>Ga0070741_10000001_pt1 | contig 1605437 bp, 1510 predicted proteins | sample Coa_R1_4_FD_66440 | JGI IMG/M metagenome (GOLD analysis project Ga0070741, IMG submission 66440) | Surface soil microbial communities from Centralia Pennsylvania, which are recovering from an underground coalmine fire - Coalmine... | ecosystem: Environmental > Terrestrial > Soil >...
ACATCGGCCTCGAAATAGAACAGGGCATGTCGGAAATGAGGCCGAGAGATGGATTGAAAACTAGGCGAAAAATCCTGCTCTCTTTTCCCGCTTCCGTAGAGTTTAGATTTTGTAAAGCGTTGCTAATCAGTGCTGCAAGCGGCGATTGAGGGCGCCGCCCAATTTGCTGGCATGGATGGTGTTAAGTGATCTGCCAACGTGAGTTCAATGAAGAACAAAAAAGATGCGCCTGCCGGAGAGCAAAACAGCCAAAGGCTGCGCAAGAAAGATAAAATGATCCGCCTCGACGATCTTATACCCAAAAAGGACGTGCTCGGCGGGCGTCAATTGTTCTTCGGCGCCTCAGAAATCCAATCAACAACAAACCCAACGCAGGAGAGCTAAACAAGAATATGAAAAACAAGAAAACCATCAAAGTTCGTGATCTGAAACCTAACAAAGACGCCAAAGGCGGCGGACACTTCGCGCAAGGCCATGCAGCCCAGGGTCATTCGGCCCAAGGTCATGCGGCGCAGGGCCACGCGGCCCAAGGCCACGCGGCGCAAGGCGGCGGCATGGGCGTTCGCTAAGAAAAGAGTTTAGTAACAAAAAGCCGCACTTGGTTCCATTCCACGGTGCGGCTTTTTTGTGTACTTTTTTCTTCGGCTAGCGCGCCTAAGGCAAGATCGACATGTAGTTTTATGGAAGGTGGTCGGCAGCCTTAACCGCGTCGATCAATCCGAATCCATCTGCAAAAGTGAAGCCCTGGCCGTAAGTATTCCTGAACTCGGCATTGATTGAAGCACCCGTACTTGTCTTTCCGCGTACGATCGCTCCTTCAAGCAAATCAGCCAGATTGCCCGCTCCATCTCCAATAAAGTCACGATCAACCCCGAACGAGACTTTTGTGTTACCAGTGAAGCTACCCCGCGCGAACGAGAGGATAATTTGCTCGAAACTCGTGGACTCAGCTGGCGCGAAAATCGAGATATTCTGCGCGCTAATGTTCAATAAGCGCCCGAGAGTCGGCGGAAAACCAGTGGACTGGGTCGTGTCGAACTTTAAACCTGCCTCCTGAAGATTAATCGAGACCTGCTGAAGCGTTTCTCCGTTTTTGCCAGGAGTGAATGAAATGGTGAAAAAGTTGGGATCGATCGACGAACCATTCGAACCATTGCCGAGACCGGTGATGACAAGCTGCGCACGTTTGCCCTTCTTCCCCCGGGCTTGCGCGGAGGCCTGGCTAAAGAACCGATCGGTATCGTGCGTGAGATCACTTTGGAGTGCGGTCTTTACTTGCGCCAAGGTTAGAGAATCTGACCCGCCAGCCTTCTGCAAAAGGAGCGCTGCAACCGCAGCCGCGTGGGGAGCCGCCGCGCTCGTCCCGAAAAAGTTCGGCAGGCCGTCGCCTTCATAGTCGAATCCGAAAAACGTTGAATTTCCTCCGTCCGGCGCGGACACGTCGGGCTTTTGTCGGATCTCCGGTTGCGCAAGACGATTGCCGTCAGAATCAAAATCGATCTCCGCCGGTCCCGAGCTGCTCGAGTCTTCCAATGTTGGCGTAAAGGGCGGACCTGGCGGGTTGGACGGGTGACTGTCGTAAACATACGCGCCCACGCCAATCGCACCCACTGCGCAGCTTCTGCCGAAAGTCGATGGCGCAAGTTCCTGATAATATTCGCTCGCGCCGGCGCCGCTGTTACTACTGTCGGCGGCCAAATATCGAAGTTTTCGCGCCACGGGCGTTGCCGGCGAATTACCAGCGCGGCTGATCACGATTTGGAAGTGCGTGTCGCTATCGGTCGTGTTTTCAATGGTTATGTCTTCGATTGGTTCCTTTGTCGCAAAGTTGTCGTCGGCGCCGGACTCGCTTGCGATGAAATTTCCATCGGCGTCGAAAATCAGGATGTTGTAATCCGTGGTCACGCCACCGGTTTTATCGAATGGATCGTTCCATTGAAAATCGATCTCGACGGTTGTTTGCGCGAAAATTGGAAACGACTGCGAAATATCGACCGGCCCATTCGTGTCGGGATTAAAATTGTGAAACCCGCCGCTCGTTAGCGAAGACGGCACCGTTGTAAGATCGACATTTTGTCCAGGCAGACCGGCTCGCGCCGCGCTGTCGGAAACCGGATTGAATGTCGCTGTATAGCCGCCGCCCTGCTGATTTCCGGCCGCCGAAAAATAAATCACCTTATGACCGGCCAATACCGTGCTGAACGCAACATCGTTCACAGCTTGTGCCACGATTCCGTCCGAGAAAAACGGTTCTTCGCTGTAAATGATGTCGTCCACAATCACATCGCATCCCGCGTCAGTGCGCAATCGGCGAATATTATTGGCGTACGCGGTGAGATCATTGTACGCCGTCGCGAACGCCAGGTTCGCGTTCGGCGCGATGTCGTGCACGATCTGCAACATTGCGCGCCCTTCGTCGAATACCGGGTCCGTCGGTGTCGGAGTAAAATCTTCCACCACATTCACCGGCGTGGTGTGACCCAATGGATTTCCTGGTCCCGGTAAATCGCCGCTGGAGATGTCCTGCGCCGCATGGTCGGTCAAAGGATCGCCGTTCTCATCTGTCGTTGCCATGTCGAAGCTGTCCGACAAAACGCCGACCGTAATTCCATTCCCATTCAAACCCTGTCCGTTCAATGTATCCGCCCGCATGGCATAGAGACCGCCAGTTGTCGCAGCGCCGATGTTTCGCCAGGGCCGCCGCGCGAGTATTACCGACAACACGCCGTTCAACCGCGCGATTTCCGCCACCCTTTGCGGCGGCACAAAGGCCGAGAAGACGCCTTTGCGGTAGCCTGCATTCTCCGCCGTCACTTTTCCGCCCAGATTCGTTAGCTGCGTTTCCACGTTGGCTAACGAGTCGTTGCCGTTGAGATTCACTCTCACAAGCACGCGTTTTTCTTGGTCGCGAATCCCGAGCGATGCGCTCTTCGTTTGCACCCGTCCGTTTACTCGCGTTGTTAGCGTCGGCCGGATCGGCGTGCCCCGCGCGTCCTCCTGCACCACGCGGCGCAATCCGCCATCGATGTTCGCTGGAAGACTTTTGTCGTCAGCCTGCGTTTGTCCGACGGCGACAGCAAAAAGGACGACGACACACAGAAAGAATTTGTTCATAGAATTGGGGCGGGTTTCAGAACGAGCGTGGCGAGAATATCTGCTCGGCGCGGAAAAGCTAGTGTCGATTTCGCCTGTACTTGTTGCAAGATCGACATCGTCATCTTGCGGCGATTGTCGATCTTACGGAAACAATCCGCGCGTCTTCTTTGCTTTCATCACCCGCTCCACCCCGATCGCCATGGCCGAGGTTCGATGCGAAATCTTGTGCTCTTTCGCGCGCCTGATCACCTGACTAAACGAGTGCTCGAGAATGCGGAATAGTTTGTCCGTCACTTCCATTTCCGTCCAAAGAAAGCTTTGCAATCCCTGCACCCATTCGAAATACGAAACAATGACGCCGCCGGCGTTGCAAAGAATGTCTGGAATGACGAACACTTCGTCCCAGCGTTGATCGAGAATTCGGTCCGCGCCTGGCGTCGTCGGCCCATTCGCACCTTCCGCTAAAATCCGACACTGCAATTTCGCCGCGTTGTGTTCCGTGATCACGCGATCAACAGCACAAGGCGCGAGGATATCGCACTTCATCGTTAGCATTTCGTTAGGATCGACATGATCATCCTGCATGAACGCGCGCAGCGTTCCCTTTTTCAAGACGTGCTGCTCCGCCGCCTTCACGTCGATTCCTTTCGCATTGTAAATCGCCGCGGTGTGATCGCTCAGGCCGACAATCTTCACGCCGGTCTTCAACGCCAGTGACAACGCTGCGACCGATCCCACATTTCCAAATCCCTGCACGATCGCCGTGCATTTCTCCGGATCGAGCTTGAGCATGTCCATCGCGCGTTCGACCAAATAGACAACACCGCGTCCCGTCGCCTCGCGCCGCCCTTCCGTGCCGCCGATCGATACCGGCTTTCCCGTCACGATTTCGCCTACCGAATATCCTTGGTAAACCGAATACGTGTCCATGAACCAGGCCATGACCTGTTCGTTAGTCCCCATGTCCGGGCCCATGATGTCGGTGTACGGCCCGACGAACGGAATCATCTCCTGCATGTAACGCCGCGAAACGTTTTCCAGTTCCGTGCGCGAAAGTTTCGACGGATCGCACGCCACGCCGCCTTTCGCACCGCCATACGGCAAGTTCGACAACGCGCATTTCCAACTCATCCACATCGCCAGCGCCGCCGTTTCGCCCATCGACAATGACGGCGCGAAACGCGTGCCCCCCTTGGTCGGGCCGAGCGTGAGATGATGTTGCACGCGATAACCTTGAAACGTTCGCGTGCTCCCATCGTCCATGTGCACCGGCAGCGTCACCGCGATCGCGCGCTTCGGAAACATCAGCCGCTCGCGATCATTCGGGTCGACCTCCAGGTAATCGGCGATGACCTTGAATTGGTCGCAGGCCATCTGGAAAACTTCGTCGTCGTAAATGTGCATGGCGGAACGAGAACTCTTTATTTGCTCGTGAATGTTTCGCGCGTCAACCCGCTGCCAGCCGTAAGATCGACAATCGCATTTGGCCGCCTAACGTTTTCACCTCGATGAAGATCGAAACCATTGCTGTCCACGCCGGCCACGACCCCGATTCCGCCACCGGCGCCGTCGCCGCGCCCATTCACCTCACCACCACATTCGAGCGCGACATCGACGGCGCGTATTCGCGCGGCTTCATGTACTCGCGCAACGATAATCCGAATCGACAAGCGCTCGAAGAAGGAATCGCCGCCCTCGAAGGCGGAGCTGCCGCTGCGGCTTTTGGAAGTGGCACCGCCGCCGCCATGTCGATCTTGCAAGCGCTTTCGCCTAACGACCACGTCCTCGCCCACACCGACGCTTACTACGGCATCACGCGATTGATTCGCGATTTGTTTGTGCGCTGGAAACTCGAAGTCGATTTCGTCGATATGAGCGATCTCGCCGCCGTCAAAAAAGCGCTGCGCCCGAATACGAAAATCGTCTGGACGGAAACGCCGTCGAATCCGCTCTTGAAGATTGTCGATCTTGCTGCGGTCTCGGAAATGGCTCACGCCGGAAATGCGATTTGCGTTTGCGACAATACCTGGGCGCCGATCATCCAGCGCCCGTTCGACCTCGGCGTCGATATCATCCTGCATTCGACCACGAAATATTTCGGCGGCCATTGCGATGTGCTCGGCGGAATTCTCGTCGGCAAGATCGACAACGACTTTTTCAAACGCGTTCGCCACATTCAATACTCCGGCGGCGCCGTCCCCTCGCCTTTCGATTGTTGGCTCATCTTGCGCGGCATGCGCACATTGCCATGGCGAATGCGGGCGCATTGCGAGAACGCGGCGAAAATCGCTGAGTATCTCGCGCAAGATCGACATGTTGAACGCGTCCATTATCCCGGCCTAACAAATCATTCGGGTCACGACATCGCGAAAAAACAGATGTCGATCTTCGGTGGAATGTTATCGCTCGAAGTGAAAGGCGGCCGCAATGCCGCCATGAACGTCGCCGCGAAAACGAAAATCTTTACTCGGGCCACGAGCCTCGGCGGCGTTGAAAGCTTGATCGAGCATCGCGCATCGATCGAAGGGGCGGGAACAACGTCGCCGGAAGGTCTGCTGCGATTATCGATCGGCTTGGAAAACGCCGACGATTTGATCGAAGACCTAGCGCAGGCGCTTGGCTAAGATTCCAATCACATCCCGCACTTCGTTCAAGCGCAGCAAGAACGCCGCGCCGAAAAATACGACCGCGCCGATCGCGATCGTCACGAAAAGCGCGATCGATTTTTGCAGCAATCGCATTTGCTCCCACGCGTTCAGCCACCAGTGATTCGCAAGCCAACAAACGGCGGCGAGCAACGCGCTCGCGATGCAAATTTTGCCGAGCGCAATCAGCATCTGCCGCGTCTCGAGCCGGCCGGTATGTCGCCACATCAACGCGTAGAGCAGAAGGAAATTGATCGTGGCGACGAGACTGGTCGAGAACGCGAGACCGCGATGTCCCCAGCCGAGTCGAAAAGTGAAAAGCCAATTCAGAAAAAGATTTGTGCCGATCGCGAGAAAACTAATCAGCATCGGCGTGTTGCGTTTGCCGATGGCGTAGAACGCAGGCGTCAAAACTTTCAGCGCCGAATACGCGATGAGACCGATGGCGTAGAACTGCAACGCGCCCGCGGTTTGCCGCGTCATTTCCGCGGTGAAACGCCCGTGTTCGTAAATCACGCTAATGATCGGCGACGCGAGCATGGCCAGACCGATGGCGGATGGAATCGTTAGGGCAAACGCGAGTCGCATTCCGCTCGCGAGAATGGCGCGGAACTCACTCATATTGCCGACGGCGGCGCTTTTCGAAACAAGCGGCAACGTCACCGTGCCGATGGCGACGCCGAAAATGCCTAACGGAAGTTGCATAAGACGAAATGCGATGTTGAGCCAGCTGACCGGCCCGTTGCCGAGACCGGCCGCGAATCCGCTGTTGATGAGCACGTTCACTTGCACCGCGCTGGCGGCGATGACGGCGGGGCCCATCAGCGTCAGCACGGTGCGCACGCCCGGATCGCGCCACGCAAGATCGACATGGTACTTGTAACCAACGCGACGAAGCGACGGAAATTGCGCGAGCAACTGCCACAAACCGCCGATGAGCGTGCCGATGGCGAGGCCGACTAACGAACGCGCGCCGAAATGCGGATCGAGCCAATAGCCTAACGAAACGCCGCCGATGATCGATCCGAGATTGAAATAACTCGACGCCATCGCCGGCGCGCCGAAGACGTGTTTCGCGTTCAACATTCCCATGACGAGCGCCGCGAGCGACACCATCAACATGAACGGCCACATGATGCGCGTGAGCAAAATGGTGAGCGCGGTTTTGTCCGCCGGCCATTGGCCCCACGTGAGAAGATCGACAAGTTGCGGCGCGAAGATGATGCCTAACAACGTCACCGCGCTCATGAAAATGGCGGTGAGCGTCGCGACTTTATTCGCGAGGCGCCAGGCGGATTCGTCCCCTTCGGTCGCGATCTTGCCCGAGAACGTGGTGATGAACGCGGTCGAGAGCGCGCCTTCGGCGAACAGGTCGCGCAATAAGTTCGGCAAACGAAACGCCATCAAAAACGCGTCGAGATTTTTTCCGGCGCCGAAGAGTCCGGCAAAGATTTGTTCGCGAATCAAACCGAGGACGCGCGAGCACAGAACGGCGATGCCGACGGTGCCGGTCGCGCGTGTGCTGATGCGTGATTGTCGATCTTGCGATTGTCGATCTTGCGCTTCGAGCATTTAGAGTTGCTCGATCTTGTAGCCGCGTTGGCGCAGAAGCGCGAGCACGCCCTGCGATCCGCCGAAGTGCGCCGCGCCGGCGACGACGAAATAGGTTTGGCCGCTGTGGATATAATTTTCGATCTTCGGAATCCACTTCTGATTGCGCGCGGCCAGAATGCGATTGCCTAACGAAGGATAATCGCGAAAGCCGTCCATGACCATGCGCGTAGCGGTCTCGGCGTCGCCGCGCTTCCATGCTCGCATCAAATCGCCATGCGAGCTCGGACCGTCGCCGGGAATAAACATGAGCAGCAACATCGCTTCGCTTTGCTTATCCGTTAGGCCGGCGAAGACGTCCATGTGTTCCTGCGTTGTTTCCAGTCCGGTGGTCGGCTTGTGATTGGTTTGCGCGCGGCGCATGAGAAATTCTTCCACGCCGAGATCGGAGGAAAGGCCGTGCATTGCCGGCGCCTGCAGCATGAGCGCGAGATACCACGGTTTATACTTGGCGAATTTGTCTTCCGACACGTTCAGCAAACCGAAAAGTCTTTTCAGATAGGCGTAGGTGCGAGGATCGACATGGTTCTTCAAACTGTCGCTGCGCGGATATTCGCCGGCCTTGTCGATGCCGCGGCTCGCTTCATCCAAGGCCTTGTGATCGACTTCAAACGCGAGCCGGTTCGAGGCTTCGAAGGCGCGATTGAAAGCCGCGGGCAAAGGATAATCGCTGCGGCTCAAGGCGTGAACGGAGCCGCCGAGATAAATGACGCGGCCGTCGGGCGCGGTCGCTTTCCAAACACAGGACGCGGCATACAGTTGCGAAGCGCAACATCCAAACGCGACAGCAAAAACGAAAAGGACTCGGCTTCGCAAGATCGACATGTACCCGCTCTACCAGCGTTCGAAATACTCTGCAACTTTGCCCGCGCTAACGATCGCGACGTTGCTTTTGATTGGCATCGTTAGGCCGCTCGGCGCCGCCGACGAACCTTCGATCGATCGCTTACTCAACAAACTTCCGGCGCCGGAAAAGCTGGTGCAGACGCGCGACCCGGGCGGCACCGACCCGCTCGCGAAGAAAACGCTCGAGGCTTTGCAGAAAAAAAATTACGGCCAGGCGCTCGATTATTCCCGACGATTGACGCGCGCGAATCCCACGAGCGCCGTCGCGCACGGCTTGCACGGCTGGATCGCGTTTAATTTGCAGCAGATCGGGGAAGCGTCGTCGGAGTTTCGCAGCGCAATTAAATCGCAATCGAATTACAGCTTCGGATATTTCGGGCTCGGCTTGTGCGAAGCGACGCAAACGCATTACGCGAACGCGTTGCAAAATTTTCAACAGCTCGCGCGTTTGGAACCGAAAGCGGAAGTGGCCTGGGTCGCATCCAGCGGCTGCGCGGAACGGTTAGGCCGGCGCCGTGAAAGTCTCGATTACGCGAAGCGTGCGACGGCGATCGCGCCGCGTTCGGCCATAGCGTGGTCGCAACTCGCGCGCGCCGAAGAGATCAATGGCCACAAGGCGGAGGCGCAACGCGCATTCAGTCGCGCCCGCGAATTGGGCGCGAAAAGATCGACAACGACAAAAGCGCGTCGTTAGGCGGAAACGCGAAACGCTGATGGGTTTGACGCCGCACCCGGCCACTTCATATTCTCCGGTTCAATTTTGGTGAGGTGGCTGAGTGGTCGAAAGCAGCGCTTTGCTAAAGCGCCGTACCTGTCAAAGGGTACCGAGGGTTCGAATCCCTCCCTCACCGAGCCAAAGGCGAGATGAGGAGTCTATTAGAGAGCCAACCATTTCGGATGGCGCGGGAGCGCAATCCCTCCCACGTGAGAGTTGATTGTCGATCTTACGATTGTCGATCTTAGGTGAAGAGTTGCTTCACGCAGGTGATCAAACCTTCGACCGGAAACGGTTTCACCAAATACTTCACGTTATTCGCGGTCAGAAACGGCGCGATTTTCGGATCGGCCGCGAATCCGGTGATGAAGATGAAACGATCGGCCAGCTCCGGCCGGACCGCTTTCGCTTTGAGATAAAATTCGTCGCCGCGCAATCGCGGCATCATCAAATCGCAAATGACCGCGTCGTATTCGTGCGCTCTGACTTTGAGCAGCGCTTCTTCGCCATCGAACGCGATGTCGACGAGAAAATTTTCGTCGGCCAAAATCCATTGCAACGCGGAGGCCAGTTGTTTGTCGTCATCGACAAGAAGGATGGCGCGGAGTTCAACGGTGCTGAGAACGGGGTCGGAGGAATGCATGACAAAATAAATGCCAAGCAAAAGCCGGGCCCGCTATTTGCGCGCGGCTAAATTAGTAGAAGCGAAGGTTCGGATTGCCGTCGCGGGTGAGAATGTCGTGCTGCGCGTTCCAGAGATTGCGCTGCGTTTCATCCGTTTCCGCGGCTTGCTGCCGTTCCTGCTCGATGGCGGCAACGCGTTTCGCTTCCTGGTTGCCGGCCGCGCCGCGACGTCCTGCCACGTCGGTGCTTTCGCAACTGACGAGCAACGGGGCCCCGCACGCAATAAGCGCTAACAATTGAAGGCGGTTCATAATCAGCGAATATAGTCGGACAAAGCTGAGCCGGTGACAACTCGCATTCCAAACTTCATCAATGGCGAATTCGTCGAGCCGATCGGCGGGAATTATCTGGATAATATTGAGCCTGCGACGGGAAAAACGTATTCGTTAGTCGCGGATAGCGGCAAGGAAGATGTCGATCTTGCGGTGAGCGCGGCGGAAGCGGCGTTTCCGAATTGGTCGCGCACACCGGCGGCGGATCGATCGAAAATTCTTTTACGCATGGCCGATCTGATCGACCGCGATTTAGAAAAACTCGCGCGCGCGGAATCGATCGACACCGGCAAACCGCTCACGCTCGCGCGGACGCTGGACATCCCGCGCGCGGCCAGCAATTTTCGATTTTTCGCGACGGCGATCTTGCACACCGAGAATGAAGCGCACGTGACCGACGGCGTGGCGTTCAATTACACGTTGCGCCAACCGCGCGGCATCGCGGGATTGATATCGCCGTGGAATTTGCCGCTCTATTTATTGAGCTGGAAAATAGCGCCCGCCATCGCCGTCGGAAATACTGCGATCGCGAAACCGAGCGAGCTCACGCCGATGACGGCGTTTTTGCTGTGCGAGATCGCGCGCGAAGCCAGTTTGCCTAACGGCGTGCTCAATGTCGTGCACGGCACCGGGCCGAATGTGGGCGCTGCAATCACCGCGCATCCGAAGATTACGACCATCTCCTTCACCGGCGGCACCGTGACCGGAAAGAAAGTGGCCGAGGCCGCCGCGCCGATGTTTAAGAAAGTTTCGCTCGAGCTCGGCGGAAAAAATCCAAACATCATTTTCGCCGATGCCGATCTGAATGCCGCCATCGCCGGCAGCGTTCGTTCGTCCTTCGCGAACCAGGGACAAATTTGTTTGTGCGGCTCGCGCGTGTTCGTCGAGAGGCCGGTTTACAAAGAATTTGTCGATCGATTCACGCGCATCGCCTCGCGATTAAAAGTCGGTGACCCGCTTGAAGAAACGACCGACCAGGGCGCGATCGTAAACAAGGCGCAACTCGAGAAGGTAAAGTTCTATGTCGATCTTGCGCAGAAGGAGGGCGGCAAGATCGCCATGGGCGGCAAAGCGCCGGATGCGCCTAACGAACGTTGTCGCGACGGTTATTTCTTCCCGCCCACCGTAATTGTCGATCTTCCGGTCGCATGCCGCACCAATCGCGAAGAAATTTTCGGCCCAGTCATCACCATTACGCCGTTCGACAACGAAGACGAAGTGATCGGTTACGCCAACGACGTCGAATACGGCCTGTCCTCGAGCGTGTGGACGCAAAATCTCGGTCGCGCCCATCGCGTCGCCGAAAAAATCAACGCCGGCACCGTCTGGGTGAATTGCTGGCTCGTCCGCGACCTGCGCGTTCCCTTCGGCGGCATGAAAGCCAGCGGCGTCGGCCGCGAAGGCGGCGAAGAAGCGCTGCGCTTTTTCACTGAGCCGAAGAACGTTTGCATCGCGAAATAGTTGTGTTGATGGTCGGGTATGTGCCGAGCCATCAAAACCCTGCATAACTTTTTACCTCCGGCGACGAATGATGAAGTTCGTGCGTCATCGTTGCAATTTGTTCGAAAGCTGAGCGGTTTCACCAAGCCTTCGAAGGCAAATGAAGAAGCGTTCAATCGCGCCGTCGATGAAATCGCGCACGCCGCGCATCACTTGCTCGAGTCGTTAGTCTCGAACGCGCCGCCGCGGAATCGCGAGATTGAGGCGATGAAGGCAAAAGTGCGTTCGGCGAAACGTTTCGCAGCCACCATGTCGATCTAACAATTGTCGATCTTACGATTATGAGCGGAGTACGAGTTCTCGTCGGCACGCGCAAAGGCGCGTTCATTCTCACTTCGGACGGCAAGCGCAAGGATTGGAAAGTGGACGGGCCACTTTTCGCCGGCTGGGAAATTTATCACGCGAAAGGTTCGCCGGTTGATCCAAACCGGATTTACGTTTCGCAAACGAGCGCGTGGTTCGGGCAAATTATTCAACGCTCGAATGACGGCGGCAAAACGTGGGAGACTCCGGGAAGCAGCCCGGACGATCTAAAAGGTCCGGACGGAATGCCGAAAGGCGAGAGCAACATGTTCGTTTACGATGGCGTGCCCGGAACGCACATGTGGTACGACGGGACGCAGCATCCTTGGGAATTCAAACGTGTCTGGCATCTCGAGCCGGCGCTCGATGATGTCGATCATGTTTACGCCGGCGTGGAAGACGCGGCCTTGTTTGAATCGAAAGATGGCGGCAAATCGTGGAAGGAATTATCAGGTCTGCGCAAACACGACACGGGCGCGAAATGGCAGCCGGGCGCGGGCGGAATGTGTCTGCACTCGATCATTCTCGATCCGCAAGATCGACAACGAATGTTTATCGCGATCTCGGCCGCGGGCGCGTTTCGCACCGATGATGGCGGCAATAGTTGGAAACCGATCAATCGCGGACTGCATTCGCAGTTCATGCCCGATCCGAATGCGGAGGTCGGCCATTGCGTTCATCACATCGCGATGCATCCGAAAAAGCCGAACACACTCTTCATGCAAAAACATTGGGACATCATGCGGAGCGATGACGCGGGCGATTCGTGGCGCGAAGTGAGCGGGAATCTGCCGACCGATTTCGGTTTCCCGATCGACGTGCACGCGCATGAACCGGAAACGATTTACGTGGTGCCAATCAAGAGCGACTCGGAACATTATCCGCTCGACGGCAAACTTCAGGTCTGGCGCAGCCGCAGCGGCGGGAACGAATGGGAAGCCCTAACGAATGGTCTCCCGCAAAAAGACTGTTACGTGAACGTGCTCCGCGACGCGATGTCAGTCGACTCGTTAGACTCATGCGGCATTTATTTCGGGACAACTGGCGGCCAGGTTTATTGCTCGGCCGATGCGGGCGATTCATGGAACGCAATTGTGCGCGATTTGCCGGCAGTGTTGTCGGTCGAAGTGCAAACGTTAAAATGATTCGCGTTGTTCTGCCGCATCATCTCCGCACGCTGGCAAAAGTGGGCGACGAAGTACATGTCGATCTTAACGGCAACGCCACGGTCGCGTCGGTGCTCGACGCGATTGAAAACAAATATCCGATGTTGCGCGGCACGATGCGCGACCACCGCACACACAAACGACGGCCACTCGTTAGATTTTTCGCGTGCGGCGAAGATATTTCACACGACCCGCAAGATCGACAATTGCCTAACGAAATCGTAAACGGGCGCGAACCGTTCTTCATCATCGGCGCGATCGCCGGCGGTTGATCTCGATGCAACCGAGCGAAGCACTAAGCACCGCGGCGCAGGTCGCCGTCGCGCTCGCCGGATTTGCCGGCATCGTGGTCGCGTTCCGCACCGGCGCAGTGCACGAATGGGAAGAGCTCGATAAATTTCGTTTGCGCCTTTTGCTCGGTAATTCTGTCCTCCCGCTTACTTTTTCGCTCTTCGGTATGCTTTTATTGAGTGTCGAGCCTTCGCCCGTGTGGCGATGGCGCGCGTGCAGCGCTCTCGCGACCGTTCTTACCATTCCGTTCGCGGCGAGAATGAACAAAGCGGTACGCAACCTTCCGCAATATCGCGACCGCGGACCAACGCGCGCCGTTTATTATCTTTTTGGCACGATGGGCACTACCGCGCTCGTGCTCCAGATGGTCAACGTAGTTTTCCTGAACGCCTTTTGGGCGTTCTTCGTTACCATCTTCGTCCACATCATTGCCGCAGCTTTCCAATTCGTGCGCATGATCATCTTCAGTTCCGATCGGTCGAACGCCGCATGAACCCGAACTTTGAAAGCCAACGCGCGCCCGAACCAGTCGGCGCGTTTCCGCACGCGAAACGCGTGGGCGATTTTCTTTTTCTCTCGGGCATAGGGCCGCGAAAACGTGACAGCAAAGAAATTCCCGGCGTCACGTTCGACGAAAACCGCAACATCGTGAGTTACGACATCGAAACCCAATGCCGCTCCGTTTTCGATAACGTCCGACTCGTGCTGGAAGACTCCGGCGCGCGTTGGATCGACATCGTCGATGTCACCGTCTTTCTCACGAACATGAAGAAGGATTTTCCGATCTACAATAAACTCTACGCCGAGTATTTCGCCGGCGACGGCAAACCGAACCCGACGCGCACGACCGTTGAAGTCACAGCCTTGCCCACGCCCATCGCGATCGAGCTCAAGGTCATCGCCATGCTAAAGTAGCGATTCTTCTGTGGCTGCAGACATGTCATTCAAGATTCTCGCGATCGATCATACCGGCATTACCGTGCGAAACCTTGAGCGTTCGTTAGGCTTCTGGCGCGACGTTCTCGGATTCGAATTGTCGCATACGCCGCATCACACTGGCAAACTCGCGAGCGAAGTCACGGGCGTGCCCGGCGCCGAAATTAAGATCGCGGTCCTGAAAGGTTACCGTCACAAAATCGAATTACTCGAATACGTTCTGCCTAACGACCGCAAGGAAGATGTCGATCTTCGCCCGTGCGATCTTGGCCACGTGCACGTTGCCCTGGTCGTCGATGATCTCGACGCCGTGATGGAAAAGATCGCGACGTCCGGTTGGAAAGCGCCGGGCTCGCCCCAAACGCTCACCGCCGGCCCCAACGCCGGCAAACGCGTCGTCTATGTGCGCGATCCCGACGGCACGACAATCGAATTGATGCAGCCGCCGAATCGTTGAACGTTAGCCGATGCAATTCTCGGCTGACGAACAATTCGCGCTCGAGCTCGATCGCGAAGATCCCGGTTTCCGCGATCGTTTTCACATTCCGTTAGGCAAAGACGGGCGGCCGGTCATCTATTTCGCGGGCAACTCACTCGGTCTCATGCCGAAGGCCGCGCGAGAGATTGTCGATCTTGAGTTGGAGAGTTGGGCGAAGTTTGGCGTGGACGCGCATCACGCCGCCGGCACGCCTTGGTACACCTATCACGAACAATTTCGTGAACCGCTGGCGCGACTGGTGGGCGCGCGGCCTAACGAGGTCGTTTGCATGAACAGTCTCACGGTCAATCTCCACCTAATGATGTCGACTTTTTATCGTCCGACGAAAACGCGCTTTAAAATTCTGATGGAAGATCCGGCGTTTCCTTCCGACACCTACGCGATCAAAACCCAGATTGTTCAGCGCGGACTCGACCCGAAAGGCGCGCTCGTGCTTGCGCGACCACGTGAAGGCGAGTTCACCGTGCGCACAGAAGCGATTGTCGATCTTATCGAAAAGCACTGCGACGAACTTGCGGTCGTGGTCATCGGCGCTCTGAATTTTTTTACCGGCCAGTTTTATGACGTGCCGGCGATCGCGGCCGCCGCGCGAAAACACGGAGTCATCGTCGGGATCGATCTCGCGCACGCCATCGGTAACGTTCCGCTGTCGATGCACGATTGGGATGTCGATTTCGCGGTCTGGTGTTCTTACAAATATTTGAACGCCGGACCGGGCGCAGTCGGCGGTGCATTCGTGCACGAACGTCACGCGACGAACACCAAACTTCCACGTCTCGCCGGTTGGTTTGGGAACGATCCGAACACGCGGTTTCGTTTACATCTCGAACCGGAATTCGTTCCGGTCGCGTCCGCGGACGCGTGGCAAATCAGCAATCCGCCCATTTTCTCGATGGCGCCGCTGCGCGCGTCGTTGTCGATCTTCGATGAAGCCGGCGGGATGCAACCGCTGCGAGCGAAATCGACAAAGCTGACCGGCTATCTCGAGTTTTTGCTTAACGAAATCGGTTCGGACAAATTCACCATCATTACGCCGCGCGACCCGAATGCGCGTGGCGCGCAGTTGTCGATCTTAGCGCAGAAGCAGCCAAAGGATTTGCACAACAAACTCATCGCCGCCGGCGTGAAGTGTGATTTCCGCGAGCCGAATGTCATTCGCGTTGCACCCGCGCCGCTTTACAACACCTTCCACGACGTCTGGCGTTTCGCTGAAATCCTGCGCGCGGCCTAACGAGCGCCGGCGGAAACTTGCTTGAGCAAGTTCTCGACATCGCTCTTGCTGTAGAAATCCCAAATCACGCCTTCGCGTTTCAACAAACGCTGGCCGAGATCGAGCATAAGCGTGCGATCGTAGAATTTGTTTACGTTCTTCGAGCTGAGATTTTCCTGAAGATCATTCGCGGCTGGAAAAAATCGCGCGAGCTCGTGGCCGCCGGAGGTAACGAGATCTTCGTATTTGATGAGCGCTTGTTCGGGCAAGAATTTGCGAAAACGTTTGTAGAACCATTCCAGGATTTTGATCTGGCGCTCGATCACGTCCGGCTCATTCGCCAGCTCGCGCGCAAGATCGACATCTAACTTTTCGCCGATGGGCGCGTGACCTTTGCCGACGTTGAGCCAGGCGAGGCTGTTCCATGACGCGAGCGTCGAAAGCGGATTGCGAATAATGGCGAAACAATCGAAGCGATGCGTGAGCGTTTCGAGCAACGCCGAAAATGCAACCGGATGCTTGATTGCGAGCGTAAAATTTTCCGTGAGCGATTTGTCGATGTAAACCGGGCCATGCTCGGTGTGACGCAAACGCGTTCCGCTCGCGTTCACTTTGTCGGCGGCGACGTTGTCGGGAATTTCGCCGCCGACGTGTTTCGACATCGCGAAACCTTTTTCGCGGAGTGAAGTTCGTGTTTCATCGCAGAACTTGTCGATCTTATCGGCAATGGCGGAGGCATCGCGCGCGTCCGGAAATTCCCAGACGTTCATCGGCTCGTGCAGCGCGACGGTGTCCGGCAGTTTGTTGAGCAAAGCGCAGAGCAGTGTCGTGCCCGAGCGCGGCGTTCCAGTGATGAGCACGTTGCGCATTCTCATAACAACGTGTCGATCTTCGCCAAGATCGACAAAAACTTTTCGCGTTCATTTGCAAGCGAATGTTCGCGCGCCGTTTGCCCTGCGCGCTGGAGGATTTGCTTTTGGTCCGTTGTTTTAGCTTTTTCGATCGCCGCGACAATGGCGTTTACGTTGTAGGACGGTCGAAAGCAATTCACGCCATCGATGCAGAAGCTGCGGTTGCCGAAACAATCCGGACAAATCACGAGCGTGCCTGCGGCCATTCCTTCCAACGCTGGCAAATAAAATCCTTCGGTCTCGCGCGGGATAAAAATCGTCATCCGCGCGCTTCGCAAAAGATCGACATATTCATTACGCGGCATTGGCTCGACGACCAGTTTCACGTCCGGTAAATGCTTCGCAACTTCGCGCGCGAGCTCCGGCGCTTTGAATCCGGAGATCAAGATGTCGATCTTGCGCTCGTTAGGCCGAACCTCCGGGAGATCGACTCCATTCGGAATGACGAAGACCGGCCCGTTCGCTTCGCCGGTGGCGTTGATCGCGTCGGCAACTTCCTGACTGACGCAGATGCGCACGGCGCGATTGCGCAAATATTTTCGCGTCTCGTTTTTCGGATCGGCGTGACGCGGATGCTGAATCAAATTGATGATCGGTTTGTTAGGCGATTGTCGATCTTGCAAGACGCGCCAGTCGGTTCCGCCAAGAAAAAGAACGTCCGCAGTTTCCGGTTTCCAATCGACCACGAATTCACGCGCATCTCGCCACGGATTTGTCCGGTCCCACTTCGATTCGCGCGTAAACGCAATCCGCGGCTCGTATTCATCCGAGGCGCGAACGTGATTGAAATAATTCCAAACTTTCAGATGTCCGCCGCTGAAACGCTGAAAATCGCGATAGAACAGGACGATCTTTTTCATGGCAAGTGCACCGTGTAGGGATCGAACCTACGACCCAGTGATTAAGAGTCACTTGCTCTACCAGCTGAGCTAACGGTGCAAAATAATTTTCCCCGAGTAAATCGCGACAACCTGGCGGTTGGCTCGTCGATCCATCTTGGTTCCCGCTGATTAATTAAAGTACGCGCGCTACCTATACACAAAGAGGCGGCAAAGGCGAGCGGAGCATCGCAAGCCGGAACCTGATGGATTTCACCGACGCGATCATCCGCGACATGTCGCTCTTTCATTGCCATCTTCTGAAACACGAAGATAACGGGATGATGGCGAAAATCCTTTTTCGATAACTCAGAAGCGATCTAAGAAGAACAATGGCGCATCTTTTCGACCCGCTCGCGATTCGCGATCTCCAATTTGCCAATCGCGTGTTTGTCTCGCCCATGTGCGAATACTCGAGCGGCGATGGATACGCTAACGATTGGCATCTCGTTCACCTCGGCAGCCGCGCGGTCGGCGGCGCGGGGCTCGTGCTCACCGAAGCGACGGCGGTTCTTCCCGAGGGTCGCATTAGTCCGCAGGACCTTGGCATTTGGAGCGACGGACACATTGAAATGCTTGCGCGGATCGCCGGGTTCATTACGCAACAGGGCAGCGTCGCCGGAATGCAGTTAGCGCATGCGGGACGCAAAGCCAGCACGCGCCGGCCGTGGGAAGGCGAAGGAATGATTTCCGATAAGGAAGGCGGCTGGAAAAATGTGGTCGCGCCGAGCGCAATTCCTTTCGCCGACAATTATCCAAAACCGCAAGCACTCACGCGCGATGGCATTCAGGAAATAATCGCGGCGTTCGCGAGCGCGGCGCGTCGGGCATGCGACGCCGGATTTCGCGTGATCGAGATTCATGCGGCGCACGGTTATCTTATTCACGAATTTTTGTCGCCGCTCAGCAATCAACGCGACGACGACTACGGCGGTTCATTCGAAAATCGCACCCGACTTTGTCGCGAGGTCGTTAGGGCAGTGCGATCCTCCTGGCCGAAGGGCGCGCCGTTGTTCGTGCGTATTTCCGCGACGGATTGGGTCGAGGGTGGTTGGGACCTCGAGCAATCGATCCAGCTCGCGCGAGAGTTGAAGCAACTCGATGTCGATCTTATCGATTGTTCCTCGGGCGGCAGCGTTCCTCATGCGAAAATTCCGGCGGGTCCCGGTTATCAAACACCATTTGCGCAGCGCATTCGTGCGGAAGCAGACATCATGACCGGCGCGGTCGGATTCATCACCTCACCAATTCAGGCCGAACAAATCGTCGCCACCGGCCAAGCTGACGCGATTTTGATAGCGCGCGAATTACTGCGCGATCCGTATTGGCCGTTGCGCGCCGCGCAAGAGCTTGGCCAAAATATTTCCTGGCCCGTTCAATATCTGCGGGCGGCGCCGAGAGGCGCGCAATCTCGCGTTCCGGTAAATCTCGAGAAGTTGAAGTCCTGTTTCGAAGAACAACACGCGGTGCCGGAAAGACACACGTCTCCTCGTTAGATCGACAATTTGCGCTTTACCGAGGAAGATCCAAGGCGTACCAAAGAGACGTTGGTGGATTGAGGAGTAACACGTCATGACGTCGCTCTCTGCCCTGCTCTCGAAATGGCCGCTCGTTAGGCAAATCCGCGAGGGCGCGGACGGAACGGGATTGGAGGCGATGTCGGACAAGACGCGCGCGATGCACGCGCGGATCGATGGTGCAGAAGTGGCGCGCTCAGTTTGTCCGTACTGCGGCGTTGGCTGCGGTCAGCTCATTTTTCACAAGAACGGCAAACTGATTTCGATCGAAGGCGATCCGGAATCGCCGATCAACCAGGGAAATCTTTGTCCAAAAGGCGCGGCATCGTATCAATTGCTCACGCATTCGCGGCGCGAAACGAAAATGAAGTATCGCGCACCGCGCGCGAAAGAGTGGCAGGAGATTCCGCTGGATCGCGCGATGGACATGGTGGCGGATCGCGTGTGGGAATCGCGCAAACGCACGTTCGTGCACAAGATCGACAATCGCACCATCAATCACACCACGGCGATTTGTCATCTCGGCGGCGCTACCCTCGATAACGAAGAGAATTATCTCATTCGGAAATTGTTCACGCTTGGTCTCGGGATGGTCTGCATCTCGAACCAGGCGCGGATATGACATAGCAGCACGGTGCCCGGTCTGGGCACCAGCTTCGGCCGGGGCGGAGCTACGACCGCGCAACAAGATCTCAGCAACGCTGATTGCGTTTTAATCGAAGGCTCGTCCATGGCCGAGGCGCATCCAGTCGGCTTTCGCTGGGTCATGAAAGCGAAGGAACGCGGCGCGACCATCATCCATGTCGATCCAAGATTTTCGCGCACGAGCGCGCTGGCCGATATCTGGGTGCCGATCCGCGCCGGCAGCGACATCGCATTTCTTGGCGGCCTCGTTAGGCATATCATCGAGAACAATCTTTTCTTCCGCGATTACGTCGTCCACTTCACCAACGCTTCCTGCATTCTGCGCGAAGATTTTCGCGACACCGAAGAAGGCGCGACCGGATTGTTCTCCGGCTGGAATGAAGAGAAGCGGATGTACGACAAGGAGACTTGGCTCTACGAAGGCGAGCCGAACCTCAGTTTCCCGAAGCGCGATCCGACTCTGCAAGATCGACAATGTGTTTTCCAATCGTTGCGTCGCCACTTCGCGCGCTACACGCCGGAGATGGTGGAGAAGATTTGCGGAATCTCGCCCGCACTTTTCCACAAAGTCGCGGACGCGCTCGTTAGGGCTTCCGGGCCGGACAAAACGGCCGCGATTTGTTACGCGCTCGGCTGGACGCAACATTCCAAAGGCGTCCAGATCATCCGCACGGCGTCGATCCTGCAACTTTTGTTAGGCAATATCGGCCGGCCTGGCGGCGGAATTCTCGCGTTGCGCGGTCACGCGTCGATTCAGGGTTCGACCGACGTCCCGACGCTCTACGATATTTTGCCCGGTTATTTGTCGATGCCGAAAGGCGATGGCACCGAGGAAACGCTTCGCGATTATCTCGCGCATCAAACGAAGCCGACCGGTCTCTGGCACAATTTTCCGGCGTATTTCATCAGTTTGCTGAAAGCGTACTACGGCAAGAACGCGACCGCAGAAAATGATTTTGGATACAGCTGGGTGCCGAAGCTCACCGGCAATCACTCCTTCTTCGAATATCTCTACGACATGGCCGACGGAAAAATGGAAGGCATGTTCATGATGGGGCAGAATCCCGCGGTCGCCGCGGCGAATTCGCGATTTCAACGCACGTCGCTTTCGAAATTAAAATGGTTGGTCGTTCGCGAGATGGTGGAGATCGAGGCCGCCACGTTCTGGCGCGATTCGCCCGAGATCGAGCGCGGCGAATTGAAGAGCGAGGAAATCGAGACGGAAGTTTTTCTTTTTCCAGCAGCCGGTCACGCGGAAAAGGAAGGCGCCTTCACTCAAACGCAACGCATGGTGCAATGGCGGCAGAAAGCAGTCGACCCGCCGGGCGACGCGCGCTCGGAAGGTTGGTTCATGCATCAACTCGCCTTGCGGCTCATCGCGAAAGCGAAAAAGTCTAACGACCCGCTCGATGAACCATTGCGCGCGCTCGACTGGTGGTACCCGGAAGATCGACATGGTGAACCTCACATGGAATCGGTCTTAGCCGAGATCAACGGTTGGTCGACGAATCCGCAGACCGATGGCGATGGAGTCGTGTTCGGGATCGATCGCGACGGCAATCCGCATCACGGCGCACAGATCGATGGTTATCCAAAATTGAAATCGGATGGTTCCACCGCGAGCGGCACTTGGATTTACGCCGGTGTTTTCGGGCCGGATAAAATCAACAAGGCGAACTCGCGCGATTCGAAAACTTTTCTCGGACACGGCTGGGGGTTCGTCTGGCCGGGCGATCGCCGCATTATATATAATAGGGCGAGCGCCAACCCGAGCGGCGCGCCGTGGAGCGAGCGGAAAAAATTAGTTTGGTGGGACGAGACGCAACGGAAGTGGACCGGTAATGATCAGCCCGATTTTCCGGTCGAAAAATCGCCGGAATTTCGGCCTAACGGAAATGAAACCGGACTCGATGCGATTCCCGGCGATGCTCCGTTTATTTTGCATGAAGACGGACTCGGCTGGTTGCATGTGGCGAAAGGTTTGCAGGACGGCCCGATGCCGACGCACTACGAACCGCTCGAGTCGCCGGTAAAGAACGAGCTGTATTCGCGCGATACGAATCCGGTGGTGAACTGGTATACGCGCCAGGAAAATCGGTTCGCACCGCCGGGCGATCCGCGATTTCCGTTTGTCCTAACGACTTATCGCCTAACGGAACATCATACCGCCGGCGGCATGTCGCGCTTTCTCAGCCATCTTGCGGAATTGCAGCCGGAATTGTTCGCGGAGATGTCGCCCGAGCTCGCGGCTCAACTCAAGATCGACAATGGCGATTTCATTTCGATCGTTAGTCTGCGCGGTGCGATTGAAGCGCGCGCACTCGTTAGTCGCCGCATCCGTCCCATGCAACTCAACGGCAAAACTGTCCACCAGATCGCAATGCCGTTTCATTTCGGAAGCGCGGGGCCGGTGAAAGGCAGCGCGACGAACGACCTCATTCCAATTTCCGGAGAACCCAACGTCACCATCATGGAAGCGAAGGCGCTCGGTGTAAATATCGTGCCGGGAAAACTGCCGCGTGGACCGGCGTTCGAGGAATGGATTAGGAAATATATTCCGGAAGGTGGCCCGCCGAATTTGCATCCGGAACAACCGCCCCCGGGCGCATCTGCCGGCGCGCAGTCCGGCGGTCACGGTCAACAAGGAAGGCCCGACTCGCGATGATCGGCGAAGGAACTCTCAGCACGAATCAGCGAAAACATTCCTACGTGCAGGAACGCGTCGAGGTTGGTTTCTTTACCGACCCAAGCGTCTGCATCGGCTGCAAAGCTTGCGAAGTCGCGTGCAAAGAATGGAACCAAGTGCCGGACGACGGTTTCACGTGGTCGGGAAATTCCTACGACAACACCGGCCACCTCGGCGCCTCGACCTGGCGACACGTCATGTTCCTCGAGCAAGATCGACAAAAAGGAAATCAAGTCTCCGGTCCGATGTCGTTAGGCGATGAGGACCCGTTTCGTTGGGTTTTTCTGTCCGACGTTTGCAAACATTGCGAGGAAGCGGGTTGTCTCGAAGCCTGTCCGACCGGATCAATCGTGCGCACCGAAGTCGGTTCCGTTCTCGTACAGAACGATGTCTGCAACGGCTGCGGCTACTGTGTAGTGTCATGCCCGTTCGGCGTGATCGATCGCCGTCCCCAACCTTTGCCGGACGCCGGCGGCGCATTTAAGTGCACATTTTGTTACGATCGACAAAAGAGCGGACTCGTGCCCGCTTGCGCGAAAGTTTGTCCGACTGAGTCGATCGTCTTCGGGAGATTGGATGATCTTCGTGCGCGCGGCGCGGAGCGCGTGCAGCAACTACAACAAAGCGGGTACAGAGACGCGCAACTGTACGATCCGACCGAAACTTCGGTGCGCGGCATTCACGCATTCTTTTTGATTCTTGGCGAACCAGAAGCGTACGGACTTCCGCCGAAGCCGCAGGTGCCGACGATTTATTTGAAGTCCGCGTGGACGGCGGCATTCGCGACCGCGATTGCGTCCATTATCGCGACGCTCGCGGCGTTTGCATTTTTCTCATGACAACAGAACCGCGACTCGAACAACTGCGCGAGAAAGCGTGGCAAGACGGCGTTGTTCCCGGCCGCGGTGTTGATGTTGTCGGCGGTCCGATTCCGCGCAAACCCGGATACTATGGTCAGGCGGTGGTGAAGCCGCCGGTGTGGACGTGGGAAATCCCGCTCTACTTTTTCTTCGGCGGGATGGCGGGAATGTCGGCGGTGATCGCGAGCGGCGCGGTTCTCTCTCACCATGTCGATCTTGCACGCGTCGCCATGTGGATAGCAGTAATCGGCGGAGCGTTCATCTCGCCGGTTCTGTTGATCTTGGATCTCGGCCGGCCGCATCTCTTTCTGAATATGCTGCGCGTTTTCAAACATCGCTCCGCCATGTCGATGGGCGCCTGGATTCTGACCGCATTCGGAGCGTGTGCCGTTCCAGGTTTAATCGCGCTGGAGCTGCACACGCATCAAATTCTTCCCGGAGCACTCGATCAACTTCTGCGCGTGGCAGCCGGTATCTTCATCGTTGCTGCCGCAATCTTCGGAACTTTGCTCGCGACTTATACCGGCGTGCTTATCGGCGCGAGCGCAATCCCAGCGTGGTTTTTGCATCGCACGCTGTTGCCAATTCATTTTGGGACCGCCGGGTTAGGATCGGCCGCCGCATTACTTGAATTGATCGGTCATCGCATCGCGCCGCTTCACGCGATCGGATTCTTCGCCGCTACCGTTGAAACGGGATTGTTGATTTGGTTGAGCATCGACAAACACGGCGCGGCCGATCGCGCAATTCACGAACATGGCTCTGGCTGGCTGGTTCGGATTGGCGAAATTCTAAATGGTCCCGTCGCGCTCGGGCTGCGGTCCTTCGGTTTCATTCCCTTCGCGGCAATTTCCTTTCTGATTGGCTCTCTCGTTAGTCGTATCGGCTGGATCGCGGTCGGCAAAGTTTCTGGCGCAGATCCGGAGTCTGTTTTCGCAGCGGAACAATACGTATTAAATCATGAAAACGACTAATCGTTGGGTCATCGCCATTGCCGGAGTCTTTTTGCAAATCGCGCTCGGCGCTGTCTACGCGTGGAGCGTCTTCCGTGTTCCATTGTCGAAGCAATTCGGGTGGAGCATTTCTCAAGTAACGCTGACGTTCACGATCAGCATTTTCGTCCTGGGATTCGCCGCATTCTTCGGCGGTCTCTGGCTTAATCGCAAAGGACCGCGCATCGTCGCATTAACTGGCGGCGCGTTTTATGGGCTCGGAGTTTTTCTGGCCAGTTTCTCGCACAGCCTAACTTGGTTATATTTAAGTTACGGATTAATCGGCGGAATCGGCCTCGGTCTCGGTTACATCGTTCCCGTCGCCGTGTTGGTGAAGTGGTTTCCGGATCGACGCGGACTCATTACCGGAATCGCCGTCGGCGGCTTCGGGGCCGGTGCGCTCATCACGGCGCCGGTGGCAACGCGGCTCATTCAAAGCGTTGGCGTGCTGAGCACGTTCGCTTATCTCGGAATCGCCTATTTCATCGTCGCAATTATCGCCGGCTCCTTCATGCAAAATCCTCCGGATGGATGGCAACCGGAAGGCTGGACGCCGAGCGCGCTGCAAAGTTCGCAACGCGCCGGGCACGATTACGTTCTCGGTGAAGCGTTGCGCACGTGGCAATGGTGGGCGCTTTGGCTATTGCTGTTTCTCAACACTTGCGCCGGTATCTCGGTCATTTCACAAGAGGCGCCGATCTTTCAGGAGTTAACCAAAGTCTCGGCCGTCGTTGCCGGAGGAATGGTCGGCATCGCCAGCCTGGGCAACGCCGCCGGCCGCGTTTTTTGGGCGTGGGTTTCGGATTTGATCACGCGGCGCATGACATTTCTCGTCATGTTCATCCTTCAAGTTCTCCTGTTCTGGTTCCTGCCCAGCATCACCACCGCTTCGCTTATGACGATGGTGACGTTCGTAATCTTGATGTGTTATGGCGGCGGTTTCGGCACCATGCCCGCGTTTACCGCCGATTATTTCGGACCGAAAAACGTCGGACCGATTTACGGATTAATGCTGACCGCATGGAGTTTTGCCAGTGCGGTTGGGCCCCTGCTCATTGCGCGGATGCGTGAGACGGCCGGATCGTATGCCGGCGCGCTACATGTCGTCGCCGTCGTCATGGCGATCTCAATCTTGCTGCCGATTCTGGTTCGACCGCCGCGAAAAGCCGCGAGCTAACGATCGCGGCCGCACACTCGTTAGGCTTGCGTGTGCCGCGCGTACGAGCGCTCCACGCCTTTGGGTAAAAGTCGTTTGCGTCCGCGCTGCCGGCGTCGCGCGAGAGTGGCGCGGCCGCCCTTGGTCTTCATCCGCGCGCGGAATCCGTGCTGGCGTTTGCGTGTCCGTTTCGATCTTTGCAGGGTGCGTTTCATGGCGAAAAGTTTTGCGGAGGGAGCGCCTACCTTAGGAGCAGCCTCGCGATTGTCAACGAAGCCGCGCAAGATCGACAATCGCATTTGCGCGCTCCCCTAGTTTCTGGGATAAGAGGCGCGTGAGCGCGAAAGTCGTCATCGAGCCCGCGACCGAACATGATCTCGACGAATTGTCTGTCTTGCTCGGCGAGCTTCTCGGTCAGGAAAGCGATTTCAAGCCTAACAAAGACAAACAACTTCGCGGGTTGCGCCTGATCTTCGAACAGCCAAATCGCGGTCGCGTTTTCGTTTTGCGCCGCGACAACGCCATCGTCGGCATGATCAATCTCCTTTTCACCATCAGCACGGCTGAGGGCGGCTTTGTCATTTTGCTCGAGGACCTCGTCGTCCACGAAGGATATCGCGGCAAAGGTTACGGTTCGATGTTGCTCGAGCACGCGATCGGTTTTGCCAAACAAAAAAACTTTCTTCGCATCACCCTGCTCACCGACCGGCCGGAGTTGCGACAACAGGCGTTGTTTCGCCGTTTCGGATTTCATGAATCGACCATGATGCCGATGCGTTTGTTGCTTTCGAGCGCCGGAAGCGGCGCGGAAATCAGCGCATGACGCGCGGACTCGACGTTGTCGATCTTACAACGACATGAGCGGTGCCTTTCGCCTTTTTCGTCTTGGCGGCATCGACGTCTATCTGCATTTCACCTGGTTCCTCATCGCCGCGCTCGAATTCACGCGCTTCGCTCAACGCTATCACGCGCCGGTCTGGGGATTGTTCGAGTACCTCACGCTTTTCGGCATCGTGCTTCTGCACGAATTCGGGCACGCCTTCGCTTGTCGTTCCGTCGGCGGCCGCGCTGATCGCATCGTCCTCTGGCCGCTCGGCGGCGTCGCTTTTGTGCAACCGCCGCCGCGCCCGGGCCCATATTTGTGGAGCATCGCCGCCGGTCCGCTCGTAAATGTAATACTGTTCCCGCTCCTCACCCTCGCGGTCTTCGCCGCCGGCGGCGTGCATTTGCGCCTAACGAATCCGGACGCCGCGAATTTCATCATTTCCATTTGGTCGATCAACACCGGCCTTCTCATTTTCAATCTGCTCCCGATCTATCCACTCGACGGCGGCCAGCTCGTGCGCGGATTGTTGTGGTTGAAAGTCGGACCGGTGCGCAGTCTGAAGATCGCGAGCGTGATTGGCTTCATCGGCGCGATCGCGTTCGCGGGTTTTGCCGTCCTGCAACGCTCCATTTGGCTCGGCGTGATCGCGTTTTTTATTTTCGGTCAGGCCCAGGCCGGCTGGCGCGCGGCTCAAAGTTTGGCGTTGCGCGAGGAAATGCCAAAGCCGTCCGAGTTGGCGGCTTCACCGCCGCCGATTCCGGAAGAGCGCTCGTAAGATCGACAACTACTTCGCCGCGGGCGGGTGTTGCTCGATCCAGTTGCTCAACTGCGGCAGCATGCGCGATTTGAACTCGGCGCGAAACTCAACTTCATCCACCGCCTTCGCGACATCGGGCGCGCTCGCGGGCGGAAGATTCGTTTTCGCGTACGCCTTCAACTCGTTCGCGCGGGCGCGATCGGAAAAGAATGCGAACAAACTCGGCGCGTAATTGTTGACCGCGAGCGCGTCCGCTTTCGCCAGCAACGCCTTCATGTTCGTTTTGGCGAATTGCCAAGCGATATCGGGATGATCGCTCCAACGCGCAACTTTCCCGACAAGAAAAATCGCGCGACTCGTCGGCAACTCGTCCGTCACCGCAATCTGCAAAGTTTTGCGGACAAGTTTCGGATCGGTCGCCTGCGCGAGCGCGTCGTAAAACATATTCTTTTCCTCTAACAGCGTCGTGCTCATGCCGAGCTCGTGGAGTTTGTTCCAGGTCGCTTCGTCTGCGTAACGACCGACCACACCGAGCGTGGCGTGACGCAAATCTGGCGGCAGTGATTTTGGGTCGGCGAGAAAACGCTGAAAGCGTTCGCGACTCGTCTTGATGATATCGTCATCGTGCAAACTCCCGAGCGCTTCGATTAAACTCGCGCGTAGATCACTCGCTTTCGGTCCTTCGTTTTCCTTCGGGTCCCAACCGAGCGCGTCGAAACTCGGCCGCAGAATGGCGCGCGCATAGGTTTGAAATTTAGCGCGGTCAGGTTCGCCGATGAGCAAACGATTGATGAAATCGAAAACGTTGATGATTTGGTCCCGCTCCGCCAGCTCGGTCAGGTCTGTCAGTTTCTCGGCCAGGCCGAGATAAATCGAAACCGGTGCGCGATCGGCTTGGGCGAAGGCCCACGCGTCGCCCAGCAAATTGACCCGGTCTTGCACCTTGAGTTGGCCTAACGAGCCGAGCAGGAGGTCCCACGACCGCGGGTCGTATTGCACCCGATAATAACCGGCTCCATCCACGTTTACTTTCAAAACTCGGTCCGCCGCGATGTTCTCGAGATTGTCGATCTTGCCGGACATCACGCGGCTTTGCAGTGGATCACCAGGAACGAAGTAAGTGAGCGGAATTTTCCACTCCAGCGGCCGCGGATTTTTGTAGTTCACGACGAATCGCTGTTGCGAAAGCGCCACCGTGTCGTCCGCGTCGCGCCGCACTTTCACCAGCGGAAATCCCGGTTGCTCCGTCCAGCCCGCAGCGATTTCGCCGATCGGTTTCCCAGAAGCTTCGCCTAACGAATTCCACAAATCGGCCGTGGTCGTGTTCGAATACTTATGCGCCTCCATGTAGCGGCGCATGCCTTCGCGAAATTGTTCTTCGCCGAGAAAACTTTCGAGCATGCGGATAACCGACTGCCCCTTTTGATAACTGATGTCGTCGAAAATGCTGTTGGCTTCGGCCTCGGTTTTCACCGCCACCTGCACAGGGTGAGTTGTCGATCTTGCATCGCCTTCCATCGCCTGATCGTGCGACGTCCCGACGCGACGAGTCGGATTGCGCGGCACATTTTTGCGCAGCCAAACTTCCCATTGCGGATTGAAATGAGCGGTGCACTTCGTTCCCATCCACGACGCGAACCCTTCGTTCAGCCAAAGATTGTCCCACCATGCCATGGTCACGAGATCGCCGAACCACATGTGCGCCATCTCGTGCGCAAGCACCGCGAAAATATTTTGCTTCGTGTCTTCGGAAGATTTTTCCGGATCGAACAAGAGCGCGCTTTCGAAATAAGTAATGCCGCCCCAGTTTTCCATCGCGCCCCCGAATCCACCGGGAATCGCGATCTGGTCGAGTTTCGGCAATGGATACGGGACGCCGAAGTAATCGTTGTAGTATTCGAGAATTTTCGCCGAACTCTCGAGCGCGTAACGCCCCCACTCTGCTTTTCCTTTGGTGGTGATGACGCGGATCTGCGTCTCGCCAACTTTCGTTTCGACAAAATCAAATTCGCCCGCGCAAAATACGTTCAAGTAACTCGCCATCGGCGGCGTCGCCGCGAATCGAACTTCTTTTCCATTGTCGATCTTTTGTTCCGATTCGATCGGCATATTCGAAACCGCGAGCCAATTTTCCGGAACGATCGCCGTTAACTGAAAACGCGCGCGAAAGCTCGGCTCATCCCAACAGGGAAAAAATCGACGCGCGTCGGTCGCTTCGAATTGCGTCCCGAGCGCGATCTTTTTCGCGCCCGTCCCCTGCTCCTGATAGCGCATGTAGAACAGTCCCTGGCCTTGCTGATTGATCTTGCCGCTGAATGTGAGCGCAAGCGTGTGCGCGCCCGCCGGCAGCTCGTTAGGCAAAGTTAGACGCAACAATTCTTCCTTCTTGTCGATCTTGATCGAGCTTTTCGGAAGCGGCTGGCCGTCCACCGCGGCGCTCGCGATTTCCAACTCGAGCGCGTTAAGGACAAGCTCACGCGTGGGCGCTTTTACGTCGATCTTGACGGTCTCGTTGCCAGCGAACGTGAAGTTGTCGATCTTCGGAACGATCCGGACGGCGTATTCGTTAGGCAAAACTGTCTTCGGCAGTTTGCCCGGCGTGCCGGCGAAATCGAACGGCTGCTCCGCGCGCATGGACGCAACTATGGCGATGAAAACAGCCGCGAGCGAAAAACGCATCGCAGCCACTTACGCGAGATAGGCCCGCGATTCAATCACGGCAACGCGTTGCGCACGAAACGGGTCAGGCGCTTCCACGCGTTCGCCGCGGCATTCGATTGTTTGGCACGATGTCGCGAGTGCCCATCGTCGGGCCCGGCCTTCTCGTCATCGTTCGTCACGACAAGCACGAGAATTAATTGCCCACCTCCGACCTGGGGCCCTTTGATCACGAGTGGACTGTCCTTGCTTAACTTGGTGTCCGTTTCGAGAAGCAGTTGCTGCTCTTGATACAATTTCAATGCGAGCTCGTAACCGCCTTCGCTTTCGCCGCGCGCATCGACGTGCAGCGAGAAATATTTGCTCGACGCCAACCAGTCCTCCTGCCCCGTCTTTAGCGTCTTGTTCGACTCGCCGATGACTTCGAATTGATTGTAACCGAACAATTCGGTCAGAGTTTTCTCAAACGGCGCGACCTGCGGCGGGGGCGGATGTGGCTTCTCCACATTCTCGGCCATGACCAAACCGCTCCAAACATGATCGGCCCGGCTGAAAGGCGCTGCCGCAATCACCACCCAAAAGGTGAACAACGCAGCGCAGACTCGCATGGCCGTCGGCCCTATTTTGCCGCAAATTCTGCTGGCAGTGATTTCAATCCCTCCGTCCACAACACCGTCACGCGCTCGTCGCCGTTCTTCTGCGACTCGAACATCGCGATTGTTGCATTCGGATTCTCCACCGGATCAACGCGTGCGTTCAGGATTTGCGTCAGGTAAGGCGACTGCGACTCCGGCGCGTTCTCGCGCACGAACATCACACTGAACAAAACAAACAGGGCGATTGCGGTCGCGCCCACCCAGGCCAGACGCGGCACGGTCCACCATGTCGATCTTGTCCCATGTCGATCTTGCGCGGTTTGGTCGCGCCCGATCTCCTCCCTGATTTGATGCGAGAAAAATTCTTCATTCGCGAACGGCTGGGCCGCGAGTTCTTGTTTGAGGAATGCACCCAGCTTTTGCATCTCGCGCTTTTCGGCTTCGGCCGCGGCGCGGTCCGGCAGCGACGCTTCAAACTCGACCAGCTCTTTGCCGGTGAGTTCGCCGTCGACCCACGCTGTAAATTTCTCCTCAAACGTTTTCATAAACATCCTTCAACAGATTCTGCAGTCTTTTGCGCGCATAAAACAAGCGCGACATTACGGTGCCGATCGAGCATCCCAGCGCTTCGGCTATCTCGTGATACTGCATGTCTTCGGTTTCTTTCATTAAAATCACTGCCCGGTGTTCGGGCGTTAATTGGGCAATCGCGTTGTCGATCTTTTGACGTAATTCCCCGCGTTCCATTCGCTCAAAAGGAAGCTCGTCCGCCTTGGGCGCCGTCTTGGCCGCGGGCTCGATTTCTTTGAGCTGAATCCGATCATCGAATTCCGCCCCGCCGCCCTTGATCTGCTTCTTGCGCATGTGATCGATGGTCACATTCATGACGATCCGATAAATCCAAGTGTAGAACGAAGACTTCCCGCGAAAGCGCCCAATCGACTTCCACGCTTTGAGGAAGCTGTCTTGAGCGAGGTCCCAGGCGTCCTGCTCGTTATGCACCATGTTGTAGATCATTCCAAAAATCCTCGTCCGGTAGCGCGTCACGAGCTCGTCAAAGGCCTTCGCCTCACCGCGCTGGCATCTTTTCACCAGCTCGATTTCCGAGACTTCGGTCTGCGCCGGCGGCGTCTCTATTTGCATATTTGGACGTGTGGGACCCTACTTTATTCAACGCAGCACGAGCGCTTTCTGGATGCCCCGGGTCGATTGATTTCTGTAACTGAATCAGCGACTTCCGTATCGCCGCCGCCATTCCCCGCGATATTCCCCCATCAAGGTGATGATGCCGTCGCGCACTTGGAAGAGGCGCTGTTGTAATACGGAATATTGCTCTGCGTTCACGTGTTTTCTCATCACCAGCTCGGCCGCGGCCTCCAAGGCCGTGCTCATCGCCTTCAACGCGCGTTTCAAATACGCGATCGTCATCCCGATTTCGTCCGGATCGTGATCGCTCAATGCGGCCGCGAGCTTCGCGCTCGCTAGCGCCGATTGCGTCGCCAGTTTTACCGCCGCCGGCTCATTTTGCAGCGCCGCCTCCCGGTCGAACAACTCGTCGATCCAGATCGTTAGGCCAAAGGCCGCCCGATACAACGCGTGATTTTCGAACGACTCGAACGGCGACTCTTCCGTTTCCGCTTCGACCACCTCGTCTTCAACAAGATCGACATCGTCCTCTTCGCTCATCAACTCATCGACCTCCGCGCTCCAGTCCTCCGCATTTTGCAAATGCGTCCAGCCCATTTCGCGCGCGATAATTTCATCGCGCCGCGGATCGTCGAGATATTTCTCCAGCAGCTCCATGTATTTTTCCGTCTTCGAGTCCTGCTGTTGGAGAAACCGTTCCCAATCGTATTCGTCCCACGCGCGATCGCTCTCGCCCTCGAAATCGGACATAACGAAACGACTTAACGCCGCTTCTACGCGCGCGCAAAAGTTTTTGCCTGCAATTCTCGCTGCGTTTGCAAACGCAATTGGCCGCACGCCGCGTCGATGTCGTGACCTTTCTCGCGGCGCAACGTCGCCGCCACATCGTGCCCGTGTAAGATCGACAAGAACTGTTCTTGTCGATCTTGCGTTGGTCGCGACCAGGGCAAACCGGCCACGGTGTTGTAGGGAATCAAATTCACTTTCGCCGAAACGCGTCGCGCATGTTTCGCGAGCAAGTGCGCTTGCTCGTCGGAGTCGTTCACGCCGGCGATGAGAATGTATTCGAACGTGAGCCACTGCTTCTTGCGCGAAGCGTAGTACTCACAGGCCGACATTAACATGTCGATCTTGTAGCGTTTGTTGATCGGCATGATGCGGTCGCGCACGTCGTCGGTTGCGCCGTGCAACGAAATCGCGAGACGAATTTGCAAAGGCTCATCGGCGAGTTGGCGAATTTGCGGCACCAGTCCGCTCGTTGAAACGGTGATGCGGCGCGCGCCGATACCGAGACCCCATGGCGCATTGATGATCCGAATCGCGCGGGTGACGTTGTCGATATTGGCGAGCGGCTCGCCCATTCCCATGAAGACGACATTGTCGATCTTTTCGCCGCTCTCGCGCTCGACCGCGATGAGTTGATCGACAATTTCATTCGGCGCGAGGTTCCGCGAAAAACCTTCCAGGCCGCTCGCGCAAAATTTGCAGCCGTACGCGCAGCCGACTTGCGTCGAGACGCAAATCGTTCGCCGATCCGAGCGCGATCCATACAACGCCGGCGAAGCCGGAATCAAAACCGATTCGATCAAGTTGCCGTCGTTCAATCGAAAGAGAAACTTCCGCGTCGTGTCACGCGAACCGAGCACACGGACGATGTCGATCTTGCCGAATGAAAATTTCTCCGCCAGGTCCGCGCGCAAATTCGCCGGCAAATCCGTCATCTCCTCGAACGCACTCGCGCGCTTCTTGTAGAGCCAATCCGCAATCTGCCCGCCGCGATACGCCGGTTGCGCGATCGCGCGCAATTCGTCGATCTGCAAAGATTTGATGTCGATCTTTTGTGCCTTTGTCATGTCGGGCGAAGTCGAGACATTCTCATTCAGTCTCAGTAAGAGATTCCTCGACTTCGCTCGGAATGACAAATGGCACTGGAGCGGCGGGCATTCATGGTTAACGTCCCGGCGATGAAATGGATTCTTTGCACGCTTTCGGGCTTGAGTTTGTTTTTGGGCGCCTGTGCCCACGACGATCTTGCGAGCGACAGCTCGACGCAATCGTCCACGCCGGTTGCGGGCGAAAAAACCGGCGAAGGCAGCATGGAACCGGGCGTGAGCCCCGGCGGCGCCAGCGCGAACGTACGCTGGTGATTCGTTAGGCCGCTGCGATGCAGAAAGCGCGGACGCCGCTGACGCTCGGCTGGGAAGCGGCGAAGGCGAACGCTGTTCCGGCGCTGATCATTCAGGCGCTCATGCTCGCGCTGTTGATCGCGTATTACACGAATCCGTCCGTCGCGCGCGCATTGCAACGGCTCGCCGAGTTCAAACGCGAACACGGCTTGCCCTTTGTTATTGTCGCGTCGGTCACGGCGGGTGCGCTTATTCCGGAATTGTTTCTCATTTTGTTTTTCCAACGCGGCCGGCCGCATCGCGGCAATCTGCGCAATTTGCTCTTCACCATTCCGGTCTGGGGATTCGATGGTTCACTTGTCGATCTTATGTACCGCTCGTTCGCCGGTTGGTTCGGCGATGTCGTGACCGTGCCGGTGGTGTGCACGAAAATTTTGCTCGATCAATTCGGCTACAATCCGTTTTTCGCCGCTCCCTTCGGCGTCCTGACCTACGAATGGAAGAACAACGGCGTCTCGTTAGGCCCGGTGCGCGATCTTTTCACCTGGAAACATTATCGCGACAAAATCATCCCGACATTGGTCGCGACGTGGGCGGTTTGGATTCCATTGATGGCCATCATCTATTCGTTGCCGCTCGCGCTGCAATTCCCGCTCTTCGGCCTCGCCCTTTCCTTTTGGGTCCTGCTTCTCACTTACATGACGAATCGTTTCGCGGGAAAAATCGAAGCCGACGCGCTGCTGGCGCTTTCTGTCGCAGAATAGAATCGCCACGGATGAACACGGATTTACACGGATGCAGAAAGGCTTTTCCGGTAATCCGATCCATGTTTCATCCGTGTCCATCCGTGGCTAAATCTTTTCCGGATTGACCTCGCCCGCGCCGAATTCGTATTCTCGCGCCTAACAAACCATCGATCCGCTTTCCTGGCGTGACGCGCTCTCGCCGCTTCATCAGGGAGCCTCTTCAGCGGATTTACAAGAATGAAACTTTCCTGTCCGTGTAAACCGCAGCCATACAGCGGCAGAGCGTCCGGTACGGACACCGTCAAGGAGAAAGCCACTCAAAAAGCAATTCACAAGGCGGTGCAAGCGTTCATTGACGCAATAGATGATCATCAATGCGATGGGAATTGTTATCCCGTATTCACCAACCTTAGTATTAAGGATACCGACACTGGATACACTGACGCTAGTACTCACGAAGTTACAATGATATGGGAGTGGCGCCTGACTATCGAATGCAAGAAGCCACTGCAAAAGAAAACCAAATCATGAGCGGTACCAGTATCGATCGTGGAAAAACCCGAATGCTTTTCGTGGTCACACTGACCGCAATCAATGTAATGGGCCCAGTCACCTGTAACGCTGCGGAAAAAGAAGTTAGGCAAACGCGTGCCACGGATGCTGCCTTGGAAGACGCTTTGTATACGTGCCTATTCGAGAAGTTTGATAAGCCGAAAATCACTCTTGGTCGCGTGACAGGCCACTCAGTTCACCGGGATCCCATAGACCATTCGACCGCCTATGATGACAATACTGGTCGGAACTTTTTCTACGACAAGAAAACGAAGACTTGGAAGGATGGAAAGACCGGAGAATCGGTAACTCCGAAAAATCTTGAGGACGCTCTCTACTGCTGCCTTTTTACGAAATTCGACAAGCCGGAGATCACTCTTGGCCGCGTGACAGGCCACTCAGTTCACCGGGATCCGCTCGACCATTCGACTGCTTACGATGACAATAGTGGTCGAAATTTCTTTTGGGACAAAGATCAGCAAGCCTGGCGTGATGGAAAAACCGGCGAATGCATTTGTCCGAAATGCGCGGAACAGCCAAAGCAATCTGCGCAACCGCCTCCGCCATCCGGGCCGAACGCAGGTAATGTTCTAAAATCAATCGCGAGCCATGTGAATGTTGGCGTTGGCGTGAGCGGTGGCGGCGGGGAAGATCGACATCATCATGCGGATGATCGGCGGCGGGCGGATGAGAAATTGAGGCGAGACGAAAAGCGATTGCACGGCGATGAAGCGCGCAAGGAGGAGAAACATCGCGCGGAAGAGAAGGTGCACGACAACCGGGTGATGATCGCGCACGATCCGCAAATCCAGCGGGCCGAGGAAGAGCTTGAGCGTTTACAAAAGAAGAAAGCAGAGCTGGAACGCCGGCATCGCGAGACCAAAGACAAGGACGAAAAGAAAATGCTCGAGCGCCAGATCAAAGGTTACGACACGCTGATCGAACACGAGCAGGCGAAGTTGAATCAGGCGCGGTAAGGGCGCGGGGCGTTTCTTTGTAGCGGCAGCCGTGTCGGCTGCGAGATTGTTAGGCCGCACGCGACATGCGTGCCGCTACAGAAGAAAATGTTTGAGCGCGTCGTAAACGCCCGCGCCGTGTTCGCGCTCGGCGATGAAACCTTTCGCATTTCGCACGGTGTCCTTCACTTCATCGATTGCATTCGATGGACAAGCGGGCATGGCGGCGACGCTTCCATCCAACATCGAGACGTCATTGTGATGATCGCCGGCGGCGAAAATGTTTTCGCGCGGAATGTCGATCAAACGCGCCAGCTCGGCCAATGCCGCGCCTTTGTGGTAATCGGCGTGGCAGAAGCGCAGGTAAACGGTGTTGCGCTGGTAATTGAACTTCGGCTGTTTCGTTTGCGCCTCCGCAATGAACTCGGTGATGCGGTTCATCTCTTCTTCATCCGTTGCGATGAGGCCAATTGGTTCTGTCGTTTCGTAAATCAAACGCGCCTTCGTTTTCTGGTTCACGAAATCGACCACTTCGGCGAGAACCGATTCGGCTGAGGAAAAAAGTTCGGCATGCTCTCGCGCGCAACGTTCGTTCCAATCGCCGAACGCCTCCCATTTCTCGCCGTTCGATCCGGGACGGAAGACGTCGCGCTCACTCGTTAGGATAAAATCGGGGCGCATCGGGAATTCGAAATCGGTCAGGCCGGACTCGAGCAGATCGACGGAGCGGCCGGTGTTGATCGCCCAGATGGCGCCGGCGTTTTGCAATTCGCGAATGAGTTTCATGCAATCGCGATCGAGCGCCGGCTCGCTCACGCGCGAGACAATCGTGCCGTCGAAATCGGTGCTGAGCAGTTTCACATGTGACATGTCGATCTTGTAACTTGTCGATCTTGCGATTGATTCAAGTGACGAAATGAAATCGGCCTACGAATTAGCAATGGAGCGGTTGGCGAAAAATACGCCGAGCGTTACGCTCACGGACGACCAGAAGAAGCAATTGGCCGAGATCGACGCGACGTTCAAAGCGAAAATCGCCGAGCGCGAAGTCTTCCTGAAGGACCAAATCGTCAAGGCGCAGATGGCGGACAAATTCGAAGAAGCCGAGCAATTGCAGCAGCAATTGCTCACCGACGTGCGTCGCTTGAACGACGATTGCGAAACCAAAAAGGAGAAACTGCGGCGCTCTTTTGCTAGTTAGGCATTCTCTATTTGCGAATTCCACCATTTCCAGTTCTTCATAGCGAGCTCATCTGTCGGATTCATTTCGAGCGCGCGACGGTAAAACTCGCCCGCTTCTTCCCACTTCCCCGCCGCGCAAAGAGCGTCTCCTTGGCAACCTACCGGAGCGCTAAGGTCGGGCGCGAGTGATTCGGCAGCGCGGAAATGGGTAAGAGCAAGGTCAAAGTTCTTCAGCTCAACGTGACAAACGCCGAGAAATATCCGACTCCACGGATCTAATGGATGCTCAACAATATCCCGCTCAAGAGATGGAATCGCGCCGGCCCAATCGTGACGATCCATGTATGTCTTTGCATCATCTTGCCACGGCTGCGGCTCGACCATCGGATTACGCTCCCCTGGGCTGTCGTCAGACCGAGATTTCCCGCGACACGGTCTGTGTCGGCTCGGATTTCTTCCGCTTCGGATATTCCGGCAGATCCGGATCGAGGAAGCCGAGCATGTGCGCGCGTTTGATGACGCGGACGCCTTCCTGTTTCTGAAGATCGACAATCGATTCGCGGAACTTTTCCATTTTCGTCCAATGCACTTTCGGCCGGAAATGGTGTTCGGCGTGGTAGCCGTTGTAGAAGAAGAGCCAGTTGTAGATCTTGCCGTAGCTGCTCACGCCCCACGCGATCGGTTTGTCAGGGTTCGCGCCGTAATGGCGGAAGTAACCGTTCAAATAACTGAAGCAATGCCCGAGATACCAAAACGGCAGGAAATAGAAAATGACGTAACGCCAGTTGAACAAAAAGAGAACGAAGAGCGTGACGGCGAACGCGACGAGCTCGAGCGTGCCCCAGAATAAATCGCCATTGCCGCGTTTGCGCAGTTCTTTGCGAATGGCGCCGACGTCGTCGCGGAAAAAGCTGAGGAAAACGTAGCTCCACGGATTCTCCGCTTCGCCGTCGTGGCCGTGGCGATAGATCGACAACCAATCGATGGTGTCGCCCGTTTCGTCCTGCCGGTCCGAGTTGCCCTTGTGATGTTGCATGTGGACGGCGTCGTACATCGTCTGCGAAAAACAACACGCGACCGATTGCGTGACGCTGAAGAGACGGTTCAACAGCGGCGCGCGGAAGAATGGATTGTGAATGAAGTTGTGACCGACGCCGTTGATGTTCGCGTTCACCATCAACGCGTAAACGAAACCGAGGACGAGCATGATCCAGAGCGGCGTGTGCGGATAGAGAAAGAAAAGCGCGAAGAAAAACGCGAGATGGAACAACCCGCCCGCGAGCGGGAGCACATCCCAGCGCGTGTGCGCGAAGATTTTGGAATTCGTCGCGGGGCGTTCGACGACGATGACGTCAGCGGAGGTCATGGAGGGAGCGTAGTTTGGCGCATTATAATTAATTGGCAACTGCGCGCCAGAGTGTTTCGATGAGTCCAGCAACACATGCGACACAGGGATAGATTGTCGATCTATGCGCTAGTTGCTCTCATTTCTTTTGGAATTGGCGTATTGATTGGAAACGAAATCGGCAAAGCCAGAGAGCTTGCCGTTAAGGTCACAGATGTACGTGAAGGCTACTCGCTTCTAACTTGGGAAAGCAGTGATCACGACCTTTGCTTCGTGTTAGTTCCCAAAAACAAATTCGATTCATTTATCGCCAACTGGTTCGTGAAATGGAATCACAATTGTGGCGCTATCCGTTTAATGGAGGAACTCAGCACTTTGCCGCCGGGCACGTACGTTGAATGGAACGACGACCCGCCACGATTTGTTTACCCGCGCGACGAGGTCGTCACTCGGCTTAGCGAATACGCACACAGCCGAGGTATAGATTGGCACGTGAACCCCGTTATCGTCGATTAACAGATTCTTGGATTGCACATGTCGATCTTGCACGGATAACTTGCGGCCTCGCCGATGTTCGCGCTTCAACCCGAGATGAAAGTTTTCAGCGGTTCGGCCAACCGCGAATTGGCGGAGCGTATCTGCAAGTTCATCGGGACGCCGTTAGGCGCGGCGACGTTGAGCTCGTTCCCGGACGGCGAAACGTATGTGAAAATCGAGGAGAACGTGCGCGGTCGCGACGTTTTCCTGATTCAACCGACTTCGCCGCCGACGAACGAGCATCTGATGGAATTACTCATCATGGTGGACGCGGCGAAACGCGCGAGCGCGGACCGCATCACGGCGGTGATCCCGTTTTTCGGTTATGCGCGCCAGGACCGCAAAGATAAACCGCGGGTTCCGATCACCGCCAAACTCATCGCGAATCTTCTCACCGCGGCCGGCGTGAGTCGCGTGCTCACGATGGACCTGCACGCGCAACAGGTGCAGGGCTTCTTCGATATTCCGGTCGATCATCTTTACTCGATGCCGGTCTTGATCCGTTATCTGCGCGAGCGCCTAACGAAAAAGACGGTCGTGGTCTCGCCTGATGTCGGCGGATTAAAAATGGCGTCGGCGTATTCGCAGGCGTTGGACGCCGGTCTCGCGATCGTGGCGAAGCAACGCAAGAGCGCGAGTGAGACGGAAGCGTTATATCTCATCGGCGAGGTCGAGGGCGCAGACGTTTTACTGGTGGACGATCTCACCGAGACCGCGGGCACGCTCGTTTCCGCAGCGGAGACGTTAAAGAAGGCCGGCGCGGGCGACATCTACGCCGCCGTCTCCCACGCCGTCCTCGTGGATATGGCGATTCCGCGATTGCAAAAATCCAAAATTAAGGAACTAGTTACGACCAACAGCACGCCGGTGCGGGAGGTCGAGGGGTTCTCGATCAACGTGCAATGCGTCGCCGAATTGTTAGGCGAAGGCATAAAACGGATTCATAATGACGAGTCCGTGTCGTCGCTGTTCAAGATCGACAAGTAACAAGATCGACAATCACTCACCATGGCCAAGCAGGTAAAACTTAAAGCGGAAACGCGCGAAGCGGTCGGAAGATCGGCGGCGCGCAAACTTAAAGCGCAGGGACGCATTCCCGCCGTCGTTTACGGCGGCAAAAACAAACCGCAGCCATTGCAGGTTTCGGCGCGCGATGTTTCAAACATGCTCAAGCACGCTTCGGGCGAAAACATTTTGGTCGAGCTCGAGATCGACGGCGAGAAGGGCAACCGCATGGCGCTCTTGCAGGAAGTGCAGCATTCACCGCTCGGCGGCGACATTCTCCATGTCGATTTTCATGCGATCTCGATGGACGAAAAAATCCATGCCGATATTCCGGTGGAAGGCTCCGGCACACCGAATGGCGTGAAAAACTTTGGCGGTTTGCTCGAACAAAATCTGCGCTCGCTCGCGGTGGAATGTTTGCCAAAAGATTTGCCGGACAAAATTGCGGTCGATGTTTCCAATCTCAACATCGGCGACGCGATTCACGTGCGCGATCTGCAGTTGCCGGACGGCGTCGTCGCGAAAGTGCAACCGGACCTGACAGTATTCTCGGTGCTCGCACCGGTGGTGGAAGAAGAGCCGACGCCAGTGGCAGCGGAAGGCGCAGCGCCCGGACCGGAAGTCATCACCGAGAAGAAACCGGCCGAAGGCGAAGCGGCAGCGACTTCTCCGGCGGGAACGGCGACGAAGGAAAAAGAGCCGAAGAAATAATTGGAGCCGCGCATTCGTCTGGTCGCCGGTCTGGGAAATCCCGGCGCGGACTACGCCGCGACGCGTCACAACATCGGCTTCATGGTGGTCGATCAACTTGCCGACTCGGCAAGATCGACATGGGAAAGATCGACAAAGTGGGACGCGCTCACCGCGAAAGTTGGCGAGACATTGCTGGCGAAGCCTCAGAGCTTCATGAATTGTAGCGGACAGCCGCTGCACGCGATCGCGCAGTTCTACAAAATCGAGCCTAACGAAATGCTCATCGTGTTCGACGATTTCGCGTTGCCGTTAGGCCGGATTCGGCTGCGTCCGGATGGCGGAACGGGCGGACATAACGGAATCGAATCGATCATTGTGCAATTCGGGACGGACAAGATTCCGCGATTACGCGTCGGGATCGGCTCGGCGCCGGAGCGCGGCGCGACCGATTTCGTGCTCGGCAAATTTTTCGAAGAGGAGAAGCCAATCGTAAGATCGACAATCGAACGTGCGGCCGAAGCGGTGAAACATGCGATTGACAACGGCGTCGTTTCCGCGATGAACCAGTTTAACAAATCAGAAGAATGAAGAACCGTTACGAAGCGTTCATGGTGCTCAACGCGCAAGGTAAAGAAGACACCGTCAAAGACATCATCGACCGGCTTGAGTCGGAGTTTCAAAAAGAAGGCGCGCAGGTCGAGCAGGTGCAGAAAATGGACAAGCGGCCGTTCGCCTATGTTGCGGGCCCGCTCGACGCCGGCTACTACGTGAATTTTGTTTTCCAGGCCGACTCGCAGTTGATCACGAAATTGCGTTCCAAATTCAAACTCGATCCCGAAGTTTATCGGCAGCATTACCAGCGGCTGGTCGCGAAAAAAGAGAAGAAAGAGCGCGAGCCGAAAAAGTTGGCGAAGGCCAAGTAATCTCGCTACAACTGGCGGATGGCCAGTTTCAATAAAGTCATCCTAGTCGGGAATCTGACGCGCGACCCGGAAGTGCGCTACACGCCGAAAGGCACCGCCGTGACCGACATCGGTCTGGCGGTGAATCGCGTTTACACGACCGACAACAACGAGAAGCGCGAGGAAGTTACGTTCGTCGATGTGACTTTGTGGGGACGCACCGCGGAAATCGCGGGGGAGTATTTAAAAAAAGGCAGGCCGTGTTTAATCGAAGGGCGCCTGCAAATGGATACGTGGGATGACAAGCAATCCGGCCAAAAACGGAGCAAGCTCAAAGTCATCGGCGAAGCGTTGCAGTTGTTAGGCAGTCGCCCCGGCGGCGGTGATGGCGGCGGCGAAGATCGACAATCGACAAGATCGACAACTGCGCCCCCGAAAGGCGCGGCCAAGTCTGAGCCGGACGAAGACGAGATTCCATTTTGATTCGCGCGAACGTTGACGGATGAACGCGACCGAAGCGTGCATCGCGCTCAACATGCTGCCGACGGTCGGTCCCGTTAGGCTGCGGAAGTTGCTCGAAGTTTTCGAGACGCCGGAGCGCGTGCTCGCAGCGAAACGCGACGAGCTTCGTCGCGCCGAAGGAATCGGCCGCGAAGTGACCGAGCAGATTTCGAATTGGGAATCGATTGTCGATCTTGCAGCGGAGCTGAGACGCATTCGCGAATTCGGCGCGAATGTCATCACGCAAAATTCGCCGGAGTACCCGAAACCGCTCCGCGAAATTCACGCGCCACCGATCGTTCTCTACGTCTGGGGCGAGCTGCAAGATCGAGATCATCACGCGATCGCAATCATCGGTGCGCGCCGCACGACGCATTACGGGACCGAGTCGGCGAAGAAGCTGGCGTATCAAATTGCTTACGCCGGCCTAACTGTAATCAGCGGACTCGCGCGCGGAATCGATACCGCCGCGCATCAAGGCGCGCTCGCGGCAAAAGGCCGCACGATCGCCGTGATCGGCTCCGGATTAGCGAAGTTATATCCGCCGGAGAATCGTGCGCTCGCGGAAAAAATTGCAAATGGCAATGGCGCGGTTGTGTCCGAGTTCTCGATGGCAATCGAACCGGATCGACAAACATTTCCGATGCGCAATCGCATTATCAGCGGTTGGAGTCATGGCGTGCTCGTGGTCGAAGCGGGATTAAATAGCGGCGCGCTCATTACGGCGTCCCAAGCGCTCGAGCAGGGCCGCTCCGTTTACGCGGTGCCGGGACAAATGAACGCGCCAAGCGCGATGGGATCGAATCGGCTGATTCAACAGGGCGCGAAATTGGTGATGAGCGCGAATGATATTCTGGACGATCTGCAAATTCTGCTGCCGGAAACGAAGCCGGCGCCGGAAGCGGCGGCGCGGCCGTTGCCGACGTTGAGCGAAGAGGAACGGCGCGTGTACGATGCGATTGATGCGGCGGAGACGTCGATCGACAGTATCGCGGCGCGGAGCGAATTGCCGAGCGCGGCGGTTTCAGCGACATTGCTGCGGCTGGAACTGAAACACTTGGTGAAACAGCTCCCTGGCAAATTCTTCGTCAAACTCGGTTAACGCTAACGAGAACGGCGCGACTTCGTTAGGCGGCGCGCGAAGTGCTATGACTTGCAAAAGATCGACATCTGCGTTTCGATTCCCGCCTTCCTGTTATGTCCAAAGCCCTGATTATCGCGGAAAAGCCGAGCGTCATGCGCGACCTCGCCCGCGCCCTGGGCAAGTTTCATAACGAGAAGGATTACTTCGAGAACGATCAATACGTCATCTCGTCGGCGGTGGGCCACCTGGTTGAGATGGTTCCGCCGGAAGGAGCCGAGGTAAAACGCGGCAAGTGGAATCTTGAGAACCTGCCGGTGTTGCCGGATCATTTCGATCTCTCGCCGATCGAAAAAAATAAATCGCGCTTGCAGGTATTGAAGAAACTGGCGAAGCGGCCGGATGTGACGGAGATCATCAACGCGTGTGACGCCGGCCGTGAAGGCGAACTGATTTTCCGCAACACCATGCGATGGAGCGGCGTGAAAAAGCCGACCCGACGTCTCTGGTTGCAATCAATGACAACGGAAGCGATCCGCGAAGGCTTCGCGCATTTGCGATCGGATGAGGAAATGCAACCGCTGGCCGATGCGGCGTTGTCGCGAGCGGAGAGCGACTGGCTGGTCGGCATCAACGCGACGCGCGCGCTCACCTCATTCAACTCACGCACGGGCGGCTTTCAAAAAACGACGGCCGGTCGTGTGCAAACGCCGACGCTCGCCATTCTCGCGGCGCGCGAGGAAAAGATCCGCGCATTTAAGCCGCGCCCCTATTTTGAAGTGCACGGTGAATTCGGCGTCGCCGCCGGCAATTATCGTGGTCGCTGGTTCGACGAAAATTTCAAGAAGGACGGCGACGAAGATGCGCGCGCGGAAAGAATTTGGAATCGGGAACAGGCGGTCGCGATCCAGGAGAAATGCGCGGGCAAGACCGGCACGATCACAGAGGAGAAAAAGCCGACGACGCAAGCGTCGCCATTGCTTTATGACCTGACGACGTTGCAGCGCGAAGCGAACGGCCGTTTTAGTTTGAGCGCGCGACGAACGTTGCAGATCGCGCAAGCACTTTACGAAAAGCATAAGGTGCTGACGTATCCGCGGACCGATTCGCGCTATTTGCCGGAAGATAATCTCGCGCAGGTGCGCAAGGTGATGTCGACGTTTGAGGACGCGACGCTGGCGCAGCACGCGCGCAAGGCGCTGGAGCAAAACTGGGTGAAGCCGACAAAGCGCGTCTTTAACAACGCGAAGGTGAGCGATCACCACGCGATCATTCCAACGGGCGCATCGCCGGCGCATCTCGATGAATTCGAGCGAAAAGTTTTCGACATGGTCGCGCGGCGAACGATCGCGGTCTTTTATCCGGCCGCGCAATTTGAAGTGACGACCCGCATCACGCGCGTGGAAGGTGAGCCGTTCAAGACCGAAGGAAAGGTGATTGTCGATCCCGGATGGCTGGCCGTTTACGGTCGCGAAGCTGCCGGCGCCGATGAAGAAGCCGTGGTAGCGATTTCGCCTAACGAAACCGCGCGGGTGGAAAAGATCGACATCAAGGAGAATGAAACCAAGCCGCCGGCGCGATTTAACGAAGCGACCTTGCTCTCCGCCATGGAAGGCGCGGGCAAGCTGGTCGAGGACGAAGAATTGCGCGAAGCGATGCGCGAGCGCGGTCTGGGGACGCCGGCGACGCGCGCGCAGATCATCGAAGGTTTGATCATGGACGGTTATATCGAGCGCAAAGGGCGCGAGCTGATCGTGATGGCCAAAGGACTTTCGCTCATCACGCTGCTGCGAAATTTGCACACGGACGTGTTGTGCGCGCCGGAGTTGACCGGCGAATGGGAATTTCGCCTCAAAGAAATGGCGCATGGAAAATTAGATCGACAACATTTCATGCACGACATCCGCGGCCTAACGAAAGAGATCGTCGAGAAGGTGCGCAATTTTAAAGGCGAACACATTGAGGGCGAATACGTCGTGCTCGATGCGAAATGTCCGAACTGCGGCAGTGGGCCGGTGCGCGAGGATTACAAGACGTTTCGCTGCGCGAATTGCGACTGGCTCATGTGGAAGACGATGGCCTCGCGTCAATTCACGCCGGAAGAAGCGAGCGAGTTGCTGACCAAGGGCCGGATCGGTCCGCTCAAAGGTTTTCGCAGCAAAATGGGACGGGCGTTCGAAGCGGTGGTGAAGATCGGCGAAGACAAGAAGCCGCAATTTGATTTCGAAGGACAGGACGAGGCCGACCAAAAGATCGACAAGGACAAACAGGAGTCGTTAGGGCTTTGCCCGGTATGCCAGAAGGGGCAGGTTTACGAGCTCGCGCGCGCGTATGCGTGCGAAAACGCGGTGGCCAAGCCGAAGACCTGCACGTTCCGTTTGAGTAAAACAATTCTGCAGCGCGAAATTCCGAAGGAGCAGGTGCAGAAACTCATCGCCCATGGCAAAACCGATTTGCTGCCGAAATTTATTTCCAAAAAAGGCCGCGCGTTTTCGGCGCATTTGAAATTGGAAAACGGCAAGATCGGTTTCGAGTTCGCGGCCAAGGTCCCGCGCGCCAAAAAAGCGCCCGCGCCAGTTAAGGCGGCGTAGTCTCGTTAGGCAAGTAAACTGTCAGCCGACCGAAATCCGCGTCGCGGTGATATTCGCCGTGGATGTAGTCGAGAATTTCCGGCGCGTATTTCGCCATCTCGCTCTCGCCGGTGATGAAGATGGCGGACGGCGGATCGCGCATCGCCTGTTGCACAAGATCGACATGTTCCTTTGTCGTTTGATCGCCGGGCCAGAGATAATTCCAGCGCGTCGGATTGCGGCGCTCCAAGAGAAAATAGAACATGGGTTGATAGGGCAACGCCAGCATCGAGCGATTCGGCGGAACGTAACGCTGAACATCCGTCACCAAATCCGATACCCATTGGCCGTTCTCGAGATAAACGCCGCCGGTATTCAACGCCAGTAACTGCGTCGTCTTCGTTGAATCGGGCAACACTGCCGGCCTAACGAGCCAGAGAAATCCGCCTGCGCATCCGGCAGCGGAGATGGAAATTATCGTCCGCAAAACTGCGCGATTGCCCATCGCGTCGACAAAAATTTTCCAGCAAAAGGCAGTAAGAAGAAACAGCGGCGCCAGCGCGATGAGCAAATGGTTCAGGTCCGAGCGCGTCAACGCCTGGAGATAGAACAGGGCCGACCAAACCAGGAAGAAGCCGAGCATCGCTTCGCGCCGGGCGAAGCGTCCGCGAAGAACGCGCTGCACAAACCAGAGCGTGGCCAGAATTATCACGATCGGCGGCGAATAAAACAGCAACGCTGCGGCCGCATCTGCCATCGTTGGTTGTTGCGAAATCTTCGGCAGCGGCAGACTGCTCGTCTTTCCGTAAACGGAAATGGGAAACTGAATCAGTTGTCGCCACATCTCGGGAAGCGCACCGGCGTACCACCAACATAATGTCAGTGGCAGCAACACAATCGCGACGCCGCCTAACCAAAACGAAAGAAGACGCGCAACATCATCCCACGTGAAATTTTTGTCCCCGAGTCGGTACAAGATCGACAAGGTGAAGATCGACATCGAAAAATAGATCGCCTGATCGTGTCGGAGCACGAGCGATACAGCTGTGCAAATTCCCGCGACGCAGGCGAGCCACGAATTGTTTTTGGACATGGCGCGCAAATAAAGAAGCGCCGCCAACAATGTCGCGGTGATCCCCTGCCACACCGCGAACGGAACGAAATTGAAAAGCGGAAGTCCGAGCACACATGCGGGCAGAGCCGCGGCAAACGCAATTGCCGGATTCATCAGCGGCCGCGCGATGGCGTAGAGCAACAGCGGAATCAAACAAAAGATCGACAATCCCATTCCACGCATCGTCACGAGCGACGTGCCGAAGAGTTTGAAGGAAAGCGCAACGGTGTAGAAGGAAAGCGGCGGTTGCAGACTAACGAAGTCGCGATGCGGCAGCTCGCCATTCATGACTCGCACCGCGCCGTAAGCGAGAAAACCTTCGTCGCCCCAATCGATGCCGCTGCGCCAACGCGGCCACGCAATTGTTAGGCAAACGGCGAGCAAGAGGGTGACGCAGGCAAGATCGACAATGAACGAGCGAAGCGGTTTCACGTGGCGGCGGGTGAAGAATAGAAATGGAAATCGACAATCCAAGCGCAAACATTCTTTGACGGCGCAAGATATGGTGTGTTACTAGGTGACGCGACACTATGCGTTGTCCAAAGTGCGGGTCGGCCGACGACAAGGTCGTGGATTCCCGACAGTCCCGCGACGCCTCCACCATCCGGCGCCGACGCGAGTGTTTGAAATGCAAATATCGCTTCACCACTTACGAAGAAATCGAGCGCACCGATCTGCGCGTGATCAAACGCGACCGGACTCATGAACAATTCGATCGTCGCAAACTCGTTAACAGCATTGCGCGTTCTTTTGAAAAACGATCCGTTAGTCTCGTCACTCTCGAACAAATGGTGGATGAGGTTGTGCACGAACTTGAAACGAGCGGGCGCGAAGTGCATTCGTCCGCCATCGGCGCGAAAGTTTTGGAGAAGCTGCGGGACATCGATGAAGTCGCGTATCTGCGCTACGCGTCGGTCCATCGCCATTTTTCCGATGTCGACGAATTCGTTGAAGCGATTCAGCAGCTCGGCCGGCGCATGAAAAAAAATTCAGCCCAGAGCGAGTTGTTTCCCCCGGAAGTAGGAAGTCATGGTCGCGTTTAAAGAAGAGTTTCCCTATTTGCGCTGCGACTCGGGCCAGCTCTTCGAGTTCAATCGCGATTGGCTGCACGACGCCATCACGCGGGCGGCGAGCGACGCCGGCTACCCGAGTTGGTGGCTGACCGATCACGTGACCGAAAGCATTGCGTTTTATCTGCGGCTGCGGAACGACGAATCGGTCGTCGCCTTCAGCCAGCTTTCGCAAACGGTGCGGCACATTTTGAAAGTGATCGGTTACAAGGAAATCGTCCCGCATTTCAAGCCGACGCCGCCGCCGGTGTCGATCTGCCTGCTCGAGATCGCGCTCGAAGCCGGCGCGGGATACGAGCTCGCGTTTTTCGATCTGCTCGAGAAACGCGTCACCGCCTTGCTCGATATGGGCGCGGAGACTTTACAACTGCGTTCGTTAGGCGCGTGCGTGAAACATTTGCGCGGGACGAAAATTTGGACGCGGCAATGCGACCCGCTCCGGGAGGAGATCGCGTGCTTTTTGCGCGAGAAATTGAGCTTGCGGGGCGAGGTCGAGCGTTTGGATTGTTCGTTGCGGTGATTGTCGATCTTAGTAGATGTCGATCTTACGATGACAATTTTTGAAAAAATCGCGGCCCGCGAAATTCCGGCGAAAATCATCTGGGAAGACGACGACGCGATTGCGTTTCACGATGTGAATCCGCAAGCGCCCGTGCATGTGCTCATCGTCCCGAAGAAAATCATTCCTCGTTTGGCCGAAGCGACCAAGAGTGACGCGGCCATTCTCGGGAAGTTGCTGCTCACCGCCGCCGAGCTCGCGAAAAAGCTCGAGCTCACCAACGGCTATCGCGTTGTCATCAACAACGGGCCTGATGCGGGCGAAAGCGTGCCGCATCTGCATGTGCATTTGTTAGGCAAACGCGCGCTGGCCTGGCCGCCCGGCTAAGATCGACAACTACTCTCGAACGGTGACCGGCGTGCCTTCGTGCGCGGCGTCGAAGAAACGTTCGGCCATGCCTTTAGGCAAACGAATGCAACCATGCGAAGCCGCGTACGGCGGAACGTATCCCTGGTGCATGGCGTAACCGCCGTTGAAATGCATGCAATACGGCATGCGCGCGCCATCGAAATGCGCGCCGGCGGGCTTGTGATCTTTGCGAACGTCGATGTTTGGTTTCACCACGTTGCCGTAATCATCGACATAATCGCCGAACTCACTCGAGACATGGTCGCGATCTTTCGAGACGATATGATAATGGCCGGGCGGCGTGGAAAAACCGGGTTTGCCAGTCGAGACCGTTGTTAGGCCAACAAGATGTTTACCCTTGTAAAAATATGCTTTCTGCTCGCTAAGACTCACGACGATGCGCGACGAACCGCTCGCGTTTTCATCGTGCCACCACCCTGATGGCTCGTTGTTCGGAATAACCGATTGCACGGCGCGGACGACGGCCGCGCCGGGACCGGTACCATTCTCCATGTCCTCGCACGCCGGGAAAAATGCGAGCGCAACGAACGCGCAGGCGCAATAGAGGTGACGAAGCCGGTTCATCGGGAGCCGCGGATACTACGAGGCGCGGTTGGGCGGTTCAACTGAAATGTCGTTGTCGATCTTGCGCGTGTCGGTTGACGTTGTACGCTCGCTCATGGCTACGATGACCCAGCCGAAACCGCAGACTTCACCCGCGCGCGAGTCGGCGGCGAAAGTTCAGCCGCCGATTAATCTCGAGAACTGGATCGAAGAGAACGCGGCCTTGTTCAAACCGCCGGTGAGCAATTGTTATCTTTACGATGGGCGCGATTTTTTCGTGATGGTGATCAAAGGACCGAACGCCCGGAACGATTTTCACCTGGTCGATTCCGAGGAATATTTTTATCAGCTCAAAGGCGACATCAAAGTGCGCATCCGCGAAGGCGACAAGATCGTCGATCATCTCGTGCGCGAGGGTGAAACGTTTTTTATTCCGCCGAATGTGCCGCATGCGCCCGTTAGGCCGCCGGGCACGATCGGCGTGGTGGTGGAGCGCCGTCGGCCGGCCGGCGAAAAGGAGCATGTGATTTTCTACTGCGACAATTGCGGCGCGCTCGTGGAAGACATCGACTTCGATTGCGCCGACATTGTCGAACATTTCAGTCAGGCCATGAAAGATTTCTGGGCGGACGACGCGCGACGCACGTGCAAGAAATGCGGACACAAAGTTCCGCAACCCGAGCCAGTAAAGCCGTTCTGATTTTCGGCGTTGAAGATCGACATCCACACCCACATCCTGCCGCGCACGTGGCCGGACCTGGACAAGAAATACGGCTACGGCGGGTTCGTTAGGCTGGAGCATTGCGACGAATGCAGTGCGCGCATGATGATCGGCGATCGTCATTTTCGCGACATCACCGACAACGTCTGGAATCCCGAGCGTCGAATCGAAGAAATGGATGCGGCCGGTGTGAGCATGCAGGCGCTCTCGACCGTGCCGGTGATGTTCAGCTATTGGGCGAAGCCGAAAGACGCGCTCGACTTGTCGCGCCTGCTGAACGATCACATCGCCGAAGTCGTTAGGCAATTTCCGACGCGGTTCGTCGGTCTCGGCACGCTTCCGTTACAAGATGTCGATCTTGCGGCGCAGGAATTGGAGCGTTGCGTCAAAGAGTTGGGCTTACGCGGCGTCGAAATCGGAACGCATGTCGATCCGAACGATCATTGCCACGGACCGGATTGTCGAAACCTCGATCATCCCTCACTCGATGTTGTCTGGAAAACAGCGGAGCGATTGAACGCCGCCATCTTCGTTCATCCCTGGGACATGATGGGAAAGGAACGCATGCCGAAATACTGGCTGCCCTGGCTGGTCGGAATGCCGGCCGAAACTTCTCTCGCGATTTGCTCGATGATTTTCGGCGGCGTTTTCGAACGTTTCCCGAAGTTGCGCGTCGCTTTTGCGCACGGCGGCGGGTCGTTTCCGTTTACCATCGGACGAATCGAACACGCCTTTCAGGTGCGTCCGGACCTGGTCGCGATCGATAATCAAACCGAACCGCGCAAATATCTGGCACACGACAAAAAGCCGGCGCGTTTCTTTGTCGATTCGCTCGTGCACGATGCGGATGCGTTGAAAGCGCTGATCAAACTTTTCGGCGCGGAGCGCGTCGCGCTTGGTTCCGATTATCCGTTCCCGTTAGGCGAAGAAAAAGCCGGCGCGCTGATCGAATCGATTGTCGATCTTAACAAGCAAGACCGCGCGCGCCTGCTATCAGAAACCGCACGCGAGTTTCTGGGCCTGACGTAAGATCGACAATTACATCTTGTGCCGGATCGCCCACAGATCGTGGAAGACCGACTTGAAAAGCGACTCTTTCAAAAACGGAACGCCGGGTGAACCGCCGGTGCCGTGCTTCGCGCCGATCGTTCGCTCAACTAATTTAATGTGGCGATAACGCCACTCCTGCAGCCCTTCATCGAAGTCGGTCATCAATTCGAAGAGGATCGAGCATTCCGGGCATTCCTTGTAGAGACGCAGGAGTTCGGCCTGGACTTGCTCGTTAGGCTCATTCGCCTTTGTGATGTCGCGCTTCTTTACTTCCTCCGGAATTTTGGCGCCGCGCTTTTCGAGAAACTCATAGAAAAGATCGACAACTGTTCTTTCGCCGAGGCGCGCGCGCAATCGCTCCGCGCCCGGAAAATCCGGCTTCACATGCGCGAGCGACGACGCACGCTTGTAGCCGAGCAAAAACTCGAGCTCGCGGAATTGCACCGATTGAAATCCGGACGCGGTCTCGAGCCGGTCGCGAAAACTGTTGAACGAGGTCGGCGTCATCGTTTCGAGAATGTCGATCTGACCGACGAGCGTTTTCATGATCGTGCGGGTGCGTTTGAAGGAATGAATGGCGCCAAATAAGTCGTCCGCGGCGAAATCGCGTTTCACTTTTTCAAACTCGTGCAGCAGTTGCTTGAACCAGAGCTCGTAAGTCTGGTGAATGATAATGAAAAGCATCTCGTCGTGCTCGGCCGGACTCGAGCGCGGGTTCTGGAGCGTGAGCAGCTTTTCCAGATCGAGATAATTCGCGTAGGTCAGCGGCGGCATGTCGATCTATTCCATTTGCTCGATGTAATAGCGGTCCCACGCCGCCGGAATCGATTCGCGTGAACTGAATGGCCCCGGCTCATACGCGCGGGAGGCGATGCCTTCCTGGCTCAATTCGCACATGTGCCAATCCTGTTTGTTGGTCATGTCCCAAAACTCGATGGCGTCGTTAGGCCGAAAATCTTGCCGATCGAACGCGTCGGGATGAAAAAACCAATCACAGATAATGAGAGTTCGTCCGGGTGATTGCGGCCGAAGTTGATGCACCATCACGTACTCGGGGTGGAGCGAGAGAAGCATGTTCGGGAAGATCGAGTAATAGAAAACGTGATGGAGATTGTCGATCTTGCCCACGGGTAAGGCGCACGCATTGCCGCTCATCGTCAGGCTTTTGCCGGCGTTCATCTTCATGAAGCCGCCGAGGAACGGACCTTCGGTCAAATCGTTCTCCGCCGAATCGTAGGGCGAAACTTTTTGCAATTGCGGATGCACGCCGGGGCAGTGGTAACACTCGGAATAATTCTCGAACATGAGTTTCCAATTCGCGCGCACGTCGTACTCGATTCGTTTGGCCGCGCGCAAGATCGACATGTTCCATTCGGAAAATTTACGCGCGAGCGGCGCAAACCATTTCTCCAGCGGCGTCGGGTTGTCCGAGAGATTCACAAAGATGAATCCCTCCCAAATTCCAAGGTTCACCGCCTTTAATGAGTAGTCGGCCTTATCAAACCCGGCCAGTTCGTCCATGTGAGGCGCGCCGACGAGGCGTCCATCGAGACCGTACGTCCACGCATGATACGGGCATTGAATCGCAGTCGCATGACCACCGGCGTCTTCTTTCAATCGCGTCCCGCGATGACGACAGACATTGTAGAACCCGCGAATGGTCGATCTTTGATCACGCGTAATGATCAACGATTCGCCCGCAAGATCGACAACGAAGTAATCGCCCGATTTCGGAATCTGACTTTGGTGTCCAACCAACAACCATTGCTTCGAGAAAATCGCGGCCTGCTCCTTCGTGAAAATCTCCGTCGAAATAAAATACTTCTGCGGCAATGACTTCGCGCGAAGTGGTCGAGCATTCTCCATCACGGCCGGCATGAGCGAATGCTCGCACGCGTCCTTCAATCGGCAAGATCGACATCGCGCTAAAAAACAAGCGCGGCCACGAATGGCCGCGCTCTGAATGCTGAGGAAGGTCAGTATTTAGTTTGTTGTGTTCCTAGCTTTCGATTTCTCTATTAAGCAGCCGCGGTGCCACGCTGCCGGCCAAACTTTATTTTTCCACTTCGTGACGTTTCACGCGCACGGCAAATTCGCTCGGGACGACGCGCGAGCCGCATTGGTCGGCATAGACCTGCGTAAACTCGGCGCCGAACAACAAAATCTGCGCGGAGTAATAAACCCAGAGCAGCAAGGTGATGAGCGAGCTGGCCGCGCCGTAAGCGGACGCGGCCGCCCCGCTGGCGAGATAAATTCCGAGCGCCCATTTTCCGACAAGAAAGAACACCGCGGTGAGGACGCCGCCGATCCAAACGTCGCGCCAATGAATTTTCGCGTCGGGCACAAATTTGAAAATCATCGCGAACAGCACCGCGATAAGCGCAAAGTCGACCAGAAAATAGAGCGCGAATGCGAACGTGCTGCCGCCGGGAAACATCACCTCGAGATAGAGGCTGATCGCTTTGAGCACAGCTTCGAACGTGAGCGAGACGAGCAACAAAAAACAAACGCCCGCCACCATGGCGAAGGAAACGAATCGCGCGCGCAAAAATCCGGAAAGGCCGAGACCCGGTTTCGCTTTCACTCCCCAAATCGTGTTGAGCGCGTCCTGCAATTGTCCGAAGACGCCGCTCGCGCCGAAAATGGCGAGCGCGAGTCCGATCACAGTCGCGAGTGTGCTTTTTCCCGGTTGCGCCGCTTTCTGCGCGATCTCCTGCACCACTTGAACGGCGCTGGCATCGAGAAAGATCGACATCTCCTGCGTGATCTTGCTCCAGGCGCCGGCCGGGTCGCTGCGGAATAAAACGCCGACGATCGCGAGCAACAACAACACCAGCGGCGCGAGAGAAAAGACGGTGTAATAAGCGAGCGCGGCGCCGAGTTGCGGCGCTTTATCTTCGATCCACTCGTGAGCGGTCTGTTTGAGCAGAGCGAAGACGGTCGCGAAAAATCTTGCGCGCGCGTTTCTCATCTTCATCAAGAAATTGTAGGTGCGCCGGCTAATTGTCCGGTTTTGCACTGTCCTACTTCAAAATCGCGAGCCAAAACCTTACCGGCCGCCGTTCGCGAACCGAAAATTTCGCGCTGCCCCGCCTATTATAGATGTTCCCGATTTGCGCCTGGTTACGTTTCGACTGGCGCAGCGATCCTGCGGTGCGGCGTCATACTGCGGAGGACCGCGAACGTTTTCGGCCGCTTGCAACGTGCCTGCACCGGCTCCGAAACAACGGTGCGAGCTGATTGCAAGTCAGCTGCAGACTCTTTCAAAAACGAGTGATCATGCGTTAACGCGGCTTTGATATCCGCAAAAGTCGCTTCGTTACGGCCGTCACGTTCAGCTCGAAACCGCGCGCTTTCGAGTGCTTCAACAATTCCACTCGCCTGTCGCTTTTCAGTTCCGAGCGCGTACGATGCGAGCAATTTCAGACTGCGTTGGTCGCCCTGCGGGAAATGCGCGCGCGCGATCGTAAGCATGTCGCGCTCGGAGTGTGCAGCCGGCAACACGACGCGACGATTAAGTCGACGTTCAAATTGCTCATCGGTCCACAGCGTCCGTTCAACGTAGTGCTTCTGCCACTTTGAGAAATCAGTGTGTGCAATTAAAGCGATCGCTGTTCCTGCATCGAAGATTGTTTTGATCCAAAGCAGGCGGTCCGGAGTCTTGCGCGGCCGAATGTACTGCCCCCAAAGGTATTGCGATTCATCGAAAGCAAGCATTAGCTCGCTGGCGGCAAGCATTTCCTCGATGCGAACTTTGATTTGCTGCGCTTTCATCGATGTCGCGCGAGCAACGCCAAGTTGCCGCGCGATGCTCGAAAAAAAGCTGCGGTCGTCGCTCGATGACGGTACTTCAATCAGACGGACCATTCCGGCATTTGCATCAACCCAAGCGCGCGCGCTCGCCGTGCGACCTGTGCCCGCCGCGCCTTCGATCAAAACCATTCGTTTTCGTGCGTACCAAAAATCGAGCGTTCCGTTAATCTTCTCCGTGATCGCAGTAGCAGCTAATCGTGAGCGCGCTTCGCTAACGACTTGATTGCGCAGCTCAATAAGCGCGCCGTGTAAATCGTCGAAAAACCAAACGCCGTCGCGCAGGTCAGCTTTCGGATTCAGACAGAAGTTGATCAGCGTGCGCGGTAGCTCACGAGCGGCATCGGCGGCGCGTTGCTGGTAGAAACGCAGTTCCAGCTCGCCGATCGGAACGTCACGTTCTACATCGAAGTTACGGCCGCACATCGTCGCAAGCGCCTCGTCATCATCGAATCCGCATTCGCGACGCAACGCAAAAATATCGGCGTGCTTGAGGGATCGCGGTTTCGACCGCCGCAATAATTTACGAAGGGCTGGCGTTCCGATCCGGTCGGCAAACTGCCGCATCAAAGCATCTGCGAGCTGTCGCAAACCGCTTGGCGCAAGCGAACGCCATTGAATGAACCAAAGCAGCTCGCGCGTCGCTGGATCGTCAATCAGCGCGATTCTCTTTGCGGCAGCGAGGCCGTTGATTGTTTCACCTTCGAACTCAGGCGCGGAACAAAACCGCTCCTGATGCAAGACGCCGTCAGTTGCTGTTCGTGTGCTACTCATTCCTGCAAGGCCTCCTCAGCTAATCGAGCGGCAGCCGCTGCGCGTTCTGCGTTGCGCGAATCGACCAGGATATTAACGCGTGCGCGGCGCACTCGACTTTGCGCGAATCGAATCGTGCTCGCCTTTTTCTGCCGCTCTTTTCGTGCTTTTTCTGTCGTCGAGTCAAATCTCGTCGACAATTCAACAGTCGTGCGATCGATGTGCAGCGGACGGAACTTGGTTCGCACAAGCTCATCCTGGATGACTCGATACTGTGTCCGAGCGTACGAATTGTGGGCGGCGATCTGCGCGGTCGCTGCCGACAACTCGGCATCCGTCGCGTCGATCGGCGACAGGCGCTCGGCGCGATCGACGATATAAGGACCGTCGCGAAGATCGACACTCGTTAGGGCAATTGCGTCGAGTTCATCGGGGTTGATCCACGCGAGCATTCGCTGACCAGCAAACCGGCCGGTGATTTCGTTGTAGTACAACCCGCCGCCAAGACCAGCTGGCAAACGAATTCCCCGAGGCTGCACCTTCACCGGCTTTTTGTGATGCGCTAACAGAAATCGCGCTTTTTCGCCGAGCTGAACGGTGCCTTGCGGTAACAGACACTTATTCCACACGTCGAATGGCGATGCCCGAAGTTCGCCCTGCTGCGTCTCGTGATTGTACCGCTGAATGATCGCGTCGAGCTGTTGTAGCAGTTCGCTCTTACTGAAAAAGCATTTGCTTGGATGCTCGCGGCCGGCGCGCACGGCCTCTATTTGTTCCTGCACGCGTTCGAACCGATCGTTCCGCTCGTCGCGGCCAACGTAACCTGTTAGGCGCTCCATTTGGTTCTGCAGCAAGCCGATCACCCGTTCGATGATCTTGCCGCGTGGTTTCGTTCGATGTTGGAAACGAATCCCGAACTCGCGCAGGCCTTGTTCGGTTGTCGTGATGTCGACCTCGTCGCCTTTGAGGATTTTCGCGGACTTCCACATTCCGCGTTCGAGAATGAGCATTTCCGGCAGCCCGAATTTGTCGTGAACGCGAAGCAGCAGGCCACGCACGATGCGCATGTTGTAGACGTTCGAACTGTGCAGCGCGTGTCCTAGCACTATTCGACTGCGGACATCGATCGCGAGAATCCATTGACCGCGTCCAAAGAAAATTCCGGATGGATCGTCAGGAGTGTTTTCCCAATAATAAACAGGCAGCGTCACATCATCGAGCTGCATTGCTTCACCGGCAGCGATTTTCGAGTGATCTTGCGGAACGTATGGACCGCGCAGCTCGAACTCACGATTGCCGCGATGTAGTGGCATCAAGCGTTCAACTTCGGGCGTAATCTGCCGCGTGATGCTGCGCGGTATGTACGACTTGCGCGACGGATTCGCGATTGTTCGCGCGAGTGTTTCGGCGCTAAGCTCAGCATTGTCGCGCAGTTCACGAAATGCCTGGCGTTCACGACCGCCACAATCGAGCGCGCGCGCAATTAATTTGCGTGCATCTGATTCCGGCAGTTTCGCACGCGAGTCGCGATCTTGTCGATGATCGCGGAGTTTTCCGTCGTTCGCGCAGTATGCAGCCCACTGGCGATTCAAATTGCGGCGAATTGATGCTGGATCACTCCCGACCAAGCCGGACATGACAAGTGTTCGCACGATCGCGCGCTTGGTTTTCTTTTCGTGAGCGCTAGCGCCGATCTGCAACTGCAGCTCGTCGCATACTTTCGTCCACAGATAATCCTTTTGGTTAACCGTTAGTTTTTCTCCTGTGACTAACGACGCGAGCGCATCCTCGATCACCGACAAACCGCGCTCGCGCGCTGCCGCGATCGGCAATGTTGATGACATTCGCGGCGGGTTTTCATCAACGTACAATTCAGGCCGTGCCCATTCTTCACGTCCCGCGTCGCGCTCAATTGTTCGGTCAAACAATGAGCGCCAATGACGTTCAGTGATCGGATATTCGAACACGCGCCGGTACTCAGCGACGCCACGCCGACAAAATTCCGATGTCTGCGCTTCGGCAGTATTCCGCAGCGGCAAAAAGGAACTAAGCGCCCGTTGAAGTTTCAACCCTCGATTCCGAGCAGCCGGCGCGATTTCGTTAAACGGCACTGGCGATTCGTACCGCGTTCCTGGATCGTTCAACAATGCGGCGATCGACGAGAAGCGCCTTACTTGCGCTTTCGCCGCAAGCCTCTGCAGCAGCTGCGGAGGAATCGAATCTAACCGCCATGCTCGCGAAATTTGACCGTTGACGAGCTGATCGCCATCCGCCGGCACACACGCGAGCTGCTGATGCACATGTTGCCGCGAACAGCCGATCGCGCGCGCGATTTGTGACACGGTGAACAGCGAATTCACGGCGCCGCCTCCGCTGGCGGTTTGAGCGCTCCGAAAATTTCGCTGTGATGCGAGTAGTAATACGCACACAACACGCTCGTCGACACGCGAACGCCGAACTGCCCGCGCGCGCGTTCGGCGATTTGTTTATATGACAGATTTTGTAGAAACAGCTCGTGAACCGCTTCTCGCTGTTCAGCTGGTAGCGCGCCGATAATACTGCGCACGCGCGCCGGCCGCGAAATTTCAGGTCTGTGAGCGCAGGCGTACGCACAAAGCGTGGCAATAGAAATCGTGACGCCGAGTTGCTCAGTGATCCGAGCGGCGACTTGCGCGTACGTCAGGTTTGTTCCGAGCCAGCGTATGATTTGTTCACGCTGCTCGTTAGGCAAGCTGTCGATCCTACCGACGGATGTTTTCGGACGTGTTTTGCGCGGAATGTTTGACGATTTCATGAGACGGGACCGATCGAACTTGTGTTGCCGTATGTGGCGGACTTGAACAGCTCGCGCGCGCGACGCCGCTATCGCCTGAAGCCTGAGTGACAGCGGCGAGGCTAAACGACGACACAAGTAGGCCGGCGCGACAGGATTTAATCCGTGCGCCGCGCACGCGCGCATTAGCAGAATGAAAAAAACGGGATTGCGCAGCGTCGCCGCTCGTACCCGCTTGCGGTAGCGCAATTGAAACGCACGAGCGTCACGTCCGTGACCTGATCGATCCCAAATATTGCGAAGCGTTTTCGCGCTCAGTTTTAGAAAGCGCGTCCGATCTAGTTTTCGTCCGCGATATTTTGCCGACGTGGTTTCGATCGCGCGACCGATGCCAATGTCTCCGCGCAGATGCTCTGCAATGTCCGCGCACGCGCGTTGCACGAGGGCTGCGCGGCGATCCATCCACGTCGTCATCGCACGCGCTCCTCCGCTGTATTGCTGCGCCGCCGGATGTAATCGTCGTACGCGGCGACCGGAATGCGCCAGTGTTCTCGCGACGATACGTTGCCGCGTCCGGTGATTTCGACCGCGCCGAGCAGCTGCTCGTTTATCAGACTAACGACCTGCTTGTCGTCGATGCCGAGCGCGCGCGCGACCTCTGAAACCATCAGCATTGAGCGGCCAGGGAAAACTTTCGCAGCAAGACACTGATCGATGCCTAACGAAGATCGTCCATGCCGTTGCGTCGGATTCATACACGGTTGTTCAATTGCAGCCGACGAAATGTTTTGTTGAACTCGGGCGAGGCGTGGTATTCGCGCAGCGCCCTGTGTAGATCGACAAAAAGGAAATGGTGCTGACCGCGATCACCGCTCGGACTTGGCGACGTTGTTAATGTCGATCTTTCGCCGCGTCCGGAAATGGCGTTGTCGTGCAAGGCCGCGAGTCGGTCGACTCCGATCGTGCGCGTCGCGATTTCGTTAAAAACAAATTCGCGCTTGTGGAAACGATAGCCTTCGAGGTCGCCGGTGAAACCGCCGCTCGCGAAACTGCCTAACGAACCGCCTGCGCCGGCGAGTGCGGTCGCGCCGGCAACGCCAGCCGATAACGATGACAGATAGGCCGCAAGTCCGACGCCGGCCGCAACTCCCTCGGTCGCGATTGCGGCAGATGTCGCTGCTGGTGCCCAGGCCGCCGCCGCTCCGGACGCTTGCGCATTCGCCGCTGCTGCGTCCGCGCCACCGGCGACGCGATTCAACGCCGACATCAGCAATCGCGACACGACAAATTGCAGCGCGATCTGAATGATGTTCTGCACGATCGATTGCGCCGCTTGCGCGAATGCCTGTTTCCAGTTTCCCGTTTTGAAAATCAGCGCGGTCAACGCCTGCGATGTCGATCCGATCGCAGTATTCAGCGTGCCGGTGATAATGCCAGCGAGCTGATGCGCGCCAGAACCGAATTGATTAACGAACGATGTCAGTTCGGTCCGGAGCTGGCCGCCGAAACCTAACGACGCCAATTTCAGGCGTAGGCCTTCAAGCGCGAACGTGTCCTGAATTACTTTCTGCCGGACCTGTTCATATTGCGCCGGATCGAGCGCGGAATTTTGCAGCAACGATTTGCCGGCCGCGATCTGTTGATTCAGCGCCGACATTTCCTGCGGAATCAACTGCAGCAGCGCCGAATTTTTTTGGTCGATCGATAGGAACGGATTTTGTTCGATCAAATTCTGACTGCCGCGAATTTGCGCGAGCACGGTCGCGGTCTGCCGCGTATATTCGGTGATGTCTCGCGACAACGTGCTCTCGCGTTCGAGCTGCGTGATTTCGCGCTGACGTTCCGGTCCGCGCATCCGTTCATAAACGAGCTGACTCAGTTCGTTTTCACTCAGCTGCGCGCCGGCTTTTTTCGCTTCTTCGCTGATCGAGTGATAGGTCGACACCCATTTCGCGCGGTAAACTTCGGCCTCGTCACCGTACGTTTGTGCGTGGAATAAATCCGCCGCGTCGCGAAATTTTTGCAGCTCCGGCGTGATCTGCCGCATCGCTGAACCGACCTCGACCGCCGATCCCCAAATTTTTGTGAACTGCTCCGAGATTTGAATGAGCACATCACGCACGCCGAACAGCTGACTGAGGACGCCCTGGTCGGCGTCTTTGCCTTTGTTCGTTTCGGCGGTGATTTCGCGCTGCACTTGCGTCAGCTGCGTGTTCAACGTCACCCGCGCGGCCGTTGCCGCTTCCAGCGGTCCGCCGACTTCGATTTGTTTTTGCAGTTCAGCCGTTTGCTGTTGCAGCTTCTCAATATGGATTTGTTCCTTTTGATCGTCGACCGCGCGGCCGAATGCGCCAGTGATGCCGCTGAGTCCAGGCGCGGCTAACGACAGCAGCGTACGATATTTTTCGATTAGATCGACAATGCCTTTTGCAGCCTCGATTGCGTTTGCGCCGATGCCACCGATCGTGCGCGCGAACGCCTTCGCATCGTCGGTTTTCGCAAAAGCGACAAATTGTTCGGCTGCTTCTTGCAACGGCTGCATCACCGGTTTCGCCGCCTCTGCTTGCAGGTCGACGATCTTGTTTCTCATCCGCTCCAGCGAGGCCGTGAACGTTGTCGACGCCGCGCGCGCTGCGTCGCCTAACGGACGCATTTTTTCAGTCAATCCATCGTAGAGTTGACCGGTCGTGATCAGGTTTTTGATCCACAGATCGAAATCTTCTTTCGACATGCCGAGCGCGGACGCGAGTCGAGCGCCGCCGAGTGTGCGCGCCGCTTGCCCTTGCAAAATGTCGCCGATGTCGCGTCCCGCCTGGGTCGCGGTCACGCCGACCGATTGCATCGCGCGTTGCAACAACACCGCCAACTCGATCGCTTTGTTGATGTCGGTCACGCCTGCGCTCGCGAGCTGCGCCTGCGTATGCGTCACGCTCTCGAACATGTCGTGATACGCGATGCCGAGTTCGTTCGCCTTCGCTTTGATCGTATCGATGAACTCGCCAGCGTTTTCCTTGGCCGCGTCGAAATTTCCGAATCGCCCTGGTTGCGTCAGCTGCAAAACCGCTGCCATGCCGATCTGCATCTGTTGAATCTCGGCGTTGAACTCGACACCTGATTTAATGCTGTCGTAGATGCGCGTCGGAATTTCTTTCACGACTTCGAGCACGCGATGTAGCGCCTCGTTTGCGCCGGCGAACTTAAAGGCGTCGCCTAACGAAAAGCCTGATTTCTTTGTTTTGTCTAATTCGTCGCGTAGGTTTTTCACCCCGCCGGTCAGCTTTGTTAGATCGGCGACATCGCTCGCGATCTGCAGCAGAATTTTCAGTTGTCGATCTTCAGTTGCCATTAGATCGCGAGACAAATTAGGTGCAGCTCGCTCAGCGCATCGCGTCGCCGAGCGAGCTGGCCGGCCAACCAACCAATGATCGAAAGCACGCCGCACCGGCCGCCATTCCTAACGACCGGTGCGACGATACCTAACGTGCCGAGCACGCGGCGCGGAAAGCGCGCGCTCAGCGACGTGACCGGCTGGTGATATGAGTCCAACCGGAAATTACTTAATGGCCTAACGACTCGCATTGTCCGCGCAAAAACAAGCTAAGCTGCATCGGCCGCGACTCGTTCTTGAGGCAACGGGATATCCTTGCCCGCGAGCAAATCTTCGAGCAGCGACAACCGCCGATTTGCTTCGCTAAGGATCGCCGCTACATCGTCACGGGGATCGATCGCAGGCGGATTAAAGAAGATTCCAAAGTCGCGCCGAACCAACCGCGACCAGATGTCGGCGAACACTCCCTGGTCTTTCCGCAACTCTGCTGGCAATGTCGCCGCAAATGTCTCGCGAGAGTACTTTTCGCCTGCGGCGTAGCAAATGCGCCGGAACAGCTCCGCCGCGTCGTTCGCCTGTGCCGCGACGTTCCGCTTATTCTCACTGGCGGCGTGCTCGATTGCGGGAATTAGCGCATTGAGCATCGAGAGTTTTTCGCGCAGGACTAATCGACGTGCGATGCCGTTGTCGTCGAGCGCTTCAATCGTTGGCTGTGCGGACATTTCATTCTGCGTTTCGTCACGCCGCTCGACCGTGGATTCGATCCGTCGTTTCGTCTCGGCGAGCTGATCGATCGTCGGTGTAAACACCGAAACAAAATCTTTAACCTGGTCGCGTTGCTGCTGTTCGAGTTTGTATTTCATAAGGTAGGTTCGTTAGGGTTTGGGAAATTCATTTCGCGAATGGCGGCTTTGATTGTTGTTGCCGAACGCGCGCTTTTGCCTCGCGGTCGATCGAATCAAAAAGCATCGCGCCGCGCCGCGTTTGCTTAAATATTGTGTGAACTTTGGTCGCGGCGACGCCAGCCGACATCATTTGCGTCACTTCGCGGTCCCACAAAAATTTCGGACCGGCGGCGAGAAGCGGGACGACTTGATTGTTCCATTCGTTGGCGATTTCCTCGCGCGTCGCGTCGCTAGGCAATCCCAGAAGCAGTTTTACATACACCGGCAGATCGCGCGGGGGCTGCGAGTAAACGGGATTATTCATGCACGTTCGCGATCGGAAGTCTTGTGCACAGCGAAAGCCGGAAACTGGTACCCGGTGTGATTTGAATGACGCGACCGTCTCGACGAACGGTGCGTAGCGGAAAGCGATTTTCGGCGGCTTTCGCGGCTTCCTCTGTCGGCCACAACAATTCGACATCGCCGTAGCGCAAAATCATTTCGACGGGAACGTCGTCCCAAAGTTTTTCGCGCAGCACATTCGTGATTTTTTGACGTGTTGCGTCGCTGACTTTTCCGCCGTTCACAATGTTGCGAAGTGAACCAGGTGCGAGCTGTATTTCAGGATTCCGTGCTACATCTTCGACCGTCAGATTTTGGTCTAACAGTGCTCGATGAAAGCGACGTTGCAGCTCCGTCCGATATCTCATTTTCGAGCGCTAGATTAACCGCCCAATATTTTGGGCGCAACAAAAATATTTTGCCTTCGCGGAACAAGCCAGGTCGCAGATACTTTTTGACGATCGGAACTTCGCAAAAAATGTCACGCGATTCTGCACAGCAGATGACAGCTGCAATAACAAGTCGCAAGGTCGGGGCGCGTTTACGAACTGTGCGCCGCGATGCGCGCCTTAGTCAGCGCGCGCTCGCAACTCAGATGAATGTCAGCCGAGATCGCGTAAAGCGAATTGAAGCAGGCGTTGTGAATTCCACTTTTCAATTGATGTGGAATGTGTGCCGTTTCCTGGATGTAAATCCATTGTGGCTCGCCTTTGATGGCCTCGACGAGCGCCGCGAATATTTTCTGGATTATCCCATTGAGCAATTAGGCGACCGGTCTTTCGTCGCCACAATGTTAGACATTCGTAGCGAGTACGCCGCCTACCGATCGCATGTTTTGAAAGCTGTTAGCCGACCCAGTGCAATCGCGAACGTTCGGCAGAAGACGGCGCAAATGGACCCTGATCAGCAGTGGATTCGCGCGGCCAAGTCCGCGCGCCAATCGCTGCCGGCGGCAGAGTGGCCGCAGTTCAGCCGTTACATGTCATCGGCGGCTGATGCATTCGTCCGGAAAAAAATTGTTGCAACAAGTGCAATTAACCATCACTTAATAGTTGGGATGGATTGGAAACGACTGCGACATGCACTATGTAGATTGACGCGCGCACCAGGATCAAAGGCTTTGCTAGCGCGTCGATTCGGGGTCAGTGCCGCTGCTGTTTCGCAATGGCTGTCCGGCGCGAACGCTCCGACAGCCGACACGACGCTTCGACTGCTGGAATGGGTCACAGCGGCCGAAGCAAAACAAAACGCGCCGGCAGCGAGGAAGCGCAGCCGACGCGCAAAGCGATCCAAGTAAGGAAATCACAACATGAAAAACCAAACTCAGATCGATAGGGAAAATAACGCTGGTCATTCTGCGCGTCGAGACCTGTTCGCACTTGAAGACAGAGTCGACGATGCAGTCTTTCGCGGCAGCGCCTTGCTCGAAGCGCTGGCGGCACTGGTCAAAGCGGGCGAAAACAGCGATGAGCCCCTGTTGAGCAACGCAGCGACTGAGGGATTGCAATCCCTCGCTGCCGAACTCGGTGCCAACATGCGTGACCAACTCTCACAGCTCAGAGAAACGACGCGACGCCATTCGAATGTTACTGCGGTGATTGCGTAGCGCCTAACAAAAATCGATGACACTGCGTGAGTGTCGTGAGCTAATCGATGCGCAGATCGGTTGGCTGACGAAGTCTAACTATATTCATCCGCTCTGCGATGATTCCTCGATGTTCACCGAGGCGCTTTTAGCCGAGGCGCAGCTTAACGAGGAGCACATCGTAGCAGCCATTGAACAATTCATCGCGACCGGCTCTTGGCCGCAATGGCACGCGGAGACACATCACGAGCAGCTTTATCATCTTCATCACCGGCTGCTCCTCGCTCAACGCTCACTCGCGCGCATCGCAAACGATCCTAAACTGACAAAGACCATTGGCGTTGGTCTGCCATTGCTAGATCGACGCGCCGCGCTCCGATTGTTGCTTGTCACCGGTTGGAACGAAGGCGGTGCTGATTATCTGCAAGATTGGGCAGCTGATTATATTCGCAAAAACCCACCGCCGGCGCACTCACAGTGAGGCGCACCGTTGCCTTCCGCTGTCCGTTTCCGGTATAACGAGCCGACACTGTGCAAATTTTTATTCACCGCGACGACCGCGACATCGGTCCTTATTCCGAAGCTGAAGTGCGATCGCGCTTGGCTGATGGCGCGCTATCGCCTAACGATTTTGCCTGGACTGAAGGGATGGCCGATTGGAGTCCGCTATCGTCATTCGCTGCATTCAAAGCGGAACGTCCATCGCCGCCATCGACTCCGCCGCCGCTGCCGACAAGCCGATCTCCGGTCCCGCGCATTGCCGCGCCACCGGCAGGTATCAGCCGAAATTCGTTAGGCAGCTACGGCAAAGCAACTCTACAATCGAATGAAACGCCTCTGCACAGGACTGTAATTCATCCGATCGTAATGGTCGGAGGCTTTATCGTTGCAGGATTGGTTTCCGTATTCTTTGTGCTTCCGATGATGTTTGTCGCGATCGCTGACGGACATTATGGCGCGCTACTGTTGCTCATACTGCCGATCATCATTGCTTTGCCTGGATTGATAGCGGTCAGAACGAGTGAGCTACTGATTACCGATCGACGCGTGATCATCAAAGTGGGTTGGCTGCAGCGGCGGACCCTCGAAATGTTTATTTCCAAAATAGAGTCGGTCGCTGTGCATCAGCCGCTTTTCGGCCGAATGTTCGGATACGGGACTGTCGTGATTCGAGGGACCGGCGGATCAGCCGAACCATTCTCGAAAATCGCTGCGCCGATCGAATTCCGAAACGCAATTCAGCGCGTTCAAGGCGCGTCGGAGTCGCGGCGCTAAAGGATTACCGTCGCGAAACTCGGCGACAGGCCTTCCCTTTTTTCGGAGGCTTGGAAGATGGATAATTTGCCTCCATACTTTGACTTCAAATGGAGTTGACGCGTGAGGAAATTCACTTCGGTCGCACACAGTTTCATCTCCTGATTTACAGGTCCAACGGCCAGCAATACCAAGACCTTTTTGTCCGAATCATGTCGAGCCGCCGTGCCGGTTTCAAGACGGTAAAACCACACGGCAAGCAAGGCGACAGAAAGAACGATGGTTACGAGCAAGAAGCCGGACGCTATTTCCAAATATACGCGCCTGAAAATCCGAGTGCGGCCGTTGCGGCTGCCGTTAAAAAAGCGGTGGAAGATTTCAAAGGTTTGAAAGAATTCTGGGAAAAAGTTTCTCCGATTCGAGAGTATCGCTTCGCATTCAACGACAAATATCTTGGGCCGTATCCAGAGATCGAAACCGCACTCACACAACTTGGCAAAGAAAACGGTCTTGCCGCGTGCGGAACGTTCCTCGCGCATGATTTGTTGCGTGAGTTCGAACAGATGGACTCGGCCGCGATGATGGACGTTGTCGGTTTGCTGCCGAACCCGGCGAATCTTCGGAGCCTCGATTTCAACACGTTTTCCGAAGTTCTAACGTTCATCGTGCAAACCAACGTTAGTCTCGACACTTCCCAACTAAATGCAGCCAATTTTGACGAGAAAATCCGCTTCAATGGATTGAGCAAAGAGGTTGGAACACTTTTAACTCACGGAAGCTTTCAGTCGGGCGCGGTCCGTCGATTTTTTGACACGATCGGGAAGATTTCTGCTTCGACAATCCGTGACGCATTGGCGGCGATTTATGACGCGAAAAAGGAAAGTGCAGCGGTCGCGAACCTGCCGACTGACCGCCGTGCCGACATCATTTTCTTCGAAATCTTGCAGGATATTATGCCGCATCAAACCAGACAACTCCAAGACGCTGCGATTGTGCTGATGGCTCACTTTTTCGAGAGCTGCGACATCTTTGAGGCGCCTACTTTGTCGATCTGAAAAATGCTTCCTTTATTGCCGGCCAAACACGTTGCCTTCGCTGAATCGATTTTAGGATTGGCGGCTATCGTGTTGGAAGAATCCGGCAACCGCGAAGGGCGGACGCTCGACGAATTGTGGGAGGCGTTGCGCGCTCGCACGAAGAAAAAGATTCAGGTTCCCGACAAAGTGCAATTCGACGATCTCGTTATCGTGATCGACTTTCTCTTTATGGTCGGCGTTATGAAACAAGCCGCCGACGGGAGGTTGCGAAGTGCAACTGATTAAGTTTTCAGCAAACAAGCCAACGTTTCGCACGGTTCGGTTCAACGAGACGGGCATCTCGTTAGTCGTCGGTCGAAAGAAGAGTGGTGAGCAGTCGCGCCGCCAGGACACCTACAACGGAGTTGGAAAATCGTTGCTTCTGTATCTCGTGAATTTCTGTCTGTGTTCGAAACCGAAGGAAGAGTTAAAGGAGAAGCTCCCAGGATGGATATTTACTCTCGACTTCCGAATCGGCGAAAACCTTCACACGATTTCCCGCAGCACTGACGATCAATCGAAGGTCACGCTCGACGGGACCGAGGTGGATCTCGACAAGTGCAGACAGTGGTTGGAGCGACAATGCTTCGCGATCGCGGAGAACATTGCTTATTTAACATTTCGGTCCTTGATCGGTAACTTCTTGCGCACCGGCAAAGCCGCTTACCAAAGTTACGAGCGCCTGAATTTCAGCGAAAAGGCCTATCAAAAAGCCCTTCGCATGGCGTTTCTACTCGGGCTCGATATTGATCTTACGCACAAAAAATTTGCGCTTAAAGAGAGTCTCGATCACGCCGTCGAGATGAACAATAACTTCTCGAAAGACCCGCTCGTTAGGGAGTACTTTCTCGGGGAAAAAGACATCAACATTGACTTGCGGGAACTCGAAGATGAGCTGGCGAAGTTGGAGCGAGCCCACAAGGATTTCTGCGTCGCGGAAAATTATCGCGACGTTGAAAAGGAGGCCAACGAGATAAAGCGCGAACTCCAAGTCTTGCGCAACCGAGAATATTCGGCCGACAGCGCAATCAGTCACATCTCCGAATCACTCGACCAAAAGGCGGAGGTCGACGAATCACAACTCCTGGAAGTATATGAACGCGTCCGTGTCGCTCTGCCGGAAGCGATCAAGGCTTCACTTAGGGAGGTTGCAAAGTTTCACCGGGAACTCGTTGACGCCCGTAAGAAGCGGTTAACCGAGGAATTGCGCCGATTTAAGAAGCAGCGCAATGAGATTGAGCAACAACAGAAATCTCTCAACGCCGATTTGAACAACAAGGTTAAGTTTCTAAACGCGCACGGAGCTTTCAGCGAATACGTCAGCTTATCAGAGCAGCTAGCGGCGAAAAAGGCGGAGGTCGACAAGCTTCGGCACTTTCAAAAAATGACGAAGGCTTACAAAGACCAAGCGCGAGAACTAAAACTGAAGCTCAAAGAAGAGGATGTTCGCGCGGCTCGCTACCTGGAAGAGAACGAGAGCGAGATAGCCAAAGTCACCAATCTTTTTCGGGATTTCACGAAGCGTATTTACCCCGATAAGGGTAGCGGTTTGATAATTTCAAACAACGAGGGCGAGAACCAGACCCGTTTCGATGTCGAGGCGAAGATTCTGGATGATGCTTCGGATGGAATCAACGAGGTGAAAATTTTCTGCTTCGACCTGACCGTTTTACTCGCGCGCCGGAATCATTCGGTCGATTTTTTGTTTCACGACAGTCGCTTATTTGCCGACATTGACCCACGGCAGAAGAGCGAACTTTTTCGAATCGCCGGGGAATACAGCAAACAACGCGGGATTCAATATATAGCGACTCTTAACGAAGACCTGATGGAAGCCATGCGCGAATGGCTGTCGCCCGAAGAGTTCGAAGCGTTAATTGAAAGTAATGTCGTCTTGGAGCTGACGGACGAATCCGCCGAAGCGAAGTTACTCGGCATCGAGGTCGATCTTGATTACGAGTGACTGCGTTTTTGATGTCTGCAGTTCGGCCGTTTAAGCCGCCTGCATTCTCAATGCGTTTCGGCTGCAGTGTCGCTGCAGCCCCTTGACACTTTACACCTCGCGGCGCGCGCGGATTCGGCAGCTTATTTGTCCACTTCGCGCGCCGCCGTCATTCGTGTAGCTAGGTGTAAAGGCGATTGAGGACAGAGCGGTGGAAGGCGGATAACTTTACACCCTCGCGTTCGAGGCGCGCCGGCTCTGTAAGTGGCGCTCCTTCAACGTATTTTCGCCTGCTTTCGCTTATTTCCGGATCTCGGCGGATTCGGACAATTAGGTCGAGCGCGGACAAAATCGCACGAGAACCCGTCCCCGGCGGGAATCGAACCCACATTTAAGGTTTAGGAAACCTCCGTTCTATCCGTTGAACTACGGGGACAAAATACCAATTTTCTTGTTTGTGTCACCCGTTTGTGTCACCCTGTCCTCCACATGTCGAGAAAAGCGCGAAATCATAACGGGAAACGGTTCAAGAAAGTTGCACCGAATCTCTATCGCGATTCGGTTGGCCGGTACTATCTGCTCGTCAAAAAGAGCGGCAAGCAATTTCGCCGCAGTCTCAAGACAACCGATGCCTCGTTAGCTAAAAGACGTTTGCGCGAATTTCTCGATCGCGCCGGTCAACTTTCAACGGATGGAACGCACAGTTCGATACGCTTTGATGAACTCGCGAACCGATGGCTCGCATCCAAGACGGCAGAATTGAAAGCGTCGTCAGCGTATCGCCGGCGCAGCGTACTGAAACAGATCATGCCTTACTTCACTGGCCGTCTGGTGCGAGCGATCGGCGCGTCCGAAATCGAAGCGTGGAAAATTAATCGAGGCGCGAATTTGTCCGCGCGCAGTTGGAACATCGACATCGAAACGTTGAAACAGATTTTCGATTACGCACAAAACACGCTCAAAATTATTCTCGAGAACCCTGCGCGAATGTTGAAGCGGAAACGGCAGCCAAAGCGCGGCGCTGTTATTCCGTCTAAAGAACAATTCCGCATTTTGTTAGGCGAATTGCGCAACGGCCATCGATCGACGGGCGAGGCAGCCAACTTCGTTGAGTTTCTAGCGTACTCCGGCTGTCGACAAAGCGAAGCGGCGCACATCAGATGGCGTGACATTAATTTCGATCTAAACACGTTGCTAATCACCGGCGGTGAAAGCGGAACAAAAAATTCGGAGGCGCGAACAATTCCTCTGTTCTCCCCACTCCGTCGGTTTCTCGAATCCATTCGCGCACGTAAACGACCGCTGTCGGACGACTCATTAGTCTTTTCCATCGCTGATGCCCGGCTACAAATTATTCGTGCGTGCGAGCGACTTGGCTTGCAGCGGTTCGGGCATCACACGATGCGACATTTCTTCTGCTCGAATGCGATCGAAGCCGGCTGCGATTTCAAAGTCATCGCGGATTGGTTAGGCCACAAAGATGGTGGCGTGTTAGTCGCGATGACGTACGGGCATTTACGGAGCGAACATAGCGCGGCGATGGCGAAGCGCGTCACTTTCGACGCAAGCTCTAATGTGGGTATCGAGCAGAACGTTATTCGGTTGTCGGCGTGAGCGAACCAGTAGAAGAACGACCGCGGCGTTGGGTGCAGCGCATCGCGAAATGGATGGCCGCGGCTGAGTCGCGGATCCCCGAGCCGGAATTCCTTAAAGGCAAATATCCCGAATGGGTGAATCGCGTAGCTCGTGAATTGATGTACACGTTCTTTCCGGAAGCGCAGTTCAAAGTCGGCAGGCTTTGGTCGCCGAAAGAGATCGGAGCGATAATGGGACATCAGTTGGCGTATTGGCATGGGATTAGTGAAGTCCCAAAGTTGCGACCGATTCGTGGCTTTCGGAAAATCGACAAGAAGACTCGTGCTCGAATCACTCGCCAGGTTGAGCGTTCATGTAAAGAGAAGCAGCAAGCAATCGAGCGGGCGCTGACGCTCGCGTCGAAGCAAGCATATTCGGACGCAACGGAATTTTTCACTGCATTCGCGAACGCGCTGAACCGCAAACCCAGTGATATAGATGCATCGAACTTTCATCGAACGAACACGCGGATTTACTGGCTGATGTTGTTATGCTGGCGGTCGGTCGAAAGGCTCCGAAGTGTTCATGAACTGCAACAAGCGCTGTGTCGCCACTTCGAGCCGCACACGGTCGGCAGCGTGAAGCGAATCGAAAAAATGTGTCAAAGACTTGGCCTAAAATTCGGACCTCGCGGCAGGCCGAAACGCCTTGTCGATCGCGAAAGGATTAATCAGAATAGTGGTTAGGCCTTTATGCGTTTGGCGCGACGGTTAATGTTGGCGTTGCTCTTGCCTACAGCGAGTTTCGCTACCGACATTGTAACGACCAAAGGTGATCTGTACAAAAATGCCGAGGTCACTGCTGTCGAATGGGACGGATTGCGAATTACTCATTCCGCGGGCGTTGCGAAAATTCCAGTCGAGGAGCTCCCGCAGGATCTGCGAACCAAGTACAGATACGATCTGAACGCTGTCGCAACAGCGCGGAAGAAACAGGAAGATGCACAAAGAGTCATAGCAGCTGCCCACCAGCGTGAAGCCGAATTGGAAGCAGCTCGCGCCGAAGAACGGAGACGTAATGAAGTGGCCGCGAAACGAGCGGCAGAGGAAAAGCGCGCTCGCGACGAATGGATACAAGAAACGACGACGGAGATTGGACAAGTTCTTCTGTACCTGTTGATCGTGGGGCTGGGTTTATTGTTTTATTTCATTCCATCGATTGTTGGTAAACATAAGACCAACGCTGGAGCCATATTCGTCCTCAACCTATTCTTAGGCTGGACATTCCTTGGATGGGTTCTTGCGCTCGTGTGGGCGTGCACTAAGGACTCGGCAATGGATACTCTCGCGCGTAACCGCCTCGAGCACCTCGACGACGACCCGATTCGACGGATTAAGTAGACGTTATTCAGACAGCATCAGCATCGCGCTGTCGGTTTTTTGATCTGTTTAGGTGCGCCAATTTCGGCGCATGCAAAATGAACGCATTCTGTTCGAAGCTCCAAAGCTCGCGCTTACTCGCGTTGAAGCTGCGGACGCTCTAAACATTAGTCCGGCGACACTGGATCGCCTCGTAAAAAGAGGACTGCTTCGTCCTTGCCGAGCATTGCGACGACCATTGTTCGCGATTGCAGAGATAGAGAGATTTCTGCGCGAAAATACAGCGGAGGTCGGCGTATGATCGCGTGCGCTGCACCTGCAGATGATTCGGGAAAGCGCGGGTTCCGGCGCGGAGCGCCGGTCCCGCGCCTTCCTTGTCATAAGTCAGATAACTGCATCCGTACATCACGTCGGAAGCAATTGTTTGTCGCTCAGGAAAACATTCGCTTGTACATCGAAAAGTTCGGAGAAAACAATGTAGGGGTTCTTACAATCACAACTCCAACGCGGTGTTTGTCGGCCACGGAGTTTCAAAAGAAATGGCATTCGCTACGAACGAACGTTTTGCTGAAACTGTTCCCAACGGGCATGTGGATTCGCGAGCGGCAGCCCAGAACGGGCAGCTGGCATATGCACGCGGTCGTGGATCTGGGCTACGACATCAGAACAAATTTTCCGCATGACGAGGTGCGACGCCGTCGATATGCAAACGTTCCTCGCGAGCTGCGCAAAACATGGAAGCAGGTTCGTGAATGCTCCGAAAGATATGGATTCGGGCGCACCGAATTATTGCCGATTAAGAGAACTGGCCGCGGATGTGCGCGCTACCTAACGAAATATCTCGGCAAAGCGTTGTTATCAGAAAAAGCAGTCGGTGAAGAACGCTGCCGTCTGTTCGGAGTCTGGGGCGGAGTCCGATTTGTCTACTCGCAGTTCGATTGGGTATCGAATCGCATACTGCGAAAGCGAAAGGCGTGGCTCGCAAGAATAAATGACCTCCGCGAGTCGGTTGCGTTGAGCGATGTGTACGGAAAGCGATGGTGGTTTTCGATCGGTGAAGCATTGCTCAACGTCATTCTGCCTATCGAATACTACCAAGTCCCCGTTAATGGCTCTCCTCAATGGGATGAGCTTGGATGGTTCATGTACCAAAGAGACTGCGCACGGTACAGCGATCTGGATTCGATTGAAGCGCGGCGCCGGCAATCATTGTTGGAGTTTTTTACCGCGGAAGGAAAAGCGTGGGATATGTCGCCCTCACATGCAGCAAGCTACGCGATGAGAAGAACTGAGCGCGTCGACGCAGAATCTCGACAGTATGTGTTGGATCTCGACAGCGAAGGCAGTCCGGCCTAACGAAACTGTTCCCCTAGCTTTTTTGGCTACACCTTTTTTGGGCAATGCCAAAAAGGTGTTCCCTACGGCAATCGGTGAGCAGTGCTTTGTCGAGACTGCTATCGTTAGCGTAGCCAGTATCCAATCACTAATCCGACCAACCCCGCAGCCCACTCAACGCGCGTCTCGGAATAACTACCGCTCACTACGATGAAGAGTGCGCAGCCCAAAACTGCGAGCGATATTACCACACGCACCACGAAAAGGCACCGCTGCTCCGTGGTGAACGGCATGTATATGTTTAGCCTTTGTTGCTACCCGTCCAGTCTTTGATGATAGCGACAGCTTCGCGAATATGGTTACCAAAAAGCCTGTCGGCTGGCTGTCCTTCGGCGGGACGGTCGGCAGCATCAGGCGTTGGCTGCGCGTACATCAAACGATTCCAATCAGTGAGCGTAGCGGCTGTTGTCGGTAGATTGATCCCGCTTGCGTCTGCACGCCATACCGCATTTCCCGTCGTTGCGTTGCAGACACTCAGGTCAATGATCTGTTCCATAGGTTTAGCCTCCTCTTATCGAATACTCGGGCTGCGAAATCCACTTAAAATGCTGCCCTCTGGTAATTATAGCAACATGAATCGGGCCACCGCAGGTCGGTGAACCTACTTCGTAAGTCGAATACGCAATGGTCGTGTCGAGGATGAATCGGCAGAATCCGATCGCGTCTTGCAGAGGCATGCCGTCAAACGCGACTTGAGAATGCAAAAGCTTCGACGCCGTCTCGATCTTTTGCAAAGTCTCGGCTGGCACGCCTTGCTGGGCGAGCATAGCCATCAAACGCGTATCTACACCGAAATGCAGTCGGCTGAACGGCAGCACGATGCCTCGCCAGCTCGCCCCAAACTGGTCGTCCGGCCGCGGCTGGTGCGGTTGTTGATCGGTCGGCAAAAGAAATTCCCACTCCGTCGCGATATGACTACCCGGCGAATAACCAGCAACGTAGAACCCGAGTACAGGTTTCTGCGGCTGCGGGGCTTCAGAAAACGCCGCGTCGTAAGGTTGCTTTATAAATTGCAGCAACTTGGTAGCGATCTGCTGGCCTGATAGTTGATCCGGCGGATGAGCCGCATCCGCAGCGAGACTGTCGTTGAAGTCGTAGAGAAAGCTTTCGATCGATCGTCGTCCGATGTTACCCGCGCCATAGGTTACCACTCCAAATGGCAAATCGCCGATTTGGAATAATTTTCGAGCGTTGCTGTAGCTTTTGACCAGCTGCGGTTGCCCCGGTACGACCTCGGCGACCAACTGGGTCATGCTTTCAGCGCCTAACGCGATGCCGTCGTAAACTTTTACGCATGCTACGATTGACATGTCGTGTGATTGATTGCGGGTTTGGCTCGGGTGTCTGTCGGTATCATAAGCCGATCAGGCTGACAACCAAACCTCTAAACACACAAACTTTTTGTGTCACCCGTTGTGTCACCCGGCGGGTTAAAAATCGGCAAATTGCTGATTACTCGTGATGATCGTAACAACCAATTAACACATTGGACTGATGTAATTTGCGCACTGCTGATGTCGTTAGCAGATTCAGGCAAAAACGCGGTTTTTACCTTAGGAAACCTCCGTTCTATCCGTTGAACTACGGGGACACGCGACGATGTCGATCTTGCACATGTCGATCTTGCGAGCAAAACAAAACCGCGCGCAACGTTTCCGTCGCGCGCGGTTAATTTGCCAACCGAAGCTCGTTAGGCGATTAGAAATTCGCCTGCAACAACGCGTTGCCCGACTGGTCCTGCAACGTCACCGAAGTGACATTCGCCAGCGTTACGCCGGGCGCAACGGTCGTGTCTTTGCCACTCGGTCCCAGTTTCAAGGAAACGTCTCCGCGTTTGTCGGTCTTCAAGTTTTTAACTACCGTGCCATTGATCGCGAAGGCGACCGGCATTTTCGGCGGAAGCGCGTGGCCGACGAAATTCAGCACACCTTTGACGCGGCCTTTCTTCATCGCGGCGTTGATCGAGGCGGTCCCATTGGCATTCGGTGCGGCTGCGCCCGGCGTGGCCTGCACGGTCGCGCTAATCGTCGCCGTGGTCGTTAGGTCGGCGGTGAAGAGGGCTGTCCCGTTCGCATCGCTCACTGTGACCGTGGCGATATCCAGAGGATTGAATCCGGCTGGGAATGGCAGGTTTCCTTCGTTTTCGTTCTCGTCGTTCCCATTGTCATCGCCGCCGCCATCCTGAGGCTGAGCGACATTTTCGGCTTCATTCTCGGTGGTGAACTCGATTTCGCCCTCACCTTCAGCATCAACCGTAAATGTGCCGAGCGCGACAGTGCTGCCGTCCGACTTGAGCGTCACACTCACTGAGTAGGTGCCGGGCGGTAACGAATGCGTGTGAAGTCCGAGTTCGGCCTCCGTGACGCCGTTATCGTCGCTCGCTTCGAACGAGAGATCGATCCCGGAACCAGCCGGCGCGGCGGCCGTCGGGGTCATGGCAAGATCGACATTTACCATTTCGGTGCCGTCGATATCGCCGCCGCATTGATGATCGTCGCTGCCTTCGTGTGCTTGCGCAGTCGCTAGCCCAAGCGCTGCGCAAAACGCGAACGCGAGCATGGATCGCAGTAGAAAATTAAAGGATGTTTTCATACTGCTTTTTCGAGCACGATTTGCGCACTCGCTACGGCGCAAAAGTAACGGCGTTGTTACCTGAGCGGTATGCCTCGTGGCTTGTCGATTGCGCCAACGAATGCCAGCCTGACCAGGACATCATGCGAGTTTTAATTGTCGAAGATGAGACGCGTTTGGCCCGGCACATCGCTTCGGCCCTGACCGAAGCCGGACACGATCCGACAATCATTCCCGACGGCGAAACGGCCATCGGCACGGCCGAAGAAACATCCTTCGATCTCATTTTGCTCGACGTCATGTTGCCCGGCATGGACGGCTTCGAAGTGTTGAAGCGTTTGCGTGAAGCCGGCATCGCCGCCCGCGTGCTCATGCTGACAGCTCGCGGCGAAGTGAACGATCGCGTCACCGGTTTACAGCTCGGGGCCGATGATTATCTCGCGAAACCATTTGCCATGCAGGAACTGCTCGCCCGCGTGCGCGCGCTTGGCCGGCGTTATGCCGAAGAGCCGACGCTCATCTTGCGCGTGTCCGATCTCGTTCTTCGCCTAACGGATCAACAAGTGCACCGCGGTCCACGCCAAATCGATCTCTCCACGCGCGAATTGATGCTGCTAAAAGTGCTCATGCGCGAACCCGGCCGCGTCTTCACGCGCACGGAATTGTGCGAGCGCGTTTGGGAGCGCCAGCACGAATACGACACGAAGCTGGTCGAAGTTTTCATCGGTCGCTTGCGCAAAAAACTGGGATCGCCGCCGCTCATTCGCACGCAGCGCCACGTCGGCTACAGCATTGGCGAGCCGCAATGAAACGCTGGCCATTGCGCTGGAAAATCGCGCTCTACGCCGCCAGCTTCGGCATCGTCGCGACCATCGCCGGCGCGGCCACGACGTGGACTTTGATGCGCCGGTCCGAGATTGCGGCTTTCGATCAACGTCTCGCGCTCGATGCGCAGGAACTTTTTCGCGACATCCGCAATTTTGAAGGCGGCTGGCAAAACAGTCGCGGCGCCTTCAAGGAAATTTTCGTCCCGCTCGCGTTGCGCAATCGCTACATCGAACTGCGCGGGCCTAACGACGAAGTCGTTTACGCCTCGCCCAATCTTTCCGGCGCCGTGCTCGCGGACAAGATCGACAAGTTCCATTCGCGCAAGATCGACAATCGCTCCGTGCGCATCGGTACCTTTCACGAAAACGATCTGACCTTGCGCGTCGGCGCGGACATGAAAGAGATCAATCAATTCGGTCGCAAGCTCATCGTCGGAATGTTCGGCGCGATCCCGACCGTGCTCGTCGTGGTCGCGCTCGGCGGCCGCTGGGTCGCGCGCCAAGCCCTCGGCCCGGTCGAAGCGATTCGAAATGCAGCCGCCCAAATTACCGCGCAACGTCTCGGTCAACGTCTTCCCGTTCCTCCGGCGCAGGACGAGATCTCCGGCCTGGTCACCGTGCTCAACAGCACCTTCGATCGCCTCCAGCGCAGCTTCGAGCAGGCGACGCGCTTTTCCGCGGACGCATCACATCATTTGAAAACGCCGCTCGCGGTTTTGCGCGCCGGCATCGAAGAAGTACTTGTCGATCCAGCGGCGTCGCCGGAACAACAAAAACGCGCCAACGCGCTGCTCGAGCAGGTGCGATTGCTCACTTCCGTTTCCGAAAATCTTTTGCTTCTCGCCCGCGCCGACGCCGGCCGCTTGGAAATTAATCGCGTGCGATTCGATTTGCGCGAAGTGCTCGACGGCGCCGCGGAAGATGCGCGCACGCTTGGCGAATCGCGCCACATTTCCGTTACCACGAAGATTCCATCGCAGCTCGAGATCGTCGGCGATCGCTTCGCCGTTTCTCTCATCGTGCAAAACTTGATCGACAATGCCATTAAGTACAACCGCGACGGCGGCGAGATCGAACTGCGCGCGCATGTTCCCGACGGCATAACCGAAATCACGGTCGCGAACACGGGCGAAGCGATCGCGCCCGAGCGCGTGTCGCAGATCTTTGATCGATTTTTTCGCGCGCGACACGATCAACGCACACCCGGACAAGGTTTGGGGTTGAGCATTGCGCGCGAGCTGGCGCTGGCGCACGGCGGCGCGCTCGCGCTCGTTCGCTCGGATGGGAGGTGGACGGAATTTCGTCTCACTCTGCCGCGCGATTAGTTAGGCCGGCGCAAGATCGACATCGTTATTCCAGGTAACAAGTGCGTTACCTTTGATCGATAGCCCGCGCGATTCGGTCTCGTTAGTCTGCGGACATGCAGATCAAACTCAAATCCACAAGTTGGGCCGTAGCACTCTGCGCGGCGACAATCGCGTTTGCGTCAAACACGCAAGCGGCGCCTTTCTCTAACTTCCGCGTCATTGACGCAGCGACGCGCGTGAGTCCGGGCAAAGGTGGCGGCAATATTCAACCCATCGAAAAGCCGGGCCCGGCTCCGGCCACAGCGCAACCGCAACGGCACGGCGCTGATGACCCGGTCGGGCACGATGCTGGCGACGATCGCGGACGGCATCGCGGGCGCGGACGATAATTTTTTCAGCGGCAAACTGAAAAGAGGAACAAAACGCGGTCGGCGTTTATTCGCCGGCCGCGTTTTTGTTTGTCGAAATGCGGCCAACAGGCATCCGCCCGTGGTGCAATTCACGAATCAGTTTTTGAACAGTGATATGAATCCGACCTTACGACCAAAGCGACGATATCGGCGCCCTCAAATTGAAGCGCCGCAAGTGGACTTTGCGCCGGTGCTCGCACCGGTGACCGGGAATGGTTCGGCGGGATATCGTTTGAAACGCTCAGGCCACTGGCAAATGGTGCCGCGCGCGCCGCGTCGGCCGGTGCCGACGACGCGAGAGCAGTTCGCCGCCGCCATGACGAACGCGGTGAACAATGCGTTCGAGCGGATGCAACACTTCCTTCCGCTTCGCCATTCGCACTAGCGAAAGGCGATTGTCGATCTTACGGACGGGAACGGAAGCGCGTATCGTTCGCTTTTGCCGTGCGCAAATTTTCCTGGGCGACGCGCGATTTCGGGTCGATGCGCAGCGCTTCTTCGTATTGCAGAATGGCCTGCGAAAGATTGCCTTCCTTGTAGTAAACGCCCCCGAGATTGTTGTGGACGTCGGCGTTGTTAGGCTGGAGCCGGGCCGCGGCAATGAAATGTTGTTTGGCGCGATCGAGCTGGCCCCGCTCGGCAAGGGCCGCGCCAAGATCGACATGTGCATCTGCGTATTTCGGGTCGAGATCAATCGCGCGCTGATATTGCGCGATCGCTTCGTCCACGCGGCGATGTTTATGGAAGAAGACACCATAATTATACAGGACCACCGCGGAGTCCGGGCTCAGCTGGAGCGCCTTTTGAAACTCGCTCTCGGCATCGTCCACCCGCCCGAGACGATCGAGTGTCTGCGCATAAGTCGCGCGAATGCTGCCATTACGTGGCTCACTCTGGATGGCTTGCTCGTAATGCTCGAGTGCGGCATCGAATTTCTTCTCGTCCGCGAGCAACTGGGCGTAATTGATGTGCACTTTGGCGTAATGCGGATCGTAACGCAGCGCCGTTTCGTATTCATCGCGCGCGCGGTCGAAATCGCCGGCTTTCTGCAACGTCGCCCCGTAATTATAATGCTGGCGCGCGCCCGCCGGTAAATCCTCGACCACCCAGGCGGCACGCTGCAACTCCGGCGCCACGCCGTGGACCTGGCCTAACGAAAGGACGGCCACGGGCAGACAAAACGCCACCGCCCATTTCGCTCCGTGCAAAAACCACCCGGGCAAAAATCCACCCACCTTCACATCTTCGCCGCCGCCGGTCAGGCCTAACGATTGCCTTGTCGATCTTTCCCGCACCTTCCAAATGAAACCATCGTAGTAAAAATGCAGCAGCGCCGACGCGGTCACGACGCCGGTGAGAATGCGTTTCACCGTTTCTTCGCCGATATGCGAGTTAAAATAGCCTAACGAACCGTAAGCGAAGACGAGTCCGACGTACAATCCGATGAGCGAACCGCTGCGGCGAAAGACGAAACGCATGAACCCGCCGATGGAACTGTCCTTCTCCACCCGGTTCCGATTGTAAATCCAAACGATCGAGAGGTATTGCACGTCGTGAAAAACTTCGAAGAGCGCAATCCCAGCCAGAATATTCGTGACGCCGTTGTTGCAGTACCACCAGAAAGCGATGCTCGTGGCCAGAAGCAGCATCTTCACCGGGTTCGAGCGTTTTCCGTTCATCCAGCCCCAGACGAAATTACCGATGGTGAAGATCGACACTGTGATGGCGGCGACGGCGAACACTTGCTGCAAACCGTGAATCACGCCCGGCGGAATGTGGGGCGCGCCGTTCGCGTAATACGCGTCGAGCACGTCGGTCATGCGTTGTGACGAGAGCACGACGCCGGCGCCGAACCAGACCGCGCACGTCACGAAATCCAACCGGCGAGTGATCGCCGCGAACGACCCTGTCTTCGCGTCGTAGATTCGGCAAAAGCCGTACGTCTGCATCAGTCCATGCCAGACGCCCCAGAAGAAAACGATCAGGACAATCGGGTTCGCTTTCAGGTCCCAGAAATAAAAACCGACGCAAACGACCACCAGGAAAATGGGCGCAATGGTGAATCGCCACTTGAACCGCTCGAACAATGCGCGGTCCCCGTAGGCGCGAATCATTCCGGGGAAATGATGGCCCATGGCGCCGAAAGCGGAGACGAAGATGTAAATGTTTTCTGCGCTCCAACGCGATTGGGCCAGAGCAAACAGCGGCACCAGTAACAGCGGCGTGCCGACGTAAAGGAGCAGATCGCGCCAGCTATTGAGAATCCACAGGTTCGCCTTTGTCGGAACGGTCTTCGGGACCGCCGGAACAGTCTGAGGGCGGGTAAACGCGGAAACGAGCTGCATTTGTCGCCGAGGAGAGTGTCCTAGTTAGGCCCAAAAATCAATTCCGCAAGATCGACATCTCCATTCCGGTCCAAATCATGAGGCCGGAACAACTCCTGCTTGGAGTATGTCGATCTTGCCACCGGCCAACTCCCATTTTGAAACCGAATCGAAAACATATTGCCACGGCCGCTTTCGCCGGCGTCTGGCTCGTTTGCATCGCCTTTGGCCTCCGCGCCCTCGTTCGATATGAATATCGCGCGGGCAGCGTTGGGGTAGCGCCCGATTCCTGGCCGGCGGCTTCGCGCATTGCCCGGACTAACGACCGCGACACATTGGTGATGCTGGCGCATCCGCTCTGTCCCTGCACACGCGCCAGCATGAACGAACTGGCGCAGATCATGGCGCGCACCGACGGGAAATTAAATGCCTACGTCTTGTTTTTAAAGCCGCACAATTCCGGCGCTGATTGGGATGACACATTCTTATACCGGAGCGCGACGCGGATTCCCGGCGTGACCGTGTTGACCGATGTCGATGGCGAAGAAGCAAAACGATTCGGCGCCGAGACTTCAGGCTTCACGTTAGTTTTCGATCGCGATGGCAAACGCATTTTCAGCGGCGGTATCACTGGCTCGCGCGGGCACGAAGGCGACAACGCGGGCGAAAGCGCCATCGTTTCGTTAGTCAACGCTCGGCCTGCCGTAAGATCGACATCGGTATTTGGATGTCCCCTCGCCTCGCGCGCGAAAGCGAGCGACACCGCGTGTCCGAACTGAACGCTCCGCATTCGCGCACGCTCCCACGCGTCCAACAAAAAAACATCTGAGCGCTCTTCCTAAACTTGACGGCTTTAAGCCGTCAAGTTCGCTTCTCGCCGCGAAAGATGCCCCATGCCGGCGGACGGTTCGGCGGAAAGTGATTTCGGCGTTTTCGCACACGCTTGCTTTGCACGCGACCTCCGCGCGGACGTCGCAATGCGGAATGCGGCGTTGCCGAGAGCTGAGCACTGCGTTGGACCAAACCGAGCACATGGGAAAACAGCGGATGGTCGCGATTGGCGCGATAAAATCGATGGTAACCATTGGACCAGTTCATGAGCAGGCCGATCGCAGTGAGCTTTCTCAACTCGTCCTGCACGGTGTGCAGTGACAGACCGGTTACGTTCACCAACTGGCGCACATAGTGTGGCCTTTGTGGTGCAGGAAGCAGCACCCGGAGCAGTTTCGCGCGCACCACAGGAAATAACACCTCCAACACTTCGCGCTTCGATGCCATCGAGCCACTCCTAACTTGACGGCTTAAAGCCGTCAAGTTTCCGAAGGGTTTAATGGCAAAGGAGCAACGCGATGGCCGCTAAGAGTAGAGCTAGAAGCGCGACATAAACGATCGTGTCTTGAATCCGCGCGCGCCGCGCCGCTCGCGCGTAGGGGATGCGCGTGAACGTGACCATGGTGTAAAGCGGCAGATAAATTCCGGGCAGCGCGGCTTCGAGAAAGTGATCGAGCTTTTTTTTAGCGCGAAAAAGACGTGACGCGGTTTTGTCGCGCATCTCGATGAAATTGCCGACGGCGAGATCGGCGAGCGCGTCGGTGTTTTCTTTGCGGCGCGCGAAATATTCCGCGAAGGCACGATGTCGATCTTGCGGAAATTCGGCGAGACATTCATCGAGCACGACGCAATCCTCGAACGCGGCATTCATGCCTTGTCCATAAAACGGCACGACCGCGTGCGCGGCGTCGCCGACGAGACAAACCTTGTCGCGATAGAACCACGGCGCGCAGCGAATCGTGACTAACGAACCGGTCGGATTCGCACGAAAATCTTCGAGCAGGTCCGGCATCATCGGCATCGCATCGGGAAATTCGCGCTCGAAGAATCGGCGCACATCGGCGTCATGCGTTGTTGCTTTGAAGTTGTCGAACTCCCAGAACAGCGTGCAGGTAAACGAGCCGTCCGGATTCGGCAGCGCGATCATCATGAAACTTTTGCGCGGCCAGATGTGGAGCGCGTTTTTCTCCATTTGCCACGATCCGTTAGGCGCGGGCGGGATGGTCAATTCCTTGTAGCCGTGCGCGAGATAACTTTCGTCGTATTGGAAGTTGTCGATCTTGCGCTGCATGGCCGCGCGCACCGCTGAGAACGCGCCATCGACGCCGATGACGGCGTCGCCTTTCGCTTCGCCGTCTTCGAATTTCGCGGTCGCGCTCTCAAGATCGACATCGACACATTTGTGATTGAAGTGGACGCGCACGTTTGGATGACGCGAGGCGGCTTCGATTACCGTCGTATTCAACGCGGCGCGTCCGATGGAATTGATGCACTTGTTCGGATCGACATCGTAAGGCGCGAAATGCAGCTCGCCCGATCTTTCGTGAATCATGCGGCCACGCATCGGAATGGCGTGGCGCAAAACTTCCTCGGCGATGCCTAACTGTTCCAGCGCGTGAATGCCGCGCGTGGAAAGCGCGAGATTAATCGAACGCCCGCCGACAAAATTGCCCGCACGCGGATCCGCCCGGCGTTCGTAAAGATCGACATCGTACCCACGGCGGCCAAGAAACGCGGCGAGCAATCCGCCCGCGAGACCGCTGCCGACGAGAACGAACTTCACTCGTTAGGGCTGGAAAATCGCGGGAAATTTGTAGCGATAAACCCAGAGAAGAAACAGGGCCATGACCGTCAGAACGGCACCGACGACGATGCCCTCCGGCGCGAAAAAGATGTGAAAGAGAAGGATGTTAACGAGAACGGGCCCGAGCAACGTGAGGCCTAACGGGGCCAGGCGACCGGTCAGCAAACATAACCCGCCGAGCACCTGCAGCGCGCCGATCACATACATGTAGCCGCTGTGCATGAGAACGCCGGCAAATACGCCGGCGTCGCCCGGCGGCGTTTGGTCCGAGCCCGGAATGAAGTGGAGAAAAATGTTGGTCCCGAAAATAACGAACGCGAGTCCGAGCAGAATACGGCAGGTGTGAATGAGATATTTCATGGTGATTGTCGATCTTGCACGATGTCGATCTTACAACTGCTTGAGCAAAGTCTTCCAGCGCGCCCACGCTTCATCACGCGCTTTGCCGTCGCCTTCGCGGAAATTCGGATTCGCTTTCTCGCCCGAGCGCATAAATCCATGACCGGCGCCTTTGTAAATGACCGGCTCATATTTTTTGCCGGCTGCTTTCATTAACTCTTCCGCTTTCGGAATGGTCGCGTTCACGCGTTCGTCGTTCTCGCCGTAGAACCCGTAAACCGGGCCAACGATTTTCGCGATCTTCGCCGGATCGTCGAGTGCGGTTCCGTAAAACGAGTAGGCGGCTTTCACTTTCGGATTTTCGCTCGCGTAATTAAACGCCCATCCCCCGCCCCGGCAGAATCCGCAGACCGCGAGTGTGCCATTGCCGGCCGGGATTTTCGTTAGGGCGTAATCCGCCGTGGCATCAAGCACGGCTTTGATTTCTTCCGGCTTTAAGGCCGAGGTTGCTTTACTTGCGCTGTCGCCATCTTCGAATTTTTGGCCGTTGAGAAAATCGGGCGCGATGGCGATGACGCCGGCTTCGGCCAGTTCGTCGCACAAACTGCGCAGCCAATCGGTTAGGCCGAAAATTTCCTGAATGACGATCATGACCGGCGCTTTGTCTTTGCGCTCGGGATAAACGACGAAGGCTTTGATCGTGCGATCGCCGGCTTTGATGTCGACCCATTCGGCGTGACGCGGCGAATTGTTCAACCGGTCTTTGCCGAAATCCTTGTACTCCTGCGCGAAGAGCGATCCGGCGCTGAGCAGAATCGCGAGCGTAACGAGTGCGCGTTTCATACGAATGAAGATGTCGATCTTACGGAGTCGCCGGAGCGGCAGATTTTCCGCGGCCGATCATCGCGTCGATGCTGAAGGAGCCGGGGCCGCGCAGAAAAATGTAGAAGAAAACAAAGCAATAAACTACGGCCAGCTCTCCCTTGTTCACGTAAGGGATAATATTCCCTTTCGCGTGCATCATAAAAAACGCGACGGCCATTTCGCCCGAGGCGATGAACGCGGCGATGCGGGTGATTAAACCAAGCGCGACCAGAAATCCGCAGCTGATCTCGATCCAGCCGCCGACGACCATGAGTTGTCCTTCCGCTGGTTTTCCGCCAAAGACGCCAAAGATTTTATCGAGCCCGTGGCAGGCGAACATTAACCCGACAACCAGACGCATGATGCAATAAAACGGATCCGCAAAGCGATTGAGAGCGTTCATAATTTGGAAAGGCTGATGATGTCGATCTTGCCTGTCAAGCCAATCGCCGCCGCGCATCCGATTCCATTAGGTGAAGATTCACGTCGGCTGCTCCGGTTGGTTCTACTGGCATTGGCGCGGCATTTTTTATCCGGACACCAAGCGCACCGATACGTGGTTCAAACATTACCTCGCGAATTTCGACACCGTCGAACTAAACGCGCCATTCTATAAATGGCCGAAGGACGCGACGGTGAAAGGGTGGCGACGCAACGCGCCGCCGCACTTTCGTTACTCGGTGAAAGTGAACTCGCTCATCACGCACGAGAAACGTCTCGTGCGCACGCGCAGGCTGGTGCGGGAATTTTGCAAGATCGACAACTTGTTAGGCGACAAGCTCGGCTGCTTTCTTTTTCAATTTCCGCCGAGCTACAAATACACGCCCTCGCGTTTGCGCAGCATCGTCACCCAACTCGATCCGCGATTGCGCTGCGCGGTCGAGTTCCGCCACAAATCGTGGTGGCGAAAATCGGTTTATCGCGCGCTGGAAAAACGTGGACTGATCTTCTGCTCAATCAGCGCGCCGCGTTTGCCCGATGAGCTGATTAAAACTTCGGACGTGATTTACATTCGGCTGCACGGGCGCTCGCGCTGGTACCGGCACGATTATACGGACGAAGAACTCGCGGCGTGGGCGGACAAGATCGACAACTCACGTGCGCGCGAGGCCTGGATTTATTTCGACAACGACCGCGAAGGTTTCGCGATCAAAAATGCGCGCATGCTCATCGAGCAATTGAACGGGCGCGGCCTAACGAACCTCAAACTGCCGTCACTTGCCGCGCGACGATGAGGAAATGCTGCTGGTTCCACTCGCGCTTCAGATACTCTTTCAAGTCGCGGAAGTACTCGTGCACGTGTTCGCTGTCGTTCGCGAGCACGCGCAGAATTTCGATGCGATCGCGAAATGTGTGGTCGCCGATTTTCCAAAAGCCGTCGTTTTCCTGGCGCAAATGAGTGAGGCCGCCGAATTCGTCCACAAGGCGCTTCTTCAAATCACGCAACATGTTCGGATCGACCGGCCGCCCGTCGTTGTGATGCAACGGCACATAGAGCTCGTACTCGAGCATCGGCGTGACGCCGTTGCGCGACTGCGCGCTAATCTGGGGATCGCTGGCGGTTGTTCGATTCAACGCTACGCGGCTTTCTTGTGCCGATGATGCGTAGTCCTGGCGCGTTTCGTTGTCGATCTTTTCTTTGAATGCGAGGCCTTGCCCGACTGTTCCAGACTGCGCTGCAAAACTTCCACCAGATCGATCACCTTCGTCGGCTTCGGCGCTTTCTTCGGTTTCTCGTCAATATCTTCGCCGCCGTGCTCGACTTTCTCTTCGATCACTTTCATGACCGCTTCCTTGTAATCGTCGTGATATTTTTCCGGGTCCCACTTTGCGCTCATGCTTCCGATGAGCGCCTTGGCCATGTCCATCTCGCGTTTGCCCGCTTCGAGTTTTTTCGGGACGTGCAATTTGCCCGGGTCCGCCAGTTCGTCGGCGAAATGCATGAGTTCGAGAACGAGCGCGTCACCTTCCGGCTTTACGCCGGCGAGATATTGCCGCGTTTTGATCACGACCTTCGCGATGCCGACTTTGTTTGCCTCCTTCAACGAATCGCGCAAAAGCACGTAAGCTTTGTCGCCACCCTTTTGCGGCTCGAGATAATACGGCTTGTAGAAAAACATCGGATCGATTTCCTCAACATCGACAAAGTCTTGAATGTCCACCGTCTGGGTCGCCTCCAGATCGACGCGCTGGAAATCTTCGTCTTTCAAAATGACGTACTTCCCCTTCTCGTACTCGTAACCTTTGACGATATCGTCCCACGGAACTTCTTTGCCGTCCTTTTCCGCGACGCGTTTGTAATTGATCGGACTGAGATCGGTTTTTCTCAGCATGCGAAACTTCAGCTCTTCTTTTCGCGTCGCGGGAAAAAGCGCGATCGGAATATTAACGAGACCGAAACTGATACTGCCCTTCCAAATTGCACGCATAACTACAGTGGTATCGCACGAAACGGTGGCGGTAGCCGTCTCGGCTGCGAGTTAGGACAGAGATGCAGGCGAGACGCCTGCCGCCACAGCTAAGATCGACAACTGCCGGCGCTAAGCCGCCGCGGCGTCCACGATCGAAAACAACCGGTCGCTATCGAACGGCTTGTTCAAATGATAATCGAACCCGGTCACCTTCGGCTCCTCGACGTCCGCCGGATAATCGTAAGCCGAGAAAGCGATGCCGAGCGCTTCGATCCCGCGTTTGCGCGCTTCGCTCATGAGCGCGTAACCCGTTCCGTCCGGAAGCGCAATGTCGCTCACGATCACGTCGAAACGATTGTGTTCGAGTGAATCGATTCCGCTTTGCAAATCTTCCGCCACGGCCACTTCGTGACCGCTGCGCGCGAAACAACGCTTTAAAACGCGGCGGGTATCATCGTGATCTTCAACAACCAGTATTCGCATGATGCATCTCCTCTTCGGCATCCAGCCTCAACCGCTATTCGAATCTAAGGCCTAACGTGGATGCATCAAGGGAAGATGTCGATCTTGCCGATTGTGCATTCGCATCGAGACTAACCGCTCATGAATTCGGTCCCGTGCGCATTTATTTTCGACATCGATGGCACTTTGGTCGATTCGAACGAGCTCCATGTCGATTCGTGGGACCGCGCCTTTCGCAAATTCGGCAAAACATTTTCGCGCGAGCAATTGCGCGCTCAGATCGGCAAAGGCACCGATCAATATCTGCCGGAATTTCTGACGCGCGAAGAGATCGAACGTTTCGGTAAGGAGTTGGACGAATACCGTTCGGAAATTTTCCGCAAGGAATATCTGCCGCGGGTGAAACCGTTCCCGAAAGTGCGCGAGTTGCTCGAACGCATTCGGGCGGACGAAAAGAAAATCGTCCTCGCCAGTTCCGGCAAAAAAGAGGACACGAAGTTTTACATCGAGAAGCTGCTCAAGATCGACAATCTCATCGACGATTACACCTGCGCCGATGATGCCGACCGTTCCAAACCGGCGCCGGACATCTTCACCGCCGCGCTCGAGAAACTCGACGGCGTTTCGCCTAACGACGCCGTTACCGTCGGCGACACGCGGTTCGATGTCGAAGGCGCGGCCAAAGCCGGTATGCGCACGATCGCGCTCACCTGCGGCGGCACCGACGCGGACACACTTCGCCGGGCGGGCGCCATTGCCGTGTTTCGCGATCCGGCCGATCTGCTGCAAAACTACCAGACGCTCTTTCGCGAATGAAGATGTCGATCTTGCGAGGACAAGCAGACGGGCACACAATCCGTTATGAAAAAGATCCTGATCGCCTGCAGTTTTCTTTTCACGATCGCCATCGTTGCTCTGATGGCGCAGCAAACCACCTCGACCACGAGCGAACACAAAGTCATTTCGCCTAACGACGTGCAATGGGGCGATGCGCCCCCGTCGTTACCGCCCGGCGCGAAGATGGCCGTGCTCGACGGCGATCCGACGAAACCTGGTTCATTCACCATCCGCATGAAAACGCCGGCCGGTTACAAAATTCCGCCGCACACGCATCCGACAGCTGAACGCGTCACCGTCATTTCCGGCTCGTTCAAGCTCGGCATGGGCGATAAACTCGACGACGCGAGCGCGCAGGAAATGGCGCCGGGAAGTTTTGTTAACCTGCCCGCCGGCATGAAGCATTTCGCCATGTCGAACGCGGAATCGATCATTCAGATCAACAGCGAAGGCCCGTTCCAGATCAATTACGTTAATCCTAACGACGACCCGCGGAACGCGAAGAAGCAGTAGTTGTCGATCTTAGCGCGCTGTCATCCTGAACGAAGTGAAGGATCTCACGCCGAATGATTGATCACGCTCGCCAAGCATGAGATCCCTCGCCGTCTGCGCGGCTCGGGATGACAGCCGAGGATTAGTTACGCCGCCATCTCGAGCTGTTGGCGCGGGATGCCGCGCAGCTCGAACAGACGGATGAGCGTCTCTTCGATCAAGTTGTTAGGGCAACTGGCGCCGGCGGTGATGCCGACGACGACCGGCCCCGGCGGCAACCAGAAATGGCTAACGACTTCCCGTTTCTCGTGCAGATTGTAATGCTTGATCTCGTTCGCGCTGACTAAGCGCGATGCGTTGAGCACGAAATAGGTCGGCAGTTTTTCTTCGCCCATCTCCGCGAGGTGCGACGTGTTCGAGCTGTTGTAGCCGCCGACGACGAGGAGCAAATCCATCGGGACATCGAGCAATTCGCGCAGCGCGTCCTGCCGTTCCTGCGTCGCGCCGCAAATGGTGTCGAAGAAACGAAAATTTTGTTCGGCAAGATCGACACCGTCACGATCGACAATCGCCTGCCGGATGCGGCGTTGAACTTCTTCAGTCTCGCCGCGCAACATCGTCGTTTGGTTAGCGACGCCCACCGTTTTCAAATGCACATCGGGATCGAACCCCGGCGAGTACGCGCCTTTGAATTTTTCGAGGAACGCCGCTTTGTCGCCGCCGCTCCGGATGTAATCGCAAACGTAATCGGTGTCCGCGAGCGTGAGCACGACGAGATAATGTCCGCCGCCATCGCCGAGCGCGCGTGAGCTCGTCGCCTTCGTCTCTTCATGCTCGGCCTTGCCATGAATTATCGAGGTGGCCGATTCGCTGGCGTATTTGCGCACGCGTTTCCAAACGCTCATGACGTCGCCGCAAGTGGTGTCAACGATCTGGCAACCGCGTTCCTTGATTTGTTGCAAGATCGACAACTCCGTTCCGAACGCCGGCACGATGACGACGTCGTCGGGTTTGAGCTCGGTAATTTCGGCCTGCTTGTTTTTCCCGGTGAGATTCTTGATGCCTAACGAAGCGATCTGCTGGTTCACTTCCGGGTTGTGAATGATCTCGCCGACGATGAAGAGGCGGCGGTCCTTAAAAACTTTGCGCGCGGCGTAAGCGAGATCAATTGCGCGCTCGACCCCGTAACAAAAGCCGAATTGCTTCGCCAGTTTCACGGTGGTGTTGCCGACGCGGATGATCCCGCCTTGCCGGCGTACTTTATCGACGATGTCGCTGCGATAATGCTGCTCGACCTGTTCCTGCACCGCCGCCATCACGTCGGGCGTGCGCAGATTTACTTTCTCGCGCGCCGTCGTTCCGGAGGAGATGAGGTTCGTGCTCACTTGTCGATCTTACGCGGCCAGGCCGCGTTTGCCTAACTAATCGTCAAACACCGGGCCGCTCGGCTTTTGAAAAGCCGCGTCCGAAATCATGACGCTTCCCGGCGGATCGGGCAGACGCGAATCATCCGGATGCGCCACCGATTTGGCGAGAGTGCTGTCTTCCGGTTGCGACTCGGCAATGTTCACCGGCGTGCCGCTATGGACGAGCGCGTAAAATTTCGCCGCCGCCTCACCTTTCAATCGAATGCAACCGTGCGTCTTCGGCACCGGATGCAGATAGCCTTGATGAAATCCGTAAGCGGGCGCGAATTCGCACCAATAACCCATCGGATAACCAACGTATCGACCATGCGCGTTTCCACTTGTGCACGGTACAACGTTATTGCCCTGCACGCTGAATCCGTAGGAGCCGGAGCGCTTGTGCTCGATCTTATTATAGATGGTGAAGTTCCCTTTCGGCGTCGGCTTGCTCGGCATGCCGACAGTGCACGCCACCGCCATTAGACAACGATCGCCTTCCATGACGTAAACGTTCTGTTTCGAGAGCGAAACTTTTACGCGCACTTTATCGGGATCGTTAGGCCGGTGGGCGACGACGTGATACGGGCCGCCGGTAACACCGGCGAGCGGACCCGTGGCGCAGCCGGTGAGCGCGACCAACGCCGCGCCCGTAAGCAGATAGCGAATCTGGGAAAGACATTTCATAGCTTCGATATTGGACGGGCGACGGGCGGCTTTGTCAATGGTAGGGACGCATCTCCGAGGCGTCCCCGTATTCTAAAGTTTGGGACGGCTCGGAGATCCATCCCTACCGGTTTTAGCAAGATCGACATCTTCTTCCTGCGCCTGCGCGCGCAGCAAACGTTCGAACCGCGGCGAAACGTGCGCGTAAAACGGGTACGCTTCCGGCGCTGCCTCGCGCGGGCGATATCGCCAATGTTTATACATCCACAACCACGGCGCCGGATGCTCGCGCACGTGCGGCTCGAATTCGTCCCAACACGCTTGCGCGATCTGCGCCAGCGTAAGCGATTGCACATTGTCGATCTTGCGATGAAACACGACGCGATAACGGCCGTTCGGCAGCGGCTCGCAATGCGCCGGCACGATCGGCGCGCCGGTCTTTTTGTGCAGCCACGCGTGCGCTACCGTCACGCTCGTCTTCATTCCGAAACAATCGATCGCGACCGAGCCCACATCCGGCGGCACGGTCAGGTCGATGAGCAACGCGACGCGTCCGCCGCGCCGGAGCGCTTTGTACAGCCTAACGACTGCGCCTTCGCGCGAAACCATGGTGTGGCCCGATTGTTCGCGCAGATTCTTGAAAATCGGATCAATTAACGAATTCTTGAACTCCTGCGCGATGATCGATGCCGGATAATTCACGAACCCGCCGGCGTGGCTGAGCCACTCGAAATTGCTGTAATGATAACAGCCGAGGATGAACGAATCGTTAGGCCCGATGCCAGTGAGGCGAAAGAATTCGGCCTCGTCGACATCGATGTAACGCGAGAAGTTCTGCGGGGTCAGGCGCGGACTCCAGAAAAGATCGAGCATCGTGCGCGCGAAATGTTGAAACGATTCGCGCGCGATTTTTTGCTTTTGCAAGATCGACATGTTCGATCCGAAGGCGGCGTCCAGGTTCGCCAGCGCGACCGCCCGCCCGCGTCGATCAAAGATCGACATTAACGCGCCGAAAAGATTCGCGAGATGAAAACAAGCCCGCCGTGAGAGCAGCGGAATGGTTTTCGCCACGAGCATGAGCCCCAGCCATTCCAGCGGGTAGCGAATCTGTTTCCAGCGCGAAGCCATCCCTCGATTATCTCTTTCGCACGAATTCCGAAATCTTGGTCGTCACCAAAGCGCGTAATTGCACCGGGAGTGTCCCGGCACGGCGCATAAATTCACGCATCACTTTTGTCGCCGGGAACTTCCCATTTGGGAGCAAGATGGGCGAAAGGTTTGCAAAAGGATCAGCTTCTCCGCTGTCCACTTCGGTGTGCGAAAAACCGCGCCGCTTGATCCAAGTCAGTGCGCGTTCCCAGGAAGGCTTGCCGTAACACAGTTGAAAGCCGTGCACCGCGCCGCTCGGTTCGTACCAGACAATGAGGTCGAAATAGTCGTCGGACATCCACCGACGGTCGTAATCGCCGGGAACTTTTGTCTTCTTATCGTCGCTCAGCATCTGCCTGCGCCATCATACACAAGATCGACATCTGCGCCGACGAGCTTCTTTGACTTGCGCGGCTTCGATCTTAACTTGCCCTACGACCGCGATGCGCGGTGCGCCTTGTGAAAAACGTCCTCTTCGTTTGCACCGGCAATATTTGCCGAAGTCCCATCGCCGAGGGGTTGTTCCGCCGTTTGCTCGGCAATCGCAAGGAGATCGAGGTCGCATCTGCCGGCGTGCACGCGGTGCGCGGGCAACCGCCGAGTCTCTACGCGGTCGAAGTTTGCGAAACAGACGGCGTCGATATCAGCGGACTGCGCAGTCAGCCGCTCACCGCCGAGCTGGTCGATTGGGCGACGCATATTTTCGCGATGACGGGCGCGCACCTGGAGACGATCCACATGTTGTTTCCACAGGGGGCGGAGAAAACGTATTTGCTGCGCGAGTTCGAAGAGGCGGGCGCGACCTGCTGGCGCGATGTGCCGGACCCGATCGGCATGGGGCGCGATGTGTATGAAGTTTGTGCGCGCACGATCAAAAATGCGTTGCCAAGTGTGCTCGCGTTTGTAGAACAATCCTCGCTCGTCCCGCCGGGCGCGGCGCGGCGTGGCGGCGATTATTACGGCGGCGAAACGCGACAACGAATGGAACCGGCAAGATCGACATCTTCAACTCCGTGGCACGGCGAGTCCGTGCGCAAAACCGATCCGGAGATTTACGACGCGATCATGGCCGAGGAAAAACGGCAGCGCGAAAACATCGAGCTCATCGCGTCGGAAAATTTCACCAGCCGCGCGGTCATGGAAGCGCAAGGCAGCTGCCTAACGAACAAATACGCCGAAGGTTTGCCGAAGAAGCGCTGGTATGGCGGCTGCGAAAACGTCGATGTGGTCGAGCAACTCGCGATCGATCGCGCGAAGCGTTTGTTCAATTGCGATCACGTCAACGTCCAGCCGCATTCCGGCGCGCAGGCCAACATGGCCGTTTATTTTTCGGTGTTGAAACCGGGCGACAAGATTCTCGCGATGAATCTCGCGCACGGCGGCCATCTCACGCACGGACATCCCGCGAATTTTTCCGGCAAATTTTACGACGTATCGCAATACGGCGTTTCGGAAAAAACGGAAACGATCGATTACGACGCGCTGCAAAAACAAGCCGAGGAATTCAAGCCGGCCATGATCACCGCCGGCGCGTCGGCTTATCCGCGCATCATCGATTTCGAACGCATGCGCAAAATCGCCGATTCCGTCGGCGCGTTTCTTTTCATCGACATGGCGCACATCGCCGGGCTCGTCGCCGGCGGCCAGCATCCGACGCCGATCCCGCACGCGCATTTCGTCACCACCACCACGCACAAAAGTTTGCGCGGCCCGCGCGGCGGCATCGTCATGTGCAAAGCGGAATTCGCGAAGCAGATCGACGCCACCGTTTTTCCCGGCATCCAGGGCGGCCCGCTCGAGCACGTCATCGCGGCGAAAGCGGTTTGTTTCCACGAAGCGCTGCAACCGCAGTTCCGCGATTATCAGCGCCAGGTCGTGATCAACGCCAAAGCGCTCGCCGCCGGCCTAACGAAACATGGTTACCGCATCACCAGCGGCGGCACCGACAATCATTTGATGCTTGTCGATCTTCGCCCGAAGAATTTGAACGGCAAAGAAGCGCAGGAAGTTCTCGATCGCGCCGGCATCACCGTAAACAAGAATGCCATCCCCTTCGACACTAGCTCGCCGTTCAAACCCGGCGGCATCCGCGTCGGCACGCCGGCCGTAACCACGCGCGGCATGCGCGAAGAAGAAATGCTCGAGATTTCCGACTTGATCGCCGAAGCCCTAACGAATCGCACCGACGAAGCCGCATTGAATCGCTTGCGCGATAAAGTGCGCGAGATGACGCGGCGGTTTCCGCTGCCGAACTAAGGAACAGCAGGATAAAGCGGCTAGTCCGGCTAACGATTTCACTTCGCCTCACGACGAGCAACCCACATGGAATGTTCTCGTGAAATAGCGGTCTCGGCATCATTCACGAATCTTGCGAGCTCCTCGTCGGTGGTCACGTACGCGCCGCGCGCAGCGTTCAACGACAATTCCTGCGCTGCCAAGGCGTAAGCCTGAGCGAGCTCTTGATAGCGCTTCAATTGACCCCATGCCACAGCGGCCGATGCAAGAGTACTGAATACAGCAGGTGCCCTCCATGGAAATAGCGGAAAAATCGCTAGAAGAATCGCTGCGATCCCGGCGATGCTTTGGAACAGAATTAGTAATGCAAACCAAACGTTTCGACGCCTGCGATTCTTGCCAGACTCGTTAGAGTACCAGGCTTGCTGCTCGTTCACGCGCTGCGAAAGATAGACGTCTCGCCTCACACCCGTAGCCGAGCCTCGTGTTCCCGTCATGAACTCAGTGACTTGATCACCTCCCGTATCTTGAGTGGAAAGCACGGGCGCGAGGTGTTTGTTCTCATTCAACAATTCCTGCAGCGCACTGGTGAATCGAGCGACGGCTTCTTTGGAATCTAGCTCAAGCGGAAATGGATCGGCGCCGCACACGAATTTCCACGTTAGCGACTTTGCTGACTCCGCAACGGCTCGCCCAGAATACCAGACACGCTCCCAGCGAAATGTCCCGAGAACGATGGTCGTTCCGAGTGCAACGAAGAAAAAGATCGCCGCCAAGACTTGAACTGTTTGCTTGGCTTGAAAACCAGTGAAGACAAGCGAACCAACAAATGCTCCGAGCAGCAACAGTACTAAATTGATTGCAAACCAAGTGACGTACCAACGCTGGCCGGATTGAGATGCGTCATCAGCGCTGCGATAGATCTGTGGAAAATTATCACGTTCGAAATCTTTTACCCTGAAGCGTCGCCACAACATCTTTGTCAGGCAACCAAGCGTCGCATCGTGGCGACGATCTCGTCGATATACCAGCCAATACGCGGGTGACCTTCGAGTGCGGCTGGGTAATATTTGATTCTTCCATCGCTGTACAGCCAGACGCCCATAATCGGCTTATCCAATTCCAGAGCGGTTCTCAGCTCCCAATCCACCCAATCACTCAGATAGGTGCTCGGACCATATAGGCACATTGTTAGACTAGAGCCGCTGATTTTCGGTGCGATCTGTCGCTTTATGTAATCTGCATTGGCGCTGTTGTAGGGAACCTTTACTGAGTAATCGGCGAATTCGAGATCGAAGTTTTTGTTCTTCGCTTGTCCCCGAAACAGGTTAACCAGCTCCAAGTCCTCTTCGACAAAGCTTAAAAATGTTCGGATCATAAATTAGCTTTAATAACCACGGATCCATTTCCTCAGATGTCTGGCGGTATTCGTATGGTGGTCGTAAACCATCCAAACATCTTGCTCATATCCTTCCAGTTTTCCCCAGACAACGCGATTATATAACCCGAGATATTCTTGCTCCACCCATCTCGTTTCCAAAACCGTTTCGATCACCGGAAAAAGTGCGACTGACGACGGGCTCTTTTGGCCGTCAGCAAGTCCAAGCTCCCATGGAATCCACACGCTCCCTTTGCTGTTTGGTGACACGAGGAGTACGAACCGCTTCATGTCACGTACGGTATCGCGAAGTACCTGCGCGGTCTCGACAGAAGGAGGATCGGGAAGCCGATCATCGCCAAGATCAACATATACATTCGCACCATGGTTTTTCAGCACCAGCGTAACTCCTGGGACCAACTCGTTGTCCTTTGAAGAGTGCGAAAGAAAAGTATCTTTATCAGCCTTCGATGCGGCTGCACTTTTGATCGCGCGTTGTTCCTCGAGCGACTCAACGAATCCCTTCGCTTCCCTGAAGGTAAGATAGTTTGGCACTCACCGTGAAGTTACCCGAACGTCGACCGGCGCGTCGAGTGAGCAATTATTCGCCAATAAGCGGTGCGATTTCCGTAAGATCGACAAGTACGTTGTGAGCGGCTGTTTCGTAATCGCGCGGATCGACGAAGCGGCGGTCGGGAATGGCGGCGACGCGCATTCCGGCGGCTTTGCCGGCGGCGACGCCGGAGAGTGAGTCTTCGATGACGAGACATTCGTTAGGCGCGAGGCCAAGCTTTTCGGCGGCACGGAGGTAGATGTCGGGATGCGGTTTGCCGCGTTCGATTTCGTCGCCGGTGATAATGACCTCGAAGTATTTCGTTAGTAGATGTCGATCTAAGAAAGGTCGCGCGGATGCGCTAACCGAGCTCGTGGCGACGGCCAAGCGCATTTTCATGTGACGCAATTCTTCCAAGACTTCTTTCACGTGTGGAAACAAACCGATCTTGTGCGCGAAGAAGTCGGTCGCGATTTCGCCGCGGCGTTTCATCATTTCTTCCGTCGGCGCCGAGATGTTGAACGTCTTTTTGTAAAACTCGATCGCGAGCTGGTAGTTCACGCCGAGCACTTCGCGATGATGTTCGCCGCGATATTTTACTCCGTATTCGCCTAACAATTGGGCGTCGATCTCGTCCCAAGTCGGCTCGGAATCGGCGAGGACGCCATCGAGATCGAAAATGACAGCGCGAATTGGTGGGGACATGATTTTCGACTGTAGCGGCGGTCTCTGACCGTCGATATTATTTTAGTTTCGGCGGTGAGACACCGCCGCTACAAACAAGATCGACAATGGAACATGAAGAATTTCTCGTCGGCATCGCGCAAGTGGCGGTGACGTTGGCGGGATTTTCCGGATTGGTCATCGCCATTCGTGGCGCGCCGTCGAGTGAATGGCACGCGCGCGACATCTGGTCGTTGTCGTGGATGTTCGGGACGACTTTCGGCGCGTTGTTCCTCTCGCTCCTGCCGGTCGTGCTCGGCTCGTTTCGACTGGAGGATGAGATCGTCTGGCGAATCTCGAACGCGGTCATGTCGATCTTCGTGGTCGTTTTCACGGTGTGGATGTTGATTTGGGGACATCGACTAACCAAAGCGGGACATCCGCCGCGCGTTCGCTACTTCCCCACGATGGCGCGTCTGCTCCTGCTCGGTTCGGGAATTTGCGGCGCCGGACAGACGCTCGGCCTTTTTCCAAACGCCGGGACGGGATTTTTTTTCTCCAGCCTGGTCGCGTGTCTGTTAGTCGGAGCGTTTTCGCTGGTGGTGTTCATGGTCGTGTTCGCGCGCGCAGCCACGCGGCGGCGATAAGTCCGCGCAAATCGATTCGACTTTCGCTCGTCAATACGCGTGCGTAATCTGCGATTGACTCATGAATGACGCCGCTGATCAGCAGCAGACGAACCCCTTGCGCGAAGGCCTAACGAGTCGCGCAGTGCCGCAGCCGTGCGCCATCGTCATCTTCGGCGCGACCGGCGATCTGACCCATCGTAAGCTCATGCCGGCGGTCTATAATCTCGCAGCCGATGGCGAATTGCCGCCCGCGGTCGTGGTGATCGGTTTCGCGCGGCGGCCGAAGTCGGATGACGAATTTCGCAAGGAAATGGAGGAAGCGACGCGGAAATTCTCCCGGCAAAATGTGCGCGACGAGATTTGGGGAACGTTTTCGCAATCGATTTTCTATCACCAAAGTGAGTTCGGCGATGCGGCCGGTTACAAGTCGTTAGCCGAACGACTTGATAAGATCGACAAGGAACGGGGCACGCGCGGCAATCGCCTTTTCTATTTCGCCGCCGGGCCGGACCAATTCGAGACCATCCTGAAAAATTTGAAAGATGCGGGATTGAATCGCGCGAAAGACGGAGGCTGGGCGCGCGTCATCATCGAGAAACCGTTCGGCACCGATTTGAAATCGGCGCGCGAATTGAACCGCATCGTGCACGAAGCGTTCGATGAAAGTCAGACCTACCGCATCGATCACTTTCTCGGCAAAGAGACCGCGCAAAACATTTTGGTTTTGCGTTTCGCGAACGCGATTTTCGAGCCGCTCTGGAACACGCGTTACATCGACCACGTCCAGGTCACCGCCGCGGAAACGCTCGGGGTGGAAGGCCGCGCCGGCTACTACGAGACCGCGGGCGCGATGCGCGACATGGTGCAAAACCATTTGCTGCAATTGCTCTGCCTCATCGCGATGGAACCGCCGACCGATCTTCGCGCCGACAGCATTCGCGATGAAAAAGTGAAAGTCGTTAGGGCCTTGCGACGAATCCTGCGCGAGCAGGTCTCGCTCGACGTCGTGCGCGGCCAGTACGCGGCCGGCGCGATCAACGGCAAACCGGTCCCGGGTTATCGCGAAGAAGAGAAGGTCGATAAAAGATCGACAATCGAAACGTTCGTCGCCTTGCGCATTAAGATCGACAATTGGCGCTGGGCCGATGTGCCGATTTACATGCGCGTCGGCAAACGTTTGCCGAAATCAGCGACCGAAATCTCGGTGCATTTCAAAAAAGCGCCCGCGGTCCTGTTCAACAAGGAGGCGATCACGCTCGATCAAAACGTTCTCGTCGTTCGCATTCAACCGGACGAGGGAATTTCGTTGCGGATGATGGCGAAAATTCCGGGAACGAGTTTGCGGATCGAACCGGTGAAGATGGATTTTCATTACGGGACTTCGTTCGGCAAGGCGAGTCCGGAGGCGTACGAACGTTTGCTCCTCGACGCCATGAGCGGCGACGCCACGCTTTTCGCGCGTCACGACGAGGTCGAGGAAGCATGGGCTTTCGTCGACCCGATCGAAGAAGCGTGGCACGCGAAGGACGCGCCCGAACTTTATTTTTATCCGGCCGGTTCGTGGGGACCGGAGGAAGCGGACGAGTTGCTTGCGCGCGATGGTCGCGCCTGGCGCCGTTTATAGATGTCGATCTTAACGCAAATCAACATGCCATCCCGAGTGCAGCGAGCGATCTCTCGACACAGACAATGTCAGCCTTTGCCGAGAGATCCTTCGCATTCGCTCAGGATGACATCCCGTTGAATATGCCCATCACCGAAAGTTACTCGTTAGGCCAGGAAGTCGAGATCGGCCAGATTGAGCGCGAGCTGAAAAAACTTTGGACCGATGGCGAAGGCGCGATGACGCGCGCGTCGCTCGTCAATCTCGCGGTTTACAGCGAAGAGCCGGGCTCGCTCCCGCAAAACACGAAACTCATTTCGCAGCTGACCGAAAATTCCGCCTGTCGCGCCATCGTTATCGCCGCCGATCGCAAGGCAAAACAAAACCACGTCGCGGCGTGGATCAGCGCGCATTGCCATGTCAACCGCGCCGGCAGCAAGCAAGTTTGCTCGGAACAAATTTCGTTTTTGCTCGAAGGCGCTTGCGCGGATTTGCTGCCGAACATCGTCTTTTCGCATCTCGATTCCGATTTGCCGTTTTATCTTTGGTGGCAAAGCGAACTGCGCGATCCGATGGGCACGCAATTGTGGGCGTGGGTCGATCGTTTGATTTACGACAGCCAAACCTGGCGGAATTTCGGCGAGCAACTGCGTTTGATCGAGAGCGCGCAGAACGAAGCGCGCCAACGCGTCGTGCTCTGCGATTTGAATTGGACGCGACTCGACAAAATTCGCGCGGCCGTCGCGCAATTTTTCGATCACCCGGCGTCGCATCATCATTTCAGCGAAATGAAAAGTGTGACCGTTTGTTTTGCGCCCGGGTTTAAATCGACGGCGATTCTTTTGATTGGCTGGCTCGCCGCGCAATTGAATTGGAGAACGGATCAGCAATCGATGAACGGCAGTTGTCGATTTCTCGATTCAAATAAGCGCAAGATCGACATCGAACTGCGCGAGCAATCCGGGCCGCCGGTCGGGGAGGTCGTTCTAAATTCGGAAACGGCGCAGTTCGTCGTGAAACCGGCGGAATGCGGGGATCTGCTCGAAGTCTCGCGACACGGCGCCAACGAAGCGGCGCTGCCGCAAATGCTCCCCGCCCAAAACAACGACGTGGTCGCGTTAATGAGTCAGGAGCTTTTGCGGGGCGGCCCGCATCGCGTTTACGTTCGCGCCGTGAATTCGGTTCGCGGACTTCTATAACTCGCGAAAAAGCCTCGGAGTGTACGACTTTTGCTCTGGGGTTAGGCCGGACATGCGTCAGCGTGACTTCTTTGCCTTTTGCACAGGACTGAAGCCGGTCGAATTGCGGGCTATCGGCGAGCTTTCCTGGGTCCGTCATTTGAATGAGGGCGAGCAACTTTATGCCCCGGGCGAACCGGGGAACGCGCTCTACATCGTCAATCGCGGCGCGGTCCAGGCGAGTTGGACCAGCCGGCGCCAGCGCACTAAATCGGTTCGTCTCGGTCGCGGTGAAATTATCGGCGACATCGAAGTTTTTTGCGACATCCGGCGCACGCAAACGGTCCGCGCGATCGAGACCGCGAGCCTGCAATGTTTTCCACGCAACAACTTCGCCGAACTGCTGCGGCGCGTTCCATCGTTCTACCGCTTTTTGTGCGAGCAAATGGCCGCGCGCCTTGTCGCCGAACGCGAGGTCGCGGCCGAATTTGACGATTCGCTCGAGCTCACCGGTTCGATCTCGAATTTCGACCTAACGACTATTCATCAGACGATCATGAGCTCGGGACAAACCGGCGAGCTCACGATCAAACACGAAAACGGCGAAGTGCTGGGCGCGTTTTATTTCGAGAACGGACGTCCGACCACGGCGCAATTCCAACATCTCACCGGCGACGAAGCGTTTTGGCAGTTGTTCCTGAACGATCATCTCACGGGAACATTTTCCTTCGCCGCCGGCGAACCCGCCCTCACCGCTTCGATCACCGCGCCGATAGCCGGCAAGGGCGATCTTCTCATTAACGCGCTGCGATATCGGGACGAACTTGAGGCGTTGAAGCGCGGACTGGATGGCCACAGCCGCAAGTTGCGCGTGCGCGCCGAAACGCTCAGTTGGACGGACGATGCGCCAGCGGAGTTACGAACGCTGGCGGAAACCATTTGGAAATTGCTCGTGCGCGCGCCGAAAACGATCACGGAAATTTACGGTCAATGCTCGGTCTGCGAATTGAAAATTTTTCGCGTCGTGGCCGAGCTTCTTTACCGCAAGCAACTCGCCTTTGTGGGTTCCTCCACCGACCCCGCGCCGATGGTGCCGGAGTTGGTCGAGGGCTAAGCGCGCACGGCATCTGCTTTTCCCGAGGTATGCTGGAACGAATCACGCCAGTCCGGCTCGGACTAAGATCGACAATCGCCATTCTGGTCGGTTGCGCGTTACTCAGCGGCTGCAGTTATGCCACGACGCAAGGGCGGCAACAGATGGCCTACGCTCGTTACGTCAAAAAATTCAGCCACAAACGCGTGACGAAACAGCCGAAGGTCAAAAAGTGGAAAATGCCGCTCACGCCTCCGTCGCAACCGACCATCAGCTCGGGCGTAAGCGATTCGCCGCAATCGGTCAGGTCCGGCGAAAGTACCAATAATTAACGGCGCTGCACCGGAATCGGCTTCCCGTTTTCGTCGATCGCGACGTAGATGAAAACCGCGCTGGTCACGCGCACTTCTTCGTCGCTCATGAATCGATTCACCCACACTTCCACCGGAATGCGCATCGACGTGCGCCCGACTTTTTCCAGCCGCGCATAACACGCCACCGTATCGCCGACGTGCACCGGTTGCAGAAACGACATCTGCTCGATCGCGACCGTGACCACGCGCGCCTTCGCGATCTTCGAGGCGAGGATCGCGCTTCCGAGATCCATTTGCGCGACTAACCAACCGCCGAAAATATCGCCGTGCCGGTTCGTGTCTTTCGGCATCGCGATCGTTTGAATGACGAGCTCGCCGCGCGCTTGATCGACATCTTTCATTCGCGCGCAGGATAACGCGTCACAAGATCAACATGCAATCACCGTAACTGTAGAAACGGTAGCGCTCGCGAATCGCTTCGGCGTACGCGCGCAAAACAAATTCACGATCGGCGAACGCGCTCACGAGCATGAGCAATGTCGAGCGCGGCAAATGAAAATTCGTTAACAGCGCATCGACCACGCGAAACTCGAACGGCGGATAAATAAAAATGTTCGTCTCCCCTTCCCGCTCACCCGCACCGGCGAAAGTTTCCAACACGCGCACGACGGTCGTCCCGACCGCAATCACGCGCTGGCAGTTGTCGATCTTGCGCGAAGCGTCGTCCGAAATCGCGAATCGTTCCGCATGCATCTTGTGCTCGACGATGTTGTTGCTGTGCACCGGCCGAAATGTTCCCGGCCCCACGTGCAGCGTGACAAATGTGTGCGGCAACTCGCGCAAAATCTCCGGCGTGAAATGCAATCCGGCGGTCGGCGCCGCGATTGCGCCCGGTTCGCGCGCGAAGACGGTTTGATATTGCGCAAGATCGAGCGCGTCGCTCTCGCGTTTCATGTACGGCGGCAACGGCATCGACCCGCCTTCGAAAAGATCGACATCTTCATTCAACGCGACCACGCGCTCGCCGTCGGACAAAATTTCCTCCACTCGCGCCTCCACATTGTCGATCTTCACCGTCGCGCCCACGCGCATCTTTCGTCCCGGCCTAACGAGACACTTCCACCGCTTCGGCGCCATCTTCTCGAGAAACAAAAACTCAATCGCGCCGTCATCCGAAAACTTCCGCGCCGTCAACACGCGCGTGTCGTTCAAAACGAGCAAATCGTCCGCGCGAATGAAATCCTTCAGCTCGCCAAACTTTCGGTGCTCGATCGTTTCGTTCGCGCGATGCAGGACCATCATGCGCGATTGATCGCGCTGCGAGAGCGGACGGGTCGCGATCAACTCGCTGGGCAATTCGTAATCGTAATCGCTCAAGCGCAAGCTCATCCCCACATCATCAAAACATTTGCGGCTGTGCGCAAAATTTCTCATCATGCGCCATGCAATTTCCCGCCGCGCTCGATCTCGTGATTAAAGCGCTCGAAGAAGTGCGGGAAATGACTCCGCACACTCCGTTTGCCTCGCGCGAGGTCCTCGACGACTTCCTCACCTACTCGCCGCCTGAAAACTTGACGGCTTTAAGCCGTCAAGTTTCGATTCGTGGGAAGATCGACCAGCGTAAGATCGACATGTTGGACGCGATGAATGCGCGGGTCGCCGTTTGCACGAAGTGTCCGCATCTCGCAAGCACGCGCACGCAGACTGTCTTCGGCGTCGGCAATCCGGACGCGGACATCATGTTCGTCGGCGAAGCGCCGGGCGCGGACGAAGATCGACAAGGCGAACCGTTCGTCGGACGCGCCGGGCAATTACTCACGAAAATCATCGAGACCATGGGTCTGAAACGCGGTGACGTTTACATCGCGAATATTTTGAAATGCCGTCCGGACACGCCGGGCCAGCAATTTGGGAATCGTCCGCCCACGCCGGACGAAATGAAAACTTGTTTGCCCTATTTGCTGGAACAGATCGACATCATCCAACCGAAAGTGCTGGTCGCCCTCGGTGCCACCGCCGTCGAGGGTTTGTTAGGCATGCGCAGCTCGATGTCGCGCCTCCGCGGCGCGTGGCACGAATTCAACGACACGCCATTGATGATCACCTATCACCCGGCGTATCTGCTGCGCAGTCAGGCGCTGTCGGAAAAGCGAAAAGTTTGGGAAGACATGCTCGCGGTCATGGAAAAACTCGAGCGACCGATTTCGGAAAAGCAGCGCAATTATTTTTTGTAGAGCGCGCTCTTCTTTTGTAGGGGAAGCCGTCGGCTTCCCACGGGACGCTAACAGCGTCCCCTACAGTCATTGATTCGAGAATCGTTCGAACATTTCGTCGAGCGTCGCGCGTTTCGCCATCGTTAACGTCACGGTCGCGATCATCGAGCGCACTTCTTTGCGCGGGACTTTTACGCGCTCGCGCAAAACGTTCTCGCCGGCTGCGCGCAAGATCGACAATGTCCGCGCGCCGATTAACGCCGGCAGCACGGTGGCGGCCCGCACGCGAAAGTGATTGATCGCGCGCACGTATTCCATTCCGGCTTCAAGCCCGCGCTGCGCCTCCTCGAGCAAACGGCGATAGAGCGGCTCCAGCTTCGACCAGTCGTTAGGCGAAGATCCGATCTCCTCCTGCGGGAAGTAGCAACGGCCATTTGCAAGATCGACATGTGCATCTCGCAAAATATTGATGAGCTGCAGCCCTTTCCCGTAACGCATTCCGAGCTCGAGCATTTCGTTTTCGGAGCGCGTCGAGAAATTGTCGATGTAACGGCAGCAGACGTGCGTCCAAAATTCGCCGACGCATCCGGCGACGAGATAAGTGTATTGATCGAGCTCGGCCGCGGTCGTCAGCACCGGGCGTTCGAGGTCGAGCGTTTGTCCGCGCACAATTTTCGCCAGCACATCGCGAATGTTGCCGCGGTCCGCCGCGTTCAGTAGCTCGAGCATTTGCAAACAATCCGGCAACGCTTCGATCAGCTTTCGCTCCGATTCGTTAGTCTGCAGCGGCGCAAATTTTTCTCGAAGATCGACAATTGCATTCGCGTCGCCTTCACCCTGAATCACCTTCGACAACTGGCGCAATGTTTCCGCCCGTTGCGCCCCCGGCACGTTGCTCGTGTCCGCGATCGTGTCGGTCGTGCGCGCGAGCAGATAGGCGAGCCCGACCGTTTCGCGCAGACGACGTGGCAGGATTCGAATCGAAATGTAAAAGGAACGCGAGACGTCGCGCAGAATCGGGCCGAGCAATTGCGCCGGCGTCATTGCGGTTCTTCCGGCGTATGTCCGATTTGTCTGATGTCGATCTTGCGCAAATCGGAATTTCCCAAACCCATTTGTCCCGCGGTCTCGATATACATTCCGCGCGGACCGATCGGCGGCAGATTTCCCTTCGCGCGCCATTTTTCGATGCGCTTGAATGCGATTGCGTCGATCGCGACCGGATCTTTGCTCGCGTAGATGGTCGCGTGATGAATCGAAAAATTCGGCTCTGCTTTCGGTCCACCACCGTATTCGGCGATGAGCCCGTCCATGATATTGAGCACGACTTTTTTGCCGATATGCGGATCGGCATAAATATCGGCGATGCCGCTGAGACCGAACGGCGTGGCCTGCGAAAAACGCCGCCAGTTGTCGATGTTCGGCAGCGTCACGTTGTAGAGACAACCGGCGATACCGTTCATCTCGCTGTTGCTCATGACCGGCACGTTGATGATCTTCGTCACGTCATTGGCTACCACCTTGGCAAAATGGCTGATGTTGCTCGTGTTCTCGGTGTCGGACAGCGGAACGGTTTTGCCGAGGTTTGGATTAAATTCGAGATCGCCCCAAACGAGTTTGCCTAACATCGGCGCGCTCAATGTCGCCTGCGCATCGAACCCATCGCGCGGCGCGATCGAGCGCAGTTGATAACCTTCCGCGCCCGGATTGTAACCGGCCTCCTTAATCCCGCCTAACGAACGGTCCCACACGATGATGCTGTTACGCGGATGCCCGGCGGCGACAAGACCATCGACAATCGCATTCACGACCGCATGATGGGTGGTGAAAAGTTCTCCGCCGGCCGCGGAAATCTTGATCCCGATCTTGTCGTTAGGCGCAACAAGCGAGCTCCATGCTTTCGCGATGTCGGGCTGACCCGTCACCGCCAGCACCAGACGATCGACCATTGCCCTAACGACTTTCGGATTCTCGCGATAATTATTGATCGCGTCCGGATTGTAATTGGCGAAGACAACCGACGGCGTGGACGCGGGCGGTGGAGGTGGCGGGTCTTGCGCGCGCGCGACGACGATGGCGCACACTGAAACCGCGGCTAACGTAGTGATTCTGGTCATGTCGAGCGAAGTCGAGACATCTCTCATTGCGAGAAACAATAGGAGATTCCTCGACTACGCTCGGAATGACAAGGAAGCGAATCAATGAGCATCGAGACGATACCAGACATCGTGCGCCATGTTTACGTTCACATTCCGTTTTGCGCTCGCATTTGTCCTTACTGCGCCTTTTACAAGGACCTGCTCGATCGTTCGCAGACCGATCGCTTTTGCGAAGCGCTCGTGGCCGAATTGCGCATGCGCGCGCAAGATCGACATGTTGTTCCATCGACAATCTATTTCGGCGGCGGAACGCCGACCGCGTTGACCACGGCGCAACTCGAGCGCGTGCTCGGCGGATTTCGCGAAACGCTCGATCTCGCACAGTTGATCGAGTGGACGACGGAGGCGAATCCCGGAAGCGTCTCCGCCGGCAAAGCGACATTGCTCAAAAATCTCGGCGTCACTCGCATCAGCCTCGGCGTGCAAAGTTGGGACGAGGATTTGTTGCGTTTGTTAGGCCGCGACCATTCCCCCGCGCATATTCGGGAATCGTTTGAGATTCTTCGGCGCGCCGGCTTCGGGAATATCAATGTCGATCTTATGTTCGGTTTGCCGGGACAAACGCTCGCACAATGGCGCGACACGCTCGAGAAAACGATCGCGCTCAATCCCGAACACATTTCCGCTTACTGCCTGACATACGAAGAAGACACCGACTTCTTCGTGCGACATGCGCGCGGCGAGTTTCGATCCGATAACGATTCGGACGCGGAGTTTTTCGAAATGACGATGTCGATCTTGCAGGACGCTGGTTACTCGCATTACGAGATCTCGAATTACGCGCGGCCAAATTTTGAGTCGGCGCACAACCGCGCTTACTGGAGCGGCGAAGATTATCTCGGGATCGGGCCAAGCGCGTTTTCCACGCTCGGCCAAGAGCGGACGCAGAACGTGTGCGATTACCGCGGTTATGCGGACCGCGTTTTTCGCGGAGAATCAGCGATCGCTTCGCGCGAAGGCCTAACGAGCCAAATGAAACGCGCGGAACGGATCGCGCTGACTTTGCGCACACGCGAAGGCATTTCAGCCGATCTCGTGCAAGATCGACAATCGCAAGTGAGGGAATTTCTCGCGATGGGCTTGTTGCAACGCCGCAACGGCAATTTCGCGCTGACCGCGAAAGGAAAGTCGCTGGCCGATTCGGTCGCAGAAGCTCTACTCTGATTCCGGGGAGCGCAGGCGGCTCGCCGGAGTTACTCGTGTTCGGCGAGCCGCCGAACACCACAGGCCAGCGGCCTGTGCTCCCCAGAAATACGAATCGTTATACTCCGCCGTAGCGTCGTTGACGCCGGCCAAATTCCTCGACGGCCTCGGCCAAATCTTTCTTTTTGAAATCGGGCCAGAGTTTCGGCGTAACGTAGAGTTCGGTGTAGGAAGTTTGCCAGAGGAGAAAGTTCGACAATCGCATCTCGCCGGACGTGCGAATGAGAAGGTCAGGATCGGGATAATAGCGCGTGTAAAGATGTTTGCTGAACATCTCGACATCGATCATGGCCTTGTCGATGTGACCGAGCTCGACCGCGCGCAATAAGCTCTTTATGCCGTCGATGATTTCGTCGCGGCCGCCATAACTGAGTGCGAGGATCAAAGTGAGTCCGTCGTTTTTCGCCGTGGCTTCGATCGAGCGATGTAATTGCTTTTGGGCCGAGCCCGGCAAATCCGTCAGGCGACCGATCGCTTGCAGACGCACATTTTTTTCGAGCAGCTCCGGCGTTTTCTCTTTCAGGAATTTTTCGAGCAAGCGCATAAGCGCGAAGACTTCGGCTTTCGGCCGACGCCAATTTTCGGCGGAGAACGCGTAGAGCGTAAGGAAATCGACTTTGAGTTCGCCGCAGCCTTCGGTGCATTCACGCACGGCTTTGGCGCCTTCTTCGTGGCCTTTGATGCGCGGCAGCCCACGTTGTTTCGCCCAACGACCGTTGCCGTCCATGATGATGGCGATGTGACGCGGCACCGTTTTGGTCGCAGACATAATTGTCGATCTTACGAATTGTCGATCTTACAAAAAAATCGTCTGAGCGCGTTCGGGGCCGACGCTGATCATCGACAAACGCGCGCCGGTCAGTTCCGAAATACGTTTCACATATGCGCGCGCCCGCGGCGGAAGATGGGAAAATTTTGCAGCGCGCTCGGTCGATTTTTTCCAGCCGCGATGTTCTTCGTAAATCGGTTCGCAATTTTCCAACTGCAATGCATCGCTCGGCGGAACGTCGATGCGTTTCCCGTTCAATCGATAGGCGACGCAAACTTTGATCGGATCGACATCGTCGAGCCCGTCGAGATTGGTGATCGCAAGATCGTCGATGCCATTAATCATCGCGGCGTAACGCGTGGCGACGGCGTCGAACCAACCGCACCGACGCGCGCGGCCGGTGGTCGCACCGAACTCGCGGCCGAGCTCGTGCAATCGTTTCGCTACTTGTCGATCTTCCGTCGGCAACGCGCCTTCACCCACACGTGTGGTGTACGCTTTCATCACGCCCATGACGCGATCGACGCGATGCGGCGGAACGCCGGTGCCGGTGCACGCGCCGCCCGCGGTCGTGTTCGACGAAGTCACGTACGGATAGGTGCCATGATCGATGTCGAGAAAAGTTCCCTGCGCCCCTTCGAACAAAATTTCTTTGTCGCGTTGCAACGCGCGATGGAGATACACGACCGTGTTGGTGACGAATGGCCGCAGTTTCGCGCCGGCGGCGAGATATGCGTCGTTGACCTCGTCGTAATTGATCGGCTTGGCGCCGAGCGCACGGAGGATGGCGTTGTTCTCGCGAATTTTCGCCTGCAATTTTTTCGAGAACAATCGCGGCTGCATCAGATCGCACATGCGCAATCCGGTGCGCGCGGCTTTATCGCCGTAGGCGGGACCGATGCCGCGTTTGGTCGTGCCGATTTTGGCGCGGCCTTTGCGCAGCTCGCGTTGTTCGTCGAGCGCGCGGTGATAAGGCAGGACGAGATGCGCGCAATCGCTGATGAGAAGGTTCTTGTCGATCTTAACGCCGAGTTTGCGCAAGCCTTCGATTTCGCCGACCAACGCGACCGGATCGACCACGACGCCGTTGCCGATGACGCACATTTTTCCGCGGCGCAAAATTCCGGACGGGATGAGATGCAAAATGTATTTCTTGCCCCGCTCGATGACGGTGTGGCCGGCATTGTTGCCGCCCTGACTGCGCACGACGATGTCGGCCCTGGCCGTAAGCACGTCGATGATCTTTCCCTTTCCTTCATCGCCCCACTGCGCGCCGATTAGAATTGTGTTCGCCATTGTCGTTTCCGAATCGCGGCAAAAAATTTCCCGACGCGCAAGACGCAGTCGGGACTTGCCGACGAATCATAGGGAGTTTGCGCGCGCGCGCAAGATCGACATGTACATGTGGAAACATCCAAATTACAGGCGAGACACGTAAAGTAAGTGATGCGCACAATTCTACTCATCATCCTGGTCCTGCTGCTGATCGGATCGTTACCCGCGTGGCCGTATAGCTCCGGCTGGGGTTACTATCCGGGCGGCGGTTTATTGCTGCTGATAGTTCTGATCCTGCTCTTGTGGCGGGGAGCGTGACGAACGTCCCTCGTTAGGCAGATTGTCGGGCGGGCGTGTCGTCTGCGGGGTATGCAGCCGACACGGCTGCCGCTACGATTATTTGTTTGTCTCGAGCGTGCGCTTTAATGCGGCGGCCGATTCGCTCGAGCCCCCGCCGGTGTGCGCATGCGAGAAATTGCGCGCCTTGTCCCAATTAATGCGGGCGTCGTGCGTGAACGTATTCATGGCAACGCGATACGTGCCGCCGTTATTCGAGAGATGTCGATGCGCCGCGATGAACTGGCTCGGGTCGTAATAATTGCTGAAGTCCCGCGCGAAAGCGGCGCGACTCATGCCGATCTCGAGATTTTTGCGGATCTCCAAATGCAAATGCGCATCGTAGAGTCCGTGTGCCGTGCCCATGGTCGCGATTTTTTGGCCGCGGGTTACGCTTTGGCCGCGCTTGACCAGCATGGTTTGCAAATGTCCGTAGAGTGAATCGATCGTGCGCACGCTGCCGTTTTCGCGATAGCTGTGCCTAACGATTACGACATTCCCCCAACCCATGTGACAGTCACGCGCGAACACGACCACGCCGTCGCCGATGACGTAAATCGGATCGCCGAGATCGGTGTCGCCGCCGCCGGTGCCGTCCCAATCTTCGCCGAGATGCCCATGCGAACGGAAGCCGCGCGCCTTGTAGTAACCTTGCGCTTCCGGTTTGCCGACGGGGAAATCAAATCCGTCAGCAAGTTTGATAAACGCGTTGTCGCCGCTAAAGCTGATCGGCTGCGGTGCAGCCGCGAGAGAAATCCGCGGAGCGCTGGTGTGTGACTCGGTGCGCTGCGGTTCGCTTCGCGTCGGCTCGCTGCGCGACGCGACGGCGGCCGAACCGAATTTGCGATCGAAAAAGGGGAGCGTGTCGTTGTCGATCTTAGCCGCTGTCGATCTTACGTTAAGCGGCGCCGGTGCATTTGGATGCGGAAGGGCCGCGATTTGCGGCTTCACCGGTTTCGTTAGGGGACTGAGCTGAATCGAGACCGGCGGTGAAGCGCTCGTGTTCGGTTGAGGTGCGGGCGACGAAGTTGGCTTGGTCGCAACCGGTTCGGCTTTAAGCGCGGTATCCGTGGCCGCAATCGCTTTCGCGACCGGAATCACCTGCGCCGCGACGGGCTTCACGATTGGAGCCGGGGCCGGTTTTTCTTCGCGCGCGATGTAGACTTCCTGTGCGCGCAGCGATGCACTCATGAATAAAGCACAAAGCAATGCGAGACCGGCCGAGCGAAACATGCCCGCCGGTTGTATAGTTATTCACCGACTCTGACAAGCGTGTTTTTCGCGGCTCTTGCCGGAATTTATTGCGCCGGCTTTGGGACGACCCGAACGATCGGCAGCGGAAAGCGCAAACGTAGTTCGTCGCCCAGATAAATTTCGACGTGGTGAAGTCCGAACTGCTGGAATTGGAGGCCGCCGAAATAATGCACGTTCGTGGCGTGCCCCTCCATTTCCTGCAGCACGAAATCCACTTCGGCCTGCGCGATTATTTGCTTCTCGTCCACGCCGACGATGCGCGATTTCTGCCGGAACCTGCCCGCCCCGCTGCACCAGCGCGTCCAGATGCAGAGACGCACCGCGGTAATCGGCAATTGTTGCGCAGGGATCACATTGATGACGCCGACGAGCGTCTGGCTGCCGCTCAATTCCGGACGAACGTCTTCGCAAATCACGGCGCCCTGCAGGTCGGGAAGAATTACGTTTGGATCATCCATCCGTTTTTGAGCGCAAGAAAAAGAGCGATCCCGATGAGGATACGGTAAATCGCAAACGGCACGAAGCCGCGCGTGCGCACCCATTTCATGAACCAGGCGATGACGGCGAGCGCGACGATAAAGGAAACGACGAAGCCGATCGCGAGCACGATCCATTGCATGCCGGTCACGGTGACCGGTACAAGATCGACATCGTGATGTGGACGGAGCGTTTTAATTAAATCGTAGAGCGTGGCCACGGCCATCGTTGGCATCGAAAGAAAAAACGAAAACTCGAGCGCCGCCGGCCGCGACATTTGCGCGATCTGTCCTGCGGCAATGGTGGCCATCGATCGCGAAGTTCCGGGGAAAACGGCGGAAAGAATTTGCGCGGCGCCGATCCACACGGCCTGGCCTAACGACATCTCTTCCATGTGCGCGACTTTCACGCGCGTGCAAAGCGCATCGACCAGCCACATCACGATTCCGCCGATGAGCAGCGCCGCGGCCATGACGTGGAGGCTCTCGAGGTTCTTGCCGATCACTTTCGTCAGCATCCACGCGGGCACGGCGGTGACGACGAATGCGACAATCGTTAGGCCAAGCGGATGCGTGAGCGCGTTGCGATCGCCGCGTTCGCCGCGCGGAAAGGTGACAAGAAAATCGAGAATGCGCCGCCAAAAATAAACCGGCAGGGCAAGAATGGCGCCGAGTTGAATGACGATGGTGTACATTTTCCAAAAGCCATCGTGAAGATCGACATGGAGCAACGCTTCGCAGATGCGCAGGTGCGCCGTCGAGCTGACGGGCAGAAATTCCGTTAGGCCTTCGACGATGCCGAGCAGAAACGACAGTAGGAAGTCGTGCATCGCGGCCAAAGTAGAGGCCGCAACTCAAAGCGCAAGCGGCGCGGATGTACTTGTCGATCTTGCACGATGTCGATCTTGCCTTACTTAGAGCGGGAAATGCCGAAGGCGCTCATCACCGGGATCACCGGTCAAGACGGTTCGTATCTCGCCGAGTTTTTGCTCGCGAAAGGTTACGAAGTGCATGGAGTGATCCGGCGCGCATCGTCCTTTAACACCGAGCGGCTCGAGCCGATTTACCAGGACCCGCATCGCAGCGGCGTGCGCATGTTTTTGCATTACGGCGATCTGTCGGACTCGATCGTGGTTTCGACCTTGATCGCCGAGATCAAGCCGGATGAGATTTACAATCTCGCCGCGCAAAGCCACGTGCGCGTGAGTTTCGACATTCCCGAATACACCGGCGACATCACCGCCATCGGCGCGGCGCGAATTCTGGAAGCGATGCGCAAGGCGGCGCCGAAAGCGCGATTTTATCAGGCAAGCAGCAGCGAGATGTATGGAATGGTGCGAGAAATCCCGCAGCGCGAGACGACGCCGTTTTATCCGCGCAGCCCGTATGGCGCGGCTAAAGTCTATGCGCATTGGATGACGGTGAACTATCGCGAGTCGTACGGGTTGCACGCGACGAATGGGATTCTGTTCAATCACGAATCGCCGCGGCGCGGTGAAACTTTTGTCACGCGCAAAATCACGCGGGCGGTGGCGCGGATCAAAGCCGGAGTGCAAAAGCGATTGTTCCTCGGCAATCTCGATGCGAAACGCGACTGGGGTTACGCGCCGGAGTATGTCGAGGCGATGTGGATGATGCTGCAACAGGAAACGCCGGACGATTACGTGATCGCGACCGGCGAAACGCACAGCGTCCGGGAGTTTCTCGATCTTGCTTTCGAACACGCCGGACTCGAGGCGGAGAAATATGTCGAGATCGATCCGCGATATTATCGGCCGGCCGAGGTCGATATTTTGATCGGCGACGCGAGCAAGGCGAAGAAGCAGCTCGGTTGGCAACCGAAGACGACGTTTAAAGATTTGGTGCGCATCATGACCGAAGCAGACATCGCGCAGCTCGCGCTGGAAATGAGTGGAAAGAATATTCGCGAGTGAATCGGGAACGCCTTTACGTCGCCGGACATCTCGGCATGGTCGGACGCGCCATTGTGCGCAAGATCGACAATCGTAAGATCGACATCGTCACGCGCACGCGAGCGGAGCTCGACCTAACGAATCGCGAGGCGGTGCGGAAATTCTTTGCCGACGAAAAGCCGACGCAAGTCATCGTCGCCGCCGCAAAAGTCGGCGGCATTAAAGCGAACGACAGTGCGCCGGTCGATTTCCTCCTTCGGAATTTGCAGATTCAGAATAACATTATCGAAGCGGCGCACGATTTCGGCGTGCGCAAACTTCTCTTTCTCGGCAGCTCGTGCATTTACCCGAAGTTCGCGCCGCAACCGATCAAAGAAGAGGCGCTGCTCACCGGCCCGCTCGAACCGACTAACGAATGGTATGCCATTGCCAAAATCGCGGGCGTAAAATTATGCGACGCTTATCGAAAACAATTCGGCGACGATTTCATTTCCGCGATGCCGACAAATCTTTATGGGCCGTTCGACAACTTCGATCCGGAAACGGGTCACGCGCTTGCATCGATCATTTACAAATTTCACCACGCAAAAACGACAGGAGCGAAATCGGTGACGTTGTGGGGAACGGGAAATCCGCGCCGCGAATGGTTGCACGTCGATGACGCGGCGGAAGCTTGTCTGTTGCTTCTCGACAGATTCAGCGAGCCGGGACCGATCAACGTCGGGGTGGGCGAAGATTTAACGATTAAAGAACTCGCCGAGGTGGTGCGCGAAGTCGTGGGCTATAAAGGTGAAATTATTTGGGACACATCGCGCCCCGACGGCACACCGCGCAAACTTCTGGAGGTCTCGCGCATCCGCGCGCTCGGCTGGAAACCACATGTCGATCTTACGAGTGGGGTGCGCGAAGTTTACGAATGGTTTAGTGAAGCCTACACTACGGCTACGGCGTAAGGCCGACGACGGGCGAGCCATCGCCCATTTTGTTGTTAGACACGGTGTTGCCACTGCCAACGACTTCATTGTTGAAATAGAAGCTGCCGGTAAGGATAAACGTGTTATTCGAGATGACGGAGGCGTCGAGCGGAGAGGCCCGCACGCCGAAGAAACCGGGATGACCTTTAGCCGAGCAATCCATCGTGATCGTGTTGTTGTCGATGGTGACGTTACTCGCGCCGGTGTGAGAAAAATAAACGCCGTAGGCCGCGCCATCTTTAATCCGATTTTGAATTTGGAGGTTGTTGCCGGCAATGACGATGTTCTGTTTCGGCCCGGGATCCGCTGAGACGAAAGAGACGCCCATCGCGCCACGGATGACGGTATTGTTGGTAACGCGGAAACCATCCGTGGTTCCCGTGTCCTGATAGACCGCTCCGAGGCAATCCACAAAAGTATTGCCATCAACTTCGCAGTTTTTGACGAAAGCGAGATTGACGCCGCCGGTAGTGAATCCGGTCATCCAACCGTCGTTGCGCCCTTCGGCGTACGAAGCAAGCACTTTTGAATTGGTGATGAAATGCGGCGACCAGCCGGAAAGCGCATAAGGATTCCCGTAGTTTCCGCGCGGTAATTCGACGCGACACGATTGGATGACGTTGCCAGTCCCATCCGAATCGCGCGGGCCGCCGAGCAGAATGACGAACTGCTCGAGGAGGTTCGCCGCCGAGCCGTACGTGTTAATCGAGCGAACGTTCTGAATAAGATTGTTGCTGCCCCAAAGCGCGATCGCCCCGGTCTTCACATTCTTTTCACCACCGATGGTTAGCGATACCGCGCTGGCGTTGGCGACAGCGGGTTGCGAAATGGTGGCGTGCTCCGCATCCTGCGCGCTCACGATTGTAGCGCCGGAAGGAATTCCAGCGCCGACGATAGTGCGACTGTAATCGGCCGGACTGAAATCCGCCGAGGCGGAGGTAATGACCGGCGATCCGGCGCTGATTACCGCATCGGTCACGGTGCGCGCACCAAGCCCGGCGTCTGCCGTCGGTCCCAATTCGTCCCAATTCGAATCGCAAGTAAGATCGCGAATAACGACGGTGTCGGTAGAGATGTTTGGATCGGACGACAAGCAACCGACGCCGGAGTGAAAACCAGCAACACTGCCGGAGAGCTGAATGACGGTGTCGTACATGCCTGAGCCAGCAATGACCCACCCCGGCCTAACGACCCAGGACTTCATCGTGGCGGTGCGAAACGTTCCCGGGCCGAGGTTGACGCCGAGATTCGTTAGGCCTTGTAAGTTCGACATCACCGCGTCGAACTTTTCTCGCGTGCTCCCGTCATATGGATCGCTCTGCGTGCCGGAGCCGGCCAAACCATCGGTGCGGATCGCGATCCAAACAGATTGCGCGGGTGTGGGCCGTGGAGTCGGTGACGAGACCGGCGTTGCCGATGGTGCGGGTGTAGGCACCGGCGTCGGTGTCGGTGTCGGTAGGGCGATCGGATTAATCGTGACCGACGCGCTTCGCGCTGTATCGAGCCGAAATGTCTTTCCAGATTGAAGAGTCATCACCGCCGCGTGCGCGTTCCCGCTACTGGCTAGCGGGCTTAAAGTTACTGAACCCGACGTTGCGCCGGCGGGAATAACAAATCTCTGCGCGTTGCTCAAAGAATAATCGGCGCCGAGGAGGGCCGTACCGCTCATCGTGAAATTGATACTGGTCGCACTACGTCGATTCGCGCGCGAGATGCTGGCCGTGAACGTAGCCCCCTGCGCAGCGTTGATCTGACTCGGTGTTGCGGAAAGCGAAATCACTGGCATCGTCGTGCGGCGATTCCGAATTGCAGCAACGCTGAACTGGTCCGGCCCTTCTGCGACGGCGATCGGTCGGTCGCTGGCGCAGCCGCTCAGGAGCGCGGCCGCGATTAAATTCAAGAAAGCGAAAGTTTGTGGGCGAAAGAGTTTAGTTTTCACTTGTCGATCTTGCGATCACTGGCGCGAGCAGGCAGGGAGAACGCGCTCGACGACTGGTGGAAGTTGGAGCAGGCAACGCGCCATCATTCCGCAAACTTCGCCCTTGCGCGCAGGTGAAAGACGATGTCGATCTAACCGCGAACCGTTGAGGTTTGAAATGTCGCGCGCCCGCCGTCTTTATCACTCCCTTATATCGGGCTACGCCGTCTTATTCGCGAACGTCATTTTCTCGCTAGCGCAGGTGCCATTGGCCTTAAGCTATTTGAGCAAGCCGGAGTTCGCCCTATGGGCATTGGCGTCGCAGCTCGGGACATATTTGCAGTTGGTCGATTTCGGAATGTCATCGTCGATTTCGCGCCTGCTTATCGATCACAAACACCAGCCTAACGAAGGGCAATACGGTAGTACCATTCAAACAGGATTTCTCGTTCTCCTGTTACAGGGCATCATCATTCTCGTCGTCGGAGTCGCCTGCTCTTTCGTTTTGCCGCGATGGCTCCATCTTCCCGAAGGCTTGACCGAAAAATTTCAATGGCTCATGGCCGGACTGAGCGTGCTGCTCGCCGTCACGTTTTTTATCAAGATGCCGAGCCATCTTCTCGAAGCGCATCAACGGTTCGACGTCGTGAATTACGCGCAGATCGGTCTGTTTGCGTTGAACTACTTTGTGCAATGGATTTGCCTCCACCGCGGTTTCGGAGTCTTCAGCATTCTCTGGGGCAACGCGGCCGGTTGGTTAGTTACAGCAGTCGTTACCGGGAGCGCTTCGATACTGTTGGGACTCTTACCGAACGCAGCAGGCTGGGGTAAACCGACACGAACGCGCTTCCGCGAAATCTATCGCTATGGACGTGACGTCTTTTGGGTCGCGCTCGGGTCTCAACTCATCGTCGCCAGCCAAACCGTCATTGTCACGCGCACGATCGGCCTCGATGCCGCTGCGATCTGGAGCGTTTGCACGCGCACCTATTTTCTCCTCACCCAGCTGGTCTGGCGCATCTTCGATTATTCATTTCCCGCTTTCGCGGAGATGATCGTGCTGGGCGAGAAAGAACGATTGCAGACGCGCTTTCGCACGCTGGTTATCATCACCACATCGTTGTCGATCTTGGGCGGCGGAATTTTTGCGATCGCAAATCAACCGTTCGTTCACGTCTGGACGCACGGGAAAATGGGATGGGCTCCGGGTAACGACGCCCTCCTCGCGCTTTGGTTCGTTCTTTCTACCGTCGTCCATTGCTTCTGCGGCTTTATCCTGGCGACAAAAGCGATCGGTTTCATGCGTTACATTTATGTGCTGGAGGGTGCAGTCTATTTGATCAGCGCAAGCGTCGCCGCGCATTTTTGGGGCATGCCCGGGGTTATCACGATGTCGATCTTTTGCACGGCGGTATTCACGTTACCCTACGGCATTTGGCGCGTGTCCCGATATTTCCAAGAAACGATTCCGCGTCTTTTAGGCCGATGGCTGTGGCCGTCGCTGCGATTTGGAGTCGTATTTGGTGTCATAGTTTTTTTCTCGGTAATTTTAACTAGCCGACTGAAACAGGTATTGCTCATACCCGCTCTCATCTTCGTTGCCTGTTTGGGGACGTTTTTCGGTCTTCGCCTTGGACTAGACGACTGCGGAAGGGACGAATTGCGCCAAAGAAGTCCAAAAACTCTGCGGGCGTTACTCAGGCGGCTGGCGCCTCGGGAGTAAAGCGGTCATTCTTTCTCCCAATACACCGCTTCATCATCGATCCGATGCATCGCGGCTCTAATTCCCTGAGCTTGACGAAATTCGTCGGTCGCTTTGGCACAGCCTTCCCAGCAATAATAGTCGTCTAGGATGAGTATTCCTCCCGAGGAAATCAGCGGATATAGATGCTCCAAACAAACCTTTGTCGATTCATACCAATCCCCATCCAAGCGGAGGAGAGCAATCGGTCCCATACCGGGAACATCAAGCGGCAAAATATTTTGGAACCACCCGACATGAAATTGCACAAGCGCTTCGTCGAGATCGAGATTTTGAAACAAAAACTCACGTACTTCTTCGAGGCCAGCCCGGCATTGATCAACAGAGCGCAGTATTCCGTCAGATCGCCCCCCGCTATATTCTGCCGCATACTTTCCATCGGCATCGGTCGGCTCGGGCAAGCCTTCGAACGAATCAAAAAGATGCAACCGTCGCTGTTGCCGCCCACGTTTCAAGGCCAACCCCATAACGCCCGCTGAGCCGCCGCGCCAAACACCGCATTCGACAAAATCGCCCGGCACTTCTCGCTTCAGGATGGAAACGCAAACATCCCAAAGATGCTTGCACCGTTCCGGCGTTGTCATTGTGTTTCGTTTCACGCGAAACAAAGCTAGCGCTCGTGAAACCGATGGCAGTCCAAAAAGCAACCAGCGCCAGCGACTTTGCCTAAACCTTGTCCGTAGATTCATGCGCTTACAAACTTTCGCCACGATTTGCTCAATCTGCGACAAAACCGCCCGATCCGTGTGTACTTCATCGAATGTTTAGCATCCAGCGGCGCAGTTGCGCGAATTTTGTAATTCCATGTGATATCAGAAACAGCCCATGCCCATTGCTCCAGAGCTCTCATCCACCGGTCTGTCATCGCTGCAATCGAGTATTCTTTCACAACCGTTTCTCGCGCAGCGTGCGACTTCGACTGAAGTACTTGTCGATCTTGGTGGAGAGCCGTGATCGCGGCGCAATACGCGTTGATGTCATCGGCCGGCACGCGAAATCCATTATGCGAACCAATGAGTTCTTTAATCCCGCTCTCTAAATCGGCAGCGACCGGCACAACACCCGCGGCCATGGCCTCGAGCAAACTCAACGGCAAACCCTCGAAGTCGGAGACCAGAACAATGAGATCGTGCTGCGACAAAACCTCCGAAACTCGATCGTAATTGATCGCATCGACAAATTCGAAATGGTTTTCCAACTCTGCCGTTCGAATTCGTGACTTCAATTCAGCTTCGTCCGGCCCGGTGCCAACGATCGTCCACCGAAACGGAACGCCTGCTTTACTTAACGCACCGGCGATGGGCACGATGCGGAAGATGCGCTTTTGGTATTCGACCATGCGACCGATGTAAATTAATCGCAGCGGGCCGACTGGTCTCGACGTGCGGGTAGTCGCCGGAATCGGAACGCCGTAGGCAATCTGAAGCTTTTTGGCGCCGGACAAAGATGGAATATCCTCCAAGCGCCTAACGATCGTACGAGATACGCCGACAACGATGTCGATCCAACGCGCATAGCGTCCTACCGTTTCATAAACGAGCGCATCATCGGAATGCACCATCGCTATGCGCGTGACCCCGGGCGGAACGTAACGAAGCACTTCGAAGCTGGCCGGGCCTAGCGAAGCAATCACGGCCGTCGGCAAAAATGCGCGCATCGTCGTGAACACAGCCTTCAGTCGGTCCTCGAAGATGGAGTTGCGTTCATCTAGCACCTGCACCGGAATTTTCAGTCGGGCAAAATCCACTTCAAACGGATTCAGGTGTTCGAGGCTGCACACCTGCACCGGCACACCGCGACTAACTAATTCCCCGCAAAAATTGAGCAGAAATGCGCTCGTCCCTCCGAGTTCCAACCCGCCGGAAACTACCGCGATGCGATGGGTGATGGTTTGCATCAGCGACAAATGACAGTGGCGCCTACACGTGACGGGTCAACGCTGTTTTACGATGTCGATCTAAAATGTTTTCAGTGGCCACGGCATTCGTTCTATTCCAGCTTGCGCGAAAATGTCCGAGATCGATCCGTGCGTTTTACTTCTGACCTGTGGCGCGTGGCACCTGCCTCAAACCGCGAAAGCTTTCGCTGAACGCGACTCGTTAGCGGGACTGTGGATTACACTTGGAAATCAGACCGGCGTCCCGCGCGAAAAATTCCATCGGGCATGGCCCTTTCAAGCAGCAATGCTTCCGCTTTACAAATTCGCACCGCAAATTTGGGTCGAACGCGGCTTCTACAGTGCCATTCCGCTTTGGAAATGGTGGCTCGCGAGACAACACTTTCCGCGTTGCAACGTCGTTCAAGCGATCATCGGTTACGGCGAAGAACCGTTTCGACGCGCGGAAAGAAGCGCGGCATTAAAAGTGATTGATTGCCCGAACAGCCATCCCGCCTCGTACCATAATATCTGGCAGCGCGAATGCGACCTCTGGTGTCCGGGAGAAAAGGTGCCGGTTCCTCGATGGATGTTCCAGCGCATGACGCGCGATCTGGATCGCGCCGACCTAATCGTCGTGCAATCGAAATTTTGCCGCGAATCAATGATCGAAAATGGCATCCCCGCTGAGAAGGTGAGCGTCCACCCGTTAGGTGTCGATCTTACGACGTTCACTTCGCGCCTGAACGTGCCGGAGAAAATTCGCTTCGTCTGTGTCGCGACCATTTGTTTGCGCAAAGGCCATCAATATCTCTTTCGCGCTTGGGAACTCGTTAGGCGCAAACTACCGGACGCCGAACTGATCTGTGTCGGCCCGTACAAAAACGATTTTCGTAAGGAACGGCGGAAGTGGGAGGGAACATTCATCCACCACGAGCACCTCTCCCCTCCCCAGATTGCCGAACAATTGCGAAACGCCACCGCATTTGTTTTTCCGTCGCAGGAAGAAGGCATTGCCCGCGCTCAAATGGAAGCGCTCGCGTGTGGCGTGCCGGTCATCGGCACACATGAAGCTGGCACCACCACGCTGGTCGATGACGGAATTGAAGGACTCATCGTCAGGCGAAATGATCCCGCCCAAATCGCCGCAGGCATGATCCGTCTCGCGCAAGATCGACAATCGAATTTGAACATGGGTCGGGCAGCACTGCGTCGCGTGGCCGGGCGGACGTGGCAAACGTACGGCGACGAGCTTTTGGCCGAATACGAAAAGCGATTAGCCGCTCGCTCATGAGAATCGCTATCCTCACCACCGACAATCGCGAGCACGAACGGCGTTACGATGTGGTGGAGCCGTACTTCGGCAGCGCACCTTCTGCGCTATTGCAAGGATTCGCCGGCATGGCCGATGTCGATCTTCACGTTATCTCCTGCACGCAAAAACGAATGCAGTCCCCGGAAAAGCTCGCGCCGAACATTTCGTTTCACAGTTTGTACGTTCCGAAAAGGGGATGGTTGCGCACCGGCTATCAAGGTTGCATTCGCGCGACGCGAAACAAACTGCGCGAGCTTCGCCCCGACATTGTGCACGGGCAGGGAACGGAACGCGATTGCGCCATCAGCGCGGTCTTCTCCGGTTTGCCTAACGTCCTTACCCTTCACGGAAATATGCGCGCGATCGCTCGGCTTAATCGCGCCCCGCCGTTGAGTTATCTTTGGCTCGCGGCGCGCTTGGAGCGTTTTACTCTGCCGCGTGCCGACGGCGTCGTTTGCATTACGGCTTACACGCAAAGAGAAGTTGTCGATCTTGCGCGACGCACCTGGCTGGTTCCGAATGCGGTCGAAGAACTTTTTTTTCAAGTGGAACGTTCTCCCGTCGCCGCGCTGTCTATTCTCTGCATAGGCAACATCACCCCACGCAAAAACCAAATCTCTTTCATTCGCGCGCTCGATCCTGTTGCGCAGAATACAAAGCTAAAAGTTTCCTTCATCGGTCGCACATCGCCGATGGATTTTTATAGCTCCGAGTTTCTTGAGCTCATCAAAACGAGATCATGGTGCGAGCACATCCCGTGGTTGGATCGCGCGGGTATTCGAGTACGGCTCCGCGCCGCCTCGTTAGTCGCTTTGCCATCGCTCGAAGATAATTGTCCGATGGTCGTGCTCGAAGCGATGGCGGCGGGCGTGCCGGTCGCGGCTGCAAATGTGGGCGGCGTTCCCGAATTAGTCGAGCACGGCGCGACCGGTTTATTATTTGATCCGCGCGATCCCGAAGACATCCGGCGTGTGTTTAACGAAGCGTTACAAGATCGACAATCGCTCGAACGAATGGCTGCAACCGCGCGCGAACGGGCGCACGCGCGATTTCATCCCCGCATCGTCGCGCAAAAACACGTCGAGATTTATGACGAAGTATTGCGCACTTCTTCGTAAATCGATGTGAGCTTGCGCGCGACTTCTTCCCAACTCATCGGTCGTGTGGGACGAGGCAGCTGCGCTGCGCGATCATAAAAATTTCGCAGCCGTTTCGCCGTTCTTGGCGTGGAAGCGATCGGACAATAGCTCGCGTTTTCGCCGAAGGCGCTGCGGGCCCATGGCAGATCGCTCAAAAGCAACGGGCAACCGCACGCGGCCGCTTCAAGCGCGGAAAGACTCAGGCTTTCCATGCTGCTTAGTAAAACAAAACCACGCGCCCGCCGATAAATCTGGGCGAGTAGTTGTCGATCTTCCACCGCGCCTTCATACCGGACCACATCACGGTGTTCGCGCGCGAACGCGCTGAAACGGCGCGCGTACGGATCGCCCTCATCATACGCGCGGCCGATGATCCAGAGCGGCGTCCCTGCTCGCACAGCCGCCCGCGCGAGCTCAAGCGCGCGCTTACGTTCGGCGATGGTGGCGGTGCAAACCAGATAATCTTCACGCGCGATTTGCTCGTCAGACGAGCCGAGAAATTCGCGCGCTACACCGTTCGGAACGATGTGAACGCGGCGGGCTGGGGCGCGGAAGAGCCGCTGCACCAGTTCGGCTTCCCAACTCGTTAGGGCGATGACCGCATCAGCTTTGACAAAGCTTTCCCAATTCATTCGCGCACAAAACGAATGAGGCAACACCCGTTTGGCCACGACGATGGCGAAACGCTGCGCGGCCAAAGCACCGGCGGAGCGCGCAGCCGCGCCAGTGAGCAAATCCGAGATGACCACGCGCATTCCTTTACCGTGCGCAAGATCGACATATTGGCCGCTCGGCCGTCCGAAAAAGTGAATAAGGTCGCCGCGCTGGGAACCATCCCACCAGCGCAGATGTTCGACCGTTATGCCTAACGACTCCAACGCCGCTTTCGTTTGCTCGATTTGAATCTGGAAGCCGCCGTGCGCGAACGAAAACGGCAAAGCGTGATCGAAAAGCAGTTTCATCGTCGCTGCATGATCCACGTCTCCCACGAATACGCGAAACGTCCTTTAAGAAACGCGGACGAATAATCAGGCGAGGGCTGGTAGATTTCCGCCAACGGCGCCGCGGATTTTAAGCGATTCAACTCCGACGCGGCAGCGTCGGCCGGGTAAGCGGTGACGGCGAAATAGTCGATCTGGGCGATGTCTTCAGGGCGACGCAGATACGCGAGATCCACCACGTCGAACCGGCGCGATTTGAAGCTGAAGTATGATGACGCCATCGTAGCGACCAGCGGTCGTTTTCCAGTTTCAGGTTTTTCCAGGGCGGAAATGGCATTGTCGATCTTACGCAGGGATGGCGCAGCTTTGCCGAGCAGGCAAAGTTCGCGGCCAAGATATAATCCGGCCGGGAAAGCGACGAATCCGAAGGCAATGATCGCGAGCCAGACCGGATCAAAGCGCGCGGACAAATTGCGATGCGCAAATTGGACTAACAAAGCGATGACGACGGTAGCGGTGAAAGACATGTAACAAGGTTGGTACGGGAAAAGAAGAAGTGGCAAGATCGACAAGGCGAGAATGCCTAACAAACTCAGCCACGACCAAAAATCACGAATGTCTTTCCACCAGAAGCTGATCCAGACGACGACGAGACCAATCACGAAAAGAAGATGGGCGCCCATGGCTTTGTAGCGAATGTTGTCGAATCGAAGAAAGGCGGCCAGGAAATGCGAAACGTCTCCGCGCAAGATCGACAAGATGTAGCCGAGTCCCGCCTGACCCCCAGTCGAATGGCCGGAAATGACGGCGAGAAAACGCGCGGCCGCGTTCAAGTCGCGTCCATAGAATGTGGCGACAAGAACCAACAATGGCACTGCCATTCCGAAAATGCCTAACAATACGCATCGCCAAATGACGGCGGACGAGCGCGCCTGTTTGAGCTGGTCGATCCCGACGACGAACAAGCATGCCACGCTCAGCACGCCGCCATAAGGCGACAGACACCAGTTTATCCCCGCGATAAGCCCGGCGACGGCGAAGCCCGTTTCGCAATGGCGCGCCCGCAAAGCGAAGAGGCCAAGCATCACGAAAGAAAAAGCGAGCGCGTCCGGTCGCTCGCGTTGGGACCAAAAGGGGCCGACTGGCAAAATAGCGAGCAGCATAACGAGTAAGACGAGTGCGGGCACTGACGTCCGAGGCGGCGCGCGCTTTGGTACGACGACCATCCAAAACAAAAGGGCGGCGAGCGCGCATCCTGTAAAATCGAAAAACTCATCGGGCTTGAGGCCGACGCCACATGCGCGCACAAACGCGCCATAAAGGATGGAAAATAAGGGCGGGTAATTTGAGTAAGTCTTCGGAGTCAATCCGCTATTGCCAGGATCGAGGCGGCTAACGAGTCCTTCGCCACGCGCAAAATTGATGGCGGCGTCCTTGAAGCAGATAAGATCGCCGCCGGGAATGCGTGGAGGCGAAAACGCGATGAACACAATCCAAACCACGATAGCGATTGTGTAGAGCGCGCCGCCGCTTCGCCATGGAGTTGTCGATCTTGTCGAATCAGCCGCCGGGAAACTTTGCAAGATCGACATATAAACTCAGCGCGGGTTAAGACAAAGCGTCTTGTGCGCGCAGCAGCTTTCATAGACGTTGGGCGCATGGACAACGTGGCGGTCGCGCAACGATTCAAAGCTTTTTTGCTCATTGGGGCGGGGCTTTTGCTGGCGACGTTGCTCGGCTTCAACATCGGGAGCGAGAACTACGCGCCGCTTCTGCTCGGCGTCGTGATCGTGATCGCGTTGAGCATAGGGCTTTTTCTCGGCGATTCGTTTTGGGTGCTGACGATCGCTTCGTCGTTTCTGGCTGGTTCGTTCCCTATCCTGCGCGGATCATTCACTCCTTTTCAATTCATGGTGACGATGGGAGTGGCGCGCTTTTTGGTGGGCGACATTGTTCTAAGGCGGAAAAGCATTCGTTGGGGAAAAAGCACCGACTTGTTAGTCCTCGCCGGCTTCATGCTTGTGCTCACATATCACGGGGTGCACGACCGCTTCGGCATGAAGTTCCTCGGCTCGAACGTGTGGGGTGGGCGCAATTATGTGAACGTGTTCGTTGGTCTGGCGGCGTTCTTCATCGTGCAAAGCATCGATTTGAAATCGAAGGTGTGGGCGAAGTTGCCGTTCGCAGTTTTGTGCGTGACCGGATTTGATGTTGTCATCGCGCTGATCACGACTTTTTTTCCCTCGACCATTTACAAAATCTTCCCGTTTTACTCCGCGGTCTCGCTCGCAGGAATTCAGGAGTTGCTCGGCACGCCCGACTCTTATCAATTCGGCGAGCCAACGGCGCGGTTGGGCAGTTTTGGCACGTTCGGCTTGGTCATTATCCTGCTCGTACTGGGATCGGTTTCTCTGCCTAATCTTCTTTCCCTAACGAATCTGCCGCGGCTTGTCGCAGCCATGTTCGGCGGACTTGCCGTGCTGCTGTCGGCTTTTCGCACGTCGGTTTTGCAAACGATCCTGGGTGTGGTGCTGGCCGGCATTCGCGATCTGAAGTGGGCGGTGTTGCTGTTGCTTCCGGTGATTGCAGCGGCGCTCTTTAGTCTTTCGATCGTCAACTCCGAGTTCGTCCGCCTGCCGAAATCGATCCAACGTAGTCTCCAGTTCGTGCCGGGGAAATGGAATGCGGAGATGGAACGGGATGCCGCCGCATCGAATGAATTCCGCCAGCAAGTGTGGCGAGTTTTTCTGCGCGAATATTTCCCGCACCATCCCTTGTTAGGCCGCGGCTTCGGTTTCCGCAGTGCTCTCGCGCAGACGTCAGTTTACCAATATAATCCATATTGGGATCGCGACATGGTCGAAGTCGGCAACATCCACAACGGCTTTTTCGGTGCGCTCGACGCCATGGGAATCGTTGGGACTGTTTTCTTCATTCTTTGGAATCTTCGCTTGCTGCTGCGCACATTTCGCGTGCCGCGGCACAGCCGCGATCCGGCCGCGACGGCGCTGCGATTTCTCGCTTTATATCTCGGGGTGCTGATTCTCTTTTATTGGATGGGGGCTTACACCATCGGTTCGTTTTTGCCGCAGGAGTTCGCTCTTGCCGGTGTCTTTCTGCGATTGCAGCAGACCGTGGCTGGAGACGAAGAGGAAACACCGCGGATCTCGAAACGCGTGCCCACTCAGTTAGCGCCGATAGTCTCTTAATCGACAAGGCCGTTCTTGGCGGCCACCACCAGAAATTGCCGGCCTAACAACGGCCAAAACCACCACAGGCGCAGATAGGCGCGCACCAACACCATCGGATAACCGCCGCCACCCACACGATAGGGCAGAAACCTTCCGACCCGCTCACTGATGGTAAAGCCGTGCTGCATTAGACCCTCCGCCAGAGAACTCTCCGTCAAAGGCAGAATGTGATCCCAAAAATCCCAATACCTCCCGGCGAGATATTTAATGTTAGGCCCGAGGGCGATGAGTTTGCCGCCTGGCACCAAGCAACGGTGGATTTGATCGAAAGTTTTCCCTAACGAATCTTTACCCGGCAGATGCTCGAAGAAGTTGCTCGTAAAAACGACGTTGACGCTTTTTTCCGGCAATTGCCATGGCGCGGTGCAATCCTGCTGCAGCAATTGCACGGAAGGCGCGACATACTTTTGCGCGTCGGGATTCAGATCCATCGCGATCTTTTTAGCGCACCGCACAGCGTTGATGAATTGTCCGTAACCGCAGCCAAGATCGACAACCGTATCTTGCGCTCGGACGTACTTCTGGAAAAAATCTGCCACCAAAACTTCCCATAGCCGCCGCCGATACTCCAGCTGCGCGAGAAATCGCCGCTGGTAGATGTCGCGCAGGGACTCGCTCGTAAACTCACTCATGGTTTTCGGTAATCGCCGCGCGAAAAATATTTCTCGAGCCAAATATAAAGGCAGATAAACAAATAGCGGCTGCCCATCTCTTTGATCTTTAACTTCGCCATGCCGTGACGACGGTTGCGCCAGGTGATCGGGATCACGCTCCAGGAATATCCGCGCACGATGGCTTTGAGCGGCAGTTCTACCGTTAAGTTGAAGTGCGGCGCGATAAGCGGACGGCAACCATCGATCACTTCCTTGCGATAAGCTTTGAAGGCATTGGTTGTGTCGTTGAGTTTGATGTTAAACAAGACGCGCAAAAATAAATTGGCCAGCCGATTGATCCACAATTTCACCCGCGGATAGTCGATTACTCCGCCGCCTTTCATGAAGCGGCTACCGAAGACGCACTCATAGCCCTCATTTAGTTTCTGCCAATACCGCACCACGTCACGACAATCGTCGGACTCATCTGCCATCATGATAACGGCGGCGTCGCCTTTCATCGCGTCCAAGCCCGTGATGACGGCGCGGCCATAACCGTGCCGCCCGAGATTTTGCAGAGCGTGCAGTTGGGGAAGTCTTGTCGCTAATCCGGACAGAACCTCCCATGTCTTATCCGTGCTGCCGTCGTCCACCACCACGATCTCGTGCGGCACGTGGCGAAGGTTTAGCTCGACATGCAGATGTTCGACCGTGGCGGCGATACAATCTTGTTCGTCGCGGGCCGGAATTATGATCGACAACAGCGACAACGGCGACAACGGCGCGGTGTTCGACGGCGTCATGCTTCGGAAATCTCCAACCACTCGGGATGCTCGCGCGCGTGCGCGGAGATCTCGTCCAAAACATCCGCAATCGGCGTGGCCGGTTTCCAATTCCATTTCGCCGATGCGCGTGCGGCATCGAGCACGAGCCACGGCACATCGAAGGCGCGCTCTCGCGCCTCGCCCGCGATCTCACGCGCGTCGAACCGCGCCGCACACCACTCGCTCAATTGCGCAAGCGACATACTGTTGGCCGCACCGCCGCTAAAATTAAAAATCTGTTCCCCGTCCGGTAAGATCGACATCTGCTTTTGCAACACCGTAGTCAGATCGCGCGGATGTAGACAGTCGCGCACCTGATGGCCGCGGCCGTCGAATCCGACGTACTGCAACGGCCGATTTCGCAGCCATGCGTGAATCCAAAAAGTGAAAATCCCCTGATCGGCGCGGCCGAATTGGCCTGCGCCCGCAAGTACGCCGCAGCGATTGATCCACACCGGAAAATTAAATGCCGCGCCGTATTCCAGCGCGAGTTGCTCCGATGCGAGCTTGCTGCTGCCGTAAATTGAAAGCGGTGGCGAGGTCGGGAAATCTTCGTTAATTCCCGCAGACGACACGCCGACCGGCAGGGTTTCACCACTGTCGAGCGCATATGCATTTTGCTCCACCTTCAGCTTGAGATTTTTCAAAGCGCCGATGGAGTAAACGCGACTCGTGCTCAGAAGGATGAAGCCGGCACGGTGGCGCTTGCAATATTCTAACAGATTGACCGTGCCAAAGAGATTATGCTCGAGCAATTGACGGCTGCTCGTTAGGCCGGAAACGCCGGCCAGCACGCTCGGATTGGCCGCCGCATCGATGACCCATTCCACCGGCGCCAGGTTTTCCATGTCGCTAGCGCAGCGAAGATCAACATGTTGCACCGCGATGCCGGCGCGCCGCAGCCGTACTCGATTCAACTCGCTTCCTGGCCTAACGAAATTGTCGAACCCGGAGATAATATTATTGGCTGAGTGTTCGCGCAACGCCAGCGCGATGGTGCTGCCGACGAACCCGCAAATGCCGCTGATGAGAATGCGCATGATCGAGAAGAATTAGTTCCTAAGGGCAGGTCTTCACTCTTTCAAGCGCATCGCGTGCCGGGCGGGTAGCGATTGCCCTCGCGCGAATTTCCGTTTACGCCAGATTACGGGGTTGAATGAACCCGGCAATATCCATCGTCACACCGAGTTTTCGCCAGCTCAACTGGTTGCGACTTGCCGTCGCTTCGGTGGCAGATCAGTCCGGGGTTGAAGTAGAGCATATCGTACAAGACGCCGGCAGCGAAGGCATCGAAGAATGCATCCGCTTGCTTCGCTGCTCTCGCTTGAAATTGCAGATCGAAGAGGACGCCGGCATGTACGACGCGATTAATCGCGGCCTGAGCAAAGCCGCCGGCGAAATCTGCGGCTGGCTCAATTGCGACGAACAATATCTTCCGGGAACGCTCGCGCACGTCGCCAATTTTTTCGCCGCTTCTCCTGAGATCGACATCCTCTTTGGCCATGCGCTCGTGACTGATTCGCGTGGGAAAGCCCTGGCTTATCGCCAGGCCATCCTCCCTTCACCTAGCCACATTCGCCTCAGTCACCTGAACACATTTTCTTGCGCCACCTTTTTTCGAAAGCGCATCTGGGAAAATTACCACCTACCCTCCGAGTGGAAATCAATTGGTGACGCGGTTTGGATGCACGATCTCCTGAAAGCCGGCGCGCGCGCAGAGGTCATGCCGAAGTTGCTTTCGATTTTTTCCCTCACCGGCGCCAACCTAAGCACCGATAATCCGGTGAGCGTCGCGGAAAAAAAACGATGGTTAGCGCGCGAAGATGCACCAGCACAGTCGTGCCCCGCCATGCACGTCGCTTTGCATCGGTTGAAAAAATTTCTCGCCGGCGCGTATCGCAAGCGAAATGTCGCATACCAAATCTATCTCCTGTCTTCGCCCGAGCGGCGCGTCCCCTTTTCCATTCGGAATGTAGGCGGTGCTTGGAAAACTCAAGAGACCATGGAACGAACTAGCGCACTGTAGCCGGACCGCGTTCCGCTCCGCGCATAAACCGATTCGAAACGTTCCCGATTCTGTTTGCCCCACGCTGGCCACTTCTCGCGCTCGGCCAAGGCTGCGCGCAACGCCCGCCCGATCGATACGGCAAGCGGTTCGTTAGGCAAAAACAATACGCCGCCGAATTCTCCCAGCACATCGCGATTGCCCCGCCAATCACTCGCCACCATCGGCAGACCGAACATCATCGCTTCGAGTAAAACGACACCGAACGATTCGTAGGGGGCGACCGTCGGAAAAACAAACATGCTGGCTCTTCCGAGGGCGCGCAGTTTTTCGCGGCCGGTGAGGACACCGGATAACTGAACCGCGCTTTTGATTCCGAAACGCTCGACATCCCTTTCGAGTGTTCGCCAATCGTAGGGCACGAGCGGTTCGCCCACGAGTTCGAGTCGTAGATCAGGATAATCGCGCCGAATATTTCCGAACGCTTCGAGCAGACTCGGCGTGCCCTTGTCGGGCGTGAGATGGCCCAGATAGAGAAGTCGCGGTTGTTGGCGCTGCACAAACTCGGCGGCGAATTCATCCGCGATCTGTATGGGCAAGATGTCGATCTTACGGATGCCGACGCTTTCTGGGTCGATACGATTATAATTTGTCATCACGATGGCGGAATCGGCGCTTTGCATTAGGGACTGTAAAATCCGGAGAAGCGGATTGGGTTTCTTCAGTTTCTCGGCGATTCCGGCGGCGTGAAATTGAATGATGAGCTTCCGACTAACGAGTCGTGCAAACGGCAATAAACAGATGTCGCGGATGATTGGCACGAGATGCGGTCCGCCGGCCGGATAAATTAAAAGATCGACATCTCCTTTCAGCCGGATGCGTAGCAAGCGCCATAAGCAACGGAAGAGCTCGGCGACTTTCTCGAAGTTTACGCGCCGCATGGTCGCCAGATTGCGCGAAAAATAGAATGGCCAATGCACTGTCTCGAACGCGTCATCGCGGCGCAGCTCTTGGAGGATCTGCGCGATCATTGCATTTTGCCCGCCTTGCGGCGGCGGAATTTGTCCAGCGATGACGACACGCTTCTTTTGCACTTTCGGTTCCTTAGTTTAATCGATAGTCGGCGAGAAGATGAAATTACTGGTCACGGGCGGTTCGGGATTTATCGGGACAAATTTAATCGAGGTGCTCGAGCGCGAAGGGCACGAGATCCTGAACTATTCATTGCACCCGCCGCTCAACCCGGCGCAACAACGTTATTGGCGCGCGGGCGACATTCTCGATCCTGCGCAGACCAGGGCCGCGTTCCGCGAGTTTCAGCCGACGCACGTCTTGCATCTTGCCGGCCGAGCTGAGTGTGATGAGAACCTCACGCTCGAAGAAGGTTATCGCGTCAATATCGATGGGACGCGCCATGTGCTGGAAGCGATTCGAGAGACACCGTCGGTTGAGCGCACTATTATTACTTCCTCGCAATTTGTCTGTGCACCGGGCCGATTACCTGACGGCGATACGGATTATTTTCCGGAAACAGTTTATGGGCAGAGCAAAGTCGTTACCGAAAAGCTCACGCGAGATGTCGATCTTGCATGCACGTGGACGATCGTTAGGCCGACCAACATTTGGGGACCGTGGCATCTGCGTTACCGCCGTGAATTTTGGCGCGTCGTCGCGCGCGGTCTCTACGTGCATCCGGGTCGGCAACCGGTGATTCGCTGTTACGGTTACGTTAAAAACGTCGTGCACCAGATGCAGAAGATTTTCGCAGCGCGCCCCGACTTGGTACATCGCCAAACCATTTACCTCGGCGATCGCCCCGTAAATCTTCTCGACTACGTAAACGGATTTTCGCGAGCGCTTACGGGGAAGGATGTGCGCGTCGTGCCGCGCCCCCTCATGCGCGTGTTTGCATTGTTAGGTGACATCCCGACGCGGCTCACCCGGAAACCGTTTCTCATTAACAGCTCGCGCTTGCGCAGCATGACGACCGATTACATCACGCCGATGGAGCGAACCTTCCAGCTCTTCGGCGAAAATCCGTATCCGCTCGCGCAAGGGATCGACGAAACGGTGCAATGGTTGCGCTCGTATTCCGGACCGGACGGTTCGGCCGGCGGCGCCTAACGAACGCGTGAAACTCACACGTTCCTTTTGGATTTTGTTAACGGTTGGCCTCGCGATTCGCTGTGTCGCACTCACGCAGCCGCTGCTCGACGCGCACCTGCTCCGGCAGTGCCAAACCGCCGCGGCGACGAAAAGTCTGATGCAAGAGCCGGGGTTTAATCTCAGCTCGAAAATTCCGTGGCTGGGCGACCTCGACGCGCATTATGTGCTGGAACTTCCGCTCTACAATTATCTCGTGCTCGGCGCTAACGCGCTGCTGCACGATCTCGATCTTAGCGGAAAGGTAACGAGCATCCTGCTTTGGGCGGGAGCATTTCTTTGTCTGCAATTCATTTGGCGGCGGATGTTGCGCGGCCCCGAAATTTTTTGGGCGAACCTTCTCTTTGTCTTCGCACCGCTGAGCGTTTTCTACGGTCAGGCCTTCATGCCCGAGATGTTGATTCAATTTCTCGCGCTCGGCTTCATCTTGTCGATCTTGCGTTACCGAGAAAGTCCTTCGCTCGGTTGTTGGATCATTTGCGCAGGCATCGGCCTGCTCATGTTGCTGGTAAAGTTTCCTGAAACGGCGCATCTTTATTTACTTCTCGCGGTCGCGTTGATCCGTATGGAGAAATGGCGGGCATGTCTTAGGCCACGCTATCTCGTACCCGCGGCGGTGACGGTGGTCGCGCTAAAAATGTGGAGCGCATTCATCGATCGCATCAACATGCCCTACTTGCCGGAATGGACTTCCGACGCGGGCCTGCGCGCGTTCATCGGGCCGTTAACAAGCCGATTCCATTTCACGCCGTGGTTAACGCTTTTTCTTTACGTCGCTGTTTTCGTTTTCGCCGGGCCAAGTTTATTAGGCGCGGCGTTTGGATTGTCGATCATGGCACAAGAGCGCAAACGTGACTTGTTAGGCCTTTGGCTGGTTTCGCTCGCGGCTTTCTATCTCGTCTGGTTCGGTAACGCCGCGACCGGACAGAGTTATTATAATTTGCCCGCGCTCGCACCCGCGTGCGCGTTATTCGGAATCGGGCTCGCCAGCCTTCTGAAAAACTCCGGCACTACAGTGCGGGTCGCCTGCGCGTTGGCATTACTCATTCCGGCGATGCCGCTCTATTATTATTTGTTCGAGCAAGATCGACAACTAACCGACGCCGCCAATTGGACGCGAACGAACACGCAGCCCAACGACATTATTCTTTTTCGCCCAAACCATCGTTGGGACCTGATCGATTATCCGTACGATCCCATCCTCGCATATTACAGTGATCGACGGACATTCCTTTGGACGCGCTTCACGCCTGAGCCAGTGCGACAACGTGCGTTGGAGCGCTCGCGCTGCGTCGTCGTGACGCATCCAGCTGAGAGCGCTTCGCGATGGCAAGATTTGGTCGCGCGCATTCATCCCCGAGCGTGGCAACCTGAGCCGATCGACTGGATTGAAGCAAATGGGTTTCGGCTAAAGACGAATCTGCCGGGGTTCTCGGTGTACGAACGGGCGGCGCGTTAGTTCCGCGCGAGCGCCTTGCCTTGAACCGCCGGTACGAAATCGCGAATGAAATCGCGAATGAGCTCGTCGGTTTCGCTTTCATCGCGCCCCGCGACCTTGACACCTTTCGTGACGGTCGCGGCGATGGTGACGTAGGCCCACTGTTGATTTTGTCCGCGCACGACTCGGTCGCGGATGTCGATCCAAGTGCGTCGCAAATGCGATGGCGTCATGTCGGAATGGCCGACGAACCAGTAGTAATCGATGCTGTGAATGGTGAAGGAATTATTTCCGACGCGAAGATTGCGGACGTTATGCAGGCGGGTTGCGTTCAGCGAACCGTCACTCGCCGGCAAGACCGCCCTCTTCGATTCGGTAATCGTCCAACCTTGCGCCGGCAAACACCGCTCCGGCCGGTGAATGCTGGTGTTCATGTCCGGCCCGGAGAGGACGACCGACGCGTAGATTTCGTCGCCAGCAGAGTTCTTGTAAATCCGGCGCGCGAATTGCGTGTCCGGCCCGAGAATCGCGCGCTCGCCTTCACTCACCGGTTGATCGACACCGGTCCAATGTCCGACCTGCGCTGGAAGATCTAACGAGATCGCGGCTGGCTGCATTTCAATTTGCTTCGGTAAGACGAAAACCGCACCGAGACCGAACAAGAGGCACGCTTCCAGACTAACAAGTCGCTTAGTAGTCATACGTCACCGGTTGACGTTCGGGCGCCCGACTGACGCTCGCGACCCGTCTAAGATCGACATTCACCATTCGGCTAAAGAGGTACATCGCCAGCAGTGCAATTGGGAATGAGATGAAGCCGGATGCCTCGTGGTAAATGCCGGCCGCGAGATCCGGGTTAATGAATTTCGCGACAAGAATTATCGTGAACACGCGGCCGATGTTGCCGATGATCGCGAACACGACCGAGAAGGCGAGTATAAGCGCCTTCTTCCACAACCGGTCCTGCGCCAGATGCACGTAAATCGCTGTCACCATCGTGATGGCAGTAAGCGAACGGATTCCGCTGCAACCTTCCGCGATTTGGAAATTGAAGCTATTGTCCGCCGCAGTCAGCGTCGTGCCGAGTGCATCAATCTTGATTCCCACAAGATTTGAGAGAACTCCAACGGCGCTTGTGATGATGAACTGCAAACGAAACGTTCCCTGTTCGATCGCCGCCACTGGGATCATGAAAATCAAAAACGCGATAGGGAAACGCACGATGCGCGCAACTTCTTTACCCCACAGAAAAAGCACCGCGCCATATATTAGAAATGGCACCGAGGCGAGCGCGAGCCGCGGCTGCAAACAGCGACCGCTGAGCAAAAACAAGAGAATCCCAATGGCCGACCAAACCAGACCTGAATTCGCGCCACGCTTCGTTGCTTTGCGAATTTTGTCCCGATGATACAGCACGAGCGCGAGGGAAATGAAGGGCACGAGCTTGGAGTGCTCCTGGTTCATTTGCGGGTTCCACGCCTGCCACGCCCAGGCGGCGGCCGAACACGCGCCGGCGCTAAATGTTCCCCTAACAAATAGTGGAACGAAGCCGTAAAAATAAACAAACGTCGCGATGAGCGTCGCGATTAATGCCGCTGCCAGCGGATTCGCTGCGGTCCACGAGCCGGCATCGCGGACAAAACCGCGAGTGTGCTCGAACAAAGACGGGGCAGGTGACTCCGGTTGGCTGCTCGTTCGCTGCAAGTCAGTGTACCGGTTGCGCGAAGGCGAATCGCTTTGCGGATTTCGGCGCCATCTGCTCGTAAATCCACGCGTAGGTCCGCTCGAGTCCGTCGCGCAGACGCGTGGAAGGTTCCCAGCTAAAAACTTTTTGGATGAGCGTGTTGTCGCTGTTGCGGCCGTTAACGCCTTTCGGCGCTTTCAAGTTGTAACGGCGTTTCAATTTCACGCCTGCGATGTCTTCGACAAGATCGACAAGTTGATTGATCGACACCAGCTCGCTGCTGCCAAGATTAAGCGGCTCGACGAAATCGCCGTTCATAATCATTTGCGTTCCCTTCACGCAATCGTCGATCCACATAAAGCTGCGCGTTTGATGGCCGTCGCCCCAGATTTCGATCTCGTGATTCCCGCTCAACTTCGCTTCGATCACTTTTCGGCAAATCGCCGCCGGTGCTTTCTCGCGGCCGCCGTCGTAGGTTCCGTTAGGCCCGTAAACGTTGTGATAGCGCGCAATGCGCGTCGTTAGGCCAAAATCTTCCCGAAAATGCCGGCACATGCGCTCGCTAAATAATTTCTCCCAGCCGTAACCGTCTTCCGGCATCGCCGGATACGCGTCTTCTTCTTTCAGCGCGGTCACATTCGGATCGGTTTGCTTGTCCGCTGCATACACGCAAGCAGATGACGCGTAAAAGAACCGCTTCACGCCGGCGTCTTTCGCCGCCATGCAGAGGTGCGTGTTGATGAGCACGCTCAACATGCAAAGCGCGCGATTGTTTTCGATGAAACCCATTCCGCCCATGTCCGCGGCGAGGTTGTAAATAATGTCGGCGCCTTCGACCGCTTCTTCGCACGCCTCCTTCTCGCGCAGGTCCAGTTGGCGATTGTCGATCTTGTCGAAAACCTGATACCACTCGTCGATCGGTTTCACATCGACCGAACGAACATCGACACCCTGGCGAATGAGATCGGCCACCAAATGTCCGCCGATAAATCCGCCGCCGCCGCAAACTACAGTTTTAGCCATGGTAAAGAGGGCGCACAATTTCCGCGCGAAGTGATTTTAGTCCAGACCGTACTTTCGCACACCTGTTAATTGCGCGGCGGCGCGAATGGCGAAAAGCGGGTTGTTGATGAGGTAGCGGCGAGACAGCCGTCGCGGCTCCTGCGTCAGCCGAAAAAACCACTCCAGGCCCGAGCGTTGCATCCATTTCGGCGCCTGGCGGACTCGTCCGGTCAGGAGATCGAATGCCGCGCCGACGCCGATAAAAATTTTCGCTTCCGGCAAGATCGACATGTACTGGGCCATGAACTTTTCCTGTTTCGGTGTGCTCAGGCCGACCCAGAAAAAATCCGGCCGCGTCGCGCGCACGATCGTTTGCAGATCGCGCACCTCATCGTCATTCAAACGCCGAAACGGCGGCGTGTATGTGCCGACGATACGAATCCCGGGAAAACGTTTCTCGAATTGATCGCGCAATTGTTCCGCCACGCCAGGAACGCCGCCGTAAAAGAAATGCCGGTGACCTTCGCGCACGGAGTGCTCGCAAATGTTCAGCATCAGGTCGGGCCCGTAAACGCGCTCGATCGATTGCTCGCCTTGCAGTTTTCCCATCCACACCATCGGCATCCCGTCCGGCGTCACGAGTAATGCGCGTCGAAAAATCTCGCGCAAAGTGGGATCGCGCTGCGCTTCGGTCACGCCATGCACGCCGGTGACCGTGACGTAGCCGCGCTCGCCGCGCCGTAAAGCGTCGAACAAAATCTCACGCGCGCGAGTTTGATCGATCACGCTGATCGGCACCCCGAGCACATTTGTTTTCTCGATTTCCATCAAACTTTTCGTCCGAACTTCTTTTCCAATTCGGCTAACGAAATCTGGATCATCGTTGGCCGGCCGTGCGGGCAGCAATACGGCAGATCACATGCGAGCAAATCTTGAATGAGCTTCTCGATTTCGAGATAGCGCAGCGGATCGTTTGCTTTCACCGCGTGTCGGCAAACGGTTTTCGCAATCATGTCTTCGCCCAAACGCAGCGGCGAGCTGCTGTTGCTTGTCGTCTTCAACTCATCGATGACCGCGCGCAGAAATTGTTCGCCATCGGCCGCCCTAACAAACTGCGGCAGACTGTCGATCTTGTAGGTGTTCGGCCCGAATTGTTCGATGCCGATTCCCATTTTTTGCAAGATCGACATGTTCCGCGTGATCCATTCCGCATCGCGCGGCGCGACATCGAATGTTTGCGGCAGGAGCAGTTTCTGCGACGGCACCCCCTGCTCTTCCATGCGTCGCCGCAACTCCTCGAACAGGATGCGCTCGTGCGCCGCGTGTTGATCGACGAGCACGAGGCCGTCGGCGTTTTCCATCAACACGTAAAGTTTGTTCAAGACACCGATGATTTGAAATTGCTGCTGCCCATTGGAGGGACGCGCTCGGTCGCGTCCCAAATTTTCCAACGCCGGCATTGCCGCGACCTTTTCGCGGTGCAACGCAAATTCACTTTCCAGTTGCGGCAATTCCCGTGGCGAAGGCGCAGGAGAAAAAGTTTGGGACGACACGGAGGTCGTCCCTCCAGTTTCAGGAAGGGGCGCGCGAAATTTTTCCTGCCAATCTTCGCGACCGCTTTGTAGCGTCTGGCGAATTGCCCTAACGACCGCTTCACGCACGCTCGCCGGGTCGCGGAAACGCACTTCACGTTTCGCCGGATGCACGTTCACGTCCACGGCCGAGGGTTCGATGTCGATGAAAAGAAACGTAATCGGATACTGACCTTTCATGAGCGCGGTGTGATAGCCCTCGCGCAATGCGGCGCTGATGGTCGCGTTCTCGACCGCGCGACCGTTCACGAATGTCAGTTGTTGATCGCGCGTTTGCCGGCTGAATCCAGCGCGACCAATGAAACCGTTCACGCGAATGGAAGATGTCGATCTTAGCGGAAGCAATTTGTCCACGAGCTCGCTTCCGTACAAATCGCGCAAGCGATCGATGAGATTTGTCGTGGCGGGCAATTGAAAGACGACGCGCTCGTCGCGCACGAACGTGAGCGCGATTTCCGGATGGCCGATCGCTTGGAGGTGAAGTTGATGCTCGATGTTGCGCGCTTCGGTGTTTTCGGTCCGGAGAAATTTCCGGCGCGCGGGCAGATTGTAAAAAATCGACCGCACTTCGATCTGCGTGCCGGGCGCTTCGCCGCTGTCGCGCACGATGTCGATCTTGCCGCCATTGACCGCGATGTCGGTGCCGGCGATCGCATCATTTTCGCGCGTCGTTAGGCGGAAACGCGAGACGCTGGCGATGCTCGGCAGCGCTTCGCCGCGAAATCCGAGTGTCGCAACCGCCGCGAGATCGTCAGCCGAACGAATTTTGCTGGTGGCATGTCGCTCGAGCGACAACAAGGCGTCGTCGCGGTCCATGCCGCATCCGTCGTCAACCACGCGCACGAGGGAAATTCCGCCGCGCCGAATCAAGATGTCGATCTTGCGCGCACCGGCGTCGATGCTGTTCTCAACCAGCTCCTTCACCACCGAAGCGGGCCGCTCGATTACTTCACCGGCCGCGACCTGGCTCGCGACCGTTTCGGAAAGCAATCGAATGCGACTCATGACAATTTCGATTTTAGATTTGGGATTTCGGATTGCACGCGCCGATTGACTTGAAAGATCGACATCGTACCTTGGCAAACGGATGATAAACGTGACGGAAAGCGCTGTCCGCCAGCTCAAAACCCTCCTCGAAGAGAAGCCGGAGAGCGCGGGCAAAGGACTGCGGGTGCAGATCGCGAAAGGCGGATGCTCGGGACTGCAATATGAAATGAAGCTCGACCAGAAGCAGCCTAACGACTCGGTGACGACGCGCGATGGCGTGGAATTTTTCATCGACCCGGAGAGCGCGGAATTTCTTGAAGGCGCGACGCTCGATTTTCACGACGGCCTTACCGGGGTCGGTTTTCACATCGCAAATCCGAACGCGGCGCGCACATGCGGCTGCGGTTCGTCGTTCGAGGTCGCGCGCCCGGCGTGAAGTTTCCGTTTTCCCCCTAACGAATGGACTACGGCGTCTATCGTTACGATGAGCCTTACGAGGGTTACCGTCAGCCGCGGCGGCGCGTAAATTATTTCGGTTGGACGGTCGCAATCCTCCTCCTCACCGGCTTCGCCCTCGCGGCCTGGCTGTTGAGTTTCTACATCTTCGGTCAACCGGAACGGCCGGAGAGTTATCATGTGTTGCAAAAGCTGCACAAGATCGATCCGCCGAAACGGTTTGAGCTCACGGCTGCGCCGAAGGGTGAATTTTTAGACGTGAAAGCATTGGTCGATCGCTACTCGGCCATGGGTTCGGCCGAGCTGGCGAAAACAAACGCGGAGCTGGCGCGAAATTACATTCGCAATTTTCAACAGGTGCGCGGTCTCGTTCCGTATGTGGTCGGGCGTTTCGTCATCATGGAAGCGCGCGAGCTCGAACCGTACGACCTGTTTACTTCGGGCATGGTCGCCCTAACGAGCGCGGTGGAAAACGGCGAGCTGCTGATGGAGCACGTGTATCCCGCGGATGCGCCGGCGGTGCCGTTGATGAAACAAACGCTCACGAGCGGGCTCGAGATTCGACTCGAACGCACGCACGATCTTTCTGCGATCATGCATGTCGAGCGATTAAATGATGGGCGTATCCTGATCACGACCGTGCCTTTGCTTTACGGCACATACACGGTGACGAAAGGCACGGGCACATTCACACTCGAGCCGCCGCTCGATCTGAACCTGCGGGCCGGTTGGCCACTCTATAAAGAGCAGTCGCGATTGCGCGCGGAATTGCATTTTGCGGATGCGAAACGCGCATCGACCGGCGCCGCCGGAGCGCCACCGGTTACCGGCCTCGAGCCAACGGGCACGCCACCGCCGGCGCAGAACGAACTCGTGCGCGTGGAGCAAGCGAGACCGGTCGAGCCGGTGGTTGCGCAAGTGACTCCAAAGAATTCCAAACTCGCGAAAGCAACCCCGCCGCCGAAGAAAGGAAAATTAGCGAAAGGACAAAAGCCGACTCCGGCTCCGTCGGTTGCGCCAACGCAAGCGCCAGCCGTCGCGGTGGCGCAACAAACTCCCGCATTGCCAGCGATACCCGCGCCGAGCGCGGCGCAATCACCACCCGCCGTCGCCGCCGCCAGTGCCGCCCCCGCACCTGCCATTGCTCCCGCAGTCGCCGTCCCGCCGCCGGGAACCAAAGCATCGCCGGCTGCGCCTAACGAAACGTCAAACGCGCTCGCTTCCACCGCGGGCGGCGGAACTTGGAAAACATTTGCCGCGGGCAAAATGCCGCTCGGCCGCTTGATCGCGACTAACGACTTGAAAGATCTCGCTGATCACGGCGGCGTCGCCGGCGAACGCATTTACTTGAAGGGACAATTTGTGGTGAACGCCTCCGACGCAAACCACGCGGTGCTGCGGCCACGCACGCGACTTGCGACTGCGATGTTGCATCTCGGCGGAGCCAACACTCGCATCGTGGTTGAATTTCCGGCCGGCTACACTCCGCCGGTGCAGGGTTCAGTCGTTAACCGCGATGACGCGCGCCCGCTCGAGATTACCGAAGTGCGCAAAGACGAAGACGGTCAGCTCAACGTCTTCGCCCGCGAAATCATGCAATAGATCGACATCGCGCAAGATCGACATCTACTCGTCATGCGCGATTTGTTAGGCGCTCAGCCGCTTCCTTTCGTCTCTAAAATTACTTTGCCGTCGCGGATTTCGAACGTCTTCAAATCGTTCGTCTGCGTCCATTCATCGATGTAACGCCGCAACGTAAAGGGCCCGCGCATCATCAATACTTCATTCGCGATCGGCCTGCCATTGACCATGACATCGCTAATGCGCGCGGTCTGGACATCTCCATCCACCGCAGCCATGACGGTGCATTCGCCATTGATGTAACGACCACTGAACCATCGCGACTCCAGCGGCACGCTCACCTGCACGTGGGCCACGTTATCGGCGATCGTCACGTGCGCTTTACCCCGCAACTTGCGGTCGGCTGCGATGAGCGCGTTGATTTCGTCCGCCGTCATCTCGATCCGCGCCGGCGCGTGCGCGCGGGCCGAGCGTTCGAAAATTTTCCAATGCGCGAGCGCGAGCTGCTGTTCTTCCGGCGTAGAGTTGTTAGGCTGAAGTTCGACATTTTGCATCGCAAAAAACGCCGTACGCAAATGACGCACCGCGAAAACCGATCCGACCACGAACGCGGCCATCAACACCGCGAGAAAAATTGCGAGAATGAGACAGCCTTTGGCGAAGCAACCCATTCCTTCCTGCGGCCGAGGCGGTGGCGGCGGCTCGATCCAACTCGCGCTCATGTCCGCGAGTGATTGTCGATCTTCGCCTGCGCGTCGATGAGCTTGTCATACAACCCGCGCAAACCTTCCGAGATCGTGCGTGTGCCCGCGATCATCGGCATGAAATTCGTGTCGCCGCTCCACCGCGGCACGATGTGAATATGCAAATGATCGGCTACGCCCGCGCCAGCGCATTCGCCGAGATTGATTCCGACGTTGAATCCCTGCGCCTTCGTCGCGACGCGTAACAATTGCTGCGCATGCACGACTAAATTCCAAAGATCGACAACTTCATTTTCGCCTAACGAAGCGAGGTCCGCGGTCTTTTTGTACGGCACCGCCATCAAATGTCCGACTGCATACGGATAGCGATTCATCATGAGGAACGCGGTTTTGTTACGCGTGATCACGAAATGCGCGGCGTCATCGCTCGCCCGCGCTGCGTCCTCGAGAAATTGCGAATTGCGCGGCTCCTTCTCGAAATATTCGACCCGCCACGGCGCCCACAAAGTCTCCATGTCGATCTTGCGCGAATCGTCGGCCATTTCAGCGCTTCTGTAGCGGCGGTCTCTGACCGTCGCAATTTATTTTCCGTGGGCAATCAGCGAGTAACGCCCGCCAACATCATTCAGAATCGCCGTTGCGTCGGCAAACAACCCTGTTTGATCAGCAGGAACGATTAACCCGTCCACCTCGTCCTTATTCCATTTCGCGATGGCCTCATTTCGCCTAACGAAGTGAACTCTATCGCAATACAAGAGCAGACCTTCGTCCGGCGCGTCCACCACTTCGTAGCGCCAGTGATTCGATGTCGCTTCGCGTCGCGCCACTTCGCCCAATCGGACCAGCGCATCCCGATGATCGCGATAACCGGTATAAACTTTGAAAGCGCTATATCCACCAGCGAACAAGATCGACAATAACAACGTGACCGCGGCCCAGCGATAGAAACGCGGGCGCACTTGGGCCGCCAGCAGCAAACACAGCGGTGGAATCACCGGGAAGATGCGGTCGACGCGTTTCGATGGAATGAGCGACATCACCATCAACCCGCCTAACGACCAGCAAATCAGCCAGAGCGTCTCCGGTCCGATCAAGCGCAAACTTGACGGCTTTAAGCCGTCGAGTTTGATGCGCGTGCGAAGATCGACAATGGCAAGTGCGATTAAGAGCAAACTCCACGGCGCAAATTTGTGGAGCAGATGGGGCAGATAAAAATAGATCGGCTGCGGGCGATGAATGGTTTCGCCGAAGCGGCCAATAAACTCACGCATCACCACCTGCTCGTAGAATTGCGGCACGAGCAGACATCCGCCCAAGACCCACATCAAAAAAATGCCTAACGAAGCAAGCCACGGCCACCACGGGATCCTTTCACCGCGCCACCAAAAGATCACTACGGCCGGCAGCAAAAACGCATAAACGATTGGACCCTTGATCAACATCGCTGCGGTCAGCAGTGCGAAGATCGACAATTGATCGCCGGCACTCCATTCGCGTCGCTCCCGAATGTGATTCCAAATCGTTAGGCCAATGGCAAAGACGACGAGCGCGAGCGGCATGTCGGTCCTCACGAGCGAGGCGAGCCGCGGCGTGAGAAGATTAAAGGCGAACGCGCTGAACGCGATCAATCCGCTCACTGGCCCATAAACATTTCCGGCGCGCCAGAGTAAGATCGACAAGGCGATGGCCGCGCCTAACGACGGCAAACGCCACGCGACATCCCACGAACGCGTGACTTCGTAGGTCGCGGCCGAAATCCAGCCGACCAGCGGCGGCTTGGTCGCGACGCGCTCGTGCGGGGTTCGTTGATACAACCAGTGACCTTCCTTCACCATCTCGAAAGACGTGAACGCTTGTTTGGCCTGATCGTAATCGTCGAGCTGCCACGGCAGGTTTGTCGCCGCGAACAAGACCAGCGCGATTGCCGCAATGAAGATGTCGATCTTACGCGAGCTCATCGAGAATCGCGCGCGCCGCCTTTCCACTCGCGCCGCCTTCGCCTAACGATTCGATGATTCGATCGAAATGCGCAGTCATGGTGCGCCGCGTCAGTTCATCATCAACCAGCCGCAAGACCGCGCGTGCCAACGCCTCCGGCTTCGCGTCGCGCTGGATGAACTCCGGCACGACCTCGCGATTTGCGAGCAAGTTCGGCATGCCAAGATAATCGACGCTCACAACCGCGCGGCCGATCAGGAATGTGAGCTGGGAAACTTTGTAGACGAGCACAAACGGGAGACGGAAATACGCGGCCTCGAGCGTGGCGCTACCAGAAGCGACGATGCCGACGAACGCGCGTTGCATCAGACCGGCGGCATCACGCACCACGCGCATCGGCGCGGAGGCGGGAGTAAGGCGATGCGGGTCGAGCATCGATTCAATTATCTGCGCGAGCTCCTCGGAGGCGGCGGAAATCTCGAAGCGTAAATTTTGTTTCGCGGCGCGGAGTTTGCGCGCGGTATTGAGCAGGACCGGAAAAATCTTTTCCACTTCGCGCCGGCGACTTCCTGGAAAAAAACCAATCAGGGTCGGATCGCGGACGATGTCGATCTTGCGCGCACGCAAGCGATCGATCATGGGATGGCCGACGAATTTCGTGCGCAATCCCGACTTGTTGTAGAGCTCGGCCTCGAACGGAAAAATGCAGAGCATCAGATCGAGATGCCGGGCCATTTGTTTGATGCGGCGGCGGTTCCACGCCCAAATCTGCGGACTGATGTAGTAAATCAGTTTCTTCGTTAGGCGATTTTTGTGAATTGCGCGCGCGAGGCGCAGATTGAATCCTGGATAATCGATGAGCACGACCGCGTCCGGTTTTGCCGCGGAAATTTCGTTCAACGTTTCGCGAAATTGTTTTCGAAAGTAACCGTACTTCTTCACCACTTCCCACAAGCCGACGACGGCGGCATCGCCGATCCAGTTAGTGAATTGCTCGCCCGCGATCGTTTTCATCTGCGGACCGCCGCGCCCAATGAACGCAAGATCGACATCTAACTCTCGCAACGATTGCATGAGCGCGGCGCCGTGGTTGTCAGCACTGGCTTCGCCGGCGACGAAGTAAATCGTTTTAGGCACTCGCGGCGATTCGTTTTGTTATTTCAACCGCGAGTTCGAGCGCGGCGGTGGCTTGCGAGCCGGACACGCGCGGCTGGCGTCCCGTGGCCGCGCATTCGACGAACGAAATCAATTCGCGCTTGAGCGGTTCTTCGCGCTCGATTGCAACTTTGTCGCGCGTGATGCGTTTGTTCACGAGCCGATAAATTTCGCCGCTCTGGCTTTGATAATCGAGCGAGAGATAGGCGTCTTCTTGAAACACGCGAATCTTACGCATCCGCTCCGGACTAATCCGGCTCGAAGTGATATTCGCGACGCAACCATTCTCGAATCGAATGCGCGCGTTCGCGATGTCTTCACTTTTGCTCAGCACCGCCACGCCGACCGCGTCGATGTTTTGGACCGGCGCCCTAACGAGATGCAAAATGATTTCAAGATCGTGAATCATGAGATCGAGCACGACGCCGATGTCGGTGCTGCGTTCCGGATACGGCGAGAGGCGATGCGCTTCGATAAATTTCGGATGCGTCAATCGTTCTTCGAGCGCGCCGAGCACGGGATTGAAACGCTCCACGTGCCCCACTTGAAGCACGAGCTTGTTCTTCGCCGCCATCTCGGAAAGCTCGCTCGCCTGCTGTGTTGTTTCTGTGATCGGTTTCTCGATGAGCAAATGTTTCCTCGCGCCTAACAAGTGATGCGCGACGTTGTAATGCGTGCTCGTCGGCGTCGCGACCGAGGCGGCGTCGATCATTTCCGCGAATTCGTCGAGCGATTTCGCGGCGACGGCTCCGTATTTTTTCGCGATCGAACCGGCGCGCGCTAGATCGACATCGTACACCGCGCAGAACTGCGCAGCGTCGATTTCGGAATAGAGCCGGGCGTGATTACTGCCGATGTGGCCGACGCCCACGACGCCGACGCGCAATTTCTCCATGCGCTTTAGCATTTTCTTTTTCGCGCCGTTACGCAATCGTTCACTTCATGCCCAACCAGCGCGGCCGTTTGCAGGTGCAGAAGACCTACAAGCTTTTCATCGGCGGCAAATTTGTTCGTGGTGAAAACGGACGCGTGCTGCCGGCGTTAGATCGACAACGCAACGTGCTGGCGAATTTCTGTCGTGCCTCGAAGAAAGATTTTCGCGATGCCGTCGGCGCCGCGCGCAAAGCGTTTGGCGGTTGGTCGAAGACGAGCGCGTATTTGCGCGGGCAAATTTTGTATCGCGCGGCCGAGATGCTGGAGATGCGACGCGGCGAATTGCAGGACGAAGTGAGTCGCACCAACGGCAGCGCAAGATCGACATCTTCATCTGAAGTGACGCTCGCGGTCGATCGCCTCGTGCATTACGCGGGTTGGACCGACAAGTTCAGCCAAATCTTTGGAAGCGTGAACCCGGTCGCGAGTTCGCATTTCAATTTCACCACGCCCGAACCAACCGGCGTCGTCGTCGTGGTCTGCCCGGACGAACCGCCGTTGCTCGCATTCGTGTCGTTAGTCGCGCCGGCGATTCTGAGCGGGAACACCGTGGTCGTTCTTCCATCGACAACGAAGCCGCTGCCCGCGCTTACCTTTTCCGAAATCATCGCAACGAGCGATTTGCCGGGTGGCGTGGTCAACGTGCTGGCGGGCGATCGCGCCGAGCTCGCGCCGCATTTCGCCACGCACATGGACGTGAATGCGATTGTCGATGCCAGCGGCGACGCGAAGATCGGACTCGAACTCGCGAAAGGCGGGGAGTTGAATGTGAAACGTTACGTCCGGCGCGAGCTTTCCCCTAACGACTGGCGCGGACGTGAAGCGGAAAATCCGTACTGGATTCTCGACACCGTCGAAATGAAGACGGCGTGGCATCCGATCGGGTTGTGAGGCGCGCGCTCGTCATTGTTCTCGACAGCGTCGGCATCGGCCACGCGCCTGATGCAGCGAAATACGGCGACGAAGGCGCGAACACGCTCGGCCACATTTTTGCGCGCGTGCCTTCGCTGAAACTATCGAATCTTTGCGCGCTCGGATTGCCGACACTTTTGGACGAAAACTATTCCTGGAACCGGAAAGCTTTCGGTCTGCCGCATCTCGCCAGTTTCGGCCGGATGCAGGAAAAATCGGCGGGCAAAGACACGACAACCGGCCACTGGGAAATCGCGGGTGCGATTGTCGATGTTCCATTCGCGGTCTACGCGCGATTTCCATTTGAGCTCGTCCGCGCCATCGAAAAAGAAGCCGGCGTTACATTCATCGGCAATTTCGCGTGTAGCGGAACGGCAGTTCTGGACGAGCTCGGCGCGGAACACGTTCAGGCGGGAAATCCGATTCTATACACCTCGGCCGATTCCGTTTTGCAAATCGCGGCGCACGAAGAAATCGTTCCGCTGGAAAAGTTATACGAAATTTGCCGTATCGCGCGCAAACACGCGGACGATTATCGAATTGGTCGCGTGATCGCCCGGCCGTTTACGGGCAAAGAAAAATTTACGCGCACGGCGAATCGTCACGATTTCTCGATGAAGCCGCCGCGGACAGTCTTGAATGCGATTGTCGATCTTTCATTGCCGGTCATCGGCGTCGGAAAGATCAGCGACATTTTCGCGGGCGAAGGAATCAGCGAATCGCATCCGACGAAGTCGAACGCGGACGGCATGCAAAAGATCGATGAGCTTTGGTCGCAGAAGCGCGACGGTTTGATCTTCGTGAACCTCGTCGATTTCGACATGCTGTTCGGTCATCGCCGCGATGCCGCCGGTTACGCGAATGCGCTGACGGAGTTCGATGATTGGCTCGGCCACTTCATCGATAAGATCGACAAGGAGGATCTTGTGATTATCACGGCCGATCACGGGAACGACCCGACGTTTCGCGGAACGGACCACACCCGCGAGCAGGTGCCGCTCTTCGTCATCCATGAACGCGAGTCGCGCGATCTCGGGATAAGATCGACCTATGCCGACGTGGCGGCGTCGCTGGCAGAATTTTTCGAAATCGGCGCGGCGTGGCCGACAGGTTGCTCGTTTCTATCCACATGCACGTCCCGAGTTTGATCGAAAAAAAGCGCGACGGTCACAAGCTGACCGCGGAGGAAATCAAGTTCCTCGTCGAAGGATTCACCGACGGCGACATCCCGGAATATCAGATGAGCGCTTGGGCAATGGCCGTGTTTTTCCGCGGAATGAACGCGGTCGAGACGAAGCATCTGACCGAAGCGATGATGAACAGCGGCCGGGTGCTGAAGTATCCGAAAGATTCGCCGCCGAAGATCGACAAGCACTCGACCGGCGGCGTCGGCGATAAGGTGTCGTTAGTCCTGGCGCCGTTGCTCGCGTGCGACGACGCATGGGTGCCGATGATTTCCGGACGCGGCCTCGGCATCACCGGCGGCACGCTCGACAAACTCGAAAGCATTCCGGGATTTAACGTGAATCTCGACGACAGGCGCGCGCTCAAACAGCTCGACAAAATCGGCGTCTTCATGATCGGGCAAACGTCGGACATTTGTCCGGCGGACAAAAAACTTTACGCGTTGCGCGATGTCACCGGCACCGTGCCGTCGCAAGCGCTCATCGTCGCGAGCGTGATGTCGAAAAAGCTGGCGGAGAATCTCGATCGCCTTGTGCTCGACGTGAAATTCGGCAGCGGCGCGTTTATGAAAACGCGCAAAGAAGCGGAACAACTTGCGAGTGCGATGACGGAAGTGGGCGAAGGGATGGGCGTGACGACGGCGCATTTGCTATCGCCGATGGACGAGCCGTTAGGCCGCAATGTCGGGAACGCGCTCGAAGTCGCCGAAGCGGTCGAAGTATTGCAGGGACGCGGGCCGGACGACCTGACGAAGTTGATTGTCGATCTTGCGGAGAAAGTTTCCAAGACGCCGCGAAAGAAATTGCAAGCGCGATTGAAAGACGGAACGACGTGGAAAAAATTTATTTCAATGGTTTACGCGCAGGACGGCGACGCGACGACATTGGAAAAAATAACCGAAGAACATCGCGCGCCGATCGTGGAGCCGTTAAAAGCGAAGAAACGCGGCAAAGTGAAAAAGATGGATGCGGAATTGATTGGACGCGCGTCAGTCTTGTTAGGCGGCGGCCGGCAGACCTCGGAAGATCAAATCGATTTCGCGGTCGGCATGTCCGCGATCAAAAAAATCGGAGAAGATGTCGATCTTGGCGAGCCATTGATGATGGTGCACGCGCGCACGGAAACTTCGCTGAACACGGTGCTGCCGATGTTGCAAAAGGCCGTCGCGATTCAATGACGAACGCGTTCTTCGCGTTCGTTCTCCTGGCGCAATCCCCTGCCCCGGTCGATCAACTCATTCCGTGGCTGCTCGACGAAGATCGACAACTGCGCGGCATTCCGTTCAGCGAAGTTATCCACGACGCGACGGGCAAACGGGTGCTCGCGGTCGATAAGACCAACGAAGTCGATCAGCGCGTCATCAAAGCGATCGGCGCGGCCTGCGACGAAGTCGTTAGGCGATTGAACGCGCCGGATTCGGTGATCCAAAAAATCGGGCGCATCAATGAAGTGAGCAGTCATTTCGAAGACGCGCTGCGCGAAGTTTTGAACGCGACGCCGGGATTGAGCTGCGATTTTCCGCACACGGCCGACGACAAAGTGCAGCGCTCCGGTTATCCCGACTTGCGTATTGTCGATCTTGCGAGCAAGCGCGTGTTTTATCTCGACCCGAAACTTTACGCGGCCGGAAGTCGCGAGAGCTCGTTCCGCACATTTTATTTCGAGCCGAAAATCGCGACCAACAAAGTGCGCGACGACGCGGTGCATTTCGTCGTCGGGTTCGAGCATGAACCGAAAAATGGCGCGTGGAAATTCACGCGCTGGGACCTTGTCGATCTTGCGCAGTTCAAAGTGAAGCTGAAGGCGGAGTTTCAGGGGGGTAATCGCGATTTGTACCGGCCGGAAGCGATTGTTGGTTCGAGCGCAAAGTGATGTAATTTATCCGCCCATGATTGCGCAGGCGGAAAAGCCGAAGACGCTCGAGTTTGATGCGATCGACGATGTGCTCGAAGACATCGCGGCTGGTCGCATTGTCATCGTGACCGATGATGAGGACCGCGAGAACGAAGGCGACCTGGTGATGGCGGCGGAGAAGGTGACGCCGGACGCCATCAACTTCATGACGAAGTTCGGGCGCGGCTTAATTTGCGCGCCGATCTCGAACGAGCGCGCGGAACAGTTAGGCCTGCAGCGCATGGTGGCGGAGAACCGCGAAGCGCAGCGAACCGACTTCACCGTCTCGGTCGACGCCGCGCGCGGCGTCACCACCGGCATCAGCGCGTATGATCGCGCGACCACCATTCTCGCGATCGGTAATCCGCATTCGACCGCGGACGATCTGGTGCAACCGGGTCACGTCTTTCCGTTGCGCGCGCAGGATGGCGGAGTGTTGCGCCGCGCGGGTCACACCGAAGCAGCTGTCGATCTTGCGCGCATGGCCGGATTGCAACCGGCCGGCGTGCTTTGCGAAATTTTGCACGACGACGGCACGATGGCGCGTCTGCCGGAGCTGATTGAGTTCCGCAAAAAACACGGGCTGAAAATTTGCACGATCCAGTCGCTCATCGCGTATCGGCGCAAGCGCGAGAAATTAATTGAGCGCGAGCAAGTCGTTAGGCTGCCGACCGACTACGGCGAATTCGATTTGCACCTTTACCGTTCGAAAGTGGACGGCGTCCATCATCTCGCGCTCGTGAAAGGCAAGATCGACAATGACAAAGTCACGCTCGTGCGGGTGCACAGCGAATGCCTAACGGGTGACGTCTTCGGTTCGCGGCGGTGCGATTGCGGGAATCAATTGCACGCCGCGCTCCGCCAAATCGCCGAAGCGGGCAATGGCGTCCTCGTTTACATGCGGCAGGAAGGTCGCGGCATCGGGCTGGCGAATAAAATTCACGCTTACAAATTGCAGGAGGAAGGTCTCGACACGGTTGAAGCGAACGCGAAGCTCGGACTGCCGGCGGACCTGCGCGATTACGGACTCGGCGCGCAAATTTTGTTCGACCTCGGCGTGCGCAAGTTTCGTTTCCTCACCAACAATCCGAAGAAAGTCGTCGGGCTTGAAGGTTACGGAATGCAAATGGTCGAGCAGGTGCCGATTCGCAGCGAAGCGAATCCGCACAACGAAAAATATCTCGAAACAAAACGGGTAAAGCTCGGGCACAGTCTCTAGCCCGCGGCTGTTCGAAGCAGTTTCACGCCGGCGCACTCGCGCACGTCTTTGGAAAATTTACGCGGCCGCAAGGCGACCACTTGGCCGCGTTTGTCCGATTCTCAATTCCAAAACCCCGACATATGAAACACGTTCTCACCTTGTCGATCTTGCTCTTGTCGATCTTCGCCTTGCGCGACGCCGACGGAGTGACCATCAGCAGCACCGTGGCCGAAAGCGGCGCGAACAACGACAGCAATGTGCCGGGCGTCGGGACCAACGGCGGCAGCGGACAAAACGATCCGGTGCCGATCACCGGCAGCATCGTCGGCAACGCGCCACCGACGGTGATCGATCCGGCCGGAAACCCGTGGACCTTTTCGAGCGCGCAAATCAATTCGCTGAGCACGATCGATTCGATCAGCATCACCCTGACGATTTTCGATGGCGACAGCGGCTCGAACCAATCGGTCGTCGGCGCGAATTTTGATTTCAATAATTTAACGCTCGGTCTCGGCGTGCCCGGCGTGCTCACGACCGGTGGCGGGCAGATGATCGACACCGGTTTGAAGTTGAATGGATTTGATTCCGCGCTGGTCAACGGCAGCGACATCACGCTCACGTTGTCGGGAAATCTGGCACCGGCGACGGGCGCGGCATTGCTCGCGTTACTCAAATCGGCGGCCTCGAACGGCCAGCTCGGCGGCTTGATTTTGGATTCAACCGGTCTGGCGGATTCGAACGGAATGGTTTTGGCCGCGACCCACATGACCACGCTCGAGCTGACCGGCCCGGCCGCGGTGCCCGAACCCGGAACATCAAGTCTGATTGCGCTGAGTTTGATTTGCGGCGCGGGCGTGACGTTACGCCGCAAACGCATTCGCTAACACAAGATCGACATCTCCCATGAAAAAAGCCCTAACGAATCTGATTGCAGCAGTTGTTTTGACTTCAGCGGTCGCGAAAGCGGACCGCACCGCCGCCTACGTCGATGGCGCGACGCTCTCGCCGCCGATTAAATTCTCGAACAATCGCGCCCTGCGTTGTCCGCTGGCGACGGCGGACGGCGAACCGAGCTGCCGCTGCGATGTCTTTGGAAATTTTTATGTCTCCGGCATTCGCGGGCTCCCCGCCGGTGTCGATCTTTGGTATGTCGATCTTAACCCGAGCAGTCCGACCTACGATCCGCTGCTCAACTTTCCATTTTACAAAGGCCAGCCTGATTCGTTGACCGGTTCGTATCAGGTCGCGGCGGGCGCGGACGGCGGCGGCGACATTGATCTGGCCGTCGGTTTCGGGAACAGCGCAGCGACCGGCACCGATGTCCTGGCGTTCTCGAGTTTGATCGCGGCCAATCTTTCCACCGGCAATTCGGTGGACAAGGCGCAAAGCTACAATCTCAATCCGTTAGGCAATCTCGAGGGCGGCGCGGCGGGCGACGATCGCCAATGGATGGCGGCTTACGGCGCCGACACATTTTATCTGCTCTATCGCACGCTCGATCCGATTGTCGGTTTCATTCATCAATCGAAAACGATTGCGACCCAGCCGGCCGGCCTGATTTATCAACCGGCGATTTCGTTAGGCTCAGTCGGGCAAACCGGCGGCATCGATGTCGATCAACAGGACGGAACGGTTTACGCCTCGTTTTCTGATGGAAAAGTCGCCACCGGAATTCCTGATCCGATCCTCGGTTTCCCGACCAGTTACACCTTTCACCAGGTCGCGACCGGCAGTGTGAATCATCTTTTCTTCACCGTGAAAGTGGCGGGCGATCACACCGTTTACGTCGTTTACTCGGACGACCACGACGTCTTCATGCAGCATTCGACCGATCGCGGCGTCACCTGGAGCCAGCGGGTGCGGGTCAATAACGTGAGCGGCGGCACAAATATTTTTCCGTGGATCGAAGTGAGCCACACCCAACCGGGCGCAGTCGGCGTGGCCTGGTTTGGATCGACAAGTCCGACCAACAATAACAGCGCGGACTGGAATGTTTTCTACGCCTACAGCAACACCGCCAAGAGCAACACGCCGACGTTCTATTACGTGCAGGCGAGCGACCACGTCATTCACGCGTCGAATGTTTCCGAAGGCGGCCTAACCGGTTCGGCGAACCGCAACCTGCTCGATTACATGCAGGTTTGTTTTGATCCGACGGGCGCGGCCGTGCTCGCCTTCGCCGACGATCACAACGATTACACCGGCCAAACTTACATCACGCGGCAGATCAGCGGACCGGGAATCAACGGCACGAACATTCCCGCGCCGGTGGAAGGACCGCTCGCGGCGCGTCCGCCGGGTGAAGCGATGCCGCCGGCCATTCCCGGACCGAACGGCGAACAAGTGATGGATTATGCGAACGACGTGACCGACGCGTTGCTCGTGCGCACGAACACGCCCGATCCGCTCGACATTCTCGGGATCAAATACTCTTCCATTGTCGATCCAACGGACGGGTTGTCGATTGTGGTGACGCTGCACGTGTCGGATCTTACGACCGTTCCGCCGGATTCTTACTGGCGAATGCATTTCACGGTCAACGCGCCCAATTCCACGCTCAGCCCGACGAATGATTTCACCTTCGGCGTTTCGGATCGCGGCGACCAATTTTACGTTGAAGCGACGGCCGACGCGCAGGGGACGCGCAGTTATAATTGGGGCACGGCCGTTCGCTCATCCGATGGCACGGTGAGTTACACGCAGCGCGGCACACTGAATCGCGGCGCGTTTAATCCGGCGAACAACACCATCACTCTGCGCGTTTCGGCGGCGCAATTGAACACTTACCTAACGAGTATCGGACACACGCCGATTCACAGCGGCACCGTCTTGACCGGATTGCGCGCGACCTGCGCGGAAGCGCCCGTCGATATCAACGACTTCAACGTGCAAGGCCAGACGGTTCATCGCAACGGCAAACGCGATCGCGCTTACGGCGGCGGGCAGTACACCATTCCCTAAAGGCAATTGTCGATCTTCGCGCGCGACCCGCGCGAACCGTTTACAAGATCGACATGTTAATGCATTAGAGCATTAGCATGTCCCACGCGATCCAGGTTCGTCCGCGCACCGTCGCGGCCAAGCGCCGCTTCGCCATTATCGCGAGTCGCTTCAACGCCGAATTCGTGCAGGGGCTGGTCGATCATGCGACGAACGAATTGCGCGCGCTCGCGCCCGCCGCGCACATCACCCTGCATCAGGTGCCGGGCGCGTTTGAAATTCCGCTGGTGGCGCGCGAGCTGGCCATGCAAAAAAAACCCGACGCCATTCTCGCTCTCGGCGTCATCGTTAAAGGCCAGACCGATCACGCCGAACATCTCGCGCGTTCCGTCACCGACGCATTGCAGCGCATCGCGCTCGAACACGGCGTGCCGATCATCCACGCAGTCTTGAGCGTGAACCATGTGAACGAAGCGCGCGAGCGTTGCCTCGAGGACAAAATCAATCGCGGCACCGAAGCGGCGCGGGCCGCGGTCGAAATTTCCAACGTCATGGCCGAGCTGCGGGACAACAAGTGATGGGTAAACGTCGCAAAGCGCGCGAAGCGGCCCTGCAATATTCTTTCTGGCGCGACCTGCAACGCGGCGACGCGCCGGAGAAGATCGATCAGTTCTGGGAATTTCTGCCGACGAAACAAAGCGTGCGCGATTTTGCCCAGCCGCTCATCGAGGGAATGAGCGCGCATTTACCCGAGATCGACGAGCGCATTCGCCGCTACGCCGAGAATTACGAATTCAATCGCATCAGCGCGGTGGATCGAAATGTTTTGCGACTGGCCATCTACGAAATGCTTTTCCGCGACGACATTCCGCCGGTGGTGTCGATCAACGAGGCGATTGAGCTGGCGAAAACATTCGGTGGCGCCGAGTCGGGAAAATTTGTGAACGGCATTCTCGATCGCATTCGCAAAGACATCGACCGGCCCGCGCGCGAGCCGCTCGTTAGGCCAGCGCAGGAATAATTGTCGATCTTGCGATTGTCGATCTTGGTTCGATGAAGTTTTTCGAAACGCTCGCGCAGACCTTCGCGAACAAACCGGTCGATTACGACGAGCTCGAAGCCGCGCTCATTCGCGCCGATCTCGGCGTCGAGATGACCATGCGCATCATCGATCGCGCAAAAGAACGCGAAGCCTGGTCGGTCCTGGGCATCGCGAATGTCATCGCAGTGGCGCGCGAAGAAATTCTGAAAGTGCTGCCGCAACGCGCCACGCAGATTCGTTCGTTAGGCGATCGTCCAAGCGTCGTGCTCGTTGTCGGCGTCAACGGGACCGGCAAGACAACTTCCACCGCGAAGCTCGCGCACTATTTAAAAAATGGAGGGACGACCTCCGTGTCGTCCCAAACGTCAGGGACGGGACGGAGCCGGTCCCTCCAGCGCGAAGATCGACAACCGCGCGTCATGCTCGCCGCTGCCGACACATTTCGCGCGGCCGCGATCGAGCAGCTCGCGATTTGGGCGGAGCGCCTGGGGCTGCCGATGATTCGCGGCGAATACAACGCCGATCCGGCCGCGCTCTGCTACGACGCTTATCAAGCCGCGGTGAAACAGAAGATCGATTTTTTGATTTGCGACACGGCCGGACGTTTGCACACGAAAACGAATTTGATGGCCGAATTGCAAAAGGTGAAACGCAGCCTCGCTAAGATCGACAATCAAGCGCCGCACGAAATTTTACTCGTGATCGACGCGACCACCGGCGGCAACGCGCTCGCGCAAGCGCGCGAATTTCACCAGGCGCTCGGCCTAACAGGTTTGATCGTGACGAAACTCGACGGCAGCGGCAAAGGCGGCATCGTGGTCGCGATCGAAAACGAATTAAAAATTCCGACGCGCTTCGTCGGCACCGGTGAAAAGATCGACAACTTCGCCTTGTTCGACGCGCGCGAGTTTGTCGAAAACTTGTTGTAGCGTTTCTACAACTGATCGCGAAAGGCGATCGCTTCCTGTTCGACGCGGACCGCGTCCATGACGGGGACCACTGGCCGCGCTTCGAACACAAACGCTGGCAGCATTGAGCAAAATTTATGGACGGCGAGCGGATCGTCGCAATCCAGCATCATGTAGCCGCCCCAATCACCCACTCGGATGACGAACAATTCTATTTTGAAATTGGCGGGCGCTTTCCATTGCGTGAAAACCTCCAGAATTCTTTTCTGAGCGTTCTCGTATTCCATCGGTGAACCCTGCGGGCGTTCGGTCCAGGTGAGCATGTATTTCATAGGCGTCGATCAGTTCGACTTGATGCGAACAGAAGCGCAGTCAGCTAACGAGACAAAACTTTCTCAGCTGTGAAATGGTCGTCGCGCGCGCGACATTGCATCGAAGCTGTTGTAAGGCAAGATCGACATCGTGGCCGACCTAAGCAAAGCGCCAATTCCGCAGGAGGAGATCGTGCCGCCGTTTTCGCGATTCATCGCGAAGTTCACGGTCCTCCGCGGCGCGCGCCGCGAGCTGTGGCTCACCTTCCTGATCAAGTTCCTCATCTACACCGCGTATTCGGTGACGAACAAAACGATGGTGCTGTGGCTCTCGAAAGATTTGGGCTTCAGCGATCAGGCGGCGGGCGCGCTCGTCGGCTGGGTGTGGGCCCCGGCCATGACCGTCTTCACTTTGCTGGCCGGTTCGGTCACTGACGCAGTCGGTCTGCGGCGAACATTTTTCCTGGGCGTGGGCATTTGCACGATCGCGCGCACCGTCATGGTGACGACGACCGTGCCGTGGCTCGCGCTCGTGTGCGGCGTGTTGCCGCTCGCGGTCGGTGAAGCGCTCGGCACACCGGTCTTACTCGCGGCCACGCGCAAATATTCCACCACCGCGCAACGCTCCATTTCCTTCTCGATCATCTACATGATCATGAATATCGGTTATCTCGCGGCCGGATACATTTTCGATTTCGTTAGGCAACTGGACCTCCGCCTCAGCTTTTTCGGATTTCAGCCGACCGCGCATCAACAACTCTTCATGGTCAGTCTCGCCTTCGAGATCGTGCTCTTTCCCACGATCTATTTCCTGCGTCGCTCGGCCGACGAGCGGAGCGAAGATCGACAATTGCAAGATCGACAAGCGCATTCGTTAGGCATGTGGCGCGGTCTCGCGCTGACGGTGCGCGTGAGCGCGCTCGACACCGCCCGCTTGTTTCGACAATTGTTCGCCCAGTCTGCTTTTTTTCGACTCCTCGCCTTCTTTCTCCTCATCGGATTTCTAAAAGCGATTTTCCTGCAAATGGATTACGTCTTTCCGAAATTCGGCGATCGCGAACTCGGCTTGCACGCGCCGGTGGGCAAAATCGCCGGGATCAATTCCATCTTGATCATCATTCTCGCGCCGGTCGTCGGCGCGCTCACGCAACAATTCTCCGCCTATCGCATGGTCGTAATCGGCGGCGCGATCTGCGCGGCCGGCGTTTTCGTGATGGCGTTGCCGACGGCATGGTTCGAATCGATGGCGAACGGCGGCTTCGGCGATTGGTTAGGCCATGGTTATCTACGATTGCACGGGCCGGTGCATCCCTACTACGTGATGTCGGCGATTTATCTCGCCATCTTCTCCGTGGGCGAAGCGTTTTACTCGCCGCGCGTCTATGAATATGCGGCCGCGATCGCGCCGCCCGGCCAGGAAGCATCGTATGGCGCGCTCGCTTACCTTCCGTTTCTGGTGGGGAAATTACTCGTTGGCACGAGCGGCTGGTTGCTCGCCATCTTTTGTCCAGCGACCGGACCGCGTCATTCGGGCATGATGTGGTTCGTGTTCGCCTGCGCGGCCTCAATCGCGCCGCTGGGCTTACTCATCTTCCGCAGTTACATCCGGGTGCCGGAAGCAGGGCGGGCCGATTAAACGCCCAAATTTAATTGTCGATCTTGCGCGAAGGCGTACGTTCGGGGGTGATTGAATTTCCGAAACGCCCGCCGCGTTCCTCGCGCGCCATGCTCGTGTTTTGCGCGGTCGTGTTCGCGGCGCTTTGCGGCGTCGTCATTTTTCTTAACAATGCCGGCGCGCAACGGAAAGAAGAACCAAAACAGCAAACCTCTATGAGTACGGAACCATTGAATGCCGCCAAGCCTAACGAAGCCGAGCTGCGCAAAAAACTTACCCCGCAGCAATTTCATGTCACGCAATTGTGCGGAACAGAGCCGCCCTTCCAGAACGAATACTGGGACAATCATCGCGCCGGTATCTATGTCGATGTTGTCACCGGCGAACCGCTCTTCAGTTCGACCGACAAGTTCGACAGCGGCAGCGGCTGGCCGAGTTTCACCAGGCCGATCGACCAATCCCACGTTCACGAAAAATCCGACGACTCGTTAGGCATGGAACGCGTCGAAGTGCGTTCGAGCAAGGGCGATTCGCATCTCGGTCACGTCTTCGATGACGGACCGGGGCCGACGCACGCACGTTATTGCATTAACTCGGCGGCGTTGCGCTTTATTCCGGTCGAGAAACTGAAGGAAGAAGGTTACGAACAGTTCCTGCCGTTGTTCGAGCAAAACAAAAAACCGTAAGCGCGGCTGAGCTTGCGCAGCATCTTCGAACGCCGCTAAGATCGACAAGAGCTCCATGGAAGAATCGGCCTCAGATAAATCGAGCACGCGCATTCATCATCACAGCTCGCCGGTCTTGAGTCTGTTACTCGGCCTGCTCGCGATGGCGGCACTCGGCGCCGGCGCATATTGGTTCACGCATCGCGCCGCCGAAAAAGTAAAGACAACGCATTACGATCAGGCCCGGCCCATTCCGAGCGACGCCGAGCTCAAGCGCACATTGAAAGAGGAGCAATATCACGTCGTGCGCGAAAACGGGACCGAGCCCGCGTTTCAAAATCTCTATTTCAACAATCTGCGCGTCGGTTTGTACGTCGATATCATCAGCGGCCAGCCGCTTTTCACTTCGCTCGACAAGTTCGACAATCAAAACGGCCGGCCCAATTTCACGAAGCCAATCGCGCCCGAACTCATCGAAGAAAGTCGCGACACCTCGTTTGGTCTCGAGCGCACCGAAGTGCACGCCGCCAAAAGCAAAGCGCATCTCGGACACCTGTTTCGCGACGGCCCGGCGCCGGGCGGTTTGCGTTACACCGTCAATTCGGCCGCGCTGCGATTTATTCCGCTCGAAAAACTCGAAGTCGAAGGCTACGGGGATTATCTCTCGCTGTTCCCGAGCGCCTCGCCTTCGCCCGCGCCGAGTAATTAAGTAATCCGCGCGGACTTTTCGCGGTGACAGACCGGGCTACAGTCGCGGAGTACATGTCGATCTTGCGCAAAGGCGAAAGCAAATCGCATGAATCCCGCGCATTGCTCGCCGGCATCGCCGCCTTCGGCACCTGGGGTTTGATTCCGGTTTACTGGAAGCTGCTCAAAGATGTTCCCGCGCCCGAAATTCTCGCGCACCGGTTTGTCTGGACGAGTTTGTTCCTCGTCGCGCTGCTTTCCTGGCAGCGTCGCTGGACGGAAGTGACCGCGGCCATACATTCGCCGCGCGCGATCGCGTTCTGTTTAAGCAGCGGATTGATGATCGCGTCCAACTGGCTGCTGTTTATCTGGGCCGTAAATATTAACCGCGTCCTCGAGACCAGCCTCGGCTATTTCATGGTGCCGCTCGTAAACGTGTTGTTAGGAGCCGTCTTTTTGCGCGAGCGATTGACGCGCTTGCAATTCATCTCCGTCGCGCTCGCCGCCATCGGCGTCTTGAATCTCACATTCGGCTACGGTCAGGTTCCGTGGATCGCCCTCGGACTTTGCACTTCGTTCGGCCTTTACGGACTGTTGCGCAAAAAATCGGGCACCGCCGCGGTCCCGGGATTATTTCTCGAAACGGTTTTGCTCGTGCCGCTCGCGATGGTCTATCTGCTTTTTCTCAAACACACCGGCGCGCTCGTGTTCGATCATGCCGGAATGTACTTGTCGATCTTGCTCATGAGCACTGGCGTCGTCACGGCCGTGCCGCTGTTTTGGTTCGGATACGCCGCTCGTTATCTTCGCCTAACGACCATCGGCTTCCTGCAATACCTTTCGCCCAGCGGCTCGTTTTTCCTCGGCGTCTTTCTTTATCGCGAACCATTCACCCGCGGTCATCTCATCACTTTCGGCTTAATCTGGGTCGCGCTCATCATTTTCACCTGGGAAGCGATCACGCACTGGCGCTCGGGGCGCGTGCGCGGAGCAATTGAGGCCGCCGTTTGCGAAACGCCGGCATGATGTCGATCTTGCAAGATCGACAATGATGAACCGCGCGAATTTCGACTACGCCATTGAGAACACGGAAGTGTTGCTCGCGCCCGACCAACGCATCGCCACTTTCGGCCGCACCCGGTTCCAGTTTTATCTCATCTCCGAATTAATGGACCGGGTCGATCGCGTCCGGGTGCGCAATGGACACATCGACGCCGACCGCCCGCAAATTCTTACGCCCGAAAATTTCGCGCGCATGCTGCTCGACGGTTTCGGCGAGCAAGCGCAACGTTACGCCGATTCGCTGCGCGAACGCGCGCGCGATTTCGCGGTGTTGCGCTACGGATTTCAATTTCGCAAAACGGACGTGAGCGAACGAATGTTCCGCGATCCGATCGACGCCGTCATTGCGCGAACAAAATCGCAGGTGGAAGGCGAATCGGAAACGCTGAGCGCGGTCATTCGCGGCGTGGACGATGCATGGGAAGTTTGCCTGCTTAAGTTCACCATCGACATGATCGAGCGCTCGAGCGGCGGAAATATTGGCGACTTCAAGCGGCGCGGTCTGATTTAATTGCGCCATGGACCTGCGCGGCGCGCTGAAACAACATTTCGGCTACGACGAATTCCGTCCGCTCCAGGAGCAAATCATCAATGACGCGCTCGCCGGTCGCGATGTCTTCGCGCTCATGCCGACGGGCGGTGGCAAATCGCTCTGCTTCCAACTGCCGGCGTTGTTGCGTAATGGCCTAACAATTGTGGTTTCGCCGCTGATCGCGTTGATGAAAGACCAGGTCGATGCACTCAAGACGAGCGGCATCCCGTCGACCTTTCTGAATTCATCGTTAGATCGACATGAAGCAGCCGAACGGTTTCGCGGATTGAACCACGGCCAATACCGGCTGCTTTACGTCGCGCCCGAGCGGCTCATGCTCGATCGCTTTCTCGAAGGCGCGTTGAATTGGAACATCAGCCAGTTCGCCATCGACGAAGCGCATTGCATCAGCGAATGGGGCCACGATTTTCGCCCGGAATATCGACAACTGGCGAAATTGCGCACGCATTTACCCGATGTGCCGATCATGGCTTTGACCGCGACCGCGACGGAACGGGTCCGGATCGACATCGTCAAACAATTGAAGTTGCGCGATGCGCAGTGTTACGTCGCGAGCTTCAATCGCCCCAACCTGACTTATCGCGTTGAAGGGAAAACATCGGCTTACGCGCAATTGCTCGAGTTCGTGCGCTCACGGCCTAACGACAGCGGCATCGTATATTGCGCAAGCCGCAAAACGGCGGAGACGCTAACGAAAAAGCTGAGCGAAGACGGCATTAGCGCGAAACCGTATCACGCCGGCCTGGAGGCGAAGGAACGTTCGCGACACCAGGACGCATTTTTGCGCGACGACGTGCGCGTGATCACGGCGACGATCGCCTTCGGCATGGGCATTAATAAACCGAACGTGCGTTTCGTGGTGCATTACGATCTGCCGAAAAATATCGAGAGCTATTATCAGGAAACCGGGCGCGCCGGGCGCGATGGATTGCCGAGCGATTGCGTTTTGCTCTTTAGCGCCGGCGATGTGGTGAAACAAAACCGTTTCATTGCCGAAAAAACCGGGCACGAACAGGAGATCGCGCAGGCGCAGCTGCGCGAGATGGTTCATTATGCCGAAACGCGTGAATGCCGCCGCGCGACGCTCCTGAAGTATTTCGGCGAGGATTACCCGAACGCGTCCTGCGATGCGTGCGACAATTGTCTCAATCCGCGTGAAACCTTCGACGGCACCCTGCCCGCGCAGAAATTTTTGTCATGCGTTTACCGCATCCACGCGAAACATGGATTCGGCTTTGGCTTGAAGCACGTTCTCGATGTTTTGCTCGGAGAGGAGACTGAATCGGTGCGACAGCGCGGCCATAATGAACTTTCGACTTTTGGGATTGGAACCGATTTATCGCGGCAGGCCTGGCAGGCTCTCGGACGCGAACTGCTGCGACTGGGGCTCATCGCGACGAGCTCCGATAAATTCGCCACCCTCTCACTGACCGACACCGGTCTCACAGCGTTGCGTGAGCGGACGTCAATTACCTTAACGAAACCGTACCATGTCGATCTTGCGCAAAAGCGCGGACGGAAAAAACGCGCCGGCGAAATCGAATGCGACGAAGTGTTGTTCGAAAAACTTCGCGTGGTGCGACGAAGTTTGGCCGACGCGCGCGGCGTTCCGGCCTATGTGATTTTCTCCGACGCATCGCTGCGCGAGATGGCGCGCGAGCTACCGACCACGCTGGACGAGTTCGGCGAAATCTCCGGGGTCGGCCAGCAAAAGCTGCGCGATTTCGGCAAAGCGTTTACTGACGCGATTGCGAACTACGCAGCGACGAACGCGCCTTAACTTAGACGCGGCGGCGACGCGCGAGCGCGCGACCGAACATACCGAGACCGCCCGTGCCGATGATGAGTGCGAGGGTGGACGGTTCCGGAATAGCGGCAGGCACCGGCACGATACCGACGTTGTTAACCTTGCTGCCGGCATTCGGTCCCTGGGCCAACGTGCCTTGCGCGGCAAACTGGCCATTCTGGTGTGGCGGTTGAAATTCCGGATCGAATCCGGCGACCGCGACGCTGAATGGTCCGATGTTCTGTCCGGCCGGCGAAGCGCCGGAAATTGTGGCGCCGCTGTAAGTCCAGGTCAGATTATAAAGCGACGGGTTGTCAGTCGGGTTTGTCTGCGAAGGGGTGGTGCCGATGAGTGACGCGCTAAATGTCCAGCCGGCCGGTTGCGAATTGGAGTTGGGAAGGAAGCTGCCGAAATCGTAAATGGTAAAATAGTCGCCCGTGGTCGCATTCTGCTCAGCGGTGATGTTAATCGTGTACGACCAAATGGTGCTCTGCTGATCTTGTGAACCACTCGTGCCGGTAAAAGTAGGGATAATGTCAGCACGCGCGGCAACCAGACCGCTGAAGAGCGCAACTGAAGCGAGCAAAGGCAACTTTTTCATAAGTTCGTAGGATTCTGGTTAGGCCGGGGTTTTATAGAAATGATCGAAATATGTCAACTCTATTTCCGGCCGCAAAGTTCAGTAAATGGATGGCCACGGCGCTTTACTTCTGAAGCGGCAACTGAGCGAAAAATCCTCAACGGATACGCGCACGCCTAGATCGACAATCGAAGAAAAGGCATGCGAATATGGCTAACGATTCTTACCGCCGCGGTTCTGTGCCTCCCGACGACGAGGGCGGAGCAAATCGAAGAAAACTGGCAACCGTATGTCATCTACAAGCCGGACCCAGTGATTCCGGCGGTGGCAATACGCAAGGGTTGGGGCGGGACCATTCGCGTTCTGCTCACGATTAATCCGAAGAACGGATTGGTGGACGAAGTTAAAGTCCTTCGTCACAGCGGCCACCAGACTCTCGACGCCGAAATGGTGATGACGTTTTTTAAATGGAAATTTCGGCCGGGCACGGTCACGAAAGTTGGCGTTAACTACCAGGTCGGCATCACCGGCCGCGCCCGCAGCTTGCACGGCACCGAACATCCGCGCGACATCCTGAATAATTGAACGCGGCTTGAGTGGCGGTTACGATTGGGGCGTGAGCTACCACGCGCCCGCCTCGGCTGCATGAACGACGCTGTTCTTAATAGCATCGCGCTCACCGGCTTCGGCGTTGCATTTTTTCACGCGGCCATTCCGACGCACTGGCTGCCATTCGTGCTGACGGCCCGGGTGCAACGTTGGTCGCTCCCGCGCACCATCGCCATCACCGCGCTGGCCGGAACGGGGCACGTCGCCTTCACCGCCTTGCTCGGCTTCGCGATGACGTGGCTCGGCGTGCGGTTAAGCATTTCCTCGAGCACGTGGTTCCCGCGCATCGCGGCGGGAATTTTGTTTGCCGCTGCCATTTATTATGCGTTTCGACAAATGCGCGGCCACGGTCATGTCCATTTCAATTATCCCCACGAACATCTTCATGATGGAACGGTCGCGCCGGTGCCGCCGCCGCGCGTTTCGGATCGCGCCGCGATTTGGAGTTTGTTCGCTTTTCTCACCATCTCGCCTTGCGAAGCGTTTCTGCCCATTTACGCGTCCGGCATTCGTTACGGCTGGAAAGGCTTCGTCGCGCTTACGATTATTCTCTCGATCGGGACCGTCGTCGGCATGGTCGTGTTTACAACCACGACGCTTGCGGGATTAAATCGCTTGCGGCTGGAATGGATGGAAAAATACGAAAGCGGAACCATCGCGGGCTTGCTCGTCCTCGTCGCATTGCTCGTGCTTTTCCTCGAACGCTGAGGTCGCGCCTCGGTCATTGTCGATCTTGTACCATGTCGATCTTGCATGAAGAAGTTGTTGCGGCATCGCAGCGCAGATGCTTGGATGGCGGATCGATTCCCGTATGGGTTCACTGAAAAAAAGACGCAAAGCGAAAATTTCGAAGCACAAACGCCGTAAGCGCATGCGCGCGAACCGGCACAAGAAGCGTCTGCGTTACAAGGCGTAAGCGGCTCGTTAGGCCGCGCCCTGTTTGCGCCGGTTCTTCGCGCCAGTTAGAATCGTTCTCATGATTCGGTCGCTTCGCGCGCGGCACTTTGTCTTTCTGGTCGTGATCGCGCTTTGCGCGACGAGCGCGAACGTCCTGGCGCGAAAGCGCATTCCGCCGGCAAGATCGACATCTTCACCGCGGCCATCGCCGGAACAATCTCCGCGTTCGTTAGGCGGGAAAACGCCGGACGATTTATTGCTGCGCACGGATGGCGAGCACAAAGCGCAGGCGCTGGCCGATTTCGTCCGCGGCGCCGCCTTCGAAGAAAATGGGGAGACGGAGAAAGCGCTCGAAGCGTATCGCAAAGTTCTCGATGTCGATCCGGGCGAGGCCGAGCTGGCCGCGCGCGTGGCCACGCTGCTCGTGCGCAACGACGATTTCCCGCAAGCGATCGACGTCTTGAAGGACGCGATCAAAGCGAACCCGCGGGCGTCGCAGCCGTTTCTGCAGCTCTCCTACATCTACGCGAAGTATTTGAACAAGACCGACCAGGCGATCGATTACGCGAATCGCGCCATCGCGCTCGAACCGAAAAACATCGACGCCTACCAACGCCTTTACGAAATCCAGATCGCAGCGGGCGACGAAACAAAAGCGGCGCAGGCGCTCGACCGCGCGAGCAAAGTGCAAACTGATGACGCAAATTTCTGGACGCGTCTCGGAAAATTGTACGCCGTGCTCACGTTCAAACCGGACGCGAATCCGAAACCAGCCGACGTCGCGCGGGTGAATGCGCTTTTTAAACGCGCCGCCGAACACGCGAACGACGATCCCGCGATCCTCAAAGAGATCGCCGATTATTACGCTTCATCGCAACAATTAGCGGAGGCGATCCCGCTCTACCTTCGTGTGCTCGAGTTGCAGCCGGACGATGCGAGCGCGCAGGAAAAATTGGCGAGCGGTTTTGTCCTAACGAATCAGCGCGCGAAAGCTGTCGATCTTTTGCAGGCGATCATTAAAGAGCATCCGGAAAAATATCAGCCTTACGATTTGCTCGCGCAGGTGCTCGATGATCAGGCGCGGACGCTTGAGCGCGAAAACAAAAAGGACGAGGCAAAGCCGATCTTCGCCCAAGCGGCCGCCAGTTACGAACAGAGTTTGCTCATCAATCCCTCGCACGTGAACACCTACGTGCGCCTCGCCGATTTACTCATCGGCCCGCTCAAGGACCCGAACCGCGCCGTCAATTTTTTAAGCGATGCGCGTCGCCGTTTTCCGGGCGCGCCCGAGCTCACTTATTATTTAGCGATTGCGCAACGTGAAGCGAAACATCCGCAGCAAGCCGTGGCCACGTTCGAGGAAGCGTTGCACGAAGCCGAGCTCGACGGGTCCGAAATGGCTAACGCGCGATTCTATTTTGATTACGGCGCGACCGCGGAACAGGCCGGCCTCTACGAAAAAGCGGCTGACTTATTCAAGCAATCGATTTCGCTCGATCCCGCGAACGCGGCCGACGCCTACAATTATCTCGGTTACATGTGGGCGGAGCAGAACACGCATCTGGAAGAAGCCGAGGATGCGATCAAACATGCGCTCGAGCTCGACCCGAACAATGGCGCGTATCTCGACAGCTTCGGTTGGGTCAAATATCGCGAGGGAAAATTCGACGACGCGCTCGCGCAGCTCCAGCGCGCCACGCAAAATTTGAAGCGCGACGATCCGGTCGTGTTTGAACATTTGGGCGACACTTACTCCAAGCTCGATCGCATCGCGCAAGCGCTCGACGTCTGGCAGCGCGCGCTCACGCTCGATCCCGAAAATAAAAATCTCGCGCAAAAGATCGACAATGCGAAAACAAAGGTGAGCAAAAGCGAAGGCAAACGAAACCCTTTCCACTAAGATCGACATCTTCCTGTGACCACACCCGTGACGAGATATCCGACGCCCTGGCAGCGCAAAACGCTGTGGACGGCGATCAGCGCCGTTTGCGTCGTCTTCATCATCGGCATCGTTGCCTACTCGATCTGGCTTCTCGCTAACATCATCAGTTTTTTGCAACCGGTCCTGATCCCGGTCGCCATCGCCGGCATTCTCGCCTACTTACTCGATCCGCTCGTGACGATCCTGACGCAACGCGGTCTGCCGCGTTTATGGTCGATCGTCTTTCTTTTCGTCGCGGCCGCGCTTGTCGCCGTCCTGCTCTTTTCCTGGATCGCGCCTTCTATTTCGATGCAAAGCGCGAACTTCGCGCGCGAGCTCCCGAATTACACACAGAGAGCACGAGATAAGATTGTCGATCTTACCGTGCGTTATAATCGCTTCCTCGGCGGAGCCGGCACTTCCCGGAGCAAATCGATTTCGCCTACGCGCGGTATTGTTGATTGGTTGCTCGGTTCTCCCACGCCGCACCCGACCGCAACGCCGACCGCGACTCCGACACCGAGCGCAACCGCGACGCCCGAAGCACCGGCATCGACGCCCGCATCCGATTCCTCGCCGCCGCCAACGGAAGTGATCGCTCCGGCGCCGGCGAAATTGAGCTCGGCTGATCGACAACGCATTCAAGCCTACGTCGAAAAACAAATCCCAAACCTCGAACGTTACGTTCCGACGCTGGTGGAAAAGTTCTGGAATCTGCTTCAGAAAAGCATCGGCGGATTTCTAGGCGCTGCCGGTTTTCTCCTCAGCCTCATTCTCGTTCCGATTTATCTTTTCTTTTTCCTGAAGGAACGGCCGCGTATTGAAGCGCGTTGGAAAGATTACCTGCCGTTACGCGATTCGCCGCTGAAAAAGGAAGTCGCGGAAGTCATCACGCAGATTAATCACTACATCATCGCGTATTTCCGCGGCCAGCTGCTCGTTTGTCTCATCGATGGCTGCCTCATCGGCAGCGCGCTCGCGCTTCTCGGCCTCAATTTCGCGCCGCTCATCGGTGTGCTCGTCGTCATCCTCACCATGATTCCGTACATCGGCATCATCATTTGCTGGATCCCGGCCGTCATCATCGCCGCCTTCCAATGGGGCGATTGGTCGCACCCGATGTGGGTCACGATCATTTTCATCGTCATTCAAAATCTCGAAGGCAACATTTACGCGCCGCGCATCATCGGCGATTCCGTCGGCCTGCATCCGCTCACCGTTATCGTGTCGATCTTCGTCTGGGGTTTGCTTATCGGCGGAGTGCTCGGTCCGATTCTCGCCATTCCGTTAACGGCCACGATCAAAGTCTTGCTCGCGCGTTATGTTTGGGGGCGTCGCGTGCGCGAACGCGTCATGCACGACATCGAGGACGCGCCAGTGGTAAAAGAATCAACGTAGCGATTCCGCGCGTACATTTTGAAAATGCACGTGCAAAGATATTTTCATCCGTCTAATTCTCGTTAGGTCTATGCAACGCGCCGTGGATCTCTTCGTCTCTATCGCGCTGTTTGCGTGCTCCGCCTGCTCGGCTCCGGCGTCCAAGCCACCGGTCATTACCGGAGACTACGCACCAAACCTTTCGCTTCAGGACATCCAAGAAATTCAGTTTCTCATCTCACAGCGCCGAGATGTCCGTCCCTCCGTCGCCGAGATCGTCTGTGATGAGCGCGATCACGCTCGCGTGTACTGCGGGCGTACGCACAATAGAGCTATCGGCAGCTTGGTAGAATTAGTTCGCAAGCAAGGCGGGTGGCGTGTCGTCTCCGTAGCGGAAGCGCAGCATTTTGTCATCAGATCGCATTGAGTATGTCGTTTAAAGACCTAACCAAGCGATGCAGCGAACCGCGAGCCGTCCTTATGCATAGCTTTCACTCGACGCGCAGGTCTTTCGTAATTCGCGCGGTCGCTGATCTTGTGTCTCGTTAGATGTAATCGCGATGAAGCTGCTTCCTTGTGCTCTCGGTCCAGCGCTGACAGTCGATGAAGCGCTTGGGCTTAGCGCAAACTTCTCCTCCGCGGCCACACTTCCCGAAAAGACAAGCGAGATTGCACTCGGTTATTCCGGTCTGATTAGTTCTTACCAGACTGACTTCCTGTTCGGGTATGACATCTTTCCGAGGTTTCTCATGCGCGCTGAGCCGCAGTGGGTTCGCGAGGGCAGAGCGATGCGCGTCGGCGACATCATCGTGCAGCGTGCTGTGTTGCCTCCTATCGGCTTTGGTCTGTGCGCAGAGTTTGCTGTCCGCATCTCGGGGCTCATCAGCGAGCCGAGCAAGCTCGGCTTCGCTTATGAAACGCTCGCGGGTCACTTGGAGCGAGGCGTGTCAGAGTTTTATTTCGAAGACCGCGCAGGCGCGCTCTTCTTCGTCATCCACACGCACTCAGAACCAGCACATTGGCTTTCACGAGTCGGCCGACCTTTCTCGTTGCTTTACCAGAAGTGGTGCACGCAGCGAGCGCTCGAGCATGTGAAAAAACGCTTTGAGAGCTGCAACCCAAACATCTAACCAATCAGTCGAGCTAACCGCCACCCGTTCTGCGGTCACGTTTTTACATGACTAAAACATCTTCACTTCGAGCCGCGCTCGCTCCCGGTGGCGGCAGCTCACTTCAGTCTCGTTAGATGGTGGGACGCTTTACATCGACAGTTATTGCGATGTTGATCGCGTGCGTCTCCTTATGTTCCGCGGCTCAGGCGATCACTAAGGACGCGCTCCTCGAAAAGACCCACCATTGGAAAGAGCCCAAAGTAGCCATCTGGTATTATATGGGCTCCTCGCAGGGACAGGACTTCTTCCGGTATATTGATCTTGGCATTTCCGAAACCTACTCAGTGGAGTCCGGCCAAATCCTTCTGTCACGAACTTTCCCGCTGACCAAAGCGCAGAAGCAATGGATCGTGATGAAATGGGGGCCAGCGGGTTTGCGACACTAAACATCTAACCATGCGATAGAGCTTACCACTACCCGCACCGCGTTTACCTTCTTCGATGACTCGAATATCTTCTCTTCGAGCTGCGCTCGCTCCCGGCAGTGGTAGCTCATCTTGTTCTCGTTAGGCCGACGACACCATTGTCATGAATTGGGAGATGCTCTCCGCAATCGGACAAGTGGTGGCGGCCATTGGAGTCATTCCCTCCTTGATTTATCTCGCTGTTCAGATTCGCGAGCAGAACAAAGAGCGCCGGCGGGCGGGGATCAATGTTCTGACCGCGCAGTGGAGCGACCTGGTCAAGACCGGTCAGGAGAGCCGCGAGTTCGCAGCGTTTTTCCTCCGAGCTATTCGCTCGTTCGACGCTCTCGATGGACCCGATAAGCTCAGGTTCAGTGCGTTTTTCACGCGATATACCAGAAACTGTGAAGGCATGTTCATCTACTATCGTGACGGTGCATTGGAGAAAACGCTCTGGGACGAAGTAGAACGAACCATGATCGATTATTTCGCCTACCCTGGAGTTAGAGAATGGTGGGTCACACGGAAACATTGGTTAACGGATGAGTTTCGCGCCGTGGTGGAAGCTATCATCGCCACAAATCCGGAAGCCAAAATGTATGCCTCTTACAAGTTAGATGACTCTCCAAATGCCTAACCAGGCGATGGAGCGAACGGCGGACTAACCGCCGCCCGGACCGCGTTTACCTCTTTGGGTTCGTTAAATGGAAAGCCGATACAACACCATTCTGTTCGTCAGCGGATTGCCCAATGGTTGCAGCCAGTTGCATTCACGCTGGGCGCACGATAGGAGACTTGGCACATGGCGGAAAAGATCAAACGCCTTCGTCGGCGCCGAAAAATCAAATCGCTCGCGAGTCTTGGCGATCTCGGCGAAAAATTCGCCCCGCGTCAGCTCGCCATTCTCGTCGGCATTATTGTTCTCGGGTCGGGGCTGAGTCTCGTCGCGCTAAATTACGGCGCGAAAGCGTACCATAACTGGCGCGAATCACGTTTGATCAAGCGCGCCTCGGAAATGCTGGCGCACGACGATTTCGACAACGCTTCGCGTCTCGCCCAACAGGTGCTCGAGCTCGATCGCGATTCGTTGCCCGCATTTCAAATTCTCGCCGAAGCGAGCGAAAAACAGAACAAGATCGAGACCGTCGCCTGGCGCTCGCAGATCGCGCGCTTGCAGCCGAACCGCCTCGACAGCCACCTCAACCTTGCCTCGGCCGCGCTGCGTTTCGGTGAGCTCGACACCGCGCGCAAAGCGCTCGAGCGCGTCGCGCCTAACGACCGCGATAAGGCCGATTATCATGTCGTCGCCGGCTGGCTCGCGCGCGCACAAGGCGACGACGGCGCGCAACAGGAACATTTCGCCGCCGCCTTGCGCCAGGAGCCTAACAACGAGCTCTACCAATTTAATCTCGCCGTTCTCCAGATTAAATCGGGCGATAAGGACAAGATCGACAATGCGCGCGCGACGCTCACGCGTTTGACCAAAACGGCGCCGTTCCGCACCGGCGCCCTGCGCGCGCTCCTTAACGACGCGATCGATCGCGCCGATCTCAACGCCGCCGATGAGATCGCGCAGGAATTGCAGATGTCGCCCCAGGTCACGTTCGGCGATTACCTGCTTTGTCTGAATCTGTATCGCAAGCTCGACCAAAAGAAATTCGATCTCTTGCTCGACAAGGTGAAGCCGGTCGCGGCGCGTTTGCCTAACGACGCCGCCCTGCTCATGGATTGGATGAACAACAACGGCCTCGCCGCCGACGTTCTCAAGTGGATGGAAAAACTTCCTTCCAATCTCACGACCAATCCACCCGCCGCCATTTCCATCGCGGAATCGTTCGCCACGGTCAGGAACTGGTCGCGTTTGAAACGTTGGACACGCGGCGATACCTGGGGCGAGAACGAATATTTGCGGCTCGCTTATCAAGCATACGCCTCGAAACAAATGCGGCAGTCCGGTAACGACGCCGAGTTCGATTCGCTCTGGCGTACGGCCGAACGCGCCGCGGGCGATGAAGCGGACCGCGAGCTCACCCTCGCCCGACTCGCCGCGAAATGGAATCTCACCACCGAAGCGGAACAGCTTTGGCTCCGCGTGGCCAGAAATACGCCCATGCGCCGAGAAGCGCTCGATGCGCTCGCGAAAATTTATCGCGCGACTAACGACCTGCCAAATCTGTACCGCACTATGCAACGCTTGCACGAAGCTTCGCCCGGCGAAGCCGGCGTCACCGCCAATTACGCGCGTCTCGCGCTTTTGCTCGACCAAAATACGCGCGAGGCTCAAGAGCTGGCGAAGCAGGCTTACGATCGCGCTCCGGAAGACACCACCTGCGCCGTCACTTACGGCTTTGCACTCTACGCGGCCGGGCGCACGCCGGAAGCCGTCGACATTTTGAAAAAATTTCCGGCCGAGCAACTGCACGATCCGCACGCGGCTGTTTACATGGCGCTCTTGTGCGCGGACGAAAATCTTGTCGATGCGGCGAAGGATTACATCGAGACGGCGAAACGCGGACCGCTCTACAGCGAAGAAAAAAAGTTGCTCGAGGAAGCGTCGGCGAAAATTGCCTCGCTCACTTCCGCTTCACCCGCGCCGTCCGCGAAACCTTCCGCGTCACCCGCAAGATCGACATCTACTCCTGGGCCGAAGCCGTCGCCTAACGAATCGCCTTCTCCAGCAGCCTCGCCGCTAAATCCTGCGTCGCCGAGTCCAACGCCGCCGTAGCTTTCTTCAAGGCTTCGATCTGGCCTAACGACAACGCCGTTCGCACTTCTTCGGCCCGCCGCAAAATCTCTTCTCGCTCGCCGTTGTCGATCTTGTCCTCAACCCGCAAAACCTTATCGACCGCCGCCAGCATCTCTTCCGCTTTCAATTTCGTTTCCGTCCACATCCGCTCGCTCACATCTTCGAACGCGTGCTCGAGCGAATCCGCCAGCATCGCCTCGACCGCTTCATCCGAAACATCCACCGCGCTTTTCATCTCCACGATTTTCTCGCGACCGGTCTTCGTGTCCCGCGCGAGCACGTGCAGAATTCCATTCGCGTCGATCTCAAATTGCACGCCAACGCGCGGCACGCCTTTCGGCGCCGGTTCGAACTCAATTTCGAATTCGCCCAGCTTCCAATTGTCGCGCGCCATTTCTCGTTCGCCCTGCAAAACCTTGATCGACATCGACCGCTGGTTCGACACTGCGGTGGTAAACATTTCGCCGCGCTTGATCGGAATGGTCGAATTGCGCGGAATGATCACGTTCATCAATCCGCCAAACGTTTCGATGCCTAACGACAGCGGCGTGATATCGAGCAGCACCACGTCGCGCACCGCGCCCGACAGCATCCCTGCCTGAATCGTCGCGCCGATTGCCACCGCCTCATCCGGATTCTGTGAAATGTTCGGTTCGCGCCCGAACAATTCCGCGACAAAACGCCTAACGAGCGGCATCCGCGTCACCCCACCGACCAGAATGACTTCATCCAAATCCTTCGGCTCCAGCTTCGCGTCCGCCAGCGCGCGCAAACAATGTCCCCGCGTCTTCTCCACGATCGGCCGCGCAATTTCCTCGAGCTGCTCCCGCGTAAGATCGACATGTAAAGTCTCGCTCCCGTGAAAAAATGGAATGTCGACCGACGTTTTCTCCTCAGTCGAGAGCTGATGCTTCGCGATCATAAGCGATTCGCGCAACCGTTCCGATGGTAGGGACGGCTCTCCGTAGCCGTCCCAAATCTTGGGACGCCCCGGAGGTGCGTTCCTACCGAAATAGTCCAGCAATTCCCTATCGATATCGTCGCCTCCGAGTCGCGTGTTCCCATTTGTTGAGAGCACCTGAAACACGCCCTCGTTTAATTCCAAGATCGACAAGTCGAACGTGCCGCCGCCCAAATCGTAAACCGCGATCTTCGACTTCGATTTCAAATTTTCGAGGCCATAAGCGAGCGCGGCCGCAGTCGGCTCGTTGATAATCCGCTCGACCGAAAATCCGGCGAGCTCCCCCGCCCGCTTCGTCGCGTTGCGCTGCGCGTCGTTGAAATACGCGGGAACGGTAATGACGGCGCGCGAAACTTCGTGGCCTAACGAACGCTCCGCATCCGCTTTCAGTTTCTTCAATACAATCGCTGAAATTTCTTCCGGCAATGAGCCGCAGAACTTTCGGCGCGAACCCATGTGGCGCTTGATTGACGAAATCGTGTCGTTAGGCCGGACCACTCGCATTCGCGCCGCTGGCCGGCCGACGAGCGGCTCGGCATCGTCACGGAAGTGGACGACCGACGGCGTAAGCCGCTCTCCGTTCTCATCGGCGATGAGAATCGGGAAGCCCGCCTCCATTACGCCGACCAGAGAGTTGGTCGTGCCGAGATCGATGCCGACAATCGCGTCCATTAGTCTTTGTATGGATCGACAATGTCGCGGCCGGCCATGGCCACGCCGAACGGGCGCAGCGTATGGAGGACGCGAATGGTTCCTTCGTGCGCGCGCAGGACATCGGGCAGACGCCGGTACGCTTGCGGCGCTTCATCCAAATCGCCGCCGCGCAAAACAACATGTCGATCTTGCAACCATTTCATCATCTCATCGTGCCTGACGAGCCCGTCTTTTCGGATTCGTTTATTGCCGACGCGGACGAATTTTCCCTTCGCCTGCGTGCGCGACATGATGCGGCCGGCGCCGTGCACGGTCGAGAACAACGCTTCGCGCGAAACCGGCGAGTCGATGCCTTCGATGATGACGGCATCGTCGCCCATACTGCCGCCGACAAATCCTTTCTGTCCCGAAAACGCCGGCGTCGCGCCTTTGCGCACGACCCAATATTCATCGCCGTTATGTTTTTCGCGCCAGGCGAAGTTGTGATGATTGTGCACTTCTTCGACAATGTTCGCGCCGAGAATTCCCCTAACGACATGGCGCGCGACCGCTTCGCGTCCGGCATACGCATAACGACCGGCCAAATGCATTCCGGCGAGATAATCTTCGCCGATTGTCGATCTTTCATCGACCACCGTCGGCGGCACGTCCATTCCGTCTGTGCCGCCGGCGGCTTTCAGGAAATGCGTCGCGGTTTTGTGGCCGAGTCCGCGCGAACCAAAATGCACGCCCACCCAAATGCGCTCCTGCTCGTCCGCGAAAAGATCGACATAGTGATTTCCGCCGCCGACCGTGCCTAACTGTTCCGCCGCGGTCGATTTCAATCCGCGCATCGGCTGCAAACTCCACGCGGGGTCGTCGAACAATTCATGATCGACTTTCGTTTTCGATTTGCGGCCGATGCCGAAGGAAATGTCGCGTACGACGTCGTCCATGATCTTGTCGATCTTGTCCGCGATCTGTTCGCATTTGATGTCGGTGAGAATGGCGAGATTCCCGCAAGCGATGTCGAAGCCGACGCCGCTCAGCGAAATCTTGTCTTTGTATGCGACGACGCCCCCGATCGGCTGCGCGTAACCTTTGTGGCCGTCGGCGCACAACACGCCACGCTCACCGCCGGCCGCGACGCAGGTCTCGATTTGCCTGATCGTCGCGTCGTCGTGCTGACCGAAAATTTTTGTCTTCGAGACCGATTCGCTCATGTCGAAATAATTTAGACGACATTAAAACGTCGCGCATTCTGTTCCGGGGAGCGCAGGCGGCCCGCCTGCGAATTCCGGCGGCTCGCCGGAATTATTCGTGTTCGGCGAGCCGCCGAACACCACAGGCCGGCGGCCTGTGCTCCCCAGATAAACGCTTGCTCGCCACGATTTGCCAGGCTTCGACGTCGCGTCGGGTTTCGGTTGGCGAAATGCAGCTCGCAATTTTAATCGCATCGAAAACGACGCTGCGAAATGGAAGATGAATTGTGGCCGCGACCTCGCGTTTGATCGCGGCCGGCAGACTTTTGTAAATCAAACTGAGATGCGGATCGCGAATCGACTTTCCGCCAAGATCGACAACTAACTTTCGCAGCGATTCGTTAGGCTCGAAGCGCACGAACAATGTCTTGGTGTACTGCGGCGAGCAGGCGATTTCGCGGACGCGCAATCGAATCGGCCCGCGCGTCGGTAATTGTCGATCTTGCGCGCGGCAGAGAGTGAGGTGCGGCTCGAACCGCGGAGCGTCGAATTGTTTCGCGAGAATGCGGATGAGCTCGCGAAACAATTCGCGATAAGGCTCGGCTGGAACGAGCCAGTAAATGTCGACGCGTTTCTTGTCGATCTTACGCGCCCGTCTTTTCAGTTTTGGCGCCGTCCTTCGAATTGATGTCGAGCGTGATCATGAACCCGTTCGAGCCTTTGAACTCGAACGCCTTGTCGCCGGCGCGATACGCTTCGACTTCGTTAGGCATCATGACGAAGCCGTCGTTGCGCGGCGCACCCCAATATTTCAGGTTCTTGATCACGATCGGTTCGTCGGTCATGCCTTGGAATTTGTTGAGCACGACTTCGGCGGTCTTGCCGTCGTCGAGTTTCGCTTCGGCATGATCGCGCGTCGCGTTCCAACTCATCTTGGCGTCATTGGCCACGCTGAACGCGTTCCATTTCACGGGATAAACTTTGCCGAGAATGGTTTTGATGCCTTCGCGTTGCTCGGGCGTCACCGCCGAATCAAACGTGACGACGGCCCATTCCATCTGGCCTTTAGAGAAATCGCCGCCGAGATCGCCCGCGACCCAGAATTTCGCGCCGTCGAGTTTGGCTTTGCCGTAAGTGCCGTGGTTCACTTTGAAGGCGTTGTTGAATTTGCAGAAGTGCTCGCCGCCGGCGCCATGGGAATGTCCGGCGTGTTCGCCGTGCCCCGCCGGTTTGTCGTTGAAGTAACACTGGCAAAACATCGGGCAACTGCACGCCTCGATGATGCTCGCGTTCATCGACCACTCGGGAATTTCCGCGAATGTCGCGCGCGCGAGAAGGAACAGAAACGCGAAGAGAATAGAGAAGCTACGCATGATGGACCTCCTGTTGATTGTGAGGCGCAATCTTATCAAATCCAAAAGTGCGTTGTCGATCTTGCACTTGTCGATCTTAGCGCGGCGGCTTTATTGCGCGCGTGCCGACGAATGTTCTTGGAACCGAATTAAAATGCTGCTGCCTCGATCCGCTGACCGGATTTTATCGCGACGGATATTGTCGCACCGGGCCGGAGGACGTGGGACTGCACACGGTCTGCGTGCAGGTGACGGAAGAGTTTCTCGATTTTTCCGTGCTGGATGGAAACGATTTGATCACGCCGCACCCGGAGTGGGGATTTCCAGGATTAAAACCGGGTGATAAATGGTGCGTCTGCGTGACGCGTTGGAAGGCGGCGCTCGAACATAACCGCGCCGCGCCGGTCGATCTCGAAGCGACTCACTCCAGCGCGCTCGAGTTCGTTAGTCTGGAAGATTTACAGGCGCACGCGGTGAAATAGCGCGGCGCGTCAGACTTCGAAAATCATAATCGCCGTCACGACGATGGCGTGGATCAAGATCAACACCACCATCCAGAGACGGAGATTGGCCGACGCGTAGGTGTCGCCGGGATCGCCGCTGTGGCTGAAGAATTTTTTTCGATTGCGAAACATGTAAATCGCGGCCGCGATCAGAAGCAGGAGGACGATGCTGAAGAAAACGCGCAGGACCGGTGAGGCGAGCGTGGCGGCGAGAATTGCGTTCACAAGTAGGATTCGCGGCTGGTGGGACGAAATCATGTTTTAGTTTCAGCGATGATAGACCGCGCTACAGTGTCGCCGATTTGAAATTGCCGTTTAGTTTATTTCTTGCGCTGCGGTATTTGAAACCGAAGCGGACGTTTTTGTCGATCATCACGCTTATCTCCATCATCGGCGTGATGCTCGGCGTGACCGTGCTCATTCTCGTCATCGCGGTCATGACGGGATTCGATCGCGAATTGCGGCAGAAGGTGATCGACTTCGACGCGCACATTCTGGTGACGAGCGATGACATCCTGCACGATTGGCGCGGATTAAAACAAAAGATCGACAACGTACCAGGCGTGGTCGCAACGGCGCCGTTCGTGCAAGGGCCGGTGATCGTCGAATTCCAGGAACGGCGACTGGCGCCGCTGATTCGCGGGGTTGATCCGGCGCAGGAAGAGAAAGTGATCCCGCTGCAGAAGTTCATCAAGGAAGGCGCGGTCGATCTCGACGGCGAAAATACCATCGTCGGCATCGAGCTCGCGCGACAATTGCGCGTGCATGTCGGCAACAAGATCACCGTGTTTTCGCCCGGAAATGTCGGTCACGTGCTCGACACGATTAAGCGACTGGAGAACGCGAACGATAAGACGGCGGAAAAAGCGGCGGTCGATGAATTACGCGATGTCGTTCTGCCGAAGGAATTGACCGTGACCGGCATCTACGAGACCGGACATTACATTTACGATTCGCAATATCTGCTCGTGCCGTTGTTCGTCGGCCAGGAATTATACGGCCTGGGCGACGCGCTCCATGGCATCACTGTTCGCTGCGACGATCCTTACAACGCGCAACAGGTGAAGGAACAGATCGCGCCGATGCTGGAGCCACCGGAATTCGCGCAAACGTGGATCGACATGAACAAACGCTTCTTCGACGCCGTGCGACTCGAGCGCAACGTCATGTTCTTTCTCCTTTTCTTCATCGTCGTGGTCGCGGCGTTCGGAATCATGAGCACGCTCATCACCGTCACCGTGCAAAAGCGGCGCGAGATCGGAATCGTGAAAGCGCTCGGCGCGACCATTTCGCAAATCGTCTGGATATTTCTCGGACAGGGAACGGTCGTCGGACTCTTCGGCACGCTCACTGGACTTGGACTTGGGATGACGTTGATCCGTTACCGGAACGAATTCGCGCACTGGCTCGCGACGACGTTACACATCGAAATCTTTCCGCGCGAAGTTTACCAATTCTCGGAAATTCCGGCGCAAGTCGTGCCTAACGACGTCGCCATCATCTGCGTGAGCGCGTTTCTCATTTGTTCGCTGGCCGCGCTCGTGCCGGCGTATTTCGCGGCGCGGCTCGATCCAGTGAAGGCGCTGCGTTACGAGTGACGATCTGCTGTAGCGGCCGCCGTCCTCGGCGGCGAAGCCGAACCAGATGCCGCCGAGACGGCGGCCGCTACAGCAGAATGGATTTCGCGAACGCCTCAAGCGCGCGGAACGCGTAATCGTATCCATCTCGCCACTCGCTTTGTCGCGGACCGGCCACGTTCAAGATGTCGATCTTGTGCTTGCGCGTAAGATCGACAATCGCATTTGCCGCATCTTCGACTGAACGAGTTGAGTCGATCAACAGGTGCGGCCGCGAGTGTTCGAGGCAGCAACGCAAAGTGAATTCGCTGCCGCCGCGCAATTCGCGGTCGTAAAAAATAATTGTCGCGTCCGCGTCGATCACGTTTTGCAGCGTACGCTCGGCGAAACTTCCGTTAGGCAATTCCGTTAGCGGATATTTCTCGGGAATCTTCCCGAACTCATCCAGCCGTCCGGCCGGAACCCAACCGCCGCATTCGATGCCGTGTTTGAACGCGACATCAAGCGCGGCCCGATCGACACCGGTTTGTCCGCCGGAAATAATCTTCACATTCGCCGCGCGATCTTAGCTGTAGGGGAAGCAGTTTGCTTCCCGAAATTTCGGTCCGGACGCTAACAGCGTCCCCTACAGTGCTTGTTCGCGGCTGCGCGCGAATGGATTGAAGTTCGTTCCGCGATCGAAGACGTCGATGCCTTCAGCGCGTTTCAGATTGTTCACGACCCAATAAGTCACGGGCGTGAGCGCGGCTTCATACAAAACTTTCGCGACGTAACCCGAAATCATGAGACGAAAGATGACCGACCACGATGTCGTCCCGGCAAAGGCAACGAGCATGACGACGGCGGTGTCGACGAATTGGCCGGTGATTGTCGATCCAATGAAACGCGTCCAAAGCCATTTGCCGTTCGTCCATAATTTCATTTTCGCGAGCGTGTAGGAATTAGTGAACTCGCCGGCCCAGAATGCGATCAGGCTGGCGATGACGAATCGCGGCACGACATAGAAGACGGCTTCGAACGCGCTTTGATGTTTAAATTCCGGCGCGGACGGAAACCAGGTCACGAACACGCCGACGATGGTCATGAGAATGTTGGCGAAGAACGCGATCCAGATCGCGCGCCGCGACGCGCCGTAGCCGTAAACTTCGGTGAAGACATCGGCGAAAATGTAAGTGAGCGGGAAAAGCAATTGGGCGCCGCTCACGCGCGCCCACGGAACGCCCGGCACGACGCAAATTTTTTGGCCGACCAGATTCGAGATGAGCAGAATGACGACGAAAATGTGAACGAGCAGATCGTAGTAATGAAATCGGCTGAGGCGCGCGTCGCGCCCGGTCAACTGGCGAATCACGATGTCGATCCTGGCCCGAGCCGGACGGGCGGTCGATGTCGATCTTGCGCGGCGATTATTTTTTCTTGCGCCGCTTGGTTTTGATCGGCACTTCGCAAGTAACTTTGGTCCCGCCTTTCGGACGGGGATCGATCATCAAGGTGCCGCCGAGAACATTGGCGCGGTACTTCATGATGTGAACGCCGAGACCTTTGCCGCGCTTGGATTTGCGCTGGCGAAAACCTTTACCGTTGTCTTCGATGACCAACCGGATGAAGGCGCGCTCGCGCTCGATGCAAATGATGATCTCGTCGCCGCCGGAATGACTAACGGAATTGCGCACTGCCTCCTGCGCGATGCGGAAAAGGTTGAGCGCGATGGTTTCGTCCTGGAGACGAATGCTTTTCGGCAATTTAAGCGCGCAATGAATTTTCGGATGTTCGTTCGTTTGTTTGCACAAACCGCGCAACGCTTCGATCAGGCCGCCGGCGCGCAATTCCGCCGGTTGAAAATTACGGGCAAGATCGCGCGCGACGCCGACGTTGCGATTTACGATCAGCGCCGCCTCGCTCAACGTTTTCGCCGCTTCGCTATTGTCGATCTTGTTGCTTGTCGATTTTAAAAACAGCGCAGTGGCGGTGAGTTCCTGGCAAACAATGTCGTGCAAATCCTGGCCGACGCGGCGACGCTCGCGCTCGCTGATTTCCAGGAGTTCACGCTCGAGTTGTTCGCGGTCGGCCATCGTCCGCTCGAGCTCATTGTTAATCGCGACCAAATCGGCGGTGCGCTCGAGCACGCGTTGCTCGAGCTGATCGCGCGCGTAGCGCAATTCTTCGTCGGTCTGTTTTTGTTCGGTGGCGTCGCGCGCGATCTTGGCCAGGCCGCGCGGCTGGCCATGTTCGTCGTCGAGCCGCGCCATCACGCCGTCGACCCAAAATCGCGAGCCGTCTTTGCGCAAGTGCCAGCGGCGATCGGGCGCGCGGCCGCGTTGCATGGCGGTGGCGATTTCTTTTTCCACTTCCCCACGCGCTTTGTCTTCATCGGTAAAAATAAGCGCGCCGGTTTTTCCTTCCGCCTCCTCACGCGGCCAGCCGAAGACGCGCTCGGCGCCGGCGCTCCAATAGGTAATGCGATTGTCGAGATCGAGCAGGAACATGGCGTAATCTTTCGCGCCTTCGACCAGGAGCTCGAAACGTTCGCGGGTTTCGCGCAATTTCGATTCCGCCTGTTTCAGCTCGTCGATGTCGGTCGCGGAGCCGAACCAGCTGAGCACATTTCCTTGTCGATCTTTCAACGGCACATTGCGGCCGATGAACCAGCGATATTTGCCGTCCGCTCCGCGCAACCGGTATTCGCAATCGAACACTTCGCCGGCGGCGAGCGCCCGCTGCCATGATTTGGTCGAGGCCGGCGCATCTTCCGGATGCACCACTGCCTGCCAGCCCGGTCCGCGCGATTGTTCGTAATTCAATCCGGTGAATTCGTACCAACGTTTATTGAAGTAATTCGCTTCGCCATTGGGCTCGTTAGTCCAAATGATCTGCGGAATGTGGTCGGCCACGGTGCGCAACCGCTCCTCGCTCTCGCGCAACGCGTCCTCCATTTCCTTTCGCGCGGTGATATCGATGACGTATTCGGACAATGTGCCGTCACCGAGATCGCGGCCGGCGAAGAGCATCCAGCGCTTCGTTCCATCGGCCAAAAAATATTCCTTCTCGTAGGGACCGATGCGGCCGGTCGCGGCCACCTTCGCCCATTCCTTCTCGCTATCCGCGCGCCATTCCGGCGGCGTCATGCGCATCCAGGTTAACTCGCGCGCTTGGATCTCGGCGCGCTTATACCCGGTCATCTTCAAGAAAACTTCGTTCGCATCGATGACACGTCCGTCGTGATCGAACAACAAAACGCCGACCGCTTCGGTCTCGAAGATACGTTGCAGACGCGTCTGGATTTTCCGCACTTCGTCCTCGGCGTTTTTCCGCGCGGTGATGTCGATCAAGGTGAGGACGACGCCGCTGATGGTTTGTTCGGTTGTGCGATAGGGGATGATGCGCAGCGCCCACCAGCGTTTGTCGGTGGAGGCGACTTCGCGTTCGATCGGGATGAGGCGATCGAGGACTTGGTCGCAGGCCGCGATCAGATCTTCGTTTTCCAATTTATGGGTGATATCGGCGATGGGGCGGCCGAGATCGGTATCGATGAGGTTGAAAACTTCCTGCGCGCTGGGGGTGAAACGCTGGATGCGTAATTGTCGATCTAAGAAAAGCGTGCCGATGTCACTCGCCGCCATCAGACTATTGAGGTCGGCGTTGGCGCGGCTCAATTCTTCGACCGTGCTCTTCAGCTCGTGATTGACCGTGGTCAGTTCTTCGTTGACCGACTGCAATTCTTCCTTGCTCGTCTCCAACTCTTCGGTGGCGGAACGCATCTCCTCGTTCATCGCGTGGAGCTCTTCGTTCGACGCTTTTAGTTCTTCGTTGGTGGCTTCGTACTGCTCGACCGTGGCGTTGAGTTGTTCTTTCAGGAATTGAATCTCGGCGTTGGCGTCGGCCCTAAGATCTTCCCGGGGGATGGGCGGCGGCGCTTCGACCGCTGCACCGTCTTCCTTGTGAAAGAGGATAAGAAAAAATCCCTGCGCTTGATCGCCGGTGCGCATCGGCCGCACTTCAATCGCGATCGTTTCGGCGTCGCCGTCGATGTCGATCTTTTGCGGCGAACCCTTGACCACTTCTTTTGATTGCGAGGCGCGGAACAAAGCCGTTCGCAATTCAATCTGCAATTTCGGGTCGACCACCTTGGTGATGTTCGCGGTTGGCTCGCCCGGAATGAAGTGGAGATAACGTCCGACGTTCTCGGAAAGGTGAATGATGTCGTGGGCCTCGTTCACCACGGCCGAAGGCGGTCCGTATTGTTCGAGCAGCCGCAAATGCAATTCGCCAAACAAAACTTCCCGACGCGTGTGACTGGCGCGCACCTCATCCAGCGCATCGCCGGTGGCGCGTTCGGCGCCGCTCGCGCTCAATGCCGGCAACGGGCGAACAGTCCGGCCACGACGCAGTCCGGTGCTCGGTTCTCCCATCGGCAGAATCGGCATGCGCCAGATCGGCCGCGGAGTAGAACGCCTGACGAATAGTCGATTTTTTTCGTCCATCGGCGTGAAGAGCGATGTCGCCGCACTTTTGTTTTCCGAGCCGCCGATGAAAAGGAGACCGCCCGCGCGCAGCGCGAAATGAAAAATGTCGAACACCTGCGCCTGCGCTTTCGCGGTGAGATAAATGAGCAGGTTGCGGCAGGAAATTAGATCGCAGCGCGAGAACGGCGCGTCTTTCAAGACGTTGTGCGCGGCGAAGAGCACTTTCTCGCGCACGTCCTTGCGCACGCGGTAATAGCCCTGCTCGCGGGTGAAAAACTGCCGCAAACGTTCCGGCGAAACGTCCGCTTCAATGATCGACGGATACAATCCGTCGCGCGCGTCGGCGATCGCGTGTTCGTCGATGTCGGTCGCGAAAACGATTATTCGCGGCGGATCATCCAGACGCTCCGCGTGTTCGCAGAGCAACATCGCGATCGAGTACGCTTCCTCGCCCGTGGCGCATCCCGCGACCCAGACGCGCACTTCGTCGTCGCGCGCTTTGCCGGCGAAGAGTTGCGCGATGTGCGCTTCCAACGCCGCGAACGCGTCGTGATCGCGAAAGAAATGCGTAACTCCGATGAGCAAATCCTGGAGCAGTGCGCGCGTCTCGATCGGATGCGTATGAATAAAATCGACATATTGCGGAATGGTCTCGATCGAGTTGACCTGCATGCGCCGCGCGATGCGCCGCAAAATGGTGGCGCGCTTGTAATGAGTGAAATCGTGTCCAGTTTGCGCGCGGACATTCGCCAACACGCGCCCGATCGCTTCCTCATCCGCCGGCGCGCGCGTTTCATCCGAAACCGTTTCGCCGCCGGGCGCGTCCTCCACTTTTACATCCGGCTCAGCCGCGTCCTCGATTTCGGGCGGCAACTTCATCCGGTTTTCGTTGTGGACGAACTCGAGCAACTTCGCCGGCATTTTTTCCACCGGCAAAACCCAATCCACCATTCCTGTACTAATGGCCGAAACGGGCATGGTCTCGTGTTCCGCTTCGGCCGGGTCCTGCACAATCGTTAGGCCGCCCTGGGCGCGAATATGTTTCAATCCGATGACGCCATCGCTGTCGCTCCCGGAAAGAATTACCCCGACCGCGCGCTGTCCGTAGGCGTGGGCAAGCGTGCGGAAAAATAGATCGATCGTCACCCGCCGGCCTAACTGGCGTTGTGGTTCGACGAGCTGCAGCGTGCTGTCGTTAAACGTGAGCTGATGATTCGGCGGGATCACATAGACGTGGTTAGGCCGGACCCGCTCCGTCCCCGACACCTGTGTCACCGGCATCGCCGTCTTTTGTTGAATCACATTCGCGAGCTGGCTCTCGTGTTCGGGCGACAGATGCATCACCACGACAAAGGCGAGCCCCGAATCGGGCGCCATGTCGGTGAAAAATTGCTGCAACGGGCCGATGCCGCCGGCGGATGCGCCCAACCCCACCACCGCCGCGGGCTGGTTAGGATCGCGCCGCTTCTTCGCGCCATCGCGCGCGACCTCGCCGGTCATCTCCGTTGCTGCCGGGTCAAGCGCGCTCTCTGGATCGTTCGCCATAATTTTTTGTGATCGCTGCCGCCGACAATAACCTAAGCCCGTCGCGCCGACTTTCCTTAAATATAACGTCTGCGCGGTCGAAGTTAGATGTCGATCTTGCGCACGGCGACAATAGCGGCCGGCCGATGTCGATCTTGCGCGGCAAAAGAAAAAGCGGCGGGGTTTCCCGCCGCTTTCATTGCTCTCTAGTCAGCGTTGAGCCTGATTTACCTTCCGCCTTGCTGCTGGCCACCACCTTGTTGGCCGCCCTGACCACCGCCGCCGCCACCTTGACCACCGCCGCCACCTTGACCACCGCCGCCACCTTGACCGCCGCCCTGTTGACCGCCTCCGCCTTGTTGTCCCGGCGATCCCTGGCCGCCGCCTTGAGCGCTCGGTTTCATTGGTTCGTTAGGATTTTGTTTTGTTTCCATATTGCCCTTTCTGATTTGTGTTTCGAATCAGCGTGTTGATCACCCAACGTGATTGAATTACGCCTTCACGGTAAAATCGCGCGACGCCAACGCAGTCAGTGTCCGATCTTTGGTTATTCACCTCGTAAGAAAAAGGACTAGTGGTTACGCCCTCAGTTGTCAGAAAATTTTGGGGGCGCGTGCCTAACGGCTTTGTTTCCTGGACTCGCTGAGAACAACCGATAGAGAAATCAGCGCTTATCCGATCGCTGTTGTTGGTTGTTCCGCATCGATCGATGATTCATCCGACCGATTGCGGGCGCTGACACGAGAGAAGAGTTTGGTGAATGACAAATCAGGCTGCTTTGGCGGTGGAACCGGAAGATAGATTACGATGGCTACGCAGACTCGGTGGCGCGAGATACTGGTCTTGTCTGGATGACGAGCGTTGTTGTCGATCTTGCGGCAGAATTTTCACCGGCTACGACGTTCGATTTGTCGGCGGAACACGCCCGCTCGGTCCGTTAAGCGTGACCTGTCCCACTCCCGGGTGTGAGTCGACGCCGGAGCGTTGGGTTGGTGCCAGCGAGTTGCAGCCGCGCCGGGTCAAGCGCGCGATCTCTGCTCGCGTAAAAGTAATCCGTGTACTTCGAAAGCGCCGTCGCCGAAAGCAGCCGGCGACTTCAGCAAAACTCATCGATGCAATCAAACGCCGGTCGGCTCGCTGGATCGAATGGTTTTCTTCTTTGATCACAGTTGGAATGCGCGTTCCTCGCGTCCGGGGCCCAATCGTCTAAGGCGCGTTTCACATGGACAATTCCAAACCAAACCGACTCGACCAATCTGTCCGCGAACCGCTCCTGGCTATTGTGCCCAGAGTTAAAACCAAAACGAAGAAGCGTATTGCTCGTTTGAAAGAGGAAGTGGATAAACTTTCCGATACGCTTGATCGAGCGGCAGCGCGTCAGGCGAAAATTTCCGGCAAAAGATAGCACACGCAGCAGCGACGCTCTTCGCGATCATTTTACAAATGAAGCTTTTGGAAAAATTGAAGCCGTTCGATAAAAAAACGGGATATCTCAATGTCGTAATCGAGACGCCGAAAGGATCGCGCAACAAGTACGCGTTCGATTTCGATCTGAAAGGCTACAAACTCAAAACCGTTCTACCGCACGGCGCGGTCTTTCCATTCGACTTCGGCTCCATTCCGGGAACGCTCGCAGAAGATGGAGATCCGCTCGACGTTTTGTTACTCATGGATGAACCCGCATTTGCCGGGTGTTTCCTGCAGGCCCGTCTCATCGGAGTCATCGAAGCGGAGCAGACCGAGAAAGGAAAAACAGAACGCAACGATCGCCTCATCGCCGTCGCCGCCGAATCCCACACCAATGCCTCGACGAAGTCGTTATTGGAACTTGAGCCCGCGCTCGTCGATGAAATCGAGCACTTCTTTGTTTCGTACAATGATGCGCGCGGTAAAAAGTTTAAACCCATCGGTCGAAAAGGTCCGGCGGCGGCCAGGCGTTTGATCGACAACTGCCGTCAGAAAAAGAGATCCCGTCGCCGGCATTGAGCACCGCGGGTTGAATTCAGGCGAAAGCGTGCGATACTGCGCGCCTTGTTGGATTACTCTGTTTACTTCACTGCACGGAAGATCGTCAGGTGAGCGTCGCTCATTGGTGGTTTGAAACCCGATTCACGGGAACGGCTCTGTAGCTCGGTAGTTTTTCCAAACTCAAACACTAAATGAAACTGTACGTAGGTAATCTCTCTTTTGAGACCACCGAGAACGATCTCCAAGATCTGTTCGAACAACACGGCACCGTCAACGAAGTCCATCTCATGATGGATCGCGTCACCGGTAAATCGCGCGGCTTCGCGTTCGTCACTATGAACGACGACACGCAGGCCAACGCCGCCATGAGCACACTCAATGGCAAAGACCTCAATGGTCGCGCCCTCAACGTCAACGAAGCGCGTCCGCGCGAAGAACGGCCGCGCCCGCAAGGCGGCAACAACCGCTCTTACGCAGGCAATCGCCGCTAAATCGGAATATCTAAAGGGGGGCGCAGTTTGCGTCCCCCTTTAGCAACCGCGCAAGATCGACATGGCACAAGATCGACAAGTGAATCCTGAGAAAGCTATACAACTCGAAGGCACCATCATGTCCGTGCTCCCCGGCACCATGTTCCGCGTCGCCCTCGCTAATGATCACCTCGTTCTCGCCCATATCTCTGGAAAAATGCGCAAACGTTTTATTCGCCTAACCATCGGAGATCGCGTAAAGATGGAGATGTCACCCTACGACACCGCCAAAGCGCGCATCGTTTACCGACTCTAATCTAACTGTGGCTACAAGATTCTTTTTTGACGCACCACGGCCGAAAGCAAAAGCACGGCCCAACATCAAAAGTCTGCTCATGCGTTGTCCCTCGACATCGCGACTCACGGACACCGGCGAAACCATCGACGAAAAATTGTGGCCGACGGCGCAGATCAAGGGCCGCAAACTCACCTGCGCCCACTGCGGCTCGGTCCATTCCTGGTCGAAGACGGACGTCGTTCTCGGCCGTCCTATCCGCGATCATCGCTGATCAACTTTTTTTCTTCCTTTGATTTTTCGTATCCCGCTTGAACGCGTCAACTGGACGACGAGCTCGTTCTTGATCGGCACATTCGTCCTCATGCTCACCGCGGTGCCGGCGTATTTGTGGTACTTCGGCTTCGATTGGTTTCACTTCGCCGTTGCCGGCGTGTTACTCGCGGCCACAGGCTTTAGCATTACCCTTGGCTATCATCGGCTCTTCGCGCATGCGACCTTTCGCGCGCGGCTGCCCATCCGTCTCTTCACTTTAATTTTCGGTGCGGGCGCATTCGAAAATTCCGTCCTCATGTGGGCGAGCGAACATCGCCGCCATCACAAACATGTCGATCACGAGGAAGACCCGTACGACATCACCAAAGGTTTTTTTCATGCGCACATCGGCTGGCTGTTGTTCAAACTCTGGCCGCAACCGCCATTCGATAATGTTAACGATCTCAAGCGCGATCCGCTGGTGATGTGGCAACATCGACATATTCATACCCTCGCCGTCCTCATGGGCTTTGTTTTGCCCGCCCTCCTTGGCTTCGCCTGGGATGGTTGGGTCGGCGCGCTCGGCGGGTTTTTAATCGGCGGGATCGCTCGAATCGTAGTCCTGCAGCACGGCACCTTCCTCATCAATTCTGCCTGTCACACCATTGGCCGCCAGCCGTACTCGAAACGTTGCAGCGCCCGCGATTCCTTTTTTCTGGCGCTCTTTACCTTCGGCGAAGGCTACCACAATTATCACCACGAATTTCAGCACGATTACCGCAATGGCGTGAAACCGTGGCAATGGGACCCGACCAAGTGGATCATCTGGACTTTGTCGAAGCTCGGTCTCGTCAGCAGCCTGCGTCGCGTTCCCGCCGAGACGATCAAGTCCGCCCAGGAACGCGCGGCCGCCGCTAAGATCGACATCGCCGCCTCGGCGTAATTGTCGATCTTACAGGGAACCTTGCCTCTTCCCTATAATTCCTAACTGCGCTACAATCGCTCGCGTGAAGATTCGATCGGTCTTTTTCCTCCTCATCTGCCTAACGAACGTAGCCTTCGCCGGCGAATTTCAAAAAACGCAAGACGGCAAAACATTCATCTGGAACAACAATCCGCAGTCCGGCGACCAGGCCAGTTGGAGCGGGCGGCGCGATGAAAAAGGTTACGCTTCCGGCAAAGGCACACTCACGTGGTATCGGACCGAGAGAAAAATCGTGACCGGTTCGCAACTCCCAATTCCCAAATTTACCGCCATCGCCAGCTACACCGGCGAGATGGTGCATGGAAAATTGAATGGAGAAGTCGCCGCGGTTGATGCAAACGGGAAAAAATTCCACGGCACCTTTGTTGATGGCCGCCGCAAGAAATGGGCGCCGGGCGCGGGGAGAGAAATCGCCGCGCAGGAGCCGACCGCACAGCGCGGCGAACTGGTGGAACCGCCGGCGCCAGCCGCGGGACCGAGCGAAATTTCCCCCGAAACGACTGCTGCGCCAAAAGCGACGGCGAAAAGTTCGCCTGCTCAATCCGACAAAGCGAAACCGGCCGCGCCATCCAAGCCCGCCGAATATGATGATTCGCTTCGCTCACTAGTTGGACCTCCGACATCTCTTCGCAGCGAGAGCAACGCTCCGGCAAGATCGACAAGTACATCTTCGCCGTCTCCGGAAAAATCTGATTCGACCTCCGCCGTCAGCCCGGAGCCGGGCGCGAGCGCTTCGCCGCAGTAAACCGCCGCTAACGCGGTGTCGTTCACACGTCACGCGGCACGATATTTTTGTCGTGCGCGAAGCTTGACTGACTCGCCCATTTTCACACACCCTCCTGAAAATGTTTCAAGCGCATGAGTGAGATCGCGGACGTGATCAACGCATGGGTGGCGGCAGCCAATTCGCATGATGCCAGGGAACTCGCGGCGCTTTACTCGCCGGGCGCGCAGCTTCTCTACGCCTGGGGTGAGCGTCTCGACGGCCGCGATTCCATCGTCCATCACTTCAACGATTTCTTTCGCGCTTTCCCCAACTGGTCGAAGGAACCGTATTCGTTCATTCAAAACGATCGCGACTGGGCTGTGCTTGAATGGCAGGCGCGGGCCGCCTTTCTCGGACCTTACCGCGAATCCGACCCGACCGGACGCTCCTTTCATCTGCGCGGCTGCGGCGTTTTCCACATCGTGGATGGCCGCATTCGCTTGCACCGGCGTTATCTCGACCGGCGCGATTGGTTCCAGCAAATCGGACTTCGTTAGGCGCCGTTGTTTGCGCTAAGATCGACAATTACCTTTGCCGGCGATTCGTTAGGCCGCGAGCGGCGGTCGCAACATGCTCAAGTATTGCGCATCGAAAGCGCGTAAGGCCGCTTCCACATTTCCGCCGAGGCCGACAATCCCTTCGCGCATGTTCGGCCCGAGCAACGCCACCCACATCTTCCCGCGCTTCATCAAACGCGGTCGCCGCACCGCCGCCGGGCTTCCCGGATGCGCCACGAAGTACAGCTCCATTCGCTCTTCTGCGGCGCGGCGCTCGGCGTTCTCCCTTTGCATGCGGAAAATATGACTAATCACGCAGTGCAATCGCAATCGGAGGCAGCACCTAAACACTTCTAATCGAAAACCTGATCGCTATCTCAGACGAGTAATATCGCACCCCACCCCCCGGGACCGCCGCGTGAAAGAAAAATTCCGATGTCGATCTTGCGTAGGCGCGCCGACTGCTTCGCTCTTCCAACATTCTCCGCGTCAGCTTGCGTCTACCATAGTTATAAGTAATCTTCCGCGGCCTTAACGATGATCAGCGAATACAAACGCGCCTTTCGCTCGGCGGCGATGTTCGGCTTCCTGATCTCAATCTTTCTTTTCGTCTGCATCATCGCGCTCTGTCTTTTCGGTAACCGATTTTATCCGGATGCGGATCTGGCCAAGCCGTATTGGTCGAACAGTGTCCTCATCTGGACCAACTCCGTTTCGAACATCGTTTTCGGTTTCGGCGCACTTTTTGTTTCCATCCTTCTCGCGGTCGTGCAGCGCCGACGACCCGACTTGCCGTTCAACTGGGCCCTACTCTTTCTCGCCGTTTTTCTGTGCGCGTCAGGAATCGTTTCCCTCATCGCTTTTGTTGCCACCTGGCATCTGTCGCTCGCGATTCTCTGGTTCGGGATTGGATTGAAAATCTTCGCTGCCGTTGTCGCGGCCATCACCGGATTTTTGTTTTGGCGCATTCTCCCTGACATCCTGGCGTTGCCCACGGTCGACGCCGTCGTGGCCGAACGCGAAGCGCGCGTCAGCGCGGAAGCGGAACTCCGCGCCAAGAAAGAAGTCGTCAAACAAGCCGGACACGAATTGCGCGGACCGCTCACTCCCATTCTCGCTGCCCTCGATGGGCTGGACGGCGATGCCGAATCGGTCACGCTCTTGCGGCGCTCGGTCCAACAAATGGCCAGCTCCATTACAAACACGCTGGAGAGTTTCGGGATCGGACCGGCTGAGCCGCCGAAATTTCGTGAAGCGTCCCTTCCGATCAATCGCATTCTCGTGGTCGAAGATCATCCGGACACCGCGCGCGTCTTCACCTCGCTTTTGACCCGCGCCGGCTACGATGTGCATCAATGCGGGACCGGCGCCGCGGCCCGAAACGCCGCGCGAAGCGGCGATTTTTTAGTGTGCGACATCGGATTGCCGGATGAAAGCGGCTGGTCGTTGATGGACGATCTATCGCAACGCGGACTCGCCGGCATCGCCATCAGCGGTTTCGCCACGGCCGAGGATAAATATCGCAGCGCCGAATGCGGCTTTCTCGCGCACCTCACCAAGCCGGTCGAATTTACAAAGCTCGTTGAGGAAATAAAACGCCACGAAATGCCGCAAACATCGGCGTGAGTTTGCGCGCGCGTCTGTTAGATCGACAATAACTAGATCGACAATAACTCGCGCAGCTTCGCCGGTTCGGTCACCGGCGCTTTGCACGTAAAATTTTCGCACACGTAGGCGGTAGCCTTGCCATGGATCGGCCTCATTGCGCGCAGCGCTTCGTTCTCAAGATGCGCATCCGCCCGCAGCAAAACTTTGTTAGGCAAAAATGCGCGATGCACTTCGCGCGCGAGCTCGCGCACATCCTCGCCCGCAATCACAATCTGCCTGGGTTTGGCTAACGAATAGTCCAGCGCGACCAGCATTTGCGGCATCGCGCTTGGAAACGCATTCAACGTCGGCGCAAACGCATTGATCGTTTTCTCCGCGCGCTCACGCCATTCCTCGCGATTAAAAATTTGCGCGAGCCGCAGCAAATTCAGCGCGGCGACCGAGCTCGCCGCCGGCTCCGCACTGTCGTTGTCATCTTTCATTCGCAACACCACGCTCGCGTCCTTGCCACTCGTGCTGAAGTAGCCGCCGTTCGTTTCGTCCCAAAACAAACCGTCCATCGCGTTTTGCAATTCGACCGCAAACTTCAGCCACTCGATCTCGAACGTCGCCTCGTAAAGATCGACAACCGCTTGAATAACGAACGCGTAATCGTCGGCGAAACCTTCGATCTTGCTGCGGCCTTCGCGATAACTGCGAAATAAAATTTCATTCTGCCAGAGATTTTGCCGAATGAATTCCGCCGCGCGTTTGGCCGCGTCGAGATATTTTGGTTCGTTCAACGCCGCCCCTGCGCGCGCAAACGCCGAGATCATCAATCCATTCCACGCCGCAATGATTTTATCGTCGAGATGCGGCCGCGGACGTTTGCAGCGGATCGACAATAACTTTTCGCGGCTGCGCGCGAGCGATTGTCGATCTTGCGCAACGCCCCGCTCGATCAAAATATTTTTCCCGACAAATTCGCGCTGTGGGTCGCTCCCGTCCGGCGCATTCCCATTCTCCTGCACGCCGTAATGCAATTTGAAAGCTTCCGCCTCGTCGCCTAACACATCATCGATTTCCTTCTCCGTCCAAACGTAGAACGCGCCTTCGGCATGTTCCGGTTTCCCGTGTTCGAGCAAACTGTCCGCGTCTTCCGCCGAATAAAATCCGCCTTCGGCCGAAGTCATATCGCGCAGCACGTAGTCGAGAATGTCGCGCGCCACGCTTTCGAATTGTCGATCTTGCGTGATTTGGAACGCTTCGAGATACGCGACCGCGAGCTGCGCCTGATCGTAAAGCATCTTTTCGAAATGCGGCACGTGCCAGTAACGATCGACCGAGTAACGATGAAATCCGCCGCCGAGATGATCGTGCATTCCGCCCGCGGCCATCTTGCGCAGCGTGAAAAGATCGACATCGAGCGCGCGCTGGTTGCGGGCTCGCGCGTAATATCTCGTTAGGAAATTAAACGTCGCCGGCCGCGGAAATTTCGGCGCGCTCCCGAAACCGCCTTCGTGCGCATCGAACGTGCGCGAAAATTGTTCGAACGCTTTATCGAGAACGTCATTGTCGATCTTGCGCGAATCGGGCGCGGCGTTTTGCGATTCGCGCAGAACTTCGATGATGCGTTCGCCCTGCTCGACAATCTGCTCGCGGTTCTGTTTCCATGCGTTCGCGATCCCCGCGATCACTTTGCGAAACGCGGGGTGACCATGTCGATCTTCCGGCGGAAAATACGTTCCGCCGACGAACGGTTGCAGATTCGGCGTGAGCCAGACGCTCATCGGCCAGCCGCCGTGACCGGTCGTCGCCTGCACGAACGTCATGTAAACGCGGTCCACATCCGGCCGTTCCTCGCGATCGACTTTCACGTTCACGAACTCGCGATTCATCAACGCCGCCGTCTCCTCGCTCTCGAACGATTCGTGCGCCATGACGTGGCACCAATGACACGTCGAATAACCGATCGACAAAAAGATCGGTTTGTTCTCAGCGCGCGCTTTCGCGAATGCTTCCTCGCCCCACGGGAACCAATCAACCGGATTGTCTGCGTGCTGGAGAAGATACGGCGATTTTTCTCGCGCCAGCCGGTTCGTCATTCGCTAGCGTAGCGCGAACTTTCGCAAGATCGACATGTACTCCGCTGAATTCATTGCGCTTTTTATCGCCATCATCGTCATCGCATTTCTCTATTCATCGGTCGGTCACGCCGGCGCATCCGGTTATATCGCGACGATGGCGCTGTTCGGGTTCGCGCCGAACGTCATTCGTCCGACCGCGCTTGTTTTGAACATTCTGGTGGCGTTGTTAGGCAGCTTTCAATTTTGGCGAGCCGGCCATTTCAAATGGCAACTTTTCTGGCCGTTCGCGTTGCCCGCGATTCCGGGCGCATATCTCGGCGGCTATTTGCAACTGCCGATGTCGATCTTGCGCATCATTATCGGGCTGGTGCTTTTGTTTTCGGCGGCGCGGTTGTTCATCCGCAAAAAAGATCCCGACGATGTGCATCCACCATCAACGCCAGTCGCGCTCGGTCTCGGCGGCGCGATCGGCTTTCTTTCCGGTCTCACCGGAACTGGCGGCGGAATTTTTCTGACGCCGTTGCTGCTCTTCGCGCACTGGGCGAAAACAAAACAAGCCTCGGCCGTTTCTGCTTTGTTCATTCTCGTGAACTCGATCGCCGGTTTGATCGGATTCGTTAGGGCAAAACAAACCATTCCGTCGCTCGCTTACTCGCTCGCCATCGCGGCCGTTCTCGGCGGCGCGATCGGTTCTTATCTCGGGAGCCGGCGTTTCCCGGTGCGCGCGATCGCGATCTTACTCGCAACCGTGCTCGTAATCGCCGGCGCGAAATTAATCCTTACGCGTTGAGCTCCAGTTTCGGCGCGCGCGACGGCGACCACGGATTCGTTTGATAATTCGAGGCGATGATTTTCTCTCGATCCGTGCGCAAAAGATCGACAAGTGAATTTACGTCGAGCCCGTGATGTTTCGGCGAATAAGGCGCAAGGTTCTTTTCCGCAAGCGCGAAGAGACGAACCGCCGGTCGCAAACGCTTCCCATGTTTCGCATGCGTTGGATGTTCGAAATTTTTTTTCAGATGCACAAACGCGCCCGCGGCCTGAATTAACCCTTTGAAGAAATTATCGTCGGCCGTGTCGGTATTGAGCCAGACCTGCTCGAGGACGTCGTGCGCTTCGTAGTAAAGCTGCTCGTTCCAGCAACGGAAATAGGCGCGGTAATACGGATGGTCGACGATGTCGATCTTAGCGCGTTCGCCGCATGGTCCGACCATTTCGTTTACAAATTGCGAAATCCGCTCGCCTTTGTTCATGTGCGACGTAACCTGACCGCGGCTCAGATGATGAGCAAACGAGGAGAAGATATTTCGGAGGACGAGCGGAGCTGCGTGCGCACCCGCGTCGAAGAATGACGGTCGGCCTCTTCGTTGCACTTCTCGTTCTCGTCTGCGTCCTGATTTTCTTCTCCGCGATTTTTTCCGGATTGGAGACGGCGCTCTTCGCACTCAAGCCGCATCAACTCCAGCGTCTGGAGAACAACCACCCGTCGCTGCGCGAATTCGTTAGGCAGTTTCGCGAAAATCCGCGCCGCATTTTGAACATGCTGTTGTTCGGCGACGGCCTGGTCAAAGTTCCGCTCGTTATTCTTTGTCTCGTCTTGTTGTGGCGAAATCCGTTCGCCGCCCACATCCCGCAAGCGATCGGCGGCGTCATCGTCTTCGCGCTGGTCGTGATCGTTTGCGATCTCATTCCGAAATTGTTCGCGCTTTCCGCGCCGTATCGTTTGTCCACCGTCGGCGTATCGGCGTTGAAGTTGTCGCTGCCGTTGCTCGATCTCTTCGGTCGCGTCCTCGAAAATTTCAGCGCGGCGATTGTCGATCTTGTTACGCCCGTCCATTTGCGCACGCGGACGAAATTGAGCGAAGCGGAAATCGAGACGCTGGTCGAGATCGGCGAGGAAGAAGGCGCGCTGCAGGAATCCGAGGCCGAGATGATTCAGGAAATCATCAAGCTCGGCGACAAGACCGCGAAGGATTGCATGACGCCGCGGGTGGACACGTTCATGCTGGCGGATGACCTAACGAATGAGGAAGCGATCGCGAGCTTGAAAGAACGGCGGCACAGCCGCGTGCCGGTCTATGCGGACACGCCTGATCAAGTCGTCGGTATTCTCGATGTGAAAAATTTCCTGCTCGATCCGAGCGAACATTTCACGGAGACGATGCTGCCGCCGTCGTTCGTGCCGGAAACGATGCGCGCGCTCGATTTGCTCAAACTTTTTCTTACGCACGCGCAAGGCCTCGCCATCGTGCTCGACGAATTCGGCGGCACCGAAGGCATCATCACCTTGTCGGACATCGTCGAAGAAATTCTGTCCGACGCGATCCCAAATAGAGATGTCGATCTTTACATAGAGCCGCTGGAGAACGGCCGCTTTCTCGTGAGCGGCGATGCGCGTCTCGACGATCTTTCCGAGCATCTCGGTTTCGATTTGGAAGCGGACGGTATCGACACCATCGGCGGTTTCGTTTTTAACCGGCTCGGTTATTTGCCGGCGAACGGAACGAAGATCGACATCCCGCGTTTGCTCATCACTGTGCGCCGCGCCGGACGCAAACGCATCGAGGAATTGCTGCTCGAGAAAACCACACAAACGAGCGACGGCGAAACCGAAGACACATGATCGGCCTGACCATTTTCATTTGCTGGATCGTTTCGTTTTTCTTCAACGGAATCGAAAGCGGTTTGCTCTCGGTCGATCCAGTGCGGCTGCGCGAGAACGCCAAGCGCGGCGTGCGCTCGGCGTTGCGCCTCGAACGTCTGCTCCAGCGACCCGAACGCCTGCTGGTGACCGTGCTCCTGATCACTAACGCCGCCGATATCATCGGTTTGCTTTTGTTCACGCGCGAGTTCGTTAGGCGATTCGACAACGTCGGATTCGTGTACGCTTTCGTAATTGCGCTGCCGATTTACCTCTTCGCGCTCGGCGTTTTGCCGAAGGCGCTCTTTCGCCGATTTCCCTTTCGCGCGCTCGCGCTCTTGAGCGGTGTGCTCGAGCTTTTCGCAATGCTGGCCTGGCCGCTGGTCGAAGCCGGCGAGCGGCTCGGCCGATTGCTTTTGCCGAAGCGCGCGGAAGGCGGGCGACTTTTTGCCGGACGTGAGGAACTGAAACAAATCACGGCGCAAGGAGAACGGGAGGGAGCGATCACCGCGACGGAACGCGCGATGATTCATAACGTGGTCGATTTCCGCGGCGTGATCGTGCGCGAGGTGATGGTGCCTTTGCCGAATGTGATCGCGGTCGCGCCGAATGCCTCGATAAATGACGTTGTCGATCTTAGCGCCAAGACCGGGGTTGACCGCGTGCCGGTGATCGCAAACGGCGAAGCGAAAGGGCTGCTCAACATTCTCGATCTTTTATTCGAGCGAAACGGTGCAACATCGATTACGCCGTTCGTTAGGCGAATCGTGATCGCTCGCGATGACGAACCAGCGTATCGCATCGTCCAGCGTTTGCGCGCGGCGCGGCTCGGGCTGGCCGCGGTGATAGATCGACAAGATCAACTACGCGGCGTTGTCGCGATCGAGGATCTCATTCGGCGTTTGGTCAGTTCGACCGAAGCGCGCGCCTAGATCACTCCGGGTGCCCGTAGGGAAATTTCTCGTCGCCGTTTAAAATGCGCGCCGTGTTCACGAGCGCGAGATGGGTGAAGGCCTGCGGAAAATTTCCAAGCTGACGTTTCGCGATCGGATCGTATTCCTCCGAAAGCAAATCGAGATCGTTTCGCAATGCGAGAAGACGTTCGAACATCGCCTTCGCGTCATCGGTGCGGCCGATGAAGTGCAAACAATTAACCAGCCAGAACGAGCAGGGCAGGAATGTGCCTTCTCTCCCAGGCAAACCGTCGACGTTCTCTTCCTGCGGAAGGTAACGCAGAACCAGACCGTCCCGCATTAATTCGTGCTCGATCGCCTCGATCGTGCCGCGCACGCGCGGGTCGTTAGGCGGGAGAAAGCCGACGCGCGGCATCATGAGCAAACTCGCATCGAGCGCATCGGATCCGTAATATTGCGTGAACGCGCCCTTCTCGCGGTTGAATCCGCGCTCGCACACTTCCGCGTGAATGCGGTCGCGTATTTTTTCCCAACGCTCGATATGTCGGTCGTTGTCACATTGACACGCGCGCGCGAGCTTGATCGCGCGATCGAACGCGACCCACGCCATCATTTTCGAATGCGTGAAATGCTTGCGGCCGCCGCGTACCTCCCAAATGCCTTCGTCCGGCTCCTCCCAATGCGATTCAAGAAAGCGCATGAGCTGGACCTGCAAACGCCAATCCGTTTCATCCGTCTTGAGCCCGGAGACGTGCGATTCATACATGGCGAGAAGAACTTCGCCAAAGACATCGAGCTGGAATTGATTCGAGGCCGCGTTTCCGACGCGCACCGGCCGCGAATTTTCGTAGCCGGAAAGCCATGGAATCTCGCGCTCCTCCAGTGAGCGCTCGCCGTGCACGCCGTACATGATTTGCATCTGCGCGGCGCTGCCCGCGATGGCGCGCAACAACCAGCCGCGCCACGATTTTGCTTCGTCGCGATAACCGACGCGCATCAATGTCATTAAGGTAAAGGTCGCATCGCGCAGCCAGCAATAGCGATAATCCCAGTTGCGGACGCCGCCGATTTCCTCCGGCAACGAAGTCGTTAGGGCGGCGACCAGGCCCCCAGTCGGCGCATAGGTGAGTCCTTTCAACACGATGAGCGAGCGCAAGACCGCTTCACGCCATGGCCCGTCCATTTTGAAACGCGACGCCCAGTCCTTCCAAAAACTTTCCGTGTCGCGCAAAGCGTGTTCCGCGTTGACCGCTCGCGGTGGCTCTTCATGCGACGCGAACCAGGTGAGCACAAACGGAACGCGTTCGCCTTCGCGCACGCTGAACTCCGCTACGGTCGTTAGGTCTTTTCCGCGCGTCTTAATCGGCGTGCGCAATATGAGCGCGTCCGGACCCGCGATCGCTTCCAATCCATCGTGCGCTTTACGCACCCATGGAATCACGAGGCCGTATTCATAGCGAATAATCAGCTCCATGTTCATGCGCACTTCGCCGCGTAATCCCTCGACGATGCGGATTACGTCCGGGTTCTTTCCGCGCGGCGGCATGAAATCGATGAGACGCACCGCGCCGGTCGCGGTCTCGATCGTTGTTTCGAGAATGAGCGCGTTGTCGCGATACCTGCGACTCACCTTGTCGATCTTATCTTCGGGAAAAAATCGCCAGTGCCCGTTCTTTTTTTCGCCTAACAACGACGCGAAACAGGCGCCCGAATCAAAACGCGGCAGACAAAGCCAATCGATGCAACCGTCGCGACTAACGAGCGCGCCGGTCTGTGTGTCGCTCAGGAACGCGTAGTCCTCGATCTTCGTCATCGCTCAACTGTCGGCCAACTTCGCGATTTCGTCGCCGGTTAGGCGAAAAACGGTCCACTCGTCCATCGGTTTGGCGCCGAGCTTGCGATAAAATTGGATGGCCGGGTCGTTCCAATCGAGGACGGCCCACTCCATCCGCCCGCAACCGCGTTCCCGGGCGATCTTGGCAAGATCGACAAGTAACGCTCGACCGTATCCCTTGCCGCGATGCTCCGGCCTAACGAACAAGTCCTCCAGATACAATCCCGGTTTGCCGAGCCACGTCGAAAAATTGTGAAAGAAGACCGCGAAACCGACCGCGACATCATCTTCAAATGCCAGCCGCACTTCCGCCGCCGGTTTCGGGCCGAACAAAACATCGACCAGTTGCGTCTCTGTTGCTGTGACGTCGTTAGGCGCACGCTCGTAGGTCGCAAGATCGACAATTAATTGCAGAATGACCGGCACATCATCAATGGTCGCGTCGCGAATCTGAAGATTCATTGGTCTCACCCAAGTTGTAGCGGCGTTTGTGTCAAACGCCGAATCGGAAAAAGGCGCTTGGCACAAGCGCCTCTACAACGCATTGTCGATTCAACGATGGAATACACCGACGCGCCTGCGCAGACGCAATTCGAGACCAGCACCGACACGATGCAATGTCCGTATTGCGGCGCGACCTTGCCGCGCGATGCGCAGGCGTGCACGCAATGCGATTGGACGCGCGACCAGACCGAGACCGCCGAAGGCAAAGCGAGCGACGCCGTCGCCGTCATGCTCAGCGTCATTCCCGGCCTCGGCCATATTTATAAAGGCCATCGCCTCATCGGCGCGCTCATCATGTTTATCGGAACGCCAATGGCCATCGCCATCGCCGCGATCACGTTCACGTTCACTGCCGGCTTCGGCGGATTGTTGCTACCGCTCTGGTGGTTCGGCGTGATGTTTCACGTCTGGGGCATCGACGATCGCATCGCGCCGAATGTGCGCGACGAAGGCGAGCAATACTAAGATCGACAATCGCTCGGCATTCGGTTGCAATCGACGCACCGGAACGGTCACGCCACCGACGCTGCTGATCGGCGCGTGAATCGACCCTTAATCGAAGGCTACAAATTATGAAACCAATCACGACAATTGCAGCGGTGATCACGATCGGTGTGTTCGCGTTGGCGAAATCAGCTTTCGCGCTTCCGGGTGGGGACACGTCCCTGAACAGTGTGCCTAATCTTGCGCCTTCCGAGACACAAAAGTCGCTGTTGGACACCCTTCACATCAGCCCTTCACCTGCGGCGACCGCGACCACTCAGGTCACCATTGCGCAAACGAATGTCCAAAATGCTCAGGTCGTCGGACCAACTCCTTCGCCCTCGAATCTGCAGCCTCTCTCGGCCGTTTCGACTCCAAGCGATGGCGTCGTTCCTTCGGCGCCGGCTTCCGGTTCCACTCTGTCTTCGCTCATCGCGCTTCCGCCGCAAAACTCCAGTTCACCGGCGAATTCGACGAACGCGGCAACAACCGTCCCAGCTGTTTCCGCTTCTCCGTTTGTTCCGGTGCCCCTGGGCCCCGCACACAAGTTTGTCCCGAACCTGAACGTCGGCGAGAGCATCGTTAATATTACGCATCCAGTTGCATCGCCTGCTGCTTCGACGAGTCCGGCGACGGCGAATGTTCCGATTCAAGGGTCTCAGGTCAACGAGGCTTCACACGGTACCGGAACAGGAACGGCCACGATGACGGCAACCACGAACGTTCCTATCCAGGGATCCCAGACGAACCAACCAGCCACCGGCCTAACGACGAACACTGCGGCTAAAAACATCACGATCCAGAATAGTCAGGCCAATAACAACAATCCGGCGGCGGTTACTTTGCCCAACAAACGCAAGACGGCCAATGCCGATAACCGCGGTTTTAATCGACATCCCAAAATTAAACACAATGAGGGCGAACAAGAAGGCGATGGGCAGGGCCAGCATCATCAGCAGAAGATGCGATCCGCTGACCAGCAAACGCAACCGCAAGGCGATCGTCGTGGAAAAGGGAAACTAAAACCTGCCGCCACGCCCGATTAGCGCATTCGATAAGATCGACAATCGTAATCTTTGACCACGACTTCGCCAATTCATGACGAAGAAATCTCTCTTCGATTTGTAGATCTTTCAGAAACGGTCGCAGCCAGATTTCTTCAGATGATTCCAAAATCCTGGATGGTGGAGAAACGCCGTTGGCGCAACACCAATAAGGTCGTCCTTTCGATTAAGCTTTCCTCAAAGTTAAACATCAAGCGCATTGTGAATGCGATTCAGCGGAATCGAATTCCGCACCGCAATTACGGAATCTGGGTTTCGTTGGTAACAGAGTCGTATCACGACGGCGTAACGGTTCCGTTGTGGATTTGTGATCTGCACCAGCAAATTGGCGGGAAGATCGATTTTTCGGTTACGCTAGTTTGAAGCAGAGGTGTTCACGGCCGCATAAATCTCCGCCAAAATCTCCCCTATCCCGTACCGGAATTTCCAATTCGGATAATGCGATTGAAACTTTCGCACGTCGCTGATCCACCAGATGTGATCGCCGATGCGGTTGGTCTCTTCGTATTTCCAATTTAACTTTTTTCCGCTGATCTCTTCGCACGCTTCGATCGCTTCCAGCATGGAACAGTTCGAGTGGCGGCTGCCGCCGATGTTGTAAACTTCGCCGGCGCGCGGTTGCCTGATGAACTCGGCGAACGATTGCACGAGGTCGAAGCTGTGGATGTTGTCGCGCACCTGTTTGCCTTTGTAACCGAAGACGCGATACGGCCGGCCGGTCACGGTGCAGATCATGAGATAGGAAAGAAATCCGTGCAGCTCCGCGCCGGCGTGCGCCGGGCCGGTCAGGCAACCGCCACGAAAACAAACTGTCGGCATGTCGAAGTAGCGCCCGTATTCCTGGACTAACAAGTCCGCCGCTGCTTTCGACGCGCCGAAGAGCGAGTGCTTGGTGTAATCGATCGACATCGTCTCGGAAATGCCCGGCTCGTATTCGTGCCCGGGCTCGATCTCCCACCGTTTCTCCAGCTCGCGCAACGGCAATCGATTCGGCGTGTCGCCGTAAACTTTGTTCGTCGATGTGAAAACGAACGGCGCGTCTTTGCAGAAATTGCGCGCGGCTTCGAGGAGATTGAGCGTGCCGTTCGCGTTCACGGTGAAATCCGTTTGCGGATCGCGCGCCGCCCAATCATGCGACGGTTGCGCTGCGGTGTGCACGATGGCCGTGACGTGCGAACCGTGTTGCTTGAACAGATCGTTCACCGCCTGCGCGTCGCGGATGTCAATGTTGTGATGTTCGTAGCCGCGAACATTCTTGACTAACGAATCGCGCGTTTTCTTCGTCGAAGCTTCCGCTCCAAAAAAATTCGCACGCATGTCGTTGTCGATCCCCACCACGCGCGCCCCTTCATTCGCGAAATGTTTGACGGTTTCCGACCCGATGAGTCCGGCGGAACCAGTGACGATGACGACCTGCATGACGATGTCGATCTTAGCGCAAAGCGTGCCGACGCGCTTGTCTGGGGATCGCACGCGGCTCGCGTGCTGGTTTCGGCGGCTCGCCGAAACAATCTTTCGAAAAAGTTCGCGATGGCGAGGCCGCCATCGCCCACACGCGAGCCGCGTGTGCTCCCCGATCAAAAAGCGCCGTCGTCATTCGCCGATTATCCACGTCAGCTCGCCATCGGTCGGATGCACGCGCGCGGCCGGGTATTGCTCGTCGCCGGCGAGGACTTTCTCGATCAACGCGCGATTCTTCTTCGCGTTTACCAGAAAACAAACGTCGCGCGCCGAGTTGATGAGAGGAAAAGTGAAGCTGATGCGCCACGAATGCAGCTTCGGGACAAAATTTTCCACCACGCGTCGCTGCGTTTCATTCACCGCGGGTGTTCCCGGAAACAACGACGCGGTGTGTCCGTCGTCGCCCACGCCTAACAAAATCAGATCGTGCCGATAATCCGGCCCGAGGATCTGCTCGTACTCGCGCGCCGCCATCTTCGGGTCGATCTCGCCGCGTATTCGCAAAACCGATTTCTCCGGGATGCGGGCCGGTTCGAACAGACATTCGGCTGCCGTTCGATAATTGCTTTGCTCGTCGTCGGGCGGAACGCAGCGCTCATCGCTGAAAGTAAATTGCACGCGCTCCCACCGCAGTTTTTTTCGCGACATCTCGGCGTAGACCGGCCGCGGCGTGAGCCCGCCCGCGAGTGCGATGCGAAATTCACCGCGTTCGAATAACGAATGCCGCGCAAGATCGACAATGAACTTCGTCGCGTCGGTAACGAAATTTTTCGTGCGAACGACCTTCACTCAGATCGCGCAGTGCGTTTGCCCGCGCTTTTGTAAATAGCGCTGGTGGTATTCCTCGGCCCGCCAGAACTTCGGCGCCGGCTCGATCACGGTCACGATCGGCTTCGAAAATTTCTCGCTCCATTTTTTCTTCGCCGCTTCCGCCGCCGTTTTCTGCTCGGGCGAATAATAGAACACGACCGAGCGATATTGCGTACCGACATCCGGTCCCTGCCGATTCAACTGCGTCGGATTATGATTGGAAAAGAAAACGTCGAGCAACCTCTCGTAACTGACCCGCGCCGGATCGAACTCAAGATCGACAACTTCGGCGTGGCCGGTCTCGTCCGAGCAAACATCTTCGTAAGTCGGATTATCTTTACCGCCGCCGGCATAACCGACCGCAGTGTTGGTCACGCCATCGAGATTTCGAAAAGTCTCCTCTACGCCCCAAAAACATCCCGCGCCGAAGGTCGCTCTTTCCGTTGCCATAACGAGATGATGCGTTGGGAAATCCCGCTGCGCAACAACTGAGACTTGCCATCGCCTTCAGCCCAAATGACGATGTCGATCTTATGCGAACGCCGACGACCTTCGAGCAAACGCGCGCGCCTCTGCCGGTGCGCCTGCTCAATCGCCTCGGTCGTCCCTTCGTTAACCGAAAATATTCCGCGAATGAATTGATCGACCTGGCGAAACAGCGCAGCGGACGCGACGATTTTGGCGGCGGCGAATTTTTCGAGCCGCTCTCGCGCTTGCTCGAATCGTGTTATCGCGAAGCGCGATTGAATGTCGTCGGCAAACTGGCGTTGCGCGCCGATGTCGTGCGCACGTTGTGCAATCGGCTCGCGCTCGTGCAAGATCGACAATCGCATTCCGACATCGCGACGCAGGAAATTCGCGCGCCGGTTTTCATCGTCGGACTTCCGCGCAGCGGCACGACACTCCTGCACATTTTGCTCGCGACCGATCCGGAAAATCGCGCGCCGCTCACGTGGGAAGTGATGACGCCGTCGCCGCCGACGAACAAAGATCGACATCGTCGCATTGCGCAGGCGCAAAAAAATCTGGCGAAGCTGCGCTGGCTCGCGCCAACATTTCATCACGTGCACGCGATGGGCGCGGAGCTGCCGCAGGAATGCGTCTCGCTGATGAGCCCGACGTATTTGAGCGATCAGTTCGACACCATGTTCAACGTGCCGACGTATCGCGCGTGGTTTTTGCAACAGGACCTGCGACCGGCCTACGAATTTCACCGGCGCTTTCTGCAACATCTGCAACATCGACATCGCGCCACGCGCTGGGTCTTGAAAGCGCCCGCGCACATGTTCGCCGCGCGCACCTTGTTGTCGATCTATCCCGACGCGCGCTTCATCCAAACACATCGCGACCCGATCGACGCGCTCGCGTCGGTCTCGAGTTTAATCGCAATTCTCCGCCGCGTTTTCAGCGAACATGTCGATCTTGCGCAGATCGGGCGCGACGCGGTGGATTATTGGACGGAAGCGCTCACGAATTTTCTGCGCGAGCGCGATCGGCTCGCGCCGGAGCGCGTTATCGACATCAGTTATTCCGATATTCGTCGTGACGCCATCGCCGCGGTGCGCCGCATCTACGAACATTTCGGTTGGCCATTCTCACTCGAAATCGAGCAGCGAATGCGCGGCGTGCTCGCGGAGCAATCGCAAAACGAAAACGGAAATCATCGCTACCATCCATCGCAATTCGGTTTGGACTCGCGCGAACGTTTCGCCGCCTACTGCGAACGTTTTGGTCTGGCAGAACGAGAGAATGTTGTAGCGGCGTTTGTGTCAAACGCCGAGCGCTAAGAAAGGCGCTTGGCACAAGCGCCTCTACAACTCACATCACCATTCCACCATCGACACAGAGCACCTGGCCGGTGATGTAACTCGCCTCGGCTGACGCGAGAAAAGCGACGGCGCCGGCGACGTCGGTAGGCTGGCCCACTTTGCCTAACGGAATCCGGGATTGAATTGCCTGTTTAATTTCATCCGACAAGATTGCGGTCATGTCGGTGGTGATGAATCCGGGCGCAACCGCGTTCACGGTGATGCCGCGGGTGGCGACCTCACGGGCGAGCGATTTCGTTAGGCCGATGAGACCGGCCTTGCTCGCGGCGTAATTTGCCTGGCCGGCGTTGCCGATAATTCCGATAACGGAAACGATATTGATGATGCGGCCGCTGCGCTGCTTGATGAACGGGCGGATGAAGGCCTGGGTGCAGTTGAACGCGCCGCGCAGGTTTGTGTTGATGACTGCGTCCCAATCTTCCGGCGACATGCGCATGATCAATCCGTCGCGTGTGACGCCGGCGTTGTTAATCAAGATGTCGATCTTGCCGAAATCTTCGAGAATCTGCGCGCCAACTTTTTGCACGGCGCCGTGATCGCCGACATCGACCGCGTAATGTTTAGCCGCATCCGCGCGGATCGAATTGATCTCGGCTGCCGCTTTCTTCGCGTTTTCCTCCGTGCGACTAACGACTGCAACACGTGCACCTTCACGTGCGAGCCGCAGCGCGATCGCCTGCCCGATCCCCCGCCCCGCGCCGGTTACGACTGCGTTTTGGTTTTCGAAGCGCATCGTTAGATCGACATCGTGCCCGGTCGCGGACAAGTGTCAATCCGCCGCCGCTTCAGATTCCTGATGCGAGACTTCGACCGGGCGAGGCTCCGGCGTGTCCGCCGCGCTCGTCGGTGAAATCGAAGGACTCGACCGCGACGACGCCGTGTCTTTGAACAACCAGATGAGCGCCTTGAGCGCGAGCTCGACTAACAAAAATGGTTTGGCGATGAAATCGTTGCCGCCGCTCAAGGTGGATTGGGCGCGGCTCCCGAAGTCGGAGTGAGACGTGACGAAAACAATCGGCGTCGTGCGATTAGTTTCCATCTCGCGGATCTTAACGCAAAGATCGAGACCGGATTGCCCCGGCATCTCGACGTCGAGAAAAACAAGATCGAACCGCTCGTTTTCTAACAACTGTTGCGCCGCAAATGGATCCTCCAAACCCACCGGCTCGATCCCCGCTTTGGCCAACGCGGAACAAACGGCTTCGCGCGAAATAGCTTCGTCATCGACGACCAACGTTTTGCTGGAGCTGGTTTCATCAGCCGCGCTTTTCGCCTGTCGGAACAAAGCGACCAAAGCATCGATCGCTTGCGCGATCGTTCGCACGGCTGAGGGGGTGACCTTCGCCGGCTTATCGCGCAACTCGACGAGCAATCCTTCCAACGCTGCACTCAGGCGCGCGATTTTGCTGAAGCGGAGAAGAGAAGCGCCGCCGGTGACGACACGCAGATGTCGATGCATCGCGATAAGTTCCCGGTTCCGTGATTCCTCATCCTGCGCGCGAGCGAGAGGCTGATGGCTGCCGCGCAATTTCGCGATCGTCTCCGATTCGTTAACGAAAAATCCGGCGATTGATTTGCGGCGGATCATTTCCGCCATTTCGATCCTGTCGCTCGCGGGCCGCGTTGCACTGACTCCGAGCTCACGCGCGAGTTCGATTAATTGCTCGGGCTGGCAATCGATCTTGGTCACGCATCTGTTCGCGCCCGCTTCATTGGCCGCGCGAGTCCGGGCGCGGAGATACGGATTGGAAAGAGCAATAACTGGCGGCGCTTGCGGGTTTGCACTGCGGCGAATGGTTTTGATCAGCTCGATCGTGTCCATGCCCGGCAGGCTAAGATCGACAACGGCAAGATCGACAATTCCTCTTTGGAGCGCTTCGAGCGCGTTCTCGCTCCGCGATGCCATCTCCACTTTGAATCCGCCCGCCTCCAGATTTTCGGCGTAGATGCGTCCGCCTAACGAATCGTCATCCACGATCAGAATCGTGCGCTTCTTTGCCGGCGTGAAAACCCTTTTCATTGAACTGTGAAATCGGAGGCGTGGAGCGTGCGGAGATATTGACTGAAAAGGTTTTGCACGCGCGGAAATTTCTCGCGCACATCTTTGAATAGATCGTTCGCCCCGGAGAGATCGCCTTCTTTTCCGAGCCGCTCCAGTTCGCGCAACGGCCGGGTCAGAGCATCGACACCGCACGATACACTCGAGCCCACGAGTTTGTGAGCGAGACGCGCGACTTCGCCGGTCGAGTTCGTTTGAATGGCCTGGCCAAGTCCGTCGAGCATCGGACCGGCCTGAGTCAGATAAAGATCGATGATTTTCTGGATTCGGCTCGGCTCATTGTCGGTGACATCGCGCAAACGCTCGATATCGACCAACGCGTCGTTAGGGGAAATTTGTTCCGGCTTCGCCCGAACGACCGCGGTTTCACGATGTCGATCTAACGCGGCTTTGAGCTCGTTTCGCCGCACCGGTTTGCTGAGATAATCGTTCATTCCTGCGGCGATACATTTCTCACGGTCGCCCTCCATGGCGTGCGCGGTCGTGGCAATGATGTGGACGGGCGTTTTCCAATCGAGCGTCGCCGTGCGTTGCTGCTCGAGTCGTCGAATCGCTCGCGTCGCTTCATAACCATCGAGATGCGGCATTTGGCAATCCATCAAGACAACGTCGTAGCGATCTCGTTGCAAAGCGGCGAGCGCTTCGGTCCCATCGCCGACGGCGTCGGCTTCGTAGCCAAGCGTGCTCAAAAGACCGAGCGCCACTTCCTGATTGACCAGATTGTCCTCGGCCAAAAGAATCCGCGGTTTTCCCGGCGCGGTGGTGGCGCCGTTGCCTGCGATTTTCTGCACTTTGGGCACGGTCGCGGCGGCTTTGCCCATGAGAGTGGCGAGCGAGTCAAAGAGAAGCGATTGTTTTACCGGCTTCGTTAGGCAGTCGTCGATGCCGGCGGCTTTCAACTGCTCCGCGCCGATGCGACGGCCTAACGAGGAGAGTAAAATAATGCGAATGTCGCCCAGGTCAGGGTCAGCACGGATCAACTGCGCGAGACTGAGTCCGCTCGTCCCCGGCATTTGCATATCGAGGAGCGCGACTTGATACGGATCGCCTGAGGTGGCGGCGCGATGAAGCTCGGCCAGGGCCGCCTGGGCGTTGGCCGCCATGCCGCTGCGCATGTTCCAGGCGCGCGTCTGACGTTGCAGAATCTCACGATTCGTTTCGTTATCATCAACGATGAGGACGCGCAGATTGAGCAATCGCTGTTCGATTTCGGAAGACGGGTGCGTGACCGATGGTTGTTTCGTTAGGCAGGCGGTGAACCAAAATGTCGATCCCTGACCAGGCACGCTTTCGACCCCCGGCACGCCATGCATGCGCTCGATCAGCTGCCGCGAAATCGCCAGACCGAGCCCCGTGCCCCCGTACTTGCGCGTTGTCGATCCATCCGCTTGCGTGAACGGCTGGAAGAGTCGGCCCTGCGCTTCCAACGGAATACCGATGCCGGTGTCGCGCACTTCGAAGCGCAACATCGCATCGTCATCGGTTTCGCTTTCGAGTGAAACTTTCACGACCACTTCACCGTGCTCGGTGAATTTGATAGCGTTACCGACGAAATTAATGAGCACCTGACGCAAACGGCCGGGATCTCCGCGCAAATCGAGCGGCACATTCGATTCGAGAAGACACGCAAGCTCGAGTCCTTTGCTCTCGGCCCGTTGCGCGAGCATTTCCAGACTTCCATGCACCGCTTCCTGGAGATCGAAATCGATATCTTCGAACGAAAGTTTGCCCGCTTCGATTTTCGAAAAATCAAGAATGTCATTGATCAAAGTGAGGAGCGCTTCGGCGCTGTTCTGAATCGTCTCGGCGAATTGTCGCTGCTCCGCATTCAGCTCGGTGTCGAGCAGCAGTCCGGTCATGCCGATGACGCCGTTCATTGGCGTGCGAATCTCGTGACTCATGTTCGCGAGAAATTCGCTTTTCGTCCGCGTGGCCGTCTCCGCAACTTCTTTTGCCCTAACGATCTCGACCTCTGCGCGCTTGCGTTCAATGGCGAGCGCGATCTGGTCGGCGACGGAAGAGAGAAACCGTAAATCCCGCTCGTTGTACGCGTGGGCTTCTTGATAATGTTGCACGGCCAAGACGCCGATGGTGCGTTCGCGCGTGCGCAATGGCACCCCGAGCCACGACGGCGAATCCGACCCAACCAGTCGCAATTCCCCACGCGCATGGAGCTCGGCTTTCAATTCCTCGGTCAATAACAACGGCTGACCTGTGCGCAGGACATAGGCGCTTCGACTCAGTCCTTTGCCAACCGGCTGCGGCGGAGGTTTGACATCGAACTTGTCGATCCAAAAAACAAAGTCTAACAAGTCCGTCCCTTCGTCGTGCAGCGCGACGAAACAATTTTCTGCATATAAAAGTTTCCCGATGGAGCGCCAGGCAAGATCGAGAAGTTGGTTCAGGTTCGTCGTGGTAATAACGCCTTGCACGATGTCCGAGATGACCTGCCGCTCCGCTTCACCGCGTTTTTGATTCGTAATGTCGGAAATGGTGCCGACATGGCCGGTGACTGTGCCCTGACTCCGAATCGGCATCGTCCGAGCTCGGACCCATCGCACTTCACCGCTCGGGTTTTGGAACCGGAACTCCATGTCGAATTTTCCGGCCTCGGCCGCGGTCTGCTGCCACGTCGGCACGACCACGGGCGCGTCGGCCGGATGCAACGCCGCCATCCAACCCTCCCCAAGACTTTGCTCGCAGGTGAATCCCGTGACCTGTTCCCAGCGCGGATTGGCGTAGACACATTTTCCTGCGGCGTCGGTTTGGAAAATGCCGATCGGCGAAAAGTTACTCAACGTTCGAAACCGCTCCTCACTCGCGGCCAGCTCTTCGTGCGCGGCGGTAAGTTGCGACGTTCGTTTTTTCACGCGCGACTCGACGATGGCATTGCTCTCCTCCAGCTCGGCGCGATGAAATGCGATCCCGCGCATCTCGTTACGACTTTGCAAGATCGACATCGTCAAAAAGACGTCTTCGAAAACGACCCAGCCGGCATGTTCGACCCAGCGCCAGTTGCTCGCGAACAAAACGCCGAAGACCGATTGCGGCCAATAAACCCCGCGCAAAAAATGATCGGCCGCGACCACGACGGTCGCGGTGACGAGCACGCGCCAATCACGATAGAAAGCGAGAAAGGCTAACGACCCGAACACATGGAAATGCGTTTCGATTCGCCCGCCCGTGAGATGAATCAATAGCGCCGACATCAACATTTGGCTGAACCCAATAGTGTGACGCGTGAACGCTTCACCAGGACGAGTGAGCGCGAGCAAAACCGGGAATCCAGTGATCGTGCCCCCAAACAAAATTGCCGCCCACACGTGCGGATGCACCTGGCTGGCGTCGCCGATCCACGTGCGCGGACTAACAACTAAGGCCGCGGCGATGGCCGCAAGCCATTGCACGATCATTAACCGAGCGAAGAAGTAATCAGCGCGGCGGAAAATGTTTTGCTCGTGTTCGTGGAGAAGTTCGTTCGCGCGCCGGGTCAGAATTGAAGTGGAGTGTTCCGTCGTGGTCATGCGATAAGCCGGCCATCTACGCTTTTCTCGTAGCAGCTTTCCCGCCGTTCTCCGGTGGATGCCGTTTTTCGCAGTAAAGCCCGACTGGTTCAGGCTGCGCAGTTTAGAATTTCAATACTGCAGCTGAATTTGTGTTAATTCAGGGCAACTCTCCGACCTACGCGCCCACTCTTCGCCGCCGCTTCCAAAACCTGTTGCGTCTTCAATCCGTCCGCGAAATCGGGGCCGGCTTTTCTTCGCCTAACGACCGCTCCGACAAAATCGGCCATGGTGTGAACGAAGGTGTGCTCGTAGCCAATGAGGTGACCCGGCGGCCACCACTTGTCGATGTACGGATGGGTCGGCTCCGTCACCAGAATGTCGCGGAACCCTTGTCGATCTTGCCCCGCCGCAGCGGGGCTTCGCGAAAAAAATCTCAGCCGATTCATCTCTTCGAGATCGAAAACGAGCGAACCGTCGCAGCCATTGATTTCCAAAGTGAACGCATTCTTTCGTCCGGGCGCAAAACGCGTCGCTTCCAAACTCGCCAGCGCGCCGTTTCTAAATCGGCCGATCATCGTCACCGCATCATCGACATCGACGCGGCGACCACCGCGCTGCTTCACAAATGTTTCGCTCATTGCGCAAACATCTTTGAATTCGCCCACCAGATACCGCGCAAGATCGACAATGTGCGAGCCGATGTCGCCGAGCGCGCCCGACCCGGCCCGGTCGCTTTGCAAGCGCCAGACCAACGGAAATTCTGGATCGACAATCCAATCCTGCGCATAACGCGCGCGAAAATGAAAAATGCGTTCCCCGATTTCACCGCGCTCGATCATCTCCTTCGCCAACGCAATCGCCGGAACGCGCCGATAATTGTGACAGACCATGTTAACGACGCCCCCTTTCTTGACCGCCGCAACCATGCGCTTCGCTTGATCGACATCTAACGCCAGCGGTTTCTCGCACAGGATCGCTTTACCATTCCTCGCCGCTGCCATCGCAATCTCGCAATGCGAATCGTTAGGCGTGCAGATATCGACGATGTCGATCTTGCGATCGGCCACCGCCTTTCTCCAATCGGTCTCGACATTTTCCCACCCAAATTGTTTCGCCACCCGCCGAACGGCCGCGCGATTGCGCCCGCAAATGGTCGTTAGGCGAATGTTCGCCGGTAAATCGAAAAACGTCGCCGCCTGTCGCCACGCATTCGAATGCGCTTTTCCCATGAATTTGTAGCCGATGAGCGCGACGTTGAGCGTGCGTTTCGCTTTCATGCGCAGATGCACGCTGTCTGCTTTATTGGAGATTGTCGATCTTATGAGATGCCCATCGTGTCGCGAATCATTTGCCCAGGCCGCGCTCGCGCAATGTCCGCGCTGCAAGCTGACGTTGCGCCGGCTCGACACGCGCTTCGGCACCGTCCCGCGACATTCGCGCTTCGTCACCGACCGCAGCGCGTCGCTGCCGTTGCCCGACATGCGCGAGTTGCGCTCGTTGCTCAGTCTCTTCCACCGAAAATTTCCGCAATCGATCTTTAGCGTCTTCGTCATGCCGCGCATCGAAGGCGGCACGATCGCCGAATACCTTTTCTGGCTGGCGAATCGCGCGCGTTTCAGTTCCATCGAAGCGACCGCCGGCGAAAATTTCGACATTCTGCTCGGGATCGATCTGCGCACGCGAACGGCGGCGTTGCAAATCGGTTACGGCCTCGAAAATTATTTGTCCGAACGCGACCTCGAACGCGCGCTCGCGCAATCGTCGGCCGCGTTTGCCGCGAATGATATTCCGCGCGGCGTGCGCGCCTGCGTCGAGTTTATGATGGAGCGCATGCGCGAAGCTGCGGTCGCGGTCGAGGAACGCACGACACCGGCACCCTCGGCCACAAGCTCGCCCTCGGAATGGTAATGAATTTACGTCGCGCCATTTTCTTATTGTCGATCTTGTCGATGTCGATCTTCGCGTCGGTTGCTCCAGCGCAATCCCCAACACCGAATGCGACGGGCGCTCGTCCCGCGTTCGCGCAACCACGCGCGCCGCGAAAACCGATTCCGCTGCAATGGAAGCTCGCCGCTGTCGCCGGCGTCCTTGTCGTTAGTCTCGGCGTCCTGCGCCGCGCCTCTCGCTCCTGGCGAAAATGGAATTTGTTCGATCGACAATATCGATTCCCGATTCGGGAGGTCGCGCCGCGACTCGGCGGGACACGCTCCGGCGGTTGCACCGCCACGATCGAATTTCGTCGCGACTCAATTGGTGAAAACGCGTAGGAACGCGACTTCGACCGCGAGCGCTTCCTGAATATTGCGCGAAAGATGATCGCGCATCACTTCGAGCCGGCGAATACGTTTCAAGATTTCGGCCGGCGAAAAACGCGTCGCCACGTTGGCTGTTTCTTTTTTCAGGCCCGGCAGATCGCGCGCGGCCACGCCGGTCTTCGCGCGCAAAACATCCGACCACCAAACGAACAGCGTTTCGATCAACCGCGCGCGGCGCTGAAGATAACGACTTTCCGTGAGCGCCTTGTAATAATCTTCGCGCTCATCGAGCCACGAGCCGTCGGTCGAGTTTTTGTATTGCGCTTCCTCGCGCTTCAAGGCTTCGGCTGTTTCGTCCCGAATCTCCTCGCGGATCGAGCTGAGAATGCGCTGAAGATTCTGCGCGAGACGATAAGCATGCTGCACGTTCCAATTCTTTTCGCGCGCGAGATTGCCTAACGACTCGACAAGATCGACATCGTACTTTGGGGCGGCTCCGTTCGAGCTCGACGGCGTAAGCGTGATTGGCACGCAGCGCGAAATGATCGTGTCCGGCAACGCTTCCGGCAGCGTGCTTAACAAAAGCAGCAACGAATTTTCCGGCGGCTCCTCCAGCGTTTTCAGAAACGCGTTTGCGGCTTTTGCGTTGATTCGATCCGCGTCGATAATGATCGCGACTTTCCGCGCACCCGTGCTTTGCATTTGCAGCGCGTGTTCGAGTGCACGCACTTCCTCAACCAAAATTTGTCGCCCCTTCGATTTCGGTTCGACTACAAAAATCTCGCGCGCGTTTGTGCTGAATACATCTTCGGCTTTGGTGCGATTAACGAGGCTCGCGATGTCCGCGGCGAGGGCGCGTTTGCCGCTCTCGGGCGGTCCGGAAATCAGATACGCATGCGCGAGGCGATTGCGCTCGTGCGCTGCGCGCAAAATCTCGAAGGCATTTTCGCGGGTGAAGGCCATCAGTTTTTTTGAAACTGCGGAAATCGCTCGACTAGCGTTTCCCAAATGTCGTTGTCGATCTTGTCAACATCGCGTGCGCCATCGATGAGCGCGACGCGATTCGGCTCGCGTTTCGCCAGTTCGCGATAGGCATTGCGGACCGCTTCGTAAAACTCTTTCGGCTGTTGCTCCATGCGATCGGCCGGACGCGCGGTTTTGTTCATGCGCGAATGCGCCGTCGTAAGATCGACATCGAGCACGAACGTAATGTCCGGCCGGCAATCGCCCACGGCGAAAGCGTTGAGCTGCTCGACGATGGCACGGTCGAGTTTGCGCGCCGCGCCTTGATACACCGTAGTCGAATCGAAGAAGCGATCCGAAATCACGATCACCCCGCGATCGAGTGCGGGCCGGATCACTTCCCGCACGAGCTGTGCGCGGCTCGCTTCGAATAACAGCAGCTCGGTTTCCGAGGTCATGCTTTTCGCTTCAGTGTTGAATTGCAAAAGATCGCGAATGGTTTCGCCGATGGGCGTGCCGCCCGGTTCGCGCGTGACGAGAAATTCCAGGCCTAACGACTCCAGTCGGGCGGCCAGTCGCTTCACCTGCGTCGATTTTCCGCAGCCTTCGCTTCCTTCAAAAGTGATGAACGGTGCGCGCGACATGACGTTGTCGATCTTGTAACAGCGCAGCGCGATTGTCGAATGCGCGAAGCCGTTGCAAAAACAGAAAAGCCGCCGAGAAATTCATCCCGGCGGCTTTTGAATTAAATCTCTGCGTTTCGGTTTAGCCCATCCCGAGCGAATCGAGTGTCGGTTCGTCGATCACTGCCGTGGCCATGAGTCCCTGGTCGGCTTGGTAATCGCGGAGCGCTTGCCGGGTCAAAGGCCCGAGCAATCCGTCCACTTCACCTTGATAGTAACCCATCTCCTGGAGCTCAGCCTGCACGTCCGCGATTACGCGGTCCGGCGGTTCGGCGCGATGACCGACATAGATCGGCGCATCGTAAGCGTAATACTCGGCGCCCGGATCGTAACCCCACGCCGGATACCAGTAACCGTTGTTCCAGTAATAGTAACCGCCACCGATCAGCTCCACGCGCTGGAAGTGCGACGAATACCACATGCGATCGTGCCGTTCCGGATGATAGGAACGGAACACTTCGTACTGCGGCCCCTGCCAGCTTTCGGCTCCCTGGATGCGATAATTTTGCACGAACTTAACCGGCGGGACTTTGTCTGGGCGCGGTTGCGCTTTGAAGTTCACATGTTGCTCTTTGATCTGAGTGACTTTCTGTTTCACTTGCTGAACTTTTTGCGGATCGCCTTTTTTGCCGCCGCCTGTACTCGCGGTCGCGTTTGCCGCGCCGGTTGCTCCTGCTGCGCTCGCACCCGGAGACGCACTTGCCGCCGCGTTCACGTTCGCGCCGGCGTTTTCGCCGCGGGCGTTCTTGCCTTTGCGGCCGTGCTTACCGAGCTTCTCTTGCTGGTCGTTAGGCGCGACTGATGCGGATGCTCCTGCCTCCGCGCCGGTCGCTCCAGTCGCTCCGGTCGCTCCGGTTTGCGTTGCGCCGCCGTTCTTCTCTTTCATGCGTGCTGCGCGACGTTCGGCTTTATTGCCGCCCTGCTTCGCGCCGGGTCCGGTCGTAGCTTCCGGGTTCGAGGCGTTCGCTGCATCTGGCTGCGCGTTCGATTCGCCGCGCGCGGCTTTTCCGCCACCGCGTTGATGTTTGCCGCCCGCTCCACCTTCGGCGTTCGCACCGGTTTGACCCTGCGCACCCGAGGTTGCTTCGGTTTTGTTGTGTTTGCCCTTGCCCGCTGCGGGTGAGGCCGTGTCCTCAGGCTGTTGCGCTAACGCGGCTGAAGCCAGCGCCAGCGATAAGCCCATCACTAAACTCGTGAATTTTTTCATATTAGAAGGGTTAGGCGTTGCATGGGCGCGATTTATTCGAGAGCGCGCACGATTTAAATTTCACTGGCGATTCGTTCGCCTTGCAAGATCGACATGTACGCCTTGCACTTCCTTCCATTCATTCCTTGATTGCATCGGATTCAATCGCGTAATTTATGCCCGAGGGCAGCGAGCTTATGGACGAAAAGCCGAAGGAAGAACAACCGTCGCGCAAGCGAAGAATTGTTGAGATCGACCTGAGGGACCTGTTCGCCATTAAAGATCCAAAAGCCGGTGCCGCTTCGCCGAAACCGGAGCCGCCACCCGACCCGAAATCGCCTAACTAATCGTGCCGAACTACTGGCTGGTGAAGCAGGAACCGGATTCATATTCCTGGGACGATTTCACCAGGGACAGGAAAACCAGCTGGACCGGCGTTCGCAATTTCACCGCGCGGAATAATCTGCGCCGCATGAGCAAAGGCGATGAGGTGCTGTATTATCACAGCGGCGAGGAAAAGGCGGTGATCGGAATCGCGAAAGTCATTCGCACCGCTTACGCCGATCAGACCGCGAAGGAAGGCGACTGGTCGACTGTCGATCTTGCGCCGGTCCGCCGGTTGAAACGGCCGGTCACATTGCGCGAAATCAAAGCGGCGGGGCGCCTCAAAGACATGGTGCTCGTTAGGCAATCGCGTTTGTCCGTCATGCCGGTGAGCGCGGCCGAGTGGCGGGAAATCTTGCGCTTGGCGGCGGGCTAACCAAGTCGGCGGTGCGAACAAAGAGGACGATTGCTTCGCGTGCGGCGACCATTTGGACAACGAAACACGAATGCTCTTGTGTTATGCGCACTAACATCGCGCTTTGCTCGAGCAGAATTTGCCTCGCTATCAGCATCGCATTTGGCTTGTTGATTGATCGCGCCGCGGCGGCGCCAGCAAAAATCGACCCGTCGCGACAACACATTGTGGTCACGTCGGACGCAGATGCGCGCAAGAATTTCGTCACATTCACGTATCCGGTACAGCTCGCAGGGTGGCATTCGCGTGGCGGACTTCACCTCGGCTTCTATCGCCTCGAAGTCAGTTCAGAAGGCCAAGTTACGGCTGTCGAAATTCTGCGTAGCATGGGGCACACGGTTGATGTGATCATGCTCAAGCAAATGATTCATTGGCACGCGCGCCCCGGCGGCGAGCGCGTCATCGATGTTGGCTGGCGCTTCGGTCCGAAACATTTTAGATACGCGAAGGATGAAGCTTATGAGCTACTCCTCGCTGATCCCGAGCATATCCCCGCGTATCTCGATAACGCGCCGCATTATTCCGGCTTCCGCAATTCGCCTGAAAGAATAGAAGAGGATCGTCTGTCGCGCGGGCATTAGTTCGTCGGCTACGGCTTCGGCGTCGAGCTTCGCAAAAAATGAAGCTCGTTAGGCAATCGCGTTTATCCGTTATGCCCGTGAGCCCGGCTGCGTTCCGCGAAATCTTAAACTTGGCGGCTACCTAAATACACCGGAAGTTACCCGCCGATGGAATCTGTAGCAGCGGCGGATTTTTTGCCGGTGATGGCGGCGGCCACAGGGCCGGCGCAGCATCTTGTCGTGTCGATTCACGACGTCGCGCCGGCAAATCGCGTGGTGGTTGTGGAAATGATGCGCGAGATCGCGAGCAAAGGCGTGCGCGTTTGCTCGTTGCTCGTTGTGCCCGATTACCATCATCGCGGCCACTTCGCGCAAGATCGACAATTCACTTCGTGGCTGCGCGAGCTCGAAGCGCAGGGACACGAAATTGTCATCCACGGATATTTCCACCAGCGCCAGTCCCGGCCTAACGAATCATTGGCCGACAAGTTCGTCACCCGTTTCTATACCCGCGGCGAAGGCGAATTTTTCGATCTCGATTACGACGAAGCCTTTCGCCGCATCACCAACGCGCGCGACGAATTCATCGAAGCCGGTTTGCGCCCGCGCGGATTCATCGCGCCGGCCTGGTTGTTGAATGCGGAAGGCGAACGCGCCGTGCGCGACGCCGATCTCGAATACACCACGCGTCTGCAAACCGTGCGCGATCTGCGATCGGCGCAGAACTTTTCCGCGCGCTCGCTGGTTTATAGCACCGAGGCAGAATGGCGAAGATCGACAAGTTTGCTCTGGAACGGAATGCTTGCCCGAATCTTGCGCGCGTCGCCGCTCATGCGCGTGAGCATTCATCCGCCCGATCAACGATACCCGCGCATATGGCAGCAGATACTCGATTCATTAGATGAGATGACGAAGATGCGAACGCCGACGACTTATCGCGATTGGATCGCGGAACAACGCGTCGCCTCCGCGCAAGATCGACCATGAGCAAGTGCGACCTCCATATCCATTCGCGCTTTAGCGATCGCTCGGAAGAGTGGCTCTTTCGCCGTTTCGATTTTCCCGATAGCTATTCCGATCCGCGCGAGCTTTACCGGCAACTGCTCGAGCGCGGGATGGATTTCGTCACCATCACCGATCACGACACGATCGAAGGTTGCCTAACGATCGCCGATTTGCCGAACACATTCCTGAGCGAACAAATCACGACCTACTTCCCGGGCGATCCGTGCAAGATCGACATCCTCGCGTGGGGAATCTCGGAAACGCAGCACGCGGCGATTGTCGATCTTCGCGAGAACATTTTCGATCTGCAGCGTTATCTTCAGACACAGCACATCGTTCACGCGGTCGCGCATCCGCTCTACAGCATCAACGGCAAACTGACCGCGTCGCATCTGGAGCGGCTCATTCTCTTGTTCAAACGTTTCGAAGTGTTGAACGGATTGCGCGATGCGCTCCTGAGCGATCTCGCTCGCGATTTGTTAGGCAATCTCACGCCGGAGAAGATCGACCTCTACGCGAACAAACACGATCTCTGGCCAACGCACGCCGAGCCGTGGAAAAAGATTTTCGTCGGCGGCTCGGATGATCACGGCGGGCAATTCATCGCGTCGGCGTACACCGAAACGCCTCGCGCAAGATCGACAATCGAATTTCTCGAGCACGTCCGCAGCGGCGCGTGCGAGGCCAAAGGCAAAGCCGGCACGCCGCTGGCGTTATCGCACGGATTTTACAACACGCTTTCGGCCTTCATCCAGGATCGTCTGCCGGAAAAACTCGGGCCGACCGGAAAATTGATCGAGCAAATGTTCTCACGCTTCATGGAAGGACGCGACCCGACCGAGTTGTCGCTCAAAGATAAGGCGACCGTTTTCGCGCAAGGCGTCGCGTCCGGAAAAATCTTCGAGCTGATGAAGCCGGCGAACATGTCCCTGTGGAACGAACTCTCGAAACAATTCCAAAAAGCGGAAGCGAAAGCGGACGACGCGATGGAGCCGGAGCGCAAAACGTTCTTGATGGCGAACACTGTCGCCGAGCAACTCGCTTATCGGTTGTTCACGAAATTCGTGCAGCAAGTCGGGAGCGGAAACGTGGTCGAAGGAATGCAGGCGGTGAGCGCGATCGTGCCCATTCTCGTTATGCTCGCGCCCTACATTTACGGATTTCATTCGCAAGCGCCGAATCGGAAATGGTTGCGCGAAGTTTTTCGCGCGATGACCGGCGCGATTCCGCCGGCGTTGCAAAATAACAAACGCGCGTGGTTCACCGACACGCTCGAAGACGTGAACGGTGTCGCGACCACGATTCGCAAAATGACCGCGGCGGGCGCGGCCGCGGGCAAAGACCTGACCGTGGTGACCTCGCGGAGCGAGTGCAAGATCGACAATATCCCTTTGAAAAACTTCGCGCCCATCGGCGAATTCGAGCTGCCGGAATACGAGCTGCAAAAGCTGAGCTTCCCGCCGATTTTGCAAATGCTCGATTACATTCAGCGCGAAGGTTTCACCGAGATCATCATCAGCACGCCAGGCCCGATCGGCCTAACGGCGTTGTTCGCGGCGAAATTGTTGAATCTGCAAACAAGCGCGATTTATCACACCGATTTTCCGCAATACGTTCGCTTCCTGACCGAGGACAGCTTCCTCGAAAGCGTCGCGTGGGGCTTCATGCATTGGTTCTACGGACAGGTCGATACCGTGTTCGTGAACTCGGAAATTTATCGGCAAAGCTGGATCAAACGCGGTTTCGAGCCGGACAAATTGAAAATTCTGCCGCGCGGACTCGATGTCGATCTTTTCACGCCGCAACGCCGCGACGAAAATTTCTGGCGAAAATTCCAGCCGACGAACGGAGAAGTGCGCCTGCTTTACGTCGGCCGCGTCTCGAAGGAAAAAAATCTCGACGTGCTCGCGAATGCTTATCGCAAACTGCGCGACGAAAAATTGCCCGTGAAATTGTTCGTCGTCGGCGACGGACCTTATGCGAAGTCGTTGTCGCAGGATTTACCGGAAGCCTGCTTCACCGGCACCTTGCGCGGCAAAGAGCTCGCGAACGCTTACGCATCCGCCGACATTTTTGTTTTTCCGAGCACAACCGACACCTTCGGCAACGTCATCATCGAAGCGCAGGCCTCCGGCGTTCCGGTCGTCGTCTCCGATTCCGGCGGTCCGAAAGAGCTCGTGCAAAATGAGACGAACGGTTTCATCACAAAATCGCACGACGTCGAAGATTTCACGGACGCTGTCCGCCGACTCGTGCAAGATCGACAACTACGCGTGCGCATGGGCGAACAAGCGCGCGCCAGCGTCGCCGATCGCACCTGGCCGAGCGCGTTCGCAAAGTTTTGGGCGTTGACGGAAGTTTAGTTGTCGATCTTACAGCGTGCCGAAGTAGCGGTCGCCCGCGTCGCCGAGGCCGGGAACGATGTAGCCGGATTCGTTTAGTTCGGGATCAACCGCGGCGGTGATGATTTGCACGTCGGGATGTTGCGATTGCACTTGCGCGATCCCCGGTTCGCACGCGACCAGCGTGATGAATTGAATCTTAGTCGCGCCGTTCTTTTTCAAAAGCTCCAACGCCGCACACGCGCTGTGACCGGTCGCGAGCATTGGATCGACAAGGACAACTTGCGCGGCGCTAAGTTCGGACGGCAACCGACAAAAATAGGTTGTCGGGCGCAAACTTTTTTCATCCCGATAAATTCCGACATGACCAACGTTCGCCTCCGGCAGAAAGCGCGACATGCCGTCGATCATGCCGAGGCCGGCGCGCAAGATCGGAACGATCACGACCGGGCCGGCCAGAATTTTGCCGGCGCATTTCTTTAACGGCGTTTCAATTTCGATGTCGCGCGTCGTCCACGCGCGCGTCGCTTCGGTCAGCAAAATGATCGAGAGCTCCTGCAGATTGCGCCGGAATTCGTCCGGCGCCGTGGTTTTCGCGCGCAAGATCGACAATTTGGACGCGGCCAAAGGATGATCGATTTGCGTAACGTTCGAGCGCACGTTGTGTAGAAGCGCGAGTTTTAGTTGTCGATCTTGTGATGAAAAGAGAAATCAAACGCCGTTATCCGATTGGCGCGGAGTTGATCGGTGAAAACGAAACGCATTTTCGGGTGTGGGCGCCGAAAGCGCGCAAGATCGACATCGTCATTGACGGCGGCGACGCGCACACGCTCGAAGCGGAAGCGGACGGATATTTTTTCGGATCAACGCACGCACGCGCGGGCGACCGCTACGGCTTTCGCATCGACGGCAGCGAGAAAATTTATCCCGACCCAGCGTCTCGCTGGCAACCGGATGGGCCGCACGGCTTATCGGCGATTGTCGATCCAACGCAATTCAAATGGAACGACGCAAAATGGCGCGGCGTGCAGCTGCCCGGCCAAATCATTTACGAATTTCACATCGGCACGTTTACGCCGGAAGGAACGTGGCGCGCCGCGGCGGAGAAGTTGTCGATCTTGCGCGATGACGGGATCACGCTGCTGGAGATGATGCCGATCGCCGATTTCCCCGGCGCATTCGGCTGGGGATACGACGGCGTAAATCTTTTCGCGCCGTGCCATCTCTACGGGACGCCGGACGATTTGCGTTTCTTTGTCGATCAAGCGCATTCGTTAGGCCTGGGCGTGATCCTCGACGTCGTTTACAACCACTTCGGACCGGACGGAAATTATCTCGGCGCGTTCTCGGATCATTACACGCGCCAGGCGATTCGAAATGAATGGGGCGATTCGATTAATTTCGACGGCGAACAATCCGGGCCGGTGCGCGAGTTCTTCATCACGAACGGCCGCTACTGGATCCACGAATTTCATTTCGACGGTTTTCGTTTCGACGCGACGCAAAGTATTCGCGACAAGTCGGAGGAATACATCGTCGGCGCCATCGGCCGGGCCGCGCGTAAAGCCGCGCAAGATCGACATATTGTTTTGGTCGCGGAAAACGAGCGGCAAGAAACGAAATTGATCTGGCCGCGCGATCGAGACGGCGACGACCTCGATGGATTATGGAACGACGACTGGCACCACACGGCGATGGTCGCGCTCACCGGAATTCGCGAGGCCTACTACACCGACTACTGCGGGAGTCCGCAGGAATTTATTTCGGCCGCGAAATACGGTTTCCTGTTTCAGGGTCAGCCATATGTGTGGCAGGAAGCGGAACGCGGCTATCCGACGTTCGGCACCAGGCCGGACGCGTTCATTTCCTTCATTGAAAATCACGATCAGGTCGCGAACACCGCTTTCGGGGAACGCGTTCGTTTTTTGACTTCGCCGCCGCGTTATCGCGCCATGGTAGCGTTGCTTTTGTTAGGGCCGTGGACGCCGTTGCTTTTTCAAGGACAGGAATTCGGCGCGACTGCGGTATTCCGTTACTTCAGCGACGTCGGCGACGACAAATTGAAGGAAGCGGTGCGCCAGGGCCGTTTCGATTTTCTCGCGCAATTTCCTTCAGTCGCAACGCCGGAAGTGCAGGCGCGATTGCCGGTGCCGTTTCACCGCAGCACGTTCGAAGGTTGCAAGCTCGACTGGAGCGATCGCGACCGGTTTCCGCAATTGTATTCGTTGCATCGCGATCTCATTCAGCTGCGCCAAACCGATGCCCGCTTTCGCGTGCTCAAACAAAACGGCGTCGATGGCGCTGTTCTCTCGACCGACTCCTTTGTCCTGCGCTATTTCGCGGAGCGACCTGATGATGAGCGATTGCTTTTGGTGAACCTTGGCAGTCAGCACGTCTTCAGCCCGGCGCCCGAACCGCTGCTCGCGCCGCCGGATGGATACGAATGGGAAACATTGTGGACGAGCGAGGCGGCGAAGTACGGTGGACTTGGCGTGCGTCGAGTGGTGCGTGATGATGGCTGGACACTTTTCGCGGAAGAGACCGTGGCGTTGCGCGCGGTCCCGGCGACAAAGCCGCGCAAAGAACCAAAAGTGCGCTAAGATCGACAATCGCATGCAGAACGCTTATCGGCCGACGGTCGTTCGCACCTTGCCGTGGCATCCGCGCGAAAGTTCGCGCGACATTTTGCTCAGTCGCGAATGGATCGTGACCAACGGGCTCGGCGGTTACTCCTCGGGCACGGTGAGCGGCGCGATCACGCGCCGTTATCACGGATTGCTCATCGCATCATTGCCGGCGCCGCTCGGTCGCATGGTGATGTGGAGTCATGTTTCGGAAACGTTGCGCTTCGGCGAAGATGATGTGGTTTCGTTAGGCGCGGAGGAACGCGCCGGCGGGCAACTTGAATTAAAGAGCGCGGAATATCTCCGCGAATTCCGGCTCGAGGATGGATTGCCGGTGTGGACTTACCACGTGCGCGACGTCGTGATCGAAAAACGCGTAGTCATGCCGCATCTGCAAAACACGGTCTATGTTCATTACGCCATTGTCGAAGGCGACGCGCGTCTGCGTTTGGAATTGCGGCCGGCGTTTCACTTTCGTCATCACGAAGTGCAGGTGAACAAAGGGACCTCGGGGCCGTATCGCTTGTCCTCGGTCGGCAATCGTTACGAAGTGAGTCCGAACAAACCCGGCATGCCAACCGTGCGCATGAAAATGTGCGGAGAGGCCAAGTTCACGATCGACGCCTGCAAGGTGCATCAGGTCATGTATCGGCTCGAGCAAAGCCGCGGCTACGCCTACGAGGGCGATCTGTGGAGTCCTGGATATTTCCATGTCGATCTTGCGCCTAACGAGCCGGCCACGATCATCGCTTCGACCGAGAAATGGGAAGTCGTCGAAGTGCTTTCGCCTAACGACTTGGTGCATGCGGAGCGGCAGCGGCGCGGGCGGTTGCTCGAGAACGCGCACAAAGAAGCGCGGAAAGATTTTGGCGCGGAACTCAGTTACGCGGCCGATCAATTCATCATCACGCCGGCCGGCCGTTTCGAAGAGGCCGCGCGCGCGCATGCGGCCGGGGACGAAGTTCGCACCGTCATCGCCGGTTACCATTGGTTCACCGATTGGGGCCGCGACACCATGATCAGCCTCGAGGGTCTCACCCTAACGACCGGCCGCTGGCTCGAAGCCGGTTACATCCTGCGCACGTTCGGCAATTATATTCGCGACGGGTTGATCCCGAACATGTTTCCCGACAGTTCGAAAAAAGGCGTGTATCACACCGCCGACGCGACGCTCTGGTTCTTTCACGCCATTCATCGCTACGTCGAAACGACGAACGACCGCACCACTCTGCGTTCGTTGCTGCCGCGTTTGATCGACATCGTCGAACATCATCTGCGCGGAACGAAATTTAATATTCATGTCGATCCTGCCGACGGTTTGCTCGCGCAAGGCGAAGAAGGTTTTCAACTCACGTGGATGGACGCGAAGATGGGCGATTGGGTGGTGACGCCGCGGCGCGGAAAAGCGGTCGAGATCAACGCGCTTTGGTACAACGCCGTGAAATTGCTCGCGCAATGGTTGCGCGACGAACACGACAGCTCGGCTGAGACCTACGAGCAACACGCCGAACGGGCGCGCAAATCATTCAACGAAAAGTTTTGGTACAACGATGGCGGTTATTTATTCGATGTCGTCGATTGCAACGGGGAAGCCGGCGCGAACGACAGATCATTTCGCCCGAACCAACTCTTCGCCATTTCGCTCGATCATCCCGTGCTCGACCAATCCCGCTGGAATGCAGTTGTCGATCTTGCGCAGAAGAAATTGCTTACGCCGGTCGGCTTGCGCTCGCTCGCGCCCGACGATCCGGAATACAAACCGATTTACTCCGGCGACCTTCGTTCACGCGACGGCGCTTATCATCAGGGCACGGTCTGGTCGTGGCTCATCGGCCCATTCATCGACGCATGGCTGCGCGTTCATCCGCAAGATCGACAAGGTGCGCGCAAGTTTCTCGAAACATTTCCGCAACACCTGATCGACGACGGCGTCGGCACGATCAGCGAAGTGTTCGACGCGAGAGAGCCGCATTTGGCGGGCGGTTGCATCGCGCAAGCGTGGAGCGTAGCGGAAGTTTTGCGTTGCTGGATCAAAACCGCCTAACGACGTTGCAAGATCGACAATCGCATTCACGTTAACTAATGCCCGAGTCCGCCGAAGATCTTAGTAAGCAACCCGAGGTCCAGAAGGAGCTCGAGCGCGCGACCGGCCAGAGGGCGGAGGCGAAAGTCAAAGCGGCGGCGAAGGACAAGTTTTTGTTCGCCACCCACGGCCTGCTTCTGCTCGGCAGCGCGGTGCTCTATTATTTAATCGGCTCAAGATTTTTGCCGCTGGTCGAAGCGGAAGTCGAGTTCAGCCATCGCTTGTTGCGCGGCTTTGCTCTCATCGTGGTTGTGCTCGCGATCGCGAAAGCGGTAAAAGTTTACGCCATCGGCCGCATCCAGGATGCCGTGACGCGGTTCACGCTTGGTCGCATCCAGAAGCTTCTCGTCTCGCTCCTCGTCGCGGTCATCGCCATCTCGGTCATCTTCGTGAATTGGTACGCAGCGCTCACCGCGCTTGGCGTCGGTTCCATCATCGTTGGGCTCGCCGTGCAGACGCCGATGAAAAGTTTCATTGCGTGGATTTACATTCTCGTTCGGCGGCCGTTTCAAGTCGGCGATCGCATTAAAATCGGCGACGCCACCGGCGATGTCATCGACGTCGGTTATCTCGACACCACGCTCTGGGAATTTGGCGGACAATATCTTTCGACCGATCACCCGAGCGGCCGCGTCATTCGTTTTCCAAACGAAAAAGTCCTCGATGAAATCATCTGGAATTATTCCTGGCCGCTGTTTCCCTACATTTGGAATGAGATCAAGTTTCAAATTGGTTATCAGGCCGATTTGAAATTCGTAGCCGAAACCATGCAACGCATCGTGCAGGAGGAGATCGGCGAAGAAATGATGAAACGAGTGGAAACATTTCGCGAATTGCTCGCGCGCACTCCGGTGGACGAATTGGAGGTGCGAGCGCATCCGCGCGTCATCTTTCGGGCCGACGAAATGACCTGGATCGACGCCATCGTGCGTTACGTCGTGGCCCCGCGCGAAGCCGGCGCGGTCAAGACGCGTCTCATTCCCAAACTTCTCGCGGCGCTGAACGAGCAGCCGAACAAGGTCTTGTTTCCAAAAGGCGACGCGCGATGAAAAAGTTGTTCGTTGCGACGATGTCGATCTTGTCGATGTCGATCTTCGCTTCCGCGCAAACGAAGGCGACCAGGCCAACAGCCGCGCCACCGGCGCAACAAGTTTTTCCGGTGGCGTTGCCTAACTACGACGAAGAAACGGCTACGCGTCTCCAGATTTTTTTGGACAACGTCGATTTCGGTCCGGGCAAGATCGACGGCCGCATGGGCGAATTTTTTCGTAAAGCGCTCATCTCTTACAAACACGCCCACGCCATGCCGAAGACCGGAGCGGTCGATCAGTGGATGCTCGATCAGGTGCCGGTCACGTTTACGACTTACACGATTAAAGGCGCCGATCTCGCTTTCGTCGGCGATCTGCCGAGCGATCACGCCGCGCAAGCGAGACTCAAATTCCAGCCATACACTTCGCTGCTCGAATTCGTGGCCGAGCGTTTTCATTCGGCCGAGGATTACATTCGCAAACTGAATCTCGACCGCGATCTCGACCTGGAACATCTCGAACCGGGCGACGAGTTGAAAGTGCCGAACGTCTTGCCGTTCGTGATCGAGAACGTGCGCGAAGAGCAATTGAAGGAGAATCCCGCGTTCAAAACGCGCAAGGTTTTCGTCGATACGAAAGAGCGCCTCGCCGAAGTCTTCGACAACGACCAGCTCGTCTGCGTTTTTCCGATCACGCCAGGATCGACAACGTTACCCGCGCCGGTCGGGACATGGCGCATCGTCGGCATCACGACCTGGCCGTGGTTTCGTTACGACGAAGGGATGCTCAATCACGGCGTGCGCACGGAAAACTTTTTTAATCTCCCGCCCGGGCCTAACAACTTGGTCGGCGTGATGTGGGCCGGCTTGAATCGCCCCGGCATCGGCCTTCACGGCACGAACAATCCCGAGACTATCGGTCGCGCCGCGAGTCACGGTTGCATTCGCTTGGCGAACTGGGACGCGGTGCGATTGAAAGATCTCGTCAGCGTCGGCAATACGGTCATCATCTTCTGATGCAAACTGCGCGGCGATTCCGACGCAAAAGTATTTCGTTTCGCTGAAAATTTGCGTCGCGTAAACTCTAAGATCGACGCCTCAGCCGGCGAAGACCGATCGCCGCCGCTGCGACGCAGAAGAGCACCGACGTGCCCGGCTCGGGAACCGCGTTAGTAATGAAAGCAATGTCGTCGAAGTCGGGCGATCCGGTGCCGGCTCCCGACGATGCAACGGAAAAGCTGGTGATGGTGGTACCAGCCGGCGCGATAAATCCGAAGAACGTATCGGCCGCGCCTTTGAGTGCATTAATCGTCGCAGTCTCAGTGACCGTTGCGCCGTTACTGAAGTTTGCAATGGCGGTCACGGTGCCAAAATTTATCGGAACATTGTTGTTCGGATCCGAAGCGGACAAAACGGTGAATCCGAGTTGAATGACGCCGGTCTCTCCCGGCGAACCGCCGGTGAGATTACTGAATGAAAACGCGTAGGAGAAACCGTTGACGTTGTCGAGATAGTTGCTCAGCGAAATCGAAGCGGCGTCGTGCGTTGGCCCGCCGGAACTGACAAACATTGGCGTGCTCGGGTTCGTTTGCGTCAACGTGATGGTTTTGGTTTGGCCGACGCCGTAACTCAACACATTTGCCGCGGGCAAATTGCCTGTGGTCTGCGTGTCGAAATTCCAAATGCCTCCCGCGTCGGCGGCAAACGCCGTCGCGATCGCCGAATTGAATGGGCCGGTCGTCGAATACGCGGCGCCGTTGCCAGTGCTGGCCGTAGTCGTGTTCGCCGCCGTCGCGCCGCCGGTGCCGGAACTGAATGCACCGTTGAAATCGACGTTGTTCGTTTGCGTCGCTGTCTCATCATAGACGCCGACGGTCGGAATCGCCGCCGCGCCCGCCGATAACGCGATACCCGCGAAAATCGCAAATGCGAAACTCAGTTTGTGTGTCGTTGACCAATGTCTCATCCCAGTTCTTCCCTTGCCGTCGACGATGATAACAAACTGTTCTCACGATTTGAAAGCTCTTTCCGTTGAGTGCGCCGGCAAATGTCGCGAATACACCAGCGTTCCACCTTGTCGATCTTGCGAATGGGCTTATTTTACCCTCGCAGCGGAGGACGTACATGAGCATTCAATCATTCAGCCTAACGAACCGCGCGGTGCAGTCGCTGCCGAAACATCTGCTCCAGTTCGCGGTCGATCAGCGTTACGACGATTACACGCCGGTCGATCACGCCGTCTGGCGCTACATCATGCGACAGAACATTTTTTTCCTGCGCGAGTACGCGCACAAAGTTTATTTCCAGGGCTTGCTCGACACTGGCATTTCGTTCGAACGCATTCCGCGCATCGAAGAGATGAACGACATTCTCGGCAAGATCGGTTGGGGCGCGGTCGCGGTGGACGGATTTATTCCGCCGTCGGCGTTTATGGAATTTCAGGCTTACAATGTTCTGGTGATCGCGTGCGACATGCGCCAGATCCACCACATCGAATACACGCCGGCGCCGGACATTGTGCACGAAGCGGCCGGACATGCGCCGATCATTGTCGATCGCGAATACTCGAATTATCTGCAGCGTTTCGGCGAAGTCGGCGCGCGCGCGATGCAATCGAAAAAAGATTTCGAGCTCTACCAAGCGATCCGTCACTTGTCGATCTTGAAGGAGCAGCCGAATAGCGACGCGAAAGAAGTGGAAGAAGCGACGCGAGAAGTTGAGCGGCGCTTCAAAAACCTCGGTGAGCCATCCGAAATGGCGCTGCTCTCGCGCTTGCATTGGTGGACGGTGGAGTACGGACTCATCGGCACGGTCGAGAATCCGAAAATTTACGGCGCCGGTCTGCTCTCCTCGATCGGCGAGTCGGTTTCGTGTCTGGAAGCAAACGTGAAAAAGATCCCCTACTCGATCGACGCGATGAACCAGCCGTTCGATATCACGACGAAGCAACCGCAGTTGTTTGTCTGCCGCGACTTCAAACATCTGCGCGATGTGCTGGAGGAATTTGCGCGCAAGATGGCCTATCAAGTCGGCGGGCTCGAAGGCGTCAAGAAAGCGATCGAGTGCAACAACGTCGCGACCTGCCAGTATTCAAGCGGCGTTCAGGTCACCGGTGTGTTCGATGAAGTGATTGTCGATCTTGCGAACAATCCGATTTATTTGCACAGCAAAGGTCCGTCGGCGCTTTCCTACAAAGATAAACAACTCGACGGTCACGGCCGCGATTATCACAAGGAAGGATTCGGTTCGCCAATCGGCAATTTCAAGCCTAACGAACTGCGCGAAGGCACAACGACGAAATTGGAATTCGAAAGCGGCGTTATCGTTGAAGGTAAGATCGACAAGGTACTTCAGCGTGACGGCAAAACATTGCTCGTAACATTTTCGAATTGCACCGCGAAATACGGCGATCGCATTTTGTTCGATCCGGACTGGGGCACGTTCGACATGGCGGTGGGCGATCGCATCACATCCGTGTTCAACGGCGCGGCCGACAAAGAAGCTTACAACGAAGTGGCGCTGGTGCCGAAAGAGCGCACCATCAAAGTTCCATCGGACGCAAAACGAAAGAAACTGGAGAATCTATATGCGCAAGTCCGACAGATTCGCGAGACCCAAAAAGGCTACGAACGTCTCGGAGAAATTTGGGAGACGCAGCAAGCCGAACATCCTAACGACTGGCTCTTGTCGATGGAGATTTTCGAAATCCTCGACGTGACAGGACAGCAGCCGGAACTGAAAGCGAAGATCGACAAGTTCCTCAAGGAAAAGAAAGCGGCGACGAAAGACTTCGAGACGCTCATTAGTTGGGGATTCCGGCTGGTCGAATATCACAAGCAGCCGGATTTTCAGGCGGCGCTGCAGTCGTCGCCGAAATAAGCTCTGTCATTCCGAGCGCAGTCGAGGAATCTCTAATCATTCTCAATGAGAGATGTCTCGACTTCGCTCGACATGACAAAAGCGAGGCAGGCGCCGCCGAAGTAGTCAGACCGATTCGTCTTTGAAGTGGCGCTTCCCTTTTTGCGCCTTGGCGAACTCGTCTTTGTTCAAAATGTTTTCGTCGAGCTGCATGTCGGTGCGGAGAAAATTCCGAAACCATTCTTCAATACGTTGTCGATCTTGCATGACCTGCTCGGTGATGTAATTCGCGTCGATGTTGATGCAGATCGCGCCGACGACGCCGAATTCTTTGCGCACGATCGGAATGGTCGTGCACTTGAATTTTCGCCCGCCGATATTCAGCTCGTAGTTGAGTTTGTCTTCGTTCGCGAGCTGTCGCTTTTTCAAATCGATCAACAAATTTGTCGTTCCATCGCGCAGATGGCGACCGGTCGCATTATTTTCGAGCGCGACGAGCGAATGCGCCGGATCGGCGAGATTGTGCAGCAGGATTTCGATGCCGGTGTTCGGAAACGATTTCCCGATCAGCCTGACGATGCGCACGCAATTTTCGAGATACTCATTCGTGTCATCGACGATCCGTTTGCCGTCGTACTTGTCGAACAAACGCGCATATTCCTTTTGTTCGGTCGGCTCGAGTTTTTCACGCACGCTGTTCTGCTCGCCGATAAAGATGAGCTGACGCGCGGCGGTGTAATCGTTGTTCTTCAAAAAGTAATGCATGCCGAGGCGAAAATTGTTCAGATTGAACTCGCCGAAGTTTTCGCGCGAGATCGTGAATGGATAGAAGTCATACTCCTCGAGCTTGCGTCCGAATTTGTGACGCTCCTTGTATTTGCCCCAGAGAAAACCGGCGCCGAGCAAAACGACCGAGGCGATGATCGACGCGAAAACGTTGATCCAAATTTCCCCGGAGAGAGCGTTCATGGCGTCATAATGCGCCGGTCACATTCGTGATGGAAATGTTTTCGACCGCGACATCGGCGTCGCGCGAAACAGCAAACGCCACCGCGTCGGCAATCTCATTCGGCGACATCATTTTTTCCGTTGGCCAATCGCCGGCCACGTTGTTCCAGATTTCCGTGGCCGTCGCGGCTGGATAAATGTTGATCAGCCGCACCTTGTGTTCGCGCAATTCTTCGCGGACCGATTGCGAAAATCCTTCGAGCGCAAATTTGCTCATGCAATACGCGCTCCAACCGGGAAAGCCGCTCTTGGCCGCGATCGAAAGCACATTGACGATTGTCGATCCTGGCGGCATGCGCGGCGCGAAATGCTGGATCAACATGAACGGCGCGGTCACGTTCACGCCGAGCGTTTGCTCCCATTCCACTTGTGTGATTTCGGTAAACGGCTTCACCACCGCGATGCCCGCGTTGTTCACGAGCACGTCTAACCGTTTGTCGCCGACTTGCGCGATCAAATCGCAAACGCCGCGCGTCGTCGCGAGATCGTGAATTAACTTCGTCACACTCTTCGCCCGGACGCGTTTGCAGACTTCGGCGAGTGCGACGGTATCGCGGCCGTGCAATAAAAGATCGACATCTTCACCCGCCAGCTTTTCCGCGATCGCGCGACCGATGCCGCGACTCGCGCCGGTGATGAGAATCCTTTTCATTCAGCCACAGATTAACACGGATGGACACGGATGACCGGAATCTGCGCAGCACATCCGTGTAAATCCGTGTTCATCCGTGGCTCATATTCGCCGCAAGGTAAACCGATTGTTCGGCGTTTCCCACAACCGCAGCCTAACAAGCCGCTGCTCCATGCGATTGTCGATCTTGTCGAAAAGCGCGCGCACGATGTTTTCGCCCGTTGATGACTGTGCGCGAAATTCCTCGGCCTCGCGATCGAGATGTTTATCGCGCCACGGCGCGATTGACTCCGAAATCGCATTTCGCATTTGCATGTAATCGAACGCCGCGCCGGTGCGCTCGTCATAGTTTCCCGCGATCGTCGGCTCGGTCGTGTAAAAGTGCCCGTGCCCGCCTGGATTATTGCATTTGCCGAAAAGCTCGGCGTTTTTCGCGTCGCTGAATTGCGACACGTGCAATCGATGCGCTGCGCCGAAACTTTCGCGCATGCCGACAAACATTTCGCCGCCACGCCACGCCTCGACGAAGAAATCTTCGCGCTCGTGCAATCTTAAACGATCGACCGTCGCGCGCTTGGCCGTTTCGCGCAGAAGCAAGCGCGCGAGCGATTCGGTCGTGACCGGCTGATCGCGCAGGCCCGAGACGTCGTTATTCAGATGCTTATGATCGAGTGCGGCATGCAAAGCTTCGATAAGATCGACAATGTCATCGCGCAGACTGTTGCCATCGAACGTCAGCCGAACGCGATAATGATGTCCGTGGTCGTTAACCGACGGGCCGAACAGCTTCGCGTTTTCTTCGCTGCTGAGGTGCGGAGACATCGTGCGACGCGCCGCCGAAAATTCGAACCAGTAATTCGCATCCAGGGGCCCGTTCGCAAATGCAGTCGCGCTTCGCGTCGGCGATTCGCGCAGATGGACGGCGGCGAGTTTCGCGCGCTCACTCGCAAACAACGGCATGACGTCGTGTAAAAGTTGGAGCGCAATGTTTTCCGCGGTCGGCACGACTTCGCGAAAAGCGGGATTGTCTTCGTTCAGAAAACGATGGTCGTATCGCGGATTAATGATTTCGCCGGCGCGACGTTTTATGTCGCTGATATTGATGAGCATGCCGGTGACCGCGTCGGGTTCGCCGCTGAAAACAAAATAGGCGACGTAATTTCGTCCGCTTCCGTATGGCGCGGCGCTTTCATCGCCGTAACGCTGACGATTTTGCAAGATCGACAACTGCGGCGAGAACAACCGCCGGGACGCCGAGAACTCGATGCGTTTGCTGACCGTCAACAACATGACGGCCGTTATTCCTTTAGGAGGGCGAGAAATTCAGAGCGCGTGCGCGCGTCTTCCTTAAACGAGCCTAACAAACACGACGTCGTCATCTCAGAATTCTGCTTCTCGACGCCGCGCATCATCATGCAGAGATGTTTGGCTTCGACGACAACGCCGACCCCGCGTGGATGCAATGAACGCATGAGGGCATCGGCGATTTGCATGGTCAGGTTTTCCTGGGTCTGCAATCGCCGCGCAAACATATCGACGATGCGCGCGACTTTGGAGAGACCGATCACTTTGCCGTGTGGAATGTAAGCGACATGCGCTTTGCCGATGAACGGCAACATGTGATGCTCGCACATGGAATAGAGCTCGATGTCTTTGACGAGAACGATCTCGCTCGCTTCCGATTCGAAGATGGCGTCGTTAACGATCTCGTCGAGCGATTGGCGATAGCCTTCGGTGAGAAATTCGAACGCGCGCGCGGCGCGTCCCGGCGTGCGCGCCAGACCTTCGCGCTCCGGGTCCTCGCCGATCGCCTGCAAGATCGACAAGTACGATTGCTCGAGATTAGCGAGACGAGCGGCCCCGCAACGCTGGATTTTGCCGATGCGACGCTCCGCCGCCTGCAATTCTGTTTCGCCGTTGCCTAACGAGCCCATGTAAGATCGACAATCGCTAATCGAGCCAGCTCAACGGATATTTCTCGTCGTCCATCGCGACGGCCGCTTCGGTCAGCTCGAGCGTGTGTTGGGTGTCGAACATGACCGCGAGCTCTTCCGTGCGCGTCGCGTCTTTGCTCGCCATAATCGTGCCCGGATGCGGGCCGTGCGGGATTCCGCGCGGATGCAGCGTGATCGATGCCGGCTCAATTCCTTTGCGCGATCCGAAATTTCCGCGCACGTAAAACAAGACTTCGTCGGCTTCGACGTTATCGTGCACCCACGGAATTTTCATTGCCCCCGGCCCGTAATCGAGCATGCGCGGCGCGAAAGTGCAGACGACGTAACCGCGAATCTCGAATGTTTGATGGATCGGCGGCGGTTGATGGACTGTGCCGGTGATCGGTTCGAAATCCTGCGCGTTGAATGTGAACGGATAGACGTAGCCGTCCCAGCCGACGACATCGAATGGGTTATGCGCCATCGTCACGCAGGTCCAGCGCGGGCCGTCCTTCACCAGAATCTCTGTGTCTTCTTCAAGATCGACAACGTTCAATTCGGTCGGCCCGTGGAAATCGCGCTCGGAATAGGGCGAGCCCATTTTGATCTGCCCTTCGCTATTTAAATAGCGTTTCGGAATTCGCACCGGGCCCGCCGATTCCAGAATCAAATAGTCTTCTTGTTCGACATCGTCGGGCACGAGCCGGTAGGTGATACCCCGCGGAATAACGATGTAATCTTCGGCGCGGTAACGTTGCTTGCCGAACATCGTCTCGACCGTGCCGCCGCCTTTGAAGACGAAGATGATCTCGTCCGCGCCGCCGTTCTTGTAGTACTGAAACTTCCCGTAATTTTTTTCCGGACGCGCGCGCCACGCCGTCATGTCCTGATTGAACAGAATCGGAACGCGGCCGCTGTAGAGATCGCCGCGGCGCGCCATATTCGCGGTCTTCAAGTGATGATGCCGCAGCGGGCTGTCGGCCGCGCGCTTCAGCTCTTCGCATTTCAACAACTTTACGCTGCGCACGCGGGTGGGCGGACGCAGATGATACATGATCGAGAAGGCTTCGTTGAATCCTTCGGTCGTGACGACGTGCTCGTAATAAATCCCCTCGCCTTTGTAGCCCGGCCCGGCGCCATTGCGATGAAACCAAATGTGATGCTTCCGCGGAAGCTCACCGAGTCGTTGATAAAATGGCATTGTCGATCTTACCTCCTCTTACAGATTCCCTCGTCGCTCCTGTTCTTTCTCCAGCGCTTCGAACAACGCTTTGAAATTTCCTTTGCCAAAACTCTTCGCGCCTTTGCGTTGAATGATTTCGAAAAACAACGTCGGCCGATCTTCCACCGGCTTGGTGAAAATCTGCAGCAAATAACCTTCATCATCGCGATCGACCAGAATGCCGAGACGCTTTAACGGCTCGAGATCTTCATCGATGTGACCGACCCGCGACGGCAGTTCGTCGTAATATGTTGACGGAATATTCAAGAACTCGAGCCCGCGTCGCTGCAATTCCTCCACCGTCTCAACGATGTCCTTGGTGGCGATAGCGACATGCTGCACGCCTTCGCCATTGTAAAAATCGAGATATTCTTCCACCTGCGATTTCTTTTTGCCTTCGGCCGGCTCATTGATCGGAAACTTCACGAATCCGTTTCCGTTGCTCATCACTTTCGACATGAGCGCCGAGTATTCCGTCGAAATGTCTTTATCGTCGAACGAGAGAATGTTTCGGAATCCCATCACGTCCTCGTAAAATTTCACCCACGGATTCATCTGGTTCCAACCGACGTTGCCGACGCAATGATCGACATATTGCAATCCAGTGCTCGTGGTTTCGAAAGCCGGTTCCCATTTCTCGAATCCCGGCATGAACGGCCCGGTGTAATCTTCGCGCTCGATAAACAGATGCACCGTTTCGCCGTAAGTGTGAATGCCGCTCATCACCACTTTGCCGTGATCGTCGGTCAGCGTTTTCGGTTCGAGATAACTTTTACCGCCGCGCTTCGTCGTTTCCTTCCACGCTGAAGTCGCGTCTTTCACGCGCAACGCGATCGCCTTCACCCCATCGCCATGTTTGTAAACGTGATCGGCAATCGGATTGTCGATCTTGATTGCGGTCGTTAGGACAAACGTGAGTTTGTTTTGGCGAATCGCGTAGCTCGCGCGATCGCGCACGCCCGTTTCCGGTCCGCTGTAGGCGAGACTTTGGAAACCGAAAACCGATTTGTAAAAATGCGCGGCTTGTTTGGCGTTGCCGACGTAAAACTCGATGTAATCCGTTCCTTCGAGCGGAAGAAAATCCTGCTCCGCCGCCGGAGCTTTCTTTGGAGCAGCAACTGTGGTGGGCATATGTTACCTCCTGAAATTCGCGACCCCTTAATATAAGATCGACAAGTAGGGCTCGCAAGGATGCCTCGCTATTTGAGCACAAGGGAAGAAGCGATCTTGTCGAAACGCGGATCGGCGCGCAACGGATCGAGCACGGGGTTGACCTGTAATTGCAACGCAAACCAGTTGGGTTCCGCCACCATTTTCGGCAACCAGGTAAATGCGTCCTCGAAATTTCCGCGTCGCAAATGCGCAAAAACATAATGCGCCGCCGCCACATATTCGCCGCGCGCACTTTTACGATCGAGATCTTCCAATTGCCTTTCCGCCAGCGTTCGCTTGGCCGCTTCGAATCCGGCCGTGGCAAAAACCTGCTCGAGCTCGCGGGCCAGTTCGGCCTGGCCGCCTAACGACAAGGCCGCGGTCCATTGCGTGATCGCTTCGTGGTGCATTCCCTTCTGTTCGCAGGCGTCGCCGAAATATTCGTGAGCCGCGGCATAATTCGGATTCCTCTCGAGCAGCTTCGCGAAGTGCGCGATGACGCGGTCGTATTCGCGCATGAAGAAAAGCGCCTTTCCGTAGTGAAGATTCAAGCCGGGAAAGAACGGGTCGAGCGTCATGGCGCGCTCCATCTGTTCGAGCGCCTCTTCTTTGCGCCCCATCAACGTCAGCACCACGCCGTAGTGATGTTTAATATCGGCGAAGTTTGGATTTAACTCCGCGCCGAGTTTGAACGCGCGTTCGGCCGAGGTCCAATCGCGCTTGTAATAAATGTTGATCGCGGCTAACGAGTTCAGCGCTTCGCCGAGCGTCTCATCCAGTTGCAACGCTTTTTCCACGCTCTCCTCCGCGCGCGGCCATGTGTCCGGCGCAAAAATTCCGTTCGCCGCCGCGAATGAATAATAAAGCGTTAAGCCCGCATGGGCCGGCGCGAATGACGGATCGAGCGCGATCGCCTGCTCGAAACATTGGCGCACGCGCTCGTAACCGGGCGCGAGAAAATTTCGCCAATGATAACGCCCCTGCAGGTAAAGCTGATGCGCTGCGATGTTTGTCGTCGGCTGCGCCGCGATGGCACGCCGTTCCGCTCCACTCAATTTCGCCTGCAACGTGTCCGCGATATTTGCCGCGATGTCGCTTTCGACTTCGAAGATGTCGATCAACTGTCGATCGTACCGCTCCGCCCACAGGTGCGCATCATTTTCGGCGTCGATCAATTGAACGTGCACCCGCACTTTCTCGCCGGCCTTACGCACGCTTCCTTCCAGAATCGTCGCGACCCCGAGCAGCTTGGCGATTTCGGGGATGCGGCCGGTTGCATTTTTGAATTGCTGCGTGGACGTGCGCGAAATCACTTTAAGATCGGCGATGCGCGCGAGCCTCGTTAGGATTTCTTCCTGAATTCCATCGGCGAAATACTCGTTAGTCTTGTCCTCGCTTAAATTTTCGAAAGGCAAAACCGCGATCGATTTTTTCGGCGCCGGCGAAACGACGATGTCGATCTTGCCCTTGTCGATCTTAGCGCGCGCCGGTGGCGCCGGATTCCCGAAATCATCGGAGTAAAGATTGAAGAGCGCGAGCGTCACGCCGTGTTTCACTTCGAAAGCGCCGAGATCGTGCAGCAACGGTCGCCATTGCGCGAATTGCTCGAGGTCCTCCGCGACGCGCTTCGACAAAAGAATGTGACCCGCGCCGCCGCAATCCATCACGCGCTGGGCAATATTGATCCCAGCGCCGGCAATGTTCCCCTGTTCGCTCAAATCCGTCACCTCCTTCACCGGCCCGCTGTGAACTCCCATGCGCACACGCAATTCGGGATGCTTCTTTAATTCGCGCGCAATTTCGACCGCGCATTTTACCGGCTCTTCCGGACTCGTGCGAAAGACAAGCGCGCCACCATCGCCCGTCGGCAGCCGCATTAATTTTCCATTCCGTTGCGCCGCGCGGAACGTTTCCGTCGCGCGCGCGATCTCGCGCAGTTTTTCCAAATGCTCGAGCTGCTCGTGAATGAGCAACTTGGTGTAACCGACGATGTCGATGAAAAGAACGTGACCGATCTCGAGCGCGATGTCCGTTTGCTTTTCCCCTGGCATGTCCACTCAAAGTAAACGTCGCGCCGGGAATGCGCGCATCAAGTCTTAATCCGCATTCGGAATCTTTACGATGCTCCCTTTCGCTTTGGGGTCGTTAGGATCTTTTACCACCGTCACGAACAGTTCTTTGCCGCCTTCGCCGAAAGCGACATTGGTCGTGCCGTCACCGGCCGCGATCTCAAACACGTGCAGCAATTTTCCCGCAGGCGATATTTTCAAAATCTTTCCGCCGAACCACTGCGCGACGTAGATGTTGCCCTTGTTGTCGATCTTCATGCTGTCCGGCCCAAGCCACCACGATTTGTTTTTGTCCGGAACGAGCAGATTGAGCAGCGCGAAATTCGATCTCTGACTTAACGTTCCGTCATCGTTGATGGTGAACTTAAGCATGCAATTGCCGACCGTTTCGCTGACGTAGAGAGTTTTCTGATCGGGCGAAACGCCGATGCCGTTGGCGTAATTAAGATCGTTCGCGACTTCGACCCACTCCTTACCGTCCGACGCGAGATAAAGAATTTTTCCGATCACTTCCGTCGGAAGATCGACATAGTGGCCGAACACAGTCGCGTACGCAGCCCCGTTAGGCGCGACAACAATGTCATTGATGCCGCCGGTAAATGGCTGGCCGTTTTTATCGGCGTCCCATCGGCGCAACTCCTTGCCGCTCATGTCGAGTTCCATGATCGCGCCATGCTCGTCCGTGCACGCGAGCAGAAATGTTTTCCGTTTCGTCAAAGCGAGACCGTTGTGGCCGCAACCTTCGGTGTGATTCAAGACTGTCGAAGTTTTCCCATCCCACTTCTCGAGCGTGTTCGAGATCCAGCCGACGTAATAAAGATTGCCATCAATGAACAGCGGACCTTCCGGTCCCTGCAGATTATTCAGGACCACCGTTTCGCCGGCGCGCGCTTGCGCGATCAGGATCGATGCGACAACGCCGGCGATAATTTTTATTTTCATAACGACTTTTGCGCGGCGCGCATTTTTAACCGCAGCGCATTCAAGCGAATGAAGCCGGTCGCGTCACTTTGGTTATATGTCGATCTTTCACCTTCCATCGTCGCGATCTTCGAATCGTAAAGACTTTTCGCGCTCTTGCGGCCGGCCACGATGATGTTGCCTTTGTAAAGTTTCAGCCTAACGAGGCCGGTGACATCGCGCTGCGTTTCGGTGACGAGCGCTTGCAACGCCTCGCGTTCCGGCGAAAACCAAAAACCATTGTAAACGAGCGACGCGTATTTCGGAATGAGACTGTCGCGCAATTGCATCACTTCGCGGTCCATCGTCAGCGTTTCCATTTGGCGATGCGCGAAATGCAAAATCGCGCCGCCCGGCGTTTCGTAAATGCCGCGGCCTTTCATTCCGACGAAACGATTTTCCACAATATCGACGCGGCCGATGCCGTGTTTGCCGCCCAGTTTGTTCAGCGTTTGCATCACGCCGAGCGGCGAAAGTTTCTTCCCGTTCACTTCCACGCAATTGCCGGACTCGAATGAAAGATCGACATGTTCCGCCTCGTTAGGCGCGTCTTCGGGCGCGACGCTCAACTTGTACATGTCGCGCATCTCTTTCGCGCTGGCATCGAACCACGGGTCCTCCAGCACGCCACTTTCAAAACTGATGTGGAGAAGATTACGATCGGTCGAATACGATTTCTCGGTCGTTGCGCTCACGGGAATTTTATTCGCGTTCGCATACGCGATCATCTCGGCACGGCCGGGGAATTCTTTTCGAAACTTTTCCTCGCGCCACGGCGCAATCACGTCCAACTCCGGCGCGAGCGCGGCCGCGGTTAATTCGAAACGAACCTGATCATTCCCCTTCCCGGTCGCGCCGTGTGCAATTGCGTCCGCTTTTTCCGCACGCGCGATCTCGCACATGCGTTTCGCGATCAAGGGACGCGCGATACTCGTGCCGAGAAAATATTGGTCCTCGTAAATCGCGCCCGCCTGAAACATCGGAAAAATGAAATCGCGCGCGAATTCCTCGCGCAGATCTTCGATCACACACTTCGATGCGCCAGTCGTTAGGGCTTTTTTGTCGAGACCATCGAGTTCTTCCTCCTGACCGATGTCTGCGCAAAACGCGATAATCTCGGCGTCGTAATTATCTTTGAGCCAGCGAAGAATGACGGACGTGTCGAGTCCGCCGGAATAAGCGAGGACGATCTTCATACATTTTCTTCTGTCATTCTGAGCGAAGCGAAGAATCTCCGATCATTGGCCTACAGTCCCGCGTTTCAAACAATTGAGCAGACATGTTTCGCTTTGCTCAACATGACAGGAATTAGTCGCCGAAAGAAATATCGACGTCGCGCGCCGTCTGCACCATCTCGCCGTTAGGCGGCACCAACCGCAATCGATTTACCGCATCGGCGATCGGCACATGCCGCACCTGATAATTTTGGTAGCTCACCATCGAACCGAAATGTCCTTCGTTCGCAAGTTGCACCGCTTTCACGCCGAAACGCGTCCCAAGAATGCGATCGAGCGTGGTCGGAGCTCCGCCGCGTTGCAAATGTCCCAGCACGCATGCGCGCGTTTCCTTGCCGGTGCGTTTCGCGATCTCGCCCGCCACAATTTCGCCGATGCCGCCAAGTTTAAACTCGCCGCCATGCGTTTCACGTTTGATCTGCTGGCCATCACGCGGCTTCGCCCCTTCGGCGACGACGACGAGCGTGCCGAGATCGCCCGCCGCGTCACGCGCCTTCACGGCGGCGGCGATCCTGTCGTAATCGAATGGAATCTCGGGAATCAAAATCACATCGGCGCCGCCGGCGATGCCACCGTGCAACGCAATCCAACCCGCGTGCCGCCCCATTACTTCCACCACCATCACGCGCTTATGACTTGTCGCCGTCGTGTGCAAACGATCGAGCGCATCCATCACCACATCGACCGCGGAATCAAAACCGAACGTCATCGCGGTTGCTTCGAGATCGTTGTCGATCGTTTTCGGAACGCCGATGCAATTGATGCCCGCCTCCTGCAATTGCAGCGCCGTCACCATCGACCCGTCGCCGCCCACGATGATCAGCGCTTTCACGTTAAGATCGACAAGTACCTTCTTCGCATCCGCGATCACGTTTTCCGCCACGACCGCGCGATCCCCCGCGCCGATTTTGGCGATGAAGTGTCCGCGATTCGTCGTCCCGATCATCGTCCCGCCGAGCGCCATGATTCCGTCGGTGCTCTTGCGATCGAGAATGCAGTAATCGCCCGGCGGAAGGAGTCCTTCAAAGCCGTCTTTGAATCCGATCACTTCCCATCCGAGTTTTTCGGCCGCGAGCACGACGCCGCGCAAGACCGCGTTCAGTCCGGGACAATCGCCGCCGCTCGTCAGAACGCCGATGCGCGTTTTCATTGTCGATCTTGCCTAACTATTGCAGAACTTTTTCCGGCGTGACCTGCTTGCCCGCGGCCGACCATTGATCGAAAAGCTGCCACCCGCGCGCGAGTAATCCGCCGCCTTCTGCAAAACGATTGGTGCTGCCTAACAACACCACGAGGATGTGCCGCGGATAAACGCTGACGTATTGACCTTGCTGCGCCACTTCCGATTCGCGCCGCGCCGACAAAATCAAACATTGACCCGCGCGCGCCGTCTGACCGGTCTTCACGCCATCGACTCCGCGCGCGCCGACGAGCTCGTTCGTGTTCCGCAACATGTAACTGCGCATCTTGCCTTCGTGCCGAAACGAGATTTGGCGTTCCTTTTGCGAAACGTAAAAGCGAAACGCGGCTTTGTTCATCGCGTATCTCGTTAGGCGAGCGAGATCTTCCGCGGTCGAATATGGCATCGATCGCACATTGTCGTCGATGCCGTGCGGATTAACGAAGCGCGTCTTGGTCATTTTCAAATTCGTCGCCAGCGCATTCATCTGCGACACGAAAATGTCCACCGGTCCCATCTTGGCGTTGCCGCCGGTAATGTTGATTGTCGATCCAACATGCGCCGCGAGTGTGAACGCGGCGATGTTGTCGGACTGCACGAGCGCTGCGTAGATCAAATCGCGCAAAGAAATCTGGTCGCCCGGTGAAAAGCCGACGTTGTTCTCCTGAATGCCGACGAATGCCTGCGGCGGAATGCTAACGACGGTGTCGAGTGCGCCATTGCCACGACGCTCGGCCCAATCGAGCACCACGCATGCGGTCGCAACTTTGGTGAGGCTGCCGATTTGCCGTTTCTCCTTCGGGTTCGCAGCCTCGAAAATGTAACCCGACTTACTATCGATGATGATGTAAGCCTGCGCGGCGAGCGCGGATTGAGCGCAAACCGCGAGCGCGACAATGGCGAGAATGCGTTTGGAAAACATCGCGCGGCATCTTAGCAATGCGCCGCGAGCGCGCAAGATCGACAATAACAAAACGGCGCTCACTTTGCAGCGAGCGCCGTTTTGAGAACAACAATCGAAATTATTGCGAGACCGTTGACGAACGCGAAGCGTAACGATACGGATTCGCGCTCAACGCGAGGTAAACGCGCTCGGCCGCGTTTCGCAGATCGAAGTGAGTCGCTTTGCCAAGACCGCTTGCGCGCAACGTTCCAAGTTTCCCCTGGTAACCGCTGCCGCCGGCCATGTCGAATTCATAAACAACGCAGCCCTTCTCCACGTCCGTCACTTTCACGTGCAGAGCGAGGAATGAGCGGCCCACGCCGAAATTTCCGAAGAAGAATCGGCCGACGGGACTTCCGCCATCAACCGCCGTAAAATTTCCGTCCACGACCCAGCCCACACGTGCGCTTTCACCCGGTTTCAAAATGCGGGTCGGCGCCATGCGTTCGAGTTCTTCTTTCAAATCCTGGGCAAATTCGACCGGCGTCAACGCCTTGCGAATCGGCATTTCACCGTCGCTCGGGGCTTCGTCTCCTTGAAAGACTGCGGTGTCGATACAGAACGGTCGGATGTAAATAGCGCGCGGATCATGCGCGCCCACGCCGCAAGTTGTGTAACGCACGCCCGAAGCGACGTCTTTCGCGTCGATGGCGGCGCCGGTTCCGCACGAACCCGCGACGTCGGTTTTCGTCACGTACATGTCGGCGCAAGAGCAAAGCAGGAGGCTGGAAGCAAAGGCGATGAACGATTTCATAGTTATGAATGCTGTCTCGTCCAGCTTCGTCGGGGGCCAAAGGCAGAACGAGTCTAGGGCGTTCTTTGATGCAACTTGCGTGCCGCTCGCGCGAATTATTCTGCCGCCGTGCGCGACCGGCTCACCAGCATTCGCACCACGAAATAGGTCAGCACCGCCGATGGCACGCCGATCAAGACCGAGCCGATCAACGCCGGCCAAACGATCCGCAGCAGAAAATGCCAGTGAAGATAATCGCCGAGCGCAAAATGATGAAACGCCTTATGCGCCGGCGGCCGCTGCAAAATCCAACAGCCCAGTTTGTACTCGAAAAAATAAACTGCCGGCATCGCCAGGAAAAAGATGTCGTGCAAATTCGACGCGATCGCGGCCGCGAGTTTGTTAGATCGACATATCCACGCGAACAGGACCGAGAGCAGCGTTTTCAAACTGTAAAGCGGGGTGAAGCCGAAAAACACTCCGATGCCGCAGCCGAGCGCGATCGAGTGCGGCGTATCGTTGATCGCGACCAGCGTCATGTGATGCTCGTTGAGCCATTGTTTCAATTGCGCGAGCGATCGCGGCAGACGCGGCCCGTAATGCAAACGAGGTGACGATGTCGATCTTTCCTCCACGTCGGAGATCCTAATTCAAAACAGCTCGCCCGTCTGTGGTGGCACGTTGGTGATTTGGCCAAGCGCCTTGCGCAAACGCAACGCCGCCCGCGGTGCGTAATCGAGCGCGTTGTTATTGAAAACGATGTGCGCTTCCTCGGCCTCGCGCGCGAGTTTGCGGCTGCGCTCGGCCACTTCCGCGATTTCCTTTTCGCTGTAATCGTAATGGAAGCGGGCCGCGACGGTTTTGCCGGTCGTGTAGGCCTTCGCGTCGCGTCCGTGCAAGCGCAGGTAAGCGACGTGCGGATTTGTCACTTCGTTCACATCTGTGGGCATGATCGTGAAATGATCGCTCTTCGGCGCATCAACGTTCACAAACGCGGCGTTGTGCCGGCGCAGAAATTCGATTGTCGATCTTAGCTGGTCGCCCGTGGCCCAGTTGCGATTTCGAAATTCAATCGCGGTCGAATGTTGCCACAACTGGCCTAACAAATCGTCCAATTCGTTTAGCTCGTGTTTGCGCGGCGAAAAAGCGGGTGAAAGTTGCAGCAAAAGCGCGCCGAGTTTGTGATCGCGTTGCAAGATCGACATCGTCGCCAAAAAAATCTTGAGCAGCTTGTCCCGCAGCTTCGGCGTCGCATTCACCTTCCCTTTCGAATCGATCTCGGCGATGCGTTGCAATTCCGGCGGCAGAAGCTTCGCCGGCGTCGAGTGAAACGAAAACAATTGATGCATTTTCACATCGAACACGAATCCGTTAGGCGTCTCTTTGCACCACCGTTCGACCGTTCGCGCGTCCGGCACGGAGTAGAAGGTCGAATTCACCTCCACCATTTCGAACTGTCCCGCGTACCAAGAGAGTCGTTCGCCCGCTTTCATTTTCTTCGGGTACCAATGCGCGACGAACCCCGGGTCCGACCAACTGGCTGTGCCGACAAGAATTTTTCCAGGCACTTTGAAAACCGGCGAGGCCGGAAATTGGTTGCGGGGGCGGGATTTGAACCCGCGGCCTTCAGGTTATGAGCCTGACGAGCTACCAGGCTGCTCCACCCCGCGATCTGAAATGACTATGTCGATCTTGCGCGCAAAAGCAAAACAAAAGCGATTGGCACAAAAACTTCTGCGAAATTTCGCGGGTTATGAGGGTGCTGATTGCAGACGATCAAAAAAGTGTCGGCACTACGCTCGCGACACTCGTCACGCATTGTCACCACGAGGTAGTCGAGGTCGTCGGCTCCGGATTCGAAGCGATCCAGGCCTACTCGCGTCATCGGCCCGACGTCGTGCTCATGGACTATTGGATGTCAAAATTGAATGGCGCGACTGCGTGTCGAAACATTCTTGCGAAACATCCCGGCGCGCGCGTGATCCTCGTCTCCGGTTTTTCGCCATATAATGAGCTCATCGATGCCGGCGCGATCGCGGTCTTGCCGAAGCCGGTCCACCTCGATCGACTCGATCAACTGCTCAAATCGATCGAGGAGCAGCCCGACTTCGATTTTTCCGAGCGCTCGGAATAAGCGGACGCCGATTGGCACTTGCCGCGCGATGGTGGCTGCGCAATCTATACGCCGCCCGAGCCGCGAACGTTGTCGATTCCAGAGTAGCTCAGTGGTAGAGCGGTCGGCTGTTAACCGATTGGTCGTAGGTTCGAATCCTACCTCTGGAGCCACTTTTAATCGGCGCGCTTTTCCTCTTTCTTTTCTTCGGACGCGCCGAATGGTTTGAAAGTCTTCTCAATGCGCGTGACCCACTTGTCGTATTGTTTGTGGCCGGCGTGGGGATACGTGATGCGCAACGTGATCCACTGCGAACCATTCGTGAAAGTCTTGCGATAATATTCCGTTCCGTCGGGCGTGGTTCCGGAAAGAACAAACCAGGTGTCGCCTTTCTTTTTGTAACCAACCGTACTGCCGAGCACATCAATCTCCTTTTGCATGCGACCATCGAGCGTTTCGACATCGGCGACCGGATCGAGCTGCACCGCTTCCACGGTGAAATCGCCCTCGCTAGTTTGAAATGAGCAACCGGTGGCCGTCGGCGCCGTCGAATGAATCAGGCTTCCTGGAATCGTGAGCACGAACTGTGTCTTCGGCGTCGAACAGGAAATCCATGTCTCTTCGGCTGCGTTCGCGCCGGTCGTTAGGCCAAACAAAAGTGCCGCAGTCAGGATTCTCAGGATCATAAGGTAACGAACGTCCATGAGTGGACGACGATGCACCGCTATTCATTCAACGCACCTTCATTTGGCACGAACGCGCCCGGCCATGATCGTCCATCGCGATGATCTCGTACTCGCCGGGCGACGGTTTCCAAGACAAGACCCCTTGCGATTCGCTTGTGCCGATGAAACTGCGGCCGGCGAACCAATAAATCTGGTGAACGTCCGCGTCGGCTTTCGCCCGCAGCGGAATGGTATTCGCGCTTGCAAGCAGCACGCTGTTGCGGACGAGCGATGTAATTTGCGGAGCGCGACCGGTCCGGCTGGCGAGATCGGCCGAAGTATTTGGCAAAAATGGCGGCGGCGTTTTACGCGGAACGCCCGCTTTTTCAAACAACGCCAGCAAATCACCCGGCCAGAATTCGTAAACCTCACGCTTCAGCGGACGCGTTCCATCATCGACCGGAATCCGCAGACCACTCGCAAGATCGACAAGTACCTCTCGATGCACCTCGCATATTTTAATCGGCGAAACGCCGGGAATAAACCAGCCTTCCACCCGTTGCGTGCAATGCTCGTTAGGCAAATCGCCCGAGACCGCGCAAAACTCGACCCGCTTCAAGTTCGCCCCCGACGGTGGCAGATGTGGCTCGTTAGGCTCGGGCCAGCCCGCGCGCAGGCTGTCGATAATCTGAAACAACAACGGCCCCGCCGCGGTGCGTCCGATGAATTCCGGATTCGCCCGTCCATCGAAATTCCCGATCCAAACAGCCAGGACGTAGTGATCGAACACCGCGATCGACCAGGCATCGCGAAATCCGTGCGACGTTCCCGTTTTCCAAAAAACCGGCGCGCTGTGATTACCGTCGGCGCAATTCATCTCCGGCCGTGGCACGTTGCCGAGCATTTCGAGCGAAAGAAACGCCGCTTCGGGCGAGAAAATTCGCCGGTCCGCGTCGGTTGAAACTTGAGGGCTTAAAGCCGTCAAGTTTGTCTGCGAGTATCGCAACGGTCGCAGCTCCCCGTTATTCGCGAGCGCCGCGTACAATCGCACCAGGTCCTGCATCGACACTTCGGCGGCGCCTAACGGAAGCGAAAGACCGTATGACGATGACGGCTTCGGCAGACGCACGTCGGCATTTTTCAAAAACTCGTACAACGTCGGATGCGATAAATGCGAGGCGAGTTCGACTGCAGGAACATTTCGGCTGCGCGCCAGCGCGTCGCTTGCGCGAATCGGCCCAAGAAATTCGCGGTCGAAATTTTCCGGATTGTATTCGCCGAAACTTCGCGGCGCATCCGACAAGATCGACAATGGATGAATGAGTCCTCGTTCCAGCGCGAGCGCATAAACAAAAGGTTTCAACGTCGAACCTGGCGAACGCAGCGCGCGCGTGCCATCGACCTGGCCGTCGATGTCGATCTTGCAAAAATCGGCCGAACCAATTTGCGCGAGCACGTCCATCGTCCGCGCGTCGACTAGCATCACCGCCGCATTCTTGAATCCACGATTGCGATTCGTCGCGATGTAATCCGTGACGCGGCGTTCGATCGATTGTTGCTTCTGCAGATCGAGCGTCGTTAGGATTTCGTTCTGTCCGCGCGAAATTTCCAAAACCTGCTGGACAAAATGTGGCGCGAGAAGTTTCCGATCGGTTTGTGCGCGCGCGCGAAATTCCCGCACATAGTAATTGTCGATCTTCGCGCGATCGTACCAATTGTTCTGCGCCGCGCTAACCGACTCATTGTCGCGCTGGGCGAAAAGCGCGCGCTTCGTCGGACTTTGCGGGATCACACTCAGCGCGATCGCCTCCGGTCCGCTCAATTGCGCCGCCGATTTGCCAAAATAAATCTGACTGGCCGCTTCGATGCCTTCGATGTTGCGGCCGTAGGGCGCGAGATTCAGATACGCCTCCAAGATTTCGTCTTTCGAGTAGTGCCGCTCCAACTGCAGCGCGCGGAAAATCTGAGAAAACTTTCCCGCGATTGTGCGCGTGCGCAGATGAAAACGCAGTCGCGCCACCTGCATGGTGATGGTCGATCCGCCGCTGGTGATGCGATGAAACCGCGCAAGATCGACAATCGAACGTGCGAGCGCGACCGGATTCACGCCGAGATGTCGCGCGTAAAATTTGTCTTCGTAGCGCAAAGTCGCGTCGATCAACTCCGGAGAAATCTTCGTGAGCGGCGCGCGCATCCGAAATTTCTGATCGGCGCTCAAGGTCACGCGCAACAACGCGCCGTTGCGATCGCGCACGCATTGCGAAAACGAAACGCCGTCGAGCAGCGCCGGCTTCGGCAAAACCAGCCACACCACACACGCTGTCATCCCGAACAGAGCGAGGGATCTCGCCCACTCGGATTTGATCACGCGCGCGATCATTCGGTCACCGTGATCTTTCCGCCGACGCCGCGGCCTTTGACGTTGCGATCGTACATCGACTCCGCAAACACCGGCGGCACGACAAAGGAGCCGCGATTGCACGATTTGATTTGGTAATCGATCTCGAGCGCGTTCGAAGGCGCCGTCACGAAAAACACGGCGCGATCTTCGCGAACATCGACATAATCGACGCCGCGAATTCCACACGGGCCCGTGCGCGCCGATGAATCGACAATTTCAAATCCACCCGGCAAAAGATCGACAATCGCCACGTTCGAGATCGACGCGCGTTGCAAACTGCGCACATGCAAACGCACCCGCACCGTTTCGCCGAGATGCGTTTGTGCAACCGGCTTGTTATCTTTACCGAGCAGCTCACGGTAAACTTCGAGACCGTTTGCGAGCTTCTCGTTAGGCAATTGTCGATCAAACCCGGCTTCGACCACTTGAAAGAACGCGCCCGGCCCGCTTAATTTTCGATTGCTCGCGAACCGCAGCGTCTTGGCATTCGCGGAAAATTCCGATTGCAGCAGCGGCTTCGCTCCGTTCGTGAGATGCGTTTCACTTTTGTCTTTACGCAGTTCCGAGATGGCGAGCTCAGGCGGGTTTTGCGCGACAGCATGCGAATACGCTTTTAACGCGCGCACCGCATACGCGGCCGAAAGCGTATTGAATTCGCCATCGCCAATCGGCCGCAGAATGTTTTCGAATTGCGCCGCGGAGATTTTGCGCAGACGCGCCGGGAATTCGCGCGCCAGCACGGCGATGAATTGCGAATCGGTCCCGAGCGGCTGGCAGAAATCGTCCCACGCCGCCGACTTGCGATTGTCGATCTTGTAATTGTCGATCAAACGCTCGGCCTCGACATCCTTGTGCAGCAGATGCAGCGCGCCGGCGAGATAAGCGGCGGTGATGTCACGCTGCCACGCCTCACGCTCATGTTTCTCCAGCCAGTCGCGCAGATTGAGAATGTAATTGGTCGTGATAACGCCTTGGCGCGTCAGGATGTAGACGGCGTAGGCAATCGTGCGGGCTTCCGAAAAATTTCCCGGCTCGCGGGCCGCCACCTTTTGCAGATTGCGCAGACCGCTCGCGAAGGTCTCGTTAGGCGGCGCGAACCCGGCGGCTTTCGCTTCGCTCAGAAAATCCATCACGTAAACCGAGACGAAGCTGATGTTTTCTCCCGTTTCCGGGACCCAATAACCAAATGCGCCCTGGTCGTTCTGCCGGCGGCGCAAAACGCCGAAGGTGTATTCGAGTTGTTTGTTTATCTCGGCGCGGCTCAATCCGAAATCGGCTTCGTCGGCCAGCATCAAACGGCAGAACGCGCCGCTGGTGATTTGCTCGCTGCAACCGAACGGGAAATTTTTGAGATAAACATCGAGACCGCGCGCGAGTCCGAGCGGCAGCGCGGAGACACTCGCCTCGCGTTTGCTGAATTCGGCGTGCACGTCGCGCGAAATGGAGATGTCGATCTTGTCTTTGAAACTTCCGCTGCGCACGTCGGTCATGTACGGGACTGGTGGACGCACGCTCAACGTCGCGTGGCGTTTTGTCTCCTGTCCATCCGCGCGCGCGACGAATGCGATTTCGCCCGACCCCAGTTTGTCATTCACGCGAAATTTGAAGACGACGCTTTGTTCGCGTCCTTCAGCGATGCGCAGCGTCTGCGTCGATGCGCCTAAGATCGACAATCGCTCGTTAGGCAGCGCGCGCAGTTCAATCTCCGCAGCCGGCGTGTTGTTCGCCACCGTCACGCCGGCCTCAAATTCGTCGCCTGGGGCCGCCAGCACCGGCACACTTGGCGTAATGACGAACGGTCCGCGGACGAGCGTCTCCTTTTCCGCCGAACCGGTCGCTTCGTTCGCCACGGCCACAGCCATGATTTTCAAAGTGCCGTCGAAATAATCCGGCACATCGTAAACGACTTCGCGCTTCGTCGTGTCGGCGTCGATGATGCCCGACCAGAAGACGACCGGCTTGTCCGTGATGCGCTTGAATGGATTGAGCTTTTGAATGTCGCCGCCGCCGCCGAAAGCGGACAACGAACGGAGCAACGAAAATTCCGGAATGATAAGATCGACAATCTGCGCGGTATCGACGCGCAGCGCGCATTTTCGGAAATAGAATCCGAGCGGGTCCGGCGTTTTGTAATCGGTTACCTGAAGAATTCCCTCATCGACCGCGAAGACGACGATCTTCGCTGGCCGGTCCGTTTTGTATCCGATGCGCAACGCTTCGCCCGGTTTGGCTTTCGCCGGCGCGTCGATGTCGATCTTGAGCCGGCGCTTTTCCTTGTTCGCCGTGAACGGCACAACTCCGTAACTCAACGGACTAACGAAAATTTCTTTCGAATCGAGCGCGCGGACAAACGCGACGTTGATGTAGCCACTGCCTTCGAAATCGTTCGGCACGTGAATGTGTTGGACGCTGCTCGCCGTTTCCGCGCGGAACCATTGCTGCGAATAAACACGATCGCGCTCGATCGTGATGAGGCCGTTGCCCGCATACGGCGCGGTGATGCTGATGGCGATCTCGTCGCCGTTGTTGTATTCGGCGCGATCAAGCTTCACCTGGAGCTCGGCGTTCTTCTCGAGCGAACGCGACGCGGTGCCGGGTCCGGCGACACAGAATTGCAGCTTCGTTAGGCGCCGATCCTGATCATCGCGCAACTCGAAGATGTAAACGCCCGGCTCATCCGTGGGCAGCGCATAGCGAAGTCCATTCGCGCTCAGCGAAATCTTTTCCGATTTCGCGACGCGCTCCTTCAAGATCGATTCATACGCGAAATTGCCGTTCTCCTGTTTCGTCAAGACCGAGACGTATTCCTCTGCGATGACGTTAGCCGTCACGTTCGCGAGCGCGATGCGATCGAGCTTCGGATCGATCGCGACAAGATCGACAATGCGCGGCTTGTTCTTGTCGATGTAACGCAAGCCGCCGTCCGGTTTGCAGCCGACGACGTAAGGCAACGCGGAGACGAGCGCGTTCGTTAGGCCGGTAACACTCCGACCGCCTTCGGCTTCGAAACCTTCGGCGATGAAACGCATGGAGTAGGTCGCGTCGGCGAAACGATCGAGCTGCAAATCGAAATCGGTTTTGCCGGCGGCGTCCGTTTTCTTTTCGCCAAGCTCGATCGTTTGTTCATGTCGATCTTTCTTTGGATCGAGCAACGGATCGAAGAAGATGTAATCGCGCAGCTCCGGAAAACAGAATGCGCTCGGTTCGAGTTCCATCTTCGCCACGATGCGACGATCGGTCGCGGGCGTGCCGTAAAGATTTGCCAGACTAACGAGCGCGCGAACATCCTTCGGATTCATCCAACCGCGCGGCACCGCTTGCGACAAACGCGCGTCGATCTTCATGCGATCGGGCAAGAATTCCTTCACATTCGCCGTGGTCGATCCAAGCAACGTGTCGCGTTTGCTGTTCTTGATCAGAAAAACGTTGAACTGGTAAAGGCCCGTCGGCGATTCGTTAGCCGTTTGATAGGTCAGCTCGGTGAACGCGCTGTCGGGCAAGTTGATTTTGCGCGTTTGCACCGCACGACCACGCGCGTCGAGCACTTCGGTTTCAAGCGGCAAACCCTTGAGATTGCCCGTCCAATTGCGCTGCTTCACCACCACGCCGATGTGAATCTCGTCGCCCGGCCGATAAATCCCGCGCTCGGTGAAGACGAACGCGTCGAGATTTTCCGGCAGCACATTCTCGACCCCGTCGATGTCGAAGCGCGAGAAATTCAATTGTCGATCTTCACGCGCGTAAGGAATGAACGAGACGTCGTCGCCATTGTGCGCGACGAATGCGACCGGCGTCTTCTCGCGCGTCTCGTTCGCGGCCGACGTGAATGTGCAGCGGCCGTTCGCGTCACTCTTCGTTGTCTGTAACGGGATGCCGTTCTTTCCCAAAAGATCGACAATCACATTCGCAAGCGGCTTGCCTTCCTTGATCGACATCAGGAAAACATCGTGGCTGCCGTCGGCGTTGCGTTTCGTTAGGATGCCGATGTCGGTCACGAGAACGAAGCGCGAGTCTTTCACCGAATTGATCGCGCGTTTCTTGTTCGAATCCCAACCTCGCGCCGCGAGAAAGAACAAACCGCGCTCGCTCCCGCCGTCGGCCGGTTTGCGCAAATGCTCGGAAAAATCGAACGCGGAGTAATTCGCTTTCCATTTGTTTTCGAGCGCGATGCCCTGCTGTTCCTGCGCGATGCGCGAAATATTTTCCTGATTGAACAAATCCGGCGCCTGGAAATGCGGATGCTGAAATTTTCCCTCAGTCTGACTAACGAGATGATTAATCTGCGTGGTGGCGACGCGCCCGATCTCGAATTCGAGCGCGCCCAGACCGCGTGAACGGATCGACAACTTCCTCTCGCCATTGAGCGCGAGGACGCCGCCGTCGCCTTCGATCTGCACTTCGCGCGGCAACGCCGGCACGCGCACGACCGCGTTGTAATCTTCGCTCAACGGATAATCGCCGACTGCGCGCACGCCTTTGCGAATGCGCACGTAAAGCTCGCCGTCCTTTTGCACTTCGACGCGAAATGCGTGTTGTCGATCTTGCGCTTTTTCCGAGGCGACCGGAGTGAAGCGGACTGGTCGCGCTGCATTCAGAGTACTGCCTTCCACGGCGCTTGCGCTCTTCCACAATTCCGCGTCTTTTAATTCGTACTCGCCCGCCTCTTCGCTCGTGTCTCCATCTTCGGTCGATTCGTCACTCGCTTGATCGACATCTTCACTAGACGATTCCTCTTTTTCTTCCGGCGAGACCGGCCGCTTCGGCAGCAATCGGATCTCCAGCGCTTTCACCAGCTCGCGCGTGCTGATGTCCGCCGTGGTCGTTAGGACGAGCAGCTGCTCCGGCTCGCCATTTTTATTTCGCGCGATCGTGGTATCGATCGAATCAATTCGAAACATCGAAGCGATCGACGGAACGCGCAGTTTTTGTTCGATGTTGTCGCGAGTTTGCGCGCCGCCCTGCGATGTGCGGACACCTTTGCTCACGATCAACTTCACGAAATCGTCGCGCTCCGGCAGCGTGACTTGTGAGCTGCGCACGTAAGCCAAACGGCGATGCAGTCCGTAATTTATAGTGAAATGCGGCGATGGGTCGTTAGGCGGGAAAATGTTTGAACCGCCGACGGTCGCGAATTGCAGATGTCGATCTAACTCGCCCGGCTCAACCGCATGCGTGAGCTCGAGCGTGGCCGTGATTTGCCGCTGACTGGGATTGGTCGGGTCGGTGTAAAGCTCGAGTTGCTTGACCGCGATCGCGAACGGTCGCATTTGTGTTTCGTAAACGAAGCGCTCCATCAGAACGTGCGATGGAAAAAATTTCTTTTCGAAAACGACGCGAAACTTCTGATCGGCCGGCCAATCTTCTTTCGGCTCGAAGACGAGAGTGGAGCTGTCGATCCAACGCCATGCGCCATCCATGCGCGGCTCAAGTCGAACACCGTCGAGCGAAGTCTTCTTCAGATCCTCGAGACGCGCGGCCGGTTCGCTGAAATAGACAAGGAGACGCGGAAACTTCAGTTCCTTTTCCAGCTTCGTGATTTCGGGCGCGACGATTTTGACCGTGACGCGATGCGGTTTCGGCAGATGCGAATACCAATTCCAAGTCCAGGCCGCGCCGCACGCGACGAAAAAGATCGATAATATCGCCGGCGCGATGAGGCGCGGATACGCGCGCTCGACTTCGTTCCAACGCTGGCCGATTCGCCCAAGCCACTGCGGCGGTCGCCACGAAACGTCCCCGACGATTTGCTTCGGAAGTTGCCCGCATTTCGAGAGAAGCTCGCGTGTATTCATGGGTGGGATACGGCGGTCGCGGCGAAGTCTTTCAGGAAACTTTCCGCGAGGCGCGAAATGCCTTACAAGATCGACATGAAAAGTGCCGGCGGTTCACTCGCGACGCGACGGAGTTTGGTCGATCGCCTGGCGAATTGGGACGATCAACGCCGCTGGCAGGAATTTTTCGACACTTACTGGAAACTGATTTATTCGGCCGCGCGCAAGTCCGGCCTAACGGACGTCGAAGCGCAGGAAGTGGTCCAGGAGACGGTCATCACCGTGGCGAAGAAGATCGACAAGTTAAAATACGATCCCGCAATCGGTTCGTTCAAAGGCTGGCTCTTGCAGATCACGCGCTGGCGCATCGTTGATCAATTTCGCAAACGCGCCCCGGGCGGCGCCAAATCGCCGCGCACATCGGACGATCGCCTCACCGCAACGATCGAGCGCATCCCCGACGAGCACGTTGTCGATCTTGACGCGCTTTGGGAAAAGGAATGGGAGCAAAATCTTTTCGAAGGCGCCATCGCGCGCGTGAAGAAGAAAGTCGATCCGAAACAATTTCAGATTTTCGATTGCTACGTGCGCAAAGAATGGCCGGCACAAAAAGTCGCCGAGCAACTGCGCGTGAACGTTGGCCAGGTTTATCTCGCGCGACATCGCGTCGGGGCGTTGTTGAAGAAGGAAATTAAGGCGCTGCAGAAGAGTGCGTCGCGAATTGCCTGAAATCGCGCCGCTGTGTAAAATCGCGCTTATCGCTAACGACGTCGCCGCTCCGGTCCCGATTATCCCCGATCACGAAATGCTGCGCGTGATCGGGCGCGGCGCTTACGGCGAAATCTGGCTCGCGCGCACAGTTACCGGCGCGTTGCGCGCGGTGAAGATCGTTTATCGCAGCACGTTCGAAAGTGAGCGCGCGTTTCGTCGCGAGTTTGAAGGAATGTCCGCCTTCGAGCCGATCTCGCGCGCCCACGGCGGCTTCGTCAATATTCTGCACGTCGGCCGGACAAACGATTACCTCTATTATAGTATGGAACTGGCGGACGACCATCTCGCCGGCCGCAAGATCGACATCGTCCATTACGAGCCGCGCACGTTGAAAAGCGATCTCGCCCGGCACAAACGCATTTCCGCCGGCGAATCGATTTCGTTAGGCCTCTCCTTGAGCGAAGCGTTGGAAGCGTTGCATTCCCGCGGCCTTTCCCATCGCGACATCAAACCGTCGAACATCATTTTCATCGATGGCGTGCCGAAGCTCGCAGACATCGGCCTCGTGGCCGCGACCGGACAACAATCGTTCGTCGGCACAGAAGGTTACGTCCCGCCGGAAGGGCCGGGCACGGCGCAGGCCGATGTCTATAGCCTGGGCAAATTGCTCTACGAGATCAGCACGGGAAAAGATCGACTCGATTTTCCGGAGGTTGATTCGCAATTGAGCACGCGACCGGACCGCGATCGTTTGCTGCAATTGAATGACGTGCTCGTTAGGGCGTGCGCCAACGATCCGAAGAAGCGTTACGCGGATGCGGCGCAAATGCATCGCGACCTTCTCGCGCTCGATCGCGGAGAACGTCCTCGGAAATCGCGCGCCAAACTCGTGTGGGCCACGATGTCGATCTTAGCGATCGCCGCGGCGGCATTCTGGTATTGGTCAAAGCCGCAAGCGGACCTCGACGCGCATTTGCGCACGACAATTCGCACGGAGCCGCCGGCCGCGATGGTGCTGTTAGGCGATCACGCGCAGAAAAGTCCGGCGACATTCGAAGACCTCGAGCCGCGCAAATACAAACTGCACATCATGAATCCCGGTTACGAACCGGTGGATGCAATTGTCGATCTTAGCGGCAATCGCGCGGTGGAGTTGCCACCGTTTCATCTCACGCGCAGCAAAGGTGCGATCGAGATTCAGTCGCAACCGGCGGGCGCGCACTTTTCGTTGCGTAGCGAAGATGGACAAATCTTGCGCGAAGGCATCGCGCCACAATCGATTGTCGATCTTCCAACGGGAAAATATTCCGTCGCGGCAAAACGCGATGATTGGGAACAAACCGAAACGATCGATCTCGAACGTGGCCAAACCGCGCGCAAAGATTTCACCTTCGCGACCGCGCCGGTGAAGATCACAACCGAGCCGAACGGCGCCGAGATCTTTGTCGATGGCATTTCGCGCGGACGCGCGCCGTTGCAAATAGAATTGGCGGCCCGAATGCACGAATTTGCCGCGCGTCTCGACGGCTGGCCTAACGAACAACGCAAGATCGACATCGTCGCCTCGCGCGAGAACGAAGCGCGCTTCGTTTTCGCCAATGGCAGCGTCAAAATCACGAGCGCGCCCGGCGGCGCGACCGTGATCGCGAACGGACAGGAGCTCGGCCAGACGCCGCTCGTGATCGAAGAAGTGAAGCCCGGCGACGTCGCTTACGAACTGCGGCTCCCCGGTTACAACCCGACGACGGTGACCAGCAAGGTTGAGCCGCAGCAGCAGGCGTTTCTGGCCGCGCGTTTCGAAAAACGCGTGAGCCCCGAGCCCGGACAATGGTGGACGAACTCGCTCGGGATGAAATTCGTTTCGTTAGGCGAGATTCGCATCTCGATCTGGGAAACGCGGGTGCAGGACTACGACGCGTTTTGCGCGGCCACGGGACGGCGACGTGAGCCGTCGGATGTCCAGCAGAATGCGAACGATCCAGTGGTGAAGGTGAATTGGTTCGACGCGGTCGCGTTTTGCAAATGGCTCACGCAAAAAGAGCGCGACGAAAATTTATTGGAAGATCGACAATCGTATCGATTGCCGACCGATCGGGAATGGAGCGCGGCCGTGGGATTGCCTAACGAAGCGGGCGCCACACCGGAAATTCGCGACGGCAAAATCAAAAACGAATTTCCGTGGGGCAAACAATGGCCGCCGCCGAGCGGCGCGGGCAATTACGCGATCGGAGCGCGTCGCGGCGCAATTACGTCGGTCGGCAATTTCAAACCGAACGCGTCCGGCATCTACGATCTCGGCGGCAATGTTTGGGAATGGTGCGCGGACAGTTATCGCGGCGGCACCGGCCGCGACTGGGGCGTATTGCGCGGTGGTTCGTGGGCGACGAACAATCGCGCGGAGATGCAATCGAGCTACCGCAACGTAGTCGATCGCAACGAGCGCGATGTCATTTACGGGTTCCGTTGCGTGCTCGCGCCGGAGCCGGCCGAGACGCCGTAATTTTCGACGGTTGGCGCATATGTTTGGCGGAGCGTCCGCGCAAAACGGCGAGGACCTCCGCGATCACGCTAACGGCGATCTCGCTCGGCGTATCGGCCGCAATGTCGAGACCGAGCGGCGCATGGACCGTCGCAAGTTGCGATCTCGTTAGGCCGCGGTTGCTTAAGTCATCGAAAACGCGTTGCACTTTGCGTTTGCTTCCAATCATCCCGACGTAACCGGCGCCTTTCGTTTTCAATGCCGCCGCCAGCGCGTTTCCATCGATTTCGTAATTGCGACTAACCATGGCGAGCGCCTCGTCCCCGCACCATTTCCGCGAGCAGATAAATTTCGCCGGATCGACATCGGTCACGGTCACGACTTGCGGCGGAAAGATCGACAATAACTCTTTGCGGTCGTCCACAACCGTGACGAATAAACCGCACTCGACTGCCAGTTTTGCAATCGCCAGTGCGCAATGACCGCCGCCGATGAGAAAGAGCGCCTCATTCAAAATCTGCGGCTCGATCAAGACGGTCGATTCGCCCCCGCAAATCGCGCCAAACGAATCCGCAGATTTTTCGTGCAACGGATATGTTTTGAGCAGCGGCCTTTTGTCGCGCATTTGTTTCTGCGCATCCGCAATCACAAGCGATTCAAATTTGCCGCCGCCGATTGTGCCGCTGATTTTGCCGTCGCCATAAACAAGCATTTTCGCGCCCGCTTCCCGTGGAACCGAACCGCGTGTTGCCGCGACCGTGACCAGTGCACACTGCGTTCGCGATTTCCGCGCGTTCGCCAGTTCTTCCAGCAGCCAATCAGTCATCGCTACAATCCTGACGTGTCATTCTGAGCGTAGCGAAGAATCTCCATTCATTTCCAGACGCGAGCAATTGTCGGAGATGTTTTGCTTCGCTCAACATGACAGCAGAATATTCAGTCATCGCGCGCCACGCTGCACTCGATCTGGCCGTGCGGTTCGTCGATCGGGACAAAGACTTCGTTTTTATTTTCGAGACCGAACGGCTTCAGGTCGATCCACAGGCAATGTTTGTTAGGCATGGCAAGATCGACATGTTCTATTTCGCGGCATGCCGCCAACGCCGCTTCGCCCATTTGAAACAATGTCGTTTGCGCCGACGGCGAATAATTTTCAGCGAACGGCTTCATCATCGCCGCAATGATCGCCTCATTCGCCACGCGAAAATTTTCCGGGTGCTCGCGAAATCGCCATGTCGCGCTGAATGAGGTAGCCAGGATGCGATCGCGCGTCTCGCGCAATGTCGTGAATTCATCGCGCGGATAATTTTCGAATCCCGAGCCGGTCGATTTCAAAATGACGAGATCACGGATTCCGGACTCGATCGTTTGTGATTGTCGATCTTGCACAACGCGCGTGAACGTCCGCGCTTCGCTCCCACTGACAAACGAGTGCGGATGCGCTTTGCCGTCGATCTCCATCCGCCGCCATTCCCGTTCGGAGATGTCGATCTTGGCGCGGTTCACCTGCGCATATTTTTTTAGAAAATGTTCCCCGAGAAAAAGCGCGAACCGCTCGATTTCATCGTTGAGATGATCCTTCGCGAGCGCGTTCACCGTGTTCTTCATCGTGTCCGTCGGCACGACTTTCGTGTTGTCGCCTTTCGGATCGGTGTAGGAAGTCGCGAAGTCGCCTTCGAGCAGCACTTGCACATCGACATCACGAATGCGGTGCCGCTCACCTTCGCGCAAAACTTTCAGCACGCGCACGCGCGCTTTCCCATAACGACTCGCCAGCAGCTTCGCCATTGCGTCGAATGCTTAATTCATTTACTGCGATATGGCGATGGTAAACGTGGATCAGCTCAACTCGTTAGATCGACATGAGTTCGTGCGCGTGCTTACGCCGGTTTTCGAGCATTCGCCATGGGTCGCGGCCCGGACGGAACCGAAGCGGCCGTTTGCGAATCGGGCCGAGCTTCATGCCGCGCTTTGCGACACGGTCATGAAAGCGAATGACGACGAGAAGCTGGGACTCATCCGTTCTCATCCCGATCTCGTTGGCAAGGCAACGTTGACCGCCGAATCGCAAAGCGAACAAGCTGCCGCCGGTTTGGGGAATCTTTCGCCCGCGGAAGTCGCGCAATTTCAAAAACACAACGCCGCGTATCGCGAACGTTTCGGATTTCCGTTCGTGATCTGCGCGCGCGAAAATAAAAAAGATGCGATCCTCGCCGCATTTCCTCGCCGTCTGCAAAACTCGCGCGAGCAGGAAATCGAAATTGCATTGGGCGAGATCTTCAAAATCGCAGAGCTGCGTTTGCGGGATTTGATCGTATGAGCGGCCTAACGACACATGTGCTCGACGTCACGCGCGGTTGCCCGGCGCGCGGAATGACGATCGAGCTTTGGTCGTTTGATCGACATGAACTCATCAAACGCGTCGTGACCAACGACGATGGCCGCGTCGATGAGCCGTTGCTCAAAGAAGTGGTCGCCGGAACTTACGAGCTCGTTTTTTATGTCGGCGATTATTTCGGCGAGAAAAAATTTCTCGACCGCGTGCCGGTGCGTTTCACCATTTCCGATGCGACCGCGAAGTATCACGTCCCGTTGCTCGTCTCGCCATGGAGTTACACGACGTATCGGGGCAGCTAGTGACGCGAACTAAATATTACGTGTCATGTTGAGCGAAGCGAAACATCTCCATTCATTCGTCTGGCATGACGGCCGCGGAAGAATTAATGATCAGAGATTCTTCGCTACGCTCAGAATGACATCGGTTGGGCGACCCGCGCTGAGGATTTTCGAATGAGCGAGGCGACTTCGCCGCCTCCGGCCGGACTTGTCGATCTTGCCGCCGAGCGCGTCGGCGGAAAGGCGCTCATCGCGAACGACGAATTTTTCGCCGAGAAAGAAAATCTGCTCAAACCCGGCCGCGGCGCTTTCATTCCCGACAAATACACCGATCGCGGCAAATGGATGGACGGCTGGGAATCGCGCCGTCGTCGCACGCCCGGAAATGATTGGTGCGTGATTCAACTCGGACTTCGCGGCATCATTCGCAAGATCGACATCGACACGAACCATTTTCTCGGCAATCACCCGCCGTTTGCGTCTGTCGATGCGCTCGACACCGACAAGGAGATCTCGAACGCGGTCGAAAAACTTCCGTGGCAATCGCTTCTCGAGAAATCTCCGCTTAATCCCGGCTCACAAAATTTATTCGACATCGCGAACGATGGAACGTGGACACACGTTCGTTTAAATATTTTTCCGGACGGCGGCGTGGCGCGATTGCGCGTTTACGGAATCGTCGTTCCGGATTGGAGCAAGATGAAGCGAGATGAAGTTGTCGATCTTGCCGCGGTCGAAAATGGCGGCGTCGCACTCGCGTGCAGCGACATGTTCTTTAGCTCGATGCAAAATCTCATCATGCCCGGCCGCGCCGCGAACATGGGCGACGGCTGGGAAACAAAACGACGCCGTGGCCCCGGACACGACTGGATCATTTTAAAACTCGGCCGCGCCGGTTCGATTCAAAAAATCGAAGTCGATACGAATCACTTCAAAGGAAATTTTCCTAATACATGTTCGATCGAAGGCTGCTCCACGTCCGAGAGCGACCTAACGAATGCGCCGTGGGCTGAAATTCTTCCGCAAACAAAACTCGAAGCCGATAAACGCCACTTCTTTGAAAAGGAACTGCGCAAGATCGACAACTGCACGCACGTCCGTCTCAACATTTATCCCGACGGCGGGGTGAGCCGATTGCGTGTTTGGGGAACCCCAAACCCTGTCATTCTGAGCGAAGCGAAGAATCTCTGACCATTTCTGCAGGATTGGAGATGTTTCGCTTCTCTCAACATGACACAATAAGGAATGGCTGATTTCGATCTGATCGTGCGCGGACGCGATCGCGACATCGGAATCACTAACGGAAAATTTGCGGAGCTAGCGCCGAACCTTCGCGGCAGCGCTCGCGAGGAAATTGATGCAACGAAGATGTCGATCTTTCCCGGCGTCATCGATTCGCACGTGCACTTCGATGAACCCGGTCGCACGGACTGGGAAGGATTCGAAACCGGTTCCCGCGCCGCCGCCGCGGGTGGAACGACAACCATATTCGACATGCCGCTCAATTCGCATCCGCCGACAATTGACGGCCCAAGCTTTGACGCGAAAGGCGCGGCCGCTGAAAAAAATTCGTTAGTCGATTTCGGTTTGTGGGGCGGACTCGTTCCCGAAAATCTCAACGAGCTCCAAACGTTACGCGATTGCGGCGTTGTCGGATTGAAAGCGTTTATGTGCCCGAGCGGCATCGAGGATTTTCCGCACGTGACATTGTCGATCTTGCGCGAAGGAATGAAACGCGCGGCCGATCTCGGTCTCCTTGTCGCCGTTCACGCCGAATCGCCTGACAAAATTAAGCCTCCCAACGGAAAGACCGTTCGCGATTTTCTCGAGTCGCGTCCGGCCGAGGCCGAGCTCGATGCCATCAAACACTCTGTCGATCTTGCGAATGAAACCGGATGTCGTCTCCACATCGTGCACGTAAGTTGCGGTCGCGGCGTGAAGATTGTCGCGGATGCGCGCGCGCATGGCGTCGATGTCACGTGCGAGACTTGTCCGCATTATTTGCTGCTGACCGACGAAGACATGGAACGCATCGGCGCGGTTGCGAAATGCGCGCCGCCGTTGCGCCCGCCTAACGATCAACGCGAGCTCTGGAATGCAATTGTCGATCTTACGACAATCGGTTCGGATCATTCGCCGTCGCCGCCGGAAATGAAGCAACGCGAAAATTTCTTCGAGGTCTGGGGCGGAATTTCCGGCGTGCAGCATTTGCTCGCGCTGGTCGCCGATAAAGTGCCGGCGGAATTGTTGAGCGAAAATGTGGCGAAGCGTTTTCGCATTTCGGAGAAAGGCGGAATCGCAGTCGGCAAAGACGCCGACCTGGCGATTGTCGATCTTGCCGACGTCGATCTTGTGCGCGCCGAGTCGCTACATTACCGGCACAAACAAAGTCCTTACATCGGCCGCACAGTGCCGCGGATTGTCCGCACAATTTTGCGCGGACAAACCGTTTACCAGGATGGTAAGCTCGCCGCTCGGCCGATCGGAAAATTCGTTCGGCCTAATGTATCACCGTGACTGCACATCCTAGCTTAGATCCAATCGCAACTCGCGAGATCACTGCCGCGCTGGCCGAGGCGAACAAGAAATTCATGCAGCGTTATCCCGGCGAATCGAATCGCCGGCAGGCGGTGCAAACGGTTTACGGCGGCGCGCATCTGTTCAAAGCCGATTCGGCGAGGAAGCTGGGCGAAGTCGCGTTGCGCTCGCTCAAGGAATACGCGCCGGATGTGCAAACGCTTTCGGGTGCGCTCGGCGTGAAGCTCACACAAAAAATTTACGATCGCGTAGTCGAAAAACTTCAGCGCGAGCCGGTGGAAGATTTCCGTTTGGATTTCGAGGACGGTTACGGCAATCGGCCGGACGAAGAGGAAGATCGACATGCGCATTTGGCCGCGCTCGAAGTCGCCCGCGGCATGAAAGAAAAATCTTTGCCCCCCTTCATCGGCATCCGATTGAAACCGTTGAACGAAGATTTGCGCGCGCGCAGTGTGCGCACGCTCGACATTTTCATCACCGCGCTCGCCGGCGAGACGAAAACGTTGCCCGAGAATTTTGTGATCACGGTTCCGAAAGTGCAATTGCCGGAGCAGGTCCGCGCGGCGGTGCAGTTGTTCGAGCTGCTGGAAAAGAAAACCGGTCTCGAGGTTGGTTCGCTCAAGATCGAGCTCATGATCGAGACGCCGCAATCGATTATTAATGAACGCGGCGAAGTGGCGTTGCATTCGTTAGTCGATGCCGCCAACGGACGCTGCGGCAGCGTTCATTTCGGCGTTTACGATTACACCGCGTCGTGCGGAATCACCGCCGCGTATCAGACGATGGGACATCCGGCGTGCGATTTCGCGCGGCAGATGATGCTCGTATCGATGGCGGGCACCGGCATTCAACTTTCCGATGGCGCAACGAACATTCTTCCGGTCGGTCCGCATCGCGCTACGCAAGATCGACAACTAACTCCGGAGCAACTGCGCGAAAATCGGGAGGCCGTTCACGGTGCCTGGCGACTCGCGTTCAACGACAACCTTCATTCGCTCCGCACCGGTTTCTATCAAGGGTGGGATTTGCATCCCGCGCAATTCGTTGCGCGTTACGCCGCGCTTTATTTATTTTTCCTCGACGGGCTCGAAAGCGCGGCGAATCGATTGAAAGCGTTCGTCGAAAAAGCTGCGCTCGCATCTTTATATGGTGACGTCTTCGATGACGCCGCCACCGGCCAGGGTCTTCTGAATTTCTTTCTCCGCGGCGTCGCCTGCGGCGCGATCACGGAAGACGAAGCGCTCGCGACCGGACTCACGCTCGAAGAATTTCGCTCGCGTTCGTTCCTGAAAATTTTGCAGGCGCGCCGGAAATGAAAAAGGGAAACGCGATCGAGTTTCGCCTGAATGGCAAACCGGTGCGCGTCGATGCGGTTTCGCCGAACATTACCTTGCTCGACTGGCTACGCGCGAATGGCCTAACCGGTTCGAAGGAAGGTTGCGCGGAGGGAGATTGCGGCGCCTGCTCTGTGGCGATTGTCGATCTTAACCGCGACGGCAACCCGGAATACCGCGCGATCAACAGCTGTCTCGTGCCGCTCCCGCTCATGGCCGGACGCGATGTCGTCACCGTCGAAGGCGTCGCCAACGGGCAACTACATCCTGTGCAACAGGCGATGGTCGACAATCACGGCTCGCAATGCGGTTACTGCACGCCCGGATTCATCATGTCGATGTTCGAAGGATTCTATCGGCGCGATCTGCAAACGTCCGCGCAATTGAACGAACAGCTCTGCGGCAATCTTTGCCGCTGCACCGGCTATCGCGCGATTCGTGACGCATGCGCGGACGCATTCATGCAAAGAGTAGATGTCGATCTTAGCGCGCCGGAATTGAAATCGGTCGTTTATGTGCGCGACGGCGAGACGTTTCTTCGCCCGACCTCGCTCAAACATTTGTTCGCTGCGATGGCGAAACATCCCGACGCGCGATTGATCGCCGGCGCGACCGAGCTCGGACTCGACATCACGAAACGATTTCACAAATTCCCGGCGCTGATTTCTGTCGAAGCCGTTCCAGAACTGACGGCGATCAATTACACGGACAACGAATGGCAGATCGGCGCAGCCGTCACGCTGACGCGAATCAAGGAGTTGTTAGGCGCGGAATATCCCGAGCTCGACGACATGCTTTATCTGTTTGGCTCGCGACAAATTCGCAACCGCGCGACCATGGGTGGCAACATCGTCACGGCGTCGCCGATAGGCGATTCCGCGCCGGTGCTGCTCGCGCTCGATGCGCGCGTCGTTCTCGCTTCCGCGAACGGCGAACGCGTTTTGCCGATCGAAGAATTTTTCGTCGCGTATCGCAAGACCGCGCTGCAGACGGGCGAAATTCTCAAGACGATCATTATCCCAAGAGTAGATGTCGATCTTGCGCGATCGCGGCGGCATTTCTACAAAGTTTCCAAGCGCCGCGAGATGGACATCAGCACAGTCGCAGGATGTTTTGCGATCGCGCTCGACGAGTCCAATTCGATCACGAAGGCGCGTCTCGCCTTCGGCGGCGTCGCGGCGATGCCAATGCGCGCAAAGAACACTGAAGCGGCGCTCATCGGGAAAAAATGGGACGAGCAAACGGTCGAGAACGCATTGTCGATCTTGCGGAATGAATTCACGCCGATTTCCGATGTTCGCGGCAGCGCGACTTATCGGAAGCGATTGATTGCCGATCTTCTCCGAAAGTTTTTTCACGATAACAACGAGCGCGCGTTTGATCCGACGATTGCGCGCTCGTTAGGTGAACGCGAGCCGGCTTTGCCGCACGAGAGCGGACACAAGCATGTCACTGGCGAAGCGATTTATGTCGATGACGCGTGGAACGAGAACATGCTCGAGGTTTGGCCGATCTGTTCGCCGCACGCGCACGCGCGAATTTTGCGGCGCGATGTTACCGACGCACGCGCGATGCCGGGGATCGCGGCCGTGCTCTTGGCCGAAGATATTCCGGGGTTGAACGATGTCGGCGCTGTTCGCCACGACGAGGTTTTGCTCGCCGACACGGAAGTTTTTTATCACGGACAAATCGTGGCGCTTGCGGTTGGCGAAACGTTAGACGCTTGTCGCGCGGCGGCGAAGAATGTGATTGTCGAATACGAACCGCTTCCGCCCATTTTCACCATCGAGGAAGCCATCGCCGCAAACAGTTTTCACACCGAAGCGAACCACATCGCGCGTGGAGATGTCGATCTTGCCCTAACGAGCGCGCCGTTAAAGTTCGACGGCGAGATTTCGTTCGGCGGCCAGGACCATTTCTATTTGGAGACGAACGCCTGCTGGGCCGAATGCGGCGAAGACGGAACGATTTTCGTTAGCTCATCGACGCAACATCCGTCCGAAGTTCAACACATCGTCGCGCACGTGCTCGACCTTCCGATGCACAGCGTAGTCGTCGAATGTCCGCGCATGGGCGGTGGATTCGGTGGCAAAGAAACGCAGGCCGCGACGTTCGCGTCGCTAGCCGCCCTCGCCGCGACGAAAACCGGGCGCAAGGTGCGCATGCGATTGAATCGCGACCAGGACATGATGATCACGGGCAAGCGGCATCCGTTCATGGCGCGATTCAGTGTCGGGTTCGACGCGGAAGGTTTGCTGCACGCGGCGAAGATCGACATCTACTCGAACGGCGGCTGGTCGTTAGACCTTTCCCGCGCCGTGACCGATCGCGCCGTCTTTCATCTCGACAACTCCTATTACATTCCGCACGTCAGCTTTCGCGGTCATGTGGCAAAAACGAATCTTGCATCGAACACCGCCTTTCGCGGATTTGGCGGACCGCAGGGAATGTTCGTCATCGAAGAGATCATGGACCGCATTGCCCGACAGACCGGACTCGCGCCGGAAATCGTGCGCGCGAAAAATTTATATCGCGGGAAAGGTGAAACGAACACGACGCATTACGGACAGGAGATCGAGGACAATCGCATCGAGCGTGTGTGGAGTGAGCTGATGGCCTCGAGCGATTTTGCGCGCCGGCGTGAAGAGATCCGGCAGCACAACGCGCAAGATCGACATCGAAAACGCGGGATCGCGATTACGCCGGTGAAATTCGGCATTTCGTTTACGACGACGCATCTCAATCAAGCCGGCTCGCTCGTTTTGCTGTTTCAGGACGGCACTGCGCAAATCAATCATGGCGGAACCGAAATGGGCCAAGGCGTGCACTCGAACATTCGCGAGATCGCGGCGACCGAACTTGGCCTAACGGCCGATCGCGTTCGCGTCATGCACACGCGCACCGACAAAGTGCCGAACACTTCGGCGACGGCAGCGTCATGCGGAACTGATTTGAACGGCGCGGCGGTGAAGAATGCATGCGACACGTTGCGCGCGCGCTTGCTGCCGTTCGCCGAACAAATGTTGCAGGAAAAAAATGGTCGGTTGCCCGGCGAACACAAAGTCATGTTCCGCGACAATGACGTGTACGATGTCGATCTTGCGCGGGCGCGTGTGTCGATCGCGGAAGTGATTCAGCGCGCTTATTTCGCGCGGACGAGTCTAAGCACGACGGGATTTTACAAAACGCCGGACATTCATTTCAATCGCGAGACCGGCAAAGGAAAACCGTTTCATTATTTTGCGGTCGGCGCGGCGGTAAGCGAAGTCGAAGTGGACGGATTCACCGGCATGATGTCGATCAAACGCGTCGATATTTTGCACGACGCCGGCGACGCGGTGAATCGCGGCATTGCCCGCGGACAAATCGAAGGCGGATTCGTGCAGGGCTGCGGCTGGCTAACGAGTGAGGAATTAGTTTGGAACGCGAAAGGCGAATTGCTCACGCATTCGCCGGACACTTACAAAATTCCGGCCGTCGGCGATATACCGGAGATTTTTAACGTCGCGTTTCTGTCGGAGGCGACGCAGGCAAATGTGATTCACGGCAGTAAAGCTGTCGGCGAACCACCGCTGATGCTCGCGCTTTCGGTGCGTGAAGCAATTCGCGATGCGGTCGCGGCGTTCGGCGAATCGGGCGGCGATGTTCCGCTCGCGTCGCCGTCAACCTGCGAAGCGATTTCAAATGCGATCGCGGCTCGCGCAAGATCGACATCTCTCGAAGAGAAGACCGAGCACGTCACCGCGGAGCAAGTGCTGTCATGAATTGTTCGCGAGCGCATCCACAGCGCTGTCATGTTGAGCGAAGCGAAACATCTCCGTCTATTCTTCTGCGAATCCGCGTCGGAAATGATCGGAGATTCTTCGCTCCGCTCAGAATGACAAAAGATAGATGATTGAGATTGAACACAAACTTCGCGTCGCACGCGGTGAAGAGCCGGCCGAGTTGGTCTTCAGGAATGCGCGACTCGTTAACGTGCTCAGCGGCGAAATTTACGATGCGAATGTCGCGGTCGATGGCGGACGCGTGATCGGCATTGACGATTACGATGGAAAAGAGATTGTCGATCTTGCCGGCGCGTTTTTGGCGCCAAGTTTGATCGACGGACATTTTCACGTCGAAAGCACGATGGTGACGTTGCCGGAATTTGTGCGCGCAGTCGTGCCGCACGGGACCGGTGCGATGGTGATCGATCCGCATGAATACGCCAACGTGCTCGGGATGGACGGCATTCGTTACGTCCTCGAATCGTCGAAAAATCTGCCGATCGATTTTTTCATCATGCTGCCGTCATGCGTGCCGGCGACGCATTTGGAAACGGCCGGCGCGCGTTTCACCGCCGACGATTTGAAATTGATGATCGCGGACGATCGGATCGCGGGCGTGGCCGAGCTGATGAATTACCCCGGCGTTTTTCTCGGAATGGAATCGGAGCTGGCGAAGATCGACATCGGCTGGAACAAAGTGGTCGATGGTCATGCGCCGGGATTGCGCGGTAAAAATCTGAACGCGTACGCGCTGGCCGGTGTGCGCTCCGATCACGAGAGCACGGAGATCGACGAAGCGCGCGAGAAATTGCGGCTCGGTTTGCACTTGCTCGTGCGCGAAGGGAGCACGGAACGAAATCTCGAACACATCATCGGTCTGGTGACGCCACAGAATTCCGCGAACTGTTCTTTCGCGACCGATGACAAACTTCCGGGCGATCTGGTTTCCGAAGGCCACATTGATCACTCGATTCGGAAAGCGATCTCGTTAGGCGTCTCGCCGATCACCGCGATCCAGATGGGGACGATCAATACAGCGCGACATTATCGTCTGCGGAATTTCGGCGCGATCGCGCCGCGATATTGGGCGGACTTCATCGTGATCGACGATCTGGAGAAGATGTCGATCTTGCGCGTTTACAAAAAAGGAAAGCTCGTCGCCGAGAACGGCCGTTACGTCGGCGACAAACTTCCGGTCGTCCCGCAACCGCGTAGCACGATGAACGTGAGCTATTCGACGAGCGACTTCGAATTGAAAGCGAAGGGCGCGAAGAAGATTCGCGTGATCGAAATCGTGCCGCACCAAATCGTGACGAAGTGCGCGATAGAACCGGCGAAGATCGACAACCAACAAATCGTGGCCGATTCGTCGCGCGACATTTTGAAATTGGTTGTGATCGAGCGACACGGCGCGACCGGGAATGTCGGCGTCGGTTTTGTGCGCGGATTCGGGCTGCAACGCGGCGCGCTTGGTTCGACCGTGGCGCACGACGCGCACAATGTCGTGGTCGTCGGGACTAACGACGCGGACATTACTGCGGCGGTTGAAGCGTTGCAGAAAATGCGCGGCGGCCAGGTGGCGATTGTCGATCAAACAATCGCCGCCGCGTTGCCGTTGCCGATCGCGGGATTGGTTTCCGATCAACCGCTCGAAACGGTGATCGAGAAAATTGCGCAGCTAAATGCAGCCGCGGCGAAACTCGGTTGCAAGCTCGATGCGCCGTTCATGACGTTGTCGTTCATGAGTCTCTCACCGATTCCAGAATTGAAGTTGACCGATCAGGGCCTGGTCGATGCAATCAATCTCAAACTAACGAGTGTGATCGTGGAATGATTGATCCGAAACGAGCGATTGCGGATTTGAAGGAGCTGCGCGCGTTAACTGGCGATGAGAATGGCGCGCAGCGCGTGGCCTTCACGCCGACCTGGGCGAAAGCGCGAAAATTCTTGCGCGAGAAAGTCGAAGAGATCGGCGGCGTAGAAATGCACAATGATGCCGCCGGGAATTTCTGGGCGACGCTTCCGGGCAAGATCGACAAGTCACTATTAATAGGCGGCCACATTGATTCGGTGCCTAACGGCGGATGGCTTGATGGATGTTTGAATACGCTCGCGGGCGTCGAAGTTCTTCGCCGAATCAAATCGCAAGGCACGCCGCCGGTGACGGTGCGGCTGGTCGATTGGTGCGATGAAGAAGGCGCGCGCTTTGGGAAAAGTCTTTTCGGATCGTCGGCCGCATCCGGCAAGATCGACATGGAGGAAACGCGCGGTTTGAAAGACAAAGAGGGCTTGAGTCTGGTCGATGCGGTGAAGGAATTCGGAATCGATTTTGAAAAAGTGCGTGACGCGCGCAAAGAATTGAAGAGCGCCGCGGCATATCAGGAATTGCACATCGAACAGGGTCCCGTTCTGCTCGATCTCGATCTTCCGTTAGGCACGGTGCTCGGGACTTTTGGCGTCGAGCGACATGCGATCGCATTCCGTGGACAAGCGGCGCATTCCGGTTCGACGCCGATGAATCGCCGCCGGGATGCGTTTCTCGCGGCGGCGAAAATGGCGTCGGAAATTTACGCGATTTCGAAACGCAGCGGACAAGGCGTTTGCACGATTGGCTCGTGCACGACGAAGCCAGGAATCGTTACCAGCGTCGTCGAGGAATGCCGAATCACTTTAGATCAACGCCATCTCGATGCGGACGCTTTGCAAAAAATGTTAAGTGAGGCCAAAGCAGCGAGCGAAAAATTTGCGAAAGAAGGAGATGTCGATCTTGCGTGGGAGCGGATTTGGAACATCGAACCAATTTTATTTCACAAGGAACTTGTTGATCTTTGCGATGGAGCCATTCGCGAGACCGGAGTGAAACCGCATCGATTGCCGTCGGGCCCGCTGCACGACGCGGCCGAAGTCGCACGAGCCGGTGTGCCGACGATCATGATGTTCGTGCAAAGTTTGCATGGCATCAGCCACAACAAAATCGAAGACACGCGCGAAGAGCATCTCGAAATGGCCGTGACCGCGTTCGACAAGCTCGCCGACAAAATCATGGCGTGGATCGCGCGGAATTGATAAAAAGGCCGACTCGTTAACAAGGAGTCTGTCATGCCCACACTAGCTACCACCGTCGATGGATTGAAATTGCCGAACCCGTTCGTCATCGGCTCCGGCCCGCCCGGAACAAATCTCAACGTCATCACGCGCGCATTCCGCGAAGGTTGGGGCGCGGTCATTGCGAAAACGATCAGTCTCGATTCGTCGAAAGTCGTGAACGTGACGCCGCGTTACGCGAAATTGATGACGAACGCCGGCGACGAAGTTGTCGGTTGGGAAAATATCGAGCTGATCAGCGATCGGCCGTTCAAGATTTGGCTGGATGAATTCAAAAAATGCAAAGATCAATTTCCCGACGGCGTGCTCATCGCGTCGATCATGGAGGAATACAACAAGGACGCGTGGAGCGAGATCGTGGAAAAATGCGAGGCGGCCGGTGTGGATGCGTTCGAGCTGAACTTTTCGTGTCCACACGGATTGCCCGAGCGGAAAATGGGCGCGGCCATGGGTGAGAACCCAGAGATTGTCGAGGAAGTGAGCGGCTGGGTGATGAAGGCGGCGAAGAAGCCGGTTTGGGCGAAGATGACGCCGAATGTGACGCGCATCACGGATCCGAGTCGTGCCGCATTCCGCGCTGGATGTCAGGGCGTGAGCGCAATCAATACGATTCGGAGCGTGACGGCGGTAAATCTGGAAACATTGCGGCCGGAACCGACGGTCGAAGGGTTTACCACGCCCGGCGGCTATTCGTGCAAAGCCGTTAGGCCAATCGCGCTTCGCATGGTGATGGAAATCGCGACGATGATTCGGCGTGAATTTCCGGGAAGAACTTTGTCGGCGATCGGCGGAATCGAAACCGGCAACGACGCGGCGCAATTCATCTTGTTAGGCGGCGACACCACGCAAGTTTGCACCGGCGTGATGAAGTTCGGCTACGACATGGTAAAGAAGATGTGCGACGAGCTGCTCGCGTTCATGGAGAAACATAAATTCGAGACGCTCGACGATTTCAAAGGCAAGAGTCTCGATTACTTCACCACGCACGCCGAGCTCGTGCGCATGCAACGCGAGCGCAAGGAAAAACAGAAAGCTGCGGCCGACGAAGCGGCGGCGAAAAAAATGGTGAAGGCCGACAGCGAATGGAGCGGCGACGATTTCGTCAAGCAATCGGAGGCGCTCGCGCGCGGGACGAAATAGATGCAAAGCTGTCCTGCGTTTATTGACGGCGAGTGGCGCGAGATCACCGGCGTCGATAAAACGCCGGTTTACAATCCTTCGCGCGGTGACGTCATCGCCGAAGTTCCGCTCTGCACAAAGGAACATGTCGATCTTGCGGTGGAATCGGCGGCGGCGGCGTTTCCGAAATGGCGCGACACGCCACCGGTCGAACGGGCGCGATTGTTCTTTCGTTATCGGCAGTTAGTCGAAGAAAACTTCGACAAGATTTGCGAAAGCGTTTCGCGCGAACATGGCAAAACGCTGGCGGAAGCGCGCGGCAGCGCATATCGCGGAATCGAGAACATCGAATACGCGTGCGCGGCTCCGACATTATTAATGGGCGACACGCTCGAGAATCTCGCGCGCAACGTCGATTGCGAGACGGTCCTGCAACCGTTAGGCGTGTGCGTCGGGATTACGCCGTTTAATTTTCCGGCAATGGTGCCGATGTGGATGTTTCCGCTCGCGCTTGTTTGCGGAAATACATTTGTGCTGAAGCCGAGCGAAAAAGTTCCGCTGACTGCGTTGTTGATTGTCGATCTTTTGCACAAAGCCGGATTGCCAAAAGGTGTCCTCAACGTTGTGCCCGGCGGACGTGAATCGGTCGATGCGCTTCTCACGCATCCGAAAGTGAAAGCGATTTCGTTTGTCGGCTCGACGCCGGTGGCGAAACACATTTTCGAAACCGGAACGCGCCACGGCAAACGCGTGCAGGCGAACGGCGGCGCGAAGAATTACGTCGTCGTTATGCCGGATGCCGATGTCGATCGAACAGTAGAAGCGCTTTCGACGGCCGCGTTCGGCTGCGCGGGCGAACGTTGCATGGCGGGATCGACTGCCATCACCGTCGGCAAAGCGGCCGACAATGTTTTGCCTTCGTTAGTCAAAGCGGCGCGCGCGATCAAAGTCGGCCCGACTGACGTGAAATCGCAGCCGGACATGGGACCGGTCATCACCGCGCAACATCGCGATCGCGTTTTGAGTCTGGTCGAGAGCGGCGAGAAAGAAGGCGGCAAGATAATCGCCGATGGTCGCGGCGTAAAAATCAAAGACGCGCCTAACGGTTTCTACGTTGCGCCGACGATTGTCGATCTTGTGCAGGATTCGATGACGATCGCGCGCGAAGAAGTTTTTGGGCCCGTGCTCAACGTCATGCGCGCGGACGATGTCGATCAGGCAATCGAGATGGCGAACAAGTCATCCTACGGAAACGGCGCCGCGATTTTTACGAATTCCGGCAAAGCCGCGCGCGAGTTCAAAAATCGAGTGAAGGCCGGAATGGTCGGAATCAACGTTGGCGTGCCGGCGACGATGGCGATGTTTCCATTCACCGGTTGGGACGAATCGTTCTACGGCGATTTGCACATTCAAGGCAAAGAAGGCGTGCAGTTTTACACGCAGCAGAAGGTCGTGACGACGCGCTGGTTTGGCGACAACGTCGGCGACGTTTGGAAGAAGTAACTTTTCGACTGTCATCCTGGGCGTAACGAAGGATCTCCAATCATTTTCTGGAACCCTGAAGAGGAAAAATAGTCAGAGATGTTTCGCTGCGCTCGACATGAGAGGGTAAAAGAGACGACGCGTTTATGAGCCTGCTAATTAAGAACGGCGAAATCGTCACGCCGGACGAACGCTACGTCGCGGACATTTATTGCGAAGACGAAACGATCTCGCGCATCGATCGCAAGATCGACAACGTACATGCCGGCGAAGTCATCGACGCATCCGGCAAATATGTTTTCCCCGGTTTCATCGATCCGCACGTGCACATTTATCTGCCGTTCATGGGAACGTACGCGAAGGACACGCACGAGACCGCAAGCCGCGCGGCCCTCGTCGGCGGGACGACGTGCTTCATCGAGATGATTTGTCCGGCGCGCGGTGATGATCCGATGGAAGCATTCGAGCTCTGGCGCGGAAAAGCGGAGGGCAACTCCGCGTGCGACTTCACGTTTCATATGGGCGTGACCCGCTACGACGACGATGCAGAAAAGAAATTTCGCGAGATCGTTAAACGCGGCATCGCTAGCTTCAAAATCTTTCTCGCCTACAAAGGCGCATTCGGGATCAACGACGAAGAATTGTTCGCCACGTTGAAGCTGGCGAAAGAGCTCGGTGTGATCGTGACCGCACATTGCGAAAACGCGGAGCTCTTGTTCGAGCTGCAGAAGAAATTGCTGAGCGAAGGAAGGACAGGGCCGGAGTTTCATTACTGGAGCCGGCCGCCGATTGTGGAAGCGGAAGGCGTGCATCACCTGATGACATTCGCCGAGATGACCGGCACGCACGTTTACATCGTGCACACGAGCTGCGAGGAATCGTTAGGCGAAGCGATGCGCGGGAAAACGCGCGGCGTGAATGTTTCAGTCGAAACGCTGATTCAATATTTGCTGCTCGATCGCACGGACGCGGAACCAAATTTCGAAGGGGCGAAGAATGTGATGTCGCCGCCGCTGCGTGATAAGAAAAATCAGGACGTGATGTGGAAGGCACTGTCGGATGGATCTGTCGCAACACTCGCGACGGATCACGCGCCGTTCGATTGGACGCAGAAACAAATGGGCAAAGATGACTTCACGAAAATCCCGAATGGAATTCCGTCGCTGGAAGATCGCGTGAACTTGTTTTTCACGCACGGCGTGAAAGGCGGCAAGATCGACATCCAGCAGTTCGTCGCGAGCGCGAGTACGAACGCGGCAAAACTGTTCGGATTATTTCCGCGCAAGGGCGCGATCAAAGTCGGGAGCGACGCCGATCTCGTTGTTTATGATCCAAATTATCGCGGAACCATTTCGGCGAAGACGCACCAGATGAACGTCGATTACAATTCGTTCGAAAGAATGCAGATCGAAGGACGTCCGCACGTCGTGACCGTGCGCGGCAAAGTCGCGGCGCGCGATGGAAAATTCGTCGGCGAGTTCGGCCGCGGGAAAATGTTGGAACGCGAGCCGACGCATTTTTAGATGAGCGACGCCGTCTCGCCGTCACTTGCGCCAGATGTAGATGTCGATCTTGCGCAAAGCCGTCTTTACAATGTCGATCTTGCGCCGGTTCCCGGGGACAAGCGCAAATGGCGCGTCGGAAGTTTCGCCGCGCTTTGGATTTCGATGTCGGCCTGCATCCCGACTTACATGCTGGCCTCGTCGCTCATCGGCGGCGGCATGAATTGGTCACAGGCGATCACGACGATTTTTCTCGGCAACGTCATCGTCGTGATCCCGATGATTCTGAACGCGCACGCCGGCACGCGCTACGGAATCCCCTTCCCCGTTTTTTGTCGTGCGAGTTTCGGTACGCGCGGCGCGAACATTCCCGCGCTCATGCGCGCGTTCGTCGCATGCGGTTGGTTTGGAATTCAAACGTGGATCGGCGGGAACGCCATTTACAAGATTATGTCGATCTTCGCGCCGTCGTTAGGCCACGGATCGACATCGAACTTTCTTGGCATCACGCTCGCGCAATTCGTCTGCTTCCTCTTTTTCTGGGCGATCAACATGCTCGTCGTTTACAAAGGAATCGACTGCATTCGCTGGTTGTTGAATATCAAAGCGCCGCTGCTCATCGCGCTTGGACTTTTACTTCTGTGGTGGGCTTACAAAAACGCGGGTGGCTTCGGCCCGATCCTCGCGCAGCCGTCCGCGTTCGATGTCGATCAACCGAAAGCCGGACAGTTCTTTCATTTCTTCGTTCCCGCGCTCACCGGCATGATCGGTTTTTGGGCGACGCTTTCGCTCAACATTCCCGATTTCTCGCGTTACGCCGTTTCGCAACGTGACCAGATCGTCGGCCAGGCGCTCGGACTTCCGCTGACGATGGCGCTGTATGCGTTCATCGGCGTCGCCGTCACTTCCGCGACCACTATTATATATGGCGCGCCGATATGGGACCCGGTGGACGTGCTCACGCGCTTCAGTAATCCGGTCGTGCTCATCATCGCCATGCTTGCGCTTTGTATCGCGACGCTCGCCACGAACATCGCGGCCAACGTCGTTAGTCCGGCGAATGATTTCTCGCATCTCGCGCCGCACAAAATTTCCTTTCGCATGGGCGGGTTGATTACCGGCATCGTCGGCGTCCTCATGATGCCATGGAAACTGGTGGCCGATCCGAGCGGCTACATTTTCAAATGGCTCGTCGGCTACAGCGCGCTGTTAGGGCCGATCGGCGGAATAATGATCGCGGACTATTACGTTTGGCGGCGGCGGCAATTGCACGTGAGCGCGCTTTACCGCGAAGACAGCGAATATCGATACACCAACGGATTTAGTTTAATCGCAATCATCGCGTTGTTCGTCGCGATCCTGCCGAATTTTCCGGGATTTCTTGTCGCGGTGAATGCAGTGAGCGCCGCGGCGGTTCCACCGTTTTTCGTCCGGCTTTACGACTATGCGTGGTTCGTCGGGTTTGCGATTGCGTTTGTCGTTTACCTTGCGCTGCGCACGTTGAATAAAAGATCGACATGAAAACGCCCGAGCTTCCGCCATTTGATTTCCAGCCTAACAAGTACAGCGGCCCGTCAGCCGACGAAGTCGCACGCCTGCGCAAGGAATTCCTCAATCCGGGAATTTTTCTCTACTACAAAAAGCCGCTCATGCTGGTGCAGGGGCGCATGCAGTATGTCTGGGATGAATCGGGGCGGCGTTATCTCGATGCGCTCGGCGGCATCGTCACCATCTCGGTCGGACATTGTCACCCGGAAGTTGTCGATCTTGCGAACAAGCAAAACGAGACGCTGCAACATTCGACCACGATTTATCTGCATCCGAACATCACCGAATACGCGCGCGATCTTGCCGCGAAAATGCCGGGCGAGTTGAAGGTTTGCTATTTCACAAACTCCGGCTCGGAAGCGAACGATCTCGCGCTCCTGATGGCGCGCGCTTACACCGGCAACTACGACGTGATTGCGCTACGGAATGCGTATCACGGCGGCGGGACGTCCACGATGGGCCTGACATCGCATCGCACCTGGAAATTTAACGTGCCGCACAGCTTCGGGGTTGAGCATGCGCTCACGCCCGATCCGTATCGCGGCGTGTGGGGACGCGACGATGTCGAAGCGGGAAAAAAATATGCGGACGATGTGAAGAGCCTGATCGATTTCGGAACGACCGGCCAGGTCGCTGCGTTCATTGCCGAATCAATTCAAGGCGTGGGCGGCTGCGTCGTTTTCCCCGATGGTTATCTCAAACACGTTTACGAACATGTGCGCGCGGCAGGTGGCGTTTGCATCGCCGATGAAGTGCAGGCGGGCTTCGGTCGCACCGGCTCGCACTATTGGGGATTTGAAACGCAAGGCGTCATTCCTGATATCGTGACGATGGCGAAAGGAATTGGAAATGGGTGCCCACTCGCCGCGGTCATGACGACGCCGAAAATTGCGCAAACGCTCGCGTCGCGAATTCATTTCAACACTTTCGGCGGAAATCCGGTGGTGTGCGCGCAAGGCCGCGCGATTCTTGGAATCATCGATCGCGAAAAGCTGCAGGCGAATTCGCTTAAGATCGGCAACAAAATTCTGGCCGGCCTGCGCGAGCTTCAGCAAAAGCACAACATCATCGGCGACGTCCGAGGCAAAGGTCTCATGCTCGGGATCGAGCTGGTGAAAGATCGACAATCGAAAGAGCCGGCGCGGGAAGAATGTGCGCAGGTGTTGGAGACAGCGAAGGAGCTGGGATTGTTGTTAGGCAAAGGCGGTTTGTGGGGACAAACCATTCGCTTCTCGCCGCCAATGTGTATCAACGAAGCCGACGCCGATTTTCTCCTCGACGTTCTCGATCAAGCGCTCGCGCGTTTGTAATTTACCTGACGAGAACAGCGCGATCTATGGCTTCTCAGCGCATGTATTTCCAATTGCGCGGCTTCCCTTGCGCCATCCATTCAATCGCAGTCTTCAATCGTTCTCGCCGCGTTTCATCGCGCTTGGCTTCCGTTAACCACTCGATGTAATCGCGCCGATTGGTTGCGCTAAAGTTCTCGAACGTCTTGCGCGCTTTCGCGTTCTTCTTCAGCGCGTCAGCCAAATATTGCGGGACCGGCAACGGTTTGCGTTTCGTCTTCTTCGCAGCCGGCGGTTTGATCTCCTTGTCTTTTAACTCCGCCGCCCTTCGCACGTAGCGATCAACGTTTTCTCGTTTGGAAGATCGACAATCGACGTGATCCGGCCGAATTGACCCATCGCTTCCTCTTCCTTCGCGCGCGTGCCGAAGACGAGCTCGCCATTTTTGAAATGAAACGCGCAATGCTCTTTGAACGCCGCCATCCCGCAAAGGATTCCGCCGTTATAATCGAAATGCGGCATTCGCCATTTGATCGTTTCCTCGACGGCCGGACAGCCGGCGTGAACGACTTTGCGCAAAAATTTGAGAATCGGTTTCGCGAATTGCTGCGCCTTGTCGATGTACGTATCGATGCGCGGATCTTTTTTGCCCATCGCGCCCGGTTGTAAGCAAAACGCCGCCGCCGGCCAATTATTTTCTCGCCTGGTTGGCAAGCCAGCAGCTATCTCCCAGGCATGCATGTCTCCCCCCGACACTTCACGAACGCGCTTCTCATCGCGCTCGTCGCCATCATTGTTCTGCCCGCGCCGGCGCAGGCGCAACGTCGTCGCCGTTTGCCCGCAAGTCTGGCCACGGCGGTCGCGTTGCAACCGTTCACGCTCGAGCCGTCGCGCACGGCCACGCGCGACGTTGCCTACTACGCGCCGCACGCCATTCCGCATGCGGAAAGATCGACATCTTCATTTGATGACGATGATGATTCTTCATCCGCCAGCACCGGTTCGACTTTCAGCGGCGAATCCGGGCCGATGGTAAATGGCAATCGCGCTGTTCTTCGTGACGGCGTTGCCTACGCACCTTCGAATGCGCCCGATCGCGTCAAACGCGCGATCTGGGCCGTGAACACGATCCGCCGCAAACCGTACGTCTGGGGCGGCGGTCACGGTTCGTTCTACGATCGCGGCTACGATTGTTCGGGAACAGTTTCCTTCGCATTGCACAATGCCGGTTTGTTAGGCTCGCCCCTGCCGTCGAACGATCTAATGCGCTACGGCGAACGCGGACGCGGACGCTGGTTTACGATTTACTCACGACGCGGTCACACCTTCGCCATGATTGCCGGCCTGAGACTCGACACGACCGATTTCCGTTACGGCGGCGACGTCGGCCCGCGCTGGCATAACGATTACCGCGACACGCGCGGGTTTGTCGCGACGCATCCGGTCGGCTTGTAAGATCGACATCTTACCATTCTGCTGTAGAGGCCGCCGTCCCCGGCGGCACATGGACCCGCCGCTGGGGACAGCGGCCTCTACAGTTTCCAACTCGAGCAATCCCAGCCTAACAACTGTTCAAGTTTGGCGATGTCTTCCGCGAACTGATTGTAGAGATAGACGCGCTCTTCCCAGTTCATCGTCCGCTCGTAGGGAACGACGTTGCGGTCTTTGCTGCGCAACGAACGCAGTGGCTCCAATCCCAGAAACGCGAAGATGGAATCGACCGTTTCACGTTGTCGATCTTGAAAGTCTTCGAACTTCACAATCTTCATTTGCTCGCGCGGAAACATTTTGAAGTAGCGCTCAAGCTGCCGGGCGTAAAATCCACGGTCGACATAAGCAAAACGCCGCGCGACCAGCGAAGGCGCATTTGTTAGGCGCTGTCGCTCCTGTTTTACCGCTTCGAAAAAATCAAACGGTTCGCGTCCCTTGAACCGTTGCATGTTCCAGTGCGCAAACGCACGCTCGGCCGGATGGCGCAAGAGAACGATCAACTTGATCTTCCAGTTGTAATTTGAAATGCGTTCGGCCGCGCGCGGGTGATAGAGATAACTCGGCGTGCAATCCCCCGCGATGGTCGTGGCCCCGATGCGCGGATAATGCGCGTGCAGCGTGGCGTAGTCGACCGGTTCGCGCGTGAAGATTTCATCGTCGTCGAAAAAATGAATCTCCTGTTGATCGCCAAAGGTGACGTGGCGATGCCGATTCAAAAAATAATGCAGCGCGGTCGTGCCCGATTTTTGCGCGCCGATAATGGCGAAATCCAACTTGTCGATCTTGCGCGGGCGCCAGCCGAACATATGGAGGAGTGTGGCGCGGCGAATGAAAAATCAAAGCGAAACCGGCGGCCTGCGCGGAATGTTGCGCGCATTCCGACACCGCAATTTCCGGCTCTACTTCGGCGGACAAAGTATTTCGCTCATCGGCACCTGGGTGCAGCAGATCGCGCTCAGCTGGACGATTTATCAACTAACCCACTCGAGCTTCTTGTTAGGCCTGGTCAGTTTCGCCGGACAACTCCCGCTTTTTATCGTCACGCCATTCGCCGGTGTGCTGGTCGATCGCTGGAATCGCCATCGCACACTCGTGATCACGCAGACACTGTCGATGTTGCAGGCGTTCGCGCTCGCGATTTTGGTCAACGCCGGATTTCTCAATGTCGGACTTCTGATCACGCTCAACGTCGTCGCCGGAATTATTCTCGCGGTCGATCTTACCGCGCGGCAGGCGTTCATGGTCGAAATGGTCGGCTCGGCGAACGATCTGCCAAACGCGATCGCGTTAAATGCGTTCGTGATCAATGGGGGACGCATGCTTGGCCCCGCGATCGCGGGCGCGCTACTGACGGTCGTTAGTCCAGCGGTGTGCTTTTATGTCAACGCGATCAGTTACATTCCGGTCATCGGCGCGCTATTGCTCATGCGCGTACGCAAACGAAAGATCGACAACGAACCGCACAGCGCGATGTGCGATTTGCTCGAAGGAATTCGCTATTCGTTAGGCTTTCCGCCCATTCGCGCCGTGCTGCTGCTGGTCGCACTCGCCAGTTTGGTCGGCATGCCCTACGCCGTCTTGATGCCGATCTTCGCCGCGGAAGTTTTGCACGGCGGCGCGCACACGCTCGGTATTTTGATGACGGCCCCGGGAATCGGCGCGCTCATCGGCACGGTTTTTCTGGCGTCGCGAAAAAGTATTTATGGTGCGGGTCCGCGCGTCGCGACTGGCGCGTTTATTTTCGGCGTTGGTTTGCTCATTGCCGGATTTGTTAGCGGTCTCGGCTTCGCCTTGTTCGCGTTCGGGCTCGTCGGCCTGGGAATGATTGTGCAGCTCGCGACTTCAAACACCGTATTGCAAACGATTGTTGACGACGACAAACGCGGCCGGGTGATGAGTCTCTACACCATGGCGCTAATGGGAATGGCGCCGTTCGGAAGTTTGATCGGCGGTGCGCTGGCGCATCGGTTAGGCGTGCCGGCGACTTTCGCGCTCGGCGGCGTGACCTGTCTCGGTGGCGCGCTCCTCTTCGCCGCGCGCATTCCCAAATTGCGTCCAATGGTGCTGCCGATTTATCGCCGCAAAGGAATCATTCCGGAAGTGGCGGAAGGTTTACAGACGGCGGCGGCGTTACTGCGCAGCGAGCGGCGTTGATTGTCGATCTTGTCGTTGTCGATCTTGCGTTCTAGCTTCGCCCCATGATTTCGCGCGTTTTCATCCTTCTTTTCGCTGTTACCTCAATCGCGTTCGCCGACGAAGGTATGTGGTTGTTCAACAATCCGCCGTTGAAACAACTGAAGGAGAAATATCAATTCGAGCCAAGCGCGCAGTGGCTCGAGCATCTGCAAAAATCGAGCGTGCGTTTCAACTCCGGCGGCAGCGGCTCGTTCGTTTCGCCTAACGGATTGTGCATTACCAACCATCACGTCGGACTCGATACGCTCCAGAAAATTTCGAGCGAGAAAAATAATTATGTCCGCGACGGTTTCTACGCGAAGTCGCAGAAGGACGAAGTGAAAGCGACCGACCTCGAGCTGAACGTGCTCATGTCGATCGAAGATGTGAGCGATCGGGTGAAATCGGCGGTCCAGCCGAACATGTCTCCGGACGACGCGAACAAGGCGCGGAGCAACGCGATTGCGCAAATCGAAAAAGAATCGCGCGAGAAAACCGGGCTGCGGTCCGATGTCATCACGCTTTATCAAGGCGCTCAGTATCATCTTTATCGCTACAAACGTTACGACGATGTGCGGCTGGTGTTCGCGCCGGAGGAACAGATCGCGTTTTACGGCGGCGATCCGGACAATTTTGAATATCCGCGGTTCGATCTCGATATTTGTTTTTTTCGCGCCTACGAAAATGGCAAGCCCGCTAAGATCGACAATTTCCTAAAGTGGAACACGAAAGGCCCAGCGGACGGCGAACTGACATTCGTTAGCGGCAATCCGGGACGGACCGATCGACAACTCGCGGTGAGCGAGCTGGCCGAGCTGCGCGATCAGGAAGTTCCGTTTTTGCTAAACATGTTTTATCGACGCGAAACTTATCTGCATGCGTGGGGCGCGCGCTCTTTTGAAAACAAGCGGCGCGCGCAGGAGGACACGCGTAGCGTCGAGAACAATCGCAAACGTTATGAAGGCTACGTTGCGGCGTTGCTCGACCCGGAGATTTGGCGCGCGATCGAAGATCGACAAAAGAAACTCGCAGATGTGCAAGGTGTGATGGCGTTGTTCGACAAGATCAAACAGGCTCAGGACGAAACGGCGAAGGTTTTGCCGATCTACAATTACTTCGAGCAATTCCGCGGGCGGCCGCAGGCGACTTATCGTGCGCCGCGCGCGTTCAATGGCACGCTCTTCGAGTACGCGCGGCGGCTGTTGCGTCACGGCGATGAAATGACGAAGCCTAACGGCGAACGTTTTCCGGAGTTTCGCGATAGCTACAAGGAATCGCTGGAGCTCGAGCTCTTCTCGTCCTCACCCATTCATGATGACTACGAGATTGTGGAGCTGACCGATTCACTCACCGACATGGCGGAACGATTCGGAGCGGACGACTCACTCGTTAAGCAAGTGCTTGCCGGCAAATCACCGGCCGATCGCGCGCGAGAATTGGTCACGGGCTCGAAATTGAAAGATGTCGATCTTAGGAAAAAAATTTACGCGGGCGGCGCGGCCGCCGTTTCGGCGGCAAAAGATCCGATGGTCGAGCTCGCGCGCATGATCGATCGCCCGGCGCGTGATGCGCGCAAAGTTTTCGAGGCGCAGGACGAAAATAAACAACAAGCGTACGCGGAAATCGCGAAAGCGCGCTTCGCGCTCGAAGGCACGAGCAATTATCCGGACGCGACGTTCACGCTTCGGCTCAGCTACGGAACGGTGCGCGGATACGAGGAAGGCGGAAAACAAATTCCGGCGCTCACAAATATCGGCGGTCTGTATCAGCGCGGCGCCGAGCACAACAACGAGCCGCCGTTCGACATTCCGAAGCGCTGGCTCGACCGCAAAGCGAAGTTGAATCCGAACACGCCATTTAATTTCGTGAACGACGCCGACATCATCGGCGGCAACAGCGGCAGTCCGGTCGTGAACAGGAACAACGAATTCGTCGGCATCATTTTCGATGGAAACATTCAGTCGTTAGTCCTCGATTGCATTTTCTCGGACAAACAAGCGCGCGCGGTCAGCACCGACAGCGCGGCGATCAGCGAAGCGCTGCGCAAAGTTTACGATGCTGGCGCGCTCGCGGACGAAATCGAGAACGCGAAGTAATCGCAAGATCGACAATGAAAGTCTCAGTCGTCATTCCGTGTTATAACGAGCGCGGGACGATTGAACAAATTGTCGCCGCCGTGCGCGCGGCGCCGATCGCGCCGATCGAGATCATCGTGGTCGACGATCACTCGACCGACGGCACGACTGATATTTTGCGCGATAAACTTTCCGCAACAGTCGATCGGATTATTTATCAGCCGCAAAATCGCGGCAAGGGCGCAGCCGTGCGCGCAGGTTTCGCGGCCGCGACCGGCGACGTGATCGTGATTCAGGACGCCGATCTCGAATACAGCCCTAACGATTATCCCGTACTGCTGGAGCCGATTCTTTCGGGCGATGCCGATGTCGTTTACGGCTCGCGTTTCATGGGCGGGCGTCCGCATCGCGTCCTCTACTTTTGGCACATGATCGGCAATCACGTGATCACGCTGCTCTCGAACATGTTTACGAACTTGAACCTGACCGACGTGGAGACGTGTTACAAAGCTTTCCGCGCCGCTGTGATCAAAGATGTCGATCTTCGCGAAGACGGATTCGGATTCGAGGTCGAGATCACGGCGAAGATCGCGAAAGCGCGCTGCCGGATTTACGAAGTCGGAATTTCTTACAGCGGGCGAACGTACGACGAAGGCAAGAAGATCACGTGGAAGGATGGGGTGCGCGCGATTTACGCCATCGTCCGATACAACCTTTTCGCCTAACGAAATCGTAGATGTCGATCTTACTCGACATCGACGACGACTTTTCCGCGCGCGTGGCCTTCTTCGAGATAAGCGAGCGCTTGCGGAGTTTCACTCAACGATTTGTAAGTGCGATCGATTACCGGTTTCAATTTTCCCGACTGCATCAGGTCAGCGATGTAGGCGAGGTCGTCGTGATTGAGTTGCGCGATGAAGAATTTGAATTTCTGGTTGCTGAACTTCGACAAGAGCGGCGTCGTGAATGAGCGCAACATGTGCAAGCCGGTGTCCTCGTGCCAGCCCGCGCCGCCGATTCCGACGAGCACGCACAATCCGTCCGGCGCGAGCACGCGCCGGCGCTCGGCGTAGGTATGATTTTGCACGTTGTCGAAAATGACGTCGTATATTTGATCGCCCTTGGTGAAATCTTCCTTCGTGTAATCGATGACGCGATCCGCGCCTAACGACTTCACAAGATCGACATTGCGTGTGCTGCAAACGCCGGTGACTTCGGCGCCGAGCACCTTCGCGATTTGCACCGCGAATGTGCCGACGCCGCCGGACGCGCCGTTGATGAGAACCTTTGTGCCGGCGTGCACGTGACCGTGATCGCGCAGACCTTGCAGCGCGGTCGAGCCGGCAACACCAATGGTCGCACCTTCTTCGAATGTAACGTTTGCCGGTTTGAGTACGGCGGCGCGATTGGCTTTCGCGCAAACGTATTGCGCCAGCGACCCATCGCGCGCGCCAAGAACTTCGTCACCCGGTTTGAACTGCGTCACGCTTTTGCCGACGGCTTCGACGACACCGGCGTAATCGACGCCCGTGCGTGTTTCCTTCGGCTTGCGCAAACCGGTCATCGGACGAAGCGGCCATCCGCCTCTGAGCATGTGACCATCGAGCGGATTGAGTGAGGCCGCGCGCACGCGCACGAGAATCTGGTTGTCGTCCGGCGTCGGCTTCTCGATATCTCGAACTTGAAGGACCTCGGGCGGACCGTATTCGCAATGCACGACCGCTTTCATGGGATTGTTAGGCGCGGCGCTGAGATGATCGCACTCGTTAGTCGATCGCCAATACGCGATGAACAGAAAGACGCCGACGAGTAAGAGCAGAACGAGAATGACGCGCAGTGTCCATTTGAAGAATGTTTTCATATTGATGGTTCCGATTGTGGGCTGAGGCCTTTGAACAACAGCCAGAAGCTGACGATGAGTTCGAAGATCGCCATGGGCGAATCGAAAATGTAGTCGTTAACGATTGCGTTGAAGTGCGGAAAGATTAAATAAACGAACGCGCAGAGGACGCACCAGGCCGAAGCGATCACGCCGAAGATCGACAACCAGCGCGGGATGAATTTCGATTTGAGCCAAAGGTAAGCGCAGACCGTCGCGGCGAGCCCGAAGAACGGGAGGCCCACGTAGTAATCGTCAAAACTGCCGGCAATCTGAAGGCGGGCGAGAGCTTGCAGCCGTTCGGGCTCGAACGCTTGCAAGTAAGTCATGTCTCCAAGAAGACGCAGCGCGCCTAACGAATTGATCGGCGCGATCAACCACAACATCGCGAAGACGAGGCGAAACAGCGCGCCCGCGAGCGCGAGTCCGCGATTGATCGGCGCAAGAATAACATAAAGCGCGGTGAGTAGAACGACGGTGCCGACGCCATATGCGATGAAGCATGTGAGCGCGAGACGAAATTGCGTTTGATGCGCCAGAATGTTGCGCGCGGTGTCGGCGGCGTTGCGCGGGATGATGAGCGGCGAAAGCAAAACGTAATTGCCGAACACAACGAGCGCGAAGGAGAGAACGCCTGCGATTCCGGCAACTTTCGCCGCGTTGCGCTGTGAATTGTCGATCTTATCCGCGGTCATTTCATTTCCCCGGCTTCGTTAGTCCATTTTGATGACGAGCTTGCCGCGCATGTGGCCTTGATCGAAACGGCGAAAGGCCTCAGGCGCGTCGGCTAGTTTATAAGTCTTTTCAATGACGGACCGAAGCTTTCCCGATTGGAGAAGGTCGCCCAGAAAAACGAGGTCCTCGTTGCTCAGCTTGGTGACGTATTGGACGAATTTTTGCCTGGTAAAAGATGACAACAGAGGCGCGATGGTGGTGGTGAGGATGCGTCCGATGGCCGCGCTTCCGGTTGTCGAGGTTCCGCCAAAGCCGACCAAAACGCAGATCCCGTTCGGAGTCAGGACGCGGCGGCGTTCGGACATGGAATGGTTGCCGACGTTATCGAAAATGATGTCGTAACGCTCCCCGCTCTTGGTGAAATCATCTTTCGCGTAATCGATAACACGATCGGCGCCGATTGACCGCACAAGATCGACATTGCCTGTGCTGCAAACCGCCGTGACCTCCGCCCCCAGGGCCTTGGCCAACTGCACGCCGAATGTTCCGACGCCTCCAGTCGCGCCGTTCACCAAAACTTTCTGCCCGGCCTGAATCTTTCCATGGCGCAACCCTTGCAGCGCAGTTTGTCCAGCCAGCGCGAGCGTCGCCGCGTCCTCAAACGAAACGTTCGGCGGCTTGATGACGAGAGCTCGTTCGCGAGCGACGGCGTAATCAGCCAGCGAGCCGTTACAGATCCCGAACACTTCGTCGCCCGGTTTAAATTGCGTCACGTTCTTACCGACTGCTTCGACCACGCCGGCAAGATCGCGGCCGCGCCACGTGTATCTTGGTTTGCGCAAGCCGAGGACCGCACGCGTAATCCAGGTGTCGCGCGTCATGAATATATCCAGCGAGTTTAACGAAGCCGCGTGAACTTTGATCAGCACCCGATCGTCGTTAGGAACAGGCTTGATCGTGTCAGCAATGTGCGCCGCGCCGATGCCGTACTCGCAAACCTTGATCGCTTTCATGATTTCACCTTGGAGCGGAATATTGCAGTCGTTAGTCGATCGCCAGTAGGCGATGAAGAGGAACAGGAGCAAGGCGAGCAAAATTGCGCCGGCGCTCCATTTCAGGATCCGTTTTATTTTCACGCAGTCGCCGGCGCAGCCATCGTGGTCGGGACGCTCCTTGCGCCCTTGATTAGAAGCCAGAGCATGAGCGCCATTTCGCCGAAAAGCACCGGCTGCAAATAGCCGAACAATGCGTTGTAATTTTTCTGAAAGAACAAGGCGGTGAAACTCAATAAGAGCCAGCCGAAGCAGTTGATCATGAGCCAAACGCCGATGAAGCGCGGAATAAATCCGGAGCGGTAAATGAGCAGGCCTAACGGAAACAACCAGAGTCCCCAAAAAATCTCCGCGATGAATTGGCCGTGGCTGTACAAACGTAGAAACAACATCCCGAGGGCATCGCGTTGCGGTTTGTCGAAGACGGTGAGGAATTCACTGCCGCGAAACAGAACGAGTGCGGCGACATCGTTGAGCACGTTCAGGAAACAAACGGCCGATGAGACGAGCACAAAACTGAGCATGAGCATCGCCCACGTTTTGTTCACCTCGCGCAGCAGGCGAAAAAACGCGACGCCGAGACAGATGAAAATGACCTGACCGACGAGATCGCCGAAGATCGACAATCGAAACATGGTTTCGTGCGCGAGAATGTTTTCGGCCGTCGCGGTGGCGTTGCCGCGCACGATCAGTTTGTTCGGCACGTAAAGCATGGAAAATGGCGCCACGAAAATCATCGAGAGGTAAATGATCCCGGCGATGCGCGCGGCTTTTTTGGTTTCGTTCATGTGTGTTCTCCTGGGCGATTGTCGATCTTGCGAAAATCAGAGCGCTCCGCGGTAACGACGCAGTCGAATCGCCGCGACCACGAATGCGACCGCAAAGATCAATCCGATCCAAAGTCCCGGTGAACTCAGGTATTTTCCCGGCGTCATCAGCGGCGTTGTGTGCGGGCTGTAGGAAAATGCTTCGGGCGCGAATCCGACAATGCGGTCCGCAATCATGGAAGCGAAATGCGTGGTGTTGAACGTGACCTTCTCGAAAAATCCGATGGCCAGCGGCGGCAACACCGCCCAGAGAAATGTCGCGCGTCGCGCCCAGCCTGAGACGAGCAACGCCCAGGCGTAAACGGGCGCGTGCCAGAGCGCGATCGTGATTAATCCGTAAAGCAGGACCAGCGACTCGCGAAATAAATTGAAGCTTTGAAACGTCGTTCCGGCGAGGCCGCTCGGCGCGAGCACGGCCGTGCTGATGAGCAGCATCAGGAATTGCGTCACAACCGTGATTACGAACGTGACCAGCGGAATAACGACGAGCGGAATTGTCGCTTTCGACAAGACTGTCGTTAGGTCGGAAACCGGCAACGATTTCCAAAAGAGGATGCTGCGGTCGCGGCGTTCGCCGTGCAGCGCGTCCAGACAATAAAACAATCCGACGATGAACGCGGTGATCAGCAACATGATCGCGGCGAGATCGTAAGGCGCTTCAATCGCGGCCCGCCGATGCATTTCATCGAGCAACAGCGCGTTCTGGCGGCGCTTCGGCAGGTACGATGCGCTGGCGAGCGAGCCCAACAGAACGATCGCAGAAACAATCGCCGGCACGATCCAGACCGAATGATTTTCCCAGATTTCGCGCCAGACCGACCAGTAGAATGGCCGCGTGATTGTCGACCTTCGCGACTCGTTAGGCGCGTTCATGGTTTCTCCTTCGTCATGACCGCCACGAACAAATCGGCGATGCTCGGCCGGCGCACTTCGCCAAGCGCGGAGATTTGCGCAAGATCGACATCTTCAAACAAAAGCACGCTGCGGCCAAAAACGTTGCGCTCCTGCAACGGCTTCAACGTTCGCGCCGCGGCGAGTTGATCGGGATTCACCATTACCTCGACGTAACGCGACTCGAATTCCTCCATGCTGCACTGCAGCACGATGCGGCCGTGATTGATGAAAATGAGATCGGTCAGGACCTCCTGCACTTCCTCGACCTGGTGCGTCGTGACGATGATCGTGCGGCCGCCGTCGAAATAATCGTTCAGCAACGAATCGTAGAATTGTTTCCGGAATAAAATGTCGAGCCCGAGCGTTGGCTCATCGAGCACAAGCAACTTCGCGTCGATCGCCATGACGAGCGCGAGATGCAATTGCGCCACCATGCCTTTCGACAAATGCCGCACCTTGCTCGTGCGTTTGATCGTCGTCTTCGCCAGAAAATTCTCTGCCTTCGCGCGATCGAATTTCGGATGCACGCCCGCGACGTAATCGAGCAATTGAGTCACGCGAATCCATCGCGGCAACACCGCCACGTCCGCGATGAATGAGACATCGCGCATCAATTCATCGCGTGATTTCCACGGGTCGCGCCCGAGCACCTTCAACTCCCCTTCGTACGACGTGAGCCCGAGCACCGCGTTGAGCAATGTCGTCTTGCCGGCGCCGTTAGGCCCGATGATCCCGAGGATGCGCCCCTCGTTCACCGTAAGATCGACATCTCCCAGCGCGACGGTCGGCCCGAAAGCTTTGCGGAGATGCCGCGCTTCAATGCAAGCCATGGCCTAACGACTCCCCTTTTTGCTGGAACGCCGCGCCGCGGCCGCTTCCAATTCCTTTTGCGTCAAGCCGAGCCGCTCAATTGTCGCCGCAATCCGCGGCCAATGTTCGTTCAGAAATTTCTGACGCTCCGCTTGCAGCAATCGATCGCGCGCGCCCGTTTTCACGAACATGCCAAGACCGCGCCGCGTCTCGATCAAAGCTTCATCGCTCAACTCCTGATAAGCCTTGAGGACGGTTAGCGGATTGATCCGATATTCCGCCGCGACATTGCGCGCGGAGGGCAACGGATCGCCTTCGTTCAAAACGCCATCGAGAATCATGTGAGTGACGCGATCGCGAAGCTGGCGATAGATCGGCGAATGTTCATTCCATTCACGGCTCATTCTGCGCTCCGATGCCCGGCTTACCTGTCATATGGTGATATATATACCTATATCACCAATGCAGTGCAAGAAGTTTTTAACCCCTGCTTCAGGGGCTGACGCTATCGCGCGACTAGACTAGTCGCTTTGTTTCGAGTCCTTCTCCTGCTCTTCTGATTCGAGCGTCTTCGCTACGCGGCTATGATAATTTGTTAGGGCGATTCCGAAGTGGCCAATCAGGACGAAGTAGATCGCCATTAACAAAAGTCCAGTTGGCGAACGGCCTGCACCGAGTTTAATCGCTCGGACAACGTACCAAAGTGAAGACCCACAAATGAGCAGGCCGACAACAATCCAGCCGTAAAAGTTAAATCGATTGTCGCCAAAAAGCTTTGTCTTCCATGTTTTCATCAAATGAGATGTCGATTAACCGACATACTTCTGCGCAATCGGCATTCGCCTTCCCAAACCAAACGCGCGCGTCGTCACCTTTAATCCGGGCGCGGCTTGTTCGCGTTTGTATTCGTTGAGATCGACGCGGCGCGCGACCCAGCGGACGACCTCTTCTTCAAAGCCGTGAGCGATGATGTCGCGTGCGCTCAAGTTTTCTTCGACATAGAGGCGCAGGATTTCGTCGAGAACTTTGTAGGGCGGCAGCGTGTCGGAATCTTTTTGGTCCGGCTTCAACTCCGCGCTCGGCGGTTTTTCGATTGTCGATCTTGGAATGATTTCGCGGTCGCGATTGATCCAGCGCGCGAGATCGTAAACCAACGTCTTCGGCACGTCGCTGATGACGGCGAGACCGCCGGCCATGTCGCCGTAAATCGTGCAATAACCGACGGCCAGCTCGCTCTTGTTTCCGGTGCTCAAGACGAGATGACCGAATTTGTTCGAGAGCGCCATGAGTGTGGTCGCGCGGATGCGCGGCTGGAGATTTTCTTCCGTAATGTCTTCAGGTTTCCCGCGAAAAATTTCGGCGAACTGTTCGCGAAACGCCGCAAACGTTTTCGTAATCGGGATCTCGAGATAATTGATGCCGAGACTTTTCGCGACGGCGCGCGCGTCTTCGACGCTTCCGGGCGAGGAATATTGCGTCGGCATGGCGACGCCGGTGACACATTTGGGGCCGAGCGCGTTCGCGGCAAGAACAGCGACGATGGCGGAATCAATCCCACCGCTGAGGCCGAGGACGGCGGATTTGAAATTACATTTGTAGAGATAATCGCGCAGGCCTAACGAAAGCGCGTCGAACAAATCCTGCGCCAACGGACGTTCGCGAAGATCGACATGGACCTTTTCGGCCGAATCGATAATCGCTTCGTCTTCGGCAAATGATTTGAGTTGCGTGATCAATTCGCCGCTCGCGCTGACGGCGATGGAATTGCCGTCGAAAATCAGTTGGTCGTTCCCGCCAATCGCGTTGCAATAAAAAATCGGCCGTTTGTAGGCGCGCGCGAGTGCGCCGACCATTTCGCGCCGAATCCCCGGCTTGTGCAGATGAAACGGCGACGCGCTGAGGTTAACGATCAGCTCCGCGCCCTGCTCCATCAATGCGCGCACCGGTTCCACATCGTAGAGCGGACGCGGCAAGTAATGTTCCGTCCAAATATCTTCGCAAATCGTGACGCCGATTTTTTTCCCGCCGATCTCGACCGGCGCGACCTGCGACGCCGGCTCGAAGTAACGGTCTTCATCGAACACGTCGTAGGTCGGCAAAAGCGATTTGTGGATTTTGCGCAGCGGTTTGCCGGCTTCGAGAATTGCCGCCGCATTATGAAACGGTTTGCCGCGGCCTTCGTTGCGATCGACAAAACCGACGAGCAACGCGCACTCCGGCCTAACGAGCGCGTGAAGTTTTTGCACGATCTCGAGCGTTTCCGGAACGAAGCGCGATTTGAAGACGAGATCCTGCGGCGGATACCCGGTGACGCATAATTCCGGCGTGAGTACGACCTCGGCGCCGGCGCTCGCGAGACGATCATACGATTCACGGACGCGATCTAAATTGCCGGCGAGATCGCCGACGATGGTATTGATCTGCGCGAACCCGATTTTCATGCCTAACGCAAACTATGCGTTAGCGCGGTGCGCGGCAACCGTCGCGCTTCAGGGCTTGTCGCCCATGACGGAATGATGCTTGTAACCTTTGTTCAACGCATCATCGGCGCCTTCGACGAAAACTTTGGCCCATTGAATGAGCGACGCCGCCAGAAACCCGCAGACGGCACAAATGATGACCTTTTGCATGAAGGTGGCCTGCAACATGTCGATCTTAACAGCACGCGCGGTGCCGCCGGCTCACCAAAATCCCCATTGCGCCGTGCGCATAATCCAGAGCCCGAGGAGCAAATTCGTGATCGCGTGGGTCAGGACGCAGGTCGCGAGGCTGCGGCTGCGATAGGCGACCAAGTTAAAAAGCGCGCCACAAACAATTGCCGCCGGCCAATCCGGTTTTGCATGCATGAGCATGAACAGAATCGTGACCGCGAGAAATGAAAACCACGAAAACGTGCCGATGGCGACGCGCGTGAAGTGATTGTCGATCAAGTAACGCAAAAGAAATCCGCGCCAGAAAATTTCTTCGACTAACGGAACGACAATGACGAGGCGCAGAAAACGAAACGCAATCGTTAGCCAATACAGCGTCGGGTTGTCGGCAAAAAAATTCGGATTGAAGCCCTCGACGCGCGCGGCGTAACCGAAAAACGCTTGCGGCGAAATCCAGATGATGAAGGTGACGATTGCGACCGCGACTCCGAAGAACACACCGCGCGGCGCGGTGAATTCGTACTCGCGCCAGAAAAAAATCACGAGCACGCCGCACACGATCGTTTGCAAAGGATAAATCCAAAACTCCGCGTGCGTCAGCCACGTGTAATTGTCGATCTTGTGCAGAAGCTCGTTGACCGCGAGAAAGCCGACGAAGACTGCGAACGGCCCAACGTAGGCGATGATTTTGCGAGAAACGGGCATACGACTTGCAGCGTTTAACCGCTGCCAAGCGCAGTCGCAATGTCGAACTCAAACCTTAATCCCCCACCCGATCTCGATCCCGAAAAGCTCACGCGTTTGCTCGAGCTCGAACTCGCCCATAAACGCACTGAATGGAAGCGCGTGCACGATCGCGCACGCAAGGCGCGCATTAACGCCATCATGCTTCTGTTCATTCTCATCATCGGCGTGGCGATGGCATTCATGTATTTGTTTTCGAGCATCAGCGAGGAACGCCCGGTGCATTCGTCCACGTCGAGTGCCACGCCCGGTCGTTAGGCAAAAAAACGCTCGGGCGAAAGCATCGGCTGCGGCGTGCAGATGCGATTGACGCAATGCTCCCACGTTTCGTGTCCGGTGAGGATTTCGATTTCGACGCGCAGAAAATAAACCGGCACCTTCACTTCTTCGGCGGCGAAGCGCGGCATGCGCACGGCGTCTTTCTCGGTCGTCACGATCATGGAGAGGTCGCGTTTGATGCAGCGATTGATCAACGTGCGTAGCTCGTTCTCGCTGTAGTAATGGTGATCGATGTAACGCACCGCAAGATCGACATGTGCGCCTAACGATTTCAACGCCCCTTCGAAACTTTCCGGCGCGGCGATGCCGCTGACGCATGCCACATAGGCGTCGCGCAATTTTTCAAGAGGCAATTGTTCGCCCGTGTAAATATTTTGCAGATAACGCGGGCGATGCGCGCATTCGATGATCTCGGCTGTGCGATTGAATCGCCGAATGCGGGCGATGAGTTCTTCATTGGAATCGCCGGTGCTTTTCGTGATGAAGATGTAACTGGCGCGGCGGAGATTTCGCGGCGGCTCTCGCAACGTTCCGCGCGGCAGCAGGAACTCGTTTCCAAATGGCGCTTGTCGATCTATCAAGACGATGTCGAGACGGTGTTTGAGATGGAGATATTGCAAGCCGTCGTCGAGCAAAAGCGTGTCGACTTTCCATTCGTCGATCGCAACGCGGCCACTCTTTACCCGGTCTTTGTCCACGAGCACGATCACGTCCTTCAAATTGTGCGCGAGCATGTAGGGCTCGTCTCCGGCCGTGAGCGAATCGAGGAGCAACGTCTTGCCGTCGGACACCAGTCGCGGTGGGTCGACATCTTGTTTCGTTAGGCGATCGAGCAAACTGCGTTTGCGCGGAACGCTTTTGTAGCCGCGACTGAGAATGGCGACGCGACGTCCACCCGCCTGCAATGCGCGCGCGAACTTTTCCACGATCGGCGTTTTGCCGGTGCCGCCGACGGTGAGATTGCCAATGCTGATGACGAGACAACCGAGCGTGCGCTCGCGGAAAATTCGTTTGCGATAAAGAAAGAGACGGAACTGCACGAGGCGTTCGAAGACACGCGAAAGCGCGAAGAGAATTCCGCGGAGAATGCCCGCGCGAAAACCGCGGCGACGTCCGAGAACGACATCAACGGCGAATTCCTCGAGTTGTTCCGCTCTACGCCCCATGAATTTTCACGCCGTGATTATCGGCGGTGGTGATGATGACTCGCGCACTTTTGTTTGCGGCCGCTTGCATTGCTCCGGCCACACGATGTCGATCTTGCAACGTCATCGCGCAAATGGTCGAGCCGCTGCCGGAAAGAAATGCCCCTAACGAGCGGGCTTTTTCCGCGGCGGCGGCCACGCGCGGCAGAAGCGGATTCAACTTCGTTCGGAACGGCTGATGAAGCCTATCGACGAACGCGCCGCGCAGTTGCTCGTATTCGCGCGAGGCGAACGCGGCGGTGATTGCGCATGCATTCGCGGAATTTTCAACCGCGGCCAGACGTGAAATTTTCTGCGGCAGAACTTTGCGCGCGGCCGGAGTGCTCACTTCATAATCGGGGACAAGCAAAACAAAAGAGAGCCGCGCGGAAACGTCGAAACGCTGCACGGATTCGCCGCGCGTCACGGTAAAGCCGCCGAAAGATGCGGGCGCGGCGTTATCGGGATGTCGTTCGAGCTCGGCGGCCAATTGAAAGATCGACAATCGATCGAGGGGACGACCGCTGAGTTCATTCAATGCGTGCAAAACGCCGACGCGCACGGTCGCGCTGCTGCCGAGCCCGCGGCATCGTGGAATGTTCTCGCGCATCTGCGCGGAGAAGTGGAACGGCTTTACGCGTGCAAGTTTGAAGAATAAACGCGCGGCTTCCTCAACCATTTCCAAATGCGATTGTCGATCTTGCGCGGGCGCGACGGTGATGAAGTTGTAAAGTTTGAGCGCGACACCGAGGCAATCGTAGCCCGGGCCTAAATTCGACGTACTCGCGGGGACGCGCACAGTGATCTTCGGCACGAACCCATGAAATCGAAATCGGAATGGATCGACAAGCCGTTGATGCAGGCGTTCGAAGCCGAAGGGACGAACGCCTATCGGCTTTCCACGCAGGAGGACGGCTGGGTCGAACGTTTCGGGCGCGACATTCTCATTTCGCACAAGACGGAGCCGGCGCGCGATGAATTGATTGTCGATCTTCGCGCCTGGGCGAGCGCGACTGGTTTTGAATTGAACCGCGTCTTCGCGCGACATCTGCCGAAGAAAAACGACGAGCGGACAACGCCGGAACTCGTCTTCGGCGAAATCGGCGAAAATCCTGAATCGATCGCGACCGAATTTTCGCTCGATTACAAAATCGATTTCGGCGCCGGTTATTCGGTCGGGTTGTTTATCGATCAACGCGAAAACCGCCGCTTTATTCGACAAGCAAAACCAAAACGTCTGCTGAATTGTTTCGCCTACACCTGCTCGTTCTCGGTCGCGGCCGCGTCAGTCGGCGCGCAGACGGTGAATGTCGATCTTTCGAAGACGTCGCTCGCGCGCGGGCGGGAAAATTTCGCGCTAAACAATCTTCCCACGGACAATCACAAATTCATCGCCGACGATGTGATGTCGATCTTGCCGAGGTTCGCGCGCAAGAGCGAAAAGTTCGACATGATCATTCTCGATCCGCCAACGTTTTCGCGATCGCACCGCGGAAAAGTTTTTCACGTGGAAGACGATTACGAAGCGTTGTTGCTGGCCGCACTCGAAGTTGCCGATCGCAATTGCGAGATTTTGATTTCGACGAATTGCTCGACCTTGCGTGAGAAAGCGCTCGAAGCGATGGCGCGATATTGTTTGAAGCTGACACGAGGCGCGGCGAATTTTCATCGACAACCGCCGCCGCGCGAATTTCCGCCGGCCACGGGCGCGAGCACAATTTGGATGCGCTTGCGTTGACAGACACGGCCTGCGGACAAAGTTAAAGCGAACTTAATAATATGAATCAACGATCTGCTGGAACATCGGAAGACATTATCGTGCGCGGCTATCATTACGCGAAGGACCAGACGGACGAACTCCTGGAGCAGGTGGAAAATTACGTGCGCGAAAATCCGGGACAGGCGCTGCTTTACGCGTTCGTCGCCGGTTACGTTCTGAATCGCCTGCCCGTCGGCAGCATGATGCGCGGACTGATCAAGTTGTCGATCTTCGGAATAAAACCGGCGCTGCTGGTTTACGGCGCGAGCAAAGCGTACACCGCGGTGCAGGACGAATAATCGCGATCGTTAGGCGCGATTAATCTTCCAGGGTAAAGCCGACTTTCACCGTTACCTGCCAGTGGCCAATCGTGTTGTCGTCGAGAATGTGGCCGCGCGTTTCCGTGACTTCGAACCAGCGCATGTTGCGAATCGTTTTCTTCGCGCGGGTGATGGCGTTTTTGACCGCGGCTTCGATGCTGTCGGGCGACGAACCGACCAGCTCGATCTTTTTATAAGTATGCTCGCTCATGCTTGAGCGTGCGATGCGCGCTTGGTAGCGTCAAGATCGACAATGGCCAAGATCGACAATCGAAATATCGAATCGCACCTGAAGGAGAAGCGCGTCTTCAAGCCGTCACGCGAATTCGCGCGCGCAGCGCGGATCAAAACGCTCGCGCAATATCAGAAGATGTGGCGCGAATCGATTCGGTCGCCGGAGAAATTTTGGGCGCGCGAAGCGAAAGAGCTGATGTGGCGCGCGCCGTGGAAAAAGGTTCTCGAATGGAAACCGCCGTTCGCGAAATGGTTCATCGGCGGAAAAATTAATCTCTCGGAGAATTGCTTAGATCGACATCTACTCACGCACCGGCGCAATAAGGCCGCGATTATTTGGGAAGGCGAGCCCGGCGAGAAACGCACGCTCACGTATCAGCAATTGCATCACGAAGTCTGCCGGTTCGCCAATGTGTTGAAGCGAAACAAGATCGGCAAAGGCGATCGCGTCATCATTTATTTGCCGACGATTCCGGAGGCGGCGATCGCGATGCTGGCCTGCGCGCGCATCGGCGCGGTGCATTCGGTGGTGTTTGGCGGATTCAGCTCGGATGCAATTCGCGACCGCATCCAGGACAGCGGCGCGGTCGCCGTGATTACGGCCGACGGAAGTTATCGCCGCGGCGGAATTGTTCCGCTGAAGAAGAATGTCGATGATGCCTTGCGTGAAAGATCGACAATCAAACGTGTCATCGTTTTTCGGCGGACGGCGGCGGACATTCACATGGAAGAAGGCCGCGACGTGTGGTGGCATCGCGAGCTCGAATACGTCAACGCAAATTGTCCCCCGGTCGCGCTCGATAGCGAGCATCCGCTCTACATTCTTTACACCAGCGGTTCGACCGGAAAACCGAAAGGCATTCTGCACACGACCGCCGGCTACTTGTTAGGCATTTACGCGACGACAAAATACGTTTTCGATATTCGCGACGAAGACATTTACTGGTGCACGGCCGATGTCGGCTGGGTCACGGGACACAGCTATGTCGTTTACGGGCCGCTCGCGTGCGGGGCGACGACGTTGATGTACGAAGGGGCGCCGAACTGGCCGGAGCCGGACCGGTTTTGGCGCATCATCGAAGACCATCGCGTCAACATTCTCTACACCGCACCGACGGCGATCCGCGCGTTCATTCGCTGGGGAGACGAATGGGTGAAGAAACACGACTTGTCGTCGCTGCGTTTGTTAGGCAGCGTGGGCGAGCCGATCAATCCCGAGGCGTGGATGTGGTATCAAAGAACGATCGGCGGCGGGCGTTGCCCGGTCGTCGATACGTGGTGGCAAACGGAAACAGGTTGCATCATGATCACGCCGTTGCCGGGCGCCGTTCCGACCAAACCCGGCAGCGCGACACTTCCATTTTTCGGTGTCGATCCTGCGATTGTCGATCTTAGCGGAAAAGAAGTCGGCCCGAATGTCGGCGGGAAGTTAATCATTCGAAAACCGTGGCCGTCGATGTTGCGCACGATTTACGGCGACAAGGAGCGCTACAAAAAACAATACTGGAGCGAGTATCCGGGAAATTATCTCACGGGCGACGGCGCGCGGCGCGATGAGGAGGGATATTTCTGGATCGTCGGCCGCATCGACGACGTGCTCAACGTCGCCGGCCATCGGTTAGGCACATCGGAAATTGAAAGCGCGCTCGTTAGTCATGCGCGCGTGGCGGAAGCGGCGGTGGTGGGGCGGCCGGATGAATTGAAAGGCCAGGGCGTGGTCGCGTTCGTGACGTTAAAGGCGAATGTCGATCCAACGGCGGCATTGAAGGCAGAGTTGCGCGAGCATGTGGGCAAGCACATCGGCGCGATCGCGAAGCCGGATGAGGTGCGATTTGCGGAAGCACTGCCGAAAACGCGCAGCGGAAAAATCATGCGGCGCCTGTTGAAAGAACTCGCGACCGGCAAAACCGTGACCGGGGACACGACGACGCTGGAAGATTTCAGCGTTCTCGCGAAATTGAGCGGGGCAGAAGAGTAATCTGTCGTAAGATCGACATCTCATTGTGAGTTTTATTCGCACAGGATTGCGCGAGCTCGGGCTGAAGGTGCGCCGGCAACGCACGCGGCTCGCGCTGCGTCATGAAAAACGCATGCTGCAACGCGCCGAGATTGCGCTCGGCCGCGAAGGCACGGAGCAGGCGGCGAATTTTCCGGAGCTGCGCCAGGAAATCGTGGCGTTAAAGAAACTCGAGCAGGAGCAAAAGGAAGTCGCGCTCCGCATCGCGCAAATCGAGGAAGGAATTGGCCGGATCGAGCAAGATCGACAATCGAATTTGCGCGAGCAGAACGAAGCGATGACGAAGCTGGATGCGGAGAAGCGGCCGATATCGCAACGGCGCGACGAAGCGAAACGCTGGGCCGATTCGTGCGAACGCGAACTGGGCGCGGTGGATAAACGCATCGAAGCGAACGACGCGGCCGATCGCGATTTGTTGCGAGAACTTTCCGAGATGCAGGCGATGGAGCCGCCGCCGGCCGATCTCGAGACAAGATCGACAACGATCGGCGCGAAGCGGGCGCGTTTGCCGGAGGAGCGTGCGGAGCTCGTTAGGGCGCGAATGGGCAGCGCGGATGCGTGCCGTTTGGCCAAGGAGAAATTGACCGCGGCCGACGCGGAGTTGTCCGCGATCGAAAAAAATATCGACAAGGTGCGCGGCGAGTACGAAGCGCGCGACAAGGCGTTTGCGGACAACATCAAGGCGCAACAGGACGCGGTGAAGGCCGCCCGCACGCAGATTCAGACGGTGGAGGAGCGAAAGAATCCGGCGTATTTAAATATCGGGCGTCATCTCGCGACGCAGGGAATCGCGCCACCGAATGCGCCGCAATTGCTCACGCAGGTGCAGCGTCATCGCGAGGCGGTGGATCGCCATCTCGCGCACACCTCGGAGCTGGCGCTGCATTCGGCGAAGATCGACAAGCAGGAGCTGCGGAAATTTTATTTTTGCACGGTGTCGGTCATGGTCCTGCTGCCGCTGCTTTTGTTGCTCGTTTCCAAATCGTCGTCGCGCCGAGAATGGTTGCCTAACGAGACCGAAGCGATCCTTTCCCTGAATCTCGACCGGTTCGAGCGCGATGATTTGCCGAAACGCTGGCGCAAAGACCAACCGGACGTGTGGGCAAACACGTGGGCCGGTTTGATCAGCGCCGCCGGACATGTTCCGGGAGTAAATCTCCCGCGCGATTGCGTGCGCATCACCCGAGCCCTCACGACGGACAACAACCAAACGCGCGAATTCATTTTGGTCGAAACCAAAGGCGACGTTTCGCCGGCAATCCGCGCCATTGCCGAGGACCAAAATTTCGAACGCAAATCGATCAGCGGTTTGACCGTATGGGAGCGTCCCGATATTGCGGTGGCGCGCGTCGGGCCCGCGACGCTTGCAATCGGCGCGTCCCGGGAAGTAGATGAACTCGTGCACGTCCGCCTCGGCATGCAATTGGATTTGCAGATCAGCGGACAACTGTTCGATCGCTTCGAGGCCCTCGATCGCGAAACAACGCTGCGTTTCATCTCGCGCGAACCGCCCGACCTGCCGCGTTTGTTTCACCCGATTTTCACGCGCGAGTTTCTCGATCAACCGGAAATGATCGGCGTCGGTTTAAGTTTGCAAAATCCGGTGCGTGCGCGCGTGCTTTTGAAAATGCCGTCGGCCGAGCGCGCGAGCGAGTTTGCGCGCGATTTGCACAATGAGCCGCAACGCTGGCTGCGTTTGCAGGATTCGGACTTGCTTCTTTTTGCGCAAGCGCCGGAGGTGACGCGGCACGACGACAACATCGAGCTGCACTTCGTCGTGCCGGAAAACAGCGCGCGTTTGCTCTTGCAACGGCTGGCGCGCACCGACACGGCGGCAGTCGTGGCCGAACAACAGACACCGGCGCCATGAAATCATTTTTGTTAGGCGCGCTGCTACTCGCGGGAGCGGTGAGGGATGTCCGCGCGCAGCAGTATCAAATTCCGTTGGTCGATATTCGATCGGTTGATCCGACGATTATTGTCGATCTTCGCTACGCCTCGCCTAACAACATCACCGGCCGCCCGATTTATCCGCCGGGCACGCGCGCGCTCATTCGCCCGGAGGTGGCGCAGCGTCTCACGATCGCGCAACGTTTTGTGCGCCGTTTCGATTGCAGTTTGAAAATCTGGGATGCGTACCGGCCGCGCGACGCGCAACTGGCGTTGTGGAAGGCGTCGCCGAAAAATGATTTCGTCGCCAATCCGGACGCGGGCGCCGGTTCGTTGCACAGCTGGGGACTCGCGGTCGATGCGACCCTGGCCGATCGCTACGGGCAATCAATGAGCATGCCGACGGAGTTCGACGATTTCACTCCGGCCGCGATGTGGAAGTACACCGGGACTAACGAAATCATTCGGCATCATCTCGCGATGTTGCAGACGGCGATGCGCGATGCGGGATTTTACGGCATCCGCAGCGAGTGGTGGCATTTCACCTCGCAAGATTGGCAGCAGCTCATGCCCGCAGAGGAAGCGAAACGCGCCGTGCAGGCTTTCTCGCAAGCGGAACAAGACCAGCGCAAATTATGATCGACAACATCACGCGTTTGCTGCGGCAACCGGAATACATTCACGTCCTGATTAATCCGCTGCCGATTTACGGATTGGCCATCGCCTGGATCGGTCTGCTGATTGCGCTGTTCATGCGCAATCGCCGCGCGCAAGTAACGACGCTTATTCTAGTTTTAATTTGCGCCGCTTCCGCATGGCCGGTCTCTGAATTCGGCGATCAAGCGAAAGACCGCGTCATCTCGATGGAAAACGAAGATGGACAATCGTGGATTGAAGAGCACGAACATCGCGCCGATCAGGTGATAATTTTCTTCTACATTCTCGCGGGGCTGAGCGCGGTCGCGATCGCCGCGCCGATGAAGTGGCCGAAATCGGCGACGCCGCTCGCGCTCGCGGTCGCGTTACTTGGCGTCGCGGTTTTGGGAATGGGCGGCTACATCGCTTACGCCGGCGGAAAAATTCGACATCACGAGTTTCGCAACGAACCGCCGCCGAAACACGCGCAAGATCGACAATCGTAAGATCGACATCTTCATGTGAGCCACGATCTCGAGCGCGCGGAGCAGAACGTCGAAGCACAGAGCGCGTCGCTCAAAAAACCGCTCGGCCTTTTCGATCTCGCGCTCACGCAAATTCTTTTTGTCGTCGGCTCGAGCTGGGTCGGCACCGCCGCGAAGCTCGGCCACGCGCACCTTTTCTTTTGGCTGCTCGCCATCGTGCTCTTCTACATTCCGCAAGCTGCGGTCGTCATTTATTTGAACCGTTGCATGCCGCTCGAAGGCGGAATTTATCAATGGGCCAAACTCGGATTCAACGAGTTCGCCGGTTTCATGGTGGCGTGGAATCTCTGGCTGCTCTCGATCATGGTTATCGCCCTCGGCGGAATGTTTGTGACCACGAACATTTCCTACGCCATCGGCGACAGCGCCGCCTGGATGCCGAACAGCAAATGGTGCGTCTCGCTTATCAGCAGCGCAATGGTGATTGGTCTCGGATGGACCGGAGTGCGCGGGCTCTCGTTAGGCAAATGGGTCCACAATATCGGCGGCTTCGCCATGCTGCTGGTGTATGGAGCGCTCATTGCTCTGCCGTTCGTCGCGCTCGCTCGAGGCGATCTGAAAGAATATCACCCCCTCCAATTCGTCGCGCCGACGATGTCGATCTTTTATTGCATCAACATTTTCACCAAGCTCTCTGTCGGAGCGCTCAGCGGATTTGAATACGTCGCCATTCTCGCCGGCGAAACGCGCGCGCCCGCCCGCGACATCGGCCGCTCCGTTCTCATCGCTTCGCCGATTATTGCGCTCGCCTTTATTCTCGGCACGAGCTCAGTGCTCGCGTTTGTCGGCAATAATCCGATCGATCTCATCGGACCCGTGCCGCAAACACTTCGTCTCGGCCTGCGTTATTTTCCCGTGGCCGGAGCGATTGCATCCATTGCCATCATCTTGATGACGGTGCGGACGATTGCATCGACAAGCGTGCATGTGACGGGCAGCTCGCGTTTACCCATGGTCGCGGGCTGGGACCGATTACTGCCGGATTGGTTTTCGCGGCTGCATCCAAAATATAAAACGCCGGTGAATTCCGTCATCTTCGTCGGCGCGCTCACGCTCACTATCGCCATCGCCAGCCAGATCGGCGCCGGAATTCAGGAAGCGTTTCAACTTGTCGATAACGCTTCCAATGTTTTTTACGGAATCGTTTACGCGATGTTGTTCGCGATCCCGCTCGCGGGCGCGACGGCGATTCGCTCCGGCGCGCCGCTCTGGTTGCGCGTCGCTGCGCTCTCCGGTTTCGTCGTTTCGCTCCTCGCGATTTTTTTCACGGTTTATCCCATCATCGACGTGCCGAGCAAATTGATGTTCGCGGTCAAGATTATTGTCGTGACCGTGATCGCGAACGCCATCGGCGCGGCGATCTTCGCCATTCGATCACGCGCAGCTTTCCGCCACCCAGCGTAGATATTCCGGCAATCCGTTGTCGATCTTGCACGCAATAATTTCCGGCGTGTCGTACGGATGGAGCGAACGCAGCTTCGCTTCGAATTCGGGGTAACGATTCGCGGTCAGTTTAAAAATCGCCAGCGCCTCGTCGCTGGATTCCACTTTGCCCTGCCAGCGATAAACGGAATGAATCGGCGATAGAACATTACCGCAGGCGACCAGGCGAAGATCGACAATCTCCTTTGCAATTTTGCGCGCGGTCTCCGCGTCCGGAAAAGTGCAGAGCGCGATGAGCGCGTCCATCGTTAGGCCGGAACGAGCGACTCTTTGCGACAGATCCAGCCCCCGCCGATCACGACGTCGCCGTCGTAAATCACCGCGGCCTGTCCCGGCGTGACCGCGCGCTGCGGTTCGTGCAATCGAACGCGTGCGCGATGATTCGCCAGCGGCGTGACGGTCGCGCGCGTGCCCGGATGGGAGTAACGAATCTTCACCGTAAGATCGACATCTTCATTTGGAAGATCGCGCGCGATCCAATTCACGCGGTCAATTTCGAATTCGTCGCAAACCAAATCCTCGATGTCGCCCACGATCACGCGATTGTTCTGCGCATCAATATCGATCACGTAACGCGGCCGCGGCGAACCGCCGGGAAGTCCCTTGCGCTGACCGATGGTGAACATTTCGATGCCGTCGTGCTCGGCCACGAAATTTCCATCGACATCGTAAATTTCGCCGCGATGAAATTCTTTTTCGCCCAGATGCGATCGCAGAAACGCCTTGTAGTCGTTGCCGGGAACAAAACAAATTTCCTGACTGTCGATCTTGTCCGCCACTTTCAGCCCTAACGAGTGCGCAATTTCACGAATGGCCGGCTTCGTCATCGTGCCGAGCGGCGTCATGGCGCGAAGCAGTTGTTCCTGGCGCAAACTAAACAGGAAATACGATTGGTCTTTGCGCGGATCGACACCTTTGCGCAAAACCGCGCGGGCGTCGTGATGTTCAATGATGGCGTAATGACCGGTCGCGATGTAATCGCAGCCCAGCGCCTCGGCTTTCTGCCAAAGATTGCCGAACTTGAGCTTCTCGTTGCACATCACGCACGGATTCGGCGTGCGGCCGGCCTGGTATTCGCTCGTGAAATAATCGATCACGAGCCGCTCGAACTGGTCGGCTTCATCGACTACGTAATGTGGAATGCCTAACGAATGGGCGACGTTGCGCGCGTCGGCCACCGCTTGCGGCCCGCAACATTTATCTTCCGCGCGCGAGATACAATCCTGCGGCCACACTTTCATAGTGACGCCGACGACGTCGTGCCCCTGCTCGCGCAGAATATGTCCGGTGACGGAGGAATCGACTCCGCCGCTCATGCCGAGTAAAACGCGCTTTTTCATGACTCTGAGCTGGAGGGAAAGCGGTCAGCTTCCCGACTAAAACAGAATGGGAAGCTAGCAGCTTCCCCTACAGTTTCACGTGTCGAGTTTCACGCGGCGGCTGATGAACGGACTGTCGCGCAAGGTGAAGCGCCAGTGCAGATCGGCCGAACGGGTAATGCCGATGCGCCGGTCCGCCACAAGATCGACAATCGCATTTGAACGCCTAACGAAGCAACGGCGCGGGTCGGAACACAAATCCATCTCATGATGTTTTCCGGTGATCGCGAGCGCTTGCGTAAGTTTTCCCGGGCCGGAACAAAGTTGCCGCACATCGTCCAGGCCGCGGCGTTTCTTCATCCGCTCGATCCCGCGCGTCGGTTCCAGCGCGCGAAACAGAACGAATCCGTTTTCTTTTCCTTTCACGAGCACGTTCAGCATCCAGTGCACGCCGTAATTAAAATAGACGTAAGCGGCGCCGGCTTGATTGCGTTCGATAAACTCGCGCGCGCTCGGGCGGGTGAAAGTATGCGCGGCCTCATCGCCGATCGCTGCATAGGCTTCGACTTCAACCACGATCCCAGCGCAATTGCCCCAGATTAACTCGGTGCCGATCAATTCGCGCGCGCACGTAAGCGGATCGCGCTCGAAAAATTTGCGGCGAATCATCACCGCAGCGCGTCAGGTTTTCGGGACGTAGAAGATCGGCAGATTCACTTCGCACGCGACCGGTTTGCCGTTGCGAAAAGCCGGAATGAATTTCGCCAGCCGCAAGTCCATCATCGCCGCATCGCCGAAACCGACGAAGGGCGGCTCTTCGCTTTGCAATTGAATGTCCTCGAGATTCCCCTTGTCATCGATCTTGAGTTTCATCTCGACGTTGCCTTTCACCTTCACCGGCGTGTTGTCGACCGGATAATGAAAACCGGTGAACTTCGACCCGAGACCAAAGAACGGTTGCGGGCCGATGAAGTCGTTTTCCTGTTTTAATTCTTCCGGCTGCTGGTTCGAAAAAATGCGCAGACGCGGTTTTCCATCGACAACGGCGAACGTGACAGTGCCGTAGTAAATGGCGTCGACCGGCGTGTGATTGTAAACCGCGGGAACGAATTTCGTGTTCGCCAAACGCGCGAGGACTTCAGCCTCCAGCGCTTTCGAATCCGCTGTCCCGCGATAGGTCGCGCTCCATCCGAGCTCGCCCGTCTTCAAAACGGAACAGTTGAACATGATGGCAGCGTCTTTCTGGCCTTTCGTCATCAGCATTTTCGTGTCGATGCGATTGATCAGCGCGTTCGGGCCGCCGCCGAGCAACGCCGGCCGATACATCGGCAGCGAAGATTTTTTCTGGGAAAGATCGATCGTCTGCGCCTGTGCAAGATCGACAACGAGCAAGATCGACAAGAGCGCGGCAATTTTTCGCATGGGCAGATATGCAAGAGCACGGCGGCGCTTTTGCAAGGGCAAAGTCGGTGGCAGATTGCAGCCATGTTCGAAATCGAAGCGCTCGATCATGTGGCTTTGGCCGTAAGCGACGTGGAGAAATCGGCGCACTGGTATTGCGATGTGCTCGGATTCAAACCCGAGCACGAAGGAATGTGGGGCGGCATTCCGGTGTTTGTCGCCAAAGGCGATGCGGCCATCGCGCTCTTTCCGATTGGCGATGCAAGATCGACATCTTCATCTGCGGGCGGAGCGCGCGTGCTGCATTTCGCCATGCGCGCGAACCGGAAAAACTTTCTCGCAGCGCAGGAGGAATTAAAGCGGCGCGGAATCGAATTCGATTTCGAAGATCACGGCGTGGCGCACTCGATTTATTTTCGCGATCCGGACGGGCACAAGATCGAGATCACAACCTACGAATTGTAGGCGGCCATTCTGGCCGCGGAGGCGGCGAAAATCGCCGCCCTACAACGCGCCGATCCCTAACTGGTTTTCTTTCGCGAATTAAAGAGCGCGCCGACGGCGGCAACGACAAGGGCTTGCACGGGCGCGAGCCAATAGTTGGCAAGATTGAAATATTTCATGTCGTGCGTGCCGGCGAGCGGCTCGAGCAGCAACGTGATCAGGAGCACGACGAGGTAACCGATCGACATCACCATGGCGGCGATGAAGAAAAACTTTTTCACGGTGCGCCCTTCGTCGTCCTCGAAGGCGGTGCTGCCGAGCACGCCGAACATCAAGCCGAGCGTGGGAAAAATTGTGGGCGTGAACCAACCCCAGAATTCCTGCACGAACCCTTCAAAGCGGCCGATGATCGATTGAATGATGACGAGGATGACGACGGCGAAGGCGCCGATTCCCCAGACGAGGACGAGACGATTGCGCGCACGATCGAGATCGATCCGGTCTTCGTCGTTAGGCCGATTGGCTCGTTTGCGTCGTCGGATCATTACATCGGAGGCGGTTGCAAGGCGGCGAGCAAACCGCTGCGCTCAAGATGATCGCGGGCGGTGAGCTCGCTCGGTTCGACGAAAGTGGCTTCACCACCGCCCACGCTTTTAAATTCGTAGATCAACGCCGTGCAGACGTAATCATTGCTGAATTCGCGGTCGCCAATTTCGCGCGGCAAGGTGTTCATTCCTTCTCGCACCCATGCGCTCGCTTCCTTCGACTTCACCGTTGCGTCTTTTTGTTTAAAGGGATGGTTCGTGACCACGAAAACGACGACGCGATAGTGGCCGGGACGCGCCTCGAAAAGCGCTTTGAGATAATCGCGCACGGAAAAACGGCGCACCGGCGTGACATCTAGCGACCATCGCTCCGCGCCGGGCGTGCCGTCGGCGTTGATTTGCTCGAGGCGCGACGCCATGGCGAAACCGTCCGGCACGGCGTAGAAACTTTTATCGCCGTAACCGCAACGCTCGAACGCCTTCGTTAGGCTGGCTTCGACGTCTTTCAACCGCGGATTGGAATTACCTGTGACCAGCAAATTGCGCGGCACTTTTTCGGCCGTGGAATAACGCGGCGGCGGAAAAGGAAATTGCGGGATGTCGATCTGAGCGTTGCCGTCCTTTTTCGGCGGCGGGGTCGTGTCGCTAGCGGCGAGCGAACGCGACGGATTGGTAATCGTTGGCGCGTTGAATGGCACCGGCGGGGGCGCGCCTTGGCCGGAAAATGTGGGCGGCGGTTCCGGAGGCGCCGCGCCCCCGGCCGGCCCGCGAAAAGCCGAGCCCGGCGCGGGCGCGCGCGGATATTCCGCGGCTTCGCCCGGGGGCGGAGGGACGATCAATTGCGGATTGTAAACAAGTTCGCGGCCACTGCTGTCGCGGATGTCGAGGCCGCGAATGTAAAGCGAAACATCGCGCGGATTCTCGATCGCAAAACGCAACTCGATGATCGCTGCGCGCCGTCGTGAACCACGCGCGTCGATGTGGAACCGCAGCGGTTCCGACGTATTCACGTCGCGCGCTTCGATCCGCAATCGATCCATCGAGACCCGCGGGGCCGGCACCTCGATGCGCACACACCAATCATCGCCGCGTTTGAACCACGTCCCGCGCAGCTCAACGTCGAAAATTTGCGCGAATGCGCTCGCGCAAACGAGCAGGCCTAACGAAACGAGCGCAAGTGGCCGACTCACCACCGCGGTATAGCAATTCCCAATCGCCGCGTAAAGATCGATGTCGATCTTGCAGGAAGAGTGAGCGATCGCGCCGCGGCGCAAACTTACCGCCTGACTCTTTGTAGTCGCTACTAATGTGGAAATGCTGATCATGGTCTTTCTTCAGCATGATCAGTTGGGAATGCGCTGTGGGCCTAACGAGAATAAGCTCAGCCACCGCTCCGGCGGCGGAGCTTGGCTGCGGTTGAAACTACTCTAGCAAAGATCGACATAAACTTAATGGCCGGGGGGAGCGGTTGGATGGAGCTTTGTAAGACGTAATTGTATCCATGTCACTGACGCGTAAAACCAAAGTGTTCTGGTTTAGTGGTGGTGGCTAATGTGAGCGGCTCGACCGAAAATGCACTGGAGTCATACTGAAGCGTTGGACTGTACTCCGATGTGTGATGGTAATAACCTCTCCACACCACGACGTGAACCATCTCGACGCCATCGCCGATGTACTGTTCGGCGGCTTCGCGAACGACCTGCTGATAGTACGGCGAGAGGTCGTCGGCTCGATGCCACTGCACAAGTTCGAGCGTCTGCTGCGAGACTGCGGAATGGTGGCCGCAGACTAATGTGGCAAAGAGAAGAAGGGCGCGGCGCATTACGTCTAACGAGAACAAGATGAGCCACCGCCGCCGAGAGCGAGCGCGGCTTCGGCTGAAAATGATTTAATCATCTGCAAATGGGAATACGCGCCGAGCGGCGGTTCGCTCCAGCGCTTGGTTAGACCCATAGAAGCCGTGCCGCCGACGGTGAATCGCGATGGCAAACACGAAAGCCATGAGAAGGATACTCAATACGAGGAAGAATATGTCTCGCCCGTCGAGCGACGAGGGCGCCGTAACGCGCCGGAACATGGTAAGCATGAGCATAAAAGCGAAGGCGAAGAAGCTCTGAAGCCACAAGTCGCCAAGCGTTCGGCGCGGCTGCGGTGACCGCCAGCAGAGAAACAACCATGCGACTGCGGCGATACCCAGATACCAGAACGATCCCGCTAACCAGGCCTTCGCGTGATAAACCAGAATCAAAAATAGACCCCACAGCGCGATCGCGGGTAACGCTACTGCACTGACAAACAAGATCGCTCTGCTGATTTGTGTCAGCAGGTAAACGAGACTCCGCATGATGGATTGGGTCTAACGAGAAGTAGATCCAAAAATTGCGTCTTCAAAAGCGCAATTTTTCAATCTAATCCGGCTTGAGTTCAAAAATCGAAGGAACACAACCGGGTTCATGTCGGATAGTTAACCTACAAAAAAGATCTAACGAATTGTCGATCTTGCGTTAGGCGGTGCGGCCGCAGCAGTTCTTGTATTTCTTTCCGCTGCCGCACGGGCACGGTTCGTTCCGGCCGACTTTCGGAATGGAACGACGCACCGGCAGATCGATTGCGATCTCGCCTTCTTCGTCACCATTTGCCCCGGCCACGCCGGCCATCGCCGGCTGCGGACGCAAGACGCGTTGCGGACCGGTCGGCCCTTGCGGCGCGGGTGCTTGTTCGCGCTGCAGAAATTGCGGCAGGCTCGCGAGAAAATTCTCGAAGGCCTGCAAGTTCGATGTGCTGCGGAAAAGATTGTGCAGGACTTCGTTCTTAATGTTCGCCATCAATTCGACGAACATGTCGTAGGCTTCGGTCTTGTATTCGATGAGCGGATCTTTCTGCGCGTAACCGCGGAGGCCGATGGCTTCGCGCAAGGCGTCCATCGCGTACAAATGTTCCTGCCAGAGACGATCGATGGCGTTGAGAATGATGTAACGCTCGAGGCTTTTCACCGCGACCGGTTCTTCGTGTGACGATTTCCGCTCATACGCGTCTTTGATTTTCTCGATCAAAAATTTCGCGTTGCCTTCTTCGTCGCGCGTTTCGAACCCGGCTTTCTCCCTCGTTAGGCCGAGCGGGAAGGTGGTGTTCACCCAATTGACGAGGCCGGAATAGTTAGGCTCATCAAGATCGACATATTCCTTCACCTTGTTCGGCACGGCTTCGTCGATGACTTCGTAAATTTCCGCGCGCGGCTCTTCCGTGTCGATGACGTCGTTGCGCCAGGTGTAAACGACTTCGCGCTGCATGTTCATGACGTCGTCATAATCGAGCGTGCGTTTACGCACGAGATAGTTGCGCTGTTCGACGCGCTTCTGCGCAGTCTCGACCGATCGATTCAGCCACGGATGTTCCAATTCCTGGCCTTCCTCCAATCCGAAGCGCTCCATGATTTTCGTCATGCGATCGGCCGCGCCGAAATTGCGCATGAGATCGTCTTCGAAGCTGACGTAGAACCGCGACGAACCGGGATCGCCCTGGCGCGCGCAACGTCCGCGTAATTGTCGATCTATTCTTCGCGCTTCGTGTCGCTCGGTGCCGAGAACGTAAAGGCCGCCGTTTTCGCGCACGCCTTCGCCGAGTTTAATGTCGGTGCCGCGGCCGGCCATGTTCGTCGAGATCGTGACCGTTCCCGCTTGTCCCGCGCGCGCGACGATCTCCGCTTCCTGCATGTGATATTTCGCGTTCAGAACATTGTGCGGAATTTTTTCGCGCTTGAGCATGCGCGAGAGCAACTCACTCGATTCCACGCTCACGGTGCCGACCAACACCGGCTGCTGCTTGGCGTGGTGCTCTTTGATGTCGTTGATGACGGAATTGTATTTTTCGCGGCGCGTTTTGTAGATGCGATCGTTCGCGTCTTTGCGCGCGACCGGCTTGTTCGTCGGAATGACCGTAACATCGAGCTTGTAAATGTCGTGGAACTCGTTCGCTTCCGTTTCGGCCGTGCCGGTCATGCCGGCGAGCTTTTGATAGAGCCGGAAATAATTTTGGATCGTGATCGTGGCCAGCGTTTGCGTTTCGCGATCGATCTGCACGCCTTCCTTCGCCTCGACCGCCTGATGCAATCCGTCGCTCCAACGTCGCCCCGGCATTTTGCGGCCGGTATATTCGTCAACGATGACGACTTTGTTGTCCTCCAGAACGTACTGAACGTCTTTTTCGAATAAACAATACGCGCGCAGCAATTGCGAGATGTTGTGAATGCGCTCCGCTTGCGTGTCGCACTTCTGTTGGATCTCCGTTTTGCGTTTCTCTTTTTCTTCGTCGGTTAAATCAGGATCGACATCGATCTCTGCGAACGCGCTGATCAAATCCGGAAGCACGAATGCGTTCGGATCGTCCGGGTTCATGAATTGTCTCCCCTGCTCCGACAAATCCGCTTCATGCGATTTCTCGTCGATGGTGAAAAACATTTCCTCCTTCAACGCGAACAGCTCCTCCTTCTGCGAATCCTTGTAGAACGAAAGCTCGGCCGAATCGATCGACCGCCGTTTCTCCGGGTCCTCCATCATGCGCAAGAGTTGTTTGTTGCGCGGCTGTCCGAGTTTCACTTTGAACATGAGCAAACCGCCTTGCTCGGCTTCGCCTTTGTCGAACGCCTCTTTCGCTTCACTCGCGAGACGATTAACCAGCATCGTCTGTTTGCGCACGAGTTGTTCGACCAGCGGCTTCCACTTGTCGTATTGATGCGTCGAGATCGTCGCCGGCCCGCTGATGATTAACGGCGTGCGCGCTTCATCGATTAGGATCGAATCGACTTCATCGACGATGGCGTAGTGATAACCGCGCTGCACGCGTTGCTCACGCGTCGTCGCCATGCCGTTATCGCGCAGATAATCGAAACCGAATTCGGAATTCGTGCCGTAAGTAATGTCACAGGCGTATTGCTGCCGCTTCACCTCCGGCGGTTGATCGTGCTGAATGCATCCGACCGTTAGGCCGAGGAAAGTGTAGAGCTGCCCCATCCATTCCGCGTCGCGTCGGGCCAGGTAATCATTCACCGTCACCAGATGCGCGCCGCGGCCAGTGAGCGCGTTTAAATACAGCGGCAACGTCGCGACCAGCGTCTTACCCTCGCCAGTCGCCATCTCGGCGATGCGCCCGCGATGCAACACCATCCCGCCAATGAGCTGCACGTCGAAGTGCACCATGTCCCACGACATCGGTTGATCGCACACACTGAAAGTTTCATGTCGATCTTTCAATCGCCGCGCGGCGTTCTTCACCACCGCGAACGCTTCCGGCAGAATCTCATCGAGCCGCTTCCACTGTTCCTCAAGCGAACCGAGCGCGTTCAATTCCGCCTGCCACGCCGCCGTTTTTGCGCGCAATTCCTCATCGGAAATGTTCTGTAGCTGCGCCTCGATCTCGTTGATCTGCGCAACCATCGGACGCATCCGCTTGATCTCGCGCTGATTTTTCGAGCCGAGTATTTTCTTTAAAATCCAACTAACCATGTGAGCGGGTAATATCCGCAAGAATCGCGATTTGTCATTCTAACTGCCGTCGTTAACATCGCCGCATGAAGAAAATTATTTCCACGAGCGACGCGCCCGCCGCCCTCGGGCCGTATTCACAGGCCGTGCGCGTTGGATCGACAATCTACTGCGCCGGTCAAATCCCGCTCGATCCCAAGAGCGGCCAAATCGTCTCCGGCGGAGTCGATGTCCAGGCCCGGCGCGTCATGGACAACATCACCGCCGTCCTGAAAGCCGAAGGCCTGAGCATGGACCACATCGTGAAGACAACAATTTTTCTGATGGACCTCGGCGATTTCCAAACCGTAAACGAAATCTACGGCTCCTATTTCAAACAACAGCCGCCGGCGCGATCGACCGTGCAAGTGGCGGGCCTGCCGAAAGGCGCGCGCGTCGAAATCGAAGTCATCGCCGTCGCGAATGGAAACAGCGGCGGAGTCGCAGCCGATACCTCCGGCTAAGATCGACATCTACATGTCGGAAGATCTTCTCGCGCTCTTTCGCAAAACCGGCGCCCTGCTCGATGGCCATTTCGTGCTGCGTTCCGGATTGCACAGCCGCCAATATTTCCAGGGCGCGATCCTCCTGCAATACACCGACGCGGCCGAACGCGTTTGCCAAATGCTCGCTGATAAATTGAGACAATTCGATTGCGACGCGGTTATCTCTCCCGCCCTCGGCGGCATCATCGTCGGCCAGGAAGTCGCGCGTTCGTTAGGCAAACGCCACATCTTCGTCGAGAAAGAAGACGGCAAACTCGCTCTGCGTCGCGGATTCAAGATCGACAAGAGCGAACGCTTCGTCGTCGCGGAAGATGTCGTTACGCGCGGCGGCCGCGTCCAGGAAACGATCGACATCGTGCGCGCGCGCGGCGGAGTCGTTAGCGCGGTTGGCGTGATCGTCGATCGTAGCGCGGAGAAACCAAACTTCGGTTGCCCATTCGTCAGCCTCGTGGAAATGAAAATGGAGACGTTTGAGCCGGACAAGTTGCCTGTCGATCTTGCGCGTATTCCGGCGGTCAAACCCGGAAGCAAATGATGACAGACGAAAAAGCGCAGCCGAAATCCGCGTCCCAAGCGCAGATTCAGATAACAAATCCGCGACGCGGATTTATCTCCGCGTTCCTGCATTCATCCGTCGGTCGAAAAATGATCGTCGCCATCACCGGCGTGATCCTGATGCTGTTCGTCATCGGCCACTTGTTAGGCAACCTGCAAATCTTTCTCGGGCCGGATTGGATCAACAGTTACGCGCAACACCTGCGTGATCTCGGCATTTTGCTCTGGCTCACGCGCATTGTGCTGCTCATCGCGGTTTTCCTGCACATTTATTTCACCATCCAGCTCGCGATCGAAAACAAGCGCGCACGGCCCGAAGCGTACATCGACAAGCGACCGGTGAAGGCAACCTTCGCGTCACGCCACATGGTCATGAGCGGGCTCATCGTCCTCGCCTTCATTATTTATCACCTGCTCCACTTCACTTTCCGCAAGACCGATCCCCGTTTCGATCAACTCCATCTCGACGCCTTCGGAGATCACGACGTTTATTCGATGATGGTTTACGGCTTTCAAAGCCCGCTCGTCTCCGGTTTTTATGTTCTTGGATTGTTCCTGCTCACGCTTCACCTCACGCATGGCGCTTCGAGTTTTTTCCAGTCGTTAGGCCTGAATAATCAAAAACTGGCACCGCGGCTCGCGACCGGCGCGCGCATTTGCGCCTGGGCGCTGTTCATCGGTTACACCTCAATTCCCGTCGCTGTCCTGCTCGGCGTCGTTAAGCCCGCGCAATGAACGCTGTCATTCTGAGCGCAGCGAAGAATCTCCGTTCATTGGCCTTCCTGCTCGTTGCGCGCAGCACCAATAATCAGAGATGTTTCGCTTCGCTCAACATGACAAACACATGATCGGTAATCTCGACGCGAAAATTCCGGACGGGCCGCTCGCGGACAAATGGACGCGACACAAGGACCATTCGCGTCTGATCAATCCGAATAATCGCCGCAAGTTCGACATCATCATCGTCGGCACCGGTCTCGCCGGCGGGTCGGCAGCCGCGACGCTGGGCGAGCTCGGCTATCGGGTGAAATGTTTTTGTTACCAGGATTCGCCGCGCCGCGCACACTCCATCGCCGCGCAAGGTGGAATTAACGCCGCGAAAAATTATCAGAACGACGGCGACAGCGTTTACCGATTGTTTTACGACACGATCAAGGGCGGCGATTTCCGTTCGCGCGAAGCGAACGTCTATCGACTCGCCGAAGTTAGCGTCAACATCATCGATCAATGTGTCGCGCAAGGCGTGCCGTTCGCGCGTGAATACAGCGGCTATCTCGCGAATCGTTCCTTCGGTGGCGCGCAAGTCTCGCGCACGTTTTACGCGCGTGGACAAACCGGTCAGCAGTTGTTGTTAGGCTGTTACTCCGCGCTTTGCCGGCAGATCGCCGCGGGAACGGTGCAGATGTTTCCGCAAACCGAGATGCTCGATCTCGTCGTCCTCGATGGCCACGCCAAGGGAATCGTCACGCGCGATTTAAAAACGGGTAAGATCGACATGTACTCGGGCGATGCGGTCGTACTCGCGACCGGCGGATACGGAAACGTCTTCTATCTCTCCACCAACGCGCGCGGCTGCAACGCCACCGCCATCCATCGCGCTTACAAACGCGGAGCGCTCTTCGCCAATCCCTGTTTCACGCAAATCCATCCAACGTGCATCCCGCAAAGCGGCGATTATCAATCCAAGCTCACGTTGATGTCGGAATCATTGCGCAATGACGGCCGCGTTTGGGTGCCGAAGCGGAAAGAAGATTGCGCGAAAGCACCTAACGAAATTCCCGAAAGTGCGCGCGATTATTATCTCGAGCGAAAATACCCGAGCTTCGGAAATCTCGCGCCGCGCGACATCTCTTCGCGCGCGGCAAAAGAAGTTTGCGATGAAGGCCGCGGCGTCGGTCCGGGCGGGCGCGGCGTTTATCTCGATTTTGCCGATGCCATCAAACGCTTAGGCCAGGAAACAATCGCCGAGCGTTACGGAAATTTGTTCGAAGTTTACGAGAAGATCACCGGCGAGAACGCCTACGAGGTCCCGATGCGAATTTATCCGGCGGTGCATTACACCATGGGCGGGCTCTGGGTTGATTACAATTTGATGAGCAACGTGCCGGGCCTGTTCGTCATCGGCGAAGCGAATTTCTCCGATCACGGCGCGAACCGTCTCGGCGCCAGCGCGCTCATGCAGGGATTGGCCGACGGCTATTTCGTTTTGCCTTACACTTTGCCTAACTATCTCGCGCCGCAGATTGGCAAACGGCCTGAGACTGATCACGCCGCTTTCAAAGACGCCGAGCGTGAGGTTCGCGCTAAGATCGACAAGTTACTTTTAACGAGCGGCGATTGCTCGCTCGATTCGATTCATCGCGAGCTTGGCGCTTTACTGTGGGACAAGTGCGGCATGGCGCGCAACGCCGCCGGTTTGCGCGAGACGCTCGGAAAAATTCCGGCCCTGCGCGAAAAATTCTGGCGCGAAGTTCGCGTCCCGGGCAAAGGCGAAGACTTCAATCAATCGCTCGAACGCGCCGGGCGCGTCGCCGATTTTCTCGAATTCGCCGAATTGATGACGACGGACGCACTCGAGCGCGACGAATCCTGTGGCGCGCATTTTCGCGAAGAACATCAAACGCCCGATGGCGAAGCGTTGCGCAACGACGACGACTTCGCGTCCGTCTTCGCTTGGGAATTTCAAGGCAACGGACAAATTGAGAAGCCGAAACTGCATCGCGAACCGTTGCATTTCGAAACCGTTCACCTCACGCAAAGGAGCTACAAATGAGTGTTTGTCATCCTGAGCGTAGCGAAGGATCTCTCGAAATTTGTGAGATCCTTCGACTCCGCTGCGCTCCGCTCAGGATGACAACGCGTTTTTGATTCCATGAATTTCAAACTCAAAGTGTGGCGCCAGCAAGATCGACAATCACCAGGAAAGCTCATCGCCTACGAAGCGCGCGACATTTCGCCGAACGCGTCGTTTCTCGAAATGCTCGACGTCGTGAACGAACAACTGACGTTGCGCGGCGAATCGCCCATCGCCTTCGACTCGGATTGCCGCGAAGGCATTTGCGGAACGTGTTCGTTAACCGTGAACGGCGAAGCGCACGGCAAAGATCATCCCGGCGCGGTCTGCGAACTTTACATGCGCAAATTCCGCGACGGCGAAACGATCACGATCGAGCCATTCCGTGTCGGCTCGTTTCCCATCGTGAAAGATCTCGTTGTCGATCGCAGCGCGCTCGATCGCATCGTCCAGGCCGGCGGTTTTATTTCGGCACGCGCGGGGTCCGCGCCGGAAGCGAACTCCATTCTTGTTCCGAAACATGAATCCGACATCGCGATGGAAGCAGCCGCGTGCATCGGCTGCGGTGCGTGCGCGGCCGCGTGCCCGAACGCAAGCGCGATGCTGTTCACCTCCGCGAAGGTTTCGCACCTCGCGCATTTGCCGCAGGGAAATCCGGAGCGCGAATCGCGCGTGATCAAAATGGTTGAGCGTATGGACGCTGAAGGTTTCGGCAATTGCACCAACACCTACGAGTGCGAAGCGGTCTGTCCGGCCGAAATCAGCGCTAGTTTTATCGCGAAACTGAATCGCGAATACGCGCGCGCAAAGTTTCGGCGAAGCGTCGAAGAATAGATCTCGCGCGCCATCTCATTCTGGGGAGCACAGGCCGCTGGCCTGTAACATTCGGCCGCTGGCCGAATGCATGTTCGCAAACGAATACGCATGAACACGGAGTTCGCGGCGAGCCGCCGCGAACCACAGGCCGGCGGCCTGTGCTCCCCAGAATTCGCGTCAGCGCGTTTCGCAGGCGCACGTCCACAGCCCGGGGTCGAGCTCCGACTTCGCGCGCTTCATCACAAGATCGACATCTACATTCGGCCGCATCACCGCGAACATGGTCGATCCCGACCCGGACATGAGCGCAGCGCCGACCTCCGGTTGCGAGCGCAACCACGTTTTCATCTGCGCGAGAAAAACAAATTTCTCGAACACCGGTCGCTCGAGATCGTTCACAAAATTTCGTCCGCCAAATTCCTGTGCGTCATCTTCGCGGGAGGACCTCCAGCGTGAGTACGCCCACGGCGTCGGCACACCAAACGCCGGCTTTAACAGTAAGATCGACAATCGCTCCTTCAACGGCTCCGGACTAACGAGCTCGCCACGTCCGCGACACATCGCGGCCGATCCAAAAATAAAAAACGGAACATCGGATCCAATTTGCTCGGCCATTTTCGCGAGCGCTTCACGCGGAAGATTCGTTTCGAAAAGTTCATTGAGTCCGATCAAGGTCGATGCCGCGTCGCTGCTCCCGCCGCCGAGCCCGGCGCCGTGCGGAATTTTCTTCTCCAGTTTGATCAAAACGCCGCCATGCGATTTCGTGCGGTCGAAAAAAAGTTTCGCCGCGCGCACCACGAGATTGTCGTCGCCCGTTGGAAGATCGACATCGTCACAACTGAAATCGATCCAGCGATTTTGTTTTTCGATGTCGATCTTGTCGTAAAGCGAAATGGGCGCGATGAAAGTTTCGATTTCGTGAAAGCCGTCGTCACGGCGATTGAGAATTCGCAGTGACAGGTTAACCTTCGCCGGCGCGAGAACTTGCATGACCGATAGAATAATCGTCGCACTCGATGTTGCTTCAAAGAAAGAAGCGCTTGGACTCGTCGAGCAATTGCGGGATCAGATTTCGTTTTTCAAAATCGGTCTCCAGCTTTTCGCGGCGGAAGGTCCGGCGTTCGTGCGCGAAATCATCGGAACAGGCGCGCAAATTTTTCTCGATCTTAAACTGCACGACATCCCGAACACGGTGGGGCGCGCGATTGAATCGATCGGCGAGCTCGGCGTGGCCATGACGACGCTCCATTTGAGTGGCGGCGGCGAAATGATTAGGGCCGCGGTGGCGGCGCGCAAAGGGAACATGTCGATCTTAGGCGTAACCGTGCTGACGAGCGCGACGGACCAAACGCTAAGCGAGACCGGCATTAACGATGAGATCGACAATCACGTTTTGCGTTTGGCCGCGCTCGGCGTCGCCGCGAACATCGATGGAGTCGTCGCCAGTCCGCGCGAAATCAAAATTTTGCGCGCGCGTTGCGGCGACAAAATAAAAATCGTCACGCCCGGCGTGCGGCCGAGCTGGAGCGAAGCAGGCGATCAAAAGCGTTTCATGACTCCGCGCGAAGCGATCGACGCCGGCGCCGATTATCTCGTAATCGGCCGCCCGATTACGGCAAACGAAAATCCGCGTGAAGCGACGCGGCGCATTCTCGAAGAACTTCACGAGTAGATGTCGATCTTTCCCGAGCTCGCCATTATTTACGACGAGCCGACGCGGTCCGCGGCATTGAACATGGCGATCGACGAAGCGCTGCTCGAGTGCGTCGATCTACCGACGTTGCGCGTTTATCGCTGGGACCATCCTGCGCTCTCGTTCGGGTATTTCGGAAAATTGTCCGACGTCGCGCATGAAGCCGGGCGCGATCGCGTCCGGCGCTGGACTGGCGGCGGAATTGTTTTGCACGGCGACGATCTGACCTACGCGCTGATTATTCCGGCGAGCGATTCGGCTTTTACTGAATCAGCGATGTCGATCTACGAAAAAACGCACGCGGCAATGCAGCGCGCGCTCGGTCCACAGACCGAGCTTGCCGCCGAAGCGTCCGCAAAAATTTCCGACTCGTGTTTCGCAAATCCTGTTCGCGCGGACGTAATGCTCAATGGAAAAAAGATTGCCGGCGCGGCGCAGCGAAAAACGCGGCGCGGTCTGTTGCAACAAGGCAGCATCCAACATGTCGATCTTGCGCCGGATTTCGAGAAAAGTTTCGCGCGCGAACTTTCCGCGAACGTAATCGAACGCAAGATCGACAATCGCATTTTGGAGCGTGCGCAGGAAATCGCGGCGGTGAAATACGCAACCGAGGCGTGGCTGCAGCGACGTTGACCTTTGACAATCCGCGCGGCGTCCAACTATTCTGCCTCGGTGGAAACATTCGCTCGGACCGCGAAGACGAGCGCTCCTCGTTCCGGTCGTCTGGCGCGAGTCGCGCAAAGCGCGCAGCCGCATCTCGCCGAAGTCGATAAGCGCATCATCGCGCAAGCGGCGGCGTTCGATCCGGCGATTGAAGGTTACGTCTCGTATGCAATCGGGGGACGCGGGAAACGTTTGCGACCGCTGATGGCGCTTCTCGCCGGCGGCGCCACCGGCGAAATCAAAAGCGAACATGTCGATCTTGCGGTGATCGTGGAACTCATCCACATCGCCACGCTCGTGCACGACGACATCATGGACGAAGCCGATCGCCGTCGCGGCGAACCGACGGTGAATGCTCGCTGGGGAAATTCGCTCAGCGTGTTGTTAGGCGATTGTCTTTTCGCGCACGCGTTGAATTTGTCGGCGAGTTTCGACGAACCGGAGATCAGTCGCGCGATCGCGCGCACCGCGAGCGAAGTTTGTTCGGGCGAAATGATCCAGACGCAGCGGCGGTTCGATCTGCAACTGCGCGTGGAAGATTATTTGCGCATCGTGGAAATGAAAACCGGTTCGCTCTTCGGCGTGGCCGGCGAACTCGCAGCCGTGATCAGCGGCGCGACGAAGGACAAGATCGACATCTTGCGCCAGTTCGGATTGCGCGTCGGCACCGCCTATCAAATTTACGACGACTGTCTTGACCTCGCCGGCACCGAAGCGAAGACGGGCAAGACGCTCGGGACCGATTTACGCAAAGGAAAATTTACATTGCCGGTGCTGAAATTTCTCGAGCGCGCATCCGAAACCGAGCGCGCGCGCTGTTCGGAATGGATTCTCGAAGGCCGGACGATGGAAGTGGCGGAACTGCTGCGCAATGGCGCGACCAACGGCTCGCTCAATGCGGCCATCAGCACCGGCGCGGAAATGATTCGCGAAGCGATTCCCCTGCTCGCGACGCTTCCGCCTAACGAGCACGTGCAGGCGCTGCGAGAGCTCGGCGAAGCCCTCGTCGAATTGCTCGAGCAACTGCGGATGTAATGTCGCAATTAAAAATTCGCGAAATGCCGCAGGACGAGCGGCCGCGCGAAAAACTGCAAGCGCATGGCGCGGATGGGTTGAGCGATGCCGAACTAATCGCGATTCTGCTCCGCACCGGCGTCACCGGAAAGAACGTTGTCGATCTTGCGCGTGAATTGTTGCAGCGATACGGATCGCTGCGCGAATTGAGTCGATGCACCGTGGATGAATTATCCAAGATCCGCGGCGTTGGTCCGGCGAAGGCGTTGCATTTGGTCGCGGCCTTCGGCCTGGGCCAGCGATTGGCGCAGCAAACAATTTCGAAACAGAAATTGGATTCGCCCGAACTCATCCACGAATTGCTCGGCGAAGAAATGCGAAAATTGCGCAAGGAATCGCTGCGCGTCGTTTTGCTCGACACGCGCTATCATTTGATTCGCGTGGAAGAAGTTTCGGTCGGCAGCGTGAATGAAAGCATCGCACATCCACGCGATGTTTTTCGCCCGGCGCTCATCGGGTCGGCTTACGCTGTCATCGTCGTGCACAATCATCCTTCCGGCGACGCGTCGCCGAGCCAGACCGATCACAGCCTAACGAGACGACTTTCGGAAGCGGCTGAGCTTTTGCAGATTCGTTTGCTCGACCACGTCATCATCGGCGAGGGCGATCCAGGTTATTTCAGTTTCAAGGAGGCAGGCGTGTTGTGAACCTGTCCTTTAATCACTCTCCAAAACTTGACGGCTTTAAGCCGTCAAGTTTTCGAGATGTCGCGATGGTAAATTTGACTGCTGTAAGCAGTCGAGTTTGCGGAGAGACATGAACGTGAAGATTCATCCGACGGCGATTGTCGATCCTGCGGCGAAGATCGGTGCAAGATCGACAATTCAATCTCATGCGGTCATCGAAGGCGACGTCGTCATTGGCGAAAATAATTTGATCGGTCATAGCGCGATCATCGGAACACCGCCGCAGGATCTGGCCTTTTCCGCGCAAACAAAGAGCGGCGTCGTCATCGGAAATAACAACGTCATTCGCGAGCTGTGCACGATTCATCGCGGCACGGCGGAAAGATCGACAACGACAATCGGCGATAATAATTTTCTCATGGCCGGCGCGCACGTCGGACACAATTGCGAGATCGGCAACAACGTCATCATCGCGAACAATTGTTTGCTCGGCGGACATGTGCGCGTCGGTGACGGCGCGTTTCTCGGCGGCGGTTGCGTGTTTCATCAGCACATTCGCGTCGGGCGGCTGGCGATCACGCAAGGTCTGTCCGCGTTCAGCATGGACATTCCGCCGTTCGTGATCGCGGCCGAACGCAATCAAGTTTTCGGATTGAACGCGATCGGCATGCGGCGTGCGGGATTTTCGGCGGAGCAACGCGAGCAGATCAAAGCGGCTTTCAAATTAATTTACCAAAGCGGACTGAATGTTTCCGAAGCACTCGCGAAAGCGAGTGGAATGAAGCTCGGAGATTTAGCGGAAGAATTTTTTGAATTCGTTGGACAAGCGAAGAAGCGCGGGATTTGTCCGTATCGCGGCGGCGGCGGAATGGAGATGTCGATCTAACGATTGAGCGCGAGAAGCGCGAGCATGCGGCCGGTTTTTCCTTTTTCGGCGCGATAGGAATAGAACGAATCCAAATCGGACGCGGTGCAAACGCCGCTGTCGTGAATTTGCTGCACGCCGTCGGCTTTGCATTGCTCGCGGATTTGCGCCGCGAAATCGATCTCGTAATGCGGCGGACGAATGCAGGGACTCAGCTGCGCAATTATCTCGGCCGGGTTTGAACCAAATCGCTCACGCATCAGGCTGATGGCGTTCCCGACAATGTTGAGCGCCGTTCCTTTCTTGCCGGAATGCACGAGACCGATCGCGGGCGTTTTTGGATCGACAAGGTAAACGGCGCAACAATCGGCGACGTAAATGCCTAACGAGACGCCGCGGAGGTTCGTGACGAAACCGTCAACGCCCGCGAGATTCTCGTCCGACTTCGGCGCAAGATCGACAATCGCCACCTGATTGCCGTGGACCTGCTGCGCGGTCACAAGCGGCCAGTCGCCGATGCCTAACGATTGCCGGGCCTGGTGATGGGCAGCGTCGAGTCGTTGTAAAACTTCCGCTTTGTCATGCGAAACATCAACGTCCGGAATTCGCCTAACGAACGCGCTGACACAAACGCCGGTGGCGTCGAGCGCGGGAAAACGTTCGATGGGCAGCGCCGCGTCAGTGGGACGCGTTTCGCTTCCAGTCGCCGGCGGCGTCCCTCTCACTGCTGGTGTCGTAGATTGTCGATCTTGTCGCGCGCGGCCTGAGACCTTCGAATGATTCGGTGTAACTGCTTTGCTCACCCGTGGCGCGCTCCCATTCCGCGAGCGAAGAATTGTAACCAAAGAGCGCTTGCAACCGATTCGATTCCGCCGTGGCGAGCTGGACCTGCGCATTCAAGACATCGAGCTGCGTGCCGGCGCCGGCATCGAGTCGCGCCTTGGCCAAGCGCAATGCTTCGTCTGCTTCCTCGACCGACTTCGCGGTCGCCTGAATTAATTCCCGGTTCTGCACCAAATTCGAATAGGCCTGTTGAATCTCGAGCTCGACTTGCCGCACGTCGTCGTCGTAGGTGATTTTCGTTTCGGACAACAACGCGCGTTGTTGTTTCACCCGCCCGTAAGTTTCGCCGCTGTCCCACAAGTCCCAATGGCCTTGCAATCCAAAGACCCAACCTCGCGAGACATCGTCGATGCTGGTGTTGAAGGGCGAGCTGATGACTTCGTAGCCGCCGGTGGAAGTGAAATTCGGCATGAATCCGCCGAGGGCGACGTGCACTTGTTCGATTTGGTTGAGCACGTTCGCGCGCGCCTGTTTCAAAAACGGCCGGCGTTCTTTGCCGAGCTCGATGGCGCTGACTAACGAAATTTCGCGCGGCTCATACGGCATCTCGCCGACGGCCTCGAGTGGCGCCGCGTCGCCGCGGCGCGGATCGAAATCGAGCCCGAGCGTTTTCGCGAGCGTCAATTGCGAGATGCGGTAATTATTTCGCGCCGCAATCAGCTGCGGGATTTGATTCGAAAGCGCGACCTGCGCTTGCAGAACGTTGAAGCGCGGAACGGTGCCGGCTTCGAAACGGTTCTGTTGATCTTTCAGCTGACTCTCGAGCAAGCGCACCTGTTCTTCCTGCACGCCGATGAGCGCGCGATTCAGGATCACCTGATAGAACTGCGTCTTAACTGTGGCGATGACTTGATCGAGAATATTGCGAAACGCGAAGTAAGCGCTGTCGCGTTGGAAGAACGTGCCCCGAATCGCGCGGAAGGTGCTGTAATTCGCGACCAACTGCGAGCCGGTCACGTTAATCTGATACGAGTATTGCGTTAACTTCGGGTTCGAAATTTTTCCGCCACCCGGCGATGGCGAACCGGAGACGAACGAGCCAGTTCCGCTCGTGCGTAATTTTGGATCGGTGAAATCGAATGTCGCATTCGGCGTCACGTGCGGCAGCGCCTGCGCGGTGATTTCGAGTACGACACCTTTCGTCCGCTCGATTTCCTGAATGCCTTTCAGAATATCGGGGTTACGTCGGAGCGCAGTCAGGATCGCCTCATTCAGCGTAAAACGCGGAGTCATGAGTCCGATGTGCGTCTCGTACGATGTCGATCTTGTCGTTGTCGATCTTATCGTGTCGGTCGCGTCGCCCGCGCGTCCGACCAGTGGCGCGACGCAAAAAACCGCAGCGGCGCAGATTACAATTCGTGTTCGCGTTGACATCGAGTCCCAGAGTTAGATGCGTGAAAGCGGCCGCTGGATTCAGTCCACGGCGCTTTTGCCGTTGTGTGATAACACTGCCGCCGAAGGAATAGCAATCATTTCGATTGGCAGTAGTCGTAAATTTTCGAGTAGATGTGCACCCAGTTCTTCTGCTCGTCGGGCGTGAGATGGTCCATAATTTTCAAAAGGTTACCGATCATTTCCTCGCGAATGCGCCGGACTAACGCCGACCCTTTCGGCGTGATGCACACCATGACTTTGCGGCGATCATCGGACGCGATCGAGCGCATGACGTAGCCGCTGGTCTCGAGTCGCGCGACCAAACCGCTCGCCGCCGGCGTGGTGTGCCCCATCTTTTGCGCGATCGCGGACATGGTCAGGACCTCCTTTTGATCGAGATACGTGAGCAGGAAATATTGCGCAAAAGAAACATTACCGGGCGCGAGTTCTTTCGAGAGGTGCAGCATGAAGCAGCGCTGCAATTGCATGATCATGGTCGCGAGACGTTCGGCATCAGCGCGACTTTTGCGCTCGTCTGCGGCAACCATGCTGGCGACTGACCCGTTCAACCGCGCAAGGTAAAATGGCGCGCGGCAGCGGTCAACGGGCTCAACCGCAAATCTCGATGTCGATCTTGTCCCCGCGTCTCAACTTCCCGCCGGCTTCGATGCGGCCGAGCGCATTCGCCTGGCTCAATCCGAAAAGTGCGTGCGATTCCTGCCGGCCGATCGGCGAAAATTTTCCGTTTCCAAATTTGCCGCGCACATAATGCGGCCGCTTCGGATCGTCATTTGCAAGATCGACATCTAACTCGGCCGCGAATGTTGACGGCGCGAGATCGGTTGCGCCCATCAATTTCCAAATCGTCGGCCTAACGAACCGCAAAAACGTCACGAAGACCGAAACCGGATTTCCGGGCAGACCGAAAACGACGCAATCGGTCAGTCGCGCGAAGAGAAACGGCTTTCCCGGTTTGATCGCGACACGCCAGATGTCGATCTTCGCGCCGAGTTCCTCAAGCGCGCGACGAACGAGATCGTGCTCACCGACCGACACGCCGCCGCTGATCAGTAAAACCTGCTGCCGCGCGCCATGCTCGATCGCATGTGTGAGTGTTTCGAGATCGTCACGGCATTGCTCGGCAAATGCGACTTGCGCATTCACATTGCGCACGAGCGCTGCGAGCAAGGTTGAATTGCTATCGTAAATTTGTCCCGGCTGAAGCGCGGCGTTCCCGCGGACCAATTCGTCGCCCGTCGAAATGACCGCCGCGGTAACTTCGCCGCCGATCGCAAGATCGACAATTCCTTGTGAAGCGAGCAGCGCGAGTTTCGTCGCGGTGATGCGATCGCCTTTGCTCAAAATCTTTTGTCCTTCGCTCAAATCACATCCGCGACGCCGGATGAATTCGCCGATGTCGATCTTGCCATTAATCGTGATCGATTCGCCATCGCGCGTGACATCTTCCTGCATCACCACCGCGTTTGCGCCGGAAGGAATCGGCGCGCCGGTGAAAATGCGCACCGCTTCGCCCCCTTTCACGTGCAGTTGTCGATCTTTCCCCGCCGGTTGTTCGCCGATGACGCGATAACGCTTTTCACCCGCGATCACCGCATAGCCATCCATCGCCGAGTTGTCGAACAACGGCAGCGGCAAACGCGCGTGCACCTCCTCCGCGGCAAAACAATCGAGCGCTGCCTCAAGATCGACATTGCGCTTTGGCAGCGCGCGAACGCTTTCCAAAACTTTCGCGCGCGCGTTTTCCTCGGTGATCATCTCGACAGAAGATAACGAAGAAAACCAGGATGCCGACTGCTTCATAAAAGTTTCGGCGCGGAATAATTTGCGGGGCGATCCATCCAGATGTCGGGCTAAAACCGAAAATAAGGCGACTAACTATTCACCTACCGACATGCCTTGGCCCTATCAACTTTATCGAACGCGGAAAAGCGCAGTGGCAGTGGCGTTCATCTTTTCTTTCGGTTTCGCTGCGCAAGCGCAAGACGCGTCGATCGACAAATTACTCAAAAAACTTCCGCCACCGGAATCGCTGGTGCAGCGGCCGCCGCCAATTCCGCGCGATGAACTGGAATTGCTGAACGATCCCCTAACGACAATGGTCGGCACGGCCTGTGATTATCGAAATTGGAGTGTGGCGCGATCGTTCGCGGAACGGCTTGCGCAGGCGCATCCGAAAAATCCCTGGGCGCATTGCATCCTCGGTGGCGTCGAGGTGCAAATCACGCGCTTTGCCGAAGGCGCGGCGGCGTACAATCAGGCGTTAAAAGTGCGGCCGAATTTTCCCTATGCGTTCCTGCAGCTCGGCGTGGTCGAGGTGATCCAACAGCATTTTGCCAACGCGATTCCGTATTTCAAAAAATTCGTGGCGCAAGAGCCTAACGAACCGATCGGCTGGGTTTTCCTCAGTGGCTGCAACGAAAAGCTCGGACACGGCAAGGAATGTTTGGATTACGCCAAACGCGGCGTCGCCACTGGCCCGCAATTCGCCGGCACCTGGCTTCAGCTCGCGCACGCCGAGAACGCCGTCGGCCACACTGACAATGCCAAACGCGCGCTCGCTCAAGCGCAGCAGTTGATGCGGCGACGGTAACGCGATTGCTTAAAGACCGGTCGGGCAATCGATGAACTCGAATGGCAGATCGAACCGCTTCGATAAATGGGCCGCGAGCGCTTTCACGCCGAAAGTTTCGGTCGCGTAGTGGCCGCCGAGCGCGAGGTTCATTTGCAATTCTTCGGCGGCGACCGCGGCCCAGTGAGGCGCTTCACCGGTAATGAACATGTCGATCTTGTGTTCGGCTACGCGATATATTTCGCCGCCGGCGCCGCCGGTGATGATTCCAATCGCGGAAGTTTTTTCGGGACCGAACAGAAATGTTTTCGGCTCTGCGCCCAAAACTTTACCCAGTTGTCGAATCAATCCGTCACGCGCGATCGACATTTCGGCTTTGACGCCGATGAGGCTGCCTTTCTCTTCGAAGAAAGCGTGCGTGTTCGTTAGGCCGAGGGCGTGCGCGAGCTGCGCGTTGTTGCCGACCTCGGGATGAAGATCGAGCGGGAGATGCGCGCTGTAGAGGGCGATGTCGTTTTCGAAGGCGAGCTTCAACTGGCGACGCAGCGCTTGGCTAACCGGCCGCAACCCGGGCCAGAACAAACCGTGATGGACGAGCAAAAGATCGACATGTGCATTTGCGGCCGCGCTCAGAACACGCGTCGAGACATCGACGGCCGCGCCGATTTTTGTCACGCGGCCGGAATTTTCGATCTGCAATCCATTGAGCGCATTATCCCAATCGCCGATCTCGGCCACGCGCAGATACGCGTTCGCGTATTCGACGATCTCGCTTAATGCGCTCATTCGCTCAGTCGTCTGCATAAATCAGCACGACGAATCGAGCGAGCAGAATGTGTTTGCGATGTGCGCGGCGAGCAGGACAGGCTACGCGCATCGTGAAGCAACATTGGCCGTTCGCCATTCTCGCTGCGATCGCACTCGCGCTGATCATGACGAATCTCGGCTCGGATTATTTGTGGGCGGATGAAGGCGACACGGCCGTGCTGGCGAGAAATATCCTGAAGTTCGGTGTCCCGAAATCGTGGGACGGCGTTTCGTTTATTGATTCGGACAAAGGGTCGCGCACGAACAGCGACCTCGTGATGGTGAGTCATCCATGGCTGCAGTATTACGTGGCGGCCGCTTCGATGTTGGCCTTCGGCAAGAATGCATTCGCGGCGCGTTTTCCGTTCGCGTTAGCCGGGTGGATGTCGATCTTGCTCGTTTATTTTTTCGTTAGGCGGATCGCGCGCAGTAACGCCGCCGGATTTTGCGCGGCGGCTTTGATGGTGAGCTCGGTGCAGTTCCTCCTCTATTGCCGGCAATCGCGTTACTACACCCTGAGCATGCTCCTCACCTGCGCGCTGCTGTGGGTTTTTTTTGAAATGAAATCGTGGCGCGCCTGCGTGTTCTTCGCGCTCGCGGCCATTCTTTTGTTTCACAGCTTTCCATTCAGTGCCGTGCCGGTGGGCGTGCTCGCGGTGTTGACGTTGTTCTATCGACCGCTCGTCCCGCAGCGAAGATGGATTTGGACGGCGGTTCCGCTGGTCGCGCTCATGACCGTGCCGTGGTTGGCGCTGGCGCGGTCCGGTTACATTTCGAACACGGACAAGCTGCAGTCGCTCGCTGTTTTTATCGCCCGCGTTGCGCAATACGTAATCGAATGTTCATCCGTAACGCCGTTGCTCGGGAGTCTGGCGTTGATTTTGATTTACCTGTGGCAAAGCAAAAGGCGATCGGCGAACGCAGATTTCCTGCTGCGGCCTAACGAGAAAACGTTGCTCGTGATCACGTTTGCCACCATTGCCTGTTTCGGTCTCGCTCTGGCATCGACGAAATCGTGCTATGCCATCTGGCTTCTGGGAATTCGCTACACCGCGGCGGTCGCGCCGATGATAGCGATGATAACAGGAGTACTCATCGCAAACGTCACCCGGAATCGTCTCTCGTTTTGGCTGCCGCTGTTGTTGCTCTTCGCGTTTACGCTTCTCCCGCAACCGACAGCGTGGATGTTCTGGGGCGAACGCGCGGCGATGTTCGGTCCAAATGAGTTCGTCGAAATGCATGTGCCGGTCCGAACCATCGATCGTTTTCTTCGGCGCGAGCAGATGTTGTTCGTGCGCGACTTATTCCAAAAAAATCCGGGGACGGTGGCGGAGACTTGCCGGTTTTTGCAAGCGCACGCGCAGCCTTCGGATGTCGCGATCGTGAACTACGAGTACGAGCCGGTGTATTTTCACACCGGACTTGCGCAGGCGTTGACGATTCTTCCCTCTTATCCGATTTACGAAGCGGCGCGGGCGCACGGCCTGCCCGAGTACACGTTCGATGTCGATCATGCGCGGTGGATTGTATGGCGACCGGCCTGGGATTCAGGCGAGGGATATTCGCCGGCCGATTTGTCCGAACGGGTTTCCGCTGGAGGAGGATCGGTGCAGGAGGTCGCGACCCTGAAAGAGACGCTTTGGGAAAATCGCGAGAACATTCATTTCCACCGCTTCAGCGGCGAGACGTATTTGTTTCCATGGTTTCCGCGCGGCATGAGCGACACCACGCCGCAGGATTTTCCAAACGCGGTTATCTATCGCGTCGATTGGCCGGCGGGCATTCGTTAGGCTGACGCCGGTTCCACCGCACGCGGCTTTTCCGCGACACCGAGAAGCGCTACGCCGAACGGCAAATTGAAAAAGCGCAACAGCGCCCGCTCCAGACTCATAATGGCGAGCAAAAGCTGATTCGTTAGACCGCCTGCCTCAAAGTCCCGCCCCGTTTTTGAACCGTGTAAGGTCCGGGCAAAGACCGCGAGCGGAAACAGCAAAGTCGTCCAGTAAGTAAGGCGGCGGACGCAAAAGCCGCTGGCAAGGAGAAGTGCGCGAAATTCCGAACGCGTGAAGCGTCGCGCCGTCATGACCGCGACGTCGTGTGCGCTATGCAAAAACCGGAACGCCGGCAACACGACGAATACCAAACCGCCCGGGCGCAGTACACGGTGCATTTCGCGCAAAGCGCCACCAACATCGGCCACCCATTCGTGATAGAGCACGCTCGAGCTGATGACGGCATCGAATGATCCATCGGCGAATGGTAACCCGCTAATGTCCGCTTCCATCACGTTCGTTAGGCCGCGGCGCCGGCAGAACGCGATCGCTTCCGGCGCAAGATCGACACCGACATTTTGCTCTGGATTTCCCAGCCGTCGCAAAATCGCGCCGGTGCCGCAACCCGCGTCCAAAATTTTCTTCTCCTGCCAGTCCGGTAGATGTCGATCTAACGCATCGAAGAGCAGCCGATGCAGCGAGCGATACCACCAATGCGTCTCCTCGACGCGAAACATGGTCTCGTATTCGGCCGGCTGCACAACCTAACGAATCGGACCCCCGCCGCGCCGGACGTAGCGCACGACGAATTGCGGCGTGCCGGTGTGACCGAGATAAAGCCGCCCGAGATATTCGCCGAGCACGCCAAGAATCATGAGCTGAATCCCGGCGAGCAGGACGATGCTGCCGAGCACGGTCGGAATTCCGAGCGGTAATTCCGGCGTGATCCAAATGCGATCGATCGCGATAAAGATGAGCGAGATGATGCTCAGACACGCGGTGAAGAGCCCGATGTAAACGGACAGACGCAACGGCGCGATGGAGAAGTTCAAAAACATGTTGAGCCAAAGTGCGATGAGTTTGCGCAAGGTGTAACGCGAGGGCCGCGCCGTGTTCGCGCGATGCTCGACCGGGATTTGTCCGATGTTGCGCGTGGTTCGGTAGATCAACCCATCGATGTATGGAAACGGTCCGTTGTATTTCAAAATTTGATCGACAACGAACCGCGTCATGACTTTGAAACTCGACAGGTAAAGCTCGCGCGGCTTCTTCAACATCACCGTCGCCATGCGATCGTTGAACGCACTACCGAAGTTGCGAAAGTTCGAGTGTTGCTTCTCGATGTAATGGCCATAAACCACATCGAAATTCTTTCGTTTCAATTCCTCGAGCATCGGCAGCACTTCCTCCGGCGGGTTCTGGCCGTCGTCATCGAGCACCGCGAGATAGCGGCCGCGCGCGTTCGTTAGGCCGGCGAGCACCGCGCTGTGTTCGCCGAAGTTCCGGCTCAGGCTAACGAATACGACCGTTTTCGGAAATTTCTCACACAGCTCAAGGCAAACGCGTTCGCTCTCGTCACGCGAGCCGTCATTCACCAGCACCACTTCGAAATTAGCGCCGTCGAAGACGCGATGGATGTCCTGAACCAAACCGGCGATGGTCGCGCTACCGTTGTAAACAGGGATGATGAGCGACAGCTCCGGCGCGTTCGTGTCCTGGAGCGGTGAAACGATGGGAGTTGTCATGGCGCGCGCCTTACTCCAATACTCCATCACTCCAACACTTCACAACACTGCATGCCGCTCGACCCGAAAATTTTATCCGGCGCGAATGTCCTCATCACCGGCGGCCTCGGCTTCATCGGTTCATCGCTGGCGCGGCGGCTCGTTAGGCTGGGCGCCAAGGTCACGCTGGTCGATAGCCTCATTCCCGAATACGGCGGGAACGAATTCAACATCCACGACATTCGCGAAAAGGTAGTTGTCGATCTTACCGATGTCCGCGACAGCGCGAAAATGGCCACGCTCATAAAGGGCCGCGATTTTCTTTTCAATCTGGCTGGCCAAACCAGTCATCTCGATTCCATGACCGATCCGCTGACCGATTTGCAGATCAATGCCGCGGCGCAGTTGTCGATCTTGCAGGCGTGCCGCCAGTTCAATCGCGACGTGAAAATTGTTTTCGCGGGCACGCGTCAAGTTTACGGCCGGCCGGAATATTTGCCGGTCGATGAAAAACATCCGCTCAATCCCGTGGACGTGAACGGCATCAACAAACTCGCCGGCGAATGGTATCACCTGCTCTATCATCAAGTTTACGGCATCCGCAGTTGCGTCTTGCGCCTAACGAACACGTACGGTCCGGGCATGCGCGTGCGTGACGCGCGGCAAACATTTCTCGGCATTTGGATTCGGCAGCTTATCGAAGGGACGCCGCTAAAAATTTTCGGCACGGGAGATCAACGGCGCGATTTCAATTTCGTTGATGACGTCGTCGATGCCTTGCTTCTGACCGCAACTCAATCGGCCGCCAATGGCCAGGTCTTTAATCTCGGTCACAGCGAACACGTTTCCTTGCGCGAGTTGGCGGAGCTGATGATCCGCGTGAACGGCGGCGGCGAATACGAAGTGGTTCCATTTCCGCCTGATCGTGAAGCGATCGACATCGGCGATTACTACGGCGACTTTCGTAAGATCGACAATCTCCTTCGCTGGAAGCCGCAGGTGAATCTCGAGGACGGCCTAACGAAGACGCTCGACTACTACAAAAAACATCACGCGCATTACTGGCCATGATCCGCATGAACAATTTCAAAGCCGAGCCGGCGGCGCTGCGCGAACAGGAGCTCGCAGCGGTGAAGCGCGTCTTTGATTCCGGCTGGTTCATTCTCGGCAAAGAAGTCGAAACGTTCGAGAAATCGTGGGCCGATTTTTGCGGAAGGAAATTTGCCGTCGGTGTCGGCAATGGAATGGATGCGATCGAGATCGGGTTGCGCGCGATGGGGATCGGGCCCGGCGATGAAGTGGTCACGACGCCGATGACGGCGATCGCGTCCGTTCTCGCGATCGTGCGGGCCGGTGCGACGCCGGTGCTGGCCGATGTCGATCTTGCGAGCGCGTTACTCGATCCCGCGAGCGTCGCTCGTTGCCTAACGAAGAAGACGAAGGCGGTGTTGCTCGTTCATCTTTACGGCCAGGTCCGCGAGATGGAGAAGTGGCAGAAACTCGATGTTGCATTGGTCGAAGATTGCGCACAGGCGCACGGCGCGCGCTGGAATGGCAAACACGCCGGATCGTTCGGCGCGTTTGGCGCGTTTAGTTTTTATCCGACAAAAAATCTCGGCGCGAAAGGCGACGCGGGCGCGCTCGTGACTGATTCGGACGAAATCGCGACGAGCGCGAAACGCATTCGCAATTACGGCGCGACCGATCGTTACCACCATGTCGATCCTGGCATGAACAGCCGGCTCGATGAAATGCAGGCCGCGATTTTGTCGGCGCGTTTACCGTGGTTGGAGCGATTCAACGCGCGCAATCGCCAAATCGCAGCGCGGTATGTCGCCGAAATCAAAAATCCGCGAATCGAGCTGCTGGCATCACCGCTCGCGCCCGAAAATCACGTTTACTACTTGTTTGTCGTTCGTTGCGCGGAACGCGATCGCCTGATGAAATTCTTGAAGGACCGCGAGATTGAATCGCTCATCCATTTTCCAGTTCCGGCGCATCAACAGGAATGCGGCCGCGGGATCCGTTGCGATCCAAAAGGCCTAACGAACGCGGAACGCCACGCCCGCGAATGTTTGTCGATCCCGTGCCATCCGCAAATGTCGGATGACGATGTCGATCTTGTCGTGCGGGCGCTGAATCAATTCAGTTTGTAGATCCTGAATTGCTCGTTCGATTCGACCGGGGTCGCGATTTCGTTCACGTGGTGCGCGAAATCTTTGTAGAGCTCGAGCCACCAAAAAGTCTTCGAATAGAAAATGAGATGCGTCGCGCCACGTCCGCGCAGCTGGTCAAGATCGACAATCGCATCTGCGTCCGTCGTCGGGTGGCCATAGTAAGTGGCGTCGCGCTCAAGAAAATGCCAGCCGCGACGCTCGGCGTAATAAAAAATTGTCGGGTCCCCGTAATCCGGCGCAACGATCAACGCATTCGGCGGCGTCGTCCGTTTCAATTCCAATCCAGCCGCGCGCAATTCCGCGGCCGACTCGTGATAGAGCAATCGCGTTTGGAACATCGACCAGATCACGAACACGATCGCGAGAACGGCGAAGACGCGACGTGACATTTTGCGCGCGCAAAATGCGCCGGCGAACCCAGCGGCGATCGGGACGAGCGGCAGTTGATACCACGGGTGACGATTTCCGTAACCGACGATGATGATGAAGAGAATCACCGCCGCGAGCCAGGCGTAAAGAACGCGAGAGTTAGTTGTCGATCTTGCGGTGATCGCGCCGGCGATTCCGAGAACGAACAGAATTGGCGTGAGCGAGGAGGTGAAAAGGCGCCTAACAATTTCCAAATACCGCGAAAGATTTTCGATGCGAAATCCGCCGGCGCCGAAAAAGTGGTGCGGATAAAATTCCTGTGAGATTTGCCAGGCGTGCCCATACCAAATGGCCGCTGGCAGCAGCGCGATGAGGGCAAAGAGGAACAATCGCGAAAAGTGGCGACGATCATAGACCGCAGTTACAGCCAGCGGCGCGCCGATAATTGCGCTCGGCGCTTTAATTAAGATCGACAACGAAATCAGCGCGGCCGCGGCAAAGTACGATGTCGATCTTCCGTTAGCGCGCCAGCGTTGAAAAAAATGCAGGCCGATGATCGAGAGCGACAGCGACGGCATGTCGGGAATGAAGCAACGGCTCGTCATGACGCTAAGCGGCGCGAAACTGTAAAAGAGAAGCGCGTAACTCGCGGCCGTGCCGCCGAAGATTTCGCGAATCAGCAAAAAGAAAAATGGCAGCGACGCGGCGAATAAAAGCGCGCTCTCGCCGCGTCCAATCCATTCGTGCACGCCGAAGATTTTGTAAGCGAGTGCCGCGACGAACGGGAGAATGGGAAATTCAGTTCCGACAAAACCGGGCTGCTCCCCCGCCCAATCGATCTGCGGTCGCGCGAAATGGAATCCGCCCGTGAAATAGTTACGCGCGATCGCCGCGACATCGCTTTGCCGCCAGCTCCATTCATCGACGAACGGCTGATTGATCGCAATGAAGCGCACGGCGACGGCGAGGCCGCCAATGATTATGGCGAAGCGAACATGTCGATCTTGTGCGAGTTTCACTGGTCGCGTGTTGACAAACGCGCGCGGCGAAGTCAATCGAGTACGGCGGCCTTACGATGAAGTCATTCCTTTTTGCGTTCCTCGCGCTCACTGCCTGCGCGCTCGCGCAAGCGCCGCCGCCACCGGACGCGCCCGATGTGGTCGATTACGAGAAATTGATTCCGCTTTTGCCGGAGGCGCCCAGCGGTTGGACCGCGGAAAAGCCGGAGGGTTCCACCACTGACGTCGGCGGATTCAAGCTCACGAATGTCCATCGCGATTATCACAAGGGCGAAAGTAAAGACGCGCCGCTGGCGTCGATTAGCATTCTCGATTCGATTTCGAATCCCGATTACGTGATCGCCACGACTGCGGCCTGGAGTATTACGAGCGAGAGCGGCGAAGGTTATTCGAAATCAGTCACGATCGATGGCAATCCGGGTTTTGAAGCCTACGAAAAGGACCAAAAACATGCGTCGCTTTGGGTGATGGTGGCGAAGCGGTATTTCGTGCAGATCGAGCTAACGAATCTCGAGCCGAAGGAATTGCAGGATTGGATCAAGCGCGTCGATCTGAAGAAGCTGAACGGGATTAAGTAAGATCGACATCGCCGTCGTCACTTGTCATTCCGAGCGAAGTCGAGGAATCTCTCGCTGATTCCATGAGTGACGAACGCAAAACGCCGGAGATGCGCGCGCAGATGACGGAGATCGAACGTCTGCGGCATTCGGCCGCGCACGTTTTGGCGACGGCGATTTTGAAAATCTGGCCGGAGGCGCAATTCGCGGCCGGGCCGCCGGTCGAGAACGGTTTTTATTACGATGTCGATCTTCCGCACCGCATCTCGCCGGAAGATTTCGAGAAGATCGAGGCGGAGATGAAAGCGGAGATCAAAGCGAATCATCCTTTCGAACGCATGGAAGTTTCGCGCGAGGAAGCGCTGGAGATGGGACGCAAAGGCCGGCTGGCGTCGTTAGGCGATCGCGAGCAGCCGAGCAAATTCAAGATCGACATCATCGAGAACATTCCCGAAGGCGAAACCATTTCGCTCTATCGCAACGGCGACTTTGTCGATCTTTGCGCGGGGCCGCACGTCATGCGCACGGGAAACATCGGCGCGTTTCGCCTAACGAACGTGGCCAGCGCTTACTACAAAGGCGACGAAAAGAATCCGCAGCTTCAGCGCATTTACGGGACCGCGTTCAAAAACAAAACGCAGCTCGACGAATATTTCGCGATGCTCGAGGAAGCGAAGAAGCGCGACCATCGCAAGCTGGGCAAGGAACTGGAGATTTACATCATCGACGAAGATGTCGGGCCGGGTTTGCCGCTGTGGTTGCCGCGCGGCGCGGCGATTATTGAGGAGCTCGAGAAGCTTGCGAAGGAAACGGAATTCGCCGCAGGATATCAGCGCGTAAGATCGACAAATCTCGCGCGTGAAGCGCTCTATTTAAAGAGCGGACATTTGCCGTACTACAAAGAGTCGATGTTTCCGCCGATGGAAGTTCACGAACACGGCGAGGAAGATTCTGTCGCGCAGCGCTACTACCTCAAAGCGATGAACTGCCCGCATCATCATAAATTGTATGCGGCGATTCCGCGAAGTTATCGCGATCTGCCGCTGCGATTCGCGGAGTACGGATTTTGTCATCGCTACGAGCAGAGCGGCGAGTTGTTCGGACTCATGCGCGTGCGCTCGATGCAGATGAACGACGCGCATCTTTACATGACGCCGGAGCAGTTCGAGTCCGAGTTCAATGCGGTCAACGAGATGTATCTCAATTATTTCAAGCTCTTCGGGCTCGAGAAATATCTCATGCGTTTCTCGACGCACGATCCGACGAAGCTCGGGCAAAAATTTCTCGATGAGCCCGAGCTTTGGAAACAAACCGAGGAGATGACACGCAACGTGCTCAAGAATTCGGGACTCAATTACGAAGAAGTGCCTAACGAGGCCGCGTTCTACGGACCGAAGGTGGATGTGCAGGTCTGGAGCGTAATCGGGCGCGAGTTCACCATCGCGACGAACCAGGTCGATTTTGGCCAACCGCGCCGGTTCAATCTCACCTACAAAGACAAGGACAACACGGAGAAGACACCGATCTGCATTCATCGGGCGCCGTTAGGCACGCACGAACGGTTCGTCGGATTTCTGCTCGAACATTACGCAGGGAATTTCCCGCTGTGGCTCTCGCCGGAACAAGTGCGCATCATGACCATCGGCGACGACGCGGCGCTGGTCGATTACGCGCGCAAGATCGGCAATGAACTGCGCGCGAACTTCGTGCGTTCCGATGTCGATCTTGGCACGGACAAGATCAACGGCAAAATCCAGCGCGCCGAACAAATGAAAGTCCACACCATGTTCGTCATCGGTAAACGCGACATGGAAGCGGACGCGGTGAGCGTGCGCGTGCACGGCAAAGGAAATCTCGGCGCGAAACCGCGCGCGGAAGCGATCGCGGAGGTTTTGTTGTCGATCAAAGAACGGCGGCCGTAACGCCGCAAGATCGACAATTACATTCGGCGATATCGATACATCAATTTAAAGAAGCGGACGGTGTCGCGCACCGGATGGATGCTGCTGACTTCGTCGGAGTAAACGGTCGAGATCGGCACCGACTCGATGCGAAAACCTTTGCGACTGGCGATGATGAGCATCTCGGTCTCGTAATCGAAGCGCTCGCTCCCGCCTAACAACTCGGGAATGAGATGGCGGTGAATCATGCGAAAGCCGCATTGCGTGTCGGGAATGCTTTGCCCGCAGACGCGGCTGATGCGGCTACTCATCCAGCAATTGACCAATCGCCTAACGATGGGCATCGAGCGCGTGTCATTCATGCGATTGCCGACGAGGAGGGATGCGCCGTCCGACATGGCCGCGGCAATGAACACCGTAATCTCTTCCGGCCTATGTTGCCCGTCCGCGTCGAGAACAAAAACCCAGGTCATTTGTCGATCTAACCAGTGCCGCAGGCCGCTTTTGATCGATTCGCCTTTGCCGCGGTTCTGTCCGTGCACGACGACTTCGGCGCCGGCCTCGCGCGCGCGCTCCGTGGTCCCGTCGCTCGACCCGTCATCGACCACCACGATGTTGTCGAGCTGTTTGCGCGTTCGCCTAACGACATCGCCGATATGTTTTTCTTCGTGGTACGCCGGAATCACCACGGCCATCTTCGCGCGGTCGCCTCGGCGAGTTGTTCCCGAAAGCTCCTCCAGATTGATCGGTCCGCGTTGCGGCTGTTCCATCTTTATCGCACGACCGGATGAAAATCGGCTGCGTGATAGGAGCTGCGCACGAGCGGGCCGGACGCGACGTGTTGGAATCCCTTTTTGCGCGCGATCTCGCCGTAAAGCGCGAACTGCTCCGGCGTGATGTATTCAATCACTGGCAGATGCTGCGGCGTCGGGCGCAAATATTGTCCCATGGTCAAAACCTGCACACCGGCTTCGCGCAAATCGTCCATGGTTTGAAACAACTCCGGTTCCGTCTCACCGAGTCCAAGCATGACGCCGCTCTTCGTCACAACTTTCGGCGACAATTCTTTCGCGCGCTGCAAAACGCGCAACGACGTCTCGTATTTTGCGCGCGACCTAACGAGCGGCGTCAACCGCTCCACCGTTTCCATGTTGTGATTGTAAATGTCGGGCGCAGCGTCGAGCACGATCTGGATACACCAATCTTGCGCGTGAAAATCGGGCACGAGGACTTCGACAATGATCGACGGATCCATTTCGCGAATCGCGCGAATGACCCGCGCGAAATGATTCGCACCGCCGTCTTTCAAATCGTCGCGCGCCACCGCCGTGATGACGACGTGTTTCAACTTCATGCGCTTGACCGCTTCGGCCACGCGCTGCGGTTCATCTTCTTCAAGCGCGAACGGTTTCGCCGTGGACACCGCGCAAAAACCGCACGCGCGCGTGCAGCGATCGCCCGCGATCATCATCGTCGCCGTCCCCTGGCTCCAGCATTCCCAGCGATTCGGGCACTGCGCGCTTTCGCAGACGGTGTGAAGGCGCAAATCGGAAATGAGCGCTTTGGTGGAAAAGAAAACGGGATTCGACGGCAGCCGGACCTTGATCCACGGCGGCTTGTTAGGCTGGTGGAGCGAGGGATCGATCTTCGCGCAGGACATGTCGATCTAACGCTAGCGCAGCGATTGCGCGTTGAAAAGTTTTGTAGCGGCGGTCTCCGACCGCCGAAACTAAATCAAATCCGGCGGTCGAGACCGCCGCTACAGTCGCGTCCTCCCGCTCAACGCCTGATACAACGTGAGCTCGTCCGCGTTCTCCAATCCCCCGCCCGCGGGCAGACCGTGTGCGATGCGCGTCAGGCTGATGCCTTTGCCTTTCAAAAGATCGACAAGGTAATTCGTCGTCGCTTCGCCTTCGACGTCCGCGGCGAGCGCGAAAATGATTTCGCTGAACTTTTCTTTCGCCGCCCGGTCGAGCAATTGTTGAATGCGCAAATCTTCCGGACCGACGTGATCGAGCGGCGAAATGCGTCCACCTAACGAATGATAGCGTCCGCGAAAGGCGCTCGTCTTTTCCAGTGGAAGAATATCAGTCGGCTGTTCGACCACGCAGAGAAGATCGACAACGCGCGATTCATCCGCGCAAATGTCGCAGAGTTCTTGCGTCGCGAAAAATCCGCAGAGCGCGCACGGGCGCACACTTTCCCTTGTCGATCTTAGCGCGTTCGCGATTTGCTCCGGCGCGTCCGCTTTGTTTTGCACGATCCAGAGCGCGATGCGTTCGGCCGAGCGCGGGCCGACGCCGGGCATTTGCCGCAGTTGCGCGATGAGATTGCGCAACGCTTCCGGGTATTCCGTCCGTCTCACCGTGTCATTCTGAGCGAAGCGAAGAATCTCCGCTCATTTCCGAACCCACGAGCCACCAAGAAATAGATTGAGATGTTTCGCTACGCTCAACATGACAGCAGTGTTGGCTTCAATCTGGCGCGGTCGTTAGGTGGAGCGCGAGCGTTTCGAGCCGGCGCAAATACAAATTAAGCGGCGCATCGTCGTCTCCATCCGGCCCCTTCGCTTTTTGAAATTCGGTATAGGCCTCGGCCCAGCGTTTCTCGCGATACAACACGACGCCGTTCCAAAACGAATCCCGCCGCGCGATATGTTCCGGTTTCGCCTCCGCCGCCAGCCAGAGCGGTTCGTAAATTTCGTGCCGCTCCTGCGAATTCACCCCGCTCAGAAAATCGATCGGCCGCGCGACGATATATTTGCTCGCGAGTTCGAACGTGCGCGGCCCAATGAGAATGCGCGAACCGTAGAAACGATTCGCTACGCAAAAACGCCGCGCCAATTCCACCGGCTCGCCCGTCGTCAGCAAACTCGCGCGGCCGCTGTCTTTAATCGGCGCGACCGTGATCGTACCCGAGCTCACGCCCATGTGCACATCGCAACGCCCAAACAGATCACCGTTATTTTTCTGGCGCGCTTCGCGGAACGATTCCACCAACCCGAGCGTGACGCGCACCGCTTTGCTCGCGTGATCGCCGCCATCCGGAAAACCAAAAAGCGCGACCACGCCTTCGCCATCGGCCGCATGGATGTAACCGTCCGCGTCGAGAAACAAATCCGTCGTCCGCCGAATAAATTCGCTCGTCGTGCGCGCGTACTCAGCCGGATCGGAATCTTCCGCGAGATCGTATTTGTTCGCGATGTCGCACACCACCACCGTCACGTCCTGCATGTGCGGATCGACATCGGCCGGGATTTCGCCGGCGATTAAACGCCGCAATTGTTTGCGCGAGAGATGTCCGGCAAAATAAGTCGCGGCCACGTGCGAGCGCGAGCGGGTCGCGAACATCATCCACGTTTGCGCGCCGGCGAAAGCGAGCACGACCGCCATCACGCTCGGGAGCGGTTGGAAAAATGTGTGATAAAGCGAGCAGACCCATGAGAGGCCGATGAGCTCGAGCAATAACGCGAAGACGATCCACCCCACGCGCCCGCGTCGCGTCGTGACCACCGTCATGGCGGCGGTGCCTAACGAGAGCAGAATGACGAGAACGTATTGCCATTTGTTCCCGACGATGTGCGTGGCTGTGCGGTAATGCGCGACGCGCTCGGTCAATGCCATCTCCACATTCACGAGCAGCCCGCTGGCATGCGCGGCCACGACGATGAACGCGGCAACCGCGCCAATCGCCAGGCCAATGATGAGCGAGCGTTTCATTAGATCGACATCTACTTCGGAAATGATTGCACCACGAGATCGCTCAAAAATTTATCCGGCGCATCGACCGCGGCGGCGTTCAGAACGAACTGATTTCGCCCGGTATTTTTGTGAATCAAGCTCAAACCGAATTGAAAATCCTTGAACAGATGCGCGCAAAGCTCCGGCATGGTCATGCGCTCGGCCTGCGCGCGTTCGACCAAACGTTTCCGCGCCGACTCGTCAAAGACGATGTCGATCTTGTGTTCGGCTTTGAACTTCTCCGCGAATGCGCGCGCGCTTTCTTCCAACATTTGCGCTTCCTGCTTGTGACCTTCCGCCAGCAAACGCTCGAGCACGCGCTTCGGCTCGCGCACAAGATCGACAGTCACTCGCAGCTGCGTCAGCCCCGAACCGGCGAGATGATATTTGAAATCGCGGAACAATTTCTCGAACACTGTGAGCAAACCGCGCGCACCCGTTTTCTCTTTCGCGGCCGCGTCGGCCAGCAAATGTAACGCGTCATCTTCGAAACTGATCTCGATGCCATAAGCGCGGAATGCCCGCTCGTATTGCCGCAGCAAACTTCCCTCGGAAAACTTCAGAATGTCGAACAAATCTTCGGCCGCCAGTTCCTCGCACACCACGCGCACCGGCAAACGCCCGATGAACTCTGGTTCGAATCCGTATTCGACGAAATCCTGCGTGGTCACGAATTGGAAGAGTTGATTGTCCATCACCCGCACCGGATCGGCGCTGAAACCGATCTGCGATTGCCGCACGCGTCGCCCGACCAGTTCCTTCAACTTCTCGAACGCACCGCTAACGACGAAAAGAATGTGGCGCGTATTGATCGTCTCGCGTTTCGATTTTCCTTTGCGCTGAAATTCGAACGCGGCCTGCAATTGCGCCTGAATGTCCTGCATGCTGCGCAGCGGCACTTCCGTTTCTTCCATCAACTTGAGCAACGTCGTCTGCACCCCGCGCCCGCTCACGTCGCGGCCGGCGAGGTTCGACGCCGACGCGATCTTATCGACCTCATCGATGTAAATAATTCCGAACTGCGCAAGATCGACATCTCCATCTGCCTTGTGCACGAGCTCGCGCACGAGGTCTTCCACATCGCCGCCGACATAGCCCGTCTCCGAAAATTTCGTCGCGTCCGATTTCACGAACGGCACACCGATCAGCTCCGCGACATGTTTGATGAGATAAGTTTTTCCGACGCCGGTCGGCCCGACCAGAATCACATTCTGCTTCGCGTACTCGGTCTCGTGCGCACGCGCGTCGTTCTTCTCCTCCAGCTCCGCGACATACTTCGCGTGGTTGTAGTGGTCGCAGACCGCGATCGCGAGCGCCTTCTTCGCTTCATCCTGTTTGATCACGAACCGGTCGAGATGCGCCTTGATGTCGCGCGGGAGAAAATTGAAAACGAATTTCTCCTTGTCGATCTTCGCCGGCTTTTCTTCGCCCGTGCTCGCTTCGCCCGGCTGCGGCGTCGTGACCGTGGCAAACTGCACCCGGTCGCCGAAGTTCGTTTTCATGAACTCCGCGATCTTCGATTTTAATTCCTCGGGAGAAGGAAACGGCGGCGGTGGATTTTGCTCCATCTGGTTAGGTCGCGCCTCAAAAATTGGCGCGAAACTCTAGCAACGCAAAGATTAGTGTAAATCTGACTCTTGCGAGCCCGATTCGTTCACTCTTCTAGAGGAGCGGGTCTATCGCAAATTGTAGGGCAGGCGCGCCGCCGGCCTTCGTGGAATCGGCAAGCGATGCGCTTGCCCCACAATCCACTGCGTTGGTGCGACGACGAGATTATTCGCCTACGACCACGGCACGCGCGCCGGCTGTGCGTTTCGCTGCTACGCCGGCGAAGATCGTGTCCATGTCCGCCAGGACTTTTTGCGGCCCGAGATATTTTTCGCCGTCGTAACTATTCGAAATCACCCGGCCGGTTTGATCGACCAGCACCAAACACGGAATGCCTTTGCCCGCGTATTTGCGCACGGCGTTATTGTCGATCTTCGAAAAATCGAGCGCCGGCCACGGCATTTTCGCCTCGCGCATGTAATTTTGCATCTCGCTCGCCGAGTGGTCCGCGCTCACAAAAACAAATTCCACGTCCGGCTGCTGCGAGATCACGCGATTGTAGTAATCGACCAACTGCGGTGTGAATTTGCGGCACGGTCCGCACCATTTCGCCGAATAATAGAGCGCGATTAATTTCTTCTTCGCGATCGCTTCATCGCTCGCCGCCGTGAGATTGCCGTTGTCGATCTTAACCAGTCCACCTTTCAACGCGTCCGAAATCGTGTTCGCATTTGGCGCGGAAGCGTTCGGCTTCGCCGCGCGCTGCGCGGCCAGCTCCGCCTGATAACGCGCATTCGCGTTTTCCAACTCCTTCGCCTGGGCCGCGCGTTTGTTCGCTTGATCGACAATCGCTTCCTCCGCTTTCTCACTTTGTTCCGGCGGCAACGCGTAAGTGCCCTTGTTGATTTCCATGATCAACTCCGGCGACGCGCCCGATTTCACCAGCAAATTCTCCTGCTCGTAATCGATCTTGCCCACAAAATGTCGTTGCGAAAGTTCGCGCATCACGGCCGAGCTCGAGTAACCACTGCGCAACATCAGCCCCACATCTTTCGCCGTCATCGGGAGCGATTCACCGGACGCGTGCAAGATCGACAACGATAAGATCGACAACAGAAAACCGAGGCGGCGCATGCCTCGTTAACGAGCAGGAAATACGCCGATTATCGCGCGAATAACGCCGACATCTGCTCGCGATATTCCGGCTTCGATTGCGCCGCCGCTTCCGCCAATTTTTTCGCCGTGTCAATCTGTCCGGTTTCATTCGCGTAAACCGCGCAAAGCCACTGCCGGTCCGCCGAGCTCGCTGCGAACGATTGCGCGATCGCGAGCTGCGTTTGCGGCGGAAGTTTCGTCCACGGAATTTCCGCTTCACCGTATGGCAATTTCATTTTGACCGTCTGTTCCGTCGCGCTCGTGATGCCGGTGTACGGAACGCCCGCAAGATCGACAATCGCACCGGAAAAATGCGCGCGGTTGAGATCGTCGATGAGCGTGCGCTTCCATTGCGCAAGCCACCGCGGCTTTTTTTGCGCGATCTGCTGGACGCGATTCTTTTGCTCCTGCTCCTTCGCGGCCGTGTCCGCTTTTTGTTTGCTCGCTACTTCCGTCGCGAGCCGGTTCCTCTCCGCATCGATCTCATCGGAGATGGCGCTGTGCTGCACTTTCAATTTGATCTGCTTCAGTTTTTCCAGGCGCGCCTGCGCATTTGTCCCTATCTCGCCCGCGTTTTTCCAATCCGCGTAAGATCGACAATCATCGAGATATTTTTGCGCGAACGGTTTGTAGTCGGCGATCCAGGTAAATTTTCCGGATGGTTTGGCGTTAACGAATTGATCGAGCAACGGAACCGCTTCGACGATGTTTCGGTCGTTAATCTGCTTCAGCGCAAATAAGAGTAGCGCAAACGTTTCGGGTCCGTCCGAATTGGCCGTGAAATTTTTCGGAATCGGTTCGCGCGCCGAAAGCGTCTTCGCAATGTTCGCAAAAAATTTTGCAAGATCGACATCTTCATTTGCGAAGTTTCGCTCGCCCGCATTCGCGACATCGTTGAAAACCTGCTGCGCCTGCGACGGCTCGCGCGCCGCCAAGGCCGCCAGCGCCAGTTGAAATTGCGCCCAATCATAAATCGGCTGTCGCCCTTTTGCGTCGAGCGCAACCTGCGCGAACTTCGGTTTCGCCGCCTGATAATGCAGCTGCACCAGATCGCGCCGGGCTTCCGCCGTTCGCGATTCCAGCGGCGCGAGCGCGATCAATTGTTCCGTCTGCGCTTTGATCGCATTGACGGTTTGTTCGGCATGTTTGCGGCTAACGAATGCCCAAATGCCGACCGCGATTAATGCTGCCGCCAATACGGCCAACCCAACAAGCAAACGTCGCCGCCGTCGCTTGCCGATAAATTCTTCATCGCCAGTGAGGATTCCGTACGCACGTTCGAGCGCCCTAACGAGCTCGTCGTACGAACTGAATCGCTTGGCCGGATCGGGCGCAATCATCTGCTGGAGGATTTGCGCGGTGTCTTTGGAAACATTCGGCGCGGCTGTGCGAAGATCGACAGGGTGCTCTTTCAGTTCTCGCAATGCAGTCGCGGAATTCGTTTCGCCTTCAATGGGCGCGCGCCCCGAAAGCGCGTGAAATAACGTTGCCCCTAACGAATAGATGTCGCTCCGGAAATCTTCCGGCTCGTTTTTCAGTCGCTCCGGCGCGACGTAATACGGTGTGCCCCAAATTTCCGTGCCCGATTTTTCCGCGGCCACACCGGCTAGACCGAAATCGCCAATCTTCGCCGTGTGTTCGTCCGCGAATAAAATGTTCGCCGGTTTCACATCGCGATGGATCAATCCCTTCGCATAGGCCGCGCGCAATCCTTTCGCGGCTTGAATGCCGGTCGCGAGCACGAGTTCTTCCGGCAATTGTTTTCGTTCTTCGATGAGATCGTCGAGACTGCCGCGATCGACCAGCTCCATCACCAGATAAAATTTTCCATGATCAGTTCCCGAAGAGAAAACCTGGATCACGTTCGGATGATTGACCGACGCGGCCACGCGCGCTTCCTGTTGCAAACGCGCAGCGTGATCGACTTCGCCGCCGAGGTCGTCGCGCAAAAGTTTGAGCGCAACATGTCGATCTAACAAAGTGTCGCGCGCCTTGTAGACTGTGCCCATGCCACCGACCCCGAGCGTTTCTTCGATGACGAAATTGTTAAACGAACGCTCAACCCGAAACTTTTCGCCGCATTGCGGGCACTCGATGCGGGCAAGCGGTTCGGCCGCGCTGGTGTCGATCTTGGCACCACAGCGCGGACACAATTGGGAAGCCGAGGCGGGTTGCTCCGCAGCCATCGATTCGGATTGTAACATCGAGAATGCGCGCAGCAATGACAGCCGTAGCTGTAGCGGCGGTCTCTGACCGTCGCCTTCTTCGATTTCGGCGGTCGGAGACCGCCGCTACAATTCCGTAATGAAAGCGCATCAAGTCATTGTTCCGAAAGAATGCGCGCGGTTGCGGCTGGATGTTTTTCTAGCGCGGGCGCTGCCGCAGTTCTCGCGCGCGCGATTGCAACGAATGATCGAAAACGAATTTGTTCGATTAAATGGCAAGGCGACTCGGGCCCGCGAAATCGTTCGCGTAAATGATGTCGTCGATGTTTCCGAGCCGCCCCCGGAGAACATCCACAACGCGCCGGAGGCAATCCCGTTGTCGATCTTGCATGAAGATGTCGATCTTATCGTGATCGATAAACCGGCCGGTCTGGTCGTTCATCCGGGCGCCGGACATCGCGGCGGGACATTGGTCAATGCGTTGCTGCACCATTCGCCAAATCTTTCCGGCATCGGCGGAAAAGAGCGGCCCGGCATCGTGCATCGGCTCGATAAAGAGACGAGCGGTTGCCTGGTCGTGGCGAAGAATGACGAAGCGCATCACGCGCTCTCCAAACAATTCGCGAACCGCACGGTCGATAAAATTTACCTCGCACTCGTTGCCGGTAAGTTGCGCCGGAAGAGCGGCGTGATCGAGGCAGCGATCGGCCGGCACACGAAAGATCGACAACGTATGTCTGTGCAATCAACGCGCGGGCGCGCGGCCAAGACGGAATATCGTGTCGTTAGGGCAAACGAGCGCGCGAGTTTAATCGAGTGCCGGTTGCACAGCGGCCGGACGCATCAGATTCGCGTGCATCTGCATCATCTCGGACATCCCGTGCTCGGCGACAAAGTTTACGGCGCGCGCTTCGCAAAAGATTTTCCGCGCCAGATGTTGCACGCGTGGAAGCTCGCGTTCACTCATCCGCGGACGAATGCGCGGATGTCGTTTGAAGCTCCGTTGCCGGAGGATTTCAGCGCGGCGATGCGCACGCTTGCGCTGTAGGGGAAGCCGTTGCTTCCCACGCGACGCTAACAGCGTCCCCTACAGTTTCTGCGGGGAACGCTTCTTCACCCGCTGCAAGCCCGCGCGAAAGGCGGCAAGATCGACAAGTTCGCTTACGCGCTTCTTCAACGTGCGCGCGCGCGTCGCCAGGAAAAGAACGAACAAACTGTACGGAATGAGAACGCGAAGATCGACATGAGAAATGTTGAGCTGGTGATAAATGAGCAGCGTGAGCGCGACGAGATTGATGATGATCGTCGTCGGCACCGGCCGATCGCGCAGGCGCACACGCGTCAGACATTTCGCGCCGCCGTGATATTCGGTGAGCGTTTGGAGCGTGATGCTCCACCAAAAATTCCCGTAAAGCTGAATGTCCCACTCGTTCCAACCGGTGTCGGTGGAATAGCGCCAGCCTTCTTCCTCAAGCAGTTGGAAGATTTGGCCGAGAAGATGATGTCGATCTTTCCCCTCCTCGCTCCAATACGTCGGCCGGGCGGAGCGGCGGGAAAATTCGGGCGGCAGTTTTTCGTGCGCGACAATGACGCTGCGCGGCGTGCGTTTGAAATGCAGCCAGGTGAAGTAACGGGAAAATCCCCTAACGAGCGGCTGCACGAAGGCGAGCAGCGCCACGAGCAGACGGGCGTGGACGGTATCGTAGCGCGGCTCGATCCGCGCCCGCACCATGTAGGAAAGCGCAACGCACAGCGTGCTGCCGAACATCAGATACGGAACAATGCGCAGCCCGGGCACGAAAATACCGAGCCCGAAAAGAAAAATCGTCAGGGCGAACCATTCGATGCTGCTCAAATAGGCGGCGATCTCCGATTGCGGCCGCGGATAAATCGATTGGAAAAATCCTTCGCCGAAAATTCCGTGATAAACCACGGGCCGAGTCAAAAACCAACTGAAGCGCGGCTCGCCGTAAATTTGGCCGCGCCATTTCGCGGTGCCGGTCGGCCCGAAAAAAATGAGATGTTTGAAACGCAAAAGCGATTCGGCCTCGCCGTAGCCTTCCTGCTGCCTAACGAACGCGCGCAAAGTGAAACGCCGGTGATGAAACACCACCGCGCTCGGACTGAACGCGATGACGCAACCGGCCTGCTGCAAACGCCAGCAAAAATCGACATCGTCGCCCGCGGCGTGATACTCGGGGTCAAAACCGCCGACGTTGTCGAACGCCCATTTATAGAACGCCATGTTGCAGCCCGGAATGTGTTCCGCGATGACGTCGGTCAGCAGCACGTGACTCGGCCCGCCCGGCGCGCCGGCCACGCACGCTTGAATCCAGTTTTGCGCCGGCGGCGGAACATTCGGACCGCCCACGCCGGCAAATTCACCGCTCGTTAGGGTGCCGACCAAATAATAAAGCCAATCGACATCGGCCATGCAGTCGGAATCGGTGTAAGCGAGAACTTCGCCGGTGGCCGCCGCCGCGCCGGTGTTGCGCGCGACGCTCAGGCCGCGATTCGGTTGATGAATGTAACGAACGTGCGGGAACTTCGCGGCGATCTCGCGCGTATTATCTTTCGAGCCGTCATCGACCAGAATGACTTCGTAATCAGGGTAATTGATTTTGCCTAACGATTCCAGGCACGCCGCCAAGGTGGCGCCGCCGTTATACGAACACACGATGACCGACACGCGTGGCGTTCGTTCCAACTTTGGATGCCGAATGAATTCGTCGCCACCTCCGAGTTTGTCGCGCAGAACGGCGAATGCTTTTTTCGGTTGTCGATCTTGCGTGACGATGCCGAAAGCCCAATCGGTGATTTCCTGTTCGCCGGTGAACCATTCGTCCGTCCAGGAAAAGAAAATCGTGCCGGCGAGTCCGCAGCGGACCACGCTGTCGATGTGCCAGCCGAGCATCTCGGCCTGCTCGTCCTGCGAATGGCGGATCGTGTCCATGCCGAACTCGCCGAGAATTAGCGGGCGTTCTTCGGTCAGATTTTGCAGGCGCAAAAGATAACGTTCGAAGTCGCGCTGATTGTGCAGGTAAACGTTGAAGCAAAAGAAATCGACGTTTTGCGGGAGCAAATACTCCGTCGGCGGAAACGTCGCGTAGGAGAATAAAACGTCGTTGTCGATCTTGCGCGCGCGCCTAACGAGCTCCTCGACGAATTCAGTTACGCGTCGAACGCCGAGCCAGCGCACCATCGGGCTCGCGATTTCGTTGCCGACGAGGTAGCCGAAGATCGCGGGATGTCCCGCGTTCGCCTTAACGGCCTTCGTTAGGCCGTCGATGATGGCGCTGCGCGCTTTGCGTTGGCGCAAAAACTCGATGTGCTTCGACCACGGCAGCGTGATCAACACGCGAATGCCGGCCGTTTCACATTTATCGAGAAACCAACGCGGCGGCGCGTGATAAATGCGGACGAGGTTGATCCCGATCTGCCGCATCAATGCAAGATCGACATCTACCTTTTCGGGCGTGCCGAGGTAATGCCCTTCTGAATCCGGTTTGAACGGGCCGTAGGTGACGCCTTTGACAAAAAATTTGCGGTCGCCTTCGAAAAAGAATTTCGCCAGCGGTCGGATCCTCGTCATAAAACTTCGCGAACGATCTCGGCCGTGCGTTCGATGTCGTTAGGCGTGTGCGCGGTCGAGATGAAGCCGGTTTCGAATTGCGATGGCGCGAAGTAAACGCCGCGCTTTAAAGAGCCGTGAAAAAATTTCGCGAACGATTTGAGATCGCTGCGCTTGGCGCTGGCAAGATCGACAATCGGTCCCGGCGCGAAGAATAGACAGAACATCGAGCCGATGCGGTGAAAGGTGGTCGCGTCGTTCTTCGGCATCAACTCTTCGAGTTGCGCGCCGAATTCTTCGAGAATTTTCCACGCGTTGATACGATCGAGTTCACGCAGCTGCGCGAGACCGGCGGCCATGGCGAGCGGATTTCCAGAAAGCGTTCCGGCCTGGTACACCGGTCCGTTAGGCGAAAGCTGGTCCATGATTTCGGCGCGACCGCCGAATGCACCCACGGGTAATCCACCGCCGATTATTTTACCGAGCGTCGTCAGGTCGGGTTTGATTCCATAAATTTCCTGCGCGCCGCCGCGCGCGACGCGAAAGCCAGTCATGACTTCGTCGAAAATCAAAAGCGCGCCGTGTTTGGTGCATTCTTCGCGCAAGATCGACAAAAAGTTTTCACGCGGGAAATAAAGTCCGGCGTTTGCCGGAACGGGTTCAAGGATGACGGCGGCGATTTCGTTTTCGTTCAGCGCTTTTCGGACAAGATCGACATCGTTGAATGGAATTGAAATCGTTAGGCCGGCGAAAGCTTGCGGAACCCCCGCGCTGTCGGGCTGGCCATGCGTAAGCGCGCCGCTGCCGGATTTCACCAGCAACGAATCGCTGTGGCCGTGATAGCAACCGTCGAACTTAATGATCTTGTCGCGTTTGGTGAAACCGCGCGCGAGACGAATGGCTGACATCGCCGCTTCGGTCCCGCTGTTGACGAAACGAACCTTTTCGATCGACGGCATCCATTCGCAGATGAGTTGCGCGAGCTCGACTTCGAATGGATTCGGAATTCCGAAACTCAATCCGCGCGACGCGACATCGCGCACAAGATCGACAATTACAGCCGGCGCGTGACCAAGGATGGCCGGACCCCAGCTTGCGACGTAATCGATGTATTCATTTCCATCGACGTCCCAAATGCGCGCGCCCTTTGCGCGATCGACGAAAAACGGCTCGCCGCCCACGTTGCGAAATGCGCGCACGGGCGAGTTCACGCCGCCGGGAATAATTTTTTGCGCGGCGGCGAAAAGTTCTGACGAGCGCGAGTTCACTTCAAAATTGGAGGCGGGGGCGGGAATCGAACCCGCGAATAGAGGTTTTGCAGACCTCGGCCTTACCACTTGGCTACCCCGCCGGAAAAGGAGAGGCAAGTATCGAACGCTGCGATGTTGTGTCAACGCGGCGATGCTGGTGATGCGGTAAACCGCGAATCGCGGAGAGAATCGTCCGTGACGTTGTCGCAAGATCGACAACGCGTCAGTGCGCGTTACAAAAAACTACTTCGGTTTTTCGACGGCGGAAGCGACCGGTTTGCGATTGATCTCCATCACCGAATCGGGCGGGGTGGCCCGTTGCGGAAAACGCGGACGCAGGATGGCATGGGCGTTTGACGCGAGGGTGAAGAAGGCAAGCAAACAGAGCGCTGTCTGTGCTGCACGTTTCATAGTCGGAACTATGAGTTGCATCGTTTATGCCAAAGGCCCATCGGATGAAAGAAAAATCTCGCCCTGGTTTTGCGTGCGGCGATGCCGCGCATCGGCGGGCCGTTTCAGGTTTGCGCGAATTCGGTTATAATCACGGCCGTGCCACAGTTTGCATATCGCGCACGGAATGCGGAAGGCGCGCTGGTGGAAGGCGTGCTTGATTGCGCTGACCGAGCCGTCGCCATTCGGCAGATCGAGCAACAGCGTTGCATTCCAATTAAGATCGACATGGTGGGCGCTGCGGTCGCGCAAAAGAATGGCGCAGCCGAGACGGCTGCCGCCGCAGCAAGAGCAACTTCGCCGGCGCGGGCGCTGAAGATTTCGCACAACCAGTTGCTCCTTTTCACCGAACAACTCGCGCATTTGCTCCAAGCGGGCATGACGCTGGACGAGGGATTGTCGATCTTAGAAAAGCGTCTCAAACAACCGCGGCTGCAACAAATGACGCGCGGGATGCATCAAGCGCTGGTCGACGGGCGAAGTTTTTCGCAGGCGCTGCGCGAATATCCGCGAATTTTTCCGCCGCTATATGTGAATCTGGTCGCCGCGGGCGAAGCGAGCGGCGCCTTGCCGGACATTCTCGATCGGCTGGTGAAACATTTAATGCAGGCGAAAAATCTGCGCGATCGCGTGCAGATGGCGCTCATTTATCCGGCCGCGCTCGCCGTCGCCGGCATCGTCCTCATCACTGTCTTCATCACTTTCATGGTGCCGCAGTTGACGTCGTTCATGGCGCAGAACAACGCCACACTGCCGTTCGCGACGCGGGTATTGTTAGGCGTAAATCACGCGATGGTCGGCTACTGGTGGTTAGGCGCGCTCATCATCGCGGCGCTCATCGCGGGATTTCGCGCGTTCGTTAGGAATCCGGAGGGCCGACTGGCGTGGGACCGGTTCCGATTGGTTGTGCCCGGTTACGGACGGCTGATTCGACATCGCTACTACGCACAATTTTCGCGCACGCTCGGCACGCTTGTGCAAAACGGCATCCCGCTTTTGCGCGCGCTCGATCTGGTCGCGGAAATCGCGGGGAACAAATTTCTCGAGACCAAGTTGGTCGAAGCGCGGCGCGCCGTTGTCGATGGAGCGACTTTGTCGGCAGCGTTGAGCGCGCAGGATTTATTTCCCGACCTCTTCACCGACATGATGGCGGTGGGCGAACAGACCGGACGTTTCGGCGAAACCATGCAAACGATCGCCGAAGTTTACGAACGCGAGCTCGACCGCACCGTCGGCGTGATTTCGACTTTGATTCCGATTGTGATCGTTGTCCTTATCGCGGTGGTTGTGGGCGCGGTTGTTTACAGTGTGCTCTCGGCCGTTTTCGATATGACGAAGAGTTTGCAGTATCGACCGCACTAGTTTATTCTCGGCGCGATCTTAAATGGTTTTCCGCTTCGTCGCGCTGGGGCTTTTTGTATTCGCGGCACTGTCTTCACGAGCACAACAAGCACTGCCGCAAAATCTCGGACCGACGGTCGAACTTGCCCCGCCCGCGAAAATTCCGGAGAAAGCGTGGCTCGATCTTCGCCAAAGCGCTCCCGTAAGATCGACAACTCAATCTGCGCCGGACTGGGTGGAGTCCGTCGGCATGGACACGCCGCGCGTGGTCGAGGGTGTGGCCCGAAGCGTTTTCCGAATTCGCCTAACGAAACCAGCCGGCGACTATTCCGTTTTATTTTTTCGTCTGTTTTTCGACGATAACGAAGATGCGCGCCCGGAAATCGTGGCGTGGGATGAAGTCGGCGCGCAAATTTTGCGATCGGGCGCGCTCGGTTCCGGCATCGGCGTGTCCACTTCGGAATCGGTCATGATTCCGGCGAAAGAAGTTTCCACGATCGACATCGAAGTTCCCGGCGACGGCAAAACCATTCGCGGCGCGTATATGGATTGGATGACGATCGGCGAAATCGTCCATCCGGTGAACGCGGATCATCGCGATCTCGTGGCCGCGCCATTCTCAGTGCCGTCGACTTTGCGCGCACCGGAAAAAGACTTGGAACAATTCGGCACGGTCACGGCCACGCTCGCGCCGGAAACCATTCATATTGGTCCGAAGATCGACAACGGCGCGGCGTTTCAATTCCCGATGGAAGCGCAACCGCTTCTCGCCTTGCTCACCTTTGAAGTCGCGAGTCCGCACATCGACGCGCCGCCGGAAGTCATCGTGAACGGCGAAAACATGGGCGCGGTCACGCTCAGCCTGCCTGAGCTGGCCGATCCCGGTTACCGCGGCGAAATGCAATCGCTCGTCAGCGGAATGCGATTTCATTACACCGGCTGGCTGCGCGCGCAGAAAATCATTCCCGCGAGCGCTCTTAAATCCGGCAACAACGACATCATCGTTATCGCCGGCGCGGGCACGGAAAAATCCGCCATCCGCGCGACGCAGGTACAATTGAAATATCTCTGGGAGAAATCAGATTATCTCCTGAACACCGGCCAATAGACTGAACGTCGATCTGCGCCGATTGTCTGAAATGCTCACGATGAAAATCCGTAAACCCCGGCACGCTTTCACGCTGCTCGAGATCATGATCGTCGTGTCGATCATCGCGATTTTAATGGGCGCCGCGATTTACAAACTGGGCGGCAACGTCGAATACGCGCGGCACCAGGCAGTCGCCACCGATGTGCAATCAATCGGCACGCAGCTTCGTCTTTACGAAAGCATGAACGGATTTTTTCCGTCAACCGAACAGGGATTGCAAGCGCTCGTGACCGCGCCGGACAGCGACCCGAAACCGACGCGCTGGTATCAATTGTTCAAGGAATTGCCGAAAGATCCCTGGCACAATCCCTACATCTATCGCAATCCAGGCGTGAAAAATCCGAACGGCTACGACCTGTATTCGGCCGGGCCGAATCGCGTCGACGATAATGGCGCCGGCGATGACGATTGGGGCGGCGGCTAGTCGTTAGGCCGCGCGCAAGATCGACAACTACTCCTCTGCCGGCGGCGGCGTTGCGATCGGAACGGCGGCCGATTGCGGATTGCGCTGAATCACCGGACGCGTATGCGGCATCGGCGTGGCCACGGCGGGATATTGCGGTCGGACCTGCTGCTGCACGGGCGTCGGAAACGCCTGCGGCTGGGGTACCGCGGTCTGCGGCGCGGACATATTCGGGCCGCTCGGCTGAGTCAAAAGCGATTGATTGAATCCGAGCGTGGCGAACTGTCCGTCTTTGCTGATCGTCACCTTCGTCTCACCCGGTTTGTCCGACCATTGAATGTTGGCAATGCTGTAACCGTGGTCGTTAGGCTTTTCCGTCGTAAGATACTCGCGCTGATTTTTGTCGCTGGCGGAAATGACCGTGACTAAATCTGCCTGGTCAGTGTGCGCTGCATTCGCGACGTAAAGGTCTTTCGCGAAATTCGGGGTCGCGGCCGGCGCTGCCACCGCGGTCGCGACGGCGAAGGGCGAACGCTGCAACATCGTGTTGTAACGATTGAAGTCGGGACGTTGCGGAACGTCGTCCGCCGCTTGCAGCGTGATCACGAACGCCACCGGCAAGATCGACAATAACATTTGGCCTGATTTCGTTTTCATTATTTGCGCGGCGCCGGCGCGAACCAGCGCGCGACGCGGAATTTTCCTTTCATCATCGTTTGATCATTACTGTCGACTGCGAGATTGACGCTCTCGAAAACAACGAACGCTTCCGGTTGTTGCACGTCGTAAAGGAAATGCACCAGCGGCTGCCACGGACTTTTCGTCTCGATCGACGCGAACACCGTCTGACGCGTCGGCGTCGTTTCACCCGAACCGATCTGCGGATTTTCAATGAGCACCTTGTGCGTCTCCGCGATTTGTTTGATCTGATCGAGCAAGGTCGAAGCTTCGGCCGGACTTTTCACGATCGGCTGATGCTGTTGCAACCATTGCTGCCGCTTCGTCCACAGGTCGCGCTCTTTCATGAACACGGTTTGCTCTTTGCGTTTCGACGCCAGCGTTGCCAACTCCGTGCGCGTTTCCTTGATCGCACCCAGCAGCCAACTCCAGAGCAGAAGATTGAAAAGCACGAACACAACCGCGCCCACGCCTAACGAGAGCATCCGCTCGCGCGCCGTCATCCGCGTAAACCAACCGGGCAACGTCACCTTCATCATCGCGGCCTCCCTTCGATGCGGAATTGGGCGTGTCCGTTCGGGAGCAAACGCGGATCGGCCATGGTGAAATTAAAAATCTGGAGTCCGCCATTCTTTTTCGCCTTGTCGATGAATTGATAGGCGAGTTGCGCGTTGTCCGCTTCGCCGTCGATCGACATCTGGCGGGCCGATTGATTAAAGGCGGTGATGTGGACCTGGTCGGACGGTAAGCTCTCGGAAAGGTGCAGCAGAATTTCCACCGGGTAATAGCGCGAATCGATCGCGGGCGCGAGCGCCTTCCAATTCGCTTCCGCGTCGCGCACGAATTTCACCTGCGGTTCGTCGCGGGCGATGAGTTTGTTAAGCCGGACAAGATCGACATGGAGATATCCCCAATACAAAATGGCCAATGCCACCAGCGCGCCGTAGCCGAGACCGGCCCATTTCAAACGTGTCTTCCAATGTTCCCGCCTAACGAGCTGCGTCCGCCGATCGCGCCAGCTCGCCGGCAACAAATTCATCTTCACCCCCGCCGGCGGCGCTTCAATTCCGACCAGCTCGGGGCGCTTCGTCAAAATCCCTTCGATCGTGTCGCGCAGTTCGTAACAGGTCTCGTCCAGCAATACGTTTCGAAATGAAGCGTCGATGCCCTGTAGCTCGGCGCTCAACGTCAGTTGCGGCAATTCCGCTTGCAGATGCTCCGGCTCGATCCCATCGAACGTGCGCGTGAGACTCACTCTGCCATTTTCGGTCACGGCCGAGACTAACGACTCGCCTTCGGGATAAATGAGCAAGGCCCGTCCTTCCGGCGCGTGCGTGGTCGCGCGATGCGCCGCGTAAACAGTGACCTGTTGCGGAATGTTTCCGCTCTCGAGCAATGGCGCCGCCAGCTCCGCCAGTTGATCGTTACGCACCGCGACGGCGGAGACGACGCTCTCCGTTTCATTTTGCTCGATCACTTCGAAATCGGTCGTCAATTCATCGAGCGAAAACGGCAGCGCCTTTTCGATTTGCAGCCGCACCATCTCGCCGAACTCTGCTGGATCGACCGTGGGCAAACGAAAACGTTGCGCCAGGACCGCCGAGACCGGCAAACTCAAAATCAGTTCGTCGTTAGGCCGAAGCAGTGGCACGGCCGCCTCGAGACTCGCGAGCTGTCTCACATCGTAGGCGCCGTTCGCTTCGCCCGGCCGCAGCAGATTCCAACCGTGCGCCGTCGGCACGAGGAAGACAGGGCCGATTGTCGATCTTGTCGTTGTCGATCTTTCGTCCGCCATCAAAATTCTTTCCACGTAATCAATTGCGGCTGGCCGGCGGTGCCGACTTTGCGCACGACCATCTGCACCGTGCGCGTGGCCTCGCCCGATTTGCCAACGCTGGTGATGCGATACACATCGCTCTTGGTCGTTATAAGATCGCCGAGCGAGTGCAATTGTTGAGTTGAGAGATTCAACGCTGTAGCTAAAGCTGGATCGTTGGTTCCAGCTTTAAACTTCGCATCATCGGAGGTTCCATCAATGCCATCCGGGCCGCGCCGAATCTGCAAAAAATTGTCGACGATAGCCTCTGTCATTCCGGGCAAAGCTAAGAGGACATCACGAGACGCCCAAGTCACATCTATGCCCGACTGGTTTCCGTTTACTGTAAAATCATCGTCCCAACCCGGCTGCGCGGTAAAACGCTCCCAACCTTTAATTTTCTTCAATTGATCAATACGCGTAAGCAAGGTGTTTGCCGGATGATAGTCTTCGCTATCTTCGGCGCCGTTTAGCCTAACGAGATTGTCGGGATCCACCCAATCAAGCAAACAATCGATCATGTGATCTCTTTCGTTTAAATCGATACCTTTGTTCTCCAAGTAACGTCGTAAGATTTCGAGCCGTTCAGGTTTTTGGACGGCTTCAGCCATTGCGACCCAGTTAAGATCGATTCGCCCGCCTTCGCCGCTGATGTGCGCTTCGTAACGGCGTTGGCCGTCGAACTCGCGTTTGAGATTGACCGAATCGGGTTTGATCGTGGGAACGAGCGCAACTTCCGAGCCCGAGCATGCCATTGCTTCGGCTTCGAGGACACGATTGGCCGTGCCGGAAATCGTTAGGCGAGAATTTACGTCGAGCGCCCACGAGATCACCATTGCGCTCAACAAAAACAGCGCCCAAAGCGCGAGCATGAGCGCGGCGCCGCGTTTGCCTGTACGCAAGATCGACATCTTCAAAGTGGCGTCCTCCCCAAAGCAATGACAGCGGTCCACGGCACCGGGTTACCGACACGTGCGATCGAAATTTTCACCAGCCGCGGCAAAGTCACGTTGTCGGTCCACTTTTCCAGCCACGTATTCAATCGCGGATCGAAATAACGAATCTGCATGCTTTGCACATCGGTCAGCAGCGGAATCCAGGTGTCGTTTTCGTTCACGATCGATTGATCGTTTTTCGGCGAGCGACGGAATCCGAGATCGAAGCCGTCATCTTTTTCATGCGGCTGCAATCGCATCGTCACAATCCAATCGCCCCCGGCATAACGCGTGAGCAGGCCCGGCCCGGCGCCGCAGGTCCATTTGATTTCATCGCGCGAACGATCGCTCAACTTCAACGTCTCGCCGGATAACGCGCCGTTGCCCGGGACGAGCGTTTGAAATTGCGCGGACAACAAATCGCGCAACGCGTCGTAACGCGCGTCTTTCGCCGTCACCTCCGAAGCGATGCGCAAGGCGACAATGTTCGCCTGCACAAATCGATAAATCGCCAGCGACATCATTCCAAGAATCGCCACCGCCAGCGTGATCTCGATCAGGGTAAAACCGGCGCGTTTGACCATGTCGATCTTAGCCCGAGCGATAAACATAAAATTCCACGCTCTTAGCTTGGGCGACGCCGCCGCGCGTCCATTTCGCCGTGAGCCGCACAAGGTTCACACCCTGGAGCTCGGTCTGATCTTCTTCCTGCAAATTTGCCGGCGAAACTTTTTGCACGAGCTCAATCGTACCGTAGCCGCTTTCGACCTTGGTCGATTTCGACGCGTCGGGAATTCCCGGCGTCGCTTGAATCTCCGCCATGCGATTGGCGAGAATTTGGCGAACGCTATCTTCTTCGGCGCTGAGCGAGCTCGCGTTCATGCAATTTTCCACGGACCGGCCGAGCACAAGCACGCCCACGACAAAAATCGTCACGCCTAACACGACCTCGTAAAGCGCAAATGCGATTGTCGATCTTGTCCGCCTCAGGCGGATCGATCTAGCGCACTGCATAATTCTCCAGCTCCGGTTGCGACGTCAGTCCGGAATAGCGCGCCTTCCACGTCCCGTCCCGTCCCTGAAATTGCACAATGGCCGGCTCGCACGTGCCGGACGGCCAGAAAATCCATTCGTTAGGCTGCTCCCGCGTCAACGCCGCCGGAAAAATCATTTTGATCGAATCGCTTTGCGCGAATGGCGATGGCGGCGGCTCCGGCGGCTCTTCGTCTTTCAACAAAACTTCCGGGCGAAGATCGACATTATTGCCGTCGAGGGTGATGAGATAGGCGCGATGCTCGGAGACGCTGCGTTCGCGCGCTTCGTTCACGAGTTTGTTGAAAGCATCGAGCGAACGTCGCAGCCGTTTATCCGCGAGCACGCCTTGCAGACTCGGCACCGCCAGCAGCAGAATGATGAGCATGATGGCGGTGGCAATGACGATCTCGATGAGCGTAAACGCGCGCGCGCGTGACATCCGCGAAGTTACGCGCTGAGCGGCGATTCACAAGACAGGCGCGGCCGCGCAAATGGCCGCTAAAAAAACGCAAGCCACCGGCAGCGAGGCGCGCGCGAGCATGTTAATCTTTGCTCGTGAATGAATTGACGACCGCTCGCGCGCGGCGGCGAATTTGGTGGGGCATTGCAATTGGGACGTTGTCGATCTTCGTCTTGTCGATCTTAGCGTGGCAAGCCGTGGCCGCGCATGGCGCGCCCGATCCGTTGCAACCGAACACGAGCCCAACGGTCGCGCTTCTCGACATCGGCGTGCTCGTCTTTCGCGAAGGACTCGAATGCATTCTCGTGCTCGCCGCCATCACCGCGAGCATGACGGGCAAGAAGCTGACGCATCGCCGGCCGGTCTTCGGCGGCGCATTTAGCGCGTTCATCGCCACGCTCGTGACCTGGTTCATCGCCGTCCAAATCGTAGAGTCGTTAGGCGAAAACATGCGCGCGCTCGATTTGCAGGCCGCCACCGGCTTGCTCGCGGTCGTCGTCCTGCTCGTGATCATGAATTGGTTCTTCCACAAAATTTATTGGGGCGGCTGGATCCGCGCGCACAATCGCCGCAGGAAGTCACTTTTCGAAGGCACGAACGGTCATGTCACCGCCCGTTTGTGGTGGGGACTGGTGCTGCTCGGGTTCACTTCGCTTTATCGCGAAGGTTTCGAAGTCGTGCTCTTTCTCCAAAGTTATCGGCTGCGCCTCGGCGGCGAAGTCGTGCTCAAAGGGGCGTTGTTAGGCCTGGCCCTCACCGGCATCATCGCGGTGCTCACGTTCGTGCTGCAACAGCGGCTGCCCTATCGCAAAATGCTGATCACAACCGGCGTCTTGTTAGGCGTGGTCTTGCTCGTGATGGTCGGCGAGCAAGCGCAGGAGATGCAACTCGCGCATTGGATTTCGCGCACGGAAATTCCGGCGCTGGTGAATATCATTCCCGCGTGGGCCGGAATGTGGTTCGCGGTGTTTCCGACTTACGAAACGCTCATCGCGCAGGGGATCGCGACGCTTCTCGTGGTCGGTTCGTATTATGGCGCGAAGAAATTCGGCGACGGGACACCAGTGGCGGACGAGCCGGCGGAAGAAGCGAAGATCGAAGCGCGCAGCGCGCTCAGCCGCGAACTGGAGCCGGTTTCCTAAACGCTGCGCGCTCTTACTCGAATGCGCGCGTTGTTCTTGTCGATCTTGTACCTGTCGATCTTGCCGGCGTGTTTCGCCGGAGTTCGCCATTTCGGATTCATCTACGAAGCGCCGACGTCTGCGCCGGGAAGTTTCGAATTGGAAAACACGATCACGTCGAAGGATGGCGACGAGGTTGCGTTCCGTCACGAAATCGAGATCGGCCTAACCGATCATTTTCAAGCGAGCGTTTATTTCGCTGATTGGTCGTGGACGGAATCGCGGACGCACTACGACGATGCCGCGGTGGAATTAATCTACAACTTCACCAACCCGGTGATCGATCCGGTGGGATTGTCGATCTACCAGGAGATCCGCGGCGGGGAAAATTTCATCGAGTGGGAATCGAAAGTGATCGCGCAAAAAAATATTGGCCGATTCATTTTTGCTTACAACGTGACGCTCGAAGCCGTTTGGGAGGGCGAGCGTCTCGCCGAACGCGAAGGCGAGTTCTCGAATGCGATCGGCGCGAGCTATGAATTTTCGCCGCGATTTTCGGCCGGCGTCGAGCTCTTGCACGAATGCGTATTTCCGGAATGGCGCGACGCCGAGAAAATCAGAAATGTTTTTGTCGGACCGAATATTTGTTATCGCCACGCGAATTGGTTCGTGACCGTGAGCGCGCTGGCGCAGGCGACGTCGACTCCAGACGAAGCCGAGGTCCAGGTGCGCGCGATTTTTGGGATCGGCTTGTGAGCAGGCTCGCTCTTCTCTCGTTCATCATTCTCGGCGGCTGCGCGGCCTATGTGCCGCCGGTGGTAAGGAATGAACATGTCGATCTTGCGCTGATGCAACGCGGTCGCACTTTGTTCGCGCAGCGTTGCATCGAATGTCACACGCTGCCGCCGGTCTGGTATTATTCGCGGGAGGATTGGCCGCGGATTGTCGATTCGATGGCGCATCGCGCGAGTTTGCGGCCTAACGAACGCGAAGCCATCCTCTCTTACATTCTGGCCGCGCGCGACATTCCGGTTGAACGCGCGCGTTAACTTTTCACCTTAAGCGGATGATCAACCCGCTCCTTCGCCTTTGTTCGTTGTCGATCTTATCCTTGTCGATCTTGCATTCGGCAATCGCCGTTGAACCCTCGCCCGCTTCAAAATCAAAAACCGGGGTCGGCCCGACCGCGACGCCGACTTCAACGGTTTTGCCAAAAGCCGCACCGGCCGCGCAGATCGACGAAAAACTTTTCAAAGGCATGCAGTGGCGGCAAATCGGGCCCTTCCGCGGCGGACGCGCGCTCGCGATTGAAGGCGTCGTGGGCGAGCCGGACACGTATTATTTCGGCGCAGTCGCGGGCGGGGTTTGGAAAACGACGGATGGCGGACAGAATTGGAAACCGTTATTCGACAAGCAGGACATTTCGTCGATCGGCGCGATCGCGGTGGCGCCATCGGATCACAATGTCGTTTACGCGGGAACCGGCGAAGCGGCGGTGCGCGGGAACGTGACCTACGGAACCGGCGTTTATAAATCGATCGATGCCGGTAACACTTGGAAAAATGTCGGGCTGAAGGATTCGCGGCAGATCGGCGCGTTGATTGTCGATCCAAGAAATCCGGACGTGGTTTTAGTGGCGGCACTCGGACACATCTTCGGACCTAACAACGAGCGCGGAATTTTTCGCACCGCCGATGGCGGGAAGACGTGGACAAAAGTTTTAGGCAAAGACGAAAACACCGGCGGCGTCGATGTGGTGTTTGATCCGAAAAATCCGAACATTGTGTTCGCGGCGTTGTGGCAGGCGCGGCGGCAACCGTGGTTTTTCTCGAGTGGCGGACCCGGCAGCGGACTTTATCGCTCGGAAGATAACGGCGTGACGTGGCGGCAACTGACGGGAAATGGCTTGCCCGACGGAATTCTCGGCAAGATCGGCATCTCCATTTCGGGCGCGGATTCGAACCGGATCTACGCGTCGATCGAAGCGAAAGAGGGCGGCATTTATCGAAGCGATGACGCGGGCGAAAAGTGGACGAAGGTGAATGACGACGGGCGTTTTCGCCAACGCGCGTGGTATTTCAGCAAGATTTACGCGGACCCGAAATCGCCGGACACGGTTTACGTGTTAAATACAGGCGCGTTCAAATCGGTTGATGGCGGGAAGACGTTTAATCTTTTGCCGGCGCGTCACGGCGATCATCACGGTTTGTGGATCGATCCGACAAACCCGAGTCGCATCGCGAATGCGAATGACGGCGGCGCGAGCATTTCGACCGACGGCGGCAAAACGTGGACGACGCAAAATAATCAGCCGACCGCGCAGTTTTATCATGTGTCCACCGACAACGCGTTTCCGTATCACATTTACGGCGCGCAACAGGACAACTCCAACGTCGGCATTGCGAGTCGCACCGACAGCGGCGTGATCGGGCGCGAGGATTGGTTTGTCGCGGGAGGCGGCGAGTGCGGCTTCGTCGTGAGCGATCCGCGCGATTGGAAAATTATTTATTCGAACAGTGAGGGCTACATCAATCGCTACGACAAAAATAAAGAGGAAGACGAAGATGTCAGTCCGGTGCCGCGCGACATTTCCGGTCATGGCGCGGTCGATCTCGAGCATCGTTTTCAATGGGTCTCGCCCTTGTTTTTGTCGCCGCACAATCCAGACGTGCTCTACACCGCGGCGGAATGCGTTTTTAAATCGACCGATCACGGACATAGCTGGACGCAGATCAGCAACGACCTAACGAAGAACGACAAATCGAAACAGCAGCCGAGCGGCGGCCCGCTTACGCTCGACATCACATCGGTGGAATATTACGACACCGTTTTCGCGCTCGCGGAGTCGCCGGTGAAACAGGGAACGCTTTGGGCCGGCACGGACGATGGCTTGCTCCACATTTCGACCGATGACGGCAAGACGTGGACGAATGTGACCGGGAAAATTCCGGAATGGAGCACGGTCAGCATCATCGATCCGTCGCCGCACGATGCGCGCACTGCTTACGTTGCGGTAGATCGACATCGTCTCGATGATTTCAAACCGTACATCTATAAGACTAACGACCTCGGCAAAACGTGGGCGACGATCGTGAATGGAATTCCCGACGGCGCGTACGTGCGCAGCGTGCGCGAAGATCCGAAACGCAAAGGTTTGCTCTACGCCGGGACCGAGACCGGCGTTTACGTTTCGTTCGACGACGGCGCGCATTGGCAGCCGTTGCAATTAAACCTGCCGGTTTCGCCGATTCACGATCTCGTGGTCAAAGACGACGATCTTGTCGTCGCGACGCATGGGCGTTCGTTCTGGGTCTTGGATAACTTGACGCCGATTCGGCAAGTCACGCCGCAACTCAACTCGAGCGACGTCTTACTTTACCAACCGCAAGTAGCGTTGCGGTTGCATTACCCGACTGAGTTCGACAAGCGCCAACCGGTCGGCGATAACCCGCCCCCTGGCGCGATGATCGATTATTACTTCAAGACCGCGCCGAAAGATGAAGTGACGCTCGATATTCTCGACGCGCAGGGCAAGCTCGTTAGGCACATGTCGAGCAAGGAAAAGAAGGAAGAGGAACAGCCGCCCGAATGGCCGGATCGACAAGAGCGCGTGAAAACAATTCCCGCGAACGAAGGCATGAATCGTTTCGCCTGGGACCTGCGTTACGACGATCCGATTCAAACCCCGGGCGCGTTTTACGGCGGGGATCCGCCGAAAGGTCCGCTCGTTTTGCCGGGCGACTATCAAGTCAAACTAACGGCCGCCGGCAAAACCCAGACGGCTCCGCTAAAAGTGGTGTGCGATCCGCGCACGAAAGATCACGAAGCCGAGTTACCGAAACAGTTCGATCTTTCGGTGAAAATTACCGCGCGGATTTCGGAATTGCATCAGGCGATCAACGAAATTCGCGGCGTCAAAACGCAAATCAAAGATTTGCATTCGCGTTTCACGAATGACGAGCGCCTGAAGCCGGCATTGCAAGCGGCCGACGACGTGGAAAGGAAAATGTCCGAAGTCGAAGGCAAACTCGTGCAGGTAAACATCAAGAGCTCGGAAGGTTCGCTCGCGTTTCCGACGATGTTGAATGAAGAATGGGACCGCATTAGCCAGGTCGTCGAAAGCAGCGACCACGAGCCGACGCAGCCGATGCTCGATGTCTTCGCGAAGCTGAGCAAACGACTCGACGAACAGCTCCAGGCCTGGGCCCAAATCAAACAAACCGATTTGCCGAAAGTGAGTGCGTTGATCAAGCAGGCCGATTTGCCGGCGTTGATTATCAAAGAGGAAAAGAAATCCTAGTTCTTATCGACGGAATATTTTCCCGGCCCGACAAACAAAACGCCTAACAACAAGATCGACATCTCCACCGCGGGCAGCCGCGAATGGAAATCGCCGTGCATCTGCCAGACTGCCACCAGATGCACGAGCGTGATGATGAGCGTAAGCAAAACGCCGATGCGAAAAAATAATCCCAGGATCATGAGCACGCCGCCAATTATGCCTAACGACGCGCCGAGAAATCCCCAAAATTTGTAATGGCCCTGCACGTCGAGATGCCGCATCACGCTCCCGAAGTGTTCCCAGCTCCCCTGCCCGTTCCAGATTACGGGCACGAGCAGCACAATGAATATGAAACCGAGACTGGCGCGGATCAGGAGCAATCCCGTCTCGCGATATTTGCTCAACCATTGCAAAGCGGCCATCGGCGCGAACTGTGATGGAAATGGCGAAGATCGACAAGGCGGTTTTGCTCGCAGCCGGCCGCGGCACCCGCATGCGCGAGCTGACGAACGATTTGCCCAAGCCGATGATCGAGGTGCGTGGCAAACCGGTCTTGCGGCACATTGTCGATGGCTTGCGCGTCGCCGGCGTGAAACGTTTTCTCGTCGTCGTCGGCTATCGCGCCGATGTCGTTAGGCAATATTTCGGCGACGAAGTCGAATACGTGACGCAGGCAGTCCAGGATGGGACGGGACGAGTTGTCGATCTTGCGAAAGATTTCGCGGGCGATTCGCCGTTCGTTCTCGGCTACGGCGACATCCTGGTCGATCCGCGAAATTACAAGGCGATTGTCGATCTTGCGGATGGCGTTGAGGCGATCGTGAGCGTGAAACGCGATGAAGATGTGAGCAAAGGCGGGGCCGTCTTCGTGAACGAGCAAATGGAACTTGTCGATCTTCGCGAGAAACCGCGGCCTAACGAGCCAACCAGTCCATGGTATAACGCGGGTCTCTACGCATTTCGTCCAAGTATTTTCGAATTCACCGCGAAATTGAAACCGTCGCCGCGCGGCGAATACGAATTGACCGATGCGATTCGCGAGATGGCGCAATCAGGCAAGCGCGTGAAAGTTTTGGAATTGTTAGGCGAATGGGCCGACGTGCGCGACCCGGAGATTCTGGCGAAGCTGAACGCCTAACGATTGTCGATCTTACGGCGTTTGTTCGAGCGGCTCGTCTTCTTCGCCGATCTCCTCCTCGATCTCGCGCCGCCATTCGCGCGAGAGCCACGGGCGCAGAAATCCGTAGAGCAAATACGACAAAAACAGAACGGCCGGCATCCATTCGTAGTTCATCACCGTCGCGATGAGGATGAGAATGATGATGAGAAAACGAGGAATCGATTTCTTCGTCTTCCAATTGATCGCCTTGAAGCTCGGATACTTGAAATGGCTGAACATCATGAACGACAGAAAAAGCATCAGCGGCGGTAACAGGAATTTCCAATTGCCGAGATAATGTTCGCCTTCCGCGAGCCAGAGCATGAAGAGCGTGATCGACGCGATGAGACCGGCCGCCGCGGGAATCGGAAAGCCGGTGAAATTTTTGCTGCTCTCGTTGCCGTTACCACCGACGGCAGCGGCGGTGTTGAAACGGGCGAGTCGCAAGGCGCCGCATGCGAGATAGACGAAGGCGATGATCCAACATGCGCGCGGAAATTCCTTGAGCACGATGCGATAAACGAGCAGCGCGGGCGCGACGCCGAACGAGACGATGTCGGCTAACGAATCGAATTCGCGACCGAACGCGCTTTCATGTCCGCCGAGTCGCGCGAGCCGGCCATCAAGAAGATCAAAGACACATGCGCCCAGAATGAACCAGATGCCGGCGTGAAATAAATCGGCGGCGGCATCGGCGTTCGCGCTTTGCAGCAGCGCGCCTTCGAGAATCTTCAGCGTCGCGGTGAAGCCGCAGAAAAGATTTCCGGCCGTCATTAAATTGGGCAGGAGGTAAATCTTTTGCGGATTGTTTTCGTTCATACCTCAGGGCAATCGGGCGATGATTGTCGATCCACCGCGCACGTGTTCGCCCACCTTTACGACGATTTCGGCATCGAGCGGCAAATATACTTCCGTGCGCGAGCCGAAGCGAATCATTCCGAATCGCTCGCCCTTTTTCAATTCGTCGCCGACTTGCGACCACGCGACGATGCGGCGCGCGATCGCGCCAGTGAGTTGTTTAACGACGATGGTGACGCGCGAATTTTGAAACGCCCACGTCATCGATTCGTTCTTGGTGGAGCATTGTGGATTGCGCGCGTCGAGAAAAAGACCTTTGCGGTGTTCGCGGTAGGTGACGCGACCCTCAATCGGCGTGCGATTGGTGTGCACATCGAAGATCGACAAGAAGATGCCGACGCGTTTCGTTTTCGTTTTCAAAACATCCGGTTCGTCGATCTCGATGATGTCGGCGACGAGTCCGTCGGCCGCAGCAACGACGGCGCGCTCGTCGTTAGGCACGTCACGTTCGGGATCGCGAAAGAACGCAAACGTGTAAACGATGAGGACGAAAAAGATAATCGTTAGCCATCCGCTAACGAACCAACTCGCGAGCAAAAGCGCGCCGAGAATGGCGAAAATCCAGCGGGCTTCGGCGAGTGTTTGGCGACGCATTTCAGCTCACAGTTTCGAATCCAAATTCATGCGGTCAAGCCAACGAAATTTGCGCAAGATCGACAATCGCCATCCTCCACAATATGGTGAGGTTTGTGGGCAGTCGCCTCGCAAGATATAGCGGAAAATTTAGGGATTAAATCGCGACAAATTAGTTGTTTCCGCCCGCTTTCTGGATACCGTTTTTGCCGGTGGCCGTTCCGCCCCAATCTATGCCAAAAGCTCCGCCGGAAGAACCGGCCACAAAAAGTTCTCGCGCGCAGTCCACCAACATCGCGTCCGCGCAAAAATATGACGCGGCCCAGATCGACAAACTCGAAGGTCTCGAGGCGGTGCGGAAGCGGCCGGGCATGTATATCGGCGATCCGGATGAGCGCGGATTGCATCACATGGTGTTCGAGGTTCTCGACAATTCAATCGACGAACATCTGGCCGGATATTGCACAAAGATCGAGGTGTCAGTGCACGTCGATGGTAGCGTTTCCGTGCGCGATAACGGCCGCGGTATTCCCGTCGATGTTCATCCGAAATGGAAAATGCCGGCGGTCGAACTCGTCCTAACGAATCTGCACGCGGGCGGAAAATTCGGACAAGGTGCTTACAAATATTCCGGCGGTCTCCACGGCGTCGGCGCGAAATGCGTCAACGCGCTTTCCGATTGGTTCAAGGTCGAAGTTTCGCGTGACGGCAAGGTTTACCACATGGCCTTCGCCAAAGGTAAAACCACGCAAAAACTCGACGTCATCGGCGAAGTTAAAAATAAAAAGACGACGGGAACGCTGATCACATTCCTTCCCGACCCGACGATCTTCACGATCACGACGGAGTTTAAGTTCGAGCGCCTGGCGACGCGTTTGCGCGAGCTCGCGTTTCTTAATCCCGGGCTCGAGATCACGCTCGAAGACGAACGCATCGATCCGCCGAAGAAGGAAACATTCATCTATAAGCACGGCATCGAGGAATTCGTAAAGCAGCTCGGCGAGAACAAGCAGGTGCTGCATCCGAAGCCAATCAACATCGAGCGACAACGCGACGAAGTTTTTGTCGATGTTGTGATGCAATACAACGACAGCTACAACGACCAGATTTTGCCGTTCGCGAATTCGATTCCGAATCCGGACGGCGGCACACATCTGACCGGTTTCCGCACGGCCTTGACGCGCGCGATCAATCAATACGCGCGGGCAAATAGCCTAACGAAGGACAAAGATCCATCCATTTCCGGCGATGACGTGCGGGAAGGTTTGATCGCGGTCTTGTCGATCAAGCTTCCGAATCCGCGTTTCGAATCGCAAACCAAAGTGAAACTCGTGAACACCGAGATCGACGGCATCGTCAACTCGGCCGTTTACGAAGGATTGATGACGTTCTTCGATCAGAACCCGCCGATCGCACGCCGCATTTTTGACAAGGTGCTCACGGCCGCGCGTGCGCGCGAAGCCGCGCGCAAAGCGCGCGAAACAATTCGCAAAGGCGCGCTCACCGGCGGCGGATTGCCTGGAAAACTCGCGGATTGTTCGGAGCGCGATCCGGAATTGACCGAGCTTTACATCGTCGAGGGCGATTCGGCCGGCGGTTCCGCGAAACAAGGACGCGATCGACGCTATCAGGCGATCCTGCCGATTCGCGGCAAGCTCATCAATGTCGAGAAAGCGCGCGAAGATCAATTTCTCAAGAACAACGAAATCCAGGCGATGATCACCGCCATCGGCACCGGCATCGGCAAGCCGCGCGAAGACGGCGGCGACGGCAACGGCAAACAGGAAGAAGGCCGCTTCGACATGTCGAAGTTGCGTTACGGCCGCATCATTATCATGACCGATGCGGACGTGGACGGCTCGCACATTCGCACGTTGTTGCTCACCTTTTTCTTCCGGCAAATGACGGAGCTCGTCCGATCGGGCAAGATCTACATCGCGCAGCCGCCGCTCTATCAGATCAAGCGCAAGAAGCGCGAAGAGTACGTCGATGACGACGCGCAACTGAACAAGATTTTGATTTCGTTAGGCGCGGAAGACGTGCGCTTGAAAAATCTGGCGGACAACAAAGAAATCACGGCCACGCAGTTGAAAGACATTCTCGAATCGCTGCAAAAGCTGGCCAAACTGAGCGAAGCGGTGCGACGTCACGGCGGCGATTTCGAAAGTTTTCTCGGAGAGCGCAATTCGAAGTCGGGAAAGTTGCCGACGTATCTCGTCAAAGTGCGCGATGGCAACGATGAGAACGTTCACTACTTCCACGATGAGAAGTCGGTCCGGAAGTTTCACAATGAGAATGTCGATCTTAACTTGTTCGACGAAGAGATCGCGCAGGAGCTGCTCCCGTTAGGCAACGGCGCACCGGCAAAAACTAATGGCGCTCCACGACGCCGCGCCAAACTCGTTGAGCTGCATGAATCAGCCGCGATTGAGAAAATTATCGCCGAGCTCGCGCGCAAAGGTTTGAAGGTCGATCACTACGCCGCGAGCGATAAACCGATTTTCGAATTGATCGAAGGCGAAGGCGACAAAGCGACCTCGCATCCGCTCTTCTCCATCCCCGAAATTCTCCAGAAGATTTTGGAGATCGGGCGGCGCGGCGTGCAGATCAAGCGTTTCAAAGGTCTCGGCGAAATGAACGCGAAAGAACTGTTCGAGACGACGATGAATCCGGAGAAGCGCAAACTTCTCAAGGTGGATCTGAACGACGACAACGCGGTCGATGCCGACAAGATGTTCACGATCTTGATGGGTGACGTGGTCGAGCCGCGGCGGCAATTCATCGAAGACAACGCGCTGAACGTGCGAAACCTCGACGTGTAAGATCGACAATTCGTTAGATCGACATGTACAACGCGAACGAAAAAGTTGAGCCAATCAATGTAGCCGAAGAAGTATCGAGATCGTTTCTCGATTACTCGATGTCGGTCATCATTTCGCGCGCGTTGCCCGATGCGCGCGACGGACTGAAGCCATCGCAACGTCGCATTCTCTACGCGATGCACGACCTCTCGCTCTTTCCCGGTCGGCAGCATCGTAAGTGCGCGAAGATCTGCGGTGACACGAGCGGTAACTATCACCCGCACGGCGAAGCCGTGATTTATCCGACGCTCGTGCACATGGCGCAGCCGTGGGCGATGCGCGAGCGGCTGGTCGATGGTCAGGGAAATTTCGGTTCGGTCGAAGGCGATCCGCCGGCGGCGATGCGTTACACCGAGGCGCGCATGACGCATCTCGGCGCCGCGCTCATGGTCGACATGGACAAGGACACGGTCGACTTCGTGCCTAACTACGACGAGACGCGGACGGAGCCGACCGTTTTCCCGAGTGCGTTTCCGAATTTGTTAGTCAACGGCGGCACTGGCATCGCAGTCGGAATGGCGACGAACATTCCGCCGCACAATCTCGTCGAAATTATCGACGGTGTTTGCGCGCAGATCGACGACCCGGACATCACGCTCGAGGAGTTGATGAAACATGTGAAGGGACCGGATTTCCCGACCGGTTGCGCCATTCTCGGCCTCGGCGGCATCAAACAATATCTCGAAACCGGCCGCGGCAGTCTGCGCATACGCGGTAAAGCGGGCGTGGAAGAAGTGAAAGGCGGCCGCGAGCAAATCGTCATCACGGAGATTCCGTACAACGTCAATCGCGCGACGTTAGTGGAGCGCATCGCGTCGCTCGTTAACGAAAAAGTAATCACCGACGTTAGCGCCATTCGCGACGAGTCCGACGAAAACACGCGCGTCGTCATCGAGTTGAAGCGCGACGGCAATCCGAAAGTTGTCATCAACAATCTCTACAAGCACACCGCGATGGAGAGCTCGTTCGCGGTCAACATGCTCGCGATTGATCACGGCCGGCCGAAGTTGCTGCCGCTCAAGCAAGCGAACCAGGCTTACATCGATCATCGGCGCGAAGTCGTTTTGCGACGCACGCGATTCGAATTGCGCAAAGCGGAAGATCGCGCCGAGACGCTCGAAGGTTATCTCATCGCGCTGGCGAACCTCGATGAATTTATTCGCATCATTCGCGGTTCGGCCAATCGCGATGAAGCGCGCGTGAAATTGCTCGCGTTCGAATTTACGAAAAAGCAGGTCGAGCAAATCGGCATTCTCATTCGCAATCCGGCGCGCCTAACGGATGGCCGTTACGCTTTTAGCGAACATCAGGCCAACCAGATTCTCGATTTGCGTTTGTATCAACTGACCGGCCTCGAACGCGAAAAGATCGACAAGGAATACAAGGAGCTGCTCGAGACGATCAAAGATTTGCGCGACATCCTCGCAAAAGAGCAGCGCGTTTTCACCATCATCAAAAAAGAGCTGCGCGATCTCCGCGATAAACACGGCTCGCCGCGATTGACTGAGCTCGCTGCCGACGAAGGCGAGATCAACATGGAAGATCTCATCGCCAACGAAGGCTGCATCATCAGCATCACCCATGGCGGTTTCATCAAACGCACCGCGGTGAGCGCGTTTCGCGCGCAACGTCGCGGCGGCAAGGGCGTCATCGGCATGTCCACGCGCGAAGGCGCGACCGAAGAAGAAGAAGGCGATTTCGTTCAGCATCTTTTTACCGCGACAACGCATGACTACCTGATGTTCTTCACCGAATCCGGGCGCGCGTATGTCGAAAAGGTTTACGAGATTCCAGAGATGGGGCGCACGGCGAAGGGCCGATCAATTGCAAACCTTCTCGAACTTCGCACCGACGAAAAAATCGCGGCCACCATTCGTATTCAGGCGAAGAAATCCGGCACCGGACCGAATGTTGTCGATCAAACGTGGGACGAAAATCTTCACATCGTTTTCGCCACGCGCACCGGCATCGTCAAAAAGTCGAACCTGTCCGATTACCGCAACGTGCGGAAAGGCGGCATCATCGCGATTCAAATCGAACAAGGCGATCGGCTCATCGATGCGAAGTTAACCAGCGGCGACAACGAAGTCGTGCTCATCACCAAAGAAGGAATGAGTTTGCGATTTCACGAAGAACAACTGCGCGATCAGGGCCGCAACACCGTCGGCGTCTGGGGAATTCGGCCGGAAAAGAAAGACCACGTCGTTGGAATCGCACTTGTCGATCTTGACGCGATGTTGCTGGTCGCCGGCGAAAATGGAATCGGCAAACGCACGCCGTTCGACGATTACCGAAAACAAAAGCGCGGCGGCAAAGGCATCATCACGATGAAGACCGGCGACAAAACCGGTGATGTCGTCGGCGCGCTCACGGTGCGCGACGCGGACGAGATCATGTTAATCACGACCAAGGGGCAAATGATTCGGACGCGCGTGAAAGAAATTCGCGAAACCGGACGCAACACCATGGGTGTAAAACTGATTAACCTGAAGGCCGGCGAAAAACTTCAGGCCATCGCGCCGGTCGTTAGTCAGGATGCGGAAGAAACCGCCGCGATCGAAACCGCGCCGGCGGACAAGGCATAGTTGTCGATCTTAGCAGATCGCGCCTAACAAGAAGGGAGCCGCCGTGGCGACTCCCTTTTATCGGAGGAAACAGACCGACCCGTCAGTAGCCGGTACTGTGTGTGGTGGTCGTTGAGGTCGAGGCCGCCGGTTGCTGGACCGTAGTCTGGCGCGTAGTCGTGGTCGTTTGCGTAACCGGTTCGTCATGCGCGCAGGCGCTGAGGAAAAACGTCGCGATCAGGCAAAGGAGTGGCGTAATCAGAATGAGCTTTTTCATAAGTGGTATCGTTCTCTCTAAAAACAATTCGGCGCAAGTGGCGAGTGCAGATGTATTAAGCTGACAAAATCTTGGCCTTAGGTGATCGGCACCTCCCTTCCGAGCTCACTCGAAGCGTAAATGCCATCGATCATTTCCATCAATGCGACCGCTTGATCGGCGTTGTTGATCGGCTCCGCTTTCTCCGCGATTGCGCCCAAAAAATTTCGCAGCTGCAATTCGAAACCGTTCGCTTCGTCTTCGCGCGCCTCCAACGGAACGACCGCGAGTTCACCTTGTCGATCTTCGAACAAGGTGAGCGGCTTTAATCGCACCGACGCCTTCGTCCCGTAAACGACGGTGTTAATCAATTCCTGCCCGAAATATTTTCGCGGCGGAACATCGTCGGTCAGATTTCCCGCCCAGGAAGTTTCCAATTGCACGATCGCGTCATTGTCGAAACGAATGAACGCGAAAGCCGCATCTTCGACATCGAATGCCGCGCCGCGCCCGAGCTGCGGAAAATTCTGAAAAACTTTGGCGCTGATCGAGACCGGCCGCGGCGCGCCCATTAGAAACCAGGCCGCGTCGAGCGCGTGAATGCCGATGTCGATCAAAGCGCCGCCGCCGCTGCGTTTCTTTTCCGTGAACCAGTTTCCGACGCCGACCGGAACGCCGCGCGATCGGACGAAGGTCGCTTTGGCGTGATAGATTTTCCCGAGCCGTCCCTCTTCAATTGCTTTCTTGGCCGCGCGCATCGCCGGCGTGAAACGAAATTGGCGGCTGAAGGAGTAAACGAGTTTTCGTTTCGCGGCTTCTTCGCGCAGCACTTTCATTTCCGCCGCATTTAGCGTCGGCGGTTTTTCGCAGAGCACGTGCTTGCCCGCCTCGATCGCGGCGAGCGATGCCGGAAAGTGCAGGTAGTTAGGCAAACAGATAATCGCGACATCAACATGTCGATCTTGCAAAAGCTCGCGGTAATCGCTGAACGATTTGCGCGGCTTGAACTCCGACGCGAACGCGGCCCGGCGCGCATCATCGAGATCCGCGCACGCATACAACTCGGCATGGTCGAGCTGCTGTAGAGCGAGCGCGTGTTGCTCTCCCGGCCAACCCGCCCCGATGATGCCGATGTTAGATGTCGATCTTTCCACGACGCTTTTTCACTTCGCTGCGTCTGCGCTTCGATTCCAAAATTTTTTCCTTCAATCGTCGCGGCCGCGGACGCTTTCGCCGGCGCGCTTTCTCGCGCTGCGCGATCTCGGCCGCGCGCTTACGTTGTCGATCTTGTACGATTGCTTTGCGCAATCTTTCGCGAGCGAGTTTACGATTCATCGCTTGCGAACGCGAATCCTGCGCCGTCACCGAGATTCCGGTCGGCCGATGCCGCAACGTCACCGCCGTTGAAACTTTGTTTACGTTTTGACCGCCGGGTCCACCCGAAGGCGCGAAAGTTTCCTCGAGATCACTTTCGCGAAGATCGACATGTTCCATGTCGCGTCAGACCGGCGCGATATTTTCGCGGCCATGGCGCAACACGCGCGCCATCCAAATGAGTTCGTTCAGGAATGTATCAACGCGCCTAACGAAGTTCTGGTCGGTCAAATTTCCATGTTCATCGAAGAGCGAGCCGACTTTTCCGAAATTCACATCTTCAAAAATGGTGACGAGCCCGAGCTCGCGCATGACCGACAATAAACTTTCGATCACGCGCGCGCCGCCCATCGGACCGGCGGAGACGCCGCAAATGCCGACCGCTTTGTGAATGTATTCCTTGAGATTCATGTCGAGCGCGTGCTTCAGCAGCCCTGGAAAACTGTGATTGTATTCCGGCGTGACGATGATGAGGGCGTCGCACTTGTCGATCTTGCGCGCGAACTCCGGGTCTTTCATTTGTTCGCCGGCATCGTCGAGTTTCATCGGCAACGTGCGCACGTCGATGAGTTCCGTCTCCACGCCGGCGCGTTTTTTTGTTTGCTCGAAAACGAACTTCGCGGCGTGCTCGCTCTCGCGGCCCTGGCGCGCGGTCCCAAGAATCAAAGGAATAAAAAGGGGGCGCGATGCTTCAGGCATATCGCGATTCTGGCGGAACTTTGCCGGCGATCAAGCGGCGAGCGCTGTTGTCAGAAGCAAACAAAATCGCTCCATGTTACGGGTTTAACAAATTCACTCGATAAAACCGAGTGCCGAAATTTGGCGAGTCGTTAGCCGGAAGTGTAAGCTGCCCGGCGGCGGCTGTGATGGGAGGGCCGAGCGCATTCCACGTTCCGCCTAACTGATCGCAGTACTCGACCTGATAACTTTTTCCCGGAACGCTGTTCCAGGTGATGGTTGTCGATCCATCAGCGTTCTTCGCGATTTGCGCGACGACGAAATCGATCGCCGGATCGAGCCGATCGTATTTCCCGTCGGCATTTTCATCTTTGATCGCCGCGATCGGTAGGGCCAGGAACTCGTTAGGCTCGATGTTGCCGTTGCCGTTTCCGGCCGGTCCTTGCGCGACGAGCGCGCCGCCATCGGCGGTGGCGTAGGCTGCGGCGGCGAGGTAGATGGTTTGGGGAATCGAGCCGAAGGTCGCCGCAAGATCGACAATTCCTTCCAGTTGTCCGCTACTCGTCGGCGATTTCACAACTTTCGACGAAGCCGGCGCATTGAACCAACCGCAGTACGTGCTCACACTTTCCGCTGCTAGAAACGGCTTGTTAGCCGCGACCGCGACAAGTCCCGCCTTCGCCCACGGCGCCACAGCCGATGCGCTCGCGAGCAATTGATCGCTCACAAAAATGAAATGGTCGTTAGGCCCACCGCTGTTTCCGGGCGACCACGTCGCGACATACAACATCCCGCCCCGCACGGCCGCGTAGATCGACATGCCGGTCGGATATTGGATGTAACCAGCGGAATCGTACTGGCCGTCCATGGTGAATGGAACCGGAGTCGACGCGGGCGTTGGTGTTGGTGTCGGCGTTGGCGCCGGGCCGGCACCGTCGTCCTCGATAAACACATGCTGGATGTCCGATTTGGAAATGTTCGCACGCGTGTCGCTCGCCTCGACGTAGTAATCGAGCAGCTTCCCGCGAAAACCCGCGAGATTGTTATTGTCGATCTTAGCGAAATAATAATCCGCCAGCGCGGGCGGCGTGATGAAGTAGTTGATCTGCGAATTGTTCGCCGCCGCGTTTAAATCGGACGTCGTGTTCGGGAGCGCACGCTTCGTCATCGGGATCGTGATCCATGGGCCGACCTCGGACCCGCCAGCGTAAGTTTCATTTTGATTGCTGCCTAACGGATTCACTCCATCAAGATCGACACGCACCTTCAGATTCACGCTGCTCACGCCGGAGACATCGTAGGCGTGCGTCCAAACATAAAACTCCGACGGCATTTTCTTGAGGTAACGATTGTCTGCGGTCGTGGAATTGAGCCAGCCGAACGTGTAGCCGCCGGGATTCCATGGAAAACGTTGCGGGCGCAAGACGGTTGGCGGGGTGTGATCGCTCGTTAGGCGCGCATTGACGTAGCTCGAGAGCTTTTCGATCGCGCGTCGGGTCGCCAGTCCGGCTTTGACTTCGTCGTCATTGCCGAGGCCGCCGTAATAATTAAATCCGGAATCGAGACCGCAAAGATAAATGTGCCAGGCGAGTTCGATGTCGTTAGGCGACGTCCAACTATTGTCCCAATCGTACGGCGCCTGGATTTTCCACGTCGCGACGCTGCCGCCGTTGTCGCGCCAGATTTGTTCGGCCGTCTCGCACCAGTTCGCGCCGGTCATGATGACGGCCCAACTCCAAAACTTCGTCGAAAACCCAGGCGTCTCGATGTCGATCTTCGTTCCGGGATAAAAATTTCCGCTCGAAGCGCCGACCGGCGGTTCGATCCATTTCAAAAAATACGGCGAGCCGTAATCCGTTTCCGGAAAAATCCACGAACCATCCTCGACATGCACGAGCTCGCCCGCGGGCGGCGGCTTGGTGTTGACCAAGTCCTGCACTGACGTCGCGTGGTAGCCGGCATTTTTCGAATCGTTGAAAAATTGTGGCGTCGCTTCCATCCACGAGGAAAAACCGCCGCCCCACGCATTATCGCCATCGCTCGACGGCATCACCAACGCCGGCCGACTCGAGTCGGTCGCAAATGGAGCGATGTATTGCTGAATCTTTCCGATGCCCTCGTTCGCGTAACCGTAGCGATAACTGAGCACGTCGTCCGACGGCACGAGGATGATGAATTTTTCCGCGCCCGTGTTTGGATCGACATATTTCGCGCGGTGCAGTTGATAGGCGAACGGCGAGACATTCCAGGCCGCGTTACCGGGGTTCGGTTGTCCGTACCACCAACCGCTGGTCGGCGAAGGCCCGAGCAAATCCGATTTGTTAGGCGGGCTGGAAAAAATGTCGTAGCTGTTCGCCGCAAGATTGAACTGATTGAAATATGTCGGGCACGTCCGGCTCAAATGATGACTCGCGACGATGCTCCATTGATAGCCCTCGTCCGCCAGCACATCGATCATCGACTCCGAAAACGCCATCTCAGTCGGAAAATACCCGCGTGAATGATCGCTCAGGTCGGAGTTACCGCTCCACGCTTTCCACCACGCCTGTTTGAAGATTTGCAGTTCCTTTCGGAAAACTGATTTCGGCAAAAGCGGGCCTAACGAGTGATGATAATTGAATCCGACGAGATCGAGCCGGCGACTGCCGAGCGGTGTGGTCCAGCCTTTTGCCTGTCGATTTCCGTCCCACCAGTGGCTGTCGTAGCCGAGCTGATTATTCGCCGCCAGGTTGCGGATGTTGTCGATCAAAGAACCGGTGTAACTCAGCGCAAATCCGGATTCGTTAGGGCAAAGCGACAGCGAATCGCGTGGCCGGCCCTGATACGCCGCTTTGCGATCATCCAGGCCAAAGACGCCGGGAAGGTCCGTGTCCGGATGGCCGATACCGGTATTATAGGTTTGGTTAGGCTTGAGAACAATCGAGTCCCACGCGTCCTGCACGCGGCTGGTTTGCGAACCGTTCCCGTTCCACTCCGGCCAATAGATCGGCTGATGATTATGCCAGAAGCGCGAGACGTAAACTTGTCCCTGCGCGAAGGCGATTGTCGATCTTGCAAGCAAAACCGCGGCGATGAGGAGAGCGCCTTTCAATTCCGGGCGAGACTAGCCAGGTTCGCGGGGAATGACGATAAAAAGAGTGCGAATGGCGGGGCTTCGGTGGCCGCGCAAGATCGACATGTTCGAAGCGAGGTATCTCTTCCGCTTGCATTTTCGCGAGAGCGCGTGTTACGACATCGCTCGGAAAAAATGGTTGAGAAGACTTTGGAAAAAAGCGCGCAGCTTTTTGCAGTCTTCATGGACAATCTGTCGGGGTTCGCCTGGATCAAGGATTTGGATGGGCGTTACGTTTACGCCAATAAAACGTTGGAACAATTGGAACCCTACAGGAACGGCTGGCTCGGAAAAACAGACGCCGACCTTTGGCCCGCGGAGATCGCTTCCGCATTTAATCACAACGATAAGCACGTCATCGTCACGAAAAGGCAGTTGCAAACGGTCGAGCGCTATTTTGTGAACAATAGCGAACGCTCCGTCCTCGTAAGTAAGTTTCCGATATTCGACGGAGCGGGAGAGGTCGAGATGGTCGGCGGAGTGAGTGTGGACATCACCGAGCGCTCAAAAGTCGAGGAAGCGTTGCGCGACAGCGAGTTTTAATTTCGCCAAATCGCGGAGAGCATTAACGAAGTGTTTTGGGTGTGGACGCCGGAATTCAACGCCAAGCTGCTCTACGTCAGTCCGGCCTACGAAACGATTTGGGGCCGCAGTTGCGAAAGTCTTTACGCTTCGCCGCAATCGTGGCGCGACGCGATTCATCCCGAGGACAAGGAATGGCTCCTCGAGCGAATCAGGGAGTTGGATCTCAAAAGCGCGAGCGATGAGACCTATCGCATCGTGCGGCCGGATGGATCGATTCGATGGATACGCGATCGTATTTTTCCGGTGCGCGACGCGCACGGCGCCGTCCTGCAATTTACCGGTATCGCCGAAGACATCACCGAGAGCAAAGTGGCGGCGGATGTTGTGCGCGAGAGCGAAGGAAAGTTCCGCCAGTTGTTGAGTTCGAATATTGTCGGTGTCGTTTTCTGGACGCTTCAGGGCGACATCGTTGATGCCAACGATTTTTTTCTGAGCATGATCGGTTACAGTCGCGACGATCTTCGCGACGGGAAAGTGAGTTGGAAGAATCTGACTCTGCCGGAATATGTGGCCGTAGATCAAAAGGCGATCGACGAACTGTTATCCACCGGCACCTGTCAGCCGTTTGAGAAGGAATACGTCCGCAAAGATGGCCGCAGCGTTTCGGTCTTGATCGGGTCGGCGTTGCTCGAGAAACAGAAGCGGAGCGGCATCAGTTTTATCATGGACATTACGGCGCGGAAAAAGGGGGAAGCGGCGTTGCAGAAAGCAAATCGGCAACTGCAAATCCTGTCGCGTCGTCGCGTGCAAGTGCAGGAGGAAGAACGACGACGGCTCGCCCGAGAATTACACGATCAGATTGGGCAATTGCTGACGGCCGGAAACATTAATTTACAGTCAGCCCGCAAAGCGAAAGATCGACAAGCGATCAACAAAAAACTGGACGAGACGACTGCGATTCTCGAACAGATTCTGAAACAGGTCCGGCAAATCTCGTTTGATATCCGGCCGCCGGTTCTGGACGACCTGGGTCTGGCCCCGGCCACGCGCTGGATGGTAAATGACAGTGTCGCCCGCGCCGGCGTGAGCGCGGAATTTTTTGTCGATCCAAATTTGAATCGCGGTGATGTCGAAACCGAGACGGCGTGTTATCGCGTGGCGTTGGAAGCAGTATCGAACGTGTTGCGCCATGCTCAGGCGCGGAAAGTGTGGGTGGAATTGCGAAATGCGGAGAACGCTTTCGAGTTGATCGTGCGCGACGACGGGATCGGTTTCGATATCGCGGATGCAGAGAGACGCGTGCGTCGCGATCGTCTCGGTCTGGTCGGAATGCGTGAACGCGCCACCGCGGTGGGCGGTCAATTCCAATGCACGTCCACTCCCGGCGGTGGCACCGAAATACGAGCGTTGTTTCCGATTTCGGCGAATGGTGAGACGGCGTCATTGTGAAAACACGCATCCTTCTGGCCGATGACCACGCGCTGGTGCGCGCGGGATTTCGTTCGCTGCTGGAAAAAATCTCGGGCATCGAAGTGGTGGCGGAAGCAGACGATGGCCGCGAAGCCCTGGAGTTAATCAAAAAACATCGGCCGCAAATTGCTTTGATCGACATCGCCATGCCGCGGCTCAACGGATTGCACGCACTGCTGCGCATCAATAAAGATTTTCCGGGTACGAAAGTGATCATTCTCTCCATGCATATGAACGAGGAATACGTGGTGCAGGCTCTTCGCGCTGGAACATCCGGATATTTAATCAAGGATGCGGCCACGACCGAACTGGAACTGGCGATTCGTTCCGTGATCGACGGAAAAGTATATCTCAGTCCCTCGATTTCCCGGACGGTGATCGACAGTTATCTCGAGCGCGTCGGCGGGCAACTCAGTCCACTCGAGCAATTGACGGCGCGGCAACGCGAGATTTTGCAATTGATCGCCGAGGGAAAAAACACAAAGGAAATTGCGGGTGAGCTGGAGATCAGCGTCAAGACAGTTGAATCGCATCGGCTCCAATTAATGGGGCGACTGAACATTCACGACATTCCAGGTTTGGTGCGATACGCAATCCGGAGCGGATTGGTTTCGGTCGAAGCCTAACGGATTCATCGCGCTTCTGCGCAAGATCGACATCGTCATTCGGACGGCGTCTCAGGTCTTTCCCTCGGCAATCTAAGGATACTCCTAATTGCCGAACCGCGATCTCGGTCCACACATTGGCGCCATGAGTAAACCGTTGCCAGGTCCTACGCGCCGACTCGGGATGTGTCACTCATCGTCGATGGACAGGCCGGTTAGGATCAACCGCTGAATGGGAGTGGTTGATTTAAAAGGGCTCCTGGGCGCGGCGATTAAAACAGAAAGAGCATCGTTAGGCATCTCTCAAGAAGAGTTGGCGTATCGGGCCGGTCTTCATCGCACCTACGTATCGGATGTCGAGAGAGGCATGCGCAATCCCTCGCTGCAAAGCGTGCAGAAATTGGCAAACGCGCTCGAACTTTCGGTACCAGCGCTTTTTCAACGCGCGACTCCGGGAAATGGATCGCGGCACCTTCTCGAGATTTTGCTAGTAGAGGACAATCCGCGCGACGTGCAGTTAACCCTGCACGCATTTGAAAAGGCGCGCATCACGAATCCAGTGCACGTCGCGGGTGACGGAGCCGAAGCACTCGATTTTCTTTTTGGCACCGGCCGCTACAGGAAGCGGGCGGAGATGGAGCCTCCGCAAATCATTCTTCTCGATCTTAACCTGCCGAAGAAAAGCGGGTTGGAAGTTTTGCGGGAAATTAAAGCGAACAAGCGCACCCAAGACATTGCCGTGATTGTCTTGACGGCTTCAACGCGCGATCGCGACATCAGTGAATGCCGGCGATTAGGCGCAGACAAATACATCGTTAAGCCGGTCGGCTTTCAAAACTTCAGCGAAGTGACCCCTCATTTTCAATTCGATTGGGCGTTGGTGAATTCGTGCAGTCGCTAGGCACATGTGATATCGGACGCCGGCCTAACCATCTCACGAATGTCACTCATCGTCTGTGGCCTAACCACGACGAAGATGTTTCAATCGGGCTAACAGGTGGTTCGCTAATTGGGCCTCATATCTAAGATCGACAGCGGATGAGCGAATTTTCTCCAGGGGATTCGCGAAAAGGGAGCGACCTTCATTTTGCCTGCTCAGAGTCGCGAGCGGCGCAAGCCGCGCTCGTATCAGTCGAAATCCTTGGGACTAATGAGAACTGACTTTGCCAGTCAGCTTTTGCAGCAGACGCCGGACGCAGTAATTGCCATATCGCTTGACGGAAGAGTGCTGCATTGGAACCGCGCAGCCGAGCTCATGTTTGGTTTCACGGCCGATGAAGCGTTGGGTCAGTTGTTGACCAAGTTGATTGTTTCGCCGGAGCGGATCGAAGAAGAGGAGCGAATTCAGCGGGAAGCGCTTGGATGCGACATCGCCGTCTACGAATCAGTGCGAAGGCGCAAAGATGGTTCGCTCGTTCACGTGAGTGTTTCAACCAAAGCAATTCGCGAGGGCAAGAACGACAGCGCTCAATATCTCATTTCGACCAAGAAAGACGTCACCCATCTCAAAGTGCAGCGCGACGCAAAATTGGTCGAAGCAAAATTTCGCGACCTGCTTGAGTCGACGCCGGATGCGATTGTGATGGTCAATGCGACCGGGCGAATCGTTCTGATCAATTCGCAAGCGGAAAAAGTTTTTGGCTACGGCAAACCGGAATTGATCGGGCACACAATTGAAATGCTGCTGCCGGAGCGATATCGGGGAGGGCACATCGGGCACCGAGGAAATTTCTTCGCACAGCCACGCACGCGTTCGATGGGCGCGGGACTGGAACTTTACGGGTTGCGCAAGAATGGCGAGGAATTCCCGGTCGAGATCAGCCTCAGCCCGCTGGAAACCGAGGAAGGCACGATGGTGATGAGCGCGATTCGCGACACCACTGATCGCAAGAAAGCAGAGCAAAAATTTCGCGGACTTTTGGAATCGGCGCCGGACGCAATGGTCATTGTCAATGGCGAAGGGAATATCGTTCTGGTCAATTCGCAGGCGGTAAAATTGTTTGGCTGGAAGCGCGAGGAACTTCTCGAAAACAAGATCGAGATGTTGGTGCCAGAGCGATACCGGTCCGTGCATCCGGGGCATCGCGCTGGATTTTTCGCCAAACCAAAATCGCGCGCCATGGGTGCCGGTCTGGAACTTCACGGTCTGCGCAAGGACGGCAGCGAGTTTCCGGTCGAAATCAGTCTCAGTCCGCTCGAAACCGAAGAGGGTCTTTTCGTTTCGAGCGCGATTCGCGATGTGACCGAGCGGAAGCGTTTCGAGCAAACCTTGCAGGAAAAGAACATCGAGATGGAGCGCGCCATTCTGGCGAAGGACCGGTTTCTCGCCAGCATGTCGCACGAATTGCGCACGCCGCTCAACGCCATCATCGGCTTCACTGGCACGTTACTGATGGAATTGCCCGGCCCGCTCACGGCCGAACAGCGCAAACAGCTTGAGACCGTCCGGTCGAGCGCGCGACATCAACTCTCGCTCATTAACGACTTGTTAGACCTGGCCAAGATCGAATCGGGCAAGGTTTCGCTAAAACTCGAGCCGATCGACTGTGCCGAAGTGATTAACGAAGTGGCCGAGACGTTGCGGCCATTGGCTGAGCAGAAGGGATTGAAGTTCGAAGTGAATGCCCGGGGCGAAGTAGTGACGAATACGGACCGGCGTTCGCTCAGCCAAATCCTGATCAATCTCGTCAACAACGCGATCAAGTTTACCGCAAAAGGCAGGATCAAGATCGACATCTCCGAGGCGAACGATGCCACCGCGATTTCGGTGAGCGACACGGGCGCGGGCATTCGGCGCGAAGATCAAGCGAAGTTGTTCGATGCGTTTTCGCGTTTGGAACACAGTTCGAGCGCGCGCGAAGAAGGAACCGGGCTCGGCCTCTACGTAAGTCAAAAACTTGCGGCTCTGCTCGGCGGCCGCATCACTTTCACGAGCGAACCGGGAAAGGGCAGCGTGTTTACGTTGTCGATCGAGCAACCGAAATCGTGAACCCGCAGAACCCAACGCGGATCCTGGTGATCGAAGATAATGAAACGAATCGCGCGCTCATGACTTATTTGCTGAAAGCGTTTGGCTACGTCGCGCTGGAAGCGGACGATGGAGAGAGCGGAGTCGAAATCGCACGGCGCGAACAGCCCGACTTAATTGTTTGCGATGTTCATTTGCCGAAACTCGACGGCTACGGCGTTCTTCGGGAACTCAAGATCGACAATGCGCTCGAGAACATTCCGGTCATAGCTGTGACGGCGCTGGCGATGGTGGGCGATCGCGATCGAATTCTGGCGGCGGGATTTGACGGTTACATCAGCAAGCCGATCGCGCCGGAAAGTTTTGTTCAAGATATTGAGAAGTCTTTGGCCCCACCGCTCCGTTCCGAGACGAAACCAGAAACAACTCGTCCGACCACTCGGAGCGAGCCGGCAAGTCAAAACATCAAGGCTGCGCGCGGAACTATTCTGGCGGTCGACGACATCCAACAAAATCTCGAATTCATCCGGAGCACTTTGCAGCCGTTAGGCTATGCCGTGATGACCAGTTACAGCGTGGAAAGCGCTGTGACCTGGGCGCGCGAGCATAAGCCGGATCTCGTGCTCTCGGATTTGCATATGCATCCCGAAAACGGTTTCTCTTTGCTCGCGCGCGCGAAGGCCGAGACCGCTCTTGCGGGCATTCCGGTAGTTATTATTTCTTCGACCGCAACCGGCACGTACGACGAACGCGAATGTCTCGCGCACGGAGCGGTCCGCTTTATCCGGCGACCAATCGAGCCGGAAGCACTCATCGCGGAAATCGCAGCCATTTTAAAAGAAAACGGTCGAGGAGGTACTCCATGAAGGTCTTGATGGTTGATGTCGATCCTGCGGGCCATGCATTGATCGCAGAAAAGTTAATGGAACGCGGCTGCCGCCTTTTGGAAGTTTGCAGCGGCGAAGAGGCCTTAAAAATCGCGCACGCCGAAAAACCGGAAATAGCAATTGTCGATGTTCTAACTCCGAAACTGGACCGCGGCGAGTCGCTGGAGGACAGGAGTTGAAGAACAAGTCCGGGCTCTCGTCACGCGATCTTTCTCGAAAAGTCATCGAGGAGTTAGGCCGCCTTAATGCCGCGCTGGAATGGCGTCTGGCTGGATGCGCCGCGGATTTAGAAAAAACAAAGAAGAACCTTTCCGAGTTGTCGTTCGCTTTATCGCACGAATTGCGTGCACCGCTTCGGGCAATGCAAGGTTTCTCGCAAATTTTGCGGCAAGATCACGGCTCAACGTTGCCGCCGTCGATCGTGCAATACTTGCGCACAATTGAGGAGGAGGCACGTCGGACCGCCGCTTTGATCGACAAGTTGCTCGAGACGTCGGAGCGATTCGTTAGTCCGCGCGGCTCTTCTTTCACAGTTCATTTTCCGAGCGATGGCGCTCGAAGCGATGGAGGCAAAAATTGACGACGATCCTGATCATCGACGATCACGCCGAAAACCGCGAGGTCCTCATCGCGATGCTGACCCATCGCGGATACCGTCTTTTGCAGGCAAGCGGTGGCGACGAAGGCCTAGCGATCGCGCATGATGAGAAACCGGACCTGATTATCGCGGATGTGCTCATGCCGAAGATGGATGGATTCGAGTTCGTTAGGCGATTGCGCGCCGATCCGAAAGTCGCCCGCAGCAAAGTAATTTTTTACACGGCCAGCTACATCGAAGACGAATCGCGCGCTCTGGCAAAGGCTTGCGGGGTCGACCTGATGATCATTAAACCAGCCGAACCGGAGCTGGTCCTGAAGACTGTCGATCTTGCACTCGGGACAAAAGCCCGCGCGATCAAAATGCCGGAACACGAGTTTGAGCGCGACCATCTGCGGCTGGTTAACGACAAACTCGCGCAAAAAGTCGAGGAACTGGATCTGCTCGCGCAAAAACTTCAACAGGAAGTGACCGACCGCAAAGCCGCGCAGGAAACGCTGGAGCGACTAAAGCAACACCACGAGTTGATCCTCAATTCCGCCGGTGAAGGAATTCACGGTCTCAATCTCAAGGGCGAGATCATTTTCGAAAATCCGACAGCTTGCGAGTTGTTAGGCTGGAAAGCGGACGAGATCCTGGGAAAGCCGGCGCATGTCACCATCCATCACAGTCACGCCGATGGCAGCGATTATCCCCTCGAGGAATGTCCGATTTACGCGAGCATGCGCGACGGGGCGACGCGACGTGTGACTAACGACGTCTTCTGGCGGAAGGAGGGAACTTGTTTCCGCGTCGATTACGTTTCAGCGCCGATGAAAGATCGACATGGTGAGATCACCGGCACCATCGTCACCTTCAAAGACATTACCGAACAGTTCGCGGCCGAAGCGCGCCTGAAACTGCACGAGCAACAGTACCGGTTGCTCTTCGAAACGAATCCGAATCCGATGTGGGTCTTTGACGCGGCCACCTTGCAGATCCTGGCGGTGAACGACGACGCGGTGAAACAATACGGCTTTTCGCGCGAGGAATTTCTCGCTCTCAGTTTGCCGGACCTCCGACCGGCCGGCGAAGTTCAGCAACTGAATCAATCGCTGTCCGGCCCGCGCGCGCCGGCGCATTTCAGCGGCGAATTCCATCACATCCGCAAAGATGGGGCCGTCATCACGGTTGAAGTTTACTCGAGCCCGCTCATCTGGAACGGCGTCGCGGCGCGGATGGTCACCGCCATTGATGTGACGCAACGACGAGGTATCGAAGCCGAACTGCGCGCGACGCACGGGCGCTTGCGCGAATTGCTCGCGCATACGCCGGCGGTCATTTATTCCCTCGCGATCGAAGGCGAAAACGTGCGGCCGGTTTTCGTGAGCGAAAACATGGAGCGTTTGCTTGGCGTGACCGCGGATAAAGCTACCAGCTTCGAATGGTGGCTCGACAGCTTGCACCCCGAGGATCGCGATCGCGCTGTCGATGTTCTGAAGAAATCTTCATCGAGTGAAGGTTACTCGATGCGCTACCGCATTCGGCACCACGACGGCAGCTATCATTGGATTGAGGACAACAGTCGCCTCATTCGCGATGCCGATGGCCAGCCGAAAGAACTGGTCGGCGTTTGGACGGATGTGACCGAGCGCAAAAAAACCGAAGAACGTTTACGCGAGCAAGCTGAGATCATCGACGGCGCACAGGACGCGATTTTCATCCGCAATTACGGCGACATGCGGATCACGTTTTGGAATAAAGCGGCCGAACGTTTGTATGGATGGGGCGCGGAAGAAGTGCTCGGCCGCACCGATGTGACGACATTGGCCGATCCGGAACAGGCCAACACTATCATGTCGATCTTGCATAACACCGATGAGTTCCGCGGTGAGGTCAAGCAGCTGAGCAAAGATGGCAAAGAGTTGATCACGCAAGCGCGCGTCACGCTCGTGCGCAATGCCGACGGCACGGCGCGCTCGGTCCTGATCATTTGCACCGACATCACGGAACAGAAAAAACTCGAGACGCAATTATTGCGCGCGCAAAGACTGGAAAGCATCGGCACTCTCGCCAGCGGCGTGGCGCATGATCTGAACAATATCATCACGCCGATCCTCGTCTGCGCGGAAACTTTGCGCGACGATTTGTCCGCGGAAGATCGACAATCGGCCATTAACCTTATCGATCAAAGCGCGCGGCGAGGCGCGAGCGTGGTCAAACAGGTGTTAACTTTTGCGCGCGGCATCGAAGGCAAACGGGTCGTGATTAATCCGCGTCACCTGCTCGAGGAGACTGTCGACATTTCGCGTCGCACGTTTCCAAAATCGATCGAACTCAGGACGCATTATCCGGAAGACCTTTGGTCGATCGAAGGCGATCCGACGCAATTGCACCGGGTCTTGCTCAATCTTTCAGTGAACGCGCGCGACGCCATGCCTAACGGCGGTTCGATCGTCTTCGCGGCGGAGAATGTCGATCTTGATGAAAGTTATGCCGCGACCATGCCGGGCGCGAAAAAGGGACCACATGTTCTCTTGCGCGCGACCGACACCGGCACGGGAATGTCGCGCGCGACCGCGGAGAAAATCTTCGATCCCTTTTTTACCACGAAGGAAGTGGGCAAAGGCACTGGCCTCGGTCTTTCCACCGCGCTCGGCATCGTGAAAAGCCACGGCGGATTTTTGTCCGTCTCCAGCGAACTGGGTCGCGGCACAACCTTTCGGATTTATCTGCCGGCGGTGGACGCGGAGACCGCGCACGTTCAACCCGCAGGCCCGAAGCTTATGAAAGGAAATAACGAGTTGGTCTTAATCGTCGATGACGAAGAGATGGTGCGCGAGGTGACGAAAAAAACCTTGGAGAAAAACAACTATCGCTGTCTCGAAGCGAAGGATGGGCCGGAAGCGCTCGCGATTTTTGCGCAACAGATGGACGCAATCGCGCTTGTCTTTTCCGACCTGACGCTGCCGCACATGGATGGAATCACCCTTGTGCGAGCCGCCAGGAAAATGAAACCGAACATGCCGATTATTGTTTCCAGCGGGCAAGGCGAGCCGGCCGGAATGGGCGAATTGCAGGCGCTCGGCGGAACTAATTTCCTGCCGAAGCCGTACGATACCGGCAAACTGCTCGCGGCCGTGCACGAAGCTCTGGCCGCGCGCCGCTGAAAACGCTACGCATTCTCATCGCCTTCGATCACAGCTCACGAATTCGCAGTTTAAGAGATGCCGATGGCGGGACTCGAACCCACACGGGCCTTTTAAGCCCAACGGATTTTAAGTCCGTTGCGTCTGCCATTTCGCCACATCGGCGCTGCGCGCCTGATTTTAATCACGAACCGCCGCGCAAACAAACTTAAGATCGACATCTACTCCTCGCGCGACTTAATCTCACAGCGCCCGCCCGGCCTAACGACGATGCCGACGAAACGCAAAAAGAAATCAGCGCGTCGCGTCCCCGCTCCCGCGAAAAAGCGGCCGGCGAAAATTCTTTTCCATGTCGAAGGAAAAATGTCGACCTTTGGCGGCCCGAACGATCACGGCATGAGTCCGAGCGAAGGACTCGCGCTCTTCGAACCGGGCGATCTTAACGATCCAAGATACGCCGACCTGTTTTTGCCCGCGCCGCCGCCGGGCACGAGCGGTCTCGGCCGCCGGCTCAATCCCGACAAGTATTATTTCGCCTGTCGATGGAATTACAACGAAACGTCGCGCGAATTATTGCGGCGCAGTCTCGCCCGCGTCGAAAATCCACAGAACGGACTCGCGGCCGATGCGCGTCCGGTTGATTGGGGGCCTAACGAAGACACGGCGCGCGTGGCCGATCTTTCGCCCGGTCTGGCCGCGGCGTTGAAATTAAACACTGACGATTTGGTCAGCATTACGATTGCAGCGGAGCCCGCGGTCGCGGCCGGCACGAAGAAAGCCGCGCTCGTTAGGCGCGCGGGGCATGGCAGCAGCAATCCGAATCTCAAACCGCCGATCAAGGAATTCATCGAGAGTCCGTTCCACTCCGCGCGCAATGGCGGCAAGATCGACAAGGTAGTCTTGCATTGCACCGAATCGTCTTTGCCGAGCACGTTGCGCGAATTTCAAACCGGCACCCGTCAGGTCTCGGCCCATTACGTCATCGATCGCAATGGCGACATTTATCAAATGGTACGCGACAGCGAGCGCGCGAACCATTGCATGGGCGCGAATGAAAACTCGATCGGCATCGAGCATGTCGGAGGCGAAACCGATGCGCTTGCCGCGGCGCAGGCCAAAGCGTCCGCCAGTTTGATCCGCTGGTTGCTCGCGCAATACGACATTCCGCGCACGAATGTTTTCGGTCACGACTTTACTCCCGGTTACAGCCGGCCGGGCGGCACGAGCTGCCCCGATAAACTTTTCGGCGCCGCCCATTCGCAGGCGACCATCGCCGCCTGGGTCGAAGCAAACGTGTGATCTGGATCGCGATTGTTTTCGCCGCGGTCATCGGTTTTCTCCTCTATCGCCGCGATATTTTTTGGCAGTTGCTCGACGTTTATCACGAGCTGAAGCCGTGTCGCTTTAGCGTTATCGTCGCGCTGCTCGGCGCGTTCGTGTTTCTAAAAAACGAACAGGGAACGGAAGTGCTGCGCGCGCTGGCCGAGCGCGGCGAATTGACCGGGGCGACCAACGTGCTTCGCCTAACGAGCTTCGCGATTGCGCTCCTGGCGTGGTCGCTCGCGAGCTGGTACTCCGCGCGTGTCCTGTTGGATTTCGATTTTCAAACCGCCCGCGCGCGATATGTCGATCTTACGCCGAAGTGGCGGCGCATTCATCGTTTCCTGCGCCGCAATGTGCCGCGGCTGCTCGGCGCACTGCCATTGTTCATCGTCGGCTTGAGTTTGCTGCGCACGCGCGCGAGTTACGAAGACAATCCGCCGCGCATGCTGACAATTCTCGGCTGGCTCGCGCTGATCGGCGGCGCGATCTTGTGGCTGCTGTTTAAATTGCGCCGGCGTTTTCTGCACAGCCCGGCCGAGGCGAAAAAATATTCCGGGCTTAAACAAATGCACCGGCTCAGCCGCGGCGCGCTGGTGACGATGTCGATCTTGTCCATCGCGCTGGCGCTGTTTTTCGTTTTCAATCCGATTCGCTTCGCGGGAAATCTCGGCACCGGAGCTGTGCTCGGATTCGCCGCCGCATGCTGGGTCTTCTGGGGCAGCGTGCTCGTTTATCTCGGCGCTTTGCATCGTTTGCCGGCACTTACTTTGATTGTGGCCTGGGTCGCGATTTGCAGCCTAACGAATGACAACCACGACATTCGTACGATTTCGCGGCCCGTTCCGTTCCAACGTCCGCAGTTGATCGACGCCTTGCGCGCCTGGCACGACCAAGTCGTGAAAAAATATCCGGCGCGCCCCGTTCATCCGCTCTTCATCGTCGCGACGGAAGGCGGCGGAATTCGCGCGGCCTATTGGACCGCCGCCGTGCTCGGTTCCATGCAGGACACGGAGCCTTCGTTCGCCGATCATGTCTTTGCCATCAGCGGCGTCTCCGGCGGAAGTGTCGGCGCGAGCGTGTTCGCCGCGCTCCTGGCCGATGGAACGCAAAACGATTTCGCCAAACGCGCCGAAGAGATGTTAGGCCGCGATTTTCTCTCGCCCGCCGTCGCGGCCATGTTGTACCCGGATTTTTTGCAGCGACTTTGGCCGTGGCCATATCCATTTCTGGACCGCGGCCATTGGCTCGAAGAAAGTTGGGAGCAAGCGGGGAAAACGTCGATCGGCAACGACCGCTTCCGCGCGCCGTTCTTCGATTTGTGGACAACGAATCGCGCTTACGTGCCGGCGTTGTTTCTCAACGGCACGTCGGTTGAATCGGGCAACCGCATCATCGTTTCGAATATCGTGGTCGATGAGAAAAACTTTTTCGATGCCGAAGATGCGACGCGGAAACTTTTGCCGGAAGCCGAGCAGGAGGACGAATCCAAGCGCACGAATGCGATTGTCGATCTTCCATTAAGCACCGCGGCGCATTTTAGCGCGCGCTTCACTTACGTTAGTCCGGCCGGCCGATTCGCCAGTGACGGGACGCATGAAGTCGATGGCGGCTATTTCGAAAACTCCGGCGCGGCCACCGCTCTCGACGTTCTGCGGCAGGTGATGGATGCGATCAACGACCCGAACAATCATTTCGCCGACGTCGCGCCGAAGATCATCATGATTAGCAATGATCCGTTAAGCGCGGCGTTCGCTCCGCAAAGCGAAACGGAATCGCCCGCGACAAAGGCGGAACAGGCGAAGAGCGAACCGGGAACATTCCTCGAGGACGCGCTCGCGCCTGTTTACGCGTTGCTCAATTCGCGCGAAGCCCGCGGCACCTACGCGCAACGCGCGATCGTGCGCGCACTGGAAAGTTTTTACCAAAACGCACATGTCGATCTTAGCACGGTCGGGCCGACGAAAGTTTATGTTTTCCGTCTCGCGCCGGCGAAGGTGCCATTGCCGCTCGGCTGGATGCTATCGAATCGCGCCGCGAACGCCATGCAGCAGCAACTTTGTGACGAAGGCAAATCGGACAAGACCGAGATCGAGACCTGGAACAAACAGATGCGCGAACAAATTATTTTCTCGCTCCTCGGTCACGCCTCGCCCTCCGATCCGTGCGCGCCGGCCCCACATCCAAACACCGCCTCCGCGCCGTAACCTATATAGGAGGTAAAATCTTATGGCAGGAAAGCTGGATGGAAAGAAGGTGGCCATTTTGGTGGCCGATGGATTCGAACAGGTGGAAATGACGAAGCCGCGCGAGGCGTTACAAGATGCAGGCGCGGATACGAAAATCGTTTCGCCGAAATCGGGACAGATTCAGGGCATGAATCACGCGGACAAGGGCGACAAGTTTGATGTCGATCTTGCACTGGATGATGCGCGACCGGAGGAATTTGACGCGCTCATGATTCCAGGTGGATTGATGAATCCGGACACATTGCGTTCAACGCCGGAGGCTCTCGAGTTCGTTAGGCACTTCTTCGAAGAAAGCAAACCGGTCGCGGCGATCTGTCACGGCCCATGGGTGCTCATAGACGCGGGCGTCGTTCGCGGACGCACGGTCACATCGTGGCCTGCGATCAAGACCGACGTGAAAAACGCGGGCGGCAATTGGGTGAACGAAGAAGTCGTGGTCGATAATGGTCTCGTTACCAGTCGCAAGCCCGACGACATTCCCGCGTTCAACAAAAAGATGATCGAGGAATTCTGCGAAGGGAAACACGCGAAGCAGCGCGAAACAGCGGCTGTGACGCTCGAGACCTAACAAGTCCGCGCAAGATCGACAATTGAATGTAGCGGCGTGAGAATTGCGCCGCTACAGTGCCCACGCAATGACGACGGCGAACAAGATTACGATCGTTCGCATTCTGCTCATTCCGGTCTTCGTCACGCTCGCCATCTATTACGGCGAAAGCATTCAACGTCACGAGCCGCTGGAGTGGCAACGCTTCGCCGCCATCATCGTCTTCCTCGTCGCAGCCGCGAGCGATGGGCTCGATGGCTACGTCGCGCGCCGTTACAATCAACGCAGTTCGTTAGGCGTAATTCTCGATCCGATCGCGGACAAGGGTTTGCTCTTGAGCGGCATCATCACGCTCTCGATCAGCAACTGGAGCGAGACCGATCCGCAATACGGCCACTTCCCGGCCTGGTTTCCCGTGCTCGTGATCACGCGCGACGCCGTCATTCTCGTCGGCGCCGCCATTTTGCATTATTTGATCGGCAACAAAATGAAAGTGCGTCCGCATTGGACCGGCAAAGTCGCGACGGTTTGTCAGATGTGCGCGATCGCCTGGGTCATGCTGCAACTGCGCTTCATTCCGCTCATGTTTGTCGTCATCGTCGCCGGAATTTTCACCGGCATCTCCGGCATGATCTATCTCCTCAGCGGCGTGCGCCAACTCCAGGCCGAAGGCCACGCCCACGCCGAGCGGCGATAAAAGATCGACAAGTTGTAAGATCGACATCTTCTTCTCGCCATGAACGTGGCGATAATCGGTAGACCGAACGTCGGCAAATCCGCGCTCTTCAATCGACTGGTCGGCCGCAATGTCGCCATCGTGCACGATCAACCCGGCATCACGCGCGATCGCATCTCTGGCATTTCAAAAAAGGGTAAGCGTCCGTTCACGGTTTGGGACACGGGCGGAATTGTCGGCGCCGGTGAATCGGAACTGACCGACGACGTGCGACGCGCGGTGCAGGAAGCGATGAATGAAAGCGATGTGCTGCTCTTCGTCGTCGATGCGAAAGAGGGATTGAATCCAATCGATCACGAGATCGCGCAATTGCTACGCAAGACGCGCAAACCGGTGGTGGTGGTTGCGAACAAGATCGACGTCGAAAAACACGAGCTGCGGGCAATTGAGTTCGATTCGTTAGGCTTCGAGGAGAATGTCTCGATTAGCGCGGCGCATGGCCGCGGCATCTCCGAGCTGCTGGACAAGATCGACAATCACCTTCCGGAGCAAATCGAAGCGGCCGCCAGCAAAGATGCGCTCGCGATCGCCATCGTCGGCCGGCCGAACGTTGGCAAGTCGTCGCTCATCAACGCGATTGTCGAGCAACCGCGCGCAATCGTGAGCGAGATCGCCGGCACCACGCGCGACGCGGTCGATATTTCGTTCGAGCGCGGCAAGGAGCGTTTCGTCTTCATCGACACCGCCGGGATTCGCCGGCGCGGTGCGCATTCGTCTTCGGTCGAAGTTTTCAGCGTCATGCGCGCCGAGCGCAGTATTAAGCGCGCGAACCTTTGCGTGTTGATTGTCGATCTTACGAGCGGCGTCACATCGCAGGACAAACGCATCGCCGGCCTCATTCAGAAGGCGCGCAAACCTTGCATCGTGGTGCTCAACAAATGGGACCTCGTTAGACCGAAACGCAACGTGAGCGAGGCGATCAAAAAAATTGTCGATGAAACGCGCGCGGAAATGTTTTTTCTCGATTACGCGCCGATGCTCGTCGCCTCGGCCAAGACGCGCGAAAATGTCGAGCGCCTCTTTCGTTTGATCGACAAAGTTCGCGGCGCATCAAAGAAACGCATCGGCACCGGTGTCCTCAATCGCTTTTTGCGAAGCGCGTTCGCCGCAAACCCGCCGCCGACGGTCGCGAATAAGCGGTTGAAATTGTTTTACGCGGCGCAGGCGAGCGGTCCGGAAGATCGACATCTCGTCGCGCCCGAGTTCGTTTTGTTCGTTAACGATCCGCGTTTGCTTGTGGACACCTATCGACGTTATCTTGAGGCGCGCATTCGCGAGGCGGAACCTTATCCGGGACTGCCGGTGGTGCTGACGTTGCGGCCGCGAACGGAAACGCATCGTTAGTTCGAACATTTTTCCGCGACGGCGTGTCTCTAATTACCCACATGAAGTCGACTCAGGAAATTACCTCCGAGGTGCAACAGCTCGGCCAATGGATTCCGGCCGTGCGCGAGCAAGTCGGTCACGTCGTCGTCGGCCAAAAATATCTGGTCGATCGCCTCCTGCTCGGCCTCCTCGCGAATGGTCACATTCTGCTCGAAGGCGTGCCCGGTCTCGCGAAAACGCTGACCGTGAAAACGATGGCGGCCTGTATTAATACCGGTTTTCAGCGGTTGCAATTTACGCCCGATCTTTTGCCGGCGGATTTAATCGGCACGCTCATTTACAATCCGCGCACGGGCGAGTTCACGACCAAGCTCGGCCCGATTTTTTCAAATCTCATTCTCGCGGACGAAATTAATCGCGCGCCGGCGAAAGTGCAGAGCGCGTTGCTCGAGGCGATGCAGGAACGGCAGGTCACGATCGGCGAGAAGACATATCCGCTGAGCGATCCGTTTCTCGTGCTCGCGACCGAGAATCCGCTGGAACAGGAAGGCACGTATCAATTGCCTGAAGCGCAGCTCGATCGCTTCATGTTCAAGTTGAACGTCGGTTATCCCGCGAAAACGGAGGAGAGGAAAATCCTCGATCTCATGGCGACGAGCGCGCCGGATCTCGCCGTGAATGCCGTGGTCGATCCGCAACAAATCATCGCCGCGCGCGACATCGTGAATCACATCTACATCGACGATCGGGTGAAGGATTACATTGTCGATGTTGTCTTCGCCACGCGCGAACCGGCGACCTACAACTTGCGACTTGAAGGACTCGTTAGGTATGGCGCTTCGCCGCGCGCTACGATTTATCTCGCGCTCGCCGCCCGCGCGCACGCGTTCTTGAACGGGCGCGGGTACGTCACGCCGCAGGATGTGAAGAGCATCGGCGCGGACGTGTTGCGACATCGCATCATCGTCAGTTACGAAGCGGAAGCCGAAGCGGTCACGAGCGAAACGATTATCGAACGAATCTTCGCCGGTCTTCCGGTGCCGTAAGCACGATGGCGCAAGATCGACAAACACCGGCGGAGATTCTCAAGAAGATCCGGGCGCTCGAAATTAAAACACGCGGGCTCGTGCAGACGATGTTCGCGGGCGATTACCACAGCGTTTTCAAAGGGCGCGGCATGAACTTCGAAGACGTGCGCGAGTACCAACCGGGCGATGAGATTCGCTCGATCGACTGGAACGTGACGGCGCGTCTCGGCACCGCGTTCGTGAAAAAATTTACGGAAGAGCGCGAGCTCACCGTCATGTTGATTGTCGATGTTAGCGCGTCGGGAAATTTCGGGAGCACGACGCAATCGAAACGCGAGCTCGCGGCCGAAGTCGCGTGTCTGCTCGCTTTCAGCGCCATTCGCAACAACGACAAGGTCGGCCTGCTCCTTTTCACCGATCGCGTCGAGCTTTTCATTCCACCGAAGAAAGGCAGGTCGCACACGTTGCGCATCATTCGCGAGATTTTGTTTTTCGAGCCGTTAGGCCGCGGCACTAATCCGGCGCTCGCGCTCGATTATCTCAACAAGATCGTGACACGACGCGCCGTCGTGTTTTTCATTTCCGATTTTCAAGCGCCGGATTTCTCACGCGAGCTCGCCGTGACTGGACGCCGTCACGATTTTATTGCCGTGCATGTGCAGGACGAACGCGAACGCTCGTTCCCGAACATCGGCATCATCACACTCGAAGATGCGGAAACAGGCGAGCAGATTGAAATCAACACGGCCGATCGCGCGACCCGGTCGCGTTTTGCTGACGTGGTCGATCGCCAGGAAAGCGACCTGTTGCGCATGCTGCGTCGGAACAACATCGATGCGATCGCGATGAAAACGGGGGAAGATTATTTGCCGGCGCTGCGCTCGTTCTTCAAGAAACGCGAGCGCCGACTTGCCACGCGATGATGTCGATCTTACACATGTCGATCTTAGGCGCGGCGGATTTCCACGAGATCGCGCCGCCGGTCGATTACTCGTTAATCCCGACGTGGGTCATCTTTATAGCAACGTTCGTTGGCCTAACGATTATCGGTTTGCTCATCTGGTGGCTCTTGCGCAAAAGGCCAGTTTCCGCGCCGCCGAAATTGCCGCGCGATCGCGCGCTCGAGGCGCTCGACGCGATCAGCACCGAGATCGATCAGGTGAATCCGTATCAATTCAGCATTCGCGTGTCGGACATTCTGCGGCGCTACGTGACGGAGCAATACGGTTTACCCGTCACACGACAGACATCGATCGAGTTTCTCAATTCGTTAACCAAGAAGACGCCGTTTTCCGACGACGATCGGCTATTGCTCGAAGATTTTTTGAATCGCTGCGATTTGATTAAGTTCGCGCGCTGCGACGCAACGCGCGCAGACAGCGAGTTGTTGCTCGATGAAGCCATTCGATTTGTGAAAGGAGGTGAGCGCGTTGCGCCTACACTGGCCTGATTGGTGGCCGTCGAATTCGGCGCTGACGTTCGCGCATCCGTGGCTGCGGTTGCTTTTGCTCGCGGTCCCGCTCATCGCTTATCTGCGTGGACAACGCGGCGCGAGCGCGGCGTTGATTTTTTCGTCGACGTCGCCGCTCACCGCCATCGGAAAGCAGAGTGTTTCACGCGCAGGACAAATTCTCCGTACGTTGTCGATCTTAGCATTGTCGATCTTCGTTATTGCAATCGCGCGGCCGCAGTTAGGCAAGAGTCTTACGCAAGTGGAAGCGAGCGGCATCGACATCATGCTCGTGCTCGACGTTTCGAACTCGATGCTGACAAAAGATTTCACCATCGGCGGCGAGGAAGCGACGCGGCTCGACGCCGTGCGCGAACAAGCACGCAAATTCATCGAAGCGCGGCCTAACGACCGCATCGGCATCATCGCATTCGGCACGCAACCGTACGTGGTAAGTCCGATGACACTCGATCACGATTGGCTGTTGCAAAATCTTGATCGAGTCCGCATCGGCTTGATCGAAGGCAGCACCGCGATCGGCTCGGCCATGGCATCGGCCGGCAACCGGCTGAACGATAAACATTCAAAGAGCCGCGCCGTCGTGCTGCTCACTGACGGCGATAACAATGCGGGAAAAATTCCGCCGCAGACCGCAGCCGAAGCCTTGAAGGCATTGCACATCAATTTTTATGCGATCGGGATCGGCACGAACGGCGTCGCGCCATTTCCGGTGATGGATGGCCGCACTGGCCGCGTGGTGACGGACGCAGTCGGAAATGTTTTGTATCAGCGGATTCCGGTGTCGTTCAACGAAGCCGGTCTAAAAGAAATCGCGCGCATCGCCGGCGGGCAATTCTATCGCGCGACCGATTCGAAATCACTGGAGAACATTTTTCACGACATCGACAAAATGGAGAAAACGACGGTTCAGGTGAAAAAGTATCAGCAATATCGCGATCTGTTTCCGCTTTGCTTGATGAGCGGCGTCGGCTTGTTGTTAGGCCAAATCGTTCTCTCGCAGACGATCTGGAAAAAACTGCCATGAGGAAGATGTCGATCTTGCACATGTCGATCTTATGAGCTGGGGCGCGCCACATTGGCTTTGGGGATTGGTCGCGTTGCCGCTGCTGGCGGCCTTGTTCGTTTACGCCGAGAGCAAAACGATGCAGCGATTGCGCGAATTCGTTTCGCCGAGGTTATTGCCGCAACTTGCCGGCACGGTCGATCGTTTTCGGCGCGGCGTGCGCTTCGGTCTGCTGTTGTTAGGCCTCGGCCTCGCCCTCGTCGCGCTGGCGCAACCGCGCTGGGGTTACATTTTCGAAGAAACAAAACGCAAAGGTCTCGATCTCCTCATCGCGATCGACACTTCGCGCAGCATGTTGTCGAACGACGTGCAGCCGAACCGCCTCGAGCGCGTCAAACTCGCGACGCAGGATTTGATCAACGAATTGCAAGGCGATCGTGTCGGACTCATCGCGTTCGCCGGACGGGCGTTCGTGCAGGCGCCGTTAACCATTGATTACGGCGCGGTGGTCGAAGCGATCAACGATCTCGACACCAAAACAATTCCGGAAGGCGGGACGAATATTTCGGAAGCGATCAATCTCGCGAACCAAACCTACGGTAAGAGCGCGACGGGAAATCGCGCGCTCATTTTGTTCACCGACGGCGAGGAATTGAGCGGTGACGCGGTGAAGGTGGCGAAGAGCGCGGCCGATGCCGGCGTGCGCATCTTCACGATCGGTGTCGGAACGGTGGAAGGTTCGTTGATTCCAATTCAAGACGAAAGCGGCGGCGGGACTGCGTTTGTGAAGGACGCGAAGGGCCAGGTGGTGAAATCAAAATTGGATGAGAAACGTTTGCGCGAAATCGCGGAAGCGACCGGCGGATTTTATCTGCACCTCGAGAACGGGCCGCAAACGATGCGGCAATTATTAAACGATGGCCTAACGAAAATGAACGCGCAGGACATCGATGCGCGCTTGTCGCGGCGGCCGATCGAGCGATACGAATGGCCGCTCGGCGCCGCCGTTCTCGCGTTGACGATGTCGATCTTGCTGCGTGAACGCAAACGCGTCCGCCAACGCGCGCGAGCTTCCGCGCCGAGTCTCGCGAGCGCTGCGACGGCAACGTTAATGCTAATCGGCGCGTCGTCGTCATTCGGCGCCGTTCCCGGTCTCGACCTGTATCGCGACGGGAAATACTCGGACGCGTATCGCAGTTTTCAGGAGGATTTGCAGAAGCATCCGAATGCGCCGGCGAAGGACAAGATGTTGTTCGATGCGGGGACGGCTGCTTACAAAATGCGAGATTACACGAAGGCGATCGAAGCATTTAGCGGCGCGCTCTTGTCACGCGACGCGGAGCTGCAGGAGAAAAGTCACTTCAATGCCGGTCGCACATTGGAGGAGCGCGCGGACATGGACAAGAACGACGACGACGCGTTGCACGACCTAACGAATGCGCAAACGCATTACGAGGACACGCTCAAGTTGAATCCGAACAACGAAGCGGCCAAGGCGAACCTCGAGGAAGTGAAAAAGAAGATTGAGCGATTGAAAAACAAGCGCCAGCCGACGCCGACGCCGACGCCAACTCCGCCGCCGCAGCAACCGCCGCCGCCGAAGAAAGATCAAAACCAAAACGATCAGTCGCAGAGTCAACAGAACCAACAGCAGAATCAACAGAATCAGCAGCAGCAGCAATCGTCGTCGCAAAATCAGCAGCAACAGCAGCAATCGCAGTCGCAGAATCAAAACAAGCAGGACCAGCAACAGGCGAAGAACAATCAACAACAGGACAAATCACAACCGAAACCGGGCGAGAGTCCGTCACCATCGCCTAACGATTCGCAGCAAAGCGCGCAAGATCGACAATCGCCTTCGCCAAATCAAAACGCACAGTCCTCGCCGTCTCCGGGCGATAACCAAAACGGGTCGCCATCGCCATCGCCGGGTGAAAACGACAATCAACCGCCCGGCGAAGGAGAAAGTCCCTCCCCTGCTCCATCGGCTTCGCCGCAGAAAAAATTAGAAGGCGAAATCAAACGCGCCGACGGCGAAAAACCGGAGCCGTCCCCGGAACAAACCGCGGCCATGGCCGAGGCGGAAGAAAATCAGCAGGGACAAATGAGCGAGCGCCAGGCCGAAGCGTTATTGCGCTCGATGAAGGACGAAGAAGCGCGGGTGCAGCTCGATGAACACAAGACGCCGCGTCGTGTCTATAACGATTGGTAAGATCACATGTCGATCTTCGCACAACGCACCGCATTTTTATTTCCGTTGATCGCGCTCGCGATGAGCGCGTCGGCCGCGACTCCCGCGGTCACAGCCGCGTTAAGCAGCGACCAGGCGATGGTGGGCGAAACCGTGCAAATGCAAGTGCGGGTGAGCGGCGCGCGCAATGCCGATGTGCCTAACGAGATCGTGGCGGACGGGCTCGAGATTCATCAGACCGGGACCGAGCAGCATTTTGAGATGAACAATCTCAGCATCACGCAAAGCATCGTTTACACTTACACGGTGCTGCCGATGAAGCCGGGCACGTTCAAAATTCCGCCGCAACGAATTCGCGTGAGCGGCAATTCGTTGAGCACGCCGGAGCTGACCTTGCACGTCGTCGCCTCCGGCAATCGACAAGCCGGCCCGCAATCGAGCGGCAGCGGCGCGAGCAACGCGAACATCGACACGAACAAACTCGTTAGTGCGGAACTCATCGTCCCGAAAAAAACCGCATACGTCGGGGAAATGATTCCGGTGGTGATACGCATCGCGACGGCGGCGCGGGTGGCGTCACTCGAACCGCCGGAAATAACCGGACAAGGTTTCACGATGCAGAAATTGCAAACGCCGGAGCAACCGCAGATCGAAGTGATCAACGGGCGGCAATGGGAAGTTTATACATTCAAGACCGCGATCGCGGTGGTTCGTCCGGGCAAACTCGACATCGGCCCGGTCAAGGCGAACGCGCGCATCATCGTGCCCGCGACACAAAGGCCGCGCACGCGTTCGCGCGGACCGTTCGACATTTTCGACGTCGATCCTTTTTCCGATCGGCTGTTCGATCCGTTCGGGCGGTTAGGCGAACGGCGCGAGGTCACAATCACGAGCGAACCGGTTGCGCTCGAAGTAAAACCGTTGCCGGCAAATGCGCCGGCGCAATTCGCGGGCGCGGTCGGAAATTTCACCATGAACGTGGAGGCGAACCCGAAGAGCGTGCAAACGGGCGACCCGATCACCGTAAGATCGACAATCACCGGCCGCGGCAATTTCGATCGCATCAACGCGCCGTCGCTGGAAGACGAGCGCGGCTGGCACAAATATCCGCCGAGTTCGAAATTCGAGAAGGACGACGACGTCGGGATCAGCGGCACGAAGACGTTCGAGATGGTGATTTCGCCTAACGAACGCAAACCGAATGTTCCGCCGTTTCTCTTCGCCTATTTTGATCCGACGAAGGAGCAGTATATGACGTTGAAGAGCAACGCCATCCCCATTCAGGTGAGCGGCAATGCGGTGGCGAGCACGACACCGGCGGCGTCGGGAGCAGCAGCGCCGCCGAGGACGGCGGCCACCCCAGAAGCAACTTCGAAGTCGGCGGACATTCTTTACCAGTTGAACGAGCGGCCGGCGCGGCCGCAATCGTTCACGCCGTTGTTTGCGCGTCCGAATTTCTGGCTCCCGCAAATTGTTCCGTTGCTCGCGCTCATCGGGTTCATCGGATGGAAAGTGCGTCAGTCGCGAATTGGAAATCGCGAAGCGCAACGCATCGCGGGGTTGCAGCATGAGATGGCGGAGTTGATGCGAAAGTTGCGACGGAGCGACGTTTCATCGGCGGAATATTTTTCGAATGCATCTCGCGCGGTGCAGGTGAAGACGGCGTTGGCGAAAAAAATCGAGCCGCAGGCAGTAGATGTCGATCTTGCGGCGGCAACGTTTCGCCTCGGCGCAAGCGAGCGGGCGCAATTGCAGAAACTTTTCGAGCGCAGCGATGAAGTTCGCTATAGCGGCGCGCGAAACGGCGACATTTCGCCGGACGCGCGGCGGGAAGTTTTGGAATTGGTGGAGAGTTTGCGCGCATGAAACTTCTTACAACGATCTTCATCGCAACGTTGATGGCATCGACCGCATTCGCGCAATTCGAAAAAGCGAACCAGGAATACGCGAACGGGCAGTTCAAGGATGCGGTCGCGGATTACGAACAGCTCGTGCGAAATGGCGAGTACAGCGCGAATTTGTTTTACGATTTGGGCAACGCCTATTTTCGAACGCAAGATTTCGGGCGCGCGATTTTGAATTACGAACGCGCCCTGGCGTTAGATCGACATCATGCCGAAGCGCAGGCGAATTTGCGCGTGGCGCGCGATGCGGCGCGCGCGCTCGAAATGCAACCGAGCGGATCGGAAAAAATGATGCGGAGCGCGAGCGTGAATCAGTGGACGACCGCGGCGGCGATCGCGGGCTGGATTTTTGTGTTTGCGGTCGCGTATTTGATTTTCTCACGCCGAGCTCGAGCCGTGATCGCATTGTCGATCTTGTCGTTGTCGATCTTCGTTTGGGCGGCATTTGCGGCGTATGAAACGAGCAAAACGGAAGCGGCGCGCGCAATCGTGACGGCAAAGGACGTGAGCGCGCGCGTGGCGACGGCAGACAATGCGAATCGCGTGCTGGCGTTGCCGGTCGGGAGCGAGATCGAAGTGCTGAACAAACGTGGCGATTGGATTTATGCGGCGCTGCCTAACAATCAACGCGGGTGGATACCGGCAAGCAGCGCCGAGGTTGTTAGGCTTTAGGAATTCTGCCGTTACAATATTTGCGAGCGGCGCGGTTCGCGGTAGAGGAATTGTATGAAGGCGGAGATGGATGTCGGAACGAACCGGAAGGCGTTCCAGATTAATCTCGACGGAAAAAAGTACGGAACGTTCGCGGAAATCGGCGCGGGCCAGGAAGTGGCGCGGCGATTTTTTCAGGTCGGCGGCGCGGCGGGGACGATCGCGAAGACGATGTCGGCTTACGACATGACGTTTAGCGACGCGATTTACGGGCCGACGGACCGTTACGTGAGCCGGGTGCGGTTGAACACGATGCTCGATCATGAATACAAACTTTTGATCGAGCGGCTGGACGCGAAGATGGGAGATCAGCGCCAGTTTTTTGTGTTCGCCGAGACGGTGGCCGCGCGCAGTTTCAAGCAGCATAACGAATCGCACGGGTGGCTCGGAGTTCGTTTCCAGATCACGCCGCGGAGTGAACCGAGCCAGATCATCATTCATGTGCGAATGCTGGACGAGCAGAACGTCGATCAACAGGAAGCGCTCGGAGTCATCGGGGTGAATCTGCTCTACGGCGCGTTCTATTATTACAAGGCGCCGGAGCAATTGATCGCGTCGTTAGGGGAAAATCTGGCGCCCGGCCGGATGGAAGTGGACATGATCAAATTCTCCGGGCCGGCGTACGCTAAGATCGACAATCGCCTCATGGCCTTGCAACTCGTTAGTCAGGGATTGACCGAGGCGGTGATGTTCACCGCCGAGGGCGAGACGGTGCAACCGGCGGAGGTGTTCTATAAAAAAGCGATCCTGGTGGAGCGCGGAAGTTTCCGGCCGATCACGCATGCGACGAACGACATGCTAAGCGGCGCGCGCGAAGTTTTTCTGCAGCGCTGCGGCTGCGGCGAATCAGACCTGGTGGTGTTGATGGAGATGACGCTGGAAAATTTGCTCGCGGAAGGCGAATTGAACCACGCCGATTTTCTCGCGCGCGCGGAGATCCTGGCGGTGTTAGGCCGGACGGTGTTGATCTCGAAGTTTGGCGAATACTATCGGCTGGCCGCATATCTCTCGCGTTACACGAATCAGATGATCGGGCTGGTGATGGGCGTGCCGAGTTTGGCGGAAATCTTCGACGAGAAATATTATTTGAATCTCGAGGGCGGAATCCTGGAAGCGCTTGGCCGAATGTTTAAGGGCAATTTGAAGTTGTTCGTTTATCCGATGATCGACGAGAAGACGGGCGAGATCATTACGGCGACGAAGCTGGAGGTGGCGCCGAATTTGCGTTCGCTCTATCAGCATTTGCTCGACAACAAGTACATCGAGGAGATCACGCATTTTCATGGGGAGTATTTGCGGATTTATCCGCCGGATGCGCTGGCGAAATTGCAATCGGGCGACGCGGGTTGGGAGCGAATGGTTCCCCCGGAAGTGGTGCAGGTCATCAAAGAGCGGCAGTTTTTCGGCTATCAAAGACCGGCCGCGGCGTAACTTGTCGATCTTGGACGAGGGGAAACGCCGCTCGGCACGCTTCCGGCTACAAGGTCGAGCGTCATGGCGAGACGTGGCGATTCCGTTATTGGGCTGGACCTGGGAAAACGTGTCTTCAAAGGCGTGGCGTTAAAGCGACGCGGCGACGCGCGTTTTGTGCTGACGAATTTTGCTTCGCGCGAATTGCCGGCCGAGATCGAGACGCCCGATCAATTAGCGCAGGAAGTCAAAGCGCTGGTGAAAGAACTCGGCGGCGCGGGCGGAAAAGGATGCGCGGTGGCGTTCTCCGATCCAGGCTCGCTTTTGCGCATCATCGAGCAACCGACAACGCCCGTGGATTTATTGCGAAACGCGCTGCGTTTAAACGGGCTCGCGGTCTTGAACCAGGACTGCAAGGAATTCGTTCTCGACGTGACGCTGGCGACGGCAAACAGCGCGAATGATGGATCGACATCGACCGATGCGGGCGAGGCGGGATCGGTCGCGGTCCAGAACAACGTCGCTACGAAAACAAAATATTTGGTCGGCGGAATGTTGCGCGAGCAGGTGAAACAAGTGACGCAGGCGTTCGGCAAAGCGAAAGTGTCGCCGGACATTTTGCAGCTGGCGCCGGTCTGTTCGTTCAACGCATTCGAGTTCGCGTATCCGGAAATTTTCACAAACGACGCATTCCTGTTGCTCGACATGGGCCACTCGCAAAGCACGGTGCTCATCGGCAACAAAGGCGAACTCGTGCTCGTACGCAGCATTGATTACGGCGGCAAGGAATTGTCGCAGGCCCTAACGGCGGAAGGCGCGCTCGAGCAGCATGCCGCCTGGACGATGATAACCGAAGGCGACGCGGGCATGGCGGACATTTGCCGCGGCTCACTCGTTAGGCTGGCGACGGAAGTGCGCAACTCGATTGGATTTTTCGAAGGTCAATGTGAAGAAAGCATTCATCGCATCTTTGTTTCCGGCGGACTGGCGCGCGCGGAAGCGGTGCTGCAGACCTTGAGCGATGAACTTGGGTTGCCGTGTGAAATTTGGGACCCGCTCGAAACTTGCGAAGTCGCTTTGCCCGCGGGCAAGCGCAGCTCGCTTCCGCATGAATTTGTCTCGCTCAATGTCGCATGCGGCGCCGCGTTTGAATATTTGAATCACTAACGCGCGATGGCCCTCCAACTCAATCTTCTGCACGAAGAGATCACCGCGCAACGGCAGCGGCAACGCGATCCACTGAAGATCGGCATGATGATACTCGGCGGTCTCTTCGCCGTGCTCCTGCTGTATTATTTGTGGAATGCATACCGCACGCTCGCAATCAAAAGCCAATTGGGCGTGGTGGAGCGCGACTGGGCAAAAGTCGAGCCGTCGGTTACGGCTGCGCAAAAACGCGCCGAAGAGCTCAACAACATCATCAAGACAACCAGGACCCTCGATGAGTACATCGACAATCGCTTTTACTGGGCGCCGTTTTTGCAAATCGTGTCGCGCTGCGTGGCGCCGAATGCGCAGCTCACCTCGCTCGACGGTGGTGTCGCAGAAGACGGCAAAAGCGTCAGCATCGTGATCGATGGCGTGGCCGCCGGACGCGAACCGCGCGCGGCCGCGGAAGATTTGCGGCAAATGTTACTCGAGCAACTCGGACGCGCTTACAGCGATGTAAAAGTGGAATTTCGCGGACTGGAAGATTTGGATTCGATCGTGAGCGTGGGCGGAGCGAACCTGGCCATGGCTCGCTACAGCATTGGGGTCACATTCAACCCCACCGCGCCGAAAGCGGGCGCGAGCGCCCCACCCACCGGCCGGGAGAAGAAACGATGAACGCTCCGAAATTAAATAAGGACCAAATCCAAAAGATCGTGCTCAGCGTAATGGGATTCATCTTCCTGCTTTACGTTTACTCGAATTTTTTCCTCGGGCCGCTCCAGCGCAGCCGCGCCTCAATGGTCGCCACCATGCAGGAGAAACAAAAAAAGCTCGACCATTCGAAAGAAGATTTGCAGAGAGCGGCCGCGCTCGAACAACAGGCGAAAAACGCGACCACCCGTTTCGCTTCCTTCAAAGCATTAATTCCCGAAGGCGCGCCCATCGCCTGGTTTCCGCCGCGGATGAAACTTTTCTTCGCCAATCAACAGATCGACCGGGCCGGCGCGAGACTGGAGGGCAGTACCGGATTTAAACAACCCGAGCTCGCGAATTGGAACCGCTACAACTGGATCATCGATTTGCCGCAGGCCGAGTACGCCACGCTCGGCAAAGCCATCGCCGAGCTCGAGAATACCGAGCCGCTGCTCTCCATCACGCACGTCACGATCCATACCCAGCCCGACGCGCAATTTCAGCAGGTCACACTTGCAGCCACGAATTACATCTTGAAGAAATGAAACGCCTGATTCTTTCGCTCACTTTTGTCCTCGTCGCTGCCGCCGGCGCATTCGCCGCAACTGAAAGTGCGAAGTCGCCCGCGCCGACAGGTTCGCCCGCAATCGGCGCCACACCGAAAGAAGAGACGGCGCCGATCGAGTTGAAAACCAAATCGCTTTTTGCGATGGAAACGAACGCCCGCAATCCGTTCTGGCCGATCGGTTGGAAACCGGCCGCGAAAATTTCCGACTCGGCAAACGAACATGGCGGCGGTGACATTTCCGCGACCGCGTTCGTCGTCAGCTCGATCACGATCGAACACGGCGCCAAGTTCGCCATCGTTAACGGCAAGATCATGCAGGAAGGCCAGCAATTTGGTTTGCAGGTCGGCTCGCAGACTTACCAGATCACGCTGAAGAGGATCGAAGATGGCCGCGTCATCGTCGCGCGTCACGATCAGGAACTCGTCGTTCCGCTCCGGCGCAAGTAAGATCGACATCGACTAAGATCGACATGATCATTCCGCGTGGATCGCGCGGAAAAATATCTGTTCATCATTTGCATGAACAACAGCGGCTCGACTTTGCTCGAGCGCTTGTTGAGCCACTGCCGCAACGCCGTTGGCTTTCTTCCGCGCGGCGGTCCTAACGAACAGGTCAACGGCCAGCGCTTCGTTAAAGATTTAATGCCGACGCCGCACGGTCTCGGCGTGCGTCGCGTCTGGAGCGAACAAGCCGCCGCGCTCGAAGACGAATCGCGCTACGACTGGCCCAAAATCAAAGAGCGCTGGCGCGAACAATGGGCGCTCAATCCGAAATTCGCGACTGCGAATCCGCGCGTCTTTCTCGAGAAATCGCCGCCGAACGTTTATCGCGCTCTCATGTTGCAGAAGAATTTTTCGCCGGCCGCGTTCATTCTCGTGCAACGCAATCCTTACGCGGTTGCGGAAGGAATTCGCCGACGCGCGCAATTGCCGATCGACCGCTGCATTGCGCATTGGATTCGCTGCGCGCAGAAGCAAATCGAGAACGAGCGCACGCTGCAGCCGGCAATCAGTGTCGGCTACGAAGATTTATCGGAGCGGCCTAACGAATGCCAGAAGGCGATTGTCGATCTTGTCCCCGAGTTGGACGATGTCGATCTTGCGCACGCCATCTCGGCCCACAGCATCGAAGGTCAGTTGCGACAGCCGATCTTGAATTACAACGAGCGCCAGATCGCGCAGCTTTCCGCCGACGACATCGCGTCGATCAATGCGCAGCTCGAAAAAGTTCCCGAAGTCATGTCACACTTCGGCTACGAATTCATCCGGCGTTAAACGCTCTCCTTTGCGAGAACGGCGTCGACGTCGGACACGAATCCAGGAGGGAAGCCGATGTGTTTGGCGTCACGCCACCAAATCTCGCCAACCTTCGTTTTAATCAAGCTGCAGAGAAGCGCTCCGCACGACGCTTCGAAAGTTCCTTTCGGAAAAATGCCGCGCTGCGTTCTGTCCCAAATGTGAAAAGCCGCCCAGGCGTTTTCCTGCAGCATCTGCTCCAGCCGTAACTGATCGGCCGCATCCATCGCGCGCGCTCCGTGCAGTCCATCGGTCATGAGCTCGGCAATATCGCGGTTCTTCGCAATGGCCATTCGGATCACCGTCCATTGCGCCATGGTGGAGTTATGCTCGTTACGCTGAAGCGCGCCGGTGTTTTGTTTGATTTGTAAGGCGACGAAGATCAAAGACGCAATCACGCCGATCGAGGCAACGATTTGCGCAAGATAGGATATTTGTTCGAACGACATCGGTTTCAATGTTCTGCCGGCCTAACGAACTCGCCGTTGCCTTCGTCGAGGTACGTTGTCGATCCAACGCGCGAAACTTTCAGATATTGATGCCATTCGCCGTTTGCGAACTTCTTTTTCGCTTCCAGTGTTTCGTTCTCAGCTTTCGGCGCCGCTCCATTCATCGCTTCGACTAGGACGCGGCCATCCATCGCCGGCTGGGAGATGCCGAGGATCTTACAAATTGTCGGCGCAAGATCGACATTTCCACTCGGCGTGTCGCTCGTTAGGCCTTTTTTGAAATCGGGGCCGGATGCGATGAGGATGTTGTGCATGTCGAAATGGCTGAGGGTGGCGTGCGTCCCCTCGCCCGCGGCGCGTTGCCAATCGCCATCGATCATTCCCGGCAAACCGAATTGGTTCTTCGCGTCGCTCCAACGAAATGCCATCACCACATCGGCCGACGTGTCGTTGTCGATCTTCGCGCGATTGAGCGGGAACGTGCCTTCGAGTTTCTGCTTCGTGAAAATGACGCCGGCGAAATCCGATTGCTGCAAAAACTCGACCAGCCGCCGCGTCACAGCCGCGTCCTGTTGCATGACGTAAAACAAAACCGTGCCGCCGTTACCGGAGAGCATGATGTCGCCTGCTTTGGGCTCGGCCGTGAACGCGGTGGCAACGTTGAAGCCGGCGCGCTGCAAAATTTTCGGCAACTCGATCATTCGCCGGATGGTGGAGAAACCGTGATCGGACACGACGAAAATGTCCGTTGTCGATCTTGTACCTTGTCGATCTAACGCGGCCAGCGCCTGCGCAAGATTCGCGTCGCTCGCCTTGGTCGCTTGCAAAGACGCAGAGGAACCGGGCGCGGTTTTATGCTCGGTGTCGTCCGGTTCGCTCAACCACAGCCAGGAAAATGCGGGCAGTTGATCGTGCCAGAGAAAATCGGTGAGCGCTTTGGTCGTCCAGCTATCGCGCTCGACCGCTTTACCGTGCAGGGGAAACGGGCCTAACGAATCGGCAACCTGGTTTGCGAACTCCCCCGGAAGTGATGCGCCGGCAAAGAGCGTAACGTTTTTCTTCGCCCGTTCCGGATCAACATGTCGATCTAACAATAAACCGACCGTTTTCGCGGCCGCGATCGCGGTCGTTAGGCCAGCGCCTTGCGCGAGCTCGGCCAAAGTCGGCGCGCTGACATATTTGCCGGCCGACCAGAGATCACCCTTTTCCACGACGGCGCTCAGTTCGACATCGATCGTTTTCTTCGCGTCAAGCTCGGGGCGAAAAACGTGATTGGCGAGAATGCCGTTGTGCGCCGGATAAACGCCGGTGGCGATGGCGGTGCCGTTTACGTTCGTCGCGCTCGGGTAAACGCAATGATGATCACGAAAGACGACGCCGTCGCGCGCGAGTTGCCAGAGCGCGGGTGTGTTTTGTTCGCTGACGAAATCCGGACGCATGCCGTCCCAGACGACGACGAGCACATGTCGATCTTGCGCGGCGCCAAACGCCGCCGTGGCGATGAACGCGGACAAGATCGACAACGTCATTTGGCCACGCATTCTGCGAAATGATGCGTTGTATTTCGCAATCCGCATGTTGAAATTTCGTGACCAATTCCGATGGCCGCTCCCGACGTTTTTTTCGGCGCCTTGCGCGCCTTCGCCACCCACATGCAGCCGGGCGCGCCCTCCTCGGAACAAATTCGCCGCGACCGTCTGCGGGCTTTGCTTCAACACGTCACCGCGCACGTCCCGCTCTACCGCGATCTTTATTCCGCGCACAAGATCGACATCGATAAAATCGAAACGGCCGATGATCTATGGCGTCTGCCATTCGTGAGCAAAGCCGATTATCTCCGGGTCGGCCCCGCCGGTTACACCGATTGCGGCAATGAGGCGCTGAACCTTTACTCGCAAACGACGAGCGGCTCGGTCGGGCGCGCCCTAACCATGTACGCGCAACCAAAGGAGGCCGCGGTGTTGCACGCAAATCTGTGGTCGGGCTGGATGCACGCCGGCGTGTCGCCGAATGATCGATTGCTGATGATGAGTGCGCCGTATCTGGCCGAAGAAGTCGAAGGCTTCCGCACCGTTTTCATTCCGGTGCAGATGTCGGTGGACGAACTGGTGGAAACGTTCGTGAACGTTCGTCCGACGGTGATCATCGGAATGGTGGAAGCGATCGCGCTTCTGAGCGTGGAGCTGGCGCGGCGCGACATTCCAGAACGGCGCGACGTGCGATTGCTTTTTGCCTTCGGCCAAACCTATTCGGATCAGCTGCGCTCCATGGTAAAGCGCGGCTTCGAAGCTGAAACGCTGACACTTTATGGTTCAGCTGAGGCCGGATGGCTCGGTTATGAATGCGAGAAGCATTGCGGCTGGCACGTACCTGAAGGCCGCGTCATCGTGCAGATCGCGCGCACCGGTCAGCCAAACGAGCCGGCTGCGCCTAACGAGACCGGCGAAGTAATTATCACTTCTCTTTTACGCGCAACCACTCCGTTTATTCGTTACCGATTGTTCGACGCGGCCGCGCTCGATCCCACGCCATGCTCCTGCGGTCGAACATCGCCGCGCATCGTGAATCTCGAAGGCCGCATCCAGGATTTTCTAGTCGCGACCAACGGCCATCTGGTCGGCCCGGGCGCGATCGCGATTGATCTAACGGTGCATCGGCCCGTCGTGATTGATCACCGCATCGTCCAGGAGGATCGGAAACGCGTGCAGGTTTCGTTAGTCCTGGATCCAAATTTGCCGTCGGTTCCGCCGGAGGAAGTTGTCGATCTTGTCCGGCGACATCTGGGCGCCGACGTCGAAGTGAATGTCGCGGTGGTCGATGAGATTCCACGCGAAGCATCCGGAAAACGTCGCCGCGTTTTTCGAACGTTTGACCTGCCGGCTGTCTAACGCTGGCGATGAAACGATTCGTAATCGCTTTCACGGCGTGCCTGCCGACGATGTCGATCTTCGCCGCGCCCATCGTGCCGACGGACGACGGCATGACGTGGCGTTACAAGATGACGGAAGAAACCGGCGAAGGTTTTCGCATCGCCGGCGTGACGGCGGAACAGGACCAATTACAACTGCCGGTCATTTACCGGCGGAGCGGCGCGCGCGATGTCGATGGGAAATCGCTGCTCGCATTCGAGATGCACCGCGGCGGTTTGGTCACGAACACCGATTTGCTGAATGTGGATGAGAACGGCATCACCTGCCTCGCACGCGTCGATCAAAATGGCGAAGTCACGAAATTGAATCCGCCGCAGATGATCGTGCCGCCGCTGGTGAAAGGCACGAGCTGGGATTACGACACCGAGTTGGGAAACGCGAAAGTTCATCAGCATGGCAGCGTCGTCGCAGAAGAAGATGTCGATCTTGCAGCGGGAAAATTTCGCGCGTTCAAGATTCACATCGAACAAACCGAGCCCGGCCACATGATTGAAGATCGCTGGTTCGTAAAAGGCGTCGGCATCGTCAAAGACGTGACCACGACGCGTAACGACGATGGCGATTTGATCAAACGGGTCACACTCGAATTGCAGGAACGCCCGAAAGTCGCGCCGCGTCCGGAAGTGAACACGAAAAAACTTTCCGCGAGCGTGAGCAAGGAAGCAGTCGGCGCGGCCATGAATGAGATCGGCGGCGACGCCGAAAAAATTTATGCGCGCTGGCAGGGCAATGGTCTGCGCAAAGGCGCGAAGGTGCGCGTGGTTTGGATCGCGCAGAACATTGGCGACGTCGCGCCGCCCGATTACACCATCGACGAAGCCACGACCACCGCGACCGCGCCCGATTCGCGCGGCCAGTTTACGCTTTCACGGCCGGAGGGCGGCTGGGCCCCTGGCGATTATCGGGTGGAATTTTATCTCGATGATACTTTGATCGACACGGTGAAGGTGAAAATTTTGAAATAATCTGAATCCATTCCTCGTGCCCGACGCATCACAACGGAAAGGAAATTCATGAAACGCATCGGCATTCTTTCCACCGCCATCGCGACACTGTTACTCGGCGCTTGCGACGTCGTCGGCATTCGCGGGAACGGTCATGTCGTCACCGATGTGCGGCCGGTGAGCGACTTTGAGGAGATCGACGCCTCGGGCGGCTTGCGCATCGAGTGGCAAAGCGGCCCGCCTTCATTGCGCATCACCACCGATGAAAATCTTCTTCCGTACATCGACAATCGCATTTCCGATCACGCTCTGCGGTTGAAGAGTCGCAAACCGCTTCGCCCCACGCATCACACCAACATCGTGATCACCACCTCGCAATTGCGCGGCGCGGACCTAAGCGGCGCGGTCGATTTTGTTGCGCACGGATTGAGCGGCCCGAAGTTTTACATCCGCGCGAGCGGCGCGTCCGATGTCACGCTTGACGGCAACGTCGATGAATTCCTAGCCGATCTCACCGGCGCGAGCGATTTGCGCGCGCAAGGTCTGCAAACAAAATCGGTCGAGATGTCAACGACTGGCGCGGCCAGCGCGAAAATTACTGTCAGCGAATCATTGCGCGTCGATATTACCGGCGCCGGCGATGTTGTTTATTACGGCAACCCGAAGACGATCGAGAAAAACGTCACCGGCGCCGGCTCCATTCATCACAAGGACTAACGACCATGTCATTGGCACTCGTTTTCTGGGTCATCATTCGTAACGCAGCGCAACTGTAGGGGACGCTGCTAGCGTCCCGATCTAAAACAAGGGAAGCAAACCGCTTCCCCTACAATTTTCTCGCTGGATCATCATTCGTAACGCAGCGCAGTCATTGGGTTGATCCGCGCCGCGCGCGCCGCCGGCACATAGCAGGCGATAATCGCAATCGCCAGCATCAACAGCGCAACTTCGACATATGTTCCCGGGCTCGTCGCGTTCACGCCGAAAAATAAACTCGCGAGCGCGCGGCTGACGGCGAATCCCGCCGCCACACCGATGATCAGGCCTAACGAGACCAACGCAAATCCTTCGCTTACGATCATGCGCAGGACATCGCCGGTTTGCGCGCCCAACGCCATGCGCACGCCGATCTCGGCCGTGCGCTGACTAACGAGCGACGCGAGCACGCCGTAAATGCCGACACCGGCGAGCACGAGCGCGAGCGTGGCGAAGATCGACATGAGAAATGATTCGAACCGCCGCTCGCTCGTTGTCGATCTTACGATTTGTTCCATCGTCTGCACTTCGTAAACCGGCAGATACTTATCGACCGCCCAGATCTGATTTTTCACGCGCGGAATAATCACGTCCGGATTCTCAGACGCGCGCACGGCCAGCGTCAGCTGCGTGAAGTCCTGCATCGGCTTCGTCACTTCCGGCCGCGTCGCTTCTTCGATCGAACTTTGATGCGTATCGCCCACCACGCCGATAACGGTCGAGACAATCGGCTGCGGATTCATCTTCGACGGCACGCTGCGCAAATGTTTGCCGATCGCGCTTTCGTTAGGCCACAACTTTTGCGCAAGCGTGCGATTCACCACCAGCACCGGCGCTTTCGTTCGCAGTTCGTCGTCTGTAAAGTTGCGTCCTTCGATCAACGGGATTCCGACGGCATTGAAATATCCCGCGTTGAAAATCCCACGCAGGTCCGCCGTCGGCTCACTCCCGCGCGCCGGCTCCGGTTGACCTTCGATCGTAAACTTGGTCAGGCGAATCCGCGTCAGTGGCAGGCCGTCGGAGAAACTCGCGCTCTTCACGCCGGACGTGACGGAAATTTTCTCGAGCGCCTGCCGGCAAAATGCTGCGATCGCGTCGTTATTCGGGTAGCGCGAGGCCGGCATGCTGAACTTCATCGTGAGCAAATGATCGGCGCGAAATCCGGGATCGACCTGCAAGGTCGCGAGCAGGCTCTTCATCATGAACGCGGCGCCGACGAGCAAAACGCACGCAACTGCAACTTCGGAAACGATGAGAAATTTGCGTAATCGACCCGAGGCGAATGTTTGCGCACCGCGCGTCTGTGTGAGCGATGTGTTCACATCCGCGCGCGCCGCTTGCCATGCCGGCACGATGCCGAAAATGACGGCCGCTAAGATCGACATCGTCATCGTGAAAAGAAGCACGGCGGCGCTGAGATGAATTTGTTCCGGCCGATTAATTCCCGCCGGTTGCAACGCCACGATCGCTTTGATGCCGTAATGCGCGAGGACCAGGCCTAACGACGCCCCAATCACACTGAGCAACAAACTTTCCGCCAGCATCTGTGACACCAGGCGGGCGCGACTCGCCCCGAGCGCTTTTCGGATCGCCATCTCTTTTCGTCGCGCCGTCGCGCGGCCCAACATCAGGTTCGCGATGTTCGCGCACGCGATGAGCAAAACGAATCCGACCGCGCCCAGCAGAACGAAAAGATTTCGGCGCAAATCTTTGCCGACGTCTTCGACGTAAATCGGAAACACATTTGCGCCGAATCCCGCGTTCTGCGTCGGATCTTCGACCGCCAGTTGTTTCGCGACCGCGTCCATCTCCGCGCGCGCTTGCAAGATCGACATGTTCTCTTTCAGCCGCCCGTACGACAGCATCTTCCGCCGATGAAACTCGACCTCGTTCGCTTTCTCCGAGCCGTCGTACGGAATCCACAAATCCGGTTTGCGTTGATCGCCTCCTTCCCGCGCCGCCGGCAAATGAAATTCGGGCGGCAACACGCCGATGATGGTATAAACGACATCGTTCAGCGTCAACGTCCGTCCGAGCACGTTCGTTAGGCCGGAGAAGTGCGTTTGGTAAAACCGATCGCTTAGAACAACGACATGCGCGCGGCCCGGATCGCTCGCCGCCGATTCAAACGTTGTTCCAATTGCCGGCCGCACACCGAGAACTTCAAATAAATTTGGAGTCGCCCGCGCGCCATCGATCCGCTCCGGCTCCGGCCCGCTCGTTAGGTTTAAGTTCGCGTCTTCGAATCCGCCCATCGATTCGAACGAAGTGGCGCGTTTCTGCCATTCAAGAAAATTACTCAGCGCCGCGGGCACACGTTCGCCGATGGCGGCGCCGAGCGTCGGATTCTTCTCCCACAACATGACGAGCTGTTGCGGATCGCGATACGGCAGTTTCCTCAACAAAACTGCATCCACGATGCTGAAGACCGCGGAGTTCGCGCCGATGCCGAGCGCCAGAACGAAAATGACCGTGAACGAAAACGCGGGCGATTTGCGGAGCATCCGCCAGGCGTAACGAAGATCGACAATCACATTCATCAGCGCAACGAATCGACAATTCGCGGCAATGCAATGCCAGCCGGTTCGCGAATCGTTTGCGTCGCCATTTCTGACAGCGGCGTTTCGTCCGGATTGATTTCAATGAGAACGCGCGATGCGCGCGTCGCCCAATCGGTGATGTAACCGAACCCCGCCGTCGTCCCGACGACCAGTGCAAGATCGACATCTCCACGTGAAAGAAATTCTTCGACGATGTCGATCTTGCGCGGATCAAGCATTTCGCCAAACCAAACCACGCCCGGCCGCATCAACGCGCCGCAGCGCTCGCACCTTTCCAGGTTTGCTTTGAAATCGCACCGCGAGCAACGCGTCTCAAAAATGTCGCCGTGGATTTGCACCATCTTTTCGCGCGGCGTGCCGGCGCGCGCGTGAAGATCGTCCACGTTTTGCGTGACGAGCAAAAACTCGCGCGCGCTTCGCGCAAGATCGACAATCGCTTTGTGCGCGGCGTTCGGTTGCGCCGCGCGAATATTTTCGCGGCGTTCGTTATACCATTCCCAAACCAGCTCCGGATTTTCCGCGAACCCTTCCGGCGTCGCCAGTTTCATCGGGTCGAGATTTCGCCAATAACCGTCCTTGCCGCGAAAGGTCGGAATGCCGCTCTCGGCGGAAATGCCAGCGCCGGTGATGACGAGAACGCGATCGATTTTAATCCCAGCCGATCTGCCGGCCTTTGTTTTGTTCTTCGAGCCACGCCATGAGCGGCTTGAAGTATTCCATCATCGCGCGCGTGGAAATGTCTTCGCCGGTCGCGTCTTTCAAAACTTTCCTCCAATCTTCGGTCGAACCTTTCTTGAGAATGTTGTTCAACCACGCGCCGACTTCCTTGTTGTCGGCGTAATTACACGATTGCGGCGGCTGATGGAGAATTTTGCGCGCGATGTAATCGTGCAATTGAAACTTAAACACGGTCGCGAACGCGTAGTTATAATAATAGGCGGGGTTATCGTTGATGTGCGTCTTGGTCGCGGCGTCGCACCAATTTTCGCCGCGCGGTTCCGGCGGTTCGACGCCTTGGAAATCGGAAACGTATTTCCACCAGCGCGCGTTCCATTGGTCCTTCGGCAAATTTTTCGCGTAAACGTCCGCTTCCCAATGCGGCATCGTTCCGCACGAAAAATAAATAAACGGAATGGCGCGGGCGAGCGCGTCGTCGAGCAGGAACGCGGTCGTGTCCGCCTTGAAATCTTTCGGCAAGACACCACGCGATTGCAGATACGGCACCTGACTCGACGCGAGCGAAATCAATTCGCCAACGCCTTCGTGAAATCCGGGCGCGGCGCCGGTGCGCAACAAATGCGGCACTTCCGGTCGCGTGTAAGCCTTGAAATAATATCCGTGGCCGAGCTCATGATGCGCGGTGAAAAACCAGCGCGCGTTCGGTTCGATGCTTTGGAGCGAGCGGATGTCGTTCTCAAGATCGACATGCCAACAGGAAGCGTGCGTGTTTTTCTTTCGCTTGTCGTTAGGCGGGACCGGGAACAAATCCGATTTCGTCCAGAAAGTCTCGGGCAACGGTGAGAATCCGAGGCCAGTATAGAATTGCTCGGCGGTTTTAATGATCCATTGCGGATCGCGCCCCTGGAAATATTTGTCGAGATCGGCCGCTTCGACCAGGCCTTCCCACTCCTGCGCCCAACGATTGTTGATCCAATGCGCCGGAATTTTTTTCGGCACGGGCTGATGATATTTCTCGGCGAGTTTGTATTTTGTCCACGTGTGCAGTTGCAGATAAAGCGGCCGCAACGTGTTCATCCAATCTTCCAGCATTTTGAGCATCTCGTCCGTGCTCATGCCGTAATTCGAAACCTGGAGGGCAAAGTAATCGGGATACTGCATTTCTTTTGCGACGCCGTTGCGCAGATCGCGCAAGATCGACAAGTTCTCTTTCAGCGTCGGCCCGATCTCTTTCGACGCGAGCCAGACCGCTTTCCGCTCTTCCAGGTCGGTGCTCTTTTGCAATTTGTTGTCGATGTCGTTCGCGGTAATTTTTTGGCCATTGAGCTTGAACTCGAATCCGTTCATCAACGACGACTGCTTCGTTTCCGCTTCCACGCGTTTGTTCACGAGATCCGGATTCGTCATCGGACCTTCCGCGGCGTTGAGGAGCAATTGTCTCAACTCGCGCACGCTGAGCGATGTTAATTCTTTTTCGTGCGTGAGGAGCTCGCGCGCTTCGGTGATGAGCGCGGGATTGCCGTTGAACGCGGCGTAAGCTTTGCCCGCTGCTTCGGCGCCGGCGTCGTGCTCGGGCGTCACGTCGGTAAGCGCGAGCCATTGCGCTTCGCTGTTCACTTTGTAAAGCGCCTGATAACCGGCATCGGCGAGTTTCAGAAAACGATCGGCGCGTTCCTGGATCGGTGACGCGGCCAATGCGAGCACGGGGAACAAGGAAAAAACAAAACGGATAAAATTTCTGCAATGCATGAGAGATGCTAGTCGGAATACGGCGGAATTGTGAAGCCATTAACTGCTTGCGCGATCGCCCAATCACCGACATCATTTCCTCAATGCGCCAACCCGCCGCACCTTCGATTCCGGCGAAAACGGATGACACGCTCCGCAGCTGGCGCATTTCAACGAGCGCGACGCCTTTCTGGCGACTCTAGTCGAATCGCGCGGCCAAGCGGGCGAACATCTCGCCTAACGAGCCGCCACATTCGCGGCCATGAGTTTGAATGTATTCGTCAATATGCTTACACCTTTTTAATTTTATGCTGATCGTGATGAAGAGCGGCGCGACGAGCGCCGAAATCGATCCCCTAACGAGAATGAATTAATCGATGATCCTCCTGCTCGATAACTACGATTCGTTCATTTACAATCTCGCGCAGTACTTCGGCGAGATCGGCTGCGACGTAGTCGTTAGGCGCAACAATCAGGTCACCTCCGCGGAGATCGAGTCGATGGCGCCAAGCCACATCTGCATTTCGCCCGGCCCGGGCGCGCCCGGCGACGCCGGTGTGAGCAAACAGATCGTCGCGCGGTTCGGTGAGCGGACGCCGATTCTTGGTGTTTGTCTCGGTCACCAATGCATCGGCGAAGTTTACGGCGGCAAAATCATTCGTTCCCGGCAATTAATGCACGGCAAAGCGGCCACGATTTATCACAACGGCGCCGGTCTTTTTCGGGGACTCACGTTTCCGTTTCAAGCCGGCCGCTATCATTCGTTAACCGTTGAATCAAATTCGCTGCCATCGTGTCTCGAAATTATTGCGCACAGCGATGACGAGGAAATCATGGCCGTGCATCACCGCGAATTTCCGGTCTGGGGCGTACAGTTCCATCCTGAATCGATCCTCACGCCCGATGGAAAACAAATTCTGCGCAACTTTCTCGCGCAAGATCGACAATGACCACCACCGCGCCGATCAAACCCTCGCTCGAAGAATTCCGCCAGCTCGCGCAACGCGGCAACGTTGTCCCCATTTTCGCCGAAGTGATCGCGGATGCGGAGACGCCCGTGTCTGCATTCCGAAAAATCTGTCGTGGCGGTCACAGCTTCCTTTTTGAGTCGACGGAAAAAAACGATGTCTCCGGTCGCTTTTCATTCGTCGGGACAAAGCCGCGCGCCATCATCGAGAGCCGCGGCCGCGAAATCCGTGTGGTCGAGCGGGGCGTGGAGCGCCGCTTCCGGACCGAGACCGATCCACTCGATGAAGTTCGGAGGTTGTTAGGCCAATACCAGTTCGTCTCCAATCCGGAACTCTCGCGCTTTTCGGGCGGCGCGGTGGGTTTCCTCGGCTACGACGCCGTCCGTTTCTTCGAACCAACGGTCCCGCCTGCGCCTAACGATGACATGGCGATTCCGGAAATGTTGTTCATGATCACCGATTGCCTGCTCGTTTTCGATCATCGGCAGCGGACCTTGAAAATTGTGGTGAACGCCTTTCTCGAAGATGGAACTCCCGAGGAAGTCTACGCAAGATCGACATCGTCCATCGCCGCGATCCTGTGTGAGCTTGCCCGCCCTTGTGAGCTGCCATTGCTCGCATTGACTGCGGCGATTTCGCCGACGTCACGCAGCAATTTCCAGCCTAACGAATTCGAATCGGCGGTCGCGCAAGCGAAAGAGCACATTCGCGCCGGCGATATTTTTCAAGTCGTCCTGTCACAACGTTTCGAAGCCGAATTCGCCGGCGACCCGCTCGATTTCTATCGTTGCCTGCGCTTCATCAACCCCTCGCCCTACATGTTTTGTCTTACTTTCGGCGATGAGTTCGCGCTCATCGGGAGCTCACCGGAAATGCACGTGCGCCTCGTCGGCGAAAACGCAGACATCCGTCCCATCGCCGGCACGCGGCCGCGCGGAGCGACCAAAAGCGAAGACGAAAATAACGCCGCAGAATTACTCGCGGATGAAAAAGAACGCGCCGAGCACATCATGCTTGTCGATCTTGCGCGCAACGATCTCGGCCGCGTCGCGCAATTCGGAACGGTGCGCGTGACCGAATTGATGAACGTCGAACGCTACAGCCACGTCATGCATATGGTATCGAACGTGACGGCTCGGTTGCGCCACGACTGCGATGGTTTCGATCTGATCAAAGCCACATTCCCCGCCGGCACCGTTTCCGGCGCGCCGAAAATTCGCGCGATGCAAATCATCAGCGAACTGGAAAAAACGCGACGCGGTTGTTACGCCGGCGCGGTCGGTTACGTCGGCTTCGACGGTAATCTCGATTCCTGCATCGTTTTGCGATCGGTTGTGATCAAAGACGGCAAAGCCTATTACCAGGCCGGCGCCGGCGTCGTAGCCGATTCCGATCCGCGTCGCGAGTACGAGGAAACAATGAGCAAGGCCGGCGCGATGAAACAGGCGCTGGCCATGGCCGCATCAGCCTAACGAACCCGTGACGAAAGATTTTCTGGCCGACATTGTCTCACGAAAACGCCGCGAAGTTTCGGCGTTGAAGAGCGCGGGCGATCTGCCAAAACGTGCGCACCAAATCCGCCAAAGCGCGCCGCCTCACCGACTGCGCGACGCGCTTAGATCGACATCGCAATTCATAAAAATCATTGCCGAATTCAAGCGCGCGTCGCCTTCGCGCGGAACCATTCGCGGCGATCTTCCGCCGCGCGACGTCGCGCGTTTTTATGAAAAGGGCGGCGCGATTGGCATTTCGGTGCTGACCGATAGCGCCTTCGCCGGCTCGCTCGCCGATCTCGTGGCCGTTCGCGCCGAAACGCAATTGTCGATCTTGCGCAAAGATTTTATTATCGATCCGCTTCAAATTTATGAAGCCGCATGTGCGGGCGCCGATGCGATTCTTTTGATCGCGGCGATCCTTGGAGATCGCGAGCTCGAAGCGCTGCGCGGCGTGGCCGAGGACGAGCTCGGACTCGATGCGCTCATGGAAGTTCACAACGCAGATGAATTGCGTCGCGTGACCAAAGCCGGCGCCAACATCATTGGCATAAACAATCGCGACCTGCGCACATTCGAAGTTTCGCTGAAAACGAGCGCGCGCCTCATCGCCGAAGCGCCCGACCATGCTCTCATGATCAGTGAGAGCGGATTGGAAAGCGCGGAGCAACTTCGCCATTTTCGCGCGCTTGGATTCGACGGATTTTTGATCGGCGAACAATTAATGCGCGCGCCCGATCCTGCGACTTCGTTGCGCATGCTGACCGCGGCGCTGGAAAAATGAACCGCGTGAGAATCAAGATTTGCGGGATCACGAATGTGGACGACGCAAAACTTTGCGTGTCGGTCGGCGTGGAAATGATCGGATTAAATTTTTATCCGAAAAGTCCGCGTTACATCTCGCCGGCGCAGGCGCGCGAAATCGTCGAGGCAACGCGCAACCGTATCGAGCACGTCGGTGTGTTCGTTGACGCGAGCGCCGAGCAGGTGCGTGATGTCGCGGCGATTGTCGATCTTCGCTCGATGCAATTGCATGGCGCCGCATCGCCTGAAATATGCCGCGACTTGGCGCAGGAATTTCGCGTAATCCGCGCGTTGCGAACTGACGAATCTTTTCGGCCGGAGACGGCTTCCGCCTTTGCCGGTTGCGATGTGCTGGTAGATGCGCATCATTCCGAACTGCACGGCGGAACGGGCACGACCTGCGATTGGCCGGCGGCGCACGCGACGCGCGCATTCACGCGCTTTCTCATTTTATCCGGCGGCCTAACGAGCGACAACGTCGCGGATGCGATCGCGCAGGTCGGGCCGCATGCGGTCGATGTTTGCAGTGGTGTGGAACAGGCACCGGGAATTAAGGATCAGGACGCGGTAAAAAATTTTGTGACGGCCGCGCGCGGCTAACGGCTATGGCAAGATCGACAATCAATCGCAGCGAACCGGATGAACACGGTCATTGGGGAGAATTCGGTGGTCGTTATGTACCGGAAACGCTCGTCGCGCCGCTCGAAGAATTGACGCGCGAATTCGCTCACGCGCGAGACGAGACGGATTTCTGGAGCGAGCTGGAACAATTGCGCCGCGATTATTGCGGCCGGCCGACACCGTTGTTTCATGCGCAGCGATTGAGCGCGCACGCAGGCGGCGCACAAATTTTCCTGAAACGCGAAGATCTCGCGCACACTGGGTCGCACAAGATCAACAACGCTCTCGGCCAAGTCTTGCTCGCGCGACGAATGGGCAAGCGCCGCATCATCGCCGAAACCGGCGCCGGCCAGCACGGGGTCGCGACTGCGACGGTGTGCGCGTTGTTCGGCTTGCGCTGCGTCGTTTACATGGGCGCGGAAGATGTGCGGCGGCAGGCGTTGAATGTTTTTCGGATGCGTTCGTTAGGCGCGGAAGTGATGACGGTGAACTCCGGCACGCGCACGCTCAAGGACGCGATCAATGAAGCGCTGCGCGACTGGGTCACGAACGTGCGCGACACGTATTATCTGCTCGGCAGCGCGCTCGGGCCGCATCCGTACCCGTTGATGGTGCGCGAATTTCAGAGCGTGATCGGCCGTGAAGCGCGCGAACAGATTCTGGCGCAAAACGGAAAATTGCCGCGCGCGTTGGTCGCGTGCGTCGGCGGCGGATCGAACGCGATCGGCTTGTTCCATCCATTCATCGGCGACGAGCAAGTGCGTTGCATCGGCGTGGAAGCCGGAGGCCGCGGCGAGGCGGCCGGCGAACATGCGGCCCGTTTTCATAGCGGCCTAACGAGCGGGGGCGGACGGGTCGGCGTTTTGCAGGGAACCAAATCGTACGTTTTGCAAGATCGACATGGACAAATCGCGAACACGCACTCGATTTCGGCCGGATTGGATTACGCTGCGGTCGGGCCCGAGCACGCCTATCTGCGCGATGCTGGACGCGCCGAATACATTTGCGCGAGCGACGCCGAAGCGCTCGAAGGTTTCAGCCTTTGCACGAAACTGGAAGGAATCACGCCCGCGCTCGAAAGTTCCCACGCGATCCTCCCCGCGTTGCGACTCGCAAAAAATTTGTCGAGCGACGACGCGATCATCATGAATCTCTCCGGTCGAGGGGATAAGGATGTGCAGCTCGTCGCCGATGTCGATCTAACGGTGGAAGGCGATGAGTCGCATCGCTGAAAAATTTTCCGAGCTCAAACGCGCGCGGCGCGGCGGGTTCATTCCCTTCATCACCGCAGGCGATCCCGATCTCGCCACAACGGAACTTTTGCTCGTCGAGCTCGCGCGCGCCGGCGCGGACGTGATCGAGCTCGGCGTTCCGTTCAGCGATCCGGTCGCGGACGGCGAAGTGATTCAGCGCGCATCGGAACGCGCGTTGCGCAATGGCGTGACCTTGTGCGACGTGCTCGATTGCGTTGCGCGCATTCGGCCGCGGATGGCGACGCCGATTGTGCTGTTCAGCTATTTCAATCCGCTCCTGCAATTCGGCGAAGACAATCTCGCGCGCGAAGCGCAACGCGTCGGAATCGATGGCGTGCTCGTCACCGATTTGATTCCGGAAGAAGCCGAATCGTGGACGAAAAAATTGCGCGAGTACGATGTCGATCCAATTTTTCTCGTCGCGCCGACGACCTCTGACGCGCGACTCGCGCGCATCGTCAGCCAGGCGTCCGGGTTTATCTACGCGATTTCGCGCGCCGGTGTCACCGGGCCGCGCGCGGATTTGAGTAATGAGGCCGAGGCGTTGACTCAGCGCATCCGCAAAGTGAGCGCGCTTCCGGTGGCCGTCGGCTTTGGCATTTCGACTAACGAACAGGTGAAATCGGTCTGGCGTTTTGCCGACGCCGCTGTGATCGGCAGCGCGATTGTCGCCGAAATCGAGAAGAACAAAAGCGATCCGAATATGCTCGGACACGTCGGGAACTTCGTGCGAGATCTGCTCCGGCCGGGGGAAGATCGACATAGTTAATTTCCCGCGCGAGCTTGGTCATTGAAACGAATCATGAATGTGAACAACGACGGTAATGCGCGCGGCAACAACGCGCAGACGAAGAAGAAACCGCGCGACATGACGGAAGATCAGTCGCTGCTGGGGGAATACGATCCGGAAAAATACGGCGAGAAAACGGACGAGAAGGAGGAATGCGAGCCCGCGCTGCTGGCGGAATACGCTGCGGCGTTAACTTTGTTTCTCGCCAGCGTCGCCACACTGACTTCCACGGCGGCGGCGAAAGATTTACTGCCGAAGAAATTCAAGCCGCTTGATCTCGTCGTCCTCGGCATCGCCACGCACAAGCTCAGCCGGATTGTCTCGAAGAGCCGGATTACCGGAGCGATCCGCGCGCCGTTTGTGCATTACATTTGCAGTTGCGGCGCGGGCGAAGTGGATGAAGAACCGCGCGGTCGCGGTCTGCAACGCGCCGTCGGCGAATTAATTTCGTGTCCGTATTGCATGGGGCCGTGGTCCGCCGCCGCGCTCGGCTTCGGAATGATGTTCGCGCCGCGCGTGACCAAATTGTTCGCTTCAATTCTCGTCGGCGTCGCCGTTTCCGATTTTCTTCATCGCGCTTACGCAGCGACGAAAAAAGATTAGCCGGCGAAAGTTTTCCAGATCAGTCCGAGCAGTCCGCTCGCGAGCACGACTGGGACGATGTCGATCTTGTAGCGAAGCATCGCAATGAACGCGGCGACGCAAATGACGAGGGCGAACCAATCAATCATGTGCGCGCTTGGAAAAATGACGTGAACGCCAAACCAGACGGCGAGATTCAAAATGACGCCGACGACGGCCGCGGTGACGGTCGAGAGCGCGGCGGTGAGCAGTTGATTGTCGCGCAATCGCTCGATGTAAGGCGCGCCGAGGAAGACCCAGAGGAAACACGGCACGAACGTGGTCCACGTCGTGACGAATGCGCCTAACGAGGCGGCGAGGAGTGGTGAAAGATTTCCTGGTTGGTTCCAGCCGCCGAGGAAGCCGACGAATTGCAGGACCATGATGAGCGGGCCGGGTGTGGTTTCGGCCAGGCCGAGACCGTCGAGCATCTGGGTGGGCGCGAGCCAGTGGTAATGCTCGACCGCTTGTTGCGACACGTAAGGCAAGACGGCATACGCGCCGCCGAATGTGACGACGGCCGCTTTGCTAAAGAAAATTCCTTCGCGGAAAACGGTATGCTGCGTGCCGAGAAAGATGGCGACGAGCGTGAGCGGGGCCGCCCAGACAACGATCCAGATTGCGGTGAGACGCAGTTGCCGGCCTAACGAGGGCGATTTTGAAACTTCGCCAGATGTACTTGTCGATCTTGTGCGCCTGCCAATAAACAGACCGAGAAGGGCGGCGCTGATCACGATGAGCGGAAACGGCGCGTGGAAAAAATAGATCGCAATGAACGCGCCGCCCGCGATCGCCCACATCGAAAAAGTCTTCAGCGCTTTGCGGCCGATGCGAATGACAGCGGCGGCGACAATCGCGAGCACCGCGGGTTTGAGCCCGTAAAAGATGGCCGCGATCCACGGAATGTTTCCGTACGAGACGTAAACGAAACTCAGCACCCACAAAATAAACATCGACGGCAAAACGAAGAGCGCGCCGGCGGCGATGCCGCCGCGGATTTTGTGCAGAAGCCAGCCGATATAAATGGCGAGTTGTTGCGCTTCGGGGCCGGGCAGGAGCATGCAGAAGTTGAGCGCGTGCAGAAAATGTTCGTTGTCGATCCAACGGCGTTTCTCGACCAGCTCGGCGTGCATGAGCGCGATCTGCCCGCTCGGACCGCCGAATGAGATGAAGCCGAGTTTTAACCAAAAACGAAATGCTTCGCCGAACGACGGCGAATTCACAGTGGCGGTTTTTCTTCGAGCGCGGCGCGATCCCATTTGCCTAGCGAACTCGCCGCGTCGTAAGTGCTTTGCGCGAAGTCGAGCAACGTTTCGTCCGGCGATTTTGAATTGCGCACTTCATCGTACGGCAAAACGAATTCGTGAAACTGCGTGTTGTACGACGCGGCCGCCGGTTTCACTTTCGCGTCAGCGAATCCTGGCGGCTCGGGATAAGCGTAGGAATAAAAGATCGGCATCGGCATCATCTCGTTGCCGGGCCAGAAGCCGAGGCTGCTTACTTCCTGCGAATACGCTTCGCGCGTAACTGCGTCAGGCAAATGCGGAATGCCGCCCGGATGTTTCGGCGCGGCGCGGCCGGAAAAACGCGTGACGGCCAGATCGGGCGCGCCCCAGAAGAAATGCACCGGCGAACATTTGCCGCAGAATCGCGCGCGGAATTTTTTGAAGACGCGATCGGTTTGGACAAGAACGCGCCAGAAACGATTGGCGTATTCGGGATCGTAGGAGCGATGTTCTTCGTCACGATCGAATGGGATCGGACTTGGAATTTCGTTCGGGACGATGTCGATCTTCACCGCAAGATCGACATCTTCCAGGGCGCGCATGACCTCGCGATAAAACGCGGCGACCGATTGCGGTCGCAATTTCAAGACGCGCGTTTCGCCATCGCTTTTCAGAATGCGCAATTCGTGATCGACGAAATCGAAACGCATCTCGAAACTGTGCGCGCCATGCGGAATCGGCGACGTCGTTAGGCCGCGCGCGGTCACATAAAGCGTGACGTGCCAGGAATGATTCGTCCACGGCGTTTGCACCATGCGAATCTTGCCCACGATCTGAAACCACATGTGCAGGGTGGCACACGTCTCTTTCCATTCCGCAAACGGCAGCGCCGGCCACGCGTCTGCTAAGATCGACATCTTAATTTCGGCCTAACGATGGATGGTGTCGTCGAACGACTGCTTCACGCGGTCGAACATGCCGCGCGCTTCTTCCTGGGCGCGTTGGAATGAGCCGCGAATGCGCGAGCGTACACCGTAAAGCGGCCCGCGGTCGTCGTCGCCATCCTCGCTGGTGACACCGTCGTCGGTGCGTTCGGTGCGGACCGTTTGTTCGGTTCGCTCTTCGTGTTGATAGGCCGTATCAACCTCGACATCCTGCATGGTCGCGCCCGCGAACAATCCTTCGGTGCGCACGACATTGCCGCGATTGCTGTTGATGTGAATGGTGCCGATCGGTTTCCCGGAAACGCCGTGCAACGTCACGATCCAAACCGGTTCGCCGCGTTCGTCCGTGCGCAAAGTGTAACTGGCGGAATCGAAACGGGCGGCCGAACGATCGGCCACGCGGTTGGCCACTTGAAATGCGCCGCTGGAATCGAGATTGAGTTTCGAAGTTTTGATGGTGGAATTGCGCGCCGAACCGATGACGACGCGTTCCGGGGTGCGATCGGAAACGATGCGATCGTTGCTGACGACGACTTCGCGCGTGCCGGTGGGCGATTGCGGATCTTCCAGAAGAATCGTCCAGCTTTGCGGTTGCGGATCGCCTTTGGAACCGCTGACGGAGATGACGTGATTGAGTGCGGGTTTGCCCAGACGCGAACTAATCGTGCGCAACGCGTCGTAAGCGGTGCCGCTCTCCTGCGCGAATGCCGTGACGCTGAGCATGAGCGCCGGCGCAATCCATTTCCACATGTGCAAAACTGAACAACTTCTTCCCGCCAGTGTCCAATTGTTTGCGCGTTTACACATGTCGATCTTTTGTCCCGCTTAGTGGGATCGATCTTACGCGCTAAATCGCTCCCCTCTTGGACAAATCCCGCTCGGCGGAATGTAGCGATGAAAAAGTGCAAGCTAGAGTTTAGCAGTCACACCGGAAACCTCGCGCTCATGCGTAATGCGGTGCGAAGTTTTCTCGAGAGCTACGACTTTAGCGACAAGGAACGCACGCTCATGGTGCTCGGCGTCGATGAAGCGTGCACCAACATCATTCGTTATGCCTACGATTTGGCGGACGATCAATTGATCCTGCTCGAGATCGATCGGGTGCGCAACGGGGTGCGGGTACGGTTGCGCGATTACGGCAAGCGCATCATGCCGAACACGCTCAAGACCGAGCGCGCGACCCGACTGAAACCGGGCGGGCTCGGCTTGCAACTCATGCGCGCGGCGTTCGATTCGGTTCATTACCGGTCGAAAAAGCGCGGCACCGAGCTCGTGCTCATGAAATATTTCGATTAGCGATTCTTCGCTGTAGGGGACGCTGCTGGCGTCCCGTTTATTTTTCAAAAGGGAAGCTGGCAGCTTCCCCTACAGAAGAAAATTCGTAAGATCGACATCGTCCATCATGAAGCCACCGGCGAACGATCCTGCATTTGAAATTTCCTTGCGGCCGCCGGCGTTCGCCGAATTCACCGGCCAGCTCAAAGTGCGCGAGCGTTTGGAATTGATGGTCGCGGCCGCGACCAAGCGCGGCGACGTGCTCGAACATGTTTTGCTCACCGGGCCGAGTGGTCTCGGAAAAACCACGCTCGCACACATCATCGCGCACGAGATGAACGTGAATATTAAAAACACGAGCGGACCGGTGATTGAAAAAGCGGGCGAGCTCGCCGGCCTCCTAACGAGTCTCGAAAAAGGCGACGTGTTGTTCATCGACGAAATCCATCGACTGCAACCAACGATCGAGGAATATCTTTACCCGGCGATGGAAGATTACCGGCTCGACATCATCATCGACCAGGGACCGCAGGCGCGTTCGCTGCGATTGAATTTGCCGAAGTTCACCCTCATCGGCGCGACCACGCGCGCGGGCATGGTGAGCGCGCCGTTGCGTTCGCGTTTCGGCATGACGGCGCGGCTCGATTATTACCACGCTGAGGAAATGCAGAAAATCATCGTGCGTTCCGCGCAGTTGTTAGGCGTAGATGTCGATCTTGCGGGCGCCGCGGAAATTGCAACACGAAGTCGCGGAACGCCACGCACGGCAAACAATCTTCTGCGCTGGGTGCGCGATTACGCGCAAGTCAAAGCGAACGGCAAGATCGACAAGGAGGTCGCCGACGCCGCGCTCACGATGTTGGAGATCGATCGCGACGGGTTCGATCAATGGGACAAACGCATCATCGAAACTTTGATCCACAAATTCAACGGCGGCCCGGTGGGATTAAATTCGTTAGCCGTCGCCATCGGGGAAGAGGCCGGCACGCTCGAAGAAGTGAACGAGCCGTATTTGATCATGGAAGGCTACATCAAACGCACCCCGCAAGGTCGGGTCGCGACCGCGAACGCCTACAAGAAGTTGGGAATGAAACCGCCGAGCGGCGCGCAGGCGGAATTGTTGTGACGCTTTCTCCATTTGTCATTCCGAGCGCAGTCGAGGAATCTCCAATTGATTCTCAGTAAGAGATGTCTCGACTTCGCTCGACATGACAGAAACGGCAGATTTTTTCGGAAGATCGACAAGAGTATTCACGGTCGGCGAATTGACGCGCTCGATTCGCGGAACGCTCGAGACGAAATTCGGCGCGGTGTGGGTGCAGGGCGAAGTCTCCAATTACAAACCGCACCCGAACGGGCACCAATATTTCACGTTGAAAGACCAGCGCGCCGCGATCGCGTGTGTGATTTGGCGCGACGCGATGGCGCCGTTGAGGCAGCCGCTGGTCGATGGCGCGCAAGTGCAAATTTACGGCACCGTCACCGTCTTCGAAGCGCGCGGGCAATATCAGCTCAGCGTGCAAATTCTGCAGCAACGCGGGCTCGGCGTGTTGCAGGCGAAATTCGAAGCGCTCAAGCGTAAACTCGAAGCCGAAGGTTTGTTTGCGGCGGAACGCAAACGCGCGCTGCCGAAATTTCCGCGAAAAATCGGGATCGTAACTTCGCCGAGCGGCGCGGCCATTCGCGACATCTTGAATGTCCTGCGGCGACGCGCGCCGTGGTTGTCGATCTTGATTAATCCGGTGCGGGTGCAGGGAACGGGCGCGGCGCAGGAAATCGCGGTCGCGATTCGTGAGCTGGCCATGCCTAACGACGCGTTTACACCTGTCGATCTTATCGTGGTCACGCGTGGCGGCGGGAGCATGGAGGATCTTTGGGAATTCAATGAGGAAATTGTCGCGCGCACGATTGCGTCGATTGATGTGCCGGTCGTTTCCGCGATCGGCCACGAAATCGATTTCACGATTTGCGATTTCGTCGCGGACTTGCGCGCGCCGACGCCGAGCGCGGCGGCGGAATTGATCGTGCCCGACGTTGTCGATCTTGCGCGGAGAACCGATGTGTTCGCGCGCGCGATCACGCGCGAGCTGCGCAAGCGCATGCGCGACGCGCAACAGCAGATCGATCTCGTCCGCGGCGCATTGCAACGCGGCATCAAACACAAGATCGACAACTGCAGACAATGCGTGGTGCAAATTGCGCGCGCCTTGATTGCCCACAGCCCGGTGCGCGAACTGCAAATGCGCCGAAATAGGATTGTCGATCTTGCGCGGCGTTTAACGGATTCACCGCAACGCCTGATTGAATCCTCGCGGCATCGCTTTCGCGAACTCGAAAGCGTTCTGCGTGTTCTTGGTCCGGACGCAACGCTTCGCCGCGGCTACAGCCTAACGACCGACGAACGCGGTCAAATCATTCGCAGCGTGGTGTCGGTTAAACTGAAAATGAAAATCCGCACGCGTGTGAGCGACGGCGAATTCCGATCCGACGTTACGGATAAGTGAGGACGCCGTTCGGATCTCCGGCGGTCACTGTTCCGGCAGCTTCGCCCGGTTTTTTTCCGACGGTTGATTCGAACGCAGCGGTGCCCGCTGCGCCAGCGGTCGCAGTCGCGTTGGCTTTACGAAGAACACTTCCGTCTCCACCTTTGCGGATCACGACAAAACCCTTGTCACCATAAGGTCCGGCGGGCGTCGCCGGAAAAGCAGTATCGTACGTGTAATTAGAAGTTACGGCGAAGATCACATTCGAACCGTCGTTGCTGGTTACAGGATAAACTTTCAGCGCACTTTTCGTCCCGCTCAAGGTGACGGTGGTCACGTTGTTCGCTGTCGAACTGGTCGCGGTGCAAGTAGCGCCCGGTGCGCTTAAAAGTTTCGGCAAATCCGAGACCTGCAAATATCCATTCTGGACCAAGTTCGTGACGTAGGCTTGAAGGTTTGCGAGCGCTGGAGAGTAATCACCCGGCCACGACAGGTTCGCATCGGAATTATTCGAGCCATCGAGCGACATCTGGTAACCGGCGAGATAGAGTTGGCGCGCGTTGTTCATCGTGCCGGTCATCTGGCCTTTCGTCATCGCGTTCGTTAGGGCGGGAACAGCGAAGGCGGCGATCGTCGCGATGATGGCGATGACGACGAGCATTTCGATGAGGGTGAAGGCGGAACGGTTCTTCTTGGTCATGGACGTGGAGTTGGGTTGGGGATCATGCGTGGAAAAATTCCTAACCGCAAGACAAGATCGACATCTACTAAGATCGACAATCAATGCACCTGCCAGCCGCGCCGGATGAGGCTGATGGCGATGGCGGCAAGCAGGAGCGCGATAAGTTTCGAGACGCCGCGCAGGCCTTGTTTGCCCATCCAGCGGGTGAAGCGCTCGGCGTTGCACAAGGCGACGGCGACGAGCAACAGGTTCACGATCAACGCTGCGACCGTGAGAAAAATGCCGACGCTGTCGATCAAAATTAAAAGCGCGGTGAGCAACGCCGGCCCGGCGATGAGCGGCATGCCCAACGGGACTACGCCGAAATCGTCGTCCGTATTCCGATCGGCACGACCGAAGCCGACGAGCTCGCGCACAGCGAGGGCGAGCAGGATTAATCCGCCGGCGACTTGGAAATCGGCGACGGAAATTCCCAGCGCGTTAAAAATTCCTTTACCGAGAAAGATGAAGCCGACGGCGACGCACAGGCCGGTGAGAATTCCGAGATAGGCCTGATGTCGACGATTTTCGTGCGAAGCGCTGTGGCCCAGGCCGATGAAAAGCGCGACCAGACCGATGGGGTCGATGGCGACGAAGATCGGGATCAAGGCGGCGAGGAATTTTTCGAACACAATTTAATTTTGCGACGGTCATAGACCGCCGCTACAGAAGAAGCCATGAAAATCTACATGTCGATCTTGTGCGGCATCGCCGTTGTCGATCTTAGCGCGGCCGAGATGAAAACGGTGAACGATTTCCGCGCGGCCGCGGACAAAGCAAGGGCGGTGTTGACCGTTCCAGATTGGGAACAAACGCCGGACGCAGTCGACGCGATGATGAAGAGCGCGATCGACAAAGCGAACAAGGCGCTGGATGCGATCGGCGCGCAGGACCTGAGCAAGGTGACCTTCAAGAGCACGGTGGTGGCGCTGGATGATCTTGGTTACGAAGCGAGTCTGGCGGCGAACAAGGCGCAGATCATCAAAGAGACGAACACGAATGAAGCGATGCGCACCGCCGGCGAGAACGCGGTGAAGGTTTTTCAGGATTGGGCGGTAGGCGTTGATTATCGCGAAGACGTTTACAAGGCGATGAAGGCGTTCGCGGCGACGAAGCCGAAATTATCGGGCGAAGACAAAAAACTTTTCGACGAGACGATGCGCGATTATCGCCGCGCCGGTTTGGATTTGCCGCCGGAGAAAAAGAAAGAAGTGGAGCAGTTGCGCAAAGATCTGGCGAGAGTCGGGACCGATTTCGATTCGAACATCGTCAAGGCGCAGGCGCCGGTCGTATTCACGAAAGCGGAGCTCGATGGCTGCCCGGAAAGCTTTTTTGCATCGCCCGGAATCAAGACCGGCGATGACGCCTATACCGTGATGGCGAACGTGACGTGGCAGTTCATCGCCGTCCAAGAAAACGCGAAGAGCGAAGCGACGCGCAAAAAACTTTACGTGATTCACGATTCGTTAGCCAAAGACACGAACCGCGCCGTGCTCAATCAAATGCTCGATTTGCGAAACAAGATTGCGCTCCGGCTCGGTTACAAATCGTGGGACGATTTCCAGACGGAAGTGCGATTGGCCAAATCGGGCGCGGGCGCGAAATCGTACATCGACAATCTCATTACCGGGACGCAGCCGAAATTCGCGGCCGAAGTTGCGGAGCTACAAAAAATGAAAGCGGCCGACACGGGCGACGCGAATGCGAAGATCGGCGTATGGGACTGGCGTTATTACGACAACCAGCTCGTGAAACAAAAGTACGCGGTCGATAAGGAAGAGCTGCGCAACTTTTTCCCGTTCCAAAAAGCACTCGAAGGCATGTTCCACATTTACCAGAGCATCTTCGGTCTGCGCTTCGATCAAATCACGCCGCCGCAGAAATGGATCGACGATTTGCAGCTCTATATGGTGAGCGACGCGGCCACGAACGAGCCGCTCGGCATGTTCTACCTCGACATGTTTCCGCGCGAAGGAAAATACAATCACTTCGCCGAGTTCGAAATCGTCGGCGGGAAATTGTTAGGCGACGGGAAATATCAACGCCCGACGGTGGCGTTGCTCTGTAATTTTCCGCCACCGAGCGGCGATAAGCCGTCGCTCATGACGCATCAGGACGTGGAAACGCTCTTCCACGAGTTCGGTCACGCCCTGCACACCATTACGACCCGGGCGCATTATCATCGCTTCGCCGGCACGAACGTGCCGCTCGATTTTGTCGAAGCGCCGTCGCAGATGCTGCAAAACTGGGTTTGGGACAAAAAGGTGCTCGACACTTTCGCGGCTGATTACCGCGATCCGTCCAAAAAAATTCCGGCGGAAACGATTCAGAAGATGAACGACGCAAAAAAAGCGACGGCCGGAATTTTTTACCGGCGGCAATTTGCGTTCGCATCGTTAGACCTCGGCATGCATGACGCGCATCCGGAAGGCGCGCATTGGGATTGTGTCGAGATTTCGAATCCGATCCTCGAAAAAGTTTTTCTGCCGATCGATCCGAGCACGACGTTCGTCACCTACTTCGGTCACATGAATGGCTACGACGCCGGCTATTACGGCTACGCGTGGGCCGACGCGATCGCGGCAGACATGGCGACAGTGTTTGAAAAAGCGAAGGACGGCTACCAGGACAAACAGGCCGGCATGAAATTGCGTAATGAAATTTATGCGCAAGGCGATTCGCGCGACGTAACGGTGTCGATCGAAAAATTCCTCGGGCGCAAACAATCGGTGCAGCCATTCCTGGAAAAAATTGGCGCCGCGGCGACTGATAAAAAGGAAAAACCGGCCGGGCCGTCTAACGAGAGCCGTTAACAAATCTCTTCTGTGGTGGCAGCCGTGTCGGCTGCATTTGTTTGGCTCATGCAGGCGACACGCCTGCCACTACAGCACATTTGCGACGCTCATAGAGCGCCGCTACAGAAGAAGAATGAAAACGACGTTCGTTATCCTTCTTCTCAGTACGATGTCGATCTTCGGCGCGGAGCCGGAAGATAAACTCAAACCCGCGCTCGATGTCATCACCCCGGACGCGATGCTGGCGCATATCAAAACGCTTTCGTCCGATGAATTTGAAGGGCGCGCGCCCGGTTCGAAAGGCGAAGAGTTGTCGATCAACTATATCGAGGAACAATTTCGCCGCGTCGGATTGAAGCCGGGAAATCCGGACGGCACGTATCTTCAGGAAGTTCCGCTCGCGGGAATCAAAAGCGATCCGCACATGACGCTCACGGTGAATGGCAAGCCGCCGATGGATTTGAAATTTCCCGATGACTTCGTCGCGTCATCGGCGCGATTGCAGGACAAGATCGACATCAACAATTCGGACATCGTGTTCGTCGGCTACGGAATCGTCGCGCCGGAATACGGCTGGGACGACTACAAAGATGTCGATGTTAAGGGCAAAACGATTTTGATGTTGATCAACGATCCGCCCATTCCCGATCCGAACGATCCGTCGAAGCTGGACGAGAAAATGTTCAAGGGCCGCGCGATGACGTATTACGGTCGCTGGACTTACAAATACGAAATCGCGGCGCAACGCGGCGCGGCCGCGGCCATCATCATTCACGAGACCGAGCCGGCGGCGTATCCGTGGCAGGTCGTGCGCACGAGTTGGTCGAAGGAAAATTTCGAGCTCGACGCGCCTAACAAAAACATGGACGCGGTGCAGGCACGTTCCTGGATCACGCTCGATGTCGCAAAGAAACTGTTCGCGGATGCGGGACAGGATTTCGATGCGCTCAAGAAATCAGCCATCACGAAAAATTTTCGCCCGGTCGCGCTCAACGCGAAATGCAAGATCGACATCAAGCAAGCGGTGCGCTCGTTCAAATCGCATAACGTCATTGGCAAACTCGAAGGCAGCGATGAAGCGTTGAAGAACGAATACGTTCTCTACACCGCGCACTGGGACCATCTCGGCAAACATCCCGAGCTCGTCGGCGATCAAATTTTCAATGGCGCGGTCGACAACGCGTCCGGCGACGCCGCGGTCATGCAGCTCGCGGCCGCGTTCACGAAATTAAATCCGCCGCCGAAACGTAGCGTCCTCTTCATGTGCACGACGGCCGAGGAAGCCGGTTTGTTAGGCGCGAAATGGTACGCGCTGCATCCGCTCTATCCGCTCGAGAAAACGCTGGCCGATATCAACATCGACAGCATGAACGTCTGGGGCAAAGCGCGCGATGTCGAAGACACCAGCTTCAGCTTTTCCGATCTCGACGACATGCTCGCCGCCGCCGCGAAACGTCAGGGCCGCGTCATGATTCCAAATCCGCGCTCGGAAAAAGGCAGCATCTACCGCGCGGACAATTTCGAATTCAGCAAAGTCGGTCTCCCGTCGCTTTATATCGGCAACAAAGTCCATCTCCTCTCGCGCGCCGAGAACGCGCCGCTGCGCGTCGATGAATTCGATTTGAAAGATTACCATCAAGTCAGCGACGAAGTTCACTCCGATTGGGACCTGAGCGGCGCGGTGCAAGATGTCGATCTTCTCTTCGAAGTCGGCTACCAAGTTGCGAACGGCGACAAATTCCCGGAATGGAAACCGGGTAACGAATTCAAATCGAAGCGCGATGCGATGATGACTACCCATAAATGAACGGGCGTCGTTACCAGATCGAGTACGGTGCCTCCGCGATGTGCGATCTGGATTTTCTAAACGCGAAAATCCGGAAGCAGATTTTGCGGAAGATCGAGCGATTGGAGTCAGGACTGCATGGCGACATTAAGCGGCTTCGTCGAGCTGACATTGGATACCGATTGCGAATGGGAGACTATCGGATCTTGTTCGATGTCGAAGGAACGGTTATTGTCATTCGTCGAATCGGAGATCGGAAAAACGTATATGACTAAGACATTGATCCGCGACATCGGCCGAACCGTGGCGAAGAAGCGCCAGCAACTTTCCGCCATCCGCGAAGAAGTGGAAGATTTGCTCGATTATCTCGATCTCGTCGAAGCTCGCGCAAGAGACGCGGGTAAACCTCGCGTCAGTCACGCTGAAATGAAGAAGCGCTTCGCTTGATCGGCAACCCGCTGCAAGATGTCGATCTTCCATTCGAAGTCGGCAATCAGGTCGCGAACGCCGACAAATTTCCGGAATGGAAACCGGGAAATGAGTTCAAGCCGGAGCGATGCAAGGATGAAAAAGTGACCGGCAATGCAAATAGCCAAGAAGATAATTGTTCCCTCATTGCTGCTCGTTTTTGCGGCGAATCTCATCACAATCATTTATCTCGACGAATACTTTTATCGCAATCGTCCGCGCGTCCCGAATCCGGCGGCGAAACAAGTTTATGCACTTGATATTCATCATGGTGCTCGCGTGTATGTAACTCGCTCTGAAAAACTCCCATTTGATTACTTCCCAATCGTGGAACCGATCGTGTTCTGCGCTGCATTCCTCCTCAACCGGTACTGGAAAGTACTTCCGAGGGCGACGCCGCCGGTAACGTCCTCAAAACCGACTGCGCCAAAGTTTCGGGCCTTAGTGATTGCTGTGGGTGGCGCGTGGTGTCTGTTCATTGCCGGATCGACCATTGGCGAGCGGCTTTTAATCGACCTTAATGGATCGATCGCGGGTCGAAGCGATGCGAACGGGCCGAACCGGCCTGGTGCCATTTACACAATTATAGACTCCGACGGAAAACCAAACACATACGTTACGGGGCCAACTGATGCCTCATTGCCGCACGATCTGCCCGTTGGCGCGAAAATCTCCAAGCAGAAATGGCACCTGAGTTATGTTGTCGACGGTCGAACGCTGAACACTTTTCCGATTACCTTCTATGGAGTCTTAACAGGCATCGGCTTGTCACTGCTAGCATTCAGCGCCACACTCGCAATTCAGCAACATCGCGCTGCAAGTTAGACCGTTTGCTTAAACGCCGAAAGAAACGCTTCCATCTCGGATTTCTTGCCGATCGTTAGGCGCATGTGGTTCGGCATGGCCGGAAAGAGGCGGCCGACCTGGACGTTGCGTTGTTTCATCGCGGCGATGAGCGGGACGACGGGACGTTTGCAATCGAACATGATGAAGTTGGCCTGTGACGGAATTGTTTTGTAGCCGAGCCGGTCGAGCTCGGTCACGGTGAACGTCTTCGCGTCGTTCGTTAGGCGTTTACCGTTCGTTACTTGATCGACATCTTGCAGGCTGGCGTGCGCGGCGGCGAGGGCCATGCAATTGACGCTGTCGAACATCACGCGCGGGCGCATCTTCTCGATCGTTTCCTTTTGCGCGACGCAATAACCGCAGCGCAACCCGGCCATGCCGTAAATCTTCGAGAACGTGCGCGCGACAATCAGATTTGGGTGATCTTTGATCAGCGAAATCACGCTCTCGTAATCGGGCGAGTCGGCGTAATGAAAATAGGCTTCGTCCACGAATACGATTGTCGATCTTGCGGTGTTTGCGATGAAATTGCGCAGCTCGTTCTTCGGCGTGATGCTCGCGGTCGGGTTGTTCGGGTTGCAGACATAAATGAGTCCGTCCTTCGCGGCCGCGCCCATCTTCGCGAGATCGTGCGCGAAGGATGGAGTGAGCGGGACTTTCACAACTTCAGCGCCGTTGACTTCGGCGTGATGCGCAATCGATTCGAAAGTCGGATCGGCCACCACCATTTTGCCCGCGCTCGGTCCGGTGAAAGTCTCCGCCGCGAACTTCAAAATCTCGCCCGAGCCGTCGCCTAACAAAATCTGTTCCGGCGAAACGCCATTCAATTTCGCCAGGGCGTCTATCAACATGTCATTATGCTCATCGGGATAACGGCAGCAGAGATTGTAAGAGCCATTCATCATCTCGATCGCTTTCTTCGACGGACCGTAGGGATTTTCGTTCGCGCTCAGGCGCACGATACCGCCAGATGAAGATGTCGATCTTGCGGGCGACGGCTCGGTCGCAAACGAAACGCGCGGCCTAACGAGCGCGGCAGCGGCACCAATTCCAACGAGATGGGCGAAACGACGGCGAGAAATCGATTTTGTATTCATAGTGAGACCTCCGCGAAGACGCCGCGATTATGCTCCGGGTCGACCGCGACCGGCCAGAATTTTCGATGTCGATCTTGCGACGAACGCCTACGTTTCACGAAAGATGTTCGGTTTTCTCCAGCAAAGACGCCGGCAACGCCTGAGGGCCCAGCCGGTGCCGAGAGAATGGCGCGAGATCATCGGCCGGAACCTGAAATTTTTCCGGCGGCTGTCCGAGAAGGATCAGGCCGAGCTGCTCGGCCACGTGCAAGTTTTTCTATCGGAGAAACGGTTCGAAGGTTGCGCCGGCCTCGTCGTGACCGACGAGATGTGCATCACGATCGCGACCCAGGCGTGCCTGCTCCTCTTGCATCGAAAAAGCGATTATTTTCCGCAGTTGCTGACCATTCTGGTTTATCCGTCGGCTTACCAGGTGGAAGATCGACAACCAGTGGGCGCAAACATTTGGGAGGAAGGCCTAACGAGTCGGTTGGGCGAAACCGGCCGCCGAATGGGATCGATGGTGCTGGCGTGGGACGCGGTGAAGGTGGGCGCGGCCGATCCCTCCGATGGCCGCAACGTCGTCTTCCATGAATTTGCGCATCAACTCGATTTCGAAGATTACGCGAGCGATGGCGTGCCAGCGCTAACCACGCGCGCGCAGCAATTATCGTGGGGCGCGGTCATGCGAGTCGAGTTCGCGTCGTTGCGCGCGGCGGAAGAAACCGGGATCCCGACCTTGCTCGACACTTACGGCGCGAGAAATCCGGCGGAATTTTTCGCGGTGGCAACGGAGGCGTTTTTCGAGCGACCACGCGCGTTGCGGGCGCGACATCCGAAACTTTACGCCGAATTGCAACGCTACTTTCAGCAAGATCCCGTCGAATATTCGGCCGAACCGATCGCTTCCTGATTAGTTAGGCCGACGCGATCAGTTCGCAAAACTTCGCCAGATCGATATTGCCGCCGGAAATGACGCAGACGATCGGGCCGCGAATGCGATTGTCGATCTTATGCGACATCACGGCGGCGACCGGCATCGCGCCCGCACCTTCGGCGATGACGCGCGCTTTTTCGGCCAGAATTCGCATCGCCTTTTTCGTTTCGTCGAGACTCACGACGAGATAATCGTCCACGATCGGTTTCATGCGTTCCCACATGCGCGGGAAAACGCTCTGCCCCCCTGCTCCATCGACAAAGGACGCTTTCCAATTCGGAAAAACCTGCGGCGAACCTTTTTGAAACGACAAGGCCGCGGGCGCGGCGGTTTCGGGTTCGACGCCGAAAACTTTCACGTCCGGCTTCAAGGCTTTGAGCGCGCTGCCGACGCCGGTGATCAATCCGCCGCCGCCGATGCTGGCGATGACCGCGGCGACGTCCGGTTCGTCGTCGAGAATCTCGAGTCCCATTGTCGCATGACCGGCGATGAAGTCCTGATCGTCGAACGGATGAACAAACGTCGCGTCGATTTCCGGAAATTGTCGATCTTCCAAAGTTTTCCACGCTACTTCGTAAGGCACGGGAAACAATTTTGCGCCGAGCGCGCGCATGCGATCCATCTTCGCCTGCGGCGCATTTTCAATCGCGACCACGCTGCACGGAACGCCCGCTTTTCGTGCGGCGTAGGCGACGCCTTGTCCGGCATTCCCCGCGCTTACCGTCCAGAAGCCACGCTTCCGCTCATCGTTCGACAACATCGCGACGGCGTTGGCCGCGCCGCGAAGTTTGTAGGCGTTGATCGGTTGAAGATTTTCCAGCTTCAATCGGATGTCGGGAAAATCCGGACCGAGATCGAGCCGAACGAGCGGCGTGCGCACGATAGTGCCGGCGATGCGCTCACGCGCGGCGCGCACTTCGTCGATGTCGATCTTGCGGACCGGTTCGGGCGTTGCCGTCATTGTCGATCTTGCACTAAGCTGCGGCGCACATGCGCGTCAACTTCGTCATCGGCGGCACGCAAAAGGGCGGCACTTCCGCGCTCGACGCGTTTTTGCGTCAGCATCCGCAGATTTGCATGCCGACGACGCAAAAGGAATTGCACTTCTTCGATCGGGAAACGGAAAACACCGACTACAAAAGCTATCACGCGAATTTTAAACCGGAGAAGCGACATCGCGTCGTGGGCGAGGCCAGTCCGATCTACATGTATTGGGAAACGGCGCCGTATCGAATTTGGAGTTATAACGCTGAAATGAAGTGGATCATCGCGCTGCGCAATCCGGTCGAGCGCGCATTTTCGCATTGGAACATGGAACGCAAACGCGGGAAGGAGTCGCTCCCGTTTCCGGAAGCGATCGAACATGAGGCCGAACGCGCGCGGGCAGCGCTGCCGTTGCAGCACCGCGTCTATTCGTATGTCGATCGCGGTTTCTACGCGCATCAACTGCGGCGTTTGTTCAACATTTTCGGTCGCGAAAATTGCCTGGTGCTCTTGAATGAAGAATTGCGGGACGATCACACGAAATCCTTGCGTCGCGTCTTTGAGTTTCTCGATGTCGATCTTGCAACGATTCCGCAGTCAACCGTCTTCGAGCAGGAGTATGACGAACAGATCGATGCCGAAATGCGTTCGCGTTTGATCGACATCTTCCAATTCGATATCAGAGAAGTGGAGCAGCTACTCGGTCGCGACCTCTCGGCCTGGTATTCGAAAAAATGAATCTCCCGCTTCCCATCGCCAGCGTCGTCATCGGCGTGATCGTTCTCTTCTTCGGCCGCAAACTTTTCTGGCTGTGCGTGGCCGCGATCGGTTTCGCCGCCGGCGTCGAGATCGCGCCTTTGCTGGTGCACGAACCGACGCCGCTGCTCGCGCTCACATTCGCGATCGTGCTCGGATTTCTCGGCGCGTTGCTCGCGATCTTTCTGCAGAAGATCGCCATCGCCATTTTCGGGTTCGTTGCCGGCGGAAAACTGGCGAACGCGTTGGCCGCGGCATTCCTGGCGGATCACGCGGTGCACTCGGGAATTATTTTTCTCATCGGCGGAATCGTCGGTGCTTTGCTTCTGCTGTCGTTGTTCGACTGGGCGCTGATTTTTCTCTCGGCTGTGACGGGCGCGTATTTGATTCAAAGCGCGATCACGTTACCGCCGACCGGCTCGGCCATTCTATTCGTCGTGCTCGTGGTCGTGGGAATGCTGGTGCAGGCGGCGGCGTTCTCTCGTGTCCGCCGGGCCACGCCGGTATAGACAAACACGGTCGGAAATTGCGATAATACGAACGTGAGTACACCCCGCACCGCCATGCGCCTCGCTGCCACGCTCTTCGCGATTTTCTCGCTCGCGCACCTGTGGCGATTGCTCCGACATATCGATGTGCGCATTGGCGGATTCGATGTGCCGATATGGTTCAGCGGAGTCGCGCTCGTCCTGGCGGGTGCGCTGAGCATTTGGCTTTGGACGTTGTCCAAAAGATGTACGCCATGAATAAAGCGCGAATCGGATTTTTCGTTGGTCTTCTCGTGGTCGTCATTCTGATCGCGCGGCATAATGCGCCGTCCACGCGGCGCGAGAAAGTCAGCGCTGTTGCGCCAGCGCCGCCGAAAGTTGCGGAATCAGCCGCGCCCGCTCCGCAGGTCGTGGCGCAACCGCCTGCCCCACCCGCGGAGACGCCGTCACGCACGGTCGATTTTCAAAAACCAGCCGAGCGAATCGCGCCGGCGGTGGCGTTGATTTCCACCTTCGACGTGTCGGGTAAATTACTGCGCACGGGCAGCGGCTGTTTCATTTCTCAGGATGGAAAGTTGCTCACGAGCGCGGACGTTCTGAAAGGAGCGGCCCACGCCGTCGCGAAAGTGAGCGACGGTCGCATTCTCAATGTCACCGGCATGCTCGCGAATGTGCCCGCGCTCGATCTCGCCTTGCTGAAAGCCGAAACGCAGAAGGGCGTGCCGTTCGTCGAGCCTAACGAATCGGCGAAGATCGACAATAACATTCCGGTCGCGATCGTCGGCAGCACCTTGATGCGTCGCAAGCCGCCGCATTTCGATCGCATCATTGCCGCGCGCGGATCTGACGCGGCTGGCGAATGGTTCGGACTGTCCGCGGCGTTACCGGACGATTGCACCGGCGCGCCCGTTATTAACGAACATGGCGACTTCGTCGGGATTATTAGCGGGCAGCGTCCGGAGGGCGCATCGGGCGCGGTCGCACGCAGCGTGGCCAACGCGCAATCAGTCATCGCCCATGTCGATCCGCATGCGTCGCCCTCGTGGGAGGTCGCGGACAATAACGACGCACCGCCGCCGCCGGCAGAGGGACCGAGCGCGCCGCCCACTAAGACGGCGAAGATTTCACTCGTTAGGGCGGAAACATCCGGCATGACGAAGTTGCTCTACAGCCCAAAACCGAAATTTCCGGCGCAGGCGCGCGGCCAGCTCCAGGGCGAAGGCCGCTATCGAGTTCGTTTCGCCGCAAATGGCCAAGTCCAGGATGTAGAAGTACTGCAATCGGCGCGCAATCCCGCGCTCGACAGCGCCGCCGTTTCAACCTTGCGCCAATGGAAAGCCGCGCCCGGTCAGCAATGGAGCGCGACTGTGCCGATCTCGTTTCAGCCCTAACGAATCGGAACGCCAGTCCGGCTCGGACTTGTCGATCTTGCCCTTGTCGATCTTAGTGCCGGAAATGGCGAATACCGGTGAAGATCATCGCCATATCGCGCTCATCGGCTGCGTCGATCACTTCCTTGTCACGCACCGAACCGCCAGGTTGGATCGCGCAGGTCGCGCCCGCTTCCGCGGCGGCGATTAATCCGTCCGGAAACGGAAAGAACGCGTCGCTCGCGACCGCGCTCCCTTTGAGCGATAAGCCCGCTTCTTCTGCTTTCCAAATCGCGATGCGCGACGCGTCGATGCGCGACATTTGTCCGGCGCCAATGCCGAGCGTGCGATCAGGACCGGCGTAAACGATCGCGTTCGACTTCACGTGTTTAACCACGCGCCAGCCGAACAACATCGCGTCCAGTTCTTCCGATGTCGGTGCGCGTTTCGTGACGACGTTTTGCGGAACGTCGCTCGCCACGTCGGGATCTTGCACGAGAACGCCGCCGCAGACCGAGCGAATATCTCTTGTCGATCTTGCCTCATTCACCGGCGTCGTTAGGCGAATCAGGCGCAGATTTTTTTTCTTCTGCAGAATCGCACGCGCTTCGCCTTCAAACTCCGGCGCGATGATGACTTCGGAAAAAATTTCGCTGATCGCCTTGGCCAGCTCTTCGTCGATCGCGCGATTGCAGACGATGATTCCGCCGAATGGCGCTTGTTTGTCGGTCGCGAACGCTTTCTCCCAGGCCGCGCGAAGATCGACATCTGTTCCCACGCCGCACGGGTTCGTGTGTTTCAAAATCGCGACCGTCGGCTCGGAAAATTCCGCGATCAGGTTCGTGGCCGCGCTGATGTCGAGAATGTTGTTAAAGGAAAGTTCTTTGCCGTGAAGTTTTTCGAAATGCTCGTCGAAATCGCCGTAAAGCGCCGCCTTCTGGTGCGGATTTTCGCCGTAACGCAATCGCGTCACCAACGGCAGCGAAAGCGAAAATGACGCATCGGTGGTTTGCTCTTTGTTCAGGAAATTGCCAATGACGCGATCGTAAGCGGAAGTTTTGATGAACGCTTTGATCGCGAGACGCTCGCGCGTTTTCAAACTCGTCTCGCCATCGTTGTCGCGCATTTCTTCGAGCACGGCGTCGTAATCCGCTGGATCGACAACTACCGTGACCGATTCGTAGTTTTTCGCCGCGCTCCGGATCATCGATGGCCCGCCGATGTCGATGTTCTCGATCGCTTCGGCCAGCGTGACGTCTGGCTTCGCGATTGTTTTCTCGAACGGATAAAGATTCACGACCACGAGATCGATCGGCTCGAAACCTTGCTCACGCGCTTCCTTCTCATGTTTCTCGTTGCCGCGTTTGTAAAGCAGCCCGCCGTGCACGCGCGGATGCAACGTCTTCACTCGGCCTTCGAGCACTTCGGGCGACGCGGTGAAACTGGAAATTTCGCGCACAGGAATTTTTTCTTTGCGCAAAAGCTCGGCCGTTCCGCCGGTGGAAATGATATCGACGCCCTGTTTCTCGAGCGCGCGCGCGAATTCCGCGATACCCTTCTTGTCCGAAACAGAAATCAATGCGCGCGTGATTTTCATTTCAATTGCAAGATCGACAATCGCTCGTCGATCAGCGATCGAGAATCACGTTTTTCGCCGCCGGATACAACACCGGACAACAGCCGATCGTCTCGCAGAACGCCTTGCTGAAATGGCTCAAACTCGAGTAACCGACTTCGGTCGCCGCCTCGGTGACGTTGTAGCGGCCGCTGCGCAGCAACTCGGCCGCGCGTTCCATGCGCAGATTGCGCAAATACTGCGGAATGGTGAGCCCGACTTCCTTCGAAAAAATCCGGCTCAAATAAAACGGACTGCAACCGACTTCCTGGCCTAACGATTCCAGCGTCGGCGGATCGACCAGATCGCGCGCGAGCAATTCCTTCGCGCGTTCGACCCGTTCGCGCGCGACTCGTTTCTGCCGCATGCAAAACAATTCCGGATTTTTCGGCGCGAAAAAGAAATGCGCCATGAGCTCGAGCGCCTTCGCCTCATACCACAACGCTTCCGCCGATTTCGCGACGGGCGGCTCGCTCAACGACGCGACAACTGCGCGCTGTTGCATCGACATCGGACGCACCGGCCCGACCACATTCACTTGTCGATCTTCGAAGATCACACGACGAACGTCCGATTCCAAATCGCCTTCGCTCTCGGCGAATTGTTTGCGCAAATGATTTCGCGAAAACTCGAGCGTGACGAATTGATGACGATCGTGCGCGCGCCGTGATGCCGAGAGTGGATCATCGCCGACCGCGTAATAACCGGCGGCGGCCGGCGCATACTCCGTCTTCGCCACCGCGCCATGGCCGTCGAGATTCAAACAAAACTCGAGCGAACGCGGATGAAAGGTTTTTCCCCAATTAAACAAGCGCGCGGTGCGGAAGTCGTGCCATTCGACTGCGACGCCGTTGCGATCGACGTCGCCAAAGAGCGGGCGCCAGCCGTCTTTGATCTCGCGCCACGCCTCGACTTCTGCCGCGCATCCGGGATTCATCGCGGCCTAATTACCGACGTGACCGCCGCGAAAGCAAGGCGGTTTCGTTGCATTCGCGCAAGATCGACATGTACTATGTGGCGATGAGCCACGAGGATCACCACGACTTTGGCCGCGCCTTTGCCATCGGCATCAGCCTCAATTTCGCCTACGTCATCGCGCAGGTCGCGTTCGGAATTTTCGGCCACTCCCTCGCCTTGCTCGCCGATGCCGGACACAATTTCGGCGACGTCCTCGGGCTGACGCTGGCGTGGTGCGCGAGTTACCTAACGAAACGTCCAGCCACCGAACGTCGAACCTACGGCTGGCGACGAACGTCGATCATGGCCGCGCTGGTGAATGCGATCGTGCTGCTCATCACCGTCGGCGCGCTGATGTTGGAAGCGTTCCGTCGCTTCGCCCATCGCGAAGAAGTGAATGCCAGCATCATTATCGCGGTCGCAGCCATCGGCCTCGTGGTCAATGGCGCGACGGCGTGGCTCTTCATGCGCGGAAGCGAGCACGATCTCAACATTCGCGGCGCGTTCATGCACATGGCGGCGGATGCGGCCATCTCCGCGGGCGTGGTCGTGGCCGGCATCGGAATTTATTTCACGAGCTGGTCCTGGCTCGATCCGCTCACGAGCGTGATCATCAACGTCATCATCGTGATCGGGACGTGGAGTCTGCTGCGCGATTCGTTCAATCTCGCGATGGATGCCGTGCCCGAACATGTCGATCTTGTCGCGGTCAGAAAATATCTGGACGAATTGCCGAACGTTTCCGCCGTGCACGATCTGCACATTTGGGCGATGAGCACGACAGAAGTGGCGTTGACCGCGCACCTGGTCATGCCTAACGAACCCACGGGCGACGAATTTCTGCACAACGTTTGCGCGCATTTGCAAAACACATTTGGGATCGAGCATTCGACCATCCAGATCGAGCAAAACGCGGAAGCGTGTTCGTTAGCATAGCTTTTTCTGTGGAGGCGGCCGGCTCGGCTGCGCTTTCGAGTGCCGCAGGCGAGACGCCTGCCACCACAGCCTTGAATAACAGCCTGGCTTTGGGCAACACTCGCGCGTGAACCGAGTGCGCCTGGCTGAGTTCTTCGCGCTCAAACGCAACATCGTCCTCCTCCTGCTCGCGATCTTCGTCATCGGCGCGGGCGAAGAACTTTGGATGCGGTTCGTGCCGAAATATCTGCTGGCGCTGGGCGCGAGCGTGTTCGTGATCGGCTTATACGATGCACTGCGGACTTTGTTAGGCGCCATTTACGCTTATCCCGGCGGTGTCCTTGTCGATCTTTGGGGACATCGACGCGCGTTTCTCACGTTCAACATCGTTTCCATCGTCGGTTACGCGATGGTGTTGCTCATTCCGCACTGGGCCACGGTCATCGTCGGAATGTTTCTTTTCCTGTCGTGGACCTGTTTCTCGCTGCCGGCGACGTTTTCGTTAGTCGCCGCGTCGCTCGACGCCAGTCGCTACTCCATGGGCATCGGCATTCAGATGGTGGTGAAACGATTGCCGATCATGATCGCGCCGATTTTTGGCGGAATGTTGATCGATTATTTTGGAATCATTCAGGGCGTCCGGCTCGGTTTGTTGATGTCGATCTTGCTCTCGGGTGCAACGATTTTCGTCCAACGGCAGCTGCGCGACGATCCGAAGCCGGAGGCGACGCCACTGGAACGCTGGAATCTTTTGCGAAGCCTGCGCGAATTCAACGCGCCGATGCGCCAATTGCTCCTGAGTGATGTCCTCGTCCGTTTCTGCGAACGCATTCCATTCGCGTGGGTCGTCATCTTCGCGATGGATTACATCGGCGCGACCGGCAAAGAGGTCGGCGTGCTGACGGCGATCGAAGTCGGCGTCGCGAGTTTGTGCATCATTCCCACTTCCTATCTGGCCGATAAATATGGGCGCGAGCCGTTCATCATCGCCACCTTTGTCATGTTCACGTTGTTCCCGATTGCGTTGTTGTGGTCGCGGATTGTGCAAGCCCATTTCACGGTGCTGGTATTCGCGTTTTTCATTCGCGGGCTGAAGGAATTCGGCGACACATCGCGCAAGGCGCTCATTATTGCTTATGCAGACGCGGGCCGGCGCGGCCAATTCGTCGGTGCATATTATTTGACGCGCGATCTCATCGTCAGCATCGGGGCAATCGTCGGCGCCTACCTGTGGCACCTCGGGCCGGCGAAAAACTTTCTTGGCGCGGCCGCGTTCGGTATCGCCGGCACCGTCATCTATATTAGAAGCGTGCGGCACGCGCGTGAGGCGCAGCTGGCAAAATTGAAGCAAGATCTTTATCACCTGCGCTCGAGCGAGAAAAAATTATAGACATTTGTCATTCCTAGCGAAGTCGAGGATTCTCCAACTGGTTTCTCAGTGAGAGATGTCTCGACTGCGCTCGACATGACAAACGGATTAGTTCGCATCGCCGCCGCCCTTTGTTTTCTCGCCGTCGCGCTCGGCGCCTTCGGCGCGCACTGGCTAAGATCGACAATCGAACGTCACGGACTGGCGGATGTTTGGAACAAGGCGGTTCTTTACCATCTTGCGCACGCCGTTGCGCTCCTCGCGCTCGCATTAGTGGCAAACACAAATCGGGCGACGTGGTGGCTCTTGTTCGCCGGCATCATCATTTTCAGCGGAAGTTTGTACGCGATGAGCCTAACGAACATGCGCTGGCTCGGCGCGATCACTCCCATCGGCGGACTTTGTTTTCTGGCCGGCTGGCTTTGGCTCATCGTTAGGCCGCAGGGCCAGATGTAGAACGTAAACAAGTTTTGCGGCCAGCGACCCCGGCCGCTACAATCTCGAAAATGTTTAGCGCGTTGCCCGAAACGCAGAGAGTGATCGTGACCGTCGCCGCCTTCTTCGCGGCCTTTTTCCTTGCGCTCACGCTCGGGAAAATTTTGAAACGGCGCGCGGGGGTGCGGCTCGGCATTCTCTATCAACTCTTTTGCCTAACGATCGCTTTATACGCTGCGTTGTCGATCTACGGAGTGCATGCGAGCTGGCGCAACCACATTGGCGCGGTCACCATTCTCCTGAGCACCGCCTTCGCCGTCGCACTGGTCGATCGCTATGTCTGGGATTGGTATTTCGAAAAACAGAAGCAAACGCCGATTCCACATTTCCTGCGCGAACTCGTCGCGCTCGTTCTGTTTCTGATCGCGCTGCTTCTCGTGCTCAGCTTCGGTTATCACGCCGAGCGCGAGCTTAAAGGTGTCGTCGTCGGATCGGGTGTCATCGCGCTTGTTCTCGGCTTTGCCGGTCAGAATTTTCTCAGCGGCATCATCGCCGGGATGTCGATCCAGATAAATCGGCCCTACAAGGTGACCGATTGGTTAAAGGTCGGCGACACCTACGGCGAGGTCATGGAAATCAACTGGCGCTCGACGCGGCTGCGCACGAACGACGGCATTTACCTCGACATTCCGAATAACGAAATCGTCAAGACGACGATCGTTAACCTGCATTACCCGACCGAAGTCCACGCCATGCGCATTCGGGTGGGCGTTGATTACAATGTGCCGCCGAATCGTGTGAAGGACGCGCTTAGCCGCGCCTCGCAAAGCGCGAACGGCGTTCTGGCCGAGCCCCCGGTGAAGGTTTTCCTGGTCGATTTCGCCGATCATGCCGTCACCTACGAGATCAAATTTTACATGGGCAACCATTCGCGCATCAACGAGATCAACGACGCTGTGCGCACGAATGTTTGGTACGAGCTCAAGCGCCAGAAAATCACCATTCCCTACCCGATCCGCACCTTGCATGTGCAACGCGCCGGGGCGCGCTCGATTTCCGAGGATCATGACGAAGCGCGCGCGATTTTGCGCAACGAGCCGCTCTTCCAATGCCTAACGGATGCGCAGATCGACAATCTCGTGCGCAGCTCGCGGCTCGATCACTTCGGCCGGGGCGAACAAATGGTGCGCGAAGGCGCCGAAGGCGAATCGATGTTCGTCCTCCTGCGCGGCGCCGCGAATGTTTCGGTCGCGAAAAACGGCGCGGCCATTCAAGTCGCGACCCTCAGTTCCGGCGACTGCTTTGGTGAAATGTCGTTGCTCACGGGCGAACCGCGCACCGCGACCGTGCGCGCAGAACGCGATTGTTACGTGATGGAGATCGGTAAAAACGTGATGTCGCAAATCATCCACGACTCGCCGGAATGTCTGCAACAGTTGAGCGAGATTCTGGCCGAGCGAAAAATGGGCACCGAAATGGCGTTGCGCGAAACTCCGCCCACGCCCGAGCAAGCCGCGAAAGAACACGAGTATCGTTCTGTGTTCATGAATCGGCTGAAGGACTTTTTCTCGCTGTAAAGCGATTGTCGATCTTACGCCGCGGCAGCGTGCTCTCGCGCTACGCGTCGCGCTTCTTCCTCGAACGGTCCGCAGGTGAATTCCGCACATGAAGTGCGTTGGCTGAGATATTCGCGCAGGTAAGTGTCGATCCCATCGCAACGCTCGCACTGCGCCACGTGCATGAGTTGATGCAGAAATAATTCGCGGTCGCCCCAGCAATCGGCGCGGATGATGATGGCGTGACCGATGGCCATGCCGCGCGATGCATCGGTAATGATCCCGGCGCGCTTGGCCGCCTCGGCAAGATCGACATCCTCCGGCAGCGGAATTTTTTCCACAATCAGCACGCGCACACGCCCCACGTCGCGCACCCCTACTTTGGCCGCATCCTCGGCCTGACGCGCGCCTAACGGAACGCCGCGGGCGAGAATGAATTCCTCCTGCGCTTTTGCCCAATCACAGGCAGCGGGCAGAAGACGATTAAAAGTCTCCTGATTGATCACGGGCAAAAATAATAGCAGAAGCCGTGCAAGCGCGGCCGTGGGTCGGAACGCATCGTGCTAAGATCGACAAGGTGAGATGCGGGAAGTTATTGACAACTGTTCACAATTGATCGAAACGGTTCTCCCCGCGCCTAGCTAAACCAACAAGGAGAACTCGCCATGCGTCCGACCTGGAAAGGCAGCATCAGCTTCGGCCTCGTTTACATACCCATCGCCGTTTATCCGGCGACGCGCGAAGAAAAACTCAGCTTTCGCCAACTGCGCAAGAGCGATCTGAGCCCGATTCGCTACAAAAAAGTCGCCGACGCCGATCAGAAAGAAGTTCCGGCGAATGAAATCGTAAAGGGCTTCGAGTACGAGAAAGGCCGCTACATTGTTTTGACGGACGAAGATTTCGAAAAGGTGCGCATCGAATCGACCCACTCGATCGACATCACCGACTTTGTCGATCTTAACGATGTCGATCCAAAATTTTTCTACAAGCCGTACTTCCTCGAACCGCAGAAAGGCGGCGAGAAAGCGTATGCGCTTTTGCACAAGGCGCTGAGCGGAACGGGAAAGATCGGCATCGCCAAAGTGGTGATCGCGAACCGCGAATATCTCGCGGCGGTGAAACCGGACGGATTATTTCTCGTGCTCGAGCTCATGCATTTCGCGAGCGAAGTGCTCACGCCGGAAGAATTGAATCGGCCGACGACGCAATTGACCGACAAAGAATTGAAGATGGCGCAGGCGTTGATCGACAGCATGTCGAGCGATTGGGAGCCGGAGAAATATCGCGACCAATATCGCGATGCGGTGATGGAGATGATCGAGAGCAAAGCGAAGAACAAATCGCTGCCCGCCGCCGCTCCCGCTGCGCCGCGCCAGACCAACGTTGTCGATCTTGTAAAAGTTTTGCAGGAAAGCATCAACCGCTCGCAAACCGTAAAAGTGAAACGCGGCGGCACGCGCAACGGCGCGCGAAGATCGACCGGGTCACTCGTTAAGCAGAAACGCCGGGCCGCGGCGTAAGGTTCAGCCGCGTTCCGGTACAGCGACTTCGGCTTCGGCTTCTTGTCGATCTTTCACGCGTCGAAAAATCAGCCACACGCCTAACAAGACGAAGGCGGCGCCGAAGATCGACCAGAGCGGAAAATTTTCGCCGCCTAACCACCAGCCGAGCATGACCGCACCGGGCGGCGTGATGAGCGAGATGGTTTGCAGATTCGTTACCGTCATTCGCGGAAGCAGCCAGTAGAGCAACAGAAACGTGAGCGCGGAGCCGATGACGGCGAGATAAAGCAAACAAAAGATCGACATCCTGCTCCAATGAAAGCGCGCGGGATTGCCGTCCACGATCAATCCGAGAACGACGAGCGGCGCGGTGCCGAGAATCATTTGCCAGGCGGCGAGCATGGCCGGAGCGAGTTGGATGACGTGGCGTTTGAGCAGCACGTTAGAAAACGCGGCGCCGGCTGCGCCTAACGAAATGCCGACCCCGCCCCAAAACGCGAGCACACCATTGAAACTGAACAAACGCGCGCAGATGAGCGCCACACCGCCGAGGGCGATAAGTGCGCCGGCGACCTTTTGCAGGCGTAACGGTTCATCGGGCAATAGCCAGTGCGCGAAAAGCATTCCGAAGATCGGGATGGTCGTTTGCAAAACGGCGGCAAGTCCGGACGAGACGTAAAGCTCGCCCCAGAATAACAGCGCGTAATTGACCGCGAACATGAGAAAACCGGTGAAGGCGAGGACCCAATAGTCCTCGCGACGCGGCGGGATCAGGCGGGTCCGGCCTAACGAAACCGCGACGAGAACAGCGATGGCGATGACGAAGCGAATCCAAACGAATGAGATCGGCGGCAGATCGCGCAGGCCGACTTTGATCGCGAGCCAGGTCGAGCTCCAAACGACGCAGAGCGTGACCCAGGCAGCTGCGATCTTCCATGGAGCCGTCTTCACGCGACGACCATCATGTCGATCTTACAAGATGTCGATCTTACGCGTCGGGGCCGCGGCAAATTAGCGCTTCACTTTTCGCGGATTCCTCCGCAATACTCGCGTGGTTTCCAATGCGCCCCGGCCTTTTCGTTGCATTAGCAATGCTGACAGCAGTCCGGGCGAGCGACGCGCGCGAATCGAAAGCGGCAACGGTGAACGCCGTTGTTAACGAAGTGAAAACGGGCGAGCGCGCGTTGAAGCAAGGCGACGCGATCAACGAAAATGAATCGGTAGTGACGGGCGCAGTCTCGCGCGCGGAGTTAGCGTTGCCCGGCAAAATCGTGGCCCGACTTTCGGAGAAGAGCACGTTTTCGTTCAAGGATCGGCGTGATTTAAATGTGCAGGACGGCGCGGTGTTACTGCAAACGCCGCGCGGTGCACGCGGAGCGCGGCTCGTCGCCGGAGACATCGCGGTCGCGACGGCGGGGACGACGATTGTGTTCGAGCACCATGCAACGACGTACAAGCTGCTGGTGCTGCAGGGAACGGCGCGATTGTATCGGCCGAGGCATTTCGGCGACTCGATGCTGGTCGAGACCGGACAGATGGTCATCGCCAATCCAAACGGCGAGCTCAGCGCCGCGGTCGATTTTGACGATGCGCGTTTTTTGAAAACGTGCCGCTTGTTGACGCAGTTTTCACCGTTACCGAACGCAGCGGCGATTGCGCGCGATGCCGAAAAGCAGGCGCGCGCGAAAAATAAAAAGCAGTTAGTCGAAACAAATCTGGTGATCCACGGCGCGGGCAACGCGGCGACGGTGACCGACGGCGGCAAGATCGACAATTCCATCAACGCTGCATCCGGGACCCCGCCGCCAACGAATGCGGCGACGCGCGAAATCGATTCGTTAGGCACAATTGATGCGGCGAAAGCAGCGGGGACATCGCGATGAAATCTCAACGACACGTGCTCGTTTTCGCCGCGCTCGCGGCCGCGAGTACGATGTCGATCTTGCGCGCGGAGACCCTGCAATCCGCGCGCGTCACGCGGATCATTCGCGAGGTCAACCTGATGAATGGCGCCGCGGTCCGGCCCGCGGCGGTGAGCGATGAAGTAACCGGCAAATCAGCGGTGCGCACCGGGACGGATTCGCGCGCGGAGCTGACGTTCGGCGATCTCACAATCACGCGGCTGGGCGCGAACACCATTTTCAGCTTCAACGAAGCCGCGCGCGAGCTGACCTTAAACCAGGGTGCGATTTTGGTTTCGGTTCCGCGGAATAGCGCCTCGCTCAAAGTAACGACCGCGGCCGTGAGCGCGGGAATTTCCGGCGGGACAGCGTCGATGAATGCAAATGCCGGTGGGCCGACGAAGTTGTTCGTGTTCGAGGGTCACGGCACGATGTGCTCGAAGAAAACGGGCGAATGCCAAACGGCATCCGGCGGCGAATTCGTGATGGCGACGGCGAACGGGCACATCACGAAGCCAGAGGAATTCAATGAGCAGGTTTTGTATGCGAGCTCGCCGTTGATTACGGATTTTTCCCTGTTACAAAACCGCGACTTGATCGAAGCGGTCATCGCGCAGCAGCAAGGCGGCGGCGTGTACAGGACGGAATGGCCCCCGACACCGCCTCGCGAGTACATCGACATGCTCGATGTGATCGATCAGGCCTTTGACGGATTTATTCCCGTCCTGTCGGGTGTCAGCCTAACGACCGTGAGTTTGAACGTGCCGTCCGGCAATTGGAGCAGCGCCTCCAGTTGGAAACCAAATGTCGTGCCGAACGACGCAAATGGGAACCAATACAACGCCGTCATTTCGTCAGGCTCGGTGACACAAAACATCCCCGGTGGCGTGGCGATTCAGCGATTGCAGATGAGCGGCGGGATTTTGGTCTTGAGCAATCCGCTCAAGCTGAACGCGGGTTTGCGTTACAGCGGCGGCACGATCGGCGGCACGAGTACGTTGTCGATCTTCGGAACAAGCACCCAATCGACGACGCTGGCGCTGGACGGACCGACGATCAACAATCATGGAACGTACAATTTGACGTTCGACAGCGCTCCGGTTTTTAGCGGCGCGGGCGCGTTCAATAATTCGGGCACGGTGACAAAGGTCAACGGAATGGATGTCCTGACCTTCAACTTGCACCTCAACAACACCGGCACGGTCAACGCCGCGAACGGCGCCCTCGTCTTCGCGTCCGGCGGAATGAACTCGGGGACATTCTCCTCGGCGTCCGGCGCCGGCGTGAATTTCGCGAGCAATTTCGCGATGCTGAACGGAACCATGTTCAGCGGTAACGCATCGTTCAACGATTCAACGAACACGACGTTAAGCGGAACGATCACGAACAACGGCGCGATCTTTTTAAACTCCGCCGGAAGCAATTTCACCGACTTCACCCTAAACGGCGATGTGACCCTAACGGGCAATGGCGTGGTTAACCTAACGAACGCCGACCGCATTCTGGGCAACGGTGCCCTGAGCACGAACAACCGCTTCCAAGGAGACAACGTCGGCGGGACCTTCGGCGGCGATCAAATCGGCATCGTGCTTCAGGCCGGTGGTTCCATCAATGCGACGGCGAACGTGTTGACGGTCGATCCCGGCTCATCGGGCTTGTCGAACGCCGGTGCGATGACTGCGGCCAACGGCGCCACCTTGCTCTTGAGTGGAAACGGCACCGGTGGTTTCAGCAATACCGGAACAATATCAACCGTCTCGGGCGGCACTCTCGTGTTCAACGGCGCGGTCAGCTCCTCGGGGATTGTCGATGTTCGAAGCGGCACATTGAATATCACCGGCGCCGGGAGCTTCACGCAGACGGTTGCGCCCGGAACGAGTACCGGAGCGACATTTCGTATGAGTGGCGGCACGGTCAATTCCACCACCGCGCTCAATTTCCAAGGAGGAATGATCGACGCGCACGGCACGATCAACGCGCCGTCAATTCAAAATAACGCCACGTTGCAGCCCGCGCTCGGCGGCAACGGCCTGGCCGTGAAAGCGAATGTCGCGTTGTTGCAATCATCCAATCTCAGTTTCCAACTCGGCGGACTTACACAAGGCACGCAATACAGCTCAATGAATGTGAATGGCACCGTCGCGTTGGGCGGCAAACTCGTGCTCGCTTTCGCGAACGGCTTTCAAAATTCCGTCACGCCCGCCGATAATTTCACCCTCCTAACATCGACAACAAACTTTAGCGGCTCGTTTTCGAACATCGCTTCCGGTATGCGACTGGAAACGTCGGACAACGTTGGCTCGTTCGTGGTCGATTACAGCGGCAACACGCTCACGCTTTCGAATTTCAAACTCGGCCCGGTCGTGCACGGCGCCGGGGTGAAAGTGGCTTCGGCGAAGACGAGCGAGATGACGATCAAGTTGTCGAGCACGGCGCAATTGCGCGCCCTCCTGGAAGACGCAACGCCGAATGCGAAGGGTAAGTTCGCCATTTCTCGCATCGCTTTGAAGGCGATAAAGATGGCGAACAATCACGCGCAACCCAATCGCGACGAGAACCGCGCCGCAAGACGCTTGTTGCCATCTCGATCTTCGCTAGCTTTGGCCGGTGAAGGTCAACGTCATCGTTAAACCGAAAGAAGCTGTCCTCGATCCGCAAGGCAACGCCGTCCGCGACGCCATGCGCCACCTCGGAATGCCGGAGGTCAAAAGCGTCCGCATCGGCAAATTCATGGAGATCGATGTAGAAGGTGACGATGTCGATCTTGAAAAAAAATTGCACGGTCTCTGTCGCGATTTGCTCTCGAATCCGGTGATCGAAGATTACGAACTGCGAAAAAAATCATGAAAGCGCTGCGATTTTTCTTTTGTGTGGTGTGTCCGCCGATCGCGGTTTTGATGACCGGTAGATTGGGCAGCTTTTTGCTCAGCCTTCTCCTCACACTGGCTTTGTGGATTCCGGGAGTGATTCACGCCTGCCTTGTCGTGAATGATTACCACGAAGAACAACGTCTTCGCGGCTTGCGCTAAGATCGACAATGAAATTCGCCGTCATTCGATTTCCTGGTTCGAACTGCGACCAGGATTGCTTCTCCGCCATCAACAGTATCGATGGCGCGCAAGCCGATTACGTTTGGCACAAGGAAACATCGCTGCGCGGCTACGACGCCATCGTCCTTCCCGGCGGCTTCGCCTACGGCGATTACCTGCGCTGCGGCGCCATCGCCCGGTTCTCGCCCATTATGAAAGCCGTCATCGCCGATGCCCGCGCGGGCAAACTCGTGCTCGGCACCTGCAACGGTTTTCAAGTTTTGTGCGAAGCGGGCCTTCTTCCCGGCGCGCTCGTGCGCAATCGCGGTCTGCGCTTCGTTTGCGACATGGTGACGATGCGCGTGGAAGTTGCCGATTCGCCGTTCACGCATGGTTGCGCACAAGGTTCGCTGCTGCGCATGCCGGTTGCGCATGGCGAAGGTTGCTACTTCGCCGATCCGGAAACGCTTCGCCAACTCAACGAAGATCGACAAGTGATCCTGCGTTACGCGAATGATCGCGGTGAAATTGTTCCCGACGCGAATCCGAACGGTTCCATCGAAAACATCGCCGGCATCGTCAACCGTGAACGAAACGTCTTCGGACTCATGCCGCACCCCGACCGCGCTGCCGATGCGCGTCTTGGCAGCGCCGATGGCTTAAAGATTTTTCGTTCGATGATGGAAACAATCGCGTCCGGCCGCGCCGCTGCAGCGTAAGATCGACATCTACTTTTCCGCGCGAATTCCGAAGAAGTAATCTCGGTTGGCCAGGATCGCCTCTTGTGTTTCGTGACACGACATCCGTGTAACGGAAAGTGACACAAAAAGTGACACTCGGAACGGTCTCCCTAGGTAAAATGCGCTGGCACCGCCGTTGCTAAAGAGGAAGCCGAAACAACAACCCTGCTATTATGCTCCTCGAAAAAACACTTCACATGAGTCAACCGCTGGCCGAGTGCAAAGCCCGCCTCGCCAGCATCCACTCCTATCGTCGCCAGTTCCTGATGGTGACGAAGGCCACTGTCACTTCATCCAAAACGGTCGACTTCAGCTTCCGCGGTCCGTTTGGATTCAGCGCGCGCACCGTTCTCTTGTCGATCGATAACGATTCGGCGCAAGAGGTCGCGTTCGAATCGGTCGGCGGCAACATCGACCTGATGGGCCTGATTAATTTCGAAGAAATCCGCCCGTCCTGCACCGAAGTCACGCTCGCGGTTCATTACGAAATCAAAAATAAACTTTTCGCCTGGCTCGATCGCCGTCTGCATTTCGTGGACGCGTTCATCACCGGTGAGCTTCGCAGCATCCGCGCGCATTTCGAAGGGATCGCCGCGCCATTTGTGGAACCCGCGCCGGTGTTCCCGATGTTCGAAGCAGCCGCAGCGTAAGATCGACATCTACGTTTTCCAAAAGAGCGCGAGTCCATCGCGCTCTTTTGCTGTACGGATCAGGCGATTCTGACCGCGTGCGTCTTATCCAGTCGTAACACCTGTCCCGCACGAAGCGGGATCTTCGCCGCAAGATCGACAATCTTCTCGCCATCGATCTGCACGCTGCCTTGTTGAATCAACCGCCGCGCATCCGCGCGCGATTTCTTGGCATTAAACGCTTCGGCAAACGCATCGACCACGGTTGTGATCACATCCTGCTCGCGCGCCTGGAATGTCGGCAGCTCCGCCTCGGCCAGATGTTTTTCGCTGAAGCGCACGTTCCAATCTTCCAACGCTTTCTTGGCCGCCGCGGCCGAGTGATACGTCTGCACGATTTCAAACGCGAGCTGCTTCTTCGCTTCCATCGGATGCACCTCGTTAGGCAATTGTCGATCTAACAAAAGTGTGTAATACCGCGCCATGAGCTCGTCCGAGATGCTCATAAGCTTTCCGAACATTTCCGCCGGCGCTTCATTCACGCCCACGAAATTGCCCAGGCTCTTGCTCATCTTCTTCGTCCCATCGAGCCCTTCGAGGATCGGTAACAGCAACACGACCTGCTCCGGCATCCCCTGCTCGCGCTGAAATTCGCGGCCGACCAGATTGTTGAAGAGCTGGTCCGTTCCGCCAAGCTCGACATCCGCCTTCACCATGACCGAATCCCAGCCTTGCATGATCGGATATTGAATTTCGTGCGCGCGGATCGGTTGTTGTCTGCTCATGCGCTCATGAAAATCTTCGCGCTGCAAAAGTTGTTGCAGCGTCATCCGGCTGTTGAGCCGGATCACATCCTCGAAACTCATGGCGCGAAACCAATCGCCATTTGCCACCATCTCCGTTCGCGCTGGATCGAGAATCTTGAACGCCTGCTCGCGATACGTCTTGGCATTCGCCAACACTTCATCATGCGACAGGTGCGGCCGCGTCGCCGAACGTCCGCTCGGGTCGCCGATCATCCCGGTAAAATCGCCGATGATGAGCACGGCGGTGTGTCCGAGATCCTGAAATTGCCGCAGCTTCCGCAAGACAATGGTATGGCCGAGATGAATGTCCGCGCTCGTAGGATCGACCCCGAGCTTCACCCGCAGCGGCCGGCCTAACGACAGCTTCTGCCGCAATTCTTCTTCGCTGATGATCTGCGCCGCGCCGCGTTTCAATAACCCGAGCGCTTCGTCCGGTTGCATGTCGCTACGGAATACGCGTCGAGCGAACGCGCTACTTATTTTTGTTCAGCAATTCGCGCACGTCTTCGATCGTCATCGGCTTGTTCTTGCGCTGGAACTCGACCGACTTCTCACTCTTGCCTCGATCAAGGAAGGGGCGCTGCTCCGCAAACTCGCGAGTGTTCGCCGCTTTGTTTGCGTCGTGCGACGCGCGCACCAGAGCCGAGGTCGATGTCGAATACGTGCGAAGAGAAGATGTCGATCTTGTGCGAAACGTGGAACGGTCGCGCGCGGTGTAGAAAGGTTTCGACTCGAATTCGTTCGCCGAGTAACTGCGATTTCCGCCAAATTGTTTCGGCTTTTCCTTTTGCTGAAAATAAAACGCCCTCGCGTTGGCGCGTTTGTCGACCGCGGCGCCATCGGCGATGAATTTTTTCTTCTGCGCGGAATTCTCCAGCGTCGTGTCCGGTTTGAGCAGACGATCGACCAGCTTCTGCTCCTGTTCCTGCGCAGACGCGCTGGTTGCGAGCAAGAGCAGCGCGAGAAACTTCTTCACGATGTCGATCTTGCGATTGTCGATCTTAGCGGCCAAGCGCGGTGCGCAATCTGGACGCGTACGGCGGCGGCTTCACGTAGCCGTGCAGGATCTGGTAAGCCGTCACCGGTCGCCGATAATATTTCGTGTTCTCATCTTTCAACGTGCCGACGACCGCGCCCTCCAGCGACGCGCCCACGAACAAACCTTTGCTCCGGCTATAAGTGTAAATCGCAGCTTTCGGCGTGATCGACGCTTCGGCGGAGCGTCCCACCGGCCCAGCCGCCGCACTCGCATCCGCGCCGAGCGTGACGTTTCCATCGCGCGAAAACGCGCGCACCGCAGCTTCATTGTTCAGAACGAAAACGAAATCGGTGACTTCCGCGCCAACTTGCGCGCCCCACCCCGCGCCGCCGGTGCCGATGAATGACGGCCCTGACCAGCCATGTCGCGTGCGCGCAACGACAACACCTTTGCCGCCGCGAGCGCTGAAAATGAATCCAGCTTTGACCACGCTGATGATGGCGAGACCGTGAGCATTACGCAGAACATTGCGCGGAATATTTCGCTCGGGCATGGTGCGAAATTCCCGGATGATATTGGCGGAACGATCGACCGCCTCTTGTTGCCCGAAGCTAAACGTGATCAATGAGAGAAAGGCGACCGCGGTAAAAAATAGCTTTTTCATGGTGCTCGTTAGGTTTATGGCCGCAGATTATTGCAATGGACGCTTTGATCGACAATCAAAATGACGCGGACCTGATGCGTGAAGCGTTGCGGCAGGCGAAGAAAGCCTTCGCGGCCGAGGAAGTGCCGGTCGGCGCGCTCGTGGTGCAGAACGGAAGAATAATCGCGCGCGCCTATAATCAGGTCGAGATGCTCAAGGACGCGACTGCGCACGCCGAGATGCTGGCGATCACGCAAGCGGAGGCGGCGGTGGGCGATTGGCGCCTAACGGATTGCGATTTGTTTGTCACGAAAGAGCCCTGCCCGATGTGCGCGGGCGCGGCGGTGCATGCGCGTATTCGACGCGTGGTCTTCGGTTGTGCCGATGAACGGGGCGGCGCGGCCGGCAGCATCGTCAATTTGCTGCAGATGCCGACCTTGAACCACCATTGCAACATCAATGGCGGAATTTTGGCTAACGAATGCGCGGCAATCCTGCAGGATTTTTTCAAAACCAAACGCGGCAAGATCGACAACGCGTAAGATCGACAAGTTCTGCCTCGCTAGGACTCGAACCTAGACAAAGTGATTCAGAGTCACTTGTGCTACCATTACACCACGAGGCAAATCGTGGGCGAACAGGTTAAAGCAGCCCGCGCGCGGCGCAACTCAGCGGCCGTTCAACAAAAACTCCGCGCCCTCGCGCGCCGCGTCCACCTTGAGCTTGCTGCGACGGTCGCGAGCGATCTCCCGCGCGCGTTCCACCATCTCGTCGACCGTGTCGTCGTCGTGATTCGGATCATGATGGAAAAGCAAAAGCTGCTTAACTTTCGCATCGACCGCGAGGTCAACCGAAGTCGTTAACGAGCCGTGTCCCCACCCGATATGCTGCTGGTATTCCTCGTCGGTGTATTGCGCATCGAGAAAGAGAATGTCGGCGCCCTCCAGGAACTCGACCAGCTTGGCGCGTTCGGTCACGGCGAATTTGCGCGCCTGTTCCGGCGTCGCGCGCGCGCACGCTTCGGCGTGCAATTTGCGAAACTCATACGGCTCGTTGTCGGGAACGAACGCGACTGAGCCGGAGCCGGCATCGAGTCGATATCCAACGCAGTTTCCGGGATGATTCACGAAACGCGAGCGCACCCGCACGGGCCCGATCCGAAACTCCATGTCGGTCAATTCCTGGATCGACAAGTCGCATGGCAGATCGCGCAAACGCACCGGAAAAAACGGCACCGCCATCTGCCGGCTGAGGATCGCGCCAAAGCTGCCGCCGACTCCTTTGTAGCCTAACAAACGCAAAGAATTTTTCTCGCTGTACCCCGGCAAAAAAAACGGCAGCCCCTGAATGTGGTCCCAATGCGCGTGCGTACTCAACATCGTGACGTGAATCGGCTTCGATTTAAACTCACGCTCGAGCTCGTTTCCGAGCGCGCGAATGCCGGAGCCGGCGTCGAGCACAATGATCTCGCCGTCGGCGCGAAATTCGACGCAGGTGGTGTTACCGCCGTAGCGTAATGTAGACGGACCGGGCACAGGAATTGAGCCGCGGACGCCCCATAAACGCAGTCGAGCGGAAGAGTTTAGATCACTCGGCATGACTGGACGGGCTGCATGTTGCCATTGTCGTTGGGTTAAACCAAGAGTTTTTGAGCAAGTGGATTGCCACCGATTAACCCGGGGTAATTTGCGGCCTAACTAAGATCGACATCGGCAAGATCGACAACTTCATTTTCGTCGCAGTAACAAAAAGGCCACTGCACGAATGCAGTGGCCTCATGGAGGAGGAATGGAAATTTATTTTCGGCGACGCAAAAGCGATGGCAGGCCGCTGAGCGCGACCGCACCGCACAGGCTCAGGATCGGCACCAGGGCCGACATTTCCGGGACCGGAACTGACACGCGACCGACATTGTCGATCTTTGTGCCGGCGTTCGGGCCGCTGTTGCGAGTTGCTTCAGCCGCAAAATCGGAGTCGCGCAATTGATTCGTCGTCGCGACGACGGCGAAGTTACCGAGGAATGCGGACCCGTTGATCGGCGTCGTGCCGGTGTATGTCCAGGTCAGGTTCATGATGCTCGGATTGTCCGTCGGGATTACGAGCGATGGGTTGGTGCCGGTCAGCGAAGTAGAGAAGGTCCAGCCCGCCGGTTGTGAGTTCGAATTCGCAACGATGGTGCCGAAATCGTAAATGGTGAAGAAATCGCCGGGATTCACCGTTTGATCGACAGTGACATTAGTCGCGTAGTTCCAAGTGAAGCCGCCGCTGGTCGGGGCTGGCACACCTGGCGAAAGCGTCGGAATGATGTCGGCGCGCGCGATTAGAGCAGCCACGACGCTTATAAAAGCAAAAACGAATATTCTCCTCATAGATCGCGGTCATGCTGCGCAATTCCGCGCTTCCAAGTCAACGATATTCTTCTACGTTGCCGACGTCTTCGCCGATGGCTGAATCGCCCGTTATTTCGCAGGCTGCACACAATGCGCGCGGTCGTGGCAGCGATATTTCCGCAATCGTCTGGCTGGCGCTTTTGTTAGGCGCGATTTGGGGCTGGGCCATCTGGAGCGCGGCCGAACATTGGCAGGCAAATCCGAATTATTCCTACGGTTGGTCGGTGCCGCTGTTGGCGATTGGCTTCGCTGTTCGCCGTTTTTTGCGCACGCAAATGGACGATGTCGATCTTGCACATGTCGATCTTACGAAGATCGGTCTATTGGCTTTCATCATCGGCACCGCGGTTTTCGGTTTGGAATATGCGCGCACCCAAGTCTGGCATCCGATCGTGGTCATCTGGAGCATCGCCGCGCTTGCGATCATCACTACCATCGCGGTCCTCTATCGCACCGGCGGACGCGCGCTCGTGCGCGCGGAAATTTTTCCAGTCTGCTTTTTTCTCGCCGCGCTGCCGTGGCCGCCGCGAATCGAGCAACCGATCACGAGCACACTCATGCGCTGGGTCGCGGTCGCGACCACGGAAATTTTACATTGGTTAGGCATTCAAGCGCAGACTTCGGGCGGGGCGATTGCATTGCGCAACGGTCTCGTCGGAATCACGGAGGCGTGCAGCGGCATTCGTTCGCTGCAGGCGGGTATCATGTTCGGCCTGGCGATGGGCGAGTGGTTTCTTCTGAGCACGACGCGCCGCATTGTTCTTTTGGTAATCGCGATCGCGTTCGCCATCGCGACCAATCTCGCGCGCACGCTCGCGCTCACCTTGCACGCGAACGAACATGGCATCGAATCGGTCGATCGCGTTCACGATCTCGTCGGCAACATCATCATCACCGCGCTCGTGCTCGCGATTTGGTTCGCGGGGAAATTGCTCGCGCGCAAAACGACCAGCGCAAGATCGACATCTTCATTTCGAGTGCTGCCGAAATTGTCGTCACCGCTATTTGCCGGCCTAACGATTAGCGTGATCGTTGGTTTAATCGCAGCGCGCACATGGGCGACGCACATCGAGGCGGACGATGAAACGCAGACGGCGCCTTTCTTCAGCGTGATGGCGAATGACGCGAACAAGCCGGGCGCGATTCCACGGGATGTTTGGAGCGAGCTTCATCCGACTTCGGGCGAATACATTCGACATGAAGATGTCGATCTTGCGAACGGCTCGGCCGATTGTTTCCATTTCTTTTGGAAACCGTCGCCGTGGAATCGATTTGCGCTCGTGCATCGGCCGGACATCTGCATGCCTGGAATCGGCTGGCAGTTGGACGGCGCCGCCGAAATTCGCGACACCGAATTGAACGGTCGGCCGTTGCGATTTTATCTTTTCCGTTTTCATCGCGGCAACGTGCACGCGCTCGAGCTCTGGGGTGCGTGGCGAAACGGCGAGCCGGTCCCGATCGATTACAAACCCGACCAGGTGCTCGGCGCGGCGCCGCCGCCGCTCACGATGCACCTCGAAGGCAAACGGAAATCGGCCACGGAGATTGTGTCGTGCAGCGTTATATCGCAAGATCGACAACCGCCGGCGGAAAAAGCGATCGAGACTTTGCGCGCCGTTTTCAATTTTAATCCGCAATGAGCGAGCAGCCCCAAACGGTCAGCCAAAAGCGCCGGCAAGAAGCGCGGAAACGCGCGCTCGTCTGGAGCATTGTCGTCATCGCGGTGCTCGTGGTCGGCGTGTTCGCGTTACGGTTCGGCTATCACCGGCTCAAGCGTTGGCGCGCGAATGAATTCGCGACGCAGGCGGAAACTTTCGCGCGCGGCGAGAAATGGAGTGAGTCCGCCGAAAAATATCGCGCGGCTTTGCAACTCGATCCGCTCAATTATCAGGCGCTGCGCGGCGCGGCGCGATTGGCCACGCGATTTGGCCGGCCGGAAGCGTCCGATCTTTGGGAGGAAGTCGTGAAGTTGCCGCAATGCACCGCGCAAGATCGACAAGAGTATGTGGATTTTCTGGTGCGCTCGAACCGATTGAAAATGGCGGAGCCGATCCTATCGCAATTACTCCAAGCCGATCCGGACGCGAAGACGCTAAGCATTGCGTCGATGTACATGCGCAAGACGGGCGACCACGCGAAGGCGGTCGAGTTCGCGCGCCTCGCGGCGAAACGCGCGCCTAACGACGACCGGATTCGTTTTCAACTGGCCGAGCTGCTCGCGGTCGCGACCGCGCATGAGGAACAGACGGAAGCGAAACAGATTTTGTGGGAGCTCGCCGGCAAATCGGGCGACGCGCAGCAGGCGGCGATCGAGTCGCTCGCGAAAGCGCCGGGATTATCGAAACAGGAACAGAAGCGGGTTTTGGAAATGCTCGATTCGTTGCAAAACGTGAGCGTGACGGATGCGCTGCTCGCGGCCGATCTTCGCATGGAGCTTCATCCGGAACAGGCGAACACGATCTACGATCAGACGGTGGCGAAGTGGAACAGCGGCGCGCCGAATGAAGTTGTCGATCTTGCGCGGTGGCTCAACGTCCATCAGCAACCCGAGCGCGTGCTCTCACTCACTTCGACCGATCGCGCGCTGAAGGACAATCAGCTTTTGCTCACGCGACTCGATGCCCTCGCGATTTCGTCACGCTGGAACGATATCGATGCGCTGTTGGCGCATCCCGATCTCACGCTCGACCCTTCCGTGCTGGAAAGTTTTCGCGCGCGCACCGCGCAGGAGAAAGGCTCGTCGCTCGATGCCGAGGTGCATTGGAATCACGCGCTCTCGTTGGCGAATGCCGATCCGGGCAAGCTCCGTTTTGTCGCAAACTTCGCGCAGCAAAGTCGCGCGAACGCGGTGGCATTAAAAGCATACGATCAGCTCGCGAAATATCCCGAGCACATGGACTTCGCGATTCGGCAAACGGCGTTGTTGAGTGAGGCCGGCCGCGATCTCGATGTGCAACGCGTGGCCGCGGCAAAGATTTCCTCGCGAAAACCGGACGATCCGAACGCGGCCGCGCAATTGGCGTACTTGAATCTGCTTGCCGGAGTAGATGTCGATCGAAACGCAGCGATGGCAAAGTCGTTAGTCGAAAAATATCCGGACCGCCTTTCGTATCGGGTTGCGGCCGCGCTCGGTTATTTACGCCGGCACGATCCTGGCCCGGCGCTGGCGCAATTCAAACCCGAAGGCGCGCCGCCGATCGAATGGCAAAAGACGCCGGCGAACTGGCGCGCCGTTTACGCGGCTGCATTGCGCGCGAACGACCAAGACGCCGCTGCGCGTGAAATCATCGCGACAATTCCGAAAGATAAACTCACGCCGGAAGAGCGCGTATTGATCGAATAATATCGAACTAAAGCAGCGTTGAGCCGAACGGCGCGGGACCGTTTTTCCAGCGGAGCTCGGGATTCAAATTGATTTCGTTAGGCGGGACGTCGAAGCCGGTGGCGCGGAGCAAATGGGAAACGCCTTCGCGGCTAGCCATGGTTTCTTTCAGGCTGCGGGCGAAGAGCTCGATGTATTCCTTGTAGGAATCGAGCGCGAGTTTGCCTTCGGCGAAATGCTCGGCCAAGGCTTCGTCGTGATACTCGATTAATTCGAAGAGGGCGCGGAGAAGATCGGCGCGCACGCGCGGGTCGATGACGACTTTGAATGGGTTCGCGCCGGGATCGGGTTTGCTCAGGGTGGTCGAGCGACGAACGGCGGGTGATTGTTCGTTCCGCGCGATTTGGAAATCGCCCGGTGACTTCGAAGGATTTACCGCCACATGTCGATCTTATCACACAACGGCCACGAATGACACAAAGGTCATGGGGCTGAAATCGATCGTGCTGTAGTGGCAGGCGTGTCGCCTGCAAAAAAATAAATTTAGTGCAGCCGGCACGGCTGCCGCCACAGAAGAAATTTAAAAGAAAATCGGGATGATGAGAATCGCGACGATGTTGACGACTTTGATCATCGGATTGATGGCGGGACCGGCGGTGTCTTTGTAAGGATCGCCGACGGTGTCGCCGGTCACGGCGGCGGCGTGCGCGAATGAGCCTTTGCCCCCGATATTCCCTTCTTCGATAAATTTTTTGGCGTTGTCCCACGCGCCGCCGCTGCTGGTCATGGCGATGGCGACGAACAAACCGGTGACGATTGTTCCGACCAGGACTCCACCGAGCACAACCGGACCGAGCGGTCGAATGACGGCGACGCCGATGACGAACACGATTGGCAGAAGCGCGGGAATAATCATTTCGCGCAGCGCCGCTTTGGTGACGATGTCAACGCACGTGCCGTAATCAGGCGTATCGGTGCCGGTGAGAATGCCAGGCTTGGCTTGAATTTGCCGGCGCACTTCGCGCACGACCGCACCGGCCGCTTTGCCGACTGCGTCCATGCTAAAAGCGGTGAAGATGAATGGCAGCAGTCCGCCGATGAACAAACCAATGATGACTTTCGGTTCCGTTAGGCTGAATTGGAAAACGAACGGTTCGCCGTGGCGGGTGACGTGCGCTTTGAGTTCTTCGACATACGAACCGAACAACACGAGCGCAGCGAGTCCGGCGGACGCGATGGCATAACCTTTCGTGACCGCCTTCATGGTGTTGCCGACGGCATCAAGCTCGTCGGTGATGGTGCGAACTTCTTTCGGCAAATGACTCATAACCGCGATGCCGCCGGCGTTATCGGTGATCGGGCCGAAGGCGTCGAGCGAGATGATGATTCCGGCCATCGACAACATCGACATGACGGCGATGGCGATGCCGTAAAGGCCGGCGAAATGGAAGCTGAGCAAAATGGCGATGCCGATGAAACCGACCGGCAACGCGGTCGCATGCTGACCGACGGCGAGACCGGCGATGATGTTGGTGGCGTGACCAGTCTCGGACGCACGCGCGATTTTTTGCACCGGCCGATATCGCATCGACGTGTAGTAATTGGTGATGACGACCACGACCGCGGTCATGACGAGACCGATGATGGATGCGAAATAGAGATCGGTCGCGGAACGCAGCGCGCCGCCGATGGTGACGCCGTTCGGAAAGAGCGAGTGCGTCACCGGCCAGAATCCAATCGCGGATACAACCGCGCTCGCCGCGACGCCGCCCATGAGAACAGTCGCCGGTTTTCCGCCGGCGAGATTGACAAATAAAACGCCGAGGACAGCGCTAACGACGGAAATTCCACCGAGCACAAATGGATAAACAATCGCCGCGCGATCGCCGCCGAGCGTGAGTAATCCAACCAAAATCGCGCCGATGATGCTGACGGCGTAGGTTTCGAAAACGTCCGCGGCCATGCCAGCGCAATCGCCGACGTTGTCGCCGACGTTGTCCGCGATCGTCGCCGGATTACGCGGATCATCTTCCTCGAGGTTCTTCTCGATCTTGCCTACGAGATCGGCCCCGACGTCGGCTGCTTTCGTGTAAATGCCGCCGCCGAGTCGCGCGAAGACGCTGATCAAGCTCGCGCCGAGCGCGAGTCCGACGAGGCTGCGCACCGCGTTATCTACGCCGATCATTTTCGACGCCGTGATGTAGAAAATTCCAACGGCGAGCAGCGCGAGACCGACCACGAGCAATCCGGTCACAGCCCCGCCGTTGAAAGCGACGCGCAACGCGGCCGATGTCGATCTTGTGGCGGCTTGAGTCACGCGCACGTTCGCAAGCACGGCGATGCGCATGCCGATGTAACCGGCCATGAGCGAGCAGAAGGCGCCGATTAAAAATCCAACGCCGGTGGCGTGATCTTTAAAAAAGAAAAGCAGCACGAAAATCATCGCGGCGATAACGCTGATGGTTGCGACCTGGCGATTGAGATATGCCTTCGCGCCTTCCTGAATGGCGGCGGCGATTTGCTGCATGCGCTCGTTGCCGGCCGGGTCACGGAGGATTCGCGCGATCAGCAAAAAGGCAAAGACGAGCCCAACGATTGCGCACAACATCGACAATTGCACACCGGATTCGAGAATGGTTAGGCCAAATAAATTCATCATGCGAGCGCCGCTGAAGCGCTGGACATTAGGGAGAAAAGTCCCGCTGGCAAACGCCTATTTCCCGTAAAAACGCTGGCGCGATTTTCGCTTTCGGAGGACGTTCTGTTTATCAAAATGATGGCGTCGCGAATACGCAGGCGTTTCTCGCTCATCGCCTTGCTATTCGTCTGCGCCCTTTCGTTCGTTCCCGCGTTTCTCTTCGCCGCCGAAAAAGAAGCGCGCGTAACCGTGCTGGTTCACGACGTGAAATTAATGCCGGAAGATGAGCAGGCGCGCCCGGCTACACTCAACGAAACGATTCAGGAAAACACCGCCGTGCGCACCGGCACCAATTCGCGTTCGGAATTAACATTTGTCGATCTTACGATTACGCGGCTCGGATCGAACACCATCTTTAGTTTCAACAAGGCCGGCCGCAGCGTGCAACTGAACGGCGGCGCGATCTTGTTGCGGGTGCCGAAAGATTCTGGCGGCGCGACCATGAAAACGGCGGCGTGTTCGGTCGCGATCGCGGGCACGACGGTCGTGCTCGAAGCCACGCGTTCCGGCCGCAACCGACTTCACGTGCTCGAAGGCGTGGCGCGGATGGCGTTGACGAAAGCGCCTAACGAATGGGCGCGCGTCGGCCCCGGCCAGATGCTCGATGTTCCACCAGGTGCGACCAGTCTTCCCGCCGTGCAGAATTTCGATGTCGATCGATTCATGAAAACGAATCCGCTCATCACCGATTTCCCGACATTGCCGAGCCGCGATCTGATCTATGCGTCGGCTGCAAACGGATCGGAGCGCGTTTATTCCAGCCAACCCGTGAGTGGTGGAACTCCGCCACCGGGACCGCCCTTCGGACGACCGCCACATCACGGCCGCGCTCCCGTCACGAACACGCCGACCGGGAATAATCCGACAAATCCCAATGGCACCAAAGAAACGGGCCGGACTCGCGTCCCAAGAAAACCGTCAACGCCAATCGCGAAGACGAAGCCCACGCCTTCACCCACGCCGCGCAAACGCAACGTGCCGCCAAATCAACCGTAAGATCGACATGTGCGTTTCAGGCGGACGCGCCGGTCGCGTCCGGATGAAATTTTTTCCAGTAACGCAACGCCGCCGGCACCGCCATGTAACTCGGATCGGCCGCTTCATATCCCGCGATGTCTTCCTCACTCGCGCCGCCCTTGCGAAGATCGACATGTTCGTATTCGGCGAATGCGGGAACTAATTGTTGCTCGCTCACGCCTTCGCGGATTTTTTCACGAAACCATTCCGACCAATGTGCCACTTTCTCGTCCATAACATCGAGATGCGCATCGATGTCGTCTTCCACGCGGCCAAAATGCGGCAGGTAAAGTTGCTTCGGTTTTAACGCGCGGATTTTCGCGATCGATTCGCGCCACGATTCCACGTGCAGCTCGGGCGGGACAAAGGGCGGGATGGGCGGGCCGTTTCCGATGCGAACCCCAGCCACGTCGCCGCCGAAGACGCAATCGTTCCAATGATAAACATGGTGATGGCTGGCGTGTCCGGGCGTCGCGATCGCGCGAATGGAAAACGGCGCCAGCTCGACAACATCGCCGTCTTCGAGCACGCGCACGCGCTCAGCCGCGACGGGCGCGATGCGTCCCCACAAACGTTCCATGTCGTTTCCAAAAATCCGTTTCGCTGATTCCACCAGTTTCGCCGGATCAATCAGGTGCGGCGCGCCGCGCGGGTGCACATAAATCATCGCGCCGAGCTCAGCGAAACGCCACGCGGCGCCCGCGTGATCGAAATGAATGTGGCTGAGAAAAACGTGGCGGACGTCGGTCGGGTTGAAACCGATCTGCGCAAGATCGACAACGACATTGTCGAAAGTCGATTCGGGGCCGGTGTCGAAAAGCGCGAGGCCTGCGTTCGTTTCGAGCGCGGTCGCAGCGACGATTCCGCGATGACCGAGCTGGCGCGTGTCGAGAACGTGAATATTCAAACTGGCGCGAGCAATGTGCCACGACAGTTCGTTGCGCCGCAATGGCAGGGCGATTCACTCTCGACCAGCGCCGTGCGCGGCTCGTCCACTTCGAGCTGGTAATCGTAACAAATTTCCTCGCCCGTGCGGATGTCGCGCAACGCATAAATGAAAACGCGGCCGTCTTCCTCTTCGATCGCCTCGCAATTCGGAGCGCACGAATGATTGATCCAACGCGCTTCATTGCCGCCGCGCTCGGGGTTGATCACGACCGTGCCGTCCTTGATTCCAAAAAAGTAAGTGCGCGGATCGTCCGCCTGATCGGCCACGGTGGACCACGGAATGTGTTCGCCGGTGTATTCGATCACGCAGTCGCCGCGGCGGATCGGCCGGCGCGCGAAGACACCCCGGCCATCGATGGGCGAGGAGCGAACATCCAACAGGTCGGGTCGGGCGCGTGGACAGTCCAGGTCCAGCGACGCGGGGAGCTCAGTCGAGTGCATCACGTCCATTTCGTAACTGACCTCACATTCGGCGGTAAGCGGAGGACATTTTTCCTGTTACAAATGTGCCCAAAAGCTCGCGATCGGCGAAGGGCGGCTTACGGGGACGAGGAAGGCCGGGGAGAGGCGGTGGCGGTGGCCGTTGGGCTCGGGGCGGGTTTCTCCCTGGCATCGGGGCTCTGATTGGGACTCGCCTGCGGCTCCGGCGATTTCGCTTTTGCGGCGTTCAACGCATTTCTGAAACTGGCGAGATCGGCTTCTTCTTCGATCATGCTTCCCTTAAACCGGCCGTGTTCCTCCGTTTGGTCCCCGCCGAATTTCAATTTTTTGATCTGCGCCTTGTCCTGTGTTTTCACTTCGCGTTCGCGATTGTCGTGCGACCGGAAGATCGATCTGTTCTCGTCGGGCGAACCATTGGGGACGGCAGACGGAGTCGGCCTCGAAATATCGGTCGCATACACCGGCTCGGCTTGGCCAAACGCGGCGCTCGCCGAAGCCGCCAGCACGAATAAACACATCGAGCGCCCTATTTTCATCTGCGCAAGGAATGAAACGCATCCGCGCCTTCGTGCAAATCGTTACGCGACGGATGTGACCTCACGCGCGTTTTTATCTTCCCTCAATCCGAGAAACACCGGCTGCCGCAATTTTTTATCGCGCGTCCATTCCGCGAATTTGATCTGCGCCACGAGTTCGGGTTTCACCCAATTCATTTTCCGCATCATCGATGGCGTAATTCCCTGCACCCATTTTCCGCTTTGTTTCGATGGAAGATCGACAAAGGGGCAATCGTCGCGTTTCAGCTTCCGAAATTCTTTGTGCAAGATCGACAATGTCTTCTCCGTAAATCCGGTGCCGACTTTGCCGGCAAAACGCAATTTCCCTTTCTCGTAATAACCGACGAGGATGGCGCCGAAATGTTTTCGCGAGCCGGCCGGCGGTGTGTAACCGCCGATAACGAACTCCTGCTCGTTCGCCGTTTTTAATTTGATCCACGTCCCGCTGCGCCCGCCCGGTTCGTAAATTGAGTCGCGCAATTTGCCGATCAATCCCTCGAGCCCGCGCTTTTTCACTTCCGCCAGCAACGGCTTCGGGTCGCGACCGATCTCGCCGGAATAACGAATCGGATCGCTCACGTTTGCGCAAACTTTCGCGAGCAATTCCTTTCGCGCCGTCAGCGGAAGGCGCAGCAAACTTTTGCCGCTAAGCTGGAGCAAATCGAAAACGTAAAAGCAGAGCGGCGCCTCGCGCCCTTCGAGCTCAATCGCCTGGAGTAATTGAAACGACGAGCGCCCTTCTTCATCGAGCGCGACGATCTCGCCGTCGATCACGCATTCTTTGATCGACAATTGCTTCATCGCTTCGGCCACCTCGGGAAAACGGGTGCGCATTTCGTTTCCATTGCGCGAGATCAAATTCACTTTGCTCCCGTCTTTCACCGCGCAGGCGCGAAAGCCATCGAACTTCAATTCGTAGCTCCAATCGCCGGCCGTGGGCGGTTCCTCGGTCAGCTTCGCCTTCATCGGCTCGATAAAACGTGGCTTCGCCGATGGCAACTCCGCAAGATCGACATCTCCATCCGGAGAAGATGTCGATCTTACCGGTTTACTTTTTTCTTTTTTTTTAAGCGCCGTCTGAATGCGACGCTTCAACGTCGCCTTCGCGCCGGTGTCTTCGTCTTTGCGGTTCGATTGCCACTCCGCATCGTGCGCACCGGCGATTTGTTTCATCGTCCGCCCGCTCTTGACCGATTCGTCGTCGCGCTTTTTCGAAAGCGGCTTGAGACTTGAGCCGGCTTTGAGCAAAAGCCATTGCGGTTTGTCTTCGTTTCCGCGCAAGCGAATCAGCGCCCACTCGCCTTTCGCTTTTTCGCCGTCGAGCACGAGATGCAGCCGACCTTCCTTCAGCGCCTTCAACGGTTCCTCGCCGTAAACGTAATACTTGCCGCGGTCCCAAACCATCACCGTGCCTCCACCGTATTGTCCTTTCGGAATGATTCCCTCGAACGTGGCGTAATCGACCGGATGGTCTTCTACTTCGACCGCGAGATGTTTTTCGCCCTGCTTCCACGGAAGTCCCTTCGGCACCGCCCAAGACTTGAGCACGCCCTCCATTTCCAAACGAAAATCGTAATGCAATCGGCTGGCGTCGTGTTTCTGAATAACAAAACGCGACGCGCCTTTCACCGCTTTCGGCAACGGCTTGCCTTTCGGTTCGCGTGTTTTTGCGAAGTCGCGTTTACGTTTGTATTCGGTCAGGCCCATCCGCTTTTAATTTAACGCATAAAACAAAAACGCCACCGCGTTACTGGGAACGCGGTGGCGCTGATAGTTGTCGATCTTGCGATTGTCGATCTTAGCGACGCCGCGATCCGGCCGGCGCTGCTTCCTCTTCCGATTCACTCAGCGCGTCGGGATTGACGATCTCTTCCGCGAGCTCGTTCAGGTTTTTATCGGCTTCGCCTTCTTCATCGAGCGTCTGCTGCAACAGATCGGCCGCTTCATCTTCGCCGAGCAAATTTGCCCAAGTCCGAAGCGTTCCGTAAGTCGCGATCTCATAATGCTCGACCTTCTGCGCGGCGGCGATAATTCCGGCATCGAGCACGGATTCTTCACCTTCCTCTTGCAGAATCTCCGAGCCTTCTTCGATAAGACCCTTCATCGCCTTGCAGGTTTTGCCGGTCGGTTTCTCCTCCAGAGCTTCGAAGATTTCTTCGAGCCGCTCGACGTGACCTTGCGTTTGCTCGAGATGGTCCTCGAACGCTTGTTTGAGTTCATCGGACGACGCGCCCTTGGCCATCTTCGGCAACGCCTTGAGCAGTTGATTCTCAGCGTTATAGACGTCGCGTAATTCCTCGACGTAAAGTTTTCGTAGTGTATCCAGCTTCATTTTTCCTCCCTAGAATTTGTTTCCTTAATGACGACACGACATCCGAAATGATGTCGCGCCCAAAAAGAAAACGCATGTGCGCGGAGAGTTGCGCGTGTGCGTTTTTAGAAAAATTCTTAACGCAAGATCGACAACTACTGTCGCGGTAGCCACAGAACGCCGCCATTCGGCGCATCGATGGGTTGATAACCGAGTGCGGTGATTTCGCGAATGATCGGCGCTTCTAAATCCGCTTTCGGTTCCAAGCCGGTAAGAACGGCCGCAGGCGGATCGCGTTTCAAAAATTCGGCGAGGCCGGGCGACCACGGAAACTTCCGCGCCGCCGCCTCCTCCGCGGAAAGGAGATGACTCACCCGCCAGGCGAATGGGCCGGTGACAAACTCGTTGTAAATCGGCAGACCCGCTTCGATCGCAAAGATCGGCGAGAGGGTGAGGATTTTGCCCGAAGATTTCGACTCGAGTTGTTGCCGCATCCATTGCGACGTTTTCTCCACTTGCAGCGGCACCCAATATCGTGGCTGGAAGACTCGACCTAAGGTCACAAGTCTTTGGCGCATCTTGGCCGCATCGAAACATAGAAGCGCGAGCAGGATGATGACAGCGAGCGAGGGCAATATTCGATTGTCGATCTTAACATCGGATAGCGAGTACAAGCCGAGCAACAGGAGAAACGGGATCAAGGCAAAGCCATATTGAAACTGCGCCGGGTCCGGCGCGAAATAGCCAACGAGAAGGAACGGGATCAGGCCGATAAGAAAGATAACTTCGAACCGCGGTTTCGTGGATCGCCTGATGGTCGCGATCGTCAACACAATCACGCTAACGCATGCGAAAGCGGCGACCGCGAGGCTGCCAGCGTCCGACCGGAACGATTCGATGAGTAAGCGTATTTTGTCGGCGAAGTTCATCGCGCCCGGCGGAACCGGCAGAGACCTTAGATATTGCGGATCCAATTGCCTGTAGGTGAACGTGTCGAAAGTGAAGTCGCGATAGCGCGTGAGGAAAAAATAGAACGCGGGCACGTTGGCGAGCAGCACGCCCAACGCAAACGCGACCACGTTCCAGAATTTTTTTCGCCACGAGGCTACGTCGAAAATCAAAATCGCAATCACGAAAGGCGCAAGCAGCGGCGCAAAGGTCAGGCGAATCCCGAGCGCCATTCCGAGAGCAAATCCACTGAACGCAAACCAGCTCCAGCGCGCTTGGCGGATCGCCTTGCATTGCAGCACGAACGCCAGCACGGCGCACAGAGTGGCGGAGCTATGGTTCCAAGCTTTCGAGGCGGTGTATTGAAAAACCACCGTGCTCGGCAGCAAGACTGCGGCGCTGGCCGCAATCAACGTCGCACTCAAACTTCCGAGCGAGCGAAAAAGAAAACGGGCCGTGAGAAAGACAATTAAACACAGCGCAAACCCGCACAACCCGTTGAACAATCGCGCCACCAGAAATGGATGACCGGTGAAGAAACAGAGCGAATAGACGTAAACGAGGTTCGGCATCTGAAAGTAAGCGAAATCGCGATAAGGATGAATTCCATGCCGCGCGACCATGCAGGCGCTGGCCATGAACTGATGCTCATCGTGGTTCAGCACTACCGTCAGCGCGCAAAAGATGCTGCCAAGCGCGGCGTAACTCAGGACCGCAATCGTCACGATTGCCGCAATCACCCTTTTCATCGCGTCGCTTTATCGGAAGCGATGTTCAACGAAAGTCGGCAAATCGGTGATTGTCGATCTTACGCCGTTTGTCCCGCGTCGTTTGAAGATGCCGCGTCCGCACTTTGTTCGCCCGGGAGCGGTTCGCCGACGAGGTAACGCGTGAAGCGGCGAATGACAATGTTTTCACCCAGCTCCGCAATTTTCGATTTCACCAAATCGTTGATCGTCTGGTCGGGATTTTTAATGAAGCCCTGCTCGAGCAAACACACCGTGCTGAAAAATTTGTCGAGTTTTCCATCGACAATCTTGTTCATGACCCCTTCGGGTTTGCCCTTCACCTGCGCTTTGTAAATCTCGCGCTCGGCCTCGATCAAATTTCCCGGAACATCGGTGCGGCTGACGTAAAGCGGATGCGCCGCGGCGATGTGAAGGGTGATATCTTTCACAAAGGCGCGGAAGTTTTCGTTCTTCGCCACGAAATCGGTCTCGCAATTCACTTCCACGAGCACGCCGACTTTCCCCTGCAGATGAATGTAAGACGCGACGATGCCTTCCTTGGTCGCGCGTGTCGCCTTCTTGCTCGCGCTCGCGATTCCCTTCGTGCGCAAAATCGTTTCGGCTTTTTCGAGATCGCCGTGCGCTTCGGCCAAGGCGCGTTTGCAATCCATCATGCCCGCGTTGGTTTTCTCGCGCAGTTGTTTGACTAATTTTGGATCGACATCTACTGCCGCACTCATTCCTCGCTCCCTTTCTGCGGATCGTTAGGCCGAGACCGCTGACATGTCGAGCTGCTCGCGCACACGCGCTTCGCCACTCGCCGACACGATGGCGTCGACCAATTTTTGCAACACGATACGGATCGCACGGATCGCATCGTCATTTCCCGCGATCGGATAATCGACTACATCTGGGTCGGCGTTCGTGTCCACGATCGCGACCACTGGAATGCCGAGCCGGCGCGCTTCATTCACCGCGTTCTGTTCGCGCGGCGTATCGATCACGATCAGCGCCTGCGGCAGCTGCGACATTTCGAGAATCCCTTCGAGATTGCGCCGCAGTTTGGCTGCTTCGCGATTCAACGCCGCCAACTCCTGCTTGCCCATTTTCTTATATTGGGGCGATTGCTCGATCCCTTCGATAAATTTCAATCGTCCGATGCTTTTGCGAATCGTTGCCAGGTTGGTCAACGTTCCGCCGAGCCAGCGTTGGTTCACATAAAATTGGCCGCAGGCCAGAGCTGCTTCCTTAACTGCTTCCTGCGCCTGTTTCTTGCATCCGACGAACAAAATTTTTCCGCCACGACGCGTTATCTCCTGCAGAAAATCCGTGGCGCGATGCAGCTGCTGCACGGTCTCGTCGAGATTGATGATGTAAATCTGATTACGCTGTTCGAAGATGTAAGGCTTCATCTTCGGATTCCAGCGCTTGGTCTGGTGACCGAAATGCACGCCGGCTTCCAAAAGTTCCGGCAATAATTCTGTATTGTTTGCCATACGGGATTCGCACTCACGCCGACGGGGCGCAGCAGCGAGCGGGGAAGATGCAATACAACCCGCCCAAAGGCAAACAGAATGTCGATCTTAGAAAGGCCCGAAAAAGCCTGAACAACCACCCGGCGCGACCCGTCGAAATTAAAGGGCAGAGGACTCCGATTCGGGAGCAAACAATGAACGTAATCAAACGAACGTTCGCCGCGGCCGTAATCGCTGTTTCGACTTTAATCGGCGTTTCGACAGGTCACGGCAGCGACCGCGCGCAAAACGATAGCCATGTCTCTTCGCGGAAGATGGCCCGAACGCATTCGAGTTCCGCGCGCGCGAGTAAAAAAGAGCGCAACAAAAACAAACGGCGCGCAGTGATTGATCGAGAACGCGCGCGGGATGCGACGGAGATGGAAGAGGAAAATATGCTACCTCCGCCGCCGGTCGATTTGCCGAGCCACGAAAACAACAGCGAAAATGATGTGGAGAGCGACGAAAACGGCAGCGCTAGTCTGATGGGAAACGCGCCCGGCGACGACGGCGGGAGTTGATTGTCGATCTTACGCGATCTTAATCGCGCCGGCGTGAGAAGATCGACAAGGTCACTCCGCCAAGGCCTAACAAGAGCCAGGTCGCCGGCTCCGGCACACTAAAAATTTGCACCTCGGATAAACCGACCAAACCATTCGCGTCGCCGTAATTCGTTTTGATATCGAAACGGACAAACGCGGCCGAAACCGGCGCGCTCAGCGAAAAAAGCTCGCCGGTGTAGGCGCCATTTCCCGGCGCCTGCGCAAAGGTCCACGTTGTCGTGTTGTTCGCCGGATCGATTAACGGCGTGTAAGTCCCGTTCAATGTGCTCGCGATCGAGATGGTCAACGTTTGCACGCCGCGATTTGTAAATGACTGCTGATTGTTCGCGTTCACTTCGTTGTAATTCCAAACGTGAAAGCTGCCGATCGTGAACGTGCCGCCGAGATTGAATGTGATGTGCGCGAGTTGGCCCGGTCGGTCGGGATCGGACGCAGGCGTTCCGCCGGGAAAGGTGCCGTCGCCGCTGTTCAGCCACATGTGCGTCGGGTCGGTGTCGTGATTACCGGCGGACAATCCGCTCCCGTCTACGGCGTGCACGGCGAGCCGATTCGCGCTCGTGAATTCACTCGATTGGTTCGCGATCGATATACTTAATTGCGCGGCGTTCGCCGCGGCCAGGGTCAAGATCGACATCGCCAAGATCGACAAGCGCAACTTCATCGCGAGAGATTCTGCGAAACCGGCCGTGGCGGTGTAAAGCCTAACGACCGTCGAAACGTGTAGGATGCCGCCTAATTTTGTTTTTCGGCCACTCGTCCCAGCAGCCAGCAGAAATCGGAAAGGCGATTGAGGTAGCGAATGATTTCGGGATTCACATCTCCCAAGCCGAAGACACGACGTTCGGCATGTCGCGCCGCGACGCGCGCCAAATCTAGCGCAGCCGAAACCGTGTTCTTGCCCGGAATCACCCAGTCTTTCGGATAAAGCGTTTTGTCCTTTTCAAGATCGACAATCACTTTCCCGATGCGATCGACCATTTCTTCGGACGTTTTCTTGTGGCCATCTTTTAAATAGCGATCGAAATCCTGCGGCAACGTCGCGAGCTCGCCCATCAAAACGATTAAATCTTTTTGGATCGCCAGAACTTGTTCGGAAACGAAATCGTTCTGCGAAAATGCGCGCGCGAGGCCGAGCGCCGCGGTCAATTCATCGATCGCGCCGTACGCTTCCACGCGTGGATCGTTCTTGGGCACACGCCGGCCATACATCAATGATGTTTCACCCTGATCGCCCGTTTTCGTGACGATCGACATGTCGATCTTACAACTTGTCGATCTTAACCAATCGCCGGCTGCGGTTCGATCGCGGTGTCGTCCACCATGGCGGCGCCAATCGGTTCCCCCTTCTCCACGAGTTTAATCTCGCGATGTTCGGGGAATCCGGTGCCGGCCGGAATCAAGTGACCCATGATCACGTTTTCCTTGAAGCCGCGCAGTCGATCGACCTTGCCGAGCGTGGCCGCTTCCGTGAGCACGCGCGTCGTGTCCTGGAACGATGCCGCCGAAATGAAGCTGTCGGTTTCGAGCGAAGCCTTGGTGATGCCTAACAACACTGGCACCGCTTCCGCCGGCTTGCCGCCCTTCTCGACCACTTCGTTGTTCTCCCGTTCGAAGTCGAGTTTATCGACCTGATCGCCCCAGAGCAACGAGGTGTCGCCCGGATCGGTGATCTTCACCTTGCGCAACATTTGCCTAACGATGATCTCGATGTGCTTGTCGTTAATCTCGACACCTTGCAGTCGATAAACTTCCTGCACTTCGTTGACGAGGTGTTCCTGCAAATCCTGCGGTCCGCAAACTTCGAGAATTTCGTGCGGCACAACCGGACCTTCGGTCAGCTGTTGCCCCTTCTTCACGAAATCGCCTTTGAAAACGATAATGTGTTTCGTCAGCGGAATGAGATGCTCTTCTTCCGCGTTCGTTTCCGGGTCTTTCAGGATCAGTTTGCGTTTGCCGCGAACCGTTCCGCCCATTTCAACGATACCGTCGATCTTCGCGATCTCGGCCGCGTCTTTCGGACGGCGCGCTTCGAACAATTCCGCCACGCGCGGCAGACCGCCCGTGATGTCCTTGGTCTTCGCCACTTTTCGCGGCGTCTTCGCGAGCAACGCGCCCGCGCGAACTTTTTGTCCTTCTTCGACGATGACGTGCGCGCCAGCGGGAATCGAGTAATTCGCGACGACTTCTTTTTTGTCGTTCACGATGACGATCTGCGGATGCAAATCTTCTTTGTGCTCGATGATGACCGTGCCCATGAGGCCGGTCGCTTCATCGACATCGCGCTTGATCGTGACGCCCGCGATCATGTCGCGGAATTCCACTTTGCCCGAATGCTCGGTTAGAATCGGGACGTTGTACGGATCCCATTGCACGAACGTTTCGGCTTTCTTCACCTTCGCTCCGTCCGGTTTCGAAATAACCGAACCAACGACCACGTTGTAACGCTCGAGCTCGCGGCCCTCTTCGTTATGCACGCTGATCGAACCGTTCTTGTTCAGCACGATCCATGATCCGTCGAGCGCTTGCACGGTGCGCAGATCATTGAACTGCACCGCGCCGTCGTTCTTCGCTTTGATGATTGGTTGCTTGAATGTTTGCGACGCGGTTCCACCGATGTGGAACGTACGCATGGTCAATTGCGTGCCGGGCTCGCCGATTGATTGCGCGGCGATGATGCCGACCGCTTCGCCGAGTTTGACGAATTCGCCGGTGGCGAGATTGCGGCCGTAACATTGCGCGCAAACTCCGCGGCCGCATTCGCACGTGAGCACGCTGCGGATTTTCAACTGCTCGACGCCGATGCGTTGCAGATTATTCGCGATCGTTTCGTCGATGAGTTGGTTCGCTTTGACGATTTTCTTTTTCTTATCGACTGGATCGACAACCGTTTCGGTGCTGACGCGCCCGATGATGCGCGTGGCAAGATCGACAACTTCTTCGTCGCCTTCGTAAATCGAGCGAACGACGATGCCGTTAACTGTGCCGCAATCCATTTCGTTGATGATGACGTCCTGCGCCGCGTCCACCAGTTTGCGCGTGAGATAACCGGAGTCGGCGGTCTTGAGCGCCGTGTCGGCCAAACCTTTGCGCGCGCCGTGCGTCGAGATGAAGTATTCGAGCACGCTTAATCCTTCGCGGAAGTTCGACGTGATCGGACGTTCGATAATTTCGCCGGAAGGTTTCGCCATCAAACCGCGCATGCCGGCAAGTTGTCGAACTTGCTGACGATTTCCTCGCGCGCCCGAGTCCACCATGAGGTAAACCGGATTCAATTCCTTGCGACCTTCGTTGTGCTCCAGGGTGCGGAACATGACGTTCGAAATCTCGTCACCGGCGTGGGTCCAGATATCGATGATCTTGTTGTAACGCTCGCCGTCCGTGATGATGCCTTTGCGATATTGCTGCTCGACCAGACGGATTTGCTTGTAAGCGTTCTCCAACTCCGTCGCCTTCTCCTTCGGAATAATCATGTCCGAAATTCCGATCGATATTCCGGCGCGCGTCGCTTCGCGGAAGCCGAGCTCTTTTAATTTGTCGAGCGTTTCGACTGTGCGTTGCGGACCCGCCACCTGATAACAGCGCCAGATGATGTCGCTGAGTTGTTTCTTGCCGGCGGCGCGATTGAAGAAACCGAGCTCGACAGGCCAAATTTGATTGAACATGACGCGGCCGGCGGTCGTTTCGAGAACCTTCGCATTTGCGTCCCCGTAGATGGTTTGTTTGCCGAAGTCGGGATTCTTCAGTCGGATGCGATCGTGCGTCTTGACCGCGCCATCGATCATCGCGAACTCCACTTCCACCGCATTTTCAAACAACGACTGATAAGCCGCGTCCTTCTTTGTGCGCGGGTTTTGCGTCAGATAATAACAGCCGAGCGTGATGTCTTGCGACGGCGTCGTGATCGGTTTCCCGCTCGATGGCGAAAAGATGTTGTTAGGCGCGAGCATGAGCATGCGCGCTTCCATCTGCGCTTCGACCGAGAGCGGCACGTGCACCGCCATCTGGTCGCCGTCGAAGTCGGCGTTGTAGGCCGTGCAAACAAGCGGATGAATGCGGATCGCTTCGCCTTCGATGAGCTGCGGCTCGAATGCTTGGATCGACAATCGATGCAGCGTCGGCGCGCGGTTGAGCAACACTGGATGTCCTTTGGTGACTTCTTCAAGAATGTCCCAAACTTCCGGCGTTTGCCGCTCGATCATTTTCTTCGCGCTACGAACGGTGTGCACGTAGCCGAGATCTTTCAGCCGGCGAATGATGAACGGCTCGAAAAGAACGAGCGCCATCTTCTTCGGCAAACCGCACTGATGCAGTTTCAATTCCGGGCCGATAACGATGACGGAGCGGCCCGAGTAATCGACGCGTTTGCCTAACAAGTTCTGACGGAAACGTCCGCCCTTGCCTTTGAGCATGTCGCTGAGCGATTTCAATGGGCGATTGCCGGCGCCGGTGACGGCGCGACCGTGGCGGCCGTTGTCGAACAACGCGTCGACCGCTTCCTGCAACATTCGTTTTTCGTTGCGAATAATGACGTCCGGCGTTTTCAGCTGAAGCAAATTTTTGAGACGATTGTTGCGGTTGATGACGCGGCGATAGAGATCGTTCAGATCGGATGTCGCGAATCGTCCGCCTTCGAGCGGAACCAGCGGACGCAAATCCGGCGGGATCACCGGCAGCACATCGAGGATCATCCAATCCGGCCGCGCGTGCGACGACATGAAGCCCTGGCAAAGTTTCAAACGCTTCGCCAATTTTTTGCGAATCTGTTTCGACTTCGTCGCGCCCATCGCCTTTTCCAGCTCTTTGTTGAGCTTGTTCAGGTCGATCTCGGACAAAAGTTTCTTAATCGCTTCCGCGCCCATGCCGGCGGTGAAATCTTCGCCGTATTGTTCCTGCGCTTCGCGATACTCGACTTCGTTAAGCAACTGCGCGCGCGTCAGCGCGGTCTTGCCCGGATCGATGACGATGTAGTCTTCGTAGTAAATGACGCGCTCGAGCTGGCGTGCGCTCATGTCGAGCATCAGACCAATGCGCGACGGCATGCACTTGTAGAACCAAATGTGCGAAACCGGAACGGCGAGCTCGATGTGGCCCATGCGTTCGCGGCGAACACGCGCGAGCGTGACTTCGACGCCGCAACGATCGCAGATGACGCCTTTATGTTTGATGCGTTTGTATTTTCCGCAGGAGCATTCCCAGTCGCGTGTAGGACCGAAAATACGTTCGCAGAAAAGGCCTCCCTTTTCCGGTTTGAAGGTGCGGTAATTGATCGTCTCGGGATTTTTGACTTCGCCTTTGCTCCACGATCGCATGGTGTCGCTGCTCGCGACGCCAATCGCGACCTGATCAAAACCTACCGCCCGTTCTTCACCTACTAACTCACGCCACGAATGTTCGTTCATTTAATTCTCTCTATCGATTGTCGATCTTGTGATTGTCGATCTTGCAAAATTTAAACTGTGTCGAAAACGCTTTGCGGCGCCTGGCCGCCGACTTTGACGTCGAGGCCTAACGACTGCATTTCCTTGATGAGCACGTTGAAAGATTCCGGTGTTCCCGCCTCGAGCGAGTTGTCGCCTTTGACGATGGACTCATAGATGCGCGTGCGCCCCTGCACGTCGTCGGACTTCACGGTGAGAAGTTCCTGCAACGTGTAAGCCGCGCCGTAGGCTTCGAGCGCCCACACTTCCATCTCGCCGAAACGCTGGCCGCCGTATTGCGCCTTTCCGCCGAGCGGCTGTTGCGTGACTAACGAGTAAGGACCGACCGCGCGCGCATGGATTTTGTCCGCGACCAAGTGGCCAAGCTTCATCATGTAGATGTAGCCAACGACCACTTCCTGATCGAACGCATCGCCGGTTCGTCCGTCGAACAGCAGCGACTTGCCGGTTTCTTTAACCCACGAGAAACCGTCCTTCTTCTTCGCGTCTTTCAAATAATTGCGAATTTTCTCTTCCTGAATTCCATCGAACACGGGTGTCGCGACCTTGAAGCCGAGCGCTTTCGCGGCCACGCCCAGGTGCGTTTCCAAAACTTGTCCGACGTTCATACGGCTCGGCACGCCTAACGGATTGAGAACAATCTCGACCGGCGTCCCGTCCGCGAGGAACGGCATGTCCTCTTCCGGCACGATGCGCGCGACCACGCCCTTGTTTCCGTGGCGTCCCGCCATTTTATCGCCGACCGAAAGTTTACGCTTCGATGCGATGTAAACTTTGACCTGCTTGATAATGCCAGGATCGATATCGTCACCACTTTCGACACGGTCCATGGCGCGCTCACGCTCGAGCTCCAACTCGGCGAACTTGTGCTCGTAGCTGGCGATGATCTCGCGAATCTTGTTCCGGATCGGCGAAGGATCGATCTCGATGTGATCGTGCACGTTCGCCAATTTCCGCAGCAGCGTCTTCGTGATTTTGCGATTCGCCGGGATGATGATTTCGCCCGTCTCGGCGTTCACGACGTCGAGCGGAATCTTTTCGCCTAACAAAATGTTCGAAAGCGAATCAGTCAGTTGCTCTGTGAGCTCTTCTTTCTTTTTACGATTGTCTTCCGTGATCGCTTTAAGCTGCTTCTTAGTCTCCGTCGGCGTCAGCTTTTCGCGCGAAACTTCGCGACGCGATGAAACCTTCACGTCCATGACGATGCCGTAAGTGCCCGACGGCACAGTCAACGACGTGTCTTTTACGTCTGCGGCCTTTTCACCGAAGATCGCACGCAACAATCGTTCTTCCGGCGCGAGTTCCGTCTCGGATTTCGGTGTGATTTTTCCGACGAGAATATCGCCGGGCTTAACTTCCGCGCCGACACGCACCACGCCATCCGGCCCCAGGTTGCGTAGCGCTTCCTCCGAAACGTTCGGAATGTCGCGCGTGATTTCTTCCGGACCGAGTTTCGTATCGCGCGCGCCGATCTCGAATTCGTCGATGTGAATGGAAGTGTAAATGTCTTCCTTCACCACCTTCTCCGAAATCATGATGGCGTCTTCGAAGTTGTAACCGTTCCACGGCATGAACGCGACCAGCACATTGCGCCCGAGCGCGAGTTCGCCGTGATCGGTGTTCGGCCCGTCCGCGATGACCTGGCCGCGCTTCACATGCTGGCCTTTTTTCACGATCGGCTTCTGGTTCACGCATGTGCCCGCATTCGAGCGCATGAACTTGCGCAATTCGTAAACATGAATGCCTTCTTCAGGATCGGTCTTGAGCTTGCGTTTGCTTTCCGGCATGTGGCCGTCTTTCGTCACCACGATTTGATCGGCCGTGACTGATGCGACCTTTCCGCTTTCGGCGGCGATCAAAACCGCATGCGAGTCGCGCGCGACTTTCGATTCCAAACCGGTGCCCACGAGCGGCGCTTCAGAAACAATCAGCGGAACACCCTGGCGTTGCATGTTCGAACCCATGAGCGCGCGGTTCGCGTCGTCATGTTCGAGGAACGGAATTAATCCGGCTGCCACCGAAACGAGCTGCTTCGGCGAGACGTCCATGTAGTGAACTTTCGCCGGCTCGACTTCGAGAAAGTCGCCGCGATAACGCACCGAAACTTTTTCGCCGGTGAAATGCCCGCGACCGTCAAGCGGCGCGTTCGCCTGTGCCACGAGATAGTTTTCTTCCCGGTCGCCGGTCAGATAATCGATCGCGTCGGTCACGCGACCGTTGGTCACTTTGCGATACGGCGTTTCGATAAAACCAAACTCGTTGATGCGTGCGAAGGTCGACATCGAGCTGATAAGACCGATGTTCGGTCCTTCCGGCGTTTCAATCGGGCAGATACGTCCGTAATGCGACGGGTGAACGTCGCGCACTTCGAATCCAGCACGGTCGCGCGAAAGTCCGCCTGGCCCCAGAGCCGAGAGGCGACGCTTATGCGTCAATTCCGCGAGCGGATTGGTTTGATCCATGAACTGCGACAACTGCGAGCGACCAAAGAAATCGCGAATGACCGCGCTCAGCGCTTTCGGATTGATCAACTTCTGCGGCGTCATGCCATCGACGTTGATGTCGAACAAAGTCATGCGCTCTTTCACGAGACGCTCCGTCCGCGCGAGACCGACGCGGCATTGATTCGCGAGTAACTCGCCAACGGTTCGCACGCGACGCGAACCGAGGTGATCGATATCGTCGAGCGTGCCTTCGCCGCGACGCAGGTTGATCAGGTACTTAATAGCCGCGATGAAATCTTTGTCGGTCAAAATGCGTTCCGCAAGATCGACATCTATACCTAGCTTTTGATTGATCTTGTATCGGCCGACGCGCCCGAGATCGTATTTCTTCGGGTCAAAAAACAACCGCTTCAAAAGCGCGCGCGCATTCGCCACCGTCGGGGGATCCCCAGGCCGCAACCGGCGATAAATATCCTTGAGCGCCTCCTCCTGATCGTGCGCCGGATCTTTCTTCAGCGCTTTGACAACCGTGTCGTCATTCGAGATGTCGATCACCTTCACCTCTTTGACGCCGAGCTTCATGATGTCGCGCACCGTCGCGAGTGTGAGCGGCTCGAATGCACGAGCCACCGTCACTTCGCCGTCGCGGACTTCGGCCGTCAGAACTTTCGTCGCGAGTTTTTCTTCGTCGAGCTTCTCGCTCAATTTTAGATTCTCGATGTTGTAGAAAAGCTTAATGACTTCCTCGTCGCTGCCGTAGCCGAGCGCGCGCAGAAATGTCGTTGCCAAAAATTTCCGCCGGCGCTTGCGGCGATCGAGATAAATGTAAAGCAGGTCGGCGGTATCGAACTGCACTTCGAGCCACGAACCGCGGTCGGGAATGATGCGGAAGCTGTAAAGCACTTTGCCGTTCAAGTGGATGCTCGACTCGAACGCAATACCGGGTGAGCGATGCAATTGCGAAACGACCACACGCTCCGCCCCATTGATCACGAACGTTCCCTGCTCGGTCATGAGCGGGATTTCGCCCATGTAAACTTTTTCTTCTTTCGTCCCGCGCTCCTCGCGCAACTGGAACGTCACATGAAGCGGCGCGCTGTAGGTTTGACCTTCCCGCTGTGCTTCGAGCGCGGTCAGCTTCGGCTCGCCGATTTCATAATGCGAAAAATCGAGGACCGCTTTTTCGTCGTAGCTCTCGATCGGAAAAACTTCCTTGAACACGGCTTGCAGGCCGTAATTCTTGCGTTTGCTGAACTGAACGTCCTTCTGCAGAAAATCGACATACGAGTTTAATTGGACCTCGATGAGATTTGGCGGCTCAATGGCCTCTTTGATGCTGCCGAAGTGAATACGTTCTGCGCGTTCTGACATAAATTTATTCCTTCTCCACCGCTGGAACTCGCGCCGCCTCGTGAAGACAGTTCGAGTGTCTGGGGTTGTTACAGGTTTCGCCCGGTGCGAAGACGACAAAAATGGCAGCGAATCGGCAGCCTGTCAAATTGACCTCTACCGTTCCGTTGCCTGCCTAAAATTTTCTGATCGTCCGCGCGGTTAAAAATAAACTGCCTATCTGTCTATCTATCTTTAACTGACCAAAACCTCTGCCACGCGCGCAGGGCGCGCGCAACAAAAAACTTCTCCGCACGAGCGATTGTCGATCTTGCGCGTGCAAGATCGACAATCAACCCTCATGTCATCCCGAGCGAAGTCGAGGGATCTCCAATTGAGACAGCTCCTCGATTCCTCGAGCGATAAATTACTTAATCTCGACCTTCGCCCCAGCCGCTTCGACCTTCTTCTTGATCTCTTCGGCCTCGGCTTTGGTCACGCCTTCCTTGATCGTCTTGGGCGCGCCTTCCACAAGAGCTTTCGCTTCCGCGAGTCCAAGTCCAGGAACAGCGCCGCGAACTTCCTTGATCACGCCAATTTTGTTCGCGCCCATTTCCTTCAAGATAACTTCGAAGGTGGTTTTCTCTTCCGCTGCCGGAGCTGCTGCGCCACCGCCGCCCGCTGCCGGCGCTGCCGCCATCGCGACCGGAGCTGCTGCGCTCACGCCCCACTTCTCTTCGAGTTCTTTAACCAATCCAGCAATCTCCAAGACGGTCAGCCCGCTGAGTTGCTCCACCATTTTTGCTGTATCTGCCATTTTCTTTTCCTCCATTCGCCGTTTCCGAAAGCTTTCGGAAAATTAAGATCGACAGCCGCCAATCCGGTTATTGTTTTCGTTTTGTTTGCTCGTTAGGCAATCGCCTAACGAAATCTTTTATGCGCTCGCCTCCGGAGTTGCTTCTTCCGCTTTCGGCGCTTCCGCCGGGGTGGCTTCCGCGGCGGGTGCTTCTGCCTTCGGCTCTTCGGCTTTCGGCGCTTCGGCTTTTGCTGGCGCAATTTCGGCCGGCATTGACTTTGCCTTAGCGTTCAAAAGTCTGGCCAGCGACGCACCCGGCTCATTCAACAATCGCACCAGTTTTGTCGCTGGTGACATCAACAAGCCTAACAACTGCGCCAGCAACACATCGCGCGGCGGCAAGTCCGCCAATTGACTTATCTGCTGCGTCGATAATACCGCTTTGTCGACGATGCCGATCTTGACCGCCGCGACTTTAAATTCTCCGGCGAAGCTCTTCAGAATCTTCGCCACCGGCGCGGCGTCTTTGTCTCCAGTCACGACCGCGGTTTGTCCGGTCAATTGCTCGGCCACATCCGGCAAACCGGAATCGCTGATCGCGCGACGTAGAAAACTGTTTTTGACGACGTGAACTTCCGCGCCATTGGCCGCCAGACGCGTCCGCAGATCGGCAAAATGATTCACGTTCATCTTCTGGTAATCGGCCACGATGACGAACGGCGAAGCCGAAAGCTTTTCTTTGAGATCGGCGACAATGCTGTTTTTTTCGGGTCTCATATGACGATGTCGATCTTGCGTTAAACGCTCAAATACGGCGAGGGATCGACCGGAATGCCGGGCGACATGGTAGCACTCAACGTCATCGCTTCCAAATAACGTCCCTTCGCCGTCGCCGGCCGCGCTTTCACCACTGCATCAATCACAGCCGTTCCGTTTTCGACCAACTGTTGTTCTTGAAATGAAAATTTCCCGACCGGCACCGCGACGTTGCCATTCTTATCGAGCTTGAACTCGACGCGCCCGGCCTTCACTTCCGCGACCGCTTTCGCGGTGTCGTCCGTCACTGTTCCCGTTTTTGGATTCGGCATTAATCCGCGTGGTCCTAAAACTTTTCCAAGCTTGCGTACTTCTGCCATTGCCGTCGGAGTCGCGACCGCGACATCGAAATCCTGAAAACCTTCCTGCACTTTCTGGATCAAATCCTTGAAGCCGACATGTTCGGCGCCGGCTTCCTGCGCCGCTTTCGCCGCCGGCCCTTCCGCAAACACGAGTACGCGCACGTTCTTGCCGCTTCCGTGCGGCAACGGACACGTCCCGCGCACCATTTGGTCCGATTGTTTTGGATCGACACCGAGCCGGAACGAAACCGTCACTGTCTGATCAAATTTCGTCGGCGGAAATTTCTTCAACGTCGCGACCGCGTCGTTCAGATTGTAATTCTTCTTCCGATCCAACTGCTCGGCAGCAGCGCGATATCTTTTGCTTCGATTTGTAGCCATGTCTTTGATGCAGTTCCAACGCTCGCCGCGAATCCGCAGACAAGCTCCTGCTTAAATTTCAAGCCGCGAACTTCGCGGCGGGGCGTGCAGATTATCCGCGCGAATAAGATTGTCAAAAAGGATTTCGCTCTGGTAAAACGACTCAGTATGAACAACCCCGCTCGTTATAGTTTATTCATTATCCTCGGGGTGCTGATAGCAGTGCCCATCGCCGGCGCGCGGCCGGTCGACTTCAAAGAACTCTCGCTCCTCGTCCGCGCCCATGAGAGCGATGCGTCGATCAAAGACGAAGTATCGCGGCGCAAACTGATGCAGCCGTTAACGAAAGATCAGGAGAGCACGTTGAAAACGCAAGGTGCGACCGACTCGCTCGTCACGACCTTGCGCAATTCGTCGCTCGTCGCTTCGAAAGAAGAAGCGGCGCCTGCTGCAAGATCGACAACCACTCGTGAAAGCGGCGCACCTAACGACTCGATGATGCATCATCACGGCCCGCACGTACGCGTTTTCAATGTTGCGTTCGGTCAGCCGATCAACCTCAGCGAATACGGCGGCCTCGATTACGAGATAGCGTTCAACTCCTATCGCTTCGCCGGTGAAGATCACATCCAGGCTAGTTTCGTCGATCAATACTGCACACGCACCGAAGTCAGCCGCGTCATTCCGCAAGCGGGTTTGAGCGAAAGCGAAGTCGTCTCGCAAGATTGGTTCCCGACCAACGCAGTCCGCAGCTGGCGCTACACGCCGTACGATATTCGCGGCGACGTGCGCGACCCGCGTTTCAACTTCGGCGACACCGTTTCGGTCAGCTCACGATCCGTCACGCGTCCGACGCGGATCGATTGGGACAATCCCGTCTTCATCGAAGGCCAGCCCTACACGTTTTATCCGGTTTACGGAGCCGGCGGCGTCTCGCTCTACTACATCGGCCGCGCCAGCGACTCGAGCGCGACCGTCGCAGTGGTTAGTCACCGGCATTAGTCGCCAGCATCGCCAGTCCGGCTCGGACCTTTCGGTGGAAAGTCGCGCGTCGTTGTCAGTCCGCGGGCAACGACGCCGGCTCCTCCGATGTCGATCTTGCAGAAACCTGGAATGGCGGCGTGCCGTTGCGGATAATCTTTCCTTCCTTCATCACAAACGTCACCCGCTCGGTCGCGGTGATGTCTTGAGTCGGATCGCCGGGGACCGCGACAATGTCGGCGAGTTTTCCTTTTTCGAGTGTGCCGACTTTGTTCGCAATGCCTAACAAGTCCGCGTCCGCGCTGGTGCCGGCTTTGAGCGCGTCGATCGCCGGCATGCCGAGATCGACCATGAGTTTGAATTCTTTCGCATTCATTCCGTGCGGAAACACGGCCGAGTCTGTGCCGAGACCGATCTTCACGCCGAGCTTCACCGCGTTGCGAAACATTTCGCTTCGCGCCGCTCCGGCGGCTTTCGCCTTCGCCTGCAGCGCGGGCGGGTAGTTGTCGATCTTGCCCATGATCCACTCGGTTGCCATCAACGTCGGCACGAGATACGTCCCTTTCGCTTTCATCATCTGTAGCGTGTCCGGCTTTAAAAACGAACCATGCTCGATTGAATCAACCCCGGCCGCGATCGCGTCCTTCGCCGCTTGATCGCCATGACAATGCACCGCCACTTTCTTGCGCAGCCGATGACATTCATCGACCAGCGCTTTCATTTCTTCGGGCGTGAATTGCGGCGTATCGACTTCATCGGCTAACGACAACACGCCGCCCGAGACCGCCGCCTTGATCACATCGGCGCCGTTCTTCACTTCCATGCGAACGGCTTTGCGAATCGCTTCTGGCCCGTCCGCGATACCGTCCGCTTCATCCGGCTCGCGGCCGAAAAGCATGTCGCGAAATCCGCTCGACGGATCGAAATGTCCGCCGGTCGCGCCGATTCCCTTCGTCGCCACCAGCATGCGCGGCCCGACGACGTAGCCTTTGTTAATCGCGTTGCGCAATGCGACATCGACGCGCTCGGGACTTCCGACAAAGCGACTGCCGAGATCGCGAATGGTAGTGAAGCCCGCTTCCAAAGTCGCGCGGGCGTACATTGTCGATCTTATCGCATGCTCGGAAACGTTGAGATCGAGCTCGTCCAGACGTCGCTGCGAAAACGCGCCCCAGAATTGCAGCGTCACATGCGAATGCGCGTCCATAAATCCCGGCGACAACGTGACGTCGCCAAGATCGACAACCTGCGCATCGGGCGGATTCGTTAGGCCGCTGCCGACATCGACAATCTTGTCGCCTAGCACGACCACGGTCGCGTTTTGGACTAACGAGTTCGTTTTTCCGTCGAACATCCGCGCGGCTTTGAGCACGATCGTTTGATCGGCGCCGCGTGCGGACAAGATCGACATTAACAGGACCGCGACAGCGAAACGAAAATTGGTGCGCATCCCGTGATTTTGAAAGAATCGCGCGCGATGCGGCAAGGAAGAACGTCCTTGTTTCACCGAAACGGCTCCGATTCAATCGCGATCATGAAAGCGCCGCTGGTCGTTCTTTGTCTCGTCGCAGTCGCAGCATTCGCGCAGATACCGCCGCCTTCGCCCGAACCGAAACCATCGCCGAGTCCGGCACCGACGGATTACGACCTAAAATGGGGTGTGAAGATTCCGATGCGGGACAAGGTTGAACTGAACGCCACGCTCTATTTTCCGAAAACGCCGGACGGTTCGGCGCCGAAGACTCCGGTCGTCTTCACGCTTACGCCCTACATATCGGACACGTATCATCCGCGCGGCGCCTACTTCGCATCGCATGGTTACGTCTTTGCGATTGTCGATGTACGCGGTCGCGGAAATTCCGCCGGCGACTTCGAGCCGTTCGCGCAGGAACCGCGCGATGGTCACGACATCGCGGAGTGGCTCGCGCAGCAACCGTTTTGCGACGGAAAAGTTGCGATGTGGGGCGGCTCGTATGCCGGATTCGATCAATGGGCGACCGCGAAAGAATTTCCGCGCGGCCTAACGACCATCGTGCCGGTCGCTTCCGCGCATCCACCGCTCGACTATCCGTCGTATCTCAACATCGGCGAACTCTACGACATGCAATGGTTCACCTACACCAGCGGCAAAGCGGGCCAACTGCAGATTTTCGGCGATTCAAAATTCTGGCGCACGAAATTTCTCGACGCCTACAAAAAACATATCGCGTTCAAAACTCTCGACGCGTTCGTCGGTAATCCGAACGTCAGCTTCCAACGCGTTCTGCAACATCCGACTTCGGATGCGTATTACGACGCGATGGTTCCGACGACCGAACAATTTCGCAAGATCGACATGCCGATCTTGTCGCTCACCGGTCAATACGACGGCGATGAACTCGGCGCGCTCACGTTTTATCGCGATCATATGGCGAACGCTTCGCCGGCCGCGCGCGCGAAACATTTTCTCATCATTGGTCCGTGGGACCATCCCGGCACACGCACGCCGACGGATGAAGTTGCCGGTGTGAAATTCGGCCTGGGTGCACTTGTCGATCTTAACGACCTTCACCGGCAGTGGTACGACTGGACAATGAAATCCGGCCCGAAGCCCGACTTCCTCAAAAACCAGGTCGCCTACTACGTCATCGCGGCGGGCAACAGCGGCGCGAACGGTGAATGGAAATATGCCGACAATCTGGATTCGTTAGTCGCGAATCCGAAAACACTCTACTTCGATTCGAAAGACGGCGATGCCAACGGCGTCTTCCGTTCCGGCGCGTTGATCGACAAGCAACCGCAGACCGGCACCGACAAATTCGTTTACGACCCGCTCGACACTCATCGCGGTGAGTTTGTCGAAGGCGTTGAGCCTAACGATAAGACGGCGGGCCTTGATCAGAAGCTCGCGCTTAACATCGGCGAAGACGGCCTGGTTTATCACACCGCGCCTTTGCCTAACGAAACTCCGCTGATTGGTTGTCCTGGGGTGACACTTTGGTTGTCGATCGACAAACGTGATGTCGATCTTGAATGCGACCTTTACGAGATCCAGCCGGACGGCACGAGCATCGGTCTTTGGAGCGATCAACGCCGGCTGCGTTATCGCGAATCGCTGCGCCAGGAGAACCTTGTTACGCCGGGGGAGATCGTGAAGTGCGAATTCAATCCGGGATTGTTCGTGGCACGACGTTTGATGAAAGGCAGCCGGCTTCGTCTCGTTGTCACCACCGTGAACTCAATCTTCTGGGAAAAGAATTATTGCTCCGGCGGAATCGTCGCAGACGAGACGGCGAAGGACGCGCAAACTTGCCACGTGCAGATTTATCACGACGCGCAGCATGCCAGCGCGATACAACTGCCGCTGCGATGATTATGCTTACAGGTGGATCGCGCGCTCCGTCGCGCGATGCTAAACGAGAGCGGCGAAGCCGCCTTTTACTCGCCATCGGCCAAGGGACTGGCCGATCCACCTTGCTTGCTTTCCTATTTCTCCTTGGCGTAACGGTTCGCGCGGATTCGTTAGGCCAACTGGCGGATGATTTTTGGAAATGGCGCGCGCAATACGCGCCATTCAGCGGGGACGACGTGAACCGAATCGAGCGGCCGGGCGGAATGCGCGATTGGTCGAAGGCCGCAATCGAAATGCGCCACGCTGATCTCGAAGAATTCAAACGACGTTGGCGCAAGATCGACATGTCGAATGCGCCGGTTGCGCAACAGGTGGATTACCGATTGATCGGCTCGGCGTTGTCGCGCGTTCACTGGGAGCTCGAGGGGAATCCGCGTTGGAAACGCGATCCGAATTTTTATATCGAGCAGACGCTGACCGCGCTTGCCGAAGCGCTCACGGTCCCGGCGCCGTACAACGAAGCGCAGAGCAAAGAGATTCTCAGGCGCACCGAAAACATCCCGTCCATTTTGCAACAAGGCACGGAGAACCTGAGCGCGATGCCAGCGCCATTTGCGAGCGTCGCGATCGCGAATCTCGATGGCGTGCGCGAGAAGCTGCGCAAGATGTCGAGCGGACTCGCAAGATCGACAACTCTTAAGCCGGAAGAATTAAATGGCGCACGCGAGCGCGCGGCGGACGCTCTTGAAAAGTTCCAAGCGCAGCTGAAAGAAAAGCTGCCGCGTTTGCCTAACGAGACCGCACTCGGTCGCGACGCCTACATCTGGTTTTTGCGCAACGTCGCCCTCATGCCGTTTACGCCGGAGGAATTGCTCGCGATGGGAAATCAGGAATGGAACCGCGCGGTTGCGTTCGAAGCTTACGAGAAGAACCGGAACAAAGATGTGCCGCCTCTGAAGATGGCGGACAAGATCGACAATTGGATTGCGGACGCGGCCGCGAAGGAATCGCAAATCAGAAAATTTCTGGTCGAGCGCGGCATTCTCAGCGTTCCGGATTGGATTCAGCATTACACGCTGCGGCCGGTGCCGGAATATTTGCGCGCGCCAGGATTTACCGAAGCCGATGATTTCACTTCGCCATCGCGGTTGAATGAGAATTGCATTCGCTACATGCCTGAGCCTAACGACAAGCTCGGCTATTTCTTGCGCGCGACGGCGATGGACCCGCGACCGTTGACCGTGCACGAAGGAATTCCCGGCCATTATTTCCAGCTTTGTCTTTCGTGGAAACATGAGGACCCGATCCGCCGTCATTACTACGATTCGGGCGCGAACGAAGGCATCGGCTTTTACGCCGAGGAAATGATGTTGCAGGCCGGATTGTTCGACGACAGCCCGCACACGCGCGAGATCATTTACAATTTCATGCGGCTGCGCGCGCTCCGCGTGGAAGTCGATGTGAAACTCGCGCTCGGCCAATTCACGCTCGAGCAAGCGGCGAAATATCTCGAAGAAAAAGTTCCGATGGATTCGCAGACGGCGCGACAGGAAGCGATCGCATTCTCAACCGGCCCCGGCCAGGCGATCACGTATCAGATCGGCAAACTACAGATCATAGAATTTCTGGCCGAAGCGCGGATGAAACAAGGCGACAAATTCAACCTGCGCGCATTCCACGATTTCGTTTGGAAAAACGGGAACGTGCCGATCGCGTTACAGCGTTGGGAGTTTCTCGGAACGCCGCCGGACTCGAACTAAGATCGACAAGTTAGAAGCGCTTCTTCAGCGCGACATACCAGAAACGGCCTTTCGCATTCGCGGTTCCTTCGTCGTAACCATTCTCGAACGCGCCAGCGACAAACGGCGGCTCTTCATCGGTCACATTATTGATGCCGACGGTGACGGTTGCGTTGTTGAGCCAGGCGCGCCAGCCGCAGGCGTTGTATTCCGCAGTCGAACTGGCGACGACGTTCTTCTCTTTGCCCGCGGTCAATTGTCGATCCTTGCCGCCATCCTTCGCGTAACCGGAAACTTCGTTAGGCGAACTCGGCGGCGGAAAATTAAAGGTGTAGTTCAAAATCCAGTCGAGCGTGATCCACTCGCGGACTTTCCGGTCCTGCAACGTGCGAGTGCCGAAGCGGTCGTCCCAAAATTGTCCGATGTAGGAAACGGTGAACCCGGTATCGATGCCGTGCAGGTTCGAATTAGCCGGCCCGTCATAAAATAAATTCGCGTACCAACGATTGTGCGTGAGCGAACCGCCGCCGCCGCTCCCGAGAAAACCGCCGCCAAACTTGCCAACGACATTTTGTTCCGGTCCGTTAGGCACAGCCTGCAAAACCGCGCGGTCGAGATAGGTGCCATTAAATGTCGCGGTCAAAATTCCCCAATCGCCGTGGTTCAATCGCGCCGTCTCAAATGTGTACGAGATTTCGTAATCCCAGCCTTCTTCGATCAAGCGTCCGAGATTCTGAATCGGCGTGAGCAAAAGCAAAATCGGACCGGCCGGATCGCCCACGCTTGGCGCGCCGCGGATAACCTGGCCGGGGAATTGGCTTTCGTGATTGATGAGAAATTGCGGATCCAGACTCACGCTGACGCCGCGAAGATCGATATGGTAGAAATCCGCGCTGAGCGTGAGTCCTTGCAGCGGACTCCACCATCTTCCTGGAGTAACGACTGCGCCGTATGTCCATTCGTAGGCGGTCTCGGGTTGAAGATTGGGATTACCGCTGATGCGTTGCTCGACTTGCGATGGCGTGTTCGGACTGAGCGGATCGTGCACGGCCGGGAAACTCTGCGATGCTCCTGAAAATAATTCCCCGAGCGTCGGAGCGTGAAACGCTTCGCCGTAGGTCGCGCGAATGGTCAACGAAGAGTCGATCGGTTGCCAACGCGCGAAAATTTTCGGCCTTTCGGTTGATCCGAAGTCACTGAAATTTTCGTAGCGCTCCTGATATCCAAGCTCGAGGCTATACAGGCCAGGAAAGTTCCAATTCGCGCTCGTTAGGGGAACGCGCACTTCCCAATACACCGACCACACATCACGACTACCTTTCGTGGGCGAGAAATTCGTCGCACCGGTTGTCTGACCAGCCGCGGTCAACGCGTCCGGCAGATCACTCCCGTGTTCGGTGCGATGTTCGCCACCGATTGCGAACGAAATCGGACCGGCCGGAACTTTAAACAGATCGCCATTCAACCGGAAATCTTCGAGAGCGATCGAAGTGGTGCCGACCCGAGTGGTGGTAACGAAAACGCGATTGATCACGACTTTGTTATTTTGGTTAATGCCAAAGGGATTGAACGCCGTCGCCGGATTGGTATCGAGCAGTGCCGCGCGCAAGGCATCATTGTTCACGATCCCGCCATCACGCTCGACGCGATGGTCTTCATTGTAACGAAAACCCGCTTCCCAGTTCCACGTCTTGAAATAATCTCCGAATTCGCCCAGCTCGCCCTTCAATCCGCCGGTGAAAAGATAATTGTCGGTCAAAATTTTATCCGTGCGGATGCCCGCTTCGAGCGATCGATAATGCACGCCGGTCGTTAGGCCAGTGCCGGCAGGAGCAGATGTCGATGTACCGCCGGCAGTCACGTAATCGGCCACGGTAAAAGGATTGAAAGCGTTCTGGATCGGAACACTAATCCCGATATCGCCGCTGATGCCTAACGGATGCGCCGCATCAGTAAACACGTCCGGTGAAAACGGCGTCGGCGCCAGCCCGCTGCTCCAAAACGTGCGCGCGTATTTGAAATCGGCGAATACCTGCAGGTATTGATCGCAAATTTTTCGGATTAACGAACCGTAAACGTATTCGCGATCGACCGATCCGAGCTCCGGCGTGTAATCGGCAAAATTAAATAGCTGCTGTTCGCGCGGCAGAGTTTTTCGCCGGACGTATTGCGTATCGCTTTCCGCGTTTGCGAATGCGTGCGGCGTCGGCGTTCGCGAGCCGCCGTTGAGCCGAGGCTGGTAAACGACATCGCGAACTCGCCCCGCAAAATCGTCGCTCCGAAAATCTCCGCCTCCCCATTTCGTTTGGTCGCCATCGCGCGAGATGTTGATGTCGCGTGAAAAAATCGCGGCCCGATCGTAATACTCCGCATAGACGACAATGTCCGTCTTATCGTCGCCCGTTCCCGCAAGGATGTAAGCGCGCTCTTCGCCCATGTCGTTGGCGAATCCGAGATTCGTGTTGCCGTAGCTCGCGTACAATTCCACTCCGCGGAATCGATGGATCAGCATGACGTTGAACACGCCCGCGACGGCGTCCGCGCCATAAATCGCGGAGGCGCCATCTTTCAAAACATCGACATGGTCGATCAGGCCGATCGGAAACGTATTGAGGTCAATCGTGTCGCCCGCGAAACCGACTGGCGCGAGACGCCGTCCGTCTTCCAACACCAACGTCTCTTTCGCCAGAATCCCGCGCAGATTTATTTCAACGCTGCCGTCGCCGCCGTTGTTGTTGTTTTCGTTGAGCGCGGCGCCGGTTGCGGCCGGCAATTTCAAAATCAGATCGGTCGAAGTGCGCACGCCCAAACGCGTGATGTCGTCCTTGCGATAGGTATCGACTGGATTCGGACCGACTTCTTCCGCGGTCGGAATGTTCGAACCGGTGACGATGACGCGTTCCGTCTCCGCAATCGAACCTTCCGGCGTCGAAACCGCCACCTGGGCGAGTACGTTGTCGATCTTAGCAACGAACAGAACACCGACTGCGAAAAAAACGCAGAGCGACTTCATCATCGATGAAGTCTTGTATGCGAGTCCTGTCTCCTAAAGACAAGAGTTTAATCGACAATCTCGAGACCCATCTGCCGCGCGGTGCCGGCGATGATGCGGAAAGCGGCTTCGTCGTTGCGCGCATTCAAGTCCTTCGATTTCGTTTTCACGATGTCCATGACTTGTTTGCGCGTGACTTTGCCGACTTTGTTCTTGTTAGGCTCTTTCGAGCCAGCGGCGATGTTCGCCGCTTTCTTCAACAAAATCGCCGCGGGCGGCGACTTGGTGATGAAAGTAAATGACTTGTCTTTGAAAACGGTGATCACGACCGGAAGAATGTCGCCGGCTTGTTTCTGGGTGGCGGCGTTAAATTCTTTGCAGAACGCCATGATGTTGACGCCGCGCGGTCCGAGCGCGGTGCCGACGGGCGGCGCCGGGTTCGCCTGACCCGCGGGAATCTGCAATTTAATTTCTGCGACTTTTTCTTTAGCCATACTGATTTCCTAAATTGTCATCCTGAGCGGAGCGAAGGATCACCGACTATTTTCGTTTCAGCCGAAATGAACGGAGATGTTTCGCGTGGCTCAACATGACAGAAAAAAACTAACCGCGTTCGACCTGCCAGTATTCCAATTCCACCGGCGTGGCGCGTCCGAAAATTGTGACCGACACACGCAACTTGCCGCGCTCCGGGTCGATTTCTTCGACGATACCGTTTTGATTTTGGAATGGACCGTCCGCGACCTTCACCGTCTCGCCGACTTCGAATGAAACTTTCGGCTTCACCTTCTCTTCGCGCTCTTTCATTTGCGCGAGCATTTGTTCGACTTCGGCCGGACGCATCGGGATCGGTTTGTCTTTCGTCCCGGCGAAACCAATTACGCCGGGTGTGTCGCGAATAAAATACCAGGTGCGACCGACGAGCTGGTTCTGCTCGTCGAGCAAATGCATGTTCACGATCAAATAGCCGGGAAAAAACTTTCGCGTCGTCTCGCTTTTCTTCCCCTTTTTGATTTCGGAAACGCGCTCGGTCGGGACGAGCACTTCGTAAACGAGGTCGCCCATCTCTTCCGTCTTCACACGCTTCTCGATGTTCTCTCTCACTTTGTTCTCCTGGCCGGAGAGCACGTGAACGACGAACCATTGATCTTTTGCGGCGATGGCGGCCATGTCAGTGAATTTTCGTGAAGTAGTGAATGACGTTAACGAGAATAAAATCCCAGAACGCGACGTAGCCGCCTAACAAGAGCATGGCGATGATGACGACGAGCGTCGAATCGGTCAGCTCCTTGTATTTGCGGACGCCTTTTTCTTTCGGGTCCCACGGCCACGAAGCTTTCTGCAGTTCCACCTTCACTTCGCTGAAGAAGTTTTTCGTCCTCGTGATCATGTGAAGATGTCGATCTTATCCTTGTCGATCTTGCAACACGCCAGGAGGGACTCGAACCCCCAACAGGCGGTTTTGGAGACCGCTACTCTACCAATTGAGTTACTGGCGTAAGGTTTTGCTTTCGCAACTTACTCGATAATATCGGCCACGCGACCGGCGCCGACGGTCTTGCCGCCTTCGCGAATAGCGAACCGAATCGTCTTTTCCATTGCGATCGGCGTAATGAGCTCGACCTCGACCGAGACGTTGTCGCCGGGCATGACCATTTCCACGCCGTCGGGCAACTTCACCTGGCCGGTCACGTCCGTCGTCCGGAAATAAAATTGCGGACGATAGTTGGTGAAAAACGGCGTGTGTCGGCCGCCTTCTTCCTTGCTCAATACGTAAACCTCTGCCTTGAATTTTTTGTGCGGCTTAATCGTGCCGGGTTTCGCGATGACCTGGCCGCGCTCGACGTCTTCCTTCTTCACGCCGCGCAGTAACACGCCAACGTTGTCGCCCGCGCGCGCTTCATCGAGAAGCTTGCGGAACATTTCGATGTCGGTCGCGACTGTCTTGGCGGTTGGCTTAATGCCGACGATCTCGACTTCCTCCATTTTCTTGAGGATTCCGCGCTCGACACGACCGGTCGCAACGGTGCCGCGACCTTCAATGTTGAACACGTCTTCCACGGGCATGAGGAACGGTTGATCGACCGGTCGCTCCGGCACCGGGATGTAATCATCCACTGCCGCAACGAGCGCGAGAATTTGTTTCTCCTGCTCCGCATCGCCATTGAGCGCTTTCAGCGCGCTGCCTTTGACGATCGGAATTTTGTCTCCCGGAAATTCATATTGCGTGAGCAGATCGCGCACTTCCATCTCCACGAGATCCAGAAGTTCCGGATCGTCCACCATGTCGACCTTGTTCAGGAAAACGACGATCGCCGGAACGCCCACCTGACGCGCGAGCAAAATGTGCTCACGCGTTTGCGGCATCGGACCATCCGCCGCGGACACGACGAGAATCGCTCCGTCCATTTGCGCCGCACCGGTGATCATGTTCTTCACGTAGTCGGCGTGGCCAGGGCAATCGACGTGCGCATAGTGGCGCTTGTCGCTTTGATACTCGACGTGCGCGGTGTTGATCGTAATGCCGCGCTCTTTTTCTTCGGGCGCGTTGTCGATCGAATCATACGCGCGTGCCTCGGCCATACCTTTTTTCGCCAGCACCGATGTGATCGCTGCCGTTAAAGTGGTCTTGCCGTGGTCGACGTGACCGATTGTGCCGACGTTTAAGTGCGGCTTGTCGCGTTTAAATGCTTCCTTGGCCATATCAATTCTCCTGTCGTGTTTTTGCCTAACTAATTAAAAAACTGCGCTGCACACTGTCGTCCCGATTCACCGGGCTCAAACTGGAGCCCATGACCGGGATTGAACCGGTGACCTCGTCCTTACCAAGGACGTGCTCTACCAACTGAGCTACATGGGCCGGTCTGCCTCCCGCGCGTCAGAACTAAAAGTCCCAAAGCCGAACAATTTCGAACGACCATGGGACTGCTTCGTTCCGCGCAAAAAGCGAGCGAAAAAGTAGCAGCCGCCCCCTGCGTGTCAAAGGAATTTCTAATGGAGGGATGACCTCCGTGTCCTCCCAAATTTTGGGGACGGGACAGAGCCCATCACCGCATTGTCGATCTTATCGAATGCGATTGCTCGTCACTTCCGGTTTTCCGCGCGTCATCAATCGCACCACCGCCGCGATGATTCCGATCACCACGATCGCCAGAATAATATTCAGCGGCGTGAACAACGTCGATTGTGGCGCCGGTGTGGGCGTCGCCTCCGGCGGCGGCGCGTTCTTCGCGGCGAGCATTTGCCGCGCATACTGCAATCGCTGCACCGTTTCGTAATCGTCCGGCTTGATCTTCAACGCCGCCTCGTCATCCGCGATCGCCTTCTCGTAATCCTGCATCAACGCGTAAGTGAAGCCGCGTCGCGCCAGAATTTCCTGGTCGTTCGGGTTCTTCGACAAGATGAAAGTATAATCGTCGATCGCCGCCTGATAATTTTTCAGGCTGCGATTCGCCAGCGCGCGCTTGTCGTAATTCTGCGCATCGTCCGGTTTCTTTTGGATCGCAGTCGAGAAATCCACCACCGCCTTGTCCCATTGTTGCAGCCCGATCTCCGCAAACCCGCGGAACTTGTAACCAGTCGGATCCTCCGGCTTCAACTCCACCAACTTATTCGCGTCGTTAAACGCATTTTGATAATCGCGCTGGTCCAGCTCCGCTTGCGCGCGGCCGATGTAAGCGAAATCGTCCGTTGGCGCGATCTCGAGCGCCTTGCTGAAATCCGCCATCGCTTCCGCAAATTTTCCGGTCGAGCGATACGCTGTGCCGCGGTTCACATAGTTGCGCGGATCCTTCGGACTCTCTTCAATCGCTTTCGTGAATTCTGCGATCGCGGCGTCGTATTGCTTTTGTTGCGCCAGCTCCACGCCTTTCGATGTGTGTTCGCTCGTGCCTCCGCCGCCGCCGCGCTTTTTCGCGTAGGCCGGCAGCGTGAGCCCGGCCACACACACCGCGATGATAATTGCTTTTCCGATTTGCTGATGATTGATCATGCTGTTTCCTCCGAAATCGATTCGTTTCTGCGCGCGTAATCGTGGGTAGGCCGATGAATTAAATCAAGCAATGTCTGAACGACCGATTGTCGATCTTCCAGGAAACGCAAATCTCTCTCGCGGATATAGCGCGGTCTTCGCCACCGTCATCATCTGGTCGCTCCCGTCGCTTTTTCAATTTTACTTGCTGCGCGTTTACGATCCGTGGACGCAAAATTTCTATCGCTACGCCGTCGCCTGCTTGTCGATCTTGCCTTTCGTTTTTTTGCGGCGCGGTCGCAAGATCGACATGCACGCCTTCGCCATTTGTCTCCTGCCCTGCCTGCCAAATGTCGTGCACCAAATCACGCAAGTGATGGCGCTCTATTATATGGGTCCGGGCGTTTACGCCATCTTCACCCGCACTTCCGTCATCTTCACCGCGCTCCTCGCGCTCATCTTTTTTCCCGAAGAACGCCACGTCATTCGCCAATGGCAATTTCAAGTCGGCACCCTGCTCGGCTTGTTAGGCGCATTCGGCGTCATCTGGTGGCAACCCGGCAATCACGCGCAAGATCGACATGTTGCTTTGCCCGGACTCTTCATCGCCTTCACCGCCACATTCTGCTGGGCCCTTTACGGCATCTTCGTGAAACGTCCCAGCGCCGAGCTCGGCTCCATCCGCAGCTTCGCGGTCGTTAGTCTCATCACTTCGACGTTTCTTTTTCCGCTCACGTTGATTTTCGGCAAGATCGACATCCCGCTTCACGCCGGGGCGCAAATGAATTGGATCCTCATCGCTTCCGCTGTCACCTGCATCACCATGGCGCACGTGTTGTATTACGTGGCGATCAAGGAAATCGGCGTCGCTCTCGCGCAAACCTTGCAGCTCCTTTGTCCGTTAGGCGCGCTCGCGCTTTCGGGCTGGATCTTTCACGAACGCCTGACCAGCGCGCAGATTTACAGCGGCATTGTCCTGTTGTTAGGCGCGTTTCTCGCCATGCGCACCAAGCCGATCGCCACCACCGAGTCGGCCGAAAATTTGTGAAAACACCGCAACTTCGCCGCGGCGTCGGCACGCTCGCTCTTGTTTTCATTCTCTTCTTTTGCACTTCCGGCGGACCGTACACGACCGAGACGCTCATTCACCAGGTCGGTCCCGGATTGGGATTCTCGATCTTAATCCTCGTTCCGCTCATCTGGTCGCTGCCGGAAGTGCTTATCGTCGGCGAACTCGCGAGCATGTTGCCGGAAGAAGGCGGCTATTATCGCTGGGTCGATCGCGCTTTCGGCCGCTTCTGGGCATTTCAAAACGGCTGGCTCACCTGGATGTATTCGTTAGTGGACATGGCCATCTACCCGGTGCTCTTCAATCAATACCTGCGCTTTTTCCTGCCGAATCTCGACCCGCGCCTCGAATGGCTCATCTCGTTAGGGGTGATTTGGGGCGCGACGTTCATCAATCTGCGCGGCTCGATTAACGTCGGTCGCGTTTCGATTTTCGCGGGCTCGTTCGTTATGCTCGCGTTTTTGACGATGTCGATCTTCGCCACGCCACACATCGCGCAGATTCCATGGCAACCATTTGCTTCCAGTGATGCACACGGTCTCGGCGGACTCGCCGTCGGCATCTCGATCGCGCTCTGGAATTACATCGGCTGGGACAACGCCTCGACCGTAAACGGCGAAGTGATCGATGCGTCACGCAGTTATCCGCGCGCGCTCGCATTCGCGCTTCCTCTCGTCACCATCGGATATCTCGTCCCATTGCTCGCCACTCTTGGCGCGACCGATTGGAAGAGTTGGAGCGAAGGCTCGTGGCCACAAATCGCCGCCGCCGCCACCGGCCTGCGCTGGATTGCCATTTGGATTGCGCTCGGCGGAATGATCAGCGCCCTCGCTCTCTTCAACGCCCTTTTGCTCAGCTACTCGCGCATCCCCTTTGTTCTCGCCCTCGACGGACTGTTGCCTAACAAACTCGCTAAGATCGACAATCACTCCACGCCGCGAAACGCCGTCATCATTTCCGCCTTCGCATATTCCATCTTCGTCCTCGTCCCGTTCGGTAAACTTGTCATCGCCGACGTCCTTCTTTATTCCCTCGCTTTGTTCCTCGAATTCGCCGCCCTAATTCAACTGCGCAAAACCGAACCAAACTTGCGCGGTCCATTCCGCATTCCGTTAGGCCGCACCGGCGTCATTTTCCTGGCCGCGTTGCCGATGCTCGTCCTCCTCGGTGTGATCGCGATCTCCTTTCGCGACGGCGAATACGGAATCCCGGCGATCATTGGCGCTGCGATCGCGATTGGACTCGGGCCGATTGTGTACGCATTCGTTAGGCGCCGGGCGCATAACCAATCGCTTCCATCCAGTCATTAAATGGAAGCACGTACTCCGAGAGATTGGTGCCGCTGGGAGTCTTGGCGGATTGCAAAAGTTGCAACACGAATTTCCCATTCCGCGCGCGATAGAAATGAGCGGTTGCGACCTCGGCGCCGTCACGTTCGGAAAAAACCAGCTCGTAGATTCTGCTACTCGGGCTGCGATCGACATTTCGCAGGAGCACCGGCGCAGAAAGACACTTCTGCATTTTCGCGATTCGATACGTGTCACTGATAACTTCGATTTGTTGGCGATCGCCGCCGGGTTGCGGATCGACCACTTCCGCCACGACGATGTGGTCTATCTTTCCCGAACTCACCGCGATCGGGTTGGGCATCGTGTTCGGTAACGGCAAATCTGATTCAACTTCAACCGGGGATGCTTCATTTCGCGCGATGTCACGATTCGTTCGATACTTCGCGAGGCCGATTGCGGTGATAATTGCGAACAGAGCGATGCTAGCAGCCAAAGCCAATGGTCGCGCCTTTGCCCAAAACCAAGGGTCGTCGCGAATGTCGATTAAGGTCAGCGAACGCGAAGATTCAGTTCTCAGTTCCGCGGCGAATTCTTTTTTCAATTCGCGGGCCATCCCGCGCGTTTCATCGACATAGCGTTGCGCTTCGGGCGACTCCGCCACTGCACGCGCAATTGTCGATCTTTCCGGTTCATCCAATTCGTCGAGTGCGAACGCCGTCAATTTCGGATCATCGGTATTCATGGTCAGGTTGTTCTGGGTTCGAATGGAAGAAAATCTTTCGACGCCTCCGCGTACTTCCGTCGCAGCGATTTCAACGCGGTGTGAATGAGCACGCCGACGTTGTTCGCGGTCGTTTTTGTGATCTCGGCGATCTGTTGATAGCTGAGATCGTTTTGAAATTTGAGTTGTAGCACCTCCTGCTGCCGTGGCGGCAGCGTCGCGATGATGCGTGTGAGAAAACCGGACGCTTCCTCTTGCTCAATATGCCTGAACGGCATCGGCTGTTCATCTTCGCGCGACTGGATCAATTCCTCATCGAGAAAGAGCATTCGTTTTTCTTTTCGGCAAACGTTGAGCGCGCCATTGCGACAAACCGTGAAAAGCCACGTCGCCGGCTCTGCAGATGAAGATGTCGATCTTGCACCATTGCGGCCGTATTTCACGAATGTCTCTTGCACCACGTCGCGCGCGCGTTCGCGATCGCCGATTATGCGGGTGGCGAATTGCTGCAGCGGAATTTCAAAGCGCCGCATCAACTCTTCGATTCGCTCGTCCGCGTCCGACATGTTGTCTAACGAGTCTAGCGCGATTTAGAAGGATGCGCCTGCTAATGTAAACGTAATCGGGACGCGGACGCGCGGCGCAGTGCCGGGCTTGAATCGCCAGCGCCGTAACGCGCTTCGCGTCGATTCGTCCAAGATCGCGCTTCCAATGCTTTGTTCCATTTCCGCGTTGAGCACCGTGCCGTTCGTAGGATCAATCGTTAACGCCGCAACACCGGAACCGGTTTCGCGTCGTCGTCTCGCTTCGTAGGGATAATCGGGACGCGGAGCGGACAGCGCGGCCGTTTTCACATTCGAAAACGATGTGACGCGCGTGCTCGGCACGCGCGCGATCGGAACGATTCGGGCGTTGCGGGCGATCGGCCGCTGTTCGTCCTGAAAATCATTTTCCACATCCGGGACCGGCGGCGGGTCGGGCATCGCAATATCAATCGGCGGCGGCGGCGTTTCCATTTGATCGATAATTAAATCCACGGTCGCCGGCGGCATCACGCAAATGATCGGTGCCATCTCGGCATGACTTGCGCTCAAGGCAATCGCGCCGACGTGAATCGCAATCGCACAAGCAAAGGCGACCACGACCAACCTTCGGTTGCGCGTTCGGTAGATAATTGCTCGGTTCATCGAAAACTCCTTGCCGAGTAATACACGCGACCGGATGAAAACTTAGGCTTTGCCAAACTTCACGCGTCGATTTCACTGTTTAGCGAATGGAATTGCGCCGCTATCTCACTTCCCGACAAAGGCTGATCGACCGCGCGCTCGATCATTTTTTGCCTAACGAGAAGACGAAGCCGGTCACGATTCATAAGGCGATGCGGTATTCGCTCTTTGCCGGCGGGAAACGATTGCGACCGATTTTATGTCTCGCGGCGGCGGAGGCGTGCGGCGGTAAGATCGACAACGCCATGCCGCTGGCCTGCGCGATGGAGTGCATCCACACCTATTCGTTAGTCCACGACGATCTCCCAAGCATGGACAACGACGATTTCCGCCGCGGCCGCGCGACCTGTCACAAGGTTTTCGGCGACGGCATCGCCGTGCTCGCGGGCGACGCACTTCTCACCATCGCGTTCGAAATTGTTTCTCACGCGAAGACGCCGCACCGTTACGATTCATCTACTCTTTTGCGCGAAGTCGCGATCGCCGCCGGCAGCCGCAAGCTCATCGCCGGCCAGGTCGCTGACCTCGAAGCGGAAGGAAAAAAAGTGAGCCGGGCCGATCTTCGTTACATTCACGAGAATAAAACCGCCGCGATTCTGACCGCATCGGTTTGTCTCGGAGCTATGAGCGCAAACGCGACCGCGAAAGAACTCGCGGCCATCACGAAATTCGGACGCTCGTTAGGCCTGGCCTTTCAGGTGATCGACGACATTCTCGACGTCACGCAAACCAGTGAGAAGCTGGGCAAGAGTGCGGGCAAGGATGTGGCCGCGCAAAAGGCGACGTATCCGGCGGTCATCGGTCTGGACGCGTCGCGTCTCGAGGCGAAGCGCCTAACGAAGCAGGCGCACAGTGCATTGTCGATCTTCGGAGAAAAAGGCGAGACGCTTCACGCTCTCGCAAATCATCTTCTCGAACGCGACTACTGACGGCTCAGCGGCTGCGACGCAACTGATCGTGGCGCCGCGGCAAACCGAAAAACAAAACCGGAATAATCGCGAGCGCGGCCGCACAAACGAAAACGCCAATGGCGAACGGCGTGGTCAACGTATCGCGCGTGAACGGTGACGAAGTTCCCGCGATCACGCACGCGACGAGCGCCGCCAGCGCGATCGCTTGCAGAAGAAAGAAACGCGCAAGCCTGCGTCGCCGCCGGGATTTCCGTCGCGGCGCGCGTGCGATCTCCGGAAACGTCGGCGCAATTGCAGGCGGCGCCTGCGGGATTCTTACTCGTTGCACCGTTTCATCTGTTTGCGTTGCCTTCATACCTTTCAACACAACAGGCCACCGCATTGCTACGGTGGCCTGCTAAAGAGAGCCCAGGCTCTCGTTAGTCTTTTTTACGCCGCTGTAGCAATGTCGGCACGCTCGCAAGCAAACCGGCACCGCAGACGCTGAGAATCGGGAGCAAGGCTGACATTTCCGGCACGGGCACCGACACCTGACCGACGTTGTCGATCTTAGTGCCAGCGTTCGGGCCGTTGCTGCGGGTCGCTTCGGCGGCGAAATTCGATGTGCGCAGTTGATTGGTGGACGCGACCACGGAGAAATCGCCGAGCAAGGCTGAGCCCGAGATCGGCGTATCGCCCATGTAGGTCCAGGTGAGGTTGAGAAGACTTGGATTGTCGGTCGGGATTACCTGCGAAGGATTTTGTCCCGTCAGCGCGGAGCTGAAGACCCAGCCCGTCGGTTGCGAATTCGAGCCGACAACAAAGCTGCCGAAGTCGTAGATCGTGAAAAAATCGCCGCGGGTCACTTGCTGATCGACCGTCACGTTGGTCGAATAATTCCACAAAAAGCCGCCGCTGGTCGGCGCTGGCGGTGTGGGCGCGAGCGTCGGAATAATGTCCGCGCGCGCACTGATGATTCCCGTTGCTAGAAGTGCGAGAAGAAATGTGCGTTTCATTTTAACCGTGGTGAAGTTGATGGTCGGATTCTGCCCAGTTTCGCGAACCAAAGTCAATATAATTTTGATACCGACTATGGCGCACACCAGCACTAGGAATTTCCCGACAACTGCGGGAATGCGCCGGTCAGGCCAATGCTAGATTCGGGTCGATCTCTTCCTGCACCGACGACGCCGAGCCTTTCGCAAATTGCAACGCCGCCGCGAAGGCGATCATCGCGGCATTATCGGTACACAGCGATGGAGGCGCCGTCTTTAATTCGCGACGATCCTTCGCGCATGCCCGCGCCATCTGCTGACGGAACGCTTCATTGCAACTCACGCCGCCGCTGATCGTGACAAGATCGACATCGTACTTTCGCGCCGCCGCCAGTGTCTTCTGCACGAGAACGTCGATCACCGCCTGTTGAAATGAAGCGCACACATCGGCCAAATAATTTCCGCGCAATTTTGGCAAGAGATAACGCACGGACGTTTTCAATCCGCTAAAACTAAAGTTGGTCGAGTCGGGCATGCTGCGCGGTAAATCGAAACGTTTCGCATCGCCTGCGCGCGCGCGTTTTTCGATCTCCGGGCCGCCCGGATAATTCAGGCCTAACAACTTCGCGACTTTGTCGAACGCTTCTCCGGCAGCATCATCGACTGTCCGGCCCACGATTTCATAATCGCCCACCGCGCGCACGAAGATCGACATGGTGTGTCCGCCGCTGACGATGAGCGACACGTTAGGCCGAATGTTCGCTTCGCCGAAGAAGGGCGACAGCAAATGCCCCTCAAGATGATTGATCGCGAGATACGGTTTGCCGCGCGCAATCGCGAGACCTTTCGCGATCGACGCGCCGATCATGAGTGAGCTGGCCAGGCCCGGCCCGGACGTGGCCGCAAATGCATCCACCTGGTCGATGTCGATCTTAGCGCGATCCAGCGCGTGCTCGAGCAAACGCGGCGCGTGCACGAGATGATTGCGCGAGGCAACTTCCGGGACCACGCCGCCGTATTTTTCGTGCGCCGCCACCTGCGACGCCACTTCGCTCGCGACTAATTCGCCATCGCGCAAAATCGCGACCGCGGTTTCGTCACACGAAGTTTCGAGCGCGAGGATTGTCGCCACGCCGAACTATTTTTTAACGCTCTCGGTTTTCGGCGAATTCTGCTGCGCGTAAATCATCACACCTTTGAGCGCATCGATCGCGCGCAGCATCTGCGGATCTTTCGTTTTCACGAGATCAACTTCGTTAGGCGATTTCTCGCCGCTGCTGCTGCGCGTCGTAAAAAGCGTGCGCTCCTGTTCCGGAGTCATCGCGACGCGAATGTTCGGCGCGACACCGTTGCCGTGAATGACCTGTTTGCTCGGCGTGTAATATTTCGCGGTTGTAAATCGCAGCGCCGAACCGTCGGGTAATTGCAGAACGTTTTGCACCGAGCCTTTTCCAAAGGTGGTTTCGCCGACGAGAATGGCGCGCTTCAAATCTTTTAGCGCACCTGCGACGATCTCCGCGCCGCTCGCGCTGCCTTCATTAATCAGAAGCGCCATCGGAAAATCGGGCCGCTGTTTCGTGGTCGATGGCGTGGAGTAATCGCGCTGCTGCGATGTTGTTCGTCCCTGGGTCGAAACGACTTTCGTGTTCGGCGGCAAAAACTGCGCGCAGACATCGACCGCGCTATTCAAGAGACCGCCCGGATTGTTGCGAAGATCGACAATCAACCCTTGCATCCCCTGCTTCTGCAATTCGTCGAGCGCCTTCGCGAGTTCGTCCGCCGTCGGCTCGTTGAATTGAATCAAACGCACATACGCAATCTTGAACGGACCGGTGAGCTCGGTCTCGAGCACGTGCGCGTTTTTCACGCTCTGCACTTTTATCTCCACCCGCTCGAGCGTGTAATCCTTCACTTCTTTGGTGGACGGCCGCAGCAATGTCAGCGTCACCTTTTGCCCGGGCGCGCCGCGCAGAAGACTCATCGCGTCCTGCAAATCCATCCGGTCGGTGGCGGAGCCGTTGATTTTCAAAATCTGATCGCCCGACAATATCCCGGCCTTGGCCGCGGGCGTGTCTTCCATCGGACTAACGACCGTGGGCAACCCATTCTTCATCGACACTTCGATGCCGAGGCCGTTGAAGCGGCTGCGGGTGTCATCCTGCATCTCGCGAAAATCATTCGCGTCCATGTATTGGCTGTGCGGATCGAGCGACGAGAGCATGCCTTTCATCGCGCCTGTGATCAGGTCGTGATAGCTGGTTTTGTTTCCGTCCACATAATCCTGACGCAACAATTGGATCGCCTTGGCGAAGATCGCGATCTGCGAATAGCCGTCGTCTTCCTGCTGCTCGTTAGGCGCAGAATAGGCGTGCAAGCCGAAAGCGAAAACGAGCAGGAGCAAAAACCCGCCGGTGGTCAGGAGGAGGCGATGTTTCATTGGTGAACGCAAAACATTGCTCAACGCGCCTTTTTTAGCAAAGGTGCAACGCATCACGCCGAAATGAAGATGTCGATCTTGCGTTGCGTCGTCCTGTTGCTTGCGCCGTTGTCGATCTTCGCGGCGCAAACGCAGGACGCCGATTACGAAGCCGTCGCCGAGGAATACATCAAAGGTTACCTCGCTGCCCGGCCCATGCTCGGGACGTCGTTAGGCCTGCACGAATACGACGGGAAGGTGAGCGATTACAGCCGGCTCGCGCTCGATGCGGAATTATCGCGACTGCGCCGTTTCGATAATCGCCTGAGTTTGTTCGACGCCGGAAAATTGAGTCAGCGGCAGTCGATCGATCTGCGCACTTTGCAGGCGGCGATCAAGAACGAGCTCTTTCAGCGGGTGGACATGTCGATCTTCGAACGTAACCCGATGGTTTACGCGCGCGCGGCCGACGTGAACGTTTATCTCAAGCGCAATTTCGCCGCGCTCGAAGACCGCGTGCACAGCATCGTGCTGATCGAGCAGCAGGTGCCGAACATCCTGATCGCAGCAAAAACGAATTTGAATCCGGTTTTGCCGAAACCGTACGTCGAGCTTGCTATTCAAATCGCGAAAGGCGCGGCGGATTTTTTGCGCAAGGATTTGGTGGAAGCGACGAAAGATTTAAAGGACGACCGCATTAAGGCGGACCTGACTGAGTCGAATCGGCGCGCGGCTGCGGCCTTGAGTGAATACGCGACCTGGCTCGAGCGCGAACGTTTGCCGAATGCTTCGCCCGATTTCGCGGTCGGTGAAGAAAAATTCCGCCGGCTGCTGAAGGAAACGGAACTTGTCGATCTTGCGCCGGACCAGCTGCTCGAGATCGGCCTAACGGAATTGAAGAAGGAGCAGGAAGTGTTTGCGGCCGCGGCCAGGATTATAGATCCGAACAAATCGGCCATCGATGTTTACAAGGAGATTCAAAAGGAACATCCCACGTCGGAGAATTTGATTCCGGAGATCGGGATCACGCTGGAAAGCGTGCGGAAATTTTTGATCGCGAAAAAATTGGTGACGATTCCATCGGAAGTGCGGCCGCAAGTAAAGGAGACGCCGCAATATCGCCGCGCGACTTCGTTTGCGTCGATGGATACGCCGGGCGCATTCGAGAAGCGCGCGACGGAAGCGTACTACTATGTGACGCCACCCGAGGCGGAATGGCCCGACAAACAAAAAGAGGAATGGCTGACCTCGTTTAATTACTACACGTCGGACGTTGTTTCGATCCACGAAGTTTATCCCGGGCATTACGTTCAGTTTTTGCGACTGCACGCTTCGCCCGCGAGCAAAGTGGAGAAGGTTTTCTCCAGTTACGCGTTTGTCGAAGGCTGGGCGCACTACTGCGAGAAGATGATGGTGGATGAAGGATTTGGTGCGGCGCCGGAAAAAAATGCGACCGAGAACGACACCAAACGCGCGGCGAAATATCGGATGGCGCAAGCAGACGAAGCGATGCTGCGGCTTTGTCGTTTGTGCGCGTCGATCAAAATGCACACGCAGAATATGAGCGTGGCCGACGCGACGAAATTTTTTCAGGAGAATTGCTACTACGAAGAGAAGCCGGCGCGAGCCGAAGCGATGCGCGGCACGTTCGATCCAGGTTACATGAATTACACGTTAGGCAAATTGCAGATCCTGAAATTGCGCGAGGACTACAAGGCGCAACAAGGCTCCGAGTTTTCGCTGCTGAAATTTCACAACGAACTAACGAATCACGGCATGCCGCCGATTCGCCTGCTCCGCGAGCTCATGCTCAAGGACAAGGCGAAATGGGACGCGGTCTTGTGAAATAGCGATTGTCGATCTTGCGCGCTCAGATCACCACGGAATTTCTTGTCGATCTTTCACAAATTTCCCGGTGAGCGATTGCGGCGCGTCGAGCGCCAGCCAGACGATCGTGTCGGCGCCTTCCTGAACAGTCCGCTCCGCCATCGGTCCGCCCATTCGCGTTTTTACCCAACCGGGTGAAGCGGAATTGACCGCGAAACTTGGCAGCGCGTGCGCGAGCTGGACCGTGATTCCGTTGAGCGCGGTTTTGGAAACGCAATATCCCGGCGACCAACCTTTGCGCGTGGGGCGTTGAAGTTGGCCGCCGCCGCTCGAGACGTTGATGATGCGCGGCTCGGGGCTGTCGGAAAGCATCGGCAAAAACGCGCGCACCATGCGCAACGGCCCGATTGCATTCGTCTCAAACGTTGTTCGCAGCACTTCATCGGTGATGAGGAAAATGCGATGATCGGAGCCGAGCATCATGATCGCGGCATTGTTGACCAGGACATCGAGACGATCGGTAAGCTTGTCGAACTCGCGCGCGGCCTTTTCCACACTCGCTTCACTGGCGATGTCGATCTCGAGAAAGGTCGCTTTCCCACCGCCTTGCACGATTGCATCGGCGGCCTCGCGGCCACCTGCGACATTGCGCGCGCCGATGAACACGTGACAGCCGCGGCCCGCAAGTTGAGCGGCGACTTCGCGACCGATGCCGCGGTTGGCGCCGGTCACCAGCACCGTCTTCATTTTTTGCCTAACGAGGGCAGCTCACGCGGCGTTACCATCGTGAAAAGCTTTTCCGTTCCGCGCAGATACATCAATGGCGAAGTCACGCCGATTTCGTCGCCGACTAAACGTTTGTGCAGATCGTCAATGGTCGCGACGGCGTGTCCTTTGAAGCCGATGATGATGTCGCCTTTGCGCAAGCCCGCAATCGCCGCCGGTCCGCCCGCTTCGACGTCGGCCACGAGCACACCGTGATTCTTCTCCAGTTTATGAAATCGGACTACGCGGGGATGCAACGGCACGTTTTGTCCGGCGACGCCGATGGAGCTGCGACGAATTCCGCCGTGACGAATGAGCCAGCCGGCGACCAGATGCGCGGTGTTGCTCGCGATTGCGAAACAAATTCCCTGCGCGGGCAAAATCACGGCCGTATTCACGCCGATGACTTCGCCGGCGCTGTTGACCAGCGGGCCGCCGGAGTTTCCGGGGTTCAACGCGGCATCGGTTTGAATAATGTCGTCGAGCAATCGGCCGGATTCGGCGCGCATCGACCGGCCGAGCGCGCTGACGATGCCGCTGGTGACGGTTTGTTGAAAGCCATACGGACTGCCGATCGCGACCGCGATTTGGCCGACGCGAATCTTTGAGGAATCGGCCAAGCGCACGTGCTGCAAATCCGGCGCGTCGATTCGAATCACGCCAAGATCTGTATAGGGATCGCTGCCGATGAGCTGCGCGGGATAAACGCGCGCGTCGTGCAATGTGACTTCCAATTCACGCGCGCCCCGCACGACGTGGCTGTTCGTTAGGATAAATCCGTCATGCGCGATGATAAATCCGGAGCCGCCGCCCTGGCCGCGTTCGCCGCTCACGCGGATATTCACCACGCTCGGCGCGACCCGATTCACCACCGCCGCGATCGTGCGCGAGTAGCTATCGAGAAGTAGTTCGTCATCGCCGCTCGCGACGGCGGAAGATGAACCGGCATCCACGTCGGTGCCGATGAGAGCAAATTGACCTGTCATACGAATATTGTCGGCCGTTGGTGCGCAATTTCCAATTCCGCCGCATCCCCCGAAAGGAAGATGTCGATCTTACGAGTCGTCGCCGGCCGGCTCGGGAATGAAATCCTTCAACAGGACTTTTGCGTCCGCCGGCGGCAATTCTTCCACGTTGCGCAATTTCTTTTCGATCGTGCGCGATTTGCGCGCGGCGTCTTCCATCGTACTCGAGGCTTGATCGAGTTTCTTTTTCACGCCATCGAGCAAGTCGCCGAATTTTCCGAACTCGGCTTTTACCGCGCTGAGCAATTGCCACACTTCACTCGAGCGTTTCTGGATCGTGAGCGAACGAAATCCCATCTGGAGCGAGTTGAGCAGCGCCGCCAGCGTCGTCGGTCCGGCGATCATGACGCGACAATCGCGCTGGATCATTTCGAACAATCCGCGCCGTCGCAGCATCTCCGCATACAATCCTTCCGTCGGCAAAAACATGATGCCGAAGTCGGTCGTCTTTGGCGGACGAATATATTTCGCGCAAATCTCCTTCGCCGAATCGCGCAGGCGGTTGCCTAACATCTTCGCCGCAAATTCCGCTGCGTCGACATCACCCTTCTCCTGCGCCTCGACCAGGCGCTGGTAATCTTCCGTCGGAAATTTCGCGTCGATCGGCAACCAGACGACGTCGCCGTTTCCATTTCCCTTTCCCGGCAGCTTGATCGCGAAGTCAACCATTTCTCCACTCGCTTTATCGACTTTGACGCGACGCTCGAATTGATCGTTGGTCAGAATTTGTTCGAGCAATTTCTCGAGTTGAATCTCACCCCAATGCCCGCGCGCCGTCACGTTGCTGAGCACGCGCTTCAAATCGCCCACGCCCATGGCGAGCGTTTTCATTTCGCCGGAAACTTCAAAAACGCGCGCGAGTCCGTCGCTCACTTGCTTGAATGATTCGCCGAGCCGCTTCTCCAAAGTCCCCTGCAATTTTTCGTCCACCGTCGTCCGCATCTTCTCGAGTTGCTTCGAGTTGTCGTCCTGCAATTGCTTCAAGCGAAGATCGACAATCGATCGCAGCGACTCGAGTCGCTGTTCGTTAGACTCGGTCAGCTTCGAAGTCTGCGTCGAGAAAGTGTCGCTGAATCCCATGAACGCCGCGCGCAACTCCTCGCGTTGCACTTTGGCCGCGTGCGCGTTTTCCTGCCGCGCCCGCACCATCTCTTCGCGTAACATCCGCTCCTCGCGTTCCTGCACGCCTTCGAGAATTTCGATTTTCTTTATCAGGATCTCATCCGGCGTTTCGCGCGGCCGTTTCAGGAGGAGAATGAGTGCGCCAACGAGTCCGCCGCTGACGAATCCGATGATGACCATGTAAAGCGTCATCGAATTCATTGACGGGCTGAATAACCGAAGAAAAACGTAATTTCAAGCGAGATATTGTGGAGGTGGCGGGCCCCGGCCCCAAGATATTGATTAAAAGCGGATCTTTACCCCGCCGAAAACCGCGCGGCCGAGCGCGGGAAAGCCGAACACTTCGGAGTAATGCTCGTTCGTCAGATTGTCGATCCGGCCGAAGATCGACATGTGATTGTTGATCTCGTACTCGGCGGCGAAGTTGACGAAGTTGTAGTCCTCGATGTCGAAATTCGGGCCGAAGAAGTTTCGATTTAATTCTTCGCGCGCGTTGACCCACTTCGCTTCGAGCGTCGTGCGCAGTTTCTTGCACCAAAGATACGACGCCGAAATGTAAACTTCATTGCGCGGCCGGCGCGGCAAGCGCGAGCCCGCCGGCGCGCCCACATCGGCCGACGATGTTTTCTCCGCGTCCAAATAGGTGTAACTCGCGCTCAGTGTAAGATCGACAATCGGATTCGCGCGCAGCTCCGTTTCTATTCCCTGCGTTCGGGCCGAGCCGAGATTGAGCGTGTTAAACAATCCGTTGAAGCCGATCAGATTCGTTAGGTCATTATGGAAATAAGTCGCCCCGGCCGTGATCCGTTTATTCCAAAAGCGTTGCTCGACGCCCGCATCCCAGCCGAAACATTTCTCCGGCCGCAGCGGGTCGGATTGATTCTGACGAAAGATCACGTCCTGCGAGCTCGGCGGACTGAATCCGGTCGCGACGCTCGCGTGCAACGTCGTGTCTGTCTTGTCGATCTTGTAACTGCCCGCGAAACGATACGTCCAAATCTCGCCGTATTGATTGAATTGCGTGTAGCGACCGCCGCCGACCAAAATGAGATTGTCGATCTTAGTGGTCGCTTCCGCGAAGACCGCCCATTGTTCCGGATGATCGCTGACGAACGTGGGCTGATGTCCGAAAGTTTGGCTAACGAACGGCCGCTCCTGTCCTGCGTTCGTCGCCGTGTAGAACGCGCCTGATGTAATCGTTAGCCACGAAGTCGGCCTCAGATCGTTTTGATAATCGACCGTCGTTCGGGCGAACAACGCGCGCGTCGCGCCGAGAAATCCATCCTGATTCGGATCATTCAATTGCCGCTCGTGATCGTAACTAAAAATAAATTTGTGCTCCCACCAATCGGTCACGCGAAGATCGACATGTGGCGCCACCAGCCATTTCTCGGTCAAAAAATTGTCGATCGGCCGCGGATTGAAAATGGTGTTCGGATTTCCGGTGTCGCTGTCCGAGTACATCAGCAGCGCGCTAAATCGCAGTCGCTCGTCGGGCGTGAAGCCGATGTTCGCGATCGTGGCGCTATTCCGATATTGATTGTTAGGCCGCGCGTTATCGGTGTCGCGCCGGCTAGCGCCGATCGAGTAATCGAACATGTCGATCTTGCCGTCGCTTTGCAGCGTTTCGCGAAATGTGTCGTACGATCCGCCTTCGCCGCTGAACGTGGCTTTGGGCGTTCCGTCGCCTTGTTTGCTAAAGAGTTGAATGACGCCTGCGAGAGCGCGCGGTCCGTAGATCGTGCTCTGCGGTCCACGCGCAACTTCGATGCGATCGATATCATCGACGGTCAGGTTCGCGAAATCGAACGCGCCTTGCAGTCCCTGATTGATCGGGACGCCATCGAGCAGGATCTGCGTGTGTTCGCTTCGCAATCCGCGCGTGAAGACCGACGTGAGTTGACCGGCAGTCCCGGTTTGGACGACGGACAATCCTGGAACCTGGCGCAACGAATCGCTCACGCGCTCCGTTTGTTTGATGTCGAAGTCCCGCGCGTCGATCACGCTCACGCTCGCGGGCGATTGATCGAGCGGGATGTCCGTGCGCGTGGCCGAAACGACGACGCGTTCGGCTTCGGTGACGTTATCGTCAGATGAAGATGTCGATCTTACGGCGTCCTGCGCATGCAGGGCCGATCCTGTCAGGATCAATAAACATAATGGGCGAATTCGCATAACAAGTTACCTCCAACTCCGAGAGTCGGACGTACTCGCTCAGCGGATTCGCCCAGCTCTCATTCTTCTTTTTGCGAAGAAGTTTTTTCGTAGCGCGCACTCACGCGCACGAATGAGGTGGCAGCGGTCGAATATTCTGGCTCCTGGCTTAACCTTTCTCTCGCCTTCACCCCCGCCGTGGCGGGGATTGGCTCTTGAGAGATCGTATCCAGTTACAGCAGCGCAACTGCTCCGGGTTCTCACCGGATTTCTCGCGTCGCTCCACACTTTCTTTAGCTCGCAAAGAACTAAGATCGACAACTACCCGCTTGCGATTCGCGGCTCAAGATTTATTTAGCTGACGTGGCTGCGCGCGATTCGAATCCTAACTACGTCATAACCGGCGGCGCCGGCTTCATCGGCTCGAATCTTACGCTCGGGTTACAGGAAAAATTTCCAAACGCGCGCCTGACCGTGATCGACGATTTCCGTTCTGGCGATTTCAAGAATCTCGTCGGCTACAGAGGCGATTTCGTCGCGCAGGATTTGGCGAAGCTCGATTGGCGGGAGCAATTCGGCGACGAAAAATTCGACGCCATCTTTCATCTCGCGTCCATCACCGACACCACGAACCACGATCAGTTCGAGCAGACGCACGCCAACGTCGAAAGCTTTCGCCGTATTTTAAATTTCGCCAAGCCTAACAAGACCCGGATCGTTTACGCCTCTTCGGCGTCGATCTACGGTGCGGCCAAGGAAGCCAGCGTCGAGAACAATGGCGCCGCGCCGGCGAACATCTACGCTTTTTCGAAAGCGATCATGGACAACATCGCAACGCGCGAAGCGAAGGAGGATCCAAATTGGATCATCGTTGGCCTGCGATACTTCAATGTTTATGGCCCGCGTGAAGCGCACAAAGGCGTTCCCGCGTCGATGGTTTATCATTTGTCGCGCCAGATCAAAGCGGGAAAGCGGCCGCGGATTTTCAAACACGGCGAGCAGCAGCGCGACTTTGTTTACGTGAAAGACATCGTCGAGGGTACGATCGCGGCGCTGAACGCGAAAGAGAGCGGCATTTACAATCTCGGCTCCGGCTCGGCGCGTTCGTTCAATGAACTTGTCGATCTTTTGAACAAGTCGTTAGGCACAAATTTTGAGCCCGAGTATTTCGACAATCCGCACGCGCATTATCAAAACTTCACCCAGGCCGATTTATCGCGCGCGCGCAAAGCGCTCGGCTACGAGCCGCGATATCCGCTGGAAGAGGGCGTGCGCGATTACATGCAGTGGTTGTATCCCGCCTGATCAATCCGCCCACCCGATGAAAGCCAGACGGCCGTCAAAAAGCCCAGAGGAGATCGACGCGACCCTCGCCGCAAAAAAGGGTCCGATTTCGAAATTCATCGCTAAGCATTATCGTCACTTCAACGCGGCCGCGTTGCTCGATGCGGCGAAAGGGTATGAGACGCACCTGGCGGCCGGCGGCCAAATGCTGATGACGATTGCGGGCGCGATGTCGACCGCCGAACTCGGCATCTCTCTCTCGGAGATGATCCGCCGCGACAAGGTGCATGTGATCGTCTGCACCGGCGCGAACCTGGAAGAAGACATTTTCAATCTTGTCGCGCACGACCATTACGAGCGCGTGCCGCATTACCGGCACCTGACGCCCGGTGACGAAGCGCAGTTGTTAGATCGACATATGAATCGCGTGACCGATACGTGCATTCCGGAAATGGAAGCGATGCGCCGAATTGAGAAAGTTGTGCTGGAGGAATGGGTCGCGGCCGATCGCGCGAGAGAGCGTTATTTCCCGCACGAGTTCATGTATAAAATTCTTCGCGGCGGAAAGCTGAAGAAGAGCTACCAGATCGATCCAAAAAATTCCTGGATGGTGGCGGCGTGCGAAAAGAATTTGCCAATCGTTGTGCCCGGCTGGGAAGACGCGACGCTCGGAAACATGTTTGCGGCCGCCGTCATCCGTGGCGACGTCAAAAATGTGCACACCGTGCGCACGGGCATTGAGTACATGACCTGGCTCGCGGACTACTACACGAAGAACGCGAAAAGGCTGCGCAACGGCGAAGGCTCAATCGGATTTTTCCAGATCGGCGGCGGCATCGCAGGCGATTTTCCGATTTGCGTCGTGCCGATGCTACATCAGGACCTGGAGCGGACCGGCGTGCCGCTGTGGGGTTATTTCTGTCAGATCAGCGACTCGACCACGAGCTACGGCAGTTATTCCGGCGCCGTGCCTAACGAGAAGATCACCTGGGGCAAACTCGCAGCCGCGACACCGAAATTTGTGATCGAAAGCGATGCGACGATTTGCGCGCCATTAGTTTTCGCCTGGGTGCTCGGCCAGTAAGGCTAGCCCTCCCAGAAAAATTTTGTCGGCCGGTCGATTTCGTTAGGCAGACTTTTGTGCACCGGACAATTTAGCGCCGTCTTCTCGAGCACCTCGCGATGCGGATTGTCAGGCGCAAGCGGAATGTGAACTTCGCTCGGCAGCGCCACGATGCGCCGCGGCGCGTCTTTCGACATTTCCTTCTGCACCGTCACGCGCATGCCGCGAAGATCGACACCGAGCTCTTCCGCTTTGATTCCCATCGTTGTGCTGATGCATGTCCCGAGCGCGGTCGCGACGAGATCGGTCGGCGAAAACGCTTCGCCTTTGCCTTTGTTATCGGCCGGCGCGTCGGTCGGGATTTTTGACTTCGACGGACCGTGTGTCGCGTCGCAATGGAGATTGCCGGTGTACTCGACTGAAACTTCGACCATGAAACAATTATGCTGCGCGAATAATCACGGCGCAATCACCGGCGTCTCCTGAATTTTTTCCGCGTGCTTTGCGAGTTCATCGCGAAAGACGCGCGTAAGATCGACATCGTGCGTAATGATGAGATCGCTGTCGTGCTTCTTCGTGTCGTCATTCTGCCAGCCCTCGTTCCACCAACAAAAGCCGACGAGGTCCGGCCACTTTCCGGAAAATAATTCTTCCAACGCAGCTCTCGCCCACTGCGCGCAATCGAGATTGCGATTATGAATGTCGCAACCAAACTCGGCGATGATGATCGGTTTGTTAGGCGCGATCTTCCTGAGCGGCCCATAGCATTCTTCTAATTTGAATCGAAGACTTTCGGTGCCGTCGCGCATGCGCGGCGTGGTCGGCCCGTAGGCGCTGACCGCGATCCAGTCGCAGTAATTTGCGCCCGGAAAATAATTTTTGAATGCGTTCCACTTTCGTTCCGGTTCGCCGAGCCAGTTCACGTGCCAGACCCAGGTCAGATTATCGGCGCCCGCGCTTCGCATAAGATCGACAATGTGCCGATAAGCAGCGACGAAACGTTTCGGGCCTTCGTTAGGCCCGCCATTGTATTTCGGAGACCAACCGAACCAATCGCTGTTCGGCTCCGTCCCCCACTCGATCAAAATCGGCGAGCCGAATGCCTTCGCCTCCTGCGCCCACGCGCGAAGATCGACATCGAACTCTCCGGCGATGATTTTTTCCAACGTGAAAACCTTCTCGCGATGTCTTTGATCGACATCGGACCTCAACATTAAACGGATGTACGGAACTTTGCCGAGATCGCGGACCCATCCGCACATTGGCGCCGGAAATTTTCGCGATTCGAACCAATTGTCGGAAAAATAAATCCACGCCGCTTTTTTACCGACTGCCGTCTCGTACTTCGCAACATCTTCCGCCGTTACATCGTGCTCGCTCGGATCGTGCGTGTCGGTGCCGACCCCGCCCCAATAACAACCGTGATAAAGTTTTCCTGGAGGCGGCGGCGCGATTTTCGATCCGGCATACGCATTCGCGAGCGCGAGCAAGAGAACCGTGCAAGATCGACATGTTGCGACAAAAGCGAATCGCATTAGCCTGAAGTATGCACAAACAAGTGATTGGCAAAGACCTCACGAAAGAGGCGCCGCGAAGTCCGCGGCTGCGCATCGGCGGCTACGCGATTCTCGGACGCACGATCGACAAGTGCCGCGCGCTCGTGGCCGGGAACATCGGCGAATATCATTTCGATTGTCCGCTCGATAACATGCTTTTCGGATTCAAAGGTGTGAAAGGCGTCGATTTTAAAGCGCAGATCGAGAACGGCGCGAGCGATCAGCAGATGGCGGAGTGGCTCGACCAAAGCGGCGAGAAGAAAACGGCGGAGGAAGTGAAACGTTGGGCGGACGAACGGGAGGCGTATAATCCGTATGATGATCCTGAGCGCCGCGAATGGTTCGCCGAAAACGTGAAGCCGCTCGGACTCGACCCGGCGAAGACGACGCTCTTCGATTGGCTGGAAGCGGACGATAAGGCGAGCCACCGCGGCAGTTAGTTGTCGATCTTGCGGTGAAGCGTGAGACCAGCGGGCCGTCCAATTACGTTTAAATGGTGCGGCCATGGGCATTTCGTTAAATCCACAACATCTCAAGCGCTATCAGCAGATCGCGTGGCTGCTGGTGAAGTACGGGCGTTCCGATCTCGTTAAACAAAGCGGCCTGAGCGAAACGCTCGAAGCAGAACAACACGTCACGCCCAAGGAAGCGGCCAAAGCGGAAGAGCTGGCGAAAGATCTCGAGAAACTCGGCCCGACATTCGTGAAGCTCGGGCAACTTCTTTCCACGCGCGTGGAATTGATGCCGCAGGCCTACATCGAAGCGCTGACGCGATTGCAGGACAAGGTGGAGCCGTTCGGCTTCGATGAGGTCGAGAAAATTGTATCGAGTGAGCTGGGCGTGCGAATATCGAAAGCGTTTACCGAATTTGATATCAAACCTGTGGCGTCGGCGTCGTTAGGCCAGGTCCATCTGGCGCGGCTGCGCGATGGCCAGCGCGTGGCGGTGAAAGTGCAACGGCCGGGAATTCGTGACGCGATGTTGGGCGATCTCGAGGCGCTCGAAGATTTGGCCGAGTTTTTCGATCGACACACCGACTTCGGAAAACGCTTCCAGTTTTGCCAGATGCTGGAGGAATTCCGTAAAAGTCTGCTGCGCGAGCTCGATTACCGGCAGGAAGCGCAAAACCTGACCACGTTTCACGAAAATATGGCGAAGTATCCGCGCCTCATCGTGCCGCTACCGATCGCGGATTACTCCGCCGCGCGCGTGTTGACGATGGAATACGTGTCCGGCAAAAAAGTGACGGCGATGTCGCCGCTCGCGCGCATGGAATTCGACGGCAACGAGCTCGCCGAAGAACTTTTTCGCGCGTATCTGGAGCAAATTTTGGTGCAGGGATTTTTCCATGCCGATCCGCACCCGGGAAATGTTTTCCTAACCGATGACTACCGCATCGCTCTTCTCGATCTTGGCATGGTCGGGCGAATCCTGCCGCGATTGCAGGAAGATCTTTTGCAATTACTTCTCGCAATTTCCGAAGGTCGCGGCGAAGAAGCGGCCGACATCGCGCTCAAAATCGGCGAAGTCTTCGCCGAGTTCGACGAAAAGAAATTCCGGCGACAAATTGCCGAGATCGTCGCTGTCCAAAAAACGGCGACGGTTGCGCAAATGGAGGTGGGCCGCCTCGTGCTCGAGGTCACGCAGATTTCGGCCGCGAGCGGAATCCGCGTTCCGCCCGAGCTGACTTTGCTCGGGAAAACGCTGCTCAATCTCGACCAGGTCGGCCGCACGCTTGCGCCGGACTTCGATCCGAATGCCTCGATTCGCCGCAACGCGGCGGAGATTTTGCAGAAGCGATTACTGCAGAGCTTGTCGCCGGGAAATCTTTTCAGCGGCGTGCTCGAGCTGAAAGATTTGGTGCAGCGCTTGCCCGCGCGTCTCAACAAATTCATCGACGCGCTCGCGAACAATCAGTTCAAAATTTCGGTCGACGCGATCGATGAGCACAAGCTGATGGTCGGATTTCAAAAAGTGGCGAACCGGATCACGGTCGGGCTCATCGTCGCTTCGCTCATCGTGGGCGCGGCGATGTTGATGCGGGTCGATACGACTTTCCGCATCTGGGGTTACCCTGGACTGGCGATTATTTTTTTCCTCGGCGCGGCCGCGTGCGGCATCGTGCTTTTGATCAACATCCTGTTCTACGACAAATCGAACAAGGAGTAGATATCGATCTTACGTCCGCACGATCGGCGGCGGCTCGTCTTCCGTTAGGCCACTATCGATGCCGCGGCGCAGATTGCTGTGGCGCACGCTGTAGAGAAAATAAATCAGGAGCCCGATCGCGAGCCAGACGAAGAAACGGATCCACGTCATCACGGGGAGGCTGAGCATGAGCGCGACGCAAAGGATAACGCCGAGAATTGGAAAGAGAGGCACCAACGGAACGCGAAACGGTCGCGGACGGTGCGGCGCGCTTTTGCGCAGCACGTTCACGCCAAAGCAAACGAGAATGAATGCGAACAGCGTTCCAATGTTCGTTAAGTCGGCGAGCGAACCGATGTCGATCACGGCCGCAACCCCGCCCACCACGATCCCGGTCCAAATCGTGGTGATGTGCGGCGTGCGAAAGCGCGGATGAATTCTGGCGAAATATGGCGGAAGCAATCCGTCCCGCGCCATCGCCATAAAGATGCGCGGTTGGCCTAACTGAAAGACGAGCAAGACCGAGGTTGTGCCGGCGAGCGCGCCCGCGCTTACCAGCGCTTGTGCCCAGGGTTTGCTCGCGAATGCGGTCGCGACCGCCGCCGCGTCGCCGCTGTAGACCGTATATTTTTTAATTCCGGTCAGCACGATCGACATCAACACGTAAAGAACGGTGCAGATGACCAGGCTGGCGATGATGCCGATGGGCATGTCGCGTTGCGGATTGCGCGTCTCCTCGGCCGTGGTCGAGACCGCGTCGAACCCGATGAACGCGAAAAATACAATGGCCGCGCCACTCATGACTCCGGCGAATCCGTTAGGCGTGAATGGGTGCCAGTTCGTCGGGTGCACCATGAACGCGCCAAACGCGATCACAAAAACGACGACCGCGGTTTTGAGGATCACGATGATTGTGTTCGTGCGCGCGCTTTCACGAATGCCGTAAACCAAGAGCACAGTCACGGCGATGACGATAAGAATCGCGGGCAGATTGAATGCGATCGAATGCCCGGCGATGACGGGCAGCGTGGTCGATGAAAAATTCGAGAGCGCGGCGGCATTGGTTGCGATCAATTGCGTGGCCGTTTGATGATCGCTCATCAGCCAAAGCGGAAATTTAAGGTTGAAAAGACTGCCGCAGAGCTGCACGAAATAACCCGACCAACTCACCGCCACCGCCATGTTGCCGACGGCGTATTCGAGAATGAGGTCCCAGCCGATGATCCACGCGATCACTTCGCCGAGCGTCGCGTAGGAATAGGTGTAAGCCGAACCCGACACCGGAATCATCGACGCCAGCTCCGCGTAGCAGAGCGCCGCGAACCCGCAGGCGAATCCGGCGACGATAAATGAAATCGCAATCGCAGGCCCGGCGCCGGCGCGGCCGAGCACGACATCGCCCCCGGCAAACATCGCTTGAATGAAATTAATCACCGGCGTTTCCAGCCGCGACGAGAATGTCTGTCCGGCCGCGGCCGTGCCGGTAAGCGAGAAAATTCCGGCGCCGATGATCGCGCCGATACCGATGGCAGTGAGATCGAGCGCGCCTAACGAACGCTTCATCTGCCGCTCGGGCGCGGCCGCTTCCCGCATCAGGTGCTCGGGACTCTTCGTTCGAAACAAATGCGAAGCCACGCGGCGGAATCGTGTCATCACATCGTTCCGGCGGTCAATGCAATTGTCGCATCTGGCCCGCAAATCGCTCGCAAGATCGACATGTTCGATTTCAGCGCCGCCAATTTGATCGCCGGATTCATTTTCGGGTCGATCGGGTTCGTCGCGTTCGTTTACGGCAAACGCATGGACTTGTGGAAACCGATGTTCTGCGGCATCGCGCTCATGATTTATCCATACTTCATCAGCGACATCATCGCGTTGTACCTCATCGGCACGGCCGGCACCGTCGCGCTCTTCTTTCTGCGATAGACGCACCGCGCCGCGTTGAATAAACTCGCCGCATGTCGGACGACGCGGCCAAAATTCTTCTCGGCGACACCGCCATCTCCGCGACCGAACAACAGCGCGGAATCTTTCGCCGCCGCCGGAAAGATCGACAATTGCATGCCCCGCCGCCTTTCACCCATTGCGAAAATTGCGGCGCGCGCTTGCACGGGCATTGGTGCGCGCAATGCGGACAACCAGCGGTCGATTACCGCCGTTCCTTCCGGCATGTCATTGTCGATCTTCTCGAGTCGTTCCTGAATTGGGACTCGAAATTTTTCACCACCATCGGATTGCTCGTGACGCGCCCCTGGCGCCTAACGAACGCCTTCCTCGCCGGCCAGCGCGTTCGTTACCTGCATCCGGCCCGACTCTACTTGCTCGCCAGCATTACGTTTTTCTTCGCGGCGACTTACGCGATCAAGTCGGTCCACATCAATCCGCTTAATCTCTCGGCGAAAGATCGCACCGAGATTCGCAACGAATTGCAGGCCGAAAATGTCCCGTCGGAAGTGCTCGCGGCCGTCGATCAGGCATTTGGCAGCGTCCCGGTCTCGTCGAAAAAGCGCGCCGCCTTGGAAGAGATCCTGAAGAACAAGGATTTGCCGCAGGCCACGCGCGATTCAATCCAATACCGGCTCGAACATGGCGATCCACCCGAAGATGCGCGCACGAAACTCGAAGACGCGATGAAGAACATGCCGCCGGAAGCGCGGAGCAAGCTCGAGGAGACGCTAAAAAAACATGAGGGCGGTGTCATTTTCGACGACGGCAACCCGCAAAAGAAGGACAAGATCGACAACTGGCTGGAAAAACGCGCGCACGAAAAGTTCGGCACGCACGGCTCAAACATTCAGCTCTTTCTCGTCACCCTCATGAGCAACCTGCCTTACATGATGTTGGCGTGCATTCCACTCTTCGCTCTCGTCCTGAAAATTCTCTACGTGCGCCGGCGCATTTTTTACATCGATCATCTCGTTTACGCGTTTCACATTCACAGCTTCGCGTTTTTGATGATCATGTTGAACGTGCTCATCACCATCGGATTGAATCGCGCAATTCCCGGCGTGTTCGCCGGCCTCGTCATTGCGGCGTTGTGGACCACATTCGCCGTTCAAATCTTCTTGTCGATCCGCCGCGTCTATCGCCAGGGCTGGTTCTTCAGCGTGTTTAAATTTTTCCTCGGCGGAATCGCTTACCTCACCGTGCTGCTAGTCGCGCTCGCGATCACGTTCCTCATCACGCTAGCGACGCCCTGATCAATCGCTCCGCCGCCGCCACCGCGTTGTCGATCTTATCGACGTCAGTGCCGGAGCCTTGCGCATTGTCCGGACGACCGCCGCCCTTGCCGTTCACGAGCGGCGCGATCTCCTGAATCAATTTGTTCGCCTGAATTTTCGCTGCGAGATCTTTCGGAACCGAAGCGAGCAACGCCACGCGACCATTGGCCGCGCCCGCGAGAAAGATCGGCCCGCTAAATTTCGTCTTCAACACATCCGCAACGTGCTGCAGCAATTTCGCGTCAGCATTGTCGATCTTGCCGACGTAAAAATTTTCTTTCTTCTGCGCCGCGATCTCATTCGCGATCGTGGCCGCGCGACTGCGTAACTCCGCCTCCGCGCTCTTGGCATGTTGCTTCTCCCAATCGCGCACTTCGCCTTCAAGTTTCTCCAAAACCGCGGCGCGATTGTCGATCTTGTCCAACATCTCAGACGTTTCCGCGGCATCGTCGAACGCCGGCAGCGCCGCGATTTCCGATTTCTTGCGCGCAAGCGTTTCGAATTTTTCCTGCTGCCGCGCCGCTTCGTGAATCGCCCACTGCCGCGCCGCCTCCCCTGCGACCGCTTCAATTCGCCGGATGCCCGCCGCAATCGCCTCCTCCTTCACGATGCGAAAAGCGCCGATGGAAGATGTCGATCTTACATGCGTCCCGCCGCACAGCTCCATCGAGTAACCATTTAACTTGTTAGGCTCGCCGCCGATCTGCACCACGCGCACGACATCGCCGTACTTATCGCCAAAGAATTGTTGAATGTCGTTGCGCTCCTTTGCTTCCGCGTACGGAATTTCCGTCCACGAAACCCGCGCATTCTCGCGCACCTTCTCGTTCACCAACATGTCGATCTTGCGCACGATCTCTTTCGGCAGCGCGCTGCTCGAAAAATCGAATGTCAGCTTCTCCGGACCGACATAACTCCCCTTCTGCGTCGCCTCCCGACTAACGAGCTCGTGCAACGCCCAATGCAAAATGTGCGTCACCGTGTGATGCCGCTCGATCGCGCGACGGCGTCGAGTATCGATCTTAACCGTCACATGCTCACCAATTGCCGGCGGTTCCTTGTCTTCAATTAGATGAATGAACGTTGCGCCCGACTTGTGAGTATTGGCGATCTTCCATTCCCGGTCCCCGAGCACAATCGCACCGGTGTCGCCGACCTGGCCGCCCATCTCCGCGTAACAAACGGAATTGTTCAGCACGACTCCACGTTTCTGCGCAAGATCGACAATCGCCTGCACGTCCGCGCCGGTGTCATCATGTTCGTAACCTAAAAACCTCGTCGGCGTTTTGCTGTCGATTTGCGAAACCTCAATCGCAGATTTCTTCTGCGCCGCCCGCGCGCGCGCCCGTTGCTCCTGCATTAATTTCTCGAAGCCGGCGACATCCACCTTGAGTCCACGCTCCCGGGCCATCAACTCCGTTAGGTCGAGTGGAAACCCTTGTTCGTCGTACAATCGAAACGCAAACGCGCCGGCGATTGTCGATCTTTCATTAGCGGCTTCGCGTTCGAACAACTCAATCCCTTTGTCGAGTGTCTTGTTAAACGACTCCTCTTCACGTCGAATCGTCTCTTTAACTTTTGCGGCGTTGTTGCGCAGTTCGGGAAAAACATCGCCCATCGTTTTCGCGACCACATCGACAAGTTTGAAAAAGAATGGCTCGTGGAATTCGAGCGTCCGGCCATAGCGAACGGCGCGACGCAGGATGCGACGCAAAACGTAGCCGCGACCTTCGTTCGATGGAATAATCCCATCCGCGATGGCGAAACTCAGCGTCCGGATGTGATCGGCGAGAACGCGAAAGGCGATGTCGATCTTTTGCTGATCGTTAGGCGCAGCGTCTGGTTGCGGCAGCGTGCTCGCGTATTTTTTCCCGCTGAGTTTTTCGAGTTCGTCGAAGATCGGACGAAAGACATCCGTTTCGTAGTTTGAAATGATGCCGGAAAAATCGGTCAGATTTTTTGTGCCTTGGATAATCGCGGCCGCGCGCTCGAATCCCATTCCGGTATCGACATGGCGCTGCGGCAATGGCGTGAACGTTCCGTCGGCATTGGCGTTGAACTGGATGAAGACCAAATTCCAAATCTCGATGCAACGCGGGTCGTCTTTGTTGACTAACGAGCCGCGGGTGCCGCCATCCGGCGTAAGATCGACATGCAACTCTGAGCACGGCCCGCACGGGCCGGCGTCGCCCATCATCCAGAAGTTGTCTTTCTTGTTTCCGTTTACGATGTGGACCTTCGGGTCGAGATCGGCGTCGGCGAATAAACGCGCCCAATGATCGTGAGCTTCCTGGTCGAACTCGCTCGGCTCGTTAGGCCCGGGTTTGTAAACGGTCGCGTAAAGTCGCTGCGGCGGAAATTTCCAGCGCTCAACCACCAGCTCCCACGCCCATTCGATCGCTTCCTTCTTGAAGTAATCGCCGAAGCTCCAGTTGCCTAACATCTCGAAGAACGTGTGGTGATAGGTGTCGAGCCCGACGTCTTCGAGGTCGTTATGTTTGCCGCCGGCACGAATGCATTTCTGGGTGTCGGCCACCCGCGGCGGATTCCATTTCGGTTTTTCCTGTCCGAGAAAGATCGGGACGAACTGGTTCATGCCCGCGTTGGTGAAGAGAAGATTCGGCGCGTCGGGCAGAAGCGATGACGACGGCACGATGGTGTGTTGTTTCTCGCGAAAGAAATCGAGAAAGCTCTGGCGAATTTCGGCCGACGTCATCATGACGATGTCGATCTTACGCGCAGAAAATGATCGCGCGAGTAGATGTCGATCTTCGCTTAAAACCGCCAGCCGATGCTGGTGGTGATGAGATAATCGGCGAAGGCGGCGTTGCCGCCAAAATCGACGCCGAGGCGATCGGAAACCTTGATGTCGGTGAGATTTTTATCGGCGTGACGATGGAACGCGACCGGCCCGGTGACAGAAAAATAAAACTGACCTTTCGAAATCGCGATGCCGGGCTCGATGTAGAAGGCGTAACCGGCATTGCGCCAACCGCGATTGCCGCCGAGAAAATCTTCGACCGGCACACCTTCGAGTCGCGAACCGAGACTAACGGACAATCCCATCTTGGGCCACACGACATAAGCGACGCCCGCGCGCGCGAGATATTGGTCCGGAACCGAATTATATTTGTAGCCGAATTCGCCGAGGGTGAAGAAATGTTCGTTACCGGTCGGCTGCGCAACGCCGTTCGTTTCGAGGGGATTGATGAGATACACACCTTGCGCGTAGGCAAACATGTTCGTGTAGATTTTTTGAAACGCGGACAGTTGCGTGACGATGCCCCAACCGCCGTCCCCCGGTTGGATCGCCGGATCGACCGGCCGCCTAACGAGTCCGCCAGGCTGATGAAAAATATCGGTGGCGTCGTCTTTGCCGGTCGGAATCTTTACGCCGAGACCGATACTAATGTTTCCGTTGTGAAATTTTTCGCAGTCGAGCAGCCAGACATTTCCGACGAAGCGCAGATCGCCGATGCCGCTCGCGCGGGTAGTGAAACGATGGACGAAATCGTGTTCGTAATAACTGGTGCGGTCGCCGTCCTGGAACGGAATTTCCAGTGTGAAACTGAGTCGCGTCGTCGCTTGATAAGTCGCGCTCAGGTCGAAACCGTGCACATGCGTATTCGCGTAAAGCGAAGGATCGGTCGGATACGGCAGATCATTGTCGCCGTGAAATTCGCGGAAGGAATGCAACCAGCGATACGAAAGCGAAGTGGCAATTTCGTGCGGCTGCAGATACGGCGACTGTGCGTCGATTGCGCAACAATTACTGATGGAGCCCAGACCGGGCGCCAATAATCGCGCCGGCACTCACCCTTGGGAGAAAAGACGCGGCGCGGCCGCGACGAACGCCAGTGTGACTGCGCAAATAAATTTAGCGCGAATGGGAGATCACCTCGTTTCTGTCCGACGGAGGATGACGCGCCCGTTAGGCGGCGTCAACGAGATTCAGCCGCGAAGACTCGTTTCACAAACCCGGCAAAGCGCGGATCGGAACGCATCGGAATGAACTTGGGTTCCATCTCCAGCCAGGGAATATTTCCGGCGCGCGATTGCAAACCTTTCTCCATCCAGGCAAAGGCCTCATCTTTTTCATCGAGCGCGATATAAATGTAAACGATGAGCGTCTCGTCGATGTATTCATGCGCGGCGCGTGCCTTCAATTGCTCGATGATTCTGTGCGCCTCGTCGCGCTTGCCTAACAACGCCTGCACGCAACCGATCTCCGCGTCGATCCACGACCAGTTGTCGATCTTGCGCGCCCGCTCCAATTCGGTCATCGCTTCGCCATACATACCCTTTTGTTCGTACGCTTGCGCGAGCCAAACCGAAGCGATGATGAAATTCGGATCTGATGAGAGCAGTTTGCGATAAAGTTCGATCGCCTCATCGGCGCGATGGCGAATCAAAAATGTCCACGCGTACTCGGCGCTCACGACCATGTTAGTGGGATCGAGATCGACGCCGCGCTTGATCTCGGCGGCCGCGTCATCAAGACGGCCGACAAATTCCAAATAATGCCCGTAGAAGTGGTACACTTGTGGATCGCTCGGATTCAATTCACGTGCCCGCGCCAGCTCGACCTTCGCCGCCGGCCGGTCCCAATCGTAAAACAGCAAGACAATGCCTAACGACAGGTGCGCTTCGGAAAGTTCATTGTCGATCCTGAGCGCTTTCTCGGCGAATTCACGCGCGCGCGGGAACATCTCTTTCGGCGAGGCAATCCCGAGCTCGCCTAACAAGCTATAGGAATCGGCGATGCCAGCATAAGCGAGGGCGTAGTTCGGATCTTTCTCCGCTGCCTGTTTGAAGAACTCGATGCTCTTCTGGTAGGCCTCGGGCGTGTATTTGTTCCATTCCAGACGCCCGCGGAGATAAAGCTGATACGCTTCGGCGTTGCCGGTGTGACGTTTCGTTAGGCGCTTTTGTTCGTCGCCGCTCAATTGGAATCGCAGCGCGTCCGTCACTTTTTGCGCGATGGTGTCTTGCACGCCGAAAACGTCGGTGAACTTCTCGTCGAATTGCGCGCTCCACAGCGATGCGCCGTCGGCCACATTAATGAGTCGAACATTCACGCGCAGGCGATCAGCCGCTTTTTGTAACGTCCCGTCCAGCACCGCGCGCACGTGCAGCAGTCGGCCGACCGCGAGCGGATCCGGTTCGCGCTCGATATACTTTTGCGCGGAACTCAATGGTGGAATGATCATTTGCGCGATCGTGCTCAGCTTTGCGATGAGCGTGTCGGCCATCCCGTTTTCGAGCGCCTCGTCGCGGTTCTGTGACGAGATCGGTTTGAATGGCAGAATCGCGATGCTTTTCTCGGGCGCCGTTATCGTCGCCGCGGCCGGAGCGCTCGCACGCCGTTCGCTCACCAGCCAACCGACGATGGATATCGCGACGATCGCGACCGCGCCCAGGGTGACCGGTTTGAGCCAGCGCGATTTTGTCGTGACATTTTTGCCGCGCAATCTCTCGGGCAACGCGGGGTTGCCGATTTCGGCATCGTGCAGACTGACGATGTCGATCTTGGCGCCATGTTTCACTTCGAACGCGCCGAGGTGATGCAAACGTGGGCGCCATTTGCTGTGTTGCTCCAGATCTTCCGCCACGCGCCGCGAAAGCAAAATGTGACCGGCGTCGCCGCAATCCATCACCCGCTGCGCCATGTTGATACCGGTGCCGGCGAGGTTGGATCGATCATTCACGTCCAAAATTTTGTTCACCGGCCCGCTGTGAATTCCCATACGCACGCCGAATTTCTCATTCGTTAGGCCACGCGCGATCTCCATGGCGCAACGCGCCGGCGCTTCCGGGCTGGTGAAGAACACCAGCACCATTCCGTCGCCGGTCGGTAGTCGAATCAATCTCCCGGCCGCTTCCGCTGCGCGAAACGGCTCGGTCTGCCTAACGATCTCGTTCAAGCGCTTCGAAGCGACGCTCTGCTCGTCTACGAGCAATTTCGAAAACGCCACGATGTCCATGAACAGGACGTGGCCGATCTCGAGTTGCGAATCCTCTTCCGGCTCCGTCGTCATCGCGGGCGTGTGTCGCGCAGATTCTGTCAGGACATGTCGATCTTTACGATGTCGATCTTGCGTGAATTTTGCGCGGCTTCGCGAGCTCGCCCGTTTCAGCTTCACTCAATTGTTGGTCGAGTAATGACGCTTCGTAAGCACGACCCTGCGCACTCAAGCTGTCGCGCAATCCGGCCAGCGCCCAACGGTTTCGCGGATTGCGCTCCAGGTCCTCGCGAAAAATATTTTCCGCTTCCGTGAATTTTTTCTGCTCCAGCAACACCCGCCCGAGCATCGGCCTAACGGGCGGATACCATGCGGGCGGCTCACTGTAATTGAGCGCGTCCGCGGCCGCGACGGCCTGATGCAAAAGATCGACCGCCGTTTTTTTATCCTGGCGTGCGTATGCGATCTGCGCGCCTAACAAGTACTCGTGCAGTTTGAAAACCGCGCCGTTTTTATTGAGCTCGTCATACGGCGCATCCGGCGGAATTTTCGCGATCCATTCTTTCCACTTCGTTAGTTCCTGCTCCGCCGCCGCGGGATTACCCAGTCGCGCTAACGCAACACCGCGCGCAAAATGCCAAACCGCGTTCGTTGTCATGAGCGACGGCGCGGGCGCAGGCGACTTCACGATGTCGCCCCATTTCTCAAACGCCATCAGCACGAGGTAAGGCGTCGGCAGAAAACCTTCGAGCATCGGCATCATCTTGACGTCGGGCTCGACGTGCGCAGCCAGACGCGCCGCTGCATCTCGCGCCGCGGAAAAATCGCCGCGCATCGTCGCCGCGAAGGCGAGGAAATGCAGGTTGTGGCTATAATACATCACAGGATAAACGCCGCGCTCTTTCGTCGCCGCGATGTATTTCTTGTCCGCCTCTGCGGCCATTTCATTGCAATGCATCGACGCCGCGTGCTCACCCATGCGTGCGTAAATGTGCGATGGCATATGCACGAGATGACCCGCCGCGGGCGCAAGTTTCTCCAGGCGCGCCGCGCTCGGCAACGCGCGTTCCGGATGTAACGATGCTTCGACGGCGTGAATGTAATAATGGTTCGCGCCAAGATGATTCGGGTTGCGTTTTAAGACCGATTCCAACGTCGCAACGATCTCTTCCGTACCTTCGTTAGGCTTACCGTCTTTCGTCCATAGTTTCCAAGGATTGAGATTCATCATGCTCTCGGCGAAAAGCGTAGCGGCATCGAGATCGTCCGGATAACTTCTGACCAATTTCGCCATCGCGTCGCGGTAGGCGACGTCGAGCTGGTGCAAATCCGCTTTTGGATCGTTGGAATAACGGAAGGCGAGCGCATTGATGTAAGCGCGCTCGGCTTCGGATGCGTTCTCCTGCAATGCGACCGCGCGTTGCACCGCATCATAACCGGCTTTCTCGCGCTCGAGATCGACCGGCAAATTGTAGTTAGGCCCGAGCGTGAGCGCGACGCCCCACCACGCCATCGCCATTTGCGGATCGAGTCGTGCGGCTTGTTCGAAACTTCGACGCGCTTCGTCGTGATTGAATCCGTAAACAAGCGCGAGACCTTGATCGAAGAATTTCTGCGCCTGACGGTTTGTGGTTGAGACGGGATGGTGAACGTTGCCGAGACCCGGCATCAAACGTGAAGACGACGCGTTCGAATCTTTCTTTGCATCCGCAGAGAAAGCGAACGCGATTAAAAACAAAGTCGCCGCCGATATGGAGCGAATGAACATGTCGATCTTAGCGCGACCCTCGCGTTAGACCTTCTCTTCGTCCAGCTTCGCTTTGACTGCCGTCTCGATCTCTTCGTAAAGCTTCGGGTCGTTCTTGAGCGCTTCCTTCGCCGCATCGCGCCCCTGCGCGAGCTGCGTCCCTTTGTAGTTCAACCACGACCCACGCTTCTCGATGATTTGTTTTTCGAGCGCGAGATCGAGCAGCGCGCCGGTCGAAGAAATGCCTTCGTTATACATGATGTCGAACTCGGCTTCGGTGAACGGCGGCGCTACTTTGTTCTTCACCACTTTGATGCGGGTGCGATTTCCGGTAACGACGCCGTCCGTCTGTTTGATCGCGCCGATGCGGCGGATATCGACACGCACGCTCGCGTAAAACTTTAGAGCCTTGCCGCCGGGCGTCGTTTCCGGATTTCCAAACATCACGCCGATCTTCTCGCGGATTTGGTTCGTGAAAATGCAGCACGTGCGCGCTTTCGAAATGAGCGACGTGAGTTTGCGCAAAGCTGCGCTCATCAATCGCGCCTGCGTTCCCACCGTGGAATCGCCGATTTCGCCTTCGAGTTCCTGCTTCGTCACCAGCGCCGCGACCGAATCGAGCACGATCACGTCGAGCGCATTCGATCGCACCAGCGTTTCGACAATTCGCAAAGCTTCTTCGCCCGAACTCGGCTGCGAAACGAGCAACTCATCAAGATCGACACCTAACTTTTTCGCATAAGCGGGATCGAGCGCATGTTCGACATCTACGAACGCGGCCAGTCCGCCTCGCTTCTGCGCCTGCGCGATCACCGTCAACGTCAGCGTCGTTTTGCCGGACGATTCCGGTCCGTAAACTTCCACCACGCGGCCGCGCGGAAATCCACCGACGCCGAGCGCGCGATCGATCAAAATATTTCCGGTCGGGATAACATCGATATCGACGATTTTCTCATCGCCCAATCGCATGATCGCGCCCTCGCCGTAATCTTTCGCGATCTGTTGAATCGCGAGGTCGAGGTTCTTGTCCCGCGCGGCGGTGACTTTGTTTTCGGCTGCTTTCGCTTCGGTCTTCGGCGGCATAAATGAATTCTCTCTCGCTCACGCGGTTCGCCAAGCAAAAAAGGCCGCGAGCCTTTCGGCCCGCAGCCTCTCGCGCTGGGAGATTGTCGATCTTACGAAACTTCGATCTTGCGCGGCTTGACCTGTTCCGCTTTCGGAAGTCGTAGCGTCAGAACGCCCTGCTCGATCTTGGCGCTGATCTTGTTCGTGTCGATTGAGGGATCGAGCTCAAACGTACGCCGGAAATTTTCGCGTCGAATTTCCCGGTGCAACGGCGCGCCTTCGATTGTCGGCAGCGAACGCCGACCGATAATCGTCAGCTCGTTGTTGTCGATTGAAATCTCGAGCCCCTCCTTGTTCACGCCTGGCATTTCCACCAGCAACGTGTAACCATCATGGTCTTCGTTCACGCTCGCCCTCGGCGCCACGAATTGTTCCTGCTGCCGGCGGGCCGGGGTTGTTTCCACATTTTCTCGTACTGCTGTGTTCATAGATTCGTTAGGTTGAAGTTGTCGATCTTGCATTAACTGGCGTTGACCTGAATTTGCTTCGGCTTTGCTTCCTCCGCTTTCGCCAACGTCACCGTCAAAATACCGTCGCGATACGTCGCGTTGACTTTGCTCGAGTCGACTCGCACCGGCAGCGTGATGCTGCGGCGGAATTTTCCGACGTAACGCTCGGTCCGCTCGGCTTTCTCGCCATTTCCATTGGTCGCTTCCTGTTTGCGTTCGCCCGCGATCGTGAGCATGCCGTCATGAAGGGAGATTTCGATTTCCTCCTTCTTCATGCCGGGCAATTCGGCCACGACCACGACGTTGTCGTTATTCTGATAAGCGTCGAGCGCCGGCGACCAACCGCTGAAGAGCTGGCCCGCGCGATCGAAACTGCCTAGCAACGGCAACTCGAACAAAGAATCGAGATCGTTGCGCAGGCTGCTCAGCCGATCCAGCGTCGGCCACATCGTCCATTCCGGATTTTGGTAACGGATTAAACTCATAAGTGTGTGTTTCCTTTCTAAAGAAAATTGTTCGCCGTACGGTTTAGCTGCGAGCGTGCCAGTGAATCCGAGTGCGAGTCAGCGTAAAATAAATTCCGAATTTTCAGCGGCTTACGCGGGAATGCGATTGTCGATCTTGCGTGGGCGTTGTGTTGATTCGACACAGAGGCGATTTCATCCGACAAAATGTCTGTGACACAGTTTCACAATGGCGATGAGCGCTTCATGCGGGAGGCGTTACGCGAAGCGCGGAAAGGCTTGGGCCGAACAAGTCCCAATCCGGCGGTCGGCGCCGTGCTCGTGGCGAACGGAAAAATTATTTCGCGCGGACATCATCGCGGTCCCGGCCAGGCCCACGCGGAGGTCGAATGCATTGCGAACGCTTCCGCGGGCGACCGCGCAAGATCGACAATGTACGTCACGCTCGAGCCATGCTCGACTCGCGGGCGCACCGGTCCGTGCACAAAGGCGATCATTGAAAGCGGAATCAGAACCGTCGTTGTCGGCGCGATCGATCCCAACCCGCGTCACAACGGTCGCGGAATCGAGACGCTGCGTCGCGCCGGCATCGATGTGCGTGACGGCGTGATTTGGGATGAATGCACCGCGTTGAATGAAGCGTTCAACAAATGGATCGTGACCCAGAAACCATTCGTCATCGCAAAATGCGGAATGAGTCTCGATGGGCGCCTCACCAAACCTTCGGGCGAGTCGCGCTTCATCACGAGTGCCGCGTCCCGCCGTGACGCGCGTAATCTTCGTGCCGCTGTCGATGCCATCATCGTCGGCGCAGAAACAATTCGCGCGGATGATCCGCAATTAAATGTGCGTGGCATTCGCGGAGCGCGACAGCCACTCATCGTCGTGCTGACAGGCGCGGGTTCGCTCCCGAAGAATGCGAAAATTTTTCGCGATCGAGTTTCGATCTATCGCAACAAATCGCTCGAAGATGTACTTGTCGATCTTGGCCGAAAAGAAATCACCAGCGTGTTGATTGAAGGCGGCGGCGATGTGCTTGGCCAGGCGCTCGACGCGCGTTTGATCGACAAGGTGCAAATCTATCTCGGGCCGATTTTCACGGGCGGCGATGTTGTCGCGTTCGCGGGAATGGGCGCAGCCAATTCACAAAGCGCGACCAGATTGCACCGCGTGACCTATCGCAAGATCGACAACGACATTTGCGTGATTGGATACACGAACAATCTCCGCAACCTCACGCCGGTCGCCGCGGTTGAATGAATAGGAAACAATCAGGGAGGTGAGAAGGTGAAAAAGTTTTTGTTAATCATATTGGCGGTGGCGGGGCTGGCGATCGCGTCGGCGCCGAGCTCGGAGGCCGGCGTCTCAATCGGATTCGGATTCGGTGGACCGGGTTATTGCGCTTATCCGTATCCATATTACGGCTTCGGCTACGGTTACGGTTATCCCTATTACGGATACGGTCCGTATTATCGACCAGGTGTGCGCGTCGTCGTTCGGCCGCGTTACTACTGGCGTCACGGGCGGCGAATCTATTATCGACACTACTAACCGAGCGTAAACGCAGTCTTATCTAGCGAGCTGGCGTGGAAATTCCCGCCAGCTCGTTTGCGTTTCGCGCAAGATCGACAACTACTCGCCGCCGGGCTTAATCGACATCGCGGGCGACGGCGAAAATTGATTCGGCTGGAATTCGTTCTTCAATCGCTCGCGCAATTGCCGCAGCTCCTGCTCGCGTTTCGCTTCGATTTCCTGGCGCAAGGCCCGCTCACTCCGAATGCGCTCCTGTAAATAACGGCGCTCGAATTGATCGCGCGCGTTGTTCTCCAGACGTAAACCGGAATCGCGCAGAAACGCTTCCGCTTCGCGCCGGCGTTGCTCCTGCAAAACGCGCTCACGCTCGCGCAATGCATTTTGCTGCTGCGGATTCATGCGCAACCAACGCTCGGCATTGTTTCGAAATGTTTGCCGATCTTCCGGTGAAAGATGAAGCATGCGCTCGGGCGCGCGGCGGATTTGGTTAGGCCGGCGATGGGAATTGCTGCCGTTGCCGCGGCCGCGTCCATTATGGTCGCCCTGCGCGAGCGCGAATGGCGTCGCCAAGATCGACAATAAAATTAGAGCGTAGAATTGTCGTCGTCCCACAGGTTCGTGTCCTCCGCCGCGAGCAAATTATCCAGATCGGCGACGACTTCATAATCCTGCGGGTCGATCTGCGCTATCGGGTCCGAGTCCGCGCCCATGTCTTGTGGCGCAGCCGGCCGCTCGAAAACAATCAACGCCGCCACCAGCGCCGCGGCCAGCGCGGTCACCGGAACCAGGCGTCGCGGTCGCAACCACACCGCCAGCGTCGTCTTCCAACGCGGCTGCTGGCGAATCTCGCGCAAAATGTTACGCGCAAAAAACGGTGACGCCGCCGGCGGCGTTTTCGCCTGGCCGAGCAAATCCCACAGTTGCTTATCGTCGTCGCGTTCCATAACTCTTCGCGAAATTAAACTAATTGGGGGCGATAAAGTTGCGCCGCAGCCGCGGTGTCAGATGAGCTCGCACAAGATCGACATGTGCAAGATCGACAACTACACCTCGGCCGCTTCCAAAAATCCTTCGAGCTGACGAATGCGCGTCGGGTGCCGCATCTTGCGCAGCGCCTTGGCCTCGATCTGCCGGATGCGCTCGCGCGTCACACGAAATTGCCGGCCCACTTCTTCCAGCGTCCGGCTGTAACCGTCGACAAGACCGAAGCGTTGTTCCAGCACCTGCCGTTCGCGCTCGGTCAAAGTTTCGAGCACATCTCTGATTTTCTCCTTCAACAACACGATCGCGGTCATGTCACTCGGATTTTCCGCGCCCTTGTCCTCGATAAAATCGCCGAAATTTGTCTCTTCGCTTTCGCCCACCGGCGCCTGGAGCGAAATGGGTTGCTGCGCCATTTTCAAAACCGCGCGCACGCGATCGACCGGCAGCAAAATTTCCTCGGCCACTTCTTCCGGTGTGGGCTCGCGTCCGTATTCCTGCACGAGCTGTTTTTGCACGCGCATGAGTTTGTTGATCGTCTCGATCATGTGCACAGGAATGCGGATGGTGCGCGCCTGGTCCGCAATCGAGCGCGTGATCGCCTGCCGAATCCACCATGTGGCGTAAGTGGAAAATTTGTAGCCGCGGCGATACTCGAATTTCTCAACCGCCTTCATCAAACCCATGTTGCCTTCCTGGATAAGATCGAGAAACGACAAGCCGCGGTTGGTGTACTTCTTCGCGATCGAGATAACGAGGCGCAGGTTGGCTTCGACCATCTCGGTTTTCGCGCGGAGGGCTTTGCGGAGCCAGGCTTTCAACTCCTGATATTGCATCACGTATTCCGCGGCCGACATCCAGAGAAGCCGTTCTAATTCGTGGATACGGACCGTCGGCTTGTCCGAATTTTTGCTGCGCCCCTTTTTCGGCGTCGAACTCTGCAAGGTTTGGAGTTGCTGGAAATGTTCGTCGGCCAGATGCACGAATTCCTCCGTCACCTTCTGCTTGAAATAAAAACGCGGGTAGCAGCGTTGCAATGACGTGACCGCCTTTTGAAATTTCTTCAGCCGCTTCGTGTCTTTGCTCGCGCTCCGGCCTAACAAGTGGGCGTAGATTTGCGTGATCGATCCGCTCAACGTCTCCACTTGTTTGCACAAACGCGGCAGAACTTTCATGTACTGTTCGCGACTCTCGATTTTCTTATCGAGAATCACACGGTCGAACCGTTCCCGTCCTTCACGCAGCTTCTGCGCAAGATCGAGATGGGCGCTGGCGATGAAACCGAAACGATTGATGTGCTTTTGCACCATGATCTCGGCTTCTTCGATACGTTTCGAAATTTCCACTTCCTGTTCGCGCGTGAGCAACGGCACCTGCCCCATCTGCTTCAGGTACATCCGCACCGGGTCGTCGAGAATATCGAGCTTCGTCTCCGGCTTTTCCTCTTCCTCTTCCTCGGCGTCCTTCTTGCGCTCTTTTACTTGATCGACATCGGACGCTTCGATGATGTCGATCTCCATTTTGCGCAGCCGAATCAGAATCGCGTCGAGATCGTCCGCGTCCGTCACACCTTCCGGCAGGACCTCATTGAGGTCGTCGAACGTGAGATAGCCCTGCTCCTTTGCCAGCTTGATCAACTCACGTATGCGCGCTTGTAATTCGTCTTCCGATTTCAACAGAGGAATGGCTTGAGCGGTTTGCGTGCCTTTCGATTTCGAATTGCGCCCGTGCTTTTCCAGTCGCACGCGTTTCGGTTTGCGCGCAGTCGGCCGGCGAATTTTCGCGACTAACTTCGGGCGCTTGGTCGCATTCCTGCGCTGCGACCGCTTGAGTTTTGGCCGCACGGACGAAGTCCGTCTGCGGGTCTTATCTTTCGAAAACCTGGCCAATGTCGTGAGGTTAAGGGTTCGGCAATTCCGCCATCCGCAAGATCGACAACTACTCCGAAATTACTTCCGGAGAGGTGGCGAAGTTGGGGGCCGGCGAAACGGCCGAAAGCTCGTGGAGTTGCTCTCGCAGGTCAAGAATTTGTTTCTGCAAATTCGTGATTTCTCCCCCACTAATTTGCGGCAGGCGCATCCGGCTTTCGGCCACCTCTAATTGCCGCCTCACTGCCCCTCGCCGCAGGCCTCGCCACCACTCTTGCGCCACGCGCAACGGCTCACCCGGCATCTTTTGCAGCAGCCACGCCGAAACCAGCCCCTCTTCCGGCGCGCTCAACTGCGACATGAACGCGTTGAGCGATGCGCCGTCATCCGGTCGCAACTCGCTTTCCAGAATTTTGCCTAACAAATCCGCATTCGGCGTTTGCGCGAGAATTTCACGCCAATTTTGCCCGCGCAAAAAATTGCGCGCGTCCGCATCGCGCAAAGCCAGCAGGCAGAGCAGGGCCACATCGTGCGGCGGCGCCGGCACGCGCGACCCGTCGGAGCGGACACGGTCTCGTGATTGAAATGTCGTCGCCTGTTTTGGAATTGCGCTTTCGAAGTCAGCCCGCGACACGCCGAGACGCGCGCTCGCTTTGCTCACGACTTCGCCGCGCATGAGCGGGTCGTGCACGCGCGAGACCGTCTGAGCGAGCCGGCGGACGATGTCGATCTTAGCGCTCGTGACGTTGATGTCCGCCGATGAAACTTCCTTGTCGATCCAGTAATCGAAGAAATCGCGCGCCTCCGCCACGCGCTTCTCAAAATCTTCTTTCCCTTTTTTCCGAACAAGCGAATCCGGATCTTCGCCTTTCGGCATTTCCAGCACCCGAACGATCAAGTCGTGTTGCAAAAGCGCTTCGAGGGAACGTTCCGCCGCTTTCTGGCCGGCGGCGTCGGCATCGAAACAAAGGACCACTTGATCGACATAGCGCTTCAGAATGCGCGCCTGATCTTCCGTGAAAGCCGTCCCCTGCGGCGCGACCACGTTCGTGATTCCCGCTTCGAACAACGAAATCAAATCGAGCTGGCCTTCACAAACGATCGCGCAGCTCGCGTCAATCAAAGGGCGCTTGGTTTTGTGCAGCCCGAAAAGAATGCTGCCTTTGCGAAAGAGCGGCGTTTCCGGTGAGTTGATATATTTGGCGGCCTCGGCATCGCTTTGCAAAACGCGTCCGCTAAATGCGACGACTTCACCGACGTCGTTGCAGATCGGGAACATGATGCGGGCGCGGAAACGATCGTAAACTTCGCCATCAGGTTTGTTGTCGTCGCGCGGCTTGACCAAACCGCTTTGCAGAATATGGCGGCGATCGTAGCCCTGCTTCTGCGCCCATTTCAAAAACGCATCCCACGAATCCGGCGCATAACCAATCTGCCAGTTCTTCGCAATGTGATTGTCGATCTTGCGCGCTTTTAAATAATCGCGGGCCGGCTTCGCGAAATCCTTCTTCAAAAGATTTTCGTGAAACCATTCCGCTGCTTCGGCATGCAAACGCAGCAACGTGCGCCGCGTTTCATGTTGTCGATCTTCGCTCGCACTGGAGCCGCGATCTTCAACAACCGGAATGCCGACCCGTGCGGCGAGTTTGTGCACGGCCGCCGGAAAATCGACATGCTCGTAATCCATGACGAAGCGGAAAACACTTCCGCCCACGCCGCAGCCGAAGCAGTGAAATGTCTGCCGTTGCGCATTCACATGAAACGACGGCGTTTTTTCCTGATGAAATGGACAGAGCGCCTTGAAACTCGATCCCGCGCGCTTGAGCGGAAAATACGAGCCGATGACCTCGACGATGTCATTGGCGGCGGCGATCTGCTCGATGGTTTCTGATGGAATTGCCACGGTTGGAATGGCAACGTATGCCACGGCGAAAACGATGAAAACGTTATTGTCGATCTTAGTAGCAATCTTGAGCTTCGCGCCGCCTCTCACCCAGGCGCGCGAAGTCATTCACAAGGGCGACGTCGTCGTGGTGGAAATGCACGGCGAAATCTCGCCGTCGATGTTCCTGTTTATTCGGCGCACGACGAAGGAAGCGGAAACGCGCGGCGCCTCCGCGATTATTTTCGATATCAATACTTACGGCGGCCGGCTCGATTCCGCCGAGCAAATCACGAACGTATTGAATCGCGTGAACGTTCCGACCTACAGCTTCATCAATACCAACGCGGGCTCGGCCGGCGCCCTCATCGCGCTCGCGACCAAACATATTTACATGGCGCCGGTGAGCGCGATCGGCGCGGCGGCGCCGGTGCTTTCGACCGGCCAGGATTTGCCGGTGACGATGAAAGAGAAAACGATTTCGTATTGGTCGGCGCTGGTTCGCGGTTCGGCGATCAAGAACGGACACAACCCCGACATCGGCGAAGCGTTCATGGACAAAGAGAAGGAGGTGAAGATTGGCGACCGTGTTGTACACAAGAAGGGAACGTTGCTGACGTTGAATGCGCAGGAGGCGGCGGAGAAAATTAATGGCAAACCGCTGCTCGCGGATGGGATTGCAGAATCGATTGTCGATCTTACGAAGAAGGCCGGGCTTAATGGAAACATCACCGCGCTCGAGCCCACCGGCTTCGAGCGGCTTGCATTTTGGATCACCGCGCTCGCGCCGCTGCTGTTGTTAGGCGGAATCATCGGCGCCTATCTCGAGTTCAAAATTCCCGGCGCGAGTCTTCCCGGAATTATCGCCGCGATCTGTTTCGCACTTTTCTTTCTCGGCCATTATCTCGCCGGTCTCGCAGGGTGGGAAGTGGTCGCAATTTTCTTTCTCGGCGTGGCGCTCGTCTTGATCGAGATTTTATTCTTCGCGCATTCCACCATCGTTTTCGGGGTGGCGGGAATTTTTCTCATGCTCGCGGCTATCGTGTGGGCCATGGTCGATCGTTATCCGGGCGAAACATTTTTCCCGAGTGGAAGAATGCTCGCGCTGCCGCTGGTGAATTTATCGATCGCGCTCATTGCGGCCGCGATTGTGATCGGAATCCTCGCCCGCTACCTGCCGCGAACGAGTTTCTATCGCCGCTTTGCATTGGTGACATCGAATCCATCAGGGACGTCAATGGCGGCGTCCGGACGCGAGTTTGCTGCGACCGCGATTCCGATTTCCGCGGGTATGCGCGGAATTGCGATGTCGATCTTGCGGCCGAGCGGCAAAGCGCGTTTTGCCGATCACATTGTGGACGTCATCACACAGGGCGAATTTATTGCGCCGGAAACGCCGATCACGGTCGTGCAAGCCGACGGCATGCGCGTGGTGGTGAAGGCGAGCGCAAGTTGATTGTCGATCTTGTCAGCCGCCGGCGACCACGCGGATAAACTCAAGCCGATCGCCTTCGCCTAACGAACGCTGCGGCCATTCATGCCGATGCAGCGCAACGCCGTTATGCTCGATCAAGATTGATTCCGGCGGCAATTGGTAGCGAGCGACCAGTTCAGCAACATTCGCGGCGCCGCGGGCGTCGGACTTTTCGCCATTCAAGACAACGTTCATACCGCTGCCAGCGCCTGGTCCCAGTCCTTCCACACCGGCTCGATCCCGCGTTCGCGCAACACCGTTGCGATTTCATCCGGCGAACGTTCATCGCTGATATCGAACTGGCTGGACGCGACCTGATTCGCTTCGTCCTGAAATTCCGGCGCGACAATGCGACCACGAATCGTCTGATGGAGATGATCGACGCCCTGGCGCGTGTATCCGCCGGGCTCGGTGTGGCTCCCGGCGCTCATCATGGTCACGCCTAACGACATGAGCGCGTCACGCAAAGCGGCCGGTTCACGCGTGCTTAAAACGATGCCAACTTGAGGGAAGGCGATGCGGAACGCGCATACCAATTGCGCGAGGTCTCGATCCGACATGGAAAACTGCGGCTGGAATCCACCGGCTGCTGGACGCAGGCGGGGAAGACTGACAGTGATCTGCGCCTGCCAGCAATGTTTTAGCAGATATTCGGTGTGGGCTGCGAGTGCGATGGCGTCGTGGCGCCAATCGGTTAGGCCGAACAATACTCCGAGCCCGAGCCGGCGGAATCCGGCAGCGTATCCACGCTCGAGACATTGCAGGCGTGAATTGAAATCGCGCTTCGGGCCGCTGGTATGAAGATCGACATATACACGTCGGTCGTACGTTTCGTGATAGACGACGAGACCGTCAGCGCCGGCGTTAACGATGTCGATGTAATCGCCTGTCTCCATCGGGCCGACCTCAATCGCGATCGAGGAGAAATCGTCCGCCAAGGCGCGCACACATTGCGCAAGATAATCGCGGCTAACGAACTTCGGATGCTCGCCCGCGACGAGAAGCACCTGGCGGAAACCGGCGCGCGCAAGGTGTTGCGCTTCGGCCATGACCTCGTCGACGGTAAGAGTGACGCGCAGGATGGGGTTGTCGCGCGAGAACCCGCAGTAGCGGCAGTTGTTAATACATTCGTTCGACAAGTAAAGCGGGGCGAATAATCGCATGGTGCGGCCGAAGTTTTGCAGCGTGAGCGAATGCGCTTCCTGGGCCATGGCTTCGAAGTGCGCGGAGGATATGGGCGCGATGAGCTGTTCGAAGCGAAGGACGGCAGCCGACTTATTAAGCGAAAGATTGTCGAGCACCCGCGCAAAAGACATCGACGCAAATGTGGTGGGATACGTTCCGGCGCGCAAATTGGCTGACGCGGAAAACAGAAACGGCGGCGCCGATGATGTCAGCGCCGCCGTTCGAAAATGCGATTGTCGATCTTAGTAGGAGAGCGTTACACCTACGCGCGCCGTACCGAAATTGTTATCGGGCCCGTCAACGACGTTCCAGGCAAAATCGCTCATGACGCCGATGCGAGGCGTGACACGAACTTCCATTCCCGCGCCAGCCTGGCCCGCAACCTCGGCATGCTTGTTCTGAATGCCATCGGGCGCGTTATATTCGTGCTCGATTACAACCGGTCCATTGGCCGAGCCGTGAACGTGGTGAATCTCGTTATGGAACCAATCGGAATGTTCGCCGCCCGCGATGACGCCGAAGCCGCCAAAAGCGTACGGTGCAAAACGAGAGCACCCAATCGGCCAACGCACGGTCAAGGTGCCGAAGGCGCCGCCGCCGATATTGCGCTGGCAATCGAGGACGAGACCTTCAAGGCCGAGGGCCCAATACTTACTAAAGAAATACTTCACATCGACGCCTCCGCCCCAGGTGCTATCACGATCGAGAAAACGATCATTTCCAAACTGAAGGTAGGCGGTGTGTTCGTTAGGATCCTGGCTGCCTGGGGGATTGCCGGTGTCTTCCGGCACATGGGCATCGGAAGGCTCGAGGAATCGACCGCGATTGTCGACGCCAGGATTACCGGAAATGGCGAAAGTGCCCCACAAATCGAGATCCCATTCGTGCGCGCGATACCATTCACATGGTGCCGGGGCTTGCTGCATGATCTCCTTATCTGCTGGGCCCGCTTGCAAGATTGTACCAGCGGCCAGGGCCAACCCGGCGGCGATGATGAACTTTTTCATAGGTTAGGCGGCCACTAATTTACTAATAAGAGAGCGTGGCACCAAAGCGCAACATGCCGAAGTTGTTGTCCGGTCCACTTAACACGTTCCACGCAAAATCGGTCATGACGCCGACACGCGGGGTGATACGCACTTCCATACCAGCACCAAATTGTCCGAGCGCCTCCGCGTGTTTGTTCTGAATGTTTGTGTCGGGATGGCGAAACTCACGTTCGCTTACGACGCCCCGGTTGAAGTGAACCTTATGAATTTCGTTAAAGAACCAGGTCGAATGCGTGCCACCTGCTGCAACGCCTCCGCCTGCCCAACCGTACGGCGCGAATCTCGAGCACCCGATCGGGTAACGAATTGTCAACGTGCCGACGGCACCACCCGCACTGTTATTATTGGCGTCGACTACAAATCCCTGCAATCCCAAGCCCCAGTACTTGCTGAAGAAGTATTTCACATCCACGCCGCCACCCCAGGCATTATCTTTGTCCAGGAAGCGGTCGCTATGATACGGGCCGATGTCGATGTGCTCGTTAGGATCACTGGCACCAGGAGGGTTGCCCGAACCTTCCGGAACGTTTGGCCCATCAAATTCGCTCGCGTTTTTAAAATCGTTAAACCCGGTATTGCCGGCAAACGCCAGCGTTCCCCATAGATCCAAATCCCACTCGTGTGCCCGATACCATTCACAGGGCGGCGGTGCCTGCTGCATGATTTCCTTGCTTTCCGGCCCCGCAAAAGATGATGCGCCTGTCGATAGACACGCAACGACCGCACTTAGAATTAATTTTTTCATATATTTTTTACTAGTGGTTGCGCGACGAACTGTTCGTTAGTACGAGAGGGTTACACCTACGCGCCCCATACCGAAATTATTGTCTGGGCCGCTAACCACATTCCACGCGACATCGGTCATGACACCGACGCGCGGAGTGATACGCACTTCGATACCGGCACCGAACTGACCGAGCGCCTCAGCATGTTTGTTTTGCACACTTAACGCACGAAAACCTTCGCGGTCCGGCCCGTGAGCCTCGCGCTCGACAAAAAACCATGACGAATGAGTGCCTCCTCCCGCGACGCCGCCACCGGCCCAGCCATAGGGAGCGAAGCGCGAGCAACCAATCGGAAAACGGAAGGTGAAAGTTCCGACGCCGCCTCCGGCACTGTTATTGTCCGCGTCCACAACGAACCCTTGCGCGCCCAAGGCCCAATACTTACTGAAGAAGAATTTTACGTCGACACCGCCGCCCCACGCGTTGTCTTTATCGAGAAAGCGATCGCTATGATAAGGGCCCACTCCAATCGGCACTTCACCAGCGCCTTCGGGAAAACCCGGTCCGTCGAAATCATTCAATACTACTCTGCGATCGTTAAATCCGGTGTTGCCCGCGAAAGCCAACGTTCCCCAGAGGCTCAAATCCCACTCGTGCGCGCGATACCATTCGCACGGTGGCGGCGCTTGTTGCATGATCTCTTTACCCGTCTCCGAACCGGCAAACAATGGAGCGGCGAGGGCACAAAACGTCACAAAGGTTAAGGTAAGCTTCTTCATAGCGACCGCTTTTTAACGACGGCCCCCAGGAGCGTCAACAACTATTTCGGAGAAAAATCGAACGACGGCCTGCGGAAATTGTCGCGAATCGGCTCAAGAAAACAAAACGGCGACATCCGGATTTCCGAATGCCGCCGTTTTCAAATGCGATTGTCGATCTTAGAACGCGAAGTTTAGGCCGCTGCGCACCATCCCGAAATTGTTTTTCGGACCATCGACAAAATTCCAACTGAAATCAGTGGTCACGCCGATGTGACGGGTAATACGCACTTCCAGACCGCCGCCAACTTGGCCCGCGGCGCGCGCGTCGGTGTCGTTTTCAAAACGATCGGCTAACAAAGGATCGATAAGGTCGTGACCGACCGGTCGATCATTATGGCCCCCGAAAACGGCGCCACCTCCACCAAAGACATACGGTGCAAAACGCGAGCAACCGATCGGAAATCGAACGGTTACTGTGCCGAGCACTCCACCCACGACGTGATGATCGACGGAATAAAATTCCTCCGTCACTGCATCCGAGCCGTGATCGAAGCGTCCATGCAAGGTGCGACCATCGAGAGCAAAGCCTTCAATGCCGACGCCGAAATATTTCATGAAGAAATATTTTGCATCGATGCCACCGCCCCAAGCGTGATCCGCGCTGAGAAAGCGATCGTACGATCCGTAGATCCCGAGATCATCGGCGTCTTCAATGCCGGTGCGTTGATTTTCTGTGCCCGCGAACGCATAAGCGCCCCAGACACCAACGTTGAATTCCCTGTCGCCGTACCAACACTCATTCTGCTGCACGGCGGCGGTTTGTTTCATTTCCTTGCCCGAGTACTCGGTGCCGGCAAATGCGACACACGTAACCGCGAACAAGCCTAACAAGAATACCGTTACTTGTTTCATGTTTGTTTCTCCTCCTTTGTTGTTTCTAATGTTCCCCCAAATACAAACGCGAACGCGCTTACTCTTGGATGTCATCGCACCAAAGCATGCATGCCGCCGAGGTCAAGGCTTCACGACCACAAATTGGCGTAGGACTACGCCTTAAGTTCCGCCCCGGAGTTCGCATCGGTGATGACGAATTTCTCGTGATGGAATGTCGGATCGCCCCGAAACGTAAGTCGCCCCGCATAACGGCGCTCAAGTTCGACCAGCAACTCTTCGTCCTCTTCCTTCAAACGCTTGAGCACGTCGGGATTCACGATCACGCGAATGTCGTGCACGCTCTCCTGATATTTGCGCATCACGGTGTTGAGCGTGCGATGCAATTCCACACTCGTAGTCATTGTCGTCTTGACCACGCCACGACCGCCACAATACGGACAGTTCTCGTAAATCGTATCGCTCAGACTTTCCTGCGCGCGTTGCCGCGTCATTTCCATCAACCCCAGCTGCGAAATCGGTAGCACGTGCGTCTTCGCTTTGTCGCGCTTCAATCGTTCCCGCATTAAATTGTAAACGAGTTGCTGATCCTTCCGGCTTTTCATGTCGATGAAATCGCCAATGATCAGACCGCCTACGTTTCGCAGGCGTAATTGGCGCGCGATCTCGTCCGCCGCTTCCAGGTTCGTCTGCAGAATCGTCTTCTCCACATCGCGTCCGCCTTTGTTGCGTCCCGTGTTCACGTCGATCGCGACCAATGCCTCCGTTTCATCGATCACGATGTAGCCGCCGCATTTCAGCCACACTTGTCGATGAAACGCGTCGTCGATTTGTTTCTGCACGCCGAACGTTTCGAAGATGGGCGTCGTGCCATCATGGAATTTGATCCGATTACGCGAGCGACGCGAAATTTGGCCGACCATGTCCATCATCCGTTCGGCCGCCGCGCGATCGTCGACCAATACTTCATCGATCTCTTCGGTCAAAAAGTCGCGCACGGTGCGGTCGACTAAATCCGGTTCCTCGAACACGCGCGCCGGCGCATGTCGATCTTTCATTTGCTGCTCCACTTTCGTCCATTGTTCGAGCAGGAAACGCAGGTCGCGCACGAAATATCGCGCCCGCTGTCCTTCACCGACCGTGCGAATGATCACCCCGAGCCCATCCGGAATATCGAGCTCTTGCAAAATTTTCCGCAAACGCGCGCGCTCTTTCGGATCTTCAATCTTGCGCGAGATACCGCTGCGATCGCTAAACGGCATCAACACCAGATAGCGCCCGGCGAAACTCAAGTTCGTCGTCACGCGTGGGCCTTTGGTCCCGATCGGCCCTTTCGTCACCTGCACGATGACTTCCGAACCCACTGGATAAATACTCGGAATATCTTTCGCCGTGATTCGCTTGCGCTGTTTTTTGCCGGGACGGCGTTCGATCTCTTCGATGTTGCTGTCGAGCGCGGCCGGAATCGCATCCCAAAAATGCAGGAACGCATTTTTCTCGAAGCCGATGTCCACGAACATCGCCTTCAATCCCATCTCGATGTTCTTGACGCGTCCTTTATAGACGCTGCCAACGATGTTGCGCGTGCTCTCGCGCTCTACGCTGTACTCTTCAAGCCGCCCATTCTCGAGCAACGCGACGCGACGCTCGAGCTTCTCGACACTGACAATGATTTTGTTGCCGGTCTTGCGTGAAGTAATTCCTAAAATCTTTCGTACTCTGTCTAACATAATTAAAAATTGTTTGCGCGATCTTCAGCTGACTTGTTAGGCCAGGGAACGGAATGTCCGCTCGTAAGATCGACATGTTCAAGATCGACATCTACCTTCTGCGAATCGGCGTGGGCGCCGGCTGCGCGGGTCTCGGTTTGGCTCCGAAGAGTCGTTCAAAAAAGTTTGGTTTGCGCGCCGGTTGCGCCTGCACCGGTTGGGCGCGCGGCGCGCGCGCTTGTTTCGTTACCTGACCCTGAGCGTCGGCTTCCTGTTCGACATCGGGCGCGGCTCCCGTCGCCGCCATTTGCGCAGTGGTGGTTTGGCTTGTATCGGCGCCTTCTTCGTCTTCGCTGCCGACATTACTTCCCGCATAGCTGACCGATTTGATCAATTCGAGCGGATTAGAATGATGCGCCGGTGGCAGCCAGGCGACTTGCATGTCGAACTTTCCGTCATCCTGCGCGATGGTGCGTTCGAGAATGCGGGTCGCGATCGGACCCGCGACCTCGCCGCCATGCCCGGAAGCGCCCTGCACCATCACGGCCACGACATATTTCGGATGGTCGTACGGGGCAAAGCAGGCAAACCACGCCACGTTTTCTTCGTGGCCGCGATCGGTGGCCTGCGCCGTTCCGGTTTTTCCGGCAACGACCACGTCTTTCAAGCGCGCTCGGCCGCCGGTCCCTCCGGATTCGTTAACCACTTTCCACAAACCGCGCCTAACGAGCTCCATGTCTTGCGCTGAAATTTCACGACGAAGGTCCGAGCGAACACGCGGAGGGAAAGTTACCGGCTTGCCTTGTTCATCAATAACGGGCGTGTTGTCCTGATTGAGTACCTTGTCGATCAAACGCGGGTAATAACAAGTGCCGCCGTTTGCCGCTGCGACGTAGGCCATGGCCAATTGCAATGGCGAAACCAAAGTGTAGCCCTGGCCGATGGTCACGTTCGCCGTTTGCGCCGATGACCAGCGTTCCTGCGGATGATGAATTTGCATCCATTCTGGACCGGGCATGTTGCCAGTTTGTTCGCCGGAGAGATGCAAGGTCGATTCTTCGCCGATCCCCAACATCTTCCCAATCACGTCCATCGACTGGATGCCGGCCGCGTTTCCGTACTGGTAGAAGAATCCGTCGCAGGACACTTTGAGTGCGTCAGCGAGTCCGATGGTGCCATGCGTGTAACCTTTCGACGCGACCCAGCATCGGAAAAAGTGGTCGCCGTAGCTCACACCGCCGCCGCAATTGTATTTCGCGTTCGCGAGATTTTTTCCTCCGCGCAATCCGGCGAACGCCGTGATGAGCTTGAAGGTTGAACCCGGCGGCAACGCGCTGATTGCGCGGTTCACGAGTGGATCGCCTTCGTCCTTCTGAAGCGCTTTCCAATCTTTTGCTTTGATGCTTGGAATAAATGTATTCGGATCGAACGACGGAACCGACACCATCGCGAGAACGTTGCCGTTGTTTGGATCGACAACTACGGCGCCGGCCCGGCTCACTGCGCGCATCGCCTCTTCGGCGATCGATTGAATGCGGGCGTCAAGCGTGAGGAAAACGTTCGCGCCCTGCTTCGGCGGGTCCTCTTTCGAAACGCCTTCGATAATTCCCTTCGCGTTCTTCTTTAAATAACGCACGCCCGGTTTGCCGCGCAGATATTCGTCCATCGTTTTCTCGATGTTCGATTTTCCCTCGACGTCGCCCTGATAAAATGTGTATTTGCGCGCATCTTCCTTGTTCGTGTCGTCCGGCTGGCCGACATAGCCGAGCATGTGCGCCGCGAGCGCGCCGTACACGTACGAACGCACCGGCTTCACCGCGATATCAACGCCGGGCAATCCGACATCGTGTTCCGAGAATTTCGCCATCGTCGGAAAATCGACATCTTTGATGTAAGAGAACGGCACTTCGGTGTCGTTGCGATAATGTCGCTCGAGCTGCTTGGCGTTGTAATCCCGCGCAAGATCGAGATCTTCCAACCGCGGCACCACCCCATCATTCACGATTTTAATGATGTCCGCGATTTTCTGATCCTTCGGCATGTTGCTGATGATCGCGCGATATTCTGTGAGCGGCGGTTGGCCGTAACGCTCGCGATAGCCCTTCACCATTTCCGGTAAATAAAAATCGACTTCGTAACTCGCGCGGTTCGTCACCAGCGCCAGTCCGTTGCGATCGCGAATCTCACCGCGTACCGACGGAATGCGCACCGTCGCTAGCGAGCTGCCACGAATTTGTGCCGTGTATTCCGCACCGTGCGCCACTTGGATCCACCACAAACGCAGTCCGAGCAGGGCCACGCCTAACAACATCAGGAATCCGACAAATTGAATCCGCAGACGCGGATTAAGTTTACGCCGGTTCATGTATCGAAGCGTCTCCTTTCGAGCAACGCCGGATTCGTCGCGCGCGCGATCCAATGCAGAACGTAAAACACCAGCGGCGAAACCAGGATCGCGACCAGTCCGGGCGTGCCGATCTGCCACCAAACTTCTTTGGTGAACGAAATGCTCCCGCGCCGAAATGTGATCATTAAATATTGCGCCAAAATAATCGCCGATGTGCAAAGACCGGCGACGATACAATGCACCTCCCAACGTCCCCTGACGAATAGCGGCCTCAGTCCATGCATAACACCGGCCAGCACTGCGTAGAGAAGTATCGACCAGCCGAGTGAGATTTCAACTTTCCCACCGATCACTTGCACGGTGAGCGTGTCGAGCAGGAATCCGGCGTAAAGCGCGAGCGCGAGCATGAGCGGAAATGGTAAAACCACCGCGCCGTAAAACACGATCAACGGCGCCAGATAAATGTGCGCGTTGAAGAGCGAACGGATCGGCGGAATAAAAAACTCCGCCACTTGCGCGATCAGCACCAGCACCAGCAGTATGCCGAAGAAAATCATCTCCCTTTCGTCATCCCTGTCACCACGAACACGTCTTCAAGACGGGAAAGATCGACAGCGGGTGTCAGCTGCGCCTGGCCATCGAGCTCGCGCACGCGAAAACTTTTCACCGTCCCGATGAGCAATCCCGATGGAAAAACTCCGCCCACGCCGGAAGTATAAACTTTTTGGCCGGGCTGAAGGTTCGCCTGCTTCGATAAAAAATTGAGATTCAACACCGGCGTCACTCCGGTCGTGACCCGCTCTCCTTGCACGATTCCTTGTTCGCGCGTGCCTTCGACGCTCGCCGCCACTTTACAATTTTCATCCGAGACCAGCAGCACGATCGAAATGTTCTGACTCGCCGTCGTCGTTTTGCCGACCAGGCCTTCGTCCGTGATCACCGGCATGTCGTTGTCGATCTTGTCTTCCTTTCCGCGATTGATCGTCGCCGTGTGCCACCAGGTCGATGCGTCGCGCGCGAGAATTTCCGCGGGCACGAGCTTGAACACCGAGCGTTCCTTGTATTGCAACGCGTGCCGCAACCGGTTCACTTCATGCTCGGTGTCGCGCAATGCCTGGTTCGTCGCGCGCAATTCGCGGTTCTCGACCTTGAGCCCGTTATTGTCCTTCTCCAGTTCTTCGAGCGATTTCAAACCGCTCCGTACTTGCGTGACTTGTTTGGCAATGCCCGAGCCGCCGGTCAACAACGGCGCGATGAGCTGATAGACTTTCGCCTGAAAATCGCGCGTCGTGCCCGGGCCGAGATTGAAAAGCAATCCGAGAATGGCGCCGAGAACCAGCAGCGCGATGACGTTGGTGCGCTTCATCGCGTTTCGTTAGGCCGAATTGTCGATCTAACGATTGTCGATCTTACGCGTGGCTCAACGCCATTGACGATCGGATGAGGCGACCTGACGCAAAAATTTAAGTTCATTGAGGCACTTGCCCGTTCCTTCCGCGACCGCGGAAAGCGGATCTTCCGCCACATGGACAGGCAAACCAGTTTCCTCGCTCAAAAGTTTATCGAATCCGCGCAAAAGCGCGCCGCCACCCGCGAGGACGAGTCCACGATCGACCAGGTCGGCCGAAAGTTCCGGCGGACAACGTTCGAGCGTAATACGAACCGAATCGACAATCGTCGAAATCGGTTCGAGCAAAGCTTCCCGCACTTCCTGCGATGTGATCATCAACGTCTTCGGCAAACCGGCGACCAGATCGCGCCCTTTCACTTCCACGCTCGTTTCCTTCTCGCTCGGATACGCGCTGCCGATTTTAATTTTGATTTCTTCCGCGGTGCGCTCGCCCACCATCAAATTGTAAGCGCGCTTCATGTATTGCACGATCGCTTCGTCGAGTTCATCGCCCGCGACACGAACGCTGCGGCTGAACACAATTCCTGAAAGTGAAATCAACGCGACCTCGGTCGTGCCGCCGCCGATGTCGATGATCATGTTGCCCGCCGGATCCTGCACCGGAAGTCCGACGCCGATCGCTGCCGCCATCGGTTCTTCGATCAAATAAACTTCGCGCGCGCCGGCGTGCGTGGCCGATTCGCGGACCGCGCGTTTCTCGACTTCGGTAATTCCCGATGGGACCGCTATGACGACACGCGGTCTCGCGCGCACGCGACGATTATGAACTTTGGTGATGAAGTGACGCAGCATCGCTTCCGTCACTTCGAAGTCGGCGATGACGCCGTCTTTCAATGGCCGCACCGCTACTATATTAGAAGGCGTGCGGCCGAGCATGCGTTTCGCTTCGTCGCCAACCGCCAGCACTTTGTTCGTTCCCGCTTGCACGGCGACGACCGACGGCTCGCGCAGGACGATGCCCTGGTCTTTGACATAGACCAACGTATTGGCCGTGCCGAGATCGATGCCGATGTCGTTCGAGAGGAAACCGAAAAGTCCGTTAAACATGAGAAAGTCGCCAGGCCGTTCGATGTCGATCTTGCGCGACTCGCCGCGGCTGAAGCGCCGCTAACATGAAACACAGCCTCGCATCGTCAAGCCCTTTATATATATAGGCAGCATGAGCCGAACCATCGTCGCGCCTTCCATTCTGGCGGCCAATTTCGCGAACCTGGCCGACGAAATTCGCAAAGTCGAAGCCGCCGGCGCCGATTGGATCCATTGCGACATCATGGATGGCCACTTCGTCGATAACATTTCTTTCGGGCCGGCGATTGTCGATCTTGTCCGCGGCCTAACGAAACTCCCGCTCGATGTTCATCTCATGATCGAGCATGCCGATCATTATGTGCCGCGTTTCGTCAAAGCCGGCGCGAACTCAATCACCGTTCACGTCGAGCCCGAAGCGAAACACGACGTCGCAAAAACGTTGCAGCAAATTCGCGATGCCGGTTGTCGCGTCGGGCTCACGTTGAATCCCGAAACGGATTTCAAACTGGTCGAACCCTATCTCGACAAGATCGACATGTTACTCGTCATGACCGTGCATCCCGGTTTTGGCGGACAACCGTTCCGTGCCGATCAAATCGAAAAAGTGAAACGCGCGCGTTCGTTAGGCGGAGACAAGATCGACATCGAAGTTGACGGCGGCATCAACGCGGAAACGGCGCGCGTCTCAATCGAAAGCGGTGCAAACGTTCTCGTCGCCGGCACATCGATTTTCTACGCGAAGGATTACGCGAAAGCGATAGGGGAGCTCCGCGGATAATCTGGGGAGCGCAGGCCGCTGGCCTGCTGGCGACGGCGGCTCGCCGTCGCGAACTTTCAAAGATTGTTTTGGCGAGCCGCCAAAACCGGCAGGCGAGCCGCCTGCGCTCCCCGGAAAAAAACGCGCGAATGCGATTGTCGATCTTAGCGCGCTTCGGCGGCGATAGCGGGCTCGGCTACTTCAGTCGTTTCCGCCATCACTTCATCGGTCTGCGTCACGCGCACCACTTCTTCAATGGTGGTGTCGCCCTTCGAAACGCGACGCCAGCCGTCGTTCCGCAATGTTTCCATGCCTTCGGCGATGGCGCATTGTTTCAGCTCACCGCCATCCTTCTTTTGCATGATGAACTTTCGCAGCGGCTCGGTCACAACACAGATTTCGTAAATGGCGGCGCGACCTTGATAGCCCGTCTGCCGGCAATATTCGCAACCTTTGCCGCGCATAAATTGCGTGCCGAGCTCGCGCACCGGGAATCCGATTTCGCCAAGATAATCCGCGGGATACTCGACCTTCTGGGCGCATTCGCGACAGATCGTGCGTACGAGTCGTTGCGCGATGAACGCTTTCACCACCGACGCGAGCAGGAACGGCTCGACCTCCATGTCGATCAAACGCGTGATGCCGCCGACCGCGTCGTTCGTGTGCAGGGTGCTGAAAACTAGGTGGCCGGTCATGGCCGCGCGAATGGCGATGTCCGCCGTTTCGACGTCGCGAATTTCTCCGACCATCACGACGTTCGGATCTTGTCGCAAAATGTGGCGCAGTCCGCGCGCAAATGTGAAATCGATTTCCGGTTTCACGTCCATCTGCAGAACGCCCGGCAATTTGTATTCGACCGGTTCTTCGATCGTGATAATACGGCGCGAGACCGAGTTGATGGTGCTGAGGAAGCAATATAACGATGTCGATTTTCCGCAGCCGGTCGGGCCGGTGAGCAAAATGATTCCGTTAGGCTGGGCCAGTAAATGGCGAACGATCTTTTCCTGGTGCTCGCTCATGTCGAGCCGCGTGAACCCAAAGTGCTGACCGCCGCGCGCGAGTAATCGCAGCGAGATCGATTCGCCGTTCACCGTCGGGATGGTCGAAACGCGCACGTCGATCTCCTGATTGTGCGCCTGCAAATTCATGCGGCCGTCCTGCGGCAATCGGCGTTCCGCGATGTCCATGTGCGCCATCACTTTCAAACGCGAGATGATGGCGGCGTGCAGGACGCGCAATTGCGGCGGCACCGCGACTTCGTGCAAAATACCGTCGATGCGGTAACGAATGCGAATGTCGTTCTCGAGCGGCTCGACGTGAATGTCGGTCGCGCGCTCGTTAATCGCTTCGCGAATAACCTGGTTAACGAATTTGACGACGGTCGCTTCGGGATCGTCCGCGTTGATGTCAGTCGCGGTTTCGCCTTCCTGCAAAACTTCGAACCCGCGATTCGTTTTTAAAATTTCCTCAAATGTTTCCGCGCCCACGCCGTAAAGCGTTTTCATTGCGCGATGAATTTGTCCGCGCGGCACCAGCACCCATTCAGCCGGCTTGTTCAACAACTGCGACGCCAGCTGGCGGCCGACGGAGTTGAACGGATCGTAGGTCGCGAGCACGACCGATTTTTCTTTGTCCTCAATCGGCAGAATGTGGTGCTGAAATACGAAACGACTCGGTAAGATCGACAATGTCTCGCGATTGATTTTTTTCGAATCGATCGATTGCACCGACAGCTTGAACGCTTTGCCGATCGCTTCGAGCAAACGTGTCTCGTCCACTTTCCCGGAGTCGAGCACGTGATCGATCCACGACGCGCCGTTTTGATTTTGTGCGAGCTGCGCCGCTTCGTCCTGCGTCGGCACACCGGCGGCGAGTAAAAGATCGACAACTGTCTTGCTAACGGGTCCGTTCATCTATCGGGGGAATTGCGCGAGTAACGTAGCAGTTACCGAGCTAATCGCCACTTACGGCAAGCGCAATGCGCGCCGGACCGGGAGGGTCAGCGTTCCGGTCACGCGCATGGAATAATTTTTCTGCAGCTTCGCAATCGCGTCGCTGACGTCGTCGGAATAAATCCCATCGATCGGTCCGCAATAATACCCGAGCCGTTGCAAGTCGCGCTGCAACGCGCCGACGTAGGCAGGTTGCCTAACAAGATCGTTTTTACCTTCGAGCCAATACAATGGCCGAAACGGATATCGCGCCGCGAAGTCGGTCGTATTCGGATTCGGCATTTGGTGGAGTAATCCCCATTCGTCACGTGGCGCTAGCGGGTCTTTCGCGTGAAACAGCGGCACCGAGTAAGCCTGAGCGTGCGCGAATTGCGCGATGAAACAAAACGCGCCGGACAAGATCGACAATCGTAAGATCGACATCTTCATTTTCCTTTAAATGAAACTTTCTCCGGCGGCAAATCCGGCGCCGGCAATTCCTTCCCGTCGTACTGTTTTGGACAATCCGGACAATCGTCCTGCTCGATCTCCGGACCGAAATGGCTGTGGTCTTCGTTTTTTTGGCGCAGCCGCATGAGATCGAGTTTGCTCAGCGCCACTTCGGGTCGCATTAAAATGATGAGCTCGGATCGGGTATTGTTATTTACCGTGCTGCGGAACGCCGCGCCAAGCAACGGAATGCGGGAGAACCAGGGGATGCCGGTGTAAAGCTTGCCTTTGTTCTCTTGAATCAATCCGCCAAGCACAATCGTCGAACAGTTAGGTGCGCTCACGTTCGATCGAATGTAACGCGTGGCAATCACTGGAACAGAATTGCCCGAAATGTTTACATTGCTATTCGCTACGACGCTGTCGATTTTCTGCAAAATGTCGAGCGAGACTTCGTTTTCAGAATTAATTAATGGAACGACTTCCAGCTGTAGGGCGACTTTCTTAAATTGAATGCTCGACTGCACGGAGGCGACGCTTGTTCCGGAAACCCCAGCGTTACTTAGCGTGCTGACAGGAACTGGAATTTCCTGGCCCGAAGCGATGATCGCTTTCTTGTTGTTGCTGGTAAAAACCGTCGGCCGCGAAACAACTTTAAATTTTCCGGTCTGTTCAAGTAGATGCACGACGCTGGCGAGATAGTTCCCGGCCGCGACATACACATTCGTGCCACCGGCGACTTGCTGGAGTGCCTGACCGAAATTCACGAGTCCAGCTGGATCTAGGACGGGAGCGATGACTGGCGATGCGCCTGGTGATGTACCGGGACTCGCACCCGTACTGGGAAGTGGCGCCCCGGTGTTGCGCGAAATCCCCACGACCTTTTTGTTGTACTTTAAGAACCAGTCGACCCCGAATTCTTCGTCGTTGTTTAGATTCAACTCGCCGATGACTGTGCTCAGCGCCACTTGCGGCGCGCTCACATCCATCTCGTCGAGAATCTTCTGGACCTTCACCACGACCTCGCGATTGCCGAGCATGATGATCGTGTTCGCGCGTTGATCCGCGATTAATTTTGCGTTCCCGATCGTCACTGCTTTCGGTGTCGTATCGACGGCCGTGGTGGAAAGTTCTTCGGAAACGTTGAGCGTGCTGTCGCTCGCCGTGCTCGACATTCCGCCGCTGTAAGGATTGGTCGGCGTGCCCGTGCGGTTTTGGCGATTTTGTTGCTGTTGTTGATTCGCCGGGTTGTTAGGCCCGAGTGGTCCGCCCTCCGCTCCGCCGGCGCCCTGCGTCCCGGGCTCCGTCAGCGCCTGCACTAACACGGGCAAAACATCGCCCGCGGAAATGTATTTCAACGGACGCGTAACCGGTTTCGCGAATTCCACATTCGCGTCGAACTCCGCGATTAATTTCCTAACGAACGGCATGTTGATCGGCCGTGTCACCACGTGAATGCGGTTCGTGCGCACGTCGGGCGTAAGTTTGATTTTGCCGACCACGACCGCCTCCTCCGACAACGCCATTAATCCGCCAACATCGTTTTCCATATTGGCCACCTGTTGCGGCACTGGATTAGGCGCAGGCCGCACCCCTCGCACGCCGCCAGCCGGAACCGCGCCTGGCGTTGCGCCCTGGCCTTTCTCAAAAATGTCTTTGAGCATGTCCACCACTTTGCTCGCGTCGGCGCGCTCGAGTTTGATGAATTCGCTCACCACTTCCGCCGGCGGGATGTCGACCTGATCGATAATCTTCACCAGCATGCGAATGACGCTGGAATTCTCCGTCACGAGCAGGGTCGAAGATTTCGGCAACGCTTGCAGCGCGGTGTACGGCTGTGGCGGCGAGAGGTACTGTTGTAACACGGTCTGCAATTCCTGCGGATCGGCGTAGCGCAATTTAAACAGAAAACTGATGACGTGATCTCCCGTCGGAATCTGGGCCTCGTCGGAAATAATTGGCACCCCGGTCGTGCGCGGATTCTTTCCCGTGCCGATCACCTTCACGATGCCTTCGCCCGCGGGCACGAGTGAAAATCCGTTCATGAGGAGATTGATCTCGATGATGCGGATGGCTTCTTCCCGCGGCACATCTTTGCTGATGAAAATGTTCACCTTGCCCTGGACGAAATTGTCCCTAACGAGTTTTAGGCCGGTGAGATTCTCGTAGAGGCGCAGCACATCATCGACATCACTGTTCGGGAATTGCAGCCTAACGAGATTCGAACCATTCGCCGGTTGGTTCCCGACCGGCGCGTTCGGCTGCACGGGGCGCGGTGGCGGCGTTGCGACTGCCACCGGAGGGGCGACGTTCTGCAACGGCGTCATCGCGGTCGCGGGCGAGGGCGAAACCTCTTCGTCGTCACTCTCCTCTTCCTCGGCATCCTGGGTCGGAACGGCGGTCGCAGCCGGTCGCGCGATCGGGCGCACTTGCGCGAAAGAGAAAAATGTTGCGACCAGCAACACGGCGAGAATCAGGGACAGTCTCAGCACAGGAAAATTACGCGCCGAGCATACCATGCTTCGGGCACGGCGCTATATTAAATGTGGTTCCGCACGAGTGCCTGCTGCTCAACAGTTTCATCTGGAATAGTGACAACGCCGATGACTGTTCGGTTACAACAACGATGTCGATCTTGCCATTGTCGATCTTGCGCGTAAGACTGACCTTGGGTTCGATGAAGTTACTGTTGGTATTCGCATCTGTTCTTGCGTTCACAGTCGCGTCACTCGTCGCCGGCCCCTTCAAAAGCATCTTCGTCACGAATACAAATAAGCCGTTCCATGTGGAGGATGGCGAATTCATGTTGATTCGAAATTTCACGCAGACCGAAACCGGGGCGCGGAGCTCGGTTACTTTTTCTCGCCAAGGTGGAGACCCTGTCACCGTACTTACGGCGTCGATTGTCGATCCGACCGCTCCCGAAGGATCTCAAGAAGTTATTAATAGCGTGATCCTCGCCGGTCCCGGAGTTGTAAACTTCAAATGCGAAACCAGCGCGAGCTGTTTTGCGACTTTCAAAATAGATTCTAATTAGGCGGCGGCCATGACCAGGAAAGCCGCCTCGCTCTTGTTCTGCGCGGTTCCGCTGGCACTCAGTTTCGCCGGCGATTTCAAAACTGATTTCATTAAACCTGGTTCTGGACCGAAACACATCGACGTTCACGACGGACAAGCGTTGCGAATTTACAACTTCAGTCAGGACGGCGGAACGCAGCGCGCAGTCGTAATTGTGGGAGCGGCAACACCGACGCCGACTCCCAGCCCTACTCCAACGCCGAGTCCAACTTCGACGGTCACACCAAGTGCGAGCCCAACTCCCACCGCAACCCCAACTCCAACTCCGAAACCGACGCCCGTGCCGCGGACGGTATTGAGCGCGATCATTGTTAGCCCGAATGCATCGCCCACACCGGAGATCATCAAACCCATTGTCATCGACGGCCCGGTGCAACTCACGATCCTGCCGGGAGACGCCACGGCGGTGATCAGCTTTCGCAGAGAAGGACTTTCTACGAGCGCACCGACTGCGACACCATGAAGATGTCGATCTTAACGTTGTCGATCTTCGCCGCAGTCTGCGCAATCGCGGCCGATGCGCCTAACGACATTCGCGCTGTCCTCCGAGCGCAACAGGAGGCATGGAACCGCGGCGACATCGACGCGTTCATGAACGGATATTGGCGCTCGGACCAAACGGTTTTCGTCGGCAGCGAAGTGCGACGCGGTTGGAAGAACGTGCTCGATTTTTACAAATCGAAGTATTCCGACCGCGAAAAGATGGGCACGCTCACCTTTTCCGATTTCGAAATCACTCCGCTCGGTCCCGATGCCGCGCTCGTTCTTGGAAGTTGGAAGCTCGATTTCGCCGGCGGAAAAAATGTTCATGGGAAAACGACGCTCATCTTTCGCCACTTGCCCGAAGGCTGGCGCATAGTGCACGACCATTCCTCGGCGGCTACGCCTTGAGTTTCGCGAGCAGTTTTTCGTGAATGTTATCGAACCCGCCGTTGCTGAAGACGGCGACGATGTCGTTAGGCTTTAGCTTTGGCACGATAAGATCGACAATCGCATTCGCGTCTTTTTCGTAAAACGCCGGCCGTCCAGACTTCGTGATAAGATCGACAACTGCTTTTGGATTCAGTCGCTCCTTTTCCGGCAGCTGATCGAGCCGCGCGACTTGCGAAATGAAAACGCCGTCGGCCCGCGCGAGCGCTTCCGGCAATGCTTTTTGAAAAACCGCGCGCCGGGTCGTATTCGAGCGCGGTTCGAAAATCGCCCAGACGCGATGACCCGGATAACGATGACGCAACGCTTCGATCGTTTGCGAAATCGCCGTCGGATGATGGCCGAAATCGTCGATCACTTTGACGCCGCGCGCTTCGCCGCGCAGTTCCTGTCGCCGCGCAATTCCCTGAAAACTCTTCAATGCATTGTCGATCTTCGCATCGCTCACCCGGTAAAAACGTGCCGCCGTCGCGGCCATGGCGGCATTGCGCACATTGAACTCGCCGACCATCGGGATGTTGAAAACTTTGTCGCCGAGTTTGAAGCGCGATCCCTCTTCGTCGTAGGCGACATCGCGAATTCGCTGCGCGCAATTCTTCGAAAAACCGACTTCGATCAACTGCGCGTAACATTCCTTCGCGACTTCGACGCAATTCGCATCATCGCCGTTGAGCAACACCATTCCGTTCTGCGGCACGATGCGCAGGAGATGCCGGAAGCTCCGCTTCACCGCTTCGAGATTGTCGAAAATATCGGCATGATCGAACTCGATGTTGTTCACGATCACGAGTTCGGGCAGGTAATGAACGAACTTCGAGCGCTTGTCGAAGAAGGCCGTGTCGTACTCGTCGCCTTCGATGACGAAATGTTTCGACTTCGTTAGGCGCGCGCCTTCGCCGAAATTTTTTGGAATGCCGCCGATGAGAAAACTCGGCTTGTGTCCGGCCTTTTCCATGATCCACGCCAGCAACGCCGTCGTCGTCGTTTTCCCGTGCGTGCCGGTGACGACGAGATTGTGGCGGCCACGCAGGAATTGGTTTCGCAAAAGTTCCGGCAACGAAACGTAGAGCAGTTTGCGATTGAGCACGGCTTCGACTTCGGGATTGCCGCGCTTCATCGCGTTCCCGATCACGACAAGATCGACATCTTGCGGAATATTTTTGGCGGCGAAAGGCGCGCGCGCTTTGATCCCGCGCTCTTCCAGAAAGATCGACATCGGCGGATAAACGTTTTCGTCCGAGCCGGTGATGACGAATCCGCGCTCTTTTAACGCGGCCGCGACCGCGCCCATGGCCGTGCCGCAAATTCCGAGAAAATGAAATTTCTTTTTTGTCATTCCGAGCGCGAGTCGAGGAATCTCTTACTGCGACTCAATAAGAGATGTCTCGACTTCGCTCGACATGACAACAGCTATTTTTTCTTGAACACCTCGACCGCATTCCACGCTTCGTCCGGCGGCGTGTTCTCGTACTCGAGCGCGCGCTCGAGATACATTTTTGCGAGGAAGTCTTCGGGATAGAATTCGAGAAAGCGCGAGAACAAAATTTTCGCCTGCGTGAAATCACGTTCGCGAAATTTCTCGATGCCTTCCTCGTAAGATTGCATCCACTTCAATAACTCAGGATCGACATCTTCCTTGCGCGAGCCGATCAACGTGAACACGTCGACCGGCTGGCTCTTGCCTTTCACCTGCACGCGCGCGACCGAGCGCAGATGAAATTCGTCTCGCGCCAGCTCGGCCGCGGTCGCGCCGACTAGAATGTCGACGTTGTATTGCCGCGTCAGCGCTTCCAGGCGTGAGGCCAGATTAACGGCGTCGCCGATCACAGTCGGGTCCATGCGTTCGTGTGAGCCGATGTTACCGACAATGACTTCGCCTTGATTAATACCAATGCCCATTCCGAGGCCCATGCGCCCTTCGGCTTTCCAGTTTTCGTTTAATTTCTGCAGTTCCTGACGCATGCCGAACGCAGTGCGCACCGCGCTTTTCGCATCTTCGGCCACCCCGAGGCTCTTCACATTTCCCCAAACGCACATGATGGCGTCCCCGATAAATTTATCGAGCGTGCCACCGTTCTTGAACACGACCCCGGTCATGCAGCTGAGGTACTCGTTCAATTGCTTCACGAGCGCTTCCGGGTCGGCTTTTTCGGAGAGCGTGGTGAAGCCGACGAGATCGGAGAACAACATCGTCGCCGGCACGCGCACGCCTAACAACGAATGATAATAGCTGTCCGGGTTCTCCAGAATTTCGGCGACGAGATTTTTCGAAACGTAACGCTCGAGGGTGCGCCGTGTCCGCATGCGTTCGAGAATTTCCAGCGTGTATTCAAACCCGAGACCGATGACGCCGCTGACGTTAAACGCGGTCATCGTCGGCACGACCAAGAGGAACAGTCCGTTCCAATCGTAAATGAGCCGCACCGCGATGAGATAGGCGATCGTCACCGCGGTAAAGGTGGCGAGACAAATCAGTGGCCGACGGATCAACCACAGCAAGACGAAGGCAACAACGCCGGCAACAATGACGAAAGCTAACCAGGCACTAAGCGGTAGATCGTGCAGAAAATCTCCCGCCATCAGCGCGGCCAAAGTATGCAAGTGCAACGCCGGGCCCGGCGTTTCCGGCCCAATCGGCGTATCGAAAACGTCATGCGAAATCTGCGACGAGGCGCCTACGACGATGACTTTGTCTTTGAAGAAAGCGCCGTCGTGGTAATTCGCGTGCCAGCTTTTGTCGTCGAGAATTTCAAAAAGCTTTTTCGGCGGGTAAGCATCGAGCGCGCTGAAACGAAAGATACGCGGTTTCAAATCGTGCGGCACTTTGTCGCCGAAGCCGAGCTTCCGCGCCGCGCGCGCACTCAGCGATTCAATCTGCGGTTCGCCTGGGTACGACTCTTGGAATGCGAGCTGCGACTCGGTCATCGTGTAACGAACGGAACGAATTCTTTTATCGATGAGATCGGGGAAGAAAACGACGTAACCGACGCGATCGTCCTGCATTTGCGGCGGCGGGATTAACGAAGGGCTCGGCTCTCCAAACTTCGAATGTGGATTCCCGTGTTCATCCTGCGTCAGATCGATATTCGCGCCGATCACCACCTTGTCGCGATACCGATCCAACGCTGCGCGGAACGGTGGGTCGTTCTCGGTCTCGTTTCCGAAAGTTAAATCGAACATGACCAACCGCGCGCCCGCGCCGAGAACGCGATCGAGAAAATGCGCCCACACTTCGCGCGACCACGGGAAATCTTTTTTCGCCATCAATTGCAGCGCGCGGTTATTCTCGATCTGCGCCGCATCGAACGGCTCGAAGTGGCGCGATTCCTCGTCGATGCCGACGAAGACAAAATCGTCCCGCGTCGGCGTCTTGCGTCCTTCGCGCCGCAATAAATCCTGCGCGCCTTGCTCGCCGCTCCACACATAAGAAAGAAATGGAACTTCCGGCGTGAAATGCAGCAGCAACACCGACCCCGTCACGAAAATGCAAATGCCCGCGACGATCCATAGCCGGTGCCGATGCAGCCAATGCATTGACGTTCACTATATCAAACCGCTTATAAATGACGAGACGCGAATGCGCCTTCATGATCTCGACCGAACAATACATTTGCCCGCGCTGCCTCATTCCGTTGAAGGAGAACAAAATGGCGCAGGGCATTTTTTGGAGCTGCGGAAATTGCGGCGGCCGCGCCGTCACTGTCGAACTTTTGCGCCGCACCTTTACGCCTGAATCGATCAACCCGCTCTGGCTGCATGCTATTCGCGGCGAAGGATTGAGCAGCGTCGGCTGCCCATTGTGCCGTCGGCAAATGCTTCAAGTCGCGTTGGCCGACGGCGCGAATGTGAATGTCGATGTTTGTCGATCTTGCCATTTCGTTTGGTTCGATGCGCACGAAGTCGAATCGTTGGCGCCGAAATCCGCCACCGAAATTTCGCGCGACGAACGCGAACGCCTCGCCGCGGAAAAAATGAAACGATTCCATGAGCAGATCGATCGTTATCAGATCAACGACACACCCGCGGCTGCGGTCTGGAGCACAATCGCAGACATCTTGCGTTTGCACGTTTGGTGGTGGTAGTGGGACGAGAAATTTTATTGCGAATCGCCAGAGCGCGCCTAATTTGTGCGCCCTTCGATTTGCGCACCTGATTCTGCATTGCGGAGTCAAATCAGCGAGTGAGGTCGCGCAAGATCGACAACTACACCTAACAACTCGCTGAACGAGGAGCCGTCGAAGTAATTCGCGGCCTAACAATATGCCAAGAGCAACAAACGCCCCGGCCAGCCGGGAACGGCGCAAACGCGTCGTCAAAGCCGCGAAAGGTTATCGCGGCCGCCGATCGAAACTTTTCCGTTACGCCAAAGACGCGACCATGAAAGGCAAGTATTGGTCGTATCGCGACCGCAAAACGCGCAAGCGCACCTTTCGCTATCTCTGGATCCAGCGTCTCAACGCCGCCGCCCGTGCCAACGGCATGACCTACTCACGATTTGCCGAAGGTCTTAAAGCCGCCGGCATCGGTCTCGACCGAAAAATCCTCGCCGATCTCGCCGTCACCGACGAAACCGCGTTCAAGTCGATTGTCGATCAAGCCAAGAGCGCGCTGGAAAATAAGGCGAAATCGAAGAAAAAAGCGGCGTAGCCCTGACTGGGCGCCTCTTCTGTCTCGGGACAGAACGTACAGAATTAACAAAATTCTGTTTCATTCTGTTCATTCTGTCGGAAATCTTCTCCGTCGATGTCTCATCCGCTCGAACAACTCCGCGACGACGCGCTGCGCGAAATTGATTCTGCGCCTAACGAACAGGCGCTGGAAGCTGCGCGCGTAAAATTTCTCGGCAAGAGCGGCAGCATCTCGTCCTGGGGCGAGCAGATGAAGTCGCTCTCGAAAGAAGAGAAGCCGATCGTCGGCAAACTTCTCAACGAAGTCCGCACTGCGGTTACGAACGCAATCGATGCGCGCGGCGAAACCTTTCGTTCGCAAAAAGAAACCGAATCGCTCGCTAAGATCGACATCTCACTTCCCGGCACGCCTAACGAACGCGGCTCGCTTCATCCGCTCACGCAAATGCTCGATCGCTCCATCGCGATTTTCCGACGCATGGGATTCGCCCTCGCGGACGGACCCGATGTTGAAGACGAATGGCATTGCTTCGACGCGCTCAACACGCCGCCCGATCATCCGGCGCGCAACGAAGCAGACACATTTTATTTGCCCGACGGTCGATTGCTCCGCACCCACACCTCGACGGTGCAGATCCGAACGATGACGGCAGCTCCGCCGCCAATTCGCGTCATCGCGCCCGGCGCCGCCTATCGCCGTGACGAAGTGGACGCCACGCACGGCGCGCAGTTTCACCAAATCGAAGGCCTGTATGTCGATCGAAACGTCAGCGTCGCGGATTTGAAAGGCACGATGGAATATCTGATGCACGAACTTTTCGGCGCGGAAACGCAGGTGCGATTTCGTCCGCATTATTTCCCATTCACCGAGCCGAGCCTCGAGATCGATGTAAAATCCAAAGCGCTGAAAGGCGGCGAACAATGGATCGAAGTCTGCGGCTCGGGCATGGTCCATCCCGCCGTCTTCGAGCAGGTGAACAAAGCGCGCGGCGACGACGCTTACGATCCTAACGAATGGACCGGTTTCGCGTTCGGTCTCGGCATGGACCGCCTCGCCATGATTTTGTTCGGCGTCCCCGACATCCGTCTCTTCGCGCAAAACGATCTGCGCTTTCTCAGACAATTCGCATGAACTCCCCTGTCATCCTGAGCGGACGCGAAGGATCTCTGGCTATCTTTCTGCGTCTCGAGCGCCGAAATTTCGGAGATGTTTCGCATTCGCTCAACATGACAGGCTTTGAACCATGAAATTTTCTGTTAACTGGCTGCGCGAGTTTGTCGATCTTCCGGACGACATCGCCGACCTGCTCACCATGGCCGGCGTCGAGATCGAAAGAATCGAAGAACGCGGCGCTAAGATCGACAACGTCGTCGTCGCGCAGATCACGGCGTCGTCGCAACATCCGAACGCCGATCGTCTCAGCGTTTGCGAAGTCGATGATGGCAGCGGGACGAAACGCCAGATCGTTTGCGGCGCGAAGAATTACAAAGTCGGCGACAAGGTTCCGCTCGCACTTCCGGGCGCAAAATTGCCTAACGGATTAGAAATCAAGAAGAGCAAACTCCGCGGCGTTGAGAGCGAAGGAATGCTTTGCAGTCCGATCGAACTCGGATTCGGCGAAGATGCTTCCGGGCTTTTGATTTTGTCGCCTGACGCAAAGATCGGCGCGCCGATTGTCGATCTTTTCCCAGCCGATACGATTCTCGATGTCGAGATCACACCGAATCGCGGTGATCTGTTAAGTCATTACGGACTGGCGCGCGAAATTTCGGCGCTAACGGGAAAAAAGATTGTAGGGCAAGCGCACCGCTTGCCGGCAGGCGATGCGCCTGCCCTACAAAAAAAAGCCATTAAGATTGCTGCACCTAACGAATGTCCGTTCTTCTCCGCGCGCAAGATCGACAATGTCAAAATCGGGCCATCGCCGGCTTGGTTGCGCGCGAAGATTGAGAGCGTCGGCATTCGCTCGATCAACAACATTGTCGACATTTCAAATTTCGTCATGCTCGAGTTCGGCCAGCCGACGCACGCCTTCGACGCCGATAAATTGAAAGGCGCGCTCAACGTCCGCATGGCGCGCGACGGCGAAAAGTTTCTCGCCCTCGATGGCAAAACGTATTCGCTGAAGTCGAACAATCTCGTCATCGCAGATCAGGAACGCGTCGTCGGAATCGGCGGTGTCATGGGCGGCGAAGAAACCGGCGTAACGGAATCGACCACGAATGTGATTCTCGAAGCCGCGTACTTTTTGCCGGCAAGTGTCCGCCGGACAGCGCGCAATTTGAATTTGCCGAGCGACGCCAGTTACCGCTTCGAGCGCGGTGTCGATCCGGGAATGGTTTTGCGCGCGTCGGAACGCGCGACCGAATTGATGCGCGAAATCGCGAACGCGAAACCGGCGAAGGAAATTCAGACTGGCGGCGAATTGCCGGCGAATCCGCCCGATGTTTCGTTCGATTACGAGAAGAGCGACAAACTTCTCGGTGTCACAATCGAACCAAAGCGCGTCGATGAAATCCTCATCCGTTTTGGCCTAACGAAACGCAAACTTGACGGCTTAAAGCCGTCAAGTTCTACAGGGGAGGGCCGTTTGAAAAAAGAAGGTCGACGGCTTAAAGCCGTCGAGTCTAACGAGCGCGAGTCTATTGAACGAAGTGCCCGGTGGGGTGTGCCCAGTCATCGCCGCGATCTGCAACGAGATGTCGATCTTATCGAGGAGGTCGTGCGCGCGTACGGTGTCGGAAATATTTCCGGGAGCGACCGGAGCCGCTTTACGCCCTCGAGCGACGCCGACCGCGAATACAATTGGGAGGCGCAATTGCGCAGTCGTCTGGTGGCAGCCGGACTTTTGGAAGCGCGCACGTCGAAATTGATTCCGCGAAACGCGCCGGCGTTCAGCGACAACGCCGTCACCTTAAAAAATCCGCTGAGCGAAGATCACGTCGCGCTGCGGCCGAGCTTGATCAGCGGTTTGCTTGATGTGCTCGAGCGAAATGTGCGCGCCGGCGCGGAGAAGTTGTCGATCTTCGAACTCGGTCGCGCGTTCATTCCGCCGGACGCGAAGGAAGAGCGGCATCTCGCAATTTTGCTTTGGGGCAACGCTTCGGCTCAGTCCGATTGGCGAACGCAAACCAATCGGCGCCTCGATCTCTTCGATTTGAAAGGCGCGCTCGATGCCGTTGTGCCGCAGTTGTCGTTTCGCAAATGGAGTTATCCCGATCTCGCGCTCGCCGTAGAAGTTTGGTCGGGCGATCGCAAGATCGGTTTCGGCGGGCAGGTTGCTTCGACAAGATCGACAACTACCGGTCCGGTGTTCGTGGCCGAGCTTCACGCCGATTTACTTTTAGACGCGCACGAGGTCGCGAAGAAATTTCGAGAGCTCGATCGTTTCCCATCGGTGACACGTGACGTCGCGATGATCGTTCCCGAAAAAGTTTCGCACGAAGAAATTGTGCGCGTGATTGAAAATCCGAAAACACCGTTGCTCGAAAGCGTCGCGTTATTTGATTTGTTCAGTGGCGGAGAATTTGCTTCAGCAGAAAAAAAGTCGCTCGCATATCGATTGACTTATCGCGAGCGGAGTCGCACACTCACTCACGAGGAAGTGAACGCGGCGCATGCGAAAATTCGCGAGCGATTGCGGGAACAACTCGGCGCAGAATTGCGCGAATAGTTCTTTGAAGTTGTTGTCGATCTTGCGAGTCGTCGCTCGAGCGTTGCGCAGGAAACCAGTGTTTTCCGACAACGCTCCATCGACGATTTGAAAGATTTACCCTGCGATGTTCGAGATTAACGGCGACATCCCCGAACCTATGTTGACGAATTAAAGGAGGCTAGGTTGCTCGGGAAAATGACAGGCCTTAGTTGGAAGTCAGATTTTGAGTGACGGTCATCCGCCGTTTACCGAAAGGGAACGGGAGATCCGCCGAAACGGCATAGGTGGGGTAAAATTTTACTAATGCGCGAATCGAAATCCGGTTCGCGCATTTTTCTTTTGCGCGCGATTTGAAATTCCGCGCGCAAGATCGACAATCGCTCCCGACTCATGCGCGCAATTCTCGCTCTCGAAGATGGAAGACATTTCGAAGGCGAATCATTTGGCGCACGCGGCACGCGCGTCGGCGAAATCTGTTTCAACACTTCGATGACCGGTTACCAGGAGGTGCTGACCGATCCATCGTATCGCGGCCAGATAGTGGCCATGACTTATCCACTCATCGGTAATTACGGAACGAATTCGTTAGACCAGGAAAGTGCGACGCCGCATGTGCGCGGATTTGTCATCGAAGAATTGAGCGAAGCGCCGAGCAACTGGCGGAGTGAGATGTCGCTCGATGAGTATTTGCGCAAGTACGACATCCCGGGAATTCAGGGAATCGACACGCGCGCGCTCACGCGGCACCTGCGCACGCGCGGCGCGATGAAGGCCTGCCTAACGACTGAGGAGATGTCGACCGAAGAAGCGGTGAAGCGCGCGGTTGAAGGCGAAGGCGTGATCGGGATGGATTACGTGCGCGAAGTTTCGACGAAGGAAATTTATCAGTGGGATCCGAATGATGAACTAAGCCAACCGTGGTCGATCCAAAACCCCGACGACAAACCGAAATTGCCGCCGATCCGTTTCCGCGTCGTCGCGTTCGACTACGGGATGAAGCAGAACATTCTGCGATTGCTGCGACAGAAGGGATTCGGCATCACGGTTGTGCCGGCGACGACGACGGCCAAGGAAGTTGTCGATCTTAACCCCGATGGAGTTTTTCTTTCGAACGGTCCCGGCGATCCAGCGGCGTTGCCCTATGCTCACGAAGCGCTGCGCGATTTGTTAGGCAAAAAACCGATCTTTGGAATTTGTCTCGGCCATCAGATTCTCGGGTTCGCATTTGGTGGATCGACATTCAAACTCAAGTTCGGCCACCGCGGCGGAAACCAGCCGGTGCAAGATCTCGCGACGGGTAAAGTTGCGATCACATCGCAGAACCACGGCTTCGCGGTCGACCCCAAAAGTTTGCCTAACGAAATCGAAGTCACGCATGTGAATTTGAACGACGGCACGGTCGAAGGACTGCGACATAAGGAATTGCCGATCTTCAGCGTGCAGTATCATCCCGAAGCCGCGCCCGGTCCGCACGACGCCTCGTATTTCTTCGCGCAGTTCGCGGAGTTGATTGAAAACAATCGCGGCCGAAAGTAGGCGGATGAAGACCTCACGTTTTTATCCAGCCGTTTTCGCCGTCGCATTCGCCATTTCTCCGATCGCATTCGCGCACGAGCACGAAGAGGGAAAAGAAAAACTAGACGCGAGCGCGAGCAAGGAAGTCACTGGCGAAGTTGTCGATCTTATGTGCTACATCGATCACTCGGCGATGGGCGACAAACACGCCGGCTGCGGCGCGAAATGCATCAAAGGTGGCGGCCCGGTCGGCATCGTCGAGAACGGCAACAAAGCCTATCTCGTCGTCGGCGAACACAAGCCGATCAATGACCAGCTCGCGGATTCCTGCGGCAAAACGGTCACGCTCAAAGGCAAAATCGCCGAGCGCGGCGGCATGACGCTGCTCGAGAACGCCGAGATCGTTAAGAAGTAGCCGCGTTCGCGCGCAGCGCGAGAATCTCGCGCAGCATACGCAGACTATCGTGAAGGAAGTGAACTTTGCTTCCTTCGGCGTGATTCCAGCGCACCGGAATTTCGCGCAAGCGCAAACGGGCCCGCTGCGCGAGCAAGAGTAGTTCGACATCGAACGCGAAACCGATGACATGCGCCGATTCGATGATCGGACGGCAAACGTCCATACGAAAGGCTTTGAAGCCGCATTGCGTGTCCCAGAATGGCAGGCCAGATGAGAGCCTAACGAGCAGATTGAAAATGCGGCCTCCGCGATCGCGCATCCAGCTTTGGTGAGTCCCGATCAAGCTGCGATCGAGCGCGCGCGAACCGAAGGCAAGATCGACATCTCCATTTGCGATCGGCTCGATCACTTTCGGAATCTCAGTGAGCGGTGTGGAAAGATCGGCGTCGAAAAATAATGCGATCGGTTTTTGCGCAGCGAGCAAACCTTTGCGCACGGCGTGGCCTTTGCCCTGATTCGGAAAATTCTCGAGCAGGCGATTGTCGATCTTCGCGTTCGTTAGGGCTTCGCGTGCGATTGTCGATGTTGCATCGGTCGAGCCGTCATTGACGACGATGACCTCGCTCTCGGGCGAGTTCGTTTCGAGGTACGCGATCGTCTGCCGCAGCGAATCGCCGATGCGATGCGCTTCGTTGTATGCGGGAACGACGACGGAAATTGGCGGCAACATGAACTGTAGAGGCCGCCGTCCCCGGCGGCGCTTTGGGTTTGCCGCTGAGGACAGCGGCCTCTACAGAAGAGCAGACGACCGCTTATCTGTAAATCTCGACGACGGCTTTGCCGGTCGCGTCGATGTGGCCGCGATACATCCCGGCGCTGTTGAACGGCAACGCGAAATTACCATGTCGATCTAACGCGATGAGCCCGCCTTCGCCGCCGATTTTCTTCGCGCGTTCGAGCGCAGTCTCGGCCGCTTCCTGCAACGACATCCCTCCGTGCTCCATCAATGCGGAAACTTCATGCGCGACATTGGCGCGAATAAAATATTCGCCATCGCCGGTGCATGAGGCGGCGCAGGTCGCGTTGTTCGCGTAGGTGCCGGCGCCGATCACGGGCGTGTCGCCGATGCGTCCCGGGCGTTTGTTCGTTGTCCCGCCGGTCGAAGTCGCGGCTGCAATGTTCCCCCCTTGATCGAGCGCGACGGCGCCGACCGTACCATGTCGATCTTGCGCGTTCATAATGTAAGTGTGGCCGGCGCGCTCAGCCGCTTTCTGTTTTTCTTTCACGCGCTGCAACGCATCGAAACGTTCCTGCGTGAAAAAATATTTCTGATCGACGAGTTCAAGGCCGTTCGCTTTCGCGAATGCTTCCGCGCCGTCGCCATCCATGAAAACGTGTCCGGATTTCTCCATGACCAAACGCGCCAGGCTCACCGGATTTTTGATGTGCTTCAAACTCGCGACCGCGCCCGCGCGCAAAGTTTTCCCATCCATGATCGCCGCGTCCATCTCGTTCGTCCCCGCGCTGGTGAAGACCGCGCCTTTGCCGGCGTTAAAATGAGGATCGTCTTCGAGCGTGCGCACGGCCGCTTCGGTCGCATCGAGCGACGCGCCGCCGCGCTTCAAAATTTCGTAGCCTGCATTTAAGGCGCGCTCGAGTCCGGCGCGATATTCCTTTTCGCGTTCCGGCGTCATCGTGTTGCGCTCGATCGTGCCGGCGCCGCCATGGATCACGAGGACGAATTTGTTTTCTTCAGCCATGATTGGAATCGTCGTCGCGACGATCAAGAAAATCGCGAGACACGATCTCATCGTCACTCGCGTTTCATCGTCTCAAGATCGACATGGCGCAAGATCGACATCTAGCGCAAAGTTTTCGCCGTTATGCCGAACGACGAAGTCAGCGAAGTCCTTTCGGCCAATCCCATCACCGTGGTCGAGGGCATTGGCGGAATGTTTCGCCGTTTCCTAAGCGAACTCGGCAGCATGTTCTGGTTTCTCATCGATACCTTCAGTGAAATGTGGGAACGGATCCGCGAGGGCCGACTTCCGTTTCGCGCCGCGCATTTTTTTCAACAGACCGAACGCGCCGGGGTCGATTCCGTTCCGCTCGTCGGATTGGTTTCGTTTTTCCTCGGCCTAACGATGGCGCTTTTGACCGGCTATCAATTGCAACGCTTCGGCACCGAGCGTCTGGTGCCGGGTTTGGTCGCGATCGCTTTCACGCGTGAGCTTGGCCCGCTCATCACCGGAATCATGCTTGCAGCGAGAATCGGCGCGGCCTTCACGGCCGAGCTCGGCACCATGCAGGTGAACGAAGAGGTGGAGGCGATCGAAGCGATGGGCATCGGGCCGCTGCGATTTCTGGTCGCGCCGCGCATGCTGGCGTTGCTTTTCCTCATGCCGTGTTTGTCCACGGTCTCGAACATCGCCGCGATCCTCGCTTGCAGCTTCGTTTCGAAAATCTATTTCAGCATCGCGTTGGTGTACTATGTCGATCTTGTCCGGGACGCGTTGCTCATTCGCGACATCATCACCGGCGTTTTCAAAAGCTTGATGTTCGGCCTCATCATTGCCGGCATCGCGTGTTATCGCGGCCTGAACGTGCGCGGTGGCGCCGAAGGCGTCGGCTCGTCCACAACTTCGAGCGTGGTCACGGCGATCACGACTGTCATTGGCGTCGATACGCTTTATAACATGATCTACACCGTCTTCTTCCCGACATGAGCGCGCCGGTGCACATGGTGGAGCTGCGCGAAGTCGTCATGCAATTCGAGGAACGGAAAATCCTCGACGGCGTTTCGCTCATCGTCGAACCGCAGGAACGTCTTGTCATCATGGGCCAGAGCGGCAGCGGCAAGAGCACGATCCTGCGTTTGATTCTCGGAATTCGACAGCCGACTTCCGGAAATATTTTCTTCAAGCAGTTCGAGATCACGCGTCTGTCGCGGCGAAAACTTCAGCAAGTCCGCCGCCAGATCGGGATGGTCCATCAATATTCTGCGCTGCTGAGTTCGCTTAACGTGCGCGATAACATCGCCCTGCCGCTGGAAGAGCTCACCGACAAATCGCCGGATGAGATCGAAAAAATTGTCGATCAAAAACTTGAGATCGTCGGCATGACCGAAGCGAAAAATTTAATGCCATCGGAATTGAGCGGCGGCATGAAGAAGCGCGTCAGCCTCGCGCGCGCGCTCACGCTCGATCCGGAATTAATTCTCTTCGACGAACCGATCGCCGGCCTGGATCCGGTCATCGCCTCCGTCATCGACGAATTGATTATTCGCCTAACGGAGGAATCGAAGATCACCTCCATCATTGTCACGCACGAAATGGAAAGTGCATTTCGCATCGCCACGAGAATGGCTATGTTATATCGAGGAGAAATAATTGAAGACGCGCCGCCCGACCAATTCCGCCAATCGCAAAATCCCGTGGTCGCTCAATTTTTGAGCGGCAGCACCGAAGGTCCCATTCTGGAAGGAAGCCAAGATGCAATTGCGACGAAATGAGTTGATGACCGGCCTGCTCGTGATCGGCACGGTCGCCGTGGTCGTGGCCACGCTCATCTTGTTAGGCGCACCGGGATTGTTTCGTCCGCTCGTGACCTATCGCGTTTATTTCGACAACGCCGCCGGCATCAAACTCGGCGCTCCCGTTCTGCTCGCCGGTCGCAAGATCGGACAAGTGCAAAAATTGTATTCACCGGTTTCGCTCGAGGAAGATCGGCGCGCGCAGGAGGCGGCGGCGGCGATTCACCCATCGCCGGAAACGAGTCCGACCCCGCCTAACGGAAAACCGAAATTTCAGGTGCGGGTCGATGTGCAGGTGGACAAAAGTGCGATCGTTTATCGCGATGCGCTCGCACGCATGATCACGCTCGGATTGTTAGGCGAGCTCGCGGTTGATTTTACTTCCGGCACACCGGAATCAGGACGCGCGCGCGACGGTGAAATATATGCGGGCGAACGCTCACCGGATTTCAGCGAAGCGGCGGCGAAATTACTCGAAGTCGTCCAGCCGGTCGCGGAAGAGGCGACCAAGACGATGAAAGAACTTGAATCGACCGCGCAAAACTTGAGCAAACTGACCAATGAAGGTTCGGAATTGAATCAGGCGCTCGAGCGTTTCAAAACTTTCGGCGACCACCTTGTCGATCTTACGGCGCCGGATGGCGCACTCACCGCGTCGCTCGAAAACATTCAGCAAATTACCGATCAGCTCACGCAGAACGACAACATCAAAGTCACGCTGCAAAACTTCCGCGATTCGTCCGAGAAATTGAAAGGTGTCATGCGCGACATCGAGCCGGTCGGCAAAAACATCACCGAGTTTTCGAACACGATCAAAACGCAACCGTGGCGATTGATCTGGCCGAGCACGAAGAAATCGCCGGAAAGCGCACCGAGTCCGCCGGCGGACCAGACCATCACCGTGCGCAAAAGCACGAAACCGAAAGCGACACCGGGGCAAAGCGGCAGTCGTTAGGCCGGATCGAATTTCTTCTGTGGAGGCAGCCGTCCTCGGCTGCAGGCGAGACGCCTGCCACCACAGCAAAGCGAACTCGTTAGGCCGCCTTCTTTTCCAGGCGCTGCTGGAGGAATTTCAGGATCGCTTTCTCGCCTTCGCGAAGATCGACATGTTGATCTTCGAGCGCCTCTTCGGTTTTCTTTTTCAAACCTTCGATCGATTTGCCGTCGAGATAATTTTCGAGCACGCCCGGATGGACGTAACACTTTCGGCAAATTGCCGGCGTATTGCCTAACATTTTCGCGACCGCGGTGATCGCTTGCTTGATGTTCGCCTTCGCCTCCTTCTTCGTCTCGAATGCGCCCACCGCATTCAACGCCATCGCGGCCAGCACCGTTCCGGCCCAGGTCCGAAAATCCTTGGCGGTGAAATCTTCGCCGGTGATTTCTTTCAGATACTCGTTCACGTCCTGCGAAGTGATGTTGCGAATCTCGCCCTCCTCATCCACGTACTGGAACAACTCCTGTCCGGGCAAATCCTGGAGCTTGGAAATGGTTTTCGCGATGCGCCGGTCGGTGATGTCGACTTCATGCATCTTGCCGCTCTTGCCCCGAAAACGGAATTGCGCCTTCGAACCTTTCACATCGACATGTCGATCTTGCATGGTCGTTAGGCCGAACGATTTGTTCTCGCGCGCATACTCTTCGTTGCCGACCCGAATCAAAGTGCGCTCGAGCAATTGCACGATCGTCGCCAGCACTTTGTTCCGCGGCAATCCCGGCAGCTTCAGGTCCGCTTCCACGCGTCTGCGGATTTTCGGCAGCGCTTCACCGAATAACGCCATGCGCTCGTATTTGTTTTCGTCGCGCACTTCGCGCCAGCGTTCGTGATAGCGATACTGCTTGCGTTTGCGCGCGTCGCATCCGGTCGCCTGAATATGTCCGTTCGGCGACGGGCAAATCCAAACTTTCGTCCACGCCGGCGGAATGCCGATACGTTGGATGCGCAACACGCGTTGCTCGTCGCGGATCGGTTTTCCTTCCGTGTCGAAGAATTCGAAATCGTCGCCTTTCGCTTTCCGCGTGTAACCGGGACTCGAATCGTTGACGTAACGAAGCCCCGCTTCTTCCGCGGCTTCAACCGGATCGGTTACGATCTTTGGCGCCGATTTTTTTTTCGCGCGTGCGTGCACGTGAAGGAATCGCGCGACGCGCAAAAAGCACGCTTATGAGCCGTAGCTCTTCGTGAATTTCTTTTTCGATTCGCCTTCGGCTTCGGACGAAGCGACCGGTCGCGTCTCTGCCGGAGTAGTTGTCGATCTTTCACCGGTCTGCGGCACCGGCTCCGGTTGCGGTTCTGGCTTCGCGCCGCCTTTTTTTAGATGCTCCGCCACTTCCACGTAGGCCATTTGCAGATTCGAAATGGTATTGCGCAAAACCGTCGCCTCTTCATTCGATAAATTCCCGCGCGTCTTTTCCTGAATCATCTCGAGCTGGTCGATGAACATCTTCGCCACCTCGAGATTCACTTCGCCTTTGCCGGTTTGCGGATTCGGGATTTGGCCGAGAAAAAGCGCCGCGTTTTGCGCCTGCATCATGATGAACTCGATGAAGCGCTGCGCCATCTGGCCGGTGTTGGTGTTGGTCTGGACTTCAGCCATACGATGTCGATCTAATTAGATTTCGCGGTGGACTTGTCCGGCGGACGCACAATTGCGAGCACGTACGGTTGATCGCGGAAATATTTTTGCGCCGCGGTCTTGATGTCCTCGAGCGAGACTGCGCTCACTTCCGGCTCGAGCTTTTTGTAATAATCGAACCCGAGCCCGTAAACTTCATCGAGCGCGCATTGATAACCGAAGGTGTCGTTGCTTTGATTCGCGATCTGTTGCTGGCCGATCAATTTCTTTTTCGCGCGCGTGAGTTCCTCGTTCGTTAGGCCTTCGCTCGCCAGTTTCTTGATTTCATCGAGCAACGCCACTTTGACCGGTTCCGTTTTTTCCGGCGACGTCCCGAGATAAAACGCGAACAATCCGGGGACAAGTCCCTGCACCTGGCTCGCGCCGACGTAATAGGCCAGACCCATTTCTTCGCGGATGCGAACGAAGAAACGCGAACCGAGATCGCTGCTCGCTTCGTCGAGCAACTCGAGTGCATGTCGATCTTTGCTATAAACATCGACGCCGCGGTACCCGACCATGATGACGCTCTGCGCTTTTTCTTTACGACTCTCGACCGTCTCCGACTTTGTCATGGGCGGCGGCGGCGACGCGTCTTTCAACGCAAGCTCGCCCGCTTTCATTTTGGACAACGCTTGCTCGAAAAGCTGTTTCACTTCGGCGGCGCTCACGTTGCCGAACACGGAGATGACGCCGTTTTTGGCCACGAGATAACGATCGCGAAACTCGAGCAGTTGTTTCGGCGTCAACTTCTTCACCGACTCGGCCGAACCGTTGGTGCGCAGCGCGTAGGGATGTTTTGCAAAGAGCGCCTGCCGTAAAATATTTCGCGCCACCGTCGTGAGCTGCTCGTCTTCCTGTTGAATCGCGGCGAGCTGCACTTGCTTTTCGCGTTCGACCGCCGGTTCCGGCATCGTCGCGTTCAGCAAAATGTCGCTGAGCAATTCGACGCCTTTTTTCAAATCCGGTTTTGTCACATCGACCGCGACACTGAAGCTGTTATTGCCCGCGTCGCTCGACATCGTCCCGCCGATCGATTCGATTTCGGTCGCAAGTTGCTCCGCGCTACGCGTCTTCGTTCCTTTCAGCAGCGACTTCGCCATCAAACGCGTAGCGCCGTTCGTCTCCGACGTTTCCGCGAGCAATCCGCCGCGGAACACCGCCGTCATCGCGACCAGCGGGAGGCGCGCGTCTTCGCGCACGAGCACGCGCAGACCGTTCGAGAGCTCAAACTTTTGCACGTCGGCGGCGGTAATCGCTTTGCGATTGTCGATCTTGCCGCCTAACGAGCCCTTCGGGTTCAAGGAGACGACGGTGAGATTGTCGTTCGTCAGATATTTGCCGGCGACGCGCTTGATGTCGTCGGGCGTGACGCGTTGCACCGCCGCGAGATAATCGCGGCTGAAATTCAAATTTCGCGTCAGCAGCCAATTGCCGCCCACATCCGAAGCCTGACCGCGTACGGTCGTAAGTTGCGAGAGCTGTTGGCTCAGCTGCGTCTTTTTCGCTTTGTTCAATTCTTCCGCGGTCACGCCGCCGCTCTTCACTTGATCGACAATTTCCAAAATCAATTTCTCGGCCGCTTCGCGATTTTTCGGATCGACCGTCGCGTCCACGCCTAACAAACCGGGATCGCCCGGCGTATAGGAAAAGGCGGCGATGTTGAACGCGAGCCCCGCTTCCTCGCGCACCTTGCGATACAAACGCGAGCTGCGTCCCTCACCCAAAATCTGCGAGAGCAAATCGAGCGCGGGGACGTCCGGATGCGTGACTTCGGGGACGTGCCACGCCATCGCCAGACGCGTCAGCTCGGTCGGAAATTCGTTATGCGCATCGCGGCGGCCGAGTTGCGGCGGTTCCTGCGGAATGTAAACCGGCTTCAACGATTTCTCGGGGTAATCCTTGAAGAAATTCGTGAGTTGCTCGCGCACTTTTGTTGGATCGACATCTCCTACCACCACGAAAGTAAGGTTGTTAGGCACGTAACGCGTTTTGTAATACTGCATCACCTGCTCTTGCGTGAGCTGGTTGTAAATCTGCATGTCGCCGATCACCGGCAGCCGATACGGATGTCTTTGATAGGCGGTCGCGAAAAGAAGCTGGCTCACCATCCGGTCGGGATCGTCGAATCCCATGGCGAACTCGCGCCGGATCACTTCCTGTTCCTTGGTGTATTCGTCCGGCGGCAAGGTCGAATTCATCATCGCGTCGCTCAGCACATCGAGCGCGGTCTCGACGCCGGCTTTCGGCGCGTCGATCCAATAAACCGTGCGATCGAACGACGTGTAAGCGTTGATATAACCGCCGACGTCCTGGATTTTTTGCGCGATCGCATTTGTCGATCTTGTCTTCGTTCCCTTGAACAACATGTGTTCGAGAATGTGCGACATGCCCGCGCCCAGCCGTTCGTCCTCGTAAATGCTGCCGGTCGCGCACCACGCCTGCACGCTCGCCACCGGCGCGCTGTGATCTTCCTGCACGATGATCGTTAGGCCGTTTTCCAGCACCCACTTCTGCGCCGTGCTCGGCGGAAACGTGAGCACCGAAGAATCCTCAGTGGTGGCGGATTTTAAATTCGCGGTCGTCAACATAAGCGCGCTGAAGATCGCCAGAGTCGGCGCGATCTTCATGAAGACTTTGGTGCAGGCAGGCTCGGCGGCAATTTCTTTTCCGCCATTGGTTTCGTCGGCGCGAAAGGCCTAACGAACGCGTCACCGAAGTCGTAAATATTCTTGAAATCCTCGATCGAATCCTCCTCCGTCTTTCCGAAAATGCCGGCGTCGATCAAATTGAAAACCATGTGACCGATGTCTTCCGTTTTGCGAATGCCCCAGCTCTCGAACACGGTCACCACCAGCGGCCCGAACTCGCGCAAGGCGTAGAGTCGCACACCGTCGAGTAATTGCGGTCCGCTCACGTGCCGCACATTCGTGCCCTTGGTTTTCTTCTGCTGCTTCGTCGTGTAATCGAGCGCGTCGCGCAAAAAAATGTAGGCGTCGCGCGCGTAACGCGCATCGTGCGCCACGATCGAGTCGAGAGCTTCGGCAAATCCAATTTTCTGCATGAAAGTAAAACGCACAATCGTGCGCGCGCTATGATACGCGGCAACGTTCGCAGCGGCAACTGTGGCGCAAGATCGACAATCGCTTTTTCAATCCAGTGGACTCCTGACTCCAAGGCTTGTTCAGAACATGGGTGTAAATCATGGTCGTGCTCACGTCTTTGTGGCCATATAGGTTCGCTCGGTTCGAATGGAATAATGCTTGCGCCGGATGACGTCGCGGACCTGCTCGAGCAATTTCGGTTTGTTTTGCCCGTTACCGACCGGTAAATTCTCCGGCATGCGAATCGATTCTGTTCTCTCCGCTTCCGAACTCAAGCCGGATTAGATTGAAAAATTGCGCCTTTAAAGGGGCAATTTTTGGATCTACTTCTCGTTAGGTCTGTGCGCATCGACACGATGAACGACATCATCGATTTCTGGTGGAAGCACCGCGTGGCCGTTGATATTGTCCTCGCGTTTTGCGCGGTCGTCGGTCTTTGCGCTGTCGCGCGGCTGTGGCGGATTCTCTACGTTTTTGTGAGCAGTGCCGCTGTTCTCGTCAGCGTGTTTGCAGCTCTCCAGCTTACGTCCGTTCGTGTTCATCCATTCGACCACAGCTGGGATGCTCAGCATGAGATACCGCTCGACGTAAAGATCACGCGGATGGCGAAACGTGCACAGTTCGACTTTCGCATCTGTGGAATTCGGCCGATTGGACGAGGCAAGCTTCGCCTGCTTTCAGCGTCTAAGCATGATTCCGATTACGATTTGTTCTTCGAGCCGGTTTCGGTTTCTGACACACTCGTGGTTTACCGATTTACTGCTGGCGGCAAACCCCTTTGGAAGACGTGCAATTGGGTAGAGACCTAACCATGCGATGGAGCGAACGGCCACCCGGCGCATGTTTAACTTTCTCGTGACTACAACCTTCTCGCTTCGATCATCGCTCGGTCTCAGTGGCCGCAGCTCAGCTTGTTCTCGTTAGATGCTGAGCGAAACGATCGAGCGGTTCAGTTACGAATCGCAGTTCTGGAAGCAAGTGCTACGATCGTCATATCCGTGAGTATTGCTGATCTCGCATCACTCGCCAGCAGCGTTGCTGTTGTGGTTTCGCTTCTCTTTCTTGGCCTGCAGATACGGCAATCTAATCGCAACCAAAGATCGTTAATGCAACAGGGACGAAGCGCGCGCAACGTCGAACTTCTCTCGCGCCTGAGCGATCCCGGTGTTAGCGATGTCATATCGCGCGCCGCCAACGGCGAACCTCTGACCGATCAGGATTGCTTCGTCTTGTACGGTTACATGACCTCGGTGTTCTGGAGCTACGAAGACTGTTTCTTTCAGTTTCATTTGGGCATGCTGGACCCCAAGAGCTGGGCGTCTGATGGTACCACCTTGAAGCGCTTGCTCGGCAACCCTGCGTATCGCGCGGTCTGGAGGTTCGCGCGGGGCGGGATCGGTGATGAATACAGGTCCTTTCTCGATGGACTCGCCGCCGAATCCAGGCACAACGTTCCGCCCAATATGCCCAACACGCTCCGGCAATACATCGCGGAAGAGAGAGAAGCGCTCCAGAGATCGCAAGATGTCAGGCCTTGATTCACGGCGCACAAAACATCTAACCCACTATGGAGCGAACGGCGGACTGTCCCTATGTCTATCTTCCACTGTTATACCATGTCACTCATAACTCGCGCCGCCGCTGATCTCGGGTCTCGTTAGACCCGTACCCACGGCAGCCAATAGCGGCTGTCGCTTTACCTTTCCATCTGCAGCTCGACCGCATCGAGATAAACCGATATCGCATCCCGGCGCGGCGACTCGGTGTTCTGCTGTTGCGCGCTGCTCAAATAATCCGCGAAGACGTCGCTCGACGTCTTCATCTGCGTCGCCTCAAACCAGTTCATGTAATCGTCGATGTCGTTCATTCGCCTAACGAGGCGGCGCCGCGTCTCCTGCAACTTCGAGAGGCGCTCGCTCACGCCTTTGCTTTTTCCGGCGGCGAGCAACTGCGCGATTTTTTGATACTCGTTCACGATCGGTCGCATGACCGGATGCGCGCTCACGCCCATGAGCATGAGATTTTCGGCCGTGATTTTGAGCGCGACCTTTTCCGCGGGCGAAAGTTTCGGCTTCACGAAACTGGCGAGCGCGACGTCTTTCTCTCCCATTTTGATCTGCAAGGCTTGCGCCAGTCGCGCTTCCGTTTCGGTGAAGCGGAGAAGCTCGGCGCGTTGCGATGAGAGATTGCTCAGACGCGTTTGCCAGAGTTTTTCGATATCGTTCGCGGTCAGCTCCGGAAATTGCGCGCGCAAATCGGCTAACGGATCGTTCGAAGCGTTCGCGAGATTGTCGATGTAACGCGCGAGACCGCCCCGACTTTGCGCAAGATCGACAATCACATTTACGAGCGCGAGCGAACTGGCGCGATAAAGCTCGCGCGTCGGCCGGTCGAGATCGTTAGGCCGTTGCCGCAAGAACTCCTCGAGCGCACCCGGTGAAGCCGCCGGCAAATTCCGTTGTTCGAACCGAGCAAGCAACCCATCGAGCAACCAATCCGGCGGCTGCACATACTCGGTGCCGGGCGCGATATCGCTGTGATTGCGATACATGCGCTCGAGCAAAATCGCGCGCAGGATTTCACGCTGAATTTCGAACCCGCGCACGTCGTCGCCGATAACGAGATCGAGCTGCAATTTCAAGCCGGCGCCGGTTTGACTGAAACGCAAGGCTTTGCTCGGAACGTCGGGCACATTCGCTTGCGGCGTCTGCACGTTCACGATGATCGGTGTTTTCCAATCGTCCGATGCACGCAAGATCGACAAGGTGCTGCGCTTTACTTGTTCGGCCAGATCGGAAACGGCGCCGCGCAATTGCGCGTTGTCGCCGTAAACGATGAATTGCCGCGATGGGCTAACGCTGCGCTCGAGCGGTTCCGCGACCGCGTTTGCGAGCAATAGAAACACCAGCGCCACTCTCACGGCGGGGGAGAATATCGACCGCATTCGGCGCGGGCGAGTCGCAACTTTTCTTGCCGCGCGGTGTCTAATTATCAGACCCTACTCGCATATGAAACGCATCCTCCTCCTCAGCGTCATCGCCTGTGCGCTCACGACTGCTCCGCTCTACGCCAGACCTAATGGAAATTCGCGATCCGCGCCGGCGCACGTGCAAAGATCGACAATCACCCGCGTGACCCCATCGCCCGGTAATCGCTTCGCCACCGCGCGAAACTTCACCAACGCGCGCAACTTCTCGAGCGTGCGAAATGTAAATCGCGTTCGCAATTTTCAGACGACACGAAATTGGAATGCCGGTCGCAACTTCAACACGGTCCGAAATTTTAATCATCGTCATCGCACCCGTATCGTTTACGTGAATTACGGCTCTCCCTGGTATGGCTTCGGGTGCGGTTGGCCGTATTACGACTCGTACTATCCGTATTATTACGGCTACGGACCATCGGTCAGCTTCAACTTTGGCACCGACGGATATGCCTACGATCCGTACATGTATAATTACGGCGGCGGTTCCAATTATTATTCGAACGGTTACTCAAACGGCTATTACTCGAACAACGCGCAGCCGGAGTCGCGCGATGGTTCTTACAATGTCGGCAACGCGTCGATCGTCTCGAAGGTGCAGGAGCGATTGTCGCGCGATGGTTACTACAAGGGCGCAATCGACGGCTCGCTCGGTTCGCGCACGCATTACGCCATTCGCGCTTATCAACGCGATCACGGTCTGGACGCGAATGGAACGGTGACGGAGGAACTTCTCCGCACCATGGGTCTGCGCTGACGCGCAAATTTAGTTGTCGATCTTCGGTTGGTGCCGGCGGGTTCGGAAGGGGGAGGAGGGCGAGCCCGCCGGTTCCTATTTTCGTTATTGCGGCGGGACGATGCTCAAGGTCGCACGCTTGTCGTGGAGTTCGACGCTGCTAAACCTGGCGACAAGCTTCGCGTCCTGCTCAACCGCGCTGAAAACGTCCGTGAAAGCTTTTCCCAAATACGGCATCAAGAGCGGATGAACTTTTAATCGCCCAATCGCGCCGCCAGTGGACGCAGTCACCAGTTTGCCATTGTCGATCGATGCCGTGAATGACGCCGAAGTGTAAACAGGATACAAACCGCTGATCGCGCGCTCGACCGTGACCGTGCAATCTCCATCGTGAAACAGAACCACGCCGCGTTTGAAATCGAGAAATGGTTTCGTCAACGCGGTCTTCTTCGTTTTTAGCGCGGAATTGAAATAGGCATTCACCTGGTCCTGCGAAAATTCGAGCTGCGCCGGCTGATGTTTCCGCAGCGCGCTCTCCATATCGAGGCGCACCTGCGAGGCGAGCATCTCCGTCTTCGGTTGCTCCGGCAATTCCGGCGGTATCGCCATGACGACGAATACGCTGGTCGCGCCGGCGCCGAGAATCATTTTGCTGGTTTTGAAAAACAGCGCCCGGATTCGCGCGCGCGTTGGGTCGAACATCTTCCGCACGCGCTTGTGCACATCGACCACCGGTTCCTTGTGCACAATCACGGCCGACCGATCCAGTCTCGCCCCGCAATCATGACAATAAACGCGTTCAGCTTCGTTCTCGCGCTGACATTCGGAACAAACGATTTTAGCGACAGTGGCGACGGTACTCATGCGGCGGAATCCTTCTGCGATTTGGACTGAGTAGCACCCGACGCGCCACTTTTGCCGCCGCCTTCCTTTGGAGTCGAAGATTTTTGCTCCTTCGGCTCGCCCACCGACGACGCGCTCTCCTTTTTGGCCGACTCCTTGTAGTTCGAACTCCGGTAATCCGTGCTGTAAAAACCCGAGCCCTTGAAAATAAGCCCGGCGCCGGTCCCGAGCAGCCGTTTCACTTTGCCTTTGCCCCACTTCGGCAGCCGACAAAGCTCTTTCGGGCAGGTCCGGAACGCTTCGTCGCGCATCGATTGGAACGCCTCGAAATTCTGCCCGCATTTCTCGCAGTGATATTCGTACGTCGGCATAACGAACTTCGTCGCTCAACCCGAGCACAATTCAAGCCGATGTAAGATCGACATCTTCCATTCGCGGCCGCCATCTTGACTTTGCCCACGCGAACGCTAGAGAGTTCGACCGAAAATTTTATGCGTTCACTCGTTCTTCCCGTTTTCGTTGCCGCTATCGCAGTCGTCTTTCTCGCCGGCTGCGAAGAACCTTCCGCGCCCGTTCCGTACATTGGCGGGGCCGCGCCTTATCCCACTCAATCCACCGGCGCGCCCGTCGATACCATTTCCTATTGGGACGGCGACAGCATCAACGGCAAACCCTCGGTCAAAATCAGTCTCAGCGAACAGCGCGCCTATTTTTACAAGAGCGGTCAGCTCGTCGGCATCTCGCAGTTGTCCACCGGCCGCGAGGGCCGCAACACGCCGGCCGGTCACTACACCGTCATCAGAAAAGATCGCGATCACGTTTCGTCGCAATACGGCGACTTTGTCGACGCGTCCGGCCAGGTCGTAAAACCAAACGTCGCGGTCAGCGATCCGAAACCGCCCGGCTCGCATTTCAAAGGCGCGCCCATGCCGTTTTACATGGAAGTCCATCCCGGCTTCGGTATGCACGCCGGATATTTGCCCGGCTATCCGGCATCGCACGGCTGCATTCGCATGCCGGAATTCATGGCCGAAAATTTCTTCCGCTCTGTTTCCGTCGGCACACCCGTTCAGATCGTCCCCTAGTTTCGTAGTTGTCGATCTTCGGCGAAACTGTTCGCCGTGAGAAAAACTGACGACCTGCTCGAGCTCGTCGCGCAATCCGCGCCGGTCGCGGAGAAGCTGCGCCAGATCGACAATCGCGATTGGCCGGTCGCGTTTTCGCACGTCATCGAATCGGCGCACGCATTTCTCGCCGCCGTCCTCGCGCGCAAGATCGACAAAACGATTTGGGTGTTGTGTCCGAGCGTGCGCACGCAGGAAAATCTCTACGAATCGCTCCTCAACTGGCTGCCTAACGCCGAATTTCTTCCTGAAGCGGAGTTCGCCGCCGTCGAAAACATTTTGCCCGATCCGGAGATCGCGGCCGAGCGCCTCAACTTGTTAGGCAAGATCGACAATCAAACGTCGCCCCTGGTCATCGTCGCCACGCGCGCGAGTCTCGACCAACCCGCGCCGAAACGCGGCACGCTTCACTCCGCTTCGCTCGCAATTTCGCGCGGCAAATCGATCGACATGCAAAAGCTTCTCGAGCAATTGTCGGGCGCCGGTTACGAACGCGCCGCCCAAGTCACGACCCGCGGCCAGTTCGCCGTCCGCGGCGGCATTGTCGATCTTTACTCGTGGCAGGCGCAATTGCCCGTACGCGTCGAATTCTTCGGCGACGACGTCGAATCGCTCCGCGAATTCGACATCGACACGCAAACGAGCGTGCGCGACCTGCGCAAGATCGACATCTTGTTAGGTGCGGCTGAAGACCAGAGCGGCAAGGTGCGCGATTACATCGCGCCGGACCATCTCAAGATCGACATCGAGGATTCCGAGGGCGACATCCGCATCAGCGAAGGATGGATCGAAGAAGGGCCGGAGGATTTTTCAGGAGCGTTTACCGACTGCGATGTCGGTGAGTTTGGCGTTGGCGATTTCGCTCTCGCGGAAGCGAAGCGAAATCAATTCATCAAACGACTCGAAGAATGGCGCGAAAAGAAGGCGCGGGTCGCGATTTATTTTCAGACCGAAGGCGAGATCGAGCGATTTCGCGAAATCATCGGCGACGCCGCGCTGCAAGATGTCGATCTTGTCGAAGGCACATTGCCGCGTGGATTTTGTTTTCCGGCGGCGAACCTGGTCGTTTTATCGGCCGCGGAATTGTTCGGACGATTCGCGCCGCATGCGCGCCGTCGAGTGCATCGCGCCGAGCGACATCGGGCGCAGATCGATTTCAGCGAGCTGAACGAAAGCGATTACGTCGTTCATCTCGAACACGGCGTGGCGCGTTATCTCGGCGTGATCACGCTCGGAGATTCTTCTGTGGTGGCAGGCGTCTCGCCCGCAGCCGAGACGGCTGCCACCACAGTAAAAACAACAGCGGGCAAACCGCAGGAAGTTCTCGCGCTCGAGTTCGCGAATGATGCCAGACTCTACGTTCCGCTGGAGCAGGCGTATCTCGTTTCGCGTTACGTCGGCGTCGGAAAAAAGAATCCGCCGCTCAGTTCGTTAGGCGATGCGCGTTGGGCGAAAGCGAAACGCACGGCGCAGGTGTCGATCTTCGATTACGCCGGCAAGATGCTCGCCGTCCAGGCCGAACGCGAAACACAAATCGGTCACGCCTTCGGCCCGGACACGAAATGGCAGGTCGAGTTCGAGCATTCGTTTCCGTTTCGCGAAACGCCGGACCAAATGAAAGCAATCGTTGATACGAAGATCGACATGGAAAAGCCGCGCGCGATGGACCGGCTCATTTGCGGCGATGTCGGGTTCGGCAAAACGGAAGTGGCCATCCGCGCCGCGTTCAAAGCGGTGATGGAAGGCAAACAAGTCGCGGTGCTCGCGCCGACGACGGTGCTCGCGCAACAGCACTTCGAAGTTTTTCGCGAGCGCATGGCGGAATATCCGGTGCGCATCGAAATGCTCAGTCGATTCCGGACGCAAGGTGAGCAGAAGAAAATTCTGAAGCTGGTGCGTGAAGGCGGGATCGACATCGTCATTGGAACGCACCGCCTCATTTCCGGCGATCTCGTCTTCAAAGATCTCGGCCTTGTCGTGATCGATGAAGAGCAGCGCTTCGGCGTTTTGCACAAAGAGAAATTTAAGGAGCTGTTCAAGCTCGTCGATGTGCTCACGCTTTCGGCCACGCCGATTCCGCGCACGCTTTATCTTTCGCTCGTCGGCGTGAAAGACATGTCCACGATCGAGACGCCGCCGCTGAATCGTTTGCCGGTAGAGACGATTGTGGCTGGTTACGACGAACGGATCATTCGCGACGCGATCAATCGCGAGCTCGAGCGGCAAGGCCAGGTATTTTTTCTGCACAACCGCGTGCAAACAATCGAACGAATGCGCGAGAAGATTGTCGATCTTGTCCCGAATGCGCGTGTCGATATTGGCCATGGACAAATGGATGCGGACGAACTCGAAGACGTCATGCAGCGCTTCGTTGCCGGCAAAATCGACGTTCTCGTTTGCACGACCATCATCGAGAGCGGGCTCGATATTCCGAACGCGAACACGATCATCATCGACCGCGCCGATCGTTTCGGTCTGGCCGATCTTTACCAACTCCGCGGTCGCGTCGGCCGCGCCGAACACAAAGCGTATGCGTATCTTTTGTTGCCGCGCGAGATGATGTCGATCGGCGCCGCGCGCAAACGCATCAACGCGATCAAGCAATACAGCTCGTTAGGCGCGGGCTTTCGCATCGCCATGCGCGATCTGGAGATCCGCGGTGCGGGAAGCATTCTCGGGACGGCGCAGAGCGGCCACATCGCTGCGGTCGGGTTCGATTTGTATTGCCAGCTCCTCAAGCAAACGGTCGCGCAACTCAAAGGACAGAAGGCGAAGCTGCGGTTAGATGTCGATCTTCGCTTCGATTTCATGGCGACGAACGAAGCCGAGTTCGCGCAGTTCGGGCCTAACGAACGTGTGCCGGCGTTCATTCCAGCGAGTTACATCAACGACACCACCCTGCGCATTCAGGCTTATCGGCGCGTCGCCGAAATCACGACGCAGGAACAATTGCACAAACTCAAAAAAGATTGGCGCGACCGTTTCGGCAAATTTCCCGATGCGGTCGAAAATTTGTTCCTCCTCAGCGAAATCAAGCTCGCGGCCGCAAAGCGTAACATCACCCGCGTGGAAGTGCGCGAGCGCAAGCTCATGCTCACGCGCCGCGGCGATTTCATACTTGTGGCCGGCAAGTTTCCTCGTTTAGTTACGCCCGGAATCGATCAGCACCTCCCAGAAATCTTGGAGCTGATACGGAAACTTTCATGATCAGGGTTGTCGTTATCTTATTAATCGCGGCGAGCACGCTGCCGTTTATGCCGTTGTGTCAGGCGGCGTATGCGGCGCAGCCGGAACCGGAAATCATCGACGGCATCGCCGCGGTGGTGAACGGCGATATTATCACCTATTCGCAGGTCCGTGCGGTCGTCGCGCCGCGGGAGAAGTTGCTCCGGACGCAATATCGCGGCGAAGATTTGGTGAAACAAATCAAGGAAGCGCGCGAAGCCGCGTTGAAGGACTTGATCGATCGACAATTGATCATCCAGGCGTTCAAAAAAGAGAGCTACCAAATCCCGGACCACTATGTGGACATGCGGATGCACGAAATCATCCGCGAAAGTTTCGGCGGCGACCGCAATACGTTTATCAAAACGCTGGAGGCGCAAAATTATTCGCTCGGCGAATTCAAGAGAATGGAAACCGAGCGCATGATCGTGCAGGCGATGCGCGGCAAAAACGTCCGGCGCGATCTAATCGCGTCGCCGACCAAGATCGAGGAATATTACAAGGCGCACCGCGACGAATTCACAGCCAAGGAGCAAATCAAATTGCGGCTCATCATGATCCCGGCGCACTCGGGCGATGGCAATGCGCCCGCGCAAAAAGCGATGGCGCAGGAAATTTTAACCAAGCTCGCGAATGGCGCCGAGTTCGATCGCATGGCGCAGATTTATTCCGAAGACACCTCCCGCGATTCGGGCGGCGATTGGGGTTGGATCGATCGCAAAACGCTGGCCGCGCAATTGGAGAAGGTGGCGTTCAATCTGCCGGTGAACAAGATCAGCAACATCGTCGAATTCAGCGGCAACTACTACATCATGAAAGTAGAGGCCAAACGCGGCGGCGAAACCAAATCGCTCGCGCAAGTCCGCGACGACATCGAAAAGAAATTGATCCAGCAGGAAGCGCAGAATCTGCAGGAGAAGTGGCTCGCGAGTCTGCGCTCGAAGGCTTACATCAAAACGTTCTGAGTTCGCACCGGATTATTGTCGTCTGCCTCGTTGCGTGCGTCGCAACTGCTGCTCGCGCCGAACGCTGGCAATCTCCGAACGAATTTTATTCGATCGCGCCGCCGACTGGCTGGACGCAATCCGAAACGAAAATCGGACAAAGCATTAGCTACGCGTTTACCTCTCCCGATAAAAAAGCGGAGATACGCATTTCTGCGACGTCTCATCTCGATCTTCCGCAAATGTTACCGAACGACCTTGTTGATCTTGCGTTCAAACAGGAGCGTGGTGTCACCCCAATCGAAAGAATTCAGGGCAGCGGTTGGGATGGCCTTCGTCGCGAGTATATAGATCAGGCTGGCACAGAGCATTGGTTAACGATTGGAGCGCGTCGTGGTTCAAATGCGATTTTTCTGACCATGAAAGCACCATCAAGCGATTTCGACCGGCTCAGGACAACATTCGAATCGGTGGCAAAATCTTTGCGAGTCGGACAAGAGATTCTTTCAGATCAGGATCGCGACCATTTAATTCGTAGCGCACTCGATCACTTTTGGGGTCAGGCAATTGATTCGCACGACGAGCCCATTCAGCCAATCGATGAAAAAGACCGGCAGACCGCGCCTATCGGAAATGCGGATGCCTATCGTGTTATGGACGCAGCAATTCCTGCTGGAGTCGCAATGTCGGCGGATCTTGATTGGCAATCCTATTACCTCGCATTCATGAAAAAAGAACGCCGAGCTGCTCGCTGGAACGACAAACAAATTGCTTTCATCGGTATTCTCTTTGGTACGGCGCAGCACGCGACTAAAGATGCTCTCTCAAAAAAAATCACGGAGAAAAGGGGCTCGGCGTGGGCAGCCTTGGTTTTGAAACAAGCGCGCGACGATCTCTAGAGTTGATCGATCGCAAGATCGACATCTACTCACGGCGTGCGCATCGGTATCACTCTCGGTGATTGCGCCGGCATCGGTCCGGAGATTGTCGATCTTGCACTGAAGTCGGGACTCATTCCCCCGAACGCCGAATACGTCGTCATCGGTCGCCAGCCGAAGTGCACACCGGGCGAACCCTCGATCGAAACGGCGCGCGCGGCGGCGGCTGCACTGGAGGAAGCGGCAACTCTGGCGCGACGCGGCGAGCTGAACGCGGTCGTGACCGCGCCGATCCACAAAGCGCGCATGTACGAGGCCGGTTTCAAATTTCCCGGGCAGACGGAATTTTTCGCCGAGCGTTGCGGCGTGGAAAATTTTGCGATGTGCCTAACGGGTGGAAATATCACCGTCGCGCTCGTGACCACACACATTCCGTTGCGCGAAGTCGCCGGCGCACTCAAGCAATCTGAAATCGTGCGCGTCGGTTTATTGCTCGCCGATTTTTTACGATGTCGATCTTGCGAAAATCCGCGGATCGCCGTCGCCGGATTAAATCCGCACGCGGGCGAGTCGGGAAAGATCGGGCGCGAAGAAATCGAAATCATTGCGCCGGCGATCGCGCAGTTGCCGCGCGAAATTTTTTCCGGCCCGCATTCCCCCGACACATTGTTTCACTATCTCGCGATCGAAAAGTGGGACGCGGCCTTGTGCATGTATCACGATCAAGGTTTGATTCCGCTCAAGCTGCACGCGTTTTATTCCGGCGTGAACGTGACGCTCGGTCTGCCGTTTCCGCGCACAAGTCCGGACCACGGCACCGCATTCGAAATCGCCGGCAAAGGACTCGCCCGCCCCGACAGCATGATCGCCGCGATCAATCTCGCGGTTGAACTGGCACGAGCGAAAGAGAAATGAAATCTGGAAACCAGGAATCCAGAAAAAGATTTCTGCGGCAGCCCTGTTCCTGGTTTCCTGGCTTCCAGATTCCTCCCCGCTTCTCCGACCCGAAATGAACGCGAAGATCGACAAGTACATGTCCGTTTTCAATATCGGGCTGCAGAACACGTTCGTTTATCGCTGGAATTATTTTCTGCGCGCGCTCTTCGGATTAATTCCGCTCGCCGGCACCGTCTTTCTCTGGCGTGCCGTTTTCCACGAGCGCGGCCACGGCCTCAACGGCTACGACTACGGCTCGATGATTTATTATTACTTGCTCACGTTGCTCGTGAACAATCTGGTCACGCCGACGGAAGACGATTGGCAAATCGCGTCCGACATTCGCGAAGGCCAGATCAATTCCTTTCTCACCAAACCGATGAGCTATCTCGGTTATCGCACCAGCATCTTCGTCAGCGCGCGACTCGTTTACACCGCGGTCACGTTGCCGTCCATCGCGCTCATCTTTTTGTATTTTCGCGAATTCATCACCCTGCCGCACAGCCTAACGACTTACGCGCTCACCGCATTGTCGATCTTGATGGCGGCGTTCATCCAATTCTTCATCACCTACACGCTCGCGCTCATGGCCTTTTGGATCCTGGAAATCTCGACCATCGTTTTCATCGTTTACTCGTTCGAATACTTCCTCGGTGGCCAAATGTTCCCGATCGATATCATGCCCGCCGGCGTGCAAGCCACGATGAAATGGCTCCCGTTTTACTACGAACTATTCTGCCCGGTCGCCATTTTTCTCGAACGCTTGCGCGGCGCCGAACTCGTTAGCGCATTGTCGATCCAAACCGGCTGGCTTTTGGTGACCTGGCTCTGCGCGCACGCGATGTGGAAACGCGGGCTAGGACATTATCAGGCGGTGGGCGGATGACGAAATGAAACCGCGCTGGATCGACGATGATCGCACAGTCAATGACGAGCGGCTCGGCTATACTGTCATCGCGAAGTGGCGCCCGTGGATCTACTACAGGATCATCACGTTTCGCGTAGACGGAGCTTCGGCGCTTCAGCGCATGACGAGTAGTTTAGAATTGAATTTGCCTCTCGACGCTGTGCCGGCGCAATCCGATTATTTCGTGACGGTTGTCGTTCAATGCAATCGGTTCGGCGTGCCGCGCACGAGGGCGCGGCACTTATTGGAACGCAAGTATTCGACTTTTGATGAAGCGCTTTCTGGACACGAATCAGTCGTTGTGGAATTTGGCGGAGAACCCACGCTGTGATCTCTCCTGAAGAAAAACGCGAACAATTCGTGAGGATGGTTCAGACGGCCATTCTCACGAAGTACATCTGCGACCCGGGGGACAGCAGCGCACCGATGACTCGACCGATGTGGTCAATTGAGCATATGGAAGACGCGTACAAGGTCGCATCACACATTCCTCCGGATATAACTGCGGCCGAGGCTGCCGAAGCGTTTGTACGCTGGCTATTCCACGCTCCGCGCGAACCCGACGATGAGGCGATTCTTCAAATCCTGATTCACGACATGTAGTTTCGGAGACGCTGATTCGTTAGGCGTGTTTGCTTGTCGGCAAACCTGCTGCTTTCCACGCCTTCAATCCGCCGGCCATCGAGCGCACGTTTTTATAGCCCATCTTCTGCAAACTTTCGGCCGCGAGTGCGGAACGTCCGCCACCGCCGCAATGCACCACGACGATCGCGTTCGGATCGGGAACTTTTTCTTCGATGTCGAGCTCGACCGTGCCGCGGCTGAGATGAATCGCGTGCGGAATGTGTTCCTCGTCATGCTCATCTTTCTCGCGTACATCGACAATCACCGCCTCTTTGTTCTGCAATTTCGCGGCCGCATCTTCGGGCGAAATCTCGGTGATGTTCTTCTTCGCTTCCGCGACAAGCTTTTGAAATTTGTTTTCCTCGGCCATGCCTATTCGTAACGCAAAGCTTCGATCGGGTCGAGCGCGGCCGCTTTACGCGCGGGGTAAAAGCCGAAGAAAATTCCAACCAGCGCGCTGACCGCGAATGCGGCGAAGATCGACATCGGCGAAATCAATGCCGGCCAATGTCGCGTGATCGCAATCGTTTTCGCGGCGGCGATGCCGATGATGATTCCCAAAATTCCGCCGACGCAACTGAGCGAGATCGCTTCGATCAAAAATTGCGTGAGGATGTCACGACCGCGCGCGCCCACCGCCATGCGCGTGCCGATCTCACGCGTCCGCTCGGTCACGCTCACCAGCATGATGTTCATGATGCCGATGCCGCCAACGACTAACGAGACTCCGGCGATCGCGCCTAACAAACCGGTCATGACGTCGGTCGTGGCCGTGGCCGCATCGGCGATCTCCTGTTGATTGCGCACGGTAAAATCGTCGTCGCGTCCGGCGCGAATGTTGTGACGCTGCCGCAAAAGATCGACAATCTGCTGTTGCGCGACTCCGAGCTGACTCGCGTCCGCGACCTGCACATTGATGTTGCGCAACGTCGTCCCGCCGACGACACGTTTCATCGCGCTCGAGTACGGCATGATGACGATGTCGTCCTGGTCCACGCCCTGAACGCTGAGACCTTTCGGATTCAAAATCGCCGTCACGGTGAACGGCACATTCTTCACCCGTAAAATTTGGCCTAACGGATTTTCATTTCCGAAAACTTGCGTCGCCGTCGTCTGTCCGATGACGCAAACCTTGTTCGCGCTGCGCACGTCTTGCGCGGTAAACGGCGCGCCGTCCGCGAGCGGCCATTGGCGAATGTCGAAGTAATCGGCCGATTCGCCGTATATGCGCGTAAACCAATTCTGATTTCCGGCCGCCACTTGGGTTGTCGAAATAACTTCTTCGCTCACCGCCGTGACACCCGCGACTTCGCGACGAATCGCTTCCGCATCTTCGATCTTCAACGTGCCGGCGCCGCCCCAGCCGGTGCGAATCCCGCTCGACGTCGTGCTGCCGGAAGAAATGATGATGATGTTTTGTCCCAGGCTCGCGATTTGTTGTTCGACTTGCGATTTCGCGCCGTTGCCGATGCCGACCATCGCGATGACCGCGCCGACGCCGATGATAATTCCGAGCGCCGTCAGAACTGATCGCATCTTGTTCCGTCGCAGCGCGCGAAACGCGACATTGAATGTTGCGCCAACTCTCATCGCGGTTCCTTCTGTAGCGGCGGTCTATGACCGTCGCTCGAACCAGCAGAGAAAAGTATGCGACGGTCATAGACCGCCGCTACAGTGGATTGCCTAGCTCGCCTCATCACTTGTCGATCTTATCTGCTCCAATTCGCGTGTGCCCTCGAATCGCTCCGTGACCGTAAAATCATCGCGCACAACTCCATCGCGCATCATCACGTTACGCTTGGCGTATCGCGCGATGTCCGGCTCGTGCGTCACCATCACGACCGTGATCCCCTGCTCGTTCAATTGTTGAAAGATCGACATGATCTCGATGCTGGTGCGGCTATCGAGATTCCCGGTCGGCTCGTCCGCCAGAATTACTTCCGGCTCGTTGATCAACGCGCGCGCGATCGCCACGCGCTGTTGCTGTCCTCCGGAAAGCTGACTCGGATGATGATCTTCGCGGCCCTGCAATCCGACTGCCGCGAGCACGCGATCGGCGCGTTCGCGCAACTGCGCATTCGTTAGGCGATTTTCGCCATAAAGCAACGGCAGCTCGACGTTTTCGCGCGCGGTCGTGCGCGGCAGCAAATTAAAATTCTGAAACACGAAGCCGAGCTTGCGATTGCGAATGTCGGCGAGCTGATCGCGATCGAGCGAGGAAACATCGTTGCCATCGAGAAAATATTGGCCGCTTGTCGGACGATCGAGACAGCCGAGCACGTTCATCAAAGTCGATTTACCCGAGCCACTCGCGCCCATGAGCGCGACGAACTCGCCGCGCGCGATGTCGAGCGAAACGCCGCGCACCGCGTGCACATCGACATCGCCGGTGCGGTAAGTCTTGCGCACATCGATTAGCCTAACGACCGCGCCGTTGTTCATAGGTGGAACGCGTTCTCCGAACGCGTTGTTAAACGGGCGCCGCAGGCGCAGTCATTCCTGGCATCGTCTTCGGAGAAGCCGATCCACCTCATGGAAATCTTCGGCCGCCGCCGAATGGATTCGGCGCCGCCGACGAACTTGGCGAAGCGGAACTGATTTCCGCGGTGACGACGCGATCGCCTTCTTTCAAGCCTTCGGTGACCTCCGTGTTAATTCCGTCGCTGATTCCGGTTTTGATTTGCACCGGCTTCGGACGACCGCCGCTCACGATATAAACGGTTCGCTCCGGCGTGTGCGCACCGCCGCCGCGTGGACGCTGACCAGAGGAAGATGTCGATCTTGTCGGATTCGGCGTCACATCCGCTGGTCGATAACGCAGCGCGGCATTTTTGATCTGCAACGCGCTGTCGCGTTGCGCGATCTTGATCGAGACATTCGCCGTCATGCCGGGCTTCAACTTGAGCTCGTCGTTGTTCACCCCGATGACCGTGTCGTAAGTCACAACATTCTGGACGACGATCGGCGCGTTGCGCACCTGCACGACTTTGCCGTGAAACGTGCGCTGCGGAAATGCGTCCACCGTAAAATCGACATCTTGATCGACCGTGACGACGCCGACATCGGCCTCGGCCACGTTCGAATCGATCTGCATTTTCGTCAGGTCGTTCGCAATCTGAAAAATGACCGGCGCCTGCAAACTCGCGGCCACAGTCTGGCCAACATCGACATTGCGCGAAATGACAACGCCATCGACCGGCGAACGAATGTCGCAATGCTCGAGATCGGCTTTCGCTTTATCGAGCGCGCCTTGCTTGATCTTCACGTTCGCTTCGGCCTGATGCAGATTGGCCATCGCTTGATCGACATCTTGCTGCGCCGAATTTTTCTGCTCGAACAATCTTTGGGTCCGTGCGGCGTTCAGCTTCGCGAGTTCGAGCGCCGCTTGCGCGCTCGCGACATCGCCCTCGGCCTGCGTGACCGCGGCTTGGAACAACATCGGGTCGATCTTCGCGACGAGATCGTTCGCTTTCACTTTCGAATTAAAATCGGCGTAGAGCTTCAAGATATTGCCCGAGACCTGGCTGCCGACCTGCACGTTAACGACCGGATTCAATGTCCCGGTGGCGGTGACGACTTGCGTGATCGGCCCGCGCGTCACGGTCGCGGTTTGGAATTGAGTAGATGTCGATCTTGCGCAACGCGTAAAGACGAACACGACGACGAGCACTCCAATGACGGAGATTACGATGAGATTACGGCGATTCATGAAAAGTTGCCGGGCGCGGCGCGCGGCAATACTTATGTGACAACCAACACTCGTGCGGCGTTACATCGAAATCTACTCCATCATGCTGCGCAACTCGCTCATTCGCGAGATGAGCTTCAAGGCGAACTTCCTTCTCTGGATGCTGGTCGAGGTACTTTGGTTTCTCGGGCAGATCGTTTTCTTCTCCATCATCTTCGGCAACGTCGATCGTCTGGGCGACTGGACGAAGTGGGAAGTGGTGTTGCTCGTCGGCACACACCAGATCATCGCGCAGCTTTTTCAGGCGTTCTTTTTCGTTAACGTCGCAAACATTCCCGAGCTCGTGCGTACCGGAAAACTCGATTCGCTTCTCGTGCTCCCGATCGATAGCCAGTTCGCTGCGTCGACGAAACAGTTCGGACTCGACAGCGTGATCAACGCCATCGTCGGGGCGGCCGTCGTTTGCATTTCGTTAGGCAAACTTGGCCAGGTCCCGAGTACGATGTCGATCTTGCTCTACCTCATCGCCATTTGTTTCGGCATCGCGGTGCATTACTCGATCATGCTCTCGCTCGCCGCCTTCAGTTTCTGGATCGTGCGCGCGCAAGGATTGGTTTACGGCTACTTCAATTTCCTGAACATCGCGCGTTATCCCGATGTGATTTTTCCGCGGCTTTTCCGCATGATTTTTGGCTGGATCATTCCGGTCGTAATCGTGGCCAACATTCCGGCGCGTTTGCTCATCAAATCGTTCGGTCAACCGATGCCGCTCATGTTCCAACTCGTCATCGCATCGACCATCGTTTTTTGTTTGTCTCGCGCCTTCTGGCGTTTCGCGCTCAATCATTACTCCAGCGCCAGCTCGTAAGATCGACAATCCCCCATTTCACGAGAGAAACGTTTTTCCAAAATCTCCGCTTGCGCCTCTGGCGAAACCTCCTTAATTAGCGCCTCTTTTCGGCGTCCCAACCCCGGCGCCGCTCCCAAAGTATGGCAAAATCAAAACCAAAGAAGGCGTCCAAACCTGCTGCGCGTAAAGCGTCGAAGCCGGCCCGCAAAGCTTCGCCCAAGAAAGCCGCTGCGGCGCCGAAACGCCTCCCGAAAATTTCCGCGAAATCACGCAAACGCGCCGCGATTGCATCGGCCGATCCGATGGCGTTGCTCGGCAATAATCACAAGTCGCGCAAGCTCGATCCGTTTACGAAAAAGCAGAAAGAGAAACTCCTCTATCTGCGCGACGCCATGGTCGATTCCATGGCCGGTGTGGCGCAGGATACACTTCGCGCCCGCGCGGAAGGCAGCGAAGCTTCTGCCTTCGGCATGCACCAGGCCGATGCCGGGTCCGACGCGTACGATCGTGACTTTGCGCTCAGTTTGTTGTCGCAAGAACAGGACGCGCTTTACGAGATCGATCAGGCGTTGAAACGAATCGAGCAAGGCACGTATGGCACTTGCGAAATGTCAGGGAAACCGATTCCGCGTGCGCGTTTGGAAGCGATCCCGTTCGCGCGTTTCACCGTCGAATGCCAGTCGCAGCTCGAAAAACAAAGTAAACAATCGCGCGTTCGCCAATCGGTCACATCGCTCTTCGGCCTAACCGACGAAGAAGGCGGCGACGGCGAAGCGGAAGAATCGGAAACGGCCACGCCGGCCGCGGACAGCAACAAAGAGTAGTTGTCGATCTTATGGCGCAGGAAATTATCACGCTCGAATGCACGGAAGCGAAGGCCGAAGGCAAACCGGCCTCGCGTTACATGAGCAAGCGGAACAAAAAAAGTCCGCAAACGCCGAACCGGCTCGAGAAAAAGAAATACAATCCGTTTCTAAAACGGCATACCTTGCATCGCGAAACCAAGTAACCATCCATGCAACCCAAAACCGCCAAACGCCGCTCCGCATTTCGCCGCGCCAATCGCGCCATGCCGCGGCGCCGGATCGACATCGCGATTGAAGCGATCGATTACAAAAATCCCGATCTCCTGAAAAAATTCGTCACCGAAAGCGGCAAGATTCTTCCCCGCCGCGTCACCGGCATGCCCGCGCATCTGCATCGCAAGATCACGCGCGAGATCAAGCGCAGCCGCTCGGTGCTGCTGATGAAATAGCTACGCCTTCCGCGTCGCTTTTCCTTCGTCGATCAACTTCCAGAACTCGCGCGTCTCGCCGAGCGCCGCGTCTTCGCTCGTTGGCAGTTTCGAGCGGAAAAGAAAATCGCGCAGCGTGTTTTTGTGCAGAACGCGATGCACGGTGACGCCTTCATCCGTGCGTTCGAAGTAAATCCGGTAATCTTTCGCGCGATAACGATACAACTTTTTCCCTTCGCGCTCGATTACGCCGAAACGCTTCGAGTCGAGCTTGTCCAAGTCCTCCGGCAAAATCTGAAACTCGGCCAGTAATTCGAGCTGCAATTTTTTCGGCAGCTGCGAAATCTCAGCCGCGCTCAATTCGTTGAAGACGATCTGGAACATATTTGTTTTGTCATTCTGGACGGAAGCGAAGAATCTCTGACCATTCTGCGGACCAGCCAAAAGCCAAAGTCAGAGATGTTTCGCTCCGCTCAACATGACAGGGTGGGTGGGCCAATCAAACGTAAACCCGTCGCACGCGCTGGCCAATACGAGTCGTAATATCCCAGGTAATTGTGCCGGCCTTGTCCGCCAATTCCTGAGCCGAAATTTCTTCCTTGCCCTGTCGGCCCATCAACACCACTTCCTCGCCAAGATCGACATCGTCAATGTGCGATACATCGATCACGAGCAAATCCATCGTGACCCGGCCTAACAAATCGCAACGTTTCCCGCGCACCAACATTTGCGCGCCGACGTTCGAAAGATGCCGCGGATATCCGTCCGCGTAACCGGCGGTCAACGTTGCCACCCGCATTGGCCTCGGCGTGATAAACGTGCGGCCGTAACTGATCGACGCCCCTTTTGGCATTTCGCGAACCAAACCGATCCGCGTTTTCCACGTCATCGCCGGCCGCAATAGTTTTTGGAATTCCGGCAAGGGCGAGATGCCGTAAAGGATGATGCCGGCGCGCACGATTTCGTGCGGCGTTTCGTTGAAGGCGAGCGTGCCCGAGCTTTGCAAGACGTGCGCCTTGTAATTGCCGGAAACACTTTCTCGCATTTGCCTAACGAGCTCGCGAAAACGCGCCAGCTGATCGCGCGTGTATTCCACTTCCTCGTTCGCCACCGGCAAATGGGTCGAGACGCTGTGGATGTCGATCTTGTCCAAAGCCGCGACGCGTTTGAACACTTCCACCGCTTCGCTCTCCACCACGCCCATGCGTCCCATGCCGGTGTCGAGTTTGTAATTGATCGCGATTTTACCGAGACGGCTGAACGCTTCCGCTTCTTCGAATGTTGAGATCGTCGGAATAAATCCGCGCTCGACCATTGTCGATCTTTCACTCGGCAACGCGGGGCCGAGAATGATAATCGGGTGCGGTAATTTCTCCCGGAGCGCGAGCGCTTCTTCCAAATTCGCGACGCCGAATAATTGCGCGTCGTTCGCGAGCGCTTCGGCCACGCCGATCATTCCGTGGCCGTAGGCGTTTGCTTTCACCACCGCGAGCAACTCGGCCTTGCCGATTCGTTCGCGCCCCAACTTCGCGTTGTGGCGCAGCGCCGCGCGATCGATCTCAACCCAGCAGCGATGTTGTTCCGTCATGTCGATGTCGATCTTGTGATATGCGGCTCGCGCAAATACATCGGCTCGAGCGGCGGCAGAACAAACGCGCGATTAGTGTCCGCGGCAAGCCGCGCCAGCAGGCGCGCGGACGGATAACGAATCTGCACGCGTTGGAACTGCGGCAGTTCTTCCGCAGCGAAGATCGACATCTTCTCGGCGTCGATCTTCGCGCGTAGCTCGGATTCGCCTAACAAATCGGGACCTTCGACCAGATTGTTATCGCGAACGCGCGCGAAGAAAAACGATTGTCGCCGCGCGTCGCCAATGAAGCAGTACTCGCCTTCTTGATCGATCGCGCAGATCGACGGATAGCCGATCAATTGCGCTTTCGACCCGAGTTGCATCCCGATCGCCGTAGAAATTGCGATGCGCGTTCCGGCGTATGAACCGGGGCCAAGGCCGGCGATAATTTTGTCCGGCACGCCGAATTGTTTTTGGACGTCGGCCAGATTTTCGAAGAACGCGCCGGAGTTCTTGCGATCGTTCGCCCAATCGCGCGCAAGATCGACATCTCCATCTCGCCACGCGAGCGATCCCCGCGCAGATGAAAGCTCGAGCGCGAGAATTTTCATGTCGCGATCTCGCGCTCCGTTTCCGATTTCGTCGTGAACGAAATCCATTTCGCATTCGGCGGAATGAGCTCGGGAAATTTGTCGGCCCATTCGATGAGACAAACACCGTCGCCGAAAAAATATTCGTCGAGGCCGAGGCGCTCGGCCGATTGTCGATCTTCGATGCGAAAGAAATCGAAATGGTAAATCGGTAGGCGACCGCCGGAGTATTCGTGGATGAGCGTGAAAGTTGGGCTCGTGACTTCGTTGCCACTTCCGAGACCGGCGACAACACCTTTTACGAATTGCGTTTTGCCCGAGCCGAGATCGCCGCGCAACGCCACGACATCGCCCTTGTCGATCTTGCGCGCGAAGTCGCGGCCTAACGATTCTGTTTCAGCGGCGCTGTTGGAAGTGAACGTAGCCACGGAACAAGTCTCGATTCTCGATTTTCGATTTTCGATTGAATGAGCCGATGCGCGTGAGCGGAATACGCGGAAATTTTCTTCGCCAATCTTTTTGCAGACGTTTTCGATCGCGCGGTGAAACCGCGAAGAGCAGCTCGAAGTCTTCGCCGTCGTTCAACGCGTTGTCGATCTTGCAGCCGCGATTGAGCGGCAAAGCGTCGATGTCGATCTTGTAACCGACTTTGCTGGCGCGGGCGAGACGCGGGAGATCGGCGCCGAGACCATCACTCAGGTCCATCATCGCATGCACGCGAAAGTTTTGCGTGAGCCAGCGCGATTCGTTGATGCGCGGAACGAAGTTTAAATGTTTCCCGCGAATGGACCCGCCAAGTTTTCCAGTGACGAAAAGATCGTCGCTGACTTTTCCTCTGCTGCGCGTGACACACCGATTTTTTTCGACGAAGCCGGCGACGCTGACAGAGATCGCCGCCGGACCGCGCGTGTCGCTGGTTTCGCCGCCGACGATGACGACATCGAAGCGGCGCGCGGCGCGATTGAGCCCGCGGTAAAGCTGCGAGACCCACCTTGTCGATCTTGTAGCGGGAACGATGAGCGTGACCAAAGCAAATTGCGGAAGGCCCGACATCGCCGCGAAATCGCTCAGCGGCCGCATCATCGCTTTCCACCCGACGCGTTCGGGGTTGGTCGCAGACGTGAAGTGAATCTTTTCGACGACGCAATCGGTCTTGAGCAAAAGCAACTCGCTACCGCGCGGCGGCCTAACGACGGCGCAATCATCGCCTGCGGCAACGACCACATTCTTGTTTTTGCCTAACGACGACAGCAAACGGATCAAGAGCCGGTCTTCACCGACTTCTCGAAGTTTCATGGGGCGGAAAGTTGCGGAAAGGCGAGGACAATGAGCGAAGAAGCGTTGAAGAGCGAATGCATGGTCATGGAGACGAGCAAAGATCCGCTCCATTCATACGCGATGGTAAAGCAGGCGCCGAGAATGAAGAGCAACGGGAACGAGGGCAGATGTCCATGCGCGGCGGCGAAGAGCAGCGCATTCGCGCAAAGGCCAAAGGTGACGCCGAAATGTCGACGCAAGACGCCATAGAGAAAAAAGCGGAAGAGAAATTCTTCCGAGAGCGGCGCGAGCGCGACGGCGAAGATGATGACGGTGATGCGCTCGCGCAACGTTTGCGAAGTGTTGAAAAAATCGACGATGCTCTGGTTGCTGAATCCGCTTCCGTAAAAACGCTGGAGGATGAGCTCGGCGGTATTGAGAAGCGGATAGGCGAAGAAGAGCAGCAATGCGCCGGTAAAGATGGCGCGGACAGCGCCGAGCTTCGTTAGGCCGGCGAGCTCGGTCACGCTGCGGCCGCGCACCTGCAATACGACAATGATGACAAGGATGATGCCAAAGGTGACGACGAAGCTGCTGAGCAGGGCGCGCACGCTGACCTCTGAAGGCTGTACCGAAAACGCCGCCCTGATGTTGACGAGCAGGAGGGCGATGAGAATGGCGGCGAAAATGGATTCCAAACCGCCGAAGGTCGGCATCGCGTCAGGAGTAGTTGTCGATCTTGCGGGATCATTCGAGATGACTCGGCGGGCGGCGATTTGCCTAACGAGCGCGATATAAACATACGCGCCGGCGATAAACCAAAGCGCGTAGATGATCGCGAACGCTGGGAGCGCAGATGCGGACAACATTTGTCCGCGGCCTACGGAGCGTAATAGCTCGGCAGGAAGTAAGCGTGGCCGCTCTCCAGTTGCGGCACGAGTTGTTTCGGCAATTCCAGTCGCAGTTTCGCGTCGCCGCTTTGGCCGAAGGCGCGGAAGAACCGGCTAAGACTAAACGGCGGACCGTACTTCACGACGCGGGCGCCGGGCGCGCCGCCGAGCTCGCGCGCTTTTCGGTAAGCGTCCTCGATTTGGCCGACGCCATCGATGAGTTTGTTCTCGAGCGCATCTTTGCCGGACATGATGCGGCCGTCGGCAATGCCGTTGCGCAAGGTGTCGGCCGGAATGTTGCGTTCCTTCGACACGACCCCGAGAAATTTGTCGTACGTTTTCATGACGAACGATTGGATGAGGTCGCGTTCTTCCGGTGTCATCGGCCGCGCGCCGTTGAGGATGTCCTTGAACTTGCCGCTTTTGAAAACGACGGAGGCGAGACCGACTTTGTTAAAGAGCTGCTCGTAATTAAACGTTTGGATGATGACGCCGATGCTGCCGGTGATCGTCGTCTCGTTCGCCATGAGGAACCGGCCGCCGCAGGAAATATAATAACCGCCCGACGCCGCGAGTGTGTCCATGTAAACGACGACCGGTTTGACCGCGCGCAGTTTCGTGACCGCATTGTAAATTTCATCGGAGGCGGTGACTTCGCCGCCGGGCGAATCGATTTCGAGCACGACCGCTTTCACACGCGAATCGTCCCGCGCCTGTTGCAGCGCCGCGCGCATGTCTTCCACCATGTTATCGCTCACGGTGCCGGGAATGCTCGAGCTGATCAGACCGCGCATGGTGATGAGCGCGATCTTATCGCCGCCGACACCACGCTCGCCGCGCTCAACCACCACTTCGCGATAGCGCGGCGGCCATTCTTCAAATGTGCCGACGGCGCCGCTGGCCCGGCGAAAGACGACCGCGACGAGAACGAAATTCGCGAACACGCTCGCGCATAACGCCACGAACAAAAAGATGCTGAGACACCCGAGCTTGCGATCCGCCATTGCGCGACAAGCTGGAGGAGAACGGTCGTGCGCTCAAGCGCTTTCGCTTTCATGAGCGTCGCGCGCAAAGCTGGCCTGCAAGCTGCTAAAGCAAGTAGCCGTGAACGGTCCACTCCCCATCGGCGAATCAACGGCCAAGCGCATGCGCAAGAAATCCGCTTCGGATAAAGCGCGCAAAACGCGCGCCGGCGCGAACAGCAAGAAGAGCGCGAATAACAGCACGCCTCACCTCGCCGCGGCCGGCAGTCTTACCCGCACCAAAGCTTTATTGCTCGCGGCGCTTAGAGTTTGGGAACTCAAGCATCGCATCGACTAATTGCGCCTCGCTCCGGGCCAACCTTGTCGATCTTAGCGATTGTCGATCTTACGAGCGCGATTAAACTCTGTTCGCTTTGCGCCCGTAGCTCAGCCGGATAGAGCATCGGATTTCTAATCCGACGGTCGGGTGTTCGAGTCACCCCGGGCGCGCTTCGCAAATTTCTGTTCGTGATCGAGCAGCCATTTCTTGCGCCATAATCCGCCGCCGTATCCGCAAAGATTTCCATCCGCGCGAATGACGCGGTGACATGGAATGACGATGCATATCATGTTCTCGCCATTGGCGCGGCCGACGGCGCGACGCATCTCGGCATCGCCCAACTTTTCCGCCATCCAGGAATACGAACGCGTTTCGCCTGACGGGATCGTGCGCAACAATTCCCAATCGCGAAGTTGAAACGGCGAACCGACCGGCGCCAGCGGGACGTTGAACTCGAGATTTTTTCCCGAGAAATAATCGCCTAACTGTTTCCGGATCGCGGTCAGGTGCCGATGTTCGCCCGGCACAATGTTTGTCTTCAACTTCGTGCCCAAGATCGACAATTCCCTTTCGAGCGCACGCCGATCGACAAACTCGAGCAATCGCAAACCGTCGTCGTCCGCGATCGCGAGCATCGCGCCGAGCGGCGTTTCAATTCGTTCCGCGAGCAACGCGCCTTTCGTTTTCGTCGGCGTTTCGCCGAAGATGCGCTCGAACGCGTCGCGAAATCCGCTTTGCGATTGATAACCGCTGCCATTGCGCGCTTCGTCCACGCGCGCGCCGCGCTGCACTTCGCGTAGCGCCAATCCCATTCGTCGCGCACGATGATAAGCCTGGAACGTCATTCCGTAGTGACGCTTGAATTGCCGGCGCGCGGTCGAAGGATCGATCGACATCGCCTCCAATTCCTTGTCCGTAATCTTGCCGTCGGGCGCGCGCTCGACTTCCTCGCGCAAACGCTCCACCAATTCCGGCGCGCGTTGTTGTCGATCTAACGGATTGCAACGGAGACACGGCCGATAGCCGCCGTGCAGCGCGTCGTTAGGCGTGCCGAAGAATTCGACATTCTGGCGCGCCGGTTTTTTTGCCGAACAAGTCGGCCGGCAGAAAATTCCAGTCGTGCGCACGCCAACGTAGAAAATTCCTTCGAAGCTCGTATCGCGATTGACCAACGCGCGATACATCGTGTCCGGAGGAGGAAGCAATTCCATCAGTTTCATGATGCAGTTTACGCGCGCAAAACGCGAGCGCGCATCGACGAAAATCGGGCAGCGAATTCCGCTTTCTGGGGAGCACAGGCCGCTGGCCTGTAGCATTCGGCCGCTGGCCGAATGCAAACGGTGCAAACTGCAATTGATCATCCATCGGTTCGCGGCGAGCCGCCGCGAACTACAGGCCGGCGGCCTGTGGTCCCCAATCCAAGAAGTTTACCAACGATGGAACGCGGGATGACCTTCCCTGACCGCGACGAAAACGCCGCGGCAGGTCGCGCAAACTTTTCCGCCGGCGGTGAGCGTTCCTTCGACCGTCGCGCGATCGTCCGTAAGATCGACAATGTGCGCCGCGAGATGAACGACGTCGTTCGTCGGCGTCGGCCGCAGGAGTTTGATGGCGTATTCGGCGGTCACCGTGCACGGCGCCTGATCGGATTTCGCGCGCTTCATCAAGTGATACGCGCCAGTCCAATTGCAGTGGCAATCGAGTAACGCCCCGATGATTCCGCCATTCAAAACGCCGGGAAACGCTTCATATTTTTTCTCCGGCTTCCAATCGGCCACGACTTCATCGCCTTTCACGAAGCTGCGAATGTGAAGTCCATCCGGATTCGCGGGGCCGCAGCCGAAGCATGCATTTTTCGGCGCGTAATGTTCCTGCAGTGATTTTTCCATCTGGAGCGGCGCTCTCTGAGCGCCAGGACTAATTTATTTTCGGCGGTCCGAGACCGCCGCTACAAAAATAATTGTCGATCTTAGCGTTTGGCGGGCGCGCCGTTGTGCGGCGTCCCGGGATACGGACGCAATTCCGGCCCCGTATAAAGTGAGCGCGGGCGAATCAATCGATTGTGATCGTGCTGTTCGATCACGTGTGCACACCAACCGGCCACGCGTGACGCGGCGAAAATCGGTGTGTTCAATGCCGGATCGAACCCGAACATGGTGAACACCGGCGCAGCGTAAAGATCGACATTGGCGCACAGTTGTTTCTCGCGTTCCATCGTCGCTTCGAGCTGTTCGCAAATCGGCACCCATTGTTCCTTGCCGACGCGTTTGCCGAGATCGCGTCCGATCTCCCGCATGATCGGCACGCGCGAATCGCCTTTTTTGTAAACACGGTGACCGAATCCCATGATTTTCTTTTTCTGCGCGAGCGCGTCCATCATCCACTTCTCGGCGCGATCAGGCGTTTTGATTTCCTCGAGCATCTTCATCGACTCTTCATTCGCGCCACCGTGCAACGGTCCCTTCAACGTCCCGCACGCGCTCGTCACCGCCGCGTACATGTCGGCAAGAGTTGAGGCCGTCACGCGCGCCGCGAAAGTCGAGGCGTTGAATTCGTGATCGGCATACAAAATGAAAATCGTATCCATCATCCGGATCTGCCACGCCTGCGGGACTTCGCCGTTCAGTTTGTAGAAGAAATTTCCGGCGAGAGTGAGATCGGATTTTTCCGGCAGCGGTTCTTCGCCGTGTTGAATGCGATAGCCGTCGGTGATGAGCGTCGAAACCTTCGCGATTAACCGGATCGCTTTGCGCACATTCGCCTCGTGCGAATTATCGTTAAGATCGACATCGAACGGCGCGAGCATCGACACGCCGGTGCGCAACATGTCCATCGGGTGCGTGTTTTTCGGCATCAAACGCAAAACATCGAGCACCTGCTTCGGGAGCGTGCGCTCGGCCGCGATCGCGCGCGTAAATTTGCCTAACTGTTCGAAATTCGGCAGCTCGCCCTTGATCAACAAATGCGCGACCTCTTCGAAACTCGCTTCCTCCGCGAGCTTGTGAATGTCGTAGCCGCGATACATCAAGCCCGCGTTCGGATCGACCCAGCAGATCTCCGTTTCGCCCGCGACCACGCCGGCGAGTCCGGGGCTGTAGGCTGGTTTTTGTTCGGTGGCCATCGTGCTCTTCTTTACCTCGCGAACCGAAAACGTTCAACCGGCGTTCGGATCGTAATCGAGCAAATCGTAAAGTTCCTTGCGCGTTTGCATCCTGTCGATCCAATCCGCTTGCGTCCCGGCTTTCTTCAGCGCGGCGAAAAATTCGCCGGTCGCTTTCATGGAAACGCGAAATGCGCTCTGGGGAAAAATCACCATGCGATAACCAAGATCGACAAGTTCTTTGATCGACATGAGCGGCGACTTGCCGAACTCGGTCATGTTCGCGAGCAACGGCGCTTTCACTTCCTTCGCGAAATCGGCGAACTCTTCGCGCGTTTGCAGCGCTTCCGGGAAAATTCCGTCCGCGCCGGCTTCGAGATATTTCTGCGCGCGATTGACTGCGCTTTTGAAATCTTCCACCCCGCGCGCGTCCGTCCGCGCGATGATGACGAAATCTTTGTCGCGCCGCGCCTGCGCCGCCGCCGCGATCTTCGCCGACATCTCCGCAAGATCGACAATCACTTTTCCGGCGAGATGCCCGCAACGTTTCGGAAATTCCTGGTCTTCGATGTGACAACCCGCCAACCCCGCCGCTTCGAGCTCGCGAATTGTCCGTGCGACGTTTTCCTCGCCGCCGAATCCGGTGTCGGCATCGACAATCGCCGGAATCTTCACCGCTTGCGCGATGTAACCCGCCAGCCTAACGACCTCCGTCATTCCGAGCAATCCGACATCCGGCACGCCCGCAGTCGAATTCGCCATGCCCGCGCCGCTGATGTAAACGGCGTCGAAACCAGCGCGTTCGACTTGTCGCGCCATGGCCGCGTTCGGCACGCCCGGCATCGCGACCGCGCCTTTCGCGATCAATTGCCGGAGTTGCGCGCCTTTGCTTTTCATTTCATCACGCACGCGGCGAGCAGGTCATCGACTTTCGCGGCCGCGTCCAACTTCCACGCAAGATCGACAATTGCCTTTGCGCGTTGCTCGCCGAGCTCGGGAACGACTAACGAATTGAATTTGCCGACGAGCTGTTCGTCTGTGACTGGATTAAACGCGTTGCCTAACGGATAATCGACTCGCTTAGTCAGTTCGCGTCCGTCTTGCAGCGTGACGTGCACAATGTTCGCCACCGCTTTCGCGTAAAGTGAAGTCAGCTCCTCGTTGCGTTGCACGGTCACGTTTTCCAGAAATTTCCAGATCGTCGGATCCATGAAACGCTCGGGCTGAAATTGTTTCTCGGTCACTTCGCCGTCGATCAACGCGATCGCTGTGATGTATGGCAGGCTATGATCGGCCGTCTCGCGGGTTTCCGGTTTCCACTTCTCCGGTTCGCTACCAATGATATCGACGGATGCGTCATGGCTCTCGATGCGCACCGATTGAATCTTCGCAGGATCGACAATTTCCTTTCGCAAGAAGAGCGCCGCTTCGATTGCGCTTTGGCTGTGATATTCCGCGGGCCAATATTTGATGCTGGTGTTGAGAATCATTGAGGCGGGTCCTTTTCCGGCCATGCCTTCGCGCCGTATATCGAAAACTTCGGCGACATTGCCTAACGAAACGCCGAGTTCCTTCTCGAATCCCATTTGTCCTTCAAAAATCGGCGCGGGGCCGGTCATGCCCGCGCGCGCGAGCAATGCTGCATAAACTCCGTGGCGTGCCGCGTTCGCGAAGGCAACGCCTTTCCAATGCGACAGTTCGCCGACGCGCGCTTGTCGAAACGCGGCGCAATTTACACCAGCGATGTTCACGGCGTGCCGCGTAAGATCGACATCGAGCTTCATCAACTTTGCGGCAGCGAGCGCAGTCGAGAACGCGCCGTAGGTCGGATGGTCCCAACCCCGCGCGCGAATGCTCGCCGCATCGCACAACCGACATTGCACTTCATACGCGAGTGCGGCGGCGGTGATGATCTCTCGTCCACTCGCGCCCACACTTTCGCCGACGGCGAACACAGCGGAAAGATTGTCGCTCGGATGCGCGGGCTCTTTTGAAAGATACGTGTCGTTGTAATCGAAGTAGCGAATGCAACATCCGGTCGCAAACGCGGCCCAATCCGGTGGCGCTTTGTGATTCGTCCCGATGATGGTCGATCCATTCTTCGCCGAAAATTCCGACGCGACCTTTCGCGCCATCACGCACGGCTCCTCATTCCACGCGCCGAGCGCGCAGCCGATGGAATCGATGACGCGCCGTTTCACTTCGTGCACGGTGTCCTTCGATAAATCTTCGAAGCGAAGTGAACAGGCGTATTCGGCGAGGGTGTGGGCGAGCGATTTGGTCATGTGAAAATCGAGCCTGCAATCTGTCGATGAATACTCAAGCGGCAAGTTCTGTTCTGGGGAGCGCACGCCGCCGGCGTGCTGGCGATGGCGGCTCGCCATCGCGAACTTTAAGATCGTTTCGGCGAGCCGCCGAAACCCGCACGCCAGCGGCGTGCGCTCCCCGGACTTGCCGCTTGCGCCGCGCGCACGCAAAGTCTCGACGGCATGAGTAAAGTTTTTCCTGACGCCAAGAGCGCGCTCGACGGTCTGCTGCACGACAACATGACCATCGCCGCCGGCGGTTTTGGTTTGTGCGGCATTCCGGAGAATTTGATCGCGGCCTTGCGCGACAGCGGCGCGAAAGGCCTAACGATCGTGGGCAACAACGCCGGGGTGGACGATTTCGGAATGGGCGTTCTGCTCACGACGCGGCAGGTGAAAAAGGTGATGGCGTCGTACGTGGGCGAGAACAAGGAATTCGAGCGCCAGGTTTTGAGTGGCGAATTGGAACTGGAATTGATTCCGCAGGGGACGCTGGCGGAACGATTGCGCGCGGGCGGCGCGGGAATTCCCGGTTTTTACACGCGCACAGGCTTCGGAACGCTGCTCACGGAAAAGAAAGAGACGAAAAAATTCGGCGACAAGGAATATGTGCTCGAGCCGGGAATCACGGCGGAGGTTTCGTTAGTCAAAGCGTGGAAGGGCGACACGTCCGGCAATCTTATTTTTCGCAAAACATCGCGAAATTTTAATCCGATGATCGCGACTTGCGGAAAAGTCTGCGTCGCCGAAGTCGAGGAACTTGTCGATCTTGGCGAACTTGATCCGGATCAAATCCACACGCCCGGGATTTATGTGGATCGAATTATTCAGGGCAAAAATTACGAGAAGCGGATTGAGTTTCGCACCGTGCAAGGCGCCGCGGTGGCGAAGGCGGGATCGACCGTGCGCGATCTTCTGGCGAAACGCGCGGCGAAGGAATTGCGCGACGGTTACTACGTCAATCTCGGCATCGGCATTCCGACATTGGTGGCCAACTACATTCCTGAAGGGATGAATGTGACGCTGCAATCGGAGAACGGCTTGTTAGGCATCGGACCGTTTCCGAAACCGGGTGAAGAAGATCCCGATCTCATCAATGCCGGTAAACAAACAATTACCGCCATGCCGGGCTCAGCCTTTTTTTCGAGCGCCGATTCGTTTGCGCAAATTCGCGGTGGGCATATCGATCTTGCCATTCTGGGCGCGTTCGAAGTGACGGACAAAGGCGACATCGCGAACTGGATGATTCCCGGAAAGATGATCAAAGGCCCGGGCGGCGCGATGGACCTCGTGGCCGGGGTGAAACGCGTGGTCGCGGTGATGGAACACACGTCGAAGGATGGCAGTCCGAAAATTTTGAAAGAATGCACGTTGCCGATCACAGGGTTGGGAGTCGTTAACCTGATCATCACTGACCTGTGCGTGTTCGAAGTGAAAAAAGGCGGCGGGCTCGTGCTGATCGAGCTGCACCCGGGCGTGACCGTCGAAGATGTGCGCGCGAAGACGGCAGCGCCATTCGACGTTGCATTAAAGAGCTGAACCGCAGGATCGCATCCGGCACGAGCATTGCCGGGAAAAGATTGTAAGCCTCGTGGCCTGTGCGAATACTCGGCGCGCGCGAGATGAAGATCGACAATTTCTTCGCTGAGTTGAAGCGGCGCAACGTTTACAAAGTTGCGGTCGCGTACGCGGTCGTGGGGTGGCTGCTGGTTCAAGTCGCCACGCAGGTCTTTCCCTTTTTCGAAATTCCGAACTGGGCCGTGCGTCTGGTTGTGCTCGCTATCGTCATTGGATTTCCGATCGCGTTGGTGATCGCTTGGGCATTTGAATTGACGCCCCAGGGACTGAAACGAACGGAAGATGTCGATCTTACGACGCAAATACGGAGGAAATCTCACACTTGGATTTACGTCGTGATTGTGGGCGCGCTGTTGTCCATCGGTCTGTTCATGCTTGGCCGCTACGGATTCCGTGAAAAAATTTCGGCTGCGGGCGAATTGCCTGCGAAATCGATCGCGGTGTTGCCCTTCGAAAATCTCAGTGAAGAAAAAGGAAACGCGTTTTTCGCGGAAGGCGTTCAGGATGAAATTCTGACGCGCCTGGCCAAGGTGGCCGAGCTCAAGGTCATCTCGCGGACCTCAACACAACGTTTCAAAAGCGCGCCGGAAAATCTGCCCGCCATCGCGAAGCAACTCGGAGTGATTCACATTCTCGAAGGAAGCGTGCAGAAAGCGAACGATCAGGTGCGGGTGAATGTGCAGTTGATCAATGCCCTGACCGACGCGCATCTCTGGGCGGAAACGTACGATCGTCGTTTGATCGACATCTTCTCGGTCGAAAGCGAGATCGCGAAAACAATCGCCGACACCCTGCAGGCGAAACTGACCGGCTCGGAAAAAGACGCGATGTCGAAAAAACCGACCGCGAATTCGGAAGCGTACGAGCTTTATCTCAAGGGACGGTTCTTTTGGAACAAACGCACGTCGGTCGATCTGCCGAAGGCGGTCGAATATTACAATCAGGCCATCGCAAAAGACCCGAACTACGCCCTCGCCTATTCGGGTCTCGCTGATTGCTACGTTCTTTATCCCGATTACGGCGTCGGCGCGCCAACGGAATTTTATCCCAAAGCGAAAGAGATGGCCGCGCAAGCGCTCAAGATCGACAACTCGTTAGGCGCGCCGCACGCGGCGCTCGGTTTGGCTTACACAAATTTCGATCGCAACTTCACCCAAGCCATCGCCGAATTCGATCGCGCGATTGAGCTCGATCCGAATTATGCCACCGCGCACCAGTGGAAAAATACGCCGCTGAGCGCGCTCGGCCGATTCGATGAAGGGATCGCTGAATCACACAAAGCGATCGCGCTCGATCCGCTTTCGCTCATCGTCAACTCCGACCTTGCGTTCAATTACCTTAATGCGCATCGCTTTGACGAAGCGGTCGCGCAAAGCCGCAAAACTCTGGAGATCGATCCGAACTTCCATGTCGTGCGCGGCTATTTGGGACTCGGTTTGCAATTTCAGGGCAAACTAAACGAAGCGCTGAAAGAATTTCGCGCCGCGGCGGCCGCGACCGACGAACCATTCACCCATGCGCAGCTTGGGCAAGCTTGCGCGCGCGCTGGTTTGCGCGATGAAGCGCAACAAATTCTGGCGCGGTTGGAAGAACGCGCGCGTGCAAATTTCGTGAGCGGCTGGACCATCGCCGCGATTCGCCTTTCGTTAGGCGACAAAGACGGCGCGATGGCGGCGTTGCAAACGGCGTTCGAGCAACACGCGCCCGAAATCCTCACGCTCAAATACGATCCGCTTTTCGACGATTTGCACGGCGACTCGCGTTTCGAAGCGCTCGTGCAAAAAATTGTCGGCGCAAACAAGTGAAGATCGACAACTTCTTCGCTGAGCTAAAGCGGCGCAATGTTTACAAGGTCGCGGTCGCCTACGCAGTCGTAGCGTGGCTCACGATTCAGGCGGCGTCGATTCTTCTGCCGACATTCGAAGCGCCCGCGTGGGTGATGAAGGTCATTGTCCTGCTGCTCGTGCTCGGTTTTCCAGCGGCTCTGATTTTTTCGTGGGCGTTCGAGATCACACCGGAAGGAATCGTGCGGGAAACCGAAGTTGGGCCTAACGAATCGATCGCGCACCACACTGGCCGGAAAATTGTCGCGCTGACAATCGTGGTTGCGCTTATCGCTGCTGCTTTGTTTGTCTTTCAAATGCTTCGCGCAAGATCGACATCTTCATCTGCGGCGACGGTCTCGAACAAATCGATTGCGGTTATGCCATTCGATAACTTAAGCGGCGATCCGCAGAACGCGTATTTCAGCGAAGGCGTTCAGGACGAAATCCTGACGCGGCTGGCAAAGATCGCGGAGCTGAAAGTGATCTCGCGCACATCGACGCAGCGGTTTAAAAGCGCGCCGAATGACTTGCGGCAGATCGCGCAGCAGCTCGGCGTCGCGAACATCCTCGAAGGCAGCGTACAGAAAGCGAACGATCAGGTCCGGGTAAATGTGCAGCTGATCAACGCACTGACCGATGGACATCTTTGGGCCGACACTTACGATCGCAAACTGACTGACATTTTTGCAGTCGAGACGGAGATCGCAAAGACGATCGCCGACACGCTGCAGGCAAAGCTCACTGGTTCGGAGAAGATCGCGATTACGAGCAGGCCAACCGAAAATCCGGAGGCGCATGAGCTTTACCTGAAAGGCCGATATTTTTGGAATCGACGGACCGGCACAAATCTCCAGAAGGCTGCCGATTATTTCCAGCAGGCGATCGGAAAGGACTCCAATTACGCCCTCGCCTTTTCGGGGCTGGCGGACTGCCACGTTTTGTTGCCGGCTTATGCCGAGCTCGGAAGTAATCCGCGGGACGAATTGCCCAAAGCGCTGGAGGCAGCCCGGAAAGCGGTCGAGCTCGATGATGCTTTGTGTGAAGCGCACACCTCTCTGGCTCGAGCGCTGGCTTCAGATCTACAACTCCCCGCAGCAATGTCGGAGTTCAAGCGTGCGATTGAGCTCAACCCAAACTATGCGACCGCGCATCAGTGGTTCGGTGAATGTTTGCAAAGTCAGGGACATCTTGAAGAAGCCTTGGCGGAGTTGAAGCGAGCGCAAGAGCTCGATCCATTATCGCTCATTATCAACTCGGTATTGGGATTTGCCCTCGATACGGTCGGAAAAAGCGATGAAGCAATTGCCCAATTGCACAAGACGATCGAGATCGATCCGAATTTTGGTAATGCGCATGGCCAATTGGGCAATGTCCTGGAACATCGAGGCCGGCTGAAGGAGGCAATCGTAGAATACGAGAAGTGCTTCAACTCGGTGGGCTCAGACCCTATTGATCTTGCTGATCTTGCGGCCGCATACTTTCTCGATGGCAGAACGGCAGAGGCGCATCAGCTTTGGGACAAGCTCAAATCTTTATCCGAACGACAATACGTTCCGGCTTATTCGATGGCGGTCGTTCAAGTAGCAGCCGGCAATAAAAACGAAGCATTGCGTTTGCTGGAGAAAAGCTATGAGGATCGCGCACCGTTCGACTCGGCTGATTTGGGCTGGATACTTGTTGATCACCGCCTCGATTCGCTTCGGAGCGATCCACGATTTAAAAAACTAATCACACGCATCTTTTCCGGCGAGCGACGATGAGAATCGATAACTTCTTCAATGAACTGAAACGCCGGAACGTTATCCGCGCAGCCGGATTGTATCTGGTCGGCGCGTGGCTGCTCACACAAGTTGCGAGCACGGTGTTGCCGATGTTCGGCGCGCCGGATTGGGTGCCGCGCAGCATTGTTGTTCTGCTCGCCATCGCTTTTGTTCCGATGCTGATCTTCAGTTGGGTCTTCGAACTGACGCCGCAAGGGTTGAAGCGCGACGAGGACGTTAAGCCGGAGGAATCAATCGCACCACAAACCGGGCGCCGCATGAATCGCATGATCATCGCCGTGCTCGTGATCGCGCTCGCCTATTTCGTAGTCGACAAGTTCGTGCTCACTCCGCGCCGGGAGAAAACGGTCGCGAAAGCGCCCTCATCAGAATCGAATGCCGGGCCTAACCAAAAATCTGTCGCCGTGCTCGCGTTCGCCAATCTAAGCGACGATAAAGGCAGCGAATATTTTTCTGATGGCATCAGTGAAGAGTTGCTCACTGTTCTGCAAAAAATTCCGGGACTACACGTGGCCGCACGCACTTCGGCGTTCTCCTTCAAAGGTAGAAACGCCACCGCGCAGGAAATCGGACAGAAACTCGGCGTGGCATATTTGGTCGAAGGGAGCGTGCGCAAGGCCGGCGACGTGGTGAGAATCGCGGCCCGACTCACTCAAGCCAACACGGGTGAAGAGCAATGGTCGGAAAATTTTACGCGTAATTTGCAAGACGTCTTCGCCGTCCAAAGTGAGATCGCCCAAACGATCGTCGAGCAATTGAAAGGTCAGCTCACTGGTGGTGGCGCGGCCAATCCGGTAACGAAAGCCGAGATTCGGGCTGAGGTGCGCTCAGCGGTCAAAGGTGGAACGAAAAACGTCGAGGCGCACGAATCCTATTTGCAGGGCCGCTTTTTTCTCAATCGTCACTCGGAAAAGGAAACCGATCAGGCCCGCGTCGTTTTTGAACGCGCCGTCCAGTTAGATCCGAAGTTTGCACTCGCCTGGGCCGGTCTCGCCCAGACTCACGTCTGGGATTGCAACTATGCCAGCGAGGGGGGCCAGAAAGGCTTCAACGAGCATCTCGCCGCTGCGCGTGACGCAGTGGGACGAGCACTCGCCCTCGAACCCGACTTGCCTGATGCGTTGTATCCCAAGGCGATGATCGAAACAAATTTCGATTATGATTGGAAAGGTGCGGGCGAAACGCTGCGCAAAGCTCTCGCCCTCGCTCCACAAGATCCAACGCTGCTGATGGAGGCGGGGAATCTTGCCGCGGCTCGGGGCGAAAAGACACAGGGGCTCGAAGCGGTTCGGCGTGCGGTCGCGTTTGATCCAGTGAATGCACAGGCGCGTGCGTTTCTCGGGGCCGCTCTGTCGGCCACGGGCAAACTTAAGGAAGCGAGGGCGGAATACGCGCGCATGGTTGAGTTGAATCCGTCCGCTCCGTTTGGCCATGCCGGAATCGGCCAGACGTATCTTCTGGAAGGAAAATTCGAAGAAGCGGCGACCGCCGCGCAACAGGATTCGGCCGAATGGGCGCGGCTTCTCATCGTCAGCTGCGCGCGTTGGGCGCAAAAGCGAATTCCCGAATCTGACGCTGCCTTGGCGGAGTTGATCGCGAAGACTGGTGAGCTGGCCGCCTATCAAGTGGCTGAAGCTTACGCGTATCGAAACGATAAGGATAAAGCGTTCGAATGGTTGGAGCGCGCCCGTCAACAGCGCGACGCGGGTCTGCCCGGTTTGCGCGCCGATACGCTGCTACCGAATCTTCACCCCGACCCGCGCTGGGATGCATTTCTGCGCAAGGTTGGCCTGGCCGACGATCAACTGAAATGAGCGCCGCCGTAGATTGCCGCCTTCCGAATTGAACGTTAGGCGTCGAGAGCTGAGAGGTTTCCGCGCCGCGAACTACGCTTTGTCGTAAACAGCCTTGCCGCTGTACTTCTTCCCGTCTGCGTCCGTCCCATTAATCGTGACCGTGCGCGATTTGCCATCCTTTGACACCGTGATCCGACCGCTCCAAACCACTTTGCCATCTTTCCACGTCGTGATGTCGTTGGTGTGGTCGTTCACCACTTTGTAGGCGACGGAGTTGTAAGGCAGATTTCCTTTCACTGGGATTGCTTTTCCGTCGAACTTCCCGACCCAAACGCTGTGGGTCGGTTTCCCGTCCTTGTCCACGCCGTCCACCGTCACCTTGATTTTGTCCTTTTGTTCCTCGTAAACCACGGTCGTGTTCTTGCCCATTCCAGCCGGAAGCTTTGATTTCGATTCATTGAGCTTCCACGTGCCGATGTGCGGATTGGCCGCAAAACAAGCTGCTGCCCCCATGAACGACAGGGCCACGGCGACTGCTGCAATTCGTATTTTGATCATGCGGAGATTCCGGCAGAACGGCCGTTAGGCGTCAATCCTTATTGCACACGCTCACGCGGACAAAGCACCACCAACAATGACGCGATCGTCCAGCAGGCAATCATCACCAAAAAACCAGTATCAAACGAGCCGGTCCGTTGACTCAGGTCGCCAAAAATCTTGGGGCCAACAAATCCGCCGATGCTCGCAGTGCAGTTGATAAATCCAACTGCGGCCGCCGCGGCCGAGCTCGTCAGAAATGCAGACGGCAACGCCCAGAACGCCGGCAAATATGAAACCGAACCGAAACCGATCAGCGTGAACACAAAAAGCAGGAGTGCGTTTGAATGCGGCAAAACAAACCACATCGTTAGGCCAAGTGCGGCGGTCAATTGCGGCACTGCGAAATGCCAGCGGCGTTCGCGAGTGCGATCGGAATTCCACCCGATCACTAACATGCCGATCAATCCGGCAAGGAACGGAATCGAGCCTACCCAGCCAACATGCATATCGCTCCAACCCGTCATGCGCTTGAGCAAGGTCGGCATCCAGAACCAGAAAATGTAGCCGCCGCTGTAACAGAAGAATAAACCAAGCGTGAGCATGAGCACGGCCGGATGGCGAAGCGCTCGCAAGATCGACATCTTCTCCGTATCGGCTTTAGCGCGACGTTCCTCCACCAGTCGCGACGTGATCCAATCGCGTTCCTCGGGATGCAGCCATTGCGCTTCGTTAGGCCGGTCCGGCAACCAGACCAGCGTCGCGAAACCCAAAATAACTGCCGGCACACCCTCGAGGAGAAATAACCAGCGCCATCCCGGCGTGCCGAGCCAATTGATACCCAGAATCGCCCCGGCAAGTGGCCCCCCGAGGATGTACGCGATCGGAATCGCCGACATGAATCGCGCGACCGCTTTCGCGCGGTCCTGATAGATGAACCAGTGCGAAAGATAAACGATCACGCCGGGAAAAAATCCGGCCTCGGCCGCGCCTAACAAAAAGCGCGCGCCGTAAAGTTCCATCGGCGTTCGGACGAAGCCGGTCAGCGTCGTCAGCACTCCCCAGGTAACGAGCGTGAGCGCGAGTAATCGCCGCGCGCTCCACCGTTCCACCAGGATCGCGCCCGGAATTTGCAGTGCGAAATACCCGATGAAGAAAATTCCGCTCGCGTTCCCGAAAATCGAATCCGTTAGACCAAGGTCGCCTTTCATCCCGAGCGTGGCGTAGGCGATGTTCGTGCGGTCGAGATAATTCGCGACGTAAAGGAGGAAGAGAAACGGCAGGAGTCGCCACGCGATGCGACTGCGCGCACTTTCACCGGAATTCATCGCGCGCAGCATATCACTTTGGTATAACGGCCGCATGAAAGCACTACTCCTCGCCGCAATCGTGTTCGCATTTTCGATCAACGCCGCGCCGGCGCAACTCGCCGGAGAATACGCGGACAAAAGTTATCGCGGGGGTTCGGCCGTGTTTCAGATGAGCATCGAAGGTAGTGGCAATAGCACGCAGGTTTGGTTCAGCGCCATTCGCCACGACGCGCAAGGCTCCGCGCCGGAAGGCCAGGGCTATGGAAAGATGAACAGCAAAGGCGCGCTCGAATTTAAGTTCGACGACAGCTGCCACAATTCCGGCACGGGCACGATCACGAAAAGCGGCGATGATATTGCCGTGTCGATGAACGTGACGAAAAAGGCTGATGCGGGCTGCGCCGCGTTCTACAGCTCGAGCATGAAGCTCAAACGCGTGAAGAAGTAGTTGTCGATCTTACACCATCGGCCGGAAGCGACCCACCACTTCCTGCAAACATCCGCTGATTTGGCCTAACGAACACACTTCGGCCGCTTCCAGCAGCGCCGGGAAACAATTCTCGTCCGTCTCCACCACCGCCGCGAGTTTTTCGAGCTCCTTTTGCGCCTTCGCCGCATTCCTCGCTTTGAATTTCTTCAGCCGATCGACCTGCAATTGCTGTCTTGAGCGCGGAGTGCGCGCGAGCTCAACCTCCGGCATCTCGTCCGAGCCATTGCGATAACGATTCAGCGCGATGATCGGTCGTGTCCCGTCGTAAATTTGTTCTTCGTATCGATGTGCGGCGTTTTGAATTTGCGAGCGTTGGTAACGATTCTCCACCGCGCCCATGACTCCGCCTAACGATTCGATCTCACGGAACTCATCCAGAATCGCCTTCTCCACCGCGCGCTCGACCGCTTTCATGCCGGGCGAACCGCTCAGCATATTCATGGTGTGCTTAAAGATTCCCGATTCCTCGAGCAGAATCGCCTGCGCATGCGACGCGAGCCGGATCCACTCTTCGCTCGGCGTCGTGAACGGCTCGTCCGCGCTGTTCGAGTGACACGAGTTCGTCGCGTTCATGTAGGCCAGCATCAACTCGGCCGCGGTCCTCGTTAGGTTGTTTTTAAATTCGGCGGCAACGAGCGAGCGTCCGCTCGTTTGCGTGTGCAGCTTGAACAACTGCGCTTTCGGCCCCGCGCCAAAAACGTCGCGCATTCCGATCGCCCAAATCTTTCGCGACACGCGCGCGAGCGCGATGTATTCGGCGTCGAGTCCGCAATCGAGGAAGAACGACAGGCGCGGACCGAAGACATTTACGTCCGCGCCGCGCGCCATCAGCATTTCGACATACGCAAAACCGTTCGAGAGCGTGTAAGCGGCCTGTTGCACCGGCGTCGAGCCGGCTTCGCCGATGTGATAACCGCTGATCGATACCGGATACCAGCGCGGCATATTCGCGCTCGTCCACTCGATCATGTCGAGCAGAAACCGCAGCGACGCTTCGATCGGAAAAATCGTTTCGTTCTGCGCCTGCACTTCCTTGAAAATGTCGGCCTGGATTGTGCCGCGAAGATTTGGAACAACGCCGTTGCCGAAGCGCCGTTTCGCCGCCGCGATGTACATCGCCATGATAATTGGCGCCGGACCGCTGATCGTCATCGACGCCGAAAAATCGGGCGAGCCGACTTCGAAGCCATCGTAGAGCCGCACCATGTCTTCGACCGTGTCCACCGCTACGCCGCCTTCGCCGATTTTTCCGAACACGCCATCGGCGTCGGAATCGATCCCGTAAAGTGTCGGTCCGTCGAACGCGGTGCTGAGACGTTTCGAGCGCTGATGCGCGCTCAGGAAATGAAATCGTTTGTTCGTGTCCTCCGCGAGCATGAGGCCGGAGAACAAACGCGTCGGTTCTTCCGGCGGGCGCGCGCCATTTTTCTTCGCGCCATTGGAAGATGTCGATCTTGCACTTGTCGATCTTTTGAAACTTCCCTGCTCGTTGTGTTGCAACGGCTCGAGGTACATCTCGCGATAGGCGGCATTGAGAAATGGAAATTCACCCGGCAATCCTTCGCCGAACAAATAGCGCGCGATTTCTCCCGCCTCGTCGATTTCTGGCAAGGCCAGACGCGGCAACGGAATTCCCGTCGGCGTTTTCGAAACCGGGATCTCCGATTTGAATTTGTTCCAGCGTTCGGTCAGCTCGCGCGCAAATTTTTCATCGCTGCGCGCGCGCTTTACCTGGTCGCGCACGAACTGCTCGTGCTTTCCCACCGCTTCGACGACTGCTCCGAGTTTGCTCATGACTTTTTCCTGCTTGTAGCGGCGGTCTCTGACCGCCGATTCTTTCGGTTTCGGCGGTCAGAGACCGCCGCTACAGAAGATTTGCTGTTCGTAATCAACTCAAACAATTCATCCACGCCAGCGTCGCGATGACGTTTCGCCACCGTCGCGACGATTTGTTGATCGCGTTTGTTCTGCGTCAGTCGGTGCTCGATTTCCGATAACGCCGCTTTCGCACGATCGAGATCGGTCTTGTTCACGACCACAATGTCCGCGACATCGAGCATGACAATTTTCTGCAACTGCAACCGCGCGCCGTAATCGGGATTCATCACCAGCACCGTTTGATCGACAAGTTGATTTCGGAACGGCATCGCTTCCTGACCGGTGCCGACGGTTTCGATGATGACGTAATCGAAATCGGAATGCGCCAGGAGCTGTAAACAACTTTCGGTCGCGGGCGACAAACCGCCGGCCTGACCGCGCGTCGCCATGCTGCGCATGAACACGCGATCGTCCTGCGAATTAATCATGGTCGCGCGGTCGCCTAACAACGCCCCCTCGCCGACCACGCTCGGATCGTGCGAAAGGATTGCCACACGCGATTGTCGATCTTGCTTGAGAAAACGCAGAACGAGTTCGTCGATCAACGTCGTCTTGCCCGCGCCGCCCGGGCCGGTGAAACCGATGACCTTGGGACGCTTCGAATTTTTCGATTTCGAATTTTTCACTTTGCCTTTGGCGTCTTCGATCTCGGTGAGCTGGCGCGCGAGCGTAAGATCGACATTCGACTTTGCGCGAGCTTTGCGCGGCTTTGCGTAATGCTTCTTCACATACGCGACCATTTCCGTGAGCGGCGTCCCGGCGAAAAAAATCTGATCGACACCCTTCCGCTTCATCTCGCGCGCGTCGTCATGCGTGATGGTCCCGCCGCCGCCGCCGAAAACTTTAATGTCGCTCGCTCCGAGTTTTTTTAGGTGCCTAACGACATCGGCAAAAAATTCGATATGACCGCCGTTGTAACTCGAGATTCCGATGGCTGCGACGTCTTCCTGAATCGCCGCGCGCACGATGTCGCTGACGTAGCGATGAAACCCGAGATACACCACTTCGATGCCGTGCCGGATGAATTCGAGATTGATCGTATTGATCGCGCTGTCGTGCCCATCGCAAATCGGCACAGCGGTAAGAATACGGATCGGTGCAGGCATCGTTTTTTCTGTAGCGGCGGTCTATGACCGTCGCAAATTCCAACGCAAAGTATGCGACGCTCGCAGAGGGCCGCTACGGAGGAAAGGCAAAATCTTATGAATGATCCACTCGATTTCACCGATAAAGTTGTGCTCGTGACCGGCAGCTCGCGCGGCATTGGCGCGGAGATGATCAAGGCGTTTGGCGCACGCAACGCGAAATGCGTCGTGAATTACATTGTCGACCCTGCCGGCGAAAACAAAAAGGGGGCGGAGGCGGTGGCGAAGGAGTTGAAGGAGCCACTTGTGATCGAATGCAACGTGACCGACCCGCCGCAGGTCGAGGCGATGATGAAACAGATACAAGATCGACATGGTGGGCTCGACGTTCTCATCAACAACGCCGGGATTATCAACGACCGCACGATCAAGAAAACTTCACTCGCAGAATTCGAGGCGGTGGTGCGGGTCAACCTCGGCGGCACGTTCAACGTCACCAAAGCCGCATCGCAAATTCTGCGGCAAAACGGGCGGGTAATCAATTTATCGAGCGTAAGCGGGCAGATGGGATTTTTCGGCCAGGCAAATTATTCGTCGAGCAAGGCGGGAATTATTGGCCTAACGAAAGTTTCGGCACGCGAATTGGCACGGCAGAACATCACCGTCAACGCCATTGCGCCCGGCTTCATCGACATCGGTATGAGCAAGGACCTGCCGCCCGAGATCGCGCAGAACTTCATCAAACTGGTTCCGTTAGGCCGAATGGGTGACGTGCGTGAGATCGTGAACGCGGCGTTGTTTCTCGCATCCCCGATGGCGAGCTACATTACCGGCCACGTCTTGAACGTGAACGGCGGAGTTTACATGGGGTAGATGTCGATCTTACTTCGATTTCATCCGCCAGACGCCGTCCCATTCGCCGTTCGGTGGATTCGCTTTCATATATTCGCAGCGGCTGATGTAGGTCTCGCTTAATTTATCCCGAGGATTTAACGCGAGCACTTCGCGAAATTGTCCGGCCGCGCGATCGAATTCGCCGCCCCGATAATATTTCAAGCCGCCGCGAAACGCATTCAACGCTTCGGGTAAATTCGGAAACGTTTCATCGGTGTGAAAATCGAGAATCTCATAGACGGCGATGGGTTGCGTTTTGCCTTTGACGATGACGCGGTCAATCTCGCGCGCGCGATATGAGCCGCGGAGTTTCTTGTACGTATTTTCGCTGCAAAGAATCTGCGCGGAATATTCTTTGCACGCGCCCTCCAGCCGCGACGCCAGATTCACGCCGTCACCGATCACGGTGTAGTCCATTCGTTTGGGCGAGCCGATGTTGCCCGACACAATCGAATCGGTGTTCAAACCGATGCCGATGGCGATCGATTTCTGTCCGAGCTCGCGCCGGCGCAGATTGAGCGCGTTCAGCTCGTTGATCATCGCGATCGCCGCGCGCATGGCGCGATCGGGATCGTCGCCGTGCGAAATCGGAATGCCGAATTCCGCCATGATGGCGTCGCCGATAAATTTATCGAGCATGCCGCCTTCGGCGGTGATGCAATTGACCATCGCCGAAAAATATTCGTTGAGCAGCGCGACCGTGGCCTGCGCGCCGAGCTCTTCGGTGAGATTGGTGAACGAACGGATGTCGCAAAAGAGGACGGTGGCTTCGACATTTTGGCCGCCGAGGATTTCGCCGCCGGCCGCGAGCACTTTCTCAGCGAGCGCAGGATCCATGTAACGCGACATGGTCGATTTCATTCGTTTCTCGCTGCTGATGTCCTCGAGCATCAACATGGTGCCGAGCCGCTTTTGTTTGAGGCTGATGAGGGGCTGAATGGTGACGTTCACGTTGCGCGTCTCGCCGTCGAAGACGACCTCGGCATCAAGGAGCGCGTCACTTTTGTTTGCCTCGCTAAGATCGACAATCCGTTGCGCGAGCCACTCGTTAGGCGCAATGAAAAATTCGGCCGCGGTTTTGCCTAATAACTCCGCTTCGCTCGTCCGCAGAATGCGATAACCGGCGGTGTTGCAGGTATGGATGCGTCCATCCTCGTCGAACGTGATCACGCCGCTCGACATGCTTTCGAGCACGGACTGGTTGTAATTCTTCATGTTCTGCACGTCGTCGAACAGGTTCGCGTTCTCGAGTGCGATCGACACCTGGCCAGTGAACGCTTTCAGCCGCGCTTCGTCTTCGGCCGTGAACGGTCCGCCGGCTTTGTTGAGCGCCTGCGTCACGCCGATGACGCGTCCGCTTTTGTTCACGATCGGCACACACAGGATCGAGCGCGTGAAGTAGCCGGTCTTTTTGTCGAACGCGGGATTAAAACGAAGATCGGCATAGGCGTGCGGAATGTTGATGGTCTTACCCGATTGAAATACGGCGCCGGCAATCCCGACATGATTTGGCATGCGGATTTCCATCGCATTCAGACCTTCGCCGACTTCGGACCAAAGCTCGTTTGTTTTCGCGTTGTGCAGAAACAAAGTGGAACGGTCCGCTTTCAACATGCGCGTGGCCTCACTCATGACGCGCCGCAGAAGCAGCGAAAGGTCTAACGAGCTGGTGATGTCCGCGACCAATTCGAGAAACTCCATTTCCTGGCGTCGCGTGCGTCGCATCCGTTCGAGCATTTGCGAATTCTGCAAGGCCGCCGCCGCTTGTTTCGCCATCGCTTCGACCAACTCAAGATCGACATGGTGGAACCCGCCGGAGCGTTTGTTCAATGCCTGGACCACGCCGATGATTTCCCCGCGCGCGGTTTTGACCGGAGCGCACACAATCGAGCGCGTTTTAAAATTCGTTTGCTGATCCACGCTGCGTTCGAAGCGAGGATCTGCGTCGACGTCGTTCACGATCTCGCCTTTGCCCGATTGAAAAACGGCGCCGGCAATCCCGTGGTCGTTCAAAATGCGGATCTCGCGCTTCAGCGGGCCGAGGGCGACGCGCGAGTAAAGCTCGTTCGTTTCGGGATCGTTCAGGAAAAGCGTGCCGCGTTCGGCGTCAGTCTCGGCCGAGACCAGCTCGACTAGCACCTTGAGCAAATCGTCGAGTGTCTCGATCGACGAAACGCGCTCGGTCACACCGAGCAAAAGCTCGCTTCGCCGCAAGCGCTCGCGCAACGCCGCCGGTTTCTCGCGCGTGCTCGCCGCACGAGTACTTGTCGATCTTTTACCGTTGAGTCCCATGCTCCGTCGCTTTCTCCAATTCACTTCGCAAGGTTGCGATCGTCGCCTGCAATTGCCGCGTCTCGTCGCGATGAGTCGTTAACGCGCTTTGCACCGCCTGCTGCTTCGCGAGCATGGCGGCTTCGAGTTGCTCGCGCAAAGTTTGGATTGTTGACTGCAATTGGCGCGCTTCATCATGCGCGGCGGCGACGGCGCGTTGCACCGCTTCGTCGCGCCCGTTCGCCAATTTCTCCAGCTCATCGCGCATTGACGTGAGCGTTTCCTTGAGCTGGCGAATTTCCATCTGCGCGTCGGCGTTCACCGAGCGCAATTGTCTTATTTGAGCGACGCCATGTCGATGACGAAGCGGTATTTCACGTCGCTCTTGAGCATGCGCTCGTAGGCGTCGTTGATCTGGTCCATCCGAATCATTTCGATGTCGCAGGTGATTCCATGTTCGGCGCAGTAATCGAGCATCTCCTGCGTCTCGCGGATTCCGCCGATGAGCGAACCGGTGAGACGATGTCGCCAGCGAATAATGCTGAACGCGCCTAACGGAATCGGTTCCGGCGGCGCGCCTAACAAACACAGAGTCCCGTCGCGTTTGAGGGTTTCGAGATAGGCGTCGATGTCGTGTTTGGCGGAGACGGTGTCGAGAATGAAATCGAATTTGAGCGCCTGCGCTTTCATCGCGTCTTCGTCTTTGGAAATGACGATTTCATCGGCGCCAAACCGTTTCGCATCGGCAGCTTTGCTCGGCGACGTGGTGAAGAGCGTAACTTCGGCGCCGAAGGCGTGGGCGAATTTCACTCCCATGTGACCGAGACCGCCAAGGCCGACGACGCCGACCTTCATTCCCTTGTCGATCTTGTGATGACGCAGCGGCGAGTAAGTCGTGATGCCCGCGCACAAAAGCGGCGCGGTCGGCGCAAGATCGACATCTTTATTCACGCGCAGCACGAAATCCTCTTTCACAACGATGCTAGTCGAGTAACCGCCGAACGTGTGACCGCCGCTAACTTTGTCCGGGCTATTGTAGGTGAAAGTGACGTCCTCGCAGAACTGCTCGAGATTTTCTTCGCAGCTCAGGCATTCCAAACATGCATCGACCATGCAACCGACCGCGGCGAGATCGCCTTCCTTGAATTTCTTTACATCGCGCCCGGCGGCGACAACGCGGCCGACAATTTCATGACCGGGCACGCACGGATAGGTTGTCGTTCCGCCCCATTCATTGCGCGCGGTGTGAATGTCGGAATGGCAAACGCCGCAAAACAAGATGTCGATCTTAACGTCGTTAGGCAGCGGGTCGCGGCGGGTGAATGAAAACGGCGCGAGCGGCGATTTCGCAGAATGCGCGGCGTAGGCTTTGGTGTTCGTCGTCATAATTTTTTAGTCCCATTTCTGCACGAGCAGCCAGACCGCGGCCGAAAGAAGCGCGGCGAAAGTGGAAAGCACGAGCGCGGCGCGGCGCGATGCGCGTTTCTTAAATTCCGGCCGCGGGATGTCGTCGTGAATGTGGCTGGCTTCGTAAAGCCGCATCAGAACGAACGCGACGATGAATCCGACCGCCGCCCATTTGATGCATCCGAGCACGTGTTCCCAAAACATCGCGCTCAACTTAGCGCGCGCGCTAAGATCGACAACTTCCCCGTCCAATTCGGAGCAAGATCGTTTGAGCCATCCTAGTGCGCGACCCACCATTCACGCAGTTGTCGCATCACCGAGGTCTTGCTCGCATAGGGAACTTTTTTCGCCCAATGGCCGTTGACCCGCAGCTGGTAACTGCGTGCCGGAAATGGTGGGTCGATAAGTTCGAGTTTGATCTGCTGACCGGTCTGGTGATTGACCAGCGAAAGGGTGTAATGGACATCCGGTTCGAACATGATTTGTTGTTATCGAAAGAGCGCAAATATGACGAGCCATAAACCAAAACTCATCGTATATTTTCAAATGTACATGCAAATACACGTTCATACGTCTAATTCTCGTTAGACCTATGCGCACATTCCGCGCGTGCCTCAGCAGCTACATCGTGTTCACCGTGATCTGCGGGATTCCACTCATCATCGGCATCTTCGCCGCTGCGAAGTCGCATTCAGCGTTACCGCTCGTGGCCATCGCGATCAGCGCGTTTTTGTTTTCGTGCTTCTGGTTGTCTCGGTTTCGTCTTGAGTTCAACAGCGAGCGCATCGGATACGCGAGCCTGTTCAGACCGTATCGCAGCATTCAGCGCGACACCGTCGTGCACGCGGATTTTGCGAGCGACACATCCGCATATGAGAGCCCATTCACATTCGTTGTTCGGAGTGCTCTGGGAGATGAGCTCAGAATAAATGCAAAGGTTTTTAGCCGAGAAGCGTTTCAGCATCTCCTCGAGTTGGGAGCAAAAAGGTCTAACCAATCGCTGCAGCCAACCGCTGGCCGTTCAGATGAGTAGCTTTCAGATGACTTCAACACGCACATTACAGTTCACGCTCGCTCCCGCCACCGGTGGCTGAGCTCCGTCTTGTTAGGCCGCCTTTACCCCCATGATGATAGGAACGAATTCCGCGATCCGCATTTATCGTGTCTTGGCTTTCTTGGCTGTCATTCATAGCGCCGCGGTTTTCACGGTCTGGCTCTTCGCGCGCCCTGACGCATTTCCATTACCACCTCGAGTTTGGGTCATCTTTGCTTGGGCTTGGCTCATCTGGCCTCTGTTGCTTTCGCTTCATCGCGGCCGCTCGCTACGTCGTTTTGCCGTGCCGGTCGTTCTGAGTGTGGCGCTGCTGATTCCATGTATGCCGATGTTGCTCGTCTTTACTGCTTGGAGCATTGGAGGATTCGCTCCGTGATGCAACGCACGCAGCCTAACCAATCGATGAAGCCAACGGCCCCATTGCGATATGACTTCAGCCTGTTTGCCACGACACCCTGCCGTGGCTTATCTCTTTCTCGTTAGACCTATGCGCGAGCCGACTACTGTCGCCGAAGCATTCGAGCAAGCGAAAGCAGACTTGGCGACGATGCCTGATAATCTACGCGATTGGGCAGAGCACCATCTCATTCCGCCGCGCGAAGTCACGTTGTGGCGAGACCCAGATCACCGCGATCCCACAACAGTTTGGTTGCTCACCGATCATGTGGGCGAGCGCGATTCATCTTGTCGCGTCGTGTTCGATCCAGCAGCGAAGGCATACGGACTCGAGCAGACACTGATTGATGGCACTGAGTGGTACATGGGGCCTTACGAGGGCAGTTTTGCAGAGGTAGTGAACAGCATGTAATTGGTCTAACCAGGCGATGGAGCGAACGGCGGACCGCCGTACGCTCCACTTTGAGATGACTTTCACACTTCTACTCCGAGCGACGCGCGGTCTCGTTCGCCGTCGCTCATCTTGTTCTCGTTAGACGAGTACACACGGCAGCCAAAGCAAACATCGCTTCTCCCGAATTCAGCTCCTCGCTGACGCTTCATTCGCCACTTAATCGCGATACGCTCCAACACACGGGCCACCCACATCCAGTGTTTGTCCTTGCGCCAACACGCGACTGTGATTCAGGCGACAAAGCGCAAGTTAGGAACGCGACTGATCGGGCTCTGGTGGAAATTTACACTAAGATCGACATCTTGTAGTAAACAACAACGCCGCTGACGCGAAAATACGCGCCAGCGGCGTGGAAGAATTGCGAACGTGACGGACGCGTTAGGGCGTGGCCGAAGGCGAAGCTTCAGTCGAAGACGACGATGACGAATCCGACGGAGAAGCCGACTCCGAAGCTGACGGAGACGCTTCCGAAGTCGCCTCAGTCTTTTTCGTGGTCGAAGATTTCTTCGGCGAAGCGGAGGCCGATGCTTCGGCGCTCGTGCTCGTGCTCTTCTTTGTGCTCGAAGAGCTCGTGCCGGAGGTGCTGGCGCTGCCGGATTTCTTCGTGGTCGAAGTGGTCGCGGCGGTGCCGGTAGTGGTCTTCTTCTTCGTCGTCGCAGACGTGCTGCTCGCGGTGGTCGAGCTGGCGGTCGTTTCTTTCTTGTTCGCGCACGCGGTCACGAATGCGAGAGCGGCGAGAACGGTTACACAACACAGGACAGATTTTTTCATAGGCGTTAGGGAGTCGAGCCTGTCGCAACTCCCCCTCCGAGGGCAAGCATATTTCGCTTAGCTCAGCGAAACGAGCACGATGCCAGCGCTGATAAGCAGCGAGCCGACGACCAATTGCGCGCTCAGGCGCTCACGCAAAATCAACGCCGCCGCGATAGTGATGATGATCACGGTCGAGCCCTGGATCGGATAAAAAAAGCTGAGATCGAAATGTTGCAGGAGCGCGACGGTGAGAAAAAACGAGATCGTTAGGCTGGCGACGCCGGCGATAAACAAGCGCAAGACGCGCGGATCGCTGAAAGGGGAAGATGTCGATCTTGCCATGGCGTTTTTGAGCAGCAACTGGCCGGCAACGGTCGCGCTGATCTCGATCATGAAAATTAAAATCGCCATCAGAGTTTCTCCTCGATCTTCGCCACCGGTTGCGCCACGACCGCCAGTCCGACGATGACAATGGCGATGCCGCACCAGCGCCGCGTCGAAATATATTCGTCGAGAAAAATCCACGAGCTCAACGGCACGAGCACGTGCACGACGTTCGACATCGGGAACGCGACCGAAAGCGGAATGTGTCGCAGCACGTAAATCCAGCAGAGAAAACTCATGATGACCAAACAGATCGCGCCCCAAATCCAAAGCGAACTCAGCCCGATGACGCCAGTCCATTCCCAACCGGCGAGCTTGCGCGTTTCGCTCGCGCCGATTTTCAACATCGTCTCGGACGCGGTCACGAGCAGGACTTCGAATCCGAGCACGATCCACGGATTAAAACGCGGGCGCATGATTGTCGATCTTAGCCGTAAAGCTCGGATGCGTTAGGAAATTGACGCAGGAACGGATCGTGGCGCGTCGGCTCGAGAAACTTCACCGCGCGTCCGAAGATCGGGTTCAAGATCGACATGGTGTGGCGCACGTAAAGATCGAGCGGCCCGAGCACGCAACCGAGATGCAGCTTCGGGTCGTAATTGAGCGGCGTGCTCACGTAATGTTTGAAGCCGTTCGCGATCGCCCACGAGAGCACATCGCGGAAGGTATAGAAATAGAGCGAAAGCTCGAGCGCGACCGCGTAATCCATCCCGAGGCATTCGTCATACATGGTGTCGCCGCAGACGAGCGCCATCTCGAAGGCGATGATTTTCCCGTTTTGTCGCCAGAGAAAATAGCGCACGCGCTCCGGCATCTTCTGGCTGAGCGCGACGAAATATTCTTTCGTGAGCGTTTCGAATTTCATGGGCGAACGATTGTGGACCGCGAGATAAAGCGGATGAATCTCATCGACGAACGGCGTGATGTCGCTCACGACCTCCATGTCGATCTTAGCGGCCGCTTCGGCTTTGCGGAATTTTCGCCGCAGACCTTTGCGCGTGATCCTGCTCAACGACGAAAGGAAATCTTCGAAATCGCGAAAGTTCAATTCGAGCTTCGTCAGCGGCATGCTCGGCACGCGCGTGAAACCGTGGTCGCGAAGTTGATCGAGCTGCGTTCGATATTCCGACGGAAAATCCTTCAAGACGATGAGCGACGCTTTGTGTTCGCGCGCGACTTTCATTAACGCGATCGCGAGCGATTCGGCCGAAATATTTCCGTCAATTCTCCCCTCGCCCGCGGCGTTGCCGACCATGAGCGCGCGCATGGTGAGGAAGCGCGGAAATTTTCTTCGCACAAGATCGACAATCGATCGCAGCGGACCGGTCACGCCTTCGATGATGTTTTGCCTAACGAAGAAGATCGGCTGCACCGCGCCGTTGGCGAAGACGAGGTAGTAATGCTCGAAGCCGTCACGCAATGTGTCATCGACGATTTCGTAATAACGGCGGTCTTTGCAGAAATCGGCGAAGGTGTTTTTCCATTCGGGGATGGAATCGAGTTCGCGACGTGAAACGAGACGGAATGGCGTTTCCACAAATCAGGCGAGCCTTGCTCAGCTCGGCCTCACGCTCGGCGCCGGCACAGATTCGGCCGGCGATTGTCGATCTTGCGCGGTCACCTGCTGCACCTTCACAACGCCGCTGCGAATGTGCAGGTCGCGTTGCGGATTTGGAATTTCGATGCCGGCTTCGCGCAGATGTTTCTCGATCAGGAAATTCAAATCGCTTTTGAAACGCCGCGGCCGGTTGCTCATCTCGTCGCTCCACACGACCAATTCGAAATCGATGGAGCTGCTCCCAAATTTGTCGAGAAACACGCTCGGCGGCGGATCCGTCAATGTCTCGGGATATTCTTTCGCGGCGGCAATGAGCGCTTCGCGGACTTTTTCGACATCGCTCCCGTAGGCGACGCCCACCGGCAACCGAAAACGCACGCGCGGATCGCCGTAGGTCCAATTCGTCACCGGCGAATCGATGAATTTCGTGTTCGGCACGATCATCGCGATGTTGTCGTTAGTCACAATGACGGTGCTGCGCGCACGAATTTGTCGAACTTGCCCCACGATGCCCGCGACTTCGACGCGGTCGCCGATGGTGATCGGACGCTCGGCCAAAATGACGAGGCCGCTGATGAAATTGCTCGCGATATTTTGCAATCCAAAGCCGACACCGACGCCGACCGCGCCCGCGAAAACGGTGAGCGCGCCGAGATGAATGCCGGTGTTCTCGAGCACGATGAAAATGCCGACGATGAGGACGACGTTGGCGACGATCTGCGAAATCGCGTACTGCAGTGAGCGATCGATGCCGCTGTTCGCGAGAAGGCGGGTGAAAAGAAATCGTTTCGTGCGCGACGAAATCCAAAACACCACCATCAAAAGTCCGATCAGCAGAAACGCCTGGACCAAACTCAAGTTGATGCCGGGGAGCGGAGCGCTCCACGAAAGCGGAATGCCTGAGGCATTGATCGCTGTGATGGTGAAGAAGACGAGCGCGGCGAAACTGAGAATGGTCGTCGCGATCGCAATGAAGTTATTGTCGATCTTGAATCGGGCAAAAAATCGCCGGACGGCGTCGCTTTGAACCAAACGCGCGATGAGCAGTCCGGCGGCGAAAAAGCCGACGAACGCGATCAGTCCGAGGACGGAGACGTAATTCTTGCCGACGTAAAAGAGCGGCTGTTCGAGAAGGCTCAGGCTCACACTCTAGTGTGAGCACGTTGCGCGGGAGCGCAAACGATCAGGCTGGAGCGCCGCCGCCTTTATTGGCGCGCTCTTTGATGTAGCTGATGACGTCGCCGACGGTCTGCAGTTTCTCCGCGTCTTCGTCCGGCACTTCGACTCCGAATTCTTCTTCGAACGCCATGACTAACTCCACGATGTCGAGCGAATCCGCGCCGAGATCTTCGATGAACGACGCCTGCGGCGTGACCTGCTCGGGATTCACTCCGAGCTGCTCGACGATGATGTCTTTGACCTTATCTTCGATTGATTTCTCCTCGGGCATAAAATTCGGTGGTTTGGAGCGCAAGGCTTAGCCCACGCTCCAAGCGAGCGCAAGTAAACATTTTTGCATCGCAACCACGCGCAAAATGGTCGCGTTTGGTTTACTTCGGGCCGCCTTATCGTAAAGGAAGCGGATGCCGCCCGAGGAGAACGCGCCGATCGATTTACTCGATCTCAAATTGTTGCCGGCGTGGGTAAAAGAAACGCCCGAAACAAATGCGTATGCGCATTTTGAAGGCGAACGTGAAGAGCGGCCGCGACGGGGCGGACGGGATCGGCGACCGCCACAACGAGGACGCGAGAATCGCGCGCGTCCGCGTGAAGGACGCGACCGCCGTCCGCAAGATCGACAACGGAAAGATCGACAACATCGCCCGCGCGAAGATCGACCACGGACACCGGAAAAACCGCCGCCGGACGTCGCCATCCGGTTCGTTCCGCAAGTGAACGCGTTTGAAAGCGTCGCCGCGCAAATCAAAGGCGACATGCTGGCGTATTCGTTGTTTTCGCTCGCGCGATTGTTTTTGCAAAAACCGGAGCGTTACGATGTGCATCTCGCGGCCAAACCGGAAACGCCGCTCTATCAGTTAGGCGAAAACGGTGCGATCTCGGCCGACAAACAATTTCTCGAGAACAACGCGTTCCGTTTTGCCCAGAAAGATTTTTACAAGATCGACATCTCGCAGTCGGAGCCGATCAAGGGAAATTTCACGAGCGTCGCGCGCGAACGCACGACCGGGACGTTGTTAGGCCCGACCAATCATCACGCGTATCAGCCGAAGTTGCGCGCGCTTTACGAGCAACGTTTCAGCCGGCGCATGAGCTTTCCCGATTTTCAGCGGCAGATCGAAATCGTGAACGATGTCGATCTTGTCGAGAAGTGGAAACAGGAAGCGCAAACCGTGACGACGTTCACCACCACGCGCGAAGAAACGCCGCAAAGTTTCACCAGCGCGAGCGAAGCCGAGAAACATTTTCGGCAGACTTATCTGCCGAGCGCCGTGCGCACGATTGAGCAGACGATGATGGACGGCGTGAGCAGCCGCAATTTGCCCGATCGATTGTTGGGGCGCGCGATCGAGAATGCGTGGACTACGCAAACGCGTTCGCCGTCGCAAATGATGGCGGAATTATCGACCCGCTTTCGTGAAGCCGGATTGCACATTTTTCGGCATCGCAAAGGAATGTTGTTCGTTAGTCCGGTGCGGGTGCGCGCGCTCGTTTACGAGGAGACGACGGTTTCGCCGCAAGTGCGCGCGATTGTCGAGACGATCGCGGCCAATCCGCGCACGAACCGAAAAGATTTCGCCGGAAAGGTACTTGTCGATCTTAGCGGAGAAGAATTGGAGGCGCGGAAACTTTCGCTCGCGTCGGACCTGAAGTGGTTGATCAGCGAAGGCTACGTCATCGAGTTCAATGACGGCTCGCTCGATTTGCCGCGCGCGAAGAAAAAAGCGGAGCCGTCTGCTTCTTCTGTAGAGGCGGCCGTCTCGGCCGCACAAGATTCAATTCCGCAGGAAAACGAAACACTCGCAGCCGGCACGGCTGCCGCTGCAAAAGAAAATGCCGCCGAGACGGCGGCCACTACAGAAGAAGCGGAGATGGGCGGGAGTTAAATCGCGCCGGCTTTTTTCAGCGCGCGATAGGCGCCGTTTTTGTTGATGGTCTTGAGACCGCGCGCGGTGACTTTGACGCGCACAAATTTTTTCAGCTCCGGCACCCAGATGCGATGCTCGTGCAGGTTCGGATTAAAGAAACGCGGCACGTTTTTGGTGACGTGACGGCCGACGCCGCCCTTCTTCTTCGCCATACCGCGACGATGAATGACGCTGCCACGCGTGGGACGCGAACCGGTGATGGAGCAAACTTTCGACATAAATCCGTGGAGGGGCGCACAAGATGCCGCACGCATCCTGCTTGTCAATCGATTGTTGAACGGCGAATCTGCGCTCGCAGTCCAAGGCAATTCGTAAGATCGACATCTTCATTTAATGCAAAAATCTAAATTGCGAATCGGGATCGTGGGCGCGGGCGGAATCGTCAGGCAACGGCATCTGCCGGCGCTCAAAAAGATGCCCGATGTCGACATCGTCGCGGTCTCGAATTCCACTTACGAGAGCAGCGAAAAATTTTGCAAAGACGAATTGCCGTCCGCGACGCCAATGCGGAACTGGGCCGACCTGCTCGCGTTGCCCGATCTCGACATTATTTGGATCGGCACGCCGCCGTATATGCATTCGGCCGTGACGGTGTCGGCACTCGAAGCGGGCAAACATGTTTTTTGTCAGGCGCGCATGTCGATGGACTTGGCGGAAGCGGAAGAGATGTTGGCGACGGCGAAACGTTTTCCGGAATCGGTCACGATGTTGTGTCCGCCGCCGTTCGGATTGCGCGGCGATTTGCTCGTGAAAAAAATGCTGGCCGAGGGCGTGATCGGCAAAGTGCACGACGTGCGTTTGCAAAGTTTCATGAGCAATTATCTCAATCCGGAAGCGCCGGCGCATTGGCGGCAGAAGATCGAGATCAGCGGGCTCAACGTGCTCACGCTCGGGATTTACGTCGAAGTTTTGCATCGTTGGTTCGGCGACATCAGCGGCGTGTTCGCGCGCGGAAAAATTTTGCGCGGCGACCGGCGCGGCTACGAAGTGATCGTGCCCGACTTGCTCAACGTGCTCTGCGCGTTCGAGAGCGGCGCGGAAGGCGTGCTCGAGTTCAGCGGCGTGAACGTGACGGACGAAAACGATCGCGTGGAAATTTACGGCGACAAAGGGACGCTCGTTTACGATTTCAAAACCGACAAAATCCGCGTCGGCAAATACGGCAGCACCGAGTTTCAAGATGTCGATCTTCCACCGGAGCTCGTTCGCGAGTGGACGGTCGAAGAAGATTTCATCACCGCCGTGAAATCGAAAGGCCGCGGCGTGCGCCCGAAACCGGATTTCGAAGATGGCGTGCGTTACATGCGCGTCGTGCAAGCCGTGGCGGATTCACGCGCGCGGAACGAGTGGGTCGAGATTAGCAAGTAATGCTTCGTTGGAGCGGAAAGATTATCGAAACTATTCCGTTCGGAATTTCGTAGGTCGTGAATGCGCCTAACCGACCTGCGCGCATTTTGCTGATCATTCTTACACCGTTGTTCGTTGCGCTCCCAGGGTATTGGTCATGGCTTTCATTTGGTTATACGAGACCATACTCGCGTATCGCGCCTGACGATTCCATCGCGCGAGTTGTTTCACTGATGGGTCAGCCGAAGCGTCGCGAAACCGACCATGGAATTATCGATGCTTCGCTCGACGCGAAGGGCGACTTCGCTCTCAAGGGTCGCGAATATACGCAGCAGTTCATCTACGTGGTCCCTAACGGCAGCGAATACGAAATCAGTTTCGACTCACAAGGACGCGTGGTAGCGAAGATTGAACGTATTTCTCCGTGAGAATTTCGTTAGGTTAAAAGGATTAAAATTTCCCAACCTCCCGAAACCACCGCAACGCGCGCGTCACTTCGGCCGGATTCAATTCGTGGCCGCCGGGATAAATTCCGAGCTGGATTTGTTTGAAGCCGGCGCGTTTGATCGACAATTGCACGGCTTCGTGTTTCGCCAGCCGCGCGCGCGGGTCGCTCAGGCCGGCGCTGATCCAGATGGGCGTATTGAGAAAATCCGGCGGCGGCTTGAACTCGTTGTAAGCGGGCGTGAGGCGGTCCTCGTTGATGCCGCCGAGAAAAATCCCACAGATGCGTATGGTGCCGGTCTTCGCGAGCATGGCCGCGAGCACGCAGCTGCGTTTCGCGCCGCCGGAAAATCCGGCAAACGCGATCGGCCAACGCGCGGACTGCGGCCATTCGCGGCGAATGTCTTCGAGCGCGGCCGCGGTCATCGCGAGTCGCCACGGCGTCGAGTCGTGCTGCGGGTGAATCGTCGCGTCGGTCGCGAGCACGATCCACCCTTCGCGCGTGGCCGGCTGCTCGTACCACTTCGCGTCCATCGGGCTGGTGCGGTTCGCGTCGGTTGTCGACGTGACGATGAGGATCGGCCACGCGCGCGACGGATCGAAATTTTTCGGCGCGGTGAAAACCATGCGGCCGGTGGTTGGTTTCGGATTTCCGCCTTCGGCCGCGTAGTTCTGGAAATATTCGTCGACCGGAAATTGGATGTCGGCGGTGTGACCGGGAACAATTTCGTGGCCTAACAAACTCGCGCCGTCGTTTCGGCTAACGAACACAAAAAACGCAATTAAAACGACGGCGCTTCGGCGCAAGATCGACAATCGCCTTTCGAAGCCCAGCCCAGCGCGCATCAGAACGCCCACCAGCCGCGTGTAAATTGAGTAACGAAAAGCGCGTAGAACATCAGCGACACAATGGCGAGCGAATCGCGCAGCCACGCGCGACGCGTGAAGTGCGCGAGGACGAGGAAAAGAGGAAACATTCCAAGAAGATAACGCGGCGAGGAGACGGTCGAGTTGTTGCAGAAAATCATCAGCCAATTCAGCGCCGCGTAAACGACGTAGGTCGGTCGCAAGATGAAGCACGATTCCACCACCGCGACCGTTCCGATAATGAAAGTGGCGAACGGTGCGCCGTAGGTGACGAGCCGGTCGCTCATGTTGCTGTGCCACGAGAGATTCCAGTTTGTTAAGATCCGCTCGACCGGTGACTGCATGAACGCCATCCAGACTTCGCGTTGCGTGCGCAGGAAAAAAAGCGGATCGCCGAAATAGCGATAGTTAATCCAAAGATAAAACAAAGTCCCGAGCGGAATGAGTGCGAGCCAGGCCGCGTCGGAACGGATCGCACGCCAGCGGAAGTTTCGTTGGTGGAGATATTCGACAAGCAATGCGGGCAGGATGGCGACGCCGGGGAGACGCGTCGCGGCCGCGAACATGCCGAGCAATGCCGCGACCAGCCATTGTTGCCGTCGCGCATGGTAGAAGCACGCGAACATTAAGAAAAAGAAGAGGCTTTCCGAATAGGCGACGTGGAGAAAATATGCGGTGGGAAAAATCGCGAAAAACAAAACCGCGCGCCGCGCGCTGGCGACGTTTTGCTCGTGTCGCGCCAAAAGATAGAGGTAAATGAACGCGCCCGCGCATGAGAGGTTCGAGACCAGGAGCGCCGCGACATGCCAATCCCGCGCGAGCGCGTGCACGAGCCAAATCACCGCCGGATAGACCGGGAGAACAGCGATGAGATGGTGGTGATCTTGGACGGCGTAGGCGTAACCATGTTGCGCGATGCTGAGGAAATGGAACGCGTCCCAACGTCGCCACATCGAAAAAAAATCATCCGGTGGCGGCGGCATTTTGTGCAGCATGGCGCTGCAAAAACCGAAGATAAACGTGGCCAAAGTGGAGCTGAACGCGATTGCTAACGGATAACGAACGCGGCGAATCTGCCGGAAGGCATTCAGCCAACGGGAAAGATCGACAATCACTTCGGCTCAGCTCCGCCGGCGGCTTTCTCTTTGCCTTCACCCCAAAGATGAAAGGTGTAGGTGAACACGACGTAACCCATGACGCGGCTGGGATCGTCATTGCTGAAATAAATCGCGGGATTGCATTGGAAATCGCGCGTGATGTTCCAGGTAAACCCGATAGTCGATGAGTTTTCCGCGCCGCTTTGGAAATCGACCTGCGCGCGCCAGGTTTTATTGAAGTCGTAGGCGTACCCGAGAATGACTTCGTTTTTGTAGCCGGCGTGGATCGCGCCGGCGATGAACTTGTGATGCTCGGTGTAATAACCGGCTTCGATGTACGGTTGAGGATCGACATCGAGATGCGGCGACCAATTCACGAACCCGACCGACAACAGATACGGCTCCTGCCGCAGCAAACCGATTTCGGTCCCGAGGATCCATTCGTCGGGATCGAATCCGCGAAAGACGGCGGCCTCCGCCCACTTCGTTAGGCCAACCTCGGCTTGCAGTTCGTAGGGATTGGCGATGCGCTTGTCCTGAATTTGTAAACTGAGCGAAACGTCGCCTTCCGGTTGCAATTCCGGCGTCACGATTTGACTAAGACCTTTCGTGGTCGCGTTCGCGCGCAAGATCGACAACAACAGCAGCGCGAGAACGAGTCGGAACTTCACAACAACGTGCCGCGCAGAATAAACAGCGCGACGTTGAAATAAATGATGAGCCCGGTCACATCGACGAGCGTTGCGACAAACGGCGCCGATGATGTTGCCGGATCCAACCCCAGCCGTCGCAAAAGAAACGGCAGCATCGCGCCACTAAGCGTCCCCCACATCACGACGCCGACCAACGCGACGCCCACCGTTACCGCAACGAGCCAGTGATACGGCCCGTAATTAAAAATGTGCAGATATTGCCACAACGAGATGCGGAAAAATCCGATCGTTCCCAGGATCAAGCCTAACGCCAAACCCGAGAGCAGTTCTTTGCGCACGACGCTGAACCAGTCGCGCAAGGTGAGCTCGCCCAACGCCATCGCGCGAATGACCAGCGTCGTCGCCTGCGAGCCGGAATTGCCGCCGCTGGAAATAATCAGCGGCAAAAACATCGCCAGGATTGCCGCTTTCTCGATCTCGCCGTTGTAACCCTGCATCGCCGTCGCCGTCAGCAATTCGCCAAGGAAAAGAACGATGAGCCAGGTCGCGCGTTTTCGCACCATGCGCGAGAACGAGATGGTGGTGTAAGGCTCGTCCAACGCTTCCAAGCCGCCGAGTTTTTGGATGTCTTCGGTCGCTTCCTGTTCGGCGACGTCGAGCATGTCGTCGCTCGTGACAATGCCGACGAGCACGCCTTTGGAATCGACCACCGGCAATGCCGCGCGATCGTATTTGCGAAAGACATTGAGCGCTTCTTCCTGCGAATCGTTCACCTTCAACGCCACGAAAGCATTGTCGCGAATCTCAGAAACTTTTGCGTGCAGCGGACGCAGCAGGAACTCGCGCATGCGTACGTCGTCGATCAGTTTGTTTCGTTCATCGACCACGTAAATGAAGTTGAGCGTTTCGCGGTCGCGTCCATGCTCGCGCACGTAATCGAGAACTTCCTGCACCTCCCAATCTTCGTGCACCGCGATAAAATCCGGCGTCATCAACCGGCCGACGCTCCCCTCCGGGTAGCCTAACAACTGTGTCGCCGTCCGCCGTTCTTCCGGCGTGAGTAATTGAATCAATTGCCGCGCCGCCGCGCTCGGCATCTCTTCCAGCAACGCCGTGCGATCGTCCGGCGACATTTCATTCAGGATCGCGACCACCTGCTCGTGCGCCATCGCGCGCAAAAGCTCCTGTTGCGTCTCCGGCTCGAGATATTCGAAGACGTCGGCCGCCAGCGCCGCCGGCAACACCCGAAAAATAATGACCCGATCGTCTTCCGGAAGATCGACAATCACTTCCGCCACATCCGCCGGCGCCCAATCGGCAAACGTTTGCCGCAACGCCACGAAATCGCGCGCGTCGATCAGCGTTTTAATTTCCGGTGCTAAAAGTTTCCCCATCATAAGTCGCGCGCGCTTCGCCCGAGTTTGTAGCGTTCCTCTCCGCGCTTGGCAATCAGCCGAAACACGGCAAAATGATTTTCCCGATGCCTGCGACCACGACCGCTTCCATGATTCAGCGCAAGATCGACAATGGAATCTGCACGCTCACGTTCGATCGACCCGAGTCGGGCGCGAACATTTTCGACGTCGCGACCATGCGCGATCTCGCCGCACATTTGGACGAGATCGAAAAAGATAATTCCCTGCGCGGTTTAATCATCACCTCGGCCAAGAAATCGATTTTCATCGCCGGCGCAGATCTGAAAACGTTGCTCAAACAAGCGCAGAGCGGCGAGCTGCGCGCGTTCATCGCCGAAGGCCAGCGCACTTTTAATCGTATCACTGCGCTTAAAATTCCAACGGTCGCCGCAATTCACGGCGCGACCGCCGGCGGCGGATACGAAGTCGCGCTCGCATGCGATTGGCGCGTCGCGACCGACGATCCCGCGACGAAAATTGGACTTCCCGAGACGACGCTCGGACTCGTTCCCGCGTGGGGCGGCACGACGCGATTGCCGCTGTTGATCGGCGCCGAGAAAGCAGCGGAAGTGATCACGAAAGGAAAATTGTATTCGGCCAAAGAAGCGCTCGCACTCGGTTTGGTCGATGAGCTCGCGCCGCGCGATCAACTTGTCGATCTTGCGCGGACGAAAATTCAATCCAGCAAACCCAAACGAACCGCCCCGGCAAAGATCGACAAGGAAATTCCCGCGCCGCGATCGACCGGCAACGAGGCGCCGCGCCGCGCGATCGCCATCATCAACAAGGCCGCGCCGATCGATGAGTCGTTAGGCATGGAGCTGGATGCGATTGTCGATCTTGGCGAAACCGAGGCGACGCAAAATTTGATCCGCAATTTTTTCCTCGCCGACAAATACAAGAAGGGCGCGCCCGCCGACAAAATTGTGCATGCGGCGGTGATCGGCGCCGGCGTCATGGGCTCGGGCATCGCGCAATGGCTGAGCGCGCGCGGTGTCACCGTGATTTTGCGCGACGTCAGCCGCGAATTTGTCGATCGCGGTCTCGCGAACATCGACAAGACGTATGCCGACGCGGTCAAGCGCAGCATTATGACCGAAGAAAAAGCGAAGGAAGGTCGCGCGCGGATTATTTGCACGACTGCGCATGTGGAATTACGCGACGTGCAAATCGTGATCGAAGCCGCGTCGGAAAAGATCGACATCAAAAAAGAAATCTTTCGCGAGCTGGCAGCGAACGCGCCGAAAGCGATTCTCGCGACGAACACTTCGGCCTTGTCGATCAGCGAGCTCGGTGAAGAAAGCGGCTGGCCCGAACGCGTCGTCGGATTGCATTTCTTCAATCCGGTTAGCCGCATGAAATTGATCGAGGTCGTCGTCGGCGAAAAAACTTCCGACGAAACGCGCGACCGCTCGTTGGCGTTTGCACGGCAGATCGGGAAAACGCCGGTGCTCGTGCGAGACAAACCCGGCTTCCTGGTCAATCGCGTTTTGTTTCCGTATCTGCTCGACGCGGCCGAATTGTTCGAGTCCGGCGTGGACGCGGGCAAGATCGACAATGCGCTTTTGAGTTGGGGAATGCCGATGGGTCCGTTGCGTTTGATCGATGAGATCGGCGTCGATGTGACAGTCGATATCGCGAGCACGCTCGAGCGCGCATTTGGAAAACGCGATCGCGCGCCAGAAATCTTGAAACAAATGCTGTCCGCGAAATTGCTCGGACGAAAAAGTGGCGCTGGGTTTTACAAATACCAAGGCAAGTCGCAGTCGCCTAACGACGCACTTGCGCAATGGCGCAAATCGCGCGCGAAGGAAGATGTCGATCTTACGAACCGTCTCGCGCTTTTGATGGTGAACGAAGCGGCGCGTTGCGTGGAAGAAGGCGTGGTCGATTCGGCGCAGGACGCCGATTACGGAATGCATCTCGGCACCGGTTTCCCGGCGTTCCGCGGCGGGCCGTTGCGCTTCGCGGACCATTTTGGAATCAAACGCGTAGTCGAAGAATTGGAAAAACTCGCGAAGACGGACGAGAAGTTTGCGCCGTGCGAATTGTTGAAGACGCACGCGAAAAACGGCACCAAGTTTTACGAATGAACCTGAATGGTAGGGACGCATCTCCGAGGCGTCCCACGAAGAGAAATTGGGGACGGCTCGGAGATCCGTCCCTACCTTGAGATGAAATCGTCACTGGAAGCTCCCGAGAAACAGGTTGCGGCGGAGACGACGGCGAAATCCGTCATCGACACTTCGAAAATGTCGAAGGGGCAGCGCGACGCGCTCGAGCTCGCGGAAGCGTCGCGCGATCCGCTCGATGAACGCGGCTCGTTCGCGAGCAATTTGTTTATCGGCCGCTACGATTTCGACCGCATTTACCCGTGGCCGGCGCAAAGCGCGCAAGATCGACAACTGGGTGAAGAGTTCCTGACGAATCTCAAAAATTATCTGCGCGAGAACGTGGACGCGGATGAGATCGATCGCACCGGCGAGATTCCGCAGAAGAACATCGACGATCTTTTCGCGATGGGTGCGTTCGGTGTGAAAATTCCGAAGGAATACGACGGGCTCGGTTTGTCGCAGGTCAATTACGGACGGGCCGCGATGTTGTTAGGCAGCTGGGACGCGAACCTGACCGCGCTCGTTTCCGCGCATCAATCGATCGGCGTGCCGCAACCGCTGTTGTTGTTCGGCACGGAAGAGCAGAAGAGAAAATATCTGCCGCGCGTGGCGCGCAAGGAAATCTCCGCGTTCGCGCTGACGGAATGGAACGCCGGCTCCGACCCGGCAAACATGAGCCTGCGCGCTGATCCGACCGAAGACGGCACCGCGTTCATCATGAACGGCGAGAAACTTTGGTGCACGAATTTGATCAAGGCGGGCGTGCTCGTGGTCATGGCGAAGACGCCGCCGAAAATGGTGAACGGCCGCGAGCGCAAACAAATCACCGCGTTCATTGTCGATGTTAATTCGCCCGGGCTCGAGATCACGTACCGCTGCCGGTTCATGGGTCTGCGCGCGCTTTACAACGGCATCGTGAAATTCACGAACGTGCGCGTGCCGCGCGAAAACATGATCGCGAAGGAAGGCCAAGGATTGAAAGTTGCCCTAACGACTCTCAACACCGGCCGCCTGACGATCCCTGCCGCGTGCGTCGGTTTATCGAAACGTTTACTCGAAATCTGCCGCAAATGGGTAACCGAGCGCGTGCAATGGGGCGGGCCGATCGGCCAACATTCCGCCATCGCCGGCAAAGTTGCGATGATGGCAGGCGATGTTTTTGCGATGGAAGCGATCACCTTCCTAACGAGTGCGCTGGTCGATCGCAAAGCGGGTGACCTGCGCATCGAAACGGCGATGTGCAAAATGTGGAGCACGGAAGCGACCTGGCGCATTGCCGATGAAGCGATGCAGGTGCGGGGCGGGCGCGGCTACGAAACGGCGGAGTCGTTAGCTGGCCGCGGGGAAGAACCGATCGCGGTGGAAAGATTTCTGCGCGATTGCCGCATCAACATGATCTTCGAGGGCTCGAGCGAGATTATGCGTTTGTTCATCGCACGGGAAGCGCTCGATCCGCATCTCAAAGTCGGCGGCGCGATTTTCAATACCACGTTGCCGATGAGCGAACGCGCGAAAGCGGTGTTCACGTCCGGAAAATTTTACGCGGGCTGGTATCCGAAACAGTGGATGCCGGGCGGATCGGGCAAGATCGACAATCTCCATTCCGATTTGCAGGCGCACATCGATTACGGCGCGCGCACCAGCAAACGTTTGGCCCGCGGATTATTTCACGCGATGGCGCGCTTCGGTCCGAAGCTCGACCGCGAACAATTGCTTCTGTCGCGTTTCGTCGGAATCGCGAGCGAGCTCTTCGCGATGAGCGCGACCTGTTCGTTCGCGCAATACAAGATCGATAATGGCGAGCCGCGCGATGAAGTGCTCAGCCTCGCCAATTATTTCTGCCGATCGGCGCGCATGCGCATCGATCATCATTTCGCCGGCACCGCGCGCAACGTCGATCGCATCGGCCATCGATTGACCCAGGATTTAATGGCGGGCAAGCACGCCTTCCTGCGCGACGGCATCGTCTAACGCGCTGGCACCACGTCTGCTTGAGACAGCGGCGTGCTCGCGCTGGGATTTCTTATAGCTGCTGCCGTTTGCGCATTGATTTCGCTGGGGGCGATAGTTTTTCGGCGGAAGCATCCGGACAAAGCGCGGCGCCTGGTTTTGTTTCGTTACGCGACCGTCATCTGCGTCATTGGCTATCTCTGCGCCGGGCCGACGATGAGCGTCGCCTATTATAAAAGGCGGATACCGCCGCAGCGTCCGCCAAAGCAGAACGAGCCGGTTGGATATGCGTGGGAAAAAACGCCGAAATCGAAATCACCGCCGACTTTGGACGAACGCCGCGCGGCCAACGCCAAAGAATTCGAGGAGCTGCGCAAAGTGGACGAAGCGCTGCGATTGCGGAAGCGCGATTTGCTACGCAGCGATATTGAGGGCAATCGAGAGTACGTTGTCGATCTTGCGTTATATAATCAAGCGCTGGCGAAAGCGACCGAGGAACGGGACGCGCTTGCGAACGAGCCGCCCAAATAGTTAGGCGGAGAACTCGCGCAGAACGAGCGAGACATTCGAACCGCCGAACGCGCTCGAGTTCGACATGACGACGCGCGCGGCGTGATCGTTAGGCGCGGTCACGATATTGAGGCCGGCGCATTCGGGATCGAGCTCGGTGACGTTGATCGATGGCGGCGTGAATTTTTCTTTGATGGCCAAACAGCAAATGCCGGCTTCGAGCGCGCCCGCCATGGAAAGACCGTGGCCGGTCTGGCTTTTCGTCGTGCTGACGAACGGCGAATGTTTTTCGCCGAAGACGCGTTTGATGCCGCGGCATTCGGCCGGGTCGCCTAACGGGGTCGCGGTGGCGTGGGCGTTGATGTAATCGACTTCGCTAAGATCGACATCTGCATCGCGCAGCGCGTCGTTCATAGCGCGCGAGAGACCTTCGCCGCTCGGCTCGGGCCCGAGTACGTCGTAACCGTCCGAACTTTGTCCCCAACCGAGTGCTTCAGCGTAAATCTTCGCGCGCCGCTTCTGCGCGCGTTCGAGTTCTTCGAGCACGAGAACGGCCGCGCCGCCTGTGGCAGCGAAGCCGTCGCGTTTCACATCGAACGCGCAGGGATATTTGGTCGGATCGGTTTGACTCGTTAGGGCGCGACAACAGCCGAACGGCAAAATGTTGTAAAGATCGCAATCCTCCGCGCCGACGACGAAGACGATATCCTGTCGATCTTGCCTAACAAGATCGAGCGCGTGTCCAAAGGCGACGGCCGAACCGGAGCACGCGTTCACAAATCCGGTGGCGGGGCCTTTAATCTTGAACGCGGCGACGAGATTGAAATTCAACGTGCCGGCGATGCCGCGCGAGACTCCGTAGGGATGATTAAAGCGGATACCTTTCTTCACCATGACATCCACGCTGTGATAAAGGGAACTCATCGAGCCGGCGGAGGCGCACATCATTCCGGTGCGGACGTTCGAGATGTCGTTAGGCGAAAGATTCGCATCCGCGATGGCTTCGTTCATGGCGAAATAGGCGTAGGCGCCGTGCGGGGCAAGACCGCGCAAAATGTTTCGCGGAATCGTTAGGCCATCTGGAAACTTCCACGCATCACGCTTCTCGTGCGGAAGATCGAAACCTTTGATCGTGCCAGCGAGCTTGTACGGGATCTCGGGGCGATCGAGCTCGGGATGAATCTCGATGCCGGTGCGTTGCGTGCGCAGAGAGTCGAGGACCTCGGCGCGATTGTTGCCGATGCTGGTGATGAAGCCGAGTCCCGTGACAACGGCTCGCCGTCGGGGGGACAAGATCGACATCTAACTTTGTCCGGCGAGCGCCTGGACTTTCCCGCGAAGCAAGTTCGTGGCGTCGTCGAAATTTTTCAGGCCGCGCAATTCGTTATCGGTGATGTCGAGGCCGAGCGCGTCCTGAATGTCGAGGATGATTTCCATGAGCGTGACCGATTCGATGCCGAAAGCATTGAGCGATTTCATCGCTTCGGGCGCGCGATCGCGCATATCCGGCGGGAGATATTTTTCGACGATGCCGGTGACGATGGTTTGGACGAGCTCGGGCTTGTGGGTTTTACGGTACTCGCGAATGGCGTCGACCGTTTGCGAATTAAGGTTGAGGAAACGTTCGTCGATGTCGGATTCGTTCATTGTCGATCTTGGGTGGGTCGTTAGGCTCGGCGTTCGCCTTCGAGCCGAATCCCGCGACGCGGCCAGAAAAGCAATTGTGCGCTCCAGCCGGGATCGGGTGAGCCCGGCAAGTCGGCGAATTTCCATTGTTGTGAGATGGACGCAAGCACAAGAATGGTCTCGAGCATGGCGAAGTGCTCGCCCAGACAGCTGCGCGCGCCGGTGGAAAAAGGCAGAAAGCTGCCGCGCGGCAAGCGCGAGCGGAGATCGTTTTCCCAGCGTTCCGGCTTGAACGCGTCTGGCTCGGGAAAAAATTCCGGGTTCCGATGCAGGAGCCACGGGACAACCACGAGTTCCTGACCGACCTCAATGGAGATGCCGTCGACCTCGCACTCATTCAAGGCTTCGCGGCCGAAAACCCAAACCGGCGGGTAAAGCCGAAGCGCTTCAAACACGACGCGCTCGCAAAATTTCAAACGTTCGACGTGTTCGAGTCGCGGTGTTTCGCCGGCAAGAACGCGGTCGCGCTCGCGATGAATATTTTCCTGCGCTTGAGGATGACGCGCGAGCAACCAGAAGGCGCACGCGAGTGTTTGCGCGGTCGTGACGTGACCGGCGAGAAGAAACGTGCGCAGTTCCTGGTGCATCTGTTCGCGCGACAGGAGACCGGCGCGATTCGCTTCGAGTAAAAGCGCGAGCAAGTTTCCATCGTTCGGATCCGACGGCCCGCGATCGTCAATTTCCGCAACGATGCGATTGATGATCTCGTTCGCGTCGCGGAAGGCCGCGACATCTTCGGGCGCGCCGCCAAGTTTCGTGTTCAGACGCATCAGAATAGAAACGGCTTCCCGAATTTCAGTCGCGGTCTCTTCACTTAATGGAACGGAGAATAGCGCGCTGCTCACGATCTGCACCGTGAGCATGGTCATTTCGCGGCTAAGATCGATGATGCCGTTTTGCCATCTGTCCATCCGATGCCGCGTAAGATCGACAATGATCTTTGCGTAACGTGGGACAACGCTCGGCTGCAAAGGCGGCTGGGCAACTTTCCGCATCCGGCGATGCAATTCGCCATGACTGCCGATGAGTCCCGTTCCGAAAATGGCGCGAAAACTTTCGTTGAAGGCCCATTTCGCAAAGTCGGCTTCGCGCACGAGCAAAATTTCCCGGACGAGGCGCGGGTCGTTCACGAAATAAACGGTGCGATCGCTTAATTCATAACGGGCGAAGCCGCCTGCGTCGCGTGCGAGCCGCGTATAAAACGCGAGCGCATCACGTGTAAGCGCGATGCCATTGGCAACTGGTGAAGTCTCAGGCAGAGTGGGCGGAATTTTCTTCTGCAAGATCGACATGGTGAAGGAGAGACAGTAAGAGATTTTCTGCATTCCGGGAAATAAGAAACGATGAGTAACAATGACGTAGCGGTGCGCGAGCCGTGGCCCGACGAAATGTTTCGCGTGCAGCATTTTCTCCGCGGCCCGTTTTTGTTCGACGCGAAACCGTTCGTGCTCGTGGCGGTGATGGGGCGAGTAGAACGCTTTATCGGTATCGTCGCCTTAAGCGATCGCCCGCTGCAACATTTGCGCTCCAGCTGGCTCAACCTGCGCGTGCTCAATCAACATGTCGTCGGTCAAGAACTGATGCGGCGGGCGATGGAAGAGGCGTGGAAGCGCGATACTCGCGCAGTTTATTTTTCACAAACGGTGCGGGCAGATTCGCCACAGGCGGAAGCGCTGCAAGCAATCGGATTCGAGCAAAGTGCCGTGCACGAAGTTTACGAAGTGGACGCGCGTCCGTTGTTCGAGCGAATCGATCGCATTTATCAACGAATGCGGATGCGCAATTCTTTCCCGCCGGACGTGGAGCTGACGACGTTGCAACGCAGCCTTGTTTCCAAAGTGCGGAGTTTTCTGCGGGAAAATTTGCCCGGAAGCGCATCGACCCTGGCTCAGGAGACGGCGGGCTATAAAGCGGAACATTCCATCGCGCTTCTCCAAAATGGCGAAATTAAAGGCGTGGTCCTGGGCCGCCGTCGCGGGAACGTGGGACACACGGGATTACGCGTAGTGGCGAAAGAACTGCGCGGAGGTTCCGGCTGGGCCAATCTGCTCATGCTGCACACCACGCTCTCCTCCGGTCTGCAGACTGGCCTCGAGATTACGCGATTTGAATTCAATCCGGAGTTGCATCACGACACGCAACAGTTCGCGGCGCTGCATGGTGCGCGATTGGTTGCGCGGCGACTCTTATTGCGAGCGAATAATCCGGCAAAAAAGGAAACCGCGGAGAGCGCTCAACAGGTCTAAAGAAAGTCGGTTTCGCTCCGGCGGCGGTTGTAATTGTCGATCTTACGCAACAATCCGGATTGGCCTCGCCATCGCCTGCGGCGGACGCGTATTTTTGGGCACCCGAAAAAAGATTTGACGTGATAAGCGAAAACCAACTACAAGGGGCGCGTGAAAACACCTTCCCGAAATTTATCACAACGCCTGGTCCTCTACGCTCTTAGTGCTGGCGCTGTCGCCGGCGTTGCGACCGCCGGAGCCGGACACAAAAACAAAAACAAAAATAAAATTCATTATTCCGGGCCGGAGGAATTCAGCTCCGATGACATCTGGTTTGATTTGATGGATCAAACGCCCCCGTCATCGAGTCCCGATCTGGGCGACGACTTTAAAATCGCCTCCATCTGCGACGCGGGCCCAAACGTGAAGGGCGCAGCGGTCAAGGGTAAGTACAACAGCTACGAAAAAGCAAAGGTCGCGGTCGCTCCCGGCAAATGCAGTAACGAACCTGACGCCATTCTGTTTCACGCCGGCGACACCATCGGACCACAAACGTTCTGGTTCTATGGATCAATGGATTCCGAGTTCTACAACTCCAATACCGAATACAACTACAATTGCGGTCAATGGCGACCGGGCGATCGAGGATTTCTTGGGTTCAAGATCATCATCGACTGCAATGCTTATTTCGGTTGGGCAGACGTCACTTGGAATACGGATAGCTGCTTCGACGGTCCGAATTTCACGTTGCACAGCTACGCGATCAACACCGAGCCTAACGAGAGCATCGCTGCCGGAGAAAAGAAGACCAAGCAGAAACATCTCCACGTGGGCAAGCCCACCTGCACACCCACACCATCAACCACACCGCCGCCTTCGGGCGCGGGCTCGGCCATTGGGTTGCTGATTGCGGGTGCAGCGGGAATCGCGTCGCTCAAGCAGCGCCGGCAGTAATTGTCGATCTAACGCTCGCCATCAAATTCGGTTTGTGATCCGTCCGGCGTCTCGGCGCAAAGTCCTGCTTGTCGGCTGGGACGGCGCGGACTGGAAGGTCATTCAGCCATTGCTCGATCGCGGGGAAATGCCCGCGCTCGAGCGCGTCATCAATGGTGGCGTCATGGGAGATCTCTCGAGCTTGCGGCCGATGCTCTCGCCCATGCTCTGGACCTCGATCGCGAGCGGGAAACGTCCATACCAGCACGGTGTGTACGGTTTCCTGGAAGTCGATTACACTATTAATCATGTCGTGCCGGTTGGTTCTAGTACGCGCCAGTGCAAAGCGCTGTGGAATCTGCTGAATGATGCCGGGCTTACGACGAATGTCGTGAGCTGGTTCGCAAGTCATCCGGCCGAGCCGGTGGAAGGCGCTTATGTGAGCGAACGTTTTTCGCATCCGGTGCCGAGCGAATTAAACGCGGAGTGGAAGCTTTCACCCGGGACCGTTTATCCCGAACGCCTGGCCGAACCGCTGGCGAAACTTCGCGTGCGTCCGGAGGAAGTGCCGGGCGAAGTCCTCGCCATGTTCATCCGCGATGCCGACAAAATAAATCAGGCTTACGACAAACATCTGCACATGCTCGCGATGAATCTGGCCGAGACATTCACCGCGCACGCCGCTGTCACCTATCTACTCGAGCATGAGCCCGCTGATTTCACGGCGGTTTATTACCATGCGGTCGATCTCATTTCGCATGACTTCATGCGTTTTCATCCGCCGGCGCTTCCCGGCACTTTCCAAAGAGAGTTCGAGTTGTATTCCGACGTCATCAACAGCACTTATCGCCTGCACGACGCGATGCTGGGGCGTCTGATGCAGCTCGCCGGCCCCGACACCACTGTCATTCTCGTTTCCGATCACGGATTCAAGAGCGATCAGCATCGTCCCCTGGCATTGCCGAACATTCCGGCTGCGATCACGGCCTGGCATCGCAACAATGGAATCATCGCCATGCACGGTGAAGGATTGAAGAGGGACGAATTAATTCACGGCGCAAACCTTCTCGATATCACGCCGACAATTCTCGCGATGTATGGTCTGCCGGTCGGCAACGACATGGACGGTCGCGTTTTGCGCGAAGCATTCGCGAAGGCGCCGGAAGTGGAGCGCGTCGAGAGCTGGGAAAAGATCGACAATCAAACCGGAAAAGTATTGGCGCCGGTGCGTCGCGTCCCGAGCGAAGAACGCGCCCTCGTTAGGCAATTTATCGACCTCGGCTATGTCGCCGATACCGCGGACGATCCCGCCGAAGCCATTACCTCCACCGAGCGCGAGAATAACTGGTTCCTCGCCCAATCTTACATCTCGGCTGGCCACGATCTCGATGCCTTGCCCTTGCTCGAATCGATCTTCGAAGAATGGCCCGAGCGTTGGGATTTTTGCACCGAGCTCGCACTCTGCCAATTGCGTCTCGGCATGCTCGACGAAGCACGCGAGACATTCGGTACCATTATCGATAACAAACGCAACGCCGCCGCGTTGCTCATGTGCGCGAACCTCGAGTACCGCAGCAGAAATTTCGACACTGGATTAAAGCTTTTGGAACAGGCCGAAGCGCTCGATCCAAAATCGGCGGCCCTGCAAAATCAGCTTGGCGCCACCCGTCTTCGCTTGAAGCAGCACCATTTTGCGGAGGAAGCATTTCGAAAATCGATCGAGCGCAACCCCGAAGAACCGCACGCTTACGTCGGCGTTGCTTTCTGCCGTTTACGGGCGCGCGACTGGGAACAAGCGGCCGATTACGCGTTGCGCGCCATCGCCATTCGTTTCGATCTTTCCCTCGCCCACCACTATCTCGGCATCGCAGTCGCGCGTCTCGGCGATGAAGCGCGCGCGATTCAAGCGTTCGAAACCTGCTTGAATTACAAACCGGGCTGGCACCCGGCCCATCGCTACCTCGTTTACCTTTACAAACGTCAACCGAATCGCGAAGCCGATGCCGAAGTGCATCGCGCATTTCTGCGCGGCCGCTTCGAGCGCCGTGCACAAGCTACAAAATTTCGTCTGCAAATGCGCCGTGAAGCCGCGCAACGCGCGCGTTTGCGCGCTGAAGCGCGCGCACAGATGCGAGAACGCGCCCGCGCCGCGCGGATCGAGAATCAGCCGCCGGCGGAAGCCATCCCGCCCACAGATTTTCTCATCGTGTCCGGTCTCCCTCGTTCGGGCACGTCCCTCATGATGAACATGCTCGATGCCGCGGGCGTTCCCATCATGACCGACAGCAAACGCGCTCCCGATGAAGCAAACCCGCGCGGTTACTTTGAATGGGAAGAAATCAAAAAATTGCCGCGCAATCCCAGCATCATCGAGCGCGCCGTCGGCAAGGCCGTAAAAGTTATCACGATGTTGCTCCCGTCTCTGCCGCGTAAACATCGTTACCGCATCATCTTCATGCAACGCGACGTCGAAGAGATCGCCGGTTCGCAACGAAAATTGCGACAACGTCTCGCCGGCACTCAAGCTGAAGATCCACAGAAAATGATCTCCAGCCTCACCCAACATCGCGACCGCGCGCTGCAATTGCTGCGCAACACGTCCACGGTCGAGCTTCTCGAAATTGACTACGCCGATCTCGTGGAAAATCCGCGCGCGACGGCCGAGCGCGTCGCTGAGTTCGCTAAGATCGACAACGACAAGATCGACAATATGGCGGCGGTCGTGGATCCGACCCTGCGCCATTTCCGCAGCAAAACGCAAACGGCCGACGCCCCGGCTGGTTGACCGTTGTTGCCGCTGAGATTACTCTCACCGGATGAGCGTGCCGCCCGTGCTCACCGCGGCGGCTTCCACTCGAAGCCGCACTCGTCCGAGCAAAACGAAGAAACAAATCGATCCATCCTGTGTCCTCCAAACCATCGGAGAACACGTCTTGCTCGACGGTTTCAAGATCGTCATCGATCTCGAGAAAAGCCGCGGCTCCTATCTATATGACGCCGCTACCGGACATCGCCTGATCGACTTGTACGGTTTCTTCGGTTCCCTTCCGGTCGGCTTCAATCATCCGCGCTTTGATGATCCCGAAGTAAAACGCGATCTCCTGCGTGCGGCGAAAGTGAAAGTCGCAAACTCGGACGTCTATTCCGAAGCCTACGCCAAGTTCATCGATATCTTTTCGCGCGTCGTCGGTTTGCCGCCACTCGAACGTTATCTTTTCATCGATGGCGGCGCGCTCGCAGTCGAGAACTGTTTGAAAGCCGCGATGGATTGGAAAGTGCGCAAGAACATGGCTGCCGGTCACGGCGAACGCGGCACGCACGTTTTGCATTTTCGTCACGCCTTTCACGGTCGCAGCGGCTACACCATGAGCCTAACGAACACCGATCCGCGCAAGACCGACTTGTTCGCCAAATTCGATTGGCCGCGCGTGTCCTGTCCTCATCTCGATTTCGCGCTCCCGGAATCCGAACGCGAGGCCGACGTGATCGCGCGCGAGAAAAAGTGCGAAGCGGAAATTCTCGATAAGATCGACAACGGCAAGATCGACATCTGCGCCATCATCATCGAGCCGATCCAGGGCGAAGGCGGCGATAACCATTTTCGCGGCGAATGGTTCAAGACGTTGCGCAAAATTTGCGACGAGCACGACATCCTCCTCATCTTCGACGAAGTGCAATGCGGCATGGGCGTGACCGGTCGCAATTGGTGCTGCGAACATTTCGATGTCCTGCCCGATCTGCTCGCCTTCGGAAAAAAAGCGCAGGTCTGCGGCGTCATGGCCGGCCCGCGTCTCGACGAAGTCAAAGATAATGCGTTTCGATTGCCGAGCCGATTGAATTCAACCTGGGGCGGCAACTTCACCGACTTCGTAAGATCGACAATTTATCTTCAAATCATCGAGGAAGAGCATCTGGTCGAGAACGCAGCCAAAGTCGGCGGCTATTTCCTCGATCAACTGCGCGCTCTGCAAAAGGAATTCGATTTCATCCGCGCCGTTCGCGGTCGCGGCATGTTCATCGCGTTCGACCTTCCCGATGCGCAAACGCGCGAAGACATGTGGAAAGGTCTGTTCGATTCGGGCGTGCTCACCTTGCGCTCGGGCGAACATTCCATCCGCTTTCGGCCCGCGCTCGATATGACCGCGGCGGTTGTCGATGAGGCGATGGAATTGATGCGGAAATATTGTCGCACGCGTCGCAGGTAATCATGCAATCAGTCCTCGAAAAACTCGGCCTGGCCGGGGAAAATCCCGGAGTCTTCTGCGGCGAATGGCGCGGCGGCGGCGCTAAGATCGACAAGTACTCGCCGATCGATGGGCGCAAGCTTGCGAGCGTGCGCACGACCTCAGATGAGGACTACGAAGAGGTCGTTAGGCGGGCGCAAGAAGCGTTTTTGAAATGGCGCGTTACTCCGGGACCTGTTCGTGGCGAAACTGTTCGCCGACTTGGCAACGCTTTGCGCGAACACAAACGCGAGCTCGGCCAACTCGTCACCATGGAGTCGGGCAAGATCGTGGCCGAAGGCGAAGGCGAAGTGCAGGAAATGATCGACATTTGCGATCTCGCCGTCGGCCAGTCGCGCATGCTTTACGGCCTAACGATCCAGTCGGAACGGCCGCATCATCGTTTGATGGAGCAATGGCATCCGTTAGGCATCGTCGCTATTATCACCGCGTTTAATTTTCCGGTCGCGGTCTGGAGTTGGAACGCGGCGCTCGCGGCGGTGTGCGGCGATGCGTGCATTTGGAAGCCGAGCGAGAAAACTCCGCTCACTGCGATCGCGGTGACGAAGATCGCCGAACGAGTCTGTCGCGATACCGATGTCGATCCTGCAATCTTCTCGCTCGCGATCGGCGACGGCCCAAGTGTTGGCGAAAAATTGGCGAAAGATCATCGTATCGCGCTCGTCTCCGCGACCGGATCGGTGCGCATGGGAATGCAGGTCGCGCCGACGGTTGGTTCGCGTCTGGGCAAAACGTTGCTCGAGCTCGGCGGCAACAACGCGCTGATTGTCGCCCCAAGCGCCGATGTCGATCTTGCGACACAATCGATTTTCTTCGGCGCAGTCGGCACCGCTGGTCAGCGCTGCACTTCGACGCGTCGCGTCATCATGCACGAATCGGTCGCGGGCAAAGTGAGAACGAAATTGATGAGCGCGTACAAGTCGGTGCCGATTGGAAATCCGCTCGAGAAAAAAACTTTGATGGGTCCGCTCATCGACAAGCAAGCTGTCGATCTTATCCAGCAATCGATCGCAAAATTGAAAGCGGAAGGCGGCGAAGTTCTTTACGGCGGCGACAAGCTCGACGTGCCCGGCGGTTGTTACATGAAGCCATGCCTGGCGAATGCGAAACCGGACATGGAAATCTTGCAACATGAGACGTTCGGCCCGCTGCTTTACTTGATGACGTATCGCGATTTTGACGAAGCGATCGCGATTCACAACAATGTGCCGCAGGGATTGAGCTCGGCCATTTTCACGAACGACATGCGCGAGTCGGAGAAATTTGTCAGCGCCGTCGGCAGCGATTGCGGAATCGCGAACGTGAATACGGGCACAAGCGGCGCGGAAATCGGAGGCGCCTTTGGCGGGGAAAAAAATACCGGCGGCGGGCGCGAGAGCGGAAGCGATTCGTGGAAGAGTTATATGCGGCGGCAAACGAACACAATTAACTTTTCGAAGGAACTGCCGCTGGCGCAGGGCATTCAGTTCGGAGACGATGCCGGCAGCGCCAACGCCTAACGAATCCGTTTATGAGCACGATCACGCTGCAAGCGCCCGCAGAGACGGAAAATCAATTTAACTGGCCTCTGTGTTACGAAGCGGAGAATTTCATCCTCAAGCGCGTCGAAGCGTTTACGGAGAAGAACAGCTCTGCGCGCGAGCTCTCGCGCCGAATGCGCGATGAAACCGGAACGCTTATTCTCGATTGGGTCGATTATCTTTTATTGCCGACGAGCGATGAGAAGGCGCTGCGTGAAACCGGCTACACCGAGGATCCGCTGGCGGACGCGCCCGACGCTCAGAAGCAACTTTGGCATCCGGAAGCGATGTTGCCGCGCGTTCTCATCGCCCCGACCAATGCGAAGTATCCGCTCGCGCTCGGCATTCGCGCTGATGCCGTTGTCGATTTTGCGGCGGCGCATCACCTGACGAACAAGATCGAAGGCCCAGCGCTGTCGCGTTTTCGCCGCATGCTGATTAGCGAAGAGAACGGGACACGTTTCGAAGTCCTTGAGCGCCGCGGTTACCGCGGCTACGTCGTCGCCGATGTCGATCTTACGAAATACGCGAAGGCTCGCGAGCTGTGGCAAACGCGTTGCCGGCGCTGGCCTAACGACAGCGAAGGCATGAAGCACGGGCTCGAACGGATTCAGGATATGGTCGAGCTCGTGGGCCGCGATGTGGCGTGTCATCTCGTCTTTGAAGAAGAGCGGCGTTACTGGGAGAAACGCAATCGAGCCGGAACGGAGCAGAAGCGCCGGCAGGATTCGTTAGGCCTCGGTTGGGCCAACCACGATCATCACACCTTCCGCTCGTCGCGGGAACACTTTGTCGATCTTATCCGCGCGTGGGAGTTGTTAGGCTTTCACCGGCGCGAACGCTATTACGCCGGAAAGGAAGCCGGCTGGGGCGCGCAGATCGTCGAGCAACCGGTCGAAGGCATCACCATTTTCAACGATGTCGACCTTAACGCGGATGAAGTGGATATCGATTTTTCGCGCAAGCCGCTGCCGCCACAAGCAAAACTGGGAACGATCGGGCTCTGGTGCGGATTGCACGGCGAAAGTTTTCTCGAAGCCGGAATGCATCATCTTGAATGCCGGTTCGATTTCGCATTGCTGCGCGAGCAGCTCGCCGCGGTCCATATCAAGACGATGGCGCCGTTTTCCGATTTTCCTTTCCTCAAACAGGCGTTCACCCAGGGCGAGCGTTGGGCCGTGCGGCCAGAGCGAATCACCCGGCTGCGGGCGAGAGGGCTGCTGACCGAGGAGCAGGCGCAGAAATTTGCGCACGAAGGGGCGATCGGAAGCCACCTCGAAAACCTGCAGCGCAAAGGCGGCTTCAAGGGCTTCAACCAAAAATCAGTCAGCGTCATCATCGAGGCGACCGATCCGCGCAAACAGGACGCGGTGCACAAGTTTGCCTAACGAGCGTCGCGACGCGATCAAATCTTGATGCAAAGGCGAGCGGCGATCATCACGGCTCTCAGAACACCTGTCGGTCGGCACGGGGGCGCATTGGCGTCGGTTCGCCCCGACGATCTTGCCGCCCATATCATCAAGGCCGTGGTGGAGCGATCCGGCATCGACCCCGCCTTGATCGAGGATGTCTACTTCGGCGCTACCAACCAGGCCGGCGAGGATAACCGCAACGTCGCGCGCATGGCCGCGCTGCTGGCGGGCCTCCCCGCGTCCGTGCCGGGTTCGACGGTGAATCGCCTCTGTGCGTCGGGGCTGGAAGCCGTCAACATCGCGGCGCGCATGATCGAGGCGAATCACGGCGATGTGTTCATCGCGGGCGGCGTCGAGTCGATGAGCCGTGCCCCTTATGTGCTCAGCAAGCCGGAATCCGCGTTCGACCGGTCGCAGCAGATCTTCGACACTTCGATCGGCTGGCGCCTGGTCAATCCTCGCCTGGCGGCGCTGCATCACCCCTTCTCCATGGGCGAGACCGCCGAGAATGTCGCCCGCAAGCACAAGATCAGTCGGGCGGATCAGGATCAGTTCGCGCTCCAGAGCCAGCAACGGTGGTCGGCGGCGCACCAACGCGGGCTGTTCGCCGAGGAGATCGTGCCCGTCGAGATTCCGCAGCGCAAAGGCGCTCCGACCGTCGTCAGCGTGGACGAGCACCCGAGACCGGACACGACGCTGGAGAAGCTCGCCAAGCTGAAACCCGCATTCGCCAAAGACGACCAGGGCACCGTGACCGCGGGCAATTCGTCGGGTATCAACGACGGCGCGGCCGCATTGCTGATCGTTGAAGCCGGGCTGGCCAAATCGCTGGGTCTTCAGCCGATCGCCTTCATCGGTCCGAGCGCCGCGGCCGGCGTCGATCCCGCGTTCATGGGGCTCGGGCCCGTGCCCGCGATTCGCAAGGTGCTTCTGCGCGCGGGACTGACGCTCGACCGCATCGACCTGTTCGAGTTGAACGAGGCGTTCGCCGCGCAGGCGCTCGCCTGCCAGCGCGAGCTGGGCATCGACAACGCAAAATTGAACGTCAACGGCGGCGCGATTGCGATCGGTCACCCGCTTGGGTGCAGCGGCGCCCGCCTGGCCGCGACGCTGATCCATCAGATGGCGCGCACCGGCGCCGCGCGCGGCATCGCATCGCTCTGCGTCGGGGTCGGACAAGGCTTGGCGACGGTCTTCGAACGGGAGTGAGTTTGGAAGTGGCCTAACTGTCAGATCGTTCGAGCGCTCGGCGTCTCTGCAACGCATCCCATCCGTCTCAATCGATTGGTCCTTTCGCTCGCTAGCCCATCGAAGCCAGCTTTGCCAAGCCGGATTTGAACGCCCCCACCAGCGTGTCGATCTCCGCTTCGGTCATCGGCGTGGAGAACGTGCACGTACCCGTGCTGATGATGATGCAACCTTCGTTGTAGAGGTGATCGAGCAATGCCTTAAGTCGGCGCGACTCGTTAGGCGTCGGGTACGCCTCGCGGTAATTTCGTGGCGGCGTCTGCTTCATGTGCACCAGGAACATTGAGCCCGCCCCGGTGACGCTCGCAGACGCGCCCGTCGCGCGGATCGCGTCTTCGATGCCGTTCCTGGCCCGATCGGTCAGCGCGTTCAGGCGCGCGACCGCGGCCTTGTCGAACTTCAACATCGCCGCCATGCCTGCGGTCATGCTGATCGGGTTGGCCGTGAATGTTCCGGAGTGCGGGAACACATATCGCGGCGACTGCGGGTTGAGCACATCCATGACTTCGGCGCGGCCGGCGACGGCGCCAATGGGAAATCCACCGCCGATGATTTTGCCCAGCGCGGTGATATCGGGCGCGACGCCGTAGCGCGCTTGCAAGCCGGCGTACTCGGCCCTGAAGGTGATGACTTCATCGAAAACCAACAGCACCCCGTGGCGCGCGGACCACTCGCGCAGCGCCCTAACGAACTCGACATCCGCCGGACATAAGCCAACGCGGTGCGGCATCAGATCGATCAATACGCACGCGAGGTCGTTGGCGTGCTCGTCCAGGATCGCGAGCGTGCGCTCGGTGTCGTTGAACGGAAAGACAACGACGTCCTTGAGCGCGGACTCGGGTGTGCCGTGCACCAACGGAACGCTGCGCGGATGGTCGATGCCGCCCCAAGTCGCCGGCGTGGAGCCCTGGCTCACCTCGGCGTAATCGTAGACGCCGTGGTAGGCGCCCTCGGCCTTGGCGATCTTCGGCCGTCCGGTAAATGCGCGCGCCGCCTTCAGCGCGACCATGATCGCCTCGGTGCCCGAGTTCACGAAGCGCATCTTCTCGAACGAGCGGTTGCGGCTGCACAAGTGCTCGGCATAGCGCACCTCGATCTCGGTCCCCATCATGAACGCGGTGCCGCGGGTCAGCTGCTCCGTCACCGCATCAACGATCTCGGGGCAAGCGTGGCCGTGGATCAGGGACGCCATGTTGTTGGAGAAGTCGATGCGCGTGACGCCGTCGATGTCGGTCACGCGGCAGCCCTTGCCGTACTCGACGTAGGTCGGGTGATTCGCCCGCAGGATCGCGTTGCGGCTGACGCCGCCCGGAAGAACTTTGAGGGCCCGCTCGTAGAGGGCGGCGCTGCGTGAGAGCTCGGCGCCATGTTCCGGTATCACGATGGTTTTGTCGTTAGGCATTTTCGCTTGTGTGGTCATGTCAGCCTGCTTTGATTCGTTAGGGGTTGCGAAGCAGAGGCGCAGCGGTGCGCTCCTGCACGTAATCGAAATCGATGCCGGGGCTCAGTTCGACGAGTCCAAATCCGTTAGGCGTGACCTCGATCACCGCGAGATCGGTGTAGATGCGGTTCACGACGGCCAATCCCGTTAGGGGAAACGTGCATTTTCCCACGAGCTTCGCTTCGCCTTCCCGGGTGCAATGTTGCGTGATGACGAAAACCGATTTTACTCCCGCGACGAGGTCCATGGCGCCACCGACCGCGGGGATGGCGCCGGGCTCGCCCGTAGACCAGTTGGCCAGATCGCCGTTCTGCGCGACCTGAAGCGCGCCGAGCACGCAAAGATCCAGATGGCCGCCACGAATCATGGCGAAGCTGTCCGCATGATGAAAGTAGGCGGCGCCCGGCACCGCCGTCACTTGCTGTTTGCCCGCGTTGATCAGCTCGGGATCGCCTTCGTTAGGCTTGGGCGCCGGGCCCATGCCGAGCATGCCATTTTCTGTGTGGTAGATCAGTGAGCGACCTGCCGGCACGAACTTGGTGACCAGCTCCGGAATGCCAATGCCGAGATTTACATACGAGCCGTCGGGAATGTCCTGCGCCAGACGCTGCGCCATCTCCTCGCGCGTTCGCCCGATCACTGCCGGCTTCGTCATGGGTACGACGCTCCTGCCGCGACGAGTTCCGATTCGTGGGCCGGGTTAGCAATGGCGACGACGCGATCCACGAAGATGCCGGGAGTGACGATCGACTCGGGGTCCAGCTGGCCCGCGTCGACGACCTCGCCGACTTGGACGATCGTGACCTTGCCCGCCATCGCCATCACCGGGCCGAAGTTTCGCGCCGTCTTACTATAGAGGATGTTGCCGTGGGTGTCAGCGACCCGTCCCTTGATGAGCGAGAAGTCCGCGCGGAGGCCGTGCTCGAGCAGATACTTTCTGCCGGCGAATTCCCGAGATTCCTTCCCTTCTGCGAGTGGCGTTCCTACCGCGGACGGCGTGTAAAACGCCGGGATTCCCGCTCCGCCAGCGCGGATGCGCTCCGCGAGCGTTCCCTGAGGAACCAATTCCAATTTCGTGTGCCCGCTTCGGTACAGCTCGGGGAAGACAGTCGAGTTGGCGGTGCGCGGAAACGAACAGATAACCTTTGAAACGCGGCCCGCCTTGAGCAGCGCCGCGAGTCCGACCTGGCCGCTGCCGCAGTTGTTGCTGATCATCGTCAGATTCGTCGCGCCCTGGTCGATCAGCGCGTGGATGAGCTCGATTGGACTGCCCGCTTCGCCGAAACCGCCGAACATGATTTTGGCGCCGTCGAAAATGTCCGAGACGGCTTCGGCCGCGCTCGCCACCCGCTTGTCGATCATTCGGCGCCTACTAGAAGAGAGGCGCGATCCGTCGCCGCGCCTTGCAGAGCAGTGGCCCGGACCGGCGCTTGTCCGGGAGCCGCCACCCGCGCGTAATCGTACAACCCGGCCTCATCGAACAGAACGCGGTCTTCATAGTCGTCGAACCAGAGCGCCTCGGGGTTGCGGCCGACGATGCAGACCTTGCCGCGATCGGGAGCGCTGCCGGCGTTGCGAAGAATTTTGAAGATCAAGACGCCATTCTCGCTGCCCGCCAGTCCCGGTATCCCCTCGTGGGTGACCGCCGACACTTCGGTCTTGCCTTTGTAATGGGTGATGGAAAGGCGCGCGTGAGTCTCGACGCCCGACAATCCCTTTTGCGACTCGTTGAGAATATTCCACGCGGTCTCGATCGGAACGTTGAATTGCTTGTAGGCGATGATGTCGCGCCCGCAGAAGAAGTAGTGGTTATGGCCGCCGGCCCGCACGAACTCGCGCTGCAGAATGCGGAGGGCATCCGGGTCATCGTTAATGCCCCTCATGATCGGCGCCTGGTTCTGGATGGAGAGCCAGCCGCGCGAGGCCAGGCCCCGCATCCCCTCGTGCGTCGCTGGCACCCATTGCTTGAAGCCCTGCGCGTCCTCGATGTAGTTCCCTTCCGCATCCTTGGCGAGGAACTCGTCCGGGTGCTCGAAGTGCAGCATCATGTGCAGGCCGACCTGCGGGTAGGTCTCGTGGAAGCGATCGAGCATCGACAGGAAGGTGCGGTCGAAGCGCTGGGGATAGAACGCCATGTCCTTGGTGCCGATGCGGATCGACTCGACGCCGGCTTCGGCCAGCGCGCCGAGCCAGGCCGCGATCTTTAAATTGCTCAACACCATCGCGTCGCCGCCCGACATCAGGATCTCGCGCAGCTTTTCACGCCCGCTTTCGGGGTGCGCGCCGCCGTTCGCCGCGACGGCCGCGTTGTGCTGCTTGATGTACGGGATGATCTCGGGAATCGACGCGAGACCCTTCTTCGCGATCGTGCCGTCCTTTCGCCTGATCTCCTTACGGGCGATCAATTCTTCGCGATAGCAAAAGCGGCAATGGGCCGAGCAGGTCGAGATGACGTACATGAGTCCCATTTCGTACTTGTGCAGCAGGCCCTCGACGGGGCTGTAGTCCATTTGGTTGCCGGGATCCTCCGAGCCCGCGAGGTCCAGGGTCTCGGCGGGGTCGGCCTTGACGATGCGCTGAATCGCAGCGCTGGTCTTGGCTAGCTCGTAATAATGACGCGTGATCTTCACGGGCATCCGGGCTTCAACGTCGCGATCGGTACCCTTGAGCGCTTTCAGCCTTGTCACCTCGTCCTTCGAGTAGAAGTTGAGCATGTCGGCCGGCGCCTTCTCGTGGAAGAAGGGGCCGAGTCCACTGATAATTTCCCGCTCATAGCGAGTGTCTTCGACGCTCTCGAGAAACTTCTGCTCGCGTGCGGTGGGGACGTATGGTTGTGGCTGTGTCATCGTTTGGGCTCCATTACGGGGAAAGAATTAATGTCTATCGATCAGTTCCCCAATTGTACGCCTGAATCCCCACCCTACAAAAGCGTTTTGTGGCGAAGGTCTAACGTGCGTCATTTGGAAAATTGGCAACACTGGGGCGGCTTCAAAGGTTTCAATCAGCACGCCGTTAGTCTCATCCTTGCCGAGACCGATCCGCGGAAACAGAAGTTGAATCAACACAGGGCGGCCTAGGAAGAGCGCGGCGCAAACGCGCGACCGTCAGACGCGCGGTTCCCCCGTGCAACGGGACCGAACAAAGTTTCGATAAACGGTGATTGACCACTTAAGACATATGTGTTTTAACCATATATGTCTTCGTCACAGCTTGATCGCGAATTAAAGAAAGGCAGCGCCGAGTTACTGATTTTGTCGCTGATCGAAGACCGGCAGCGACATGGTTACGAGATTGGCCAACTCATTCATCTTCGCTCGCGCGGCGCGCTCCGCTTCAATGTCGCGTCATTGTATCCCCTTCTTTACCGGCTGGAGAAACGTGGTTGGATTCGCGGGCGCTGGATCGAGAAAGCAGGACAACGTCGACGACGCTTTTATCGCCTAACACCCGCCGGCCGCAAAGTGCTTGTAGCCCAACGCGACGGTTGGCGCGATTTTGTCGAAGCGATCGGGCGCATCACGGGAGTGAAATATGCGTGATTTCAAAAAGGAAATCAGAGCGCGGCTGGCCGATGCGAAATTGTCGCCGACGCGCGAAAACGAAATCGTCGAGGAGCTCTCGCAGCATTTGGAAGATCAATTCGACGAAGCGGTGAGTCGCGGCGCGAGCGAAGATGAGGCGCACCGGGTCGCACTTGTCGATCTTGCGGAGTTGTTAGGCCGTGAACTGCAAAGGAGCGATCGTCGCCTTCCGTCGAACCCGGTGCTCCCAGGCGCACGCCGGCAAAGCAACTTCATCGCGGATGCGCTGCAAGATATTCGTTATGCGCTGCGCATGTTTGCAAAAAGCCCGGCATTCACTGCGATTGCCGTTGTCGCGCTCGCGCTCGGGATCGGCGCCAATACCGCCATCTTCAGCGTGGTTGATGCGGTTTTGTTGCGACCGCTTCCATTCAAGAATCCAAATCAGTTGGTGATTGTTTGGGAAAATGCGACGCATCTCGGATTTCCGAAGAACACACCGTCGCCCGCGAACTTTCTCGACTGGCGACAGCAATCGACCGTGTTCGAAGGAATGGCCGCGTTCGCCGAGCGAAGTTTTAATCTGACCGGCATGGGCGAACCGGAGCGGCTCGATGGCCGCCGCGTCTCCGCTAATCTTTTCGATCTGTTAGGCGTGAGACCGATTGTCGGGCGCACGTTTGTGCCGGAGGAAGATAAGCCCGGAACCAAGGTCGCGATTCTAAATGAAGCGTTGTGGCAACGCCGGTTCGGCGGCAATCCCGCTGTGGTCGGGCAGGCAATCACACTCAACGGCGAGAGTTACACCGTGGTCGGCGTTGTAAGATCGACAATGAAATTGCCGTCGTTTGCAAATTGGCGCGATCAGGTCTGGGTGCCGCTCGCATTTTCGCCCGAAGAAGCTAACTCCCGCGGCGACCACTTTCTCGAAGTGATTGCGCGGATGAAGCCGGGAATCACGCTCGTGTCGGCGCAAGCGGAGATGGAAACGATCATGGCGCGTCTCGCGCAACAATACCCGGTCTACAACACACGAATCGGCGCGCTCGTTAGGCCGCTTCATGAGGAAATCGTGGGCGACATTAAACCCGCGCTCCTGGTGTTGTTAGGCGCGGTCGTGTTTGTTCTTCTCATCGCCTGCGCGAATGTCGCGAATCTGTTACTCGCGCGCGCGGCCGTGCGGCAAAAGGAAATCGCCCTCCGTCTCGCGCTCGGCGCGGACCGTTCCCGCCTAACGAGGCAGTTGCTCGCCGAGAGCGTCATCCTTTCACTGCTCGGCGCGGCGGTAGGTCTCGTTTTCGCTTTCACCGGTCTCAACGTGCTGACGCATTTTGTTCCGCCGGAAGTGATGCAGCCCGACGCCATCGCGATAAACAGCAAGGTGCTCGTGTTCACACTGGCGGTCGCGATTGTCACTGGATTGCTTTTTGGTATCGCGCCGGCGACGCAGGCTTCGCATTTCAATCTCAACGACACGTTAAAAGAAGGCGGCCGTGACTCCGGCGCCGGCGCGCGCGGCAAGCGCTTACGCAGTTCACTCGTCATCGCCGAGGTCGCGGTCTCATTTATTTTGCTCATCGGCGCCGGACTCCTAATCAACAGCTTCATGCATCTGCGTAATCTCGATCCCGGTTTTCGCGCGGATCATCTGCTCACGCTCAATGTCGATCTTTCCGAAGTAAAATATCCGGATGTACCGCGACGAACCGCCTTCTTCGACGAAGTGATTAGGCGCGTACGTGAACTGCCCGGCGTCCAATCGGTCGCCGCCGCCGGCAACCTTCCATTCACATACAACGGCGACTCGATGGGTATCGCAGCCGAGGGAATTCCCGACCCGCCGTCGGACCAATGGCCGGATGTAATTTATCGCACGATCGGTCCTGGATACTTCAACACGATGGGAATTCCGCTCCTGCGCGGCCGCGATTTCACTGATCAAGACACGCTCGACAACACTCTCGGGGTCGTCATCAGCGAGAAAACGGCGAAGCATTATTGGCCTAACGAGGACCCGATCGGCAAACGTCTTAAGCCCGGCGCGACGACTTCGAAGTCACCGTGGCGTACCGTGATTGGGGTGGCGAAAGATGTCCGACAAAACGATTTCATCGCCGAACCGAAGATGCAGATGTACTTCAGTTTTCGACAAGTGCAGAGCATGACCGCGAATGCGCTCATTGTGCGAACGACTGTCGATCCACTCACTCTGGCAAGCCCGGTGCGTAATGCCATCTGGTCAGTGGACAAAGATCAGCCGGTTTCGAACGTTAATTCGATGGAGCACATCGTCGCGCGCGCGGTCGCGCGGCAGCGCTTCAGCATGTTGTTACTCGCGATTTTCGCCGCACTCGCGCTCGTTCTCGCCGCGGTCGGCATTTACGGCGTCATGAGTTATTCGGTCGCACAACAAACGCGAGAGATTGGGATTCGCATCGCGCTCGGCGCAAAACGTTCTGATGTGCTCGCGATGACGGTGAAGAATGGATTGAAGCTCGTCGGCGTTGGTCTTGTCGTCGGCGTGATCGTCGCATTCGCGCTCACGCGCGTGATGTCGAGTTTGCTTTTTGGAATCAGCGCGACGGATCCGCTCACGTTTATCAGCATCGCGATGGTGTTGTTCGGGGTCGCGTTACTTGCGAGCTACATTCCGGCCTTACGCGCGACGAAGATCGATCCGATGCTGGCCTTGCGCGCGCAGTAGCGTTGCTCAAGCGCGGCATTGCGGTACATTGTCGATCTAACGAAATCGTCTATGGAACCAGTCTACATTCTCGGCAGCGGACGCACCGATTTTAAGCGCAACCTAAAGAAGGAAGGCAAAACCATCCGCGATCTCATCACCGAAGCCGGCCGCAAAGCGATTGCGGACGCGAAAATTGACGCGAAAGAAATCGAAGCGGCTGCGGTCGGCAATTTCAACGCCGGCCAGTTCACGAAACAACTCCATCTCGGCGCGTTCGTGCCGGAGATCGATCCGGGGCTGCATGGCATTCCGACCATGCACACGGAAGCGGCATGCGCGAGCGGTGCGCTTTCCGTCGTGCTCGGCGCGCAATGGATCGCGGGCGGATTTCACGATGCCGTGCTCGTGGTCGGCGCGGAGCAGCAGAAGACCATGTCGTCGCTCGACGGCGGCGATGTGCTCGGCGCGGCGGCGGATTATCACATCGAGAAACCGGAATACGGCGATTTCATGTTCCCGAAATTGTTCGGGAAGATCGCGCAAATTTACATGGAGAAATACGGCACGTCGCCGGACGCGTTCACATGGGTCGCGTACAAAAACTATGCGCACGCGCGTTTGAATCCGCTCGCGCAAATGCGTGATGCCGATCTGACTTACGATTACGCGTCGCAAGTTTCGGACAAAAATCCGAGCGTCGCTCCGCCGCTGAAGGTGACCGATTGTTCCCAGATCACGGACGGGTCGGCTGCGCTCGTCCTTGTTTCGGAAAAATATTTAAAGAAGCACGGCATCGATAAAGCGAAGCTGCCGCGTCTGCTCGGTTACGGATTGGCGACCGATTATCTCGCGCTCGAGAAAAAAGATGCGCCGATATTTTCGACCGCGCGAAACGCCGCGAGCAAAGCGTTCAGCATGGCCAATCTAAAGCCACGCGACATGCATGGCGTAGAAGTGCACGATTGCTTTTCGGTCACAGAGATTTGCGCCTACGAAATTCTAGGTCTGGCCGAGAACGGCAAAGGCGCCGAGCTGGCGATGAGCGGCGCGACCGCGCTGCCGCAGGTGCGGAACGAAAAGGTGAGCGGCAAATTCGATTTCGAAATTCCGGTGAATGCCGGCGGAGGATTGATCGGCGACGGCCATCCGGTCGGCGCGACGGGCGTTCGCCAGGTTGTGGAAGCACATCAACAACTGATGGAACGCGCCGGTGAGCGACAGATTAAGGGCGCGAAAAAATTCCTCACCTTCAACATGGGTGGCAGCCTAACGACTGCAGTCGCGATGATCTGGGGTCGCGACTAAACTCGCGCAAGATCGACAATCGCTCAGCGCCAGCTAGCGCCCGCGACGAGGGGCAGGAGCTTGCTCACTTTGCTGCGAATCGATTCGCAGCGGTTGCGCTCCCGCGCCGCTTCCGATTCCGGCAAACATTGGCCCTCATATGGGTGCCGTGCCGGTTTCAGGCAGGCAAGGACGAGATCATTGGCAATCGCGAGGCGATTTAATTTTTCCGGCGTCGCCACTTTTTCCACTTCCGCCGCCAGTTGGTCACGGATGGCGATGTAAGCGTTAATGGCTTCGGCGGCATATCGCGAACTCGCGCTGGGCCCGGTGAGGGATTGGCGATGCTTGCGGGCCAGCAAGCCGGTTGTAGGAGCGGCGATATACATATAAATACCATAAAGCAGGTCCCGTGCTGACCCCGGCGGTCCGCAAAAAAAAATTATGCGATCAAGGCCGGCCAAAGCTGCGCCAGCGCCACGGAATTGATACGAAGGATATTTTCGATTTTGGCCGAAGGAATTTTCGGATGGTCAAACTCGGATGCGACCTTCTGTGTCCACCGGGCATAATGTGGGGTCGAGTAAGCGCCGCAGATGTCGCCGGCGATAATGCGCGCGGTTTCGCGCAATCTCTCCAATGCCCATACAAGATCGACAATGGCGAAGCGGCCGTTCTCCCAGTTGGTCACCGCTTCGTCGCCGCGAAGACAATCGAGGTCGATGGTGACGTAGACATTTTCGCCGGCGATTCCCCCGACAAATCGCTCAAATCTTTCCCGCCAATCCGCCCGCATAATCGCGCCGCGACGATGTCGATCTTGCGCAGATCGATCGTCGGCCCACGGATGGACTTCGAGTTTGCCGGCGCGTTCCGCGCGCCGATTCCCAAGAATTTGCCACGGCCACCAGCATTCGAAATTACCACAGCCCCATACGCTCACCTTTTGCACGTGGGGCAACTCGAGCGCACGATTGACCCAACTTCCTGCGGCCCATCGCGGAGGCGTCACGGCCCAATCGGGATGGTTGTCGAACGAAATGACCGTGACGCGTCGCGCCAGCCGACGCAACCAAAGCGCGGTCAGGTAATGAAAATCACCGGAGCCGTAGAGCACGAACGGCCGAAGCTGCGGCGAGACTTCGCTATAGAATTGTTCGACCAAACGCGACGGCGCCGAAAATCGCAGGCGCGGCCCCCACTCGCGCGCATCGAGCCGAGAGAGCGGCCACGGCGGATCAGGCCACGCTCCGTCAAGATCGACATGTAGACATTGGCCCAAATCCATGCGCGCAACTTCGAGTCTGTACGCGAAAGTAAAAGAGCAACGTGGAAAAAACCCAACGCGGAAAATTAAAGGAACACGAAGCCAGGCGCGATCTGTTCTGCATTGTCAGCGACGCTTTTCGCATTTTCGCGCGCCGCACCTCGGCTGTCCTCGGCAGCGCCTGGGCCTTCATTATTGCGCTTCTTGTTATCGCGGTCTGGGCGATCACCGGACCCACTTTCCATTATTCCGACACCTGGCAGCTTATCATCAACACCGGCACGACCATTGTCACATTTCTGATGGTGTTCTTGATCCAAAACACCCAGAACCGCGACGCCAAAGCGATGCATCTGAAACTTGACGAGATTATTCGCGCTTTAGAAGGAGCGCGAAATCGCCTTGTCGATCTTGAGAAGATGTCGGACGAAGACCTGAAAAAGCTGGAGAAGGAATTCGAACGCGTCCACGAACGCGCCGAGCATGCCGGACATGCAGCGGAGGGCGCGGAAAGAGCGGCACATCAAGCCGAACGCGCCGCGGCCGAGGCGCAACGGACACCTTAGGCCGCGCTCAGTTTTTCTCGTAGACGTCGACCGAGAGTGAAGTGTGACCTGGCTTTTTTTGGGTGCCAGTGAGTATCTCGATGCGACCAGAGGCCTAAACGGTCAAGCTTTTGCTCGTTAGGCACTGCGCTTTGAAACTTCAAGCGGCCGCGCTTCGCCGCTCCGAATAAATTTCGGGCCGCTCGGACAAAGTTTTAAGACTTCGCAAGATCGACAATCGGGTTTGCGCGCAAAACAGCGCCGCCTTCCGTGCCAGATGAGCCAATGACTCCACATTGTCCAATGCTTCCGCGGCACCAGTTTCATTAAATCCTGTTCGATCTTTTCTGCGTCTGTCTGCTTCGTTAGGCGAAAACGGCGCGACAAACGAATAACGTGCGTATCGACGACGATGCCCTCGTCTTTGTGAAAGGCATTGCCGAGAACGACGTTCGCCGTCTTTCGTCCGACGCCGGGCAACTCGCGCAGCGCTTCCATCGAATCCGGTACGCGCCCGCCGAATTTCTCCGCGATGGTCGATGTTGCGCCGCGAATGCTCTTCGCCTTGCTGTTAAAAAACCCTGTCGATCTTATCGCGTGCTCGAGTTCGCCCGGCGGCGCCGCGGCGTAATCTTTCGCCGTGCGATATTTTTTGAACAGCGCCGGCGTCACCATGTTCACGCGTTTGTCCGTGCATTGCGCTGACAAAATCGTCGCGATCAGTAACTCGAGCGCGTTGGTGAAATTGAGTTCGGTGTGCGCGTCGGGATAAACTTTTGAAAATGCCCTAACTAATTGCGCGACGCGTTCCCGCGCGGTCATGACGCAACTTTTTGTTTGACCCGTTTTAGAAAAAACTTGCCCCGCGCCACCACCCGCCGCGCCCACACAAATTCACTCGCCAAAATCCCCAGCCCCAAGGGAATCACGATCACCGCTGGGCCCGGTAGCAAAATCATCGCCACCCCGATCAACACGATCGTGCCGCCAATCACGCCGACGATGACTTTGCGAACCAACGGCGGCAGTTGTCCGAATTTCGAACGCCGGATTTTTTCCCGAGCGTCTTTGACCATCTTAGGCGGCGAAAACGTCTCGGTGTCCATCGTCGTTTCTATTGAGAATACGCCGCCAGCTTCGCCTCCAGCTGCGGCGGCACGTGCGCGATGACAATCGCGTCCTCGCCTTCGTAACGCAGCTCGAGCACGTGACCGACACGATGCACTTCGGCGACAAGCGCCGATTCCTTCGACGGAATACGAAAGTGCAAACGCAGGCGCCAGGAGGCGAGCGTGTCTTGTAATGTTTGCACGAGCGACGCGACGCCTTCACCCGTTTTGGCGGAAATCGCCACGCTGCCCGGAAATCTTTTCAAATACGAATCGGCCAGCTCACGATCGGCCAACTTGTCGATCTTGTTGAACACAATCAGCGTCTGTTTGCCGAACGCGTCGAGTTCCTTGATCACGTTATCGACCGCCTCCATCTGCTCGTCCACGCGCGGGTGGGAAAGATCGACAACGTGAATGAGCAAATCCGCCTCATGCACTTCTTCGAGCGTCGCCTTGAAACTTTCGATGAGCGTGTGCGGAAGCTTTCGTAAAAATCCGACCGTATCCGTGAGCAACACACGTTGTTTGTTAGGCAACGTAAACGCCCGCGTGGTCGGATCGAGCGTGGCGAACAACCGGTTTTCCGCGATCACGTCCGCGCCCGTGAGCAAATTGAGCAAAGTCGATTTGCCCGCGTTCGTGTAACCGACGACCGACGCAACCGGCCATTGATGACGCTTGCGGCCTTCGCGCTGGACCGCGCGCGTTTTCCGGACCGACTCCAGTTCGCGTTCCAAGCGTGCGATGCGTTCCTGCACACGTCGACGGTCCACTTCCAACTGCGTTTCCCCCGGACCACGCATGCCGATCCCACCGGTTTGTCGAGAAAGATGCTCCCACATTCTCGTTAGGCGCGGGAGAAGATATTGCAATTGCGCGAGCTCGATTTGCAAACGGCCTTCGCGGCTGCGCGCACGTTGCGCGAAGATATCGAGAATGAGCTGGGTGCGATCGAGCACCTTGCGCGAGAGAAGAGTCTCCAGATTGCGCCCCTGCGCCGGCGAAAGCTCATCGTCGAAGATGATCGAAGTGATATGTCGATCTTGCAGCGAATCTTTAATCAGCTCCGCCTTACCTTTGCCGATGTAATAAGGCGCAGTCGGCTTCTGCAGTTTTTGGGTTACGGTCTCGACCACTTCGGCGCCAGCCGAATTCGCGAGCTCGCGCAATTCGTCTAACGAATCCTGCAAATCCCATTTCGAAACGCCCGCCTGCTCCAGCCCCACGAGAACCGCGCGTTCGTGATTTTTCTTCGGGCGTGTTTCGATCATCCCTGTTCCGCGAACGCGCGACGCGCGCGCGCGGCAATCCATTTCACAGCTTCACCCTGACTGAGCAGCGATAAGTTCAGCGGTTCAAAATTAGTTTGGTTACGGAACCAGGTCAATTGCCGCTTCGCGTAATTGCGCGTGTTCTGTTGAATCTTCGCCATGCTCTGCAAGATCGACATCTTCCCTTCGAGGTGATCGCGAATTTCGCGCACACCGATCATTTTCGAAGCCGTTCCACTCATCTCCCTGCTCCTTCGAACCTCTTCGACCGCGCCACGTTCAAACATCTTTTCCACTCGCTCGTTAATTCGCGCGTAAAGCTCATCGCGCTCGCGAAAAACAAAAACGCCCGGAAAATCGACTTTGACGCTTTTCCAGTCGCTCGTTAGGCCGTGCGTCAATGCTTTGACGTAGAGTCCGCTGCCGCCGACCACGATTGCGCGCTTGCCGCGCCAACGAATTTCTTCCATTGCGCGCAACGCCGCGCGCCGAAATTTTTCCGCGTTCATTTCCTGCAAGATCGACATCGTCCCAATGAGATGATGCCGCGCGGCAGCGAGCGTCTCTTTGTCCGGCTTCGCGCTCAGAATTTCGAAGCCTTCGTAAATCTGAAACGCATCCGCGTTCACGACTTCCGCGCCGATCTCGCGCGCGACCTCAGCGGCGATTTCCGATTTCCCGATCGCCGTCGGGCCGACGATGTAAAAAACGTCGTGAAATTTTTGGTCAGCGCCTTTTGTCATGTCGAGCGAGGTCGAGACATCTCTAACTGATCTTCAGTGAGAGATTCCTCGACTTCGCTCGGAATGACAAAGGGCAAAACGAAAACCGGGAGACGCGCTTTCGCTTCGTCTCCCGGTGGAAGATGTCGATCTTGTGATTGTCGATCTTACTCGTGCGGCACGTGTTCGCTCGTCTTCGCTCCGCTAACGACGAGCTTGCGGCCAAGGAATTCCTTGTCGTGCAATTCGTCCACCGCGCGCTTCGCTTCTTCGACCGTTTGCATCGAGACAAACGCGAATCCTTTCGAACGTTGGTTATGGCGATAGGTCACGACCTCGGCGTTTTGGACGTGGCCGACGCCGTTGAAGAGCTCGAAGAGATCGCTCTCGGTCGCGTCGAAGGACAAATTGCCGACGTAAAGTCGCGGCGAAGTTACTTCGACAGGTTCGGGTTTACGTTGCGGCCGCGAATCGCGCGGCGCCTGCGAATGTTGCTGTGCGGGTGAATGCGAGCCGTTGCGTGAAACGGTCGCCGGTTTGCGGCTTTCGCCGTTGCCGCCAAAGAAGGCGGCTAGTTTTTGCCAGAATGTTTTCTTCGGCGCGCGCGCGGCCGTCTGTGGTGGCCGTTGACCGCGATTGCCCCGACGTCGAGATCCGCCGCGCGTACGGCGCGAGCGTCTCCCGGAATGTTGCGAGTTCATGTTGATGTTCCGTGTTATACGAATTGTGCATTGGACGGAGCGTCCCGCATTGCGGAACCCGGTCCGTGGCGCGCCGGTCCCGCAGGACCGATTCAAGCAAATCGCTATTTGGCGTCGCCGACGGAAACTCCGTCGCTATGGGTCGGGATAATGTCGAAGCGCAAGCGCTCGTGAACCAACGAAGCAGTGAAGATGCAAAAGCCGGCATCATAATTTCAGAACCTGAATCGTCGTTTGAAGCGATGGAATCCGATAAAGATTCCCGACAACCGGCGTAATTATGGTCGAGCCCGGGGGCGATTGCAAGCGGCACTAATTCCAGAGGGAAGATGTCGATCTTAGCGGCGCAAAAGCGAATACGCGCGCGACTTGAAGTATTCCTTCGCGCGTTCACCGCGGATCGGTTTCGCCCAATGCGCGAGCGAACGGCGACTCAATCGCGGCGCGTATCCGAATTGCGGCATGAGATCGGCGCAATGCCATTCCACCCAGCCGATTTCTTCGTCGCTGAGTTCGCGTTCCCATCGCGTCACCGGCTCGGCGCTGATGCGCGAGAAACTCACACTCGCCGCCGAATTACCCGACCACGGCTGGCCGATCTTTGTCGGATTCAATACGATGTCGGGATCGAATTTGATTTCGAGATAATCGCAAACGCGTTGCATCACCACTGCCGGTTCGCCCACGAGTTCTTCGTAATTGACGACGAAGCCTTGTAATTCGCGCGCGTTAATCAGTCGCGCCAGGTCCGCCGCCACGCGCCAATGCGCGATGACGTAGTAGGCCGAGAACGTTCCGAGCTGTCGCGTTTTCTCGAGCGCAATTTGAGCGGCCAAAATGGCGCGCGGGTCGCGCACAGTGACGAGAAATTTCGCTTCGGGAAATCTCGCGAAGATCGACAAGGTACAATTTCGATTCGCGGGCGTTTTCTCGATCCAGCGTTTGATGCGATCGGTCGGGATGTCGAACGTGCGCGCGTACGATTCCATCATCAACGCGAGCAGGTCGCGATCGGAGTTTTGCGGATCGAACGCCGCCCGCTCGAACGTCTCGAGAAATTTTTGCTGCGGAAATTTTTCGTAGGTGTGTTCGCGCCAGCGCGGCTCGCCGCGGAAGAGAACGCGCGCGAATGATTGTTGCGTCAGATATTCGAATTGCGTGCGGCGATCGGCGTCGCGAAATTTTGTCAGCACCGTCGGGAAGTAGGCGGTCTCCTGCGGGAAGACGAGCAGCTCAGGATGACCGTCGAGCAATGATGCCAGCAACGTTGTTCCCGATTTCGCCTGGCCCGCGATGAAACACGCGCGCTGATCGAACGGCAGTTGCAAGATCGACATCTACTTTTTCGCGTGCATTTCGCGAAACCACTCAACGAATTTCGGCAAACCTTCGTTCAACTTTGTCGCCGGATTGTAACCGAGCAGCTTGCGCGCTTTCGAAATATCCGCACACGTCAGCGGCACATCACCCGGTTGTTCCGGCAATCGGTTGATCTTCGCCTTTTTCCCTAACGACTGCTCAATGGCGGAAATTAAGTCTTTTAGTTGAATGGTTTCGTTTTCGCCGAGATTGAAAACGTCGAACATCGGTCCGTCGTATTTTAACGCGGCCATCGTCCCCTGAATAATGTCGTCGATGTAAGTGTAATCGCGGCGCGTCGTGCCATCACCGAATTGATCGATCGATTCGCCCTTGTCGATCTTGCGCGTGAACTGGTGAATCGCGAGATCGGGCCGCTGGCGCGGTCCGTAAACCGTGAAGTAACGCAGCGCGACCACGCGCAAATTGTAGAGATGCGAATAGGTCGAACACAAAAACTCGCCGCCGATTTTCGTCGCGGCGTACGGGCTGATCGTTTGCGTGAGATGAAAATCTTCGCGAAACGGCACTTCTTTGCAGATGCCGTAAACGGAAGAGCTGGATGCGAAGATGAGTCGCTCAGCGCCGGTAGTGCGCGCAGCTTCGAGCAGATGCAGCGTGCCGTTGACGTTGGTGTCGAAATACAATTGCGGTTGTAGGATCGATGGGCGCACGCCCGCGCGCGCGGCTAGATGAAAAATGGTTTCGTATTTTTCGCGGTGAAATAAATTCCGCACCGCGCCATTATCGCGAAGATCGACATGGTGAATCGGCGCATGTTCCCGAAACGCGGCGACGTTTTCGCATTTGATCTGCGGATCGTAGAAATCGTTGAAGTCGTCGAGAATGGCGACGTGGTGCCCATCCGCGAGTAACTTCTCCACGAGATGCGAGCCGATGAATCCAGCGCCGCCGGTGACCAGGATTCGCATGCGCCGAGGTTACGTTCGCGTGGGCTCGTTGTCACGTTGTCGATCTTGCTCGCGTTCGTCCTGTCGTTTGTCGCTACGATCGCGTGGCGGCTCGCTCCGGAGCTGTTGCGAAGGGAACATGTCGATCTTGCATTCCAAATCCCCTCGCCGCTCGAGCTCGCGTCGCTGCCGACGGCGACGCGCTTCGATTTTCCGTTAGGCAGCGAGAACGGCGCGCTCGCTTATAACGCGCAACGTTTTACCGAAAACAAACATCTCGGCGACGATCTGAACGGGATCGGCGGCGAAAACAGCGATCTCGGCGATCCGATTTACTGCGTGTCCGACGGACGTGTTCTCTTCGCGCGCGAAGGCGGCCCGGGCTGGGGCAACGTGATCATCGTGCTCCACGCCTACCTCGAGAATGGCGAACGCAAGTTTGTGCAATCGTACTACGGGCACTGCGAAAGCATTCTCGTGAATGCCGGCGATGAAGTGCGGCGCGGGCAACAAATCGCAACTGTTGGCACGGGCGGCGGCCGATACTTCGCGCATTTGCATTTCGAGATGCGCGAGTTCATCACGCCGTTCATCGGGCCGGGTTATCGGCAGGATACGCACTGTTGGATTGACGGGACGGCTTTCATCAACGCGCATCGCGGCGCGCCGGAAGAGGACGTCGGACGCTCAAAGTGATGGATTCGCGAATAGCAAATAAGTCCAGTTCGCGAGCAACAGCGCCACGACGGACATGCGCAGAAAAGATTTCTCGCGCGGCGCAAACGATAATCGTATCCGACGCGCGCGCGTGATCAGGACCGTAAACGCATACACATCGAAGATCGACATCGTCACGTAAGTTACAAACACGAGTGGATTCCATTCGAACGCGGAGAGAAACTGACCATGAAATAGCGCGATGGCCGATCGCGTCGCGCCACAGGTGAGGCATGGATGACCGGTGACCGCGTGAAACAAACAAATCGGCCACGGCATTTTCAAAACGAACCACGCAACCGCGGACGCGAAACCGCCTAACGACGCGCAAAGAAAGATGAGCTCGTAGTCGAGCTCGCGCGGTGCCAGCGGACGCGCGACGGCGCGCATCTTAATGGTTCCAGTCGTGACCGCTCAAGGCGGCGAGTCCGCCGAACATGGCAATGATGAAGAAACCGCCGCCGCAACAAACAATCAGCGGTAAAAACACTGCGAGCGTGGCCTTCGGCGTATCGATGTCGTGGGCGCGCGCGATGCCGATGCAATTGGCGACAATGCACCACACAACCGCGATCAATCCGCCGCAACAGGGCACGAGTTGCAGCGGAGCGGTTGCACCCTGGGTGAAGGCGATGACGCGGAATGTCGCTTCAAAAGTTTTTTTGGCGCCGCCGATGAGCATCAATGAAAGGTGAACGAGACCGGCGAAGATGAAGGGCCCGATGACGATGCCGACCAGGCGCCAGCAGAACACGAAAATATTCGCGCTCATTCCCAGCATGGAACCGAAAGCATCTTCGCGGTGCGCGAACAATCCCATCGACGTCAAAATTGATGAAAAGATAAACCAGATGATGACGCCGATGCCGCCACCGATGGCGGCGTAAAGCAGCGGACCGCTGAGTCCGCCTTCCAGACGCATAATCGAAAATGCCTGCGACGGTTTCGACAGGATCATCATCATGGTTTCGACAAAAGCGCTGAAGATGCCGAGCGCTTCGCGGCGTTCCCAAGGGAGACCGGTGCGCGCTTCGAGCGGAGGAGTAGATGTCGATCCAACGGGCGGAGGCGGAGTGGTGTGCGTGCCGAACGGGGGAGTGGGCGGGCTACTGGCGTCTTCGGCGGCAAATTCGGCGAAAGTGGAAAGTGGTTGCCAGCTCGCCATTCCTTCCTTCCACGCCAGATCGGTGAGAACAAATCGACCGCTGCGCAAACCGTTGTGGATTTCTTCTTCGGAAAATGTTCCCAGACTCGTGCCGGCGCGATTGACGTGAATGGTAGCCATGCCTCGCGTTTTAGTGAGTGCGAGCGGCTAAGTCAATCGAAGCGATTGGCCTTCTCCGGCGCATCGAGCGCGCGCCAGAAATACCAGGCCGCGACCGAGCGATAAGGCGCGAATTTTTTGCCGAGCTTGAGCATTTGTTTCGGCGTCGGCAGTTTTCGTTTGCGAAAAGTTTTGGCGAGACCTTTCTGCACTCCGTAATCGTGAATCGGCCACACGTCCAGCCGGCCAAGATCGAAAAGTAACAACATCTCGACCGTCCAGCGCCCGATGCCGCGCACTTGAATGAGGCGCTCGATAATTTCTTCGTCGCTCATTTTTTCGAGCGCGCGCCCGGTTTTCGGAACGACGCCTTCGATTGTTTTTGCGGCGAGATCTTTTAGCGCGGCGACTTTGCTGCGTGATAAACCGGCGGCGCGCAGTTTCGCGTCCGGCATTTTCAAAACTTCTTTCGGATCGAGAAATTTTCGTTTGCCGAAAAGCGCGCGCACTCGTCCCCAAATAGTGGCGGCGGCTTTGCCGCTGAGTTGTTGATACGCGATCGATTCGGCGAGGGCATCGAACGGCCTAACGGAAAGTGATGGCGTAATATCGTAGCGACGCGAGCGGGCGATGAGCTCGGCCATGCGCGGATGACTGGCGGCGACGTGCGCGATGGCGTGCTTCACATGTCGATCTTGTAGATGTCGATCTTGCGAGCAAGAACGTTTTCGCTTTGGTCAACGCATGGCAACGCAAACGCAACTAACCTGGTACGGACATTCCGCGTTCAAACTTGTGACGCCGAAGGGCAACGTCGTTTTCATCGATCCGTGGCTGAAAAACCCGAAGCTGAAAGATGGCGAAGAGCTTTTAAAGAAGATCGATCGCGCCGACGTGATTTGTCTCACGCATGGGCATTTCGATCATGTCGGCGACTCGGTTGAGATTGCAAAGAGGACGAAGGCGAAACTTTGCTGCACGTTCGATTGCGCAATTGCGGTGCGAAACGCGCTCGATTTTCCCGGCGGCGATGACGACAGCGGTTACGTTTCCCACATCGGCGGCACGGTCGCGATGTTCGATGGCGAAATGACCGCGCGTTTCGTGCCGGCGTGGCATGGCGCCGCGGTGATGCCCGATAACAGCAAGCCGCCGGTCTACGGCGGAACGCCGACCGGCGTGGTGTTGTCGATCAAAGGTGGACCCACGATTTATCACACGGGCGACACCGATTTATTTTCGGACATGGCGTTGGTGCCGTTAGAACGCCCAATCGATTACATGTGCGTGTGCATGGGCGATTTTTACACAATGGGTCCAATGCGCGCGGCGCGTGCCATCGAGCTGGTGAAACCGCGATTCGTCATCCCGATTCACTACGGCACGTTCCCGGCCTTGACCGGCACACCGGAAGCGCTCGCGAGTGAGATGAAAAAACGTGGCGTCACAGCTGAGCTGCGCGTTCCAAAAATCGGCGAGACAATTTCGATTTCGTAATTCTATTTTTCCCGCACCGCGAACGTAGCGATCGCGGCGGCGTAGACGCTTTGCGTTTCCTGAAAATTGGTGACGGTGACGTTGAGGTCGCGAAGGAGACCATCTTGCAGGCCGTAGATCCAGCCGTGAACGGCTAACGACTGGCCGCGTTGCCAGGCGTCGCGCGCGATGGTGGTCTGGCAGACGTTCAAGACTTGCTCGATCACGTTCAATTCGCAGAGGCGATCGTGAGCCTCGTTGTTGGTATTCGTTAGGCGAGTTTGATGTTTCTGGCGGACGTCTTCGATGTTGCGTAGCCAGTTGTCGCTCAGGCCTAGCCGGTCGCCCCGCAGCGCGGCTTGCACACCGCTGCAACCGTAATGTCCGCAGACGATAATGTGCTCGACCTTGAGGATCTCGACCGCGAACTGCATCACCGACAAACAATTCAGGTCGGTGTGCACAACAAGATTGGCGATGTTCCGATGAACGAACAGCTCGCCGGGCGCGAGCCCGACGATTTGGTTCGCCGGCACCCGGCTGTCCGAGCAACCGATCCACAAGTACTTCGGCGATTGTTGTTGCGACAGCTTGGAAAAAAACTCCGGGTCCTGTTCTCGGATTTGGCCGGCCCACGCTTTGTTATTTTCGAAAAGGTGGGGAAGGCTGCGCATGGGGAAAACCACATCGTTGAGAACGGGCCAAGCCGCAAGCGGATGCTTAGCGCGCGAAATAAATCGGCGAGACGATTTCGGTTTGATGATTTTTCTTTAAACGCGCGTCTCACTTCGCGACTCAAACGTTCACGCGACACTCGTCGCACAGGGAAAACTAGGATGCTGAATCTCGGAGCCACAAAAGCATTGTCGATCTTCGACAAGATCATTCCGGACGGTCTGTCGCACGCGGCCACTTCGTTAGTCGAATCGCTCAAGATCAATTCGATCTCGGAAAAAACGGGACGCGGCCGGACGGTCGTGGTCAAACGGCGCAACATTTACGGCGAGCGCGCCGCCGATCTGATCAATTTTTATTTCCGGCTCTCCGGCACGCCCATTCATTACGTCAGCAAAGTGAAACAGTGGCAACGTTGGGAAACGAAATGTTTCAACATGCTGAACGGCGACCAATTCAAAGCGCGCATCGTTGACGCGCGCACCATCGTCGAGGACAAACTGCCGGGAAAAAGTTTGTGGGACCACATGCTTGCGCGCACGCTCACGACGCGCATGCTCGCCGCCGCCGGCCGCGAGTATCGGCGCGCGCATCGCATGAAGGTGAAGGAACTCGGCGACGGTTGGTCGCACGGCGATGGATCGATGCCGAACGTGATCTATGACGCGGCGAATGACCGGGCGCGATTGATTGATTTCGAAATCATGCATGAGCGTTCGCTTTCCGGTCGCGCGCGCCACGCGGATGATCTGCTCGTGTTTCTGCTCGACATGGTGGACCGCGTGTCGTCGCGAAACTGGCTGCCCTTCGCGCTCGCATTTTTACGCGCGTATGACGATGTCGATCTTATGCGCGAACTGCGAAAGCGATTGGTGATTCCGAGCGGGCTGGCGTTGATTTGGTGGAACGTGCGAACGAATTTCGCCAAGCGGGCAAAGATCGAGCGTCGTTTTAAGTCTTTGAAAAGCGCGCTCGGCCGCGTCGAGATTCACTCGTTAGTCGCACGGCGGCGACCGAAAAGGCGCCGGCCTTCTATCCACTGCCACAAAATCAAACCGGGAATGCCGACACCGAGCTCGCGCATGCGCGCGACGAGCGAAAGAGCGAAACCGGCGTAGCGCGGGATTCCAAGAAGCCCGCCGACAAACACGTAGCCGCCCTCCTGGACGCCGATTCCGGCCGGAACAACAAACGCGGCCGAACGAATCGTGTAGGCCATACTTTGCAAAATGAACGCGTGCAGAAATGACGGATCGAGGTCCATCGTCCAGAGCGCGAGCCACACTTCGCCGGACGCGACCGTGAGCGACACGATGGTCGCGAGCGCACACAGCACGAGTGCGCCGCGGCGCGCGTAAAGTTTCCGCACGGTTTCGTCAAGTTGCTCGCCGCTTTCGACGAACGCCTGCCATTCTTTCGAGCGCGCCATGCGCGAGATGAGGCGCGTGATGAAACCGAACATGCCGAGACGTTGCGCGATGAAAAATCCGACGAAGGCGACGATCGCGATGATGACGCCGAACAGTGTCGGGCCGACGAATTCGCTCTTCCCGGTCGCCCTAACGAGTAAGGTGAGACCGAGAATGGTGAAGATCGCCTGAGTAAAAATGCCTATCGTAAGATCGACAATTACCGTTCCGGCCGATGTGCCTAACGAACTGCCGTGAAGCGAGGCCAGGCGCGCGCGCACAATGTCGCCCCCGACCGCAGCCGATGGAACGAGCGTGCTGATCGATTCGCCGATCCACCGCATCCAAAAAAGTCGCATTAACGGCGGCCGCTCCGCCCTCGGAAACAAGACCCACCACGCGAACGCATCGAGGAAAATCGGGATAGCGTGAAACGCGGCAATGCCGAGAATGACCCACTTCGGCGTAACGAACGCGCCAAAGACTTGTCCGGCGCCTTCGCGAACGAGCAGCAAGGTAAAAAGCGCGACGCCGAAAAGACCGAGCAGATAGATGGTGATGCGAAGTTTTCCGCGCGCGCTCATCGCAAGATCGACAAGGTGGATGCGCAGACGGCGCGCGCAAATGCAGCGAACGCGTTACCGCGATTCGGTCGTCGGCGAGATCGCCAGCGAAGTCGTCACTGCGGATTTGCGATGCATTGGCTTGGCCACAAAACCGCAAACCGCCAGCCAGCCCGAACCGAACACCATGGCCGCGACAACATCGGTGAGATAATGCGCGCCGAGCGCGATGCGGCTAAAGCCGACAAGTAGAACAATCGCGGCCGCGGCGGAAATGAGCGCGCGTCGCATACGACGTGAGCGCACAAGTGGAAGCGCAAAAAGCAAAAGCTGTCCCCACAATAATGTCGCGCCGATGGTATGACCGCTGGCAAAACTGTAGCCGGACCAATCGACAAACGGACCGTCAACGTACGGACGTTGTCGATGTACCAACAACTTCACGAGTTCGTTCAACAACATCCCGCCGGGCACAGCGACGACAAGCGTGACGAGCGAAGGCCATTGGCGTTTCCAGACGAAGAACGCGACCATACAGGTGAGCACGATGGCGATGAATTCGCTCGCACCCGGCTCGCAGAGCACGCGCAGAAGCGCGACCAAGGCCGGCGTCAGATGGGCATGGAACCAGGACGCAATGTCCGTGTCGGTGGCGCCGAACGGATTCGCCACCGCGAGAACCTGGGGGAGGAACTGGGGAGTTATCACAAAATGCGACCGCGATTCTAAACCCGTTTTTAGCGGATGCAACTGCACTTCACAGCGGCTCGCGTGCCGTGTCGGAACGCGTCCGGCAAGATCGACAATCGCATCCCGGCTTGCTCGACGGCACGAACTCCGCTACATCCGCAGACGACACCCTCATTCGATTCCACTGTGACCGAATTGCCTTAACCACCATGAAACGAAATCTTCTCGCCGTCTTCGCCACATCGTGCGCCATGACAATTACAGCGTTCGCCGGAAGCGAATCGCAGTTACAGCAAGGCGCGGCACCGGCGAAGGACGACAACGAAAATTCGATCGACCTCTTCGACGTGGAAACGACTTACACCTTCAAGAGCGATTTCACCGATTCGCGCTTCGGCGAAGGCGATTCTCTGCATAACGATTTCAGCTACGACCATCGTTTTCATGTCACGGGAAATTGGTACGTGCTCGGCGGCGTGGAGTACGAGCGTTATGATTTCGGCAACGATCCGAACGGATTGCCTAACCACCTCCAGGCGCTTTACGGCCACATCGGTTACGAATACATCGTGCACGATTTCCCCGGCGTCGGGATCGTGGCCGATCCGGGAATTTACTGGCAGAACCACGTGAGCGGCGACGCGTTCGATATTCCGTGGAAGATCTTCACCGCCTTCCCGTTGAAGAAAGATAAAATTTACGGCGTCATCGGAGTCGGCGGTGGTCTTTATCAGGACCCGATCGTCGCGCCCGGCGGCGGTCTCATCGTCGTCTTCAGCGACAAACTGCGTTTGCAGGGTGTGTTTCCGAAGCCGGCCCTGGTCTATGAGCCTAACGACGACTGGCAATTTAAAGTGTTAGGCGAACTTTATTACACCAGCTTCCGCACTGACAATGTCAACACGCCCGCGGGCAACATGCAGTTGCACAACGCGGTCGTGCAATACAATGAAGACCGCGGCGGCGTTTACATCGCCTATCGCGGCATCAAACATCTGAAGGTTATCGGTGAAGCCGGCTACACCTTTGAGCGCAAATTCGATTTCTTCCGTTCGAATCAATCGATCAAGGCCGATCCGGCGCCGTACGTGCGGGCCTCGCTCGAATTTCGTTTCTAGGGAAACATCTCGTCGAGTTTGCGGGCGAGATTCTGCGGGCCGCGAATTTTTAGCCGGCCGGTGAAGTAGGCCCACTTGCCGCTCAGTTTTCCGTTTGAGATTGCGACCCAATCGCTCCCGGTCGCGATAAATGTCACATCGGGATTGTCGATCTTGCCCTTGTCGATCTTGCATTTGCCATCATCGACTTGGATGAACCAGTCGCCGCCTTGCGGATCGCCCAGGTTCCATTGGTATTTGATGTGAACGCCTTTCGCCTTCTCCGGCTGAAAACTTTCCCGCATCCCATCGAAAACATCCTGGGGAGTTTTGCTGTCTGCGGCGAAAGCGTTCAGCGTCGCAAAAATCAGGCCCAACAAAATCGCGCTCGTCTTCATCCTCTATTGTTCAATTCGTTTCAAAAGATACGCTGCGCCTACAAAAGTGATAAGCGCCCCCGCTAAAAGGACGACAAGATCGACAAGGTAAAACGTCAGCGGCGCGTGATACATGTTCACGAGACGGAAGGCGCGGCAGAAATGCGTCAGCGGAAAAATCTCGGAGATGTAACGAATGGCTTGCGGAAGTTGTTCGAGCGGGGCGAACGCGCCGGACAAGACGAACACCGGAAGAAGAAAGAAGACGGAAAATTGGATCGCCTGGGTTTGCGTTTTTGAAATGGCGGAAATGAGCAGGCCCAGGCCTAACGAACACAAGAGGAACATCAGACAGATGAGCGCGAGCATTGCCGGTGAATGGAACGCGACCGCGAAATGCCACGCGCTGAGCGCGACGATGATAACAATGAGCACGATCGAGATGGCGAGATACGGCAGAATTTTCCCGATGACGATCTCGCCGCGTTGCAACGACGTGACCAGCAATTGGTAGAGCGTTCCCGATTCACGTTCGCGCGCGATGGTGCAGGCCATGAGCGTGACGGTGAGCAATTGGAGAATGAGCCCGATGATTCCGGGAATGACGAAATCGATCACGCGCGACTTCGGGTTGTAGAGAAGCTTCGTGTCGGCCGTCCACGGTTCCATGAGCGAGACGAATTGCTTCCGTACTTCGACGCGTAACTTTTTGCCAAGATCGACAACGTCATCCGGCAGATTCTCCACGAGGCGATCGCGCTCTTTCACCTGGAAATCGGCCAGACTTTTCTGCACCGCGCCTTCCGCCGCCGCCGCGGTATTGATGTCGCCATTGTCGAGATAAAGCGGCAGCGGCTTCGGATTCCCCGCGCCTAACGAATCGCTCCAACCCTGCGGAATAACGAGAATCGCCTGCACGTGATTGCCGAGGAGATCGGATTCGTTCGCCATCTCTGGCGCGCCTTTGCGCCAATAAAACGTGTTGTTCTTTGCGATGATGTCGATGAAGCGCTGTGTCTGCGGCGTGTTGTCGCGATTGATCAATAGCGCGGGCACGCCGCTGATTTCGCTCGTCTCGAACGCATGACCGAAGAGAAGGGTGAAGAGCGGCGGCAAAATCAAAAGCAGAATGAGCACGCGCCGGTCGCGGTAGATGTGGAGAAATTCTTTGTAAGCGACGCTGGCGATCGCGTGAAAGGACATCGCTTTCATATTGTCGATCTTGTCAGGACGGCGTCGTAACCCTGCGAATACGCGGTGAAAACGTCTTCCATGTCCGGTTCGACCCAGCGCGAGCCTAACAATTTCAAATCAGGGAACGGCCAGTTGTTTTGCCAGCTCGCGAGCAACTTCTCCGGTTCCGGCGAATAAATTCGCAACGAGCCGCTGCGCAGCGAAACGCCGAGCACTTCCGGCAGATTTCGCAGCCTAACGAGCGCGGGCATGGTTGGATCGACATCGACTTCGAGCAGTTTCGTGCGAAAGCTCGCCTTCAATTGTCGCGGTGACGCTTTCGCGAGCAACCGGCCGTTCTCGATAAATCCGACTTCGGTGCAGCGTTCGGCTTCATCCATGTAATGCGTCGTGACGAAAATGGTTTTGCCGCCGTGGCTCAGGTCGTAGAGCAGATTCCACATTTGCTGTCGATGCACCGGATCGAGGCCCGATGTCGGCTCATCGAGAAATAAAAGCGGCGGGTCGTGCACGAGCGCGCAAGCGAGCGCGAGCAGTTGCCGCATGCCGCCGGATAAACTGCCCGCAGCCGTGTCGCGCTTTTGTTCGAGATCGCACCGCCTTATCAAATCATCAGTGCGCTTCTCCAGGCGGTCCGGCGGAACGCGACAGGCGCCGCCGAAGAAACGCAGATTTTCTTCCACGGTAAGATCGGGATACAAACTGAAACGCTGCGCGACGTAACCAAATTTCGTCCGGACAAGATGTCGATCTTTCCAAACATCGTGGCCATCGATCAGGCCGCGGCCGCCGGTCGGATGAGTCAATCCGCACAGCATTCGCATCGTCGTCGTCTTCCCCGCCCCGTTCGCGCCGAGAAATCCGAAAATCGTTCCGGCATTGATCGTGAAAGAGAGATCGCGCACGGCCGCGACGTCGCCGTAGCGCTTGCTCAAATTTTCCAGCACGATCACCGATGCGTTCATGAACGATTTCTTAATTGCGATGCCTCATCATGATTTGCAACCATGAGCCGCCAGCGATTAGTTAAGCGAGTCATGAAACCGATTCTCCCATTCGTCCTCGCATTCGCGATTGTGTTCGCAAGATCGACAATCGCACACGCGGACCCGGTCTCGGAATTGGCCAGCTTTTCCGTCTTCGACAAGATCGACATCAACGATCTGGCCGCGAGCGATGCGAAAACAATGCACGGCCCGCCGATGAACGGGCGGTATTTGTCGGTGCAAAGTGTTTACGTCATGCCGGGCGCGCCCGCGCAAGTCATCGCCGCCATGAAAAATTGGGACGCGACCAAACATCGCGAGCTGAAAGTTCTTCTGCACGGCGATCTTTCCGCGTCACCGGCCGCGTCTGATTTTGCGAAATTAAAAAATGCGCCGGACAACGGAGCCGTGCGCGCGTTGAAGGACAAAACACAAAAGCTGAGTAACGATCTCCAGATCAGCAAAGAGGACGCGAAAAAATCCGGGGCCGATTTTGTTGGCTTCTGGAGCGATGTGCTGGCGCGGCGAGCAAAAACTTTTTCGTCCGGCGGAATGGCCGCATTACCGGCCTACGATTACGGCGGCGCGACGATCCGTGCGAATGAAGAAGTGAATACGCTGCTCAAAAATCAGGATAAAATTCGCAAACAGTTTTCCGGTTTCTTGAGTGCGACCGGCATCGGCCGCGGCGCGGGCTCGATCGCGCCGGAGCTGTATTGGGAATTGCTCGATGTCGATGATCAAGGCGTGGTCACGGACGGCGCGTCTTACAGTCGCGGGCAACAGGCCGTCGATGTTTCGTATTACGCGAGTGGCGGTTACTACGTTGCGCTCACCTTTTATCAAATGTGGCCGGTGACGGCGAACGGCAAAGCGTCCACGCTGGTTTGGCGCGGTGACATGATTTCGTCGGCGGCGCTGGCGGATTTGCACGGCGTGGAGCGGCTCGGGTCGGAATCGGCCATGATGAAAGATATTTCGAAAGCGATCGCATTCTTCCGTAAAGATACGGCTCGTTAGGCATGAACAGATATCGATGTCGATCTTGCGTGGGCGCGACCATTCTCGCGTTCCTCGCGGTGACGATGTCGATCTTAGCGGACGAGACGCAGGTCGATTGGTTCGCGCCGTTGTCGAAACTGACGGGCGAATATGTCGCGGAAGAAACTTATGTCGGCGAAGCAGCGGTGATCCGCAGCGCGCGCAAGATCGACAACTTCGATGAGCACGACACCATCCTGCGTTTCATTCTGACGCCGCGAACGAAATTCGGCGTGCTGCGACTCGGTCTGGAATGGGAACATTTTTCGTTCGGCATGCCGGCAAATGCGCCCTTGCCAAACACATTGCAGGAACTCGCGGCCGTAATCGGGATCGATGTGCAAATTTCCGATTCGATTCTCGCGCGCTTCGAAGCGACGCCTGGATTTTATGGCGCCAATCACCTCGACAGTGATCAGATCAACGTTCCGTTCATCGCCGGGGGCACATACATTTACAATCCGAACCTTCAATTCATTCTCGGCGTCAGTATCGACGTGGAACGTGAGTATCCGGTGATTCCGGCCGCGGGCATTCGCTGGAAAATCGCGCGCGACTGGGTGTTGAACGCGGTCTTACCGGAGCCGCGCCTTGAATATACGCCGACGAAGGCGGTGACGCTTTATGCCGGCGCCAACATCAAACAGACGAACTTCCGCATGGATGACGATTTCGGCGTGAATCACAGTATTCATCGACTCGATCACTCGGTCTTGAGTTATAGCGAGTTGCGCGGCGGCATTGGCGTTGATTGGAAATTGGCGTCGTTCGTGACGGCAAGCGTCGAAGCGGGCTATCAACCGTATCGCGCGTTCGATTTTTACCGGGCCGATATTCGTTTTCACGAAGACGGCAGCGCGCCTTATGGCATGATCTCGTTGCACGGCGCGTTTTGAGTTCGCGCAAGATCGACAATCGCTATTTGAACAGGTCGGGCCGGCGATGCGCGAAGACCGGCATGCGGTCGCGAGTTTTCTTAATCACTTCTGCGCTCAACTCCGACTGGATTAATTCATCGCGATCGGCCGAAGCTGAATCAAGCACCGCGCCATTCGGATCGATAATGACCGACGATCCGCAAAACGTGACCTCGTCATCGGTCCCGACGCGATTGGACGCGATCACGTAACTTTGATTTTCAATCGCGCGCGCGATCAGCAACGCGCGCATGTGTTTCGCCCTAACGAACGGCCACGCGGAGGAAACAACGAGCACGTTTGCCCCTTTGTCCGCAGCCAGCGCGCGATAAATTTCGGGAAAGCGCAAATCGTAACAAATGGTGAGGCCAAATCTCCACCCATCGAGCTCCGCAACCGTGATCGCATCGCCGGGCGCAAAACATTTCTCTTCTTCCACCGGCGGCACGGCGAAAAGGTGACACTTGCGATATCTGGCGATGATCTCGCCGCGCGAGTTAATGAAGACCTGCGAATTATAAATGCGATCGCCTTCGCGTTCCGAAACGCCGCAGATGATGGCGATCGACAAATTCTGCGCAAACTTTCGTAGTTCGGGGACAGCGCCTTCGTTCCACGATGTCGCGTTTTTGCGGATCACCGGCATCGAGTAACTCGTGTCGCACATCTCCGGGAAAACGACGAGGTCGGCTCCGCGGGCGCGCGCGCTCGTCGAAAAATCGCGGATCTGCCGAAGGTTCGTCTTCGGCTCGCCCGGCGCGCAGGTGATTTGGGCAACCGCGATTTTCATGGTGAGCAGTATTCGCGCTGCGCCCAATTATTCCTGCCGCGCCGCCTCGCGCCAATCTAATTGTCGATCTTAGCGCAATGTCCGATCGAGCGCGCCGATCTTCCGGATCTCGGGCCACTTCAAGGCGGAGCCGAAGACGACGAGGATGGTCCCGATTCCCCCGGCCACAACCGAAATGACCGGACCGACCAGCGCCGCGGTTAGGCCGGATTCGAGCGCGCCGAATTCGTTCGATGTGCCGATGAAAATGTTGTTCACGGCGGAAACGCGGCCTCGCATTTCGTCCGGCGTGACCAGTTGCACGATCGATCCGCGAATGATGACGCTTACGCTATCGAGCGCGCCGGCGAAGAACAACATCGCAAGCGAAAGCCAGAGCGCTTTCGACAGGCCGAAGATAACGGTGGCCATTCCGAAACCCACGACGCACCAAAGCAAAGTTTTTCCCGCCTGTCGCATCGGCGGCAGGTAGGCGACGAGCAACGCCATCGAGAACGCGCCGACCGCCGGCGCGGCGCGCATCCATCCGAGACCGACGGGACCACAGTGCAGAATTTGGTCGGCGAAGATCGGCAGGAGTGCGACCGCGCCGCCTAACAACACCGCAAACAAATCGAGCGTGATGGTCGCGAGAATAACTTTTCGGCTAAAAACGAATTTGACCCCGGCAGCGAAACTGCGCCACCGACTCGGATCGATGTTGTTCCGCTTTTGCGGCGCGCGCGCGATCGGCAGCACGAGCAGGAAAAATAAAAACGCGGTGATCGCGTCGATAATGTAAACCGGTGCAAATCCGAGATGCGCGACCATGAAACCGCTGATGGCCGGACCGACGACCGAGCCGATTTGGAAGACGCTGTTATTCCAGGTGACGGCATTGGAAAAGGCGTCACGCGAAATCAGCGTGGGAAAAAATGAGCTGCGCGCCGCCCAACTGAACGTGCGGGCGATGGCGCCGAAGAAAAGCAGGAGGTAGATGAGCGGGATTGATGCGTCGTCGAAGTGAAAGGAATGGTCATGTCGCTCGAAGATTTGCGCCAGGCTCGTTAGGCCGTGATTGCATGCGCGCAAGATCGACATGTTCGGAATGGCGAGATGTTGCCAGGAAACGAGCGCGAGCAGCACGGATGTGATCGCGCTAAAAATTTGCGCCACGAGTATGATGTGTTTGCGGCTGATGCGATCGGCCAGGTCGCCCGCCGGGAGGGAGAGGCCGACGATTGGAATTGCAAAGACGAACCCGACGAGGCCGAGCGCGGTCGCAGAATGTGTGCGCGCGTAAATTTCCCATTCCACCGCGACGGCGAGCATTTGCCGGCCGATGATCGACAATAAATTCCCCGCCGTGAAAAACGCGAAGCCGCGCGAACGAAAGGCGGCGTAAGGATCGTGTCGCGGAATGACCGCGCCCGTAATTTGCGGCTGATCTTCCGCCGGCGTCTCGCATTCGTCCCCCGAATCATCGCGCACGCCGCCAACATGCGCGACCGAATGAAGATGTCGATCTTGCGCATTAAATTCTGGGGAGCGCAGGCGGCCCGCCTGCGGATTCCGGCGGCTCGCCGGAATTATTTGTGTTCGGCGAGCCGCCGAACACTACAGGCCAGCGGCCTGTGCTCCCCAAACCACAGAAAATCACAGTCCCGGATCGCGCGGGAACTTCGCATACGGCAATCGCGTCCCGCGAAAGAAAAATTGATCGGCGCGAATGCGGTCGGGCGCGAGAAAATCGTGGCAGCCCGACGCGCCGACGATGTCGTCCTGATCGACCCCGTCGCCGCTGACGCCAATCGCGCCGACGAGCGTGCCGTTTCGATAAAGTGGAAAGCCGCCGGGGAAAATTGTGATTCCGTTAGGCAAAGATGGATTCAATCCATCGCGGGCATCGGGCGCGGTCGCAGGCATGGCGGTGAAGACAACGTCCGGTTCGGTCCCGGAAAATCCAGAGAGTCGATCTTGTTCGGCGAAAAATGGGCCGGGACTATTACCATCGATTCCCGGCGGATAATTTTTTTGCGCGAGAAATCCGACGGCGCGGGTGGAAAGCGCGACGTTCGTGCCGAAGCCAACAAAATCGTGTCGCGAATAAAAAACCGCGGTGCGCGCTTTCTGCACCGCTACGTCCCAGCTGAACATCGTCGCTTCGCCGGTGCGGAAAGTTCCGAGAACAGTCGGCGCAATTCCGTCCACGTCCGGATTGTTCACGACGGTGATGAAGACCTGCATTTGCGTGCCGATGGGCAAACGAATTCCGGCGCGCGTGATTTTCACGCGCTCGGCCGCGAAGCGAATGATGTCACGCACTTCCGGAGCGGTGAGGCGCGGCTGGCCGTTGATCGGTGCCAGGATCGGATCGTTTTGAATCGGCTGCCGCAACTCGCCATCAACGTTTGCGAATGTTGCCGGCACGATTCCAGGGGGAGGACCTGGAGAATTTTGCGGTGGATAGTTCGAGTCGTAATTGCCTGGAGGCGTCGCGAAATTCTTCGGCTTCTGCGTTGACGACGCCGTGTAGGGCAGACGGATACCGTTGATGAAAACTTTGTCCGCGGTGACGGTTGATGGCGGTTTGAAGGAACCTTGTCCGGCGAGCGCGATGTCTTCGTCCTGGTCGTAACTGTTGATGGAGATGAATGGATTTTCGTTGCGCAGAAGTCCGGGGGTGATCGTCATTGCGCAAAACGTCAGCGCGACGGTCGATGGAATCGGCGGATTTGGATTGCCGTCGCCGGTCACGCCGATTCCGCCGGCGAGTTTTCCGTTTTTGTAAAGCGGGACGCCGCCGGGCGAACCATCGAGCGATGTCCCGGCGATCGGATCGCCAAAAGTTCCCGGCGACGGAATGGTCTGTGGCGGGATCGGCGGCGGGCAATACACCATGCCGATCTTTTTAAAATGGTTCACGTCGCTAACGAACAAGTTCGACAATCCAACGCCCACGAGCGGACCGGGCGCGGTGTTGCTCACGCCGACCGGAAAATGTTGTTGAATGATGTAACCCGCCGTGCGCGACGTGAACGCGTTTTGGTTGCTGCTTAAAAACGCGGCCGTGCCCGCTTTCGAAACCGCAGTCGCGATTTCATCCTGCGTCGCGTTTCCGCCGCGCGTGACCCAAACGCCGAGCACGTAACCTTCACGATCAGTGACCGCGATGATGCTGTTAGGCGAAATCTTTGCCGCGCGAGCCGCGGCGCGGCGAATGATGATGTCGACGTCAGCGGACGTGAGCTGCGCAAACGAATTCCCCACGACGGCGAAGAAAACGAGGAGGAACAGACGGAATCTCATTCGGGGGGCTTTCTGGTAACAGATAAGATCGACATCGGCAAGATCGACAATCGACGCCTGAGCTTGCTATGTCCGAGGCGTTTCCGGCATTCTCCCCCTCCCATGCGCTGGTCCGTTGCCTTGATCGCCGGCGCGATTTTCGCGGCACCGACGATGTCGATCCTCGCGCAAACGGTCGAAGTGCGGCCGCCGAAAAGGGTGTACATCGGCCAGGTCACGATCACGACGAACGACGACGAAAGCGCGCCATCGTCGCCGAGCGAGTTCAATCCCGATCCTGGTGCGATGCAACGCGAGCGACCGGAAGCGGAAGAAGCGCCGCCGGAATTATTCCCGCCGATTTTGCCGCAGACCCCGAATTACGGCGAGGAAGCGCTGCCGCGTTCGTTAGGCCTGCCGCGCAAAGGTGTGCGCGAAGTTGTGCCGAAACGGCGAAAGCTCGAATACGAGACGTATCCGGAATCGGAAGCAGGCGAAGGATTGCTGCCCGGATCCGAGCCCGAGCCACGGCGCTGGTTTATCGGATTCGGCCGTTGGAAACGTTATGCCGATCCATCAACCGAGACGCCGTATCAGGAAGATCTGAAACTTTGGCATCCGTATTTGCAGAGCAAATTCAAAGGCGACGCGCCGATCATTGGTCAGGACATTTTTCTCAACATCACCGCGGAAGATTTTGCCCAGGCCGAATTTCGAAAATTGCCGACGCCAAGCGGCGTGAGCGCGGAACGGCCTAACAGCTCCGAATTTTTCGGACGGAGCGAACAATATTTTCTGGCCAACGATTTCTCGATCGGTGTCGATCTTTTCAAAGGCGAAACCGCGTTTAAGCCGGTGGAATGGGCGCTGCGCGTGCTCGGCGTTTACAATCACAACTACATCGACGTCGAAGAACGCAACGTCGTGAACCCGAATCCGCAGAAGGGCACCACGCGTGAAAAAGATTTCTTCGCGCTCCAGGAAGCGTTCGGCGAAATCCACATTCGCGATTTGTCGAACAACTACGATTTCGTTTCGTCGCGCACCGGCATTCAGCCGTTCGTCTCCGACTTTCGCGGTTTCATTTTCAACGACACGAATCTCGGCGCCCGAATTTTCGGCAATTACGACAACAACCGCTGGCAATGGAACGTCGCCGCGTTCGACATGCTAGAGAAGGATACCTATTCCGACCTCAACGAATTCAGCCGGCGCGAACAACAAGTGTATGTCGCGAATGTTTATCGCCAGGATTTTCTTTGGCACGGCTACACCGCGCAGTTGAATTTCGTCGGCGACTTCGACAATTCGAGCCGGCATTACGACAAGAACGGATTCATCACCCGGCCGGCGCCGATTGGCATGGTGCGCGATCATTACGAGCAAATTTATTATCTCGGCTGGACCGGCGATGGACACATCGGGCGGTTCAATATTTCGCACGCGCTTTACGAAGCGTTAGGCGAAGACGGCTTCAACGAAATCGCGGGACAACGTACCGACATCAACGGCCAAATGGCGGCGCTTGAAGTGTCGATCGACAAGGATTGGATGCGGCACAAGTTGTCGATCTTTTATGCGAGCGGCGACAATGATCCGACTGACTCGCACGCCGCCGGGTTCGACACCGTGCTCGACCGCCCATTTTTCATCGGCGGCCCGTTCAGCTTTTATTCGCATCAGGGATTCAATCTCGCCGGCACCTCGGTGAATTTTAAACAGCGCGACTCGTTAGTCGTCGATTTCCGCACGAGCAAAACCGAAGGCCAGGCGAACTTCGTTAATCCCGGCGCGTTCATCGTCGGCTACGGACTCGACGCCGATGTTCTGCCGAAATTGAAAACGTTCGTGAACGTGAACTACATCCGCACCTGCTACACCGACGTGACGCGTCTCGTGCAATTCACCAATCACGCGAGCAACGATTTCGCGATGGATTGCAGCATGGGTTTCGAATGGCGGCCATTGCTTACCGAAAACATAATCGTCACCGCCGGCGCGGGTTTTTTGATTCCGCGTTGGGGATACAAAGATCTTTTTCGCACGAACACCGTGCCCGTTCACGGATTTCCGCAGCCCGCCGCCGGAACGGTCGATGACTTTCTCTACAGCGGAATCATGACGCTGACGCTGACGTATTGATGAAACGCGTCGCGCTCATTTTCGTTTTGGTCGCGCGAGTTTTATTGGCGCAAGACTCTGGTTACGGTCCGCCGACATCCGCTCCCGTTATAAGATCGACAACTGCAAGATCGACAATTCCGCCGCGAAACTGGATCGACCAAACGCACGCGGAAGCGAACGCGAAAAGCGCCGGTTGCTTGCAATGTCATCAAGGCGTCGAGCCGATGCACAAGGATACCGATCACGTCGTGCTCGGGTGCATTGATTGTCACGGCGGAAATCCGGCGCGCGGCCTAACGAAAGAACAGGCGCACATTTTGCCGAAGAACAAAGAGTTTTGGAAAACGTCGGCCAATCCACCGCGCTCGGACGTTTGGCTTAATCACGAATCCGCCGAGTTCATCCAGTTCATGAATCCCGGCGATTTGCGTGTCGCCGAGAAAACGTGCGGGCTTTGTCACGGCGAGATCGTGCGCAATGTCGATCATTCCATGATGAACCACGGCGCCATGCTCTGGGGCGCCGCTCTATATAATAATGGCGCGTATCCGCAGAAAAACTATCGCTTCGGTCAGGCCTACGGCGCTGACGGAATCCCGCTCAAGATCGACAACTACACGCCGGTCACGGCCGAAGACACGCGCGTCCACGGCATTCTCCCGTTTCTCGAACCGCTCCCGCGATTCAATCTTTCGAATCCCGGAAACATTCTGCGCATTTTCGAAAAAGGCGGACGCGAACAGCTTTCGTTAGGCCTGCCCACGCAATCCGAGCCACCCGGAAAACCGGAGCGACGTTTGTCACAACGCGGACTCGGTACCTTGAATCGCACCGATCCGGTATTTCTCGGCCTGCAAAAAACGCGACTGCACGATCCGTTGTTAGGCTTTCTCGGTTCGAACGATCATCCGGGCGATTATCGATCGAGCGGCTGCTCGGCCTGTCATGTTGTTTACGCGAACGATCGCTCGCCGACGAACTCCGGATGGTGGAGCAAGTACGGTCATCAAGGTTTGAGTTTCTCCGCCGACGAAACGATTCCGAAAGCGGAGCGCGGTCATCCGATCATTCACCAATTCACGCGCGCGATTCCCTCGAGCCAATGCATGAACTGCCACATGCATCAGGGGAATTTGTTCGTGAATCCGTATCTCGGTTACACGTGGTGGGACCAGGAAACCGACGGCGAATTCATGTATCCGACCGAGCAACACGATCCAACCGACGCCGAGCTCGTAAGATCGACAATGGAAAATCCGGAGGCCGCGGCCGCGCGCGGACTTTGGGGCGACAAAGATTTTCTCGATCGCGTCGCGGAATTAAATCCGCAACTCAAACATACGCAGTTCGCCGATTACCACGGACACGGCTGGGTCTTTCGCGCGATCTTCAAACACGACCGCAAAGGCAACTTGTTAGACCTGGACGACAACAAGATCGACATGAACGATCCGCAGAAGTTCGCGAAGGCCGTGCACTTGAAGGACGTCCATCTCGCGCACGGCATGCAATGCGCCGATTGTCACTTCGATGTCGATGTTCACGGCAACGGCATGCTTTATGGCGAGCCGCGCAACGCGACCACGATCAATTGCATCGACTGCCACGGCACGATCGACAAACGGCCGTCGTTAGTCACGACGGGCAACGCCGGCGCGATCGATTTGCTCAACAACAGCAACACGCCGTGGGGTCCGCGTTTCAGTTGGGAAGGAACGAAATTGTTTCAGCAATCAACCATGTCGCCGGACACGCGTTGGGAAATTCCGCAGACGATCGACACGATTGATCCGCTCTCGCCGCATTACAATCCGAAGTCAGCTTACGCGAAAACATTGCGGCGCGATGGAAGGAGTTGGGGCGGACTCGTTAGTCTGGGGAGCACAGGCGGCCCGCCTGTGGCGGGTGGCGGCTCGCCCGCCGAAGATGTCGCGGCGAGCCGCCGCGACCAGCAGGCCAGCGGCCTGCGCTCCCCGGAATCAGAATCGCAAGATCGACATGTACATCTCGCGCACGACAACTCGGCGATGGATTGCCAAATTTGTCACACGTCGTGGGCGACAAGTTGTTTCGGTTGCCATCTGCCGATGAAAGCGAACCAGCGCGTCGCGCAAAATAAATTCGAAGGCGTGACCGATCGAAACTTCACCACCTACAACCCGCAAGTCGTGCGCGACGACGTTTTCATGCTCGGTATCGACGGCACGGTGAAGAAAAATCGGATGGCGGTGCTGCGTTCGTCGAGCGCCGTCGTCGTCAGTTCGCAGAATGCGAATCGCGAATGGGTTTACTCGCAGCAGCAAACATTTTCGACGGAAGGTTACAGCGGCCAGGCGTTCAATCCCCATTTTCCGCACACGACTTCGAGTGTCGGGACGACGAAGAATTGCACCGACTGCCATTTGTCGAAGCAAAACGACAACAACGCGTGGATGACGCAGTTGTTAGGCTTTGGAACGGGGACGGTGAATTTCTTCGGGCGTTACGCGTATGTCGGCGAAGGCCGCGAAGGATTGCATGCGGTCGTGTGGACGGAGCGCGACGAGCCGCAGGCGGCGATCGGAAGTCATCTGCAATCGATCGCCTACCCCGCGAACTACAAGAAACATGTCGATCTTGGCGGAGAATTGCAGGAAGCGTACGAACATTCCGGTCACGACATTCAGGATATCTGGTTGCGCGGCGAATATCTTTACACCGCGAACGGCCACGGCGGTTTCGAAGTGTTCGACGTCGCGAACATCGACCAAAAAGGATTTTCCGAGCGCATCGTGAGCGCGCCGGTGTCGCCGTTAGGCCAGCGCACGCGCATCAACACGAAATACGCCACGAGCATTGCGCTGCCGAGCACGCTCGCGCTCGATCCGTTGCGCAACCACCTTCCCGAAAACGAAGAACAGCCGATCGATATTTTCTACGGCTACGTTTACATCTCCGATCGCGAAGAAGGACTCGTCAACGTCTTCGTCGGCACGTTGGTGGATGGAAATCCGGACAATAATTTCCTGAAGGAAAGCGAAACGATTCGCTTCAATCCGAACGGCGTGCTGACCGGCGCGACTTTTGTCGCTGCGGCGGGACATCGGCTTTACATGACGACGCCGCGCGGATTGTTCGTGATCGATGTGCACGACCCGACGCATCCGCAGATTGTTGGCGAACTAACGAGCGGCTTTCTCCGCAATCCGCGCTGCATTGCGGTGCAGTTTCGTTACGGATTCATCACGGACGATGACGGAATGAAAGTTGTCGATCTTACCGAACCCGATCGACCAGTGCCGGTGAAGCACGCGCTTGTTAGGCTGAATCACACGGGACGTTTGTATGTGGCGCGCACATACGCTTACGTCGCGAACGGTCCGGAAGGTCTCGCGATTGTCGACGTGGAAAATCCGGAGCGCCCGCGACTCGATCAAATGTTCAACGCTAATGGCGCATTGAACGACACACGCGCGGTGCAAGTTGGCAGCGTGAGCGCGTCCGAGTTCGCGCTCGTGGCCGACGGCAAAAATGGATTGCGCGTCGTGCAATTGATTTCGCCGGACACGGTCGCGGGCGCGCAAGGATTCAGTCCGCGGCCGAATCCGAAATTGATCGCGACTTATCACACGAAAGGCGAAGCGATTTGCGTTTCGCGCGGACTCGAACGCGATCGCGTGGTGGATGAAACGGGCGGACAAACCGTTGTCTTCGGTCGTCGCGGCTCGCGGCCGTTTCACCTCGATGAGATGGAGCGCTTTTATCGAAGATCGACATCTACCGATGAAAAGAATGTCGCAAGCAAAGGCGATCTTTATTTCGTCGAAGACGTCGCCGTTTCCGGCGGAGTGTTGCAGACAAAAAGTGGAATGACGTTAACGCCGCTGCCGACACCGACGCTATCCGCGCCGCCGTTGAATTTGCCGGGCGAACCGGAAATCGAGCCGAGCGCGATTCCTTCGCCGAAATAAATTGCGGCGCGCGTTCGCGATTTAGTAAAAGGGCACATGCCCGACAAGAACATCAAGCACCCGCTCAACGCGCCCGGACCTTACTACGTCGACACTACCTGCACGATGTGTCGCAATTGTCTGGAAGAAGCGCCGATGCTTTTGACGGTGGTCGATGACGAGACCGCAGTTTATTTTAATCGCCAGCCGGCGAATGACGAGGAAACCGCGGCGGCGCAACGCGCGCTCGAAGTTTGTCCGACGCTTTCGATCGGCAACGACGGCTAAACTTCTCACCTGTCATGTTGAGCGAAGCGAAACATCTCTCGCTATTCTGTTTTGTCGCTCTAAGGAAATGATATGAGATTCTTCGCTTCGCTCAGAATGACAGAGTGAGTGTTATGCCGGGTCCTTACACGCGGGCGAATCCGTTTCCGGCAAGGTTAAAGACGAACCGCAAACTCTGCGGCGAAGATTCCGAAAAAGACACGCGCCATTTCGTGCTCGATCTCAAAGATTGGGGATTGAATTACGAGGTCGGCGATTCGATGACGGTCTGGCCGACGAACGATCCCGCGCTGGTCGATGAAATCATCGCGACGTTAAAATGCAAAGGCGATGAAGCGGTGAAAAGTCCGATGCGCGAAACGAATTTGCGCGATGCGTTGCTGAGCGACTGCCGCATCACCCAGACATCGCCGAAATTTTTGAAAGCGATTTCGGAGAAGGCGGTGAACGGCGCGCCGTTGCTCACGGAGTTGATGAAGCCGGAGCGAAAGGACGATCTCGATAAATATCTTTGGGGCATGGAGGTGATCGATTTTCTGATCGAGCATCCGTCGATCAAGTGGACGCCGCAGGAGTTCGTCGACACTCTCGCGAAATTGATGCCGCGTTTGTATTCGATCTCGTCGAGCCTGAAGGCGCATCCGGACGAAGTGCATTTCACGATCGACGTCGTGCGTTACGAAAGTCGCGGTCGCGAACGCAAAGGTGTTTGCTCAGCTTTTCTGGCCGAGCGCGCGGAGAAATCTTCGATTCCGGTTTTCCCGAATCCATCGCGATTTCGTCTTCCCGAAGATGGCAATGTGCCGATCATCATGGTCGGCCCCGGAACCGGCATCGCGCCCTTCCGCGCGTTTTTGCAAGATCGACAATCGACCGGCGCGAAGGGAAAAAACTGGCTCTTCTTCGGTTCGCAGCACAAGCACTGCGATTATTTTTACGAAGACGAGCTCGAAAAAATGAAAGCGGATGGATTTCTCACGCGGCTCGACTGCGCCTGGTCGCGCGATTCGAAAGATAAATCGTACGTGCAACACAAGATGCTCGAGAACGCGGCCGAGATTTGGAAATGGATCGACGAAGGCGCGCACTTTTTCGTTTGCGGTGACGCGCGGCGGATGGCGAAAGATGTCGATGCCGCCTTGCGTACGATCATTGAGAAAGAGGGCGGAAAAACGGTCGAACAAACGAACGAACACGTCGAGAAGCTGAAAGCGGACAAGCGTTACAAGCGCGACGTTTACTAAGATCGACAACGATATTTGCGACGATCCGATATCGCCGCTAGAGAATGCGAATGTCCGAAGTCAGCGCTCCACCAAAATCCGCTGCGTCGCAATGGACGCGCGCGAATCCATTTCCGGCCAAGCTGCGGGTGAACCGCCGGCTCAGCACCGAAGAATCGGAAAAGGACACGCGACATTTCGAGCTCGACCTAACGAATTGGGGTTTAAGTTACGAGCCGGGTGATTCGATCGCGGTTTATGCGTCGAACGATCCGCAACTTGTCGATGAAATCATTCGCGCGCTCGGCGCGAAAGGCGACGAACCGGTGCCGGCGGCGAAAACGACAAAGCCGTTTCGCGAAGCGCTCCTGCGCGATTTTTCCATCACGCAACCGCCGCCGAAGTTTTTGAAAGCGATCGTCGAGCGCGCGTCGGCCGCGCCGATGCTGAAGGAGTTGCTGCACCCCGATCGCAAACATGACCTCGAAAATTTTCTCTGGGGTTCGGAGATCATTGATTTTCTGGTCGAACATCCGTCGGCAAAATTTGCGCCCGAAGAATTCGTCGGTCTGCTCACGAAACTGCAGCCGCGGTTGTATTCGGTCGCGTCGAGTCTGCGCGCGTTTCCCGATCAGGTGCATTTCATCATCGACGTGGTGCGTTACGAAAGTAACGGGCGGCAGCGCAAAGGTGTGGCGTCCACTTTTCTGGCCGAGCGCGCCGAAAATGTGCCGGTGCCGGTTTATCCGACGACGGCGAAACATTTTCACATGCCGGAGGATGGAAACACGCCGCTCATCATGATCGGGCCGGGCACGGGCGTGGCGCCGTTCCGCGCTTTTTTGCAAGATCGACAAGTACTCGGCGCGAAGGGACGGAACTGGCTTTTCTTCGGCGCGCAGCGCGAAGCGTGCGATTACGCTTACCGCGACGAGTTCCATCAAATGAAACAGGATGGACTGCTCACGCGACTCGATTGCGCGTTCTCGCGCGATCAGGCGCACAAGATTTACGTGCAACATCGCATGCTCGAGAACGCGGCTGAGATTTGGAAATGGATCGACGGCGACGGTGCGCAGTTTTTTGTTTGCGGCGACGCCAAACGGATGGCGAAAGATGTCGATGCGGCTTTGCGCACGATCGTGCAGCAACAGGGCGGAAAGTCGGTCGAAGAAGCGAACGAATACGTCGAGAAACTTAAAAACGACAAACGATACAAGCGCGACGTTTACTAAGATCGACAATCACATTCGCCGCCGCGTTTTTTCTCATCGCGACCGCGGATGCCGCAATCCGGGTCACCTATCTCGGCGTAAACGGCTACGAGTTTGAAACGGATGGACACACTTTGCTCGTCGATCCTTATTTCACGCGCGTCGGCCTTTGGTCGGCCGCGTTGAATCGCCCGATCGCGTCGCGCGCGGATCGCGTGGATGAAGGTTACAAACATCTTCAACCTCGGGCCGACGCGATTTTAGTCACGCACGCGCACTTCGATCATTTGCTCGACGTTCCGGAGTTGTTGCGGCGCACGGGTGCGAAATTGTTCGCTGGCCCGACCGCTGTCGATCTTGCGCGCTCGTTAGGCGCATCGAATGCGAATGCAGTGAAGCCTGGTGACGTGAGGCGAATCGGGCCGTGGACCGTTCGCGTTCTCTCCGCGCAACACGATCGGCTCTTCGGCAAAGTTCCATTTCCAGACAGGGCAAAGGCGAGAAAGCCGCCGGTGAAAGCTTCTGATTACGTCGTAGGCGAGCCGCTCGCATTCGTCGTCGAAGGTAGTGGCGAACGCATTTACATCGACTCGGGTGGAGTTCCGAACGCGCTGCCGGCTCCGCGAATGGAACATGTCGATCTTGCGATAGTCGGCGTGGCTTTGCCGGACAGTCGCAATCGATTTGCCGAGATCGTTAGGCAATTGCAACCGCGTTACATTTTGCCGAGCCACCAGGACGACATGTTCGCGCCGCTCGGTCGCGGTTTTCATTTCGGCAAGCTCACCAATTATCCCGCGCTGAAACGCGTTCATGAGAAAGAACACTTGCCGGGCGAGATGATTTTTCTCGATTATTTCCGGCCATGGACGCTGCGGTAAAGGACGAGGCTCGCGTTCGTCATCCACTCCTGATCGTCGCGCTCGCGCCGGTCGTGCCGCACATCGTCGGCAGCATTTTTAACATTTGGTACAACAGCGTCGTGATCGATCCATTGCTGGTTGCCGATGGATTGAAGCAGCGGTTCATCGAGACTGTGATCGTGTGGAATCTGGTCGCGTATCCGATCGCGGGCGCGATCTGGATGTGGCTTATTCTTTCGCTCCGGCCCGCGTATTTGCGATTGTCGCGCGGCGAAAATGTTTCGCCTAACGAACTCGATCCGGTGCGGCGGCGCCTCGTCCATTTGCCCTGGTACGGCGCGGCCATCTCGGGCGCAGGGTGGTTGTTAGGTTCGGTCGTGTTTCTCGCTTCGCTGGCGACGGCGGGACGGCCAATGAATCCGCTATTTTACTGGCACTTCCCGATTTCATTCGGTGTCTCAGGTTTTATCGCGACGACGCAAGGATTCTTCGTGATCGAATGGGCGAGCCAATGGGGATTGTATTCGCTTTTTTTTCGCGACGCGCGGCCGGACCGACTGCGCGGCATTCGTCCGATTTCGCTCCGCGTGCGCGGATTAATGTGGGCGATTTCGGCGAGTGTTTGCCCGATCGGTTCCTTGCTTTTGTTGATCTATGCGCCGGCGGCTGGTGGATCGACATCGCATTGGTTCGGATTTTTTGTCGGCGGAATCGGAATCGTGTTTGCGCTTCTGTCGGCATTGCTCATTGGCCGCTCGGTCGCGCAACCGGTCGATCAAATGCGGCGCGCGGCCGAGGCGGTGACCGAAGGCCGGCTCGATGTGCAGGTGCCGCTGCGGCGCGCGGATGAATTTGGTGCGCTCATCGGCCAGTTCAATCGCATGGTAATCGAGTTGCGCGAGAAGGAACGTTTGCGACAAACATTCGGCGCACACGTCGGTCGCAAAGCGGCCGAAGAAATTCTCGCGCGCGATCCCGGCCTCGGCGGCAGAGAACAGGAGATCACCGTCATGTTTGTCGATATTCGCGGATTCACCGCGCGTTCCGCCGATCTCGCGCCTAACGAAGCGGTCAAACTGCTGAATGAATTTCTGCGCGCCATGGTGGAAGTGATCGAAGGCGAACATGGCGGAATGATTAATAAATTTCTGGGCGATGGCTTCATGGCGCTGTTCGGCATCGGCAGCGACACGGTTGATCACGCGCATCGCGCTCTCGCTACGGCGCGCGCGATGGAGCGAAGGCTGGAAGGTTTAAATCGGGACCGACAAGCCCGCGGGGAAGAACCGTTCGCGATCGGCATCGGCATCAACAGCGGTCCGGCGATCGTGGGCAGCATCGGTTCGACCGATCGCATGGAATTTACTGTGATCGGAAACACGGTGAACGTCGCTTCGCGGATCGAGGCGTTAAACAAAACGCTCGGGACATCGCTACTCTTTAGCAAAGCGACGCTCGATTTGTTGCAAGATCGACAAGGTGTAAACGCGTTGCCGCCGCAACAAGTCAAAGGCGTGGACGAACCGGTGGAAGTGTTTACGATCCGCGTCTGAGCGCGCCGAACACCACGATGACGGCGGCAAGAATTGCGACGCCGCCGCCGTAGAGCAACCAGGCCGGCCGATAACTCAGCACCAGCCGTCCGCGCGAACCGGGCGGAATTTCAACGATCGGGAACAAGCCGCGATAAGAACCGACCGGCAATCGTTTTTCGCCTAACGAGGCGATGTAACCGCGAAAGTACGGACGCGCGAACGTGATCAGGGCCGGACCACTGTCGCTCGCAAGATCGACATCTACTTCGACGCGGTTTCGCGTGTCGCGAATGTTCGTCAATTCGGCGACGGCGAAATTGTCGTTAGGACGATTGTCGATCCAACTGACCGAGCGAACCACCGGCAGCGGCGGGCCGCGTCGATGAAAAACGCGACCTTCATCATTCTCGAAGACGCGCTCCCATTCCCACGGCTCGGGCTCGAGCGTGATTTCTTTTGCTACGACAATTCCATCGACGCCGAGCTCGGCCAGCGCGCCCGATTGGTCGCGCACGATGTATTCGGCAAATGACGGATCGATTTCGCCGTGAATGGAAAAACGCAGCTCGCGCGCGATGCCAGCGGCGAGGATCGGACTGTAACCGTTAACGAAGCGGAGCGCCGCCCACATCGACGTGCTCCCCGGCCTAACGACCTGGCCGACCGGTTGCGATCTCGCCTCAATTCGATAATCGAATTCCGGCGGCGGATAAACGCTGAGATAAAGTCGGTGCGGATCGAGCGGGGCTGGTTGCAACAATTGCTGCGAAAGGTTGTATCGCGGCACGCCGCAATTCGGCGGAATACAAAGGTAAGTCGCGAGGAGCGATGCGGCGGTGAGCGACGGCGGCAGCCATGCGTTATCGCGATGCAAAAATTCTGTCGTCGCCCAGATCGCTGCAAGCACGAGCAAAATCCACGTAAGCGGAAATGCGAACGCACCGTTCGCTTGCAAGATCGACATCGTCACCGCGCTGACGCCGACTAATAAAAGCGCGCACAAACCGGCACGATGTCGATCTTGCCAGGCTTGCGCCGCGCAGAGCGCGAGCGCGACGTGCAAAAACGGCAGCCATCGAAAACTCCAGCGAAACAGACCGGCGCTCGGCAGCATGCAGAGCAAAAGCACAACGATGAGCAGTGCGAAGTCCCATTTGATCTTGCGCAAAAATACGCGGCCGCGATTCAGAAACGCCGCGATCAACGCCACGGGCGCAACCAATCCGCACGCGAGCTCGGCTGCGCGATGCGGCATCATGCGATTGGAAAAGTCGGACCAGTTCACGGTCCACGCGGGAACGACGAAGCCGGGCAGCGCGCGCCACGGCACGAGCCATTGCGAATGCGCGGTCGCGGCCGTGACCGCGCGCGCCGAATCCGATGTGTAATCGAGAAGCGCAAGCCACGCCGGCGCAGACATGGCGAAGCCGAGCGCAACGCCGACGAACATCGGCAAGATCGACATAAACTTTTTCGTTTCGACTAACGACTTGATCGACAACCACGCCACGAGCAGCGCGAGCATGAGCACGGTGTAGGGAAAACCGCCGGTGACGAGCAGATAGACGAACGGCGCCGGCCGCAACACGGCGACGACTCCTGTAGAGGCCGCCGTCCCCGGCGGCATTCCGTTAGGCCTGCCGCTGGGGACAGCGGCCTCTACAGAAGAGATGTCGACAGCGGCGCATCTGGATTTCTCGAGCGCCCACCAGCACCACGGCAGCCAGGCGAACGCAGCCAGCGCGCCGAACCAATCGGTCGCGCCCCAACAAATGATCCAACCGTTCAAGGTCGCGACTAACGAAACGAAGATCGACAACGGAATGTCGAAGTTGCGTCCGCGCGCGAGAAGAAACGCGCCGATCGCGAGAACGATTAAATGTGTGATGGAGAGCGCGGCGGCTTGTTGCGGAAACGTGAACGGAAATTTCCAGATGAGAACGACGGCGGCGTTAACGAAGACGGAAAACGTTCCGTATTGATATTCGCCGGCGAGATTTGCGCAGACCCACGAATACGGACTGAGCAACGGCCAGTGACCTTCGCCCCAACTGCGCGCGACATCGGCGAAGACGGGCAAGATCGACAATTGATAATCGTCGTTCCAAAAAACGAGTGGGTCGCGCCAAAGCAGCAGCAGACAAAATGCGACAACAATTATTCCAGCGAACGTCGCGCCAAAAAAATTTGGCCACGGATTAACACGGATTTTCACGGATGCAGAAAAAAGAATCTGCTTATCCGTGTTTCATCCGTGTTCATCCGTGGCCAAAAATCACACCACCACCGGTTTTCCCTCGTTCAATACCAGCACCTTGTTTTCGATGCCATGTTCGCGTGCAGACTGGAGCAGACGCTCGAGCGGTTCGTGCATTGGTTCGTAGCCTAACCGAAACGATCCGTAATGCATCGGCACGAGCGTTTTCGCTTTCAGCTCGATGAATGTGCGCACGGCTTCTTCGGGATTCATGTGAACTTCGCGACCGGTCGGCGCGTCGTAAGCACCGATGGGCAGAAGCGCGATGTCGATCTTGTAGTGTTCGCCGATTTCGCGGAAGCCGGGAAAAAACGCGCTGTCGCCGCAATGAAAAATGGTGCGGCCTTCAACTTGAATGGCGAAACCGCCGAAGCCACGATGAAGATCGGCCAGAAAACGCGCGCCCCAATGATAACAGGGCGTGAGCGCGACATTGACCGGGCCGAGCTTCACGTTCTGCCAGTAATCGAGTTCGTGCACGATGTGAAATCCGAGATCGTGCACGAGATTGCCAACGCCAATCGGGACCACGATCGGTTGATCGGCCGCGACTTTGCGCAAGGTGCGCCGATCGAGATGATCGAAGTGCGCGTGCGTAACGAGAACGAGATCGATCTCGGGCAGATGATGAATTTCGAATCCGGGTTTCTTCAAACGCTTGATCACCTTGAGCCACTTCGACCAGATCGGATCGACGAGCAGATTCATCTCGTGCGTTTGAATGAGAAACGACGAGTGACCGATCCATGTGATGCAGATCTGTCCGGGCTCGATGACCGGGAACTGCGGTGGTTCGTAATCGCCGGCGCGTTTGGTGAAGAGCGACGGGATTAAGACTTCGGCGAGAAAATTGCGCTTATGCCAGTCGCGCCGCGGCCGCATTTTTACCCGGGTCGAGGTGCGGGTCGCGGCGCCATTATCCGAAGATTGGCGAACGACATTCCTGCGGCTTTTTCTTGCAAACGGAATCGGCACTTGCCGCGAACCATATAAACGGCTGGAATGTAAGCAAACAGTTCGCGGGCATGAATGACGAGAAAGCGGCCTTGCGGTCGGAGATGCGGCAGCGATTGCGGGAGCTGACCGCGGAAGATCGACAATCGTATTCGGACGAAATCTGCGAGCGCGTGCTCGAGATGGAGCAATGGAACGACGCGAAGAATATCGTGCTCTTTGTGCCGCTGCCGAGCGAGCCGATCATTCAACCGCTCACGCTCGACTGCAAAGCGCGCAAAGTTTCGTGCGCAACCATTCCGCAAAGTCCGCCCAAGACCGAAGCCGAGCTGCATCTGCCTGACGAAATCGATTTGATCCTCGTGCCCGGCCTCGCGTTTTCGCAAGATCGACATCGTCTCGGCCGGGGCGGCGGATTTTTCGATCGGCTCCTCGCCGGCGCAGCCAGGAACGCGTTCAAACTCGGTATTTGTTTTTCATTTCAAATCATCGACCGCATCCCGACTGAAGGTCACGACGTGGTGATGGACGCGGTGGTGACCGACGGTTGATCAAACGCGTTTCCGCGTGGAGCTTTGCGCGTATGCGCAGTTTAAAGTTTGTTGTTCCCGCGATTTTGTTTTGCACGAGCGCGTTCGCATTCGAATCGCGTCTGCCGTTCTCGACCGTTTTCAAAGGACAGGAGCAATTCGATCGCCTCGTCGCGAAAGCGAAATCGGAAAATTGGAAAGCGTTGCCGATCGGCGAACGCACGGCCGCAGTTGGTCAATCCCTGCTCGGGACGCGCTACAAGCATTTCACTCTCGAGATCGACAATCACATCGAGTCGCCCTCGGTAAATTTTCAGGGCATGGATTGCTGGACGTTTTTCGAAATCTCGCTCGCGTTCGCGCGCATGCTGAACGAGCCGGAGGAAAACTGGCGGCCGACGACGATGCTGCATTACATCGAGCAGGACCGTTATCGCGGCGGCGAATGCACCGGCGAATATCTTTCGCGCCTGCACTATCTCGAGGACTGGCTTTACGACAATGACCGGCGCGGTTTGGTCAACGACCTGACGAGACAACTCGGCGGCCGCAGCGCGCCGCATTCGGCGCGCGAGATGACGATCGGCTGGCGACACTATCGTTATCTGGCGGCGAACAAGAGCTTGTTAGGCCCGCTCGGCCGCATGGAGCGCGATGTGTCTTCGCGGCCGCTCTACGAAATTCCGAAGAACCGGGTGGCGAAAATCGAAAAGAATCTTCGCTCCGGCGACATCATTGGGATCGTGTCGCGCGATCGTGGCGGGCTAAGATCGACATCGCACGTCGGGCTTTGTTTGAAAACGAGCGACGGCGTCGCGCACTTCATGCACGCCTCTGCGCCGAACAACGCGGGCAAGGTAATCGTCGATAGTTCGATCTCGAAATATCTGTATCGCTACGGCAGCGACACCGGGATTTTGGTGGCGCGGCCGCTGAAGTAATTCGTTAGTCCTTAAATCCGGCGACGACTTTCGCGAGTTCTTCGACGGTTTCGTCGGCATCACGCCCGGTCGCTTCGAGGGTGAAAGTTTCGCCCTGATTCAGATTCGCGCGCAAGATGTCGATCAAACTCTCGGCGGAATAACGCTCGCCGTTTTTGATTAGCGACACGTCAGAGTGAAAAGCGCGGGCGCGTTTCGCGAATTCTGCGGCCGGCCGCGCGTGCAGGCCTAACGGATTCACGATCGTGACTTCGCGAATGGCGATTGTCGATCTTGCACGCTGCTTCACTGACTCGTGCCCCAACGTCGATGCAGAAAACGCTCGATCGGCGAGAACAAAGTTTTGTCCACGAGCAAACCGATGAGCACGATCACAATCATGATACCGATGACTTGTTCCATCGCCTGTTGTTCGCGGCCGAAGTGAAGTAATTGGCCGAGGCCGAAGCCGGTGAGGATAGTCACGTAAATCTCCGCGGCCATGAGCGAACGCCACGCGAAGGCCCAGCCTTGTTTCATTCCACTGACGATAAACGGGAGCGACGCGGGCAAAATTACTTTGAGCCAAATGTGCAAACGCTTCGATCCCATCGTGAGCGCGGCGCGCGGATAAATCGGCGGCACATGTCGCACGCCGGTATCGGTCGCGATGATGACCGACCAGAGCGTGCCCATAATGACGACGAACAACATGGCGGCTTCGGTTTGCCCAAACCACAAAAGCGCGAGCGGCACCCAGCAAACGCTCGGTAATGTTTGCAGGCCGAGCGCGGTGGTGCCGAGGGTGTCGCGCAATAATGTCCAACGCGCGGTGAGCAGGCCTAACGGAAGCCCGACGACGATGCCAAAGAAATATCCGGTAAGCAATCGGCGCATGGTGATGATGGTGGAATGCAAAAGCGTTTGATCGACAATCGCTCCTTGCAAATACCTAACGACTTGCACCGGCGACGGCAGCAAGACGGGCGACCAGATTTTCAAATCGTAAAGCGCTTGCCACAACGCAATGAGCAGAGCGAAAAACGCGAGCGCGGAAAGAAAACGTCTCATGTTGTGGTCGCGGCCTGTTGCTTGAGCGAGCGCATGATTCTAGCGGCGTAAGTGGCGAGCTCGCTCGTGTTCATTTCGCGCGGCCGCGGAAGATCGACATGGAACTCTTCCTGGATGCGGCCGGGATTGGGCGAGAAAAGCAGGACGCGATCTCCGAGGCAGCACGCTTCGCGCACGTTGTGGGTGACAAAAACGATGGTCTTCTTGCGCTCTTTCCAGATCGTTTGCAGATCACCGTAAAATTGCTCGCGGGTGAGCGCGTCGAGCGCGGCGAAGGGTTCGTCCATCAAGAGCACGCGCGGGTTCGGCGCGAGGGCGCGGGCGAGTGCGACGCGTTGCTTCATCCCGCCGGAAAGTTCGTGAATGTTCGCGCGCTCGAACCTCGTTAGGCCGACAAGCTCGAGATAATATTTCGCGACGTCGCGCCGATCTTTGTTCGACAAGTTTGGTTTCAGTTTCAGCGGAAAGAGCACGTTGCCGAACGCGTTGAGCCACGGGAATAGGGCCGACTCCTGAAACATGACGAGCCGATCGCGCCCCGGCCCCGTCACCGGTTTTCCGTCGGTCAAAACGGTTCCGCTGTCCGGTTTCTCGAGACCGGCAATGATGTTGAGCAGCGTTGTCTTGCCGCAACCGCTCGGGCCGACCAGGCAAACAAATTCGCCTTCGTTCACGTTGAGACTAACGCGATCGAGCGCGAGCACATTCCCGGTCGCGGTATGAAAGCTTTTCGAAACGTTGTCGATCGAAAGTTTACTCGGCGCGACCAGCTCGAGCTCCTGCGTAACCGAGCCAGTCTTCGGACGAAACATCACGGACTCTGTAGCAGCTTCGAAGTATCAGTCGAGCCTTTGTAGAATCGGGCGTCCTTTCCGTCCTGCACCGCTTTCGCGATCAATTCTTTCGGGACGTCGGTTGTGAATTTGATTCGCTTCCACGCCTGCGCCACATCGTCCGGAGCGAAATTGGTTTTCGTTTCCTCTTTCAGTTCCGCGATCAACAACTTCTGCGCTTCATCCGGGTGCGTCTGGATCCAATCGGTCAGCTCTTTGTTCGCGCTCACGATTTTCTGCGCAAGATCGACATGTTCCTTTAGAAACTTCGCGCTCGACGCCAGCCAGGTCGTGATCACGTCTTTGTCCTCGAGAAAAACTTTTCCGTTCGCTTGTCGCTCGAGTCGCGTGACCCACGGCTCAACCGTCCACACCGCATCGACACTGCCTTTTTGAAATAATCCGAGCTGATCCGGATTGTTCGTCGGCACGACCATGGCATCGCCGCCCGTTTGGGTGACGTTAATCCCCTGCGCTTTCAACCACGCGCGACACGAAATGTCCTGCGTGTTTCCGAGCTGCGGCGTCGCGATTTTCTTGCCGCGAAAATCGGCCGCGGTTTTGATCGGTCCGTCTGGCCTAACGACAAGCGCAGCGCCGGCATTGGCCGCGCCCGAGATGATGCGAATCTCTTCGCCATTCGATTTGAAATGCGCATTGAGCGCGGGCCCTTGGCCGACGTAGGTGACGTCGAGCGACCCGGCGAAGACCGCTTCCATCGCGGAAGGCCCGGCGTTGTAGGTGAACCACTGGATGTCGATTTTGTCGCCGAGCCGTTGCTCGAACCAGCCTTTGTGCTGACGCGACAACGCATGCGCAATCACGCCCTGCGCATGCGTGATGTTCGGAAAATGTCCGAAGCGAATGGTGACTTTGTCTTCTCCTCGCGCGAACTGCGCGAAGATCGACATCGTACATAGAAGAATGATCTTCGTGTTCATCGGTTTCGTTAGGCGAAATCAGAAGATCACCTGCAACCGCATCAACACTTCGTCGAAGTCATCCTGCCCGAGTATCGGATGCGCTTCGCGAAAATCCGACCAGGTGTGCACATAGTTCGCCATCACCTTCACCGAATCGCCGTGAATGTAGTAATTGAGCCCGCCAGTGATGGAGTGAATGCCGTCGTTGCCGAACTGGCCGGGATTGAGCGCTTCCCATTTAACCACCGCCTGCAATTTTTTCGGGAGAATGAAGTAACTTCCCTGCACATAAAAACCGCTCGGCTCGAAATCGGCGAAGCCGGGTGGCACGCCGTTTACATTTCGGCCGTTCACTTCCTCGTGGAAATATTCGGCGATCAAATCGAACGGCCCAACATTCAGCCATCCATCGACACTCCAGGCGACGCGCTCGTCCGCTCCAGTCAATGTGTAGGCGGTGAGCGAGCCGTCAGGACTCACACGCAAATTTCCGGCGGGCGTAATGTTGGTTCCGGCGTCGTCGCGCGAGTGCAAAATATCGCCGCCGAGTTTTAGACTCGATTCGACGTTCGCGATTGTCCCCTTCCACGGCAACAACTCGAGCCGTCCCACGGTCATGAAATTGTTGTTGTCGTTGTTATTAAAGTTGCGCCCGTTGCCGTTGAAAATACCGGCGTAATACGTCACGAGTTCTTTTTCTTCCGGAAAAATATTCGCGAGTGGTTTGCCCCAAATCTGCAAACCGATTTGTCGTTCCGGCGTGAGCGCGCTCGTTGGCAAACTTCGTTCAATCGTAAATATCTTCGTATCGGGCGTGATCTGCTCTAGCCCAAACGGCGCCTTCCATTGTCCGACTTTGATGTTCGCCTCCGGAATCGCGTGCCAGTTGATGAAAATATCGGTGCCGGAAAAATCGACCCGATTTGAATTCGTCACCGTTGTAAACGAACCGTCGGAGTTGCGGCGCGATGCCGTGATCGCGGTGTCGCTTTGCTCGAAATCGCCTTCGATTTTGAAATCGAACTGCTCGGCGAAGTCGCCGATGAGACTGATGCGCGCACGACGAAGACGGAAGCGGTTCTTCAACGCGTTCGCGCCGAAGCGCCCTTCGAAGGCGGATACATCGCCGCCCTCATAATTCATCTGGATGTAACCGCCGAGTGTGAGTTTGTATTCAGGACCGCCCGGCACGACGTAAACCGGCGTCTTCTCTTCGGTAGTTGTCGATCTTTCGATTACGCCTTTACCGTCGGACGCGATTTTGGTCTTGGATTTCGCACCGGTTTCGGAAGTGGCGGTGCCTTTCTTTAATGATTTAACCTCCGCTTCGAGCTCGGCATTTCGCTGCTGCAACTTTTCGACGGCACGCTCGAGTTTTTCCAAACGATCGGCATCCGTGGCCGCTTGCGTTTTACCTAACGTCAACAACAACAGCACTGCCATTACGCTTAGCAATCCTTGTTTGATCGACATGTTTATTCTCCTTGGTTTTGTTTTGGTTTTTCGTTGAGGAACTCTATATACGCCTAACTAATAGGCAGTTCGACGGTGAAAGTCGCGCCTAATCCGAGCCCTTCACTTCGCGCATTAATGGCGCCGCCGTGCATCTCGACAATCACTTTGGTAATGGCGAGGCCGAGACCGAGGCCGCCGCGTTGCGCGTCGATCTGCTCGAAGGCGTCGAAGATTTTTTCGAGATAACGCGGCTCGATCCCGAGCCCTTTGTCCGCGATCTCGACCACGATCTTGTCGTCGCGATTGAAAGTGCGCACGCGAATCTCGCCGTCGAGCGACGAAAATTTGTAGGCGTTGCGAAAAAGATTCCAGAAGACCTGCTGCAAACGCGGGCCGTCGCCTTTGCATTCGTGCGGCTGCGCCGCGAACTCCATCTCCACATGAAGATGTCGATCTTGCATTTCGCCGCGCACGATTTCGAAAGCGTTGCGCACGATCTCGTGAATATCGACGCGCGCGATCTGGAGCTGAAGTTTGCCGCGCGTAATGCGAGTGAGATCGAGCAGATCGTCCACCAGTCGCGCTTCCAGTTCCACATTCCGGCAGATCATGCGGAGGCCTTCTCGCATTTCATTGTTCAGCCTGGGGTCGTCCGCCATTCCTTCCGCCCAAAGCAACACCGGCGTGAGCGGCGTGCGCAATTCGTGACTGAGCATGGCGAGAAATTTGTCTTTAGCCGCGTTCGCTGCTTCCGCGTTCGCCCTGGCTTGCTCCAGTTCCCGCTCGACCCGGCGTTGCTCGATGAAAAGCCCGATCTGACTTCCGAGGGCGGTGACAAACTGCAGCAGGTCTTTGTCTGGCTCGACCAAATTATGACTCAACAATTCGATGACGCCGTTAACGCGATGTTCGGCGAAGAGGGGAAACGCGAATGCGCCGCGCAAGCCCGCTTCTTTCGCGTGCGGTGCACGCGGAAAATTTTCGTCGACGAGCACGTCGCGAACCCATGCCGCATCGTTCGATTGCCATACGCGCCCGGGCAAACCTTCGGCGGCGCTAAATTGAATCGACGCGCAGGCTTTCCCGAACTTTTCCAATTTTTCCGAGCCAGGCTGCCAAAAGGTGGAACAACGTAGACGCTGCACAGACTCGTCCATCACCCAAATGCCGGCGTAAACCCAATCGCCGATGGAGGCGATCATTTGCAGAATCGGCCAACTCGCATCTTCCAGCGCGCGCGAACCGGCCAGAACACTCGCGACCGCGTACTGCGCGAGACGCCGGCGGTCCGCGCGATTGCGCGCGGTAATGTCACGCGCGATTTTTGATGCGCCGATGACATGGCCTTGCGCGTCATTGATCGGCGAAACCGTCAACGAAATATTCAGCAGCGCGCCAGTTTTGTGACGTCGCAACGTTTCGTAATGTTCCACTCGTTCGCCGCGCCGGACGCGATCGAGAATCTGCGGCTCCTCCTGTTGTCGATCTTGCGGAATGATCAGCGTCACCAGCTGGCCGATCGTTTCCTTCGCGTCGTAACCAAACAAACGCTCCGCGCCTTTGTTCCAGGAGGTGATCTGCATTTCCAAATCGGTGCCGATGATTGCGTCATCGGATGATTCCACGATGGCGGCGAGCCGGCGCAAGGCCAGGTCGCGCCGGCTGCGCTCGGTGATGTCGCGCAAATACGCGGTGAAGAACGGTTCGTTGTCGATCTTCGTCGCATTGATCGCGAGCTCGACCAGAATTTCGGTGCCGTCGCGATGAACCGCGTTGATCTCGATGCGACGCCCGATCACGGGTCCCTCGCCCGTCTTCAGAAAACGCGCGAGTCCGTCACGATGCATTTGTCGCAGCGCCGGCGGAACGATCAGCTCGGCCAGCTCGCGCCCGATCGCTTCCTCGCGTTTGTAACCGAAAGTTTGTTCGGCCGCGGGATTGAACTCCCGCACGATTCCGTGCGCATCCATGCTGATGATGCAATCGAGCGCGGAATCGAGAATGGCGCGATTGAGCGCGGCAAGCGTTTCCGGTGAAGCGCTATTCTCGTCGGGTAATCGCTTCCGGGGCACGATTGTTTTTACACCGGTGAGGCTTTCTCCGACAATGCTTTGATTCCTTAATGCGAAACATTTGAATCTTTTGCTGTGACCATGATGCTCAATTCGAAATGAAAGCACTTTGCGTCGTCGAACCCGGCAATGCGCCAAGCACGCGTCTGCGCTTGCGTGATTGCGTCGAACTTTACCGGCGACTTGGGGTGGAGACGACGGTCATTTCGCGCCGGCGTTCGGACATGGCGAAGCGCTCGCATTTGCTCCGGGAAGCGGCGCGTCACGACGTGGTCGTGCTTTTCAAAACGCTCGGGTTCACTCCGCTCGAATTGCAACTGCTCCAGCGCGCGAACCCGCACCTCATTTTCGATTTCGACGACGCGGTCATGTTTCGCGATCAAAAATATCGCCGGCCGTTGCGCGCGAAAAATTTCAAAAAATTTCTGCGCACGGTGAAACGTTGCCAGGCCGTCGTCGCCGGAAATGATTTCCTCGCCTGCTTCGCCCGCGCGTGCGGAGTGCGCACGATCATTCTGCCGACGTCGATCGCTCTCTCACGTTACAAATTAAAAGAACATCGCGACGGCCACGGCCTAACGATTGGCTGGCTTGGCTTGAGCGATGGGCTGCCCTATCTGCGTTACATCCAGCCCGCCTTGCAGCGTCTGAGCGAAAAGTTTCCCGGCCTTCGCCTGCGCGTGATCTCGGACAAACCGCTGCACATGTCCGGGATCAAGATCGACAACGACACGTGGAAGATCGAGACCGAGCAAGCCGAGCTCGCCGGGTTCGACATCGGCATCATGCCGTTGTGGGACTCGGTTTGGACGCGGGGCAAATGCGGTTACAAAATTTTGCAATACATGGGCGTGGGCACGCCCGTGGTCGCGTCCGATGTCGGCGTAAATAACGAGATCATCAACCACGGCGAAAACGGATTTCTCGCGCGCACGATGGACGATTGGGTCGATGCGCTCGCGCAATTGATCGAAAATGCGGCGCTGCGGAAAACTTTCGGTCTGCGCGGACGCGAATTGATCGAGCAAAAATTCTCGCTCGATACTTTCGCGGAAGGTTACGTGAAGTTGATGCGCGAAGTCGTGCGCGCGCCGCGAGAGTACGATGTCGATCTTGCCACCAAGCGAACACTTGGCCGGTGGAACATCAGCAGCCGCGCCCGCGAACTTTCCGGCGGCGACGCCATCGTCATTTCCGTTCCGAAAAGCGGCCGCACCTGGATACGCACTTTTCTCTGCGCCTATTTTTGCAAACGCACCGGCCATCCGTTTACCTTGCGGCCGGACGATTATCACGACGAACACATCCCGCGTTTAATTTTCTCGCACGATCTCGCCGAGCAACACATGAAAGCACGCTGGTGGGACCGCATCCGCGGAAAATATCTTGTGCCTGCGCGTGAGCTGGCGCGCGCGAAAATTATTTTGCTCGTGCGCGATCCGCGCGACGCCTTCGTTTCGCTTTACATGCAGCTCGTGCATCGCACCCGCGAAACGCCGGAGCGCGTGAAACGCAAAACGCCGGGCGAACTTCTGCGCGATCGCCGTTACGGCATCATGGCCATCATCAAAACGATGAACCGTTGGTTCGCCGAATTCGCGCAGCGGAAAAATTTTGCGCTGCTGCGTTACGAATCGTTGCGCAGCGCGCCCGCGGAAAACTTTCGCATCTTGCTCGAAGCGCTCGGCGAAACGCAAATCGATGAAGAAGCGTTGCAACACGCGGTCATCTTTTCCGATTTCGAAAACATGAAGAAGCTCGAGGCGGAAGGATTTTTCGATTCGAAGATTTTGCGTTCGCCCAACGTGCAGAACCCGGAAGGATTTAAAGTGCGTCGCGGGAAAGTCGGCGGCTATCGCGATTATCTTTCGATCGAAGACCAGGCTTTCGCGGCCGAAGCGCTCCGCCATCTCGATCCGCACTTCGGATACACCGCGTAAGATCGACATGTACACTCGTCGGCCGCCTGTGCTCATCCTCGGCGCGCATCGTTCCGGCACGAGCGCGACCGCGCACGCCTTGCAGTTGTTAGGCCTGCAAATCGGGCAACATCTCGACAGCCATTTCGAACCGTATTCGCTGCAACGTGTGCACGAAGATTATCTGCGGCGGGTCGGCGCGCGCTGGTTCGAGCCGCGTCCGTTTCTCGAACATATCGAGACGCATCACGGTCTGCGCGACTGCGTCAATTATTTGCGCGCGCAAAGTTCTGGAAAACTTTTCGGTTATCGAAATAACGCCGAAGGTTTTTGGATGCGGGCGCGGATTCGTTTCGGCGCGGCCTGGGGCTGGAAGGAACCGCGCACCACTTTGTTCGCGCCGGCGTGGCTCGAAATTTTTCCGAATGCGAAACTGCTGCACGTCGTGCGCGATCCGCGCGCGGCGGCGGAGAGCATTCGCGCGCGCGAGCTAAAATTTCAGGCCGCGGGCGATGCGCCCAGCGGCAAGATCGACAATATCGATTTCGCGACCGATCTCGTGCTTACTTATATAGAAGCGGGCGAACGTCTGGCGCGTTCGCCGAATTATCGCCGCGTCCACTTCGAAGATTTGCAAGCGAACCCGCCCTACGTTTTGCGCGAGCTGGCGGAGTTTTGCGATTTGTCGTTAGACGAACTCGAGGCCGCGGCCGCTACGATCCGCTCGGGCAACGCAAGATCGACAACGACGAAGATCGACAATCCTATTTGACGTTCATCGCGTCTTCCCAGCGAATGGCCGCGCGCAACAATTCGCTGAGCGAATTCACGCCGAACTTTTCTTTCGCGCGCGCGCAATACGCCTGCACCGTTTTCAAGCTCAGGTGCAAATCTTCCGCGATCTGCGACGTGGTCCGGCCCTGGCCTAACAAACGAAAGATTTCCAGCTCGCGATCGCTCAACTGCTCGACCGGCGAGGCCGCGTCGCGTTTGCGCGAATTCATGCGACGCGCCATGGCGTTGACCACGCGTTCGCTCACGTAAACATCGCCCCCGAGCACGCGACGAATGGCGGTGAGAATGCTCTTGGTCGACTCGCGTTTCATGACGTAACCGCGCGCACCGGCGCGCAAGGCGCGCTCGGCATAAAGCGCTTCGTCGTGCATCGACAAAACGATGAGCGCGACCAAAGGAAATTCGGCCTCCAGGTTTTTCACGAGCTCGAGACCGGATTCGTTCTTGAGCGAAATGTCGACCAACGCGACATCGGGCCGATCTTCGCGAATGCGCGTGATCGCTTCAGCGGAATCTTCCGCCTGCCCGCACACGATCATGTCTTGTTGCTGATTGATGAGACTGGCCAGGCCCTCGCGCACGAGCGGGTGGTCGTCGATGAGAAGAATGCGGTGTTTGCGTGTGGTGTGTCCGTTAGTTTTCTGGTTCATAGGAGTTTTTCTGGGCGGCGCGCGCGGAACTGATGTGACAGAGCACGCGGGTGCCGCGCGGATGGCGGCGTTCGATACGAAAATCGGCGCCGATCATTGAAGCGCCATGCGACATGAGGCGAAGTCCGAGCCCATGGCGCGATAAATCTTCCTGCACAAAGCCGACGCCATCGTCCGCGATTTCGAGCAGAACTTTCTGGCCGTTGCGGCGCAAACGAATGTCGATGTGTTCGGCGCGAGCGTGTTTAACTGCATTCATGACCGCTTCCTGCGCGATGCGATACAACTGCGTTGCGACGACGGCGCTCGTCGCTGGCACCGGTTCGTCGATGTCGATCTTGCATTGCGCCTGAAAACGTTCCCACATGTTCTCGGCCAATCCGTGCAAGGCGCCCCCGAGACCTTCCGCATCGAGCTCAGGCGAAAAAAAACCGCGCGCGAGATTGCGAGTGAGATCGATGCCCTCCTCGATGTAACGCACGACTTTGTCCGCTTCGTTCACTTCGGGTGCGCCGCGCGCGACAAGATTTTCACGCAACGTTTCGGCCGTGAGCGCAGTGCCGGTGAGATGTTGTCCAAGACTATCGTGTAATTCCTGACCGAGGCGGCGGCGTTCCCGATCGGCCACGCCGGCGATCTCGCGATCGAGGCGCTCACGTTCCGCGATCTCGCGTCGCAATGCTTGCGTGCGTTCGCGCACGCGTTGGTCGAGCTCGAGAAAAAGGCTGCGCAATTTCGCGAGTAATCCGGTGAAGACAGCGTAAGCACCGAGGGTCATTCCGATGTTCCACCAGCCGACCGTGGGCAAACCAGCGGCGACGTCGGCGATGACCCACGCCACCACGCTCAACACGGCAAAGGTTAAGCCGAGCGAAAGACTGCTGAACCAGGTCCCGAGCGCGATCGGGACGAGATAAAACAGAAGAAACGTCTGCTCGTACCCGGTGAGGTAATCGATGTAGCCGAGGAACGCGACCAGAAACAAACAAAAGACAACGAGCGTGATTTTGGAATTCGTTAGGCTGAAAATCCAGTCGCGTTTCGCATCGCGCGGGGCAGCGACATTAAAGGCGTGCGGTGCGGCCGGCGCAGCGATTCGCATGTCATCCATAGAACGCCTCCAGACGAAAACGTTCACCTATTTTACTGTCGGATTTGGTACGACGCGAATGGTAGCGTGCAAGATCGACATCGTCGCCTAACGATTGAAATTTCGCGGTCATGTTGTATTCTTCTCGGCACGGGGGCGCACTGGTTTCGACTCATCGTTGGAAACGCAGGCGGCATGTCGAGGATGGTTCGTTGGCCTCGTTAAAATCCGGACCAAAACAAATAAACGCAGATCACGAAGATCTCGCTCTCGCGGCTTAATTGACCGTGACCTGTCCGCAGCGACGCCTGCTAGAGGCGGATAGGTGGACAGCAGGCTGGCCGAAGGGACGGAGCGACCGCGCGCCTTCGGTAAGATCGACAATCGTGGACGCTCGGGAGTTGGTAGTGCGCCGGTGCAATGTCGGCTCCTCAGAATAAGCGCCGGATACACATGTAGATGTTTGCGTGGATTGCGACGAGGACAGGGGTTCAACTCCCCTCGCCTCCAGTCTTTTGATTACCCGAATTTTTTAGGCGCTTGTTCAATTGTTCACTGATTCATGCCCAACGCGCGCATGTTCAAAGCGCATGTGCCTCGGACATGGATGTCCCCAGAGGTCGCACGAGTCCGTGTGCGACATTGTCGGGGGACAAACTTCTTCTATTAAGCGTGCAAATTCCGTGGCGGTGAATGGTTTCCCGATACATGCAACCGCGCCGTGACGCCGCGTAATGGGACTCATGTTCATTTCCTCGAGACCGGTGACGGCGACGACCGGCGGTAACTGTTTGCAATGGCTGATCGCTTCCAGAACGGCGAGGCTGTGGATGTCCGGATCAAGGCTCGATGGCGATTACGTCGATGTCATGCACGCCCGATCCGAAAAGTTCAAAGGCGGCGCCGGCATCGGTCACGTGAATAAATCCCCGGTCGGTCTGACGGGCCGCATCCGCGATGATCGCATTACAGTCCGCCGTGGGGTCGGCAATGAGAAGCAGGTTTGTTTTCATGGCAACTCATTGGACTCGGTAGATCGACAACTCGCTTTGCCTGCCTTGTCATTTGCGATGCAAAAATTGCCTCACGACATGCGCAAGAAACGCGCGTCGTTTCGCAAGGAACGGAAAGCGCGGCGGGTGAGGCCGGACATATGCTCAGAGCATGAAAAAGTTCAGCCTGAGAAAAATTCTGGTGCCGATCGACTTTTCCGAGATGTCGCTTTGGACGGTCGAGATCGCTGGAGACTTCGCGCGACGATTTAATGCAGAACTAGCGCTCGTTCACATCGAGAACACGCTTTTCTCGTCAGTATTCATGGCGCCAACGCCGTTGTTGCTTTCGCAGATCACCGTCATGGAAAAAGAAGCGGCCAAGAGAATGCAGCGGCAGCTTCGAGATTTTGCTGCGCGACTTAAGCTGTCGCCCGATGCCTGCCGCGTGCTAACGGCCGCGCCGATTTTCGCCGGCATCTGCCAGCTGGAACGCCAACTTGGAACGGACCTCGTTATTATGCCCACCCACGGGCACACCGGATTGAAACATGCGCTGCTCGGCAGCACGGCCGAACGCGTCGTCCAACACTCGCCAGCTCCGGTCTTGGTCGTTCGCAAACGCGGTCTTCGCCTTCGGAAGATTCTCGTTCCGGTGGATTATTCCGGATGCTCTCTTGAAGCGCTCCGGTACGCCCTTGATTTCTCGCGAGCAACCGGCGCCCAAGTGGTCGTGCTGAATGTTGCTGACATTCGCTACGCTTACACCAGCGATGGATACGCGATGTACGACCTGACGGCGCTGCGCAAAGCGGCGAAAAAGGAAGCGGAACAACAGATGCGCCGATTCGTTAGGGCATCAAAGCTCGGCGCCGCGAAATTTGAGACTGCTGTTCGCGTGGGCGCGCCCGTAAATGAAATCTGCGCGTTCGCGGCGGAGGAAGATGTCGATCTTATCATTACGCCAACGCATGGACGCTCCGGATTGAAACATGTCCTCATCGGCAGTGTGGCCGAACAAGTCGTGCGTCACGCGGATCGCTCCGTTCTCGTCGTTCCGTCACACCCGGCAGCGCGGGCACTTCCTTTAAGCCAAAGGAAAACTCGTGCAGCTATTCGATGCGGCATCCGAGCAACCCCGAAATTCAGCCGACGAAATTCCATCGCCGGGCCTGATCGCCAGCTGCGGCAAAATCCGTTTCCCGAGCGGCGCAAGACTAACAGATTCCGCGAACGGCATTCGAGCTAATGGAAGATCGACATAAACGCATAGTGGTTGGTTTGGCCTACGCGCTGGTGATTGCGCTCCTCATGTACCTCTCGATTCGCGAAGGTCTCGGCGTCCGGCTCGCGATCTGGAATTGCGTTCCGGCCACGCTCGGAGTGATTGCAATTAATAGCGCGATCAAAAAGTCGCGGCGCGCATTGATGGCGTCGATTGCTTTCGGCGGCGCCGCGGCCGCGGTGTCTCTGTTTTTTGTCGGCGCGTGGTTTTTCACGCAATTGGATATTGATCGGCATTCTTCCATGACGGCGGTCGTCTTTGTTTTTGTGCCGCTCTGGTCGATCGGTATCGGCACAATCGCTTGCGCGATTATTTGGTCGATCGCTTCCGCTGCTGCGATCCAACACTCAGCCAACACGCGGTAAGCACCGCGCCGACCAGGGCGGCGGCCATATCTTTCTGCGCGTCCCAAATGTCGCCCTGCGTTCCGAGATAAGCTGCGCCGAGCTCGGGCCGAACGATCTGCGCAACGACGGCTTCGACGATTTCGAAAAAGCTACTCAGTGCGGCAAGAGCAGTGACGGCGAGCCAGGTCGCCCACGGTGCATGCGCCTTTGCGGACCGGAGCAACACTTCGCGCATCGGAAAAAGCAAAACGAAGCCGAACGCGAAATGAACTACGCGATCGTAATGATTGCGCGAGAGATGGAGCCACTCCTGCAACCAGAAACCGGCCGGAACTTTCGCATAGGTGTAATGCGCGCCGATCGTATGCAACACCAGAAACATCAAAATGAGGCCGTACGAAAAATTCGAGAACTGGAACTTGCGATAAGTGAATCCGAGTACGCCCACGCTGATGAAAATTAGTAGATTTTCGAGAAGCCAGTCGCCGCGATCCAACGGCCGAATGGCGAGAACGATCCAAAACGCGAGATAAGATGCGACTGCGACCGGTAAAAAGTAGATGTCGATCTTGCGCGCGGTCGCGGGATTCATGGTGCTTTCTTTCCAAAATTGCTCAGCGCAGTCGCAGCCATCATTAAAAGCGACCCGATGAGCGCGGAGAGCATGTCGTTTTGCGCGTCCCATTCATCGCCCTGACCGCCTAACCAATCCACGCCTTGTCCCGGCGCCACGATTTCCGCGACCGCGCTCTCGACGATTTCAAAAACGCCGCTCACGGCCAGGATCACGGCCGGGGCGAGCCAGAAACTCCAGCCACGGCGAATCCCGCTGAAGCGAAGAAGAATTTCGCGCACCGGAAACGCCAGCAGAAAACCGAACGCGCCATGCGCGACCCGATCGTAATGATTGCGCGAGAGATGGAATAAATCTTTCGCCCACAAACCGAGCGGCATTCTCGCGTAGGTGTAATGCGCGCCGATGATGTGAAGAATGACAAAGGCCGCGAGCAGAAGGTAAGACGCTTCCGAAAGTTCGAGCCGCCGATGGGTTAAACAAAGCGCGCCGACGAAAGCGACGAGCAAAATATTTTCGAGCAACCACGCTTGTCGATCTAACGGATGAATTGCCGCAATGATCCAAACGCCGGCGCAGATCGAAGCCAATGCGAGAATTCTTTTCCTTCGGGAAATCAACGGACCCGACACGTAGACGGAAATTCGTGGCAGATAAAGCCAAAGGAAGCCGGCAATTTTTGCGCAATGAAACGCAAGGCGCGGTTATCGCGCCCCAGCACCCGCGACCTACGCTCATCTCGAGAGGAAATATGTATGAAGGACAAAGTCCCATTGATAGAACCGCGAAAAATCGCCGTGATCACCGGAGTCGCCATCGGGCTTGGCCTCGTTGTGCACGCGTTCTTTCTTTTGGTTGCGCTGGTCATCGCACTTTTCGTCGTGACAGAATGGACCGTGCACCAAATCGAGGAACATCTGCGCGCCTTCCGGGCTGCTCATCGACATCCGTGACAACGCGCACCGCCAGGCGGCGCGACCACGCGGTTGCTTTGGTTAGATCGACATCGTCCATTTTTATCACAACAGTGGCGGTGTTGTTTTTGGCTTGGGGTTGCTCGCTCTTACGCGCAAGTCATGTCCGGACGGAAACCACTCCCGCGCGCTGGTTAGGCAAAAATTCTCATATGAAAGCCTTCGGCGAAGTTGAACGCGGGCCTCGTGGGAGATCGGAGATTGCACTGACGTTCGACGCCGGAGCGAATGCAGAATGTTTCGACGATTTGATCGCAGCATTGGAAAGCGCGCACGTTCACAGCACGTTCTTCATCACCGGAAATTGGGCGCAACGAAATCGCACTTGTGCCGAAGCAATTACGAAACACGGCCACGAAGTTGGAAATCATACTTGGAACCATCTCGACCTAACGACGCAATCGGACGCGGTTGTGCGCGAGGAAATCGCACGAGCGGAAGTTTTGCTGGCCGCGATTTCAGGACAAAGCCCGCGACCACGATGGCGGGCGCCCTTTGGGGCGCGCGACGACCGCGTCCTGCGGATCGCGGCCAATCTCGGTTATCGTTCGATTTATTGGACGATCGACGCGCTCGATTCGGTGGAACCTCGGAAGGCGCCGGAGTTTATAATTGACCGTATCACAAGCAAAAGCGACGCGGAGCTCGACGGCGCAATCATTCTTATGCACGTCGGTGAGAAAAGCACCGCCGACGCACTTCCTCCGATCATCGCCAACCTACAGGGCCGCGGATTTCATTTGGTTACGATTTCGAAACTGTTGCAGTGAAACCCCGTCACGAAACGAATCGATGAAGGCGACTGTCTTTCATTCGCCTAACGATATTCATGCGGAAGATGTTCCTCGACCGCACACTGGCGCGGTCCGTCCGTAATCAGCGACCGAGCTGTTGCAAAAACCTTTCCAGCGTTATTGCGCCGATCACGAAGATTAACAACAGCACGATCTTCCTGAAATTTCGCTGTGCGATGTTCGCAAGCGTAACTTTGCCCGCGTAAGAACCTGCAAATGCGGTGAGAAAAAGACCGGGTATATACCAATAGAATTCCGGGGTGAGAAAGCCGCTGCGCAAATAGACAATCATCCGACTGAAATCGACGCCGGAATCTATCGCCGCTGACGTCGCAACGAAGGTGCCCTTCTCGAGATCGAACGCGGCGAGGGCGAGGCCGCGAATCGCACCCCCTGTCCCGATAAGGCCGGCAAAGAATCCCGCCAAGCCGCCGGCCGCGATCGCATTGGGCGCGCTTTGCGATAATGTCGCCGCGGGTTTGAAAAAAAAGAAAAGACTGAAGGCGATCAGGAACAAACCAAGAATCAGTTCCATAAATTTGAATTCCAACCGCGCACTCAAAAATGCGCCCAGGATAACGAAAGCGATGCTCGGAGTTCCGATTAAAATCAGTAATCGCCAGCGCACATGTCGACCAAACAAAACGAGTTTCGCCAGGTTGCTGAAGACGTGGAGAATACTCGTTAGGGCAAGCACTTCGTGAAAGCCGAGGAGCAGACCGGCGAGCGGAACGAAGAAAACCGAAGAACCGAAACCGGCTATTGTTCCGATCACTTCGGACGCGAAAGCGATCACGAAGAAAAGGAATGGCAGCAGCATCGGAATTATCCAACCTCGCGCATGGAATGCGGTCGCTGTAAAGATTCCATCATCCATGGCCGTTCTTTAGCAAGCGAAGACAAGTCCTGCCGGACGGATTCAGACACACTTATCAATTCGCGACCGATTCAGTCTCCGACGCCATTGCCCACATTCGCGGACGCGCGATCGAGCCATTCGGCCTTAAACTCGTTAGGCGGATCCGTCGCAATCTGCCCCTGGCTCGGCGAACGCGCTCTCGAGCCAAACTAATTAACCGGCTTTGGTCAGGCGTTTCGCAGGCAGCGCGCAAGGATCAGGACGTAAGCTCCCATCATCGCAGTGACGCCAAACACAATTAAGTATTCCATTTTGTTACCTCCTCTGTTTTTCAAAAGAGAATTTCTTTTCGATTTGAGGCTACGTCCGCGAGCACGCGCGCACTTCGCCGGAATTGCCATTTGCTTTGCAAAAATTGCGACGGTCAGGCTAACGACCGCTCAAGGCGGCTTTTACGCTGAGACCGATCCAAATCGCGTGATAGGATCGGAAATCGGAAAGAGTTACACCACGTGACCGAAAGCAAAAACCGGTTCGGCATCGCCCGGCGCGTCATTAAGGCGCTTGGTCCGGGCGTGGTCACTGGCGCGGCCGACGACGATCCCTCCGGCATCGCGACGTATTCGATCGCCGGCGCGCAACATGGACTGGCGCTGTTGTGGACTGCCTTATTGACGTGGCCGTTGATGGCGTTCGTGCAAATGATGTGCGCGCGCATCGGAATGGTGAGCGGACGTGGATTGGCCGGAGCGCTGCGTCACAAATTTCCGCGCCCGGTAATTCTCGCCGCGGCCGTGGCACTCTTCGCCGCAAATTCGATCAACGTCGGTGCGGATCTCTCCGGAATGGCAGACGCCGCGGAGATGCTCACGCATGTTAATTCGCACATCTTCGTCATTCTCTTTGGCGTCGGAATTTCATTCGCGACCATCTGGTTTCGTTATCACCAGATCGCAACGATTCTGAAATGGCTCGTGTTGGTTCTGTTCGCTTACGTCATTACCGGATTCATCATTCATCCGAAATGGGGAACGATTGCTCACGCCGCCTTTGTTCCGACATGGCCCAAGAATCACGCACAGTGGAGCACGTTGGTCGCGATCCTCGGCACATCCATCAGTCCGTATCTTTTTTTCTGGCAGGCATCACAGGAGGTTGAGGAAGAAAAGGCGATGGGGCGTCGCATGCTCTATCGTCGATTTGGCGCGACCAAAGACGAAATTGTTTCGCGCAAGATCGACATCGATATCGGCACATTCTTTTCCAATTTCGTCATGTTCTTTATCATTTTGACGACAGCGTTAACGCTGCACGAACATGGCCTAACGAATATCGAAAGCAGCAAGGACGCCGCCAAAGCGCTTGAACCATTCGCCGGGAAATTTGCTGCCTTCCTGTTCACTCTCGGGGTGGTCGGCGTCGGTCTGCTCGCGATTCCGACCCTCACCGGTTCGGCCGCCTACGCGCTGGCCGAAACGTTCGCGTGGCGTGAAGGACTCGATCAACGTTTTCGTGGCGCGCGCTGGTTTTACATCGTCATCATCTTTTCGACCTTAATCGGCGTCGTCATGGATTTGCTCCGGGTAAATCCAGTGCGTGCTCTTTATTGGACAGCAGTGCTCAACGGTTTGCTTGCTCCATTCCTCCTTCTCGGAATCATTCTCGCCGCCTCCGATCGGAAGATCATGAAAAACCAACCGAGTTCCCTCCCGAGCGTGATTGTCGTCTCCATCGCCACGATTTTGATGTTCGGCGCGGCCATCGGCATGTTCGTTTTTTGAAAGCGGCCGCGGGATGAACTGCATCCCTTTCGCATTTTTTTTCAAAAATATCTTCCCATCGCGATGGGAGGCTGTTATAAATTCCATAATCCAATGGCCACCCGTTTGATCTCTTCCACTGCCCTCACTCGTCTCGCGTTTCTCCTCGCGGTCCTCCTCGCTTGTTTCACCCTTAGCGCCCGTCCGCAACAACCGGTCACCCTCACACCCGGCGATGACGATCTTGTCGTGCTCAACGGTTGTGTCGTTTCCGCCTGCAATTACCTCGCTGCGCTCAAGACTCAACACGCGCTCGACAAAAACTTCTGGGTGAAAATTTTGCTCGTCCGCTACAACGATCATCCGGCCGGCCATGCCTATTGCGTGTGGGAAACGGACGGCACGATTTACGGTTATGATCGTAATGCCGGCGCGTTCCCGATTCCGGTTTACACGCGTGATCCCCGCGCCATCTCCATCGTCCTCGCCCAAGAGTTGGGCAAAGTCTTGAAAGAACCGCTCTCGGTCTCCAACGCCGAGTTCGTCGATTCGAGCAACGCCAAAGTCTACAAGTATTGAGCGCGCGTTGAGCCTCGCCCACGGCTCGCGTAAGATCGACAATCAAACGTCGATCGTCGAATAGCCTAACGAACGCGCAAATCGCCGAGCTGCTCGCGCAGGAATCGCGCGAACAATCCGGCATTCTCGTGCGCGCCTATCGCCGCGCCGCACGCAGCGCCTGGCTCTGGCCGGAAGAAGCCGCCGATCTTCTCGCGCAAGATCGACAACTAACCGAGCTGCACGGCGTCGGCCCATTCATGGCGAAACAGATTTCGCGTTGGATCGAGAAGCCGCCGAAGCTGGGAACGATTCCGCCGGAACGCCGCGACTTCATGGCGCTGGCCGATGCGCGCAAAATTCTCCAGGCCAAACCTGAGTGGTCGCAAAAACTTCGCGGCGACTTACAAATGCACACGCATTACAGCGACGGTTCCGGAAGCGTTCGTGAAATGGCGGAAGCAGCCGACGCGCGCGGATACGAATACATCGCGATCACGGATCACTCGAAAGGTTTGAAAATCGCCGGCGGCATTGACGAAAAACGTCTCGCGAAACAAACCGCGGAGATCGCGAAGACGAACATGTCGATCTTGCGCAAAGGCGGCAAAGTCACGGTGCTTTCGTCGATCGAGATGAATCTTAATCCGCGCGGCGAAGGCGACATGGACCCGCGCGCGTTAGCGAAACTCGATCTCGTCCTCGGTTCGTTTCATTCCGTTCTGCGAGTAAAACACGATCAAACCGCGCGTTATCTCGCCGCGTTGCGCAATCGCGACATTCAGATTCTCGGTCATCCGCGGGGGCGCATTTACAATTATCGCCTCGGGCTCAGCGCGGATTGGCCGCGCGTTTTTGCCGCCGCCCGTAAGATCGACAAGGCGCTCGAAGTCGATTGTTACCCCGATCGCCAGGACTTGAACGTCGCCCTTTTGAAAATCGCGCGCCAAGAGGGCTGCCGGATTTCGTTAGGCACAGACGCGCATCATCCGTGGCAGCTCGAATTCATCGAGCTCGGCTTGGCCGCCGCCTTGAAAGCGAAAATATCCCCGGATCGCATCGTAAACTTTATGTCGATCTTGCAATTGAAAGCGTGGGTCGGAAAACTTCGCCGGGCGCGATGAGCCAAATGTTCGTAATCAAAACCGAGATTAGGAATCTTTCGGCGAAGACATTCTCATTCGAGGCGCAGAAGACCATGTACGGCGGCAAGCGGATCGCCGACGGCGACACCATCTTCATCTTCGCGAGCGAAAACGAAGGTGGCCCGGGGCTGATCGCCAGCGGCGTTGTTACCTCGGCCAAAGCGACGCCAAGAAAACCGGGAATCGCCCGGCAAACGCCGCGCGTGAGCATCACCGTCAGAAGAACCGCGACGGCAAAGCGACGATTGGGCCGGAGCGAACTTAAAGCTTTTTCAAATTGGAACGACGGCCGGCCCGAGACCGAGCTCAACTTCAAATTCTATCGTCAGGCCACGAACAAGATTGGTGGCATCTCGGACAAGGCGGCGGCATACCTTCGCCGTTTCTTTTAATTCGTTAGGGCTTTTCGCCCCACGTTTTCTCTTTGAACGAAACGCGGCCGGAGCCGTGTTCGAACGCTTCGAAGTGTTCGGAGTTCGTCTCGTAATATTTCTGATGATAACCTTCCGCCGGCCAGAATTTCATCGCCGGCAAAATTTCGGTCACGATCGGTTTCTTGAATTTACCCGAGCTCGCCAGTTTCGCTTTCGATTCCTCGGCGGTTTTCTTTTCGTTTTCGTCCGCAAAAAAAATCGCGGCGCGATAACTCGGGCCGATGTCGGTGAATTGGCCGTCGCTTTGGGTGGGATCGATTTGTTTCCAGTAAATGTCGAGCAACTGCGCGAACGAAATCTTTGCCGGATCGTACGTGATCTCGATCGACTCGCGGTATTTCGTTTTCTCCGAACCGACGAGCTCGTACGTGGGATTCGCCTCGGTGCCGCCGCAGTAACCTACGATCGTCTTGATCACTCCGGGCGCCTTATCGAATGCGGGTTGGATGCACCAAAAACAGCCGCCGGCGAATACGGCCGTCTTCGTTTCGGCCGATGCAAGATCGACAACTGCAAGGAACAATAATGCCAGCAACATTCGTTTCATATTGTCGATCTTAGACAGCAGCGGGCGGCCGGCGTTGCCACTTTCGGCTTGCCATCTCGGGCCTCATTCGTCATAAGCATGATCGCTTAACCTACAAGGAGGTCTCATGGTCAAATCTGCTGCTCTTCTCTTTGGTGTTGTATTTCTTGCGGTCGGAATCCTCGGCTTCATCCCCGGCATCAGCGCGCCGGGGCCAGATGGAATGCCGATGTTGCTCGGCATCTTCATGGTAAACACTGTCCATAGCATCATCCACATCGCTTCCGGTGCGGTCTTTCTTTTCGCCGGCATGGCCGGCGCCGGTCCGGCGCGCATCTGGTTTAAAGTTTTCGGCGTGGTCTACGCACTCGTGGCCGTCATGGGATTTGTCGTCGGCAACGGCATGATCTTCGGCCTGATTTCGAACAACCCGGCCGATACCTGGCTGCACGTTGTTCTCGCAGCGGCCATGCTCTTCCTCGGCTTTGTCGCCAAGGACACCGCGACGGCCTAACGGATTCTCCTCAACGTGCCTGCGCGCGAGGCGCCTGGTTCGCCTCCACGCGGGCACGTCCTTTTTGCGGCGGCGATTGTTGAGCTGCGCTCAATCACCGAGCGGCTCGATCTCGAAGAAATCTTCGGTCGCCGCGCGCCATTGCAGGTCGATCTTGGCTGCGGCAACGGGGCGTTCCTTTGCGCGCTCGCGCAACGTCATCCCGAGAAAAATTTTCTCGGGATCGAGCGTTTGTTAGGCCGGACCAACTCCACTGCGCATAAGATCGACAAGGGCAAGATCGACAATGCGCGCGTCCTGCGCGTGGAAACCTCCTACGCTGTGCGTTACCTGCTTCCGCCGGAATCGGTCGAAACATTTTACCTGCTCTTCCCCGACCCGTGGCCGAAGCGCCGCCACCAACGTCGCCGCGTGGTCAGCGAAGATTTTTTAGACGCCATCCACGCCGCGCTCATTCCCCGCGGAACGTTTCACGTCGCGACCGATCAACGCGATTACTTCGACCAGATCAGCGAACTCGCATCCGCGACATTCGACATTGTCGATCTTGTCGATAATGCCAGTCCGGCTCGGACCGATCTTCCGGCGACAAAATTCGAAAAACGATTTCGCGAACAAGGCGCGCCGATTTATCGCGTCACGCTCCGAAAAGTTTCGCCAGTGAGATAAGACCGCGCCTCCCATTTGCCGGGCCAGAAACGCAATTGCACAGCGCCGCTTTGGTCCTGTCGAAAAAGTTTGATGCCCCGCGCGCGCATCCGTTCGGCCCAGGCATCGTCCACTCGCTCGGTGCGCGGAAAATCGCGCGATGTGGCAACGATGACCTCCGGTTCCACTGCATCGATAAACGCATCGGTGCCCGAAGGCGAAGAGTGATGTTGCCCTTTCACGATGATGTCGCTGCGCAAATCCGTTCCGCTCGCGATCAGCGCGCGCTCTGTTTTTTCGCCGGCGTCGGATGTCAGAAGAATGCGCGCCGAAGGTGTTAATAGTTGCACCACGAAAGCCTCATCGTCGGCTGTTGTGACTTTCACATCGCGCGGCGGGTAGAGAATTTTTGCGGCGACCCTATCACACACCCACAGAATTTCGCCGGCACCGCCACTCGTTAGGCTAAGCCGCGCTTGAACGATCGCGCTGCGCAGATCGCGATGGATCGGTGATCGATCGGGCGCGAAGTTGTCGATCAAGATCGTGGGCGGCATCTCGCGCACCAACTGCATCGCGCCGCCAATATGCTGGGCGTCGCCATGCGACAGGACCAGTCCCTCGATCTTGTTGATGCCGCTGGCGTGTAAATACGGGCGGAGAACTCGTTCGTAATCGCGGTCGCTTCCGCAATCGAAAAGCCAATGATGTCCACGGCTCACGACGTGAACGGCCGCGCCGGTGCCGACATCGAGGATGTCGATCTTAGCGCGCGCGCCGTCGGGCCACCGCGGATGCGCGACGTAGTAGTGGCCGGTCGGAAGTTGCGCAAAGAAATGAACGATCCCGATAACCGATCGCGCCAGAACGAGATTCGCGTTGTTGAAAATGATCGACACCGATGCTGCGATCGGCGCCGTAACTAACGACACCATTGCGATCGCGAGGATGAAGAAAGCGATCGGCACGACGACGAGATTCGCCATCAACGAAACTGGTGCGATCAGATAAAAGTAAGTCGCGATTAAAACGATGGAGCCGCCCCACGCCGCGGCCGAGACTGCGCTCGCGCGGCTTAGCTCGGCCAGGAATGCGTGCCAGACGCGACGCGGCGCGCTCAGCAAACTCGGCGGCAGAAATGGATCGTGCGACACGACTGGACGCAGCGTTTTCGATATCGGGTCGGCGAAAATGACAATCGCGCCCACGACCGCAAATGAGAGTTGGAAACCGGTGGCGAAAAGCTCATTCGTGTCCCAACACAGGAGCAGGAACGCGGCGGCCGCGAGACTGTTCAGTGCGAAGACGCGGCGTTCGAAAAACGCGCCGCCTAACAAGATCGAGCTCATGATTGCCGCGCGAAGGCTCGAGACATGCAGACCAGTCACGGCCGCATAAAACAATAAGAGCGGAATGATGAGCGCGGCCGCCGATTTTTTCGGCAATTGCACCAGCATCGCGACCATCCAGAGCAGGCGCGCGATGATCCCGACATGCAGGCCGGCCACGGCGAACAAATGGAGCGTTCCGGTTTGCTGAAACGGTTCCTCGATGTCTTCCGGCGTTTGACGACGCAGGCCGAGGACGATGCCGCTCAAAAAATTCTGCACATCCGGCGCGTCCTCCAAAGATCGACATAGGACCGTTTGCATCCACGTCCGCGATTGCTGCGCCGCACGCAAGATGGGATTTCCGCCCGCATGCCTAACGAGACGGACGTCTTCGGCGTAGCGGGCATAAATCGCATCTCGCACATCCGCGCGCGCGAGGTAACTGCGCATGTCGAACTCACCCGGATTGCGCGGGGCGGTAATGGGCTGCGTTATTCCGAAAAGCTGCACTTCGTCGCCGAAAGTAATGCGGCTGCGCGAGCGCGCGAACAGGGTTGCGCTGGTGTCGATCTTATTTCCGTCGAGTTCAATGGACCTCAGCTTTAGCAAAAATGTCGCTGCGGCATTCGCGCCCATCTTTGGTTCAGTGATCACATTGCCGGTGACATTCGCGACGCGCGATTGTTCGCCCAGTTCCGCGGCCAGGCGCAAACCCGCCGTGTCGCGAACGTGCAGCGAATGCAGGATAAAAAATCCGACCGCGACAAATACATATGTCGATCTTGCATTCGGCCTAACGAACGTCGCGGCGCCCGCCAAAATGCCAAGCCCGGCAAACACCAACAACGCGCGATGCGGCGCCGGAAAAAAATCTGCGACGAAAATGCCGAAGCCGGCGGCGAGCGCGAGTCCCACAAACGGTTGGCGCGGCGCGAGCAGAAGCTTTCGCAATTCACCTGTAAACGTCGCCGCCGCCGCGGTGCCACCGGTGAATGTCTCGCCCGGCGCGGTTAACGACTTCATGAGCGCGCCGATGTTAGGCAAGCTCGGCTGACCCCTCAATATGATTTCACCAATCTGCTTCGGGGAGCACAGGCCGCTGGCCTGTGGTTTCCGGCGGCTCGCCGGAAATTTCTTCATTTTTTCTACGACTCATTTTCCGATTCGTTTGGCGAGCCGCCAAACGCCGCAGGCCGGCGGCCTGCGCTCCCCCGGAACGGAAATTCAGATGCGCACCCCGATAGCGCGCCGTATTTTCTCCGGTGCAGGATTTATTCAGCGCGCAGGAAGAAGATGTCGATCTTACGAAGGTTGATAAAGCCGCGCCGCTCGCCACCCGCATGCGGCCGCGCACGCTCGAGGAATTTGTCGGGCAGGAACACATTCTCGCGCCGGGAAAATTATTGCGCCGCGCGATCGAAGCCGACCGTCTGCCTTCGGTAATTTTTTCCGGTCCGCCGGGCACGGGCAAGACGACGCTCGCCCACGTCATCGCAGCGCTGACGAATTCCGTGTTCGTTAGGCTAAGCGGCGTCGAATCTAACGTCGCGGAAATGCGCCGCGTTATCGCCGCGGCGACCAACCGGATCCGTACTTCGGGCAAAAAGACCATCGTGTTCATCGACGAGATTCATCACTTCAACAAAGCGCAGCAGGACATTCTTCTGCCCGACGTCGAGAGCGGAACACTGCGATTGATCGGCGCGACGACTTACAATCCATTTTTCTACGTCAACAGCGCGCTCGTTTCGCGCTCACAGGTTTTTCAGCTTGAGCCGTTACGCGTCGAACAACTCGAACGGTTGATCGATCGCGCGCTCGCGGACAAGGAGCGCGGTCTCGGCAATTACAAGGTGAAGATCGACAACGACGCCCGGAAACATTTGGCGAAGTTGAGCGACGGCGACGCGCGCAAAACTTTAAACGCACTCGAGATCGGCGTGCGGACAACGCCGCCCGATGCGAAAGGCGTGATTCATTTCACACTCGCGGTCGCGGAGGAATCGATTCAGCAAAAGGCGATCGTTTATGACAAGAAAGGCGACGCGCATTACGACACCATCAGCGCGTTCATCAAAAGCATGCGCGCGTCAGATGAACAGGGCGCGATGTATTGGCTCGCGAAAATGCTGCACGCCGGGGAAGATTTTCGTTTCATCGCGCGGCGCATCGTGATTTTCGCGAGCGAAGACGTCGGCCTCGCGGATGCGCAAGCGTTGCCGCTCGCGATTGCGACACAACAAGCGGTCGAGTTTGTCGGTTTACCGGAAGCGCGGATTCCGTTAGGCCACGCCACCGCTTACATGTGTCGCGCGAAAAAGAGCCGTGAAGCGTACGACATGTTGAACGCAGCCGCGGACAAGATCGACATGGAGCAAACGCAGCGCGTGCCCGAGCATCTCAAGAACAAACATTTTCCCGTTAATCCGGAAGGGTGAACCTCGCCGACCGACTTCATCCGCGACTGGCGAAGTGGTTTCGCGAAACCTTTTCTGAGTTTACCGATGCGCAACTGCGCTGCGTGCCGGCGGTGTTAGATCGACAATCGATTTTGCTCACCTCGCCGACCGGAAGCGGCAAAACGCTCGCCGGATTTCTCGGCGTCTTCGATTTTCTCCTGCGCAAGATCGACATACCGGACTCGTTAGTCGGCGTGCAATGCATTTACGTCTCGCCCTTGCGCGCGCTCGCCTACGACATCGAAAAGAATCTGCGCGCGCCAATTCTGGGAATGGGATTGGAAAAGAAATTGTCGATCCATCTCCGCACCGGCGACACGACACAAAAGAGCCGCGCCGATTTTCGTAAACACGGCGCGCATTTTCTGGTGACGACGCCGGAGAGCCTCGCGGTCATGCTCGCGCAAGAAAGTTACATCGAGCAATTGCGCGACGTGCAGTTCGTCATCGTCGATGAATTACATTCGTTCGCCGGAAACAAACGCGGCGCCGACCTGACGATCTCGCTCGAGCGTTTGGAAAGTATGCGCAAGATCGACAATCCACTTTGCCGCATCGGACTTTCGGCGACGGCGGCGCCGCTCGATGTGCTTGCACAATTTCTCGTCGGGCAAGATCGACAATGTCGAATCGAGGAAGCGCAGGTGGAACGAAAATCGATCGTCGAAGTTTTCTCGCCCATTCGCCGTGATCCATATCCGCCCGCTGGTTACACAGGCGCGCGCCTTTACGCGGAGCTCGCCGATTTAATTCGCCGGCAACAATCGGTCCTCGTCTTCACCAATGTTCGTTCCGCGGCCGAACAAATCGGAATGCGTTTGAAAGAATTGTTAGCGGAACTTTCCGATCAAATTGAAACGCATCACGCGTCGTTAGATCGCAGCGTGCGCTTGGAAGTGGAAGATCGGTTGAAAAACGGTGAGCTGCGAGCGGTGGTTTGCTCGACCAGTCTCGAGCTCGGCATCGACATCGGCGCTGTCGATCTTGTCGTAATGGTGGCGACGCCGAAAGGTGTCTCGCGCGCGATCCAGCGCATTGGCCGGTCGGGTCACTCGATGAAGCGCACGAGTCACGGCGTTCTGGTCGCGACGAATGTGAGCGATTTAGTTGAGGCAACGGTGACGGCAAAGCTCGTTAGGCAACGTGAGCTCGATCCGATTCGTGTTCTCGACAAGCCCTACGACGTCGTCGCGCAGCACATCGTCGGTATGGCCGCGCTTGCGCCGATTGAAATCGACGCCGCGTTCGATCTCATCACGCGCGCTTATCCGTTCCGCGAGCTCACGCGCGAAGACTTCGACCGCATCGTGAATTATCTCGAAGGCGGCGGCGAATCACTCGAGAAGCAATACGCCGGCGTGTTTGGCAAAGTTAAGATCGACAATGGCAAGATCGACATCATCCATTCACGCGCCGCGCGCGAGCTACTCGTCAATCTCGGCACGATCGTTTCGGAAGGAATGGTCGATGTTTTGCTGAAACATCGCCGTCTCGGCTCGGTCGAGGAAGGATTCATCAAGCAACTTCAGATCGGCGATTTGTTTATTCTCGCCGGACGCGTCGTTAGGCTAATCGACACCGGTGTAAACGAAGCGCACGTGGAACGCGCGGATGGACACTTGCCGACGGTGCCGCGATGGAACACGGCGAAGATGCCGCTCACTTCCGGTCTCGCGCGCGCGGTGCGCGGGCTTCGCACCGATTTGGCGAAGCGATTGCAAGATCGACATGTTGATCCGGTCGAGTGGCTGGTCGAGGCCTACGAAATTTCGAAAGCAAACGCGCAGGCAATCGTCGAACAATTCCGCGCGCAGGAACGAATCTCTGAAATTCCGGTCGGCCGAAAATTATTGATCGAGATTTATCGCGACGGCGAATACTCGCACCACTTTTTTCATTCGCTCATCGGCCGCAGCGCGAATGACGCGTTATCGCGCATTGTCGCCTGGCGGGTAAAGAATCGAATAGGCGGCAACGCGTTGGTGACGATCGACGACTATGGATTTCTGCTCACGCTGCGCCCGTTTCAAGAAATGCCGCTGGAGGATTGGCGGCTTTGCTTCGAGCGCGACGGCGCGGAGGAAGATCTGGCGCGGGCGTTGCGCGGATCGCAACTAGTGAAGTGGCAATTCCGCGGAGTGGCGCAGACTGGTTTAATGGTGCCGCGCAACCTTCCCGGACGCGAACGGAAGCGGAAACAAATGAGTTTTAGTTCGGAGGTTTTGTTTCGCGTGCTCGAGCAACATGAGCCGGACCATCCACTCCTGGTCGAAGCGTATCGGCAGGCGACGCACACGTTCCTCGACGCCGGGGCAGCCTACGAATTTCTCGATGACGTGGCTAACTTCGAATGGAGTTTGCGCGAACTGCCGACGGTATCGCCATTTTCGTTTCCGATTTACGCGAGCGTGATCAAAGAGTCGATGATGTTGGAAGATCCGGCGTCGGCGTTGGAAAGAATTTATCGGGAGTTGTACGGGAAGGTGGAGAATATTTCCCGACGCCAGCCCGCGGCCTAACGAAAGAGTAATTGTCGATCTTGTGATTGTCGATCTAACGGTACGGAAAGAGGGCGGGCCTTACGACCCGCCCTCCGCCTAACCGTCCGCAGAACGCTTCTCCCTATGTTTTATTCTGCGAAACGACTTCGTTCAGTTTGAAGATCGGTAGGAACATGGCGATGACGATTCCACCGACGATCACACCGAGGAAAACAATGAGCATGGGCTCGATGAGTGAAGTGAGGGCGTCGAGCATGGCCTCGATTTCTTCGTCCCAGAAATCGGCCATTTTCTCGAGCATGGTGTCGATCTTGCCCGTCTGTTCACCGGCCGCGACCATGCGCAGGAGCATGGGCGGGAAAATTTTCTTCTTCGAGAGCGCGACGGAAAGGTTGTCGCCTTTCTCCACGTCATCCGCGACGGACTTGATGCTGGTCTCGATGACATGATTGCCGGACGAACCGCCGACAATGTCGAGCACTTCGAGGATGGGGACGCCGCTCCGGATGAGCTGCGCAAATGTGCGCGAGAACCGCGACATGCAAATCTTTGTCACGAGCGGACCGAAGACTGGCAGCTTCAGTTTCCAACGGTCCCAAATTTGTTTGCCGCGTTTGGAACGCATGAACGCGCGCAGACCGAAAATAGTGCCGCCGATTCCGAGCGCGAGGAAATACCATTCGCCCCGGACGAAATCGCTCACGTCGAGTAGGAATTGCGTCGGCGCCGGCAATTTCGCGCCGAAATCTTTGAAGATTTCGCCGAAGATCGGCACCACGCGCACGATCAGGAACGTCGTAATCGCAAACGCGATGCAGACGACGATGACTGGATACGTCATGGCCGACTTGACCTTCTTGCGCAAACGCGCAGTCGCTTCCAAAAATCCTGCGAGCCGGTCCAAAATTTCGGCGAGCAAACCGCCGTGCTCACCCGCTTTGACCATGCTGGTGAAAAGGCGATTGAAAACGCGGGGATGTTTCGCGAGCGCGTCGTGGAAGGTGTCGCCACCTTGCACGCGGGTCGTAATGTCGCTGATGATGAAACGGAGATTACGTTGACGGCGCGGGTCGCATTGGTCGTAGAGCGCGGTCAGGGCCTGGACTAACGAAATGCCGGCCTCGATCATGGTGGCAAGCTGGCGGGTACAGAGAACGATGTCGGTTTCTTTGACCGACCAAGTCTTTTTGCGTGAGCGGGAGGCTTCGGATTTTTTGTGAAGCGACAAAACCATGAGCCCGCGGCTCATTAGGCTGGTGATGGCGTTATCCTCATTGAGGGCATCTTGGATGCCGGTGACGATGCGCCCGGAAGCATCGCGCGCTTGGTAGGAGAAGGTGATCATAGGTTTATAAAAGCTATACTGAGTATAGCAACCATGATGCCACCCGAGGTAAGCATATGTCGATCTTGCCTTCTGCCCATGTCACCCGGACGATGTGGGCATGGTTATGGCGCAGGAATTTGATGAACTCGGCGCCGGGCTGCGCACCTGGCAGGTCTATGATCCGGCGGTTAAGGTCGAACTCTTCTCCACTGCCCTCGAAATCCGCGCCGGCACGTTCATTGTCGATCCTGTCTCGCTGGCCGCTGACCTCGCCGAAGACTTCCACAACGTCACCGGCGTGGTGGTGACGAATGCGAATCACCATCGTGCCTCCGCGGAGTTCGCCCAGAGATTCAACGTGCCGATTTACGCTCGTGCCGAAAGTTTTGGTGACGCACGACCACCATCATTTCATGACCTCGACCAAAACCCGCACCCGCACGGCGAACTTCAATCGGTTGCCATTGAAGGCGCGGCGCCCGGCGAGATTGCGCTCTGCGTGAATCGCTCGCTCATCGTGGGCGATGCGTTAATCAACGCCGAACCCTACGGCTTCACCTTTCTGCCGGCGAAATATTGCATCGACTTCAAGCGCATGCGGCAATCACTCCGGCAACTTGTCGAGCTCGACTTCGACCGCATTTTGTTCGCGCACGGAATGCCGATCATCTCCCGCGCGCACGCGCGCCTGACGCAACTGTTCGAGCAATGACCACGCAAGATCGACAATCCCCTCGCGAAGCGATTCCGGGCAACGTTGTTGCGCGCTTTTTCCGGCTCATTCGTTTTTCACACACGATCTTCGCCCTGCCTTTCGCATTGGCTGCGCTGGTCGTGGCGGCAAATGGCAAACCTTCACCACGACTTCTCGGCCTCGTTTTTCTCTGCATGCTGTTCGCCCGCACCGCCGCGATGCTGTTTAACCGGCTAATCGATTGGCAAATCGACCAGCGCAATCCGCGCACGGCTTCGCGGCATTTGCTCGTCTCGAGAAGTTTCGCGATTGCGGCGCTGCTCGTCAGTTGCGCCGGCTTCATTGTCAGCGCGGCGAATATTAATCGCCTGACGTTTGCGCTTTCGCCGCTCGCATTGGCGATTGTCTTCTTCTACTCCGTCACCAAACGCTTCACCGCGGCAACACACTTTTTTCTCGGGCTCGCGCTCGCCATTGCCCCGATCGGCGCCTGGATCGCGCAGACCGGACATGTCGATCTTGCGCCGATCATTCTCGCATTCGGCGTCGTTTGTTGGGTCGCGGGCTTCGATCTCATTTACGCCACGCAGGATTACGAATTCGATCAACGCGCCGGTTTGCATTCCCTCGTGGTCTCACTCGGAATTCCTCGCGCGCTCCGACTCGCGAAAGTCCTCCACTTAATCACCTTCGTCGCGCTCATTGTCTTTGGGACGACCGCGCGACTCGGCGCGCCGTATTTTGTGAGCATGCTCGTAATCGGCGGCGCGCTGATTTACGAACACCGCACGGCGGACGATGTCGATCTTGCGCGAATCAATCGCGCGTTTTTCCACAGCAACGCCTTTGTCAGCGCGGTTTTTCTGGCGGCCGTCGTGATCGACAGGCTCACATCGAGTTGAGCATCTCGACCCGGCGCTCGTGTCGCCCGCCTTCGAACGGCGTTTCCAGCCAGATGCGCACGATGTTGAGCGCCATTTCTTCGTCGATGACGCGCTGGCCTAACGAAAGCACGTTGGCGTCATTGTGCTGGCGCGACAAGCGCGCGGTCTCTTCGTTCCAACACAAGGCGCATCGCGCGCCGTGCACCTTATTCGCCGCCATCGCTTCGCCATTGCCCGAGCCGCCGAATACGATGGCGCGATCGCATTCGCCACGCACCGCCGCTTCGGTCGCAGGAAGGATCCACAGAGGATAATCGACCGGATCTTCGTTGAACGTGCCGCAATCTTTGACCTCGTGGCCTAACGACCCCAGCAGTTCCTTCACTTTTTCCTTCAACCGAAAACCGGCGTGGTCGCTCCCGAGCGAAATTTTCATGGCCGAAAGTTGATGTCGATCTTAGGAGATGTCGATCTTGCAATTAATCGCCGTGCAATTTCGCGAGCTCCTGCCAAAGCTTGCGCTCCCGCTCGGTGATTTTTTTCGGAATGTAGATTTGCACGGCGACGTAAAGATCGCCGCGACCGCCGGCGCCCGTCGGCATTCCGCGCCCGCGTAAACGAAACTTTTGTCCGCCTTGCGTGCCCGGCGGAATTTTCAAACGCACGTCGCCTTCCAGCGTCGCCACTTTCAATTCCGTTCCGAGCACCGCCTGCCACGGCGCGATTTTCTCCTCGTGAATGAGATCGCTGCCTTCGACGCGAAAATCCGGATGCTTCGCCAAACGTACCCGCAAAAATAAATCGCCGCTTTTCCCGCCGCCCTCACCCGCTTCGCCCTGGCCGGCGAGACGAATGCGCTGACCTTCATGAACGCCGCGCGGAATTTTCACCTGATAAGTTTCGACTTTGTTCGAACCTGCGCGGCGCAACGAAATTGTGCGGGTCGCGCCGTGCAACGCTTCCTCGAGCGGCACCATGATGTCCGCTTCGACGTCACTGCCGCGTTCCGCTCCTCCCGCGCGTTGACCAAATCCGCCGAAGGTGGAACGGCCGCGGCCGCCACCGAAAAATTGCTCGAAGAAATCGCTGAAGCCGGTGCCGCCAAACTCAAACTCGACACCGCCGCCATTTCCGCCGCTCCACTGCCACTGTTGAGGTCCGCGGCCCGGCTGTTGCCCGCCCCATCCTGGTGGCGGTTGAAAACCGCCGCCGGGCTGGTCCCAATTCTCGCCTAACTGATCGTATTTCTTGCGCTTCTCCGGATCGCTCAGCACCTCGTAGGCTTCGTTGATCTGCTTAAATTTTTCTTCCGCGGCTTTTTTGTCCTTCGCCACGTCCGGATGATATTTCCGCGCGAGTTTGCGGAACGCGCTGCGAATCTCATCTTCAGTCGCCGTTTTCGGCACGCCGAGCGTTTCGTAATAATCGCGGAATTCGACTGGCATCGCGCATCAACCTTGTGCCGCCCCGTGAATGACGCAACCTTCTCTCGCGATGCAGGAGCTCGGAAAATTTCTGGTCATCATTGGCGTTGTCGTCGTTCTCCTCGGTTTAATTCTGTGGGCCGGGCTCGCGCCGCGTTGGTTAGGCCGTTTGCCGGGTGACATTCGGGTCGAGCACGAACATGGCGCGTTTTATTTTCCCATCGTCACCTGCATCATCATCAGCGTTGTCCTGAGCTTGATCATGTCGATCTTTCGCCGCTAATGGCGAAATCCCGGCAGCAACTCGCGTTAGATCGACATGTGCATTTGCTTCGGCAATGCCGGCGCTGTCCACGCGTTATTCCACCGCCGGTTTCATGCGGACCAATCTTGAGCGACGTGATGATTATCGGCCAGGCGCCCGGCGTGCGTGAGCCGGTGCTGGCGCGACCATTCGCGCACACCGCCGGCAAAACTTTGTTCCGTTGGTTCGAACAATTCGGTGGAATGAGCGAAGCCACCGTAAGATCGACAATCTATTTTGCAGCGGTCATCCGTTGCTTTCCCGGCAAAGCGCCTGGCGGCGGCGATCGCGTTCCCTCGCCTAACGAGATCAGCAATTGTTCGAGTTGGCTCAACGACGAATTCGAAATTCTGCGCCCGCATCTCGTTATTCCGGTGGGACGGCTTGCCATCGCGCAATTCATCGCGTTCGACAAACTCGACGAAGTCATCGGGCGAACATTCCGTGCGCAACGCGCAAATGTAGATGTCGATCTTATCCCATTGCCGCATCCATCGGGCGCATCGCCGTGGCACAAGCTTTCCCCTGGAAAAGAATTGCTCGCGAAAGCGATGCGGAAAATTTCGCGGCATCCCGCATTTCGCGCGTTACGATAGGAAGATGGCCAAACAAATTCGCGTGCTGGTTTGGAACGAGAATGTGCACGAGCAGGAGAACGCGACCGTGCGCGAAGTTTATCCGCAAGGAATCCACGGCACGATCGCGGAGGCGTTGAAGGAAGATGTCGATCTTAGCGTAAGCACCGCGACCTTGCAGGAACGCGAACACGGCCTAACGAAAGACGTTCTCGACCACACCGACGTTCTCCTGTGGTGGGCCCACGCCGCTCACGGCAAAGTCGAAAACGAAATCGTCGAGCGTGTGCTCGCGCGGGTGTGGGAAGGAATGGGATTTATCGCGCTGCATTCCTCGCATTACTCGCGGCCGTTCCAGCGACTCATGGGGACAAGTTGTTCGCTCACCTGGCGCGAAGCGGGCGAAAAGGAGCGCCTTTGGGTTTGCAACCCGGCTCATCGCATCGCTCGCGGCATCGATCGCTATTTCGAAATCCCGAACACGGAAATGTACGGCGAGCCTTTCGCGATTCCGACTCCGGATGAAATCGTTTTCATCTCCTGGTTCGAAGGCGGCGAAGTTTTTCGCAGCGGTTGCACATGGAAACGCGGTAACGGAAAAATCTTTTACTTCGGGCCCGGTCACGAAGTTTATCCGATCTATCAACACCCGACGGTGCGGCTCGTTTTGCGAAACGCGGTGCATTGGGCGGCGCCGGACACCGAAAAGTGGATCGACAATTGTCCGCAAATCGATATCGAAAACGCGCCGGAGAAAATCACGACGAAAGGTCCGCGCTTGCACAAGAAAGGTGAAGCGGGTCTTCGTTAAATATGGACGAAACGAAAACGCCGACGCGCGCCGACATTCCCGATTCGGACAAATGGGACCTGACGCATCTGTTCGCGAACGTGAGCAAGTGGGAGGAGGACTTCGCCTGGGTGCAGCAGACTTATCAGCGTCTCCAGGAATGGAAGGGCAAAGTCGGCGAATCGGCCAAGTCGTTAGCCGAATTGCTCGAGTTCGAGAAGACGATCGACCTGAAATTGGAGCGACTTTATCATTTCGCTTCGCTGCAATTGTCGGAGGACAGCGCGAACAACGAATACCTCGCGCGCATGGGGCAGCTCGAGAATCTGCTGACGAAAGTGGCGGAGGCGTCCGCATTCGTCGTCCCGGAGATCCAGGCGATTCCGGACGAGACTTTCGCGAAGTACGTTGTCGATCTTGCGCTGAAAAATTGGCGCATCAAGCTTCACAAAATTCGCCGGCTCAAACCGCACGTCTTGAGCGAGCGCGAAGAACGTCTGCTCGCGCTCGGTGGCGTTGTCCTGAGCGGATACGACGACGCGTTTTCCCAGCTGACGAATGTGGACATGAAATTCGGCGTCCTGATCGACGCGGATGGCCGCGAAAAACCGCTCACGCAAAGCACCTACGGCTCGTTTCTTTTGAAACGCGATCGCGAAATTCGCCGGCGCGCGTTCGAGCAATTCTACGCCGAGTTCGAGGACCACCAATACACGCTCGCTTCCGCGCTCGCGTATTCGGTGAAAGCGGACGTGTTCCGCGCGCGCGCGCGAAATTTTCCGAGCGCGCTCGAAGCTTCGCTCTTTTACGATGACGTCGCGGTCGCGGTTTACGACGGCTTGATCGCGTCGGTGCGCAAAGGCATTCCAGTCTTGCTGCGTTACTACGAACTTCGCCGGCGCGCGCTCAAGATCGACAAGTTGCATTCATACGACACGCATCTGCCGCTCGTTTCGGAAATTGAAACGCACATTAGTTTTGATGAAGCGATCGAAAAAGTGGTCGCCGCTCTCGCGCCGCTGGGAAAAGAATATGTCGATCTTTTGGCGAGCGGATTGCGCGGGCGCTGGTGCGATCGCTACGAAACCAAAGGCAAACGCAGCGGCGCGTTCTCATCCGGAAGTTACGGCGCGCCGCCGTTCATTCTCATGAATTACAAGGAGGACGTCTTCGCCGACGTTTACACGCTCGCGCACGAAGCCGGCCACTCCATGCACACGTGGCTGGCGCAGCAATCGCAGCTCTTTCAGGATTACGATTACCCGATTTTTCTCGCGGAAGTCGCGTCCACCTTTAACGAAGAGCTGCTCACCCATTTTCTTCTCGAACAAACGCGCGATCCCAAAATGCGCGCTTACATCATTAATCGTCAGATCGACGACCTGCGCGGCACATTGTTTCGACAAACGATGTTCGCCGAATTCGAGAAAACGATCCACGCGATCGAGGAGAGCGGCGATGCGTTGACGCTGGAAGTTTTTAAAACTGAGTATCGGAAATTGCTCGATGCCTATTTTGGCGACGCGGTCGAGATCGATCCGCCGCTTCCGCTCGAATGCCTGCGCATCCCGCATTTCTATAGCGCGTTTTACGTTTACAAATATGCGACCGGAATTTCGGCGGCGGTCGCGCTCTCCCAACGCGTTCTGGCGCAAGAACCGGGCGCGGTCGAAAACTATCTCGGTTTTCTTCGCTCGGGCGGCGTGAAGTTTCCCATCGAAACGCTCAAGGCCGCGGGCGTTGATATGACGAAATCGGACGCGATTGATGCGACGCTTCGTCTGTTCGAGCGGCGCGTGGGCGAATTGGAACAGCTTCTTTTGTAAGATCGACAATCGCCTTTCGGTCCGTTGGCAAGCGGACTGCTAAAAAGAAGGGCGTGAGTTACGAATGGAATCTGCGCGCTGCCTGCGGTTATGCCGAGCTGGGCATGGTACGCGAATCCATGGCTGAGCTGGACGAGATTGAATGTCGCTTTCAACGCCGGCCCGAAGTTCTGCAATTGCGCCTCCATCATCTCATGCGCGAGAAAAAATGGAGCACTGCTTTGAGAATCAGCCGCGAGCTTTGCCGGGTGGCGCCGGATTGTGGCGCGGGATATTTGCACGCCGGTTTTTGTTTGCATGAGCTCGGCAAAACCAAGCAGGCGAAGGAACTTTTGCTCAAAGGGCCGGTCGCGCTCCTGAAGGAGCCGATCTATTACTACAACATGGGCTGCTACGATGCCTTGTTAGGCAACGTCGATCAGGCCCGAGAAAATTTAGAGACCAGTTTCAAAATGGATTCCACTTTTCGCGAGCTCGCGAAAATGGATCCCGATCTGCAATCGCTGCACGCGGTGCTGTAGGGTAGCGACGGCGCGCCGCGCCGTCTGGACGCCGCAGCGCGACGTCCCTACCGTTGGTCGATGCAACTTGATCCCGACGAACTCCGCTCGCGTATCGAGCGGTTGTTTCGCGAAAACTTCGAGCGCTTCGGCGAGCTCGGCGCCGCCATTTCGATTTGGCAAAACGGAAAAGCGATTGTCGATCTTGTCGGCGGATTTAAAGACGCGCGTCGCGAGCAGCCGTGGACTAACGACACGCTGGTTTTGATTTGGTCGGCGACGAAAGGAATCGGCAGCGCGTGTCTCTTGCACGTCTTGCAGGAATACAAGATCGACATTGAACGCAGCGTGGCGGAATTCTGGCCCGAGTTTGCGCAAAACGGGAAGGAATCGATCACGCTTGCGCAATTGCTTTCCCACCAAGCGGGCCTCTGCGCGTTAGATCGACAAGTGGATGTGCTCGACTATCCGGCGGTCATCCGCGCAATTGAAGAGCAAAAGCCGCTGTGGCCGCCGGGCACCGCGCACGGTTATCATGCGCGCACATTTGGATTTCTCCTCGACGCACTCGTCCGCCGCATCGCCGGTTCGCCGTTGAATGAATATTGGCGAAAAGTTTTCGCCGACCCGCTCGCGCTCGATATCTGGATCGGTTTGCCGGAAGCGTTGAACGATCGGGTCGCGACCATGTACGCGGCGAAAGTGGGCAAAGCGCCCGAGCCGCGAAAATTTTATGTCGATCTTGCCACGCCCGGAACGCTCGCGCGCAAAGCCTTCACTTCGCCCGGCGGATTGCACGCGATCAGCGCGATGAACAAACCGGAAGTGCGCGCGCAACCGATCGTTTCCTTCGGCGGCATCGCCACCGCGCATTCGTTAGGGCATTTTTATAGTTTGCTCGCGACCGGCGGCGCGCCGTTTTTCTCCGAGCAGACCCTGCGCTGGATGAGTACGACGCTCACCGACGGCCTCGATCGCGTCTTTCAAATCCCGACCGCGTTCTCCGCCGGGTTCATGAAAGAAGCGCGCGATTCCACCAAGAAAATCCTCGCAAGATCGACAACTGCATTTGGACATCCCGGCGCCGGCGGCAGTCACGCATTCGCCGACCCGGCGAACGGAATCGCGTTCGCATATGTCATGAATCAGATGGAGCAATCGGTGCTGCCGAACGACAAAGCGTTGCGTTTGGTCGCGGAAATTTATAAAACGGCGGCATGAAACCGTTCCCTCTCCTTCTCATGTCGATCTTCGCCCTTGCCACCTCGTCGTTCGCGGGCGGCCCCAGCATCAGCGTCACGGTCGCGCCGCAAACCGTCACTAACGAAGGCGAAGAAGCCACGCTGACGTTTACGCTTTCCGCGCCGGCATCGCGCAAGATCGCGATGAGCTTTTTCCTGAGCGGCGGTGCTTCGCTCGGCAGCGATTACGTCCTCATCGGGAATTTTAACAAATCGGGTCAGCTAATTATTCCGGCCGGACAGACCAGCGTGACGGTGACGCTGTACACTTTGGTGGAAGACATCGAGGATGGCGGCGGCATCGAATTGGCGGCCTTGGACATTCTCGATGGCCCGCGTTATCGCGTCGGCTCGCCCTCGCAGGCGATCGTCCACATTCACAATCTGAAGTAGCGAATCATTCGCCCATAAGCGTTAGGGCAATTTTGCGCCGGTGCGGATCGCGCCGGTGTTCGAAGAGGAAAATCCCCTGCCAGGTGCCGAGCTGCATTTTGCCCTGCACGATCGGAATCGTTTCGTTCGTGCGCGTGAGCACCATGCGAATGTGCGAAGGCATGTCGTCGGGACCTTCGTCGTCGTGTTCGTAATCGGCCTCCTCGGGCACAAGCTTCTCGAAAAATCTCTCGACGTCGCGGCGGGCGGCCGGGGCGGCGTTTTCCATTGTCGTTAGGCTGCAGCTCGTGTGCTGCACAAACACGGTGACGATTCCATTGTCGATCTTGCTCTTGTCGATCTTGTCCTGAATTTCGTCGGTGATTTCGTACGTGCCCTTGCCGCGCGTAGCGACGAGAAGCTGCTCATGCTGCACTCGCATCGGTTTAAGATTACGCGGCCGTAATGTTGCGGCAAAAATTTCCGCCCGACATAGGCGCACTTGCCGCCGTCCGTCCGAATCTTTCTTTGAGGGCACTCGTCCTCACCGCAGAGGAGCAACTTATGAAAACACATTTTCATTTTACAAAATCGGTCTGGCGCGGCGCTGTCGCGTTTTTGATCATGGCCAGCGCAGCATCTTTGTTCGCGGGCCACACAGAGTTCGTGACGCAAGTCGCTGGACCGGTCACGGTCGGTATTCACGGAAACGAGCCGCTTGTGACGACGGCGCCGGACGGCACGATTTACATCAGCGCGCTGCAGCATCTTTACCGCTCGACCAACGCCGGTGCGACTTGGACCGAACTGGCCGGGCCGATTTACGCGTCGTCGCTCAATCTGAATTCCGACAGTTCGATCTCCGTCGATCCGAACGGGCGGCTCTATTTCACGTTCGATTATCCTTACGCGGGCACGACCGCGGTGTGCACGAGCGACGATCGCGGCGACACCTTCAATTGCGATCCGGCGGTGGTGCCGGGCGGGACCGATCGCATGTGGGTGCTCGCGCCGACCACGACGTCTGCGTTCGAAGTTACGAACCAGGGACTTTATGAAACCGCATTCCTGCAAAGCACCGACGGTGGATCGACATGGACGCCGCATTCGTTAGGCGCGGGCCTGCTCGAACCGCAAACCGGTCCGCTTTTGCAACAGCCGGGCAGCACGGACGTGCTTCAGATCACAAAAATTTACGGAACGCTCCCGCAGGAAACGCCTGAGCTGAAACTTTACGTTTATCACCCGAACACGACCGGCTCGATTATTTCCGATGTGCGCTCGACCGGATTGCCGTTGCCGCTCGCGCTGCCAAGCGCGGCGCTGGCGCGTGATGGACAGCTTTGGGTTTCATCCGAAGAAGCGAACGCAGCCGGCGGAAAACAAGTGGTGCTCGCGCGTTCGGCCAACAGCGGCGCGACCTGGATGCGATTGCCGCCGATTCCCGGCACCACCACCGGCACCGCAATTTTCAGTTGGGTCGCCGCGGGCACGCCCGGCCACGTCGGCGTGATCTATTACTACACGCCGGACAATGGCGATCCCGGTGCCCTAACGACTTCAAACTGGTCGCTGATGTGGGCCGAAAGTTTCAACGCGACCAGCTCGATGCCGACATGGAATGTGCGCACGATCGAGAGCAACATTCACAACGGCCCGCTTTGCATTGCGGCGAGTTGCAGCGGCGCCGACCGCTTCGCCGGCGATTTCATCAGCGCGGTGATCGACGCGAAAGATGTCGCGCATCTCAGCTGGATGAAACAGGACATCGATCCAGCGACGAACCTTGCCACCGGCGCGATCTCGATTCGTTATGCGAAGGTTTCGCGTGTAGCCGAGGCGAAGGACAACAAAAAGCGCCGGCACTAAGATCGACAACGGCAAGATCGACATCTTCATCGCGGGTTGATCTTTCGCGGGCGCGATGGCCTAATGCATCGCACATGCAGGACGATCTGGAGCGCGTGCTGTTTGACGAACCGACGATTTTGCGGCGGCTCGACGAGATCGCCGCGCAAATCTCGCGCGATTATCGCGATCGCGAGCTCACCGTCGTCGCCGTCTTGAACGGCAGTCTCGTGTTCATGGCCGATCTCATGCGGCGAATTCCGCTGCCGCTCAAACTCGATTGCCTCAGCGTCGCCAGTTATCACGGCAAAGCTCAAACCAGCGGCGAAGTCATCTTCAATCAGGTCGCGGCGCCGGACGTGAAAGATCGACATGTCCTTTTGCTCGATGACATTCTCGACAGTGGCCACACGCTTGCGGCCATTCGGGAAAAACTCGAAACCGCGCAGCCGCGAAGCATGCGCGTCTGTGTCCTGCTGCAAAAAAAGAAGCAGCGCGCGCGGCCGGTCGATGCCGATTATGTCGGCTTCGAGATCGAAGATGAATTCGTGGTTGGTTACGGACTCGATTTCGACGAACGCTACCGCAATCTTCCGTGCATCGGCGTGTTGCGGAAGGAATTGATCAAGTGAAAGTGCGCGCGCGTTTTTTTGCGCAACTGCGCGATCTCGTCGGCGTTTCCGAGTTCGATGTCGATCTTCCGGCAAGATCGACAATCGCCGATCTGCTCGAACGAATTTACGCAGAAAAGCCGGCGCTGTGCGCGCAGGACAAATCGATGCTCTTCGGAATCGGCGTCGAATTCGTGAGGCGCAATCACGCACTCAATGACGGCGACGAGGTCGCGATCATGCCGCCGGTGCAAGGCGGTTAGTCAATCGCGAAAGTTTTTGAAGTTGGTGGCGACGCCGAAATCGCGACTCTTCACGAACGCGATCACTTCCTGGAGCTCATCTCGCTTTTTGCCGGTGACGCGTACTTGTCGATCTTGCAATTGACACTGCGTTTTGAATTTTTGCTCTTTAATCGCGACGATGATTTCCTTCGCTTTATCGCCCTCGAGTCCCTGTTGAATTTTCAACTCCTGGCGCGCATGACCCATTGAAGAAATGGCGGGCTCTTCCTGCTTCACGTTGCGAAGATCGACACCGCGCTTGGACAATTTTGCGACGACAATCTCGCGCAACCCTTTGAGATGCATCGCGTCGTCCGCGATCAGGACGATTTTATCTTTCTCCTGCACGACCTCGGTTTTCACGTCCTTGAAATCGAAGCGGGTCGCGAGTTCCTTGCGCGCTTGATTGAGCGCGTTGTCGAGTTCCTGACTGTCTACTTCCGAAACGATGTCGAATGAAGGCATAACAATTTCCGCTTTTAGATTTTCGATTTTAGATTGAGCGCGGCAAATGAATTTTTTCCATTCGCGCAAGATCGACATCTTCATCGGCGCGCTCACCCTCGCGCTTTTCGGATGCGAACCGCAGAACGTGCGCGAAGAAAAAGCATTGCGCCGGCAGTTCGTGCGCGAAATGCAAAATCATTCCTACGAGAGCGCGATCCCGATCGCGCGGGAATTGATCAAACGCGACCCCAATTCGTCCCGTCATTGGCGTCTTCTGGTTCGGGCGCAAATGCGATTACGCGATTATGACGGAGCAAAACAGACGTTGAGTGAGTGGAGTGGCGCTGTGAAACCGGCGCCGATAAGAATCGAAGAGTTCGAGGGCGACATCGCGCGCGACGAGCACGACATCGAACGCGCCTTGCAAGCGTGGCGTCATGCGGCGGCGGATCAACCCAAGAGGCGTCGAGTCCATGAAAAGATCGCGAACGCCGAGCAAAAGCAGGGACACTGGCGCGAGGCGATCGAGGAATGGACCAATGCGCTCAAGGTCAAAGACAATGCCAATGCGCGAATCAATCGTGCGGTCTGTTATCGCCGGCTGCGCGATTGGGACAACGCCTTTAGTGATTTGCGTCACGCCCAAAAGCTCGCGCCTAACGATCAACGCGTGCAGCACTGGTCGCAAACATTCGATAACATCGCAAAATATCTCGATGAGCTGCGGGAGCTCGAGGCAAAACTGGCGGCCTTGCCCGGCGACGTGGGGTTGTTAGGCGATAGCGCTTTGTTATTGCTGCGCTGCGGCGATGCCGAGCTCGCGCTGGAGCAGGCGGAGACGGCAACCAGACTCGCACCGTGGGCGATGCGGCCGAAATTGTTACAAGCGCTCGCACTGATTGGTCTCGGCCGGGCGAAAGAGTGCGATCGATTGTCGATCAAACAACCATTTCGCCTGGAATCGTTGACGCCGGATTTTCTCGAAGTCTTAAGTCGACTCGATTCCGCGATTTCGGTCGAGCGTAAGAACCCGGATCATTTTATCGCGCGCGCGTGGCAGTTGAATGAGATTGCGCAGCCGCTACTGGCGTTGCAGGACGCGGAGAAAGCGGTCGAGCTCGATCCCAAATCCGCGGGGGCGCTGGCCGAGCTTAGCTATGCTTTGACTAAGGTCGGTCGCGGGAATGAAGCGCTTGAAAAAATCAAGAGCGCAACAGAGTTGGACCCAAGCTTAGTTTCGGCGTGGCAATATCGCGGCGAGCTTGAGATGCAAAGCGGCAATCACGTGGCGGCGATCGAGTCGCTGTCGCGCGCACTTGCGATTCAGCAGACACCGGCGGCGCTGGAGAAACGCGAGGAATGTTATCGGCGCGTCGGGCTCTTCGCGCGAGCGGAGGAAGATCACCGTGCCCTACTGCAAATTACTGCCGGGGGCAGCCGGTGATCATTCGAATCGCAGCGCAATGATGGGATCGATCTTGACCGCGCGTCGCGCCGGCAGATAACAAGCGGCCAGGGCCGCAAGCGCGAGGACGCACGTTACGCCTACGAAAATCGCGGGATCATTCGGATTAACACCGTAAAGAAGCGCCCCGATCAATCTCGTGGAAGCGAACGCGGTGACGAGACCGATGAGCAGGCCGATGCCGGCCAGCGTCATGCCTTGTTGCAGAACCAATTGCAGGACCTGCCGCGCCTGAGCGCCAAGCGCCATGCGGATGCCGAGCTCACGCGTACGCTGACTCACTGAGTAAGCCATCACACCGTAAACGCCCATGGACGCGAGCACGAGCGCGAGCACGCCAAGACTCCCTAACAACAGCGCGCCCATCCAAGAGGGCCAGAGTGCAAACGCGAGATGATCGCGAATGGTCTTCTCGTAGGTGATCGGAATGTGCATGTCGATCTTGCGGACGATCTGGTGAACGTCGTTCAACACCGGCGCGGGTGGAGCGGAGGTGTGCACGAAAAGGGTGATCCCGCCGTCGGGCAAATCCACAAACGGAATGTAAATCATCGGGACTGGCGTCTCGCCCAGCGTCAGCGCTTTGGAATTGCGAACAATGCCGACCACTTCGATCGGCTCATTGTCGACGAGAAAACGGAAACTTCGCCCGATTGGGTCTTCGTTAGGCCAAAATTGTTCCGCCGCGGTCTCGTCGATAACCGCAACGCGCGCCGCCGTGCTCGAGCAATCCTGCTCGGAAATCTTTCGGCCGCGCATGAGCGAGATTCCCATGGTTTCGAAATAGCCGGAAGTGATCGGGCTAATGTTTCCGAGGCGACGATTATGTTCATCGCTGACGTCCCGGCCATCGACCATGATGGTGCGGCCCTGACCGCCGAACCCGAGCGGCACCCATTGACTCAAGTCGGCGCTCGTGACGCGAGCGTCTTGTCGTACCTGATCGAGAATCGAACGGGCGACTTGTGCGCCACGGACTTTGTCATAGCCGGCGAGCGTCGGATCAATCGTCAGCAAGGCTAAGTTATCGGTGCGAAATCCTGGATCGATCGCCTGCGCACTATGAAACGCTTTCAAAAACAAAGCTGAGCCGATAAGCAATAACAGCGACACAGCGATTTGCGCGATAACCAGGAGATTCCGCAAACTCCACCGGCTGGCCGCGCCGCCGCCGGTCGCGATCGCACGTTCGCGCAGTCCTTGAGTTAAATTCCAGCGGGCAGTTTGCAAAGCGGGCGCGAGCCCAAAGATCGCGCCGCTAATAAGTGCGACCCCAAAGGCAAAGGAAATGACGCGCGCATCCGGCTGGGGATCGAGCGCGAGCGGAACGGGAGTCGGAGGAATGAGTGAAAGAAGTAGATCGCCCAGCCAATACGCGAGCACGATTCCGCCCAAACCGCCGAGTAACGCGAGCAGAATGCTTTCCGTCAGCAATTGTCGGATCAATCGTCCGCGACCAGCGCCGAGGGCAAGGCGCACGGCAAGCTCGCGCTGACGCGTGGTCGCCCGCGCGAGCAAAAGATTAGCCACATTCGCGCAGGCAATAAGCAGAATACTGCCAGCGGCGACCAGGAGCAGAACGGAAATATTTTCTGCGATATTCTCGTTGCCCGGTCCGCCTAAGCCTTGGGCCTTAGCTGACTCCAGCGACATTAGCTTAATCGAGCGATCCTTATTTACGTCCGGATAAGCTTGCTCGAGCTGATGCGCGACTGTTTTCATTTGCGCTTCCGCCTGGGAAACTGTGACGCCGGGTTTGAGGCGTGCAATGATATTCAGAAACAAGGCGCGCCGTTTCTCGAACCACAATTGTCCGGTCGGATTAATCCACTCGTGCATCGCGAGCGGCACCCACATGTCCGGCGCGAAACCGACATCGACACCGGTGAAGCTCGGCGGCGTCACGCCGATGACGGTGAATGGTCGTCCGTTCAACGTGATCGTGCTGCCGACAATTCCATTATCGCCGCCGATCTTTTTCCAAAAACGATACCCGAGAACAACCACGGGATGGCCATTCGGCGTTGTGTCTTCCTCGGGTGCGAATGAGCGACCGAGCATCGGCCGCACCTGCAGCATATCGAAGTAGTTTCCGCTCACCATCAGCCCCGCGACGTTCAGAGTTTCGGAGCCGCGCGTCATTCCCATTCCGGCGAAGGCGTAACCGCCGATGGCGCTAAACACGGTGTTGCTCTCTTTGTAATCGACGAAGTTGAGATAAGAGTTTGCCTGGTTGCCGCGCATGTGGCTGTCGGTGGTGAAGACTTTGACGAGCTCAGCGGCGTGGCCGACCGGCAGCGGCTTTAGGAGCAGGGTGTTGATGATGCCAAAGGCAGTTGTGTTGACACCGATGCCGAGCGCGATCGCTAAAAAAGCGACAACTGAAAACGCCGGCGTCTTAATTAACATCCGGAAAGCGAACTTTAGATCGTTGATCATAGCTAATACTTAGCCTCCACGACTTTGATGCTGCCGTTGATGGCGCTCAGTTTCAGTTCCGCCGGCGACGGCCCCGAAACGATCATGTCGATCTTGCGCACGCCACCGGGTTGTCGATTTTGTTTGTCGACGAAATCGCTGAAGACATGACCGTTCAGGCTTGAAGCGATCATGTGAAGCGCGGCGTCGCCCGGGATGTAGGCGTGCGCATTTCCATTCACAATTTCAGCGTCGATGGTAAACGGCTGCGGTTCCCACCATTCGAATCCAACATCGACGCCGCCATTAGCAACGTGCGCGTGCACGTTACCGAAACAGTTGTGCACGAACATTCGCCCATTGCTTAGATTGGCCCGCGCAGTCCCGCGCATGCTTTCGATTAGCACTTCACCATTGGCGAGGTCAGCCCGCTCGATCTTGCACGTCCACGGCACGACGATGACATAATCAACGGTGCCGGAGCGGTCGCCGAAACTCCAGCCGGACGCGGGCGGATATTTTGTCTCGATCGACAATTGCTGCGGCGTAGTGGAAATGTCGATGTCGATCTTGTCGAGACGCTCCTGAGTATAAGCTCTCTTGATCGCCTGAATCTTAGCTTCGCTCGTATTCGCGCCGTAAATCCAAATCGCGCCATCGCGATTTGTCACGCTGATGGTGGCGTTTGGATCGAGTGGATAATTTCGAACGACGATGTCTTCAAAAATTGTCGCCGCCGGGCACATCGGTGCGATCAGTGCGACGATAGCTAAGATCGACAATTTCATTCGTATCGCAGCGCGACCATGGGATCGACGCTCATGGCGCGACGAGCCGGAACATAACTCGCGATCAAAGCCGCGCCCCCGAGCAAGGCGAGAACAATCGCGTAGGTCGTGAAATCATTCGCGCTCACGCCGAAGAGCAGAGACGTCATCAAACGCGTGGTCAGCAACGAGCCAACCAACCCGACCGCGACGCCGATCCCAACGACAACGAGACTTTGCCGCAAGATCAAACGCAACATGTCGATCTTTTGCGCGCCAAGCGCCATGCGAATGCCGATTTCGCGGGTCCGCTGCGCGACGCTATAAGCGATGACTCCGTAAATTCCAATCGCGGCCAGGACCATGGCGACGCCGGAGAAGGCACCAAGCAGCATCATATTGAATCGCGGTTGGGCGAGCGTAATTCCCACTCGTTCTTCCAAGGTATCGAGCTTGGGAACGAACAGGTCTTTGTCGAATTCATGGACGACGCCGCGAATCGCATTTTCCAATCCGTGGATCTCGGCCGTGGAAGTGCGCAAGACAATGCCCATCCGCCGCGACGGATCCTGCGCGGCCGCGACATAAAACTCAGGGATTGGTGCAACTGAGAGCGATTCATGACGCGAACTGGCGACGACACCGACAATCTCGCGCGTGGTCGTTTTGTTATCGCCTTGATCAACCACAACGCGCTGTCCAATGGCGTTGCCGCCACCGAGAAACTTTTTCACGAACGCATCATTCACGATGATGACCGGGGCTGAATCGCTGGTGTCGTGTTCATTAAAAAATCGGCCGGCCAGCAAAGGCGTGCGCATCGCCTTGAAATAGTCAGGCGTGACGATGAGATGCGAGGCCCACGGATGATTTCCGGGAGCGATTGGCGGTTGGCCGGCAATGGTAAATGTCGTTCCACGATCGTTTCCAGAGAATGGCATCGGCTCGGCGGCGCCGGCGGCTTCCACTCCGGGCAGAGCAGCGAGCTTCGGCATGATCTGTTCGAAAAATTGTCGATGTTGCGCGGAGTCCGGATATTTCACCTTCGGCATGATCAATTGCATGGTCACCGCGTGCGACGGTTCGAATCCGGGTTTGGTCGCGCGCAAGTTAGCGAAGCTCTTGATCAAGAGACCGGCGCCGGCGAGCAGGAGCAGGGAGAGCGCGACTTGCGAAATAACGAGCAAACCGCGCAATCGATGAGATTCCGGCCCGATCGCGCCGCGATTTCCTTCCTGGAGCGATTCGTTCACGTTCGGGCGCGTGACTTGTAACGCCGGAATCAGCGCGAAGAGAAGTGTGCTGCACACGGCGACGGCAAAGGTGAAGAACCAAACCGGCGCGTTAATTGAAATCTGAGCAAGTCTCGGTACGTCCCGCGGACCGAACGCGCGCAAGAGATCGATTCCCCACCAAGCGATGAGCAGTCCAACGATTGCTCCAACAAAAGCGAGGAGAAATCCTTCCAGCAGTAATTGCGAGACGATCCGTGCGCGGCTCGCGCCCAGCGCGGTGCGAATAGCGATCTCTCTTTGTCGCGCGGTCGCGCGCGCGAGCAAGAGATTGGCGACATTGGCGCAGGCGATGAGCAGAACGAAAAGCACGGCCGCGAGAATGGTGAAGAGCGCGGGCCGGACATCGCCGACAATGTCGTTATGCAAACCGACGACTAATTCGGTGCGACCAGTGTTGGAATCGGGATACTGCTTTTCCAAACGAGCGGCGATGGCGTTTAGCTCCGCATTACATTGCTGGACCGTGATTCCCGGTTTCGTCCGTCCCACCAAACGCAAAAAGTGACCGTCACGTCGATTGACCTCGTCCGGCACCAGCGGATGCAACGGCATCAAATACTCGGCCCGCTCACCTTCGACCGGGAATTGAAAACCGGGCGGCATCACCCCGATGACAGTGTAAGCTCGAAACGAGAAATAAATCTGGCGACCGATAATATTTGGATCGCTGTTGAAAAGAGTTTGCCAGGCGTGGTGGGTCAAGACCACGACGCGAGCATCGACGTTGTCTTCATCGCGGGTAAAACCGCGACCGAGCATTGGACGAACACCGAGAACACGAAACACGTCTGAGGTCACGGCCACGCCAACAATTTCGCGCGCTTCTTCGCTCCCGGTGATGACCGCGCCGGCGCGCGTGTAAGCGGTCAAACTATCCAGGGTCTGAGATTGGTCGCGAAAATCGACGTAGTCAGGAATGGAATCGGTTTCCTTTTCGTTTTCCGGAGCGTGCTTGCCCCAGACTGCGACCAGCTGATCCGGATTTAAAAACGGCAAAGGCCGCAGCAAAACCGCATCGATTACACTGAAGATGGCGCTGTTCGCGCCAATGCCGAGAGCGAGCGTGAGAACGGCGATGGCTGTAAATCCGGGCGCTTTCGCCAGCATTCTTAACGCATATCTAAGATCGGTTAACATAAGATCGACATCGTAATTTAAATTAGTCCGTGCGTAGCGCGTGGATCGGATCGACCAGGGTGGCGCGGCGAGCTGGAATCAAACAGGCGAGCAACGCGGCTAAGCCAAGGATAGCAGCTGCGGCAATAAGTAAGAAAGGATTGTGCGGCGATATTTGATAGAGTTGCGCGGCGATTAAACGGCCAACGCCAAAGGTTGCGACCAGACCGATGATTAATCCGATCAAAACGGGGTTCATTCCCTGTCGAACAACTAACTGCAAAACGTCGCGCGTCTGCGCTCCGAGCGCCATGCGCACTCCGATTTCGCCAGTGCGTTGTTCTACGGTGTAAGCAACCGCGGCGTAAATTCCAACGACCGCCAGAAGCAAAGCAATGCCAGCGAACACACCTAGCAGACCCATGGTCAATCGTTGTTGACCGAGCGATTGGCTGATAATCGCGTCCAAGGTGTTCGGTTGCAAGATTGGCAATGAGTTGTCGATCTTGTTCAAAGACGCGCGAACGGCTCCTCCAATTGCTTCCGGCCGAAGCGACGTGCGCACCAACAAATTTACGAATGGACCGTCACGTTGCGGCCATGAGCGATAGAACTCGACTTCGTTTTCCTTGGCGAGTTGCAGCGACCGCACATCGCCGACAACGCCGATAACTTCCGCGGCGCGTCCGGTGCCGTTGTCGGTCCCGAAAAGAATCTGATGGCCGATCGGCTCTTCGTTTGGAAATAATTTCTTAGCCGTCGCATTACTTAGAATGACCTTCCATGGCTGATCCACATCGTCCTGCGCGGTAAAATCGCGACCGGAGAGCAGCGGGATGCCGAGCGTCCGAAAATATCCGGGCGAAACGCTACGGGTCAGACCAAGCGGGCGCTGCTTGACCGGGATCGGATCGCGATCTGTGCGCGCGTACGGCGAGGACGAATAATTTCCGGTGAGCGGGACCGCATCGGCGATGGCCACGCTTTGAACACCGGGCGCATTTTTTACCTCTTCTAAGAGACGCTCGACAAAGAGAGAGCGGGCGCGCGAATCAGGATATTGCGCTGGAGGCAGACCGATTCCGCCCACCCAAGTATGGTCGGAACTAAATCCGGATTTCTGATGACTTAGCCTAACGAAACTTGAGACCAGCATCGATGCGGCCGCGAGTAACACGACCGACAGACCAACCTGCGCCGCAACCAATCCTCGACGAAAACGATGTTGGCCGCGGCTGCCGCTGATTGCGCGGCCGCCCTCTTTCAATGCGTCAACCAGATGAGCGCGTGAACTCTGCCAGGCTGGATAGAGCCCCATGACTAAGCCGGTGAAGATCGACAATGCGATGGTGAAGACCAGGACCGGCCATTGCAGTTTAAGTTCTTTTTCCAAAGGAATGTTATCGCCCGCGACATGAGGCACGACTGAGACAGCCCATAACGCGAGACAGAGACCAACGGCGCCGCCGACCACGCTGATGAGCGTGCTCTCCAAGACAAACAAGCGAATGATGCTGCGGCGTTCCGCTCCAAGCGCCATGCGCAACGCAATCTCACGTCGCCGCCCCGTAAAGCGAACGAGCAACAAGTTTGCGACGTTGCTGCAAGCGATCAACAAGACCGCGCCGACCGCGGCTAAGAGAATGAGGAACGCCGGTCGCAAATCACCGGTGACATCTTCGTCTGCGGAAATCAACACGGACGTCAGACCGTTGTCGGCATTCTCTGGATATTGTTCGCGGTAGCTGCGATCGAGCGCCGGCATCGAAGCTTGCGCCTGTTTAATTGTTAGGCCCGGCTTGAGTCGGCCAATGCAACGCATGAAACTAACGCCGCGCATGAGGCGGTCTTTCTCCAAACCGGGCGGGTCGAACGGTTTTGCTACAAAAACTTCGGCGTCGCGCCCAAACCAGGAAATGGGCACATCGGGTAACACGCCGACAATTGTTGTGGGCACGCCATTCAAAGTAATGCTTCGACCCACGATCGCGGAATCGGAACCGAACCGCTTTCGGACGAATGTCGTTGTTACCAATGCGACATCGTCTTTTGCTTCTTCTTCCGGCCGAAAATTACGACCCATGACCGGGTGAATTCCGAGCACGTCAAAATAGTTAGCGGTAACGTTGCCGCCGAGAAGTTGCACGGGCTCACCCTGGCCAGTGAGAATGAAACCGTTGCCCCAGTCCGCCGCCAACTGGGTGAATGCAGTTTGGCCATCGCGATATTGCCAGAACTTCGGGACGGAAAACGGGAATTGTTTTAAGTCGCGCGTTTTATCCTCGCCATAAATGCGCACGATTCTCTCCGGTTCGGCAAAGGGCAGTCCGCGAAAAAACAGATCATGCATCATGCTAAAAATCGCGGTGTTGGCGCCAATGCCGACAGCTAATGTAACGATGGCAAGGAAACTGAATGCCGGTGACTTAGTTAATTGCCGCAGAGCAAAACGAATATCGTCTAGCATAAGTCTTGAGAGCTGAGATTTCTTGCTAAGATCGACATCTACTCGTCAGTTTATTCATAACGAAGCGCGACCATGGGATCGACGCGGGTGGCGCGGCGGGCCGGGACGAAACAAGAAATTGCGGCAACAAGCGTGAGCATACCTCCGACGGCGAAATAGATGGTCGGGTCGAGCGGATTGACCTTGAAGAGGATGTTTTTGAGCGCGGCCGCGGCGACGACGCCGAGAAGCAGCGCAACGCCACCGACGCCGAGCACGAGGCCGATGCCGAGTTGCCACGCGCCCTGATTCATGACCATGCGCAAAATGCGAAGCGCATCAGCACCGAGTGCCATACGAATTCCGAACTCCTGCGTGCGTTGATTGACGGAGAAGCTCATCACGCCATACAGGCCGACCCCAGAAAGAACAAAAGCGACCACGCCAAAGACGGTGAAGAGGGTGGCGATCACGCGGTTTCCGGAGAGGACATCGTTGTGGAATTGCGCGGGAGTGCCAGGGAAGTATGTCGGCAAATTTGAATCGAGTTCGGCCACGGCCTTACTCAAAACCGGACCGAGCGTGTCGGCGCGGACGCCGGCTCGCGGCCTAACGAGCACGGTGGCGAACTGGGTGGCGGGCGACGCACCAAGAAGCGGCATGTAGAAGCCCGCGGCTTCCGTTTGCTGATCGAAGGGACCTTGCATCAACGTGTCCGGAACGACGCCCACAATGGTGCGCCATGGTTGCTCTTTGCCGGGATTGAAGATGCGCACCTGATGTCCGATGGCGCTTTGGTTGCCCCAATGTCTGCGGGCGAAGCTCGCATTGACGATCGCGACGGGCTGTTTTGCGTCGCTGTCGTCAATGGTGAAATCGCGGCCCTCGCGGATTTTCAGTCCAAGCGTAGTGAAGTAGCCGTCGGAGACGGATTCAAAGTTGCAGCGTGGACGGTCGCGATCTGTCAGGTAATTCTGACCGTCTACCTCATATTGTCCGCTCGCGGCGAAGGTCATGCGAAAGCGATCTGTCATCGACGCAGCTTCGAACTGCGGATTGTTTCGCAGCGTGCGAACGGCCCGCGTAAAAAATTCGCGGCGCGAGTCTTCGCTCGGATACGGACCTTCCATTAAAGCAAGGCGCGCGGCGTAGAGGCCGTTCTCGTCGTATCCGTAGTCGAGCTTCGTTTGATTGCGGATCGATTTAATCTGCAAAGTCGCAGCGATGAGCAGCGCCGCCGTGAGCGCGATTTGTCCGACTACGAGAACGCGCGTGATGACATTAACAAGACGACTGCTATTGCCGCGGCCGCCTTCCTTCATCACTTCCGCGGCGTTGCCACGTGAGCTAAGAAATGCGGGGAGCAAACCAGAAACGACGGTCGCGACCAGTGTGATCGCGAGAGTGAAAGCGAGCACGCGGCCGTCGATGGTGAAGCGCCACCAGTAGGGTGGCGGAAACGGCGCGGCCTTTACCACTTTGTCGAACATGTCCGTGCCCCAGAGCGCGAGCATCGAACCGGCGACCGCACCGAAAATGGCGACAACCAAACTTTCGGTCAACATTTGCCTAACGAGTCGCCAACGTGTCGCCCCGAGCGCACCGCGAATGGCGAGCTCCTTCGCGCGCAACGCGGCGCGGCCGAATTGCATGTTCATTACGTTGACGCATGCAATGAGCAGCACGACAACGACCGCGCCGAGCATGGCCCAAACGATCTGGCGCAACTGCACGCCGGTGAAAAAATTGATCAGTGGCAGAACCGCGGCAGAGGTGAAATTCTGGTTGGTCTTCGGATTTTCAGTAGCGATGTTTCGCGCGATCGCGATCATCTCGGCGTTTGCCTGGTCGAGCGTAACACCCGGTTTAAGGCGGCCCATCACCGCGGGCGCGCGGCTGTTGGCCCCGAGGAAAAGTTCACCGCGCGGCGTCGGCGGCCATTCATTATAGAGTGGTGTCCAAAGTTCCTCCGAAATCGGAAACTCGAAACCCGGCGGCATGACACCGATGATCGTCGCGGCCTTGCCGTTAATGATAACGCTCTGGCCGACGATGTTCGGATCGGCGTTAAAATCGCGGCGCCAGATTTTGTCGCCGAGGATCGCTGTCTTAGGCGAGCCTGCCTTATTGTCTTCCGCCGTGAAATCGCGTCCGAGCGCCGGCGTGACCCCGATGATCTTAAATATGTCGTCCGTCACATACGCGCCGGTGTAACGTTGCGGATTGTTTTTGTAGGTAACGTTGATTGTCGATCCATTGAGATAGCCCGCCATCATCGTGAATGACTTTTGCGCCGCCTTGATGTCCTCGTAATCCTGCGTCGCCGGAATGTTCCCGTTACCAAAGTTATTGTTTTGGTCACTCGCCTTCGGATCGATCAGACCGACACTGACGAGTTGTTCCGGATGCGGAAATGAAAACCCGCGCAGCACGATCGCGTTGACGACGGCGAACTGCGTCATGGCGCCGCCAATCCCGAGCGCGAGGACGATGATTGAGAGAAGTAGAAAGACTTTGTCCTTTAGGAGAATGCGAAAACCGACACGGATGTCCTGGGTCAACGAATCGAGGATCATGATGATTTGGGTTGGTTGCCGTCGACGATCCAGCCATCGCGCAGTTGAATAATGCGATCGCTGTAGCCGGCGTTTTTTTCCGAGTGTGTCACTTGCAAAATTGTGGTGCCTTCCGCGTTCAATCTCTTGAACAACTCCATGATCTCTTCCCCCTGGCTGGAGTGAAGATTTCCGGTCGGCTCGTCCGCCAGAATCATTTTCGGATTGGAGATAATTGCGCGCGCGACACCGACGAGCTGTTGCTGTCCGCCCGAGAGTTGGCGCGGATACAAATCCTTTTTCGCCACGATCTGAAAGCGATCGAGCGTATCGGCGACGATGGCGGAGCGTTCCGTCTTGCTCACTTTCCGATAGGAGAGTGGGATCTCGAGATTTTCGTAAACGGTCAGGTCGTCGAGCAAATGATATTGTTGAAAGACGAAACCGATCTGCTCGTTGCGTAAGGCCGCGCGTTCCTTTGCTTTCAAATGATGAACGGCGGTTTCGTTGAAAAAATATTCGCCGGCCCAACCATGATCGTGCATCCCAAGAATGTGCAGGAGCGATGATTTGCCCGCCCCGGACGGCCCCATGATCGAGACGAACTCTCCCTCGGCGATGTCGAGATTGATGTCGCGCAGAACGTAAAAGAATTTTCCGTGCGCCAGCGGATACGAGCGTTCGAGATTACGTAAGCGAATCATAAGCTAAGTCAGGCGTTGTGGCTGAGAGCGATCATGGGATCGGCGCGGGTCGCGCGCAGAGCGGGAATGTAACTGGCAAGCAAGGCCACGAGCGCCAGCGTCGCGGTGACCATGGCGAAGATCGACATGTCGAAAGGATCGACATGGTACAGCAAACTGCGCAGCGTCGAGCTGCCGAGCAGCGCAACCGGCAGGCCAATGATCGCGCCGATGAGCAAAAGCTTTCCGGCATGGCTCATGACCATTTTCAAAACATCGCCGCGCTGCGCGCCGAGGGCCATGCGCACGCCGATTTCGTGCGTCCGTTGCACGACGAGAAAAGAAATCACGCCATACATCCCGACCGACGCGAGCAACAACGCGACGCCCGAAAATGCGCCTAACAACATCACCGAGAGCCGGCGCGGCGCGATGGAATCTGCCACTACCTGATCAAGCGTGCGCACATTCGAAAGCGGAATATCCGGATCGACATTGCGCAGTTCGTTCCGGATCGCGCTCGTGAGCATGCGCGCATCCTGCGAGCTGCGTACCGCCAGGACCATGTCGCGGTCCGGCGCCTGCGAATGCGGCAGATAAAATTCCGGGGCCGCGTCTACGTCCAGGCCGCGATGTCTTAGATTTCCAACCACGCCGACGATGGTCGCCCATTTCGGATTTTGGTCGTCGCGCGAAATCCTTTTCCCAAGCGCGTCCTCATTTGGAAAATATTTTTTCGCGAACGCTTCATTCACGATCACCACTTCGGGCGCATCCGCGCTATCGGCCTCGGTAAAAAATCGGCCACGCAACAACGGCGTTTCGAGCACGCGAAAATAATCGGGCGTGATGTCGCGAATCTCCTCATCGGGATAGGCGCCGGTTCGTTTCGGGTCCTGTCCCTCGATTATAAAAGAGCTGTCCGTATTCGATCCGCTCAGCGGCAGAACAACCGTAAAGGCGGCGTGCTGCACTCCGGGGATATTCTTAATCCGACGCTCCGCCTCCGCGTAAAAATTCGAGACCGGTTTTCCACGCGGATATTTCATTACCGGCAGCGAGACTTCCGCCGTCAGCACATGCTGCGGATTAAATCCGGGCGAAACATTTTGTAATCGACTGAAACTTTTCATCAATAACCCGGCGCCGATTAAGAGCACGAGGGCGAGTGCGGTCTCGATCACGATGAGACCGTTGCGCAAACGATTACGGCGAACGCCGGCGGTGGAGGAGCGACTGCCTTCCTTTAGCGCTTCCGTCAGCTCCGGTTTTGCACTCGCGAGTGCGGGGATTAATCCGAAGACTATCCCCGTCCCGACGGAAACCAGCAGCGCGACGAACAACACGCGAAGATCGACATTCACCTCGCGCAATCTCGGAACGGTTTGCGCGCCGAGAACGCGCACAATGTCGAGCGCCCACACTGCCAGCAGCACGCCGGCGGTGCCACCTAAGATCGACAAGAGCACACTCTCGACCAGCAATTGTCGCAGGATGCGTTTGAAAGATGCGCCTAACGAAATCCGAATCGCGATCTCGCGTTCACGCGCGCTCGCCCGCGCCAGCAGCATCGTCGCCAGGTTCGCGCACGCGATCAGCAATACGAGCGAAACCGCGCCGAGCAGAATTAACAACGGCGTCCGCATTCCGCCCACGACTTGTTCCTGCAGCGAGTAAAGTTTCGCTCCGAAGCTGGTGGATGCCGGATAATTATTCGGGTTCGCCCGCTTGAAATTTGCGGTGATCGAATCGATCTCCGCCTGCGCGCGACCTAGACTCATGTTCGGGGCCAGACGCGCGATCACTCCGTAACTGCGCGAATAACGCGCTTCCCGTTCTTGTTTGGTAAATGCGATCGGCTTCCAAATTTCGGCGCGGTCCGCGAACTGCGCGCCTTGCACGTTGAAAAGCGGCAGGGGAAAATCGAATTGGGCCGGCATGATTCCGATAACGGTGAAACTGCGACCGTTGAGAGATAATTTATTGCCGATCAAACTCGGATCGGAATTAAAGCGACGCTTCCATAAACGCGCGCTAATGACGACGACATCGTCATGGCCTTCGCCAGATTCTTCCGCGGCAAAGACGCGGCCTTTGATCGGAGTCACCCCGAGAAGGGAAAATAAATTCGGGGAGACGACTGCGCCTTGCAGTCGCTCGGGCACATCGCCGCTGGTCAGATTGAATGCGGCATAGTTAAACGCGGCGATCTTGTCGAACGTGGTCGTTTGTTTTTCGTAATCTTCAAACTCGGGCGCGGAAACCGGGATGCGTTCGAGTCCCTGCGCCGGGAATTGTTCCCAGAGCAGAACGAGACGGGCCGGATCTTGATAGGGCAGTGGCCTAACGAGCAGCGCATTGATTAAACTGAAGACGGCGCTGTTCGCGCCGATGGCGAGCGCGATCGTCGCCACCGCGATGGCGACAAAGCCCGGCGTTTTCATGAGTCCCCGGGCCGCGAATCTCAGCTCGCCAAGCATAAGATGTCGATCTTAGCGATTGTCGATCTTAGCTAAGCGGCTATGCGATTGTCTTCCACCACGCGCCCGTCGAACAGGTGGATGGTTCGATCGGCATTCTGCGCAAATCGCGGATCGTGCGTCACCATGCAGATGGTCGCGCCGCCCGCGTGCAATTCCTTGAGCAGGTCCATGACCGCTTCGCCATTCCGTGAATCAAGATTTCCTGTTGGTTCGTCCGCGAGCAGGATCGCTGGCTTACCCGCGAGGGCTCGCGCCACTGCCACTCGCTGTTGCTGGCCGCCGGAGAGCTGACTCGGCAGATGTTTCGCACGATGCGCCATGCCCACGCGCTCGAGCGCCTCAGTCACAAACTGCTTCCGTTCGCTCGATGCCATTCCGCGATAGGTCAATGGCAGCTCAACGTTCTCATAAACAGTGAGGTCGCCGATGAGATTGAAGCTTTGGAAAATGAAACCGATCTCGCGGTTGCGAATGCGCGCCCGTTCCGGAAAAGATAGGTTCGCGACTTCGGTGCCCTTAAGTGAGTAGCTGCCGCCACTCGGCGTGTCTAGTAATCCCAAGATCGACAATAAGGTCGACTTGCCGCAGCCGGACGGGCCGGCGATGGACAAATATTCGCCGTTGCGAATATCCAGGTGAATTCCCGAGAGCGCGTGCGTCTCGACTTCGTCGGTGAGAAACACCTTGGTCACGGCGTCGAGGTGAATCAACGCGTTGGAACCGTTGCGCGCGGTGCTTTGTGTTTGATTGGCAGGATTTGGTGAGGTTGCTGTCATATCTTAGTTTATTAGTTAAGGCGAATTCGATCGTGCGCATCCCATGCGCTCGTGTCCGAAAGGATGACCTGATCTCCGGGATTCAGGCCGCTGACGATTTCGATGGTGTTGACCGAGCTTTTGCCCAGCTTCACCGGCGTGCGCGCAGCTTCGTTGCTGTTCGGCACGAGTTTAAAAATTCCGACGGTGTTGTTCTCCTGGCCAAAGGCGGGTCGGCCGACGTAAACCACATTTTCCAAACGTTCTAGCTCGATCGTTCCATCGACACTGAGATCCGGCCGCGCGCCTTTTGGCAAAGCTTCATCAAACGCGACGTCCACTTTCACCGTCCCCTGTTCCACGGCGGGATCAACCCGCGTGACGTGTCCTTTTACGAGACCGTTGCGGGTATCGATTGACGCCTGCTGATTAATTTGAATGTCCTTCGCCTGCGTCTCGGCGATTTTTACTTCCGCTTTCAGTTTCGTCGGATCGGCCACGCGCGCGAGGTTCTGGCCGACTTTCACAAGTTGACCAACCTCGACCGGTAACTGTTGCAGCACGCCGGACATGCCCGCCTTCACGTGCAGCGCTTCGACTTGGTCCCGTTTCAATTTCGCCAATTCGTTCGCTTGATCGACAGCCGCTTGTTTGGATTGAATCTGCGGCTCGATCGAGTCACGCGCGAAAGCCAGGCGCTTTTGCTCAATCTGATCGCGCGCGGCCAGGTCGGCTTCTTTTACTTTGGAAGTCTTGTAAACGAGTTCGGCCACCAATCCATTTTTCGCGAGCTGGTCATTGGTCTCACGCTCCATTTTTGCCTGCTCGTATTCAGCGTGAACTTTCGCCGCCGTCGCCTCTTGATCGAGTAGCTCGCGTTGCAAGGTCGCACGCGAAGTTGTGAAATCTGCGGTCGCGGCCGCCGCTTTCGATTGCGCATCGTGCGCCGATTGTTCGAGCTCAGGGCTCGTCATTTCCAAAATAACGGTCTCGGGTTCGACCTGCGCGCCCGGCCTAACGACAATCTTTTCCACGCGTCCATCAGTGTTCGCCGCGATCCAGCGAATGTCTTCCGGCACCAACGTGCCCAGGCCGCGCACTTGCCGCACCATCGGTCCGCGTTTCACCGTGTCGATCCACACCGTCGAACGATCGACACTCGGCACCGCCGGTTTCAATCGCGACAACACGAACGTCACCAGCAGCAACGCGAGCACGCTACCGGCGATGATGATGATGCGGCGCTTACGTTTCTTTGCAGCGACGCCCTGGCGTGGCACGTCCATGCTTGAAAGAGTGGACGTGAATCCAGTCGGGCGCACTACGTTTGCTTGTTCCTGGGGTTGTGGGGTCATTCGAATTACAGAGCGCCGGATGCGCGACAGAGTTGCAACACCGCCAGCGCGCCACTCACCAGCGGCACCGCCGCCGTCAGCATGATCGTCGCGAACACCGCCGCTTCACCGGCGAAATGTGTTTTCGCTTCCGCGTTAAAGTAATCGCGGCTGAAACGCCAGTAGGTCGATGTCGATCCTGTGCTGCAGTGGCCGTTGAATTCGTCGAGCGCCATCGATTGATATTGGCAATCAACGCTCGGAAATTTTGTCATTGTTGGTTTCATAAATCTTTTCCTGTTCTTCCTTTGAGATGCACTCAACGCACTCGCCGGATTCAAAAGTTTTTCTCCTCGATGCGCCCTATTGCAATGCGCGTGCCAACGCTTTTAACAAAGTCACATCGCGCACTTTCCCAATGACTTACAATTGTCGATCTAAAATTCGACCCGTGCGCATTGCTCCGCGCGTGGGACGCTCTTGTCCCGATTTCGGGACGGCCTAACGCGGCAATCGGAGCAACGCTTCCGCGCCGGTACGATTGCGTCGATTCGTTAGGCTAAGTGAACCGCCATGCGCTTCCGCGATTTGTCGGCTCAAAGCGAGACCGATGCCGGAACCGCCGGGCTTGGTCGTGAAGAACGGCACGAACAAATTTGTCGGATTCATGATGCCGGGTCCTTCGTCTTGCACAAAAACTTCAACGCAATCGCCCGCTTCGCGCCAACCGATCTCGACGGCGCCGTGCGTTTCAATGGCGGCATCGACCGCATTGTGCGCCAGATTGATGAACAATTGCTCGAGCTGCGCGGCATCGGCGTGAACATGTGTCTTCGGTCCGCCCACGATTTTCACCGGCATACGCCGCTCCAGACTAACGACACGCTGAACGACCTCCGCAAGATCGACATCTTCCTTTTGCGGCGGCGGTAATTTCGCCAGCCGCGTATACGCTTGCATGAAACGCGAAAGCGAATCGGCGCGGGCCGCGATCGATTTCAAACCGCTTTGCGCGTCGTCCTTCCAATCCGCCGGCGGCGGATCGCGACGCAAAAGCGATTCCAAACTGCCCGCGAGCGACTTGATCGGCGCGAGTGAGTTATTCATTTCGTGGCCGAGCACGCGCACGAGTCGTTGCCAGGCGCGACGTTCTTCCTCGCGCAAGGTGCGGCTGAGATCGGTGAGCACGAGCAAGTCGTGCGGCAAACCATGCTCGCGAAATGTGCTGCGACGAATTCCCCAGCGGCCCGACCCACCGGGAAATGTGAGCGTCAACGGCGCGTCTTCATGGGAGTCGAGGCATTCGGCTAGGCCGAGCTCGCTCGCTTTTCGGCCTAACAACTTGTCGATCGTCTGTCCGAGCAGATTTTCGCCGGCACGATTAACCAGACGCAGCCGTCGCTCCGGATCGAATGTGAAAACGGCGACGTCGATTTCGGCCATGATCGTGCGCAAGAGCGCAGTCGCTTCGAACGCTCCGAGACGCTGCACACGCAATGTTTCCCCTAACGAATTGATCTCGAGCAACGCTTCACCGAGAGAATCATCCATCCGTGCGCCGCGAGCGCGAATGGAGTAATCGCCTTCGCGCAACGCCGCGAGCAGGTTCGTCATCGTTTGCAGCGGATGCACGATATGTTCGCGCGCGCTTCCGAGGAATCCGGCGGCGAAACCGATAATGATGAGCGAAAGCGTCCACTGCACTTTCGCGGAGTAATCGCCAAACCATAAGATCGACAATGCGGTGATGGCCGCGGGCGCGGCGGCGCCGATGACCAGCCACGTCAATTTGCCCTCGTGCGAAAAACGATGTCGATCTTTCGGCCCGCGCTTCACAGGCCGTATTGCTGCAGCCGCCGATAAAACGCGCTCCGGCTGAGACCGAGCGCTTCAGCCGCTTTGCGCGCGTTGCCGTCATTGCGCGCGAGCGCTTTTTTGATCAAGAACGCTTCGACTTCTTCCAAACTCATGTCTTCAAGACTGCGCGATTCCCCCGCAGCAGTCGTTAGGCCAAGATCGCGCGCATGCAATTGTCGATCTTGCGACATTAAGACAGCGCGCTCGATGACGTGGTCGAGCTCGCGCACATTTCCGGGATACGCGTGTTGCATCAATCGTTCGCGCGCCGGTTCGTCGAACCCTACGATTTCTTTGCGATAACGCTGCGCGTGCTGACTGAGAAAACTATTGGCCAGCGGCATGATGTCTTCGCGCCGATCACGCAACGGCGGCAGCGGAATTTCGATCGTGTTCAAGCGAAACAACAAATCTTGTCGGAATTTTCCGGCCGCGACTTCGTCCGTTAGGTTCGCGTTCGTTGCTGAAACGATGCGCACATTCGCGTGCAAGGTTTTCGACGAACCGACGCGTTCGAATTCTCCCGTTTCAATCACGCGCAAAAGCTTCGCCTGTTGATTGAGCGGAATATTCGCGATCTCGTCCATGAAGAGCGTGCTCTCGTCCGCGAGCTCGAAGCGGCCGGCGCGATCGGTCTTCGCGTCGGTGAACGCGCCTTTGACGTGACCGAACAATTCGCTCTCGAATAAAGTCTCGGACAAACCGCCCATGTTCACCGTGATCATGCTGTGCGGCGCGCGCGGCGAGAGCGCATGAATCGCTTGCGCGACCAGACTTTTACCCGTGCCGTTTTCGCCGGTGATGAGCACATTCGCGTCCGAGGGCGCGACGCGTTGAATGATTTCGATGACGGGACGCATGGCCGGCGCTTCGGCGATGAGGTTCGGAATGTTTCCGCCTAACAACTTATTGGCGGCTTCAAGCTTGCGCCCTTTGCGCAACGCGCTCGCGAGCTCGATCTGCGTGCGCACGATGGTGAGGACGCGATCGTTGTCCCACGGCTTGGTCACGAAATCGCGCGCGCCGCGTTTCATCGCTTCCACCGCAAGATCGACAGTTGCCCATGCCGTCATGACCACCACCGGCAAGGTGTTATCGATATCCTGGATTTTCGGAATGACTTCGAGACCTTCCTGCCCTGACGTGGTGTCGCGCGTGTAGTTCAGGTCCATCATGAGCAGCGCATAATCTTTTTTCTCGAGGGCAGAGAAGATGCCGCCTAACGAAGTGACCGCGTCGGACTGGTAACCTTCGCCCTTGAGCAAAATGCGCAGCGCTTCGAGCACGTCGCGCTGATCGTCGGCGATAAGGATGCGGGTCACGGCGTAACTCTTCGCCGCGTTTCCGACTCGCTGTCAATGCGCCTTACAAAAAGAAGATGTCGATCTTGCGCCGAATTTCGTAGATTTGCAGCGTGATCACGCAGACCGACATCGCAGTTTGGTCCGCTTCGGCGCTGCTGGCGGTTGGAATCGGCTGGAGCCGTTACGCCAAATGGAAAACCCGCGACAAACTCGTGCGCGATCTCGTTGCGATGAAGCCGGAGCAGCGCTCCAAGTTTTTGATGCGGCTCGATCCGAAACTCGCGCAGGAAATGCGGGAACAATTGCTCGCGCGTTACCGCATCATGACGTGAATGCGATTCGTAAGCGCGTTTAGGGAGTTCGGCGCGATTGAATATGGGACGAAGTTTCCGCGTCCGAAATAAAACGAAAGGAGCTCCACATGAAATTAATTCATAAAATCAAGGAAAGGGCCGCGGCCGGGTATATCCTGCTTTGGCTCCTCGGCATTCCAATTCCCGTTCTGCTTCTCATATTCCTTCTGCGCGGTTGCACTTGATCGCGTAATTGTCACCGCGGTGACGCCGTCGTGGTTGGCGACGGCGTCGCGCGCGCAGCCTTCTTCGATTTTTTCGACTGCGTCTTTTTCGTCGTAGTCTTCCTCGTTTCGCTCGTCTGCGTTCGCGTATTCGTTTCTGTCACATCGACCGCGGCGGGCGCCGCCGTTGGATTTGGTTGCACGTCAGGGCCAGTGCCGGTCATGACTCCAGCGCTGCCGGTGCCGCGGCCGCTGCCGGCAGTAGTTCCAGTCGTACCGCTGCCGCTAAATTGGGCGTTCGCGATGATGGCGGTGGAAAGGAAAATGAGGAGAAGAGCGCGCAGAAGATTTCGAGAGTTCATTGTGTTTTGATAACGGATTTGCGACGTGGTTATGGAGTAAAATCTTGATCTTTCTTCAGCCGCGCGCAAAAGGCCGCGAGCAATCGCGCGGTGTTTTCAAGATCGACAAGGGAAAGCAGCTCGTTAGGCGTGTGCATGTAACGCAGCGGCACGGACAACAATCCCGTCGCCATGCCGCCGCGCGAAAGCTGCATCGGGTTGGCATCGGTGCCGGTGCCGCGTGCAGCAGACGCGACTTGATAGGGAATCTTTTCTTCCTCGGCCGCGGTCACGAGCAAATCGAAAACGCGTGGATTGATATTTGCGCCGCGATAAATCATCACGCCCTGGTCGACGGCGTAATCGCCGGCCCGTTTCTTTTCGATGCCGGGCGTATCGGTGGCGTGCGCGACATCGAGCGCGATGCCGACGTCGGCTTCGCTCGAAAACGCGCTCGCAGTCGCGCCGCGCAATCCGATTTCTTCCTGTACGGTGGAGACACCGATGACGCAGGAATCGAATTGTCGATCTTGCAATAAACGCAGCGTTTCGGTGACGATCCACGTCCCCATTTTGTTGTCGAACGCCATGGAAACGGCGCGTTCGTTCGCGAGCTCGAGGTACGGTTGCAGAAAAACTCCGGCATCGCCGATCGCGACCAATTTGTGCGCGTCTTCTTTATTCGTCGCGCCGATGTCGATGTAGAGATCGTGAATCTTCGGGACTTTCTTTTTGTCTTCGTCGTCCATGAGATGAATCGCCTTGCGGCCGATGACGCCGGGAACCAGGCCGCGTTTGCTCATGATGGAAACGCGTTGCGACGCGGCGACGACCGGATCGACACCGCCGATGGGATCGAGATGGAGAAAACCGTCGTCGGTAATGTGATTCACGAGGAAACCGATCTGGTCGCAATGGCCGGCGAGCATGACGCGCGGCTTGCCCTCGGGATTACGAATTCCGAAGACGTTGCCCATGACATCGGTGCGGACCTGGTCGCACCATGCGTCGATGCGTTCGCGCACGAGTTTCTGGACATCATGCTCGTAACCGGAGGGGCTGGGCGTTTCAACGAGTTGCTTGAGAAAATTTTTGCTGTCGGCATTCATGGTTCAGAGGTAAAGCTCGCGCGAGGTGGACGAAGGGACAAGGCGAAGAGTCGTTGTCGATCTTACGCGGTCGTTGTAATCTTGGAGCCACCTTGGGCAGATTTATGATGCGACTGGTTTTTATTGTTTGTATTTCGTTGGCGATTTTCGCGCAGGCTGCGCTCGCAGATGGCGAGTATCAAAAAACGCGTGATGGCAAGACAACGGTTTGGAACAGCGAACCGAAAACCGGCGATGAAGCGACGTGGGAGGGCGAACGCGATAGCGAAGGTTACGCGAAGGGTTTTGGAACGTTGTCGTGGTACTCGACGCGCGACGGCAAATCGACGCTGTTCGCGCGATATTTTGGAAACATGGTGCGCGGCAAATTCGATGGTCCGGTCAACGTGCACGCGAAGAACCAAACGCATTACGCAATTTTTGTGGACGGCAGCCGGATGACACGTTGGAGCGGAGGACCGGCGCCTTCGCGCGCGTGGGCGAAGCATCGCGCACTGGCAGCGACGAAGAAGGAAAAAGAACCGGAAGTGCCAGCGGAAGGGCCGAAGCCGACGCCGGCCGCGCAAAAAGTGGCAAAGGCCGAACGCGCGGAAACGGCGCCAGCGCCCCAAGCGAAAACGAAGGCGCCGCAGAAAGCGCAACCCCCGACGACGAGCTCGTCATCTGGCTGGAGCGAACCGGCAGAAATCGCAAAAGCGCCAGCGCCGACAAAATCGGCGGAGAGTGACGGCTCGTTGCAGCTTTTAACCGGACCGCCAAACGCTTTGCGCGACATTCCACCCGCGCCTGAGCCGGAGACGGCGGAAACGCAACCACGCCTAACGAGCGCGGAAGTTGTCGATCTTGCCGATGGCGCCACGCGCAGTCACGGTTTGAATCCGGCGGAATTCGAGCGCGGCGAACCACATTTCAATGCGCAGGATGAAACCTGGTCGCTCAATTACGGACGCAGCGGGGGTGAGGAAAACGGAAGAGGCTTTAGCGTCACGATCGACGACAAGACCAAGGGCACGGTGTTCGTGCCGGCAAAGTAATCCGGCGTTTCGTTAGGCCGACGTTGTCGATCTTGCGCTAAGGCGCGTCCAGGATTTTTACGGTCGCCTTCTTGCCCTGCTTGCCGAGCTTGTAACCAGTCCCCGCCTGCAACGTGATCGTGGCACCTTCAGTTTTCTCCGCAACGTGATCGGCGGTCGGATAAAGATTGAAACTGGTGGACGTGTTGCCCGCTAAAATCGTCGCCTGATTGTTAGGCACACTCAGCACGTAATCGCTTCCTCGTTGCGCCTTGCCCCCGGTGATGAAGTTCACCACCACATCCTGATTTGTCGCATTGGAAGCGGTGATGGTGAAAACGGCGCCTGCTTTGTCGCCCTCGGTCACGCTGGCAGGCGAAACCGAAATCGTGAGTTTCGGTGTCGCGCCCGGTGTGGCCGACGGCGTCGCGGTCGGGGTTGGGGTCGGAGTTGGCGTTGGGGTCGGTTCTCCACTGGACGAAATTTGGAATTCGCCGCCGAGCGTATTGAAATTCGCCAGCTGCGGATAAACGCGCGTGCTAATCGGCGTCCCATCCTGTTTGAACTGGTAAAAGGTGCCGAGGTTTGTTTGTGAACCCATCCAGAGCGTGCCGTCCGCCGGATCGAGCGCGAGGCAGGTCGCTTTCAAAAACGGAACCGAGAACGAGGCGATGAAATGGCCGTCGCTGGTCCAGTGTTCGACCGTGCCGTTGTCCCATTGCGAAAGCCAGAATGTGTTATTCGACGTATCGAAGGTGATGCCGAGATAGTGCGGCGGGAGCGAGAAGAGCAATTGCGGACTGGCCCAGAACTTGTCGAAGATATAAACGCCGCCGTTGTTGAAATCGACGGAGTAATTGTGCGTGCCGTCGGTTGCGCCATCCCAGAATCCTGCACCTTGCACCAGGAATGGGAAATCGCGTCCGGTGTAAACGCCTTGCAGTGTGTACTCCGATCCAACGGTGTAGATGCCCTGCAAAAATGCGCCCATGATGCGCACTTTGTCCGTAACCGCGATGGCGTATTGGCCCGGGGTTTCAGGATGGTGCTCGGTCCAGGTTAAATTCACACTAGCCACCTGCACGGCGAAGGCCGTCCCCTGCTGTCCCGCGGTAATGTAATAAGGACTAACTGGTCCGGGCGGATAAGGAGTCGGTGTGGGCGTTGGTGTGGGACTCGGTGTTGGCGTGGGAGTGGGGGTTGGGGTCGGAGTTGGGGTCGGAGTGGGTGTTGAAGGCGTTTCGCTTCCCAATGTGACATCGTCAAACGCAATGAAATTAGCCGCGCCAGTGAAGACGACCGAGTGCGCGATCCCTTGAAATGACACTCCGATCGGCGCCCATTCGCTGTAAGGATTATTCGTCGCTGGCAACGGCAATGAAGCCAGGAGATTACCAGTGCCATTCGAACCGTCGTAAACCTGAACGCTACCAGGTTGTGACGCCGCGTAGTAAAAGGAGAAGCCGACCTCAAACCCAGCCGGGACGTTCATGGTATCGCCCGCCCCGTTCAGGAAGTAAGCGACCGTTACTCCGGAAGGGTTGTTACTGAAATTGCCGGAGCCTCCGGCGCCCCCCCTAATTAAGCCTAACGAATCGGAAGTGAAACTGATGCCATAGTTAGGCCCGGAGCTTCCCTTGCCCCCGGTCCCGCCATTGTAAAAATCGTTGATCGGCTCGTTATCCTGCAACCCTTCAAAGGTAAGCACGGTGACGTTTTGAATCGGAGTGGCACTCGGCGTCGGAGTTGGCGTTGGCGTTGGAGTCGGGCTTGGCGTTGGTGTAGGTGTCGGCGTTGAAACTGGAGGCGTGGGTGTCGGTGTCGGCGTCGGAGTTGGTGTCGGCGTCGGTGTCGGTGTCGGCGTGGATGAAGGGCCATTGACTTGGACACAGTTTGAAAATTCCGAAGTCGAGCCGGATGTCGATCTTGCAGTAGCGGTGATGGTCGCGCCGGGTTCAAGCGCAGCGCCGTTAAACGAGATCGGCACATTTCCGTTTTCGTCCGTTGTTACATTAAGAGTGCCGAACGGATTGAGTCCTTCGCCGTTGCCGTTCGCGTCGCATGTGCTCACGGCCGCACCGAACTCATTGTGCGAGATGCTCTGGTAAAATTCGACGACGAAGCTGCTATTCGGCGTGCTGTTGAGGTCGCCTTGAACGACAGTCTGGCTGCCATCCGTTGAGGCGGATGTGAGAACGGGATAATTCTGCGCGTCGTTAGGCCCAAAATCGCCGTCGCCTTCATCGTTTGCAGTGACGCCATCGTTGCTTAGCTCAATTCCCAAGCCCTGATTTCCGCCGATGTTGTTGCCAGTAATCGAATTGCCGGTGGAGTCCGTCGCGGCTGCGGCGGAGGTCTGGATCGGGCCATCGATCTGAATGCCGTTCGCGAAATTGCCAATGATCACATTGTTCTCGATCGACGCATCGTGAACGTCCTGGCCTATATAAATGCCGTCGCCATTGTTCGGCACATTATCGAGAATCGATGGATTGTTGTCGCCGTCGACGCCGATCCAGTTCCCCTTAATGAAAATGTCGTCCGGTGGAAGGTCCTCCACTGAATTCCGCCCGATGATAATGCCGTGATTTCCGTTCCCAGAAATCACGTTTCGGTAGGCCGGCAAATTATTGAGCTTGGGGCCCGTGCTTACACCTGTCGATCTTGCGTCGGGATTCAACAGCCGGTTGCCAACGCGGACGTAATGAGTTTTGACGGTATCGTTGGGCTTGCTCGCGGTATTATGAATGGCGGTCGGCGGAAATTCGCCGACGATCGTGTCCGGCGCGGAATTGAGATTAATTCCGCCGTCGCCGTTTCCGATTGCGGTTCCCCCCGCAGCGTTGAGACCGACGTAATTGTTCTGAATGATCGTGCTGCTGCTGTCCAACGCGTCGATACCGAAATGTGCATTACCCGAGATCACATTCCGGTCCGCGGCAGCGCTTCCGCCGATGACGTTGTTATTCGAATTGTCGACGAAGATGCCGTCGAAATTCGCCGCCGCTGCCGAACCGCTTGCGTTGGTTCCGATGAAGCAACCCGCGATCGTGTTAAAATCTGAACTGCTCATGTGAATGCCGCAGGTGATGAAGCCCTGACTGAAACCGTTGATCACCAATCCGCGGATCGTGCTCCCGCTTGCGTCAGATGTCAGAACAAGTCCATCGCTCGTGTTGCTCGCCTGGCTAACGACACTTCCGTCAATGACAATCAGTAGCGTTGCGTCGTTCCCGTTCACCAACGTGTTCGCGCTCGCGCCCGGCTGTGTGTAACCGTCGATCGTTACCGGTCCGAGGATGAGTGGGAGCGCCGTCTGCGGCGTGATCGTTTTTACTCCGGCGCCTGGAATGTTGAACGTGATCGTGTCCGCGCCTTCGTTTGCGTTCGCGGCATTGATCGCTTCGCGCAAGCTGCAATGCGTCGCGTCGCACACGCCGTCGTCCGCGTCGTTGGTGCTATTTACCACCCAAGTAGTGTTGTTGACCTTGACCTTCCAATTATCGACGCCGCTGTGGGTCGATATCGTTCCGCTTGGGCCGTTAGTGTTCGAGCGCGTGAACCCGAAATTGATCACTCCACCGGCGGCGCTGAAGTCCGGGTGATTGGTGTTCGAAAGATCGAAAAAGTCGCTCGCGGTAAGGTGGACTTGTCTTGTTTGCCACGTCGTGTTCGCGAACGACAGGTCCGCCGCAAAATAGATGACTCCATTTTGGATCAAAGCTGCCGTCGCCCCGATCGCCGCATTCGGAAACGGTGGGCTTATTTCGATTTGATCTTCCCGATATTCGATCGAACCAATCGGACCCTGGGTGGATGGATTATACGACCCGCCGAGATATTCGTTAAATACGCCCAGACTACTCGAGCTGCCGAGAGTGAAATCCGATTTCCGAAACTCGGTCGGGGTGCCCCCGGTCGATGCCTGGCTTTCCACGTGCGAAACGGTCCCCGTGCTGCCGTAGACCGCCGTCGTCCAATTCCCGGGCGTGAACGTGCCGTCGGACAGCGTTATGACATTGCCGTAAACTGCCAACGCAAGTGCGCTAAATACAATACACCCGGCAGCGAGAACGCGGCCGACAGTTCTCAAACGAGCAATAACATGAATGGGGAGATACATTAGCAAGGCCCGCTTGGTGAAGGCGAGCGCGCTGATCTTGCCCTAACTGCGGGCCAGCCGCAAGTATTTCGTCATTGGGATAAAGTCCTACTCAAACCCACAAGGTCCGGTCGAAAGTGCGGTACTGGATCGCTTCGCTCACGTGCTCGGATGAGATGTCGATCTTGCCGCCAAGATCGGCGATCGTGCGCGATACTTTCAGGATTCGGTCGTACGCGCGCGCGCTCAAATTCAGTTCGCTCATTGCGATCCGAATGAGTTCCTGTGAATCAGCACCGAGCTTGGAATGTTGCTTTAACTGCTTCGCCGCCATCCGCGCATTGCAATTCGTTTTCGGATCCGCCGCAAAACGTTGCTGCTGCACTTCGCGCGCCTTTCGCACGCGCGCGCGAATCGCTTCTGAATTTTCTTCCACCCGTTCGCTCGCCACGTCGCGATACTCCACCGCCGGCACTTCGATGTGCAGATCGATGCGATCGAGCAAAGGTCCCGAAACGCGCTGACGATAACGCTGCACTTGCACCGGGCTGCATCGACATTCGCGTTTCAAATCGCCGAAATAACCGCACGGACACGGATTCATCGCCGCGACCAGCATGAACTCCGCCGGAAACGTGAGACTTCCGGCCGCGCGCGAAATCGTTACGCGTCCGTCTTCGAGCGGTTGTCGCATCACTTCCAGCGCCGAGCGCTTGAACTCCGGCAGCTCATCGAGAAACAAAACGCCGTTGTGCGCCAGACTCACTTCGCCCGGCGTCGGAAACGCGCCGCCGCCTAACAAACCGATGTCGCTGATGATGCGGCGAACGAAACGGTCTTGTTGAAACAAACGAGCGCTCGCCGTCGAGCATTCCGGCAATGCTGTGGATTTTCGTCGTCTCGATCGCTTCCTCGAGCGACATCGGCGGAATGATGGTGGCGATACGTTTCGACAGCATCGATTTTCCTGAACCGGGCGGACCGATCATGAGAATGTTATGTCCGCCCGCGACCGCGACTTCAACTGCGCGCTTTACGTGCGCTTGTCCTTTGACGTCGCTAAAATCGACATTGTAACTTTGATGCGTCGCGAAAAATTTCGTCATGTCGCCGCGCGTCGGGTGCATCGGCTGTTGCCCACGCAGAAATTCAAACGTCTGCCGCAGATTCGCGACGCCGTAAATGTCGATCTTGTCCACCATCGCGGCTTCGTGCGCGTTCGCTTCCGGCACAAACAAGGCGCGCTTGCCGCGTTTGCGCGCTTCGATCGCAACCGGCAAAACGCCTTTGACCGGACGCACTGCGCCATCGAGCGCGAGCTCTCCGACAAAAGAAAATTCCGCGAACGTTTTGGTGTCGATCTCTTCCGTGACCGCGATCATCCCCAGCGCGATCGGCAGATCGAAACTCGGCCCTTCCTTCTTAATGTCAGCCGGCGCGAGATTCACCGTCGTCCGCCCACGCGGCCAATGATATCCGCTATTATTAATAGCAGTCGTGACGCGGTCGCGGCTTTCCTTCACCGCCGTGTCCGGCAAACCGACCACGAAAATCTTCGGTTCGCCGTGCGCGCCGTTCACTTCCACCTCCACTTCGTACGCGTCCACGCCATAAACCGCGGCTGAGTAAATCTTCGCCAGCATGGCGTGCGCAGGTTGGCAAAAAACTCTCGCGCCGCAAAGCGACAAATTGTATCGATCCGCCTCCGATCAGCGCCGAGAAAATAAGCTGCGACCGCGCATGGTTTTGGCTGCGAAATAATTGAACAAGGGACATCCGTGGGCTGTCGAAAATCCGAATATTTAACCTTGTTAAATACTTCTCCGAATGATACGAAATGTGATCAACAGGTCGCCGGCAGGCACGGGCCCCGGCACGTTCTCACTCCACCCCCCCAAGACCAGAAATGAGAAAGAGTTATATGGCTGCTGAAGACAGCGATACAGGAATAAAAATTTATCTGCGCGAGATCGGTCAGATCCCTCTGCTTACACCAGACCAGGAGATCGAGCTCGCCGCCAAGATCAAGAAGGGTGACCGCGAAGCGCGGGCGCTCATGATTCGTTCGAATCTGCGCCTCGTTGTCAAAATCGCGCACGACTACGCCAATCTCGGCCTCCCGCTGCTCGATTTAATCAGCGAAGGCAACATCGGTTTGATGAAAGCGGTCGAGCGTTTCGATCCCGCCAAAGGCGGCAAACTTTCGACTTATGCCGCGTGGTGGATCAAACAATCGATCAAGCGCGCACTCGCCAACCAATCGAAGACGATTCGTTTGCCGGTGCATCTCGTGGACAAAATTTCCAAGATGCGCCGTGTTTCGCTGCAAATGAGCGAAGAGCTCGGACGCGAACCGACCGACGAAGAACTCGGTGACGAGATCGGCATCGCTGCCGGAAAAGTTTCGCAATTGAAAACGGTGTCGATCCGCCCGGCGTCACTGGATGCGCCGATCAGCGATGACGATTCTACCGAATTCGGCGAAATCGTCGGCGACGAAGACGCGCAGACGCCGTTCGAATTATTGCGCGACAAAAATCTGCGCAATGAAGTCGGCGGATTGCTCGACGTGCTCGACGATCGCGAGAAGAAAATCATTTTCCAACGCTTTGGACTCGACGGCGGCAAGCCGAAGACGCTCGAGGAAGTCGGCAAGAAATTCGGCGTCACGCGCGAGCGCATTCGCCAGCTGCAAAATATTGCGCTGTCGAAACTCCGTCGCGCGCTGAGCAAAAAAGAAAAGCCGGTCGACGTCGAGCTGCCCGTCGAAGCGTAAGATCGACAATCGACAAGATCGACATCTGCATTTGAAAACGCGCGGACGAAAGTTCGCGCGTTTTTATTTTGCGGTGCGCAATTGCACCGAATCGATGCGCTCGGTCCCGGCATGCAGATCGGTGATGATGACCAGGTGATCGCCCGGTTTTGTGAGCTGATTGTCGCGCAAATATTTCTCCGCCGTCTCGATCGACGTGTTCGGATCGCCAGTGAACTCGATAAAAATCGGACAAACGCCCCATAAGATCGACATCTGCCTTTGCACACGCTCGTCCGGGGTGAAGGCGAAGACGGTGGCGTGCTCTGGCCGCAAATTTGAAACATTCCGCGCCATCGTTCCGTGACGGGTGAAGACAATTAGCTTCGCCCGCCGGAGAGAATTCGCGAGCACGACCGCCGAGTTCACCGTCTTCTGCCGGTCGTCTTCCAAAAGCGCGCCGTGCGCGTAACCGGCGCCGCCGCTGCGCTCCGTCCGCAACGCGATGCGATTCAACACCCGCACGCATTCGACCGGATAGCGTCCAGTTGAAGTTTCACCGCTCAACATAACCGCGTCGGCTTGTTCGAACACCGCGTTCGCCACATCGGTGACTTCGGCGCGCGTCGGCATTGGATTCGTGATCATCGATTCGAGCATGTGGGTCGCCACTACCACCGGTTTCCCGAACTTGATCGACAACTTCACAATGCGTCGCTGAATGATCGGCAACTCTTCCATCGCGACTTCAATGCCGAGGTCCCCGCGCGCGACCATGACCGCGTCGGAAGCTTTGATGATATCTTCGAGCGATTCGACCGCGGCTTGATCTTCGATCTTGGCCACGATTTTCGCGTTGCTCTTTTTCTGCGATAAAATCCGGCGCAATTCTTCGATATCGCTTTTCTCGCGCACAAAACTAAGCGCGACCAAATCCACCCCGAGCTCCACGCCTAACGAAAGATCGACAATGTCTTTTTCGGTGAGTGGCGGCAGATTCACGCGCACGCCCGGAAGATTGATGTGGCGGCGCGAGCCAAGTGTGCCGGGCGTGAGCACGCGGCACTTCACGCGATTGGCGCGTTTCTCCAGCACTTCCATCCGGATCATGCCGTTATCGACCAGCACGATGTCGCCGACATTGATGTCGTTTACGAGCCCTTCGTAATTTACGTCCACCGAATATTTCTCTTCGCTCTTCGCCCCGCGCACGGTGAACTCGATTACGTCGCCCGGTTTCAATTGCAGATCGGTCTTTACCTCGCCCGTGCGAATGGCCGGACCTTGCGTGTCGAGCAGGATGGCGATGGAGCGCTTTGCTTTTTCGGCCAGCTCGCGAATCAGCGGCACAATCTTTCGCACCCAATCATGCTGGGCGTGGCTCATGTTCAGCCGGAAAACATCCACTCCGGCTTCGATCATTTGCGCGAGGATTTCGCGGCTCTCGCTCGCCGGCCCGAGCGTGCAGATGATTTTGGTTTTGCGCATCCGACGATGTCGATCTTCCTGTCATTCCGAGCGAAGTCGAGGAATCTCTAATCGATTGCTCGCGGCAAGAGATGTCTCGACTCCGCTCAACATGACAAAGAAAAAAAGCGGCGCGCCTTGTTAGGCGCGCCGCTCTGCAATCAAACGAATTGTTTGCGAATTATTTCAGTTTGCCCTGAATCTCTTTCGCCATCTGCAAATGCTGGCTCACGATTTTCGCGGTTTTGTCTGCGAATTTTTTCAAGTCGGCATCGCTGCCGTCTTTCGCTTCCTTTTGAAACTCGGCCAGATCTTTTTCATGATCCTTTACCATCTGGTCCATGTAATCCTTGTCCGATTTCCATTTGCCCATTGACTTCGCCGCCGGCAACGAAACGCCTTCTTCCTTGGCCAGCGCCATCAGCTCGTTGTTCGCTTTGCTGTGATCGGCGACCATGCGATTGCCGAATTTTTTCACATCGGCGCTCTGCGCATTCTGCGCCGCCATCTTGCCCATCTCCACTTCCATCATCCCGCCTTTGGCCGCGTTCGTGATGAAGTTTTTGTCCTGCGCGCTGAGTTGTTTGGCGCCCGCTTTTGCAGTTTGGGCCGTCCGCTTCGACGCATCCGTCGGAGCGTTCGGATTTCCGGCCACCGGCGTTTTCCCAAAGGGATTGAGCGCGCTGGCGCTGCCGGCGATGGCTACACACGCGAGCGTAGCGATAGAAATAATGATCGATTTGTTTTTCATAAGTTTTTTGTCGGTTGAAAATGCCGGGGCTTTCCCGGCATTGAAGATTCGAATCTTCACCCGACCTTGGACGTGAAGACAAGCTTCTCCTTCAACCAATCTTCAGCGCGCAAGATCGACAATCGACCTCTCACGGCGTGCCCGCGCCTTGTCGATACGAGCTCTCGACCCGCTCGGCCACGTCCTTGTAACCGTAATCCGCCTCGTAAATTTGCTTCATGCAGTCGAGCGACTTCGCGGCCTCGCCCATCTGCGCGTAGACCAGCCCGAGATTGTAAACGATCTGCTTCTTCATCGCGTCCATCGAGAGAATCTCGCGCGCCGCTTCCTCGAGTTGTTTCGTCGCGAGATCGAGCATGCCGAGCTCGCGATAACAAACCCCGAGAAGATTCATCGCTTTCAAACGCGCATTCGGATTTTGGCGCGCGCGCTGCAATTCCGGGACTGCTTCGCGAAATTGTCCCACGTTCGCCAATTGCTCGCCGAACTCGAAACGCAATTGCAAATCGGTCGGATTGCGCTCGACGCGTTTGCGCGCGTCGTCGATGACCAATTCCGCGCGTTGCTTTTTCGCCGCGGCCAATTCCGCCAAGCGTTTGTCGCGTTCGTCGTTGTCGATCTTGTCCGACGCCAGAAATTCTTCGTGAATGGCGATCTCGCGCTCGGCCCGTTTCATTTTCAAATCCGAAACTTTGCGCACCAGACCCGCGTCGCTCCCGCCGGTCAGATCGACCGCGTATTGATACCACTGCATCGCGGTGTCGAGATCTTCCTTCTCTTCGTTCAACGCCCCCAGCTTTCGCGCAAGATCGACATTTTGCGGCGCGGCCTGATGCGCTGCATACGTTTCCGCGATCTGCTGGTCTAACGACTCCCCCGTCAGCTTCATCCGCGATTGTTGCTCGAGCGAAATGGCCGCGTCCTTGTCCTTGATCAGGTCGCGATAACTTTCCGCCTGCGTCCAACCGCCCGTCGTCATCGACGCGCGCGCCGCCGCATCCTTGCCTAACCGCAACGCATCGGCATCGAGGGGATCGATCTCGCTGATCCGGTTGTAAATCTCGACCGCCTTGTCGCTGTCGTTCATCGCGTAATAAACGCGCCCGAGTTCGTGCAGCAGCTTTGTGTCTTTCGGATTTTCCTCGAGTAACGTTTGCAAGGCGAAAGCACCGATCTCAGGCCAGCCCGCCGCTATCGCCGCATCTTTCAACACCAGGTTCGCCTGTTTATTATAAGGATCATCTTCGAACACCTTCTCGATCAACTCGACCGCGCGCTTCGGCTCCTTCTTGACTTCACGTTGCGCTTTCATCACCGCGATCGGCGCGGTCGAGATTCCGAACATCGAGCGCTTGGCCGTTTTCTTTTTCGCCACTTCCGCGCGCCTGAGCAATTGTCGCCCGGTCAAAAACTCCGGCTCCTGTTTTAGAATTCCCTGCAAAAGCGAAATGGCGTAACCGAAATTGCGCAGCTCGATCGCCGCCACCGCCTTCAACCAATGCGCGCGCTGCGTTTCGCTTAATTCCTTTTCGGTCTTAACCGCCATATAGCATCCACAAAACCAAAGACACGACGGCTCCAATCAGCAAAATGGCTAGCCGGATTTTGGCTCCGAGCGTCCACCTAAGCCCTTGTCCGGGGATAAAGGAGCGCAACATGTTATCTCACTATAACAGATCGAGCTGTGGCTTGTCTGCCTTCGGCAATGAAGATGTCGATCTTTTCTTTTTTGGTTTCGGCTGCGTGCTCGCGCCGTTGGGATTTTCGAGATGTGAGAGAATATCTTTAGCGCGATCGAGAATTTCTTTGGGCAACCCGGCCAGTCGCGCCACTTGAATTCCGTAACTCTTGTCCGCGCCGCCGGGAATAATCTTGCGCAGAAAAATGATCTGATCGTTCCATTCCCGCACCGCGACATTGAAGTTCGCCACTCCTTTGCGTTCGGTCGCGAGCTTGGTCAGCTCATGGTAATGCGTCGCGAACAACGTCCGCGCTTTGATTTTGTCGTGCAGAAACTCCGCCACGCTCCACGCAATCGACAATCCATCGAAGGTCGAAGTGCCGCGTCCGATCTCGTCGAGAATGACTAACGAACGCTCAGTTGCATTGTTCACGATGTTCGCTGTCTCGTTCATCTCGACCATGAAGGTCGATTGGCCGCGCGATAGATCGTCATTCGCGCCCACCCGTGTAAAAATGCGATCGACCAATCCGATCTCCGCACTCGCTGCCGGCACGAAGCTGCCGATCTGCGCCATCAAGGTGATGAGCGCGACCTGGCGAATGTAAGTCGATTTGCCGGCCATGTTCGGCCCGGTCACGATCGCCATCCGAATCTTTTCGTCGAGCTCGGTGTCGTTAGGCACGAACTTCTCTTCGACCAGATTTTGATCGAGCACCGGATGTCGCCCGTCTTTGATGCAAAGCTTCAACGAATCGTTCAGCGTCGGCCGGCAGTAATGAAACAATCGCGCCGTCTCCGCGAATGACGCGATAAGATCGACAATCGCTATTGCGTCCGCGGTGCGCTGAATGTCGCCTAACGACCGCAAAGTCTCGTCGCGCAATTTCTGGAAGAGCTCGTACTCCAAATTCCGCGCCCGTTCGTCCGCGCCCAGAATCTTCGCCTCCATTTCCTTCAACTCCGGCGTGATGAAACGCTCGCCGCCTACCGTCGTCTGCTTGCGCGTGTACCGCTCCGGCACGCTCGCCAGATTCGATTTCGTGATCTCGATGAAGTAACCGAAGACAGAATTGTAACGGACCTTGAGCGATTTGATTCCGGTCGCCGCGATTTCGCGCTCCTGTAATTCGCCGATCCAGTTTTTGCCATCGCGCGAAGCTTTCCGCATCTCGTCAAGATCGACATCGTACCCGTCGCGGAAAATTCCTCCTTCCTTCAATTGAAACGGCGGTTCATCTACGATTGCCTTCGAAAGCTTTGCTCCGAGCCCGGGCATTTCCTGAATTTCGCCGTGAAGAAATTCCGCCAGCGACTGGTAGTGACGGCTCTCCGAGCTGTCCCCATTCTTGGGACGCCTCGGAGATGCGTCCCTACCGAAGTTGATTCGCTCGATCAATTTCGCCATCTCGGCTTTCAATTTCGGAATTTGTTGCAGCGAAATTTTGAGCGCGACGAGGTCACGCGCGTTGCCGCTTGCCTGACTCAATCGCCCAATCGCGCGCTCGATATCGCGAATCGCTTTCAACTGCTCGCGCAATCCGGCGAGCACGTCGGGCTCACGCAAAAGATCGACAATCAACTGTTGCCGCCATTCCAGCTCGGTCAGATTGCGCAGCGGCTGGAGAATCCATGAACGCAATTTGCGCCCGCCCATCGGCGTGACCGTGCGATCGAGCACGCCTAACAAACTCGTGTCGCGCGCGCCGCGCGATTCGACCAGCTCGAGATTGGTTTGCGTAGCCGCGTCGATGATGACGTACTCGCTCGCCGCATCGCACTTCAACGAGGCGAGATGATCGACCTTTCGCCGCAGTTGATGTTTGAGATAATGAACAATCGCGCCGGCGGCGCCGACCGCGGCCGACATTTGCGTGCAGCCGAAACCGTCGAGCGATTTCGTTTTGAAATGCTCGCAGAGCGTGAACGTGGCGTGCTCCGGCAAAAACGCGTAGCTGTCGTACTCGAGCGCGCGATTTAATTCGCCGAGCGCTTCTTTTTGTTCGGCGCTGAACAACAACTCAGACGGCGACACGCGCGCGAGCTCGTTCACGAGTGAATGTCGATCTTGCAATTGCGCGAGACGAAACTCGCCGGTCGTCAGGTCGGCATAAGCGAATCCGTAAACGCCGTTGTCGATATAAACCGCGCCGAGATAATTCGCGCGTTTCGATTCGAGCAGGTCGAGATCGCTCACCGTCCCCGCGCTGATGATCTGCGTAATGTCGCGATCGACAATTTTCTTCCCCGGCGTCGGCTCGCTCGTCTGATCGCAAATCGCGACTCGCTTTCCGGCTTTGATCAGTTTCGCGATGTAATTCTGCGCGGCGTGATAGGGCACCCCGCACATCGGGACGGTGTTCCGTTTCGTTAGGGCAACATTGAGAATGCCCGACGCTTCCTTTGCGTCTTCGAAAAACAATTCGTAGAAATCGCCTAACCGAAAGAGCAGCAGTGTGTCGGCCGGAATACTCGTGCGCAGCCGTTGATACTGCTGCATCATCGGAGTGAGCGCGTCGGCCATCAATTAATGATGCAAGATCGACAATCGAATTAAAAGCCTGCTAATCCCGCACCGTGGTCATGCCTTGCCGCGCGATACGATCGATCAACTCCGGATAAGGCAGTCCCGCTTTCCCGGCCGCGAGCGCGAAATCTTCGTCATCGGCCAAATGCGGATTCGGGTTCGCTTCGATGAAATAAACCTTGTTGTCCGCGCTCAGTCGCAGATCGATGCGCGCGTAACCGTCGATCGTGAGCAGTCGATAAATACGTTTACAATTGTCCTCGATCTCAGCCACGAGCGCCGGATCGAGATTTTCCGCGAACTGGTTTTCCATTCCCCATTTTTTCCGATACTCCTCGTCCCACTTCGCCTTGAACGTCGCGATCTTCGGTTCGTTAGGCGGGACTTCGCGAAAAACCATCTCGCGCAGCGGGAAAACGGCGAGGCGCGTGTTGCCCATGATGCTGACGTAGAGTTCGCGGCCTTCGATGTATTCTTCCGCGATGGCGTCGCTCTTGTATTTTTCGTGAATGAATCCGATGCGCTCGCGGAATTGTTCATCGTTTTCCACGAGCGAATTTCTCGAGATCCCGTAGGACGCTTCTTCTTTCACCGGCTTCACCAGAATCGGAAACTTCAATTGTTTCGGACGCCCGATGCGTTGTCCACGCGGCACGACCACGAAATTCGGCGCGCGGATTCCGTGGTAGTGCAGAATTTTTTTCGAGATGCCTTTGTGTTTGCACAAGGTCAGCCCGGTCGAGCCGCAGCCGGTGAAAGGCAGTTCCTGCATTTCCAAAAACGAAACGATGTTCTGGTCGAACCCGGAGTTGTTTTTGAATTGCTCGACCAGATTGAAAAGCACGTCGGGCGCGAACGTCTCCAGTTTTTGTCGCAAAAGATCGACATCGTCATAAATCGCGAGATGCTCCGCGTCGTGGCCTAACGAAGCCAGCGCTTCCATCACGTTCTTCTCCGTCCGCCAGTCCGGCGTCTTCATCTCCTCGCTAAAATCCTGGTCGATCTTCGTCGGACTCGTGCCGTCGAACAGGACCAGGACTTTGAGTTTCTTCTTCACAAACGGTTTGTCATTCTGAGCGCAGCGAAGAATCTCCGATCATTTCTGCTTCGTAGTCGCCTATGCAGAAAAATTGTCTGAGATGTTTCGCTCCGCTCAACATGACAGGTCTCATTATTTCGTTCTCTTAAACTTCCCGGTGTGCAGATAATTCATGACCAGCGTCGTGATGTACGAAGTCACGCGAAAATCTTGCTGCGGATCGTCGTTGAGCACGTGCAAATCAAGTTGATCCGCGCGCTCGATCAATCGCGATAATAATTTATTCACGCGAAATTTCTTTTCGTTCGTCCACTGAGACACCGCGTTCAACAAGCGCCGCCGGCTTCGTCGCAAATAGGAGCTCGCGTAAATTCGCCCCGGTCCGGGTTGCGCCGTGAAAAGCTGGCGAAGATCGACATCGTAAAAATCGGGATAAGTGTCGGCATACATCTTTCGCTTCCGCGCGTAATACGTTTTCAGTTTTACATTGAGCCCGTTGTAATCGGCGGCCCGATAGTTAGGCATGTGCGTCGGCGGTTTGCCCGCAAGCGATCGCATCAATTCATCGACGTATTCCAATTTCCGCAGCGCACGCCACCCCGTATATTCCTTGCGCCAGTCGAGATTTGGCGTCAGCCAAACCGCGAACGTCTCCGCGAAATCTTCGTCCGGATGACTTTGCGCGTACCAGTCTTCCAGATGCGTCACGTAACTGCGGCTGAACGGACGCGGCCGATACGTCATCGGCGTTCCTTCGCGCGAAGTTTTGCCGAAAATTCTCTGCCATTTTTTCTTTCGATGCAGTTGGTAAGCGTGCGCGTACGCGTGCGCGGTTTCATGCCGGATCAATTTCATGAACCACTCCGGCGTTTCGCCTTCGACCTCGAGCATCATGCTCCGCTCCAGTCCGCGCAGCCGATTGTGCACGAGAAAAAACGGAACAAAGATCGATGGAAGATCGACAGGCACAAACCATTCATCGCCGATATGCACCGGCGGTTGAAACGTCAGCCCTTTCGCCGCGAGCTCATCGTAAAGCTGCTTGATCAACGGCTCGATCCCCGCGCCTTCCAACTTCAACCCGAGCGACGAAATACGACGCTCGAGAAGTTGCTCATCGGTTAACGAAACCCAGTCGGGCGTTTCCATCTGGCAAATCGTATCACCGACCACTCCCCTGTCACGTTAGACAAAAAATAACGCCAGCGGCGTCTCTTTATTGAACCCAACCGCGCCGGTTGATACATCTCACCAATAGTACATGTCGATCTTATGATGACTGATCTTCGCTTCGCTTTTCGTCAGCTGGGCAAATCGCTTGGCTTTACTTTTCTCGCCGTGATCACGCTCGCGCTCGGGATCGGGCTCAACACCGCGATCTTCTCGTTGATCAACGATCTGTTTTTGCGCGGGCTGCCGTTTCAGGATCCGGCGCGGGTGCTGCAAGTTTTCGCGAACGCGAAAGACCGCGGCCTGACTGAGATCGCGCTTTCGGCGCCGCGCTTCATGCACGATCGCGAAGGCCAGCCGCTCTTTGACGGGTTCGCGGCGGAAAACGGGACGCCGTTCACGCTCACTGGCATCGGCGATCCGGTGCAGATCACGGGCGGGCGCGTGACCGCGAATTATTTCGATCTCCTTGGCGTGCGGCCAATCATGGGACGCAATTTTTTGCCTAACGAAGAGGAGGGCGCCGACGTCGCGCTGGTCACGGAAAATTTCTGGCGGAAACGGCTCGGGGGCGATCCGAACGTGATTGGTCGCGCCATCAATCTGGACGGCGTCGCCTGCACCATCGTCGGCGTGCTCGCGAACCAACCGGCGGCGTGGTTCGGCGCGCAACCGCCGGCCGAAGTCTGGACAACGAAACCGTTTTTCATCCCGGGATTTTCCAACGAACGCATGATGCGCGGCACCGGATTTCTGCGCGTGATCGGACGGTTGAAACCGGGCATGACGCTGGCGGAGGCGAACGCGGCCCTGCCGGCGATGGCACAAAGTTATCGCTCGGCCTTCCCGGAAAAGATCGACAGCTCCGCCACGTTGTCGATCAAACCGATCCAGGAAACGATCGTCGGAAATCTGCGGCCGGGATTCGCGACTTTGTTCGCCGCGGTCGCGTTCGTTTTGCTGATTGCATGCAGCAACGTCGCGAATTTGCTGCTCGTTAGGTTTAGCGGACGCCGGCGCGAGATCGCGTTGCGCATCGCGCTCGGGGCGTCGCGTTCCAGCGTGGTACGATTGTTTATTTTCGAAAGCATGCTCGTCAGCATCATCGCCGGAATCGTCGGCGCGTTCGTGGCGTGGCGAATGGTCCCGCTCGTTCCGGCATTGGCCGCGAATTTTCTTCCGCTCGAGCCCGGTTACGCCGGCTCGATGTCGTTAGGCGTGCTCGGTTTCACCATCGGATTGTCGATCTTGACCGGTCTGGTCATGGGCGTTTATCCCGCGCTGCAAAGTTCGCGCGCCGACATCGTCGATGGTTTGAAAGAAGGCGGCCGTGGCACCGCCGGAAGTCCGAAGCAACAACGCTTCCGCAAAATTCTCGTCGGCGCGCAAGTCGCGCTCTCGGTCACGCTGCTCGCCGGCGCGGCCCTGCTCATCACCAGCTTCATTCGCCTAACGAACACGAACATCGGTTTCAATCCGCAAAATCTTTGGATCGGATTCGTGACCATGCCGCAAGCGCAATATCCCGATCAGGAATCGCGCACGCGATTTGTCGATCAAACATTGATTGCGTTGCGTAATATCGCCGGGTTCGAAAGCGTCAGCATCAGCGGCGACATCCCGCTGGCGGGCGGGGGCGCGACCTTGTATGCGCGCGCGGACAAAGATCTTCCGCCGGTGGACAAGCGTCCAACCGCGCCGAGCCACGATCTCGCGCCCGGATATTTGAAGACGTGGGGCATTCCGCTTTTGTCCGGTCGCGACTTCGACGAGCACGACGTGCAAGATCGACAAAACGTTGTGCTGATCAGCGCGGCGGGCGCCAAAAAAGTTTTCGGCAACGAAGATCCGATCGGCAAAACGTTGCTCGTCACCAGCGGCGCGGTGCCGGTGCAAATCGTCGGCGTGGTCGGCGACGTGCGCTCGCGACGCGTGACCGAAACGAACGACATGGAATTTTATCGGCCGTGGGCGCAGGAAAATTTTCCGTTCCTCAGCATCGCCGTGCGCAGTCGCATGCCGGTTGACGCCGTGACGCGGCAAGTGCAAGGCGCCCTAACGAGTGTCGATCCCCGCCTCGCCATCGCCGCGCCGCAGGCGATGCACACGGTCGTCGCACAAGCTCTCGGCCAGCAACGTTTGATGATGATCTTGTTAGGCATTTTCGCCGGCGTCGCTTTGCTGCTCGCGACCGTCGGAATCTACGGCGCGGTCGCCTACAGCGTCGAACAGCGCACGGGCGAAATCGGCGTGCGTTTGGCGCTCGGCGCGCAAACGCGAGACATCCTGCGCTTGATCGTCCGACAGGGCATGAAGCCGGTCGTAATCGGGCTGGGGATCGGCGTCGCCGCCGCGCTCGCGGTCGGCCGGTTGATCACGTCGCAGTTGTATCAAACCTCCGCTTACAACCCGCTTTTGCTCAGCATAACGTTGTCGATCTTAGGAATCGCCGCGCTGATCGCCTGTCTATTTCCCGCCTACCGCGCGACCACGGTCAATCCCGTCGAAGCGTTGCGCACGGAATAATCAAAGTTTCCGGCGCAAGGTCACTGGACAGGCACGCAATCCGCTGTAAATAATCTGCGTAGATTTTTTCTGACCGAGCGCTGGCAAAGGAGCCCGCCGGTCTCGCCAAGTTGGCGCCGCACTCGCGGCAACCAGTGGTTGAATCTCGCACAGCCGGTGTGTGTACCGGCCGCGCCGACGACTCGGCAAACAATGAATTTTTATGAAACCAACACCTCAAATTAGCTCCAACGAAGTAACGCAACCGCGTTTTCCCGTTACTGACTACAACTATCAATCGACGCTTGAAGCCACGCAGGGCGTGGCCGAGCGCGAAGCCGAAGTGCGCGAATCACGCGCCTTCTGGAAGATGAGCGCTGAAATATTCGGCGCCAAAGTAACGCCGGAATCTCTGCGCGAATTGGTCGCGTTCGGCGCCATCGCCGCGGTCACGGCCTGGCCGATCCTTGTCGCCATGCACGCGATCACGCGCATGGTGAGGAATTACTAAACCATCGCGATGCCTTCCGCAGACGTGCGCCACGCGTAAAGCTCGCTCAATCGTTTCGTCATCGCGCCGACTTCACCGTTGCCGATGGTGCGATTGTCGATCTTAACCACGCCGGCGAGCTCGCCCATCGTGCCGGTGCAAAAGACTTCCTCGGCCGAGTAAACATCGACCGGTGAGAGATCGGCTTCGACGCACCGGATTTTTTCCGCTGCGCAAATCTCGAACACGGTCGCGCGCGTGATTCCTTCGGGACACGCCACGACTTTGCTCGTGGCCAGATCGCCTTTGCGCACGATGAACACGTGCGTCGCGTTCGTCTCGGCAATGAATCCGCGCGTATCAAGCATGAGCGCGTCATCTGCGCCCGCGTTGTTCGCCTCGATCTTTGCCAGAATCGAGTTCAACAAATTCGCGTGATGGATTTTTGCGTCGAGAACTTCCGGCGGCGGCCGGCGAATTGAGGCGGTGATTAATTTCAGTCCCTCCTTCGAATAAACCGGCGCCTTGTGCTCGGCGAGAATGATCATCGTCGGCCCGTTTTGATTCAGTCGCGGGTCCATTCCCGAAGTGATCTTGACTCCGCGCGTAAGAGTCAGACGAACGTGCACGCCGTCGCGCATGTTGTTTGCGGCGAGTGTGCGCTTGAGTTCCTCAATGATTTTTTCGCGCGGTGGAAGATCGACAATCGCTATCGCGCGGGCCGAGCGCTCGAGTCGATCGAGATGTTCGTGCAATTTGAAAATGCGCCCGTCGTAAAGCCGCAGCCCTTCCCAAACCGCGTCGCCGCCCTGCACCGCCGAATCAAACGGGCTCACGCCCGCTTCATCGCGATGCACGAGCCGACCGTTGATGTTCACGATCAAATCGCGGTTCTTCTCGTTAAATTTCTGCAGCATTATTTGAGACGATACCGATAAAGCTGCTCGTAGCATTCACGGCAGCGTTCGTGAATTTCGCGAAAGCGTTCCGGCACTTCCTGTGACCGTTCCGCATACGGCTGGAACGATGTCGATCTTGCCACTTCCTCGTACCAATACTTCGCCCAGATGCCGTCAGTCTCACGAATTCCCGGCGGCCACGACAACATCGCTTCATCGAATTCGACGCCGACTGCTTCGCACAGCAGTCGCAACATCCGCTCCGGATTCTTCAACACATCCGTCGCGTCGATCACGAAGCCGCCTATTGAATTGAAAATCTCGAGCTGCTGCTCAAAGCCAAGATCGACAATCGTAAGATCGACATCGTGCTTTTTCACATAAGACGCGATCACTTCCGCCGGATTGCGAATGAGAAAACAATTCGTCATTTGGCACAGCCATTCGCGACTCACTTCCGGCAGCAAATGATGTGTCATTTGCTTCTGATAAAAGACGCTCCGGCCACCCGGCACTGGCCCGGTCAAAGCTGCAATAATGTTATGCAGATCAGTTTCACATTGTGCGACAATTTCATCCGAACCCGGATGCGCCTTGCCCGTTTGCTTCAGATAAAACGCGTAGAACGGTTCGTCGATGACGGCGGTGTCGGCGCGATTTCCCCAACTGCGCATCATCGCGGTGGAAATATTTCGCGGGCCCGACCACATGGCGATGCGCGTAGGCTTCGACATTCGCTAGGAATCAAGTCACGCGCGCCATTTCGCAAGCGCGAGTGCGGTCGCGGCTTTTTTAACGCTGATTGTAAAAATATCTCTGCGCGTGGAAAATATGCGCGCGCTGGGAACCGCCCTCGCTTCGATTTCCGAATTATAGGTGGAGGCGATCGACTCCAAACACGAGCCCGAGAGAGGGTTGCAAGATCGACATCGGCATTTGGGTCCGATCGCAAGATTATGAAAAACTTCGTCATAATTTCAGTTCTGAGCCTGACCGCCCCGGCGGCCTTCGCGCTCAACATGTCGCCGCGGGTCCCGGCCGCACCCGCACCTGCGCGCCTAACGACTAAAACTGAGACGCGCACAACCGCGCAAAATATTTCGGCCGACAGCAAATCGATGCTCGCGCGCGTGACCGTTTATTGGGCGAGCGGCGGCAAGGGTTCGGACCGTTACACGCGCCGGCATAAGACGGCGACCGGTTGCCGATTGCAGACCGGGCACTGCGCAGTCGATCCGCGCCACATTCCATACGGCAGCCAGGTTGTCCTGGCGGACGGAACGAAGCTGGCCGCAGTCGATACCGGTTCAGCGGTGCGAACACGCAAAGCCGCGCGTCGCGCCGGGCGAACATCGCAGGAGCGCAACGCGATCGTGATCGACCAATTTTTTGAAACGAAACGACAGGCCATGGCGTGGGCGAAGACCCATCCCATGTTCATGCCCGTGCGGGTGGTCGCGCCGAATGGCGGGACTACTAACCGGGGCCGAAAGTATGTGGTGGCCTCGAACCGCCAGGCGTCGGGAATAACTTTGAACAAAACAAGATATTAGCCGTCTACTGTTGCAACTGCGGGATCGATAGGGCGGCCCCGCCAACAGAGAACCTCTTCACTCCTTCGAGTGGATTCGGCGGTGCGACAGCACGGCTGACTGGACCGCAGTATGAAAACATTAATTTCAATCGCCTTCGGATTCCTCGTCATCGCCAACACGGCGAGCGCCGAGCAGCATTCTGTGCTGGCGCGAGTCACGACCTATTGGAAAAGCGAAGGCTCCGGGGTACGCGCTTCCTGGAACGGCCAACGTTTGCGTTCCGGACATTGCGCAGTCGATCCGAAAAAAATTCCGTATGGCAGCAAAGTTATTTTTCCCGACACGACTTGCCTCGCGGTCGATAGCGGCCCGGATGTGATTAATCGCAAAGCCGCGCGCTGCAGCGGACACAACGCCACGCAACGTTCCGCCATCGTGATCGATCGTTTTTTTGAAACGCGCGCCGAAGCGCAAACATGGATGGCCGCCCACGGGCCGTTTATGACGGTGCAGATCGAAGCGCCGGAACATCGCGCAAGATCGACATCTTCTTTCAAACTCTCCCTCGGACTAGACGCGCCGGTTTCGGACCATGTCGCGATCACGAACAAACCATTGCCACAGCCTGCGCTGCGCGCGGTGAAACGTCGCGCGTAGACGCCGCCGCTCATCGCGTTTAGTCTGCCCGATTATGGCGACACGAAACGGATCAGCAGTTTGGGAAGGCACGCTTAAGGGCGGCAAAGGCACATTAAAACTCGGCAGCGGCGCGTACGAAGGCGCCTATTCATTCGCCTCGCGCTTCGAAGAAGGCACGGGCACCAATCCCGAAGAACTTATCGGCGCGGCCGAGGCCGCGTGTTACTCGATGGCTCTCTCGTCGAATCTCGAAAAGGCCGGTCATCCGGCGAAAAGAATCAGCACGACTGCGAAGGTGAAACTCGAGATGCTCGATGGCGGACCGAAGATCACGACCATCGATCTCGATGTGGAAGCGGAAGTCCCGGGAATCGATGAGGCGAAATTCCGCGAGCAAGCCGAGAAAACGAAAACGACTTGTCCGGTCTCAGTCGTTCTGGCTGGCGCGAAGATTAATCTAAACGCGAAGCTGCGTTAGCTTTTCGCGTAAACGCCAATCAGCGGACGCGGCGACGGAATCTTGGATTTGAAGTCGCTCACGAATCCGTCCTTCGTCCGAATCTCGACGTGGCCGGCCGCCTTGTTCGCGCCGTAAACCAGGACGGAGCCGACCGGGGCCTTGTAAGGATCGCGCACGGAAAGTTTCTTGAAGCCGAATTTGTTCACTAATTCGCTGCCGGCCTCTTTCGCGTAGGCGGTTCCGGGATAGGCACTGACCGCGCCGGAAGCGAGCAATGCTTCCTTCACATATTGCCAGCAACGCGAACGCGAATGCGCGCGCGCGCGCTCCTGCGCGATGGTCGCCGCCTTGAGCAATTTGGGATCGATGCTCTTGTCGATCTTCGCCAGCGGATGCTGAATTTTGTCCGGCCGATATTTCGTGATGACGTCAACCGAGTGCGACTTTCCGCTCTTGTCTTTGAAGGTGAAAATAGGCGTCGCCGCGTGCACTGCGGTGGCGGCGAAGATTGAGGTGATGGAAACGGCGATCAGGGGGGTAATTTTTGACATTGGAAGCGCGTGATATCGATGCAAGTGGCAGGCCTGGCAAGCGGTTATTTTCGAAAAAATGATAAATTTTTTCGAGTGCGGCTGTCTACAAGTTCCTCACGAATTCGACCATTTTGCGCCGGACATTTTCATCGGGTAATCGACCGACGCCGGCCTGCATGTTGTCCTCGAGATGACGCAGATTGTTCGTCGCCGGAATCGCGCACGTCACCGCCGCCTGCGCCACGATCCACTTCAGGAAAAATTGCGCCCAAGATCGACAATCGAATTCCGTCGCCCACTCCGGCAACGGTTTCGCGCGCACGCGCGCAAACACATCGCCGCCGCCGAAAGGCCGATTGATCAGCACCGCCATATGTCGATCTTGCGCGAGCGGCAAAATTCGTTCCTCCGCCTCGCGCTCCATCAGCGAATAATTGATTTGGAGAAAATCGAGCTCTTCCGCGCGCATCACTTTTTCCACTTCCGCGAACGCGCTCGAATTGTAATGCGTGATGCCGAGGTAACGAATCCGGCCCTGCGTTTTCCATTCCCGCATCGTTTCCAAATGCGTTTTCACATCGACCAGATTGTGCACCTGCATGAGGTCGATGCGTTTCGTTTGCAATCGCGACATCGAACGCTCCATCGATTCGATGCCTGCTCGTTTGCCGCGCGTCCAAACTTTGGTCGCGAGGAAAAGTCTTTCCTGTAATCCGCGCTCGGTCGCGAGCGCGCCGATCACTTCCTCGGACTTGCCGTACATCGGCGAGGTGTCGATAACGCGTCCGCTAAGTTTCACGAACTGCGTCAACACATCGCCGAGTTGCTTTCCGCTGTCCGGCCTAAGATCGACATCGAGCGTTTGCCATGAACCGAGCCCGATCACGGGTAACTTCTCGCCCGAAACCGGAATGGCGCGCGTCATCATCGTGGAAGGTTCGTTCGCCGCGCGCACACCGATTGGCAAAATTATTCCCGCCGCCGTTCCGCCGATCACTCGGGTTGCTTCGCGTCGCGTCATGCCTGAATTTTTCTGTCATTCCGAGCGAAGTCGAGGAATCTCTTTCTGATCTCATGAACCGCCGCCGCTTTCTCAAAATGTCCGCCGCCACTGCCCTTGCTTTGCGCGCAAGATCGACATCGTTATTCGCGGAGAAAGCGGTGAAGCCTTTGCGCATCTTAATTCTCGGCGGGACCGGATTCACCGGGCCGTATCAGGTGCGTTACGCGCTTTCCCGCGGACACAAAGTAACGACATTCAACCGCGGCAAAACGCATCCCGGCGAATTGCCTAACGAAGTCGAACAGCTCATCGGCGACCGCAACGGCAAACTCGACGCGTTGAAAGATCGACAATGGGACGTCGTCATCGATAACCCGACCACTTTGCCCGCATGGGTGCGCGACGCCGCGCAAATTCTCAAAGGCAAGGTCGAGCGTTACGTTTTCATCTCGACCATTTCCGTTTACGGCGAGGTGAAAACCGGTGTCGATGAAAACGCACCGACGGAAAAATACGAAGGGGCCGATCCGTACAAAGAAACGCTCGAAGCGATGAAAGCCTCCGGTTACAAAACCTACGGTCCGCTCAAAGCGCTCTCGGAAAAGGAAGCGGAAAAATGGTTTCCAGGGAAAACGCTCGTCATTCGTCCGGGATTAATCGTCGGCCCGCGCGACGAGACCGATCGTTTTACTTACTGGCCGGTGCGGATCGATCGCGGCGGTGAGGTGCTCGCGCCCGGTTCGCAGAACGACGCGGTGCAATTCATCGACGGGCGCGATCTCGCGGAGTGGACGATCCGCATGGTCGAAAACAATGAAGCCGGAATTTACAACGCGACTGGACCGGCCAAGCCGTTAGGCATCGGCGGAATGCTCGATGGAATCAAAGAGGCGTTGAAGTCGAACGCAAAATTCACCTGGGTGAGCGAAGATTTTCTCACGCAACAAAAAGTCGAGCCTTGGTCGGACATGCCGGTCTGGACTGGGAAAGAGAGCGGACTGGCGCGGGCGAAGATCGACAAGGCGCTCGCGAAAGGTTTGACGTTTCGTCCGCTGGCCGAGACGGCGCGCGATACGCTCGCGTGGTTCAAATCGCAATCGCAAGATCGACAATCGCATTTGAAAGCCGGCCTAACGAGCGAACGGGAAGCCGAAGTGTTGGCTGCCTGGCATAAGCAACAAAAGTAACGGCGTGCTTAAGAAGATCGTCGACGTAAAGCCGGAAGAGACGCGCGCTCTTTGGCTCAGCTTCCTCTTCTTCTTCGTTGTTCTCGCCGGTTACTACGTCATCCGTCCGATTCGCGATAACATCGGCGCGAGTTACTTCGAGAACCTTTGGTGGATGTTCAGCGTCGTCCTTGTAACGATGATCGGCGCCAACGCGCTTTTCTCATTCATCGTCGCGCGCATGCCGCGGCGCCGTTTCATTCCCATCGCCTACCGGTTCTTCATCGTTAATCTCGTCATTTTTTTCGTGCTCATGCGTTTCGTCCCGCCGGGCAAACAACCGTGGGTTGACGGCTGCTTCTTCGTTTGGGTGAGCGTCTTCAATCTTTTCGCCACCGCCGTCTTCTGGTCGTTCATGACCGATCTCTTCACCACCGAACAGGGGAAACGTCTCTTCGGATTTATTGCCGTTGGTGGTTCGTTAGGCGGAATGCTCGGGCCGATCATTACCGCGTCGCTCGTTCATCGCGTGAGCGTCGGTGTGTTGTTGTTGATTTGCGCGGCCATGCTCGAGGTCGCGGCGCAATGTGTACGTTTTTTTCCCGCCGAATTTCGTACGGAAGATCGACATGGTGAAGCCGCCACCGCCGAGAAACCAATCGGCGGCAGCATTTGGGAAGGCATCACCGCCATCTGCCGCTCCCCTTATCTGTTCGGACTGTTTCTCTTTATTCTTCTCTACACGCTCACATCGACCTGGGCCTATTTCCAACAAGCCGAATTAACCAAAGCCGGTTTCGCTGATCGCGCCGCGCGCACCGCGTTTTTTGCCAAGCTCGATTTCTCAGTCAACACACTCACGCTTCTGCTCCAAATTTTTCTGACCGGCCGGCTCATGAAATTTCTCGGCGTCACCACGACTTTGCTGTTCATGCCGGTGCTCAGTCTTTTCGGTTTTGCCGCGATGGGAATCGCGCCGATCATCGCGGTGCTGGCGATTTTTCAAGTTGCGCGGCGCGCCAGCACGTTCGCATTCATGCGCCCCGCGCGTGAAGTGCTCTTCACCGTTTTGCGCCGCGAGGACAAATACAAAGCCAAGAGTTTCATCGATACGTTTGGTTATCGTTGCGGCGATCAGGTCGGCGCCTGGTCGTACGGCGGACTGCAGGCGCTCGGACTCGGACTCAGCGCGATTAGTTTTATCGCGGTGCCTTTGGTCGCCGGGTGGTGCGCGCTCGGCGTTTGGCTCGGGCGCAAACAAGCCGCGCTCGCGCACAAAAGTTGATTGTCGATCTTACTTTCCGAGCTCGTAGAGATATTCGACGAACGACATAACCGCGCCGTCGAAGCTCTGAATTTTCGGATTCGCTGATTCGATCACATAATATTCGTCGGGCGCGTGTGCGCCGCTCCCATGACCAAGTCCGAAATGTCCGGCGGCGAGTTTGAGCGGTTCGCCGGTGAAAACGTAACCAGGATATGAACCGGCATTGCGCGGCCAAAGCAGCGGATCGATTCCGAATTTCTTGTACGTCGCCATTTGCGCTTGAATGAGCGGCGCGTCTTTCGATGTGCTCGTCGGATCGTAACCGCCGCTCATGTTCACTTCGACATCCCCAAAACCGCGCTTAGCCAAATGCGCTTTGATCGCGGCGAGCGCGTCGGCCGCTTTCATATCGGGCACGAGACGAAAATCCATCTTCGCGACCGCGCGATGCGGCAGAACGGTCTTGCCACCGACACCGGTGTAACCGCCGACCAAGCCTTCAATGTTCGCGGTCGGTTGCGATTCCAATCGCTCGTTCGCCGGCTGCCACGGCAAGTCGTCGATCCAATGTTGCGTGCTGAATTGTTTCTTCGCGCTCGCTTCACTGCGAACTTTCGAAACACTCGCGATCATTTCCTTCTCTTCCGCGCTCAACGGCCGCGGCTGCGGGTAGTTGTCGATCTTGATCGTGTTCCCGTCTTCGCTCACGAGCGTGTTCAAGGCGTGAATCAATCGCCACGACGGACTGTCGATCATCGCCTTGAGCGACGAATGAATGTCTTTCGCCGGCCCGCGTCCCCATTTTGCGCCGTCCGAAACCAATTCCAATTCGATCACGCCTTTCGATCCGAGATTCACAGTGACAACGCCATCCAAATCCTGCGTCGCCGATGGCATGAACACGCCGACACACTTCTTCAGCGCGTCGAGCACTTCCGGCCGCCTAACGAGTTGCGGAATATGCGGCGAACCAATTTCCTCCTCGCCTTCCGCAACCATCACCAAATTCACCGGCATTTTTTTGTTCGCGCCTTTGATCGCATGAAGCGCCGCGAGAAAGGCCGCTTCCGGTCCTTTCTGATTCACCGCGCCCCGACCGACCATCACTTTGCCTAACGGCGCCTTGTCCACGATCTGCGCATCCGTGGGCGACGAACTCCACTCCGCCGGATCGAATTGTTTCACGTCGTACATGAAATAGAGGCCGACGGTTTTCGGCGCACCGGCGTCGAGCGTCGCGAACACGCCCGGCTTGCCATCGGTGTTGATCACGTCCGCTTTTTGAAATCCGGCGTCGCGCGCAAGTTTCGCCATGTATTCCGCGCCTTCGGGATAGCCGCGGTCCTCCGCCGCGATGGAAACTTGCGCGATCCAATCGTGCAAACGTTTCACCGATTCATCGTGGCGTTTCGTTATTTCATTTTTGATGTCGCTAAGATCGACATCGGCCGCCTGGCAGCTCATGGCGACGAGGGTTGCGAAAACAAAAGTGCGAATCGTTTTCATACATGTCCGATGCGGCCCGTCATAAACTTTTTCAACCGAAATCGTGCTTGAGCGCGCCGCCAAATCATTTACACCCAAGCGCAACCGATGTTGTTCAACTCGCTCACCTTCGTCGCGTTTTTCATTATCGTGCTCAGTCTCTACTGGCGAATGCGCGGATGGAACGCGCGCAAGAATCTGCTCGTGGTCGCGAGCTACATTTTTTATGGCGCCTGGAATCCACCGTTTGCCGCACTGCTTTTTTCGACGACGGCGATGGATTTCTGGCTCGGACGTCAAATCGGACGCGCGCAAGATCGACAATCGAAAAAGCGATGGCTCGTCGCCAGCGTGTGCATGAATCTAAGCATGCTCGGCTTTTTCAAATACGGAAATTTCCTGCTGCAAAATTTCCAATGGTTGCTCGCGCGCGTCGGCGTCATCTATCAACCGCCGCATCTCGACATTCTGCTGCCGGTCGGAATTTCCTTTTATACCTTCCACTCGCTTTCCTACACGCTCGACATTTATCGCGGCGTGCTGCAACCATCGCGCTCGCTGCGCGATTTCGTCCTCGCCGTTTCGTTTTTCCCGCAGCTCGTCGCGGGTCCCATCGTTCGTGCCGGCGATTTCCTCCCGCAGCTCGTTAGGCCGCCGCGCCTAAAAACAAACCAATTTTTCTGGGGACTCGCGCTCATGACACTCGGCCTGTTCGAAAAAGTTGTCCTGGCCGATGCGCTCCTTTCCGGCCCGGCCGATCGCATCTTCGGTTACGCCGGCCCGCTCGTCGCGCTCGATTCATGGGCGGGCGTGCTCGCATTCGCCGGACAAATCTTTTTCGATTTCGCCGGTTACTCGATTTGCGCGATCGGCGCCGCGCTCACGCTCGGCTTTCATTTGAAAGACAACTTTCGATTTCCCTACGCTGCGATCGGCTTCTCTGATTTCTGGCGGCGCTGGCACATCTCGCTCTCCACTTTCCTGCGCGATTATCTTTACATTCCGTTAGGCGGAAATCAGGTCCGGCCGTTTCGCATGGCGCTCAATCTCGTCATCGTCATGTTTCTCGGCGGACTCTGGCACGGCGCGGCCTGGACCTTTGTCGTCTGGGGTTTGTTGCACGGCACTTATTTGGTGATCGAACGAGTCGTTAGGATTTTCTTCGAACAAAAACCGTGGGCCGCGACGATGCCGGTGCGCGTCCTCGCCGGCTTCGCGACTTACTTCGCCGTCTGCATCGCGTGGGTTTTTTTCCGCGCGTCCGATTTTTCCGTCGCGTCCCGCATGTTGAGCGGAATGTTCGGCGGCCATCCGACCGGCGACATGATTTTAACCACGCGCGAACTGCTGCAGATCGGACTCGTGACCGCGGGCGTGATCGCGATGCATTGGGCCATGCGCGATGAAAGTTTCGAGACCGCGGTCATTCGTCTGCCCGCGTGGGCCATCGCCGCCATCGGCTCGTTCATGGCCTTCGCCATCATCTTCACGCAAGGAACCAGTAATGCCTTCATTTATTTCCAATTTTAAACAGCGACTTCGTTTGCCGCGGATGTTTTTCCGGCGGCCGACGCGCGAAGAACAAATCCATGGCGGCCCGCCATTGGAATTCGAACGGCCAATTCCGCCGGCGCCGTGGCGCGGCATTGCGGTCACGATTACGATCGTCGTCATCGCCGCGACGGCCGCGTGGGAATTGTTCGCGCGTTCGTTAGGCTACGCGCCGACATTAAACGACAACGAAGATCTTTGGACGAAAGCGCGCCGCAAAGTGCAGCCGGAATCGATCGTCATCATCGGCGATTCGCGCGCATGGTTCGATGTCGATCTTGACGAACTCGAAAAAGGTCTCGGCAAACGTCCGGTGCAGCTGGCGGCGCCCGGCTCCACGACTTGGCCGGTGCTGGAAGATTTGGCGAAGGATGAAAATTTTCACGGCACGATCATTTGCAGCTTCGTTCCAATGCTTTTTTTCGCGCCGCCTGGAAGCCCGCCGATGGAGCGCGCCGAGAAAAACGTAAAGCGACTTCATAATCAAACGCCGGCGCAACGCGTGAGTGAAGAACTCGGCATTCGCCTCGAAGAACATGTCGCGTTTTTAAAGCCGGACGATCTCAGCCTCGACGGACTTCTCAATCAGTTGCCGATTCCGAATCGTCCCGGCGCGCGCGTCCCGCCAATTTTCCCGCCGTACTTTCAAACGGAAGATCGAGAACGTCGCGCGCGCATGTGGGAAAAATGCGCCGATCCTGAAAGCGAATTAGCAAAACGCATCCAACAAATCTGGCTGCCGCTGTTCACGCCGCCGCCGCCGCCGAGTTACATCCCGCCCGATGTTTTCATGGCGAAGATGAAGGAAGGAATCGGAAAACGTTTCGCGGACGTGACCGCCGCCGTGGAAAAAATTCGCGCGCGCGGCGGCAAGGTTGTGTTCGTTAGGTTCCCGCACAGCGGCGGACTAAAGGAATTGGAGAACAAAATCATGCCGCGGCAACAATCGTGGGATCCACTCCTGCAAATGACGAAAGCGCCCGGCATTTATTATTCGGATTTCCCCGAGCTCTCCGGATTCAATTGTCCCGAATGGTCGCACCTCACCGCCGGCGACTCCGTCGAATTTAGCAAGCGTCTCGTCCCGCACTTGCGCCAAGCGCTCGGCGGCGGTTAAAGCGCGAGACTTTCCTGCTGCGGCGCGGATTCCACTTTCGTTAGGCCGGCGAATTTTTTCACGAGCTCGTCCAGCTTCGCCACGTAGTAATCGACATTCTCATCTCGATTCTGCGGATCGAATTCGCTCGCGAGTCTGGCCGCTTCGTAGGCCGCGACCTTCTTTGGCGTCGCCTTTATATAATAGCTGATCTGATCGCCCGGTTTGTAATTGCGCCCGCTGGCCAGCGCCAATTCGTAAGCCGCCGCGCGATTTCTCCCGCCCGCGCCAATTTTCGCCCGGTATTTCTCCAGCGGATCCTGCAACGTGTCCGTCTTCATCAACATGTCGATCTTCCATTCGCGATTGCGGATTTTTTTCTCGAACTCGTTGCGAAGATCGACAATCGCATTCGGCCGCTCTTCCATGATGAGCTTGATCATCTCCTCGAGAAAGAGGCGCTGGAATTTCTCGAGCCCGCGCGACTTCAACGCGCCGCCTTTGATGATGACTTCGCCCGATTTCGTGAGCAGCGCGTAATTCTTCGCCTTGTAACTGAACATCGCTTCGAACTGCTCATCGATTTCGACGTCGATCCCTTTCGGCAATTCTTTCGCCAAACCTTTTTGCAAATCGTCGATGTCGATCTTGTCCGGCGGTACAAAATAAATTCCGTCCGTATCGACCTCGATCACGTGCGCCCCTTTGGCAGTGAGCCAATCGATCATCTTCTTGAGCAAATCCCGCCCGATTTGCGTGACCCGCGCGGCCGCGTCGAAATCGGCGAAGTGTCCCTGCCCGAAACCGAGATAGCCGTAGAAGCTGTTAATCAAAATCTTGAACGTATTTTGCAGCGCATGCAGGTGGCGTTGCTCTTTCGCATCTTTGGCCGCGCGCATGTCCGCTTTGGTTTGCAGACGAAACGTGCGCAGATCGGTGAGCAAATGACGGAAGATCGACAATCGATCGCTCGCCGGAAAACAATCGAACGCGAGCATGATCGACGGATAAAGCGAAGCGACGTCGCAATGCCAGACGTTACGCGCCACGCCGGTAAAGAAAATGTCCGTGTAACCGCCTTCAAACGATCGCGTGATTGGCAATTCCGGAATGGAATGGCGCTGCCGAAAATATTCGCGGAGGAAGAGCGCGTTGATGCGCGTGGCGTTTCCGCGCACGATCACGTCCTGGTAGTTGTACGGAAAAATCTGCGCCTGGATGAAATAGCTTGGGCTCAGCAAATCTGAAATCGCGCGCGTCTCCCGCACCGCGCAGAGCGCGCGCTGACGAAACGATTTGTGATTGTCGATGTACGCGCGTTGCAGCTCCTTGCCCGCAAGCCCGGAAAATTCTTCCGTGTCGCAAAGCCCGAAATGCCGCGCGACATCAACGCGTTCGAATCCCGCCAACGTCCGCATCCCAACGTCGTAAAACTGCGCGAGCAAAAACGTGTCGACGAAATGCCGGCCATCGAGCGCGAACTTCGGATAATCGATCGTCTTCTCCGCGATTTGCAGGCGCGACGGACGCGAGCGCAGAAATCCGCCGCTCCGTCCCCAATCGAGTTTCGTTTTCAACTTCTTCGCGCGTGCGACGACGAACGGAAGATCGACACGGAACAAATCGTGACCTTCGATCACATCCGGATCGCGTTCTTTGATAAAGCTCGTTAGGCGCTTGATCGCGGCGTGCTCCGACTCGTCCACATTCTTTGGATCGACAATGATCAGCTCTTCCCAGCCAGTGTTGTCGGCGAGCGCGATACTCATGATGTGCTCCTCGGTTGCGAGCACTTCGAGCTGCATCCGTTTCAGTTCTTCGAACGGCAGATCCTTGAACAACGTGCGTCCGGTTGCAGTGAGATAATGCTGCACCGGATCGCTGAGCGCGAAATAACCGCGTCCGGAATTCTTGAGCGCGTTACGCAGCCCGATCAGCTCCTTCCAGCTGTCGACCGTGACGAGCCAGTTGTATTTCAAATCGCCCGCGAGCTTCTCCGCGTTGTCCATTCCAAGATCGACAACGTCGCCATCTGCCCACACGAACGGATGAAACGGCTCTACGTCGACCGATGTCAATCCATCCTTCTCGCGACGATGAACGCGTATCGTCCCGGTTTCGCCGAGCTCGACCGCGACAATGCGCGGCATTGGATCGGCGCCGAAGAGCATCGTGTTTTTCTCAAATTCCATTCAATGAGAGATTCCTCGACTTCGCGCGGAATGCCAAAATAATTGCCGTATGAAGATTTTGTCGTTGTCGATCTTGCTCATGTCGATCTTGTCCGTAGTTGCACAAAACTCCGCCGTGCAAAACGCGGCCGAAAGCGAGCTGCCATCCTGTCTCGCGATTTATAAGGACCTGCACACACATCCTGAACTCTCGACCAAGGAGGAACGCAGCTCCGCCATCGTCGCGAAGGAATTGCGCGCCGCCGGTTGCGAAGTGACCGAGAACTTCGGCAAATACGATAAGCCGGGCTGGAAATGTTACGGCGTCGTCGGCGTCATGAAAAACGGGAACGGACCGACGATTCTCGTGCGCACCGACATGGATGCCTTGCCGGTGCTCGAACAAACCGGCGCGCCTTACGCGAGCAAAGTCACGATGCAAAATGTCGAAGGCAAAGATGTGCCGGTGATGCACGCCTGCGGACACGACATTCACATGAGCGCGTTCATCGGCACCGCGCGCGCGTTGCAACGATTGAAGGACCAATGGTCCGGCACGATCATTTTTGTCGGGCAACCGGCGGAGGAAATGGTGGGCGGCGCGCGCGCGATGTTGAAAGCGGGTCTTTACAATCGTTTCGGCAAGCCTAACTACGCGCTCGCGCTGCACGACGACGCGGAGATTGAGACCGGAAAAATCGGCGTCACCGAAGGTTATTGCTACGCCAATACCGATGCGGTCGACGTCATCGTGAAAGGAGTCGGCGGTCACGGCGCCTACCCGCACAAGACGAAAGACCCGGTCGCGCTCTCCGCCGAAATCATTAACGCGTGGCAAACGATCGCGTCGCGCGAAAACAATCCGCTCGATCCGATCGTCGTCACGGTCGGCTCGATTCACGGCGGGACGAAACACAACATCATTCCCGACGAAGTAAAAATGCAGCTGACGGTGCGCACTTATAAACCTGAAGTCCGGCAACGCACGCTCGCGGCCATCGATCAAATCGCAAAAGGGTGCGCGACCGCGGCCGGATTCCCTGCCGACCGAATGCCGGAAGTGAATGTGCTCAAAGACGAGGGCGTGAACGCGACCTACAACAATCCCGACCTAACGAAACGCGTCACGGCGGCGCTGAAATCCGCGATTGGTGATCAAAACGTCATTCACAAGGATCCGACGATGGGGGGCGAAGATTTTTGCGAATACAGTTTGCCCGATCACTCGATTCCTGCGTGCATGTTCAACGTCGGCGCCGTCGATCCCGCGAAAATCGCCGAATCGCAGAAGACGGGCGCGCCGTTGCCGTCGCTGCATTCGAGCAAATTCCTGCCGGTGCCGGAGTCGACCATTCGCACCGCCATCGCCGGCATGACAGCGGCCGTGCTCGACCTCGCGAAAAAGTAATTGTCGATCTTGCGGCGGCCTAACGAGCGGTCACTGGAGGATGTCCGTGTAACGATTGCTCGCCGTCTGCTGAAAATGGCCGGCGGACAAATCGCCATCGTCAATTTTCTGGTCGATGGAAAGCACCTGCGCCGCGCTCGCGTTCGATCCGATCACCGAGACACCAGCGCTGAATCCGAAGACATTCGAATCCCAGTCCCAATTGCCGCCGATGGGGGTCGGCTGCGTCCAATCGAGCGTGGGCCCGAGGTAAAGGTCCATGCCGGGCGGAAGAACTGCGCGATTTACGTCCGGCGGATAAGTGCTGTGCTCCATGCAATAGGTATCGAACGCGCCGGCGGCGATACGTAATGCGTTAACAAATTTCGTGTTTTGCGCCTGCTGCCGCGCGCGCATAAATGAAGGCAGCGCCATGACCGCGAGCAAGGCAATGATCGCAACCACGATCATCAACTCAACCAACGTAAATCCCTCGGCCCGACGCATAACTACCCCGTTTTTGCATCATGAAATGTGCCAGTTCGGGGTCTATCGCGCCCTTAAATGGCGCAAGATCGACAACGACAATTTCCGATTTCGCCTTACTTAACGCGCACGTTCTTCCGCAGAAACGTCGGCACGTCCAAATCTTCGCCTTCGACAATCGTCGGTTCGCTTTTCTCAAATCGGCCGCGCGTCGCCGGCTCGAATTGCAGCACTTCCTGCTTCGGTTGCACCTTTTTCGATTTCGGTTTCGGCGGTGTCGCCGGTGCATCCGCAACCGGCGCGATCGGAACTACTGGTTTTTTCTTGGGCGGAATCAAACGCGGTCCGGCCGCTGGTTTTTTCGCGGGCGCCGGCGCATGCTCCGACTCGTTAGGCGGAACCGGCTCGAACGGAATTAAATCCTGCGGCGGCGCCGGCTCCGGTTCAATCGAGACCGGGGCCGGAGCTAATTCCGGTTCGCGTGGTGGTTGTGGATGCGGTTCCGGAACGATGTCGATCTTCGGCGCGCTTTGCGCTTGCGGCTCTGTCCACGCCGGCGCCGGTGGAATTTGTGGCGGCGCAAGATCGACATCTCCCACTAACGAACTGATGATTGTAACGCTCAATCGATCTCCCATGCGGCTGTCCACCGCCGTGCCGAAAATAATCTGCGTGTGATCGCGCACCTGCTTGCCCAATTCCTTCATCAGGATTTCCACTTCGGACAACGTCATCGCCGGTCCGCCGGAGACTTGCACGAGCACGTGCGCCGCATCCGCCAGCATTTTGCCTTTGCCCATAAGCGGACTTTTAAGCGCGAGCTTGAGCGCATCGTGCGCGCGGTTCTCCGATTCGGATTCGCCAAAGCCAAACAAGCATTTCCCGCTCTGGCTGCGCAGCGCCGCGAACAAATCATCGAAGCCGATGCGAATCAGTCCGGGACGCTGGATCAAATTGATAATCGAGCGCACGCTTTGGCTGATCGTGATATCGCCAAGCGCGAAGGCCTGATGAATGCCCGCATTCGGCGCAACCATGTCGCCCATGCGATCGTTCTCGAAACAAATAACCGCGTTCGCGATTTGATTTAGCCTAACGAGAGCGTCTTCCGCCTGGGCCGATCGACGTTTGCCTTCAAACGAAAACGGCAGCGTCGCGAAAACAATGACGAGCGAACCGGCTTCGCGTGCGAGTTGCGCGACGAACGGGGCTGCGCCCGAGCCGGTGCCGCCGCCGAGTCCGGCGCAAATGAAAATCATGCGCGCATCGCGCAAGGCCTCGCGGATTTCATCGGCCGATTCGCACGCCGCTTGGAAACCAAGTTCGGGGTCGCCGCCGGAGCCGAGGCCGCGCGTGGTCGTTCGTCCGAGCTGGACTTTGGCCGCGGCGACGGAGCTGGCCAGCGCCTGCACGTCGGTGTTAATGGCGACGAGGTCGGCTTTGTCGGTGCCGTCGAGCACGACGCGGTCGAGCACGTTGCATCCGGCGCCGCCGACGCCGACGACCTTAATTGGAATCGTTTCCGGTTCGCGTTGCGGCAAACTGTAGTTTTTGCTGAGTTGGATCATGTCGATCTTTCCGTTGTCGATCTTGCGTTGAGTGAATTCATCGGCTGCTAAAAATTTTTCCGAGCCATCGTCCGGCAAATCCGCGCCGTGGTCGGTCGCCGCCCACCGCTTGCGCGTATTTGATCAAACCAATCGCCGTCGCGAATTGCGGATTCTCCACCGCGCTCGTTAGGCCGGACATGGTTTGCGCGTGCGTGGCGTGCGCCGGCATGTCGAACACATCCTCGGCCAGATGCTCGATCCCGCTGAGCAAGCTGCATCCCCCCGTGAGAAAGATGCCGGCGCCCGCGTAGTTAATGAAATCCTCCTGGTCGACCTTTCGTTTCAAAAGTTCGAAAGATTCGCGCATGCGGAGATGAATGATCGTGTTCAACGTTTCGCGCTCGATCTCCTTGCCCGCGAAGCCGGAGTCGTCCTTGAGCAAAATCGTTTCGCCCGGCAAACAATTGCCCAGCGTGCAACTGCCTTCTTCGATTTTCAGTTTCTCTGCGCGCGCCATCGGAATGCGCAATCCCATCGAGATGTCGTTCGTGACGTGATCGCCGCCGATCGCGAGCACGCCGCTTTGTTTCACCGCACCATCGACATACAAAATGAAATCGGTCGTGCCGCCGCCGATATCGATCACGAGCGCGCCGAGATTTTTTTGCTGCTGCGTCAGCACCACCTGCGCGGACGCGAGCGCGGTGAAAACAACGTCCTCCACATCAAGCGGCAATTCTTTTACGCATCGAATCGTGTTTTGAATCCGCGTCCGGACACCGTGGATGATGTGAAAATCCGCTTCCAGCCGATGCCCGAGCATGCCGACGGGATTGAGCACTCCTTCCTGTCCATCGACGTGATAATTTTGGATGATCGAATGCAGGAAAGCGTTCGGCGCGGGCAGACTCACTTCACGCGCGTTGATCTTCACATCCTCGACATCCTGTTCGTCGATCTCGTCGCGGTCTTCCGGCAAAATCACGCAGCCGCGATTGTTGAAACTGTGAATGTGCGAGCCGGCCACGCCGACATAAACGCTGCGAATCATCACGTCGCTTTTCTGTTCGGCATCGACCACGGCTTCGTGCACGCATTTCATCGCCGTTTCAAAATCAACAATCTCGCCTTTGCGCACGCCGCGTGAGGGCGCTTGACCGACGCCGAGAATTTTGACCGTGCCGTCCGGCCGCGTTTCGCCGACGACAACGCAAACCTTTGAGGTCCCGATTTCCAATCCAACTAACAAATCACTACTCGCCATTCGTATTCTTCTTTCCTTTTTCCACCGGCAACGCGCGTTTGATCGACATCTTCGGGCTCGGTGACGCGCTCGCAGTCGCGTGCAGCTTCGTCGCCGAAAACGTCCCGAACTTGGGCGCATCCGGTGGCAATGCCTTCATCACGCGCGGCTGTTCGTTAGGCACAATCGTTTCGTTGATCACGTCGACCGCCGGTTTGCCGAACGTGACCGGAATGTTGCGCTGGACGAGCAGGTTTACCGTCGCCAGCTCCTGCTTCGTGTCGTCGCTGTAAATGAGGAATTGCTCCAGCCGCTGCAATTGCGTTTCCAAGTTCTCGAATGCGAATGTGACCTGCGTCCGATTTTTGTCGGTCACATGCAGGCAATAACCTTTCGACACGTCGATCTCGCGAATTTGAAAACGCGTCTGCATGAAGCTGCGCGTGCTCATGCGTAAAAGCTCGAGCGCCGCGCGCGCTTCGGATGATTCCACAATTTTGCCGGCCGCGAGCGTCTCACTCGTGCAACCCGTGATGAGCGGCAGCCCCAGATATTCCGGCAGCAATTTCTTTTCTTTCATCAACACGCCGCGCGCATCGACTAGGAATGCGGCGTCGGATGTAAAAGGATCGGCGATCGATTTTTCGGACGTGATCCACGCGATCGGCTTGCGTTCCGTCACCCGAATGTCGATTTCGTTCGGCAACTTGCGCACGACCTGCACATCATCGACCTGCGGCAGCTCCTGTAATTTGTCGTGCACCTGCGCAAGATCGACATGGAAAATGTTTTCGCCTTCGTGCACATCCGTGACCTCGAGGGCGCGGTCGCGCGGCAACGTCCCATCGGTCTCGAATTCTATGTTCGTTAGGCGATAATCGGGGTTGTCGAAAAAGAACCGGCGCAATCCCGCGCGCGCGCCGAGACAAACGCCGGTCGCAAGCGCGATCACGAGCACGAACTTCGACACGAACACGAGCACTTTGCGATTGCGATGCTGTGCGGCCGAACGCGAGCGCACGTTCACATCGAGCAGATGCTGTTGGCGTCGCTGCTTCGGCTTCGACACACGTTGATTGCGCGGCCGCGAACGCTTCATTTCCGCGCTCCTTTCGCCAGCGACAACTCGATGATCCTTTGGCAAAGATCGACATAGTTGATTCCGACGGCCGCCGCCGCTTCCGGCAACAAACTCGTCTCCGTCATTCCCGGAATGGTGTTGATCTCGAGCACGGTCGCCGCGCCGTTCTCCGGCAAAAGCACATCAACGCGCGCATAAACCTGCAGGCCTAACGAGCGAAACGCCCGCATCACTAGTTCTTGAATCTCCGCCGTTTTTTCCTTGTCGATCTTCGCCGGACAAACATGCTCCGCGCTCGCGCCCGCACTCGGATTCAAAAACGGATACTTGGTGTTGAAATCGTAGAAGCCGCCTTTGGGAATGATCTCGAGAATCGGCAACGCCTGTTCGCCGAGCACGCCGATGGTCAACTCGCGGCCGGGCACAAACTTCTCGACCAGCAATTCGCGATCGTATTTCGCCGCTTTCGCGAGCGCCGGCTCGAGCTCCGATTCGGTCTTAATAATATAGACGCCGACGGTCGAACCCTGGCGGGGCGCTTTGACGACGAGGGGGAGCGAGAACGTTGGCCGTTGTCCGGCCTGGATCACTTCCCAATCGGGAGTCGTCACTCCGTGGTCACGGAATTTCCTTTTCGACCGAATCTTATCAAAAGCAAGTGCGCTTTCTTCAACGCCCTCTCCCGTGTAGGCGATTCCGCGCTTCTCCAGCACGGATTGGATCTGCCCGTCTTCGCCGAAAGTTCCGTGAATGCAATTGAACGCAAGATCGACATCGCCCGGCAAATCAAACTCGGGACCGCGAACATCGACATCGACCACCTCGCAGCCTAACGACCGCAACGCCTTCGAAACGCCGCGCGCTGTCGCCAGCGAAACTTCGCGCTCCGAGCCCGGCCCGCCCTGCAATACCGCAATTTTTTTTGGTAAGTTCATCGCCTAATGATTCGTGGCGAAAGCCCGTCGTCTTTCATTAATCCTCCCCCACGATTTGAACTTCCGTTTCCAGCTCGACCCCGCGCTCGCGCGCCTTCGATTTAATCCGTTCGATCAACTGCAGCATTTCGGCCGCAGTCGCACCGCCGTCGTTGACGAGGAAATTTCCGTGCACCTCCGAGACGCGCGCATTGCCAACACGCGTGTTTTTCAATCCGAGCTCATCGACCAACTTTCCCGCCGGCGTCGTATTCGGATTTTTGAAAATGCAGCCCGCGCTTTTCGCGATCGGTTGTGTCGAGCGCCGTTTTTCCTGCGACTCTGACAAGCGATTGTCGATCTTGCCGCGTTCCGCCGGTTCCGCGCGAAACGTTGCCGCGACCGCGTAATTTTTTTCCAGCAACGGAAAGTGCCGATAATGCACTTCCAGTTCATCGCGCTCCTTTGTGTGCGAATTTCCGTCGGCATCAAGATAGCGAACACGCGCGACGTAGTCGAAAGTTTGCGCGCCCATCGCGCCAGCGTTCATGCGCAATCCGCCGCCGAGCTCGCCGGGAATTCCTTCCATCCACTCGAGTCCGCCGAGATTTGCGCCGCGCGCTGCGTAAGCCACCTCATGCAATTTCGCGCCGGCGCCGGCGGTAATCTCGTTTCCGACGATGTCGATCTTGTCGAATTCGCCGCCACTCGGATGAACGACCACGCCGCGAATTCCGCCGTCGCGGACTAACAAATTCGATCCGCGTCCGATCACAAACAGCGGAAGATTTTCGCGCCGGCAAAATCGAATTAGTTCCGCAAACGCATTCTCTGTTCGCGGTTCGACCCAAAAATCGGCCGGCCCACCCACGCGCAGCGTTGTGTGTTTCGCCAGCGGCTCATACAAACGCACGTCGCCCTCTTCGCCCACGATCGCCTTCAACTTCTCCGCGATCACGAGATCGGCCGCTAAGATTGACAACTGCTCGTGAATGTTTCCTGCACCAAGACTCAGAACGAGATCGCCGACGTCGAGCGCGTTGCCGATGTCGCAATGGACGCGGTCGAGTCGCGGTTGAAAAGTCGCATCGCGATGACCGTGCGCGAGGATCTCATCCACGATCGTTTGTCCGCTGATTCCCGGGATCGGCGCTTCGCTCGCCGGATAAATATCCGTCACCACGATCTTGTCCGCGTCGTCAAAGGCGGCGCCGAATTCTTTCCGCAACGCTTTCGTGCGCGAATAACGATGGGGCTGAAACATCGTCAGCACGCGCTTGCGCCCGGCCGATCGCGCCGTCTTCAAGGTCGCGCGAATCTCCGTCGGATGATGCGCGTAATCATCGACCAGCAGAAACCGATCGCTCGCGTATTTGATTTCGAAACGGCGGCGGGCGTGTTGAAATTTGCCTAACGATTTCGCGATTTTATCGAAAGGCACGCCTAGTTCCGTCGCGAGCGCGACCACCCCGGTGGCATTATGCACGTTGTGCCGGCCGGGAACGCTGAGCACGATTTCGCCGAGCTTTTCGCCACGGCGATAAACGCAAAACACTGAAGTGAAGTCACGCAGCTCGATGTCGCTCGCGCGATACTCCGCCCCGTCACTGAGACCGAACGAAATCGTGCGATCGCAACATCGACATGTTCGCGGCGCGTGCGTGTCATCCGCGCTGTAAAAAACAATTCCGGTGGTTTGATTGAGCAGTTTTGCAAACACTGCCTCGATCGCCGCGAGGTCTTTGTAAAAATCGAGATGCTCCTCTTCGATATTTAAAATGAGCGCATGTTCCGGATGAAAAAGTTCAATTGTTCCGTCGCTCTCATCGGCTTCGGCCACGAACCATTCGCCGCGCGCGTCCCAATGCGCGTTCGAGCCGAGAATCGGAATTTCCGCGCCGACATAATGCGACGGATGCACGCCGCCTTCGCGCAAAACGTGGGCGGCCATCGCCGACGTCGTTGTCTTGCCATGCATGCCGGCGATGACGATGCCGCGTTTGGCGCGCATGATCGCGGCGAGCGCTTCGGCGCGGCGCGCTTTCATTTTCGCTGACGCCAAAATGGGATTGTCGATCTTGATGGCCGACGAATAGATCACCAACTCGGCATCGGCGGCGTCTTCCGCCTGATGACCTTGATGGAAACGCAGACCGAGCCGTTGCAATCGAGCTGTCTCCTGCGTCGCCACTTTGTCCGAGCCGCTGACTTCGTGTCCAAGCTCGAGCAGAAGCGCGGCCAGTCCGCTCATCCCGCTGCCGGCGACGCCGATCAAATGCACGCGATGTCGCTCGTGCGCGAAAAATTTTGCAAGATCGACATCGTTCATCGTGGTCATTGCACGTATTTCTCCATCGTGTCTACCACGCGTTTGGCTGCGTCGTTCGGAGCGAGCCGTTTCGCCGCGTCCGACATCAAACGCAGCTGCATTTCGTCGCCTAACAAGTCGCGAAACTTGTGCGCGAGCGACTCCGGCGTGACCTCCGCTTCCTTCATGACGACGGCTGCCCCGCTGCGCGCGAAGATTTCTGCGTTGCGCGTTTGGTGATCCTCCGCCGCGTACGGATACGGAATTAAAATCGACGGTAGAAAAAATGTCGCGAGCTCGGCGAGACTGGCCGCGCCCGAACGCGCGATGGCCAGGTCGCTCGCGCTGTAAAGCAATTCCATGTGATGATGAAACGGCGCGACAAGCGCGGGGATTTGTTCACGCGCGTAGTTGTCGGCGACTAACTTTTCGTCACGCGCACCGGTGAGATGAATGATTTGAATTTGCGCGTCGCGCAGCAAGGCCGCTGCTTTGACCATCACCTGATTAATTCCGCTCGCGCCCTGGCTTCCGCCCATGACGAGCAACGTTTTCAAGTCGTCACGCAGTCCGAGTTTTTGCCGCGCAAGATGTCGATCTAACGGGCGCAGCTCGGTCCGAATCGGCGTACCGGTCACTTCTGTGCGCGCCTTCGGAAAAAACTGCGCACATTCCTTGAAGCCTAACAAGACTGCGCGCACCATCCGCGCGGTGAATCGATTCGCTTTGCCGGGGATGGCGTTCGACTCGTGAATGAATGTCGGCAAACCGCGCATGCGTCCGGCCATCACCGGAGCGGTGGAAGTGAACCCACCCATGCCGAGAACCACATTCGGTTTGAATTGACTGTAGATGGTGCGACAACGCGACAGACTGTCGGCAAATCGCCTAACGAATCCGAAAATCGCTGGCGAAAATCCGGAGGGCAAACCGACCGTCGGCAATTTCTCGTAGCGCAGCTCCGGATGTTCCTTGAGCGCGAGCGTGTCGACTTCCTTTTCGGAAATGAAGAGCATCACTTCGTGGCCGCGACCGCGCAGCGTTTCGGCCACGGCGATTCCCGGAAACAAATGTCCGCCCGTTCCTCCGCATGCAATGACAGCGTTCATTGTCGATCTTGCATCAGATGCGCGGGGTGACGCGGACTTGCAGCGCGGTGCGTTTGCGATTCGTCGGTTCCAATTTCGCCTGCCGATAAATGTTCATGAGCAATCCGACCGCGAACAAACACGCGACCAGATTCGATCCGCCGTAGCTCACGAACGGCAGCGGCAGACCCTTGTTAGGCAAAAGCGACGTCGTCACGCCAATGTTCACCGCCGCCTGCAAACCGAGCAGCGACACGAGTCCACAGCCTAGCAACAGTCCGAAACGGTCCTTCGCGTGCAGCGCGATTAACATTCCGCAGACGATGATGACGACGAACAGAAACACCACGAGCAAACTCACGCGCAGTCCTAGCTCTTCGCCGATCATCGGAAAAATAAAATCGGTGTGGGCGTAAGGAAGGTACATCATTTTCTGGCGGCCGTTGCCGAGGCCGAGGCCTTCCATGCCGCCGCTGCCCCACGCGATCAGCGCCTGCATTTGCTGTAAGCCGGCGTCCTGTTTGTAAGTTTCGGGATGCAGGAAGGCGAGCAATCGGCCCATTCGTTCCGGCAATAGTGACGCCATTAATAAGAGCGAAACGAATCCGCCGGCGGCCACGACGCCGAGGAGAACCATGTTTGCGCCGGCGACAAACATGACCACGAATGCCATCGCGCCGATGAGCGCGGTCGTGCCGAGATCGACTTCTGCGAGGATCAGCGCGAGCAAAATTCCCACGACCGCGAGCGGAATGCCAAATCCGTAAACGAGCGAGCCACTCACTTTTTCGTAGCGCGAATACCACCAAGCCAGAAAAAACACGGCGGCGATCTTCGCGATTTCGGATGGTTGAAAACTGAGCGCGTTAAAGCCGACCCATCGCCGCGAACCGTTGATGCGCATGCCGATGTGCGGGACGAAACAGAGCACGAGCGTGGCAATCGCGAGCGCGAACCAGATCCACCACGTGCGTTGCCACACGTGGTAATCGACGAGCGCGGCCACGGTGCAGATCGTTAGGCCGACGCCGAGCCAAATGCCCTGTCGTTTGATGAAGAAGTAAACGTCGCCGTGGCTGTCGCGCGCGAATGCGCTCGTGCTAAAAAGCATGACGATGCCGATCACGAGCGTGCCGAGCACAGCGATGAAAAGGAGCGTGGCGCTTTTGCGATGCATGGCGTTAGATCGACATCTACTCCTCGGACTTCTTTCCTTTTGTCGTTTTGTTAGGCAGGAGCAGCTTCTGCCCGATCTTTAACTTGCGCGGATCGTCGATGTGATTGAGCGCGATGAGATCGTCGTAGGGAACGTGGAGCTTCTTCGCGATCGTGACCGGATTGTCCCCTTTCGCGACCGTGTAAGTCTTGTGCGAATCATCAACCGCCTTCGCGCGTTTGATCTCCATCGCGGGCGAGGCGCTCGCTACCGGTGCAGTTGTCGATCTTGTGAGCGGCGTTGAGAACGCGGCCGGGCGTTCGCGCGTCTTGATCGCGTTAAACGCAATAATTCCGGACACGGCGACGACATGCAGAATGAGCACGATGAGTAACGCGCGCGAAAGTTTCATGTTCGGCTCCGACATTTCGTCGTAGTCCGCGGTGGCGGCGCGCATTCGCCCGCGCATGGCGGTCGCGCGAAGTTTTTTGCGGCGCTTCGGCCACTTTAGTTTCGGGAAATCGAATTTGATTTTCATTTGGGAAGAGCCCTAACGAGTGCACGAAATTGATCGCCGCGATCGGCGTAACTTTTAAACATGTCGAAGGACGATGTGCCCGGGGAAAAGAGAACGACCTCGCCCGGTTTCGCGGTGTTGCGCGCACGATCGACCGCTTCCGCGAGCGAATCGGCGCGTTCACAATGGGTGACGTCGTTCCAATCCTGCGCGATTAGCTCGGCCATTTCGCCGATGAGAATTGTAGATCTTACCTTTTCTTTCACGAGCGGCCGGAGTTCCTCGTAGGTGAATCCTTTGTCTTTGCCGCCGGCGATGAGCACGACCGTTTTGGTTTGCGCCTGCAACGCCTTCTCGACCGCGTCGAGATTCGTCGCTTTCGAATCGTTGATGTATTCGACGCCGCCGAGTGTGCGCACGATTTCTAAGCGATGCGGTTGCGGCTCGTATTCCGCGAGCGCTGGCGCCATTTTCTCGAACGAAAGTCCGCGCGCGTGTCCGGCCGCGAGCGTAGCCATCAGGTTCTCGATGTTGTGCGCGCCGCGCAATTTCGTCTCCGCCATGCGCAGTACCGGTTGATTTTCGAAAACGATCGCACCTTCGCTCAAACGGAAATCAGCGCGATCGTCGTAGGCGCTGAATGTTATCGTGCGCGCTTTTAATTTTGGCAGACGTTCGACCGCGTTCACGATCGCAACGTCGTCGCTCGTTTGATTTTCGAAGATGCGCAGCTTGGCCGCGCGATATTCCGCGACGGAACGGTAACGATCGAGATGATCGGGCGCGAAGTTGAGCCAAAGCGCGACGGATGGACGAAAAGTGGAAATGGTTTCGAGTTGAAACGAGCTCACTTCTACCGTGAGCACGTCGAACGGCTTTTTCTCGCGCGCGACTTCGCTCAGTGGTTTGCCGATGTTGCCGCACGCGATGCTGGGCTGGCCGCACGCGTTCAACATTTGCGCGAGCATTTCGGTCGTGGTCGTTTTGCCGTTCGTGCCGGTGATGGCGATGACAGGAATGTCGATCGAGCGAAAACCGAGCTCGAGCTCGCCTAACATGTCGATCTTGCGTGAAGAAAAATTCTGCGCGAGTGGCGACTCGGGATCGATGCCGGGACTCAAAACGGCCAAATCGTATTTGTCGGAATTGGCATCCGCTTCGGCGCCAGCGATGACGCGCACGCCTTGCGCACGCAAATTTTCGAGCGTCGATTTCAACAGTTTCGCTTCATCGGCGCTGTCGAGCACGGTCACCTGCGCGCCTTCGCTTTTGAGCAGGAGCGCGGCGGCGGTCCCACTCAAACCCGCGCCCAGCACCGCGACATTTTTGTTTTGATAGCGCGCCATTCGTTATCTCAATTTCAAAGTCGCCAGGCCTAACAAGGCGAAGACGCCAGACAAAATCCAGAAGCGCACGATGACCGTGTTTTCTTTCCAGCCGGCGAGCTCGAAGTGATGATGCAACGGCGACATCAGGAAAATGCGGCGACCGGTCGCTTTAAAACTGATCACCTGCAGGATCACCGAGAAGGCTTCGATGACGAAGACGCCGCCGACGATTGCGAGCAGCAGTTCCTGTTTACAACAAATCGCGATCACGCCCATCATTCCGCCGATCGCGAGCGAGCCGGTGTCGCCCATAAAAACTTTCGCGGGATAACAATTGAACCAGAGAAATCCGAAGCCGGCGCCGACGAGCGCGGCGCAGACGACGGTGAGCTCGGCCGTGAACGGATAAAACGGGACCTGTAAATATTCCGCGATGCGAAAATTTCCCGCGAGATAACAGAGCACCGAATACGCCATCGCCACCGTGATGGTGCAGCCGATGGCGAGACCATCGAGACCATCCGTGAGATTTACCGCGTTCGACGCGCCGACGATGACGAGCGCGAAAAACGGGAGCACAAACCAACTCATGTTGGTGACCACCGGTGTCTTGACGAACGGAATGAAAAGCTCGCGCGCCTGCACTTCGATCAACGGCGTCGTTAGGAAAACGGCCGCCACAATCATGGCGAGCACGATTTGAAAAAACAGCTTCACCCGGCCCGACACGCCCTCGGTTTTTTTCTTGGTGACCTTGAGATAATCGTCCGCGAATCCGAGCGCGCCGAGATACAGCATCGCGAAGAGCGCTAGCCAAACGAAGCGGCTGTCGGGTCGCGCCCAAAGCACACTCGAGATGAAGACCGCGCCGATGATGAGGACGCCGCCCATCGTCGGCGTGCCCGCTTTGCCGCCGTGCAACGTCGCAAGGCGATGAACTTCTTCGGCGCCGCGAATTGGTTGCCCGATTTTCAGCGCGGTCAATTTGCGGATGACCAAATTGCCGAACAAAAGGCAAATCGAGAAACCGGTGACAGCGGCGGCGACGGCGCGAAACGTAACGTAGAAGAAAACGTTCAGGCCGCCGAAGTGATCGCTGAGTCGATGGAGGTAATACAACATGGCTTAATGCGTCATGGCGGATTGGCGGTGGCTGAAGTCTTCCATCACGCGTTCGGTGCGAGCGGCCCGACTGCCTTTGACCAGAACGAGGTCGCCCGTCGCCGCGATTTCGCCTAACAAATCCGCGGCTTCACTTGTCGATCTTGCAAGATCGACATGTTCCAAGCCGGCTTTGCGCGCGGCGTCGGCAATGGTTTGGTCGAGCGCGATCAGATGATCGATGCGCAATTCCGCGGCGCATTCCCCGACTTCGCGGTGACCGCGCTCCGCTTCCGCGCCGAGCTCACCCATCGCTCCGAGCACAGCGATGCGTTTACCATCGGCATCGAGCTCGATCAAAGTTCGCAGCGCCGCCTTCATCGAGTCGGGGTTCGCGTTATAACTGTCGTCGATAAATTGCACGCCGTTGATTTCTTTGATCTGCAAACGCGCTTTCGTTAGGGGAGCGGAGGCCAGACCTTGCGCGCATTCCTCGAGCGAAAGACCGAAAACTCTTCCGGCCGCGACGGCGAGCAACGCGTTCTGCACCATGTGCAGTCCTGGCACCGGAAGTTGCGCGCGGCACCGATGCGCGCCTTCGAGAATGGTGAAGTCGGTGCCTTCGGCGCTTTGCGAAACCTCATCGGCGTGAATTTGACCGTTCGTTAGGCCAGCCAGAACGATCTTGGCGCGGGAGCGCGCTGCGATGCTCGGCGTAAATTCATCGTCGCCGTTCAAAATCACGGTTCCGCTAAGATCGACATGTTCGACCAGAGCGCCTTTCTCCTGCGCAATCGCGTCGCGCGTCCCCATGAATTCGATGTGGGCGACACCGATATTGGTGACGATCGCGACATTAGGCGCGGCGATTTTCGCGAGCGGCGCGACTTCGCCCGGATGATTCATGCCAATTTCCCAAACGCCGATCTCGTGATCGGCAGTCGCTTCCAGGATTGTGCGCGGCAATCCGACGTGATTATTGAAGTTGCCTTCGGTTTTAGTGACGCGAAATTTTCGGCCGAGCACGGCGGCGGTGAAATCTTTTGTGCTGGTTTTGCCGTTGCTGCCGGTAATGCAAACAACTTTCAGGCCTAACGAACGCCGATAATTTGCGGCCAGCGTTTGATAGGCGACGAGCGTGTCGGCCGCGCGAATGATGGCGAATTTTGGCGGAACATTTCCTTTCCAGCCAGGATCGACAATCGCACCTGCCGCTCCGTTGGCGGCGACCGCTTCGACAAATTTGTGGCCGTCGAAATTTTCGCCGCGCAAGGCGACGAAGAGCTCGTTCGCTTTAATCGTGCGCGAATCGGTGCTGACTTTTTCGACGACCTGGGCGCCGTCGCCGCGCTCCAGCCGCGCGTTGGCAAGATCGACAATCTGTAAGATCGACAATCGATTCATGACGCGAATTCCACCGGCCGGTTTTCGATTGCGCGTTTCGCCACCTGCACGTCGTCGAACGGAATGGTGTGATCGGCGAACTCCTGATAATTCTCGTGGCCTTTGCCCGCGATCAGGATGATGTCGCGCGGCTGCGCCAATTCGATGGCGCGATTAATCGCGGCAGCACGATCGGTAATTTTTTCGTGCTTCTTTCCGCGAAAGCCTTTTTCCACCTGCGCGATGATCGCCTCCGGATCTTCTTTTCGCGGATTATCGCTCGTAATGATGGCGAAATCCGCATGTCGATCTACCACTTCGCCCATGAGCGGACGTTTCTGTTTGTCGCGGTCGCCGCCGCATCCGAAAACGACGATGAGGCGATGCGGCTGCAATTCGCGCAAAGTTTTAATGACGTTCAACAACGCGTCAGGCGTGTGCGCGTAATCTACAAAAACCTGAAACTGACGTTTGGCCGGGACCAACTCGAGACGCCCGGGAACTTGCGGCGATTTTGCCAGGCTCAAGACCGCGTCACGCAAACTAATGCCTAACGAATTCGCGGCCGCGAGCGCGGCAAGGGAATTGGCGACGTTGAACCGGCCGATGAGCGGGACGCGCACGAGATAACTTTTGCCGCGCGCATCGAGTTGGTAAGAAGTTCCGCCAACTTCCATGCGGTAATTCGAGGCGCGAAAATCGGCGCGCGCGCCCATTCCGTAGGTCACGACCGAAACGCGATTGTCGATCTTATCGACGAGTTTCTGGCCGTAGTCGTCGTCGATGTTGATCACAGCGACGGGTTTCGGTTTGAGTTTTTGGTCGCCTAACGAGGTAAACAATCTCGCTTTCGCTTCGAAGTAATTCTCCATGGTGCCGTGAAAATCGAGATGGTCCTGCGTGAGATTGGTAAAGACGGCGACGTTCCATTCGATGCCGCGCACGCGTTCCTGGGCGAGCGCGTGCGAGGAAACTTCCATCGCCGCCGCGCGACAATCGGCGTTAACCATTTGCGCGAGCAGCTCACGCAAATCGAGCGACTCGGGTGTGGTGCGCGTCGCCGGCAAAATGCGTTCGGCGATTTCATAGCGCACGGTGCCGATCAATCCACAGCGCACGCCGGCGTTCTCAACAATGTGCTTGAGCAAAAACGTGGTCGTCGTTTTCCCATTCGTTCCCGTGACCGCGGCCATGCGCAAACGGCGCGACGGATATTGATAAAAGGCCGCGCCTAGATCCGCGAGCGCGCTCCGCGTGTTTTCGACGACTACAATGGTGGCGCGTCCCGCCACGGCGGGATTTCGCTCGGCCACAATCACCGTCGCCCCTTTTTCGATGGCCTGGTCGATGAAGTCGTGGCCATCGCTTTTTTCGCCGCGCAATGCGACGAAAAGGCCATTCCTTTGCACACGCCGCGAGTCATACGCGATGCCATCCACTGCGCGATCAACCGGGCCGGCGATTTCGCGCACGGGAATGGCGGCGAGGAGCGTTTTGAGCTGCATGCGTGATAAAAATTTCCCCGCAACACGCTCAGCGATGTCGGGAATTGCTCAAGGCCACTCGCTCGACCGGCACAGCTTTGCGAATTTCCTCCTGCGGTTGAAGATCGAGATAACGCGCCGCCTTTTCAGCGATGCGTGAAAAAATCGGACCGGCCACGAGCCCGCCGTAATTCAGCTCCGGCTTGTCGGTCTTGGCATCGTCGAGCACGACGAGCCCGACGAATTGCGGATTGTCCGCCGGCAAATAACCACAAAACGAGACGACCCACTTGCCGTGATCGTAGCCGCCGTGCGGATCGACCTTTTGCGCGGTGCCGGTTTTTCCGGCGATGACAAAACCGGGCACAGCTGCGGCCGCGGCGGTGCCGCGATCGCTCACGACACCGCGCAGGGCATTACCGATTTGTCTGGCCGTCTGGGGAGAAATTACTTCGCGCACGACCGTGGGCTTGAGCGAACTAATCGTTAGGCCGTCGCTGCTGGTGATGGATTTTACAATCCGCGGCGCCACGAGTTTGCCGCCGTTCGCGATCGCGCACATCGCCGTCGTCATTTGCAAAGGCGTGACGCCGACTTCGTGGCCCATCGGAATGCGCGTGATCGAAATTTTGCTCCATGATTGCGGCGGGCGAATCAGCCCTGGAATTTCGCCCGGCAATTCGATGCCGGTGCGTTCGCCGAAACCAAAACGCCGAATGTATTCGTAAAATTTCTGATCGCCGATGGTGATGGCGAGTTTGGCCGCGCCGATGTTGCACGACTTCACCAGAATGTCCTGCACGGTCAGATCGCCGAATGGTTTGTGATCGTGCAACGGCGTGCCGCCGTAATTCCACAGCCCGTTTTCGCAAAAAATCCACGAGTCGGGATGGACCTTGTGTTCGTTCAGGGCCGCGGCCACGGAAACGATTTTGAATGTCGATCCTGGCTCCATCATGTCGATGATGGCGCGGTTTTTCATCTGCTCCGGTTTCGCGTCGCCGCGCTCGTTCAAATTGAACGCGGGCCGGTTCGCCATCGCGAGCACTTCACCGGTTTGTGGACGCATCAAAACGATCGTCGCCTTCTGCGGCTGATATTCGCGCATGGCGGCGTCGATTTCGTTCTCGACGATGTTCTGCAAGTTAAGATCGACAGTTAACTTTACGTTGTAACCGTTGCGCGGCGCGCGTTCCTGCCCGCGATACAACACGATCTCCTGCCCGGCGCGATTGTGCTCGATGTAACGATAGCCATCCTGCCCGTGCAGATATTCGTCCATCGAACCTTCCACGCCCTGAATGCCGTGATGCTCGAAATCGGTGAAGCCAATGACGTGGCAAAGCATTTGCCCGTTCGGATAATTTCGCGTCGCGTCATGCTCGAAATAAATCCCGCGAAGATTTTTCGCGCGCAGCTGTTCGCGTAAACGGTCCGCGTCCGCTTTCGCCACTTCGCGTTGCAAAACGATGTAACGCCGGTCGCCGGAAATTTTTTCGGCAACTTCGGCGCGCGGCAGCTTCAACTCACGTGCGACAAGATCGACAATCGCATCTCGATCGTTGATGTGACTCGCGTCGGCCACGACCGTTTCGACCGGCACGTTGTGCGCGAGCGCTTCGCCGTTCGCGTCCACGATCTCGCCGCGCTCGGCGTAGATCGGCTGTTTATAGACGTGCTTGTCCGCCGCCAGCGCCGCGTACTCGTTGTGCTTGATCATCTGCAGATAGATCAAGCGACAGGAGAAAACGCTGAAGAGCGCAGTGAATCCGAGGCATACGAGTGTGCATCGGAATCGCGCGGTCATTTCACATTCGCGACCGGTTGAACTGCGTCCTCGTTAGGCCGCGCCGGGATGGTGAGGCGAACAATGTTGCGTTCGGCGATCGGAATCATTTTCAAATAACCTTCCTTCAAACGCCGTTGCAGCGCCGAGCGTGAAGTCAGCGCGGTGATCTGCGCCGCGGCCACGTCATTGTCCGTGCGCAATTTTGCCAGCTCGTTCTCGAGCGCCTTCTTCCGGTCGCCGAGGTGATAAAGCTGAAGATTAAGATAAACGTAGGTGAGCCCCATCAAGGCCACGAACGCGAGCATGACTAACCAGCGCGCGAGCGAAGCCGCATCCATCGTGTTCACATTGCGTCGGCGGCTCATGCGATTTTCTCCGCCGCGCGCAATTTCGCGCTCCGCGAACGCGGGTTGGCGCGCTGTTCGTCTTCCGTCGGCTCGATCGGTTTGTCCGTTAAGATCGACATGTTGTAATCGGGATTACGTTTCGGCTCCGGCCACTCCGGTTGGTCGAGCCACTCCCGCGCGTGATCGCGGAAAAAATTCTTCACCACGCGATCTTCCAGGGAATGAAAGGAAATGACCGCGATGCGCGCGCCGATTTCCAGCCGGCTCGTTAGGGCGCGCAAGCCTTCTTCGAGCGCGCCGAGCTCGTCGTTCACTTCCATGCGCAATGCTTGAAACGCGCGCGTCGCCGGATGCAATCGTCCGTGACGGCCGACGACTTTTTCGATCGCCTTCGCCAGCGGCAACGTTTCATGGAACGGCGATTCCTTTCGCACCTTCACGATGGTCGTGGCGATGCGACGCGCGGCCGGTTCTTCGCCCAACTCGCGAAACAAATGGGTGAGCTGCTCTTCGCTGTAAGTGTTCACGATGTAAGCCGCGTTCATCGGACCGGACGGATCCATGCGCATGTCGAGCGGACCGTTACGCATGAAACTGAAACCACGCGCCGCGTTTTCGAGTTGGCGCGACGACACGCCAAGATCGACAAGTGCGCCACCGATAGTCGCGATGCCGAGCTCATCGAGAATCTTGTCCGCGTTCCGAAAATTTCCCCGGTGAAAGGTGACGCGCCGTCCCGCATGCGCCAGTCGCTCCCGCGCGTGCTCGATCGCTTCCGGGTCCTGATCGAGCGCGAGAACGTCCGCGCCCGTTTTCAAAATGAGTTCGCTGTGACCGCCGCCGCCGCAGGTCGCATCGAGAATCAACGCGCCCGGTTTCGGCGCGAGCAATTCGAGCACTTCGGCCGCGAGCACCGGTTGATGATAAGAAAAGTCCTCCATAATCGGATCGGCCTCCTCCAAAATCAGCGGCCCGGTCGCAAAACGCACCGGCCGATCGAAAAGCAACGCGTTCTTCATCTCCCTACAGCCCGATCACGTTCGCCACGTGTTGATATGTCGATGTTTCCTCCTCATGCGCTTTCTTCCAGCGCGCCAAATTCCAAATTTCAAAACGGCCGCGGCCGCCCACGAGCGCGACCTCGCCTTTGAGTTGAAGTTTTTTGCAAACGTCTTCCGGCAAAACGAGCCGGCCTTGTCGATCCGCGATGGCATGCTCGGCGCGCGAGTGCAGATGACGCAAAAACACTCGCCGGTCGCGCGCGGAGACATTCGCATTCGACTCTGCTTCCGTGCTCACACGAGAAAATTCCTCAGCCGACATGACCAGGAGAAATTGATGATCCGCCTGCGGAAGAAGGATGAACTCCTCGGCGCCATCGCGACGCCAGCGCGCGGGGATGGTGATGCGATTCTTCTCGTCGATGGCGTGACGGAATTCGCCGGCGAAGAATCGTCTGTTAGGCGGCGAGGGCGTGTCCATATGCGGGCGGTCCGATCAACCATTTTTCCCCACTTCGCCCCACTCTTAACCACTTTGCGTGCCAGGGGTCAATAGAAATTATGCGTTCTTTTTCGAGGGCAGCGTTAGGCCCCTCCCCATATATAGATGTCGATCTTGCAATCGTTTCCCCGCATTCGACCTTTGCTCCCAATGCGTTTGTTGTTTTTCGCGCTCCTTGCCACTTCCGTTCTCGCGCAAACCGCGCCGCCTAACGACACCGACGCCGTGCGCGTAAACGTGACGGTGAATCCCGACGGTTCGCGCACGACCTACCAGTTCGACAACGCAAATCACAAGGCGACCGCCACCACCATCGAGGCGGATGGCAAAACGCCGCGCGGCAAAACGGTTTACCGCGTGGATGATCAGGGACGCTTCGCCACCGGCGTTTCGTTCGACGCCAAAGGTAAATTTCGCTTCAAGAGCCTGTATAAGTACGATGGCGCGGGACGGATTCAGGAAGAGACGCAGCTCAGCAAAGACGACGCGGTCTTGAATAAGATCGTTTACAGCTACGACGCGAATGGCCGGCAGACCGGTTACTCCGTTTTCGATGCGACCGGAAAACTTCTCGGCCAAACATCGACCGCTTCACCGCCCATTCCGCCGAAGAAAAAATGACGCGCGCAAGATCGACATCTACCTCTCGCCTTGCTTCGACTAACAAAGCGACTTAAAACTCACCCGTGATCGAGTACATCCAACGAGGCGGCTTGCTCATGTGGCCGATCCTCATCTGCAGCATCGTCGCCATCGGCGTGTTCGCGGAACGGCTCTTCTATTTGCATCGCGCCACCATTCACGTCGGCGAATTTCTCAAGGGATTGTCGAACTTGATCCAACGGCGCAATTTTGCCGAAGCGCTGCATGAATCGGCCGGAACGCCCGGCCCGGTCGCGCGCGTGATTCATGCGGCGATTCTCCGGCACGAAGCGCCGCGCGCGGAATTGCGCGACGTCGTCCAGGAAGCTGGCCAACTCGAAGTGCCGAAGCTGGAAAGATTTCTCGGCGTGCTCGCGACCATCGCGTTCCTCGCGCCGCTGCTCGGTTTGTTAGGCACGGTCGCCGGAATGATCGACACCTTCGGGGTGATCGCGTCAAACGGCGGCACCGCGACGGTGACGGAACTTTCGCGCGGCGTTTATAAAAGTTTGCTCACCACCGCAGCCGGTCTCGTCGTCGCCACGCCCACTTACGTCGCCTACGCCTATCTCTCATCGCGCGTGCGACAGATGATGTTTGATATGGAACGCGCGGGAATTGAAGTCGTGCACATGCTCACCGACACCGCGCCGATGAGCGGCATCATCAGTTTCCAGCAACCGGGCGCGGAGCGTGAAGCGCGCTAAGATCGACAATCGCCTAACGAATCGATGAAGCTTCACCGGACGAAGGAATATAACTTCGGCTGGCTGATGATTATTCCCGCGGTCGATATTCTTTTCCTGCTCATCTTTTTTGTTCTGCTCAGCTCGAATTTTATTTTGCAGCCGGGAATCGCGGTCGCGCTTCCCTCTTCCCACTTCACTCTCCCGCCGCGCGCGAATCAGCAAATTTTGAGCATCACCGGCGGGTCGGTGCCGGCGATTTATTTTCGCGACCAAAAAATCGCGCTCGAACAACTCGGTCCATTGCTCGAACGCGCCAAGCGCGAAGGCGCCAGCCTCATTATCAAAGCCGATAGATCGACATCGTACGACACGGTTGTGCAAGTCACGAACCTGGCGCTCGAACACGGCATCACCTCGGTCTCGCTCGCCACGACCGCGCCACGATGACGGCCGCGGCCGAAACAAATCTCCTTTTCAATTGGGGACCGCCGCGCCCGCGCGCGCGCGCGCTCGTGTTGTTCATCGCCATCTCGCTGCTGTTTCACGCGCTTTGTTTTTACATTTTCCAAATTGTCTATCCGGCCTCGATCTCGCTCGTGCCGCCGCCGGCGCGAGTGAATTTGATCTCGGACAAAACGGAAGACGGCCGCGCGTTTTTGCGTTGGATCGACGCGGAAGATCCGGCGCTGAGCGCAACGACATTGCGCCCGAGAGCGAGAGATTTACCGCGGCTCGAGCACGTGCCTTCGTACAAGACGGCGCGGGCAACGTTGAAACAATTGCCCCCGCTCGTTGTCGATCTTACCCCGCCCAGTCCGCTTCCGCCGGGTCCGGTGCCGACGGCGCAACGAGCGGAACCCACTCGGCTCGCGCCCGTCGGAACCTCGGTCGAATTTTCGGAAGAGATCGCCACGCGCGGTGCGCCGAAATTTCCGGCAACAAAATTCACCGCCGCGACCAATGAACAACCGCAGAATGTTCGCTTTCGCATTGCGGTGAACCAGCGCGGCGAAGTGCAATACGCGTTCCCGTTGAATTCTTGCGGCGATTCCGCTCTGGATGCGCAGGCGCGCCAGCACATCGCGCAGACCCGATTCGCGGATGCGCCTAACGAATCGCTAACGTGGGGCATCGCGACGGTGGAATGGGGCGTGGACATTTCGCTGCCCTCCGCAAGATCGACATCTACTCCTGAGCCGTGATCCGGGTCAGTCTCACCGCGCTGGTCACGATTTATCTGCTGCTTTTTCTTGCGGCGGTTTTTCTTCTCTGGATAGTTGGGGAGTGGAATCGGCGCCGGCGCGAACGGCGCGCATTGCGTCACCGGTTGCGCTGCGTTATCTGCGCGTTCGAGTTTGAAGATCGGACCGCGGCATTGCTTCCACGCTGTCCGCGTTGCGGCAGCCTGAACGAAAGATTTAAACTGGAGCGAATTTAATTACTTATGGGAATGTGGATCGGCCGAAATCGAAAAGCGCGGGTGACGTACGGGTTTGATGAAATCGCGCTCGTCCCCGGCCGGGTCACGATTAATCCGAACGAAGTCGACACCGCGTTTCGCATTCCGCGCAAAGACGCCGAGCCGCTCGAGCTAAAAATTCCCATCCTGGCCAGCGCGATGGATGGAGTTGTCGATGTACGATTCGCCATCGCCATGAGTAAACTCGGCGGTCTCGCCGTCTTGAATCTCGAAGGCGTGCAGACGCGCTACAAAAATCCGGCCGAAGTTCTCGAGAAAGTTGTGCAGGCGGAGAAAGCGGAAGTGACTTCGCTGCTTCAACGTATTTATCAGGAACCGGTGCAGCCGGAGTTGATCGCGGCGCGCGTGAAACAAATCAAAGACGGCGGCGGCATCGCCGCGGTGAGCTCGATTCCGCAACGCGCCGCTGAATTCGGCGCCATCGCGCAAGAGGCGGGCGCGGATGTTTTCGTCGTGCAAAGCACGGTCTCGACCGTGAAACATATTTCGTCCGAGTACAAATCGCTCGATCTCGAAAAATTTTGTCGCGACATGCGCATCCCAGTCATCGTCGGAAACACCGTGACCTACGATGTGACGTTGGAAGTCATGCAATGCGGACCAGCGGCGGTGTTGATCGGCGTCGGACCCGGCGCTGCGTGCACATCGCGCGGCGTTCTCGGTCTCGGCGTGCCGCAAGTCACGGCCACGGTCGATTGCGCGGCTGCGCGCGATTTCTACTTCAAAAAATCTTCGCGTTATGTGCCGATCATTACCGACGGCGGCATGAGCAAAGGCGGCGATGTTTGCAAAGCACTCGCGTGCGGCGCGGATGCGGTCATGGTCGGAAGCGCGTTTGCCAAGAGCGATGAATCGCCCGGGCGCGGATATCATTGGGGGATGGCGACGCCGCACGCAAATCTTCCGCGCGGCACACGCATCAAAGTCGGCACGACCGGTTCGTTGAAACAAATTTTGTTCGGGCCGGCGGAAGTCGATGACGGTTCACAAAATCTTGTCGGCGCCATCACCACCTGTATGGGGAACGTCGGCGCGCGCGACATCGGCGAATTTCAGCAGACCGAAATTATCATCGCGCCCTCCATTAAAACCGAAGGCAAACTTTTCCAGACGGTCCAGAGCGTCGGCATGGGCACGCGCTAAGATCGACAACTACCTTTCAAATGAACAACGGACGCAGAGTTGTCATCACCGGCATGGGTGTGGTCACGCCGCTCGGAAATGATCTCGAAGTATTTTGGTCGAAACTAAAAAACGGCGAGAGCGGCATTCGTCGCATCACCGCAATCGATCCGTCGAAATTCGATTGTCAGATCGGCGGCGAAGTGCGCGACTTCGACCCGAAACAATTTTTCAAAAATCCCAAAGATCCGCGCCGCACCGATCGCTTCGCGCAACTGGCGATGGCCGCCGCGAAAATGTCGCTGCAAGACAGCGGCATCGATTTGGAAAAAACAAATCTCGACCGCTTCGGCGTACTCGTGAGCAGCGGCATCGGCGGATTGAAAACATTGCAGGACCAACACGGCGCATTGATGACCAAAGGGCCGGGACGCGTTTCGCCGTTCACGATTCCGATGCTCATCAGCAACATGGCCAGCGGACTCATCTCGATGGAATTCGGATTGCGCGGACCAAACATGTGCATCGTGACGGCGTGCGCGACGTCGAACAACGCCATCGGTGAATCGTGGCGCATCATCAAATTCGGCGATGCCGATATTTTTCTCGCCGGCGGTTCCGAAGCGTCCATGGTCGAGGTCGGTCTCGCGGGATTCGGCGCGATGCGAGCGTTGAGCACGCGCAACGACGAACCGGAGCGCGCGTCGCGACCGTTCGATAAAGATCGAGATGGTTTTGTCATGAGCGAAGGGTCGGGCGTCGTGGTCGTGGAAGAGCTCGAGCATGCGAAGAAACGCGGCGCGAAAATTTATTGCGAGCTCGTCGGCTATGGATTGTCTGCCGACGCCTATCACATGACTGCGCCGCCGGAAGGCGGCGAAGGCGCCGCGCGCGCCATGCAACTCGCGCTCGATCACGCTAAGATCGACATCGGCGATGTCGATTACATCAACGCGCATGCCACTTCGACCGGCCTGGGCGACATCAGCGAAACGCGCGCGATCAAAAAAGTTTTTGGCGACAAAGCGAAACAGATCACGATCAGCGCGACGAAATCGATGACCGGGCATTTGTTAGGCGGCGCCGGCGCGGTGGAAATGGCGGCGTGCGCGCTGGCCATTCGCGACGGAGTGGTTCCACCGACGATCAACCTCGATAATCCCGATCCGGAGTGCGATCTCGATTACACGCCGCACAAAGCGCGAGAAAAGAAAGTGCGCGTGGTCGTGAACAATTCGTTCGGTTTCGGCGGACACAACGCCACGCTCGTCGCGAAAGCGTTCGAGGACTGATTGTCGATCTTAGCTCTCGCTGCTGTGGAGGCAGCCGTCCTCGGCTGCGGCTAAACGCGATCGATCAATGCGATCTCGCCTTGATACGGCCACTCATGAGCCGCTTTAGCTAAACCAGCACGAACAGGATTCTCGCGCACATAGAGCCATTTTTCCGAATAGCTTTCATCGCTTCGCAGAAGGTGATCAAAGAAGCTCGGCTGCCAGAACCGGCCCGTAGCTTGTAGTGCAACGGCGATTGCGCGCTTCAATCCTGCAACCCAACGCGAAAGAACGAACTCGCCAGAGCCACATACAAAAATATGAACGTGATCCGGCATGATCACATATCGCCCAACCGCTGTATTAAACTCGCGCATACCACGCTCGGCGTAACGTTCAAGCGCAGTTTGCGCCGTCGCCAAACACGGAATGCGCCGCCGATTCCAAGTGGTGAAAGTAACAAAATAGAGCGGCTCGTGTGCAAAGATCAATCCAAGCCGTGGCGGTCGATCTTTGATCACGTGCAGGTTTTAGAGCCTAACGAGATGGTTTACAATCATTCCGCAGCCGAGGACGGCTGCCTCCACAGCAGATTGCGGAGTAGTTGTCGATCTTGCCGAGATGTCGATCTTAGCTGTCGCTGAAGATCGGCGCGGCGGAAATATCGGCGGCGGTGAATTCGAGACCGTGGCCTCCGCGCCGCAACGATTTTAACAAATTCGCCACGCCAGTGGCCGCGGCTGTGGAATAAAACCTAACGAGCCCGACCGTGGTCTTCTGACCGAAGACCGTGATCATGATGGTGTCGTCATCGACCGAATTCATGAACATGTGACTGCCGTTGCCTTGATGATAAAGGGCGTTGAATTCGACTTCGCCAATGCGCCGCGCGAGCTCGCAAGTGGCGGCGAACGATCCGGCGGCGAGCGCGGCGATGATGGTCACGTCCATCACGTTGTGATCGCCGTATTGCGAAATAACGTTGCCGCCCTTGTCGATAACGACGGTGAGATCGGCTTCCGATTTTTTCAGGAAATCCGCGAGCACGCCGTCGAGCGTGGCGACATCGTCAATGGTTAGGACAGGAATCGCGTTCATGCAGAGGCCTGCTTTTGTGGAGGCGGCTCCACTGGAATCGCGACCGGCGGCGCGACCGTCGATGGCACATCGCTTTGTTTGCTGAACTTGTGCAGCAGAATTTGGGAGACGGCGTTGAGCGCGGCGAAAACGTTTTGGCCCGTGCTGGAGATGACTTCGAAACTTTGGAAACGTTTTTTTCGATTGTTGAGCACGTACTCCATGTAATTGATCGGCGCGATGTTCGTCAGGTCGCGCTTGTTGTACTGGAGCACGAGCGGAATTTCGTCGATCGAGATGTTCTGCTTGGCTAGGTTCTCCTCGAGATTTTTGAAGCTCTCGACGTTCTCCTCCATTTTTTCCCACTGCGAATCGGCGACGAAAACAACGCCATCGACGCTGCGCAAAACGAGCTGACGGGTGGCGTTGTAGATGACCTGCCCGGGGACGGTGTAGAGCTGGAACTTGGTCACGAATCCTTTGATCACGACCGCGTTTAAGGGAAGGAAATCGAAGAACAAGGTGCGATCGGCCGCGGTCGCGAGCGAAACGAGGTCGCCGCGGTTCTGCGGATTAATCCGCTGATGAATGTAACTCAGGTTCGTCGTCTTTCCGCACAAGGCCGGGCCGTAGTAAACGATCTTGAATTGGATTTCGCGGCTCGCGTAATTGATGATCGACATATCAATGCTTCCCTGGGGGCGCGTAGGTGCGCGCGAGTTCTTTCGTTAGGCCAGCGAGTTTGTTGTAAGTCTCGTCGCCCAGCTGCGTCCGGCCGTGCAAAACGGTGAGATAGACGTTCCCCTGACTGAAAAATGTGATGGCCGATTTGTTCCCGTGCAATGTCATGGCGTTCAGCGGTCCGAGGTTCGTCTCGAACATGTGCTGATGGATCCGTTGGAGCAGCGATGGTGCCACCGCGCAGAGGCCGCCCACCGCCATGTCGTCGGGCAAATTGCCAGCCAGACTCAAACCGTCGGCAAAGGTGACGACGCACCCGGCCACGCCTTCGAGTCCACTCGCGCGCGAAACCACTTCCTTCGCGTCGATCGTCGGCGCTTCGGCGTTGTCGATCTTTCCCTTGTCGATCTTGTCGGCCGGCGCCGGCGTTTCCACTTTTGCAATCGGCGCGTCGCTCGATTGGAAACGACTCGCGTCCTCTTTCGCTTTGAGCGAGAACGGCGTCTCGAAATCTCCGCCGCGCTCGGCCTCGACTTGATCGTCGCGCATTTGCAGCGTCTCCTGCGGAATGTTCTTCAACACTTCCTGCAATGGCAATTGCACCGGCGTTTCCGAAGTATCGAGCACGAGCAATTCGCGGAACTGACGCGGCATCGCATTCTGAAAAACTTTTGGCGACACCACCACGCGTCCGATCGCGAGCTGCGGTTGAATGAGCGAAAGCGGAAATTCGATGCGCGTTTCGTCCGGCACCGTCGTCGGACTGCCGTTCAATTGAAACGGCGGGATCGTTTCCAAAATCGGACGCAGCGGCAACGAAATCTTCGGCTCGTTCCGTTTCGCTTTCGGCGGCAGCGGCAGATCGAAGATTTCCTCTTCCGGTTCGGCTTTGCTTTCCATGCCGGGGACGAGCGTCAATTTCGGTTTCAATAAATCCGAGCATGGCGGCGCCACTTTCGGCGGCGGCGGCGTGGGCGATTTCAACCGAATTGGAACGGACGGCCCGCTAGAGGCTGGAACTCTCTCTGTTGCAGGCTCGTCCGTTCCGTTCGGTGGAAGCTCGATGGAAATCTTGGCTGGCTTCGGCGGTTCGTTAGGCGGAGTCTTCGCCGCAGAGGGAGGCGCTGGTTGCGATTCGGGCGAAAGCGGAATTGTCAGGCGAATTGTCGATCTTGCCGGCGTCGATGCGGGCTTGTTTGATTCGCGCACCGTTTCCGGCTCGGCCTCGGACAATGATTTCGCGCTCGCCGGTTCCACTTTCACCGGCGGGTGCGCGCTGGTCTCGATCGGCGTGATGCTGGTCCCAAATTTTTCCGTGTCTTCGATCGTCGCCTGCAAAATCGGCGTATCGACTTGCGGCACGACCTGGTCGCGCTCCTGATCTTCGCGCACGCGCGCGGTCGTAAATTGCTCGAGCACTTTCGCGAACGGCAGCGGCACCTGCATCATTTCGTTTTGCGGGATGCTGCGCACAAAAATTTCCGGGACCTGTTCGTATATGGCCGTAAGCGCGGCGGCCGGTTTGCCGATCGCCATTCCCTTTTCGACTTCGGAGGCCTTTAACAAAATGCGGCGGTGTGAATCGAAAGTGTCGGCGGGCTTGAGGTAAGAAGGCGGAATTTCAGCGAGGACGTCTGAGAGTTGGAGCGCGATGGTGCGCTCGACTTTCGGCTCGAGTGCGATCGCAACCGCGGGTGGCAATCCGCTCGGGCGCGCCGAGGGACGAGATGTCGATCTTGGCGCGGCCCCGGCCGCGACTTTGAACGGGTCGAGCGGCGCAATCGTGCGCGTCGTGTTCGGCATGACCGTCTTGGCCAGTTTTTCGCTGCTCGATTTCTCCGCCGGCATGGCGCGCGCGGCCGTAACCCGCGGGGGCGGACGCAAACGCGCTTTCATTTTTTCGATTAAATTTGCGAACGGAATAGCCATGTCGATCTAGTGGTCCTCCGAGGTGACGCGCCAGACTTCTTCCAGCGTCGTGATTCCTTCGATCGCCTTCTCAATTCCGACGACGCGCAATGTTTTCATGCCTTCGTTCACCGCCTGGTTCTTGATCGCGCTCGCCGACGCGCGTTTGATGATGAGGCGCCGCACCGTTTCCGTGATCGGCAGTGCTTCGATCAACGCCGCCCGGCCGAGATAACCGCGGCCTTTGCAACGGTCGCAGCCCACGCCCTGGGAGAAGACCGCGTCCTTCTTTTTCTCGATGTTGAGCTTTTCGAAAACTTCCGGCTCGGGGACAAACTCTTCGCGGCAATTCGTGCACACCCGCCTAACAAGTCGCTGCGCGCAGCTCAAAAGCATCGAGCTCGAAATCAAAAACGGCTCGATCCCCATGTCGTCCAGTCGCGTGATCGCGCCCGCGGCGTCGTTCGTGTGCAAAGTCGAAAGCACCTGGTGACCGGTGAGCGCGGCTTTGACCGCGATGTCGGCCGTTTCATTGTCGCGAATTTCACCCACCATCACGATGTCGGGGTCCTGGCGCAGGATCGATCGCAACGCCGACGCGAAATCCAGACCGATGTCGTTGCGCACCGCCACCTGATTGATGCCGACGAGCTCGTATTCGATCGGGTCTTCGACCGTGACGATGTTGTATTGCGGATTGTTCAGCTCGTGCAGAACGGAGTAGAGCGTTGTCGTTTTACCGGAACCGGTCGGGCCGGTAACGAGAATCATTCCGTGCGGCGCGTCGATCGCCTTGCGGAATTTCGACAGCGTGTCGTCGTCCATGCCCATCTGGTCGATCGAGCTGGTGAGCGACGATTTGTCGAGAATACGGATGACGATTTTTTCGCCGTGCGCGGTGGGCAAGATCGAGATACGCAAGTCGACTTCCTTGCCCATGACTTTGATGCGGAAACGGCCGTCCTGCGGAATGCGGCGCTCGGCAATGTTGAGGCCGGCGAGAATTTTGATACGCGATGTGATCGCGAGCTGGAGCGCTTTCGGCGGCGATTCCGCCAGAATTAATTCGCCATCGACACGGTAACGCAGCTTCAGCGTGTTCAGGAACGGCTCGATGTGAATGTCCGACGCTTTTTCCTTGATCGCCTGCGCCAAAATCAGATTGACGATCTTGATGACGGGCGCGTCTTCGCTGTCGTGCGCCAGCCGGTCGAGGTCGATCTCTTCCCGCGAAACTTTTTGGACTTCGAGACTTTCCGCGGCGGATTGCGCGGCTTCGTCCGAAACCTGACGCAACATTTGATTCATGTTCGCGCCGCCGGTCACGCCGCTCAGCGCCAGCTCCACCGATTTCTCGGTCGCGATCATCGGCACAATGTCGAGCTGCACGCGCCGCTTCAGGTCGTCGATCGCGACTACGTTCGTCGGATCGGCCATGGCCACGAAAAGTTTTCCGTTCAAGCGCGCGATCGGCACCAGCTTGTTCGCCTTCGCCATTTCGCGCGGCACCAGCTCCATCACTTCTTCCGGCACGCGCACCTTCAGCAGATTTATCGGCGGCGTATTCAGGCAACGTCCCATCGAGAACGCCATGTCCTGTTCGGTGACGAACTGTTTGTCCGTCAAAATTTTGAGTAACCGTCCGCCTTCCTGCTTTTGGATCGCGACTGCTTCTTCGAGCTGGTTAGGCAGAAGTAATCCGTCCTCGATCAGGACGTCGGCGATGCGCTCTCCGAATGATTTACTTCTCATGACGATGTCGATCTTGCACGTTGTCGATCTTTCGTTAGGCCCGCGTTTCCAGCCGGTAAATCGATTGCAGGTTCCGGATGATCGCGGTCGGACGCGCCAGGTACCACGTCACCGCGTAATCGACCGATTGTTCGACCGCTTCGCGGCCGCTGGCGTCAAAAGGATTGCAGCACGCCACCATGATGGTGCGGCTCACGAGATCGAACGGGACAAACAAACGCCCGAGCGTGAGATGATCCGGCAACATCGGCGCGATCTGCCGGTCGAGGTCGTAATACTCGAGCGGCACGTAGGCGAATTTCGTCCGGTCGATTAAGGCCGAGAGAATTTTCTCCATCGACTCGTTGTTGTCCTTGCACAAATAATCGAGCAACGACGACGCCAGAGCGCGCGCGCTCAGGTTTTTGTTCGACTGCGTCACCTCCTGCAACGCCGCCGTGATCGCCGCCTCGTCGAACAACTGCTGCACGATCAAAAATTTCGCGAGATGATCGTCACCGCGTTCGGTCAGGTTCGCCATGCGGCCGACGTTTGCGCCCACGTCGATGAGCGCGCCGTTCACGCCGGTCACGCCGCTGTGCGGAGTGTCGATCAAACCGCTCTTGCCCGCGATCGCTTCCCCGCTCGCGTGCAATCGCGTTTCGATTTCGCCCAGCATCGCCAGGATATCGGGCGCGTTCGATTCCTTCACCAGAATGCTCTCGCACTCCTGCATCGCCAGCGTGTACGAGCCGGAGTTGAAATACGTTTCCGCCAGCCGGCGCGACACGCGCAATGCGTCGTCGTGTTTGCCGATTTTGCCGTAGGCGTCCTTTAAAATTTCGAGCGAGTGATAGTCGTCCGGCTGTGTCTGGGCAATAGCCTCAAACATCTCGATCGTTTGCACGATCTGATTATGTTCTTCGTCGGAGAGCGTGTGTTCCAGCACGGCACGCCGTAAAAAGCTAAAACCATGCCCCCCTTGGCACGCCGTAATGTTTCTTTGAAGGCGGCTCTCCCTCGCTCGCCTCTTAGTGGCCCGTCGGCGACAGCGACAATCCAACAGCGGGTGGCGTTGCGTCGCGGAGCAACAACTTTAACGGGTAAACGAATTTCAACGGCTAGCGCCAGGGAGCGTAACAATTTAGCCGTCTAGCGCCAGGGAGCGTAACCTGAGACTTTCTCAAATTGTAGCGCCCCGTCGCGACGCAACAGTCCATATCGGGCAAACAATTCCGGGCGACTAGCGCAAGGGAGGTAATGTCGATCTTGCGCGGCCCGTCGCGATCGGCTGTCTAGCGCCAGGGAGCGTAATGCGCGACTTTTCCCAATCAGCCCAACCTTTTGCCTTCTGCCTTCATGACTTTTGACTTCTGCCTTCTGACTTTTGCCTTCTGCCTTCCTACTTTTGCCTTTATAAATAGCTCCTCATCTCGTGCGTCCTCTCCGTTTCCCCCCTAATCGAATCGCCACCAGGCCCACATCCTTTAGCGTTTTGCCTTCTTACTTTCGCCTTCGTTCGCCAGCGTTCACACTGATCGAACTGTTAGTCGTCATCGCCATTATCATCATCCTGATCGGACTACTGTTTCCCGCGTTCAAGGGCGCACAGACACAAGCGAAACGCACACAAGCGAAGAACGATCTGACGCAATTAATCGCCGCTGTGAATGCTTATTATACCGAGTACGGCAAATACCCCCTTCCCGCGACGTCACAGGGACAAAATGAAGATTACACGTACGGCTATGATGGCGGAACGTCTCCAGCAAATTCTGACTTGATAATGATTTTACAGAACGACGCGGGCAAGAGCGCGGACAACCCAAAAGGAATTGTGTTCTTTAATGGTCCCATTGCTAAAAGCGTCGGCGGCTATGGAATTCAGTCCGCCAGTGCGCCGAATCCATCGGCATTTTTCGATCCTTGGGGAAGAGGTTACTCGATCTGCATCGACTCGGATTACAACAACAAGGTTCGAGAGCGTGGCACAGGTAACTTGTTAACACTCGGAGTCATTACCTGGTCGCTGGGAGAGAACGGGGATTGGGACAAAAGCGGAATCGCATCTTGGAAATGAGGCGCGTCGCTCAGTCGAGGAGCGCCTTCACACTTCTCGAGATGCTTTTGGTCATCGGGATCATTTCCATTTTGCTCGTTGCGGTTATTCCCGTCGTTAACTCTCTTTCTAAATCTGGCGGCCGGAAAGCGACCGCCAGTCTGCTACTAAGCGGAATTGAGCAAACACGAGCGCAAGCGATAAAAGACGGTCGAGTCACATACATGGCGTTCGCAGCGCAGCCGACCGGGGCGACAAGTTCGATCACAGACAAGAAAATCTTAGACCGGTATTTTTACCATTCGTACGCGATTTTCGAAGATGACTCGGATTTTACGAAGCCCAAGATTCAAGTCACGGCGTGGAAAATATTTCCGGTGGGTGTAAGTCTCCGAACGGAGATTTCATTCCCGCCCCCGCCTGGCGGGCAGACTAACGCGTGTAACGCAGCATGGAATTCGACCGCCTTTGCGTTCACGCCAGCAAACTCTGCGGCCGAATCATTTCCCTATATCAAGTTTGATGAAGGCGGAACATTGGTTGCGCCAACGCCAATCAATCCAGGACCGATGTTGTTGCGTTTTTTTGAAGGCTTCGTTGATGGCACGTTCGAAAGACCCACCACCAAGGCGAACAAAGATGAGGTTATAAGTATCGCGCCGGTGACGGGTCGAGCGACATTTATCCCATGACTCGTAACAAGGACGAGGGATTCAGTTTAATAGAGGTCGTGATGGCACTCGGAATCGTGTCTTTCGCGATCGTCGCGATTCTTGGAATATTTCCAATAGCACTCAGCTCCAACAGGTCAGGAATGAACGAAGCGCGTGCCGCTCAAATCGTTCGTGCAATTACCGGAACAATCGATGCACAAAGCGCGACCTTCAGCACGATCGACTGTTATGGCGCAACATTGAACCTAGCGACGCTGAAAAAGAACGATCCGGTGGTGACGATATATGCGAGCTATCCCTCAAGTCCGAGTCAGCCCACGTTCACTACAGCGCCGACTTCTGACTCGATTTATACGATCGAACTTCGCTTCGACAATGATCCACCGGTAACCGCCGCTCCAACGAATCTCGGTGCCGGAAAGATTAACCTAATTGGGATTCGCGTTTACGGAAAATCGCAATCAGAAGGCGCGATGGAGTTTTTTTATCTCGCTCGCAATAAAGGATGAGAAGACGCAGATTATTTAATAGGAACGCATTTACTCTCGCGGAATTGCTGATCGCTATCGGCATTACCATCGCACTCGTCGCTTTGTTAGGCCGAGTCCTTGTCGCCACCACAACATTGTATCGAGGCGCCGATCAAAGAATGGATGCGTTTCGGGACGCCAAGGCGGCGCTGCAGATGATGACGAACGATTTGAGTCGCGCGAATATCAACGGAAACGCGCAGATGTTGACTCTGGCTAACTACGCGAGCGGAAACACCTACGCAAAAGAAGCGTACGCTGTCACCTCAGTTAAAAACAAAGGAAAGAGCGACCTCTGCACGGTCGCTTATTACCTAGACTGGGACGCGTCCGCTAAAGCGTATTCTCTCCGGCGTTTCTTTAAAGACAGCGATACCACCGTCACTAGCCTCGCGCAGACTTCCCCGGATTTCAGCACGCTGTACGATCGCACTAAGAACACGACACCGGAAACAATTGCTAGCTATGTCTGGGATCTTGAAATCCGGCCCGGCCAAGGCGCAACCGCCCTTCCGGTCGGCTCCGCACCGTCTTCTCAATGGAACTGGGTGGAGATTCGTTTCAAGGCGATAAGCGTTAAGGCAGGACAAAAGCTGGCATCTATCTCGACAGTTCAGCAATCAACCTGGGATGATCCGTCGACAGTTGAGTACCGCACGCTGATCTTGCCCAACGAACAGCAGTTCGTTAGTCGCGTTTCGCTTTTCCAAACACAGTGATGAATTCTCTAACGAATCATCGGCAATCGAGAGGCGTTGCACTAGTTGTTACGCTCGTCATCCTCGTTCTGCTACTCGGAATGGCTGTCGGCCTTATGCAAACGAGTGGCATCGAGCGCGGGACTTCTAAAGGCGTCGCGGAGAAAGCGAAAGCAGATTTGGCTGCACAAACCGGGGTTAACACGGCAATAGCACGCCTCGCAAACGACTTATCTTTGTATCCCGACTCCGCAACTTCGTGGGAGAAGGTTTACCAATCTGGCAGCACAACCAATCTACAGTATCAGGGCACCGCTCTTTATTATCGCGAGAAAACCCCGGAACAAACCGCACCCAGCGCATCATCGCCTAACGCTACCCCATCGCCCTTGCACATGCTCCCATTGATCTCGGGCGCACAAGCAAACCAGATTTGGCCACTAACCGGTGGCGGTACTGTGGACGATAAGAAACGCAGCTCTCTTCCTGCGCTCGATAATACAAACTCATTTGATCTTAACCGTGCGCGGTTTTCTGGAGACACACAGGGCGCCGTTGGCGCTCCGGTCGGATCATCCAGCCGTCCTGAGTTCCGTGGTCAATGGATCAATCTAACCGATTCGGGTGGGAAGGTCACCGGTCGATACGCTTACTGGATGGAGGACGAGAGTTTCAAGGTGAATGCAAACTACGCGCGCAATGTTCTGCGCGGCTCCAACACGCTCGGTGTAAATGCATCCGAGATTCCATTGCAAGGTCTGCTCAAAGTCCTTAACAATGTCGATCCCGACGGAGTTGCAGCGAGCGCGGTAAACTACCGTAACTCGTTTCCGGGTTCAGTATTCTATGAATATCGAGCGCTAAATCAGGTCAGTGGTCAGCCCACGCTGGCTGATAATGCGAAATTTGAGGCCACTGTTTTTTCCGGAAGCTCCAATCTTTCTCGCAGCGGTGTGAAACGGGTCAATTTGAATTCAGTTGTTTCAACGTCTACCGATCCCGCTGAAATTCGAAAGCAGCTCGACGAAATCATCAATACGATCTCGTACCAACTGCCGAACTTTGCTCAGCGATTCTATCGGACTGGATCAGACAAGAATTCCCTTGATGTCCCAGATACATCGACGTCCCCGCATCGCAGTATCTATCTGAACAAGATTGCCGCGAACATTCGCGATTACATCGACACGGACTCGCAGCCGACAGTTGTCAATAACGACGGAGATCCCGCTTCAAATCCGCCAAAATCTTTCACCATTAGAAGTGGAACGCCTCCAGCAGGAGCTTCGTGGACCACACCGCCGACGCATGCCTTAAGGGCGATGCCAGCAAGCGGTGCGGTCACGCAGGGCTTAAATGAAGTCATAGCTATCGGCAAAGAACGGGTCCCGTTCATCCAGGAATACGCATTGCGCGTGCGTCAGATCACCTTAAGCCCGAGAACTGGTGCCGCAGCTGATTATAAAATTACTATCGATCACTACGTGGAATTTTGGAACACGTCTAACCGCGACATTCTTGTCAGCGACTTGGGGTCGAATCCGTTTCTGCTCATCGCAAACCAGCCGGGCTGGGACGCGGGTTCTTTAGATAACATTCCGGCCGGCGCCTCGCGCGATCTAAAACTTTATCTCAAGGACGCCAAGAACGCAGCTAATCCAAACAACGGACCCGCACTGCAATCGTTCCCGGCCGGATCCGTCACAGTCATTACAACTGATCCACAGCCTTTGAGCGCGTTAACACCAGATTTAACGCGCGTGTTTTACATCCCGATCGCGCCTGATAACGGTGGAACAACAGGCCTTCGGACGTACTCAGGCAAAACGAACAAGAAAAGCGGAAGCGAACTGCGACTAAACTTACTGACGCGAACCACGGCTTCGAGCGATTACGATACGGAGATCGCTTTAGCAAACGATGCTGGCATTTTGGAATCAGCCTGGGGCTCTGCAGCGATCACCTCTGCTCTATCGGTAAACGCCGACCTCAAAACACCACCGGAAGATCGATTTGACCAAACAAAATGGCATTTTCGCGGCGGCACTCTTAAGGGCAACATAGGCGCTGCTGCCCCCTACGCTACGACCGGCGATCCACGGACGAACGCAGAACAAATTCGTTTCGATCTAAACGGTGGAACAGCCGGAAATGATAAGACCCGCTATTTCGACAGCGGACTCGATAGTAACAACATTCCCGGTAATAGCACCATCGGCGCGCCCAATTCGAATTATGCTAATCCTGGAAGCTGGTTTGATTATTCTAGTAACACGCAAGCCGCCGCTAATGCGCCTGCCTCGATCGCCAATTCAGCTCTGCAATCGGTTGCACAATTAGGCGACATATTCGATGCGGTGCGGACGAAAGGCGATGCAACTGGAACCGATAGCGATAATATACCCCAAAATTTGACGCTCAGCCGAAGTGGCGGCCGCACATTAAAAATTGGTCAACCTGAGCGTTACGATTCCAATAACAATCTTGGTGGTTTGTGGGACGGAAACAGCAACTCCGCTAGTCGTGAATGGACGGCTTGGCGGCTGGTCGATATTTTTTCTCCGACATCGGTTCTACAACTCGATGGTCGAATTAATATCAATGGCACGAACCGCGATAATGGTACGGCATTGAAAGCCGCTTTGTACGGTTACGTTTTCCAGGCAACTCCTGATTCGGATCCAAATCTTTCGGGCAAAACCTTTGATTCGGATCCCACCGACCCTAACGACAAGATTACCGAACTCCTCAAGCAAATACAGGCTCGCATAGCAAACGATGCCACCGCGTACTCCAGTGCATTCGCAAACACTGTCGGCCCTTTCGTGGAACGGGGAGAACTTTCCGAATTACCGATGTTCAACACGGGAACCGATCTTGCCGCCGGGGTGGACACGAGCAAAACGTTCGATCGAGGTCGCGAAGAACTTTTTCGTCGCTCGCTCGAACTGATCACAACTCGCGGCAATATTTTTACCGTATACGCGGTCGGCCAATCGCTTGCGCAACCGGGGACAGGCGCACCGATTATCACCTCTACTTCTCAGTTTAAAGTAACGTTTCGGATCGACCCAGTTTGGAGTGGTGGTACGCCGAGCGATCCCTGGGATCCAAGTGTTCCCAATGCAACAACCAATCGGTTTAAAAAACCGGACAAGTATGCGATCAAAATTCTCTACGTCGGCGATTAGCGGACTTCTTTTACTTGGAAGTTGTATTGGTGCCGGCGCCCAATCCCCTACGCCTGCGAAAGTGGGCTACATCCGATTCTGGGACATGTTACCACCCGCAAATGGCGTTTTCGAAGTATACAAGGCGGGCGCTCCTGCCTCTGAAGGCGCGTTATTTAGCGGAACAGCTTACCAATACACAAGCTACACTGAAGTTCCTACCGGTCGGTACCGTCTTGCCGTCACCAAAAAAGGAGATGCAGCCGCGCTGAAAACTTTTGATGTCGAAGTTAAGCAAGATTCTTTTTTCACAATTCTTCTTTCCCCGCACGGCGGCGTTATTACCGCAGAGTTGATCGATGACACGCCGGATCCGAAAATGACGTCAGGGACACTGATAGCGCGAAACTACTTTAGTGGCGTAACCGTATCAGTCGCTGCAAACACACAAAAACTGGTAGATGCACTTCCGTACGGGCAAAGCATCGCCGCCAATGGAATTGCCCGCGCAAGAGTTCCTTTGAAACTTACATTTAAACTCGCAAATGGGACAATCGCGGAATCGACGGCAGAAGGAAATTTTCAGCATTCCCAGCGCGTCACGCTCCTAATTATACCTGATTCCTATGGACGCTTCTGCATCCGCGTGACAAACGACGGCACAAATCTTTAGTGGGGACTCGAGCTCGCGTGCGGCTTAGGCGGGTCAAGAGGTGAGCGATGACTCGGATCCCACATCCAAGAACCATTACCTGACGGTGAATGCTGTGGGTAATTCGATTGCGCAGTGGGTCTGTCTAAGGCCGTATGACGATTCGGATCGTACATCCACGCGCCCGATGGAGTAGATGTCGATCTTGCAAACGGCTGCAGTTTCACTGTGGGCGTTGCAACCGGTGGAGGTTTGGAACCCGGCAGCCAATCGCGAAAAGGTTTTTCCCAGCCGAGATAAATCAGCGCGCCGATCACAAAGATCTCGATCAGCAGGCGCATTCGTTAGGTTTTAAAGAATCCGGACAGAATTTACAAGATTATCAGGATTTAATCTCCCGACGACTTACGACTGAATAGACAAAATGATCACAATGAATCTGAAACCATTCGGCAGATTCTGTTAATTCTGTCTCGAAACGTGGGATCAATGCCGCGACTTGGCGTCGATCGCGGCCGCGGTCGTGGGGTCGTTAGGCGTGGCGGTGACGTTCACGTCCATGCCGACGGCGAGACTGCTCAACGTGCCGGGCTGGCCGTTCACCGTGATTTTGGTCGCGGGATTAATTTTAAATTCTTTGCCCTGATGCGTGGCCGCGACCGTGACCATGATGGACGTGAGATGGAGCGCGGTGATTTTGTCGTTGGTGTAACCGGCCGATGGCGTCGGTTTCTCTTTGCTCTTTTTCGGATACCCGGCGAGCGCGGGCGACGTCGCTAAGATCGACAATAACAATGTCGCGCAAACCAAAATCAAAGCTGGTGTGAGTTTTCGCATGATCGGATCGGGTTGTAAGGTCGAGGCTGGCAAAACCTCGCGCGCGAATCAACTCGATTCCGCGATCGCGTCGCTCGTCCTCAGCTTTACGCGCACGGCGCCCGGCCGCCGCCTGCAAATTAGAGGTGCGTGATGGCAACGTCCGTGAGTTTTACGACGAGAAACTCTTGTTGTTTGGGGCCGCTGCCTTTGTGTTTCTTACCGCCGCTGACGTTTTTCTTCGCCTGCATGTCGCGCAACTTTGTCTTCGTTTTCGCCTTCGTCTTCACGAAGATCGACAATAGCAAACGTCGCAATCCCTGACAATGCCGCGAACGCGCGATCGAAAGACGATCTTAGTGCGCGTGCGTTTCCTGCGATTTGATCCGCCGGATCGCGTCGCGTAATTCGGCGGCGCGTTCGTAGAGCTCTTTCGCGATCGCCGTCTCCATCTCGCGCTCCATCACTTCGAGTTTCGAGAGCGGCCGTTTCGCGCGCACTTCCTCGAGCCATTCCTCGAGAAAATGGATCTCCGAACTTTTCGTCGCCAATTCCGGGAAGTTCGATTTTTGGAAGAAATCGACGATGCCGTCGCGGCCGTGTTCGATTTCCCTGATCGCATCCGCGAATTTATTTTGCTGCAGAAGAATCGACGCTTTCGCGCGCGTGTTCATCATCAGCACGTAGGGACGAAATTGTTGCAGACTCCACGCCACTTCTTCGCGATCGGTGTGGCTAACGACGAAATCGAAAAGATCGAGATTGCGTTGGGTGTCGCGCACGACGCCGGCGTAGTCGCTGATCTGAAACAAGCTCAGGTAGCGATGATAATATTGAATGCCTTCCTGTTGCAGCTCGGAGCATTGTTCGGGCGAAAGCTCGTAATTGTCGCCGCGACCTTCGGCGTGGGCGGCGCGGAGTTGATGATAAGTGAGCAAGGATTCGGCGCCGTGCGGTCGCTGGCCATCGGGCCGGCCGTGAATCTCCATTTGCAGCACGCCGAGATCGATCCGCAGCTGCAATTTCTCGCGGCCGTCGAGCCCGACGATTTTGCGCACCTTGATCGCGCCCGGCTCGTGCGGCCAATCCTTCAGAATCGTGTTTAGATCCAAGCTCATCGCTAAGAAAGCATCGAATAATTGCCGTTCACTTGTCAATAACACCGGCGCCCACGCGAGAGTCGCGTCGCGTCATCGGAAAATTTCCGACCCTCATTCGAGTTCCAACCTCCTGCCGAGATTAGACGCCGGACGGCGTGGGATGTTCGATGTTTGCTGTTCTGTCTTCTCCTGTAGAGGCAGCCGTGTCGGCTGCACACCATTTCAAAGGATGCACGCGACACGCCTGCCGCTACAATTGAGTTTGAATGGACGCGGCGATCGACTCCTTCATCCGCTACCTCGCGGTCGAGCGCGGCCTTTCCGATAATTACCAGCTCTCGACCCAGCGTTCGCTCAACGAATTTGCGCAATGGGCCAAAGCTTCGTGCAAGATCGACAACGTCCGCGACATCAACTTGTCGATCTTGTCCGAATATCTCGCGCACCGAAAACGCGGCGGACTTTCCGCGTCGTCGATCAAGCTCATCGTGGTCGCGCTGAAAATTTTCTTTCGTTATCTCACGAGCAAGGGCGAGATCGCGCGCGACCCGGCAGAAGCGCTACCGCTTCCGCGCATCGAACGTTATTTGCCGGAAACGTTGAACGAGTTGCAAGTGCAGCAATTGATCGAGAGCATCGACACGAACGTGCCGCTCGGTTTGCGCGATCGCGCCATGATCGAACTGCTTTACGCGAGCGGGCTGCGCATTTCCGAGCTCGCGAATACGCGCTTGGAAAATGTCGATCTTGAACAAGGCGTCGTCCGCGTCACCGGCAAAGGAAACAAAACGCGGCTCGTGCCCGTGGGCGGTAAAGCGTGCGAGGCGCTCACGAATTACATTACAAATGAGCGACCGAAATTCGTGAAGCGTCGCAGCGGCAGCGAAGTTTTTCTTTCGGCGCGCGGAACGCGCCTAACGACCAACCGCATCTGGCAAATCGTGAAAACGCACGCGAAACGTTCCGGCCTGGAAGCGAATGTGTATCCGCATTTGCTCCGGCACAGCTTCGCCACGCATTTACTCAGCAACGGCGCCGATCTCCGCATCATCCAGGAAATGCTCGGCCACGCCGACATTTCCACGACTCAGGTTTACACCCATGTCGATCAACAGCGCTTGAAAGCGGTGCATCGACAATTTCATCCGCGCGCATAATGGACTCTTCTGTGGTGGCAGCCGTGTCGGCTGCATTTAAATTTAAAAGATGCAGGCGACACGCCTGCCTCTACAGTCTGCCCCCTTGAAACGCGCTCTCATCATCACCATAGTCATCGCCCTCATCGCCGGCGCTGCCGCGTATGTCTGGCAAACGCGCGCAAGATCGACATCGACTGCCGTCACGTCGCTACTGCCGCGAGACACTATTGCCTTCGTGCATCTGCCAGATCTCAATCGCACCCGCGCGGAATGGAAACGCAGCGATGTTTACCAACTCTACAGCGAACCGGCGGTGCAGGAATTTTTGCGCAATCCGCTCGCGACTCCACCAACGCAGAACGATTCCGATTTGGAAAAGCTCGGCATTGAGGACGCATTCGTCGCCTTAACGTCAGTTACGAACAACACACCGCACGTCGTCGGCGGGTTCCGTTTCCACGGCGATCGCGACACCGCCCAGCGGACCATTAATCGCTGGCTGCCGAATGCGAACAATCGCGAAACGCTCGACTACGAACAGCACAAGATCGACATCGTACATCTCGGCGCGTTTTCGATCGCTGAAGTTTTCGATCGTGATTGGGTTTTCGCCGCCAATGACGTCGAGACTTTGAAAGGGTTGCTCGATCGCGCGGACGGTCGCGTGCAGGATCGACAATCGACTCTCGCGGCGGACGAGACGTATCGCGCCGCGATAGCGGAGCTGTCTTCGAGCTACGCGCTCGCGTTTTATCTGCAGCCGAAACCGATCGCGCAAACGTTTCCGGCGTTACGCGACACGCAGATCAACGCAATTTGCGGCGCGAGCCGATTCGAAAACGGAAAGATGCATGACACCATTTTTGTGTCGTCGCCAAGATCGACATCGAACGAAAAGCTGACGCGCGATTCACTCGCGCTCGGGACGCCCGACACATTTTTCTACCTCGCGAGCGTTCTGAATTTTTCGAATCAGCTCGCCCTTGTCGATCAAACGCGCGCTGCCGGATTTCTCGGCGGCGCGTTGCAAAAAATTTCCGATGCGCTCGCGAAAGCGCACATCAGCGCGGCCGATTGGCAGGCGGCGTTCGGTCCGGAAGCGAACGGCCTCGGCGACTGGCCGGCAAATGCGCATTGGCCTAACGGCGTCGCGGTTTTTCCGGTGAAAGATTTTGCGCGCGCGAAACAACTCGCGAGCGCGCTCGCGCATGCGTCCGATCACGACGCGAATTGGATCGAGACCGATCGCAACGGCGCGCACTACATCACGATGCAATCGGCGCCGGGCTTTTTGGTTTTGCGTCCGACCATCGCGATCACGAATCGCGAGATGATTGTCGGAGTTGATGCGGCCTCGGTCGACGTCGCGGTGCAGCGGAGCGCGAGCCCGCCATCGGGTTTGGCGAATTCGCCGACATACAAATCGGCGACATCCGCGCTGCCGTTGCCGACGATCTCGTTCGCCTATGTCGATCTTGCGTTGTTGTATTCGCGATTGGATACGGCGGTGCGGCCGATGTTGATGTTCGGCGCGGCTTTCATGCCGGCGGCAAATAACTATGTCGATCTTGCCCACGTTCCGCCGGTCGAAGTGGTCACGAAACACTTGAGCCCGATGATTACATCGCAACACGAAACGAAGGCTGGATACGTCATCGATTCGATCGGTCCGATTACGCTGAACGAGACCGGTATCGCCCTCGCAATTCTCGGCGGATTTGGCCGAGATGCGTCCAGTTTCGCTCGGCCGATACCGAGCGCTACGCCCTAGACCTGCGCCATTTCGGCGCAAGCCGCAGGAAATTCCGACACGGCTGAGAATTCTGCTGCGTAGGAGTGAAGATATGCTATTCTTTTCGCCCTATGGCTATCCTGAAGAAAAATGCATTCTCGCGTCGAGTTCCTGATCTGGTGACCGAGGAATTGGTGGCGGTGCTCTCGCGGCGTGCGTCTTACGAATTCAAAGAGCTCTTCGACATCGTGCACGAAAACTTGCGCGCGCGTAATGCAGCCAGCGGCGGCGAGGAAATGCTCCGCCTCCGTGCGTATGAGAAATTGCAGAACCTGGTCGCGCGCGGCGCGGTCAAGAAGAACGGCAAGAAATACAAGGGTTTGCCGTCGGCGCTGGCGAAGTCGCTCATTCCGCAGAATGGTCATATCCCAAGCCGGCTCGCGGCGACGGCGGCGACGAAATAACGTTGTCGATCTAACAAGCGACGCAGCATGGCGCGCGATTATCTGCCGCTCCTTTTGCAGATCGTCGTCGCAATTATTTTTGCGGCTTCGGCCCTGGGCGTGAGCGTCCTTGTCGGCCGGACCGGCAAGCGCACGCGCGCCAAAGATATGGCCTACGAGTGCGGCATGATCCCGCAAGGCGAAGTGCAACCGCGCTTCAGCGTGAAGTTCTATCTCGTCGCCATGCTTTTCATCCTCTTCGATCTCGAGATCGTGTTTATGTATCCGTGGGCGGTGGTTTACAAAGAGCAGATCGCGCACGGCTCGACCATTTTTTGGAGCATGCTCAGCTTCATCGCGATCCTGATGGTCGGCTACGTTTACGCGCTAAAAAAGGGCGCGCTCAATTGGCAAAAATAAAAGGTGGAGGCCGCCGGTCGCGGCTGCAGCGGGATTCTCTCGCAGGCGAGACGCCTGCCGCCACAGTTTGAACTTGTTCGCGCGGATTCGCTGAGGCGATGCTCGCGGCCGTGCGACTTCCGCGCAAGATCGACATCGTCCAAGTGCGCGAACGCGCGCAGCGTTTCGCGCAAAGCGAACGCGGTCGGGATGCGTTTTGTCTCGCGCTCGTGCTCGCGTTGGTCAGCGTCATGTTGCGACGCTGTTTGTATGGCGATCCGCCGATCGGCCACGATCATCCCGTCCATCTTTTCCGCATCTGGCAATTCGGGCGGACGCTCCTGCACCATCCGTTTTCACCATGGACGTGGAGTCACGCGTGGTTCGCCGGTTATCCGGAGAATGTCGTCTATCCCATCGGCGCCGATCTTCTCGTGCTCGGCATTCGCGCGTTGTCGTTAGGCACTCTCAGTCTCACCTACGCGTATGCGCTGGCGATTTTTCTTTTCTATTTCGCCTACGGCGCGGCGACGTATTTGTTCGTTCAGCGCGCGGTGCAATCGCGCGTGGCCGCGCTCATTGCCGTCGTTTTTCTTCTGACCGATCCCGGCAGTAACGATATCGGCGGCTGGTTTTGGAACATCGACGTCGGCGTTTGGACCTCATCGCTCGGCGCCATTCCGGTTTTGATTGCGCTCCTGCAAATCAACGCGCTCTTCGACAAGATCGACAATCGACGAATCGTTATCGCCGCCATTTGCATCGGCGCGGCGTTTCTCACCCATCCGTTGCAGTTGATTTTCGTCGCGATGGCGGTGCCGCTGTTGTGCGTCTGCCGCTACATCACCGGAGCGCCGACGCCATGGCGAAAATTTCTTCCCGCGCTCGCGCTCATTCTCGTGATTGGAACTTTGATCGGGAGCTACTGGCTGGTGCCGTATCTGGCCGCGGCGCCGTATGCGCTCGACGTGGGCCAACATGGCCAACCGCTGGAGAAGATCGGCGCCGCACTTTCGGACGCGAAATTTTTTAATCGCATGAACGCGCTCGCGGCCGGGCTCGGTTTTGTCGGCGTGATCTCCCTGCTCGCGGCGCGACGAACGCTCGCGTTGTTCATGTCGATCTTCGTTTTCGCCGCGATCATTCTTTCGAGCACGAGTTTCGCCAGTTTGTTCGGCGCCGGCGGCGCACACTGGCTGGAAAAACATATCATTGCCAACCGCTTGCTGCTGCTCGCGAAACCGTTTTGGTACGGCGCGGCCGGATTTGGTGTGATCGCGATCTGGCGCGGCGTAAAATCGTTAGGCAAACATGCCAACGCGCGCGACCAAATGGATATTCGACGAGAAGGTGTCCTGGTCGCGTTGGTCACGGTGCTGGTCGCGCCGATCGTTTTATATCTGATTGCGCACTTTGTGAAATCGGAAGTGAAACGGCCCAGCGTTTGGCTCTCCGATCGGAAAGACCGCCGCGCACGTCAGGATTTTATCGAGTGGACGCGCTCATCGTTAGATCGACAACAGGGATTTTTCAGAATCGCGCACGACTTCGCTCCAAATGTGCATGACCTGACCGACCTCGGCATCGAGGTGCCGTATCCATTTTACAAAATCGATCCGACGCCGACCGGCCATTTCAAATACGACATCCACTCCTCATCCAACGCCGCGTTTCGCGCAGCCAACGTCCGCTTCGCCTTATCGTCCTTCCCGCTGCCAGCGCGTCCTGATCTCACTCTGCTGAAAACATTTCGCAACAAACTCATGCTTTACCAATTTCGGGATTGGAACCCGATGCCGTTCGAGATCAACGGCTCGGGTCCGGTTGAGCTCGTGTCGTTCGAGAATGAGGAGATTGTGTTGCGCGCGGGCGCGGGCGCGAACGGCACGCTGCGATTAAACGTGTCGAGTTATCCAAAGTGGCACGCGACGCGCGATGGGACACCGTTGACCATCACAACGATCAAACTTCTCGGCGAAAAAGATTCGGCATTCATGCAGGTGCCGTTGAGTCCGGGTACGATCCGGTTTCGGTATGTGAAGACGGCGTCCGATTATGTCGGCACCGTGCTTTCGTTCATCGGGATCGCGGGGTGCGTAGCTCTGCTGAAATCGAAGCGCGTTGCGCGATGGTTGCGATTGTCGATCTAAAGATTGTCGATCTAAAATGCCCACCAGCCGCGCGCGAAAAGCGAGGCGAAGATGACCAGATAAAAAAGCGACCAGACCGTGATGGCGGCGTAGCAAACACGATTGCGCGCACAAAGCGCGAACAAAATAAAAATTGGGAAAGCCGACAAACAATATCGAGGCGCACTTTGGATAAACGCAAGACCGGCAAAGCCGCACCAGCTCACCGTGATCCATGTCGCATAACTCGGGCGCAGTTTGAACCACGCGATAACCACGCAGACGAACGCCAGCGCCACGAAGACCAGCTCTTGTCCCGCGACGATTTCAGCCTGGTTTGGTTGTCGATGCAGATCGCCGATGAGATGTTGGATGCCCTGCCACGGCCAGGCCGGTTGGGTGCGAAAAACTTTTCGCCGAATTTCCATGAAAGCGAATGCGCTTCCGCCGACTTGTCGATTGATCGCGAGATAAACGCAGTACCCGAGCGGAACACCGAGGACCGAGAGCCATTGCCAGCGCCAGCGGCGTTGCTGGCGCCACTGTTGCGCGACTTCCACGCATAAGACTGGAAGCAAGGCGAGCCCGTTCGCGCGCGTCATCGCCGCAAACCCCGCCAGCACTCCGGCTTCCGGCCAGCGTTCCGTTCGCGCCGAAAGCAAACACGCAAACACGAGCGCGAGGAACAAACTCTCGGTATAACCGACGTGAAGAGCATAAGACGTTGGGAAAATGAGAAAGAACCAAACCGCGCGTAGTGCGACGGCATTTGGAAAATCGAGAGCCACCAACCGTCGCAACAAAACCGCGGCCACGATTGATGCCACGGTCGCGATCACCAAAGCGGCCGTGAGATAATCCTGCGTCACAAAGCTGAGCGCGCGAATCAGCCACGGGAACAACGGATAGACCACTAGCCGGTGATCCGGCGTGTAGCCGTTCTCCGCCACCGCTAGGTAATTGAGTCCGTCCCATCGGCTCCAGATGGTGAATGCGTCGCGCCAGCTCGGGACGCGTTTGTTTTCGAAAACGTGATACGCGGTTAGACCGAGCAAAAACAGAAACGCTTTCATGACCAGCGCCCAGCCGATGACGATCCAATCCTGCTTCGGCAACAGCGCGACCAAACGCGCCCACGCGGTGGCGATTGTCGATCTTGCACTTGTCGATCTTGTCTCGTTCACGCTGCGATTCTTCTAACGTGAACCCTCCAAAATCACCACCGCATTCCCACTTGCGCCACCCAACGGAACCGCCTAATACGTAAGCGCCCATGATTCACCACGTCATCCTCTACAAACTGAAACCGGAGGTCACGCCGGCGCGGGTCGAAGAGATGATGATGAACACGCGCATGCAGCTGCTGAAAATTCCCGAAGTCCTCAGCATTAAATGCGGCAAGCGCGTCGATCCCGAGCTGCCCTGGCCCTTTTTTATCGCGATCGATTTCGAATCGATGGACAAATACGGCATGTTTCGCGAAGACCCCATCTTCGTGAAATTCATGGAAGAAATCATCAAACCGAACACGGCCGACGCACTCACGCTTGATTTCGAAATGGACCCGGGCAAAGACGTCCGCTTTTCGTAAGATCGACAACTGCATTCGCGCGCGCGAATGAACAAAAAAGCAATTCTTCTCGCGGGTGGCGCCGGCAGCCGCCTTTTTCCGCTGACGAAGATCGTCTGCAAACAATTACTTCCGGTTTACGACAAACCGATGATCTGTTACCCGCTCGCCACGCTTATGCTCGGCGGTCTGCGCGAGATTTTGATCGTCTCCACGCCGAAAGATTTGCCGATGTTGCGCGATTACCTCGGCGATGGTTCGCAATTCGGTATCGAGATCGAGTACGCCGAGCAGGCGAAACCGGAAGGAATCGCGCAGGCATTTTTGATCGGCGCAAAATTTCTCGACGGTTCCGGCGCCGCGCTCATTCTGGGCGACAACATCTTCTACGGAAAACTCGATTTCTTCCGTGACGCGCTCAAGATCGACAACGGCGCGTGCATTTTCGGTTATCAAGTGCGCGATCCGCAGCGTTACGGCGTGGTCGAGTTCGATGCGAAAGGCAAGGCGATCAGTCTCGAGGAAAAACCGGCGAAACCGAAAAGCCAATTCGCGGTGCCCGGTCTCTACGTTTACGACGAGGAAGTTGTCGATCTTGCGCGAAAGTTGAAGCCATCTGCGCGCGGCGAATTGGAAATCACCGATCTCAATCTGCTCTACCTCAAACGCGGCGATTTGAATGTGAAACTTCTCGGCCGCGGCATGGCCTGGCTCGACACTGGAACGCAAACCAGTTTGCTCGAAGCCGGCAATTACATCGCGACGATCGAACATCGACAAGGACTCAAAGTCGCGTGTCTCGAAGAAGTCGCCTTCCGCGCGGGCTTCATCGATTCTGCGCAGCTCGAAAAAACAATCGCGGGATTACCGAAAGGCGAATACCGCGATTATCTCCGCCTCGTCTGCGACGAAGGATAATTACTTCGGCTGTTCGCGCAGAAGATGGCGCGCGTCGGCGATGACTTTGGTCACGCCGTCGGGCGCGAGCGCGTCGTAATATCCGCGGATTTTTCCATGTCGATCTACCAGAACGAAACGCGTGCTGTGAATTGGATTTCCCGGCTCGCTGTCGTCGGTCGCGAGTTTGAATCCATTCTTCGACAAATCGTAGAGCGCTGATTTCGCGCCGGTCAGAAAATGCCAGCGTTGCGGTTGCGCGTTTAATTTGTCCGCGTAAGTGCGCAACACTTCCGGCGTGTCCTTATCGGGATCCACCGTGAATGAGACAAGATCGACATCGGCATCGCGAAGCGCGTGCTGCACTTCGCCCATGCGAGTGCTGATGATCGGGCACGGCCCCGGACATGAAGTAAAAATGAAATCGGCGATCCAAATTTTTCCGTCGAGCTGCGCCGAACCGAATTTGTTTCCCGTTTGATCGACAAGTTCAAAGTCCGGCAGCGTTCCGTAAGAATCGACATTGCGATTGGCGAGATGCGCGAGCTGACTTCGCCAGACGATAAACAAGATCGTGACGATAATCAGCGGCACGCCGAGAAAGATCGTCCGCCATATCGCCGGATCGCGCGACACCGGCACCGCGTGCGCATTCGCGTTCATATCTTCGTAAATACAAGCGCACCGAGCAGAAGGGGCAAGTAGATGATCGACGCGAGAAACAAAGTTCGCGCGGACGCGCGCGTGCGCAGCCGCAGAAAGCGCATCGCCACCGCCACGAAGGCGGCGCTGAGCGCGACCGCGACCGGCACGTAAATTAAATTCGCGACACCGACGAATCCCGGCAGTCCCGACATCGCGAGCAGCAAAATGCAAAAAAGAACGCTTTGGCTCGCGCTGCGCGCACCCGTTTCGTCATCGCTCGAAATCATTTCGAAACCTGCGCGCGAATAATCTTCGCGATACATCCACGCGATGGCGAAGAAATGCGGCAGTTGCCAGAGCACGAGAATAACAAACAAACTCCAGGCGCCAGCATCGATGCGGCCACGCGCCGCGACCCAGCCAATGACGGGCGGAAGCGCGCCGGGAATCGTGCCCACGAGCGTGTTGAATGTGCTGACGCGTTTCAACGGCGTATAAGCGAAGATGTAAATGATGATGGTGACGGCGGCGAGCGCGGCGCTGAGCGCGTTACAGGCAAACGCGAGATAAGCGACACCGAAGATCGACATGGTACTGCCGACGATGAGCGCTTCGTTAGGCGACATCCGGCCCGCGGGAACCGGACGATCTTGCGTGCGCCGCATCAACGCGTCCACTTTTCGCTCCCACCATTGATTGAGCGCGGCTGCGCCCGCAGCCGCCGCCGCCGTGCCGAACACGACGTGAAAGAACGCGATGTAACTAATCGGCGAAGGCGCGGCCACGTAATAACCGACCGCGGTCGTGAGTAAGACGAGCAACGTGAGTCGCGCCTTGATCAGCTCGGAGAAATCCGATGCCTTCACGCGATCACGGCTTCGGCCGGAGATGTCGATCTTGTATCAACGCGCTGCAATCGCGCCGCGATCGCGCAAATGCTCACGCCTAACGAAAACATGATGGCACCGACCGCGACATGCGCGGTGGCGATGTCCGCGGCTTTGTTGCTCCAAATCACCCAGGCGCCGAGCGTGATCTGCACGAACACGCCGATCAACCACAAGATCGACAATCGTCGCAGCGGCGTTTCGCGCGCGCGCGTAAATGTCATGATCACGCCCATCGCGATGAGCAGCGCGAGAAATCGATGCGCCATCTGCAACCAAATTTGAAATGCGTTCACGTCGGACAATGCGCGCGCGTCGCGCCAGAGATTAATTTTCTGGAGCGCATCCGCGCTAGTGTCCGGGATCCACGCGCCATTCGCCGTCGGAAAATCGAGAATGGCAAGATCACGATGCTGATGACGCATGGTCGCGCCGAGTGCGAGCTGCAGGTAAATCGCGATCGTGGTCGTCAGCGCGATGTTTCCGATTCGCGCAAGATCGACATGTGTATTCGGAAGATTGCGCCAAAGATTTGTTCGGACGAGCGCAATGAAAACGAGCAGCGCTAAGAATGCTTGCGCGACGCATGCGTGAAAGATTCCGATTTGATCGCGCATCGTTGTCACACGCAGGCCGCCCAGAATTCCCTGGAGAATGACCGCGGCGACCGCGATTACGCCTAACGAACGCACCCATTGTCGATCTTCCACCCGCCACAACCAGATGGCGAGGATGATGGTGAGAAGGCCGACGATAGACGCGATGAGCCGGTGGGTGTGTTCGAAAAATATTCCGCCGATCCATTGCGAGATCGGGAACATGAACATGTTGTAGCCGAAGGTGGTCGGCCAATCGGGGACGGCGAGGCCGTAACCTTTGCTCGTGACCATGCCGCCGCTGCAAATAAGTAGGAGCGTGCAGACGGCGGTGAACCAGGCGAAGTGATTCAGCCAACGCGCCGACCGTGTAGATGTCGATCTTAGCGCCACGTCGCGAGCGCCGGTTACTGTCCGCTCGGACTTGGCGAAGGCGCGGCGTTTTTGTCCTGCGGCAATTGCGGGTTGCCGACTTTCGGCGCGCCCGGTGGCGGAACTGTTCCCGGCGTCGGCCCTGCTTGCGCGGGTTCGCCCGGCGGACGTTGTGTGGCCGGTGGGGCGCTGGCGGCACCACCAGCGAGCTCGGCGCGTTCTTTCAACCACGCTTGATATTCGTTAGGCTCATCGACGACGAGCGTACCCTTCATTCCGTAATGTCCGAGACCGCAAAGTTGGCCGCAGATGATTTCGTAGGTGCCGGGCTTGACCGGTTTAAACCACATAGGGATGAGCGAGCCCGGAATGGCGTCGCCGGCGATGCGCATATGCACGAGCGCGAAATTGTGGATCACATCTTTCGACGATAATTCAACGATGACGGGATGATTCACCGGCACGTGCAGTTCGCCGGTGGTGACGATGTCGTCTTTCGCAGCCGGATCGTTTTGATCGAGGCCTAACGGATTCGAGTTCGAGACGAGATTGACGTCGCGCCGGCCGAACTGTCCGTCGGGCCCGGGCAGGTGGAAGTTCCAGTTGAATTGCTGGCCGACGGCGTGAACGACAATCGCGTCTTTCGTGTCCGGAAATTCGTTCACGCGTTTCGCCCAAAGAGGAATGGCAAATCCGATGAGCAATACCGCTTCGATGAGCACGACAGAAAATTCCAAGTGGGTCGAGATCGCGCTTTTGACGCCGTGATAATCGGCGCGCGGATGTTTGCGGCGCCGGAAACGGATCAGGACGAAAACGAAATAGGCCGACCACCCGAGGAAGAGCGCGCCCATGAACCAGTGTGCGAATTCGAGAATGTGGTCGATCTGATAACCGTGCTCGGACGCGTTTGGCGGCTGGCCGAGAAACTGATTGATGAGGGCGAGGCTAATCATATTTCGCGAGGTCCTCTTGAATCAGTTTCTGATCGGGCGTGAGCGGCGTCCGGCTGTGGCGATAAATGGAGTAACTGAACGCGCCGACGCCGCCGAGCACGGTCATGATGGCGGCGAAGAGAAACCAGATGGCGACGGACATGTTCTCGGCCGATTTGCCGTCCTTCGCGCCGTAACAAAACGGACACGCGCTGGCTTGCTGCACTGCGAGCAAGATCGACAAGGACAAGATCGACAAAAACTTTTTCACGTTCATGTGATGATGCCGAGACGTTTCATTTTGCGGTAGAACCAGACGCCGTAAATGATGAGCGCGAGGGCGCAAGCGAAGGAGGCGATGGCGCCGGCGAGGTAAATCGATTCGCCTTCGATCATGTCAATCGCCACACACCACGCTCCGAGCGCGATCGCGACCGCGGTGGAGAGGAAGATGAAGACGAAGTGAAATGCTTTTAGCGACATGGCCTAACGAACGATGGGGTTGTACCAGGCGAGATAAGTGAGAAAGAAAAGTCCGAGCACGAAAAAGGCGGTGAAGATGAGCACGCGGTAAATGAGGCGTTTCTCTGCGGCCAAATGCATGAAGATGGCGGCGACGAGGCCGGCCTTGAACGTGGCCACGAGCATGGCGACGACGATGTTGGCCTTGGCCGTTCCGAAATTCACATACGAGAGCGCGACGGTGAGGGCGGTGAAAACAAGTAGCGTGACGCCGACCATGACGTAACGCATGACGTGTTGGTGAACGCCGTGCGCGTATTCTTCGTGTTCGGCCGGGTCTTGCGAAATATCGGGCGGGTTGTTCATCGGTCAGAGCAAATAAAAGAGCGGGAAGACGAAAATCCAGATAAGATCGACAAAGTGCCAGAAGAGGCCGCTGACCTCGACGCGGTTGGCGAGATGCTCGGGATTGCGCTGGTAAACTTTTTTGCTGACCGGCAGCCACATGTAAGTGAAGACGAGAACGCCGCCGAGCACATGCAATCCGTGCAGACCGGTGATGGTGAAATAGGTCGCGAAATATTGATTATGCCACGGGCCGAACGACGTGTTGCGTTCGACATCTTCCTTGTCGATCTTGGCGACGTGATCGGTGGGCGGCACGTAGAAAAAATGCGGCCGATCGTTCGCGGGATTGTTTGGCTCGACGTAAACGGGGTCGAGACCGATCTCGAATTCCTTGATGTTAGGATCGGCGAGCGCTTCGTGATTTTCGAGATGGCCGGTGATCTCGACGCGTGGCTCGAGACCTTTTTCGGTGCGGCGTTCGTTACCGAGATACTTCTCGTATTTCGCAAGCGCTTCCGGTTTTAATTTCGCGCCGTAGTGCTCGAATTTCTGCGGCCACTCGTAGGTGAGTTTGACCACGAGAAAGATGATGCCGCACAAAATGGTGACGAGCATGTACCACCAATACGCTCGATACCGGCGCATCTTCAGCGCGGCCCACGCGAGCACGACCGTGACCGACGAAATGATGAGGATCGCCGTGTTCATCGCGCCGACCGGAACGTTGAGCAGGCCGTGCGGCCATTCGCCCGGCAGGGCGTCGAGGCGCAGGAAAATGTAGGCAGAGAAAAGTCCGCCGAAGAGCATTACTTCCGACGCTAGAAATAACCAGATGCCGACTTTTGCATTCCACAGACCGGTGTCGGGTCGCGTCGAAATTGTGTACGGAATCTCCATGTCGATCTTTCGTTAGGCCAAAACGGTTTCCGGTTCGGGACGCCGGCGAGTGCGCTCGGTTTCCTCGACCGGTTCGTTTTGCATGGTGAAATCTTTTTCGCGGCCGGGCAGGCTGTATTCATACGGACCGCGGTACGCCACCGGCGTGATCACGAAATTTCCATGCGGCGGACGATTCGGCGCGGTCCACTCGAGCGTGGTCGCTTCCCACGGATTGTCGTCCACTTTCTTCCCGTGTTTGATGCTCCAGAAGAAATTGATGATGAACGGAATTTGCGCGAGCCCCATCGTCCACGCCGCCCACGAGATCGGCGTGTTCCATTGAAATCCGCTCAACCCCCAGACGTGTTCGTTGCCGATCGTCCAACCCTGGCCGCCATCATACCAACGACGATGCATGCCGAGCATTCCCTGCAAAAACATCGGGAGAAAGATCACGTTCATGCAAATGAGGGACGGCCAGAAATGCACTTTTGACCAAAACTCATTCATCATGCGGCCGGTAGCCTTCGGGTACCAGTAATAAACACCGGCGAATAATCCGAAGATGGTTCCCGGCGCGACGATGTAATGGAAATGCGCGATGACGTAATAGGTGTCGTGCAAGTAGAGATCGGCGCTATTAAACGCGAGCGGAATACCCGTTAGGCCGCCGATTCCGAACATCGGCAAAAACGCGGTCGCCCAAAGCATCGGCACGGTAAATCGAATCGAACCGCCCCACAGCGAAATGAAAAACGCGCTCAGCACGATGACCGACGGAATGGAAATGAGGAGCGTGGTGGTTTGGAAAAACGCGCTCACGGTCGAGCCCATTCCAGTGAGCCACATGTGATGCGCCCAGACGATGAACGAGAGGAATCCGATGACGAGCACGGAAAAGACGAGCGATTTGTAACCCCAGAGCGGCTTGCGTGAATTGTTCGCGATGATTTCGGCGACGATGCCGAACGCCGGAAGAATGAGCACGTAAACTTCCGGATGTCCGAGGAACCAGAAAAGATGTTGCCAGAGCAACGGACTGCCGCCGCCGCTGATGTGCACGGCCGCGCCATTCACAACCAGTCCTGTGGGCAGAAAGAAACTCGTGCCGGCGACGCGATCCATGAATTGCATGACGAGCGCGGCTTCGAGCGGCGGGAACGCGAGCAACAACAGGAACGCGGTCACAAATTGGGTCCAAACGAAAAACGGCAGCCGCATCCACGTCAGCCCTTTCGCACGCAATTGAATGATCGTGGTGATGAAATTAACTGCGCCGAGCAACGACGACGTGATCAGGAAAATAAATCCAAGGATCCACATCGTCTGCCCGTTCCAAATCAGATGATAATGCGGACCCTTGTCCGCGATATCGGCCAGCGGCGTGTATGAGGTCCAACCGCTTTTCGCCGCGCCGCCTGGAACGAAAAAGCTCGCCACCATGACCGCTGCGCCGACGAAGAACGCCCAGAAACTGGCTGCGTTCACTTTCGGAAAGGTCATGTCCGGCGCGCCGATCTGCAGCGGAACGACGAAATTTCCAAAAGCCGCGAACGCCACCGGCACGACCCCGAGGAAGATCATGATCGTGCCGTGCATCGCGCCTAACGAATTGTAAAATTCCGGCGCCATCTTGCCCCCATCCATCGTTCCGGGACCGAAGATTTTGCTTAGCACGCCGCCGATGACCGGCATGGCGTGGCCGGGATACGCCAATTGAAAGCGCATCATCATCATGAGGCTGAAGCCGAAGAAAAGGAAAAGCAGGCCACAGACGCCGTACCAGATGCCGATCACCTTGTGATCGGTGGAGAAAACATATTTGCGCCACCAGCCGAGCTCGTGGTGCTCATGTTCGCCGTGATGCTCGTGGGATTCGTGATGTGCCGCGGCAGAAGTGGAAGCGTCCATTTCAGGAGAAAGTTACCCTGCCAATATCGAAAGAGAAAAGCTCATTGCAAAGCCTGAAATTACTTCGCACCAGCCTGCGATTTTGCGCGTGGAAGATGTCGATCTTGCAACATGTCGATCTTATTTCTCGTTCCACCACTTCGACAAACGCGTGCTCGGGATTTCCGTGATGTGGTGTCGCGTTTGTTCGTAATGCGACGTGTCGTTGAACAGCGTCAGACGCGCGCGCGTCGTGTCTTTAAAATCGACAATGTTCAACGCCGCCGGTTTTTGATCGAGATTGTCGCGATAACGGCGGGGATCGAAACCAAGCAGCGAGCTGAGCAATAACCGGATGGTCGCCTTGTGCGAAACAATCAGGATTGTCTTCCCCGAATTCTCGCGCACGAGATCGATCAGCAACGGCAACGCGCGCGCGATCACCTGCACGCCGCTTTCGCCGCCGGCCGGCGCGAATGTGTACGGGTCCTTCTCCCATTCGGCTGCTTCTTCGGGGAATTTTTGTTCGACCTCGCGCCGCGTCATTTGCTCCCAGCGGCCGTGACTGATCTCGCGCAAACCTTCGCGCGTTTCCACTTCGAGATTGTGCGGCGCAGCCAAAATTTTCGCGGTTTCAATCGTGCGTCCGAGCGGCGAGGCGAAAATCGTTGAGATCTCCTCGCCGGCGAGGCGTTCCGCCAGACGGCGCGTCTGTTCGCGGCCTTCATCGGAAAGATCGACATCGGTCGCGCCCGCGAACCGGTCCTCCGCGCTAAGCACAGTCGCGCCGTGTCGCACCATGAACACGCGCGTGACCGGCGTCGGCATGCTAACGCTCGGTCGGCGGAAGCGTGGGCGACAGCGCGAAAAAGGCGATCGGCGTAATCGTCGCTACGAAGGCAGCTCCAATCGTGACCGCGTTGACAATTATTCCCGCAATCGGATTCGGGAACGGATGCAAAAATCCAACCGTAGCCGAAGCGATCATCACGATAACGGCAGGAATTTCGATTTTTAGAAAGCGTTGCAGTTTTCGGCTGCGACGGCGTGGTATCGCCGACGCGGCTACGACCAGTTCCTCCTCTTTCGTTTGCGCGATCGGCGCCGACCACACCGCCGCTTCCTTCGGAAGATCGACAACTACATTTGGCGGGACGCGGACCGATTTCGCCAGGCGAACCGCCGCAACCTTTTTCGCGCCCGGCGGCCGCGCGTTACCCGGGATCGCAACTTTCGGCGCCGCACTCTTCCCAAATCTCGGCACGCGCGCGATCACCGCGCGCTTCACCGTTTTTACTTCAGCTCGTTCGGCCTCAACCGGCGCCGCGACTTCTTTTTTCGGTTCCGGCGGCGCTTTCTTTTCGGTTTTGCGCGCGTAACGCTGGCGCTCCTCCAACACTCGCGCCCGGCTGACCGAGCGGGAAAAATCATCGGGAAAACTAAACGATTCGCTCGGGATTAAAGACATGCGGCGGTTGAAAATTTTAGAGTCTTAAGAGTAAAACTTCGCGCCGAAACAATCAATCTAGTTCCGCGTTTTATTGCGCGTTTTGTGCGCGTTTTTTCCAACGCTATTTTACGTGCGTGCCGCAAGATCGACATCTTCAAAGAGCAATCATTCACGCGGACATGGATTGCTTTTATGCCGCCATCGAAATGCGCGATCGGCCCGAACTGCGCGGCAAACCGATCGGCGTCGGCGGCGCGCGTGGCCGTGGCGTGCTCACCACCTGCAATTACGAAGCGCGCGAATTCGGCGTGCGCTCCGCCATGCCCACATTCATGGCCCTGCAACGTTGTCCGAACCTCATCGTCATTCCGCCCCGATTCGAAATTTATCGTCGCGAAGCCGCAACCGTGCGCGCCATTTTTCACCGCTTCACTCCGCTGGTCGAACCGTTGTCGCTCGACGAAGCGTATCTCGACGTCACGGCTCATCCCGGCGCGCCGGGCGCGCTCGCGCAAGTCATTCGCGAAATGATCGTGCGCAAAACGCAGCTGACCTGTTCGGCCGGGATCGCGCCTAACAAGTTGCTGGCGAAGATCGCGAGCGACATCAAAAAGCCGAATGGCCAATTTGAAATCGAACCGGCGGACGTGGACGAATTCATGATCGAGCTGCCGGTGCGAAAACTCTGGGGCATCGGCGAGAAAACGGAAAAAAAGCTGCAGGACCTCGGTGTGAGCACGTGCGGCCAGCTCCAGAAATTCTCGCGCGCGGAACTTGTCGATCTTTTCGGAAAGTTCGGGCTCGAGCTCTACGATCAATGCCGCGGCCGCGACGACCGCGCGGTCGAGCCGGATCGGCCACGCAAATCTTTCAGCACCGAAGAAACATTCTCGAGCGATCTCACCACACTGCGCGAATGTCAGTTGAAGGCGGAAGAGCTCGTGAACGAATTGTTAGGCGATTTGGCCGAAGTGCGGGAACGTTCCATCCGATCGATTTTTGTGAAGCTGAAGTTTTCCGATTTCACTCGCACAACCGTCGAGCGCGCCGGCCACGAACCATCCTGGCCCGAATACGACGCGCTTCTGGCCGAAGGTTTCGCGCGTTACGGCAAACATGTGCGCTTGATCGGTGTCGGCGTCCGATTCACCGATCCGTCCGAGAACGAAACGCAATTGCCGCTGCTGTAAAAAAAAACGGCGGCAGGATTCGCCCGCCGCCGCAATTGATATGCGATTGATTACTGATCCAACGAGTTTGCTTCGGTTTTGAGCGAACGAGCCTTGCCTTTCAGGTTACGGTCTTTCGCGTCGTGCTTCACGTTCGCCTGTCCGTTGGCGCCGTTTTCATCAGCACTGCCGGAAACCGAGCCGTTTGCGCCCTCTGCATTCACGTCCCGTTTTACGGAGTGATTCGTTTTCGCAGTCTTGACCTTCTTCTTTGCGGTCGAGGTCTGGCCGGTTGTGTTTGTCGCCGGATTCGTCTGATCGGTGTTATTGCCAATCAATCCCTGATTCGTTTGGCCGGTTTGACTACCGATGGTTCCCTGCGCATTGCCAGTGCCAGTCATTCCGGTAACTCCGCTTCCGGTTGCGCCAGTTGCACCGGTTGCCCCAGTTGCGCCGCCCGTCCCACCGGTTTGCGCTAACGCCGTTGTTCCGATCGCGAGCACACCCGCGGTTCCGATTGCGAATAGTTTCGATAAGTTCATCAAGTTAACTCCTTGTTGACGTTTTCGTGTTCGCCTTCGCGAAACTTGCGACTGATTCGTCGCGCGAGCGTCCCGTCCTTGCGCTGCAAGTCCGGATTCCCCGTCGCACACCGGCCGCTTCGTTTCCCTCAACGAAGGCGTTGGTTCTTTTAATAACTGACGCTGCTTTCGCCCGATGCGTTCAAACTCGAAAAACGATTTCCGACAAGCCGTACGAAAAGAGTGAGATACGGATTCTCACCTGCGCAAGATCGACAACTACTCGTGCGCTACGATCAGTTGCGCCGACGCAACAACAACACGCGGCCGATAATCGCGGCGCCGACAAACCACGCCATCATGCGCGCATGGCGTTGCGCATCCGGTGCGCGCAATCTCGGCAATGTCACCGCGCCGTTATTTTCGAGCGCACGATCGATGTCGGCGGAAAATTTTCGCATCTCCGCTGATCGCCGCGCTTTTGGTTTCGAATTCGCTTTCAATTCGGCCGTTTACTTAAGCAGTTCGTTTGCCACATCTCTCGCTCGCCGGCGCCGTTCGCGTTATCTTTGCGGCCGATGACGGCGCGCCAGAAACAACGCCTTCGCCAGACTGGCTGCGACGTCCGCTTCGATAACCTATCGAAGCAGCTCTTCGCCACGGACGCCTCCATCTATCAAATTGAACCGTTAGGCGTGGCTTTTCCGCGCAGTGCACAGGAAGCAAGCGCGATCATTCGTACAGCGGCGGAGGAAAACATTTCCATCACACCGCGTGGCGCCGGCACCAGTCTCTCCGGCGGTGCGATTGGCGAAGGCCTCATCGTCGATTTCTCCCGACACAATCGCAAGATCGACAATCTCAAGATCGACCCGCCTGAGGCGGGCACCGTGCGTGTCGGCGCCGGTGTTGTGCTCGATGAACTCAACGCCTTTCTCAAACCGCACGGCTTCTGTTTCGGCCCCGACGTGGCCACAAGCTCGCGCGCCACGCTCGGCGGCATGATCGCGAACAATTCCTCCGGCGCCCGCGTGCCGGTTTATGGAACGACGGCCGATCACATCGTCTCGCTCGAGTTCGTCCTGGCCGATGGCCGCATCGTGACCGATTTGCCTAACGAACGTGGTAAGATCGACAATCTCATTCGCGCGGCTGCGGACGAGATCGGCCGGCAAATGCCGCCGGGCTTGTTGAAACGCTGGCCGGCATACGGCGTCGAGCGTTTTTTGCGTTCGCCCAGTCTCAACGAAATCCTCGCCGGCAGCGAAGGCACGCTCGCCGCCATCTTTTCCGCGGAAGTAAAAATCTCGCCGTTGCCGCGCGCGAAAGGCCTCGGTCTCATCTTCTTCGGCTCGGTGGCGGACGCGATGCAAGCCACGGTCGAACTTCTCGATCTTAAACCGGCGGCGATCGAGCACATCGATCGTCCCCTGCTCGATCAAACCAAAGGCCAGCTCCACTTCCAACCGGCGCGCGATTTAATGGAGCTCGATTCCAAACCGTGCGAAGCGATTCTCATCGTCGAGTTCTACGACGAGAACGTCGAGGATCGATTGTCGATCTTGCAATCGCGTTCGTTAGGCCTGCGTACGAAAATTTTGGCGAGCGCGCACGAGATGAATCTCGTTTGGATGGTGCGCAAAGCCGGTTTGTCGCTCGTCACCGGTTGCATCGGCGCGGCCAAACCGGTGGCGTTCATCGAGGACGCCGCCGTTAGGCCGGAGCAGTTGCCTGCTTATGTCGCGGGATTGGAATCAATCCTGAAACCGCTCGGACTCGACGCGAGCTTCTACGGACATGCTGCGACCGGATTGCTGCACGTGCGTCCGGTGATCGATCTGCATGACGATGTCGATCTTAAGAAGTTTCGTCAGGTCGCCGATCAAACGTCGGCGTTAGTGAAACAATTCAAGGGCTCGCTTTCGGCTGAGCACGGCGTCGGCATCGCGCGCACCGAGTACATGCGCGAACAACTCGGTGACGAATTGTTCGAGTTGATGCGCGAGATCAAACAAACGTTCGATCCCAGAAACATTTTTAATCCGGGCAAAATCCTTTCGGACAACCGCCACAAGATCGACAATCACTTGCGCGACAATTTCGTCACGCCAATCGAGCTGCCGTTCCAGCCGCGTCTCGCCTTCGCCTTTAAAGATCGCTCGTTCATCGGCAATCTCGAGCAATGCAACGGCTGCGGCGGTTGCCGCAAAGATCCGCCGATGATGTGCCCGACGTTTATGGCGACCGGCGAAGAAGTGATGTCGACGCGCGGACGAGCCAATATCATTCGCGCCGCGCTCGACATGCGTGTGAACGGACATGATCCGTTGAAATCGGCTGAGCTCGATGCGGCCCTGAGCAATTGTCTCTCGTGCAAGGGTTGCACGCCGGAATGCCCGTCAAACGTCAATCTCGCGCTGCTCAAGGCCGAGATGAATTTCGCACGCTATCGGCGGGACGGCTTGCCGGTGAACGTGCGAATGTTTAGCCACGTCGATTTGTTAGGCCGACTCGGTTGTGTCATACCCGCGATCGCGAATGCAATTGTCGATCTTCCATTCATTCGCAAACCTCTTGGTATTTCGACGAAGCGATCGATGCCGCATTATGCGAGTGAGCGATTCGATCGCTGGTTCGCGCGGCAATCGTGCAACGGCGCGACACGCGGGAAAGTGATTTTGTGGGACGACACCTTTGTGCGTTATCACGAACCGAACATTGGCAAAGCCGCAGTAAAAGTGTTGAGAGCGCTCGGATACGAAGTGACGCTCGCGCAAGATCGACAATGTTGCGGACGGCCGGCATTCAGTCAGGGCAATCTCGATTACGCCGCAAAGCTGGCGCAGCACAATGTCGATCTTCTACGCGACGGTGATGAACCGATTATCTTTCTCGAGCCATCGTGCTGGTCGATGTTCGTGGAGGATTATCGCGAGCTAAAAATCGAGAACGCGGAGACATTGGCGCGTCGATGTTTTCTTTTCGAGCGCTTCGTAGAAGACAATTGGCCTAACGAGCTGAAGCTGCCACAAGATCGGCAACTGAATGTTGCCATCCATGCGCACTGTCACGCGAAGTCGATCATCAAACCGCAATTCATGGCGAAGCTGGCAGAACGAACAGGTGCGAGAGCAACGTTGCTCGAGACCGGTTGCTGCGGAATGGCGGGCGCGTTTGGAATGCTGGAAGGGAAATATGAGCTGTCGGTGCAGGTGGCGGCGGATTTGTTAGGCAAGATCGACAATGCGCAGCCCGATGTAGTGGTGGCGTCGGGTACGAGCTGCCGACATCAACTTGTCGATCTTAGCGGGCGCGAGCCGAAGCACATGGCCGAGCTGCTCGCGGATGCGCTGGCTTAACCTTGCGGTTTCGGCGGTTGCGCCTGTTGCGGCGCGCCTTTGCTCGCTTCGTTAGGCTGACCGGCGGGCGCTCCGCCCGGAAGTTCGGCGTCAGCCGGAACCGCGAGAATGTCCGCTTCGTTCCACGATTCCGCGTGGCTGGCGAGCTCTTTGCGCAACCCGGCAATTTGTTCGGCGGAAACCGGGCTGGCTTTGTTGCCCCATTCACTGCGAATGAAGGTGAGAACGTCGGCAATTTTCTGGTCGGTCAAAGTTTTGTCCCACGGCTGCATGACGGCGGTGCCGAATTGCACGCCTTTCACTTTAAGCGGGCCTTGTAATCCTTTGAGCACGATCATGGCCGGCCGACGTGAACCGGCGGTGACAAATTCCGAACCGGCGAGCGGCGGATATTGTCCGGCAACGCCGGTGCCGCTCATCTGATGGCAAGTCGCGCAATTCTGTGAGAAAACTTTTTTGCCACGTTCGGCTGGCGTGAGTTCCTGGGCCGGTCCGGCTGCGCCGCCGGCCGCGACTTTTTTCATGGGATGAACGGGCGGGTCGAGCGCTTCGCCGGTGAACGGGCCGGAGTAACGGCCGAGATAAGCGCCGCCGAGGAAAAGTGCGAGACCGTAAACGATGATGATCCAGATCGAGAGCGGTTCGAGGCCGACGCGCGGCTCGCGTTTTTCGCGTGCGATGGCGGCGTGAACGTCCTGCACTTCTTCGTTTTCGCCGTAATCCATTCCCTGGCGCACGCGCGGTTGCTGCGGGTTGTTAGGCTGGCCGTTCATTTCTTTGCCTCCGGTGCCGGAGCAGCTGCGGCTGGTGACGGTGCGGGTGATGCCGCCGCGGGAGCGGCCGGAGCGGCGCCCGCTTTCACTTCAGTGAGTGGATGCGATTGATCGAGCGACATTAAAAATGCGACCAGACATTTCGCGTCGTAGGTCGGAACAATTTCGTAACCTTCCGGCGGCGTGTCGCGTCCACTTAATTTCAGCGCATCGGCCGAGGGCTCGCCACTGATGCGGCGTTTCTCGTAAAGAAATTTGAAGCCGGGCATGATGGAATCGCGATTCACGCTGCGCGGAGCGTAGAGGTGTTGATGATGCCAGGCAGCCGAATACGGCAATCCCTCAGGGGATGGCGACGAAGCCGGAGCGTTTTGCGGCGGTGCGGGAGATTGGTTCGGAGAAGGCGGCGATGCGGATTTGTTAGGCGGATTTCCAGCCGGCGCAGGAGAAGATGTCGATTTTGCAGGAGCAGGAGGAGCCGCGGGCGAACCCGCTGGAGACGCACCCGGTTGTGCCGCGCTGGTCTCTTCCGACGGCGCGCGTTTGCCGACGTTCGATAGATCGGGGCCGATGCGCATTTGCCCGAGCACGACTGGACGCGCAAAAATGTAATCGCGCGGCGCGCTCCGGCGTTCACCCCATTTGCGCTCGATGTCGGCGGAAATGTAATCGGCCCGAATCCATTCGCTGTGGCAATACATGCAGCCGTTGCTGGTGTAGACGTGGCGGCCGCGCTCGGCCATGCCCGATGGCGGAAGCGGATACATGTCGTTTTCGTCCTGCGGATTTACTTCGGGATCGAGATGACCGATTTGCGCATTCGGGATGGCGGTGAGGCCGAGCCACGAGAACGCGAAGATGGCGAACAATCCCAGGAAAAGTGGCGCGAGTCCCCTCATAGATGCGTCTCCGATCCCTCCGCTTCGACTGGATTCAAAAACGTCGGCACGCTCGCGGTCCGACCGAGGCCGAACAACATCAATCCGAAATGAAACGCGAAGATGAAATGCGCCGCCGCCATCAAAACTCCGGCGACGCTACGTCCACGCAGATAAGGCAAGATCGACAATGTACTTTCGTTGAAGGACATCGTGGGGTCTTCCATGTTCGAGCCTTCGGCAAAGCCGCCGGCGAGCAACATCAGCGTCATCAATCCGACCCCGTAGGCCGCCGCCCAGAAATGAAGTTTGATCAGCGTGGCATAACGCCACTCGCGACCGACCAGGCGCGGCACGATGTAGTACATCGAGCCGAAGAGAATCATCGAGACAAATGCGTAAAGACCGAGGTGCGAATAGGCGACGTGCACTTGCGTGAAATTAACGAAGCGCGCGATTGATCGCAGCGACAGCAAAATACCGAGCGCGCCGAATACGGTGTAGGCCATCGCGCCGAAAACGGTGAATCGAAGCGTCGGGCTGTAGCGCATCAGCTGAAAATTCCCGGCCATCGTCATGTGATGATTCAAACCGACGGTGACGATCGGAATGATCGTCAGAATTGCGGCGGCGATGCTCGCCGTGATCATCCACGCGGGGAACGGTCCATCGACCACGCGTTGCAATCCGGTCCAGCTCGAGAAAAGAGCGTAAGTCCAGAAACCGATGGTCGCCAAATGATAACTGTAAACCGGGCGCCCGATTACTTTCGGGATCATGTAATAAGCGGTGCCGAGCGCGATGGCGCCGAACCAGAGGAACATGAGATTGTTCGCGTACCACCAGGCCACGGCTGATTGCATCACGCCCTGCACCGGCACGACGAACAACATCAATTGCGCGGCCGCGTACATCCACGGGAACCAGAGGAACGCGCCGATGAGGTACCATTGCGTGATGTAAATTTGTTCGCCGCGACGGAAGCGGAACATCAACACCGCCCACGACATAATGATGGCGTAAGCGACAAACAAAATGAGTCCGGCATACGGAGGAAACTCGAGCCATTGAAAGCCGGTATTTTCGCCGACCAAGATCGCGCCGACACCGACGAGCACGCCAAGATTCCAAAAAGCTGCGCCGGTAATGATGAGCAACGGATGACGCAAGACGGTGCGGCAAAGTCGCGCCATCAACCAGATGCCGGTGCCCATCGCCGCCATCGAGGCCCACCCGTAAATCATAATGTTCATGTGGGCCGGACGGAGGCGGCCCCAGGTGAGAAAGCTGACGTTGCCTAACAAATCGGGCGAGTGCGCTTTGAACGAAACGAGCCAGGCGAGCAAAGTGCCTAACAACAGCCAGACGATGGCGGAGGTGTAGAACATTAACACCGGAATCCGCGTCGATGCATCGATGAGCGCGCGCTCGACGATGTCGGTTTCGCTCGCCTGAACTGCGGCCAGTCTTTCCGGCGCTTTCAGTGGAAGTTCAGTGGCGTCCATGGTGTTCGTGCAAGATCGACATGTTCATTGTCGTGGTGATGGCGAAGGCGATTCTTTTCCGCGTACGGGCAATGGCGAACCTGGAGGCGGTTGCGCCGGGGTCGATGCGGGCTGGACCGGCGGATTCACTGTTTGTGCCTGCGGCGTTGTCGCCGGTGTCGCGTTTGTGCCTGGTTGCGTGTGCGGTTGGACCGGCGCGGGATTTGTCGCCGCCGCCGGTTGACCGCGATTTTCCGAGTGTGGTCCTTCAACCGCATTTGGTTTTGGCGTCGCGCTCGCTTTCGGTGATGCGCTTCCGGCCGGAGCTGGAGCGGCTGGCGCTTGCGCGGCGGCGGCTGGCGGCGGCGTCGCAATCGGTCCGGCCAACGCTGGTTTCTTATTCGCAAGATCGACAACGGCCAGTTCCATCGCGCGATCAATCGGAATCCGCACCGTGCCTTTGTTCTTGTCGATCCACGCGTACGTGGTGAGCGATTTGGCGTCGTCTTGCAGCGATTTCACTTTTTCCATGCGCTGTTTCGCGCGCTCGCGTTCGTAATTAGTCCCGCGCGGCGATGGACCGACGACCGCGAGCACGATCGCGCCGAAAAGAAAAAAGAGCAGAACAATTCCGAACCAGGTCGAAAGCGGCGCGCGCGACCTAACGAGTTCCTGGATTTGTTCGCGATCGGCCATGTCAATTCACCAATTTCAAAGATTCGATCAGGCGTGGATCGCGCACCGGGAACATTGATGAGCGCCCGACGATGCGGAGATAGATGAAGGCGAGCGTCGCGCCGATGGCGATGAGCGATGTGAAATCCCAAACGCTGACGTGCACGCCGGTTCCATGCAGCGCCGGCAAAACAATGATGTACATGTCGAGGATCTGCATGCAGATGATCCAGATCGCGATCCCCGCGAGCTCGCCCGGATTCTTTTTCACGAAACGCATGAGCAGGATGCCAAATGCGATGAAGAAACGGCCGAGGACGAGCAGCAAACTCAAATACCACCAGCTCTCGGTATTTCGCGCGATGAAGTATTGCGTCTCCTCCGGAATGTTTGCGTACCAGATGAGCATGTACTGGCTGAAGCCGATGTAGGCCCAGAAAACGGAGAAGGCGAGCATCCACTTTCCCATGATGTGGTAATGCTCGAGCGTGACGACGTCCTTTAGATAACCGGCCTTGCGCAGGGCGGTGATGACGAGCACAAGCAACGACATCGAGCTGCCGGCCGCGCCGGCGAAAATGTAAACGCCCCACATGGTCGAGAACCATTTGTAATTCAGGCTCATCAACCAATCGCACGCGCCGAAAGTGAGACAGAACGCGAAGAGCGGAAGACTAACGAACGCGAGTTTGCGAAGCTTCAGGGTGAAGGCGGGATTCCCGTCCTTGTCCTGCAAGATCGACAATCGTCTTAGCAACTGCGAAGCGACGATCCAGAAGAGGAAGAAGCAGATGGCGCGGATGAGGAAGAAATTCCAATTCAGATATTGGCGCTTGGAATCGAGCACCGGATCGGCGCCCACCGGCGTATTCATCCATTCGTACAAATGATGACGCAGAACGAGAACCGGAATGAACAGGATGGCCAGCGGCAACATGAGCACGGCGATGTTTTCGAGTTGTCGCCTAACGACCACGGTCCACTCGGCATCGACCGCGAAATGCACGATCGCCCAGAAGAAACATCCGGCGCAGAGCGTGAAGAAAACGGCGAAGGCGAACAGCCACGAATGCGCGAATTGCGTGGTGTCGATGACCGCGCCGACGACGCTGAGCACGATGGCGACGAACGCGACCAACGCGAGCAAGATCGACAATCCCCCGAAGCGTTCGCTCTCGAAGTATTCGCCTTCCGGTTTCGGAATGTCGGTGCGCTCGCTCATTTCTTCGGTGACTCCGCTGGTTTCGCTTCGGGCTTCGGCGCCTCGGCCGGTTTGTCGAGCTCGGCGCGATGGTCCATCGGCACATCGACCACGCTCGAATTCTGACTTCGCTGTAGCGCGCGCAAATACGCAATGATCGCCCACCGGTCGTTCACCGGAATGTTTGGTCCGTAGGCCATCATCGTGTTTTTCCCATTCGTGATCGTGTTAAAAATCTCGCCGTCGGACATTTTGCGAATGCGATCGTCCTGCAACGTCACCACGGTCGTTAGGCCGAATTGCTTCGTCACGCCATTGCCGTCGCCTTTGACTCCGTGACACATCGCACAGGTGATGTTGAAACGTTCATGGCCGCGCCGCAGCAGGTCGGGCGTCACTTCGACCGGAATGCCGGTGCCCCAGTTCGGCCCCATTTTGCCGGTGTCGTGGTAATCGGTCATCGAGCTGAATGCGATTGTCGATCTTGCCGGAGCAGCAGCCGGCACCCCGGCGCTCGGAGTAGCCATTGTTTCCGCTTTCGGAAATTCATAACCAACCGGAACCGTTCCCGCGATCGGCATGCGCGGTCCGCGTTCATCGGCGAAAAAATTCGAGGGCGATTGCGCGCGCACTTTCATTTGCCGCACCATGTCGGGAAAAATTTCCCACGGCGTCCGCTGCGAATGTTGCCCGCGGAAACCGGCGATTCCGATGAGCGCGATCGCTGCCAGCAAAGAAATGAGAAGGAAGCCGCGCAACATTCGTTAGTCCTCGTGCACGATGGTGATGTGTTGGCCGCCGGTGCGCTCGAGTAGCTCGCGCGCTTCGATTTCGGTAAAGCGCGGATCGCGCGCTTCGATCGCGAGAAAGAAACCGTCGTTCGACACGCGTTTAAAGCGTTCCCAGTTGAACATGGGATGATACCAGCGCGGCAGACCGTTCATGATTTGCCACGCGAAAAATGCGGCGAAGGCGGAGAAAAGGACCGTGGCCTCGAACATGATCGGGAAAAACGCCGGCACCGTGCGCCACGTGTACGGTTTTCCGTGAACAATGAGCGGATATAAAATCCAGGACGGGCCAAATTCCAAAATCACCGCTGTGAGTAAACCGGTGATGCCGCCGGCCAACACGACGGCGCTGAGCCATGATTTGCCCAGACCCATGGCGTCATCCATTCCGTGAATTGGGAATGGCGAGTAAACATCCCAGCGTTTGAACCCGGCGTCGCGCACGGCCTTGGCCGCTTCATACAAGGCATGCGGCGTCGGGTACTCCGCCGCCATCGCGTAAACTTTGTGACCGGATGGCGTTCTCATTGATTTCTCTCCATTCCGCCGGCGCCAACCGGATGATGGCTGGCAAGATCGACATCGTAATGTGGGTCGGCTTCGGGCACGACGATCTTCACTTCGCTCATCGCGATTAAGGGCAAAAACCTAACGAATAACAAAAAGAGCGAAGTGAAAATGCCGAGCGTGCCGATGAACGTCCAAATGTCGACCCAGGTCGCATGAAAGATTCCCCACGAGCTCGGGAGAAAGTCGCGGTGCAATCCGCCGACGATGATGATGAAACGCTCGTACCACATGCCGGCGTTCACGCACATACAGACGAAATAAACGACGAAGACATTGCGCCGGCACCAACGGAACCAGAAGAGTTGCGGCGAAATAAAATTGCAGAAGAACATGCCGACCCACCAGTACCACCAATACGGACCGAGCACGCGATTGTAGAACGCGAAACGCTCGTACTGATTTCCCGAATACCAGGCCATAAAAAATTCCATGGCGTAGGCGTAGGCGACGAATGAGCCGGTCAGCAAAATGATCTTCGCCATTTTGTCGACGTGCGCCGGCGTGATCACATCGTGCAGTTTGAAAATCGCGCGCGCGGGCAACATCAACGTCAGCACCATGGCGAAGCCGCCGAAGATCGCGCCTGCGACAAAGTACGGCGGAAAAATTGTCGTGTGCCATGTCGGCAGGACCGAGGTGGCGAAGTCGAATGACACGACACTGTGCACCGAAAGCACGAGCGGCGTGGAAAGACCGGCCAACAGCAAATACGCCATTTCGTAATGGCGCCATTGCCGATTTCCGCCGCGCCAGCCGAGCGCGAAAATTCCGAACAGGAACTTTTTAATCTTCGTTGTCGATCTATCGCGCAATGTCGCGAGGTCGGGGACGAGTCCGGTGTACCAGAACAAGACCGAGACCGTGAAATAGGTTGAGACCGCGAACACGTCCCACATCAACGGACTGCGAAAGTTTGGCCAGATGCCGTAGTTGTTAGGCAAAGGCGCGAGATACCACGCCATCCAGACTCGTCCGACGTGAATTCCCGGGAAAATCGCCGCGCACATAACGGCGAAGAGCGTCATCGCTTCGGCCGAACGATTGATCGACGTGCGCCATTTTTGTCGCAGCAAATACAAGATGGCCGAAATCAAAGTGCCGGCGTGTCCGATACCGATCCAGAAAACGAAGTTGGTGATGTCCCACGCCCAACCGACCGGATGATTCAATCCCCACGTTCCGACGCCGGTTGAAATTTGGTAGCCGAGACAGAACAAACCGATCGACGCAATCGTCGCCGTAAACGTGAACGTCACCCACCACCAACGCGGCGCGCGTTGCTCGACTACACCGGTGATGCGCTCAGTGATCCAGCTGAAGTTGCGCTTGTTCAACACCAGCGGCTGGCGCTGAATGCGCGCCTCCGGCGAAGATGACGCCTCTTCTGCGATCACTTCTGGAAATGTGGATTCGTTAGCCATCGCTTAATGCAAGATCGACAATCACGGCTCGGCTGGACTCGGGCTCTCCTCTCCTTCCGGTTCGCGGTCCGATTTCGGATTCAATTTTCCTTTATCGTGTTCGCTTTCGTAATCGTGCTTCTCGTTCTCGGTTGAATCTTTCTCGACCGGACTGGCCACGCCAATCTTGCGCGCGTCCGGCATTTTCGGATTCGGATTCCGCAGCCGCGCGAGATAACTCGTGCGCGTGTTCACATTCAAATAAGCCAGCAGCCGATAATTTCGGTCCTGCGCTTTCATTTTCGAAACGCGACTTTCCGGATCGCTGATGTCGCCGAAGACAATCGCTTCGTTAGGGCAAGCCTGCGCACACGCGCTCGTGAATGAATCCCGCGGAATGCGCAAATCGCCGCCGGTCGCGCCGACGCGCGCATGCGTCGCGATTTTCGCCTCTTCGATGCGTTGCACGCAGAACGTGCATTTCTCCATCACACCGCGCATACGCACCGTCACGTTCGGATTCTTCTGAAGCTTCACGATGTCGGGCGCGCCTTTCTCCGTGAACGGCGCGATGTATTCGTGCCAGGTCGCGAGTTGCCCGGCGATGACCTTTTTGCCGACTGGCCGCTGGTTGTAATCGAAGAAATTGAAGCGGCGGACTTTGAACGGACAGTTGTTCGCGCAATACCGCGTGCCGACGCAACGGTTGTAGGCCATGACGTTGAGGCCGTCCTCGCTGTGCACCGTCGCGTTTACCGGACAAACGGTTTCGCACGGCGCGTTCTCGCAATGCTGACACATCATCGGCTCGTGTACCATCTCGGGATTCTGCGGATACTCTTGTCGATCTTGATTGAATCCCTTCTCGCTCGCGTAATAGCGATCGATCCGGATCCAGTGCATCGCGCGACCGTGTTGCACTTGTAATTTTCCGACGACCGGAATGTTGTTCTCGGCCTGGCACGCGATCACACACGCGCTGCAACCGGTGCAAACATTGAGATCGACCGCCATGCCCCACTGCTGTTCCGCGTTCAGCGGCGGATGCGCGTAGAGCGACGGTAATTTCGACGGCAACTCTTCGTCGCCGGCGATCTTCTTCACGAAATCGTTTTCTTCGCGGTAATGTTCGAGGGTCGCTTCCCTAACGAGTCCGCGGCCTTCGATGCTCCAATGATCCTGTGTTATCGCCAGCGGATATTTCCGTCCGACTTTTTCAACGCGAATGCTCTCGATGTTTTTTCCATCGGCGACCGCGAAGTGCGAAGTGTTTGCGGTGCGTAGATAAAAGGCGTTGAAGCCGTGTTGTTCCGCGGTCGTCGGATGCGCTTCCACATCGCCGCCCGCGTACGGCAATGCGTCGAATCCTGGCATCCTGCGTCCGTAACCGAGCGGGATCGTGATCGAATTGTCCGCGTGTCCCGGTTGGATCACGACCGCGCACTCGAGCTCGCGCGTGATCGGCGAATTGTTCGCGTCTCGCGCAAGATCGACAATCGCTATGCGAATGACGTCGCCCGTCTCCACCGCGAGATTTTTCGCCGTCTCCGGCGAGAGCAACGCCGCATTGTCCCACGCCAATTTCGTGATCGGGTCGGGCAACTCTTGCAGCCACCCATTATTATAATAGCGGCCGTCGTCCATCGAGTAATCGCGCACGAAAACGATCTCCGGTTTTTCCGGCGTCGGCGCGGAGGTTGTGCTCCACGATTGTTGCACCGCCGCCGCGGCGCCGCCGGCAATTGCTCCGGCGCGATCTTTCGGTTGCACGTGCGCGGCGAAACCGTCGTGGACGAATTTATTCCACGCGCTATCGAAATCTCCCGGCGGCCGCGTCGCGCGAAATGTCGCCTGCACCAGCTCGGGACCTTCCACTTTCGGTCCGCCCAAAATCGCGTTGAGCAATTCGATTTCGGACATTCCGCCGAAGAGCGGCATGATCATTGGTTGGATCGACAAGTACGTTCCGTCGGATGCGAGCGTGTCGCCCCATGCTTCCAGAAAATGCGCCATCGGCACATGCCACGTGCTCAACGAAGATGTCGCGTCCTCGTGATAACCGAGCCTAACGACATCCGGAATTCTTTTCTGCAAATCCGCCCACTCGATTTGCGGCTGATCTGTGACTAACGAACGAAACGCGTTGTAAACCGGATCGCCGCCGAGAATGAAAAGTTGCTTTACTTTGTCCTGCGCGATTTCGTCCGCGAGCTGGACGATGTCGATCTTGCGCGGATTCGATGGGACATCGCGCACTGCCAAAGTGGCGCCGATGTTTTTCAGCGCCGCATTCATTCCATACGCGAGCAACTGCACCGAGGGCGATTGATGCGCGCCGGCCAAAACCAAACTCGCGCCTGCTTTCGATGCGAGATCGGCCGCGCATTCCGCGATCCATTCATCATCGATGCCTCCGCTTTCGACCGGCGTGATGCTGCCTAACAATGAATTCAAACCGCCGTCGCCGGTCGCGCTGGCAAGTTCCTTCGCGAGCGCGTAAGCCACGGTCGCGACCTGGCTCGCCGGACAACGCAAACGATGGTCGGCCATCGAACCGGTGAGCGTGAAACGGTTTTCGACCACGTAGAGGCGGTTCATCGTGTCCTTAGCCGAGCCGACACGACGACGCGAAGTGAAAGCGCGCACGGAAGCGAGATCGCCTTCGCCGCAATCCACGAAATCGCAATCGAGTGAAAGAATGATATCGGCGCGCTCGAAGCGCGGAATCACACGCGCATTGGGGCCGAAGGCCGCTTGCGTTGCCGTTTGATCGCCTAACGACGGCTCGTAAACGCACCAGCGCATGGCCGGAAACATTTTTTCGAGATCGCCGCGCAAACGCTCGCGCGTGGGCGAATGTGTTTCTTCGACGAGAAAAGCGAGCCCGGCGCCGCCGTCCGCCTTCGCTTTACCAACAAGATCGACAAGGTACTTCTCAAACGCGGCGCGATCGCGTGTTTGCAACATGTCGATCTTGCGGCCCCGTTCCGTTTTTTCTTCGCGCTGCGCGAAGCGGCGCGAGCGCGTCGGATCGTAAAGATCGAGAATGGACGCCTGCGCAAAGAGATCGGTCGCGCCCGCGCTGGATGGATGCAGCGGATTTCCTTCGAGCTTAATCGGACGTCCATCGACCGTGGTCGCGATCAACGGAATGGCGCCGTTGCGGCGCGGCATTGCCGTCGCGTAATACAGAAATTTTCCGGGAATCGTCCACTCCGCGCTCTTCGTAAATGGAACGAGGTGCATTTCCGGGCGGCGACAGCTCGTTAGGCCGATTCCCGCCAGCGCCATGGACGCGCCCATCAATTTCATGAAATCGCGCCGCGACCAATCGTCCGCCTCCGACGCGCCCTGCGGGAATTCGCGTTCGAGCCACTCGCGAAATTCGGGCGAGCCGCTGAATTCATTCACGCTCCGCCAATAGCGTCGCGTTTCGTCAGGCGACTTCGGTGGATGTTGGAAGACGCGTTTCATCGATGGCACCCCTGGCAATTCGTCGGCGGCAGCACGTTCCATTTTTCTTTTAAGGTCTGGCCGATCTCCTGTTGCGTAAGCTTCTTCTTCTCCGCCCAATCGCCCGGATCGACATCGTGCGGCGTGCCGTATTTGGCGATGAACTCGTTCGGTTTCACGTCCTCCGGTTTCCAATCGAGATTAAAAACTTCCTCCTGCGGCCGGAGAAAATTTTCCGGATGCCGGTGACATTCCAAACACCACGCCATGGAGTGCGGCTTGGCGTGATAGACCGTGCCCATGTGATTGATCTCGCCGTGGCAACTGAAGCAACTGATCCCGCGATTCACGTGCGCGCTATGATTGTAAAAAACGTAATCGGGCGTGCGATGAATCTGCACCCACTCGACCGGTTTCCCCGTTTTCCAGCTCGCGCGAATCGGCTCGAGCTTCGGATTGTCCTTCTGCACCTGCGTGTGGCAATTCATGCACGTCTGCGTGTTCGGCAGGTTCGAATGCGCCGCCACTTCGACGAAGCTGTGGCAATAACGGCAATCCATCCCGAGCTGCGACACGTGAATGTCGTGTGGAAACGGCACCGGCTGGATCGGTTCGTAACCGACCTTCGTATATTTCGGCGTCACGTAATACCAGGTCGCGCCGGTGAGACCACAGATGAGCACGAAGCCGCAGATGGCGAGCTTGAGCGGCAGCCAATTAGTCCAGCGCGGGAAAAAGTTCGCCATAAATTAGCGCGCGCTACCCTTTCTCCTGCGCTGCCGCCAATTAAATAACGAACCGCGATGGACTTTAGGATGTGCTTGGTTCAGACGATGCAACATGTGAAGTTGAGAACTCGTCCGAGGGGCTGCGACACTCTATAAATGCGAATGCGTGTGGCAAAAGAAAATTCGCTCCGCTTTTTATTGTCGATCTTGTGCCTATTTGGCGCTTTCGGCACGGGCGCAGCCGACGATGTCGATCTTTTGCTCATTAACGGGAATGTTTACACCGTTAACGAAAAGCAACCGCAGGCCGAAGCGATCGCGGCGAAGCATCACCGCATCGTCTTCGTTGGCTCGAACACCGACGCGAAAAAATTTCACGCGAAACAAGTTGTCGATCTTGCGGGCAAGACCGTCGTGCCCGGCCTAACCGATTCGCATTGCCACATCTTCGGAATCGGCGAGCGCGAGATGCGTTTGAATCTCGAAGGCACAAACACGCGCGAAGATTTCCTCTCGAAAGTGAAAGAGCGCGTCGCGCAAACCGCGCGCGGGAAATGGATCGAAGGCCGCGGTTGGATCGAGACGTTTTGGAAGCCGCCAAGTTTTCCGAGGCGCGAAGAGCTCGACAAGATCGCGCCGGACAATCCGATTTATCTCACGCGCGCCGACGGTCACGCCAGCGTTGTCAATTCCGCCGCGCTGAAACTCGCTAAGATCGACAATCACACGCCCGATCCGTTCGGCGGGCAAATTTTGAAAACGAATGGCGAACCGAACGGGATGTTGCTCGACAACGCGCAGGATCTCGTCGCGAAGAATATTCCGCCGCCAAGCGAAGCCGAGCGCGAGCAAGCGTTTCTCACCGGTATCGATCGCGAAATCAAACTCGGCTGGTGCGAAATCCAAAACGCCGGCAGCCACTACGACGATGTCGATCTTATGAAGAAGCAATTCGACGCCGGGAAAGTGAAGCTGCGTTTTGTGAATTGCATTTACGGTCCCGGCGCAGACGCGCAACGCTTCCTAAAAGGAGGCGCGACCATCGACGCCTACGATCACCACTTCACTCAGCGAACAATCAAAGTGATCTTCGACGGCGCGCTCGGTTCGCGCGGCGCAGCGTTACTGAAACCGTACTCCGACAAACCGGAGACATCAGGTTATCTCACAGAGAAACCGGAAAAGTTGCGGCCGATGTTCGAAGAAGCGTTGCGGCGCGGCATTCAAGTTGAAACGCACGCCATCGGCGATCGCGCCAATCGGACCATTCTCGATCTTTATGAAGCGGCGTTTAAGGCAATTCCGCCTAACAAACGCAAGATCGACAATCCGCGCTGGCGCGTCGAGCACGCGCAGATTGTCGATCTTGCCGACATTCCGCGCTTCGCCAGGCTGCAGGTCATTCCGTCGATGCAACCGTCGCACGCGATCAGCGATTTATTTTTCGCGCCGGCGCGATTGGGAATGGATCGACTCGCCGGCGCATATGCGTGGCAAAGTTTTCTGAAAAGCGGCGCGATCATTTGCGGCGGGAGCGACGCGCCGGTCGAGCGCGGCGAACCGATGATCGAGTTCTACGCCGCATGCACGCGCAAAAGCATCAAAGGCGAATCGGGCGAAGGCTGGCATCCCGAACAAGCCGTCTCGCGCGAAGACGCATTGAAAATGTTCACGACCTGGCCGGCCTTTGCCGCCTTTGAGGAAAACGATAAGGGCAAGATCGACATCGGCATGCTGGCCGATTTCACCGTCCTTTCCGCCGACATCATGAAGATTCCGCCGCCGGAAATTTTAAAGACGCATTGCGCGATGACGATCGTCGGCGGCGAAGTTGTTTTTGACAGCCAAACGGGTCGTTAGGCGCGATTTAGCTGCCACAAGCCTGCGCCCGCAAATGACCAAACCAAAACGACGTTTTCTCATTGCCCTGGCGCTGGTCCTGATCTTCGGTCCGCTCATTTACGTCGGGATCGGTTATGGATTGAGCCGCGCGCTCGAAACCAAAGGCCTGCGCCGATTGCTCAGCGGCAAGACGGCCAAAGTGCTCGATTGCAACGCGGGCTATCTTCCGCTCACTTCGCACGGACGCTCGGTGCGATCCGCTGGATTTCTGGCGCAAGCTTCGCCGCCACGCGCGCTCACCGAAATGCGCGCAGCGGGCTTGGCCGCGCGCTGCAATCTGAACGAGATCTGGCATGCCAAGTGGAAGATCGACAATCTCTCGGTCGCGCATTTGCAGGCGGCCTATGGCGAAAACGCCGCGCGCAATCTCGACCGCCACGAATTTCGTACGCCGGAAATTTTCCCGCCGCTCTTGAAGGAATCGCCGATGGAACTCGATCTGCGCAAGATCGACATCGCGCGCACCGATTTATTCTGGGGCACAACGCCGGAAGCCGGCGGCGAGTTTCGCGGAGTGCACACGGAATTTTTTCCGCGCGACAAAAATCTTATCATCCAGGCCAGTGGCGGCACGTTTCATCAGGCGAAGTGGCCGGCCGCGCAGGTGGAGCAAGTGAAATTGTTTTACGCGAAACCGAATCTGCGCGTCGATCAAGCTTCGCTAACGCTCGGCGGAGACAGCGCGATCAACGTGCTCGGCACTTTCGCTTTCGAAGAACAACAATCGCTCGATCTACAACTGACGTTGTCGCGTTGCCCGATTGCGCCATTCCTTAACGACGACCAGAAATCGAAGTTCGACGGTCAGTTCGACGGCAACGTGCATCTACAAAAAGATGCGAGCCAGACGCAATCGGCGCGCGCGATCGGCACAATCGCATTCAGTAAAGCGCTGCTGAAAAACATCGCCGCGTTAAAGCGCGTGGCTGATTTCACTGGCCGACAAGAGTTCGCGCATATGGAGATCAACCAGCTGAAGGGCGATTTCGATTGGAATTTTCCGGTGGTAACCGCGAAGAATGTCGCTCTCGAATCGAAAGGACTGATTTCGCTCAAGGGTCAATTCACGATGAAGCAGCAAAACGTGGAAGGCGAATTCGAGCTCGGCGCCGCGCCCGACCTCGTCGAAAAATTTCCCGGCGCGCGCGAAGAAGTTTTCACACGCGAGGAAGGCGGCTATCTCTGGACGAAATTAAAGTTGAGCGGCCCGCTCGATCATCTGCGCGACGATTTAAAGCCGCGATTGGTGACGGCGGTGCGAAACCATTTTGCCAAGGGATTGCTCGCGCCGATTCTGAAGCCGGGTAAGAACATCATTCAGGCAATCGAAGAATTGTAAGATCGACATGGACAAGATCGACATCGGCTATTTCGTCGGCGCGGCGTCGTTAGGCGCGATGCTGTTGTTTCCCGGATGCACCAGCTTGCAGAAGCGCGAGCATTACCGGGTCAAACATCAGTACTCAACGAGCGATCCGCAATTCGAGCGCACGATGGATAATCTGCTCGGTCCGGCCCTAACGAACGGGAACAAGGTGACGACGTTGCGAAATGGCGACGAAATTTTTCCGGCAATGCTCGCCGCCATTCGCAGCGCCAAACGTTCGATCGATTTCGAAACTTACATTTACTGGCGCGGCGAAGTCGGGCGGCGATTTGCTGAAGCGCTGGCCGAACGCGCGCGCGCCCATGTCGCCGTCCATGTGATTCTCGATTGGCAAGGCACGCAAAAGATGGACCGCGGTTCGCTGAAATTGATGGAGGACGCGGGCGTCGAGGTCGCGAAATACAATTCGCTCAAGCCGCTCCAGCCCGGCTTTTGGTATCGGCCGATGCGCATCAATAACCGGACGCATCGCAAACTTCTCATTGTCGATGGAAAAATCGGATTCACTGGGGGCGTCGGGATCGCTGATGAATGGGACGGGCACGCGCAGGACCCGAAACATTGGCGGGATAATCATTATCGGATCGAAGGACCGGTGGTCGGCGAGCTGCAGGCCGCGTTTCTCGACAATTGGTTACGCACGAACGGCAGCGTCCTGCACGGGAATGATTATTTCCCGCCGCTGTCGGCCGCCGGCTCGTACACCGCGCAAACTTTCAAAAGCTCGCAACGCGGCGGGAGCGAAAGCGCCCGGCTGATGTATTTGATGTCGATTTCGTCGGCGTCGAAAAGTGTGCGGCTGGCGAACGCCTACTTTGTTCCCGATAAACTGGCGATCGACACTTTTCTCGAGGCGGCGCGGCGCGGTGTGAAAATCGAGATCATCGTGCCCGGGCCGCACATCGATCAAAAGGCGGTGCGCGCCGCTTCGCGCAACAGTTGGCCGAAATTACTCGAAGCCGGTATCCGCATTTACGAATACCAGCCGACGATGTTTCACTGCAAATACATGGTCGTCGACAATCTCTGGACGTCGGTCGGCTCGTCGAATTTTGATTCGCGCTCGTTCCGATTGAATGCGGAAGCGAACCTGAACGTCTTGAATGCGGACTTCGCCGCGCAGCAAATTCGCGTATTCGAAAAAGACAAAGCGCAGTCGAAAGAAATCACGCTCGAGATGCTCAAGCGCCGGCCGATCTGGGACAAGTTGATGAACAAGGCGGTGACGCCGTTGAAACCGGAGCTGTAAGATCGACATGCGCAAGATCGACATCTTCATTCTGTCGCTCGTGTTAACGACGACAGCGGTGTTTGCCCGCGACGCGCGCGAACAGGCGCGCATCGATTTCTTGATGGACTCGTTAGGCCAGCTCAAAGGCGCGACATTCATTCGCAACGGCAGAGAATACGATGCGGCCGCGGCCCGAAGCCATTTGCAAGACAAGCTGAATTACGGCGGAGAAAAAATCCAAACCGCCGAGCAGTTCATCAAATATTGCGCGACCGAATCCTCCATCAGCCACAAGCCGTATCAAATACGCTTCGCCGACGGCCACACGGTCAACACCGCTGATTACTTTAGCGCGAAACTACGCGAGTTCGATCAGGCGAAGCATTAATCGGCTCAGCCGGAGCCGTTCGCGCGAAGTCGATCGGAAAGCGCTAATCAATAATGTCCGTACGGCGACCAGAAATTCGTGTCGGCCACGTCGGATAAAGCGTTCCACGCGTTTGCGGGCGCTTTCGGCAGCGAATCGACTGTTTGCGGCCCGTAAGCGTCACCGAATATATCCCCGCCCGTGTTCCAAAGAACCGAATTGGTCTTGATGTAGTTAGTCCAATCGCTGGTACCGACAGCAGCGCCGCTGCTCTTGTTCGTTTCAATGGCATATTGATCGACCGCGGCATCGATCAGGCGAAGATCGTTTAAAATTCGGGTCGCTTGCGAACGCTTTCGTGCGCGCAAAAATCCCGGCACCGCGATGGCCGCGAGCAAGGCGATGATGGCGACCACAATCATGATTTCGACGAGCGTGAAAGCGCGATCGCGCGCGACTCTGTCCATTCTGTTCATTTGTTAGTCCAATAGAAGCAACTGCCGCGCGTCAGAGCTGTAGGCGGGAGCTAAAACTCCTATAGGACGCCACCGGTGCGTCGCCGGGTAAACTACGACAAGATCGACAGTTAGGAATAGAGATACTCGTCGTGATATTCGCGTTGCGGCGCGAACTGGACGTTTTCGTTCCCGGCTTCGGGATACTCGAAAATTTTTCCTTCGTAATTGCGGATGACAATTTTTTCGTTGTCGTGATAGAGGACGTAACCGGGATTGATCGGCACTTTGCCGCCGCCGCCGGGCGCGTCGATGACGTATTGCGGAATACCGTAGCCGGTGGTGTGACCGCGCAGGCCTTCGATGATCTCGATGCCCTTCGCGACCGACGTGCGCAGGTGCGATGACCCGTTAATGAGATCGCACTGATACAAATAGTACGGACGGACGCGACACATGAGAAGTTTGTGCACGAGTGTTTTCATCGTCTCGAGATCGTCGTTCACGCCTTTGAGTAACACGCTTTGGTTGCCTAACGGAATGCCGGCGTTGGCAAGTCGCTCGAGCGCTTGTTTCACTTCAATGGTGAGCTCACGCGGATGATTGACGTGCACGCTCATCCAGAGCGGGTGATGTTTCGCGAGGACGGCGCAAAGCTCGGGCGTGATGCGTTGTGGAAGGAAAATCGGAACGCGCGTGCCGATGCGGAGAAACTCGATGTGCGGGATCGCACGCAACCTCGTCAGTAACTTGTCGATCTTGTCGTCGGAAAAAATGAGCGCGTCGCCCCCGCTCAAAAGCACGTCGCGAATTTCCGTATGTTGTTCGAGATACTTGAACGCTTCCTCAAAATCGGTGTGCAATTCCTGTTCACCCACGCCGCTGACGACGCGCGCCCGTGTGCAATATCGGCAGTAACTCGCGCAACGGTCGGTCACCAAAAACAAAACGCGATCGGGATAGCGATGCACCAAACCCGGCACCGGCATGTGGGAATCTTCTCCACACGGATCGGCCATGTCGTACGGCGACGCCCAAGTCTCTTCCACGCGCGGAATGACCTGACGCCGGATCGGATCGTCCGGATTATCACGCGGGATCAGGTTGAAAAAGTGCGGCGTGACCGCGAGCGCGAGTTTGTCGCCGCTGAGCAAAACGCCGGCGCGTTCTTCTTCGCTAAGATCGACATGTTGTTCGAGCTGGGCGAGCGACGTGACGCGATTTTTGAGCTGCCATTTCCAGTCGTTCCAGAGCTCCGGCGCGACGTTTGGCCAATACCCGGGCGCGTGTGAGAGGAACTCTTTTCCGTCCAATTTCCCTACTGCGGAAGCAAGCATTTGTGAGGTTGTGAACGGAAAAGTTAAGGCCGTTAACAATCGTGTCAACGTGCCCAAAACCTGATCGAGGGGTAGTTGTCGATCTTACTTCACGCTCACGAGCGTCCCGACCGGGATCTCGGCGAAAAGTTTTCTCGCCGCATCGCTGGGCAATCGAATGCAACCGTGCGACGCCGGATAATTCGGCACCACGCCTTCGTGCATGCCGAAATCGAGGCAGCTCAGCCGCATGAAATACGGCATCTCGACGTGATAAATGGTCGAGCGATGATTGCGCTCTTTGTCGGTGATAACGAATTCGCCGGTGTGGGTGGCGAACCCGGGACGGCCACTCGAGCAAGTCGTGCTAAAGATGGGGACGCCGTCCTTGATCAGCGCCACCTTTTGCGACGCGAGCGAAATCTCGATCCGCAATTCCTCCGGCGAAGGTCCGCTGCCTAACAACACCTGGGCGCATTGCCATTTGCCCGTCTGCGCGGCGATATAAAGCGGGATCATGCGATATTTTTTAGTCGCGCGATTTTTATCCGCGCCGGCATCGAGCAGCGCACGCACATAAGCGGGCTCACCCACTCCGGACGCGAGCATCAATACATTCGCGCCTTTGTCCCCGTCGAAGTAGTAGCCAAGTTTCGTCGGCAGGAGCGCGAGAAAATCAGCGTCCAATTTATCGGGAAGAAGCGTGTTTGGATCGGCGCCGCACGCGAGCAACGTCGTGAGCAATCGCGCATCATGCGACGCAATCGCATACGCGAGGAGCGGAACATTTTTCCCCTCGGGCGTAGGCGGCGCCGCATGTTTTGCCAGCAGCAGCCGAACGCGATCCGCATTACCCGAGCTGAGCGCATCCTGCAAAACGCGACGCGTGCTCGGCGTCCACGCTGGCAGAAGCGGCAGACGATTGAGGATGAGGCCGGTGATCTTTGCGTTGTTCGCGTCGATCGAGCGCGCGAGAAAATCCGGGCCGCGCTCACCGAGATTGGGCACAAATTTCAGGAGAAACTCGAACGCGTCTTCTTGATGAGCGGCGATAGCGTAATCGAGCGCGGTGCGACCGCTGCGATCGCCGATGTCGATCCTGGTCATATCGCCGACCAATTCGCGCAGCATGTCGATCTTGCCCTGCATCGCCGCAGCCATGAGTGGCGTGAGACCGGATTCATCGGCAAGATCGGCGCAAGCGCCGGCGTCCAATAAACGGCGCGCCGTCGCCCAGTCCTGTTGCAAAATCGCGGCCAGCAAAAGCGGCCGGTCTTGCGCCGCGCGCGCGTTCGGGTTCAACTTTTCGGCGAAGTAAAGATCGACAACTTCATTCCGCTGTTCGGCCATGGCGCGAACAAATTCGTCCGCGGAAATCGCGGTCGAAATCCGCGGCCGGTGAGGCAAATGGCCGGCGGTAGCGAAGGCCAAAAAGGCTATCGCCGCGACACGGAAACAAGTGGATTTCAGCACACGCATTGCGCTGGTGACAGCACGAACGATACTACACGAGCCGTCAAGCTTTCCGAGCGCCCAAACTGGACGACTCGGACTGAACGCTGCACGCTGATTGCTGTCCAAATTCGAACCCATGCGTCAATTGTCGATCTTAGCTGGATTTGTCGCGCTTAGTGCGATGTCGATCTTCGCGGCCGCGCCTGAAGTCGCGCCGAACCCCACCGTGCCCGAGGCCGCTGCCGAACAAGGCAAGGACGTCGTCCACGCGCTCAATAATGCTTTCGCGAAAGTCTTCGAGATCGTCGCACCCGCCGTCGTCATTATCGAAATCTCAAAGAAGACCGACATCAGCGAAAACTCCGCCTTTGAAGATTTGTTCGGACAACCGGATGACAACAGTCCGCAGCAGCGCGGCCCGCGCAATTTGCAGCCGATTCAAAGCGAAGGCTCCGGTTTCATCGTGCGCCCCGATGGTTACATCCTGACAAATTTCCACGTCGTCGAAGGCGCAGACAAAATCAGCGTGAAATTGAAAGATGGGCGCGAATTTCCGGCGAAGACTGTCGGCACCGATGAAAAGACCGACATCGCCGTGATCAAGATCGACGCGAAAGATTTGCCAGTCGTGCAACTCGGCGACAGCGACGCCGTGCGCGTGGGACAATTCGCATTCGCGATCGGCGCGCCGTTCAAACTCGATTACACATTTACCTACGGAGTCGTTAGCGGGAAGAGCCGCAGCAAACTTTTCGCGACCGGCGGCTACTCCATTTCGGATTACATCCAGACCGACGCGTCGATCAATCCCGGCAACAGCGGCGGACCGCTTTGCGACATCGACGGCAAAGTCATCGGCATGAATACGCTCATTAACGGAATGAATCGCGGACTCGGCTTCGCCATTCCGAGCAACATGGCCCGCGAAATCGGCGAGCAACTCATCGCCGGAAAAAAAATCGTGCGCCCGTGGTTAGGCATTCGTATCGAAACGCTCGGCGAAAACGCGGAGTTGCGCGATCTATTCAAAGGACTCGAGAGCGGCGTTGTCGTGCGCCAGATCGAAGCGGACGCGCCGGCGAGCAAGAGCGAATTGCGACCCGGCGATGTGATCACGCAGGTCGATGGCGCGGCGGTCACGACCGATTCGCAACTGCAGCACGAGGTCTTGAAAAAGAAAATCGGGCAGAATGTCGATCTTACGGTGTGGCGCAAAGGACAGACCGTTCACATTCCAGTGAAAACCGGGGAACTGCCTAACGAAATTGCGCGCACGGCGAACGTGGTGCCGAACATGCGACCTCCCACGCAGGAAGAGCTCGGCAAGTTCGGACTCCAAGTCCAGGAGCTGAACAAGGAAATGGCCGACCGCCTCAAACTCGGTGTCGATAAAGGCGTGATCGTGACGGACGTGGCCGACAACAGCATCGCTTCCGCCCAGGGCATCGAGCGCCAAGACGTCATCACCGAAGTGGACGGCAAACCAGTCGGCGACGTAAAATCTTTTCGGGAAGCGTTACAGAAAGCCGATCCGAAACGCGGCGTCCTGTTGTATCTCGATCGCAAAGGCAACAAAACCTTCGCGGTTCTGAAAGCGAGCGGCGCGCAAACGCCACCAGATCGCTAAGATCGACAACTACTGCCGCTTCAGTTCGCGATTTGTAGTTTGCGCAGCGCGGCGATTCAATCGAACCGGCCGCGCTTACGCAAGATCGACAATCGCTAACTAGGCCGAAGCCCCGCCGCGTCCGCCGGCCACCAGCAGCACGACGCCGCCGACGAGACAAAGTCCGCCGACGATCGGGCCCATGGGAAGCTTGTGTTCCTTTTCCGCGTTCACTTCCAGCGGCCCGAGCTTCGCGACGTTTTCGGTGGTGGTGTAACGCGCAAACCCGCCGTAAGCGAGCGCGACGATCCCTACGATGATGAGAATGATTCCGACGATTCCTGCTGGTTTCATATTGTCGATCTTACAACGGCCGGCGGCCTTGGATGAGATTGATGATGAGCACGACGACCGCGATCACCAACAGGATGTGAATGAATCCTCCGAGCGTGTACGAGCTGACGAGTCCGAGCAGCCAGAGCACGAGGAGAATGACGAAGATAGTCCAGAGCATAGTGGTCCTTTCAGAGTTGAGGTTCTTGGTAGGTTCGTGTCGTGCAGGGAAATTGCGCGCATGTCGATTGAAAAATTTTTCACAAATCCTTCAGGCTGTATAAAAACGCGACAATCAGCCGACGCTCTTTTCCAGGACCGCGCGCAAATTCCAATCGGCCGATTCCAGTTTTTGGCGGGCCGTTTCGTAATCGCTTCCCGAAATTTCCGCGACCAAGCGCGTCGCCCGATCGCGCAACTTCGTATTCGATGCGTGCAGGTCGATCATCAAATTGCCGCGCACTTTGCCTAACAAGACCATCGCGCTGGTCGTGATGATGTTGAGCGCGATCTTCGTCGCCGTCCCGGCTTTCAACCGCGTCGAGCCGGTCAGAAGCTCGGGACCGACCGCGAGATTGATCGCAAGATCGACATCTAGCTTCTTGTCTCCTGTGGAGGCAGCCGTCTCGGCTGCAGGCGGATTGCACGTCAGCAAAATCGTTTTCGCGCCGATTGCTTTCCCGCGACGCAACGCCGCGAGCACAAACGGCGTTCGTCCGCTCGCGGTAATTCCGATGACCACGTCATTCGCCTTCACCCCGCGTTCATCCATCGTCAAGGCGCCGCTGCTCTCCTCGTCTTCGGCGCCTTCCACGCTGCGATAAAGCGCCGTCACGCCGCCCGCGATCACGCCCTGAACTAGTTCCGGCGACGCGCCGAACGTCGGCGGAATTTCGCTCGCGTCGAGAACGCCGAGGCGGCCGCTGCTGCCCGCGCCCACGTAAAATAATTTCCCGCCCTTGCGCAGCGAGTCGGTCACGATCTCGACCGCGCGCGCAAGATCGACAATCGCATTTCGCACCGCGTCCTCGACGAACTTTTCTTCATTCACGAAAAGCTCGACCAATTGCTTTGCCGACATCTTCTCCAGATTTTCCGAACGCGGATTGCGTTGCTCAGTCAAAGCCGCGGCGAGATTGTCGATCTTACCCATGTCGATCTTGTCGCGAACAGTCGGCGCGTCGCTCATCTCCGCGGCGAGCCAGGCCGCGCCGAGTTCGGGCGCGCGCTCCGCGTTCGTCACGCGCGCATCCGGCAGATTCTTTTTCAATCGCCGGCGAAATGTGTGCGCGTAAATCGAGTCGCGTTGAAATAATCCGCCGATGAGCACGATTTTGGGCGCGAGCATATGCAAACGCGTCGCGACCGCTTCGGTGTATTCGCAGAGACAACCCGCGCCATCTTCCAAAATTTTCACGACATGTTCGTCGCCATTTGCAGCCGCTTCGCACACGACCGGCGCGAGCATGGCGATGTCGATCTTGCGCGCGGTCTGGGCCCAACGCACGAGCTCGTCGAGATTGTTGAGCGACAGCGCGTGCAAAATTTTCGACGCGAATTGCACTTCGCCGCGGCGCAAATCGTATTCGCGCAGAATCAATCGCAGCGCCTGAATGACGAGAAAATAGGCGCCACCCGCGTCGCCGAGAATGTGACCCCAGCCGCCGGCGTTCTCGATTTTTCCCGCGCGTCGTCCCGTCACCGACGAGCCGCTGCCGGCGTTGACGACAATGCCATCGGCGCTGCCCAACGCCGCCGCCACGCCCGAGTCGCGATCGCTTCCAGTTACGATTTTCGCGCTCGGCCAAATCTCCGCGGACAACCGCGCGAGTGATTGTCGATCTTCCGCAGTCGCGCAGCCGGCGAGGAAAATGCCGACGCGATTCGCTTCCTTCGGCAGCTCGGAAAAAATAAGTCGCAGTTCTTCCGCGCTCGTTAGGCGCAAATTCGCCGGCGGCAATCTGCCTTGATCGAGAAGGCGCAGCTCATTGCCGTCGCGCTCAGTCAGCACCCACGCGGTTTTAGTGCCGCCGCCTTCGACCCCGAGAATTTTCTCGTGTTCCATTGCCGGAGCTTTTCGCCGTTTCTATGATGCAACATGCCTGCGGAGGAGAATCAAGTCGCAAAGCGCGCGGCCGAGCTGCGAAAGCAGATCGCGGAGCATAACCGGCGTTATTACGAAGAGGCGGCGCCGAGCATTTCCGATCGCGAGTACGACCGGCTCTACAAGGAACTTGTCGATCTTGAAACGAAGCACCCCGGTCTCGCGTCCGCCGATTCGCCGACGCAACAAGTCGGCGGGAAACCGCTCCAGCAATTCGCCAAAGTCACTCACCGTGCGCCGATGCTCAGTCTGGACAACACCTATTCGGAAGAAGAGGTCGCCGATTTTTACAAACGCATTTCGAAACTTTTGCCTAACGAGAAGATTCCGGTGGTGATCGAACCGAAAGTAGACGGCGTGGCGGTTTCGTTGCTTTACGAGAATGGAAAGTTGAAATCGGCGGCGACGCGCGGCGATGGCGTGGTCGGCGACGACATCACGCAAAATATTTTGACAATTAAATCGGTGCCGGAGCGGTTGCGCGGTGACGCACCGAAGCTGATCGAAGTCCGCGGTGAAGTTTACATGGATAAGCGCGGCTTCGAGAAATTGAACGCGGAGCGAAAGAAGGCGGAGTTGCCATTGTTTCAAAATCCGCGCAACGCGGCGGCCGGTTCGCTCAAGCAACTCGACCCGAAGATTGTGGCGACGCGTCCGCTCGGTTTGGTTTGTCACGGCACCGGCGGGACCGAAGGAGTAGATGTCGATCTTCACTCGAAAATTTTTCCATTACTGAAAAAGCTCGGCTTGCCGGTGACCGAGAAATTTTGGCTGGCGAAATCGGTCGACGAGATCCTCGAAAAGATTCACGAGCTTGACCGGGTCCGGAAAAACTTCGCCTACGAAACGGACGGCGCGGTCGTGAAAGTCGATTCGTTCGCGCAACGCGAGCGACTCGGGTTCACCGCGAAATCGCCGCGCTGGGCGATCGCTTACAAATACGAATCCGAGCGCGTAGAAACGCATTTGATCGACATCGTCGTGCAAGTCGGTCGCACTGGAACACTCACGCCGGTGGCGCATCTGGAGCCGGTGTTTGTCAGCGGCAGCACGGTGGCGCGGGCGACGTTGCACAATGAAGAGGAGATCAAGCGCAAAGACATTCGCATCGGCGACATCGTGGTGATCGAGAAAGCAGGCGAAGTCATCCCCGCGGTCGTGGAAGTGAAAACATCGGCGCGGACGGGCAAGGAGAAGAAGTTTCGCATGCCTAACAAGTGTCCGGTTTGCGGCGGCAAAATCGTGCAGGACGAAGGACAGGTGGCATTGCGCTGCGTGAATGCTCAATGTCCGGCGCAACTCAAACGTCGCATCGAGCATTTCGCTTCGCGCGGCGCGATGGACATCGAAGGACTTGGCGAGATGATGGTGGAGCAGCTCGTCGAGAAGCAACTCGTCCAAGACGTGAGCGACATTTACGAGCTCACGAAAGAGAAGATGTCGATCTTGCAACGAATGGGCGAGAAGAGCATCGCCAATTTGTTAGGCGCGATCGAAGGAAGCAAGACGCGGCCGTTGTGGCGATTGATTTTTGCGCTTGGCATCTTGCACGTGGGAGTGAGTTCCGCGCGCTCTTTGGCAGATCATTTTGGCAGTCTCGACGAACTGATGAACGCGTCAGTCGATGAATTGCAACGCATTCCCGATGTCGGCGAGGTCGTTGCGCAAAGCATTCACGATTACTTTCAGGAGCCGCGAAACCGAAAAGTGATCGCGCACCTCGAGAAACTCGGTGTGCGGCCAACGGTCGAACCGAAAAAGAAAACGCGCGACTCGGCCATTGCCGGATCGACATTCGTCATCACTGGAACGTTGAGCCAACCGCGCGATGAAATTGCGGAAACGATCATCGCACGCGGCGGAAAAGTGAGCGGGAGCGTGAGCAAGAAAACGAACTACGTCCTCGCGGGCGAAGATGCCGGCAGCAAACTCGAGAAAGCGAAACAGCTCGGCGTGCGCGTGATCGACGAAAGCGAGTTTCGAAAATTACTCGCCCGCTAAGATCGACAACTACTCTTTCGGCGCCGGAGCGCTCAACGGAATCGCGCCGTGATTGTCGAGGCCGGCGGCCATCGGAGGCCGTTTGCTGCCGGGATGAACGTCGGCCTGAACATCGAACGTCATTTTTTTTCCGTCACGAATCACGGTGATGGGAACGGTGTCGCCGGCAGTGATGAAGAACGAAGCATCAAGCACGTCTTCCGGTTGATGCACCTCCTTCTTGCCGACCTGCAAAAGAATATCGCCCGGTTTCAATCCCGATTCGGCCGCAGGTGTGTCGGGCAAGAGATCGGTCATTTCCGCGCGCGAACCTTCCACCGGTTCCGCCGCTTCCGCGACATTCACTCCGACCCAGCCGTGACGCACTTCACCGAAACGCACATAGTCGCTGCGAATTTTTTCGGCGACTTCGATCGGCACCGCGTAACACGATGAACTGTTTTCCAAACTGCTTACGACAATGCCGACGACTTCGCCTTTGAGATTCAACAATGGCGCGCCGGCTTCGCCGCGTTGCGTCGGCATGTTCACCCGCAGATGCGTGGTGTGAAAATAACGTCCGAGATATTTTTTATCGAACCCGGCGATCATGCCGAAGCTGGGCGTTTCCTGAAGATCGAGCGGGTAGCCAATCGCCACCACCGGCGTTGCCACTTCGAGTTGCGAAGAATTACCGATGGGCAAAACCGGGGTCGTTAGGTCGGCCTTCAACATGGCGAGACCGCTGCGCATATCGGTCACGACTGGATGGGCGGGATATTTTTTGCCTTTGAACTCGATCGTTAAATTGTCGGCTTCGCCGCCGACCGAGTAGCAGGTGTAAAGTGTGCCGGTCGGATCGATGAAGAAACCGGTGCCGGATATTTCGCCGTGTTCATCGACACCACGAATTTTCACAACCGCGCTGCATGTGCGCTCGAAAACGTCTTTGACTTCGCGGCTGATGGAGGAAGCGGATTGGTCCGGGAGTTGCGCGTGCAACGCCGAGGCGGTCAGACCGAGAAGGAAAGCGACCCTGCAACCCACCGCAACAGAATGGCCTAACGAGGATCTAGAATCGCAGCGTTGACTCATAACTCACGGGCACGCTGTCGAGCACATAACGCGGCGGGCTCGCGGTGTTAGCCCGGTGAGCACGGGCGGATGAATTGCGAAGCGGTTGGGTGGCAATGGCGCGAGTGGCCACAGGCGACGCGAGCGTCCACTCCGCATCCGCGGTAACCGGTGCGACCGCAACATGTCGATCTTGCGTGACGGCGGCGTAATTAGGCGCCGTCGGCGTCTGATAAACCTTGAGTGAAATCACAGCCGCGACCACGAGCATGGCGGTGACGGCGGCCGGATACGAAGTCAACGCCGGCACGTTCAAGCTGAGCATGAAATCGTGTGCGCGTTGCATCGCGATCCGCCAAAGCGGTTGCCGCAAAAGTTCGTCGCGTTGGCGACGATGAAATTCGTGGATGAAGTTTTCGAAATATCCGGGCGGCGGCTGTTCGTATTTTTTCAGCCGCAACAGTTTCGCGATATCGTCAAATTCGTCCATGAGGTGCCCGATTAGCTGACAGGATTCTTCCGAAATTCTTCCAGGTAGTTTTGCAGTTGCCGATTCGCGTAAAAGAGCCGGGAGCGTACCGTGCCTTCGGAGACTTTCAAGATTTTACTGATCTCGGCGTGGGGCATTCCTTGAATATGAAACATGGTGACCACAGCTCTGTGTTCTTCAGACAACTTCATCATCGCCTCGTTCAACCTTTTCTGGAGCTCGGACAGGTCGGCTTCCCGCACCGGTGAGCTGGTCTGGGTGATCTCGAGGAATTCCTTGTCGTTCTGGATGGTGGAATCGACGTCATCGAGGCTGAGATTGAACCGGCGGCCACGTTTCTTAAGGAAGTTCAGCGTCATGTTGACCGCGATGGAGTGGATCCAGGTGTAGAACGACGATTTACCCCGAAACCCGCGGATGGCCTTATATGCTTTTGAGAAAACGTCCTGCAAAAGATCGTTCGTGTCCTCATGGTTCGAGGTCATGTTGTAAATGAGGCCGTAGAGGCGCGGCGAATATTTCACGACCAGATCGTCGAACGCCGCGGCCTCGCCCGCTTGCGTGCGCGCGACCAGCTCCTTGTCCTCCTCCGTGCGCGGCTGATCCATTCGCTGTTGTTTCTTTCTAGCACGCTCGCCGAGTCCGGAGGAAAGTAAATCCGTTAGGCGTCGCGCGGGTTGCGGGAGGGCAATGGTTGCGTTCATCTCGAAATGAAGATGTCGATCTTGCGTTAGTTGCGCCGGTCGCGCATCGAAAGCAACCAAAGCAGGTTACCGAGCGCGGCGATGAATGCGGCCACGTAAGTGAGTGCGGCGGCGTTAAGCACCTGGTTCACGCCCGCGACTTCTTCCCCCGACTGAATGATCCCCATTTGTCGCAGAATAATTTTCGCGCGCCGCGACGCATCGAATTCCACCGGCAAAGTGATCAATTGGAACACGAGCAAGATTAAATAGCAGTAAATGCCGAGCGTGATCAGTCCGGTGATGTGAAACCAAATTCCGCCGATGATGATGAACGGCAGCATTTGCGACGCCGCCATCGTGATTGGCACGACGGCCATGCGCGCTTTCAACGGCGCATAGGCTTTTGCGTGTTGAATGGCGTGACCGGTCTCGTGCGCGGCGATGCCGAGGGCCGCGACTGACGGCGTGTTGTAAACGTTGCTCGAAAGACAAAGCTTTTTCTTCGTCGGATCGTAATGGTCGCCGAGAAAATCGTTCGTCTCGACAACATCGACATCGTGAATTTGCGCTGCCTGCAAAATCTCGCGCGCGCATTCCGCGCCGGTAATGTTCGAGCCCGCGCGCACTTTGCTCCAGCGATTGAACGCGCCGGTCACGCGAATCTGCGCGATGATGCCGATGATCAGCGGGACGCCAATGTAGAGCAACCAATGATGGCCGAAGCCGTAGGGATAGAACATGCCGGTTAAGTTTGTCTGTTATTAGACGCCGGACGGCGTCGCACGTTCAGATTTCCAGCTGCTTCGGAAAGCGCGAGAGAATCTTGCAGCCTTTCTTCGTCACGACCACGACGTCCTCGATGCGGACGCCGCCGAGCCCGGGATAATACAAGCCGGGCTCGACCGTCACTACTTGTCGATCTTGCAAAACGACTTTTTGCAGCCGCGGATATTCGTGAATCTCGAGTCCGAGACCGTGGCCGGTGCCGTGGAAAAATCCAACGTCCTTGCCGTTGCGCTTTTCCGTTTTGTAACCGCGATCGTCGAAAAGTTTTTGAATCGCCTTGTGGATCGACATGCCATCGACCCCGGCCTTGATGCGCTTCAACGCTAGTTCCTGTCCGTCTTTCACCGTGTTCCAAAGTTTGCGTTGCGGTTCGCTCGCCTTGCCGCGCACGACCGTTCGCGTCATGTCGCCCCAATAACCGCTCTTCGGATCGCGCGGGAAAATGTCGAAGATGATCAATTCATTCGCGCGCAATGGACCGGAGCCGCGCTCGTGCGGATCGCACGCCTGATCGCCGCCGGCCACGATCGTGTTCGTCGGCGTGCCGCCGGCGTGCAACATCGCGGTGTCGATTTCCGCGCGGAGAATTTCAGACGTCAACGTCTTGCCGTTCCATTTCAGTTTCTTGTCACGTGCGATTGTCGATCTTCGCAAAATGTCCATGGCGCGCTGCATTCCGGCTTCGGTGATGCGGAGCGCGTGTCCGATCATTTTCAATTCCTCATCCGTTTTCGCCGCGCGCTGCGGCCAGAACATTCCGTTGGTCGTCGTAAGATCGACATCTAACTCTCGGGCGTAGCCAAGCGGAAAACTCGAGGGGACGGTCGCGCGTTTCACTTTTCGTTTGCGCAGAAAATGCGCGATCACTTTCTCGAACGCCGGCGATTGTCGATCTTTCCCCTGCACTTCGCGCTCGAGCTGATTGTAGGAAACGAACTCATCCACCTTTGCCGTGCGCCGGCCGCGGCCCATCTCGAGATCGCTCAACACAATTGTGCGTTTCCCGTTTTGCTGCAGAAAAATAAACGGATCGCCCGCCCAGAATTTCGTCGCGTAAAACATGTCTGCGTCCTGGTCGCTCGCCGCCACTATCAATCGAGTCCCATTTTGTTTTCGTTTCATCGGCTCCTCCGCACTTCAAGTTGTCTTCGCAAAATCCAGTGGAGCAGGCCTAACAAGAAGATTGTCGATCCAACGAGCACCACGGTATTGAAAACAAAAACGCTCACGTCCACGCCCAGATAATGTTTCTTCGCGCCGAAGAAAACGTTCGGATGCGAGCCGCGGCGATAATCGGTCTGCTCCATCTCGGCATTCGAGATCAAATCGGAAACTTTCTGGTTCACATAAAGCTGCTCGGCCGTGATCGGGCCGCTGGCGTGACGGAAAAGTGCTCGCTCGAATCCGTGTTTACCGTCAAGAATTTCGTCCACAGTCTTGAGAAAGCGATCGACTTCGCCTGGCGATCTGCCTTCGAGGCCGGAGAGAACCGCCAGCGTTTCCTTGAGATCATCCAGGCGCTTGCTGGAGGCGGCATCTTGTCGATGTTGCGCGACGATGCCGTCGATCTCGCGTTGCGCGCGCTCCTGCCGTTTCGTTAGGGGATTTAATTTCGCCTGGGCCACGACCAGTTCTTCGTAGGACCAGCGCATGGCGATGAACTGGCAAACGAACGGCACTTCGAGTTTGCTCTGCATTTTCTTTCCGCGATCGGGATTCGGATGCTCCTTGAACCAATGTGTGAGCGCATAAACGAGCGCGAGATTGCGATTCATGTCCTCGTATTTAATCAACGCGCCGCCCATGATGATCTGCGGAATCAAAACCAAGGGCACGATGTTGGCCGCGGTTTTAGGATCGCCCACCAGGGTGGAGACGAGCAGGCCGAGCGCGACGCCCCCCATGGCCGTCATGAAAACGATACCGAGGTAGGGCCAGAACATTCCGCGAATGGCGAGAATGTAATTGCCGATCAAAACGAAGAGAACGCATTGCATGAGCGCGAAGATGCCGAGCGTGAGCGTTTTCGAGGTGACGTAATAGCCGAGGCGCACGTTCAGGTTGCGCTCGCGTTGAAGAATGGTGCGGTCGCGAATAATGTCGTCGGCGCTATTCGTTAGGCCGAGGAACATGGCCACGATCAAAGTCAGGAAGAGGTAGGTCGGAATGTGATAGGCAGACGCGAAATCGTACCGGCCGCTATCGGAGTAACGCAGAATGGTCGCGATCAATAACGCCAGCACCGGCGCGACGCACAACGTGATCACGACATTCGCCTTGTTGCGCAGTTTGCTGATGAAGGAGCGTTTGAGCAGCGTGCGGAATTGCGTCCACTCGTCGCGCCAGCGAATCGGTTGTCGTTTCTTTTGCGCGGGCGCAACCGGCAAGTGCGCGACCGGCTCCTTGCGCAATGAAACTTGTTTCACGTCCTGGATGAGCCGGAACGCTTCGTATTTGTCGCGCCAAAATTCCGGCGAGTAACGCCGCGCCGCCACGAGCTGACCACGACTGTTCTCTTCGTAAATGATATCGCCGCTCAGATCACGCAGCGGCGTCTCGAGCACATCGAAAATAAATTCGGGCCGCGTCGTCCCGCACGACGGGCAACCGCCGAGCTCGTGCCCGAATTGATGTTGATGTTCCGCTTCCGCGAAATAACGCAGCATGTCGGTCGGCGTTCCGAAAAAGACGAGCCGACCGCCTTTATCGAGCAGGATCGCTTTGTGAAACATCTGGAATAGTTTCGAGCTCGGCTGGTGAATCGTCACCATGATGATTTTGTTGTGCGCCATTCCGCGAATGATTTCGATGACGTGCTCGGAATCTTTCGAGGACAAACCGGAAGTCGGTTCGTCGAACAGGTACACGTCCGACATGCCGATCATGTCGAGGCCGATGTTGAGACGTTTACGTTCGCCGCCGCTCAATGTCTTCTTCACCGCGCTGCCGACGACGGCGTCGCGACGTTCGCCCAAACCCAGCTCGATTAATTTTCCTTCGAGCCGCCGTCCGCGATCGCGTCGCGACAAATGGGGCGAACGGATCGCGGCCGCGAATTGTAAATTTTCGCCGATGGTGAGGTGCTCATCGAACGCGTCCTCTTGCGGAATGTAACTGACGTAGCGTTTGAGGTTGTCGAGGTTCGGATAGAGCGATTGGCCATTGAGAAAAACCTGGCCGCTCGTCGGCTGCAATTGTCCGGCGAGAACTTTGAGCAACGTGCTTTTCCCCGAACCGCTCGCGCCCATGACGCAGACGAGCTCGCCGCGCGAAATCGAAAATGAAATTCCTTCGAGACCAACTTCGCCATTGCTGAAACGATGCGTCACTTCGCTGACGTCGAGATTGCGAATAATGTTCCGCTCTTCTTCGATGATGCGCTCGGAGAAGTTGCAACGCAGCACTTGTCCGATGTCGATCTTGATGGTGTCGCCGTCTTTTAATGGATATGTCGATCTTACGGCCACGTCGCCGACCATGATGGAACGGTCGGCCTCGATCACTTCAAGCTGGCCGACGCGTTTGTCGTAATCGCAAAAAATCTTGAGCAACACATCGCCGCTCGTTCCCGGCGAAAGCAAAATGTCATCCGCTTCGAGCAAGCTCGGATTGTTCGAGACGAGATATTCTGATTTCGAAGCTTTGAGTTGGAACCGTCCGCCGAGCGCACGCGCGCGCCGGCGGAGATCGGTGAAATCAAGCTCGCTGTTGTTATGAAAGATGATGCGATCATCGAGCGAGCCTTCGACTTCGGCGCCGGCCTTGAGTTTCGTTCCGTTCAAGACCGCATTCACATCCTTCAACGCTTTCACGCGCACTTTGAGCCCGAACGTGATCTCGAGCGCGCTCTCGCGTGTCCGCGCCCGTTCGAGCGCGACTTCGTCGCTGTCCTTGTTCACGCGAATGAAAATGTGCGGCAGCGAAACGTTTTTCTTCGCGTTAAAATACGTGGCGACGTCCTGATACATCAGCACCTGGTCGCCCACGAGAATGCGTTGGCCCGGATAAATTCGGCAAAATCCGCCCCTAACGAGCGGACGGCCGCGCACGGATATGGTTTGCGCGCTGTAGTTCTTGAGCAGGATCAAATCGTGATAACGAAACGCGAGCAGCCGATCCATTTCCTTCAAAGCGCGCAGTTTCACGTCCGATTTCCCATCCGCGCCGAAGGAGAGCGACTCGAGTGGTGACGCGCCGCGTTGATAAATCGAGGGATCGGAATCTTCGCTGGCGTTGAGCTGATAGACGATGTCGATCGCCTGCGCGGCCATGCCGAGCTGCGACATGAACGAATAAAACGCGACGACTTGTTCCTGCTTCAGTCCCGCTTGCGAAATCAAATCGTAAAGCTGAACGCCGAGCATGATCTTGCGATCGGTGCTCAATTGCAGACTGAGCTTTTGCGCCATCGCGGAAAGGTCCTGCTGTTCGTAAAGCGCCTGGCGGAAAAGTTGGCGCAGCTCGGAATAAACCGCTTCCGGGTAATCGTAACGAAGAAAGCCTAACGAACTGTCGATTTCTTCTTCGAGGAGAACGCCGTCGGCCTTGGAGAAACTGGCCAGCACCTGGATGAGCAGCGGCAACAGGTTCGGTCCTTCCGAAACACTGCGCGGTTTGCGCATGGCACGACGCATCCACCGCCGACCGCGGCGCTGAATGCGATACGCGAATGGCGTGACTTTCTGCACGGCGCGGTCGATCTTGTCCGCGACTGTTGTGACGAGCTCTGTCATCCGACTACTTCGACGTGCAAGTTACCGTAACGGCTGAACGTTTCAACGAAGCGATTGTCGATCTTGCAACATGTCGATCTTACGTGCGCGCACAGCATGTGCTTTTTGCATTGCCCTGATGTCATGTTAGCCTGAATCCGCTTTCCCCTATGTCTGAAAAAAATTCGAACCGAGATAACAAACGCAATACCGAGCCGAGCTTTAACTGGCGCGGCGTCATCGGCATTGCGCTCGCCATTGGTCTGCTCGGCCTTGCCTTCTTCATTCGCGGCAACGGTTACGCGAACGTCGAGGAAGTTCCCTACAGCCGCTTCCTTCAGTTGCTCGAGAACAAGCAGATCGTTCAGGACGACAAAAATTATCCGTTTCGATTGATCGTTTCCGAAGGCGAGAAAACGCAATCGCTCATCGGCTTTTATCGCAAGGCGGCGGCCGGCACTGATCAAGCGGTGAAATTTCACACCACGGTGTTTCTGCCGTTCACGAGTGATTTGCAGCAGAAGCTAAACGCCGCCGGCATTCAGCCCGACATCAAAATGGACACGAACATTTGGGGACAGGCGTTGTTTAGCTTCGCGCCCATCGGTGTCTTTTTGTTGATCCTTTATTTTCTGTTCCGCCAGCAAATCCGCATGGCGGGCAAAGGCGCGCTCAATTTCGGCAAATCGCGCGCGCGAATGTTGGCGCGCGACAAAAACAAAATCACGTTCAAGGACGTCGCCGGTGTCGAGGAAGCGAAAGATGAAGTGACCGAACTGGTCGAGTTTTTGCGCGACCCGAAAAAATTTCAGAAACTCGGCGGACGCATTCCGAAAGGCGTGTTGTTAGTCGGCCCGCCCGGAACGGGAAAGACATTGCTCGCGCGCGCCATCGCCGGCGAAGCCGATGTTCCATTCTTCTCCATCAGCGGTTCGGATTTCGTCGAGATGTTTGTCGGCGTCGGCGCGAGCCGCGTGCGCGATATGTTCGAGCAGGGAAAGAAATCGGCGCCGTGCATTATTTTCATCGACGAAATCGACGCGGTCGGCCGCCATCGCGGTCATGGCGTTGGCGGCGGACATGATGAACGCGAGCAAACGCTGAATGCATTGCTTGTCGAGATGGACGGCTTCGATACGCAGGAAGGTGTCATCATCATCGCCGCTACGAACCGGCCCGATGTTCTCGATCCTGCATTGCTGCGCCCCGGCCGCTTTGATCGACAAATCACGGTCAACCTTCCCGACGTGAAAGGCCGCGAAGAAATTTTGCGCGTGCATTCCAAGAAAGTGAAACTGGCGGAAGGTGTCGATCTTCAAGTGGTCGCGCGCGGTACGCCCGGATATTCCGGCGCTGAGCTCGCGAACGTCATCAACGAAGCGGCGCTACTCGCGGCGCGTCGTGGATTAAAAGGAATCACGCTCGCGGAATTGGAAGAAGCGCGCGACAAAGTTCGTTGGGGCAAAGAGCGCCGCAGCCTTGCGCTTAGCGAAAAAGAAAAGACGAACACCGCCTATCACGAAGCCGGCCACGCCTTGTTGCTCGAATTACTCGAGCACACCGAGCCGCTGCACAAAGTCACGATCATTCCGCGCGGCCCATCGCTTGGATCGACTATGTGGTTGCCGGAAGAAGACAAATACACCAACCGCAAAAACGAACTCGTCGCCGGTCTCGCCGTCAGCATGGGCGGCCGCGTCGCCGAGGAAATTGTTTTTGGCGACATCACGAACGGCGCGCGCGGCGACATCAAGGGCGCGACGGCGATTGCCCGCCGCATGGTTTGCGAATGGGGCATGAGCGAAAAAATGGGCATGGTCGAGTACGGCGAGCACGAAGATTACGTTTTTCTCGGCCGCGACATTTCGCGCGCGCGCGATTACAGCGAAGCCACCGCCGAACAGATCGACCAGGAAGTGCGCAAGTTGATCGACGACGCGTATGCCGTGGCGAAGCAAACTCTCACCGCGCATCGCGACAAACTCGAAGTCATCGCCAAAGCATTGCTCGAGTACGAAACTTTGGACGGATCGCAGATCAAGGAAATCGTCGAACACGGACGCTTGATCAATCCGCCGCGCGGAATTCCGCCATCAACTGGCGCGAAAATGCCGCCCGAAAAACCGCCCAAACAAGTCATCGCCGCGCCCGATGTTGCTCCGCCGTTGCCGGGCGCATTAGGCGGCGCGCCGGCGTGATCTCCTCGAAAAGCTCGTTCCGGATTAGACTCACAAATTGGGCATTTCGCTGGAAAGACCCAAAAATTGGGTCTACTTCTCGTTAGACCTCATGTCGCGCTCGGTGTTTCTCTCGATTATCCTTGCGCTCGGAGTGTGCCTTACTTCGTTTGGCCTACAGCCGAAGCCTGGCGATCCCGCCGTCGACGGCAAGGATTACCTCATATCCGAAGCAGACTTTCGCGCCATTATCTCGGTCGCTCGCGCATGGGTGGCTAAGACACATCCGTCCTTCAGCATCCGCCGAGTGCACGTAATCGCTCGCGCCGAAGTCGAAGTTTACGTTCGAGGCCGACTTGCCGCCGATTACGGTGCAGAAGACGATATGCACTTTGTGAGGCTCCGCCGAGCGAAGAATGATTGGCGCGTCGCCGGTGACAATTTGGAGGGTATGCCTACTATCGATTAGGTCTAACCAAGCGCTGCAGCCAACCGCTGACCGGCGCGAGTATTTCGGCATGACAACTTCAACATTCAAATTCGAAGCAGCGCTCGTTTTCGCCAGCGGTGGCTGAGCTTGTTCTCGTTAGGCCAGTACCCACGGCAGTTCTGCTCTGATTTTAATATAGCCGTAACTGGCAGTGAGTAAACAGGACATGGATTTGGCTAGCACCGCGTAAGATCGACAATCGCTCGCGCGTCCTGTTAAAAAGCGGCCTAACAATGCTCGTTAGCCACCGTCACCGCTTCATCTACACAAAGACGATGAAGACCGCGAGCACGTCGGTCGAAGTCTATTTCGAACCGTTCTGCGCCGATGTGCCGCAGCAGGGCATCGATCTTCGTGACGATTACGTATGCGACGCCGGCATCATCGGGACGCGCCGCGTTTACCGTCCCGCGCCGGGCCAGTGGTATCACCACATGCCGGCCGCTCAGATCAAGCAACGACTTGGCGACGAGATTTGGAACTCGTATTTTAAATTTTGCGCGATTCGAAATCCGTTCGACAAAGTCATCGCCACTTTTTATTACGTGCGCGACCTCGGCTGGATCCAGACGGACAAGACCCTGCCCGAACGCGATCAATTCCAGCGCTGGCTCCCCAACGCGACGATTTTATCCGATCGCGAGATCTACACGATCGACGGCAAATTTTGCCTCGATGGCATCGTGCGTTACGAACATCTCGATCAAGATTTGAGCGAGGTCTGCCAACGCATTGGCGTTCCGTGGAAACCGCAGGCGCTGCCCCGATTAAAAACCAGCAGTCGCCCGCGCGAGGCGACGATTGCTCACATGTATTCCGCGGAAACGGCGGAGCTGGTGCGGCGGCGCTACGAGTTTGAGTTTGCGCAATTCGGATATTCTGACGACATCGCGCAATACGGCGCCTGAACTTCGCAAGATCGACAACTACCTTCGCACCCGATCGCCTTCGTGCGTTTTCACTTCACGGCGTTGCTTATCCACCACCCGCCGCAGCTCGCGCTCCATCGTCTTGAACGCATCGTGAATCGCCTTGTGCAAAGGTTCGTGCGAGCCGTTGTCCATTTGCTGTTCTTCGGCCACGAGCTCGTGCCGCGGCGCCACCGTCACATCGAGACGCACCCGATACGGATTTCCTTTTTGATGCGCGTGGTTCGGCTGCTCGATCGCGACGTCGCAGCGATTGATGTGATCGCAAAATTTTTCCAACCGCGCCGCGTACTCGAAAACCAGGTTGTCGATCTTCTCGTCTTTAGTCAGGCCCCGGTAAGTGATCTTGATGGGTAATTGCATAAATCTTAAAGCGGTTGCAGCGAATGAAAGTGCTGCGGGAGTTTCGCCACTTCAATCCGCACCAAATCCGATTTCACATGCTCGACGATGCGGTCCCGCACGTCGTTAGGCAAAAGATCGACAATCGTCTTATGCATTTCCGACGGGGCCGCGAACGACCAGCCTTCCACGCCGTCACTCTTCACCACTTTCGCGATCTGATCCGCCAGCTCTTTGAAAATGCGACGGTCGGTTTCCGTTTCCAATTGCGTCCGCTCCGCGATCGAGGCCTGTCCGCGATGCGCGCCCGCGCTTTCCGTCACCGGAAAACGCCCGGCCGCGTCGGTCACTTTGTCGATTAATCTTCCGTGCGCGTCGGTGATGTTGAATGCCTGCACCAGTTGCAAACTCGGACCGCGCGTCGGCGTTTCGTTTACTTTATATGCTTTCAATCCGCCGCGATCGGCGACGACGACCAGAGAACTTGATGTCATAAGCAGGCAGTCAGCGCGAAGAGAAAACGCGCATACACATCTCTATAGTGAATTCGCAGCCGCACACAAGATCGCGTCCAAAAATTTAATTGTCGATCTTGCGCGCGGCGCGCGCGCGTTCCTCTTCGCCGCTCACCGCGCCGGGCAATTCATACCGGCGCTTCTTCCACGATTCGTGTCGCGCCTGCGCCTGCGTTCCGCCGATAAGCCGCAACAAACAGGTCGCACGCTCGGCAAGATCGACATCGTCACCCGACGCAAATTTTTTCGGCCTCGCGAGAAATCCCTCTTCCTCATTCGTATCGAGAATTAATTCCCACTCCAGGTTCTCCACGCCCGGCAGCACGAATTGTATCGGTTCGAAATGCGCGTTGATCAGCAGCAAAAACGTTTCGTCGTGCACCGGCTCGTTTTGAAAATTCACTACGTCAGCCGAGTCGCCGCTAAGCAACATGCCGAGACAACGCACAAACGGCGACGCCCATTCTTCCTCGTCCATTTCGTTGCCGCCGGGATTGAACCACATCACGTCCTTGATTTCGCTCCCGCGAATCCGCCGGCCCTGGAAAAATTTCGGCCGCCGGAAAATCGGATGTTCCTTGCGCAAACGAATCAAGCGCCGGGTGAATTCGAGCTGCCGTTTCTGGTCGTCGCTGTGCTCCCAGTTGAACCAGCTGACCTCGTTGTCCTGGCAATAGGCATTGTTGTTCCCGCCTTGCGTCCGCCCGAACTCGTCGCCGCCTAACAACATCGGCACACCTTGCGAGACAAACAGCGTCGTTAGAAAATTGCGCTGTTGTTTGCGGCGAAGCGCGCTGATCTCCGGATCGTCCGTCGGCCCTTCCGCGCCGCAATTCCACGAGAGACTGTTGTTGTCGCCGTCCTGATTATTCTCGCCGTTCGCTTCGTTGTGTTTCTCGTTGTAACTGACGAGATCAGCCAGGGTAAATCCGTCGTGCGCGGTCACGAAGTTCACACTCGCTATCGGCCGCCGGCCGTCGTGCTGAAAAAGATCAGGGCTACCCGTTAGGCGATACGCTACTTCGCCGATCTTTCCTTCATCGCCTTTCCAATAACTTCGCATCGCGTCGCGATATTTTCCGTTCCACTCACTCCAGCCGGTCGGAAAATTTCCAACCTGATATCCACCCATGCCGACGTCCCACGGCTCGGCGATCAACTTCACCTGCGCCAGCACCGGGTCCTGCTGCACCGCTTTGAAGAAGGCGTGGAATTTGTCGTACCCATTTTCGCCGCGGGCGAGTGTCGTCGCGAGATCGAATCGAAAACCGTCAACGCGCATCTCCGTCACCCAATAACGCAAGCTGTCCATGATCATTTGCAATGGGTGCGGATGGAGCACGTTCAAGCTGTTGCCCGTACCGGTGAAATCGAGATAGAACCGCGGCGTCTCGGTCTGCAACCGATACCACGCAATGTTGTCGATGCCGCGAAAACTCAGCGTCGGCCCGAGATGATTTCCTTCCGCGGTGTGATTGTAAACGACATCGAGAATCACTTCGATGCCCGCGGCGTGCAGCGATTTCACCATCGACTTGAACTCGGTCACCTGCTCGCCCATTTGCCCGCCGCTCGCGTAATCGCCGTGCGGCGCGAAAAAACCGATCGTGTTGTAGCCCCAGTAATTCGTTAGGCCTTTGTCGATCAAAGTTTTGTCGTCGATGTGCGCGTGCACCGGCAAAAGTTCCACCGCCGTCACCCCAAGATTTTTCAGGTAATTAATCGCCGCCTCGCTCGCCAATCCGGCGTAAGTCCCGCGCACTTCGTTAGGCACCGCCTCCCACAATTTCGTGAAGCCCTTCACGTGCACTTCATAAACCACGCTCTCGGCCAGCGGCGTGCGCGGCGCCCGGTCCTTCCCCCAATCAAATGCTGCAAGATCGACAACTACCGATTTCGGCATTCCCCACGCGTCATCGCGAAAATCGCGCGCCAGATCTTCCAGCTGATCGCCCACGACATAGGCGAACATCTCATCCGCCCAATTCACGTCCCCTGCGATCGCTTTCGCATACGGATCGAGCAGCAACTTCGACGAATTGAATCGTAAACCTTTCTCCGGATCGTACGGCCCCGAAACGCGATAACCGTAAAGTTGCCCTGGCCGCACGTCCGGCAGAAACACGTGCCAGACCTGGTCGGTCTGCCCCGTCATGGGCACGCGAATGGTTTCCTGCCGCGCATCGAGATTGTTGAACAAACAAAGATCGACACTCGTCGCCATGCTCGAAAAGAGCGCGAAGTTTGTTCCGTTCCCCATCCAGGTCGCTCCGAGTGGATACGGATGTCCCAGCCAAATTTTAATCGGATGCATGCGCGAGCGCTTCCTATCGGCCAAGCGCATCCCCGTTTCAACTTGTCGATCTTCGCGCAAGATCGACAATCGCTCCTCATGCATCTGCCCAACCCCGGTCTCCTCGGTGCGTTTTACGGCATCTCCGAAATCACGCTCGCGTTTGCGCGACGTTCGCACAGCGGCGAATCGCGCGATCGCCACTCGCTCCGGTTTCTCTGGCTCGCGATCGTCATCGCCCTTTTCGCGTCGTTTTTCATCGTCGGCCAATTCCCGTTCGCGCGTCTTCCGCATCGACATGCGTTTTATCTTCTCGGTCTCACGCTTTTTATCGCCGGGGTCGCGCTGCGCTGGTATTCGATTTGGAAACTTGGTCGTTTCTTCACCGTCGATGTTTCAATCTCAGCGGGACATCGCGTCATCGATACCGGTCCGTACCGATTTGTTAGGCATCCTTCCTACACCGGCGCTTTGCTTGCGTTCGTCGGCTTCGGTTTGTGCCTCGGCAATTGGTTGTCGATCTTCGTTCTGCTTGCTCCGATCACGCTCGCATTCCTCTGGCGCATTCACGTCGAAGAACGCGCCTTGCTCGATGCGCTCGGCCAAAATTACCGCGACTACATGCGCCGCACACGGCGGCTCATTCCGTTTGTTTACTAAAGGTCGCTCAACGCGCGTCGCGCCGCTTCCACGTTGCTCGGACGAAGAATAATGAGGCAACGCTTCGCATCCGCCGTCGACGAAACGTAAACCGATTCGATGTTGATCTCGGCCCGGGCCAATCTGTCGGCAATGCTCCCGAGCGTGCCGAGTTCGCAACTCCCTTCGACCACCAGCACTTGGGTTTCCACCGCGACGTCGCCGATTTCATTCAAGATCGACAACGCCTTCGCCGCATCGCTCACGACCATGCGCACGAGTTGTTGCGATCGGCGCTCGCTCGCAAACGCGCCGCCTTCGGACGCGAGCGCTTCGATGTTAATGCCGCCGCGCGCGAGCGCGTCGCACACACGCGCGAGAGTGCCGGGCCGATCGTCGAGAAAAACCGCAAGCTGCCGCGCGCTGCGGGTCGAATCAATTTTGCTCATGCCCGCAAATTACAACTCGCGCAACGCCTTTTGTGCAAGATCGACATCGTTCGCCCGCAAAATCATCAGGCCGCGTTCCGCGTTCAACGCGCCGGCCAGATACATGTATTCGATGTTCACGTTCGCGTTCGCCAGCCGTTCCGCGATCTGCGCCAGCACACCCGGCGTGTTCTCCGCTTCGATCATCACCACTTCATTCTCGAGCGCGAGCACGCCGGCTTCGCCTAACAACATCAACGCCTTTTTCGGATCGCTCACGACCATGCGCACGACCGAATGATCGACCGTGTCCGAGATCGCGAGCGCGAGAATATTCACTCCGGCTTGCGCGAGCGCATCACACACGCGCGCGAGCGCGCCCGGCCGATTACTCAGAAACACGGCGAGCTGCGTCGCCGTTTGCATCGAGAGTTTCGCTTTCATACGAAGAGATTATCGCCGAATAAAGGCGCGTGCGAGCGAGTCCTTAACAACAATGCCCGCAAATGTAATTGTCGATCTTGCAAAAACGTCGGAGACGCCGCGCAAGATCGGTCTCTTCACCGCTACCGGCATCGTTATCGCCAACATCATTGGCACCGGCGTCTTCACCAGTCTCGGTTTTCAACTCGCGGACATTCATTCCGGATTCGTGTTGCTCATGTTGTGGATCGTTGGCGGCATCCTCGCGCTTTGCGGCGCGCTTTGTTACGGCGAGCTCGCCGCTGCCCTGCCGCGTTCCGGCGGCGAATACCATTTTCTCTCCCGCATCTATCATCCCGCGCTCGGATTCATGGCCGGAATTGTTTCCGCCACCGTCGGTTTCGCCGCGCCGATTGCGCTCGCGGCCATGGCGTTCGGAAAATATTTCGCCGGCGTTTGCGGTTTCGGTTCGCCGGTTGTGCTCTCGTTCGCCATCGTCTGGCTCGTTAGTCTCGTCCACTTTTCGAATCTTAAACTCGGCAGCGCGTTCCAAAATCTTTGGACAATCGTGAAATTGCTCTTGATCGCCGCGCTGATCATCGCCGCGTTCTTCGTTCCGAATCAGCCGATCAGTTTCTCGCCGCAACCTCACGATACGATGTCGATCTTTTCCGGCGCCTTCGCCGTCGCGCTCGTTTACGTGATGTATTCGTACTCAGGTTGGAACGCGTCGGCCTACATCACGAGCGAAATCGAGCGCTCCGAAAAAAATGTTCCGCGCTCGCTCTTGTTAGGCACACTCATCGTCATCGTTGCCTACACCGCGCTCAATGCCGCATTTCTCATCGCCGCGCCGCAGGATGAATTGCGCGGCCAGCTCGAAGTCGGCCTCATCGCCGGCAAACACATCTTCGGCGAAAACGGCGGGCGCGTCGCCGGCGCCATCATTTGCCTCGGGCTCATCGCGACCATCAGCTCGATGGCGTGGCTCGGGCCGCGCGTGACCATGGCGATGGGCGAGGACCACGCGCGTCTCGGATTTCTCGCGCGCAAAAATCGTCATGGCGTTCCGATGAACGCCGCGCTCGTGCAATTCGTTATCGTGAACGCGATGCTGCTCACGAATTCGTTCGAACGCGTGGTGGTTTATCTCGGATTGAGTTTGCTCTTCTGCGCGTTGCTCACCGTCATCGGCGTGATCGTTTTGCGAAAGAAAGATGTCGATCTTGCGCGGCCGTATCGCGTCTCGTTCTATCCGTTGCCGCCGCTCCTCTTCGCCGCCGTGACCATTTGGATGATGATCTATCTCTTGCAGACACGCCCAACTGAATCATTATGCGGCATCGCCACGATGCTGGCCGGTTTCGGCCTCTACTTCCTCGCCGGCAAACGTACTTCATGAGAAATTTTCGTTCCGTAATCGTATTCGCCATGACGATGTCGATCTTATCGACAATCGCGGAAGCGAAACGCCGCGAGCCGGCACCCGCGCCGCAAGCGCAGGTGCTGCCGGCGCAGCCGCCTCCACCGCCGCCTAACGACACCGCGCTTTTTCTCGCCGGCATGCCGGTGCCGAATGATTCGACGCTCGCGCCGCTTACGCGCGATGCGGCCTGGACTTCGCATGCGCGTTATTTCGAAAACGCCTTCGCGAAATTAAACAAAACGAAATTTCAAAAGCTGCACGATTGGCAGAATGCATTCCTGCCTGAGTCGCTCGAACAAATCCCGGTCGTTTACTACATGTTCAGCGGCCCGGATTTTCTCTACATGGACCAGTTCTTTCCGAACGCGGCCACTTACATCATGTGCGGGCAGGAAGCGATCGGACCCGCGCCCGATCCGTTGCACATGCCGAATCTTGCCGGCGCTTTCGCCAATCTCGAGAACGCGATGAAGTCGTCGCTGACCGCGACCTACTTCGTGACGCAGGACATGAAGGTCGATCTGCAATCGCAGGAGCTCAAAGGCACGTTGCCGATCTTGTATGTCTTCCTCGCGCGCGCCGGAAAATCGATTCGCGAAGTTCAGTTCGGTTCGTTAGGCGGCGGCGGCGAGTTTCGCGAAAGCCGGCCCGGCAGTGGCGGCACCCCCGGCGTGCGCATTTCGTACATCGACAATCCCACCGGCAAACAGCAAACGCTTTTCTATTTCACGACCGACATATCCAACGGCGGCATCGGGTCGAATCCCGCGTTCATGAATTTCTGCAACGCGCACGGCGCCGGCGCGAGTTTCCTGAAGTCGTCATCGTATTTGATGTTCGAGGAAAATTTCAGTCGCGTGCGCGAATTCATTCTCAATCACAGCCACATGATCGTGCAGGATGATTCTGGAATTCCGCTACGCTTTTTCGATGCAAAAAAATGGAGCCTGCGTTTGTTCGGCACCTACGTCGGCCCGCTCGATATTTTTAAACAAAATTATCAGCCCCGCCTGACCGAGCTGTATCAAACGACGAACCCTGCGCCGTTCGGCATCGGCTTCGGCTATCAATGGGATTATCGCAAGGCGAATCTCATCATCGCGCAGCGGCAGTGATTAATCCCGAAAGCGCCTGAACCACGAATACGGGAAGACGTCGCCCGGACAATCCGTTCCCCAGCGCGGCGGATTTACTTCGCGATGCGGCCTAACGAACGGGAAATGGCTATTGTCGAACTTGCCGCAACGCTGGCGTAAGTAGCGCACCAGTTCCTCGCAACAATCGAGCTGCGCGCGGGTCGGTTGTTCGCGATTGAAATCGCCGACGAGACAGATACCAATCGCGATGTTGTTGAGATAATCGCTGTGCACGTGGCCGCCGTTGATTTGTCGCCGCCAGCGATCGCCGACTTCGATTTGTCCGTTCCCGGTCGAAGTGCCGTTGCCGATGACGAAATGATACGCCAGCCCGTTTTGCATGTGGCGCACATGTCGATGGTAGTAATCGAATACGCGCGCGTTCCCCTGCCGCGTGCCGCTGTTGTGCACGACGATCAATTGCCAGCGCGGATTGCGCCGGTCCGCGCCGACGCGATCGATCGAGTCGCGCACGCTGCGCGTGAGATAACGATAACCGGCGCCACTCGAACTCGTGCGGGTGCCCCCGAACATTCGCTCCCAAAAACTGCGCGGCCTTTCGTAACCAGATTTTTCAATCGTCAGTTGCTCTGCTTCGTCGTTAGGCGGGGGCGTGATCGCAAATGTAGTTGTCGATCTTGCGCTGGGCGCAGCGCTCGGACTCGGCACCGCCACCGCGCGCGGCGCAGACGCGCTCGGCTTCGGCGAAGGCGTTTCCGAAGGTTTCGGCGTTTCCTTTTTCTCGGACGACGATTTTTTCTTCGACGCCGATGGCGATGGTGAAGTTTTCTTTTTTTTCTTCGGTGATGCGCTTGGCGACGCCTTCGCCGATTTTTTCTTCTTCGGCGATGCCTTGGGCGCGGGCGATTCTTCGTCCGGCGTTTCTTTCGGACTCGCTTTTGCTTTCGGCTTCGGCGTTGCCGATGGCGCGTCTTCGTCCGGCGTTTCCTTTGGACTCGCCTTCGCTTTGGGTTTCGGCGTCGGCGTCGGTGACGTTTTCTTTTTCTTTTTTGGCGTGGGCGATTTCGACGGCGACGGAGAAGGCGAATCCGGCGCGTCGGCTTTCCGAATCTCGAGCGGTTTGTTTTTTACTTCGTCGCTCTGCTGCGCCGGAGTGACGCCGACGACGAAGGCACCGATCGCGCAAAAGATCGACAACAGAACGCGATGACGCAGCACTGCCGCGCAGCGTATCAGACGCGACGCGCTCTTCAACTCGCGAAAAAATTTCGCCGCCGAAATTTACGCCGGCTGCGCCAACGCCTCGCCCGATTCCGGCGGAACGTCTCGCGCCTGCAATCGCCGCACGATCGCATTCAATTTTCCGCCGAGCAGAATAAGCAGACACGTCAGATACATCCACGTCAGCAACACGACGATGGACGCGAGGGCGAGATAAGTTGGGTTATATCGGTCGTAACGCGCGACGTAGATTTGAAACGCCTTCGTCACCACGATCCAGCCTAACGAAAAGAAAATCGCGCCCGGCAGCGCCTGTTTCACCGTCAAATAATTGTGCGGCGTAAGGAGGTAAAGCGAGAGCGCGAACAGAATGAGCGCGATGGCCGAGAACGGAAGGCTGAGCGCGCTCACCCACTCCTGCAGCGGAAAGCTGAGTTGAAAATTTACTTCCGCCAATCCGGCAAGCGTGCGGCCGAAGACCATCGCGCTCAGGCAAACGAAGATGGCAATGCCGAACCAAAACAGCATGAAAAACGAAATGATGTATTTCGCCCACCAGTTCTTTTCTTCGCTCACACCGCTGGTTTGGCTGAGCGCGCGCGAGATCGTCGCGATGAAGACGGTGCCGAAATAAATTCCGAGGACGATGCCCGCGTTCGCGAGCATCCCGCTCGAACCGGTGACAACAACGCTGGCGAGAGCCGCATCGAGAATGTCCTGCACCTTGGGGTCAGGCGGGAGAAAACTTTTTAGCACGGTGAAGATTTGATGGAGCCGCGCCGGATCGGTCCCGAACAGGCCTAACAAGTGCCAGAGAAAGAGCAGCCCGGGCGCGAGCGCGATCAGGAGCAAATACGCCATCTGCGCGGCGAAACCGGTGGTGTTGTCCGTCGCCGTTTCCCAGATGAGCCGGCGCGACACCGGCCAGACCAATCGCAATCCTTTCACACCCGCACTTTACTTTACTGACGCGACTTTCCAACTTGCGCGATAACGAATGGCAAAACGCATTCTCATTCTCACCGCCGGGTATGGCGAAGGCCACAACAGCGCCGCGCGCGGTGTGCGCGATGGCGTGCGCCGCGTCGCCCCAGATGCGATTGTCGATCTTCGCGATCTTTTCGCGGAAACCTTCGGGCCGTTTCATCGCGTTGCGCAACGGGCCTATCTCACCGTCGTAAATCGTTTCCCAAAAGCGTGGGGCGCAGTTTATCGCTGGCTCGACCGCAAAACGAATTACGAAAAAGATTTCGCGCGTTTTGGCCGATTGAAAAAACGGTTCGCGCAGTTGCTCGCCGACTTCGCGCCGGACACCGTGGTCTCTGTCTTCCCGCCGTATCCGTATTTGCTGGAGCAAATCGCGGGGCCAAAGCGCCCCTTCAAGAACATCGCCATCGTCACAGACTCGATCACGGTCAACGCCATCTGGTATCGCTCGCCGGCCGATTACTTTCTTTTGCCTAACGAGCAAAGCGCGGACGTTTTGCGCCGCGCTGGAATCGACGAAGCAAGAATCAAAGTGTTCGGTTTCCCGGTAAATCCCGTCTTCGCCGATCTCGCGCAAGATCGACAATCACCTTCCGCCACAAAGCCGCGCGTGCTTTACATGATTAACATCGCGGCGCTGACGGCGATTGAAACCGTTCGCCGGTTAATCGAGTTGGACATTCATCTCACCGTCACGGTTGGGCGCTCCGCAAAACTCGGCGAGGCGATCACTAAAATTTCCGACAAGATCGACATCGTCGGCTGGACCGATCAACTCCCGCGCATGATGAGCGAAAGTCATTTGCTCATCGGCAAGGCCGGCGGCGCTACCACGCAGGAAACGATCGCGGCGAAATGTCCGATGATTATCAATCACGTCGTCTCCGGTCAGGAAGAGGGAAACGCACGATTGATTGTTGAAACGAATTCCGGCGCGATCGCGCTTACGCCCGAAGATGTCGCGGCGAAAGTGCAAGGCGCATTCGCGAATGATGCCGCGCAATGGCGCGAATGGGTTGCCAACATCTCGCGCTTAAGCCGGCCGCGCGCCGCGCACGATATCGCCGAATTCCTCTTGTCGCTGTAGAGAAAAAACTTCCGCGCCGCCGACGAATGTCTTCACCACTTCAAGCTCGGCCGACATGACTACAAAATCGGCATCGCCGCCGATTTTGAATTGACCCTTTGTCGTTAGGCCGGCGGCGTATGCGGGCGTGTCCGTCGCCATCGCGACGGCTTCGGGCAAGGGCACGCCGACTTTTGTCACCATCGTGCGCACGAGATCGATCATGCGTGCGGCACTGCCGGCAAGCGCAGAGTGGTCTGCCAGCAAACAAACGCCGTCCTCGACCATGCATTTGGTCCCGTAAAGTGAAAATGTCGATCCGTTAGGCAAACCCGCGCCGGCGGTCGCGTCGGTCACGAGACAAATTCCGCGTGCGCCTTTCGCGCGATACAACATCTTCATCAACGTCGGCGATACGTGATGACCGTCGGCGATGAGTTCGCAAATAATCCCCGGCTCACTCATCGCGAACTCAAGCAGACCGGCGACGCGATCGCGCTTGCGCCGGCGCGTCGTCGACATGCAGTTGAATGTGTGCGTGACGCTGCGCATGCCGAGCTCGAACGCCGCGCGCGCGTCTTCCTCCCACGCGTCGCTGTGTCCGCCGGAAACGTCGATGTCGATCTTGCGCAGGGCTTCGATGAATTGCAGCGCGCCCGGCAGCTCCGGCGCGAGCGTTACGCGCTTAATCACATCGCCATGCTCGAGTAACGGCGCATACATTTTCGGCGTCGGTTTGCGCATCAAGGTGACGCGTTGCGCGCCCGGTTTCGTTTTCGAAATGAACGGACCTTCAACATGAACGCCGGCAATTTGTTTGAGCGAAGATCGACATCTTCGCACTTCGTTTATGACGGCGAGGATTTTCGAGATCGGCGCCGTCGCTGTCGTTAGGCAAAGGGAAGTCGTGCCGCCGCTGGCGTGATATTCGCAAATGACGCGAAAGGCCTTCTCGCTTGCTTCCATCGTGTCGTGGCCGGCAGCGCCGTGAATGTGCAGATCGACAAAACCGGGCGCGAGATAATCGCCGGCAAGATCGACAATGCGTTCTCCCGGTTGATCGGCGCGCGGACGCAGCTCGATGATTTTGCCGTCGCGCACGACGACATCGAGCCCCTCGCGGATGCCGTCCGGGAAAATGCAGCGCGCGTTGCGCAGGATCATGGCGCTATGATGATTGCGTTTCGCGGGGCGAAAGTCCATTTTCTCGAACGCGATGGAAACGGCGAATTACGACGTGGTCATCATCGGGGGCGCATTTGCGGGGGCCGTCACGGGGATTTTGATCAAGCGCAAGAACCCGAACGCGCGCGTGCTCATCATCGAGAAGAACGCCGAGTTCGATCGCAAAGTCGGCGAATCGACGACCGAAGTGAGCAGTTGTTTCATGACGCGCATTCTCGGCATCGCGAATTATCTCGGGCACGAACAACTGGCGAAACAGGGATTGCGCATGTGGTTTTGCAATTCGCCGGAGCAACGCTTCGACGACTGCGTCGAGATCGGGCCGCGTTATTCGGCGCGCGTGCAAACGTTTCAGGTGGATCGGGCGAAGCTCGATTCGCATTTGTTAGACTTGGCGGTGAAAGGCGGGTGCGATTTGTGGCGGCCGGCGAAAGTGACGCGAGTTGAACTCGACGGCGCGAACGGGCAAACCGTGAATGCGATTGTCGATCTTGCGCAATCTTCTGTGGCGGCAGGCGTCTCGCCTGCGAATCAAACCGATGCAGCCGGGGCGGCTGCCACCACAGCGACAACAGTGCGCGCGCGCTGGCTGGTGGATGCGACTGGACGCGCCACTCTGCTCGCGCGCAAACTCGGCGTGCTCCGGCCTAACGAGGAGCACCCGATCAATTCGGTCTGGGCGCGATTCACCGGCGTGAAAGATTGGGACAGTTACGATTGGCGCGAGAAAGCGCGCGATTACATGGATGCATGTCGGACGGCGCGCTCGTGGGCCACGAACCATCTCATGGGTCACGGCTGGTGGTGCTGGATCATTCCGCTGCGCGGCGGCGATGTGAGCGCGGGAATCGTTTACGACAATCGCATTTTCAAATTACCCGAAGGCGCGAACCTGGCCGAGCGATTGCACGCGCATCTCGTTAGGCATCCGGTTGGCCGCGAAATTTTTGGCGATGCACGCGCGATCGAAGGCGACGTGCATGCGTTGTCGATGTTGCCGTATCAGAGCGAAACGGTTTGCGGCGACGGCTGGGCCATGGTCGGAGACGCGGCCGGTTTTATTGATCCGCTTTACAGCCCGGGCCTCGATTTTTGTTCTTACACCGGGAATTACGTCGCCGATTTCGTCGCGCGTAGCATCGCGGGCGAAAATGTGAGCGAAGCGGTGCGCGAATATCGTGACCAATATCCGGTGATGTATCGCGCGTGGTTCGAGACGCTCTACAAGGACAAATATTTTTACATGGGCGACGCGGAGTTAATGTCGGCCGCGCTTCTGCTCGACGTCGCGTCGTATTATTTCGGACTCGTCATTCCCGCTTACATGGATCCGGAGAAGGCGTTTCTGGAATTGCCGTTTCGCGGAACGCCGGGACGAATCGCCGCCAGCATCATCAAATTTTACAATCAGCGACTCGTTAGGCTGGCGAAACGCCGGCTGGCAGCGGGCGAATTTGGCAAACGCAACGCCGGCTGGCGCGAGCTTTATGATGGGTTCGTCCCCGATTTTCGCGTGACGAAACTACTGCGAAAGGGATTATGGCGTTGGTGGAAAGCGGAATTGACCAACCTGCGACTCATGTTCGCTTCGTCTCCGGCGACGCCGGCGAAAGAAGCGGCCTCGATCGCGCCGGCCGAAGCGTAACTGGCAGGTTCGCGGTCCACGGAATCTTCTGGCGGCGAGTTGTCGATCTTGCGGTACGCCGGTTGCCGTCACCGTTGCATCGATGGTTGATCTGGCTCGGCGCGCTTGTTTTCTTTTTCGCCGCCGCGCCCGCGCGCAAAGCATTGCTTCGAAACCTCCGCGTCGTTTTGCCAGGATCGCCGCGCGTCAGGAATTATCTGCGCGTCATTCGCGTGTTCGCGAATTTCGGTTGGTCACTGACTGATGCGGCTGTTTATCGAATTCGCAAAAAGCGATTTCGTTACCTGCTCGAGAACGAAAATATCTTGCACGAACTGGCGGCGCGCAAAGGCGCGATCGTGCTCACCGCGCACATGGGAAATTACGACCTCGGCGCGGCGCTCTTCGCGCAGAAGTTCGACCGGCACATTCGGATGGTGCGCGCGCCCGAGCCGGACGCGCTTGCGGCCCAACATGTCGATCTTGCATTGAAGCAATCGACCGCCGGCGCGGTCAAAGTCGGCTACAGCAGCGACGGTGCGGCGCTCGCGTTCGATCTCCTGAGCGCGTTACGCAATGGCGAGATCATTTCGATTCAAGGCGATCGCGTCGTCGGCGAAGTTGCGCGCGCGCCGATAAAATTTTTCGCACGCGAAGTGTTTTTGCCTAACGGACCCTTCGTATTGTCACTCGTCGCAGAAACGCCGATCTATCCGCTCTTCATTGTGCGCATCGGGTATCGCAAATACAAAATCATCGCCCGCGAGCCGATCGTTTGCGGACGAAATGGAAATTCGCGCGAGGAAAATATCGCCGCGGCCATGCAACAGTGGTCGCGCACTTTGGAAGGAATCGTGCGCGAATATTGGCCGCAATGGTTCGCCTTTACGGCGATGTTTTGATCAGACCGGATTGAGCAGACTCAGATACCAGCGCACAAATTGCTCGCCGAAAAACATCCACGCGAGCGCGCCGAACGCGAGGTACGGACCAAATGGCAATTTCGCGGACCAGACGCGGCGGTTCATGATCATGGTCGTTAGGCCAACAAGCGAACCGGCGAGCGAACCGGCGAAGATCGAAAACAAAACGGCGCGCCAGCCGAGGAACGCGCCGATGCAGGCGAGAAATTTCAGATCGCCGCGACCCATGGCTTCGCGCGGAATGATGAGCTCGCGCGCGGTGCCGGAAATTTCGGTGACGTGATCGAGCTCGAAGGTGCGGCCTTCGACCGTGACGCGATTGTAGTGAAACTCGAGCGTGACTTTGTTGTGAATGTCGTTGTCGATCTTCGCGTCATCGCACTCGAGCAGCAGCCGGTCGCTCTCGCGCGCGAAATGGTCGCTCCACAGACTTTGCTCAGGCCCCACTGAAAACTCGGCGTCGTCGCCGTGACGTTTCCAGGTGAACGGCGTCGCGCCGTCCAGCTTCACGCGCTTTTTTCCGAACGCGATCTTTCCGGCTTCGAGCACGAACAAGAGCGCGAGATAACCAAGCGCCGCGGCCAGCGCCGATTTAACGAACGCGGCGAGTCGCGTGTCGGCATATTGCAATTGCGGAACTAAAACGCTCGCGATGATTCCGGCGATCGTTCCGCCAATTGTGATTTGATCCGGAATGATGAAGTGCTCGAGGTCGATGAATGTGCCGACAAGGAGAAGCGAAATGAAAAACCAATAGGCCATGGCCATTTGCGGCGGGAATGCGCGCCAGACGGCGAGAAACAACAAGCCGGTGAGCAATTCGACGCCGAAATAACGAAAAGAAATTTTCGCGCCGCAATGCGCGCAGCGTCCGCGCAACCAAAGCCAGCTCACGAGCGGAATGTTTTGATACCAGGGGATCGGGCTCTTGCAGCTCGGACAAAACGAGCGGCGCGGTTTGTTGATCGAGAGATCGAGCGGCAGCCGATAGATGCAGACGTTTAAAAACGAGCCGATGGCGGCGCCGAGAACGAAGGCGAAGACGTTGAAAAGAATTTCGTAACTCACGGGGCGAACTTCACGCAGGAGTAGATGTCGATCTTGCGCGACGTTCCATCATCCACGCGATCCAAATGCAGCTTTCGTAGAGCAAACACATGGGCAACGCCAGCGCGACGAGCGTGAGAATGTCGGGCGTCGGCGTAATGATGGTGGCGAGAACGAAGATCAACACCACCGCGTACGGACGCGTGCGGGTCATGAATTTGAAGGTGACGAGACCGAACTTCACCAGCGCGAGCACGACCACCGGCAATTCAAATGCAAGTCCGAACGCGAGGGTGAAGCGGGTGGCGAATGAATAATATTGCTGCACCGTCCACGTCGGCGCCCAGCCTAACGACTGCGTGTCGTGAAAGAAAAACAGAATTGTTTTCGGCAGCAGCCAAAAATAACAGACGAGCACGCCGAGAAGAAACAAACCGAAGCTGACCGCGATGGCGGGCAGAAGAAATTGTTTTTCGACCGCGGTCAGCGCCGGCAACACGAACTCGGCGAGAAAATAAAGCAGGATCGGAAAGGAGAGGACGATGCCGGCGTAAAACGCGAGATGAAACGAAATCATGATCGAATCGGTAATGCCGAGCGCGCGCAAAGCGCCGACTTGCGGATCGATTTGGTGGAGCGGCGCCTGCATGATGCGCACGAGCTGCGTGCGAAACGCGAAACACAAAATCATCGCCAGAATAAGCGTGATCGCCATCTTCACGATGGTCCAACGCAGATCCTCGAGGTGTTCGAGAAAGGGCTTTGACGCTTCGCCGTCGGGCGATTCGCGAAACTGAAAAATCTTCTGCAGTGCCATCGTTAGATCGACAATTACCTTTGCGCCGCGAACGAAAACAAACCGCGCCCGGCCATGCGCGCACAAATACTGAGCGTGTTCGCGTCGCGAATTTCGTTTCGAGCAATCATCGTGCTCAACTCCTCCGCGCTAAACGCGCGCACCTCGAGAATACCTTCGCCTTCCTCGCGTTTGTGTTCTTTTGCCGGCGCGACTGGCCGCGCGAGAAACAAATAACAATGTTCGTCCGTCAAGCCGGGCGAGGTGAAAAAATGCCCTAACGGAATCATTTCGCCGCCGGCCGCGAGATCGTATCCGGTCTCTTCGTGCAATTCGCGCAAGGCGACAGCTTGAATCTCTTTTTCGTCAGGCTCGGATTGGTCGTCGATTTGTCCGGCGGGCATCGACCAGATCGTTGCCAGAATCGGGACGCGCTCTTCTTTGATCAGCAAAAATTTTCCATCGCGCGTCATCGGTGCGATCACGACCGCGGCTTTGCGGTGCACAATTGTCCAGGGCCGCGGTTCGGAACGCGCCGGCGATTTCACCGACGCAGTTGCGACCGCGAGATGATCGTTCGCAAACTCGGTCTTTGACGAGGTGATCTGCCAGCCATCTTCTTCGCGCAGCAAATTTGTGAATCGCACGCGGGACTGTAGCGGCAGCCGTGTCGGCTGCAAAACGATGTGGACGCAGGCGACACGCCTGCTGCTACAGAAGAATTTTTCGCCAGTGTTCGAGACGCGCGGCGACGTTTTGCGGAGAGGGCGAGCCGACGGCGATGCGTTTTTCGAGCGAGCGACGCACGTTGAAGACCTGCGCAAGATCGACATCGAAATGTGGAGAGATCTCCTGCATTTGCAGCGGCGAAACATTGTCGAGCGAGACATTCAACTCGGCCGCGCGCCTAACGAGCCGTCCGACAAGCGCGTGCGCTTCGCGAAACGCCACGCCTTTGCGCACGAGATACTCGGCCACGTCAGTCGCGAGCAACAACGGATCGCGCGCGGCCGATTCCATTCGCTCGCGATTAATTTTTATTTCCGGCAACATCGCGCTCCAGACATCGAGCGCGAGCTCGACCGTATCGACCGAATCGAAGAGCGCTTCCTTGTCTTCCTGCAAATCGCGATTGTAGGTCGAAGGCAATCCTTTGAGCGTGGTCAAGATCGACATGAGATTTCCGTAAAGGCGCCCGGTCTTGCCGCGGGTGAGCTCAGCCATGTCGGGATTTTTCTTTTGCGGCATCAAACTCGAGCCGGTGGAAAATGCGTCGCTGAATTCGACGAAGCCGAATTCGCTCGTGCTCCACAAAATGAAATCTTCGCTTAGACGCGAGAGATGCATTCCGATGAGGGCGAGATCGAAAAGAAATTCGGCGGCGAAATCGCGGTCGCTCACGGCGTCGAGACTGTTTTCGCTCACGCTGGCGAAACCGAGCTCGCGCGCGAGTAGTTGTCGATCTAGCGGGATGGTCGATCCGGCGAGCGCGCCGGAACCAAGCGGTAAAACGTCAGTGCGTTTCAAGCAATCGCGCAATCGATCGACGTCGCGCGCAAACGCTTCGACCTGGCCTAACAAATAGTGCGCAAAATAAACCGGCTGCGCCCGCTGCAAATGCGTGTAGCCCGGCATGACAAGATCGACATGTTGGTTTGCGACGCCGAGGAATGCGCGTTGCAGTTGCTTTAAGCGGGTCGTGATTTCTCCGATGTGATCTTTGACGTAGAGCCGCAGATCGAGCGCGACCTGATCGTTGCGGCTGCGCGCAGTGTGCAACTTCGCGCCGGCCTCGCCGATTTTTTTTGTAAGCGCCGCTTCGATATTCATGTGCACATCTTCGAGCGCGGCGTCCCACTGAAATTTTCCCGAATCGATTTCGTTTTGGATTTCGCGAAGGCCATTGTCGATCTTGTCGCGTTCGTCGGCGGAAATAATTTTCGCGGCGGCGAGGGCGGTGGCGTGCGCGCGTGAACCGATGATGTCGTAGCGCGCGAGCCGACGATCGAATTCGACCGACGCGCTGAAACGTCGCGCGAGATCGGCCGCGGGTTGGTCAAATCTTCCTTCTCTCATGATTTGGCTTCACGCGAGAGCGCGACGGAAACGTATTGCGTATCGGGAACGACGAACTTGCGGAGTTCGATGTCGATCTTGCGAAGCGGAAAATTTTCGAGCAGATGCGCGGCGAGATTCGCGGCCAGGGTCTCGATGAGTTTGGGCGACTGCGCGCGAACAAAATCGCGAACCGCCGCGCAAAGCGCGGAGTAGTTGAGCGTGCGTTGGATGTCGTCATTCATCTCTTCAAAATTTTCCCGCGGGCAGGCGGTGAGATTGAACACGAGCCGCTGCGGTTTTGACCGCTCGTTTTCGGTCACGCCGACATGGCCGAAGACTTCGAGTTGTTCGACGTGAATGAGATCGCTCATCGGCGGATGCAAAATCGGAATGGGCAAAGGAAGGCTAGCGCAGGTGCGTGGCAAGAAAGATTTCCACGGCGCGGTAAAAGGCGATGCGATTTTGTACGCTTTGGTAGGGCGGATGACCTTCGTTCGGGATGACCATGTAAGTGACGGGCGAATTTTGAATGGCTGCGACCATGCGATCAGATTCCGCTTTGCGAACAACCGAATCTCTGGCGCCATGGGCAATGAGAAGCGGTGCCGTAATGCCATCGGCATGAAGAGCTGGCGCCACAGCCTCGAGCAAACGACGATCTTTCACCGGGTGGCCAACTTTGACGCAAAGTTGGCCGCGCCACGGCTGATCGTGGGGCAGTAAGGCATTGAACCATGTGATCCAATTGGAGACGCCAGCTGAAGCGATGGCCGCACGAAACAACTTCGGTGTGAAAGCGATGCCGGCGAGCGCGGCAAATCCGCCAAAACTGCGGCCGTAAATCGCGACACGCTCAGGATCGACAATTCCTTTCTTGATCAAGTGATGGACCGCGGCGTGGACGTCGTCTTGCATTTTGCGGCCGCGCTGCTTGAAACCTTTGACCCAAAAGGCGCGACCATAACCGGCTGACCCGCGGTAGTTGACCTGCAAGACCGCATATCCGCGGTTTGCGAAGAACTGAACCTCAGCACTATCTGGAATGACATAATACCAAAAGTCGCGCAGGTCGGGCCCGCCATGGACGCACACCACCAACGGAAGGCCCTTCGCCGCGCGGCGCAGCGGAAGCGTGAGGTAGCCGTGAATAGTTAGGCCTTTGTTTCGAAAACGAATTGGGCGCACCGGGGCCAGTTGATTTTTTCTTAAGACGGCGAAGGCCAAACGCGTGAGTTTGTTAGATCGACAATCGAAAAAATAATATCGCGCCGGGGTGCGATCATCATTCGCGCGAACGATAAACTTTTGTTCGGACTGGTCGGAGCTGGTCAGCTCGATGACATAGCCGCGAAGTTTTTTGCGCAGCGCCTTGAAAATTGCGGCCGTTGCTTTGTCTAGAATCGCAACCTTTGGTTTCGAATCATGAAAAACGGCATACGTGACAATCTTTCGTCTTTTGGAAAAGGCGAAGCTTTGGACGTCAACCCGCGAGTTTTGGTAGATGGTGCGAAGCTCGCGGCCGGTTTTGGTCGAGATGATGGCAATGGCTTGTTTGTCGCGACGAGCTTTTCGGCGCGAGACGGCGATGAGTGCTTTGTTATCAGCGCTGTAAAAGATTGGACCGTATTGATTGAGACAGAAGCGAAAATCCATCTTCAAGGTGCGGAATTTCGATTTCTCATCTGGGCGGACCAATAGATTTTCATTACGCCCCTTTACTTGGATGGCGGCGCAAACCTGACCGCGATTGTCAACGACCCAGCGGTAAACGCCGCCGGGGTTGCGCGCGACGATGGTCAATTCGCCAGTGCTAATGTTGAGACGCGCAACATCGACAAATAATTTTGCGCGGTCTCTTACCTCGAGAAGGATCTCATCGGAAGAGACGCCGTCGAGCGCATCAAGCAGATTAAATGTAGCGAAATCGGGTAAATCGATTTCCGCACCCGAGCCGCTGTTTACATCTAGGCGATAGAGGTGCCGGGTGCCGTCGCTGGCCGCCTCGAGGAGCAGGAGAAGATCACTTCCTTTCCAGGAGCAGGAAACGAAATTGTCATCCGACTCGGGCATAAGACAACGCTCGTCACTTGCGCTGCCGCCGCTTGGCCTAACGAAAAAGACAGGCTGGCGAGCCTTGCCGATAAGTTTGACGTAGCCAATATTCTTCCCATCGGGCGACAATTGAAACGCACGAACGGGCCGATCCCGAAAAAAGTCGCGGAGAGGAATGCGGCGTGGGGAGGTCGAGCTCGTCGCGGCCATCGTGCTATACCTAACAACCGCCGAAAAGTTTATTCTTGCATAACGAATGGCAGCGACGCCAAAATCGGCGTCATGAAAGCCGTTTTCAAAGCAAGCAACTATCTCACGGCGATGCTGGGAATCGTAGGCTGCATCGGACTTCTTTCGTGCAAGCAAATGGGCTCGACGGCCACCAAACACAAGGTGGAAATTTCAGAGACGATGATCGTCATTCATCCGCCCGTGAAATTGGATCCTCAGGATCGAGCGAAAATGGATGCAATCCTCGCGCATTATCCGAAAGCATTTTACAAAATTCGGACTGTCGAAAATGGCAAAGTAACGGTCAAAGGAAAGCTGAGCGACGTTTACATTTCTGACGCGGTCAAAGCCGAGGTAAAGGCGACGAAAGACGACGAGGGGACGGGGCCGCAAACGACCTGTACATCGACATGTCCGATTCCCGGTGCGATGGCTCAGGCAAAAAAGAAGCAGCTGGTGAAAGAGCTAACACCGGTTTTGGCCAAATATTAGATATCAGCGCGGGTGTTGTTAGGCGGCGCGGTTGAGGCGACATCTCTATTTACTTGCCTTAGCAATCCATTTTTATTTTGTCGTCGCTATAGCTTGGCTTGACGTCTTCTCGCTGCTAATCCGCGGCGTCAGCTGGTTCCCATCTTCTCTCGAAAAAGTTTGGTCCGGCGCTGGCGAAGCAACGGCCGCGGCCCTTGGACAATCGCTCGACAACTCCAATGCCATACGACAGACCCTAACGACCTATTTTCACTGTGCTGGCATCGACGGCGGCTACGGCTTTTTTGCCCCCGCAGTTCCGAGTGGGGCAAAATTAGTATTCGAACTGCATTACGCCGACGGTCACGTGGAGTACGAATTGCCACAGGTGAACGGTCACGCGGCCGGGGTCCGGTTAACGACCTTGCTCGGATATATCGGCACCACCGACTACGAGCAGTTGCGCGAGGTGATGATTAAGATGCTGGCCTATCGGGTGTGGCAGGAGCATCCAAGCGCGAAGACCATCCGGGCGGTGCTCGGCTCTATCAGCCAACCGACTGCCAGCGAGGCGGCGAGAGGTAGCTCCGAATCTTATACATTTATAGGCGCCTACGATTTTAATTTTCAACCGGAGCCAAATGCTTCGCCCGTTCCCTGATTGCTTGAAAAAATTCTGGCGTGCGGCCGAAGAATTTTTGTTTGCGCCGAGCTCCGACGTTTGGTTGTCGATCTTGCGCGTTGTCTTAGGTGTCCAAATAATCCTGTATTGCCTGTCGCTGCGACGCGACTGGAACGAAGTTTTCGCCAGCACCCCGCAGGGTTTTCTTAGTCGGGATCTAATGGAGGGCATTCTGAATGTTCACAGCCACTTCGTGCCGCGACTCGGTTGGCTTATAAGCATCGGAGGTTATCTGGGTCTGAGCGAACAACGTGTATTGGGGCTTTGTTGGATTACGTTGCTTATAGCGGGCGGCGCGCTTTTGGTGGGATTATTTTGCCGCGCCGCGGCGGTGTTGGCGTGGTTGCTGTACTTAGCGGCCGTCAAAAGTGGAAGTTTGCTCACCTATGGCGTCGATAACATGACCACCATTGGGCTCTTCTATTTGGCTCTGGCACCGCTGCCCGACCGTTTTTCCATCGATCACAAGTTGCGCGCGCAGCGTACGCAAGATCGACATCGTCTTGGATTTTTTCGCCGCGTTCTGCAGTTGCACCTGTGCGTGGTCTATTTTTTTGGCGGCCTCCTAAAGTGCCTCGGGCCCGGCTGGTGGAATGGCAATAGTATGTGGCGAGCCTTAACGCGGCCGCCGTTTGATATTCTGCCGATGGATTTCATTCTGTCCGCGCGTGCGTGGTTGCCGGCGATCGGAATTACGGTTTGGATTTTAGAGTTAGGATATCCGATTTTTATTTGGCCACGACGAACGCGCGCGATTTGGCTAACGAGTATTTTGCTCATGCATATTGGCATTGGTCTGGCGCTGGGGCTTTATCTTTTCGCCTCGATCATGATTGGGCTGAATCTGGCCGCATTTGGCCCCGGACTGATATTAGATCGACAAGAAATTCAGGATGCGACCTAACCATCGCTCTGGCAAACGCTAACGAGTTTTAGGTAGCGCGGGCCCTTCGTCCTCGACGCTGACCTCGCTTTTTGCCACAATAGCCGGTTCGGAGGATAGAATTGGCGGTCGAAATAAATCGCGCACCAGCTCAGCCCGATCTCGAGCCGCAGATCGCACATCTTCTCTTAATTGACGTTGTCGGTTATTCGAAGCTGCTGGTTAACGAGCAAATCGAGCTCCTGCAGGAACTCAATCATGCCGTCCGCGCCACGGATTGTTTTCGCGCCGCGGAAGCGAAAGAGAAACTCATTCGTATTCCGACCGGCGACGGAATGGCTTTGCTCTTTTTCGAAAATCCGGAAGAACCAGTGCGCTGCGCGCTTGAGATTGCGGCGGCGCTAAAAACGCGATCTCCCGAAATACGAGTTCGCATGGGTATTCACAGCGGACCTGTTAATCAGGTAACCGATGTAAACGATCGCGTGAACATCGCGGGCTCGGGCATCAACATCGCTCAGCGCGTGCTTGATTGCGGTGACGCCGGGCACATTTTGGTATCGAAGCATGTCGCCGACGATCTGATGCAGTATCGGCAATGGCATCCGCATTTGCAGGATCTCGGTGAATGCGAAGTAAAGCACGGGCTGCGCCTTCACGTTTTCAATTTGTGCAAGGATGGTGTGGGCAACCCGCAATTGCCGGCCAGACTCGCACCGGGAAAACGAGGGCAACGCGACGCGGCCGCATTACGGCCGGCCTCGAGTTTACGATCGGCGACCCCTTGGATGGTGGCCGCGTTTGGCGCCGCCGCGCTCGTGGTGACGATGTCGATCTTGTGGCCGCGCCTGTTCGTTAGGCATAACGCTGCCGCGGTCGCTGAAGGCGCGCTCGCGCTTCCGGAGAAGAGCATTGCGGTTCTGCCGTTCGAAAATTTTAGCGACGACCAGCAGAACATTTACTTCGCCAGCGGCGTGCAGGATGAGATCCTGACGAATCTGGCGAAGGTGGCCGATCTTAAAGTCATCAGTCGCACCAGCACGCTGCAGTATAAGAGCGGCGGCAATGCACGACGCAACGTGCGCGAAATCGCTAATCAGCTCGGCGTCGCCAATATTGTCGAGGGAACCGTCCAACGAGTCGGGGATCATGTCCGCGTCAGCGCGCAGTTGATCGATGCGCGCACCGACACCCATCTCTGGGCGGAGCACTACGATCGCGATATGGCCGATGTTTTTGCGGTGGAAAGCGAGGTCGCGCAAAAAATTGCCGCGACATTGCGCGTGAAACTTTCTCCTGGGGAAAAGGCTGCGATGGAGGAGCCGCCTACGAATGATCTCATCGCGTATGACCTTTACGCACACGCGAAGGAGCTGATCGCCGGAAACTTTTACCGGCCGCAAGGCAAAGAAGATTTGGTCGAAGCCGTGCGCCTGCTTGACCGGGCGACGGGAAGAGATTCCAAGTTTCTTCTCGCGTTTTACGAGTTAGCGCGCGCTCACGGTCTCTTGTACGTCTTCGGTCTCGACCATTCCCCGGCGCGCCTGGAGATGGCCCACCAGGCCGTCGAGGCGGCGCTGCGCTTGCGTCCCGATTCCGCCGAAGCACATCTGGCCCAGGCGCAGCATCTCTATTGGGGTTATCGCGATTACTCCCGTGCCCGCGAAGAACTGGCCATCGCCCAGCGCGCCTTGCCTAACGAACCGCTCACCTTTGTTCTTGCCGGCTATATCGCGCGGCGACAGGGGCGGTTTGATGAAGCGATCGAACATTTCAAACGCGCCGCTGACCTGGATCCGCGCAACGTCGGGACGCTCCAGCAGTTGTTTCTTACCTATGAGCTTCTGAGCCGGGCGAAGGAATCCGCCGCGATCATGGATCGCATTCTTACCATCACGCCGGACGATCCGCTCGAACAAATGAACCGCGCATATGTCGATCTTGAATGCTGCGCCGATCCGCGCCCGCTACATCGCGTCATTGATGCAATCACCGCTGCGGGGACGGCCGACACGGAACGGCTGGTTTCGACCCAACGCGTCCGTCTTGCTTTTTGCGAGCGTGACGCCGCCGCTTTCGATCGCGCGATGAAAGCTTTACCCGAAGACGGATGCCGTTATCTCGGCGTTCCATTTCCCAAATCCTGGTGCGAAGGCTGGGCGTCTCGGCTGGGCGGCAATGCGGCCGCTGCCCACGACGCCTTTATGCGCGCCCGCGCGCAGATCGAAAAAATCGTCCGCGATCAGCCCGATTACGCCGAAGGCTTAATCGCTCTTGGAATGATCGATGCCGCCTTGGGAAATAAGAAAGATGCGATCAACGAAGGACGACGAGCGGTGCAACTTTGTCCGATCAACAAGGACGCAATTGCCGGCAATCTAATGTTGCAATACCTGGCCATCATCTACGCCTCCACCGGAGAGAAAGAACTCGCCATCAAAGAGCTCACTCACTCCGTTCGCATGGCCGGTAGCGCCAGCTATGGCGAATTGCGTCTTCACCCGTACTGGGATCCGCTGCGGGGTAATCGGGAGTTTGAGAAGATCGTCACGTCGCTCGCGCCCGACGCGTCACACCCATAGCCCCCTACGGCAACCGGCTTCGCAGTTCGTCCAGCTTATCGCCGGTGTCCTTGAGTTGCTTGATAACTGGCGTGCCCGGAACACAGTTTACTTCCGACAAAGAAACGCCGCTTATGCCCTGGCGCGTTCTGCCTAACAAATCGCCGGCCGCTTGTTAAATGCGATTGTCGATCTTGCGCGATTGTCGATCTTGCCCGCCGCGAAATCTATTTCGGCGCGAGGGAGGCGAGGATTTTTTCGAAGCGCGGATCTTTTCGCAGCGGGTCCCATAGCGGACTGTGAAAGAGCACGCCGTAACTTAGATAACCCGGCAACTGCGCCGCTTTCGTCAATTGCTCGAAAGCTTTATCCTTCTTTTCTGTCCACGCATAAATAAGCGCCTGCGCTGATATCGCATCGACGCCATCCACCACATCCTTCGCCACCGGCGCCAAATCCATCGCGCGGCGTCCGAATGCGTGGGCTTGCTTTTTGTCCCCGAGGATCGCGCTGGCCAGCCCGAGCGCCGCATTGGTGTAGCTATCCGACGGTTGGTTGCGCGTGATCGCCTCCAACTCTATCCGCGCCGCATCGATTTCCGGCTTTGCATTCATATCTTCGCCCCGTAAACGAAGGAGCAGCGCTTCAGCGCAGCGGGGCGGAAGTTCAAGATTGTTCCCAACGGGCCAGCGTATTTGTTTCGGATCACTCCGCAGGATCTCCAGAGCACGATTGTAATCGTGTTCGAAAATCGCCAGTTGGACGGCGGAGTTTACAGCAGTCCCATCGCTCTTTTGCGTCATGACCGCATCGAGCGCGGAATGCCATGATTTGAGATCGCCCTTCCAGGAGAATTCGACCTCGGCGCGGTGCACACGCAAAGCGACATCGCCGGGTGTGAGCGTGAGCGCTTTGTCCATCAAAGCCAGCGCATCGGGATAACGGCGCAGCATTTCATAGGTGAGCGCGGCCTGCTGCAAATAGAATGCATTCTGGGGGTCGAGCTCCATCGCGTGTTCCATGTCTCGGATGGATTCATTCCAGTGACCTTGTCGCCGATCGATGTATGCAAGAAGCAGGTATGATGTCGGTTCGTTAGGCAACAACTGACGTGCGAGATCGATCTCTTTACGAGCACGATCGTAATCGCGGTAAGCCCAGTAAAGGTGTTTCGCCAACCCGAGATGCGCTTCAGCTGACCCCGGCTGCAATTGACGCATTTTTTTGATTGCCGCGTCTGCCAGAGCCAGCCGCGCATCGGTATGATCGAAGCCGCGGAAATAAATTTGATCGTGCGCGTGCGCGAGCTGGTAGAAGGCGAGCACGAATGATGGGTCGCTATTTATGGCCTGTTCGAGCAAGCGCACCGCCTCGTAAAGAGAGTCGTGCGGCTCATTGAAAACGGAACGGTCGATCAGAATTTTTGCGCGTGTGTAGAGGTCATATGCGCCGAGGTTTGATGTGGGTTTTTGTTCAATCGCGGCTTTCTCATTCGCAGAAAGGCGGGACTTTAGTTGCGCAACGATTATCTCGGAGAGTTCGTTCTCGAGCGCGAAAACATCGGCCACGTCCCGATCGTACCGTTCCGCCCACACATGGGCGTCGGTGCGCGCGTCGATCAATTGCGCGGTCAGCCGGACACGATTACCAGACCGCTGCACACTGCCTTCGAGCAGATGCGAAACTCCGAGTTGCTTCGCGATCTCGCGCGCGTTGCGCTGCACCACGTTCTTGTATTGCATGACCGAGGTGCGGCTAATGACTTTGAGATCGGCGACCTTGGCGAGGTTCGTCAGAATTTCGTCCTGCACGCCATCGGCGAAATAGGCGTTTTGTTTGTCGTCGCTGAAATTTTCAAACGGTAAAACCGCGATGCTCTTTTCCGGAATCACGGCAGACGCAGGCGCCGATTTTCGCGAAGCGCTCTGACGCTGCCACAAGATCGACATCGTTATTCCGAGCGCTGCTAACAACGCAATGATTGCCATCGCTCGCACCCATCTGCGCGTCTTCGAAGCGATTGGTTTGACCGATTGCCAAGCCGGCTTCCAACGAAGTCGTCTTCTCAATTTTTCCGGCACGTTCGCGTTCCCGACGCCGTCTTTGCACAGGCTGTAAACGTGCAGACGCAATCCGTGCTTCACTTCGCACTCCCCGAGGTCCCGGAGATACTGACTCCAATGGCGGTACTGCATCAGATCGTCGGCTATATGTTTCGAAAGCAGAATGTGACCGGCGTCGCCGCAATCGAGCACGCGTTGCGCGATGTTAATTCCGGCACCGGCGATGTTGAGCCGGTCATTCACGTCCGTCACCTGATTCACCGGTCCGCTGTGAATGCCCATGCGGATGCGAATAGCCGGAGAATCTTTCAGCCGTTGGCAAATTTCGAGCGCGCAACGCACCGGTTGCTCCGGATTTTCGAAAAACAGCAACGCCATCCCGTCGCCGGTCGGAAGACGAATGAGTTTATCTTTTGCTTCGGCGGCGCGGAAACATTCGCTCGAACGGACGACGCGATTTAATTCATAGATCAGCTCGATCTGTTCATTAACGAGGAGCTTCGAATACCCGACGACATCGATGAGCAGCAAATGCGCAATTTGCAGCTCGAGATCCGGCTTTAACTCGGCTGACATGGCAACAGGGAGCCCGTCTTCCAATGATGCCAAACGGGAAAGGCGAGGTCGAGCCGGAAATCAGTTAGGGCTCACGAAATTTCGCGCAAGATCGACAATTACTCCTCGCGCCAGAGCGCGCCTGGTCCAAAAGCGGCCAGATTCAAGACCAACATAATCAAAGCGAAGAGATACATACCCATGGTTAAGCCAATCGCGACGTGCATACCGAGAATACCCAGCAACCAAAGGCGACGCGTCGCGCGCGGCCAAATCATTATCGGATACCCGGTTTCCAGCAGTGCCGTACTTATACTGGCGAATGGGAAAAGAATCCGCCAGTGCACGAGAACTTCCGGCGGAATAACGTTGAACGGTGGATGCGTGAGAGCTCGCCAGATGCTTTCGCCGGTCCACCAGCCCAGACCGAGGCATTTCGCCAGGCCACCAAAAAAATAGATCAGGCAAAGGTGAAGCTGCAGGACCCGTCGAAAGAACGCATGTAGTTGTTGATCCTTTAGTGGAACGTTACGCGAGCGATGGTCAATCGCCCACCGATCGGGCAACGGTGAGAGGATGAGATAGAACAGTCCGATAGTGGTGAAATTATCGACTCCGTATGAGAGGAGGCCACCGCTTTTGACCGCGGCGAGATGAATAAACCAGGTCGCGATGGCCGCGCCGCGAGTGAACAAGCCAAATAACAAAAGCAGTGCCGCATCCAGCAGCGCCAGCCACGTGAGAAACAGCGCCGTCGATTCGCTAATATGGAAATGGCCGGCGAGGTCGACGAGCCAACTCAACCTCGGTACGAGCGCGCTTTCGCTCGAAAGCAAAATCTCCGAGGCCTGGCGACTGATCAATCCCCCGCCGTGTGAAGCAAAAAGATAATTCCAGTCCCGGCCTAACGAAGCGCAATAAAGAATGACTTCGACGGCGATCCCGATGCGCAGCACGCCCAGCCACTGGTCCGATTGTCGATCAAAAAAGAACTGCGCGACGCGTTTGCCGATTGCAGACGGTGCGCTCAATTTTCCGGCCGGAACTCGAAGGTGAAATCGTAGGTGCGCAACGCACGATAAGATTCTCGCTGGCCGCGCGCATATTCGCCCGGCGCCGGAAAATTCACGCTGCCCAAAATCGCCCGAATGGACGCAGCTTCGGGATGTTCGCGCCAGACGGCGTAGACCAAATATTTGATCAAGCCCTCACGGACAACCTCTTCGTCGGTGCGCGCAATGAGATCGAGCAAGCTCGCGAGACGAAAGGCGGTCGCGCGATTGTGCAACGTTGGCAGCTCATCGGCGACGCGTCCGTCGGGATAATGCAGCTCGAAGGAAATTTTGTTGGTACCCGGAATGTTCGGCGCAAAAAAACCGTAGCCAGCTTCGACCCCGGCGGCGTTCAGGTAAGTGCCAATGCTTTGTCGATAGGCATTATGTTTGGAAAAATTTTGGCCGAGAGCGTTTTTCAACGCCGTCTCCGATGAATGTGAAATATACATCCAGTAATCGGGCACGAGCGTCTTTCCCTCGCGCACAACAGTAAAGGTGTCGCGCGCACTAATGGCCACGATCAACGCCAGGTGAACCGTGGCGGCTATCAGTAATAAGCGATTTCGAAGCACCCGCGCTACGGTGCGAAGGCTTTATCCAAAAACGTCTTTAATTCTTCTTTGGTCGCAAAGTTGATTTGTTGGGTGACGTGTATGTTGGTCTTGTCCCCCGCATCCGGGCAAGGGTCAGGCAACTTTCCCTTTTTGTGCGGGTGATTTGGTACGCCTTCGTATGTCACGAGATAATCCATTTCATCTGCAGGCAGGCTCTTGTCGAACTTCTTGATATTTGGAACATGTTTCCGGTGTTTGAAGACCGTGCTGTATTCCTTCGCCGGTGGGGTGGGTGTTGGCGTTTGCGCGCTTACGAAGAGCACAACTGAGAGGAGTGCGATGATGGCCAGCAGAAGCAATGGGGTTCTAGTGAGGATTTTCATAATTGTCGGTGTGAACTAGTTAGGCTCCGTTGGCAAGCCCAAAAGCCTAACGGCGACGTGCGCGATGCGTAGTTGTCGATCTTACGCGATCGTTAGGGCGCGGGGTCGAGCGCGCTAACGAATGCTTTTAGATCTTCCGTGCTGGCAAAGCTGATTGCTTGTGTGCTATGCACGCCGGCCAATGAACCTGCCGGCGTGGGACCGCCGGTCTCGGGCCGAGCCGAAGTCACCATGGTGACGGACGGATCGGCCAGGTCGCCCTTTTCCCAATTGGCGCCCTTGGCGTCGCGATATTTTATTTTGTAGCTCTTCGTGTCGCATTTGCTCAGGGCGCGATTGAGCGAGTCCTCGGTGCAATGCAACGCCTCATTCCCTTTGTGACCCATGATCAACCGGATTCCATGTTTCGAAGGGTCGCTGTTTCCTTTTTGTTGCGCAAAAACGACTGCGACAATCGATGTGATCCCGACGAGGAGCAGAACAAACTTGGGCGAGAAGAAGAATGTTTTCATGTCGCCGGTGTGCGACATGCACTGGCAAAGGTCAAGCCGAATCGTTAGGCGGGAGGGTAAACGCTCGCGCGATTGTCGATCTTGTCGTTGTCGATCTAACGCGAGTTAGAAGCGAAACTTGACGTATCCGCTGACCGGCACCGTCCAGCGATCGCCCGCGTCGTTATTGGCAGGACGAATTTTATTCAGCGGCACGGGGACGAGTCCGATGAAATCGCGCCCGACCAGATCGCCGTCGTTTCCCTCAAGTCGCGTTTGGTAGCGGACGCCGCCATTCACGCCCAACGTCCAGTGACACGTCAAATTTGCTTCGACTCCCACCACGGCCGCGCCGGTGCCGACCCATGAACTATCAAAGAAGTTCCCGCGAAAAACACGAAAGTCACTTGGCCCGCCGACGCTGCTGGCATCGGCATTGAAGGAGAAACCAATATCGTCAACGTGCATCGCGCCGCCGCTCAACGCCAGATATGGACGAAAGCGCGCCTGACGAGAGAGAAAATGAAAACGAAAACCAAGCTCGCCGCCGAACGCGTCGTAGTCATCCCATTGAGCGCGTAATGGCAAAGTAAAAGTTGGACCGAACGTGAATATTTTGATTGCTCCCCAATCAACGCTGCCAGCGGAATCGGCATGCGAGTACGCGCCGGACACGAAAACTTCGAGGTGATCGGTCAAAGCATAACCGAATTCGCCGCCGGCATGCCAGGTAGTGTCGAAGGCATCGTCCCATTGCACTTTGGGTGAACTTTGTCTCGCGAGAAATGGGCCAAACGTCAGGTTGAAACCGGGGACGGAAGATTCGAAGGCGTGGCTAAAACCGGAATTCCCAATATCGAAATCGGCGCCGCCTCCAAGGCTGAAATACCAGCGCGGATCGCAAGCCGGCGCCTGCTCCATCTGCACGGCTTTGCTTTCTTTGCCCGTGCTCATTATCTCCGGGCCGGCAAAAGTGGTGCCGGCTGCGTATAATGCCAGGCTGGCGATTGCGAAAATTGTTCCCCTGAGTTTCATCGCGCCCGCGACCTTAAGAATTCGCAGGCGCAGCGTCAACGTCCAAAATTCGTTAACCGATGCGGAAACGGACGTCGCGAACCACTTTGCCGCCGAAGCGCTGCTTTAACTTGCGGACGATGTCGATCTTCGAAACCTGCTCGAGTTCGTAATGCAACGCCGGTTGCAACACGCGCACGTAAAGAATTCCTTCGCGGAGAGCCACCGGAGCCGAATGGGACGCTATAAATTCGCCCACAATTTTTGACCAGGCGTCGATGACTTCCGCTTCGTGCAAGCGTTCCTTCAATCCGAGCCGCTGCATGATTTTCGGCAGCAACTCGGCGGTGGGACGGAATTGGTTCGGAGAAGGCTTCGGTTCGGGCAGGCCGCGCCATTCCGCGATGACTGCGGCGCGAAACGAATCGTTCATGCGCTAAGATCGACAATCAACTCAATATTTCCGCCGCATGTTGCTCGGCAGAATATTCAGCTCGGTGCGGTACTTCGCGACGGTGCGGCGCGCGATCGGTATTCCGCGTTTTCCCAGAATCTCGACGATCTCCTTGTCGCTCAAGGGCGCGTTCCCGTCCTCGTCCTTGACCAGATCGAGGATCGCTTCTTTCACGCTCGTATTGCTCATCGATTCGCCGCTGGCGGTCTGATAGCCGGGCGTGAAAAAATATTTCATCTCGAACACGCCTTGCGGCGTCGACATGTATTTCCCGCTGATCGCGCGGCTGACGGTCGTTTCATGAACGCCGACTGCGTCCGCGATTTGCACCATCGTCATCGGTTTCAAATGCGATGAGCCGTGTTCAAAGAATTCGCGCTGCCGCGAAACAATCTGGTGCGCGATGTTCGAAATCGTCTGCTGACGTTGATGAATCGATTTGATCAAAAATTTTCCGCTTCGGATTTTGTCGCGGATGTAATCCTTCACTTCGCCGCCGTTCCCATCCTGCGCCATGATGTCTTTATAGGTGTTGCTGATGCGCAGATGCGGAATCTGTTCGCCGTTTAGAATCACCTGATATTCGCCGTTGATTTTCTCCACCGTCACATCCGGCAATACGTAATTCTGCGGAGCGGTCGCGAAAATTGCGCCCGGCCGCGGATCGAGCTGCGCGATATTGTTCGCGCATTTCTGCACTTGCTCGACGTTAATGCCCATTCGCCGCGCGATTTCAGGAAAACGCCGCTTCCCTAAATCCTGCATGTGCTCGGAAATGATTTTGTATTCGAGGCTGGTCCCTTTGCCTTCGCGTTTGAGCTGAATCAACAAACACTCACGCAAATCGCGCGCGCCCACGCCGGGCGGATAAAAACTTTGAATGAGCGTGAGCATGTTTTCGAAATCGTCCTGTCCAATGCCGGTGTTGAGCGCCATCTCTTCCGGCGTCGCCTGGAGAAAACCGTTGTCGTCGATGTTGCCGATAATGAGCTCGGCCGTTTTGCGATCGTCGCCGTTCAGCATCTGCTGATTCAATTGCGACATTAAATGCTGTTGCAGGGTTTCCTGCGTCGCGATCGAATCGAAAAAGAATTGGCGCTTGTCTTCCTGTTCCTGGGAGCGCCCACTGTAGCTCGAGGATTGCGCCATGTAATCGCGCCATTCCTCATCGAGCTTGGCCAGTTGCTCGAACTCGTTTTGAAACTCTTCGTCCTTCGTCTTCTTCTCCGGCTGGTCTTCGCTCGGCTCGTTAGCCAATTCCTCCAACACCGGGTTCGTTTCCATTTCCTGTTGCACGAGATTGCGCAGCTCGAGCAATGGCGCCTGCAAGATGAGCAGGCTTTGTTGCAACTGCGGGGCAAGGACCTGCTGTAACGACAGATTCTGCGACTGATACATTCCCGGTCCGGCCATGCCTGAGTTTATTGACGACGGGAGCCACAGGCAAGCAGATTGCTTGCCGCAAGATCGACATGGCATATGCGGAACACGTCCTGCTCTTCACGTGAACAAATGAAACGACATTGCGCCGCCATTCTGCTCACGCTCTCCGCCGCGCTTCCCCTTTCCGCGCAAGCGCCCGATGCGCGCGACCAACAACAGCTCATCGCGCTCGTCAAAGAGATTCAGGCGCAACAAGCGCAGATCACCGATAACCAGGGCAAGATCGAATCGAAAATGGCTGAACTCACCGAAACCATTCGCGTCGCGCGACTCTTCGCCGGCAAAGCTGGAAAATGAAATCGCTCACCAAATTTCTCCTCGTCTTCATCGCCTGCGGAATTATTTCCGCGTCCGCGCAATCGCCCAATCCTCCGATGGTGGTCGTGCAAGCCGCGAATAGTTCGCCCACGCCAGCCGCAGCCACAGCGCCCGCTGTCGCGCAAAACCCGAACGAACTTCACGCCACCGTGCAAACGCTCGAGCAAATCAAAGCGGCCAATGCCGACACGCTCAAGCGACAGGAAGCGGTCATGCAGCAGCTCGAGGATTTGCAGAAAGCGGCGGACCAGATCAGGATCTTCGCCCACCGCGCCGGCGGCTAAGATCGACAATTACAAGATCGACAATCGCGATCTCGGGTTCGTTAGGCCGAAGCCTTCGCGCCCTTTTTTGACGGCTCCACTTTGCGATAAAGCGTCGCCATACTGATGCCGAGCATGCTGGCCGCTTTTTCGCGCGAGCCGCCACAATGCGCCAGGGTCGCCTCGATGTAAGCGCGTTCCTGTTGCTGCACGAACGTGTCGAGCGTGTCTCCCACCGGCATCGACGCGACGTTTTGGTCGTGTTTCTCGCCGCGGGCATGATCGACCATGTGCGGCGGTAAATCGCTCGGCAAAATCATGTCGTTCTCGCACAAGGCACACGCGCGCTCGATCGCATTCTCGAGCTCGCGCACATTTCCCTGATAATGGTAATGGCAAAGAATATCGACCGCCTGCGGATCGATCTTCTTCGGTTCGCCCCCGGTCGAGCTCGCCTGTTTCTGCAAAAAGTGATTCACCAGCAGCGGCACATCCTCGAGCCGGTCGCGCAACGGCGGAATCTCAATCGGAATGACCGCGAGCCGGTAATACAAATCTTCGCGAAACGTTCCGTCCTTTAATTTCGGTTGCAGCGGCTCGTTCGTCGCGCCGATGACGCGCACGTTCACGGAAATGCTTTTGTTGTCGCCGACCCGCCGAATTTCGCGCTCCTGCAAAACGCGCAGCAATTTCGTCTGCAACGGCGGGGCCATCGAGTTCACTTCGTCGAGAAAGATCGAGCCGAGATTCGCCTCTTCGAACAGACCGCGCTTGTCCGCGACCGCCCCGGTAAATGCGCCCTTCTTGTGTCCGAACAATTCTGATTCCAGCAAATTCTCCGGCAAAGCCGAGCAGTTGATCGCGACGAATGGATGATGCTGTCGGTTCGAATTGAAATGCAACCCGCGTGCGACCAATTCCTTTCCCGTCCCGCTCTCGCCCACGATTAACACCGTGCTGTCCGTGTCCGCGACTTTGTTGATCAAATTGTAAACGCTTTGCATTTTCCCGCTCGTGCCGATGATGTTCTCGAGTCGGTAGCGGTTCTTTAGCTCCTTGCGCAGGTAGCTGACTTCACTTTGCGCCGCCTGGAAATCGAGCGCCTTCTGCACGCGCGTTTGCAGCTCGTCGATCTTGAAAGGCTTGAGCACGTAATCGGTCGCGCCCATTTTCATCGCTTCCACCGCCGTCTCGGTCGTGCCGAACGCGGTGATCAAAATCACCGCCGTCTGCCGATGATTTTCCCGAATGTGCCGCAAGACATCGAACCCGGTCATCGTTTCCATTTTGATGTCCGTGATCACCACCTGCGGCGCGATGGAATCGAGTTGCTCGAGCGCTTTGCCCGGCGCGTTAAAGGGAAAAACCTGGTGCCCTTTTTCGCGGCACAGCGTCACGATGACCTCCACCATTGCTGGCTCGTCATCGATGATCATTATCTTGGCCATAAGGGAGAAATCTCAGCGCGGAGAGTATTTCAGTTTTGCGAAAATAAAAGCGCCATTTGAGAATCGCGGAGCCAAATTCGTGCCTAACACGTCGTCACCCCGGGCTCACCGGTAAAGGCGATGATTTCTTCGAAGACATTCCGGCCGCTAAACGGCACCGAGACAAGATCGACATCTCCTCCCAGACAAATGCGGCCAATGTGATCTTCCTGCTGCAACGCCCGCGCCGGATTAACCGTCACCATCTGTAAGATTTCTTCTGGCGCGACTCCCGGGAATTTTCGCGCGAACTCCCGCATCTCCGCGAACAGACTCAAGTCGTCGTTGCTCGCGAGACTGTCCGTCCCGAGACAAATGTTGAGATCGAACTGACGCAAACGTTCGTACTGAAAAGGCGAATGCCCGAAATAATCGTGACTGCGCGGACAATGCACGATGTGAAATTCCATCGTCGAATCGGGCAGCAGATCGAAATCGCTTTCACTCAACTCGTTCATGTGCACGACCAGCCAGCGCCGGTCCAATGCGATCTGGGCCAATAGCGTCGCGAACGGTGTTGACCCGGAGCTTTTCTTTTCTTTGCCGCCGATCTCGCGCACGAATTCCGCGAGTGGTCCCGCGCCATCGTGAAACATTAAATATTCGTCCGGTGATTCCGCCAGATGCGTGCTCAGGAGCCAGTCATATCGCCGCGCGTTGTCCTGGCAAATCCGATACAGATCGAACGACGCGGTGTAGAGGGCATGCGGCGCCAGACCGCGATTCGCCGGCTGCGCCAGATAATTCATCGCCGTCGCCACAATGTTCTCCGCCCGATTCGGATCACGAATGTCGATTAACTCCGCGAACCACCACGTTTTTATCGGCGGCTGCAATCGAATGATTAACTCCGGGAACGCTTCGTAATTAACAATCGATGTCGTTCCGAACCGGCGCGCTTCGGCGAAGCCGTCCGTGATCGACTTTACATAATCGGCCGGCAGGAGCGCGTTCTTCGCCGCGATGATCTCGCGCACCCATTCGGTGAACGAAGTGGGCGGCGGAATTTTTTCGCGCAGACAGGTGTAATCGAGATGGCAATGCGCGTTGATTAATCCCGGTATCAACGCGCTCTCGCCAAGATCGACAAGTTCACCGCTGTTCCGCGCCGACACTTCGTCGAATGTGCCGAGATCGACCACACGCTCGTCTTCGATCGCGATCGCGCCGTTTTCGATCGGCGGCCCATCCATCGTCACGAGCGCGCGGGCGCGGATGATTACTCGGCTTTGACCTTCTTCCGGCATTCGTTGATGAGAATGGTGCACCCTTCCTGGCAAAGCAATGGCAGCGGCTCGTTAGGCACTTCGAATTTCTCCGGTGGCAGTTTCGTGGACGGAATTGTTCCGCTCGCGTCGCGTCGCCAAAGAATTCTGCGCAAACATCCGCCATCGCTTCGGCAAACGTCCGCGACGACTTCGTGGATCTGCTCGTCCGAAATACTCGCGGCCACGCGATACATTCCGGATTGTCGATCTAGCGTTGCGCGCAACGGCGTCGTCTCCAGCCGATCTTCCTTCCATTCGCGCAAGATCGACAATCGCGCCGGATAAAAATAATCGAGCGCGCGCACGACTTCGCCAAGATCGACAAGTTCCATTCGCCAGCCGTGACGAAGATTGGGCGCGGTTTTAAGCGGGCGATATTTTCCGGCGTCGTCGAATCCCGCCAATGCAATTGCATCTTCCGGCGATCGAAAAGTTTCCGGCTGCGCAAGATCGACATCGTCCACGTGCGTGAGAACGAAACCTTTGCGGACAGCGATCTGTCCGAAGTTACACGCGCCTTTGCTTAAAGCAGCCGCCAGAAGCTGCTCCATTCGTCAGGCGTTCACGACAAACAATGCGCGAGGAGTCCGGCGGCGCGCTCGAGAAATTGTCGATCTTCCGCGGCGAACGCGTTGAGCTTCTCGCTGTCCACGTTGAGCATGCCGACGATTTTTTTCTCCTCGTTCACCATCGGGACAATGATCTCCGAGCGCGTGTTGTGAAACGCGGGCAGATAACGCGCGTCTTTGCGCACATCGCCTACCACGACGGTCTTGCGCGATTCCAACGCCGCACCGCAAAGTCCCTGCGTAATCGGAAATCGCGGATATGCTGGCGGCTCGTTCCCGGTTTCGGCCACGATAACGAAATCGTCCTTCACGATTTTGTACATCGCGACCCAGCGATAATCGCGCGCGGCCCGAATTGTCTCCGCGATTTTTTTCATCCCCTTCTTGTCGCAGCCGTTCGCGAGGACGAAGCAGCCGATCTCTTGCAGCTGCTTCAATGTTTCCGGTTTCATCGCGGGAGGTAAATGTGGTGAAAAAACTTCGGCACGCGAGCGGGAATTATTTTACGTCCTAAAGTTTTCTACTTGCGCGACAATGATGTCGGCGAAACGCGGGTCCGTCCCGATGGAGGGCGCGTAAAATAAGAGGCGATTGTCGATCTTGTAGGGCTCTCCGAAAACATCGCCGCGCTTTTCAATTCCGAGTAACTCGGGGATGTCTTCATAGCTATGCAATCCGTCGGAGATGAAAAATGGAACGACAATGACGTTTTGAGATTTTGTTAGCGTCCGCCAATCCGAGACGCGCGGCGCTTCTTCCATGTAAACATTCAGCACTTCGGCGTATTTCCCGAGCGCGCGAATTCTTTCGACCTCACGCTTGGCCGCGACCGCGCTGTTCTCGTTCAGATCCGTCCCGTGGGCGACGATGAGCAACGAAGTCGGCGCAAGATCGACATCGCGCCCGATCTCGCTCGCGCGCTGCAGTAAAAGCTCGGTCATCATCGGATGACTCCCGACCGGCTCGCAATATTTCCAGACCTGGCCGTTCTCCCGTTTCGTTAGGCTTCCGTTCAGCTCGAGTTCCCGCGGAATCACCGTCTGCGTGAAATAGCCTTCGCTGATGAAATTGGGCACGACATAAACTTCGCGCGCATCGCGAAAGATCGACAACGAATCGCGCAGGCTCGGTTCTTCTTTCCAAAACGCGCAGTCCACCTGCGCGAAAATTTTCCGCCGGCGAATCTCCGCCGCATGCGCGAGCGTCGGCGCGCTCGAGTCCGGATTCACGGTCGAGCCATGACCGACGATCAACAATGCAGAGTCGCGCATGGCGAAAGATAACCACGGAGGCCACGGAGCACACGGAGACAAATAAAATTGTTCTCCGTGACCTCTGTGATCTCTGTGGTTAATCTTCTGGCATGAAGTTCCGCACTTACAAAAACAGCGATCTGACGGTGAGCGAGGTCGGCTTCGGTCTGTGGACGATCTCGACCGGCTGGTGGGGAAATTTCACGGAAGGCGAAGCGATCGCGCTCATGCACAAGGCGTTCGATCTCGGTATGACGCTATTCGACGCGGCCGACACGTATGGAAATGGATTAAGCGAGGAACTGATCGCGAAGGCATTTCCGAACCAGCGCGATGAAATTGTGATCGCGACGAAAGTTGGATACGACTTTGTTACGCACGGCGAAGCCCGCGGGCGCGGGCAACGCGAGATTCCGCAGGATTTTTCGCCGGAAGCGATCACACGCGCGACTGATGCGGCGTTGAAGCGGCTCAAGACCGACCATGTCGATCTTATGCAGCTTCACAATATTCGGATGGAGCAGGTTTACGACGACGCGCTTTGGAAAACGCTGGAACAATTGAAGAGCGCCGGAAAAATTCGCTACTACGGCATCGCGCTCGGCCCGGCAGTCGGCTGGCTTTACGAAGGCGTGAACGCGATTCGCGAACGCGACATCACGAGCGTGCAACACATTTACAACATGCTCGAACAACATCCCGGTCGCGCGATGCAGGACGCGGCCACCGAAGCGGGAAAGGACACGATGTTTTTGATTCGGGTGACGCATTCCTCGGGAATGCTCGAGGGCAAATACACGGCCGAGACGGTGTTCCCGCCTAACGACCATCGAAGTCATCGTCCGCGCAGCTGGCTGCTCAACGGCGTGAAGAAGATCGACAAGTTGCGATTTCTCGAGTCGAGTGAGCGTTCGTTAGGCCAGGCCGCGCTGCAATGGTTGCTCGCGGACGATCGCGTCGCCTCCACCCTGCCGAACATTTACAACGAAGAGCAACTGATCGAATTCGCGAAAGCGCCTGAAACCCCGGCGCTGACCGCGGACGAACTCGCCAAGATCGACAATCTCTATTCGAAAAATTTCGGACTCGAGCCGGAGGAACCGAAGTTCAAAGGCACAATGCAGTTGCCGGCCGAGACAACTGCAGCCTAACTAATTCGATTCGTCTTCTTCGGTCACCGGCTGGGCGCGCCGGACATTGAGAGGATTGGGCGGCTCGATCACGCGATTGCGTTGTCGCGTTCCATTCGCGAGTTGGCCTTGTCCGCGATAAACCTGTTTGAAGACATCGGCGATCATCGGTCCGGCGGTCGAGCCGCCGTGAACGGTGCTACCGACATCGCCTTCATAAACGGCCGCGAAGGCGAAGCGCGGTTGGTTCGCCGGTAAATAGCCCGCAAACCACGCCGCAGTTCGCTCCTTGTTCTTCGGCCCCCATTGCGCCGTCCCGGTTTTACCCGCGACCTCCACACTCTCCAGCGCGGCAGCGTGCGCCGTGCCCGCGCCGTCGTTCACCACCGCGACCATGCCCTCGTGCAATTGATCCAGCGTCTGCGGCGAAATTTCGAGAGTGCGCTTTTCCCGCACCGAATACGCACTCACGATTTCGTTGTCGATCGATTGCACCTGCTGCACCAGCCGCGCTTGATACAACGTCCCGCCATTCGCGATCACCGCCATCGCCTGCGCCATTTGCAACGGCGTCACCAGCAGATCGCCCTGGCCGATCGACATGTTCGCGATGTCGCCGTTGAGAATCTTGCGACCGTGCGTCGCTTTCATGTATTGGTCGTTAGGCACGCGACCTTCCGCTTCGCCGCGCAACGGGATTCCGCATTTCGCGCCGAAGCCGAGCTTGAGTGCCCAATCGATGATCGGCTCCGCGCCCGTTTTGATTCCGACCTGATAAAACCAGGTGTCGCACGATTCCGTCAGCGCTTGCACGAAATTCAACGCGCCGCGGTCCGTCTTCTTCCAGTTGTGAAACGTGACGTTGCCGATGTCGATCGACGGGACGCATTGGTAAAGATCGTTAGGCGTAACCGCCGCGCTCTCGAGCGCCGCAATCCCAACCGCGACTTTGAATGTCGATCCTGGCGGATAAGCCGAACGAAATGCGCGCGGCAAAAGCGGAATGTCCGGATCGTCCTGGAGCGCTTTGAATTTCTCGGCCGAGATCGACGGAATAAACGCGTTCGGATCGTAGGTCGGCCACGACGCGAGCGCGAGCACATCGCCGTTTGTTGGATCGACAATCACCAGCGCGCCGCGTTTCGCTTTCGACGCCACCGCTTTCTCCGCCATCTCCTGCAAATGCAAATCGAGCGTTGTCACAATCGTGTCGCCCGGCACCGGCGCGGTCACGATTTTTTCCGACGTCTTCTTTCCGTCCTTGTCGAACACCAGTTTGTATTCGCCATTCTTCCCTTTCAGCGCGTCGTTAAACGTCTGCTCGAGCCCCTCGCGTCCTTCCGTCGCCGGCCAAAGCGTCTCGTGATTATCGACCACGCCATCGAGATTTCGTCCCGTCTTGCCGGTGTAACCGATCACGTTGCCCGCGACCTTGCCGTTCGGATAAACGCGCGCGTAGATCGGCCGCCATAGCATCGGCGGACGAATCTCGTCCTTCGCATCTTTGTAATCTTTCTCGCTCAGGTTCGGCGCGATCTCGAACGGCATGATCCCGCGATTGCGATAATGTCGCAGGATGGCGGCGTCCGAAATGTTGATCTGACGGCCTAACAACTTCTCCGCTTTGGCGATTTGCTCACGCGCGAAATCGATCGCCGCCTTGTCCGAAAAATCGAGCGGCGTCGGAAAATTAATCGCGAGATTGTAGCTGATTCGATTTTGCGCGAGCGGATTGCCGTAACGATCCACGATCTGTCCGCGCGGCGCTGGAATATCGAGAACGTAAGTCCGCGCCAGCTTTTGCGTTTCGAATGTCGGCACAATAGTTTCCTCTTCCGCTGACGGACTCGGCGAAGGCGATTGCGCGAAGATCGACAACGGCAAGATCGACAACGCGATCAGCGATCTGAGAATTGTCATTCTGAACGGAGCGAAGAATCTCTGATCATTTTCGGATCGTTTTCGCACAAAAATAGATAGAGATGTTTCGTTTCGCTCAACATGACAGCGTTATTAATGCCGCTGCAAGAAGCGATGCACATCTTCCGCCAGCTTCGGCCCGATTCCTTCCGTGCTTGCGATTTCTTCCACGCTCGCCTGCCGCAGCCGTTTCACCGATCCAAATTTTCGCAGCAACAAATTCTTCCGGTTCTGACTCACGCCCGGGCAATCATCGAGAATGCTTTCGCCCACGCGCTTCTTCATCAGCAATTGATGATACGTATTCGCGAAGCGGTGCGCCTCATCGCGAATCCGCTGCAGCAAACGCAACGCGCCTGAATCTTCCGGCAATCGCAACGGCAATGCGCGGCCGGGCCGATAAATCTCTTCGTGCTCTTTCGCCAGTCCGATGATCGGCAATTCATGCAGTCCGAGCCGCTGCAATTCGCGACAGGCCGCTGACAATTGTCCTTTTCCTCCATCGACAATAATCAAATCCGGCAAACGCACGGCCACGAATTGCTCGCGTTCGAGTGCATCGCGCGGATTCTCCTGCGAAAATTCCGCCGTCTCCGGATCGCGCTCGCGCGCTTCGAGTAACACGCGTGAGTATCTTCGCCTAACGACTTCCGCCATGCTGGCGAAATCGTCCTGGCCTTGCACCGTCCGCACGCGATAGCGACGATAATTATTTTTGTCCGGCACGCCGTCGCGAAAACAAACCATCGAAGCGACAATGTGCGTGGTGGAAATGTTCGAGATGTCGAAGCATTCCATCACTTGCGGCGGCTTCGGCAATTGCAGCGCGTCCGACAGCGCCTGCACGTCCGCCATCGGATCGATCGTGCTCGGCAGCGAACCGCGCGTGAATCTCCTTGTCGATCTTGTCGTGTTGCGCAGGTCGTCGATCATGTTGCGCAGCTCGGCCGCTTTTTCGAAATCCTGTTTCTCCGCGACTTTGCGCATTTCCTCTTCCAGCGCGCCGATCATCTCACGCGAACGCCCTTCGAGAAACTCCATCGCCAGCTGCACACGCTCGCGATATTGCTCCGCCGTCAATTCGCTCAAACGCACCGGCACCTGATACGTCGATGATTTCAATTCGCGCTCGTTAGGCGCGCCCCGCCCAAACGTGAGCACGCCAAATTTCTTCCGCATAAAATTCAACGTCTGCCGCAATGCCCCAGCATGCGCGTACGGCCCGAAATAACGGGCGTTATCGTCCTTCTTAAATCGTGCGAGCCGAAACCGCGGCCATTCTTCCGACATGTCGATCTTAACCAGAAGAAAACGTTTATCGTCGCGAAACGAAATGTTGTAACGCGGCCGGTATTCCTTGATCAACTTGCCTTCGAGCAAAACCGACTCGGCTTCGCTGCGCACGACGTGCGTTTCAAAATCCCAAACCGCATCCAGCATCGCTTGCGTCTTCAAATCGGCCACCGCCATCTTCGACGGTAGAAAATACGAGCCCACGCGTTTACGCAGATCGCGCGCTTTGCCGACGTAAATCACGCGATTGAAGCGGTCGCGCATGAGATACACGCCGGGTTTGTGCGGCACATCGCGCACCTTCTCCATCATGTCGGGCTTTTGTTTTGCAATCGGCACGCAGCAACTTACTGCCGCGCGTAAGATCGACAATCGATCACGAAACGCGCCGGCGCGGCAGCGCGGAATGGATCATCATCAATTCGGTCACGTTTTCCGGCGTGAGCAATCCAACGAGCCGTTTCATCCCGTCGAGCACGGGCACGGCCGGCAAATTATTTTCCTGCATGATGCGAAACGCCTCATTGAACGGCGTGCCGGTTGTGACTACCGGAATATCGCGACGCATCACGTCACCGACGCGAATGGCCGGATCGTTCTTGCGCAACGCGCTGATGAGATCGTGTCGGGTCAAAACGCCGGCAACACCCCCACTTTGATCGAGCACGGGGAAATCGTGTTGCGACGTCGCAATCAACGCGTCCGCCGCTTCCTCTAGCGTCGCGTCGATCGGCAACGAGCGAAAGTCTCGCACCATCGCGCTCGACACCGGAAGTCGCCGCGTGATGTCGCGCATTTGCGCAACTGCCGCTTCCTGCGACGCGCCGATGTAAACGAAGAGCGCGATGAAAATTAAAAACGGATTCGAAAACAATCCGATGAATCCAAAAATAAAAGCGAAGGCTTGCCCGACCGTGGCCGCGACCTGCGTTGCGCGCGCATAGCTCAATCGCGTCGCGAGCAAAGCGCGCAAAACGCGCCCGCCGTCCATCGGAAACGCCGGCAGCAGATTGAACAACAGCAGCCACACGTTGATGCGTAACAAATTCGCCAGCATGTCGTCGCTCACCATTGCGCGCGGATCGACATCGGTGCGTCCGCCGATTACGAGCAGCAACGAGAGCGCGATTACGACATTCACGAGCGGACCAGCGATCGCGATGATGAGTTCCTGTTTCGGCTCTTCCGGCATCCGTTCGAGACGCGCGACTCCGCCGATCGGCAACAACGTGATGTCCGGCGTATTGATGCCAAAAGCTTTCGCCGCAATCGCGTGCCCGAATTCATGCAGCACCACGCACAGAAAAAGCAGCAGAATGAAAATGATCCCGCTCGCGGCCGCGGCCGAGCCGCCGCTGTTGTAATAGCCGAGACCGAGCCAGCCGATGAGCAGCAGAAACGTGATGTGAATGCGCAGCTGAATTCCCGCGATGCGCACGATTGGAATCGACCAGCCCATACATTTGAATCTACGTAGAGTTAGGCGCGATGGAAGTTGTCGATCTTGCAATCGTTGGCGCGGGCCCGGCGGGATCGACCTGCGCTGCGTTCGCCGCGCGCGCCGGTTTGCGCGTCGTCGTGATCGAACGCGAAAAATTTCCGCGCGAGAAAGTTTGCGGCGATTGTTTGAATCCGAGCTGCTGGCCGGTGCTTCGGCGATTGGAAATCGCGGAACGCGTTCGCGCTTTGCCGCACGGCCAACTCGAGGCCGTCGAATTCATCGCGATCGGCGGCGCGAAATTACATGTCGATCTTCCGCGCGGCGAAAATTCCGAGATCGCGGTTAAGCGCAGTTTGTTCGACGAGCTTTTGTTGAATCGCGCGCGCGAGTGCGGAGCGCAGGTGCGCGAAGAAACAATCGTCAGCGCGATCGAGAAAGAACGTTGGGGCGATTGGAAGATCGACATCGTCCACGACGTTGTGCGCGCGAAAGTTGTCGTTGCGGCGGACGGACGAAATTCCACCATCGCACGCCTGCGCAATTTACTGCCGAAACCGCAACGCGAACGCGTCGCGCTTCAATCGCACATTCCTTTGCCTAACGGGTTCGGAAATCGCGTCGTGCTCCAGTTCTTGCCGCAAGGTTATTCCGGTCAGGCGCCGGTCAACCATGGCGAGTTGAACGTTTGTCTCGTCGGCAAGCCGGGATCGATCGGCGATCTGAAAATGTGGGCCGAAAAATATTTTGGCGTCTCGCCGTGGCATCCGTGGCGCACGATTACGCCGCTCACCCGTGCGCCGATCACACCCGCGCACGATAATTTATTTTTCATCGGCGACGCCGCGCGCGTGGTCGAGCCCTTCACCGGCGAGGGAATTTATTACGCGCTGCGTTCCGGCGAGCTGGCCGCGAATGCGATTGTCGATCTTCTCCACGCGCAAGATCGACAATCGACTCTGCGCGCTTTCAGCAACGCACATGCGCAGATGTATCGCGGACGTCTGTGGATCAACCAGCTCGCGCGCGCCGCCGTCTTATCGCCACGCATCGCATCGATGTTCGTTCACGCGGCAAAAGTTCAGCCGACGGTTTTGCGATTGCTCACTTCAAAGATTGTCGACACGCCTTGACCGTGTTCGACATCAACATCGCGATCGTCATCGGCCCAACGCCGCCGGGCACGGGCGTGATCGCTTTCGCTTTTGGAGCGACGTTTTCAAAATCGACATCGCCAACGAGTCGATAACCGCGCGCGTTCGTTGCATCTTCAACGCGATTGATTCCCACATCGATGACGACAACGCCATCGCGTACATGCCCGGCTTTCACGAAATGCGCGCGACCGATTGCGGCGATGACGATGTCGGCCGAGCGCGTGATCGCTTCGAGATTTTTCGTGCGCGAATGCGCGACGGTCACGGTAGCATCACCACCTTTGCCTTTTTGCATAAGCAGAAGCGCGATCGGCTTTCCGACGATCATGCTGCGACCAAGCACAACCACGTGCGCGCCGGAGATGTCGATCTTCGATTCGATGAGCAGACGTTGAATGCCTAACGGCGTGCACGGAACGAATCCCGTCTCATCGCCGAGCGCGAGCTTGGCCACGTTCTCCGGATGAAATCCGTCCACGTCTTTGCGCGGATCGAGCGCGCGAATAACCGCGGCTTCATCTATTTGTTTCGGCGGCGGCGATTGCACAAGAATTCCATGCACTTTCGGGTCGCGATTTAACTCCGCGACTTTGCCTAACAATTCCTGCTGCGTCGTGTTCGCCGGCAATTCCAGTTTTACCGAATGCAATCCGAGTTCGCGGCTCATCTTGTCTTTCGAGCGCACGTAGGCGCGCGAAGCGGGATCGTCGCCGACAAGAACGACGGCAAGGCCGGGCGTGACGCCGCGCGACTTCAGTTCCGCAATCTTTTCCCGAAGATCGACATAAACTTTTTCAGCGATCGTTTTGCCGTCGATGAGATTTGTCATGAGAACAATGAGAGATTCCTCGACTTCGCTCGGAATGACAAATGGCGCGGAAGTTAAATGCGTCAGCGCGTTTCAACCAGCGCCATCATCGCTTCCTGTAAACGTGCGCGCTCGGCCTCGAATTCTTGTTCGGTAGTTGTCGATCTTACGCGATGCTCCGGGCCGAACGTGACGCGGACGTGCGAAAATGGTTTCGGGATAAAAAAACCGTCCCAGCTCTTCACCCGCCAGTAACTCGAATACTCCATGTGCATCGGCACAACGGGCGTTCCAGTTTTTTGCGCGAGAAAAATAATTCCGCCGCCGAGTTCGTACATCGGGCCGCGCGGCCCGTCCGGCGTAATGAGCGGATCGCGTCCACTTGCGATCACGTCGGCGAGTTGCAACAAAGCGCCGCTGCCGCGCCGCGAACTCGAGCCCCGCACCGGTTGGAATCCGTAACGACTAACGACATCGGCGATGATGGCGCCGTCACGGCTCGCGCTGATGAGGGCGGCACCATCGCGGCGTTGCGGAAGAAATTTCGCGATCGCGTGCGCGATGAGAAGAAGCCGATTGTGCCAGAGCGAACCGATGAGACGTTGCGACTTCGGCCACGAGCAAAGGCCGGCGCGATCGTCGAGGGTGACGCGAAGTGTTGCGGTGTAGAGTCGGAAAATCGGGAACAGGAGCGTGATGAGAACACGCGCGGAGCGGCCTTCGATTTTCAATTTTCTTCGGCCCAGCGATAGGCGCGTTTGCTCGGGAGACCGATTTGATCGAGCACGCGCCAGACAACGGTGTCAACAAGATCGACAATCGACTTTGGCCGGCTGTAGAACGACGGAATCGCCGGCAGCACGACCGCGCCGGCTTCGAGCAGCCTAACGACATTGCGCGCGTGAATGAGATTCCACGGCGTCTCGCGCGGAACGATGATGAGCTTGCGGCGCTCCTTCAGGAAAACATCGGCGGCGCGAAAGAGCGCGTTGTCGCCCGACCCGCTGGCGATGCGGCCGAGCGTCGACATTGAACATGGAAGAATGACCATGGCATCGAACCGGGCCGATCCGCTCACGTAGGGCACGTTCATATCGGCTTCGTCATGTTCGGCGACGCCTTTCGGAATTTTGAAATCATCGACCTCCTGCGCTGCGACCTGTCGCGCATAGCTGCTCATGATGAGGTGAACCTCGTGCGCGCTCGCGTCGATCTGCTCGAGCAAACGTTGCAGATAAATTGTGCCGCTGGCGCCCGTGGCCGCGATAACAAATTTCATCGAGCGAAGTTTGAACTAATTCATTAGCGGGGCAATAAGATAGCGATGATCAAAAAGCTCTTACACACGCGCTATCGCGTGCAGGATCTGGAAAAGACGGTGGCGTTTTATCGTGACGTGCTCGGCTTGAAGGAAATTCGGCGGCACACGTCGGGACGCGGCTCGCAGCTCGTTTTTTTCAAAGCGCCGCAAAGCGAAGAGGAGATCGAGATCTGCAAATTCGATGAGAGCGGGCCGGTGCAGGTTGGTCCCGACCTGACGCATCTCGCGTTCGAGGTGGACGATCTCGATGCGTTCGCGCGCGAAGCGGCGGCGAAAGGTTATCCGCTTTCGGACGGGCCACACAAAAGCAGCAGCGGCCGCATTGCCTTCATCGACGCGCCGGAAGGATACGAGATCGAATTGATCGAACGGGCGAAATCGTAAGATCGACATCGTACAAGATCGACATGGTGAACTTGCGCGCGTTGGGTATGTGCCCCTAAATTCCCGCCGCATGAAACTGTCACGTCGCGCATTTCCGTGGTTCTGCGCGATCTTCATCGCCTTCACTGGGTTCGCGCAGGACGAAGATGAAGCCGTTCGGCCAAGTGGGATTTCGAAAGCGCCGCACCAACATTCCAGTAGCGCGGATGAAGAGAAGCCGTCAGTCCGAAAAGCGAAACGCCCAAGCTCGACCGATTCCGATGACGAGGGCGAAGCAACGCCAAAGCCGTCGCGCAAACACAAAACGCCGCGCAAGCCGCAACCCGAAACGCCGATTGGGCGCGAGCCGAATGGCGCGCCGCGCACCGTTGCAAAATCGATCATGATGATTGACGCGCGGTCCGGTCAGATTCTTTACGAGAAAAACGCGGATGACATTCGCCCCGCGGCCAGCACGCAAAAATTACTTACGGCGCTTCTCGTCGCCGAGCACGGCTTCTTAGATCGACAAGTGACGGTCGAATTCATCGACACGCTGGCCGAGCCGGTGAAGTTGAACATTCGCCCGGGCGAAACCTATCAACGCATCGATCTCCTCCGCGCCTTGCTCGTGAAAAGCCCTAACGACGTCGCGCGTTGTCTGGCGCGTGATTACGCCGGCAGCATCGAAGCTTTCGCGCAGGCGATGAATCAGCGCGCACGCGAACTCGGCGCAACTCATTCGCATTTCGTTAACCCGAACGGTTTGCCGGTCCCGGGTCAGTATTCGTCCGCGCGCGATCTTTCATTGATTGCGAAGGCGGCCTACGCGAATCCGACGATCCGTTCCATTGTCTGCATGCCGCGTTACGTGTTTCGTTTTTCCAACGGCCGCACGCGTGAGCTCGAGAATACGAACAAGCTGCTGCTGCGCCTTCCGTTTTGTAACGGCATGAAGACCGGCTACACCGAAGCGGCCGGGAAATGTTTGATCGCGAGCGGCGCGCGGCCGGGCAAAGACGTGATCGTGGTGGTGCTGGGCGACACCAGCGGTACGGTCTGGCGAGATGCCGGCGCGCTTCTGCAATGGGGTCTGTATTCCGCCGGGTGAGTACGCGAAAGATCGACAACTTTCGTTGTCGATCTTGCAGAAATACCTAACGAGTTGCGCCGGGAATTACGGCGTGCGCGACGAAGCCCAATAGCGCAGCAACGGCGACGGGACCAGGATCGGATTGTTGTCCGGATCGGTCGGGCCTTCGGCCGGAATATCTTCCGGACCTTCCGCGGGCGGCGCGGGCTCGCCCACGTTTGTCGTGTCAGCGCTGGCGTATTTCGCGTTGAGGCGTTGCTCGAGGGTTTGATGTTCGGCAGTCGTTTGACTGGTGGTCGAACAAGCAGGCAAAAGTGCGAGGCTGAGTAAACAAGCGGCGATTTCGATTTTCATATTTCGGTGGGCAACGACTGGAGCGCTGCCGAATGTCTTTAGAATTACTATAATTTGGCTCGGCTAGGCAAGAACTTTTTTCACCCGGCGAATCGCGCCAAAATAGGCCCCAGCTTGTCGATTGTCGATCTTGGCCAGAGCTTGCGCTCCGTCGTCAGCGCCGCGTCGAGCGCCGAATGTTCCGGCCAATCGGGTTTTGTCGGAATCCGCGGGATTACATCGACAAGAATGCGTTTGGCCGTGTCCGCATTCGCCGTCAAATGCCCGAATACCGTCTGCGCCGAGACCGGCTCCTCCTCCACCTTCCAACAATCGTAATCGGTAATCATCGCCATGGTCGCGAGCGCGATCTCCGCCTCGCGCGCCAGTTTCGCCTCCGGCAAATTCGTCATGCCGATGACGTCGAAGCCGTGCCGGCGATTCAATTCCGACTCGGCGCGCGTCGAAAACGCCGGCCCGTCCATGTTCACGTAGGTGCCGCCATTGTGGGCGTTGATGCCTAACGAACGCGCGGACTCAAACAGCATGTTCCGCAGTTGTGTGCTGATCGGATCGGCAAACGAAATGTGCGCCGCGATTCCTTCCCCAAAAAATGTGTGACCGGTCCGCGTGCTGGTGCGGTCGTAAAATTGCGACGGCAAGAGCACGTCGCGCGGCGCGTATTTTTCCTGCAAACTCCCGACCGCGGTCACGCAAATGATCCAGCGGACGTTGAGCGAACGCAGCGCCCAAATGTTCGCGCGATGATTTAGCTCGTGCGGAAGAATGCGATGGCCGCGCGCGTGTCGCGGCAGGAAATACACTTGTCGATCTTGCAAGGTGCCACCGATGAGCGCGTCCGATGGCGGACCGAACGGCGTATCGATTTTATGTTCGGTCACGCCCACCATCTGCTCCATTTGATACAAACCGCTGCCGCCGATAATTCCAATTGCCGGAACGCCGTCCTTCATGAGACCGGCGATTTAATCGGAAAGATCGACATGTTGGAAAGCGGATAATCTGTGTAATTGTTTCCGCTCGCGATGCCGAAATTTTTCATCAAAACCTACGGCTGCCAGATGAACGAGCGCGACTCGGAACTGGTCGCGCATTCGTTAGTCGAGCGCGGCTACTCGCGCACGGATCGCGAGAGCGACGCCGATGTCGTCCTGCTGAATACATGCAGCGTGCGCGACATGGCCGACCAAAAGGCGCTCGGCAAAATGGGTATGCTCGGACGAATGGCGAAGGATCGGCCGCATGTTGTTTTCGGATTTCTCGGTTGCATGGCGCAGGCGCGCGGCGCGGCGCTGCTGAAAAAACTTCCACATGTCGATCTTGTCGTTGGCACACAAAAATTCCATCGCGTCGCCGATTACGTGGAAGACGCCGTTGAACGCAAACGCAATCGTCGCATGGACGACCCGCGTTTTTCGATTGTCGATCTTGCAGAGGAAGCGGGTTCGCAGGAAACGATCCGCGCGCAACAGCTCGCACCGAAACAAGCCAGCGCCTTCGTCTCGATCATGCAGGGCTGCAACATGCATTGCACTTTTTGCATCGTGCCGCAGACGCGCGGCGCCGAGCGCAGCCGCACCATTTCCCAGATTGTTCGCGAAGTTCGCGAGCTGGTCTCGCGCGGAGTAAAGGAGGTGACGTTGTTAGGCCAGATCGTCAATCTCTACGGCCGCCACGAATTTCCGAAGATCGACAATAAGAGTCCGTTTGTGCAATTGCTCGACGCCGTGCACGAAGTGGAAGGGCTCGAGCGCCTGCGCTTCACTTCGCCGCATCCGATCGGATTTCGCGAGGACCTCATCGAAGCATTCGCGCGTTTGCCGAAATTGATGCCGCACGTTCATCTGCCGTTGCAATCGGGCTCGAACAAGATCCTCAAGGCGATGCACCGCGCTTACACCGCAGAACGATATGTCGATCTTGTGCGCAGTCTGCGAAGCGCGCGTAAAGACATCGGCCTAACAACCGACATTATCGTCGGATTTCCGGGCGAAACCGACGACGATTACAAACAAACGCGCGAACTGGTCGAGCAAATCGAATTCGACAACGCATTCGTCTTCCGTTATTCGCCGCGGCAGCAAACGCCCGCCGCCGACATGAGCGAACAAATTTCCGAAGACCTCAAAGAGTATCGCAACCACGATTTGCTCGATGTCGTGAACGCGGCAACGCGCCGAACGAACGAGCGGCTGGTCGGCCGCGACATCGAGATTCTTTGTGAAGGCCCGAGCAAGAATAACCCGGCGCGTCTTAGTGGCCGCACGCCGACGAACAAAATCGTTGTCTTCGAAGGCAGCGAAGATTGCGTGGGTGAACTTGTCGATCTTCGCGTGGAACGCGCGAATGGTTTCAGCCTCTACGGCGCAAGGCAACCGGTCCTCACATGATTTATCAATTGTCTCTGCGCGCCGTCGGCATCATCGCCGGCGCCATTCTCGTGCTGATCAGTTTACCGGCGCTCGTTAGGCCGCCGCAATTCCAGGAATGGGCCAAGCGTCTGCCGCGTTCGCGCGTGGCCGGCTTCATCTTGTTCACAATCGCGCTCGGCTGGAGCGTCTGGTTGCTCGCGACCATGGAGATGGGCGAATTCGCGCCGTTCCGCCGGCCATTGCTCATCGCTTTGCCGATCGGCTACCTGCTCGTGATTCGTTTCGTCGATGAATTTCTCGCCGTCCGCGCACTCGGCATCCTGTGCCTGCTCGCGGCCGAACCATTGCTCGACGCCGCATTTCTGCGCAACGAAAGCGCGCGGCTCGTCGTCACCGTCTTCGCCTACATTCTCGTCATTGTCGGTTTGTTCTGGGTGACAATGCCGTACCTGCTGCGCGATCACATTGATTGGACTTCGCGCAGTTCATGGCGTTGGCGCTCGCTGCACGGCCTCCTCTTCGTCTACGGCGCGGCCATGCTTGTGCTTGGCCTAACGACTTATTAATCGCCTCCTCGTCATCCGCGGCGGCGCGATCGGCGATTTCATTCTCACGCTGCCGGCAATGAAAGCGTTGCGCGACGCGCATCCGCAGGCGCGCATCGAGATTCTCGGCTACAAACACATCGCGGCGCTGGCGGAGAAACGTTTTTATGCCGATGCGGTTAGGTCGATTGAATTTGCGCCGCTCTCACGCTTCTTCGGCAAAGAGGCGGAGCTGTCGCCGGAATTGCGCGAATACTTCGGCGGCTTTGATCTCATCGTTAGTTACCTCTACGATCCGGATGAAATTTTTTTGACCAACCTTCGTCGCTGCGGCGCAAAACAAATCGTGCGCGGACCGGCAAAGATCGACAATCGCTCACATGCAACCCGGCAATTGGCGCGACCAATCGAAGAACTCGGGATCAACGTGGACGACTTTGCCGCGAAAATTTTTCCTTCCGCGCAAGATCGACAATTTGCTTCCGAATTCTTGCGCGATGCTCGCGCGCCAATCGTTGCAATTCATCCCGGTAGCGGCAGCGAAAAGAAAAATTGGCCGATCGAGAATTGGATTTCGCTTCGCGACCGTATTCGCGGGCGGGTCGTGCTGGTCTCCGGCGAAGCCGACGAAATGCAAGCAAACCGTTTGCAAGATCGACATGTACTTCTGGCGAAGAATCTCCCGCTGCCGCAGCTGGCCGCGATTTTCGAGAAAACAAATTTCATCGGCCATGACAGCGGCATTTCTCATCTCGCGGCGGCGGCAGGCGCGAAATGTATTCTGTTATTCGGGCCGACCGAGCCCGAGGTTTGGGCGCCGCTCAATGAGAATGTGCGCGTGATTCGCGCGACGACGCACCGAATGGAAGATGTCGATCTTGCGACGGTCGTCGATGCCATCGGCTTGTAGGGCGGCGATCTTCGCCGCGGTCCTAAACTCGTCAGGAGCTGATGCGCATCGGCATCAAGACGTATAGAAACGGCGTTTGGATTTTCAAAACGCCGGGGCTCATCTCGTCGATAAGATCGAGAAAAACTTCGTCTTCGCCGAGCGCGCGCAATGGCGCCATCAGAAATTCGGGATTGAAGGCGATGGAAAACTCGCGGCCTTTGTATTGAACCGGCAACGATTCCTTGGCTTCGCCGACTTCGGGCGTGTTCGCGGTGATGTCGATGTTGTTCTTGCTGAAGTTGAGCTTGATCGAGTTCGATTTGTCGCTCGTGAGCAGCGAAACGCGCCGGAGCGAATTCAAAAATGTTTCGCGCTCGAGAGTGACGCGCTCTTTCGCATCGCCCGGGATCACTTGTTTGTAGTTCGGATAATTTCCTTCGATCAACTTCGACACGAGTAACGTCTTGTTCAGATCGAACGCAACCTGGCCGCTGCCGACGCTCACCTTTACGTTGCCGTCGTCGGTGAGGAGGCGTTGCAATTCCGTCACCGCTTTGGTCGGGACAATGATGTCGGCCTCGTGGCTGCGCGGGAATTCGAGCTCGATGTCGAGCATGGCGAGCCGTCGGCCATCGGTCGCGACGAGCGTGAGTTTGTTGTCTTTGAAACTGAAGAGAACGCCGTTGAGGACGTAACGCGTTTCATCGGTCGAGATAGCATACGCGGTTTTGCGCAAACCATCGCGCAACGCTTTTTGCGGAATGTTGACCGACTTCGCGTTTTCAAATTTCGGCAACGGCGGAAATTCTTCCTCGGGCAATCCGAGAATCTTGAAATAACTTTGACCGCTGCGAATCGAGGCCGCGTTCTTGCCGTCGATGTCGACCGAAATCTCGCTCGAGGGCAATTCGCGAATGATGTTGAACAAACGGCGCGCCGGGAGCGTAGTCGCGCCCGCTTTCTCCACGCTCGCTTCGAAACTTCCGCGCACGCCGACGTCGAGATCGGTGGTCGTTAGGTGAACTTCGTTGCCATCGGCCTGCAGAAGCACGTTCGAAAGAATGGGCAGGGTCGTGCGCGTGCTGACGACGTTTTGAACTTGTTGCAAGCCTTCGAGCAGTTTCTCCTTCGATGCGCTGAATTTCATGAATGAATGGCGCTTAAGATGTAAGGCAGCCGAATTTAATCGGCAACCGTAAACTCGCGCGCGTTAACAATCGTTAGATCGACAATCGCAAGATCGACAATCACCGCTTGAGCGAGCTGTCGATGAACGAAATGGTCTGGCGAATATTGTCCTGCTCTTTCATGCGCTTCTTCACCAGCTTGCACGCGTGCAGCACCGTGCCGTGATCGCGTCCGCCAAAGGCGTCGCCGATTTCGTTGAGCGAGGCTTTCGTTAGTTCGCGCGCGAGATACATCGCGACTTGTCGCGGAAACGCGATGTTCGCCGGGCGGCGTTTGCTCGTCATATCGGCCAGGCGCACATCGAAATGTTCGGCCACGCGCCGTTGAATTTGTTCGATCGTAATCGAGTTGCGCGCTTCCTCCTGCAAAATGTCCTTGAGCAAATGCTCGATCGCTTCTTGCGTGAGCTCTTTGCCGCTGAGCGACGCGAACGAGGCCACGCGCATGAGCGCGCCTTCGAGCCGCCGCACGTTGGTGCGAATGCGGTTGGCGAGAAATTCGAAAACGTCATCGGCCAGTTTGATCTGCAGGCTTTTCGCTTTCTTGCGCAGAATCGCCATGCGTGTCTCGACGTCCGGCGGCTGCAATTCCGCGGTCAGTCCCCATTCGAAACGCGAAACGAGGCGATGCTCGAGATTCGCAATCTCCGATGCGGGCCGGTCGCTCGAGAGCACGATCTGTTTATGACCGTCGAATAGCGTGTTGAAGGTGTGAAAGAATTCTTCCTGCGATCGTTCTTTGCCGCCGAGAAATTGAATGTCATCGATGAGAAGCAAATCGGCCTGGCGATAACGCTTCCGGAATTTCACCAGCGTGTTGTGCTGAATGGCGTCGATGAATTCGTTGATGAATTGCTCGCTCGACAAGTACATGACGCGGCTGGCCTTCTTTTTCGCGCAAACGAAATGGCCGATGGCCTGCATGAGATGCGTTTTGCCGAGACCGACCCCGCCGTAAATGAAGAGCGGATTGTAGGTGCGCGCGGGAGTTTGCGCGACCGCGAGACTGGCCGCGTGCGCGATCTCGTTGTTAGGCCCGATCACGAATGAATCGAACGTGTTTCGCGGATTCAATCCACCGGCGTTGCGGCCTGTTTTGATTTCACTCGCCGCTGTCTCGGCCGCCGGCGCCGCTTCGACCGCCTGGTCGCCGTCTCCGTTTGAAACGACGAACTTAATCTGACGCGGCGCGCCGAGCGCTTTAAGCACGGCCGTCTGCAACGCCGTCATGTGATTACTCTCGATCCAGAATTGATAAATGTTATTCGGCACGCGAAAAGTGATCGCGTCCTCGTTCGCTTCGCTCAATTCCACGGCGGAAAACCAGCGATTAAACGTGTCGGCGCTCACCTGTGGTTTGAGCGCGCTCGAGAGTTTTTGCCAAAGATCAGCGCGGTGAGGCATGGGCAAGTTGTTAACAGCGTTACACAATCGCCTTATTGGGCGATTGCTGGGAAAATTCGTTAGGTCGAGGGAAAATTGTGTAGCCGTTCGTCGTCACGCATTCGTCACATCGCAGCGAAGGAAAATCGCGAAAATTGACGAAATACGAGGGAAAAACGGACCGGATCGGTGAAAATTTCGAAACGGTGATGCGAAGATCGACAATCGCATCACGAGGAAAAGCTGAGTAGGTTAAGGCAGCGGTCATTATCGGGCGGTTACGTTTTAGAATCTGTTCACATGTTGTTCACATCACCTCTTGTTTCGCCCTCGCAGCGGGCTTGAGATTAGAAACCGAACAAATTTCCGACAAGAAAAAATCCCAAATAAATTTTCGTGCGCGTCCAAAAAATTCTTGACCGGAATTTCGAAAACACCTTGTCCGAAATTTCAAAATTCTCGTGATCGCGCATAAAGTTGACCGCGCCGATGGTCGCCTCCAGCTTTGCAGCCCTTCCGACATGAGTGTACTTCTCCGCACATGAAAACGCGGTCCTTCTACGCGATCGCACTCGCATTTTTTGCGAGCAGTACGATGTCGATCTTCGCCGCGGACGAATTATTGCCGCCGTTTGGATTTCGTTGGAACGATTCGCAGCCGCGCGTCGAAAGCGTGCTCAATGGCGCGAAGGCGCGCATCATTTCGCGCGACAAAAAAGAAAACAAAGACATCTGGACGGTCGAAGGCCTCGTCCATCCAGGATTGAAACGAACGCTTTTCACTTTTAAGGGCGGCGTGCTCTACGGCGTTGAGTTGCAATACGAATATCAGGACCGCGGCATCGAGTGGTACAACCAGCGCATGGGCGACATCCGGCGTTACTTCGATGCGAAATACGGGACCGGAAAACTGGTCTCGCGTTCGCGCGACACCGATACCGATGTGATCCAGACGCTGGTCGGCTATCAATGGATGGTCGGCACGACCATGCTCGAGCTATTTTATTTTTCGGCCGAGCGCGGCCAGCAATCCTACCGCACTATCAGCGTCGATTACAAAGCGATGTAATTTAGAGCGCGACCGCTTGTCGATCTTTCCGCAACACGCGCAACGTTTCCTTCTGCATGCGCTTCAATTTGCTGGCGACGCTCGCTTTCGTCGCCGAATTCATGCGGTCGATAAACAGAATGCCATTGAGATGATCGACTTCGTGTTGAATCGCGCGCGAGAGTAATCCGCTCGCTTCAAATTCGATTTCGTTCCCATTCAAATCCTGAGCGCGCACATTGATCGATTGCGCGCGCTCGATGTCGCCGGTGATCTCCGGAAAACTCAAACAACCTTCGCTCCCGATTTCCGTTTCATCGCGCAACGTGATCTCCGGGTTGACCAACACCAGCGGCATGACCGCCGAAAGATCGACATCTTCTCCTCGCAACTTCATCGTGCTCGGCCGGTCCTCGACCTGCGACACATCGACCACGGTCAATTGCAACGCTTCGCCGATTTGTTGCGCCGCCAATCCGACACCGTTCGCGTCGCGCATCGTTTCGAGCATGTCATTGGCCAATTCGCGAACGTGATTGTCGATCTTGTCGATGCGTTCGCCTTTCGTCCGCAAAATCGGATCGCCGTATTGCAAGATCGACAACTTCATCTGCGCGTGTGTGCGAGTCTGACTGTAAATGTCATTCTGAGCGGAGCGAAGAATCTCTGTTCATCTCCAACCGGGGTTAACAGAAGAATAGACAGAGATGTTTCGCTTCGCTCAACATGACCGCGCTTCATTTCGCCGCGCCCTCTTGCGTGAAAGCCGGCAAATTCTTCACGCCGGCAAGTTTTAACGCGTCCATCACTTTCACGATCATCCCGAAGGAGGCTTTCTTGTCCGCCTGCAATGCGAGCGAAGACTTTTTCGTCGGCGGAAGTTGACTCACCGCGTTTTGCAAATCATCGACCGCAATCGCATTTCCATCGAGCTTCACTTCATCGTTGGCATCGACACTCACGATCGAATGCTCGAGCTCAGCCGGCTGTTTCACCGCCGTCTTTGAATCCGGCAAATTAATCTGCACTTCCGGCTGATCTTTTTTAAACGTGGTCGAGACGACGAAGAAAATGAGCAGGATCGTCAGAATATCGACGAGCGAGACGATAATGATCGACGGCGCGCGTTTTTTCTTCGGCGCAAACTTCATTGCGGAGCAACGGGCACTCGCGCCGGCGACGGAGTGATTGTCGATCTTGCCGGCGGCACTTCACCGGCAGCGCGGCCGAAATAAAGTTTCGAAAGCAAATCGGTCACGAGCGATTCCATCTCCACCGCCATCACCTCGACTTTCTTCGAGAAATAAACGAACGCGATCAAACTCGGCACCGCGATGCCAAGACCGAAGATCGTCGTGCTCAACGCTTCCGAAATTCCCTGCGCGATCCGTTTCGCGTCCGCCGCGCCCGCGCTTAACCCCAAACTGGCGAACACGTGAATCAATCCCGAGACCGTGCCGATCAATCCAATCAACGGCGCGATGCCGACGATGACTTCGAGAATGACCAGCCCGCGCTCGAGCCGCACCATCTCGTAACGCGCGCGCGCCTGCACCGCCTCGACATTGTCCGAGCGCGGCCAGCGTAAATGTTGCAGCGCTACCCTAACAAGTCGCGCGAGCGAAGACGGATCGTGATGCACCACGCGCGCAAGCCGCTCCGCGCTCGCGCCGGGCACGAGCCGTTCCATTTCGCTCTCGACCGTGACCGGCAACACGAGCTTTTCACGCAACGCGAAGATGCGCAGAATGATTGTCGTTAGGGCAATGACCGAGCACGCCAGCAGCGGCCACATGAACAAACCGCCGTTGGCGAAAAATTTGGTCACGCTTTGCAGCGATTCCGGCAACTCAGCTAAGATCGACGTCGTCAATTCGGGTAGATGATGAAATTCATTCCTTCGATTTCCAAACCTTCCGACGGCAATGTTGCCGCGAGATCGTCGGGAATGGGCGGAAGCTGCGCTTCCAAAATCGATTGTAAACAAATATTCGCGAACGTTTCGTTCGACGTGTTCTCGAGAATCTTGAGGCCCTTGATGTGCCCGCCGCGGTCGATGAAGAAATGCACCTGCAACGTGCCCACGTTCGCCATCTCGCGCCGTTGTTCCATATAGGCGTACCAACGCGAACCGATCGCGTCCTTCATGATTTTTTCGTAACGACCCAGCGGGGTCGCCAGCGCGTTCACCGAAGAAATGCCGCGGCTCGTGATCGCGCCGGAAATTTTCGTCTGCTGCTTCAATGGTTGATATGTCGATCTTACCGGCGCCGGAGTCTGCGCCGCGCTCGCTTGCGGTGTCGGCTTCGGTTTGGTCAACATTGCGAACTGGTCTTCGCGCGGCGTTTCCCGAGGCGCGACTGATTCCTGCGGCGTCGATTTCGGCGCCACGCTTGGCTGCGGCTGCGCGCCTTGGTTAGGCAAAGAATACGCATGCGATTCAAGATCGACATTCGGCCGTTCTTTTCCTTCCTGCGACGGAAGCGGCAGCTCGCCGGTCGCGGCGGATTGACTCGCGGCGAGCGAATTCGCATTCGACTCGAAAGTTTTCTCCTTCGGCTCTTCTTTCGCCGCTTTCGATTCGTCCGTTTCCATGAACATGGAATTTTTCTGCGGAGTCGCCGCCGGCGTCGGTGGCAGATCGACCATCGTCATCTCCATCGGCTTGTCCTCTTCCACCGGCTCGACGCGGGTGAACAATTTATCGTGAAACGCCGCGATCAACGTGCCGATAATCAAATGAATCACCAGCGCCGCGAACAAGGCCCAGCCGATTTTGCGCAATTCGGCGCGGCGATCAGTCGCGTCATCGACTGAATGCCCGATGATGAATTCAGATGGCGCGGTGGTGCTCATCGATAGGCGGGAATTTAGGTCACGCGGCGGCGCTTGTCATTCATGCGCGCGTGGTGAAACAGATACTGCTGCGCGTAACCGCCGTGGTCGCCGAAATAGGTCGCGGCAAAATCGCGCAAACGTTTCGGCGTCACCTTGCGTTTCCGCGCGAAATATTGTTCGCGTAGCGTGCGCTCGATCCAGACATCAATCGGGAATGCGCGTAAGCGTTCGAAGGCGAAGAGCATCACACAGTTAGCAACCTTCGCACCCACGCCGGGCAATGCGCACAACGCCTCGCGAAGATCGACATCGGACAAGATCGACATCTTCTCGAGATCGACATCGCCGTGGGCGATGAGTCGCGCCGTCGCCAGAAGATTCTTCGCGCGATAACCGAGCGCGCACTCGCGCAATTTCTTTTCCGAACTCTGCGCGATTCGTTGCGCGCTCGGAAATGTGAACACGGTGTGATTGTCGATCTTGCGCGCGTCACCAAAACGCTCGCGCAATGCGCGCGAGATCTGCCGGATGTGCGCCACCTGTTTCATCGACGAACAGATAAACGTGGCCAAACATTCCCACTTCGGTTGCCGAATAATGCGCAGACCGCGACAAAATTCTTTCGCCGCATTCATGGCGTCGTCGTTAGGCATAGCCGCGCAAATTTCGCGGAGCGGATGATCGAGCGCGAAATAGTCCGCCACAATTCTGGGGAGCGCAGGCCGCTGGCCTGCTGGCGACGGCGGCTCGCCGTCGCGAACTTTTAAAATATCGCCGTCTTGCTCCAAACAGACCGCGCGATCGCCAATCGCACCGACGAATCGATTGTCGATCTTCACCCAATGAAAGACCTGTCCCGAGCCCAGCGTTTTCTCGAGGTCGAACTCCAGCGCGTTCGTCATTCGACATTCGGAATTCGTCATTCATCATAAGATCGACATGGACGCCCGGCTGGCAATCGATAGCGCCGTTCTGCTGCTCTACTTCGTCGTTATCATCGGCATCGGCCTGCGCATGGGGCGACGCGAGGAAAGCTTGCACGATTTCGCACTCGGCGGCCGCCAGATCCCGTGGTGGGCGGTGCTCGCTTCCATCGTCGCGGCGGAAACGAGCGCGGCCACATTTTTCGGAACGCCGGGCGAAGGCTTCGCGCTCCGCAATTACACTTACGTCCAGCTCGCCTTCGGCACCATCATCGCGCGCGTCCTCGTCAGTTACATTTTCATCAAGCCGTACTACGACTACAAAGTTTACTCGATCTACGAATACCTGACTGCGCGCTTCGGCGTTCCGACTAAGAACGCGGCCTCGGCCATTTTTCTAATCACGCGCGTGCTCGCATCTGGCGCGCGTCTTTACGTTGCCGCCATCGCGCTCGCGCTCGCGTATGAAATGATTTCCGGCGCGCGGCCTAACCAAACCCAAACCCTTTGGATTTATGTCGGCGCATGCGTGGCGATCGTTATCCTAACGGCGATTTATACGACGCTCGGCGGAATCAAGGCCGTCGTCTGGACCGATTTTATTCAGGCGTCGATCATGATGGGGAGCGCGCTTGTTGCGCTCGGGTTGCTTTACTCCGCCATTCCCGGCGGGTGGGACGAAATCGTGCAACGACACGGCGGTTTCCACGTTTCCGATTTCATCGCCACCGGACTCGATCCTGCGCGCAGCGGCTGGGACAAAATCAAAGGCATGTTCGAAATCGAGTACACGATTTTCGCCGGCCTCATTGGATCGACATTCGTGACCATGGCGACGCACGGCACCGATCAGGACATGGTGCAGCGAATGTTGACCGCGGTCGATATTCGCCGGAGCCGGCGTTCGTTAGTCCTGTCCGGGCTGGCGGATATTCCGATCGTCCTCACGTTTCTCAGCATCGGGCTGTTGCTCTGGACGTATTATCAAGCGCACCCCGATCCGACATTGCCGAAATCGCCGAGCGAAGTTTTCTGTCACTTCGTTCTCTACCAAATGCCGGTCGGTCTGCGCGGATTATTGATCGCCGGAATTTTCGCGACCGCGATGGGCTCGCTCAGCACCGCGCTCAACGCGCTCGCGACCAGTTTCACGCGCGATTGGTACGAGACTTACATCAACACAAGATCGACATCTGCGGAAAGCTTGCGCGCCGTGCGTTGGGCCACGGTCGCGTTTTCCGTGCTCATGATCGTGGTCGCGTCCATCACCTCCTATCTCGTTATCGTTAGGCCGGACTTGCGCATCATCCCGATCGTCCTCGGAATTTTCGGCTACACCTACGGCTCGTTGTTAGGCGTGTTCCTCTGCGGCGTTTTCACCAAACGACGTGGCAATAATCGCGGCAACATCATCGCCATGATCATCGGCTTCATCGTCGTCGCCATCCTGAGCGGATTGCCTAACAACATCGCGCGCATCTTCGGCACAAAGTTTTACGAACAACCAAGCTGGCTGCCGCTGATGGAATTCCCGTGGTGGATTTGCTTCGGAACAATCGTCACTTTTTCGGTGGCGATTCTTTTCCGGACGGAGCGCGAGCATCTCCCGCCGCCAGCTTGATTCCCAAATCGCGCAACTGGCGCGGATCGACATCGGCGGGTGACTGCGACATCAGATCCATGCCGCGATTATTTTTCGGGAAAGCCATGACGTCGCGGATCGATTCTTCGCCGCACACGAGCATGACCAATCGATCGAGACCCATGGCGATGCCGCCGTGCGGCGGCGCGCCTAACTGAAATGCACGGAGCAAATGGCCGAACATCGATTGTCGATCTTGCGGACTGATTCCGAGAACGCCGAACATTTTGTCCTGTAAGTCCGGTTCGTGAATTCGAATGCTGCCGCCGCCGATTTCAACGCCGTTTAAAACTACGTCGTAAGCTTCCGCGCGAACTTCCGAAAACTTCTCCTCGTCGAGCAACGCGACATCTTCCGCTTTCGGACGTGTGAAGGGATGATGCACCGCGTTCCATTTGTTTTCCTCGGCGCTGAATTGGAGTAGCGGAAAATCTGTCACCCAGAGAAAATCCAACTTCGTAAGATCGACAATCAACTTTTGCATCTCGGCGATGCGAAGCCGAATGCGACCGAGCACTTCCGTCGCTACTTCCCATTTATCGGCCGCGAACAAAATCAAATCGCCTTCTTCGACATTCAGTTTTGTCTTCAGCGCATTCTTCTCCGCGTCGGAAAAGAATTTCACGATCGGCGATTTCCATTCGCCGCCTTCGACTTTGATAAACGCGAGACCTTTCGCGCCGAATGTTTTCGCAATCTCAGTGAGCTCATCGGATTGACCAATCGTCAGTAGCGCAAAGCTTTTTGCGTTAATCGCTTTTACGACTCCGCCGGCGTCGAGCGCGCCGCGAAAAACCTTGAAGCTGCTAGCGCGAAAATCTTCGCCAAGATCGACAAGTTCCATTCCGAAACGGCGATCGGGTTTGTCGCTGCCATATTTTCCGACCGCCTCCCGATACGTCAGGCGATCGAACGGAAGTTTGATGTCGATCTTGCGCGCGGCCTTGAAGATCGCGGCGAGCATTCCTTCGGTCAGCGCGTAGATGTCCTCCGGCCTAACGAACGATGCTTCGATATCGATCTGCGTGAACTCCGGCTGCCGGTCCGCGCGCAAATCTTCGTCGCGAAAACATTTCGCGATCTGAAAATATTTTTCCACCCCGCCGACCATGAGCAGCTGTTTGTATTGCTGCGGCGCTTGCGGCAATGCGTAAAATTTTCCGGGCGTGAGCCGGCTCGGGACAAGGAAATCGCGCGCACCTTCCGGCGTGCTCTTCGACAAGATCGGCGTCTCGACTTCGATAAAACCTTGCGAGTCGAGATAATCGCGCGTCGCTTTCGTGACCGCATGACGCATGCGTAGATTGCGCGCGAGCTGCGGACGACGTAGATCGAAGTAGCGATACGTCAGCCGTAAATCTTCGTTATGAATGTCGGTATCGATCTGGAACGGAAGATCGTGCGCCTTGTTCAAGATCGACATCTCACTCGGCAGAACTTCGATATCGCCAGTGGGCAGTTTCGGATTTTCCGTTCCGGGCAATCGCGGCGCGACCCGGCCGGTCACTTGAATCACGTCCTCGCTGCGCAACGAATGCGAGCGCTTCGCCAGCTCCGCGCTTTCCTCCGGGCGAAACACGACCTGCGTCAGTCCTTCGCGATCGCGCAGATCAATGAAAATCACACCGCCGTGATCGCGGGTGACGTTGACCCAACCGGCGAGCGTCACCGTTTTGCCGATGTCGATCTTGCGAAGGTAATTGCAGTCGTGTGTGCGGTATCCGTGAGTTGTCATGCTGAGCGGAAGCGAAGCATCTCTGACTATTGCTTCGGATAGGACGGTAGCGGCTGCAAAGAAATAATGAGAAATCCTTCGCTCGGCTCAGGATGACAGGCTGGGATGCGCAGGCAAATGCGCAGATAACTCCTGGTGCGAAACCAATTTCTCTTCGCGCGTGGCGAGCGTTTTGATTTTCACCTGCGGCCATTCGTCGCCGTAAAGAATCGCGAGGGTCGCGCCCAGATCTTCGGCGGTTTGGAATTGTTTGCCGACTTTTGCGCTCGTTAGGGGAAAATCGACGCGATAACCGCGGTCGCGAAGTTGTTGAACTTGCGCGAGGGCATCGGCGCGTCGCGTTTCTTTCGCGATGACAATGTAGATGTCGATCTTGCGCTCAGGTTGCAGGCGGCCGCGAATCAATTCGCCGAGGACAACATCGCCCATGGCGAATCCGAGCGCGGGCATGGAGACGGCGTTGTCGCTCAATTGCGCTATCAAATTGTCGTAGCGACCACCGCCCGCGATCGCGCGAAGTTTTCCCCCGCGATCGAAAACTTCGAAAACAGTGCCGGTGTAATAAGCGAGGCCGCGAACGATGCGAACATCGACATCGACAAACTCGGCCAGTCCGCGCGCGCGCAGACCTTCGACCAAATTGTCGAGCTTCGCGCTCGTCGCGCCTTTGTTAAAAACTTCGAACACGGGATCGGCCAGCATCCCGAGCTTCTCCGCGGTTTTTTCGCGCGACTCGCGCTCGGACTTGTCGATCGTCTGCAACATTTCCGGCCAGCGCTCTTCGGGCACATTTTTATCACGCAGAAAATCGGTCCAGAATTCGCGGTCGCTGATGCGGACGACAAAATCTTTCTCAGTCAGGCCGAATCCGCGCAGGATGTCGATCGCGAGCGCGACCAATTCGACGTCCGCAGCGAGATCGGATTCACCGATGATGTCACAATTGAGCTGGTAATGTTCGCGCAATCGTCCGCGCTGTTGTTTTTCGTAGCGAAAGAATTGGCCGATCGAAAACCACTTCAGCGGTTTGCGGAATTCGCGCTCGTGCGCGGCGACGACGCGCGCAAGCGTGGGTGTGAGCTCGGGCCGCAAGGCGACTTCGCGTTCGCCTTTGTCGGTGAAATTAAAAAGCTGGCCGACGATCTCGTTACCGCTTTTCTTTTTGTAGAGCTCGGTCGGCTCGAGCACCGGCCCGTCCCATTCCACGAAGCCGTAGCGACGCGCGACTTCACGCCACTTCTCGAAGATGTAATTGCGCGCGGCGCAATCATCCGGCAGAAAATCGCGGAAACCTGGGAGTGGTTGCATCGCACTCATGGAACGACGCGATTGGACGATGTCGATCTTAGGAAACGACTTTGGAGTTGAATAAACATCGACTTGCACAAGTCGGATACAGCCACGACGGAGAGCATCCGTTTAACCAAAGCAAAGGACAAATATGAAACACATTCGATTAATGAAATTGTTGGCCGCTGGGGCGGCAGGCGCGGTCGCATTGAGCACAGCTTTCGCGCAAACCTCTTCGACCACAACCACTACCTCGGCCGGCGGCGTCAGTGAGAGCACGACCAGCACGAGCACTCTGAGCGGTTCGGGCGTAGTCACAGCCTACACCCCGGGCTCGGATTACATCACCTTCCGCTCGGAAACGAGCTCGGCGCCGGTGAAATATTACTACACCAAGAAAACGGTGTTGGTGGATCCGGATGGACGCCAGGTGGAATGGTCTGCCCTCAAACCGGACATGCCGGTCACGTACACATACGTGAAAGAAGGCGATCGCATGGTCGTAAGCAAAGTTACATTGGCCAAGCCGATCGTGACCGAGAAAGAGACCACAACGACGACAACAACGGTCAAGCCCTAACGGCTCGATTGTTCGTTAAGTAAAATTCAAAAGCGCTCGCGGAGAAATCTGCGGGCGCTTTTTTTAATCTTCGTAGCCGCGCGGAAATTTCTGGTGCCACTTCCATGCGCTCTCGATGATGGCGTCGAGATTTTGAAATCGCGGTTCCCAACCAAGCTCGCGTTTTATTTTTTCGGATGAAGCGATCAACCGCGGCGGATCACCCGGGCGCCGCGGTTTTTCGACGATGTCGATCTTGCGGCCGGTAATTTTGCGCGCGGCGTCGATGACTTCGCGCACGCTCGAGCCGCCGCCGGTGCCGAGATTGTAAAACGCGCTCTGGGGCGAACCGAGCGCGAGCATGTGCGCCTGCGCAAGATCGACAATGTGGATGTAATCGCGAATGCACGTCCCGTCCGGCGTGTCGTAATCGGTCCCGTAAATTTCCACGTGCGTTTTTTCGCCGAGCGCGACCTTGAGCACGTTCGGAATCAAATGCGTCTCGGTGCGATGATCTTCGCCGAACTTTTCCGACGCGCCGGCGGCGTTGAAATAACGCAGCGAAACAAATTTCAATCCGTGGATCTCGTCGTACCAGCGCAAAATTTTTTCGAACAAAAGTTTCGATTCGCCGTACGGACTGATCGGCTTCGGCGTTAACGTTTCATCGATCGGCACGCGCTCGGGCGGACCGAAGATGGCGCAGGTCGATGAGAAAACGAAACGCTTTACCTCGGCCTCGATCATGGCGTCGAGGAGGTTGATTCCGCTGGCGACGTTGTTGCGAAAATATTTCGACGGATTCTCCATCGACTCGCCGACGAGCGCGTTGGCCGCGAAATGCATGACCGCGTCCGGACGCACATCGCGCAAGATCGACATGGTACGTTGTCGATCTTGCAAATCGCCCTCGATGAATTCCGCGCGCTCGTCCACGGCGCGTTGATGACCTTCGCTTAAGTTGTCGAAGATCGTGACGCTGTGATCGGAATTCAGCAGCACATCGCAACAAACGCTGCCGATGTAACCCGCGCCGCCGGTGACGAAAATCTTCATCGCCCGCAAATTCGCCGCAGTGCGAAGTTAATCAATCGACCGCCGGCCAGGACGCGCTCTTCTTGTTCAAGGCCGCCATCATGCGTCGGACAATCGCGTGCTTTTTGCGCGGCGCGAGCACCTTGAGACTTTGATCGCGCGAACCCCATTGCAAAACATCGATGTCGACGCGACGCACGCCCCAGCGTTTCATCTCCAAACGCGAGGTTTTATAAAGATCGATCGTGTTCGTGCCGACCAGCGCGGTGCCGTAATCGTCGATGATGTATTCATCGTTCGTGCCGACAATCTTGAAACGCGTCCCGAGCGGAAAACGCGACCAGTCGGACGCCGCGCTCATGACATTGCGACCGCTGAGATATTCGCCGACCGCATTCTTGCGGCCGCCATCTTCGCCGCGCGAATACGCGGTCGTGCGCACATTATGCACGCGATGAGCGCCGGCGGAGCGAAGGAGTGGTTGTTGCTCGGCGCAACTGGCGAGAAACAATGCGAGCGCGAACGCGCAGGCGATACGGACCGATGTGGACATTGGGAAGCGCCGCGGCCCTGAATAGGGATTGTCGCCCGGTGTGGCAAGACATAATTTGCAATTGTCGATCTTCGTGATTGTCGATTTTGTTTCCATGCGTGCCCTTTCGACCAGCCAGGTTTTTATAGCAGAACACGTTCTTCTCGATGGACGGCTGGCGTTATTTCACGAAAAAGAAAACTGGCTCGCGCTCGCAGATTTGCATTTCGGTTTTGAATTGAGCCAGCGTGCCGCCGGAAATCTTTTTCCGCTCTGGGGCATGCAGACGATCGAGCAACGTTTGCTTGAGTTGTTAGGCGACTACGAGCCGGCGCGGCTCATTTTACTCGGTGATCTCGTGCACGATCGCGCCGGAGGCGAAGCGCTTTCGCAACTCGTGACCAAATTGCGAGCCGACCGTGAAGTAATCTTAATCGCCGGCAATCACGATCGCCATTTACAAAGAGTATATGTCGATCTTGTGCGCTCGTGGGAAAGCGACGGATTTTTGTTTCATCACGGCGATTGCCCGAAGGAAGACCGCGACGGCGTTCAAATCATCGGCCATCATCATCCCGCCGGCATCGTGAGCGACGGCGCCGGCTTGCGCCTCAAACTTCCGGCCTTCGTGCAAAAGAAAAACTGCTGGATCATGCCCGCGTTTTCGCCGTGGGCCGGCGGCGCGGTTTGGCCTAACGACGACGAACAAACGCGCGTCTGGCTTTGTTCGCCGGAACGAATCCTCGAAATCTAAACCGACAATTCGGTGGTGCAGTGCGGGCAACGCCGCGCTTTGATCGGGATCGACATCGTACACGCCGGACAATCTTTCACGACCGGGTCCGCTTTCGGGCTCGGCCGTTTCATCTTGTTGATTGCGCGCACGAGCATGAAAACAGCGAACGCGACGATGAGAAAATTAATCAGGAGCGTAACAAAAATGCCGTAGTTCCAAGTCACCGCGCCGGCTTTCATGGCGTCCGCGATGTTGGTGAACGAGCTCGCGCCGTCCTTGCCGGCTTTGAGCACGATGAACTTGTTCGAGAAATCGAGACCGCCCGTGAGCACGCTGATCGGCGGCATGATGATGTCTTTGACTAACGAGCTGACGATCGAACCGAAAGCCGCGCCGATGATGACGCCGATGGCAAGATCGAGCGCGTTACCTTTGACCGCGAATTCCTTGAACTCTTTCCAAATCTTCATGCCACGATGTTGACGAGTTTTTGCGGGACGACAATGACTTTGCGCGGCGTTTTGCCGGCGAGCAGCTCCTGGATGCGCGGATTCGTTAGCGCGGCCTGTTTGATTTCCTCTTCGCTCGCTAAGATCGACATCTTCATTCGCTCGCGCACTTTTCCGTTTACTTGCAAAACCATTTCGACTTCGTCCTCGACCAAAAACTTTTCGTCGTAACCCGGCCACGATTGATCGGTGATGTCGCCGGGAGCTTTCAACTTCTCCCACAACTCCGAGCTGAGATGCGGCGCGAATGGATTCAATAAAATCAAAAACGTCCGCATTGCGGAAACCGGAGTTTTTTCCGCGTTCGTGAACGCATTCACGAAAATCATCATCTGCGAAATCGCGGTGTTGAACGAAAGCGACTCGATGTCTTCGGTCACCTTCTTGATCGTGGCGTGCAAAATCTTCTGCTCATTCTTCGCAAGATCGACATCGTCCACCGCGGGGGATAACTCCCATTCGCCCGCCTGGTTCTCGCGCATGATCAATCGCCAAACGCGCGCCAGAAATCGCGACACGCCTTCGACGCCGCGCATACTCCACGGTTTCATTTGTTCGAGCGGGCCCATGAACATTTCGTAAAGGCGAAACGCGTCCGCGCCGTATTGCGCGATCACCTCGTCGGGACTGATTATATTCCCGCGCGACTTCGACATCTTCTGTCCGTCTTCGCCGAGAATGATTCCCTGGTTCACGAGTCGCTGGAACGGCTCCGACGTTGAGACGTAACCGAGATCGAACAAAACCTTTTGCCAAAACCGCGCGTAGAGCAGATGCAGCACCGCGTGCTCGGTGCCGCCGACGTAAAGATCGACATTCATCCAATATTTCTCCGCGTCTTGGCCAACGAAACGCTTGTCGTTTAGCGGATCGCAAAAGCGCAGAAAATACCAACACGAGCCGGCCCATTGCGGCATGACGTTCAATTCGCGCGTGGCGTTGTCAGAATACCGGACCCAATCTTTCGCTTTCGCCAGCGGCGGCTCGCCCGTTCCAGTCGGCTTGTAATCTTCCAGCGGCGGCGGAACGACCGGCAATTCGTCTTCGCCTAACGAACGATGATGTCGATCTTGCCAAACGATCGGGAACGGCTCGCCCCAATATCGCTGCCGCGAGAAAAGCCAGTCGCGCAATTTGTAATTGATGGCGCGCTTCCCGAGACCGCGTTCCTCCAACCACGCCGTGATTTTGCGAATCGCCTCGCGCGACGGAAGCCCGTCAATAATCGGCGAGTTGATCGCGATTCCATCACCGACAAATCCGATCGGATCTTCATCACCGGGCGGCTGCACAACCGCGCGAATCGGCAGGTCGAATTTGCGCGCGAATTCGAGATCGCGTTCGTCATGCGCGGGGACGGCTTGGATAGCGCCGGTGCCGTAGCCTAACAATACGTAATCGGCGATCCAGATTGGAATCTCCTCGTTGTTCGCCGGATTAATGGCGTGCGCGCCGGTGAAGACGCCGGTTTTTTCTTTCGAAAGCTCGGTGCGTTCGAGGTCGCTCTTGCGCGCGGCGCGCTCGCGATAGGCGCGCACCTCCGCGCGCTGCTCGTTTGTCGTGATAAGATCGACAAGTGAATGCTCCGGCGCGAGCACCATGTAGGTCGCGCCGTAAAGCGTGTCCGGCCGCGTCGTGAATACGCGAATGCGGGCATCGTGATTGTCGATCTTGAAATCGATCTCGGCGCCTTCGCTTTTTCCGATCCAATTTCGCTGCAGCAATTTAATTCCTGGCGGCCAGTCGAGGTCTTCGAGTTCGTCGATCAGTCGCTCGGCGTAAGCCGTGATGCGCAACATCCATTGTCGCATCGGCCGCCTAACGACCGGAAATCCGCCCACTTCGCTTTTTCCATCGACAACTTCTTCGTTGGCCAACACTGTGCCGAGCTCCGGGCACCAATTCACCGGAACTTCCGCGACATAAGCCAGCCTAACGGAATCAGGATCGTCGCCGCGATAGGTCGAGATTGGTTCGGCTTTGTTCGTTTTCGGATTGAACCAGGAGTTGTAGATCTTGAGAAAAATCCACTGCGTCCATTTGAAGTAACGCGGATCGGTGGTGTTGATCTCGCGCGCCCAATCGTAGGAAAACCCGATCGCCTTGAGCTGCGATTTGAACTTCGCGATGTTTTCGCGCGTGGTCAGCTCGGGATGCTGTCCGGTTTTGATGGCGTATTGCTCCGCCGGAAGTCCGAACGCGTCCCAGCCCATCGGATGCAAAACGTTGAAGCCGCGCAGACGTTTGTAGCGCGCGACGATGTCGGTGGCGGTGTAACCTTCGGGATGTCCGACGTGCAAACCGGCGCCGCTCGGATACGGAAACATGTCGAGCACGTAGAATTTTGGTTTTGCCGCATCGAACTTTTTCTCGCCCGGGTTCGGCGCGTGAAATAATTGTCGATCTTCCCAAATGCGCTGCCACTTCGATTCGAATTGGTCGAAGGGATACGGTTTGCGGCGCTCGCTGCTCATCGGATTATGAATCAGGAAAGCAGGAAAACAGGAAAAGAAAATGGATTTGCTGTTGGCGACTCGCAACGCGCACAAAACCCGAGAGTTTTCGCATATTCTCGGAGAGGAGTTTCAAATCAGTGACTTGTCTGGCCTAACAATTCCGCCGATTGAAGAAACTGGTCGCACGTTTGCGGAGAATGCGACCTTGAAAGCGCTGGCCGTTTCGCAAGATCGACATCTACTCGTCGCGGCAGATGATTCGGGTCTCGAGGTCGATGCGCTCGGCGGTGCGCCCGGAATTTTTTCAGCGCGTTATGCGGGCGCGAACGCGAGCGACCGCGAAAACGTCGCCAAGTTGTTGCGCGAGCTTTCGGGAAAACGCGAACGATCGGCGCGATTTCGCTGCGTGATCGCGCTGGCGCGCGATGGCGAATTGGTCAGGACATTCGAGGGAACGGTCGAAGGAGTAATTGTCGATCTTGCGCGGGGCGAGGGCGGATTTGGTTACGATCCGGTGTTTCAGCCTAACGGATCCGATAAGACGTTCGGCGAATTACGGGCCGAAATAAAAAATCGAATCAGTCACCGCGCCAAAGCAACCGCGCAGCTGCGAGAATTTTTGCGAGCGCCAGGCGCTTAACGTCCGGTGCCAGTGCGAATCTGGTAGCCGACTTTTTCGATGCCGACCTGACGGACTTTGTCGAGAAGGCCGATGACATCGCCATGGAGCGCCATTGGCTCGGCGCTGATCGACACCTTGATCCCGGGATTTTGCTGATAAAGGCCCATGAGACGCGGCATGAGTTGATCGTCGGGAACAAATTGTCCATCGAAGTAATAGACCGGGCCGACCGCGACGCGGACCGAGACAAAGTCCTTCACCTGATTCGGCGGAACCGCGACGTTCGCCGGTAAGTTAACGCGGATGCCTTTCATGTGCGTCTGGCTCAGGCTCACCATCATGAAACTGGCGAGGAGGAAGAACATGATGTCGATCAAAGGAATGATCTCGATGCGGGCGTGCTTTTTCGGAATAGGTGAACCAATTCGCATAGCTAGTAGGAAGCGCCGGTCATGGTGAAGGTGATCGGAATTTTAACTTTCGAAACTGTGCCCGGTTTAAATCGCCAACGCCGGAATGCATTCGTGGCCGAATTATCCAGGATGGGATTGCCGATACTTTGCGCCATGGTCGCATCCGTGACCGCCCCGCTGGAGGTGTCAACCGTCACGACGCAAACGCCGCTGCCGGTGATGTGACGCGAGCGCGCTTCATATGGATATTCGGGGCGTGGCGAATTGATGGCTAATGCGCGCGCTCCGGTGATCGACAGCATACCAGGAGGTTTCGGAGTTCCCACTTGGGGCGCTTTTACGGGGGCGATCTTTTGGTTTGGCTGACGTTTCGGCGGAGGAGTTGTTTCCTCGTGAAATTCCGGCTGGACCTCGGGCATTGGCGGCGGCTCGGGCAATGGAATGTCTTCCGGCGGCGGAGTCGGTTCGTCGCTCGGTTGCTCGAGAGTAGCGATCACTTCGGCGGTAGGAATCTGCGAAAGATCGACAGGTGGCGCCTCGCGTTTGATCGCGGCCACGACTGCAATTCCGTGAATCAGCAATGCGCCGCCGAGAAACGCCCAAATCTGCCATCGCGGCGGGGCCTTGTAGAGAAGCGGTTTAGCCATTGTCGATCTTAGCGTTTTGTCGCGGGCAATTCCGCGGACGAGTAGCTCTTGATTTCGAACGCAATTTTATAAAAGCCCGCTGCGCGCAATTCTTCGAGCAGGCGCGTCACATTGATGTGAGGCGTGCTCGAATCACCGCGGACGAACACTTTCGCTTCCGGATTCTCGGCGTGCACCGAATTCAACTTCGCTTGCATCTTCTCCGGCGTCATTTCTTCCTTGTCGAAGTACCAGCGCCCGCTTTCATCGACTGAAACGCTAATGTAATCGCGCTTCGACTGCGTTTGGCCGGAGGCACCTTTCGGAAGATTCACCTTGATGCCCTTCATGTGCACCTGGCTCAAGCTCACCATCATGAAGCTGGCGAGCAGGAAGAACATGATGTCGATCAAAGGAATGATCTCGATTCGCGCCTTCTTATGCGGAATGGGTGATGCGACTCTCATGTTGTGGCCCTCGCGAGGCTGCGCCGGTTAACGCGCTACAGTTTCAGCTGCGCCTTTGGTTTTCGCGTTCGCTTCGAGCATCACCTCCAGGTTCGTCGCCGCGGTTTGCAGCTCGAACTCAAGGTTAGACACGCGCGAAGTGAAAAAGTTAAACGGTATCAATGCGAAAATCGCGATACCGAGACCGCAGGCCGTGGCGATAAGCGCTTCCGCGATACCGCCGGTGACCGCTTGCACCGCCAGCTCTTCGTTGCCGAGGAAGCTGAACGACCGAATCAATCCGGTGATCGTTCCCAACAAACCGAGCAACGGCGCCAGCGTGACCAACGTGTCCATGACCACGAGGAATCGTCCGGCGCGTTTGATTTCGATACCAGCGGCAACCTGCAATGCGCCTTGCAGCGACGCGTGCTGGTGATTGAGACCGTTCCACATCATGCGCAAGACCGGGTCGCGCGAATCACGCGACAAGCGCGATGCTTCTGCGACGTCGCCCACTTCGATCGCGGTGAAAACTTTTTCGATCCGCTTCGGATCACGACGGAACCAGCGACCGAGCCACCAGAAAACTCGTTCGAGCACAACGGTAACGGCGACGATCGACACAATAAGAATGGGCCACATGATCGGGCCGCCCTTGTTGAAGTTGTCGATCAAGAAATTCCCGGTGCTCGCTTCGGTCTTGGCGCCCGCGGCGGCAGCGGCGCTCGCACTCGGCGAAGCGCTCAAGGTCGCGGCCACGCTCGTTCCCGGCGCCGGTGAACCTGCGACCGGTGCGCCCGGCGCTCCGGCCGGAGAAGTCATTGCTCCCGGAGCTGCAGCGTTTGGCGGCGCTCCCACTGGAGGCGCAGGTGCAGCTGGATTTTGCGCCCCAGGCATCCCCGGATTTATCGGCGCACCACCAGCAGGCGGCGGCGGATTTTGCGCGGCCGGCGCCGGCGCATTCGGTGGCGCCGGCGGTGGCGCTTGTCCGGGACGATTCTGCGCGAATGCGCTGAACGCGACGAGAGTGAGGCTGAGTGCGAGTAATGTTTTCATAAGACGGCCAGGGTTGTTACGATCTCGATTGCTGTGACTGATCTTTATCCCAAAGAGATTTAGACGCAGTCCAGCCTAAACTTTTCACAAATTTGTAACGCTGCGACTTCATGGAAAGCTGCGTATCTAGTTCGGATTAAATCCTCTCCCAGGATGTAAGTAACGTACGAAATTTGCCGGATCGCAAGATCGACAACTACTCTCTCGCGTTGGCCACGCCATTTCGCAGCGGCGGGCAGTCGCCAATGCGCGCCTCAAGCTCGTCACCGGCGCGGATCGGTCCTACGCCCGACGGCGTTCCGGTTAAAATTACATCGCCGGGGAGAAGCGTGAGTGATTCGCTCGCGAAGGCGATGATGTCCGCGACCGAATAAATCATCTGGCCCGTGCGCGCCTTTTGTTTGATCTCGCCGTTTTGCCGCAACTCGATCGGCGCGTCCGCAAGATCGACATCGGCATACACGAACGGCCCGAACGGCGTGTAAGTGTCGAACGATTTACAACGCGAAAATTGTTTCTCCGATTTCTGCAAATCCCGATCGCTGATGTCGAGGGCAACACTATAACCGAACACATGACCGAGCGCATTTTCCTTCGCGACATTCTTGGCGCGTTTACCGATCACGAGCGCGAGCTCGGTTTCGAAATCGGTTTGATGCTGCGGAAATGCGATCTCGATTGTGCCGTTGTGCGCGAGCAATGAGCTCGGCGCTTTGAACCAAATCAGCGGTGTGCCGATGGTGTCGCGTTTCATTTCTGCGATGTGCTCAGCGTAATTCAATCCGACCGCGATCAACTTCGACGGCGCCACCGCAAGATCGACAATTACATTCGCGAGCTTCAACGTTTCGCCCGTCGGTTCGATGTCGATCCAATACGGCTGCTTCAAAACGCGCACGCCATCACCGATCACTTCACCGTAGAAAAATTTCTCGCCGCTTCGAAATCCGCCGAACGTTCTCATCGTGCAGTTACTCCGATAAAATCGCGCACCGTTTTCTGTTCGCCAATAGAGAACGCGCTGCCGTTCGCGCGTTGAAACCAAAACGCGGTCGATGAGCCGCCATCAAAATTGAGCGCGCGCTGAATCTTGAAATCGCCGAGCGGCACCGACAAAACTTTTGCTGCTTCCGCGAGCGTGACCTCGGAACAAACGCCGAGCGCGGCGCGATCAGGCGCGATCGCCGCAAATGTCCGCCGCGCATCACGCGTCGCTTCAAGACCGCGCACCGGTTTGGCAAGATCGACAAGGAACGGTCCGCATTGCACCGCGGAATTAAATTTCCGGCGCGCAGTGAACTCGTTTGTGCGCAAAATTTGAACCGCGCCATTCGATGCGAGCACACCACTCATCAACCGGCCATGCTTCAACGGCGATGTCGTTTTGCCGTTGATGATGCGCAGCCCGAGCGGCGCGAAATCGACATCGAAGTAAGCGCCGTTTACGCCCGCGATGCAGTTCGTCCGTCGCATCGCGCCGGCGAGATCGTCGGCGCGCGACGCGTTATCGATCACCCGCAGCCGGCACGCTTTCGATTGGAACAGTGCAAGATCGACAATCGCATTTTCGCCGGTCGCATCATTCGCAAGATCGACATGTCGATGCACGATTGGGCCGGAATTTTCGTCGCGCGAATTTTCCACGCGCCATTCCGCGCGCGCGCTGACGAGTGCTACAAAAACAAGCGCCGCGCTAAGTCTTCGCACTGTACTTGTCGATCAAAGCTTGGAAGCGCGGATCGTTGCGAATCGGGTCCCAAACCCATTGCAGCTTGAGTAGATGCGTCGTGAGCGAGCTCGGACGTTGGAATAAGCCGTCGAGAATTTCGGTCGCGTGCGTGGCGTCGCCGAGAATGGAATACACCTCCGCCAAATTCTCCGTGATCTGTGGACCTTCGAACGCGTCCACGCTTTCCGGCAAAAGCTCGCGCGCTCGCATGGCTTCAGCGAGGGCCGCATCTTTTTCCCCGAGCAAGGCCATGGCCTGCGCCAGTTGCATGTGTCGCGCAGCAACGCCGGGCGAATCGGCCAGTTGCTTTTGCGCGATTTCTTTTGCCTTCAACAAATCGCGGCGCGCGCCTTGTTCATCATGCAAGTAACGCCGGGCCACTCCGAGATAGCCGTACTTTTGACAGATCAACTCCGGTTTACCGGTAATTGCGTTCTCGTTGACCTTTTCCGCGACCGAAATTGCTTCCTGAAATTTTCTTTGCAGCATGAGCACGCCAAGCCGCGCAACTTCGACGTAGGCGGCATTGAAGTCGGTCGGCGCGGGACCCGTTGCAGACCGTAATGCGGGCCCGGCTGACGATGTGCGCTTGGCCGGATCGAACATAGCCAGGGCGCGTTCGTAAATGCTGAAGTCGCCGTGTTGTTCGATGGCGAATTGAACTTTCAATCCCCAAAGCTCAAGCGAATTGGGCGCGATCTCTAACGCCTTGTCGATCGTTTGTTCGCTCGCCGCCGAGTCACGCAGCATCTGGTAATTGAAGGCAAGATTTTGCAGCGGCCATGACGATTTCGGATCGAGCTCGGCCGCTTTCTTCAGATTTTCCGTCGATTCCGTCCACTTGCCCTGACGGCGCTGGATGGCGCCGATCGCGAGATACGCTTCGCTGTCGTTAGGCAAACCCTGTTGCGCAATGGCGAATTCCTTCAAGGCCGCTTCGTAATTGCGATCGCCGTAATAATAAGCGAAGCCGCGCGCGAGATGCCCCTCCGATAGAGCCGGCTCCAGCATCAGTGCGCGCTCGGCAAGATCGACAGCTTTCTGTTTGCGCGCCGGTGACGGATCGAAGCTGTGATAAATCCAACTTTCGAGCTGGGAGTAGCGCGCATGCGCGAGCGCGAACTTCGGATCGAGCTCGATCGCGCGCGCGTACATCTCTTCGCCTATTTTTAGCTGCGAATAATCTTCCATCGCGCTGCTTTGTAATTCGTGCGCGCGTTGATATGCGAGATACGCTTCGCCGACCTGCGTCGGCTTGCGCGCCATGTTTTCCTTTTCGCTCGGCGAAAGTTTTGCCTGCAACGCGGACGCGATCTTCGTCGCTAATTCACTTTGGATTCGGAAAACGTCAGTCATGTCGCCGTCGTAATCCTCCGCCCAGATGTGCTGGTCGTTCGTCGCGTCGATCAATTGCACATTCACACGCACCTTGTTTCCGGAACGGCGCACGCTGCCTTCGAGAATGTTTGAAACGCCGAGCGTCTTGCCGATCTCGCGGATCTTCGACGTTTTCCCGCGATAACCCATGACCGACGTTCGCGAAATCACTTTCAAGTCGCCGATTTTCGAAAGGTTGGTGAGAACGTCGTCCTGAATGCCGTCCGCGAAATACGCGTTCTCCTTGTCGTCACTCAAATTTTCAAACGGCAAGACTGCAATCGACTTGTCGATCTTGTGCGCGACCGCGTGCGGCAAAACGAAAAAACCGGCGGCTGCGGAAAGAACCACACCGACGAGAAGGAGAATCAAAACGTTGCGACGACCGCGGCGACTCATCGCGGGCGTACTCGGCGCCGGCTCGGTCGCTTTGATTCCCTGCGGCGTGATGTCGAAAACCCAGGCCAGAACCAGCGCGACCGGGAAGCCTATTAATAATAGCGCGATGACGACGCGAATGACCGAGTTCGAGATTTCGAACACCGGAAGCACCTGCGCGAGGCCTTGGGCCAGTGCCCACGACGCGACGATGTAGGCGATCGCGACGCGATAAACTTTTCGGCGCTTCAGCTCGTCGAAGAAACCGCTCATCGTTCAGCCTCAGACAACTGCAAGATCGACATGTTCAGGCGGAAGTCTATTTCACGCCCGTCGCGAAAACAGTCTGAAAATATGGGCTTTGCTTGTCGCGCGAAACCACGCGCACATCGATGTCTTTGAATCCGGCATCGTCGAGAAGCTCCTGCAATTTCACTTCACTGAATCCGAGCCAGTGATCGGCGTACAATTCACGCGCTTTTTCAAAGCGATGCGACAGCAAATCGAGAATCACGACGCGACCATTTTTTTTCAACATGCGATGCGCGGCGGAGATCGCGCGTTCCGGATGAATGGCGTGGTGAAGCGCCTGCGAAAATATCGCAAGATCGACAATTCCCTTTTCCACCGGCGGGTCCTCGATGTCGCCGAGTCGGTACTCGAGATTCTTGAAGCCGTGTTTGCGCGCCAGCTTCGATCCGAACTCGACCATCTTCGGCGAATTATCGACCGCGATGACTTTGCGCGCGTTGTTCGCGAGCAATTGCGAAAGCGTTCCCTCGCCCGCGCCAAGATCGACAATTACTCCCGGCGGAATCAGCGGGATTAATGCATGCGCCAATGCCTGCCACGAACGCCCCGGCACGTAACTGCGTCCGAATTTTCCCGCCAGCTCGTCGAAATATTCTCGCGCTTTATCGTGGCGTTTGCGAAGCACGAGTTTCAGCGCATTGCGATCGCGCGCGATCTCCGGCAACTCACGCGCGAGCACGCCCACCATCTCGCGAATGCGTTCGGCTCTGGCGGACGCTTTCGCCGGGCCGTAGTAAACATTTTTTCCGGAACGACGATCATCGACCACGCCGGCGCGTTTCAATTGTGCGAGATGACTGGAGATGCGCGACTGCCCCATCCCGAGAATTTCCTGAAGCTCGGCCACTGAGAGTTCTTCTTCCTCGAGCAAAACGAGAAGACGCAATCGCGTTTCGTCGGCCAGGAGCCGGAGCAAATTTACCGTTGACGCAATCGCCACTCGATACGATACATCTACGTATCATGATCGGTCAATATGTTGACCGGTCCTCTTTTTATCCGCATGTCACGCCGTTTTATTTTTTCGTCTGAATCCGTCGGGGAAGGTCATCCGGATAAAGTTTGCGATACGATTTCCGATGCGGTGCTCGACGCCTGTCTCACGCAAGATCGACAATCGCGTGTCGCGTGTGAAACCTACGCGAAGTCGAACGTCGTCATCGTCGGCGGCGAGATCACGATTCCGAAACTGAAAAAAGAGCACAAGTCGCTGACGACCGTGCTCAACATCGACAAGATCGTCCGCGAGACGATCGCGGAGATCGGTTACGTGAACGAGGACGACGTCTTTCACGCCAACAAAGTTTTCATCAGCAACATCATCACGGATCAATCGGCCGACATCTCGCAAGGTGTCGATCAAACTGACGCGGCCGGCAAAGGTCACGCCGAGCAGGGCGCGGGCGATCAAGGATTGATGTTCGGATTCGCGTGCGATGAAACGCCCGAGCTCATGCCGGCGCCGATCATGTTCGCGCATCGACTGGGTCGCGAATTAACACGCATCCGCAAGAGCGGCGAGTGCGGCTGGCTCCGGCCCGATGCGAAATCGCAAGTCTCCGTGATTTACGAAGACAACAAACCGGTCGGCATTTCCAACGTCGTCATTTCCACGCAGCACGTCGCCGACGTGAAGCACAGCGAGATCAAAGATTTTTGTATCGAGAACGTGATCCGAAAAGTTTTGCCGAGTGAGATGTTGAACGACTCGACTGAATTTCTCATTAATCCGACCGGACGATTCGTCGTTGGCGGACCGCAAGGCGATACTGGCCTAACGGGTCGCAAAATTATCGTCGATAGTTACGGCGGCATGGGCCGGCACGGCGGCGGCGCGTTCTCCGGAAAAGATCCGAGCAAAGTCGATCGCAGCGCGGCTTACATGGGACGCTGGGTCGCGAAGAATGTCGTGGCCGCAGGATTAGCGAGCCGTTGCGAAGTGCAATTCGCTTACGCCATCGGTCATCCGCAGCCGGTCAGCGTGCACATTAATACTTTCCTAACGAACACGGTTGATGAAGAGAAAATCGAGAACGCGGTAAAGAGCGTTTTCAGTTTCAAACCGGCCGACATCGTCGAACAACTCGATCTGCTGCGCCCGATTTACTCGAAGACAACGAACTACGGACACTTCGGCAAGATCGACGATCCGGACATTACGTGGGAGTCCACCGATCGAGCGAAGGATTTAAAGGCAGCAGCAAAGTAGTCCACAGATTTCGCAGATTTACACAGATTAAAAATGCAGAAGGATCCGGAAACTTTCGCGATTATTGGGGCCGCGATGGAAGTGCATCGCGAGCTTGGGCGCGGCTTTTTGGAACTCGTTTATCAAACTGCGCTGGCATTGGAGTTTCAGGAACGCGGAATTCCGTTTCAGGCCGAAGTCACGTTGCCAGTTCGTTACAAAAATAAGCTGCTGACCTGCGCTTATCGCGCCGACTTCGTTTGTTTCGAATCAGTCATCGTCGAAACAAAAGCCATCGCGAGGTTAACCGGCGCGGACGAAGCGCAGCTAATCAACGAATTGAAAGCAACCGGCCTCCATCGAGGTCTGTTGCTGAATTTCGGAGCGACCAGTCTCGAACATAAGCGACTCGTTTTCGGCCCCTCCGAAAATCTGTGTAAATCTGTGAAATCTGTGGACGAAATCTATTTATGAGCACGACAACAACTAAGATCGACAAGCAACAGGATTACAAAGTCGCCGACATTTCGCTCGCCGACTTTGGCCGCAAAGAAATTTCCATCGCGGAAAAGGAAATGCCGGGCTTGATGGCGATCCGCGAGAAATATGCGACGAGCAAACCGCTCGACGGCGTGCGCATCACCGGTTCGTTGCACATGACGATCCAGACGGCGGTGCTGATAGAGACACTTGTCGATCTTGGCGCGTCGGTGCGTTGGGCTTCGTGCAATATTTTTTCGACGCAAGATCACGCCGCGGCGGCGATCGCGAAGGCGGGTGTGCCGGTCTTCGCGTGGAAGGGTGAATCACTCGAGGAATATTGGTGGTGCACTTACAAGGCGCTTTCGCACGGCGACGGCAAAGGTCCGCAGCTCATCGTCGATGATGGCGGCGACGCGACGTTGCTCATCCACAAAGGCTTTGAGCTCGAAGAAGGCAGTGATTGGATCAAGACAAGATCGACATCGAAGGAAGAGCAGGTCATCAAGGATTTGTTAGGCGAAATCCAGCGCGAGAATCCATATCGCTGGCATGAGATGGTAAAGGATTGGCGCGGCGTCTCGGAAGAGACGACGACCGGCGTGCATCGGCTCTACAAGATGCACCAGGAAAACAAGCTGCTCGTTCCCGCGCTCAACGTGAACGACAGCGTGACGAAGTCGAAGTTCGACAATCTTTACGGCTGCCGCCATTCGTTAGTCGATGGGTTGAATCGCGCGCTCGACGTCATGATCGCCGGCAAAGTCGCGGTCGTGTGCGGTTACGGCGACGTCGGCAAAGGTTGCGCGCAATCGCTCCGCGGCCAGGGCGCGCGCGTCATCGTTACCGAGATCGATCCGATCAACGCGCTCCAAGCCGCGATGGAAGGCTACGAAGTCACGACCATCGAAAACACGTTAGGCCGCGCCGACATTTACATCAGCGCAACGGGCAACACCGACGTCATCCGGCTCGAGCACATTGAGAAGATGAAAGACCAGGCCGTAGTCGGGAACATCGGTCACTTCGACAATGAGATTCAAGTTGATGCGCTGGAAAACGCGAAAGGCGTAAAGCGCACGAACATCAAGCCGCAGGTCGACAAGTACACATTCCCGGACGGCCACGAAATCTTCCTGCTTTCAGAAGGTCGCCTATTGAATCTCGGTAACGCCACCGGTCACCCGAGTTTCGTCATGTCGAATTCGTTTTCGAACCAGGTCCTCGCCCAACTCGATCTCTGGAAAAATCGGGACACCTACAAGCCGGGCGTTTACGTCTTGTCGAAGAAACTCGACGAAGAAGTCGCGCGCCTGCATTTGGAAAAGATCGGCGTGAAGCTGACTCGCCTAACGAAAGAGCAAGCCGAGTACATCGGCGTGTCTCCCGACGGGCCGTTCAAGACCGAGCATTACCGTTACTAAGATCGACAATTCAATGTCGGCCGGTATCGACCGCTTCGTAATAGTCGCGTTCCAACTCGCGCAGCGCGGGTGATTTCGCGATTTCGAGTAACGTCGGGCCAGACGCTTTGACGTCGAAGACTTGTCCGTTGACTTCGCCGATCACGATCCAGCCATCCATCTCCGCGCCGCGACCGTAGCGCGCGAAGCCGACGATGTTAACGATGCGCGCGTGCAGATCGCTCGCGCTCACCGGTCCGCTCGCTTCCAATCGTCCGCGAAAGCGCACGGGGAATTCTTTGCGATCGTAAATGAAACGATGCTGCGGATCGAACACCGGATGCGCGACGAAATAGACGGTGACGTCGCATTGCGGAACCTTTCTCGAGAAATCGCGCACGGTGACGAGAACGCGTTTACCGCGCGCGTAATCGCGGTCGTAACTGCCGCCCCAATCTTCCCAGTAGGATTGGAAACTGTCTTTCGTTCCGATTTCGTGCGCGTCGAGACTGAGGCTGCCGGCGAATGCGCGCGTGGCGCAAAATACGACCGCGAACACCACGCAAGATCGACAATCACTTTTCATCGTCCTTCGTAATGAATTCGATGCAATAAACGATGGACAAACGGCGCGACCAGAACCGAGGCGATGCCGATAAACATTAATCCCGAAAAGAGCGCGTAGAACGACGCGAAAAGTTTCGCGGCATCCGTATGCAGCGGATCGACCGGCCCCATGCCGCCGAGAATCATCGATGCGTTCAGCAACGAGTCGATCCAGGGCAATCCGGCGATGAGATGATAACCAACAACCCCGATGCCAAGCGCAAACACAATCACCGCCGCCGCAACTAATCCGTGCCGCCCGACCCGGCGCAAAAATTGCGCAGGCGTCAGCAACCGATGCGTGTGGTTTTCGTACACGATTCGCTAACGCTCAACTTTCGACACGCTGATGTAACGGCAACCGGTGGCGGCGCCGCGTCGCCAATTCCCGAAAACGCGGACGCGGCGATGATGAGCCGCCGCGTCCGCGAGAATTTTCTCATCTTTAAATCCGGCGGCGAGCCAAACGGTTTCGCCGAAACCCACGTTGAAATCAAACATGATGGGCGCGGCGCAAGGCTGGCCGCGATGGTAGGCGACGCGGCCGATGCCTTCGAACTTGGACGATGAAGAAGATGTCGATCTTGCGGACGCGCTCACGGATTTCGTTTTCGCTTCCGCGCAGCCGGCCACGATCAACGCGAGACTCGTTAGGGAAATTCGGCGAAGAAAGTTTCTCATTGGTTCATGCGCGCGATTTTCTCGGCGAGATAAGTGGAGAAATATCCGGCGTATTTTTTCTGCAGCTCCGGCTTTTGCCAATCTTTTCCGGTCAACGTCCCGCGACAATTGTTAGATCGACAATTGCATTTCACTTCGTAGTCGTCGTCATCCGTCGTACACCAATCGTGCGTCAGCTCTTCATCGGCGGCGATGTCGCGCATGGCCACGAACGTGATTTCGCCGCGCATGCCGAGATTCGCGTCGCAACTGTGGTTCGAATACAACATCGACAACTCGCGTTCCTCTGGATTGACGGGTGCGATGAAAAAATCATCACCGATTTGGATTTCGACCGGGCCTAACGAGGGCGTGATTTCGCGCTTCAAGGTTTCGCGATTCACGATGTGCCCGCCTTTCACGAGCACGACTTCGCCCTTGTCGATCTTCGCCGTCGCGAACAAGCCGCGGCCGTGGATGGGCGATTCGCGCACTTCGGTTTTGGGCGACCGGTAAGAGAGCGGCAGCATTCGCCTAGACTAATGACATAGTCCGCGCTCGCCAAGTTGAGGCTCGGCGAACGCGAAAAAGGCACACCGGTTGCTTGGTAAGAATCGCCATGTCTCTCCGGTGCAGTCTGCCCATTTTCATCGCTCTCGCCCTGGTGGTAACGCCATCGGTGCGCGCGACCGATGACGTGCTTAGCATCACAACGACGATCACCCCCGGAACGCCATCAACCTCAGAAGGTTTCACGTTTAACAACGACCAGCAGGCGGTCGATACCATCACCACTGCGAACGCCACCTACCAGGCGATTTCGGCGGCCGACAACGTGTTCGTTCGACGAAACGCGGTCAATGCCGACCAGTCCTCCATTTGGTACACGACGAGCGGCGTCGGGACCGACTTGAGCGGCATTCATCAGGACAGCTACGCGCAGATGCTCACGAGCAATAACATTCTCGTTGGCTCGGATAACATTTTCGCGAACGGAACGGCGAACTTGACCGGCAATGTTGAGCGTGTCGATTTTACGTGGAATTCGCCCATCACGGTGAGCAACTCTTTTGCGTTCGCCGTCTTCGATCGCGGCGCGGTCACCGTTCATGACTCGTTCACGATTGCTGTCGTTACGGCCGTCGATGGTGCTGGAAATCCGACGGCGTATGGAGGGTTTCTTGTTGTTACCGGGGGCTGGGGCGCGAGCAATGCGGTCCCGGATTTCACCTATCGATTTTTTCGTTACAACAACGGCGACATCACCACCACGACGACCGATAGCACCGTGACAGCCACGCAGGGACTCGGCGGCATCATCATCAAAGCGAGCGATCTCGGACTCGCGCCCGGCACGGACATCTACGGCTACTCGCTCATGGCGTCCGATGTTACCGTGACTGATCCTTCGCAACTCCTTGACTGGACCGACAGCACACACTTTCCGACTACGACCGATTCGAACACGGGCAGCAATGGGCTCGATCTCGTCGGCGTAAATGGATTGCTCTTCGCCGTCGTGCCGGAGCCGGCGCCATCTGCGATTTTGTTAGGCGCGTTTTTCGCGCTGGTCATTCTCTGTCATCAATTGCGCTCGCGCGCAGTCGTGGCCAAAAAGTAATTGTCGATCTTGCGTTGATCTGCCGCATCGCGCAGCATTCGCGCGATGGCCGAGGAGAAGATGTCGATCTTGCAAGCCGAGCAAGTCGATCATCAACTCGTCCGCGGGATCGGCATTCCGGCGCTGACCGCGAACATCGTTAGCTCGACGATCGGCGCGGGAATTTTTGTCATTCCGGCAACAGTCGCGCTCGGACTCGGGCCCGCCGCGCCGCTCGCCTTTTTTTGTTGCGCGGTCGCGATGGTGTTGTTCGTCACCTGTTTTGCGATCGCCGGCAGTCGCGTGTCGTTAACCGGCGGACTTTACGCGTATGTCGAGGTCGCGTTTGGCAAATACGTCGGGTTTCTCGCGGGCATGCTTTATTTTCTCACCGCGCTTGGCGCGGTCGCGGGCGTGGTCAACGTGCTCGCGAATTCCATCGCACTCGTCTTTCCGTTTCTCGGCGGACCGGTCATGCGCATCGTCGTCATGTTCGCGGTTTACGGCGTGCTCGTGTTCATCAACATCCGCGGCGTGCGCGAAGGCGCGGGCGCGGTCACGACCATCACCATCGCGAAACTTCTGCCGCTGCTCTTGTTCATCGGCGTCGGCATCTTTTTCATTCATCCGCAAAATCTCAGCTGGCCCGGTTGGCCCGGCAGCAAACCGTTAGGCGACGCCGTCGTCTTGTTGATGTTTGCCTTCGTCGGAATCGAAGTCGCGTTGATCCCGAGCGGCGAAGTGAAAAATCCCGCGCGCACCGTGCCGCGCTCGGCTTATCTCGCGCTCGTCATCACCACCATCATTTACATTATGATCCAACTCGTGGCGCAAGGAACGCTCGGTGTCGATCTTGCCCATCACAAGGACGCGCCGCTCGCCGAATCGGCCGCGTTATTTCTGGGTCAAGTCGGTCGCACCATTCTCCTCGCCGGCGCGACCATCTCGGCGTTCGGATTCGTCACCAGCGACATCCTCAGTTCGCCGCGCATGATCTTCGCCTTCGGCCGCGACGGCGCCCTGCCGAAATTTTTCGCGCACGTCCATCCGCGTTTTCGCTCGCCCGACGTCGCCATCATCACCTACGCCGTGCTCGCGTTCGCCTTGTCGATCAGCGGCACGTTCGAAAAACTGGCCGTGCTTTCCAACGTCGCCGTTCTCCTGATGTATCTGCTCTGCTGCGCCGCCTGCTGGTTTCTCGTGCAACGCGACGTCCGCGCCGACGGCGCGCGACCGTTCAATTTTCCGGGAATGAAAATCGTGCCCGCGCTCGCGATTGTCGCGATCATCTGGATTCTCGCGCACGCGACGGCGTTGGAATTTGAAGTGACGGGAATCGTCCTGGCGATTGCGTCGGTGTTGTATTTCGTTAGGCGACAGCTGAGATAGCGGCGAAGGCGGTCACTATTTCTGCTTTTTTAACGCTTGGTCCAACAGTTCTCGAACACGTGAAGCAGGCTCCACAATCCCTAACGACATCAACGACTGGGAAAGTACAGTTTCTGGCTTCTCTCCCGGTACCGTGATCTCCTTTCCGCCCGCGACAGCGGGAAAGTATTGCAGCGGACCCGAACTCACGATGCCGAGGAATGCTACTCTTCCGCTTAACACAAAATTTCCGAATCGATCACTACCAGTCGGCACCCGAAAGACCGGGCCACCGCTGTTTCCCGGAAAAATGCTCGCGTCGATTAAGAAAGGGCTGTTCGTAGGATTGCTCGGCGATACCCACGATACAATGCCATAACGTAAAATTGCTTTCGTCCAGTAAGTCGGGCCAACTGCACCGGGATAACCTAAGACGGCGACTGCCGCACCTTCAAAGAAGTCTTCATCTGTCGCGATGGATGAATAACCGATAGCTGTGCCCTTCGGGCGTTCGAGATCTTTGGAAGAGAAACGAACCGGAATACACGCTAAGTCAACGGCGGCGTCTTGGTGGGCGATCCATAATTTGGAATCACCATTTTCGAGCTTGAGCTCGACACCGAGATATTCGTCAACAGGACGCGAGTCTAACCACGAAAAGCGAACGCGAACCGAAGTCGGAGTCCACTTTTTCGTTGGATCGGAAAACACGTGCTTAGCGGTCACCAGAAATGCGCCAGTTGGTGCGTTATCGGGACCGGTCAACATCAGCACGCCGGTGCCAACAGGAACAAATACCTTTTTCTTCTCGGTCTTGCCGTCAGGTTTCGAAACCTCGGCGTCCTTAACCTCGCCGATCGCAACGGTCGACTCGCGCCACGGTTGAACCCACGGAATCGGCTGCGGCGGTCCTTCGCCGGGCGGGTTACTTTGCTGCGCCTCCATCGATTGAGTGATTAACAGAACGAACGCAGTGACTGCCGTTCGTGCAACGACGATCATCTCGCGCTGGAAAACTTCTCCTCAATCAACCCATGCAAATGCCCGGCCATCGCCGTTTGATCGAGCCGTTGAATGACTTCGTTCAAGAAACCGGTGACGATGAGGCGTTGCGCAACTTTGATCGGAATGCCGCGGGCGCGGAGATAGAAAAGTTCGTCTTCATTGACCTGACCGCTGGTCGCGCCGTGCGTGCAGCGGACGTTGTCGGCCAGAATTTCGAGGCCGGGCATTGAGTTCGCCTCGGAATCGTCGCTCAAAAGTAGATTGCGCACCTTCTGATACGCGTCGGTGAAATGCGCGTGCGGCTCGACCCGGATGAGGCCGCCGAACGTGCAACGCGCGCGGTCGTCGAGCGCGTTTTTGTAAAGCAGATCGCTCGCGGTGTGCGGCGAGACGTGGTCCTGCAACGTGCGCGCGTCGAATTCCTGGTCGTTCGTCGCGACCGCGACCGCGAGCAGATCGCTGCGCGCGCCTTCGCCGACGAGCCGGCTCAAACTTTCGAACCGCGAATATTTTCCGCCGAGATGCAGATTCAAACTCATGGCCGACGCGTCGTGATCGACCGTGGTCGTGTTCATCTGCAACGCGCGCACGTTCGCGCCCCACGATTGCGCGCAAACATACGTGACCTTCGCGCCCGGCTCGGCGATGAGATCGTTCACGCCGCAGGCGAAGCCTAACGAGTTGCGATCGCACGATTGGAAATGCTCGATCACCGTCACCTTCGCCAGTTCGTCGGCGACGAGGAGCAAATGCGGGAAGATCGACATGTTGTCGCGGCGCAACCAATGGAAGATCTCGATCGGCAACTCTATCTCGACCCCGCGCGGGACGAACAAAAACGTGCCGTTGGAAACGAACGCCTTGTGCAGCGCCGCGAACTTAGCCGAGCCGAGCACCGACGGCTGCGACATGAAATGTTTCCGGAAAAGATCGACATGTTCGACCATGGCGCGCTCGAGCGGCTGGAAAATCACGCCGCGCTTTTTCAGGTCGTCGGAAATGACGTCGCGCTCGATTAATTGATCGTTCGCGAAAATCATCCGCCCCGCGACCTGATCGAGCCCGCGCGAATACTTCAGAACATTTTGTCGATCATCCTCGGAAAGCGGCCCCGGAATTTTGAATGGCGATAGATCGAGAAGATCGACATTGGAAAATCGCCAGAGCTGATCCTTGCGCGTCGGATACGGGAACGCTTGGAACGATTCCCAAGCCGCGCGCTGCTGCTCGCGAAACCAATCCGGCAGTTCACGCACTTCGCGCGGGCCGGAGAGAACCCCGCCGGGCGACACGTCGACTGTAGTTGTTGCGCTTCGTGGCATAACAGAATTGGGAGGAACCTTAACGAAACATCGAGTCGCTAAGTAGGCAACTCGTCGCGCACAATATCGTCGAACGTCTGGCGTTTGCGAATGAGCGAAAATTTATCGCCGCGAACCAGCGCTTCCGCCGGCAGCGGCCGCGAATTGTAATTCGAGGCCATGACAAATCCGTACGCGCCCGCGCTCATGATGGCGAGCAAATCGCCTTCGCGCAGTGGCGGCATCTCGCGGTCCTGCGCGAAGAAATCTCCCGACTCACACACCGGACCGACGATGTCGATCTTGCGATTGTCGATCTTGTCCGATTGCTTGACCGGCACGATTTGGTGATAGCTCTGATACAACGCCGGCCGAATGAGATCGTTCATTCCCGCATCGACGATCGCGAATTTCTTCGCCGCAGTTTCCTTGATGTAGCGAACGCGCGTGAGCAACACGCCCGCGTTACCAACAAGAAATCTTCCGGGCTCGATCAGCACTTGAATGTCGAGCTCGCGTAATGGCGGCACGATCGCGTCGGCATAATCGCCTACGCTGAACGCGGACGCTTCGCCGCCGTGATCGTGCCACCATTTGCCCGCGCCGCTTTCGAGCGCGCGTTTGTAAATAATTCCCATGCCGCCACCGATGCTGAAAAATTTGATGCCGTATTTATCTTTCAATTGTTTAACGAGCGGCGCGACTTTCTTGATGGCGGCGGCGAACGGCCCCGCTTCCGTGATTTGCGAGCCGATGTGCATTTGCAGGCCGACGATGTCGATCTTGCGCATTTTCGCGGCGCGCGCGCAGACATCGGCGAGACGTTCGAGCGCGATGCCGAACTTGTTCTCGTGCGATCCGGTCGAGATGTATTGATGCGTGTGCGGATCGACATCCGGGTTTGCCCGCAGCGCAATCGGCGCGCGAACGTTTTTCTCCGACGCGATTTTGTCGATAAGTTCCAGCTCCGCTTCGCTTTCGACATTGAAGCTGTGCACGCCCTGGTCGAGCGCGTACTCAATTTCTTCGCGCGATTTACCGACGCCGGCGAACGTGCACTTCTTCGCGTCCCCCCCGGCTTTGAGCACACGAAATAATTCGCCGCCACTGACGATGTCGAACCACGCGCCGGCATCCGCGAGCAATTTCAGGATCGCGCGATTTGAATTGGCTTTGACCGCATAACAGATGCGGTGATCGAGGGACTTCAGCGCCGCATCGAGTCGCGTGTAGTGATCGAGCACCGTGGCCGCGCTGTATATATATAGCGGCGTGCCGAACTCCTCCGCGACCCGCGCAAGATCGACATCTTCACAGTGAAGAGAGCCGTTGCGGTATTCGAACGAATGCACGGCGAAACTTAGCGGAACGCGGAGAAAATCTCGGCGAAAAACATTTTCAATCGCAATCGCCACTTCGGTTGCGGCAAGCCTGGCGGAAAAATCGCGAACACGCCGTAGCCTTTGCGCGCGTCGGCCGGCCGCGGGTCGCGCGCAGCATCGATCGCGCGAAATTTTGCGAACGCGGGATCGTCACCAAACAAAACACCCGGCCAATTTTTCTCGGCGAAACAACGCACGCCGCTTCCCTTCGGAAAATCATGCACAAAGACGACGCTCGGTTTTCCGGTCGCGAGAAGATCGACCGCGAGTTTCATGGCGCGAAAATCTTTTGGTCCGTCGATGAGCACGGCGTCGCCGTGCTGCAAACCTTGTAGCATCAGCGCACGCGAATCGCCGTAGAGAAGATCGACATGCGCATGTGGCTTTAACTTCGCTTCCGCGGCGCGCGCGTTTTCCGTATCGCGATCGAGTTCGACGCTGACGATGCGCGCGTCGGGAAAACATTTCGCGAGCATGAGCGTGCTTTTTCCGCGGGCGCGGCCGGATTCGAGAATTTGTTTCGGCGCGAGCGGCCTAACGACGGCGTAAAACAAAAACATTTCGCTCTCCCAGACTCCGCCGAAGCCTGCCTCGGGCGGAATGTCAGCGACGGCGGCTTCGAATTGCGGGAGCAATTCGTCCGCGCGCGCGACCAATGCCTCTTTCGACAAAGCCGTCATTTTGCTGTTCGTTGCATAGCGTAGATGACGATGTCGATTCAACAATTGCCGTTCGATCAGCGCGCCTGTTTCATCGGCGGCCCGGCGAAATCGGGCACGACGCTGCTGCGCGCCTTGCTCGATGGTCATCCGCAATTGCTCGCGCTGCCGCAGGACACGGATTATTTCTCGACCGTCCTCACCAAATACGGCGGCGCGGATCGCCGCGCGCAGGTCGAGTACTTAACGAAGCAATCGTACGCGAAAATTTTGTTCGGCGGGAAGCAACGCGAAGGCAAACACGATTACTCGAACTTTCCGCAGGCGAAGTTCCTCGAAATCTTCGAGCGCACCGCGTTCGATCCGGCGAACGCGAATCGCGATCTGCTCGCGTTGCTCATGCAATCGTACGCGGAGCTGTTAGGCATTCCGCTCGATCAAATCAAACGCTGGGTCGAGAAGACGCCGGCGAATCGGAACTACATCAGCGCGATCTTCGAGAAATTTCCGCACGCGAAATTGCTAACGACGATGCGCGACCCGCGCGCGTTGTTGTCATCACAGATCGCGCTCAAGCAAAACGTGCCGACGCGGCACATGTCGATCTTTTACGTGGTCGATCATTGGCGCGCGAACGCGAAGCTGGCGTTGCAAATTCGTCGCGGCGAAGTCCCAGGCTTCGTCGTGAAATACGAAGAGCTCGTGCGCGACACGGCCGCGATGATGAAACAAGTGTGCGATTACCTCGAAATTGATTTCGATCCCGACGTGACGACGCGGCCGACGAAAGTCGGAGAACTTTGGTCGGGGAATTCCGCGATCGGCGCGAAATTTTCCGGTGTGGACGCGGAGCAAGCGTCGCGTTGGGAAAACGCGCTGAATAAAAATGAGATCGGATGGATCGAATGGCATTGTCGCGATCTCATGCCGGAGTTCGGCTACGAGCCGCGGACGTCGCGACGAAGTTTGCGCGATTGGTTTACGCCGGTGCGCGGCGAAGGCGCGCACGAGTTTCTCAAGTCGCGCGCGTATTCCGCGCTAAGATCGACATCGTAATTGCGACGAGAATCAGCAGCACGCCGAAAGTGCAGACGATCGCCGCGCCGGATGGAAAATCCCAGTAGAACGAGAGGAAGAGGCCGCCAATTCCGCCGACTAGTGAAATGAGCCAGCCGATGAGCAGACGAGTAGTTGTCGATCTTACGAGCATCACTGCGCAAACCGCCGGCACGATGAGATAGCTGAACACGAGCAGCACCCCGGCAACGCGGACAAAGATGGTGACGACAATTCCAAAGGTCGCGTAAAACAAAAAATCCCACCAACGCACGTTCCATCTGCGCGCGTAGGCGTCGTCGCGATTGAAAGAAACAAGCAGGAATTTTTTGCGGAGCGCAAAATGAATTGCGCCCACGCCGACGAAGACCGCGAAACATTTCCAAACTTCCAGCGCACTCACGACGGTGATGTCGCCGACGAGCATGTTCCGAATTTCTTCATTGCCGTGCGCCGAGCGACTGAGCAGCAACACCGCCGCCGCGGCGGCGACGACATACGCAATTCCGATGATCGCTTCCTCCGGCACGCGCGTTTCGCGTTTACCCGAGATCGCGAAAACCGCCGCGCCTAACAACGTCACGCCGAGACCGAGCACGTAGGCGACGAAACTTTCCGGTTCGAAGCCGAGCAACACTCCGACGCAAATGCCTAACGAAGCCATTTGCGCCATGGCGATGTCGATGAAAATGATGCCGCGTTGCACGACATGCAGGCCGAGATAAACGAGCAGCCACGGCAACAACACGCAGGCCGCGATCGGCCAAAACATTACCTCCCACATATTATTTCAACGCACTCGTTAGGTTGGCGACCAACTTGTCGATCAAACGCACATACGTGTCGGTGCCGGACAGGCCGCCGGGAAATTGCGCGAAGTCCACAACCTTCGCGCCGGTCGCACTCGCAACGCGCTCCGCGATTTTTCGATCGTGATACGGTTCGACGATGATCGCCTTCACATGTTGCGCTTTCATTTGATTGATGACTTCGGCGAGATGCGCGGGCGACGGCGGGATTCCCGGTTTGGGCTCAAGGAAGATGTCGATCTTAATGCCGAAGCGGTGCGCGAAGTACGGCCACGAATCGTGATACGCGACAACGCTTTGATCTTTGAAAGGCAACATCGCTGTGCCCCATTCTTGAAGTTTCGCGTTAATCGTCGCCTCGAACTTTTTGTAATTCGCCTGATAAGTCGCGGCGTTCGGCGCGTCGACCGCGGCAAAGGAATTTGCGATGTGTTGGGCGATTGCCTTGGCGATAATGGGATCGACGGCGAAATGCGGATTGCCGAGTGCGTGCACGTCGCCGGCGGCGCGCGTGACATTCGTCGGCACGTTCATCAGATGAATTCCTTCCGACGCGACGACGCGGCCGGGTTTTCCATTGTCGATCTTCGGGTTGCGCGCGTTTTGCAAAAGCGGCGGCAACCAGCCGACCTCGAGTTCCGCGCCGCCGTCGATGAGCACATCGGCGTTGCGCAAGGCGACGACGAAACTCGGCCGCGCATCGACGAAGTGCGGATCTTCTGTCGGCTTCGCCAAAGTGACGATGTCGATCTTGTCGCCGCCGACTTCGCGCGCGAGCGACGCGTAATCGGGCAGCGTGGCCACGACGTTTAATTTCGCGTGAACGACGGCGGTCGTTAGGCAAAGCAGGAAAAATATTCGTTTCATAGTTTTAGAATTTGTGGGCGCCGTGGGCGCCGAGGATGAATTCGAACTGGAGGAAGACGGAATCGACGTCACGACCAGCGAGGAAAAATGTGTCGTCCATGAAATCGTGGTTGTATTGCAGCCGGATTTTCGAGAACTCGGTCGGATACCAGGTCAGGTTCGCGGAAATGCGTGAACGCGATTGTCGATCTATGTCGTCAGTGAAACGCGAATCCTGCGCGTCGTAATAATCGCCGCGAATTCCCGCGACCCAGCCTTTGCGAAATCCCCACAGCACCTGCGAATACAATCCCCAATCGTGAAACGTTTCCGCAACCGGGAACAAATTGTCGACGCCGCGGCCGGCCTCGAAGCGCCGATACATCACTTCGGTTTGCCATTTCACGAACGGGAAACCGCCCTCGGCGTGTTCGCTTTTCCATTTGTAAAGAAAATCGCCGCCGTAAATCTGCGTCCGCGTGTGCGCGCCGGTGTCGTTCGCGCCAAACGCCCCGGACACGCCCGCGAGCACGACTTGCGTCGGTGAAAGATCGACACTCGTTTCGAAACGCGGCTGCCAGAGAAAATCTCCCAGGCCTCGCGCTTCCCGGTCGTTTGTTAGGCGATCAAAGAACATTCCGTTGTCGCCGGGATTGCGAAAGGAATACGCGGTCCCACCGCGGCCGTTCTGCACGCCTAACAACAACTGCGCATACCACGGCGTTGGCAGGACCCACGAGACCTGCGTGCCGACTCCGCGCAAACCGTCCGGGCCTAACAAACGGCCGACGACGATCGGCGCATCGGCAAATTCCCAAACGTGTGGGTGCGTCGGATTGATGCGGCCGAATGCGTCGAAGAATTGTCCGGCTTTGAGCTGGAGATTGAATGGCAGGCTTGTCGTCTGCGCGAACGCTTCTTCGACTTCGACTTCCGTTTCGTTGTCGTTGTCGAGCTTGAACACGATGTTGGCGAAGCCCTGGAAATACGGATCGACCGCGCCGTCGAACGCGAGCTCGATGTTACGCGCGTTGAATCCGCGCTGTTGCGGATCGTGATCGCCGACTTCGACGCGATCGAGGTCGCGCGCGCTCGAGCCGGCGAGTGCGAACATGGCATCGAGTGAGATGTTCATGTAGTTCTTTCCGCCGTTACCGCTGATGCCGAGCGGTTGGACTAACGACGCGCCCGCGCCACTGCTCGAGATCGTTTCATTGGAAGATGTCGATCTTACGACGGATTCGTCGGTCGTTGGAAATGCGGCGGACGGACTTGCCAATGATGTTGCACCAGTCGACGCGACTACCGACGAATCTTCCGTCGGAATTAATTGCGGCGGCGTGGCAGAATTGGAGGGACGGGTTCCGTCCCCTCCCTGACTTTGGTTTTGAGTTTGGGACGCCACGGAGGGCGTCCCTCCATTTTCAGGAAGCGCCGGCGTCGACGTGATGTTCGCTTTCTCAAGCGCGGCTTGTTGATCTTTAACCTGCTGTTGCAACTGCTTCACCGTGTCGGTGAGCGAGCGCACTGCTTCGCGCAATTCCTGCAACTCTCCCCGGGCAGGTGCAGGCGAGCTGGCGGGTATCTCCGGTTGCGCCAACACGACGGCCGCCACGAGCGCGGTCACTGCCAAAATGACAAATAAATTTTTCATTTCAAAATTCCTAAACAAACGAACGACCTAACGATTGCGTTCGCGCACGTGGATCCGAGCGGCAGGGTGAACGCTCGCCGTCGCTCTCCGTTATTCAGCGGATGCGGATCACGCGTTCAGGAATTTTGCGGCGGCGCGTGCTCGAGAATGCTCGCGCTCAGGAAGAGCGACCGCACAAACGCCGGCCGCGCCACGACGACTTCGAATTGCGCGACGGCGATCGGACTAACGACCACGACCGGCGCCGCGGAATGCTCGAAATTGCCGGACGCGATGAGCGTGGCGGCGCATTCGTGTTGCGAATCGCGGTGAATGCGATCGTGCAACTTCGGCGAAGCCGCGAGCGCAGTGCCGAAAACGAAGGCGCAGATCAAACCGAGATTGATCGCGCGCTTCATGGCTCCGGCATTTTGCGCCGAAGATCGACAATTGCAAGATCGACATCTGCGATGTACCAGTCCGCCAAGCGGATGCTCGGCCCCACCAAAATCTATTTCATCGTTTTCGGCATACTGACCATCGCCGGCGGCATTGTCGGTTATTTCAAAGCGGGCAGCGTGGCCTCCATCATTGCCGGTTCGATTACGGGAATTTTGTTACTCGTCGGCGCGTGGCTCTTGCCGGAGCACCTTGCCGCCGGCCTAACGATTGCGTTGTTCACCTCCGCGCTGCTCGCGCTCCAGTTCGTCCCGAAATTTTTAAGCACCGGTAAAGTGATGCCGGCCGGGTTGATGTCGATCTTGTCCGTAATCGGAATCGTTATGGCGGTGCTCGCCTGGATGCGAAAGTAAGTGGCGCGCGTACGGACCTGGCGACGAACCGTCGTCCTAGTTTTTCTGCTGATCTTCGCCGCGATCGTGTATCGCTGGATCTCGGTCGAGCGTTTACTGCAAACAAGTCCGCCGGTTGCGAAGGAAACAGCGACGCCATCGCCTTCGCTTACGCCCACGCGGCCGCCGGTGATTGGCGGCAAGATCGACACTGGAAAAATTTTTAACGGCGTCACGCTGCATTCGCATTTGGAGACGCCGCCGGGCGCGGATGCGAGTACGGAACGGAACGATCCGGACAGTTACGCGGTCGACCTGAAACTGTTGGCGCGTATGCCGGCGCCTAACAAATCGATCGAACAGCTGGCGAAAGTGAATCCGCGGTTGCCGGAGCTTTTGCCCGGACTTGCGGCCATGGTTAAACCGGAAGCGGTCTCGCCGTTATATGTCGATCTTTACAACAACAAGGTGCGGATTCTGCGCGAAAATCTTGCGCACTTAGATCAACTCCTGTCGCGCCACAACTTTTACGATTGCCAGACGATCCTGCAGCTTCAGCATCCGCAATCGCATCGCAAAGCGACGCTGTTGCAGGCGGACATGGATGTGGATGCGGACGGCTCCGACTCCGACCGCATGCCGGCTGGTCCAGCGGTGACGACGAATTTCAAACCATTCACGAGTTACAAGTGGAACAAGAAAACGCCGGCGCCGAATCCGTATTTGCCCGCGATCGAGGACCGATTGAAAAGGTCGGAGGACGAATTGAAAAGCGCGACGCCGGAGCGCAAAAAAGATTTGCGGAATAATATCGTCGCGCTGCGCGATCAGGTCGCGACGTTGAAGAAGTTCAGTTTTCTCATTGGCGCGGCTGATCCTTACATCGTTGTGCCCGGCATGATGGCGCACCCGAAAGACGGAACAAAAGTCGGCGACTACGCGGTGGTGATCTTCGGCGACGGAATTTATCCCGCGCTCGTGGGCGACGTTGGGCCTAACGACAAAGTGGGCGAAGCGTCATTGCGGATCGCGAAAGAAGTCAACGCGCAGGCGACCGCCTACAATCGGCCGGTGAGCGATTTGAAGGTGACGTATTTGATTTTTCCGGGCAGCGCCGACACGCCGTGGGGCCCGCCCGATTACGACAAGATGCAGGAGCGTTGCCAGAAACTCGTCGATGAAATCGGCGGCGCGACCGTGCCATTGCATCATTGGGTCAATATTATTCCGCCGCCGCCCACGCCGACGCCATCGCCATCGCCCACACCTTCTCCCGCAGGGTCGACATCTCCATCTGCGTCACCGACGGCGACATTCGCATTCCCGCTGCCGAGCGGATCGCCGCAAACGAATCGCTAAATCCGAACGCATTCGCAGGCGCGTTGTCGTTAATTGGATACGCGCATGAAAAATTTGGCGAAACGCTGGTGGTTTTGGCTCGCGGTTGTCGTTGTGGCAATCGTCGTGGTCGTGCACATGTATCTCGCGATTTGGGTGCGCGATTACGTGAATCGCAAACTCTCGGAGATTCCCGGCTATCGCGCGCATGTCGCAGCCATCACGTTGCATCTCTGGCGCGGCGCTTACCAGATTCACAACATCGACATCAAAAAAACGAGCGGCGACGTGCCGGTGCCGTTTTTCTCAGCGCCACTTGTCGATCTTAGCGTGGAGTGGAAAGCGCTTTGGGACGGCGCCTTCGTCGGCGAGATCGACATCTACAAAGCGAAGCTGAATCTCGTAAACGGCAAAACCAAAGAGCAACAACAGGCGCCGGTGGATGAGCCTTGGACGGAGAAGATCAAGCAACTGTTCCCGGTCAAGATCAACCGTTTCGCCGTGCACAAGAGCGAGCTGCATTACCGCGATTTCAGCAAGGAACCGAAGGTCGATGTGCCGATCGACGAAGTGCAAATGGTCGCGACCAACCTGACGAACAGCAAAAAACTTTCGAAAACGCTCAAGGCCGAAATTGAAATGACCGGCCGTCCGTTGCGCAGTGGCAATTTGCGCATGCGACTCGATCTCGACCCCTACGCGGCGAAGCCGACCTTCGCCGTGAAATTGGAGATGGAGGAAATTCCCCTAACGAAGTTGAACGATTTCGCGAAAGCCTACGGCGGATTCACGTTCGAAAGCGGCACCTTCAAAATGGCGACGGAGATGAATTCGAAGAATGGCGCGTTCAACGGCTACGTCGAGCCGGTGTTCGATCACATGGGAATTTTCAATCCCGAACACGACTCGGAAAATCCGCTGAGTTTCGTCTGGCAGGCGATCCTCGGCGGCGTGACCGAGATCGTGCGCAATCATTCCAAGGACCGCTTCGGCACGCGCGTGCCGTATTCGGGCACGTTCGACAATCCGGCGCAGGACACGATGACGACCATCTTTAATGTATTTCGAAACGCATTCGTGAAAGCGTTCGAAGGAAAACTGGAGAACGACAAGATCGATCTCCCGAAGAAAATCGAGCCGGACAAAAAGGAATAGCCGGCTGTCATTCTGAGCGGAGCGAAGAATCTCCGATCATTTCTGAATAGATGGAGATGTTTCGCTTCCGCTCAACATGACAGCGGCGGTTCAATCGCGGGGTGCGTTCGGGTCGAACGGCTGATAGGGCGTGTAGGGGTCGTGCTGAATGTAAGCTCGTCTTCGCGGACGCGCGCTAAGATCGACATCTTCATCTGGCTGACCGGGCCGGACGGCGACGGTGCGGCCTGACGGCAAACGCAAAATCATTCGCCCATCGGGCGTGCTGCCGACAAAACGCGCATGCAGTTCACCTCGGCGCGACCGCGGCAGGTCGTCATCCGAGCGATTACGCATGGAAGCGGAGGTTCGTCGGGACGTTGTCGTCACGCTCGCCGTTTTCTTTTTCACCGGCCTGGGAGCGACATCTTCGTCATCGCCGGATGCGGATTCGTCTTTCGAACTCGTCTGCTCTTCTTGCGCAACGGCGCCGCTGGAATTTTCAACCGGCGCTTCGGCGGGCGGCGGTGGTTCCGCCGATTGATTCTGCGCGACTTCTGGCGACGTCGTTGCCGCGGGTGATGGAGCCGTGTTCGAAGCGACAACTGCCGGCGTGTTCACAGGCGCTGCCGCAACCGGTGGCTGCGTCGCGCTCGCTTCGGCGACCGCCGGCGGAACGCCGACCGGCACACCGATGTTCTTCGCGCTGCGATTACGGAATGGCAACGCATCTTCCGGCAACAAAAATGCCGCGACGATTCCGCCGATCAAGAGCAACGCTGCAAAAGCAAGAACGCCGCGGAAAATCTGCGAGGCGACTGGAGGCAACGTTGTCGATCTTTCCCTTGTCGATCTTGTGCGGCGCGGAATAACGGCGGCGAGAGGCAAACCGATTTTGCGTCCGAACGCCTGACGACGCTCGACGGCGGCGAGACAATTCTGAATTTCCTTTTCGAAAAGGACCGGGTCCTGCGGACGATTCTCAGGATTTTCGCGCAGCATATGCACAAGCAGGTTGCGCAACGCGCGCGGCGCCCGACGCAATTCCGGCAAACGTCGCGCGCGCAATCGCGCTTTCATTCCACCGACCGCGAGCGGCACCGCGCCGGTGAGGAGAAAACAGATGCTCGCGCCTAACGAATAAATCTCCGAGCGAAAATCGATCGGCTTATCGAGCAATTGCTCGGGACTGGCGAATTGTGGCGCGGCGGCCGGCGCTAGCTCTTTTGATTCCGGCTGTTCGTCGTAAATGCCGAGACCGGCCAGACCGAAGTTCAAAAGTTTCACGAACGGCCAGCCGCCATCAGCGGTTTGACCGCGCACGATCATGATATTGCCCGGTTCGATCGCGCGGTGACTCAAAGCGAGATAAGCCGCCGCGCCAAGCGCCCTGACGACTTGCAAACCAATCCGCAAAACTGCGTCCGCGCTCATCGGGCCATGACTCACGATCCACGACTCGGCCGTTTCGCCGTCCACCCATTCCGAAACAAGACCGAGATATTCGTCATCACTCTCCAGGCCGACGACGCGCGCGATATTGATGTGATCGAGCTGCTGCACAATGCGGACGCGTTCTTCAAACTGCACGCGTTTCGTTGGATCGACACTCGTTAGGGGAATAAGCTGAAGCATGACCGCGTCACCGGTGCGGGTGTCGGTGGCCTTGTAATTCGTGGCCGCGCCAGTGCGACTGACCGGTTCGTCTGAGGAAATGCGGTAGTGGTCGAAAAATTCTCTGCGTTCCATGTTGGTTCCCGCTCCGCGCGGAGAAGCTATGCGCGTGCAAATTATTAGACCGCGCGGAGGCGCGATCCATTCATCGCAAACGCGTTTACTTTCCGGCGCTGATTGAACGGCGACGGCGCGTGCGAGTTGCGTATGAAATGCGAATTGCGCTTTGCCATTTGCGCGACAATGTCATTGTCGATCTTGCGCCGAGCGCGCGGGATCTCATTGTCCCGTGGTGTAATGGTAACACAGCGCCCTTTGGAGGCGTTATTCTTGGTTCGAGTCCAAGCGGGACAGGGCCTAATGCCCGAGCGAAAGGCCCGGCAAATTCGATACGCCGCCGGAATATTTCACGCTTTCGAGCGTCATTCGAACGGTATTGACGATGTCGTCCGGCGGAATCGGTTTGCGCAAAAATCCGGAAAGCCCGCTCCCGGCCAACTGTTCCAATTTCTCCTGTTGGATAAATCCAGTGGCGAGAATGACGGGTAGATCGGGACGAATTTCGCGCAAACGCGCAAAGGTCGCTTCCCCATCCATGAACGGCATAACGAAATCGGTGATGGCGAGGTGAAAATCGTAGGGGCGACGGCGCAATTGATCGACGGCTTCAAAGCCGGATTGCGCGGTGACAACGGTGTAACCGGCGTCAGTCAGGACACGTGCGATCAGGAGAAGCGTGGCCCGATCGTCGTCGATGACGAGAATGGTTTGCTTAAATGGTGCGGATTGATCCATCGGCCATTTGTTTGAGCAGCCGCGATGCCGCTCCGCGCGCAAAATCAGTCCTCTACGGCGGCTTTTTGCGTCGGGCTAAGATCGACAATCGCCCATCGAGAAGATCGCAAGCGTGACTCGCAAACCTTCCAAATCCGGCTATGTTTCTTCTCCCCACTTTTCCATGAACGCACTTGCTGTCGATAACCTGGCCGTGACCATCGCGGATAAGAAAATTATCCGCGGTCTCAGCCTCACTGTGCCTCGCGGCGAAGTTCACGCCATCATGGGGCCGAATGGCTCCGGTAAAAGCACGCTCGCGAAAGTGCTCGCCGGCCATCCCGATTACGTCGTGACCCAGGGGAAAGTCACGATGGACGGCGAAGATTTACTCGCGCTCGAGCCGGACGAACGCGCGCGCCGCGGTTTGTTCATGGCATTTCAATATCCGAGCGAGATTCCCGGAGTGACGATCGCGAATTTTCTGCGCGCGGCGGTGCAGGCGCGCTTGCCGGAAGGCGAAGAGCTGGAAGCGACCGATTACTACGCGAAGCTTTACGAAAAAATGGAGTTGTTAGGCATGGACCGCTCGTTCACCTCGCGCTCGGTCAATGAAGGATTTTCCGGCGGCGAAAAAAAGCGCACCGAGATTTTGCAGATGGCGATGTTGGAACCGAAGTACGCCGTTCTCGATGAAACGGACAGCGGCCTCGACATCGACGCGCTCAAAGTCGTGGCGCACGGCGTGAATTCGCTGCGCGGGCCGAACATCGGCATTTTGCTTATCACGCATTACCAGCGGCTTTTGAACTACATCGTGCCTGATCATGTCCATGTCATGGTGGGCGGGCGGATCGTGCGCAGTGGACGCAAGGAACTCGCGCTCGAACTCGAGGAACGCGGTTACGATTGGACGCGCGAAGAAGCGCGCGAGATGGCGCACACGTAAGATCGACAATCGACAAGATCGACAATGAAAACTGAAACTTCGGCCGTAGATATCAACCGCAACATTGGTGATTTCTCCTACGACGTCGCGCATCAATACGACGCCGGCACCGGGTTATCGGAGAAGACGATCCATTACATCTCCGACGTCAAAGAAGATCCCGATTGGGTCCGCGAATTTCGCCTCAAAGGACTGAAAACGTTTTTGGAGAAGCCGATGCCGACGCATTGGGCCTCGAAAGATCTTGAAGTGATCGATTTCGACAAGATCCGTTATTACCTCAGCGGCGGCGTCCAACCGAAGCGCAGCTGGGAAGATGTGCCCGACGATGTGAAACGCACGTTCGAGCGGCTCGGCATTCCGGAACAGGAACGCAAATTTCTCGCCGGCGTCGAAGCGCAATTCGACAGCGAAGCGGTTTACTCGAACATCAAGAAAGCCGTCGGCGAGCAGGGCGTCATCTTCGTTGGATCGACAGAAGGATTAAAGAATCATCCGGAAATTTTCCGGAAATGGTTCGGCAAAGTCATTCCGACTTCGGACAACAAATTCAGCGCGTTGAACTCCGCTGTCTTCAGCGGCGGCTCGTTTATTTATGTGCCGCCTGGGGTCAAGGTAAAGCATCCGCTCCAGGCGTATTTCCGCATCAACGCCGAAAATTTCGGTCAGTTCGAGCGCACGCTCATCATTTGCGATGAGGGCTCGGAGCTGACTTACATGGAAGGTTGCACCGCGCCGAAATTCAACACCGCCACTTTGCACAGCGCGGTGGTCGAGCTGGTCGCGCTCAAAGGCGCGAAGATCCAATACATCACCGTGCAAAATTGGAGCGCGAATGTTTTCAATCTCGTGACCAAGCGCGGCCTTGCGCACGAGGAAGCGGAGATCAAGTGGATCGATTGCAATATCGGGTCGCGCCTAACGATGAAATATCCGGGCGTGGTCTTGAAGGGGCGCAAAGCGCGCGGCGAAGTTCTTTCGATCGCGCTCGCGAATAACGGCCAGCATCAGGACACCGGCGCGAAAATGATTCACGCCGCCGACGAAACGACTTCGAACATCATTTCGAAATCGATTTCGATCGGCACCGGCCGCGCCACTTATCGCGGCCTCGTGCACGTGCCGAAGCATCTCAAGAATTGCAAGAACAACACCGAGTGCGACGCGTTGCTCATCAATGCGACCTCGCGCACCGACACCTATCCCGCGATCACGGTGCGCGGAACTGGCAACGCCGTGCAACACGAAGCGAGCGTCTCACAAGTTTCGGCCGAACAAATCTTTTACATGCAACAGCGCGGCTTGAGCGAAGCGCAGGCCATGAGCTTGAGCGTGAACGGATTCGTCAACGACCTCGTTAGGCAATTCCCGATGGAATACTCGGTCGAATTGAAACGCCTCATCGAGCTCGAAATGGAAGGCTCCGTTGGATAACGCAAGATCGACATCTACTTCATGTCATTCTGAGCGGAGCGAAGAATCTCCGATCATTTCTGAATCCGGCGCGCAGACCAATAGACGGAGATGTTTCGCTTCGCTCAACATGACAGGGGAAGTGGAACCAAGGGTTCTCCCCGCTTGCAGATTTTCATGCGGTGCATAAATACTGCTCTCCATTTTAATTCGTATGCGTCGGTTCCCTCTAGTTCTTATCGCTCTTCTTTTCGCCTCGACCGCTTTCGCCGGGAAACCTGCCCCGGCCGAATACGTTCTCCTCGTCGGCGGGCCTTCGATGTATCAGTGGGAAAAATACAAGGCCGCGCCGCACGACCATTGGTGGGCGAATTTTGTGCGGGCCGCACGTTTACGAACCGAACAACTTCGCGCGCAGCTCGGACCGGACGCGAAGATTACGTGGCTCATTTATAAACAAGGCTATCTCGACCGCGCCGAGCAGGAGCATCAGGACTTGATCAGTTTGATCGGCACCGTGCGCGACAAGTTCGACATCAATCTCGTCTGGTTCGACAAAGGCAGCGAAGTGATCAATTACCTGAACGCCGGCCAGCCGCGCGACAAGATGAAGATCGCGGACTTCGAATACTTCGGACATTCGAACAAGGCCTGTTTCATGTTCGATTACAGCAATCATATCGACAGCGCATGCAAATCGTGGCTACACGAAAATGATCTGGTGAGAATCCGGCGCGGCATTTTTGCCCGCAATCCCTACATCAAAAGCTGGGGCTGCCACACCGGCGAATCAATGTCGGCGAAATGGTACAACGCCACCGGCACGCACATGGTCGGCGCCATCGGCAAAACGCAATTCATGATGGAAGAATTGCCGATCCTGACCTCGCCCGAAGGTCGCTGGGCGAATTGAGTCCGAGCCGGCCTGGCGATTGTCGATCTTGCAAAAGATCGTCCGCCGCAGATCGAGTTTCACATTGACCGGCGAAACGATTCCTTCTTAACTGAATTCTATGATGCGGATACTGCTCGCGTGTTTGATGTGTTTGATTCTCCCCTTGTCGCAGGCCATGGCGATCGACGGCGGACCGACGTTTGGCGGCGGGGGCTCTGTATCCGTGACAGGAACTTACGCGGGCGTTTTGGTGCCTAAGCCCGTTCCCCCAGGAATCGAAAATTCGCTGGGGCTCTTCACCACAACCGTGCCGAAGTCGGGATTAGCTACCGGTACATTTAACATCTTTCGGGGTGGCAAGTTTTATCCTGGATCAATTTCAGCAACCGCCGATCCGGATTCGGGCAAATTCACCGGTCTGGCTAATGGGCAGTTCAGCTTGACGTTCGTTGTCGGCTTTAATTCGAAAGGCGATCCGATAACGGAAGAGGTTTTGTTCAATGCGGTCGGCTCCATCAAAGCGCATATTGTCGCGAACCCAAATTTTTTGGGGGTGGCGCAAGCGCGAATGCGCGGCGATGCAAACATTACTTTTGAAACGGTTCCCGCAGGTTTCGACCCCTCGGCGAATAGCGGTACGCCGGTTCCTTTTAAGGTCCGCGGCTTTAAACAAACTTCATCTTAACGGCGTAAATCGTGAGCGTTGAGGTGTCCGAGGCTACAGGCGCCTTCTCGTTGCTCGAATTGCTGATAGTTGCCGTTGTCATCGCTATTCTAATTTTGCTTTTGTTGCCCGTATTGTCCGGAATGCGAGCGCGTGGACAGCGTGTCCAATGCATGTCGAATTTGCGTAGCCTGTATGTAGCAACCGAGTCGTATATCCAGCAAAACGGCAATTGGCCGCAGATTTCCCTCGATGAATCGGACACGGACGAACAAGCCTATGCCCAGTCATGGATCGCCGCCCTGAAACCTTTTGGCATAAGCGAGAAGAGCTGGATCTGCCCAACGATTCAAAATCTCCTTAACAATCCTGATTACATGAAAAGTGAAAATGTTCGTGTCGATTATTTCGCATGCCCTTTCGATGACAAACCTATTACTCCTCACCAATGGCCAAAGCAGCCCTGGTTTGTCGAAGTTGGGGACGTTCATGGAAACGGCAACCTGATTATTTTCACTGACGGAAGCATCAGTGATCTGAAAACGATTGCAGGCGCAGCAGCCTCCCCATCGCCGGCCAGTCATTAGGCTTGGCTAACAGTCGTTCGACTTGATATAAAAAGGCTTGCGTCAGGATAAATCTTTGCGAATATCCGCGCTCCTCGTTCCAAAAACCCCCATGAACAAATTCCGATCCTTCTCCCAGACGACTAACGTACTTCTCATTGCGGGAGTCGCCTGCATCTCCGTTCTTGCGAACAGCAATAGGGTCGTCGCCCAAACAGCGATCCAAACTGAAAACCGAATTGCGGGCCAGCCGCACGAAGGCGCATTCGGTTCGAAAAAAGCGACATCGCAGTTAGCTGCGGAGTCTGTGACTCGGCCGAAACGGAAACAGATTATTCTAAAGCGGGAATTCGAGATTCCGGGGCGTGAGAACCGCCCCCAAGATTCAAATGCGAAGCAGGCCGCGGAATTTCCGGAGCGGAACTCTGATTCGAGACATTCGAACACGCTCTCGCCCTTTACCCCCGCGCCTCGTTACCCACAGGTTGTCAGCACTAGTTTCGATGCGGTGACTGGACCCAGTGAAACGGGAGCCTTCCCTCCTGATTCAATGGGAGCGGTCGGTCCGACTCAGTTCATCGTGTTTGTGAACGGCCGCATCCGCAGCTTCAACAAAACAACCGCTGTCGCGGACGGCGTACTTAACATGGCGCCAGAAGATTTTTTTGCTGACGTCATGTCTCCGACGAAGCAGGCGCAACTTAATTTCACGAGTGATCCGCAAGTTCGCTATGATCGGCTAACGAAACGTTGGATTCTAACTTGTATCGATGCCCCGAGCAGTTCTGAGACAAGCATTGCGGACATTCCGAACCGCGTGCTGATTGCGATTTCGGACAATGCGAGCCAAGGCGTTATCACCGGCGATACGGTTTGGACGTTTTATTTTATCCAACAGGATCAGGTTGGCGGGGCAGATACGGGCGAGTTTCTCGACTATGATTCGCTCGGAGTCGACAACAACGCCCTCTACATCGGCGGAAACATGTTCGATGCGGCGAGCGGAGCGTTTAATGGAACCGCTGCGTTTGTTGTTCGCAAGAATTCGATTCTCAACGGCGGACCTATCGTTGTGACAGCATTTCGAGATCTTATTACTGGTGGCGATGGCCCAGAAAGTCCGCGAGGCGTCGACAACTTCGACCCGAGCGCTAACGAGGGGTATGTCATCGGCACGAGCACAGCGGTTTTCGGTCGATTGATTCTTCGCCGCGTTGCAGACCCGGGAGGTTCCCCCAGTATCTCTGGAAACATCCCGATCACTGTGAGTGCAACGTCGCTTCCGATTACGATCAATCATCTCGGGAATACTGGCGGTACGGCCGGCCAGCTCGATGCACTGGATGATCGTCTGTATGCAGCGCACATCCGAAATGGAAAATTGTGGACCGCTCACACCATCGCTGTTTCACCGGCCGGCATCGCTTCTAATTTCGATTCACAACGTCGCGATGCGGTACGCTGGTATGAATTAGATGTTCCGGCAGGATTGGGAACACCCACGGTTCATCAATCCGGTACTCTTTTCGATAGCGCCACGAACGTGTCTGAAGCTCGGCAGTATTGGGTGCCATCAGTCATGGTTTCCGGACAAGGACATGCCTCGCTTGGATTCAGCACCAGTGGAAGCGGTTTTCGCATTGATGCCGCTTCAAACGGGCGCCTTGCCGGCGATAGCCTCGGTAACTTGCAAATCCCGACGCTGATTTCCTCGAGCACGTCGTCCTACAATCCGCCTGGTGACACCGGCGTTGGTCTATCGAGACGTTGGGGTGATTACTCTTTCACCAGTCTCGACCCGAATGACGACATGACGATGTGGACAATTCAAGAGTACTGCAACGGCACGAATAACTATGGCGTCCGAGTAGCGAAACTTTTGGCGCCGGCGCCAGCTACGCCTGGAACCTCAAGTTCCAATGTTCCGTTGGGTCAAACATCGACTAACGTTACGATCACTGGCATTTCGGTTTCAGGTTCTGGATTTTTCGATCCAGGCAGCGGTTTTGCGAACCACATCACTGCAACGGTGACCGGTGGCGTAGTGGTAAATGGCGTTACCTACAGTGACTCAACGCACGTTGTCTTAAACGTTAATACAGTTAGCGCCGTCGAAGGCGCGCAGGATGTCACGATTACGAATCCTGACGGTCAATCGCGCGTCGGCTACGGAATTTTAGCGACAGGCAATGCTACGCCGAGTCCTTCGCCGAATCCTACGCCCACTCCTTCTCCCACGCCTTTACCGTCTCCGGGTTCCACACCGCCTACGTCGAGCGCACCGTATGGCGTAATCAACAGTCCTATTCCAGGATCGACACTCAATTCGTCCACCGTAACCTTTACTTGGTCCGCGGGCAGCGCGACCGCGTACTGGCTCAACATCGGAAACAGTGTCGGCGCCTCGGATATTTTCGACTCTGGCCAAACCGGAGGCCACTCATGGACCGTAACCAACCTTCCAACTGACGGACGTACACTTTACGTTCGCCTCTGGTCATTTGTTAGCGGCAATTGGTACAACCCTCCGCAAGATTACACGTACATGGCGCAGCCGGGGATAGTTTTAACTCCCGTAATCTCCCCCGCGTCGGGGACCTTTAAAAAGAAGGTAAAAGTCACGATCACCGATGGCACACCCGGGGCAACGATCCGTTACACTACTAATGGAAGCACGCCGAATTCCACCTCTCCGGCATATCAAGGCGCGTTTACGCTTACTGGCAAAGGCTCGAAGACTGTGAAGGCACAAGCTTTCAAGACCGGTGTACCAGACAGCGTGATCACAACAAATTCCTACAAGATTACAAAGTAGAGAGTAACGAAACTCGTTCCCGCTCGATCTCCGCGCCGCGGCTGAGAAAGAAATCGCGCACGTCGTCGGAATAATAATCGCCGTCGAGCTGCGGATTCATGGCCAGGAAAATTTTGCCGCGCGGCTTGAGATGTCGATCTTGCAGGTCGCGCAGAAAAAAATCCCACTCGTTAGGATGCCAGAGCGACTTGTCGATCTTGCGATTGAAGCCAATGGAGAAGGCGGTGATGAGATCGAACTTGCGGCCGAGATCGGGCAACGGTTCCATCGCTTGAATTTTCCAGACGCGGCGTTGCACGCCTAACAAATCGCAGAGTTCGCCGAAGAGCGGATGATCGGGCATGTCGAGGCCGAGGCAGCGATGGCCGAATTGCTGCGCGATGAAGAGAAAGAATCCGCCGCCGCAGCCGAGATCGAGCACGTCCTGCGGCGGAAGGCGGTGCAGATTCAAATCCTGCACCCGCGGGATGTTCATGCGGAGATAGCGCGGGATGTCGCGCACGTATTTCGCCGGATAATTTTTCGCGGTGGCGTGACCCTCCTGCAGCTCGCGCAGGCGTACCTTGTCGATCTTATCGAGCAGGGGCGCGAGCGGAATCGGATGCAGTTTGCGATCGATGCGGCGCGCGGCGCGTCGGTGCGCTTCGCGCGAAAATAATTTCCCGATCTTGTGCGACAGCTTCACCGGCTCACTGTAGTGGCAGGCGTGTCGCCTGCGCGGAAAAAATGCAGCCGACGCGGCGGCTGCAACAGAAGAAAACACAAACGCGGCGAACGACTCCCTCCCCGAAGTCGCCGCCGCGTCTATGGCTCCTCAACTCAGCCGAATTTTTTTAATCGCCTTCGGCGCTGTGCATTTTGCTCATGGCGTTGCGCATGTTCTCGCGCTGCTGTTGCATCTCATCGAGCTTCGCTTGCTGTTCCGCCGTCAACAGCGGACGGATTTGCCCCATCGTCCCATCCATGACCGAGCGCATTTTCATCGCGGCTTCCTCGCGGATTTGCTGAAGCTGGGGGCGCGCTTGATCGAGAATCGGCTGCACTTTTGCCTTTTGCTCCGGCGTTAAATTCAGCCGGTCGGCCAATTTCGTGAAAGCCGCTTCCGCCCGGGGCGCGCCGAAGGGTTGCTGTCGCGGGCCCGCGCCCGGCGCCAACGTGTTCGTGGTGGCGGGTGCGCCGCCAGTTTTCGGTTCGCCTTGGGCAATAACAAATCCGGCCGTGACGACAGCGATGGCTGCCGCCAATGTGATTACGTTTCGTTTCATTCTTTTCTCCGTTTAATTTTTGACTCCGAAAATATTCGGGGTCGTCTCGTAGAGTGAGACCGCGTGAAGGCGGGCCCGGTTACAATTTAATTGTCGATCTTACACGATGTCGATCTTCGCAAGCTTGCCAACGAGAAACCGTGTAACCATTTCACCGGCACCGCGGTCATTAACCATGGCGTGGATGCAACATGGACGAACCTGATCTGCGCGCGTTGGTCGGCGATGCGCGCGCGCATGATGACGACGCGGCCCGCGCGCTCGTTCGCGCGCTGTATCCGCTTGTCGCGAAAGTGGTCCGCGCCCATCGACCGCGACGAACTGCTGAAGAGGACCTTTGCCAGATGATTTTCATCCGCATGTTTCAAAACCTCGGCCAATTTTCCGGCAAAGTGCCGCTGGAACATTGGGTCTCGCGCATCGCCGTGAATACTTGCCTCAATCAGATCGCGTCCGAAAAAGTGCGGCCGGAATTGCGTCATGCCGATCTGAGCGAGGAAGAAGTGGCAGTGATCGAGAAACTGGCGGCTTCCTCCGATGAGCTCGCGCCCGACGCGCAGTTTGCCTCGCGCCAACTGGTCGAACATCTTCTCGACGGACTAAAACCATCCGAGCGGCTCGTGATCGATTTGATGTACTTACAGGGGAAATCGGTCGAGGAAATCAAAGACGTGACCGGTTGGAGCGCGCCACTGGTGAAAGTGCGCGCCTTTCGCGCCCGGAAAAAATTGAAACTGCAACTCGAGAAAATTTCGCGAGAGGAAAATTAAATGGACGATGTCGATCTTAGATTGAAGCGGCTGTTGCGCGCGGCATCTCGTGTCGATGTCGATCTTGCGCAGGAGATGCCGTTCGGTTTCGACACGCGCGTCGTCGCAAATTGCCGCGGCGCCGGCCTAACGAACGGCAACGGTGTGTCACGTTTGATTCGCCGGGTCGCGCTCGTTGCCGCTGCCATCCTCGTTATCTCCGGCGCGGCGGCGGTGCGCGAATTCGCGCAAGCGCGCGAGTTGAGCGAGCCGATGATAAACGAATACGCGCTCGCCGATTCCGCGATTGAAACCGAAATGTCGCGATGAACCCGACGTTGAAATGGAAATTGATTTCCGGATTTCTGCTCGTGTTTATCGCCGGCGGCGTGACCGGCGCATTTTTCAGCGCGATGATGGCGCGGCATTTCTTTCCGCCCCATCACGGAATCGTCGCGCAACACATGCGGGAGCGATTGCGTCATGAATTGAACCTCACGCCTGAGCAGGTGAAGAAAATCACGCCGGCGATCGAACGTTCCGCCAGCGAGCTGGAGCGCATCCGGCTCGCGAGCGCGCGCCGCGTCCGCCAAACGTTCGAGGAAACGCACGAGGAGATCAGTGAAAATTTAACGGACGAACAGCGCGCGCGTTTGCAGCGCATGCATCAGCGCCGGGAACACCTGCTGCAACTCAAGCGCCCCTCGCCGCAGCCTTCGGTCTCGCCGACGCCTTCAACCGCGACGACTCCCGTCGCCGAATAAAACGTAGTTGCCTTCGAGTTTCGCGCCTCGGCGGCGGAACAATTCGCGCACTTCTTCCGGATAAAAATTGCGCGACTTGCCGGCGTTGATCTCGAGAAAGATTTTGCCGTTGGGTGCGAGATGACGCGCGAGATCGTCGAGAAAGAAATTCCATTCCGCCTCGCCCCACACATGTCGATCTTGCGCGTCGCGGTTGAAGCGGGTCGAGAAGGCGGTGATCCAATCGAACTTTCGCCCGAAACCCGGCAACGGTTTCATCGCTTCGATGCGCCAGACCGTGCGCGGAACGCCTAACAAATCGACCAGCTCGCGCAGAAGCGGAAAATCGTCCACGTCGAGTCCGTGCACTTCGTGTCCGATTTGTTGGCAGAGAAACAAAAAGAACCCGCCGCCGCAGCCAAGATCGAGAATCGACTTCGGCGGCGAATCATCGAGACCGAGTCGCCGCACATTTTGGCGGTGGCGCTTCAGCCAGCGTTCGACCTCGGCATACTTCGCGTAATTCTCCGGCGAATCTGCGTAACGCTGCTGAATTTCGCGCAGGCCTACCTTGTCGATCTTGCGCAGGAACGGCGTGATGTCGTTGCCGAGAAATCGCACGCGCAACTGTAGCGGCGCTTGGAGAACGCCGCTACAGCCGTGCGATTGCTATAACACTTTTCTTCCAACCGAAATTCCGATGATGAAAAAAATCAGACACATCACCAGAAAAAGGAAGAACAGGAATTTCGCGATGCCGGCCGCGGCCGCCGCGATTCCCGTGAACCCGAACAACGCCGCCACGAGTGCGATGATTAAAAAAATTACTGCCCAACGTAACATGGTCATTACCTCCTTGATTACTTTCGACGCGCGAACGCGTGTTGGATTCAGAATTCTTTACAACTCGTCCACAATTTCGCGCAGCAAACCGGGGCCGCGATAAACGTAGCCGGTGTAAATCTGGAGCAACGCGGCGCCGGCGTTAAGTTTTTCGCGCGCGCTGTGGGCGTCGAAGATTCCGCCGCATCCGATGATGGGAATTGTCGATCTTCCGGCGATCTGACGAATGAGGTCGGTTGATTTTTGCCGCAGCGGTTCGCCGCTTAATCCGCCTTGCTCGTCGCGGTCGCCCGTGATCGCGGAATGATCGAGCGTTGTGTTCGTGGCTTCGATCGCGGCCACATCGAACTCCTCACACGTGCGTATGATTTCCTCCAACTGCGGCGTCGTCACGTCCGGTGAAATTTTCACCACGATCGGTTTGTTCGTCCGATTCTCTTCACCGATGTCGCGCAACAACATCGACAGCGACTCGCGCTCCTGCAGTCCGCGCAATCCCGGGGTGTTCGGCGAGCTAACGTTCAGCACAATGTAATCGGCGTAATTCCGCAGCCGCCGAAACGAATGCAGATAATCCGCGGTCGCCTGCTCGATCGCCGTCACTTTCGATTTACCGATGTTGACTCCGACCGGAATGCGCGGCCAGCGTCCGGTCTCGCGCAAACGCCGCAATCGATTGGCCACAATATCCGCGCCGTCGTTGTTGAAACCGAGGCGATTGATCAAGGCGTTCTGCGCCGGGTAACGAAAAATGCGCGGGCGCGGATTTCCCGGTTGCGCGCGCGCGGTGACCGTTCCGATTTCGACGAAACCGAAACCGAGCGCGGCCCACGCCGGAATGGCGACGCCGTTTTTATCGAAGCCGGCGGCGAGACCGATCGGATTTCGAAACGTTAGGCCGAAAAGCGTTTTCGGTTTTGGCGCGGGCGCGAAACGACGCAGCGCGTTCAACGCAAGATCGACATGTGACATTCGGCGCAACATGTCGAGCGTGAGATTGTGCGCCGTTTCCGGATCGAGCAGAAACAGCGCGCGCTTAACGTAACGCTCGTAGGCGTCGTCTTTCATTTGCCGATGCAGAACTGGCTGAAGACCGAGTCGAGGATTTGCTCGACGTCGACCAGGCCAAGGATTTCGCCGAGCGCATTCAAGGCCGCGCGAAGATCGACAAGTGCAAACTCGATCGACAATCCGTTCTTCATCGTCTCAATCGCGCGGTCGCTCGCGTCGATGGCGCGGCGCAGGCAATCGCGATGTCGCGCATTGATCGCGAGCGTATTTTCCGGCTGCAAATTGCGTTTGCCGATTTGCGCCAGGATTTCGTTTTGCAATTCATCGACACCTGCGCCGGTCACGCACGAAACGCGCAGCGCTTTCTCGTTTTTCCAGTCGCCATGCTCGGGCAAGTCGCTCTTGTTGATCACGAGCAAATCGATCGCGTCGCGCGGATGCAATTCGAAATCGTTAGGCCGCGGCGCGTTTCCATCGACGATGTGAAGCGAGAGATCGGCGGCCTGCAGCGATTGTTCCGTGCGCGTGATTCCCTGCCGCTCGACTTCATCCGCCGATTGGCGCAACCCGGCGGTGTCGATCAAGCGCAGCGGCATGCCGCGAAGATTTAGAGTCTCCTCGACGGTGTCGCGCGTCGTGCCATGCGTGTCGCTGACGATGACGCGATCGTAACCGAGAAGACGATTGAGCAAACTCGATTTGCCCGCATTGGTCGCGCCGTAAATGACGACGCGTACGCCTTCGCGCAAAATCCGGCCCTGGTTCGCGGTCGCGTGCAAGATCGACATCTTCTCTCGCAAGGCTTCCACGCGGGTCTGCAATTTCGCGTCGTCATCGGTGTCGATCTCTTCGTGCGAGAAATCGATCGACGCTTCCGCATTCGCGACGATAGCGATGAGCTCATCGCGCAAAGATTTTATTTCGCGACCGAGCCGGCCTTCGAGTTGTTCGGTCGCGGAGCGCAAAGCGAGATCGGTCTTGGCGCGAATCAAATCGATGACCGCTTCGGCCTGGGTGAGGTCCATCTTGCCGTTGAAAAATGCGCGCTCGGTAAATTCACCCGCATGCGCCGCGCGTGCGCCGGCGCGCAGACATGTCTCGAGCACGCGCGCGGTCACGAGCACGCCGCCATGGCAACTGATCTCGACCAAATCTTCGCCGGTGTAACTCTGCGGCGTGCGATGGATCGACATCATCACTTGATCGACAAGTTGATCGCGCTCATCGAACACTTCGCCGAAATGCTGGACGTGCGGCGCGAATCGCGACGGCGTTTCTTTGCCGCGAAAAATTTTGTCGGCGACAGCGATCGCGTTCTCGCCGGAAACGCGAACGACGGCGATCGCGCCTTCGCCGGCAGGGGTTGAGATCGCTGCGATGGTTTCGCGCTGCTCAACATGTCGATCTTGCGCGGAGTCGCCGGCTATTTCGAGAGAACTTCCTTCAGCGCTGCGATGCATTTTTTGTTTTGCTCCATTGTTCCGACGGAAATGCGAAGCCATTCCGCGAGACCGTAACCTTTGAGCGGCCGCACGATTACTTTGCGCGCGAGCATTTCCTTAAAGACGCGCGCGCCGTCGCCGACGTGAATCATGATGAAATTCGCGACCGCCGGAACGAAGCGCAGTTTCATGGCGGTGAATTCGCGCTCGAGGTAGGCGCGGCCTTCATCGACAACGCGTTTCGTTAGGCGTTGATGTTCGACATCGGCGAGCGCGGCAAGGGCGCCGGTTTGCGCGATCGAATTCACGTTGAATGGCTCGCGCGCTTTTTGCAGGACTTTGATCAGCTCGTTAGGCGCGATGCCGTAGCCGACGCGGAGGCCGGCGAGACCGTGAATTTTCGAAAACGTCCGAAGAACAACCACGTTTCGGCCTTCGCGGACGTAACGCAAGGTGTCGGGAGGGCGGTCGATGAATTCAAAATAGGCTTCGTCGAAAACGGTGACGATGTTTTCCGGGACGCGCGACATGTACATGTCGATCTTGCGTTGGTCGCTGATGACGCCGGTAGGATTGTTCGGATTCGCGATGAAGATCAACCGCGTCTTCGGCGTGATCGCGGCGAGCATGGCGTCGAGGTCCTGCTCGAATTCGCGCGTCGCGATTTCAATCGTCCGCGCGCCAAACACCGTCGCGATAATTTTGTAAGCGATGAATGCGTACTGGGATGTGACGATGTCGTCGCCGGCACGCAAAAAAACGTGGCAGAGGAATTCGATGACTTCGTTGGAGCCGTTACCGAGGATGATGTTCTCGCGGGCAAACCCGACGCGCTCGGCGATGGCGTTGCGCAAATAAAACGCGCCGCCATCGGGATAAAGTTGCGCCGTTCCCAACGCCGCCCGCATGGCCTCGACGGCTTTGGGAGACGGGCCTAACGGATTCTCATTGGAAGCGAGCTTGATAATCTGCGCAGGATCGACATCTAACTCGCGGGCGGTTTCCTCGATCGGTTTGCCTGGTTCGTAGACGGCAAGGTCACGCAATTGCGCATTGGCCAGGTCCCAGATCGATGTCATTTCGCGAGACGTTAGCAGAAGTGACGGCCGAACAAAAAGCTGTTCAGGCGCGGCCATCTGTCACACCTTGCCGCTTATGGACGGTGTTCACTTGTTCGGCGAGTTGCAGTTCCACGGCCTAACGATTACGCCATGGAAAATCGTGGGTTGGCTGGGCGCGGGAATTTTCGGCGCGCGTTTCTTGATCCAGTGGATCGCGTCGGAACGCGCGAAGAAAAGCGTGATCCCATTTGGATTTTGGGAATGCAGCGCGGTCGGGTCGTTCCTGTTATTGACCTACTTCGCGGTTTACCGACACGATTCGGTCGGCGTGCTGCAAAACGTGCTGCCGTTACCGATCTATTTGCGGAACCTTTATTTCCGTTACACCCTCCACGAGGCAAAACATCCGGGAGCCAAAGCGCGTCCGGCGGAATGATGAACTGCCGTCTTTCGCGCGCGCTAGTTGTTTCAGCTGCGTGATTCGCGCGCAGGGCGCGGAGTTGGGCTGGGACTGGGAGCGGTCGCAGCCCCTGAAGACGTATCGGGATTGTAACTGTAAGCGGCGTAGGTGGAGTCGGCCGTCTGCAACCGACCGCGGCCGGTGCGGGCGATGACACGCACGTAAACGGCTTCGCCGTTAGTCGGCAAATTTCCGACGGAAACGGAACGGACTTTAAGTTTGCCGGAACGATAGATGTCGGCCGAACCGGGAGTGGAACCAACGGTTAACGAATACGACAATGCGTTGGTGGCGCCGCCCCAGACGAACGTCGCGGTGTTGCCAGGCAACGTCGAGTCAGGTGTCGGGCTCAGGATTTGCAAACTGGTGGGTGGACGCGGAGTTGGTGTCGGTTTCGGCGCTGGTGTTGGCACCGGCGTGGGCGCGGGGACCGGCACGGGCGTACCTGGAAAAACGATGCTGTAAATCCACTCAATGCGATTGGAGATGCGCATCCCGTAAAAACCGGAAGGCGCGGGTGCGGAAGAATTGATGAGCTCACCCATGAGATTATACAGACCGCGGGCGTCGAACAGCGCGGCGTTGAAAGAGGCGGCGTCGAGTGCGGTTTGGAACGGACCGTCGACGGAGAAATTGATGCCAGCCAGTTTCCAGACGTCGCCATCCTGCATGAACATGGCGCCGCCAGAATCACCGGACGTCAGGTGCGCTTCGTTAGGCCCGGCATTGCGATCGAACGTAGCGTAAAGCGTGTAACCGTTAGCTTCGGCAACTTCATTCTCGCCCCATCGCTGCACCATATCGGTAACGCCCCACTGCCACCCGCATAGTTTTCCATTTGCGTAGACCGGATCTCCCCGTTGCGTGCCGCGACCAATGACAACGATGTTGCGGCTCTGTTCATCGCTGCGGAAATACAGCGGCGCGTAATCCGGGACGGTTTCCGCGACTTCAATGATGCGCAGTTCGCTGCCCGGATCATCAAACCACTGCGTGATGGTGTAGGTGACGCCGCCAAGGGTGAGAAAATTGTCGGGAATCCCAATGTGTTTCGCGGTGATGAAATGGTGGGGACCAATGGCCGTGGCCAGAAACGGCCCGAACGAAGCTTCGTATTGCCAGCCGCTGCCGGCGAGAATGCCGTCGGGAGGGGTTGTGTTGTAAGCGGGATCATCGGTGGAATAGAAGACAACGCCGAATGCCGAAATGCATCCGAGCGGAAGCAAAAGGAGAACGCGCAACACGCGCCGTAAGGCCATCATAACGCCTAATTGCATGCAAGTTCTTTGCCGTAATGGCTAGAAAGATCGACAATTTCATAACGACTCCGAGCCGGGTTTCTTTCCCCTAAAAGGGGTGCGTATTGCGACTGCGAAGTAACCCTCAATGGTACATAGGCTGCTTCAGAGGCCTGTGTGAATTTCCACAACGAGAGCAATTACGATAAAAAATCCCTGGGTGGATTCACAATGGTCGAAGCCATCGTTGCTATCGCTGTACTGGGCATCGGAGTCGCTTCCACGGTCGGAGCCTTGACCAAATTTAATGCAATCGCCGGAGCCAGTCGCAATGCCACTGGCGCCTACACCGCAGTCATGAATCAGATCGATTTGATTCAGTCACTCAGTCCGTTCAATCCGCAAAAGACGAACGATCGCCCCGATTGCGATAACGTAATTCACACCCAGATCCCAAAAGATTACTGCAATAACCCGCCGACATACGATCTCACCCCGGGACGGCACACGTATAACAACGTGCCGGTATACCAAGACCCGGCAACCGGCGTCGTCGTGAGCGGCACCATGACGGTGGACGTAGCGGACAATTCTTCAGCCGCGTCGTACCCCGCGATTATCGCGGCGCTTCCGGCGAACACTTTCCAGTTTCGGGTGACCATCACCTACACGTATCTAAGTAAAACATCGACATTTTCGATGACGACCATTCGCACCTCCGACATATGAAACTCTCTTCTCCGGCACGGGGCTTTAAGCTGATCGAACTCGTCTTCACGCTCGTAATTGTCAGCGTCTTGGGCCTCGTGATTTATGCGCTTTTGGTCACCGACACGATTTTAGGAGCAAAAAACACCGCGGTTAATACGGCGCACCAACAAGCGCGCGTGGCGATGCTACAGATGATGCAGGATCTCCATTCCGCGATCTCGCTACCCTATCTAATCGACTCTAGTGGAAGCCCGATCGCAGGCGCGGGTCCCGCTGCAGGCATCGCGTTTCAGGAATGGGGACGCGATTCGACCGGAAAAGAAGTTGGACCTTATCGTGTCAAGAAGGACGCCCATATCGGCGACACCACAATTCATATCACTATCCCGGCCACGGATGCCAAACCCAGCGTCGGACAGCGAATCATTCTTCCGATGTATCAGATCGAAGCCGACATCACGAAGGTCACTGGACCGAACAGCGATTTGACACTCACTCTGGCGAACATTTCCGGCCCGCAATTGTCGGCAGAAGAGGCGAGCGCCGCCAGTTTGACGTTCCCGGTGGTTTATCCGATCGACACTTTGCCGGTCGACGTCACAGGCACAGCAACGTACCACATCAACTGTTTCCTGACCGATCGCTGCTCTTACACGGTCGTAAATAATGGCCTGCAGTGGACGGGACCGACGACCAAGTCGACATTTTCTAGCCTCGGTGGCGACATCACCAACCCGGTGCCGTTTAGTATCCCGCTGACCGCGGCAGGCGCGCTCTACTATCGATTTATCGCAGCCGTCAATCTCTCCACGTCGGACCTCAGCTACAGCAACCGCAATTTTAAATCGGCGAACATCCTGCTGAATGGGCAGGTGCCGATGCGGGCAAGATTAACAACTTATAACGGACAATGAAGACAACTAACTCCGGCAGCCGCGAACGCGGCAGTACCTTAATGGTGGTGATGGCGATCTTGGTGACGCTCATGGTGATCGTGGGTGTGGCCGCGGAATACAGCACCACGATTCATCGCTCGGTGCAACGCAGCAACACTCTCGAAAGCGCGATCTCCATCGCGGATGGTTCGATGGATCTTTTGTTCGCCAACTGGCGTTCGATTTGCCGGGCGACGCCGCAAGCTCCGCTGGCAACCAGTTCCTTCAGCTCCATCGCCCTACCGACCTCGGCCATGTTCCCGGGCGTGTCCGGCTTTGGCGCGTCCGTGACAGATTATTACAGCAACAACACGCCCAATCCGCCGACGATCAGCAATTACAAAGTGGTTGCAGCCGACGCAGAATGGAAGCCACTCGCCTCTTCAACCGCGACACCGGTCCCTTCTGTCGGGCGATCGCAGACGAGCCAGACGAAAACGACGAGCGCAACCTACAATTATATCGCCTCGGTTGATGTGACGTTGCCGGCGTTGCGCGGCAGTGTCGTGGCCAAGGTACGGCGCACATTTCAAAAGCAGCAGCTCTCGCCTTGGAACTTTGCTATTTTCTATGTCGATCCTCTGGAAATCCATCCGGGGCCGGCGTTCACGGTTACGGGTTGGGTGCACACGAATTCGGATCTTTATACAGCGCACAGCTCCTTGACATTTGCCGACAAAGTTACCTACGGATCGGATTGGTTCATCAATTTCAAACCGGGCGACCTTCAGCACCAAAGCGATGTCATCGCCTCGCCTAACTACCAAAGCAGCTTGCCGCCAGCGCGCGATATTGCGCTGCAACCTTTCGGTCTCGATTCAACGTCGATTTTCAATACAACCGACACGAATCCAAATAACGACAGCTATCGCGAATTGGTTGAACCGCCCTCCGGCGCGGCGGCGACCGATCCGCTCGCTGGTGAACGCTACTGGGATCAGGCGAGTGTGATTATCCGTATCAACGCCGATAACTCAGTCAGCATCGGCTATCCAGATCCGGCAAACAATTACGCTTTCACAGCGGTAGGCAGTTCGGACTGGCGTTACACCATGTTCAATCCCGCTGTGTCGACCAACCAAACTATTCAGGATAATCGCGAGGGCGCTCAGATAAAACTGTCGACACTCGACATCAACACGATTTTAACGACCGCGGCCACGCCGACATATAAATCAAACAACTTTAATACAAACCCGATCGTTTACATTTACGATGCGAGCGCGACTTCAACGGCGCATCGCGGCATTCGCATCAAAAATGGCAGCCGCATTCCCGGAAACGGTATCACAGTCGCCAGCAACAACCCGGTTTACATTCAAGGAGATTTCAACACCGGTGGCACTGGTTCGTCTGTGCCTTCCAACAATCCGGCGAATTTCAATCCCGATGGCACGTATAAGGATCCGGCTAACCCGCCCAACCCAGAAGCGACCGGCTACAATCGCGCCCCCTGCTCGATCTTAGCCGACGCAGTGAATATTCTTTCGAGTAGTTGGGTGGATTCTAATTCGGGCACAGTTCCCGCGGCCGCTCCGACAACGGTCAACACGGCAATCGTTTCCGGCATCGTTCCGACGGCTCAACCCGGCGGCGACGGCTCCTACAGCGGCGGTGCGGAGAATTTCCCGCGGTTTCTCGAGAACTGGGCTAACAAGACATTCACTTACTACGGGTCAATGATCGAACTTTATAAGAGCGCACAATCGATCGGTGAATGGGGCAAAGCCAATGTCTATTCTCCGCCCGCGCGCGAATGGTTCTTCGACACGAACTTCAAAATGAACCCGCCTCCGGGTACGTTGATGGTTTACAGCTATATCAAAGGCAAATGGTCAATGCTCTAAAACGAGGACTCCTCGTTATCTGCTTCTCCGCTAGCACGACCTACGCGGCGCTGGAGCTGACGCCGACGATCGACGAATTCATGCTCGACGGCGTGAAGATTCAGCAGCTGGCGTTTCGCGATGGCGAGAAGAAGATTACCTATCAGCCGCCGCGGCAGTGGGATTATCGCGGCAGCGGAGATCGACTCGTATTGCATCCGCCTGGAAAAACGCAAGCCGAAGCGGTGATTGTGCGCCTAACGATTGCGAAACCGGTCGGCTTCGACGCCGAGGGCGCAAAGAAACTTGTCGATGAAACGACCGCCGGCCTCCCCGCCGGTAGCACAAACGTGACGGTGGCGGCACCGGAAAAAAATCCTGTTAACATCAATCGCAAAGAGACATTTCTCGTTACGATCAAGTATCAATTTGGCGGTGAAAAATACGAACGCTCTATCCTATTCGTTAACCGCGAAGGCGAACAGTTGCGCTTTCAGCTGACCTGTCGCGAAGCTGATTTCGAGCAACTCAATCGCGCTTTTTTTGCCAGTCATTTTACTTGGCAAAATCTCTAGTCCCCCACCAGCACGCTAGCGATTGACGCCATCGGCGTTGGTCCCGCGCTCAAACCACGAGCGCCATTCTCTTCGAGAATCGGCTTGACTCGGTTAGTGCCGTCCCGGTAAAACTGCCGCGTTCCAAATGTTCGGCTTCGTGGCATAAAATTTATATTGACCGCTGCGACTGAAATATGAGAATTATGGAAATCCTCACAACAACCCGCAATAACCAATGAAATCATTCCAACTTCCTAATCTCCGTCGCTCAGTTCTCGCTGCCTCGTGCATCTTCGCCTTCACCGCCTCCTCGGCTTGGGCGACGCTCGTTACCTGGCAGCTCAATCCCACCAGCACTGAGGCAGCCGTCGGATCGAGCTCCAAGAGCTACACCGTCTCCGGCTACACGATCACCGCCAATGGTTATGACAACAACAGCGGCGTGGGTATTGCCCATGAACTGTATCTCAAGAACGGCGGCGTCGGCGAAATCGGTTTGGGCCTCACCAACACGGCGCATAACGAGTTGCAGGTGGATGGTCTGGGTAACCCGCTGCAATTCATCCAACTCGATCTTACATCGATTTTGTCGCAAGGTTTCACCAACGGGCAGATCGAAGTGGGCAGCGTCCAGTCGGGAGAGTTGTTCAATCTTTACGGCTCGAACACACTCGGCCAACTCGGCACCAAGCTGAATGCTACGGCCTACGACAGCAGCAAAGACGATGTTTTCGTTTCCGTGCCGAACTTCGGTAGCTTCAAGTTCATCTCCGTTGTCTCGGCTGCGGCAGACGTTCTGCCGGTTGCTTTCCAAGCGACGGTCGTTCCGATCCCTGAAGCGGCCAGCATTTTGCCGGTGATCGTTCTGGTTACCGTGGCCACGGCGGTTGAAGCACGCCGTCGTCGCCGCGCCGCAGACGCCGCTTAATAAATTTCCATTGGTTTGATTGCAACGGCCGTTCCGAAAGGAACGGCCGTTTCCCTTTTTGACGATGTCGATCTTGCGCGCAGCCGCTGCGTTTACTTGAGATTGAGTTTCGCTTTTGCGACCAAGTCTTTTTCTTCCGGCAAGAGTTTCGCGGACTCCGCCTTATCAAGATATTCTTTCGCGCGATCCTTATCGCCGGCGCTTGCTAGAAAAATTCCGTAATAGGCGGCAATCGACGGCTCATTAAGTTTTGCAGCATCGAGCTTATTCATGATCTGCAGTGCGCCCTGCGTATCGCGCCGCGTGTAGAGCGCAAACGCATAGGTCGCGGCGTAGGCCGAATTCGTCGGCTCCTTGCGATAAACCTCCTCCGCTACCCTGTTCACCCGGCCGATGTCTACGTTCAAAAGCAACCCTACTTGCGCGAAATTATTTTGAACCGCGAGATCTTCTGGTTTCAATTCCGCGAGCCTCGTCAGCACGCGGTAAAGTCCCGGCGTGTCCTGCGCATCCACATAACGCTGATACAATGTTTGCAGCGCTTCGAATTTCGAAGCGGGTTGATCTGCCAGCGTCCAAAGCACTCGTACTGCTTCAGTCTGCCAGCCCCACTCCATCGCTGCGCGAGCGAGCGCTAAAAGCATGTCAGGTTGCGTGCCCGCTGCTTTTTCCGCCGAACTCCATTCCCGATCCGCCACGGTCGCTTTGTCTTGTTTGCGTGATGCGAGCGCCAGATACGCATGACGTAGGAATTCGTACCGACCCCACTGTTGCGAGTTGATCACTTTCTCCAACGTGGCCCAGTCGCCGACTTTCGCGTACGCTTCCGCCATTGCCAGGGACACCGGCCATTTGTTTAATTGCTCCGGCGGAAGCGTGCGGGCGTAATCGAGCGCGACCAGACTCATTCCACTTCCACGCAACCACGTAATTAAATTCGCGAGATCTGAGGTCTTATTCGCCGCTCCTTGCTCGAGTTTCGTTAGGTATTCGGTGAATTTCGGATCGCGTAACTGCCGCAAAATGTCCGCGTAAAGAAGCCGGTCGCTAAATGTCGCCTCCGGATATTCCTGAAGCTCGCGCGCCAGCTCGGCCAACTTCTCGCCATTTTCATGGCGAAGCGCGCCGTTTCCGAGCAAGGCCCGGGTCGCGGCTGCGCGTTGCTTTTCGTCCCCGCGCAAACTCTGCAAGATCGACAATCCCTGCTCGCGTTTGCTCGTATCGTCCGTCCGCAAGAGCGCGATCCCATACTGCAACCGATACGCGGCGTTGTTAGGCGCGAGCGCGAGCGCTTGCGTCCACTCATTGTCCGCCGCCGCAAAATCTTTTTTCGCTTCCGCCAAACGTGCCGCCGCCACGTGATATTCGGCCGTCCCGCGCAGACTCGGGTCCGCCCGGTCCATCGCCCCCTGCGCGGCAGATACTTCGTTGAAACGCGCCGCGCACTCCACGAACGCGACGAAATCCGCGGGCGATCGCGGTTCGATCTCGAGCACCTTGCGTCGCCACTCCACTGCGCCTCGGTCGTTGCCCGCTTCCGAGATTTTGGCCATCAAACGCAGCGCCTCAGTGTTTTGCGGATTCAACTGGATCGCGCGCGCCGCGCTTAACGTTGCTTGCCGCAAATCGTTCCCACCCAGATGCGCCGCTCCGCGCCGCGTAAGATGGCGCGACTCGAAGGTCGTATACGCGCGCCATCCGCCCCAGCACAGCATGACGAACGCGATGAATCCGACAAGAATGCCGAGGAAAAGTTTGATGTAGGTGCGTTGTGTTCGATCGGAAAAAGTCTCCACAGGTTTACGAGAGTAACGATCGATCGACGGGGAAGTCAAAGTGGACAGAGCCTTTCGGTTCGTTTCCGAGCAAACGCTGTTCCATTCGTCTTTCCTCCCGGCTCGCATCTTGCTCGGACGGGATTACGGTATGCCGCACATGAAAACGGCCGTGGCGGCGCCCGCTTCCGCAAGATCGACAATCGCACCTTCGGTCCTTCGCGTGTTCGCTCCCACCTTCGCTCTTCTCGCCCTCGTTTGGGTCGAAGCCGTGCGCCATCTCGCCGCCGAATGGAATGTGAATCCGCAATACGGCTACGGCTGGAGCGTACCTTTTCTCATGCTCTATCTGCTTTGGAAACGCTGGCCCGACCGGCCGCAACCAACCCGGCCGCATTCGTTAGGCATTTGCATGGCGCTATTCCTCGCCTGCATTCTTGCCTTTGCTCCGGTGCGTTTCGTCGCGGAAGCGAATCCCGATTGGCGTCTCATTAGTTGGGCCATCGCTCTCCTTGCGGTGACCATGTCGATCTTCCTCGTTTACATTCACGGCGGCGCGAGCTGGGTCCGGCACTTCGCGTTTCCGTTTTTGTTTTTTCTCGTCGCCGTTCCGTGGCCCACGCTTTTCGAGCAGGCGCTCATTCAAAATCTCATGCGTGCCGTCACTGGCATTAACGTCGTGTTCCTTAATCTCGCCGGCGTGTCTGCGCTGCAACATGGCAACGTCATTGAAGTCGCTTCTGGTTTAATCGGGATTGAAGAAGCGTGCAGCGGTGTCCGCTCCTTGCAGGCCACGCTCATGATCTCGCTTTTTCTCGGCGATCTTTATTCTTTCAATGTCGCGCGCCGCGTTCTTCTCGTCGCGGCCGGCGCTGTTCTCGCGTTCGTTTGCAATGTCGGACGCACCGCCATTCTCGTTTGGATCGGCGCCCATCGCGGCGCTCACGCCATTGAAGCGTGGCACGATCCGGCCGGCCTAACGATTCTGTTTATCTGCCTTTTTGGCCTGTGGCTCTTGAGCATTTTCATGCGACGCCCATCTGCGCCGGCGTCCGCGACTGTGCGCAAGATCGACAATCACATTCTCCGTTCGACAATTCCATCAGCCGTGCTCGTCGTCGCCATCATCGCGTTGCTAGTCGTCGAAGCCGGCGTGCAATTTTGGTATCGCACGAACGAGCGCAATTTCACCGCTTCGCGATGGACCGTGCAATGGCCAAGCAATGAGAACGCCTACAAGCCGGTCCCGATTGCGCCGGAAGCGGCCGGGCTTCTTCATTACAGCGACGGCGGCGGCGCCTCCTGGCAAACGGCCGATGATCGTCAATGGATGATGTATTTCTTTCGCTGGCTTCCCGGCCAAACGGCGGCCCGCTTTGTCAAAATTCATCGGCCCGACATTTGTCTTCCCGCCAGCGGCATGACCATTCGCAAAGACGGTGGCATTCGTTTCATCGAAGTTAACGGCCTCAAACTTCCGATGCGTTCGTATCGCTTCGACGATCACGGCGCGCCGCTGCACGTCTTCTATTGTTATTGGGACGCGCGCTCATCGTATGAAAATGCGAGCGCGGCCGAGGAAGAAGATTGGAGCGCGCGCGGACGGGTGCGCGCGGCCTTGCGCGGCCGGCGCGATCTCGGCGCGCAAATGCTCGAGCTCGTCGTGTGGGGTTATGAGGACGACGCGCAAGCGGACGCCGCCTTGCAGCGGCAGCTCACGCAGTTGATCGAGCGCAGTTAACGCTTCGCGCAAGATCGACATCTTCATTCGCGCGCATATTCTTACGCTGCGAAATGGAAACTCCGCGCGATCCTCGCTACGAACACGCGCCGCACGGATTGCGCCGCCGCGATCTCGATCCAAATCCGGTCGCACAATTTTCGAATTGGTTCACCGCCGCGGTTGAAGCCGGCATTCGCGACGTCAACGCCATGGCCCTCGCCACCGCCGATAAAAATGGACGCCCCTCCGTCCGCATCGTTTTGCTAAAAGGATTCGGCGAAGACGGATTTGTCTTCTTCACCAATTACGAAAGCGAAAAGGGGAAACAGCTCGAGGCCAATCCATTCGCCGCGCTCGCCTTTTACTGGATCGAGTTAGATCGACAAATTCGTATCAGCGGTCCGGTTGAAAAAACTTCGCGCGAAGAATCCGAACGTTATTTCCACTCGCGGCCGATCGGCAGTCAGTTAGGCGCGTGGGCTTCGCGCCAAAGTGAAGTGATCGACGCGCGCCGCATTCTCGAAGCCAAACTCGCGGAGATGACCGAGCGTTTCGAAAACAAACCGATCCCGCTTCCGCCGCGTTGGGGCGGTTTTCGATTAAAGCCCGATACGATGGAATTCTGGCAGGGGCGCCCGAATCGTTTGCACGATCGCTTCCGTTACACCCACGAATCGAACGGCTCGTGGTCGATCAGTCGTCTCGCGCCCTAGATTTACAATCCGCTGCGCGTCCCGCGATCCACATCGCGCGGACTGATCACGCCGCCGAGCCTGTCCCACGCCGCTTTGACGGCCGGCCGCGCGCGATCCCATGGCAGCGGCGAACCTGGGTTGCTTTTTTCGTAATCGAGCGCGATGTCGTCTTCGATCTCTTCGAAACGCTTGCCCGCGTGCTGTCGCGCCGCCTCGGTGCCGAGGCGATACGCCGGCTCGTAATGCTCATAGCCTAGCGCCTTGTCCGCGTAGGATTGTTTCGAATGTTGCTCGCGCCAATAATTTTCGTCCGATGTCGATCCTGCCATAGTTGTCCTTTCGTCTGGTCTCCACCATTGTTTCGCACATCGGCAACCTTGCGGACGTTATTTGAATGAACGCGCGCACCGCTGCACTTTCGAACTATTAATATGATGAATCCGAATCGTGACGAATTTGCCCAGGACAATCCTCTCGCCTCCAATACCCCGTCGGCGACACCCAAAGATTTAACCAATGCCAACTTCGCCGCGGGCGAAGATTGGAAAGATCGCGTATCGACCAAACCGCGACGCACGCAAAACTTCGTGCGCGAAAACCCGGTGCCGATCGTTGTCGGCGCGCTCGTCCTCGGCCTCGCCGCCGGTTGGGCTTTGCGTTACGCCACGCGCGAAGAAAAAGAAGCCGAGGTTAAAACGCCGCTCGGCGATTTCAGTTGGAGCTTTCTCACGCTGCCGTTCCTTTGGCCCGTTTTTAAATCGCTTCGCGAAAAAGCGGGCGATTCGGTCGAAGCGCTCGGCGACAGCGTGCGCGGTGGCGCACGACGCATGCGCAAGATCGACATCGGCGATTACACCAAACCGCTGCGCAAACGCTGGCGGAATTGGACGCATTAAACTCGCGTCGCCGCGGCGCGCGCGGTTAATCTCGCGCGTGTGTTCCGCCGCGTTTTGGTCATTGTCTTCGCGCTTTCGGTTAACGTCTTCGCGAAAGAAATAAAACAGACGCGCGAAGACGCTGCGCAATTTGTCGGCGCGATGGGTTGTCGATCTTCCAGTTGTCACGGCGGCGCCGGCGAGAAGCGCAGCCAATACATCACCTGGTCGCAAAAAGATTTTCACACCAAAGCCTTCGCCATTTTGCTGAATGCGCGCTCGAAACAGATCGCTAACGGCGCTGGACTAACGAGTCCGGAATCGAGCGCGCGTTGCACCGTTTGCCATTCGCCGTTCGCATCCGTTTCGCAATCGCGGCTCGGCCCCAGCGCGCGCATCGACGAAGGCGTTTCCTGCGAATCTTGCCATGGCGCCGCCGGCAATTGGTTGCGCGGCCACACTCGCACCGACTGGACATATGCGACGCGCGTGACCGCCGGCATGCACGATCTGCGCAACTTGTATGTGCGCGCGAATGCCTGCGCCGCGTGTCATCAAAACATCGACAACGATATTCTGAAAGCCGGTCATCCTGCGCTCGTGTTCGAGCTCGACAGTCAGTCGATGAATGAGCCGAAACATTGGCGCGACGATGATGCGCAAAGCGGTCCGCGCAGTTGGCTGGTGGGTCAGGCGGCGGCGTTGCGCGAAGCGGCCTGGCACGCGCGCACGGACGCGGATCCTTCGCCGGATTCGCAGGAAACTTCGCTCGCGCTCGCGTGGCTCCTCGCAAAAGTCACGATGAACGATCCGTCGCTCCCAAAAGTGAATGAGCCGGACTCGTCCGATCTTGAGCCATTGCAAAAACAATCGGACGAGCTCGCGCGCCGCGCCGCAACGTGGAACGCAACGAATAAATCGATGATGTCGATCTTGCGCGCGATCGCGGAAAGCGATTCCGAATTCGCAAAACAAAAAACCGAATCCAATTTTTATCGCGCGGCGCGCGTCACACTCGCGCTCGAGCGATTGGCAAGCGCGCTCGAGATTTCGCCGAAGATCGACAACGAATTGAAAGCTCTTCGCGCCGATGTGCAGCGACCTTACGATTTCGATGCCGGCGCCTTCGCCGAACATCTTCGCGCGGTCCGCAGCGCTCTCGCAAAATAATCTGTTTCTGGGGAGCACAGGCCGCTGGCCTGTGCTCCCCAGAAACAGAAGGCGCGTTACCTTGAATGACCATCCGTTCTCGCGGAAGATGTCGATCTTTCTATGGCGTTCTCGACTCGACCCGCATGGCTCAAGCACCCGCTCGCGGAATTTTTCGCGTCGCTCAAGCTCGCCGTCGTTTTGCTTGCCGTGCTCATCATCGGCGCGATTTCCGGCACGATTTACGAATCGAGCTTCGACGCCAAAGTCGCGCGCGCGTACGTTTACGGCGCGCCCTGGTTTAATTTCTGGCTGCTGTTGTTAGGGGCGAACCTTGCCGTCTCCGCGCTCTCGCGTTTGCCATGGAAAAAACATCACACCGCGTTTCTCGTCACCCACCTCGGCATTATCACGCTACTCATCGGCTCGTTGATCGGAAGGATTTGGGGAATTGAAGGAACGATGACGTTGTTTAAAGGCGATCCGCCGACGAACCGTCTCGTGGTCGATCAACACCAGCTTCGCGTTCACGATGTCGATGGAATGCTGAAAGGATTTCCGGCGGAATTTTTGCATCATCCGCCCACGCCGGATCATCCGCGCGATCTCGGAACGCTCGCGAGCGGCGCGCATTTAAGCGTCATCGATTACGCGCCCGCGCTCGAAGGAAAATTGAATCCGCGTCCCCTAGAAACGGGCGGCGCGCCCGCGCTCCATTTCACTATCAAAACCCAAATGATGGGGCAACAGCTCGAAAATTGGTTGCTGGCCGACGATCCGGAACAGGGAAAATTTTCGATGGGTCTGGCGAACATCGAGCTCAAGCGCGGCGCGGCGAAAGTTTCTTCCTCTTCTTCTGTGGTGCCAGGCGTGTCGCCTGCACCGGCGCAGCCGGGACCGCTGCGACCAAAACAAGATAGGAAAGAAGATGTCGATCTTGAAGAATCCATTTTCGCTTTCAGTAAAGCGCCGGAGGAACAGATCGGCCGCGTGATCAAAGGTGGAAGCACCGGCGCGAAGGTTCGTCTCGAACAAAACGGAAACAAAGGTCGCGTCGTCGTTTCGTTAGGCGGAAAAGAGACGGGCTTCGATGTCGCGGAAAATCTGGGCAAAGACGCGAAGATCGACAACTCGCCGTTCACGCTCAAGATCGACAATTACTGGCCCGACTTTCGGATTCAAGATGGCAAGCCGAGTTCATTAAGCGATCAGCCTAACAATCCTGCTGTCTTGGTCACGATTCGCGGAAAAGGCGTTCCCGCGACCGCGCCGCAAACAAATCCCCACGGAACTGAAAAGGAAATGACGACGAACGGCGGACCGCCGACGATGCCGGCCGCGGGCGAGGAAGCGCCGAATCATCTTACGCTCTTTATCGCCGATAACGGCGCGATCACCTACGAATTGAAGTCGCGCAAGAACGGCGATTCATCCGGCAAGATCGACATGAACAAACCGCTCACGACCGGTTGGGCGGACTGGCAGCTGGTGGTGGACAAAACGATGCCTCATGCGGAAGCGTGGACAGATTTCTTTCCGGCGAAGACGGATACGCCCCCGATGATGTCGAAAGATCTACCGGACGGCTTGCGCGTGCGTCTCGAACAACGCGGCGAGAAATTCGAGCAATGGGTCCCGGGCGGCTGGCAGATCACGGTGCCGACTTCGCCTAACGAAACCCGAATCGGCTACGGATTCAAAACCATTCCGTTGCCGATCGGTCTCGAGTTGGTCGATTTCGAAGTGAAACGAAATGAAGGCAGCGACACGCCGGCCGGATTCAAAAGCACGTTGCGCGTGTCGACCGCGGAAGGGGAGAGCGCGACGGGTCAATGTTGGATGAACAATCCTTTTAGTTTTCCGGGCGACATGCTGCACACCTGGACCGGATTCACGTTCAAGATTTCGCAGGCGTCGTGGAACCCGGAAAATCTCAATCAATCGAGCGTGCAGATTCTGCGCGATCCGGGCTGGCTCTTTAAATGGATCGGTTCGCTTCTCATCGTCAGCGGTGTGTTCATGATGTTTTATTTGCGGCCGTATCGAAGACAGACCGTGGGCGAACCGATCACGCCGGCGGCGGCGAAACCGTCGAAGCAAAAGCGTCGCGCGGAGTTGCAGCCCGCTTCGCGTTAGATCGACATCTTCATTTGCGTTTGCGGCGGAAAAAGTAACAACCGCGTTACTTTTGTTTTCTGTCCAGCGAATAAACGACCGGCGAAAACGTTCATGGCGTTCCTATGAAACATTCCCGATTTCTTTACGCGGCAATCTTTGTTCTACCCGTCGTTGCCCAACTCATTTTCGGCGGCGGCAATGTCGCCTACGCGCGCACTCGACGCGCCGCGCCCGCGCCATCGCCCGCGCCGACTTCGACCACGAGCGGTCATCAATTGTCGAATCCGTTTACCTACAAAATTCTTTCGACCATGCCGGAAGCGCCGCTGCCGTTGCGCTTTTTCTCGACGGCAGTGAAGACTGATTCGCGCGGGCGAATCATTACCGGACCAACGAGCGATCCGGTGAAAAATATTGTCGGTCCGGAATCGGCCGGTGAACGCGGCGGACTCATCCGCTTCACCAAAATCATGTTCGGCGCGGGTTACATCGATGGACGTCCTGATCCGGGAACGCGGATCGATCCGAACAATCCGATCGTGAAAAGCGGGAACGAACTCTGGCCAAATCGAAAGCAGCCGTTTCGCAGTGAGCCGCGCGCGCTCGCGCTCACGCCGGATGGAAAGAAACTTTATGTGACGTTGCCCGGTCGCGAAGGATATCCGGATTGGCGCGTCGCGGTTGTCGACACGACAGCGCAGCGCGTCTCGAAATGGATCGATCTGCGACCGAGCGGACAAACGCGTGGGCTGCGGCCGATCGGCGTGAAGGTTTCGCCGTTGAACATGTCGATCTTCGGGCGGCCCTACGCGGTCGTGCTGAATCAGTACGGAAATTTCGCGAGCGTGATCGACACCGGCACGGATAGCGTCATCGGCGAATTCGAAACTGGATTTTACGGCGAGAAAGCAATCTTCAACGCAAACGGAACGCGGCTTTACATCACTGATCGCTTCAAAGATGAAGTGCGCGCGTTTCGCATCGATCCGGGTCCGACGTTCACGCAGATCGCCGAGATCCCGACCGGGACTAACGAGTTGGAACGCGCGAACCCGCGCGATGTCGATCTTAGCGCAGACGGAAACACGCTCTACGTCGCGAACACGCTTGGCCACACCGTCGCGGCGATCAATGTCGCGAACGACGCGAACACGTTGACGAAAGTTTTGCCGGTCGGCGGACTTTCGACCGACGTAAAAGTCGCGGGCCGCTGGGGAATTGTTTGCGGACAGGAAACGAACACCGTGCTCAATGGCAAGGAAACCGGACACGGTTTGCCGACGCGCGACGCGAATGGTGTTGTCATTCGCAACAACGGCCAGCCGTTAGGCTATACGCCGGTCATGACCGATGCGACGAAGGCCACGACGTTCGATGACATCGGGAGTGAGCTGAACATTTTCGACACGAGCACGAACTTGTTCGTCTTTCGTTACGTCGATAAAGGGCGCGACTTTTCGCAGTTAGTCACGCCGGGTGAAGTTGTCGATCTTCACGATCACAGCGAGGCGCAACGTTTGATTCGCGGCAGCGGGCCGGAGCAGATGGTGATCAAAAACGGAATGCTGTTCGTGTCGATGTTGCATTCCGACAAAGTGGAAGCGTTCCGCATCAATCAAAATCCGGCGGACGTTTCCGGAATTTTGAATCCGTTAGGCTTCGAATTCACCGGCGGCATTACGCCGGAAGGAATCGAAGTCTCGCCGGACGCGCGGACGGTTTACGTGACGAACATGCAGACAGAGGACGTGTCGATCTTGTCGGTCGATGCGAATGGCAATTTGACGCGGCGTGGATTCATCGCCGTCGGCGTCACGCCGAACACACCCGATCCGACGACCGGCGGAAACGGCTCGGGATTATTCGCGACGGACGAAGAGGTCGGTCTGCGTTGGTTCTTCACCTCGGCCTACGCAGACGACCCGCCGCTCGCCGGAAAAACTCCCGGCGGTTTCGATGCGCAAAAGTCGTGCGGCTTTTGTCATTGGGACGGACGACAGGACGGCTGCCAGTGGAACGTCGCGGCGAACGCAGTCGGCGGCGTGAAAGTTTGTCCGCAGAACAAAGACATCTCGGACAACTGGCCGGAATGGTACGAAGGACTGAACAACGATTTCATGGCTTACGCGTCGGCGTGCAACGGCGAGGTGTTGGGGGCCGAACGCGCGCCGACGCCGCTCTTTCCGCAGCAGGACCAGGTCGCGCGCATGCACGCGCGCGAAGATTACGTGCTGCAAAAAACGCTGGAGAATTCGAATGCGATTGGTCGCCCCGAACTGAACGGCAAGGCGAAGCAGATCGGGTATAACGACATGGCGTATCTGCAAATTCTCTGGTCGCAAAACGAGAATCGGCGTCTGCCGAATCCGCTGTCGCAATTTGTCGATCAAAGGCAGTCGGCGCAGATCGCGCGCGGCAAACAAATTTTCACGAACAAGGTTTCGCAAGGCGGGGCGGGTTGCGCCGATTGTCATCACAACGGAAACAAAACGACGAACGGCGTACTCGACGATTCGTTCCAGGATTTCAACATTCACGAACCGGGCGTGATCAGCGAAGACACGGTTGACGGCAAAGGACCGTTCTATCGGCCTAACGACGATTACTTTTTCACGCCGTTCGCGCCGCCGCAGGACGTGGGCACGCCGCAGAATTTTTCGAGCCGTAACACGAAACATTTGCGCGCATTCTGGGACGCGGTCCCGCGCTATTTGCATTACGGCGCGGCGCACAACACGCGCGAGATTCTGCTCCCTCCAGACTCTCCTTTGCTGCAACCGGGCGAACGCGGATTTAATTTCCGCACCGTGCGCACCGACAGTTCGCGCGCGACCGGCGCCGGATTCAATGGGCAGAGCGCACCGGTTCTGCCGACGCAGGTGCCGATCACGTTTGCCGATAGTGATGGAACATTTGCGGGCGACGCGAAGGGACAAATCTACGTCAGCCTCGACAGTCCGTTCGTGATGCAACCGGATGGAACCGCGCAAATCGATCGCCTCGGCACGAGCAATCTCGCGCCCCTAACGAGTGGCGGACAAATCAACCCGGCGCTGGCGGCGAACAACATTCAAGTGATCAAAGACACGCACGGGAAAACGTCGCAGCTTTCGGCGAGCGATATCGATGCGCTCGTTCTGTATCTGAAATCGTTGCAGTAATAGTCGATGTCGATCTTGCGCAAAGCACGCGGAGGCGTTTCTGTTCCCGCGCGAAATGCGAATGCGATTGTCGATCTTAGCGGTGACGGGCCTGTTGCTCGCGAGCTGCGGTGGCGGAAGCAGGCAGCCGGTGTGGCTGCAAGGCGCGACGCGTCCGCCTAACAAGTGGGGTTATTACAGCGGCGAGCCGGTGACGAAATGGAATTCGGACGGACGCACCATGACTTTGCTGAGCGAATTGCGTTATACCGATCCGAAAGGCGTGGTCTGGATCGCACCCGCGGGATCGGAAGTGGATGGCGCATCGATTCCGCGTTCGCTCTGGACGTTCATGGGCGGACCGTTCGAAGGGCGCTATCGCAACGCATCGGTGCTGCACGATGTGGCGTACGATCGCAAAGACCGCCCGTGGGATGAAGTCGATCGCATGTTTTACAACGCGATGCGTTGCAGTGGCGTCGGCCCGGTTGAAGCGGGGACGATGTATTATTCGCTTTTGAAATTTGGTCATCACTGGAAAGTCGAAGTGCGCAAAGCAAAACGGGTGAAGCCGCGCGATCGCGTCCGCGAAGAGGAACCGGAGGTCGCGCGCGCGCTGCCGGTGAACGAAAACGACATCGAACAAACGCGTGATTGGATTCGCAGCGCGGAGCCGAGCCCGGAAGAGATCGAGCAACGCGCCAGCGCGCCGCGTTAAACGACCTAACGAATCACGATTCCGGCGTGACGGTCGATGCGCCGCCTTCGGAGGGAACCGTTTGCGGAATGTCTTCCGGCGTAGTTGTCGATCTTGCCGTACGCGTTTTGTCTTCGCGAATGCGTGTGGACATGAGCATGGCGCCGAAAAGCATGAGCCCCGCGAGGTAATAAGGCGCGCCCGGCAGATGTACTCCGTGTTTTGGATCGATGAACCAGCTGAACACACGCAAAAATAAAATCGGGCCGATGATGAATGTGATCGAGCGCATGCTTTGTAACGCGCCCTGGAGTTCGCCTTGTTCGCGCTCGCTCACGCGGTGGGTCATCATGCTTTGCGCGGCGGGCATGGAAATGTTCCAAAGCGAGATGATCGGGATCGACAGAAAAAATTGCAGACTGTTGCGCGCTAAACCGGCGACGCACATGCCGATCGATCCGAAAAATTGTCCGATGTAGAGTGTTTTCTTTTCGCCGAAACGTTTGACCATTCGTCCAGTGAGAAGGGCGGAGATCAACCCGGTGCAAATGCCGACGACCATGAGCGAAAATCCGGTCGTTTGTTCGCTCCACGCATAGCGATAGATGGCGTAGAGCACCCAAACGCCGAAAACATTGTGCGCGGTGTAGGCGAGGAACTGGATCATGGCCAGGCGCCAAAGCTCCGGATGCGAGCGCAAAAGAACGAGCGAGCCGACCGGATTTGCCCGCCTTAAGGAAAAAGCCTGGCGACGTTCTGCCGACAGCGATTCCGGCACGAAAAGAAAACCGTAAAGCCAATTCGTTAGGCTCAATCCGGCTGCGACCCAGAAGGCAAGGCGCGGCGAGATTCCTCCGAGCAATCCACCGAGTGCCGGTCCCAAGGCAAAGCCGAGGCCGAATGCCATACCGATCATACCGAACGCACCGGCGCGTTTTTCTTTCGGTGTAACGTCGGCGATGTATGCCATCGCCGTCGGAATGCTCGAGGTGGTGACGCCGGAAATGAGGCGGCCGACAAACAACCAGCCGATCGTTGGCGCGAGCGCCATCACGACATAATCGAGACCGAGACCGAGGTTCGACAATAAGATGACGGGGCGTCGACCAAAGCGATCGGAAATAACGCCGAGAAACGGCGAAAAGAAAAATTGCATGAGGGCGAAGACGAGTGCGAACCAGCCATTCCAATTTGCCGCGCTCGTCATTTGGCCGCCGAGAAAATCGAGGATCAGTTTTGGCAAAACCGGAATGATCAATCCCATCGCCAGGATATCGAGCGTGACGGTGACGAGAATGAATGTGATCGCCGCTGTTTTATTGCCCCTCACGCGGCAACTAATAAATGGAGGGACGCGCTCTGTCGCGTCCCAATTCTCAATGCACGTGTTGTGACGGACGCAGCCGGACAAATAGCTGGAATCCGTAACCAACACCGTCACTGCCGTAATAGCGATTCAATCCGTTAGGCCAGAAATCGAGCGTGAATTGTCCGCCAATGCCGATGTCGATCTTGTCGCCGTGTGAAATATCGCGGACGTAACCGAGGCCGGCGGTATTGACGGCAAAAACTTTTTCGAGGTCGACCGGACGCAAGACAAGTTCGTGACCGGATTTCTCCACGCGTTCCCATCGCCCGTAAATGGTGTCGCGACCGCGCTGATAATTTGATTCCAAGAGAAACGACTGCGTTTTTCCTTCGCCGGTATTGTCGTTCTGGCCCCAGACGAAACTGTTCGACCAGTTCGTATCGTGACCGAGCGGCAAATTGTAAATGGCCGACGCAGTGGTGCGATGTTGCTTTACGTCCGGCTCGAGCGCTTCCGGGCTCTTGATATAGCCATGCGAAATTTGGAGCGCGAGATTTGGCGTCGGGTTCCACGAAATGCGCCCGCTGTAGGAATCGAATCGCGGTCGATCGAAATCGTAGCGGTCTTCGTCCGGCTCGCGTCCGGTGAAAACGCTGCCTTCGATTTTGATATTGCGCCATTGCAAACCCGCCGTCGCGACGCCGAAGGTGATGTGAGTGGAATCCTGCCAGTGATGTCCGATCGGCGCGTCCGGATTATCCATCGCGCTCAAGCGATGCATGAAAGTCGGCGGCCCCAGCGCCGGTTCGCCCGGATAACCAAAGTAAAGATACGCGCTAAGATCGACAGGTAACTTCTGCGAGAGCGCCAGCGACAATTCATCGAACAAATCGTGGGGATGTTGTCGATCGTGCAACGGCATGTCGTGCCACGATTCGCCCGATTGAAAAAGCAACGGATAACCGCGTCCCTGTTCCGTGAGCGGATCGAGACTCATCATCAAACGTCCGCCCAGTTGCGTGCTCTCGCCTAACGGATGCGAATACATCGCCATGATCCAGTTCGGCGCATCAATGCGATCGTCCCCGCGAGGTGTGCTCACGTTGGTGTAGCGCGGAGAAATTCCTCCATGCAACATGAGCATGTCGTCGCCGAACATTTTCATGTAGCCGTACATCGGCGTGGAATCGGGGACCCACGCCGTTCCCGAACTTTCGCGAGTCATCGGGTCGGCGACGTTGATGGACGATTGCATCGACATCATGTGTTCGTGCTCGGAACTTTCGGAATGGCGATTGTCGATCTTCGCCAGCGTCATTCCGCACTTCGGACATTCGCCCGGCTCAGTGCGGACGACTTCCGGATGCATCGCGCAGGTATACAACTGTGGCGTTGGAGCCGCCGATGCCGCGGCCAAGATCGACAAGAACAAAAGTGAAGCCGTGAATAATTTCAAAATTGCAAATCTGATGTCGGAGAAAAAATGTGCGCGTCTCCCCCGCCGAATTTCTTCGACGGGGGATTCATTTACGAACGCGCTACTTCTTGCAGCAGCCCGTTGAGCAGCACTTGTCCTTGCCGCAGCAGGCGGACGATTTCGTCGCCGCGTTGGCTGTGCCGAGCGCAAGGAGCGCCACCAAGATGGTCAAAAGATATTTCATCAGGTTCTCCTGTTGAATTGAACTGTTCCCGTCCCGCCGCGGCGGAACGAGCCGATGCTGGGCCTAACGAATCAGGCGCGCGGCGGCGGAACCGGAGGACGATCGGCCCGAGTGGCCGCGAAAATATCGGCGCTGCCGAATTTTTGCCCGTGCCGTTTGGGAAAGACAAAATTGTGACTGTTTTCGGCGATGAGTGCGAGGCCGAGCGGGCAACCGACGCAACATTGTCGATCTTGCGTTTTCACCGGCTCGTCGCAGCCATTGTCGATCTTATCGCCGTCGTGATGGGACGACGCGGCGTCGTGCGCGCAGCAACATTTTTGCTGATGATGGGATGAAAGGTCGGCTTGCGCCGGGAGCGAGATGGTGACGAGACAAAGCGAAATCACGAGCAACAGAAGTGCGCGCATCACTTTCACGTGCGGCAAGGTTATGGCCGATGAACATGCAATTCAAGAGCGGGCTCCGGTTATTGAACGCGTACGATTTCTGCTCTATTTTCTACGGGTATATGAGGGGTGAACGAGGGCGAGCATTTCGCGCGTACATGTACGTATTGGCATTCGCGATCACGTTCTTGCACGCAAGATCGACAATGGCGATGACGGCGCAGTTGGTCGCATCCGGTTTATCCGCGCCGGTGTTTGTCGCGGCGCCGCCCGGCGATTCCACGCACATCTACATCGTCGAGCTCACTGGAAAAATCTGGCGATTCGATTTGCAGACGAACACGCTCGATTCGACTCCGCTTCTGGATGTGAGCAGCCGAATCTCGACTTCAGGCGAGCAAGGATTACTCGGTCTGGCGTTCGATCCGGACTTTGCGACCAACGGGAAGTTTTACGTTCACCTCGTTCTTCCCGCCGGTTCATTTGGCAACGGCGTTAGTCATATCTCGATGTACACGGCTCCGGGCACGACCTCATCGCAGCCGGTGGCAGCGAAGAAGAAACACAAACATAAGCATCCAAAACCGAAGCCGACTCCGACGCCCGGCCCGGGCGGCGAGATTGTGCTGCTCACGTTCGATCATCCGGCTGACAATCATAACGGCGGCTGGATCGGGTTCAGTAATCGGCCTAACGACGACCACAATCTCTACATTGCCACCGGCGACGGCGGCAACGCGAACGACCAGGGTAATGGACATATCGAGCCCGGCGGAAACGGGCAAAGCAAACGGACGTTGTTAGGCAAAATGTTGCGCATCCACGTGAATCCCAGCACGGGCGTGGCGTCGATTCCCTCCACGAACCCATTCGCAAATTCGACGACCGCTCAGCGCCAGATTTTCTGTTTCGGTCTGCGCAATCCGTTCCGCAACAGTTTCGATTCGCAAAACGGCCGTCTCTATATTGGCGATGTCGGTCAAAATGCGCGCGAAGAAGTGGACGTGCAGCAGGCAACGAATCCAAATGGCGGCGAAAATTACGGATGGCGGCTGCGCGAGGGAACAATCGCAACGCCGGGCGGCGTGGGCGGTCCGCCGCCAGCGGGAAACGTCGAACCGATTCTGGATTACGACCATAGCGTCGGCGAGACAGTGATCGGCGGTTACGTTTATCGCGGCGCGCAGGTGACGGAGCTCGCCGGCAAATATGTCTTCGGCGATTACTCCGCCGGAAAAATTTTCACGCTCGATTACGACGGCACGAGCGCGTCGAATTTTACCGACATCACCGCGCTCTTGTTTCCGACGCGCACCGGCAACATCAATCTCGTGAACCCGTCATCATTTGGCGAAGACGCGAGCCACGAGCTTTACATTTGCGACATCGGCACGGGTAACATCTTCAAGATTGTCCCCTAAGATCGACAATCGCCGCGCCAGAAAGTAATCGACACATCTCAACGCGCCCGTCTACGCTGCGCGCTCACCTCACATAATGGCGTCGCCCCTGAAGGGTGCCACGGCTCTGGACGCGCTGTCATTCAACCTCGAACCGAAGGAGTCGTATGAAAATAGTTAGTCGAATTGTCGTTTTCGCACTTAGCAGTGCAGTGGCAATGGGTTTAGCCAATGCCCAAAGCCCATCACCATCCGCCGCCGCATCCGCGTCACCCGCGGCTGGTGCGCGCACGGAAGTTTATCATGTCCATTTTAATCACGCCGCGCCCGGCAAAGCCGCCGCGCTCGCGGATTTTCTAAAAGCACCGGCGCCAAATACGCCGATGCCAGGTCACGGCGCGTTGTTCCGACATGACGACGGTGCGCAATGGGATTATGTCGGCGTTCAGCACATGGGGGCCAAGGCCACCGTGGAAGCCTCGGGCAATCCCCGCGGGCCGAGCATGAGCGGCCTGAGCGATTGGCATGAAGACACATTTGTGAACGGGCCCTCCTGGGATGAATTCAGCCGCGCGCTCGGACTCGGCGATAAGAATTCCAGCGCCATTTATGTGATCTCGGTTTACCGCGCCGTCCCCGGCAAAGAAGATGCGCTCGAAAAATTCCTGAGCGAACCGCCGACACCCGAAGACAAAGTCGCGGGCCAGGTCTTGATGCAACACCTGGAAGGCGCGGCCTGGCGTTACTGCCTCATCGTCCGCTACGCTTCGATGCAGGATTATGCCGCCGGCACAGCTCACGCGCTCGACGGAATGAAGAAGACCGATTCGGGATGGTTCCGCCTGCGCGACGTCGTCTCCTTCCACACCGATACACTCGCGGATCGTATCGCTCCGTAGCATCGGCCTAACAACTTGGGCAAGATCGACAATTGATTTTGTCGATCTTGCCTAATACCCGGCCGCTTGTCCGTCTTTGCGCGATTCGCTCGCGCCGAAATAGACGCGCGCGTTGTCGTGCGTCTCGACTTTGATCGCCTGATATCCGCCGTAACCGCCAACATCGAAGCGCACATCGTGTCCGCGCTTGAATAACTCGCGCTGCGTCTCCGCCGGAATTCCTGATTCGAGATTCACGTAGCCGCCGTGCTCGTTCATCTTTTCGCCGGTCGGTTCGTTATCGCCTTCATGTTGCCAGCGCGCCGCGTCGCCCGCTTCCTGCACGTTCAATCCGAAATCGATTTGGTTCGTCAGCACCTGCACATGGCCCTGCGGTTGCATGCCGCCGCCCATGACGCCGAATGCTTCCCACGGTTTTCCATCTTTCATCACGAATCCAGGAATGATGGTGTGAAATGGCCGTTTGCCCGGCGCGTAAACATTCGCGTGCCCCGGCTCCATCGAAAACAATTCGCCGCGATCTTGAAACATGAACCCGAGTCCGGGCACGACAATCCCACTGCCCATCCCGCGATAATTACTTTGAATGAGCGAGACCATGTTCCCTTCGTCGTCGGCCGTGCCCATGTAGATCGTGTCGCCCTGATCCAACTGTGGCGGCAGCCGTCCCGGCTGCGCTCCGCCGATCTCCGCAGGCGAGACGCCTGCCTCCACAGTTTTCGCGGCGCGATTGGGATCGATCAACTTGCGACGCTCGGCTGCGTATTCTTTGGAGAGTAATTTCGTTAGGGGAATTTTCGCGAACGCCGGATCGGCATAATATTTCGCGCGATCGGCCCAGACGATTTTCTTCGTCTCGATCATCGCGTGCAACGTCTCCGGCGAATTGCGTCCCATCTTCGCGAGATCGAATCCTTCGAGAATGTTCAACATCTGCAACGTCGCGATGCCTTGCCCGTTCGGCGGCAGCTCGAACACGTCGTAGCCGCGATAATTTGTCGAAACGGGATCGACCCATGTGCTCGTGTGTTTCTCGAAATCTTCTTTGCGCAAAAATCCGCCGTTCTCGCGCATGAACTTGTCGATCTTGTCCGCAATCTCGCCACGATAAAATGCATCGCGACCTTTCTCGCCGATCAATCGCAGCGTTTGCGCCAGCGCCGGGTTTTTGAAAACGTCGCCTTTCGCCGGCGTGCGCCCATTGATCGTGTACGTCTCCGCGAACGCGCCCGGCAAATCCTTGTAAAGCTCCGGCCCGAAATGCCAGTAATACGCGATCAGATCGGTTACCGGAAATCCTTCTTCCGCGTACTTCGCCGCCGGCGCGAGATCGTCCGCGAATTTCAATTTGCCGAATTTCTTATGCAGCTCCGCCCACGCGTCCACCGTCCCCGGGACACTGATCGGCAACATCCCGCGCGGCGGAATTGTTTTGCGATTCAGTTTGTCGAGCTCGGCTTTCATCTGTTCGTAGCTCAGGCCTAACGGCGAGCGGCCGCTGCCGTTGATGCCGTAAAGTTTGTTTTCTTTCGCGCTGTAAACGATGGCGAAAAGATCGCCGCCGATTCCGTTTGAGACCGGCTCCATCAGTCCGAGCGTCGCGTTCGCGGCAATGGCAGCGTCGATCGCGTTGCCGCCGCGTTTCAAAATGTCGAGGCCGACCTGCGTGGCCAGCGGCACGCTTGTGCAAACCATTCCGTGTCGCGCGAGGACTTCGGAGCGCGTCGCGAAATTTTTTCCGGTGATGCGATCGACCTGCGCGAACGCGCTAAGATCGACAATCAACCACGCCAGGATCGACAATGTTATTCCACGCACAACGCGAACATAGCGCGCGAAAATTCATCGACAAAGTCTAACGGAGAGCGGTAAAAGCGCGCCATGAACTGGAGCAAATTCTTCATCGCCTTCATCGTTGCGTTCGTATTCGTGTTCTTCTTCGGCTTCGTCTGGCACGGCATTCTCATGAAGTCGGCCTACATGGAAATCGCGTCGCATTATCGCGCGCATGACGACATGCAATGGGGGCCGCTTCTGCTCGGTCACGCGCTCATGGCATTGTTCTTCACCTGGACCTATGCGCGATTTTCCGGCGGCGGACCGGGCGCGGGCGCGCGTCTCGGCATTCTGATCGGATTGATTTTCGTCGGCCTCTATTTCATTCGGTTCGCGGTTGAACCGCTAACGATGAAAATCCTGTTGATCGGCAGCGTCGGTGACGTGCTCGAATTCGCGCTCATGGGCGCGATCGTCGGCGCGGTTTACAAACCGTCGACGCCGATGCTCTGACCAGATCGACTATGTCGATCTTTGCACGCACGTATCGGTGAGGCGGTCGTGCCAGGCGAGTTTGCGATTACTGAATGCGATCGCGAAAATGCCGAGGCCGAGCGCGCCAATCGAAATGAGGACGCCGAACGCGCGGATGAGGGCGCGGACAAAAGAAATGGGCGCGCCGTCCGTCCGTATCACCTGCAAACCGAACACGCGCTGTCCGATCGTCCCTTCAAATCCGGACGCCCACATTAGCGGCATGTAAAGAAAACAAAGCAACGCGACGGGGACGTTGCGCAAGATCGACATCTTCTCGTTAGGCGCGGGAAACAATAAGACGAGCGACCCCACGACGATGGCGAGCAGGAGCGCGTCGATCATCCCGGCCGCAAGGCGAATCCAAAATCCGCCGAATTCGCGCGCGGGCGGTTGCCATGGCGTTGCGATCGCGATGGGCGACGCGGTGGACGACGCCGCGCCCGGCATGAGCACCCCGGTAAAACTGAGCAACGGTTTCCAACCCGGCGAAGTTTCCGTCCAGCCGAGATCGGTTGGGTGCATCGTGCCGGCGGCGAGTTGCCGATTTATTTCTTCAATTGAAAACGGACCGATGCGTTCGCCGCCGCGCCGGATGTAGAAGAGTTGCATGATGATTGCGCTTTAAATTCGCGAGCGAAAACACGCGCGGCCGGATCGCGGCGAGAATTCCGCTTCCGTCGCGTGCAACGGTCGCACTATGATGTCGATCATGCCCGATGTGGTCGAGAAGCTCACCAGCGGCGAGCCGTTGAGTGTGGATCAGCTTCTCCAGTATTTGCCAGCGCTAAAAGAGATCCCACGCGCGCAACTCGATAACTGGGCAAAGGGCGCGGCCGTGGTCCATCGTTTTCGCAAAGGCGAAATCGTTTGCCGCGAAGGCGAGTTCGGTTCGACCGCTTACTATCTCGTCTCGGGCACCGTTGATATTTTCATCGAGAATCCGCTGGCGCATTTGCGCACGCATCCGCTGCGAAATTTTCTCGGACGCAGCATGCGCCATATGAAAAGTTTTTTGACGGACGATCACACCGACCGCCGCCCCGATGCGCACGGTCGAAAATTCATCGCCATCGATGCCGATGTCGATCTTCCATTGCATCGACCGCTGGCGCAGTTAGGCGCGGGCGAACTGTTTGGCGAGATGACATGCCGCACCTATCAACCGCGCTCGGCCACGGTGCAGGCGCGCGAGCCGTGCGTCATGGTCGAAATGCTGCGCGTGATTCTCGACATGCTCGTCGGCAATCGCGCGCCGTCCGAACTGACCAAGGCGACGAGCAAAGTGAAGATGCCGACGTTCAAGGGGACGTCGTTCAAAGCCGAGCTCGAAAAAAAATATCGCGAGCGCTCGTTAGGCAATCATTTGCGCGCGGTCCCGTTGTTTGCCGCGCTCAATGATGAATTCATCGAGCATCTGCGTCGGGACGTTGAGCTTGTTTCTTACAATCAGAATCAAGTCATCTGCAAGGAAGGCGAAGCGGCCGATGCTTTCTATCTCATTCGCTCCGGCATGGTGCGCGTATCAAACCATCTTCCCGGCGGCGAAATGGTGCGGACATATTTGAGCCGCGGTGATTATTTCGGCGAAATCGGTTTGCTGCGCTCGATCAAACGGACCGCGACATGCAGCGCGCTTGACGCTGTCGATGTTGTAAAAATTCCAGCGCAAGATTTTGCAGAGATGCTCGAAAAATTTCCGGGCGTGCGGCGACAGATCGAAGCCGTCGCCGGCGCGCGCCTTGCCGCCGACCAAATGAAAGGTATTCCGGCCGGATTGCATCTCGACGATTTTTTGAACCAGGGATTGTTCGAAGCGCAAAATTTATTGCTGATCGATCTCGAAAATTGCACGCGCTGCGATGCATGTGTGCGCGCATGCGCCAGCGCGCACGACGGCGTCTCGCGCTTACTGCGCGACGGTTTGCGTTACGAGCATTTCCTCGTCGCCACCGCATGTCGATCTTGCCGGGACCCGCTCTGTATGACGCAATGCCCGGTCGGTTCGATTCGGCGCAAGGAAAATCTCGAGATCATCATCGAAGATTGGTGCATCGGCTGCGGCAAATGCGCCGAGCTTTGCCCTTACGGCAACATCAACATGCATCCGTTCGAGGTCGTTAGGGAAACGAAGACGGAAGTGAAAGGTAAAGAAGGCGCGCCGCCCACGGTCAAGATCGACAAGAAAAAAGTCACCGCCTACAAAGCGAACACGTGCGACCTCTGCACGCAGCTTTCCACGCCGAGCTGCGTTTACGCCTGCCCGCATGACGCCGCCAAACGCGTCGATCCCCAAAAATATTTCGGCGACGCCATCAGCGCGCAAACCGAGCTCATCGGCACAACGTTCGCGCCGGCGTCGCGCTACGAAACGCATCACACGCATTGAGCGATGCGCATCGTTAATCGCGCGCACCTGCCGTGGTTTTTGTTTGTTGTGTTTGCGACCTTGATCGCGAGCTGGCTGTATCTGGGGAATTTTGAGCCGGAAGATTTGCCGAGAGAACTGCAATTGCCCGACTCGTTAGTCCAAAAACCATCGGAGCATCGCAGCGTGGGCGGCACGCCGCTCGGTTTGATCTTCGGCACCATCTCATTGTCGATCTTTGTTTTCGCGGCGTTGTTAGGCGTCCGGAAGAAACTTGTGCTTTGGCGCGTCGGCACCGTGCAACGCTGGTTGCGCGCGCACATCTGGCTGACGTTGCTCACGATTCCGCTCGTGATTTTCCACAGTGGCTTTCGACTCGGCGGCCCGATGACGACCTTGCTCGTCGCTCTCTACATCATCGTGATGGTGAGCGGCATCTACGGGCTCACGCTCCAGCATTACATGCCGACGATCATGATGGAGCGATTGCCGGCGGAAAGTGTTTACGAACAAATCCCGCACATTCGCGCGCAGCTCGTCGCCGCCGCGCAAAAGATGCGGGACGCATTCAAGCCTGCGACTGCCGAAAAACCAGACGCGGGCGCGCCGGCGTTGAGCGTGGAGAAAGTTGCCACAGCCGGCGCGGCGTCGATGGCATCGACCGCGGCCGATGTCGCCACGCCGACCGCGCGCGCGAAATCTGTTGTTGGATCGACAATCACCGCCGAGCCGGTCGTTAGTCCGGCGCCTGCTAAAGTCGAAACCAAAGTTCCGCCGCCGCCGCGACCGCCCGAAGTGAAGCCGCCGGAAACAATGGGGACGCCGACCGCGCGCGTGCCGGAAGCCGCGCCCATTCCCGCAGGGACCGAGAAAGTGACGGGCGTTGCGCCGCCAGCAGTCGTGCCTCAATCCGTTTCACCGCCGACACCGATTCCGCCTAACGAACCTCCGAAAGCAACGCCACCTGTCACCGTCACGGCGAGACCGGTCCCGCCGGCGAAAGCCGCGCCGCCGACCGACGCGGATTCGGAGGCCGCGCTGCTCGATTTCTTAGATCGACAAGTGATCCCGTACCTTCTGCTCAATCGCGGTGACAAACATCGCCTCGGCAAAGCGCGTTTTTCGCAGGACACATTTCGATTCGTGAAATTGCGCATCACCGAAGCCTATCGCGATCGCGTCGAAGAAATGGAAGCGTGGTGCGAAGAGCGCCGCATGCTCGATATGCAGGCGAAGCTGCATCATTGGATGCACGGCTGGCTTTTCATTCACGCGCCGATTTCATTTCTCCTGCTGCTGCTCACGTTCTGGCACGCCTACGTGACGCTTTTCTATTACTGAAATGCCGAAGCCATCGCGCACGCAGAAACAAATCGCGGAGCGTTACAAAGGAAACCTCGGCTACTATCGCAAACTGCATCCGTGGCGGCGCGCGCGCATGCTCGTTAGTCTTGTCGCACTGTTCGGCGGGTTATTGTCGATCTTTCTCTATTCCAAACGCGGTCCCGAGAAATTCTTCAACGCTGGAAAAATTTCCGCGGACCACGCGTCATTCGAAAACAAATGCGATTCCTGCCACGACAAGAACGCCGGCGGCGGAAACTTTCGCCAGGTGTTGCGGGAGCGATTTCATCACGGCCTCGCCTTCGATGCGATCGATCGCAAGTGCGAGACCTGTCATCAGCAGCACACCTTTCATGAAGCGAACGTCGTGCAAAACAAATCGTGCTCGGCTTGTCATCAGGAACATCAAGGTCCCGGCCCGATGAAAATGGTGGCGAGTTCGCAGTGCGCGAGCTGCCACAATAATTCGCAGACCATGCTCGCCTCCGCGCAAAAAGGAATGGAGATGAATCTGCACGCGCAAGATCGACATCCGCATTCGCCGCAGCAGGTCGTCTTCAAGTTGCCGCGACCGCCGCAGGGATTCACCAGCACTTTCGCGGCGTTCTGGGAAAACCATCCCGATTTCCAAATCAAACGCGTGAACGCGCGCGATCCCGACGTGTTGCGTTTCAATCATCAACGCCATTTCGCCGCCGACATTCCGCCGGTGAACGGACAGAAGCTCGATTGCAATTACTGCCACAAGCCGCAGCCGGACGGGCGATTTATGCAGCGAATTAATTTCGCGGCGAACTGCCAGACGTGTCATTCGTTGCAATTCGACTGGCGCAATCCCGAGCTGCGCATTCCACATGGAGATGTCGATCTTGTGCGGACGTTTTTGCGAACGTTGCCGGCGCAGTACGGCGATTACGCGCGCCTGAAACGCGGGATGTCCGAGCGTGAAGTTCCATCGTTCGTCGCTCAGCAAATTAAACAGTTACGAGATCAATTTCATTCCGGCGACGAACTGGAGCTCGCCGTTTTCTTCACCACCAATCCGTACAAGCCGCAGGAAAAATCGGCGCCGGCCACGCGCGCGAATTTTACCGGCTGCGCGTTTTGTCATGAGGTGAAAGAAGCGCGCGGCGTGCCGACGATCACGAAACCGATCCTGGTTGATCGTTGGATGACACGCTCGGTTTTCAATCACGCGAAGCACGCGCGGGTTGCTTGCGATACTTGCCACGCGGCGATGCAGAGTCGCGACACGTCCGACGTGCTCATGCCGGCGAAAGCGAATTGCGTTACGTGTCACAGTCCGCAAGGCAAAGTGGTGGCCGAGTGCAGCACGTGTCACAATTATCACGCGCCTCCGGCCGCGCAGACTGTTGCGACGACGACGACGTGGCGCGAATTACTCGCGAGTGGGCGTTAGATCGACAATCAACGCCGGATGCTTTTCGTAAACGCGCGGCGCAAATTTTCGCCCTAACGAACGCCACACTACTTCGCACAATCCGAGAATGAGCAAAGTTTCGCCGATCGCGAGCAAAACGGTCGCGACCACATCCGAGGGCCAATGCGCGCCGAGATAAATGCGCGACCAGCCAACGGCGAGCGTGACGAGCCAGTACCACGCGCCGCGTCGCCCAAAAAACAAAGTACAGCACATCGCGATCACGGTGTTGTTAGCCGTGTGACCCGACGGAAACGACGGCCCGGAACGATTGCGATCGCGCTCGTCGGAATGGCGGATGGTCGGTTGCTTGAACAAAGTGAGAAATGCCGGATGCGTTCTTTGCATCTCGACCATGCGCGCCGACTGCACTTGTTTTGGACGATGTCGATCTACCGCCGCTTTCAATCCGTTCGTGACGCGATCGGTCAGAACGAGTGAAATGAGCAGGCAAATCAGAAACGCTCGTCCTTTGAATCCACCCCAAATCAAAAAACACAACGCCACGAGGACGAAGAGCGGCTGCCAGATTCCGGAATTGCTGACCGCGGCCATGAACAAATCGAGCGCCGGATGAGTCCATTGCTCGTTGATGAGATGAAAAAGCGTCTGGTCCACTTGCTGATTTGCGTCGCGGTTTTCGGTTCGATGTCGATCTTCGCCGAGCCAACGCCAAGCGCGAATGAAATTCTCGCGAACGTGCGCTCGATGCAGGCGCGGCAGCAAGTCGATCTCGAAGGTCAGCTTCGCCAAAACGAAGTCGTGATCCCGTTTCGGCTGATCGAGAATGGGCCGAGCGTGCGCTACACGTTTTCGAATCCGAACGAGTCGCTGCAATTGCAGATCGGCGAGGAAGATTCAACGCTCGAACAATTATCAGCCGACGGCGCGAAAAAAATTGTGCAGTTCAATCAGAAAGTGCGCGGGACGGACGTGACGTATGAAGATCTCGCGCTGAAGTTTCTTTACTGGTCGCGCGCGGAAGTGCTCGGCGGCGAGAACGTGCGCACGCGCGATTGTTGGAAACTGCGGTTGCGCGCGCCGTCGAAAAAATCGCAATACTCAAACGTGCTGCTCTGGATCGACAAGAACAGCGGCGCCCTCATGCGGATGGAGGGTTACGATTGGGAGGGCAAGCTCGCGAAGAAATTCGAAGTCGTCTCCGCGCAAAAGATCGACAATCGCTGGTTCTTGAAACAAATGCGGATCGAAGCGCTGCAGCCCGGAACGAATCACGTGGTTTCGCGCACGTATTTGGAAATCAAACGCTGAACGCGAAAGAGAATTGTCGATCTTACGGTTGGTCGAACCGATTCACCCAAATGATGTTGCCGTTGCCGTCGTGTTTGACCGTGGCGAAATCCCAGCCGGTGCCGAGTCCCTGCGAGCTGCCGGTAACGTAAACATTGTGCGACATGCTGTGCACGGCCATGTCCGCGGCGGTGTCGGCGGAATTAGCCGCGCCGTTGAATCGCGTCGCCCACTGTAAGAGGCCGGCGTTGGAATACTTCAACGTCGCATAATCATTGCTGCTGTTATTGCCTAACGACGTGCCGGTGACGTAAACATTCGCCGCGCTATCGAGCACCAGCGCCGTGGCCGCGTCATCGCCACTGACCGGTCCATCGAATCGGGCGACCCACGCCTGCGTCACCGTTTCCGTTGTCTTCTTTTTCTTCTTTTTCCCCGTCGTCGCTATTTTTATCGCGTACTTTACGGTCGCATAATCACGCCCGGTGCCATTGCCTAACGAACTGCCAGTGACGTAAACATTCCCCGAGCTATCGACGGCAAGCGCGGTTGGCTGATCGCCCGAATGAACCGGACCATCATAACGAACGATCCACTTGAGATTGCCGTTGGCTGCGAATTTCAAGGTGGCGTAATCCAGGCCGGTGGTTTGGCCTAACGAGCTTCCGGTGAGGTAAACGTTGCCGCTGGAATCGATGGCAAGCGCGCTTGGAATGTCATCGCCATTGGCCGGGCCGTTGTACTCCCGCCACCATTGCAACGTGCCGTTGGCGTCGTACTTGATCAAAATATAATCGAGCCCGTCGCTGTTCGCGGTCGAGCTGCCTGCGACGTAAACATTGCCGGAGGCGTCGAGTTTAAGTGCGCGCGCGATGTCCTCGCCGCCGTAACCAATCCACGTGCGCGTCCACAAGAGCGCGCCGTTCGCATCGTATTTGATGGTTACGAAATCGCGATCGGCGTTGTTCGATTGCGAACTGCCGGTGACGTAAACGTTGCCGCTCGAATCGACATCGATCGCGTAGGGAATGTCCTCGCGGTTGCCGGTGCCGTTGAAAATCGCCGCCCACTGTAGCACTCCGTTCGAATTATATTTCAACGTCGCGTAATCCAATCCGGTCCCGAAGCCGAACGAGCTCCCGGTCACGTAAACGTTCCCAAAACTGTCCACCTTGATCGCGTTCGGAATGTCATCGTTCGACGCCGCGCCGTCGAAGCGCGCGCTCCATTGCAACGCGCCGGTCGCGTCATATTTGATCGTGAAAAAATCGCGCCGCGTGCCCGCGCCTTCCGAGCTGCCGGTGACGTAAATGTTTTCCGAGGCGTCGATCGTGATCGCGCGCGCTTGATCATTGCCGGCAAACGCGCGGGGCGCGCCGAACGTAAGCAGCAGCGGTAGCAGTGGAACAAAACTCAACGAGAACCGCCGACAGAAACGCGCAACCATAATGCCCTTTCGCAGCACCTATTCTGCCACTTCCCTGCCGTAACTGTCTACGGGCCCGAAAATCACGACCGCCGATCGCGCAAGATCGACAAAAACTCCGCCGGGCGGTCTGGCCAGAACCAGGTTAAGGAGCCCGACGGAGTTTGGCCGAAATCAAATCAGGATCGTGCGATACGCCCAAATGCTGTGCGACATCGTTTGCGGCACGGCCGACGGACAGAACGACGCTTGCTCGATCGATTCCGGGCTCTCGTCGTTATCTCCGTCGCTGTCATCGTCTGCGTCCTGATCGTCCTCATCATCCGATGAAGTGACCGAGGGAAGGTCGCGTTGTTGCAGATTTTCGTAACGCTGCCGCACCTCGGCGGGGATCTTGTTCAAATCTTCCGGCGACTCGACCGCTCCGCTGAAAAGCAATCGGCCTTGCGGATCTTTCGCCGTCAGCACTTTTTTGCCATCGACGTTTTCGATTCGTAGCTCGCCTTTGTCATCCGAAAAAACAATCTGCGCTTTGCCGATGTCGATCTTCGTGGTTTGCAATCCGTTCGGCGTAGTCCGACTCAACGAAATCTGTCCGGCGGCTCGGCGCGCTTCTTCGCGCACTCGTTCGCTGATGCGGTGTGCCTGCTCGCGCACGCGTTGCGCTTCTTCTCGGACACGCTGCCCTTCCTCGCGACGACGCTGTGCTTCCTCGCGGACGCGTTGCGCCTCGGCCTGCGCCGTCATGACCGCATCGTGAATCATTCCTTCACCGCCGTTACCGATGCGCTCCTGCAAATCGCGCATCTTCTCGCCGAGATCGCCGAAGTCATGATCGCCAAAATGAAAATCCATCATCCCGTATTTCTGCGGCACATCTTTTTTGCCGAGCTTCACGCTGATCTTCTCCTCCTTGCCTTTGCGCAGGACGGTGAACGTGACGGTCGTGCCTTCGGAATAACTGCGTATCAATTTCGCAAGCTGCCCCGGCTCCATCAGGATTTGGTCGTTCAACATTTTTAGAATGTCGTTAGGCTGAATGCCCGCGGCCGCGGCCGGGCCATTCGGCACGACGTAATCCACGACAAGTCCGAATCCTTTCGGAAGGTTCATTTGCTCGCATAAAACGGGCGGAATCGGTGACGTATCGACTCCGAGCCACGTCACCGGGACTTTCGGCAATCTCTCTTGTCGATCTTGCGGAGGCGCCGGTGGGTTCGGAGGCGTAGGAGGTGTAGGTGGAGTTTGCGCGAACGCAACATTCGACGCGCACGCGATCAGGACTGCAATGGTTTTCGGTTTCATGTGTTCGTTAGGTTAAGGTTCAGGGAAATTTTTCATTGGCCGGACACCGGAATGAACTGGACGTGCTCGGCCGGATAGGAAACCTGCAGTGAGGCGCCCGTCGCCGGATTGCGCCATTGCAACGTCTCCTGTGTGCGCGAGCGCACCCGCCGCACCGGCTCTTCGGAGTGCAACGGGAAAAATAAACCTTCGTCGCGCGTGTGATAGACCACCTGGGTCGCCCCGGCTGGGATGAATGTCGCCGGCACCGGCTTCGTCGGAGGCGGGCTTTGCGCGGCGACGCCTGGCGACTGCGCCGCTTTTTGAAAATCGAAGCGCAGGAAAATCAAAACCACCGCCGCCGCGGCCAGGCTCGCGCCTAACGAGAGCCAGTGAATGCGGAATTGATGCGGCCGAACGATCTTTTCTTCTCCGCTAAGATCGACAATCGCATTCTCGACCCGTCGCAAAAGATCCGCCGAAGGCTGCGTCGGACGCAGCTTCTTCAATTCGCTTTCGATGTCGCTGAAGTCGTTCATTGCACCCGCTCTAAATCCTTCTTCAACGCAGCCAGCGCATAACGGTAGCGCGAGGCCGCCGTGTTCTGCGAAATTTCCAGCGCCTGCGCGATCTCGGCGAATGTGAGCTCATTCCAAATCTTCATCACCAGCACCTCGCGTTGCTCGCCCGGCAAACGATCGAGCGCACAAATGAGCGCGCGTTGCGATTCGTCATCGACGTAAAACTGCGGCGCGATGGTAAGATCGACATCGGCGCTCGCTTCGACCTCGCGCCGGGCGCGACGGCTGTCGCGGCGGATGAGATCGAGCGCGGTCGAACGCACCGTGGCGTAAAGCAAAGCGCGATTGTCGATCTTGTGATTGCGCCGCCAGAATTTAACAAACGCATCCTGGACGATGTCTTCCGCGTCCGCGGATGAGCGCACCCATTGCCGCGCGAAAAGCACGAGGCCGGGCGCGAGCTCAGAAAAAACTGTTTTCCACTGTTCATGGGTTGCGACATTGTCCATGACCTCTTCATGGTCTTTCATGAAGGAGACGCCGCCAAATGCGTAGTTTGTCTAAAACCACCGCCATTTTTTTGGGCATGTCGATCTTGCCCGCCTTCGGCCAGGACGCCGGGCAGTCGTTAGTCGATGCCGAGAAATCTTTCGCCCAGACTTCGCTCGATCGCGGCATTCACGATTCGTTTCTTAAATTTTTCGCCGACGACTGCGTGATGTTCGCGCCCGGGCCGACCAACGGCAAAAAAATCTTCGAGAAGTTTAAAGACGAAGATCGAAAACTGTTTTGGCAGCCGGCGTTCGCGGCGATCGCGAAGTCGGGCGATTTCGGCATCACCACTGGCCCGTGGGAAATGCGCAGAAGCGAAAAGCCGGTCGGATTCGGGCAGTTCGTTTCGGTTTGGAAAAAACAGAACGACGGAAATTGGAAAGTGATCTTCGATACCGGCATCGATAATCCCCAACCGAAGCAATCGCCGGGCGATGTCGAAATCCTGCGGCCTAACGATCGAGAAGTACATGTCGATCTTGCGCAAAGCGCGTTCGATCACGCCGATGAAAGTTTGCGCAACACGATAAAGGAAGGCGCGGGAAGCGCGCTCATCGTTGTCGCCGCCGATCCGATTCGCGTGTTACGCGACGACGTCTCGCCCGCCATCGGCAAACCGGCCGCGCGATTAATGCTCAACGCCGATCAATCGAAGATGACGCGAAACAACGAAGGCGGTGGAATGAGCGCGTCCGGCGATCTTGCTTACAAATACGGTTCCTATTCGGCCGAACGCGGGAACGTGACCGAGCGCGGACATTTCCTCACGATCTGGCGCGCGGAAAGTGACGACGATTGGAGAGTGATTGTCGATCTTCAGAAAAAAGAGCCGGAGAAGAAATCGTAAGATCGACAATTACTTCTTCGGCAGCGGCTGCAGGATGAGATCGCCGATCCAATCGCCATTGGCCACGCCTTCGCGATACGCGTTGAGCGATTCAATCGACGAATTCACCCGCAAGTTGCTGTAAGACTGATCGAGATTTTGCCAGCGTTCGTGCCAATACACCGCCGCCTTCAATCGCGGGTAGCGCGTGCGAAACATGTCGAGCGCATGTTTGATCCACTCCGCTTTGCGAATGCCGGCGTTGAATGAATTTGGAAATTCGCCCGTGGCCCATTCCGCGATCATGACCGGCTTGTTGGCATCGAGGCTGCACAATTCCTGATACGGCCAGTCAACCAGCGGCGGAATGTCGGGGTTCGATTCATCTTTGAATTGCTGGCCGTAAACGCTCAGTCCTAACCAATCGACGTAATCGCTGCCCGGATAGTAGGCCGGCGCGAAATTCCACGTGTCCATCGGATAGGAATAATTGTTGGTGTGAAACATCCACTTCACGTTGGTCGCGCCGCGCGCGCGCACGCGATCGACCACGTGGCGATAGGCGCGCCGAAAAGTTTCCGGCCCTTTCCAATTGTCGGCCGCGTCGTCCCATTCATCCGCGCCATAATAAATCCCGCACCACGGAAACCATTCGCCGTTCATCTCGTTGGCGAAGGAGACGATCATGGGATGACCGAAATCGCGCGCGGCGTCGCCCCACTTGTCGATGTACGCGTCCCATTTTCCTTCGATGATGCTCGTTAGGCTGAATTTGTCGGGGCCGCGGCTTTGCACGTAGGGCTTGTCCCACGGCGACCAAAAGACGAGCGGCAACGAGCCGTGACGCCAGACCACCTCCAGATTCGCGGTCGGAAAATTCTGTTCACCCCAGTAACTCGACGACGCGATGATGGCTTGGTGTTTGCCGACGAGATTTTCAAAATCTTCGATCATCTCCAGCGCGACATCGTCTTCTTCGTCGCCGAAATCGATGAAGGCGCCGGTGTAAATGCCGTGTTCGGGAATGACGATCTCGACCGGACCGTTTACATCAATGCGCGCAGCCGTTAGGGCTTTTTTTTGGCAACCGAACAGCATTCCCGCAACCGCGAAAAGGAATACGACGGAGACGCAGCGCTTCATCGCAAGATCGACAATCACACTCTCACCGGCACGCTCGCGGTGCGTTCCAGTTTTCCCCAGCTCACCCACGCGCCCTTGATTGCGCGAATGATCGCTTTCCAAATGCAGTAGCTCAGCATCGGCCGATAAATGAGTCGCATCGGCAAAATGCGCCACGCGGTCAGCACCGGTTCGCGTTCGAGAATGCACGCGAGCGTGGCGAGGATCACATCCATCGCCAGAAATGTGATCACGAATGGCAGCACCGCGGACCATGTTCCAAACGGGAGCGAGGCGAGCAAAAACAAATCCACCATCGGCGTGATCGCGACGAGGATGATTTGGAAAAACCAAACGCTGGGCAAACTGAACCAGCCGAGCGCGCCGTAGCTCGGATTGAAAAGCATGTCGCGATGTTTCCAGAGACATTGCAACGTGCCGTAAGCCCAACGAAAACGTTGCCGCGCGAGAGTGCGCACGGTTTCCGGCGCTTCCGTCCAACCAATTGCCTCGGGCACGTAAACGATCCGTTGTCGATCTTTGTGTAACGTGAGCGTGAGATCGGTGTCTTCGGCCAAGGTTTCCAAACTCAGTCCGCCGACGCGATCGATCGCGTCCTTGCGCATCGCGCTGATCGCGCCCGGCACGACCGTGATGCAGTTCCAACGATCGTAGGCGCGCCGGTCGAGATTGAATCCGCATGTGTATTCGAGCGATTGGCAGCGAGCGATAAAGCTGCGCAAGTTTCCCACTTTGGCGTGACCGGAAACGGCGCCGATCTCCTTGTTCGCAAATGGCTCGAGCAAGCGCGGGAGCGTGTCGCGTTGCAATTGCGTGTCCGCGTCGATGAAAACAATGATCGGATTACGCGCGGCCGCGAGCGCACGCTGCAACGCCGGCGCCTTCCCGCGATTTTCCTGCTGCAATAACTTTACGCGAAGATCGACAACGGCGACGCGCTCGACTTCGGCCGCAGTTTCGTCGCGCGATCCATCATCGACGACGATGACTTCGATTTCGCCATTGTAGTCGCTCGCGAGCACTGTGCGCAGCGTCTCCGCGATGACCTTGCCTTCATTGTAAGCGGCGATGACCACGCTCACCGGCTCGTTGAACTCGGCGCGCGGTTGCGGACGAAAACGATAAGCCAGCCAGATGACGACGAGGGTGCGCCCGACCACGAGCGCGGTCGCGACGATCATAAAAGCCCACAAAAATTCCTGAACCAGATGCACCACGCGAAAGCCGGCGCTGCTGATGATGTGCGCGAACGAGGAATTATGTTGGGCGAGCGGCGGCATGAGCGCGTCGCGGCCCGTGCCTAACAAACCGCTCAACGGCACGATGGTGTCGCCGCGCGTGTGCAACCAATCGAGAATCTTCGGCAACGCTTCGACCGTTTGCTCGCGATTGCCGCCGCCGTCATGCAGCAAAATGATATTACCGTCGCGACGTTGCTGTTTCACGCGCTGCAGGATGATGTCGGCGCCGGGCTTCGACCAATCTTGCGGGTCGATGTTTTCGAGCACGTTCATGTAGCCGAGCTCCTGCGCGATTTCGAGCGGCGTCAGCTCGCTCACTTGCGACGGGCTCGTGTCCGCGGCGTATGGCGGCCGGAATAACGTTGTCGATCTTCCGGTAAGCGCTTCGATCAACAACTGCGTCGCGTTCAACTCCACGCGCACGTGTTCCGGCCAGCACAGCGCCAGGTTCGGATGATAATAGGTGTGATTGCCGATCTCGTGACCTTCATCGACGATGCGCCTAACGAGATCCGGATAATGTTCCGCATTCACGCCGACGATGAAAAACGCCGCTTTCACATTGGCGGCTTTCAAAATATCGAGAATTTGCGGCGTCCATTCGTCGTCCGGTCCGTCGTCGAATGTGAGCGCGACCTGATGTTCGCCGCCTGCGCCCTGATGATACAACGTCGGGAACTGCGGAAATTTCGTGTACGTTGCGGTGAGAAATCCGTCGTTATCGACGTCGATCTTGCGCACGCCATCGGACCGCTCTTCATCCACCGTCACGATTTCGCCGTCGCCTACATCCGTGATCGTGTCCGTACTCTGGAGGACTTCGAGCGACGCGCGCGTTTGATTGTCGATCTTGCGGAAATCGCGCGGAACACTGAGTGCATCCCAGATCGCGTTGTCTTCGCTGCCTAACCGATACAAACCGAAGCCGCCCGCATTTTGCCCGCGCACTTCACGGAGCTGGTTGAGAAACGTGACGACGTCGAGAAACCAAACCGTGTGCGCCTTGCCCGCGTCCTCGTAATAAAACGAGGGATTGTAATCGGGCGCGACGACCGAGGCCGATTCCACATCCGCGCTGCTGCCGCGGCTCATCGCTTCCGGAAAACTGATCAACTCCGCTTTCTTCGCGCCTGCCGCCCAATCGTAGCCGTAACTCCCGAGCACGATGATCCATTGCTTCGTGTCCGCATCGTCGAGCAAGACGTGCAACCAACCTTCAAACCACGGGCGTTCCCCTAACGGACCGGGCGGATCGATGTCCGAAGTTTCATCAAACAACAACGCCACGAAGCGATCGATGTTGTCCGAAAGCGCATCGAAATCGATGTAATCCAACTCCTGGCCCGGCTGCACGCACAGCCACAATTCCTTGTCATCGTAGTGCAGCGCATCCGCGAATTTGTCGAGGAACGCCGTCACATCTTTTTTGTAAGCGGGATCGATCTGCTCCCAATCCACCACCACGCCGTTCGCTTTCGCGTTGCGCAACACCGACACCACCTTGTCGATGAAACGTTGTTGTCGATCTTGCGGACCGTGCGCGAGATTTTCGATTGCTTCCGGCTGCCACATGTCGCCGACCAGGTTCGTCAGAAGCGGCATCAACTTCATTCCGGTCTTCGCCGCCAGCTTCGGAATCCGCGCGTCCGCGTCCACCTGCAAATCTCCCATGCCATTCACGACCGACATCCACTCCGGACAAACGTGCGTAATCTGCGACGCGTGCCGCTCGAGCGACGTGTAACTGTAGGGATCGCCGTTCGTGTAAAACGCCAGTCGCACCTCGTTAGGCGGCGCTTTTCGACGCGACTTCGCCGGCGGCGTAGGCGTGGGTCCGCCAAGTTTCTTCGCTGCTTGCTTGGCCGCGCCGAATTTTTGCCACAACAACGACGTCGGCGAAACTGGGCCGGCCGGGTTCTGTTTTTGCAACGCTTTTAGTTGCCCCTTCAATTGCCGAAGCGAGAACGGCACGTTCAAACGCGGCGCGACAAATAGGGTTTGCACAAACAACACCGTCGCGACAAACACCGCCACGCCCCCGAGCAGCAACATCAAACGCAAACGCGGCCAGCGTTTTCCGGCAGGATCGGAAAATACGAACGGCGTCACCGAACTCGGAGGCAAGTCGTGCATTGAGTTGAGGACGCGGACACTACGTCAAGATGCGCGCCTTTTCGAGAATTGTAGGGCGGCCATCCTGGCCGCCGCCTTCAACAATTCCGCCGCCCGCGCGAGCGCCTCGTCCTGCGCCATCTCCGGCGGACTCGCCGCAAACACGCCATCAAACAATGTCTGCACTTGTCGATCTTCGCTCGCACGGCCGGCAATGGCGTAAACCGTTTTGCCTAACGAGCGCGCCATTTGCGCCACTCCATCCGGCGTTTTTCCGGAGAGCGTTTGCCGGTCCAAACTGCCTTCACCCGTAATCACAAGATCGACATCTTCCATTTTCGCTTTTAGACCGATCGCCTCGGCCACGACTTCAAAGCCGGATTGCAATCTCGCGCCGCAAAAACTCGCCAGACCAAATCCGAGTCCACCGGCTGCGCCCGCCGCCGGTTTGTCGCGAAAATCGAAATGAAAATCGTTCGTCACCACGTCAGCCAGTTTCGTCAACGCGCGCTCGAACATGTCGATCTTGTCCGGCGTCACCCCTTTCTGCGGACCAAACACGCGCGTCGCGCCGTTTTCGCCTAACAACGGATTTCGCACGTCGGCCGCGGCGATAATTTTCGGCAGCGACAGACGAGCTGACGGCCGCTCGATCCTCACAAGATCGACAAGCGCGCGCGTGCGCGCGTCGGAAGTTTTCTCCAAACCTTGAAAGCGAAATCCAAGTGCGCGTGCCATGCCGAACCCTCCATCATTCGTCGCGCTGCCGCCGAGACCAACGATGATCTCGCTCGCGCCTCGTTTCGTCGCGTCCAAAATCATTTCGCCAACGCCGAATGTGCTCGCAAGATCGACATCGACCTTTTCGCCCTGCACGCGCCGCATTCCGGCCGCTTCGCTCATCTCCATCACTGCGAGTTTGCGACTTTCGATCCAGCAATAGTGCGCCGTAATCTCGCGGCCTAACGGATCGTGCGCGCGACAACTTCGCGCCGAACCGCGCAGCGCTTCGCAAATAATTTCGGCCGTTCCTTCGCCGCCATCGGCCAAAGGGACGATGTCGATCTTCGCGTCCGGCAAAACATCATGCAGCCCGTTCGCGATAATCTCCGCAACTTCGCGCGCGCTCAGCACGCCTTTGAATTTGTCCGGCGCAACGAGGATTTTTGGCATGTCGAGCGAAGTCGAGATGTCTCTCATTGAGTGATCGATTGGAGATTCCTCGACTTCGCTCGGAATGACAAAGCTACTTCAGCTTCCGTTGCAAAATCTCGCCGACCAATTGCGGATTCGCTTTTCCCTTCGACAACTTCATCACTTGTCCGGTCAGAAAATTCAGTGACGCGGCGTTGCCCGCTTTGAAATCGGCCGCCGGTTTCGGATTTGCCGTGATCACTTCGTCGCACATTTTTTCGAGCGCGGCCGTATCGCTCAACTGTTCGATTCCTTTTGTCCGCACAACTTCGCCGGCCGATTTCCCGCTCGCGAACATATCGGCAAAAACATCTTTCGCCTGCTTGCCGCTGATGCGTCCGCTGTCGATCAACCCAACCAACTCGCGCAATGCTTCGGGTGGGATCGCGCAATCGTTGATCGTCTTGTTCGCTGCACTCAACGCGCTTTGCAGATCGTTCAAAATCCAATTCGCAATCTGTTTTGGTTTCGTCGCGCCTTGGGCGGCGCTCTCGAAATAGCGCGCAAGATCGACATCGTTCGCCAGCACCGCCGCATCGTAATCGGTGATCTGATATTGCTCGACGAATCGCGCCCGTTTCGCCGCGGGCAATTCCGGAACGCGCGAACGCACCTCCGCGACTAACGAATCCGTTTTCACCGGCACGAGATCGGGATCGGGAAAATATCGGTAGTCGTGCGCGGATTCTTTCGTGCGCATGAGAAAAGTTTCGCCGCGTTCGTCGCTCCAGCCGCGCGTTTCCTGCTCCAGCTTTTCGCCGCGCTCAAGCAAATGCACTTGTCGATCTAACTCGAACGCGAGCGCGCGCCGCACGCCGCTGATCGAGTTCATGTTCTTGATCTCGATCTTTGCGCCGAGCTCCGCCCGCGATTTCGGACGGACGGAAACATTGCAATCGCAACGCAGTTGTCCCTTCTCCATGTCCGCGTCGCTCACGCCGCCTTGTATAAGGATTTGCTTCAACGAAGCGAGAAACGCGAACGCTTCGTCGGGCGAGTGGATTTCGGGCTGCGTCACTATTTCCATCAGCGGCGTTCCGGCGCGGTTGAAGTCGATGCCGGTCGTCGTCTCGAAGTGAAAACTTTTCGCCACGTCTTCCTCGAGATGAATTCGCGCTAGCGGCACCGACTTGTCGATCTTGCCTCGCGCATCGGATGGATAGGCGCGTTCGTGCAGCGGCACACGTCCGTTCGCGCACAACGGCAAATCGTATTGTGAAATCTGATAATTCTTCGGCATGTCGGGATAGAAATAATTTTTGCGATCGAACTTCGACAGCGGCGCAATCTCGCAATCGAGCATCAATCCCGTCAGCAGCGTCAGCCGCAGCGCTTCATGATTCATCACCGGCAACGCACCCGGCAGGCCGAGACAAACTGGACAAGTGTGCTCGTTAGGCCCGGCCCCGAATTCGACCGCGCATCCGCAAAACATTTTCGAGCGAGTTTTGAGCTGGACGTGAACTTCGAGACCGATCGAAGCGACAAAATTCATCACGGCCTCGGCGGCGCCTCAAGCGCGTAATCGAGCGCGCGTTGCAAATCGAATTTTTTAACGCGCTGCAACAAAGTCGGATCGTTCAACGCGTCGAGCACGCTTTGGTTCTGCATTAGATCGAGATAGCGGCCCTGCTCGATCAATCGCTCCACTTCCGTGTCTTCGCGCAGGGCGACGATGCGCGGATGCTCGCTCAGCTCGCGCGCGCCCGGGAAAGACAGAAAGCGCTCCGCACGTTGTGGACTTGAAACGACCTGACCCAGTTTGCCGAATGTGTCGTAGGTATTCGTCGGCACGACGTCGGCTCGTTTCACCATGTTGCCGACGGCGCCCATCTCGATCGAATTCTTCAATCGCGCCAGCGTCGTCAAGACCGACGCATCGTCCGGCGCCTCGTTCAACGTGCCGCGGCGGACATCGACCGCATGCACGGCGCGTGGTGAAGCTGCGCCCTGCGCATTGACTTGTTCTTCCGCCGGCGTTTCCGCGAGCGCGCCTAACGAACGCACACCGACGACGAGCAGCCACACCAAAAACGCGCCAAAGAAAACTCCGAGCACGGCGCCGCTGATTCCGTAAATAATCCTAACGACTGACGAATCGTGCTGGCCGGTCCGCCGGAACAACATCGTGCCCAGTCCATTGATTGCGGCGTAAACGAAAATGGCGATGATTGCGCCCGCTAAGATCGACATGATGAACTCGGGCACTCGCGCGTAAGGCGCGATGAACGGCGCAATCACGGGAGCGACGAAATACGCGGACAAGTATGCGCCGATGAGCGCGCCGAGTCGCGCCAGTTGCCGGGCCAAACCGCGGCGCCAACCGCGCACGATTTCGAACAAGATCAAAACGATGGCGAAGGAAATGAATGCGAGCTGCCACAACGGCGAGCCGGCAATGGATGGCGAAGGCGGATTCATTTTTCGGGAACGATCGCACGCTGGCGCAGAGCATGATCGCACAAAACCAGCGCCGCCATCGCTTCCACCATCGGCACTGCGCGTGGCAAAACGCACGGATCATGTCGGCCGCGCGCGGCGATAGTTGTCGATCTTCGCGAAGTCGTCACGGTTTTTTGTTCGCGCGCGATCGTCGCCGTCGGCTTGAACGCGACGCGAAAATAAATATCTTCACCGTTGGAAATTCCGCCCTGCATTCCGCCGGACCAGTTTGTCGATGTTCGCACGTCACCGCCGCGCATTTCGAACGCGTCATTGTGTTCGGAGCCGCGCATGCGTGTCGCGGAAAATCCGGAGCCGATCTCAAAACCTTTGGTCGCGGGCAAACTCAACATCGCTTTTGCCAGATCGGCGTCGAGTTTGTCGAACACCGGTTCGCCTAATCCGAGTGGCGGATGGCGGATGACGCATTCGATCACTCCGCCTAACGAGTCGCCGGCGTCGCGCGTTTCTTCGATCAACTGCGTCATCTTTTTCGCGGCCGCTTTGTCCGGACAGCGCACGATGTTTGCGTCCACGTCGCTGCGCTTCACTTTCACCTTGTCGATCTTAGCGGCAATCTCGTGCACCTGCGCGACGTAAGCGACGATGTCGATCTTCGGATAAAATCTTCGGAGAACATTGCGCGCGATCGCGCCCGCTGCGACGCGGCCAATCGTTTCGCGCGCGGAAGCGCGACCGCCGCCCTGCCAGTTTCGAATTCCGTATTTCGCCTGATAGGTGAAGTCCGCGTGCGACGGCCGAAATGTTTTTGCAAGATCGACATAATCATCCGGCCGCGCGTCTTTGTTTCGAACGAGAATGGCGATGGGCGAGCCTAACGATTTGCCTTCGAAAACGCCCGAAAGAATTTCGCAGATATCTTCTTCCTGGCGTTGCGTCGTGATTTTGCTTTGCCCTGGCTTCCGCCGGTCGAGCTCGCGCTGAATGTCCGAGATGTCGATGTCGATCTTCGGCGGGCAGCCGTCGATCACAACGCCGACACCGCCGCCGTGCGATTCACCAAAAGTGGTGACACGAAAAAGCTGGCCGAATGTGTTGCCCATGAAAGCGGAAAAGTTAATTCGATGTCACGCAATCACAATGCGGAGTTCTGGGGAGCACAGGCGGCCCGCCTGTGAACTCCGGCGGCCGGCCGGAGTTATTTGTGTTCGGCGAGCCGCCGAACACACAGGCCAGCGGCCTGTGCTCCCCAGAGTCATCAGATCGCTTCGAAAGCGAATTGCAGGTCGTCGATTAAGTCGCGCACGTCTTCCACACCGACGGAAAGCCTAACGAGCGAGTCGCCCACGCCGAGCGCTTCGCGTTTTTCTTTCGGGACGGACGCGTGGGTCATGAGCGCGGGATGGTTGATGAGGCTCTCGACGCCGCCTAACGATTCCGCGAGCGAGAACAAACTCGTGTTTTCGAGAAAACGCTTGGTGCCATCGAGATCGGTTTTCAAAACGACCGAAACCATTCCGCCGAATGCGGCCATTTGGGTGCGGGCGAGGTCGTGCTGCGGATGCGATTTCAATCCGGGATACATCACCGTTTCCACTTGCGGTTGTTCTTCGAGCCAGCGCGCGATCTCGAGCGCATTCGCGCAATGACGCTCCATCCGCAACGCGAGCGTTTTCAAACTGCGCATGACGAGAAAGCTGTCGAACGTGCCCGCGATCGCGCCGATGGAATTTTGCAGAAACCAAAGCTGGTCGCCGAGGTCCTTGTTCGCGACGACCGCGACGCCGCCGACGGTGTCGGAATGTCCGTTCAGATATTTCGTGGCCGAATGCACGACGATGTCGAAGCCGCATTCGATCGGGCGTTGAATCCAGGGACTGGCGAATGTGTTGTCGGAGACGGAAAGAATTTTCTTTTCGCGCGCGACTTTCGCGATCGCTTCGAGGTCGATAATTTTCAGGAGCGGATTACTCGGCGTTTCGATCCAAACCATGCGCGTGTTTTTTTTGATCGCGCTCTCGAATCGCGATGCGTCCGTAAGATCGACATAGGTGAACTCGAGGTTCGCGGAGCGCGCGCGCACTTTGTCGAACAAGCGAAATGTGCCGCCATAGAGATCGTCGCTCACGACGACGTGCGAACCGCTGTCGATAAGTTCGAGCACAGTCGACATCGCAGCGAGTCCGGAAGCGAAGGCGAAACCGCGCGTGCCGCTTTCGAGATCGGCGATGCATTTTTCGTAAGCGAGCCGCGTCGGATTGATCGAGCGCGCGTAATCAAAACCTTTGTGTTTGCCGGGACTTTCCTGGACGTAAGTCGACGTCGCGTAAATCGGCGTCATGATCGCGCCGGTGGTCGGGTCCGGTTCCTGGCCGGCGTGAATGGCGCGGGTGGCGAATCCTTTTTGTTTGTTCATGTCGATCTTACGAAAACTCGCGCTCCACCGGCGCGGCTGATTTCGGCATGTGCCGGCGCAGATAGGAAAGCAGATCGGTGCGCGTGATCAGGCCTAGAAATTTATCGCCGTCCATGACGATGGCAACGCGGCCTCGATCGAACACGCCTAACAAATCCTGAATCTTTGACGTCGGCGGCAATGTTTCCAATCGATCGGTCATCGCAGTTTCGACATGGTCATTAAAATGCGTGGAGTCGCGATGAACCTTCACGAGCACGTCGGACTCATCGATGATGCCGATGGAGCGGCCGCCGGGATCGACCACCGGAAGTTGCGAGACATCGGCGTCGCGCATGCGCTTAAAGGCGGTGAGGAGCGTGTCGTTAGGCCCGACCGTGATGACTTCACCGGCCTCGTAGCGATGACTGATGAGATCGCTCAGATCGCCATGCGGCTGGCGCTGCATGAAGCCCTGCTCCGCCATCCAAAAATCGTTGTACATTTTCGACAGATATTTATTGCCGGTGTCGGGGACGAAACTGACGACGCGTTTCGGTTTTGTCTGTTCCCGGCAATAACGCAACGCGCCGGCGACGAGCGTGCCGGTGGATGAGCCGCCGAAGATTCCCTCTTTGCGCAGGAGCTCGCGCGCGACCGCGAAGGCGTCTTCGTCGTTGATCTCATACGCTTCCGTGACTAACGACATGTCGGCGATATCAGGAATAAAATCCTCGCCGATGCCTTCGACCGCCCAACTCCCGGACTCAACCAGCTTCCCTGTCTTTACGTATTCGAAGAGCACGGAACCGGTCGGGTCCGCCAAAACCATTTCGATTCCGCGCCGCGGTTTCACGCGATTGAAGAAATTTCCGAGACCGGTGAGCGTTCCGCCCGAGCCGACGCCGACGACAATGGCATCAACGTCGTGTCGCATCTGTTCCCAAATCTCAGGACCTGTCGATCTTTCATGCGCGAGCGGGTTCGCGGGGTTGCCAAATTGATTCACATAAAACGCGCCCGGAATTTCTTCGGCCAAACGCGCCGCCACATCCTGATAATATTCCGGATGACCGCGCGTGACGTCCGATCTCGTTAGGCGAACTTCGGCCCCGAGCGCGCGCACGTGCGAAATTTTTTCCTGCGACATCTTGTCCGGAATCACGAGCAGCACGCGATAACCTTTCGCGCCGGCGACGAGCGCGAGCCCGAGGCCGGTGTTGCCCGCGGTCGCCTCGATCACTGTTCCGCCCGGTTGCAGCGAACCATCGCGCTCGGCCGCTTCGATCATCGACAACGCGATCCGATCTTTGATCGAGCCGGTCGGATTTTGATTTTCGAGTTTCAGGAAAAGCTGACACGGGCCGGTGTCCAACTGCGTTACTTCGACCAGCGGCGTGTCGCCGATGAGCGCGAGAATTCCGGGCGGTTTCTTCGTGGCGAAGGCCGCGGTGGCGACGTCAAGCAGGCTCATAAAAGACTCACGGTTTCGTTCGGGTAATCGATCACCACTTTGTAATTCCGCAGAAAATTATAGCCGATGATGCCGTCGAGTTTTTTCCCGATGGCATTGCTCAGCATCTCGAAAAAATCGGCGACGATGACCGGCATATTGTCGATCTTAGCACCACCGAGCTGAAATGACTTCAACGATCCCGCCGCGACATCGACATGTGCGCCGGCGGTCGTGCCAAGGCCGGATGGCTTGGTCGTTAGGCCGAGATCTTTCGCGAGCTGGGGGGTGATCGCAGTGGTCGATGTGCCGGTGTCGATGGCGAATTGGAACGGGCCGCGGCCATTCGCGCGCACATCAACGAGGATGAGTGGCTTGGCCGGATGCGCCAGACGCAGCGGGACCTGGGTTTTCGCGGTGCGGCCAAAACTTTCGATGCGGCGCGGATCTTCGAAACGGATTTCGCAGGCGTCGTAATCGATCGTCACACGATATTTCTTGAGGAAATTGTAGCCGAGGTCGCCATCGATTTTGGCGCCGATGGTCTTCGCGACCTGCGCAAGATCGACAATGCCAAGATCGACATCTTCCATTTGCAATTCGCCCACGCCTAACGAGTCCGCTTTCGCGAGCGAGACCGCGACTTTGCCGCCGGCGCTTTGGCCTTCTTTCGAGCCGATGGTTTTGACATTGAGTTCCTTCGCCAGCTCGGGCGTGAGCAACGACGTTCCCGCGCCGGTGTCGAAAATAAAATCAAACGGACCGCGACCGTTCACGTGCACCGGCAAAAGGATGAGCGGTTGCGCGCCGCCGGCGAGACGGAACTTCACTTTGGTGGTGCTGGGCGCGACGGCGGCGGTAGTCATTCTTCCAGTTTCGGTTCGCCCTTGTGCGACCATTCATTGTTGCTGTCGTCGATGAATTGCTTGAGCACGTCGAAGCGCACTTCGCCGTAATTGAGCGCATAACGCAGGTCGCCGCCTTTGTAGATCCACGTCGTCGGAATCCACGAGACCGGCATGCCGGCGAATTGTTTGATCTTTCCCTCGCCGGTGCGCGGGCCAGGATCGGCCAGGACGGTGACGTTTGTTTGATCCGCGATTCCAAATTTCGCGAGCATGGATTTGCCGTCGCCGCCATTATTCCAGATCGAGACAAAATAAAATTTCACCTGCGGGTTTTCTTTCACCATTTTCGTCCAGCCGCCGCTTTTTAATTCCGCCTGGCAATTCGAGCACCACGGCGCCCACAAGTGGACAACACTGATCTCGGGGGCTTTGATCGCCATGACCACCTTCCGTTCGGATGCATCGCGCACGAGCTTGGTATCGAGCTCGTCCTGCGCGAACAAATTCGCCGCGAAAAACACCGGCAAAAACGACATCACGAGCGCGCGGGACGCGCTCGGGAAGACTGGGAGCCCGCGAGGGCAGCGGGTGTGAAGGCGGGGACGCCGGAGCATCAATCGTAAGATCGACATGTGCGGGTAAGCTACCGGACAAAGCCGCGACGTTCAATCAGTTGACCCGTTGCGCGAAAACGCCTACGTTGCCGTCCCGTTTTTCCGCTGCATCGCGGGCGGGATTTTCCGGCTTAAAGGAGCCGCCTATTTATATATGACCCAAATGCAGGAATTGATGTCGAGACCGATGCCCGATTTTCGGGAGGGCTCGATCGTCAAAGGACGAATTCTCGAAGTGCGACCGCGCGAAGTGCTGGTCGATATCGGTTACAAATCGGAAGGCGTCATCCCGATCAGTGAATTTGACGACATCGAAAATCTCGAAGTCGGCGACGAAGTCGATGTGCTCCTGGAGCGGCTCGAGAACGACGAAGGCATGGTCGTGCTTTCGAAAGAGAAAGCGGCCTACCGGCAGAATTGGAACAAGATCGCCGGCGTTTTCCAAGGCGACGGTCTGATCAAGGGCAAAGTGAAATCCGTCGTCAAAGGCGGATTGATGGTGAACATCGGCGTCGAAGCGTTTTTGCCCGCGTCGCAGATCGACATCGTCCCGCCGAAAGATTTGCAGCAGTTCGTCGGCAACACTTACGATTTCAAGATCGTCAAAATTAATGACGACCGCCGCAATGTCGTACTCAGCCGGCGCGAAATCATCGAGCAGGAGCGGAGCGAGAAACGACAGAAGTTTTTGGAAGGCGTCAAAGTCGGCGATCGCGTTAATGGCACGGTGAAAAATCTGACCGACTTCGGCGCGTTCATCGATCTCGACGGCATGGATGGTTTGCTTCACATCACCGATATGACCTGGGGCCGGCTCGGCCATCCGAGCGAGCTCGTCAAAGTCGGACAGCAGCTCGAAGTCGTTGTCCTGGACATTAACAAAGAGAAAGAGCGCGTCTCGTTAGGCCTGAAGCAGACGCAGAAAAATCCGTGGGACCAGATCGAAGAGCGGTTCCCGGCGGGTCAGAAGGTCAAAGGCAAAATCACCAACCTTGTTCCGTACGGCGCATTCGTGGAACTGGAAGAGGGCGTCGAAGGACTCATTCACGTTTCGGAATTATCATGGACGAAACGGATCATGCGTCCGTCGGATATTCTTTCGGTCGGCCAGGAAGTGGAAGCGGTCGTGCTCGGCGTCAACAAAGACGAGCAAAAGATCTCGTTAGGCCTGCGCCAGCTCGAATCGAATCCGTGGGACGAGATCGAGAAGAAATTCACCATCGGCTCGCGCGTCAAAGGCAAGATCCGCAACATGACCGCGTATGGCGCGTTCGTGGAGCTCGATGAAGGCATCGACGGAATGATTCACGTCAGCGACCTGAGCTGGACGCGAAAGATCAATCACCCGAGCGAAATGTTTAAGAAGGGCGATGAAGTCGAAGCCGAAGTGATCGACATCGACAAAACCAATCAGCGCATCAGTCTCGGCATTAAACAACTGAGCGACGATCCGTGGAAGAACATCGACGAGAAATACAAGATCGGCGATCTCGTCACCGGCAAAGTGACGAAGCTCGCGAGCTTCGGCGCGTTCGTCGAATTGCAGAACGACATCGACGGCCTCGTCCACATTTCGCAATTGAGCGAAGACCACGTCGCGAAAGTGAAAGACGTGCTCAAGGTCGGCCAGGAAGTGGAAGCGCGCGTGATCAAGGTCGACAAAGTCGAACGCCGGATCGGATTGTCGATCAAAGCGGCGAACTACTCGGAAGAAGAACTGCGCCGCGAAGCGGAGCAATTCGACACCTTGCGACCGGGCGAAGACATGGTCGGTCTCGAGAAAGCATTTGCGGCGGCTGAGCAGGAAGAATATCGGCCGGGCGAAGCAGCGAAGAAGGCACCGAAAGAGCCGAAGGCGAAAAAGTCGAAGAAGTAGTAGCTCGCTCGTTAGGGCGCGAAAAAGTTATTGTCGATCTTGCGCGAATTTCGCGGGATCGAGTCCGATTTTGCGCAGCACATCGGCGAAACGCGCCTCTGAACGCAAGGCGCGAAACTCCCGACCGTACGCGATCTGCGGCGACGTCGCCGAATGTTCTTCGATCGCGCGATCGATCCAGCGAAACGCTTCATCGTTGTCTCCGAGCGCGACAAAGACTGAGGCGATTTGATCGCCCGGAAAATAATAGCGGTTCGCGCGCTCGATTAATTGGTTAACGACGCGACGCGCATCGTCCTTGCGGCCGAGTCGCGCATAGGTGATGGCGAGGCCAGCCGTCGGTTGATTGCGCGTTTGTTCGAGTCGCTGATAAATCTCGAGCGCTTCCTTCAGCTTGCCTTGTTCGCGATAAACCAGCGCCAGCGCCGGCTCAAAATAAACGTAGTTCGGATCGATCTCCATCGTGCGTTTCGCCGCCGTAAACGCGTCGTCCAGTCGATCGTTCGCAACAAACGCGGATACTTGCGCGCTCGCGACAATCGGCGAAAGCGGATCGAGTCGCGCAGCCGCGGCCAATTCATCGAGTTGTTCGCGACGATTCCCGAGCGCGGCCTGCAAGATCGACATCATCACGTGGCCAAAAGCGAAATTCGGATTGATCTCGAGCGCGCGCTTCAACTCCGTTTCGCCGTCTTTAACGTCCCACTTTAATACGCGCCGGGATTCGCCGAGATACGCGTGCGCTTCGGCGTCGCGATCGTCAATCGCGAGCGCTTTCGACGCCGCGCTTTCGGCCCGCGGGTAGGCATCGAGCGGTCGCACATGCGAATCGCCCAGACGAATCCAGTCCTTGGCAACGCCCGACCACGCGCGCGCGAGACGCTGGTTTTTGGCCAGCGCCAGTTGAAACACCTCGATGCTGTGTCGCAGACCTTCTTCGGTGTCCTGGTTCGAAAAAAATAAACCCTCGAGGTAAAAATCGTACGCTTGCGCGTTCAGTTGCCGGCTCACGCCGGGCACGCCTGCGATTTTCATTTTCAATGCCGCGACGACTGAGTTCGAAATTTCATCCGGCAGCGCGAACGCGTTCTCCATTTCCTTGTCGATCGTCTGCGCAAAAATTTGTGCGCCGTTTTGGGTCGCGACCAGCTTCGCGGTCGCGCGAACACGATTCCCATCGCGATGCAAAGTGCCGTCGAGAACGGTCGCGACATCCAGTTTGCGACCGATCTCGCGCGCGTCCGCGTTTTTTCCTTTAAACGCAAATGACGAACCGCGGGCGATGACGCGTAGCCCGGTGGTTTTCGCAAGCGCCTCCAGAATTTCTTCGCTAATTCCGTCGCAAAAATATTCCTGATTGCGAGCCGGGCTAAGATCGACAAACGGCAGGACGGCGATGCTTTTGTCCGCCGGCGGTGGCGCGGTCGCGGGTTCGACGTGCATCGCGCGCCTGGCGTAGAAAAAAATCCCGGCCGCAATCGCCAAGATCGACAACGACATTGCCGGAGCCACCAGGCGACGGCCTAACAATTGGAATTTTTCGCGTCGCGTCGCTTGCGCGCGGGCGCGTTTGAGCTTCGAAGGCGTTTCCGAATTGCCCGCCCACTCCGCGTAGAAATTTACCAGCGAAATCTTTTCGCCATCTTTCACTTCTCCATCGCCGAGCTCGTAAAGATGCGTGTTCCAGCGCGGCATTGTCGCGAGCTCGAGCGCGATGCGCTTCGATAACAGAATGTGACCGGCGTCGCCGAAATCCATCACGCGTTGCGCCATGTCGATGCCGGTGCCGTTCGATTGCGCCGCAAGATCGACAACGCGATTCACCGGACCGCTGTGCATTCCCATGCGCACTTCGACTTCGGGATGCGCCTTCAACTCCATCGCCGTCTCGACCGCGCATTCGATGGCTGCTTCCGGTTCGCTGTTGAAAAACACCAGCGTCATTCCGTCGTCTTTTGACAATTGCGTCAGTTTCCCGGCCGCATCGGTCACGCAAAAACGCGTGCCCTGCCTAACGACCTCGTTCAACTCGGCCATCAATTTCGTTTTCTCATCGCCCGGCAATGTCGAAGCGCTGACGAGGTCGATCGTCAGCACATGCGCGATTTCGGGCTGGGAAATTTCCGCGGCCGCGTCAGGCATCGGTTGAATTTAAAATTCCGGCGCGGACAATGCGACATCGATTCATGAAGAAAATCAGCGCCGGTCTTCTCATGTTTCGCCGGCGTAACGGCAAGATCGACATCTTCCTCGTGCATCCCGGCGGCCCGTTTTTTCGCAATAAGGACGACGGGGTTTGGTCGATCCCAAAAGGCGTGCCGGAATCGCCGGAGGAAAATTTGCTCGCGCGCGCACAAATCGAATTCGAAGAAGAAACCGGCGTCGCGCCCAAATCTAACGAGTGGATCGAGCTCGGCGCGATCACGCAACGCGGCGGCAAAGTCGTGCACGGCTGGGCGTTTGAAGGCGATTTGCCTAACGATTTCGTTTTGCGATCAAACACGTTCCAATGCGAATGGCCGCCGCGCTCCGGCGAAATGTGCCAGTTTCCCGAAGTCGATCGCGCCGAGCTTTTCGATGTCGATCTTGCCCGGCGCAAAATAAACCCGGCGCAGATTCCGTTCATCGATCGTCTGCTCGACGTTCTGCAAGATCGACAATAAACTTTCGCGCATGATCGCAAGTCCTGCGTTGCACCTCGGCCAGATATTTGTTTCCGCATTCCTCGCGATTTTGTTTTTGCAATCCGGCATCGACAAAATCGTCGACCACCGCGGCAATCTCGAATGGCTTTCGACCCACTTCGCGAAAAGTCCGCTGGCCGGAATGGTCCCGTTCCTCGTCACCGCCATCACCATTCTCGAAATCGCCGCCGGCGCGCTCAGCGCAGTCGGCTGCCTCTTCGTCCTCGTCTCGCACAATCCCAATGTCGCGTTTTACGGCGCGACTCTTTCCGGGTTGTCGATCTTATCTTTATTTTTCGGTCAACGCCTGGCGAAGGACTACGCCGGCGCGGCCGTGCTCGTGCCCTATTTTCTGCTCGCGCTCACCGCGATGTTTTTGCTCGCGTGAAAAAAATCAATCTTGCCGACATCGCGGAAGATTCGTGGGTTTCGCCGAAAGGAAAATTTGCCGCCTTCGGCAAAAGCGTTTCCATCGCGCTCGGCCGCAAGGAAAATTCGACCGACCTGCAAGATCGACATCCATTCGATCTCGAAATCCTGCGCGTCGAACCCGGGAAAACGCCGTACGTTTATCATTCGCACAGCACGCAATGGGAAATGTATCACGTGCTCTCCGGTCGAGGCGTCGTTAGGCACGATGGCGGGAACACGCCGATTGAACCCGGCGACGCCTTCATTTTCAAACCGGGCGAGGCGCATCAACTGACGAACAATGGAGATGTCGATCTTGTCGTAATGGTGATCGCCGATAATCCCATCGGCGAGTCCGGTTATTATCCGGACAGCAAAAAATGGCTGGTGCGTTCACCGCGGCGGCGATTGATGCGCGGCGAATCGCTCGATTACTTCGACGGCGAAGAGTGACGGATTACCAAAGCGGCCGCGATCGATCCAAACGATTCCAGGCCGCCTCAACCGACTCCGTTGCGATGCTCCGATAGCGCTCATCCCTTTTTCGTTCCTCATCACTCACGTGAAGATGTTCCGCGCGATCGGTGTTGACCACGTCCCATTCCGAACCGGATCGGCGAAAAATGATGATCGGCTTTTTCCAGCCGATCTCATCGATGATCGGCCCGCCGGTGGCGCGCGGCACGAGCAGCGAATAGCGGCCATCTACGTGTTTCAATCGGTAACCGCCGGCGATTGTTTTTAGATCGACACCGATAAGGTCGAGATCGCATGAACAAAGAACGATCGCCAGGGTAAGCAATGGCCCGAGATAACAATTACGGATCATATGAATCGGTTGTCGATCTTGCGGGACACGCGTAAAACTTTCAACGCTGCGAAATCAGGACATCGTGCAAGATCGACATCTACTAACGGTGCGACCGTTTTTCCTCTTCGCGCCCGGAGGCCGGCGCGCCTTCATCGCATCCATGGATGCAATCATGGAAACAACGATTGAGTGAAATCGGCGAAGTCGAAACCTTCGATTACGATTACATGCGCGAAAGCCGGCGGCGGCCCGATCCGTTGCCCAAATTGATCGCCACGCATCGCGCCACTCTGGCAAGCGTTCGGGCAAAAACAGACGCGCCGATTTTTTTGATCGGTAAAAGCATGGGCGGTCGCATTGGTTGTCATGTTGCGCTGGAGGAAGATGTCGCAGGAGTGATTTGCCTGGGCTATCCGCTGTGTGGTGGAGGCGACACTAGCAAGATGCGCGATGAAGTTCTGCGCCATCTGCGGCGGCCGATCCTGTTCCTGCAAGGCACGCGCGATCCGCTCTGTCCGCTGGAGTTACTTGAACAAGTGCGCGGTCAAATGATGACGAAGCATTTGCTTTATGTGGTCGAAGGTGGGGATCATTCGCTGCGTGTGCTAGTCCGCGGCGGGAAAAATCAGGCAGATGTCGATCAAGAAATCGTGGATGCGATCGGTCTCTTCATTCGGGAAACGCCAATGGATCGACATCCCGGCCGCGAGTGAAGCGCGATTGGATTTTTTTACAAAAACAACGGTTTTTTCTTGCTTCAATATGACTACTTACGCTACCCTCGGGGCGCTTCTGAGACCTATTCTTATGCGTCGCACCTACGCCTTTTTCATAGTCACGGTTTTGGCTGTAATCGGCTCTGACGCTTTCGCGCAGGTTGCTTCGAACCCCGTCGGTTTCGTTACCACAGCCGTCGCGGCACCCACCACGAAAGCACTCGCGCTGCCTCTCGACAATCTACCTGAATTCACCGGAGTGGTAAGCGTGATTAACACTGGCGCCTCGACCATTCAAACGACCAACGCCGGTTGGACGGCGAATCAGTTCGGCGCGGGAAATTTCAACAGTACTAATTCAAACCCGCACATCATCCGAATGCTTTCGGGAGCCTCTAAGGGTCGGCAGTACCGCATCAACGGCAATACGACAGACACGTTGACGATTGTGAGCTCGCCTGCGACTGGCTTCTCAAGTGTTGCGAATGGCGACCAATATGAAATTCACAAAGTCGAGACGTTGGCGAGTTTCTTTGGGGCGAACGGAACGATTAACGGCCAGAGTTTGATAACAAATAGCGATGCGAACGTCGCCGACAACGTTCTAATCCGGGGCGCCAATAACGCGTGGACGGCGTTCTACAACGATGGAAATCAGTGGTTGCGAGGCGCGTCCACGGCATCGAACAATATCGTGCTGTTGCCGGAGCAAGGATTTCTCTTAGTCAAACGAACGGGTAGTTACAATGTGACCGTCACGGGCGCCGTCCCGATTACTAGCTTGGTTACCGATCTGCCAGCGAACAGTTCTGTCTCTCTGGCTAATCGCTTTCCGGTAGCGACCACCTTGGTTGGCCTCGGCCTCGACAATCTCCCGGGTCAGCCTTGGTTTAAAAGTTCCGACGCGAACGCCGCTGACAATGTTTTGATCCGAGGCGCGAACAACGCGTGGGCGACATTCTATTACGATCCAAATCTGGGTGGGCCGACCAACGGAAACCCGGGGAGTTGGGTTCGCGGACAATCAGCTAATCAGAATCCTTCGATTGCCGTAGGCACATCCGTGCTCATCGTTCGACACGGCCAAGGAACAGACATCGCTCTTAATCAGGCGCTCCCGTACTCGCTACAATGAGAACCTCATTCCTTGGAATAATATTCACGTTTGTTGCGATCGGCGGCACAGCGCTTGGTCAAGGCACGACTAGTGTCGATTGGTCTAATAGCAACACCACGTTGTTACGTGATCAAAGCGGCGTCGCACTCTCCGCAGGTGGGAACGGAAATAACAACGGCGATTTGATTCAACTCGGCTACTACGATGCCGCTACTTCTTCTAACCCTTTTGCCGGCAATTGGGTCGCCCTTACTGGCGCGGGACCGCAGCTAACTACGATCGGCGATGACCGCAATGGCTCTGGCCTGGCCGATGGTCGCTTCGATTTCACGACAACATGGCATATTGGAACCAACAACGTGGATGTATTCGATTCGGCCTTCGACAATAATCCGTATACGACCAAATCGCAGTTCACCATCACAAGCGCGCTACCGTCGGCCGGACAAATTCTCTCCATCCGCTTCTACGATACCACTACGGTCACTCCGACTTCGCACTATAATGCCGTGTCCAATACGAACTGGACCTGGTCCGCCCCGACAGATGGCGGCACTAATTTGAATGCGATCAGTCTCACTCAAGCGAATCTCGTCTGGCAGAGTGTTTTGGTATTCAACATGACCGGAACGGAATTTCGCACGGTGCTCGCCATTCCTGAGCCAGCGACCATTGCGCTCCTCAGTGTTGGTCTCGCCGCCATTCCGTTTTTGCGTCGCCGGAAAGCATAATCCAACGCGCGACATTGCAGTTCGTTAGCGCAGCTTCATTCCCCGTCTGCGAGGGCGGTGAGCTCCATCGCCCTCATCGGCGATGTCGACTTTGCCGGGAAAGCGGGAGAAATTTGTTTCCTGCGTTCCTGCTTTCCTGATTAAATTCTTCGCTCGTCGCAAGATCGACATATGCATTCACGCAATCTCTTGCTCGCGCTCTTATTGCTCCCCTCGTTAGCTTACGGCGAGTCCGCCGTCATCGCCGAAGACGACGCCAGCCAATCGGCCTACGGCGGTTCGTGGGACAACAGCAAAAACGGCGGCAGCGGCTTTTCCAATTGGACACTGACGACTGAGGGGAATGACAACGATCGTCACTCCGGTTTCTTCATCGCGGACACGAAAAACAATCAGGACCTCAACGGCATTCAGAAAAGCGACAAGGCGTTCGGCGTGTTCGCGAATGGCTCGGGCTTTGAACAGGCGGTGGCCTATCGCGCGTTCGAAAAGCCGCTGCAAACGGGCGATTCGTTTTCGTTCATGATGGAGAATGGCCAGTTCGAGAAAAAATTCGAGAACGACGATCCGACGCCCGGATCGATTGGCGTCGTTTTGCGCACCAGCAATGCGAACTCCTCCGTCGCTGATTACAACAAGGAGGCCGTCTTCGAGTTCGGTTACTACAACGGCAAAAACAATTACCAGATCTACGATGGCAGCGATAACAGCGACTCCGGCGTCGCCTTCACCGACTCCGGCGTCTCCGTCACCGTTACTCTAAAGGGCGGCGACAATTACGATCTCGAAATTCAAACGATGAACGATAAGAAAGTGATCAAGCTGCCGGGACGCAAATTGAAGTCGAGCGCGCCGATCCAAAGTTTCGCGCTGTTTGATCGAAACGGCGAGAAGTCCGACGCGTTCTTCAATCAATTTCAGGTCGCGCGCGAAACCAAATGAAGATGTCGATCTTGCACTTGTCGATCTTTCGTTAGGCCATGATCAATAAACCGCGGCTCAGCTTCTGGCAGATCTGGAACATGAGCTTCGGCTTTCTCGGCATCCAATTCGGCTTCGGCCTTCAGCTCGCGAACATGAGCGCGATCTACGCCAAGCTCGGCGCGGAACCCGACAAGATCCCGATCCTCTGGCTGGCCGGTCCTATGACTGGCCTTCTCATTCAACCAATCATCGGCTCGATGAGCGATCGCACCTGGAACCGGCTGGGACGGCGGCGTCCTTATTTTCTTGCCGGCGCGATTCTCTCCAGCGTCGCGCTTTTTTTCATGCCCGATGCGCCCCTGCTGTGGGTCGCCGCAGGGATGCTGTGGATTCTCGACGCCTCCATCAACATCAGCATGGAACCGTTCCGCGCCTTCGTGGCCGACAAGTTGAACATGGAACAGCGCACCGCGGGTTTCGTTATGCAGAGTTTCTTCATCGGCGTCGGGGCGGCGGTCGCCAACGCTCTGCCCTCTTTCTTCAAGTATCTTGGCGTCAGCGGCGCGGCCGCAAACGGAGTTCCTTTGACCGTGCAATACTCCTTCAAACTCGGAGCCGTCGTATTTTTTCTCGCGGTTCTTTGGACGGTGATCACGACCAAGGAGTTCCCTCCCGAGAACCTGGCCGAGTTCAACCGCACCCGCCGCGAACGAAAGCCCTTTCGCCTCGAAAAGATTTTTCTTCTCGTCGGCGCCAGCGCCGGCGCTGCTTTTGGCGCGTCCCGCGGCGCCCTTGTCGAACACCGGCTCACCTGGTGGCACGTTCTTGTCGGCGCCCTGATTGGTGGAGCTGTGGCTTCTGTGCTCTCGAAGCCCGAAGTGGCAGCGGCCGTCCGGGAAATGCCGAAAACCATGAAGCAACTGGCGGTGGTTCAATTCTTCACCTGGCTGGGTTTGTTTTGCATGTGGATGTTTTTCAGTCTCGCCACCGCCCAACAAATCTTCGGCACGCTCGATCCGAAGTCGCCTCTCTTCGATCACGGTACCGAATTTGGCGGTCAGACCTTCGCCATCTATTCGATCGTTTGTTTTGTCGTAGCCTTCGCTCTGCCGAAGCTCGCTGGACTAACGAGTCGTAAGACCGTTCACACCTTCGCCCTTGCCTGCGGCGCCGCCGGCCTGCTTTCCACCTGGTTCATTCACGATCAAACGCTTTGGAAATGCACCATGATCGGAATCGGCATCGCCTGGGCCTCAATCCTCTCCATGCCTTACGCCATTCTGTCCGGCGCGCTTCCGGCGAATCGCATGGGTGTTTACATGGGCATTTTCAACTTCTTTATCGTCATTCCCGAAATCGTTGCTTCGCTCGCACTCCAGCCCGTTGTAAAGCAGCTGTTCAACAACGACCCTGTCAAAGTCGTTATGCTTGGCGGTGCTTCCCTTCTCATTGCCGCCGTCGCCACTCAGTTTGTTTATGAGCCAAGTCACGGGCACGATGAACAGTTGCCGGAAATTGTGAAGGACGAAGCTGTCACCCTTTCTGCGGTCGCGCCGGAAAGCCCGCTCCCGTGAAGTGGAATGGCGGCCTCCTCGCTGCGATCCTCACGCTCGTGGCCGCGTCGATGACGACGAAAGCCGCTCCCGCGCCGGAGCGGATGCGCATCTATCAGCTCTTCGTTCGCTTGTTTAGTAACACAAACGAAACGCGCAAACCAAACGGCACCCTCGCCGAAAACGGCGTCGGCAAATTCGCCGATATCAACGACGCCGCGCTCGACTCGTTAGCCAAAATGGGATTCACCCACATCTGGCTCACCGGCGTTTTGCAACAGGCGACCGGCACCGATTATCCGAACATCAAGTCGCCGGCCGATGATCCCGATTTGCTCAAAGGAATCGCCGGCAGTCCGTATGCGATTAAAGATTACTTCGACGTTTGCCCCGATTACGCACTCAAACCGGAGAAGCGGCTCGAGGAATTCAAGGCGTTGCTCGATCGCATTCACGGGCGCGGCATGAAGGCGATTGTCGATCTTGTGCCGAATCACGTCGCGCGCAGTTACAACTCGGACGTGAAGCCGGAGTTGAACTTCGGCGTGAACGACGACCGAACGAAATTCTTTTCGCCTAACAATAACTTCTTCTATCTCACGCCGGATGCGAACGGACCGCCGATGCATTTGCCCACGATGAAGGATGGCCAACCGCAAAGCCCGACCTGCAAACTCGCGGGGATTAAATGCGATGGATTTTTTGATGGTGAAAAAGATCACGGAAAAGTGACGGGAAACAACGTGGCGAGCTGGGCGCCATCGATTAACGACTGGTACGAAACGGTGAAGTTGAATTACGGCTTCAATTTCGTCGATCGACACACGCGCGAATTCCCGAACGCGACCGCACCGGACAAACCGGTGCCGGACACATGGAAGAAAGTGGCAGCGATCATCGACTATTGGGAATCGTTAGGCGTGGACGGGTTCCGCTGCGACATGTCGCACATGGTGCCGCCGGAATTTTGGAAATGGGTCATCACCGAAGCGCGAAAGAAGAATGTCGATCTTGTCTTCATCGGTGAGGCCTACGACAACGACCCTGCCAAAGTGCCGAGCGCGGAATCGGCCGCGTCCGGGAAACAAACAAATGTGATGGTCGATCTGCTCAACGCCGGCTTCACCGCCGTCTATGACGATCCAACATATCGCGCGATCAAAAAAATTTACGAAGGCCCCGGTTGGGCGAACGACATCGACTTCGGACGCGATCCGTTAATCTTCGAACGTTCGCTGCGTTACGCTGAAAATCACGACGAAGTGCGCATCGCGGCGAAGTCGCAATGGGGCGGTCACGGAATGAAAGTGGGCGCGCCGATCTCCGCGATTTTGTTTGGGCTCTCGCGCGGCCCGGTGATGCTTTACAACGGTCAGGAAGTCGGCGAGCCGGGCGCGGGCAGCGAAGGATTCGGCAGCGACGACGCGCGCACGTCGATCTTCGATTATTGGTCGATGCCAGAGTTGGTCAAGTGGGTTAATGGCCACAAATACGACGGCGGAAAATTGTCCGACGAACAAAAACAACTGCGCGCGTTCTATTCGCGCCTGATTAATTCGCTGAATGAGCCGGCGTTTCGCGACGGAGAATTCGTCGCACTCAACGCTTTGAATCACGACAACGTCGGCTACGGTCGTTTGCCTAACGAAACGGTGAGCGGTCATTGGCTCTACAGTTTTGCGCGGGTCGACAAGGCGAGCGGACAACGATTTGTCTGCGCGGTCAATTTAAATCCAACGACGTCTCTCAAGGACATCTCCATCCGTGTTCCCGATTCCGTTCTGCCTGCGCAAGATCGACAATCGCATTTGCGAATCGTAGATCGCCTTAACGGAACGCCGCTCGCCGATGTAAGATCGACAATCGGATTTGTGCGCGATGGCGGAATTCCAATCGCCGAGTTGCCTCCGCTCAGCGCAGCGTATCTCGATCTTAGTTCGCGCTGAAAACCGCACCGGTAAGCGCGGGCACGGTGATTTGCGAGCCTTGCACTTTCACGGCCTCCATGTCGCCGCGAGTGACGAAGATGGGAGTGAGGCTCGTCGCATTCAGCGGAAGATCGACATGCGCGTCTTCGTTGCTGCGATTAATCGCCACGACGAGCGATTCGCGTTTTGATTTCCGGCTTGTCACGATGACGCGTTGCGTATCGTCCGTCGCCACGATAGCGAAGTCGCCGTGATTAAGCGCGTCGTGCTGACGACGCAGCGCGATTGCATTTTTGTAGAAATTGAAGAGGTCGCGATCGAATTTCACTTCATCGGGCTCGCGCTCGCGGCCGCGCGGATCGGTCGCCTCGGGTTCGTATTGTCGATCTTGCCAAAGCATCGGTTTGCGATCGTCGGGATCGCCCGCGCCCCACATTCCGGCTTCGTCGCCATAGTAAACCATCGGCGCGCCGACATAGCACATCTGGAAGAGGACGATGAGTCGCTGAAGATCGCGCTCTCGCTCGTTAGGTTTGCGGATGTCGTAGGAGTCGGATGAAGCGGGGGTATTGTTCTTATTGAAAACAATATCGTCGCCGCTCGGAGCCGGTGCGTTCGGTCCGTTAACGATCATCGATGCCAGCCGATCGGTATCGTGAGAGTCAGTCAGGTTCTGCATGACGGCGGCGACCGCGGTCGGGAATTGTTTGCGGCGGCTTTCGAGCAGTTCGCCGAATTTTGTCGGCGAGACGTTATTGTCGATCAAGAAACCTTTCACCGGAATGGCGAAGGCGTTGTAGTTCATCGAGGCGGAGAAACCGTCTTTACGGACAAACTCGGCGGCGTTGCTCCAGATTTCCGCGGTGGTGTAGGCGTTCGGGTTCAATTGCCTAACGAGCGCGTGCCAGTCTGCCCAAAATTTCGTCGGCCGTTCTTCGGCGACGTCGAGTCGCCAGCCGTCGATACCTTCGGCCAGTTTACCATGCGGCTGCATCCAGCGTTTGGTCGCCTCGAAAATGTAAGCCTTGGGACCGGGATGCATGTCCTTGCCGTCGCGGGTGGCGGCGAACGTGGGCAGCGTCATGTGTCCCCACCAACCTTTGTAGGCGAATTCATTTCGCTTGGTGCGTGGATCGTCGAAGCTTTCGATCGAATACCAATCTTTGTAACGAGAATTTTTTTGGTTCTGGCGAATGTCTTTGAAGGCGAAGAAGTCGCGGCCGGTGTGATTGAAAACGCCGTCGATGATGATGTGCATGCCGCGTTCATGCGCGCGACGGACAAGATCGAGAAATAATTTATCGGCCGCAGTCCATTGCCATGTGCGCGGATCGGCGGTTTCCTTGTCGATCAAAGCGAAGTCGCCTTTCGGATCGGGGCCGAAGAACGGATCGATGTGGTGATAGGAATTGCCGTCGTATTTGTGGAGCGAGCGCGAATAAAAAACCGGATTCAGATAAATTGCGTTGATGCCGAGATCGCAGAGGTAATCGAGCTTGTCGATGACACCTTGAAGATCGCCGCCGTAACGGCGGTCGAGCACGCCGTCGCGATAAAAATCGGAGCCGAGCTCATTTTCCCAATCGTCGCGCGCATACCAATCGGCGGTCCAGGATGAGATGCGCCACGATTCGCCGGGCTTGATCGGCCATTCAAGCGAATCGCGGGTGGGATCGTTTTTGGTATCGCCGTTACAAAAGCGCTCGGGAAAAATCTGGTAGAAGATTGCTTCACCGGCCCAGGCGGGCTGGCCGATGGTGTCCGCGCCTAACGAGCCGGCAAACGCGAAAATTAAAATGCAAAGCAGCAGCGAACGCATGAAAGATCGACAATCAACGGCGGTCAGAGACCGCCGCTACAGTAAATTAGGGGACGACGCGAACGCGATAAAATGCTGGTGTGGACGCGGAAATATTTTCGCTCGCGGTCGGGCCGGTCGCCGTGATTTGAGTTCCGACATCGGTGTAAGTGCCACCGGGCGTGGTCGAGCTCTGCACAAAGTATTTTTTGCCGTTCACGCTGTTCCAACTAATCGAAACCGTGTTCGCATCCGGACGCGTGACGCTATTCACGCGCAAGATCGACATCGGATCGAACGGGTTCGTCCCGGCGACGTCTTCTTTGCTGTTGATCATTCCGTCGCCGTCGTCGTCGCCATTTGGGTCGATGAACTTGACCGGCACCGGTGAACTCGCCGGACCGGTGACGTTGTTATCGTTCGGATTGATGCTTTGAACGACTACGGTCGCGGTCTGCCCAAGCGCGCCGATGATCGTCGTGCTCGTGCTGCAGGTGACGAAGGTGTTGGTGCTACCGTTAATGGTAACGCTGACTTTGTAACACGGCACTACGCCTTCACTGTCCGGCGCGGCCGCGGACCAGCTAATAATTCCGCTCGTGCCGAGCTCGTAACCGTAAGCATTCGGCGCCGATGCGGGGCCGGGGGTGGTGCTGGGTTGAGTTACGTCGTAGAGCTTCAGATATTGCGCTTCATACGGACGTTGATTCCAGGCCGGGTCGTTCGGATTCGCGCTCGTCTGCATGGTCGGGACTTTGTACAGCCTAACGAATAGCCCATTGCCGAGTAGATCGTCGCCGCTACGATGGCCGCTAAAGAGGAAATAATTGCGGCGGTTTTGATCGAACCCCAGCGCCGATGGCCCAAGGTAGGCGGAAAGATTTCTCACGTCGTACATGCGTCCCGATTTAATGCCGAAGAGATTTCCGCTGCCGAAGGGGATGTTGACGTTGAAGTTGCCTTGTTGATCGGCGTCGCGATTCAAATTCGCAAAGCCAAATACGACATCGGTGGTCGCGGGCGAGCCGCCAGCGACTTCGTATTTCGCGATCGAGAAGAGACTTTGCTGAATGGAACCATCCGTTTGGTTCAAGTAGAAGCGATTCGAGCTTCGTAACGCGGGGCTGAATTGCCGCGCCAAACCCATAGCGGCGTAAACAGGATAAAGTTGATCGTTGCCGAAATCGGAATCATTCCAGATCGGCGTCATAGAATTGAAATCCTTGAAGTCGGCGATCTGTTTCCCGAAATTTGTTTCGTAAAGCGAGTAGCCAAAGGTGCGCGAGATGCCGAGCTCCTGACCCGGGAATATGAGCGGAGCGCCATCGATCGTGTTGCAGACGGCATAACGAATGACGGCGAACCAGGGATCGGTGTAGGCCTCTTCGTCGTGCGACATGTTGTTCAGCAAAACGAGACTCTGGCCATAAGCGCTTCGACGCGCGTCGAAGATTCCGCGAAAATCGCTGGTGCTACTCGAGTTCTTGAGTGGGAAAACGATGTTCTCGTTGAGCAAATCGAAGTGCCGATTAGATCGATAGGTAACCGCGCCGCCATCGAGCGATTCGGCCATGAAGAGAAAGTTCCATTTTCGCGTGCGCGTCTTGTTAACGATGTATTCCCAGAGTTGTGGCGGTAATCCCTGACCGAAATCCGCGCGCAGGCCACCGATGCCGTGGGATGTTTGAGTCGCAAGGCCCGAGCCTGGAGGCACACCCGTCTGTTCCAGCCAGTAGAGTGTGTAGTTAGAAAAATATTTCCAGACGTTTTGCGTCACTTGATCGAAGTGACCGTGACCGTCACCCGCAGCATTCGGATCATCGACGCCTGTTTCAGTGCCGCTTACCTTGTTAATTGAGTAATCGAACCAATCCTGCTCGTTGTTATAGTTGCCATTGTCGTCTGGGTTGATGTCGACCAAAGCGGCATAGCGGCCGAAGAAAACGTCGCGAACATCATTCCATTTACCGAAGTCGCCGCGGTCGGGCGCAATCGCAATATTTCCTGCGCCAGATGCGCGCATGGCGTAGTTCACATCGCGCGAATAGAACCGCGCTTCCACGTTGCGGAAGAGGGAGTTCGCGCTTGGACTATTCCCAAACAAGGATGTTCCTTGCGAGCTGATCTCGCAATCCGGCGCGGTGTGATTGAATGGCGCGTCGAGCATGATGCCCACACCCTCTGTATTTGCCGCGCTTACTAATCCAACGAACGCCTGCTTAGCCGCGTTGCGATTATTGGCATCATTCACGCCGGCGGCCGAATTGTAATTCGTCGACATCAGCGGATTGATATCGAAGAAATTTCGCACGGAATAGGGACTGCCGGGATCGTGGCCTTGCTGTGCTTCCTGGGTGATCGGATGGATTGGCTGAAACCACATCCAATTGCAGCCGAGATTTTTCAGGTAGTTCAGGTTCCAATGATTCTGCGCGCCTTGATGCGGCGCGTTCGGCGCATCGTACAAGTCTTCCAATGTCCCGCGGTCGGAAAATGCTGTCCCGCTGCTATCGAGATTGAAAACATTCACCTCATAGAGATTAATGTTTCGCGCATCGACTGGGGAAACAACGATGGCGTGGTCGCGCCGGCCGGCCGCGATGTTCGTGTAGTAGCGCCAATTATTATCGCCGCTCACTTTCCAGCGCGCGGTCAGCCGATACGCGCCGGTTTTATCGGCCGGTAAAGTGAGCGTGTATTCACCCGGATTCCCCGTAGCGGACATTGTGTACGCCTTGTAATAATGGGAATCGTTTCCCGCGATGATGAGATCGCCATTGATCGGTTCGATACCTTCTTCGGTCGCGATCCCGTTCGCATCGGTGTACGGCGTCGTGACTTTGTCGCGTCGGTTTAAATTCGTGAAGACCTCGGCCGCGGTCACATTCGCCTGACCCGGCGCGAATAAAATTGTAAACGGCACCGAGTCGCCCTTCGTTTCATCGACAAAAACATGGGTCGTGGTGTAATTTGCGCTTACGCCGTTCACCGTGAGCACCGGGTCGCCTATCGTCCCGATGGTGAATGAGAAAATGTGGCCGAGATAATTCGTGCCGTCACCGGCGTTGTAATCGCCAAACTTCTGTTCGTTGTTCGACGAATTCCAGAAACCGACCTTGTATTTCACGGTCGTGCCCAGCGGCGAATTCAACAGATTCGGCACCGTCGCGACCCACCACATCGGCGTTCCCGCGATGCTCGTACTCCCACCACCGTTTTGACTCGTGTTCTCGGGATGATCGTAAGTAAAAGTCGCAACGTGGGTCGCGGCTGTTGCCGCTGTTCCTGGGTTTAATCCCGGAAATGGATCGCTACCGTCGGTCGTGTAATAGATCGCGCCGTTCGTTACCCAACGCGTGCTGACGTTGTTAGGGTCGCCGATGTAACCGACCTTCGCCCAAAACTGCACATCGCTACCGCTATTCGCACGATTGTTCGCATGAAAAATCCACGCCGGACGATTGCGAATCGTAAACGGATTTGATGCGGCCAGATTTTGTTCCGGACTTCCGCTGAACACCGTCCCTTCGACCAATCCGTAGTTGCCATGATCACCGGCGCCCTGCGGCGCATAAATGAATGTGCTGCCAAATCCCGACGACCCATCCGTCGTGACATAAACGTAATATTGGATCGGATCGTTCGCGGGGATGCCGCTCGTACTGAAACTCGCCTTCCAATATTGATTGCTGCCGCTGTTGCGATCGAAACCGAGCCCGACACTCTGCCATACACCTTGCGACGCGCCCTTATAAAACAACGTGCCGCCGGTCTGATTCGCTCCGTTTCCCTTATAGACGCCCTGATAAATCGTGACCGTCGTCGGACTCGCCGGATTGTTGCTGATCTCCATCCACGGTTCGCGCATGTGCGTCCCGTTCAGGTCCGTCGCGTTATCGGGAATGTGCCAACAAATCGTCGTTGTCGCTGATACGATAGCGGCCGATGCCCAGACAATCGCGACGGCAATGAGGACAGAAAGAGTTTTGAAACGCATCTTGCTTTAGTTAGGGAACGAGGCTGACCTCGAGTTTGTAAAAACGTTGTCCGCCCGATGGCGGTGATCCGGTGTCAGCGCCGTTGTCGATGTAATCGATTGTCGATCCTGTACCGAAAATATCCGCGCCCGCCTGCAGCCACGGCCCCGCCGGCGCGCTGCTGTAATAAACGCGATAAATCCGGTCGTGAATGCTCGCGAAACTCAATTTCACCGTCGTCAACGATGTTCGCACAATCTTCAGCCCGGCGTTAGCTGAATCCGGCACCGTCGGGTTCGTGCCGAGAATGTATTCCTGCAAATTCGTTTTACCGTCGCCATCAAGATCGACATTCGCTCCATTGTTTCCATTCGGATTATTCGGATCGAATCCGTATTTCGTTTCCCACCAATCCGGCAATCCATCTCCATCCGTGTCGAAGGTCAACGCCGCGCCGGTCTCGAAACCAAACGCAAAAGTCATCGCGCCGTTTGATTGCAGCTCGACCTGTTGCGTGTGCGCTTGATTGCGCATCGCGACGGTATCGAGCACGAGCGCGTCGGAATCGTTCGCCGATGCGTTGAACGTCGCGCCGCTGAATCCGCTTCCGGCAAAGCGCAGATATTCGCGCACAGTTCGGCCCGGCGCGTTGTTAAACAAATCCACTTCGCTCGCGCTGCTCTGCAAGATCGACAAGTGCGATTGACCTGCCGTCATCAAATCGAGCAGGTCAGGCGACAAACCAAATCGCACAAACATCTGCGTCACGTTTGTCGTCGCGTAACTCGCATTCAACGCGCTCTTGCGCGCCGCGAGCGTGATCGTCTTCGCGATCTTCCCGTCCGAGCTCGTGAACTTCCATCCATTCGTCACCGATGAGGGCGTGTAGACGTCGTTCACATACGCGAACGTTCCCGCCGGCACCGTGTTCGTCTTTACGAACCAATCTTTAAATCCGGACGTGCGAAATGCGTTCACCGCTCCGTTCACGAAATTGCCCGCTCCTTCATCTTCCGTTTCCGAGCCGGCGTAACTCGCGAAATTTCCCGCGACCTGCGACACGTATCCGGTGTCGATGTCGCGCAACCACGCTCCGGTCATCCGTCCGCCCTGTTTTTCAAACAACGCGAACAACCGATCGTTGTAGATCAAATATTCATTCTCTCCATCAAGATCGACATCTTCCTGTGCGGTCACCACGCTGTTGTTGAAATTGCCGGCGCTGGCCGCATTCGCCCACGTATTCACACGCGCGTAAATCGCCGCCGTCCGCGTCTGCGCCTGCGCGATTTTCGAAAATCCGGACAGCGTTTGGTTCGTCGTGTCGGGATTGATGTAAGCGCCCGTGCTGTATTTGCTCAGATCGTTGTTCGTCTGATTATGAAACGCCGTTTCAAATTCCGACGCGTGCAACGTCGCGCGCGCGAGCGCGAAGAGTCCAGTCGTGGCCGGCCCGGGCACGATTCCGTTCACCGCATTCCAGCTAAGATCGACAATTCCATTTGCGCCTAACAAGCCGAACGTCGTCGGCACATTCACGCCCGTGCGAATGCTGAACACTTTCGTGCTCAAACTCTCTTCCAATCCCGAGCCGAAATACCAATGGTCGTAACTTTCCTCGCTCGCGTGATCGATAAAATCCTTCGACACATTCGTTAGGCTCAAACCCGTTCCGCGATTTACCGTTCCCCAGTTCGTCGTGCTTCCGCCATTCGAATTAAATGCGACCTGACCGCTCGCGATCTGGTCCGGCGTCACCACCTGGATCCACGGATGACTTGCGAGCCAACGCACATTTTTGTCGTAGGCATCGGCGTTTGTTTTCGTGGCAAAATCTTCCCATTGATTCACGAACGTCACGACCTGGTCCTGCTGACTGTCGCGCACTTTGCGGCTCAGTAATTGTCGCAGCAGGACTGGCAATCCGTTGTCATCATTTAAAAACAATTGCGTCCCGATGCCGTCGTTAATCACGAACGCCTTCGCGTTATTGATTTGGTTAACGCGGTAGCCGTCGTTCCCCAGCGCGGAATTGCGGCCGAACCATTTGAAGACGTGCCGCATTTGATCGACAAACGTGCAGCTGTAGCCGAGCTCGGAAACTTTTTGCAGCACGCCTGAATCACTCACGCGCTCGGGCGTCCAGAAAACATTCGGCGACGGTGCGTGGCCGTAGATCGAAGTCAGGAACGAATTCGCCAGACCGACGTTGTCGATGTTGTACGCGCTCGGGAAATAATCGAGCACGTGATCGGAAAACGTCGTGCCGATAAGATCGACAATGTTATTGCCGATGAGATTGCCGATGCGCGCGTTCAAGGCCGGGCCATCGCGAAACGTATTGGTCGAGCCGACCCTGGCCCACTGAATCGCGGACGCGAGCGTCGGCGTCACGTGCAACGCGAACGGAACTCCGAACGCTTCATGCGCGTCGAGCGCGCGATAATATCCTGCGCCCGCGGCGTTGTTGATGAGCGACTGGGTCACACTGCCGGGTTGGATCGCCTGATTGCCGTGCAAGATCGACATCACCTTCACACGCTTGCCGCGATCGTTGTCCGCATTGATCCCGACCCATTGATGCAGGACGCTGTTCGCGCCCGCGATGTTCGGCTGATCCTGCCAGTAATCGCTCGCAATATTGCTGTCGCGGATGGAATCCCGAATGTCCGACCGGCCGCCGATGTCGCCCGCGCCCACCGGATTGTTCTGCGTGCCATCGCGCGTTGTGAACACTTGATAGAGCAAATTATTCGGGTCGCCGTTCCAGCCCGCATCGATCAACGCTTGTCGACTAATCGAAAACTCGACCGCATCGAGATCGGAATTGTAGTAAGCTTTCTTGAATCCGTTAGGCGCAGTTTGGTCGCGCACCGTCACACCGAATGGCGCGAGGTCCTGACCGATCGCGGTCGAGTGCGTGGCCGAGTTTTGGTTCCACAGATAAACGCGACCGTTGTCCGTTTGATATGCAGCCACGACCGCCTGCCATTTCATCGCCGTGCCGGTGTCGATTTGGTCCGGCAAATTAAATTCGCCCGTGCCGGGATTTCCGAAATTGATCACGACATAAATGTCGAGATTCCCCTGTTCCGCGTAGGCCTTCAGGTCCTGCATGTCGACGCGGAAATAGAAATTGCCGTCGCCGCCTAACGATGTCGATCCACCGTCGTGCGCGTAAAACGCGACGAGATCGCGCGACGAATCGAACCCATCATACGCATGATAGACGTCGCCCTGGTTGAAATTGCCCCCGTCGCCATCGTAAGCGTCGAGCGCAATCAAATCGTTCGCCGTCCAATCGGTGAACTCGTGCTTGTTCGTGACGCCGCCGACAGTCGTTGTCGATCCTGCGCCGATGGTGATCGCGCCCGCCGGCGGCGGCGGTCCATTCCCGGCCACGTGCGGATCGGTTCCGTTAATGAACTCCTGCAAATTACTGAAGCCGTCGCCGTCCGGGTCGCCGGTCGGGCCGTTGTCGGTATTCGCGATGAGCTTGCCGGTGCGCAGATTGTAATGACCGATCACGCCGTCATCGAATGGATCGAGCCCGTGTTGAATTTTCCATCCGTCCGGCAAACCATCGCCCGATGTGCTCGGGCGGCGCGGATCGGTCTCGAGCCAGACGATGTCGATCTTATCGGCGCGAATGTTTCCGCCCGGCCGGAAAATGGCGTCGAGCTTCGCGCGATCGAGACGCGTCGAGGTGTAAGTGAGTCCGTTTGTCGGCTCGGTGTAGGTCGAACAAAAATCCGAATACTTGAACGTGGCCGAGCCTAACGAACCGTTAGCAGTCACGCTCTGTCTGAAATCGCTGAAGGTCGCGAGCACGACGAAATTCCCGTTCACGTCGGTTTGATTCCGATCGATCACCGCAAGATCGACAATTCCATTTCCGTTCGAGTCTTCGCTGCCGTCGGCGAGCTTGTCGTTGTCCGTGTCCTGATTATTCGGATCGGTCTCGAGCCAAACCGCATTCGGCGCGTGCACCAACACTTTGTCCATGTCGATCTTCGATGAGTTGTAAACGGTCGGCGGATGGGCGATGACCGCTTCGCCGTTCACGCCGTTAGGCAAAATGTCGACGCGCCCGTTGTGCACCGGCGTGTAATTGCTGCCGTTGATCGCGAAGGTGCGATCTTCCAATCCATCTTTTACGCCGTCATCATCCGTGTCCGGTTTGTTTGGATCGGTCATCGTGCCCGCGATCAAATCGGTGCGCGAATTGTTCAGATTGTACGGCCACGGGTCGTAGAAATCGTAACCGGTCGGGCGATTCGCGTCGTCGGTCGTGTTGTATATCGGCGGATCGAGATCGGGTTGGAAATTCGGAACGCCGTCGCCGTTTGTGTCGGTCGTCGTGCTCGTGTCGCCGACCGCGGCGGCCCAACCGAGCTCTAACCCGTCCGACAAATCATCGCCGTCGCTATCCGGATTCAGCGGATCGGTTTTGCCGGAGATCGCCCAGATGTGGACCTGGTCGTTAGTCCAAGTTTCGGAATTCGTCGTCGGTAGCGGAATGGCAGTCGTCTCAATCGGCGCCGCGCCCGGATTATAAAGTCCGAGGCCATCGTCGTCTTTGTCGTCCTTCCCGTTCGTGGGAACGATCTGACGGAACTCCACCGTGGCGTTACGAGTACTTGTCGATGTACCGGCGGGAGCGGTGACGGTAGAAACAATCTGGTAAGTTCCTTCTGCGACATTGCTCCAGGTAAAATCCCAATACTTGCTGCTGCCGTTGGTCGTAGTGGAATCAAGCGCGACCGTGCCGGCGCCTAACGAGAACGTGATCGCGACGTTCGTCGCATCCAAATTCGTCTCCACACGAATCGGCACCTGCCGCTGCGCCGGCGTCGGATTCGCCACATCCGGCAGCACGATGACGTAGGCCTTGCCATCGGAATCAACCTCCGGCGGCGTGACGATGACGTTGCGAATGACCGGAATGGCGCGCGCCTTTACTAATCGAAACGCTTCCAGCGTCGGTTGCGCCGGCGCGGTGTAGGTGACATCGATCGTGTGCAGAAAATTCGGAATGTCGTTGTAGAGATTCGGTAATTGATAGGCGAGCTCGTGGTAATCGTTCGTGACGTCGTAATTGATGTGATAATTCGTGCGGCTTTGCGGAACGCCATTCGCCGACGAACCGGACTCGCTGCTCGCGATCTTGATCAGGAACCGGTCGATCAACTGTTGGGTCGTTAGGCCGTTCGCAAGCGATTTACTAAACCACACCTTCATCACGTAACTCGAATCGACGAGATCGCCGTCGTTCGACGGAAACGCGACGAACATGCGCGTGTTCGGACCGGCGGCAGTAACATGTCGATCTAACGTGGTGTAGTGGCCGGCGGCGTCGCTGAGATTGAAATCTTTGTATTCAGACGACGAGAGTTCCCGCAGACGCACTTTAATCGTCGCATTTCCGCTCGACGGAATGTTCGTGTAATCGAAACGCCATTCGCGCGGATACACGCTGCTCACCGCCGCATTGGGCGTGACTTCGGTCGCCTTCACCCATGTCTGCGCGATACTGCCGTTCCAAACTCCGTCGCCGTTGAGATCAGTGAACGCTTCCCCGATGTCCCATGTGCCGTTGCCGTTTGTATCGACGAACGGCTCGAAGCCGGCGCCATTCCCGCCTTGCGTGCGAATGTTGAAGTCGTCGTTCGCAAGATCGACATCGTCGATGTGATACCAGACTTCGGTCACGCTCGGGTCGGTGCGCACGACCACGCCGTAACGTGAGCCGCCGATGGTATCGTTCTCCGCCGGGAATTTGATTTCGCCCTGCGGCGCCTGCGCGTCGTAGTAAAACGATTGCACAAACGTGTTGTAAATCGACGCGCGCAACCCGTTACCGACGCCGGAACTATCGCGACGCAGGAAGGCGCGCGCGCGCAAAACGTGGAACCCTTCCGTTAGGCCAGTTTGCGTCGCACCGTAATCGTTGTGCGGATAAACCAGCGCGGTGGTGGCGTTGAAATGCGGAATCTGGAACGTGGTCAGCATTTTCTTTTTGCGGAAGACTTCGTTCTGACCCGCAGGAAATTGACTGCCTTGTCCCGTTTTGAAGATGCCGATCTTGTATTTAATCGTGCCGGTCGGCCGCGGAATACTGGCCTTGCCCCACCAGTTCGCGTCATTGCTCGGATTCGGCGGCTGATAAAACATTTCCGCGGTCTGCGTGGTGCCGAGTCCAACGCCGTTCGCGCCTTCGGGATTTGATCCGTCGTTCGTGTAGTAGAAGAACATCCGGAATCCGCCACCGACCGAATTCGTTTTCGCGTAAACGGTGATTGTCGATCCATTGTCGACGTATTGGGTCGCCGGTGCGGCGCCGCCGCTTGGGTTCCAGCCATCGAACCCGGCGATTGGATCGTGATAGACAAATGCGGCGGCGGCAGATGGATCAATCGGATCCTGTGGATTGCTGCCGAATCCGTTCACTGTCGCGCCGCCCCCAGTGTAAGTTTCCGCGCCCACGGAACCGAAGGTGCAACGCGACGTGTCCCGGGCCGCAAATTTTTCCGGGCCGCTCCGCGACACGAACTGCGGCTGTTCGTAACCGAGAAAAACATCCGTGGAGATACCCGGCGGATTATCGCGCTTTTCGCCGCTCGTTGGGCCTAACGGAATCTGGGAGTTAATGTCGACGCCGCCATCGAGCTCCATCAAAATGTTTTCCGCGGAACCGTCCGTGCGCGCGATGAAACTGAGGTCGCTTCCGTTCGTGACGCGCGGAATCGTGTACGGATAGGAATAACTTCCGGCAACGGCGCCGGCCACATTGTACGGATTAAAATTCGGATCACCATCCGGACCGTCTTTGCGCAGGTAAGTGAGAGTAGATGTCGATCCACCATTTTGCAGGATCGTGAGCGGCTTGCCCCCGCCTAACGACCACGCGTCCGATTCTTCCGGGTTGCGCCACGAGAAAACGAAGTAGCCGCCAGCCGGGACGATGGTGGATCCATTGATGATCTCGCTCGCGTATTTGTAAAAGCCGCCGCCGAAGGTGGAGTAATTGTAGAGATAAGCGTCGCTGCCCGTGCCGGCCAAAGGCGTATGCGGGAAGCTGGTGGTGAAATTTCGCGCCTGACCCGCGGCATAGTTGTCATTCATCAGAAACAACATCGTCACGCCGTCGGCGTCCGGCATCGACGCGTTCTCGCGCTTGTCGATCCTTTCATACGCGACGAAATCGTTGTCGCTCCATTTCCCAACCTGATAACCGCGCGCGAATTGGTTGTGGATGTAGAGCAAATTCGGAATTTTCGGATCGTTGAATTGTCCGAGGAAATTGGTGTTCGCATGTCGCGGAAACGCGCCGCCGCTCTGGCTCAACGTTTGCGATTGATGATTGCCATCGGTGTAAACGGAACCGAGTCCGGCCCGCGTGAGATAAAGTCCGAACTGCAATTCGCGCCGTGAAGCGTAATCATTGTCATGACTCTGCGCGTACATCACGCCTAACGAAACGTCGAACCCGTAACTGCCCGGCTGATCCAATCCCTGAAGCCCAGCCGACGGATTTCCCAGAATGCCGTTCATCGCACTTTGCAGCGGATTGTTCACGAGTCGCATGCCGCGATCGAAATAATCGAAGTAGGCCGGCGGCTCCCCCAAATGTTCGCCGAACATCATGGCGTTATGCCGCGGCTTTTCCGTGTCGAAATATGATTCGCGCAAGTTCACGCCGGCCTGACCGGCCGGCAGATTGAACTTCGTGTCGTTAAAGCCGCGGGTGAGATTAAACTGAAATTCCGCCTGCCCGATGTATCCGTAAGCGTTGTAATCTTTTCCAGAACCGCTGGCGCCGAAGAAATCCGCCGGCACGTGTTTGACGGCGTCGAGTCGCAAACCATCGGCATGTGTGCGGTCCATCAACCAACGCGCGCTGCGATTGAGAAAATCCTGCACGTATTCGCTGTAGAACCCCGGATTGTCCGCGAGCATTTGCGCGGTGATACCGTTGTTAGGCCCGAAGCCGACGTAAGTGCCGTCCGGTTTGTAGCAGTAGTACTCCGGATTATTCGGCTGCCTAACGAACTTGATCTTCGGGAATGTCGATCCTTCCGTTAGTCCGAAATTTTCGTTCGTTCCGCCCGGCTCCTGTGCAAGATCGACAAGGTCCGAGAAATTCCGGTGCTGCACCTGCCAGGAGTCACCCCAGTTCGCGATGTTGTCCCACTTGCGATAAAAACCTTCCGGCGTCAGGCGGAGGTGAAAATCTTCCGGCACAAGTCCCGGGTAAGTATCGATCGGCGTGCTCGCGTTATAGCCCGGCACATCGAACGCGTTGTGATTCATCACATTGTCGAAGTAAACTCGAATGCCGAACCGGTGCGCGATCTCCACCATGCGCAACAAATCCGCTTCCGTTCCGTAACGCGTCCGCACCGAACCGCGTTGATCCTTGCTGCCGAGATCGAACCGGTCCCACAAATCGTAACCGACCGAAAGTCCGCCGCTCCCTTTCGTAGGAGGCGGCAGCCAGAGCGAATCGTAACCCGCTTCCGCCAGCTCTGGCATCTTCAGCGCGATCTCGTTCCAATCGGTATTGAAGTACTGCAGCATCGCCTCGCCGCGAACGAGTTGCGTGGCGATGAGAACGAGCGCCGCCGAGAGATACAGTCCAACGCGGCGGCGATTAAAGTTCATTTCGGGGGAGAGTTAATCGCGATTCGCCTGAGGAGTTGAGGCCGTGCGAAATCGGTCGCGGATTCTACCGTATTCCGTTGGAAAAGCGCGAGAAATTTTAAGCTTTTTTCCTGTTGAATCCGCCTCATTTTTTTCGCCGAAGACTGCCCCATCTACAGAAAAAAGCCCCGCGGAAAACCGCGGGGCTTATGATCCGCCAAAGTAATTGTCGATCTTACGAACGTCGCCGCCGCATAAAAAACACCGCACCCAAAATCGCCGGCGCCGCCAGCAAAGACAGAGTCGAAGGCTCCGGAATCGCCGTAATGTTGAGGTTGTCGACCACGACATTTTGATTTGCGCCCGTATTAAAATTCCCGAATGCGATGGCGTTCAAAGTGCCAACGCCCGCACTTCCACCGTTCGTATCTATCAAGCTACCGCTGATAGATCCAATGTTGGCCCCGGAATTTGCTGTCAGCGAGTATGTGCCTGCCGCAGTGTCAAAATCCACGCTGAAATGAAGATTAACACCTCTCAATTCAGTGAGCCCGGTAATCGCAAATGTATGGGTCCCTGTTCCGTCGTTAACGAAAAGAACATTGTTTCCACTGCCTGGCGTCATTCCAACGAAGAGAAGCTCGTTGCCGCCAAAACTACTTCCAAGCCCACTCTTGATGTTGAAACCGGTTGTGCCGACGGCGTTATCAACGTCGAATCTCAAATCCAAAGAATAATTGCCGGCGATGACACCACCGGTAATGGTTCGTCCCATCGCTTGAGTATTTCCTGAGCCCCCGCCGGAAAAAACGCCAAGAGCGCGCGCGCCGGCAAGAGTTCCATTAAACAAGCCGCCGCCAGTGCCCTCCAGGTAGGTCAGTGCTCCAAAGCCGGTCCCGCCATTATCACCGTACTGAATTCCGTCGTTGTAATCGTTGCTCGGATTCGAATCTTCGAAATTATCCGTGGCAGAGAATGCCCCCGTCGCAGCTAATGCTAGCGCGCCCATTACGACCGCAAGTTTCTTCATCATAAAGTGAGTTCCGTTTTTCCCTCTAAACTGTGGAGGTGAGGGTTTCTCAAATTTCTGGAAAACTGTCAATACTAAATTCCGACCAAATTTAACAAGATTCTGCAGGCTGGGATCCCCTGGGCGATTGTCGATCTTACGCGGTTTACGCAGTACCTATGTCGCGGCGGTCTCAGCCTGCCAATTCCGCCAGGATCGCCTTCTGCACGTGCAGACGATTCTCCGCCTGATCGAAAATTGTCTGCGCATGCGCTTCGAACGTCTTCGCGTCGATCTCCTGCCCGCGATGCGCCGGTAAACAATGCATCACCAACGCGTCCGGCTTCGCCAATTTCACTAGCGCCTCATTGATCCAATACGGTCCGAGTTCCGCTTCGCGCCGCGCTTCTTCCGCTTCGCGCCCCATCGAAACCCAAATGTCCGTGTAGAGAACATCCGCGCCGCGCGCGGCCTCTTCGAGATTGTCTGTGCACATCACGCGTCCGCCCGCGCGCTCGAGCGTCTTCTTTTTTGGCTGATATTTTTTCGGCGACGCGATTCGCAACTCGAAATCGAGTTTCCCGGCTGCGAACAACCACGACCGCGCCGTGTTCGCAATTCCGTCGCCGACAAAGGTGACAATGCAATTGTCGATCTTGCCGCGTTTCTCGATGATTGTGAAAATATCGCCGAGGATCTGGCACGGATGCTCGTCGTCCGTCAGCGCGTTCACCGTCGGCACGCCGGAAAATTCCGCGAACTCTTCGATATCGCTTTGCGCATACGTGCGAATGACCGCGCCATGAATCATCCGCGCCAGCACGCGCGCCGTGTCCTTGATTAACTCGCCGCGCCCGAGCTGCGCGTCCGCCGCGTTCATGTAAATCGATTCGCCCCCGAGCTCGCGGATTCCCACTTCAAACGAAACGCGCGTGCGCGTTGATGGTTTTGAAAAAATCAACGCCCACGTTTGTCCCGCCAACGGTCGCGCTGAAATCTGTCCGCGTTTGTTTTTGAACTCGGCGGTGCGTTGCAAGATCCGCTCGATCTCTTCCCGCGTGAGCTGTTCGATGCTGAGTAGATGTTTCATGTTCGTGCAAGATCGACAACTACACTTTCGATCGCGCGCAATCCCTCTTCTGCTTCCTCGCGCGAGAGATTCAATGGCGGCAATAAACGAATGACCGAGTTCCCCGCCGGCACCGTCAGCACACCGCGCTCATGCAATCGCTTCACCACATCAATCGCGTCGAACTGCGATTGAAATTCAATTCCAATCATCAAACCAAGTCCGCGCACTTCGCGCACGACATCGCCGACAACTTTTCGTAATCGCTCCCGTATAAATGCGCCTAACGAGCGCGCATTCTCCGCCAAGCGATCGCGTTCAATCACCTCGAAAATCTTCAACGCCACCGCGCAGGCCAACGGTGTCCCGCCGAATGTGGTCGCATGCGAGCCGGCACTCAGCACCTCTCCAAATCTCTCGCGCACCCAAAACGCGCCCATCGGAAAACCGCCCCCGAGCGATTTCGCCATCGCCACTGCGTCCGGCACAAGATCGACATCTTCTTTCTCGAGAATGCGCTGCCAGCTTTGAAATTTACCGGTGCGAAAATGTCCGGCCTGCACTTCATCGAACAACAACAGCAGCCCATGTTGATCGCAAAGCGCGCGCAAGCCCGACAAGTATTGCGCCGTCGCAATCGTGATCCCGCTCTCGCCCTGCACCGGCTCGATCAAAATGGCGATTGTCGATCTTGTAATCGCCTCGCGCATGGCCGCGAGATCATTGAAGGGCACATGCTTGAATCCCGCCACCGGCGGATCGAATCCCTTTTTGATTTTCTCCTGACCGGTCGCCGCAATTCCCGCGAGCGTGCGGCCATGAAACGAATTCGTCGCGGTAATGATTTCGAATCGCTGCGAGTCCTGCCCGACCTTGCGCGCGAGTTTGAACAAACCTTCGTTCGCTTCCGCGCCGCTGTTGCAAAAGAAAACGCGACCCGGCGCGATAAGATCGACAATGCGTTTCGCCAAACGTCCCTGCGGTTCTGTATAATAGAGGTTCGAAACGTGAACGAGTTTCCGCGCCTGCTCGTTCAATGCATCGGCAATTTCGGCATTGGCGTGGCCTAACGAACAGACCGCGATCCCGCCGCCAAGATCGAGATAACGCTTCCCGTTCGCATCCCAAACGTAACTGCCTTCGCCGCGCTCAAGCACGAGGTCGAACCGCCCGTAACTGGGCACCACATTTTGCGCGAACAATTCCTGGATGCTTTGCGTCATCGCACCACTTCCGTTCCAACACCGGCGTCGGTAAAAATCTCCAACAGAATCGAATGCGGAATTCGCCCATCGACAAACTGCACCTTCTCCACCCCGCTCTCGATCGCTGCGACCGCGCTCTCGACTTTCGGGATCATTCCTTCCGCGATGACACCGGATTCTCGCAACCGCGGTACTTCATCGATCGGCAAATGCGTAATCAAGCTCGTCGCATCGTCCGGTGCACGCAGTAAGCCCGGAACATCGCTCATGAAAACGAGCCGGCGCGCCTTCAACGCAATCGCCGTCTTCGCCGCGGCGATGTCGGCGTTGCAGTTGTAAATCTTGCCGTCTTCGCCTTTGGCCGTCGGACTAACGACCGGCGTAATGCTGCGCCGAATACACTCGCGCAACGGCTCGGCATTCACCTCAACAACTTCGCCGACGTAGCCAAGATCGACATCGTCCTTTCGTTTCAATTTGCGACAACGAAAAATTTCCGAGCCCGAAAATCCCCGCGCTTTCCCGCCGAAATCCTGGATCGCTTTTACGATCTCGGGATTAATCTTCCACGACAAAATGCGCTCGACGATTTCCATCGTCGCTTCGTCCGTGCGCCGTTGACCGCCGACGAACTCCGCCTTCGCGCCGGATTGTTCGATCGCGCGCGTGATCGCTTTGCCGCCGCCATGCACGACAACCGGGTTGATCCCCACTGCTTCGAGAAAGACGACGTCGCGCGCGACGCGATGCCGTTCTTCTTCGTTAGGCGAATCCATGAAACTGCCGCCGTATTTCACGACGAAGACCTCGTTGCGAAAACGCTGCACGTATGGCAGCGCCTCCAACAACGTCGCGGCTTTGGAAATGATTTCTTCCATTTCTTACTGTGGCGGCAGCCGTCTCGGCTGCACCGTTTTCCTCCTCGCAGGCGACACGCCTGCCGCTACAGAAGAGGTTTTCATCCGCCGATGCCGTCGCCTTTGTTGAATGTCACGTAATCTTCCGTCAGGTCGCTGGCGAACATGGTGAACTCGCCGCGACCGAGGCGAAGATCGACATGAATATCGAATTCCTTCTCGGCCACGATCGGGCTCAATCGTCGCAATGGCTCCGCTTCTTGGCCGCGACGAAATCCCCATCGAATTTTGCGTTCGTTAGGCCGGCTGTAGCCAACATCGACAATCGCTTCGTTAACTTTGGCGGATGAATAACCAAGCGCGCACAAGATCCGTCCCCAATTGGGATCGCCACCGCACCAACTCGTGCGCACGAGCGAGCTGTTCGCGACGGCGCGCGCGGCCGCTTCGGCTTCGCGATCATTCCGCGCGCCACGAATTTTCAACGTCACGAATCGCGAAACGCCTTCGCCGTCGCGCACGATCATCTTCGCCAATTCCAGGCAAACGAAATTGAGAGCGCGTTGAAATTGTAGGGCGGCCATTTTAGCCGCCGTGGTTGCGGCCGGCGGCGAAGATCGCCGCCCTACAAAGACACTCTGGGCCATGCCGTTCGCGAGCATGATGACCGAATCGTTCGTGCTCATGTCGCCATCGACGGTGATGCGATTGAAGCTTTGCTCGACCGCAATTTTCAGCGCGCGTTTCAATGCGCGTGGCTCCATCGCGATGTCGCTGGTGATGAAGGCAAGCATCGTCGCCATTCCCGGTTGAATCATTCCCGCACCTTTCGCGATGCCGCCGATGCGCACGATGCGATTGTCGATCTTGCATTCGACCGCGATTTCTTTTCGCCGCGTGTCGCTGGTCATGATCGCTTCGGCGACACGCCGGGAAGAAGATGTCGATCTTGCGAGCAACGGCGCGCACGCGCGAATGCCGCGTGCGACATTTCGCATCGGCATAATCATACCGATTCGCCCAGTCGAACAAACGAGCACACCACGCTCGCCGATGTTGTAGCGGCGGTCTCTGACCGCCAAATCTCTTTGGCTCCGGCGCTCAGAGAGCGCCGCTACAGTGATCCGCGCCATCGCTTCGGCATCGCGCAAGCCTTGGTTTCCCGTGGCTGCGTTTGCGTTTCCCGAATTCACCACGATCGCGCGCGCGAATTTTTTGGCGGCAACCCGGCGACTCACTTTCACCGGTGCGGCGCAGACCTGGTTCGTGGTAAACATTCCGGCGACCGCGGCCGGAACATCGGAGACGATGAGCGCGAGATCATCTTTGCGCCCTTTATCGGAGCCTTTGCCGGTGCCGAGCTTTTTGATGTCGCAAAAAACGGCGGCGCATTTGAACCCGCGCGGCGCGCAGATGGAACCGGAAATGATTTTCAAATGAGGCCGGCGGTTTCGGGATGACCGCACATGAGGTTGAAACATTGCACGGCCTGACCGCTGGTGCCTTTGGTCAGGTTGTCGATCGCGCTCATGACGATGAGGCGCTGCGTGCGATTGTCGTTCTTCCACGCGATGTCGATGAAGTTCGTGAATGCGACGTGTTTCGTATCCGGCAATCGCTCGCCGCCTAACAAACGCACGAATGGCTCTTCGCCATACGCGCTGCGAAAAACAACGTCCGGATCGAAGTTGACCACGTTCGTGGCGATGTCGGTGTAAATGGTGGTGATGATGCCGCGGTTGAGCGGAACGAGATGCGGCGTGAATTGCACGGTCATTTTTTCGTCCGCTAAGATCGACAATTCCTGTTCGATCTCGGCGAGATGTCGATGTTTCGGCACGCCATACGGGCGCATCGATTCGTTGCACTCAGCGAACAAATAATCCGCTTCGACTTTGCGGCCGGCGCCGGTGACGCCGCTCAAGCTGGTGATGAGAATGCGCGCGCGGTCGATCGCTTTGCGACGAATGAGTGGACGCAGCGGAATGAGAATGCTCGTCGGATAACAACCGGGCGAGGCGACGAAGCGCGCATTGCGAATCTGGTCGCGATAAATTTCGGGCAGGCCGTAAACGAATTTGCCTAACAAACTCGGCGCGGGATGATCGCTGCCGTAAAATTCCTTGTACACGTTCGGGTCGCGAATGCGGAAGTCGGCGCTGAGATCGATGACACGCGCGCCAAGATCGACAAGTGGTTGAGCAAACTCGGCGGAAACGCCGTGGGGCAAGGCAAGAAAGATCACCTCGGCATCACGCGCGAGTGTTCGCGCATCGGCGTCCGTGAATCGCAGCTGGCTCGGGGCGAAACGCGGGAAAACATCACCGACCCATCGGCCGGCGAACTGGCGCGAAGTGACCGCGACAAGATCGACATGTGGATGAGCGCGCAGCAGGCGCAAGAGCTCTTCGCCGGCGTAACCGGACGCGCCCACGATCGCGACTTTGGTTCGAGATTTTTCCACAACGCGCAATGCGTATTCCGTCTCGCCGCGATTGCAATGAAACATTCTCGTCGCGCGAAAAATTCTGCGTTAGGCTGCGCCCTATGGATGCGATTTATCTCATCGGCTACGGCGTGCTCGCTGTTTTCGTTTTCGTTTTCGCGATCATTCTCTTCAATTTTTTCGGGATTTGGCTGCGTGCGCGCATCGCCAATGCGCCGGTCGGCATGGGCAAGATGATCGGCATGCGATTGCGACGGGTGCCGGTGGGATTGATTGTCGATAATCGAATCACGGCAGTGAAAGCGGGGATCGATATTCCGAGCGATCCGCTCGAGGCGCATTATCTCGCGGGCGGCGATGTGAGTCAGGTCATTCTGGCATTGATCGCGGCGGACAAAGCTGGCATTTCGTTAGACTTTAATCGCGCCTGCGCGATCGATTTGGCGACGAAAGGCACGGGCAAAACAGTTCTCGAGGCGGTGCGGACGAGCATTAATCCGAAAGTTATCGACGTGCCGAATCCGTCGATGGGCCGAACAACGATCGACGGCGTCGCGAAAGATGGCATCGGCGCAAAAGTGAAAGCGCGTGTGACCGTACGTTCGCATCTCGATCGATTTGTCGGCGGCGCGACCGAGGAGACGATTATCGCACGCGTGGGTGAAGGCATCGTGAGCGCGATCGGTTCGGCGGATTCTTACAAGGACGTGCTCGAAAATCCGGACCGCATTTCGAAAGCGGTGCTGGCGAAAGGGCTCGATAGCAATACGGCATTTGAAATTCTTTCGATCGACATTGCCGATGTCGATGTTGGCGACAACATCGGCGCGAAATTGCAGAGCGAGCAGGCCGACGCCGACAAACGTATCGCGCAGGCGAAAGCGGAAGTGCGACGCGCGGCGGCGGTGGCGGTCGAGCAGGAGATGCGGGCGGAAACGCAAAAGATGCGCGCGAAAGTTGTCGAAGCCGAATCGCTCGTGCCGCAGGCCATGGCGGAAGCGTTTCGCTCCGGTCATCTCGGCATCATGGATTATTACCGGATGAAAAATGTGCAGGCGGACACGTCGATGCGGGAATCGATCGCGGGCTCGGACAAGCCGCGGGCGGGCGAGTAATGCATCTCGATAACTGGCTTTTCCTTCTTTTCATCGCAGGCGCGATGTTGCTTCGCCTGATCGGCAACGCGACTTCGAAAGCGAAAAGAGATTCCGAAGAAGACGAGCGAAGATCGACAACTACTCCTCCGCCGACGCTGCGACCGAGTCGCGGCGATTCGCAGGAGGAACAAATCCGTAAATTTCTCGAAGCGCTCGGGCGGCCGAGCTCGTCATCGCCGCCTCCTGTCGTTAGGCCGCGCACGGATGTTCCGCCGCGCCCGGTCGCTCCAGTCGCGCCGCCGCGTGCAATGCCGCCATTAAAACGGCGACCGCCGTCGCCGCCGAAAATTGTGACGCCGCGCGAAGTGGCGGCGCCGACACCGAAAGTAGCTGTCTATCCGCAGACTCCGCCCGTTCCGGTTGCAGTAACGCCGTCCTCAGGCCCGAGCGCGTACGACATTGTTCCGCAAGCGGAAGTGGTCGTTAGGCGTGAAGCGAAGATCGACATCGTCACCTTGCTCCGGTCGCCTTCGGGTTTGCGCAATGCGATGGTGTTGCGCGAGATCTTCGGCCCGCCGCGCAGCATGCAAGATGTCGATCTTGTCGGAACTGCTTGAGGTCTGAACGCGATTTCGTAGCTTCCACATTCCTCTTTGCCGAAAGGCCGGCGTGGCGGAACTGGCAGACGCGCTGGACTCAAAATCCAGTGATCGCAAGATCGTGTGGGTTCGAGCCCCTCCGCCGGCACTACCGTTTCTGGCGGTTTGGATATTTTCTCGCGCGGTAGTATATTCCGCCCATGAAAAGTGCCTCGAAAGTTGGTGTTGTCCTTGCAGTCTTGTTCGGCGGCGCGGGCATATTGACCGCGTCAGCTTTGGAAGGAACGGTGCGCGACTCGAGCGGTCATTTGCTGCCGGGCGCGCAAATTCGCATTGAAGGTAAAGACGCGGCAAACGTCGCGACGGTGAAAACAAATGAGCGCGGGCATTACGCGCATCCATCGCTCAGCGGCGGAAGATATCGCGTGAGTCTCATCGTGAACGGTGAAACCAAAGCCGTGATCAATAACGTGACCCCGCGCGAAAATGAAACCGAGGTCTTGAACTTCGAATTGAAGCGCGCCGGAAATGCGACGCCTTCAGGCGTGGACAAGCATTACGTGCTTCTGAAATCGCCCACCGGATCGCACGTCGATCGCTGGGTCGAGGTCACGCAAGTGCCTGCCCAGATGAGCGTCGGCATGCAGGAGCGGCTGAATTTTTCGCCGAGCAAAGTGGCTCGCGATTTTCAGGAGAACTCCGGCAACGTCCGCTTCTAAAATCGGCGGCCCGTTACAAGATCGACATCGTCATTCGTAGTCGGACGCAGCCCGACTGGGCTTGCGTAAGACGACAAATCCGGCTACGATCTGCCCCTTATGTTGATCTCCTCTAGAAAAATCGGGCTGAGTCTTTCGGCGTTATTCCTTATCAGCGGCACGGCGTGGTCGGCCGCCATCCAGGGAAACGTCAAAGGCCCAGATGGGAAAGCACTCAAAGGCGCGGAAGTGCGTATCGAACGCAAGGACAAGTCAGCTTCGGCGGCATCTGTGAAAACGGACGCGCAGGGACGCTACGAGTTCAAAAACCTGGAAGCAGGAACTTACAAATTGCTGGCTGCCTCCAACGGCATGGCCGCAACCGCTTCCGACAATATCAAAACTCGCAACGACGGTGCGGTGCGGGTCGACTTCAATCTTAAGACGCAGACCGTCGCGGGAGCGCCCAAGAAAAAGACGCATAAAGTCTGGGTGCACGCGGACACTGGCACCAACATTGGCGGCAAGTGGGTCGATGTCGCGGACGACGAAGCGGCTCCCGTTTCGACGAGCACAAGCCCAGGCGCGAACAACGTAAGCAAAGCTGGCAACAGCTTCATTCGAAGCGCGCAACAGGGCGCCGGAAGCAACACCCACGGCGGTAACTAAGCCAAACTAAACTGGAATTTCGAACGCGCGGCCGGGTTTACTCGGCCGCGCGTTTTGTTTTTGTAAGATCGACATCTACCGCTTCGAGCTGATCCAGCGGTCAACCAATTCTTCCAACACATCCAGCGGCACCGCGCCATTGGTCAGCACCACATCGTGAAATTGCCGAATGTCGAATTTATCGCCTAACGATTTCTTCGCCTTCTCGCGAAGATCGACAATTTTCATCATGCCGATTTTGTAGGCGGTCGCTTGCGACGGCATGACGATGTAACGGTTGATCGAGTCTTCGCAGTCGCTGTGCGAATGCGGCGTGTTCTCCTCGAGATATTTAATCGCCTGTTCGCGCGTCCATTTTTTTGCGTGCAATCCGGTATCGACCACGAGACGTCCCGCGCGCCAAAGTTCGAGCGATAATCTCCCGAAATCCGAATACGGGTCCTGATACATGCCGATCTCTTTCGGCGTCAGTTCCGAGTAAAGTCCCCAGCCTTCGGTGTAAGCGGTGAAACGTCCGCCGAGCCGGCGAAATTTCGGAATGCCGGTCAGCTCCTGCGCGATCGCGATTTGCATGTGATGGCCCGGAATTCCCTCGTGATGGACTAACGACTCCAACTCGTAGGTCGGTTTGTCCTGCATGCTGCGCAGGTTCACGTAAAACATTCCCGGCCGCGTCCCATCCGGCGCCGGTTGCTGATAAAACGCCGCGCCGGCCGAGCTCTCTCGGAATTTCTCAACCGATTTCACCACCAGATCGGCTTTTGGTTTGGTGATAAACATTTCGTCGAGTCGCTTCTTCATCTCGTCGACGTACTGTTCGGCTTGGTGCAAATATTTCGCCCGACCTTCGTCGGTGTCTGGCAAATAGAATTGTCGATCTTCGCGCATGAATGTGAAGAACGCCTGGAGGTCGCCTTTGAATCCGACCTTGTCCTTGATCTTCTCCATCTCGCGATGAATACGGGCGACTTCGTCGAGACCGAGTTTGTGAATTTCTTCCGCCGTCAGATTCGTCGTCGTCGTGTTGCGCAACGCGACCTTGTAGTAGTCCGCGCCGTCCGGAAATTTCCACACACCGGCGTCGTCATTCGCGCGCTTCGATTGGTCCTCTAAAAACGCGATCAGTTTCTCGTAGGCCGGTTTTACCGATTTTGTGAGAGCGTCTCGTGCTCTTGCAATCGCCGTCTCTTTTTCGCTTTCGGTTCCGCTCTTTAACGCCTCGACTTTCTTCACGAAATCTTCGAACAGCGGACTCTTTTTGCCGGTGTCGTCGAACGGTCCGCCGGTAATGACTTTGCGACAGGCTTCGAGCACGAGCGGAAAAACAAATCGCGGTGCCACGACCTTGTGTTTTTCGCGCTCGCGCAGGATGTCGATCATTTGATCGAACATTTTCGGCGTCGCGTTCAAGCGCGCGATGTACGCTTCCGCGTCTTTGACGTTGTCGATCTTGTGCACGTTGATGAGGACCGTGGGCAGTTGCGCGTGATAGCCGCGCATCTGGCTCACGACATAGACATCGTTGCGAAAACGAAACTCCTCTTCCGCGCGTTGCACTTCGCGCTCGAAAATTTTCCAGCTCAATTGCGTCTGCGCATCGAGCGCGTCGAATTTGAAATTCTTTTTCAAGTCCGTGAGCTGGCGCTTCTCTACTTCGAGATCGGCTGCCGCTTTTTCGTCCGACAAATCTTCGAGCTGATCGTAATGCGTTTTGATTCCGTAAAACGATTCGTCGATCGGATGTCGCGCGACGGTTTCGTCCCAACATTTGTCGAAGAACTCGTTCGCGCGTTTTGATTCGGCCGCGATCTCGTCGGGCGTATAGGCGTGCGCCGTCGCGCACATCATCGCAAATACCCATGCCCGCCGCGCCATAGCGCCGCGCAGGCCGGTAATTCTTGACAATGTCATCCTGAGCGGAGCGAAGGATCTCTGATCATTTCTGGGATGGAGATGTTTCGCTTCGCTCAACATGACAGAATTATCCGTTGGTCCCCGTCATGTAGCCTTCCTCGCCGTGCTCATTGATGTCGAGACCTTGTCGCTCGATCTCCGGCGCAATGCGCAAACCAATTAGCGCGTTGACGACGGTGCCAATAACGAGCGCCCCGACAACCGCGAGCAAAATTGTGATGAAGATCGCTTTCAATTGTTCGAGCCACAGCGTGTGTCCGGCGAGCTTTGTTAAGTTCGGGTTCACCGTCGCAGTCGCGAAAATCCCGGTAAGAAATGCGCCAAGTGTTCCACCAATGGCGTGCACGCCGAAAGTGTCGAGCGCGTCGTCGTAATGAAACCACGACTTCAATTTCGTGCATGCGAAGAATGGAACCGCGCCCGCAAAAATCCCGATAATGACCGCGCCCGTTGGATCGACATAGCCGCACGCCGGCGTGATCACGACTAATCCGCCGACTGCGCCGGAACAAAATCCGAGCACGCTTGGTTTTCCGCGCAGGGTGTATTCGAGCATCGCCCACGTGAACGAGGCGACCGCCGTTGCCAGCGTCGTGGTCGTGAACGCATTCGCCGAAATCGCGTCGGCGCCGAGCGCGCTGCCGGCGTTAAATCCGTACCAACCTACCCACAACATTCCGGTCCCGACCATGCAGAGCACCATCGAATGCGGCGCCAGGATTTCCTTTCGAAAACCCAGTCGCGGGCCTAACAACAGACACAACACGAGCGCCGACCAACCGCTCGACATGTGCACGACGGTGCCACCGGCGAAATCGATGGCGTGAATTGTCGATCTTGCGTTGGTTAGGCCATTCATCCAGCCGTCGATTCCCCAGACCATGTGCGCAAGCGGGAAGTAAACGACGAACATCCAGATGGCGACGAAGGTCATGACCGCGGCGAAACGAATTCTTTCGGCCACCGCGCCGATGATGAGCGCCGGCGTGATGATGGCGAACATGAGCTGATAGATGGCGAAGACGTTATGCGAGACCCAGTAGGAGTAATCGGTGTTCGGCTGCGAATTCACGCCACGCAGAAAGGCGAACTTCATTCCGCCAAAAAGCGCGTTGCCGTGCGCGAAGACGAGCGAGTAACCGGCAGCCCACCACAAGATCGACACTAAACCGGCGATGCCGAGGCATTGCGCTAAGATCGACAAGACGTTTTTCGCCCTAACGAGTCCGCCGTAGAACAGCGCAAGACCCGGCAACGTCATGAAAAGCACGAGCGCGGCGCACGTCATCAGCCAGGCATTGTGACCCGGCCCGGGCGCGTTGAGATGCGTCGGCGCGGCGTTGTTGATGTAGGCTTCGAGATCGGCGACGCGTTGCTCGAGCGAGGGCGATGCTGTCGGTGTTTGCGCGTGAAGACCTCCCGCAATGCAAATCGCTACGAGCGAAAGCAGAATGAGTCGTCTCATTCTTCGCGCGCGGCTTTGACAATCTCGGCGAAACTACGCGCTTCCAAACTTGCGCCGCCAACGAGCGCGCCATCGATGTCAGGCTGCGACATCAACTCGCGCGCGTTGTTGGGCTTCACGCTCCCGCCGTATTGAATGCGAATTTTCTCAGCCACACTTTCGTCCGACATCTCGCGTAGCGTCTGCCGAATAAATGCGTGCGCTTCCTGCGCTTGCGCCGGCGTGGCGTTGCGGCCGGTGCCGATCGCCCACACCGGTTCATACGCGATCGTGGTTTCCTGAAGTTGCTTTGCGTCAAGATCGACAAGTGAACCTCGGAGTTGCGTCGACAAAACTTTTTCCACCTTGCCACCGTCGCGTTGCTCGAGCGTTTCGCCGATGCAGACAATCGGTTTCAACGTCGCTTCGTGCGCCGCTTTCACTTTTTTATTCACGATCTCGTCCGTCTCACCGAAAAGCTGCCGGCGTTCGCTGTGGCCGAGCACGACATAGCGAACGAATAGATCGCGCAGCAACGCCGCCGAAATTTCGCCGGTAAACGCGCCGCTGCGTTCCCAATGCATGTTCTGCGCGCCGACTTTGATATTCTGCGCGCTGCCTAACGATTCCGTGACTTTGGCGATGGCGGTGAACGGCGGAACAACCACCACATCGACATCGCGGATGTCGCCGAGCTCGAGCAGGAAATCGCGCACCCACTCGGCCGATTCGCCGACCGTCATGTTCATCTTCCAATTCGCCGCGACGATTTTCTTTCGCATGTTCATTTGTCGGTGAGCGCGGCCACGCCGGGCAATTCTTTACCTTCAAGTAATTCGAGCGAGGCGCCGCCGCCCGTCGAAATGAAAGTCATCTTGTCGGCCACGCCCGCTTGCTTGACCGCAGTCACGGAATCGCCGCCGCCAATGATCGTTGTCGCCTTCGCTTCCGCCATCGCTTTTGCTATCGCGAATGTGCCGCGCGCGAACTCCGGAATTTCAAAAACGCCTAACGGACCATTCCACAAGATCGTTTTCGCCTTGGCGATTTCGCTTTTGAAAAGCTCGATCGTTAACGGACCTGCATCGAGATTTTGCCAACCGTCGGGAATGCCGTGTTCGCGCGAAAGCTCGCCGGTTTCGCGCGTAGCGGCGCCGGGCTCGATTTTCTGCGCGATGATCGCATCTCGCGGCAACAGCAAATTAACTCCCCGCTTCTTCGCAAGATCGACAAGTTCATTTGCGAGGTCGGTCTTATCGGCTTCGACGCGGCTCGCGCCGATCGGAATTCCCTGCGCGAGAAAAAACGTGTTCGCCATCGCGCCGCCGATCAAAATCGTGTCCGCCTTTTCCATCAGCGCCTTGAGCACGCCGATTTTGTCCGAAACTTTCGCGCCGCCCATGATGACGACGAACGGCTTCGTCGGTTGGTCGAGCTCTTCATGGAGATACTTCAACTCTTTTTCCATGAGAAATCCCATCGCCGCCTGCTTCACGCATTTCGTAACACCAACCGTCGATGCGTGCGCGCGATGCGCAGCGCCGAACGCGTCGTTCACGTAAATTCCATCGCTTAACTTCGCCAGCGCTTCAGCAAACTTTGGATCGTTCGCTTCTTCCTCTGATTGAAAGCGCAGGTTCTCGAGCAACGTCACGCCGCCTTCATTCATATCGGCGATGATTGCCTCGGGAATCGCGCCGATGGTTTCGTGACTAAACCCGACCGGTTGTCCGATCAGCGAATGCAAATGGTCCGCGACCCAGCGCAGCGAATATTTCTCGACCCGTTTTCCTTTCGGCCGGCCGAGATGCGACATCAAAACTGTTTTCGCGCCGTGCTCGCGCAGCCAGTTGATCGTCGGCAAAGCTTCACGAATACGCGTGTCATCGACGATGTCGATCTTGCCGTCGTGTTCGGCGGTGGGCACATTGAAATCGACACGCACGAGCACACGTTTCCCGCGCACCTCGAGATCGCGCACGGAAAGTTTCGCCATTACTTCGACAACATCGCCATCATTTGCACGCAACGATTGCTGTAACCCCACTCGTTGTCGTACCAGCCGACCACTTTCACGAAACGATTGCCGAGCGTGAGTGTGAGTTTGCTGTCGAAAATGCACGAATGCGGATTGCCGACGATGTCCTGCGACACGAGCGGCTCGTCGCTGTATTCGAGAATGCCTTTGTAATTTTTTTCGCCGGCCGCGGCTTTGAACACTTCATTGACCTTGTCCGCGGTCGCATCTTTCGAAAGCACGGCGGTAAAATCGGTGACCGATCCATCCGGTGTCGGCACACGAAATGCGCCGCCATTCAATTTCCCTTTCAGTTGCGGGATCACTTCGCCGATCGCTTTGGCTGCGCCGGTGCTCGACGGAATGATGCTCAACGCCGCCGCGCGCGCGCGCCGCAAATCTTCGTGTGGAAAATCGAGAATGCGCTGGTCGTTGGTGTAGCTGTGGATCGTGCTCATGAATCCATGCTCGATGCCGAAGTTGTCGTTCAAAATTTTCGCCAGCGGCGCGAGACAATTGGTCGTGCAGCTCGCATTCGAAACGATCGCGTGCTTCGCCGCGTCGTAGATGTCGTCGTTGATCCCCATGCAAATGGTCGCGTCCGGATTTTTCGCCGGAGCGCTGATCAAAACTTTTTTGGCGCCGGCTTTGATATGGAGCTCGGCTTTGTCGCGCGCGGTAAAAAATCCGGTCGATTCCAGGACAACATCGACACCGAGATCTTTCCACGGCAACGCGCCCGGATCGCGCTCCTTCAAAATCTTAATCTTATGTCCGCGCACGACGATGTTCTGTTCGTCGTAGCCGATCTCGCCGTCGAATTTGCCGTGGACCGAGTCCCATTTGAGCAAATGCGCGAGCGTGTGCGTGTCGGTCAGGTCGTTGATCGCGCGAATGCGCTCGACATCTTTTTGCGTCATCGCGCGCAAGACATTGCGCCCGATCCGTCCGAATCCGTTGATTCCGTAGTTGGCCATAAGCTGAATTTCCGATTTTCGAATTGCGATCGCCGATTAAATTTCCGGCGGGTTGAGGCGGAGAAATTAAATGCGCATAACGACGAAGCAATCGGGAACTGCCGTGATATTTTTGGCAATGACATTGTCGATCTTGCCCGCATCCGGGGCACCGGCGCGCGATTCTTCATCGATGAAACGCATCGTCGTCTTCGGCGACAGCCTCTCCGAAGGGTTCATGCTCAAACAAAGCGAGGCGTGGCCGATGTTGCTCGTGGAAAAATTGCGCGGCGCGGGCTTGAATTACGAGATCGACAATTACAGTCAGAGCGGAGGCACGACCACGAGCGGCCTCAAGCGGCTGGGCCCGCATCTTAAACAAAAGATCGACATCTTCATTCTCGAGCTCGGCGTCAATGACGCCTTCATTTCCACGCCCATCCACGAGATTGAAAATAATCTGCAGGAAATCATCGACCGGGTGAAGCGCGTGAATCCAAACGTGCGCGTCATCATTTGCGGAATGCAATTGCCCGATCGCGCCGATGAAAGCTATCTCGAGCGCTTTGGAAAAATGTATGTCGATCTTGCGCAGAAAAATAATGCCGCGCTCGTGCCGTTTTTGCTCGAAGGCGTCTTCGGAAATCCGGCGCTGAATTTGTTCGATCGTCTGCATCCGAATGCGGCCGGTCACAAAATTCTCGTCGAAAACGTGTGGCGCGTGCTGGCGCCGGTCGCGCGCGAGACATCCGCGCAGCAGATGGCGCGCGTTCATTAAGTGTATGTCCGATCCTGCGCGCCCGAACGATCCCGATCCGTCCGATCCGTTTCAGCCGATCCACGGCGATAAGCCGGTCATCGAAAAGATCGAGATCGCGACCGAGGGCGAAGATTGCGACGAATGTGTGCGCAAATTGCGCCCGGTGCTGATGAAAATTCCGGGCGTGCAAAATGTCGATGTCGATCTACCGCGTGAACGCGTCATCATCACCTTCGACGCGCGCAAAACACACGCGCCCGATTTGCACGATGCGATTCTGAAGAGCGGCTACAAGCCCGCGCCATTTGCGCAGGCTTAAATTTTCGGCTGCTGTTGCGTGAGGCAATGAAACGCGCCGAGTCCCCAGATTAATTCGCGGCAATCGATGCCGATGACGCGGCGATTCGGGAACGCTTCGCGCAAGATCGACAATGTCATCTCGTCGTTGGGCTCGGCGTATTGCGGCGCGAGCACGACCGTATTTGCGATATAGAAATTGGCGTAACTCATCGGCAACACGAGATCTTCGCGCACGATCCGTTGCGTCGTCGGCAATTCAACGATTTCGAATTTTGTTTCACGTAAGCGGCGAAGATTTTCCTGCAGCGGTTCGTAGTTCGGATTGTTGCGATCCCGTTCCACGATCGCGAGCACAGTCGTTTCGTTGACGAACCGCGCGAGATTATCGATGTGGCCATCGGTGTCGTCGCCTTCCGTTCCACGCGCGAGCCAAACGATTTCGCGCACGCCAAGAAAATCGAGCAAGCGCTGTTCAACTTCTTCGCGCGACAGATTCGGGTTTCGATTTTCGTTCAACAAGCAACTCTCGGTCGTTAGGCAAACACCGGCGCCATTAACGTCGATCGAGCCGCCTTCGAGAATCATCTTCGGGTAAAACACAGGCACGCCGAGAATTTCGGCCACGCGCGTGGGCACGACTTCGTCGCGATCGAACGGCGGATATTTATTTCCCCACGCGTTGTAATCCCAATCGACCACGCAAAGCTTCGGGTCTTGATCGCGCGTCAGAAAAATCGGGCCGTGATCGCGGCACCATGGTTCGTTCGTCGGAATCTCATAGTAAGTGATGCATTCCGGCGCGATGCCGTCTAAAACCGCGCGCGCTTCCGCTTCGTGCGCCCCATTAACGACGTTGATGCAGACCGGTTCCGATTCGACGAGCGTCGCGACCATTTCCCGAAATACCGGCATGACGCGATCAAACGCGCCGGGAAAACTGATGCCTTCGCGCCGCGGCCACGAAAGCCAGGTGGCAGCGTGCGCTTCCCATTCCGCCGGCATGCCGTAACCGAGCGCGGCCGGTGTTTTTTCCATCAGCAAAAGTGCGATGGCGCGCGCAAGTTTCCAGTGCATTTGCACATATGTTTGCGTAGTTTGCATGGGCGAGATGGACCAGAAATCGGGAACAACGCGCGACGTTGATTCGTTAGTCCGCAATCTCATCGCGGAACGCGAGACGATCCTCGCCAGCATCAGCGACGCGTTTTCGGCGATCGACCGCAACTGGCGTTACACCTACGTGAACGACAAAGTGGCCGAGCTCGCCGGCCGCGCGAAGGAAGAAATCATCGGCAAAGTGATCTGGGATGTTTTCCCGGAAGCGGTGGGCGGCGAATTTTACGAACGCTGCCTGCGCGCGATGGAAGCGCGCCAGCCCGATCACTTCGAAATCTTTTATAAACCGTGGGGCCGCTGGCTCGAGACCCGCATTTATCCCGCGGCCGAGGGTATCGTGATTTTTCGCGCGGACATTACCGAGCGAAAAGAAAACGAAGCGCGGCTGCGTGAAAACGAGCGCAGATTACAAGAGTTGGAAGAGCGGGTGCGGCTGGCGGTCGAAGCGGCCGATGTCGGCACATTCGATTTTTATCCGCCGACGGGCGAATTGAAATGGTCGGCGCGATGTAACGAGATTTTCGGATTACCGCGCGAAGCCGAAGCGGACTACGTCAGTTACGTCAACGGCGTTCATCCGGAAGATCGACATATCATTCACGAAACTGTGGCGGGCGTTTTGAAACCCGGCGGAGATGCGCGTTACGACATCGAGTATCGCGTCATTCGCGCGGAAGATCGACAAGAGCGCTGGGTCTCGGAAAAAGGGCGCGCCATTCTTGACGAAAAAGGACACGCCGTGCGTTTCATCGGCACTCTTCTCGACATCACCGAATCGAAGAACGCGGCCATCGCGTTGCAACGCGCGAAGATTCAGGCGGAGGAAGCGAACCGCGCGAAAGATCAATTTCTCGCCATGCTCTCGCACGAATTGCGCACGCCGCTCACGCCCGTGCTCATGAGCGTCGCCGCCATGCGACGCGAAACGGATATTCCCAACAGCGTTCGCAGCGACCTCGAGATGTTGCAACGCAATATCGAGCTCGAAGCCCTGCTCATCGACGACCTTCTCGATCTTACGCGCATCGCGCATGGAAAATTTGAGTTGCACCAGGACGCGGTCGACGTCCATGCCTCGCTCGAACACGCGCTCAGCATTTCCGAGGCGGACTTGACCCAAAAAAGTTTGCACCTCGCGAAACGTTTTGAAGCGACCGAGCACCATTCGTGGGCCGACGCTGCGCGGTTGCAGCAGGTCTTTTGGAACATCATTAAGAACTCGATCAAGTTCACTCCCGACGGCGGCAAGATCGACATCTTTACCCACAACGACGACCAGCATTGCATCATCATTGAATTCAGCGACACCGGGATTGGGATCGAGCCGGAATTGCAGCCGCGCATTTTCGACGCCTTCGAGCAAGGCAGTCCGGCGATGACGTCGCGTTTCGGCGGTCTCGGCCTCGGCCTCGCCATCTCCAAACGCGTGATCGATCTGCATGGCGGCACCATTTGCGTGCGCAGCGAAGGTTGCGGCAAAGGCGCGACCTTCATCATTAAACTCAACGCCATGGAAACTTCATTGCTCGAAGGCCCGACCTATTTGCTCGATCTCAAGAGCGGCATCACCGGTACCGCGGACTTGTTGCTGGTGGAAGATCATGCGGACACTGCGCGCGTGATGCAGCGAGTTTTAGAGAGCGCCGGTTACTCGGTCATGCACGCGGCCAGTATCGCGCAGGCGCGCGATCTCGCGCATGGACGCAAATTCGATCTCGTCATCAGCGACGTTGGATTGCCCGACGGCACGGGTTTGGATTTGATGCGCGATTTGAAAGAAACGCATGGCTTGATGGGTATCGCGCTGAGCGGATTCGGAACGGAAGATGACGTGAACGCGAGTAAAGCAGCCGGATTCACCGAGCACATCACCAAGCCGGTGGACTGGGAACGTTTGCGCGACGCCATCGCGCGGGTGCTGGCCACGCGCGCAAATTCGACCGCGAACGGCGCGGGCAAATGACGCGCGCCGCCTGGATTTTCATTGTTGGCCTGACTGCGATTCGATTGTCGATCTTGCCGACGAAAGACCTGAGCGGCGACGAAGCGCATTACTTCATGTGGTCGCAGCGCCTGGCACCGGCGTATTTCAGCAAGGGACCGGGCGTCGCTTTCGCCATGCGCGCGAGCACCGCGCTGTTCGGGCCTAACGAATTCGGCGTGCGCTTTTTCAGTCCCATCCTCGCGGCCGGCACGAGTCTGCTCCTGTTTTATTTCGCGCGAAAACTTTTCAGCGCGAGCGCGGCGTTCTGGAGCGTGGTCGCTTTGAACGTGACGCCGCTCTTCAGCGTCGGCGCGTTCGTTATGACGATCGATCCGTTGTCGATCTTCTTCTGGGTCGCGGCCATGATCGCGTTCTGGTCCGCGCTCGAACGCGCGCCGCGACAGTCACTCTACTGGCCGCTCACCGGTCTGCTCGTCGGTCTCGGTTTTCTCTGCAAATACACCAACGCGCTCGAGATATTGTCGATCTTGCTCGTGCTCGTGCTCGTTCCGCGATTGCGTGGCGAATTCAAACGTCCCGGTCTGTATTCCTTGTTAGGCGTTTTCGTTCTCTGCACGTTGCCGCCGTTAATCTGGAACGCGCAACATGCCTGGATCACGCTCACGCATCTGCGCGCGCGCGGCGGCCTCGATGAAGAAGCTGCCGGCATTCATCCGATCGAGCTTGTGAAATTTCTCGGCGAACATTTTCTCTTTTACTCGCCGCTCATTTTCCTCGCCGTCGCCTGGGGCGTGATCGCGAGCGGCCGCCGCATTCATCAACAATTCAAATCGCTCTTTCTCTTTTGGTTCGGGCTGCCCGTGTTCGCGTTTTACTTGTTATTGTCGATCAACAAGGCGGCCGCGCCGAATTGGGACGCGCTCGCATTTCCCAGTCTCGGCCTCCTGGCCGTGAATTACTGGCGGGAACGCGTCGAACGCACACCGTGGCTCCAAACCGCGGGCGCAATCGCGCTCAGCCTCAGTTTGTGCATGAGCGTGTTCGCACTCGATTCCGATTTGATTCGCTCGGCCGGACTCCATCTCTGGCGGCGCGATCCGAGCAAACGCGTGCGCGGTTGGGCCACTGGCACGGCGGCGCTGGAAAAATTGCGACACGATCTCGAAGCGCAGACCGGCGAAAAATTATTTTTGATCGCGGATGATCGCGATCGCGCCTCGGAGATTTCGTTTTACCTGCGCGACAAACGCGTGGAAGGACCGAAACATCCGCCGGTCTATCTGGTCGAATCGCAGGATTTGGTGAACCAGTTCTCGTTCTGGCCGCGTTACGATGAATTTGTCGATCTTACAAAAAACACCGCGGCCGCGCCTAACGACGCCGAGAGTTTCACCGAAGGCGGGATGAACCTTTTCGCCGGTCGCAGCGCCCTCTTCATTCGCGACGGCGAAAACGGCAGTCTCGTCCATAACGTTCGTGCCGCGTTCGACGATTGTCAGACCGTCGCCATCATCGAGACGCGGCGCTACGGCGAGAAATTGCGCACGTGGCGCATTTTTCTTTGCCGCGGCTATCGTACGCTCCCGTTATGATTTCTGTTGTCGTCCCCGTTTTCAACGAAGCGGAGAACATGTCGATCTTGCAAAAGGAATTGCGCGACGCGTTAAGCAATCGCGATTTCGAAATCGTTTTTGTCGATGACGGTTCGACTGACGGAACTGCGGACAAAATCGACAAGAACGATGCGCGCATGCGCGTGTTGCGTTTCGAAAAGAACGCCGGCCAGAGCGCGGCCACATTCGCCGGCCTCAACGCCGCGCGCGGCGACATCGTCGTGTTGATCGACGGCGATCTGCAAACAGACGCGGCTGACATTCCCAAATTGCTCGAAGCGCTCAATGACGATGTCGATCTTGTCTGCGGTTATCGCGTCGGCCGTCAGGATTCGTGGCTGAAAAAAATCCAGAGCCGCATCGCAAATTATGTGCGCAGCCGTTTCACCAAAGACGGCGTGCGCGATACCGGCTGCGGCATGAAAGCGATGCGGCGGGAATGCGTGCGCGCGGTCGTGCCATTCAAAGGCATGCACCGTTTTGTGCCGGCGTTAATCAAAGGCGCGGGATATCGGCTCGTCGAAGTGCCGGTGCGACATCGGCCGCGCCGGTTTGGCGAAAGCAAATACGGAAAACACGGTTTCAAAAATCGCGCGCTCAAGGCGACGATCGACATGTTCGCCGTGCGTTGGTTGCTTTCGCGCCAGCTCGATTACAAGGTGCGCCGCGAATGATTTCGGCGCAGCCAAATGCGGCTTGTCATACGTTGACCTCACGATAAGCTTTCGCTCCCGCTTCGGCATTCTGCATGTCTCTGGCCAATCTTTTAACGACCGAGCAGATCATCCCCGAGATGACCGCGAAGGAACGCTGGCCCGCTATCGTCGAGCTGGTCGATCTACTCGTTAAGCAAAACAAAATCAGCCCGGATGCGCGCGAGAGCATTCTCGCTTCGCTCAAACAACGTGAAGAAACCATGAGCACTGGCATTGGATTTGGCATCGCCATTCCGCATTGCTCCTCCGATCGCTTGAACGAAGTCGTGGCCGCCTTCGGAAGATCGACAAGTGGTATTGAATTCGATGCGCTCGACAATGCGCCGGTGAAATTCGTCGTCTTGTTCATCGTGCCGAAGAACCAATTTCAAACGCACCTGCGCACGCTCGCTTCGATCGCGAAATTTCTAAACGATCGTTCCGTGCGCGACAATCTCGGCAGCGCCAAATCGGCCGACGAAATTTCCGATATCTTTCGCGCCAGCGCGCCGAAGTCGTAGCTGCTGTAGCGGCGGTCTCTGACCGCCGATCTAAATAGTTTCGGCGCTCAGAGAGCGCCGCTACAATTGCGCGTGGAAACTTTTCAGGAACAACTCGCGCAACGGTTGTCCCAAGCGCTGGCGAAAAGCGGTCTGCCCAATGTGGGCGAGCTTTCGCAAGCGGCCGATGGGCGCTTTGGCGATTACCAAACCAGCGCCGCCATGGTGCTCGCGAAACAACGCGGCGAAAATCCGCGCCAGATCGCGGAGAAGATTCTCGCAAATATCGATGTCGATCTTATCGCGGAGAAACCGACCGTGGCCGGCGCCGGGTTTATCAATTTCAAATTGCGGCCCGAAGCCATCGCAAAACAAGCGGGCGATTTGTTAGGCGACGAACGCCTCGGCGTGGCAAGATCGACATCTCCGCGCAAAATCGTGGTCGACTTCGGTTCGCCGAACGTGGCCAAGCCGATGCACATCGGTCACATTCGCAGCACTGTGCTCGGCGACGCGCTCGCACGCATCGCGAAGTTTCTCGGCCACGACGTCGTGCGCGACAATCACATCGGCGATTGGGGCACGCAGTTCGGGATGGTGATCTGGGGCTGGAAAAATCTGTTAGATCGACAAGCACTCGCGCGCGACCCGATCGCCGAGCTCGTGCGCATTTACAAAGAGACGAACGAACGCGCGACGAAGGATGAAACGATTCGCGAGGCCTGCCGTCAGGAGCTGGTGAAATTACAAGCCGGCGACGAAGAAAACTTTTCCATCTGGAAACAAGCGGCCGATTTGTCGATGGCCGAGTTCGCGAAGACGTATGCGCTGCTCGACATTCATTACGATTTCCAGCACGGCGAAAGTTTTTACAACGACCAATTGCCCGGCGTGGTCGATCGCCTGCTCAAGAGCGGCATCGCCGAAGTAAGCGAAGGCGCGGTCGTCGTCTTTTTTAAGGACGATGTCGATCTTGCGGACAAGCCGGCGATTATTCGCAAGAAGGACGGCGGATTCAATTACGCAACGAGCGACATCGCTACGGTCGAGTACCGCATCAATGAGCTGAAGCGCGACACGCTTTGGTACGTCGTCGGCGCGCCGCAGACGTTGCATTTCAAACAAATCTTCGCCATCGCGCGTCGTGAAGGATTCGATGTCGATCTTCGCCACATTCCGTTCGGCAACATTCTCGGCGAAGACCGCAAGCTGATGAAGACGCGTTCCGGCGAGAACGTGCCGCTGCAGGACGTGCTCGAGGAAGCGATTGAGCGCGTGCGCAAAATCGTGGACGAAAAAAATCCGGACATGCCTAACGAAGAGAAGATCGACATCGCGCGGAAGATCGGGATTGGCGCGGTCAAGTACGCCGATCTCTCGCAATACCGCATGACCGATTACATTTTTTCGTGGGATCGGATGCTGGCGTTGCACGGCAACACCGCGCCGTATTTGCAGAATGCTTACGTGCGAATTCGCTCGATCTTTCGCAAAGCCGGCGCGGCAAGATCGACAATCGACAAGATCGACATCGTCGAACCGGCTGAAATTAATTTGGCGAAGAAGCTCGCTCAGTTCGCCGAAATCGTTCCGCAAGTGTTAAACGATTTTCGCCCGAACATTCTGGCGAACTATTTGTTCGAACTAGCCAACAGCTTCCACGCCTTCTACGAAGCCTGCCCGGTTCTGCAATCGGAGGAATCGACGCGCACTTCACGGCTGGCGCTGTGTGAACTCACCGCTCGCGTATTGCAGCGCGGACTCAACTTGTTAGGCATCGAAGTGCCGGAGCGGATGTAACTCAGAAGCGTTTCGTTAGGGCGAGATACCAGAAACGGCCCTTCACATTGGCCGAGCCTTTGTCGTAATTGTCGCCGATGCCGGCGGCGACAAACGGCGGCTGCTCGTCGAAAACGTTGTTCATGCCGACGGTGAGCGTGGTGTTGTTGAGCCACGATCTCCAGCCGCACGCATTGTAATCGGCGGTGGATTGCGCCGGCGTTTCCTTTCCGGGCGATTGTCGATCTTTCGTTAGGCCGGCAACGGAATTGGATGTCGCCGGCACGGGCGCGCTGAAGGTGTAGTTGATGATGAGATCGAGCGTCGTCCATTCGCGCACTTTGCGGTCGCGCAGATTATTCGTGTAGAAACGGTCGTCCCAATATTGGCCGATGTAATGAACGGTCACGCCGGCATCGAGGCCATGCAGCCAGCCATCAGCCGCACCGTCATAAAATAAGCTGAGGTAATCGCGATTGTGAGTGTAATTGCCGCCGAACTGAAAGCCGGCGCCGAATTTGCCGACGACATTTTCAAACGGCGCGTCAGGCACAGCCTGGATCTTCACATCGATGAGATAAGTGCCGTTGAGTGTGGCGGTGAACGTCCCCCAATCGCCGTGACCAAGTCGCGATGTCTGGAAAGTCTCGACGACACTGAAGTCGATGTAATTTTCGATGAACCCGCCGACGTTGAGATAAGGACTGTGGATCGAGACGATCCGATTGCCCTGACCGGGGTCGCGCGTGATGAGACCGGGGAAGAGCGATTCGTTGTCCACGATGAATTGCGGCTGGAGTTGGGTGGCGAAGCCGCGCAGATCGATGTGGCCGTAATCGACCGTGATCGTTAGGCCTTGTAGCCAGCTGCACCAGGTCTCGGGTGTGAGCACGGCACCAAAGGTCCGTTCGTACGCGAGTTCCGGCTGCAGGGATGGATTGCCGGTGAAAACTCCGGGCACGTAATGATCGGTGAAGCTGCTGCGCGGATCGAATACGACTGTTGGAATCGTGAATGGCGTGCCGAAAAGCTCAACCAAACTCGGCGCGTGGAAAGCCTCAATGTAACTCGCGCGGATAGTGAGCGGCGCGGGCGAACCGCCGAATGGTTGCCAGCGAAGGGAAAATTTCGGCCGCTCGGTTTCGCCGAAATCGCTGTACGATTCGAAACGTTCCGCGTAATCGAGCTCCAGACTTCGCACGCCGGGAAGATTCCAGTTCGGCCCGGTCACCGGAAGCCGCAGTTCCCAATAGATGGACCACGAATCACGTCCGCCTCGAAGCGAACCGATATTGAATTCGCCGATGGTTTGACCGGCTGCGCTCAGCGGGTCGGAGAAAAAGGTAAGGTGATTGTTCAAATGCTCGCCGCCGAACGCGAATGAAAGCGGACCGCCCGGAAGATCGACAATGTCACCGGTGAGTTTGAGATCTTCGGTGAGCAAACGCGTTGCGCCGGACATCTGGGTATTGATAAAAATTCGATTGAGCGCGGCCTTCGAATTTTGGCTGAGGCTAAACGGATTGAATGCGGTCGCGGGATTGGTGTCGAGCAACGCCGCGCGCAAGGCGTAAGCGTTGATCAACCCGATAAAGGTGTCGGTGCGATGGTCCTCGTTGTAGCGCACCGCACTTTCCCATTCCCAAGTTTTAAAATAATCGCCGAAGGCGGCGAGATTGCCGCGTGCGCCGCCGGTGAAAATATAATTATCGCCGAGGATGTGCTCGCCGCGCGGCGGCGCCTCGAGATCGCGGTATCGCACCCTGGTCGTAAACGCGGTTCCGGCGGGCGCAGCGCTTTCACGACTTTGCGGAAAGCGCGGATCGGCTCCGCCGGGCGACACATAATCGGCCACGGTGAATGGATTGAATGGGTTTTGCAGCGGCACGCTGATCCCGGTGGCGCTGATGCCATTTGGATTATTGACGTCGGTAAATGGATCGGCGTTGAACGGTGAGGGCGCGCCGACCCATTGCCAAAACGAACGCATGTATTTCATGTCGCCGAACAAGGTCAGGCTCTTGCCGCAAATATCGCGGTCGAACGAGCCGTAAAAATATTCGCGGTCGTTAGGCGCAACCGCCGAATCATAATCGCCAAAGTTAAACGAGCGTTGTTCTCGCGGCACACTGCTGGTCGGAACGTATTCGGGATCGCTCGCCGCGTTTGGATAGGCATGTGGCGTGGGCGACTTCGCGCCGTGATTGCGTGACGGTCGGTAAATCACATCGACCGGCTGACTGGCGCTCCCGATGTGGCCGGCAAAATTGCCGCTACGATTATCTTGGCCGCCGTACGGCGTGGCATCGACATCGTGCATAAGATCGACATCGCGCGCGAAAATCCCGGCCGAATTGTAGAAGCCGGCGTACACGACCACGTTCGTTTTATCGTCGCCAGCGCCGGCGAGCAGATATGCCGTCTCTTCGCCCATGTCGTTGGCGAACCCGAGATTTGCATTGCCGTAACTCGCGTAGAGTTCCATTCCGCGAAAGCGATGAATCAGAAATACGTTCAGCACGCCGCCAACCGCGTCCGTTCCGTACACCGGCGACGCGCCGTCTTTGAGGACGTCGATATGATCGATCAGGCCAAGCGGAAAAATCTTTAAATCGACCGCCGGATTACCGGTGCCGGTGGTCGCGACTCTGCGCCCGTCCTGCAGCACGAGCGTTTCCTTCGGATCGATTCCGCGCAAACTGATGTTTACCTCGCCCGTCGTGGCCTCGTTGTCATTCTCCGTGCTGACCGCTCCGCTGACCGAGGGAAATTTTTGCAGCAAGTCGGTCGGCGTGCGAACACCGAGCCGCGTAATGTCATCGCGCCGGTAGGTATCGACTGGATTTGGTCCGACTTCGGCGGCGGTTGGAATGTTCGAGCCGGTTACGATGACGCGCTCAGTCTCTGCCATCGCGGGCGCGTTGACCGCATCCTGCGCCTGAACGATTGCTTCCGCTAAGATCGACAATAACACGGCGATCGCCGTGACGATCGCGCGCCGAGGTGATCGCCGGAGCGCTCGCACAATTGCGGCCGAGTGTGAAAATCAAATCGCTCACAGTCAAGCCGTTAGGCGCGTTTCATTGATACACAATTTTCGGCGGCGGCCCGTTCGCCAACTTCTGGAAGCGCGGATTATTGCGCAGCGGGTCCCATTGCCAATCTTTCAAGATGATCTGATTCGGACCGGCCGGCGCGGTCATGCGCTTTTCCAGTAAATCGACCGCCTTCTCTTCCTCACCGACTCGCCCGCAAATTTCGGCGAGGGCGACTTCGATCCCAGGACCGTCGACTGCATCTTTCGACGTGGGTAATAACTCGACCGCGCGCGTTCCTTCCGCGATCGCTTCCTCCTTTTGTCCGAGATAAGCGCAGATCAATCCCAATTGTGCGTGTCGCGTAGGGTCATCGGGCGCTCCGGCCAGCTCGCTACGCGCAAACGGCAGCTCCGCCTCGAAAAACGGCCGCGCTTTGTCTTTTTCGCCACGGGCCAGCGCGATCGTTCCGAGCAGAAACTTTTTTGTCGAGCGTGGGCCGCTCCACGATTCAAAAATGGTGGCCGGCGATTTTTCGATTGCTTGCGCAGCGCGGTCGAAATCGCGCTCCACCATGGCAACGAGATAAATGGCCAGCGTGTAAAAACCTGTTGAATCGTCGATTCCCTGATTGCGCGCGATACTCTCATTAACTTTCTCGGTGCTCCCGGTTAATTCGTAGTAGGCCCACGCCCAGGATTGCTCTTGCCCGAATTTTTCGAGCGGCCCGCCCGAAGCGAGATCGGCCGCGCGACGTTTCGCTCGTTCCGCCGCCGAAACCTGGCCGACGCTGTCCAAAGCGTTTGCGTAGCTGTCGACCATTCTCCAATTCAACGGGTCGAGCGAAATAGCGCGCTCCCAGTTCGCGATCCCCGCCCGGAACTGTCCGCGTTTCATCTGCACATGGGCGACGCCGTAGTTAATTTCGACATCGTTAGGCGCGCCCTTTTTGGCCAGCTCGTACTCTTTCAACGCGGCATCGTAATCCCGCGCCACCCGCGCATAATAAAATCCGAGCGCAATGTGGCCCTCCGCCAGATTCGGTTCCAAGCGCAAAGCTTCTTCCGCTTCCGCTCGTCCACGCTCTTTGTGCAGCGCCGAAGGATCGTAAAAGACCGCGATCCGGGAATGCAAAAGCGCAAGACGTGCGCGCGCCAGCGCGAACTTCGGATCGAGCGCGATCGCTTGATCGTAGTATCTCACGCCTTCCTCCATTCGCTCCGCTGATGCCGCCGGCCGGCGTAACACTTCTGTTCCCTTTAAAAACAACGCATAAGCCTCAGCATTTGATGTCGATCTTTGCTCGATCCGCGACTTTTCTTCCTGGGTCAGCGTCGCATTGAGCGACGTTGCGATCTGTTGCGCAACTTCACTCTGCACCTTCAACAGGTCGATCAGCTGCCGATCGTACGTCTCGGCCCACAGATGCGCGTCCGTCGCCGCTTTGATCAATTGCACGTTCACGCGAATGGAATTGTCGATCTTTTGCACGCCTCCTTCGAGGATCCAGGCCACGCCCAGCTCGGCCGCGATCTTGCGCAACGATTTCGGATGCGCTTCGTACTGCGCCGTGGACGTGCGCGAGATCACTTTGAGCGAACCGATCTTCGCCAGCTGCGTCAGGATTTCATCCTGCAGCCCGCTCGCCAGAAACGCATTCTCCTTGTCCGCGCTTAAGTTTTCGAACGGCAAAACCGCGATGCCTTGTTCGTTAGGCGGATTCGCGTGCGATCGCGCGAACCAGAACACGATTGCTGCTAAGATCGACAATGTCACTCCGGCGATGATGGCGAGTCGTTGCCGTTTCGCTTTGCGCGCACGCAAGATCATCGCTAGCACCGCTTGCGGCACGTCCGCGTTGCCGATTTCGCTGTCGTAAAGATTGAACAAACCAAGCCGGACGCCGTGCTTCACTTCGACTTCACCGACTTCGTGCAGCTTCGGTTTCCATTCGCCTATCTCCGCGAGGTCGTTCGCCGCGCGCGCCGAAAGCAGAATGTGTCCGCCGTCACCACAACTCATGACGCGCTGCGCCATGTTTACACCCGCGCCGGCGAGATTCGGCCGATCGTCCACGTGCGAAATGTTTTCGACCGGTCCGCTATGAATTCCCATTCGGACTTGAAACGAATTTTTTTCCTTTAGAGCGCGCGCAATCGCCATCGCGCAACGCACTGGGGCATCCGGTGTCGTGAAAAATGCGAGCACCATTCCGTCGCCGGTGGGAAATCGCATCAGCTTCCCAGCCACGTCCGCCGCACGAAATGCATCCGTGTCGCGGACGATGTGATTCAGTTCCGCCAGCCGCTCGCGTTGTTCGTTCGTCAGCAGTTTCGAATAGCCGACGACGTCGATGAACAAGACGTGACCAATCGCCACGGGCATCTCGTTAGGCGCAGCCGGCGTCGTGGTCGCAGATTCTGACGAATCCATTTTCGAGGTGATCTGCGATTAATTGTGCCTCCTGCGACCGCGACCGGCAAGCAGCGAAGCCTTGTCCTCCGGGGCAAAACGGACGACAGAAAAGATCGACAATGGGCACCCTCCGCATCCCTGTTTGCACCTACCGATTACAGCTCAATCGGCAGTTCACCTTCAATCAAGCGCGCGAGATTACTCCGTATTTGCGCTCGTTAGGCGTAAGCGATGCGTATGCTTCGCCGTATTTCCAGGCGCGCGCGGAAAGTTTGCACGGTTACGACATCACCGATCACAACACCCTCAACGCCGCCATCGGTTCGCGTGAAGAATACGATGCCTGGGTCGCCGAGCTGCACGCGCACGGCATGGGGCAGGTGCTCGATTTCGTCCCGAACCACATGGGCATCGGTGAGCCGCTCAATCATTGGTGGATGGACGTGCTCGAGAACGGCCCGAGCTCGCCTTACGCAAAATATTTCGACGTCGATTGGCGGCCGATCAAAAGCGATCTGCACGACAAAGTGCTATTGCCGATTCTCGGCGATCAATACGGACGCGTGCTCGAACGCGGCGAGCTCAAGGTGCACTTCGATGCCGGCGCGTTTTATCTGACGTATTACGAGCACCACTTCCCGATCGCGCCCGGCACCTACCGTTACATTCTGCAAATCGCGCTCGACCGGCTCGAGCCGCACAAAGACGAAGAGTTTTACGCGGAATTCCAAAGCATTCTCACGGCGCTCGATTATTTACCGCGCCGCACCGAGACCGATCCGGAAAAGATCGCCGAGCGGGCGCGCGAAAAAGAAATCATCAAACGCCGGCTCGTTAGGCGTTGCCAGGAAGCGCCCGAAGTTCAGCGCGCCATCGAAGAGGCGGTCGAGGAAATCAATGGGCGCGAAGGCGATGCGCGCAGCTTCGACAAGTTGGACGAATTGCTAAACGCGCAGGCCTATCGCCTCGCATTTTGGCGAGTGGCGGCGGAAGAAATTAATTACCGCCGTTTCTTCGATGTGAACGATCTTGCCGCCATCCGGCAGGAAGAGCCGGAGGTTTTTGAAGCGACGCACAAGTTACTTGTCGATCTTGTGCGAAGCGGCGCGGTCACGGGATTGCGCATCGATCATCCAGACGGCCTTTATTTGCCGCGCGAATATTTCGTGAAGTTGCAAAAGCGCTGCGCGGACGCGCTTGGCCTAACGAACCACGAGGATACTCGCGCCATTTATATGGCCGTGGAAAAAATTCTGATCGGCGACGAACCGCTCCGCGGGGACTGGCCGGTGCACGGTACAACCGGTTACGAGTTTGCCAGTCAGGTCGCGCAGTTGCTTGTCGATGAAACGGCGGAGGGCCCGATCACGAAAACGTTTCGCCGCTTCATCGGCCACTCGCTCCATTACGGCCATCTTGTTTACGCGAAGAAACGTCTCGTCATGCGGCTCGCGCTCGCGAACGACGTGAACGTTCTCGGGAACATGGTGGACCGACTGTCGGAACAAAACCGCTGGTTCCGCGATTTCACTTTGCAAGCACTTGTCGTCGCGGTGCGCGAAACGATCGCATGCTTCCCCGTTTATCGCACTTATCTCGAACCGGGCCGGCCGGTGAGCGACGAAGATCGACAATTGATCGAGCGCGCGATCGCCACGGCGAAGCGCCGCAATCCCGGAATCGAAGCCTCGGTCTTCAATTTTGTGCGCGACGTGTTGCTGCTGCGCTTTGCCGAAAACGTCACCGCGAACGAGCGCGAGGATCAAACGAATTTCGTTTTGAAATTTCAGCAGACGACCGCGCCGGTGATGGCGAAAGGCGTCGAGGACACGGTGTTTTATATTTTCAATCGGCTGGCGGCATTGAACGAAGTCGGCGGCGAGCCGCAGCAATTCGGTTCGGGCCTCTCCGTATTTCACCGACGCAACGAAGATCGACAACGTCATTGGCCGGCGTCAATGCTCACGACTTCGACGCACGACACGAAGCGGAGCGAAGACACGCGCGCGCGCATGCTCGCGATTTCAGAGATTCCGCAACCGTGGCGTCAATTTCTGCAACGCGCGCGCACGTTGAATCGCCGAATCAAAAAGCAATTCGAAGAGCTGGAAGGGCCGGACGCGAATGAAGAATATCTGCTGTATCAAACCTTACTCGGCACCTGGCCGATCGACGCCGGCGGCGCGGCGGAACGAAATGTTTCGCCGGAGTACGTCGCGCGCATCCAAGCCTACATGCACAAGGCGCTGAACGAGGCGAAACTGAACACGAGCTGGATCCAGCCTAACGAAGAGTGGCTCGAGGCCACGCGCGATTTCATCGCCCGCATTCTCGATCCATCGCCGAAGAATCGTTTTCTCCCGCTGGTCTATCCGCTGGTCGAGGAAATTGCGCGGCTCGGCGCCATCAATTCGCTCTCACAAACATTGCTCAAGCTCACGTCGCCCGGCGTGCCCGACATTTATCAAGGCAACGAAATCTGGGACTTCTCACTCGTCGATCCCGACAATCGCCGGCCGGTTGATTATGCGGCGCGGCGTAAAATGATCGACGGCCTAACGAGCGCGGCGCCGGAAGAGTTGCTGGCGCGATGGCCCGATGGCCGCATCAAAATGTTTCTGACGCAGCGATTGCTGCAATTCCGAAATGAACATGTCGATCTTTTCGCGCGCGGAGAATATTTGGCGCTGAGTGCGCGTGGCACCTTTGCGGATTGCGTCGTTTCTTTCGCGCGACGGCTCGATCAACAAATGATCGTCGTGATCGCGCCGCGACTTTCGTCGCGTGTTGGTTTTCCGACGATCGGCGAAAAATGGCAGGACACAGTTATCGATCTTCCATTCGAATACGCGCGCGACATTTTCACCGGTCGCGAAATTCACGCGCAAGATCGACAACTACATTTGCGCGACGCACTCGCTGTCTTGCCCTTCGCCGCCCTAACGAACGCGAGCTGAGTTGTGGCGGCAGCCGTCCTCGGCTGCGGAATTTACGCACTCGCAGGCGAGACGCCTGCCACCACAGCGCAGAACGTCAGTTGATCGGGTGCGCCCCGCGTTTGAACTTGTCGATCATCGCAAAAACCCAGTGCGAGAAATTGCTGATGTTCTTCCCCACATCGGCGCCGAAGCTGGCGAAAGTGATTTGCGGCGACGCGATGACGAGCAGCACGCTAAGCAAGAGCACGTTCATCAAATAAATCACGACGAGCGAGAAGAACGTGCCGTGGTCGATGAGATCGCTCTGCTTTTTTGGAATCATCCAGAGCGTGAAGGTGAAATGGAACGCCCAGGTCACGCCGATGATGGCGTAGAGCCAGCGCCCATGCGGCTGCATATTAAAAACGAGGGTAAGCGCGCCGTAGGCGAGAATGGCGAGAATGCTGTAGAGCGGGAAAAAATATGGCGCGAGCGCGATCCAAAAATTCGTGCGGCTGGCGATGATGTGCCCGCCATCGCGACTCACGCGAATGCGGCTGACGCGTCCGCCCATCAACCAAACCCAGAGTGCGTGGGTCAGTTCGTGGCCGAAGACGTAGAGAATGATCGGCCGGGGCAAACCGAAAAAGGCGATGAGCCACAGGACTACGCCTAACGAGAAGAACCAAAATTCTTCCGCGGCCCAGAGGCGCTGGGTCAAAGCCGCGCGCGCGAAAGAGGTAAAAAATGTTTGCGTGAGAATGATGCAGACCGGCAGCAGAAAAATCGCGACCACAAATTTTACCCATCGCGTCGGCACCATCATCGGCATCGGGTCGGGGCGTCGTCGCGTCGTCGGCACCACGTAAGGCACGACCTTTACGTTGCGATGCGAGCGGCGGCGACGAATAGATGTCGATCTTCGGTGCGCGTGGTCCAAAATCGGCGAAATCCCTCTGCCGATTTACGCAGATTCGAGCCGATTTGGGAAACGGAAATTAAAGTCGCCTAACATCGGGCAGGCCGAGCTCTTTCCGCTTTTGCGCGAGATACTCGATGTATTGCTTGCCCGTTTTCTGTTTTTTCCAAAGCGAAATGCGCCATTTCCAATATTCCCGCCAGTTCGCTTTTCCCGATTGCGGATGCTCGCCGCGTTTTTCGCGAGCGAGTTCGAGATCGATCGACGTGAACATCCATTTCTGTCCGCGCGCGGTGGTGGTCGTTCGAGATTTCGACGACGAAGAGTGAAACGATTTTGGGACTGGCGAGTAGAGCCAGCGGCAGCTCGTCAGCAACGCGAGCGCGATAAGCGCGATGATTAACCTCACACCTAACGAATCGTCGCTCACGCCGCGATTGCGCGCAAGATCGACAATCGAATTTATGCCCGCCCCATGTAAGTGCGATTGCGCGTGTCGATCTTGATCGTCTCGCCTTCCTTGATGAAGAGCGGGACGTTGATCGTCATACCGGTCTCGAGCTTCGCCGGCTTGGTCACGTTGCTCGCGGTGTCGCCGCGCACGCCTTCGGCCGACTCGATCACTTTCAAGCTCACCGACGGCGGCAATTCCACCTGCACCGCTTTGCCTTCGGCGAACAAAACCTGGACGCGCAAATTTTCGACGAGGTAATCTTTCGCGTCGCCTAACAAACCTTCGTCGAGATCGATCGTGTCGTAGGTTTCGGGATCGATGAAGTGAAAACCGGTGCCGTCCTTGTAACTGAACTCGACATCGCGGCGGTCGATATCGACCAGCTCGACTTTGTCGGTCGAACCGAAACGCACATCCGCGCTTTTGCCGGTATTGATGTAACGAATGATCGCCTGCACAAACGCGCGCAGATTTCCCGGCGTGCGATGATGCACCTCGAGCACAATGGCGGTGTTGCCGTTGTATTTTATCGCTTGCCCTTTGCGGAGATCGTTCGCGGCAGCCATGGAGCGCGGACTGTTACACGAGCTTACAACAACTTCAAGCGCGTCAGGTCCTGTGAATCGACAATACCGACCGGCACGTTTTCATCATCGACCACGACCAGATCGTCGATGCGATGACGCTGGAGCAAACTGAGAACTTCGACTGCGAGTTTGTCTTTGTGCACCGTCACCGGATTCAACGTCATGAGATCGGCTACGACCCGTTCGCCGATACGCGGATCGTTCGGAAAATGCCGCGCGAAATCGCCGTGCGTAAAAATTCCGGCAAGATGTCGATCTTCGCCGGCCACGACCGCGGCGCCCGCACGCACCGCGGTCATCGCTTTCAAAACATCGCGGATCATCGCGTCCGGCCTAACGACTGCCATCGCACTTGCCGGCCGCATCACCTGATGCACGCGCATAAGCAGACTCCGCCCGATCATTCCGGCGGGATGAAATTTCGCGAAGTCCTCTTTGTCGAATCCGCGCGCTTCGAGCAACACCATCGCGAGCGCGTCACCGAGCGCGAGCATCACGGTCGTGCTCGAAGTCGGCGCAAGATTCAGCGGACACGCTTCCTGTTCGATGTTCACATCGAGAAATACGTGCGCGTTTTGCGCGAGCGTCGATTGCGCCTCGCCGCAGAGCGCGATCACCTTCACCTGAAATCGCGCGATCGCCGGCAGAATGCGAAGCAATTCCTCCGTCTCGCCGCTCGCGCTCAACGCCAGCACAACATCGCCATCGGCCACCATCCCGAGATCGCCATGCATCGCATTCGCGGAATCGAGCACGACCGCCGGCGAACCGGTGCTCGTTAACGTCGCCGCAATCTTCGCTCCCACGTTTCCCGATTTCCCCACGCCGAGAACAACGATCTTCCCGCGCGCATCGACCGCGTCCTTCAGTAACGCGACCGCGCGCGAAAATTCCTCGCCCAGGCGATCGCGCAGCCTTTGCAGCTCGAAGATTTCGACATCGAGCACGCGTTTGGCCTTCTCAAGGTAGTCCATCGTCTGGTAACTGTGCGCTGTGGCGTTGGAACCGGCAAGGTCTGGCGCCTGACTTAACCTAAAGAGAAACGGCCATGAAAACACTACTGCCGGTCCGGCTCGGACTGTCGATGTCGATCTTACTCGCGTTTGCGTTTGCCCTCAGCGCATCCGCGCAAACGTTTACCACCACCACCAAAGCGAAGAAGGAAACGAAAACGCAACAACGCGTGCCGCTGGCCAAGCGCGAACCGCAAGGCGCATTGCAGCGCGCCGCTCGTGGCGGAAATCCGTTGCAGATGCTCAACCCGAAGGCGCCCGCGCAATACGGCACCGCCGCCGACAGCCTCGCTTACGACGAGAGCGGCAAATGGCGCGGCATTAAATTGTTCGAGATCGTTTTCTAAATCTCCTCTGTCATCCCGATCGAAGTCGAGGGATCTCTCAGTAAGAGATCAGTAAGAGATGTCTCGACTTCGCTCGACATGACAGGAATGGTTTCGCGTGAGCGAAGCCGCTGAAGCGCGTCCAACCGTCGCCTCCTATTGCGCGACGTTCCTCAAGCCGGAGATGCTGCACATCTATCGGCAGATCACGGCGCTCGAACGCGTTCGTCCAATCGTGATCGCGCAAAAGCGCGAATTCGAAAATCAATTTCCCTTCTCACCCGTTTACGTCGTCGGAAAACCGCCGACGCATTTTCTTCGCCGTTTCTGGCATCGGCAATTGCGGGACGAACCGTGGCAAATCTCCAAAACCGAACTCGAATCGCTCTTGTCGATCTTGCGCAAGACCAACGCGCAACTGCTTCACATTTATTTCGGTCACATCGGCGTGCATTTGCTGCCGCTCATTCGCGCGTGGAAGAAACCAACCGTCGTTTCATTTCACGGCGCCGATGTTTTGGTCGATCTGCACAAGCTGGCCTATCGCCGCGCCACTATCGAGATGCTCGGACTCGTCAAACGCGTCCTCGTCCGTTCCGATTCGTTAGGCAAGGCGATTGTCGATCTTGGCTGCGATCCGGCGAAGATCGACATCGTCCGCGCCGGAATTCCGCTGGACGAATTTGCATTTCGCGAACGCAACTTCCCAACTGACGGCGACTGGCGATTTCTTCAGGCCGGACGTTTGATCGAGAAAAAGGGATATCCGACAACGCTGCGCGTGTTCGCGAAATTCGCCGCGCGTTTTCCAAGATCGACAATCACCATCGCGGGCGAAGGTCCCATGCTCGAAGAACTGCAAACGCGCGCGCGCGAGCTCGACATCGCGGATCGCGTTTCATTCGCCGGTTTCGTTTCGCAGAAAGCTTTGCGGGAGCTCTACTACGCTTCGCACATTTTCATTCATCCGAGCCAGACCGGCGCCGATGGAAATCAGGAAGGCGTTCCCAATTCGATGCTCGAAGCGATGGCGACCGGTCTTCCCGCTTTCGCGACCAAGCACGGCGGAATTCCGGAAGCAATTGAGGATCGCGTGAGCGGCGTGCTGGTGAACGAGCGCGATCACGACGCGCTCGCATCCGCTTTGATCGACATCGTGCAAGATCGACAACTACTCGCCGGAATGGCCCGCGCCGGATCTGATTCCGTTAGGCAAAAGTTCGACCAGCGCACGCAAGTGCGAACGCTCGAGGACGTTTACCTGCGCGCGATGCGCGCGTAGAAAATCTCGAGCTGTTTGCGCGTGGCCGAAAAAGAAAGCCGTTCCATCGCGCGCCACTGCGATTCAATGATCGCGGCCGCCCGCTTCTGTGTGTCTTTAAGCAATGTCGTCGCGATGCCCGCCACCTGTTCGATCGTGCGGCCGTGACCGCAAAAATTTGTGAACGCGATTCGCTCGATCGTTCCGTCGCCGCCCACGCACAACGTGCGCGCGAGCAACGCATCGCCCGCGACCTGTCCTGGCACACGGCTGCGATCTAGCTGCAGAACGATTTTATGCTTCGCCATTTCACGCAGATAATCGGCGTAAGATTTTCGCTCCGCGATGACACGCAGTTTGCCGTCGGGAAATTTCAATTCGGCCAACCGGTTTCTTCCTTTGCGTCCGTCGAAGTTGAAGACCGTCACCGACTCGCCGGTCTCGTCGCACAATCTTCGCGCGAGCAGGAACGCCGCGGCGTGATTTCGTGACGGCACGTCCCACTCGCGCGTGCCGACAAAAATTCCCGACTGCTGGTCCGGCAAGATCGACATGTTCCATTGTCGATCTTCCAACGGATACGGCGTCGGAATGAAAACCGCTTTCTCGCCGTCGTCTTTTGGCCTAACAAGTCGAAAAATCTCGGTCGCTTCCGGCGTCACTCCGATGCAACCGCCCGCGCGCCGGACGATGTCGATGAAACGTGCCAGCCGCCGGCGATCGCCAAGTTGCTGCGCAATTTGGTGGAGACCGGTCTCCTTGAACGAGACCGCGACGGTTCGCTTTTCCTCATTCAATTTCGTCAATGCTTGCTGCGTCGCTTTGAAATTGCCGCGCAGCAAAAGCAGCACCGGACTGTTGTCCGCAATGGCGAGCTTTACGTCGCGATGGAACGAACCGCCGGTGCACGCGGCGAAAGCGTGAAAGTTGACCGGCGCGTGCGCCGGCGAATCGGCCTCGGCTGGATGTTCGAAATATTGTTCGCGATCCCGCCCGCCCGGGCTGAGCACGGTCAACTTGAAATCGGCTGCGTCGTTAGGCGACGCCATGGTCACTGTTCTTCTTCTTCCGACGGCGGCGGGGTGGCCGCGCGCAACAAATTTTCTTCGCGCGCTTCGTCGAGCGGACCGACCGGTTGCGCTTTGCGAATCTCGGCCGGCGTCGTGGCCGGCTCGCGCCGCTCGTTAGGCTGGACCGGGATCGCTTTCATGACCGGCGCGTTCGTTTCAGACGGCGTCGCTTCCACCCGCTGATTGTCGATCTTACCATTGTCGATCTTTTCTTCGGCGGGCTCCGTTTTCGGCGGCGCGGCAACGATCGTCGCTTTCGCGGAATTGTACGGATCCTTTTCCGCGAGCAATGTCGGCGCTCGCAACGCGATCGGTTGCAATTCTTTCAACTCCACCGCCGAGGCCGCGCGCGGAAATTCGCTCTCACTCGATTCATCTCTCGCGATTCGCAGCCGGGGCCCGCCGTGCACATCGCATTCCTCCGTCGGTTTTTGTTTATCGGTCGCGAGCTCCAAATAAGTCGTGCGCTTCTGCACGGTATCGCCCGAGGCCGTCTTCACCGTGTCGTAACAACGATCGGTCGCGAGCAAACCGGAGCGCGCACAAATCTCGATCTTCTTCAATGTCGCGGGCTGCGGAATTGGTTTCGCTACATACCGATCCGCCGACGCGTTCATGATGTCGATCCACACCGGCATGGCCAGCTCGCGACCGAACGCGCCGCGATAAATTTTTTGCGGCTTATCGAAGCCGGCCCAGACCGCGCAGGTGATTGCGTTGTCGTAGCCGGCGAAAAGCGCATCGGTGAAATCGTAGGCCGTGCCGGTTTTTCCGGCGACGTCCGGGATTTTTTTCAAACCGAAAGCCGAGTGCGCGAGCTTGCCGGTGCCGATCTCAAGCGCATCGACCAAACACGAATGCACCTCATACGCTGTCTCCGGCCTAACGACGCTGACCTTGCCGCGCTCCTTTTGCGCGTCCCAAACGACGGTGCCGTCTTTCTCTTCGATCCGCTCGAGAATGTGGAAGTTGTTAGGCCGCGCGCCGGCGCCAGGAAAAATGGTGTAAGCGAGCGTGAGCTCCGAGAGCGTCACTTCACTCGCGCCGAGAAATGTGGCCGGATACGGACGCAGCGGCGAACGAACGCCCGCCTTTTTGCAAAGATCGACAACTCCATCCACGCCGACATCGAGACCGATGCGCACGGTCGCGCCGTTTTTCGATCGTGCGAGCGCCTGCCGCGCCGTCATCGCGCCTTCGTAACGATTATCTTCCGACTCCGGTCCCCATTCGCCGAGAATTCCAGTCGTGCCGCCGATCATGACCGCGCGGTTATCGAGCGGCGAATCTTCCACCACCGTCCCCGGATACGCGTCGCCCGATTCAAACGCCGCCGCGTAAACGAACGGCTTCATCGCGGTTCCGGCCGGTCGCCGCGCCTGCAACGCGCGATCGTATTGGTTGTGCTCGAAATCGCGTCCGCCGACGAGCGCGAGAATTCCGCCGGTCGCGTTATCGAGCGCGAGCACCGCGCCCTGCAAATATTCCGGCGCGGGCAAGATCGACATCTTGTTTTCCGATTTCGCTTTCTTAAACGTCGCGGCGTAATCGGCGTAGGTTTGATGAGCGTAACCGTTGACGCGTTCGGCTTTGTCCAAACTTTTCCGCAACGAATCCTCGGCCACGCGTTGCAAATCGGCGTCGATCGTCGTCCGAATGCGATAACCTTCATTCATGGCGCGGTCCCAGCCGACCGCTTCGATCACTTTCTGCCGAATGTAATCGACCGCGTAAGTCTGCCCCTGCGCGTTTTGCCGATTGCTGATCACGACTTCCTCGGCCTGCGCGCTGGCACATGTCGATCTATCGATAAAGCCTAACGAACGCATTCGCTCGAGCGCGTAATTGCGCGCCTCTTTCGCCTGAGCTTTGTCGTTCCACGGCGAAAGCCGGTTCGGACTTTTGATTAACCCTGCGAGCGTGGCGCATTCGGTCAGCGTCATATCGCGCGCCGGCTTCGCAAAATATCCGCGCGCCGCCGCTTCCGCGCCGTAAAGTCCGCCGCCGAAGTAAATGCGGTTGAGATACAGCTCCATGATTTTCTGCTTCCCGAAACTTTCTTCGATTCGTTTGGCCAGATAAATTTCGAGCAGCTTGCGGCGAAACGTTCTCTCTTTGAGCGCAAAACTGTTCCGCGCCAATTGTTGCGTGATCGTGCTCGCGCCCTGACGGACGTGACCGGCCGCGAAATTCTTCAACGCGGCGCGAATGATGCCGCCGAAATCGTAACCGCGATGCTGGTAAAACTTCGCGTCTTCGACCGACACCACGGCGTTCACCAGATTCCGCGGGATTTGGTCGTACGGAATCGTCTCGCGGTTCTCGACGTAAATTTGTCCAAAGATTTTGTCGTTGCGATCTACGATCACGCTGGCCGATTCCATCTGCTCGAGATGCGAGATGTCGAAACCGGCCGCCTCCGCTTTGAGACCGCTTGCTAAGATCGACATGTAAATTGCGAGCGAAGAAATCAGCAGCGCGACGGCTGCGACCGGAATGTAAAATTGCGGGCGCAAATACCATGGCGGCGGAAACTCGAATCCCGGCGGCGGCGGATGCAGATATGGCGAGTTGCTTCTCACGACTTGGGCGGGCAACGTTCCACGCTCCCAATTGCAGACGCAACTCATTCAAATCATCCGCGATAAAATCCGCGCACACGGTCCGCAGCCATTCGCGTGGTTCATACAGCAGGCCCTCTATCATCCCGCGCACGGCTATTATAGTTCTGGCCGCGCGCGGATCGGTCGGGACGGGGATTATTTTACGAACGTCAGCGTTGGTCCGCTCTTCGGGCGATTGCTCGCCGCGCAATTCGCGCAAATGTGGAAACGCCTCGGCAAGATCGACAATTTCATTCTGGTGGAGGAAGGCGCGCACGATGGCCAATTCGCGCGCGATGTGCTCGAAGCCGCGCGCAGAGACGCGCCCGACTTCTTCGCCGATTTACGATATCGCATCATCGAACCGTTCCGTGTCTGGCAAGATCGACAACGACAAACGCTCGGCGATTTCCAGGAAAAAGTGGAATGGCCTAACGAGCTTGCGCCGTTCACTGGCGTTCATTTCTCAAACGAACTCCTCGACGCCATGCCGATTAACTTCCGAAATAAACTTGTCGATCTTGCGAGCGATCAGTTCGTCTTCGTCGATTCGCCGGCCGAACAAATCACAAATCAATCGCAGCTCGACTGGATCGACAAAGTCGCGGCGAATTTGCAGCGCGGGTTTGTTTTAATTATCGACTACGGCTTCGCGCGAAATGAATTTCGCGAAGTTGTGCAAGCACGCGCGCAACATCGACATCTCGATTCGCCGTTCGAACAAATCGGCGACGCGGACATTACCGCGCATATCAATTGGACCGATATCGCCGAACGCGCTGAAGCGAAGGGATTGCGCGTAGCCGGTTTCACCGACCAACATCATTTTCTCACCGGCATCATTTCCGATCTGGTCGCACCCGATTCGCCGCGCGCGCTGCAGACGCTCTTGCATCCGGAAATGCTCGGCCGCGTCTTCCAGGTTTTACTTCTAAATAAAGATGTCGATCTTGCGCCGCCGCTGGCTGGTTTCAAGTTTGCGCGCGACGCGCAGAGTCTGTTAAACCGGTAATCTGAAAAATTATCTCCGGCTCAATCTCGACCTGCTTTACTGGCTCTTCGTCGCGCCATTCCGCGGAGAGTTTTTCAAGATCGGCGCGATCTTTCGCCAGATGGTTTTTATCGGCGTGCGCGCGGCGCCGATGGTCGCGCTAACCGCGTTCAGCATCGGCGTGACGCTGGCGATGCAAGCGGCGCATTCGTTGCAACAACTCGGCGCCGAGATCTACGTGCCCGATCTCGTGATGTTGTCGATCTTGCGCGAGATGGGGCCGGTCTTGATCGCGGTCATCGTCATCGGTCGCAGCGGTTCCGCGGTCGCGGCCGAACTCGGCACGATGAAAGTATCAGAAGAAATCGAAGCGCTCGAAGTGATGGCGATTAATCCGGTGCAATACCTGGTCGTGCCGCGTTTCATCGCCATGCTCATCATGCTTCCGGCGCTGACGATTTTCGGAAATTATATCGGCGTGCTCGGCGGCTGGGCCGTCTGTCGATTCGCGCTCAACTTCAACACCGCCGGTTTCATCATACGCGCGTTGCAGAGCGCCGACACGTGGGATTTGTATTCGGGCATGATCAAGAGCGCGGTGTTCGCGTGGATCATCATCACGATTGCATGCAACGCCGGATTGCATGTCGAAGGCGGCGCCGAAGGCGTGGGGCAATCGACGACTTCTTCGGTCGTGCAGGCGTTGCTCGCGATGCTGGTGACGAACGCAATTCTTACCGGCATATTCTTTTTCGCAGCATGAACGGCGAACCGGTCATAGAAGTTGTCGATCTTGTACGGAAGTTCGGGGATCGCGCCGTCATCGATAACATCTCTTTGAAGATTCATCGCGGCGAGACGCTCGTCATCATGGGTGGCAGCGGTTGCGGGAAGAGCACACTGTTGCGTCACATTATCGGCTCGATGAGACCGACTTCGGGCTCGGTAAAAATTTTCGGCGAGGAGATCACGGCCATGAACGAGCGCGAGATCGGAAACGTGCGCAAGCGTTTCGGAATGCTCTTTCAATCCGGCGCGTTGCTCGCTTCACTTACCGTTGGCGAAAACGTGGCGTTGCCCTTGTTGCAGCACACTCGAAAAACGCCGGAAGAGATCGACGAAATCGTGGAGCAAAAATTGAAAATGGTGGGCCTGAGCGGATTTGAAAATCTGAAACCGTCTGAGATTAGCGGCGGAATGAAGAAACGCGTCGGCCTCGCGCGCGCGCTCGCGCTCGATCCGGAATTGCTTTTCAGCGACGAGCCGACGTCCGGACTCGATCCGATCATGACCGCAGTTGTCGATCAACTCACGCTGAAGCTGACGCACGGCGCGCACATGACCGCTGTCGTGGTGACGCACGACATGACGAGCGCGTTTCGGATTGCCACGCGCATGATCATGCTCGGCCACGGCTCGATCGTGGCGCAAGGGACGCCGGATGAAATTCGCACGAGCCCGAACCCGGAAGTGCAGCAGTTCATTAACGGCGAAGCGGACGGACCGATTCCGCTAAATCTTTCGCAAGATGAACATGTCGATCTTCAACATGTGAAGCCGCGCCCGTGCGTCGCGGCGCGGAATCGGTTTCATCACAAACACGGATGAAAAAAAATCTCTCCGATTACCTGGTGGCCTTGTCCGTCATCGTTTGCAGCATCGTGCTGCTTACGGCGCTGACGTTCGCGCTCTCCGGTTACCGATTAAAGAAACCGACGCGCACTTTGCAGATCCGATATCAAGACGTGACCGGAATCAAAGTTCACTCGGAAGTGCGTTACGCCGGCGCGCCGGCCGGACGCGTCATCGCGATGCGGCATCTCACCGCGAACGAGCGGGCAAAATCGACAAACAAACGTGATGCCGTGGTCGTCACCGTCGAGCTCGATGAAGACATCCCGCCGTTGCCTAACGATATCGTGGCGACATTAAGCGCGGATACATTGCTCGCGCCGAAGTTCGTCGCGCTTTCTGCGGGAACGCCCGGCGGCAAAACGCTGGCGAACAATTCGGCGATCGAAGGTCATCCGGCTTATGGCATCGAAGAAATCACGGCGGCGGCGGGCCCGCTGGTCGATAACGCGAACAAGTTGATCGATACGCTCAATGGCACGTTCACCGATTTAAAAACGAACCTCGGCGATTTCATGCCGAAGATTTCCCCCTTGTTAGACTCGCTCAAGATCGACATCGACAATTTGCAGCCGGTCGAATCGAAACTCGACGGCGTTCTCGGCACCGCCAACACATTTCTCGGCAACACCGACACGAAGTTGCAGGAACAGTTAAAAGAGCTGCACGTGACATTGTTGAATTTAAAGGTCATCACCACGCACGCGAAGGCGCTGGTCGATGCGCTCAGCGAAAAACCGAACCGGTTAATTTTCAGCGGCAAAGCGCCGCAACTGACGCCCGAAGACGAGATCATCAAAAGCAACAAGCCGTTGCCGGCGAAGAAGCCGTGAAGTGCGCGCTTGCGCGCGCGAATTCATTCTCGAAAGTTCGCCGATGATTTTGCGAATGAAGATGTCGATCTTACATGCGCTGTTGTTGCTTGCGCCGTCGATATCCGCATTTGGATCGAACAGCGTCGTGAACATGTCGCATTACGATTTAATGCGGCCGGACTTCGTCGCCATGAAAAGCGAAGGCATCGTCGGCGTTATTCATGAAGCGACATTCCCGCGCTACGCGACGGACAATCGCTATCATGAACGGCAGGACGCGGCATTACGCGCCGGTCTTTTGTGGGGCGCATACCATTTCGGCGACGCGACAAATCCGATAACGCAGGCGGATCATTTTCTGAACGTGGTCGCGCAATCGCGGCCGGCCATTCGAGAAATGCCGGAGTCGGAAGGACGTCGTTCGGGCGCGTTGCTTGTGCTCGATTTTGAAAAAAACGGGCATTATCCCGGCGGAACCATGAGCGTGGGGCAGGCGGTCGCGTTTGTGAATCGCATCAAGGAACGCACCGGAAAATATCCGGGTTTGTATTGCAGCGAGTATCGGTTGCGGCAGATGCTTTATGGCGCCGGCGCGAGCGAATCGCAAAGGCGAACGTTGTCGAACTGCTGGTTGTGGATTGCGAATTATCATTTCCAACCGCGCAACACCGCGCCGTGGGACCGCTGGGATATGTGGCAATACACCGGGGACGGCAAATGCGATCTGCGTCCGCGCAGCGCGTATCCGAAGAGCGTGGCGAACATTCGAAAAGCCGAGCGCAATATTTTCAACGGAAACAACGCGGCGCTGCAATCGTTCTGGCGCTCGAATGCGTGGTATCCATAATTGACTTAGCGATTGTCGATCTTGTCGGATGCAATTCCGCGACGGGTCGTTAGGTAAACGGCGAAACTGCCGAGCCAATGACCACCTTCGTAATGTTCGCCGGTGACAGCCGCGAGTCCGGCGCGTCGATGCGCATCGGCGGCCGCTTGCAAGGAGGCGCGGCGCGGGTCGTCGTTAGGCAACGCGGACAGAATTCCCTCCAGCATCCATGCCCGGCTCAAATTTAATCCGTCGAGGTGCGCGAGCTTGGGATCGCTCGGATCGGGCGAGACCACCGGTCGCAGCCAGCCGGCATTTCCATCGGCGGGAATTTGCGGCATGAAATCACGCAGCCATTTCGCGAACTCGTCGCGGGTTAGCACGCGCCGCATCACGTCGGCTTCGCCCAGCGACGGCGACAGGAAATCTTCACCTGAAGGTTCGTAGGCGAGCGGCGCGTTTTTGTCGTTAAGGAAAAACTTTCGCGCGGCATCAGCTGTGAGTTTGGCGAAGGAGCGATTGTCGATCTTGCGCGCGTAATCGAGCATCAATCCGAGTCCGAACGCGGTTTGGTCGTGCTCGCCGATTCGCACCGGATGCGAAAGCTTCGGCAGCCAGTTCGTTAGGCGTTCGACCGCGATATCCTCGAGTGGCTTCAGGTTCGCGGACATCTCGCGCGCTTGCGCATCGTCCCATTCCCGCAGCTCGGCGCAAAGTTGCAGCAGCCAGCTCAAACCGTACGGACGCTCAAAACTGGCGCGGCCCGTTCCGCGTAAATACGCCGCTTCCTGTTTGAGATGATCGGCCGTCAAACTCTTGCGCAACGCTTCACGCGCGCGCGGAACGAACGCCGCATCCGGAAACGTCCGAATCAGCCTAACGAGCAGCCAGTGCCCGTGCACGGACGAATGCCAGTCGTAACAGCCGCAAAATGCGGGCGTCAATTTGCGCGGCGGCGCGACGTCCGCATCGCTGTTTAAAACATGGCTGATCTTGTTCGGGTATTCTTTATCGACGCAAGCGAGCGCGAGATTGGCGAATCGCTCCGCCGTTCTCGCATCGAATTCCGCGGCCGCCGCGGATGACGTGATAAATATCGCTAAGATCGACAATCGCATTCCGCGTTTCATTTCAATCGAACAAAATCTTCATCGCTTCCTCCACCGTGGCGCACGTCATGATCTTCACATCATGCCGGTAGTGAAACCTCGACATGATTTGCAGCCCGATATCGCGCGTCGGATCGGGAATGACGCGGACGACCGCAGCCACGCCATTTTTGTTTGCGAAATCCATCGTGGCTTCAATGTACGGCGCGCAATCGACATCCATCAACGTGAGATGACTCAGGTCCGCGAGCAATCCGAAGCCGGGGCGCATCTTTTCGATGGCGGCACGGGCAGGATCGGCCCAGCGCGCGCTTTCCTCGGCGGTGACGTGACCGTGGTAGCGAATGATGAACAAATTGCGCGCACCATCGCTTTCGAGTTCGATCATGTTGAAATGATTCGCCGCAGTGGCGCGTTTGTCGATTCGACTTTGAACGGCGAGATGTCGATCTTACACTGCTTAACATGCGCGTACTCGGCATCGACGCTTCTTTGCGCAACACCGGCGTGGCGATTGTCGATCTTGCGAATGGTTCGGCGCGCGCGTTGTACTTTGGAACGATTCACAATCCGAGTTCGCTGCGTTCCTCATCGTGTCTCGTTGCCATTCGCGATCGGGTCACGCAATTGATTCGCGAACATGAACCGGAGGCGTGCGCGCTCGAGTCGGTCATCTATGTGCAAAGTTACAAAACGGCGATCTTGTTAGGCGCGGCCCGCGGCGCGGCCATTCTCGCCGCCGCGGAAAATGGTTTGCCCATTTACGAGTACGCGCCGACGCGGATCAAACAGGCGACGGTCGGGCGCGGCGGCGCGGGGAAAAATCAGGTCGCATTCATGGTGCGCGCGCTTCTTGGCCTAACGGAAACGCCGGACGCGGACGCGGCGGACGCGCTCGCCATCGGCCTTACACATGTGCGCGCGCAAGAGGTCGCGCGCATGGGCGTTCCCGGCGCGAAACAAATATGAATGACGATGTCGATCTTGCGGTGCGTTGGTTAGGCCGGATGGAATTCGCCGAGGCGCTCGCGCTGCAGGAACAACTCGTCGCCGTGAAACGCGCGAACCGTTCCGCGATTGATGAAGTGCTGTTGCTCGAGCACGAGCCGGTTTACACGATCGGCCGCACGCCGGATAAAACCAGTTTGTTAGGCGGCGCGCATCTGCCGCATCCGATTTTCGCGATCAATCGCGGCGGCCAGGCGACTTACCATGGTCCGGGACAATTGATCGGATATCCGATTGTCGATCTTCGCCAATGCGGGCAAGACCTGCACAAATATCTGCGCTGGTTCGAGCAAACGCTGATCGATTTGCTCGCGCAATTCGGAATAGTCGCCGCGCGCCGCGATGGGTTGACCGGTGTCTGGATCGATCATGCGCGCAAGATCGCGTCGATCGGCGTGGGCGTGCGGCATTGGATCACGATGCACGGCTTCGCGCTGAATGTGTGCGGTGATCTCGCGCCGTTCGCGCACATTGTTCCGTGCGGCATCACCAACGTGACCATGACGTCGATGGAGCGCGAGTTAGGCCGCGGAATTTCAGTCTTTGAAGTTGCGGGAGTTTTTGAGAACGTCGTGCGGACGGCGGTGCGAAATCTCCATGTCGATCTTGCGCCGGCCTAACGAACATGATTCCGCTGGAAGACAATCTTGGCGACATCCTCGGCAAAGCGCAACGCGGCCTGGGATTGTCCGACACGCAGCTGGCGGAGAAGGCGCGCGTTAATTCGCAAACGCTGCGCAAATTGCGCGAAGGCGAATTCGATGAGCTGACGGTGCTGCGCATCGCGCCGGTGCTCGGGCTGGCCGGACGCGCCTTGTGCGATATGGCCACGGGAAAATGGCAGCCGAAACAAATCAAAGACATCGACGGCCTTGCCCAATTCACGACGCGTTATCACGACGTAACGGTGAACTCCTATCTCGCGTGGGACCCGGGAACGAAAGAGGCGGTCGCATTCGATACGGGTGCCGATTGCACGGCAATGTTGAAACGCGCGACCAAGGAGAATCTCAGCATCAAACTGATTTTGCTGACGCACGCGCATGTCGATCACATCGCGGCGTTGGCCGAGCTGAAGGAAAAGACGGGCGCGCCGGCTTTCATTCCCGAGCGCGAGAAAATTCCCGAGGCCGAGCCGATCGACGAAGGAAAACATTTTTCGTTAGGCAAGATCGACATCGACACGCGCCTGACCTGGGGACATTCGCGCGGCGGAATGACCTACGTGCTTACCGGGCTGGAGCGAAAGATTGCTGTCGTGGGCGATTCGATCTTTGCCGGCTCGATGGGCGGCGGCAGCGTGTCGTATCGCGACGCGGTCAAAAACAATCTCGAGAAAATTCTAACTTTGCCGGACGAAACTATTATTTGCCCCGGCCACGGACCGATGACGACCGTGGGCGAAGAAAAACGGCACAATCCATTTTTCGCCGGTCAGACTGAATGAACGTCGGTTTCGTGGGGGTCGGGCGAATGGGCGCGAACATGGCGCGTCGATTGAAAGATCGACAATTCCATGTCACGGCGGTTTACGACGCGAACCGAAAGGTCGCGACCGATCTTGCCGGCGAACTTGGTTGCGCGGCGGCGCAGGATTTATCGGAAGTCACCGCGGAAGCGGACGCGATCATCACGGTCGTGAGCGACGATCACGCGATGCGCGAAATATTCACTGCGCCGGGTGACAATTTGCTAAAAAATGCGCGCGGAAAATTGTTCATTAATTGCGCGACGATTTCGCCACAGGTACATGTCGATCTTGAACGAGCCGCGCGCGCGGCCGGCGCGCAAACGCTGGAAGCGTGCATGGCCTCGAGCATCACGCAGGCGCGTGAGGGTTCGTTGTATCTGATGTGCGGCGGGACCGAGAGCGCATTTCAACGCGCGGAGCCGATCTTGAAAGAACTCGGCGGAACCATTCGTTACATCGGCCCAGCGGGCGAAGCGGCGAAGGTGAAGGCGCTCGTGAACATGGTGATGAACATCAACACGGCCGGACTTGCGGAAGGACTTGGGCTGGGCGCGGCGCTCGGACTCGATTTGAAAATGTTGCGCGAAGTTTTTTCGCAAACCGGCGCGAACTCGCGCGTGCTCGAGACAGACGGCGAGGACATGCAGAACCGTGAGCACAGTTGCTTTTTCTCCGCGGCGCACGCGGCAAAGGACAGTGGGATCGCGCTACAAATTGCGCGCGAGCTCGGTCTTGACCTTCCACTGGCGCGCGCGACCAAGGAACAATACGACCGCATGATTGCGGAAGGACTCGGCGAGCTGGACAAATCCGGAATCGCCGAGCTGACCTTCAAAGATCGACATAAACATTCGGGCGATCGGGCGTGACCGATCTTCCGCAAGATCGACATGCAGCCCTGACGGTTATTCGATCGTGATATTGCCGCTCGTTAGGTTGCCGCTTGCGCTGTAACCGTTGCTCACCTGAATGCTGAACGTGTCGAGGGTTCCCGGTGTGCCATTGTCAGTCACGTCGATGGTGAACGTGAATGTTTTCTTGTTTTTCTTCTTTTTATTTTTCTTTCCGCCGGGCTTTTTTCCTTCACCGGTGAAGTGGGCCTGATTCCCGGTGAAAGTGAGCGAAGTGATTTTCGTGCTGGTTAACGCGAATTCTTCGCCGTTGTCGCTATAAGTGAAAGAACCGGTGTGACCGGGGTTTTGCACATTGAAGTTGAAGGAACCTGAGCCGCCAGGAGTGGCGATCGTCCCACTTCCAATCGCCTGACTCGGAGTCGGCGTCGGCGTCGGTGTCGGTGTCACGGTCGGCGTTGGGGTCGGGCTCGGTGTCGGTGTTGGCGTAGGACTCGGCTTGCATTTACCGGCCTTGCCGGCATCGGCGAGTGCGCGGATCTCGGTCGCGCTCAAGGCGCGATCGAATACTTCCACTTCGTCAACGCTGCCGGTGAACAAAAGGCCGTCCGACCGGCCGCCGATATTGAAGGGCGAGCCCGAATCGACAAGATTTCCGGTCTTGCCGGAGGAGAGCAGCGCATTTCCGTTCGCGTAAACGGTCACGTTCGATCCGTCATACGTGAGCGCGATGTGCGTCCATTGATTCGTTGGCGGGACGTAACCGGTATGAACGAAGATCTCGAATCCGCCCGCGCCGGCCGTGTCGGTTTTGATCGAACCGGTGAGGTCGCCGCCAAGAAGGAACAAGCAGTAGTCGTTGCCGCTGCTCACTGTCTTTCCGAAATAAACGGCGTCGTTGGTATTGCTCGGGTTGATCCAACCATCCAGTGTCACCGCCGTTCCGGTGAGGGCGAGGTTGGCCGGGTCCCCCGCGGTCGCGAATTGGCTGCCATTGAAAGTGAACGCGTCGCCGACTTTGCCGGTGCCATAACCAAATCCATTTCCGGCTCCATCGGAGAGCGTGTTACCGTCCTGGATGTCGTTAGGCGAATCGTCGCCCGGCCACCAGCTGATCATCCTCGCGGGCGGCGTTACGCAAGATCGACATTTACCTAACGAGCCCGAGAGGTAGATCGACTGAATGTCGCTTTGCCCGAGCGCAGTGCTGAAAATTTCCACTTCATCGATCGATCCCGGAAAGAACCGGGTATCTCCAAAGTTCGAGCCGATCTTGAGCGAATCTGTGTCCAAAGTGTAGAGCCCAACTTGCGATGCCGTCGCCGAATCGAGAACGCCGTTTACATAAATGCGTTTGGTCGTTCCATCGTGCGTGATCGCCACATGCGTCCACTGGCTTTCCGAAACGGTAAGAGTGCCGGTCAGCTCCTCGTAGGTGCCGAGCGCGTTCTTCGAACCGAACACGACTTTTCCGTCGTTGATCTGCAAAACGTACGCCTGGTTTCCTTTCTCCAGGACGTTGTGAAAACTCGCCACTGTCGTCGGATTAATCCACGCATCGACGGTGAGATTAGCCGGATTGAGCGACGCGCTGTTCGGCACGTTTACGTAATCATTGACACCATCGAGACTGAACGCTTGATCTACTTCACCGGCGCCGAAATGGGCGCCGTTCTTCAAAACGCCGTCGTTCGCGCCTTGAATGTCGTGCGTGTTGCCATCGCCCGGCCACCAGCTCACCATCCCCGCCGGCGGCGGAGTGCAGGCCTGCGCAAACACTGCCCGAAATGCAAGATCGACACCGGCTTGATAAAGACTCCACGCCTCCGTTGTCCATTTGGTCGCGTCGTTGGCGTTATTTTGATAATAGAAGTCGCCGCCGGAATACGGACCGTCCCCGCGTAAACCCCAACTGCCGGTCGCTGGCGTTTTGCCGGCCTGTAGCTTCGATGTGCTGAGAAAGACCACATACTGCGCGCCGGGAGTTACCGGGATACCCCCGGTGTCGGTGTGAATTAATTCAAAACTCGAGTTCTGAGTCGTAGATCTCGCCGATCCTTCATACAACGCGGGCCCAGTCGCCTTGGTCCCGTCCCATGCGTAAACTTCAGCCTGAAACGAAACCGAGCTTGGCACCAGCAATTCGAAGTCGAAACTCTCCAGCACCGTTCGATCGGCTGGAACTGTCACGACCTGCCCATACGTGGCCGAGTTCGGAACACCAAAACAGCAGATGCTGCTGCTGCCGTCCCAACCAGAGATCGTGTCGACCGTGGTGTCGGCGGCGAAGCTGCGCCAGACGCTAACCAGGATGAGAAGCACGCCGATGACGGCGAACGCCGATAAAGATTTTAGAGACCGTTTCATATTTTTTGCCAGGGCGCAGCGTAGCCACGCAGTCTTTTGTATTCAAAATTCGTAATACGATGGCTTACTGCGTGTTTATCGACGCAATTTTTTCAGGAAACGCGAAGTTAGGCGCTCGCGCTGATTGGAAGCTTCACTCCGCCCGCTTCCGATTTCGCGATGTAACTCACCAGCCGCTCGCGGCACTGCGGCAGTGAAACTTGATTGTCGATCTTCGCTTTGCGTTCGCGGCGTTCGTTCACCGCGCGCCCGCAGAGTTCCTTCGTCGCTGGCGTTTGCGTAAGACGCAACGCTCCAAAGAAATCGGACACAAAATCGATATCGTTCAGCTGTTCCAATCGCACTTCATGCGTCGGCACGGCCGGATATTCGCGCTTAAACCGCTCCGTTCGCGCTTCGATGTCGAACAAGTACGCAATGCACAAATCGAATTGGTCCAGCGCGGAGTCGGGCGCGAGCGCCGGCAGCGCCGCCGTCACCGCGTTCGGACTCGACATCCATTGATATGAAAGGGGATTGCGCGGCGAAAAATATCCGAGCTCGATAAAACTTTTCAGCACGAGCGCGAGATCACGCCGCAGGATGACGATGTCGATCTTCTGAAAATCTTCCAGCACCACGTCGTAAAACGTCGTGATGAACGTGTGATTTGTTTCCGCATAAATCTCATCCGGTCCGAATGTGCGCACGATCTCCGCGATCGCCCGCGACTTGATCCGCCGTTTCTCGCGCGAACTTTCCAGCGGCGCTCGATTGATCATTTCGATGAATTCGCCGCTCATTTTCGGCTCCGCTTCGTGAAAGCTGCGCACTTGCGCAGCGGTTCCGAGTAATTGCGCCAGATATTTCGAACCGGAACGGCCGGAGTTGATCGAGAAGATGAGCCGCCGCTCCGCAAGATCGACAATCGCCATTCCCGCAATCTCTCCACCACGCGCCTCCGCACAATCGGCGATTGAGCCGCGCGCCAACTACGGCATCATTGGTATTCGGGATGAACGCCACCGAAACAGCGAAGACCAAACCGGTCAGCTACTCCACTTCGCTCAATTACATTTTCATTCACATCCCGAAATGCGCCGGCACGAGCATTCATCGCGCGCTGCGCGCTGCGCACACGCGCGCGTCGCTGCCCATCGCATCGCACAAGTATCACAAACACAGCAAAGCGATCGACGTGCGTCCGTCGCTCGGCCCGCTCTGGTCGCGCGCGTTCAAGTTCGCGTTCGTGCGAAATCCCTGGGACCTGATGGTCTCGTCGTATCATTGGTGGCTCAACGTCGCCGAAGATTTTCCGCGCCTGCGCGATGACGCCGCGAATGTGCGCGCGCTCGGAACTTTCGACGCTTTCATTCGCTCCGATTACGGTTCCAACAAAATCAACGAATGCGCCGGACGCGATTTTACTGACTGGCTGTGCGATGAAAATGGAAAGGTGATTGTCGATCTTGTCGGTAAATACGAAACGTTGGCGCAAGATTGGGAGCGCGTTTGCGACAAGCTCCGTATCGAACCGATCGGCCTAACGAAAGAAAACGAAGTGCCGCGCCCGCATTACCGCACGTTTTACGATGACGCCTCGCGCGATCTTGTCGCGAAACGTTTCGCGCGCAGCATCGAGCTCTTCGAATACGCCTTCTAAATGCCGCCGCGCGTCTGCATCGTCATCACCTCGTATAATCAGGAACGCTTTTTGCCCGAAGCGATCGACAGCGCTCTCGCGCAAACTTTGCCGCCGCACGAAATTATCATCGCGGACGATCACTCCACCCGTGACAACTCGCGCGCGCTCATTCGTGACTACGTCGCACGCTATCCAAATTTGATTCGCAACATTTTGCACGAGCGCAACGTCGGCATTCCCGCCAATCGCAACAGCGGTCTGCAAATTGCCACCGGCGAATACATCACCGTCCTCGACGGCGACGACCGCTTGTTACCTAACTATTTGGAAACTCTCACCGCCGCGCTCGCGCAAGATCGACATGCAGGCGTCAGCTACGCCAATCGTTACGAAATGAACATCGCTGGCCACCGCGGAGAAGTGCGCGACAAAAGTCCGGAGCCCTCCGGCGAAATCTTTGCGCACCTCGCCGCCGGGCGCACTGGAAGATTACGCGCGTTGCTCGCACGCTTGGATCTGGTGAAGGCCGCTGGATTCTTCGACGAGCGCTTCTTTCATCACGACGGTTTCATTCTCACACTGCGTCTCGCCAAGATGACGCGTTTCGTTTACGTGGCCGAGCCGCTTATGGAAAAGCGCGAGCATGGTGGCGGAACATCGAAGACGATATCGCCGAGCGAACGCGTGAAATGCTTCGAAGATATTCTTGGTGAAATCGATCGGCTCGGGGCCGATCTCCCACACCAGGAACGAAAACGAATTCGGCGCCGCTGGTCGCGCAAAGTCGCGACCCTGCGTATCAGCGACGCGATCGAGCACGGCCGGACCTTCGCCGCTTTCGCACAGCTCGTGCGCGCGGCCGCGCAAGATCGACAACAAACACGCGATCTCTGGCGTGCTTTTCGGCGTTCGTTAGGCGAAAACGCTACAGCGCCCCGAGCGTAACCTTTTCGCCGGTCGTCTCGCGAAACCACTCCGGCACTTCGGCGCCGCTCGCTATCAGACTGTCGTAACAATTTTGCGTGATGCGCCCGCGCCGCGTGCTCTCGCCGAAAACAGCGTAGTTTTCTTTCGTCACGAACAAACGAAAATCGCTCGGCATCGGCACGTCGTGCTTCAATTTATCCATCGCGTTCGCGTTCGGCAGCTCGTCCGGCAGATTCGTGAACAAATGCCGCAACACTTTCACGCGCATGAGTTGATGCAGCCAGATCTGCCGCCAGCCGCGCCGTTGCAAATAAATCGTTCCGTCCGCATCGACATGTTCGCGCGGATACAAAGTTTGCTTCGGCTTGAGCAGCAAAGATCGACAACGACAAAAGAGCAGCCCGTCCATTTTGTCCGACGCAAGCGCGCGCGAAACCATGCGCTCGATTTTATCGGTCAGGAGCTGGATCGGGTAACGATCGTCCATGCACCAGTAAATCCACTCTTCGTCCGCAAGATCGACAATTAACTTCATCACCGTCGCTTTGATCGGCGCGGGCGTTTGGATGTAGCGAACACGCTCCGAATCTTCCCCGCGCAATTCCTGAAAAGGCACGTGAAAGACAAACGGATGCGACGGCCACACCCGCCCGTATTGCAAAATCATGTGCTCGGTCAGCGCGCGGTTGCGGTCGTAGCTCAGCACAATCGCTTTGATTCGCACTCCCGCGCTATAACATTCCTGTGCGCCCTACTCAATGAACCTGCTCATCATCACCGCCGATGATCTGAACGCCGATTCCACCGGCTGGATGGGTTCGCGCGCCGGCGCCACGCCGAACATCGACAAGTTCGCGGCGAGCGCGACGCAGTTTCGCAATTGCCACACCGTCATTCCGATTTGCCAGCCGTCGCGCTCGGCGTTTCTGACCGGACGCTATCCGCATCGCAATGGCGCGTCCGGTTTCGGCCCGGTGCGCGCCGATGTGCCGACGCTCACGGAAATTTTGCGCGCGCATGGCTACTTCACCGCCGCCATCAACAAGATCAAACACATGGCGCCGCCGGAAAAATTTCCGTGGGACTTGGCGCTCGATGGTTCGGGAAAAGACCCGAGCGCGTTGCGCGCGCAATGTGAGCAGTGCCTCGACGCCGCGCGCAAATCCGGAAAACCATTTTTCATTAACGCGAACAGCACCGATCCGCACGGCCCGTTTCCCGATGACGATCTCTACGACGAATCGAAGATCGACATCCCACCGTTTCTCGAAGATTTGCCCGAAGTGCGCCGCGAAATTGCGCAATATTACTCAAACGTCCGTCGGCTCGATCAAAGCGTCGGCGAAATTCTCGATGTCGTCGGAAATGTGGATGACACGATTATTTTGTTTTTCTCCGATCACGGAATGCCGATGCCGTTTTCGAAAGCCGTGCTCTATCGCTACGCGACGTGGACACCGGTGCTTTTACGTTCGCGTAAGATCGACAACTCCGACGCGCTCGTCACCAACATCGACATCATGCCGACAGTTCTAGATCTTCTTGGCCTAACGAAACCGGACGGCATGGACGGCGAGTCGTGGCTGAAGACGCAACCGCGCGATCACATCTTCACCCAGGTCGACACCGTAAACAGCGGCCGCGAATTTCACTCACGCTGCATTCGTTCGAAAACGCGCGCTTACATTTGGAATCCGTGGGCCGATGGCAAAACCGAATTCCGCATTGGCGCGATGTCCAAGCGCGCATCGTGGCACGCCATCGTCGAAGCGGCCGAGCGCGATCCGAAACTAAAGGCACGCGTCGAGCATTTCATCTATCGCTGTCCGGAAGAATTTTACGATGAAGAACGCGATCCGGACGAGCGCATAAATTTGATCGACGATCCCGCGTACAAGATCGACATCGACCATTTCAAAGAATTGCTCGCCGATCACATGAAGAAAACCGGCGATCCGTTGCTCGCGAAATTTCCGCGTCCGCGATGAAGCTCGGCCAAACGCTTTACGTGACCAATCGCAAAGATTGGCGCGCGTGGCTGCGGAAGAATCACAAAACGGCAAAGGACATCTGGCTCATCTATTATAAGAAGCACACGAACAAATCGCGCATTCCGTACGACGACGCGGTCGAGGAAGCACTTTGCTACGGTTGGATCGACAGCATCGTCATGCGCGTCGACGACGAACGCACCGCGCAACGTTACTCGCCACGTCGGCCGAAAAGTTTTCTGTCCGAAACAAACCGCGAACGCGCGCGACGTTTGATCGAAGCGAAAAAGATGACGCGCTTCGGCCTCGAGAAAATTCAGATGCAGTTAAATGAGAAATACGCGCACGCGGCAGACGTCATTGCTGAATTAAAGAAAGACAAAACGACCTGGAAAAATTTCCAGGCGTTTCCGAAAACGTATCAACGCATTCGCGTGGCGTGGATTGATTCCGCGCGGAAACGTCCGGAGGTTTTCCAACAACGCCTGCGCTATCTGTTAAAAATGACGAAGCAGAACAAGCGCTTCGGCATGGTGCAGTGAAAGATCGACAAGTTCATCTCGCGCGTCAGCTCGGCCTCTTCGACTCGACCATGCTGGTGATGGGCGGCATCATCGGCAGCGGCATTTTCATGAATCCGTCGGTCGTCGCGCAACAAGTGCACACGCCCGCGCTCATCATCGGCGCCTGGCTCGTCGGCGCTGCGGTCGGTTTGTTAGGCGCATTTATCTGGGCCGAGCTCGGCGCAACGCTGCCCGCGGTCGGCGGCCAGTACGCCTATTTGCGCGAAGCGTTTCATCCCATCTTCGGATTTCTTTACGGCTGGGTCCTGTTGCTCGTGATCCAAACTGGTGGCATGGCCGCGGTCGCAATCATCTTCGCGCGTTATTTTCGCGAACTCATGTCGATCAACGCGCCCGATTGGATGATTGCAATCGTCGCGCTCGGCAGCCTAACGATCGTGAATTGTCTCGGGGTCAAACTCGGCGCGCGCACGCAATCAGTTTTGATGCTGACAAAGATTGTCGCCATTGCCGCGCTCATCGTTTGCGGCTTTTTCGCGCGCGCCGCGAACTCACAAGTTTCCGCCGCGCACAATTCGTTTTCCGATTTCGGCGCTGCGCTCGTCCCGGTGTTGTTTTCTTACGGCGGTTGGCAGACGACGAACTTCGTGGCTGGGGAAATTCGCGAACCGCGGCGAAATCTTCCCCGCGCGCTTTTGTTAGGCGTGGCCGGGGTCGCGCTCCTTTACACGCTGGTCAACGTCGTATGTCTGCGCGTGCTCGGCGTGGACGCGCTAAGATCGACATCTACTCCGGCGAGCGCGATTATGCGCATCGCCTTCGGTCCGGCAGGCGGAAATTTTATTGCCGCCGCCATCGCGATTTCCGCTCTCGGATTTCTCGCACAATCGATCCTGACCGCGCCGCGCGTTTATTTCGCGATGGCGAGCGACGGTTTGTTCTTTCGCAGCGTCGCGCGTCTTTCGCCGCACACGCAGGTGCCGATCGTCGCGATTGTTCTGCAAAGCATCTGGACGATCGTGATCGCGTTGAGCGGACGCTACGAACAAATCCTCAACTACGTTGTCTCGATGGATTTTATTTTCTTCGGCCTAACCGCGGCGACGTTGTTCGTTTTCCACAAACGCGAAGACTGTGGTGGCAGCCGTCTCGGCTGCACCGACGATTCGCAGGCGGGACGCCTGCCGCCACAGAAAACGCCGTTCCATCCGTGGACGACGATTATGTTTATCGCCATTTGTTGGGCCGTGGTCGCGAACACAATCTGGCGTTATCCGGCGAACACGCTCATCGGCATGTCGATCTTGCTCGCGGGCGTGCCGGTTTATTTTCTCTGGTCACGACGAAGCGCATGAATCGGATGCCGTACCTGGAATGGGCGAAACTGCGCAGCACGGCGCGTTTTAATCTCGCGACCAGCGGCGTCGAGAACTATCCGCTGCGCGATTTGCCGGCGCGCATCGAAGACCTCGAAATCACCGGCCCAGGTTTGTACGGTTATCCGGAGTTGCGCGAGCGACTCGTTAGGAAAACCGGCGCGCCGGATGAATCGCTCGTGCTTTCCATCGGCACATCGATGGCGAACTTCATCGCGCTCAGCGCACTGATTGAGCGCGGCCAGGATGTCCTCGTCGAACAACCGACTTATCAACCGATGCTCCACATCGCGCAATGGCTCGGCGCGAAGGTGCGGAGATTTACGCGCGATCCGGCGAATGAATGGAAGATCGACATCGACCGTCTGCGTGGACTCGTTAGGCCAGAAACCAAGTTGATTGTGCTTTCGAATTTGCACAATCCATCGAGCGCTCTCATCCCCGAAAACGAAATGCGTGAGATCGGCGCAATCGGTCCGCGCGTTTTCGTCGATGAAGTTTATCTCGAGGCGATGTTCGACTCGCCCGAGCGCTCCTCTTTTTTTCTCGGCGACAATTTCACCATCACGAACAGCCTGACGAAAGCGTACGGCTTGAGCGGGCTGCGTTGCGGTTGGATCCTGACGCAGCCGGATTTGGTGCCGCGCATGCATGCACTTGTCGATCTTACCTATGGCGTGAGCGCGCATTCGGCCGAACGATTGAGTGTGATCGCGCTCGATCACCTGGCGCCGATCGCGCAACACGCGCGCGAGTTACTGGAACGAAATCGCCAACTCGTGAACGCATTTCTCGCCGCGCACGCGCGACAGCTCGAATGCGCGCCGAGCAAATTCGGCACCTGCGTTGCGCCGCGAATGCGCGATGGGCGTGTAGAAGATTTTTGCCGTAGATTGCGCGACGAATTTGAAACCAGTGTCGTGCCCGGACATTTCTTTGAAGCGCCGCAGCATTTTCGTATTGGTCTTGGCGGAGCGAGCGACATTCTCGAACAAGGACTTGAGCGAATTGCGACTTTGTTAGGCCAATGAAAGATCGACAATTACTTCTCGCCGAATTCGAGCAACTGCTTCCGCTCGCGATCGAATGGGCCACGGCGGAAGAAGCGCGGGTTTTGAGCGAAGGCGTGGCGCTATCTGGAAATGAGTTGGCCGATGCCCGCGCTGCCGGCGTGAAAGAACCGCAGCGCATTCGTTTGCTCCGCGTCGAATCGGTTCCGGTGCCGGCGCATCCGCAACTTCGCGCGGCGGCCGAGACCGTTCATTTTCTCACGCCGGAAACCCGCGGCCTCACGCTGCGTTACGGAATTTTCGTGCGTTGGGACTGCTGGCAAGATCGACATCTACTCGCGCACGAGTTCGGTCACACCGCCCAGTACGAACGCATGGGCGGCATCGGGCAATTTCTCCAGCAGTATTTGATGGAATGCCTGACGATCGGCTACGCCAATGCGCCGATGGAACTCGAAGTCGCAAAAATCGCCGACCGCATTTGCGCGGCCTAACGAATGGACCCTTTCAGTTACATTATCGTTCTGACTTCGATCGTGCTCGGGCTCGGCGTGACGCGGACGGTCGGCGGTCTCGGGCACCTGTTGCAAACGCGCAAACGCCGCCGCGTTTATTGGGTCCACGCTCTATGGATGTTGAATCTTCTCGTCGTTATGGCGTTGATGTGGTTCGTCGCGTATCGCTGGCGTGCGAACGAGCGCTGGACATTTTTCCTTTTCGTTTGGCTAATTCTGACGCCGACGATTCTCTATTTGATATCGTCGCTACTTTTTCCCGATCCGGACACGGTGGAACCGATCAGTGATTGGCGCGTTTATTTTTTCGATCACAACCGCGAAATTTTTTTGCTGCTGGCGGTCCTTTTTCCGATCGATCTGATCGATACTCTGCTCAAAGGCGTCGAACATTTTCGCGCGCAAGGTTTATTGTATCCGGCGACGATGGCGACGTGGTTCGTTCTCTCACTGATCGCGGCGTTTACGAAGAACCGTCGATTCCACGCGACATTCGCGATCGTCTTCATGCTTTGGAACCTCGCTTTCGCCGGGATGATGCTGATCACCGCGCAGGACGCGCTCGGCGCGGACATGTTGCGAAGGCGTTAACGAGCGCGCTTTTTGCGGTGGCCGAACATCTCGGCGTTGACCGTGCGAAGATCGACATGCGTTAATCGTTTCGCCATCGCCGGCGTGAGCAACGAGATGTGCGGAATGTCGACGAGATGTTCCGCGATAAACCAAATCGGTTTGTCGGTCGTCATCCAATGCAATCGATCGAAGCGCGCGAGATTTACCGGGCGCGAGTAGCGTCGAAGGGTGCGCTCGAAGCGCAGATTAAAATAGATGTTGAAGTAACTCATGGCGAGCTCGCGCAATGTGCGATAAACCGGCTCCCGATAGCGGCAACCGGTGAAATTTGATTTCGCCACCGTGCCCCAACCGTTGCCGATTTTATAAATCGCGAGCACGTGATCGGTATCGCGATCGGCTTCGAGATCGAAAATGAGCGGCTGGAATCCGAGCACGCGCAGCGCGGCCGCAGCGAAGATGGCGCCTTCGAGGCACGAGGCCGTTCCGTCTTGCAAGACTTTGCGCGGTGAACGTGCGGTTATGGCGAGGTTGTAAGGAAGATCGTCGAGAAATTTCTGGACGCCGGCGGGCGTTTTGAGCGCGCGCAGTTTTCGCAGCTCGGTAGGCGTGAAGCCGCCGTCCGCGCGCCGCGTTGATGTCGATCTTGTGATTGTCGATCTTACAAGCCGGCGGGGTGACGCGCTTCGAAACCGATGGGCGCGCGCGTGGTCGGTTGCCAGGCCGGCCGCCATTTTTCACGACCGGTGATGTAAGGCGTGGTGTCGAGTCGCAACCCGGCGATAACAGCAAAGGTGTGACCGTGGCGCGCGTAAACCGTGATCCATTTGCCGCGTCCGCGTTCGCCGAAGTTGCGGAATTCCGATGAGCAAATGGGCGATTTCAAAATTCCGGCCGCGCCGAGCGCATAGGAAACCGTGCCCGAGCAGTCGTAGCCGCTGTCCAAAAATGAGCGATGTCCGCCCCCGAAACGATACGGCTTGGTGTGCAACTGGTTCGCGGCCCAAATGGCGCGTTTGACCGCAAACGGCGCGCTTTCCGGCGCCGCCGCTTCGCCATTGCGCAGACGCGCGGTGCGACCCGGAACGGTGGGACCGGAGGACGGAAACGAAGTCGCGTTCGCGGACGAAATGAGCACCGCCAATGCGGCGGCCAATAGGGTGATACGAGAGAGGAGAAACACAGGTCTTTAAGTGCGCGTTGCTATGCCACAATGGCGGCGATGAAAAGAAAAAAATGCGAACGCTCGGATTTTTCCCGATGCCGAAACGTTCCGTTTACCGGAACAAATTTTGCTTTGCAAACAGGGTATGCCGGACGAAGATTCCGCCCCCAAAACTGATTCCATGCCCCAGATCGATTTCGTCCGCGCGTTTCAGGATGCCGAGGACGCCACGCCACTGCAAATTCGCGCTTCGGTTGACGAATTTCCCCTCGTAAAGACGCTCCCCACGGCCGCAGAAATTCCTGTCGCGGCGGAACCGTTACGTGATTCGGGCCTCGGTCGCAGCGCATGGATGAATGTTATTTTCGTCTCCGTCATGGTGATCGGCGGATTAGTCTGCGCGTGTTATTTTTTCAACGGCGCAGAATTGATTCGCGGAGTTGCGTCATGGCCCGCCGAAGTGCTGTATCCGCGGCCAACTTTGTCCGAGCCCGCTAAGATCGACAATCAAACGCCGCCGCCAGCCACTGTCCCAGTCGAGACAAACGCGAGTACATCCGAATCCGGTCCGTTCCGCCACACCGCGCAATCTTTATTAAATCCGAATACGTCGCCGCAATTCGGTCCAGCGCCCTTCACCACGAATCCGAACAGTTTCGCTTCCGCGCCGAGCACGCAGCCGCTCGGGCCGGGCGCAAACACGTTGCTCGATCAACTTGGCGGAACGCCGCCGGCCGGAGATTCGCTTTCGCGAACGTTGAATCAAGAAGCGGTGAGCCTCCAACAAACCACGGCCGCAACCGTGAACAATGTCACCACGGCTGTCACGCGAAGCGTTGCGCAAACAACCTCGCGCGGCCTAACGACCACACGAAAAACTATTCGCACCGGGAAGTCGGAGGTGAAGCCCCGAGCGGTGACGACACGCCATAATTTAAGTCGGCCACAAACGAAAGCGGCGCCGCTTTCGGCCAACGCCCAACTCGGCCTCGATAAACGGGGAATCGGTCCCGGCGTTCCCGGCGGGATCGGGCCTGGCGTTCTCGGCGGCGTCGGCGGAGCGACTGGTGGCGGCACTGGCGCCGCAGGCGGAATCGGTCGCGGCGGCGGCATCGGAGTCGGCGGGGGAATTGGCGGCGCGTTGCCCGGCGGTCTCATCGGCGGCCATCACTAACCAATCGCGCGAATGCCGCGCTCGTTAGGCTGCACCATTTTCGTGATCGCAGCCGCGTTCTCTTTCGCCGCCACCGAATTGCCGAAAAGTGACGACGTCGATTCATCCGACATCGAGCCGCCATTGCTGATTCCGAATCGCGATCGCGAACGACTGGACAATGCGCAACCGACCCCGACGCCGACTGTCGATCTTGCGAAGCTCGAAAAAGATTTCGAGCGCGCGAAACGGAATTCCGCCGGGGCCGCGCGCTTGTGCAAGATCGGCGTGATTGCGCAGGTGGAAGTGGAACAGCGCGCATTGCGAACGGTGCGATTGGAAGCGCAGCTCGAATCGGCACGGCTCGATGAAGCCAAGGAGAATTTTGCGCGCGAACAGACACGCCTGACTAATCATGAAATTTCGCCGGCTGATTTGTCGGAAGCAGAAGCGACGCTCGCTCACGCCATCGAAGCGGCGCACGCGGCCGAGGAAAAACGCGACCGCGCTGAAGTCGAATTCGCGGAGAACAATGTCCGGCGGCAGCAGAAACTGGCCGCTCTCGGCAGCGGAAGTAAGTCGGCAATTTCGCGCGCCGAGCAAAAGCTTAACGAATTAAAAGCGACAAAAGAAAATAACTGACCGCCGCAAATGTAATTGTCGATCTTGCGATAAAGTTTTATCGTCGCTTTCAACGCCATGGACGTAGCCGGAAATGTCAGTGCGATTCTCGGACATAAACCGCGCGAGATTTTTTCCGTGGCGCCGGACGCCACCGTTTACGACGCGGTGAAACTAATGGCGGATAAAAACGTCGGCGCCCTCCTCGTCCTCGAAGCCGAAAAGCTCGTCGGCCTCATTTCGGAGCGCGATTACAGCCGCAAGATCATGCTCAAAGGCAAACGCTCCCGCGAAACCAAAGTGAACGAGATCATGTCGACGCAGCTCACCGTCATTCCGCCTAACGAGCCGGTCGATCGCTGCCTGCGCCTCATGACCGATAAACGCGTTCGTCACTTGCCCGTGCTCGACGGCGAAAAAGTGATCGGCGTTATTTCAATCGGCGACCTCGTGAAATACGTGATCGATTGCCAGAGCGCGGCGATCGAGCATCTCGAGAGCTACATTCACGGCGGCTTTCGTTAGGCTAATTGCCAGACGGTTTTGCCGTTCACGATCGTCCGCACCGCGCGGCCTTTGAGTTTCCAACCGTCGAAGGGCGAATTGCGCGAGTTCGATTGAAAGTTGTCGATCTTCGCCGTCCATTCGAGTTCGGGATCGATTAGTGTCGCGTCCGCTTTTGCGCCTAACGAGAGCGTGCCGGCATCAAGTTTGAGCAGCTTCGCCGGCTCGACCGTGAACATCTCGATCAAACGGACGATGTCGATCTTGCGATGTTTGTGCACGAGCAGGTCGATGAACAATCCGAGCTCGGTCTCGAGACCGACGATTCCGAACGGCGCCTGATCGAACTCCACTTCCTTTTCGAACGCGGCATGAGGCGCATGATCGCTCGCTAAGATCGACAACGTCCCATCCGCGATACCTTCGAGAATTGCGTCCACATCTTTTTGCGAACGCAACGGAGGATTCATCTTGTAATTCGTGTCGAAGTTCTGAATCGCTTCGTCCGTCAACGCGATGTGATGCGGACAAACCTCGCCGCTGATTTTGACGCCGCGCGACCGAGCTTCACGAATGAGGCGCACGCTTCCGGCGGCGCTGACGTGCTGACAATGGATGTGATGATCGCAAAGTTCTGCCAGCAAAATATTCCGCGCGACTATTGCTTCCTCGCCCGCGGCCGGCCAGCCGGGCAAGCCTAACAATGTGCTCCAATAACCCTCGTTCACCACGCCGTTGCCGGCGAGATTGTAATCCTGGCAATGATCGAGCACCGGCAATCCAACCATGCGGGCATACTCGACGGCGCGCCGCATCAGCTCGTGATTCTGAATGCACTTGCCGTCGTCGGTGATCGCGACCACGCCAACGTCGCCTAACGAACCAATCGGCGCGAGTTCTTCGCCCGCGATATTTTTTGAAATCGCGCCGGTCGGCAAAACGTTCACGCATGCGGACTCGGCCGCGCGATCTTTAATCCATGCGATCGTCGCCGGATTATCCGCCGCCGGCGAAGTGTTCGGCATGCAAACGATCGTGGTAAATCCGCCGGCCGCCGCTGCCCGCGCGCCCGACGCAATTGTCTCCTTGTGCGAAAACCCCGGCTCGCGCAGATGCACATGCATGTCGATCAAACCGGGCGCGACGATCAAACCGCTCGCGTCGATCACTTCCGCATCGTTCGATTTCTCCGCGATGCGCCCCTCGGCTATCGCAAGATCGACAACTTCATCTCGGCCATTCGCCGGATCGATCACGCGGCCGTCGCGAATGATCATGTCGCGATTCCTCCGCAGAGATAGAGAACGGCCATGCGCACGGCGAGGCCGTTCGTCACCTGATCGAGAATGACGCTGCGCGATCCGTCCGCGACTTCACTGTCGATCTCGACCCCGCGATTGATCGGGCCCGGATGCATAACGAGGCAATCCGGCTTCAACATTTTGGCGCGCGCTTTCGTTAGGCCGAAAAGACGCGTGTATTCGCCCGTGCCGGGAAAATATTCTTTGCGCTGACGTTCGTGCTGGATGCGCAGAAGATTTACGACGTCGGCGTCCGGAAGGACGTTGTCGATCTTGTGCGAGACGGTCACGCCGAGTTTTTCAAAATCACGCGGCACGAGCGTGCTCGGTCCCACCAGGGTTACGCGCGCGCCGAGCTTCGTTAGGCAGAAAATATTCGAACGCGCGACGCGGCTGAAAAGAATGTCGCCGATGATGACGACATGAAGATTGTCGATCTTGCCGCGTTTCTCGCGAATGGTATAGGCGTCGAGCAAACCTTGCGTTGGATGTTCGTGCGCGCCGTCGCCGGCGTTAATCACGCTCGACTTCAAACGCTCGGCCAAAAATTGCGGTGCCCCGGCCGAGCTGTGCCGCAGGACGAGAATATCGGCGTGCAGCGCCTCGAGGTTCTTCGCGGTGTCTTTGAGCGTTTCGCCTTTCGTTAGGCTCGAACCGGAAGCCGTAATGTTGATCACATCCGCGCTCAATCGAAACGCGGCGAGCTCGAAGGATGTGCGTGTGCGCGTGCTGGGCTCGACAAAAAAATTCACCAGCGTTTTGCCGCGTAGCGCGGGAACTTTTTTGATTTCCCGCGCCCCCACTTGTTTGAACGCGTCCGCCGTTTCGAGAATGAAATTGATTTCGTCGATCGACAGCTCGCGCAGGCCTAACAAATCTTTGCGTGTCCAGCGTTCGTTCATGAAATGCGAATCCGAATTGATTGGGGAGCGCAGGCGGCTCGCCTGCTGCTGAAAGCGGCTCGCTTTCGCGAACTTTTAAAAGATTGTTTCGGCGAGCCGCCGAAACCAGCAGGCGCGCCGCCTGCGCTCCCCAGAATTCCACATGAGCGGTGATTCATTTGATCCACACTCCTTCTTCGCCGTCGATTTGCTCGAGGCGCACTTGCACGTCTTGTTCGAGCGCGGTCGGAAGATTTTTGCCGACATAATCGGCACGGATCGGCAACTCACGATGACCGCGGTCGATCAGCGCCGCGAGTTGAATGCGCGCGGGTCGACCGAAGGAGCCGATCGCGTCCATGGCCGCACGCACAGTGCGGCCGGTGAAGAGAACGTCATCGACGATGATGACGGTGCGACCTTCGAGCGGAAGCGGAAGATTCGACTCGCGCACGACTGGCAATTCGCGGCGCGTGCCGACATCGTCGCGATGCATGGCGACATCGATGACGCCGGTGTCGATGTCGATCTTGTCGATTTGCCTAACGAAGTCGGCGATGCGGCGCGCGATCTCGACTCCGCGCGACGGAATGCCGGCGAGAATGACCGAACGAATGTCCGGATTACGCTCGATGATTTCGTGCGCAATGCGCCGAAGGGCTTTGGTGATTGCCGCCGCGTCCATCACCGGCGACGCGGTCGAAGTTGATTGTCGATCTTTCATTCGTCCTTCGCGACCTCGCAGGATCGCGTTAAAGGAGTACAAAATTTAGGAGGCGGCCTTCGCGGTGCTCGCCTCCTTCATTCTTCGCGTCCGCCAATTGGAGCGATGTTTTACGATCCAATCGAGGAGCGCCTTTTCAAAGCCGATGTCTTTGCCGGCTTTTTCGCTCTCAATCCATTTGTGTTTCAAAATTTCTTCGCGCTCAGCGAGGAACTCTTTATACAGGCTCGAGTTCTTCACGAACTGCGACTCCGCCTCTTTCGTGGCAGGCATGTCGCGATTCTCTTTCATAAAACTGGGCCAGCGTCAACCGTTTCGGCGGTTTTGGTTCGACGTTGCATTGTCGATCTTTCTTCAAGCATAGCGCGTTCCGCGCACTTTCAGTCGAGTGCGCGGCGCAGTTGTTCCGCAATTTTATTAAACTCGGTCACGACCGCGGAGTTGCTCGCATTGGCTTCGGCCACAATGGGCAAGCCGCGATCGCCAGCCTCGCGCGTGGCGATGTCGATCGGGATCTGGCCCAACAGCGGGACGCGTAGTCGCTTCGCTTCGCGCGCGCCGCCGCCGCTGCCAAAAATCTCGTAACGATTGCCGTCGTTAGGGCAAATGAAGTAGCTCATGTTCTCGACCAGACCGAGCACGGGCACGTTCACTTTTTCGAACATGGTCGCAGCCTTGCGCGCGTCGATGAGCGCGACTTCCTGCGGCGTCGTCACGATGATCGCGCCGGCAAGCGCGACCGTTTGCACGATGGTGAGCTGAATGTCGCCAGTGCCCGGCGGAAGATCGAGCACGAGAAAATCGAGCTCGCCCCATTCGACCTGCCGCAAAAATTGTTGCGTGTAACGCGTCACCATCGGCCCGCGCAAAATCGCCGGCGAAGTGTCGTCGAGCAGAAATCCCATCGACATCAGTTTCAATCCGTACTGCTCGATCGGAATGATTTTGTTTTCGTCCGTCGCGGTCGGTCGATCGCGCGAGCCGAACATGAGCGCGATGCTCGGGCCGTAGATGTCGCAATCGCAAAGACCGACGGAGTGATTGTCGATCTTGCGCAAAGCGAGCGCGAGGTTCGCGGCGATGGTCGATTTGCCGACGCCGCCTTTTCCGCTCGCGACCGCGATGACGTGTTTGATGCCGGGAATTCGTTGCGCGCCCATGGGCGCGCCGGCGCCGCCCGGTGGCGCGTGGATGTCGATCAAAACTTTCGCGGTCTGCACGCCGTTGATCGCGCGCAAAGTTTTTTCGGCATCGCTTTTGATCGTGGCCGGAATGTTCGGGTCGTTAGTCGCGAGCGCGAGCTGCACGCGCACTTCGCCATTGTCGATCTTGATTCCCTTCACGAGACCGAACGAAACGATGTCGCGGCTAAAGCCGGGATACTTCACCGCTTTCAACGCGTCGCGCACGTTCTCTTCCGTCAATGTCATCGACGGCAAACGTACGCAGCCCATTGATTGCGTAAAGATGCGCGGCGGGGACGGCGATTAGGATGGATCTATATTTTTTTCGCGCCGATGTTTCGCCAAACGGCGCCATGTCGAAGCGACGATGGCGGTGATGCAAAGGCCTAACGACAGCAACGCCGGGTTCGTCTCCGGCACGACCGTGTAGTCAATATTGTCGATCCCGATGTGTTGATAGGTCGGATCGGCAAACATTGAACCGCTACTGTAAGTGAAAGTGAAAGAGCTGATGCCGGTGCCATCAAATGTGATGGTGGCGTTACCCAAATTCGAGCCGGCTCCTTTATCGACCGTGCTGACTATGCCGGTCAACGTTTGATTAGTCCCAGAGCCGCTAAGCGTCGCGTTAGCTCCGACATTGGTGATGGTCGGCGCAATGGTGCCGGCAGTCGAGTTCGCCGTGATCGAGCTGATCACATCCTGATAGGTGTTGCCGCTCGCATTCGAGAAATCGATGTCGAACAAGTTAAATGAAACATGGTTCACGCCCGGACTGGTAAACGAAATTGTGACCGTGACCGATTGCGCGTTGCTCGCGAGATTGAGCGCGAGCTCGAGAGTCGAATGCCCGGGCGACAAACCGCCATCGAATGCATTGGTGATCGCGGGCGTTTGCGGATTACCTGTCGCTAACGACGGCTGCAGTTGACCGGTATCACCGGTCACCGCCACCGTGAGGTCGTTGCCGGGATTCGCAGGATCGACATCGTACGAGTTGCTCAATGAGCCCGGGGTCCAGGTCACGGTGCTCCAGTCAACAAGGATGGCCCGCGCGCTGATTAAGCTCGCAAAAAAGATAAAAACAACGGCGCAGAACAGGCGGGACATTGCCACCTATTAAGCAACTGGAATGCCCGGAAATCTTTTGCGCGCAGCTAGTTGTAAACTGCAAAGGAGCCAGGGTTGACGATGTCGATCTTACGCTAACGCGCCAATGGCACTTCGGCGTTAGCCACGGCGTAGGCCCACACCGCAACGACAGCGGAATTTTCCGCCAGCTCGTGCGGATTGATTTTATCGAGCGTGTCCGCGGCGGTGTGATGATAATTGAAATAGAACCGGCTGTCCTGGATCGGCGCGAAGGCGGGCACGTTCGCTTTCTCCAGCGGCTCGATATCGGCGCCGGCGTGTTCGGTGAATTCCAAAACGCCCGCGCCCGATTCCTGTAAAATAGCGGCGATAGGCGCGAGCATCTTTTTCACTTCCGGTTTGGTTTTCATGCGGATGCCTAACGGATGGCCGGCGCCATTGTCTGTTTCCATCGCAGCGAAGTGATTGTCGATCTTGCCGGCATTATCGGCGGCGTATTGCTTCGAGCCGGCGCTGCCATTTTCCTCATTCATCCACGCGATCACGCGAATGGTTCGCTTCGGTTTCAAATGCAATTTCTGAATCAGGTTCGCCGCTTCCATGGAAACGGCGACGCCGGCGCCATCGTCGATCGCGCCCGTCCCGAGATCCCACGAATCGAGATGGCCGGAAACAATGACGATTTGTTCGGGATGTTCGCTGCCTTTGATGTCGCCGATGACGTTTGCGCTTTCGACCTCGGGCAAAGTTTGCGGCGTCAAAACTAACTTCATTTTCACCGGGCCTTGTTTTGCAAGATCGACAATTAAATCTGCGTCCTCGGCCGTGACCGCGGCCGCCGGAATTTTCGGGACCGCGTCCGCGTATGTTGTCATGCCCGTGTGCGGAATCCGATATTCCTCGCCGCCAACCGACCGAATTAAACACGCGACCGCACCTTGTCGCGCCGCTGCGCTCGGACCGTCGCTGCGATAAACAACCGCTTCGCCGTAGGCCTCACCGCCGCGGCCTTCCGCCGCGATGCGCTTGTCGAAATGATAATCGAACAAAACAATTTTCCCGGCGACCCGGTCGCGCGGCAGCGTTTTCAGATCTTCAAAATTTTTCACCGCGATCACTTCGGCGGTGATCCCGTCGGGCGGCGTCGCCACGCTCCCGCCCAGCGCGCACAAAATGATTTTCTGCGTCGTGTTCGCCGCCATTCCCGGCCACTCCACGAGCGCGGCTGTTTCTTCACCGCGCACCCAATGCGGCACCATCACTTTTTCGAGCTGAACCTCACAGCCTAACGATTTCAATTCGCCGGCAACATATTCGACCGCTTTCGCCGCCTGGGTCGATCCGCTCAGTCGCGGGCCGATGTTGTTCGCAAGATGCGCGACTTGTTTGTAAGCGTAATCGCTCGGGAGGGCGGCTTGTTGGATTCGTTTCAAATCGGCCAGCGTTTGCGCGGAAAAAACGATCGGCGTCGCGGTCGGCGATGGCGAAGGAGTAGATGTCGATCTTGCGAAGGGCGATTGCGCGCTCGCGCTCACGCTCACTAGGAGTGCGCAAAAGAGAATAACAATGAATTCCATCGCGGCAGACATTTAAGGCGCGGAATCGGCGCCGTAGCTGTGATAGCGATAAACGATTTTTTGGTCTTCGCCGCCTTGCGCGCGCTGCAATTGATCGAGCGCGTCTTTGTCCGCTTCGGGCTGCGATTTCCCGCGGCCGACCACCATGACATCTTTTCCGGCCGAAGTTTTGCCACGAGCGCACGCGACGTAGCCGGTGGCGTCGGATTGCGCGAGCACTTCTGTCCGCGCCGATTTTCCTTTTCGTTTCCGCAGATCGCGCAAGGCAGCTTCGCGCGCCGCTGCGCCGTCTTTGTAATCGCGACCTCCTTTCGGCGTGGAGGAACAATAATAGGTCCACGTCGTCCAGACCCCATCGGAATTGTAGCCGACAACGACGGCGTCGCCCGCCAGGAGTGCGGCCGCTCCGCCTAACGAACCGATCAATGCCAGCGCCGCGATTTTCAGCTTCGCCGCCCCTCTTCGAAATCCATCAAGTCGGGCATCGTCAAAATGTCGTCGCGATTTTCGATTCCGAGTTTCTGCTTGGCCTGTTGCAACACGGGCGTGGCGAAATCGCGAAAGCCAATCTTGGACGCGAATGCATTCCACAGGAAAATGTCGCCTTCGTTAGGCCGGCGGCCGTTTTCGAAACACCACTCCAGGATCTCTTCGTCGGTCCCGCCTTTTTTTACGCGCTCACAAAGATCGACATGTTTAATGCGAAGAAAATTGCAGAGCGCCCCATCGGCCGACCGCGGCGCGCCGAAGTTTTTGTGATATTCCTCCGGCAAATCGCCGCAGCCGTGCAGCCGGATCTTGTCCAGCATGCGCGGGAAGTACATCATGCCCTTGCAGGATTCGTTAGGGCTTTTCGGAAAGGCCACCATGTCGATCTTGGAAGATGTCGATCTTACACGATGCCCTGATCCATCATCGCGTTCGCCACTTTAAGGAAGCCGGCGATGTTCGCGCCGTTCACGTAATTCCCCGGCGTGCCGTATTTTTCCGCGGTGCGATAACAGGTCGCGTGGATCGTGCGCATGATGTTGTAAAGGCGGTTATCCACTTCTTCGCGCGTCCACGAGATGCGCATCGAGTTTTGCGCCATCTCCAATCCTGAAGTGGCGACGCCGCCCGCGTTCGCCGCTTTGCCCGGCCCGAACAAAATGCCGGCGTCAATGAATTGATTGATCGCGTCGATCGTGCTCGGCATGTTCGCGCCTTCGCTCACGACGTAAACGCCGTTGCGCAAAAGATTCGCGGCGTCTTTGCCATTGATCTCGTTTTGCGTCGCGCTCGGAAACGCGCACTGCGCTTTGTGATTCCAAAGCGGATTATGGTCTAACGACTTGTCGATCTTAGTGAAGACTGCGCCTTTGAATTTATCGGCGTATTCGGAAATGCGGCCGCGACGCACGTTTTTTAGCTCCATGACAAAGTTGAGTTTGTCACGATCGATCCCTTCCTCGTCGTAGATGTATCCGGTCGAATCGGAAAGCGTGACCGCCTTCGCGCCGAGCGTGATCAATTTCTCCACCGTGTATTGCGCGACATTTCCGCTGCCGGAAACCAGCGCGACTTTGTCTTTCAATCCTTCCTTGCGCGTCTTCAACATTTCGTCTGCGAAATAAACCGCGCCGTAACCCGTCGCTTCCGGCCGAATGACTGAGCCACCCCAGGTCAAACCTTTGCCCGTCATCACGCCGGTGAATTCGTTCTTTAGCTTTTTGTACATGCCGAACAAAAATCCGATCTCTCGCGCGCCCACGCCGATGTCGCCCGCGGGCACGTCCGTTTCCGGGCCGACGTGCCGAAACAATTCGCACATGAACGCCTGACAAAATCGCATCACTTCCTGATCGCTCCGACCATGCGGATCGAAATCGGCGCCGCCTTTGCCGCCGCCCATCGGCAAAGTCGTTAGGGCATTTTTGAAGACTTGTTCGAAGGCGAGAAATTTCAAGATGCCGAGATTGACCGTGGAATGAAAACGCAGGCCGCCTTTGTAGGGACCGATCGCGCTGTTCATTTGAATGCGGTAACCGCGATTGACGCGGATCTCGCCGGCATCGTCCTGCCACGGCACGCGAAACATGACGACCCGTTCCGGTTCGATGATGCGCTCGAGGATTTTGTTTTTCCGAAACTCCGGATGTCGATCCAGCGCGAGCGTGAGCGATTCCGCGACTTCCTGCACCGCCTGGTGAAACTCCGGCTCGGCCGGGTTTTTGGCTTTCACCTCGGCCAATAAATTCGAAGCGTACGTGTCCATCTCGCGCGTGAGCCGGAACTAAAGCACAGGTGAGCGGTAGTTGTCGATCTTGCGCAAGATCGACAATCGCCTTTTGTGCGACATCGTTAAGGCATGCGGCGCCGCAATGCTCCCATTCCGATCCGTTCCGGGCGCACGGAATTTTTGAAGATCAACGCCGCGCGCGGCGGATGGCGCGACGGTTATCATTGGGTCCTGTCGCTGAACTGGCCGCAGTTCGCGCTCTTTCTCCTCGCCAGTTACCTCACGATCAATCTTCTCTTCGGCGCGCTTTATTGGATGAGCGACGGCATCGCCGATCTGCCGCCCGGATTTCCGTATGCGTTCTTCTTCAGCGTGGAAACGCTCGCGACCGTCGGTTACGGCCACAACTATCCCGCGACGCTTACCGCCCACGTCATTGTTACGATCGAAATCTTCATCGGCATGATCTGGCTCGCGGTCATCACCGGTTTGATTTTCGTTAGGTTCGCGCGCCCGACGGCGCGGATTTTGTTCAGCAATTCGGTCACGATTGGTAATCACGACGGAAAACTTTCGCTCATGTTTCGCGTGGCGAACCTGCGCCACACCAGCATGGCCGACGCGCGGTTCCGCATCATTCTCTCGCGCGACGAACCGGTGCTCGAAGGCGAAATCATCCGCCGGTTTTATCCGCTCAAGGTTTACCCGGCGCACATGATCCGTTTTCCGGCCGCGCTCGTCATTCGTCACACCATCGAGCAAGACAGTCCGTTACATGGCGAAACGGCAGAGTCGCTCAAAAAATCGGACGCGTTCTTTCTCGCATCCGTCACTTCCTACGAAGAAGTCATCGCCGCGTCCGTGCAAAGTCAGCAGGATTACACCTACGCAGACATTCGCTGGGGTGAACGTTTCGTCGACATCTACGAAGAGGTCGGCGACGGAAAATTGCAGGTCGACTACGGCCGCATTCACGACACCGAACCGGTGCCGGCGGTAAGTAACTTGTCGATCTTACCGCGAGAGAATTAACGCTCGCTCGTTTTAGGAAGGCGAGGGTGAGGGTGATGCGGCCGGCTTCGTCGTTTTCTTTTTCTTTGGCGCGGGTGCCGCCTTCGGCTTCGCGATTGTTTTCTTTACCTCTTCCTTCAACGCCGGCGGCGAATTCTTCAGTACTTTAACTTCGGTCGAGGTGAGTGCGGTCGAAGTCACCGCGATCGGAGTCGCTTGCGGTTCGGCCTTGTGCCGCCGGGCAAGTTCCTGGCGCGCTAACGCCAAAATATCTGCCGCGGCCGCAGTGTGGCCACGCGCGCTTTCGCAATTGTAGGCCTGCATCAAAAGATAAAACGCGACGTCGTCCTGATTGACAGTCTGATACGTGTTGTTGACCACGTTCTTGTAACTGCCGCTCACCTCCCCGCCGGAAATCGCGGTGCTGATCGCGTTCGCAGCCACTTTGGCCGAAGCTTCTTTGTCCGTTCCCACGACCGACGGCGGCGGCTTGATATCGCAGGTGGTTTTGCACGACACCAGCGCGCTTCCGAAAATCAAACAAGATAAAATGCGAATCGATGTTTTCATACGCTCACTCCCTTATCGCGCGAGCGTTTCAAAAGCGCGTGGAGGTGTCGAGAATTTTGCTAAGATGGGAGCGAACTGATGGCGGAGACACACAAAGGAACTTGCTACTGCGGCGCAGTTGAAATCGAAGCGACCGGACCGCCGCTCGGCATGGGCTACTGCCACTGCGCGAACTGTCGCAAATATTCCGGCGCGCCGGTAAACGCGTTTGCCTTGTGGAAGATCGACAATGTCAAAGTCACGCGTGGCGCCGATTCGTTAGGCCATTTCCAAAGCAGCGAAATCAGCGACCGCCGGTTTTGCACAAAATGTGGCGCCGACGTCATGATCGATCATCCCAAGCTCGGCTTGATCGACGTTCGCAGCGGCCTTCCGCCGACCATCACCTTCAAGCCGAGCGTTCACGTTAACTACGAAGAGGCGATTCTCCGAATTAAAGACGGTCTGCCGAAGCTCAAAGATTTTCCGAAAGAAATCGGCGGCTCGGGCGAGACGATGCCGGAATAAGCAGACAGAATTAACAAAATTTACAAAATCGGCCCGAAACATTCTGTCGATTCTGTTCATTCTGTCTAAATCTCTTCAGCTCCAGATCTCGCCGAAGGCGCGCTTGAAATTTCCCCCGAGAATTTTTTCGACCGCGCTCGATTTGTAGCCGCGATTCAATAGCGCATCGGCGATCAACTCCATTTTCCGCTCGGTGTTCAGGTCCGGAATGTACGTCGGCCGATCTTCTCCGGGCGCGGCGATGCCGGCGGCTTTGCGTTTCTCGGCTTCGCCCTTCATCGCGTCGAGCTCCGCTTGATCGACATGAAGAAATGGAACGTCGCTCCCGATGCCGACGTGATCTTCGCCCATCACTTTCACCGCATGATCGAGATGTTGCAGATAATCGGCCAGCATCGGCTGCTTCGGCGACGCGGTCAGATACGGCAACATGTAAATGCCCATGACGCCGCCTTTATCGGCCAGCGCTTTCATCTCGCGATCTTCCTTGTTCCGCGGATGCAGGTAGACCGCGCGACAACCGGCGTGCGTGATCAACGGCGGTTTCTGCGACGCCGCGATGCCGTCGGCCGTCGTTTTCGTGTTCGAATGACTGAGGTCAAGCGCGACGCCGAGCTCGTTCATCTTCGCGATCGCTTTGCGGCCGAAATCCGTTAGGCCATCGCTCTCGCCGTCGAGACAACCGACACCAAGTGGTGTTTTTCTGTTGTACGTGAGTTGCATCACGCGCACGCCGAGCCCGCGGAAGATGTCGATCCTTTCGTTAATCTTGTCAGCCGATGGACTGACTCGCGGTGGCGAGTCCTCAAAGAGCATGTTCGGCGATTCGAATGAATAGATGAGGCCGAGTTTGCCTTCGCGTTTCGCGCGATCGAAATCGGCCACCTTGTCGATCTTGCAAAACGATTCGGGCAATTTCTCGATTAAGAGCTCCGCCTTCGCGATCGCCGCGACCGCCTCCTCGAAATTTCCCTGCGCCCCGCCGAGCGTCGCCTTGACCACATTCACACCCGAACCGAGAATCAACTTCGTCACGCCTAACGGATCATCATCCGAAATCGGAAACCCGATTCCGGCAAGCGCATTGCAATCCAGCACGAACGCTTTGCGATAAAGTTCCGCTGCGTCTGCCGACGCTGATGCCGCAGTCGCAGACGCCGCCGCTTCTGCGGTCCAAAGGGCTCGCGGATTGATTGCGGCGAGCACAGCGGTCGCACCAATTGTCTTCGCAAATTCTCGGCGATTCATATCGAGAAAGAGATGCGACAGTAAGATTGTTCGAATAGCTACGGTAATGAAATTCCGGAAAGGTTTCGGAAAAGTTGCAGCGCGTATGCGTCCGTCATTCCACAGACGAAATCTGTAATCCTCAACAAGCGCTGATACGCATCATTCGAGGGCTCTCGTTTCGGGCCAATGAATTCATCGGGAAGCAACTGAACTAGTTTTTCGCTCTCACGTGACGGAGACACCTTTCTCGACTGGGCAGACGCGACATCATTGATCGCTCTAGCAAAAGCATCCAACAGTCCGCCGATCACTCGAAAGCCTGCGGCTTCGATACGCACCACTCGATCCGTCTTATACACTTTGTTTTTTTGAACGTCGGCAATTTTCGCGAACTGCTCCGCATACTTCGTCTGTGAAATAAGATCTTCATCGAACTCTCCTTCTAAAATCGCCTTGCGATTTGCCGAGAAAACTTCGCGTGCCGCCGCAATCACGTTTCCAATCGAAAGCGCGCGAAGCATATTTATTTTTTCGCGCCTCGTTTCCTGCTTTTCCACTCGCTCAGCTTGCGACGCCGTAACCAGAGTTCTTAGCAGCTCTTCGGTTTCCTCATGTGCGAGGATTCCTTGCCGGCACGCATCCTCGAGATCAACGATTCGATAACAAATGTCGTCGGCAGCTTCGACGAGAAAGGCGAGTGGATGGCGACTCCAACAGTCTGCTTTTTCAGAACGTCGAATAAGGCCGGTTTCATGGGCGACTTCTTCGAACTCCGCTTTGTCTGCCTGAAAGAATCCAAATTTCTTAGTACTCGCGCCTTTGTGACTTTGACGGTCCGCTGGAGTAGATCCGACAGGATATTTTAGAGCCGCTCCAAGTGTCGCGGCGGTTAAGCGCATGCCGCCATCTTCTCGGTACATTTGGAGTCGAGTTAGTACGCGGAAGCCTTGGGCGTTTCCCTCAAAGCTCATGAAATCGGCGGCTTCGCTCGCGCTTAATTCTTTTCGAAATTCCTCCGCTGTGTGTGAGCGAGCGAACCACTCGCGAATCGCATCTTCTCCGGAGTGACCGAAAGGAGGATTGCCGATATCGTGTGCGAGTGCCGCAGCCGAAACAACCATTCCTATTTCCAAAGGGTGAATGTGTTCCGGTAGTTCACCTATCAACGCATATCCGACAGCGGTTCCAAGAGAACGCGCTACGACTGCGGTTTCCATGCTGTGTGTGAGCCTCGTTCGAACATAATCGCTTGATGAAAGTGAAAACACCTGGGTCTTGCCCTGTAAACGCCGGAAGGCGGAGGAAAATGTGATTCTGTCAAAATCAACTTGCCACGACGGCCGTCGCCTGGATTCGGGATGTTTATCCCGTGTTCGAGATTCCGAGAGGAGTTTCTGCCACTCCATACGCTCTAAACATCTATGCTGTGTGCATCAGCCGCAAAAGCAAACAGCCGAGGGTTCTGCCCTTCCCCGATGTTGATTCGCCTAACGAGTAACGTTAATCTAGCAACTTAAATTCGCGAGCGATTGCCGGCCATTCGGCTTTGAGTTTGGCCGCCCCTTCCTCTGTTACAAACAGCGGACCGAGCAGCCCATAATCGTAATCTTCGAAGTATTCGGCGTATCCATTGAAATGACATTCTGCGATCAAATCGGCCATCTCGCACACCGTCCAAAACTCCGCCTCGCGATAGTGGGTATATTGTTCTTCAAAGGTTGCAGATGCTGCCTTCCAAGTCTTAATCGAAGGCGGATCGTGAACAGAGGCTTCTGCACTTGCTACGGAATCTGTCGCTAAGAAATACAGTAGCTGTATGCCAACATAATCCCTCATCGAATCATCGCGCTTCGATAACAAGAATTCTCGATTGGCGATTGCATGCGCCATGTAATAAGCGGCAAATTTTGAAAGACGCGGCTTGGTTGGAACCTTTCGAACGAACGGGGACGGCGTTGCCGTATTGAGCGGTGGTATGTCTTTGGCAACGTACTGATAAACAGAAAATGTCTGACCATGTTTGTCGGATGCTTCAAAGCGCTTAAACGCTCGCATGTATTTCTCTCGCGGAGACAATCTCTCATATACCGCTTGTCCTGCTAAGATTTGCCCGCCGTCTGCTTGATCCATTATTCGCTGCGCCATCGAGATTCCGTTACCGGCGACATTTCGTTGTCCGTTCACATCAACAATGAGGTTGTCGACGTTTTCGTTAATGCCGATTCGAACAGCAAACTTTCTCATTTCGTCAGGCGCTGTTTCATTTGCTTCAGAGACACCAGACAAAATTTGCACGGCTAGCGCCAAGTGCGCGTCGAATACTGGCAAATCGATCAACGCGATAGCGACTCCATCTCCGGTAGGCAGTAAAATTATCTTATCCCGATGCGAACTTAGGATCGCCAGTGCCTGTCGTACAACGTTGTTTAACCGGTCCACTACCTCGGATTGCGCCTCGACACTGCGATTTTTTGTAAATCCGACAACGTCGAGGAAAACGTATTTAACATCCGCGGTATTAGTCATTACGTTCCTTGAATGTAGCGCCTCGAGTATCTCCACTCCATCTAAAGCAAAACAGCCGCACCCTTTCGAGTGCGGCTGTTCGAATTCATTCTGTCGTTAGGCGACTTAGTAGTCCATTCCGCCCATGCCGCCCATTCCGCCGCCGCCCGGCATCGGAGGAGATTTTTCCTTCTCCGGCATTTCGGTGACGATGGCTTCGGTGGTGAGCAAGAGGCCTGAGATCGACGCGGCGTTTTGCAACGCGCTGCGCGTGACCTTGGTCGGATCGACGATGCCGGCCTTCAGAAGATCGATATATTCGCCCGTGGCCACGTTGTAGCCTTCGTTGCCTTTGCGGTTCTTGACCTCTTCGACAACGAGTGCGCCTTCGGCGCCGGCGTTGTTCGCGAGTTGACGCATCGGCTCTTCGATGGCGCGACGCACGATTTGCACGCCGACCTTCTCATCGCCTTCGAGTCCGCGAAGATTTTCGAGGACCTTTTGCGCGCGGATCAATGCGACGCCGCCGCCGGGCACGATGCCTTCTTCAACGGCCGCACGCGTGGCGTGCAACGCGTCTTCGACTCGCGCCTTCTTCTCTTTCATCTCGGTCTCGGTGGCTGCGCCGACATTGATGACGGCGACACCGCCCGCGAGTTTCGCGAGACGTTCTTGTAATTTTTCACGATCGTAATCGCTCGTCGTTTCTTCGATCTGACGACGGATTTGCGCGACGCGTCCCTGAATGTCCGAGCTCTTGCCCGTGCCTTCAACGATGGTCGTGTTTTCCTTGTCGATCGTAACGCGTTTGGCTTTGCCGAGGTCTTCCAGCTTGATGTTCTCGAGCTTGATGCCGAGGTCTTCGCTGATGAGACGTCCGCCAGTGAGCACGCCGATGTCTTCGAGCATCGCCTTGCGACGATCGCCGAAGCCCGGGGCTTTCACGGCGGCGACTTGCAATGTGCCGCGCAGTTTGTTCACGACCAACGTGGCGAGCGCTTCGCCTTCCACGTCTTCCGCGATAATGAGCAACGGCCGTCCGGCTTTCGCCACTTTCTCGAGCAACGGGAGCATGTCCTTCAGGCTCGAGATTTTCTTTTCGTAAATGAGGATGTACGGATTTTCGAGAATCGCTTCCATCTCCTCCGCGTTCGTGACGAAGTACGGCGACAGATAACCTTTGTCGAACTGCATGCCCTCGACGACTTCGAGCGTGGTCTCGATCGATTTCGCTTCCTCGACCGTGATCGTTCCGTCCTTGCCGACCTTGTCCATGGCGTCGGCAATGATCTCGCCAATCGTCTTGTCCCAGTTGGCCGAAACGGTCGCGACCTGCGCGATCTCGGTGCGGTCGCTGACTTTCTTGGAGATTTTCTCCAATTCTTTCACGATCGCTTCGACGGCTTTATTAATGCCGCGCTGAAGTGAAGTCGGGTTCGCACCGGCGGTGACGTTACGCAATCCTTCTTTATAGATGGACTCCGCCAGCACTGTCGCCGTGGTGGTGCCGTCGCCGGCGATGTCGGAAGTTTTCGACGCGACTTCGCGAACGAGCTGAGCGCCCATATTTTCATACGGATCTTCGAGCTCGATTTCTTTCGCGACGGTGACGCCGTCCTTCGTGATCGTGGGACTGCCGAATTTCTTATCGAGAATGACATTGCGGCCGCTCGGTCCGAGCGTCGCTTTGACGGCTTTCGCCAGTTTCTCGATGCCGCGCAACAACGCGTGCCGCGCATTTTCATCAAATTGTAATTGTTTAGCTGCCATATATTTTTGTGTTGGTTGGTTAAATTAGTTAGGCCGAATTAACCGATGATGCCGAGGATGTCGTCCTCGCGCATGATCAGGAACATGTCGCCGTCGATTTTGATTTCAGTGCCGCCGTATTTTGAGATCAGCACCTTGTCTCCCTTTTTCACGGTGAAATCGACCTTCTTGCCCTCTTCGTTCACCTTGCCCGTGCCGAGAGCGACCACTTTGCCCTCTTGCGGTTTTTCCTTGGCGGTATCGGGAATAATGATCCCGCCCTTTTTCACTTCCGTCTCTTCGAGCGGCTGCACCAGCACCCGATCGCCGAGAGGTCTTACGTTAACGTTTGCCATAAGCTATTTGGTTTTCTTGGTTGTGTTGTTGTTAGGCCGGACGACCCCGAACGCTTTCGGGGTCGCCGGCAAATTGGTTATTTCTTCTTGTCTTCGTCGACGACTTCGAACTCCGCATCGACGACGTCGCCATCACGCTTCGCACCTTCACCTTGCGGCTGCGCGCCGGGACGCGATTGCGTCTCGGGGCCGGCTCCGGGTTGAGGACCGGCTTGTCCACCTTGGCCCGCGGACGCCTGCTTGTAAAGTTCCGCACTGACTTCCTGGAACTTGTTCTGCAAGTCGTCGTAGGTCTTCTTCATAAGATCGACATCGTTCTTGTTGATCGCATCGCGCACGGCTGCGATCGCGTCCTCGACCTGTTTCTTTTTGTCGGCCGGAACTTTGTCGCCCAACTCCTTGAGCTGTTTCTCGCTTTGATACGCGAGCATGTCGGCGTTGTTCTTGATCTCGATCGCTTCCTTCGCCTTCTTGTCTTCTTCGGCGTGCGATTCGGCTTCGCGTTGCATCTTCTCGACTTCTTCTTTCGAAAGACCCGAGCTGCCGGTGATGGAAATTTTTTGTTCCTTGCCGGTGCCGAGATCTTTGGCCGAGACATGCAGGATGCCGTTGGCGTCGATGTCGAAAGTCACCTCGATTTGCGGGACTCCGCGCGGCGCTGGGGGAATGCCGTCGAGGTGGAAAGTGCCGAGATTTTTGTTGTCGCGCGAAAGGGGTCGCTCGCCTTGCAGGACTTTGATTTCGACGCCCGGCTGGTTGTCGCTGTAGGTCGAAAAGATCTGCGACTTGCGCGTCGGAATGGTGGTGTTTCGCGGAATCATCGGCGTGGCTACTCCTCCGGCGGTTTCAATCGCCAGCGTGAGCGGAGTCACGTCTAAGAGGAGGACATCTTTAACGTCGCCCTTGAGCACACCGCCCTGAATGGCTGCGCCAACTGCGACGACTTCGTCGGGGTTCACGCCTTTGTGCGGTTCCTTGCCAATAAGTGTGCGCGCGGTCTCGACGACTTTCGGCATGCGCGTCATGCCGCCGACGAGCACGAGCTCGTTCACGTCTTTCTCCGCGACGTTCGCGTCTTTCAAACACGCTTTCACCGGCGCGATCGTGCGCTGGAACAAATCGTCCGTGAGCTGTTCGAGTTTCGAGCGCGTCAGTTTCTTCTGAATGTGTTTCGGTCCGCTCGCGTCCGCGGTGATGAACGGCAAATTGATTTCGTATTCCTGCGTGGACGAGAGCGCGATCTTCGCTTTCTCCGCCTCTTCTTTAATACGCTGAATGGCGTCCGGCTGTTTCGTTAGGTCGATGCCGCTGTCCTTTTTGAATTCGTTAACGATCCAATCCATCACGCGCGCGTCCCAATCGTCGCCGCCGAGATGCGTGTCGCCGTTGGTCGCTTTCACTTCGAAAACGCCTTCGCCGATTTCCAAAACGGAAATGTCGAACGTGCCGCCGCCCAAATCGTAGACCGCGATCTCTTCGTCCTTCTTTTTGTCGAGACCGTAGGCGAGCGATGCCGCCGTCGGCTCGTTGATGATGCGCAAAACTTCGAGGCCGGCAATCTTGCCCGCGTCTTTGGTCGCGTTGCGTTGCGAGTCGTTGAAATACGCCGGCACCGTGATGACCGCCTGCGTGATTTTTTCGCCGAGCTTCGCTTCCGCGTCGGCTTTCAACTTCGACAAAATCATCGCCGAAATTTCCGGCGGCGAAAAAGTCTTCCGCTCACCGCCAACATCGACTTGCACATGCGCGTCGCCGTTGGCCGCCTTCACGATTTTGTACGGAACGCGATGTTCCTCCTCATGAACCTCATCGAACTTCCGTCCCATAAAACGCTTGATCGAGAAGACCGTGTTCTGCGAATTCGTCACTGCCTGGCGTTTCGCCGCCTGGCCGACGAGTCGTTCGCCGCTTTTCGTGAACGCGACGACTGACGGCGTCGTGCGCGCGCCTTCGCTATTTTCCAAAACCACCGGGTCGCCGCCTTCCATGACGGCCATGCACGAGTTGGTCGTGCCCAAATCAATTCCTAAAACTTTTGCCATAAAGAAAATCCTTTCGTCCGGTCGAGAGAGTTCGACCTGCGGGATGCTTTAGCACCGCACCTGCCAAAGATGTCGATCTTAGTAGATGTCGATCTTGCAACAACTTACACCGATTCGGCGAAACCGCTATCGTTACCACCTGTCACACTTCGCGAAATTCCGAGCGCGAAAACCGGGACGCTTTCGCACGCTTTGGGCACTTCAGTTGCTTTAAGTGATGCACATGGAAAATCAGGGTATTGCAGTCGCGACCGCGCGCGACATCACCTTCACCTGCACGCACTGCAAATCGCCTCTCGTGGTCGATGCTGCCGCTGCCGGTCTGATTCTCGATTGCCAACGTTGCGGCAAACCCACGCCTGTCCCGATGGCAAAAACAAAAGTGGCCGCCGAATCCGATTCCAAGACCGCCGACATTCAGCGCCGTTTGAAAGAAAACGAATCGCAACGCACCGAAGTCACCGGTTACATCAATCAGTTGTCGATCCAACTGCATCGCTGGCAGCTGCGTTTGCAAACGTTGAACGAGCGCAAAAAAGAGCTCGAAGAAGAGCTCCGCAAAACTTCTTAGTTCCCTTTCTTCTGTGGAGGCAGGCGTGTCGCCTGCGGAACTAAATCAAAAGCAGCCGACACGGCTGCCGCTACAGAAGAGTTTTCTTTTCGGACGCGTCGCGTACGTTCGAGCGTGCGTCAGTATCACGATCTTCTCCGGCTCGTTCTCGAACACGGCAACGAACGGTCCGATCGCACCGGCACAGGTACGTTGTCGATCTTCGGCGCGCAGGCGCGTTTCGATTTGCGCGAAAATTTTCCGCTACTCACAACGAAAAAACTTCATCTCAAATCGATCATTTACGAGTTGCTTTGGTTTTTGCGCGGCGAAACGAACATTAAATATCTGAACGAACACGGCGTCACGATTTGGGACGAATGGGCCAACGAATCCGGCGATCTCGGCCGCGTTTATGGCGCGCAATGGCGCGATTGGCGCGGGGAAAATGGCGTACGCGTCGATCAGATCGACAACGTCATTTCGCAGATCAAAAAAAATCCGAGCAGCCGCCGCTTGATCGTGAGCGCGTGGAATCCGGCCGAGGTCGAGAAGATGGCGTTGCCGCCGTGTCATGTGCTCTTCCAGTTTTATGTGAACGATGGCGAGCTGAGCTGCCAACTTTACCAACGCAGCGCCGATTTATTTCTCGGCGTGCCGTTCAACATCGCGTCGTATTCGCTGCTCACGATGATGGTCGCGCAAGTTGTCGATCTTGCACCGGGCGATTTCGTTCACACCTTCGGCGATCTGCATCTCTACTTGAATCATCTAGACCAGGCGCGCGAACAATTGACTCGCGATTGCCGATCTTTGCCGAAGATGAAATTGAATCCGGCGATCAAAAACATTCACGACTTCAAATTCGAAGATTTCGAACTGGTCGGCTACGACCCGCATCCGTCGATCAAAGCGCCGATCGCGGTCTAACGAATGAAAATTATTTACCTGCTCTTCTCGTTTCTGTTTTTTGCAACGCCACTTCGGGCCGCCGTTCCTGAAAGGATGATTTTCAAGGTCGATGGCGTTGAGCGACACGCGCTCGTGTTTGCGCCGACGGCGGGCGGCCATGCGAAATCACCACTCATCTTTGGTTTTCATGGCCACGGCGGCAGCCCGGAAGCTTCGGTCCGCGGCATGGCCTTTCAAAACGCGTGGCCGGATGCGCTTGTTGTTTACCCGCAAGGCCTGCCCATCGCGACCAATGTCGACCCTCAAGGCATCAAACCGGGCTGGCAGCGTTCCGCCGGTGAAGTCGGCGATCGCGATTTGAAATTTGTCGATCAAATGGTCGCGACGTTGCGCGAAAAATATTCCATCGATGATCACCGCATATTCGCGGTCGGATTTTCGAACGGCGCGTTTTTCACCTATCTGCTTTGGGCGCAACGTCCGCAGTTGTTCACCGGCTTCGCACCAGTTGCGGGGCTATTCACCTTTGCTGGGGAGCCGAAGGTGCCGAAACCAGCCGTGCTCATCGGCGGCGAGCGGGATCAATTAGTTAAGATCGACAAGTTGCAAGTGGCGATGCGCGCGGTGCGCCGGCTAAACGGCTGCGCCGAACAGGGCGAGGCGTGCGGCCCGCTCTGCACGCGCTTCGCTTCTTCCAAAAATGCGCCGCTCGTAAATGTGATTCATCCCAACGGGCACATTTATCCGCCGCGCGCGACGCAGGTCATCGTCGATTTTTTCAAAACGCTGCCGCGCTGAAACTCTGCGCCTTCGCGCGGGTTCAAAAGGAGTGAGGGTTTTTAGGGGATTGTCGATCTTGTGTTGTTTCGCCGCGTCCGCGTTCGGGCAAAATGGAAATCCGTTTCGGGTGGAAATCGATCTCGGACAACAGACTGCGTATTTGATCCGCGGCCGTTACGTCGTTCTGCAATCACCGATCTCGAGCGGCCGCTATGGTCATCTCACGTCGACCGGCTCGTTCAAAGTGATCGAAAAGGAAGTTAATCATCATTCGAGCATCTACGGCAAAATCGTCGACGTGCGGGGCAACACGGTTGTGGCCGACGCCGATGTCGATATGAAAGTTCCGAGCGGCGGCCGATTCATTCCCGCGCCGATGCATTATTTCATGCGCTTTCATGAAGCTGACGGAATGCACGCCGGTTATTTGCCTGGTTATCCTGCGTCGCACGGTTGTGTGCGGATGCCTGAGCAAATGGCGATAGCGTTTTATCGCGCGGTCGATGTCGGCACACCGGTCACGGTCTTCGGTCGCACCCCGCGCTCAAATCAATATTATCAATACGGTCCGCAAGGTCCGCGCAATTGGTTCGGCCGTCCGCTCGGCGGCGATCCGCGTTACCAACAGCCGCCGCGCGTTTATCCATCACAGCCGATCGATCCGTGGTGGCGCTAAGATCGACAACGCCTGCGCTGTAGAGGCGCTTGTGCCAAGCGCCTATGCTTTTCGATTTCGGCGTTTGATACAAACGCCGCTACAACATCACCTCTTCGCTTCCGCGGTGTCGTCTTTCGCTTTCTCCGCTTTCCAAATCGGACCAAGTTTCGCGAACACTGGCGCCTCGCTTCCGCCGGACTGCGTTTGACCCTCGGCTAATCTGAAAATCGGCAGAATCGGATTTCCTTTCGCGTCTTTTTCGTAGGAGACGCCGTCCTTCTCGATCATGAGGAACGCCTTGAAATCCCCGCCGGGCCATTCGCCAATCAGAACTTCCATCGGATAACTTTGCCCGCCGGTCACCTGCACCGGATCGCCAATGCCGAGTCCTTTGTACCACGGCATGTCGTTTTTCATCTGCAGTCCTGCGCTCGCGTAAAATTTCTGCGGCGCGTGTCCGCTCGGAGTTGTCGATCCACAATCGAGCACCACTTTGCCCGCGAACCTAACGACCAGGACGTCGTCCGCCATCCCGACGAATCGAAACGTGCCGGTCTCGGTCGGGATCACGTTACCTTTGTAATGCACAACCCACATCTTCGGCTGCACGCGGCCGGCGAGATTGAAGGCGGTCGGCCCCTGGTTCGCGTTGATCTTCGGAATGAAAATCTGAGTGGTGTAGAGCGGGTTCGGGCCGACGAAATAATTCGCGAAGGTCGCTTCGTTCCAGCCGTTCACGAATTTCGATAACTCGCTGGGATAATTTTTCTCGTCCAGCTTCGACGGCTGGTTATTTCGGGTTTGTTTCAAATCGTAGAACTTTCCGACTAACGAACCGCCGCCGCGCGATTCTTTGAATCCGAAAAACGGGACCGCCGCGCCGCCGGCGCCACCGCCGCTGCTCGTCGTCATTCCGCCGGGATTGAAACTAACATCGACACCGCCCGCGCCCGCCATTTTCACGGGCGGCGCGCCGAGCTTCGGCATCGCCGGCATTTCCGGCAGCGAAACTTTCGCGAGTCCCGTCGTCGTGATCTTTTTCGCCATCGACGGCGCGCTCATCGAACTTTGCTTCTTCGCCATTTGCACTTTGTGCTCGAGCGCGCGGGTGGATGGATTCGGCGACGGCGGCCCGCCTTTGAACGTCAATTTTCGCGCGGCTTGAAAATGCGACACGACAAGAACTGTCGCGACCGCGCCGAACAATAGATGGACCGCGATGCTGATCACTAAAAACTTGCTGCCGAGAATCGTCGCGATCCATCGACGTTTGATTGTCGATCTTTCCTCGCTCATTCCTCTTCGCTCACCGTGAAGGTGACGTTGTCGATCTTAGCGACAGCCAGCGCGTCGAGCACATCGACCGTGCGCGAATATTTCGCCTGCTCATCACTGACGATCGTCACCACCGCCGGCGTCTTCGCCGCGTCCGCGTTTTGCTTCAATCGCATTAACGTCGCTTTTAATTGCGGCAACTCTTTGCTCGTCGCCGAATCGAACGGCTCATCGTTCAACGAAATTTCCCCTGTGTCCGAAATCGTGATGATTTGTTCGTCGACGAAATCGGTCGATGTCGATGTTGCGGCCGTGCCGGGCAGTTGCGTATTCAATTCGTTCTCAATCCGCACCGCGCCCGCCATCACCATGAAAAAGAGCATGATCACGAACACGACATCGATCATCGGCGCGATCTGAAAACCGAAATTGCCTTCGTTAGGATTAACCTGGACGCGCATTCGTTAGTCCTTGTTCACCGCCGAGAATGAAATGTCGGTGATGCCCGCTTCCGCACACGCGTTCATCGCTTGCGACACATATGTCGCCGGGACATCGCGGTCGCCGCGGATCACGGCGCGAAATGTCGGGTTCGCCGTTCCAGTAACTTTCTTCTCGCCCGTCGCCTTCGCCGTTTTTAACGGCTCGACCATCGCGCTCGCGCTCGTGAACGGGCGATCATCGAAAACGAACGACGCCTTCTTGTCTTTCCAACGCACGTTCACCACCGTCTCCGCGCGCGAATTGTCTTTCTTCTGCGCGTCTTTCGCGATCGGGAGATTGATCGTCTTGTCGACTTTCAACACCTGCGCCGACGTGATCGTCATGAAGAAGACGAGAATCGTCAGCAGCACATCGATCATCGGCGCGACCTGAAATTCAGGTTCGCCCGATTCTGTTCCGCCTGCGCCCGATGCCATATGCGATTGTCGATCTTAGAAGATGTCGATCTTGCGTTAACTCGCCGGTTGTTCGGTGATGATCTTTCCGGTCTGCCCCGATCCGCTCGGTTGCACCAACCAATTCGGAATCGCCGCGTACAATTCGTCATCGCCGAGATGGACGCCGGCGAGCGATTCGTACGGCATCTTTCGGAACAATCGGTTCACCACGTCCTGAATGTGATGGAGCGACGCCGTCGCGCGATTGCGCAAAAAATAAAACGCCATGAACGCCGGAATCGCGATGACGAGTCCGCTCGCGGTCGCGACCAGCACTTCGCCAATGGCCGCTGATAATCCCGACGGATCGCCAATGCCCGACGCCCCGAGTTTCGCGAACGCCTTGATCATACCTGTGACCGTGCCTAACAAACCGATCATCGGCGTGCACACACCGATGACCGAGAGATAGCTGATGTAAGTTTGCATCTGCGAATTTTCCTTCGACAACTCGCCGGTCATCCCTTCCTCCGCGACCTCCTTGCCTTCGCCTAACAAACCGATGCCGACGCGCAGCACATTCGTGAGCGGCGACGGATTCTCTTTGCAATATTTGTAGGCGCCGACGTAATCGCCGTTACGGAAAAGCGTCTTCACGTTTTCCTCCTGCTCCGGCGGCGCAACGCGTTTTTGCGCGGTGCGAATGATGCCGTCGCCTATTAAATAGAGCGTCGCGATCGAGCAGAGCGCGATCGGCACCATGACCCAACCGCCTTGCGCAATGGTCTGCCAAAGGGTTTTGCGTTGTTCCCCGGCGGCGGCGGGCGACGGCGATTGCGCAAACGCGCTGCTCGCTAAGATCGACAACGTCACGAACGCGAGCGCCGCGATGTAACTCAGTTTTCGTTTCATAATTTCTTCAACTCCGTTTGCGCCGCGGCCGCTTCCGCGCTTTGCGGAAAGCTCGCGATCAATTCGTTCAGCGTTTTCTTCGCATGATCGACATCGTCCAGCCGGCGATACGCGCGCGCGCTGCCTAACAACGCCGTCGGCATGAACTGTTTCTCCTCGTAATAAAAAACCGGCACGTGCAAATACGCCATCAACGCATCATCCGCGTTTTTCTGCGCAAGGAGCGCATCGCCCTTCGCCGTCCACGCATTCGCCAGCGTTGTTTCGTCTTTGCTGTTCTTGATTGCGTCATCGCAGATCGCGACCGCTTTATCGAAATCGTTACGGCGAATCAACGCGCCGACCAATCGTAATTGCGCCGCGCGCGCAATCTCCGGATCGGTCACCGATTTTTGAATTTCCTTCGCGATGACTTCGGCTTCCGGTTGGCGTTGCATCGCCGCGAGCGCGGAGACTTTCACCAACGCCGCCTGCGCCCACCAACTTCCGGGCACGTCTTTGAACTGGTCGTAGTATCCGAGAACGGAATTAATTTCGCCGAGCGCTTTCTCAGCGTCGCCGCGCCCTAACGAATCGTTCGCCGTCTTCATCGCGGCCGGTTCCGGAAATTCAATCTTCGCGATCTGCGCGACATGATAACCAACTTCGCCACTGCCGGTGCCGACCTGCACCTTCGCCATGATGAGGTCGCCATCGCGACGCAGACCTTGCGACTCAACTTTCTGGCCGGTCTTGAGCAAAACGCTCTGACCGAACATGTCGATCTTGCCTAACAACAACAGGACGACGACGCAAAACTGTAGGGGAAGCCGTTGGCTTCCCATGGGACGACAACGTCGTCCCCTACAGCTCGGCATTCGGCATTGGGCGTTTGGCGTTGGGCGTTCGCCGTTTTCTTCTGTCTTCATCCTTGTTGACCGAGCGCCTCCAACTTTTTGCGCGCTTCCGCCGCCTCGGCAAAACCCGCGAGCTTCTCGTTCCGCAACAATTCACGATACGTGTTCGCCGCTTCCTGCTGCTTGTTCAGCTTCTCGAAACATTCGCCGCTCCGGATGTACGACTTCGCCACCCATGGCAAAAACTTCTGGTAGCCGACATAGACGCGCTGGAAATAGGCGTTCGCTTCCGCCCAGTGCTGGCGCTTCGCTTCAATTTCGCCTAACGAGTAAACACTGAACGCCGTCGCTTCGCCGCGCCACTCGCGCACGGACGCAACCTGCTCGAAAACCTTCTTCGCTTCATCGAGGCGCTCGGTCGCAAGCAGCACTTTCGCTTTGCCCAGGGTCAGCTCTTTCAACTTTTGCTGCGCGGCGATCTTCTCCGTTCCGTCATTGAAATAGCGCAGCGCCGATCTCAGATCGTTCTTCTGCAGCGCAATTTCGCCGAGACCGTTGTAGGCGAAGTCGAGATTGTCGCTCTTGGGGTAATCGTCGAGCAATTGCTGATAAAACTTCGCGGCTTGATCGAATTTCTTTTGGCCTAACAAATAGTCGCCGGCGCGTCCGAGCAGCATCGGACTCAAATCATCCGGTTTGAACTCGGCCAGTTTCGCGATGTTCTTTTCTTCTTCGGCCGGTTGTTTGCGCAGACGCGCGAGCTCGGCTTTGGCAAAGAGTACGCGCGCTTTCGAGGTCGGCGACTGATCTTGCTCGGTGTTGCCTAACAATTGATCGAGCTCGGCGCCCGGATCGACTTCAGGAGTAGTTGTCGATCTTTCATCGCCTTCGACCGGTTTCTTTTTCTTTACGCAGAGCTGCGCCGTTTGTGTGAGCAACAACTCGACCGCTTCCCGCTTCGGATCATCGATGTATTTCTTGATCGTGTCCGCGCAGATCTTGTTCGCTTCGTCGATTTTCCCATCGTGCGCCTTTGCCTTGCCGATCCAGTAGAGCGCCGAAATGACCGACGGGCTTTCCGGTTTCTCCGCAATGAAATCGTTGAATAACGCCGCCACCTTGTCCCATTCGCCACGCTTCTGCAGAATTTTGCTCGCGGCGAAGAGCGAGTAGTTCATCACCTCGTCGGTCGCAGCTGTCTTGTAAGAACGCACATAAAGATCGACAGCTTCCGTGTCGCGATCGGTCGCGGCGTAGGAATCGGCGAGCAACGCCAACACTTCGCCGAGTTGTTTATTGCCGGTGAACTCGCGCTCCCAATCCTTGCAGTCCTTAATGACCTCGTCGTAAAGCGACGCAGCGTATTTGCAGACCGCTATGCGATACTTCGCGTCGCTCACATACTGGCCGTGCGGATATTTTTTGAGGTAATCATTCAACGCGTTGAGCGCGTCCTGATATTTGCCCGAGAAAACCTTGGTGAGCGCGAGGCGGTAATTTACGTCTTCAACACTTTGGCCGTTCGGAAATTCGCTCAGATATTTTTTGTATTCCGCAACCGCTTCGTCCCACTTGCCGGCCATGAACTTGGCATTGCCTAACAAATACCGCATTTGATCGCGATAACTGCTCTTGCCCTGCGTTTCGAGCATGCGCCCAAAATACGTTTCGGCCGCGCGCGGATCGTTCGCCTGCAACGCAACCACGCCGAGCATGTAACCGACCGTGTCGGCGTTCGGCCCGGTTTTGAATTCGCGCAGATATTGTTCGCAACGGTCTTCCGCTTTCTTCGCCTGATTTATTTCGGCGAGCGAAACGAGGAGGCCGAACAACGCCGGCTCGCGTTCCGGAATTTTTTCAAACCGATCGACCAGCTCCTGGTAAACGAGCGCACTTTCCCATTTCTTGTCGACTTCGTAGAAGCAACGCGCGAGACGAATGTAAATCGCGGGCGTGATCGACGGCAGCTTCGCGAATTCCTCGAGCGCCTTTTGCGTGCGCACGATGTCGATCTTGAGTTGGTTGTTCTCGGCCGCGAGCGCGGCGAATTGCGACGGGTCGCTGCGCGCGACGTTTAAATTATCGTCGAGTTTCTTTTGCATCGCCGCGATGCGCTCGGTCTGCATCTTGATGATCTCTTCGCGCGGATACGCGGCCCGGTAACATTCGAGCGCATCGGCGTACGATTTCTTCTTAAACAAATCGTCGCCGAGTTCGACCGTGGTCGAATTCAAACCGACGATGTCGTCCACCAGCGCGATGCGCGAATGCAGTTTGCCGATGAGCGAAATGACTTTGGTCGATTCACCTTTTTGCGAGTAGAGCTGCGCCAGCATCATCGCGCCACGCACCGAGAAGGCGCTGCCTAATTCGCCGCCGACGAGTTTTTGCAACGTCGAGATCGCATTGTCGATCTTGCCCGCTTCCTTGCTGGCCGTTGCGCCGAAGAAGAGCGCCTGCTCGCGCAATCGCGGATCCTTCTCCAAGGCCGCGAACTGCGACGCCGCATCGGCGTAGTTTTTACCTAACAAGTTGGCCTGCGCCATTCCAAACGCGACTTCGGCCGCGTGTGCGCCATTCGGAAATTTGCTTTGGTAAGTCTTAAACGCCGCGACCGCCTTGGTGTAATTGCCCGCGTTGAAATACGCGGAGCCAATTGTGTAAAACGCCGGCTCGAGTTGCGGCGTGAACTCGGCCTTGTTCACCATCGCCTCGAGATCGGCCGCGGCTTTGGCGTAATCGCCGGCGGCGAATTCGGCCATGCCCTGATTGTAAAGTTGGGCGAGCTCGGCCCCTTCGTTAGGCGACGGCGAGCTGCTTTGCGCGAATGCGCGATACGTCAGCAAGATCGACAATGCGATCGTGAGGACGCCGGCGCGCAAGGACATGCGCGGAATTCTAGACAGCGGCGGCGAAGATGAAAAGCGTTACGGACGATGCACGCTCGCCGTCTTTGGACCCTTTGAAAGATCGACAAGGTCGCCCAAAATGTTGAGCGATTCGTCGCGCTCGGGATCGATCACCGGTTCTTTCGTGTCGTCCTGCGGCGCTGCGCCATCCAGCGCATCTTCGGAATCGGCATCCGGCGCCGCTTCCGGCGCGACCTTCGCATTTCCCTGCGCCTTGGCTTGCGCAATTTTCCCGGGATACATGATCAATTGCAGGTTCGGTTTATCGACGGTGTCGAGCGTAAGCCGATAAACGCGCGGCTCCTCGTCATGCCGCGCCAATCGCTCTTTCGAGCGTGTCTCTTTGCGAATCTTGTCGTCCTGCAATTCTTTTTTGCGCGCATCTTCGTTCAACGAGATGCGGTTCTCGTCCAGCTTGTGGCGCAAACGAGCCATGTCTTCCATGACGTAATGGAATTCCTGATTCTGCTGAACGCGCTCGGCCGAACGGCGTTTCAATTCGTCGATGAACAATGAGTTCGGCCATTTGGTGTAGCGCGCCTTCGGAACTTCATCGTAAGGCAAACAATTTTTCAACGCGCCTTCGCCGAATTCCGGCAGATCGGTCAACGATGGCAGCACGATATCGGAGGCGACGCCATGCAGCTGGGTCGAGCCGCCGGCGACGCGATAAAATTTTTGGATCGTTAACTTGAGCGCGCCATCGTCCTGCGAACGGCTGCCTAACAACGACGTGAAGCGACCGATTTCCAAAATCGTTTGCACCGTTCCTTTGCCGAAGGTGTTCTTGTCGCCGACGATGACGGCGCGTCCGTAATCCTGCAGCGCCGCCGCGAAAATTTCGCTCGCGCTCGCGCTTTGCCGGCTGGTCAGCACAACCAGCGGACCCGAATACGCGATGCCCGGGTCGGGATCGCTCGAGGTCACGATGTTGCCGTTCGAGCTCTTCGTCTGCACGATCGGACCCGATTTCAAAAATAATCCGGTGAGCGAGATCGCTTCTTCGAGCGAACCGCCGCCGTTTCTCCTAAGATCGACAACTAACCCTCCGATATTTTCCTTCTTCAATCGCTTGAGCAGCGCGAGCACGTCTTTGGTCGTGCTTTTGGAATGTCGATCCATGTCCGCGTAAAACGACGGCAACGTCAGCCAGCCCAGTTTCACGTCGTTCCCGTCCGCGTCCTTCTTAATAATAATGTCCGCGCGCGCTTCCTGGTCTTTCAATTTGATCTCGTCGCGCACGATCTCGACGCTCTTGCGCTTCGAAGGATCGGTCGCGTCCGACGGAATCGCGAGCAGACGCACTTTCGTTCCCTTTTTGCCGCGAATCATTTCCACGACCTTGTCCAATCGCATGTCGCGAACATCGACAAAGTCACCCTGGTTTTGCCCGACCGCTGTGATGCGATCGCCCACTTTTAAACGCCCATCGACTTGCGCCGGACCACCCGGAACAAGACTCTCGATTTTCGCGTAGCCATCTTCCGTTCGCAGCATCGCGCCGATGCCGACCAACGACAGGCCCATGTTAATGTTGAAATTCTTGAGATCGGACTTGCTGAGATATTCCGAGTGCGGGTCGTAGGTTTGCGCGAGCGCGTCGAGGAACAATTTCATCTGCTCCTCCTTGTCTTCTTCGTGCACGTTGCGCGCGAGACGTTCGTAACGGCGCGTCACCAGTTGCGGTCCGGGCTCGATCGGATGTTCGCTCAAAGTTTCCTGGAGCACTTCGCTCGCGATGCGGCCTCGCCAGAGTTGATCGGCTTCCGCCTCATCTTTCGGCCACGGCGATTTCTGCCGGCTCAACTCGATCGACGCATCGCCTTTGAAATCCATCGGCTGCTTGAGCATCTCTTTGATTTTCGCGACGCGTTCATCGACGCGCTTCATATAGAGCGCAAAAATCTCGTAGCCGGGTTTGAGATTCCCCAAAAGAATATCGTCATCGAGCGACGGGCCGTATTTCGCCGTCAAATTATCGACGTCTTGTTGCGTGAAAAACAAATGACTGAAGTCGAGCAACTCGAGATACGTCTTCAGAAATTTCGCCGACACATTGTCGTCCAGCCGCTGATGTGTGTAATGGCCTTCCTCGAGCAAACGGCCGACGGAAATGCAGATTTGGTCCGCGTCCGACTTGGCGTTGAGCGATGGGGGAAGGAGTAAAGCGATCGCGCCCGTGCAGATCGCCAGCCGGTAAACAAAACGTGATTTCATGCAAAAAAGCGGTTTCGGAACGTCGCAGAGTTCACTTTAAACGCAAGGTTTCCATGGAGGTGTAAGGAGGTGAGACAACCTCGCAGCGTGAACATTCAAAATACCGTAAATGTGCCGGAATTGATGCAGCTTTCGTTCCCGCGACTACAGTGATTTGTGCTCAAATACGAAACGTTTTGCGGCGGCTTGTTCGAGACGAATTGCTACCTCATCCATGCACCGGAAGGCGCGATCTTGTTCGATGCGCCGGAAGGCGCCTGCGCCTGGCTGCAAGATCGACATGTCGATCTTAAACTTCTTCTGCTCACCCACGGCCACATCGATCACGTCCAGGACGTCGCGAAACTGAAACGCGCCTTCAATTGTCCCATCGGCTGCGACGAAGTCACCGCGCCGATGATTTCCGATCCGGAATTCTTCCGCAAATTCGGCTTCGGATTCGACATCGAACCGGCGAAACCGGATTTCTTCATCAGCGAAACGCGCTCGCGAAATTTTCTGGGCGTCGATTTTCAAGTGCTCGAAGTTCCCGGCCATTGTCCCGGCAGTCTTTGTTTCTTCTCGCGCAAAGACGAACTGCTCATTGGCGGCGACGTTCTCTTTGCCGGTGGCGTCGGCCGCTGGGATCTTCCAGGTGGAGATGTCGATCTTCTATTCAATGGCATTCGGCAAAAACTGTATCCGCTCGGCGACGAAGTGACTGTCCTTCCCGGTCACGGCCCGCCGACGAAGATCGGGACCGAACGCCTAACGAATCCGTTCGTCAGCTAAAAATTGCGCCAGCGGCTGGAGATTGTCGATCTTCGCCACGATTTCGCGCAACGAACGCATTGCTCTCGGGATGTATTGCAGAAAATGTTTGTGATCTTTCACCAGCCCGAGAAATCCGTAGGCGCCGAGCGCTTGCATTAAACGTTGCATGGCGCAGAGCTGAAGCGTTTCGCGAAAGTCGTCGCTGATTTCGCCGCCGCAATAATGCGCGAGCAATTCTTCCCGCTCGGCCTCGCTAAGATCGACATACGGATCGTAAAGGAGCGACGCGAGATCGTATTGCGCCAATCCCGGCCGCATTCCCTGGAAATCGATGAGATGCGCCTGGCCGTTTCGCACGATGATGTTTTGCGATTGGAAATCGCGATGGACGAGAACGCGTGGAAGTTTTCCTAACGACTCCGCGATTTCCTCGAGCGCCGACAATTTGTCGATCTTGCCGATGTCGATCTTGTAAAAACGGCCGAGACAATTCTCGAAGAAATATTGCTGCTCCCATTGATAGAGCGCGACGTTGAATTCCGCGGGCAAACTTTCCTTGATCCCGATGCAAACTTCTTCGGGCAAACGATGCAGCTTCGCGACTTCATCGAGCGCCGATTGGTAAAAGGCGCGCCTAACGAGCCACGGTTCGTCGCGGTGCCCGAACAAATCTTCTTCGCCGAGGTCCTCGATCCAAATCAGGCCTTCGACTTCGTCGTGATAATAAATCTTCGGCGCGCGAATGTTGTGCTCGGCCAAAAATTTTGCGATGCGGACGTAATGCCGGTTCTCTTCGCGCTCGAGATTATATTTTACGAGAATGAGCGTCTGCTCGGGCGAGCATTTCACTCGATAAAACTTCCGGTCCGATCCGCCTTTCTCGATCGGCGTGATCTTTACCTGATCGACATCGAACCGCGGAAAGCGCATTCGCGTTTGGCGCAAAAGCAGTTCGTCGGTCTTCATGAAAAGTTAGATGTCGATCTTGCGATGTTCGCCTTCTACTTCGCGACGGCGGCGGACAATACAGGAATCGAGATGCGTTTTTGAAGCAATTTGTGCTCCGGCCCAAACGATCGTGTCTTCGAGAATAGCGCCGGCTTCGACACGCGCATCCGGCCCGACCGCGGAACAGCCGCGCACTTCCGCGCTAAGATCGACAATCGCATTCGGCGCGAGTTGTTGCGGCCAATCCGGATCCTTCACGTAAGCCGGCTTCCATTTCTCGCGCAAAACCATGCGATGAACTTCGAGGTACTCGTCGCGCGAACCGATGTTGAACCATTTCCCGTCATCGAGAACGGCGCCGCCGATTTTTCCACCCGCACCAATCCAATCGCCAATGACCGGAATGAACGAAATTTTTTTCGCGAACGGAATTTTTTGGAAGATCGACATGTTCCAAACCGCCACGTTCGCGAAATCGAATTCGCCGGGAATGCCGTAACGATTCGAGATATCGACGATGGCGCCGTCGCGCAAGGCAATGGCGGAGGCGAGTCCGGTTTGGCGCAAGCCGAGCGTGACGTCGTTGCCGCGCCGGAAATGTTCTTCGATTAACGGCGCAAGATCGACATCGGTGAGAATGTCGCCGCTGTAAGTAATGAACGGCGCGCTGCCGAGATCGCGCTCGATGTTTTTAATTCCGCCGCCGGTTTCGAGCAGCACCGGCTCGTTCACGAATTTGATCTGCTGGTCGCGATACGAAGCGACGGCGGAAAATTCCTGCGGGAGTTTGTGTGTGTTGATGATGAACTTGCGAATGCCGATGTCGATCAAGTGATCGAGCGCGAAAGTAATGAGTGGTTTGTTAAAAATCGGGACAAGTGGCTTCGGCAAATCTTCCGTGAGCGGACGAAGACGCGTGCCGAGTCCGGCGCCGAGAACAAAAGCCTGCGTGATTTCTTGAGCCAGCAAAGCACCGAGAGATTCCGCGACTTCACGCGGAATGACAACCGCGGTTACTCAGTCCGGGAGTAAGCGTTGACTGAGCGTTTGCGTGACGCGGGCGCGCCGCGTCGTGCTGCGCTTGCGCGAAGCCGCAGCTTCGCCCCGCAGATAAAATGTGCGCGTGCCAAAATCGATGATGCCGTGATTACGTCGCAAAATTTCCGCGCCTAACAATCCGACGGTCGGGGGCTTGTTTTGCAATCCATCGTGCAAAACTCCGCCAAGATCGACAACGCCGACATCTTTGCCGGTGATATTGACCAGGCCGAAGGACAACTTGCGAATGCGCGCGATGTCGATGCCTTCCTGTTTTAAATTGATCGCCGCCGATTGCAGCTGCGTCTCTTCGGTCGGAATGCGCAGATGCCTAACGAACGGCCGATGCAGCAATGTCGCAAACGCTCCGGTGTCGATCATCATCCGCGCGGGCGAACCGTTCACTGAGCCATCAACGTAAAGATTGTATCCTTCGCTCACGACGATCGGCATTTTTTCAAAGCCGTGATAATCCATTCCGGGCGCGGTCCCGGGCATTTCCGGTTGCTGATCGAGCACGAGCAACTGTTTTTGGCAATCGAGCACCGCTCTGGTGGCGAAGAGAACGTCGGCGCCGAGAATGCCGTCGGCTTCGACTTCGTGCAGGGCGCGGGCGGTTTTACGCGCGCCGCTAAGATCGACAGCGACGGCCGGGACATCGGAAACATTGAGCCCGCCGAGACGCAGCGAACGCGCCATGACCAATCTATTATAGGAGCCGTTGACCTGAACGCGCGCGGGGAGGTCGGAATTGCGCGGAATTTTGCCCACGCCGAAATAGCTGCAGCGCTTCGATGCGATGACCGTTCCGGGGGAACCAGTATCGACGATGAGCAGCGCGGGTTTGTCGTTGATGAATGCGCGAACGAGCATGTGATTTTGTCTCGTGCGCGTGAGCGGGAGCGCTTCGAAACGCGAATCGGCCAACGCATTTGCAGCAAGTGCAACGAGTGCGCACAAGATCGACAACGACAAGTGCGCGGTCCGGAGAACGGAGCGAGGAAAAATCACGAACGCGAATCGTAGCATGTTCGAAGTGAACCCGTAAATGTTTTTGCAGTTGCGGCGTGAATTTGGTTGCGTCGAATGCGTCAGACGTTTTGACTTTCACGCGCATGACGACTGAGCTGCTGCCGCCAGCCGAGCAAAAGTTAGTGCGAGGTCTCGGCCTGCTCGATTCCACCATGCTGGTCGCGGGCTCGATGATCGGCTCGGGAATTTTCATCGTCTCGTCGATCATCGCGCGGCAGGTCGGCGCGCCCGGATGGTTGCTGGTGGTGTGGCTCGTGACCGGCGCGCTCACTTTGATAGGAGCGCTTTCCTACGGCGAGCTCGCGGCCATGATGCCGAAGGCGGGCGGGCAATATGTTTATTTGCGCGAAGCGTTTTCGCCGCTTTGGGGATTTCTTTACGGCTGGACGTTGTTCCTCGTCATTCAGACTGGAACGATCGCGGCCGTCGCCGTCGGCTTCGCGCGTTACATGGGCGTGCTCGTGCCGTGGGTCTCGGAATCGAATTACATTGTTCAGCCGATTCGGTTCAGCGGTTACGCGTTATCGCTTTCGACTGCGCAATTTGTTGGGCTCGCCCTCATCGCGTTTCTCACGTTCATGAACACGCGCGGACTGCAGATCGGGAAGATCGTGCAGAATATTTTTACAACCGCAAAAACTGGCGCGCTTATCGCGCTCATCGTTCTCGGAATTGTTGTCGGGCTGAAGTCGGGCGCGGGCGCAGCGAACTTTAGCGATTTGTGGACGGTGCGCGGGGATTTGCAGGAAGTCGGCAAAGGTTTGACCGCGGTCGCGGCGTTCGGCTTGTTTGTTGGTATTTGCGTCGCCCAAACGAATTCGCTCTTTTCCGCCGACGCCTGGAACAACATTACTTTCACCGCCGGCGAAGTGATCAATCCGCGTCGCAACGTTCCGTTGTCGCTCGCCCTCGGAACGATTCTCGTTATCACTTTGTATCTGCTCGCGAATGTCGCTTACCTTGCGGCGTTGCCATTCGGCGCAATTCAAAACGCCCCGAGCGATCGTGTTGCGTCCGAGACTGCTAACGTCATTTTTCCAGGTCTCGGAGCCACGATCATGGCGGTGGCGATCATGGTCTCGACCTTCGGCTGCAACAACGGCCTCATTCTTTCCGGCGCCCGCGCCTACTTCGCCATGGCGCGTGATGGACTTTTCTTTCGCGCAGTGGGTCGCTTGAACAAAAATCATGTCCCGGGATGGGCGCTTGTCGTGCAGGGGATTTGGGCGGGCGTGCTCGTCCTTCCGCGCACGGTTAAAACTGACGCCGCTGGCGCCGTCACCGGTTACGGAAATCTTTACGGCAATCTGCTCGACTACGTTATTTCCGCCGCGTTGATCTTTTATATTCTAACGATCGCAGGCATCTTCATGCTTCGTCGCAAACAACCGGATGCGGAACGGCCATACAAAGCTTTCGGTTATCCAATCGTCCCGGTGTTATACATCATCGGCGCGAGTGTGATTCTCGCCGTGCTTTTCATTTACCAAACTGCAACCACCTGGCCCGGACTCATCATCGTCCTGACCGGCGTGCCGATTTATTTTTTGTGGAGCAAATCAGCCGATCGCAAGATCGACAACGTCACCTAACGATATGGGAAATCTATTTAAGAGAAAACCGCTCGCGAAACTAATGGCCGAAGCCGGCGAAGTCGGCGAGCACACATTGAAGCGTTCGTTAGGCCCGATGAACCTCGTCGCGCTCGGCATCGGCGGAATCATCGGCGCCGGTCTCTTCGTCCGCACCGCCGCTGCTATCGCTGACCGTGCGGGTCCGTCAGTTGTGCTCGCGTTCGTCGTCGCCGGAGTCGGCTGCGCCTTCGCCGGACTTTGTTACGCCGAGTTCGCCTCCATGATTCCGGTCGCGGGCAGCGCTTACACTTATTCGTACGCGACCATGGGCGAACTTGTCGCGTGGATCATCGGTTGGGATTTGATTCTCGAATACGCCGTCGCCGCGTCGACCGTCTCCGACGCGTGGAGCGAATACGCGAACCGCGTGCTCAGTTGGTTCAACATGGCCATTCCATATCAATGGACGCATTCGCCATTCGAACATGACGCCGCCGGTGTGTACGGCATTATGAATGTGCCCGCGCTTTTCATTTTGTTCCTGCTCACGCTTCTACTCATTCGCGGCACGAAGGAGTCCGCGTTCGTTAACGGGCTCATCGTGATTTTAAAAGTGTCGATCGTGCTGCTCTTCATCGGGATCGGCTGGCAATTCATCAATCCGGCGAACCACACGCCGTTTATTCCGGCGGCGACGACGCACACGACGGCACAAGGCATCACGCATCACTACGGCGGTTTGTTAGGCATTCTCGGCGCGGCCGGCGTTGTCTTCTTCGCTTATATTGGATTCGACGCCGTCTCGACCGCGGCCCAGGAAGCGCGCGACCCGAAACGCGATATGCCGATCGGCATTCTCGGTTCGTTGTTCTTCTGCACGATTCTTTATGTGCTCTTTTCCTACGTGCTCAGCGGCGTTGCTACAGTCGACGATTTTCGTGCCGCCGGGCGCGAAGCGTCAGTCGCGTTCGCGATCAGCAAATACATGCACGGCTACGAATGGCTTTCGCGCGCGGTCACGGTCGCTATTCTTGCCGGTTTTTCGTCAGTCATTCTCGTGATGTTGTTAGGCCAATCGCGCGTTTTCTTCTCCATGAGTCGGGATGGGCTCGTGCCGCGCGTTTTTTCCGATGTTCATCCACGCTTTCGCACACCGTGGAAATCGAACTGGCTCTTCCTCGCTTTCACGGGCGCGCTCGCCGCGTTCGTACCCGCTGATGTCACCGGCGAAATGACCAGCATCGGCACCCTGTTTGCGTTCATTCTCGTTTGCGCAGGTGTTTGGATCATGCGCGTGAAAAATCCCGAGCTCGAACGCGGGTTCCGCGTTCCGGCTGCGCCGCTGGTCGCAATTCTCGGCATCATCACCTGCGGCGCGATGATCTACGGTCTCGGTTGGACCAACTGGATGCGACTCATCGTCTGGCTGCTCATCGGCTTCATCTTCTACTTTGGCTACGGCAAGCGCCACAGTCGAATCGATGCGCCGCATCCGACGGAAATGCCGGAAGGAATTAAGATGACGCGCGACGGGCTATTATAGCGGATCGTTAACTCCAGCTACTCGAGCTAAAGCCACCGGCCGGACTGGTCGCTCCGAAACCTAAAATCGCTTCGGCGCGTTTGCGCAATTGCGATTCGTTAGGCTTTTCCGCGAATGTGGCGCGGCCGGCGCGCAAATCGTCGATCGACATGTTCAAGGCGCGCAACACTTCCCGCCCGGCTGGTGTAAGATCGACATCTTTCTCCGCGAACGCGACGATGCGGTCTTCCAAGCGCGATAACGCGACCACGAGCGGGTCGCCGTTGGATTCGCGAAACAAATCCACCAGCTTTTGAAACGTGAGATGAAACGGAACCGTGGCAACATCGACGGTCGTGTTCTCCGATGGCGCGTCGGCCGGCATCGTAATCGGTTCTGAACTCGCGACCGATTTCCAACCACGCCCCGTCGTATAATACCCAAGCTCGACGCGATACGTCGCGCGCGGTCGCGCCACCGCAGCATAGAAACTTCCGAGCAACGGTTCCACCAACGACTCGGATTCGTCGTGGCCGTTCTCGTCCAGAACGCGCAAATACACATGTCGATCTTGCGGTTCGTCGGCGGAGAATTCCGAGGCCCAATCGATGTTCCAATACGCAAAAATCGTTCGTGGATCTCGCGCGATCGCGAAGAGCAACGCCGGTCCGGAAAATTGCGGCGGCAAACTATCTTCCTGCGCCGAAAGTGCGCCCGGCTCGGGATTAAGTCGAAATCCTTCGGAACTATTCGTGGCCATGATCGGTTAAATCGAGCGTAGAACTCGGCGAGAATTCGTAAAGATCAACTTTGATTCTGCGGCGTTCCGCGCAAGATCGACATATGCCGAAACGCTGCGTCATCGTGAATCCGAAAGCCGGCTCGATCAAAGGCGTCGAATCGGAATTGTTCGCGCAAATCGACCGCCTCGATCCGGCGGAAATTAAGAAGACACACGGCAATGGCGAAGCCGAATCACTCGCGCGCGCAGGGGTAGCGAACGGCTGTGACGAAATTATCTGCGCCGGCGGCGACGGCACGCTCAATGAGATCATCAACGGTGTTGCCGAAAATTTTGGCCGCGTGCAAATCGGGATTGTCCCGCTCGGGACCGGCAATGATTTCGTGCGTTCGTTAGGCACGCCCACGACCATTCCCGAAGCCGTCGATGTTTTACTCGCGGGTGAAACCGACACCGTCGATGTAATTCGCGCGAAGAGCGATCAGATGCGTTACTTCGTAAACGTGTCGGCCGGCGGCTTCAGCGGTTTGGTTGATGAAAAGCTCACGCCCGAAATGAAGAAGACTTGGGGGCCGCTGGCCTATCTCCGCAGTGCCGCGGCAGCATGGCCGGAATTGCGCGGCTACGAGACGTTCGTCGACATCGACGACGAACGTGTCGACGAAACGCTCTACAACGTCGTAATCGCGAATGCGCGATACGTCGCCGGCGGTTTGCCGATCGCACCCGAAGCGGACATGCGCGACGGAGAAATGGACGTCGTGCTTGTGAAAGCGCGCCCGGTCACGGAGATGATGGTTGTCGGTGCGCAGATGCTGGCCGGAAAACATCTCGATAGCTCGGCCGTAATTTTCGAGCGAGCCAAACGCGTGCGTGTCGAGTCGACGCCGGGCATGTGGTTTAACGCGGACGGCGAACTCATTGGCAATGAACCGGTGACGTTCGAGGTTATGCCCCGCGCGCTGAAGTTTGTCGTGAAACGTGATGAATCAAAATAAAATTGTCGATCTTGCAGAACTTTCGCGGCGTTCGCGGGAGATGCGTTCGTTAGGGAAAAAACTTGTCGCGACCAATGGCTGCTTCGACCTTTTGCATCCCGGTCATGTGCGCTATCTGGGCGCGGCGCGTTCGTTAGGCGACGCGCTCGTGGTCGGCGTGAACGGAGATGCGTCCGTGCGGGAACTGAAAGGGAAAGATCGGCCGTTGAATAACGAGCGCGACCGTGCCGAGGTGTTGGCTGCATTGGAAGATGTCGATCTTGTCACGATCTTTCCGGATGTGCGGGCGACGGCTTTTCTCGAAGCCGCGGCGCCGGCGATTTATGTGAAGGGCGGCGATTACACGCGCGAGACTTTGGAGCCTAACGAACGGGCGGCGTTGGAAAAGATTGGCGCGGATATTCGCATCATTCCGTTCGAGTCTGGTTATTCCACTTCGATGTTGATCGAACGTCTGCGCAAGATCGACAAGTGAAGCTCGGAATTCTTGGTTCTGGAAAGGGCAGTAATTGCCGCGCGATTCTCGAGGCGATCCGCGACGGCAAATTGAAAGCCGAAGTCGCGGTCGTGATCTCCGATGTTTTCGATGCGCCGATTCTCGGGATCGCACGCGAGTTCGCGGTGCCGAATGCGTTTTTGCCGCCGGGTCATTTTCGGACACGACTCGAGCCCGCGGTCGAGGAGCAACTCGTGAAGATGCTGCGAGATGCCGATGTCGATCTTGTCGTGCTCGCTGGATTCATGCGCGTGTTGAAGGCTCCAATGCTGCAAGCATTTCCGCGGCGCATCATCAATATTCACCCGTCGCTCCTCCCACAATTCCCGGGCCTCGAAGCATGGAAGCAAGCGCTCGCCGCTGGAGCGACCGAAACCGGCTGCACCGTTCATTACGTCGACGACAAGATCGATCACGGCGATGTGATTCGACAAATCAAGGTGCCCGTTTTGCCTAACGACACCGCGGAAACATTGCACGCACGGATCCAGGCGGCGGAGCACGAATTGTATCCGCGCGCGATTGCGCAATTGGCGGCGAGTTAAATCCGCTCCGGTTTCGGTTCGCGGCCTAACAATTCCTCCATCGCCTGCGCCGGCGCGCGGCCTTCGTGAAGCAACGCGTGCACTTGATCGATAATCGGCGTGTCGACCTTGAGCCGGCGCGCGCATTCGAACGCGCTTTTCGTGGTTGGCACGCCTTCGGGCACGGTTTGGATCGACATCGTAATTTCGTCAAGCGATCGACCACGCGCGAGTTCCTCGCCGAGACGGCGATTGCGGCTGAGTTTGCTGAAACAGGTCGCGATCAAATCGCCCGCGCCACTCAAACCATAGAACGTCGGAACTTTTCCACCCATGGCCGTGCCGAGTCGGACCATTTCCGCTAGTGCTCGCGTAACGAGCGCCGCCTTCGTGTTGTCGCCCAGGCCGAGCCCATCGCCTGCGCCCGCAGCGATCGCGAAAATATTTTTCAGCGCGCCGCCGATCTCGATGCCGGCAAGGTCATCGCCCGTGTATACGCGGAAACGTGGTGTGCCAAGGCCCGCTTGCAGTTGGGACGCTAACTCCGATTTCGTGCAAGCGAGAACAGTGGCGGTCGGCAGTTCGCGAATAACTTCATCGGCCAGATTAGGACCGGAGAGAACGGCGATCGGACCATCCGGGAAAACTTCACCGAGAATCTGACTCATACGAAGCCCGGTGTGATATTCGATGCCCTTTGTGCAACTGAGGAGAACGCGGCGGTCGTTATCCCCGGTTTTGTCGCGAAAACGGGTGACGATTTCGCGCATGGCGGTGGAGGGCGTAACAAAAACCGCAAGATCGACATCGTCGCAATCGGCCATATTAGTCGTTAGGCCGATCGAAGTCGGCAGCTTAATTCCCGGCAAATGCGCGCGATTCTCGCGCGTCCGTTGCATGTCAGCTACGCGATCCGCATTGTTTCCCCACAATACGATTTTATGACCATTCTTTTCCCAAAGCGCGGCAAGTGCGGTACCCCATGCGCCAGCTCCGAGGATCGCGATGCGCTGTTGTTTCATTTTCGTTCGAAGCGCGGCTCAGTGCCGTTAATTAACCGCGAGATGTTCGAGCGGTGTCGCCAGATCACAATCAACATGAGGGCGATGGTGAAGTAGAGTATCGCACCGCTTCGCAAAAGAAGGAATGTTGTGATGGGCAACGCGATCGCCGCGGCGATGGAGGCGGCGGACACGTAGCGTGTAATAGCAAATACGCAGCCCCAAAGAACGACGACGATCCCTGCGGCGACAGGCGCGAGCCCAAACATGACGCCGAGTGATGTTGCAACTCCTTTCCCACCTTTGAAGCGCAGCCAGATTGGATAGCTATGACCGATCACAGCACAGATGCCGCCCATAATGCCTAACGATTCGACACTTATCCCGAGCTCGTTAGGCCGAGCAAGAAAGATCGACATATTAACGGCGGCCAATCCCTTGAGGAAATCAAACGCAAACACGGGATAGCCGTAGGCCTTGCCCAGAACACGCACAACGTTCGTCGCGCCAATATTCCCACTGCCCGCTTCCCGGATGTCGATCTTTGCTAGTCGACCTGCGATGTAGCCGGCCGGAATCGACCCTAGCAAATAGGACGCGATTATTGAAAAGAAAACCCGCATCTCATTGAGGGGTTTTAATTCGCAATGAGTTCTTCTTCAGCCAAATAGCTATAATTGCTACATCCGCTGGCGTGATGCCGCTCAGGCGTGCGGCTTGGCGAATCGATGTCGGCCGAACGGACGCAAGCTTTTGGCGCGTTTCGGTGCGCAACCCAGTGATACAACCGAAATCCAAACCATCGGGAATTGCTTCGTTCGTCTGTTCGGCCATTCGCCGATTCTGTTCGGATTGCCTCGCGGCGTAACCTTCGCACTTGATCTCGGAGTCGAGTAGGTCCCAGACGTCGGCCGGCGCCGCGGAGTATACGTTGGGCGGGATGTCCCGAGGCTTGAAACCGGGCCGCTTAAGCAGCGTGGCTATTGGTATTCCGTCGATCTTCCGATCCCGAGCGACAGTTCGTGCGAGCGCAACGAATTCCATCTTTGTGGTGAACTGGATCCATCGCGAATTATCGACCAAACCGATTTCGTGACCGAGTTTTGTCAGTCGTTGGTCTGCGTTGTCGTGGCGAAGGCGAAGTCGATCCTCCGCACGGCTGGTAAACATGCGGTACGGTTCCTCGGTTCCCCGGGTTACGAGGTCATCGATTAGTACTCCCATGTAAGCGTCGCTGCGATGAATGATGAGGGGATGTCGATCTTGCACTTTCAAGGCGGCGTTTGCGCCCGCGATCAGGCCTTGAGCCGCCGCTTCTTCGTAACCGGAAGTACCGTTAACTTGGCCCGCGAAATAAATACCGCTGATTAATTTTGCTTCCAAGGTGCATAGAAGCTGCGTGGGAGGGAAGTAATCATATTCCACTGCATACCCGGGCCGAATTATCTCTGCCTTCTCCAATCCGGGCACCGTGCGCAAAAACGCGTGCTGAACATCGTAGGGTAAGCTAGTCGACACTCCGTTTACGTAGTATTCCTCGGTATGTCGGCCTTCCGGCTCCAAGAAAATGTGGTGGGATGTCTTTTCCGCGAATTTGACAATCTTGTCCTCTATCGACGGACAATACCGCGGGCCAACCCCCTTGATGCGTCCCGCAACCAATGGCGATCGGTGCAGATTTTTATGGATAACCTCGTGTGTGCGCTCCGTGGTGTGGGTTAGCCAACATGGCAGCTGTTCCACATGGAACCCGCCCTTGTTTACGGCGGTGAGCGTGAAAAACTCTCGCTCTGCCGAGAACGGGAGATCCACAAAGGAAAATCGTGGCGGCGGGATGTCGCCGAGTTGCTCTTCGCAGCGGCTAAAGTCAATGGATCGTCCATTCAGCCTGCAAGGGGTCCCGGTTTTAAACCGTCCCACATCAAAACCAAATGTGCGTAAGTTTTCACTGAGCGTTGAGATCGTGTCGGCCATGCGCCCGCCCGGTTTGCTCGTTTCCCCAACGTGCAACATTGCTCTAAGGAACGTGCCGGCTGTGATCACAACTGCTGGCGCAGCGAAAGCGACGCCGAGATCAGTTTCAATGCCGGTAACCCTTCCGTCACCGACGCATATTTTTGTTGCTGTACCCTGTTTGAGGTCCAGTCCGCAGCAACGCTCCAACGTGTTCTTCATTCGAAACTGGTAGGCCTTTTTGTCGCATTGCGCTCTGGGGGCCCGTGCGGCGGGTCCTTTGGTCCGGTTCAACATTCGAAACTGAATTCCAGTGGCGTCAGTATTTATTCCCATTGCACCGCCAAGCGCGTCGATCTCACGAACGATGTGGCCCTTCCCCAAACCCCCAATCGCCGGGTTGCAGGACATTTGGCCAATCGTATCAAGATTTTGCGTTAGCATGAGGGTTTGGCAGCCCAACCGAGCAGCCGCCAAGGCTGCTTCGATTCCAGCATGTCCGCTACCGATAACAATCACATCGTATTCTCTAGGAAATTTATACATTAGAATCCAAAATCCCCTTTGTCGGGTTCGGCAACAAATCGCGAAGAGAAAATCGCTCGCGCGCTCCTCCCATTGTCGCGGTCACAATATCAAGTTCCGGGGAGAACTCTGCGAGTACTTGGCGGCACGCACCGCACGGAGCCGCCGGGCTGATGGAGTCCGTTATAATAGCCAACATCCGAAACCGCCGGCAGCCACTCGCGACGGCCTGCGCCACGGCCGCCCGCTCCGCACAAATCGTTAGACCAAAGGAAATATTTTCGACATTACATCCGACGAACACCTCGCCCGTGTCGGCCAACAAAGCCGCACCCACAGCGAACTTAGAATACGGCGCGTACGCCAATGCGCGCGCCTCTTGCGCAGCATCGATTAAGGATTCCGCGTCCATGTTAAGTTACTCATTTGTAAGCATTAAATACCTATACTCGCCCTCGTGGGGGTAGATCGCTAATTCCGGCGTGGCCCACATAAGATCGACAATGATCAGCGGTGATGAAATTAATCTGCACATTAAAATGCTCGGCGGACAGAGCCACTCCACACTTTTGCGCGCACCGTGTCGTCCTGCAAATAATCCCTAAGATCGACAATCGGCAGTCAACGGCCTAACGAATTAAATCGACGACTTCTCCTGGCGCCGTCGCGGAATCCCGAGACTGTCGAAAATCATTCGCGTCGCGTCCGAGCGATTCAAAGTATAAAAATGAATTCCAGCCACGTTGTTATCTAAAAGATCGTGGCACTGTTCCAAAGCAAAATGAATTCCGACTCGTTTCACCATTTCGGTATCGCTCTCACAGCGTTGCAACGCTCTTAAGAGCTTCGCAGGAAACCGCGAGCCCGCCGCCAGCTCCGCGATACGTTTAAACCCACTCATCGACGTGATCGGCATGATGCCGGCGATGATCGGGGCTTGAATCCCAGCAAGCGCGCAGCGTTCCCTGAAATCGTAAAAATCGCGGTTATCGAAAAATAACTGCGTCACGATATAATCGGCGCCTGCATCCACCTTTGCCTTGAAGTGATCCATCTCCGTCAACCGATTCGGTGTGGCTGGATGTCCCTCGGGAAAACCCGCAACTCCAATTCCGAATCCGCGTCGATCCGCATGCACGCCGGACTCATTAAAACGCCGGATGAAACGCACAAGATCGACAGCGTGTTTGAATGAATCCTGCGCCGGATCAAACTTTATCTCGCGCGGCCGATCGCCACCAAGCGCGAGAATATTCCCGATTCCTGACTGTGCGTAACGCGTCAGGATCGCTTCGATCTCGGCCTCGCGGTGACACACGCACGTCAAATGCGGAATCGGATCGAGTTTCGTCGTGTGCTGAATGCGTTCCACGAGTCCATGCGTTAGTTCGCGCGTCGATCCGCCGGCACCGTACGTCACGCTAACGAAATGCGGCATGTAGGCTTCCAAATCTCGGATCGTTTGGTAAAGCGCATCGGCTGCTTCCGGAGTTTTCGGCGGAAAGAACTCGAACGAAAACGTCGGCGAATCCGTCGCCATGATATCATTGATGTGCATGAACCCGGCGCTACTTTAAAATCGTAAAGACGGATGGCAACGCTTCGATCAGGACGCGCCGTAGATACGCCCACTCGTTAGGGCATTTCCTAAATAGATTTTCCGGGCCGGTGTTAATGGATATCCGAGCAACAAGCCAACAACTTCCAACAACTCTGAATAATCCGTCACTCGCATCTTCCGCGGCCGCTTGTTAATCCCAATGCCTGCCTCTATTCACACTGCAAGATCGACATCTTCTCCTGCACAAAACGCGTTCGCGACCCACTTATTCGCGCGCAGAAGGTGAAGAAGTTTTGTTCTCAAAAAAGAATTAATCTATCTAGCGAACCAATAACATGCCGATACACGCAGTTCTCGACCCCAAAACGTCGCCAAAGATTCCGCCAAATCTTTGCGCGCTCGGCATCATGACCAAAGCGCCACAACCCGGAAAAGTGAAGACGCGTCTCACGCCGCCGCTCACGCCCGAACAATCCGCGCGATTGAACACCTGCTTTCTTCGCGACATTTCGATGTCGATCTTGCGCGCGACCGAATTGTCTCCGTCTCGAGGTGTCGGTGTTTACACTCCGCCCGGGATGGAGGCCGCCTATGAAACCATTTTGCCGCCGGATTTTTTTCTGCTGCCGCAGCGCGGACAAGCTTTCGGCGAGCGTTTGATCTTTGCCGCGGAAGATTTGTTCGCGCTCGGCTTTCAATCTGTGTGCCTGATCAATTCCGATAGCCCGACTGTGCGCGCGGAATCTTTCGCAGAAGCGGCGATCGAGCTGGCCGACCCGCGTGATCGCATCGTGCTCGGTCCGTCTCATGACGGCGGCTATTATTTAATCGGGCTCAAACGCATGCATCGTCGTTTGTTCGAGGAAATTGACTGGAGCACCGAACGTGTCTTTGCCCAGACGAAGGCGCGAGCGGCGGAACTTCAACTGCCGGTGCACGAGCTTGCGACCGGGCTGGATGTCGATGACCGCGCGTCGTTAGAAAAGTTGCGGCATAAGCTTTTCGAAAGCGACGTCACAGCAGAGCGCGAGGTCGCGACCGAAACAAAAAAATTCCTCGAAGAAATTTATGGGAGATAAACGCGCTCTCGTTACCGGCGGCGCCGGCCTGATCGGTTCGCACGTTGTCGATCTTCTCGTGCGCGAAGGCTGGAAGGTTCGCATACTCGATAATCTCGAGCCGAACACGCACAAACGCGGCAAGCCGGCGTGGATCAACGAACGCGCGGAATTTATCCAAGGCGACATCCGGGATCGCGCAACGGTCGCCGCCGCTTTGGATAAGATCGACATCGTCTTTCACCAGGCGGCCTACGGCGGTTACATGCCCGAGATCGCGAAATACGTGCACGTGAATTCGCTCGGCACCGCACAAATGCTCGAGGTCATTCGCGAAAAAAATCTACCGGTTAAAAAAATCATCGTCGCCAGTTCGCAGGCCGTTTACAGCGAAGGCGCCGGCGAATGTCCGAAGCACGGCCTCGTCTTTCCACCCGTTAGGCCAATCGAACAGCTTCGTCGCGGCGATTGGCAAGTGCATTGCCCGATCTGCGGTGAGATCACGAAGAGTGTTCCAACACCAGAGAACGCGCCCGTCGGCGGCGAGACCGTTTATGGCCTAACGAAAGTCGACCAGGAAAAGCTGGTGTTGCTCTGGGGAAAACAAATTGGGATCCCGACGGTCGCGTTGCGTTACTCGTGCACTTACGGACCGCGTCAATCGATGTTCAACCCTTATACCGGCGTGATTGCGATTTTCTGCACGCGCTTGCTAAATAATCTGCCGCCGATCTTGTACGAAGACGGTGAGCAGACACGCGACTTCTCCTTCGTGGAAGACATTGCGCGCGCCAATTTGCTCGCGGCCGAATCCGACAAGCTTGACGGTTTCGCCGTTAATGTTGGCAGTGGCCGCGGCGTTCCCATTCGCGAAATCGCGGAAACAATTTCCGATGCGCTCAAGATCGACATCGCGCCGGAAGCGCGCGGCGAATTTCGCCCCGGCGAGATGCGTCACCTAACGAGTGACACCACCCGCACCGCCGCCGCCGGTTACAAACCACATGTCGATCTTAGCGAAGGCATCGCGCGTTACATCGATTGGATCAAAGCGCAGAGCGACGTGCGTGATTACTTCAGCGAAGCGGAAAAGATTTTGAAAAGCAAAGGCATCGTTCATCGCGTAGAAGTGGTGAATGACTGAGCCGGACGCGATCCCGGATTTTCATTCACCGGTCCTGGAGCATGCGCGCAAGGATTTTCCGCTGCTCGACGTCGACATGAGCGTGGCCGACGCGCTCGAACGCATCCGGCGTGAAGGCGTCGGCGAACGCGTCATTTATTTCTACGCCGTCGACGCTGATGAAAAATTAGTGGGCGTGTTGCCGACGCGCCGTTTGCTGACAGCACCGCTCGAAACGCCGCTGCGCGAAATCATGGTACGACGCGTCGCCGCCATTCCGGCCACGGCCACGGTGCTCGATGCCTGCGAATTTTTCGTGCTCTACAAATTTTTCGCTTTTCCGGTGGTCGACGAACAACGTCGTGTCGTCGGAGTGATCGACGTCAGTTTGTTCGCGGAAGAAATTCTTCAGGCGGGCGAAAGCGAAGATCGACAACGTACTTCTTCGCCGGTTGGCGAAGATTTTTTCGAGGCAATAGGCTTTCATCTCGAACAAATCCGCGGCGCCTCGCCCTGGCGCGCGTTCCGATTCCGTTTTCCCTGGCTACTCGTCACCGTTTCGGTCGGCACATTATCAGCGATGCTCGCCGGCGCTTTCGAAGCCACGCTCGCCCACGCTCTCATCATCGCGTTTTTCCTCACGATGGTTCTCGGTCTTAACGAAAGCGTGAGCGCGCAATCGATGAGCGTGACCATTCAAGCGCTGCGCTCCGCTGCGGTGACGTGGCGTTGGTTTGCGACCGCGTTTCGTCGCGAGATTGTGACCGCCGTTTTGCTCGGTCTCGCCTGTGGCGCGCTCGTTTCAATCATCGTTTGGATTTGGCGTCGCGACGTTTTGGGCGCGTTCGTTATCGGCGGCAGCATCGCTTTGTCGTTAGTCAGCGCGTCTTTGTTCGGCCTCGGCGTGCCGTCGCTTTTGCACCGATACAAACTCGATCCCAAAATCGCGGCCGGGCCCATCACCCTCGCGCTCGCCGATTTCTTCGCACTCGTCATCTACTTCAGCGCCGCCGCGCTCGTCTTGAAATGAAGGCCGCGGTCGTCATTCCGGCGTTGAACGAGGAGGAACCGATCGCCGATGTCGTCCGCGAATGTCTCGCCACCGGATTGCCTAACGAAGTCATTGTCGTCGATAACGGCAGCACCGATCGCACCGCCGAGCGTGCACGCGCAGCCGGCGCGCGGGTCGTGACCGCGCCGCGCGGATACGGTCGGGCGTGCGCGATGGGTGCGCGCGCGGTATCGCCGGAGTGCGACATCATTGTCTTTCTCGATGGCGACGGGAGCGATTGTCCCGAGTTTATGAATCAGCTCGTCGATCCAATCGCGCGCGGCACACACGATTTCGTGATCGGTTCGCGCACGCGCGGGAAACGCGAGCCCGGCAGCATGAACGCGCAACAAATTCTCTCCGGTTATTTCGCCGGAATGTTGATGTCGATCTTGTACGGCGTGCGTTACACCGACATGTGTCCGTTCCGTGCCATCCGGCGGGCTTCACTGGAATCGTTAGGCATGCGCGAGATGACCTACGGATGGAATTTGGAAATGCAGATGAAAGCTGCGCGCAACAAACTGCGCATTCTCGAAATTCCGGTGGAGCATCGTTGCCGCACGGGCGGCGTTTCGAAAGTTTCGGGGACATGGCGCGGCACACTGGTGGCCGGTTCGCGCATTCTCGCGACGTTCTTGCGCATCGCGTTCGCGTCCCGCTAAGATCGACAATCACATGAGAGCGCTCCTCGCGGGACTTCTCGCCGGACTCATCGCCGCGATTGCGATGACGGTTTTCATGCTCGTGCTTGCGATCGTGGGCATTGCCACGCCGCTTACGATCATCGGCGATCGCATTTCCGTTTTCTTTTCGCCGGGACCGTTTTTGCAATTGATGGGTCGCGTCGGCGGCTACAATCATCTCAAGCAACTCGGCGTTGGATCGACAATTGCCGGTCAGCTTCTCTTCGGCGCAATCGGCGGCGCGCTTTACGGCGCGTTTCTGCGGAATCGTTCCGCGCGCTGGACGATGTCGATCTTCGTCGTGTTGCCGCTCATCGTTTGTGTGGTCGCGCTCTGGCCCGTGCTCGGCACAAACTATCGCGGTTTGCCGATTGATCCCGCGCGCCTAACGACCGCGATCGGGTTCGCACTGAGTGTTCTTGTTTACGAACGCGTTCTGGTCTTCGGATTTAATTTTCTGACGCGCGCAAGATCGACATCGTCATCTCCGGACGAGTTCACACCGGCAATCGGCCGGCGCGCTTTGATCTTGAGCGGTCTCGGTGTGCTCATTGCCGGCGGCGCCGCCGGATTGCTCCGCAAACTTTATCGCGTCGCCACCTTCAGCTACGACGGCACGCAATACAAAGGCCGCATCGTCCAACCGATCACGCCTAACGACCTCTTTTATTGCGTGACTAAAAACGTGATCGATCCGCAGGTGAACGAGGACCTGTGGCACCTGGAAGTGAGCGGACTTGTGCAAACGCCGCGCACGTATCGGCTGCAGGATTTTAAGAATTCGCCGCAAGTCGAGCAGGAGACGACGTTGATGTGCATCAGCAACGGACTCGACGCCGGCCTCATCAGCAACGCGATGTGGAAGGGCGTGCCGTTACGCGATGTCCTGCAAACGGCTGGACCGTTGAGTGACGCCGTGCGGGTGCGGTTGTGCGGGGTCGACAATTACACCGACACCATCTCAGTCGAGAAAGCGATGGAAGAGACGACGCTGCTCGCGCTCGAGATGAACGGTGTGCCGTTGCCGCAGCGACACGGATTTCCGTTGCGCGCGATCGTTCCCGGATTCTTCGGCGAAAAACACGTGAAATGGCTTACGCGCATCGAGCTCGCGGGCGCGGATGCGAAAGGCTTTTACGAGACGCAAGGGTGGGGGCCCGATTTCATTTGTCCGACAAGATCGAGAATCGACGTGCCGGATCACGAATCGACGTTCTCGTTAGGCAAACTCATCGCGCCGATCCAAGTGAAGGGTATTGCGTACGGCGGCGATCGCGGCGTTTCGCGCGTGGAGTTGAGTTTTGACGACGGCGAAACGTGGGACAACGCCGACATTTATTACGCGGGCGGCGATCTCGCCTGGTCGTTATGGAACGCGCACGACGGTTGGATGCCTAACGAGCCGGGCGACTACACGATCGTCGTGCGCGCGACGGATGGCGAAGGCGAAGTGCAGGAATGGGAACCGGACCGCAGTCCGTTTTCGGGCGCGACCGGTTTTCATAAAATCGTCGTTCACGTCACCGCGTAAGATCGACAATCACATTTGGCAACGCGGGCACCACGCGGTGGTGCGGCCGCCGATAGTGGCGTGGCGCAAAGGCGTGCGATGTTTCGGACAGACTCCGCTGCGACTCCAGCGTTCGTGAATGAGCCAACCGCGCGGCGGCTCCGAATAATTCTTGCCGAGCGTTGCGAGCGAGCGACGTGCGACGAATTTTGTCTCGCGGAATAAATTGGCGCGTTCGTTTAGGCCTAACGACATCGTTCGACGTGACGGCAAGATCCTTGCGCGCCACAGAATTTCGTCGGCCATCCAGTTACCGATTCCGGAGAACCCGTGTTGCATGAGCAGCACGGCTTTGATCGGCGCTTTACCATGTCGATCTAAGAAGTTGTCGATCCAACGGCGATTGAATTGCGCCGAAACAATCTCCGGGGTTTCATCTCTCCACCAATTGGGCGCGTCGGCGCCGTGATGAAAACGGACGCGACCGAATTGCCGCGAATCGCGAAAGACCAGCGCGCGCGTTCGCTGGCGAATCACGAGATGATCATGTTTGGCCGCGCGATAGTCCGCCGATTCCACGCGCAAAGTTCCAGTCATCCCGAGATGAATTCCAAGCCAGGTGTCGCCGGAAAATTTGAAGAGCATGCGTTTGCCGCGCGCTTCGGAGTTCAGGAATTTCGCGCCGATGAGTCGTTGCATCGCGCGCGCATTTGTTCCGCGGAAGACGCGCTTCCGCGCATGTAATGCAAGATCGACAATCGCATCTCCGCGGCCGACGTCCCACTGTTTGCGATACCATTCGACCTCGGCCAGCTCCGGCATCGCGCAACCTGCACCTGCTTGCGCCGCGTGCTAGATTTACCTGTGGAGAAAGTCATCATCATTGGGAGTGGTTGCGCCGGACTAACGGCGGCGATTTACGCGGCGCGCGCGAATCTGAGCCCGCTCGTGCTCGAAGGCCGGCAGCCTGGCGGACAACTCTCGACCACGACGCTGGTGGAAAATTTTCCCGGATTTCCGGATGGCATCGACGGGCCGCAATTAATCATGAACATGCACGCGCAGGCGGAGAAATTCGGCGCACGATTTTCGTATGGCGAAGTGACGGAGTTCGATCCGTCGAACAAATACATCCGAATCAAAGTCGATGACGACGAATGGCTGGAAACGCAGGCGCTCATCATCGCGAGCGGCGCATCGGCGCGATATCTGAACCTGGATAACGAAGAGAAACTCATTGGTCACGGCCTAACGAGCTGCGCGACGTGCGACGGCGCGTTTTACAAGAACGTGCCGGTGGCGGTGGTCGGCGGCGGCGATTCAGCGGCGGAAGAATCGCTCTTCCTCACCCGGTTTGCTTCGAAGGTTTATTTGATTCATCGGCGCGATCAATTGCGCGCGTCGAAGATCATGGCCGACCGCGTGCTCGCGAATAAAAAGATCGACCCGATCTGGAACACGGTCGTGACAAAATATATTCCTGACGAAAAAGGCGAGATGCGCGCAATCATGTTGCGCAATGTGAAGACGGGCGAGGAGCGCGAGCTTGAGGTAGCGTGTGTCTTTGTCGCGATCGGTCACGATCCGAACACGAAAGCGTATCGCGGAAAACTGGAGACTGATCCAGAAGGCTATCTGATTTCGCGTCATCTGGTCGAAAGCAAACATCCTGGCGTATTCATCGCGGGCGATGTTTCCGATCGCGTTTACAAGCAAGCGATCACCGCGGCTGGCACTGGATGCGCGGCTGCGATCGAGGCCGAGCGCTATCTGAGCGATCTCGAAAACTGATTTGTCGATCTTACTCGTTTGTCGCTCGGAATGACAAAATGAAGATTTGCGACGTGACGCAGTTCTATTCTCCGCTTAGCGGCGGAGTGAAGCGCTACGTTCACGAAAAGATCGATTATATCGAAAAACATTCGCCGGACGATTCGCATGTCTTGATCGTTCCCGGTCCGAAGACGGAGGTGACGACGAATGGAAGATCGACAACGTACTTCATTCGTTCGCCGCTGGTTTCGCGACGCTCGCGTTATCGGGCTCTCTTGAATCTCTCCGTCGTCGATGAGGTTTTGCAACGCGAGCGGCCCGACATCATCGAATCGAGCGATCCGTATCAGATCGCATGGAAAGCGCTCGATGGAGGTCGAAAGCTCGGTGTGCCGGTGGTCGCGTTTTATCATTCGCATTTTCCCGAAGCGTATCTGCGCACGAGCGCAAAATATTTCGGCGAACGCGTCCGGCGCTGGGTCATGGATTTCTCGGCCGAATACGTGTGCGATCTTTACAATCGCTTCGCCGCCACCTTCGTGCCGTCTGCAAAACTGGCGGAGGTCTTGCACAAATGGGGCGTGGATAACGTGCACGTCGTGCAACTCGGCGTGAACACGGCAATCTTTAATCGACAACTCGATGGCGTGGCCGGCACTCGCGCCTCGTTAGGCGTCGCGAGCGACCAAACATTTCTTCTCTACGTCGGCCGCCTCGCGAAAGAGAAGAACACGAAATTGTTGTTCGAAGCGTTCGAAAAGTTGCACCGCCGCCGCCCGCACGATTTTCACCTGCTCGTCATCGGCGACGGACCCGACCGCGCGCGTCTGTTGCAGACCCAACGGCGGAGCGACGGCGCGCTCACCTGGATCCGCTATTGCGCTGATTCCGCCGAGCTCGCGCGCTACTATCGTGCGGCCGATCTCTTCGTTCATCCGGGTGTGCAGGAAACGTTCGGCCTGGTCGCGCTCGAAGCGCAGGCCTGCGGCACGCCCGTGGTCGGCATTCGCGGCAGTTACATGGACCGGATTATTTTTCACGAACAGGAATCGTGGGCGCGCGAAAATTCCGCGGAAGCGCTCGCCGAAGCGATCGAAGCGCAGAGTGAAAAGAAGTTGTCGATCTTAGGGAAGGCCGCATCGGTGTCAGCCCACGCCGGACACAGCTGGACACAAGTCTTTACGCAACTCTTTTGCATTTATCGCGAGCTTTGCGCAAACTATCGCCGGCCCTGATGGAAACGGAAAAGAACCCTGCATTTACCATTCGCAGCTTTCGGCCGGGCGACCGCGAAGCGGTGCGCAAACTTTGTTGCGACACCGGCTTTCTCGGTGCGCCGATCGATCCCGTTTACGAAGATCGACAACTGTTCGCCGATTTTCTCACCACGTATTACACCGATTGGGAACCGGAGTCGTCATTCGTGATCGAGCGCGACGGCGAGATTCGCGGCTACTTGTTAGGCTGCCGCAAACCGTTGCGGAACCAGTTGTATTCGTTCTGGCAAAACGTTTCGCTCTTTTTGAAGGCGCTCACGCGCTACTTCCGTTACAACTCGAGATCGCGCCGATTCATTCGCTGGACCCTGATGCACGGCTGGCGCGAAGTTCCGGCGCCCCCGAAACGCATTCCGCATTTTCACATCAACCTGCTCCCGGACGCGCGACGCATGTCGACCACCCGCGCGTTGATGAGCGCGTATCTGAGTTATCTCTACCGTTGCGGCGAGAAAAAAGTTTACGGACAAATCGTCACCTTCGAAAGCCGGCGCGGCGAACTCATGTTCGAGCGTTACGGCTTCAAAGTTTTGAACCGCGGCGAAGTGACCAAATACAAAGCGTTTTATCCGCAATCCGTTTACGTCAGCACCGTCATCAAAAATCTCGAGACGGCCGAGCCGCTCACCGTGACGACGCGCACGCGCTCGTAAGATCGACAATCGCATTCGCGGCTTACGGTCGCGTCGCCGCCGGCAGACGAGCGGGATCTGCCGCGCGATGGAGACTTGCGCGCGGTTTCAAATCGCGGTTCAGCATCGGATTCGTCATGCGAAAGATCGCCGCCATCATTGCTTCCGCGCGTTCGTTCCAAAGATCGCCGTGATCCCGGATGATACTGGGATCGACTTTGATGTTCCAGTAGGGGACATCGACATTCCCGACCGCTTTCAACTGCCAGAGATTGAGCCGGCCATTCGCGCCATCGAGCGCGAACCCGTTCCCGGCGTGATTGTGTTCAAGATTTGTTTCAAGAGCAGGATGGCCCTCGGGAGAGTTGATCGCCTTGTGCAAATCGACCGTGACGTGATTGATCAACATCTCGTTATGTCCGGGCGTAGAAGTGTAAAACGCGCGTTCGCTCAGCCTCGATTCGTTAGGGCCGGGCGTCGTGACCTGGTTGAACGCCTTCGTCGTCGCCGCCAGGCCAGTTCCGATTGGGAAGACTTTACCCGTGGCCCAGTCCGCGCTCGACGTTAGCGAGACAAACAGCGGGCGTTTGCCTTCCTGATGCCGGGCGTAGAGCGCTTGAATCATTTGTCGCGCAAGAATCGAATCAGCCGCGGGATTAACTACGATCATCAAATCGGCCGGCATACTCCGGGACGGGTCGCCGCCATGGATCTCGGCGTTGATCGCATGCGCGACCGAGCGCTCGACAATGAGACCGCCGAACGAATGGCCTAATAACACCGTGTAATGTTCGTTCGGATGATCGCGCCGCGCTGCCTCTTCGATCGATGCGATCGCATCGTAACAATCGTAATTGCTCGCCAGCCTTTCCGCCGTTGCCTTGCGGTTCCAGAAACTTAGTTCTTTCAACACCGGCACGCTGGTCATCTTTCCACGCCAGCTCATGTACACGCCGAGCACATTGAAGTGCCCCTTTATTGCCGGTGCGCGGTTCAACCGCGCGAGCAATGTTTCAAAACTATCGACGTCATGGCTGCGAGCGTTGTTCTGCCACCCGTGAACGTAGGTGATGATGAGCGGTCGCTCGGTCGCGTGAATCAACGCCAACGCGCTTCGCAATTGTTGTGGATCCTGATACGAGCCTTGCTCGCCAAATTCGACGAATGCGATCCGATATCCGTCTTTGACCACGACCGACTCCGCGCCCGGACGCAAAGGCGACAGCGACGTGCAACCCTCGACAAAAGCCAGCGTGGCAAGGGTAAGCCACGACGCGCGCATGGCGCTGGCGTATCAAATCCGCTTGTCCCGCGCAAGATCGACAATTTGTTAGATCGACATCTTCGCGCTAATGTCGGCGGCATTATTTTGCCGGCATAGCTCAGCTGGTAGAGCAGCTGATTTGTAATCGAGAAATGGGGTTTTGCTGTCGTTAGCCATCTGAGTCTACTTCTTTCAAATGAGGCACTTACGATACTTACGCATTAGCTGGCATTAGCCCGTTTTAGCTGATTTTCGGAGCTAAGGGGTACAATCAAGGGGTACAATTTCGGCCTTCCAAACAATGCACGTCACTGCATCACTCTTCGCAGTCGGCACGGCTTGCGGGTGTAATGAAAGTGAGGTGGCAAACATCAGAAGCGTCGCGTCGTGACCAAACGTAACGCTGCTCTTCATCACGTCCAGAATGCGCTTTCACGTTCACCTTTCTGGATTAGCTTTCGCGAAATTGCCGGCGTAGCTCAGTTGGCCAGAGCAGTCGATTTGTAATCGACCGGTCAGGAGTTCGAATCTCCTCGCCGGCTTAATTTTCAAAGCTCCGGTCAATCAAAATCGCGTTGTCTCCAGCTTCTCCATGAAATCGTGGATGCGATTGCCTGGTGTGCGTGGCGGGAAGAGATCCTGCACCGGCACCCTCAGCACTTCTGCTAGATAGAGCAGCGTCTTGTCGTCGACGTATGAGAGACGTGCTTCGATCTTCGAAACGCCGCTTCGGCTGATATCGAAACCGGCGAGTTGCAGTTTCGTCGCGAGGTCGGATTGCGACCAGCCGAGTGCGTAACGACGACGGCGCACCTGCGGACCGATGTTATTTTTGTAGCGCACGACGATGTCGCCTCAGCGCTCTTTGGTTTTCGTCTCTGCGGTCTCAAAACTCACGCGCGGTGAGCATTCGACCTGACAGAGCTCAATGAGCTGAAGTGCAGTACGCCTCGGCAATGCGTCCGCAGCTTTGTCGCGGAAGTCCGCGGCCGGCTTCAGGTAATGGCGCGACTCGAATAGATCGTCGAGCGATTCACCAGCGAGAGCGAGCACCTTGTCGAAGGTTTCGTCTTCGGTGGCGATGTGCGAGAGAAGCGCGGGCGCGGGGAAATTGACGCGCGCGATGCAGCCATCGGTTCCGCTCGCGGTCCACCGGGAGCCGCCGCCATCGGTGATAATGAAGTCTTCCTTGTGGCGTTTAGCTTCACGAATGAGTTCGCCTTTGAGGGTTTTGAGACGCTCCCCATAGGTCGTGAGTGCTCGGTGCAGCGATACCGCTTCGTTTACCAATTTCTTTAATTCATTTTCGGTCATAAACAGAGTGCGTTGGGGTTTCTCGCCGCGCTCGCTCTGGCGCACTTGCTCCAGAACTCGCGCGACACGAACCCTCTACACCCCGTTTTTTGCTGACTTGGTTAGCGGCACCCCGATCATTCCCTGGTGCTCTCCAGAATCCGGCAGACGTTCTCTGCTGACCTACGAATTTTTTTGACAGGTTCTGAGCGAGGGCAACCGAACCGGGATTTCGCCGGCCTCCACGAGCGCCGTTTTCGCTCTCGATAGGCGAAGTGGCCATTGGTCAAGTATTGCCGCCGTGTTCACATGAACGTAATACTCTCTTAACGGGCCAAAAGAAAGGGGATGAACAATGACCAAACAAGCCACCAGAAACAGAATGGAAGCCGTTGAAAACGGCTCCTTTACATCGACAACAACAATCGCAGCGCTGCTCTTTTTAGCAGCCAAGTTTCCGCACCGTCAGTTCAACAGCGCGGAGCTATCCGTTCTCTCCGGCATTGGACGCACGGCAATGTCGCAAATCAAGAATGCGTCTGACACGCCGTTCTCTCTCGGCAAATGCACCCTCCAGCGACTCGATGCCTGGCTTGCCAAACATCCCGGGTACAAGCAGGATTGAATGCCCATTCGGAAAGGGAGCGGCTTATGCCAAAGGGAGTTCGCAAAAGCATCACGATTCCGGGTTTGCTTGCGCCGGCCGTGAAGCGGCGCAGCGGCGAATTCGGCCACAGCATCTTCGCACCGTATGCCGTGGAGTTGGTCTGCTACGATCTGCGTTCCGATGCGAAGCACGAGATCACGGTCGCAATAGCTCGTGACACGCAAGCCGCGCAAGACGCCGTGGATCGCGAGCTGGTCTCGCGTTATCGCCCGGGACAGAAACGCGAGGGGCTCCTCGTGCAGCTCGTCGAGCGCATTCACCACTTGCAGCACGTCGCGACGCGCAGCCGGCACGATTTACCGGTGCAGCTCAGCGCCGTCCCGGAACGTGTGACGTTCCCGTTCGATATCTGGAGGCTCGTTGACGTGCGATGGCAGGAACTTGGCTATCCCTCGTTCTCCGCCTACGTCACGGGGCTCATTCGCTACGACCTCCTCGTGGGCGGACCGCATTCCTCCACCACCGCAGACCCGAGATCGAAGCTGCAACGGAAGCTCACGCGCAAGACGCTTGCGGCCCGTCGCAAAGGAGGTCGCCGCAAGATTCTGCTGGATCACTTAATCGAAGAAGCCGAAGGACACCCGGTGCCGCAAGAAGAGCTGCAACGAGTGAAAGCGCGAATCGCAAAGGCGCTGCGCGACATCTCGTTTACGCGCTGAGCCGTCCTCTCATTTCGGAACGAGCAATAGCTCCTCGAACGCAACCGATAACGACCTCCCCTTGCGGAGCGAGCACAGTCAAGGTGGAGCGCAGCGAAGCGAGCAATACCTTTACGGCGCGCAGCGAGCGATAAAATCAGCTTACGGGCGCGAGTTATTAGAGCCATCCTTCCGAGTGGCGGAACCGATGCTAATGCACGACTTTACGCCTATGAAGAAACACCTCACGCTCTTGCAAGGTGTCACTCAAATGCACTTCCACACGGTGCCGAGCGAGCTGTCGATGATTACCGTTACTCCAGAGCGGAAGGCAATTTCTGATTACCTCAGCCGGATCAAATATGACGATTTTCCAGAGTTCGTCCGCGATGTCCTGAAGTCACAGGGACATAGCGACGTGCGTATCACCGATGGACCGGGCGATGAAAAGCAGGACCTGTTATCAACGACGCCAATCGGTGAGCGACAGCTGACACAGTGCAAACATACGATTCACGCGGAACAGCACTATTCTGGAGATGAACTCGATCTGCTTTTCGCCGCCTGTAATCGAAAGAATTGCACGCGTGGATTGTTCGCGACCAACGGCGACCTTACGCCGCAAGCGAAGCGTTACATCACCGACCGTGAATATGCGCGACTGGCAACGCAGCAGGGAACGGCGCGGATCGAGTTAGAGTACTGGAACGGCACGCGCATTTGGGACCTGATCGCGACGAATAATGCGATTTTGAACAAATGGTTCAGCGGAATGGGCCAGACGCACGGTCTCCGCAGCTTCTCATTTGAGTTGGTGATTCAACGAATGCCGGATCGAAAAATCGACGCGATCAGATCTGCCGATGTCGTCTCAGCATTGGGCGGCGCAGTCGCGAAAAGTGCTGGCGGAGCACAGGAAGGAAAGCTGGGCGATAACATTCGGTTTACTATCGAGGATTGGTTCGCGAACGATCTGAATCTCGGCGTGAATTTCGTTGGCCCTCCGACCGAGCACCGTCTCGTGAATATTCCGCTCGCGGCGCTGAAGGTGCGCGTCACAATCGCTGATTCGGTTGGGCAATACGATCCCGCGAAATACCGAGATCAGGTTGTCGAGTTTATCGGCTCCCGCGCCTTACCGACGCTTGCCGGAGGGAAGTGGTGGCAAATGATTGCTACGCCGGCTCAGGCGTTTTTGTTCCTGCAGGACATTGTGCAGCCGAAAGTGATCACGATCGCCGACGCGGCGACTTTCGTGCGCGTGGCCGCGGGAGCCGTCAGTGGCGAAAAGGAATGGCTGTCACTCTCGAACGCGGAGTACACGCGGGTGACCGAAAACGGCGGGGACGAGTTACACTGGAAGCACATTGCGTCAGACACGCTGATCAGGATTTATGTATCGCAACGGCCGCATCCTGTTGCAGCGTACGAGCATTCATTGCGGCAAGTAGCGCTCACGAAGCAGATCGCGAATTATGAATTTCGCGCGATTGCGCAGGTTGCGCCTAACGACTTTGACCGCGTTCGTCACCTTATTAGCGATCCGAGATGCATCCTGATGTCGTCCGATCGAGGTGAACTGTTTTGGGCATTTCCGCCGGGAACAGAACCGGAAAAGATCGCCGAGATTGATGCGAAGCTAGGGCAGCAGGGATTTAAAGTTCTGCTCGTCGCCGATGAAGACCGGGCCAAGCTGGTAGACTGGATTGATGTCACGCCACCGGATACGGAATGGTTTCTCAACGACTCGGAAGGCGATCTCGTCGTTCCGGTCGCGTTGGATAAGCGCATGTTTTGGCTGACGAGAGAAATCGAGCTGCGCCGGCCGGAGAAGATCGACACATGGATGGAGTTAGTCACATTCAAGGCACAGTACGAAGTGCAGCATGGTTACGACTTCATGCGCGGAAAGACTCAGGCCCATCTATCCGGCTCCGAAATTCAGCCGCTGCTGTTTGATGTGCTTACGATGCGCGGAGGCCGGATGTTGGATTTCGTATTTGCGAATCGGAAACTGAATATCAATCTCCGCATCCGCGAAGAATCAGTTGATGCAACTGAAGCAGTGATCCCGAGATACATCGCAGAGCTTCAGCACCTAACAGACGAGATACTGACGATCGTCCGCAAAGAAGTGTCGCACACCGAGCCAGTGCTCGTTTGATGAGGTGCGCGTATTTCGCGTGCAGCTTCAACCACGAACCGCCTTTAAGGCTCTCCGTTCGGGCTCAGGGATAGCAATTCTTTCAATTCTTGATCGGGTATCTCATACCAGGACCCGTGAATACGAAACTGCCGGTAGCGAGAGTGAAGGGTTGATTCCCATGAGAGCGGCTCACTGACTTCCCAAACTTTAAGAAGCTCCGAACCATGAGGCAAAGAGCGCTCGTACGACTTGTACCGTTGCGAAGAACAGGCTTTGCCGATCCTGATTCGCCCAGCAGATTGCACGATATAAACAAGGCCAGGCTTCTGCTGTTGAACATGTCGCGCCAACAGCTCTGGCGGGAGGCGATCATCGTCCTCCGATGTCGAATAATAATATGGATAAGGGTCGGCCATGCGGTGTTCGAACGACGTGTGACAGCCATCACACGTCATTGACTCGGCGCCCTCGCCAGGAGGGTCGTACTCGTCGCGTCCTGAATCTGACTGCACATATCCATCGGGATTCCAGACCTCCTGCCCGCCGGTAACGAAGACGCGTTCACCTTCTGCTTTGCACGTTGGACACGTTATGGTCTCTGATCGAGAGGCGTCTTTCTGTGCCCAAATCCAGCGGCCGTGCTGCCAACCGTTGATCCAGCAATCATGATCAGTCGTTTCTACTGCATAGGGATTTGCACTGTGGTCAAGTCCGGCACGGCCCGCTGAATCTCCTTGGTGATACGAAATCATCTCTAATGCGCTGCTAAATTGCGCTCAACCTGCCTCGTCTCGAATTCAATTTTCGTTTCCAGATTTTCGATGGCCGATCGTTTCTTCAATCTTCGGCGATGCTGAAGATGCTCCAGCAACATTTGCGAGTGAACGAGGCAATTCGAATCGCCGTCTCGTATTCCTCGATCGGCAAGCGTGAAGTAATAGTTCTCGTCGTGTCGCAACATCAGCTCAACTACTTGTACGGCACTCCCCAGAGATAGCCTTGTCCCTGAATGCCCCAGACTGATGCCGGGTATAAGCCAATAGCGGTAACTTCCCCATATGCTTCGATTGACGAATGGTCTGAGATCCACACTTCGATAAAACCGGAATTGCTGAAGTCGTTCGCCATCGATGAATCAGCCGGCCAGTCTTCAAACCGATAACCTTCTGGAAGGTCCAGCACCAAAATCGTTGCATCCGGATGCTTCCAGTGCGGCTTCCGACGCTTACGTTCCTTGGACGCGAGGGCACGAGCGGCCGCCCAGAAGACCGCGAAATTATCCAACTCTCCGCTATAGGCTTGGCACGCCTCCAGAATCTCAGTTCGCTCTGGATTGTATTCGATTCGTGTGTGCTCGATACCGACCAAGCTGCCGTCAGGACGCCTGCAGACGAAATCCGGTGCTTCGGAATCAGCGACCAGAATCAGTTTCTCGCCGGTGGCCGACGTTCGCGCCGCCAGAAAATACTCGAGATGCTCTCGTTCGGACTCCTTGCTGAAAAGCGCCACATCCGAATATAACGGCAATTGCGAGCGAAGTCTCCTTCCTCTGCGTGGGTTTCGCACGCCCGCAGCATGTCGCGCGCTCTTCAGCTCAAGGCGCTTGGTCGCGCACCCATGCGGCTGCGCAAGCAGCGGCATTATCGCAGGAAAGAACGCCCGCGAAGTCTCCGGGCGCGCGGAGCGGCGCACGCCCGGAGGAAGCTTGGAGTCTTCGCGTTTGGCAGCGCGTTGCCTAGACTCGCGCGCCTTTGCTCTGTTGCTGACGCGGCGTGATGGTGCGCAGTGTTCGTGAGGCGATCGACATCATCGCGCGCTCCTGCTGTTCGGCGGGCAGATTCTTCACGAGCTTTTTGTACGCTTCCTTCAGCTCGGGATTCGCTTCGAGTTGTTTCATCACGCTGCTGCGGATGCGTTCGCGGCGCTCGACTTTGTTGACCTTCTGCAACACGAGCATGCGTTCCAGCCGCTCTCGCGGAAGGCCCTGGATGTAGGCCCATTCCTTCGGATTGGCCTGGATGTAGGCGTCGATCTTGGCATTGATCTCCACGTTGTCGCGGAGCTTCTGCGAGTCGCCGCCGGCATCGGCGGATGCGCCGTTGCCGTTCGTATTCTTATCGGATCGTTTCAGACTCATAGTTTATTAATTGGCAGCGGCAGTGGTTTGACGAAGAGCGTCGATGATCTCGCCGCAGAAGAGATCAACGAGCTCGAAGGCGTCCTCGTGCTCGACCGCCAGGCTCATGAGGAACTCGGGTCCGGGCGAAGCGCCGAGCCTCTGCTCGACCTCCTCGCTTGCTTCTGAGTACCTTGAAACGGTGGTCGGGGGCACGGTGACGATGACAGGTTGGTTGTCGGTTTTCATAAAGTGCGTCGAATCACCATTTGTCTTGGGGTGACGGCGAAGGTGAAGAAGCGGCCGGCTTGCGTTCGCGGAGCTTTACGTCGAGCGCATCGAGCTGCTCACGCAAAGTGGCCACGTCGCGCTTCAACTCGAGGTTCTGCTTGGCGATCTCCTGAGTTTGGTTGACTGCGTGGCTGAGTTCACCCAGGCGCTGATTGAGCGCGGCGGTTTGTTCGGTGAATGCTCGGGTTGCTGCGCGCTGCTTGTTTACTTCAGCGACGACTGCGTCATTCGCGGAGACACTCGGCGGTTGAACCGTATTACGCCGCGGGAGCGCGGCGCCATTGTTCGGACGAAGATCCCACCGAGCGCTCGTCTCGACGCGATAGAGCGGATGCCCTTCATGCATCACGAATGGATCGCGCGCATCGACGTAGCGTCCGAGCCGGTATTCTCTCAGTTGCTCGTTCGTGCGCAGTCCGTCCGAAGCGACGGGCTGACCGGCCGGAGCGGGAGCGACTGCGATTTTGTGCGGCGGACGCGAAGCGCACGCAGCTAGAAAGACAATGGGAATAAAGAGCAGTTGTTTCATCGTGTGTTAGTAGGCTGGAGAGTTGAGGGAGCCGAATCGCGTGGAGCGGCCGCGCCGTCCGAAATCGGTGCGATGAACGCGCGCTGCGGCCCCGGCGAAGGAGTCGGCGAGGCATCGTCGGCAGCGTGCAACGCGGCCGTGAGGGTTCCGCCGATCTTCGCATCCTCTTCATCGACGGTTTGCGTGATGTAGAGATAGAACTGCTTGCCGGCTGGGACGCGGACGTAGAAGCCGTCGCGTTCGATTGCGTTAAGAATCTGCTGCGCATACCGATCGAGCACTGCTTGCGCGCCCTTCAGTGGTGCGTTTTGCAAGCTCGGCAGCGTAAACGTGCCGAACGCGGAGATCCCTTTGTCGGTGAATGCCTCGGCCGCGCCGCTTAGCAACGCTGCAACGTACAGTTTCACCTCCGCGAGGTTGTCGGTTTTCAGCAGTTTGCCGCGAAGTCCTGCGCTTCCGTCAGTGATTCCCCAGGTGCCGGTGTCCGCGTCGCGATCGTGATCCAGCGCCAGACCGGAAACATTCAGCTCCTGTCCATTTTGCCAGACGAGTGTCCACCGTCCGTTGCTCGCAATGCGCTCGCGAGCGCGATCCACCTGCGCGCTTCCGTGGACTTCAGTGCCAGCAGGAATGATCAACTGGCCGTGGTGGAAAATATCCTCGGTGACCAATCCGATAATCGGTGTCTGAATCGATGACGAATCGACCGTGATGACAAGCTCGCAGGGAATCAGTCGTCCAAACGGCGCGAAGTCATCGCTAAACTTCTTCGGTTCCTTCGTGGGAGCCGCGGGTGTGTCAGCGACGACGCTGAGAACTGGGAAAAGTGGAGTGCTGTCCGGCTTCGGCGCCGAAGGAGCGGGCGTTGCTTCCGGCTTCTGGTTTGCGCTTTTCGGATCGAAAGGCACCATGTCCCGCCGCACGGTCTCCGGCATTTGCGGGGCGCTATCCTTTTTGCCGAATAGCTTTGCCGGGACTAGCGATACTCGCTGTTGAGACGGGCGCCGGCTGTTCACGAGGATCAGCACAACGAGCAGGCCGAGCAAAAACAGCGTGAGTGCGCCGGTCGGCGAGCGGAAGAAATTGAGAAAGCGACGCGGAGTCATTGTGGAAGTGGTGCGGGCTCGATATCTTTCGAGTCGGGCGTATTGATTTCGACCGCCGGATCGCGGCGCGAGAGCAAGAACGTGAAGTCGTTCTTCAGGGAGAGATCATTGCGGCCGTTCGGTCCGCCGCTTACGACGACATAGCCAATTGTTGATTCGTGTGGCGCGATCGTGCTGAGGAGATCCGTAACCGGCGGATTGAACACACGCTCGGCTACTCGGATTTCCAGTCGTTCCGGCGCGTGTTCGATTGCTTTGTCTGTGCGATTCGCAATGACCAGGTGGAAAACAATCGCATCGTCATTTACGAAACGAAACGCTTCCGTCAGGCGCACTTCGTAATCACCGCAATCGCTGATCACTGGCTTCTCGCGATGATCGGCGTACTCGACGCCGGCCAGCGCATCGGGCTGTTGCATCTGCAGCAGCGGGAACGCCTTTGCCTTGTCGATCAAACCGAGCAGGCGAGGCGGCGTAAGCGGACGCGGAGTTCGGGTTGATCTCTCAGGTCCATTTCGAAGAACGATCGAATACAAAGGCTCCGCGCTTTCATGTAGTTCGAAGGCATAGGTTCGGCTGTTCCATCGAACGTTTAGATTCGTGACGGCGTCTTTTGCGAGCGCTCGCAGGGATAGGAAGGCGGTTCCCTTTGTGTGCGCGACTTGAAACAGGCCCGGCGTCTTCCCGTCCAGGGTCAGCAACGCCCCGTCGATCGCAGCGATTGGCGACGGAAAGCTGATTGTCGTCACTCGCGTTCCTGAAACCGGCACTGTGTAGACGGTGTGATCGTCGAGTGTGAAATCCTGTATCCGCTGCTCGGTCGCATGCGCACTCATTCCGACGATCGGAAAGCTGAGGAGAATTAGCCTAACGAGTCGGTTCATACTTGAAGTCCTGGATTGCGGTCGGGAAGCGACCGTTCTCGACCATGTTGGGATTGCGCAGCATTTTTAGCTTGAGCGTGAACGGCACCGCCTCGGTAAAGGCGCGCTCTTGGAAAATGCCGCTGCGGATTAGCTGGCCGGTGACTTGTGTTAGAACGGCATCGCTGCGCGTTTCGAGAAAGTCGATCTTCGCGATCTCGGCTTTCTGATGCAGCTCTTTCGCTTTGAACTCGGACTCCTCGGCGGACCATTCCGCGAGCGCCTTCTCGTGCGCTTGTTTGAGGAACATCTGCTTCAGCAGCTCCGGATGATCGAAGCCTTTCGGATTGCGCTCCAGAAAAGCGATGGCCGCGACGGTGCTTTGTTCCGCGTGCAGTTCGCGCGCTTCCTGAAATTGCAGGAGCGGCGACACGAAAAACGTTCCGGCCGGATCGACGATTACGACGCGCTCACGTTCTTTGAGTGTGCGAGCGAGATGGATACGTTCGACCGCTGCGCCAATCAGGATCGCGACTGCGGCCAGGAACCAAAATCGCGCAAGGCGATCTTTGTCGACGAAAATGCGAACTGGATCGACATCGCGCCGACGCACATTGCGCGGACGTTGCGCAGCGGGCGTGGTTGTTCGTAGATCGGAAGAGATTGCTTCCATTGTTAGCCCCGTGAGCGCATGAGGAGTTCACGCACAGCGTCGTCACCGCTCGGATCGTTCTTCTTTGGCTTGCGCGGCCGACGCGACATGCCGGGCGAGCTTCCGATTGAGCCGACCATACTTCCCAACGGCGAATAGGAGCTGCCACTGGTGGATGCTTCCGCAGCGCCCAAAAGAGCCGCGCCTCCACTGGCTGCGGCACCGGCAGCGAATCCGGCAAATCCGCCCGCGCCACCAAAGGCGACTGCGGCTCCGGCGCCGGCGGTAGCGCCCGCAACTCCAGCTGTCGTTGCTGTCGTGACAAGTCCTTGTCCGACCTGCGCACCGGTTGCGATCGCCTTCTGAAGAATAATTGGCGCGGCGATTGTGCTTGAGATCAGCCACAGTGCCAGCGCGGCCAGGCCCATCAGGTTTTGCAGGCCATAACCAGCGGCGCCGGTGAAACCGCCAGAGGCGAGAAAGCTTTGGTCGGTCATGAATTGAATCAAACCGGACGTGAGAATTGACGCCGCTCCCCAGCCGAGCGGCCAGCAGATGACGCCGACATATCCGAGTAGAAATCCGACGCCAATCGAATGCAGCGTTCGCACGGCAAGGAAGCCGATGAAGATCGGTGCCAGCGCGTAGCCTACGTAAAGAATGAACTTCTGAACGAGATAAGCATAGAAAACGATGACGCTCGCGAGAAACCCGAGCAGCCACATCACGCCCGAGATGAACATCTCGAAGAGCGCATGTGCATCGAGCAGGTCCCACCAAGACTTGAAAGTGCCTGCGTTGGGGTTACCGCTCTTCAGCGTAAGGGCCTGCTTGTATTGCTCGTAAACGCGGGCCGGATCGGCGTGCAGCGTTTCCCTTACCGTCGTATCGACGACCGTTGCCGCTTGGTTGGACCAGGTCGGCAGATAGGCGAGTGTGGCGGCAATCGCGAACGTGCGACCGACAGTCCGCAGGTATGCGCTCGGGCTGCGATGGCCGGTGACCGTCGAAGACACAACACCGATCGCCAGCAGCACGAACGCGATCGGCGTAAGCACGCGGTTCATCTCCGCGCACTGGCTGAGGAAATTTGGAAACAGCGTGTTGAAGTCGTTCATCGGTGATTCAGCCTTTCACTCGTTAGGCGCTCGCGGCTTATCGATCAGTCGGGAATTGGGGAGGCGTGTTTTCGAGGCGAAATACTTCGCCGTATCGTCGGACGCTCTCTTCCACTTGCGCCTGGCGTTCTTCGCGACGCGCTTCTTCCTGCCGTTCACGATCCGCGCGATTCTCTGCGTCCTGGGTTACGACTTGCCCGGTCGCGTTATCGATTTCGTGATCGACCGTGGCGAGCTCCGCGTTGTAACCGACAAGAACGCCGGTCAGCTTCTGCGTTTCGGCATCGGTCGTTGATGCCTGAAGCTTTGTCGTTGTCGTGGCGATGTCGTTGCGCAGCCTCTCCCGGCGTCGCAGTACGTCATCGGTGACTGATTGGAAGTTGCGGGAATCCTGCTGAATCGCGCCAAATTTCCGATAGAGCTGATCGAGGCGTGGCACCTGCGCTCCGCCCGGCGTGGTGAATGTTTGGCCCAGGCTCGTGTAGAGGCCGTTCCCATTGTAGCGCAGCGCCTCGATTCCATTCGCAGTGCGTTGCAACTGCCCAATGGTTTGACCAATGCCGCTCTGTTGGAGACTGCCAATAAGTTGATTGGCGCCGACGATGTTTACGAGCTGCTCCGGGTTTCCAAACGCTTTCACGTACGCCTGGATCTGCTGAAGCTGTTGCGTCAGCGTATTGATCTGCGTGACCTGGTTGTTGACCATCTCGACATACTTGGCGAGGTCCACGACATGGTTTGCCTGGGCGCGCGCGATCGCGGTCGGATCAATCACGACGAGTTGTGCGCGCGTCAGCGGCGCGGCGATCAACAATGCGATGAGTGAGGTAATGAGTTTCATGGCTGAGTTATTCCTGAATGCGAATGGTTGCGGTGGTCGGCGCGAGAATGACGCCGTTGTCCTGACGCTCCGGGAGTGGCACTTCGATTGAGCGGACGTGCAACCGGTCGTCGCCCTGCGGTCCGAACCTTTGACGATCGTTGAGCACCTGGTACTGCTGTTTCGCGGAGTCGCTTCGAGCTTTGTCATAGCCCGCATCGTAGGACTTGCGCGAAGAGGCATTGCTCTGCGCCTGGAGCGACTCGCTCAGGAGCACACCGCCGCCAGCGGCGGCCGTTGTGATCACCGGATTGCCGTTGCTCAGCTTGTTGCCGATGAACGCGCCGCCCGCCCCAGCGATGGTGTTTCCGATGATGCGCGTCGGGCTGACGCCCGCGCAGCTCGTCAGCATCGCGGTGACGAGAAGTGAAAGAAGAAGTGTCGCGTTTTTCATTACGCGACAGTTGATAGCTGAATGCTTAACTGCGCGTGCTCTGAGGCCGGAGCTATTTTGCCAGCGCAGCGCCGAAGAACGGCTTAAAACGCATTTCCACAGTGCTCGCGAATGGTTAAAATAAGTGATTTCCTTTGCGATGCAGTACCCCGCGACAATCGAAGCAAAAGTGTTCCGAACCGCGGATGAATGGCGGGCGTGGCTGAACGAGGAAACGGAGCGCTTTTTGCGCGGGTATGAGAATGATCCGCGCCGCCTGCTGTCAGACAAGGGAGGAGAGCGAAATGCCAGCCGCGATTACCACGGGCGGGAGATACTCGAACTGCTTCAAAATGCCAATGACGCTGCAGCGGAGAAGGGCGAGAACTCCAGGGTTCGCATAGAATTATCCGAAGCTGGGCTGATTGTGGCTAACACCGGAGCCCCGTTTCGGCCGGGAGGTGTGACCTCCCTCGTGCTGGCCAACCTGAGTCCTAAGTCCCGGGACAGTCGCGTGATTGGCAATAAGGGACTTGGATTTCGAGCCGTACTCAATTGGTCGAACCGACCAATAATTGTGTCGGCCGCTTTAAGATTAGGGTTTGCGCCGGAGTTCGCTCGTGCGCACGAAGCACGCATCCAGCATTTGCTTGAGTTTCTGCCTAACAAGGACGCGGTTAGACTCCCCGTGCTGCTGTTCCCGGCATTTCTTGATGCGCTGCCGGATGGATTACCCGATACGTGGTATGCCGTTTTCAGAGACTGTGAAAAATGCCAACAGAATTATGACACTGCGATCGGGCTGCCATTCGACGGCGAGGATGGCTTCGCTGAAGCCAGCTCGCAGATCGGCGCGCTTGGGCCAGAGGTGCTTCTTTTTGTAAAACACCTTGATAGCATCGAAATCGTCGTTCCCAACGCTCCAACACGAACATGGGAAATCACTCGTGAAGGAAGCGAAGCAATCGTTTCCAGAAATCAGTCTGAACTAAAGTCATGGACGATCTGGCCTGATGAAGGAGAGATCCCGTCAGAATTAGTTACACCTGACGGGCCTAGTCGCTACGAACTGGCGATTGCAATTTCTGAGCAACTCACCTCTCCCGGAAGGCTTTTCTCCCATTTTGAGACGCAAGTTGAGTTTCCGTACCCCGTGGTGTGTCATGCCTCTTTCGAGCTAGACCAAGGGCGCAATCATATAGTTCAGGGACCCTTAAACGAATTTGTGTTACAAAAATTGGCTGCTCTGCACTCCCAGGTTGTGGAAGAAATGGCCGAGAAAAACGGAGCGTGGGCAGGCGGTAAACTTGCCCTCCGCGTAGGCCAAGCGCCGGAATTATTTCCTCGCGGGGATTATACCGCACTGCTTGTTAGGAATCTCAAGCAGCGACGGTTCTTGCCGTGCATTGACGGCACCCTGCGGCGGCCGACTGACGCTCGGTTTGTTGCGCAGGCGTCGCCAACCTGGCTTCCATTAGTTTTCGGCGATGTAGTTAATGTAGATGGTTTTCCGGGCGCGGCAGATCTTCTGAGAGCCGTAGAGGTTTCGCCACTAGGAGAGCCGGAGTGGCGAGAGCGGATTGAGCAACTCGACTTCACGGACGTTGAGCAGATCGCGAACCTCGTTGTCGGACTAATCGGTAGCGAAGCGATCAAGCTCTTCAAGCCCAGGCCTCCCTACTTACTCACCGATTCACGCGGTGAGCGAATAGAGGATAGTCGCGTTTATGTCTCCGGCAGCGAGGAAATGGGCCTTGCGCCGCCTGACTGGTTATCAATTCGTTTTCTTCACCCCGGATTACGAGAACGACTGCAGCAGCGGCTTGGGGCACCTGACGTGCGCGATCTGGCCGCGCGGTTGAAGATGCACGGATTCGACGCTGCAGAATACAACACCGCCTCAGTGAGCGGTGCTGCCGTCACGCAGGCTGAGGATTACATTGCGGTAGATCCTGGAATTCAAAAGACCGTTCGTCACGAATTGCTTTCCTTCCTCTACCAGGTGTTTCTTAAAGTTCGAAGCAGTGAGACGAACTTTCGTCCCATTGCGGGTTTGCAAGTTCCGAATCTTCGGGGCGACTGGACCCCGGCGGTGGGCGCGCATTTCTCGAAAGGTTACGGCGAGTACGGAGAGATGCTGCATGCATTGTATGCCCTCGCACGGCCAGATGTTCTGATCGCCAGTCCAGAGACTTTTGCTTGGTCGGAAGACAAAGCTGCCCTCGGCGATTTCCTTAAATGGATCGGCGTCCACTCCTTTCCGAGAGACTACAAACTTCCTATCGAAGAAGCTGACTTCCTCGACCATGTGAAATCGCATCTGCCTGAACCGTTTCATGTCGATCGTGGAGAATTTTGGAGGCGCAATGATGTTGGTTCATACTCACGGCGCGTCGACGCCATAAGCGTCGTAGGCTTGGCCGAGATCCTCCACGGTGCCACTCCTGAAGCTATTCTCAATTGGGTGTCGAAAGACGGGCGTTGGGGGAAATGGGCGGAGCCTAGTAGAGAACATGGCTCGTTTCGATTTATTCCACCGGGCTGTTCTGCCGAAAGAACCTATGACGGACCAATTCCCTCATATCCTTATTGGCTCATTCAGCGAAGTCCGTGGTTAACGGGCGATGATGGTCGAAAACATGCGCCCAGTCACATGCTCCTCACTGAGGACTCTCGCATCAGCGGAATTATCGCCCGGCCGGCGGTGCATTCGAGCGAGCAGCTTTCCGAGGAAACTATTCTTTCTGCTCTCTACCGCGTTGGTCTTTCTCCGAACATTACGGCTTTGCACCCATCCGCATTCTATGGCGCGTTAAGAAAATGCGCGCAAATCTCTGCCAGGCCTGCCTCCAGCTTCTACAATTTCATCATTAAAGAGCGCAAGGCGATCGGAGATCGTGCTCTTGTAGAATCGACGGAACGCCGCGCATTTGTGCGCGAGGGGCGGTTGTGGTGCGATTTCGAAGGTTCCGTTCAGCTGGTTTCAGTCGAGCGGTGTCGCTATCGTCGCGGCCACGATATTCCGAAAGGGATCAGCCAGTATGTTCCCCTTGTTATGCTTCCCGTTAAGCGTGGCGCAGAGAGAGTAGAGAATCTCTTTGGAATTAAGCCGCTCAAAGATTCTGGATACCAGATATGCAACAGCGTTGAACGCGATGGCAGTTCGATAATTCAGGCGCAATTATCGCGCACGGTTGAAGCCATTCTAATGCTTCGCCAGTCAGATGGTCGTGTAGAGCGGGCGCAGCAGGATGCTCTGGAAAATCTTCAAGTTCACGTTTGTTCCGAGGTTACGGCTGTGTTCGTTGGAGAGGATGCCGAGCGGGAAGTGAAGATGGACCAGAACGAATGGGTTTTGACGAACGGTAACCGCGCGCTCTACGTCGTTTGTGCAGAAGGCAACGATGTAAGCCTAAAGAATGAGTCACTGGTGAACGCCGTCGCAGAAGCCATTGCTAGCATTTTCGGAATTACCGACTCCAGCCAATTCGCGCGGCTCATTCAAGCGGCGGATGATCAACAGCGGTTGGCGTTGCTATCGAGCCTGCTCGGTGAAGCGCCCGATCAGGTTCGGGAACAGCTAGCGGACTTGCGGCTTCGCATTGAGCAACAGCAACGAGGCGGCCGGGCCATTCCAAAACCACCTACTGGTCCTATTGAAGAGGGAAAGAAAGTGCTGGAAGTCGAGCTGACAGAAGACGGTGAAAAAAACCAAGGGGAGCAGAGCTTTGATGGAACAGGCAAAGTCAAGGTGGAGCCTCTTGAGCACGTAGCGCAAAAGCCGCGCAAAGTAACGCTTCGCGTTACGCGCAAGACGACTGAGAGCAGCCAGGTCGTGCTTCGACATAGCTCTCGTGCGAATGGGGAAGAAGCGGAGCGGATTGCGGAAGCATTCGAGCGCAGCGAGGGCAGGTTTCCTGTTCGCGTTGGGTTTGTGCAAGGCAGCGATGGCGCAGGCTGCGATATTCTCTCTTTTGACACGGAGGAACAGGCCAATGCTGCAGAGACCGGCCTCGACAAGAACCCCTTCGACAAGGCTCGCAGGATAATTGAAGTAAAGGGGCGAAAAGATCAGAGGGCGCGAATTGTATTGGATGGGTACGAATACGAAGCTGCGTGCAACCGCGCCGGGCGTTACTTTCTCTACCGCATTTACGCCGACGAGGAAGCCGGCACTTGGCAAGTTGCTGTGCTGCAAAATCCGGCGCAGACCTATTCGGCGCACATTAACACCCTTGTTGTTTCTTTCGAAGCGACGGACGCGACGAAAAAGTATCGCATCAGTTTGCAGGAGGACCTGAGCCAGGACGCCCCTGCCGCCGACGCTTCGACCGCCGATCAGCTCGGCTTAGAAGCAAACGTCGAAACGTAAGACGAGCCAGCGCTGTGTCGGTGCTGGAGCGTCATCATGGACCGCTTTCCGGCAATATCGCAACAGATCGAGCAAGATCGCGGGCGCCGGGCGAAACCTATGAAGTCGCGGTTGCGATCGCGGCGACTACATCACTGCTGCCGCGTAATGCATCAGTCCGCTCATCGAACTGTGCGCCGCTGGTGCCGCTGATGTAGAGCATCTCGGCTGAAGCGACGTTGTGGGCAGTGCCGCAGATTGGGTTCTGCGCGTCGTTGTGCAGGTAGGTGAACGCAGCGAATTTTTCGCCGCTCTGTTGATCCGGCAGGGGATAGGAGAGAATGGCGTGCTTCGTCAATTCGGTGAGGCCGATGTCGCGGCTCATGTCTTCCAGATCGGCGCGATCATTTTGTCGCATCAGGAAAAATTGGCGGCTGTTGCCGAATACTGCGGAACGGATGCGGCTTTCTTTGAAGCCGCTGTATTGCTGCACGATTGAAATGTTCCAGCAATTGAACTTCCGCATCTGCGCGTAGCTCTCTTTCACGATCTGCTCGCCGCCTGGGATGTCGAGAAGGCGTGCGACTTCTTCATAAACATTCCGCTTCCGCAACCGGCGCGGCATCGTGATGATGTGTTGTCGCGTGTAGTTCGTGATCAGGAATCCAGCGACAGCGCGCAGAAGTTTCGCGGCTTCGGGAATGTAGCCCAACTCGAAATGAGCGATCTTGCCGGTGAGGGAAATGTTGCTTGCACCGTCGAGGAGACAACCGTAGTTGCCATCCGCACACCACGGCAACAAACGCGTGGCGAGATCTGCGGCCGCAGAGTCGGATGCGTCGAGATGGATTAACTCCTGGAGCATTCGGTGCGTCGGGTATTCAGCCGGCGTGAAATAGGCGAGCGCAAGATTGCGAACTTCGCGCCGCGTGTTCGGCTCCTTCAGAAAGCGCAACGCTTCCTCTTCCGTTACTTCAGCGAGCTGCTCGTTGGTCCGCTCAGCGTCAGTCCGCTGCCGATCGCGGAAATCGACGAACACATCGAGAGTCGTCGCGCCGGGCCGCAGGCGCTTCAATTTCACGAGCGTGCAAGCGTGCCTGGCAATGTCCAGCACTCGATCCGCATTTCGACGACTCCATTCTTCGAAGACATCTTCGTAGAGCAGCATGATGTATTTCGCGATCTGCGCTTCGCGTGAGAGCTGCTTGTCTTCGTCACTGCTGACACCGGCAATCTTGGCAACGAGCGCCATCGCCGACGCCAGCTGTTCGGCTGTGAGCGGCAGGCCATGCGTGTCCAGATAATTGATCGTCAAGTCGCCGTCCGGCTGAATGACGATCGGTCGCGCGTTTGGTTCGACCGTGCGCGTGTAGATTTCGTACGAAAGTCCTTCCTCGATGATGACCGTGTAATCGTAGAATGCTTCGGTTTGAGATAGCAGATCGCAGACAGTGACGCTTTTCCCGGCGCCGCTCATACCGAGCAAGACCGCGTGCTGCGGCGTTTCGTTTCCCTTAGAACCCGCGAATGTCGTTACTCCAACAAGATTGCGTTGGTTTCCTTCGTAAAGCGCTTCCGCGTGTTCGAGGTGGCCGGTGAACGTTGCGCTGAACGGCAGCATGTCTGCGAGATACCGCGTTTCCGCGTAGAGCTTCCGATGCGGATAGCGGCCCCAGGGGCAGCCGGGCCAGCTTTGATAGAAAAGCTTCTTTGCCGTCGAGGGCAAAGCGCACACGAGATATTGCGCGCCATTCATGCCGTTGATCGCGTTCTTGATCGCGGCTGTTTTCACCGCGAGGCCTTCGCGCGTCTGGTCCCACGCGCGGATGATGTAATCGACGCTGAACGGCAGCGTGTGACCTTGCATCAACGCTGCGATCTTCTTCTGTTTCTTCTCCATCGCCGTGAGGAGCGACAGGCGCTTCTCACTCGCAAAATCGCCGGCTAATCGATCGTGCGCTTTCTCTTCCCGTCCGATTTCTGCGCGTGCGGAAAGCGCCTCAATGTTGACGGTAACGTTGTAATCCATGAGCGGCAGGCCGGTGAGACGGTGGACGAGTCCGGGATGCGTGAGCTTTGGCCAGCGGCTTAGCACGAGAACGGAATGATAGAGGCCGTCCATCCAGAACCCGGATGAATCGGACAGCCCCTGTGCTTCGCTATGCCAGCAGTTCTCCTGAATCGAGAGCTGCGGGTCGAAGGTGGCGAGCGTGTCGTAATCGAAGCGCGAGCCTAATGACGGGTTAAGGAAGGTCGTGCAGTGATGATAATGATCGGCATCCGTCATCGGCGTGATGCGCGCGCCGTGAAACACATTCGCGAGCATTTGCTGGAGCTGCTCGAACTCAGTCGTCATCTCCTGCAATAACGCGTCGTATTGCGAATGGTGGCGTGCCGCGGTCGCGATGATGGACGGCGAAGTCTCGATCTTCCGTGAGAAGAAGAGCACGAGACGCTGACGCCGCAGCCGGCGTTCAATCATCGCTTCCCAGTAGCGACCGAAGCGTTCGTTGCGGCAGCGGCGCGTCCAGACATTCGTCGCACGCTCCGTTTGCTCGTGGTAACGCAGCAGCTCCGAGCGGTAATCCGAATCGCAGAACCACTGCACCTGAAGACGCAGCTTCTCGTGCAAACAGGAAAGCAGCAGCGCGAGCTGATCCTGGAATGCGTTGAGATGTTCGGGCGCGGCGGCGCTCAGGTCCGCCGGTTCGATGACGAAACCTTTCGAGACGTGGCAGCCTTTACGCAGCCCGTCGAAGACGATGAGGTCGCGAACGAAGTAGCCGTTGGGAGCGGATTCAAACATTGTCGTCAGAAGCGGAGGATGACCGCGCTTCGATGCGCGGAGGTTCAGGACCGAAGCCGGCGCCTTTGAACCAGAGTTCAAACAGGTCGGTGTCGTAGCCGGAGGGTTTGCCCTGGCGAAAAGCGAAGACGTAAAGCAACGCCAGACCGATCGGTATCAGGGCCGGCACGAGCGCGCTGAGAAGCGTCCAGCGCAACATGCTGAAGAGCAGGAGAAGGATCACGACGGACGCGAACCCTCCGCCGGCCACGAACCAAAAGAGGTTGCCCTCCAGGCCCCATGTTTTGCCGGCGGAGTCGTCCGCGCTGTTCGTTTCCGTAAAGCGCAGCTCGTGTCTCGAAACGTTGCTCACTGGAAGGAGCCAACGTCGACAGTCGAACTGTCGATGCCGAACGCGGTGAAGAGCGCTTTCACGATGATTGGCGCGCCAGCGATGATCAGGCCGCCGATGATCGACAGCTTGCCGGCATCAGTGTCGCCGCGGCGAATGGCGAAGCCGCCGCCGACCACGCAAATCGTGCCGAAGATAAACCCGATCAGCATGACGATGCCCATCGCTTTGCTCGCACCTTGGGCGAGGCCCCCGCCGGAAGCTTGAGCGAGGATGGGAAGGAGCTGTTTTGCGAGAAGTGTTTTCATGTGGTGACGTTTTTACCGCGTCACTGCTCGCACGCTGCTCCAGCGCGAGAGCGACCGCGCGATGCGTGCGCTGGCAATCTGCGTTCGATGAACGCACTAAACATTTCTGCCGAGCGACTCGAACACCTTCGCCATCTCGAAGCACATCTTTGCGAGCAGATCCGCGGACAAGATCATGTGATTCCTCGCATCGTAGCCGCACTTCATCGCGGCGAACTGGGCCTGACAAGTTCCACTCGTCCTCTTGGCAGTTTTCTGTTTTTAGGTCCGACAGGCGTCGGAAAAACAGAAACGACAATTGCGTTTACTGACTACTTGTTAGGCGGCGAAAAGCTCTTCCGCTTCGACATGTCCGAATATCAGACGCAAGAGAGCGTCGCTGTTTTGATCGGCGGCCGGGTCGGTGAGGTCGGCCTGCTCGGCCTGGCACGCTCGAAATCGGCAACCGGCACGTTGCTCTTCGACGAGATCGAAAAAGCGCATCCGCGCGTGCTCGATTTATTTCTGCAAATCCTCGATGCCGCACGCGTCACGATGGCCAGCGGCGATACACTGGACCTCAGTGCCTTTTACATCGTGTTCACGTCCAACATCGCTGCATCCGAAATCCTGACGTTGCAGCACTCCTCGTTCACGACAATGGAGCGTCACGTCCTGACAAAGGCGCAACGCACACTGCGTCCTGAACTCTACGCACGCATTGCGGAGAAGTTGGTTTTCAACCGCCTCAGCTACGACGTGCAAATGGAAATCGCGCGGTTTCACATCTCGCGAGAGCTTTCGTTCCTGCGCGACAAAGGCTTTCACCTGATCGCTGGTCCGCAGGTCATTTCGTTTGTTATGCAGCGCGGGTTTCATCCGCGCTTGGGAGCGCGGCCATTGCGTGATGCAATTGAGAAACATCTACGCGGCGCAATTGCGGATGCGACATTTGCGCAGGTTCGTTCGTCCACGTTGGAGTTCGTCGTTTGCGCTAACGAATTGGTCGTGCGGCCGTCTGACCCGAATACGCGATCAGCTCCAATCCCGTGATGATCTGCGCACCCGCAGTGGCGCGTCCGGCAGTCCGCGTGGGAGGAACGGGCGGAACAGCCGAGAGCGCTGCGAGGACGGCGCAGATGATCATCCCTGAGAAACGGGCAGCAAATCTGCGAGTCTGTGGGAAGACAGGGCGGGACACAGTCTCGCGGCGGCGCAGCCGCATCAAGGTTCAGAGGCTTTTACCGTGCAGTCTCGGCCGTTCGGGGCCGCGTTCTTGAGTAGCTTAATGTCACTTAGATTTTCGCGCTTATGAACGAGGCGTAGCGGGTATTTTGAATGGTGTTCCAAAAAGCGTGCGGGCAGTACGGGATCAATCCAGATAGGAACACTGCACGCGTCGCAACTCGTAGTCAGGAGTTGAGTTTCTATTGAGAACCCCTCGGCGGCCGCGAAGTGCGCAAGGATATCATCGAACGGAATTTCATGGTCGATGTGCGCCTCGCTGACTGGAAAAGTAGCTCCGGAGAAATCGGACACGAAAGTGAAGGATACGCCGATCCGTCGTTGTTTGAATTCCTCGATCACAGGTCGAACAAGTTGTCGAAAGGATTGGCGATTCAATATTCCGATACCTTGCAGGCATGACGGAACACCAAAATCCGTAGCAACACCATCGACACGCTCGACCCAGAAACACAGCGACGGGTGATCGGGGGCATAATCGACATATAGGCGTTTTATCCCATTGCCAATCTTTTGGTCGCGATCGACATGGCATTGAAGCAGATCGGTGACGGCTCGGATGTGCGCAGGATCTGTAATCGTCTCGCCTGGCAAATACGCGGCCCGGATTTCCGCCATCCACAGACGCACCTTATCGCGCGAGGAAAATGCGCGACCGCCAAAAGTATAACTCCTGCGAGCCACGGAGGAATATAGCGCAGCCGTGCCTCGGTTGCCGCCAGTCAGTCTGCGCCACTCGCGCGGATTACTTTGTGACTAACACCTTTTGATAAACCGTAACATCGTTTCCGCTACGGATGTTGAAGAACGAAACAGTTGGCAGATATCCGAACTTTCGAAACAATCCCTCGCTCCGTTCATTCCCCACGCGGATCGTGCATTGTGCGATCCGGGTCCGAAGCTCGACAGCTCGAGTCTCGGCAGACTTGAGGAGCCACGATCCTATACCTGTGCCCTCCGCGTCTGGACGCACCGATAAGTGATCAATCTCGCCTTGGTACCATTGCACCCGCTTTGCTTCGACAACGCCGACGAGGCGACCGTCGCCCGCAAAACGACAGATGTAATTATCAGCTGCTTCCAGGACCTTCTGAGCCGTGTACTTTTTGGTGAGCTTGTTCCGGTCGTTGATGAGTTCGGCTATTGCCCGTGCGGTCTCGGTTTGCATTACAATACGATAACCGACGAGCCCGTCCGTGGCGATTCCCGGTTACGCCGGCAACTGTACGTTCCCCTCAACCGAGAATCGATACCGACCGGTTCAGCGGCGAGCGAGCACAGTCAAGGTGGAGCGCAGTGCCAGCGAGCAATACCTTTACGGCGCACAGCGAGCGATAGAATCGAGAGGCGATTCACGTAAGCTAGTCTGGATACTCCAGCGGCAACGGTTAAAGTGATCGCGATGGTTAGGTCACTGGACGAATCCTGCTGTCCTACAGACTGCGGATTGATTGGAGATGATTCGCCTCTGCTTGAATTGCTGCCGGTTGGGAGCACTGAACGGGATAAGGCGGAGTGCGTCCGCAAACTGCTTCAACTGGCGTTGGAGTTGGAAGACGATCTTTAATCAGTCGAAATTTGGACAGCGGTTTGCCGCCGCGATGAGCCTCAAAACGTGATGATCTGCGCACCCGCAGTAGAGCGGCAGCCGTAGCGTAGGGGAGCGCGGGCGCGGAGTGGAGACGGAGGCGAGAGCCGGCGAGGACGGGGCAGATGATCACCCACTAGAACAACAACGGGCAGCAAACTCGCGAGTCTGTGGGGAGACAGGGCGGGCACAGTCTCGCCGCGGCGCAGCCGCATGGACGGAACCGTTTCGGGCCGAAGTACTGTGACTCCAGACGACGATTATTTGCGCTCCGGATGTCCAGTTGCGCCGTTAGGGTTTGAACTCGGGCATTGCTCGAACCATGAATTCATCGAACAACGGAACTGTAAACGCCATGTCGCCGTGCGCTGGACTGTAAATCATCCCTTTCTTTATCAGTTTAGCTCGTACTGGCCCAAGGCTGGTCACTTTCACACCGAAGATGGCAGCGATGTCTCCCGTCCGTTGCGCGCTGGGACCGAGTTCGGCCATGCCTCTCAAAAAATTCTTCTCACTGGGGGTTAGACGATCAAAACGGACACGGAAGAAATTCTGGTCGAGCCGAGGGATAACGGAGGCCGTGGCCTTTTGGACGACGCTCATGCTGATTGGGCTTTTCGGAGCCATATTCCATGATTGGTAACCCCACTCTTGAAGGAAATATGGGTAGCCTTTCGTCAACCGAAATATTTCCTGCAGTGCTTTGACCTCGAAGCTGACCCCGGCGGCTTGCGCTGGCTCGCGCAACGCTTTCTTGCTGTCTTCTTCAGAGAGAGCACCTACATCCGGGAAACTGAAAAGCCGCTCCGCGTACGATTTTGATTCTCCTGCCAAACCTGGAAGGATAGGCAAACCCGCACCGAGCAGGACCAGCGGGAGTTGGCGCTGCTGCACCTTGTGCATCGCCATGATCAGCGCACCCAGTTCCTTTTGGTTGAAATATTGTATTTCATCGATCAGGACCGCGACCGCGCTTTTCCTCTCTTCGGCTGCTTCGCCCACTGCGACGAAGAGATTCGGCAGATCGATTTCAAGGTCCCCGCTGTCAGCCGATCCTTGTTCCGGGTCGACATCGAGTCCAATGGTCACCTCCGCGTAGGTGAGCTTGAGCGCTCCCAGAAAACTGCGCAGAACCCGCAACCCGCGCTTGACCTTGTCTCCCGCGCCCGCAATTCGATCCAGTTCGAAGAGAAGACTCCGCAGATGCGGGGCAAGCAGCGGCCCAAGCGGTTTGTCTTCGTGCGCCTCGATAGAAATGGTCCGATAACTGGCAGCTTTTGCCTGCCGCTCGATCTCGTTTAGCAGCACTGTCTTGCCGACGCCGCGCAACCCCGTGAGCAAAAGACTCTTTTCGGGACGCTTCGCCTTTATGCGCCCGAGGAGAATACGCGCCTGCTCGAGAATAGGATCGCGGCCTACCAGTTCCGGCGGCGGCGAGCCAGCGCCGGGTGAGAACGGGTTCTTGATCGGATCCATCTCTAGCTATTTATACCGAGTTATACTCAATTCCAGATATAAAGCGATAAACTCGCTACAATTGGCTATCCCGGTCGAAGTCTATCTGTCGTTGTCAATGGAATCGCCTAGGGTCGTCGCACTGAGGTGAACATGCGATCAGCTCTGCGTGATGATCTGCGCACCCGCAGTAGAGCGCCAGCCAGAGCGTAACGCAGCGAAGCGGAGTGGAGACGGAGGCGAGAGCCGGCGAGGACGGCGCAGATGATCACCCGCTAAACCCTCGGGCAGCAAACTCGCGAGTCTGTGGGGAGAAAGGGCGGGCACAGTCTCGCGCGGCGCAGCCGCATCAATATTCGATGCTGCGGTTGCGGTCCTCGATGATGGCCGCGAGAAGCCGAATCTCGTTATCACTCGTCGGGATTCCATTCAGTTTGGGAATGTTTGCGGCGACTTCGCTGCCGCTGAGAACTGTGACGCCGGGTTTGGAGCGGCGGTCGATGAACCAGCCGGGAAGGACAAGTATCGAACCGACCTTCACCGGTTCGCTGGACATTTTCGAAAGCCATTCGGCTAACCAGGTGGAATCCTCCCTTGCCTGCGCGAGATCGCGTTGATCAAGACCCCACGGATAATGTAGCCTATCGTCTACAACTGTGACTTTTGCGCCATTTTCGCCTTTCACCTTTCGACGAGTCTTCGTCTCAACAGCAAAGACGCCGTTCGGACCAATTACGATATGATCGATGTTTCGGATCGAGCGCGGTCTGTCGGTAATTAGGAAGTCGTGGAAAACGCGATACCCGACGAGCATCAGTTGGTTAAGCGCTTCGCCGACGTGCCGCTCTCCTTCAAAGCCCAAACGAATTCGACGGCGCAAGTTGATCACTTTCCACAGTCGATATGCCGACCAAATCGATGCGATCGCAGCGATGAAAGCGATCGTGATCCAGACTCCAATGCCGGGACGAATGCCTTGGAGTGCGACCAAACCGGCCATGATGAGCGGTGAATACGCCGACAAGAAGAGCTGAATCAGTCGATCATTCAGTTGCTCATCGAGTTCGATCAAGCGGATACGCAGGGACTCGCCCGGCGGACGCAGAATCTTTTGTGTAAACGGAAGGCGTTTCTTCCGGTTCTTCCAATGAATCAGTCCCAGAACTGCACCGCCCAGTACAAGGAGGAATGCACTCTCGAAAAATATCGCCCAAATGAACATCGTTAATCGGACTTACCCGGAACGTGGATTTGTTGTCGCGACGCTTTGGGGGAAACCGCTGTCCGGCAGCGTGAGCAAAGTGAGCACACCGTAACGACCGAGCGTCATTGCTTCTTCGCGGATCTGAAAATCTCGACCGCGGCTGAGTGCTGGAAACCATGTGCTGGCTGCGATCTTCGCTCCGATTACACCCGAAGGCTTTTCGCCCAACGCGCGGCAAATTGCGCTGGGATTATCGGCCGGTGTTTGCGGGGTCGCGTTGACGATTCTGCCGCAATTCATCGCTTCAAACTGTTTCGAAAGGCGGCTCCACACGTATCCGTCGGGAGCGCGATGGATCATCACGCTCGGCTCGACTTCGGAGTCGACGTAGCGAATGGCAGCGCAGGTGATCGACACATTGAACTTTCCGGCAAGATCCTGAATCGCACCGAGCCGTTTCCGCGCGCGCGCAAGCGCAGCCGAGAAGCGCGCCGGCGGCATCAAAAGATTCGAAGCGAACAGGTCAGCTTCCCGTTCTATCCGTAAATCGCTGCGATTTCGATCGACGGTGAAGGACGGGTGCGGGCGTACTCGGCCGGAAGCGAGCGCGTTCCGATGCTCATCGATGAAGTAGTGCCCTAATTCGTGGGATACCGTGAACCGACCGCGGGGCGAACCGAGGGCGTTCTCGCGGTCGAGATTGCAGTGAATGTAGAACTGGCCATCCTCGTGCTCGATTACGCCGTCGAACGCGTCACCGTAATGATCGTAAATCAGGGAAATGCCTTTGCGGACGGAAATTTCCTCAGGCGCAACCTTGCCGGTCGGGCAGTACTCGTCTGCAACAGCTTGGGCGAGCTCTACGATCTCCTCGGCACGTTCAGAGGCGATGTGCTGTTTAATCCGCTGCGCCATCCGCCTCAGGTTTGCGATCTTCGCCGCGCCGGTTCTTTTCCATCTTGGCTTTAACGCGCGAAGACAGCTTGCGGCCGTGCCGTGCCGCGCGCGATAACTCTTCGTCTACCGCGGTTTCCTGCGGAAGTGGGAATGGAACAGTTTTCTCCGCGCGGTTTGCGATCCGTGCCTGGATGCGCCGCAGTACGGTGTTAGGATCGTCGAGCCCGGATGGAAGTGAAATGTCGGCCTGGGGCGCGTCTGCTTCCGCTGCGCGGACCTCGTCCGGTGTTTCGGGAATGATGTACCCTTCGGAAAGCAGGCCTCGAAAGATTCTGCTTTCCGATTCCGGATTGCACGATGCCGCATCCGGCTGCGGCGGTTGGTGATGTTTTTTCATTTTAGGGATTATTGGGTTTTGCAGGAGAGGTAGTGGCTCGTGTCACGCCGAGTTTTCGCAAGGCGCGACTGCGGATCGTGCGTAGATTCTCTGGGGTCGTGCCAAGCTGGTCAGCTAAGTCGCGAACAATATGGTTCGGTAGACGTTGGAAGTCGGCGCCGAACCGGTGGTACTGAAACGTTACGCGCAACACAACTTGCTCACGTTCCGAAAGGGCGGCAAAGGCTGCGCGAAATGCCTGTTGCTCCGCGGTGGGCGTTCTTTCCGGGTAGTCGGACGGCTCGGCTGCGCGGTGTTTCGCCCATGCCTCATCATCGAGCGTAACTTCATCGTAGTGCCCCTCCAGGCGATTGCGCAGATTGTTACTGGTGATCTTGCCCAGCCAAGCTTTGACATGCGCGATAATAGATGTGGCTGGGACATTGTCGGGTAAGTGAAAGCGGTGTGCGTAACGATAAACGCATTCCATTGTGTCGAGGAAAATATCCTCGACCCACGTTTCACCACCGAGGTCGCGTGCAACGTGGTGACACTTCGTCCACAACCAACCTTTGTAGCGATCGTAAAAAACTTTCCATGCGGCGTTTGCGCGATCCGCATCGTTAGCTTGATCGGCGATAAGTCGTAGCAGTGACAAATCATCGGCCTGCTCCACGCCGGCGAGAAGGTCGGGTTTGACGAATACGGAAAGAGTAGGTGCACCGTCGCTTGTGGCCATTTTGCTTCACTTTGCCAGAACGCCGAAGCGTAGCAAAGCGACAATGCCTCCGGACAAATTGTTGTCACGGTTCTGTGTTATGTCGGTGAAGGGCAATGGGGCCGCAGAGCTCGCAATGACGCGAGCAGCGTTCGCCGAAGCCAACTCTACCGATGAATACAACCACAGAAAATCACAACCAAGACTTTGCCGCCGGGAAAAATGCGCCGGAATGCCGTCCCGCGCCGAAGTGGATGGCCCTTGTGGAAGACGAACCGATCCCGCTGCCGCAACGAAGCGTTACGGTCGGCGTGATTCGGTCACAAGCGAACGTGCCCGCAGGTGTCGCACTGACGCGCGACTACAATTCGCCGAACGATTTTGTCCTCGGCGATGACACAACTCTCATCGACTTGGCGGAAGGCAACGTCTTCTATCGTGTCCCGGAATGCGAAGAGAAATCAGAGCGCTACCGTCCCTGCGGGAAAACGGCTAAGCTCGCCTACTTCATTGATGATCGTGCCGAGCTGACGACGAATCCTGAACAGAGTGGCAAGTCACTTCGCGCCTTGTTCGGCCTCGCGGCCGACACACCACTCTTCCGCGATTTTGAAAGCCCGCACGACGAGGCGATCGCGGCAGATGTGCGTGCCCGGTTTGCTGATGGACCGGTGTTTTACACACGCCGGGCGCATATGCGTGGTCTCGTTATCACCGTCAATTCGCGCCAGTTTGCAGAAGCGGACGGTGTGAAGGCGTCGATGACCGGGGAAGACATCGCGCGCCTCGTTTACCCGAAAGCGCCGCGCGAGACGCGCGTCTGGCAGCGCGATGGCGCTGGCGAGCGAGAGGTCGATTTGGACGAATTGGTTGCCATCAAAGGCTGTGAAGTCTTCGATGTTGCTCGGCGCCGCGTGGACGGCGGCTATGCTTTGCCTCGCGTTGAGCGCGAGCTGGCTCTGATCACCGCGGGCGGTAGTCGCGTGAAACTTATCGCCGCGCCAATAAACGCAGTACTCTACTACGGCCTGCGGACGCGGCCGCGGTATCCAGTGGAAACCACCGATGTGCTCGTTCCGATTCCGCCGGCGTATCCGGGGCAGTTTCTCGATTGGGCTTATCTCCCGGAAGGATCGCCGCTGATCGGCAAGGTCGCAGGTTCAGCGCTTGGACATACTATTCAGGCGGACGGCCGCACATGGCGACAGATTAGTTACCACCCGCACACTGGCGGCGGCGGCCCGCCTTGGGACCCGAGTGTCCACGGCTTTCACACCTATTTAACGGAGCTGATCGCGTGGCTCTATAACGCGCGATGATCGAGCGGGTCATAACGCGCCGGAACGGCCGCTACTGCATTCTTCGAATTACCGGGCGCGAGCGTCAGCGATTGGAGGCGCACTTGTTCCAACGCTATCCGGATCGGGAATGGGGCACGTTCTTCCGATTCGGCTTTCGGCGCGCGCCATGGGGGATTGCGCTCAGTTACGTCGAAGCGTTATGGCCGAAAGCGGGTGAATTGAATGAAGAGAGTGGCATCACCACATTCGAAAGCGATTACACGCTGCGCGCGTTTCGTATGGTTGAGCGAAGAGACATCGCTCTTGGAGTCGCACATTCGCACCCGCGCGGCGGCGGTACATTTCCGAGCGAACTCGATGATGACATGGACGCTTACTTTGCCGAGGAACTTTCTGCTTACAGCGCGGGAATGCCATATTGCAGCCTGATTCTCCAGCGGAGCGGAGCCAGCAGCTTTACGTTCACAGGCCGCGTGTTCGATCGCGGCGTATGGCTGCCCGTTCGTGAGATGCTCACTGTCGGAGATACACTCGGGCGCGAGAGAGCCGAAGATGAACTTTGCATACTGCAATCGAAGAACGGCACTGCGACAGCTGATCGGGAGTCCACCACGGCAAGGCTAGCGAGCGTCTTTGGAGCAGCAGCGCAGCGTCGGTTAGCTGCGACGACTGTTGGCGTAATCGGGTGCAGCGGCACCGGGTCGCCGGCGATTCACGTGCTCGCCCGAGGTGGCGTCGGCCGCTTCGTGCTCGTCGATCCGGAACGACTCAGTGCTTCAAATCTCGAACGCGTGCATGGCAGTACGTCTGATGATGTTTTCGCGGCGGAGCCGCCGTACAAAGTGGATGTGATGTGGCGGATGATCCGGGTCATCAACCCGACAGCGGAGGTTATCGTATTGAAAGTCAACGCGCTGGACGAACGCGCGTTGGATGAGCTGATTCGCTGCGATTTGGTGCTCGGCTGTGTGGACACGCAGCATGCGCGTGTTCTGATGAGCGATCTGGCCAAACATTATCTTATTCCCAGCATAGATCTCGGAGTTCTGATGGAAGGCAACGCGGGAAGAATTACGTCCCAAATCGGCGAAATAACACAGTACACTCCGGAGTTACCGTGCGCGTGCTGCTGCGGACGTATCGATTTCCTAACGGTCAATCGAGAACTCATGGACGCAACGGAGCGCGAGCAGCGGATTATCGCTGCGCAAGAGGCAGCGGATCGCGGTGAGGATGCGCACCAATATTGGGCCGGCGAAGCGCCGCAACTACATACCGTCGGCTATCTCACTACTATGTTGGGTAGTCTGGCCGCAGGTTATGCGGAGGGGTGGCTCACCGGCGCGTTTGAGATGCCACATTCCTGTATGCAGTTTGACATTGGCCAACCTCGATTCGGCTTCGTTGCCGTACCGCGACAACAGCGCGCTAACTGCCGTTGCCAGGATCACGTTGGCTGGGCTGATCAGGCAGCGGCCTTTCGCAATATCTCAGTGTCAGATCGCTGGCGCGCGGAGGTTGCGCACCACTGAAAACGAGGCGGTCGCCTCGTTACTTCGCACCATTAACGGCTAAGGAAAGATGCGTCACCGGTACCCCAGAACGACGTTCAATCTCTTCAGCGACGATCCTGCGATGGCAGGTGCGATAATCGGCCTCGTAACAGAGCAGGCATGTATTTTCCTTGGACACAACTTCCACCGCCTGTTCCAGCGAATCGCCCTGCTTCAGCAAAAATGTGCGGTAACGCTTGAAGATTTGCGGAGTGTAGGCGCCAGCCGCTTTCATCGCTTCCATCTGGTCCGGTGGAGTTCCCAGTTTCGGATCGTGCAAATAACGGATGCCTGCTCTCTTGCACGCCGCGGCGAGTTTATTTTTCGAAAATCCCGGTTTGCGACTCTGCGGCCGATACCGGATATCAAAGAGTACCTCGACAGATGCAGCATTGAGTTGCTTGAGAAACTGCGAGAGCGAGAGGCCCTCGTAACCTGCAGTAAAAAGCGATGTGCGACGCCGACGTGCCACTGCTCATCTGTAGCGGGTTTTGCCGCGGCCGGCAACTGCCCAGCGGATCAGATGGCATTTGCCTGCTCAGCCGTAACCGATATTTATGTGTAACAGGATGAATTCATGAGCCGCGAGCCAATTTTCACGATCGGCCATTCCGATCGAACCTGGGAGGAATTGGTCGAGGCGCTGAAAGACTGCGCCGTGAAATTCGTCGTCGATGTGCGGACCACGCCGTATAGCACACGGTATCCGCAGTTCAATATGGAGGTATTACGGGAGAGTTTGTCGCGTAGCGCGCTGAAATATCTACATCTGGGCGCCGCCCTTGGCGCTCGCCCGAACGATCCACGTCTGCTCGATGGCGATGGCCGAGTGTGGTACCCGAAGGTGCGACAGACGGCGGAATTCAAAGGCGCAATTCAGCGGATCGAGAAAGGCGCCGACAGCGGTCACCGTTTGGCGCTGCTTTGCATGGAGCCGCACCCCTGCGAATGTCATCGCTTCCCAATGATCGCTTACCAGCTGGCGCGCGACGGCTATGAAGTCCAGCACATTCTTCGTGACGGCAGCGTCAAAACGCAGGCGGAAATAGAGAGCGAGTTGCTTGAGCGCTTCGCGAACAAGATACCTCAGCCGAATTTGTTCCAGCCGGAGGTTGGCCGGGCCGAGCGACTCGAAGCGGCTTACGAGCAGCTCAACATCGAGATCGGGTGGAAACCGCGTCCGGCCGATTTGATAGAGGACTGATGCCGCAAGAAGAAAATCGCGCCTGGCGAACGTAGCCTTGCTGCCTAGCTCATTGCGCTCGGCCCCGTTATCGCGATTCTGTCAGCGATAATCGCGTCCAGCACTTCGCGAGCGGATGCCGGCAAGCAGAACGTGATCTTCGCCTTCGCCGCTTCGGCCATGTGATCGCCGTCTAACTGTTCGCGTTTAAGCTTGGTCGTTTTGCTCCAAACGCGGGCGACAGCCTCTTCAGTCGCGAGCAAATCAGGCATGTCGGCGAGATGTACCGGCACCGGTGGCGCCTCGGAGGAACGTTGGTCCTCCTTCGGCGCCGCACCGTGGCGGTGCGCGATAGCCGGTGCACGGCCGGGCGGTCCCGTTCGGAGCACCAGAGCAGTGTACGGCGCGCGGCGCGTTCGCGGCATCTGCGGGAGATCGGCAAAGCCGAGCACGTAATTCATGTGCCGACCGTCGGGAAGATACCAGCGAAGTCCGACGAGCAGCGCGTCGTCCGCGTGCGGCCACTCGGCGATCATCTCAAAACATCGCCAGTTTGGCGTCTCGCATAACGCCCGGATCAGTCGAGCGATTTGCTCGGCCGTTTTGATTTCTGGAAATAGCGCATACACGCCTTCGAAGTTGCCGGGCGCGAGCGATAGCAGAGCGTTCAGAGGTAGTAATTCGTCAGGCCCGAGATCGGCACCCAGAAAGGTGAGCGGTTGCCAGCCGGCCTCGTCATGGCGCTTGGCCAATATCGCCGCGAACCTACAGCCTACGCTTGGCGTCTGTAGCCACCGCACAAAGTTCTGTTGGTAGTCGTCGAGGAACACTCCGGGTAAGTCTTGGCAGGCGCCGACTACGGCGGTTCAGCCGTAGGCAGCGGCTTGTTTGAACCGAAAATAGCAGCTTACTCGATCCAGCTCACATCCAGTGGACGCTTGGTCGAATGGAACGAATCGAGCAATTTGGCTCCAATTTTCCGAAACAACATCGTGCGGCGTGTCTTTCGCCGAGGGCCACTGGAGCCGACTATGATTGTCGCCTTTCCGGCAGTAATGCAGACCGGCGTTCCTTTTGCCGCGAGCGCTGCGGCTTCTGCGGGTGCGCGAAGGAATTCGTCCGAGGAGAAGACATGATAGTCGCGCTGCTGAGCGGTCGCATGCTCTCGAGAATGGACGCCGCGTCTTGTTGACGGCGCGTTTCGGGCAGGCGTATTTGTATTCACAGGAGGTAATTCGACCGCCTTCTGACTGTCGTGTCTCTCTTGTATATACGCAAACCTGGCTGACTCTGGCTGGATGTCGGGGTTGAAGCAAGTCTAACTTTTTCACAGCTGAGGCGGCGTGTCGTCGAGAGGCCGGGCGCCAGTTCAACGACGATCGCCGCGACGGCCGCACCAGTAGACGGTCGCCGTGATTATTATCGGCGCGAATCCCGCAATACCATCTGATACACGCGGTCCAGGTCGGTTTTCGTTAGGCGCGTCAGCGAAGTAAACGCCTTCTTCATATTCAATCGATCGGAAAGCTCTGGGTAGTAGCTTTCGTTGCTCTTGCCCATGCCCGTCATCGCCGACTTGATTGCCTTGATTCGCGACGCGCGCCATTGATCGGGAGCTTTGGTTTTGTAGCCGGTGGTCTGAATTGCTTTCTGCTGTCGATACCATGCTTCGACTGCTGGCATGTCTGTCGATAGCAACGTCTCGCGTTTCGGCACCTTGAACCGCTTCAGAAGCCGCGCGCCCCATTCGCCAAAAGCTGCGTTTCGAGATTTGCCCATCGTGCCTTCGGCAAGTTCTTTGATCCATACGCTAATCTGATGCTCTTCCGCAGTGGTGATGCTGCCTGGGCGTCGCTCCAGCACTGTCTTGATAACGGGTGGACGCTGGTACTGATGCACCTCGTTTCCATCGCCAGCGATCTGAATGTTGCCAGTGCCGCGAGCAGTTTGGCGAACCGGGGACGCAGCCGGTTTGCGACGCAACGATGGTTTTTGTCCGATCGGAAAGTCGTTCAGCACGAGCGCCAAATGATTTGCAAAATCATCGCGAAAACGGCTTCTCGATTGAAACGTCCAGCAAGATTTCTCAGCTCTGAGTTGTTGTCGAAAGGCCCAGAGTCGGTTGACCTGTTCGGTTGGCGCGCCTGCAGGCAATGGTTCCAGGTCGGAGAAGTAAACCATTACTTTTCTTCCCCGCTTGATAGCGAGTTGTATTTCTTCAACCGTGCCGGATTCGGCGTTTGCTGTCGCCGTACCGATCCGCGACCAAAAAATGGCTACGAGAATGTCAGTGGAATCGATCAACTGCTTGTTGATCGCGCCCTGGCCTGTTTCCTGAGCATCGGGATAACTGTCAGTGGACCAATGCTGGTGCTTTACCCAAAAGCCTCGCTGCTCGCCATGTTGACAATTCCAGTCGTTGATCACCTCGGTCGCGAGTGCAATTTCCCTGGCGACATCGCTCGGACCGCACAGCGTCACCTTAACCAATTCGACAGTAGAGCTGGGTGTACTCATCTACGAATGACGGACGCTCCTTCCAAGGATTCCGTCGCGTACAAGCCTAACCGTGCGGGCTTATTCACGTCAATTTTGCCACGACTGATCGCTGCCGGGGTCTGAGCGAAGCCTTCTCGTAAACAACATTCGTGCATTCACTCTGTGATTGAGTCGCCACTTCGCCAATCGAATCATCAACGTTTGGCGAAGCTTGGTTTTTGGTGATATCGAGCGCGGCGATGATTTCCTGCTGGCGTTTCGTAGCAACCGCGAGTTTCTCTTCATGCTCGAACGGTTGATCGAGCTGTTTTTCGAGATCGCAGCGTTGGCGTACCGATTGCGCGAGCTCGGTTTCGCGTTCATGGAGACGATCCTCGAAGCTGTCCAGCGCGTGTTCGAGAGATGCGATCGTTCCGGCTGCGCTGTCGCTGACGTTAGCGCGATAGCTGTGTTTGCCGTGGATCAGAATCGTTGCGCGTTCATCGAGCCGTTCAACTGAAATCGGAAAACCACCAATGCTGCCGGCGGTCTTGCTTGACTCGAAGGGCTTCACTGCGGCGGCGAGAAAGACAAGGGCGCGACCGGCTTTCACTCGATCAGTGAATGTCTCGTTCTTCACCGTCATGGCAAAATTGTCGCCGCGTGTGCTCGTCCGCGTGCGCAGGTCCTCGCGAATGTTGGCGATCTCGCGCTCTAAGATTCCGCTAGTGTCGCCCAATCTTTTGATGCGGTAGCGCATTTGGTAAAGGCTTTCGGCGTGTTGCCTCTTCAAGCGCGTCAATCGCATGACGTCGGCGTCGATTGTGGCTTTCTCGATGACGAGCGGGTTGCCTGACGCGATCGCTTTCACTTCGGCGTAGGTGAGCGCGGCCGAGTTCACGTCTTCCGCGCGACGAACGGTAGCGTCCCCCGTCATTACTTGCGCAATGAAGCGGCATTTCGTTTCCAGCGTTTGCCACATGTAGGCGTCGAAGCTGCCCTCGGTGACATAGCGGAAAATCTTCACGTATTCGTTTTGATTCCCCTGACGAATGATTCGGCCTTCGCGCTGTTCGATGTCGGCAGGCCGCCACGGCGCATCGAGATGATGCAGTGCGACGAGGCGCGTTTGGACGTTGGTGCCTTCGCCCATTTTTGTAGTGCTGCCGAGAAGCACGCGGACCTTTCCTTCCCGCACCGATCTGAAAAGCGTCGCCTTCGAGGCGTCGTCATTCGCATCTTGCATGAATGCGATTTCGCTCGCTGGAATTCCGCGCTCGATCAACTTGGCGCGGACATCGTCGTAAACCGAAAACCATCGAGTCCCCGGCTGCGGAGTGGAGAGATCGCAAAAGACGAGTTGGGCTCCCTTGGTTAGAGCGGAGTCAAGCCAGACCTGATGGATTTTCTCAACGGCGTAGTTCGTTTTCGAATCAGGATTATCCCGGAGGTGCGGAAGCACGAGCCGCATATCAAGCGCGGCTTTGCGGCCTTCGGTCGTGATCTTCAGCATGTTGTCGTCACGTGGATCAACTCTCCCGCTCTTGATCTTTTCTGTGCGTTTTACGAGTTGATCGACAAAGCGTTTCAGCTCCGGACTGCACGGCGCGCTGATCGTGATTGGCCGTCCTTGATCGAGCTTCGGCACCGGCAACTTCAGCATCTCCGCGGTTTGCACATCGGCGACCTGGCGGAACTGCTGCATCAGCTCGGGGACGTTCACGAAACGTGCGAACCTGCTTTGCAGGCGGTAGCCGCTCCCGTCCGGGCTCAGTTCCATGGACGTAACTGCCTCGCCGAAAGTTCCCGCCCACGAGTCGAAATGCTGAAGCGAATTTCGACGCAGCGTCTCCATTTGTAGGTAACGCTGCATCGTGAACATCTCGGCCATCGTGTTTGAGATCGGTGTGCCAGTCGCGAACACGACGCCGGAGCCGTTGTTCTTCTCCTGGATGTGCTGGACCTTCAGGAACAAATCGAACGCGCGTTCCGATGCAGTCTGCGGCAGTCCCGCAACTCGCGTCATTTTCGTGACGTAGAACAGATTTTTGAATTTGTGCGCCTCGTCGACGAAGAGGCGGTCGATTCCAAGCTCTTCGAACGTGAGCGTATTGTCTTTTTTCTGCTCGGCGGAGAGTGCTTCGAGTTTCACGGTGAGGCGCTTCTTCACGCGTTCCAACTCTTTGACGAGCCGCGTTCCGCGGTCGGCCCGCTCCTCGCGGATGGCGGTTTCAATCTCGTCGATCTGTCGCGCAATGAAGTCGCGGCGCGTCCTCAGCGAGACCGGAATTTTTTCGAAACTGGCGTGCGTGACGATCACCGCATCCCAATTCGCCGTCGCGATTCGGCTGAAGAGCCGTGCGCGCTTGTTCGCTTCGAAGTCTTCCTTGCCGGCAACCAGAATGTTTGCGGTGGGATAGAGCGTGAGCAGTTCGGACGAGAACTGCCCGAGCATATGATTCGGCACGACAAACATCGGTTTTGTCGCGAGACCAAGCCTCTTCAGTTCGATCGCGGCGGCAACCATCGTGTAGGTCTTGCCAGCGCCGACAACGTGAGCGAGCAGCGTATTGTCGCTCTGCACGATGCGCCAGACCGCGTTCTTCTGATGCGGACGCAACGTGACCTGCTGGCTGCTCGCCGGCAGTGTCAGATGACTGCCGTTGAAAACGCGCAGACGAATGGAGTTGAACTCGTCGTTGTACTTGCGGCAGAGACGCTCGCGCCGCGCGTCGTCTTCCCAAATCCACACTTTGAATCGCTCTTTGATCTTCTCCAGCCGGTCACGCGCGGCTTCGGTTTCCTGGACGTTGATGACGACGGTGTCTTTGTGGCGATCGCGGTCGTAGACGGTCGGGGTTTTGAGATTCAGTGCGTCCTGGATCAGCTCCAGTGCCGAGTATCGCATCGTCCCCCACTCGGCTGTGTTCGCGACAGTGCCGCGCGCATTGAAGTCACCTCGGACGAACCAGGTGCCGAGCATTGCCGCATGCGAAACAGTGACGCCGTCGTTGCGAAGCAATGATCGCGCGAATTCCTCGACATCACGCACTGGAATCCACACTGCGCCAAGACGCGCATCAATCTCTGAAGCGGTGAGGTCTTCCGGTTGGACCGCTTCAAGCGCGATGATGTTCTCGCGATAGTTCGAATCCATCCCCGCCGCTACGCGGGCGGCGACGAGCTTCGCCCGCACATCGCCGGAAAGGTACTCATCGTCTGTTTGCCATTCACGCGTTTCGGGATTGAGGAAGACGAGTCCTTTTATTTCGGGAAGGAACTGCTCGGGCGATCTGCCGAGCAGCGCTTCCATCCGCGCGAGATCCACGCGACCGGTTTCATTGAGCGAAAGGACGAGCGCATCGCGCGGTGACTCCGCAGCGCGTGCCGGCTGGGGTTGCTGGATTGTGCGCTCACGAAAGATGGCAGCCTTCGTCGCGCGCTTCGTGTCTTCGTCGTATTCCTCAAGTGAACAGAGCAGCGGACAATCGGGATCACCGCGAAAGGTCCGACGATTCGCGCTTTCGTTGATTGGACCGAAGCGCGAGACAAAATGGTCGTAGAGGACGTTGAGCTGCCTGCGCGTGTCGCGCACTTCATCTTCCTCGCGGTCATCGAGCTGAGTGCGGAGAACTTCCCGGACGGCTTCGCGGACTTTAATCATCCCGCGAATGCGACGCGCAGTTTCGTCCGGCAGATTCGCGACTGGCGTGAGCGTGCCGCCAGTACGAATGGCTATCGTGCCGTCCACGATTGTGAAGGCGTTTTCCTTTACGTTGTCCGGCGCTTTGAGGATCGGCGGCGATTGAAGCTGTGATATTTCCTGCTCCGCTGCGAGGTAGATCCCTCGCGGCAGCGCGGCCACAGCTTCGGCAAGAGCGCTCGCGAGATCGCGACCATCGGGAACCAACGCAGGCTCGTTGCTTCGATACATCGTGCCGGCATTCGCCATCTGGCCGAGCATCATGTGCGGATGTGCGGCGAAGTATTCGTTGATCTGAAAGACCTCGCCGCCCTGATTCACGTGTTCAGCGAGGTTCTGCCAGGCTGGCCCGGTCGGTTGTTCCCCGTCACGCAGTTTTCGCAGAAACACGATGTCCGTCGTGACTTCTGTGTTCGCGTTTTTCTTGAACGCGGTGTTCGGCAGCCGAATCGCGCCCAACAAATCCACCTTCGCCGTGAGGTAGTCGCGCAACCCGGAGTTTACCTTGTCCAGCGTTCCTCTCGACGTGATGAACGCAATCAATCCTCCTGGCCGGACGTGCTGCACCGCTTTCGCGAAGAAATAATCGTGAACGAGGAAGTTCCGATCATTGAACTGCGGATCGTGCAGTTTGTAGTCGCCGAACGGCACGTTTGAAATTGCGAGATCAAACGAGTCGTCGGGGAGCGAAGCGGCCTCGAACCCTTGCGCTCGAATGTCGGCGTCAGGATAGAGCTGCCGCGCAATCGCGGCGGTCAACGGGTCAACTTCGATGCCTGTGAGTGTCGATCGAGCGCTCATCTTTTCAGGCATCAAGCCGAAGAAGTGGCCAATCCCCGCAGCGGGCTCGAGGATGCGTCCAGCAGTGAAGCCCATGTGCTGAACAGCATGGTAAATTGCAGACACGACAGTCGCGGCCGTGTAATGCGCGTTCAGGGTCGAAGCACGTGCAGCTCCGTATTCCTCTGGCGTGAGCAGAGCCTTGAGTTCTTCGCCCTCGCTTCGCCATTCCGCGGGCAGCGGTGACGCGAACACCTGCGGGGTTCCGCCCCAGCCGACATACTTCACGAGCACGCGCTTCTCGTCTTCGCTCGCGCCACGACTCTCCGCATCAAGGCGCCGAACGAGTTCGATTGTCGCGATGTTGTCGCGAAACTTCTGCTTCAGTGAACCGTCGCCGAGACGGTCTTCCGCACGGATTCGATAGTTCCGCGCGTTTAGCTCGGGTTCTCTTCCGGTGGGAGAAGAATGTATTTCTCCCGAATCATCTCCCAAGCCTGGTCGTGTGCCTGCTGCGGCGTCAGCTTCTGTTCCGTTTCGAGCTGTCGGGTGAGCGCTTCCATTTCGCCGATTGTTCTCTCCTGCGCTTCGAACAGCGCTTCCATTAACGTGCCGGTCGCCTCCATCTCGCGAACCATCTTCGGCCGGAATTCCCGCCAATGGCCTTCGGCCATTAGTCCGTATTGCGTCAGATAAATTTTCTCGCTCACGGGTTCCGGCAAAATCAAAGAGATTGAGTTGGTCGTCTTTTGTCGCGACCTTTCCATTGCGCTTGAGCATACACGGCGAGGCGCAAGTCTCGGCGCGCAAACCGAGTGCGGTGCTCCGCGTTTTGAGCAACCGACATTAACTGAAGTCGCTCCCGGTTCCGAGGTTTCGCGGGGTCCAGAGCGCGATCAGGCACGCGTGAACGCTCACGGCTGCTTCGGCTTGATCGCGTGATTGGACCAGTGAATCGCGCGAATTTTCCAGCCGGCGGCTGTTTTTGTCAGCACCATCAGTTCGGCACCCTGGCTGTTGATTTCCCTGCCTTCGAAGGTGCCGTTGATGCGGTAGAGCGACGTGGCCCACGCGGCCGATCCTTCCTGCTTTATCAGGAGATCGGATCGCGTCATTGGGAGGACCTTTAACATGGCCATGTCTTCGTGCAGATGCTTTTGCTCGTACTCGGCCCGCGTTTGCTGTGAGCCGCTCTCGATGATGAGGGCGTCGCTGGCGAGCCGCTCCATCGCCGCCGCAGCGTCGCCCTTTTGCAAGGCGTCGGCGAAGCCCTGGACAACGCTCGTGATCGCGGCCGAGTCGGGCGCCGCGGACTCGCTTTGGGCAGGCGCGATCTCAGGCGCGAGAAAGGCCTCCGCAAGTGCGACGGAAATAAGGGTGAGGGCGAACCCTCTTCGTCTTCGATTTATTTGCATGTCCGAACGTGAACCACGCCGCGTTTTTGTCGAGCCGCGCCATTCAGTCTGATTCGTCCTGAGGGTTCGGCGATTTTTCGACGTTCAACTTGATGAGGATAAGCTATGAAAAGGTACTTCGGATTAGCTGCGGCAATTCTGGCGTCGCTGATACTGAGCGGAACAGCGCACGCGAACAGCGGACATCATTCGGGCGGATTTCACAGTGGCAGCCATTTCGGATCGAGCCACGGGCATTTCGCCCATCACCACCATGGTCATTCCGCGTTTTATTTCGGGCTGCCGTTCTACGGCGCGGCGGCATTTTACGGGTCGCCCTACTACTATGGTGGATATGGATACGGTTACGGATCGCCGTACTACGGCTATGCACCGGGTCCGTACGGCGCCGGTGTGTATGATGGGCGGCGGGGACGACAATCCTTTGCAGCCGCAGTGCAATACACACTCGCTGAGGAAGGTTATTACCGGGGCCGGATTGATGGGGTGATTGGAGAAGGCACTCGCTTGGCAATCCGCAGTTACCAACGCCGGAACCGGTTGCCGATCACTGGACGGATCGATAATCCTCTTGTGCAAAGCCTGGGCATCTGAGGCGTGATAATCTACCAACCGCGTAAAGCGTCGCACTTCACTCACGGTGCGGCGCTTATTCCGTAACTTCGATTTCGTTGCTTCTGCGTATCCGCTGCTGGAATTCGCGAGCTTTGGAAATGCGTTGAACGAAGCGCGTGCCGCCTTTCTTCGGCGCACGGCGCGGGCGACGCACGTTTACTAAAAGGGTTTTTTTTCGCCGCGGTGTTTCACCGTTAGCCGCAAGAATGTGACGGCGCATTTATGGACGAAGACCTAAAGGATAAATTAAACGCGTGGAAGGTGGAATTCGAGCCTCCGCGCACTTTCGGATCAGAAGTGTGGCAGAGGATCGCCGCTCGTGAGTCGGCGCGGCGCAATTCGGTTTGGCGAAAGCTGCGCGAGTGGATCGCGGCTGAATTGCCCAAGCCGCAATATGCGACCGCAGTCGTGTTGATCGGTGCGACGCTCAGTATTGGTCTTGCGCACGTTCAGGCGCAGGGGATCAATACAAAGCACTGGCGGCAACTGGAAGCACGCTACGTCACTTCAATCAACCCTGCGGCGCAGGCCGCGGCTCTCCAATGAGACGCGGCGCTTTAGTTCTCGTGGTGGCGGCGATCGTCTCGGTCGGCGCCTACTGCATTTACATCTGGTCCGCGACGCACACCGCGCAAGCGATGTTGTCGCAGCCGGAGGGACAGTTGGAGTGGCTGCGGCGCGAGTTCGCGCTCAACGACATCCAGTTCGCCAAGATCAAGCAGCTTCACGAAGAGTACCGGCCGAAGTGTGACGCGATGTGCATGCGCATCGCGGAAGCGAACGCGAAAGCAAACGCGCTCGTCGCGAGCAGTCATAGCGTGACGCCCGAAGTTCAGGCCGCGGTGAATGAGTCGGCCACGCTCCAGCAGGACTGCCGGCGGCAGATGTTGCAGCACGTTTACGCGGTCAGCGCGCAGATGAGCGCCTCACAAGGTGACCGCTACTTGAAAATGATGACATCGCGCATCGTGGAGCCGGGACTGTCTCATGACAGCGTCGTTTCACAGGATGGCGGCAGCGGCCGCTGAATCGAGGGTTTGCCTTCCGAAGGAGATGAGATTCTACGTCGCCATATGCGCACTCAGTGCTGCGACCCTTGCCGCTGCGAGTGCCGGCGAAACCGCTGCGGGTTCCGGCTCGTTGTCACTCGATGAAGTGCTGCGTGCAGTTGCAGCGAATAATCCTTCAATCAAAGCCGCGCGCGCCAAATGGCAGGCGATGAAGGCGCGCGTGCCGCAGGCCGCCGCGTGGGAAGATCTTCGCGCGCAGGGGAGTTCGCGTGCCGCACGCCACGTCACGATCCCTCCGAACTCGTTCATGGATCAATCATTGATGTTGCAGCAGGAAATTCCCATCACCGGGAAAAATCGCAGCCGCGCGCGCGCCGCGACGGCAGAAGCGGGCGCGGCGTTCGAGGACCTGCGGCGAACCGAGCTCGATGTCGTCGCACGCGCCCGGGCGGCCTATTACCGGCTGGCCAATGAGCACGCGCAGCTCGACGTCAACCGCCGCAATATCGAATTGCTCAATCAATTCGCGAAGATCAGCCGGGATCGTTACGAGGTCGGCACCGCGAGTCAGGCCGATGTCCTGACGGCCGAAACCGACACAGCGAGGCTGGAAGAAGCGCAGGTTGATATTTTCCGCCGAATCTCCGACGCCCAGACTCAGCTCAACGTGCTGATGAATCGGCCGGCGCAGGCGCCCCTCGGCACGCCGATGCGGATGCCGTTTCGATCGGTCCAGCTTTCGCTCCGGCAACTTCAAGAGGTCGCTATCGCGGCGCGGCCGGAAGTGCAGCGTGCACAAAATCGTGTCGAAGCAGAGAAGTTCCGGGTCGAGCTGGCGCAGCGTCAGCGTGTGCCCGATCCGATGCTGAACGTCCAGGCACAGCGGTATAACGAGGCCAAAGGAGCAGTGAGCGAGCTTGATGTTGGCGTCTCGTTTGCTCTGCCTTTCCTGAACGCGAGAAAATATTCCGCGGGAATTTTAGAAGCCCGACAGAATGCCGAAAGCGCGCAGCAAGATTTGGCGGCGGCTCGCACGGACGCTCTCGGCCTTGTGCGCGACCAGATCAAAAAGGTGGAGACGGCCGCGCATCATTACGAGCTCTACCGGGATAAAATCCTCCCGCTGGCGAGGCAAACGGTACAGTCGAACCGCTCCGCGTATGAAGCGAGCAGCGCAAACTTCCTGAATCTGATCACGGCGCAGCGCGTGCTGCAGGACGCGGAATCGACGTTTGTCAATCATCTGGCCGACTACCAGATCGCACTCGCGGAGCTGGACGCGATCGTCGGGATAGAAGAGCGGAACACTTTTGAAAATTCGCCGGCAACCAGAGGCAGTAAATGAAGCAACTACTGCGCTGCATCCTTGTCCCGATTGCGATGGCTGCGCTTGTGCTCAACGCGATTTCCGCTTGTTCGAAGAAAAGCGGCAACGACCAGAGCAACATCGATTACTGGACCTGTACGATGCACACGTTTGTCCGCGCAAAAAAGCCCGGCAAGTGCCCCGTCTGCTCGATGACTCTCGTCCCGGTAATGAAAGGCAGCGGGGGCCCGTCGTCTTCGCCATCCCCGACGAGCGGCGCTCAATCGGAATCATCAAAGGGCGCAGGCGATATGAAGGATATGCCGGGAATGCCCGGAATGAAGGGCGGCGATACAAAGGGCGCGGAAGAAAAGCCGGCCGAGTTCCGCGTGCCGGTGGAGCGCCAGCAGCAGATCGGCGTCACATTTGCGACGGTTGAGACACGGCCGTTGAATCACAGCATCCGCGCCGTTGGTCGCGTGGTGCCTGATGCACAACGTGTCTGGCGGGTGGTCTCGCGCACGGGGGGGTACGTGCAACAGCTCGGGGTCAGCGCTGTCGGTGAGCTCGTCAAAAAAGATCAGGTGCTGATGACCATTTACAGTCCTGAACTCCTGACTACGCAGCGCGAGTTGATCGACCTCCTGCGGGCTCGCGATCGCACCGCGAAGGGACGGAATTCCGCGGGTGAAGATTTCCAACGGCTGATCGAATCCGCGAAACGGCGGCTGCGCCTTTGGAATATCACCGACGAGCAAATCGCGAAGATCGAGCAAACGCGGCAGGCCGAAGAGTCGCTCCCAATTCTCTGCAAAGTGGACGGCGTCGTGCAAAGCCTGCCGGTGACGCAGGGCGCGACGATTGCCGCGGGAAGTCCACTCGTGGACGTCGTTGATCTTTCTCTCGTGTGGGTATGGGGTGACTTTTACCAGGACGAACTGCCGATGCTGCACGTCGGCCAGGAAGTGCGCGTCACTTCGTCGTCCTATCCGGGCGAGGAGTTCAAAGGAGAACTCACACTGGTCGATCCGTTCATCGACGAAGCCAAACGAACCGGCCGCGTCCGGCTCGATATCAAGAACCCGGATTTAAAACTGAAACCGGACATGTACGTCAACGTGTCGCTCGAGATGAACATGGGCGACTCTTTAGTCGTGCCCGTCAGCGCAGTGATGCCTACCGGGCAACGCAACGTTGCCTTCGTCGATAAGGGCGAAGGTAAACTGGAGCCGCGCTTTCTCGAACTCGGCGGAAAATTCGGTGACGTTTATGCCGTCAAGAGCGGCCTCCAAAAAGGCGAGCGTGTCGTAGCGAGCGCGAACTTCCTGATCGACGCAGAATCGAAAATCCAAGGGGCGCTCAAATCATGGTGAGCAACGGCGATAGCGAGAGTTCGGACTCGCCGCGAACAGGCGCGGCGCCCGTCGCCATCCAACAGAACGGAGGTGAGAGAATCGACGCTGAGGCAAAGCCAGTGGGTAACGAGAGCTTCGTCGAGCGAGTGATCGCCGCGAGCGCGCGGAACAAGTTCCTCGTGTTCATCTTCGTCCTCTTCGGAATCGCCGCCGGAATCTGGGCGCTTAACCGGACGCCGCTGGATGCGATTCCTGACCTCAGCGATGTGCAGGTCATCGTTTATACCGATTGGGAAGGCCGCTCGCCCGACCTGATCGAGGATCAGATCACGTATCCGATTTCCACGAAGTTCATTGCCGCGCCGAAGGTGAAGTTCGTTCGTGGCGAATCGATGTTCGGCAAGTCGTTCGTCTATGTCATTTTCGAGGACGGAACCGACATCTATTGGGCGCGTTCACGCGTGATCGAATATCTCAACTCGGTCCGTGGTGCTCTTCCCGAAGGTGTGAATCCGGTGATCGGGCCGGATGCGACCGGCGTCGGCTGGGTCTTCGAATACGCGCTCGTTGATGAGACCGGCAAACATGATCTGGCGCAGCTCCGCTCGTTCCAGGACTGGAATCTGCGCTACGCGCTGGAGTCGGTGAAAGGCGTTGCTGAAGTCGCGCCGGTCGGCGGGTTCGTGAAGCAATACCAGGTCGATCTCGATCCCGTTAAACTGCTCGGTTACGGCGTCCCGCTTTCCGAGGTCGTCGCGAAGATCAAGGCGAGCAATGCCGATGTGGGGGGGAAGACTTTCGAGGTCGCGACGACGGAGTATTTCGTGCGCGGACGCGGCTACATCAAGAGCGTCGCGGACATCGAAAACATCCCGATCAAGGTTGAAAAAGGGACGCCGATCTACGTGAAGAATGTGGGCACCGTGCATCTCGGCGGCGAGCTGCGGCGCGGGGTCGCGGAGCTCGATGGGAAGGGCGAAACGGTCGGTGGAATCGTTGTGATGCGTTACGGAGAGAACGCGCTCACGGTCATCGACGGCGTCAAGAAAAAGATCGAGGAAATCAAGGGGTCGCTGCCCGAAGGCGTGAAGATCGTGCCGACGTACGACCGCAGCACATTGATCAGGAATTCGATTTCCACACTGCGGCGAAAGCTGATCGAGGAGAGCATCGTTGTCGCGCTCGTGTGTGTGGTGTTCTTGTGGCACCTGCGCTCGGCCTTCGTCGCGATCATTACGCTGCCGATCGCGATCGTTCTCTCGTTCATTCCCATGCTCAAGCTCGGGCAGACGAGCAACATCATGTCGTTAGGCGGTATTGCGATCGCGATCGGCGCGATGGTCGATTCTGCGATCATTATGATCGAGAACGCACACAAGTTTCTCGAACATTTCCGGGAGGAGAACGGGCGCGAACCAACCGGGCGTGAGAGGGTCGCCACGATTATTGCGGCAGCGAAATCGGTCGGTCGGCCGCTCTTCTTTTCGCTCCTGGTAATCACCGTCAGCTTTATTCCGGTGTTCACTCTCGAGGCGCAGGAAGGGCGCTTGTTCAAGCCGCTCGCCTTCACGAAAACTTTTTCCATGTTTTTCGCGGCGGTGCTCGGCGTAACGCTCGTGCCAGTGTTGATGACGCTGATGATTCGCGGTCGCATCACACCGGAAGCAAAAAATCCAGTGAACCGCTTTCTGATCTGGGCGTATCAGCCGTTCGTAAATTTCGTGCTCCGCTTTCGATGGCCGACGCTGATTGTCGCGGCCGTTGTGCTGCTTCTGACAATCATTCCGTTTCGGAAGCTCGGCTCGGAGTTCATGCCGCCGCTCAATGAAGGGACCATGCTTTACATGCCGACGGCCGTGCCCGGCATGTCGATCAACGAAGCGACGAAGATCCTGCAAATTCAGGATCGGCAACTAAAAAAGATTCCCGAGGTGTTGACGGTATTTGGAAAAGCCGGCCAATCCGAATCGCCGACCGATCCGGCGCCCCTCTCAATGTTCGAAACGATCCTCACAATGAAGCCTCCGGAGGAATGGCGACCCGGGATGACGTGGGACAAGATCACGGCGGAGATGAACGCCAATATCAAGACGCCCGGCATGGCGAACATTTTCTGGATGCCAATCCAGACGCGCACCGAAATGCTCACCACTGGCTTCCGCAGCAAAGTCGGCATCAAAGTTTTCGGGCCTGATCTCGGAAAAATTCAGGAGCTCGGCGTCCAAATTGAGAAAGCCCTCAGCGATTTTCCGGGTACGCGGAGTGTTTACGCGGAGCGGACGACCGGCGGCTACTTCCTCGATTTCAATATCGATCGTGAAACAGCCGCACGTTACGGGCTCACTGTCGGCGACGTGAACGAAGTGATCGAAAGCGCCATCGGCGGGAAGAACGTCACGACTACGGTGGAAGAGCGTGAGCGTTATCCCGTGAGTGTGCGTTATGCGCGCGATTTCCGTGAGGATATCGATGCGCTCAAACGTGTCCTCGTCGCGACGCCTACCGGCGCACAGGTGCCGATCTCAATGCTCGCCGACATCAAATACAAGACGGGTCCACCATCGATTCGTGATGAAAATGGACAGCTCGTCGGCTTCGTGTTTGTCGATATCACAACCAGCGACATCGAGGGCTACGTGAAGCGCGCGTCGGCGCATTTGAGTGAGACGATTAAGTATCCTCCCGGATACTACATTCAATGGGCCGGACAGTTCGAGTATCTGCAAGCTGCGCTCAAGAAATTGAAAATCGTAATCCCGCTTACGCTGCTTATCATTTTCGTGCTGCTTTACATCAACACACGATCGGTGGTGAAAACGGCGATCGTTTTACTGGCGGTGCCGTTCTCGCTCGTTGGCGCGTTCTGGCTCATTTACCTGCTCAGCTACAACATGAGTGTTGCGGTTTGGGTTGGGATTATCGCGCTCGCGGGGCTCGATGCCGAGACCGGGGTCGTCATGCTTTTGTACCTCGATCACGCCTGGGATAAATTTCGCGCAGAGGGCCGGATGAATGATTTCAAAGATTTGCACGACGCGGTCATCGAAGGCGCCGTGCAGCGCATCCGACCGAAAATCATGACCGTTTGCGCGATCTTGTTTGGCTTGCTGCCGATCATGTGGTCTCCGGCTACCGAAGCCGGCGCCGACGTAATGAAGCGCATCGCGACGCCAATGATTGGTGGCATTATTACTTCCGCAATTATGGAGCTGCTAATTTATCCGGTGATCTACGTGTTGTGGCGCAAGCGGAGTTTGAAGCGGGAAACGCGGCCGGAGCCAATCAGCGGAACGCCCGCTCTCGCGCATGCATGAAGATGCTGACACGGCGCTAATGCTGCGCCTGCAAGGCGGCGAAGACCTTGCCCTTAATGAATTGATGGCGAAATGGCAAAAGCCGCTCGTTCATTTCGTGTACCGCTACATCGGCAACGAGACGGACGCGCTGGACCTGGCGCAGGAAACCTTCGTTCGCGTGTTCGAGAGCCGGCATCGCTACAAAGCGAAGGCGAAATTCTCGACCTGGCTTTTTACAATCGCGAGCAATCTCTCGCGCAACTACATCAGGTGGCAACACCGTCACCCCACAGTGGCGTTTGAATCGAGCGACTCGGCCAACCCGAGCAGCGGTATCGAATCATTCGAAAGCGGCGATCAATCGCCCGCCGAAAGTGCAGAAGCGCAAGACTCGGCCGCGGCAGTAAAACGCGAGGTTCAGAAGCTGCCGCACGACTTGCGCACAGCGGTGCTTTTGTTTGAGTACGAAGATATGTCGCACGAGGAGATCAGTCGTGTTCTTGGGTGCAGCGCCAAGGCTGTCGAAACCCGCCTGTATCGAGCCCGCAAGCTTTTGCGCGAAGCATTGGCCGGAATGAATTTCGCCAGATGAAAAGATCGCGAAAGAAGTTCCGACCGCCGAAGCCGGTCCGGTCCGGGAAACAGCAGCCTAGGTGGCAGGCCACGCCGCGCCAAATTCGGATGGCATTGCTGATCGGCGGAGCAACGATCGTGATGATCCTCGGAACCATCGTGGTGTTTTCGTTGCCACATCGGCTGACGCAGGAGGAACGAATTCTGGTCGGACACTACGACTCCGTGAGGAGTGCTTTGTCTCTCGACGATCTGCCAGCCGCGCGCACCGCGGCGTCGCTTGTGGAAGGCGTTTCCGGAGATCACAAGGACATCAGGGAGGCAGCGCTTGCGCTCTCTCGCGCGGAGTCGTTGCCAGCCGCGCGCGATGCCTTTCAGGGGATGAGTTCACGAGTAATCAAGCTAGCGAGTGGCAATACTGGATACTACCGCATGGGTTGCTCGATGGCTGGGTGCCCTGCGCCTTGTGAACCTTGCGACACGATCAAATACGGCGAATGGATCCAGACCACCGCCCTCGTGCAGAATCCGTTCATGGGCAGAGCGCATCCGAACTGCGGGATCGTGAAGTAGCTTTTCAGTCGCAGGTAGATTGGGGCAGAAGTTTTCCAAGGGTTTCTTTGCTTGGCGGTGTCTCACTCTTTGTATGAAAACCTACATTCCTGGAATCTTTGCCTTGATTGCGGGCGCGGTCCTCTTCGCCGCCAATGTGCCGGCAAAAGAAGACAATGCGGTGCTAGATGCTTATCTGAAAGTCTCGCAGGCTCTCGCGGCGGACGATCTAAATGCCGCTAAAAGCGCGGCTGCTAATCTGGCCGCGAAAGCGAAAACCGGCGGGAACGAAGCACTTGCCAGCCACGCGTCCGAGTTGGCGAAAAGCGAGTCGATCGAGAACGCTCGGGATCATTTCAAGATGGTGAGCGCCGAAGCGACCAAACTCGCGGAAGGGAAATCCGGCTACTACGTAATGACATGCCCGATGGCGAAGGCGGACTGGGTGCAATCAAATTCCAAGGTGTCGAACCCGTATTTTGGCAAGAGCATGCCGAATTGTGGCTCGCTGAAAGAACAGAAGAAAACCTCAAGCACCGGCTGCGTCTTTTGTCCGGTTTTCCCAAGCTAAAGAGTGCGAGGAGCGCGTCGCACGCTTATCCTGTTGATCGGCGGTGTGCTATTTGTCGCCGCCATCGGCAAGCTGCTCGATAACCGGTTTTTCGCGGAGGCCTTGGCGCAGTGGCGACTGTTTCCGAGCTGGAGTTTGCTCCCGCTCGGCGCGGTTACCTCCCTCTCTGAGCTCGCTTTGGCAGCATGGCTCTTTTCGGGCTGGCGTCTGCCGCAGGCGGCGATCTTCGCCGTCGTGTTTCATCTCGGCTACGTCGTCGCGACTGTGATCACGCTGAGCCGTGGCATTCGGTTGGCTGATTGCGGCTGCTTCGGGATTCTTTTTCCTCATCCGTTGAATTGGGTGATGGCATTCGAAGATCTCGGCTTTGCTTCGCTTTCGTTTGCCCTTTATCTCATCGCCAAACGCGGAGGGTTGCCGTCGCAAGGTCACAGATTCGTTTACTCTCGCGGTGTCCGCTGGCCGTGAAAACAGCTTTCATCACCGCGGCCGCTTTGTTTGTCACCCTAGCGTTGGCAATTATCCTGGCCCGCACCGCGCTGCAACGCAGCGTCGCGCGCAAGATCGCGATCACTTCGCTGAATGGAATTGATTCGCTCGAGAAGATTCGGCTCGGCGGCGCCGAGCAATGGATTCTGATCCGAGGCTGGGACCGCACGAAGCCGCTGCTGTTGTTCCTGCACGGCGGACCCGGGTTTCCAGAGATGCCGTTCGCGCATGTCAACGCCAAGCTGGAAAAAGATTTCGTTGTTGTCCATTGGGACCAGCGCGGCGCGGGCAAGTCATATCCGGCGCCGCACGAATCGCTCGACATGGAGCAATTCGTCAGTGACGCTTGCGAGCTGAGCGGATTGCTCCTGGCGCGCTTCAACGAGCCGAAGCTGCTGCTCGTGGGACACTCGTGGGGCTCGATGATCGGCGCACTGACCGTGGCGCGGGATCCGCAGAAGTTCTCCGCCTACGTTGGCATCAGCCAATTCGCCGACGCGCCGGAATCGGAGCGGATGATGTATCGCTTTGCGGTGCAAGAAGCAGAGAAAACGGCGGACGCAAAAGCAACAGGCGAGCTCACGAGAATTGGGGAGCCGCCTTACAAAAGCATGCGCGACTTTCGCATCATGAAGAGTTGGGTCGCAAAGTTGAGCGAGCGCGATTACCGGCCGATGAGTCGCTGGCAATTCGCGCGGCTCGCTCTCGCGTCCCCGGTCTATTCGTGGCGCGACCTGTTAAACCTTGCATCAGGCGCGCGCACCTCTTTCGAGGAGCTATGGCGCGAGGTCTTTTACAAGGTGAACCTCTTTCGCGACGCGCCGCGTCTCGATGTGCCGGTCTGTTTTTTCGAAGGCCGGCACGATCGACTCGTTACCGTTTCCTCCGCGATGGCAGAGCGTTACTTCAATAGCCTCGATGCGCCGCGCGGCAAGAAGCTCATCTGGTTCGACGACTCGGGCCACTGGCCGCATTTAGAGGAACCGGAAAAGTTCCACCAGGTCCTCGTTGAAGAAATGTTGAATCATGCCCGCTGAGAAACCGGAAGCGCGCTCGTTACCATGACCGCTTCATCGTCAGATCGGTCTGGGCGCTAGGCCCTGTTTTCAACCTACTTGGCGCGGTCCAATCATTTTGCGCATTTGGCCCTGTCTTGAGATCGGTCTGCGCATTGGGACCGGTCTTTAACCCAATCTTCGACATGGGCGCGACAACGATGCTGGTCGACCGCGGCGCCGACGTTTCGACAATATTGGAGGTGGTTGGCGGGACCTTCGTCGCCGTTTGAGACCGCGAGCTTTGCGTCGAGGCACCGGTAACCGTGAGGGCCGGCGGTTGCGAGGTCGCCGCTTCGTGTGTGCCGACTTGTCCGGGCTGAGGTGACTGCTTGTTGTAAAGGTAAAGTGCCAGGATGACCACTGCGACGATTGCGAAGGCTGTTTTCATTTTGATTCTTTCGGTGACAAACGCCTTGAGATTTTCGTTTCGAAACCTTAACGCGCTTCCATCTATCTAAACGACGGCCGACTTCACATCCCTCAGTCTAGAACCGAGAAATACTGAGGGAAGATTGCGCAACTCCCGTTTACATTGAGCAAGATGAAACCAACCGACCTCGACCAAAGTCTGCGAGAGCTGGCCGCGCGGCCGATACCATCGGCGCCGGGGAATCTGGCTACTTCTGTTCTCCGCGAAATTCGGCGGCGCCGCGACGCGAAGGTTCCGCTGGTGGAAACGATCGCGAACTGGCTGTGGCGCGGGCAGGTGGCTCTTGCGTCCGTGCCCGCCGCAGTCGTAATGGGTATGCTTATCGCGCTGACATTGCCGGCGCAGGAGGCTCGGCCTGCCGTTTCGCGTGCGCTTTATCTGAATGTGTTTTCCCAGAATTCACCGACTCTGCCTTCCACTTATATCGCCTTAGGCCATTGAAACACTGGTCACGACTAGCGCTATTTGTCCTGCTAATTGCCATTGCAGCGGGAAGCGCCTGCTACTTTGTCGTCCGGCTTTTTCCCCGGCATGAGGCCGCCCATGCGGTTGACTATCATTATTGGATTCACGCCCGCCTGGGACTGACACCGGAGCAGGAGAAATCGCTGGAGCCGATTGAGGAAAAATTCACCGGCCAAAGAACAGAATTAATGGCCCGCATCCGTGACGGGAATCGGGAGTTGGCAGACGCGATCATTTCCGACCGAAGCGATTCGCAGCGGGTCAAGGCGGCGGTGGAGAAAATTCATCGCGCGCAGGGTGACCTCCAGAAGGCTGTTCTCGATCACGTCTTCGCGATGCGGCCCATTCTTAGCGATGCTCAATACGAACGTCTTACCAAGATGACCGCCGATGCGCTGCGCGACGCGCCAGAATTACAGTAGCGCGTTATCGAGCGAGCGGTGAATGCCACTCCTGCGATAGACCCGGATTGGCTGCTGATCAGTGCGCTCCAGGCCGGCGACGAGAATGCGCTCACCGAGCTGATTCACAAATACGAGCAGCCGCTTTTTCGATTCATCTTTCGCTACGTGGGAGCTGAGGAAACGGCGCGTGATCTCGTCCAGGAGACTTTTGTACGACTCTATTTCAACGCGGCGAAATTCAAGCGGCAGGCAAAATTTTCGACCTGGCTCCATACGATTGCGACAAATCTGTGCCGCGATTATTCGCGCAGTAAGCAATACCGCCGATCGCGTGCGACTGTCTCCTTCGACGCCTTCGGTCAGGACGAATCGCACACCGCGGAGACTTCAGAAGATCCGGCGAAGTCGCTTTTGACCTCGGAACGAATGGCGACCTTGCAAGCGGCGATCTCGGAATTACCGCACAAATTAAAGGCGGCGCTGATCCTCTTTTCCCTGGAGGATCGGTCGCAAGCTGAATGCGCGGAATTGCTGGGCGTGAGCGCCAAGACAATCGAGACTCGGGTTTACCGGGCGCGAAAAATTCTGGAACAAAAGCTCGCAGCCTACGAGGGATAACGAAGGCGGCTTCGTTGAATGAGATGTAACTGCCGCTTTCTCAAGTCGACCAAGGCGAAGAATCGCGGGCAAACACTTCAACTCAAACGATCCACTCATCCAATATGAAAAAATTACTTCTCATTCTCGCCGCAATCGCGGTAATCCTGCCGGTCTCGGCCTTCGCGAACCATCTTGATGGTACTTGGGGCAGCTACGGCTCGAACTACATCAGCTTCAGCGTTGGCAATCAGAATCACCGATTCAACCACAGCGGCAATGTGCCGTTCGTGGACGAACACGGCGCGACCGTCGATTATCATACGCTGCGGTCCAACCATCCGGTCACGGTGCATTATTCCGGACGTCATGGACACGAAGTCGTGAACCGGGTGGTCGTCCACTCGCGGACGACGGATCGGCATCACAATCGTTAGGCGCCTGGGTCAGCCCGGCCGCTGTCTGCGCTTGAAGGCAGGCAGCGGCTGCCGGCCCGTTTTAACTTCATCCGAATAACGCTGCGACCTTCACGTCAGATCATCAGATTCAACCAAAAGGAAACCACAAATGAAAAAATTCCTCACAGCCTTCGTTGGCCTCTTCGTCTTGTCACTGGCCAGTCCCCGCGTCTTTGCGATTGACGCTCTCCTTCACGATGTCGTTGACCATACAATTGGCCACGGCCATCACCATCAGTATTACAGCTACGACCCTTATTACACCGGCTACACACAATACCCCGGTTATTATGGATATAGGCGGCCGTACTATCGCAACACTTACCGCGTTTGGACGGGCGGTCACCACCATCATCATACTAGGGCATTGGGTCACTTCGGGCTGACGCGCCATCACCGCCACGGGCACTGATCACTTCCGCCATGAACAGACTATTTTCGGTCAACTGGCTTCGAAAGCCGTTTAGCGCTGCTGCTTCGGTCGCGTGTTTTATTGCGATTACGACGGGAAGTAGCGCGCTCGGTCAATCCTCTCCGCCTGCATCTCCGGCTGCGCCCCCGAAAACATCGCCGTCGCCTGCAGCCACTGACAAGGAAACTGGCGAGCGGCTGGTCTCGCTTGTTCTTCTCCTCAGTGCGCCCCGCAAACCGAGCCACGATTTGATTGCTCATGCCGTGAGTGAAGGCCTCGGCACTAAAATCAGCGCGGACGCGGTCGTCACGAAACCGCCGTATCATCTCGTCAATTTCGGAGCCGACAAGTTCGTGATTAACGACATCGATAAACCATATTTCGAGGACAGCGCGAAGGTCGCGGACGAGATCAAGAATCCGAATCTCAGCCGTGCAGTCCGCGATCATCGGGCGTGGATCTCGGTCGATTGGGTAAGCACTGATCAGCAGGCCGACCTTCGCAAAGTTTACCAGATGATCGGTAAAATGGTCGCTCACCTCTCGGCCAAGGATACGCTGGCGGTCTACAGTCCGGACATGGACCAATTTGCCCTCTGGGCGCCAACGGTGCGGCAAGGTCTTGAGAGCGACGATCCCCTTGGAGTGTTCGAGCCTGCTGCCGACCCGAATGCGCCCGCGCAGACAACGGCCACGCCGTCCGCTACGCCGGAATAGCGATAAGTGATAGGAACGAATTAAAAGTCGCCGCAAGTCAGCGGTGCTTAGACCTATAAAAGGCCGGCGCAGAGAGCAGAACTAATGTCGCTTTCGCCCATGCGCCGATTCATCACTGTCTGAAACCTACCTCTTAAACTTGCTCAGCTCGGAAATCTCTTGCCGCTGCTTTTTCAGAATATTCGTGGCGAGAGTTTTCACTTCCTCAGTTTGAGATCGGGTTTGCGCCAACTCAGACATGTCGAGCGCCGCCTGATGATGTTTGGTCATCTGGATGGCGAACTTGCTGTCGAATTCCTCGCCCTTGGCCTTCTTCAGTTCGTCCATGGCCGACATTGACTCTTTCATCATCGGATCGTCGTGCGACATGTTCATGGGCGGCTTGCCAGTCCCCTTGAGGAGGCTCTGCATTTTCGTGATCTCCTGCCGTTGATCGGCAATGGTCTTCTTCGCCATTTTCTTCAGCTCCGCACTTTTCGCATGCGAGCTGACAAGCTCTGCCATTTCGACGCCCATTTTATGGTGATCGATCATCATGCTGAGGAAGTGATGATCGAACTCCTTTCCTTGAGCAGATTTTAGCTGCTCCATCATGTCGGCAGACCAAGCAGCTGGGACTAGTGTGAACAGCGCGGCACCAGCCATTGCCAGTAACAGCCGGGTAAATTTCTGCGCGCTTGGGAATTGTCTCTTCATATATCTATGAAACGTTTTCCTTTTACTTTGCGGATGCGTTTCCCGCCTGCGATCGTGGCGCGGGGTTTAATCGAGCGCGCAAAACGCGCCCAGGATTGCGCCGTAGATGACGTGGGCCACGATAATTGAGATCGGCGTCTGGATTCCATAATGCAGACCGAAGAAGCCAGGCGGCTCCAACTGACGTGCCACAGTCGGGCCGTATTGCTCGTTAGCGACACGCGGATGCAGCGCCGGCAAGGCCGGCAGCGCCACCGCCAGGACGAAGATCGCTTGCAATAAACCGAGGAGCCCGCCGAACCACCAGTTCTGCATTCGCGTAGCGTGAAAGATCGCGAGATAGATCAGGGCTATGAGCCAGCCATTGAGGAAATGCAAAATCAACCCGACCAGCTTGGCGCGGTCGCGGTCGGGAGTGAACATCGTGCCGAGCAAATACGGCAGGCTCATCCTGGTCATCCCAAGCCACTGGGTGATTGCCACGACTGAGCTGAGCACGAGCGTGCCAATAAAACCCCACAAGAGCCAGCTTCCCCACGTCGGCATCATCGTTTTAACTTACCTTCGCGCTCCTCTCTGTCACGCAACGAGAGGGCAGCGTTGATCACGCCAAGATGGGTGAAGCCTTGCGGGAAATTGCCGCGCGCCTCACCGGTCGCAACATCGATTTCCTCCGCGAAAAGGCCGACTTCGTTCGCGTACGGCATGGCCGTGTTGAAAGCGGCACGCGCTTCTTCAAGCGTGCCGCCTCCGCGCGCGAGAAAATCGATCTCCCAAAAAGTGCAGAGCGCAAAGCCGCCTTCCTGCCAGTCGATGCTGCGCTCGTTGCGCAAAACCAGGCCCGGCCTCGGAATCAGTTTCTCACGTATCTGGCGATATGTCTGACGCATGCGCTCGGACGCGGCCGGCTCGAACTCCTGGAGCGCAAGCACGAACAAATTCGCATCCACCGTCGAGCCGCCGAGCCATTCCGTGTAGCTTTTCAACTCCGCGTTCCAGGCGTGCTCCTCAATGTCGCGGCGAATCTCCCCGCGCGCTTTTTCGCATGCCGCAACATCGATGCCGGTGAGCTGGCCGCGCTCGCGCAGCTTGAGCAGCCGGTCGAGGGCGACCCAGCAAAGCAACCGGGAGTGAGTGTAAGGGCGGCGCTCGTCGCGATATTCCCACATGCCGTTGTCTGGCTCGCGCCAGTGATCGCAGACGTATTCGCCGAAGTGCCGCAACATCTGCTGCATGTCGCGGTCTATCTTTTCGCCTTCGCGCACGAAATGCGTCACGGCATCGATCACTTCGCCATAGACATCGAGCTGGAGTTGATCGCGTGCGGCATTGCCGATTCGTACCGGACGCGAATCGGCGTAGCCGCGCAGATGGTCGAGAAATTGTTCGTCGCACGGACGTTCCCCGTAGATGTCGTACAACACTCGCAGCTCGGGACGGGTCAGCCGCGTCGCGTGCAATAGCCAGCTGACAAATGCGGCGGCGTCATCTTCATAGCCGAGCCCGTAAAGCGCCCGCACCGTGAACGACGCATCGCGCAACCAGGCGAAGCGGTAATCCCAGTTAAACTCGGCGCCGATGGTTTCCGGCAGCGAAGTAGTCGGAGCGGCAATAATCGCGCCCGAGGGAGCAAACGAAAGCAGCTTGAGCACGAGCGCGCTCCGGATCGCTTCGCGGCGATACGGGCCGTCATATTTCGCCTGCGCCGCCCAGCTGCGCCACCAGTCGACCGTGAGCTGAAGCCTTTCCTCGACGGCATCGCCAAGCGGCGGAATCGTCGCGGGCGATTCGGTGGCGAAGGTAAGCGAAAATGCAGCGGTCTCGCCCGGGCGCAATTTGAATTCCGCGAAGAGAGCACCGTCGCGTTTAGCCATAAGCTCTACTTCGCTGTGCAGATTCAAGAGGTTGGGGCCAATTTCCGCCCGCCAGCCCAGCCGGCCCGATTTGGTGAAGGCGGCTGCACGGCGGCCGTATTCGGGTCGCGCATTCAGGTGCGCGCGCACATTGACTTCGCCATACTGGCAACGCACGCGCCGCACGATCTCGTGCTCCGGCCAGAGCATTCGCTTTTTGTTCTCCTCCGACGTCACCGCCATGAAATCGGTCAGTACGATATTGCCTGAGCTGGTGTGGAAGCGCGTCTCGATCACGTTCGTGTTTTCGAGATAACACCGCTCGATTTTCGTGGACTCCCTGACCGGCGCGATGACCCATGAGCCTCCGACTTCGCGGTCGAGAATCGCGGCGAAGATCGAGGCGCTATCGAATCGCGGCCAGCAGAGCCAGTCGATCGCGCCGAAGCGGGAAATGAGCGCCGCCGAGCGTCCATTGCCGATCAGCGCATAGTCCTGGATTTTCGCCGGAGGCAAATTCATCGATCGTTTGTTGCCGGACATCCCTACCCCATTTGCTCGCGCCGTAAATGGTCCGATTCCGAATTCCGTGAAGTCTTCGCGGCCTGTGTATCTTGCAGTTCTTTTATCGGCTTTTCATCTCCGCGTCGTTAGCGCCACCGGTCTACCCGCGGTATGGTTGCACCCTGATCGCACGCCTATGAATCCAACCACTCACCACTCGCCCTATCTTCGGCTCATCATGATGAGTCTCTTGTCGTTCCTGGCCATGTTCATCCTCATGTACGCAATGGTGGACAAGTTCGGGAACGTTTTTGCTAACCTGAATCAATTTTATATGGCCGGTCTGATGGCTTCGCCGATGGTGCTCATCGAAATAGTCTTGATGAGCGCCATGTATCCGGACAAGAAATGGAACATTCTGGTCATTGCTGGGAGTGTTCTGGCGCTGGTCATGTTTTGGTTCGGCATCAGGCAGCAGGCGGCCATCTCCGACAAGCAATTTGTAAGATCGATGATTCCTCACCATGCCGGCGCCATCCTGATGTGCGAACAGGCTCCGCTCCGAGATCCCGAGCTGAAACAGTTATGCCAGGAGATCATTTCCAGCCAACAGCGCGAAATCAAGCAGATGAAAGCCAAGCTGGATGAGCTGCGCTGAGCAGCCGGCGCGCAAGCGAAGGATGAAAGGAACGCTAAGGAGAAAACTAATCTGAGTCCTTTCCTTCGCTTTGGGCGCCGTCGTAAGCGCAGTCCATTTTTGTCATGAACGCGGACGGAGAGATCGCCACTGATCCGGTCTGCGGGATGAAAGTTCATCCTCAAAGCGCAGCGGCGGTAGTCGAGCGCGAGGGAGAGAAGTTTTATTTCTGCTCGACGCACTGCCGCGACAAGTTTGTCGCCGAGAACGGGCGTGAGCATTCGTGTTGTCACGGCGAGCATAATCTTGCGCCTGAGACAAAGGCAGTCGTGGCTGAGCACCAGGCGGCGAAGAAGTATTTTTGCCCGATGTGTGAGGGCGTGGAAAGCGATGCGTCGGGCAGTTGCCCGAAATGCGGCATGGCGCTGGAGCGCAATCCTGTTTTCCGCGACCCGGCGAAGGTCATCTACACCTGCCCGATGCATCCGCAGATCGAGCAGGATCAGCCTGGTAATTGCCCGATCTGCGGGATGGCGCTGGAGCCGAAGAACATTGCCGCGGCCGGGGAGGAAGATAATTCCGAGCTGCGCGACATGACGCGGCGCTTCTGGATTGGCGCGGTTCTGAGTGTACCAGTTTTCGTCGTAGCGATGTGGCACATGGTGCCGGGCGCTCCGGAGTGGGTGCAGAGCGACGTATCGCGTTGGGCGCAGTTCATCTTGAGCACGCCGGTCGTCCTCTCGTGCGGCTGGCCGTTCTTCGTCCGTGGCTGGCACTCGATCCTTAACCGCTCGCTCAACATGTTTACGCTCATCGCGATCGGCGTGGGCGCGGCGTATTTCTACAGCGCGGTCGTGATGCTCCTGCCGCAAATCTTTCCGCCATCGTTCGCGGCGCACGGCAAGATCGGCGTCTATTTCGAAGCCGCAGCGATCATCACAGTTTTGGTGTTGTTAGGTCAGGTGCTGGAATTGCGCGCACGCAGCCGAACCGGCAGCGCTATTCGTGCCTTGCTTGGGTTGGCGCCAAATACGGCGCGAATCATTCGGAATGGCCTGGAGCAGGATGTGCCGCTCGATCAGGTGCAGAAAGGCGATCATCTCCGCGTCCGGCCGGGCGAGAAAGTTCCTGTCGATGGCCGTGTGCTGGAGGGCAAAACAAGCATCGACGAAGCGATGATCACCGGTGAACCGATGCCCGTGGAAAAAGCGACGGGCGATCGCGTGACGGGCGGCACGGTGAATCAAACCGGCAGCATCGTCTTCGAGGCGGAGCGCGTCGGCAGTGAAACGCTGCTGTCGCAGATTGTCGAGATGGTCGCGCAAGCACAGCGCAGCCGCGCACCCATCCAAGGCTTAGCCGACAAGGTCGCCGGCTGGTTCGTCCCGGCCGTGATCCTGGCTGCTGTGATTACGTTTTTCGTCTGGTTGTTCGTTGGACCTGAACCGCGGCTTGCCTACGCCATCGTCAATGCCGTGGCGGTCCTGATTATCGCGTGTCCTTGTGCGCTCGGACTCGCGACACCCATGTCCATCATGGTCGGCGTGGGTCGCGGCGCGCAGGCCGGCGTTTTGATCAAGAAAGCCGAAGCTATGGAGTTGATGGAGAAGGTGAATACGCTCGTCGTCGACAAAACTGGCACATTGACCGAAGGCCGGCCGCGGCTGACGACCATCGTTCCCGCGGCTGGAATAACCGAACAGGAGCTGCTCGGCGCGGCGGCTTCTGTTGAACAACAGAGCGAGCATCCGCTCGCCGCTGCGATCGTGAACGGAGCCCAGGAACGAGGCGTGAAACCGTCCGCCGTCACAGATTTTGAATCAACCACCGGCGGTGGCGTCACCGGCCGTGTCGACGGGCGGCGGGTGCTGGTCGGCAAACCGCCGTTTCTGCACGCCCAAGGCATTCGCGATCTGGAGCAGTTCGAGACGAAAGCGCAGGGACTGCAACAGCAGGGTCAAACCGCAGTCTTCGTTGCGATCGAAGATCGGGCCGCTGGCATCGTGGCTGTTTCCGATCCGATCAAAGAGTCCACCGCCGCGGCGATCGAGCAGCTTCACAAACTTGGTCTCAAGATCATTATGCTGACCGGCGACAACGAACGCACGGCCCGCGCCGTCGCCGGCAAGCTCGGGATTGATGAAGTCGAAGCTGGCGTCGAACCACAGCACAAAAACGATCGCGTCCGCCAATTGCGCGAGCAGGGCCGCATCGTTGCGATGGCCGGTGACGGCATCAACGACGCGCCTGCTCTCGCTGCCGCTGATGTCGGTATCGCCATGGGCACCGGCACCGATGTAGCGATGGAAAGCGCCGGCATCACCCTGCTCAGAGGCGACCTGCGCGGCATCGAAAAAGCGATCCGGCTAAGCCACGCGATGATGCGCAACATCCGACAGAACCTCTTCTTCGCCTTCATCTACAATGCGCTCGGCATCCCGATCGCCGCCGGGATTCTCTATCCTGCGTTTGGCCTTCTGCTCAGTCCGATCATCGCCGGAGCTGCGATGAGCTTGAGTTCGGTTTCGGTCGTCGCCAACGCGTTGCGACTGCGAAGTGTGAAACTTTAGCCCATGAATGCGTGCTAGTCGGCGTCAATGAAAGACAAGAAAAAAAGATCGGACACTACGAACGGCCCCGTTATCAGCCGGATGCGGCGTTCGAGGCTCTACCAGGACTATCGCAAGGCGTTTACCAAGGCCACGGGATTACCATTAGAATTGCATGCGCCGCACGACACGAAGGTTCATCGGCCGCCGACGACAAAAGCGGCGCCGTTCTGCGCCTTGATGGCGAAAGCCAATGTTTCGTGTGCGGCATGTTACGCATTACAAAGGGAGCTCGAAGAAAAGGCGCAACTGGAAGCCAAGACGATCAAATGCTTCGCTGGGTTATGCGAAACCGAAGTGCCCGTTCGGGTGGGCGAGAACGTGATTGCGTTTCTTCACACGGGCCACATCCTGGTCGACCGACCGGATAAGGTGCAGTTCAATCGCGTCGCCGAGGAACTAGTCCGATGGGGCACGCACGTCGACCTAAAGCAGGCCGAAGAAGCCTATTTCGCGACGCGCGTGATTCCGCAATCGCACTACAAGTCGCTTGTGCAATTGCTTGCGATCTTCGCCGAGCACCTTGCCGCCGCCGGCAGTCAAATCACGTTGCAGCAGAATCAAACGGAACCAGCCGCGGTCGCTCGCGCGCGGAAGATCATCGATCTCCAGTCCCAGGAGGGAGTCTCATTAGGCCAGGTGGCAAAGCTAGTGAATGTGAGCGCGAATTATTTTAGCGAGCTATTCCACAAGGCGACGGGGATCAGGTTCGTTGATTATGTCGCACGAGTCCGCGTAGAGAAAGCGAAGAGCATGCTAGACAATTCGCGGGCGCGGATTAGCGAAGTGGCCTTCGACGTTGGCTTCAAATCGCTTTCACAATTCAACCGGGCCTTCAAAAAGTTCGCAGGCGAAGCGCCGACCGCGTATCGCGCGCGATCGGGCGGCGCATAACGGCATCGTCAGGCAGTCCGATCGCCCACTGAATCCGAAGAAACGCGCGGTCTTTCCGTGCGGATGCGTAGCCCGTTTGCCGCTGGCTGCGATGCTGCTGTCGCGCGTGAACACAGCGAAAGTTAAATCTCGCAGGGGAAGAGATCTGCCGAGTGATGTATTTGTCGAGTTGTCGACACCGAAAGGCAAAGTCTTTTCCGGACGGGTTGCGGCTGTGGAATTCTCGCCCGCGAACGCAGTTGTGCAGCTGGAACCTGGCCGGGTTTCGTACATTGGTCTCGTCAGTTCCGGCGAGTTGGTTCTGCGAATCGGCGCCGAGTTCCGATTCTTCGCTCTGTTCCGCGCCAGTGCTCGCATCCTTGGGCGTCGCCTGACGATCCTTTCCGAGATCGTCGAACCAATCACGGCGCCGTTACGCAATTGCGGGAATCCTATGTGCGACTGCCTGGAAATCCCGTTGCGCAGGAAGAGTAAGCTGCGATGCACAGGCTCGTCCGCCCGAGGTGCGGTAAAATCCAAAAAAACCAAGCAACGCTCGAACGGTCGCAAATGAACCTCGACCCTTCTCATCTGAGCAGACGCAGATTCGTGAAAGGCGCGGCGGCTGCCGGATTCCTCGCCGGTCTCGGCGCCATTTTGCCAGCCTACGCGCGTCTGGGGCGGCAGAGTTATTTGAGCGGAAATACGATCGATCTTTTCATCGGCGAGCAGCAAATCGAGATCGGCGGCCGGCGGGCTTCGGCAATTGCGATCAATGGCACAGTCCCCGGTCCGCTGGTGCGTTTGCGCGAGGGACAGGAAGCGGTGATTCGCGTGACCAACCAGCTCGCCAAGGAAACGACATCCATTCACTGGCATGGCTTGATCCTGCCGTTTCGAATGGATGGCGTGCCTGGTGTGAGCTATCCGGGAATCCGCGTCGGCGAGACGTTTACCTATCGTTTTCCGGTACGACAGAACGGCACCTATTGGTATCACAGTCACTCCGCAGGGCAGGAGCAGTTAGGCGTTTACGGACCCATGATCATCGATCCGCCGGGACGTGAACCGTTCCGTTTCGATCGCGAGTACGTGGTCATGCTAGGCGACTGGCTGGACGGCGATCCCGCGACCATGTTGGCCAAGCTTAAGAAGGATAACAGCTACTCGAACTATCAGCGGCGCACGGTCGGCGACTTCATCAGCGACGCGGGGAAGAACGGCCTGAAGGCGACCCTCGCTGATCGCTGGGAGTGGGGCAAGATGCGGATGGACCCGACCGATCTGGCCGACATCACGGGGCATAACTTCACCTTCCTCATGAACGGTCTGGCGCCGGAATCGAACTGGACCGGCATTTTCCGGCCGGGTGAACGCGTGCGATTGCGCTTCATCAATGCCGCCGCGGTCACGTTCTTTGACGTGCGCATCCCGGGGCTGCGGATGACGGTGGTCGCGGCTGATGGTCAATGTGTGAAGCCAATCACGGTGGATGAATTCCGCATCGGCATCGCGGAAACCTACGATGTGATCGTCGAGCCTAACGAGAGCACCGCTTACACCATTTTTGCGGAGACGCTCGACCGCAGCGGCTACGCGCGCGGGACGCTCGCGCCGCGCGAGGGGATGACCGCTGCGCTGCCTGACCGGCGGAGACGCGTCGTGCGCACGATGGCTGACATGGGAATGGCTGACATGGCAGGAATGGCCAGCAGCTCGACTTCAACACCGAAGATGCCCGCGATGGCAGCGGATTCTCCCGCTCCGAAAACTGAGGCCCGCATGGCTGGAATGTCCGGTGAGAAGAAACCGGGCATGGCAGGCATGTCTGGTGGCGGCGACGGAATGCATGGCCCGGACAAGCACGGCCCGGGCAATTCGGTTGTGGCGATGGCGCCGAAGAATCGTCTCGGCGAGCCCGGCACTGGACTCGATGGCATGCCGTGGCGCGTCCTGGTTTACAACGATCTCCAGAGTCTCGAAGCCAACTACGATCGCCGCCCGCCCGAGCGCGAAATCGAGCTGCACGCCACCGGCAACATGCAGCGCTACATGTGGTCGTTCGACGGCAAGGAATACACGAAGGACATGGAGCCGATCCGTTTCAATTACGGCGAACGTCTTCGCTTCACCTGGGTGAACGACACCATGATGGAGCACCCGCTCCATCTGCACGGCATGTTCATGGAGCTCGATAACGGCCAGGGAGCGAACAAGCCGCGCAAGCACACGGTCGTACTCAAGCCCGGCGAGAAATTGTCGGTCGAGATTACCGCGGATGCGCCTGGTCTCTGGGCGTTTCACTGCCATGTCCTCTATCACATGGAAGTCGGAATGTTCCGCGTCGTCTCGGTCGCGAACGCCTAACGAGTCAAACTATATGAGACTCAACAAATCCATCGCCCGACTCGGCCTTGCAACGGCATTCATCGTGGCCGCATTGTCTCTCCGGCACAGCGAAGCAACCGCGCAAACCGACATGAGCGGGATGCCCGGCATGACACCGGCAGCGGCGACAAGCCCCACACCAGCAGCGGATTCTGCATCTCCAGCTCCCAGGCCAACACCCGCCGCTACCGTCGCAGGCCAGAAAGACATGGAGTCAATGCCTGGCATGACGCCGGCCAGTTCGCCCATATTGAAAGGCGACGCTCCCGCCATGAAAGATATGAGCGCCATGCCCGAAACAAAGTCCGGCGCTGGGTCGCAGAAAAAGGAGATGAGCAGCATGCCCGGCATGGGTTCCGAAAAGAAAAAAGACATGGGCGCGATGCCCGGAATGCCCGACAGCGCATCGGCTCCGCAGCGCATGAGCGCTCCCGGCATTTTCATTCTTGGCCCGCCACAGAAATGGCGACCCCCGCCCGGCGACGATCGCTCCGGCGAGCTGCTCTCGCACGAAGAGCTAAAGCAACAGATGCAACCGTTGCCCTCTCCGCTCGGAGACCCAAAGCTTTATTCCTTTTCGCTCTTCGACCTGCTCGAATACCGCTCCAACAGCTCCGGGCCAGACACGTTCAACTGGGATTTCGTGGGGTGGTATGGCGGCGATTACAATCGTCTCTGGATTAAGACAGAAGGACGTCAGGCGCTCTCGCAAGGCGGTCGCGGCGAAGGCGATCTCCAACTGCTTTACGGGCGGCTCATCTCGCCCTTTTGGGATTTCCAAATCGGTGCGCGCGCCCTCACGAATCTCGGCAACGGCAGCCTCCGGCGCAACTCGCGCACGTATGCCGTCATCGGGTTCCAAGGTCTGGCGCCGGGGAACTTCGATGTCGAGCCGGCCATTTACATCAGCGACCGCGGCGAAGTCTCCGGCGAAATAACAGTAAGCGCCGATCTCTATCTCACGCAGCGTCTCATCCTCCAGCCGCGCTTCCAGGGCGAGGTCACGATTCAGGGCGACCGAAGGTTTGAGACCGGCGCAGGCGGCTCGCAAATCGACTTGGGCGTGCGCCTGCGCTACGACATCCGGCGCGAAATTCAACCTTACGTCGGCCTCTCCTGGCTGCGCAGCTTCGGCGCAAACGCGCGTCTCGCCCGCGAAGGCGGGGAGACCTACGACACCATCGGCTTGGTTGCCGGCCTGCAACTTTGGTGGTGAAACGAGCAATCGGGTTAAACGCTCGATCGGATCTATTTCCAACCGGTCGCGACGCGTCGCGCTGGAGCTTGGCCCCGGAAGATATGCGTAGTGTTTCCGGCCGGATGCGTAGTGCGCGTGATGCTGTCGTGGCAGCTTGGGCCATGAAAACACCAATCAAACTCCTCGCAATCACAATCCTAACCTTGTCGTTCGTTAGCAGCAGCTTCACAGCCGATGATAAAGACATGGCGAAGGATCACATCATGATGAAAGACGGAAAGGTGATGATGATAATGCAAGGCAAGAGCATGCCGGCGGATAAGGAACTCACCCTTACTAACGGCACAAAAGTTACGCTCGATGGCAACGTCACAATGAAGGACGGCACAAAGATGATGATGAAAGAAGGGGACATGATGACCATGGACGGCGAAATGATGAAGCCCGACTCCAAGGAACACGCTCACTAAAGGCCGGAAAATCTTCTGTCAGCGCGGGCTGAACCGGATGCCCAAAACGGTATCCAGCTTCTCAGGTGGTTTGCATGCGCGGCGATAGAGTTCAGACCCGGAAGATATGCGCAGTGTTTCCGGGCGGATGCGTAGTGCGCGCCGCGGCGGCGTGTGAAGTTGTGGTGCGGATAGCTGAACCGAGCGCCGCGCCGCCTTACATCTTTTGATACTAAGAAAGCCCGATCACCATATGAAAACGAATACGCAACTCACTTCATTCAAGCCTGCCTTGGCCACGGCCATTCTAGTGGGCTTCCTCGCAGCCACCCTTTACGCCGCCCCGCCAGCGAAAATTGATCCAGCGGTGGCCCAGCAGCTTTCCGATGCTCGGACGAAAGCCGCGAAACTCGAAGTCCTGCTCGCTCAGAACGCTCCGCGTCCGACTGCCACTCCGGCGGTTCCGCCGATGCCAGGCATGTCCGCATCAGTTTCGCCTGCGCCCCCGATGCCAATGGGCGACGACAAGATGATGGGCATGATGAATAAAATGATGCCCATGATGGAGAAGATGATGCCGATGATGGAAAAGATGATGCCTGCAATGTCAGCCATGGCACCAGCAGCGCCGATGAGTAGCGGTGGCGACAAGATGGAAATGGCCGCGATGATGGGAATGACCCCGATGGGCAACGACGCGGCAGCCGCCATGCCCGATTCCGCATTGCCCGGCTTTCCCGGCGCCTCGCATCTCTATCACATCGGAGCGACCGGCTTTTTTCTCGATCATCCGGAGCACATTACTCTCTCGGCCGATCAGCAGGTCGCCCTCAACAAAATCAAAACGCAAGCCTTGCTCGCCAAAAGCGCAGCGGATCGCGCGATGGAGCAAGCCGAACAAGAGCTTGGAACGTTGACCGCAGCCGACCAGCCCGAGATTGCCAAAGTGGAAGCGAAAGTGCGCGACATTGCAAAGATGGCTGGCGATCAGCGGCTGGCCTTCATCCGCGCGGTTGGCGAAGCGGCAAAACTTCTCACTGCCGATCAACGCAAGATCCTCACCGGCTTCGCGCCGCCCGCGCCTGCGGTGGTTGCTCCGGCAATGCCGATGCCCGCGCCCGCTGCTTCCGCCACTCCGATGCCGATGGACCACATGTAAACAGACAGCGCATTCGGAAGCGAACGACAGCAATCAACAATGCCCGCCCGACTGTATCTATGCGCGTTGCTATCTCTCCTGGCATTGGTCGCTGCATGTAACGACAACGCCAAGTCTGTTGCAGCGAATCGCTACGGCGCGCGCGTCGAAATACCGGGCGGCTCCTACATCAAAGTCGAACCGCAAGAATTAAAGACCCTGCTTTCGGATAAAAAATTTCCGTTGATCAACGTTCACGTTCCCTACGAGGGCGAGATCGAAAAAACCGACGCGCTCATTCCCTACAACGAGGTTGATAAAATTGTAGCAAAGCTGCCGTCCGACAAAGCCGCGATGGTTGTTCTGTACTGTCGCAGTGGGCGCATGAGCCGAGAATCGACGGAAGCGCTCGTCGCACTAGGTTATACCAATGTGTGGAATTTGGATCGTGGGATGGTTGGGTGGAAGGAGGCAGGCTTTTCGATACTCACGAAGAAGGTGCCATGATGAAACGCGTGTTTGAGTTGAGCATGAACCGCTCGGAAATTAGAGACGCAGGTCGGCGCACCAGGAGTGCGGTGCGTAACGTTCTCTACTTGCTGGTGGGGCTGTTCTTGGCAGCGGATGTGCGGGCGCAGACAGCTGAGGAACACGCGAGCCACCACCCTGCTGCGACGGCCGATGTATCGCCCGCCGCAGCCGCAATGCCGCCAGGTGACAAACCGCCCGGGGCCGGCATGGGAGACATGGGCAAGATGATGGAGGGGATGGGTAAGCCGCCGCCGAAGGAACTTTATCCATCGCTCATGGCGCTGCCGGAATTGACTCCGGAAAGACGGCGGGAAGTCGAACAGCAGTCGGCCGAGCGAATGCACGCGGGAACCGTGCTAATCGGGCAGTCTCTCGATGCGTTGAACAGCGGTGCGCAGTCCGGCGACTATGCGGCAATGCAGGAGGCGGCGACGCGTCTGCGTGAAGGCATCGCGCAACTTGAGAGCGGCGTTGCCGCGCGCCGAGCCTTGGCTGAAGGTCGCGCCCCGCGTGACGTCGCACTCGCCTGGTTCAAGCGCGAGATGAACCTTTCGCTAGGCGCCACGCCGGCGTCGCACGGGTTGCTCGGCGTTACACCATTTCACCTCTTCACGATGGTACTGCTCGTCATGTTCGCCCTGGCGATGCTTGCCATGTACTTCTTTAAGATGCGTCGCGCAGCAGCACTCTTTGGGCGGATCGAGGCCGACAAGGGATCGCCACCGCCCGGGTCGGCACCGGAACTTTCTGGAGGGAAACCGCCACCTGACGACAAACCACCACCCAGCGACAAACCACCGTCCGGAGACAAACCGCCACCCGGAGGAACTTCGCCGCCCGAAGGGAAACCGCCATCAGGAGGAACATCGTCGGTCGTGGTTTCGAAGGCGACCTCAGCGCCCCCCTTGACTGCGAATTGGCGAGGGCAGCTCCGCGTGGGAAGCATCGTCAAGGAAACGCCGAGTGTGAAAACGTTTCGGCTCCTGCCTTCGCCTAACGACCGCTTCCTCCCTTTCACATTTGTGCCCGGTCAGTTCCTCAACGTCGCATTCTGGATTGGCGGCGCGCGAATGAACCGCTCTTACTCCATCTCATCTTCCCCGACGCAGCGCGAATATGTCGACCTGACCGTCCGGCGTGAGCCGCGGGGCGCAGTCTCCCGTCACATTGATGATCTGCTCAAGGTGGGCGACCCGATCGAAGCGGGAGGCCCGGTCGGCAAATTCACTTTTAACGGAACAGAGGCGGACAGCATCGTTCTCATCTCCGGCGGCGTGGGCATAACGCCGATGATGAGCATCACTCGTTATCTTACGGAACGGTCATGGCCCGGAGAGATCTTCTTTATATATACGTGCCGCACTCCGGCCGATTTCATTTTCGCGGACGAAGTCGCCGCGCTTCAACGCCGCAATCCGAAGCTGCGCGCCGCAGTCACGATTTCCAAGGCAGAAGGAACAGAATGGAAGGGCCATCGCGGGCGCATCACGAAAGAATGGCTTGCGGAGACTGTTCCCAACCTTGCTTCGCGAAGAATTCACCTGTGCGGGCCGCCATCGATGATGGACTCGACGAAAGCTCTTCTTACCGAGTTGGGAGTTTCTCCGAACCAAATGAAGACCGAGGCGTTCGGCACGCCTAAGCCCAACCCGGCTGCAGCGGGAACCACCGCCAAACTAACTGCTCCCGCGACCGGTCCGCTGGTTACGTTTTCGAAGAACAACAAGTCCGCCAAAATCCATGTCGATCAGACCATCCTGGAGCTTTCTGAAGAACTTGGGATCGGAATCGAATTCTCTTGCCGCGTGGGCACCTGCGGCGTGTGCAAGGTGAAGATGACTTCCGGCGAGGTCGATATGGCGGTCGACGACGCTCTCGATGCTGACGACAAAGCCAATGGCATCATTCTCGCCTGTCAGGCGAAACCTAAGAGCGAGGTCGCGGTAGAGGCATAGCGATGAAGGAGCGGGAACGCATCGTCGTTACCGGTGTCCTCACCGTTTTGTTCTTCGCCTGGCTCGGCTTCCTCTTTCATCGGTCGCCGCGTTTTGCCGGCAGCGGAGTTGGGGCGGCGTTCGGCATCGCTGGTGCCGTTCTCATGCTCGTCCCGCTCGCTTACATGCTCGTGAAGCGGGTGCCTTTCCTCAATGCCTGGATCACACCGCACGTTTCGTTGCAGTCCTGGCAAACAGCACATGTTTACGCGGGCATCTTTGGCCCTTTGCTGGCTATCGTTCACACGGGCCACAAGTTCAACAGTGTGCTGGGAATCACGCTGACGGCAGTGATGCTGCTCGTCGTGGTGAGCGGGTTTATCGGCCGTTATCTGCTCAGCTTCGAAACCCAGGAGATCAAAGATAAGCTTCTCCTTTTGCAGACTGCGCGAGGCGATCTGGACAGTGCGTGGGGCGCGCTCGAAAACTCGCCCCCCGAAGTAAGGACTTTGCCAAAGGCGCCGCTGCTGGCAGCAGGCCTGGCGTCGTTAGGGCTCGGGATTCAATCCGGGGGACCAGTCGGTGAGGTCACCGCGATTGCCGAATCCGTGGCGGACTTGGAGTACGCGATCCGCACACACGAGCTCTTTAAGCGCTGGTGCAGCGTATGGCTGAAGCTCCACCTCGTCCTCTCCATGCTCCTCTACGTGCTGCTCGGGTTGCACATCTGGGCAGGGATTCATTTGGGACTGAGGTGGTCGTTGTGAAACTGCGAAACGCATTCCTGCTAACGGCTATTGCACTTGCATTGCCCGTCATCGCGTTCTTCACATTCTCCTCTCATTACCATCATCACCGGGAACAACCAACGAGTGAGATTCTGTCGACGGCCTTTTGGCAGCACATGATCAGCCCCGGTGAATTGTCGGAGGCCCACGCCTCACTGGAGAATAATTGCGCGTCCTGCCACACAGCAATCAAAGGAGTGGATGCGAGTAAGTGTATCGCCTGCCATGCCGATAATAAGGCCATCCTGCAACGCCAGCCGACGGCCTTTCACGCCGAGATCAACGCGTGCGCCGCCTGCCATCTCGAACACCAAGGCCGGGTGGCGACTACGACGAAAATGGATCACGTCGCCCTTGCACGCATCGGGTTTAAGGAACTCGAACGCCAGCCGAAGCAAGCTGGCGTTAACGTGCCCGCAATCAAACGTTGGCTCGAAGAAACCCACTCCACCGCGCAGCAATCGGCGCACCCCAATCTGCGACCCGAAGAAGCGCTGCTGAACTGCGCGACATGCCACCAAACCAAGGACCGGCATCTCGGCCTCTTCGGTACCGATTGCGCTTCGTGCCACGCGACATCGAAGTGGACCGTCGCTGAGTTCCGTCATCCTTCACCCGCCTCGCAGTCCTGCGCGCAGTGCCATCAAGCGCCTCCGAGCCATTACATGATGCACTTCGAAATGGTGTCCAAGAAGATTGCCAAACAGGAAGACGCACAGGTCGCCGAATGCTGCGGGCCAGTGAAGGTGGACCAGTGTTATCGTTGCCACCAGACTACCTCTTGGAACGACATTAAAGGTGTCGGCTGGTACAAACACCACTGAGTTCTAATCCTAGCTCTCTCGCTTTCTGACCATGGAACACTTCCGGCACATCATTGAAGTCGTCGGCATCTCGATTGACGGCGCTGGCGTGCTGGTCATTGTGCTCGGTGCGCTTGTTGCCAGCGGGCGATTTCTGGTTCAGCGGCCGAAAGGCCCGGGCGAAGGCTATCGCGTTTATCGGCAGGATCTCGGGCGTGCCATTCTGCTCGGCTTGGAGTTCCTCATTGCGGGCGACATCATCCGCACCGTCGTCGTGGCACCGACACTACAAAACGTGTTCGTGCTTGGACTCATCGTCCTCATCCGCACGTTCTTGAGCTTGTCGCTGCAATTAGAGATCGAAGGCAAACTTCCCTGGTCGGCACGCAAATCCGGCGGTCCGTAAGCGTGCGTCACGCGGCGAATCTGAGTCCCATCTTGCTCATGGCTAATTCTCTTCGGCTAGGAAGCGTAAAAGCTGTGGGCTGAATGGTGAGGTGCGTCTCCGCGATCGTAAAGGCGGCGCTTCCGACATGCCCCGATGGAGCGAGGCGGCACCCTGGGTTAATTGCGAAGGCGGGGACCACTCTGCGGCTAAACGTCGAGAGGAAGGTTGATTGCGCGACGATCCGCAGACAACCTGTGGTGATGCAAAAACGCTCTCTTTTCTTTCTCTGTTTCGCAGCGGCTTATGCTGCCGCGCCAGTATTTGCGCATGATGCCTGGCTGATAGCCGATCAAATGCGGGTGGCGGCGAAAACGACCGTCACGCTTGATCTCACCAGCGGGGTCGAGTTTCCGAAACTCGACGGGGCCCCGAAGCCGGAGAACGTGCCGGCCGCTTCGTTGCGGCTCGATGGAAAAATCGTCCAAATCAGCGACAAATCGGCGGCAGCGAATTCGCTTCAGTTTAAAACCGAGCTGGCGCAAGCCGGCGTGGCCGCGTTTTGGATCAAGCTGCCGCCGCGCAAGCTCGAGCTGAAACCGGAGCAGGTGAAAATGTTCAATGAAGAAGTCAACGCCCCGGCCGAGTTACAGCAGACGTACGGCAACATGCCGGAGCCGAAACATTGGCGCGGCACCTCGATGAAGAATCCGAAAACGTTTGTGCGCGTGGGCGAGCCGAAGAACGACACATCGTGGAAAGAGCCGGTCGGTCTGGCTCTCGAGATCGTGCCGGAGAAAGACCCGACTGCACTCCGACCGGGCGATGAATTCCCGGTGCGCGTCCTGCGCGAGGGCGCGCCGTTCGCCGGCTTCGAGCTAAATGCCGTCAGTGAAGGCGACAAAAAAGGCGAGACCCAAAAAACCGATGCGAACGGCCGCGCGACGTTTCGCCTGACGAAAGCAGGCCGGTGGCTGCTGAAAGGCGTGGAGGCGCACAAGGCCAACAGTCCCGATCTGGATTTCGAAGCCACGTCCACGACGCTGACCGTCGAGGTTAGCGCGAAATAAGCGCAGCGGGGCGCGTGATGCGGGACTTGGCGAAGCATGAATGAGACGCTGAGTCTCGGAGTATTGTTCGCAACCAGTTTTCTCGCGGCGACATTGCTGCCGGGCGGGTCGGAAGCGGTGCTGTTCGCGATGCTGAAAGCGCAGCCACAGCTCTTCTGGACCTCGCTGCTTGTCGCCACCGTCGGTAACACCCTTGGCGGCATTTCCACTTACGTCATCGGTCGGATAGCGCCGCAGCGGGCTGAGTTGAAGGGACTGAAGCACATGCGCGAGTATGGCGCACCTGTGCTGCTGCTCTCATGGGTGCCGATCATCGGCGACGCGTTTTGTCTTGCGGCGGGATGGCTGCGGCTCAGCCCATGGCGTTCTGGCTTGTTCATCGCCGTGGGCAAGTTCGGGCGCTATCTGGCGATTGCGGCTGTGGCGACCTGACCGGGTCAACCGCCCGTACATCGAGACCGCCGCGGCGCGCTTGTTCCGAATCACCGCGCGGCCGCGTCAACGCCTGAGACCCAGAAGCCGGCCCCAATTAAAGTGATTACCGACTTGGACAAGGAATATGCGGTTCGCTTCGCGCTCGCCTGATACGGGCAACGAAACACCTACGTGAATCTGCCAGCCGGAAGGCCGATGCCAAAAAGTCAGGCCGGGAGTGACTGAGCTGGTGTGGACGCCCGATTGCGTGCCGCGGAACGTGCGTTCATCGACAAACTCGACTGAAGGAGAGACAACCCAGTGTTGCGATGGCGGCACCTGCGCCAGCTCGAAACCGTGTGTGCCGCTAATGAATGAATAGGAAAGGACCACACCTGATTCAAACGAACTTCCGGATTCGCCGGTCAGATTTGATGCGCCGGCGAGATTGACTCCGAGAAACCAGTTCCCCGCGGCCATATCTGCGAAGAGGTACTGGGTGTAGACGGTATTGCCTTCACCAAGCCCATCGGATTTGCTCCCGGTCGGCAGCCGAACTCCAGAAGCCGTCGCGAGGATGAACGAGGGGCGCTGAAAGATTGCATATTTTATTGGCCGAACTTCAATATCGCCGAGGCCAAATTCGCGGCCGCGGCCGGTGGGCGACGGCACGTCGGCAATCGGCACAAAGAATTCGAAACCATAACGGAAATCGTGGGTGGCGTACGCCAGTTCGAGCTCCGATTCGAAGGCGGAGCTCCGCCCGCCAAGATCAGTTTGCACTCCGCGGAGTGCGAAGAAGTTAATGCGCTGCTCGTTTTCGATATGTGCATGATGAAGCAGGAGCGGATCGATGATAGCATCCGCGAATGGGGCTCCTTCCTCATGCCCGCGCGCGAAAGAGGCAGCGAAGAAAATACAGGCGCCTACGAGTAGCGTGGCGATGCGACCGAAAGCGAAATAGTAATTTTTCATAAAGGCGAGCTCTCTGGGAAATTGTGGTTGACGTGCTACACAGGGCACGACTCGTCACTGCGAGCAGCGAGGGCCCTGTTCCGGGATAAACGGCGAAGCCGCCGAAGGTCAGGCTAAGAGCGGCTGCGACGCGACACGATCAGGTGGCGCGCGAGCAGGGTCGAGCGCGCACGCAGCGGGTACGACGACGGCTCCACCATAGAGTGTGACCTTCTCGCCGCTGCCGAAAACGAAATCAGGTGCATTTTCCTGGCCGGTGGCTGCGTCATACGCGCCCGATTGCAAAAGCGTTGCGGCACATTGGTGGAACGCATTTTCAATATGGCCGTGCAGCTTCGCATGGAGCGAAGGGGAACAGGCTAAGAACGAGGCGAAACCGAGCGCCGCGATCATGATCCACACCAGCGGTCGCACTGTCCGGAGCGAGCGAGGATTTGCTTTAATGCTCGGCTTCATTGAGCAAAACGAGAATGGGCCGCGTAGAGTTGAAGTGTCAAGAACGCGTCGGCCGCCCCGTGACCGATGGAGAAACCATCGCCGCCGTGCGTTATATTTCTGATCCGCGGCTGGAGCCTGCCTCCCTTTACAAGATAGGGCAATCCAGGGATGTGGATACTTGTGCTGATCGCAGATTCGATTGGCGGTTCCGTCGGCGTGGTGGTTCCTTTCGGTCGATGGACACCGCTGCTCTGATCGACCTGATCGGCCGTTACAAGTCGGATCCGGAGTCCGTTTATAACACGTGGTTCGTCACGGGTGAGGAGCGGATGAAGGCGTTCCGCGCGATCCGCGGCGGCGTACGCGACACCGTTGACGCGATCGTGAACGGGACGTTCGGCAACGATTTCAAGGGTTCTCCTCTTGAAATTGTGCTGACCGCGATTACTGAGCAAAAACAGGTGTTCGAAGGTGCGGCGCACCCTTTCTACTGGAAGCCGAAGCTGCGCATTCCTGACATCTATGAGAACGAAGCGAACAAGCAGAAGTTCGCCGCTTTCCTCCAGGCATGCCTGACGGCAACACGCGAAGATCAGGTTGTAAGCGAGATGAGAAAACTGGCAGATGCGCACATCAAAGGGCTCGGCCCCGCTGTCGCAAGCATCATCTATTTCCTGCACCCCACGCTCGTGCCGCCGTTCAACACGGCGATGGTGAATGGTTTCAACGCCCTGTTTTCAGAGAACAAGAAGCTCGGCTCGTGGGAGAGTTACTTGGCGATGCGGGAAACGATCCTCGAGACGAACGCGTCAGTGCGCGAGCATCTGTCCAAGGATCTCGGAGCATTTGCGGGGCTGCTCTTTGAAATCGGCGCGGCGAAGTTGCTCATTCCGGCAAATGCCGAAGCCGTTCTCGACGCGGAGAAACAAAAGGCGGACAAAGTCGCACGTCTGCGACACAAGGATGTCGTCGCCGAGGAACGCGAGGAGTCCGAGCACACACAGGTGCAGCATCTGCTGATCAAGATTGGACGCGCGTTGCGTTACGAGGTTTATGTTGCGCGGAATGATCGCAACCGCACGTGCAATGGCGAATCCTTTGCCCTGCTCACCGTGCCCGATCTTCCGCCGCGCGATTGGCCCCCGGAGGTGCTCGATACGGTAAGCCTGATTGACGTGATTTGGCTCCGGCCTGGCGGGGGCGAGATTGTCGCGGCGTTTGAAGTGGAAAAGAGCACCTCCATTTATTCCGGCATCCTGCGGCTCGAAGACCTGGTACGTTCGATCCCCGGCTGCGCGTGCTCGCTTTACCTCGTCGCGCCGGATTCGCGCGAGAAAGAAGTCATGGCGCAGCTCTCACGGCCATCTTTTCGTAACGACCTAGCGGATCTGTCACTTGCTTTCATTCCGTTCAAGGACCTGCGTGAAAGCTGCGACGCACTCTGCCGGTTCGGAGAAGATCACACGATCCTGCGGAAGATCGCGCGATGCAGAGCAGGGTGAACAAATCACGGCAACCCGATCTGCTTAGATGGTAGAACCCAAGCGAGGCCTTGGCATTACTGATCGGGTAACCGCATTTGTTTATGATTTTGGCGCCCCCGCAGTTTTTTACCCAGTCGGGGGGATAAACGCTTTGCGTGAGAAAGCGTTGGATGCTCTCGATATTCGACCCGGCGCCAGCGTTCTCGAACTCGGCTGTGGAACTGGCGCACTGACGGAAAAGCTAATTTCCCGTGGCGCCCGCGTTACAGCAGTCGATCGGTCCGACGCAATGCTCCGCCGCGCACGGCGCCGTGCTCCATCCGCTAAAATTGTTTGCTGTGATATCCTGAATTTTCAATACGAGCAGAAGTTCGACCGCGTGTTGCTCGCCTTCGTTCTCCATCACATGGAAGCGAAAGAGCGTCTTTCTACTCTGAAGATAGCCCGCCGCGCGTTGGAACCCGACGGCTTGGTTGGGATTCTCGACTGGGCAGAACCGCCGCGTGTACCGTTGCGCTGGATAGTGAGGGGATTTATTTCAGCGGTTGAACCAAGGAGTGCAATGGACTGGATTGAGCAGGGATTCGAGAGTCATCTAGGGCGATCGGACCTGAGGATGATCGACAAGTTTGATCTGGCAATGGGCGCGGCAAAAGTTGTGATCGCCAAGGCATAGGTTTCGTCATGTGTCCGTGAGTTGAGCGCGACATTCTTCGGATATTCTCCACATTCAGCGGTCGGATGCCGCAACGATTAAACGCTCTTGACCTTGGACCTGACTCCAGGGTGTAGGTTGCGAAATGATCAAACTTAAATACCTGCTGCCGATTCTGTGCGCCAGTGCGCTCGCCTCGGCGGCTTTCGCCGCGGCGCCAACCTACGCCTGCGGCCTGACGGGGAAGAAAATGAAGACGTGCTGCTGCGAAAAACAGAAGAACGGCAAGTTGCTTTGCAAGAACACCGGCAAAACGATCGAGAAGTGCTGCTGCACTACCAAGTAACCTGAGACTACAAACATGACGAAAAGAAAAATTGAGGTATTCAGCGCGGGATGTCCGCTCTGCAACGAGACGCTGGAATTGGTCAAGAATGCGGTCAACGATTGCGGTTGTGAGGTGATCGAACGACGCTGCTCCGGCACCGAATGTTGCGACGAAGCAAAGCAATACGGCGTGAGGGCGATGCCGACGGTCGTCGTCGACGGGCGAATCATGTTCGAGGGGCGAATCACCCAAGAGCAGGCGGCAACGCTCAGCCGCGCGGCGTGACGGCGAAGCCCCTGTTAATCGGTAAGCTGGCCGCATCGGCCGGAATAAAGCCCGACTCCGTTCGCTTCTACGAGCGGAGTGGCCTGCTGCCGAAACCGCAGCGGAGCGCGAGCGGCTACCGCGTTTACGACCGGAGTGCCGTCATTCAATTGCGATTCATCAAGAGAGCGCAGTCGCTTGGCTTTTCACTCGATGAAGTGCGCCGGATTCTCCATCTCAAAGGCCAGGGGCGCACAACTTGTCGTTCCGTGATGCGGATGGCCGAGGCGACGTTAGAGGAGACAGAGATCAAACTGAGGAACCTCCAGAACTTTCGCGACTCGCTCGCAGCCAATGTGAAGCGATGGAGAAAACTTCCTGCGCAAAGGAAATGCGCGGCTGAGTTCTGCGACCTCATTGAATCGAGCGGCCAGACGCCATGAAACCCATCATAAAATCGCTCGACCGAATCGGCTCAGCCGGCGTGCTGCTGGCGGCAATTGCCGCTCCGTGTTGTTTCCCTTTGTTTGCTGCTGTCGCGGCTGGCGTTGGCCTGGGCGTCCTCGGCCGGTTCGAGACGACAGTGCTTTATATCTTCCAAGGCTTCGCGCTGCTTGCTGTTACCGGACTTGGTCTCGGCTACCGTGCTCATCGAAATCTCGGCCCCTTCGCGCTCGGTTTGCTCAGCGGCGTTGCGCTGGCGTACTCCTTCTATGGATCTTGGCGGACTGAGCTGCTCTACGTCGGCCTCTTTGGAATAGTGATCGCGAGCGTCTGGAATTGGATTTTCACGCGCGCCATCGCGAAATCAGAGCCCCTGCTCCAATCGGTCATTACGTGCCCCTCGTGCGGCCATCGCGCTGAAGAAACAATGCCGACGAACGCATGCCTCTTCTTTTATGATTGCGGCCACTGCAACGCGCGGCTCAAGCCGAAGCCCGGGGATTGCTGCGTGTTCTGCAGCTACGGATCGATACCGTGCCCACCCATCCAGATCGGCGATCGCTGCTGCGCGTGATTCCCCCGTTAAGAGCGATCAGCAGCAATCGCATTCGCCGCGAATCGCGGCGCGCGCTTCCTTGATCAAAAATGGAATGAGCGCGAGCGCCGCAACGCTGTCGAGCCACCACCAGCCGAGCAACGCCGTCGCGGCGAGGCCGACCATCAAAACAATCGACAGATACCCGCAGGTGATGGCTTCCATCGCATCAGCTCGAAGTGCTCGCGAATTCAGGCGCGCTGCCACTCGTAGTTTGTAGCCGGCGAGAATCGGCATCCCCACCTTCGCAATCACGCCGATCACGATGCCCCATGCGCTCTCGTGCGTATCGGTGACACGTCCGATCACGAACAATCCGTAAGCGGAATTGAAGAGCACATAGACAACCAGAGCGTAAAGGGAGTAGCCAACCCAACACGCGGCGCGGCGTTCGACAGCCTCGACGCGAACTTCATCAGCGCGACCGCGTGCTTCGACTTTCAGGCGCCATAAGAGGACTCCGGCGCTGAACAACTCCACGACGCTGTCGATACCGAACGCTTCGAGCAACAGGCTCTTCGACGCCCATCCGAGGAGCAATGAAGCCGCTCCTTCAATCGTCATCCAGCCGATCGTGATGTAAGTAAGCCACAGGGCCACGCTGATGTCGGCACTCCGCTCGGGAGAGAAGGTGATGCGAACCGAACGTCGTGGCAGTTGCTCTGTTTCGGGCATACCTGTCATCACTAAACTTTACTTTCTGGCGCAAGACCACAGTTATGATCTTCCGTCTCGAACTGGATTGTAGCGTGCTGAATCTCAAACTTGTCGTGCAAATCTTTGCAGCACTTCTCCAGCAGCGATGAATCGCAACGATCTACGTCGCGCACAAGGTGAGCCGTAAGAGCTGTTTCCGTCGTGCTCATCGGCCAAATGTGAAGATCATGCACGGCGGTGACGTTTGGAAGACTGGCGAGGAAATTCTTCACCTTGGCTAGGTCGATTCCTTCGGGGACGGCTTGAAGCGCGAGGTTCACCGAGTCGCGGAGCAATCCCCACGTGCCCCAAATGATCACGGCCGAAATCACGAGGCTTACGAGTGGATCAATCCAATGATAGCCCGTGGCAAGGATCGCGAAGCCAGCCACGACGACGCCTGCAGAAATGCCAGCATCTGCGGCCATGTGCATGAACGCGCCGCGGATGTTGAGGTCGCCTTTGCGCCCTGACATGAACATCAACGCGGTTGCGGTATTGATCGCGATGCCGACCGCAGAAACCCAAATCAAGGTCTTGCCGGCCACATCCGTTGGATCTCCGAAACGCCGAATCGCTTCCCAGGCAATCGCGCCCACTGAGACCAGGAGGAAGATTGCGTTGAAGAGTGCCGCCAGAATCGACGAACTTCTTAGCCCATAGGTTCGGCGTTGCGTCGGAGCGCTTCGCGCCAGAATGCTCGCGCCCCAAGCAAGCAACAGTCCGAGCACGTCGCCCATGTTGTGACCGGCGTCCGCTACCAGGGCGAGCGAATGAGCGTAGATGCCGAAGACAACTTCGAGGACGACAAAGCCGAAGTTTAAGGTCGTCCCGATCGCGAACGCGGTGCCGAAACTCTTCGGTGCATGGGAGTGCCCGGGACTACTATGCGCGTGATCGTGGCCCTCGTGTTTTTCCTTTGTCATGCTTGAAACCTTTCTAGGCTGGCAGCAGTTCGGTGGTAGATGGCGGATCAGCTAGTGGATGAAGGGCAACAGCAGTTCTGCGCTCGAAGACTTTGTAAAGCGTGGGCAAGATGTAGAGCGTCAGCAAAGTGGAGCTAACCAGTCCGCCAATCACGACACCGGCGAGCGGCTTTTGGATTTCGCTTCCTGGTCCGGTTGCAAAGAGCATCGGCACGAGACCGAGCGCCGCCACGCTGGCCGTGATCAGGACGGGTCGCAGCCGAAGGACGGCGCCTTTGATCACAGCCAGTTCTACGTTCATTCCTTCGCGCCGCAATTCGTTGAAGTAGCTCACCATGACGACGCCGTTGAGCACCGCGACGCCGAACAGTGCGATGAAGCCGACGCTCGCGCTGACGCTGAGATTAAACTGGCCGATGACGAGCGCGAGAATCCCGCCGATCAACGCGAACGGAATGTTCAGGATGATCAAGACTGCCTGCTTGATCGAATTGAAGGAACTGAACAGCAGAAGGAAGATCGCAGCGATCGTGATAGGGACTACGATCGAGAAGCGCTTCATCGCGCGCTGCTGATTCTCAAACTGACCGCCCCAGGTCATGAAATAACCGGGTGGAAGTTTGACGACGGCGTCGATCTTTTGTTTCGCTTCTTCAACAAAGCCGCCGAGGTCGCGTCCAGTGACATTGCACTGGATGATGATCCGTCGTTGCGCCATCTCGCGGCTGATTTGGGCCGGCCCCTCCACGACATCTACTTTTGCAAGCTGGCCGAGCGGAATAAGCGCTTCCTCGGGTGATGGAATGAGGATGTTGCGGATCGGCTCGGTGTCGTTGCGCGCTTCTTCGGGAAACCGTACTGCCAGGCCGAAGACCTTCATTCCTTCGTAAACCTTGGTCGCTTCTTTCCCGCCGATGGCGGCTTCGACGACGTTCTGCACGTCGGCCACGTTAATTCCGTAGCGCGCGATCCTCTCGCGGTCTATCTCGATCTGGAGATAAGCGAGGCCGCTGATCTTCTCCACGTTGACGTCAGCGGCGCCGGGCACTTTTCCGAGGATGCGCGCGACGGCGTCCGCCTTGGTTTTCAGCACGTCGAGGTCGTCACCGAAAATCTTGATTCCTATCGCCGACTTCACGCCACTGACCAGCTCGTCCACGCGCAGCGCGATTGGCTGCGAAAAGCTCGACGCGATACCCGGAACGGCGGAGATCTCTTGGCGAATCCTCGCGACCAAGTCTTCCTTCGATTTTGTCGTCGTCCATTCCTCGCGCGGCTTGAGGGTGACGATAACGTCCGTGATATCGATGCCCATTGGGTCCGACGCGATGTCAGCGCGCCCGGTTTTGGAAACTACATCGATCACCTCGGGAAACTCTTTGATGATCTTTTCGACCTTATCTTGCAGTCGCAGCGACTCGGGTAGCGACACACTTGGGAGACGGAATGTCTGCACTGCGATCGAGCCTTCATCGAGCGAAGGCAGAAATTCTGTCCCGATCAGCGGCACCAGCGCGAACGACCCGAGCAACGCCAGTACGGCCACGCCGACGACTTTCCAAGGATTGCGCACGCAGGGCTTGAGCGTGACCAAATAGGCGTGTTTGAGCCATCGGATGTGAAATGGGTCGTGCTCGCGTGACACCTGTCTCAGAAGGAAGGTGCAGAGCATTGGCACGAAGGTGAGTGAGAGGATAAGCGAGCCGAGCAGGGCGAAGGAAATTGTGAAGGCGAGAGGGCTGAACATTTTCCCTTCGAACCCCTCTAAGGTGAAGATTGGGAGGAAGACGATGATAATAATGAAAATGCCGAACACGATCGGCCGTCCGACTTCCTTGGCGGCGTAGAGAACGGTTTCCGTTTTCCCCGCGTGCCGGTGATGATGCTTTCCGGGATCGGGCTTTTCCGTGAGATGGCGATGAACGTTCTCCACCATCACGACAGCGCCATCCACCATCATGCCGATGCCGATCGCCAATCCGCCTAACGACATTAAGTTCGCGCTCAGGCCGTACCACTTCATCATGATGAAGGCGAAGAGCGCGGCGAGCGGCAGGATCAGCGTTACAACGATCGCGCTGCGCACGTCCGCCAGAAGAACGATGAGGATAATGAAAACGAACACCGCACCTTCTTCGAGCGCCTTGGTCACGGTATGGATTGCTTTCTTGACGAGATCTGTTCGATCGTAAAATGGCACGAGCTCGACTCCTTTCGGAAGAGCTTTCTGAATGTCCGGCAGCTTCTGTTTGACGGCGTTGACGACGTCGCGACCGCTCGCGCCTTTAAGACTTAGCACGATCCCGGCAACCACTTCGCCCGTCCCATTGGCAGTCACTGCGCCCTGACGTAACTCTGCGCCGACTTGAACCTGTCCAATATCGCGTACGTAGATCGGAGTATGCTCCTGCACCGCGACGATGATGTTCTCGATGTCGGCTACGTTCTTCACCAATCCCATTCCGCGCACCACGTATTGCTCGGAACCGTGCTCGATGAAGTTGCCGCTCGCGTTCGAGTTGTTCTTCCCGAGCGCTTCGAAAACCTGCTGAAGCGCAATTCCGTACGAGGTAAGCCGGTCAGGATTCACAATCACCTGATACTGCTTCACCAGGCCACCGAACGAATTCACATCGGTCACGCCGGGAACGGTGCGCAGGATTGGGCGCACGATGTAATCCTGAATCGTGCGCAGCTCCGTCGCGTCGTATTTTTTGTCTTTGCTGACGAGCGTATACTGATAGATCTCGCCCAGGCCGGTTGTGATCGGTCCCAGGTTTAGCTCGACGCCGACGGGAAGCTTATCTTTTGCACTCTGCATTCGCTCGAAGACAAGCTGGCGCGCGAAGTAGTCATTCACGCCGTCTTCAAACACGATTGTGATCGCGCACAAGCCGATCTTCGAGACCGAGCGAACTTCACTCAACCGCGGCAGCCCGCCCATCTCGATCTCGATTGGGCGCGTCACCAGTTTTTCAACTTCTGGCGGAGACATCGCGCCCGCCGTGGCCAGCACTTGCACCTGCACATTGGTCACGTCGGGAAAAGCGTCGATGGGAATTCGGTTAAGCGCGAGCATGCCGAATCCAACGAGGATCGCAGTCGCGATGATCACCAGCATTCGCTGGCGAACTGAGAAATTCAGAATGGCATTGATCATCGCCTATTCCTCTCCCAGCTCACCCTTGAGCAGTTCGGATTTCAAAATGAAGCTGCCTTCGGTGACCACCTTGTCGCCTTCTTTGACGCCTTCGAGTACCTGAACCTTGCCCCGCTGCTCCAAGCCAGTCTTGATTACGCGCTTTTCAAACCGGCTCGCGTCGAGCGCTACAAAGACGATCTGGTTGTTCTCGTCGCTTTGGAGCGCGGTGTCCGGAATGATCAGGATGTTTGGCAACACGGTTGTGGTGATTTCCACATCGGCGAACATGCCAGGCTTAAGCCGTCCGTCGGGATTGGCCGTTTCTATTCGCACTTCGAGCGTGCGGGATTTCTCTTCGAGCCGGTTGCCGATGCGGACAATTTTCCCGCCGAACTTCTCGTTAGGATAGGAGAGTACGCTAAAGGAAACTTCTTGACCGGCTTTGACTGCGCCTACGTCGCGTTCCTTGATCTCGGCGACTACCCATAGATCGGTGGGATCGCTGATCGTGTAGATTTGGGTGTCCTTGCCGACTAGTTCGCCGACGGTGCTTTTTCGTTCTACGACGGTTCCGTCGAGGGGCGCCTTTACCTCAAGCGGCCGGCCGAGGAGCTCTGGCGTTTGCACCAGCCCCATGACTTCCCCGGCTTTTACCGGATCGTTCACGTCGAAATTCAGCTTGATCAGCCGGCCCTCGAGCGTGGTTGAAACCTTTGCCGTCTTGTTCGCGTTTTCACTCACGCGGCCGGCCGCGCGCAGGGTCGTTTCGAGGTTCCCGATCCGCGCCACCTCGATCTTTATCTCGGCGTGCTCGAGGTTTTCTTTGGTGAGCGTGACGACGTTGTCGTGCTTTTTCTCCGGCTCCTTTTTTGCGTCGGCTACGTCTTTTTTGCCGCATCCGCTTAGGGCCAGAAACACTACCGGGACTAGAAGCGTATGGATGATCTTGGATTGACAGGTTTTCATGATGAGGAAATTCACGGTCGTGGTTCGAGCGGAACGCCGATCGCCGATTCGACCTCAGCGCGAATCTCAGCGACGCTGCCGAGCGACTCGTAGTAATCCGCGAGGGTGTCGAAGTAGGTCCGTTTCGCATCGAGATAGATAAGAAGCGTTGTGTTGTTCTGCGCATAGCCTTGCTCTGCTTGCGCCATGAACGCTTTCAATCGGTCGAGGAAGGCGGGCGAGTAGAGGGTTAGCTGCTGTTTCGCGAGCTCGAGCTTCGCAGCGGCCTTAGTCACCTCCGCCACCACCTCCGCCCGCGTCTTTTCGAGCTCGGCGATGGCTTTGCGCTGGTTCGCACTAGCCGTTTGAATTTCGCCCTTCTTCTGATCCCAGAGGGGGAGCGCGAGCGTCGCTTGGAGCCCGTAAATTTGTTCCGTATCCGTGTATTCCACAGAAGGTCCAACCGCGATGTCAGGCCTGCGTCCAAACCGCGTCGAGCGCAGGCTTAGCCCTGCGATCTCGGCCTGCCGGAGCTGGGTACGGATCCCCGGATTTCGCGCGAGTGCCAGCGCGACGAAATCCGTGCGTGTGCCGCGCGGTGCGACATCGACCAAGTCTCCGATGACTTCGAGCGGACCCGCTGGCGCACGGCCCATCAATGCGTTCAGCGTGACGCGCGCGACATTCATTTCGCCTTCCGCTTTTCGGAGGGCCTTATTCGCGTTGATCAACTCGGCCTGACTCTTAATCGCCTCGAAATCGGACGCGTATCCGGCCTCCGCACGTTTCCTTGCGGATTCGACGAAATTTTGCGCTGAACCGACCTGTTCGCGGCGGGCTTCCCGTATTTTCTGCGCCGCAACGAAATCGTAAAAAGCTCTGCGAACTTTCGCCGCCACTTGGAACCGGAAGGCTTCACGCGCCAGCTCCGTCAATTCAATGTTGCGTTGCGCGATCGCAATTTCGAGCGCTCTTTTGCCTGGGAACTTGAACAACTGACTCAATTCGAAGAGGCCATGGAACTGCGAATCTGAACTCCCGCCTTCACGAAGGCGTTTCACGCCCGGCGCGAGCGTTAGTTCGGGGTTCGCAAACGTCCGTGCCGTCGTTACTCCGCCTTTCGCAGCGGCTACGCTCTGCTCAAAGACGCGGAGTTCCGGATTATTGCGCACCGCTTCCGCAGTGATCTGCTCGAGCGTCTCGGCACGAGCAGCCACAACGCCAAAGAGCAGCGAAGCGATCGTGAGTTTGGAAAATTGTTGATGAAAAGCCATTGAGAAATGCGGACATGTGAGAGTGAGCCCAAGACGCCGCGCGACCGCGCTGCGCTTGGATTACGAAGAGACCTGAGCTACGAAACTGGGCGCGGACACACCGCGCCTGTTGCTCAGGAACTAGGCGAGCTGAGGCGGGTGATCGATGGAAGCAGCGAGACGTGTTGGCCTCGCTCCATCGTCACCGCGCAGACGAGCTGTTGATTGCATGTCTGTCCCAAGGCGCATCGCGAAATCCGCGACGACGACAGCGCCAATATGCGTGGCACACGAGCAATGGGAACACGGGGACTTCTCGTGCGCGGGCGAAGACTGCGACGTCTGCGAATCGCAATGGCCTCCGCTCAAGTCGGCAATTGAATCGGCCGCCAAATCGCCAACGAATAACAGCATCGCGAGAGCTGCGAGAATACGCAGAAATCGTTTATGATGCAGTTGGTTCATCGGTTGCAACGTCTAGTGCATCGCCGCTCGTTGTCAATTTCAGCGACGCGCGCCACCCCGCAGACGGTGTTCGCGCGCTCTCGAAAGTCGGAGGAATTCTCGGATCACCACTATTGTTCCGATGGCGGAAATCACGGAATTCACCAGGAACACCGCGCGGTAAATGATGACGGCGGCGGGATAGAGTCTCGGGTATGAATAAGCGTGGCCGACGACATCCCAACCGATCGTTCCACAGAGGGATAAAACGGAGCTGGCAATCCACAAGGCAAAGCCGATGAATCTCGTCTGGCGGTACGCGCGGTATGACAGGATTATTACAATAAGGCCGATGACTGTTGCGACTACGATCTGCGCGAGATAAAGCGCTTCGCTTGCGGGATTTTTAAGGAAGTTCACGCTGTTTCAAAATTCTCCCGAGTTTGGTTCCGTCTCCGCTTTGCCGAGACGCTGCGTCATCCACATTTATGACGAAGCCGCGTCCGCCATCCCTGATTTAACGTGCGGATTCTTTGAAGGCGGACATCGCTTCAGACGTTCGAGCTCGAATCATCATCGACGTTACTTTTCTCTGCGTTTGAGGGTTTCGGGTGCAGATGGTGTTTAAGATGGTGACCGGATGATCTGCTCAACAACAAAAGCCCATCGCCACGCGGTTATTCACGGGGCCAACTCCGTTGACAAAATGGAACATACGGCTTTAGTCGCTGTCTCACCTTGCGCCTGGTAATTCATTCTAACGTGGCGAAGCTCAGCATCTCTCTCGTAGCGATGTTCGCGTGGCTGTTCGCTACCAACCATTGCGCGACAGCGATGATCGGAGCCGCCACCGCAGCGCAGGGTTGTCGCTCGGCCGCCGCTGCTCCAGCACCGTCACACGAAGGTTGTCACGATCATCATCCTGGGCATCAGAAGAAGCAGAACCCGCCGAAGGATTCTGCGGTCTGCTGCAAAGACTTTTCGAAAGCAGCACAGACTGACAATTCGTCACCGCAGTTCAAGAACGTCGTCATTAAATTGGCGGCCTTTTCCAGTGGTGTTCACGCCCTGCCTGTCTCGCCCAAAGCTGATCTCAATCCGCACTACCTCGACAGCGGGCCTCCCGTGTCGTTCGCGGAATCGGTCCTGCAGCGGAGCGTCCTCGCTCACGCTCCCCCAGTTCTCGCCTAGAAGCTGATACGCCTGTACTCGCAGGTCGTCCGGCTTCTTTTTGCGTCTTCGCAGATGCGTTGTCGCGTCTGCGTGCCCTGCCTCTCGTGTTTTCACTACTTTTTCATGCTTCCGAAATCTAAAATTTTATCGATTCTGCTCACGCTCGTTGCCATCTTGGCATCGACCGCGCGGCCCGCGCGGGCTCTAACGCTCGATCAAGCGGTCGCGAGCGCACTGCGCAACAACCTCGACTTGCGCGCCGCGTATTTCGAAGTCGAGAAGGCACGGGGGCGACTGATCCAGGCGGGGCTATGGCCAAACCCTGAGTTGCAGTTCAGCTCAACAACGGACCGGACTTTCAAAAACGAAGGGGAGCGGACCAGCACGGCCGGATTTCAACAAGCGTTCCCGATTTCCGGCCGGCTGCATTTCGCGAAGCAGGTGTCGCGCGTCGACCTGGCGCAAGCCATGGCTGAAATCCGCAACCGCGAGCGGCTTCTGATAGGCGAGGTGGAGCGCGACTTTCTGACGGTGTTGCTGCTTCGGCAGCAGATTGCCGCCAACCGCGAGTTCATCGGGGCGAACCGCGAATTCGTGAACGTCTTCGAGGAGCGTCTCAAGCGGGCTGAGGTTTCTGAGGTGGACGTGAACCTTGCGCGCGTCGAGATGCAGCGACTCGAACTCGAAAGCACGCTCCTCGAAGCCGATCTCAGCGCTCGCGAGTATTCCTTAAAATTGCGCCTTGGCATTCCTCCAGAGCAGCCTGTCGCCGTGGAGGGGAATCTTGAGGCGCTCGTCGCAAGGTTCGCACCGGAGCGTTACGAAACGTCCATGTTCGTGAACCGCCCCGATCTGCGTCAGACCGAACTGGGGATAGACCGCGCGAACGCAGAAGTCCGGTTGGCTCGCGCCGAAGCCTGGGCGGATTGGACCCTCGGCAGCGACTATCAAAGCGAGCGTCGCGTAGATGATCCGTTCGGCGTCAGAACCGATCCATCTTTCGCCTTTCGAATTTCGATTCCGCTGGCGATCTGGAATCACAATCAAGGCCGCGTCTATGAACAGCGTGCCGCCGCCGACCAGGCGCGACAACAAGTTGAGGCGCTCCGCCTGTCCATCCGGTCTGAGATCGCAACGGGTCTCGCCCGCGCCAAGAAGCTGCGCGAAGTGGTAAGGACCTACAGCGGCAAGCTCCTGCCTTCGCTCACGCTCACCACCGATCTTGTGCGCAAAGGGTATGCCGAAGGTCTTGTCGCACCGGCGCAGATCATCCAGGCGCAGCAACAGCGCGCCACGCTTCGCACCGCGTTCCTCGGAGCCAATACCAGCTACGTTCAGGCGCTCGTGGATCTGGAGACGGCGACCGCAAGCAGCCCTTTCCTAAAAAAGGATTTTTTTATCTCGCGTGAATCTCGCGAAAAACACGTTGAAACCTACCGCAAGTAATATGAAGACATCCCACCTCTCGAAATTCTTCGGACTCGCCCTAGTAGCGGCGTTCGTTGTTCTCGCACCGGACCTCTTCGCTCACGAGGGCCACGACAAAGCTCCCGGGGAAGAAGGCGAATCTGCCACCGGTGGGCCGATCGCCATCACGGCGGAAGCCAAAACAAATCTGGGCCTGAAAGCCGAAGAAGCCGAACTGCGCACGCTCGACAAGACGTTCATGGTCATCGGCCAGATCGAGGCAATTCCGAGCCGGAGCGCCGCGGTGAGCAGCCGCATCTCGGGTCGCGTGATCAACATCAAGGCCAATGAAGGCGAGTTAGTGAAGAAGGGGCAGCCCGTTGTTGAAGTCGAGAGCCGTCAGGTGGGCAATCCGCCGCCCCGGGTGAGTTATGAAGCTCCCATCGATGGCGTCGTAACGCATCGTGACGTGGTGCTGAATGACTCCGTTGAGCCGGACAAGCACCTTCTTGAAATCGTCGATACATCTGAGGTCTTCGCCGAGGGGCAGATTTTCGAAGGCCAAGTGGCGTTGGTGAAGCCGGGGCAAAAAGTCCGAGTCAACGTGGAATCGTTTCCCGGCGAAACGTTCACGGGCGCCGTCGAACTGATCGGTGGCCAGCTTGAGCCCGAGACACGCACGCTCAAGGTGTGGGTACGCGTCCCGAATGCAGATAGCCGTTTGCGGCCGAACATGCGCGCAACCCTCCACATCGTGACCGATCAAGCCGAGTCCGTCGTCGCCATTCCGCACAGTGCAGTTCTTGGCGAGGCGGGGAATCTGTTCGCGTTCGTTCAGACGGATAACGACGGACTCGTCTACGAGCGGCGCGCGGTCGTTACTGGAATCAAGGACGATCAATACGTCGAGATCGTCGAAGGGATTTTCCCGAGCGACAAGGTTGTGACGCTCGGGAACTACCAGCTCCAGTACGTCACCTCCAAGCCGAAAGCGAAAGCCGGCGCTACGGACGCGGATGCTGATCACGCGACGGCTGATGCCGCGCATCACCAGCCTGCATGGGCGATCCTTAAATGGCTCGGCGTCGCGTTTGCTCTGATGATCGTGGCAGCCGTGATTGGAGCGATCGTACGGCGCCGCCGTCGTTCGGTAGACGCCACATACGTCCCGCCGCGTCCCGCCTACACGCCGCACGAAACCCAGATTCGCTAAGCGATGCTGAATCGCCTCATAGAATTCTCGCTGCGTAACCGCATGTTTGTCGTTGCGGCGAGCATCCTCGTGCTGATCTACGGCGCCTACACAGCGTTGCAGTTGCCGGTGGATGTCTTCCCGGATTTGAACCGGCCCACCGTCAATATTCTGACGGAGGCTCCTGGCCTCGCGCCGGAGGAAGTGGAAACGCTCGTCACATTGCCGATGGAGACCTCGCTCAACGGCGCACCGGGCGTGATGCGCGTGCGTTCCAATTCCGGCATCGGTCTCTCCATTCTGTACGTGGAATTTGGCTGGGGAATGGACATCTACCGTGCGCGCCAGCTCGTCCAGGAGCGCCTCCAGCTTGCGGCAGAAAAGCTCCCGAAAGGCGTCAACCCAGTGATGGGTCCAATCTCTTCGATCATGGGAGAGGTCATGTTAATCGGCCTCTCCAGCGAAGGCGGCAAGACTGCGCCCATGGATATCCGCAGCATCGCGGATTGGACCGTTCGGACGCGGCTACTCACCATCCCAGGGATCTCGCAGGTGATCCCGATCGGTGGGGGGGTGAAGCAATATCAGGTGCTGGCTTCGCCCGAAAAGATGGCGGCTTATGGGGTGACGCTAAAGCAAGTGATGGACGCTGCGGAAAAGGCGCAGGTGAATACTGCGGGCGGGTTTCTGGAAGGTGCGAATCAGGAGGCGCTGATCCGCAACATCGGTCGAACAACGAAGGTCGAGGACATCGCGGAGTCCGTGGTCGAGACGCGCAAGGGGGTGCCGATTCTGTTGAAGGACGTGGCGGAAGTGAAATTCGGGAAGCAAGTCATGCGCGGCGACGCCGGTGTGAATAGCGCGCCGGCCGTGATTGTCTCGGTTCAGAAGCAGCCCGGCACCGACACGATCAAGCTCACCGCCGAAGTCGAAAAGGCACTCGCCGAAATGCAGAAAGGTCTGCCACCGGACATTAAGATAACTCCGCTCTTCAAACAGGGGAATTTCATCAAAGGGGCGATCACCAACGTCGAGGAAGCCATCCGCGACGGCGCCATCATGGTCGTTATCATTCTGTTCCTGTTCCTGCTGAATTTCCGCACCACGCTCATCACCCTCACAGCGATCCCGCTCTCGTTTGTCGTTACAATTCTTTATTTCAAATGGGCGGGTATCACCATCAACACCATGACGCTCGGCGGCCTCGCGGTCGCGATCGGCATGGTCGTCGATGACGCCATCGTCGACGTTGAAAACGTCTTTCGGCGATTGCGCGAGAACCGGCATTCGTCGAAACCGCGGCCGGTCTTGCGGGTCATCGCTGATGCCTCCGCGGAAGTGCGGAACTCCATCCTGTTCGCGACGCTGCTCATCATCCTTGTCTTCATTCCACTCTTCGGGCTCGGTGGAATCGAAGGTCGGCTCTTTGCTCCGATTGGCGTGGCGACAATTGTGGCGATGATCGCCTCGTTCATCGTCTCACTGACGGTAATTCCAGCACTCTGTTCTTATCTGCTTCCGAAGATGAAGCGGATGTCGGCGGAATCCGATGGCTGGCTGGTGCGCAAGCTTAAGGCATTCGACGAGCGTTTCATTCTCAAATATACACTGCGTCATCCGATCCTGGTCATGGGAATCGCGCTCGCGCTCGTGATCGCTTCCTTCGCGCTCTACCCGTTGATGGGCAAAGAATTCCTGCCTGAGTTCAACGAAGGGACCGCCACGATCAACGTCCTCTCGGCCCCAGGCACCTCGCTGAAGCAGTCCAATCGCATTGGCGAGATCGCGGAGAAACTACTGCTCAGTGTTCCGGAAGTGATTTCAACTGGGCGACGCACCGGTCGGGCCGAGCTGGATGAGCACGCGGAGGGCGTTCACTACACTGAGATTGATGTTGATTTCAAAAAGACCGGGCGCCATCGCGAGCAAATCCTCGACGATGTGCGGCAAAAGCTCAGCCAGATTCCCGGCGTCGTTTTCAGTGTCGGGCAGCCGATTTCGCACCGGCTCGATCATTTGCTCTCCGGTGTGCGCGCACAGATCGCGGTGAAGATCTTTGGCGACAACCTGGACGGGCTGCGTGCTGCTGCCGCAGAGGTGGAATCGGTGATGAAACCGATCGCGGGCGTTGTTGATCTACAGACGGAAAAGCAGGTGCTGATGCCGCAGGTGAAGGTGCAGGTCGATCGCGAGAAGGCAAAGCTTTACGGCACGCAGGTTGGCGACTTCAACGAGACGCTCGAGACCGCGCTGAACGGCCGCACCGTGGCGCAAGTGCTCGATGGCCAGCGCACCTATGACGTGAACGTCCGCTACGGCGAAGCATCGCGCGGCGACGCGGAGTCGATCCGGCGGATGCTCGTGGACACGGACAAAGGCCAAAAGGTTCCGACGGCATTGATCGCGAACGTGCTCGAAGGCAAAGGGCCGAACATCATCAATCGCGAGAACGTTCAGCGGCGCATCGTGGTCTCAGCCAATGTGAGCGGCCGCGATCTCTCGTCCGTCGTGAACGAGATCCAGACCAGGATCAACGAGAAGGTCCATCTGCCGACCGGATTCTTCATTAACTATGAAGGTCAATTCCAGAGTCAGCAGGAGGCGACACGACTCATTGGAATCCTGTCGATCGCGACTTTGGCGACCATGTTTTTGGTGCTCTTCTCGCACTTCCGCTCGACCATGATTGTCGCGCAGATTCTGCTCAACATCCCGCTCGCTTTCATCGGTGGCCTTGTCCTGACGTGGCTGCTGGTCGGAAAAGTTTCCATCGCGACGCTCGTGGGTCTCATCACCCTGGCCGGCATCGCATCGCGCAACACGATCATGATGATCTCACACTACATCCATCTGATGGAACACGAGGGCGAGAAGTTCGACGTGCATATGATCATCCGCGGATCGCTCGAACGGCTCGTGCCTGTAACAATGACCGCCGCAGTTGCCGGCCTGGCGCTGGTTCCGCTGGTCCTTGCGGCGAACGAAGCGGGTAAGGAAATTCTCTATCCGGTCGCGGTGGTCATCCTAGGTGGACTTCTTAGTTCGACTTTTCTCGACATGGCAGTGACACCCGCGGTCTTTTACAAGTTCGGCCGGCGTGCCGCCGAGAAGTACATCGCCCGCGAAGAGGTCGATCCGCTCGACGCAATCGAAATAGTGGATGACGCGCATCTCCAGCACGGTTTCAAGGATACGTTTCACCGTCATCAATCTGCTACGGCCAGCGCTCGCGCCCGCGTAACCGAGCATAACGGACATAGCGACGGCGCATGAACTCAACGACATCAATTTCCCGCCTGAACAGCGCAGGTAGCGAACCCGATCGAAACGACAAACAGGTGATTGGGTTTGAAGCGCACCACACCCGCGCCAGATCCGTATGGCTGTTAGGCATCGTCGGAGATTGGCATCCTAGTTTTCTGAAACTCGAAGATCACGGCCACGGCCGTTGGGTCGCGAAAATTGAGCTAGCCCCAGGTGACTACTCCTATCGATTGGTCGTCGATGGGTGGTGGTGTGATGCTCCGGCCGCGGTGACCACAGACGCTTCCCTACCAAGCATAGAAACGCGATTTTTTTCCATCCCAAGGGCCGTCGCAGCCGAACACGAGCAGCGGCAGGACGCAGAGCCTGAATCACTACCTTCTAACGACTTTCTCGCATTGGATAAATCCGAACACCAGCGTGGGTTCATTCATCGCGCAAACCGCCGAAACTAAAACAAAGGAAAGAACGAAAATGATAAAAATATCCGCCATTATTCTCACCGCAATAGCGCTCACGATCTCACTGCCGGGATGCGTTTCACACGACGATGACCAGCAGCGCCAAAGCGATGGCCACACAACCCACACTCACTAAGCTCAACACAGAAAAGGAATAACCTACCGGTAAACCGTCAATGGCGCGTGGACGCGCTGTTTGATGCAACCAAAAGAAAGAAAAAAGCAAATGAAACGAATAAAACTCCTGGCAATCGGCGCTTCCGCTGCTTTGGCCATCACTGCAATCAACAGCCCTTCCTTGTTCGCGCATGAAGGCGAAGAGCACACCGCGAAGAGCGAGACAAAGGTGCCCGACACGGCAGCAGGTATACTGCAGGAAATCCACAAGCATCACGGCGAACTCGCCGAGACCGTGAAATCGAAAAAGCTCGCGGAAGTGCATCATCATGCCTTCGCGATTCGCGATCTGGCGAATGCTCTGCCCGCAAAAGTGGCCGCTGACAAAAAGGCCCGCGTCGAAGGCAGTGCCAAGAACATTGCCAAGCTTGCCGAGGATCTCGATAAGACCGGCGACGCCAACGACCAAGCGGGGACCGAGGCCAATCTCAAGAAGCTGGATGGCGTGCTGATGGCTCTGGACAGCCAGGCCAAGTAGCACCGCGCCAAATAATTCGAGAGGCACCAACAGGATGTCCCACGAAAAATATCAAAGCTGTATCGACGAATGTAATGCGTGCGTGACGGCTTGTGAGCAGTGCGCCACAGCGTGTCTTCAGGAAGACGATGCTAAAATGATGGCACGTTGCATCGAGCTGGATCGCGCGTGCGCGACCGTCTGTGCGATGGCTGCGCGTCTCATGGCAAGCGGCTCGGAATTTGCGGCAAAGGCCTGCGCGCTTTGTGCGGAAGTCTGCCAGGCGTGCGCTGACGAATGCGCCAAGCATGACATGCAGCACTGCAAGGAATGCGCGGAAGCCTGCCGCCGCTGTGCGGAGGCGTGCCGGAAGATGGCGACTTAACCAACTGGAGTGCCGTCGGCGTTCGATCCGCCGGCGGCACTTCATCGAAGAAAGCCGAGTTCATCATGAAACTGACGAAAACCACCTACCGGCTGCTGCCGGCAGCGTTGATGCTCCTGCTGCTGAGCGCGACATTGGCACAGGGACACGAACCAACGCCTGCCGCTTCGGCGGTCGCCACGAGCTCGCAGCAGCAGCAGGCTTCTCCTGCTGCGTCCGCGCCATCCTCACAACACGACATGTCCAACATGCCGATGACGAGCGGCGACAATTCGCTCATCGGGCATCTAAAGAATCCGGATTACATGCACACTCTGCTGAATCCTCTGCCGGTTTACGGACTGTCGATGGGCGTGCTGGCGTTGTGCATCGGTTTATTTTTTCGTAACCGCACAGCCACGGTCGCCGCTCTAGTGCTGATTTTTGTGAGCGGCTTCGCAGCTTGGCCGGTTTATTATTTTGGTGAAGAAGCCTATGACCGCGTCAAGGCGATGTCGGACCCAATAGGAGCGCAGTGGCTCGATGAACACATGGCGCGCGCGGAGAAGTTGATTTACATTTTTTACGTGCTTGCGGGTGGCGCGCTCGCTGGGATTCTGGCGCCGTTAAAGTGGCCGCGTACGGCATTTCCGCTGGCGGTGGGAGTGCTCGTGCTGGGGGCGCTCAATCTGGGTCTTGGCGGCTGGATCTCCTACGCGGGCGGTCACGTGCGGCATCCGGAATTTCGTTTCGAGCCGCCGCCAATGGCGAAATCTGACGGGCACACCCATACTCACGGCAAGGATGAAGGCGCGATGGATCACGGCGACAAGAAAGCGGAGAACGAACAGGCCAAGCCGATGGACCACGGCAACATGCCCGCAATGGAACCGGGCAAGAGCCCGGAATCAAAAGAGCAGCCGATGCAGCACGACACGGCCATGACCCCGGCGCCGCCGACTCAGGAGCAATTGGAGGCGAGCCGCCTGCAATTGGAAGCAAGCCGCTTACAACTGGAGGCGAGCCGTAAACAGTTAGAGGCCGCTGAGGCTGCCAAAGGCCAGACCGCTTCGCCTGCTCCGCCGCAAGCGAAACCTTCGCCGACCCCGGACGGGCACGAGCATAAACATTGATCGCAGGCTCCAATGCGCATCTCCGTCATTCTCCTTCCTGTTAGCGCGGCGCTTTTTGCCGGATGCGTGACCGTTGCACCATCTCCGAGTAACCCGGTAGCCGATCCCAGCGATCCATCTGCGCCGGAAGCATCCGCGCGACACTTTCACCCAAATCTGGTCGCGACTACCCAAGTATACCTTGATCCTTCCGTCGGGAAGGGAGCGCAAAAGATGGATCACTCGAAGATGCAGGGAATGGACAACATGTCAGGAATGAATCATTCGCAAATGCCAGGCATGGAGCCGAAACAGGCGCCGGCCACAAGTCCCGCGCCGTCGCAGCCGATGCAGCAAATGGATCACTCCAAGATGCCCGGCATGGAGCAGAAGCAGCCGCCGGGCACGAGTCCCGCCCCGTCGCAGCCGATGCAGCAAATGGATCACTCGAAAATGCCAGGCATGGATATGCAGCAGCCATCGGCCTCGCCGCTGAGCAAAGAGGCCCTGGAGGTGGAAATGAAGAAGACCTCCGATGAGATGAAGAAACTGTCCGATGAGTTGAAAAAGAAAGCCGACGAGAAATCAACGCGGCCTTCTCCATCTCCCAAATGAAAGTTTCAAACTTAACGATTCGGACTTCGGCTGGTCTGGGCCTGGTGCTCATGGCTGGCTGTTCGCTCAATCCGCGAGGCGCATTCAACGATGTGGAAGACACAGTTGGCCGCGCCAGCGGCAAACGGGTGAGCTGGATTCGCAGCGGGGAAGAGGCATCCGCGGCGCGCGGCGCGGTCCAGGCATTATTGAGCAGGCCGCTGAGCGCGGATTCGGCGGCGCAGATCGCATTGCTGAACAATCGCGATTTGCAAGCGCGATTCGAAGAGATCGGAATTTCCTACGCCGATTATATCCAGGCCGGATTGCCTAGGAATCCGTCAATCACAGGCCACATCGATTTTTCCCGCGAAGGACCCGCGACACTGTATTCCGTGGCGGAAGATATCGTCAGCCTTTTGCTTTTGCCGGCCCGAAAGAAAGTTGCGGCGGCGCAATTGGAAACAACCAAAAAACGCGTGGCTAGCGAGGTGCTTGGCCTAGTGGCGGAAACCAAAACCGCTTTTTACAATTTGCAGGCACGTCAGCAGTTGCTCTCGCGTTTGAAAATGATCGTCGCGACTAACGAGTCGTCGGCTGACCTCGCCAAGCGCATGCACGACGCCGGAAACCTACCCGATGTGGAGCTCGCTGATCAACAGGCGACCTACAGCCAATCTCGCGTGGATATAGCGCAAACCGAAGCGCAAATTCGTTCGGATCGCGAGCGGCTTAATCGGCTCATGGGCGTCTGGGGTTCAGACACAAGGTGGACGCTCGGCGATTCGCTTCCACCAATCCCCGGGGAGATTTCCACAGCTCGACTTGAGCAGATTGCCGTGGCCCAAAGGCTGGATCTGGCCATGGCGCGCGCCAATGTCGATGCCATCGGCAGGAACCTCGCCCTGCGCAGTTCGACCCGCTTTGTTCCCGTGCGAATCGATCTCGGCTTGGAATTCGAAAAGGAACCGGGCAGCGCGCAGCGCCGCGGTCCTAGTGTTGATATTGAATTGCCCATTTTTGATTTTGGGCAGGCCGCCATCGCTCGATTAGAAGCGCAATGGCGTCAAGCCGTGAACGAACTGCAGGCGCTCGCGGTCGAAGCGCGTTCCGAGGTGCGCGAAGCGCGCGATCTGGTAGCCGCCAATCGCGAGCTCGCCCGATATTACCGTGAGGTATTACTCCCGCAACGCATTCAGGTCGTTAACACCATGCAACTGCAATACAATGCAATGCAACGGACGCCGACCGATTTGCTGCTCGCAAAGGAGCGCGAGTTAAACACCGAGCGGGGTTACATCGACGCATGGCGCGATTATTGGATCGCGCGTGCCGAACTCGAGATGGCACTCAAAGGCGGCAGGCCAGGCGGCGCTGCAAGCGGGAGCCTGCGCTCACGCACACCGGGCGCCCGGCCCACCAGCAACAGCCCCGCTAACGAGGGCGGAAACACTCAACAGAACAATGGACAACAATAATAATCTGCCAGGAATTAATCGCCGCAGATTTCTCACCGGCGCGGTCGCGCTCGGCGGGGGCGCGGCACTTCTAAGCAAACTCAGCGCCGCGGAGAGCGTTCGGACAATAGACCCAAATAAGCCGCGCGAGAGCACAGCTCTGGCGAATAAAGACAAGCCGCTTCTTGAGCGGATCGATCCAAAGCCAGTCGACCCGCCCGGCGAAGCCGGCAGAGATTACACACCGATCGTTACGCCGAACAACGTCGCGCTTCCCTGGAAGATTGTCGGTGGCGTGAAAGTCTTCCATTTGATCGCGGAGGAAGTGGAGCACGAGTTCGCGCCCGGTCTCAAGGCTCACTGCTGGGGTTACAACGGCCACGTCCATGGCCCGACGATTGAGGCGGTGGAAGGCGATCGCGTTCGCATCTATGTGACAAACCATCTTCCGGCGGGGACGAGCGTGCACTGGCATGGGCTCCTGCTGCCGAACGGAATGGATGGCGTGGCCGGGTTGAATCAGAAGGTCATCAAGCCGGGCGAAACTTTCCGTTACGAATTCACGCTTCGTCAGCATGGCACCCATATGTATCACTCGCATCACGACGAGATGACCCAGATGGCGCTCGGCACCGTGGGACTCTTCATCATTCATCCGCGGAATCCGAAGGTGCGGCCGGATCGCGATTTTGCCCTCATAACACACGAGTGGCGTATCGACGTCGGCACGTCGCGGCCGAATCCGAACGAGATGACCGACTTCAATATCTTCACCTTCAACGCAAGGATGTTTCCGGGTACCGAACCGATGGTGGTGAAGCTCGGCGATCGCGTCAAAATCCGCATCGTCAATCTTGGCGCGATGAGTCATCACCCGATTCATCTGCACGGCTATCAGTTTAAGATCACCGAGACTGATGGCGGACAGATCGCCGAATCCGCGCAGCAGGTGGAAACGACCGCGCTTACCGCCGTCGGCCAGGCGCGCGCCTTCGAGTTCATCGCTGATGAGCCCGGTGATTGGGCGATGCATTGTCACATGACGCACCACGTCATGACTCAGATGGGCGACAAATTCCCCAACATGATTGGGGTCAAACCCGGCGACGTTGACCCGAAAGTGCAAAAACTGTTGCCCGGTTATATGACGATGGGCACCGATGGCATGGGCGACATGGCAACGATGGGGATGCCAGTTCCGCCAAACAGTACGCCAATGGTCGGTGGACAAGGCCCATTCGATTACATCACGATGGGCGGCCTTTTTACCGTCCTAAAAGTGCGCGAAGGCCTAACCAGCTACGAAGATCCCGGTTGGTATCAACATCCGCCTGGAACGGTTGCCAGCCCGGCTACGCCTGAAGAAATGCGGCGCGACTTGGAAATGGCTAGTAACGAGCCAGCAGCGAAGACGGTCTACACCTGTGTGATGCACCCTGAAGTTGTCTCCGATAAACCCGGCAAGTGCCCGAAATGCGGGATGACGCTTGTTGTGAAGAAATAATGAAATCCGCGGGCATCCTGCGCAGTCGTGGACTTTTCGCTGATGGCCTGGCGGTGAATTCCCGTTGAGAATACAAGGCTCATATAGCTTCATTCGCGTTTTCCTCGCCGGTGCGGTCGTAGCGTCCTACGGATGGCTCGGTCTCTCTCACTTTGAGAAAAAGCGGCATGGGGAGACGCCAGTTCCACCGGGACTCAGCATTTACCGTTGCACTGCAGACCCTAAAGCCATCGCAGCCCAGCTTTGTAAATGTTCCGAGTGCGGAATGCGACAAACGCCCGGAGATGAACTCTTGATCAAGCGCTGATGTTGAGACCACGATTGGCGTCCGTGGCCCTGCATCCTGTCACCCAAATTTTGCTCAGCGTTATTTTCAACGCTGGCTCGCAGGTGTTGCTGCGCCTGGGCGCGAGCGGGGTGGGTGGTGGAAACGGATGGGTCGGCCTTCGGGCGCTTGGCTCAGGCTGGGTCTGGGGGGGAATCCTCGCCCAGATCGCCAGTCTCGTGTTCTGGTTGCACGCGCTCCGGACAACGAAATTATTGATAGCCTTCAATCTTTCGGGACTACTCCACGTAATCGTTCCTTTGGGTGGATGGCTCATTTTGGGGGAACACATTCCGATCGATCGGTGGGTGGGCATAGCCTTGGTTCTGGCCGGTGTGCTCATCGTTGCTGCACCGGCCGCCAAGGTGGAGGAACGGCTGTGACGCCACTCGCCTTTTTTCTCGTGATCGTTTCCGAGCTGAGTTCCATCACCGGCCAGCTCCTTTTCAAACTGTCCGTCAATGAGAGCAACGAGAGCCGCAGGCGAACTGGTAAATTCCTACCCATCTTCGCGGCTGGCGTGGTCGCGATGGCGATTGGTTTCTTCGCCTGGTTAACGCTGCTCTCGCGGTTCGAACTCAGTTTCGTCTACCCCTTCGAAGCGCTCAGCCGCCTGATGCTAATTGGCGGCGCGGTGATTTTCTTAAATGAGAAGATGACGCCGCGGTTGTGGGTCGGCGCCCTCCTGATCACAACCGGGATCGTGATCGTGTCAGCAAGCCGCTAATGAGGTCGAGGGCGCGTTCCGCGTCTGAATGAACAATTTGCAGGTGCGCAAATTCAAAAAAGGCGCGATAAAACAGCATGAAAACAATATTGAGAACACTTGTAGTCGCAGTCATCAGCCTATCCTTCCTCAGCGCCGGTTTTGCCGGCGACCAGTCGAAGGACTGCGTCCACATGAAAAATGGCAAGATGATGATGATGATGGACGGCAAGGAAATGGCCATGGACAAAGAGATGACGATGAAAGACGGCAGCAAAGTGACGACCGATGGGACTCACATCACAAAAGACGGCACGAAGATGAAGTTGAAGGACGGCGACATGGTCATGATGGACGGCACGATGATGGCCGGCGGCATGAAGGACAGCGAAAAGAAATAACGTCGCCTCTCCCTTGCGATGCGGCTTCGGCGCCATGCGCCAATCCCGCTATTTCGAGCCGGCATCGAAAGGTGCCGGCTCTTTGGTTTTATCTCGCCTTTACTTCGAGCGTGAGCGTTGCGAAGTCGCTCTCCCAATCAATTTCGGGTTGGCTGGATTTGCGGATGTCTGTTCCGCGGAACAGCCAACGGCCTTCTTTGGTCAATCGAAACGAAACGCGGCCCGCTGCATCCGTCTTCCGGGTTTCGCCCTTCTTATCGTCTGCGCTCACTGCATTAAGTGAGAAAGCTGCGAATGGCTGGCCATCTTTTAAGACGCGCACGGCAAGCTCGTCGCCAACTTTCAAAACGGTCGGATCTGTCTCGGGCACGATCTCCAGAAACATTCCCACCCGCTCCGCCCAGGAAGTATCCGCTCTCGGCTCTCCCACGCGCGCGAATGTCTTCGGATGTTTCGTGTAGGATTCGCGCCAGCGCTGCGGCTTCATCTCCGCCCATTGTTTCCGCAGCGATTCCGGCGCATCGACTTCGTCCAAATACTCCTTCACTTGCTCGGGCTTCAGCTCAAGCGAGCGCGGCGGCAGTTTCACCCAGAAAGTGGCAATACCCGTCTCCGGCAATTCGGCCTTGAACTGCAATGAATTAGACGCGGCGATCTTGTTTGTGATGTCGAAAGTGTTGCCTGCCAGTCGGCACTTCGCGCTCTGCACTCGCTCTGGCTTCGGCCCAACGTCCAGCTTGGGGAATTCCATCCCGCTCGTCATATCCAGCGTTACCGTCGAGTTAGGCGCGACGTTGAACTTGTCAGGTATCAACCACGTATCGTGCGCCAGCGCCGTTATCGTCAACCCGGCAAACAGCATTGTGCGAACAGCGCATTCGACGATCTTCATCCGAGCACATTCGTTATATTGACCATCGCGCGCAAGTGAAGCTGCGCTCGCTCGCCGCAGGCGTTGCTAACGAAACCAAGGACAAATCCGCCCATCCGCTTCGATTGGCGGCAGGAGCTTTCGGCGGTGGCCGCGCTCGCAATGAACGATTACTGCGGCGTGTTTTGGAAGATTGCGCAGGAGGTGCGGTTTGATCTTGTGCTCTTCTTGATCGGAATAATTCCGGGACATTTGGCCACCGGTGTAACCCCATGATTTTTTGACCACGCGCTTTTTGCCGAGGAAATCGGCACTCTCGACGGCGCCTTCTTCATCGGCGGCTTTGAAGATCAGGCGATTGCGCAGATTGAGAGTGAAGACGCGGGCTTTCTCGCGGCCGAGCGGCGGGATGAATGAGCTGGAGGATTGCGCGGCAGCGACCACTGTCGCCTGCGCCTCGCGGATGACGTCGATGCAGTTGTAATCGCTCATACCGTCTTCGCTCGCGGTGACGAAACGCTGTGCCTCATCAGCCCACAGGATCAGCAAGTTGTCGCGACGCCGCTCTTCGGCTGGTTTGTCGAACCGGCGCAACGCGTGCGTGTAGAACAGCATCTTCAGAAACGTGTTCACGTAACGGCGTTCGAGTTGGAACTTTTGCGGCATCGCCACGCAGATGATCTTTCCGCGATCAATGTCGGCGAAGTCGAAGGTGTTTGCTGCGGGGCAAAACACCTGCGCGATGTCGGGAGTGATGAACGCCTGCAAGTAATTGGCAATCGTTTCTTTGACACCGCCGATCTGTTCGGGCGGCTGGGAAAGAAAACGATTCGAAAAATGCTCTGACAGCTCGCGCCGCCGAGCGGTTTGATGACTCGATGCGAGATCGGTCATAGCTTCATCCAAGTCGCCCTGGTCGAGCAGCAGATGATACGCATTCTCCAGCGTCACGTCGGCGCCAATCTCGCGGAGCGTTTCTAATGCGGCGGCGATGTGGATTTGCGCCTGGTTTTTGAAGAAGCCTTTGTCGCCGGCCTGACCCAAACTCGATGCGGTGTCCACCACGGCTTTTGCAAAAGTGTTATACGGGATGCTGCGGTCCGACGTGAGGTTGTATGTATGACGGGGACTCCACACGGCGGCCGATTGATCGTCGGGGCGCACCTGAAGGAGGATGAGATCGTCTTCGCGGCCGAAGTGTCGTGCCATTTCCGAGAGGGTTTCCCAGTAGAGGCCCTTATCGTCGATGCAGAGACCGCCCCACGTCGGCTCGTTTTGAAAAACCTGAAACAGCAACGGCGTGATTCCCGACCGTGTCTTGCCGGAACCGGTGTCGCCCGTGATCAGCCATCCGCGACAGAAATCGCTCCGTCTCCATTTGAAGCCCGCCAGTCGCACGACGGTCGGGCCAGTGCGGCTCCGAAGATAAGAGACTAGCGACGCCGTCGCGAGCATCCAGAGCAGGCCCGCTGCGATGTAGCCACCAGTTGCACTCACAAAAGCCGGATGAGAAGTCCGCCTATCACCATGCCCGCAACTAGGAGCGCGAACTGCGTCGCGACGCGCGCGCGGTTGATCCGGTGGACGTTCAATCCAAACCGACGCAGCTCGGCGACTAAATCAGAAGCTTGGTGAATAAAAGCTTTCGAGCGACGATCCAGCAGCTCGATCGTTCCGCGAAAATCTTCGAAGCCTGGCGGCGCGGCACCTGCATCATCGCGATTGATGCGAGCGTGCTGAAGTTGCAGCCGCACGAGTTCCAGCACCGCAATGATCGGGTCGTCGTCTGCGATGCGATACTTTCGCTGCCAGTCCGAGATCGCGTTCGCCAGTGGATCATCAGCATTCACGCCGCGAACCTTTCCGCCGCGTGCGGATCGCTCAGGAGCAGGTCAGCGGCGCGATACAGTTGACGGTAGAAACGAGTTTGCCACGCCTTCAGTCGCTGCCGGTCGAGCAAGTTGAATCCGGCGTGTGTTAAAGCGGAAGTGACCGTCGTGTTGTGCTCATTGAGTGCGGTCACGAGCCAGTCGTACATGCGCGGCATCGTGATCTCACGGCCATGCAGAACATCGACAGCCTGCCGTCGCGTTTTGCTGCCATCGTAAATTTTGAACGTGTCGCTGTGCGCTTCGTTCTTTACGACGACCCATGCGCAGCCATCGCGTAGTGCGTCCGATAAGATGCGCAACTGTTCCACGCTGTCTGCCTCGTGATTGACCGGACAGATGATCGTCAATCGTGCGCCTAACGAGCGCAGTACTTCCGTTAAACCGACCTCATCGAAGAAGTCGATGAACAGGTCGGTGGAAGCCGCGCGGCAGTCGATCACGAGAAGATCGGAAGTTTCCGCGGTCGTGAAGACGCGGTCGATTTCTCGGCGATGCTCGAGGTTAATGAATTCCGCTTCTGAGTGGAAACGCTTCAGCGTCGAGTTCTCGTGATCGCTGTCGATCGCACAATGAGCGATCCCGCAATCTTTCAGATACTGCACGAAGTTCGTGGCGAAGAAGCTCTTTCCGACTCCGCCTTTGCCGTTGATGACGAGGTTGATTTGTTTGTTCATGTGAAGGTGCGTTGGATCAGAGGTTGCGAGGATCGGCGACGCGCGGTCCCCGTGCGCGTGGACGCTCCGCTGGCGGTTCGGTGCGTGCTGTCGAAGTTGGTGCTTGTGCGGGCGGCGACGTTTGCGTGCCTTTTGCTGAGACCGCGCGACGATAACTAATTCGTCTCCGTGATCGTGGCGGCGACGCTTCCCCAGTCACCTCGGCGAGAAAGCGGGCGATCGTGTCGATGCCGACGAAGACACTGACGGTGGCGAGAAGTTCGCGGATGAGCCTAAGTGATGCGCCTTTTTGCCGCAGCTCGACGATGCCTTCTTTCATCGGCATCAATTTTGCGTGTCGCGCCGGTGACGGCGGCGTGAAGGTTCGGACAGCGTCGTTAAAACGCTGCGCGCGCGTGGAGATGTCATCAACGTCGCTCATCAGTTGGGGAGCGATTCAGCGACGCGACGGAAATTCCTTAGCAATGCTAAGGGGTAGGGCGTCCCTCCTTAAAAACTCTGGGTGCATACACCCTTAGTTCTCTCAGAGTGCAGTCGGTTGGCGGCTCCCTGTTTGGAGCAATTGATGGCGCGCGATGTAGTAACTCGATGACGTGCTGTCACCGAAGGCGCAGACCAATCTCAAAAACGCGAAGGGCTATTTCGAAGAGCACTTGAGCGTGGGCGATTATTACGCAGAGAACCACAGCGTCAATGGCGAGTGGATCGGACTTGGCGCTGCGCTCCTGGGATTGAAAGGTGGAGTTACACGCGACGCCTTCGTCGCGCTTTGTGAAAATCAGCATCCGGTTTCGAACGAACTTCTGACGCTGCGGAGAAACACTGTCAGGCGTTCGGCGACTGACAGCGAAGTCGCGAATCGACGGGTGTTTTACGACTTCACGTTCTCACCGCCGAAGTCAGTCTCGGTCGCGGCACTCGTGAATGACGACAGACGAATCGGCGTTGCCCACAATGAGGCTGTGAAGATCGCGATTACCGAATTGGAACAATTCGCTGCGGCTCGGGTGCGGCGTGGACGAACCAATACCGACCGCCGCACGAGCAACATCGTTGCGGCGCTATTTCAGCACGACACCTCACGTGCTCTCGATCCGCACCTGCACACGCACTGCATCATTTTCAACGCGACGCATGATCCCAAGGAGCGTTGTTGGAAGGCGCTGCAGAACTACGAAATGCTCGGCGCGCAAAAGTACGCCGAGAATGTCTATTATCATGAACTCAGCCGTGCGTTGCGCAGCTTTGGGTACACGATCAAAAACACACCGCGTGGCGATTTCGAGATTGCCGAGATTGGACGCGAATTGTGCGAGCGCTTTTCTAAACGGCATCGCGAAATCGACGAAAAGACACGCGAGTTTCTGAATTCGCATGAGGAAAAACGCAGCGGAAACAAAGCGGCAATCCGAGAGCACATCGCGCATAAAGAACGCGCGCGAAAGACAGCTCACATCGGTGATGAGCAACTGCGCAAGTTTTGGCGAGAGCAGCTGACAGCAGATGAAATTTCGGCGCTCACATTGCCGGAACGAAATCGTGACGGGCACGAGCCGAATTTCTCGGCTGCTGACGCGGTGTCCTGGGCCGAGAGTCATCTATTCGAACGTCGCTCAGTTGTTCGAGAGCATGAACTGTGGCGGCATGCATTGTCCGTGGCGCGCGGCGATTCGATCTCGATCACTGAACTGAAACGGGAAACTGCGTCACGTCCGTATCTGCGCGACATAACTGACAAAGTCGCTCATCGAGACGTACTCGCGCGTGAGTGGGAGATTTTGCAAACCGCGCGCGATGGTTTGAATCGGCATGCGCCGCTTGCCAACGCTGGCATCGACAAGGATCTGGCGGAAGATCAGCGCCGCGCGCTGTCCGAGATTCTCAGGTCGCGAAGTTTCATCACGCTGTTTCGCGGTGGAGCGGGAACAGGCAAAAGTTACGTGCTTCGTGCCGTCCAAACAGCGATCAGTGCGGCGAAAAATCCATCGGTTGTTTTGGCTCCGCAACGCCAGCAAGTCATCGGTCTCACACGGGATGGTCTCAACGATGCGCGTACTGTTCGAGAATGTCTGCAGCGAAGCGATCTGCCGGAACGTGCGGTTGTGATTGTCGACGAAGCCGGACAGATCGATGGCCGACAACTCCTCGACCTGATTCGCTTAGTTAAGGAACGGAATGGAAGGCTCTTGCTTTGCGGCGATACGCGCCAACACGGGCCGGTCGAAGCCTCCGACGCGCTGCGGGCGATAGAGCGTTACTCCGGGTTGCGCGCGGCCGAACTGAACCAGATTCGACGACAGGAGCCGAAGCGCGGTCGAACAGCGGAGGAGCGCAAACGCATTCGCCAATATCGTGAAGCGGTCGAAGCAGCCTCTGCCGGCCGATTGCTCACTTCATTTGACCGACTGGAGAAACTAGGCGCGGTTGCTGAGTGCGGAATTGTAGACCAGAACGCGCGCCTGTCTGAATGGTATCTCGATCTCGCCGCCCGCAATGAATCCGCGATCGTAGTGTCACAAACACGAGCTGAAGTCCGCGCCATTAACGACGCGATTCGCGACCGGCTCCAAGAAAATGGATTGCTGCCGGCCGAGAGTGCCGAGATTACCGCGCTCGAACAGATTGATCTCACAACTGCGCAGAAGCTCGACGCACAAAATTACGGACCTGATGCCATTCTCGTTTTCAATCGTGACGTAAGCGGCTGCGTTCGCGGCGCCCAAGCGAAGTTCGTCGGCTTAACTGCGAAGCGCCTCGTGTTCGAAACCGGCGGCAAAGTGCGCCACTTGTCGGTCGCGGATTTAGATCGTGTCAACGTCTGCCAACGGCGAGCACTCGCGCTGTCGCCTGGCGATCGGATTCAGCTCAAGGCGAACGGCCTCACGCGCGATCGTCGCAAACTCGCGAATGGCGAAGTTGTCACGATAGCGCAGATCAAGACAAACGGGGCGATCCGATTGGACGACGGCCGCGTGCTTCCGCCGAGCTATCGCCAGTTCCTCCGCGGCTACGCCGTAACGTCCTACGGTTCGCAAGGCAAGACTGTCGATCACGTCCTGTTTTCCGATTCTGCCGTCCGCGCAGCGACGAATGCGCAGCAGTGGTACGTCACGATCTCGCGCGGCCGGAAAAGCATTCAGATTTTCACGCCGGACAAAGCGGAGCTGCGTCGCGCGATCATGCGCAGTGGTGAGCGAGAGCTCGCGCTCGACCTCCTGCCGACCCGAACAACCCGATACGGCGTTCGGCGTCGCCTCATCCGCTCGTTCCGACGCGGACGCGATTTCGCGCGCCACATTTGTAACCGCGCGATGCGTTCCTGGACCGCTGCGCGCATCAATCACTCGCTGAAGCCCACCCATGAAATCCGAACGACGAACCGCAACGTCCGCGCCAACGTGCTGGCAGCGTGAGGCTGCATGTGCCTGCCTGCGGATCGAAACATCCGATCGCGCGGCACAGGTGTTCCCATACCAACATCTCGTTACCGCATCACTCGACTGCGGAGACGAAGCTGAAATCCTGCGCCTGATCTTCTCCACGCACGATGTTGAAATCACGGGGCGCAATCTGCGCGCCCTCTTATTGGCCGTGCAGGATTTCGCCGTGAAATGGGTGCGCACAATACCCGAACGGTACCGGCAAGTCGAAGAAGATACGGATCACGGCGTGATCTGGCGCATGACTGTGCAAGAGGCCGGTGAACAGCCTTAATCCTGCGTCGATGATGGCCGGCGCGAATCAGCACGACACGCCGTAATCCGCTCCCCCAGCGGAGCGCCGATCTCGTTCTTTTGTCTACGATCTGTTTCATGGACACGATCGAGTTCTCGCCGCCGACAACTACCGCTGCTGAAAAAGAGCGGCTCGCCTACTCGCTGAAAGAAGCGGCAGATCTTCTCGGCGTCGATTATTTCAGCGTTTATCGGCTTGTTCAGCGCGGCAAGCTGCGCGCCTGCCGCGCGCTTCGTGGCAAACTGCTCGTGCCGCGGACTGAACTTCTGCGGTTGCTAAAAACGGAATAACGCAACCCGCTCATGCCGGAGCCATACCGAAGCGGACGCGCTGTGCCTGGGCGAAGCTATGATCCTGCCGCAAGTGGCCGTACGTTTTCATGCACAATGCGCCACCATCTTTGTGACCGAGCCATCGGGACACAGTCGGGATGTCCACTCCGCTTTCGATGCAAATGGTTGCGAAAAGATGCCGCAGGTCGTGGTGCGTGATTCGCTTCATCCCGATCTTCTCCGCAGCGTGGGTCATACTCTTCTGACATTCGAAGACGCGCATCACGATCGAAGTTGGCGGTTCATCGGACCGGTCTTTGCGCAGCTCCGTAATCAATTGTTCAAGCTCCGGGATCATTGGCACGTAGCGCGTCTCCCCATTCTTGGTCGCCGTCAGCGGATCGCCGCGGACGTGGAGTTGATGACGTGCGAGGTTTGCGTCGCTCCACGTCACATATTTGGCCTCACCAAGGCGCACACCGCTGTACGCAAGAAAGCGTACCAGATTCGCGCAATCCTTCGACTGCCGCGCGCCCGCGGTCCGAATCTCTTCGACGAATCGAAGAAACTCCTCGCGCGACGGAAGCTGAAGCCGTTTCTGACGCACCTTCACGCGCGCCAGTCCCGCAGCCGGATTATTGAACCGCGCTCCCGTGCTGATCGCTTCCTGAAACACTGCGCGCAATGTGCCGATCGCGTTGTTCACGACACTGGCGGCATATTGCTGCTGGAATCGCCCCAACCAATTCTCGCAATCGCGCTCCGAAACCTTGCGTACGTCAGTTTCCTTCAGCGCGGGCCACGAGCGATTGATGAAGTCGAGCATGTCGGCGTAATAGTTCTTTGATCGGGGCTTCAGAGAAACGTTCGCGCGGACCTTTCGAAGGTAAACTTCGGCTGCATCTCCGACAGTCATTTTTCCGCTGGCGAAAGACTTGATTGATTCGTGGAGCGAGCGGTACTCGCGCATCTTGTCCGGTAGACGCTGCTTCGCTACCGAGAAGACGGTGGTCTCCAGACTCTGCCGGATCGGCTTACCACCCACTTTGAATCTGGCGAAATATGTTCCTGATGGTCGATAACGGAACAGATTCTGGACAGCTGTTCGTTCCCAAAGCGACTCGTCGGACTTCAGCATAGCGGCGGCTCCCGCTATGTTTGGCAAAGCCTGCCGGGACGATGCTCCGAGCCGGGAGCGGCTGTTCGATGCCGGCCGAGACGGCGCGCCAGCGCTCCTGCGTTTCTCACGCGAATCAGCTTGCCTGCGGAACCGTCGACGCGACAGTGGCCGCGTGGCATCGCAATCTTTCATCTCGCGGGCTGATGCTCGAGGCATATTTGCAAAAGGGGTACAATTTGGGGGTACAATGGCGCTTTCCGCCGGTGTCGAAGGTGCTATTTTCCCTCGTAAATGCCGGCATAGCTCAGTTGGTAGAGCAGCTGATTTGTAATCAGCAGGTCGTCGGTTCGAATCCGTCTGCCGGCTCCAGCAACTAATTGCTCTTCTTCTTTTTCGCCGGACTCGGTTCGGCATGAGCGCCAAACAGATGTTTGAAGCTGTTGCCGAGTTTATCGAGTCCGCTTGGCGTCGGCGTTGGTTTCGGCTTCGATGAAGCGCTCGAGCGCAGTTGAAACGCGACCATCGCGTCAGTGGTCCCATCGATCGTGACCGTCTTGGTGCGTTTGGGATAATCCGGGTGACGCGCGGCCAGAGTTTGTTTGCCTAACGGAAGATCGACAGTGAGCGGCGTGATGCCTAACGAGTGTTCGCCGAGGAAAATCTCCGCGCCATCGGGCGTGCTGGTGATGGTGGCGCTGCCATGCGGAAAAGTGTAATCGACCGGCACGTTTTCGCCGTTGTGCACGGCGATCTCGGCGCGATCGTCCGGCCAGCCGTCGTTGTGGAAAAACAATGTGTAACGACCGGGCGAAAGATCGTCGATCGTCGCCGGCGTGGTTCCGCTGCGCAGTGGAATGCTCCCCGGCGGTGTCTTGCTCGCGATCACGCCCGGGTAAAGGGAGTAGGTCGCGCCGGTCGGTGTGCTCGTTAGGTTGAGGGTCGCGTTAGTGGTCTTCGACGCGACTGTCATCGGCGTTGCCGTTGCTACTGCAGTTGCTTCTGGCGAAGGCGCGCTCAGCGCTTCGAATGTGAGTTTAGTCGGCACTTTTACTACTGCGGGAGGCTGCTCCGGTTCGGCCTTGTGCTGCGGCGTCGCGGACGCCGCCGGTGTGGATCGCACTTCCAGCGCGTAACCGACCGGTTCCGATTGTTTCTCTTTCGCAAAGGTAGTTGTCGATCTTTCATGCGGCCGGCTGATCAAATGCGTGGCGATAACGAGGGCCGCGCCGCCGCCGACCAATGCCGCAATGCGTTGCACCTTTTCTTGTTTCCAAAACGGCGGCCCTTTCGGCTCGCTCTTCAAGCGAAGCGGTCCGCCAAGTCGCAACTTGCGCGCGACATCAGCCGCGCTGCGCGGGCGATGGTCGGCATTTTTCGCAAGGCAGGCCGCGAGCGTCTCCTCCCAATGTTTCGGGATCGGCTCGCCTTTGATTTCAAATTTCTCCCGACGCTGCGCAATTGTCGGCGCCACAACTTCACGCACCTGCGAAGCGACATCGCCGCCGTAAAACGGCGGTTTGCTCGAGAGCATTTCAAAGAGCGTTGCGCCGAGTGCGTAAATGTCGTCGGCCGGCGCCGGATCCTCGCCGAGCATCTGTTGCGGGCTCATGTAATTGAGCGTCCCGCTCGAAGTCTGCACGCTAACGCAACGCATCGACTCGCGCAGAGTGCATGCGATTCCGAAATCAGTGATCTTCAATTCCGAGCGGCTGTTCACCATCAGGTTCGACGGTTTCAGGTCGCGATGAATTACGCGCGCCGAGTCATGCGCATAAGTGAGCGCATCACATAACGACGCTACCCAGGGCTCGAGTTCGCGCACTTCGAAGCAGCGCGACGGCTTTTGTACGCGCAGATGCGACAGGGTCGAGCCATCGACATATTCCATCGAGATGGCGGCGGCCGTTTCGTCTTCCACGAAATCGAAAATGCGGACGATGTTGGGGTGCGTCAGGAGTAAACTTTTTCGCGTCTCGCGTTTTAGATCTTCTTTCGCCGACGCGTCGAACGAGACGGCATCGGGGACAAGTTTCAGCGCGACCAGGCGATCGAGCCGGTCGTCACGCGCAAGCCACACGATGCCCATGCCTCCGCGGCCGAGGACTTTTTGCAGAGTGAAGCGCTTGAACAATTGCGCCCCGCCGACTACTCCGCGCTGCGTCTGTCCGTTTTGCGACTCCTCGTCCTCCGAGCAATAGACTTGCATCCGAACGCCGGAAAAAGCAGAGGGCGTGCCCTTGACGCAGCGTGGCATGCGTTCGGCTTGAGCAAAGGCGATGAGAAACGGCACCCTCGCCGCCTGGCTCGACGTAGGCGATCAACATTTCCCGTTGATCGGCAAGACGTGCTCCCTCGGCCGGGCCAAGGACAGCAACGTCGTCTTTGCGTCGCCGAAAGTATCTCGCCGACACGCGATCGTGCATGCTCAGGGAGGCAGCGAGTTTTCTCTTGTCGATCTTGGCAGCAGCAACGGCACGCACGTGAATGGTCGCCGCGTCATCGCGCCGGTGGTGCTGCATGACGGCGACATCATCCAGATCGGCGAACAAAACGTAATCTTTCGGCTCGAGCAGGATTCGTTAGGGGGCGACGAAATTTACGTTACGCAAAGTCAGATGACCGTGCGCGACGTGAATGAGTTGACCTGTTGGTTTCTGCTTCTCGACATCAAAGATTTTGTGCAGTTGAGCGGTGAGCTGCAGACGGAAGAATTGGCGCGGCTAGTTGGCTCGTGGCTGGCGGAATGCCGACGCGTGATCGAAGAACACGGCGGCACGCTGAGCAAATTTCTTGGCGATGGCATGCTCGTTTATTGGGACGTGCGCTTTGCCGAAGCCTCGAATGTGGCCGCGGCCTTGCAGGTTCTGTGTGGAATGCAGGCGCAAGGCCGTCCGGCGTTTCGTTGGGCTTTGCATTTCGGTTCCGCCGTCTTCGGCGCCGCCGCCGCGCCCGGGGAAGTGAGTGCGCTCGGTCAGGACCTGAATTTTCTCTTTCGCATCGAACGCGTGGCTGCGACCAACAAATTCCCCTGCGTCATCAGCGCGGCAGCTCGTGAGAATCTCAGCGGACACATCAATGGAAAACCGCTCGGCGTTTTCATGATTAAAGGCCTCGAAGGCGAACACCCGCTCTTCGGTTGCGAGAACGAGTAGTTGTCGATCTTACGCCGGCGCGGGGATATCGATCGTGAATGTCGTGCCGCGTTCACTGCTGCTCACGGTGATCGTTCCGCCATGCGCTTCGACCACCGCTTTGCTGATCGGGAGACCGAGGCCAGTGCCGTTCGTTTTTCCGTGCGTCATGAACGGCTCGAAAATGCGCGGCAGAATTTCGGCCGGAATTCCCGGTCCGGTGTCGGAAAGTTCGAACCGCACTTGTGCGTCGATCTTCCGCACGATTAATCGCACGATGTTGCCCTCTTTCGGACCAATTGCCTCGCGTGCGTTGCGAATGAGATTTGCGAACACCCGCAAAAGACGATGTCGATCTACGTGTAACAGACCGTCGTAAAGCATCTCCACCCGCACATCGATAAACGGACGGCAACGCGCGAAGTCGGGCTCGAGTTGACGCAAAAATTCCGACACGCCGACGTTTTGCAGATTGAGCTGGGTTTTGCCGCGAGTGAAATCGAGCAGCTCTTTCGTCATCGCCTCCATCTTCTCGACCGCGTCGCGAATCAGGCCCGACATTTTGCTCGTCAGCTCATCGTGCAACGTCGCGCGCATCACTTCGCACGCGCCGCGAATGCACATGATCGGATTGTTCATGTCGTGCATAACTGCGCCGATGGTCGAGCCGAGCAACGCCAACCGCTCGTTCCGCATCATCTCTTCGATGAATTTTTGATTGTTGTCGCGCAAACGCCGCGTGATCGAGCGCGTGAAATTGTTCAGCACTTCATGCGGCGCCAGACGCAGGAGCAGGTCCCAGCCTTCACGATCGATTCGGCCGAGCGTGACCGCTTCGACGGCAGCCGCCTGCGCCGAACGTTTGCCGCTGTCCACCAGCGCCATCTCGCCGAAAAAGTCGCCCGCCAGCAAAAACGCTAGCGTTTCCTGCTGGCCGGCGCGGCCGCGTTTTGAAATTTTGACCGAGCCTTCGCCGATGAGAAACATCGAATCGCCCGGCTCATCTTCTGCGAAAATCACTTCGCCCGGCTCGCAATGGACGATGTCGATCTTGCGCTGCATTTGCGCATGGACCGTTTCCCTGATCCCGCGCAAGAGCTCGTTCTCGCGAACTAGCCGCTGAATGTCTGCCGGCGCGCGCCGCGGTCTTGCCTTGGCGTTGGGGGAAATGTCGATGACGTTATGCGGCTGCATGGGGACGTCCGATTCAGAGCACCAAACATACCGGCGCGATTTACCATTTCGGATCGGAATTTGCCTCGGCTTGATTGCGCTCGTCGCGGCCGTCTTCGGCCAAACGCGGCATCACCAGTTCATCAACTACGACGACCCGCTCTACGTTTTGCAGAATCCGCACATTCTGGGCGGGGTCACGTGGCCGAGCCTCCGTTGGGCGTTCACACACGTGCATTCGCAAAACTGGCACCCGCTCACGTCGATCTCGCACATGCTCGATTGCCAGATTTTCGGGCTCAATGCCGGAGCGCATCACATGATCAATGTGCTGCTGCACGCGATCGCGTCGGTTTTGCTTTTTCTCTTTCTCGCGCGGACCACGAAGTCGCTTTGGCCAAGCGCGTTCGTCGCCGCCGTGTTCGCGATTCATCCGTTGCGGGTCGAATCGGTCGCGTGGATCGCCGAACGCAAAGACGTCCTGAGCGGCCTCTTTTTCATGCTCACGCTCTTGGCCTACGCGCGTTATGTGCGTGCGCCTTCGCTCGCGCATTACGTGACGATGTCGATCTTGCTCGCATGCGGTTTGATGTCGAAGCCGATGCTCGTGACTACGCCGCTGGTCCTGTTGCTTCTCGATTATTGGCCCTTCGCAAGATCGACATGGTGGAAGCTGGTCGTCGAAAAAATACCGCTCTTTGCGCTCTCGTTAGGCTCCGTCGTCGCTACGCTGCTCGCGCAGAACTTCGCGCTCGGCTCGGTGGAAATGCTTCCGCTTTCAGACCGCGTCTCGAACGCGATCGTCAGTTATGTCGAGTACATCGGGCAAATGTTTTGGCCGCGCGATCTCATTCCGTTTTACATCCACCCCGAAAATCGATTGTCGATCTTACAAGTCGCGGGCGCGCTTCTCCTGCTCATCGCCATCACGGTCGCGGCGTTCGTTAGGCGAAAACAAAATCCGTATCTGCTCGTCGGCTGGCTTTGGTATTTGATCATGCTCGTGCCGGTCATCGGCATCGTGCAGGTCGGACTACAGGGTCACGCCGATCGTTACACTTATCTGCCGCAAATTGGTCTCTACATTGCGTTGACGTGGCTGGTCGTTGACCTAACGAAGTCGCGCGCAATCATTCTCGCGCCCGCCGGGGTCGCGGCGGTGATGACATTGTCGATCTTATCGTGGAAGCAAACGACGCATTGGCGCGACACCGAATCGCTCTGGAGTTATACCTTGAGCATCACGCCGCAGAGCGACGTCGCGCATACCGGTCTCGCCGGCATTTTGTTCGCGCAGGGAAAGATCGACGAAGCGATCGAGCATTACCGGCGCGCCGTCGCGACGCGAGCTGGAAATTCCGGCGCGCAACATGGTCTCGCCGCCGCGCTCGAGAAACAACACAAAGTCGACGAAGCGATCGAGCATTACGAAAAGGCGCTCGAGCTCCAGCCCGATAACGTCGAGGCGAGTAACGCGCTCGCGCTTTTACTGGTGCATCGCGGCGATTACGCCGGCGCGATTCGCTGGTGGGAAAATACGTTGCGTTACGAAACCGAGGATGGAAACGCTTTGAACAATCTCGCGTGGATGCTCGCGACCTGCGCGGATCGACAACTGCGCAATCCATCGCGCGCGGTCGAACTGGCGGACCATGCGAACCGATTGGCCGAAGGTAAAAACGCGGTGGTGCTTCGCACGCTGGCCGTGGCATACGCGCAAGATCGACAATTCGATCAGGCAATCACGACGGCCGAGCGCGGCGTGCAAATCGCGGTAACCAACGTGCAAACGTCCATCGCGGACGATTTGCGCCGGTACATCGACATGTTCAAGCGCGGCGAAGCGCCGTGACTAAAACTGCGAACGAAACGGTAACGCCAGCCACTCGGTCGTGCGCTCCATCAGGGAGCGATCCTTGAATTGTTGCAAGGTGTACTCGCGCGCCCGCGACAAATCTTTTTCGAAGCTCGCTTCCATCTCGTGTCCAAATTTTTCGTCGTAAATGACAACGTCGAGCTCCTCGTTAATTTCGGACGAGCGCGCGTCGAAGTTCGACGAACCGATCATCGAGAACATTCCGTCGATCACCATCGACTTCTCGTGGATCATCGTCGGCTGGTATTCGAAAATCTTAACGCCGCCTTCGAGCAACTTTCCGTAAGCGGTGCGGCCGGCGGATTTCGTCAACGGTTGATCGTTTTTCGGCCCGGGCAAAAGAAGGCGCACATCAACATGTCGATCTACCGCCCTAACGAGTTGCTCGACCTGGTCGTTCGTCGGAGTGCAATACGCGTTCGTGATCCAGATGCGTTTGGTCGCGGCGGTGAAGGCGACGGCTTGCAGAAGCGGGACCGGCGCCATCGAAAATGATCGCGAGGTGACGACCTGCGCTTTCAAATCGGCGACCGAATCAAGTTCAGGAAACTGACCGGCGCCGGTCAGCGCCTCGCCGAAAGCCTTGATCCAATGTTCCTGAAACGCCGCCTGCATATTCGCGACGAGCGGCCCCTGAATGCGAATTTGCGCGTCGCGCCAATGTTTTTCGTCCTGCGCGTGGCCCGACCATTTCTCGGCGAAGCCGGCGCCGCCGGTGAATCCGATTTTTCCATCGACCACCAGAATGCGCCGGTGCGTGCGGCGATTCGTTCGATCGACCCGCCACGAATGCGTTGGATGATAATAAGCGAATTTGCAGCCGGCTTGTTTCATCATTCGCACGTCGGAATTATTCAGGCGCCACCCTGAGCCGATGCCATCAAGTAACACGCGCACTTCGACGCCGTTGCGCGCGCGTTCGGAGAGCGCGTCACGAAATTGCAGCCCGACCTCATCCGAATAAAGAATGAAAGACTCGAAGTTGATCGTGTTTTTCGCAGCGCGAATGGCATCGAGCATCGCGGGAAAATAGGCGTCGCCGTTTTGCAGGATGTCGATCTTGTTGCCGGTCACGAGATTCGGATCGGACAAGGCCAGGGCCGAGCCGATGAATTCCGGATCGCTCACCGCGAAGGTGTGCTCAAAGTGATACGGAATGGTGTGACGCCGAATGAAGAAAATGCAGAACAACGAAATGATTCCGAGAAAGAACGCGGTTAGACCGATCCAATCGCCGATGGTCAATTTCCAAAGCGGATCGTTCAGCCAATGCGACGCGCGGGCACGTTTTCTTTTTGCCATTTGTTAGGCCGGGGCCGTCCCGGCGAAGTGAAGATGCTCGAGAATGTTGCTGCGCAAACGCAGGAACGCTTCGCTGCTGCGATCGCGCGGTCGTGAAAGGTCGATGTCGATCTTGCGTTCGATCCGGCCCGGAGTCGGCGTCATGATCATGATGCGATCGCTCATGTAAATCGCTTCGTCGATATCGTGCGTGACGAGCAACATGGTAGTGCGTCGCGCCTGCCACAGCCGCAACACTTCATCCTGCATTTGCATGCGAGTGAAGGCGTCGAGCGCGCCGAGCGGTTCGTCCAAGAGCAGAACTTTGGGATGATTGATGAGCGCGCGCGCGAGCGCAGCCCGCTGCGCCATTCCGCCGGAAAGATGATGCGGATAGGCGTTGGCGAATGTTTCGAGACGGACCAATCGCATGAAGTCGTCCACCTCGGCGCGTTTTTCGCGCAATAATCCGCGCGCGACTAAACCCGCTTCGATATTGCGGCGAACGGTCAGCCACGGAAAAAGATTTGGATCCTGGAAGACGAGACCGCGTTCGGCGCTCGGGGCGGTGATCGGCTCGGAACCAATTGTGAGCTCACCCGAATCCGGCGTGTCCAAGCCAGCGATGAGCCGGAGCAGCGTTGATTTTCCGCAACCGCTCGGACCGATCAGCGCGACCAGTTCACCGGGCGCGAGTGAAAGAGAGATGTCGATCAAAGCAAGGCGGCGCGTAAGCGGATCATCGGGCGCGGCGAAACTTTTGGAGATCCCGCGCAGCGAGAGCGCCGCGGGTTCGGTTTGAGCGAGCGTTACCATTTGATCACTCCCTTTTGCCAGACGAGCACGCGATCACGCACTTTGAAGAGCAACGTCATAATGCTGGAAAAAAATGCGGCCATGATGATGAGTGCGGCAAAAACTTTTCCGTATTCGGCCCAGCCTTGCGCCCAACTCACATACCAGCCGAGTCCTGATTTCACGCCGATGGATTCCGCGACCACGAGCGTGAGAAACGAAGCGCCCAGCCCCATGAAGAGTCCGATAAAAATATTCGGCAACGCTGCCGGCACGGCGACGCGAAAGATGAGGTAACCGCGGCCCGCGCCCAATGTTCGCGCCACATCGAGATACGAAGCGCGCGTGTTCGAAATTCCCGACGAGGTCAGCATCGTCACCGGAAACCAGACGGCGAGCGCGATCAACGCCATCGCTGAGAAGGTGCCCGACGGCGAAAGAACCATGGCGAGCGGAATCCACGCCGTCGCCGGAATCGGGCCGACGATTTTCAGGACCGGCATTCCCCAATAACGAATTTGGCGCGACCAACCGATGCAGAGTCCGCTGAACAATCCTGCGAGCACGCCGAGCGCGTAACCGCATAACAACAACACGAACGAGTGCCAGGTGCTGTCGAACAAAAGTTTGTAATCGCTGATCAGACTCTGCAGCACTTTTGCCGGGCTCGGGAAATACGGCAGCGGAAGTAAACGCAAACCGGTGGTGATGATTTCCCAGAGGCAAAGCAGCAGTGTGCCGGCGGCGAGAATGGGGTGAACATTTTGTCGCCAGCGACGCACCGCGCTCGAGAAAAGTTGCGCGGGCGCGGTGAAAACTGCGATGGCGAGAACGGTGCAGAGAAAAATCGTGTAGTAGCGCGTTTCGGCGGACGGTTCGTTTTTGGAAATGAGGAGATGCACCACCAGCGTGATGGCGACCGCGCCGAAAAATGTGAGCAACGATTGCAGATGTTTGCTCACCGGCGGCGGCGCGATCTGGCGGCTCCGCGCAAGATCGACATCTTCCTCTGCGCTATTCTGCATCACGCGATTCTGTTATCGCGTCGCGTCTTTCGCCACCATCGTTTTTGAAAGATGCTGCGCATTCGGGTCGGCCAGGTTCGGCGCATCCTGGTCGGGCTGATCAAACATTTTGCGGCGACAGCACGAATCCCCCGCGTCTTTCTCGATCAACGCCGCCATCAAACGAATGTCTTCGTTAGGCGAAACTTGTCCGCCCGCGACTTTCTCCACTTGCAACGATTTGATCCAATCGTCGCTCACGCCATCGAGCTGCATGAACGCGCGTTTCGCCAGTGCGTTCGTGTCCGTTTCCGGCGCGAGCATCTTCGCCGCTTTCATTTCACGCGCCGCGGTGACGAGCGAATCCGCCGCCATTTGCACCGCGGGAATGTAACGCAAACGCGCGAGCGCGACCGTGTTCAACTCTTCCGTTGACGCGAGATATTTTTTTTCGACGGCGAGAGCGGCCGCCGTTTTTGGATTTGTTTCGACCCATTTCGCGCCTTTCAACATCGCGCGCGTCGCCGCGGCGGCGCGTTTCGGATTCGCGTCCACCCATTTGCCGTTGGCGATGACTTCGCAGCAATATTCTTCGTTGTAAGGCGCGTCCATGATCTGGTCGGCGATGTTGCGCACTTTGCCTTCGGCGATGAGCAAGCTGCCGATCGGCTCCGCGTTCGCGACCGCGTCGACTTCGCCTTTGTCGAGCGCGAGTCCGAGCTCACCCGCCGGATAAACTTTCCAAATGATATCTTTGCCCGCGTCGATCCCGTGCGTTCCGAAAACGCGATTCGCGAAAACGAACGGCGGCGTTCCCATTCCCGGAACACCGATGCGTTTGCCTTTCAGATCTTCAATGGTGTGGATGTTCGTCCTCACGCCCGCCTGTACGCGCAGGCATCCGCGATGAATCCCGGCGAGAAATCGCACATCCAGTCCCTGCTCGATCGGTTTCAAAAAATACATGATGAGATGATGCGTGATGTCGTAACCGCCAAGCGCGAGCGTGTCCTTGTAGTTCGTCCAATTACATTTCACCAACTCCGGTTCGAGCCCTTCCTCTTTGAAAAATCCTTTTTCGTACGCGACGTAGATTGGCGCTTCACACGTGAGGCCGATGTAACCGACACGCACTTTGTTCGACGATGCGGAGGAAGCGGAATTTTTTTTGCCGCAAGCTGTGAGCGACAGCGCCAGGAGGACGACAAATGTTTGAGCGCGCATCGCGGTATTTGTAGCGGCTTTGACGCAGGGAAGCGAAATTGTTTCTACAACAACTGATAAGGATCGACATCGACAGCCGCGATGACGTCTTCGGGTAATGGCAATTTATCGAGCGTCTCGCGCACGAGCCGGCTCAAACGCACGATCGCGCTTCCGCGCAGCAAAATGTGAAAGCGGAAATTTCCCTGCAACTTCTCCAGCGGCGCGGCGGTTGCTTCCCCGACCATGAATTCTTCGCCTAACGATTCCTTCAAACGCCGCGACAACGTTTCGGCCGACAATTTCGCGCGCGCTTCGTGTGTCGATCTTACCGTAATGAGGATCGCGTGCTTGAATGGCGGGAAGTCGCAACGTTCACGAAACTCAAGCTCCTGTTCGAAGTAGCCGGAGAAATCGTGATGTCGCGCGAATTGGATCGAAGGCGAAAACGGCGTGTAAGTTTGCACGAACACTTCGCCCGGCGTGTCGCCGCGGCCGGCGCGACCAGCGACCTGCGTGAGCAACTGGAACGTGCGTTCGCCCGCACGAAAATCCGGGAGGTGGAGCGAGAGATCGGCATTGATGATTCCGACCAGGGTCACGTTTGGAAAGTGCAGACCTTTCGCAATCATCTGCGTGCCGACCAGGATGTCGATCTTGCCCGCGCGAAAACTGAGGAGCGTGTCGCGATAAGATTGCTTGCGTGTCATCGAGTCGGCGTCCATCCGCTTCACGTTCGCTTGCGGAAAAATCTGCGCGACGGTCGATTCCACTTTCTCGGTGCCGAATCCCGAATAGATGAGCGCATCTTTTCCGCATGCCGGACATTTCTTCGGCACCGCCGCCGTGTGTCCGCACAAATGGCAGCTCAAGCGTTGCGAATGTCGATGGAAGGTAAGCGCGACGCTGCAGTTCGGACAATTCCGCGCTTCGCCGCAGTTGCTGCAAAGAAGTGACGTCGAAAATCCGCGGCGATTTAAAAACAAAATCGTCTGCTCTTTTTTAATGAGCCGGTTCTCGATCGCCGCGCGCAACTTCTCGGACAAGATCGACATCTTATTTTCACCGCGCCCTTCCTGGCGAAGATCGACAATGCGCATAAGCGGCATCTGATTGTCGTCCACGCGCTGCGTCAGATTGGCGAGCTGATACTTTCCCGTCGTCGCATTGTGATATGACTCGAGCGAAGGCGTGGCGCTGCCGAGCACGACGACGCACTTGTCGATCTTCGCCCTAACGACCGCGACATCGCGCGCGTGATAGCGCGGCGCCTCCTCCTGTTTGTAAGTCGTCTCATGTTCTTCATCGACCACGATGAGCCCGAGATTTTTTAGCGGCGCGAAAATCGCGCTGCGCGCGCCAATAACGATGCGCGCGCGACCGGAGTTAATCTTGTGCCATTCATCGTGCCGCTCACCTTCGGACAAATGACTGTGCAACACCGCGACTGCGTCCGCCGATTCGGCGAAGCGACCTTTAAATCGTTCGACCGTTTGCGGCGTGAGCGAAATTTCCGGCACCAGGACAATCGCGGTGCGGCCGAGCTCGAGCGTTGCGCGAATCGCCTGCAGATAAATTTCCGTTTTGCCGCTGCCGGTCACGCCGTGCAGCAAAATCGGTTTCGCGTTTTCCGGATGCGCGAGCGCGTCCGCAATTTTCTTCAAGGCCGCGACCTGTTCCTCATTGAGAACAAGGTTCGCCGTGGCGAGGAATTCCTCGTCGCTGTGTGGGTCGCGCTCGACTGTTTGCTCGCGCACTTCGACGAGGCCCCGCTTCACCAGCGCGCGCAACGCCGCATTATCGAGCGAAGTTTGGCGCAGCAATTCCGCGGCCGCAGTTGGTTCGCGCAATTTTGTGATCGCATCGAGCAGCTCCGCTTGCCGCGGCGCGCGGCGGCGTAACATGTCGATCTTGTCCTTGTCGATCTTGCCACCCGGCAGGACGAACATTTGTTTTTTGAAACTGACCTTCGCCTGCCTAACGACTTGCGGAAGCACGCTGCGCATGACCGCCTCGATCGGGCAGCAATAGTACGCACTCATCCAGCGCGCCAGCTCGAGCAGCGATTCGTTTAGCGCCGGCGCGTCGCCGACGAGCGCTTCGATCGGCCGAATTCCCTTCGCGTCGCTTTGCTCGAGTAGCGCGATCACGGTCCCGAGCGCGTGTTTGTCGCGAAACGGAACTCGCACGCGCGAACCGACGCCGATCCGTTCCGCGAGCGTTTCCGGCACGGCATAATCGAGCTCGCGATGAATGGCCCGGTCGATGATGACGCGAGCGAAACGCGAGTCAGTCGGGGCAAGCACGCCGGAATTTAATTGAAAATCGAGTGATTCACGAGCATGAGCACGTGCGATATTTCCGGCCGATGGCTCGATTCCTTTTCAAGTTGATCTTGTGCCTCTTGCTCGCGCTCGCGGCGGGTTTCGGTTGGCGCGCGATTCGTTCGGGCGATCCGCTATACACATTTTACGAATGGGTAAGTCCGGCGCGCTTTCAGAAATTTGATCCGCTCATTGAAGCGGTCGCGGCCGAACATGAGCTCGACCCGATGCTGGTGAAAGCGGTGGTGTGGCGTGAGAGCCGGCTCGATCCGCAGAAAATCGGCAGCGCGGGCGAGCGCGGTCTCATGCAAGTGAGCGAGAAAGCGGCATTGGAATGGGCGGGCGAAAACAAGATCGACAATTTCCAGCCGGAGGATTTGTTCGACCCGAAACGCAATCTCGAGGCGGGCAGCTGGTATCTGCATCGCGCGCTTGAGCATTGGAAAATCGAGCCCGACGCAGTCCCGTTCGCGCTCGCGGAATACAACGCCGGCGCCAGTCGCGCGCAACGCTGGGCCGGCGGCAACGCCAGCCCCGCCATGCCTACGCGCGATTTTTTGCGCAACATCGATTTCCCGGCGACGCGCAAATACGTCGAGTCGATCATCGAGCGCTACCGTTTCTACAAACAGCGTGGCCGGATGTGATTTGTTAGGCAGAAAATTCGCGCGCGATTTGTGCGTTAATCGACGCGACCTCACTAAGATCGACAGGCACATCGACGCCGCGTTGCGGCAAAGCCGCAATCACTTTTTCGGTCGCAATATTTCCAACGAGCGCGTCTTGCGCGAAGGGACAACCGCCCAGCCCGCCGATCGCGGAATCGAATCGGCGACAACCCGCATCGTAAGCCGCGAGCACTTTTGCCGTCGCTTCTCCCGGCGTGCTGTGCATGTGAATGCCGATGTCGAATTCATTTCCAACCGCGTTCATGACTTCGCCGATCAGTTTTGCCGAAGCGATCCCGACAGTGTCCGCCAACGAAATCGACTTCACGCCAAGATCGACAATTGCATTCACGAGGCGCTTGACTTCATCCGCGCTCCACGGATCGCCGTACGGATTTCCAAACGCCATCGAGATGTAGGCGACGATGTCGAGACCTGATCCGCGGATCGCGCGCAAGATCGACATGTTCTCTTCCGGCGATTGATTTTGATTCTTGCGCAGGAACGTCGGCGAGACCGAAGTGGGAAATCCGAGCGTGGTCACACGCTTCGTCGCGACCGCGCGTTCGGCCCCGCGTTCATTCACGACGATGCCGATAAGATCGACATCGTTAGGCAAATCGATTTGCGCGAGCACTTGTTCGCTGTCCGCCATTTGCGGGACGGCTTTGGGCGAAACGAAACTGACGGCGTCGATGTGCTTGAAACGGGCGTCGATGAGCGCGCGCAGATAACGCGCCTTCAATTCTGTCGGAATTTGTTTCGGCAATCCCTGCCACGCATCGCGCGGGCACTCGATCAGTTTGATCGACATCGTGCTGCCGAGTTTATTCTCGGTGAAGAGTTCAGCAAATGACGAAGGCCGAAATCGCAAATGCACTTCAGGAAATATCGACGTTGCTCGAGCTGAAGGACGAAAATGTTTTTAAAGTGCGCGCGTATGCGAATGCGGCGCGCTCGATCGAAGCGTGGGGCGGCAGCTTGTCCGATCTGCAGGATGAAGAAGCGCTCGCGAAAATTCCCGGCATCGGCAAGGCGATCGCTGGAAAGGTCAAGGAACTCGCGTCCACGGGTTCGCTGAAATATCTGGAAGAACTGCGCGGCGAATTTCCGGCCGCGATCCTGGAATTATTTTCGATCTCGGGATTGGGCGCGAAGAAGATCAAGGCGCTGCATGAGCAACTGAAGATCAATTCGGTCGATGAATTGCTGAAGGCGTGTCAATCGGGGCGCGTCGCGGAATTGCCGGGATTTGGCGAGACGACGCAGGCGAAGATTTGCGCGAGCATCGAGCAACGCGCGAAACATGCCGGCTCGTTTCAGTTCGGACAGGTGGCGAATGAAGCGGAAGATTTGTTAGGTAAACTGCGCGCGCATCCCGACGCAGTAGATGTCGATCTTGCCGGAAGTTACCGGCGCCGAAAGGAAATCGTGCGCGATCTCGATTTCATCGTCGCGACGAAGAAGCCGGACGCGATCACGAAATTGCTAGTCGAACACCCGGCGACCGAATCGATTATCGCGCAAGGTCCGACGAAGACGAGCGTGCGTTTGCGCTCCGGAATTCAATGCGATCTGCGCGTGGTGAGCGCGGCCGAGTATCCATTCGCGCTCAATTATTTTACCGGGAGCAAGGAGCACAACATCGAGATGCGGAACCGCGCGCTGAAACGCGGCTGGACATTGAATGAGTATCGACTCGCACCACTTCCGCCCGATCCCAACGCGAAACGCGCAAGATCGACAATGAAGATTCCGAAAGTGCGCGATGAATCCGATCTCTATCGCGCGATGGATCTCGATTACATCCCGCCGGAATTGCGCGAGAACTGCGGCGAGTTCGAAGCGGCCGCGAATCACACGCTGCCGAAATTGATCGAGTTCAAAGACATTCGCGGCACGTTTCATTGTCACACGACCGAGAGCGATGGGCACAATACGCTCGAAGAAATGGTCGCGGCGGCGCAGTCGTTAGGCCTGGAGTATCTCGGCATCGCCGATCACAGCAAGAGCACCGTGCAGGCGCATGGCCTCGACGAGACGCGGTTGCGCGCGCAGGTCACAGCTATTCGCAAGTTGAACAAAAAGCTGAAGGGTTTTCGAGTTTTTGCCGGCGTCGAGTGCGATATTTTGCGCGACGGTTCGTTAGACTTTCCCGACGAGGTTTTGCGCGATCTGGATTATGTGGTCGTCTCAGTCCATTCCGTTTTTAATTTGAGCGAAGCGGACATGACCAGGCGCATCATTCGCGCGATGGAAAATCCTTACGTGACGTTCCTCGCGCATCCGACGGGGCGCTTGTTGCTCAAGCGCGAAGGGTACGATGTCGATCTTGCGAAGATCATCGACGCCGCCGCGGAAACGGGAACCTGGATCGAACTAAACGCCGCGCCGAAGCGCCTCGACATGGACTGGCGCTGGTGGCCGCGTGCGAAAGAACGCGGCGTGAAATGCGTGATCAATCCGGACGCACATCGAGTGGAACGAATTAACGATTTACGTTTTGGCGTCGGCGCTGCGCGGAAAGGTTGGCTGACGAAAGCCGATGTGGTGAACACACTTCCGTTAGGCAAGATCGACAACGAACTGCAGCGCAAACGCGCGCGCTAAATCGTTTCGCGTTGCGGCAGGAACATGGTGAGACATTTGCAGGCGCCGCCGGCTTTGAGGAATTCGCTCATGGGCAATTGGTGACACTCGTAGCCGCGGTCGCGTAATTGCCTAACGAGATTCGGCGCGCCTTCCGGCAAAACCACTTGTCGATCTAACACGACAGCGTTGCAGGAAAAGTGCACCGCTTCTTCTTCGACGACATCGATCAAATCGGTGACGTGATCGCGAATGGTGTGCTGTCCATATTCATCGAACGCCGCCGGAAACCAAAACGCGCCGCCATCGGGCAGCGGACAAAAGCAGGTGTCGATGTGATAAAAGCGCGCATCGACCAGCTCGACCGAGATGGAGTGACAGCCGAACATCTCCGCGACTTTGTGATGTGATTTCACGTCGGAGCGAAATTTGTAACCGCAGAACAAGGTGTCGCCGCCGAAAAGCGCGTCGCCTTCACCTTCGAAATAATAATCGTTCGGCAACCAAGTGACTTCGTAGCCGTGTGCTTCCATCCATTTCGCGAAGTAGGGCGCTTCGCCGGCGCGTTCCTGATGACGAAAATTACTCGGGACAAATTTTTTTCCGATGGCGAGGCCGGCGTTGGCGGTGAAGACCATGTCGGGAAGTCCTTTGACCGGCTCGACCAGGTGAACTTTGCAGTCGAGGCGCAGGAGCGTTTCGTACAGACCTTTCCACTGTTGCTGCGCGATCGCGGCTTCAGCGCCGCGAGCGCGGCTCATCCAGGGATTGATTTCATATTCGATGCCGTAGTGGTCCGGCGGACAAAGAAGGAGTTCCCGCATAAAATCGACAACTACTTGTTAGGCCGGCTCACCTCAGCACCGTGCTGGCGCAGACGCTCGATCAATTCATCAAGCGAAGCTTGGTCCGGTGCCTGGATCTCGATGCGGGCGAGGCTGGGATCGATGCGCTTCTGGCCAATCTTAAATTCGACGATGTTAAAGGTGGCGCGTTGGGTCACGATTTGATCGAGCACCTTGGGTAGAATCAAGGAGTCGATAATGTGGCCACGCAGTTCGATTGTCTCGGAAACCATCGAGCCAATTTAGCGAGAGAAATGCGTCCGCCAAATTTGCGGAGGCGCGATGCAAGATCGACAACTACGGTTAGGCAATGACGAAGGCGATGGACGATCTGGTTGCGATGGAAACAAAGATCGCGCTGGTGCTGGCAGTGAAACCGGAATGTTTCATCACGCATCCGGCGGAGTTGCGCGTGCTGAAGCAAATGAGCGCGGAGGACCTTCACCAATTCGCGCAAAGGCGGGGCTGGCGAACGGTCTGCCGATTGGGCGGACGCCAAATCGAATTCTATAATGACGTGACGGTGCGGGGGGACGCCGCCGCGCGGTATGATTAACGTTCGTCCACTTCACGCGGTCCCGACATCGCCGGCGATGCTACTCGGACGCGTTTGGTCACGTTGAATGTGGCGGAGGTGATTCCGCTGGGGATCATGCCGTTCTTGCTCGCAAATGCCCGGACGACGGCGGACTGGGTAAGAGTGAACTCATGCGAATAAATGGGCGAAGTGTTCGTGGGATAGCTGCCGTCGGTCGTGTAACGAATGGTGGCGCCGGAGGTCGCAGAGGTAATCGTTACGCTGACTTTGCGACGGAAGCTGCCGCCATTTGGGATTATGCTGGGCGGCGCGACGCGTGGCGTTGGAGTAGGCGTAGCAGTCGGTGTTGCACTGGGCGTGGGCGTTGCCGTCGGTGTCGGCGTCGGCGTGACGGTTGGCGTCGGACTCGCCGTCGGCGAAACGGTCGGAGTGGGCGTCGCGCTATTTCCGCTGGTCACGGTCAGCACGCCGACTCCGTTTGCGGATTGGCCATCGGGATTGGTGACGGTGACGTTCTGCGGGCCTTCCGCGGCGTTGGTGGTATCAAGGTCAAGATCGACATGTGTTGGATCGACATACGCGATCGCATTCACAATCACGCCGCCGGTTACATTCGCGGCGATATGTTTGGCGAAGCCCGCGCCTGGATCAAAGAAACCGGAGCCATTCGTGGACGTGCCGGTGATGATGACATGCACGGAAGATTGGCCGGTGGCGACGCTATTGTCGGCAGAAGCAGGAGTCGCGGGCGGCGGCGCATCGATGCGCGCGACTTCGACGCCGTAACTGTTCGTCGCGGCGCAAAATTCCTGCACCATCCACATCGTCATGTCGTCGGTCGGATCGACACTGACGAAAGAGTAATCGCCCCAACGGCGTCCATTGCTCCCACCGGGATCGCTCGAGGGATTATACGCGGTGGTGCTGTTGGTAATAATCGTTGGGCTGGCCACGCTGCCGAGCGTGTCGGTTGCCAGTCGTCCGCTGGTGGCAACGTTGATGCGGAAAGGCGAACCAGCGGTGCTGAAACCAAACGCGGCATGACCCTGGCCGGAAATTCCAATCGACGGCATCCAATATTGTCGCGACGAACTGACGCCGAATGTGGAGTCGAAGATAGTGCCCGATTGGACCACCGTCGGCGCGCCGAAACCCGCCGGAACACTCAATTCGTACCAACGCACGGCGCTGCGGCGGTTCGTGTCGGAGGTTGACGCAACGCCGCCGGAGGTAACGGAGACCGAGTGCGCCGTCCACAGACGACCGTTGCGGATTTGCGCGGCGTAAAGTCGGTCGTCGAGCGCGTCGAGACGGCCCGGGCTACCGCCGGTGTTGCCGAGGTGGTCGACCTTAATCGGCCATGATGTGGCATTCACGGTAATCGCGATATTGCCGGAGATCGTCGGCGTGCCACCGGGATCGCTGACGCGGCGCATGATCAGCCGACCAAACGCGCTATCGCTCGGGCCGATGATGTAACCTTCAGTCGCGTTCGGATCGAAATTATCAACCCCGCGCGGACTGTCCGGACCATCGCCGCCGGTGATAAGATTGCGGAATGCGGTCGTAACAATCGGGCCGCCGTTTAAGAGCGAACTCTTTCTAATAACGAATGCGGAGGTGGTAATAAACGAACCACTGCTCGCCCCAAACATGTTCCCGCCGATGTAAAGTGCATTCGCATCCAGCCCGAGCGATTCGTAATCGAGAAATTCGCCCGTGCTCGCGCCGCCCACGGTGTTCTGTTGCACGTAATAAAATGTCCACACGGTACTCGGAGTAATGACGCCGGCGCTGGCCGCATCAGACACGGCGATAAGAATACGATTCGGCGTATCGCCGATGCTGCTCGAGGAACTGCTCGGCACGTCGATGATGACGAGAAACCAGCGATTCGTTAGGCGATCATAACGAATCTGCGGGTCGCTCGTGAAATTTACTGCCGCGGGCGTCATGACCGAACTGAAGAACGAGTCAGGATCGACATTCATCACGCCGTCAGCGGCGCCGGTCGCTTTGCTAAAGCTGCGCAAACGTCCGTTCACGAAAACGATAAACTGCGACGGGCCGACCGCGCCCATCGAGTCGGGCGGGAACGCGCCCGTTTCCGCCGGCCCGGTCACGCCGAGGAATGTGGTACCGACGGTTTGCGCGGTTGCTTGCGTGACCGTGGCTGCGCTTTGAGTCGCGACGTTGGCCGGACGGCCCGCGCCACGATGTGGCCAGTGCGATTCGAATTCAGCATTCGCGTCCTGCGGCCGCTCTTCGCGACCCGGAATCTCAAATTCGCGTTTCAAATACGTATGGCGTCGCGTCGCTTTCGCGTCCGGATCCGCCATGATGTCGCGCATCGGCTTCGATATGCCTCGCTCGCCGCGTTCGGTTTGGCCGGCAAAATGTTCGCTCTCGGGCTGGGCGTGTGTGCCCTGGGCTTGGAGAAATGCGCCTTGGTGAAAAGCTGCCGCTGAGATCAGGGCGAGCGTGGGCGCGAGAACGCGTCGAAGGGTGGGAATAGTCATCTTGTTTGGGGGGACAAAACAATCAGCAAGTTCATTGCCGCTGGGGGTCGCTGATTATGCCGATCTTTTAATCGCGCGCAAATAATTTAATCGGTCGTGATTCGATCAGCGCCGCCGTCTGAAAAAAATCCCGTTAATGGGCTCGTCGCAGATGCGATTGTCGATCTTGCGCTAAGCCCGATCTCTCGCGCTTCGCGTCCGGCTTCGACTGCTTTTTTGAATGATTGCGCCATGCGGATTGGATCAGACGCGATTGCGATCGCCGTATTCACCAGTACCGCATCCGCGCCCATTTCCATCGCTTCCGCCGCCTGACTTGGCGCACCCAGTCCCGCATCCACCACCACCGGCACCGTCGCTTGTTCGATGATGATCTCGATCTGCGCCCGCGTTTCGATTCCGCGATTACTGCCGATCGGCGAACCGAGCGGCATCACTGTTGCCGTGCCGACATCTTGCAATCGTTTCGCCAAAACCGGATCGGCATTGATATAGGGCAACACCGTAAATCCTTCTTTCGTGAGAATCTCGGCGGCAGCGAGTGTCTCCACCGGATCGGGCAGCAAGTAGCGGGGGTCGGGATGAATCTCGAGTTTGATCCAATTCGGCAAGCCCGCTGCGACCGCAAGACGCGCAAGTCGCACCGCTTCCTCCGCGTTGCGCGCCCCGCTCGTATTCGGCAACAGCAAAAACTTTTCGCGATCGATGAACTCGAGAATGTTCGCGAACGGATCTTGTTTGCCGGAAAGATCGACACGGCGCAACGCCACCGTCACGAGCTCCGTTCCGCTCGCGACCAGCGCGTCGCGCATCAATTCGTTCGACGCGAACTTGCCCGTGCCGAGCAAAAGCCGCGACGTGAACTCGCGGTCCGCGATTTTCAATTTCGACGGTTTGTCCGACATCGTGGCGAAACTTAAACGAATTCGCTGTACGAATCGAATTGCTTCCCGCAAATTCTTCGCGTGACCCAATTCGATCTTCGGCTGGAGGATTGCGTCGCCGGCATGGGGAAGCTGCCGAATGAACATGTCGATCTTGTCGTTACGTCACCGCCCTACAATCTCGGCATTCGCTACGGAAAATTTTCCGACCGGCAAGATCGACAATCGTATTTGAAATGGTGCCGCGAATGGGCCACGCAAATTCAGCGCGTTATTAAAAGCAGCGGTTCGTTCTTTCTCAACATCGGCGCCGCGCCGTCGAATCCGATGTTGCCGCACGAAATCGTTTTCGAATTGCGCGAATTCTTTGTCCTGCAAAACACGATTCACTGGATCAAATCGATCGCGATTGGAGAACGCACGTTCGGACATTTCAAACCGATCAGCTCGCCGCGATTTCTGAATGATTGCCACGAATACGTTTTTCATTTCACGAAAACGGGCAAGATCGACATCGATCGCTTGTCGTTAGGCGTGCCGTATCAGGACAAAAGCAACATCGCTCGCTGGTCGCACACGGCCGGAAAGGACGAGCGTTGCCGCGGCAACACCTGGTTCATTCCCTACGAAACCATTCAAAGCCGCGCGAAGGAACGTCCGCATCCCGCCACCTTTCCTGTCGCGCTCGCGGAGAATTGCATCAAGCTTCACGGCTCAACGCGCGTGAAGACAATGCTCGAGCCGTTTCTCGGCATCGGAAATTCCGCCGTGGCCGCGAAGAATTGCGGGGTGAAGAAATTTATCGGCTTCGAAATCGACGAAGAATATTTGCGCGAAGCTAGGCGGAGAATTTCTCGAGTGACTTAACGAGATTTCCCGGCAACGGTCGGACGCGATCAAAAATTCTTTCGCCCAGCGGCTTCGCGGTTGTGTAACCGGCGGCGAACATTTCGAGACGCGCATCGAGATTGTCGATGTAATGCAGCGCCATCGCTTCCGGCGTTTTCGGAAAAACCGGGGAACCAAATTGCATTTCGCCGTGGTGCGAACCGACCAGGTGCAGCAGATGCATGCGCACGTCTTCGGACGGCGGCGATAATGTTTTCCATGTCGCCGCGTTTTCCGCACTCAGCTTTCGCCAAAGCGAATTGACCAACTCAAGTCCGATCGAAATATGCCCGACCAATTCTCCGAGCTCGTCATAGCCCATGACAAATCCGCTCTCCGGCAGTTGGTTTTCCCAAAGCTTGCCACTGTCGTGAAATAAAATTCCGGCGATTAAAAGATCGACATGTAACTCTGGATACAACGGCGCAATCGCGAGCGCGGTCCGCATCATTTGCGCGGTGTGCTCGACTAATCCGCCGCGGCGCGCGTGATGATAATTGCGCGCCGCTGCCGTGCGCCGAAAACGCTCGCCCCATTCGTTCAGAAACGCGTCGCACAGCATCCGCAAACGCGGATCGCGAATTTCCGCGCAGCTTTTTTTGATAAACTCGAAATCGCGCGCCTGTTTCGCTCGCAATTCTTCCGGACCTTCGAGCAACGCGTTGCGCTCGTCGGCGTCGAGCGGGCGCACCATCCATTTGCGCGCGTCCATGCCGTATTGCGATTGGAAAAATTCGCCGGTCACTTCGATGAATTCTTCCCCCTGCAAAGCGCTGCAGGTTTTGTATGCGGGATGATCGCTCCACACGCGCAAGGTCATGCGGTCGCACGCATCGGCGAGACCGAGCTTGCAATACGGCTGCTGCTCGCGCGTCAACTCCGCGACCGCGCTTTCGACCTGGACATGCACGCGCGCCGTGACCGCGCCACTTTGCGCAGCGCGTCGGACTTCAGTCAGCGTCATCAAGGGCGGTTGCATGATGTCGATCTTACCTTCTTGTCATGTCGAGCGAAGTCGAAAGACATCTCTCATTAAGAAAATCAGTAAGAGATTCCTCGACTGCGCTCGGAATGACATGGATGTCGATCTAACGCATCGGCTCGATCACACCGCACGCGATCCGATCGCCGGAGTTCCCGCTCGGATCAGTTTTTAAATCGTCCTCCTTATCATGCACGATCACCGCCTTGCCGATGATTGAATCCGCGCCGTCGAATTTTACACCTTTGAGTTGAACTTCGGCATGCGCTTTGCCGCTCGCATCCGCTTCGATGTTTCCGAAATCGCCGGCGTGACGCTCCGCTGTGTCGGCGCCGCCGTGATGTTTATGCTCGGGATTGAAATGCCCGCCGGCCGATGCGGCTTTCGGATCGGAGCAATCGCCTTTTTCGTGAATGTGGAATCCGTGTTTGCCCGGTTTCAATCCCTCAAGATCGACAACTGCTTTTGCGCCGTCCGCAGTTTTGTTGAAGATGACCGTGCCCTTGGCCTGACTTCCAGACGCGGGTTGCAACATCACGACGCCGCCGATAACTGGATCTTCGCCGCGCACGATCGCCGCGACGCAGAATGACATGAGTAAAACAAAAATCGTTTTCATGCCGGAAACGTACGGCGGTTCGCCGCGAAAATAAAATATCAATCGAGCAAGCGCCGCTCGAGTCCGCCGTAGGCGTCAACGCGGCGATCGCGCAGAAATGGCCAATGCGTACGATGCTCGTTCACGCGCGCCCAATCGACATCCGCGCTCACGATTTCTTCGCGATCGATGGAACCTTTCGCGATGATCTCGCCGTCCGGTCCGCAGATGAAACTTTGTCCCCAAAATTCAATGCCATCTCCGCCGGCCGGCGTTTCGTGACCGACGCGATTCGCCGCCGCGACGTAGCAACCATTCGCCACCGCGTGACTGCGCTGAATTAATTCCCACGATGAATGCTGCGCTTTGCCGAATTCTCTTTTCTCTTTCGGATGCCAGCCGATCGCAGTCGGATAAAAAAGAATTTCCGCGCCGCGCAACGCCGTCAGCCGTGCCGCTTCCGGATACCATTGGTCCCAGCAAACAAGCACACCGAGATTGCCCCGATCCGTTTTCCACGACTGAAATCCGAGATCGCCCGGCGTGAAATAAAACTTCTCGTGATACAGCGGATCGTCCGGGATGTGCATCTTGCGATATTTGCCTAACAAATTGCCGTCCGCGCCGATGATGGTGGCGGTGTTGTGATACAAACCGGCGCTGCGTTTCTCGAAGAGCGACGCGATGATGACGATCTTCAATTCGCGCGCGACCTCGCCAAGAGTAGTTGTCGATCTTCCGGGAATTTCCTCGGCCAGCTCGAAGTTTTTGTGTTCTTCGGTTTGGCAAAAATATTGCGAGCGAAAGAGTTCCGGCAGACACACGACCTGCGCGCCTTGTTTTGCCGCGTCGCGCACGAACTGGATCGCGCGCTTGAAATTTTCTTCCGGGTCCGCGCCGCACTGCATCTGCACGAGGGCGACTTTGGTTTTCTTTGTCATGTCGAGCGAAGTCGAGACATCTCTCATTGAGTGATCAGTAAGAGATTCCTCGACTTCGCTCGGAATGACAAGAAGCGGACTACTTCACCGAATCCGCCGGTACAATGTCGATCTTGTTAATCGTAACGCGTTTCGTCGGCTTACTCATTTCGCCTTGGGAATTACGCGTGACCTCGGTGTTGCCGATTTTCTCGAGCACGTCGTCGCCTTTGATCAACTTCCCGAACGTCGTGTATTGACCGTCGAGCCGATGCACCGGCGCGAGACAGATAAAAAATTGCGAGCCGGCCGAATCCGGCGCCATTTCGCGCGCCATCGAGAGCACGCCGCGCTCATGCGGGTGATCATTAAACTCTGCCTTGATCGTGTAACCGGGTTTACCCGAGCCGTAGAGATTTTCTTTCTTCGGATCTTTCGAAATCGGATCGCCGCCCTGGATCATGAATCCTTTCACGATGCGATGAAAAATTGTGCCGTCGTAAAATCCCTGCCGCGCCAGTTTCTTGAAGTTCGCGATCGTTTCCGGGGCCGCATCTTTCCAAAACTCGACCGTCATGTCGCCCTCGCTCGTGTGAATCACGGCGACTTCGTTCTTTTCCTCCGCGGCGAATGCCACCGCGCCTAACAACAACATTGCTAAGATCGACAATTTCATTTCGAAGCGAAGTTAAGCGGAGTGATATTCCTGTAAACTGCGAACGCGCACTTTGCTTTTCTGCAGCGAACGAATCCCGGTCGCGCTCGCGTGCGCCGCGCGCACCGTGGTCATGATCGGAATTTTCTGAGCGAGTGCGGCGTTGCGAATGATGACTTCGTCTTCACGCGGAATTTTTCCACTGGGCGTGTTGATAATGAACGTGATGTCGCCATTCTTCACGCGATCAAGCACGTTCGGGCGGCCTTCACGCAGCTTGAACACTTTCGTCACTTTGATTTTCGCCTTCGTCAGCGCATCCGCCGTTCCGCTCGTCGAAACAATCTCGAAGCCGAGCTTCACGAATTCGCGCGCGACCGGAATGATCGCTTCCTTGTCCGTGTCTTTTACGCTGATGAAGACGCGCCCTTTTTTCGGCAACGGCGGCGGCGCGGCCATCTGTGACTTCGCGTAAGCCAGGCCAAGATCGACATCTATTCCCATGACTTCGCCGGTCGATTTCATTTCCGGGCCTAACGAGATGTCCATTCCCTGATAACGCAGAAACGGAAAGACCGCTTCCTTTACCGAAAAATGTTTCGGCACGATCTCTTTGGTGAACCCGAGCTCCTTCAAACTTTGTCCGGCCATGATTTTCGCGGCGAGTTTCGCCAGCGGCACGCCGATCGCCTTGCTCACGAACGGCACGGTGCGCGATGCGCGCGGATTGACTTCGAGCACGTAAACTTCTTCGCCTTTCACCGCGAATTGCACATTCATCAAGCCGCGCACGTTCAACTCGCGCGCCATCGCTTTCGTGCCGCGCGCGATTTCCTCGAGCACTTTGTTCGACAACGAAAATGTCGGGATGACGCACGCGCTGTCGCCGCTGTGAATGCCGGCTTCCTCGATGTGTTCCATGATCGCCCCGAGGACTGTTGTCTCGCCGTCGCTGATGCAATCGACATCGACTTCGACCGCGTCTTCGAGGAAACGGTCTACTAATACAGGCCGGTCCGGCGTGACTTCGATCGCGCTCGCCATGTAGCGGCGAAGATCCTGTTCGTTGTAAACCAGCTCCATCGCGCGGCCGCCAAGAACGAAGCTCGGCCTAACGAGCACGGGATATCCGACTTTATTCGCGATGGCGACAGCGTCGTTCGTGTTCGTCGCTGAGCCGCTCGGCGTTTGTCGCAAGCTGAGCTTGTCGAGCATCGCGGCGAACAGTTGTCGATCTTCCGCGGTCTCGATCGATTCGGGTTGCGTGCCGAGAATCGGAACGCCGGCCGCCTTCAAACCGTCCGCGAGATTCAGCGGCGTCTGCCCGCCGAACTGCACGACCACGCCTTCCGGTTTTTCCTGATCGTAAATGTTGAGCACGTCCTCGAGCGTGAGCGGCTCGAAATAAAGTTTGTCGCTGGTGTCGTAATCGGTCGAAACCGTCTCCGGATTCGAATTCACCATGATTGTTTCGAAACCGAGCTCGCGCAGCGCGAAGGCCGCGTGCACACAGCAGTAATCAAATTCAATTCCCTGTCCGATGCGGTTCGGGCCGCCGCCGAGAATCATGACTTTGCGTTTACCCGATTCGCGCCGCTCGTTCTCGTCGCCGTAAGTGGAGTAGTAATACGGCGTGTAGGCTTCGAACTCGGCGGCGCACGTGTCGACCAATCGGTAGGTCGGCGAGACGTCTTCGAATTTTCTTTTCGAGCGAATTGTTTTTTCCGAAACACCGCGCGCGATTGCGAGTTGTCGATCGGAAAATCCGAGCTTCTTCGCGCGCAAAAACGTTTTCGTTTTCAAACACGAACTCTCCGCCACGATTTCCGCGATGTTTCGCAAGAACCACTTGTCGATCTTCGTGAGATCGAACACTTCGTCGATCGATGCGCCTTTCTGGAAAGCTTGCGCGATGTAGAAAATTCGTTCCGCGTTCGGAATCGCGAGCTTCAGCCGAAGCGTTTCAAGATCGACATCTTTATCTGCGCCATCCGCGCAGAGACCGAAGCGCTTAATTTCGAGCGAGCGCAGCGCCTTTTGTAGCGACTCTTTAAACGTGCGCCCGATCGCCATCGCTTCGCCGACCGATTTCATTTGCGTGGTCAGCGTCGCGTCGGCTTGCGGAAATTTTTCGAAGGTGAAGCGCGGAATTTTCACCACGCAGTAATCAATCGTCGGCTCGAAACTCGCCGGCGTTTCGCGCGTGATGTCGTTTTTAATTTCGTCGAGGGTGTAACCCACCGCCAGCTTGGCCGCGATCTTCGCGATCGGAAATCCCGTCGCTTTCGATGCGAGCGCGCTCGAACGCGACACGCGCGGATTCATTTCGATTACGACCATGCGACCCGTGTCGGGATGCACCGCGAATTGTATGTTCGATCCGCCGGTCTCGACGCCGATCTCGCGAATGACGGCGAACGACGCGTCGCGCATCATTTGATATTCCTTGTCGGTCAGAGTTTGCACGGGCGCGACGGTGATGGAGTCGCCGGTGTGAACGCCCATCGGATCGAAGTTCTCGATCGAGCAAACGACGACGCAGTTGTCGGCGCGGTCGCGCATCACCTCCATTTCAAATTCTTTCCAACCGACTAACGACTCTTCGATCAGCACTTCGTTGACCGGCGAGAGCGCGAGACCACGCGCCGAAATTTCTTCGAGCTCATCGCGGTTGTAGGCGATGCCGCCGCCGCTGCCGCCGAGCGTGAACGCCGGACGAATGATGAGCGGAAATTTTCCGATCTCTTCGGCGATGCGTTCGACATCCGACCACGCATGCGCCACGCCCGACCGCGGAACGTCGAGGCCGATGCGCAACATCGCTTCTTTGAACAGTTGTCGATCTTCGCCCTTCGCGATCGCCTGCGCGTTAGCGCCGATTAATTTCACGCCATGTCGTGCGAGCGCGCCGTTGCGATTCAATGCCATGGCGGCATTGAGCGCGGTCTGTCCGCCCATCGTCGGCAGCAACGCGTCGGGCTTTTCGCGTTCGATGATCGCCTCGATCACCTCCGGCGTGATCGGTTCTATATAGGTACGGTCGGCGAATTCGGGATCGGTCATGATCGTGGCCGGATTCGAATTCACGAGCACGACCTGGTAACCTTCCTCGCGCAACGCCTTGCACGCTTGCACGCCGGAATAGTCGAACTCGCAGCCCTGCCCGATGACGATGGGACCGGAGCCGATGAGCAGAATTTTTTTGAGCTCGTTATTCCGCGGCATGTTTTTGCGCGCGGGAGTTTAAATGAAAACTCTGCTTATGCCACCTGCGCTTGCGCGGCGCGTTGTCGATTCAACCAGACTCTGCAGATGCCTTTGATGCGCGTGAGGACGTAATAAATCGTCTGGCTGCGCACGCGCACGAGCTCTGCGCCAACGATGCGCGTCACGAAATCGCTCGGAAGATCGACAATCTCCTGGGGGGTGCAGCCGTCGAGCCCTTTGCAAAGAATCGCCGTCATCGCGCGGGTGAGCGTTTGCACTTCCGGCCCGAGTGTCATGCGAATGTGCGCTTTGCCATTTTCATCGACGTGCAAATACACGCCGACCGTGTCCATGCATTCCTCGTCCTTTCGCACATCCTCAAGCTGGAACTTTTCGCCGGGGCGCGGCTCCTGTTTCTTCGCGTTCTCGGAATAGGAAACGATCGTCTCCCGCCGTTCTTCCTCCGGCAGCGACTCGAACAGATGGATAATCTTGTTGAGCTTGTCGGGATATTCCGGCGGCGCGGCGTTCCCTAATTCGTCCAACTTGCCGCAATCGCTCATTCGTTAGGCGCTTTTCTCGATCGGCGCGCCGACTTTATTGCCCCACTCGGTCCACGAGCCGTCGTAATTGCGCACGTTGTTCAGGCCTAACAAATAGGTCAGGACAAACCAAGTGTGACTCGAACGTTCGCCGATGCGGCAATAAACGATTGTGTCTTTGTCCGGCGTGACGCCGCAGCCTTCGAGATAAATTTTCTTCAACTCGTCGGCCGATTTGAAGGTGTTGTCCTCCTTCGTCGCCGTTTTCCACGGAACACTTTTCGCGCCTGGAATGTGGCCGCCGCGCAACACCCCTTCCTGTGGATACTCCGGCATGTGCGTGATCTCGCCCTTGAATTCGCCGGGCGAGCGCACGTCGATCAACGGCTTCTTCGCCTGGCTCTGCGCCAGCGCCTCATCGGCGAACGCGCGGATTTCTTTGTCGAAGCGTTTCTTTGGCGTCGGATAATTTGTCTTCGCAACGGACGGTTTCTCTTTCGTCATGGGGCGGCCTTCCGCCTTCCATTTGTCGCGGCCGCCATTGAGGATTTTCACCTTCTCGTGCCCGAACAATCGAAACGCCCAAAGCGCGTAACACGCCCACCAGTTCGCCTTGTCACCGTAGAAAATGCAGGTCGTGTCAGGCGTGATCCCGTTCTTGCTGCAAAGCTCCGCGAATTTATCCGGCGCGATGTAGTCGCGAATCACCGCGTCCTGGAGATCGGCGCGCCAATCGATGTGGACTGCGCCCGGAATGTGACCGGTGTCGTAAAGCAAAACGTCTTCGTTCGATTCGACGATCCGAATGTTTTTGTCGTCGAGATGTTGCTCGAGCCAATCAGTTTCCACCAACGCTTCCGGATGCGCGTATTGCGAAGGATTTGTTGCCATAGGACGACAAATTTCCGTCCGGTGTCACGCGCGAGCAAGGGGAATTGTCGATCTTACGATTGTCGATCTTGCACTCGTAAGTGCGTCTTCCCATAGACGAGCGAATCGAGCAGCTCGCCATTTTTGACGACCTCGTGCTTCATCCGGCCTTCGAATAGAAACCCCGCCTTCTCGAGCACGCGTCCCGACGTGGGATTATTGCTAAACACAAATGCGCTGATGCGATGAAGATCGAAACCCGCAAACGCCGCCTCGCAAAACTTGGTCAACGCTTCGCTCATGATCCCGCAATTCCAAAACTCGCGCCCGAGCCAATAGCCCACTTCGGCGGTGTGTCGACGGATGTCGCTGCCAAGCCGCAGACCAATCCCGCCGACGGCGGCGCCGTTCACCTCGATGGCAAAATTTGTTCGCGGCTCGTTCGCCATCGTGCGCGCGAGAAACTCATGCGCGTTGTCGATCGTGTATGGATACGAGAACACGTCGCTGACGCGGAGCCAGACTTCGCGGTCGTTCGCATGGTGCGCGATCGACTCCGCGTCGTCCGCGCGCCAGTCACGAATCGTGCAGCGCTCGAGCACGAGCGGCGTGGGCAAGCTCACTTCAGAATCGAATCGGCCGGATACACGACGCCGCTTTTGATCACGACATCGATGTCAGATGCGTGCGCGATGTCGTCGACCGGATTCGATTTTAGAATTACGACGTCGGCGAAATAGCCATTGTCGATCTTGCCGAGATGCGCGCCGGTCTCGCCGCCGAACAATTGGGCCGCGTTCGACGTCGCGCATTGCAGGATCTGCATGTTCGTTAGGCCGGCTTCCTTCATTAGCTGAAACTCGCGAAACAACGCCGGGCCGTGAATGGTGCCGATGTTTCCCGCGTCGGTCCCGGCGGCAATGGTCACGCCGGCGTCTTCGAGCTTTTTCAAATTCGGCAGCGCGACGTCGTAAATCTTTTTGATGCGATCGAGCGCTTCCTCCGGTTTCGCGAGCGCGTCTTTAATGCGGTCCGGCAGTTTGTCCGCCGGGATTTTCGTCACATCGAGCGACGCGATCACTTCCGGATTTCCCCACTTCTGTTCTTCGGGCGTGAGGTTGAGCTGATGCGAAAAGACACGCCCGTAGCGCTCGAACACCACCAGTGTCGGACACAAAATAACATGTCGATCTTGCAACAACTTCACAAACGCATCGTCGATTGGTTTATCGACTACGCTGTGGACAAGAATGTCCGCGCCTTCTTCCACCGCCGCCCGCGCCGTTTCCAGTTCGGTCGCGTGCACGGCGACCCGAATGTGGTGCGCATGACTCTCTTCAATCGTCGCATGCGCGATCGGCCGAAACGCATCGACCGGATGATCTTTGTCCACGATGTACCAGATCTTCACCAGATCCGGTTTTTGTTCGGCGAGTTTGCGCACGAAATCACGCGCTTGATCGACATTGTCGATCTTAACTATCGGTGGATCGCCGAGATCGAGCTTCTCGCGCGACACGCTTGAGATGAGCGGACCGGCCACGGCGACGCGCGGCGCTTTCGCGGTCGCGTTGGCGCGTTTGCGCACTTCGAGATTCCACATCGGCCCGCCGACGTCGACCACGCTCGTAATGCCGCAGCGCAAATAACGCGCGAAAGTATCGTCGAGATGCGATTTGATCCATGCTACTTCGTCTTTGTACGGCCGCACGTTGTTTAGATCGGCGCCGTCCGGTCGCGTAAACAAATCCGCCGACTGAAAGAAATGCACGTGCGTGTCGATGTAGCCCGGTAAAATAAATTTCCCGCGGCAATCGATCGTGCGTCCGGAGAATTCGGTAAATTCTGGCAACGCATTCGCGCCGGCTTTCGCGATGCGATCGTTGTCGATCAAGACCGTGCCGTGCTCAGTGATTTCCCCGTCCGCCGGATTGATGATCGTTCCGCCGACAAGCGCGACCTGTTCGGCACGTGCCGTCGTCACCGCGATCAACGCACAGCAGAGTAACGTGAATCGCATGTTCAATCGCACACGCCCGGCGCCCGCCCGACGTAAAGATCGTCGTTCAATTGCGCGAGCATAAAATCGGCGACGTCAGCGCGGGAAATTTTTCGCGGCATAATGTAATTGCCGACGTTAAAACCGTGACGGTAATTTCCGCGCGCCGGGCCATCCCTCAGGATCGATGGACGCACCACGATCCAATCGATGTCTTTATTTTCTTCGATCAATTTTTCCTGACGCACACGGTCCCAGAAATAAAACGGCAGCACGAGCGGAACGAACAGGAACGTGGCGGGCAAACCGAGACGGCCGACGGTTGCGCCCACGCCTAACGAGCTGACGACGATGAGTCGTGGCACGCGACAGGCGCGCATCGCTCGCATGATGTTTGCCGTTCCTTGCGAAAGGATCGTCGTGGGCATGTAGAAACGCCGATGGCCCAGCGCGGAAAGCACGACGCTCTGCCCTTGCATGGCGGCTTCGAGCTGTGGGTAATTCATGATGTCGCCCCGCACGACACGCAGATTCTCGTTCTGAATTTTGAGACCGGCCGCACTCCGCACGAACGCTGTCACCTGATGACCGCGTTCGAGCGCTTGTCGCACCAGTTCGAATCCCGTCCCGCCAGTCGCACCGATGATGAGCACGTGCGTGCGATTTCCCCAGCCGCGTGACGGCGGCGACTTTTTCTTCGATCGCAACGGCCGTCGAATGAGTGCGAGGTTGTACGCGAGCGCGTAGATCAACCACAGCAGCAGGAGAATTTTCCAGAGCGCCATCGTCAAACTAGGGAAGCAGGAGCGTGATCGATGCGCGAGTTATTCCTTCGATTCCGGCACCGCTTTTTCCGCGGCCTGGAAGCCGATCTTCGAATGCGTGCCGTCGCAGAACGGTTTTTCCGTCGAAGCGCCACAACGGCAAAGCGCCATGCGTTGCTCGACCGGAAATTTGTTTCCGTCACTGTCGCTCATTTCCACTTCGCCCTTTACGATGTAGGGCCCGTTTTTGATTACTTCGATTGTTACTTGCGCCATAGCGGCCTAACTGTAACCCTGTCCGCGCGAAATCCAGCTAAGATCGACATGAACGACCTCGGAGCATATATGAACGACCATCTCGCGGGCGCGACCGCCGCGCTCGAGATGCTCGATCATTTGATTAAACGGCATAAAGGCAAACCGCTCGGCGATTTTTTTAAGCAACTCGAGGGCGATATCGAGCAAGACGTGCGCACCTTGCAGCGATTGATCGACGAGTCGGGCGCCGGCGAAAGCGCTTTGCGCAAGGCCGGCGGGTGGTTCGCGGAGAAGCTCGCGCGCACGAAATTCAAGGCCGCGGGCGAATCCCGCGATGACCTCGGATTGCTCCAGGCGCTGGAAACGCTCGAGCTCGGCATTCGCGGAAAGCAATTGCTCTGGCGTGCGCTCTCGTGTGCAAAATTCCACGGCGCGCAAGATGTCGATCTTATCGCGCTTGAGCGGCGCGCGGTCGAGCAACAGGAACGGGTGGAGCGCCAGCGGATGGAGACGGCGCGCAAAGTTTTCGCGGCCGGATCGTAAAGGCACGGCCGGCGGCGGCTCCATTTTCGAATACGCTATCGGCGGGAGAACCATCTCCGAATGCGACTCAAGGAAGCAAATCACAAAGGGGTGGATGTGTTCGCGCTCGAGGGCGACGTCGATCTCCATTTTGCTCCGAGTTTGCGCTCGGTTTTGCAGGCAAAAATCAATGCGCATTGCCCGGCGTTGATTGTCGATCTTACGAAGGTCACCTTCATCGACTCAACCGGGCTCTCGGTCATCATCGAATACTTTCGGGATATCGCGCGGCACGGCGGAGTGCTTTGTCTTTGTGCGTTGAACCAAGAACTCAAAAGCATTTTTCGAATCGTTGGACTCGATCGCACCATCCCAATGTTCGAGACGTTCGATGACGCCGCGAACGCAATCAGCGCTGGCGGCGTTCAACCATATACCGACCCGGCGCTCACTCGCGCGGAGAAAGTCTAAGCCGGCGCCGGACCGCGAAACGCGTCCACCTTGTCGATCTTCGGCAGCTTCACCACGCGCTGCTTCTTCGCGCTCTCGAAAATCGCTTCGATGATGCGCTGGTCCTGCAAGCCTTCTTCGCCGGGAGTGTAAGGCTCGCGATCGTTCATCACGCAATCCGCCATGTGATCGAGGTCGTTCGCGAATTGGTCTGTCGCCGGAATGTCTGGCAACGGCGGTTCGTTAGGCTGCGCGAACATCTTCAATCCGCGATACGGAAACGCCGGGTCCATCCCGAAGGTCCCGCGGTCCGCGACGACGCGATACGATTTGGTGTCGTGCGCGTCGAAGCCGCAGGCGCAATTCGCGAGCACGCCGCTCGGGAAACGCATTTGGAAAATGGTGCTCGCGTCCACTTCCTTGAATAGCGGATTGCCGGGCGGACGGAACGATTCCGCGAAAATCTCGACCGGCTCTTCGCCTAACAAGAAGCGAATGGTATTGATGCAATACACGCCGAGGTCGCCGACCGCGCCGCTACCGGAAAGTTTTTCGCTCAAGCGCCATTCCATCTTGTCGATCTTTTGCATGTTCACCGAATCGATAAATTTCACATCACCGAATTTTTTATCGCGCACGAGCCGCTGCATCTGGCGGTTCATCGGCTCATATTGGATGCGATACGCGATCATCAATTTCACTTTCGCGTGGCGACACTCGCTGATCATTTGCTGACACTTGGTCATGCTCGTTTCCATCGGTTTTTCGCAAAGCACATGCTTGCCCGCGCGCGCGGCGCGGACGGTGAACTCGGCGTGCATTGAGTTCGGGAGCACGATGTAAACGACCTGCACGTCCTTGTTCTTGGCGATGCGGCCGAAGTTTTTGTAATTGTAAATCGACTTCGGATCGACGCCGTTCTCCTGCGCGATGCGTTGCGCTTTGGCGGCGTCGCCGCTGACGAGCGCGGTCAGCTTCGCTTTTTTGCTCGCGCGAAATGCTGGGATTAATTGTTCGATCGACAATCGACCAAGGCCGACGAGCGCAAAGCCGACGCGATCGCCGGTTGCGACAGCGGGCGCTTCTTGCGAGGACTCTTCATCAGGTGTCTCTTCCTGCGCGCGCGCAAAACGCGCGGCCGCGCCGGCGAAAGTGAGCGCCATCGCACCGCGCGCCGCGCGCGAGATGAAGTTGCGCCGATTAAAGAGATCGGAATCCATACCAATATTTCGCACATCGTCCCGGACGTGGCGGCAGAATTCTGGGGAGCACAGGCCGCCGGCCGAATGCAGTTTGCGCATAGCGCAAACATTTATCGATGTCGTTGGGGGTTGATTACTGTTCGCGGCGAGCCGCCGCGAACTACAGGCCAGCGGCCTGTGCTCCCCAGAAGAAAAAGTGAGATGTCGATCTTAGCGACGTCGCCGGCCGAACGAATAACCGCGATGGGTCCGGCCGCCGCCGATGGCGCGTTTTCCGCCAGACGCCGCCTCAGGTTCGAACAACGCGGTGTAGAGATACGGAAAATTCTCCAGCTTCAGCCGCGGAATCTTTCGCCCAATAAATCGCTCGATCGCCTGCAACGCCGCCGATTCCTCGCCATTCATGAGCGTGAACGCGTCGCCGACATTTTGCGCGCGACCGGTGCGGCCGATGCGGTGGACATAATCTTCCGGATGTTCCGGCACATCGTAATTGATAACGTGACTGACGCCGGCGATGTCGAGCCCGCGCGCGGCGATATCGGTCGCGACCATCACTTCGTATTTGCCGCTCTTGAATCCTTCGAGCGCTTCGATGCGTTCGCGCTGGGTGCGGTTGGAATGCAACACCGCAACGGAGTGATTTCCTTGTTTTAATTTGTGCGCGATGCGATCGGCGCCGTGTTTCGTTCGCGAAAAAATGAGAGCGCTGTCGAAGTTGGTCCGTTCGAGTAATGCCATGAGCAAATCGAATTTTTGTTCGGCCGCGACCGGATAAACCGCGTGCGTGACCGTTTCCGCGGGCGAACGTTGCACGCCGATTTCCACCGTTTCCGGTTCGTGCAAAACCCAAGCCGCGAGGCGTTCGATCTCCGGCGGCAACGTCGCGGAAAACAGAAGCGTTTGTCGATCTTTCGAAATTTTTTCGACGATCCGGCGCACGTCCGGGAGAAATCCCATGTCGAGCATGCGATCGACTTCATCGAGCACCAGAATGTGCACGTCACGAAAATTGAGCGTGCCTTGTTCGAGATGATCGAGCAGACGACCCGGGGTCGCGATCACCACGTCCATGCCTGCTTTCAAATCTTCGCGCTGTTTTCCATAGCCAACGCCACCGTGAATCACGGTCGCGCGGATATCGGTGAATCGTCCATAATCGCGAAACGCGGTTTCGACTTGCGCCGCGAGCTCGCGCGTCGGTTCGAGCACGAGACAACGAAATTTTCCGTGCTCGCCTAACAACGTCAGGATCGGCAGGGCGAACGCCGCGGTCTTGCCCGTGCCGGTTTGCGCAGTGCCGATCAAATCTTTTCCGGCGAGAATAATCGGGAAGGCGCGGAGTTGGATTGGCGTCGGCTCGGCGAAGCCCATGGCCTGGGTCCCGCGCACGACTTCCGGCGAAAGTCCGAAATTATTGAATGACACGCGGGAACGTATGAGCGTGCTGCGACATGTCGATCTTTGTTTTGGCCGATACGCACAACAAGCTGCCGCAATCGATTGTCGATCTTGCGCGAGAGGCGGAGGAGATTTGGCATCTCGGCGACGTTTGCGCGGAGAGAATTTTGGACGAGCTGCGCACGATCGGGCCAAGGGTTACGCTTGTTAGGGGAAATTGCGATTCGAATTACGACTGGCCGTTAGTTGTCGATCTTGCGCGTGGCGGATTGAAGTTTCGATTACAACACATCCCTCCGGACAAACCGCCGGACGACGTCGATGTTGTGCTGCATGGCCACACGCACGTGCCGAGAAATGAGAAACGCGCAGGCGTTTTGTTTCTCAATCCGGGTTGCGTAACGCGACCGAATCGCGGATCGCCGCCGAGCGTGGCCTGGCTCAAGATCGACAACGGCAAAATAGACTGGCGACTAGTCCCGCTTCGTTAGGCTATTCTGCCCGCAACGCGACGACCGGATCGACCCGGGTGGCGCGTCGCGCCGGCAAAAAGCAGGCGAAGAGCGCGATGAGGGCGAGACCGATGATGGCGATGGCGAATGCGGGAACATCCATCGCGCCGACGTTGTAGAGAACTGCATTTAACGCACGACTGGTGGCGATGGCGCCGATTAATCCCAAGCCGATGCCGAGGCCGACCATTTGCGCGCCATGAGTCAGCACGAGACGGAAAACATCGCCGCGCGCGGCGCCTAATGCCATCCGAATGCCGAGCTCGCGCGTGCGTTGCGTGACCGACAGAGCCATCACTCCGTAAAGTCCGACGCTGGCCAGAATGATTGCGAGCGCGGCGAAAACGCCGAGCAAGGTCATGATGAGTCGACGCGCGGCCAGGCTGTTCGCGATGTTGCTTTCCATGGTCGAGATGGACGAAACAGGCTGCTCCGGGTCTAACGACTGCACCGCTTGTTTCACCGACGAAACGAGCGAAAGCGGATCGCCATTCGCCGCTTTTATTAAAAGAGTGTTTTCATCCTGCGGATATTGCGCCTGACACATGTACATTTGCGGAAAATTGAATTTCTCGACGTTGTTTTCCCCGGGCGCTTCGTTGCGCGTGCGCGGCACGACGCCGATCACGGTCATGGGCGGCGGATGCAGTTTTTCTTCAACCTGATTGTCATCGATGTGTTGGCCGATCGGGTCCTGGTTCGGGAAATATCGGCGCGCGAAACTTTCGTCGATGATAACAGATCGCGGCGCGCCGCTGAATCCATCTCGTTTCGCTTCCGGACGGGCGGGGAAAACATCGCGTTGGTCGAAGGCGCGACCGCGCAAGATCGACATGTTCATCACGCGAAAATAATCCGGCGAGATCATGTTCATTTCGGCCGAGGGTTCTTTGCCTTGCTCGACAGGCGGCGTGCCGGTGACGTGGAAGCTGCTGTCCCATTCGGTGTCGTCGAACGGAACATTGGCGCCGATCGCCGCGGCCGAAACATTCGGGAGCGCGCGGATGCGCTCGATTAATTGCGCATTGAAAGCGGCGATCTTTTCGTCAGTCGGATATCGCGCTTTCGGGAGCGACAAGTTCATCGTGAGAATGGCGCGCGGATCAAAACCGAGCGGCGCATTTTGCGCGCGCCAAAAACTTTTCAGCGTAAGACCGGCTGCTGCCAGGAGCACGAGAGCGAGGGCCATTTGCGCGATGACGAGAATGGCGCGGGCGCGCTGTCGATTTGCGCCGTCGCTCGATGCGCGACCGGCGCCTTGATGCAATTCGAGTGCGAGAGAACTCGAACGCGAAATGCGAAACGCCGGCCAAATGCCAATGAGAACTCCGGAAACGATCGCGACGCCGGCAGTAAAGGCGAGGGCGGTGAAATCAATTCGCGTTTCGTGAAACCGCGGGACTTTGCTCGGACTGAGAGCGACAATCGCGTCGAGGCTCCAAAGCGATAGCAAGATTGCCAGGATTCCGCCGAGAAAAACGAGGACGCCGCTCTCGATCAAGAGTTGACGGAACAGCGCGGTGCGGCTCGCACCCAGCGCGGCGCGGATGGCCAATTCGCGTGTGCGTGTCAGCGCCTGCGAGAGTTGAAGGTTCGCGACGTTGGCGCACGCGATCAGAAGAACGCACGCCACCGCCGCGAACAGCAACCACACACTCTGCCGATAATCCTGCACCGCCGCGTCGAGCAGGATGCGCGCATTGACGCTTCGTCCCGCATCTTCTTTCGGATAACGCTGCGCCAAATCGCGCGCGATGTTGTTCATGTCGTCCGCGGCTTGTTTCAGATTCACGCCGGGCTTGAGTCGGCCCAGCGCGGAAAACCCCGGATGATTGCCGCGCTGTAAAACGGATTCTTCCGCGCGCAAATCGTCGAGCGGAAGATAAACTTCGGCCGCGCGCGGAAGCGAGACCGTCTCCGGAACAATCCCGATGATTTCGCGCGGAACACCATCGATCAAAATCTGTTTTCCGATCGCATCAGCCGATCCGCCGAAGCGACGCTGCCAGAATCGATGTGTGAGCAGGACAACCTTTTTTCCGCCGGCAACATCTTCCGCTTCCGTAAAATCGCGTCCCAGCTTCGGCGGAGTACCGAGAATGTTGAAAAAATTCCAGGTGACGCGTCCGGCGATGATCCGTTCCGGCGCGGTTTCGCCGCCGCCGCCCGAGCAATTGACATTGTCGCGACGAAACAATGCGATGTCGGTGAAACCGCGCTGGGCCGCGCGCCAGTCGAGATAATTCGGATAACTGACCGAGCCGGAGTCGAATGTTTCACTCCGCTCGCGCAACAATACCAGCCGCTCCGAGTCGGGATAAGGCAGCGGACGCAAAAGCAGCGCGTTAACGACACTAAAAATCGCGGTGTTGGCGCCGATGCCAAGCGCGAGCGTCAGCGCGGCGATCAGGGTGAAGCCGGGATGCTTCGCTAATTGCCGAGTGGCATATCGAATTTCTTTCAGCATAAGATCGACATGTTCATTCCGTGCGTAACGCGACGATGGGATCGACGCGACTCGCGCGCCGCGCCGGAATCCAACACGCCAGCGCCGTCGCCGCGAACATGATAAAAGCGACGCCGAGATAAATTCGCGGATCGACACCGTTCACTTCAAACAAAACGCGCTGCAAAAATTGCGACAACGCAAATGCACCGATCAAGCCGATGGCCGCGCCGATGCCGAGCAATTGCATTCCGTGCGAAAGAATAAGCGCGCGCACCTGCGCTGGGCGCGCGCCGAGCGCGAGACGGATGCCGATTTCACGCACGCGTTTGAGTGTGGTGTAGGAGAGGAGTCCGTATAATCCGATGGTGGCGAGCGTGAGTGCGAGCCCGGCGAAAACAGAAAAAAGAAAACTGAGCAGACGTTGCGCGCCCCACGTTTCCTGCACGCGATCCGTCATCGGGCGAACATCGAAAACCGGTTGCGCGGGATCAATCGAGCCGACGGCGTCGCGAATCGGCCGTTCGAGTGAAGCGCGTTCTGATCCGCTGCGCACGAATAGCGTGAGACTGTTCCGCTTCGCTTGTGTGAGCGGCGCGTAGATTACCGGCAAGGGCGCCATTTCATCGACCGCGTGAAAACGCATGCGCGCGACCACGCCCACGATTTCGCTCAAAACATTTCCTTCGTCGTCGTTGCCGACGTCGACCCAAAGCCGTTTTCCAATTGGATCTTCGCCGGGGAAATATTGTTCGACCATTGCTTGATCGACAATCACCACGCGCGGCGAATCTTTCGTGTCGCGCTCGTTAAATGTGCGGCCGTGAAGCAGCGGCGCTTTGAACGTTGCGAAATAATCACCCGCGACGATTTCGAGATCGGCACTCAATTGTTGGGCCGCGGTCGGCTTCGGCATTTCTTCGCGCCAGAAGCCGGTTTGCCATCCGCCCATCAACGGCGCGTTCGAGCCCACGGCCGCGCTCTGCACCCCCGGAATCGCGCGCACTTTGTCGAGCAACGCCTTGGTGAAGATGTCGATCTTGTCGCGGTCGGTGTAGGTCCGCCACGCCAGCTCGACCCGCGCACTAACGAGTCCGCGCGGTTCGTAGCCTAACGAGAGCGATTGCAGTCGCGAAAAACTTTTAATTACCAACGCAGCCGCAATCAGCAACGTGAGCGTGAGCGCAATTTGCCCGATGACGAGCCAATCACGCGTGCGCTTGGCCGACGGACCTTCACCACTCCCGGCCGCACCGGCCTTGAGCGCGAGTTGCACATCAGTGTGTGAGGTTTGCCATGCCGGCCACAGACCGAAAAGCACGGTCGTGAGCGATGCGATGAGAAGCGTGAATCCGAGTACCGGAAAATCGAACGGCACTTCCTGAAATCGCGCCACGCCGTGCGGCGCGAGCGCGATCAACGCGTCGCGCGCCCACATCGCGATGAAGAATCCGCAGGCGCCGCCGAGCAAGGCGACGACGAAGCTCTCGACTAAAAGTTGGCGAATGATTTGTGCGCGGTTGGCGCCGACGGCCGCGCGAATGGCAAACTCACGCGCCCGCGCCGCGCCGCGCGCAGCGAAGAGATTAGCGAGATTCGCGCACGCAATTAACAAGACCAATCCGACCGCGCCTAACAACAAGCCAAGATTTGTTCGATATTTACCGACGAGATTGTCGAGCAGCGGCGTGACCACGGCCGTCTCCTTCTCGTTCGTCTCGGGATAAGTTTTTTCCAGGCGCGCTGCGATCGTTTTCATTTCGCTTCGCGCAAGATCGACATCTACTCCTGGCTTGAGCCGGCCCCAGACGAACATCATCGGGTGATAGGCGCGGTTGAGCCACGCAGAGTTGTTGCTCACGCGCATCAACGAAAACCAGATGTCGGTGTCCTGTGGTGAAGTCATCTGCGGCGGCATCACCCCGATGATCGTCACGCTCTGGTCGTGAAGATTAATCGATTTCCCAAGCACATCGGGCGAGCGATTGAACGCGCGTTGCCAGAGACGATCGCTGATTACTACGACCGGCGGCGCGCCGACTTTGTCTTCATCCGCGCTAAAAACGCGTCCGAGTTGCGGAGGAACTCCGATCACATCGAAGAAATTGCGCGTAACCGATGCAGTCGAGACGCGCTCCGCTTCGCGTCCTGGAATTCCGCTCAAATTGCGCGACTCTTTGTGCGTGCAAGCGAGCTGTTCGAAACTTTTCGCTTCTTTTTGCCAGTCGAAATAATCCGGCAACGCGACCGCAAAATCCTGGCCCGGCCCCGATGATTCGCTCAAAACCATGATGCGTTCGGCGTGCGGATACGGCAGCGGCCGCAACAAGACCGCGTTGATCACGCTGAAGATGGCGGTGTTCGCGCCGATGCCGAGCGCGAGCGTGATAATGGCGATGCCGGCGAAGCCGGGACTTTTGAGTAATTGACGGACTGCGAAACGCAGATCGGCGAAGAGAAGTGAGATCATATTATTGTTCTCGAAGTGCAATCATTGGATCGACATTGCTGGCGCGTTGCGCCGGCCACCAGCAGGCGACGAACGCGACAAACGCAAGCACGGTGCTGACGAGTGCGATCGTGGGAAGATCGGTGGCGGCGATATCGTAAAGGAGCGTGCGCAAGATTCGCCCGACGCCGAAAACGCCTAACAAGCCAAACGCAACGCCGATGGCGACTAGCTTCATGCCGTCACTCAAAACGAGGCGGACCACTTGATGGCGTTGCGCGCCGAGCGCGAAACGAATTCCGATTTCTTGTCGGCGTTGCGTCACCGCGTAACTCATGACGCCGAAAACTCCTGCCGCGGAGAGCAACAAGGCGGTAACCGCGAACAATCCGACGAGGAGCGCGTTCAATCGCGGCTGGGCCACGGAACGTGAAACGTATTCGGTCAAAGGTCGCACGCGAAAAACCGGAATGTCCTTGTCGATCTTAGCAACAACGTTACGCAAGGCGGCGCCGACGAGTTGCGCGTCCTCGTGGCTGCGCACGAGCAACATCACGCCCTGGACTGGGAATTGTTCGTGCGGAATATAAATCTGCGGCTTGGGCGCATCGCGCAGACTGATGAGATGAATGTCTTGCACGACGCCGACGATCTCGCGCACGGGCGGATCACCCGGATCAGCCGATCCGTTAGGCGTGATTCGTTTGCCGACCGGGTCTTCGCCGGGGAAATATTCCTTGGCGAAAGCTTCTGAAACAATCGCCACCTTTGGCGCGTCACTCTTGTCCCGCTCGTTGAAATCACGGCCGCGCACAATCGAGGTCCGCATGGTTTTGAAATAGTCATGCGTGACGACGTTGACCTGCGCTTGGGGTTGTTGCGATTTCGGCACCGGCCGTTCCTGAATGTCGAAACTGAAAACAATTTCGCTGCCGCTTAACGGGATCCACCACGCCGCGGCGGAGGATTCCACGCCGGGCAACGTGTTCACTTGCGCGAGTAAATTGCGGTAGAAGGTGACGATCTGCTCGTGCTTTTCGTACCCAACATCAGGAACAGTAATCCGCGCCGTCGTAACATGCTGCGGATCGAAACCGGGCGGCACGCGTTGCAGCCGCAGAAAACTTTCGACGAGCAAGCCGGCGCTCGCGAGCAAAACCAACGCGAGCACGATCTCGATGACGACGAGTGTTGCGCGCGTGCGGCGTCCGTGCGCGCTCTCGCTCGATCCGCGCGTCGTTTCATTCAAGGCACCCGCGAGATTCGGATGCGAGGCGCGCCAGGCCGGCAATAAACCAGCGAGTGCGCCCACGAGCAGACTAACGAGTGTGGTGAAACAGACGACGCGATAATCGGTCGAGATTTCGTCGATTCGCGGAATCGTCGTTGGCAAAAGCGCTTTCAACGCATCAAGGCCCCATGTTGCCAAAAGCAATCCAGCTACGCCGCCCGCACCGCCTAACAACGCACTTTCGACGAGCAATTGTCGAATGATGTGCGAGCGACCGGCACCGAGCGCGGCGCGAATGCTGATCTCACGCTGCCGCGAAAGCGAACGCGCCAGAAGAAGATTCGCGACGTTCACGCAGGCCACGAGCAAAACGCAGCCGGCCATGGCGCAAAGCATGAGCAAAGCCGAACGTGCGTGCGCCACCATCGCGATTGAAAGCGGCCAAAGTTTTACGCCGATGTTTGAATTGGAATCGGGATATTGCTGACGTAACGCGGCGCTGATCGTGTCCATGTTCGCCTGCGCCTGCTGAATTGAAACATTCGGTTTTAATCGCGCGATGCACTTCAAAAAATCATTTCCACGCTGTTCAGTCATCGGCTTTTCGCCATCGCGCGCTTCGCGCAAGATCGACATCGTCGTCCAGATTTCCGGTGGAAAATCGCCTATCGGATACGTGAACCGCGGCGGCATGACGCCGACCACCTGAAACTTTTGACCGTCGAGCGTGATCGATTTGCCCACGATCTCGCTGTCGCCACCGAATTGCCGCTGCCACAAAGTGTGGCTCAAAATCGCAACCCGATGACCCGGCTCGTCTTCATCGGAAAGGAAGGTGCGGCCAAGCATCGGTTGCACGCCTAACAACTGGAACAATCCCGCTGAAACCATCTCCCCCTGCAAATGCGTTGCCGCGGCGCCGTCAGTGAGCGTGAGACTTTGGTTGTGATAAACCGCCAGGCTTTCGAAAACCTGATTCTGGCCGCGCCAGTCGAGGAAATCCGGATACGAGACCGCCGATTCGTCCGTGGCCGGATCGGGCGCCTTGCGCACATCGTAAAGAGCGAGGGAAACAATTTGTTCCGGCGCACGAAATGGCAGCGGGCGCAGCATCACCGCGTTCACCACGCTGAAGACCGCGCTGTTCGCGCCGATGCCGAGCGCGAGCGTTAGCACCGCGATCGCGATGAAGCCCGGCTGTTTCGCCAGCGTCCGAATTGCGAATCGCAAATCGTGCATCCGAAAATGTCGTTAGGCGAAAATTAAATACCGGTGTTTCCGACGGTGGTCGTGCACGCCACGCACGGCGTCAGGCCCGCGGCCGGCACGATCACGCGTTGCTGCGCGAATTGCCAAATGGAAACGACTGCGCTCAGGATGAAGAGCGTGAAGAGCACCGTCTCAAGCACAGTGCGATTCTTTTCTTCCGAGCGCGAACGCTCGACCATCGAGTAAGTAGAGTTGTTCATGGCCGACGCCTATTGCAACGGCCATGCCACGAATTCGATTGTCGATCTAACCTCCTCGGGTGTGAGGAGATAAAGTTCTCGTGCGAATTTACCTGACGCTGTCGATGTTCCGTCAGCGGGAACGTCGTGTTCCGATTTTGGGACGAAGCAACGCGCCGAAAATTCGTTAGCTATTCAGACTTTCGTCCGAACCACTTCCGCTTTTTCTTCGGCTGCTCTTCTTCGGCCGCCGGTTTTTCTTTCTTCGGTTCTTCTTTCTTTTCCGGCGCGGCTGCAGTTTCCACCGGCGTTTCGGACACCGTTTCCTTCTTCGTCTTCTTCGGTTTCTCGTCTTTCGGTTTTTCTTCCGTCACCGGCGCGGCATCAACCCACTCGAGATACGCCATCAACGCGGAATCGCTCATACGCGGTCCCAGCCTAACGATACGCGTGTAACCGCCGTTTCGGCTCGCGCTCCGCGGCGCGATATTGTCGAACAACTTTTTCACCGCGTTCTTCTGTCGTAATACCGCAACCGCCGTGCGCCGCGCGTGGAGCGAACCGTTCTTGCCCAGCGTCACCATTTTTTCCGCGAGCGGGCGCACCGCTTTCGCTTTGGCCAGGGTCGTCTTGATGCGCTCGTGCTCGATCAAGCTGCAAACCTGATTTGCGAGCAATGCTTTCCGATGCTCAGCCGTGCGTCCGAGTTTTACGGTTTTCTTTTGGTGTCTCATGCGCGGTGAAGTTGATTGTCGATCTTACCCTTGTCGATCTTGCAATGATTAGGCGCCGGCCGCGCCGTTCGCGCTCGCGCCGTCGGCGCTCACCGGCATGTCCACCATGCCCGACTCGAACTTCATTCCGAGCCCGAGGCCTAACTGTTGCAGTTTATCTTTGATCTCGTTCAGCGATTTCTTGCCGAAGTTGCGATACTTCAACATTTCGCCCTCGGTCTTTTGCGCGAGCTGACCCACGGTCGTGATGTTGGCGTTGTTCAAACAATTCGCCGCGCGCACACTCAGCTCGATTTCGTTCACGCTCATGTTGAGCAGCTTCTTCAGCTTGAGATTTTCTTCGCTCACACCGGCGGGCGTTTCGTCGAACTCGATCACGTCTTCGTTGAAGTTCACGAACACGTCGAGGTGATGGCGCATGATCGCGGACGCTTGCAACAACGCGTCATCCGGCGTCAATCGACCGTCCGTCCACACTTCGAGAATGAGTTTGTCGTAATCGGTGCGTTGACCGACACGCGTGTTCTCGACCGCGTATTTCACGCGCGTGACCGGCGAGAAAATCGAATCGATCGGGATGAGGCCGATGGGTTGATCCGCGCGTTTGTTTTCTTCGCCGGTGGCGAAACCGCGACCGACGCGCACTTCGAGCTCGGCATCGAATTTCTGTTTCTTGTCCACCGTGCAGATGATCTGTTTCGGATTCAACACTTCGAAACCGGCTACTTCCTGAATATCGGCGGCGGTGATTTCGCCTTCCTTGTTCACCGTCAGCGAAAGTTTCTTCGCCTCGTGATCTTCGGCTTTAAATTTTACCTTCTTCAAATTGAGCACGATGTCAGTCACGTCCTCGACCACGCCGGGAAGGGTGGCGAATTCATGCTGCGCTCCCGTGATTTTGACCGCGGTAATGGCTGCGCCTTCAAGCGATGAAAGCAACACGCGGCGGAGCGAGTTGCCGATGGTGTGACCGTATCCGGCCTCGAATGGCTCGGCGGTGAACTTAGCGTAGGTATCCGTGGCCGTGCTCTCGTCTTTGGTGAGAGTCTTCGGCATTTCAAACCGACCGTAACGAACTGGCATAACTATTTTGCGATTGTCGATCTTACGATTGTCGATCTTGCGATCGAGAAATCTGCAATCTTAAATCTGCAATTCCTCCTGCACCGGGTTCCCCCTGGCGAGTGCGGCCTCGCGTTAAGCAACGGAAGCCCAGGGACCAACGGCGTAATTTAAAATCTCGCGGTGGAGCGTGGAATAAAGAGCAGTCCGACGCTTTTGCAAGTCAATCTTCCACCACTTCGTCCGGCAGTTCGTTCGTGCTCTCGGCCCTCTTCGGGAAATGTTCTGCCAACACCCGGCCAATATCGCGCACAGCATCGACGATTGCGTCGGAGAATCGCTCACTGCGAAAATGCTCCCGCATAAGATCGACAACGTACTGCCAGTACACTTCGCCGCAGCGTTGATGGATTGCCTCGTCGCCGATGACGGCAAACTTCTGCGAACGCGCCGCGACGAAAATTAAAACCGCGTTGCGTTCGCGCGTTTTTTGCATCCCGAGCCGATGAAATCTTTTCACCGCCGCCGCAACCGGATCGCCGACGAGTTTGCCGCGTTGAAGATAGACGCGGATCTCGGCCGACGTTTTTGCCTCCGCATCTTTGATCGCGCGCACGATGCGGTCGTGATCGAGTTGGCTAAGAAATTCTTTCGTCCGCATCGCGATTACCAGCTCGAGCCCGCGCCGCCTCCGCCGAAACTTCCGCCGCCACCACTGAATCCGCCCCCGCCACCGCCGGACCAACCGCCGCCGCCACCCGACCAACCCCCGATGAACGGCCCGCCGAATCTCGAATAACGATAGCCGCGACGCGCGCGCCGGATGAACGAGAAAATCAAGAACATGAAAACGAGAAACCAAATCACCGCGACGAATGTTGAGGTGGTCGATCCCTGCGTCTCCGCGCGCGTTCGGCCTGAGCCTTTGTATTCGCCGCGAATCGCCTGCAAGATCGAATCAATCCCGATCGCAATGCCGCCTTCGAAATCGTTCGCGCGAAATCGTGGTTTGATCTGTCGTTCGGTAATGTCGAACGCCGTCGCGTCCGGCAACGCGCCCTCCAAACCGTAGCCGACCTGGATAAACATTTTGCGGTCCTGCGGAAAAATGAAAAGTACCGCGCCGTTGCGTTTGTCCTTTTGTCCGACGCCCCACGATTGCGCGACGCGTTGCGTGTAATCGGCGATGTCCGAGTCGCTCTGCATCTTCGGAAAAATCGCCACCACTACCTGGTTCGAGGTTTCACGTTCAAATTCCTCGAGCTGCTCGTTGAAACGATTCGCGGCTGCTTTCGAAACGACGCCGGCGTAATCATTAAAATACGCCGCCGGTTTCGGCGGAATCACTTCGGCCGCGTGCGCGGTCGTTAGGCCGATGAAGAGAACCAGCCACATTGGTAGGGATGCCTCTCCGAGGCGTCCCAAGATGTCGATCTTAGCGCGCAAATGCAGGAAATTTTGGGACGGCTCGGAGAGCCGTCCCTACCAAATTAGGGCGAGGCGGCGGCCGCAGCTGTCGCCGCCGGCGCGGGCGAACCGAAGTTAAAATTCACCGTCGGCGCGCGTTCCGCCCCCGGTTGCGCGTTGAAAAATGGTCGTGGCGTAAATCCGAACATGCCCGCGAGTAAATTCGTCGGGAAAGTTTTCACCTGCGTGTTGTAGCTCTGCACTACTTCGTTGAATTTGTTTCGCTCCACCGCAATCCGGTTCTCCGTTCCTTCGAGCTGCGCTTGCAACGTCAGGAAATTTTGGTTCGCCTTCAATTCCGGATAACGCTCGCTCACCACCAGCAAGCGCGACAGAGCCGCGCTCAATTGTCCTTGCGCGCGCTGAAATTCCTCGAGCTGGGCGGCGTCCGTCGGCGCTTTGTTCGGATCGAGCTGCACCCGGCCGACACTCGCGCGCGCGTTCGTCACTTCCGTGAGCGTCGATTTTTCGAAGTTGGCCGCGCCTTGCACAGTGTTTACTAAATTCGGAATCAAGTCGGCGCGCCGTTGATAAACGTTTTGCACCTGCGCCCATTGTCCGTCCACCGCCTGCTGCGATTTCACGAGCCGATTGTAAACGCCGACCGCGCCGAGGGCGGCGATCACGAGGACGAAGGCGACGATGAGAAGAATTCCGCCACAACCGATGGCAAACTTATTCATAAGATCGACAAGTTAGTTTGGCGTTGCCACAACGCAATTCTGTAGGGGAAGCAGTTTGCTTCCCAAGGGACGCTAGCAGCGTCCCCTACAGTTTAACGTCCGAGCACAAGTCGCAGAAATTTCGAATCGGAGAATTTCGCGTCGCGCCCCTGTCGCACAATGACCGCGTTCAGCGACGGAATCACAAACAGCCGCTGATAACCGGAGCCGAGCGCGACCACCATGTCGTTAGGCGCGGAGCGGCAAATGGAGATGTCGACCCAACGCGCGCGCGCCCACGGCAACTCGAGTTCTTTCTCGATGTCGATCTCGCGGCGTGAATTGCGGTTCAGCCAAAACGTCAGGCCGTAGGATGGATTCGCGCTCGAACCGGTAAACGCCTCGCCCAACAAATTCGCCGGCACGATTTGATGACCGTGATAATCGCCGTGACCGAGAATCATTTCGCCGAACCGTGCCCATTCCTCCGCGCTCAATTCAAATCCGCTCGCCGGCAGCGGATTGCCTTTGCCGTCGCGTTTGAAATCCATGCTCGTTAGGCCGAGCGGCGAGAGTACGTGCTCCTGCATGTAGGAGATTGTCGATCTTCCGCCGAGTTTGCGCCGCAGCAGTTCGCAAAAAATCTGGAGATGGCTTGGGCCATAAATAAAACGCGTGCCCGGTTCCGCTAAGATCGACAATTGAACCGCGAGCGCATTGCGATCGAGCAGCGATTGTCGATGCAACATCGACGCGCCATCGATCCCGTCCGTCTGATTGAGCAATTGCCGAATCGTGATCTGCGATTTGCGCGGATCGTTTTTCCATTCCGTGATCGTGTCCGCAACGTGATCGTCGAGTCCGATCAAGCCATCGCGCACCGCGCACAACGCCGCGATTCCCCAAAAACTTTTCGTGCCGCTAAAAATCGGCCAGCGTAAATTCGCCGCTCCGCCATTCGTGTAATGCTCGAAGACGGTGTTGCCGTTCTGCATCACGAGAATGGCGACGCCGCGCTTGCTCTCGGAATATTTCGCGGCGCGCTGGCAATTCTTCGGCGTGATCTCCGCGAATGCGATTGTCGATCTTGCGAGAATCAGCGCGATCGAGAGCGCGACCGCGCGGATCATTCGCTCGCGACCGGTGCGGGCGGTCGCGGCGCCGTGGGCAAATGTCGCGTGCGCAATTCCTCGACGTTCGGCAATTCGTCGAGATTACGCAGACCGAAGTGATCGAGAAAAAATTGCGTCGTCTCGTAAACGAGCGGCCGCCCCGGAATTTTTTCGTCGCGCCCGCTGATTTTGACGAGACCGCGTTCGAGAATCGTCTGCAAAACCGCGTCGATGTTCACGCCGCGCACGGCTTCGACATCCGCGCGCGTGATCGGCTGTCGATAGGCGATGATCGCGAGCGTCTCGAGCGCGGGCGCGCTCAGCCGCGCCGGTTTCGGCTCGGGAAATAAATGTTGAACGAAATTCGCATAAGCCGGATCGCTCGTGAGCTGCCAGCCTTCCGCGCGTTCAACCAGTTGAAATGCGCGCTGCTGTTCGATGTATTCGATCTTTAACTGCTCGAGTGCAGCGGCGACCTGCGCTTCATTCGATTGAAGACCATCCGATTCGCCGGCGCGTTTGATAAGATCGACAATCGCCTTTGCCGAAAGCGGTTTTTGCGCGCTGAAAAGAAGCGCTTCGATTACTCGGGGCAACGTCATTAGTTCACTCCAATCGCGGTTTGAATCGCATCGGCAATGCGATTGGCGTGCTGGTCGATCTTTTCGAACTCGCGCCCCTCAATCAATAAACGAATCTTCGGTTCGGTGCCGGAGTAACGCAGCAGCACGCGGCCTTTGCCGCCGAGCTCGCGCTCGACTTCGTCACGCAACTTCACGACTTCGCGCAAATCTTCGATCGGCGGTTTCGCTTTCACTTTTAGGTTGCGCTGAGCCTGCGGATATTTTTTCAAACACGATTTCAATTTACTCAACGGTTCGCCGGTCGCGTGCATGATGGCGAGAATTTGCAGCGCGCTCACGATGCCGTCGCCGGTGGTGGTGAAATCGCGAAAGATGATGTGGCCGCTTTGTTCGCCGCCGAGATTGAAATTTTTCGAGAGCATTTCTTCGATGACGTAACGGTCGCCCACTTTTGTCCTAACGACTTTGCCGCCGGCCGCGGCGATGGTTTCATCAAGCCCGAAGTTGCTCATGACCGTGGCGACGAGCGTCTTTTGCTCGAGCCGCGCGTTTCGTAAAAGATCGACAGCGGCAATGGCGAGAATTTCGTCGCCGTCCACGATCTCGCCCTTTTCGTCGCAGAGCAGAACGCGATCGGCATCGCCGTCATGCGTGATGCCGACGTGTGCGCCGGTTTCTTTGACGATGCGCGCGATCTCGTCCGGATGCGTGCTACCACAATCGGCATTGATGTTGGTGCCGTTCGGTTCGTTGTGCCTAACGATGACTTCGGCGCCGAGCTCGCGCAGAATACACGGCGTCGATTTGTAAGCGGCACCGTTCGCGACATCAACCGCGACGCGCATTCCTTCAAGCGTCATCTTGCGCGGGAAACTTTGCTTCGCGAATTCGACGTAACGTCCAAGCGCGTCATCGATGCGCGTCGCACGACCGATTTTGCCTGCAGTCGGGCGGACGTTGTCGATCTTGCCGGAGAAAACAAGGTCCTCGATCTGCGCTTCGATCTGATCGTCGAGTTTGTAACCGTCGTGGCGAAAAAACTTAATGCCGTTGTCTTCGTAAGGATTGTGCGAGGCGGAAAGAACGATGCCAGCATCCGCACGCAATGAACGCGTGATGTAAGCCACCCCCGGCGTCGGCAGCGGACCAATCACGAGCACGTCCGCGCCTAACGAGGTGATGCCGGCGACAAGCGCGTTCTCGAGCATGTAACCGGAGAGGCGCGTGTCTTTACCGAGAACAATTTTCCGTCGTGCGCCTTCGGTATGCGCGCGCCGATTCAATTGCGTGATCACATGCGCGGCGGCGCGGCCGAGTTTCAGCGCGGTTTCGGCCGTGACCGGTTCGACATTGGCCACACCGCGGACACCGTCCGTCCCGAAAAGTTTCTTGTCGATCTTGTGCGAATCTTTCATGGCGCCGCGATTTTCTGCCGGTCGTGATCGCTGAAGAAAACACATTCGTTTTCCAAACCGAGCAAAGTCGCCCATTTCAGCGGGAACTTATTCACGTCGACCGTGCGTTGAATCACCGCCGCCCAATCTTTGTATTCGCCCTTGATGATGTCGCGGAGTTTGTTGTCCGCGCCGCTGATCGGAGTGAGATAAAGGCCGTTGATCGGCATCCCGATAACGCCGTAATCGCTGAGGTCGGTCATCGTTTTCACCGTGTCCGGCACCCACACCGCTGGACGATCGGCGTACCACGCGATGGCCCACGGCATATCGGACGCGATGGCCTCGTTAGGCTTCATCCAATTGTTGAGCACGGCGACATAAGGCGGGACATATGGCGGCCAACGCACCTGCGCTTTGTGTGGACCGAACATCATTCGCAGCATCTGGTCCGCCATCGGAAGCGCGCACATGACAAACAGCAACGTGATGAATCCGAGTCGCGCCAGACGAATGTCGATGCCGAGCCGGTTCCATTGCACGAGCAAAAACGCGAGGCCGTAGCAGGTCATGATCGGCATGAAGAGCAGATGCATTTGGTTCGCGGCCACGCCCTGTTCTTCGTTTATGCCGAAGATCGACATGCCGAGCACGGCGCCGCTCCACATCGCGAGCACGATCCAACGCACTGACGCAGTCTCGGAACGTTTGAACGTGTGCATGAGCGAAACAAAAAACGTCAGCGCGACAATGCTCCAGCCGAGATAATCGAAAACGCGGCCGATTTGCGCGAACAGGTTCGTCGTTATTTTATCGCGGAACGCGCGCGGCCCGACGCCGCTAAGATCGACATCGACTATTCGCATCCAACCCGCTTCGGTGTGACCGCCGGTGCCATCGAGCATGGAATAAATCGCGGAGCCGGCTGGATTCCCGCACACGACAAAATTCCGCAGCAACCACGGCGTGTAGAGAATGGCGAACGCGGCGAGCACGATGATCGCGGCCCAACCGCGCGGGCGAAAAAAGAAAACGCAAAAGATTAATGCGGCGATGAACATCCAGATCGTGAGCGCGTGCGTGAGCGCGAGTAATCCGAAACCGACGCCAACGGCTGCGAGCCAAACGCCGACACGTCCGCCGCTGTAACTCGCTTCGATCGCGCGCACCAGTGCGTAGAGCGTGGCGTTGAACAAAAATAGCAACAGCATCTGCGGCAAACCTGCGAGCGAGTATTGCCACATCATGTCGCAAAGCAGCACGAGCCCGCACGCGATCACGGCGAGACGGCGATCGAACAAGCGCGCCGCCAGAAAATACAAAATCACGACCGAGCCGATGAAGAGTAAGATCGACATCCACACGATGGCGACGTCCCCGGCGGCCGTAAGATCGCGCGGTGTCATTTGCAAATGCGCCCGCACCGGAATCAATGCGATGGCATCGACTAACGGCGGGAGCGGTGCGTTGTAAGTGTCCTTCCAAATATTTTGCGTCACGTTTTTTCCGTGCGCTTGCAACTGCGCGATGGCGCGCGGCCTAACGAGTTGCGTTCGCCAGCCGTGTCCGTGCAAAATTTCGCGACCGATCTGCGCCTGGTCCATCGCCTGGGCGGTAGCAAGGCCGCGCACGTGTCCGGGCCAGACCGTATAAAACACCGCGATGGCAACGATGCCGAGAACGCCGAGAAGACGCCGCACCCAGACGGTGAGTTCGCCCGCCTCGAGCGCGTGCACGGCGCGTTGAATCGCTTCGGCAGCTCCGGGCATGTTCGTTAGGCCGGTTCGGCCGCGGCTTGTTTCTCTGCGTTCATCTCATTGATCTTGCGATGCAAAGTGCGCCGGCTGATGCCGAGCTTCTTGGCCGCGGCGGTAATGTTGCCTTTAGTTGTGGCCAGCGCCTGCAAAATCAATTTGCGCTCGGTCTCGTGCAAATCGAGCGGGCTCGTCTTCGCGCCGAAGGCTTGCGCCGGTGAAATTCCACGCGGCAAATTTTTTCCCGCGACCTCTTTCACCGCGCTCGGGAGATCACGCAGCGTGATTTGATTCCCGGTCGCCATGACCACACCGTGTTCGATCGCGGCCCGCAGCTCGCGCACGTTCCCCGGCCAATCGTAGGTCAGCAGCGCGTCCATCGCGTCCGGCGCAAGATCGACAACTTCCTTTGCGTTCACCTTCGCAAAATGCCTGACGAAGTTCCGCACGAGAAGCGGAATATCATCCTTCCGTTCGCGCAGTGGCGGCATGGTGATGCGCACCACATTCAAGCGAAAGAACAAATCGTCGCGGAATTTTCCTTCCTTCACCAACTGCTCGAGATTTTTGTTTGTCGCTGCGATCACGCGCACATCCGCGCGCAAGGTTTGATTTCCACCCACGCGCTCGAACGCGTGGTCTTCGCTCATCACGCGCAAAAGTTTTACCTGCGTCATCGGATTAATCTCGCCGATTTCATCGAGAAAAATCGTGCCGCCGTTTGCCTGCTCGAATCTTCCGATGCGCCGCTCGGTTGCGCCGGTGAATGCGCCGCGTTCGTGCCCAAACAATTCGCTTTCGAGTAGCGTCGGCGACAACGCCGCGCAGTGCACGACGATGAATTTCGCTTTGTTGCGCCGGCTCAAATTATGAATCGCATGCGCCGCGAGCTCTTTGCCCGTTCCGCTCTCGCCTTCGATCAACACACTCGCCGATGAGGGCGCGACTTGTTTGATCGTGTCGAGCACTTCGCGCAAGGCCGGTGATTCGCCGATGATATTTTCGAGACCGAAACGTTCGTCCACCTGTTGTTTCAACGCGCGATTTTCCTGCTCGAGATTGCGGCTCTTCAACGCGCGCGCGATCAACATCTCGACCTTGTCGAGATTGAGCGGCTTGGTCACAAAATCGTAGGCGCCGCGTTTCATCGCTTCCACCGCCGTATCGACTGAGCCGTACGCGGTCATCATGATCACGATCGGCGGATGCGGCATTTTCAGAACGCGCTCGATCAATTGCATTCCATCATCCGCGCCCAGCCGCAGGTCCGTTAACACAAGATCGACATGTTCTCTTTCCAGCACCCCCATCGCGCCGGCGATGTCGCCCGCGACGTAAACGTCGTAGCTGTCCTCGAGCAATTGGCGCAATCCGTCACGCGTGTGCTTTTCGTCATCGACGATGAGAATAATCGGCTGCATCAGCGCTTGTGCGCCATTAATTCTCACTCAATCGCTCATTTCTCAACGCCGATCTATGCTAAGATCGACAAATGCGTTTGGCTCTGCTGCCGCTTTACTTCGCGTGCGCAATCTCGCTCGCCGCCGAGGAATCGATCAAATCGGTTGATCCGAACGACGGCTGGAAGGCGGAGGGCAATTCGCATGGTGTCGCCATTTACGAGCGCATTCGCGCCGGAACATCGCTCAAGGAATTTCGCGCCGTCGGCGAAATCGACGCCTCCACTCGCGCGGTCCACGGCGTGATCGACGACATCGACAACTACACGCGCTTCATGCCCTACACGGCCGAGTGCCGTTTGATCAAACGCGAGGGCGCTGCGCTCATCACGTATCAACGGCTGTCGCCGAAAATCGCGGGCGATCGCGATTACACTTTGCGCATCACGACGAAATCGTGGCCGGCGAATGGCGGCGTGGCGTTTCTGAACGAATGGACGCCGGCAAATGATCTTGGCCCGCCACAGAAAAAAGGGGTCGTGCGCGTGGACCGATGCGAAGGCGCCTGGTTGCTCGAACCGGTTTCGCCTAACAAAACGCGCGCGACTTATTCCGTTTTCTCCGATACCGGCGGCGCGATTCCGAGCTGGCTCGCGAATTATGCCAGCCAAACCGGCATCGGGAAATTGTTCGCGGCCGTTCGGAAACAAGTCACCGATCCGAAATACAATTCGGCTACGAAGTAGTTGTCGATCTTTCGCCGGCTTCGAGCATGCGCACGCGTTGGTCGAGATACGGCAGACGAATCGTGAGCGTGAATCCCTTGCCCTCTTCGCTTTGGATCGACAATTCGCCGCCATGTTCGCGCACGATTCGCCTAACGATGAGCAAACCCAACCCCGAGCCACTGGTTTTGGTCGTGAAATACGGCTCGAAAATGCGTCCGAGTTGTTCCGCCGAAATTCCCCCGCCGGTGTCGCTGAATGTGATCAAGACATGCGTGTCGTCTTTATCGGTGCGAATGCGGAGGGTGCCGCGCTGATTCATCGCTTCAATGCTGTTCTTGATCACGTTGTAAAACGCCTGCTTCATTTGGTCGCGATCGAGTTCGAGCATTGGCAGATCGGAGCGCAGTTCCTGTTCGACAGTGATATGTCGATCTTGCAATTCCGGCGCGAAGAAGCGCACGGCTTCATCGACAATCGCGTTAAGATTTTCGAGATGCAGTTGCGGCCGGGTCGGACGAATCGCGCGCAGAAATTGGGAGACAATTGAATCGAGCCGCTCAATCTCCGCGCGCGAGACCTCGATTGATTCCTTGAATTCTTCACGCTGGTCCGGCGCGAGCGCCGGCAGCTTTCGCTCCATCAACTGCAAATGAATGTTGAGAGAATTAAGCGGATTGCCGATTTCGTGCGCGACGCCGGCGGCGAGCATGGTTAGGGCATTGAACCGCTCCGACTCCAGCGTCTGCTCGGCGCTGCGCCGGCTTTCGGTGATGTCGCGCACGATCATGGCGTGACCGACATGCTGACCGACGATGTCGATCTTATCGCTTTCGTTGTTCTCGTGCTCGATCAAGAGCGGAACGATGTAGAAATTAATGACGCGATTTTGCGGGTAGAAAATTTCGATGTCGCGGGTAGCGGCGCCGGGATTTTGCGTGAGCGATTCCCAATTCAATCCGCGCACGCGTTCGTCCAGCCGTTTCCCTAACGAATCGTCGCCCTGCAATCCGAACAATTCGCAAGCCGCGTTATTGAGGTAGGTGATGCGGCCGTTCGAATCGGTCACGATGATTCCTTCCTGGATGGCGTTGAAAACGGTCTCGAGGAAACCTTTCTCCTGCGCCAGCCGCAGAAAATAATTCTGCACTTCGTTCGGCGCGATTTTGCCGAGCCGGCCGACGAGTTTTTCGAGAAAGAGCGACTTCATCGCAAGATCGACATCTTACTGTAGAGGCGGTGCGAAAATCGCCAAGTAATGACGCAGGATGTTTAAATTGTAGAAGCTCAGAGACTTCAGGGACGCGACGGTACAGTGGCTGCTTAAGCTAATTATGAGAATTAGAATCAATGTCTTCCCTATTTCACAGGTTCAGCTGGTGCAACGCTCGAAGCATTTGCTTCACCGCACTGCTTTGCCTGTTCGCCTCAACCCTGCACGCGAGCGTTTTGGATTGGCCGAATGGCGGATGGACCGCCGGCACGCCGAGCCCCGGCCAGACATTCGCGCAAAGTTTCACGGTCGACACGCCTAACGACGTCACCGTCAGCATCAATAACAACGGCGCATCCGGAACCGGCGCCACCTGGCTTGCGCCTTATCCGCAGATTGATTCGACCCACACCACCGGCGGCTTCACCGGAGTGAACGGGCTGCAGTTGGTCGTGACCTCGGAAGCGACAACGAGTTCGTTCATCAAAGTCGTCGTCTCCTTCGCATCGCCGGTAACGAATCTGTCCTTTCAACTTTGGGATATCGACGCCAACGCCGGCCAGTTCGCCGATACTATTCAAAACATCCAGGGCCTGACCGATACTAGCACGATTGTCGGCGCCACTTCGATTAGCAGCGCGGTGGCCGGCTACAACACGATCACCGGCTCAGGCCTTTCGACCGTGGTGACCGGAACGGCATCGGCCGCGAACAACACCAACCAGGGAACGATTGATGTTTCCTTCGTCGGACCGATCACGCAATTTTCGTTCGAATGGTCGAACACCGATCCTGGCCTCGGCCAACAAGCGATCGGACTCGGCCCGCTCGCCTTCACCGTCGTGCCCGAAATGTCAGCCGGCTATTTCGTGGCGCTCGTCTGCGCACTCGCGCTTATCTCAAGCGAAATTTCACGGCGCGTAAGATCGACAACTCGGTAGATCGACAATTACTCGACGGCGTCTGAAATGGCCTAACGAGTCTTAACGACGCGACGGCTGATATTCTTCCGCCTGTTCTTCGACTTTCTGGCCGGTCTCGGCTTCGGCGCGGTCTTTCAACGCGGCTTTGCGTGAAAGTTTCACCCGGCCTTTGTCGTCGATGCCGATGCATTTCACCCAGATCATGTCGCCGACTTTGACCACATCTTCGGTTCGCTTCACGCGGAAGTCCGCCAGCTCGGAAATGTGGACGAGTCCATCCTTGCCCGGGAATACTTCGACGAAGCAGCCGAATTCTTTGATCGTAACGACGCGACCTTGATAGGTTTGGCCGATCTCGATCTCTTTCGTCATGCCGCCGATAATTTCTTTCGCGCGCGCCATCGATTCGCCACTCGTGGCGTAGATGTGGACCGAGCCGTCGTCTTCGATGTTAATCTCCGCGCCGGTCTCAGCGACGATGCCCTTGATCGTTTTGCCGCCAGGTCCGATAAGCGCGCCAATTTTCTCCGGATTAATTTTGATCGTCTCGATCCGAGGCGCGTACTTCGACAATTCCGCGCGCGGCTTGTCGAGTGCACCGCGCATCGTGCCGAGAATTTTCGTACGCGCTTCTTTCGCGCGCTGGATCGCTTCGGCCATGATCTTGTGCGAAACGCCCGGAAGTTTCAGGTCGAGCTGAAAACCGGTGACGCCATTGTCGGTGCCGCACAATTTAAAATCCATGTCGCCGAAATGATCTTCGCTGCCGATGATGTCGGTCAAAAGTTCGTAACGTTTCAATTGTCGATCTTCGCCATGTTCGGTAACGAGGCCGACGGAAATTCCCGCGACCATTCCCTTCACCGGCACGCCCGCGTCCATGAGCGCGAGCATTCCGCCGCACACGCTCGCCATCGAAGTCGAGCCGTTCGATTCCATGATCTCGGATGAAATCCGGATCGCATAACGGAAATCGTTTTCGTTAGGCACAATCGGTTCGAGCGAACGCTCGGCCAATGCGCCGTGACCGATCTCGCGTCGTGAGGCGCCGCCAGTGCGTCCGGTTTCGCCCACGCTGAACGGCGGGAAATTGTAATGCAGAATGAATCGCTTCGATGTTTCACCGCCGCCGTAGGCGTCGATGTTTTGCGATTCTTCGATCGGCGCGAGTGTGACAAGCGCGAGCGCTTGCGTTTCGCCGCGTTGAAAAATGGCGGTGCCATGCGCGCGCGGCAGCACGCCAACTTCGCAGGTGATTTGCCGCAAATCCTGATAACCGCGCCCGTCCATGCGTTTTTGTTTTTCGAGAATGCTCTTTCGAAACGCTTTCTTCTGCACGTAATCGAATGCTTGTGAGATGGAGAACTTGTCGGCCTCGGGATGTTTTTCCAAGATCGACATCTTCACTTGTTCGCGCAGCGCGTCGATCGCTTTGGAGCGCGCAACTTTGCCTTCGGTGTAAAGCGCGCCTTCGATTTTATCGCCCGCCACTTGATAGGCGATCTCGAGTAATTCTTCCTTCACGTGCAGCAACGGCATTTCGCGTTTCGTTTTGCCGACCTGCTGCGCGAGCTCTTTTTGAATCCGAATCATCTCGCGCGCGTGTGTGTGCGCGAAGTCGAGCGCTTTCACGAAATCCGCTTCCGGAACTTCCTTGCCCGCGCCTTCGATCATGATGACGTCGTTCTCCGTGCCGACGTAAACAAGATCGAGATCGCTTTGCGCGCGCTCGTCGTGCGTCGGGTTGGCGACGAATTCGCCATTCACCCGGCCGACGCGCACGGCGCCGATCGGTCCCGCGAACGGAATGTCGGAAACGCAAAGCGCGGCTGATGCCCCATTGATCGCAAGCATGTCCGGATCATTCTGCCCATCCGCGCTCAACAAGATCGAGATAACCTGCGTGTCGTAAAAATATCCCTGCGGAAACAATGGCCGCAGCGGACGATCGATCATGCGCGAAGTGAGCGTTTCCTTTTCGCTCGGACGCCCCTCGCGTTTGAAATAACCGCCTGGAAATTTTCCGACGGCGGCCGCTTTCTCGCGGTAATCAACCGTGAGCGGAAAATAATCCTGTCCTTCTTTGATCGATGTGGCCGAGACCGCGCTCGCCAGCACCATGGTGTCGCCGCATGAAACGATGACCGCGCCGTCGGCGAGCTTGGCGATTTTGCCGGTCTCGATTGAGATTTCTGTCGCGCCAATTTTGGCTGTGACCTTGTGTTGCATATGTCTTTCCTGGTTGTGCGAATTCCAGGCCGGTCACCCTGACTGTAGGTTTCAAACCCGAACGCCTTCGGGGCTAAAACCTAAATTCAAGGTGCCTATTCGGCCCGGTCGTCGCGTTAACGTTACTCGTTAGGCTTCGAAACCGGCACGTCGACTCGCAAGATCGACAACTACCTCTGCGCTATTTCCGCAGATTCAATCGCTCGATCAATTTCTTGTATCGATCTTCTTTCGATCGGCTCAAATAATCGAGCAGACTCCGGCGTTGCGCGACCATCTTAAGAAGGCCGCGGCGCGAGGAGTGATCTTTCGCGTGAGTCTTCAAGTGCTCGGTCAATTCCGCGATCCGGCGTGTCAGGAGCGCGACTTGAACGTCCGCGCTACCCGTGTCCTTCCCGTGCAATTGGAACTCCTTGAAGTCCACCGTGTCGGTGCTCTCTGCCATAACGAAGGCGGTAGTGTAGATGAAGAATCGGCAACCGCAAGTGGCCGATCAGGCGAAAACCGCGGCGAGCGCGACGACGGTTGAATTGAAAACCTTCAGGACAATCTGCGGATTCAAGCCGACGACGAACATTAAGAGTGTCACCGGAACGAGCACGAATTTTTCACCGGCCCTAAGATCGACAATTGCATTTGTCGCCGGATTTGGCGGACCGCTGAAGAGCGATTTCATTGCACGCATAAACGTGACTGCGGTGAAGAGCAGGCCAAGCACGGCGACGGCGGTAAATGAGGCCGCGACCGCGAATGAGGCTTTGAAGATGAGGAATTCGCCGATGAAACCATTTAGCCCTGGCAGGCCTAACGATGAGAACATGGCGACGCTCATCCAGGCACAGAGCACGGGCGCCCGTTGCATCAGTCCGCCGAAATCGTTGAGACCGCGCGCGCCGCGGCGTTGCTCGAGTAATCCGACAAAATAGAAAAGCGCGGCAGCGGTGATGCCGTGATTGAAAATTTGCAGAAAGACACCGCTAAGCGCGGCGTGCATGTCGATCTTCGCCATTGTCGATCTTGCGCTGGCGATGGCGAAGAGCCCGAGCAGGCAATAGCCGAGGTGATTGATCGAAAGATACGCGACCATGCGTTTCAAATCGGTTTGCGCCCACGCCACCAGCGCGCCGATTAAAATCGAAACGACCACGAGCGCGAGCAACCACGGTTGCAGAATTCTGAATTCGTTAGGGAAAAGCGGCACGAGCAATCGAATGAATCCGTACACGCCCATTTTCGAAAGCGCGCCGGTCAACACCATCGCTACGCCGGTGGGCGCCGTTTCGTAGGCGTCGGGCAACCAGGTGTGAAATGGAAAGAGCGGAACTTTGACCGCGAAGCCGAGAAAGATTCCGGCGAAGACGAACCAGGCGAATCTGCCGGTCACGAGCGGGCCGGTTTTGGCAAGATCGACAAGTTGCGCAAAGTCGAATGTCGATCTTGCGAAATAAATTCCGAGAAAGCCTAACAACATCGCGACGCTGCCGAGAAATGTGTAGAGGAAGAATTTTACCGCGGCGTAGTCGCGTTTCTTGCCGCCGTAAAGTTTGATGAGCAGAAAAGACGGAATCAGGCTCATCTCGTAAAACAAAAAGAAGAGAATGAAATTTTGCGCGGTGAAAACGCCGTAGAGCGCCGATTGCATCACGAGCATGAGCGCGTAGAAGCCGCGGTTCATGCGATTGGCCGCGAATGCGAACGGAAACAAAATGGTGACGAGGAAGACGAGGAGCAGGCTCAGGCCGTCGGCGCCGAGCGCGTATTCGGCGCCGATCGATGGGATCCAGGTGTGGCGCTCGATCAATTGAACTTTCGCAAGATCGACATCGAACTTTTGCCAGAGCATCAACGCGTAAAAGGCGCTGACTGCGTTGGTGACGAACGCGATCCGGCGCGGATTGCGCGGATTGGCCAGGTAAAGCATGACCACGCCGAAGAGCGGAATGAGAATGAGCGCGGTGATCATGCGAGCCAGGCGTAGAGCAGCAGGAGCGCGAGCATGCCGAGGCCGATCGCGCCGAGATATGTTTGAATTTGTCCGGAATGCGCGCTCGACACGACGCGACCCAATCCGCGCGCGCCGACAGTGGTTTCGTCCACGCCGCTATTGATGCCGCGTTCATCGGCGGTTTTGGTGATGATTCCAAAAAGTTGGCCTAACAAACCGACGAGCCGCACCAGTCCATCCCAAAAGTATCGATCGAGCCAATCGGCGATGCGGGAGAGCATTCGCGCGGCGCGAATGACGGTGTAGTCGTAGAGTTCATCGAGCCACATGCGATTAGCGAGAAAGCGAAAGAGAGCCGGTTGCGCCGTTTGGAACGGATCCTGTCGTCGGCCTCGCAACGCTTCCCGATAAAAGAATACGCCGAGCCCGATGCCGGCTCCGACGAGCAGGAGCGAGATGAGAATCGTCTGATCAAATATTTTCCAAAGATCGACATGTGCTCTTTCGCCTAACAAGTAGTGATCGAGCCACGGCCACGCCGGCGTCAGGAACACACTCAACACCACCGTGCAAGCCGCGAGCACGATGAGCGGCGTGGTCATCACGCGCGGACTTTCGTGCGCGGCCGGTCCACGTTTGCCGTCGAAGACGTAGATCATCTGCCGCGTCATGTAGAGCGCGGTGAGAACGACTCCGAGCATGACCAGGTAAAACGGCACATGTGAAACCGGCCACCGCCACGCGGCGTGCAGGATTTCTTCTTTCGTCCACGCGCCGCAAAAGACGAGCGGCACGCCGCTGAGCGCCATCATTCCAGCGGCGTAGGTTGCAAACGTGATTGGCATCGCGCCACGCAGGCCGCCCATGCCGCGAATGTCCTGTTCATGATGAGCTCCATGAATGACTGAGCCAGCGCCGAGAAACAGAAGCGCTTTGAAAAATCCGTGCGCGAGCAAATGCAACATCCCGGCGGTCACGCCGCCAACGCCTAACGACACCATCATCAGGCCGAGCTGAGAGACGGTGGAGTAAGCGAGAATGCGTTTGATGTCGAACTGAGCGACCGCGATAAGCGCGGCGATCAAACCGGTGATGACGCCGATCCAGACCACGATCGTGAGCGAAGTTGTGACGCCATTGATTGCGCCGGCGGAAAAAATTGGATAAAGGCGCGCGACGAGAAACACGCCGGCCGCGACCATGGTCGCGGCGTGGATCAACGCGCTCACCGGTGTCGGGCCTTCCATCGCGTCCGGCAACCAGACGTGCAGCGGAAATTGTCCCGACTTGCCGACGGCGCCGCAGAAAATCAGGAGCGCGATTGCAGTTGCACTCGCACCTAACAACAGCAGCCCTGCGTTTTCCAGACAGCCGTGGCCATTGTCATAAAACAAGAGCGTGTCGCTTTTATGATAAAGCAGAAGGATCCCGAGAAAAAATCCCATGTCGCCGATGCGTGTGGTGATGAACGCTTTCCTCGCGGCCGCGGCCGCGCTCGGTCGCTCGATCCAGAAGCCGATTAATAAATAGGAAGCGAGACCGACGAGTTCCCAGCAAATGAAAAGCAACAGCAGACTGTTCGCGATGACGACGCCGAGCATTGCGGCGGAAAAAAACGAGAGATACGCGAAGAAGCGGGTGAAATGTTTGTCGTCCGCCATGTAGCCGATGCTGAAAACGAAAATGCAAAGGCCGACAAATGTGATCATGAGCAACATGGCGGCGGCGAGCGGATCGATCATCCAGCCAAGTTGCATTGATTGATCGCCGAAGTTGAACCAGACGAAGTTATGAACTTCGCGATAACCTGGCGCGCGCAATGTACGAGCGAACGCGAAGATCGACATCGTCAACGCGATGACTTGCCCGGCGATGGCGGGCGCGCTTGCGATGGCGCGACGCGATTTGCCTAACAACAAGATCGACAACGACGCAATCAGCGGAGCGAATGGAATGAGCCAAACGTTTGCCGCGTTCATCCTTTGAGCCGGTCGAGCTGATCGACATTGGTCGTCCGGTAATGGCGATAAATCGCGATGATGAGCGCGAGTCCGACGGCCGCTTCCGCCGCGGCGATGGCGATCGCGAAAATGGCGACGATGACGCCGGTCGGTTGCGGTTGCGCGTTGTAACGCCAGAATGCGATGAAATTAATGTTCGCGGCCGCGAGCATCATTTCGATGCCGATCAAAATGAAAATGGCGTGACGGCGGCTGAGCGCGGCGAGCAGGCCGATGCAGAAGAGCGCGCTCGAAACCATGAGCAAGATCGACAACGTCATTCGCGTTTGTCCTCCATCGCGAGAATGAGCGCGCCTAACAAAGCCACCGTGAGCAACACCCCGACGCCCATGAGCGGCCAAACGTAATCGCTCATCAACACTTCACCGATGCGTTTGACCGTGAGCGGCGAAACTTCCGGTGGCAAGATCGACATCGACGGCGATTTCAAAATCGACCACACCAGTCCGGCGAAAACCGCGAGCGCGACGACGACTCCGCTCCAATTGAATCCGCGAAGCTGTTCGCCTTCGCGGCGGGTGAGCAAAATGGTGAAGACGATGAGGACGGCGACGGCGCCGATGTAAACAAAGATTTGGACGAGGCCGACGAATTCCGCGCCTAACCAAAAGAACAATGTGGACACCCCGACGAACGCGATGGCGAAGCTGAGCGCGGCGTGCATCAGTTTTGGGTTCGTGGCGGCGGCGAGCGCGCTGCCGAGCGTGAGCGCAGCGATAATGAAGAAGGCGATGTTAATCATTCGGCGAAGCGATAAACGCGGGGCGCGAATTTCTTTTTCGTGTCGAGCAAGATCGACAACGTCATATAAACGCCGGCGATGATGACTAACGACCAGATCCAGGCGAAGAATCCGCGCCCGGCGTAATGCCAGACGGCGGCGCTGACGACGCAGGTGAACGCCATCGGCAGCATGAATTTCCAGGCGAAGTTCATCACTTGATCGACGCGTGTGCGCGGAAGCGTGCCGCGGGCCCAGACGAATACGAAGAGCAAGATCGACAACTTCCCGAAGAACCAAATGTAACTCGGAACAAATCGTAAGATCGACAATGGCGCGTGCCAGCCGCCGAGGAACAACGTGACCGCGAGTCCGCTGATGGCGAACATGCCGAAATATTCCGCCAGAAAAAACGTCGCGTATTTGAATCCGGAATATTCGGTCATGTGCCCGGCGACGATCTCCGATTCGCCTTCCGGAACATCAAACGGTGTGCGGTTCGATTCGACCAGGCCGCTCGTGAAAAACAAAAGGAACGCGGCCAGTCCCCACGGCGTAAAAACGAACCAGTATTTCGATTGCGCCGCGACGATTTGATCGGGCGAAAGCGAACCGACGATCATGACGACCGGCAGCGTGGTGATGATGAGCGGAAGTTCGTAGCTGACCATCTGCGCGATCGCGCGCATCGCGCCGAGCATGGAGAATTTGTTGTTGCTGCCCCAGCCGGCCATGAAAACGGCGAGCTCCGTTGTCGATCCAATGGCGAAGAAAAACAAAATACCGCCGTCGATCGACAACGGCGTCATATTTCGGCCGTAGGGAATGATGCCAAGGGTGAGCATCGCGACCGCTGCTATTATAATAGGCGCGAGGAAATGGACGACCTTGTCCGCACGCGCCGGCACGATGTCTTCCTTGATCAACATTTTGATGCCGTCGGCGACCGGCTGAAGCAAACCGAATGGGCCGACACGGTTCGGGCCATAGCGATTTTGCATGCGACCGAGAATTTTTCGCTCCAGCACCGACATCGCCGCGAAAAGCGTGAGGAAAACGATGAGGACGCCGGAGATGTTGAGGAGCGCGGAGACGAACGACGCGATCAGGTCGTGGCCCGGCGGCAAAAAGTGCATGATCCACACCTTCAGCCGAACAAAAATTTGATCGACGAATCCGGTGCTCACTTGCGAGGAAGGAAAGCGGTGAGCGCGGCTTTAATCAAGGAAGAAGCCATGGATACGCCGGTTGCAATCGTGTAGAAGTAAACCTGTGAGCTTGCATCCGTATTTCGAGATCGTCGTGTTCGTCGGCGTGGCGCTGATCTTTCCGGTCATGCCGCTGATTCTCGCGTGGATGTGGCGAAGATTTTTCCAGCCGCCGAAACCGGGTGCGGCCAAAAACGCAACTTATGAATGCGGCATGGAGTCGTTAGGTGAAGCGCAGATTCAATTCCGCTCCCAATATTATCTCTACGCCATCATTTTTTTGATCTTCGATGTCGAAGCGGTCTTTCTCGTGCCGTTCGCGGTCGCGTTCACCGGATTGCCGGTCGGCGCGTTCTTGTCGATCTTAGTGTTCCTCTTGTTGCTGATCGAAGGACTGGTTTGGGCTTGGGGAAAAGGTTGTTTAAATTGGGCGAAGTAATGGGCGACGAAATCGACGAGGGATTGCGCAGCGAATTGCAGCGACAAGGCATTTGGGTCACGTCGATGCAGGAGCTTTACAATTGGGGCCGCAAAAATTCGATCTGGCCTTTGCAATTTGGTCTGGCGTGTTGCGCGATCGAAATGATCGCGACCGCGGCCTCGCGTTACGACATCGCGCGGTTCGGAGCTGAAGTTTTCCGCCCATCGCCGCGCCAGGCGGATCTGATGATTGTCGCCGGCACGGTGACGAAGAAAATGGCGCCGCAAATCGTCAGGCTCTACAACCAGATGCCGGACCCGAAGTACGTGATCGCGATGGGCGCGTGCGCGATTTCCGGCGGACCATTCAAGCAAGGTTACAACGTGCTCAAGGGAATCGACCGGTACATTCCAGTGGACGTTTACATTCCCGGTTGTCCGCCGCGGCCGGAAGCGCTGCTGCACGCGTTCATGGAATTGCAGCGCAAGATCGACAATCAAAAGCTGAGCGGGCCTAACAAGTCCGACCATCTCGATCGGGAACACCCGAGCGAGTATCCGGTGCCCGCATTCGGCAAACATGATTTGGTGCCGCGGGCGAATCCGGATGTGTTTCGTCCGCCGCAGATCGAGCGCGTTTGATGGAAACGCTCGAGCAAATCAAAAAGCGCATCGAGGCCGCCGTGCCCGGCGCGAAGATCGACATCGTCAACAACGGCAGTCCGTCCGCGCAACATTCACTTAAGATCGACAATGAACATGCGCGCGATGTGGCGAGATTTTTGCGCGACGATCCGGCGCTTCGTTTCGACTTCTGCTCGAACGTGACCGGCGTTGATTGGCTCGATCGCGTGATCAAGAAAACGGTGAAGACGAAGCAGGTGGTCGACGGCGTTGAGAAAGATGTCGATCTAACGAGTGAAGAAAAAATTCCCGGTTATCTCGAAGCGGTTTATCACCTGTTCTCGATCGCCCACAAACACGGGCCGGTCATCATTCGAATGCAGACCGGGCGGGCGAACGCGCAGTTGTCATCGCTCACGCCGATCTGGCGCAGCGCCGAATTGCAAGAGCGCGAAATTTTCGATCTCTACGGAATCAAATTCGAAGGTCATCCCGATCTGCGGCGCATTTTGATGTGGGACGAGTTTGAAGATTTTCCGATGCGGAAAGATTATCGGCCGCCGGACGATTTCGAATGGGAGCCGACGCCGCACGACGACGTGCTCGAGCGGGCGAAGCAACATTACCCGGCGCGGCCGACTGAAACTGAACTCAAGCCTTCCTGACCTGTCATGTTGAGCGAAGCGAAACATCTCCGGCCATTTTCAGAATCCAAGAAGGTCGGAAATAGTCAGAGATCCTTCGCTTGCGCTCAGGATGACAATTTAAGATGAGCGCGACAAGTTCTCAGGAATTGGAGCAGGCGCCGCCGCGGATGAGCTCGCGGCTCGAAGGCGAGTTAATGGAAGTGTCGTTAGGCCCGCAGCATCCGTCCACGCACGGCGTCTTTCGCATGAACGTCGCGCTCGAGGGCGAGATCGTGCGCAAATTGAAACCGGTATTCGGATATTTGCATCGCAATCACGAACAGATCGGCGAGAGCGCGGGTTACTTGCAGGCGATGCCGTACACGGACCGGCTCGATTACTTTTGCTCGATGACGAACAACTGGGCTTATGCGCTCAGTGTCGAAAAGCTCGCGGGCATTGAAGTGCCGGAACGCGCGGAATATTTGAGAATTATTCTGGCGGAGCTGACGCGGCTGCAAAATCACACGTCGTTGTTAGGGTTTTTGTTGAGCGACATGGGCGCGTGGGGCACACCGCTAATGTATGCGTTTCGCGAGCGCGAAAAGATTTTGGATTTGTTCGAATCGCTTTCCGGCGCGCGCATGATGTGCGATTACATGCGCTTTGGCGGGTGCCGCGTGGATGCGAATGACGATTGGATCGCGGGCGCAAAGAAGATTGTCGATCTTTTCCCGAAGTTTCTCGACGAGTTCGAAGATCTGATTTTGCAAAACGAGATCGTGATCGCGCGCACGCAGCACGTCGGCAAACTTTCACCCGAGCTCGCGATTAGCGCCGGCATCACCGGACCGATGTTGCGCGCGTCCGGCGTGAATTACGACATTCGCAAGATCGACAAGTACGGATTCTATCCGCGCTTTAAATTTCGGGTTCCGTTAGGCGATCACGGCGACACTTACGATCGTTTGATGATGCGCGCGCTCGAAATGCGAGAGTCGTTGTCGATCTTGCAACAAGCATTCGCGCAAATTCAGCCCGGGCCGGTGATGAATCCGAAAGTAAAAATTCGCGCGTTCAAGCCGCCGGTGGGCGAGGCCTATGGACGAATCGAAGCGCCCAAAGGCGAGCTCGGTTTTTATTTGATCAGCGACGGCAGCGCGAATCCGTATCGTTATCGGGTGCGTCCGCCGAGTTTCATCAATCTCACCATTCTCGAAGACATGTGTCTCGGTCACACCGTCGCCGATGTGATGGTGATTCTTGGTTCAATCGATATCGTGATGGGAGAAGTGGACCGATGATTGGCGCGGGCATAGCGAAGGGCATGGCGGTAACGCTGCGGAATTTTGTCGGCAGCTATCTGGAAGAGGATCGGCTAACGACGGTGCAATATCCGGAGGAACGCAATCCGTTGCCGGAAAATTATCGGAACTTCCCGATTTTGATTTTCGACGGGAACGATCCGCATGCCGGACTGCGTTGTGTCGCGTGCAAGATTTGCGAGAAGGAATGTCCGCCGCAGTGCATTTACATCACCAAGAGCGAGGACAAGAAACCGGATTACATGGGCAAGCCGCAGTTTTATCCGGCGGTGTTCGACATCGACATCTCGGTGTGCATGAGCTGTCAGATCTGTGTCGAGGTTTGTCCGTTCGAAGCGATCAAGATGGACAAAGAGTTCGAGCTAAGTAAACGCGAACGATTCAACGCCCTGCTCGAGCGCAAAGAACAACTGGCCAAGTCTAACGAGTATTATCATCACATTCATCCGGTCGAAGCGGCGCAGGTGGATAAGAATCTGGCGGAAGCTGCGGCGGCGGCCGAAGCCAAGAAAAAAGCGGCCGCCGCGGCAACCACAGCAAAAGCATCTTCTGTAGGGGACGCTGTTAGCGTCCCAGGGAAGCCAGCGGCTTCCCCTACAGCGCAGAGTCTAGGATCGACATCGTCGCCTGGAGTTTCGCCGCCCGCGGCGAACTGAGAAGTAGATGTCGATCTTGCGCGAGATCGTCAGGCTTCGCGCACGCGAATATCGATCTCGGATTTGAGCGTGCGATGCACCGGGCATTTTCCGGCAATCTCGAGCAGCTTCTGACGCTGCTCGTTCGTTAGGTCGCCGGTCAATTCGATCTCGGCATCGATGCGATCGAGCATTCCCTCTTTTGTTTCGCAGTCCTCGCAATCTTTCGCGTGAATTCGCGAGTGCCGCAACGAAACGACGATGTCTTTCAGCGGCCATTTCTTGTTGCGTGCGTACAAACCGACCGTCATCGAAGTGCACGCACCAAGTCCGACGAGCAGATAATCGTATGGGCCCGGGGCGGCATTACCGCCGCCGAAGTTGACCGGTTCATCGACACGCAAGCGGTGATCGCCGCTGGAAACTTCCTGCAAGAATCCAGCGGCATTGCCACGGACCACCACATCCGCAGGCTTTGGTTCCATTTGCGGCGCGGACATCACCGCAGACCTCCCGCGATCACCAACGTCTCACCGCTAATCCACGACGAATCATCGGAAGCGAAAAACACCGCAGCAGGTGCGATGTCGTCGGGTTCACCAATGCGGCCGAGCGGGGTTTGCGCTTCAGTCATTCTTCGGAAGTCGCTTCGGTCGAAGTTCGCGGCGCGAAATCCCTCGGTCATGACCATTCCGGGATTGATCGAGTTCACGCGAATTTTTCGCGGGCCGAGTTCTTTTGCGAGTGTGCGCGTTATGGCATCGACTGCCGCTTTGGTCGCGTTGTAAACAACTGCCGTCGGTGGCGCCAGCGTGCTGGCGAGGGAGCCGATATTGATGATGCTGGCGCCGGTCGGCCTCAAATGCTTCAACGCTTGCTGGGTGACGAGCAGCAGGCCGAGCACATTCGTGTCGAAGTGCCGATGAAATTGCTGTTCGGTCACTTCTTCCAGCGGTTTGAATTCATAAACGCCGGCGTTGTTAACGACGATGTCGATCTTGCCGAACGCCTTCTCTGCGTCCGCGAAAAGTTTTTCGACCTCCGATCGCTTCGCCACGTTTCCCTGGATTGCGACCGCTTTACCGCCGCGTTTCGTGATTTCATCGACAATCTTCTCCGCATCCAATTTTGACGATGCGTAATTCACGACGACTGCGGCACCTTCGGCCGCGAATTGTTTCGCGATCCCGGCCCCGATTCCCTTCGCCGCGCCGGTCACCACTGCGACTTTTCCGGTTAACTTACCGTTCTTCATCATGGTTCCTTTCCCCGAGAGATCGAGCGCTATCATCCGTTTGTTCTCGTTAGGCCTCGATTCAAGTATTTTTTGAGGATTTTTTGTCGGCCCGAATTAGCGCCAACGCTGTCGCCGAGCTCGCGAGTGCCAGTATCGCGCCAATTGCCATCACGGTTTTAAACCCTGCGATAAACGATTCCTCGATCGCCCTGCGAACTTTTTCGCGTGTCGCAAGATCGACATCGTCCGGCAGAACAATAGCCGCGAGTTTCGTGCGCTGGGATTGCAACGATCGCGCGGTCGATTCCGGCAAATTCAATTCGGTAATTCGCCGATCGATTTCAACGTTGAACCCATGAAACATGACAACGCCCAGAACCGCGATGGCGAGTAATCCGGCTGATCGCGCAACCGCGTTGTTCACGCCGGAGGCGATGCCATAGCGATTGGGCGCGACCGCAGTCATTACTGTCGTCGTGAGCGGCGCGACGCTGACAGACATGCCGAGTCCCAGAATAGCGATCGCCGGAAAAAAGCTTGTCCAATAGTTGCCGCCGATTCCCGGCAACATGAAAAGCGTGTAACCGACGGCGGCGATGAGCGGACCGATAACGAGCGGTAATCTGGCGCCGTAACGCGCCACCAAACCACCGGACCAGCGCGAAAGGACCGACATAAGAAGGATGAACGGCAACAACGCGGCGCCGGCGGCGGTCGCGGAGTAATGTTGAACTTGAATAAGATTGAGCGGGAGGAAGAAGAGCGTTCCACCGAGTGCGGCGTAGAGAAAAAACGTGAGCAGATTCGCTCCCGTAAATGTGGCCGAACGAAATAGCGACGGCGGCAACATCGGTTGCGCGCTGCGAAATTCGACCAGTAGGAATGCGCCGAGAAGTACGACTGCGACGCTAAGATCGACAATTACTGTCTCGTCGCCAAAATCGAGTCGCGAAGATTCGATCAGTCCGTAAACGAGCGCGCCCAATCCGGTCGCGGCCAGGGTTGCGCCTAACCAATCGATTGTCGTTTGGTCTCCCTCGACGCTTTCGGCAACGTGCCGCAGCGAAATTAAAATCACGGCCGCGGCGATGGGGAGATTGATGAAAAATACCGCGCGCCACGAGACATGCTCGATCAACCATCCGCCCAGGACGGGGCCGATCGCGGTGGTGATCGCGCTAAAGCCCGACCACGTTCCGATGGCGCGTCCGCGTTCCTCTTCCGAAAACGAACTGCTGATGATGGCGAGACTTCCGGGAACGAGCAAGGCCGCGCCCAGACCCTGGAATGCGCGCGCGGCGATGAGTTGAACAATGTTTGCTGCGAATCCGCACGCCGCTGAGGCGACGGCGAAGAGTGCGACGCCGATTACAAAAATTCGGCGGCGTCCGTAGTGATCGCCTAACGACCCGCCGACCAGAAGCAGGGCCGAGAGCAGAAGCGAATACGCTTCGACGACCCATTGCATGTGAAGCGCGGTGGCGTTGAGATTGGTTTGCAGCGCGGGCAGCGCCACGTTCACGACGGTGCCGTCGATGAACGCCATGCTCGAGGCGAGAATCGTGGCCGCGAGGATCCAGCGCGCCCGTGACTTCGTACATGTCGATCTTGCAACAGCCGACGAAGATATTTTCGGGTCGCACGGTTCGCGAACGAGCGCCCACATCGGCTTGGCGGAATGTCGGAACTAACCGACCAACGCAGGAGCAATCGATGGCGCGCCTGAATCGATCCACGCCTCGAGCCAACCGGCCACGCGTTCGCCAAATTCCCGCGGTCGCTCCGCGAAAAATCGTTCCGCCAGTTCGGCGGCGGCGCGTTGGAGATCGGCCTCGCTCACTTCGATGACCGCGAGCAATTTCTGTCCTTCGCGCTGCCAGTCGGATTTGCCTTGTTCCCTGCGCAAGCGGTCGCCGAGAAAGCTGAGATCGTGCGCGCGGCCGAGCAGATCGCCTAACGAACGCAGATCGTCGCACAAGGTTTCGAGCACGACCGAATTCGTCGGGCAAAGAATGCGCAATTGTTGCCACAATATTTTGGCGACGCTGCGAAATTCATGGAACGCGGTGGCGGTTTGTTCTTTTCGTGCCGTGGCAAGGCAGCGCCGCGCCTTTTTATACGTGGTCTGCACCGCGCACCGCAGTTGTTTGCAATCGAAGTGATCGAGCGACCACGCGTCCACCGCCGTGCACGCTTTTTCGAGAAGCGGAATCGCCTGGGTCTGCCATTCCGCGAACGCGGCCATGAAATTTTCCAGTTCGAGCGCGAGCATGAGCTCGAGTTTGCGGCCGGCGGGACGGTGGCGGCGTTTCATGATCGTTTCCAGCTCGCGCACGGTTTGCAATCGCACTTCCGCGTCGCGAATGTCGGAGATCAACCTCCCGACATCGCGCAAGCGATGGTCCTGTTCGCGGAAAAGACCGCGGCCGATCTCATGACGGACGAGGCGCAAGGCGGCGCGCGTTTTTTTTAAATGTTTGCGCGTCTCGTGCGCGGGCGTGTCGTCAGGTTTTTCCTTGCCGGAAGCAATGGCGATGGCGCGCTCGATTTGTTTGCGACAAATGCGACGAATATTTTCGCCGAGGCTTTGGTCGTGTCGCAGGGCGTAGCTCATGTCGATCTTAGTAGATGTCGATCTTACTCGCGCGCGAGTCGCACATTGCTATAACGCTTTTCGCCCGTGACTTCACGCCCGAACCACGACGGCGGTTTAAATTTTCGGCAGCTTTCTTGCGAAGCGAACTCGACCTCCGCCACGACCAGGCCTTGATTGCTGCCGTGGTAAACGTCGATCTCGATCGTGACATTTCTCCACGGCACTTCGTAGCGCGTCTTGTGCAGCCGTCGTCCGCGCGTGGCCGGCCATAAGATCGCGAATTGTTTTTCGCTCACTTTAATCTCCCGTTCTTCGCGCGCGGTGCTGCGGCCGACTTTAAATGTGAGCGATCGCGTCGCCGCCTTTTTGCGCAAGCGCACGTGACGACCTCCAGGTTCGTTCGCGAGATAGCCCTGCGCGATGCGGAAATGACGCGAGCGCAAAATTTCCAGCGGTAAACGTTTGATCAAAAACTTTCGCTCGATCTCGCGCGAAGAGACGTGATGTGGCCGGCGCATCGCTTAACGACTCAATCGCTTCACGCGCAATTCGCCAAGAATTATCTCGCGAACGAAGATGTCGATCTTGCGCACAAGGCGGCCGGATTTTGTCACCTAAATGTAACGCTTTCGAGCTGGTCAAGCGTGATTCGTTGGGCGAACAGGAAACGACACAAACCAATCGGAATCTATTTATGAAAACACGTTTCCTAATGTTGTTCGGCGCGTCCGCGCTAATGGCCACGAGTGTTTACGCGGACAAAATCGTAATCAAAGGCTCCGACACGCTCGGCGCGAAACTGGTGCCGCAGCTGGCCGAGGAATTTAAAGCAAAACATCCGGACGCGTCGTTCGATATCGCGGCCGAAGGTTCCGCCACCGGCATCGCCGCGATCATTGACGGCACCGCGAGCATCGGCATGTCGAGTCGGCCGGTGAAGCCGGAGGAACAAGCAACGGCGAAAGGTAAGGGAGTGACGTTTAAGGAAACGACCGTGGCTTGGGACGGCATCGCGGTGATTGTGAATGCAGGCAACTCGGTCAAGGGCCTAACGAGAAAGCAAATCGAGCAGATCTTTACCGGGGAAATTACCGATTGGAGCGCCGTCGGCGGAACGCCGGGCAAAATTTCCGTTTACACCCGCAACACCTCGTCGGGGACGTATGCGGAATTCAAGGAGTTGGCGATGAAGAAACGCGATTACGCGCCGGATTCGCAGAAAATGGCAGGCAACGAGCAAATCGCATCGGAGGTGGGAAAGAATCCGAATGGCGTCGGCTATGTCGGGCTGGCCTATACCAAAGCGGGCGGAATTAAAGTCGTGCCGGTCGATGGCGCGTCGCCATCGAAGGAGAGTGTCCTCGCAAAGAAATACCCCTACGCGCGGCCGACTTTTTATTACACGAATGGCGAACCTGCCGGACAGGTGAAGGAGTTCATCGATTTCACCGTGAGCGACGCCGGACAAAAGATCGTCGAGCAGGTCGGGTTCGTGCCGATCCACTAGTTGTTCCGCGCAAGATCGACATGTTGAACGTGACAAGGTGAAATAGGGGGGTCTAGACTCGGGCGTTTTCGCGAACGCCTCACCCCTATGAAAGTCAAAAGTCTGCTTAAGAAAATTCGGCGGTTGGAGCAAAGGATCGCAAGGGACACGAAAAAGCTGACGAAGTTGAAACGCAGACAGACGTCTGCGAAACGACCGGCAAAGAAGCGCAAAAGTAAATCGAAAAGCAAAAAAGCTTCGCCAACACCGACTGCGGCAAAAACAAAATCTACGCGCAAAAAAAAACGAACTCTCTCGCCCGAAGCGCGCGCGAAACTTTCCGCGCTCATGAATGCGCGTTGGGCCGCGAAACGAGCCGCCGCTTCTTCGTCCGAGCCCCCCCGCTCAAACCGGCTCGTAAGATCGACAAGTTAATTCGTTAGGTAAGCGTCCTCTGCGGCCGCAGAGCTCTCGACATTCGCGTCCTGGTTCGGTTTCGCGTTCTGAGGATTCCGGCAAAGAAAAACAATTGATGACCAGCTCTTCGCAAAAGCCGGAGAGAGTAAAACGCGCGCCTTCGCGACCATCCATATATGAATGAAGCGAACGCGAGATGTGATGAGCGAACGCAGCTCGAGCAAAGGGTCGCCGCTCATCCTTTCCTGATCGGCCTGAGCAGGCATCACATTCGGCTTTTGGCGGACTGCGCACTGCTTACCGATTTCTCCGCCGGCCAATCGATCTTCCGGGCCGGCGAAACCGCAAATCGATTTTACCTTATCGAGGCCGGGCATGTTGTTTTGGAATCGGGCGACGATTCGGCGAAGCCGATCAAGATCGACATCATCGGCCCAGGAGATTTATTGGGTTGGTCGTGGATATTCCCGCCGTACAAATGGCATTTCTCGGCCCGCGCGGTTGAGCCGACGAAAGCAATTTTTTTCTACGGCACAATCCTGCGCGAGTACTGCGACAAAGATCCCATTCTTGGATACGAGCTTTTCAAACGAATGAGCGAAGTAATGATAAAACGTTTGCAACGCGCGCGCGCTCAACTGATCGAATCGATGACGAAGGCCTGAGATGAGTGCGGGCAAAGCAAACATCGAACAAAGGCTGGGCGGGCACCCTTTTCTTAAAGGCGTGGACGCGCGGCATCTTAAAGTCCTGGCGCAATCGGCGATTCCGACGCAATTCGAAAAAGACCAGCTGATTTTCAAAGCCGGAGAACCGGCGAATGGTTTCTATTTGATTGAAAGCGGCAAAGTCGAGCTTCAAGGATCGGTCTTGGAACATGGCCCGATTGCGACCGACGTGGTTGGTCCCGGCGAACCGTTAGGCTGGTCATGGCTTTTCCCGCCGTATCTTTGGCATTTTGATGCGCGTGCGGTCGAGCCGACGAGCGCGGTTTGTTTATCTGGAATAGCGCTTCGTCAACACCGCGACGAAGACCCCGAGCTGAGTCATGAACTATTCAAGCGGACGTGCGCGGTCATGGCGCATCGTTTGCAATCAGCGCGAAGGAAACTCGTTTTCCAAGGCAAGTCTCAGTCTCAGCCGCGGCCTCAATCGTAACCGCGGCGCGCTCAGCTTTCTTTACGCGGCGCGTCCGGACGAAGGTGCGTCGGCACGACCAGCACCGGGCAATGCGCGTGGCGCACGACATACTCCGCCGTGCTCCCGATCAAGACATGTTTAAATCCAGTCCAGCCGTGCGTTGAAGTGACGATGAGATCAGCGCCGTGCGTTCGCGCGCGTGAACAAATCTGTTCGCCGGCGTGTCCGGTCGCCAGCAATGGCTCGACCATGATGCCATCCGCTTCAGTCGCGCGCACAAGCTCGCGCATTTGCTTCTGCGCCGCTTTGTCAGCTTCCTGCACGCATAACGGATAATCGTAGCGCGCATATTCGTCGCTCGTGACATGATATTGAAAGTAGATGGAGTGAACGAAAAGAAGGGATGCCTTGAATTTTTTTGCGAGCTCCTTCGCGTAGTCGATCCCTTTGTTTGAGCACGCCGAGAAATCCACCGGCACAAGAATTTTGCGAATCGTCTTTGCCCCTCGCAGCCGCGGTTTTCTTTGAACGCCGTTCGCGCTGTAGCGAGTCGCGCGTACGACCAGAACCGGGCATGGCGAATAACGAACGACGCGTTCGGTTGTGCTCCCGAGCGCGAAATGTTTCAAGCCGGTGTAGCCGTGCGTGGCGATGGCGATGAGGTCGATGTCGATCTTGCTCGCGAGCCGGCAAATTTCTTCAAAAGGGCGGCCGTGAAGTGCATGGGTATGTGCGCGCAACCCGTGACCGTATTCCGTAGCAAGATTTCGCAGGTCCTTGCGCACGCGCGGCGCGACTTCCAACTGGGGAACGAGGATCGGCACATCCGCCAAGCCCGCTAATCGATATTCGATGGGCACGACGTGAGCGAGGTGCACCTCCGCCCCGAATGGTTTCACCAGCGTCAACGCGACCTCGAGCGCTTCATGTGAGGCGGGCGAAAAATCCACCGGCACGAGCACGTTGTGTATCTGCAATGGCTTCGGAACAACATTGTCGATCTTGACGCGTCGCGAAACGTTAGCAGCACGCGCTTTCGCTTTGAGAGTTCCCGTTTTCATACTTTGAACATCTCGGATTCGTCGCGCATCGCTTCGCGTCATTTGCCAAACACCAGTCATTTCTTGCCTCCACCGGCTGAGATTTCACATGAAGATGTCGATCTTGCCGGCGCAAAAAACGGCTAGGGAATAACAATGGCCGCCGAGTGCCGCAGCCGCGCCGCGCAGAAAATGTCGCAGCCATGAAACTTCAGCGACGCGACCACATCTTCACCATCGGCATCGAAGAAGAATTTCAAATCATCGATCCGGTCACGCGCGGACTGCGCTCGCACATCCAGCAGATCCTGGCCGATGGCAAAGTGATCCTAAAAGAGCACGTCAAACCCGAGCTGCATCAATCGATGGTCGAGCTCGGTACTGAAATTTGCAGCGACACGCGCTGCGCCCGCGAACAAGTTGTCGATCTTCGCAGCGAGCTGGCGGCAATCGCGGCGCAGAGCGGTTTGAAAATTGCATCGGCCGGCACCCATCCGTTTTCGCATTGGATGGATCAGGAAATCACCGCCGATGAGCGCTACGTCACGATCGCGAACGACATGCAGCAAATCGCACGAGCGAATCTCATTTTCGGATTGCACGTCCACATCGGCATTCCCGATCGCGCCGAAGGCATCGATGTCATGAACCAGGCGCGTTATTTTCTGCCGCATCTTAACGCGCTCTCGGTCAATTCGCCGTTTTGGTTAGGCGAGGACACGGGACTGAAAGCCTACCGGCAAATGATCTTCGAGCGTTTCCCGCGGACCGGAATTCCAGACGCGTTCGAAAGCTTGTCCGAATACGAAGACTATCTGAAGCTGCTCGTCTCGACCGGTTGCATCGACAATGCGAAAAAGATTTGGTGGGACATTCGGCTGCATCCGTTTTTTAACACGATTGAGTTTCGCATTTGCGACGCGCAATCGCGCGTCGATGACACCATCGCACTGGCTGCGCTGATGCAGGCGATCGTGGTGAAGCTACACCGATTGCGCGAACAAAACGTGACCTTCCGCAGTTATCCGCGCCGCTTGATCGACGAAAATCGATGGCGCGCGGCGCGCTACGGCCTCGATGGGAAGCTGATCGATTTCGGTCGTAACTGCGAAACGAACGAACGCGAGTTGCTGCACGAGATGCTCGATTTTATCGGCGATGAGCTGATCGAGCTCGGAAGCGCATGCGAGCTTGCTCACATCGAGAAGATCATTGCCGATGGCGCGGGCGCGGATCGACAACTACGCGCGTTCGATCGCAGCGGCGGCGATCTCAAAGCGGTGGTCGATCACATTGTCGAAGAAACCTACCAGGGCCTACGCGCGCGCAAGGATGCTGCGGTGGCGGCGTGACTGGCGCGCGTAGTAAACGAGCAAAACGCACAGGAGGGACGCGGCGAAAAGCAGCAGCGCATAGAGCACATCGGAATGACGGCCTATCCAGTCGCCGCGGCCATTCGCAATTTGCAATGCAAGATCGACATCTCCATTTGCGTAGTCAGTGCCGTAAATCCATTTCGCGATGCGCAGGTTTGAATCGAGGAACACGACGACATTCGGATGCGTGAATTCGCTTCCCGCCTTGCCGACCTGAACGCCTAACGAATCGAGCAACGCATCAATACTCGTCTGCGACGCCGTGCCCACGGACCACGCGAGCGGAATGTTTTCCCGCTCGCGACACTTCGCCAGCGTCGCCGGCCCGTCGGTGGCGTCGAATGAAAAAAGCAGGACCCGGAATTGGCGCGGATCGCCTAACGAATCGGCCAGGGCCTCCTTTAAACGATCGACATTTTGCACACACGCACCGCGGCATCGCGTATAGATCGGCAGGAGGATCAGCGGGTAACCGGAAAACTCCGACAAGGCGCGCGTGCGAGCGTTCTCATCGATCCAATCGATTGAAGCAACGGCGCGTCCGCGTTGCGGTGCAAGATCGACAACTGCATTCGCGGCGAGCGCGAACACGATAAGCAAACGCGTCACGGTTTTGCGGCGCTGATCGGCAATGGACTATCGGGCGTGTAAGGCGGCGCGCCCGGGAAATTGCTGCGCAACGTTTGCGCAATCGGCGGCGCGTAGGCGATGACGAGCAAGAGCACAGCGCCCGCAAGCCACGGCGTGAAACTTTGCACCGCGCGAACGTTCTCATCGTGAAACGGCTCCGACACGATCAGCTCGAGCGCGCCCGCTCTTGCCGATCTTGCAAACAATGTGGCAAAGAAAACGACGAAGAAAATCAACGCCGCCAGCGTCATGATTGTTCCGCCAATGCTGCCGAGCATTTTCGCGGCCTGCCAATCGGCGTGATACAAGGGCGATTCCGGATTGGTGTAGGTCAGCCCCATGTTCGTGCGTCGCGGTTCGCCGCCCGCGCCGCCGATGAACAGGCCGGTCGAGAAAATCATGATGCCGAGCGTCCAGATGTAGGGCACCCAAACATTCCAACCCGGGAATTTGATTTCTTTGCCGGTGAGTTTCACGACGAGGAACAAACTCATCGCGATGTAGGAAAGGAAAATTGGTCCGGCGACGGTTTGATGAAAATGCGCCGGCAACCAGGAAGTGTTGTGCACGACAACGTCGAGATTGTAGGAGGCGTTAATGATTCCGGTGACACCGCCGAAGATAAAAATGACGAGGCCGCAAAAGAAGTAGCCGAAGAGCCAGCGTTCCTTGTCGATGTACGGAAGCTTTTTCCACCAGCCTAACAATCCGCGCCCGCCGTTTTGCCGCGCGCCGTGCTCCATCGAGGCCGCGAGCGCGAACGCGGTGGCGAAGCTCGGCACCGCCACCAGCATCGTGAAAAATGCGTGCACGAATTTCCACGTGCTGCTGATTCCCGGTTCGGTGAACTGATGATGAATTCCAACCGGCGCGGAATAAAGCACGAGCCACATGAAAGTAAGACGGCCGGCGAAATCAGAGAACAATTTCCCGCCCGCCAACTTCGGCAGCATCGTGTAATACATCACGTAGCTCGGCAGCAGCCAGAAATAGACAAGTGGATGACCGAAGAACCAGAAAAGCATGCGCGCGAGCGGCACGTTCACGGTCGCAACCCAGCCTAACGACCACGGCAGGAGCAGGAAAATAATCTCGATCGCAACCGGGATGGTCGCGATCAACCAAACGACGAAGGCCGCGAAAATACCGACGACGGCGAGCGGAACTTTTTCGCCGCGATGTTCGCGCTTCCACCCGGAATATGCCGGCATCCAGTTGAAGAACGCAATCCATGACCCGACCACGACGAGTGTGAGCCCGACATAAAACGCCGGATGTGCGCGCAGTGGCGGATAGAACGTGTAAAGCACGCTCGATGTTCCGGACAAAATTGCGGCAGCCGCCAGCAATGTTCCGACGATCATCAAGGCGAACGAGAGCCACGCGACTTTCATGTTGAGCGGACGCTCGAGATAAAAACGAATCACCGCGTAGCCGAACGCGACCGCGAAAAATGTGGTGAAGACGATGGCGTTGATGACGCCGTGCAGCGTCAGGCCTTGATAATATTCCAGCCCGAGGACTTTTCGGGTGTGAATCATGCCGGAGCGGTAAAGCACCTGCATCATCCCGTGATAAATCCCGAGAACCAGGAGCACGACCGGGAAGATGAGCTCGATCAGGATCATTCGTTTCAATCCCGGTTCGATGTCGATCTTGCGTTCGTTAGGCAATTCTATCATTTCAGATTTTCGAGATACTCGACGATCGCGTTCACTTCCTGCTCGGTCAGCTCCGGCTTCGGCATCAGGTCGTCAAAACCGTCAGTGATTTTTGCGCTCGGATTGACGATTGATTCCCGGAGGTAAACATCGTCGGCCACGACGGTCGATCCGTTCGTCAGCTTTGTTTTTCGTCCGTAAATTCCCTTTAACGTCGGCCCGATTCCTTCCGAGCCATCAATCGAGTGACACGTCAGGCAATCTTTCGCCTCGAGCAGTTTGTAAGTCGGATCGCTCGGTTGCGTTTGCACAGGCGCGGATTGTTTCGCCTGAAAAGTGGCAAGATCGACAACGCGCAAATTCGCGGCCATGCGATCGTGGCCGGTGCCGCAATATTCGTGGCAAAGCAGTTGATGAACGCCGGGCTTGTCGAATTTGACGCGCGCATAATTCACCACGCCCGGCACCGCCATGAGATTGAGATCGGTGCCTAACAAAATCAGCCCGTGCGTGACGTCGCGCGTGCTCACGTAAATATCGATTGTCGATCCAACCGGCACCGTGACTTCTTCCGGATCGAACTCCCACATGCGCGCGACGTAGTGCAATTCATAGTGCGTCGGCGAATGCGTGATCAGCTCGCCTTTCTGAAACGGTTTGATGTCCGTTAGGCAAGTCGGCAGGCCGACGTGAAACATGTTAACCGCGAGCGCGGCCAATCCGAAAAGCGTTAACACGAACGCGACCGCAATAATAATGAGCCGCCGTTCGAGTCGGAGCGCGTCCACGATGTCAACTCCGCGCGATCATGATCCAGTAGATCAGGAGCCAAAGCAGCGCGTAGAAAATTAGCAGCAGGACAAAGAAGAAAATGGCGCCGCTCGGGAAAAACGATTTGCCGCCGGTCTCGTTCGGCTCGTTCACGTTGCCATCTTAAACTTCGTTAGATCGACATCGTCAATCATCATCGCTGCGCGTTGCCACCACTTGAAAACCATCGTGTTGCCATGCGCGTATGCCACCGGTGACGACGATGAGATTATTCAAGCCCTGCCGTTCCAATTCAGATGCGCTGGCATGCGCAGACGCGCCCGTTTCGGAAACGAGATAGAGCGGCTCGGTCGGCAAAAGCTGGCGCGAGCAAACCAGCGTTTCGATCGACAATGCGCATGGTGGCAGCCAGCGCGCTCCATCAATGTGCCCCTTTTCGAATTTGCGGCGCGGCCTTATATCGACAATCTCAATTGGCTGGTCGGCATCGAGCAGGTTTTCGAGTTCGGCTGGCTGAATTGCTTTCATAGTTTGCCTTCGCCATCATGGTAGTGGCGTCGCCATTCTCGTGTTAACCGGGAATTGGCTTTCACTGCGCAAATCTTGTTCATCGGAGTCGACAGATTTTCGTGCGCATTTCTTCGGATGCCGAGTTTCCTGCTTGTCCGTTTCTCTTTTTCTAAGACGATTGGCCAGAACCACGGAATGAACGGAACCGAATATCAAACTGCCGTGCGCAATGAGCCGCTGTCGCGCCGCTCGTTTCTTGGCGTCTTGCTCGGATTCGGGTCTGTCGTGGTCGGCTCGGCTCTGGCGATTCCGTTAATCCGGGTCGCGTTGCATCCGTTGCTAAGCAAAACGACCGAGACCGGATGGTCCGATGTCGGCAAGGCTGATGAGTTCGCATCCATCACCGGGCCGATAAAAAAGTTGATCACGGTCGAACAGCGCGATGGCTGGCGAAAAATCGTTTCGGAAAAGGCGGTTTACGTTTTGCCGGCGAAAGATGGAGCGATGCGCGTGTTGTCGCCGATTTGTCCGCATCTCGGTTGTTCCATCCCGTGGGTCGAGGCGAAGCAGCAATTCGTTTGTCCATGCCACAACGCCATCTTCGGTGTGAACGGTGCGCGAGTAGGCGGCCCGGCGCCGCGCGCGATGGACGATCTCGAATGCAAGATCGACAACGGCATGTTGAAGGTGCGTTACCAATATTTTCGTCAGCTCATTCCGACCAAGGAAGTTTTGGCCTAACGAAGATCGACAATGGCGGACGCGCGCAACTCCGAGAGCTTAGGCAAACGGTGCTATAACTGGCTCGATCAACGCACCGGTCTCGGTTCGCTCATGCACGAAGCATTGGACGAGCCCATTCCCGGCGGCGCGCGCTGGGCTTACGTCTTCGGCTCGGTCCTGTTGTTTCTTTTCATTTCCCAAACCGTCACCGGAATTTTTCTCGCGCTTTATTACGTCCCGACGGCCGACCACGCCCACACCACGGTCGCTTACATCGTCAAAGAAGTAACCGGCGGTTCATTTCTGCGCAGCCTGCACGCGTGGGGATCGAGCGCCGTTGTCATCGTTTTGATTTTGCATCTCACGCAAACATTTCTTTACGGCGCCTACAAAGGCCGCCGCGAAGTGTTGTGGATTTCGGGATGCGCGCTTTTCGGATTGATGCTGGCGATGGCCTTCACCGGTTATCTGTTACCCTGGGACCAGAAAGCATACTTCGCGACTACAGTGGGAACGAACATGGCGAGCGAAGTGCCATGGATCGGTTCAATGCTGAAACGTTTCATGCGCGGTGGAAACGAGATGGGCACGTTGACGCTTTCGCGGTTTTTCGTTGCGCACGTTTTCATTTTGCCGGCCATCATTCTCGGTTTCATCGCGTCGCACGTTTACCTGTTTCGTAAAGCGGGCGCGGCCGGTCCGCCGAGCGAACATCCGATCGAACCGAAACTGCCGACCGAGCGCTTTTATCCGAAGCAGGTGCTGATGGATACCGCGGTGGCGCTGATCATGATCTGCGTTCTCGGATTGCTCTCGCATTTTTATCCGACTGAGCTCGGACCACAGGCGAATCCCGCCGATACGCAATACGTCCCGCGACCAGAATGGTATTACCTGCCGATCTTCCAATGGCTGAAATATTTCAAAGGACCGCTCGCGGTGGTCGGCATCGTCGTCATCCCTGCGCTAACGGCCGTTCTGATTCTTGCCCTGCCATTCATCGATCGACGTCTTGAGCGACGTCCCTGGAAGCGACCGATCGCGGTTGGAATTTATTTCGCGATCCTCGGCACGCTCATCACTTTCGGTCTGCTCAGTAAACGCGAAGACCGCCTCGATCCCGCAATTGCGAAGCAAGTCGCAAAGCAAAATGAAGAGACCGAGCAATTCATGCGCGCGCCGTTTGAACCGGAAGCAGCCGCGAGCTCCCTCTCCGCGCCGGCGGTTGTGGTTGCGCTTGATCCGGTTGCTGCTGCCGGCAAAAAAGTTTACGACGCCGAATCGTGCGATGCGTGTCACGGCGAAAACGGCGTGGGCACGAATGTCGGACCGAAGCTTGCCGGCGCGACCGCGCAGAAATCGGCCGAAGAATTAACGAAACTGCTCCGCCATCCGACCGAAAAGATGCTCGCCGGCGAAATGAAAGCGGTCAATGTGAGTGACGAGGAGTTGAAAGCGCTCGTCGCTTACATCAAAAGCTTGAAGTGATCGACGATGTCGATCTTGCGATTGTCGATCTTACTTCTTTAAGGTTCGCACATAAGCGACGAGCGCTTTGATATCGTCATCGCTCAGTTTGCCGCCGAAGGCTTTCATCGTCGTTTTGCCGTTCTCCTTCACGCCTTCCTTGATTGACTGCGTTGCCTTGGCGTCGGTAAAACCAGCCTGAACGCTTGGACTCGTCAGATCTTTAGCGTTCAAGGTTTTTCCCATTCTTGTGTCGGCATTGCCGGTTTTGCCGTGACACTGCGCGCAATTTGCGTCCCACAATGCTTTCGCGTCGGCCGCGCGAACAGACATGCCCGATGCGATGAGAAGGCTGACTACCAGGGTAACGATTGTTTTCATTGTCGATTCTTTCGTTTGCTTATTTCACTGCTAATCCGGCCGAAGCGAATTTCAAATCGGTTTGGCGATCGCTTGTCGTTCGAAAACTTCGCCAGCGTTCCAGCGGCATCGCGGCGACGCACATGAGCGCGAGCTGGCTCACCATAAATCCGACGAGCCAGGGAAACGCTTTTTGCATGAAACCGTAGGAATGCAGACCGACGCCGAGCATGTTGACGCCGAACCAGGAAAAGCTCGTCACGATGTTACCGAAGATCGACATGATCATTAAACCGCGTTGGCGAATGTATCCGCCCCAACGCGCGTGCAGAATGATAGCGCACCAGAGGACGATGAGCACCGCACCATTTTCCTTAGGGTCCCAACCCCAAAAGCGTCCCCACGATTGGTCGGCCCAGATTCCGCCGAGCACGGTCCCGACGAAACTGAACAAGGTGGCGAAACAAACCACGCCGTAAGTCATACGCCCTAACGAATCCGCAGTTTGCTTTGTGAGCGAGCGCGTGAAAACGCCGCGAACGATGTAGATAATCGCAAGCATTCCGGCGAGAAACATCGCCGAGTACCCGGTCGTGATCGCGACCACGTGGGTCGCCAACCAGATGTTCGTGTCGAGCACCGCCTGCAACATTTCCAAAGTGTCGCCGTTGCCCGCGAGATGATGCGCGATAATCAGCGTGATGAATCCAATTGCGCCGGCACAAGCCGCGCCGATTCCGTCACGGAAAATTCGTTCGAGAATCAGCGCGACGATCACTGCGCCCCAGCCGATGAAGATTGCGGACGAATAAAGATTCGTGACGGGCGGCCGCTCTTGTAAATACATCCGCGATGCGAGGCCGAACGTGTGCACGGCGAGCGCGAGCAATAAAAGATAAAACGCCGCGCGATTGAGCGGGCGCTGCCAGGTGAGCCATGAGATGCAGGCGAAGAGAAACGCGAGCACATACAGCGTCATGCTGTGCGTGAACGGATCGACGTGGTTGAAGAAGAATTCGTAACGCGCGCGCTTCGCCCCTGCCGGTTGGATCTGCGAAGTCTCCTTCGCTAAAAGATCGACATGTTCATTGAACGCAGCGCGATCGCCAATCCGGTAGGCATCGCCTAACGACGCATACAACTTCACCACCGGATCGATCTCGCGCGCGGTGATCGATTGCGTCAGGGTTTGTCCAATCGAGCGCCAGTCGCTCGATCGATCTCGCGGCGGCACCGCCAAAATGTACGCGAGCTCAGCCGATTTGCTGTAGCGCTGCATCAACTCCGTGAGCTGATCGAGTTTCGCCTGATCGAATTTCTCGCCGGTCTCACGCGCTCTCGCCGCCTTCGCCGCGTCGGGTATGACGCTCTCGAACAATTGCACTTCGGCCGAAAAATTTTCCGCGCCTTCAGGCTGAACGCTGTTCTTTAAGCGCTGATACAACACGAGCGCATTTCGCAGATTCAGAATCGCGCTTTGATAAGCCGAGCGTTCGACGGCCGGAAGTTTGTCGGCCTGGTCGCCCTGCTCATCGATTTGTTTCAAGAACGGCGTCAGCTCAGTGAAGCTGAAATATTTTCGGTCGCTCTGTTGCCAGCCGAACAATCCGAGCACCTCCGCGTTTTGAATCACGAACGCGGGATACTCGTCCGCGACCGGCGCGTTGAACAACGTATCGGCCAGCCACTTGATTGCGCTCATCTGCCGCCCGTCGCTCAAACGCAGCGTTTCCTTTGTTCGAATGATGAGCAACGAATTGCGCGCGACGGTGTCGAGCGGTTTGACGCGACCGCCCACTTGCACTGGAATTTTTCCGAACTTCGCAAGATCGACATCGTCCTTTGGCGATTTTGGCGGAACGACACTCGCCGCAATCCAAGCGGCCGCGAGAACAAGAACGATGAAAGGAAAAAAGCGCTTCATGTCGCTGCCGTTCGTTTCCGCGCGAAGCCGACGAGATGATATCCGAATTGCACGAGCAATCCCGCCGCGACGATCACGCATGCCACGTACGGCGCGATGAAGCTCGGATTATGCACGACCTGCAGGATCGACGCGGAGTCGTCCTTCTGAAAACCAGCCTGGTAAAACGTTTCACCGCGGTAACGCAGCGGATGATTCATGTAGATGAGCACGTCGCGATTTGTCGATCTTTCCGGATCGATCAACGCGATTTGGCTGGCGAAATTTTTTGGAATCTCGGTACCGGCGTAGCGCTCATGCGTGAATTTTTGCAACGTGACGCTGTACGGCTTGTAATAGCGCGCCGGCCGCATCGTTAATTGCCACGTGCGATTCATCCAGGAAAATGTTTGCGGCGCGCCGAGCGCGTCCGACACCAGCCACGTGCCTAACGACTCCTGCGTTGCGCCCGTGGCAAGATCGACAGGAACAATCTCGATCGCGGCCGTGACAATGTTTTGTTCGTCTGTCCCGGTCGCGCGCGGGAGCGATTGCACGATTACCTGCGCGCCTACGCCGCGGTTCGCCAGCGGCGGCGCGCCTCCCACGGCTTCGTCCGCCATCTGCAATCGCGCATTCGGAAAGAGATGCTTCACCACGATCTGAAACGGCAAACTCGGATGCTCGATGATTCGTTTGTGCCGAAGAACCGATTCGGGAATGGCCGTGACCTGATCGAACTCCGGATTGCTCGTGTCGATCACAGCCAGTTCGTCCAATCGCGTGTCCTCCGAATAGTTCTTCGTTTCGCCGTTCGTTAGGCGCATGTGGCTCTCGACCGCGAACAGGTCGGTAAACAAACCGCCCGCGAGCATGATTATGAGACCGGCGTGGGTAAGATGGATGCCAAGTTTTTTCCAAGCCCAGCGGAATCGCCTGGCGTGTGCGGCGATTAGATTGATGAGCAATACCGCGCCGATGAGATGCCCGCCGGGAAAGATCGGCATTTTGAAACCGCGACTTTCCCGCGGCCACCAGACGAAGAAACTTTGAAAGTAGCGTTGCTGCGCTTCATGAATGCCGAGATGAACTTGCGCGAGCGTGCCGGCAAAAATGAGCGCCATGGCCGCGGACAGACACGCGATCGTTAATTTCAACGACGTGATAAGATCGACAGTCTTGCGCAGCATATCTCAGAAGCGAACAGACTGAACAAACTTAACGAAGTTCGGTTTCTCTTTTTCGACCGCGCTGCTCGAGCCCGTAATTTTGAAAAACCAGGCCCGCCCGTCTTTGCGCGTCCACGCCGCAATAGTGCGCGCGTTCGCGCCGGTGATGTCGATGGTCGAAAAAGTTGCGTCGCTTGCTCTGAGTGAAGCGATGTTGTTATGACTTTCATCTGTCGGCGCGAGACCGATTTGTTGCCGCCAGCGATTGACGTTGCCAAGGTCGTCACCACCGTCGCCGGGAAACGTCACGACCGAGATGTCGATCTTGCCCTCGGCCGAAAAACTCGCGTAACGCATCGCTGAAGCGGGAGCGGGCGACCATCCGAATGGAATGTCCCATTTGATCTGCGGTTTGTCGGAAGTGAGCGGGGCGGATTGCGCAACCGTTTGTTCACCGGAAGAACTTCGCATGGCGACGACCCATTTAATAAAATTCTCTTTCTCAGCGCCGACGACTCCGGCGTTTCCGCGCATTTTGTAAAATGACGTGTTCGTCCCGTCGGACGCAATGGCGGCAACAATTCGGCCATCTTTGCTCGCGTCGCCGTTCTCAGGCTTTCCGCTAAGATCGACAATGTTCACTTCACCGAGCGGCGTCGGAACCTTTTGGACCATGCTCGAAAGTTTATTGGGCGTGACTGGCGGCTGGCCGAGTTGATCGAGCCAGCGATTTACGTTGTCGAGAACATTACCGGCGGCGGGACCAAGCCTAACAAACGAAATATCGGCGGTGGCGCCATTCTCGCCGTGCACGAGAAAACTGGCCTGACGCATTTCGGACAATGGTTGCGGCTCCCAATTCGGCGGCGTCGCCACATTGCTGTTTGCGGACGGGACACGTTCGATTGTCGATCTTACCGGCGCGTTGGTGGACGCGATCGCATCTTTTTCCATGGGCGCGGGTTCGCCCGAAGGTTTTGCCAACCGGTAAACCTTGATTTCATCAGCGCTGCGATTGCAAGCGCCTAACAATACCGCGAAAGCGAAAAGGAAAACTTTTGCCGTGCGAGAACCCAGCGCGCCCATTCGCCTGCAATTAAAACCGGATTTGCAGTCCGGAATAAATTGAGTGTGCCTCGTAGTCGTTGTGAAAGCCCGAGGTCTGGTCTTTGTAGGTGAAGTAACAATACCTGACGAGCAAACGCATGTTCTTGGTGATTTGCCGCGTGGCGGTGGCGCTGACGGTGTGCTCGGTCTGGCCGGCACCGTAGGGCATCGCCACCTTCGCATTATTGTAATAATCATTCGCGCGATAGAACGAGTAATCCGCGCGGATGTCGGTCTTATCGTCAATGATGTATCCGCCACCGGCGGTGACGGTCCAGTAATCGTTGCGCGCGGCGATGAGCGTCGGCGTCGTGTTTGGAATGAGAATCCGGCCGGCGGCGGCGGATTTGGTTTGATCGAGAGCGAGCGAGAAATTTGCTTGCAGATACAATCGCGCCATCGGGTTCCAGTTCATCGCTTCGCTAATGACATGTTTACTAATGGTGCCGGTGTGTTCCTCGTTTAAAACCGTGCCGGTCGGAATCGCGGGCGGTGGCGGGACCACGACCGGCGGCGGTCCCGCCGGCGAAACGCCCCATCTGCCGTTTGCGGTGGAGAGCATGAAGTCGTAGCGGCTAACGAATGAAATGGTGCCGAGCATGGCTGGAATTTTCGGACGAACCGTGACCCGAATATTGAAATCGTTCGTGCCCCAATCCTGGCCGAGCAGGCGCTGATTACGTTCGGCACCGAGCGGTGTCGGCACATCGGTCGGTGTCGCCAGCTCGGAATGAAAATCGGCATCATAACTGGCGGCCTTGTAAAAATATTGTGTCGCCAGATTCAGCCGCGTCATCGGATACCAGGTGGCGCCGACGGTGTACTTCTGGCCTAACAAATTCGTGTCCTTGTTCATCGCGCCCTGATCGAAGGGTGTCGGCACGCCGCGAACTAACGCACCGCCAAACTCGTGCTCGTGCACGTCGCCGAATTCCTCCTCCCATTCGCCTTCGGCGTAGAAGAGCCAATTCTGGATGTGGGTGTAGCGGAGCTCGAGGCGCTCCGCGAAATTGTTTAGTCGATCAAACGTGTCGGCGGCTTTGGGGAGAGGCGCGACGAGATGAAAACCTCCGCGCGGATTACTCGCAGTGAACGGCGCGACGTTCGCGGCCGTGTTTGTATCGAGAAACATGGAATCGCTCTCTTTGTCCTCGTGCGTGTAGCGAAAACCGACGATCACGTTCAGGTCTTTCAGCGGTACCCAGAAAAGATTTGCGTTGAAGAGATGCTCCTCAACTTCGGAGGCGCCGGCGAGATTGAGAACCCCGTGGTCGTTAGACTGCAATGTCATGATCGGCTCGCCGAACATCGAGTTGTAATGCGTTCCAATGATGCGCGTGCCGCTGAGATCGCTCCCGAGCGTGCTGTAAGAGTACGCGCCCGTGAACCAGAGTGAATCGCTGAAGCGCGTCACCGTGATGGCGTGACCATTGTAAATGTCATTGTCGATCTTGTCGTTATTCGTGATGAAGCGTTGCGCGCCAGTGATTGAGACCGGCGGCCCGGGTGTAATGACCGGAACCTGACCGGCGCCACGCTCGAGCTGAAGGCGATTGTCGATCTCGCTGTGCTCGTAGCGCATGCCGAGACTCACGTCGGTGTTTCCAAACGTCTTGTCGATCTCCAGCGCGAAGATATCGCGCGTCTCATCGATATCGCGATAAGCCGGCGCGATCTTTTTCCCGTTTGTTTGCGGCGGCTGAATGCCGGTCAGCGTGGTGTCGCCCCAGATGGTCGAGTCCTTCTGACCGTCACGAAATTGATGCTCGTAATGGAACGTGATCTCTGGCCAGTCCGGAACGCGCAAGCCGAGCTCGACCCACGCGTCGCCCCGATCGATATGCATCTCCGGGATGGGCGGCGGAAACCAGGCGCCACCATGGGGCGGGAAAAATCCACCATTGCCATCGTACCAACTGCGGAACTCATCGTAACCGAAACGCAGATAGCCCAGCTTCGGTTTGGAAAGATCGACACGAAGATTGTAGTCGTTGATGTCCCATAGCGCGTGACCGTCAACGGTCAGCGCGAAGTCGTTAGGCAAACTGTGCTCGTAATGCAGATCTTGAATGCCGCCGTAGACCTGATCGCCCGACAGTCGGTGTTCCTGCTCGAATTGGGCGGTGTCACCTCGCGTGATCACTCCGCCAAGGCCGAGCTCGATCCAGTTTTTGAATTCGTCCGGCGCTTCGGTCACTGCCGCCGTAGTTGAATTTGCACTGGTCGTATCGCCGGCATGAGCGACCGACGCGGCAAAGATTGCCGCGCTCATCACCGCCAAAAGGTTGAATGTCACGCGTCTCATAAGATCGACATCAATATCTGAAATGTCCGTTCACCTGAGAACCGTGGATCGCTTCGTGGCAGCCCGCCGACCAACAGGTGCCTTGTTGCAAGCGCGTGGTGTGATCGGAATCGCCGATATAAAGACGCCCATCGGTTCGCTGCTCCTGGAAGTGGCACTTCAAGCAAAGATTTGCATCGCGCGCGGTGAGCATGCGCTGATTGACCGAGCCGTGCGGCGAATGGCAGGTCACGCAGCCTTCGCGCAATGCTTCGTGCTCGAAAACAAACGGCCCGCGTTGGGCGGTGTGACATTGGAAACAAGTATCGTTCTGGCCTAACAACTCGATGCCGCCACCGCGCACCGCTTGCGGCAGGTTTGTCCCGCCGCCCTTGATCGCCATGCCCTTGTGCGGATTGTGGCAATCAGCGCAACTGACTTTGCCTTCGAGCACAGGATGACGATGCGGCAGTTGGAATTTCGCGCGCACTTCGAGGTGACATTGGAAGCAGGTTTCCGGCGAGCGTCGCGGATTCACGATGGTGCGCGCGGCGCCGCCACTCGACACGTGGAGACTTCCCGGCCCGTGACATGATTCGCAACCGATGTTCTTTGCGTTGTCACCCTGCGCTTTCAACCGCGCATGAGTGGCTGTTCGGAAATCGCGCGTGATTTCCTCATGACAAGTGGCGCATTCTTCCGAGCCGACAAATTCCGCGCCCGGGATGCTAGGCGGCGCAAGCAATGTGCGGTTTGTTTCGAAATTGCTGCAAGACAACAGCACGACGGTGAGCGCAACTCCACCCCCGACCGCCCACCAAAGTTTTTCGCGCTTACCATGGAGCCATCGAGTTATCCTCGAGCGCCACACGATGCCGCAAGTGTTACTAGAGAAACTTCGGCCTGACTATGCATTTCTTCGGCAAAACAAAATTGACCATTAAACGCGACATTTGTGTTTTCCGTTGGCCGTACGGTATTCGGTAGGCGATTGGCCACAGAGTTTCTTGAACACGCGGTTGAATTGCGAAAGCGATTGAAACCCGACCGCAAATGCGATTTCGGTAATGCGAAGATCGACATCGTGTAAAAGCGTGCGTGCTTTTTCAAATCGCGCCCGCGCGACATACCGAACGAAATTCATTCCCGTCACTTCTTTGAATTTCTCGCTCAAATGCGTTGCGCTCATTCCCATGGCCCGGGCCACGTCGGTCAGCGAAATCTTCTCGTCGGAATTTTCCGCGATGTACTTTTGAGCGTTCCAAATCTTCACTGGCTCAACGCGTTTTTCCTTATGCTCGGTTTTGGAAAAGTGGTCTGGAGAATCCTTTGTCATCTTGCCTTCCGCTACATCCAGCCATGAGCGGGGCCGTCACGCTGCGCTTCGATTGCGATTTATGGTGCCGATCTTGCGCAGATTGAACGCTCTTATCTGAGCAGTTTTTGCAAAGCAAAAGACAATCCGTGCCGGGCGTACTGGCTCGTGCAGGAGGACCCTGGGTCGAACAAGAAAGAAGACAATGACCTATCTAATTGCTTTGGGTGTGATAACCACAATCGCGCTCTATGCCGTGATCATCATCGGTTGCATCAGGCAACCCGAATGGTGAAGATGCGAATGGGCGTTCGGTCGCGAACGAAAGACGCCCGGCGGTGCCGGAAATTTAGCGCCGAATCTCGTTAGGCTCGCCGCCTTTTTCTGGACGCGATTGTGCCTTTGGTTGCACTTGTCGATCTAACGCGGGACGGGTGGTTGCCGCCGAGATGTTCCCGAAATTCGGTCGGTGATTGTCCGAAGACGCGCTTGAACATGCGATTAAATTGCGTGAGCGATTGAAACCCGACATCGTAGGCCACTTCACTGATGCGTCGGCCTGGATTGAGCAATTGTGCTTTCGCATCTTCCAGCCGCACACGCGCCACATAATCGGTGAACTTCAAACCCGTTGTCTTCTTAAAGACCTTGCAAAAGTGAAAGACGCTTGCGCCCGATGCCTGGGCGACCGCCGAAAGTGTTAACGGTTCGCTTTTGTGTTGCGTGATGTATTCGCGCGCCTTGCGCACCAGGGGCGGTTCCGCATTCTGCCTTTCAAGAACTATTTGGTTAACGAGTGCCGAGAGTTGCTCCGCAAAAAACGCGAGCAAACGAACCGTGGCCGAATACTTGTCTTTCGGAATGATCGGCGTCATCGCCCATGCTTTGCCGAGCGGGCCGTCAAACTTCTCCCCGCACTTGGCCAGCTGCGCCGCAGCGCGCTTCTTGTCCGATTCAATTGCGGAGCGTCGCAAGACCTGTCCAATCCGAAGAAAGCCGATCGTTTTTTCCCCGAGCCGGACCGGCACAGACGTTTCGGTCAGGCCAAAGGGACAGGTTTCGGTGCATGGTTGTGTGCCGGTGTGTTCCACGATCTCGGCATGCGATTGCAAACAAACCGCCAGCGTCGCCGGCCGCTCTGCCAGCAGCGCGCAAAAGCGGTTCTCGTTAGTCTTCAGATGATGCTCGAGCTGCCAGTATTCCAACGGCCGCAATGCGAGCGGAAGCCCGGTCGCTTTCGAAAAAACGCTTTCGTAATCCCGAAACAACCGCGACCGCAGCAACATGTCGATCAGTTGCTTGTTCGCACTGTTGGGCGTGGGGTTCGATTCCAGCATCGATGAAGCGGGACGTGAATATCGCGGCCCACTCAGGTGGGTGTCAACGCACTTAACTCTCGCTATGATGTCGATCTTGCGCGCACCGTGACGCGGTCACGCCGCGACGCTAACGCAAGATCGACATTCGATGCTGCATTGAAAGTTTTTGTTGCACGATTTTTTTACAAACAAAACTCGTGCTCCTTTTCGCGAACGACGAACACCGGACATGGCGCCGCGCGCACGACGCGTTCGGCCGTGCTGCCAATGCAAAAATGTTTCCAACCGGTGTAACCGTGCGTGGCAATAACGATAAGATCGACATCGAGCTCTTTGGCGGCGTCCACGATTTCCTGCGACGCCATCCCCCGCCGAGTCGTCGCGGTCACCTGGTTGACTCCGGCCGCGCGCGCGGAGTTGGCGAGCGACTTTAGTTCTTTCTTCTCATTCGGTTGGTAGCCGTTCGATGGCGGCGGCGCAATCATGTAACCATCGAACACGGGCGGAATGCCGGCTTCGAGAACATGAAACAAAGTTATCTCGGCATTAAACTGCTTCGCAAAACGTGCGGCATATTGCAGCGCTTTTTTCGACAACGGCGAGAAATCCACCGGCACCAGAATCCGTTTGAGACTGAACCCGGCGCGATTGGCGCGCATCGGCGTTTCCTGTGTTTTCATACTGATAGCTTGCGCACGTCGTCCCCGATCCGCTGCTCGACGGTTGCGAAATCATGTGCGTTTCTTGGCGAGTCGATCACGCGCGCGGCCGCGGGAAATGTGTTAGCATTTGCCGACACCAGGGTGGCGAAATTGGCAGACGCGCCAGACTTAGGATCTGGTGGAGCAATCCTTAGGGGTTCGAGTCCCCTCCCTGGTACCATTTACTGTGCTCTCCTTCATCGTCCCTGCTTACAACGAAGAATTCGAATTGCCCGCCACGCTCGCGGCCATTCACAACGCCGCGCAAGATCGACAATATGAAATCGTCGTGGTCGATGACGCTTCCACCGATCGCACGGTCGAGATCGCAAAAGATGCCGGCGCGATTGTCGTTCCAATTAATCGGCGACAAATCGCGGCCGCGCGCAACGCCGGCGCACACGCCGCGCGCGGCGAGATTTTCTTTTTCGTCGATGCCGACACGCGCATTCGGAAGGAACATGTCGATCTTGCGCTGAATGCCCTAACGAACGGCCATTCCGGCGGCGGCGCCCTCATCGAGACCGATCGCGACATTCCGCTTTGGGGTCACATCTTCCTCAAGATTTTCTCAGCGGTTTATTTTTCGAACAAACTCGCGGCCGGCTCGTTCTTGTTCACCACGCGCGAAAATTTCGAAAGGGTCGGCCGATTCGACGAGCGTTACTTCGCCGGCGAAGAAGTCTGGCTCAGTCTCGCGCTAAAAAAACTTGGGCCGTTCACCATTCTTCGCGAACCGGTCGTCACTTCCGGCCGCAAGATGCGCATGCATTCCGGCTGGCGACTCTTGTCGCACGCGGTGCGGATTCTTCTCGGCGGATTGAGCGGCTACGGCACGCGCGACCGTCACGAGCTTTGGTACGATGGCAAACGTGAGACCACGGCAAGATCGACATGAACAAGATCGACATCTCCCTCGCGCAATCGGCCGAAGAGATTCGCAAATGTTTTCCGGTCATGCGCGAACTCCGCACCCACATCGCCGACGAAAACGAATTCGTCGCGCGCGTGCAACGCCAGCAAGCGCAAGGTTATTTGCTCGCGTATCTCGAAGCCGATGGCGAAGTGCGCGCGGCTGCCGGTTATCGTTATCTCGAATCGTTGTTCTCGGGAAAAAATCTTTACGTTGACGATCTGGTCACGCGCGATGCCGATCGTTCACGCGGATTCGGCGGGCAATTAATCGATTGGTTAATGGAACAGGCGCGCGCGAATAGCTGCGAAACGCTCGAGCTCGATTCCGGCGTGCAACGCTTCGACGCCCATCGATTTTATTTTGCCAAACGAATGCAGATTTCGTCGTATCATTTCCGAATCAAAACCTCGCCATGAAAAACGATAATCCCTGGATCGACATCTGCCCGGGCATCAAACGTCAGACCGTGAGTAGCGGAAAGAGCATGTATCAAATGCGGGCCGCGCTCGAGGCCGGCAGCAAGATGCCGGAGCATCAACACCCGCAGGAACAGATCGTTCACATTCTCAGCGGCCGAATGAAATTGATCGTGAGGGGAACGCCGCATGAGTTGAAGACGGGCGATTCGTTTTATCTCGCGAGTAACGTTCCGCACGGCGTCGAAACCATGGAAGCGACGCAGGTGCTCGACACTTTCAGTCCACCGCGCGACGAATATCTCGCGATCGACGAAGCCAATCGTCAACGCGGGTAGTTGTCGATCTTGCTATTGTCGATCTTAGCGTGATAGCCTGCGACTAACAAAACCAAAATATGTTACACATCATCTGGTCGATCATCGTCGGATTCATTATCGGTCTCATCGCTCGCGCCATCATGCCCGGCGCGCAGCAACTCGGGTTTATCATGACGACGCTGCTCGGCATCGGCGGTTCCATTGTCGGTGGTCTGATCGGACGCATGTTTTCAAAACCGGCCGACGGCGCCGCGTTTCATCCGGCCGGAGTCATCATGTCGATCATCGGCGCGCTTATCCTGCTCTTTGTCTGGATCAAATTTTTCGCGGCGGCGTAATCCCGCGCTTCTGTCTTGATTAAGCGATAGCTCATCGCTTTCTTCAGAGCCGATGAGTCATCCGTGTCCAGGCCAATGATTGCCTGGACGATTTATCTCAGCTTTGCCGGCGCGCTGCTGGTTTTGTTTTTGCCGCGCGCATGGTCGCGCTCGATCGCGCTCGCGACCACCCTTGTCGATCTAATAATAAGCCTCGCCGCGTTTTTCGGTCGCAGCGTTGATCCGGCGCACTTCCACACCATCGTGCGCGTGCCGTGGGTCCCGGCGCTCGGCATGAATTATCATCTCGCCGTCGATGGCATCAGTCTCACGCTCGTCCTCGTCACCGCCATCACCGCCCTCAGCGCCGTGCTTTTTTCGTGGGATGTCGATCTTCGCCAAAATGAATTCTTCTTTTGGCTTCTGCTCGTCGTCGGCGGTTCCTTCGGTGTCTTTCTCGCGGCCGATCTTTTTCTCTTCTTCGTGTTCTACGAGTTCGTCATCGTCCCGAAATATTTCCTGATCGCGATCTTCGGTTCCACGAACAAGGAATACGGCGCGATGAAACTGACGCTCTATTCGTTTTTCGGCGGCGCGCTCGTTTTCATCGGCATTCTCGCGGTTTACGCGAGCGCCAATTCGTTAGACCTAAATCAGCTCGCGCAATTTTCTTTTCCGCTGCAACTGCAAGCCTGGGCCTTCCCGGTTTTGTTTCTCGGCTTCGCCGTCCTCGCCGGCATCTGGCCGCTCCACACCTGGGCGCCGACCGGTCACGTCGCCGCGCCCACCGCCGGCTCGATGTTGCTCGCCGGAATCGTGATGAAACTCGGCGCCTACGGCGCGCTCCGTGTCGCGATGAACATTTTTCCGCAGGGATTTCTCATGTGGCGCAACTGGATCGCGGTCTTCGCCGTCATCGGAATTGTTTACGCGGCCGCGGTCGCGCTGCGTCAACGCGATCTCAAATTCATCATTGGTTACTCGAGCGTGAGTCACATGGGTTTTGTCTTGTTAGGCCTGGCCACGGCGAATGCGCTCGGCGTTTCCGGCGCGGTCCTGCAAATGTTTTCGCACGGCGTCATCGGCGCGCTCCTCTTCGCCATCGCCGGCACCATGCTTTACCGGCGCACGCACACGCGCGATCTCGATCAATTGTCGATCTTGCCGCTGCGTCGCGCGCTTCCGTTCGCCGCGTTGGCATTTACGATCGCATCCGCCGCCTCCATGGGCATTCCGGGTTTCAGCGGATTCGCCGCCGAAATCACCATTCTCATCGGCGCGTGGAAATCGTTTCCGCTCGCGGTCTGGATCACTGGCATCGGCATGGTCCTCGTCGCCGCTTTCACTTTGCGCGCGTTGAAGCGCACATTTTTCGATGTCGATCTTGCGAGCGCCTCGGCCACGCCGATGGAGCCGATCACGCTTCCCGAAAAAATCGGCGCGTCCTTGCTGATGTTTACCACGCTCGCTGTCGGCCTTTTCCCGAAACTGTTGTTCGATCGCATCGGCCCCGCCGTGCAAGCGATGAGGTTTTTGCAATGAGCTACTTCGACTTGCTGCGACTTGCCTGGCCGGAAGCGAGCATCGTTCTCACCGCGCTGGTTGTGCTCGCGATCGGCCTAACGAATCGCGGCACTCGTCCCGCCATCACGCTTCTGGCGATGGTCGGAATCGCGCTCGCGATCAAAAACGTTCTGCGCCTGCCGCACGACGCCATCCTTTTCAACGGAATGCTCGTGATCTCGCCGTTAACGTCGCTTTTTAAAATCGTTTCGCTGGCGCTCGCATTTTTCACCGTCGCGCTCGCGCAATCGGAATCCTCGCTGCGCCATTACGCCGAATATATCGCGATTCTTCTGCTGGCCTGCGTCGGTCTCATGTTACTCGTCGGCAGCGAAGAATTGCTCACGATTTTTATCGGGCTGGAGTTGTTAGGCCTCTCGCTCTACGTCCTGACCGCGTTCGATAAGATCGACATCTACTCCGCCGAAGCCGGTCTGAAGTATTTTCTCTTCGGCAGCACCGCGAGCGCGTTCACTCTTTTCGGCATCAGCCTCGTTTACGGAATGGCCGGCTCGACTTCGCTCGCCGTCCTCGCCCAAAAACTTTCCGTCACCAACGCGCAACCGCTTCTCGCCGCCGGCATCGTCATGACGCTTATCGGTTTCGCTTTTAAAATTGCGGCCGCGCCGTTTCATCTTTGGGCGCCGGACGTTTACCAGGGCGCGCCGATTCCGAGCGCGGCCTTCATTGCGTCGGGTTCGAAAGTCGCATCGTTCGTCGTGCTTGGAAAAATTCTGCTCGTCGGTTTCGATTCCGCGCGCGGCAGTTCCGATTGGCACGCCATGATCGCCGGTTGGTCGCCGATTATTTCTCTGCTCGCGGCGATGTCGATCTTGTTAGGCAATTTCGTCGCGCTCGCGCAGACGAACGTGCGTCGTCTCCTCGCTTATTCCGCGGTCGCGCACGGCGGTTATACCTTGCTCGGTCTTCTCGCGGGCGATCGCGACGGTTTTTCGGCGACACTTTTCTACACCACCATTTACGCGCTCACGTTACTGGGCGCATTTGGCGTCATCGCGCTCGTTAGGCGCGAAACCGGCGGCGATGATTTGCAAAACTTCGCCGGACTCGGGCAACGTTCACCGCTGCTCGCGGTGTGCATGTCGATCTTTCTCTTGTCGCTTGCCGGTCTGCCGCCGCTCGCCGGATTTTTCGGGAAGTTTTATCTCTTTAGCTCCGCCTTTCGCGCCGGCGCGAATCACGGCCTGCTCTGGCTCGTCGCGCTCGCACTCTTCGGCAGTCTCATCTCGCTCTATTATTATTTGATCGTTCTCAAAGTGATCTTCCTCGATGAAAGATCGACAACTGCAACTGCGCCCGCCGCGCGCCCGATGCTCGTCGAAGTCGCGACCGGTGTTCTCGCCGCGCTCGTCCTTCTCTTCGGTGTCGATCCTTCCGGATTGGTCGCGCGCATCGTCGCCGCGCTCGCTTGAATCCGGCGGATTCGTTAGTGGCGGCGGCAGGACGTCTCCGCGATGCGATGGACAAACTGAAATTCGCGCCGCCGGTCACGCACGTTTACAATCCGCTCGATTACGCCTGGCGCGCACACGAAATTTATTTGCGGCGCTACGGCAATAGTCGAAAGCGCGTCGTGTTTCTCGGGATGAATCCCGGCCCGTTCGGAATGGCGCAGACGGGAGTTCCGTTCGGGCAAGTGGCGGCTGTGCGCGATTGGCTCGGCATAACCGCTAAGATCGACAATCCCCCTAACGAACATCCAAAACGCGCCATTACCGGTTTCGATTGCAATCGCAGCGAAGTCAGCGGCGAACGCCTCTGGGGATTGTTCGCCAAGCGTTTCGGGAGTGCCAAGAAGTTTTTCGCGGAGAATTTCGTGGCCAATTACTGTCCGCTCGCATTCCTCGAGGAAAGCGGGCGCAATCGCACGCCGGACAAACTTCCGCCTAACGAACGCGCGAAACTATTCGCGGCTTGCGACGAGCATTTGCGCGAAATTGTGCGCGCGTTGCAACCGGAATGGATTATCGGCGTGGGGGAATTTGCGGCGAAACGGGCCGCAAATGTAGTTGTCGATCTTGCGCCGCGTCTTGGGCAAATTTTGCATCCGAGTCCGGCTTGTCCGGAATCAAATGTCGATTGGGCCGGCAAAGCGACCCGTCAGCTTCGAAAGCTCGGCGCGTGGTCGTGATCAGTGACCGAGACGAAGCGCGCCCAGTGTCGAACTAGTCGTGTTCGTTAACGTTGTTACCGTGGGCGCGACCGCATTTGTTAAGGTCGGCACAACCGGCACAACGACCGGCGATGTCGCCGTTGTCGTTGGTGCACTCAGAAGCGTATCGACCACGGTCGCCACTGGCGGCAGAATCGACGTCACCGGACTAACGACATTGTTGACGGTCGATGTTACCGGAGTGAGAACAGAGTTATTGCCTAACAAATCGTTCGCCACGGTCCCGACCGTTCCGGTGGTGGAGTTAAGCAAACCAGTCACGTTGCTGCTGGCGCCACCGACCAGCGTCGTGGCAGTCGACACAACTTTGCCAACCACCGGCGTGACCGCGCCGACATCGTTTTTCGCGACGGCAACGACCGCACCCACCGTCGCACCGGGCAATAGTTTTTGATTTCCGAGCGCGATTGGATCGACAATTGCCGTACCGCCGTGCGTGACAATGACATTCGTCGGCGCGAGTTTGTTGCTCGCGATGTCTTTTTGTTGGTCCGCGATGGCAGACTGAATCAAATCCGTGCTCGGAAGCGGGTCAGCACCGGGAAAATTCACCAGCGGTGAAGTTTTCACGATGTGCGCAAGATCGACATCGACTGGTTCAGGAATTTTTTTCGCGCCCGGTTTCATGATCAACATCTTGCCCGGGCGCAGGAGAACGGAATCGCCGAGCATCCCATTGCGCGACACCCGCAAACTTCCTTCGAGCACGAGCACCTTCAGATATTGCTTCGGCAAATAATCGATCATGATGGTCGTGCCCGTGATCGCAGCCGTGACCGCGCCGGTGTGGATGCGCGCACCACCGAGTCCCTTCGGCACTTGCAACAACATCGAGCCCTTTTCCAGCGTGAGGTCACGCGTCCCGGTTTTGAAACTGAAGAACGTTTCCGCGCCGAGTCGCGTCAGCGTGTCGTCCTGGAACAAAAGTTCCGAACGCGATTTTCTTCCTGTCGCGACGCCGAGATCGTCCTTAATCACATCGCGCAAAAGCGCTGGCCGCTCCCCGATTTGCGGATCAACTACGCTAACGCGATTGATGATTTTCGTGACTTCAGCTGAGGTCAACGGACCGGCCGAAATTGAATTTGAGAGCGAAGTGAAGACTACGACGACGGCGAGAATGAGACTGTTCCTGAGCATAATGCGACCGTTTATATAATTACTATAAACGGGCTAACGGCTCAACTAGAATCTTATGATGGCTCGCAGGGCGCCGCCGAGATTGAGGACGTCGTAGGTAAACTCGGAACGGTTCGAGTCATTGCGGCCGATCGACAACGTGGCGTCGATCCGCGTCCATCGATTTCCGGTCCAGCCGATGATTAACGATCCGATTTGGTTGTGATCGGTCCTTCCACCTTCAGTATAAAATTGCGCGGCGTAACGATAGAGGAGATCAGCGCTGAGTGAGCGGCTGATTTGGAGATGATAACCGCAAGACAGCGCGCCCTGTTCGCGCTGCTGAGATTGCGGACTGGAGATTCCGCCGATGCCTGAGATTCCCAATGTCACCGACTGCGGCCGACCGAAGCTAAAAGTACGTTGTGCGCCAATGGTGAAGGTGTGGTCCTGCAGTAGTTCGTCGCTGTGTTTGTTCAGCAATTCGACAAAATCGTAGCGGCCGAACGCGACGATCCCACGACCATGCGGAACGAGCCAGCTCAATCCGGCTCCGGCGGACAAGCGCTCGAAGTCTAATTCACTCGCGCGATCGTAACGAAAGATCGTCGCCGCAAACGAAACATCTCCGAACAATTGTCGCGAAATGGTCGGTCGATATGCGCCCCCGATATTTCCGACAACGAACGCGTCGCCGCGGGTGTGGTCCGGCGTAAGATCGACATTCGTGGTGTAGAAACCCGAAACATCTCCGAACAGGGTAAATGGTCGCGGACGTTCCTGATTTTTCAGCACGAGCTGTGTGCCGAAACTGTCGTCGTCAGCCGAAATGGTTTCGCCGGGTTCAGTCGGGGCCGAGTTCGCGACCACTGGCGCCGCGGGCGTGTCGAACAAACGCGATTGCATGATCGACGAGACGGCTTGTTGCGCTTGCGCGCAGGGCAGACCGAGCCCGATGGCAAAACAGAAGACGCGGGCGGCGTTCGCGAACACGCATCCGATTCAGCAGGCCATATACCGTGGGCATGTTTCCGGCTCCCGACTCTTCCGTGTTCCGCAGGCGCATTTACATCGCCATTCTATTTACTGCGCTCTTCGCCGGCGCCGCGCTCATTCTCCAGTTCGTCCGGCCGACTTACTACGTCCAAACCGAATACGAATTGCGCGATGCCATCGCGCGAGATGGCCGCACCACGCCACCGAATCCTGACCTCATTTTTCTCGCGATCGACAAGGCTTCCGTGACGCTCGATCCGACCCTGGATGTTGAAGACTTATTTGCGTCGACCAGGACCGAGCCTGCGTTTCGTGGCGCACTTGGATTAATGGCGAAAGGCTGGCCGTGGGACCGCGAAGTTTATGCGTTGCTTTTAGAACGGCTCATCGGAGCAGGCGCGCGCGTAGTTGTCTTCGATTGTCTCTTTCCCGAACCGGCCGCCGGCGACGATGCTTTTCGCGCCGCACTCGATCGCTTTCGCTCCCAGGTCGTGCTCGGCAGCAATTTTGTCACCCCGGAAGATGTCGATCTTACGCGACGTTTCCCATCCCGCTACGATCAACCCACGACAACGCTAATTTCGCCTAACGAATCGCCGGACGATCGCGTCGGCTTTACGAATTTTTTCGCTGGCGAAAATCGTATCGTGCGCGGCGCCCAATTTCGCGTCGCCTTTCGCAGTCCGCAGGAATCCACCGCCACTTACCTGTCGCTTTCCGCGCGCGCCGCGGTCAAAGCCGGCTACGCCGCGCTCTTGCCTAACGACTTTGCCGAGCACGTTATTCGTTTCACTGGGGCGCCGCGCGCCGGATTTCGGCCGCATCCGGTCTTCGAAATCTTCGTTCCCGAATATTGGGAACACAATTATCGCTCCGGCGAACTTCTGCGCGACAAGATCGTCGTCATCGGCGCGGAAGGCAGCTGGCAACAGGACGAACTTCTCACGCCGTTCGGGCCAATGCCGGGCGCCGAACTTCATCTCAATGCGCTGAACGCGTTGTTGCATGGCGAGTACATCAGAGATTTATCACCGTTCGGCGCCGCCGGCGTGACCGTGTTCGCCGCGATCCTCGGCGGAATTCTTTGCCTGACAATTCGATCGCCGTGGCTCCGAGTCCTCGCGCTCGTCGCGACGAACGCGATCGCGCCGCTGTTCGCCCTCTGGATTTACAATCACCAATCCGTTTCCATTCCCGCGATTGCGCCGCTGTTCGCGTTCAACGGCAACGTTCTCGTCGGGCTCGTTTCCGATTTCACTTTCGAACGTCTTGAGCGGCTTAAGCTAAGATCGACATTGAAGACGCGTGACGATCTCACCCAGATGATCGTGCACGATCTTCGCTCGCCGCTCACCATCGTCGCCGGCTACGTCGGCGCCTTGCAACAAATCGCCGGGCAAAAGCTCGGGCCTAACGAATCGCGTTATCTCGCCGAGGCTTTGCGCAGCGCCGACGATATGCGCGACATGATTACGACCTTGCTCGACGTCAATCGCCTCGAAGCCGGCGAAATGCCGCTGCGTTTGGAAAAGATCGACATCGTCCAGGTCGTGCGCGACGCGGCCAAACGGTTTGGGCCCGTGCTCAATCGCCGCACCATCCGCTACGATCTCCCGTCCGATCAGATTTGGATCGAGTGCGACGGCAACGTCGTTCGCCGCGTCATTGAGAATCTCGTTAACAACGCCATCAAATACACCGCGATCGACGGAACAATCACACTCCGGGTTCAGCCTAACGAAAGCGAAATTGAAATTTCGGTCACCGACAATGGCGCTGGAATTCCGGCCGACAAACACAAACGCATCTTCGAAAAGTTTGGACAGGTTGATGGCGGCGGCGAACATCGCGATTCCAGCGGCATCGGTCTCTCCTTCTGTCGCATGGCGGTCGAAGCGCACGGCGGTTCCATCGGAGTAAGCAGTGAAGTTGGCCGCGGCAGCACTTTTTGGTTCAAATTACCGGCGCGGGTCAATTTATCGACCGTGGCAAAAGCGCACGCGTCGTCGGGCGATATCTAATCGCGAGCGTTGCGAGCTTGACGCTCGGATCGGGCCTGAAAACAATCGGCGCATGAAATCATTCACGCCATTATTCGCAGCTATCGGTGCGGCGTTCATCGTCGTCACTTCATTCGGACAAAGCCCGTCGGCATCACCCGCCGCAGCCGGCGCGCCACCGGCCGGGCAGCCGAGCGCTGAACAAATGCAACAGATGATGCAGCAAATGATGGAGCTGTCGAAGCTCAACGAAAATCACAAACTGATTGCCAGTCTCGACGGCACTTGGAATTGCACGGTCAAGATGTGGATGGACGGCGATACCAGCAAAAAGCCGGACGTTTCAAAAAGCACGGCCGTCAGAAAATCGATCATGGACGGACGCTATGTCGTCATGGACGTGAACGGCAAAATGGAGATGCCCGGCCCGGACGGCAAAAAGAAAGAAGTGACTTTCAAAGGCCAGGGAACCGAAGGCTACGACAACGTGAAAAAGAAATTCGTCGGCACCTGGATCGACAACATGGGCACCGGGATCATGATGTCGGAAGGCGATTACGATCCGGCCACGAAAACATTCACCTACACCGGCGAGATCGAAGTGATGCCCGGCATGAAGCAGAAAATTCGTGAGACCGTGAAACTGACCGACAAGGACCACATGGACTTCGAGTGGTACGAAGATCGCGGCGGCAAAGAAATGAAAACGATGGAGATCAATTACACCCGCGCCGGTAAAAAATAACGCGTAACTTCATTGTCGATCTTGCGCGTTCGATTCACGCAAGATCGACATCTTCATTTGGCTGATTCGTTCAGCAACGTCGTGAGCTGATCTTTCCACAGCGTCGCGAGCGTGTGACTGCCGTGACCGCGCGTTTTTTCGCTGAACGGAATCACGATCGCCCGCCCGCGGGGAACGCGTTTGATTTCGTTCTCGAGAATTCCGAGCTCGGGCGGATTGATCAAATCGTCGGCCGAGTTGATCGCCAGTAACGGCGCGCGAATTTTCTCGAGGTTCGGACCCGGATCGTAATCGTGCGACGCCTCGAGGGCGTAGAGCACGTCGTTCGCGTCATCTACTTTCACAATTTCGGCGACGAACTTGTCGATCTTCTCGTCGGCCTCGCGCAACGTCGGCGCTTCCTTTTGTCGCAAAACAGGATTACTGCTCATCAGCCATAACATTTCCGCAGCCGTGCGCAGACTCGGCGGCTGCGTTTTGTATTCGCCGCTGTTCCAAGCCGGATCGTTGCGAATGGCGTCGATGACGACGCGTCGCCAGACGCGATTGCGTCCGGAAATTTGCGTCGGCAAACTCGCCAACGGCATGAGCGCGTCCATAAAATCGGGATGCAGCTCGCCCCAAAGCCAGGTGTGCATTCCGCCCATCGACGTGCCCATGACCAGCCGCGCATGATCGATCCCGAGGCCGTCCCGGAGCAAACGATACTGCGCTTCGACCATGTCGATGTACCCGTAATGCGGAAACTTCGCGCGCAAGCCGTCGCTCGGTTTCGATGATTTGCCGTGGCCGATTCCATCCGGCAGGACGATAAAGAATTTCTCCGCATCGAGCGGCTGGCCTTTGCCGAAAAGTTCGCCGGCGAATTCCGGCCTAACAAATTGCGCGCCGCTGCCGGTGGTGCCGTGCATGATCAGGACGGCGTTGCGCTTGTCGTTGTCGATCTTGCCGAAAGTGCGGTAATGAATCTTCAGCTCCGGCAAAGTTTCACCGGAAGCGAATTTGAAATCGCGAATGACGTAATCGCTTTCGTTAGGGGCCGGAGAATCGGCCGCGCGCGTCATCGCAGCGAAAGCGAAAAACGCCACGACCAAAAAGCGCGGCGGGATCATCGTAAGTGGCGGGTGAATCGATCGTCTTCCTTCGCGCGCCGTAAACTTTCGGCCGCGGCGGCGTTGTTAGGCTCGACCCGCAACGCTTGTTCGTACTGGACGATGGCCTGCGAAGTTTGCCCCTGCTGAAGATAAACATCGCCCAGCTTTGCGTAGGCCACGCCGAGGTCCGGCTTCGCGCGCAACGCCGTGAGATATTCCGTCTTCGCCTGGTCGAGTTGTCCGTCCGCGAGAAGGAGATCGCCGTAAGCGAGGTGCGGGCCGGCGATCTTTCTCGCTAAACGCGCGGCCGTGGCAATCTCAGCCGTGCTCTCGTCAGTGCGGCCGACCCGTTGCAATGTTTCGCCGTAGCGAAAGTGAAACTCGCTGTTGTTAGGCTGGAGCGCGATCGCCTTCGCGTATTCACTTAATGCCGGATCGAATTTGCGATCGTCCTTCAACAATTGGCCGATCTGATAGTGCGCATCGGCGTTAGCCGGCTCAGCCGCGACGACGGCGCGAAATTGTTCGAGCGCATCCTGATTGCGGTTGGCTTCTTGCAAAGCGAGCGCGTAGGACATGCGGTGACGCGCATTTTCCGGCACGTCCGTGACGACGCGCGCCCAGCGATCCACTGACGAAATCGAGCCATGCAGTTGCCACAGGCAAAGCAGCCCGACCGGCAGAACAAAACCCGCCGCCCATTTTAGTCCATGGACGAGCCAGCCGTGATCAGCGCGCCCGGGCGACACATCCGCGCCGGCAGCGTTCAGGCCTAACGACACCCGGGTCGAGCTCTCGCGCACTTTCCAGATGAATCCATCGTAATAAAAATGGAGCAGACCCGAAGCGGCCACGACCCCGGTCAGAATTCGTTTCACGTGATCGAGCTGCAACTGCGAATTGAGGTAAGCGAATGAGCCGTAGGCAAAGACAAGGCCGATGTACAAACCGATGAGCGATCCGCTCCGGCGAAAAACGAAACGCATGAAGCCGCCGATGGAGCGGTCTTTCTCCACCCGATTGCGATTGTAAACCCACACGAGCGAGAGGTATTGCACGTCGTGAAACACTTCGAAGAGCGCAATGCCGGCCAGAATATTCGCGACCCAATTATTGCAGTACCACCAGAAAGCGATGCTGGTGGCAAGCAACGCCAGCTTCACCGGATTCGGACGCGCGTTGCTCGACCACATGCGAACGAAATTGACCAGGAACAGAATTGTTCCGATGACAGCGAGCGCGAGTAATACCTGCTGCGCCGCGTGCAGTAGCCATGGCTGGATGAACGGTCCGCCGCTCGCGTAAAACACGCCGAGCGTTTCGCCCATTCGATCCGAGGAAAGAAAAACGCCGGTCGCGAACCAGAGCGCGCACACCGCGAAATCGAGATGTCGGTTTAATTTTGCGAATGTGCCGGTCTTCGCGTCATAGATTCGGCAGAAGCCGTACGTTTGCATCATCCCATGCCAGACGCCCCAGAAAAAAAGCACGAGGATGATGGCTTTGAGGTCCCACACGTAGAAACTGGCGCAAACCGCGACGAGAAAGATGGGCGCGAAAATAAATCGCCAGCGGAAACGTTCGAACAAGGCGCGGTCGCCGTAAGCCCGGATCATTCCCGGGAGGTGATGACCGGTGGCGCCGAATGCGCCGACGAAGATGTAAATGTCTTGCGCGTTCCAACGTGTTTGCGCAAGCCCGAAGAGCGGGATCAGGAGCAACGGCGTGCCGACGTAAAGAATGAGGTCGCGCCAACTATTCAGGATCCAGAGATTGCGCCGCGGATTACTCGCGGGCGCGGGCGGAGCAGTGAGGGCGGTCGCGGACTGCATTTTGGGGGCGCGTATGTTTCCTCAGAAGACGGCGAAAATCAACGCCGCAAATGCGATTGTCGATCTTACCATGTCACGGTCGCTTTCCCGGAGGAATCGACCGTCGCTTTGTTCCCGAGCAGCCTAACGAACACGAAATGCGCCTCGCTATCGCGCGAAACTTTTCCGTAAAGGGTGATCCCGCCGCCGCCGCCGCTCGTTGGCAATGATTTAAAGGCGGCGAGATCGCTTTTCGAAATCATCACGCGCACGTGCGCGAACCCTTTCTCGCCCCCCGGCGCGGTTTGCCAGATCGAGCCTTCGTACCAACTCGGCTTCAGATGATGAATGTCTTTGCCGCGAAAATCGCAGCGCACTTCCACCAGCCGCCCGATGTGCGCGTCGAAATTTTTGCTCAGGGTCGCGACATCGGTTTTCTCGAGCGTGGCCCAGGCCTTGGAATTCAAATCGATTGCATGCGAGCCGAAGGTGAACGCGAGCGCGAATACCACCGCGCAGAAAAATTTCTTCATGCGCCAGAGCATAGCAACACCGGCGGGGCTTGAGAAGTCTGGCCGGGGGCGACTACAATTTCTTCAGGGGCGGAACGATTAGGTTCGTCGTGATCGTCTGGGTGCCGTCGGAAAGATCGACATGTCCATCTGCGATCCGCGTCACGCGCAAACTCACGGCAACATTGCGCGTCGGCGTGTGCAAGACGACCTCATCGCCTTCGGTCAGCGCACGACCATTGATCACGGCGAGTCGCGGATGGCCAAGCGCAATCGCGCTCACGCGCAACATCTCCGGTCCATATTGAATCGTGACCGGCGAGGGCGTTTCATTCGAATGCGGCGCCGCAGCCAGCCGATGCGTTTCGACTTGGAGCATTCGAACTTCGCGGTGGTCGCGATACTTGAGATAGTGACCGCGAAAGAGATATCCGCCACCGGCGACGAGCGCGCCACCGAGCAAGAGAATGATCCACCGCTGCGTTGCTCTCGAAAAAATACCATCGGCCGAAGCATTTGAATCGGACGCCGGAGTTGGCTGGGGCCCGAACGAGGCCACGGACGACAGCAAACGCGGATTGGGCAATTTGCTCGGGAGAATGTCCATGTTGGCCTAACTAAGCATCGTCCGCGCCACACTCCTCCGGAGGCGGCTTGTTCCGCCGGCCGGCCGGCGTAGAATTGTCGATCTTATGATGCGTTTGCGCGCCTCACTTCTTCTGCTCTCGCTCGCGACCTCGTCCGTCTTCGGACAAGATCGACAATCGCCGGTCGCGGCCGCCGATACGTCCGGGTTCGACTTCAAACAATTCGGTTTGCTCGCGATCCAAGACGGCGGCCGGCGCAAACCGATCGACACCTTCGCGCGCGAATCGCTCATCCGCATCAATGCAAGATCGACATATACCGATCGCAACGGCCGTAAATGGCAGCCGCTCGATTTCGTTTTGTCGGCCCTGCTCGAGACGCACGATTGGCAAAACGAGCCGATGATTTTGCTCTCGTTAGGCAAATTGAAGGAACAACTCGGTTTACCGGTGACACAACGTCGTTTCACTTTTGCGCAGCTAAGTGCGCTGCCGGAATTGAACCGGATCGCGAACGAAGCGCACGCCCGCCGCAAAGCCGAGCAACCGCTCGATCGCGTGCAAAACGAAGCAATGAACGTGAGCGAACGAATGGCTTTGCTCGCGCATATTATGGACGGCAGCGCGTTGCTCTTCGTGCCCGCGCCGAAGAACGAGATCGATCCGTGGGTCGTGCCGCCGGAGTTTTCGCGTTACTACACCGAGGAACAATTCGCGCCGGCGCGCACGTCGTTACAGGAAACGGCGACGGCTTATGCGAATGGCGATGGATTTCAATTCAGTGGCGCGTCGAAAAATTTGCGCGACAACCTGCGCGCGCTTAGTCCCGCGATTTACCCGCAAGATCGACAACTACAGCTCGAATATTCTTCGAACCATCTCGAAGCTTTTTATCGCGCGATCTGGCTCTACGCGCTCGCGTTTTTCATTTTGCTCTTCGCCCATCTTCGCCGCAGCGGCCCGGCCTTGCGCGGCATCGGAGTCGTCATCGCGCTCGCCGCCATCGCGCTGCACGCGACCGGGATTATTTTGCGTTGCCTGATCGCGGGCCGGCCGCCGGTGACGAACATGTACGAATCGATCATCTGGGTTTCGTTCGCGGTTTCATTCTTCGGCATGATCTTTTTCCTGCGTTATCGCACGCTGGTGTATTTGCTCGCGGCATTGCCCGCGACGCTGCTCGCGCTCTTGTTAGTCCATCAAATGCCGATCGCGATGCCGGCGAGTATCGATCCGCTCGTGCCGGTGTTGCGCGATAATTTCTGGCTCACCATTCACGTGCTCACCATCACCTTGAGCTACGCGGCGTTCCTGCTCGCGTGCGCGTTCGGACACATTTTGCTTTTTCGTTATGCGCGTGATCCGCGCGGCGCACGCGCTGACGCGCCGATGCATTTCTGGTTGTATCGCGTGCTGCAACTTGGCGTTCTCCTCCTCGCTGCCGGCACAATTCTCGGCGGCGTGTGGGCGAATTATTCCTGGGGTCGTTTCTGGGGTTGGGACCCGAAGGAGACTTGGGCGTTGATCGCGCTGCTTTGTTACATCACGACCTTGCACGGACGGCTCGCCGGTTGGTGGACGCAGTTCGGTCTGGTGGTCGCGAGCGTGATCTGTTTTCTCGCAGTCTTAATGGCGTGGTACGGAGTAAACTTTGTTCTCGGCAAAGGATTGCACTCCTACGGATTTGGAATTGGCGGCGAAACCTACGTGGTCACGCTGGTGATTGTCGATCTTGCCTTCGTCGCGTTCGCCGTCTGGCGATATCGCGCAGCCAGGTCGCTCGTTAGGCAAACGGCCCCGGCGAACGAAGAAGTCGTCGCCTGATCAACGTCCGCCGAGAATCGCGCGTCCGCCCGCGAATTCGATCGGCACGATCAGTTTGTAAATCGTGCGCGGACGAAAGTGCCACTGCCGCAGAGTTTCAATCGCGATGCGATCGAGCTCGGGATCGCCGCAACTTTGCAGCACGCGCACACTCGAGACGAAAGAAGTCACCACTTGAATGTCGATCGCGTAAACACCGCGACCGCGAATGTGATGCCCGGGCGGCACGACCGGGCGCGGCGCCGACACGAGGCAGTCCATCGGACCGAAGCGCGTTTGCACGATCATTCCGGGCAAGAGCGTGCCCGCCGGAATGTTCGGCTGGAGCGCGAGAAGCGAAGAAGTGGTGAGAAGAAGCCAAAGAAGAATGAGGGGACGGCATTTCATACGCCAATTTATTTTTTCAGGCGCGGTTCGCAAATTTCGCAGAGCACATGCAGCAGAAATTTGTGCGCTTCCTGAATGCGCGCGGTCGCGTCACCTTTCACCACAAGATCGACATCGGCGATGCCGGCACATTCCCCGCCATCGCGACCGAGGAGCGCGATCGATTTCAACTTTAACGCGCGCGCTTCTTCCAACGCGCGCCGAATGTTCGCCGATTTTCCGCTGGTCGAAATCGCAATAAGAACGTCGTTAGGCCGGCCAAAGCCGCGCACTTGTCGCGCAAAAATTTCTTCGAACCCGTAGTCGTTCCCCGTTGCCGTGATCAGACTCCCGCCTTGGGACAAATTCAAAGCCGGATACGGTTGTCGATCTTGCACGAAACGGCAGGCCAGCTCCGTGCAGAAATCGGCACAATCAGCCGCGCTCCCGCCATTGCCGCAGGCGAGCACCTTATTGCCGCTCGTTAGGCAATTCCCGATGAGCTCGGCCGCCTTGTCCACATTTGGCTCGAGCTCGCGCAGCGACTGGAGCGTTGCCGCGCCGGCCGCGATCGCGTTCCGCAGGATTTCGGATGAATTCGGCATGCGGCTTAGAATCGTGCGCGATACAGGGTTCGAACCTGTGACCCCTACCGTGTCAAGGTAGTGCTCTACCACTGAGCTAACCGCGCTCGAAAAATCAGAGCGCAACTATGCGACGCACCGGCAAAATGCGCAAGCCGACGAGATGTCGATCTTACCCTTGTCGATCTTGCGGCGTTAGGCCGCGAGCTTGACCGCTTCTTTGTGACCGAGGATGCGGACGGTGTCTTTGAGCTGATCGATCTTGAGCGGCTTCTTCAAGACCGTGATCGGCCCCTTCGCCAAAATGCGATTGAGCATATCGCTGTCGGGATAACCGGTGATGATGATAATCGGACACTCCGGCTGCTCGTCTTTCATCATGTCGTAAATTTCGTCCGCCGGCCCATCGGGAAGTTTCAAATCGAGAAACACGAGATCGAATTTTTGCTTTTCAATTACCGCGAGCGCTTCCTTCACCGTCCCGACCACAACGCGACTAAAACCGATTTTCTTGAGGAAAAGTTTAAACAGGTTTTGCAGGCTCTCGTCGTCATCGACCACGAGCACGGTGGGCTGGCCCGATTTGTCCTCTTTCAGGATGTCCTTATCGAGCGACGATTTCTTGATGCGCCAGCGTCCGCCGATCTGGATCGCCGGCAACTGACCGCGTTGTACTAGATAGTAGACAGTCGGTAACGGAATGCGGAGGTATTTGGCGGTTTCTTTAACCGTCAGCAAATTATGCATTCGAGATCACCAACTTCCGAAAAGAAGAGCACGCCATTTGAGATCGCCGTCCAGCATGGGCATGTTTCGATTTCGTGTCAATCTCTTCTTCATCGCGCTCGTTAGACAAATGCGGCTCTCGCGCATGCGATTGTCGATCTTGCGTGACAACCCGGCGCGTTGAGTCGTGACTGGACAAGCGCAAGGCGGCGGTGGACTATTCCGGCTCCGATGAGCGCGCTTTTCTTCAAACGCTTTCTGAAACGTCCCTTTCAGATCGCGTCCATCGTGCCCAGCTCAAGAGCGTTGGTCGAGCGTGTCTCGGATAAGATCGATTTCGATCGCGCCCGCGTCATCGCCGAGTACGGCCCCGGCGAAGGTGTGCACTCGCGTGAGATCGCGCGCCGGATGCGGCGCGATGCGCAGCTGCTGCTCTTCGAATTGGACCCGGCGTTTTCGCGCGACCTGGAAAGGCAATTCGCAAACGACCCGCGCGTGCACGTGATCAATGACAATGCCGCGCATTTGCCTAACGAGCTCGCTCGGCGCGGCATCGCGCAATGCGATTACATCATTTCTGGAATTCCATTTAGCATTCTCAAGATCGACAAGAAACTTTCGCTCCTGCAACAAACGCACGATGCGCTCGCGCCCGGTGGCAGTTTCATTATTTACCAGGTCACGAACGAGCTGAAGCAGCACGCATCGCCGATTTTCGAAGAAGCCGACTCCGAATATTTCCTGCAAAATATTCCGCCGATGTTCATCACCGTTTTTCGCAAGGCGGCGCTGAAAAACAATGGCAACGGCGCATTCGCGGACTCGCATTACTCTTCGAACCAGCGCGCATGACCGGCGGCGGGACGCGCGTGGAAAAAGATTCGATGGGCGAGATGTCGCTTCCGGCATCCGCGCTCTGGGGCGCGTCGACGCAACGCGCGGTCCTGAATTTTCCGGTGAGCGGTTATCGTTTTTCGCGACCGTTCATTCGCGCGCTGGGGTTGATCAAATGGGCGGCGGCACAGGCAAATCACGATCTTGGATTGCTCGATGCGCATCGCTCTTCGCTCATTGTGCAAGCGGCCGAGGAAGTGATCGAAGGCAAGCTCGACGAACATTTCCCGCTCGACATCTTCCAGACCGGCTCGGGCACGAGCACGAACACGAACGCGAATGAAGTGATCGCGAACCGTGCCGCGCAACTTGCGGGCGAGAAAGTTGGTTCACGGTCGCTCGTTCATCCTAACGACCATGTGAACATGGGCCAGTCGAGTAACGATGTCATTCCCTCGGCCATTCACGTCAGCGCGGCCGAGCAATTAAAAACGCATCTCATTCCCGCCCTAACGAAGCTGCATACTGCGCTCGATCAGAAAGCGAAAGAGTTTTGGGACATTATTAAAATCGGCCGGACGCATTTGATGGATGCGACGCCGGTGCGACTCGGCCAGGAATTTGCCGGTTACGCGCAGCAAGTCGCGTATGGCAAGCAACGCGCCGAAAAAGCGCTCGACGTTTTGCGCGAGCTCGCGCTCGGCGGCACCGCCGTCGGCACCGGCTTGAATCGACATGTCGATCTTCCGAAGAAAGCGATACATCATCTCGAACAGCGCACCGGGATTAAATTCTTCGAGGCGAAAAATCATTTCGAAGCGCAAGGCGGCAAAGACGCCGTGGTCGAAGCGAGCGGGCAGCTCAAAACGATTGCGACCAGCCTGTTTAAAATCGCGAACGACATTCGTTTGTTAGGCAGCGGCCCGCGTTGCGGCATTGGCGAAATTCAACTGCCCGCGACACAACCGGGAAGTTCCATCATGCCCGGCAAAGTGAACCCGGTCATGTGCGAGGCGATGATGATGGTTTGCGCGGAAGTGTTCGGCAACGACACCTGCGTCACCTGGGCCGGCGCGAACGGCAATCTCGAGCTCAACGTCATGATGCCGGTCATGGCGCACGATCTTCTGGAGTCGATCCGCTTGCTCGCGAATGCGTGCGAAATTTTCGCCGAAAAATGCGTCGCCGGCATTCAGGCGAACAAGGAACGTTGCGCGGAGCTGATCGAACTCTCGATGTCGATGGTGACGAGTCTCGCCCCGAAGATTGGTTACGATCGCGCAGCGGAAATTGCGAAGGAAAGCGTGAAGACCGGCAAAACCGTGCGGCAACTTTGCCGCGAGAAAAAGATTTTGCCGGAGGACGAACTCGAACGCGCGCTCGATCCGGTGGCGATGACCGAGCCCGGCGGCGAAGGCGCGGCCGGTGGATAACATGTCGATCTTGCGAGTAGCAGGCGCGGTCGCGTTCGTCGTCGCGGCGAGTTCGTTAGCCGCGGCCGATGAAAGAATCGACGTCGCTAAGATCATCGATAAAGCCGCGGCCGAAGCGATTCTCGAGACCGACGCGAAAGATCCGAGACCGATTAATGTCGCCGGAAAAGACGGTTACTACTCGAAGTGCAATTACTACAGCACCGGGCCGGGAAAATTGTTAATCCTTCGTTTGTATCAAGCGGCCGCCGGTTACGACGCGAGCAAAGAGCTCGACCACGTGCATGCGACCAGCGGCCTAACGAAAACGATTTCCGGGCTCGGCGATAAGGCGGAGATCGCGAGCGGCTCCGGCAGCGGATTAAGCGAAAACGTTTCCATGCTTTACGTGGTCAAAGGCACCACGCTCGTGACCGTCGGCCTGCGCGGGTTCGACGAGGACACGGCTGCGGAAAAGATGAAGACGGTCGCAAAAACAATTCTCGAGCATCTCTAGCGCGACCGGCGCACCTTCGTAAGATCGACAATATGGTTGCCAAACTCGAAGGCCCACAATTTTCTGGCGGCGCGAACATCGCCATCAAATGTCCTGCGCACACCTACGAAGCGACGGTCGCGTTTTATCGCGACACGCTCGCGTTGCCGGTGATCGAAGAAGAACCGGACGGCTGCATTTTCCAATTCGGCCCTAATCGATTGTGGCTCGACAAAGTTCCGAACCTGGCTCACCCCGACATCTGGCTCGAGCTCGAGACTAACGACACCGAAGCCGCCGCGTCGTTTCTAAAAATCAACGGCGTGCCGCGCCGCGACGAAGTCGAACAACTGCGCGAAGATTTCGACGGCTTCTTCGTTTCCGCGCCGAACGGCGTCGTCCATTTAGTGATCGGACACGAAGAAGCTTAAACGTGTCGTCCCATGATCGTGAGATCACGGTAAACGCCATCGAGTAAAGCAACGCGCGGGAGTAATCCCCATTTCTCGAAGCCGAGTTGCCCGAATAATTTCAAGCTCGGCTCGTTATGCGCGAAAATGAGGCCGACCATGGCGGTGATGCCTAACGAATCGGCGCGCGCGATTGCTTCTTCCAGTAACATGCGGGCGAGGCCGCGCCGGCGAAATCTTTGATCGACATATACACTCAGCTCGACCGTGCCGCTGTAGGCGCAACGCGGAATAAATGGTTTGATCGTGAGCCAGGCTGCAACTTCACCGTCGATCTCTGCGACCCAGAACGGATGTCGATTGGGCGAGTGATCTTTGATCCAATTTTTGCGTTCTTCGACGGTGACCTGATCGAGTTGCGCGGTGGACATGCGGGTTGCAACGGCGTCGTTGTAAATTCGCACGATCGCCGCAAGATCGACATCTACGGCGTCGCGAATCTTTATTTGTTCTGCGACCGCTCCGCTCACGCTGCGAAGAATACGTCGTCGAACGTCGGCTGAAAAGTGCGCGCATGCGTTTCGCCGATACGAAAACGCGGACTGATTTCCGTTTGCGACGCGCAATAAACTTCCATGTCGATCTTGCCGACTTTGTCGAGCAACGTGCGGATCGCTCCGCACGCGAGATCGGGCGTATTGCAATCGCGACTGAGATGTCCGAGCACGACGCGTTCGACTTTTCCGGGAAGCAATTCCTCGATCACCTTCGCTGCGGCGTCGTTCGAAAGATGTCCGTGCCGCGACATGATGCGCTGTTTCACCGGCCACGGCCGATGCGGATCGGCCTGCAAAAGTTTTTCGTCGTGGTTGGTCTCGATCACGAGCGTGTGCACTTCGCGCAAACGTTCGATCAACATTTTGGTCGCGTAACCGAGATCGGTGATAAAGCCTAACGAACGGTTTCCTGCGTGAAAGGCGAAGCCGACCGGATCGACGGCGTCGTGCGGGACCGGAAATGTTTGCACGGTGATGTCGCAGATCTTGAACTCGGCCCCGGTGCGGAAGATTCGCCAATTACGATGTCGATCTAACGCGCCGTCGCATTTAATCGCTTCGACCGTGAGCGCATTCGCATAAATCGGCACGGCAAATTTCCGGCAAAGCACTTCCAGTCCGCAGACGTGATCGCCGTGCTCGTGCGTAAGCAGAACGCCATCGAGCTGTTCCGGCGTGACGCCGCATTGTTCCAGCCTAACGACAATTTGGCGCGCGCTCAGTCCGCCATCGACCAAAACCTTGCAGTGATTCGTCCCGATGAGCGCCGAGTTCCCGGCGCTGCCGCTGCCGAGCATGGTGAGACTGAACACGTGTCGTATTTAGCGACCGCATGTCCGATTGCGCAAATGGAATCGTTTATTCGCGCGAAAAATTTGGGAGCGCGAGGATGAGATTTTTCTTCGCCGCGTAATCGAGCGAACGAAAACGGCGGATCTCGTCGAGACGCCGCACGCCGTTGAGCGTGTCGAGGAATTTGGTGTAGCTGGAGGCGAGCTCGGTTGTCTCGAGATAACGCCCGCGAATGTTCTTGTCGATGTACGCGCCCGGATTTTTCGACGCGAACAAGTGAAACCGGAGCCAGCGACGATCGGTGCGCGAGACGCGCTGCGTTTTTCGGAAGAAAGCGACGAACAACAACAACACTAGATAAGTGTCGACCTGCGCTTGGAGCTCGAGATTACGCGCGAAATCTTCCAATGCGATTTCGCGCTGGCCATTCTTGAATTGCAACGCGGCGTGAAGGGCATGGTTGAGTTCCTCCACGAACGCAATGAGCGACTGGATGTTGGCGTTCGTTAGGCTGGCGCGCGGATCGTGGCGCTCGAGTTGTTCGATGAGCCAACGCGAATAGTAAATGCCGACGTAAAGACGATCGTTCGCGGTGCGTAAAAACGTGCGCGCGAGCTCACTCAACTCGCGCGCGGAATGACCGGCTAAGATCGACAATTGCATGCAACGGCGATTGTCGATCAAACAATCTTCCAGATTGATCCCAACCTGCGCGTAAGTGCGCTCGAACAGTTTTTGGATCTGGCTAAAGAGCGTCTCGTTCATAACGAGAACGCCAGTCGCGCGTCGTCATCGAGATTGAGAAGCCGATCGGCCAGTTCGTTCAAAGCCAGGCGGACACCGCGAAATTGTTCGGCCAGATTTTCAAAGACATCATCGAGCTCGCAACGTTTCGCGGTCTCGTGTTCAGCGACGAGGTGATAATTCGTCCGGCCGATTTGCTCGTAGAATTTTAGATCGGGTCCGCCGCGTTCGCGCCGGCGTTGCGCGCTTTCGTGAAAAATGCCGGTGAGGAAGAGCGAGTAATTTCCGATGTGCGCGCGAAGGAGGAAGGCTTGCTCGGGCGTGACGCGCTGCAACGCGATGAGCATATCGCTGATGTATTCGTGCGCGTGATTGTCGATCTTTTGCTGGTTCGCCCGCGAGAACGCTTCGAGCAATGAAGCAACGTAGTCGCAAAGTTTTCGGTCGTTGATCGACGCCTGGCGCAAAACCTGACGCGCGAGAACGTAAAAATAAAATTGCGACGAGATGTGCAGATGCGTTGCGTTCGAAAGAATGACCTCGACCAGGCGAGGATGATCGAGGACCGAGTCGCGCGTTTCGGCGTCGGACAACAGATCGACCAGGGAAACGCGGTCGTTAGGCGAGCGGGCGAGCGTGCGAACGATGAAATCAAAATCCGCCGCGGTGAATCGCTCCCTGCAATTCGCCCTAATCATTCTGAGTTCCCCTTATGAGCATTGACGGTGCCCGTTGCAAGTCTCTTCAATCGTTGGATAATACCGCCGCTGCGCGTGCGAGATGTCGATCTAACAAAAGAGGAAGGGTGGCTGAGTCCGGTTTAAGGCACTCGACTCGAAATCGAGCGTGGGGTTAAACCCACCGTGGGTTCGAATCCCACCCCTTCCGCCAGCTCGCCTAACGGTTTCTCCGGGCAGTCGGGCGCACGAAAAATGTTACAAATTTTGGCTTGCCACCGGGTCGGTTTGCGCTGCATCTTGGGTGTCCGAGGCGAAGCACCCCCCGTATCTTGTTATTAACGACTGCTGACAGGTTATTGGGCGGCGCTTGGCCTCAAAACCAGGAGTTATTCACAAAAAGGAGCCGCCGCCATGATCCAGCTGAAGTCCGGAATCTCAACCGCCTCACTTAAAAACCCGCGCAAATCGACCGATCGCCGTAAAAGATCGACATCGAAATCAAAGCGCGGGTTGCAATTCGAGCGCGTGTTCAGCGACGCGAACGTGGCGCCATTTGATCAAATCGAATGGGAACAGCGCACGGCGGAGATCACGGACGACAGCGGCAAAGTCATTTTCAAACAGGACGCGATCGAGGTGCCGAAGAGCTGGAGCCCATTGGCGACCAAGATCGCGGTCTCGAAATATTTTTACGGCGACATCGCGAACGGAACCGATCCGCGCAAAGGCGGGCGCGAGACATCGGTTAGGCAATTGGTGCATCGCGTCACGCGCACGATCACGGATTGGGGAATTGCGGATGGCTATTTTACGAACAAGGAAGCGGCCAAAGTTTTTTACGATGAACTAACGTGGTTGTGTGTGAATCAACACGGCGCGTTCAACTCGCCGGTGTGGTTCAACGTTGGTTTGTATCACGAATACGGGATCGGCAAGGACGCGGGCGCCGGAAATTATTTTTTCAATCGCGAGACGGGCAAATCGGAGCGGGCGCGATCGCAATACGAATATCCGCAGGGCAGCGCCTGTTTCATTCAATCGGTCGGCGACACGATGGAAGACATCATGCGGCTGGCGACGAGCGAAGCGATGCTCTTTAAGTACGGCAGCGGCACGGGCAGCGATTTGTCTTCGCTAAGATCGACAAGAGAAAAGCTGAGTGGCGGCGGGAAACCGAGCGGGCCACTCTCGTTTCTGAAAGTTTACGATCAGGTCGCGAACGTGGTGAAAAGCGGCGGCAAGACACGGCGCGCGGCCAAGATGAACACGTTGAAAGACTGGCACCCGGACATCGAAGAATTCATCGACGCGAAACAGAAAGAAGAGAAGAAGGCGTGGGCGTTGATCGAGCAAGGTTATGACGGTTCTTACAACGGCGACGCGTACGGCTCGGTCATGTATCAAAACGAAAACCTGAGCGTGCGCGTAAGTGACGAGTTCATGGATGCGGCGATCGAAGGCCGCGAATGGTGGACGAAACGCGTGCGCGATGGCGAGCCGTGCGAACGCAAAGACGCGCGCACATTGCTTCGGAAAATCGCGGAAGGTACGCACATCTGCGGCGATCCGGGAATGCAGTTCGATACCACGATCCACAAATGGCACACGTGCAAAGGGACCGATCGCCAGAACTCCACCAATCCGTGCAGCGAATATCTGTTTCTCGACAACACCGCCTGCAATCTCGCCTCGCTAAACCTGATGAAGTTCAAGGATGAGGATGCCGCGTTCGACGTGGAGCGTTTCAAAGCCGCGGTGCGCATCTACATTACCGCGCAGGAAATTCTGGTCGATCATGCCAGTTATCCGACGCCGGAGATCGCGGAGAACTCGCACATCTTCCGCACGCTCGGTCTCGGCTACGCGAACCTCGGTTCGTTAGTCATGAGCTACGGCTACGGATACGACAGCGTGGAAGGCCGCGCGTTGTGTGGCGCGATCACCGCGATCATGACCGGTGAAGCCTACGAGCAAAGCGCGGTCATTGCGCGCGATGTCGGACCGTTCCCGGGTTATCGCGATTCGCGCGCGGCCGGGGTCGTTAGGCCGAAAGCGAAGGACAATGTCGCGCCGATGTTGGAAGTGATCGAGCTGCATCGCTGCGCGGTAAACGAGATCGCGGACGTAGATGAATTTGTCGATCTTAAGAAGGAAGCGGCCAAGACGTGGGAATCGGCCGCGCGCATCGGCAAACGTCACGGCTTCCGCAACGCGCAAGTCACCGTGCTCGCACCGACGGGAACGATTTCGTTCCTGATGGATTGCGACACGACCGGGATCGAGCCCGATCTCGCGCTCGTGAAATACAAACTGCTCGCCGGCGGCGGCATGTTGAAAATCGTGAACCAGACGGTGAAACCGGCGTTGGAAAAGCTCGGCTACAATTCGGACGAGATCGATCGCATCCTCGCGCACATTGACGCATGCGACACGATTGAGGACGTAATCGACGCGGATGGATCGACAATTTCATCCGGACTTAAGCCGGAGCACTTGTCGATCTTCGATTGCGCGTTCAAACCGGCGCGCGGCACACGTTCGTTAGGCTACATGGCGCACCTGCGCATGATGGCGGCGGCGCAACCGTTCCTGAGCGGCGCGATTTCGAAAACGGTGAACCTGCCGGAGTGCGCGACGGTGGAGGACATCATGAATACGTATGTCGAAGGCTGGCGGCTCGGGCTGAAGTCGATCGCGATCTATCGCGAAGGCTCGAAGCGATCGGCGCCGTTGAACACGCGCAAGACAAAACACATGGGTGGAGATGTCGATCTTGCCAGCGATGTCACGGTCGAGCGCGGAGATTATCAGGCGCGCATCCTCGAACTCGAAGAGGAGCTGGCGGAATTGCGCGGCAAAGTCGATCAACCGATTCGACATCGCATGGCCGACACGCGCATGTCGTTAACGCACAAGTTCGAGATCGCCGGCCACGAAGGTTACATCACTGTCGGTCTCTACGAGAACGGTCAGCCGGGCGAGCTCTTCATTCACATGGCGAAAGAAGGCAGCACCATCGGCGGACTGATGGACACGGTCGGCACGTTGACGTCGGTCGCGTTGCAATATGGCGTGCCGCTGGAGTCGTTAGTCAAAAAATTCGCGTATCAACGCTTCGAGCCGAGCGGCTTCACGAAAAATCCCGACATTCGCAACGCGACCAGTATTACCGATTACGTTTTCCGGTGGCTCGCCTGCCAATTCATCAAAGGCTACAAGGAAGCGACGTCGCCGAACCGCGGTCAGCCCGAGCTGCCGATGAAAGAGATTCCGGAGATCGAGAAGAAGTCGATCAATCGTCCGGTCTCGGATTTGCCGCGCACGGCCGAGAAAGAAATTCTCGATGTGGTGACGAACCACACGGCTAACGAAGGCGAACCGCAGGTGGCGAGCAACGGTCATAGTCACGCCGAACGAGTGCAGGAAGCGCTCGGCGACATGTTCATGGACATTATCTGTTCGCATTGCGGCAGCGAAAAGGTCATTCGCGCCGGCGCGTGCGGTGTGTGCACGGAGTGTGGGACGAGCCAGGGCTGTAGCTAAATCCGCGGCCTAGTTCGTCGAGTAGACAGCGGGCGTTGTCTCGCTAGAATGCGTCACCGCCAATTTCGGCGGCGCATTTGTTTATGACTACAGCGGAAGAGCAGCGTCAGAAAGAAATCCAGCAAGCTGAAGAGCTTCTCTTTGGCGGACCGGAGGTGCTCGGATTTGCCAAAGGACTTTTTCTCGGACGATTCGTTTCCGATTGGGTGATGCCGTATCCGCGGATACCCGCCGCGCAACAGGCAGAGCTCGACAAGGTCCTTGTCGATCTTCGCCAGATGCTCGATGCCGATCTCGACCCGGCGGAGGTAGATCGACAAGCAGATATTCCGCGCAATGTGATCGACGGTCTCGGCCGCGTCGGCGTTTTGGGAATGACGGCGCCGAACGAATTTGGCGGGCACGGATTTTCGCAGATGGCGAATTGCAAAATTCTCGAGGAGATCGGGCGCCGTTGCGCATCGACTTCGGTGTTCGTGAACGCGCATCATTCCATCGGCATTCGCGCATTGTTGTTGTTCGGAACGCGCGAGCAAAAAGAGAAATGGTTGCCGAAACTTGTGACCGGCGAATGGCTCGGCGCATTCGCGTTGACGGAAGAGCACGCCGGCTCGGACGCGGCGAACGTGCAAATGCGCGCGACGCCGAGCGAAGACGGTTCGCATTATATTTTGAATGGCGAAAAGCGTTACATCACCAACGCTTCCATCGCGAAGGTGCTCACGGTGATGGCGCGCACGCCGGTGCCAGGTAAGCCAGGCAAGGATGCGATCACCGCGTTTCTCGTCACGCCGGACATGGCGGGATTCACCATGCTCGAGCCGCGCATGGAAAAAATGGGAATTCGCGGGACGGCGACGGGACGATTTGCGTTGCGCGATGTGCGCGTGCCGAAAGAAAATATTCTCGGTCCGTTAGGCAAAGGTTTGCGGGTCGCGCTCACGGTCCTCGATTTTGGGCGAACAACATTCGGCGCCTGTTGCACTGGTTCGGCCAAAACGTGTCTGGAGCTCGCGATCAAACACGCGAACACGAGAAAGCAGTTCAACAAAACGCTCGGCCAATTCGATCTCGTGAAAAAGAAAATCGCGAAGATCGCGGCAAACACTTACGCCATGGAAGCGATGACCACGGTGACGGCGTCGCTCATCGATCGCGGTCTCGAAGATTACATGCTCGAGACGGCGATGTTGAAGGTTTACACGACCGAGCTGCTCTGGGACATCATTTACGAAACGTTCCAAGTGCACGGCGGCGCGGCCTACTTTGTCGATCTTCCACTCGATCGCATGACGCGCGATGCGCGCATCAACCAGATCGGCGAAGGCGCGAACGAAGTACTGACGTCGTTCATCGCGCTCGTCGGCATGCGCGGGCCGGGCATGGAGTTCAAGGAACTGCACGACACGCTGCTCAAACCGTCGCGCGGAATCGGGAAAGCGTTCAGCGCCGGAATGAGTCGCCTCGGCGCGACCGTGCGCGTTCCCGACATTCAGGTGCGAAGCGATTCGTTAGGGAAACCGGCGCGGCAGCTCGCGCATTTGATTCGTCGATTCAACTTTGCCGTCAACAAATCGCTCATCCTGTATCGCGAACCGATTCTCGACATGCAGTTGGTCCAGGAACGAATCGCGAAAGCGGTGATGGATTTGTTCGCCTCGACGTGTGTGCTCAGCCGGCTCGACTCGGAGATGCAGCGCAACGGCAACGCCGATACCGACATTTCAGCCGGCCAATTATTTTTGCAGATGTCGTTCCGGCGGATCCGCGAAAATCTGGACGGCCTCGCCGACAACGACGACAAGGCGATCCTGGCCACGGCCGATAAACATCTTGGTCGCACCGGCCACGCCGCCGCGGCTTCGCCGGTGGCCGGCGGCCCGTTGTAAGATCGACATCTTCATTCGGCCGTTTTCATAGGTAAAAACGGGCCGCTTCGGCACGGAAAATGGTTCTGTAATCGCACGGCTTAGTCCGTTTGCGATGGCCTCACCCACACTCACCATTCTCATCCCGTGCCTGAACGAAGAACTCGGCATCGCTTCGGTGGTGCGCGAATACGCCACCGCGTTCCCGCACGCCGAGATCCTCGTGGTCGATAACGGTTCCGAAGATCAAACCGCGGCCGCGGCAAAATCGGCGGGCGCCAATGTCATTTCCGAAAAACGCCGCGGCAAAGCGCGCGCGGTCGCGCACGGACTGGCGATGATCGACACCGATCTCGTCCTCATGGTCGACGGCGACGGAAGTTATCCGGCCGAAGGCGCGCAGTTGCTGCTCGAGCAATATCAACGGGAACCAGTGGACATGATCACGGGAATTCGCAGCGCGCAGGACGACGTCTTTCGGCCGATGCATCAATGGGGCATGTCGATCTTCGCTTCGGTTTTGAATTTCGTCTTCCGCTTTCGTCCGCTCGATCTGTTTTCCGGTCTCCGACTTTTCTCCCGCCGATTTTACCAACACGTGCCGGTTCTCTCGCGCGGATTCGAATTGGAAATCGAGCTCACCATTCAGGCGGTCGATAAAAACTTTTCCCAGACCGAAATCCCGGTCCCGTTTCGCAATCGCGCCCACGGTTCGGCCTCGAAATTAAAAACGGTGCGCGACGGTCTGCGCATTTTGCGATTGCTCGTGGTGCTTTTCCGCGATTATCGGCCGTTCGCCTTTTTCGGAACACTTAGCGGCGCGCTTGCCACCATCAGTCTGGTCGCGGGCTTTACTCCCATCGCCGAATATTTTCGCACCGGACTCGTTAACCACCTCCCGCTCGCGGTTTTGGCGGCGAGTTTAATGACGTTGTCGATCTTAGTTGGATTGGTCGGGCTCGTGCTGGAAGCGAACCTGCGTTACCACCGCGAGGCCTATCACATTCAACTGCGAAAATTCCGCGCGCCGATGCAGCAAAAAACCGCGCGCTCCTATCCGCGCGCGCTCGCCAGCTGACGCGCGATGGCCACGTTCCACATCCTCAGCCAATACGTTTGGCCGGACTCCGCGCCGACTGCTTTGTATGCCGATCAACTCGCGACTCGTTTGCACGAACAGGGTCGCGAGGTCCGGCTCGTCGGCGGAAGCGGAAATTATCGTTCGTTAGGCCGGGACAAACCGCCGGTATCAGTCCGGCATCTCGAGCATTACCGTGGCCGTCGCGGGAATCTCGCCCATGTCTTCGCCGAATATGTTTCGGTCAAGCGCGCGTTCGCGCGGTACATCGACAATGTCGTTTGCCGCGGCGATGTCGTGGTGATCACGAGCGCGCCGCCGAACACCGTTCGTCTGGCGAACGCGATCAAGCGTCGCGGCGCGCGCGCGATTTACTGGCTGCAGGATTATTATCCCGAGCTCGTGCGCGGCATTCACGAATATCCGGCGCCGTTGCGGCGCGCGTTTGGCGCGTATTGGGACGCACAACTTTTGCGATGGGACCGCGTGGTGAAAATCGGCGGCAATCTCGGCGGCCCGACGCGGAATGCCGTCGTTATTCGAAATTGGCCGACGATCGCGTTCGAGAAGAACATCGCGCCGGAGCCGAAAACGGCGTTGTATTCCGGGAATTTCGGTTACGGGCACGACGTCGATCTTTTCGTGCGCACCTGCGAAACCTTGCGCGAACACGGCTACCGCCTAACGATTCGCTGTGACGGTCGCGGCGCGCGCGCATTGCCGCGGTGGCTGAATGCGCAACCGTTGCACGACGATCTGGAAAAATTGAAGGCGGACCTTTTGCGTCACGAACTTCATCTCGTCGCCGGCCATCCGAAAATCACGCGCGCGATTTTCCCGTCCAAAATTTGGAACAGCATTGCACTCGGTCGCGAGATCATGGGCACGGGATTCGCCGGCGAAATGGCGAAGGAGCTCAAGGCGGCACAAAATGCGCCGTTCGAATCGCACCTCGAGCAATGGACAAAGTTAGTTGTCGATCTTGCCGGAGCTGCGGAGAACGCGGCCACGCCGCAACCGCAGCCGCACGCACAACCGGAGCCTGCGCTCGCATGAAAAACTCCGGCGCAATTTTGATTTCCAACGGCGCGTGGTCTTTTCTCAATCAAATCATGCGCGTCGCCGCGCTGGCTTTTATCGCCATCGCCTTGAGTCGTCATTTCGGGCCCCAGCGATTCGGCGCCTTCGCCTTCGGCATCGCATTCGTTAGGATTTTCAGCGTCGTCGCCGCCTTCGGATTGGATCGCGTCATCGTCCGTCATCTCGTCGAACAGCCCGAGCTAAGATCGACAATCATCCATTCCGCGTTTCGGCTGAAGCTTCTGCTCGCGGCCGCGAGCTATTTGCTCATGCTGCTCGTCTGCACGCTCGGGATCAGTGATCGCGTTACGCTCGCCATCGTCGCCTTTGCCGGGGCCGGTCTGCTCTTTCAAGCGTTCGATGTTTTCGATTTCGTTTTCCAAGCCGACCATCGCTTTCGTTTGATCTTCGCCGGCCGCGCCGTGCCGATCATTCTGAGCGCGGCGATAAAATTAATCGCGTTGCTGCAGAACGCGCCGCTTTGGGTGTTCGGTTTGCTCGAAGCGCTCGAAGCCGCACTTGTCGGCCTGGCGTTATTTGTTCTTTATCGATCTTCCAATCCGACGCGCGCAGACGAACCGACGATGTCGATCAAACGCACGCGTTTTTTGGCCGAAGGTTTTCCACTCTTGCTCGCTGCGCTCGCGGTCATGATCTACATGCGCTGCGATGTCATTCTTCTCGGCCAACTCGCCGGTTACACTGCCGCCGGAATTTACGCGGCCGCAGCGCAAATTTCGGAAGCGTGCGCGCTTTTGCCGATGGCATTCGTTCCCGCCCTCTTCCCCGTGCTGGTGCGCTGGCGGCGACAAGGCCCCGAGTTTTATCATCGCCAATTCGAGAAACTTTTCCTCGGCACCATCGTGGCCGGAATCGTCATCTCGTTAGGCCTGACCGCGACGGCGCCGTGGATCATTTCGCTTTTGTTTGGCCCCGCCTACGCCTCAGCGGTGACGGTGCTGCGGATTCTGGCGTGGGCGCCGATATTCGTCTTCATCGGCATCATGCAAAGCGGTTACGACATCACTGAAGGTCTCACCTGGCTGGCGACACTGCGCACCGCCATGGGCGCGCTCATTAACATTGCGCTCAACCTTCTTCTCATTCCGCGTTACGGCCCGAACGGCGCCGCCGTGGCCACGCTTATTTCATTCGTCTGCTCGGCGTTTCTTTTGAATTTCGCTCAGGCAAAAACGCGTCCCGTGTTTAGTCTGCAATTGCGCGCCCTGCTCGTTTGGCCGGTACTTTTCCGGCCGTTGCGTTATGAGTGAAGCATTGCTCACCCAAAAACCGGTCTCAGCGTCCGTGGAAAAACTTCTCTGGTTCGCCGGACGTTTTCTTCATCTCATTCCCGCCGACGCGCGCATGCGCGTTCCGTTCGGAATCAATCGCGGTCGCGTCTGGGTCCGCGGCGCGGCCAACGCCCCGGAATGGCTCGGCATTTACGAATACGCGAAACAACGTGCGCTGCGCCGGCTCGTTAGGCCAGGTGAAAATGTTTGCGACATCGGCGCCAATGCCGGCTTCTACACGCTCGCGCTTTCACGCATCGTCGGACAAACCGGAAATATCATTGCCTTCGAACCGTTGCCGCAAAACTTGCGCAAGCTGCGGCGCCATCTCGATCTTAACAAGATCGACAATGTCATCGTCAGCCCGTCGGCGTTGTCTGATCGCGTCGGCTCGGTCGCATTTGAAATGGGCGACAGCGATTTCACCGGGCACATCGCGGCGGATTCGCGCGGCAATTTCGAAGTTCCAATGACGACGCTCGATCAATTCATCGTCGAACACGCTTTTGCCGATCCGACATTTCTCAAGATCGACGTCGAAGGCGCGGAAGGAAAGGTTCTGGCCGGCGCCCGCGAGCTCATGGCGCGATCGCATCCGACGATGCTGATCGCAATCCACGGCGACGAAGCCGCGCGCGAATGTTTTTCGATTCTCGATCGCGCCGGTTACGAGATGAATTCGCTGCGCGGCCGCAAGATCGACAATGTCGATGCGATGCCGCTCGAAATTATCGCGCGCCATCGCGGCTGATTTCGGCTAAATCATCCGCACGTGCGCACGCCCGTCGCGTTCATCATCTTCAATCGCCCGGAACAGACGGCGAAAGTCTTTGCCGCGATCAAAGCGGCGCGGCCGGAAAAACTTTTCGTCATTGCCGATGGACCGCGCCCGAACGTTTCGAGCGATCGCGACAAATGCGTGGCCACACGTGCGATTGTCGATCTTGTCGATTGGCCGTGCGAAGTCTCAAAGCGTTTCGCCGATGTAAATCTTGGTCTGCGGCGAAATGTTTCCGAAGGTCTCGACTCGGTTTTCGCGCAGACCGAGAGCGCCATCATTCTCGAGGACGATTGTCTGCCGGACGCGACCTTCTTTCTTTTTTGCGAAGAACTGCTCGAACGTTACGCGCAAGATCGACATGTGGCGGCGATCAGCGGCACGAACCTCGATCCATCGCATAATGTTCCGCCTAACGACGACAGCTATTACTTCTCGCGCTTCTGTCATATCTGGGGTTGGGCCACGTGGAGACGCGCCTGGCAGTTGTGCGATCACGAAATGAAAGAATGGCCGGAGTTGCGCCTAACGAACTGGCTAAAACAAAAAACTGAAACCGCGACCGCGCAGAATTTCTGGCGGCGACATTTCGACGATAGCCATGCTCACAAACGCGACGGCCTGAGCACGTGGGACGTGCCATGGCTATTCAGTTGCTGGCGTCACGACATGTTGTCGATCGTTCCGCGCAAGAACCTCGTCGCCAACCTCGGATTCGGCGCCGGCGCGGCGCACACGAAATCGGAAACGCGCGCCACCAATGTGCCAGTGACGCCGATGCGATTCCCACTGCGTCATCCATCAGTCGTCGCAGCGAACCCGGCGGCCGATCGTCACATTCAGGAAAACTTCTTCGAAGGCATCACGCCGATGCAGCGATTATACTGGAAGCTGCGCCTGCCGCTGCCAATCTGGCTCGTTAGGCGCGCGCAACGATGGTTCGGCCAATGAAGATGTCGATCTTGCATTGAAGCCGAGCACATCCGCCAGATGCGCCGCGACATGGTCCACCGAAATTTTGCGCATGCACCAGTTCGTCTGATTGTCGCAACGCCATTGCACGCATGGATGCAACGGACAGGTCGCATCGTGAAAGACGCGTAATCCGTTAGGCGCGGCGAAAGTTTTCGGACTGACCGGCCCGAATAAGACCGCGCCCGGTTTGCCGAAAAAATTAGCGATGTGCGCCGCGCTGGTGTCGTTCGAAACGACGGCGCGGCTGCGTGCGATAAGATCGACAAGTTCCATCGCGGACAATTTGTCGAGTTGATTGGAGACGTTCGGGTAGCGCGTGATCACATCGAGCGCGCGAAATTCCGCGGCCAGCACCTCCCGTCGAAATCCGACGACGGTGAAACGCGTTTGCGGGAAGCGCTCGATCAACTGGCGGAAGTTTTGCAGCGGCCAATTCTTCCAGCGACTGGCTGTTGTTAGGCAAACAACAACTTCGGCGGAAGTGTCCACCGGCCATCGATTCGCCAGCGTAAGATCGACATCTACTCCGAGGTGTTCGGCGACACGGTCGCGATTAGCGTATTCGTTTTCCTGGACCGCATGCGGCAATGGATGATCGATCAGGCTGCGCCCACCGCGCGTAATGCGCGCCGCGATTCGTTTCGCGCCCGCGGCTTTGATCGCGAGCGCGCTCACGGCGCTGCCAGTGAGATCAATCCAGGTTTCCGCAGGATGGTGGAAAGCGATCCCGCGAATGAGCGGTGACAGGCGAAGTTTGCGCGGGCTTTTAAAATAGTCTTCGAGCCCATTATCGAACGGGAAAACATCCCAGCCGCACTTGGCGCCGATCTCGAGATGCGCCGGTCGCAACGCCACGCTCACCGCCATCGTGTTTTTCCGGCAGGCGTTTACGATTCCGCTGATGAGCGGCAAATGAATGAAGAGATCGCCGAGACCGGCGACGGATGAAACGACAACCGGTGCGCGCCAATCGAGCTCGCTCGTGCGTTTGAATGGATTGAGCAAATCCACCGCGCGCATGACGAGGGCGCTGCGCAGCGAACGCGTGTCGTAACCGAAGATCGACATGTTACCGTTCATCGCGAGAACCACCACATGGTTGCGCCGTGCATGTCGGTGGAAATTTTCTGCCAATTACCTGGAACAAAATCGAGCGGCGCGCCGCCGCCGTGCCATTCGAGCGCGAGATGACGCACGTTTTCTGGCAAACCGGCGCGCAATATTTCGCGTTCGCCGCCTTCGATGTCCATTTTCACGAGCGCGGGGCGATGGCAAAGCGACTCCAGACTAACGAGTGGCACAGGAACGCCTTCGCTGTCTTCGCTAAGATCGACATGGTGGGTCACGGAATTTTCGCCGCGAACCAGGCGCGCATTTCCCGCGGACGGCCCGACGGCCGCGTGACGAATATCCAAATGTTTTGCGAACGGTTGGGCGCGCAGGAAAGAAACGTTTTCCGCGTCCGGCTCGACCGCGACGATGTGCGCATGTGGCGCGATCGTGCGCGCGAGAAGTGAGAACGCGCCGACGTTCGCGCCAAGATCGACAATCAAGTCTAGATCGATGGCGGCGGCCTTGAGTTTATCGACCGGATAATCCGCAAAAACATTCGCGAAGGTGTAGAGATCGCATTCGCCCAGACGCGCGTGGAAGTCCTTAAAGTGTGCGACGCTCTCCGGCACGATGCGACTCGTCGCCGGCGCGAACGCGTAACTCAGCCACGGCCGCAGCCAGCGTGCGCCGTACGTGCGAAATCCATTGAGCGCGACAAACGTTCGCCGGGCGTGATCGCGCAACTCACTCGAAGCGCGATTATTTTCCGCGGCCAAGTTCGAAAGGATCGCGTGCGTACTCATTGAAATCGGGACGGGCCGTATCGAGACCGAAGCGCGCTAACTCATCACGGGTGATGAAGCGGACGCTGCCGTTCTTCGACAAGGCCGCGACTGAGGCGGGATTTTGGCCGAAAAGCGAGACGATGACGGGACGTTTCTCGAGGAAAGGATCGTTGCGAACGAGATCGGCTGCGTACCAGGCGTCGCGTGGATCGATGCCGACGATATCGGTGGGAATGGAGTGCAAAACAGCGGCGGCGCGAGCGTACGGCCTAACGAAACGTTCGGCCTGAAAACAACGCAGCGGCAATTGCACTAAGATCGACATCGTCACACCGGCGACGACGAATTGCAGCGCGCGTCGCGCGCCGAGCATGACGCAAAGTCGTTCGTAGCCGGCTGCGGCCACGAGGACAAAACAGGCGAGCGCGCCGTGAAAATAGCGGTAACCCCAACCGTGCGCCTGATCGAGGAAGAAAGTGAAATAAAACGCGAAGGTAAGCGCGCAACTGAGCGCGGCGTCCTGCAAAATCGGCGGCAATTTGCGAAAACGCGCAAACCCGAGCGCGGCGAGCAGCGGAGCGGCAAGCGACGCCCAGGCGATGACCAGAAGCAGATTCATCGATTGAATGATGGGCGCGCGTGGATTGACGAAGTTGAAAACGGAACCGACGCCGCGGCCGATGCCCTGGAAATGCGCGCGCCACAATAGCCAACCAACGCATCCGGCGACGTAAACAATTCCGAAAACGAACACGGCGCGCCAGCGACGTTGCCAAAGTAGCCTAACGAGAAACGGAAGAACGAAAAGCGCGTGGACGATCGGCTGATGCAACCCAATCGCGAGCACACCGATGAAGGGGGCGAGATAAAATTTGCGCTCGTTAGGCCGGGAATAGAGCCAGAGCCAGACTGCGTTTAATGCGAGATGCGCCGGCATCGCGTAACTCGTCATCGACATGAGCAGAAATTGCGAACAGCTCACGAGCAGCGCGACGGCGACGGCGGCATTGGCCTTCGATTGCGGCCAGATATTTCGCGCGGTTCCGTAAACGGCGAGCACGGTAACGGCGGCGAGAAATGGATTGAGCAACGACTGCAGATCGGCCGCCTGAAAGGCCGCGCGCATGGCGGCGTAGACCGGGAGATAAGTTTGGTTCCACGATTGGGTCGCCGGAAAATAATCGACAAACGTCGGCTTGATCACGTGCAAGGCGGGCACCCATTGGTCGGGCACGTGTCCTTGGATTTTGCCGTGCAAAAAAATTCGCGCTTGGAAATCGGCGAGATGTTCGTCGGCGGTGAGTGGATAATTATGGAAAACGAAATCGGTCCCTAACGCGGTGACGGCGAATGCGAACAGAGCCGCGAGCGGGCAGAACCAACGCGCAAGATCGACATGTTCATTCGCGATTGATCCGCCCCGAAAGAAAAACAAAGCACTTCCGACACTGAACGTGGCGACGAGCGCGAGCCCGAGCGGTTCGTGGCGGGCGAAGAGACAGTAGAAAACGTTGAACCAAAGACGCGGATCGGGATGACCGGCCGGCACAGTACGAAGCCAGAGCGCGAAGCCGATTCCGAGAAGCGCAAAACCGGCGATGACGAACAAAATTCCCGGCGCGGGACGACTGCTCGCGCGCGTCTGCACCGGCGGAATAATGGGCGGCGCGGTCAACCCTAGATCGGGCAGAACTCGCGCGGGGCGTTCGGATGTGGAAAGCATCGACGATAAGGGTTGATGCCTCAGGTCAAGCAGCCGTCGCGCCACCGCAAGATCGACAATTGAAAGATCGACATGGTGCGCATGGGAATTGCACTCTCGAAGCGCTCGCATGAACGAGGACAAACCGCGCCCGCGTCTGACCCTATCCGTCATCATTCTCCTCGCCGTCATTCTCGCGGCCGGAATTTTTCTGCGTATTTATCCGAGCGCGGCGTTCAGAGGCGTCGGCTTCGACGAACACATTTACGCCGGCTACACGCGCGATGCCGCCAAGATCGGCCTAACGAACTACGCGGAACTGGTGCGAGAGTTTGTCGATATCCAGGCCCAGAAGCATGACGCGATTGCGCCGCCGACCCGTGTCGCCTTCATCGCGCCGGCGGCGCTGCTCGTGCAAATCACTCATGTCGATCCAATGCTGGCCATTCGCATCGTCGCCGCAACCGCCGCCATTCTATTGCTACTCATGACCGCGGCGATCGGTTATCGCTGGGGCGATACGCGGCAAATGCTCATTGTCACCGCGCTGATGGCGGTGGCGCCGTTGCAAATCGCGCTTGCACAACGCGCACTCGGAGACGCGCCCTTCGCATTCTGGGCGGTGTTATGCGCGTGGTGTTTTTTTGAAGCGTTGCAAGATCGACAATCGCGTTTCTGGCTGTTCGCGCTCGGCTTCAGTTTCTTCATGCTCGTGTTAACGAAGGAAAGCGCGGCCTTCGTTGGCGTCGCTCTTCTTCTGTCTTTCGCAGTGCTGGTCGCAGCGCGTGTGACGCCACTGAATTGGAAAGTGTTGTTGGTCCTGGCTGCGTCCGGCGCAGCCGCAGTGATCATTATCGCATCGTTGTTAGGCGGATTCCGCCAGTTCTTCGATTTTTATCGCGGTTACGCGGCGAAGTCCTCCGTCATTCCGTACGTCATCCAATTTCAGGACGGCGCATGGTATCGTTATCTTGTCGATTTTACGGTGATGTCGCCGCTGATTGTCGCGCTCGTTTTTGCGCGCGCGGGCAACATCGACAAACAAACGCGCGCCGATTTTTTTTGGACGCTCTTTCTCGTTTTCAGCTTCGCCGTGATGTCGCTCGTGCAATACGGAATGAGTTTGCGCTTCGCGGCGTATTGGGACGAACCGCTGCGGTGGCTGGCCGCATCGCAGATCGCCATCATCAGCAATCGATTCGCCCCGCGCTGGCGCAATTTCGCGATCATCGTCGCAGTGGTGATGTTGGCGATTGTCGATCTTGCGCAATACGACCGTTTCTTCATCAAAGCTGGCATTTACGACCCGGTTTCAACGCCCTTATTGCGCGCGTCCAAGCTGGTGAAGTAACCGGCGCGCGGCCGGCGCTGGCATATCCGTTGCTGCTTTTGGGCGACATGATCACCCACCTCACTCCAGAAACGCGCAGCGTTGGGCGGTACGATGTCGATCTTGCGCGAACCAATTCGGCGATCGATTTCAGTCTCGTCATTCCGACCTACAACGAGCGGGAAAATCTGCCGGTTCTGCTGCAGCGACTCGATCGGATTCTCGCGCATTACAAATTCGAAGTGATCGTCGTTGACGACGATTCTCCCGATAACACCTGGGCCGAAGCGCAGGTGCAGCAACATCGTTATCCGTGGCTGCGCGTGATTCGCCGGCACGGCGAACGCGGCTTGAGCTCCGCCGTCATTTGCGGTTTCCGTCACGCGCGCGGAAAAATTCTCGGCGTCATGGATGCGGATTTGCAACATGACGACAAACGTTTGCCCGAGCTGCTGCGCAAAATGGGCCACGCTGATTTCGCGGTGGCGACGCGGCGCGCAGTCGGCGGCAGCGATGGAAAATGGAATTGGATGCGGCGATTCGTTAGCCACAGCGCGACGCTGCTGGCGAAATTAATCGCGCGCGTGCCGTTGTCGGATCCGATGTCGGGATTTTTCACCATGCGCCGCGAAATTTTTACCGCGGTGGACGATTGGGCGTTGAATCCGCGCGGCTACAAACTGCTCGTGTATCTGTATGCGCGCGCACTGCAGGCGCTCGGACGCGACAAGGTGCGGTTGAGCGAAGTCGGCTACGATTTCGGCGAACGCCTTCGCGGGACGAGTAAATTTTCGGCGAAAGTGATCTTGGAATTTGTTCTCATGCTGTTCGATCTGCGTTTGCATCCGCGGCATGATGCGGCGCGGGTGGCGTTATTGCCGGCGCGCTAATTCTTTCTCGAGCTCGAGGAATTCCGGCTGCGCCGGCGCGATCTTCAACGCTTCAGCAATCTCGCGTTGCGCGTTGGGGAGATCACCTTCGGCCGCGGCGGTTTTCGCGAGCAGAAAATGCGTCTTGGCATCATGTCGATCTTGCGCGAGCGCGGCGGTAAAATACAAACGCGCGGCGGGAAGATCGTGCGCTTCGAGCGCGATCACGCCGAGATTATTTAAAGCGCCCTTGTGCCGCGGATCGACGCGAAGAGTTTCGCGATAGAATGCGCTGGCGTCGTCGCGTTGGTTTTGCGCGAGACGCAAATTGCCGAGGGCGAAATTGGTTTCGGCGTTGTCCGGCACATACGAGCGCGCGAGCAGCAATTTGCGCTCGGCCATCGCGTAATTGTTCGACTCGAGCGATTGCCGGCCGGAGTTGTAGGCATCGAGCGCCCACAATGCGCGGTCGCGTTGCGGCCACGAAACAAACAGCGTCGAGACGACGAGGAGCGCGAAGTAGATGAAGACGATTCGCATGCGGGCGCGCGCGATCGATTCGTGCAAGATCGACAATCCACTCGCCGCAAAGACGAGCAGACCGGGAACGATCGGCAATCGATAACGCTCGGTCACGAACACCGGGAGCAACGCGCAAAGGTGTACAAGAATCGCGAGCGCGACCCAACGCGCAGTCGGATTGCGCCATTGCAAAATCATTCCCGGAACCGCCAGCGCGGCGACGAGACCGAAATAAATTCCGGGAAAAATCACGCCCTCTTCGCGCAAAATCGTGATGATGCTCAGATCGTCGTACTGAAATGCGCTCCAGAAGTTGCGAAACTTTCGCGCGAGCAGTCGCAACCAGTCGGTGAAGTTCCCGGCGATGTAGTGTTTCGCTTTCTCGGACCAGAAACGCGAGACCTCGGCGCGTGGCAACGGACGTCCGGCCGCAGATTCCGCGGCGCGAATCGAATCCTCCAGCATGGCGGATTGTCCGGCGCGCAGACCGGGCGGAAATTTTGGATAACCGTTCGCGTCGGGATTATTGCCGATCCAAAAATTGATGCCGCTGTGCGCGGAAAGGACCACCGGATCGCGCGCGATGAAGTAATTGTGAACCCAACACGGCGCCGTCCCGACAAACACGCCTAACAAGAGCACGAGTGCGGCGAAGGCGGCGCGAATGCGATTGTCGATCTTGCGCGGTTTTATCCATGTCGCCGCCAGGACCAACGGAATCAAAAACAGAATCGTCGCCACAGCCGTTGCGGTCACGCCGACGAGCAAACCGAGAAGCAACGATTCGCGCGGAGAGGGCGCGTGTTTGATTTCGGCGATTCGCCAAACGATTAGCCAAAAAACGAAGATGACCCAGGCCGTCGGCATGAGGATGGCGGAGTAGGCTTGGGCCGGGACGAAAAACGCCCAGGCAAAACCGGCCAGCCACGCGACAAGTTCTCGCGGTTGAGTCGCAGGCGAAGGGGTAGTTGTCGATCTTGCGCGGTTTTGCGTCAGGAGGAGCAAAGTCAGCCGAAAAATCAGGAGGGCAGTCCCGCCATCGAGCAGGGCCTGAAGCAGTCCGGGAACGAATGGTCCGTAACCGCAGACTTTGTAGATGAAGGCGAGCAGATAGGCGTAACCGGGCAGCCCATAGAAGGCGACGTTAGCCGCCGATTCGCCGCGCAAAATCCGTTGCGCCCATGAGTCGTAGAAATGCATGTCGCCGCCGGACGGGAGCAGAAACGGCGAGGCGCTCAGCTGCACGAGCGCAATGAGACGGACCAGAACTACCGCCGCGAAAAGGTAATACGCCGGGCGAAGGCCATGGCGGGCGATGAAGGCGCGGATGTTCACGTCCGGACGAGGCCTAACCGCTCGGCGGCTGGGATTCTAAAAACCAGAACCATGGCATCAACGCTGCTTCATAAACGCCACATCCGCGAGGTAATCGCGGACTGCAATCAAACAAACCAAGAAAGCAATAACATGTTAAACAAACTGAACAAACGCCGCGGGGGCTTCACCCTCGTGGAAATCATGATCGTGGTCGCGATCATCGCATTGTTAGCGGCGATTGCCGTCCCCGGGTTCCTCCGGGCTCGCAAGCGTTCCCAGGCCAGCCGAATTCTGAACGATCTTCGCTTGATCGACGCAGCGGTTGACCAGTACGCGATCGAGACGAACAAGGCGAGCGGCGCAGCGGTCGCGGTGACTGACTGGACTAACTACCTGAAGAAGAACTCGGCGCTCTGGAATACGGGCAACGATCTCTTCGGTCAGCCCTACGGCCAGCAAACGGTCGACCAGCTGCCGAGAGTGCCGGCGAGCACGAAGAATTCGCTGTCGGATGTTGCCGACACGAGTTTTTGGTCGCCGTACCAGTGAGAGTCTAACGATTCATTCGCCTGTCATTTCCGCCTTAACCCGGGAGTGGCAGGGAATGAGTCGTGACTCCGCTTAATCGCTGGGCCCGGCTCGACTGAAAACCGCACTTATCATGTTTAACTCTCATACCAAGCGCGGCGGTTTCACCCTGGTGGAAATCATGATCGTGGTTGCTATCATCGCGTTACTCGCTGCCATCGCTGTCCCCGGATTTCTACGCGCGCGCAAACGCTCTCAAGCCTCCAAAATTCTCAACGACCTGCGCATGATCGACGCCGCGGTCGATCAATACGCCATCGAAACCAGCAAACTGACTGGCTATCCCGTGGCCGTGACTGATTGGACTAACTACGTCAAGAAAAACGCCGTGCTTTACACCACTGGCGCCGATCTTTTCGGAAACTCCTACGGCCCGCAGACGGTCGACACTATCCCGAAGGTTCCTCAAGCCGCGTTCGATTCGCTTTCGGATGTAGCGGACACGAGCTTCTGGTCGCCTTTCGGACCGTAGCCAGGACCGCTCACATGAAACGTGGGCATTAAATTTGCAGTTAACCAGGGCGGAGAACCAACCTTCTCCGCTCGTTAGCTTTCCCGACCCAACTCCCACAATGAAGATCGACAACGACAAGATCGACAATCACCGGTCCGCTCGTTGGCGTTCGCTCGCAACACTTCTCCGAAAACAGTGGCTGCGCGCTCTCATCATCGTCGCGCTGGGATTCGCCGTGCACGTTCCCGCGTTGCAAGGCCAGCTCGTGTGGGACGACGATTATCTCGCGCGCGAAAATCCGTTCATGAAAAGCCCGCTTCTCGCCGTGGAAGCGTTTCGTCATTACCTCTTTCTCGATTCCTACTCCGCGCATTATCGGCCGGTGCAAAATCTCTCGCTCATGTTCGATTACTTTTTTTGGAACACGAACACGTTCGGTTTTCACCTCACCAACGTTTTGCTGCACGCCGCCGCCGGCGTTCTCCTCTACCTGCTTTTATCCCGAATCTTTGATTCGTTAGGGCAAATTTCGCGCAAGATCGACAACTCCATTTTCGCTTTCTTCGTCGCTGCCATCTGGGTCGTTCACCCGGTCCATAGTGCCGCGATCGATTACATCTCCGGCCGGGCCGACAGTCTCGCGTTCGTCTTCGCCTGCGCCGCATGGTTACTCTATTTCAAAGCGCGCAGCGCAACCTCGCGCATCGTTCGCGCGCTTGTTTATTGCAGCGCCGCCGTCAGCGCGCTGACCGCCTTGTGCTCGCGCGAAAGCGCTTTGATGTGGGTCGCCCTCTTTTGCCTGCATCTCTTTGCCTTTGATAAAACTCTGACGCGTCGCGCCAAAATCTTCGCCGCGATCGGCTGTGCTTTGATCGTCGCGGCTTACGCCGGGCTGCGGGATTTACCGCAACAGCGTCCAAGTAAAGGTCCGTCCATGGATTGGACTCCGCCGGTGCGCGCGATGCTCCTGCTGCGCGCGCTCGGCGATTACACGCGCCTGCTCGTGTTCCCGTCGAATCTGCACATGGAGCGCACGATCTTTAACGGGCCGGCGTTTCAAAGCGAGCAGGGGCGCGAAGCGGCGCTCACGCTCGAGTACTTGTCGATCTTAGGAGTGACCTCTCTCGCGGCGTTCGTCGCGGCATCGTTCTGGCGCGGACGCGCGCAACGCATGCGCATCGTTGGCGGGGCTTGGTTCATCATCGCCTTTTTGCCGATCTCGAACGTTGTCGATCTTAACGCGACCGTGGCCGAGCATTGGCTTTATCTTCCGAGCGTCGGCGCGTTTATTTTTCTTCTCGGGTGCGCGGCCGAATTCCGCATCAAAGCGGCGCAATTGAGTGCGCTCGCGGCTGCGTTGGTGATCGCGTTAGGCGTCCGCAGCGCTTATCGCAGTAGCGACTGGGTTGACGCGGAGACGTTCTATACGCGAACGGCCGAGGCCGGCGGCACAAGCGGCCGCGTCAGTGTAAACCTCGGCCAAATTTACATCGCACATGGCGAATACGCGAAAGCAGAAAAACTCTTTCGTAACGTTTTGAAATTTCAGCCCGATTACACCATCGCGCGCAACAATCTCGCGACCGCGCTCTCGCATCTCGGCCGCGACGAAGAAGCGATGAAAGTCCTGGCCGAAGCGACGGCCGGCGCGCACGAGAGTCGCCGCGATTATCCGCGAACATGGATCGCGGCGGTGAATTATGCCGGCGTGCTCGCGCAAGAGGACATGGCGGGCGCGATTGAGGTGCTGGGCAAGGCGCGCGCGGATTATCCTGAAAACTGGGAATTGATTGCGGGCGAAAGCGAATTGTATCGGCGAACGAATGATTTTTCGTGCGGGATCGAGCTCGTTAGGCCATTCGCGGAGAAGAATTGGTGGCATTACGCATCGTGGTTGGCACTGGGTCGCTTGCATGCCGAGAATGGAGATGTCGATCTTGCCGAAAGCGCTTTGCGTCATGCGAGCCAACTCGATGTGCATGCGAGCGAGCCGTTGAATGTGCTCGCGCTCATTCAAATCCGACAGAACCATCTCGATGACGCGTTCCGTTCGCAGAGCCGCGCGGTGGCGCGGCAGCCGGAACAACCGCGCCAATACGTTTTGCTCTCGAATATTCTCGACAAAATGGGGCGCGCCGAAGAAGCGCGCGCGGCGTTGGCGAAAGTTTCGCAGCTTCGCGCATTGGCAGTGACGTCGCCGACGCACTCGCCCTGATTCGCCGAGCGGTTACCGGGTTTCGCGTCGCGGGTTAGCTGCGCGCGTGTTACGATTCGTGGCTCATGCAAATCGTCGTTCTCGGCGCGGGTGCGATCGGAAGTCTTTACGGAGCCAGGCTTGCCACCACTAATGAGGTCACGCTTGTTGGCCGGGCCGAGCACGTGCGCGCGATTGAACGAGATGGTCTGCGCATCGAAGGCTTGGAAACGAAAACGATTCGTGTTCGTGCGACGACGGAGGTGCCGAAGCTCGAGCCGAACGCCGTGATTCTTCTGACCACGAAAGTACCTGACAGCGCGGGCGCGCTTGAACCTGTGCGAGCCCTCGTTAGGCACGACACGACAATTGTTGCCCTGCAAAATGGTTTAGATAGCGATCGAATTGCCCGTGATGCGATCGCCGGGAAGGCGATCGTTCTTCGCGCTATTACGCAGTTCGGCGCCATCTTCGATCGTCCCGGGACGATTCGATACATGGCGAGCGGATACACGCTGCTCGAAGATCATGAAAGGAGCGCGCGCATTGCGACTGTGTTCAATGAGGCCGGACTTGATTGCCGCATCTCTCCGGACATCAGGACAGAAGTTTGGCGAAAACTGATTTTCAATTGCGTGGTTAATCCGGTCACGACGATCATCGGCGTCGAGGTGGGGGAAATTGTCGATCCACGTTTAAATCCGCTCAAGCAGCTCATCATTAACGAATGTGTGGCCGTGGCTGCAGCCGAAGGCATCGTGCTCCAGACGGATTTCATGCGCGAAATCGAGAGCGCCTACGCGGGTTCGCACAATATTGTTTCGATGCGCCAGGATTTGTTGTGGGGGCGCGCCACTGAAATCGATTATCTCAACGGCTCGATTGCAGCTCTCGGCGCGAGCCACGACTTAGACTGCCCGGTCAATCGCGGCCTAACCGCTATCATAAAAGCGATGGAAGCGGAGCGGCGAAAGGACGAGGTGACGATGTCAGCCTCCGCACCGTTGTTGCACTTCGACTCTCAACAACAATCGAGCTCGAGCCGTCGCCCTCAGCCGGCGCGAAAAAAATAAGCCAGTCGACCGACCGGCGGGAAAAAATGAAAACAACCAACCGTCGCCGCCGCGCGGGCGGCGAAACATTTCCAGCGACTAAATCGCGGAACGTTTCTTAGCGATTGCCTCCGACTCGGAACAGCACGTTGGCCGTCGTCGGAATCACGCTCAACCGGTCACATGGTTGCGGGATAGCCGAACCGGTGATGACGGCATAGCAAGCGAGCTTCTTATGTGGTTTCGCCAGCTTCACCGTTGGTTGCGTCGGGTTCGCAAACGCGGACCCACAAAACGCCAACGCCGCTACTGCGGCCGTTAGCTTCAATGCAGTTTTCATGATGCAATTCTGGGCCCAAGCGCTCAGAAAGACAACATGAAAAGCGCGCGTGACGTTAGGTTTACTCCTGCCAGAGGAAATGCTCGAGGCGAAGCGTGTTTAGACGTGCCCGGGCTTCGTCACTGCGCGGCCCGGCGACGGCGACAAGCTTATCGTAGACGGCGGCGGCCGACGCCCACTTTGAGTCTTCTTCGAGCAAACGGGCGGCATTGAATCCGGCTTTGTAAAACCAAAATAACTCCGGCGTGCGATCCGGTCGCTGCTGAACATCGACAACGTTATAAAAGATCGACAATGCGCCTTCGCGATCGCCTTTCTTTTGCAAACAGGTCGCCTTTTTGAACAGCGCCTGATTGTGCCAATTTCCCGGCTCGCGCGAATCCTGCGCAAGTTGATCGTAAGCCGCAATCGCGAGGTCGTAGTTTTTCGGATCGCTCGCGCCCATTTCAAAATAGACGTCGCCCTTGCCGCAAAGCGCTTCGCGTTTTTCGCTCGGCCGCGCATCGCCCTTCAATACCTCATCGTAAAGCAACAAGGCATCGCGCGGTTTCCCGAGACGGCGCTCGATTCCGGCCTGCTCGTTCCGCGCCGCCCAGCGCAGATCGCCCTTCAATTGCACGGCCCGATCGAACAACACCAACGCATTCTCGAGCGCGTGCGGCGCCATGCTCGACATCGCCGATTCGCCGGCGAAATAGAGCGCCTTTTCCGCTAACGGCCCATTCGGATTCTGTTGCGAAAGCATTTCGAATTGCGTCTGCGCATTCGCAAAATCCTGGCGGCGATAATACGTCTCCGCCAATTTCATTCGTGCTTCCGGCGCGAGCGCCGACTTGTCATGCGCATTTAAAAAGCGCGTGGCCGCTTCGATCACTTTTGCGTCGTCGCCCTGCGCGTCTTCGATCCAGATCGCGAGATAATCCCCGCGCTCACGCGCCGCGTCCGTCGGATGCGATTGCGACGCCTGCGCGAGAAAATTCCGGGCCTCGTCCAGCGCCCGCGGGTTGCGATGAAATGCGAGCTCGGCCAGCGCGACAAAAGCTTCCGCCGCGCGGGCGTCGTTAGGGAATTCGCGCACAAATTTGCGCAGCATGAGCACGGCGTGCTCGTCGCCCTTCGCCGCCAAGCTGAGCGCTTCCTCGAAGCGCAGCTCGGCTTGCGTCTCGGCATCGCCCCTTTTTTGCAATTGCGCGTAATCGGCCGCATAGCGGTCACGATCGCCCGATTCCAATCGCAGCGCCGCGCCATTGAAGATCGACATCGGCGCGTAACTCGAATCGGAATAACCGACGCGTTCGTACAAATCGGCCGCGCCGTTCACATCGGCGGCATCGTAGCGCGCTTGCGCGGCTAACAAGTCGATGCGGTCGAGCAATTGTCGATCTTGCGAAAGAACGCGGGCCGCTTCCAGCGTGGCCAGCGCTTCACTCGATTGTCGATCTTCCATTTGCATCTGCGCGATATCGATCAAGGCCGGCGCGATCTCCGGTGTCTTCGGATGGAACGCGCGCAGATCGGCAAACAATTTCGCCGCGCGTTCGCGCCGACCCGCGCGCAGTTCAATTCGTCCGAGCGTCCATTGCGCGAGAGCGCGTCGCGGTTGCGCCGGTTCTCGCGTCCAACGCTCCACATCGCTCCGCACCGGCTTGCGCTCCGCGCGATAAAGCTCGTCCAGCTTTGCGAAAATCCGCGCAAGATCGACATCGTCCGCGTGACGATCGATGAAGTTCTCGAGCACATCATCCCCGGTCTCCGGCGTGTTCAATTGCAAGTGCGCATCCGCCACAACGAACAAAGCGGTGATCGCAACCGCGTGCGGCGTCCCTTCGCTTCGTTGCAATAAGCCATCGAGAATGCTGAGCGCGCGCTCCGGATGTTTCTCCGCAAGTTCCAGCTGCGCTTCGAGCAGTCGCTTGGTCTTGCGCTCTACCAAATTTCGCGGGCGCAATGCATTCAAGGTTTCACGCGCGTGCGCCAGATCCGGTTTCGCCAAGTCGAGCTCGACCAGGCGAATCTGCGCACGCGTGCCGAATTGTTTATCGCCCGCCAGATTTGTTAGGCGGGCGCAGGCGGCATCGCCCCGGCCGAGCGCACGCAACATTTCCGCCGCGCCGAAATTTGCCTCTGGCTTTTGCGCGGCAACTTCCTCGTAGAATCTGAGCGCGTCGGCCCAGCGTTGCGACGCGGCCAACGCCTGCGCCCGCCAGAATTTTGCCGCCGTATCGTTCGCGTGTGCGTCATCGAGAACAGTCAGCGCTTCGTTAGGCCGGCCGGCTGCGATCAGCGCCTCGGCCAGACTCGCATTCGCGCTCGCGCGTTCCGCATCGGAAAGATTCTCGCGTAGCAATGCCCGCAATTGCGTGACCGCAATTTCCGGCACGCCGTCGCGCAGCGGCCGCGTCGCCGCCTCGATGCGCGGACTTTCCCCGCTTGCATGCAAGATCGACAACGTCAGTCCGCACGCGATGACGATGATGCTCAGCGCGATCTTCATTTCGCTTCCAGCAATGTTTTCAAAAATTTCCCGGTGTGACTCGCTGCGACCGTAGCGACTTTCTCCGGCGTTCCCGCGGCCACGATTTCGCCGCCGGCTTCCCCGCCTTCCGGTCCAAGATCGACAATCCAATCGGCCGCTTTGATCATTTCCAGATTGTGCTCGATCACCACCAGCGTATTTCCGGCCTCGCGCAATTTCATCAGCACCTGCAACAGCTTTTCAATGTCGGCAAAATGCAACCCGGTCGTCGGCTCATCTAATATATATATGGTGCGCCCGGTCGCGCGCTTGGCCAGCTCCGTCGCCAGCTTCACCCGTTGCGCTTCGCCGCCACTCAAGGTCGTCGCCGCCTGGCCCAGCCGCAGATAACCGAGACCGACGTCGAGGAGAGCGGTCAGTTTATCGGAAACGCTGGGCACGTTCCGAAAAAATCGGGCGGCTTCATCAACCGTCATATCAAGCACGTCCGCGATGTTTTTTCCTTTGTAAGTAATCTCGAGCGTTTCGCGATTGTAACGGCGGCCGCGGCAGACTTCGCACTCCACATAGACATCGGGCAAAAAGTGCATCTCGATCTTGATCAAGCCTCCGCCTTCGCAGTTTTCGCAGCGCCCGCCTTTGGTGTTGAAACTGAAACGGCCCGCATCGTATCCGCGCACCCGCGCCGTCGGAAGCTGCGCGAACAATTCGCGGATCGGTGCGAACGCGCCCGTGTATGTGACCGGATTCGAGCGCGGCGTGCGGCCGATCGCGCTTTGATCGATCACGATGGCCTTGTCGAGTTGATCGATGCCTAACAACTCACGATGCGCGCCCGGTTTGTCCTTCGAATTGTAAAAACGGCGGAAGAGCGCGCGCCGCAAAATATCATCGACTAAAGTTGATTTGCCGCTGCCGGAAACTCCGGTGACGCAGGTGAGCAACCCGAGCGGAAAGGAAACATCGATGTTCTTGAGATTATTCTCGGAGGCGCCGCGAATTGTCAGCCATCCGTCCGGTCGCGGTTTGGTGCGCTGTTTCGGAATCGCAATCTGCGCGCGACCGGAAAGATAATCGGCCGTGAGAGAATTTTTCGCCTGCAAAAGATCGACAAGTGCTCCTTGCGCCACCACCTCGCCGCCGCGCGGCCCCGCGCCCGGGCCAAGATCGACAATGTGATCCGCGGACCGAATCGTTTCCTCGTCGTGCTCAACCACGATGACCGAATTCCCAAGATCGCGCAGACGCCGCAGCGTGCCTAACAAACGCGCGTTGTCGCGCTGATGCAGGCCAATGCTCGGCTCGTCCAAAATGTAGAGCACGCCGGCGAGTCCGGAGCCGATCTGCGTCGCCAGGCGAATGCGTTGCGCTTCGCCGCCGCTCAACGTCCCGCTCTCCCGATCGAGCGTGAGATATCCGAGCCCGACTTCGAGCAAAAATTTCAAGCGCGATTGAATCTCGCGCACAACTTCGTGCACGATTGTGCGCTGCTGATTGGTCAACTCGATCTCATCGATGTACTTCGACGCCTCCGCGATCGTGAGCTCGCTGAACTGGTGAATGTTTAACTCGCGACCATGTCGATCTTTCACCGTCACCGCCAGAATCTCCGGACGTAGTCGCGCGCCTCCGCAGACTTTGCACGGCACCCGCCGCATGTACATGCGAATGCGATTGCGCGTGAACTCGCTCTCGGTTTCCTCGTAGAGCCGATGCATCTGCGGCACCAAACCTTCGAATGGTCGCGCATCTTTTTGGCCGTTCGCGCTGATCGGCTCATCGCCGGTCCCGAAATAGAGCGCCTGCTTGAACTCGTCGGACAAATCCGCGAACGGCACGTCCTCTTTCACGTGGAAATGTTTCACGAGCGCACTTTGCAGATGGCGATAGTACGCTTTCATGCGTTTCGTCGCGCGGCGCCACGGCATGATCGCGCCCTCGGCTAACGACTTCGTTTGGTCGGAAACCATCAACTCGGGATCGAGCACCAATTGCGTTCCGAGGCCGTGACACGCCGGACACGCGCCGAGATGGCTGTTGAACGAAAAATGTTTCGGCGTGAGTTCGCCTAACGAGAAGCCGCTGTCGCTCGTGGCGTATTCGGTGGAGTAGCGATGCTCTTCCCACGCTTGGCCGACTTCGCGCAAGATCGACATCTTGTTTTCGCCCCAACGCAGCGCGGTCTCGACCGAATCGGTCAACCGCGCGCGAATTCCTTCGCGCACAACCAATCGGTCCACCACCGCTTCGATCGTGTGCTTCTGCGTTTTCTTCAGCCGGATCGGTTCCGGCCGTCCCAGCTCGACGATCTCGCCGTCAATCCGCACACGCACGAAACCTTCCCGCTTCGCCTTCTCGATCACGTCCCGAAATTCGCCGACTTGGTCGCGCACGAGCGGCGCCAGCACGATGATCTTTGTCTCCGGTCCGTAGGCCAGGATTTGATCGACAATCTGCTGCGGCGTTTGTCGTTTGAGCGGCTCGCCCGTCTTCGGATCGTGCGGTTGACCGACGGCCGAAAATAGGACGCGCAGGTAATCGAAAATTTCGGTCGTGGTCGCGATTGTCGATCTTGGATTGGCGCCGGCAGATCGTTGCTCGATCGCAATCGCAGGCGAAAGCCCCTCGATGAAATCGACGTCCGGTTTCTCCATTTGGTCCAGGAATTGTCGGGCGTAGGCCGACAGGCTCTCGACGTATCGGCGTTGCCCTTCGGCATAGAGGGTGTCGAAGGCGAGCGAGGATTTCCCCGAGCCGCTTAAACCCGTGATGACGACCAGCTTCTCCCGAGGAATCTCGAGGTCGAGATTCTTCAGATTGTGCTGGCGTGCCCCAGTGATCTTGATAACTTGCGCAGGCATTTGGCCGAGAAATGTCGAACCTTTAAGTCAAGCACAAAGCCTGCTTTTCTCTAGTCGAAATCCGGATCCTTTATGAGCGAAGAAACCAGCATCTCGCGCGAAGAATTGGCGCAGTTGCAGAAAAAATTCAGCGAGATCAAGCACTCCATCAACAACGCCCTTGCCGTCATGATGGCGCTCTCGGAAATGTCGCAACGCCGCCCCGATTACGCGGAAAAGCTGGCCAGCACCGTCCTGACCAAAGCGCCGCAGATCGTTTCCAGCCTGCAGGAATTCACGCAGGCGCTGAACGAGAAAGCCGGCGCCAGACCCGAAGGCATTCCGGGTAGTTAGGCAAAGGCGGATCGACGAGCGATTGTCGATCTTGCGCGGTCAGGAAACAATTCCGCCGATTTGATCGTACGACATCACCACGTCGCGATTCTCAAAGGTAACGCGAGTCGCGGAACTAAATTGGAAAACGGTGCGGCGCGATCGAATTTCGCGAATGGTGAAACTGACTTCGCGGTCGCGGATGGCGAATTGCAGCGTCAATCCCACCTTGCGAAATTTCTGGTCCATTTCTTTGATCCAATCCTTGAACCGCTGCGCCGTGAACGTGCCCATGTCGCGGATGAGCACCAGATGCAGAAGCTGGCGCACGGTTTCGCGCTGCTCTTTACTGACCGAATGCAGTGTCACGCGCTCTCTTAGAGCAAGAGCGATACCTATATTCGCGGCGTTGGACCGGCGGCTGAGTCGCAATCCGCTTCGGCAAATCGAAGCTCGTTATTTCCGGCCGGAATGGCGCGCGAACTCGGCCATTTTCTTGTCGCGCACATTTCGCATCTCGACCGGCGGAGTGGCGTTGCAAACATCGCACCAATGACGGTTGTCGCTGCGCAAACGCTTGCGGTTACCGCACTGATCGCAAACGAAGATGTCGGTTTTAATATGCGGCTTCAACATGTCGATCTTCGCTTACGATTCGTAAACTGATCGATTTTCGCGCGTTCGTAAACCGGAGATTTATCTCAATGGCTCGCGGGCCAAAGGAGATCGACGCATCGCATTCCGACCCAGACCGCGGCCAGTCCGCCGATGACGCTGACGCCGGCGTAAAGCAGCGCGAGATCGAAATGCGCGCGACGCAGAAGGAAAATTCCTTCGTAAGCGAAGGCAGAGAAGGTGGTAAACCCGCCTAACAAACCGGTGAAAAGAAACAATCGCGCGGCCGGCGTGAAGATATCGTGGTGTTCGACCAGGGCGGCGAGCACGCCGATGACGGTGCAGCCGAGCAGATTTACGCACAATGTGCTCAGCGGAAAATTCCACGCCTCCGAGCGATGAAGAATGAAGCCACCGAGTTTGTAGCGGGCGATCGCGCCAAGCGCCCCGCCGATTCCGACACAGAAGATTTGTTTGAATACGAGCATATGACCTCCTTGATTGCAGGAGTCATCAGCTCGTTAGGCGGTTTTCCTCCGAGACGGAAGGATGGCAAACTCCATTGCCGCCGCGCACGTTAGCAACGCGCCGCGATCGCGCAAGATCGACAACTACGGCTTCGGCGACGCGGACGCGGTCGGTGCGCTGGCGGGCGGAACAACGCCGACAGCTTGATCGGACGGTTTCAACGATGCGGCGGGCGACGCGGCCGGTGCCGCGTTGTTAGGCGCAGCGGTCGCGGTTGCGGCCGGCGGAGGCGCGGGCGCGTTTTTCAATTCGCGACTCAGCGCGCTTTCACTGCGTCCTTTGTGCGCGTACAGGACCGATAAGGTGAACGTAAGCACGAAGAAAATTCCCGCGAGCCAGCCCGTTATCTTCGTCAACACCGTCGTCGTTTGCGCGCCGAAAATATTTTCGGTTACGCCGCCACCGAAGGCCGCCCCCAGACCTTCGCTCTTCGGCCGTTGCATCAGGATCAAGAGGATCATGAGCAGGGCAACGATCGTCCAAATGACGAGAATTAGGCTGATGAAGATGTTCATTTTGCGGGCGAGCAATATGACCGAAGTCGCCCGCTTGTCTAACGCCGCTTAATTTCGTTCCAAATCCCGTCGAGCTCGGCAAGATCGACATCTCCAAGTTTTCGGCCGCGTTTGATGAGTTCGTCCTCGAGCTGATTGAAACGCGCGCGAAATTTATCGGTCGCTTTTTGCAACGCGCTTTCGGCATCGATGCCGCTCTTGCGCGCAAGATTGACGACCGCGAAAAGCAAATCGCCGATCTCGTCTTCGATCGATTGTCGATCTTGCGATTGAATGGCGGCTTTGGTTTCGCCGAGTTCCTCATCCACTTTGGCGAGAACGTCGTCGATGTTGTCCCAGTCGAAATTAACGCGCGCGACCTTCTTCTGCGCTTTTTCGGCGCGCATGAGCGCGGGCAGCGCATCGGGCAGACTCGCGAGATAATGTTGGTCGCCTTTCTTTTCTTCGCGCTTGATCGCTTCCCATTGTTTTACGACAGCGCCGGAAGTTTTCGCGTTGCTTTCGCCGAAGACGTGTGGATGTCGGCGCACTAATTTCTCGGCCGCCTCTCGAATGACGTTGTCGATCTTGAAACGGTTTTGTTCGGCTGCGATCTCAGCGTGCATGACGATGAGCAAAAGGAGATCGCCGAGTTCCTCGCGAAAGTTGACGTCGTCGCCCGCACGCAGTGCGCCGGCCACTTCGTAAACCTCCTCGATCAGCGGCGGCAGCAGCGATTCGTTAGTCTGTTCGCGGTCCCATGGACAACCGCCGGGCGCGCGCAGCTTCGCGACGATGTCGCAGAGCTTTTGAAATTCTTCGCCGCTCAGATCCGCCACAAGGAACGATGCGTGCCGAATTCGGAAATCTCGCCGGAAGATTTTTTGCTCACGTAAATGGTGATGGCGATGATGCTGATAAACGTGCCGATAAGCACGAGCGCGACGAGCCAGGCCGGGATATGGCCCACGCGCAAAGCGTAGTAAAAGCCGCGGGCGCTATCGACGGGCGCGGGCGCGTGCAAAAAGATTTTCGTGATCCAGGCGACGAGGATGAGGATGAAAATGAAAACGTAATTGCGCTTCAAACGGCGACCGATCGCTTCGAGTTTGCTGATTTTGAAACAAGGCAGGATGAGATCTTCGCAGACAAGTTTTTTCCATTCGCCCTGAAGCATGTCGCGATTTTCCATCACCATCGGGACGAGGAAGTGCGCTTCGAGCATTCGTACGCGTGCGCGAAAGGCGTCGTAAAACCGGTATCGCCGCGCTTCGATCCAGAGCATGACCCAGACGATGGCGAGATTGAAAAAGAAAATGATGTGCGGCACGGCCGGATTCGAAAACGCGATGGTGATGATGGCGGTGCTCGAGGTGATGGCCCAGTTCGTCGTAATGTCGAGGCGTTGTCGCCAGACCATGATGCGGCCGAGCTCGCCGCGATAGAAATGCGACATGGCGTTGACGTAGCCCGGGTCGTAAATGCTGCGCTGGAGCGAGACGGTCGTCTCCTGATTTGAGGGCGGCGAATTATTTTCGGTTGCCACGGCTGCTCGGTTAACTGGATAACTTGCTTTACCGGTTAACGCCAATAAATCCGTCCCCGCCATGGCCATCGCACTTGTCGATCTTCTGGATGAAAACCAGATCGTATTGAATCTAAAGGCGCGAACGCGCGATGACGCGATGGCCGAGCTCATCGATGTGCTGGCGAACAATCGCAAGATCGACAATCGCGAGAAATTTTTAGCGCAAGTGTGCGCGCGCGAAAAAACAAACTCGACCTACGGGGCCGACGGCGTTGCATTCCCGCACGCGCGCACCGATCTGGCGAACGAAATGGCGTTAGCGGCCGGCCGCAGCGAAGCCGGAATTCCATGGACCGGCCGCGGCGAAATCGCGCACCTGATATTTCTGATCGCAGTGCCGGAGAAATTGATCACGGATTATCTCGTTCTCATCGGCGCGATTGCGCGCGCGACGAAAGATCAACCGCTGCGAACGCTTTTGCTGCACGCGGAAACGCCGCAGGAATTTATCGCGACGATGCTCTCGGCGCCGTCAATCTGAATCTTTGTTCAGAAGACGCGCGCGCGCGCGATCGAGCGCGCGACGTTCACTTTGTGTGAGACTGCCGATGCCCGACTTGGCGATCTTGTCGAGAATGGGATCGACCGAAGCGTAAACATCTTCCGGTTCGACTACACGACGTGCGCTGGATTTCTGGACAACGTGCAATCGCGGTTTGCGGCGGAAATTTTTCACGCGTTTAAGCCAAGCGAGTTCCGGGCCAGCGCCGCGCAGCTCGATGAAAAGGAATGCCGCGCCGATACTGATCCACACGACAGCAAGTTCGCTCCAGGCGTGATAGGCGAGCAATTGCAGCGTGTAAATCCCCGCGAGAATCAGCGCGACCCACTTCGCGGGAATGCGCAGGAAAAGATCGACATTCGGATAGATGGTGACGAAGGCGACGAAGATACCGAAGTGCAACGCCGGCGAACCGGTGAGCATGCACGGTTGCGACAATCCCCACACGGTCAGCATCGCGCTGGGCGCGAGCAGCAAAATTAAATAGAGCGCGATGTAGGCGCGGCGGCCGATGAAACGTTCCACTTCCCGGCCGAAAACGAAGAGCATGTACATCTCGACCGCGAACCAGAGCAGTCCGTTAGGCGAATGGACCAAGGCGTAAGTGAAGAGCCGCCACACCTGGCCCGCAGATAAAACCGCAACGCTGTCGAATTGCAGAAAAGATGCGATGGCGTGCCCGGTGGCGAAGAGAAGCGCGATCAAAACTGCGGCCACGATGTGAGCGCCGACGAGCAACGTCGTCACATCGACTGGATAACGTCCCATCCACGTCACCGGCCGGTAATCATCGGAGGTAGTGACTCCGAACATGAGTGAATAGACAACCAGCGCTTCGCGTGCGCAAAAATTTTTATTGGAGAAGCGCGCGAAGCGAGGGAAATTCGTCCTCCGCGCACAGTCGTAAGATCGACATCTACGCCCGTCCGGCTCGGACCAAGATCGACAATCACGCATGAAAGATAGAGCGCCCGCCATTTTTCCGCCGAGTGGGATCGGCGACAAGAAACCTGCGAATCAGGCGGTGCTCGATTGGGTGCACGAAGTCGAGATGCTGACGCAGCCGGAAAACATTTTTTGGTGCGACGGTTCGAAAGCGGAGCGCGATTTCCTGATCGAGGAATCGCTCAAGCAAAATCAGCTCATCAAGTTGAACCAGGAGAAACTTCCGCACTCCTATCTGCATCGGTCGAATCCGAACGACGTCGCGCGGGTCGAGCAATTCACTTTTATTTGCACGCCGACAAAAGAGGAAGCGGGTCCGACGAACAATTGGAGCGATCCAGCCGAGACTTACACGAAATTGCGCGGCCTGCTCAAAGGCGCGATGCGCGGCCGCACCATGTTCGTCGTGCCTTACATCATGGGCCCGCCGGATTCGCCCCTAACGAAAGTCGGTTTCGAAATTACCGATTCGAAATACGTCGTGCTCTCGATGCGCATCATGACGCGCATGGGCGAAGTAGCGGTGAAACGACTCGGTAATGACGCGAATGCGGAATGGAACCGCGGCGTGCATTCATTATTAGATGTCGATCCTGCGCGGCGTTTCATCTGCCATTTTCCGCAGGACAACACCATCATTTCGGTCGGCTCAGGTTACGGCGGAAATGTTTTGCTCAGCAAAAAATGTCTGGCCCTGCGCATCGGTTCGTATCTCGCGCAGAAACAAGGCTGGATGGCCGAACACATGTTGATCCTGGGCGTCGAATCGCCCGAAGGAAAAAAACATTACGTGGCGGCGGCGTTTCCCAGCGCTTGCGGCAAAACGAATTTCGCGATGCTGATTCCGCCGAAACATTTCGCCGGTTGGAAAATCACCACCGTCGGCGATGACATCGCGTGGATGCAGATTCGCGACGGGCGTTTGTGGGCGGTGAATCCGGAAAACGGTTACTTCGGGGTCGTGCCGGGCACGAGCATGAAATCGAATGCGAACGCGATGAGATCGATCACGCACGACACGCTCTACACCAACGTCGCACTCACCGATGACGATGACGCGTGGTGGGAAGGCAAAGACGGCCCGCCGCCGAAACACGCGATCGACTGGAAAGGAAATGATTGGACGCCGGATTCGAAAGAGAAAGCGGCGCATCCGAACTCGCGTTTCGCCACGCGACAAACGAACAATCCGGTTCTCGATCCCAACTTCAACAAAGGCGAAGGCGTGCCGATCAGCGCCATCATTTTCGGCGGACGCCGGAGCACGACCTTGCCGCTGGTCTTTCAAGCTTTCGATTGGAATCACGGCGTGTATCTCGGCGCGACCATGGCATCGGAAACGACCGCGGCTGCGACCGGCGCCGTCGGCCAGGTGCGGCGCGACCCGATGGCGATGCTGCCATTTTGCGGCTACAACATCGGCGATTATTTCCAGCACTGGATCGACATCGGCAAACGCCTAACGAATCCGCCGCTCATCTTCAACGTGAACTGGTTCCGCAAAGGCGCGGACGGAAAATTTCTCTGGCCGGGCTTCGGCGACAACATGCGCGTGCTCAAATGGATTATCGATCGCGCCGAAGGTCACGGCGGCGCGGTCAAGTCGCCGATCGGCTGGATTCCTGGCATCCACGATCTCGATCTTGCGGAATTGTCGATCGATCATAAATCGGTCGACGAATTACTCGAGATCGACCACGAGAAATGGGAAACCGAGCTCGCCGAGCATAAAAAATTCTTCGACTCGCTCGGCGGCGTCGTGCCCGAGGAGCTCGAGCGACAACGCAAAGAAGTCGCGGCGCGGTTCGCGAGTTAATCTGAGCTGTAGGCGACGCTGTTAGCGTCCCATTTTTCTTAGATCGGGAAGCAAACTGCTTCCCCTACAAATCTGATGCGAGTCGCGCGCAAAATTTGCGAAGCGGTGCGCCATCTGGGATTGTCTCCGGTGGGATCGAAGGTCGTTGAAAAGGAATGCGTCACCGCTCCGCCGGAATGCGGTTGCGTTGAGATTCGCGGCGCCCGCCAGAACAATCTCAAAGGCATAGACGTCGATCTTCCGTTAGGCAAACTCACCGTCATCACCGGCCCGAGCGGTTCCGGCAAATCCTCGCTCGCGTTCGAAACCATCTACGCCGAAGGCCAGCGCCGATACGTCGAAACGTTCTCGCCTTACATGCGGCAATTTCTCGATCGCATGGACAAACCGCGGGTCGATGACATCCGCGGAATTCCACCCGCGATCGCCATTGAGCAAGCGAATCCGGTGAAATCATCGCGCTCGACCGTCGGCACGATGACCGAGATCAACGATTACTTGAAATTGCTTTGGCCGCGTATCGCGAAAGCGTTTTGTCCGAGTTGCGGCCGAGAGATTCGGCCTGAGACCGCAAAGTCGATTGTCGATCTTGCGATAAGCGAATTGAACGGCAAAACCGTTCTCATCACATTTTGGGTTGCCGTTCCGCCGAAAACGGAAACGAAAAAGTTTTTCGAGTTCCTGCAATCGCAAGGTTATCTCCGCGTTTGGATCGACCACGAAATCGTGCGCGTCGATGTCGATCCGAAGAAATTGCGCCTCGGCGCGCGCGTGCAGGTCATTCAAGACCGCATCGAGATGAGCGACGCAAATCGCGCGCGTTTAACGGAGGCGCTCGAGACGGCGTTACGTTTCGGAAAAGACCGGATCAACATTGTCGATCTTGCAACAAAGACGGAGCATCCCTTTTCCACTGGCTGGCATTGCGCGCATTGCGACATCGACATTCGTCCGCCCTCGACTGGATTATTCAGCTTCAATAATCCGTTAGGCGCATGTCCGGAGTGTCGCGGCTTCGGTCGCACCATCGCGATCGATCTGAACAAAGCGCTGCCGGATCGCAGCCTGTCGATCAAACAAGGCGTCGTCCGCGTTTTTCGCGGCAACGAGTTTGGTGAATCACAGCGCGATCTGCTGCGCGCCTGCGCCCGCGAAGAGATCGATGTCGATCTTCCATTCGAAGAATTGCCGAAGGCGGACCAGAACTTCGTCATCAACGGCGAACGCGAGAACGATGACATCGAATACGATGAGAACAGTTGGTACGGCGTGCGCGGATTCTTCAAATGGGCCGAAAGCAAAACTTACAAAATGCACATGCGCGTTTTGCTCAGTCGTTACCGCGCTTACACGACTTGTCCGAAATGTAACGGCGGACGGTTTCAACCCGACGCGTTGAATTACAAGATTTCTGTAGGGGCCGCTGTCTCAGCGGCAAACCAACCAAAAGCCGCCGAGACGGCGGCCTCTACAGTTCGGATCGTCACGCTTCCGGAATTTCAGGCGCTCGCCATCTCCGACGTTTGCGGATGTCTGGGCAAGATCGACATCTCGCCTAACGACAAAACCGCGGCGATGTTGCGCGGGGATATTTGCGCGCGGCTGAATTATCTTTGCGAAGTCGGCGTCGGTTATCTCACGCTCGATCGCTCGACCAAAACGCTCAGCGGCGGCGAAGTCCAGCGCGTCAACCTAACGACCTGTCTCGGCGCGTCGCTCGTGAACACGCTCTTCGTCATGGACGAGCCGAGCATCGGATTGCACCCGCGCGATGTCGGCCGGCTCGTGCGCGTGATGCATAACTTGCGCGACAAAGGCAACACGCTGCTCGTGGTCGAACATGAAGAACAAGTCATTCGCGCGTCCGATAACTTGATCGATATCGGGCCCGGCCGCGGCGAGCGCGGCGGGGAATTGGTGTGGAGCGGACCTCTGGAAGATTTCTTAGGTGGATCGACCGCTCCGCGGGCGATGCCAAACAAAATCGCGCAGCGATCGAACATGGACCCCGAAAGGGTTCGTGGCTTTGGTCTAACATCGCGCTCGGAGAGCACGATCCACCATTCGCTTACGCGCGATTACCTCGCGGGCAAAGAATCGATTCCGGTTCCGAAGAAGCGGCGAAGATCGACATCTTCCATTCGCATCTGCGGCGCGCGTGAGCACAACCTGAAAAACATCGATGTCGATCTTCCGTTAGGCGTTTTCACCTGCGTCACCGGCGTGTCGGGTTCCGGCAAATCCACGCTCATTCACGATGTGCTTTATCGACATCTGCTCATCGCGAAAGGTCAGTCGAGCGATCAGGAAGCGGGCGCGTGCAAATCGGTCACCGGTGCGCACCGCATCGGCGAAGTCGTCATGGTCGATCAATCGCAGCTCGCGCGCACGCCGCGGTCGACGCCGATTTTGTATCTCGGTCTTTACGATCGCGTCCGCGAACTCTTCGCCACGCAACCGGAAGCAATGTCACAAGGCCTGACCGCGAGCGCGTTCTCCTTCAACTCCGGCAGCGGACGTTGCGAACGTTGTTGCGGAACGGGATTCGAAAAGATCGAGATGCAATTCCTGAGCGATTTGTACGTGCGTTGCGCCGAGTGCGAAGGAAAACGATTCCAGCCGCACGTATTGAAAGTTTTGCTTCACGGAAAATCGATTCACGACGTGCTCGAATTGACGGTGAGCGAAGCGATCCAATTCTTCGCGCAAGTGGGCGAAGAGAAAACCTTGTCGAGTAAGCTGGGTGTTCTCGATGAAGTCGGGCTTGGATATCTGCGACTCGGCCAACCGTTGAACACGCTTAGCGGCGGCGAATCGCAGCGCTTGAAGTTGATCAAGCATTTGACCGACACCCAATCGAGCAACGGAGATCGCGCGCACGATCTTTTCATTTTCGACGAGCCGACGACCGGTTTGCATTTCGACGATGTGGCGATGTTGCTGCAATTGTTCCAGCGTTTGGTCGATCGCGGCCACTCGTTAGTCGTGATCGAGCACAATCTGGAAGTAATTAAGTCCGCCGATTGGATTGTCGATCTTGGCCCGGATGGCGGTGATGCCGGCGGCGAAGTCGTCGCTGTCGGAACGCCAGAGCAAATCGCAAAGATCGACAACTCGCACACGGGAAGATTTCTCCGCGGCGTTCTGGGGAGCGCAGGCCGCCGGCCTGCGGTTCGCGGCGGCTCGCCGCGAAAGAATTTATATGACGTTACCGACAGTGACGACGTTCGTTCGTTGCGCGCGGCGGAAGTTCCGTTCGGCGAGCCGCCGAACGCCACAGGCCAGCGGCCTGTGCTCCCCAGAAACAGAAATGACAACGGTGCGATCCAGATTCACGGTGCGCGCGAACACAATCTCAAAAACATCGACGTAAACATTCCGCGCGATCAGATGGTCGTGATCACGGGACTCAGCGGTTCGGGAAAATCGACACTCGCGTTCGATATTTTGTTCGCGGAAGGCCAGCGACGTTTTCTCGATTCGATGTCGCCATACGCGCGGCAGTTCGTCGAGCAACTCGAAAAGCCGGATGTCGATCTTGTCAGTGGTCTTCCGCCGAGTGTGGCGATCGAGCAACGCGTCACGCGCGGCGGCGGCAAATCGACCGTCGCGACCGTGACGGAAGTTTATCATTTCCTGCGATTACTCTTTGCCAAAACCGGAACGCAATTTTGTCCCGAGTGCGATTTGCCGGTGGAGAAACAGAGTCTCGCCGCAATCGTTAGGCAAGTTGAGACGGCGGCGAAACGCGGACCGCTTAAAGTTTTGGCGCCACTGGTCAAAGCACGAAAAGGATTTCACACCGACGTCGCGCGCTGGGCCGAGCGCCAGGGATTCGACACGCTCTATGTCGATCAAGAGCTCATTCCCGTGAAGCAGTTTCGAAAACTGGAGCGCTTCAAGGAACATACCATCAGCGTCGTCGTCGGAGTGATCGACAAGAAACGAATCTTGAAAGCGCGCAATCTGACGCAGCGCGCGCTCGACATCGGCCGCGGCACCGCGCATCTGCTCGACTCGAAAAATCGCGTGACGGTCATGAGCACGGAGATGAGTTGTCCCGGCTGCGGTCGCGCGTTCGAAGAACTCGATCCTCGATTGTTCTCATTCAATTCGCCGCACGGCCAATGTGAGGACTGCGGCGGATTCGGCGAGATTTGGAACCGCGATTTGAAATCGATTCAGGAAAGCAGCGACTCGGAGCTGGAGAAAGAACTCGCGGCCGAGCGCGAGGTGGAATGGATCGACGAAAGCGAGATGACGGAGTGCCCGGCGTGTTGCGGGTCGAGGTTGAATGCGATCGCGCGGCACGTGCGCGTGCAAGGCTTCACCATCGACCAGTTCACGAATCTTTCGGCCAGCGAATCGGCCGACAAGATCGACAAGTTAAAGTTCCGCGGCACGCAGCAAACCATCGCGGCCGATTTAATTCCGGAAATTCAGCAGCGTTTGCGCTTCATGGAGAATGTCGGGCTCGGTTATCTCGCGCTCGGCCGTTCGGCGAAAACGTTGAGCGGCGGTGAATCGCAACGCATTCGACTCGCGGCGCAGCTGGGCTCAAATCTGCGCGGCGTCCTTTACGTTCTGGATGAGCCGACGATTGGATTGCACGCGCGCGATAATTTGCGCTTGCTCGACACACTCGAAGCGTTGCGCGAAAAAGGGAACTCGTTAGTCATCGTCGAGCACGACGAGGAAACGATGCGGCGCGCCGATCACATTGTCGATCTTGGCCCGCGTGCCGGAATTCACGGCGGTGAAGTGGTCGCGACCGGCACATTGCACGACATCACCCGCGCGAAAAATTCCGAGACCGGAAAATATTTGCAGTCGCCGCCCGAACATCCGATTCGCAAATCGCGACGCAGCCTCAAGGACGTCGAGAAATGGATTAACATTCGCGGCGCCAAGGCGAACAATCTTAAGAATGTCGAAGTGAAGTTTCCGATCGGACGACTCACCGTCATCTCCGGAATTTCAGGTTCGGGAAAATCGACATTGATGCATGACGTGCTCTGGCCGGCCGTGCGCGACGAGCTCGAAGAAAAGAAACGCGGCGGCAACGGACATCTTTTTAAACTCGTGAATGGCGCGAGCGAGATCGAAGCGGTTTACGAAGTCGATCAATCACCCATCGGCAAAACGTCCCGCTCGACTCCGGGAACATACGTGAAAATTTTCGACGAGATCCGGAATCTTTACGCGCAATTGCCGGTCTCGCGCATGCGCGGTTATTCGGCGAGCCGGTTTTCGTTCAATGCCGAAGGCGGCCGCTGCGAAACGTGCAAAGGCCAGGGCGATATCAAACTCGAGATGAATTTTCTGCCGAGCAGTTACGTGCCGTGCGAAGACTGCGGCGGGAAACGTTACAATCCGCAAACGCTCGAAGTTCTCTACAACGAAAAATCGATCGGCGACGTCATGAACATGACGATCGAAGAAGCGGCGGAATTTTTCGCGGCGCATCCGAAAATTGCGCGCGCACTCGATTTGTTAGCCGATACCGGACTCGGTTATCTCAAGCTCGGCCAGCCGAGTCCGACCTTGAGCGGCGGCGAAGCGCAACGATTGAAACTGGTGACGCAATTGAAACGCGGAGTGAGTCGCGCGGCGAACGAGCGCATTCGCAAAATGCGCAAGCCGGGATCGACGTTGTATCTGCTGGAAGAGCCGACGATTGGATTGCACATGGCCGATGTCGATCTTCTGTTGAACGTGCTGCACCGGCTCGTTGACAAAGGGAATACCGTCATCGTCATCGAACACAATCTCAGCGTCATCGCCGAAGCCGATTACCTTGTCGATCTTGGCCCGGAAGCCGGCGCGGACGGCGGCGAAATCGTTGCGTGCGGGACGCCTGAGGAAGTGGCGAAGAATCGCATCAGCCGCACCGCGCCGTTTCTGCGCGAGCTTCTCGGCAAAAGCAAAGCGGCCTAACGAATGCTCGCTTACTACGTTCACGATCTCGACCCGTTCGTTTTCCACATCACCGAGAACATCGGGCCGCGTTGGTACGGCCTCGCCTACGTGCTCGCGTTTCTCGCCGCCTATTTAGTTTTTCGGTGGGAATCGAGATGCGGTTACGCCGATTTACCGGAACCGCGCGTGGGAGATTTCATCAGCGGCGTGGCGTTGTTCGGCGTCATCGTCGGCGGCCGGCTCGGTTACGCAATCTTCTACAAGCCGGAAATGCTCACGCATCCATTGTCGATCTTGCGCGTGTGGGAAGGAGGCATGGCCAGTCACGGCGGCATGATGGGGATATTTTTGTTCGCGTTGTTTTACGCGCGGCGGAATGGATATAAGTGGACCAATCTGGGTGACAATCTTGTCGTGGCCGCGCCGATTGGTTTGTTCCTCGGCCGCTGCGCCAACTTCATCAACGGCGAACTCTACGGACGCGCCACGAATGTTTCATGGGCGATGCAATTTCCGAAGGAACTGATTGATAATCCCGACGAAGCCGCGCGCGCCGTTTCTGTTTGCAGCAAGATCGACAACTCGTTAGTCACGCCGGATGCGATCATCGCTGCGGTGCGTCATCAACCGGCGGTGAAAGATGCGCTGCGCTCCATCCTGACTCCGCGCCATCCCTCGCAACTCTACGAAGCGTTTTTCGAGGGCGTGGTGTTGTTTTTAATTTTGTGGTTCGTGCGCACGCGCATGCGTCAACCGAACGGTTTTCTCATTGGGCTGTTCTTCGTTTGCTACGCGATCTTTCGCATCATTTGCGAATATTTCCGCGAACCGGACGCGACCATGATCGGCGCGTTCACCCGCGGACAATTTCTTTCCTTCTTCTTAATCGCGATCGGTCTCGCCTTCATCATCTTCTCGAAAGTGCGGCCGACGTATCCGAAGAAGATGTCGATCTAACGCAAAGAGCTTTCGTTTCCGTGAAAGCGCGTTATTAATGCCTCGGTGATTTACGCGTGCTCTTTGCCGCAATTCTAGCTTCCGGCGGTCTTCTTTTCGCGTTCGAACACGCAACCGTTGCCGGCAAGTGCGTTCTCGCGCTGCTTGCGGTCGGCTCCATTTTCAGCTGGTCGGTCATGATCACGAAAATGCGCGTGATCCAGTTCTCGCGAAAACAAAACGCGCGTTTCCTCGCTGCTTTCCGGCAAGATCGACAACCGCTGCGCTTGTTCGAAAAAAATGCGCGCTTTAACGGTTCGCCCAATTTCAATGTCTATCGTGCCGGTTGCCGCGAGGTCACGTTCCACTTGTTAGGCTCGCCCGAGGTCGACGAAACATTTCGCGCGCGCATGGAGATTGCGGATAAAATTTCTCCCGCGCAAATGGGCGCGGTCAACGCCGCCATGGAACGCGCCGTCGGCGAGACGGCGTTGCAACTCGAGTCGCAGATGATTCTGCTCGCCACCGCTGTGAGCGGAGCGCCGTTTCTCGGTTTGTTAGGCACAGTCTGGGGCGTGATGGACGCGTTCAGCGGCGTCGCCATGGCCGGCACGGCCAGTCTCGGCGCGATGGCGCCCGGCGTTTCCGGTGCGCTCATCACCACCGTGACCGCACTCTGCGTCGCGATTCCCGCCATGTTCGGTTACAACTTTCTCGTCACCAGCATTCGCAGTCTCATTGTCGAGATGGACAATTTCGCCGCCGAGCTCGCATCCGATTTCGAGCACAAATATGTCGATCACGGCGCGCGCGAAACTTCAGTGCGATGAGACGTTACTCGCAACGCCAGAGTCTTTCGTCGTTGAGCGAGATCAATATCACGCCATTACTCGACCTCGCGTTCGTCTTGCTCATCATTTTCATGATCACGACACCGTTGCTCGAGAACAGCATGAATCTCATTCTGCCGTCGAGCGGTGAGCGCAATCAGGCGATCGATCCCAACGCGGTGCAGACCATCGCGATCGATCGCAACGAGCGCGTGACGCTGAACAATCACGATGTCGATCTTGCGACGTTAGGCGAACAGCTCGCGCAATTGAAGCAGACCAATCCCGACGTCGCCGTCGTCATTCGCCCGGACCGCGATCTGCCCGTGCAAAAACTCGTTAGCCTGATGGATGCGTTGCAGCAGGCGCAGATCATGAAAGTGGGCATCGCCACCAGCGCGGAGCGCAAATGAATCTGCCCTTTTGGCGAAACGTCACGCTCATCGGCGGCGCGCACGTCGCCGTCATCGTCGGTTTAATTCGTTGGAGCACGGAATCGAAAACTCCCATCGCGCAAAATGTGACCTGGATCAGTGGCAGCGCTGGAAATGCGTCTGCAGTTTCCGCGACAAAACCGGCGAGCCTTTCGTCGCCGCCGGCGAAACCAAAACCGAAAGACGAATCGGAAGAAGCGCAGCCGGTTTTAACTTCGGCCAAGAGCGACATTCAATTGCCGACGCCGACGGCAACACCGACACCGACGCCAAGATCGACATCTACTCCGAAACCGACGCCGAATGTGAAGGTGCCGCCGAAACGCACGCCGCCTCCGAAACCAAAGCCAACGCCGAAGCCTTCGCCGAAAAAATTGGTGGTGGCGAAAGCTTCGCCAAAACCGACTCCGGAAAAAGAAGATGTCGATCTTGCGAAGAGGGAATCGGAGCCGGCCACATCGCCTAACGAATCGCCGAAAGCGACAAACACACTCAAAACATCATCCGGTGGAAGCGGCGCTCACGGCGGCGGCGCGACGATTCAATCGCAGTTCGGCTGGTATGGCAGCATGTTGCACGACCGGTTTTACAGCGAATGGGCGCAGCCCACGAATGTCGATGCATCCGGGGCGAAAGCGGTTCTCGCCAAACTACGCATCGAAAAGGACGGGCGCGTCTCGAGTTTCGAAATCGTTAGGCCATCGGGCAATGCGGCGATCGATGATTCCGTGCGCGCGGCCGCGAAACGCGTGACGCAGGTCGATCCGCTGCCGGCCGGCCTTGGCGGCGATCACTACGACGTGAAAATAAAATTCGAGCTCAGCTCGGATTGATCACAAAAGCGCGACCGATTTCCCTTCGCGGCCTTCGACTTGATCGAACGTGCATTGCTTCGGCGCCTTGTCTTTGCGCCACCGCAGAATTTTTGTGCCGTGACGGAATCGGCCGCCGGTGAAATGATCGTACGTAACGTCGACAACAATTTTCGGATCGACCGGTTCCCATTCGCCCGTCCGCTCCGTGCTCCAGCGACTCGGCCCGCCCGGCGCGTTTCCGGTAAATCCCGGCGGTTTGCGCAGCGCTTCGAATTTTTTCGTGAGCGCTTTGCGATCTTCGGTTTTAAACGCGGAAGTAAATCCAACGTGATGTAGCAGTCCGTCATCGTCATACAGGCCTAACAAAAGCGAGCCGAGAACTTTTGCGCCGCTGGCGTAACGAAATCCGCCGATGACACAATCGGCGCTGCGGATTTGTTTCACCTTCACCGCGGCGGTGCGTTCGCCGCTCGCGTAGGCGGCGTCGAGTCGTTTTGCGATCACGCCATCGAGATCGCCGCCGACTTTTTCGAACCACTTTTTGGCGACGCGCAGATCGGTCGTCGCGGGCGAGAGTTTGACGGCTCCGCGCATTTTGAATTTTTCCAGAAGCGCGCGGCGCTGGCGCAATGGTTTCTGCAAATGCGATTGTCGATCCTGCGCGAGAAGGTCGAAAGCGATGAACCAGGCCGGATGCGCCTGCGCAAGCTTCGCCACGCGACTCGCCGCCGGATGCAAACGTAATTGCAATTCATCGAACGAAAGCGCGCCGTTTACCGGAATGACGAGCTCGCCGTCGATCACGAAATCTTCTTTCGGCAGTTTCAGCATCGCATCGGCAACGTCCGGGAAATAGCGCGCGAGCGGCTGGCCCGATTTCGATTGCAGATAAACTTCTTTCCCGCGCCGAAACGCGATGCAACGAAAGCCGTCCCATTTCGGTTCGTATTGCCAATTGTCGTCCGCCGGAATTTCATCGACCGACTTCGTTTCCATCGGCGGCAACGGCGGTTTGATCGTGAATGCCATATTAAATAGGCGAGTTTCGCGGGTAGCGGCGTGGTTCGAGTTTCGGCGGGCGCGCGCCATGCAACACCGCGCCTTGGACGGAAATGTAAGTGAGTTCTTGTCGATCGGCCGCGGAACGAAGCAACAATCCTCCGCGACTCATATCGCCACGCCCGACGAAATCGGCCGGGAAACGCAAACGCTCGCCGAAATGCGCGAGTAAGACTTCGACATATTTTTTGCTGGCGATGCTGCCTAACAAAACTACTTCGCATTTGGCGGTGAGCTTTTTCGCGAGCTTGCGCGCGTCGCGCTCGAGCGGCTTGCGATAACGCGCGTCGGCAAGATCGACATCTACTTCGGCAAATTCGCGCAGGTCCTCCACGGTGATTGTCGATCTTGCATCGACCAATCCGCGCGTGGGCGTGATGACGAGGACGCCGCAGAGACCGTTCGCGACACGTGCGAACGCATTCGCGTAAGCGATCTTGCCGCGAAAATAAAGTCCGCTCAGAAACGTAAACACTTCCGCCAGCGTAGCTCCGTCGCCGCGCAATCTGCGGGCGAGATCGAACTGGGCCCGTTCGCTCATCGCCATGCGCGCGCGCTCGCCGCCGGCGTAGGCGGGCGAGAGGAGAAAAATGCGGTTCGGCTTTTTATTGTCGATCTTGCGCGGCGGCATTGATTTCAATTTGTGATTCGCGAATGATCGCGCAACTGATGGGTCCCGATTTCATTTGCATCGGCGCGCAAAAGGCGGGCACGGGCTGGCTTTACGAGCAACTGCGCCCGCATTTCGATTTTTGGATGCCGCCGTTGAAGGAGCTGCATTATTTCGATCGCGCAGGGCTTTCGGCGCGCGAACTTCGTACGCTATCCGGTGACCGCATTGCGGAGGCGCGCCGGCACGCGCGCGACGAGGACGACATGCGCTTCTTCGATTTGTTTGCGCAGTTGCGGGCGAAAGAAGATGTCGATCTTGCAGGATACGCCGCTTTGTTTGCGAACAAAGGCACGCGTGTCGCCGGCGACATTACGCCGGGTTATTCAACGCTGGACGACGAAATGGTCAGGCAAATCGCAAACAAGTTTCCGCAGACGAAAGTAATTTTCTTCGCGCGCGATCCGGTCGAGCGCGCCTGGTCGCAGCTTTCGATGTGGGTGCGGCATGGCGTGATCCCACGCGACAAGATCGACATCGACGCCTTTCTTAAGGATTCGGCGGTGCGCGCACGCTCGTTCCCGACGAAGATCGTGGCGCGCTGGCGGCAATTCGTTAGGCCGGATTTGTTCCACCGTTATTTCTTCGACGATTTGCAGCGTGATGCGGCGACGTTGCGCGCGGAAGTTATTTCGTTTCTCGGTGGCGACCCGGACAAACGCAGTGGCGATTTGCCGGCGGACTACAATCCGAAAGCGGCAAAAGAAAAACTGATGATGAACGCCGAGACCCGACAAAAGCTGGTGGATTTCTTCGCGGACGAGCTGCGGGCCTGCGCGACCGAACTCGGCGGAGCGGCCCGCGATTGGCCGAAGCGATACGGTTTGTCGTTGTCGATCTAACGATTGTCGATCTTGCGCTCGTTAGGCCAATTCCATCTGCGCTTCGGCCAGATCGAGGTCGCGCTGAATGCGACGGAGGGCAGCATCGTTGATGACGTTTTGATTGCGAAGGCGAATGATGGTGTCGCGTTCGCGTTTGAGTGCCTGTTTCTGCAACCGCACATAGTCCCGCGTCGCGACTTCGCCACGACGTTCGGCCGGCGTGTCTCCGCACAGGCGCAGCTCGTCCAGTCGCTCGTTGTATTCATCGCGAAGACGGGAAACGGCGTTCTCAGAGAATTTGTTACCGCCATGCTCGATGAATTCGAGCGCAGCCTTGTTCGCTTGCACGCGGGCCTCGCGTTCTTCGTCGTCGATGGTCGGGTCGCTCTGGATGCGAAACGATTTAATCAAGAGTGGAAGGGTCAATCCTTGCAAGACGAGCGTGACGAAAATGACGCAGAAAGTGAAAAAGAGAATGTAATTGCGGCCGGGGAAGGGCTGGCCATTGGGCAAAGCGAAGGGCAATGCGAACGCGGCGGCGAGTGAAATAACGCCGCGCATGCCGCACCAGGCGATGACGACGACATTGCGCCAGTCAGGGGCGGGCTCGCGCTGGTGGTGGCGCCTAACGAATAAGCGCGGCAGGTAGCTGGCCGGAAAGACCCAGGCGATACGCACGAGCACGACCGCAGCGCTGACCAGTAATGCCTCGTCGATAAGATCGACAATCGATTCGCCGCGCAGCTCGCGCAGAATGGCCGGCAATTGCAACCCGATGATGATGAACACGAGTCCGTTCAAGAGGAAGACGACCATTTCCCAAAAGGCGAACGCTTGCAGGCGGTAGCGCGCGGTCACGATCATGGGACTGTGCCAGCCGAGAAAAATTCCAGCGGCGACGACGGCGAGAATGCCGGAGAGATGCAAACGCTCCGCCCCGAGATAGGCGATGAAGGGAGTGAGCAGCGAAATGGTGATCTGCACGGGCGGATCGTCGAGACTGCGGTGAATTCGGCGAGCGATGAAGCCGATGAGCAATCCGAACGCGATGCCGCCAAGCGCGACGATAACAAAGCGTCCCGCGGCCGCGCCCAGCGAAAATGTGCCGGTCGTTAGGGCAGCGATCGCGAATTGGAGCGCGACGAGCGCGGTGGCGTCGTTGACGAGGCTTTCACCTTCGAGCACGACCTCGATTCGATTCGGAAGCGACAAGCGGCGAATGACGGACGTGGCCGCGACCGCGTCGGTGGGCGAAACGATTGCGCCGAGCGCGAAAGCCGCGGCCCACGGCATGGCAGGCACGAGCGCATGTGCGGTGCACGCGATCACGGTGATGGTGAGCAGGACGAGCGTGACAGAAAGCGATCCGATCAGGCGAAGGTTGCGACGGAAATCGCGCCACGAAGTGAAAAGTGCGGCCGGATAAATAAGCGGCGGCAAAAAGAAATAGAAGACGATATTGGGATTGAGTTGAACGCGGGGCAGGCGCGGAACGAAACTGAGGGCGAGCCCGGCGACAACGAGCACAATGGGGTACGGGAGCGCGAGCTTGTGCGCGATGATGACGAGCACCGCGATAAACGAAAAAAGCAGAACGAAGGTCTCGGCTTGATCCATCGCAAGATCGACATGTTACCGCTGCCGTTGACCACGGCCACTGCAAACGCTACGTCACCGCGTGAAGGTTTTGGTGATCGGCAGCGGCGGGCGCGAGCACGCGCTCGCTTGGAAACTCAAGCAATCGCCCGAAGTTAATCAGCTTTTTTGCGCGCCGGGAAACGCGGGCACGGCCGAGCTAGGCGAGAACGTCGCGATCGGTGCGAGCGATTTATCGGGACTGGCGCGCTTCGCGAAACAGAACCATGTCGATCTTACGGTGGTCGGGCCGGACGATCCGCTCGCGCTCGGGATTGTCGATCTTTTCCAGCAGCAGGGCCTGCGCGTTTTCGGGCCTAACAAATCGGCGGCGCGGCTCGAGTCCTCGAAGATTTTCGCGAAAGAGTTGATGCGCTCGGCCAACATCCCGACGGCGCGCGCCCAAACTTTTTACGACGCCACCGCCGCGCACTGGTATTGCGGCCAGACCACTTTCCCGGTCGTGATCAAAGCGGACGGGCTTGCGCTGGGCAAAGGCGTTGTGATCGCGCCTAACGAGGTAACAGCAAGATCGACAATCGACGTCATGATGAAGCAACGAAAATTCGGCGAGGCCGGCATGCGCGTCTTGATCGAGGAATGTCTCACCGGGACGGAGTGTTCGCTGCACGCGCTCGTGGACGGCGAACATTTTCGGCTGCTGCAAACCGCGCGCGACCACAAACGCGCCTTCGACGGCGACACCGGCCCGAACACCGGCGGCATGGGCGCGTTCAGTCCGGCGAACAACTGGAGCCGCGAGCTCGAAGCGCAGTTCGAGAAACAGGTGATGGCGCCGTTGCTCGAAAGTTTGCGCACGCACGGGATCGCCTTTCGCGGTTTGCTGTTTCCGGGGTTGATGATCACGAGCGAAGGCGTGCGCGTGCTCGAATTTAATTGCCGCTTCGGCGATCCGGAAACGCAGGCGATTTTACCGCGAATGAAATCCGATTTGCTGCCGTTGTTGAATGCGACGATCGACGGCAAGATCGACAATTACTCCATCGAATGGGACGAGCGCGCTTCGGTCACAGTCGTGATGGCGTCCGGCGGTTATCCGGACAAATACGAAACGGGGAAAACGATTTCGGGTTTGGACGACGCGGCGAAAGTTGAGGACGTACAAATTTTTCACGCCGGAACCAAACGCATGAACGGCAATATCGTCACCGCCGGTGGACGGGTGCTCGCGGTCACGGCGCTCGGATCGACGGTGGAAGCGGCGCGCGTTCGCGCTTACGAAGCGGTTTCACGAATTAATTTCGAGGGCGCGCATTTTCGCCGTGACATTGCGATGAGCGCGGGCGCCCGGTAAGATCGACATCTTCCCATGGTCCGCTTCGCCGCAATCGCGTTCATTCTGGCCGCTTCGGCGTTTGCGCAATCGCCTTCGCCGAAACCAAGCGCGTCACCGACGACGAAGGAGTTAATCGACTCGTTAACGCCTAACGATCTCCAGGAAGCGATTTCGCTTTTGAAAAAAAACTTTACCAATCCGGAAGCGATCAACGAGACGCAGTTGAGCCGGGCGACGATTGAAGGATTGATCGCGCGGCTGGGACCGGGCTTGATGTTGTTGCCGGACAAAAACGCGGCCACGGCCGAAAATTCCGCTTTCTACAGCGAAGTGCTGGAGAAACGCGCGGGCTATGTGCGGCTCGGCTCGCTCAACGCGAACAATCTTTCGTCGCTCGACAAAAAGCTGGGCGAGTTCGCCGAGAAGAAGCTGGGCGCGGTGATTGTCGATCTTCGCGCAAGCAGCGGGAGCGATTTTGATGCGACTTCGCAGTTCGCGCAGCGTTTCATCGGCAAGGGGAAAACTTTGTTCACGTTGCGCAAGCAAGGGAAAGACCGCGCGTTTAATTCCGAACGCGATCCGGCGTATAAGAATTTGGTGGTGGTTCTCGCTGACAGCGAAACCGCGGGTGGGGCGGAAGCGCTCGCGAGCGCGCTGCGATTTCACGACAAAGCGTTGATCATTGGTCAAAACACGGCCGGACGCGCGGTCGAATATTCCGATCTGCCATTGCCGAGCGGAAAAATCTTACGCGTCGCGATCGCGGAAGTGATCGGGCCCGATGGCAAATCGTTGTACCCCGCCGGCGTCAAACCCGATCTGCCGGTGGAGATGTCGATCTTAGAGAAGCATCAAATTTTTGCGGCGAGCAACGAAAAGGGAATGATGCCGTTCGTTAACGAAACGGAACGCCCGCATTTGAACGAAGCGGCGTTGATCGCGGGCACGAACCCGGAGTTGGAATCGGGAGAGCAACGTCGCGGGCGCGCACAACAAACCGCGACGCCACACGACCCGATGGTGCAACGCGCGCTCGATCTCATCACCTCGCTCGAGATTTACCAAAAACGGTAATCCTCGGCTGCAGTTGAGAGATTCATCGACTTCGCCCAAAGTGAGAGCGAGTGAGTCCGCTCGAGGAACGTATCGGCTACAAGTTTCGCAATCCGCTTTTACTCGCGGAAGCGCTGACTCATCCGAGCGTCGCGCATGAGACGCAGCGCAAACATTTCGATAATCAGCGGCTCGAATTTCTGGGTGACGCGGTTTTGCAGCTCGTCATCACCGAAAAGCTCTACGGACATTTCGAGGAGAAACCGGAAGGCGATCTGACGAAATTGCGTTCGCGTTTGGTTTCGCGCGACACCTTGAAGGAGTACGCGGCCGCGATCGATCTCGGGAAATATTTGATGATGGGGCGCGGCGAAGAGGCGAGCGGCGGGCGGGAACGCATCTCGACCTTGGCCGACGCGTTCGAGGCGTTGGTCGGCGCCATTTATCTCGACAGCGATTTAAAAACGGCGCGCAAGTTTATTCTCGATCAAGCGCGCGACGAGCTGGCGGACATCGCGGAGGAACCGGTCGATATCAATCCGAAAGGCGATTTGCAGGAATTACTTCAGGCAATTTCGCCGTTGAGTCCGGTTTACGAAACCGTTTCGGAGCGCGGACCGGAACACGATAAAACATTTGTCGTGCGCGCGGTTTGGGAAGGCAAAGAACTCAGTCGCGGCACAGGCAAGAGCAAGAAACAAGCGGAGACGGCCGCGGCCGAAGAAGCATTGCGCTTGAAGCGCTGGGAATCCGGCGCGGAACAGGCGACGGATTCGAAAAAGAAAAATCCGAAAGGCGCGGGGCGTTCGCGGCCGGCGCAAACTGGATGATTCTGTGGTGGCAGCCGTGCTCGGCTGCACTAACAATCCGCAGGCGAGACGCCTGTCACCACAACTACAGTGGATGCTTGAGCGCGTGCACCTCGCCCCAGGCGAGATGATCGCGAATGGATCGAGTCACGAATTCCTTCGCGCGTTTGATCGACATCTCCAACGAGTCGCCCCGCGCGAGGCCGGCCGTGATCGCGGCTGAATAAGTGCAGCCGGTCCCGTGGGTTGCGACTTCCCGCACAAAGGGCGCGGCGAATTCGACAATCTTTCCCTCGGCGTAGAGAAGATCGACCGCGTCATTGCCGGAGAGATGTCCGCCTTTGAGTAAAACATTAGCGCGATATTTTTCGGACAACGCGCGCGCTGCCCGCTCCATCGATTGTCGATCTTGTATGGATTCGCCTAACAACTTCGCGGCTTCGTCCAAATTTGGCGTAATCAACGTCGCGAGCGGGAACAAATCTTTTTCGTAAGCTTCAATTGCATCCGGCGCGAGCAAGGAATCGCCGCTGGTCGCGATCATCACCGGATCGACCACGACCGGAACCGTCTTCGCAAGATCGACAATCGCATTCGCCACTGCTCTCACGATCGCCGCGTTGCAAAGCAATCCGGTCTTGATCGCGCGAATCGGAAAACTTTTCGCAACCACGGCGATCTGTTCGCGCACAATTTCCGGCGACATTGTTTCGATGCGCGCGACTCTGCCCGGCGTTTCCGCGACGACGCAGGTGACCGCGGTGAGACCGTAGACACCCAGCACGGTGAAAGTTTTCAGGTCCGCCTGAATTCCGGCGCCGGCGCTGCTATCAGAGCCCGCGATGCTGAGCGCGACAGGAAGTTGTCGATCTAACAAGATGCCAGTCCGGCTCGGACTCGATCTACGCGCCGTCCGGCCCGATGGCTTCGACCGGGCAACCTTCCATCGCTTCCTTGCAAAGCGCTTCTTCTTCGGGCGTCTCCGGCTGTTTGTAAACGAAGGAGTGCCCGCCGTCATCATTGCGCTTGAAATTCGCAGGCGCGGTCTCACGACAGAGATCGCAGTCGATGCATTGATCATCGACATAAAACTTCCCCTCAACATTCTCGGGATATTTGTTTGCAACGTCGGCCATATTTTACGGTAGGAGTGGAGCGGGAATGTTAAAACGAAACCCGCCTGACGCAAGTGTCAGCGGCGATTCAAGGTAACGGCCAAATGAAACGCGAAACCGCCACGACCCTGCGCGCATTTTTAGTCGAGCTCGCCATCTACGCGGTGCTGGTCGTCGCTTACTTTTTTGCCGTCCTCCATTTTCTTGGCGACTGGCTTTTTCAGCTCCAACAACATCACCACGTCGTGTACGCCGCTGTCGCGATCCTGCTCATCATCGGCCAGGCGGTCGCGCTCGAGAGCGTGACGTCACTTCTGCTGCGCATCATTCGCGGGCGCACCGAATAAAAGATCGACAATGGACTTTCCGATTTCGCACTCGCACATCAGCCCGATTTATCTCGTGGTCGTCGGGTTCCTCATCGGAATTCTCGGCGGCTTCTTCGGCGTCGGCGGAAGTTTCATCGCCGGGCCGGCGCTGCGCTTGATGGGCGTGCACTGGAATTTTGCCGTCGGCACCGATCTCGCCCACATCGTGGGCAAATCCATTGTCGCGGCCAAACGACATCGCGCGCTCGGCAATGTCGATCTTAAGCTCGGCCTGTTCATGGCCGTGGGCACGATCGGCGGCGCGGAATGCGGCGCGCAAATGATCCAGGCATTAAAGCGCGCCGGACATGTCGATGTGGTCGTGAGCATCGTTTCGATCGCGGTCTACGTCTGCATCTCGACTTTCATGATTTGGGAAAGCCGCAAAACTTTAAAGCAGGCAAAAGCGAGTGGAGCGGCGAAAACATCGGCACAAAAGAAACGCGACCCATCATCATTCCGCGGTGTCACGCGCAGGATCCAGCGATTCAAACTTGCCCCGATGATCAAACTGCCGGTGTCGGGCGTGACCATTTCGCTTTGGGTTATCCTCTTCGTGTCGTTTATCGGCGGATTGTTCAGCGGATTTCTCGGCGGCGGCGCCGGCTACATTCGGATGCCTTCGATGGTTTACGTTCTCGGAATTCCGACCCATCTCGCCGTCGGCACGGATTTGTTCGAGATCATCATTTCGGCGAGCTACGGAACTTTCACGCACGCGGTCAAAGGCAACGTCGACATTCTCATCGCGCTCGTCATGCACACGGGCGCGGCCATCGGCGCACAAATCGGCGCGATCTCGACGCAATATTTTGCCGGCCCGAAAATCCGGCTCGCGTTTGTGCCGTTGCCACTCATCGGCGCGGCCATCGTCATTTACACACTGCTAACCGGACACAAATTGTAAGATCGACATGAAGATTTTGATTTGTAGCGATGGCATGCCGGCGATCGACAACGCCATACGACTTACGGCCTCGCTCGCGCGCGCGACCACGGCCGAGACGACCTTGTTAGGCATCGCCGAAAAATCGATCGATGAAGCGCCCTTGCGCGAAGCGCTCAATGCGGAGGCGGAATTTCTGCGCGGTGAAGGCGTCGCTCCGGAAATCGTTTTGCAATCGGGCGAACCGGTCCGCCAGATTCTCGAGCAGACATCGAAAGCGAAATACGATCTCGTCATCATTGGTTCGCGACGCACGACCACGAGCGGTTTGTATTGGCGCACCGAGAAAACTTACGAAGTCATCAAGTTGATCTCGCCGCCCGTGCTCGTCGCTATCGGGGATTGCTCGGAATTAAAACGTTTACTCGTATGCACCGGCGGCCGGGAATACATCGACGACGCGGTCAAGCTCACCGGAAAATTTGCGGCCGCCCTCGGCGCATCGATCACGCTCTTGCACGTCATGGCGGAGCCGCCCGTTCTCTACGCCGACCTCGTCGCGCTGGAGGAAGATGTCGATCTTTTATTGGAATCGGGCTCGGAGCTCGGGCGTAACCTAACGAACGAACGCAAGCAACTCGAAGCGCTGGGCGTTTCTGTCACCGTGCGTGTGCGTCACGGCAATCTTGTCGATCAAGTTTTTGCCGAAGCGCGCGAAGGTAACAACGACATGATCGTGACCGGCTCGTCGCGCGCGCGGGGCGCATTCACCCATTACATCATGGGCGACGTGACACGACAGATCGTGAATCGCGCCGATTGTCCGGTGTTGGTGGCGCGTTCCACCACTGCGCGCTCGACCAACTTTTGGGGAAGATTGCGCAATGTTTTCGCGCCGGCGCGACCGGCCTAGCGCGTGACTGCTGCGCTCGGGCGAGCGTAAAAGTAGATGTCGATCTTGCGCTTGCCGCGGGAAGTGGCGGATGTAACTTCCCGCCCGCAGCGCCGAAGTAGCTCAGCTGGTAGAGCAACGGTTTCGTAAACCGTAGGTCACGGGTTCAAATCCCGTCTTCGGCTCGCCGATTCTTCGGCTCGCCGATTCTAAACTTTCAGCGTATCGGAGTGGCGTTCCTGCCAGCGATGAATTTCATCCGTCAACCGCGCGATCACATCCTTGTATTTCGCGTCGTTGTAGAGGTTGTGCTGTTCGCGCGGATCGTTCGTTAGGTTGTAAAGCTCGTTCTTGTCGATGTCGCGCAGGCAAAGTTTCCAACCGTCGGGCGTGATGGCGGCGCGGGTCGCTTCATGCAAGACCGCGTCGTTCGCCGGCATCATGTGCGATTTTTTGAAAACGTTATCCTTGCCGTTCCATTGCAGGAAGATCGTCTCGGCCGATTTCGATTCGCCTTGCAGCAACGCGGCGCGGCTGGCGCCGGCGCATTGGTCGTGATGCGTTTTGCCTAACAAATCCAGCAGTGTCGGCACAAAATCGATGTGGCTGACAGGCTGGGTAATGGTGCAGGCGCGATTTTGCCCGGGCATTCGCACGAGATAAGGAACGCGGGCGGATTCCTCGAACAGAACGCATTTACCGAACAAGCCGTGCGCGCCCATCATGTCGCCGTGATCGGCGGTGTGGACGACGATTGTGTTTTGATCGAGGCCGAGTTGGTCGAGCTTGGTTAAGACACCGCCGATGCTGCGGTCCACTTCGGTGACGAGTCCGAGATAGCGCTGTTTAATCTTGCGATACGAATTTGTGTCCGGGGCGATCGTTTTCGCCTGCACCAATTGCCGCTGGCGATAACGCTCCGGTATATCGGGCCCGAAAAATTCGCGGAACGTCGGCTCGAGTTCGATCTGGTCGAGCGGATGCTCATTGTTGAGCGGACCGTTGTAAGGCGGATGCGGTTCGTAAAAAGCGACGAAGAGGATGAAAGGTTCGCGCGCATGTCGATCGAGAAATTCGCACGCTTTGGTCTCGAGAAATTTCACGCGCGAGAATTCGACCGGCTGCCGCGAGATAAAGCCCTTGCTGAAAATTCCATGCTCGCTCGCTTTCGGTTTTATTCCGTGCGCGAGAAGAAATTTGGCGTAATCGCTGATCTCGTGCGCCTCGCTCGTGTCGGTAACCTTCGTTCCTTTGCTGTCGATGATCGACAACCACTCGTTGAAACCATGTTGCGCCCGAAATTCGTCGCCGAGGTGCCATTTGCCGAGATAACCGGTGTGATAATCGTTATCGACTAACAACTCCGGCAGACAGAGCAGGCGCGGATTCAGGACGGACGAATTCCCGATGCAACCATTCCAGTGCGGCCACGTCCCGCTCAGCAACGACGAACGCGACGGCGTGCAGACCGGTTGGGTGATGTAGGCGCGCGAGAAGATCGACGATTGCGACGCGAGCTTGTCTAAATTTGGCGCAAAAGCGTGGCGCGATCCGTAACATGCGAGCACGTCCGCGCGGAATTGATCGGGCAGGAACACGAGCAGGTTCGGCTTGCGTGCGGATTGAATCGATTGCGCGCGCAGTCGCGGCATCAACATCAACCCGGCCGATCCCAGAGCCGCGTTTTTGAGAAATCTGCGCCGGCTGATTTTATTTTTGCCCACCGTAAACGGTTGCGGGCCCGAGGCGGCAGCGAAAGATCGACAAGGCCGCTTTCTCCTGTGCGACGCTTCGCGACAGACCCGGCCCGACGCGCAAGATCGACAACGTACTCGTGCCGCGGATGCGCCACGCGCGAATTCGTGAAAGAATCCGCCGCCGAATCGCGAAAGTAATGTGAATGCGCGCTAACGACCCGCTCCAGATTGATCCGCGATTTCAAGATCGCGAGCGTCAGCCCGGTCTCGATTTTCTTCGCGCGCTCGCCATCATCATCGTCGTCATTTATCACGCCGGCATCATGGGATTCCCATGGCCCGGCCGCGTGCATCGCTGGGGCTGGATCGGCGTCGATCTCTTTTTTGTCCTGAGCGGTTACTTGATCGGCGGCCAATTGCTCGCCCCGCTCGCGCAAGATCGACATGTACATCTCGGCCGCTTCTTCGCGCGCCGCGCCTTGCGCATTCTGCCGGCGTACCTGGTCGTGCTCGCAATTTATTTTTTGCTGCCGTCGTGGCGCGAATATCCCGACATGGCGCAACCGCTCTGGAAATTTCTGCTCTCGCTCCAAAACATCGCGCTCCATGGCGGCACCGCTTTCTCCCACGCATGGTCGCTTGCGGTCGAAGATCAATTCTATCTCGCGCTTCCTTTTACTTTGCTTCTGCTCAATCGCCGGCCGCGCGCCGCGTTCATCGTTCCCTGCGCCATCATCATCGGCGGAATTTTGTTGCGCACATTTCTCGCCTGGCAAAATCCGGCGGGCGACGGTAACGGCGTCTCGTTCCGCGGTTTCCAAGCGTGGATTTATTATCCGACCTGGACGCGTCTCGATCCGCTCGTGCTCGGCGTTGCGCTTGCCGCAATCGAGAAATTCCGCCCGCAATGGTGGAAACGCCTAACGAACATGTCGATCTTTCTCTGGCCGCCCGCCATCGGATTGATCGCGTACGCATTGTGGCTGGGCGAAACCGGCGACCTCACCGTCACCGCCTGTGTCTGGCAATTTCCCCTCATCGCGATTGGCATGGCGACGTTACTCCTCTTTGCCGTCAGTCCGCGATCGCCCTTGCGCCGATTCAAAATTCCCGGCGCCGAGTTTATCGCCAGCATCGCTTACAGCGCCTATCTCGTGCAGAAGCTCGCCATTCACGGCGTCACGCAAATCTGCACGACTAACAACATCGATCCGACCTCCGGATTTGCGCTCGTGCTTGTCGAAGTTTGCGTTTACCTCGCGGCCACGATTCTCTTTTTCGCGGTCGAGCGTCCGTTTCTGCAATTGCGCCATCGCATCGCGCGCCGCGAAAAATCGGCTCGTTAGGCGCGGCCCCCGTCCTGCACGCTCAATTCCCAGCGATAACCGTCCGGATCGTGAAACCAGATGCCCATGTTTTTCGATCCCGGCGCTTCCGGACCGATCTCATGGCCCGGATCTTCAAGATCGACATCTACCTTTTGCAAATGCTTCAGCGCTTTGCGCAACATCGCCATGCTCGGGAGATGGAACGACATGTGATCGAACGCTCCGGGATGCGACACACCTTTGTGCAGCGCGATCGTGACGTTCTTGTTCCCGATCGCGATGCCGCCGTCGAATTCGAATTGCGTCTTCAATCCGACCGCGCGTTCCCACCACTGCGCGCTTTTTTTTGGATTGCGCACGGCCAATCCGAAATGTCCGACCTGGCCGATCGTGAACGGCACTTTTCTTTTCTTCGCCATCTCTTTTTCTGTAGCGGCGGTCTGTGACCGTCGCAAATTTCATCATGCCAAGAAAACAACGTGTCGCTCTTGTCACCGGCGCGAACAAAGGAATCGGTTTCGAAGTGGCGCGAGAGCTCGCGCGCAAAGGTTGTCGCGTCTTTCTCGGCGCGCGCAACCAGGACGCCGGCGAGGCCGCGGCGAAAAAACTTCAGAGCGAAGGCGACGTGACGTTTCTCAAGATCGACATCAGCAAGATCGACAATGTGCGTCGCGCGGCTAACGAATTCGCGAAGGAAAGCGATCGGCTCGACGTGCTCGTGAACAACGCCGGCATTCTGCTCGATGACGACAAAGACGTGCTCACGGTCACGCCGGAAATTTTCGAGACCACCATGCGCACGAACGCACTTGGCGCGCTCATCGTCTCACAAGCGTTCGTGCCTTTTTTGAAAAAGAGCGATGCCCCGCGCATCGTGAATGTTTCCAGCAGTGGCGGCCAATTGACCGATGGCGCCGATGGTTGGGCGCCGGCCTATTGCATTTCAAAGACGGCCTTGAACGGCGTCACCGTTCAGCTCGCCGCCGCGCTCCCGACGTTCGCGATCAATTCCGTTTGTCCCGGCTGGGTCCGCACCGACATGGGCGGAGCGAACGCGACGCGTTCACTCGGCGAAGGCGCGGCCGGAATCGTCTGGCTCGCGGCCGAGGCGCCGCAAAATGAGACCGGAAAATTCTGGCGCGATCGCAAAGTTATTCCGTGGTGATATCGCTGATATGTTCTCCCCGATCCGGGTCGCAATTTCGCCGATCTCTGCTATACTCCTTGATGTCTAAAGCATCTGCTGCCTTCACTCGTCGCGCGCCCGACAATATTTCCGAAGAACTTGTCGCGCTGCTTTCTACCAAGGGCTCGTTCGAATTCAAAGCGCTCTTCGATATCATCTTTCTTAATCTGCGCACGCGGAACGCGGCCAGCGGCGGAGAAGAAATGTTGCGTCTGCGCACGTATGAAAAACTACAGGGCTTGGTCAATCAAGGCGCAGTCACCCGCACTGTCTCCGGCATCACGAAAAAGTACAAAGGCGTCGCCGCGAAACTGACCGCGCTCAAAGCCGAGATGAAAATTTTGCGCACGCAATGGGACGCCAAGGTCCGCGCGAAAGCTGAAGCCGCCGCGTAAGATCGACAATCGACCAATCGGCGCGTTTTTTCGCTAGCGTGGATATTCGTCCGAGCCCTGCACCCAGATAAACGACTGGATGTCGATCATGTCGCGCGGGCGCAGATCGCGCAGATCGCGCCGCACCGTCGTCGCGAACTCGAGCAGACTCGCGTACGTCTCCCAGTTTGGTTTCGATTGATATTCGAAATCGAATCCGTATTTCTCCGCCGCGATCTTCGTCACGTTTGGTTTGAGGAAAATATGTCGGTCCGGTTGGGCGATGAATCCCCACACCGTCACCAGCGGCCAGGTTAGCACGCGCGTTTGTTTCCGCGGCAATCGCGCAACCGCGTCGCACCATGCGGTGAAGCGTTCTTCGTCACTTCCGCGTCCGTGTAGAAATTCGTAGAGCGAAGTCGCGAACAACTTCGCCCCACTTGTCGATCTTACCGCGTCGCGCAGCGCCATTTTCTCGAACGAGAAAATCATGCTGTGACGCGAACGCTGCTCCGCCCGGATGGCGCGGGCCGCGACCTCCGCATATTCGCCTTTTTCAAGCATCCGCCGGAATTCGGCGCGATTAAGCGCCTCTTCCCAGCGCGCGTGCGTTTCGCATTTATATTCGCGCTCCCATTCGAGGTAAGTTTCGTCGCGAAAACCTTTCGGGAAATACCGGAGAAATTTTTTGCGTGCGCGTTGCGCTCCGGACAATTTTTTCGCCGCCATTCTCCCTTTGAATCGCCGCAGCAGTCGATGTCGATCTTGCCGATTGTCGATCTTAGCTGAAATTTTGAATCCAAACCGACGCGCCATGCATCCAACGATTAAAGGAGAGTAGTCCCATGGAAACTTCCATCCCCGCATCGACCCCGCCGCCGCCATTACCCGCGAACTCCATCAGCGCATCGCACGTGCGCACCTGGAATATTCTGTGTCACGCCAGCGCGTTGCTCGGCGTCTTCTTTCATTTCCCCGGGCACCTGCTCGGACCGCTCATTATCTGGCTGGCCAAACGCGATGACTCGCCCGAGATCGATGCGCACGGCAAAGAATCGCTCAACTTCCAAATCTCGATGCTGATCTACAACGTCATCGCCGCCGTCTTTTGTTTGATCCTGATCGGCTTCGCGTTTCTCGCGATTCTTTGGATCCTGAACACGATCTTCGTCATCGTCGCGTCGATCAAAGCGAGCGAGGGAAAGTTCTACCGTTATCCGCTAACGATCCGGTTCCTCACGTAATGGCGACCGGCGTGAGATAATAGTCCACGTCGGGCTGTCAATTTCAGGTAGCTGTCGATTTTGCGTAGCCGCGGCTGTACGCCAATTTCCTTGTCCCACGGTTCACCTCTCGACATTATCACGGCCGATGTTTGCCGACGTCTGGCAGTACATTCCAGATATCATCAAGGAGGCCGCGACGAGCCCACTTGGGCTCCTCGCTTTGATGATAATCGCATTGGCGATCTTGGCGTTTTTCTTTTTCAGAGACGCGCCAACCAAAGTAAAGCTGTCCATCTTTTTGTTACTGTTTTTGGGCGTCGCGGTATTCGCGGCAAAGGTTGTTTCCAAAGCGAATGAGGTGGCTGCGTCACAGGCGCGTGAAAATACGCCCGCACCGTCGACCACACCATCGTCGACTGTTGGCGTTCCGGATGTTGCAAAACCAACCACAATTCCGGGAGACACCGGTTGGATTTTCGCAGGTTACTTTGACACTCAGACCGACAGATTCGTCGAAGGTCCATATGTCGAATCGATCAGCACGACTGGCCGCGGGTTTCGAAGATATATCGAAATTGGAGATACCATCCGACTCAAAGTATCACGTCCGGTGATCATCATCGGTTATAAGCAGACGTCTACTTCGCGCGCGTTAGAACATCCTCCGATAGTCGGGATAACTAGTAGCGATGACATGACCGGAGTTATCCTGCCTAAGGGCGCTGAACTCGTTGTACGAGATATCGCTGAAGGGCAAAGTCCAAACAATCCGAATGCCGCACTATGGCTTCGGGTTGTTCATGTGCCGCAATAACTCGCCTTACTCTTCAACCGCGATTGGGGCAATGGAAGTCGACGACATCATTTCGTATCACGATCTCGTTACGGAGGAGAAAGCCGCGCTGCAGAAGGGAATGAACTTCGGCGTTGGGAAGAAGTATTCCGTATTTCTAATGTCGTTGCGCGAGAACGCGCCGTACGCAGACGCGCTCGATCCAGCCACTGGAATGCTGACGTTTGAAGGTCACGATGAACCGCAGCGACGCGGCGGACCCAATCCGAAAGAAGTTGATCAGCCCTTAATGACGCCGCGCGGATCGGGGACGGAGAATGGAAAGTTCTTTCGAGCAGCGATGGATTTCAAAAGCGGCCTGCGCGCGAAGCCTGAACTGATCAAAGTTTATGAAAAGATTTCGCGCGGGATCTGGAGCTACAAAGGTTTCTTCGAATTGATCGACGCGAACATCGTTTCCAATGGGAAGCGCAAGGTATTCAAGTTTTCGCTGAAGCCCGTCGAGAAGAAATCATTCGGCCGAGTTGTCGATCTTCCGCACAATCGATTGATCCCGACGACGGTGAAGGTGGAAGTGTGGCGGCGCGACGGTGGCCAATGCGTCCAATGCGGTTCGAAGAAGAATCTACATTTCGATCACGACATTCCTTTTTCGAAAGGCGGAAGCAGTCTGACCGCCGCGAACGTTCGATTACTCTGCGCGAAACATAATCTCGAAAAGTCAGACAAGATTCTGTCCGTCGCGCCGTGGTTATTTGCTAGTGCGGCGGCTGCGTCCCACATTCACAAGTTGCCCGGCTAATTGCCGGCCTCAAGATGACAGAAAGTGAAAGTAGAAACTTAAATTAGAAACAATACGCGCCGATGAAATCTCGCTTCTTCTCAAAAGCCCCCGAGGGCACGGCCGTTCTCTTCTTCATCCAAATTTTTGCGACGTTGGGCTTCGCGGTCCTTTACTCAACGCTCGTCCTTTACGCGACGAAGCATCTGAATCTCGGGACGAAAGAGGCGACGGCGTTGATGGGCGTGTTCGGCGCGTTCAATTACGGGCTCCATCTTTTCGGCGGTTATCTCGGCGGACGGTTTCTTTCCAATCGCAATCTGTTCGTCGGCGGCATGGCGCTGCAAGTGATCGGGTGCGGTTGTATCGCGAGCGGGACGCTTCCGCTTTTCTATGTCGGGCTCGCGCTTTTTCTCACTGGCAGCGGACTCAACGTCACCTGCATCAACATGATGCTGACGCAACGGTTCACCTCGGACGATCCGCGCCGCGAAGGGGCGTTCCTCTGGAATTACGCGGGCATGAACGTCGGCTTCTTCGTCGGCTTCAGCGTGGCCGGTTATTTCCAGGCGACGGAAAGTTATTCGAGCCTTTTCATTTTCGCGACCCTCGGCAATTTCGTCGCGATCGTGCTGGCGACGGCGTCGTGGAAAACGTTGCGCGATCGCAACACGCCGTTGCTCGAAGTTTCGCCTAACAAGTTCACGACACGTCTCGCGGCCGGAATCGCCATCGTTATCGGTCTGGTGCCGGTCGTTTGGTTCATGCTGCAGCGACCGGGCAGCACGGAAACGATCATCAAAGGAATCTGCGCGCTGGTGGCGTTGACCTTGATTTACCTGACGATCACGCACGCCGATCGCCGCGAGAAACGGAACATGACGGCGTATCTCATTCTTACGATCGGCTCGCTCATGTTCTGGTCGCTCTATCAGATGGCGCCGAGCGGGCTGATGTTGTTCGCGGTGCACAATGTCGATCGCATGATCGGCCGGGTGGAGATTCAGCCGCAATGGATCCAGAACATCAACACCGTCTGCATCGTCATCGGCGGGCCGTTGCTCGCGTCGTTCTTCACCCGCATGCGCGCGCGCGGTTGGAACATCGACATCCCGAAACAATTCGCGACTTCGCTGTTGTTGATGGCGCTCGGTTTTCTCATTCTGCCGGTCGGGATCAAGCTGGCCGGCGCCAATGGTCTGAGCGCGTTCTGGTGGCTCTTCGCCAGTTACGTGCTGCAAAGCATCGGTGAGCTGCTCATCTCGCCGATCGGCTACGCGATGATCGGTAAACTCGCGCCGCGCCAATATCAGGGAATCATGATGGGCAGCTGGATGCTGGTGACGGGATTGGCGTCGCTTTTCGCCGGCGATTTTTCGGGAATGATTCCGGAACCGACGGGCGCGACAGCGGTGGCGACGAATCCCGGTTACGTGAAATTATTCGCGGAGCTCGGGACGGGAAGCCTTGTCGTCGGTATCGCGCTGGTGGTGTTGAATCCGTTCTTGCGCAAGCTGATCACGGACAAGGCGGAAGGCGAACCGACCGCGGTTGAGGCGGCGCCGACGACGGTCGGGCCGGCGGTACCGGCCGGGTCGATCGAGTAATTCGCGCGCGACCGCGACTCAATTACTTCATGCGATCGAACGTTTTACGCTCCTTGGCGCTAGACGGCCAAATTTGTGTGCCCGATATGATGTGTCGCTGCGCGATGGGCCGGCTGCAGAAGATCGACATCACGAAGAAACGATGAAGGGCAAAGGATGAAGGATGAAACGCGGCGCTAGTGCGTCGCGACGGCGGGCGCGTCGTTAGTCGTCGCGAGACGGCCGGTGCGTTGAGCGACGGTCCGCTCATCGCCCAATTTTTTTAATAGTGTACCAGTGGCCACTGCGGCACCGGCGAGACCAAGCACCGCCGCGGCCGGCACCGACGCCAGGCCAACGAGTCCGGCGCCGACAATCGTGGCCACTCCGCTGATCGTTCCAAAAGTCCGCATCCGTCGCGACTCGTTTTGCAATTGCTCGATCGTTTTGGTTGTCGTCGTCATTCCGTTGCTTTCGTGCGTGCAGATAATATACCAGTTGTGCCCAGCCCGACAACAATGGCTTGTTGGACGGTGGTGGGCGCGGTCAGCGCGAAGACCAGTCCGCCAAACAAGATTGATGAGAGGAGCATATCGAAGAAGACCTTGATCGGCCGCGCGCCCGTTCCGAGGTCAGCGCCGAGGGCCAGAAAAAGTGAGAGGGGTTGTTTGCCCTGGAGCCGATTCAGCGCGTACAAAACGAACGCGCCCAGAAAAGTGAACAGGGGCAGCTCCAAAAAATTCCACGCGGCAATGAGCCAGGGAGGAGGCATGTCGCGATGCTAACGCGCGGCGCAGAATCCGGTCAAGCCTAACGAACAACGTCGTCTGCGCGCTCGCGCAAGATCGACATCGTCACTTCATGCGGTCGAAGGTTTTCTGGAGCAACTCGAGATCCGATGCATTGCCAGTTTTCGCTCGCGTTGTCTCAATCCACTTTTTCTCCAGCGCATTTTTGGTCGGACGATCGGATTGATAAAAGACGCCGAAGACGCCCGGAAACGGTAGTTGCGCGAGCTTATAAGCAGCGAGCTCGTCGGTCACGTCGTGACGCAATTCGTCCTCGGGCGTGTTGTCCCATTTCTTTTCCTGGATGAGCTCGAAGCTGCCGCCTTTGCGCGGATCGGCCGGGTCGAAGACGTCGGGATAAAATTCGACGCATTCGCTCAGGCATTCGATCACGCTGAAGCCCTGGTGATCGAACGCGCGCTCAATCATTTCCATCATGTGTTTGACCTGCGTGGCGTGGGTGCGCGCGATGAAGGTGGCGCCGGCGCTAACGAGTTGTTTCATCGGATTGACCGGTTGATCGATGGCGCCGGTCGGGTCGGTCTTGGATTTGAAACCGATGGGCGAAGTGGGCGAGGTCTGCTTCTTCGTTAGGCCGTAAACGAAGTTGTCCATGATGAAGTAGACCAGGTTCACGTTCTTGCGCGCGCCGTGATTGAGATGGTTGCCGCCGATGGAGAAACCGTCGCCGTCGCCGCCGAACAAAAAGACGTTCAGGTCCGGCCGGGCCAGACTAATGCCGCTGGCGAGCGGGACCGCGCGGCCGTGAATGAAATGGGCGCCATGGCCGTTAACGAAATAGGGAAAGCGCGATGAGCAACCGATGCCGGCGAGGGTAACGATCTTTTCGTGATCGAGATTTCGTTTCTCGAGAACTTTGTAAAACGAAGCGAGCACGGCGAAATCGCCGCAGCCCGGACACCACGTAGGGTGATCGGCGGTGATGGCTTTCTTCGTTAACTTCTCGCGCGGAATTTCGATTGTGGTGGCAGGCGTCCCGCCTGCATCTGCAGCCGACACCGCCGCCGCTACAGAAGAAGTATCGCCGGAGCCGTTTGGTTTTGTTTCGTCAGACATAAATTAATTAGGAAAACAGGAACGCAGGAAAAGGATTCCGAAACTCTTTCCTCTTTTCCTGCTTTCCTTATTCAAGATCGACATCTTTATTTCGTTAGGCCTTTGCGGGCAGTTGCGCGGAATCGGACCGCGTTTCGTTCTCGCCGGACGACGCCTTCGCCGCTTCGGTCCCCGGTTTGGTCGGTGTGTTGTCGAATGCGCGATCGACCGCCGCAGGCACTTTCGCGGCGGCGCGCTTCGTCGCGTCGGCTGTCTCTGGATCTTTGCGGTCCGCGTTCATTTTCCTTTAGCCTTCTACCTTTTGCCTTTCTATCCCACTCCCTGCGGGACGACTTCCTTCAAGTGTTTCACGTTTTCCGGCGCGGTGCCGTGATGCTCGACCGCGGCGCCATCGCGCGGAATATTTCTCGCGTAAGTTTTGCCTTTGAAAACGTTTTCTAAAATCTCTTTCACGCGGAAGGTGAGTCCGTCGGTCTTGGTCACGCTCTCGATCTTCGATTCGCAATAGCGCGCCCGCAAAATCGTGGCGAGCTGTCCATAACCGTAAACGCCGGCATCGTTCATCTCGACCACGACGATGCGCTTGAACTTCGGCCAAATTTTTTCCAATCCGTTAGGCAACGGATGAATGTGACGCAGATGCAACGCCCCGATCTTCTCGCCGTGTTCGCGCGCGCGTTTCACCGCGTCGTGGATCGGGCCGTAGGTCGAGCCCCAACCGACGAGCAAGGTGTCGCCTTGTTCATCGCCATAAATTTCCGGCGTCGGAATGTCGTCGGCGAGCTTGCGCAATTTGTTGCGGCGTTTCGCCGTCATCGCCATGTGCATCTTCGGGCTGCCGGTAGGATGTCCCATCTCATCGTGCTCGAGCCCGGACATGAGCGGATATTTGCCGTCGAGAATGCGCGCGCCCGGCGGGACGTGTTGCGTGATTTGGTCTAACGGATATGGCTTGTGCGTTTGTCGCGCAGTCAGGTCTGGTTTCGGATCGACCATGATCTTCGCCAGGTCCGGTTCGTCGAAAGCTTCGATGCGGGTCGCGAGCGAGGTGTCGCTCAAAATAAATACCGGCGTCGAATATTTGCGCGCGATCCGCGCCGCTTCGATCGCGATGTAAAAACAATCTTCCACTGTCGCGGCCGCGAGCACGACGCGCGGGCTGTCGCCGTGACTGCCGAAGATGGCTTGATGCAAATCGCTTTGTTCGACATTCGTCGGCAATCCTGTGCTCGGGCCGCCGCGTTGCACATTGCAAATGATGAGCGGGATCTCCGCCATCGACGCCCAGCCGATCGCTTCGGTCTTCAACGAAATTCCCGGTCCCGCGCTGCCAGTAACCGCGAGCCAACCGGAATACGACATGCCGATCGCGATGGAGACCGACGCGAGCTCGTCTTCGGCCTGCACGAAAATGCCGCCGTATTTCGGAAGCTCGCGCCGCAAAACTTCCATCACACTCGACCAGGGCGTGATCGGATAGCCGGCGCCGAAACGCACACCGGCGGCGAGCAATCCGTAGGCGAGCGCCTGATTGCCGTCCATCGTGATCTGCGCGCGGCCGCCGGGCTTGTCGATCTTTTCGAATTGATAAAGTTTCGTGAGCAGGTTGCCGACGGGATAGGCGTAGCCGGCGGTGAAGGCCATGATCGCGGTGTTGACGATGCTCTCGTCTTTGCCGCCGAATTTTTCCTTCATCAACGCGACCAGCTTCTCTTGATCGAGATGAAAAATTTTCGCGATCAATCCGAGCACGAAAATGTTTTTGCCCTTGTCCTTGGCCGTGCCGCCGAGCGCTTCGACCGTCAGTCCAGTGATGGGGATGCCGACGTAAACAAATCGCTTATCGTCGAGGTCTGGCTCAACGTTGTCCGAATCGTAAAGGAGCACGCCGCCTTCGCGCAGAAAACCGATGTGGTCGTGATAACTGTGTTGATAAAACGCGACCAGAAAATCGGCTTCGTCGCCGGCCGATAAAACTTCGCCCGAACCGATGCGCACTTGGAAGATCGACGGCCCGCCCGAGATCGTCGCGGGAATCGTCATGTAAGTCATGACGTCCTGCGCGCTGCGGCCGGCGAGTCGCGCCAGAAATGCGCCGGCGGTTTGGATTCCGTCCTGCGAATTGCCGGCGAGACGGATGACGGCGTCGTTGATATTTTCCGGGCGAAGATCGGCACGATCGGGAACTTGAACGTTCGCCGCTGCGGATTGCTGCACCGCTGTGATGTCGGGGTTATTCGGTTCGCCCATTTCGGGCTAGAAACTTGCAGCTATTTTCCCGTTTTCGCCAGAGCAATCTCGCTCGACGCGAAATGAAGATGTCGATCTTGCGAGACCATCGCATCAGCCGTTCGAATTTTCACAAAACAATCGTTGCCATTGCGCGGCCATAATTGTCATACTCCGCCGAAATTCTAAGGCACACGCGATGCTCCAGCACGTCTGCCTAATCGTATGTTCGTCCGAAATGATTCTTCGTCTCGATTCGTTAGGCTGGCTTCGCTTATCGTTGCGCTCGGGCTGGTTCCATTTTCCGCTTTCGCCCAATCGATATTCCTTCCAGTCGCATCCACCCCGTACGATCGCCAGATGTTGCGGATTGATCCGATCCTCAACTGCAAAGCGTCATCGGTAGCGACCGCCGCTGCGATCCCGTTGCCGATCACAGTTTGGATGATGGAGCTCCGCGCCGTGCCCTACCATTATTCGCGGCATTGGCAGACGCCGGCCGAGCTGCGGCTCGCGCAGGAAAGCGATTGCAAAGGCAAATCGGTCGCGCTGTTTGAAGAGATGCGCAAAGGCGGCGCGCGAAATCTGCGCATCGTCATCGGTAAACGCCACATTTTCGACGCCTCCACGCACACCTGGGTGCAGTGGGACACGAGTGGCGGAAGTTATGTGCTCGATCCGACCTTCAACGAGTCGCCGACGCGCGCGGCGTTCCTCGATCCTTCGACGTATGTGCCGTTCTACGCTTTTGACGGCGAACATAAATACCGCGCGATGAATACGGCACTTGCCGCAAACACTCCGGCGATGATTAAACCGCAAATGCAAGCGGCCCCGACGCCGGCAATGGGCTCATATCGGACCGCGACGACGCCGTCCACGATGCGATTGGTTGCGACTCCTTCCGCTAACCACATCAACTATTCTCATGTCCAACAACCGGCAAGATCGACATCGACCTCCGCATCGTATGGCAAGGCCGTGGACACGCCGGTCCTTATTGCGGCGGAGCCGCCGAAGCCGGCGGTCCACAAAACGTCGAACGCGAAGCGCAGTTCGTCATCGCACGCGGCGCATCATCGCCGGCATCGCCATCGCGCTCACGCAGTGGCCGCTGACGGTTAGGCAAGATCGACAACTAACTTTTCGGCGATTGCGCTTCCGTCTTCGAATCGTCCGCGCCCGGCGCTTTATCGAGCCCGCGCCGTTTCAATAACGGCTCGATGTACGGATCGCGTCCGACAAAATTCTTGAACAAGCCGAGCGCATCGGCCGATCCGCCGCGCGACAACAACATCTCGCGAAAACGATCGCCGTTCTCGCGTTTCAATCCGCCGTGTTCCTTGATCCACTCGACCGTGTCAGCGTCGAGCACTTCGCTCCAGAGATACGAATAGTATCCGGCCGAGTAACCGCTCGAGAACACGTGCGAAAAATAAAAGCTGCGGTAGCGCGGCGGCACCGGCGCAAAATCGACATGCAGTTTGCGCAACGCTTCCGCTTCGAATGCCACCGCGTCCTGCGGGATTTCGTTAGGCTGCAATTGATGCCATGCCTGATCGAGTAACGACGCCGACAAGTATTCCGTCGTTTTGTATCCCTGATTAAATTTGTCCGCCTTGTCGATCTTATCGACCAGCGCCTGCGGCATTGGCTCGCCCGACTGGTAATGCTTCGCGTAATTCTTCAGCACTTCCGGCCAGTTCGCCCACATCTCGTTTACCTGCGACGGATACTCGACGAAATCGCGCGGCACGCTCGTCCCGCTGAACCGCGGATATTTTACGTTCGAAAACATTCCATGCAGCGCGTGACCGAATTCATGAAACGCCGTCCGCACTTCGTCGTGCGTGAGCAACGTCGGCTCGCCCGGCGGCGGTTTCGGAATGTTGAGATGGTTCGCCACCACCGGTTTGGTCGCGAACAAACCACTCTGCTGCACATACGCGTTCATCCACGCGCCGCCGCGTTTTGACGCGCGCGCATAATAATCGCCGATGAAAATCGCGAGCGGCTTCCCGTCGCGATCGAACACTTCCCACACCCGCACGTCCGGTTCGTAAACCGGAAGATCTTTTCGTTCCTTGAACGTGAGTCCGTATTCTTTGTTCGCGGCGAAGAAGACGCCGTCGTTGATGACGTGATTCAATTCGTAATACGGGCGCACCTCCGACTCATCGAAATCATATTTCGCCTTGCGCACTTTCTCCGAATAAAAATCCCAGTCCCAGGCCGCGATTTGGAATCCGCCTTTCTCTTGATCGACAATCGTCTGTTGCTCGTCGGCTTCATGCTTCGCGTTCGCGACCGCCGGCGGTGCGAGATCGCCCAGCAGCTTGTTTACCGTCGGAACATTCTTGGCGGTCTGGTCTTCGAGCTGATACGCCGCCCAATTGTCGTAGCCTAACAACTTCGCTTTCTCCGCGCGCAGCTGCGCAATTCGCAAAATAATTTTGCGGGTGTCGAACTCGCCTCCTTTCGAATTGCGCGCGAGCGACGCCTGCATGATTCGCTCGCGTAGATGTCGATCTTGCAACGAACCTAACAAAGGCTGCCCGGTCGTGTTCTGAAGCTGAATGACAAATTTTCCGTCCTTCTTCTCCGCTTTCGCCGCGTTGATCACGCCTTTCACCTGGTCGTCCGTCAGGCCAGCGAGCTCTTCTTTTTTCTCCACCACCACCGACGACGCATTGCGTTCCTTCAAAACATTCTGCTCGAAGTCCGCCTGCAACGTCGCCAGCTCGGCGTTCATCTTCTTCATTTTCTCCTTGTCCGGAGCGGACAACTTCGCGCCCGCGCGCACGAAATCCTTGTAGTAACGCTCGAGCAAATAGGCCGATTCCGGATCGAGCCCGAGTTTGTCGCGGTTCTCGTAAAGCTCGCGCACGCGGGCGAACAATTTCGGATTCAAAAAAATCGCATCGCGATGCGCCGCCAGTTTCGGCGCGGTTTCCTTCTCGATCTTTTGCCGCGCCGGATTCGTATCGCACGCGTTCAAATTCGAAAACGTCCGCTGGGCGCGATCGAGCAATCGCCCGGTGCGTTCGAGTGCGACGACCGTGTTCTCGAACGTCGGCTTCTCCGAACTGTTCGCGATCGGCTCGATCTCTTTCAACTGCTCACGCATTCCCGCTTCGATCGCCGGGACGAAATTCTCGTCCTTAATTTTGTCGAACGCCGGATACTGATATGGCAGCGCGCTCTCTTGCATGAGCGGATTATTGGAATCGGCTGCGCGCACGCCCGTGATTGGCGCAGCGCCGCACAATGCGCAAGCGAGGAGAAGAAATCGTTGTGGCATAAGAGCTAACTTTTCGGCAAGGCCGCGCCCGAACGCAAACGCCTATCGTCGCGCTTGCGCCAACTCGTCCGCGCGCTTCTGCTCGGCCCGCGCTTCGGTTATGTGACCAAGTTCGCCTAACGACAATGCGGCCTCGCGGTGCGCCGGCGCATGTTCGTCATCCAGCGCCAGCGCCGCTCCCGCATCGGAGAGCGCGAGTCCAAACTGTCGCAGACTGCGCAATGTCTTTGACCGCGCGACCAATGGCGCCGGATCGTCCGGACTAATTTTCGCGCGGCGATCGAGTTCGCCCAGCTCGCGCAATGCTTCGAGAGGTACATGTCGATCTTTCGCGCGCACCAGGTCTGCGCTCACCTGCAATGCCGACGCCTCTTTCGCACGGCCGAGATCGAGCAACGCTTCGCCGCATTGAATGCGCGCCCGCACCGACGCTGGATCGATTTTCATCGCGCGTTGGCAATCGAGTAAGGCGCGCTCCGGTTGTTTTCGGACCGTAAACAAACGCGCCCGCTCGAGCAAAAGATCGACATCGTTAGGCGCGCGCGCAATTTTTGCATCCAGCGCTGAGATTTGGGCGCGATCGCTCGCGCAGCCGGCGAGGAGCGCCGCCAACAAAATCGAAACCAAAAAGCGCGTCCGAATGCGGGATGATGCGCCGAACCATTTGCGCGCGCAACGTTGCTGCGGTTGGTTCCAATTTCACCGATGTCACGCGAATACACACTTCACGCCGCAAGATCGACATCGTCCATTCACATCAATTACGAAGCGGAGCTGAACGAACAGCAGCTCGCCGCCGTGACCGCGCCGCCCGGACCGCAGCTCATCATCGCCGGCGCCGGCTCCGGCAAAACGCGCACGCTCACCTATCGCGTCGCCTATTTATTGGAAAACGGAATCGATCCGCGAAATATTTTGCTGCTCACGTTCACGAACAAAGCCGCGCGGCAAATGCTCGACCGCGTCGCGAATTTACTGCCGATGGACGCGAGCGGGATTTGGGGCGGAACATTTCACTCCATCGGCAATCGCATGCTGCGTCGTCACGGCAGCGCCATCGGTTTCAACAGTGCCTTCACCATCATGGATCGTGAAGATCAAAAAGATTTGATCAACACCGTGGTCGCGAACGCGGGGATCGACCCGAAGGAAATTCGTTTTCCGAAGGGCGATGTGCTGGCGGAGTTGTTCAGTTTCGTTGTGAACACGGAGACGCCGCTGGAGGAATTGCTCGCGGAAAAGTTCCCGTATTTCCTGCCGCTGCTCGAAAAAATTCGCGACGTGCACGCACGTTACGAGAAAAAGAAGAAGGCGACCAACTCGTTAGACTTCGACGATCTCCTGCAAAAGACATTGTCGATGTTGCAGGAACACGAAAACATCGCCGCGTTTTATCGGCGGCAATTTCAGTTCGTACTTGTCGATGAATATCAGGACACGAACAAAATCCAGGCGGACTTGATCGACACGCTCGCGCGCGATCATCGCAACGTCATGGTGGTGGGCGACGACGCGCAGTCGATCTACTCATGGCGCGGCGCCAATTTCAAAAACATTCTTGAATTTCCGAAGCGTTATCCGGAAGCGCGCGTGTTCAAGATCGAGATGAACTATCGCAGCGTGCCGGAGATTCTGGAGGTGGCGAACGCGGCCATCACCGAAAACGTCGAACAGTTTCGCAAGAACCTCGCGCCGACACGCGAGTCGTTAGGGATGAAGCCGGCGGTGATCGCGCTCAATGACGGCGGGGAACAAGCGCAATTCGTCGCGCAGCGCATTCTCGAATTGCGAGATGAAGATGTCGATCTTAGCGACATCGCGGTGCTTTACCGCGCGCATTATCACGCGATCGAGTTGCAACTCGAGCTCTCGCGCCGCGGTATTCCGTACCAAATCACGAGCGGCATTCGCTTCTTCGAACAGGCACACATCAAAGACGTCGTTTCGTTTTTGCGACTGGTCGCGAATCCGCACGATGAAGTCGCGTTCAAACGCATGGTGAAACTCCTGCCCGGCATCGGCAATCGCACCGCCGACAATCTTTGGAATGAGTGGGACAAATCGTTAGGCGAATCGGGCGAACTGAAAAATTGGGGCGAGCGATTCCGCAAAATGAACGCGCCCGCGCGTTCCAAGAAATCGTGGGATCAGCTCGCGCACACCATGGATGAGATTGCGCCGAATGGTGAACCGAATCCGCCGTCGGAAATGATCACGTCTGTGGTCGAAGCGATATACGATGATTACGCGAAGGTGAACTTCACTAACTACGAGTTGCGAAAGGAAGATTTAAACCAGCTGGCCGCGTTTGCGCGCCAGTTCAAAAACCTGAACGAATTTCTCTCGCAGCTCGCATTGATTTCCAATGTCGATGCTGAAGCGGCGCCGAACCAAACCGGCGACAAAGAAGCGGTCAATCTTTCGTCCGTGCATCAGGCCAAAGGTTTGGAATTTCATACTGTCTTCATCATTTGGTTGACCGACGGGATGTTTCCAAGTTCGCGTTCGCTCGACACGCGCGAAGCGCTCGAGGAAGAACGACGTTTGTTTTACGTCGCGATCACGCGCGCGCGCGACGAGCTTTACCTGAGCTATCCTCACATGCGCCTGAACGCCGGCTACGGCGACATTTTCCAGCGGCCGTCGCGATTCCTGAAAGAAATCCCGAACAGACTCGTCGAAGACTGGAACGTGAGACGAGGTTGATTTCGCCACGGATTAACACGGATGAAACACGGATAAGCAGAATGCTGGAGATTCCCGAGGAACATCCAGACAAGTTGCTTCATCGCGATACGACTGAAGCGATCATCGGTGCCGCTTTCGAAGTGCACGGTCAGCTCGGCTATGGTTTTCTTGAGCGTGTTTATCAGCGCGCATTGCAAGTGGAACTCCTGCGTCGCGGCTTGACCGCGGAATTGGAAAAACGAATTCAGGTCCGATACAAAGATGTGGTGGTCGGAGATTACGATGCCGACCTGATCGTCGATGCTTGCGTCGCTGTTGAGATCAAAGTTTCGCCGCAGTATGACAAGCGCGACGAAGCCCAACTACTGAACGAGCTGAAGGCCACCGGATTAAAAGTCGGGCTACTCAGCAATTTTGGCCGCGCGAAAGTTGAGTACAAACGTCTCGTCTTCTGAATCCGTGTTCATCCGTGGCTAAATGAATTTGACGCCGGACAAAAAGATCGCGGGTGTGCTTGCGCCGTTGTTTGCCTTGCGGCGTGAAGATGATTTAGGAATCGGCGACCTCGAATCGCTGCGCCAGTTCATCGATTGGTCGAGCGACATTGGCTTTCGGGTTGTGCAGTTGTTGCCGATCAATGAAACCGGGGGAGACAACAGTCCTTACAACGCGATCAGCTCGGTCGCGATCGAGCCGACGACATTGCATCTCGCGCCCGGCTCGCCAGACGAACTGACGCGCGAAGATTTCGACGCCGAAGTTGCACATGTCGATCTTGCAAAACTTCGGCACGGCGCGGTGAAATATCGCGCGGTTAAGAAATTAAAAGGCGCCTTGCTCGAACGCGCGTTTCGAAATTTCGCCGCGCAAGATCGACAATCGAAGTTCGCAAAATTCTGCGAGGCGGAAAAGAGCTGGCTCGACGACTACACGCGATTTCGCGCGTTGATGGAAGAGAACGGCACCGAAGCGTGGGACAAATGGAAAACGCGCGACATTGCGCAAGATCGACAATCGCATTTCGCCGAGCGCCGCAAATTTTTCGCCTACGTGCAATGGATCGCGCACGAGCAATGGCGCGACGTCCGCCGTTACGCGAACGAGCGCGGCGTCGCCTTGATGGGCGACATTCCGTTCGGTGTTAGTCTGTATAGCGCGGATGTTTTTAGCCGGCCTAACGACTTCCGTTTGGATTGGTGCGGCGGCGCGCCGCCCGAGCCTTATTTCAAAGACGACGAGTTCACGATCAAGTGGGGACAGAACTGGGGCATTCCGCTTTACAACTGGGAGGCGATGCGGGCGAACAATCTCGCCTGGTGGCGGCAGCGCGTGCGCGGCGTGCGCGAGATTTTCGACGTCTTCCGCATCGATCACGTCCTCGGCTTCTTTCGCATCTATGCTTTTCCGTGGCGGCCGTCGCGGAATAAGGAATTTCTTCCGCTCACCCGCGAGGAAATGCTGGAGAAAACGGGCGGCCGCGCGCCGCATTTTTCACCGCGCGACGATTCCACGCCGGAAAACTGCGCCGCCAATCAGCGCGAAGGCGAAGAATATTTGCGCGTCGTGCTCGACGAATCGGGCGAGACGCGCGTCGCGGGCGAAGATTTGGGAACCGTGCCGGAATATGTGCGTCCGAGTTTACGTTCGTTAGGCATTGCCGGATTCAAAATTCCGCAATGGGAAGAGCGACATGGTTATTTGCCGAGCGGGGGCGCGTACGATCGCCTTTCGGTCGCGACCTACGCGACGCACGATCACAAGCCGGTGCGGGAACTTTGGGAAGAAGCCTCGACTTCGGAACAGGCGCGTCACGATCTAAACCAGATGGCGCGCTTCGCCGGTTTTGAAGCGCAGGGCCAGCCGGTCGATTACGAAAAAGATTTTTATCCGGCGATCATGCGCGCGTTGTTCGAATCGAATTCGTGGATCGCCATCGTCATGCTGACCGATCTGCTCGCGCGCAAATATCGCTTCAACGTTCCCGGCACCGCCGGCGCGGGAAATTGGACGCGACGAATGCAGCGGACGATTTCGCAATTGCGCGCGAGCAAAACCGAGCAACGTCGGATGGGCATCATTCGCGATCTGCTCGCGAAAAGCGGAAGAGTTTAGCCACGGATGAAACACGGATTAACACGGATGGCCGAAGAAAAAATCCGTGTTTCATCCGTGTCCATCCGTGGCTAATTAAATCATGAAGTCGCCAATCAAAGTCGCTGTCACCGGCGCCGCCGGGCAGATCGGGTACTCGTTAGTCTTTCGCATCGCTTCGGGCGAAATGTTCGGCAAAGACCAGCCGGTCGCGCTCCACCTTATCGAAATTCCGCAGGCGCTCGCCGCGCTCGACGGCGTCGTCATGGAGTTGCACGATTGCGCGTTCCCGCTTTTGCAATCGATCGTGCCCACGGCCGATCTCGACGAAGGATTTCGCGACATCAATTGGGCGTTGCTCGTCGGCAGCGTGCCGCGCAAGGCCGGCATGGAGCGAAAAGATTTGCTCGGGATCAACGGCAAGATTTTTATCGGGCAAGGCCAGGCGATCGAGAAGAACGCGGCCGCGGATGTGCGCGTGCTCGTAATCGGAAATCCGTGCAACACGAATTGTCTGATCGCGATGAACAACGCGAAAAAAATTCCGCGCGATCGCTGGTTCGCCATGACGCGGCTGGACGAGAATCGCGCGCGGGCGCAGCTCGCGCACAAAGCCGGCGTTGAGATCACGCGCGTGACCAACATGACCATCTGGGGAAATCACTCCGCCACGCAGTATCCCGATTTCTATAACGCTAAGATCGACAATCGCTCCGCCGCGGAAGTGATCGGCGATGAAAATTGGTTGAAGAACGACTTTATCGCGACCGTGCAACAACGCGGCGCCGCGATTATCAAGGCGCGCGGACTTTCGTCGGCGGGCTCGGCGGCGAATGCAATTATCGACACCGTCCGCTCGCTCACGAACGACACCGAGCCTAACAATTGGCATAGCGTGGCGGTTTGCTCCGACGGCAGTTACGGCGCGGACAAAGATTTAATTTCCTCATTCCCGGTGCGCGTGCGCGGCGGCAAATGGGAAATCGTCCAGAACGTTCCGATCAACGATTTCTCCCGCGACAAGATCGACAAGTCCATTGCCGAGTTGCGCGAAGAGAAATCGCTCGTGAGCGATCTCCTTGGGTAGGGACGTCGCGCTGCGACGTCCGGTCGGCGCAGCGCGCCGACCCTACCATTTCAGCTTCTCGCCGGTAATTCGCTCGAACGCTTCGACGTATTTCGCCGAGGTCTTCTCGATAATTTCCTTCGGCAATCGCGGCGCGGGCGGAGTCTTGTCCCAATCGAGCGTCTCGAGATAGTCGCGCACGAATTGTTTATCGAAACTCGGCGGACTTTGGCCGACGACGTATTGATCGGCGGGCCAGAAGCGCGACGAATCGGGCGTGAGCACTTCGTCGATGAGCAAAAGTTGATTGTCGATCTTGCCGAATTCGAATTTCGTATCGGCGATGATGATGCCGCGTTGCGCGGCGTATTCGCGGCCCGTGGAATAGATTTCCAAACTGAGTTTGCTGACGCGATCCGCCAATTCCTGCCCGAGAATTTCGGCGCAACGTTTCATGTCGATGTTTTCGTCGTGACCTTGTTCGGCTTTGGTCGAAGGCGTGAAAATCGGTTCCGGTAATTGCGACGCGAGCTGCAAACCGTCCGGCAGTTTGATTCCACAGACGCTTTTCGACATCTGATATTCCTTCCAACCAGAGCCGGCGAGATAACCGCGCACGACGCACTCGACCGCGAGCGGCTGCGTCTTCTTCACAATCATCGATCGGCCCGCGAGTTGGTCGCGAAACTTTTTTAATTCGTTCGGGAATTCGTCGAAATCGGCGGTGATGAAGTGATTGTCGATCTTGTCGCCAAATTTTTTGAACCAGAAGGCGGAGAGTTGATTCAGCACGGCGCCTTTATGCGGGATCGGATCGTCGAGAACGACGTCGAAGGCGGAAAGGCGATCGCTCACGACGAAGAGCAGCGTTTCGCCGAGATCGAACACTTCTCGCACCTTTCCGCTGCGGAGTTTTTTTATTCCCGGAAGATCGACAACTGATTGCGGCGAGGTTTGCATGTAGATTCTTTGCAATGGCCGGAATCGTCGTCAAACCGCGCGCGCGAATTTTACACGGACACGACTGGGTTTTTTCGAGCGAAGTCCTGAAAGTTTTCGGCAAACCGAACGATGGCGATGTGATTTCGCTGCGCGACGGGCGGGATCATTTGATCGGGAGCGCAATTTACAATTCGAAATCGCAGATCGTGGCGCGCAGGTTTTCGCGTCGAAAACAGGACCTCGATTTCGATTTCTTCAAGCGACGCATTGCCCAAGCGGCGGAATATCGCGCGCGGCGAGGAATCGATCCGCATCTCGGCCGCGTGGTTTGGAGCGAGAGCGATGGATTGCCCGGCGTGATCATCGATCGCTACGGCGAGCATTTCGTTTTGCAGACGCTGACGATGGCGATGGACCAGCGAAAAGAGCTGATCGCGAATGCGATTGTCGATCTTTTCGGCGATGTCACCATCATCGAACGCAACGACGCGCCGGTGCGGAAAGCGGAGGGATTGGAATTGCGAAGTGGAATTTGGCGCGGCCAGGCTTCGCCCGAAATCAAGATCGACATCAACGGGGTAAAGTTCGATGTCGATCTTCTACGCGGGCATAAAACGGGATTTTATCTGGATCAACGCGCGAATTACAAAATCGTCGCCGGCTACGCCAAGGACCGGAGCGTGCTCGACTGTTTCACGAGTCAGGGCGCGTTCGCGCTGGCATGTGCGCGCGGGGGAGCGGCGGCAGTGGTCGGCGTCGATGCGAGCGCGGAAAGCATTGCGGTCGCGAAAGAAAACGCGAAACGCAATCAAGTCACTGCCATGTTCATCGAGGAGGATGTGTTCGCGTTTCTGCGCGCGGCAGAAAAAGCGGAATCGGAATACGATTTGATCATTCTCGATCCGCCTTCGTTCACGAAAGTACGCGGCGGATTAAGAGATGCGTTGCGCGGTTATCGTGAATTGCATGTGCGCGCGTTCAAGTTGCTCTCGAAGGATGGAATACTGGCAACGTTTTCGTGTTCCCATCACGTAAACGAAACGGCGTTCGCGCAAACGATCGCGGATGCGCTGGTCGATGCGCGACGATCGGCGCGCAAATTGCGGCGCGTCGAGCAGGCGCTCGATCATCCGGTGCTGCCGACGATTCCGGAGACGGAATATTTTAAAGGTTTTCTATTGGAGATGATGCCGGGGCGGTAGTTGTCGATCTTGCGAAGAAAATTTTCGCCGGAAAAGTCTCGCATTCGTTCCGTGCGCTAATTACTGTGACGCTCAGCAGCGGCTGGTTGATGCGAAAGTTTGAAATGCCCGAAAAAATTCGACCGATCGAACAGATGCTGGAACTAAGCGAAGAAGAATCGATGAGGCCGGAACATCTGGATTCCCAGGTGCAAAAGGCGCAGGAGCAATTGCTCCAGCTGAAACGGCAGCAGGAGCAGATTGAAAAACAAAAGCGCGAGCTGGAAGAGTTAAGCCGCAAACAGGAGGAGCTCGAGCGCGGTCGCGCGGAGATGACGGAAAAGTTCACGCGTTCGCTCGTGATTTTGGAACGCGAAGCCTACGATGCGCAAAAGAAACTCGAGCAATTGCGGGCGACGCGAGAAGGTTTTGCGCAACATTTGGAATTGATCGAAGCGATCGATCCGAAGAGTTGGAATCCAGCCGACCTGCACAAGGAATTGAGTCGCGCCTTGAGCACTGTGGACGATGCGCGCGCGGAATTTACACAGGCACGCACGCGATTGCAGGCGACAGACGAGGCCAGCACCGATGTCGGTCTTCCCGAAGCTGCGCCGGACGTTTCCGACATGCTCCATCAACCCGGCGATTTCGGGAAATGGTTCAAGATTGGACTGGCGTTTAGTTTGCCGCTGATCGTTTTTGGGACAATCGCGCTTCTCATTTTCTTTTTCGCCGCCACCCGGGTGCCGTGATCGCGCATGCTCCGTCGCCCGAGTAAATCCGCCACCGCGCTCGACCTAACCAAGCAACAACTGGCGCAAACCGAAGCGGAGTTGCGTGCGCAGAAGGAGAAACTCGAGCAATTGATCGCGGACGCGCCGCGAGTCGCAGAAGAAGAAGCGCGGCGGAACCGGGAAGACTTGCGACGGCTGGCCGGCGCGGAGCGGACGCGGTTGGATGTTTCGCTCGCGGTCGAAGACAAGCGTTATCACGATTATCGTGGGAGCGATCGGCCGGTGGGGGCGTTGCGCAAACAACGGCGGGAAGGGCAGATTATTTTTCTCGTGCTCGTGATCGCGCTCGCAATCGCGATGACGTGGTTGCTGACCCATCTGCAGATTTTTTGAGATGGACGTCGAATACGTGGCGCGGTTGGCCCGAATCGGCCTAACGAGCGAGGAGAACGCGCTCTTTCAAAAACAGCTCGGCCAGGTTCTGCGGTACATCGACAAGTTGAAGGAAGCCGATATCAGCGGCGTGGAATCGTCGGCGCACGCCGTGCCGATGTTTAACGTGCTGCGCGAAGACGAACCGAGACCGGGATTGACGGTGGAAGAGGCGCTGAGCAACGCGCCGCGCCAGGCAAACAATCTTTTCATCGTTCCGAAAGTCGTGGAATGAGTCCGGCGGAATTGCCGGGCCTAACGATCACTGGATTGCGCGAATGCCTCCGCACGCGCGACGTATCGCCGCGCGAAGTGATCGAGGCGTTGCGCACTCGCATCGAGGATGTCGATCCAACGATTGGCGCGTATTTGTCGATTGATTTCGACGCCGCGCTCAAGGAAGCGGAAAAGGTAGATGTCGATCTTCCGTTAGGCGGAGTACCGATTGCGATCAAGGACCTGATCAATGTTCGGGGTCAGTTGTGCACGTGCGGGTCGAAAATTCTGGCGAATTACCGCGCGCCCTACGACGCGACCGTCGTGCAAAAATTACGCTCGGCGGGAGCAATTCCACTCGGCAAAACGAACATGGATGAATTTGCCATGGGCTCATCGACCGAGAATTCCGCATTCAAACTGACGCGTAATCCGTGGGACATATCGCGCGTGCCGGGAGGCTCGAGCGGCGGCTCGGCCGCGGCGGTGGCGGCGGATCTCGCGTTCGGTTCGTTAGGCACGGACACGGGAGGTTCGGTGCGCGAACCAGCCGCGATGTGCGGCGTGGTGGGATTGAAGCCGACTTACGGACGCGTGTCGCGTTTCGGTGTGACGGCATTCGCGTCATCGCTCGATCAGGTGGGGCCGTTCGCGAAGACGGTGCGCGATTGTGCGCTGCTCGCGAGCGCGATTGCCGGTGTCGATCCGCAGGACAGCACAACGTTACCCGCAGACGTGCCGGATTATTCTCGAAATCTCGATGTCGATCTTACGAGAGTTCGGATCGGCGTGCCGAAGGAATATTTGATCGGCGAAGCGCTGGATGAACACGTTCGCACGGCGATCAACGCGGCCGTGGAAAAGTTGCAATCGCTCGGGGTCGAGATTGTCATGTTGTCGTTACCGCACACCGAGTACGCGATCGCCACCTATTATATAATTGCGACGGCGGAAGCGTCGGCGAATCTGGCGCGGTTCGACGGTGTGCGTTACGGCCAGCGTGCGGAGAACGCGCACGATATTTTCGAACATTACACCCGCACGCGTGGCGAAGGCCTCGGGGCGGAGGTGAAACGGCGCGTGATTCTCGGCACCTATGTGTTGAGCTCCGGTTATTACGATGCGTATTACGCGCGCGCACAAAAAGTGCGTGAGCTGATTCGGGGCGATTTCGCGAACGCGTTCGAAAAAGTCGATGCCATTGTTTCGCCGACGACACCAGATATTGCGTTCAAGTTTGGCGAGCGCTCGGCCGATCCATTGAAAATGTATCTGGCCGATATTTTCACGAACGCGGCGAACCTGACCGGCATTTGCGGCATCAGCGTGCCGTGCGGTTTTGCGCAGGTGGAAGATCGACAACTACCAATCGGCCTGCAGTTGTTAGGCAAAGCGCTCGACGAGCAACGGATTTTGCAAATCGCGCACGCCTACGAGCAGGCGACCGATTGGCATAAAATCGCAGCGCCGCTAAGCGCGCGCAGATAAATGGTATTGGCTGCGATTAATCCAGCGCGGCCGCTTCCGCGTCGCGGCCTTGCAGCTCGAGAATCATTCGCCGGATGTGCTTGTGTTCCGCATGCGGCGCGAGCAGGTGCAGACTTTGTTCCGGATCGCCCCAGTGTAAAACCTGGATCGGCTCCTGGCGGACGCCCCACGTATTCATGTCGCGCCGGCTTGCCATGTAGAGATCGATCGTGTTCCGACCGCTCAAGGCCCAGCCGTAATCGTCCACGCGATAAATTTGTCCGGTCGATAGCAAACGAAACGTCGTGCCCGCCGGCCATCGCGACCAGTCTGCCGCTGCGCTGCCGATGCGCGGAGTCTTCGCGATCGCGACTCTCTTCCGGCCGCGCGTCACTTCCGCGCGATGAATCGCCGCTCCGGCGGAATGCAATTGCCCGCCGAGCGCGTTGCTCGAACCGTAGGCGCGATGATCCGATTCGCTCGACGTGTACGCAGTCATGCGCACGTGTTGGAAATCGGTCTTCGCCATGCGCGATTCGAATGCGGGAAGTGCGCGATGCGAAACGCCGGTCGGCGCGGTTTCGCAGCTGGTGAGAAGACTAACGGTTAACGCCGCGAGAACCGCGGCGACGACGCTGAAGGGAACTTTGGTTAGGCTCAAGGTAGATCGCCGGGGTTATTAACAGTTATTCACAGGCTTCTGCAACAACTTTTTAAGTAATAATATACTTGACTCACCAGTGCCTCTCACGTAGTTTCGGGGTATGAAAGCAAAGAAAAAGGAAGCGGGCGCGTTCCCTGAAACGCTCCACGATGCGATCAAGTATTTCGCGGACGAAGATCGCGCCTTGGATTTTATGAAGTCGATTCGCTGGCCTCGCGGCATCGTCAAATGTCCTACGTGCGGTTCGAAAGACGTTTCCTTTTTGGCAACGCGCCGGATGTGGAAATGCAAAACTGCGCACGCTAAACAACAGTTCTCTGTCAAAGTCGGAACGGTTCTCGAAGATTCGCCTATTAAGCTAGAGAAATGGCTTTGCGCGTTTTGGCTGATTGCGAACGCAAAGAACGGAATCAGTTCCTACGAATTGCATCGCTCCATTGGCGTCACGCAAAAGACCGCGTGGTTCATGTTGCATCGCATCCGTTTGGCAATGCAGAACGACTCGACCGAAAAATTCTCCGGCAGCGTTGAAGCGGACGAAACGTTTATCGGCGGCAAAGCGCGCAACATGCACGCCGACAAACGCGCGCACATCAAGGGTGGAGGAACGGTCGGGAAAGTTGCCGTGATGGGATTACTTGAGCGTAACTCGCCTGACAAACACTCGCGCGTGAAATTGCGAGTCGTTAGGAACGTGCGCCGGTCGCAACTGCAAAAGGAGATTAAAGAGAAAGTGGTGGAGGGCTCGGAAGTGTTCACAGACGCGCTCAAGTCTTATTCGGGTTTGGAGAAGCAATACGTCCACCAAGTGATCGACCACGCGGAGTGCTACGCGAAAGGACGCGTCCACACGAATGGACTGGAAAACTTTTGGAGTCTGCTCAAACGCGGACTCAAAGGGACGTATGTGAGCGTTGAGCCTTTCCATTTGTTCCGCTATCTGGATGAACAGACGTTTCGGTTCAACGAACGCAAAGACAATGACGCTGGCCGATTTATTAAGGCCACGCGAGGGATCATCGGGAAGGGACTTCGCTATGTGAAGCTCACCGGAAAAACCGTTGGTCAGGGACTTCCACAAACGTCAAAATCGTGGCTCACGGAAACGTGGTTGCTAAATCATCTAGGATTCACGGACTAAAACTGCCCCGCTGCCAATACCCAGTTCGGCGAAAGCCGCCTTTTTCTAAACAAAAAAAGACCTACGGGCGTCTATTCTGTAGCCGGAAAATTTGGTTTGCATAAGGGGGGTTGGCCTGTTCAGACTCCCACGCCTTGGCAAGCCATTGTTATCCGTGGGAAAACATGATAAAGTTAAACATCAAATACTCGGTGGCGCGGGCGATGCTAGCCTATCATTCGATGACATTTGTAGCTGTTTGGCGCACCATGGATTTCAGCAACGGATTAAGGGGAGCCACCACATTTTCACGCGAAAAGGGGTGGTAGAAATCATTAATTTGCAGCCTGCAGCCAATGGCAAAGCGAAACCATATCAGGTGAAGCAGGTGCGAGGAATAATGCTCAGATATAAGATATGAATTTGGAGTATTCGGTCGTCATTTATTGGAGCAAGGAGGACCAAGCGTTTCTTTCACACGCCCTCGAACTGCCTGGGGCTATGGCCGATGGAAAGACGAAGGAGGAGGCGCTTCAAAACTTAGAAGTGGTGATTGGCGAATGGATCGAAACCGCTAAGGAGGAAGGTCGAAAGATTCCTCCACCTATGGATGCGGCAGAACACCAGCGGTCGTTCCAAGAATTTAGAGAAAGCGTAGAGCAGTATGTTAAGCGTGAGGTAGAAACCGCCGTTAGCCGCGTCTTGCAAGATATCGCCCGATCGCAAAATGAATTGGGAATTTGGGGCAGTTCTGTATTCGTAGGCGGGACGGTTCAGAACGATCCCTCTGAACGCTGGAAAATAATTGGCGGACGGTAATCTCAGGGCTGGCTCCTGCAAGGCTTTGTCGGTTTCTTGACGTAATTGACCGCGTTTCTGTGTCTTGAAAGAGACATCAGCGCGCCGTAGCGTCTTAGCCGTGAGCGAAGCCAATCCAGCGGCATTTAATAACTTCCGACATCTCACCAAGCAGGTGATGTCCATTCCGAAATCGAAGATCGACGCGCGCGAAATCAAATATCAAGCGGCGCGCAAGACAAAGAACCACAAGCGGCATCGTTAAGGTGGTGGAACCAACTTGGGAGGTGTGACGCCAGTGATCTGCTGGAGCGTCTGACAGAACACCGTCGTATCCGCGAAGTAATTTGGATACGCTCGGCGGAGTGCCTTAAGATCGCTGACTGCCACGAGTACCACATCAGATTCTTCTCTACCTTCAAGAATGTTTGCGTCCTGTGTCGCGGTACCGAGTTCCGTAGCCTTGTAGGGCCTGATCTGGAGTTGTCGCGCCTCAACGTCTAAATCGAGCAGGTAATACGCGGCGGGTGGTACTTGTTTCGCGCCCATCGCCGTCAAGCCCATTGCAAACGCTTCCAAGTGCCAAATTACGTTTAACTTTCGGGCGTGAAATTTAATCTCCTCGCGCAATTCTGAAAGGTTCTCCGGCGTACCATCCACAGAGACTGTTTTCTCTAAATGCGCAATGTAAGTGCCCATTAATGCAAAAAAGCGGAGCCATTCTTCTTGACCCTGACTTGACTTCAACGCTTGCCCTAAAAAGGTGCCAACGGTTTCTACTGCTGTTGCCCATGCATGTTGCAGAGGTGATCGAATTTGAATTTCAACCTTGAGACCGTTGTACGTGTCGTTTTTATCGCTGAAGTACGAATAGATTAAATGAACGCCGCGATAACCGCTCGCTCTTGGCTTGGCGATGTAGTCATCAATTGGCAGGAGTTTATGTTTAAGGTCACTGCGCTTATACACATCGACCAATTCGTTAACGGTTTTCACCGAACTCATGACGGCGCGACAGCCCGCAATATCTTGCATCTGCGTAAATCGCATCTGCGGTTGATTCCGAAGCTTCGCCAGAATCGATTTTAGCCGCTTCCGCCGTTCAGATACGATTGCCTTCGCGTAGATTGATTTCGCCTTACCCCGAAGCGTGACTTTAAAGGTATTGAGCGGGAAAAAATGAGAGTTGCGCCAATTATCAACAATTTCGCGAGACCTTATGGACGGTTCATCAGTTGCAACCAATTCGCGTGCGGCGGCGTTGACAGTTTGCCGATCAAAAACGGGCTGCGACCAATACATACCCCGAAACCATAAACCTACTGGCACTGGTGAGCCAAGTATATTATTACTACTTTTTAGCAATCTTCGCCCCGGCGGCTACACTCGTTCCATGGTCGCCGAATTCGAAAAACAGCTCGCGGGCACGTTGGCAGAGATTAAAGCGCAAGGTCTTTACAAAACCGAACGCATCATCACTTCGCCGCAGGATGCGAAGATCGACATCGTCGGCGGCAAGCGCGTGCTCAACATGTGCGCCAATAATTATCTCGGTCTGGCCGATCATCCCGAGCTCATCAAAGCGGCCAAGGAGGCGCTCGACACTCACGGCTTCGGCATGGCCAGCGTGCGTTTCATTTGCGGGACGCAGGACATTCACAAGGAACTGGAAAATGCCCTAACGAAATTCCTCGGCACCGAAGACACCATCCTTTATCCGAGCGCGTTCGACGCCAATGGCGGTTTGTTCGAAACCATTCTTACCGACAAAGATGCGGTCATCTCCGATGAATTGAATCACGCATCGATCATCGACGGCATTCGTCTCTGCAAAGCGCAACGGCTTCGCTACAAGCACAACGACATGGCCGACCTCGAAGCGAAACTCAAAGAGGCGGGCAATGCGCGCACGAAACTGATCGCGACCGACGGCTGCTTCTCGATGGACGGAACGATCGCGGACTTGAAGGCGATTGTCGATCTTGCGCAGAAATACAATGCCCTAACGATGATCGACGACGCGCACGCCAGCGGATTTCTCGGGAAGACGGGCCGCGGCACGCACGAATATCGCGGCGTCATGGGCAAGATCGACATCATTACCGGCACGCTCGGCAAAGCGCTCGGCGGCGCCAGCGGCGGATTCACCAGCGCGCGAAAAGTGATTGTCGATCTTTTGCGGCAACGTTCGCGTCCGTATTTATTTTCCAACAGCGTCGCGCCGCACATCGTGGCCGCGACATTGAAAGCGCTCGAGCTACTCAGCGCCTCCACCGAACTGCGCGACAAGCTTGAGGAGAACACAAAATATTTTCGCGCAGCCCTGACCGAGCGCGGCCTAACGATCAAGCCCGGCACGCATCCGATCGTGCCGATCATGATTGGCGACGCCGCCAAATCGCAGAAGTTCGCCGCGCGCATGCTCGAGAAAGGGGTTTACGTCATCGGATTTTTTTATCCGGTCGTGCCGCACGGGACCGCGCGCGTGCGCACGCAAGTGAGCGCGGCGCATTCGCGGGAGGATTTGGAATTCGCCGTGAACGCGTTTGCTGAGACTAACCAAGAGCTGACGTAAGCGAACGCGCGCTCGCCGGTGTGTCGATGTCGGCGAGCAATTCGGGCCACCAGTCACCTTCGAGCCGGCGCAGCAATCGCGTTGGCACGTCACGCAATGCGTTAGCGATAATGTCCCGCTCAACCTTTGCAAGATCGACATCGGAACGTGATTGCTTGAGAAATGCTTCGATCGCCGAATACGGCGGAAAACCGTACGCATCCTCGCAGTTGCGCATCAATATTTCCAACGCCTCCCCCGGCGGCAACTCGGCACGAGCATCCGTGCCGCGTTGGATGATGAACATTTTCGATAGACGCGATTCGGCCGCGACTTCGATGCCCGGCAGCAGTTGCTCGACTGTGTACTTCGGCGGCGGCACGAGATATTGCGCGTAGGCATTGATCGTCGCCGCCGGCACTCGCGTTTTAGCGAGGGCGTGCGCGAAACGCCGGCCTTTGCGCGAATGAATCCGGCTTTGAAACGGCAGAAACAAACGTTCGTACCAAACCAGGCACTCGGTCTGAATTGCACGCACCGTGTGTGCGCTGATTGTCAACGGCTTCGGATAACTGAGCACATGTCCGTCCCGCCTAACGATGGTCAGATCATCCGCCAGAAACGCGGCCGACTTTGTCCGGCCGAGATGGCGAAGCAGTTGCAACAGCGTTGTGGTTTTGCCGGTGTCAGTGAGCGATGTAATGAGACAGGCACGATTCTCGATCGTTAGGCAGGCGCCGTGGACGAGGGCGTAGCCTTTCTCGACGAAAACCCAGCGCAAAACTGGTTCGACCACGTTCGTATAAAGGACGTGCGGCGACCAGCCGAGTAACGGCGATGCGACGATATCGACGCGCTCGTTCACATCGATGCGCGCGCGAAATCCGAAAATCCCGAAACCTTCGCTGTAATCGAGACGTCGAACGTGCGGTGGCGGTTCGCTTTTTGCGCGCGGCATTCCGATCGAGATGCGTAACGTCGGGCGCTCGATTGATTGCAAAACGCGGAATGGTTTGAGTTCTGGCAGACGCGCGGCGGAAACGATCGTGACGATGTCGTGGATGTTGTAGGCGTAAACTTGCGGGACGCGTTGCCAGATCCACTGGTTCGCGATGAGGTAACGCAGCGTCGTCGCCAGTCCAATGGAGAAGAGATTCGAAATTTGGTAGTGAATGCCGAGACCGGAAGTCAGCGCCCACATCACGGGACTACGCAGCAACAGCGCCGCGCCGTTCATCAGGAAAAACTGCAACAATCGCAAAAGAGGACTGCCCGCAATATTGCGGTCGCGAAAAACCCACAACTCCGAGAAGACGAAGTTCCACGAAGTAGATGCGACAGTCGCAACGGCAGCGGACCAAAGATAGTAAACGCCGAGGCGTTCGGTCACGAACCTGAGGACGAGAACGTTCACGAACAGTCCCGAGACGCCGATCAATGCGAACTGAAAAAAGCGAACCGGGATGGCCTGGCGCGTGAAAACGCGCCGGCGAATCGCGTCACCAGTCTTTAAGCGCCAAAACATCCAGGACATAATCTTTCGCGGGAAAGAAGGATGGCGCTTTTAGACGACTTGGGAATCGATTTCAATGCAATCCGCTATGACACAGACCGACGATGTCGATCTTAGCAACACGCCAGCGAAAACCGATTTTCTGAAGCGGGCAGAATTTTTCGTCGCGCTCCTGCTTTCGCTCCTCGTGTTTTTCCTGCTGGTTGTGCGCGCGCAACACGCCGGTGCGTTGTGGCGGGACGAATGCACTTCGATGCGATTGGCCGAGCTAACGACCGTCGAACCGTTGCGCGATCGCCTGCCGTACACGCTGCTCTTTCCCGCCATTGTTCGTATTCACACGGCGTTGTTCGGCGCGAGCGACATGAGCATGAGGATCTTCGGCGCCGCGGTTGGCGTTTTGTTCATCGGTATCGCGTGGATCAACACGCGCGTGATGCGAACCGGACCTCCGCTCGTCTTGCTCGCGCTCATCGGTCTCAATTCCACATTTCTAGTTTGGGGAACGAATGTGCGCGGCTACGGCCTCGGTACCGTCATCGTTATTTTCGCCGCCGGTCTCGCCGCCAGCCTGTTGATTCTTAGATCGACATGGAAGATCGCCGCGCTTTTGCTCGCCGGTTTGTGCGCGCCGCACTTGCTGGTGCACGACGCGCCGCTCATCGCCGCCATTATCTGCGCAACAATTATCATCAGCCTACTGCGCAAAGATCGACAACTAGCGTTCATCCTTTGCGCGGTCGTTGTCGTGATCGTCGCTGCGTGTTTGCCATTCTTCGGCGCAAGCGCCTACCGCGATTCGCATATCATCTTGAAATTTCGCACTAGCTTTCTTGGTGCCTGGCAAAGTTTGAAAATGGCTTTCGGCCAGCCAGTGCGTGTGACGTCCACTCTGTGGGCTGGAATCTTTTTCGCGGCCTTGATCGGCGCCATTTGGCGATTGCGCGAAACTCGGAGCGAGAATTCATCAACCGAACGCGATCTGTTTTGGTTCGCTCTTCTCGTTAGCGTCGCCACCGTCATCGGCTTTTTCGTCTTTCTGCGGCTTCTCGATTATTGGCCGCACCGTTGGTATTACCTGCCGCTTCTTGGCGCTTTCGCAGTGGCAATCGATCTGATATTCGATATCGCGTCGCGTCTTCGGCCGGTGCGTTGGGCGCGATTGGTTTTGATTAGCGCTGTTGCGCCGGCGCTGGCGTTTTTTGCGTGGCCCGCTCTTCTCGAGCGGCAAACAAACATCGATTTGATCGCCACCAATTTGGAAAACACAGCGACCGCCGACGACCTCATCGTCATCAACCCGTGGGACCACGGCGTTTCGTTCAACCGCTATTATCACGGCGCGGCCCCGTTCGTAACCGTGCCGATGATGGATGAGCACCGCATTCATCGTTACGACATGGTCAAAGCAAAGATGATGTCGGCCAATGCGCTCGACGATCTTCTCGAAAAAATCGCGGCCACGCTCGCGACGGGTCATCGCGTTTGGCTCGTCGGCGGCGCGCAATTGCTTCGGCCTAACGAAATCCCGCATTTGCTTCCACCGGCCCCGCAATCCGAATTCGGTTGGAGTAACGATGCGTATCGAAATTCCTGGTCGCAACAGTTAGGCGCATTCTTTCAAGCGCACGCCGGTCATCTCGACGTCACGCCGGCGCCGGGCGAGTACACTAACGAAGTCGAGAAAGATGACGTCTGGCTGTTCGAAGGTTGGCGCGAGTAAATCGCGCTACTGGTCGTGCAGCGCGATGCTGGAGCCAACCCAGGTTCTGTCCTTGTTGAAATTCACGCCCATCATTTTTCCCTGGCTCATGCGCACGAGATTGTTCACCAGAGTTGGATGTCGATCTTCCGCGGGCCAAACGAACATCATCCGGATCTCCGCTTTTGATCTGGGCCCGTCCGGAGTGACGACGAAGTCGGCGTAATGAACTTTCTTTTGCAGAATCCATTCGCGCGGATTTTCCAGCGCTTCCAATTTTTCACGCGTCGGATCCATTTCCACGCCGAGCCCGGCGAAGGAGTAGAGCGGCTTCAAAACGTAATTGTCGATCTTTTCGTCGTTCGGGAATTCGTTGGCGAAGAATGCGGGCGATGTGTGCGCGGTCTTCAGAAACGGCAGGGAATGTTTGCTGATGCGAAAGTACCAGTTCGGATGACCGACCCATTCAACGTCGAGCTCATCCTGAAAACTAAATGCAAGATCGACATCTTCCCTTCGCATGAGCTCATCGAAGATGACGCGGTTGTAAATTCGCTCGATCCGTTTGCCGTCGTGAAATAATTCGCGGCCGCGCTTTTCGACTTTCGTTACACAGACCGAACGAATGCCGAGCAATGTCTCGGTCGCGGCGAAATCGATCCGCGTTTTCTGTTTGTCTGGCTCGATCTCGAGCAACACCACATTCTCCGGTTTCGCATCGGCGATGATGGTGCGTTTCAAAAGATCGACATAGGCATCGTCTTTGATTCCGCCGAACGACGACGTCCAATTGCGCGGAATCGCCGGGAAAGCGTTGCGCATGCAGTGCAAGAGGAGCAATTGGAATCCGAACAGACTCGGAAAGCCCTGCAGCTCGATCAATCGCGGCGTGAGTTTGCCGTCGACTTCGCAAATGCCGAAATCGACCGCGATAAAATTTGGGTGGGACGTTTCGTTAGGCACGGCCAACCCTTCCGGGATGGCGTTGTGGGCATGACGCGCGAACTCGGGCGTGCGCGTAAGATCGACAATCTCATGCGCGGCGAGCACGACTTCGTCGGTGAATTCGCGCGTAAGAAAGATCGGCGTCTCGGAAACGCGAAAATCGGCCGGCCATTTTTCGGTTTCGTTCACGCACCGCAGGAGCGTCGCGTATTTGTCGGCCGTAAAGTCGGCGTTGAACTTTGCGCGGAGCTCAGGCTCCATCGCTCAGACCAGGAATTTGCCGGCGCGCATGACTTGCTCGCCGTCGAACCAGATGTCGAAATCGCGGCCGACACAATCGATGTGCGTCTTCGATTTCCAATCAGCGCCGGTGTGCTCGGCGTAGGGATGACCGAAGGCGATGTGGATGCCGGGAATTTTTTCGTCCTGCAAAATGTTTCCGATCACGCGCGTGCAGGCGGTATTGGTGCCGATGGCGAATTCTCCGACGCGGTTGCTATTTTCGTCGGTCGAAGTGTAAGCGCGAAAATCTTCGAGCAGCGTTTTGTGATCGCACGCAAGATCGACAATGCGATTGTCGCGCACGTCGATGGTCAGCGGCGCGTCGTGCAGATCGCCGTACTTGGCGCAGAGATAATCGCCAACCACGCCATCGACCACGAAGCGTCCATTCGTATTCTGCGGCGCGGTGAAAATTTCGCCGCCCGGCAAATTTCCCCATTTGTCGGGCGTAATGATTCCGCTCGTCTTCAGCCATTTTAGTTTCGGCGAAAACTCCGCTTCGAAATCCGTGCCCGCCGGTGTGCGACACGTGATGCGCTTCGCCGCGCGCGCGCGTTCGATCAAACGCTGGCTCAACGCATCGATCGCATTGAAATCGGCGCGCATGCCTTCGAGCATGATCTCGCGCGTGATGTTGACCATGTGACCGTGGCGAATGTGTTTCTTGTTCACGACGTCGCTCATTTGCATGCGCGCAGCCAGCTCGCCGGGCTGCGATTGCGCAGCGAAGATTGACACCTGCGATTGGGCGAGGTCGTCGAGAATAATTTGCGGCATATTCTGGGTCGGCCGCTCGGTGTAATCCTCCAACACGAAAACGGCGTGCTCTGATCCGACTTCTTCGACTTCGGCCTGCAACGCGACCGCGATATCGTATGTCGCCTGATCGGTGATAATGGTGATGCGCTCTTCCGGCTTTAAACGCAGACAAACGCGAATAGCGTTGCGCGCGCCGGGGGCGAGTTCCTCGTCGATGGTGTCGATGGTCAAACGGTCAGGCATTTTGAAGCGTTCAGATTTACGCGGAATTGTAACTCAAGCAACGCGCAAACCTTCATAAGTTTCAGCGACGATTTGATCGACCACGGACTTCATGTCGTGGGTGCGATGCCAGGTTGCGAGTTGTCGATCCGCGCCAGTGCCTTCGCGCATGATGCGTTCGATGTGCTGCATTTCGCGCCGGCTTCCGAGTTCGTCCACTTCCGTGGAAATAAATTCGAGCAACTCGTTCAGCAAACTGCGCTCTTCGACTTCGGTTTCGCGGCCGAAATCGATGAGCTTGCCGTCGAGTCCGTAGCGCGTCGCGCGCCAGCGATTTTCATCGAGCAAACGCCGGCGATAAACGCGAAAGGTCGTATTTTGGCGGAGTAGTTTGAAGAGTTTGGCAACCGTAGCCTGGATTAACGCCGCGATCGCGAGCGTATCGTCCACGCGCGATTGCGCATCGCACACGCGCACCTCGAGCGTGTCGAAAAACGGATGCAAACGAATGTCCCACCAGATTTTTTTTGGATTGTCGATGCAACCGGTCTTGACCAGGAGCCGGCAAAATTCTTCGTACTCGGCCAGCGATTCGAATGCGTCCGGAATTCCCGTGCGCGGAAAACGTTCGAACACTTTTAGGCGATAACCTTTCAATCCCGTGTCCTGGCCGACCCAGAACGGCGAATTGACCGAGAGCGCATAAATGTGCGGCAGAAAATAGCGCGCTTGATTCATGACGTGAATGGCTTCTTCGCGATTCGGAATGCCGACGTGAACGTGCAGACCGAAAATCAGATTGGCACGCGCGAGCGATTGCATGTCTTTCACGATTTCCTGGTAACGCTCGCCTTCGGTGATGAGTTGATCGCGCCAATGTGACAACGGGTGCGTGCCGACGGACGCAATTTTCAATCCCGCTTTGCCGGCGAGCTCGGCCAGCTTGCTGCGAAGATCGACAACGTGTTCGCGCGCATGATTGATGTCGGAACAAATCTCCGTTCCGAGCTCGACCACCGATTGATGCATCTCGGGTTTGATTTGTTCTTTGAGAAGAACTTTGCCGCCCTCGAGAATTTCCTGGATGTGCGACTTCAGCTCGCGCGTGACCGGATCGACGATCGCGAACTCTTCTTCAATGCCGAGCGTGTAGGTGTGCTCCTTCATTCGGTAGGGACAGATCTCCGAGCTGTCCCAAACTTCAGGCCTTGCCTGCGCAAAGACAAATTTTTGGGACGCCTCGGAGATGCGTCCCTACCATGTCGATCTTACACGAGCTCTTCGAGTCGCCGCATGTTCACCGCGGCCTGGAGGAATTTGCCCCAACTGCAATTATTGCGGCCGGGCACATGTTCGCGCGCTTTGCGGATGGCCATTTCGGAAACGGCTTCGACAACCCATTCGAAATTTGCCTGACCCACGGAGGCCGCTTCCGCATCCGGCGCTGGATTGCAGAAATCGATCGCCATCGGCACGCCATCGCGGATCGCGAACTCAACCGTGTTCAAGTCGTAACCAAGAAATTGATTTAGTCGCAACACGCCCTCCTCGACCTTTTGCAAAATCTCGCGCGGGGCCTGCCACTCCGTTTGATAGCGCAAATGATACGGATGGCGCGGCTCGTAGGGCATGATGCGCACGTTGCGTTGATCGATCGAGTAACAGCGGAAGTACATGTCGAACTTCACTTCCTCCTGCAACATCATGACGAGCTGCCCGGTCTCGTTATAAGCGCGGTAAAATTCTTCCGGATTGTGCAGGCGATAAACGTTTTTCCATCCGCCGCCGGCGAATGGCTTGAAGAACGCCGGCCAGCCGACGTAAGCAAAAATTTCCTCCCAATTCATCGGGTAGGCGAGATTGCGAAATGATTTGTCGCTCGTGTCCGGCGGCGGCTGGTTTGACGGAAGCAAAACCGTTTTCGGAACCGCCACACCAATCATGGTCGCGAGCGCGTTATTGAAAAACTTTTCGTCCGCGCTCCACCAAAACGGATTGTTCACTACCGCGGTGCCGCTAAGTGCAGCGTTCTTGAGCCACGCGCGATAAAACGGCACATCCTGCGAGATGCGATCGATCACGACGTCGTATCCGCACGGCTCGCCCTGGACCACCTTGTCGATCTTGACGAATTCCGCGACGACATCTTTGCCGCCGGTTTTTTGATTCACCCGCTCGACAAACGCCGGCGGAAAACTGTGTTCCTGTCCAAAAAGGATTCCGATTTTTTTCATAAGCGTGGTTCGTTAGGCCGTTATAACGCGAGCAACTGACATCGCAGCATGCCGATTTCCATTTGGGAATGCCAAATGAAAATCTTCAGAAGCGCGAGCACCGACGTGAGGATGATAGTACTTGTTCCACAATTCATTTCGAAATTTGTTCGTCGGATCCAGCCGTCGTTTCAGCTCAAAGAACTTTAAAGCATCCGGGTACGCTTTAAGAAATTGCTCGTCAGTAGCGTGCAATTGATACGGCAAATAATATGAACCTCCTAACGACGAGGCCGCGTCGATCAGATCTCGTGTCCACTCGCCCACGCGCGCTTGCGCGTCCGCGCTCGTGCCTTGGCTGTAATAAATAACGAATGCGAAGACTTCGGTTCGAGCCCACGCCAGCAGCGAGCCTGGATCTTTATTCGCGTGGCGAACAGAAACATTGACAATGCTCGGCTTGTATTGCCGGAAAACGTTTCTCATCCGGTTAACAAAGTCGTCGAAGTGATCAACTGGAACGAAATACTCTTGCAGCGCATAAGTGGAGACCGCGCGAGCAGCGGGCTCTAGTTCCGCGGCGTCGTAACTTGCTTCGTAATTTCGCCAAACGACCGGCTCATCGCGATAATGCATTGGATCGAGGATGTACTGCCGCAGCCAAGCGCCCCAGCGCCAGCGCGAAACCAACCAATAACCGAACCGCTCCTGTCGATACGATTTGTAAGTTGAAATGAGATGGTCAGGCACCGTCACCGGTTCGTCAGTTTTAAAAAATGTTACGAGATGTGCGGTTTCATATTTCGGCGGGTAAATGTCTGCATTGTGGAAAAGCGCATCCGCTGATTCGCGAATGTTAGAGAAAAAATATTCTTTGTAGTGCGATACGGCGATTGTGTCGGCGCGGCGCTTTAGTTTTACGTTGTCCGCTAAGTCGAGCGTAGCTTCTGTTATCACCCCCAGGCCGCCATAGCCGCCGATCGCCCCATAAAAGATTTCAGAATTGTGTTCTCTGTCCGCATTAACCACTGAGCCGTCAGCCAGGACAATGCGAATGGACTTTACGGATTCGATAATTGGTCCGTGACCAACATACCGGCCATGGGCGTTCACGGACAACGAACCGCCAACGGTGAAATTAGAATAACTTTGCATGATCTGAATCGACAAATTTGCCGGATCGATTCGCTCTTGGAGAGAACGCCAGCGCGCGCCAGCTTGCACCGTTATCTGTTTTTCGTTAGGCCGAAACGCGAGAACACCTTCAAAGCGTCGCATGTCGATGTGAAGAGAATGCTCGCTCGCAATCTGTCCGCCCATACTGTGCCGGGCCCCGCCGATCGAGATCGCGCCTTCGTGATTTCGGACTGCAGAAACGATTTCGTCGGTCGTGGTCGGCCTGATCACCTTGTCAACACGGATCGGATTCAGTTGAGTGACATCGGCAATGATTTCTGGATCGGTAGTAAACTCGTGCGGCGGGCGAAGGATCTCTGCAACGACGACGACGTATGCCGTTACTGCAGCAATCGCGACAACGATTGCCAGTCGCCGTAGCATTTTCATTGCGCGGTTTGTCTCAAACCTGACGTGGCAGCACCGTCACAAAGTCGACAGATAATACGGCAGCATCTCGCGCCAGTAATTCCAGTCGTGGCCGCACCATCTGCGGTCGTCGAGCCAATGCGCGATGCCTTTCGAATTCAAAATCTCGGACATGCGAAGCGATTCGTGCCGCGTGTTGTCCCATTCGCCCGTGCCGAGAATGATGCGCATGTGGTTGAACTTCCACGGATCGGTCGTGTTCGGCAGATATTCGTACGGGCTGTTGAAGTAAACGTTGTCGTCGTGGTAGCCGTCGAAGAAATCGCTGATGTCGAACGAGCCGCTCAAACTGATGAGATGACTAACGAGATCGGGATGGCGAAACGCGATGTTCGCGGCGTGGTAAGCGCCAAGACTTGCTCCGCTTACAGCCACGCGGTGGGCGGAAGCTTCGCGACGCGCATAATCAAAAACGTCGTTCACGATCACGCGCTCGTAAGCGTTGTGCGTGCGTATGCGATCGGCCGGATGAATCCCTTTATTGTAAAAACTTTCCAGATCGATCGCGTCCGGGCAATAAACCGTGAGCCGTCCGGCATCGATGTAATCGGCGACGGAACCGACCAGCCCAAAATCTTTATTCTGATAATAACGCCCGAACGACGTCGGAAATAAAATGAGCGGCAAGCCGCCGCCACCGCCGAAAATCATCATCTCGAACTCGCGGGTCAAGTGCGGTGTGTACCATTTGATGTAGCGCTCCTGCATGGTGTGAAAGATCGACAATAACGAGTGCGTCTAACGGCGGTCAATCGCGCGATTCTCAGCGTGGACAAGATCGACATCTTCGTCCATGAAACTCGCTCGCAAATGGGACAGCACACGCTCACCGGCAACATCCAAAAACTTCGCGGCTTCAAATCGAAGATCCTCGGGAATCGTCGCGATGTTCTCGTTTATTTGCCGGCGGGTTATCGCCGCTTCGCGCGCAATCGTTATCCGGTTCTCTATTTGCAGGACGGGCAAAATGTCTTCGACGCCGCCACCGCCTTCTCTCATGTCGAATGGTCGGTCGATGAAACCGCGCAACGTCTCATTCGCAAAAATTTGATCGAGCCGCTCATCATCGTTGCAATTAACAACACTGGCGAAGAGCGCATTCACGAATATGCGCCCACTCGTGGCGTGATCAGCGAAGAAGCGAAACGCAAAAAGCGCAGCAAAGGGCTCGCGCGAAAATACGGCGAGTTTCTCATTCGCGAGCTCAAGCCGTACATCGACAAGAAATTTCGCACCAAGCCGGAAGCGGAATTCACCGGCCTGGGCGGCTCGTCGTTAGGCGGATTGCTGACGATGACATTGGGAATTTGGTTCTCCGATGTGTTTCGCAAATTAATTGTGATGTCGCCGTCGGTCTGGTGGGACAACGAAGTGATCGTGAAAATGGTGGAAGATCTCGATCACAAATTGCCGCTGAAGATTTGGCTCGATACCGGCACGAATGAACCCGGTTGGGAACGCGCGCAACATTTGCGCGACGCCCTGGTCGAGAAAGGCTGGAAGCTTTTCGACGATCTGCAATATCTCGAAGTTGCCGGCGGCGACCACAGCGAAGGCGCCTGGGCCGCGCGGGTCGATCCGGCGCTGCGCTTTTTGTTTCCGCCTCCGCCGCCCGCGAAAATGTAATTGTCGATCTTTAGCGGCCAACGGGTGGCGGCGCGGGATTCGGCGGCAACGGCTCCGGACGTGGCATCGGTTTCGGCGCGGGCGGCGCCGGCGGTTTCGGCGATGGGATTGGATTGGGCATTTGCCTAACTAATCACTGCCACGGCTTGCCGTAAACCTGGTAAACGCGCGTGTAGCCGCCGCCAAACTCGAGATCTTTTTCGAAATTGAATTCGCGTTTGTCCGGCTGCCATGTCAGCTCGCGCGGGCGATCGGGATGGTTCGGATCGTACACGGTGTACTTGTCGATCTTGTCGCCGGGTTTCGAAGTCCGCGCATAAATGAGGACGGCGTGATTGATGTGGAGAATGGGATAATCGGACAAATACGCGACGAACATTTCGCCGCGCCCGAGCGTCTCGTTCAAGATGACGTGTTCCTTTTCCTGATAATCGCGGCCGCGAATGGTGAACATGCGGAAGTTGCCAATGCGCGCGTAGGTCGGCCATCCGAGGCCGATGTTGTTTTGCAATAGATTCGTCTTGGCTTTGCTCAGCTCGCGCAGATTTGCGTAACCGGGAAAGACGATGCGCTCGTTAGGCGGGGATGGCGGATGCCACGGTTGTTTGCGCGTGACCTGGCGAACGCGGTGCGCGAGTTCTTTGTCGTCGATTGGCGCGCCCTTCGGTTCGAAGCGCGCGAATTTGTAAAATTGCTGCACCGTCCGGCTCATGACGAAACATCGGCGCGTATAGCGATCGGTTTTTTCCTTGTGCGATTTCGTCGCCGGTTCGCGCACGCGCAGGCCGTTGGCGTAATTCCACACCGTCCAATTCGGGAACCACAGCGTGTCGCGATCGAAACGAAAATCGCGCGCGTTTTGCGCCGGCGCCGAGACCGCCGCTAAGATCGACAACGTACATGTGAGGCGAAGCGCCGTTCGCCGAAATTCCCAACTCACACCGATGATCGAGATGTTCCGGTTCCGGATTTTCCTTCCGCGAAATTGCCGAGCGCGCGGAATTTTTTGTAGCGTCGCTTGAGCAATTGCTCGGTCGGCAATTCGAGAAGCTTTTCTAAATTTCGCCGCAAAGCAGCTCCAAGATTGGCCGCCGCCAAATCGTAATCGCGATGCGCGCCGCCTTCCGGTTCGCGCACGACTTCATCGACCACGTCGAGTTTGAGCAAATCTTGCGCGGTGAGCTTCAACGCTTCGGCCGCTTCCGGCGCGTGGCGACGATCGCGCCATAAAATCGCGGAGCAGGCTTCCGGACTGATAACGGAGTAATACGCGTTCTCCATGATCATCACGTGATCGGCCACGCCAATACCGAGCGCGCCACCGGAACCGCCTTCGCCGATGACGGCGGCGACAATCGGCACGCGCAGATGCATCATTTCACGCAGATTCACCGCGATCGCTTCCGCGATGTGGCGTTCCTCCGAACCGATGCCGGGATACGCGCCCGGCGTATCGATTAACGCGATGACGGCCATGCCGAATTTCTCCGCCAGCCGCATTAAGCGCAGCGCTTTGCGATAACCTTCGGGATGGGCGCAGCCGAAATTGCGCATCACATTCTCTTTCGTGTTGCGGCCTTTCTGGTGCGTGATGACGACGCAACGATGCGAACCCAGGCGCGCGAGTCCGCCCGGCATGGCGCGATCGTCCGCGAATAATCTATCGCCGTGCAGCTCGGTAAAATCGCTGAAGCAACGCTCGATGTAATCGAGCGCGAAAGGCCGCTGGGTATGTCGCGCGATTTGCACCCGTTGCCACGCCGTCAGGTTGTCATAAATCTCGCGCCTCGTGCGCGTGAGCTTTGCCTCCATCGCTTCCACTTCCGAGTCAAGATCGACATCGTGCTCATCGGAATGACTGCGCAGGTCCTGCAATTTCTTTTGCAGTTCCAGGATCGGTTTTTCGAAATCGAGCGGCTGCAATTCCATTGATCAATCCGTAATGGTGACAGGCATGTTTTTGTTTACAAGGCCGCTCAGTTCCTCCACGTCGGTCGCGGAAAGACCGATGCCGGCGGGAGGCGGCGGTTGCTCGAGATTGGGATGCGCGCCGTCGGGCACGGAATAGATCGTGTAACTCGGCGAGCTCAACCGGATCCAGCGCGTGCTGCCGACGTATTCTTTCGTGCCGAAGCCGACACGTTTCCCGCCGCGAAACGCCATCACCTCCGCGACTTTCGTCGCCACTTTCGCCGGCTGCTTCGGCCCGAGTTTCTCTTCCTGAATGTGGTACTGCTTGAAAAAATTTCCGTGATCGAGAAGCACGACCAATTTTGGTTTGCGCTGCACGAAAAGCGCGAATTCCGGATGCGAGATTAGTAATTTATCGCCGATGTGCAGCATGGTGCCGTTCATGTTGTTCATGCGCATGATTAGCTCCGGCGTCGATTTCACCTTGCGCGCGACGACGGCGAGGACGTCGCCGGGTCGGACGATGTATTCCTGTTTTTCGGGCGAAGGCGTGCGCGAAAGGAGGATGTCAACGTTGATTTCGCCTAACAAATCCTTCGCTTCATCCGAATGTTGCGCGTTCGGATATTTCGTGATGAAGGCGATGAGCGCGGCGCGCGCCTCCGGCAGTTTCCCGTCCTGCCGTAATTTTGCCGCCGCCTGAAACTCCGGCAGAGAGATGTCGATCTTAGGTTCCTGCGGCAGCTCGCCCTTCTTTTCTTTCTCGATCACGATCTCCTGTTTGAAAAACAGGTTGTAGCCGAAGAACGCGGCGCTGCCGAAAATGACGACGGCCAGGAATAAAACGAAAAGCCATTTCATCGACGAGAGACAACCATCGCGAAGTCGCGCCGCGGAGCAACCGCGTCGTGCTCGTTAGGGCGTTTTTGTCGTTTCCGGTTGCGGACCGGGGAAAAGGCGGTGCCACAATCGCCCGATCGTCGGCTCTTCTTCATTGCTCCAGGTGAAGTGGCAATCCTGGCAATAAAACTCCTTCGGCAAAATCCGCAGGGTGTAGAGCACCACCATCAATCCGGGCGTGATCGCCTTCCGCGTCATCTGCGGATACTCGATGTTGGACGAGTTGCATTGCGGGCAACGCACCATGGCCGCGCTGATGGCCGGATCGCTCTGCTGCCATTCCACCATGAGATTTTGCGCGCGTTCGAAATCTTCGTCCTGCACCTGTAATTTCACATTCGCCTGCGGCTTCGACATAAAAGCCACGCGTTGGAGATGGCCTTCATTATGAATATCGGCGCGCACGCCCACTTTCTGGAGGCGGTCCTTCAGCTCCCGCGCTTTCCCCGGTTCGTGAAATGTTGCGATCGTAACCATCGCTGCCAGATCAAACATCAAACTTCCGCCGAGTGCAACATGTCGATCTTACGATTAGCGATGCGGCGGGAACCATTGATAGAGCATCAGGTAAACGATCACTCCCGTGACCGAGACATAGAGCCAGACCGGCATCGTCCAACGCCCGAGCCGGCGATGTCTGTCCCAGCGACGTTGGAACACCGGCACGAGCGTTATGATGACGAGCGGCAAAACCGTGAACGCGAGCAACACATGCGTAATCAGGATTGGAAAATAAATCCACGCGATGAGTCCGCTGTAGCCCGAAGATTTTTCGCCCACGTGCACGTGATAAATGATGTAACCGACGAGGAAGGCGGTTGAAGTCACGATCGCCGCGATCATGCACGGGACGTGACGTTGCCAGATCTCGCGCCGGATCCAGAACCAGCCCGCGGAAATGAAAATCGCGCTCACGAAATTGAGCGAAGCATTAATCGCGGGTAAATCGTTTATGGTCATGTCGAGCGAAGTCGAGACATCTCTTGTCGAATAGCCGATGAGAGATTCCTCGACTTCGCTCGGAATGACAAAGAAGTAATGCCGACCACACTCGAACCGCAGACCAAACCGAAGACCGCGCAAGATCGACAATTGCATTTCGGGCGGCGTTTTCTCATCAGCACGCTCCGCTTCGTCATCATCTTCGCGATCGCGGCCGCGGTCGGCGGCGGCTGGTACCTGGCGACGAAAGGATTCGGTCAAAAAACGCGCGAGTTCATCACCGAGGAACTGCATAAGCGCGGCGTCGAAGCGCACATCGCTCATCTCACGCTCGATCCCTTTCGCGGTTTAGTCGCGCAGGACGTGCGCATTTACGATTACAAAAATCGCGACAACACCCTGGCGGTGGTGAGCGAAATCTCGTTCGACATCAATTATGCCGCGCTTCTGCAACATCAGCCGTTCCTCAACGCGCTCGACGTGCGCAACGCGCAAATGCGTCTGCCTCTCCCCGGCAAAAGCGCGAAAGAAAAACCGGAGCTCCAGCATTTTAATGCGCACGTTTATTTTCCGCCGGAACAAATCGTCGTAAGCCAGGCCGAAGGTTTGTTATGCGGCGTGCGCATTTCCGCGACCGGCCAGGTGATGAAGCGCGCCGATTATAAACCTTCACCGCCGCTGACGGACGAGGAATGGCAAAGGCGATTGTCGATCTTGCAACGCGTGGTCGATGAATTGCAGAAGCTGCATTATCCGGCCGAGCATCCGTCCTTGCAGATTCGCTTCAGCGGCAATCTCGCCGATCTGGAGAACGGGCGCGTCGAAGCGACGTTGCGCGCGCCGCGGGTGCAGCGCGGCGGATATGAGCTCCAGGATTTTCTCGCGACGGCCGAGTATGTGGAGCAACGCCTAACGATCAATCAACTGGAATGGCGCGATGCCGGCGGCATGTTTTCGGCGCACGCGGATTGGAGCCGCGAGACGTCCGCGATCAATGTGCAGGCGCGCAGCGCTATCGATCTCAAAGCGCTGCTCGCCTCGTTTGGTCAGGAGAAAATTTTGGACGATGCGATTTTTTCCGCGCCCCCTAAGATCGACATCTCCGGCTCGGGAAAAATCGGCGACGACCGGCCGGAATTTAAAATCACCGGTCATGTCGCGATCGACGGACTGATTTACCACAGCGTCCCCCTCACCGAGATCGCGGCTGATTTTGCCTGGGACGGCGAGCGCACGCTCGTGCGCGAATTGCGCGCGCGTCAGGGCGGCGGCGAGTTACGCGCTGATGTGCTGGATTCGCCTAACGATTTCCGCCTCAACGTCGACAGCACCATTAACCCGGCGGTGGTGAGAAGCGCGCTCTCGCCTGAGATGCAGAAGTTTTTAAGCGAATGGCAATTTCAACAGCCACCCGCGATTCATCTAGAAATCCGTGGGCCTAACGACAAGCCGGCATCGTGGCAGGGCGACGGCACTTTGTCGTTAGGCAAGACCCGGTTCCGGGGCGCGTGGATGAACAGTGCGACTTCGAAAGTTCATTTCGGCGACGGCGCGGTGACTTACACCGACCTGCGCGTGACGCGGGACGATGGCGGCGGCAGCGGTACGTTCACCTACGATTTCAAAAATCATGAGGTGCGCATCAACAACATCAAGACGTCGATGAACCCGATCGAGACGATTGTGTGGGTCGATCCTGATCTTGTGAAAACAATCGTGGCTTACAAATTCCGGCAGCCGCCGAATCTCACCGTGAACGGTCTGTATCAATTCGCCGGCGGCAAAGGAACGAAGATCGACATCAACGTGGATGGCCGCGGACTCGATTACGTTTTTGTCGGCAAGACCCTGCCATTCGATCGCGTGAGCGGGAAACTCGTTTTTACGAGCGATCACTTGCAGATTGTCGATCTTCGCGGCGAAATTTTTTCCGGCAACGTGCGCGGTTCGGCGGACATTTCGCTCGCGCACGGCGACCAGCGTTATCACGCTAAGCTCGCCGTCGACCACATCGATTTCCCGAGCCTGACCGATTTGTATTGGGACTACAAAACTTCGCGCGGTGTGCTCGGCGGGTCCTACGATTTCACCGGCGTCGGCGCGGACGCGCGTAAAATGCGCGGCCAGGGAAAAGTAGAAGTCACGAACGGCGACGTGTTCGCCATCCCGGTCTTCGGACCGCTTTCGGGAATCATGTCGAGCATTCTGCCCGGCACCGGCTACAGCATCGGAAAAAAAGCGACCGCTTCATTCAAGATCGACAATGGCGTCATTCATACCGACGACCTGGAAGTCGCGGGCGAATGGTTCAGCATGCTCGGCCACGGCGACCTTCATTTTCTCGACGACAAACTCGATTTCGAAGTGCGCATGGACATGCACGGCGCCGCCGGCTTGCTCATGAAACCGGTTTACAAATTTTTCGAATACGTCGGCGAAGGCAGCCTGAAGAAACCGGATTGGCATCCGAAACGGTTTTAGTCCTTTGTCATTCGCTCGACATGACAAAAATTCTTCTCGGCGCGCACATGTCCATCGCGGGCGGCGTGCACATGTCGATCGAGCGCGGCTGCTCGATTCGGTGCACCGCCGTGCAGATGTTCGTGAAAAACAACATGCAATGGTTCGCGCGTCCGCTCGCGCGCGAAGAAATCCGCGCGTTTCTCCATCACCGTGAACGCAAAGAGTTATTGTCGATCTTCGCGCACAGCAGTTATCTCATTAATCTCGCAGCAACGAATCCGCAGTTTCACGCCAACTCCATGCGCGCGCTTGCCGAAGAACTCACGCGCGCCAATCAACTCGAGCTGCCGTTCCTCGTCATGCATCCGGGCGCGCATCTCGGCGCCGGCGAAGAAGCCGGCCTAACGAAAATCGCGAACTCAATCGACGCCGTCTTTGAAGTCATTCCCGATGTGAAAACGAAAATCGCGCTCGAAACGACCGCGGGACAAGGCTCGTGTTTAGGCGACCGTTTCGAACATCTCGAGCATATTTTCGCGAACGTGCGCGAGCCGGAGCGACTCTGCGTTTGTCTCGACACCGCGCACGTCTTCGCCGCTGGCTACGACATTTCGAGCGAAGCGGGCACGCGCAAAATGTTTCGTGAATTCGATCGCGTGATCGGTCTCGAGCGTCTCGCGGCGATCCACATAAACGATTCCAAGACCGCGCGCGGCTCTCGCGTAGATCGACATGAACACATCGGCAAAGGCAAAATCGGTCTCGGCGCGTTTCGATTCATCATGCGCGACAAACGTCTTCGCAAGATTCCGAAAGTGCTCGAAACCCCGAAAGAAAAGAATCTCGCCGAAGATATCGCGAACCTGAAAACGTTGCGCGATCTGCTTTAAGCCTGGACGCGCTCGATCTCCGCGCCGAGGTCGCGCAATTTTTCGTCGAGATGTTCGTAACCGCGGTCGATGTGATAAACGCGACTTACTTCGGTCACGCCTTCGGCTTTCAAACCCGCCAGCACCAGCGCCGCGCTCGCGCGCAGATCGCTCGCCATCACTGGCGCGCCGTGAAGTTGATCGACGCCTTTGATCACCGCGGTCGGTCCTTCAAGATCGACATTCGCGCCCATGCGTTTCAATTCCGCCACGTGCATGTAGCGCTGCGGGAAAATATTTTCCGTGATCACGCTGATGCCGTCGGTCGTGGAAAGGAGCGCACACATTTGCGCCTGCATGTCGGTCGGAAATCCCGGATACGGCTCGGTCGATATTTCCAGCGGCGTGGTGGCGCCGTTAGGCGAAACCGAAATCTCGTCCGCGCGGAAGTCGATCTTGTATCCGCAACTCGTTAGGGCATTCGTCACCGATTGCACATGTTCCGGATCTACTCGCTTCAAGGTCACGCCTTTGCCCGCAATCGCGCCCGCGACCAAAAACGTCCCCGCTTCGATGCGATCCGGAATGATGTCGTGCTCGGCGCCGTGCAATTCCTTCACGCCTTCGATGATGAGCCGTCGCGTACCGGCGCCTTCGATCTTCGCACCCATCTTGATGAGAAAGTTTGCAAGATCGACAACTTCCGGTTCCTGCGCCGCGCCTTCAATCACGGTCGTGCCTTCGGCCAAAACTGAAGCCATCATCACGTTGTCCGTTCCGAGAACAGTCGGCCCAAATTTTCCGCGAAGATTAATGATCGCGCCGGTCAATTTCGGTGCGAACACGCGCACGTCGCCGTTTTCCACCCGCACCGCCGCGCCGAGCGCTTCAAATCCTTTCAGGTGCAAATCGATTGGCCGATCGCCAATGACGCAACCGCCCGGCAACGACACCGTCGCTTCCTTGCACCGGCCTAACAACGGCCCGATCACGCAGACCGACGCGCGCATTCGCCTAACGACATCGTAAGGCGCGACCGAGTTTATCTTCTCAGCCGTGACCGCGACATTGCCGCTCGCCCGTTCCACGTGCGCGCCGAGATGCGCCAGGATTTGCACCATGTAGTTGGTGTCGCTCAGGTCCGGCACGCGGCGAATGCAACATTCCTCGCGCGTGAGCAGCGTTGCCGCGAGAATCGGCAGCGCGGAATTTTTCGAGCCGCTGATCTTGATCGAGCCGCTCAGCTCGTGGCCGCCGTGGATGCGAATCTTATCCATATCGGGCAAGAAGGAATCGGGGGAGACTTTGATAATCCCGTTTTGTCTCGATGTCGTGGAATTTTTTTTGGCTTAACAAATCGCCCAGCGGTTCGCTTTGGCCGAGGCCGATCTCGAGCGCGAGCAATCCATTTGGTTGCAGATGCGACGGCGCCTGCTCGATCAATTTGCGAATGATTTCGTCGCCGCGCTCGCCCCCGAAAAGCGCGACCTCGGGATCGTACAAAACTTCGCGCGCGAGTGATTGTCGATCTTGCATGGCAATGTAAGGAAGGTTCGCGACGATGAGGTCGAATCTTTCAGAGTTTTTTTCGAGCAAATCGCCTTTGCGGAATTGAACCCGCGCCGTTAGGCCAAGTCGCTCCGCATTTTCGCGGGCCAGCGTCAACGCATCTTCGGAAATATCGATGGCGCTCACTTCCGCTTCGGGAAACTTAGACGCAAGGCTGAGCGCGATTACGCCGCTACCGGTCCCCACGTCGACAATTGTCGATTTTGGGTTCTCCAGTTTGAGCAACTCAACCAAGTTCTCCGTTTCCGGTCGCGGAACCAAAGCGCGCTTGTCGATCTTGAAAACGTTTCCGCAGAACTCGACCGTGCCTAACAAATGTTGAAGTGGCTCGCCTTCGCCGCGACGGCGAATTAGCTCTCGTAGTGGCGCGAGTTCCGCTTCGTCCAATTCGCGCTCGAACTCCAAATACAGATCGATCCGTTTTTTGCCGAGCGCGTGCGCAAGCAGGTGCTCCACATTCAAACGCGCATTGTCGATCTTGCGTTTCTTCAGAAATTCGGTGCTGAGTTGCAGCACCTCTAGCAGCGTCATGCTAGCGACGATTCTTTCAATCGTTCCGCCACGTCCGCGGCTTGCAACGCCTTGATCATCTCGTCGAGATCGCCTTCGATCACGCGGTCGAGATTGTAAAGCGTGAGGCCGATGCGGTGATCAGTGATGCGGTTCTGCGGGAAATTATAGGTGCGAATTTTTTCTTCGCGGCCGCCGGAACCGATCTGGCTCTTGCGCGTGGCGGAATATTTCTCTTCTTCTTCGCGCTGTTTGTCCTCGAGCAAGCGCGCCCGCATGATCGTTAGGGCTTTTTCCTTGTTCTTTTGCTGACTGCGTCCGTCCTGACAACGCACGATGCGTCCGGTCGGGATATGGAGAATTTGCACAGCCGAATCGGTCGTGTTCACGCCTTGGCCACCGGGCCCGCCGGCGCGACAAACTTCAATCCGCAAATCCTGCGGGTTCAATTCAAGATCGACATCTTCCGCCTCGGGCAACACCGCCACCGTCGCGGTGGACGTGTGAATGCGTCCCTGCGCTTCTGTCGCCGGCACGCGTTGCACGCGATGCACGCCACTCTCGTATCGCAATTTTCGAAACACAGATTCGCCCGAAACTTTGAAAATCGCTTCCTTCAATCCGCCGAGCTCGGACGGACTCGACTCCAAATCTTCGGTCGTTAGGCCAGCGCCTTCGGCGTAGCGATGATACATGCGGTAAAGATCGGCCGCGAAAATCGCAGCTTCGCTTCCGCCCGTACCCGCGCGAATTTCGACGATCGCGTCGCGGTCCTCATTTTCATCCGGCGGCAACAACGCGATCTGCATTTCCTGCGCAAGATCGACAACTCGTTTTTCCAGATCGGCCAGTTCGTCCTCCGCCATGGCCGCCATCTCGACATCGCGCGACAATGACAGCTCACGCGTATCGTCGAGTTGCTTGCGCGCGGCTTCGAGCTCGTCCCACTTCGCGAGCGTTTGCTTGATGTTCGAATGTTCGCGCATCACTTCCTGCGCGCGTTTGCGATTCGAAAATAAGTCCGGATCCGCGATCTCGCGTTCGAGTTCCTCGAAGCGCTCGCGTTTACGTTGAATGAGAAGATTGAAATCCATAAACAAAAACGCCGACGGCGCGATCGTGCGCGGTCAGCGTTGCGAAACGGGAATCAGCTAAGCCTTGGTCGCGCGCGTAGCTTTGGTGCTGCCGTAGCGCTTCGCGAATTTTTCGACGCGGCCGGCGGTATCGACAAACTTTTGTTCGCCGGTGAAAAACGGATGGCACGCGGCGCAAATGCCGATGCGAATGTCGCGTTTGGTCGAGCGCGTGTGATACGTCGCGCCGCAGGCGCACACGATGTCGGTCTCGACGTATTCTGGATGAATGTCCGCTTTCATTCTCGTTTGGGAGCGCGCAACGTAGCCGAATAAATGAAATTGGCAAGCGAGGACGCATTACTGGATGGCTGGCGTGAGACGCTCGCACGCAAAGCCGATGCCGCCGCCATTTTCGATACCAGCGGAAAAGTTTCGCGCACATTCGCGCAGATCGAATCCGACGCGCAAAAATTCTCGCGCAAGATCGACATGTTCCATTCCGGGAGCGTGCTCGCGATTCAAATTGGGAATCATCCCGACTGGCCGGCGTTGCTGCTCGCGTGTTTACGTAAAGGCGTGGTCGTTCTTCCGCTCGAGCAATCGCTGAGCGCAGCCGAGCGCGATGTTGCTTTAAAAATCTGTCGGGCTTCCGCTGTGGTGGCAGCCGTCCCCGGCTGCGAATCCGTCGAAGTGCAGCCGAGGACGGCTGCCTCCACAATAGATTGGTCGTCGCGTATTCCGTGTCTTCTTAAACTAACGTCGGGCACGACTGCGGCCCCGCGCGCGGTTCGTTTCCGAAGCGAGCAATTGCTCGCCGATTGCACTCAGATCTGCGCGACGATGGGAATTACCGATGTCGATCTTAACTTCGGCGTCATTCCCGTTTCCCATTCGTACGGCTTCAGCAATTTGCTCACGCCGCTGATCGCGCGCGGCGTCCCGATGGTTTTGAGTCAGGAGCGATTGCCGCGCGCAGTCCTTGTCGATCTTGCGCGAACCGGCGCAACGGTGTTTCCCGGCATGCCGGTTTTTTTTCAGGCGTTTTGCGAAATGGCCGACGTGCCGCCGCTACCAAAATTGCGTTTGTGCATTTCGGCCGGCGCGCCTTTGAGCGCAGCGCTGGCGAAAAAGTTTTACGAGAAATTCAAATCGCCGATTCATTCCTTTTACGGTTCGTCGGAGTGCGGCGGGATTTGTTACGACCGCGACGGAACGATTTTCGAGGACGGTTACGTCGGCACGCCGATGGAAGATGTCGATCTTACGCTGAGCGAATCGTCGCAGATCGAAGTGCGCAGCGCGGCGGTCGGCGACGGATATTTCCCCGAGCCTAACAAAGAGAAACTTGGCGGCGGCGTTTTCCGGCCGGACGATTTACTCGCGCGTTGCGGCGACGGATTCAAAATCGTCGGGCGTACTTCCGATCTCATCAATGTTGCGGGCAAAAAAGTGAATCCGGCGCAGATCGAAGCGCGTCTGCGCGAATGCAGCGGCGTGCGCGAAGTGATTGTGTTCGGGAGAAAATCGGTGCAGCGAAATGAAGAGGTCGCGGCCTGCGTGGTGGCAGATGTCGATCTTAGCGAAAGCCAACTCCTGGAATTTTGTCGCACGCGGTTGAGCGGCTGGCAGGTGCCGAAGCGGATTTTCTTTCTCGATCAAATTCCGGTGAACGAGCGCGGGAAGGTAAGCCGGCGGGAATTGGCGCAGCGATTTGCATAACGAAATTTTTCGTTGCGCGAATGGCAGACGGACGTAGGAACACGAGGATGAATTCGCAGGCGCGCATTCTGGTGCTCGAACCGGAGGAACAGTTGGCCAAAGCAATCGAAAAGGCGCTGCGCGAAGTGGCGCCGAAAGCGATTGTCGATCTTGCGCGGTCGTTGGGCGACGCGCAGCGCCATGCCGGCGAATCGCACCCCGATCTTTTCGTGCTCGACGTCGACGCGACCTACGATCTCGGCCAGGAATTTTTGCTCGATTTGCGCACGAGCCATCCAAACGCGCGCGCGATTATTTTGACGGCGACGCATTTGACCGCGGCGCGTGAACGCACGGCCGGGTTGGGGGCGATCCATTTTTTAGAGAAACCGTTTCCGCACAGCGACTTTGTCGATCTTGTGCAGGCGCTCTTGCAACCGGCGGGCCGGGCGGACGAGGAAAAATTCCAGGGAACGCTGAGCGAATTGCACATCGCCGACATTATTCAGCTTAAATGCATGAGCGGGAAAACGGCGGGGATCGAGTTCACGGCGGGCGATGGCAAAAAGGGCCGCGTTTATTTTGAAAGCGGGCAGGTAATTCACGCAACGGCGTCGGGCAAGGAAGGGATGACGGCGTTCAACGAATTGATGACGTGGAAAGGCGGAACGATTTCCGAAATCTCGCCGAATTCACCCAAGCGCACGATCAATATCGACTGGCAGGTGTTGTTGATGGAAGGCGCGCGCAACCTCGATGAAGCCGACGCCGCCCCGCGACGTCAGCGCATCGAACCGCATACGCGAAAACGTAAAGTGCTCGTAGTGGATGACAGCACGATGCTGTTGAATTTCGTGCGCGATATTTTGCGCGAGGCCTATTACGACGTAACGACGTCGTCGTCCGCGGCCGAAGGATTGAAGGCCGCGAAGAAGAACCAGCCGGATTTGATCTTGCTCGATTACATTTTGCCGGACGGAAAAGGCGACGAGTTCGTGCGCATGCTCGCGAACGAGCCCAAGACCGCGCACATGCGCGTGCTTTACATGTCGGGATTGGGCGCGGACCTGCGGCCCGACGCGAATCCGAATGTGATTGGGGTCTTGAATAAACCCTTCACATCGGATTTGCTTACGAAAACCGTGGAGACGCATATGCCGAAATCACCGGACGAATCGGAGACCGTTGCCGCCGAGCGCGAATCCGCGGCGGCGAGCGGCGCGGAACCGCCGGCCACGACCGAGGCGTCGTTCATGCCGCCGGAAACTGCGGTGGAACCCGCGACTGCTCCGACGCAGACCGCGCCGCCGGCGGAAGATGAATGGTGGAGCGCTCCGCAATCGGCGAGTGGATGGCCGGAACCAGCCGCAAACGCGGGAACGGATTTTGGATCGACATCATCCCAGATCGACGAATCGACTCTGCCGACCGAAGAGTTGACGCACGGCGCGTATTTCTGTGGCGACACGCGATTCTTTTCGCTGAACTGGGCGCTGCAAGCGATCGGCAAACAAAAACTCAGCGGCGCGCTGCGATTATTTTGGGACCGCGAACCGGTCGATCTGCTGGCGGAGAATGGCGAGATCGTGCTCGTGACCACGCGCGACGCGGACGCGTATTGCGCCGATTCGCCGATTACCCTAACAAATGTCGATCAAACACGCATCGACGCCGCGCGCGCGCAGCAACGCGAGACCGGACAACCGATGTTTCTGACGCTGGCGCAGGAGGAACTGATTTTGCGCGAACCGGCGGTGCAACTGGTGCAGCATTACGGCCAGAAACTTTTCGCGCAATTGTGGACCGCGCCGCGCGTGCGTTTCATGTTTGAAACCGCGACGTTGCCCGATTACGCGCGCAGTCTTCCGCGCGAAGGCGACATCGATAATTGGGCGCTCGCGACTTTGCGCTCGGTCCAGCTGAACGATCTCGGCAATCAAGCCGATTACGACGCGTCGTCGATTCCCGCCTATACCAAAGACGGGTTCGAGCGCGTGCAGAATTTGAAACTCACCGTCGCGGAAGCGCAGTTCGCTTCTCAATTCAACGGCGCGCGTTCCATTCAACAGATTGCGAAAAATTTGCGGCTCGATTTCAAATTTGCCCGCTTAACCTTGTTCCGATTTCTCGCGCTCGAGATCGTCGAATGCTGGCCGCCGAGCGCGGAGACGAAAACGGAACGCAAAGGCCTCCTGAAACGTTTCGGTTTCGGCGAATAAAAGATCGACAACGTCATGGCGGCGGCGAAGAAAAAGATTCTCGTCGTCGATATCGGCGGCACCCACGTGAAAGTGCTGCGGTCTGCCCGCGAAAAACGAGAATTCGATTCCGGCGAATCGATGGGACCGCGCGAATTCGTCGCCCGATTTAAAGAGACGACACGCGACTGGAAATTCGATGCTGTCTCAATCGGCTTTCCCGCGCCGGTCCGGCACGGCCGCATCATCAAAAAGCCAACGCATCTGCGCGAAGGCTGGATTGGATTCAACTTCCGCAAGTCGTTAGGCAAACCAGCGCGCATTATCAACGACGCCGCCATGCAAGCGCTCGGGAGTTACTCCGGATCCGGGCGAATGTTATTTCTCGGTCTCGGCACCGGGCTCGGGGCCGCCCTGGTGTGGGAACGCCACGTCTTCCAGTTGGAACTGGGTCATCTGCCCTACCGCGAGCCCGACGTCATCGAAAACTTTCTTGGCATAGCGGGAATTGATCGGTTAGGCGAAACGAAATGGAAACGCGAAGTTCTGTTCGCGGTGCGGAAGTTGAAGCAGGCGATGATCGCCGATCGCGTCGTGCTTGGCGGCGGAAATGTGCACCGGTTCGACAAACTTCCTGAAGGCGTTGAGCGCGGGAAAAACGAGAACGCCTTTCGCGGCGGTGTCCGTTTGTGGGATCCGAAGTGGATCGTGATGTAGTTTTTCGATCTTGCGGTCTCGTAAGATCGACAATCGAGCCGGCGGGAGCCGGGCGAGATGGACGCCAGCCCGAAGGGTTGCGGAGCCGGGAGGCGTAGCAATCAATTGCAAGATCGACATCGTGCCGCGACGTTGAACGTTCGATGAACAGCACGATCTGGCGCGTCTTTGCCTATCTCAAGCGCTACCCGCTCCTCGCGTCCGGCATGCTCGCCTGCGCCATCGTTGGAACGTTGATGGTGATCGTGTTTCCGGTCGTGACGAAAGAAATTCTCGACGTCGTCATTCGCCAGCATCATCCGGAAAAATTGCTGCCGCTCGTTCTACTCGCTGTCCTGGCCGCGTTTTTACAGAACGGGCTCAACTCGCTCCGGCTCATTCTCAACAACACGTTCGAGCAGCGCGTCATCTTCGATCTGCGCAGCGATCTTTACTCGCACATTCAATTGCTCCCGCTGCGTTGGTTCGACAATCGCGCCACCGGCGATCTCATGACGCGATTGCTCGAAGACGTGACCGCGGTCGAGCGCGTTTTGATCGACGGCGTCGAGCAAGGCGTGGTCGCCGTGCTGCAAATGCTGCTCGTGTTCGCGATGATGTGTTACGTCAGTTTCAAGCTCACCTTGTTCGCGCTCAGCCCGGTGCCGTTTCTCGCCGCGGGCGCGCTTTGGTACACGCTCACCGCGCATCGGCGCTATCGATTGCAACGGCGCGCCTCGTCCGCCATGAACGCGCTGCTGCACGATAATCTTTCCGGCATTCGCCAAATCCGCAGCTTCGCGCGCGAGAAAGATGAGCACCGCCGCTTCAATCGCGTGAGCGACGATCTTCGCCGCGCCACCCTCGTGGTCATGAAAGTGTGGGCGACCTATAACCCGTCGATGTATTTGATCGGCACGCTCGGCGTCATCATCACCGTCTTTGTCGGAACGCGCGCTGTGCTCGGCGGCACGATGCAGTTAGGCGATCTCGTCGCGTTTCTATTATTGACCGGATATCTTTACGAGCCGGTTGGAAAATTGCATTCGCTCAATCAACTCCTCCAAGCCGGGCGCGCCGCGGGCGAACGCGTGTTCGAGATCATGGACGAACCGATCGAGTCCGGCTGGCTAACGAGTGGATCGACATCGACCATCGCCGGCGATGTGCGCTACGAAGATGTCAGCTTCAGTTACGGCAGCGGCGCAAAACCCGCGCTCACTCACGTCACCTTTCACGCGCATCCCGGTGAGACCATCGCGCTCGTCGGCGCCACTGGCGCGGGCAAATCGACGCTCGTGAATTTGCTCGCGCGTTTTTACGAATTCAGCAGCGGGGAAATTTTGATCGATGGCAAATCGATTCGCGATTACGACCTGCGCCATCTGCGCGAATCGATCGGCGTGGTCACGCAGGAAAGTTTTCTCTTTAACGGCACTATTCGCGAAAATCTGCTCATGGGAAAACCGCAGGCGGACGATGTCGATCTTTGGCGCGCAATTGAAGCGGCGAACGCGCGCAGTTTCATCGAGCGGTTGCCTAACGGATTGGAAAGCATCGTGGGTGAGCGCGGCGTGAAGTTGAGCGTAGGCGAAAAGCAACGCGTCTCGATCGCGCGCGCGTTGCTGAAAGATCCGCCGATTTTGATTCTCGATGAAGCGACCGCGAGCGTGGACACCGCGACCGAGCGACTGATTCAGGAAGCGCTCGAGCATTTGATGGCGAACCGCACGTCAATCGTGATCGCGCATCGGCTTTCGACAATTGTGCGCGCGGACCAGATTCTCGTGCTCGATCACGGCCGCATCATCGAGCGCGGGAAACATGAAGAGCTCATCGCGCACGGCGGAAAATACGCGCGGCTGTGTCAGCAAAGTTTGCTCGAGACGCGCTCGTCGCCGGAACGCGATTCGTTAGGTGAAGAGGAAGTGGCGCTGGTAGATGCGCCCGACGAGCAGTTGTCGATCTAACGATTGCCTCCGAGCAATGCGTTGTGCTTTTGCTCGAGTTCTTGGTAACGCTGCTCCAGTTCCTGCAAGGCGCGACGTTCCTCGGCGAGCGTCTGTTCGAGCTCGCGAATTTGTTCCCGCATCTTGATCTCGATTCCGGAAACATGCGGAGCGCTTTCCACAAGATCGACATCTTCCATGGCGGCGGCTCCCTCGAGCAATCCGGGGATGTCCTGCACGCGCGTGCGCGAACCATCGCAGGCATTGATGATGAACGTTTCGCCATCAATGTCGCCCAGCCTAACGAATTCCTGAATTGAGCCGAGCGTGGTCGGGCCGTAATAACGTTCGCTCGTCACTTCCACCAACCAATCCATCGCCAGCTGCGGCAACATCGGCGCTTTGATCCAGCTTACTTGATCGGTGGAGATGACATCGTGCGGCGCGACCTGCGCGCTCGCGGCCCAGCGTTCGAGTTGATCAAACGCGAGCGGCCCAAACATGCTGCCGTCTTCGAATTTCCGCAGAAACCATTGCTGCGTCTGCGGCTCGTCCATGCGCTATTCTCCCGAGCTCGACGGCGAAGGGGACGGTGATGGCGGAATCATCAGGGTCTGCCCGGCCTGCAACTTCAAGGGGTTCTCGATGTGATTGTATTTCTGCAATTCGGTAATGGAAATGTTGTAGGTCTTCGCGATGGAAGTGAGCGTTTCCCCGCGCGTAACGATGTGACTCGTGCCGCCGGCCGGCGAGGGCGCGGGAGTAGATGTCGATGTTGTGATTGTCGATCCTGCGGGTGAAGGGGCGCCTTCGCCGACCATCACGCCGGGCCGTGAGCTCGCATTCGCGCTGGAACTAAGTTGCTGCTGCAATTTCAAAATCTGCTGCGAAAGCAAATCGATCTTCGTGTTCTGCTCCTCGATTTTTTTGGTGAGGACGTCGAGCTTGGCCTCGGCCGAAAAATTGGAGTCGGGCGGCGTTTGCGCGGAGGCGGCTCCGGCAAGGAGGCACGCGCAGAAGCAGACGAGGAGGCGCGACATGGTTCCGATTTTTGCATTCTGCGGTTTCGCTGGCAAGCACGCGCGCAATTTGCCTTTGCCGAGGTTCGCCCGTAATTTTTGTCATGCCGGAGCGGATACAGAAACCGACGGAGCCCGCGGCGCCGTGGGGACCAAAACAGGGAGATGGCGATGGGCCGCGTTCGCCGGATGTATCGAGGCCCGATACAAAAGATTTGCTCAAGAAAATGCGCAAAGTCGATCCGAACCAATCGAAGCGGTATCGCCAGCGCACGGGCGAATAATGGAGCAACGCGCCATGGCGCTCGACCAATTCTCTCTCGGCAGCGGCGAAGATTTCCCGGCGCTTTTGCGGCGCAAAGGTTTGTTAGGCCAGCCGACTGCGATTGTCGATCTTGCGCGAGGCGGCGGGAGCTCCGCGATGACGCAAACGGAATCGACCACCATTCTCGCGTTTAAATTTTCGGGCGGCGTGCTCGTCGCCGGAGATCGGCGCGCGACTTCGGGACACACCGTGGTTTACGATCGCGCGGATAAAGTTCTCGAGATCGATCGACATTCGCTCATGGCCATTGCCGGTGTGCCGGCGACGGCGTGGGAGATGGCGCGCGTGCTCGAACATTCGTTTCAATATTTTCGCCGCACGCAATTGCAGGAAATGAGCGTGGACGGCAAGGTGCGCGCGCTGTCGAAATTGTTGCGCGATAATCTCGGCTTCGTCATGCAAGGCGTCGGCGTGGTAGTGCCGATTTTCGCCACTTACGATGGCAACTCGCATCCCGAAGCGCGGTTGTATTTCTACGATGCGATGGGCGCGCAATTCGAAGCGGCCGATTACGCTGCGACCGGTTCGGGTTCGCCGGCGGTGCGCGGCATTTTGTATTACGAAAATAACTGGGGCGCGAAGCCGTTGAAGGATTTGAATGAAGATGAGGCGGTCTCGATTGCGTTGCGCGCGCTTAATACCGCGGCGGAAACGGACACGGCTACGGGCGGGATCGATCGCACCGCGAAAATTTTTCCGGTGATCAAGACGGTGTCGCGCGACGGCATCACGACGTTGCCTAACGATAAGATCGACAAGGTGTATAACGAGTCCGTCGCATGATCGAAGAGCCGTATCGTTGGGTCGAAGCGATCGCGAACCGGCGCGAGTACGTCGAGACGCAACTTTCGTCCGGCAGCCCGATCGCGGCGTTGAGTTTTCGCGACGGCATTTTATTTCTCACGCTCGGTCGGAATCGCCAAAAGATTTTCGAGATTTACGATCGCATCGCCATGGGCGCGATCGGACATCCGGGCGACATCGAACGTTTACGCATGGCGGCGATCGAGCTCGCGAGCACGGAAGGATTTACGCGCTCGGCCGCGGATGTTTCGCTGCGGCGACTCGCGCATTATTCGCTCAGTCCGGTGATGAAGAACGCGTTCGAGCAAGTTTACGGCGCGCCGTTTTTGGCGCGGCTGGTGTTCGGCGAAATCGGACCCACGCCGGATGAAGATTTGTTTTTGCGAGTCGAGTATGACGGCGCGATCGCGACAAACGGAAGTGGCGGAGCTCCGGTGCGGCAACATTTCGCGGTCTTGAGCGCAACGACCGCGTCGAATGAATTAATGGAAACCTTCCTGCGCGATTCGTACAAGATCGACATGGAGTTGCGCGAGGCCGTGCGGGCGGCGCTCGATGCCTGGAGCGTCGGTCATCTCGGCGGCACCCGCAGCAACGGCGAGAAACAATTGCCCGACCGCGATGCGATCGCGAAACATCGCGACGAACAACTCGCCACCGCCGGAATCGAAGCCGCTGTGCTCGAGCGTAACGCTAGTAGCGCCATCCGTTATCGCGCGCTCACCGACGAAGAAGCGCGCTCGCTTCTGGCCTAACGAATGGCCAGAGGATCACCACGACTCCGCGCGTTGCGCACGTTTCTGGCGTGGTGCGGCCTGGTCATGATGGCGGTGTCGATCATCTGGCTGGAGAGCATCGTGCCGGAAGCGCCCCGCGAAACGACCCGCCGGGTCGGACTAACTTTTCCAACGGTCGTCCTCGATCCCGGGCATGGCGGACAGGATTCGGGCGCGATGTGCGGAACCATGCTCGAGAAAGATCTGACGTTCGACGTCGCGCGCCGGTTAGATCGACAACTACAAGCGAAAGGATTGAACACGGTCATGACGCGCATCGGCGACAGTTATGTCTCGCTGGCCGAGCGCGCCGCCCTAACGAATCGAGTGCAGGACTGCATCTTCGTCAGCATTCATTTCAACGAAGGCAATAAAGAAGGAACCTCGACCGGCATCGAAACCTATTACGCCGACCATCAGGTCACGCCGGGCGCGCCGGTCATTCCGTGGCTGCCGTTTTTGGAACGCGCCGCGAGCCAGGCGCCGAATTTCGAGAGCCAGAGTCTGGCCGGATTCATCCAGGAAGCGCTCGTCGCGCACACGCAAGCCGTGAACCGCGGCACCAAGCCGCAACAATATTATGTGATCGCGAACGTGCGACACCCGGCGGTGCTGGTCGAAGGCGGCTTTATCAACAACCAACTCGAGCTCGCGAAATTGGGCACCGAGCAATATCGCGAGGAAATTGCGACCGCGATCTCGGAGGGCATCGTTCGTTACCGGGACTTATTGCAGCAGCGGCGGTCGCAGCTCGCGACGACGACGGGCAACGGCGGCGGCGAATAAGCGAGATGCGGGGGCGTCCAACAAGATCGACATGAACATTCGCCTCGGATTGGTGCTCACGCTCATCGCGGTCAACTCGGTCTTCGCGGACGATCAGGTCGCGCGCGCGCAGCAACAGTTGAAGGACCAGGGATTTTATTACGGCGAAATCACCGGCGAGAAAAATGCGGACACGACCGCAGCCATCCGGCGATTCCAAATTCGCGGCGGTCTGCAGATCACCGGCGAATTGAACGATGAAACCTTGAAGGCGTTGACGGCTGCGGCTGCGAAATCGAATGTGCCTAACAAATCGGTTGCGGCGGTGACACCGCCGCCAATGCCGAATCGCGCGCAATCGCCGACTGTGAATTCGCGCACAGATTCGGAGCGATATCCGGAGGAACAAGAGCCGCCGCCACAAGATCGACAAGTACCATCTCAGGTTTTTCCGGGACGTCCGGCGCCGAGCAGCGGTGGAAATTTCGCGCGCACTCCGTACGAGAACGCGCCGCCCCAAGTGCAGGAGGACGTAATCGCGCGCGCGCAAAACAAACTGGCGAAGCGCGATCTCTATCGCGGCGCCGTCGACGGCATGGTCAATCCCGATTTCGAGTTTTCGTTGCGCGCCTATCAATCGCGCGTGGGTTTGCCAGCGACCGGGCGATTGGATTTGGCGACGCTGGCCGCGCTTGAATTATTGCCCGGCGCGAACCAACCGGTCTTCGTTCCGCATCGTCCATTGCGCGAAGAGCCGGTGCGCGGCGAGTGGGTCCGCCCGTAAGATCGACAATCGAATTCAGCGTTCGAATTGGACCGATTGTAATTCGGCGAAAACGGTGCCGACGAAGACCTGCGCTTCAATGCGCAGAAGGATGCGATCGCTATCGTCCGAAACCCAAATGGTGGCGCGGCGAAATTTTTTGTGCGGCTCGAGCTCAAGATTTTTGCCGACTTTATTGAGCCGCAGATCGAGTTTGATCGCATTGTAGGAACCGGCGCGCACCGAAATTTTTTCGCGGCCGGTGACGGTGACAGTGCCGAGATACGCGTTCGTTTCAGGATAGACGACGACGCGGTAGACGCTGCGATCTTTCAACGGCTGGCTGCGCAGATAGAGCAGGACCGATTGCAGATCGTTCAGGTTTGGAAAATCGAATCGCTTTGGTTTAGCGCCGCCGGCTGAACCATCATCACGCACGCGCGAGACACCGTTGTTGTTAAAGGAAAGATTGGTCGTGACCTTTTTGCCGCGAGTGATATCGACCTCTTTCGATTCGATCGGGCGCAAGTCGTTGGTGTCAACGACCGACCGATAATTCACATCGTAACGCCAGAGCGCGCGCACGAAACCGACGGTGCGGCCGTTGCCTTCAATGACGCTGCGATTGTCCCCCGTGAGCGCGCAATGCACATCGGCGGTGGCGGCGGTGATGCCGCTCCAGCCGAAATTGTATTTCGCGCGCAACGGGCGCAGCGGCGGAAAATGGCCGGGCGGATCTTTCGTTAGGCTGTTCTGCCAATCAGCGGCGCCGGCCGAAAGCGAGAGAAGGACGAGGACGACAAAGGAAGATGTCGATCTTGCGAAGACGCTCCGGGTTCTCATCCAGCCAAAAACAAAAACGCACGCGAGTTTGCGCCCGCGTGCGTTTTGATTGCGAAAGAGTTTCGTTAGGGCTTTTTCGCCGCGGCAGGCGATGCGCTGGCGGCAGCGGCGGGCGCGGGTTTATCCGTGACCGTGGAGACGCGACCAGGTTTGTTCAAAACCGTGATGACGTCGCCGGTGAAATCAAAATTGTCCTTCGCATACATGACGAGCGGGACGCCATTAAGGCTCATGCCCGATTTGTCGAAGACGAGGTCGAGGCCATTGGCCTTCACCTTGTCCATCACGATGTCGGTGATTTCCTTGACGATGCCTTCGCGCATGCGCAAGGCCTGTTCCTGCAATTGGCGTTCGCGGGTCTGGCGGAATTCGTTGATCTCGCGCTCCATGTTTTTGATGTTGGCGATCTTGTCGTCGCGCTCTTTCGCCTTTTGCGTTTTGGCGTCAGCGCTCAAGGCCGGGGCGTCGAGCTGCTTGTTCAGATTGTTGATCTCATCGAGCGCCTTTTTGTAAGCATCAGCGCGATCGTCGTATTCTTTTTTGGCCGCGTCTTTGGCTTCATTGATCTTCTTCTCGGCGTCTTTGGTCTTGGAGTATTCCTTGAACGCTTTATTCATGTCGACCGTGCCGACTTTAAGACCTTGCGCAAAAGCGCCGGGAGCGAGCAAGGAGACGCAGGCGGCAATAATCAGGAGCTGTTTCATAAATTAAACGTGGTTGGATTTGGAACCGGCTTAGACCGGCAGTGCTAGTGTCCGTTCAAAATTGGTAACCGACATTAAAATTGAAATGTCCGTTACTTGAGCGGCCATCCGTCTGGATGGGAAAGCCATAATCAACACGCAACGGGCCGATTGGCAAATCCAACCGCAAGCCGATGCCGACGTCCGAGCCGATATTATCATAAGTCTGGGTAGGCTTGGCCGGAGTGGTGCCGTGCGGATTGTGGGTATTCACGATGGTGTTGATATTAAAATCGTAGGGATCGGCGTTAACGAATCCGACGTCGTAGAAAACCGCGCCCCGCGCCTTCGGAATAATCGGAAACGTTAGCTCAGCCGTACCGCGCGCCATCGATTGGCCGCCGAGCGGTTGGCCCTTGCGATCGCGCGGGCCGACATCGCGGAAACTGAAACCGCGCAGATTGTTCGACCCGCCAAGGTAAAGGCGGTCAAAGATCGGCACGTTTGGAATCTCTTTCTGCGCTGTCTTGAAGATGAACGATCCATCAGGATTTGTCTTCGGCGTGCCGTCGGGATTGCGGACTTTGACTTGAATGGGGAAAAGGCGCGTCTCGGGTTGGTCCCACACGTCCACCACCGCCGCTTCGGCGTTGAAGAGGAGAATCATGTCCCAGGGCAAATGATAATATTTCGATCCCTCAATATCCCATCCGTAGATCTGTTCGTTGCCGCCGAGCGGTCCGCCCGCGACGTACGGCGAAATCGAAAACCGCTCCCCGGTTCGCGTCAGCAATGGATTATCGCGCCGATCGTAAACGAGGCTGGTTGACACCGTGCTCTTCGTTTTCGTTCCGGCTTCCGCCGCAATATCGGGCGTCACACCACTGGTGACATTAAAGATGTCGATCTTCTCCCAACGATAACCCAGCACGATGTAGGTGTAAGCGAAGACCGGCTTGCGCAACTCGACCGAAATTCCGTAGTTGCTCTGGTCGTAGACGCTACTGAGGTAGTTGGCCTCGCTATAAAATGCCTGACCGCCTAACGACAAGCGACGATCGAGAAACCACGGCTCGGTCAAGGCGAGAATGAAATCCTTACGCTGCGTTCCGACTTGCGCGCGTAAACGGAACTTCTGTCCCGCGCCGGTGAATCCCGGCCAGTTCATCAAATCGAAGTTGCCCTGAGACAATTCACCGAAGACGACGAGCTGATCGACCGTGCTGAACCCGCCGCCGAAACTCAGCGAGCCGGTTCGTTTCTCCTCCACTTGCACGACCAGATCTTTTCGTCCCGGAACGTCGGTGTCTTCCGGATAGGTTTCGACTTTGGAGAAATAACCCAGGTTATCGAGACGCTTCTTACTGGTGTCGACGCGCACGGTGTTAAAGACGTCGCCCGGCGCGACCAGCACTTCGCGGCGGATCACTTTATCTTTCGTGCGCGTGTTGCCGATGATGTTGATGCGCTGCACGAAGGAGCGCGCGCCTTCATCGATTTTGAAATTCACATCGATGCGTCCATCACCCGCCGGGTTGCTCGTCGGCACCACCAAAAGATCGACATATCCACCGCTGCCGTATGCGTCCGCGATCGCCTTCGCGTCGTCGTGCAATTGTTTCGGCGAGTAAACATCGCCCGTCTTCATCTTCACGACTTTGCGCAACTTCTCCTCCGTCGTCTGTTTGTAACCAGAGTAGGTCACGCTTCCGACGTGGTATTGCGCGCCTTCCACGATCGCGATCGTGATAATGAGCGGACCCTTCGGGCGTTCCTTGCGCACGTCGCGAACTTCCGCGTCGATGTAACCGTGGTTCTGGTAAAATTCCTTGATGCTGTCGAGGTCGCGCTGCAATTGCGCTTCATCCAACCGGCCAGACTTGTCGATGAACGCGAACAGCGTCTTGCCCTTCGTCTTCATTTCTTTGCGCAGCGTCTTATCGCTGAAATGTTCGTTGCCCTCGAATTGCACCTGCCGGATTGCGCCCTTCGCGCCTTCGTCCACCACGTAAACGATGCGGGCCGTGCCCCGGCTCTCGTCGATCGGCTCCACGCGATATTGCACATTGATATCGGTGAATCCGCGCCCTTGATACGTTTCGATGATCTTCTGCCGGCCCTTCTCCAAATCTTCTTCCTTCACCGGCGAGTTAATCTTTAGCGCGATGTCCTTGCGCAAACGTCGCGCGCTTAGTTTGTGGGCGCCGTCTACTTCGATCTCGCGAATGACCGCGCGCGTTTGCACGGCCACGATCACTTTCACGCCTTCGTCTTGAGGTTGGGCAAAGATGCGCACGTTGCGGATCGAGCCCGTGGTGTAGAGCTGGCGAATGTCCTGCTCCACCACCGTGTCCGAGTACGGCTGGCCCACTTGCGTCCGCATTTGCGCGAGAATGCGCTCCTTGCTCACCGTTGCCGGACCGGAGTACTCCACCTCCACCGACTTCACGATTGGCGCTTCCGGCATTTGCTGTTGCTGCGATTGCGCCGCGGTTGTTTGCGCCAAGATCGACATCGTCCCGCCGCCTAACGAACACAAGGTCGCGCAGCAAATCGCAAGCACGCGCGCGCGGCGCGATGTGAACAAGTCGGTCATACGTTCGTAATAAAGATGGCGCGTCCCGCGCGGGTTCTCATCCAACGCGGGACAGGCGGCTATATGGAGAATACGAGGGCGGTCGTCAAGGCGGGATTTAGCGTCAGGCGAGGAACTGCGATCTCAGACAATTCAACCCCGCCTTCAGTTCAAAAGCTCGTACCAATTATTTCGCCGGTGCGGTTTGTAGCCCGCGTCGCGAATCAATGACTCGATCTGTTCCGCATTTAACCGGAACGTCGTCCCCGCGCTGCTCACCACATTTTCCTCCATCATGACCGAGCCGAAATCGTTCGCGCCATACTTAAGAGCGATTTGTCCGATGGCCGGGCCTTGCGTGACCCATGAGCTTTGGATGTTGTCGATGTTATCAAGAAAGATGCGCGCCAGCGCCTGCATTCGCAGATACTCCGCCACGCCTGTCGGCTGTTTCACTTTCAAGACCGTGTGTTGCGGTTGAAACGTCCAGCAGATGAACGCGGTGAACCCGCCGCTCTTGTCCTGTTGCTCGCGAATGCGCTGCAAATGTTCGATGCGTTCCTCGATTGTCTCAACGTGACCAAACATCATGGTTGCGCTCGATTTCAGGCCTAACGAATGCGCCACGTCCATCACTTCCAGCCACCCGTCACTGTCGATCTTGAGCGGCGAAATTTTTTTCCGCACGCGATCGACCAAAATCTCGCCGCCGCCGCCGGGAATCGATCCGAGCCCCGCGTCCTTGAATTGCGAAATCACTTCCCGCAGCGGCATGCCAAACACTTCCGCGAAATGTTGAAACTCCGGCGGACTGAATCCGTGAATGTTGATGTGCGGATATTTTTCGCGGATGTGCCGCAGAAGATCGACATACCACTGGAACGGCAGCTTCGGATGATGCCCGCCTTGCATTAAAATTTGCACCCCGCCGACCGCGCTCAGCTCATCCAGCTTCTGATCGAGCTGCTCGAGCGAAAGCACGTAATGATCGTCGTCCTTTTCCGTCCGATAAAACGCGCAGAACTTGCAGTAAACGTTGCAAACATTCGTGTAGTTGATGTTGCGATCGACGATGTAAGTCACGATCTCCTCACCGCGCCCATCGTAAGATCGACATTTCGCTTGCCAGCGTCGCTCGTTCGCGAGCGCGCCGAGTTCTTCCAGCGGCCACGAGTACAACTCCAGCGCCTCGTTAGGCGAAATCCGCTCGCCCGCGAAAATCTTCTCCGTCAACGCATCGCGATTCAATGCGACCATGCGTTGATCTTAACGGAGAGCGTTTCATTGTGCATCTATGAATGTCGCGGTTATTGGCGCCGGCGTCTCCGGTCTCACCTGCGCCGTCCTGTTCGTCGAACGCGGCGATCGGGTGTCGATCTTCGCCGACGAAATCGGCTCACAAACTACTTCCGCGGCCGCCGGCGCGATTTGGTTTCCGTACGATTGCGAGCCGCGTGAAAAAGTCATCGCCTGGGCGTTGCGCACGCGAGAAGTACTTGTCGATCTTGCGCGAAAGCCGGACAGCGGCGTCTCGATTATCAAGCTGCGCCAATTTTGTCGCGCCGGCAGGATCGACATGCCCGATTGGGCGTGCTCGTTAGGCGCAACCGGTGGTGAAAATGAATTTCAAATGGAAGTGCCGCTGACCGACACAACGATTTATCTCGACTATTTGCGGAAGCGTTTCGGCGGTGAAATAAAATGCGCACATCTCGAGCGCTTGGAAGATGTCGATCTTGCATTCGATCTTGTGATAAATTGCGCCGGCTTCGGGGCCAAGCGCCTAACGAACGATCCCGGTCTTGAGCCGCATCGCGGGCAAGTCGCAATCGTTCCGAAGATCGACAACGTCGCCGGCGCAATCGTGTGCGATGACGATCCGCTCATGTACGTGATTCCGCGCGCGCACGATTGTCTCTTCGGCGGCACGAACGAGTTGAGCGAAGATCGAGATGTCGATCTTGCCACGCGTCAACTCATCGTCGCGGAATGCAGCCGCGCCTTAAAGATCGATCCGCCGAAAGTCATCGAAGACCGCGTCGGAATTCGCCCGTTTCGAAAATCGGGCGTGCGCTTGGAGCGCGGAAAGTTACGCGACGGCCGCGCGGTGATTCACAATTACGGACACGGCGGCTCCGGTTTCACGCTTTCGTGGGGCTGCGCGAAGGAAGTTGTCGATCTTGCCTAACGACCTTTGCTCACCTGCAGGACTTCCGCCAGCTTCGGGTAGTTCAGCGCGGCTTCGACGAAGAATTTGTCGGTCGCACACGCCGCGAAGTGTCCCTGCATGAACGACGTGTCCGAGTCGCGCGCGTTTTGCACGGTGCGCGCGGCTTCATCCAGATCGCCGGAGTGCAATTCCAGCGCCGCCTCCGTCATCACCCAATCGACCGTGAGCGGTCCGCTCTTGCGCCGATTTTGCAGATCAGCATTCACTTTGGCAACGTCGCCACCTTCGATCGCGGCCATGCGCATTTTAAATCGGCACACGCTTTCCTCCGCTTCCGGCGCGCGCAGGGCGGCCTGGCCATAACGCGCAATCGCATCCGCGATGCGGTGATCACGCCGCAGCGATTCCGCCCATGAGTAAAAGTAGTCGGCGTTAAAAGGCGCGGCCATCGCGGCCGCTTCATAAAATCTTTGCGCGGCCGCGTTATCGCCGCGACCGGTCGCGATCATCCCGCGATAATAATTTGCTTCCGGAACTGTTTCGCCGAAGGCGATAGCGCGATCGAACCACGCATCCGCGGCGTCGAAATTGCCGTGGTCGTAATAAATTTTCGCGGCGCGAAAAAGAAGGCCCGGGTAGCGAAGATTTTTTTGTTTGGCCGCGAGCAAACGCTCGGCTGCATCTTTCCAATTGCCGATGCGTTCATCGACAATCGCCTGCTCGACCAGATCACCCGGAGACGCATTCGGAAAACGGCCGGCTACATCCGCGCCCTCTTTTCCGCGCAAACGCGTCATCAATTCATAACGCCAGTAGTCGAATTTTTTTCCGGCATAAAAGACGAGGAAGAGCATCAACAGTCCGCCGAATAAGAGGGCGATGTTTTGCATCTCGAGAATGCGCGCGAGGCGCGATTGCGCGCGCAAAGGCGTGGTGATGGGCGACGATTCCACGCTCTCGGGCCCGGACGGTAGCGGCGATGATGTCGATTCAGTCTGTTCCGCGCGCGGAGAAGTTCGCGGTTCCGTTTCCCCCTGATGCGGCCGATCCTGACGCGAACGCGCCGGCCCGAGCACGCGCCGCTGCTCGGGCGTGATCTTCATCCGATGTCGATCTTCGGATTCTCGCGCAGGTTCTTCAGCCATGGTTGTCGATTAGATCGACAATCGGCTATGTCAACGCAATTGCCTGAAATGAACTGACGACGTCGTCCGGACCTTTTTCGCTAAAGAAGCTTTCGTAATAACCCGGACCTAGGTCCCAATGCGGGCCTTTGTAATATTCGTCGCGAAAGAATCGCCACACGCCGCTCACGACCACGATGCAACTAATCCGATCGTTCCAGTAATCGCCGATGTAATGAAAGCTCAGGTGCGTGCGGGCGTATGCGCCTTTGAAACCGGTGTGATCGTAAATCACCAGCTCGGGCAATCGCGTCACGTCCTTGGCCGGTTCGACTGCGACTTTGCCCGCAGCCGAGGCGTGATAGCTCAAATTGCCGAGCTTCCATTTCATGTCGATGATGCAGCCGTTGTCCGGCGAAAGTTCAGTTTTCGGTATTTGTCTCATAAGCGGCAAAAGTTCGATGTCGATCTTGCACGAACCGGCGCGGGCCTGTCGAGTCGCGAAATTAAATTCGATGTTCGCGCTGGTCGGAGCGCAAGCGAATCGTTTTCTCCTTCAAATTATGCTGGGCGCGAATGAATCGCACCGTCCGGCTTTTCGCTCGCATTAAAATCGAATGCGTCTCTGCAATGCCCGACGCGCGCGTCTTCACTCCACGCAAAAGCGCGCTGTCGCTGATGCCGGTCGCGCAAAAGATGATGTTCTTGCCGTTGGCCAGATCGTCGGCCGAATAAATTTTCTCGAGATCTTTTTCGTATCCTTCGTCGATTAAAATTTTCCGCTCCTTCTCGTCGCGCGGCCACATCTTGCATTGCATGTCGCCGCCGAGACATTTGATCCCCGCCGCCGCCAGCACCGCTTCGGGCGAACCGCCGATGCCCATATAAAGATCGACATCGTTATCTGGAAGCGCCGGCGCCATTGCCGCTGCGATGTCGCCATCGCCGATCATGCGCAACGACGCGCCGCATTCGCGGATTTGATCGACAATGTCCTTGTGTCGCGGCCGGTCGAGCATGACCACGACGACGTCCTGCACCCGTTTGTCCGCGGCGCGCGCGACGATCGCCAACGTCTCCGCAATCGGCGCATCGATGTGCAATGAATCGCCGCGCTTCTTCGTGTATTCGATCACGCGCGGGCCGTAAGCCAACTTCGACATGTAAAAACTCGGCACATCGCGCAACGCGACTTTCACGCCTTCTTCCGGACTCGCCGCCGCGATACAACTAATCGAGTTCGGCGCGCCTTTGGAAATGTTCGTCGTGCCGTCGATCGGATCGATCGCGATGTCGAACGCCGGCGCGCCCGGCAGCCAGGTGCCGAGTTGTTCGCCTTTAAAAATTCCGGGCGCGTCGTCCTTGATCCCTTCGCCGATCACCACCTCGCCGCAAATGTTCATGAGGTCGAACATGCCGCGCATGGCGTCGCACGCCGCCGCGTCCGCTTTTTCTTTTTCGCCCCGGCCTAACCAACGCAACGAATTGAGCGCCGCCGCTTCGGTCGCGCGCACGAAGTCGAACTCAATGATGCGTTCGATATCGTGGTAATTGATTTTCGGCAGGCGATGCATGCAGCGAGACCATGTTCACGCAATCATCGCGTGCTGACAAGATGTCGATCTTGCACGTGTCTCTTCCCGCGCGCATGCCGGTGTGTTAGCATTGCTGCCTTGCTCGCCATGGGGAGAATTCAGGGTCGGTCCGCTTTTATTGTTTTCGTCGCGCTGTTCGTTTCGTTAGGCGAAATGCGCGCGCAAGCCGTGACTGGTTTGCATGCGGTCAATGTCGCCACCGGTTTGGTCGATCCGCTATTTGTGACCGCGCCGCCAGGCGACACCAATCGCCTCTTCATCGTGCAGCGCGGCGGCAAAGTCCTCATTCTGAATCTTGCCACGCTCGCGCTGAATGCGACGCCGTTTCTCGACATCAGCGCGACCTTGACCGGGAATAACGAGCAAGGCCTACTCGGATTCGCGTTCGACCCCGCCTACGCCAGCAACGGACGTTTCTATGTCGATCTTGCGTTGCCGGGCGCGACCAGCGGGAGCGGCATCACTCGCATCGCGCAATTCCAAGTCTCGGCCGACCCAAATGTCGCGAATGCTGCGAGCATGAAAACAATTCTCGACCTCAACGAGCCCGGAAATTCGCACAACGGCGGCTGGATTGGATTTAGTCCGCGGCCTAACGACGACCACAATCTCTACATCGCGACCGGCGATGGCGGCGGGGAAAACGATGACGGGCCGGGTCACGATCCGGTCACCGGCAACGCGCAAAGCCTGACTTCGCCGTTAGGCAAAATGCTGCGCATTCATGTCGATCCGATCACCGCCACCTACACCATTCCGCCTAACAATCCGTATGCTGGCTCCGGCAGCGCGCTGCAGACAATTTTTCTCGTCGGCCTGCGTAATCCATTTCGTTGCAGCTTCGATCGCGCAACCGGTCGCATGTACATGGGCGACGTTGGTCAGGACAACCGCGAGGAAGTTGATGTGCAACAAGCGAGCAATCCCAGCGGCGGAGAGAATTACGGTTGGCGCTTACGCGAGGGGACGATCGCCACCCCGCCCTCGCCGAGTGGCGTTTCAGTCGGCGGTCCGCCTCCGCCTAACAATGTCGATCCGATTTACGATTATCCGCACACCATCGGCAAGACGGTCATCGGCGGCTACGTTTACCGCGGCCGGCAAATTCCCGCGCTCTGGGGCACGTATCTCTTCGCCGATTTTCTCGGGATGTCCGGTTCGCCCGATACGAACAAGCTCTACGCGCTTTTTTATAATGGCAGCGGCGCCGCGACCGGCGTGCAGGACATCACCACGCAACTTTATGCGAGCGGGACGCTGAACAATCCAGTCTCGTTCGGCGAAGACGCCAACGGCGAGCTTTACATCTGCGACATGATCAAAGGCAACGTCGCGCGCATCGAACCGATCACGCCCAATGTGAAGATCGACAATGTCACCCGCAACGGCACCGCGGTAAACGTGCATGGCTTCGGCGTTCCATTTAAAACGCACACCATTCAAACCGCGCCCGCCATGGGACAATTCAGCAACGCTACGACGGTGAACGCGCTCGGCGACGGCTCATTTACCTTTCCGGACAACACCAACCTGAGCGCGCGTTTCTATCGCGCGACTTATCCATAAAGGCGATTGTCGATCTTGCGCTGACCTAACGAGTCTTCCCCGGCCCCCACAACGCGCGGCCCGGCTTCGCATTCGTGTGCTCGCCATCTTTCAGCACCTGCGCGCCGTTTACGAAAACATGTTTCACTCCGGTCGCGTATTGATGCGGTTTATCGAACGTGGCGTGATCGGTGATCGTCGCGGGATCGAACACAACGACATCGGCGAACATTCCTTCCTTCAACATTCCGCGATGATCGAGACCGAGATTGCTCGCCGGTTGCGCACTCAGGCGGCGGACGGCTTCGCCTAACGAGATCACTTTTTCGTCGCGACAATATTTTCCGAGCACGCGCGCGAAGTTTCCGTAAGCGCGCGGGTGACAATTCGATTTTGTGAACGGCGGCTCGGGCGCCTGCGACGCTTCATCCGAGCCGAAGGAAATCCACGGCTTGGCCAATTCTTTCTTCACATTCTCTTCCGACATCACAAAATAAACCGTCCCGATCCGCGATTCGTCTTCGGCCACGAGATCCATCGCGGTGTCGATCGGATCTTTGCCGCGCATCTTCGCGACGTCGGCCAGCGTTTTGCCGGTGAGCGGTTTCAATTTGTCCGATTTAAATCCGACGAGAAGAATTTTATCGGGTGAACCGGCGGCGAGATAAAGATTTTCCCACTTGTCGCTGTCGATCTTCACTTCGGCTTTGATTTTTTCCCGCGTCGCGGGATCGCGCAGCCGTTTAAACAAGGCCTCGTAACCGCCGTCCTCGCTCCACGGCGGAAAACAGGCATCGAGTCCGGTCCCGGCCGCGGTGTAAGTGTACATGTTCGCCCGAATCGTTAGGCCGTTCTTCCGCGCCTCTTCGATTCGCGAGAGTAACATGTCGATCTTGTCCCAATTTTTCTGGCCTGCCGCTTTGATGTGATAAACCTCCGCCGGAATGTTCGCTTCGCGCGCGATCCGTTCGAGCTCGCCGTAGGCTTCGAGCAACTGGTTCCCCTCGCTCCGCATGTGCGAGATATATTTGCCCTGATATTTCGCCGCGACTTTGCACAGCTCGATCAACTCTTCCGTCTTCGCGTAAAACGCCGGCGGATAAATTAGCGACGTGCCGATGCCGAGCGCGCCCGCTTCCATTTCTTTGCGCACAAGCTCGCGCATTTGATCGAGTTCCTGCGGTGTCGGTTGTCGATCTTCAAAACCGATCACGTTCTCGCGAATCGTCGTCGCGCCAATGAACGAAGCGACGTTGCAAGAAATCCCCCGCTTCTCCAGATACTGCAAATATTCCGCGAGCGTGTTCCACTTGATGTCGTATTTGATGTCCGCCTGCGTGTCGATCATGTGCTTGCGCACGCGATCGTTCACCGGCCCCATCGATTCGCCTTCGCCCATGATTTCCGTCGTCACGCCTTCGCGAATTTCCGATTGCGATCGCCCATCTTGAATGAGCGACTCGGTCGACCACGAAAGCATGTTGATGAAACCGGGCGCGACCGCGAGTCCCGTTGCATCGACCACTGTCTTCGCCTTCGCGTTCTTAAAATCGCCTAACGACGCGATGCGATCGCCCTTGATCGCAAGATCGACATGTTGTCCTTCGCCGCCGCTGCCATCATAAACCGTCCCGTTCTTAATGATGACGTCGAAGTCTTGGGCGAGTGCGACTGCGCAAGCACAAATGAGAAGCAATAGAATGCGAAGCATGATCAACCTTCTCACCGATAGACATCTTTGCGATGCCCAATCGCGCTGACCCAGATGTATTGTGTGGTCCGATCCACTCGAAAAAGAATCCGGTAATCGCCGACTCGAATTCGATAACCATCGGTTCCTTTCAATTTTTTCACGCGATGAGGGAAAGGCTCATCTCGTAATGCGCGCAGAGTGGCTGCGATTCGTTTACGGACCTGAACCGGAAGATTAGCCAGTTCCTTTTCGGCCGGGCGTTGGACTTCGACGGTCCAACTCACACCTTCAAATCTCGCAGCACGTCATCTAAGGGGCGACTAGGTTCATTACGTCGAGCTTCGAGTAACAAACTGTCTTGCAAATCTTCGCGGAGTTCCTGATCGGAAACTAAAAACTCCAAGACGCGGTCTCGCTCCTTGGCTGGCAGCGCCTTAATTTCCGCGATCACCTCAGCCGCGCTCATATGTCGATCTTAGCGCAAAGTCAGCGCTCACTCCAGTCGAGCACGATCTTTCCCGAGTTGCCCGACTTCGCCAGCTCAAGCGCTTCCTTGAATTCGGTCCACGGAAAGTGATGCGTGATGAGCGGGCGAATATCGACGCCGCCTTTGATGAGCGCGGTCGTTTTGTACCACGTTTCGTAGAACTCGCGGCCGTAGATTCCTTTAATCGTGAGTTGATCGAACACGATCGTGTTCCAATCGATCGCGGCGGTGCCGGGCATGATGCCTAACAACGCGATTTTGCCGCCGTGAAACATGTTCGGCAAAATGTCGTCGAAGGCTTTCGGATTGCCGGACATTTCCAGCGCGATGTCGAAGCCTTCTTTCATCCCGAGTTGTTTCATCGCGTCGGTCAGTTTTTGCGTGCTCACGTTTAACGCAAGATCGACACCCATCTTCCACGCGAGCTCCAGTCGATACGGATTCACGTCGGTGATGACGACGTGACGCGCGCCGGCGTGTTTGCAAATCGGGATCGCCATGCAACCGATCGGGCCCGCGCCGGTAATAAGCACATCTTCGCCGACGAGATCGAACGAGAGGGCGGTGTGGACGGCGTTGCCTAACGGATCGAAACACGACAGCACATCGAGCGGAATCGACTCGTCGGCGTGCCAGCAATTCGATTGCGGGATGGCGACGAACTCGGCCCAAGCGCCGTTGCGATTCACGCCCACGCCGGATGTGTTTGGACAAAGATGGCGACGACCGGCGAGACAATTCCGGCAATGTCCGCACGTGATGTGGCCTTCGCCGACGACGAGATCGCCTTTGGCAAAACCTTTCACGTGTTCACCGACGCGATCGACAATTCCGACGAACTCGTGACCGATGGTCATCGGGACGGGAATGGTTTTCTGCGCCCACGCGTCCCAATTATAGATGTGGACGTCAGTCCCGCAGATCGACGCCTTCTGTGTACGAATGAGCACGTCATCGTCGCCGACTTCGGGGACGGGAACGTCCTCAAGCCAAAGTCCGGGCTCGGCCTTCGCCTTCACGATCGCCTTCATCGTCTTCTGCACGCCCCGAGATTAGCGCGCGCAATGAATATGTCGATCTTGCACGATGTCGATCTTGTCGAGATGATCCCGGACATGCCCGCGACTCTCGAGCAAGCGCAACCAGCGCCGCCGTCCACGCGCTCGACTTTTCTGTTGCGATTCGGCAGCACCATCGCGCTGTGGTCGATCGCACTCGCGATCGCGTTTTCCGGTTACGAAGTTCTCTATTTCCTTTTGATCAGCGTCTTCGGCCTGCTGGCGCTGTGGGAATTTTATCGGCTGCTCGACGCGCGCGGTTTGCCCAATTTCAAAATTACCGGCCTGCTTTGCGCGATCGTTATGCTTGCCGGCAGCTTTTATTACTTTAGCAAGCTCGGCCCGGCGCAGTCGTACGATTTCGAAGTCTCGGTCTTGCTCTTCTTTTTGCTCACCGTTTTCGGGCGACAAATGTTCGCGCGGCTGCGCGAAAATGAGCCGCTGCAAACGATGGCCTACACACTGTTCGGTCTGCTCTACGTCGTGTGGCTTTTCAATTTCATGACGAAAATTTTATACGTCGTGCCGCGATCGAGCACCGGCTTGGTCATGGGACAGTTCTATTGTTTGTATCTCATCGCGGTCACGAAATTCAGCGATATGGGCGCGTATCTCACGGGCATGGCCATCGGCCGGCATCCGCTCATTCCGCACATCAGCCCGAAAAAAACCTGGGAAGGATTTTTCGGAGCGCTCGCGTTTTCGTCGCTGGCGAGTCTGGGGTTATTCAAACTGATGCCGGGGCATTTAACCGCGCTCACCTTGACGCATGCGATCGTGCTCGGCCTCTTGTTAGGCTTTGCCGCGGTCGTCGGCGATCTTGCAGAGTCGATCATCAAACGCAGCACCGGCGCGAAAGATTCCGGTGGATTACTTCCGGGAATCGGCGGCGCGCTGGACTTGATCGACAGCTTGCTCTTCACCGCGCCGTTGATGTTTTTCTATCTCCGGCTCGTTATCCGCGTTCCGTAACCAGATTTCTGACAGAATGAACAAAATGGTCAGAATGGAAGAGGAGGAAAAAGAGTACGACCTCTGTGGGAGAGTCATTGGCGCGGCGATGAAGGTTCACTCCACGCTCGGGCCAGGGTTTCTCGAATCCGTTTATCAAAACGCGCTCATCTGGGAGTTGCGAAAGGTTGGAATCAAAGCTGAGGCCGAGCGACCGATTACGGTTCGCTACGACGGACAAATCGTCGGCGCCCTTACAGCCGATCTTTTGGTGAACGACATTGTTATTGTTGAACTGAAAGTCAGTTCGGCGATTGCCAAAATCCATGAAGTCCAAGTCGTAAATTACCTCGTCGCAACCGGCCTCGATGAAGGCTTGGTCTTGAACTTCGGCGCCGAGCGGCTGGAGTTTAAAAAGAAGTTTCGCCGACCAAAGCAGGACGGCGAAGTCTCGTTCTGAGATATTTTGTTAATTCTGTTCATTCTGTCGAAAAATGAAACGTAAACGCGTCGTGGTGTTAGGCGCGACCGGCTCGATCGGCGAGAGCGCGTTGAAAGTTGCGCACGACATTCCGGAGCGGATGGAGGTTGTCGGCGTGGCCGCGAACTCGAATGCGGCGAAGCTGGCCGCGGCTGCGAACAAGACACGCGCGAAAGCCGTGTGCCTTGTCGATGAAAGCAAGATGTCGATCTTGCAAAAACATCTCGAATACAAACCGAAGATTTTTTCGGGCGAAAGAGGTTTGCGTGAGATCGCGCAGCTCGATGACGCCGACATGGTGTTGATCGCGATCGTTGGGACCGGCGGTTTGCACCCGGCGCTTGATGCGATTGAAGCCGGAAAAGATCTCGCGGTGGCGAGCAAAGAAATTCTGGTGATGGCCGGCGAAGCTGTGACGGAAGCGGCGCAGAAACGCGACGTGAAAATTTTGCCGGTCGATTCAGAACACAACGCGATCTTTCAATGTCTCGATGGAAGGCAATCCGAAGTTCGCCGGATTATTCTGACGGCTTCGGGCGGACCGTTTCGCAAGACGCCGGCAAAAGAATTTGTCGATCTTACGGTGGAGCAGGCGTTGAAACATCCAACCTGGAACATGGGCCCGAAGATCACGATCGATTCCGCGACGCTATTTAATAAGGGGCTGGAGATGATCGAAGCGCATTGGCTCTTCGGCGTGGAGATGAAACGCGTCGAAGTGGTGATTCATCCGCAAAGCATCGTGCATTCGATGGTCGAATTCGCCGACGGCTCGACGCTCGCGCAGATGAGTTACTCGGACATGTGTTTTCCAATTCAGTACGCGGTGACGTGGCCGGAGCGCGTGCCGAATAGTTTGCCCCCGCTCGATTTTTCGACGTTAGGCAAATTGGAGTTCGAGCTTCCGCGCTTTGATGATTTTCCGGCGTTGAATCTCGCGCGCGCAGCCGGTGAAGCCGGCGGGACCATGCCCGCGGTCATGAACGCAGCGAACGAGGTCGCGGTGGCGGCATTCTTAGATCGACAAGTACGTTTTCCGAGTATTTGGGAAACGGTCGCGGCGATCATGGGCCGACATCAGACCGTTGCGCATCCCGATCTCGATGACATATTGCGGGCCGATCAATGGGCGCGCGAGGAAGCGCGCCGTTTCATCGGGAAATAACCTGCAGATCACATGTTCGTTCACGCTCTCCGCGTCGTTTTCATCCTCATTGAGGTCGTCGTTCTTTTTAATCTCCTCATCGTCGTGCACGAGGTCGGACATTTCCTCGCCGCGCGCTGGCGCGGACTTTACATCGAGAAATTCGGCATCTGGTTTGGCAAACCGCTTTGGAAGAAAACGATCAACGGCGTGCAGTATTCGTTAGGTAGTTTGCCGTTCGGCGGGTTCGTGGCGCTGCCGCAACTTGCGCCGATGGAAATCATCGAAGGCAAAGCCGACCTGGACCGTGCGAAACTGCCGCCGATTTCCGCGCTCGATAAGATCATCGTCGCATTCGCCGGACCGCTCTTCAGTTTTCTGCTCGCGTTTGTTTTCGCGGTCATCATTTGGGCCGTCGGCCGGCCGGTGAGCGAAGCGGAAGCGACCACGACGATCGGTTATGTTTTGGCTGATTCGCCCGCGGGGGAAGCGGGACTGGAACCGGGCGACAAGATTTTAGCGATCGACGGACAGCCGGTGCATCGCTTTGGCGGAATGGGCGACGATTCGATTACGTGGCGGATCGTGCGCAGCGAAGGCGACAAGATCGACATCGTCATCGAACGCAACGGCGAGCGGCAGACCGTGCAGGTGAAGCCGACGATCGTGCCGACGAAAGCGTGGCAACGAAAAGGCTTTCGCGAGATCGGAATCGTGCCGGCGGAGACGCCGCTGGTGCACGACGTTGAACCGGGAAGTCCGGCCGCGAAATCGGGCTTGGGGTCTAACGACTTGATCGTGTCGATCAACGGTCAACCGCTTTACCAATTATACGGCATCTCGCAATACATTCACGATCACCCTAACGAACCGATAAAGCTCGGGGTCGATCGCAAGGGTCAGCGCATCGAGCTGGCGTTCGATCCGGGAAATCCGAAAGTGGATGAAGTGGTGAAGAAAAGTCCGGCGGAGGAAGCGGGCTTGCAGAAAGGCGATGTGATCGTGGCGGTGAACGGCCAGCCGGCGCGGAGCACGCTGACGATTTCGGATTTTGTTAAACAAAACGTCGGCCGGGAAATTACGTTGTCGATCTTGCGCGGCGAAAAACCAATCGACGCAAAGGTCACGCCGCAAATTCCGGAAGGCGATAAGACGCCGCGCATCGGAGTTATTTGGGGAGATCAGTTCGGTATTATTCCGGACGAATTCGGCAAAGCCGCGTTGCGACATCCGGGGCCCGGCGAACAAATCCGCCAGAGCATGTTGTCGATCGTGCACACGGTCGGCGCGGTCGCGTCCTCGAAGTCCGACGTGAAGCTGCAGCACATGAGCGGGCCGATCATGATGATGCAGGTGTTTTATCGCATGTTCGCGAGTCACGAAGGCTGGCGCATGGCGCTTTGGTTTTCCGTCGTGCTCAATGTGAATCTCGCGCTTCTAAATTTGCTGCCGATTCCGGTGCTCGATGGTGGACACATTTTGCTCGCGCTTATCGAAGCGGTTAGGCGGCGTCCGGTGAACATGCGCGTGCTCGAAGTCGTGCAAACGGCATGCGCCGTCCTGATCATCGGGTTCATGGTTTATATCGCGTTTTTCGATGTGCAGGACCTGCCATTCTTCGGCAGCAAACGTGATGCGCCCAAGTTTTTGCCGAAATCGGCGCCGGCAAAGGCCGACCAGTAGGCGCGTTGCGCGCGGCGATGCGCGCCGTAAACTTTCGCTCTGGTGAAATATTGCGCGAATCCATTGCGGTATCAGCGGCGCGCGACGCGCGAAGTGCGCGTGGGCAATGTCGGGATCGGCGGCGACAATCCGATTCGCGTTCAGTCGATGATCACCTGCGACACGATGGACACGGAGATGTCGATCTTGCAGACGATGGAGCTGGCGAAAGTGGGTTGCGAGATTGTGCGCATCACCGCGCCGACAGTGAAAGATTCGGCGAATCTGCAAAACATCGTGCGCGGTTTGCGCGACCGCCGCTGCGATGTGCCGATCGTCGCCGACATCCATTTTAAACCGGAAGCGGCGATGGAAGCGGCGAAGTGGGTCGACAAGGTGCGGATCAATCCGGGGAATTACGCGGACTCGAAGAAGTTCCTCATTCGCGAATACAGCGACGAGCAGTACCAGGCGGAGCTGAATCGAATTCGCGAGCGCTTCACGCCACTTGTCGATCTTTGCAAGCAGCGCGGCGTCGCCATGCGCATCGGGACGAATCACGGATCGCTCAGCGATCGCATTCTAAATAGATACGGCGATACGCCGCTGGGGATGGTGGAGAGCGCGCTCGAATTCGCGCGGATCGCGCGCGAGCGCGATTACCACGCGTTCGTGTTCTCAATGAAAGCGAGCAACCCGAAGGTGATGATCGCGGCGTATCGACTTCTGGTGGCGCGATTGAATGAGCTCGGGCCGGATTGGAATTATCCCGTGCATCTCGGCGTGACGGAAGCGGGCGAGGGAGAAGATGCGCGGATCAAGAGTGCGATTGGGATTGGGTCGCTTTTGATGGATGGAATCGGCGATACGATTCGCGTTTCGCTGACGGAAGATTCGCCACACGAGATTCCGGTGGCGCGTGCACTTGTCGATCTTGTCGGCGGCCAAAATGGCCGCCCTACAACAGAAGAAGATGTCGATCTTTCGTTCGATCCGTTTTCGTATCAACGGCGGGCGACAGAGACGATCGAGCGGGATGGCGTGCGGCTCGGCGGTGAAGAGCTGGTGCGCGTGTTCGTTAGGCAAGCGACCTTCGACAAGATTGCGCACAAGGTGGAGAAGATGGGCGATTACAAGCCGGAGATTGTCTACGAGAGCGCGAACGTGATTGAGGTGGATCCCCGTGACGACGGGGCGATTGGGAAAATAAACTCCGAGCGCGAGCCGCAGTTGGTGACGGTGAAGGAGGATGTCGATCTTGCGATGATCGCGGCGTTTCGATTGCTGGCGGCGAAGTTGCAGGCGCGACATCCGATTTTGCTCAAAGACACATTGCGCCCGCAAGATCGACATGAGGATTTCCTGAAGACGTTGTTGATCGCGGCGACGAACATCGGGTCGCTGCTTTGCGATGGAATCGGCGACGCGATCATCGTCCAAGGCGAGGAAGCGCCGGGGCAATCGCTGCGGCTCGCCTATAATATATTGCAGGCGGCGGGGACGCGGATCTTCAAAACCGATTACGTGGCCTGTCCGTCGTGCGGGCGGACGTTGTTCGATCTGCAATCGACGACGGCGCGAATCAAGGCGGCGACGTTGCATTTGAAGGGAGTGAAGATCGCGATCATGGGCTGCATCGTGAATGGCCCGGGCGAGATGGCGGACGCGGATTTTGGTTATGTGGGCGGCGCGCCGGGGAAAATAAATCTCTACGTGGGGAAGACGGCGGTGAAGTTCAACATTCCGGAAGCTGAGGCGGTAGATCGTTTGAAGGATTTGATTCGCGAGCATGGACGATGGGTGGAACCGGCGCCGACGGAAGCTCCGGTTTTGGCCTAACGAGTGGAAGCGGAAAAATTTGATTCGTCGGCTTTGAGTAGTTGGCGTAACTCCTCGTCAAATCGGGTGTTAAAATGGTTGCGGCGAGGGAAGCCGCGAACCAAACTCAAACAGGAGGAATATTAGAAATGAAAAGATTGGTTTCGATGATGGCAGCTTTGATTTGCCTGGGCAGCGTGGTCGCGCCGAACGCGAATGCGTTGTCGTTTACAATCGGAGTGAATGATCAGCCGTACTACATTCACGGACCAGGCTACTGGGTCGGTCCTGTGTATTACGTGTGGATACCGGGACATTATGCGTGGCGTCGCGGCCATCGTGTTTGGATCCACGGGCACTATGCGCCACGGTAGATAAGGCATAGCCCGACAAAGCGCGCGGGCGCGCGATTGTCGATCTTACGCCGCGGACTCCTCGTTAGGGTTCGCGGCGTTTTTTTTGCGGCGCACGAGGGGAGGCTTTGTTTCTGAAGCCGTGACAGTTGAGTCAACGAAAATTTTTAAAAGAAAGCCGAAAAAAAGCTTGACGGTTTTCGCGCAGTTCCGCAATCTCGCGGCTCCTCAATTCAGTAAATCACCTCTATGAAAAACAGCCGCAGGCCTAACAACTCCACGTTTTTAAATTTCTTCTTTAGCGTGGCCGCGCTGACGCTTCTCACGATGACGTCGCCGGCCTTCGCTCAACAGGACGCCGATTCGGGTCCGAGCATTCGCGGAACTTCCGCAGCAAATGCCGACGCGCCCGCCAGCAGACAAGCTGGCGTGACCGTGATGGTGGAAATGAAGGACGCCCCAGCGTCTGTGTCTTACGCCGCCGCTTACAAAACGGCCGTGGCACAAGCCGACGCCGCGCGCATTTACGCGTTGCAACATCCGAATTTGAAGAGCTCGCAAGCGTTACTCGCGCAAAAGACACAAAAGGTGCAGATCAGTTCAGCAGCGGCGAGTCAGGTGGCTGCGACGGTAAATAAAATCGATTCGGCGCAACGCTCACTTCTTTCTTCTCTTGCGGGCAATAAAGTTGGCGGCCAGGTCCTCTTCCGCGCGCAGCGCGCATACAACGGCATCGCCATGGTAGTGAGCCCGGACAAGATCGCGGCGATTGAAGCGATGCCGGGAGTGAAGGCGGTACACGCAATGCAACCGAAATTTCACACGGACACTTTCTCAGACATCGACTTTCTCGGTGGCCGCTCGTTCTGGTCGAAAACGCCGTTTGGGATCCATGGTGAGAACATAAAGGTCGCCGACATCGACAGTGGCTTGGATTACATCCACAGAAACTTCGGCGGTCCCGGTTCGGCTGGTTATGCACTGGTGACCGATCACACAGTGGCTCCGAACTCATTTTTCCCGAGCCCGAAGGTTCCAGGCGGCTACGATTTCTCAGGCGACAACTATGACGCAAACTTGCCTTCATCTGATCCCAACTCGGTGCCGCAGCCCGATCCAGATCCGTTTGATTGCGGCGGTCACGGCTCTGGGACAGCAAGCTTGATCACCGGTTACGGGGTGACCAACAGCGGATTCACGTATTCAGGCAACTACGATGCGAGCAATCCTGTTATGTCGACGCTGAGCATCCCGCCGGGATTCGCGCCGAGTTCGAAGATTTATCCGTTGCGCGTTTTCGGTTGCGGCGGTTCCACCAATTTGGTGGTTGAGGCGATTGAGTGGGCCATGGACCCGAATAACGACGGCAATTTCTCCGATCGCATGGATGTGATCAATATGTCGTTAGGCTCAAACGAAGGCTTTGCGGATGATCCGGACGACGTCGCAGCCTCAAATGCGGCGTCCATCGGAATTCTCGTTTGCTCGGCGGCGGGCAACGCGGGTGACACGTATTATGTTCACAGCAGCCCGGCGGCGGCGAGCGGCACTTTGAGTTGTGCGGCTACTTTCAATAACCAGAACGGATTTATTTCTGATTCGGCAGTGACGGGCAATACGCCTCCCGCAATTGCAGGTACGAAGTTCTTCTCGATCTTCGGCGCGGCCAGCCCGCACACTTCAGTGACTGGCGACGTCGTCTATGCCGTGCCGAATAACGCGGCAACAGCGTTGACCAACAGCGCCAACATCGCCGGCAAGATCATGTTAGTTAATCGCGGTGGCACGACGTTCACCGATATGGTGAACAAAGCCGGAGCCGCTGGTGCAATCGGCGTGATTGTTAACAACTTTAACAATCCGACTTCGCCTCCGATTGTAATGGCGACCGCGCCGCAGCCGAATATTCCGGACGTGATGATTTCAAAGGCCGATCGCGACACGATCGTTGCGGCTGCCGGCGGGTTTGACGCCACTACTGGCGTTCCGACAAATCCGACAAACGTGACGATTGCCCCGGATCCATTGACCAGCCACATCTTCGCCCCATTCGGAGCCGGTACCGCTGCCCAGGCAGGTGCGCCGGATACGGTGCCAAGCTATACTTCGCGCGGTCCACGTATGCCGGACAGTGCGCTTAAACCTGACATTGCGGCCCCAGCGGAAGTCACATGCGTCGCCCAAGTCGGGACCGGTAACGGATTCGAAAACTTTAACGGAACGTCATCGGCCACGCCTCACGTTTCTGGCGAAATGTCGTTACTGCGCCAGCTCCATCCGACATGGACGGTGCAAGAATTAAATGCGCTCGCATGCGCAACCTCGACGCACGATCTCGCCACCACCGTTGGCGGTTCGACACTCATCGGCACCGGCCGCGTCGGCGCTGGACGTAGCGATCTGACGAAAGCCGCTACCGCGAACGTCGTCGCTTACAACGGCACCGACCCGAACCTGATCGGCGTCTCCTTCGGCGCGGTTGAAGTTCCAGTCGATAGTTCACGTTCCCTGACCAAGGCGGTCAAGGTCGTTAATAAGGGCACCTCTGATGTCACTTACAACATCACCTATCTCGCGAACACAACAGCAACGGGGGCATCTTACACGTTCTCCGCACCGTCGATCACCGTACTCGCCGGCAGCTCGAACACATTCAATGTCACGTTCAGCGCCACGGGTAATCAGCTCAAGCATGAGCGCGATTTGAGCACCGGCACGTCGCAAGCGACTTCGTTCGGCACATTCTCGCGTCAATACCTGACTGAGCACGCCGGTTACGCCGTCTTAACGCCGACCAGCGGTCCGGAACCGGCGATCCGTGTCGCCTTGTACGCCGCGCCGAAGCCCAGCGCGTCCATGCACGTCACAACCACCGGCATTGTTCCAGATGCTCCAAGCGGCAGCTTCACCCTCAATCTCTCGGGCTCAGGGATCAATACTGGCGCGAGCTTCCCGACCGACATCGTCAGCTATGCCAAAGCGTTTGAGCTGCAATATGCCAGCCCGTTGGCGAACTCGCCAGCCGCACCGACGGATCGCAATGTGATCAGATACGTCGGCATTACCTCCGACTGGAACAATCGCACCGCGACCCAGCGCAACAACTTCGGGGTCTATCTCAACTTCGCCATCGAAGACTTTGGTAATGCGCCAGTGCCGGACTTTAACGGCGCGGACAAGGAAATCTTCATGGATCTAGACTTCGATAACGTCTATGACATCGCGATCTTCCTGACGCGTCTGCCTAACGGTACTTCACCGACGAACGTTTACTTCTCGGAAGTTGTCGATCTTACGGGCGTCCTCGATCCAAACGCGATTGGCAAAGGCTACATTTGGGAACCGACCAACGCACGCGTTCCGGATACGACTAACGTGGGTGCGGCAACAACCAGCCGTGACACCAACAGCTTCAACAACAGCGTCATTACGGTCCCGATCGACGGCTTCGTCGGCACGGGCTTCAGCTCGTTCCAGTACCAGGTCGTCACGTTTGATCGCAACGGCAGCGAAGTGGACGAAACTCCAGTGTTGTTTTACGACGCTGCCGCGCCGGGCTTGGACGCAAACGGGCCTCTGGCCGCGAGTGGTATTGAGCCGTTCTTCCTGAACGACCTCTCGACCACCAGCATTCCCGTTAACTACAACGGCACGAACTTCCAGGCGAATGGGTCGCTAGGAACAATGGTCGTGCACATGCACAACGGTACCGGCAATCACGTGGACGTCGTTGCATTCCGCAAACCGACCATCAGCAGCTTTAGCCCGACCGCGGCGAAAGTTGGCCAGAATGTGACGATCACCGGCTCGAACTTCGGCCCGGGAACAGTCGTGACCTTCTTCAATAACAAGGTCGCCACCGTGAATGTCCTAACGCCGAATACATTGATCGCGACAGTTCCTGCCGGCGCGCAGAGCGGACCGATCCGTGTCACGAATGCGGCTGGGTTCTCGTCAAAGGGCGGGTTCACAGTATTACCTTGACGAACTAGTGGTGATTTAGGTTAACCTGAAAACTCTAGACATTATGAAATCACTTCGTTGTCGTTCGCTTCTCATTGCAGTGTGTAGCGTGGTCTCGTTAGGCATAAGTGCTTACGCCGCAGGCCCTGTTACCGGGTTCGAATCCGGCGATCAGTTACCCACTACTACTGCAGGTGACGCGAGCGTTCGCGGCACCTTTCAGGGACGCGCACCGTTTGCGGGTTCGAATCAGTATCTGATTACGACGTTGAACTCCGCGGATGCCGACGCGATTGCCCCCGTTTCTGGAACCAATTCGGTCTCGAATACTACGCTGCAATCGACACTGCACATTAGCGGTTTGGCTGGAATCGAAGGCTCCGGTTTCTTACTGCCGTTCACCGTAAATTCCGGAGATCTGCAACTTCAATTCCAGTACGATTTCCTGACTAACGAATTGGCTCCGGGCAACCATAACGACATTGTCTATGTCTACATCCTGAATAGCTCGAACACGCTACAAGGCAGCCTGATTACCTTAACGACTGCAAACGCCGAGCAGGCCAACCTAAGCTTGCTCCCCGATCAGAGTGGTCCGTTTCAATTTGAAACGGGATACAGGGCGGCCAATCTTTCCTTGGCAAGCCTCGCTCCGGGCAGTTATCAACTCGGTATTATCGTCGAGGATCGCACAACCAACGATATTCCATCCGGTGTCTTAGTCGACGCGGTGCAGGTAGTTCCGGAACCATCCATCGTTGGCCTAACCATTGCGGGATCGGTCCTGCTCGTAGCGCTTCGTCGTCGAATTAAAGGATCGTAAACAGAACGCGGAACTCTCTCTTCGGGCCGGCAGTAATGCCGGCCCGTTTTGTTTGCCCATGTCGATCTTGCACGATGTCGATCTTGCGGCATATTCGCAGCCTCACGCACGGCGCGTGAGCAACCCCCGCTCGCATGGATAAAATCCGCAACATCGCCATCATTGCGCACGTCGATCACGGCAAGACCACGCTCGTCGATCAACTCCTCCGCCAATCCGGCACCTTCCGCTCCAATCAAAAAGTGGAAGAGCGCATGATGGATTCGATGGATCTCGAGCGCGAAAAGGGCATCACCATTCGCGCTAAGAACGCTGCCTTCCAATGGAATGGCTATCGTATCAATATCGTCGACACGCCCGGCCACGCGGATTTCGGCGGCGAAGTCGAGCGCATCATGAAAATGGTCGATGGCGTTTTACTCGTAGTCGACGCGCACGACGGACCGCAGGCGCAAACACGATTTGTTTTGCGTAAAGCGCTGGAGAACCGCGTTAAGCCGATCGTCGTCATTAATAAGATCGACCGAGAGAATGCGGAGCCGCACGCGGTGCTCGATAAAATTTTTGATCTATTCGTGGAACTGCATGCGACCGACGAGCAACTCGATTTCCCGATTATCTATGCCAGCGCGCGGGACGGTTTCGCGGTGCGCGACCTTAAAGACGACAAGATCGACATGGTACCCTTGTTCGAAGCGATCGTTAAACACGTGCCGGCGCCGACGATTTCGTCCGAGCCATTTTTTCAAATGCTGGTCTCTAATCTCCACTACAGTGATTACATCGGACGCATCGCGCTCGGTCGTATCGTTAGCGGTAATGTCAGCGTCGGTGACTCGATTGTTTGCATTCATCGGGATGGCAAGCGTGAACGCGCCACCGTCACAGCACTCTTCACGTATTCGGGTCTGGAGCAGGTTGAGATCAAAGAAGCCAGCGCCGGCGATATCGTTGGCCTGTCGGGTTTCGAAGAAGTTTACATCGGGGAAACGTTGACCGACTCCGAAGATCGACAACCGCTCCAGTTCGTCGATATCGATCCGCCGACGATCCGCATGCGGATCCTGGTGAACGATTCGCCGCTCGCTGGACGCGAAGGAAAGTTCGTCACCGCGCGACACGTGCGCGATCGGCTCATTCGCGAAACGCGCGGCAACGTTTCGTTGCAAGTTGAAGACACGGACACGGCGGGCGCATTTGAAATACATGCGCGCGGCGAAATGCAGATCGCGATTCTAGTCGAGCAGATGCGCCGCGAAGGATTCGAAGTGATGATCTCGCGACCGGAAGTGATTTTCCACTCCGATGAGGACGGCAAGACGCTGGAGCCGATCGAAAATCTCTATGTCGATCTTCCGGACGAAAATCTGGGCGACGTCATGCAGGCGATCGCCGACCGCAAGGGTCAGGTCGAAAATATTCAGCATCACGGAAGTCGGGTCGCAGTCGAAGCGGTAATCCCGACGCGCGGATTGATTGGCTTCGAGACCATGCTCGTGAACACAACGCGCGGCGAAAGCGTGATGAGCCATCTCTTTCGCGAATACGCGCCATTCAAGGGCGAGATCGCGGGCCGCAATCGCGGCGTGCTTGTCGCGATGGAAAATGGAACGACCACGCCTTATGCGTTGAACAATATTCAGGAGCGCGGGCGATTATTCATCGGTCCGCAGGAAACGGTTTATCAAGGGATGATCGTGGGCGAAAACGCGCGTCCGGAAGATTTGCCGGTCAATCCCACGAAAGCGAAACAGCTCAACAATTTTCGTTCGCAAGGTGAAGGCAAAGGCATTCAACTCGAAGCGCCGATGCGCATGACGCTCGAGCGCGCGATCGAGTACATCGACATCGACGAATATGTCGAGGTGACACCGAAATCATTGCGACTGCGCAAACGCATCCTCGACGCGACCGCGCGCAAACGCGCCGCAAACGCCGCGTAAGATCGACATCTACGGGGCCACTGTTAGTCGGCCAAGTTTTCCGCAGCTTTCGGCGGGCCAAGGCATCCGCAAGGAAAACGGCAACCGAATTCAACAATATGTTTGGTTAGGCGCCAAACGTTGCCTGGTCCTTTATGAAAAAGAAAACTTCTCAATCCGCCCTGTTTAATCTCCGCGGGCTAGCGGCGCTCAGTCTTTGTTCACTCAGTACTCTGTTCGTCGTGCTCAGTGTTGCGTCGACGCCGCCAACCACCAGCATCACCGTGCCTTCAACTTCGGGCCAGACAGTGACCGTGACCTGGAGTGGGACAATCCCGCCGTTCGTCGATCAGGACAGCGACTGCGCGACGTATGCTGACACGCCGGCGGTTGATCAACATGTTTCCACCGTGACTGTGCCCGCCGGGGTTTACAGCGCGGTCGATGCGATATTCACGTTCAAAATTAACTGGAATCCGGTAAGCGGTAGCGAACCCGCGAGCGACGAAATTCTGACCGTGCTCGACTCGGGCGGGAACGAAATCGACTCAAGCGACGGCGGTTCGCTTACCGAAACTGTGCGGCGGCAGAACCTGGCCGCGGGAGATTATAAGGTCGTGGTATGTGGATTCCAAAACCTCCAGCCGCAGCCGTACACGGGAACGCTGACGATTACGACCTGTCCAGCTGGTTCTGGTTGCAGGGCCACTGCTACCGGCCCGTTCGGAGGTCCCGATCCCACTGTGCCGGGCAATCCGCGCTACCAGAATTTCTACGCGCCCTCGGGTGGAGCGCAGTCCAGCCAGGGCGAATTCAACATCGGATTCAATCCGCTTACCCACCGCATCATGGCGATGAATCTGGCGCAGGTGTGGCGCCTGACTCCGGGAGAGGTCCAAACGCCGGCCAAACCGGAATGCTGCGAAGCTCTTTGGGAAAACAAAAACCCGCGCACGATCAATATTTTGGCAATGGATCCGATCTTGTGGACCGATCAAAAGACCGGGCGAACCTTTGCCGCAAATTCATTTTACGGCGCTAATTTTTCTTACGGATACACCGACGCAGCCGCGCCTTTTAACGATGGCGACTTATGGGTCGAGGCCGGCATCTCTGCGCCTAACGGAGGACAGGATCATGAGACCATCGGTTCGGGACCTTATCCATTGATTTCGGGCCTGCCTTCAAATCCCGTCAACCAAGGCGAGATGGTGTTCTACTGCTCACAAGATGGTTTTGGCCAGGCCATGTGTCAGCGAAGCGATGATCTCGGCGCTAGTTATGGGCCCGGTGTAGTGACTTACACGGGTCTTTCGTGCGCGGGTTTGCATGGCCATGTGCATGTGGCGCCGGATGGCACGGTCTGGTTGCCGGTGGGCCAATGCGCTGGTAAACAGGGCGGTGTCTTCAGCACCGACGCCGGCACTAGCTGGAACGAGTTTATCGTCAGCGGCAACAATGACGTAAACGGTGGGGCGCCGTTCGATGCCATATCTCAAGCCCATGGCGCCGATCCGTCGATCGGCTTGGACGCAAACAGCACCGCCTATTATTGCTACATTAAGAATGAGGGGAACGAAGGCCACGCGCATGTCGCGGTCGGCAAACGAACCAGCACGGTCACAGGTTCGACCATAAATTGGATTCGCGACGTCGACATTGGTGCGAGCCACGGCATTGTTAACGCGGCCCAACCTGAAGCTGTGGCGGGGGACGCGGGCCGCGCGGCTTGCGGCTTTATCGGCACAAATGTGCCGGATGCGCCCGGCGCCACCTACGAAAATGGGACGTTCAACGGCAAGTGGTACGTCTACATCGCCACGACCTACGACGAAGGTCGCACCTGGGTCACGGTTAACGCCACCCCCGACGATCCCGTCCAAAACCACACCGGCGTCTGGCAGGGAGGCGGCAGCGGCGAAAACGGCGACCGCAATCTGCTCGACTTTAACGAGATCACGATGGACGACAAAGGCCGCGTTCTTTATGGCTACAGCGACGGCTGTCACAGTTTGACCTGCATCAACGGCAACAATTCCAGCGGCGAACGCGGCGGATGGATGCGCGTGGCGCGCCAGTCCGGTGGGAAAACATTATTGTCGCAGTTTGACGCCGCTGAACCGGCGCTGCCGAAAGCGCCCTGTTTGTCAGGCTCCCGCAACTCCAGCGGAGTTCATTTAACGTGGCAAGCGCCAGACAACGGTGGCGCCGATATTACGAGTTACGCCATATATCGCGGCAGCGCTTCCGGTAACGAAACCTTACTGCTGGTGACGAACTCGACCAAAACGACGTTCGATGACATCACCGCGGACCCGACCCAAGCGGTGTTCTACAAGGTGCGCGCGATCAACAATGTCGACCCAACGGGCGGCGCGTTCAGTCAGGAAGTGAATTTCGCCGCCACGCCGGGCATTCAACTGCTCAGCGTAACCTCGAACAAAACGCATGGCGGAATAAATTTCGGGATCAATCTTCCGTTAAATAACAGTGGCGTGGAGTGCCGCACCGGCGGCGCCAACGGCGACTTCCAACTGATTTTCGATTTCGCCAATCCGATCGCGAATGTTAGTGCGGCGGCGGTCACTGGCGGGACAGGGTCGGTCTCGAATACGCAACTCATCAACGGTAACTATGTCGTAAGCCTCACCGGCGTAACGAACGCTCAGCGCATCAGCGTCACCTTGAGTGGCATTACGGACAGCGCCGGCAACACCGTGAGTTCGCTTACTGCCGGCATGGGCGTGCTCGCCGGCGACACGACCGGCGATGGCATCGTGAACTCGGCCGACATCGCGCAAACCAAATCGAAGTCCGGCCAGGGCGTCGATGCGACGAACTTCCGTAACGACGTCACGGTGGACGCGAATCTCAATAGTGCCGACATCGCGCTCGTAAAAAGCAAATCTGGCACTGGCTTGCCCTAACTAAGACAAGATCGACAATCAACTCTCAAAGGCCGCTTCGAAAGAAGCGGCTTTTTTGCGCACGATTGACAACGGCGCGGCCATGCGGTTCAGTTTTCCGCTGCTTCCTCGAACGTTTCTTCGAGGCTTTCCGAGTTCCTTCGCGAGCGAGGTTTGTCGCAGCTTTCGTTAGTAAGATCGACAATCACAAGATCGACATCTACTCATGGCCGGACACAGCAAATGGTCGAAGGTAAAGCGCTTCAAGGGCGCGATTGACGCCAAGCGCGGCCAGATTTTCAGCAAGCTCGCAAAAGAAATTGCAATCGCGGCCAAGATCGGCGGCGGCGATCCCAACGCGAATGCGCGTCTGCGTAGCGCGATCCAAACCGCGCGCGGTCAAAGCATGCCTAACGACAACATCGAGCGCGCGATCAAGCGCGGCACCGGCGAAGGCGGCGATGCCGCCGCGTTGGAAGAAATTGTTTACGAGGGCTACGGACCCGGAGGCGTCGCCATCATCGTCGAAGCCGCGACCGATAATCGCAACCGCACCGCGCCGGAGTTGCGCAGCATTTTCACGAAGAATCATGGGAACCTCGCGACCAGCGGCAGTGTTTCATACATGTTTCACAAGAAGGGACAAATAACCGTGCCGCGCAGTTCCATCGAGGAGGACAGGCTTCTGGAATTTGCCTTGGAGGCCGGGGCGGAAGAGTTGACAAATGACGAGGAACAGTATGTTATCACCACTGCTCACGATCAGCTCTACGCCGTAGCTGATGCTCTCAAACAAGCCGGCGTGACCACCGATGGGCAGAAGTTTACCTTTATACCGGAGACGACCGTACCGATTGCCGATGAAAGCGTCGCTAAACAGGTGCTGCAGTTGTGCGATGCATTGGAAGATGATGATGACGTCCAGAACGTCTACTCGAACATAGAAATCCCTGACGAACTGCTGGCGAAATTGCCGGCCTGAAAAATTTAAAATCCGCCGCGACCGAATGCGGCATGCGCTCCGTAAAGCGCGAAGTCTGTTTTGTTATGACTGAAGAAAACGAGAACCAGCCTCCACCGCTGGAAACTGCTGCAGGGTCCGCTCCCGCGTCGGCGCCGAGCGAACAGCAACCGCGTCGTCGCGGACGCCGTCGTTATGGCCGTCGGCGTTTCTACGATCGCGGTCCGCGAGACGAGAACAACTTTCACAACGACACCAACAACGACGTCGCGGTTGAGGCGCAAGATCGACAATTACCGGCCGAAGGCGAAGGCGGCGACGATCAAACCCCGCGTGAACCGGAGTACGGCGAAGGCATTGTCGAGATTTCCGGCAAAGGTTTCGGATTCATTCGCGATCCGAAACGCAATTTCGTGCAAACGCCGCAGGACATTTTCGTCACGCCGGAGATCGTGCGGCGATTCAATCTGCGCGACGGCATGTGGATTTACGGCGAAACGCGCCGCGGCAATCGCGGCCCGCAGTTAATCAAACTGCAACAGATCAACGGCGAAGACCCGGAGAAATATCAAAACCTGCGGCCGTTCGAAGAGATGACCACGATCAATCCGAACAAACGGATCAAACTCGAGACGGTGCCGGACCGTTACACGACGCGCATCATGGATTTGATGACGCCGCTCGGCATGGGCCAGCGCGGGCTCATCGTCGCGCCACCGCGCACGGGCAAGACCACATTGCTGCATCACATCGCCGACGCGGTCGTGAAAAATCATCCGGAAATGAAACTCATCATTCTTCTGGTCGATGAACGGCCGGAAGAAGTGACCGACTTCAAACGTTCGCATCCGAAAGCGGAAATCATCGCGAGCTCGAACGACAGCGACATCAAAAGTCACACCCGACTCGCGCAGTTGGCGATCGAGCGCGCGAAGCGAATGGTCGAAGCCGGTCAACACGTTTTCATTTTGCTCGACTCGATTACGCGGACCGCGCGCGCCTTCAACAACGCGATGGGCGGCGGTGGTCGCACCATGAGCGGCGGTATCGACGCGCGCGCCATGGAAATTCCGCGAAAGATTTTCGCAGCCGCGCGCAACACCGAAGAAGCCGGCAGCCTAACGATCGTCGCGACCGCGCTCATCGAAACCGGCAGCCGCATGGACGAGCTCATCTTCCAGGAATTTAAAGGCACCGGTAACATGGAGATGGTGCTCGATCGCAAAATCAGCGATCAGCGCATTTATCCGGCGATCGATATTTTTCTATCCGGCACGCGCCGCGAAGAGTTGCTGCTACAGCCGTGGGAGCTGGAGAAGATTAATTTGATTCGCCGCGGACTCGCCGGCCATAAACCGGAAGAAGCGATCCAGCGTCTGCTCATGTTCGTGAAGAAATTTCCGACGAACACGCAGATGTTAAAAGAAATTCCGGGCTAGCCTTGTTCGTTAGGCGATTGTCGATCTTGCGGTGAAGGGCGAAACCGCGCGCGAAGTCGAGTGGGAAGTTCTTCCGCCGGAGGAAAAGGAACGGCGCGCCTCCATCGAGCCGCTCTTCAAATGGCTCGCACTTATTATGGACGAGTTCCTGCGCATTCCGGGAACGAAATTTCGCTTCGGACTCGATCCAATTATCGGGCTTATTCCAGGGTTGGGCGATACGAGTTCCGCACTTGTATCGGCGATGGCATTGATCGCCGCCGCGCGCCGTGGTGTTCCGAAAATTCTTCTCGCGCGCATGTCGTTAAACATCTTGATCAATGAAATTGTCGGCATCGTCCCTGGCATCGGCGACGCGTTTTCGTTTTGGTTTAAATCGAACCGGCGCAATTACGATCTGCTGCTGCAGCACATCGGCATGCCGGGGCGTGCGCGCACAAGTGATTGGATCTTCGTCGCCGCCGTGCTGGCGGTGCTCGTCCTCGTCGTCCTAGCCGGGCTGCTCGCGAGTATTTTTCTGCTGCAACAGCTGTTCAAACTGTTCGGCGTTCATTAACGGCTCGCGCGTGATGCGCCGGCAATACAGCTCGTGAATTCTTCGCCGCGCCGCGACGTAGATTTCCTGTTCGCCGAATTGACGCGTGTTCCATTCGTTAGGCAAAGTCGAGACGCTGGTGTTATCGAAGCGCCGCAGAGCTGACTCGATCCTGCGCAGCCTGAGGTAACTTTCGCGAAGAACGACAACATCTTCTTCCGAAAGTTGTCCGGCATCGACCAGGAGTTCGGTCGCGCGTGTCCAATTCGGCTCCCAAATATTCGCGCTCATTTGCAGCGCCTGGACAAGGAATTCCGCTTCGACGATTCCGCCGGTGCCGGTTTTGAAATCGCGAAAGTCCGAGCCGCTGCCGCGATCGCGCCGGACGCGTTGCAACATGTTGTCGATCTTCGTCGCAAGATCGACATCTTCTCCCGCGCGACGCCAGACCATGCGGGCGAGCGTGAGAAATTCCTCCTGCTGCGGACCGACAACAGGCCGCGCGCGGGTGAGTGATTGCACTTCCCAAAGTTGTGCGCGGCCTTCGTGATAGCGTGCGAACGTATCGAGCGAAATCACGAGCGGTCCTTTTTCGCCTTCCGGCCGCAAACGCGCATCGATCCGCGGTAAAGTTCCGTGCGGGCTCGGCTGCGCGGCGAGGGCGATCAGCTTTTGCGCGCCGGTGGCGTCGTCGCCGATGAACATGACATCGAGATCGGCGCCATAAGACAAATCGCGTCCGCCAAATTTTCCGAGCGCGACAATGGTGAGATTATTTCCGCCGGCGATTTCATTTAAAGAAAGCAGAGACGCTTCCGCCAGATCGCTTTGTTCGCGCACATTGCTGGAAAAATCTGCCAGCCCGAGAACGTCACGTAACAAGATTCGCAGCAGTTCCGATTGTCGATAACCGCGCACAAGATCGACATCTTCCTGTGTGAGTGATCGCAACCGTTTGAGGTGCGCGGCGACATCGAGTGGGAGATCGAGATTGCCACCGCGTGTGATTTCTTCGAGCAGGGGCGGATTCCGAACGAGCAAATCAGCCGCGAAACGGCTGGCGTCGAAAGTTTTCGTGAGCAGTTCGAGCAAACGCGGATTCGCCACGAGCAATTCGAAAAGCATGCTGCGTAAACCGTACGCATCCGCGAAACGCACAAAACGGTTGAGCGTTGCGTCCGGGTCCACCGTCTGCGCGAGCGCATCGAGCAGAAGCGGGCGAAGTTTGCGCGAAAGTTGTCGCGTGCGCGCGGAGACGTGCGCGCCGCGCGATCCACGTTCCAGCTCGTCGATCGCGCGCGCGGCATGCGTTTGATCGACAAAAATTCCGAGGGCATCGCGTGTTTCGCCGGCAGGCGCAGCGGTGACGAGATGTTGAAAAATCTGGTGCACGCGTGCCATTTCGCGCTCGAGTGCGCTCGTAAAGTCTTTCGCGGAAGCAAAACCAAGGCTGCGCGCGATTCGCGCGAGATGTTCGGGATTTTCCGGAACGGTGTGCGTCTGTTGTTCCGCTTCGATTTGCAAGCGGTGCTCGGTCCGCCGCAGAAAACGGTAGGCCTGGTCAAGATCGACAATCTCTTTTCGCGGCACGAGCTCGAGCTCGGCCAGAGCATATAAGGCTTTCAACGTACTCGTTTCCTGCAGAAACGCGTTACGCGCGCCGTGAATGAATTGCAGGGTCTGCACCACGAATTCAATTTCGCGAATGCCGCCGCGACCGAGTTTCACATCGCGATACAATTTCTCCGCGCCGACGACGTCGTGCTCGATGCGTTGTTTGATGTTCGCGATTTGCTCGAGCAAATCGGGCGTCGCGATTTTCGGATAGATGAACGGTTGATGCGCGCGCAGAAATTCATAAACGAGTTCGCGGCTGCCGGCGATGCCGCGCGCCTTGATGAGCGCGAGACGTTCCCATGTTTCGCCATAGCCGCTGTAGTAGTACTCCATGCTGCGGAGCGAACGTGCCAGCGGACCGGCGCCGCCTTCCGGGCGCAAGCGAAGATCGACACGAAAAAGTTTTCCGTCGGCGTGCGCGCTGTTGAAGGTCGCGAGAATTTTTTCGGCGAGGCGATTGAAGAATTCGTGATACGAGAAATGCGGCGAGAGCTGACCTTCGTCGCTGTAAAGAAAGATAAGATCGACATCGGAACTGTGGTTGAGCTCCGCGCCGCCAAGTTTTCCGAGCGCGAGAATGGCGAACTCGGCTTCGGGCGAGCCGTGGCGCTGCCGCAACTGCGCATCCCAATATTCGTAAACGATGCGAATACAAATCTCGGCGATCTGCGATAACTCCGCCGTTGTTTCTTCGAGCGGCGCAACGTCGGCCAGTTCGCGCAAGGCGATCCGGACCATCTCGCGATTTTTCCAAAGGCGTAGCGGGCGAAAATCGTCGCCGAAAATATTTTCGCCGGCAGATTCGTGCAGGGCCGCGCGCATTTGCACGGCGTCGCGCGCGGAAAGCGCGACATCAGGATCGGACAACCAAATGAGAATCGCGGGATGTTGCGTCAGACGCGTCGCGCAAATGGTCGAGACCGCGAGCAAATGCATGAGGGCCTTCGGGCCGAGCGGAAAGCTTTCGACAAGATCGACAAGCGACGGCGCGTTCGCCGGCCAGCGTTTGCCGAGTTCAAGAAGCGTGTGTTCGACCTGCGGTGGATTGAGCGAGGCCGCAGCTTTTTTCTCGATCCAACGCCGCTCCGCTTCCATCGCGCGCAAGATGGCGTGAAATCAGCGCGAAACAATCGTTACTCGCCAGGGGTCCGGACGATTTTCTCGCGGGCCCGGAGTAGGGCTCGATGTTCGCGTCTCGTTAGGCCACGCAAGCCACGTTGCGAAATCTTTTCGAGTAACGGATCGATTTCCAGCCGCATCAATTCCTCGATGCTCATCTGCTCGAAACGTTCGGCGCGTTCGCGGCGACGCCGGAGAAAGCGTTGCCAGACGGACGGGCCGCCAAATCCGAGGATCCAGGCATAAAGCCAGCCGGCGAGACAGCCGCCGAGCAAGGCGCTATGCGCGACGCGCGGCGTCCGGTCGATGCAAAGCAAAACGAGTCCAAGAGTAATCGCACCGGCGGCGACATGTTTCGCTTTCGGACGAAAGAGAAACCACCTTGTCGATGTTAGCTCGAGTTCGGGCAACACGATTGCGTAGGCACAAATGATGGCGGCGACGCCGCCGGTCGCTCCGTAGAGAACGGAGTCGCGCGGCATGAGAAACAAATGTCCAAGTTCGCCGCCGATCGCGCCCGCCAGATAAAGATAGAGAAAATGACGTTGGCCGAGAATCGTTTCAAGATCGCGCCCGAGCACATAAAGAAGAAAAATATTTCCGATGAAATGCCACGCGCCGGTGTGCAAAAACATCGCGCTGATGAATTGCCAACTGTATGCGTCGTAAATGCCCGCGTAACTGATCGCGAGATAATCACGAACAAATCCCGGCGAGAAAGTTTCGAACGCTAATTGCGCGACGAAAGCGGCGACGTTGATCGAGATAAGTGTGGCCAGGACGACGCGGTGCGGCCGCGTCCAATGCCGGGCGGTTTGCGAATATTTCCGCCCCGATAGCCGCATTACCCGATGCTATCGCACTCGAATGAAGATGTCGATCTTTCAATCGCGCTCGGGAGCGAGCACGCGCAGGGCTTTTTCCCTGATCTGAAACTCCACCGGACAGATGCCGACCAGCTCGCCGTCGAGCTCGACCGGAACGTCTTCGTTACTGGAAACACGCAGGCGTTTCGTTTGGAAATACTCGATCTCCGGTACGCGAATTTCCGAGCTGAAAAAAACTTCCTGGAGGTAACGAATGATTTCGAAGTAACCGAGTTGTTTGAAAACGATGACGTCGAGCAGGCCGTCGTCGATCACGGCTTGTTTAAAAAATGGGAATGGACCGCCGTAGCGCCGGCCATTTCCAATGAGCACGAAGGAGCCTTCCATTTTCTCGCGATCATGCGCTTCGATGAAAAGCTGCGGCGGCTTGCGCGCGGCGATCTGGGCCGCGGAAATCAAATAACTCACCGGGCCGAAGTTTTCTTTTAAACTCGCGCTCGTTTCCTTGACCGCCTGCGCGTCGAGGCCAACGCCCGCAAGCTGCACGAAATGTTTCCCGTTCGCGCTTGGAAGATCGACAATGCGGGTGTGGTCGCGTTCGATCACGCGCCAGCACGATTCGAGATCGTGAGACGGCAGGCCGAGCTCGGATGCAAAAACGTTGACCGTTCCCATCGGCAGAAGTCCGAGCGTCGCTTCCGTACCGGCCAATCCGTTTACGACTTCATTGATGGTGCCATCGCCGCCGGCGGCCACGATTTTTGTGAAGCCTTCACTCGCGGCATGACGCGCGAGTGTTTCCGCGTCCCCCGGTTGGGAAGTCGCGCAGACCTGGCAGTTTTGCGCGAGCGATTCAACACGCGTTCGCCAACGCCGGGCGCGATCGCTGTTCGCCGCCGGATTCAAAATAACGACCGTGTCATTCATCTTTTCTTCAAACATGCGCTGCGTAACGTTTCCGGCGTGCCGAAGTTGCTCCGCCTCGTGCTCGTTCTGCTTTGTGTTGTGGTTGCGCTGTTCGTCATCGTTTTGATCGGCGCGAATCTGTATGTCCAATCCCGCGGAACACAAGCCCGCATTGAGCAGGAACTCAGCCAGCGTTTGCACACACCGGTGCGCATTCGCAGCATTGCCGTGACGCCGTGGGGCGGATTGAGTTTAAGTGGCCTAACGATTCCGCAGGCGACCGCGCCGCCCGGCGGGAATTTTTTGGAAGCGCGTGCGTTCCAAGTGCGCCTGAAGTTTGCCGCTTTGCTGGCGAAGAAAATCACGATCAAAGAAGTCGTCCTTGTCGATCCAACGGTAGTTTGGTTGCAGGCGCGCGATGGAAAATGGCGATTGCCCGGCGCCGTCCTCGAGGAGACGGCATCAGTTGCGGCTGAAGAAACGACGGAAGCGACCGAGTCGCCTAACGACAAGCCATCGGCCACGCCGGACGAAGCAGCAGCGCAGCCGACCGAACGCACTGCAACCTCGTCCACACCGCCACCGTCGAAGCCGATTGTCCAACACATCAGCATTAAGCGCGGCGATTTCTCGTTTCTGAATCGTTCCGGAACCGCGCTTGCGAAGTTTGCGGGCGTTAATGTTAGATCGACAATCGACGATGATTCCACGTTGCACGGACAGGCGACGGCCGAGCGCGTGGACTTGCGCGACCGTTTCGAGCTGACCGAATTACGAACGCCGATTCGATACGCGCCGGCGCAGCTCGAACTTCCGAAGATTTCTGCGCGCGCCGCCGGCGGCGAATTGAGCGGAAACTTCCTGATCGAGCCGCAATCTCCGAATTCGCCGTTCGATTTCAGCATTAAATTTCGCAGCCTCGACGCCGACCAGCTTGTTAGGCAGGCGGGCGGGCCGGCGGGCACAATTCAAGGCAAACTCGGCGGCGCATTCGCTGCGAAAGGCCGCGCGTCCGATCAAAGCGCGCTCAAGGGCGCAGGTGAATTTTCGCTGCGCGATGGACAATTGCGACAATACAGCTTGCTCGTCGCGCTCGGCCAGATTTTGCAGATCGAAGAATTGACCCAGCTGCATCTCGATCAGGCGGACGCGAAGTACCATGTCGATCTTGACGTGATCACGGTCGACGAAATCGTTTTGCGTTCGCCCAATCTTCGTCTCACCGCCAACGGCACGGTTGATTTCGACGGCAAATTGCATCTCAACGCCCAGCTCGCGATCAACGACAAGATCCGCGAGCAACTCTTCAAACCGATGCGCGCGAATTTTCAGCCGCTGAATGAAGCCGGAATGTCCGCGGTCGATTTTCAAATTACCGGAACGCTCGAGCGACCGAAAACAAACCTGGTCGAGAAAGTTGTCGGTCGTGACATCAAAGATTTGGGCGATGTCGTTCGTGGTTTTCTCGGCGGCAACAAATCGGAGAAGCCGAAAAAGAAAAGGGCGCGTGACGCGACGCTGCCTAACGAAAGCGCATCCCCGGTGGACGCAACCGCGGCCTCGCCCACGCCATGAGAGTTATCGCCGGTTCCGCCGGCGGGATTCGACTGCATGTCCCGAAACGGCGCGTGCGGCCGACGATGGACCGGGTGAAGGCCGCGATTTTTTCCAGTTTGGGCGAGCAGGTTATCGGTGCACGCGTTGTCGATCTTTTCGCGGGGACCGGCGCGCTCGGTATCGAAGCGCTCAGTCGCGGCGCGGACTCCGTTTTGTTTATCGACGAAGATCGACAATCGATTGCGGCCATCGAAAAAAATTTGGCGACGACGAAACTGCACGGCCGTGTGCGACAGCAAGACGTCTTCGATTTTTTGAAACGACGCAACTCGGACGAAAACTTCAACCTTATCTTCGCCGATCCACCATACGAACAAACGAAGACGGGCGAACGCTTCACCGAAAAACTTTTGACTAACGAAACTTTGCCGCAGCTACTTGAGGCTCACGGCACATTCGTTTTGGAGAAGCGACCGGGAGAACATTTGCCGAACTCGCCGAAGTGGGATGTGATTCGCGCAAAAACCTACGGCGCGACCGAGGTTTTATTTTTGCAGGTGCGCCCGACATGATCCGCTTTATCTACAATCTTCTGTGGCCGATCGGCCTGCTTTTCTTTCTGCCGGCTTATCTGGTGAAGATGTTTCGCCGCGGCGGTTATCGGGAAAAATTCGGACAGCGGCTCGGTTTGTACGATGTCGATCTTGCGCGGCGTTTGGCGGGCGCGCGCGCGATTTGGTTACATGCGGTCAGTGTGGGAGAAGTCGCAATCGGGTTGAAACTGGCGGCGAAATTATCGCAACGAAGGATCGTTCTTACGACCACGACGACGACCGGTTTCGCTTTCGCCCGGCAAAACGCGCCTGCGTCGGTCGAAGTCATGTATTCGCCGCTCGATTTTTGGCCGATCATGCGACGCGCGTTTAATGTGATTCGCCCTGAGCGCATCGTCCTCGTGGAAGCCGAAGTCTGGCCAAATCTTGTTGCCGAAGCGCGTCAACGAAATGTGCCAGTCGCACTTGTGAACGCGCGCCTGTCGCCGCGATCGGAGGCGCGGTTTCGGAGATTTGCTTCGTTTGTTAGGCCAATCTTCCAGCTGCTCGATCTAGTGTGCGTGCAGAACGAAAGCGATATCGGACGTTGGAGGGCGCTCGGGGTCGATCGAGTTGTGCGGACCGGCTCAATCAAATACGACCCCGAAAACGTCGATGTCGATCCAACGCTGGCGCGAGGCGTTTTGCTTGCGCGCAAGATCGACATCGAACGGCCGGTACTGCTCGGTGGCAGCACGCACTCCGGTGAAGAAGAGACGCTCGCGAAAGTTTTCCAGCAGCTCCGCTCCTATTTCCCGGATTTGTTTTTGATTCTGGCACCGCGTCACGTCGAACGCGCGCGCGGAATAGAAAACGATTTACGCCGACTCGGACTGAATGTCGCGCTACGTTCGCAAGATCGACAATTGGGCTCCGTCGCCGACTGCCTGCTCATTGATACAACTGGCGAGCTGCGGCATTGGTATTCGGCTGCGACCGTCATTTTCATCGGCAAAAGCCTGAGTGCGCGCGGTGGACAAAATCCAGCCGAAGCTATCATCGCGGGAAAACCAGTGGTGTTTGGCCCGCACATGGAGAATTTCGGAGGTCTGGCCGACGTGCTCGTTAGGCGTGACGGGGCCCTTCAGGTGAATTCTGCGGAGGAATTACGAAAGGCGATTGTCGATCTTTTGCGTAATCCGGCTCGACGCGAAGAACTCGTGCGCAATGCGAGCGAAGTGTTGTCCGAACATCGCGGCGCGACTGCGCGGACGGCGAACTTGATTGTCGATCTTGCCAAGCGCGCGCGGGGGTGAATATTGCCCGCTCTCAATCGACCCTATCGTCTAGAGGCCTAGGACACCGCCCTTTCACGGCGGTAACACGGGTTCGAATCCCGTTAGGGTCGCTTTGCCGATTCATCTGAGAATATGGCTGGGGCGGAGTTTCGTTTGCCTAGCCGAAGAAAAAAGTACACAAAAAAGCCGCACCGTGGAATGGAACCAAGTGCGGCTTTTTGTTACTAAACTCTTTTCTTAGCGAACGCCCATGCCGCCGCCTTGCGCCGCGTGGCC